>JAESGK010000003.1_pt1:0-2730000 | contig 2911974 bp, 2804 predicted proteins | sample 9269681 | NCBI WGS metagenome assembly JAESGK01 (sample SAMN14515347, study PRJNA621673) | algae metagenome | isolation source: Timaviella obliquedivisa GSE-PSE-MK23-08B and co-occurring heterotrophs from... | place: USA: Grand Staircase Escalante National Monument, Utah...
AGCCGTTGTTGACCTCGTAGTTCCAGTTCACGCCCGTCGTCGAAGACTCGGCGTTGATGTCGTCCATCTGGTGAACGCCCGCGTCAATCGCGCCGTACCAGCCATCCGGCTCAGCCGAGGCAGCACCTGCGGCGAGAACGCCGATGGCTGCGACGCTGGCGAGAAGTTTCAGCTTCATGTCAGTCCTCATGTCGAGTTAATTGCCCAAGGGTCACGCTTACACGCGCCGCTCACCGGGCCGAACGGTAGAGTTGGCTGCGGGTTCCTCATTTCGGTTCGGATTAGGGCGACTGTGGCGCCGTTTCAACACATATCGCCCTCTTGGCGAGCCGCTCCCGCCTGTTATCAGAGCGCGGGCGAATGAGGAGTTCAGAGACATGGCGATCCGATTCGACGGCAAGGTGGCGATCGTCACCGGGGCAGGCGGCGGCCTGGGCCGCGCTCACGCCCTGGCGCTGGCAGCGCGTGGCGCGAAGGTCGTCGTCAACGACCTTGGCGTGGCGCGCGACGGCTCGGGCAGTTCGCAGTCTCCGGCGCAGGCCGTCGTGGCCGAGATCGAGGCTGCCGGCGGCGAGGCCATGGCCAACGGAGCTTCGGTGACCGACGTCGAGGCCATCAAGGCGATGGTCGCCGAGGCGACCGCCCGCTGGGGCTCGGTCGACATCCTGGTCAACAACGCCGGGGTCCTGCGCGACAAGACCTTCGCCAAGATGGAGATCGAGGACTTCCGCTTCGTCGTCGACGTCCACCTGATGGGGGCGGTGAACTGCACAAAGGCGGTGTGGGACGGCATGCGCGAGCGGAACTATGGCCGGATCGTCATGACGACCTCGTCGTCGGGCCTGTACGGCAACTTCGGCCAGGCCAACTACGGCGCGGCCAAGATGGCCCTGGTCGGCTTCATGCAGACCCTGTCGATCGAGGGGGCCAAGAACGACATCCGGGTCAACTGCCTCGCCCCCACCGCCCACACCCGGATGACCGAGGACCTGGGCGCGGCCCTGCCGCTGGAGGCCCTGGGCCCGGAACTGGTGACACCGGGACTGCTGTATCTGGTCAGCCAGGACGCGCCGACGCGCTGCATTCTCGGAGCCGGCGCGGGCGGGTTCGAGCGGGCCTACGTCACCCTGACCCAGGGCATCCGGGCGGTCGGCGAGGACGCCCCCGAGCAGATCGCCGCCCGCTTCGCCGAGATCAGCGACCGCGCGGGCGAGATCGTGCCGGAAATGGGCGCGGCCCAGGGCATGATCGAGCTGACGAAGGCGCAGAAGGCCCTTTAGTGCGCCTACCGCTCGGCTCGCTGAGCCTCGCTGGTTGGGGCGCAATCGCGTCTTGCCTTGCCGTCACGGCAGGTGCGTAAGTTCATCGATCGTTACCCCGCACACAGAAGGCGGGAGCAAACCGGAAACCGCGCTCAATCAGCGAGGCGCCGTGCGCCGAGCGTTAGCGCCCTAAGGAAGAATGCCATGCGTGAAGCGGTGATCGTATCGACGGCCCGGACCCCGATCGGGCGGGCCTATCGCGGGGCCTTCAACGACACCGCGCCTCAGCAACTGGGGGCGCACGCCGTCCGCCACGCCGTGGCCCGCGCGGGCGTCGATCCGGCCGAGATCGAGGACGTGGTCCTGGGGGCCGCCCTGCAACAGGGCGGGACGGGCACAAACGTGGCGCGCCAGATCGCCCTGGCGGCCGGCTTGCCCTCCTCCGTTCCGGGCATGACGATCGATCGTCAGTGCGCCTCGGGCCTGATGGGCATCGCCACGGCGGCCAAACAGGTCGTATTCGACCAGCAGAAGATGGCGGTGGGCGGCGGGCTGGAGAGCATCTCTCTCGTACAAAACCAGCACATGAACCTGTATCGGATGAAGGACGAGGCGCTGCTGGCCCTGTCGCCCCACGTCTATATGTCGATGCTGGAGACCGCCGAGGTGGTGTCGCGCCGCTATGGCATCAGCCGCGACCGCCAGGACGAGTACGCCCTGCAATCCCAGCAGCGCACCGCCGCCGCGCAAGAACAGGGGCGTCTGGACGCCGAGATCGTGCCCATGACCACCACCATGCTGGTGGCAGACAAGGCGACAGGCCAGACCTCGTCGAAGGAGGTGACCCTGTCGAAGGACGAGGGCAATCGCGCCGACACGACGCTGGAAGGCCTGAAGTCCCTCAAGACCGTCTTCGGCGGCGGCGAGGAGATCCAGCAGGGCGAGTTCATCACCGCCGGCAATGCCTCCCAGCTGTCGGACGGGGCTTCCGCCTCGGTCGTCATGGAGGCCGGCGAGGCGGTGAAGCGCAACCTCCAGCCACTGGGGGCCTATCGCGGCATGGCGGTCGCGGGCTGCGAGCCCGACGAAATGGGCATCGGGCCGGTCTATGCCGTCCCCAAGCTGTTGAAGCGTCACGGCCTGACGGTCGACGACATCGGCATCTGGGAGCTGAACGAGGCCTTCGCGGTGCAGGTGCTGTACTGCGCCGACACGCTGGGCATTCCGATGGATCGGTTGAACGTCTCGGGCGGGGCCATCTCGATCGGCCACCCCTATGGCATGAGCGGGGCCCGGATGACCGGCCACGTCCTGATCGAGGGCAAGCGGCGCGGGGCCAGGTATGGCGTCGTCACCATGTGCGTCGGGGGCGGCATGGGCGCGGCGGGGCTGTTCGAAATCTACTGATGCTCCTCGCCGAAGCGGGCGGCCATCTCCGTCCGCCATCGCGCCCTGAGTTGAGCCGGGCGGGCCGGGTAGCGGTCCTCCAGCACCGACGCCGCCAGCACCCGGTCGGTGCGGAACATGCGAAAGTCGTCGCGCATCTCGCACCAGGCCAGGACGATGCGGGTCGTGTCGCGATAGGCGATCTGGAACGGCCAGACCGTGCGTCGGCTCTCGGCGTCTTTCTCATCCTTGTAGTGGAGCGCCACCTTGCGGGCCCCATGAATGGCATGGCGCACAGCCGCCATGTCGATGGCTTCGGGCAGAACGTTCCAGCCGGGTGGGGTCGAAACGGCAGGCTCCAACACCATGGGACGAAGCCGCTCCGGTACCGTCGCGGCGATCTTCGCGATCAGGTCCCGGGCGGCGCGCGCGAGCGCCGGGTCTCCCCGGCCCGCGACCCACTGGGCCCCCAGCACCGCCGCCTCGACCTCGTCCGACGTCAGCATCAGGGGCGGCATGTCGAAGCCGCCATCCAGCACATAGCCAACGCCCGCCTCGCCCCGGATCGGCACGCGCTGGCCCATCAGGGCCGCGATGTCGCGATAGACGCTGCGCTTGGACGTCTCCAGCTCGGCCGCCATGGCCTCGGCCGTCACGGGCTGGGAGCTGCGTCGGAGCAGTTGGACGATCTGGAACAGGCGGTCGGCTTTGCGCATCTTGGCGGGCGCTCACGCTCGGGACGTGGTCCTTCGCGGCTTGAGCGCGGTATCCTCTCGAATGACCTGGCCGCTGGCGACCTGAGCGTGGTCTATCCACACCCTGCTGACAGCATGCTGGCAGCAGGGTGGCGGTAGTCAATCCCGGGTCGGCTTTCGATGCCTCGGAGGGTTCAATGCTCACGCTGTTTCACGCCCCGCAATCGCGCTCCACCCGCCTGTTGTGGCTGATCGAGGAGATCGGTGCCGACTGTCAGGTCGAGTATTGCGACATCCGGCGAATGGATGGCACCGGCGGCCCCGATCCGTGCAACCCGCACCCGGACGGCAAGGTTCCGGCCCTGATCCATGACGGGGCGTTGATCACCGAGTCGGCGGCGGTCGCCCTGTATCTGACCGACCTGTTCCCCGAAGCCGGGCTCGGCGCGCCGGTGGGGTCGTCTGATCGTGGCCGGTATCTGACCTGGCTCAGTTGGGCCTCGGGCGAAATGGAGCTCGCCATGTGGGGCAGGATCAGTGGGGCGGCGTCGTCCGAACCCGCGCTCGCGTCGCGATACGATCAGGCGATGGATCGGCTGTTGGAAGCCCTGTGGGCCGGGCCCTGGCTCATGGGCGAGCGGTTCAGCGCCGTAGACGTCATGATCGGGTCAAGCCTGGGCTGGGGGCGCGAACACCTGCCGGACAGCCCGCTGTTCGATCTGTATCTGGAGCGGCTGACGTCGCGTTCGGCCCACGCAAGAGCCATGGCCAGGGACGGCATCGCCCGGGTCGAACGCGCGGCCTGATCAGGCCGCGCGTGCGGGAACGGCGTCGTCGTCCCCGCCCGCGATTTCGACGGCGTTGAGGGCCCCGACATAGGCGTCTCGCCAGAGGGAGACGTCGGTATCGCGCACGACCTGCATGAGGGCCGTCCACTTCCGGATGCGTTCCTCCAGCGGCATGGTCAGGGCGCGGTGGATGGCGTCGGCGACCTCTTCGCGGCTGAACGGATTGACCAGCAGGGCCTCGCCCATCTGCTCGGCCGCGCCGGCGAAGCGGGACAGGATCAGCACGCCGGGATCGTCCGGGTTCTGGGCGGCGATGTATTCCTTGGCGACGAGGTTCATGCCGTCGCGCAGCGGAGTGACCATGCAGACCTTGGCCGCGCGGTAGATGCCCGCCAGTTGGTCCCGCCGATAGCTGCGGTTGAGATACCGGATCGGCTGCCAGTCCATGTCGGCGTATTCGCCGTTGATCCGACCCGCGAGCGAATCCAACCGGGCACGGATATCTTGGTAGGTGTCGACCTCGTCACGGCTGATCGGCGTGACCTGGACCAGGAAGACGTCGCCGCGGAGTTCGGGGTGGTCCTGCAGGAACTGCTCGTAACCCAGCATCCGCTCTTCCAGCCCCTTGGAATAGTCCAGCCGGTCTACGCCCACCATCATGGAGCGGAACGCCGCCGAGGCCGCCATTCGGTCGTAGGTCCGCAGACCTTCGCGCGAGTTCCGGGCCTCCAGAAAGCCTTCGACATCGATGCCGATGGGGAACGTGCCGATCCGGACGCGCCGCCCGAAGGCCTCAAGCCCGCCATAGCCCGCGAGCTCTCCCCGGGCTTCGGAGATGACATAGTCCCGGAACAGGTCCAGCCACTCCTGGGTCTGGAAGCCGATCAGATCGTAGGCGAACAGGCTCTCCACCAGCCGGCGGTGATGCGGCAGGGTCACCAGCAGCTGCCGCGCGGGCCAGGGGGTGTGCAGGAAGAAGCCGATCCGGTTGGTGATGCCCAGACGGCGCAGATCCCGCGCCAGGGGGATCAGGTGATAGTCGTGGACCCAGATGATATCGCCGGGCTGGATCAGGGGTGCGAGGGTCTCGGCGAAGCGCCGATTCACCCGCTCATAGCCCTCGCCGTAGGACCGCTCATAGGCCGTCAGGTCCACCCGGTGGTGGAACAGCGGCCACAGCGTCTTGTTGGCATAGCCGTTGTAGTATTCCTCGACATCCTGGGCCTCGAGATCGACCAGGGCGACCTCCACGCCGGCGCGGTCCTCGATCTTCAGTTCTCCGGTGAACTGTTCCACGGTCTCGCCGGACCAGCCGAACCAGAGGCCTTCATACTTCCGCAGAGCGGCGGACAGGGCCATGGCGAGCCCCCCTGCGGAACCGGCGGCGGGATCGACAGGGGCGGAAACGCGGTTGGAGACGACGATCAGGCGGGTCATGACGCCGCCGAAACGGTCAAGCTGTGGATCGGCTGCATCGCATTCCCGTGATCGCGGCGTGAGGCCCTAGCGGACATCAGTCCAGGACCGGCTGAGCAGAACCGCGCAGTTGATGATGCCGACCAGGGAGTAGGTCTGCGGATAGTTGCCCCACAGCTCGTTGTCCTCGACGCGGATGTCCTCGCTCAACAGGCCGGCATTCGTCCGGCGGCTCAGCATCTGTTCGAAGATCTCGCGGGCCTCTTCGTCGCGCCCGTTCTGGTGCAGCGCCTCGATGAACCAGAAGGTGCAGAAGTTGAACGCCGTTTCGGGCTCTCCGAAGTCGTCGGGCTCGACATAGCGGAACAGGTAGGACCCCTTTTTCAGGTCCCGCTCGATCGCGTCGAAGGTGGCGACCTGGCGTGGGTCCGTCGGCTCCAGGAATCCCAGATCGACCAGCTGCAGCAGGGAGGCGTCCAGTTCATGGCCGCCGAAGCTGGCCCCGAAGCGGCCTTCCACCTCGACGAAGGCCTCGGCCTCGATCCGCTTGCGGATGATCGCTGCACGTTCGCTCCAGACACCGGCCCGGTCGGACAGTCCGAGATGGGCTGCGGCCTTGGCCAGCCGGTCGCAGGCGGCCCAGCACATGACCGATGAATAGGTGTGGACGCGGGCGATGGTCCGGAACTCCCACAGCCCGGCATCGACCTGGTCGTGCATGGCGAAGGCCCGGTCGCCAACCTTCTCCAAGGCGTGGAAGTCGTCGAGCGAACCGGGGCGCAGAAGCCGCTGGTCGTAGAAGCTCTGAACCAACGGCAGGACGATCTGTCCGTAGACGTCGTGCTGCAGGTGTTCGCGCGCCTGATTGCCGACACGGACGGGCTTCATGCCGCGATAGCCCTCGACCGAGGTCAAGATCCGCTCGTCGATGTCCTCTTCCAGCCCCACGCCGTAGACCGGCTGCACATGGCCGCCCGCCGAGGCGTCGACCAGGTTTCTCAGATAGGCGAGATAGTTCTCCAGGATGTCGACCGCACCCAGACGGTTCAGTGCGCGCACCGTGTAGTAGGCGTCGCGGATCCAGCAGTAGCGATAGTCCCAGTTGCGGCCGCTCTCGGGGAACTCGGGCACCGAGGTCGTCATGGCCGCGACGATCGCTCCGGTCTCCTCATAGACGCAGAGTTTGAGCGTGATCGCCGCCCGGATCACCGCCTCCTGATAATCCAGCGGGATATAGAGCGTCCGAACCCAGTCGTTCCAGTAGGCGACGGTTCGGTCGAGCGTCGCCGCGACGCCCGCGCCCACCTCCTGATCGTAGCCCTCGTCCGGTCCCAGAAAGAAGGCCAAGGGCCGCTCGAGGCGGAAAACCCGCTCTTCCAGCACATGGGAAACCGGACAGTCGGTCGTCAGGCGCAGGGTGATGTCCGTACACTGATAGCGGATGTGGTTCGAGCCTGACGTGCAGTCCGCCCGACGCGCGCCCCAGTCGGCTGAGGGCCGGAGTCGCATCCGGATGCGGGGCGCGCCGTGGAGCGGCCTCACGATCCGGGCGAAGGCCAGCGGGCGATAGGTCCGCGAATGCTTCCTGTGACGGGGCGAGAAGTCGAGAATCTCGACCGAGGCGCCGTCTTGCGAGGTCAGGACGGTCCGCAGGACGGGCGTGTTGCGGACATAGGTCTGGTCCGCCGAAACCTGGCCCTCCAACTCGATCGACCAGAAGCCGTGTTCGGGGGAGTTCCCGTCCATCAGGGCTGAAAAGACGGGATCGCCGTCCACGCGGGGCGCGCAGGCCCAGACGAATCGACCCGACCGGTCGATCAGGGCCGAGATCGCGCAGTTGCCGATGGGGGCAAGGTCAAGATCGGGACGGGCAGCGACCACCGGGCTCATGAGCGCGCCTCCGCGATCGCTTCCAGCCAGTCCAGCACGGCCGGCACGTCGGGCAACGCATACCGGGCTGCCGTGGCGCGCTCCGGCCCCACCAGCACCCCGAACCCCCCCAGTCGCTCGGCCGCTCGAAAGCCCGCCTCGTCGGTCAGGTCGTCGCCGACCATCACCGGCAGGGCACCGGCGAACGGTGCCTCGGCCATGAAAGCGGAGAGGGCCCGGCCCTTGTCCGCCCCAGGCGTCTTCAGCTCCAAGACCATGTGACCCGGCTGCAGATGCAGGCCCGTCTCGTCCGCGAGCCGCTGCGCGAGCGCCGTGGCGACCTCGGCGGCGTCCGGAGCCTGACGGTAGTGGAGGCCGGCGGACACGCCCTTGTCCTCGACGATCACCCCGGGATGGGACGCGGCGAGCACGCGAAAGGCCTCCAGCGCCTCGGGCACGCGATCGCTGGCCTCGACACGATCCAGGCTCCCGTCGCGCCGGCGACGCTCCAGGCCGTGAACGCCCGAGGCAGAGGGCGCCGCCCCGCCGGAAATCCGGTCGATCTCGGCGATCGTTCGGCCACTGATGATCGCCATCCGACCGCCAAGCACCCGATCCAGCGCCTTCAGCACTGCCGTGCGGCGGCCCTCGGCCACGACCGCCTCCGGCGTAGGGGCCAACGCCGCAAGAACGCCGTCCATGTCCAGGAACAAGGCAAGATCGTCCTCGGTCGTGATCGGCGGTGGCGGCAGGGTGCGGGTCAGGGTCCCGACGGATGACGGCATGGTGTCTCGGTTTCTGGTTCTTGGTTACGCCCGACGAGATGAACGCCCGACTGCGGCAAAGGTTGAGCCCGGCCTTCTGAACTTGCGTAACAGCCGGCCGGATTGTGGAACCCGTCGGCTTGGGTCTACACCGCGCGCCTGACGACGAAAGACCCGGATCGATGCCCCACGACGCCCCGCCCGCTTCCTCAGACGCTGTCGCGGCCATGACCGACCACGCCCGCGCGGTCATCCGCTTGAACATCCAGGCGCTGGAGGCGCTGGAGCGGACCATCGACGGCTCCCTGGCGCGCGCGGTCGATGTGATCCTGTCGCGGCCTGGCTATGTGGTCGTGACCGGCATCGGCAAGTCGGGTCACATCGGCGGCAAGATCGCGGCCACCCTGGCCTCCACGGGCACCAATGCCTTCTTCGTTCATCCGGCCGAGATGAGCCACGGCGACCTCGGCATGCTGCGGCACGACACGACGCTCTTGGCCATCTCCAACTCAGGCGAGAGCCGCGAACTGCGCGATCCCCTGCTGTTCTGCCAGCGGAACGGGATCCCGGTCATCGGCATGACCCAGCGCGGGTCATCGTTCCTGGCCCGCATGTCCGCGGTCCCTCTGGTCATGCCCAGTGTGGCCGAGGCCTGCCCAAACGGCCTGGCCCCCACCACCTCCACCCTGATGACGCTGGCGCTCGGCGATGCCCTGGCCATGGTGCTGATGGATCGCAGAGGCTTCTCGGCCACCGATTTCGGGATGCATCACCCGGGCGGGTCGCTGGGCATGAGCCTGCAGAGCGTGCGCGAATGGATGGGCGACAACCACGCCCCGCCCCCGACCGTGCCAGTAGACGCCGGCTTTGCCGAGGTGGTGGCCGCCATCACGGCAGGGCGCAAGGGCGCGGTCGCTGTGCTGGACGGTGACGGGACCCTGGCCGGCATCATCACCGACGGCGACGTTCGCCGGGCCTTCTCCCGGGACGTCTCCGCCATCGCCGCCGCCGACATCATGAGCCGCCAGCCCATCACCGTGGGCCCGGACCAGCGCATGAGTGACGTGGTCGACCTGCTGACCGCCAACAAGATTTCCAACCTGTTCGTGGTCACCGACCAGCGGCCGGTGGCCATCGTCCATGTCGCCGAACTGATGCAGGCCGGATACGTCTCCTGACGGACGGGTTCCCTGCGGTTGACCCCCATCGGGCAAGGGTCTACGCCGCCTTCCGACCGACGACGGAACCTGTCGCCGGCCGCTGGAAAAACCACGTCGAAGGCTGCAGTTGGATAGGTCGGCTGATGTCGTGGAGCGTTCGCGCCCCACTGAGTACACGACGACCGCCCCGGCCGGGCACCAGGTCGCGAGCGAGCCGCAAACCACGCCCGCCGGATCGGTCCAGACCGGCCCGACCCTCTGCATCGACGGCTACAACATCGCCATGTCGCGCGGCACGGGCATCGCCACCTATGGCCGGAACCTGCTGTCGACCGCACGCGTGATGGGGTTCGAGACCCAGGTCCTCTACGGCCCACCGCGCAAGCGATCCAAACGACCGCTCCTTAACGAGACCGCGCTGGTCGATGCGGAACGTCCGCGCAAGAACCGGCGGATCGACCGCTTCGTCCAGACCCTGACCAGCCGGAACGGCGTTCCCGCCTGGCCCGTGACGCCCAGCGGCGAAGTCTTCTGGCCCACCCGTGCGGGAGGCAGGCCGGAGGCTTCGTCGTTCTGGGCCGCGCACGACCTGTTCTTCCGGGCCAACCGATCGTTCTCGGCCTATCGCAAGGAGACGCCGGTCGATTTCGACGCCAGTGCCAGAAAACCGGACCTGATGCACTGGACGGCGACGGTGCCGCTGTATGCCCGGGGCGTGCCCAACGTCTACACGATTCACGACCTGATCCCGCTGCGCCTGCCGCACACGACGCTGGACGACAAGCCGGCCTACTTCGCCCTGTGCCGGGCCATCGCCCGCCGCGCCGACCATATCGCCGTGGTGTCGGAAACGACGCGCCAGGACGTGATCCGCATCCTGGGCGTGTCGGAGGACCGCGTCACCAACACCTATCAAGCCGTCCACCTGCCCTCGTCCCTGACCAGCCGATCACAGGCCGAGGTCACGCGCGAGCTTGAGGGCATCTTCGACCTGGGCTGGAAAGACTACTTCCTGCATTTCGGCGCGATCGAGCCCAAGAAGAACCTGGGGCGCGTGGTCGAGGCCTATCTGGCGTCGGGGTCGCTGACCCCCCTCGTGGTCGTGGGCGGCCGGGCCTGGCTGGACGAGCCCGAGACGGCCCTGATGAATCAGGTAATCGCCGACAAGGGCCCGAGCGCCGAGCGCATCCGCCGGTATGAATATCTGCCCTTCTCCATGCTGATCAGCCTGATCCGAGGGGCCAAGGCCACGCTGTTCCCCTCGCTGTATGAGGGTTTCGGCCTGCCGGTGCTTGAGTCCATGGCGCTGGGCACGGCGGTGCTGACCTCGACCGGCGGATCCTTGCCGGAGGTCGCGGGCGACGCGGCCATCAGCGTGGATCCCTACGACGTCCCGGCCCTGACGCGCGGTCTTCAGGCGCTGGATGCCGACGACGCGCTGCGCGAGGATCTGGAGCGGCGCGGCCTCGTCCAGGCGGCGAAGTTCTCGGTCGACGCCTACAAGGGCCGTCTCGCAGAGGTCTACGCCCGCGTCGGGGTCTCGTGACGCGCTCGGTCCTTTTTGACGCGAGCCGCCTGCTCAGCCGGGCGGAGCGGACCGCGCCGACCGGCGTCGACCGGGTCTGTCTGGCCTATGCCGAGTGGCTACTGTCGCTGCGCGACGTCGCCGTGACCCCTGTCCGGGGCCGCCAGGACCAGCTGGTCGCCGTGGACGAGCCGTGGTTCCGGCAATGCGTGAAAACGCTGCGATCGCGCTGGACCGGCGACTTCTTCGAACGGTCCCTGACCGAAGACGAGATGCGGCTGATGACCGCCCTGGCCAGCGGGCACAAGGCGGCAGAGTCGGTCATCGGCGAACCCCCCGCCGACCCCGGAAAGACCCCCGGCCGGCGCGCGCGGGTGTTCAAACAGCTGTTCCGCTCGCAGTGGATCCAGAACCTTCCCGACAGCAGCCTGTATTTCAACGTCGGCCATACCGGCCTGACAGATCCCGGCATCCTGCGCGAGCTGGAAGAGCGCGGCATCCAGCGCATCGTCCTGCTGCATGACCTGATCCCAATCACCCATCCCGAATTCTGTCGGCCGGGCGACGACGTGCGGCACCGCGAACGCGTGTTGACGACGCTGCGCCACGCCTCGCGCATCCTGGTCAACTCCCACTACACGGCATCGGAACTGACGTCCTTCGCGGCGCGAGAGGGGATAACCCCGCCCCCCATCGACGCGGTGCATCTGGGGCTGGAACCGACCTTCCTGGTGCCGCCCGCCGCCCCGACGCCGCGCCCCTATTTCGTCCACATCGGCACCATCGAGGCGCGGAAGAACCTCGCCTTCCTGCTGACCATCTGGCGTCGCCTTCAGGAGAAGATGGGCGACGCGGCGCCCCAGCTGGTGCTCGTAGGCCGCTATGGCTGGGAGAACGAGGCCGTGCTGGACCATCTGGAGCGCTCGCCGGCGCTGCGCGGCCTGGTTCACCAGGCGTCGGACCTGCCGGATTCGGCCCTCGCCACCCTGATGGCCAGCGCCCGCGCCTTGGTCGCGCCGTCATCGGTCGAGGGATTCGACCTGCCCGCCGTGGAGGCCTCCGCCCTAGGCGTGCCCCTGATCGCCTCGGATATTCCGGCTCACCGCGAGCTTGTTCCCAACGCCCGACTGATCGACCCGCTGGACGGTCTGGGCTGGCTGGAAGCCCTGGAAAAGGCGACCCGCCATCCACCGAAGGCCCCGCCCTATGTCGCCCCGACGTGGGATCGACATTTCGCCCACGTCGCCGAATGCGTGGGCCTGACCCGGACCGCGCGCGCTGCGTGACCGGCGTGCGCTCAACGCGCTATAGCGGTCAGGCCTAAAGGCCGGTAATCACGACCGGCAAGACAAAGCCTGGACGCCATGACCCGTAAACTGTTCGCTCTCGTGCTCGCGGCTCTCCTCTCAGGCTGCTCGACCCTCCCCCGCGACGGCCCCTCCGGCCGGGCCGTAGATCGAGGGGCCGCCGTGGATGCGGACGGGTCCGACTATGCCCTCATCGAACTGGACTACGCGGCCGCCGAGCGCATCCGCGCGGTTCCGGCCCGCTACCTGGGCTCGCTCGCCGCAGCCTCCAGCACCGAGCGCGCCGACGTCATCGGCGAAGGCGACCTGTTGTCCATCTCGATCTTCGAGCCGTCCGGGACGCTGTTCGGCGGCGGCTCGTCGGGTCAGGGCATCCGCTCCGGCACTCAGGCCCTGCCCAGCGTGGCAGTCGACCGCGGCGGCACCGTCACCGTGCCCTTCGCCGGGGCCGTGCGCGTCGCCGGCATGACCACCACCGAGGCCGGAGCCGCCATCCGCCGCGCCTTGGCCGGCCGTGTCGGCAACCCGCAGGTCTCGGTCACGATCGAGGAGAATGCCTCCAACACCGTCACCGTGTTGGGTGAGGTCAAGACGCCCGGCCGCGCGCCGCTGTCGGTCAACGCCAACACCATCCTCGACGTCATCGCAGAGACGGGAGGGGCGGCCCGCCCGATCGAGGACATTCAGGTCCAGATCCGCCGCGGCGACCAGACCTATTCCGCGCCGATGACCGCCGTCACCACCGACTTCGGCGAGAACGTCCGTCTGCAGCGCGGTGACCAGGTCAATCTGGTCTTCCAGCCGCGCCGGTTCCGGACCTTCGGTGCCCTGGGCACCGTCAGCGAGGCCGACATGCCCGCTGGCGAACTGACCTTGGCCGGAGCTCTGGGCCGCGCCGGCGGGCTGAACGACAGCTTCGCCAATGCCCGGTCCGTGCTGGTCTTCCGCTTCGAGCGGCCCGAGGTGGCGCAGGCCCTGGGCATTACCCAGCCGCCGACCATTCGGGGCGTGCCGGTCGTCTATCGTCTGAACCTTGAGGAGGCGTCCGGTTTCTTCACCGCCGGGTCGTTCGTGATCCAGCCGGACGACACCGTCTATGCACCCCGCGCCATGGCAGCCGAGGTGCGCAAATTCTTCGAGTTCGTGCAGCAGATTTCGCGGGTGGTCTACGACATCTCGGTGACCAACACCCTGAACCAATAGGCCCGTCGTGAGCTGGCGCGGCCTGCTGACTGGACGGCGCGGCGATCCCGAAGCGCGGACCGCCGTCGCCCGTGCCGCCGACGTCTGGGAAAAGGCCGGACAGCGCGCATCCGCCAGCCTGCCGACGATGGCCGAGGTCGAGGCCTCGGCGCTCAAGGTCTATGCGGAACACGGCCTGCCGACCCAGCCGGGACACTATCGCCGCGGACCCGGCTCGGACGGCTGGGACTATCTGGGGCAGAGCGTCGACATCGAACGGCGCTGGGACATGGTGTTGGAACGCCCGTCCGAGGCGGGCTGGCGCTTTGCCACCCTGGAGGACATCGGCCGCTTCGACGGGGCCTCGGCCGAACTGCGCGCCGCCGCCGCACTGCTGGCGGCCTGTCGCCATCTGAAGGACCGGATGCACGGCCGGGCCGCCGGCGACACCGGCGACGACATCGAAAGGGCCATCCGACTGGGCGTCGACTGGCAAAGGCTGAAGGACGCCCAGGCGTGGAAGGAAACCTCACGCCTGAAGCTGACTAATCCCGGCGACGTCCTGCCGGAGCCGCAGGCCAAGCTGCCAGCCAAGACGAAGGCACCCGCCAAGCCCCGCGCGCCGCGCAAACCGCGCAAGGCCGCCGACTGACGCCAAGCGCTGTGAGGGTAGCGCCCAAACTCGCGCTCAAGCAGGGAGCCGCCGCGCGGCGAGCGATAGCGCGCCCAAACCCGCGCTCAAGCAGCGAGCGACCGCGTCGCGAGCGATAGCGCACCAAGAATACAGGCGTGAAAAAGCCCGCTGCGGGGGATACATCGCAGCGGGCTTTCTCGCTCTCTAAGGAGCGGACGTTTCCTCCCCGAAACGCCTTCGTCCAGCGGCTGCGCCTTGTCAGCGCCGCGCCGTTCGAGTGAGACCAGATGACCGCCGGCGGGCCTTCAAGTCAATCAAAGCTCAAGCGAAATCCGACGGTTTCATGACTAAACGTCGATCAGTCAGGCCGTGTCGCCGCCCATTATCGAAGAAGCATCGATAATGCCGCGCAAGGTAGGAACAAGTTCGTTTCTGGCCACGGTCTGCTGACCGGGTCGGGCCGCCTTCCAGGCCTCGTTGTCCGCAAGACCGGCCGCCATGGCGCGGCCCGCATCGAGGTCCTTGATCGTCACCTGTCCCGCCGCGATCTCGTCGCCGCCCAGCATGACGGCGGCGGGGGATCCGCGCCGATCGGCGTATTTCATCTGGGCCTTCATGCCCGCCCGACCCAGGTACAGCTCGGCCGCGATCCCGGCGCGGCGCAGCTCGGCGACCGCGTCCAGATAGTGCTGCATGTCCGTATCGGAGAAGACGTTCACGACCACGGGCCCCCGCGTCGTCGCTTCGTTCCGCCCCGCCGCGCGCAGCGCGGACGCCAGCCGCGAGACCCCGAACGAAAACCCCGTCGCCGGCGTCGCCTCTCCGGTGAAGCGCGCCACGAGGTCGTCGTAGCGCCCGCCCCCGCCGATGGAGCCGAAGCGCACCGGCCGCCCCTTGTCGTCGGTGGTGTCGAGCAGCAGCTCGGCCTCGAACACCGCGCCGGTGTAGTATTCCAGTCCCCGCACAATGGTCGGGTCAAAGCGAACGGTCGCCTGATCCACCCCCATGGAGGCAAGGGCCGTGTCGATGCCCGCCAGCTCGCTCAGGGCCGCCTCGCCCGCCGCTCCCAGGCCGCCGACCCCGGCGATGGCGTCCAGCGTCTGGGACCGGCTTCCCTCACCCGCCGAGCCGAGGAAGGCCTGAATGGTCGCCGCGACCGAGGCTGGCAGGCGCGCGCCCTTGGTGTAGTCGCCGCTCTCGTCCAGCCGGCCTTCGCCAAGCAGAGCCGCCACTCCGTCCCAGCCCAGCCGGTCGAACTTGTCGATGGCGCGCAGGGCCGTCAGACGCTGGACCGGATCGGTCACGCCACCGGCGTCGAACAGGCCGTCGAACAGCTTGCGGTTCGAGACGCGAACGACCGCCTGACCCTCGGCCAGGCCCGCGGCCTTCAGCCCCTCGCAGGCCATGGCGATGATCTCGGCGTCGGCCTCGGGCCGGTCGGACCCGACCGTGTCGGCGTCGCATTGGACGAACTCGCGGAACCGGCCAGGCCCCGGCTTCTCGTTTCGCCACACCGGCCCGAAGGCGTACCGGCGATAGGGCTTGGGCAGGGTCTCCCAATTCTGGGCCGCAAACCGGGCCAGGGGCGCGGTCAGGTCGTAGCGCAGCGCCATCCACTGGTCGTCGTCGTCCTGAAGCGCGAAGACACCCTCGTTCGGACGATCGGCGTCGGGCAGGAATTTACCCAGGGCATCCGCGTACTCGAACGCCCCTGTTTCCAGCGGCTCGAAGCCCCAGCGTTCGTAGACTTCCGACACTCGCGCCACGATCCGGCGCTCGGCGGCGACGTCGGGGCCCCTACGGTCGGCGAAGCCTCTGGGGCTGCGGGCTTCAGGGCGGGCGGGCGTCGGCGCGGCGTCGGTCATGGCGCGCTGTTTAGAGGGATCAGGGATGAGGGACTAGGGATTAGAGGTCGCGCGGTGGCGCACGTGCGCCCTCCTTGCGCCTCGCGCGCCTACAATCCCTACTTCCGGATCGGCACCAGCCGGCCGTAGGTCAGCGAGCGCCAGACCCATTCCAGCGGGCCGTTGGAGAAGATCGACAGCCACAGCGGTGACCAGAACAACTGGGCCACCCAGACGGCGATCACGACGGTCCACAGCGCGGCAGGATCATAGCTGCCCATCCACTGCGGCCCCCAGGGCAGGTAGAACAGGCTGGCCATGATCAGGGTCTGGGTCAGGTAGTTTGTAAAGGCCATGCGGCCGACAGGAACCAGGACACTGGTCACGATCCTGAGGCCGAACCGCGTCAGCAGGATCAACATCGAGGCGTAGCCGAGGGTGACCAGCGGGGCCAGGCCACCCGCCGCGTCGTCCAGCCCCGCGACAGGCAGGGCGGCGGCGTCCTGACCTGGCAGGCTGGCCCAGGCGTCGACGGCCAGCACGGCTCCGGCCAGCGCCACGACCAGCACATACAGAACCGTCGATGACCGACCGACGAAGAAGCCCGACTTGTAGAGCCCGAGGCCCAGCAACATCAGGGGGATGGTCACCGGGATCAGGAACAGCGACAGCGCAGCCAGCATCAGCCAGGCCTTGAGGTTTTCGATCCAGGGGGCCGCGATGCTGGACTTGTAGGCGGCGACGGCGGCGTTCAGGGTCTCCATCGTCACCTGCGGCGAGTTGGCGACCATCTGCTCCTGAAACTGCGGACCCAGCGCGCCCAGAGCGAGGGGGGCCGCGACGGCGATCACCATCCACAGCAGCGAGATCAGGCCGCCCGTCCACAGCAGGCGTTTGGCGCTCCAGGACCGCATCAGCATCACGATGAAGCCGCAGTAGGCGTAGTGCAGCAGGATGTCGCCGTACCAGAAGGCCGCCCCGTGGATCAGTCCGAAGACCCCGAGCCACAGCAGACGCGTCCGCAACAGCTTGCCCCTGCCCTCGTCGGATCGCTCGCCCCCGACGAGGAAGATCGAGACGCCAAACAGCATGGTGAACAAGGTCCGGAACTTGTCGGTGAAGAAAACCTCTGTCACCCAGGCACCCCAGGCGTCCGCGCCAGTGTGGCCGAACACATCGCCGGTGGCCGTCTCGGCCGCGATCGGCCACGCGAAGGCCATGGCGTTGACCGCCAGGATCCCCAGAATCGCCCAGCCCCGCAGCATATCCAGCTGGAAGATCCGGTCCTTGGGAGCGACGGGCGCGAGCCCACCGGTGGCGGGCAGAGGCTGAGCCTCGGCGGCGAGCATGACCATGTGCTTTCCCCAAAAGCATGAAGACAAGCGAGCTTTACGCGGCAAAGCGTGGCCGTAAACTGAATTCGATTTAATGGGGCAGGGTGAACGCTACCGCTCGGCTCGCGGAGGCTCGCTGGTCGAACCCGATCTGCGGGGCGCTACCGCGCGCGACGGGTCGCGTCAGGCATTGCCGCCCATGACACCCAGCCGGTCCCGCACGCGGTCCGGCGCGGGCACGAAGGCGATGAAGGCCGCGCACAGCCCGACCCAGAGCGCATAGGACACACCCACCAGAATCGCGACCGGCAGGCCCGCGACCCCGTAGATCAGCAGGGTCGTCTCGGTGGACCCCAGCCCCTGCAGAACGTCGCCCGACGCGACCAGACCGATGACGACCATCGACAAGGCCACCAGCGTCTGAAGGCCCGCTGCGAGCAGGCCGCCGTACAGCATGAAGCGCCAGACGATGCCCAGCCGGGTGCCGGGCCGGCCGCGCCGGTCCCGCTCTCGCCGGATGACCGTCAGCCCCGCTGGCACGGCGATCGCGCCCAGGGCCAGGACCAGCAGGCGCCAGTCGATGTCGCGCCCCGGAACCCAGTTCTGCGGCGGCCAGATCAGCAGCGTCAGGATCAGCGGCGGCCAGGCGATGCCGGCCAGGGCCGCCAGGGGTATGGCCGCGCGCGTCTGGCGCCAGGTCACCCGGGTCTGGCCCGGCAGATCCTCGATGCGGTCGAAACGCGGCATCCGGCCGGCCATCAGCGGGTCGGCACCGGCGTCTCGCCGGAATAGTCGTAGAAGCCGCGCCCGGACTTCCTGCCCAGCCAGCCCGCCTCGACGTATTTCACCAGCAGGGGACAGGGCCGGTACTTGGAGTCCGCCAAGCCCTCGTACAGCACGTTCATGATGGCCAGGACGACGTCCAGCCCCATGAAGTCCGCCAGCTCCAGCGGACCCATCGGGTGGTTGGCCCCCAGCTTCAGCGCCTTGTCGATCGAGGCGACGTTGCCGACGCCCTCGTACAGGACATAGATCGCCTCGTTGATCATCGGCACCAGGATCCGATTGACGATGAAGGCGGGGAAATCCTCGGCATTGGTGGTGGTCTTGCCCAGGCTTTCGGCGAAGGCCACGGCGGCGTCATAGGTGGCGGCCGAGGTGGCGATGCCCCGGATGATCTCCACCAGCTTCATCACCGGGGCCGGCTTCATGAAATGAAGGCCGATGAACCGGTCAGGACGGTCGGTGGCCGAGGCCAGACGGGTGATCGAAATCGACGAAGTGTTGGACGCCAACAGGGTGTCGGGCCCCAGATGCGGGACCAGCTCGGCGAAGACGGCCTTCTTGATGGCCTCGTCCTCGACGGCCGCCTCGATCACAAGATCGGCCTTGCCGGCTTCGGCCAGGGTCGAGACCCCGGAAACGGCGGCCAGAGCAACATCGGCCTGGGCCTGGGTCGTCGCCCCGCGCTCGACCTGGCGGGCGAGGCTGGCTCCGATCACCCCCAGCGCGACCGGAAGACGGGCGGCATCGACGTCGTAAAGGCTGACCCGATAACCGCCCAGCGCCACCGCCTGGGCGATACCGACACCCATCTGGCCTGCGCCGATCACGGCGACGGATTTGATCGTGGACGTCATGCGGTCATGGTCGGCTGCGGCGGTCTCGCCCGGGCGATGGGCACCTTAGAAGCGTCCGCCCCCGGCGCAAGGCCCGAGTGTTGCGCTGCGGCGAGCCCGTCGCCGAACTGTCACCCCAGGATCGCGATCAGGGGGCCCGCTGCGGAATTGTTGAACAGAATGCGCGCGAAGTTGAGCAGCAGAAGAACCACGATCGGCGAGATATCGATTCCACCCAGCGTCGGGATGATCCGGCGGAACGGCTCGAGCAACGGCCGCGTGACCGCGTCAAGGAACGCCGACAACTGACTGACAAATCGGTTCCGGTGGTTGATCACGTCGAAGGCGAACAGCCACGACAGGATGGCCGAGGCGATGATGAACCAGATCATCAGCTGGATGACCGTGTTGACCAGCCAGACGAGGGCCACGCCCATGGGTTGCTCCTGAAACGGAAGGGAAGACGCCCGCTTCTAGCGAGCCGAACGGCAAAGGCCAACGCCGATCGGCGCGCTGCGGCATCGCTGTGTCAGTCGGCGTCGCCGGCGATGATCGCCTCCAGACCGTCGCGCCAGCCGGGATAGGCCGGACGCCAGCCCAGCTCGGCCTTGGCGCGGGCGTTCGAGAGGCGTTTGGAGTCCAGATAGAACCGCCGCATCGCCTCCGACACCGAGGGATCGGTCCAGTCGACCTCGGCCGGTCGGGGCAGGCCCATTCGCTCAGCCGCCCAGCCCATGACGACATCGGCGGGCGCGGGTTCGTCATCGGCCAGCGTATAGGCGCGGCCGGGACCGGGCCGGGCCATCGAAGCGAACAGGCCCGACACCGCATCGTCGACATGGATGCGGTTGAAGACCTGGCCGGGCTTTCGCACCAGCCGCGCAGAGCCGTCCCTGAGCCGATCGACCACCGAGCGTCCCGGACCATAGATGCCGGGCAGGCGAAAAATCTGCACCGTCAACCCCATGCCTCGGCCCGCGTCCAGCCAGTCGCTTTCGGCCCGCACCCGCCGCGCGCCTTCCAGAGAGGAGGCGTTCAGATCGTCGTCCTCGAACGCCCAGCCGCCATCGCGGTCGCCGTAGACGGCGGTGGAGGAGATATAGCCGATCCAGTCGGGATAGGCCCCGGACGCCGTGATGGCGGGGACCAGCGCCTTCAGCCCGGGACAGCCGGTCGCATCCGGAGCCGCCGTCACGAGAATGGCCGAGGCGGTCGAGACGGCGGCGGTCAGCGCGGTTGCGTCGCCCGGATCGACCGCCGCGATCCCGTCGGCCTGCAGACCCGCGCGCCGGGCCGAATCGCGCGATGTCGCGGTCGCGGTCATCCTGCGCCGAAGGGCCTCCGTCGCGGCACGGCGGCCGACGTAGCCGCCGCCGAAGACGAGAAGAGACCCGCCCACTGGGCTCAGACGGCGTGGGCGCGGGCCGCGGGCGGCACCGGAAGCGGACGCGCGGCCTCGGTCTCGATCGCCCTGGCCCGCCCGGCGTTCCAGGCCGAAACACACGGAATCTTGGATCGGTCGGCCCGGTCGGCGTAACGGCGCGCGATGTCGGTCACATCGGCCATCAGACCCTCGGCCAGGGTGATCGGCTTCAGGCCCAGGTCGCGGAACTGGTCGTTGGCCACGACCAGTTCGTTCTCGTCGGCCTCCTGGCGCGGGTTGGGAACGTTGTGGACCTCCGCCCCGGTCATGTCGGCGACCATCTGGGCCAGGTCGCGCACCCGGCGGCTCTCGGTCATCTGGTTCAGGATCTTGACCCGGTCGCCCGCCGTGGGCGGATTGTTCAGCGCCAGTTCGACGCAGCGCACCGTGTCCTGGATGTGGATGAAGGCCCGCGTCTGGCCGCCCGAGCCGTGGACCGTCAGGGGATAGCCGACCGCAGCCTGCATCAGGAAGCGGTTCAGCACCGTGCCGTAGTCGCCGTCATAGTCGAAACGGTTGATCAACCGCTCGTCCTGGCGCGTCTCCTCGGTCTGGGCCCCCCAGACGATGCCCTGATGCAGGTCGGTGATCCGCAGCTGGTCGTTCTTGGCATAGAACTGGAACAGCAGGGCGTCCTGGGTCTTGGTCATGTGGTAGATGGAGCCGGGGTTCGGCGGGAACAGGATCTCCTGCTCGGCCGGCCCGAAGTCGGTGTCGACGGTGACCTTCAGATAGCCCTCCGGGATACGCAGGCCGGCGGTCGTATAGCCATACACCCCCATGGTCCCCAGGTGCGCCAGGTGGACATCCAGCCCGCTCTCGACGATGGCGGCCAGGAGATGGTTGGTGGCGTTGATGTTGTTGTCGACGGTGTAGAGCTTGTGCCGAGCCGACTTCATCGAATAGGGCGCGGCCCGCTGCTCGGCGAAATGGACCACGCTGTCGGGGCGCTCGTCCTGGATCAGGGAGACCAGCCGGTCGAACTCCTTGCCGACCGTCATGTCGACGAAGCCGATGTCCTTGCCGGACACGTCTTTCCAGGCCGCGATCCGCTCGTCGATCGGGCGGATCGGCGTCAGGGACTGGACCTCCAGCTCGGCATCAATGGTCCGACGGCTGAGGTTGTCGACGATCGTCACGTCCCAGCCGCGCGCCGACAGATGCAGAGCCGTCGGCCAGCCGCAGAAGCCGTCGCCGCCCAGAACCAGAACCTTCATCGTCCACGTTTCCTCTTGTCGTTCCGTCCTGACTAGCGGAAGCGAGGCGAGGGGCAAAGCTTGGCCGTGTGCGGCCTATCGCGGGGCGCGCTTGGCCAGGATGCGCTGAAGGGTCCGGCGGTGCATGCCCAGCCGTCGCGCCGTCTCCGAGACATTGTGGTCGCACAGCTCATAGACCCGCTGGATATGCTCCCAGCGCACCCGGTCGGCGCTCATGGGATTGTCCGGCGGCTCGGGCGCATCGCCGGTGGCCAGAAGGGCCTTGACCACGTCGTCGGCGTCGGCCGGCTTGGACAGATAGTCCACCGCCCCGGCCTTGACCGCCGCCACGGCGGTGGCGATGGCGCCGTATCCGGTCAGCATGACGATGCGGGCGTCCTCGCGCCGCTCGCGGATGGCCTCGACCACTTTCAGGCCGTTGCCATCCTCCAGCCGCATGTCCAGCACCGCGAAGGCAGGCAGATTGGCCCGCAGCGCCTCGGTCGCCTCGCTGACCGAGGCTGCCGTTGTGACTTCGAAGCCGCGCGATTCGAGGGCCCGCCCCAGCCGGGTGCGAAGGGCCTGGTCGTCGTCCAGCAGCAGAAGTGAACGATCGGCGAGCGCGGCGATCCGCTCTTCGACGGAGGCGGTGGGGGTCGCGGTGGTGGTCGGCATTTCAATGATCTCCCTGCCCGGCAGTTCGGGCCTGTGGACCCCGCTTTCAAGCGGTGCGGCGATGCGTCGCCTTCGGACGGACTATCACGCTTCGAGGGCGTCTCGCGGCCAGCGAATGGTCACCCTGGCCCCGCGATTTCCGCCCGGGCCCCCGTCTCCATGGCCGACGGCGACCTGACCCCCGGTTCGCTCCAGCAGCGTCCGGGCGATGAAGAACCCCAGCCCCATGCCGCCCTGGCTCGGGATGGCCTCGGCCAGCAGTTCGGCCGGCGCGGGCCGCGCCTTCTTCGGCGACCGGGCCGCCGCCGTCGCCGCCGCCAGTTGCGCCGCCACCGCCTGGCGCGCCTTTCCATGCGGACGTGACGTCACATAGGGCTCGCCGAGACGCGGCAGGATGTCGGCGGCGAAGCCGGGCCCGTCGTCGGTGACGGTGATCGTGATCCAGGCCCGGTCGGCCTTCGCCGCGACCTGAACTTTCGACGCCGCGAAATCGGCCGCGTTCTCGACGATCGCCGACAGCCCATGGACCACCTCGGCCAGACGCTTGACGTGCGGCTCGGCCATGCCCGGCGGCGTCGTCACCTCCACGGCGATCTCCAGATCGAAGCCCAGATGCGGATCGACCACCTCGTTCAGCAGGGCCTTCAGACCGACTTCGGTATACAGGGCGTCACCGTCCTCGGGCCGCTGCGACAGGCGTTTCAGGATCTCGCGGCACCGGTCGGCCTGGACCAGCAGCAGCCGGGCGTCGTCAGCCACGGGCCCGTCCTGTGGGGACGCGCGCAACAGCTCCTTGGCCACCACCTGGATGGTCGCCAGGGGCGTGCCCAGCTCGTGCGCCGCCGCCGCCGCCAGCCCCCCGAGGGCGGCCAGCCTTTGCTCGCGCTGCAGCACGTCCTGGGTCGTGGCCAGCGCCAGTTCCAGCTTTTCGGCGTCCGCTGCGACGCGCCAGGCATAGGCGGCGGTGAAGACCACGCCTGTGATCAGCGCCAGGCCGATCCCGAACCGGTACAGCGACGGCAGCTCCAGCCGGGTCCCGGCCTCCCACGGCAGGGGCATGGACCAGAAGAACAGGCCGATGGTCGCGATCAGCACCAGCAGACCCAACAGTAGCGCCTGGCGCCCCGGTAGCGACGCCGCCGCCACCGTCACCGGGGCCACGAGCAGCAGACAGAAGGGGTTCTCAAGGCCACCCGTAAAGGCCAGCAGGGCCGTCAGCTGCAGGATGTCGAACCCCAGATGGATCGCCGTCTGGCGCCCATCCGGCAGCCGCCCGTCCACCTGCCGCAGGCGCGACATGGCCAGCAGGTTGGCGACCACGCTGGCGAAGATGACGGCCAGACACTCCCACACCGGCAGGGGGAAATGCAGCATGGCGACCAGCACGATCACCGTCGCCGTCTGGCCCGTGATGGCAAGCCAGCGCAGGATGATGAGAGTGCGCAGGCTGAGGCCTCGGCTGCGACGGGGCAGGCCGGGTCGCCCGCCGGGGGCGCCCGGATAGGCGCTGGGGGGTTGCGACGAGACGATGGCTTCGCTGGAACTCACGACCGGTCTATAGACCCCCGCCACGCCGCTGTCGGCCCCCGCCTTCGGAGACACGATGCCACGCCGTTCCGTCCTTCTGTTCGCCGGTGCCTGTATCGCCATCGCTGCGGCTCTCGCCACGATCACGGTGGTCGTGGTCACGGGGCGCGAGCGGGCGGACGCGGTGGCCGAGGGCACGGCGACCGGCCAGCCGTCGGTCGGCGGCGACTTCCAGATGGTGAACCAGGACGGTCAGGCCGTCGACCAAGCCGTTCTGACCGGCAGGTGGAGCCTCGTTTTCTTCGGTTTCACCTACTGCCCCGACTTCTGCCCCACGACCCTGACGGCGCTGGAGGCGACGCGGCAACGGCTGGGCCCGGCGGCCGACGACCTCCAGATCGTCTTCATCTCCGTCGATCCCGAGCGCGATACGCCCCAGGCGCTGAAGGATTACCTGGCGTCCGACGGCTTTCCGCCCGGCGTCATCGGCCTGACCGGGACGCCGGCACAGGTCGCAGACACCGCCCGGGTCTATCGCGCCTTCTACGAGAAGGTCGGCCAGGGCGAGAACTACACCATGAACCACTCCCTGACCGTCTATCTGATCGGGCCCGACGGCCGTTTCCGTTCGGCCCTCGCGCACGATCTGGGTCCGGAACGCTCGGCCGAGCTGATCCGCAGGGTCATCGCGCGCGGGTAATGGTCGGGGACGGTCACGCTTCGTAACCGTCCGGGGTGATCAACGATAATCCTTTTGCAGTGCCGTGCGTTCTATGGTGCCCTGCAGCCATCCGGCTGAGGCCGACGACAGGTTCCCATGCTCTACGCGCTCCACGAGTTGGCCTATTCCTCGGCCCAGCCGTTCCGGATCGGGGCCCAGTTCGCCCGTCAGTTCTGGACATCCCCGTTCAATCCGGCCGCACAAACCGCCATCGGCCGCACGGCCTATGCGTCGGCTGAGCTGTTCGAGAGCGTGACCCGCCGCTACGGCAAGCCGGCTTGGGGCCTCGACGTCGTCAACATCGACGGCCACCCGGTGCGCACCACCGAACAGGTCATCTGGGAGAGCCCCTGGGTTCGCCTGGTGCGGTTCGCCCGCAACGTCGGCGACCTGAAGCGGGCCAAGAAGCCGGTCGCGGCCCCCAGCGTCCTGATCGTCGCGCCCCTGTCGGGCCACTATGCGACCCTGCTGCGCGGCACGGTCGAGACTTTCCTTCAGGATCACGACGTCTATGTCACCGACTGGGTGAATGCCCGTCAGGTGCCGATGCTGGAAGGCCGCTTCGACTTCTACGACTACATCGACCACGTCCGGACCATGCTGGCCCAGATCGGGCCGCGCGCCCACGTGGTCGGGGTCTGTCAGCCCGGACCGCCGGTCCTGGCCGCCGCCGCCGTGATGGCGGCCGAGAACGATCCCAATCGCCCCGCGTCGATGACCTTCATGGGCTCGCCGATCGACGCGCGCCTGTCGCCGACCGTCACGAACCAGCTGGCCGAGGCCAAGCCCTTCGCCTGGTTCAAGTCCAACATGATCTACACCACGCCCTGGCCCTATCCGGGCGTCGGCCGCCGGGTCTACCCGGGCTTCGTCCAGCTCTACAGCTTCCTGTCGATGAACGAGGCGCGCCACACCGACGCCCATTGGGAGTATTTCCGCGACCTGGTCTCCGGCGACGGCGACGGCGTGGACAAGCACGAACAGTTCTACGACGAATATCTGTCGGTCCTCGACCTGACCGAGGAGTTCTACCTCCAGACCATCGACATCGTGTTCCAGCAGCATCTGCTGCCGCGCGGCCTGTTGGAGCATCGGGGGGCCCTGGTCGATCTCACGGCGATCACCGACATCGGCCTGATGACCGTCGAGGGCGAGAAGGACGACATCTCCGGCGTGGGCCAGACCCAGGCGGCGCACGGCCTGTGTACCCGCATCCCCGACGATCGCCGGGTGCTTTACGTCCAGCCCGAGGTCGGCCACTACGGCGTCTTCAACGGGCGACGGTTCCGCGAGGAGATCTACCCCCGGACCCGGGACTTCATCGCCGCCAATGAAAAGCTCTGTGCCGTATCAGACCGGTCAGCGGCTGCCGCTTGAGGGCGGGGGCCAGTTAAGGCTCAGCGTCAATCCCCGCGCGCGGCGCATCTCGATCCGCATCGACGGTCGTCGGGGCGAGGCGGTGGCCGTGGCCCCGTCAGAACGCCGCCTCGCCGATGCCGTCGCCTTCGCCCGCTCCAAGTCCGACTGGATCGCCGAGCGGCTGACCGCCCGCCCGCGCGGCACGGCGCTGCTGCCCGGGGCCGTCATCCCCTTCGAAGGCCGGACCCTCTCGCTTGAGGCGACGCCCGGCAGCGGTGCCGCCCGGCTGGTCGCGTCCCCCGATGGTCCGCGCCTTGTCTCTGGCGGCGAGGGCGAGGCCTTCTCGCGCCGGGTGATCAATCTGCTGAAACGCCTCGCCCGGGACCGTCTGGCCGAACGCACCGAGGTTCACCGGACGGCCCTGGGCCAGCCGCCCGTGACCATCGCCATCAATGACGCCGGCACCCGCTGGGGCTCCTGCACGCCGAAGACCCGCGCGATCCGCTACTCCTGGCGCGTGATCCTGGCCCCGCCCGAGGTACTCGACTATCTGGCGGCGCACGAGGTCGCCCACCTTGTCCACGCCGACCACAGCCCGGCCTACTGGTCGGTGGTGCGAGGCCTGATTGGCGATCCACGCCCTCATCGCGCCTGGTTGCGAACGCACGGTGCCGCGCTCCACGCGATCGGTCGCTGATCGGGTCAAACCGGGAACAAACCGCTCATATTGTCCCCGCCCCGACCCCGTGCATCCTGAGGGGACGGAGGTACCCCATGCCCAAGGCACGATCCGCGCTCGATCATCTGAACAGCGGCCGCGAACCGCACATCGTCCACGTCATTCCGCCCGGCGCGCCCGGCTACAAGGAGGCCGATGGCGGGGCCATGGTGGTATCGCCACCCGCAGAGGTCGATGCCCTGGTCCGCAAGATTGCACCGGGCCAGGTCGCGACCCTGGATGACCTCAGGGCGGCCCTCGCCCGCCGCCACGCCGTCGCCACCGCCTGCCCCGTTTCGACGGCCATTTTCGCGGGGATGTCGGCCCGCGCGGCCGAGGAGCGTCGTCAGGCCGGCCAGCCGATCGACGATCTCACGCCCTGGTGGCGCGTGCTGAAGCGCGGCGGCTTCCTCAATCCCAAACTCCCGGGCGGAGTCGAGAAGCAACGCATGCTGCTGGAGGGCGAGGGGGTGAAGGTCTCTACCCTGCGCAAACAGCTGGCCGTTTTCGACTATGAGCAGCGCCGGCCAGCCCTCTGACGATCAGAAGAACAGCGGGTCTCTCTGCTTCTCGCGCTCGACCGGCTCGGGGTTCTGGTCCGGCGGATCCTCGCGCCGGCGCGGTTCCTCGACCACGGCCGGGCGGGGGTTCTCGACCGGCGTATCGGGGTCGTAGGGCACGCCCGCGTCCGGATCGACGCCGTCGATCACGGTCGAATCGCCGAACGGATCGTCGATGGCGTTCATCAGGTCGCCGATCGGGTCCGGCGCGACCCAGCCCTCGGGCATCGGCGGACCGTTCGGGATCGGCTGGACCGCAAGGCGCGGCAAAGCCGCCTCCATGAAACCCTTCCAGATGGCCGCCGGCGACGAGCCACCGGTGACGCCACGCATGGCGGTATTGTCGTCCTTGCCGACCCAGACGGCCACGACGAAGCCGCCGGTGTAGCCGACGAACCAGGCGTCCTTGTAGTCCGAGGTGGTGCCGGTCTTTCCCGCCAGATCGCGACCGGAGATGGCCACCGAGCGCGCCGTACCGCTGGTCACCACCGAGCGCAGCATCTGGTTCATGTAGTAGAGGGGCGGGTTGTTGATGGCCTGTCCACCGGCGGCGTCGCGGGCGGCGCGCTGGTAGATGACCCGGCCCTGAGGGGTCCGGATGCGGCTGATCCCGTAGGCGTCGACGCGGCGTCCGCCGTTGGCGAAGGCGTCATAGGCGGTGGCCATGTCGATGGGCGAAACCTCGACCGCCCCCAGGGCCATGGCCGGCTCCAGCCCGATGCGCGAGCTGATGCCCAGCCGCCGCGCGGCGCGGGCGACGCTGTCGCGCCCGATCTGGTCGGCGACATAGGCCGCCACGGTGTTGGTCGACTGGGCGACCGCGGTGCCCAGGGTCATCTCCCCGGCGAAGGTGCCGGAGTAGTTGCGCGGGCTCCAGTTGCCGATGCGGATCGGCTCGTCCACCACCGGGGTCTCGGGCGTGTATCCGGCCTCCATGGCCGCCAGATAGACGAAGGGCTTGAAGGCCGAGCCTGCCTGCCTGCGGGCATCCACGGCGCGGTTGAACTGGCTGTCGGCATAGGACGCGCCACCGATCATGGCGCGCACCCGGCCGTCGCCGTCCAGCGCCACCAGGGCCGCCTGTTCTACGCCCTTTGAGCCGTCCCGCTCCAGGATGCGGCGCACATTGCGCTCCGCCGCCGTCTGCAAGGTCAGGTCCAGTGTCGTCTCGACGATCATGTCCTCGCCAGGCTCTCCGACCAGGCCGCGGATTTCCTTGTCCAGCCAGTCGATGAAGTACTGGGCGTGCTGGGTCGCCAAGGTGCGCGACACCCGCACCGGCTCCAGCACGGCGGCCGCCCTCTGTTCGGCGGTGATGACGCCCGCGTCCTGCATCTCGTCCAGCACGACGGTGGCGCGCGTCGCCGCCCGCTCGCTTTCCGACACCGGCGAATAGCGGCTGGGGGCCTTCAGAAGCCCGGCGAGCAGCGCCGCCTCGCCGACCGTCAGCTGGCGCGCGGACTTGTCGAAATACCGCTGCGACGCCGCCTCGATGCCGTAGGCGCCGGCGCCGAAGTAGACGCGGTTCAGATACAGCGCGAGGATCTCCTCCTTGGAGAACTTCAGCTCCAGCCAGACGGCCAGCATCAACTCCTGCACCTTGCGGCGCATGTTCTGGTCGGGCGTCAGGAACAGGTTCTTGGCCAGCTGCTGGGTCAGGGTTGAACCGCCCTGGACGATCCGCCCGGCCCGCATATTGGCCTGTACCGCCCGCAGCATGCCGATGGGGTCGAAGCCGGGATGCCAGTAGAAGCGCCGGTCCTCGATGGCGATGAAGGCGGCAGGCACATAGTCGGGCAGAGCATCCAGGTCCGCAGGCGGGGCCTGCTGAGACCCGCGCGTGGCGATCAGAGCGCCGTTGCGATCCAGATAGGTGATCGAGGGCTGGCGATCGACGTCGTACAGGGCCGAGGTGTCGGGCAGGCCGCGCGCGAAGACGGCGAAGAAAACCACCAGGAAGATCAGGCCCCAGACCGCGAGGACCGCCGCCCAATACAGCGCGCGCTGCAACGGCGTGCGCTGGGCAGCCGCGCCGCCGCCGGGGCCCTGCCCGCGCCCGAATCCTGGACCCGCCATCGACAACCTCAAAAGCCCCGCTTGGCATGCCTCATAGCCTGCCGCGCGCCGGTCTGGAACGCCCCACCGCTCTCACGCGAACGTGAAGCCTGTTTCCGCCGAAACTAGGGCCGAAGGGTTAAGGCCCGTTCAGCCATAGTCGACGCCGGTCAGGTACAGTCCGTCCGAGGGCGCGACCGGTCCGCAGGCCGCGCGATCCCTCGCTTCCAGCGCCGTTCTGACGTCTTCAGGGCTCCACCGGCCAAGCCCGACCTCGACCAGAGTGCCCGCCATCGAACGGACCTGGCGATGCAGGAAGGACCGCGCCTCGAACATCAGCCGCACCTCCTCGCCCGCCCGCTCGACCCGGGCTACGTCCAGCGTCTTGACCGGCGAGGCGGACTGGCAGGCCAGGTCGCGAAAGGTGGTGAAGTCGTGATGGCCGACCAGATGCGCCGCGCCCGCCCGCATCGCCTCGACGTCGAGCGGTCGCCGCACGTGCCAGACCTTGCCCCGCTCGAGCGCCGGACGCCCCGGCCGATTCAGGATGCGATACAGATACCGTCGCCCGGTCGCCGAAAACCGGGCATGCCAGTCGCCCTCGGCCACCCCGCAGTCCAGCACCGCCACGCCTTCGCGGACCATGTGGGCGTTCAGGGCGTTCATGACCGTCTCGGCGGGCCAGTCCTTGTCCAGATCGAGGTGGACGACCTGACCCGTGGCATGAACCCCGGAATCCGTCCGCCCAGCCGCCGCGATCCGCACGGCCTGGCCGCAGAAGGCCGCCACGGCCGCCTCGATCGCCCCCTGGACCGTCGGCTGGCCCTCCTGGGCCTGAAAGCCGTTGTAGCCCGTGCCGTCGTATTCCACTGTCAGTCTGTAGCGAGGCAATGGAGAACCCTGGTGGCCGTTATCGCAAAGCTAGAACCGATTGCCCGTGATCGGGAGCTGAAGTTGCATCCCACTCAGGTCGTCGCGCAGTACGGCGTACATCGACGCGACGGCAAGGTATTCCTTCAGATCGATACCTTTGGCTCGCTGCAGCGGGATAAGCCTGGGAAACAGAGCCAGACAATGCAGCTCACCGAGGAAACAGCGCGCGAGCTTTGGGCGATAATCGGCAAAGAGTTCGGACTTTCAGCCTAGCTGTGTGCCCGGCGACAGGGGAAAGCCGTTCAGAAACTCGGCCACGTCCTGAACCGCCTTGCCCGGACGCTGCACGCGCAGCAGCCGCACCGCGCCGTCGCCGGTACCGATCCGCAGCTCGCCGTCCAGCACCTCTCCGGGGTCCCCCGCCCCTAACAGGCTGACGCGGCTCATCAGGGCCTTGACCCGGACCGGCACCCCGTCGGGACCCGCGACCTCGAACCAGGCCCCGGGCGCGGGCGACAGGCCGCGAATGTGCGCGTCGATCGCGGCGGCCCCGCGCGTCCAGTCGATGCGGGCCTCGGCGGGCGTGATCTTCCGGGCATAGGTCGGCTCTCCGATCTGCGGGCTCTCCACCGCGCCACCGCGCTCGATGGCGGCCAGCGCGCGGGGCCACAGGCTCGCACCGGTCGTCGCCATGCGATCGGCCAGGGTGGCGGCCGTGTCGTCCGGCTGGATCGGCAGGACTTCGCTCAGCAGGATCGGGCCCTCGTCCAGGCCTTCGGACATGCGCATGATCTGGACACCGGTCTGACGGTCCCCGGCCATGATCGCCCGCTGAATCGGCGCCGCGCCCCGCCAGCGCGGCAGCAGCGAGCCGTGCAGGTTGAAGCATCCCAGACGCGGCGCTTCCAGCACCTCGCGCTTCAGGATCTGACCGTAGGCGACGACGCAGGCGGCATCGACGCCCAGGCCCACGAAATCGGCGATCGCTTCGGGGGCCTTCATGGAAACGGGCGTGAACACCGGCAAACCCATGGTCTCGGCAAAGGCATGGACGGGTGACGGCGTCAGCTTCTGGCCTCGCCCGCGTGGCCGGGGCGGCTGCGACCACACGGCCACCACCTCATGGCCCGAGGCGATCAGTTCGGCCAGGGACGGCACGGCGAAGTCGGGAGTTCCCATGAAGGCGAGGCGCATGGGTGCCTCTCTAGGCGGCGGACGGCAGGGCCGTCCACTGCCCAGGGATCAGGACAGCCGTCAGGCGGTGCTGCCGAAATCCAGGTCCTTGCGGGCCGAGATGATGGTGACGATGAAGCCCGCCAGAACGTCCAGCATCACCATCGAGGTGATCAGGAAGAAGATCGAGGTGGCGAAGCCCCGGATCAGCAGGAACTCCACCAGGCAGACGACGAACAGGATCATCGACAGGGCGTGGTTGACGATCGCGACCTTCTGGCTGGACGTCGACTTCAGCAGTTCGAAGAACAGCAGGATCAGAGACAGGAACAGGATCAGGTCGCCCACCCCCACGTTCCAGCTGGCCCCCGATGCCATCGGGATCGAGAACATCGGCTGGCGCAGGGTCTCATCGGCCGCCGCCATGCCGCCGCTGCCGGCTCCGAACAGGATGATGATGTTGTAGAGCACCACCGGGATGGCCAGCAGGGGAAGGGCGATCAACATCGTTCGGTCCTCTCGCGGTCACAGCCGAGCTTGTAAACCATAGCCCGCTTCGATCCCCACCGCCACGGCGTTCGCCGAATGGGCGCGTCAGTATTCGGTGACCGCGCCCGGCCGCCGCGATCGCGACTTCAGCCAGACGACCCCCAGGATGTCCGACACCGAGGCCCGCAGCCGGCCCCAGTTGGTGTATTTCGACCGGCCGGTCTCGCGGTGCCGATGGCCGACCGGCAGGTACAGGTTCCGATAGCCCTCGCGGATCACCAGCGCCGGCAGGTAGCGGTGGATGTGATCGAAGTAGGGCAGCCGCAGGAACACGTCCCGGCGAAAGGCCTTCAGCCCACATCCGGTATCGTCGGCATCGTCGCCCAGCAGGCGTTTGCGGATCCGGTTGGCCCAGCGCGAGGCCCACAGCTTGGCCTGCGAATCCTGCCGCTTCTGGCGCACGCCGCCGACCAGGGCGACGTCCGGAGACGCCGTGATCAGGGCGTCGGCCAGACGCGGCGCGTCCGCCGGCGGGTTCTGCCCGTCGCCGTCCAGCGTCACCACGATCGCACCCCGCGCCGCCAGCACGCCCGTCCGCACCGCCCGGCTCTGACCGGCATTGGTGGCGTGGGCCAGCACCCTCAACGTCGGCAGTTCGGCGGTAAGGGCTCTCAGCTCGGCCAGGGTCGTGTCGCGGCTGGCGTCGTCGACAAAGACGATCTCATGCGACCGCCCGGCGAAGGCCTCGGCGATTTCGCGCGCCAGCAGAGCGGCGGCACCCGCCTCGTCATGGACGGGAACGACGATGGATATCTCGGGAACGGCGCCGCTGTTCATCTTCGCTCTGTAGCCGGATTTGCGGCCCCGGCGCCACGGCATCATGTGGGCGTCTATCGCTTGTCACGCGGTGGCTCGCTGCTTGAGCCGCTGACGGCTTGTTCATCTTCGTGTTAGCAAGGCCGCATGAACCGCCCCGACCTGGATCGTTACATCGCCGGCTGGCGCGGACCGCTTCTGGCGGCGCTTGTGGCCCTTCTCGCCGGCTTGCCGTCCATGCTGCTGCTGCCGCCGCTCGACCGCGACGAGAGCCGCTACGCTCAGGCCACCAGCCAGATGCTGGAGAGCGGCGACTATGTCGACATCCGCTTCCAGGACGAGCCGCGCTGGAAGAAGCCCGTCGGCATCTACTGGATGCAGGCGGTCACCGTCGGCCTGACGTCCGATGTCGAGAGCCGCGACATCGCCCCCTACCGCATCCCGTCGCTGCTCGGGGCCATGCTGGCGGCCTGGGCCGCGGCATGGCTGGGCACCGCCCTGTTCGGCGCGCGGGCGGGCTTTCTGGGCGGGGCGCTGCTGGGCGCGACCTTCCTGCTGTCGTCAGAGGCCGGGATCGCCAAGACCGACGCCATGCTCTGCGGGGCCGTAACGCTGGCCATGGCGGGGCTGGGGCGGCTGTACATGGCGTCGCGCGCCGGCACCCTGATCAAGGGAGACCCGGCGCACAGGCCGTGGAAGCTGATGGTGTGGCTGGGACTGGGCCTGTCCATTCTGGTCAAGGGGCCGATCGGCCTTCTCGTCATCGTGCCTGCGGTGGTCCTGCTCAGCCTGTGGGACCGTCGCTGGGCCTGGCTGAAGCGGCTGGGCTGGGGATGGGGCCTGCCGTTGCTGGCCCTGATCGTGGGCCCGTGGGCCATCGCCATCACCATCGCCACCGACGGCGGCTTCTGGCGCGAGGCCATCGGCGGCGACCTGGCCCCCAAGCTGGCGGGGGCCCAGGAAAGTCACGGCGGCCTGCCGGGCATGTATCTCTTGCTCAGCCCGCTCTTGCTGTTTCCCGCCACCCTGTTGCTACCGGCCGCCCTGTCGACGGGCTGGAGCCGCCGCGCCGAGCCCGCGATCCGCTTCCTGGTCTGCTGGCTGGTCCCGGCCTGGCTGGTGTTCGAGATCGCCCCGACCAAGCTGTGGCACTATACGCTGCCGACCTTCGGCGCGATCACCCTGCTCATGGCCGCCGCCCTGACCCGGCCGATCGGGCGGATCTCGCGCTGGTCCGGGGCAGCGCTGGCGGTGCTGGCGGCCGTCGTGGTCAGCGGGATCACCGTCTACGGCCTGACGGCCTTCGGCACCTCGACGGCCCAGACCTGGGCCACCATCACGGTCGTCTGCGCCGTCATGGCGGCCCTGATCGGCGGGTTCCTGCTGCTGAACCGCGCGGCCGTCACGGGCGTGCTGATCGCCCTCGTCTTCGGCGTCGTCGCCCATGCGGGTCTGGCCGGAACCATCCGCCAGCTGAGGCCCCTGGCCATCGCGCCCCGCCTGGAAAAGGCGCTGGAAGAAAACGGCCTGCATCCGCGCCAGGGCCTGACGCCCGGACCGGTCGCCATCACCACCTTCCATGAGCCCAGCTTCGTCTTCCTGACCGGCCGGGACACCGAGCTGACGGACGCCGCCGGAGCAGCCCGAGCCCTCGCCGCAGGCCGCCCCGTCATCGTCGAGCAGGGGGACGCCGAGGCCTTCCGCGCCGCGACGGTCCAGACCTGCGTGCCCGGCACCGCGGTGGCCACCGTCACCGGCCACAACTATTCCTCAGGCGATGACGTGCGCCTGACGATCTACGCCCCGCCCGACGCCCGAGCCGCGCGGGAAGCGGCAAGGAGCGACGCGCCTTGAGCCGCCCCATCCAGATCGTCGAGGTCGGGCCGCGCGACGGCCTGCAGAACGAAAAAGCCGTCCTGGCCCCCGCCGTCCGCGCCGAGCTGGTCCTGAGGCTGGAGGCCGCAGGCGCGCGCCGGATCGAGGCCGTCAGCTTCGTTCACCCCAGGCTGGTCCCCCAGATGGCCGGCGCCGAAGAGGTCATGGCCGCCCTGCCGCCCGCCCAGGGTCGCAGTCGCATCGGCCTGGTCCTGAACGGCAAGGGCTATGACCGGGCGCTGGGCACGGGGGTGGACGAGGTCAATGTCTCCCTGTCGGTCACCGACGGCTTTGGCCTGAAGAACCAGGGTCTGGCCGTCCGCGACCAGATCGCCATGCTGGAAGCCATAGTCGCCGGACGCGCCAACTCTGCGGGCGGCGACGCGCCCGTGCCGTCGCTGTCGGCCACCCTGTCCTGCGTCTGGGGTTGCCCGTTCGACGGAGAGGTCTCCGTGGATCAGGTCACGAGCGTGGTTCGCGACCTCGCTCGGCTGGGCGTCCGGGAGATCGGCCTGGCCGACACCATCGGCGTGGGCGACCCCTGGAGCGTCACCCGGAAGATCGAGGCCGCCCGCGCCGCCGCGCCCGAGGCCGTTCTGCGGCTGCACTTTCACGACACGCGCAACACCGGCGTCGCCAATGCCTATGCAGCGGTCCAGGCAGGTGTCGATGTGCTGGACGCCTCGGTCGGCGGCATCGGTGGCTGCCCCTTCGCGCCCGGCGCCACCGGCAATGTGGCGACCGAAGACCTCGTCTACATGCTGGAGCGCGCGGGATACGCCACCGGCTACGACCTCGACGACCTGATCGACACCGCCCGCTGGATCGGGGAACGCATCGGCCGCCCGACGCCCAGCGCCCTCAGCCGCGCCGGCGGCTGGCCTCGCTGAACTCCGTCTCGGATGCCTGTCTCGCCAAGCGCCTCGCGACAAGCTAGATCGTCCCATCCCCCCCACGGTGAGAGCCGCCCGCCCCCATGCGCATCGTTCTGGCCACCGACGCCTGGGAGCCCCAGGTCAACGGCGTCGTCCGCACCCTGACGCGGACGGTGGCCGAATGCCGGGCCATGGGCCACGAGGTCGAGGTCATCGAGCCCAGCCAGTTCCGCACCATCCCGGCCCCGACCTATCCCGAGATCAAGCTGGCTCTGGGCGCGGAGGAAGAGATCCGCGAGCGTCTGCGGGCGCTGGAGCCCGAAGCCGTCCACATCGCCACCGAAGGGCCGATCGGGATCGCCACGCGGCGCATCTGCGTGGAGTGGAAACTGCCCTTCACGACCAGCTATCACACGAAATTCCCTGAATATATATCCGCCCGCTTCCCCGTCCCGGTCCAGATCGGCTACGCCTATATGAAGTGGTTCCATAAGCCGTCCGGCCGGCTGATGGTGGCCACGCCGACGCTGAAAGCCGAGCTTGAGGAGCACGGGTTCAGGAACATCTCGCCCTGGTCGCGCGGCGTCGATACCGAGCTGTTCCGGCCGGACCTCGACCGGATCTTTCACGAGCTCGGCGGCAAGGACTGGCCTCGCCCCTACTGGCTGAACGTCGGGCGGGTGGCGGTCGAAAAGAACATCGAAGCCTTCCTCGAAACCGACCTGCCAGGCACCAAGATCGTGGTCGGGGACGGCCCGGCCCGCGCCGATCTGGAGGCCCGCTATCCGGAAGCCAAGTTTCTGGGCGCCCGCTTCGGCGAGGAGCTGGCGCGCTGTTTCCGGGACGCCGATGTCTTCGTCTTCCCTTCCTGGACCGACACCTTCGGCCTGGTGATCCTGGAGGCCATGGCCACGGGCACACCGGTCGCCGCCTATCCGGCCCATGGGCCCATCGACATCGTGCCCGGTTCGAACGCCGGGGCGATCGACGACGACCTGAAGGTCGCCTGCATGAAGGCGCTGGACTGCGACCGCGCCGCCACCCGCGCTTATGCCGAGAAGTTCAGCTGGCGCGCCTCGGCCGAGCAGTTCGTCGAGAACCTGCAGCCCTATCCCGAGCCTGAGCGCGGCCGCTTCTGGCGCCGGCTGCGCCGCATCACCCGGCTCCGTCGCCGGGCGGCGGCGTGATCGTCGATCGGCTGAAACGGATCGTGCGCGGCCGTCCGCCCCGCTACCGCGACACCACTCCCGCGCACGCCGAAAGGTTCGATCAAGTCTACCGGACCAGAACCTGGGCGACCGGTGACAGCGCGTCCGGCGAGGGGTCCGAGCGGGACTCTCCCTGCGTTCATCAGTCGGTCCAGGTTCTCACTGAAGTTTGCTCGCGCTTCGACGTTCGCTCGATCGCGGACGTGCCGTGCGGCGATTTCAACTGGTTCGATCTGTTCCTGAACGATCACCCGACGATCGACTACATCGGCTACGACGTGGTCGAAGCCATCGTCGCCGCCAATCGGGTCCGTCATCCGGACAGACGGTTCGAGACGCTGGACATCACGCGCTCACCCCCCGAGCCCACCGACCTCATCTTCTGCAAGGATCTGGTGAACCATCTGTTCGAGCGTGACGTCTGGGCCGTGCTCGAGAATCTGGCGGCATCCGGATCGCGGCTGCTGCTGATTACGTCCAACGCGGAGTGCCCGAACGCCGAACTGATCCTGACTGAACCCGGTGCCTCTCGCCTTCTCGATCTGACGGCCGCCCCCTACAGTCTGCCCGAGCCGATCTGGGCCGACCACTACCTGTCGCTCTGGGCTCTGGACGACGTCGCTCGTCGGCTGGCGGAGCGGACTGGGGCGTGATGTTCAGACTGCCTTGGCCAAAGCGTCTCGAGAAGCGCCCCTACGGCGAGAGCCAGCCCACAAATCGTGAGCGGTTCACCCGGGTCTATGAGACGCGCCGCTGGGCGACGGGCGAATCCGTGTCGGGACCGGGATCGGACCACGGGTCGGGCTCGGTCGAGCACACCACGCGGCTGCTGCACCGCTTTATTCCCGAACTGGGTGTACGGTCCATCGCCGACATCCCGTGCGGCGACTTCCACTGGATGGGCGAGGTTCTGAGCGCCCACCCCGACGTCCGCTACGTCGGCTACGACATCGTCGCCCCTCTGATCGCCCGGAACTGGCGGACACAGCCCGGGCGATCCTTCGCCGTTCTGGACATCGTCACCGAGGTTCCCCCGGCCGCCGACCTGATCCTGTGCAAGGACCTGGTCAATCACCTGTACGAGCGCGATGTCCGGGCGGCGCTCAAGAACATGGTCGCGTCAGGATCGACCTGGCTGCTGATCACGTCCAACACCGGGTTTGAGAATCTGGAACTGGACATGCTGGCTCCGGGGGCGTCGCGCGAACTGGATCTCGCGGCTCCGCCCTACGACCTTCCGCCCCCCGTCTACGGCGATCACTATCTGTCGCTGTGGCGGCTGGAGGAGGTGGGCCGGGCGCTGGACCGGCCCTGATTATTCCTCGGGACGCGTCATGAGGGTCAGGTTGGCGGCGACGGCACGCTGAGTCTCCCGCTCGGGGCCTGGCAGGGGCACCATACCGCGATCCTGAAGATAGCCGCCACGCCCCACGGCGGCTTCTGACGTGAACTCGATCAGGAAGTCCTGCAGACCGGGCGTCACGCCGATGTGGGCGCGCTTCACATAGATGAACATGGACCGGCTGATCGGATATTCGCCCGAGGCGATCGTATCGAGGGTCGGCAGGACGCCGTTGACCGGAGACGGCTTCACCTGGCCGATGTTCTGCTCGAGGAAGGAATAGCCGAAAGCCCCGACTGAGCCCGGCGTCCGCTCCAGGGTCTGGACAATGGCGTTGTCGTTCTCGCCGGAATCGACCCAGGCCCCGTCCTCGCGCAGCGTCTGGGCCACGGCCTCGAACCGGTCCGGATCGCTTTCGGCCAAGGCAGCGAGCGCCGGCACGGCCTCCGCCGAGGGCAGCATGGCCAGTTCCGACCAGCTGTCGCGCGTGCCCGACGTCGGCGGAGGCCCATAGACCTGGATACGGACCGCCGGCAGGCCCGCGCGCACCTGATCCCAGGTCCGGTTCGGGTTCGGGATCAACTCGCCGTTCGGTCCGGGGATTTCCTTGGCCAGGGCGAGATACAGGTCGCTGCCCTGGATCACGAAATCCGACCCGGATCGCGCCGTGGCCACCACCAGGCCGTCATAGCCGATCTTGATTTCGATGATCTCGGTGACGCCGTTCTGGGCGCACTGGTCGAATTCTGATGCCTTCAGACGCCGCGAGGCATTCGCGATGTCGGGCGTTGTGGGACCCAGCCCCTGGCAAAAGGCCTGAATCCCGCCGCCGGTGCCCAGCGCCTCGACCCGCGGCGGCGCGCCTTCCGGGTTGTTGCGCCCGAAGTTCTCGGCGACGCGTGTGGCGAACGGAAAGACCGTCGACGATCCCGCCGCCCAGATACCGTTTCTCTGCTGGCCGCCCTGCCCGCAGGCGGCGAGGACGAGGGCGGTCGCGGCGCTGGCGGCGACGAACAGCCGGCGAGGCAGGGTCGATGACATGAAAGGCGTATCCAGAGGCGACGGTTCGGCGACGCTTAAAGCAGACGTTTGCGCATGGCCTGTGACAGCATGTCGATCAGGGTCACAGCCACGACCACGACGATGACCACCGCGGACACGTCGCGGAAGTCGAAAGCGTTCATCCGGTCGAACAGCACCTGGCCGATGCCACCCGCCCCGATCAGCCCCAGAACGGTGGCCGACCGGCTGTTCGATTCGAACCGGTAGAGAGCGAACGACGTCCACAGCGGCGCGACCTGGGGAACCACGCCCCAGACGATCTCGTGCAGCGAGGAACCGCCGGTGGCGCGCACCCCCTCGACCGGCCCCTTGTCGATCGACTCGACCGCTTCGGAGAACAGCTTGGCGAGCACGCCGGCGGTATTGAGCGCGATCGCCAGCACCCCCGGCAAGGGCCCTAGCCCGACCGCCACCACGAACAGCAGACCGATGACGAGGTCGGGGATCGACCGGAGCAGGTTCATCACCAGCCGGACGGGAAAGACCAGCCAGGCCGGGGCCACGTTGCGGGCGGCGGCCAGGCCCATGGGCACGGCGGCGAAGACGGCGATGAAGGTGCCCCACAAGGCGATCTGCACCGTCTCCCACATCTTCTCGACGAACAGCCGCCAGTCGGTGAAGTCCGGCCTGGCCAATTCGGCGGCGAAGGTCTGGGTGTTTTCGGAGTTGGTGAAAAGGCGCGACAGATTGCCGAGATCGACGTCATCGATGCTGTAGAGCAGCAGCACCGCGACCCCGCCCCAGATCAGGACGTCCAGCGCCCAGGCCCCCAGGGACTTGGCGGGAGGCTTGGGGATGGTGCCGGCCGGCGGCGCGGCCTGGGTCAAGGCTGGACCTCTCGCAGCGCCCGCAGACGCGTCAGTTCGGCCTCGGCCGCCTCTGCGCCCGCCGTGTCGTTCGCGGCGCGCGCCTCCGACAGCTTCTGGTCGGCGACCAGTTCGCGAATGGGGTTCAGATAGCTGTCGTCGGCGGCGCGGAACTGTGAGTACTCCAGACCGGCCAGCACCTGACGCTGGCGCTCCGCCTCCACGCCCTCGCCCTGGCCATAGGTCAGGAAGAAGCTGCGAACCTTCTCCTTGGTCGCCGGGTCCAGATCACCGCGCACCAGGATGCCGGACTCGGGGATCGGCGGGGACTGCCAGATTTCGGTGATCTGGGCCGCGACCGCCGGGTTCTGGCGCTGCAGGAAGACCGTGTTGACGGTGTTGGAGGTGGCCACGTCGACGACGCCGGTCGCCACGGCGAAGGCGTTGGCCTGATGATTTGCCGACCGAACGGTCTTGAAGCACTGGGCCGGATCGATCCCGCGCGGATTGAACAGGAAGGCCAGCGGGGCCAGTGTGCCCGAGGTCGACTGGGCATCGCCGATCCCGAAATCCAGCTGGCGTCCGCACGCCAGCACGCGGTCCAGGGTGATCCCCGAGCCGGTCTTGGCGATAAGGGTCGAGCGATAGCTGTCCTGGCCTTCGCGGTTGACCGTGCGGGCGATGACTTCTGCGTCGGCGCGGTCGATGGCCTCGACCGCAGGCTTGGCCGAGAACCAGGCGACCTGGGTCTGGTTGCCGCGCATGGCCTCGACCAGGACGGTGTAGTTCGACCCGAAGAAGGGCTCGACCGGGATCCCGATCGCGGTCTCCATGTCCGCCAGCAGCGGCTCCCACAGCGGCCCGGCCGAAGCCTGACCTTCGGCTGAGAGGATCGAGAAGGTGATCGAGGCGGGCGCGCCCGTGGTCCTGGCCTCTTCGCCGCCGCCACAGGCGGACAGGGCCAGAAGAGAGGTCGCGGCGGCGATCAGGCCGAACCGGCGGGTCAGGGTCAGAAGGGTCATGCCTTGGCTTCCCAGAACGCGTCCTCGAATTCGGGACCGTAGATGTCGATGAGTTGCTTCGTATCCAGACCGGTAGACGGCCCGTCGTAGACGACCTTGCCGGCCTTCAGGGCGATGACCCGGTCACAGTAGCGGATGGCGTAGTCGACCTGGTGAAGGGTCACGATCACGCCCAGCCCGTCGCGCCGGTTCAGTTCGACCAGCAGTTCCATAACCTTGCGCGCCGAGACCGGGTCCAGCGACGCCACCGGCTCGTCGGCCAGGATGCCCTCGGCCCCCTGGACCAAGGCGCGGGCGATGGCGCCCCGCTGCTGCTGGCCGCCCGACAGGGTGTTGGCGCGCTGGGCGGCATAGTCGGACACCCCGACGCGGTGCAGGGCCGCCATGGCCAAGGCCTTGTCGGCGCTGGGCCAGGCCCCCAGCATGCCGCGCCAGCCGGGCAGGCGTCCCAGCGCGCCCAGCATGACGTTGGCGAACAGGCTCAGCCGCCCGACCAGATTGAACTGCTGAAAGATCATGCCCAGGCGGCGCCGCGCGGCTCGGGCCCCCGTGACGCGACCGTCCTTCTGAACGGTCTGGCCGAACACGCTGATGGTGCCCTTGCCACCGTCGATGGACTGAAGCCCGGTGATGGAGCGCAGCAGGGTCGACTTGCCCGATCCGGACGGTCCGATCAGGGCGACCATCTCTCCGGCGGCCACGGAGACGGAGACCCCGTCCAGCGCCTTTCGGGCCCCGAAGGTCTTGGACACGTCCCGGGCCAGGACCAGACTGGTCGCCAGCGGGCCGGGCGCGGCGGTGGCTGCGGCGGATGAACTCATGAACTCGCTGACGACGGCTGACGACCCGGCGCCGAATGCCGCGAGGACCGCGTTCCGGCAAGCGTTAATGCCACGGGGCGCGACGGTGCGTCTACCGCCGTGACCGCGCCCCACTCACGACGATGAAATCACAGACCTTCCGTCGTCGGATCAGATGATTGTCCACAGAGCCCGGCCACGAAAAAACCGCTTTACATGACAGTCGCGTGACCCCATATGGCCGCTTCCGGCGGACCCCGTAGGTCTAACGTTTGCGCTGCTAACGCCGGCTGGGTTTAACAATCACAGGGGTTTACGTGAATTGCGCACGTACACATTTCCCCTGGACCTGGTCCGCGAGCGGTCCCCTGAACGTCCTGTCGCACTCGTGCGGCCGCGTTCGGTTTCCGTAGCGGCGCGCTGGTTCCAGGACAATCTCAAGGCTGACGTCTTCTATGCCGTAAAGGCAAACCCGTCCGCATGGGTCATTCAGACCCTGGTCGACGCGGGGGTGACCGGTTTCGACGTCGCATCTCTGGCGGAGATCGAGCTCGTTCGCTCGGTCAGCGCCGACGCGCGCCTGGCCTTCATGCACCCGGTGAAAAGCCGCTCGGCGATCACCCGCGCCTACTTCGATCACGGCGTGCGCACCTTCTCGCTCGACTGCGAGGACGAGCTTCAGAAGATTCTCGACGCCACCGGCGGCGCGGACGATCTGAACCTGCTCGTCCGCATGGCGGTCTCAGCGGACGGCGCGGCCTATTCGCTGTCGGGCAAGTTCGGCGTCTCGACCGACCAAGCCCCGGCCCTGCTTCTGGCCACGCGCCGCGCGGTCAAGGAAGGCCTGATGGGCGTCTGCTTCCACGTCGGCAGCCAGTGCATGCGCCCCTCGGCCTATGAGGCGGCCATGGCCCAGGTGGGACGCGCCATCAAGAAAGCGGGCGTCTTCGTCGACATCGTCGACGTGGGCGGCGGCTTCCCCTCGGTCTATCCGGGCATGGTCCCGCCGGACATGAGCGAATACGCCGACGCCATCCATCGCGGCTTCAACGAGATGCCCGTGTCGGAAACGACCGAGCTGTGGTGCGAGCCCGGCCGGGCCCTGGTCGCCGAAAGCTCGTCAATCCTGGCGCGCGTCGATCTGCGCAAGGGCGACGCCCTGTATCTGAACGACGGGTCCTACGGCTCGCTGTTCGACGCGACCCATTCGCGCTGGCCCTTCCCGACCAAGCTGGTCCGGGACGGCGAGGCGTCGGCCGATCTCAAGCCGTTCCAGTTCTATGGACCGACCTGCGATTCGATCGACCACATGCCGGGTCCGTTCTGGCTTCCGGCCGACATCCGCGAAGGCGACTTCATCGAGATCGGCATGCTGGGTGCCTACGGCGTCGCCATGTCGACGGGCTTCAACGGCTATGGCGAGCACGACATCGCCGCGGTCGAGGACGCCCCGATGGCGTCGCTGTACGGCCTGGCGCCCCGCTCCATCCCGACCGTGCGCACCACGGCGGAAGAGCAGGCCAGGAAGGTCGTCCGCCTGTCGCGTCCCAAGGGCAAGGCAGGTCAACGCAAAAAGGCGCGGCGCTAAACCGTCACCTTCTCGATCTAATCAGCAGCGGCCCGTCGCTCCGTCCGGGCCGCTGTTTCTTTTGACGACGGGCGCTCAAACCAAAGGGAAACCCTTGCAATGAACGCTCCCGTTCAAACCAACCAGAAGGCCCAGCTGCTCCAAAACGTCGTGGAGCACATCGACATCACCAGCTTCGACGCGCGTCCCATCATCGACTCGATGCGCAAGATGTCCTTCTCCTCGCGCGACACGGCCCGCGCGGCCGACATCTTCAACATGGCGCTGGAAGACACCGCCTGCTCGCCGTGGCTGATCCTGGCCGGATCGACCTCGGCCGGCGGCTGCATGCATGTGTACCGTGACATGGTGAAGTTCGGCATGATCGACGCCGTGGTCGCCACCGGCGCCTCCATCGTCGACATGGATTTCTTCGAGGCGCTCGGCTTCAAACACTATCAGGCGGCCGGTCAGGTCGACGACAACGTCCTGCGCGAGAACTACATCGACCGCATCTACGACACCTATATCGACGAGGAAGAACTCCAGGCCTGCGATCACACCATCCTGGAGATCTGCAACCGTCTGGAGCCGCGCGGCTATTCCAGCCGCGAGTTCATCTGGGAAATGGGCAAGTGGCTGAGCGAGGGCAACGCCAAGAAGCCCGGCAGCCTGATCCAGACCGCCTATGAAGAGGGCGTGCCGATCTTCTGCCCGGCCTTCGTGGACTCGTCCGCCGGCTTCGGTCTGGTCAAGCACCAGAAGGAGCGGATGGCCGAGAAGAAGCCCTATCTGATGATCGACGCGGTCGCCGACTTCCGCGAACTGACCGACATCAAGATCGCGGCGGGCGTCACCGGCCTCTTCATGGTCGGCGGGGGTGTTCCGAAGAACTTCGCCCAGGACACGGTCGTCTGCGCCGAAATCCTCGGCATCGAGGCCGAGATGCACAAATACGCCGTGCAGATCACCGTCGCCGACGTCCGCGACGGCGCCTGCTCGTCCTCGACGCTGAAAGAAGCCGCCTCCTGGGGCAAGGTCCAGACCACCCACGAGCAGATGGTCTTCGCCGAGGCGACCACCGTCGTGCCCCTGATCGGCTCCGACGCCTATCACCGCGGCGCGTGGAAGAACCGCGACAAGCGCCGCTGGAACAAGCTGTTCGACACGGCCGCCTGATGACAAGGCCCGAGGGCTGACCGCAGCGGTCGGCCCCCGGCCTGCTATAGCGCCATGACCGCCCGGATCGCGACATAGGCGGCGACGACCAGGATCAGCCCCGCGAACAGGGTCCGGCCCAGCGCCGCATTGGCACCGAGCCGGCGCGCCAACGGCAGGCCAGCGGCCGTGCCGGCGATACCTCCCATGGTCATGGCCGCCACCAGAGCGGGATCGACCCAGCCCGACAGGGCATAGTTCCCCGCCGTGGTCGCACCGAAGGCCGCAACGCTGAGCAGGGAGGCCGCCTGGGCCGCCGAGAGGCTCATCCCGGTCGAGGCCATCAGGCCCGGGACGATCAGAAACCCGCCGCCGATCCCGAAGAATCCCGCCGCCGAGCCGACCCCGGCTCCGGCCAGGCCGACGCGGGGGGACATGGCCCAGTTCAGCCTCGGCTCAGGCCGGCCGATGACCGGGCGCGGCCGCAGCATGGACAGTCCCACGGCCGCCATCGCCCCGGCGAAGATCAGCAACAGTTGATGGCCGTCGATCGCCTTGGCCATTGAGGACCCAACCCAGGCCCCGGCCGCTCCGGTCGCGGCGAACAGGATCGCGCACGGCCAGCGAATCTCGCCTCCCCTGGCGTGTCCCGCCAGGGCGGTCAGGGCGTTCAGGGCGACCCCGGCCGCCGATACGCCGATAGCGACGTGCGGATCGGCCACGCCGACGACGTAGAGCAGCAGCGGAACCGCCAGCACCGACCCTCCCCCACCGAACAGCGTGAGAAGCAGCGCGACGACGGCCCCACTCGCGGTCGCCAGCAGCAGAGGGAGAAGGTCGACGGTCATGGCCTCAGCCCTGGCCGGAAGCGGCGCGGTTCCACGGCATCACGCCAAGCAACCGCGCCATGCCGCAGAAGCCGGTGGCCCCGGCGAAGAACAGCCCGGCCCCGACGAAGGCCGACAGGCCCCAGAACGCCGGATGGATCAGCAGTCCCAAGGCCGCGCCCAGCAGGATCAGCCCGCCCGCCGTCATCTGCACCTGACGCATCAGCTCGATCGGCCGCGAGGTATCCTTGCGCGTCGGCAGGCCCTCGGCCTTCCAGGCCTCCAGCCCGCCCTCGACCACATAGACCTGTCCGGGCACGCAGGCCGCCAGGCGCGTGCCGTTCATCGCGGTCCTCTGGCCGGTGCGGCAGGTGTAGATCACCGTCTGGCCAGGCTTGGGCTCGGGCACCGATCGGTCGAACCTCGACAGGGGATGGGAGACCGCGCCGGGCGCGTGCTCGCGGGCGAACTCGTCGCGCTCACGGATATCCACCAGAACGGCGTTGCCGGACTTCAGTCGTTCGGCGGCCTCGGCGGGCTTGATGGGGGTCAGGACGGTCATGGGGTCAGGCCTTTTCGGAGGGCAGGGGAGGACAGAAGATCTCGGCCAGAACGCCGATGACCTTGAGAACCGAGGGATCGGTAATGCGATAGAAGATGGTCGTCGCCTCGCGGCGGGTGCCGACCAGACCTTCGTCGCGCAGCCGCGCCAGATGCTGGGACAGGGCCGATTGCGACAGGCCGACGAGAGGCAAAAGCTCGCCGACGGACCGTTCACCCTCACCCAGCTGGCACAGGATCATCAGTCGCTTTTCATTGGACAGGGCGCGCAACAGGGCCGCGGCGTCGCTCGCGCTCGCCTGGAACCGTTCAATGCCGAGGGTCTGGAGGTCGATCATGACGCCAATATATTCGCACTTGCTAAATAAGCAATATCTAATATGTTGGATCGCGAAAGGAGCCCCCAATGGCTCATCTTCCCGACGTCCGCGGCTTCTTCGATCCCGCGACCCACACGGTCACCTATCTGGTCAGTGACCCCTCGACCGGTCAGGCGGCGATCATCGACCCCGTCCTGGACTATGACGCCGCGACGGCGCGGACCTCCACGGGCTCCATCGACGCCGTGATGGCGGCCCTGCGAGAGTCCGGTCTGACTCTGACCATGGTGCTGGAAACCCACGCCCACGCCGATCACCTGACCGCCGCAGAGCACCTGCGCCGCACCGAGGGCGTGCCCATCGGCATTGGCGAGCGCATCACGCGCGTCCAGACGGTGTTCGCCCCCCTGTTCGGCGCATCCGACGTCAGCCTCGACGGCGTCGCCTTCGACCACCTCCATGCCGATGGCGACACCTTCTCGCTCGGCGACCTGACCGTCGAGGTGATCCACACCCCCGGCCACACGCCCGCCTGCGTCAGCTACCGGATCGGCGACGCCCTGTTCGTCGGCGACACCCTGTTCATGCCGGACTACGGCACTGCGCGCGCCGACTTCCCTGGCGGCGACGCCCGGACGCTTTATCGCTCGATCCAGAAGCTGCTCGCCTTCCCGGACGAGACCCGCATGTTCGTCGGCCACGACTATCTGCCCGAGGGCCGATCCGATTTCCGGTTCGAGACGACCCTCGGCGCGCAGCGCCAGGACAATGTCCACATCGGCGGCGCCGTCTCCGAAGACGCCTTCGTGGCCATGCGCGAGACGCGCGACGCGACCCTGAAGGCACCGCAGCTGATCCTGCCCGCGCTTCAGATCAACATCCGCGCGGGGGCCTTTCCGCCTGCCGACGCCGACGGCCGCAGCTATCTACGCATGCCGCTGAACGCGATCTGAGCCGCGCTCAAGCAGCGAGGGACCGCGTCCCGAGCGGTAGCGCCCTACACAGCCGCCATCGTCCCCGCGTTGATGGCGATCCGACCCAGCAGACCCTTGACGATCAGGTCCAGCGGCTGGCCCTCGCGATAGTCGGCGGCGGCGACGAAGTTGACCCGGTCCTCGGAGATCAGGCCGTAGATCTTCTCCTGGTCGCGCTCGGAGTTCCTCGGGTCATAGACCGCGATCGAGAAGCCGCCTTTTGTGTGCATCATCTTCATGGTCGGCACGTCAGTGTCGCCGTCGCCCAGGAAGATCATCCGCTCGAACGGCACGGCGCGCTCGTCGTCGGGCACGAACTTGTTGATCCGCTCGTGGTCCCAGTGATTCAGCACGCCCTTGTTGATGCGGAACAGATACTGGGTCTTGGTGGTGTAGTTCACACCCACCGCCGGCCAGATCGCCACCCCGTGGTCGTCATAGGCGAACTTTGACGCGAACACGTGCCGGAAGGCGGGCCGGATCGGGCAGCCGTCGATCATCTCCTCCAGCCCGGCGGAGATGATGTAGTGCTCGATCTCCAGCCCGTATTTGCGTCCGATGGCGTCGATCCGCTCGAACCAGCCCTTGCCGGTCAGGTCCGACTTCAGCCCGTCGAACAGTTTGACGTCCTCACCGTGCTCCTTGAGCAGCGTCTTGGTCACTGGCCGCCCGTTCTCGCGGGCCCGCTGCAGCATCAGCTGCATATACATCAGGATGTTGTCGCCGTCGGCCGACTTGGTCAGCCGATCCGCCTCGCCCCAGAAATCGCCCACCCCCATCCCCACCGAGGGGATGAAGGTCACCTCCTGCATGTTCCCCCGCGCCAGGGTGCCGTCGAAGTCGTAGATTAGGGCGGTCTTGAGCAGGTCGGCCATGCGGCCTCCGAGAAGGGATTAGAGGCTAGGGATTAGGGATTAGAGGTGCCGGGCTCAAGCTGGCTCGCAGAGTGGGCATGACGACAGAGCCCTCTAATGCCTAATCCCTAGCCTCTAATCCCTACCCGAGCGCCAGCTCCGGCTCGGCCGCCGCGCCGTCCGCCTCCAGCGGCAGGTGCAGGATGAAGGCGGCGCCCTTGCCGGGTTCGCTCTCCACCTCGGCCCAGCCGCCGTGCAGTTCGACGAGGGCCTTGACCAGGGCCAGGCCGACGCCCGGACCGCCCCGTTCGCGCTTGACGAACCGGTCGAAGACGTGGGCCTGCAGGTGATAGGGGATGCCCCGGCCGGTGTCCTCGACCCGGATCCGGACCTCGGTCGCATTGGCCTGGGCGGACAGGGTGACCGAGCCGCCTTCCGAAACCGACCGCGCGGCATTGTCCAGCAGATGGTCGACCGCCTGGCCCAGGCGGCGTGCGTCGGCCCTCAGCATCGGCAGGTCGGCGGGCACCTCGGCGCGGAAGGTCGCCCCCCGCCCCTCGATCCGGCCCAGATGACGCAGGGCCGCCTCGGCGAACAGATCCTTGATGCGCACGTCGCCCAGCGACAGCTCCATCTCGCCCGCATCGATCTGGGCCATGTCCAGCACATCGTCGATCGAGGCCGCCAGCTGCCCCGCCGCGATGCGGATCGCCCCCGCGTGCTGGCGGCTGCGCTCGGGCAGGTCACCCATCGTCTCCAGCAGTTCGGAATAGCCGACGATGGTCGTCAAAGGCGTGCGCAATTCATAGCTGACCGAGCCGACGAACTCGCGCTTCAGGGCCTGGCTTTCCTTCAGCGCAGCCTCGCGCTGGGCCAGGGCCTGCTCCAGCTCGCGCCGGGCGGTGACATCGGAGAAGGCCACCAGGGTCGCGCCGTCGGGCAGGGGCCGCGTCTGCCAGGCGGCGGTCCGGCCATCCAGGGTGCGCCCCTCGCCCGAGACCGCCACGCGGCTCTCGGGGTCCGGGTCCGCCACGCGCGCCTTCAGCCCCAGCCAGAGGGCGGCGTCGGGCAGGGCCCGCTTGCACAGCTCGGCCACGGTGTCGAAGTCGCCCGCATCGCGCAGCGCATCGGCCGACAGGTTCCAGAAAGTCTCGAACGCCTCGTTGTGCAAGCGCAGTCGCCCGTCCGAGCCGAACACGGCCACGGCGTCGTTCAGCTTGTCCAGCGTGGCCGTCTGGACCTGCAGCTGGGCGTTGAAGCGGCTGCGCAGGCTCAGCTCGCCCGTGATGTCCGAGAACAGCAGAAGCACCCCGCCCAGTGGGTGCGGCTGGCGCACGACCCTGAGCGTGCGCCCGTCCGGCAAGGACCAGCTCTCGTCCGGAGCCGCCTCGGGCGCGCCGTAGAAGTCCAGCTCGCGCGCCTTCCACCCCGCATAGTCGACGACCTCGGGCAGCATCCTGCGCTGGCGCAGGCGGTCGAGCAGCTCGGCATGGGTCGGTCGTTCGTCCAGCCAGGCAGCGTCCAGCCCGAACAGTGCCTGGAAGGCGGTGTTGTGAAAGGCCAGCCGACGCGACGGGCCGAAGATGGCGACCGCGTCCGCCAGATGATTCAGCGTCTCGTCATGGGCCTCGACGTGGCGGCGCAGGGTATCGCGGGTCTCCTCGGCCTCGGTCATGTCGAGAGCGAAGGCAAGCACCGGCCCGCCCGCGCCGGTGATCGGCTCGGCGATGATCTTCCACGCCCGCCGGCGTCCGTCGCCGGGGGTCCAGCGGAATCCCTCCTGTCGCGCTCCGACCCGACCGGCCTCGGCCGCCAGCTGGTCGGCGCCGCGATCGAACACGGCGCGACGCTCTCGCGCATCCTCCAGGCTCGCGCACCCCGTCTCGGCCAGCCAGGCGCGGTTGGCCCAGATCAGACCGCCATCCGCGTCCAGCACCCAGGCCGGAGACGGCGAGGCCTCGGCGATCAGGCCGGCCCCCAGAGCGGGATCGCTCGCCGTCGCGACCGCCTCGCCGCGCTCGGTCAGCCTCAGCCAGGCGATGCCGCCGTCAGTCCGACCCTCGATGGTCCAGCCGCTGTCGGCGTCGCGCGTGCGAAAGGCCGCGCCCTCGGCCAGCAAGCGATCGATCGCCTCGCCGTGCCTGGCATGCAGGGCCTCGGCCAGGGCCAGAGCGTCCGTACCGTCCTGATCTTTGGCCAGAACGGCCCGTGCCGCCGCGACCGCCGGTTCAGAGCCCAGCAGCACCGGCGGTTCACCCGGCTGCAGCCCCAGCCTGACCTCGTCGAATGCGGCGACCGCGCTGGTGCCGGCCGAAGCCTGCCGGGCCGAGGCCTCATGGGCCGCCTCGGCGACGGCCAAGCGCGCGCTGGTTTCACGCCGAAAGCGGAAGGCCCAAGCGCTGACGGCGAGCGCCAGCCCCGCCGCCCCCGCAGCCGCCGCGAATGCGATGTCGGCCTCCGCCATGCCGTCCCGCCCGTTGATGCCGAATCACGACCATAGCGCAGACCGTGCTCCATCGCAGGAGTCCGCCTGTAATTCGCCCGGCTTCTCGTTCATAAGCCCCGATCAAGCCGCGCGCGTCTGCGACGCGAGCGTTAGCGCCCACAAGAATGCGTCGATGAAATTTCTGGACCAGGCCAAGATCTACATTCGCTCCGGCAACGGTGGGGGCGGCTCGGTGTCGTTCCGGCGCGAGAAATTCATCCCCAACGGCGGGCCCGACGGCGGCGACGGCGGCAACGGCGGCCATGTCTGGGTCGAGGCGGTCGAGGGGCTGAACACCCTGATCGACTATCGCTACCAGCAGCATTTCAAGGCCGCGACCGGCGGCCACGGCCAGGGCCGCCAGATGCACGGAGCCAAGGGCGAGGACGTGGTCCTGCGCGTCCCGGTCGGCACCCAGGTGCTGGACGAGGACAAGGAGACGGTCGTTCTGGACATGACAGAGGCCGGCCAGCGCGAACTGCTGCTGAGCGGCGGCAACGGCGGCTGGGGCAATGTCCGCTTCAAGGGCCCGATCAATCAGGCCCCGCGCCACGCCAATCCCGGCCAGGAGGGCCAGGAACGGTGGATCTGGCTGAGGCTGAAGCTGATCGCCGACATCGGCCTGGCGGGCCTGCCCAACGCCGGCAAGTCGACCTTCCTGGCGGCGGCTTCGGCCGCGCGGCCCAAGATCGCCGACTATCCCTTCACCACCCTGGCCCCCAACCTGGGCATGGTGGACCTGAGCCCCGGAGAGCGGTTCGTCATCGCCGACATTCCCGGCCTGATCGAGGGGGCGTCCGAGGGGGCCGGCCTCGGCACGCGGTTCCTCGGCCACGTCGAACGCTCGGCCTCGCTGGTCCATCTGGTCGACGGCACCCAGGACGACGTGGCCCAGGCCTATCGCATCATCCGGGGCGAGCTCGACGCCTACGGCGAAGGCCTGGCCGACAAGACCGAGATCCTGGCGCTGAACAAGATCGACGCCCTGACACCCGAGGCGCGCGAGGAGAAGGCGGCGGAACTGGAGGCCGTGGCCGGTCGCCGGCCCATGCTGGTGTCCGGCGTCTCCGGCGAAGGCGTGCCCGAACTGCTCCGCGCGGCCTGGGCCGAGGTCAGGAAGACCCGCGGCGAGATCGACGAGGAAGGCGACGAACTGCCCAGCAACGCCGACGCCTGGAAGCCCTGAGGGCCTCGCCATCCTCATGGAGCGGCGGGAGAAGGCGAGACACAGCCACACCCGCGTGTTAGCTCAGACTTGAGCATAAGCCCCCGCCCCGCGAGCCCCGCCCTGTCCTTCTTCCATGCCGGACCCGCGCCCCAGGCGGTCGGACCCCGATCGGGGGCCCTTCGCGACGGACTGACCCTGGCCCCCGGCATGACGGTCGGTCTGTTCGGCGGCTCCTTCAATCCGGCCCACGACGGCCATGCCCACGTCGCCGAAACCGCGATGCGGCGGCTGGATCTGGATCGGGTCGTCTGGCTGGTCTCCCCCCAGAATCCGCTGAAGGACAGCGCCGCCACCGCGCCGCTGGCGGATCGCATCGCCTCGGCCAGCCGGATCGCCGTCGGCCCGCGCATGGTCGTCTCTGACTTCGAGACCCGGGCCGGCACCCGCTGGACCGTCGACACCCTGCGCGCCCTGACCGCCCGCCACCCCGGCGTCCGGTTCGTCTGGCTGATGGGATCGGACAATCTGGAGAGCTTCCACCGCTGGCGCGGCTGGACCGACATCATGCGCATGATGCCCGTGGCCGTCATCGCCCGGCCCGGGTCGCTTCTGGAAAGCCGCGCCGCCCCGGCGGCCCGACGGTTCGCCGCCCACCGGATTTCCGCTGGCGAAGCGCGATTGCTGCCCCGCATGACCGCTCCGGCCTGGACCTACCTCACGGCCCCCCTGAACCCCTCGTCTTCCACGGCGTTGCGAGCAGGAAACATCAAGTCGCGCTCAGGCAGCGAGCCCGTCTCGCCCGCGTAGACGGGGGCCGCGTCCCCAGCGATAGCCCAAACCGTGCGGGTGACCTTTTGCCCCGTCCGTGCTAGAGGACCGCTTTAGTGAACCCTCCCGGAGCCCTCCGCTGACCCCCTCGCCCGCGCACGACGCGCAAGACGACGCCGTTTCCAACACCGCCCATGAAATGGACGCGATCGATCCCGTCCGCTCCGAAGACGGCACCCTCGCATCATCCGAAGACATCCAGGACGAGGAGGAAGACGACGAGTCGGCCGACTACTCGCTGTTCGGTACAGGGTCCGAAGGCAACGAGCCTCCCGAAGACGACGCCCCCTTCACGCGCGAAGCCCCGCTGCCCATCGGCTCGACGCCGATCGAGCAGGCCGTGCTGGCCAAGCTGGACGAGGACAAGGCCCAGGACATCGTCCTGATCGACCTGAAGGGGAAATCCCCCATGGCCGATACCATGATCGTGGCCTCGGGCCGGTCGCACCGCCATGTCGGCGCCCTGGCCGACCATCTGCTCCGCACGCTCAAGGAGCAGGGCATGGGCCGCGCCAAGGTCGAGGGCTTGCCGCATTGTGATTGGGTCCTGATCGACGCCGGCGACGTGATCGTCCACCTGTTCCGACCCGAGGTTCGCCTGTTCTACAACATCGAAAAGATCTGGGCTGTCGACAGCGCCCACCGTGGGGCGGGCGCGGCCTGACGCCTCGCGCGGACGCGTGAAGCTCTCCCTCATCGCCATCGGCAAGCCCGGACGTAGACCGGAGGCGGTCCTGGCCGCCGACTATGCCGCGCGCACGACCGCCGCCGGCCGGGCCCTGGGGCTCGGTCCGTTCGACCTGATCGATCTCGACCCCCGCCGGCCCGGAAAGGCCCCGGAGGCCGAGCTCATCCTGGCGGCCGCCGATGGCGCGCACCTGATCGCCTGCGACGAGCGGGGCAAGGCCTTCTCCAGCCGCGCCTTCGCCGACCATATCGCCACCTTGCGCGACCGGGGCGAGCGGAGGCTGGCCTTCGCCATCGGCGGGGCCGACGGGCTGGACGCCTCGGTCCTCGCCGCCGCCGGATCGACCCTCGCCTTCGGGCCCCAGACCTGGCCCCATGCCCTCGCCCGCGCGATGCTGGCCGAACAGGTCTATCGCGCGGTGACGATCCTGGCCGGATCGCCTTATCATCGCGACTGATGAACCGCGCCGCCGTCCTTGCCCTGATCGCCCTGACAGGCCTGCCCGCCTCGGCGACGGTCCAGGACGATCTCGACCAGCTTCAGGCCCGTTACCGGGACGAACAGGTCCGGGCCCGCCGTCTTCGCGCCGACGCCGAGGCGGCCCAAGGCGAGATCCGCGCGCTGGACCGCGAGTTGGCGACCCTGCGCCGCGACGTCGCCGCCGACGATCAGGAGCTGTCGGCCCAGCGCGGACGGCTCAGGACGCTGGGTCTGCGCGAGGCGGCCGTCGTGACCGAGTTGGCCCGCGCGCGTGACGGCCAGATGCGGCTGCTCTCGGCCCTGCAGCTGATGAGCCGTCGTCCGCCGCCACCCCTGCTGATCCCCGCCGACCGGGCGGTCGACACCGTCCGGGCCGCCATCCTGATGAAGGCCATGGCCCCGGACCTTCGCCGCCGCGCCGACGACCTGGTGGCCCAGCAGGCCGAGGTCGCCCGCATCCGCCGCCTCGCCGTTCTGTCCTCCGAGCGGCTGATGACGACCGAGAGCGCCCAGGGCGACCGTCGGGCCGAGATCGAGCAGTTGACGGCCCGACGCACGGCACTGGTCGCCGTCCTGCGCGCCGACGCCGAACGCGCCGAAGCGGCGGCAGAGGCTCTGGAGGCCCGCATCCGGGCTCTGGGGGGCCGCCCGATCGAGGCCGCCCCATCGTCCGATACGAGGGCCAGCCGCCTGCCGGCCGGACGCGACCGCCTGACCGCGCCGGTGGCCGGGGCTCCCTCCGCGCGCTTTGGGCAAGGCTCCCAGGGGTGGCGCTGGTCGGCTCCCGCCGGGCCCATCGCGGCCCCCGCCGCCTCCCGCGTCGATCATGCCGGCCCGCTCAGTGGCTGGGGCCAGGTGGTCATCCTGGATCTCGGAGACGGGTGGCGCGCCGTGGTCGCGGGGCTGGACAGTGTCGAAGTCGAAACGGGTCAGCGCGTCACCGACGGCCAGCCCCTAGGTCGCGCCGAGTCCGGGGGCGAAGTCTATCTGGAACTCCGACGAGGAGACCGCCCGGTCGATCCGGCACCGTTTCTCTAGACCGATCGCCGCGCGGCGGGCGAAATCCCTTCCCTCGGCTTCATGACGCTGATTTTATCCACCGGACGCGGGCCCGCCACGATTGACGGCGACGCTCCGCCCGACCACCCCTTCCCCGACCGGGGCCTGAAAGAGACCGAATGCGCAGACTGCTGATCGCCGGTGCCGCCGCCGCGGCCCTGGGACTGTCCGCCGCCGCCGTGGCCAGCCAGACGCCCCGGAACGAAACCTTCCGCATGCTCCAGCTGTTCGGCGACACCCTGGCGGTGATCGAACAGGCCTATGTCGTGCCCGTCGACAACAAGAAGCTGATCGAAGCGGCCCTCGCCGGCATGATGACGGCGCTGGATCCTCACTCGAACTATCTGGCCCCCGAGGGCTATGGCGACCTGCAGGAGCGGACCACCGGCGAATACTCCGGCGTCGGCCTGACGATCACCACCGAGGGCGGCCTGGTGAAGGTGATTTCACCGATGGACGACGGCCCCGCCGCCAAGGCGGGCGTTCAGGCCGGCGACGTCATCTCGGCCATCGACGGCCAGAACGCGGCGGGCCTCACGGTCTCCGAGGTCTCCGAGAAGCTGCGCGGGGCCATCGGTACCTCGGTCAACGTCACCTTCCTGCGGGACGGCGAAGAACCGCTGGAGGTCACCCTGGTGCGCGAGGTCATCACGGTCGACAGCGTCACCGGCCGCGTCGAGGGCGACTTCGGCTATCTGCGCGTCGCCACCTTCAACGAGAACACCGGCCAGGAACTGACCGCCGCGATCGAACGCATCAAGGCGGAGAATCCCAACGTGCGCGGCTATATCCTCGACCTGAGGAACAACGGCGGCGGTCTGCTGAGCGCGGCCATCGACGTGTCCGACGCCTTCCTGGAGCGCGGCGAGATCGTCAGCCAGCGCGGCCGACGCCCCGATCAGATCGAACGCTACGCCGCCCGGCCCGGCGACCTGACCGGGGGCCTCCCGATCGTGGTGCTGATCAACTATGGATCGGCGTCCGCGTCAGAGATCGTCGCCGGTGCCCTGCAGGATCAGGAGCGGGCCACGCTGGTCGGCCTGACCAGCTTCGGCAAGGGTTCGGTCCAGACCGTAATTCCGCTGGGCGGCGGTCGCGACGGGGCCCTGTCGATCACCACGGCGCGCTACTACACCCCCTCCGGCGCCTCGATCCAGAAGGTCGGCATCGAACCCGACCTCGAGGTCGCCCGCACCGAAGCCGAGGCGCGGATCGTCTCCCGCTCCAGCTTCATCTACTCCGAAGCGGCCTACGCCACCGCGCTGGACGCCTCGATCGGCGCCGAACGGCGCGGGGCCCACACACCGCGCGAAGCCCCCGGTCCCGACTACGACAAGGACGCCGACTACCAGCTGCAGCGGGCGCTGGACGTCCTGCGGGCCCAGGGCGATTTGACCCGTCTGGCCGCCGCGCCTGAAGGCATCATCGTCACGGACCCGACGGTCGCCATCGAGACAGCGGCGCTGTCGGAATCCACCGAAGAAGAGTGATGACAAGCGCGACATGGCTAACGGCGCGTTAGGCTTTCTTAACCGCCGCCCGTCATTCTGAGCCTCGAAGTGTGCCGTCCGGAATCCGTCCGGAGGCGTCCCCAGAGCGTTCGACGTCGACCATGTTCGCCAAGCGCCAGTCCGCCCTCGCCGCCGCCGCCGGCAGTCCTCCCGCCTCGCGGGGGCCGAAACTCGACCCCAAGGCCATTCTGGCGGTGCTGAAGAAGCCGCCGGTCGCCGTTGGCGCGGCCGGTCTGCTGCTGCTCCTCGCCGCCGCCCTGTTCCTGACCGTGCTCGGCGATCCGCGCGCCGGCACGCCCTCCGCCCGCGTCGCCCTGAAGCGCGAGGCCCCGGTCGCCGCGCCGGCGCCCAGCGGCTTGGAAGCCTTCTCGATGGGCGGGTTCGCCGCCTGGCAAGGTCTGTCGGACCCGGCCCTGATGCAGAGCGGCGCAGCGGGCGGTGACGCCCTGATCACCCTGCCGGATGGCGCAACCGTCGCCGGCGGATCCGCCATCGCCGCCCCCATCGTCCCGGCCCAGCCCCTCGTCGCCGCCCCGATCGCCGGGCTCAGCCAGCCCGGACCCAACGGCCCCCTGCCCGTCATCGCCACCGACGGCCGCGTCCCCGCCCAGGCCTACGCCCGCCCGTTCCAGCCCAACGGCCGGCCCCGCGTCGCCCTGATCGTCGGCGGGCTGGGCCTGAACGCCGTCACCACCCGGGCCGCCATCGAACGCCTGCCGCCCGAGGTGACCCTGTCCTTCGTGCCCTATGCCGAGGGACTGCAAGGCTGGATCGACCTGGCCCGTCGCCAGGGCCACGAGGTGATGATCGAGATCCCGATGGAGCCGACCGGCTATCCCAACAACGATCCCGGTCCCTACACCCTGCTGGCCAATGCCACGCCCGATGACGTCAACGCCAAGATGACCTGGCTGCTGGGCCGCGCCACCGGCTATTTCGGGGTGACCAACTATCTGGGCGACCGGTTCGTCACCTCCGACACGGGCATGAGCGCCTTCCTCGGCACCCTGCGCCAGCGCGGCCTCGCCTTCCTCGACGACGGCATGGCCCGGCGTCGCCCGGGCGCCTGGGCCCGCGCCAGCGCCGATACCATCGTAGACGAGACCCAGACCCCCGCCGCCATCATCGGCCGCCTGAATGCCTTGGAAGCCGCCGCTAAGACGCGCGGTGCCGCCCTCGGCACCGGCTTCGCCTACCCCGTCACAGTCGAGGCGGCCGCCCGCTGGGCCGCTGGTCTGGAAGCGCGCGGCGTCCAGTTGGCTCCGGCCAGCGCCATGACCCAGCGACCGGGGCGCTGATCGCTCATTGACGGCGTCGATGTGAGCGGAGAAGGCAACGCCATGTCTTCGCTCGATCTCCAACGTTATCGCCCCAATGTCGGGGTAGTCCTGTTAAATACTCAGGGCCTCGTCTGGTACGGCCGCCGCGCGGGAATGACCGAGGGCCACGCTTGGCAGTTCCCGCAAGGCGGCGTCGACAAGAGCGAGGACCTCGAAGCCGCGGCCCGTCGCGAGCTCGAAGAGGAGACCGGCGTCGTCTCCGCCGAGCTTCTCGGCCAGACCGAAGGCTGGATCGTCTACGACTTTCCCGAGGCCCTGAAAGCCCAGCATGTCCGCGACGGTCGAAAGCCTTGGGACGGCCAGAAACAGGCGTGGTTCGCCTTCCGCTTCACCGGCGACGACAGCGAGATCGCGCTCGACCGTCACGCCGAGATCGAGTTCGATGCGTGGCGCTGGGGCGCTCTGGACGAGGCTCCCAGCCTGATCGTGCCGTTCAAGCGCGAGGCCTATGAGCAGGTCGTCGCCGCCTTCGCGCGGTTCGCCGGCTAGGCCGCCCCTCCGCCGGACGGCGCGAGGCGCATCAGGACGAGGCCCGTGAGGATCAACCCGGCGGCGGCGACGCGCATCGGATGCACGCCTTCGTTCAGCCAGATGACGCCGACGACGAAGGCCCCCACGGCCCCGATCCCGGTCCAGACCGTGTAGGCCGTGCCCAAAGGCAGGGTCTTCATGGCCAGCGACAACAGGGCGAAGCTGACGCCCATGGTCCCCAGGGTGATGACGCTAGGCCACAGGCGGGTGAATCCGGCCGACTGTTTCATGAAGTAGGCCCAGACGACTTCCAGCAGTCCGGCGATGATCAGGTAAACCCAGGCCACGGCGGCCCTCCTTGCGAAAGGCCGGGCCGTCCCGGGCTTGGCCCCGGTCCTTCGGGGGCGAGGACGTGGCCTCGTCTTGCGGTGCCAATCTAAGGCGCGGGGATCGGGGCTTCAAGCCGGGGCCTCAGGCAGCCCTGGGCCCGAACAGGATGACAGACGCTCCGATCAGGCACAGCCCCGCGCCCAGAAGATCCCACCGATCCGGCGCGCGGTGCTCGATCAGCCAGAGCCACAAAAGGGACGCCGCGATATAGACCCCGCCGTAGGCCGCGTAGGCGCGCCCCGCGGCGTCCGCCTCGACCCGCGTCAGCAGCCAGGCGAACAGCACCAGCGACGCCACGCCGGGAATGGCCCAGAGGGGCGATCGGTCCAGCCTCAGCCAGGCCCAGAACGCGAAACAGCCGGCGATTTCCGCGCCGGCTGCCAGAACATAGAGAAGCGCGGTCACCGTCCAGGGACCTACGGCGACCGTCAGGCCGCCGCGACCTCGGTGGCTTCCTCGGCCAGGATGGTCAGGCCCGCCGGCGTGACGTCCGCGAAGCCGCCCTTGACCGAGAACACCCGGCGGCCGGCCCCGCTGATGACCGTGACCGTGCCTTCGCGCAGCGCCGTCATGAAGGGCGCGTGGTCAGCCAGGACGCCGAAGTCGCCCTCGACGCCAGGTGCGTCGACTTGATCCACAAGGCCCGAGAAGACCTCGCGTTCCGGGGCGACCAGGGAGAAGCTGAGCTTTCCAGCCATCAGACTTCGGCCGCCATCTTCTCGGCCTTCTCGACGGCCTCCTCGATGGTCCCGACCATGTAGAAGGCGGCTTCCGGAAGGTGGTCGTATTCGCCGGCGACGATGCCCTTGAAGCTGCGGATCGTGTCGGCCAGTTCGACGAACTTGCCCGGCGCATTGGTGAACTGCTCGGCCACGAAGAAAGGTTGCGACAGGAAGCGCTGGATCTTGCGGGCGCGCGAGACGATCAGCTTGTCCTCTTCCGACAGCTCGTCCATGCCCAGGATGGCGATGATGTCCTTCAGCGCCTTGTACTGCTGCAGGACTTCCTGGACCGAGCGGGCGACCAGGTAGTGCTCCTCACCGATGACCAGCGGGTCCATGATCCGCGAGGTTGAGTCGAGCGGGTCCACGGCCGGGAAGATGGCCTGGGCGGCGATGTCGCGGCTCAGCACCGTCGTCGCGTCCAGGTGGGCGAAGGAGGCGGCCGGGGCCGGGTCGGTCAGGTCGTCGGCGGGGACGTAGATGGCCTGGACCGAGGTGATCGAGCCCTTCTTGGTCGAGGTGATCCGCTCCTGCAGGTTACCCATCTCGGTCGCCAGCGTCGGCTGATAGCCCACCGCCGACGGGATGCGGCCCAGCAGAGCCGACACTTCCGAGCCGGCCTGGGTGAAGCGGAAGATGTTGTCCACGAACAGCAGGACGTCCTTGCCCTCCTCGTCGCGGAAATACTCGGCCTGGGCCAAGCCGGTCAGGGCCACGCGGGCGCGGGCTCCGGGGGGCTCGTTCATCTGGCCGTAGACGAGGGCGCACTTGGACCCCTCGGTCGAGCCGCCGTTCTTGGCCGGGTCCACGTTCACGTTGGACTCGATCATCTCGTGATACAGGTCGTTGCCCTCGCGGGTGCGCTCACCCACGCCGGCCAGGACGGAATAGCCGCCGTAGGCCTTGGCGATGTTGTTGATCAGCTCCTGCATGGTCACGGTCTTGCCCACGCCGGCACCGCCGAACAGGCCGACCTTGCCGCCCTTGGTGAAGGGGCAGATCAGGTCGATGACCTTGATGCCGGTGACCAGGATCTCGGAGCTGGTGGACTGCTCCTCGAAAGTCGGGGCGTCGCGGTGGATCGGGCGGCGCTCGGCTGTCTGGATCGGGCCGGCCTCGTCGATCGGGTCGCCGACGACGTTCATGATGCGGCCCAGGACCGCCGGTCCGACCGGGGTCAGGATGGAGGTGCCGGTGTCGGTCACGGGCTGGCCGCGGGTCAGGCCCTCGGTCGTGTCCATGGCGATGGTGCGGACCATGTTCTCACCCAGGTGCTGGGCGACTTCCAGCACCAGCCGGAAGGGCTGACCGGTCTTCTGGTCGACGTTCTGGGTCTCCAGCGCATTCAGGATCGCGGGCAGCTGGCCGGTGAACTCGACGTCCACGACGGCGCCGATGACCTGGGCGATCTTGCCCACGCCGGTGCCCGCGGTGACCACGGCATTGCCGGAGACGGCACCCGCCTTGGGGGCCTTGGGGGCGGCCGGCTTCTTGGCGGCGGGCTTCTTGGGGGCGACGGTGTCGGTCATCGGTTGCGGTCCGTTTATCGTGTGTCTGTCAGGATCGGAGGATCAGAGCGCTTCCGCGCCGGCGATGATCTCGATCAGTTCGGTGGTGATCTGGGCCTGGCGCTTGCGATTGTACTGCAGCGTCAGGGCGGAGATGAGGTCGCCCGCGTTGCGCGTGGCGTTGTCCATGGCGCCCATCTGGGCCCCGAAGAAGCTGGCCTGGTTCTCGAGCAGGACCGCCAGGATCTGGGTCTTGATGTTGCGAGGGAGCAGGGTCTCGAGGATTTCCTCTTCCGAGGGCTCGTACTCGTAGACCGCGCCGTTCAGGTCGATCGGCGGGGCGTCGGCGTCGACCTCGGCGGGCACCAGCTGCTTGGGCGTCGGCACCTGCGAGATGACCGACTGGAAGCGGCTGTAGAACAGGGTCACCACGTCGGCATTGCCGGCCTCGAACTCCGACGCGACCAACTCGGCGATCGGCTCGGCCGTGGCCATGCCGATGACCTTGTGCTCGGAGAGCTCGAAGGTGCGGATAATCTTGTCGCCATACAGACGGGTCAGGCCGTCGCGGACCTTGCGGCCCACGGCGATGATCCGCACGTCCTTGCCGTTGGCGATCAATGTGTTGATCCGCTCGCGCGCGGCCCGGATGACGTTGGAGTTGAACCCGCCGGCCAGACCCTTGTCACCCGTGGCGACCACGACCAGGTGCTTCTTGTCCGAGCCGGTGCCGGCCAGGAGCTTGGGCGCGCCGTCGCCCGAGACGCCCGCCGCCAGGTTGGCGATCACGGCCGCCATCTTGCGGGCATAGGGACGCGCGCTCTCGGCCTGATCCTGGGCGCGCTTCAGCTTGGCCGCGGCGACCATGTTCAGGGCCTTCGTGATCTTCTGCGTGGACTTCACGCTTCCGATCCGATTGCGCATTTCCTTGAGGCTGGCCATCGGGCGCTACTCTTTCAGCTGTCCGTGGGTCAGGCGAAGGTCTTGGCGAAGGCGTCGATGGCGGCCTTCAGTTCGGCTTCCAGCTCCTTGGACAGGGCCTTGGTCGACTTGATCGCATCGAGGATCGGCTGGTGCGCCGAATGCATCCGGGCCAGCAGTTCGCTCTCGAAGCGGCCGATATCGGAAACGGCGACGTTGTCGAGGAAGCCGCGCGTGCCGGCATAGATCGACACCACCTGCTCCTCGACGGTCAGCGGCGAGTACTGGGGCTGCTTCAGCAGCTCGGTCAGGCGCGCGCCGCGGGCCAGCAGGCGCTGGGTCGAGACGTCCAGGTCCGAGCCGAACTTGGCGAAGGCGGCCATCTCCCGGTACTGGGCCAGCTCGCCCTTGATGGAGCCGGCGACCTGCTTCATCGCCTTGATCTGGGCCGAGGAGCCCACGCGCGACACCGAGATGCCGACGTTCACGGCCGGGCGGATACCCTGGTAGAACAGGTCCGATTCCAGGAAGATCTGGCCATCGGTGATCGAGATCACGTTGGTCGGGATGTAGGCCGAGACGTCGTTGGCCTGGGTCTCGATCAGCGGCAGGGCCGTCATCGAACCCGAACCGTTGTCCTCGTTCAGCTTGGCCGAACGCTCCAGCAGACGGCTGTGCAGATAGAAGACGTCGCCCGGATAGGCCTCGCGGCCCGGCGGACGGCGCAGCAGCAGCGACATCTGGCGATACGCCACGGCCTGCTTGGACAGGTCGTCATAGACGATCAGGGCGTGCATGCCGTTGTCGCGGAAGTACTCGCCCATGGCCGTGCCCGAGAAGGGGGCCAGGAACTGCAGCGGTGCCGGCTCCGACGCCGTGGCGGCCACGACGATGGTGTATTCCAGAGCGCCGCGCTCCTCGAGTGTCTTGACGATCTGGGCCACGGTCGAGCGCTTCTGACCGATGGCGACATAGATGCAGTACAGCTTGTCGCTCTCGGCCGCGCCTTCGACGTTGATCGACTTCTGGTTCAGGATGGTGTCGACGGCGACGGCGGTCTTGCCGACCTGACGGTCACCGATGATCAACTCGCGCTGGCCACGGCCGACGGGGATCAGGGTGTCGATGGCCTTCAGGCCCGTCTGCATCGGCTCATGCACCGACTTGCGGGGGATGATGCCCGGGGCCTTGACGTCCACGCGGCGGCGCTCGGTGAACTGGATCGGGCCCTTGCCGTCGATCGGTTCGCCCAGCGGGTTGACGACCCGGCCCAGCAGGCCCTTGCCGACCGGCACGTCCACGATCTCGCCCAGGCGGCGGACCTCGTCGCCCTCGGCGATCTGGGCGTCCGCGCCGAAGATCACGGCCCCGACATTGTCGCGCTCCAGGTTCAGGGCCATGCCCTTCACCCCGGCCTTGGGGAATTCGATCATCTCGCCGGCCTGGACGTTGTCCAGACCGTGGATGCGGGCGATGCCGTCCCCGACCGACAGGACCTGACCGACGTCGGACACGTCGGCCTCGACGCCGAAGTTGGCGATCTGGGACTTGAGGATGGCCGAGATTTCAGCGGCGCGGATGTCCATGGCGGGCTCTTCTTCTTTGGCGTCTTGGAGGGCGGCGCGGCCGGAGCCGCGCGGTCAACGGTGGATATCAGGCCCTTTTGAGGGCGAACTTCATCTGGTCGAGCTTGGTCTTGAGCGAGGCGTCGAACAGTTTCGAGCCGACCTTCACCTTGAGGCCGCCCAGGATCGACGGATCGACCCGGGCGGTGATTTCAGGGGCCTTGCCCAGCGCCTGCGACAGCGCCGAGCGAATGTGGGTCGACTGGGCCGTCGTCAGGGGCACGGCGGAGACGATCTCGGCGGCGACCGCGCCGGTGTGGGCGGCATACAGAGTCTCGAAACCGGCGATGACGGCGGGCAGATCGCGAGCCCGGCCGTTCTGACCGAGCAGGCCGAGGAAGTTGCGGGTCGTCTGTTCGAAACGGGCCTTGTCGGCGATGGCGCTCAGGCCCCTGGCCTGATCCTCGACGGCGATCACCGGTGACGTGGCCAGACGACGCAGGTCGGCGCTTTCGATCCAGGCGGCGCGCAGGGACTTCAGATCGGCCCGCACGGCGTCCAGACGGCCGGTTTCCAGCGCCAGGTCAAACAGCGCCTGGGCATAGCGCCCGCCGACTTCCGTCGTTCTGAAATCGTCAGCCAAGACCTGTCCGTCCGATATGCGGTTTCGCCAAACGACCGCACGCGAGGCTCGCGCCGGTCAAAGGCTTGTAATGCTTAAGGAAAGCACGGAGGGGGCCGTCTCACTGGAAACGCCCCTCGCTAAGCCGGGCGCCTGATAGCACTTACCTTTCGCCCCCGCAACCGAGGCAGGACCGCACACGCCACGCTTGATCGCACGCGCGGGCCGTGGCCTAGAGAGGCGACCGCTCCTTTCCCGGATAACCCATGTTCGACAGCATCACCCCGCTTCTCTCCGATCCCGCCGCCTGGGCGGCGCTCGTCACCCTGGTGGTGCTCGAAATCGTGTTGGGAATCGACAATCTGATTTTCATCTCGATCCTGTCGAACAAGCTGCCCGAGCATCAGCGCCAGCGTGTCCGCCGCATCGGTATCGGCCTGGCTCTGATCATGCGTCTGGCGCTGCTGTCGATCATCGCCTGGCTGGTGGGCCTGGTGCAGCCGGTCTTCACGGTCATGGGCAACACCTTCTCCTGGAAGGACCTGATCCTGATCGCGGGCGGCCTGTTCCTGGTCTGGAAGGCGACCAAGGAGATCCACCACACCGTCGATCCCACCCCGTCGCACGACGTTCTGGACAAGAAGGACACAGCCATCATGAACGCGGGCTCGGCCATCGTTCAGATCATCATCCTGGACCTGGTCTTCTCCATCGATTCCATCCTGACGGCCGTCGGCCTGACCGAACACCTGCCGATCATGGTGGTCGCCGTGCTGGCGGCCGTGCTGGTCATGCTGCTGGCCGCCGATCCCCTGGCCAACTTCATCGCCAAGAACCCCGGCGTGGTCATGCTGGCGCTCGGCTTCCTGTTGATGATCGGCATGGTCCTGATCGCCGACGGCTTCGGCTATCACGTGCCCAAGGGATACATCTACGCCGCCATGGCGTTCTCGGCGGGCGTGGAGGCGCTGAATATGCTCAGTCGATCCTCCCAGTCCAAACAGGACAAGGCCAAGGCCGCCCGCCAGGTGGCGGACGCCGCCGAGGCCCGCGCGCGCGAAGCCGAGGCGGACGCCGCCTCCGAAACGGCCCGGTGACCCTGGCCGTGCGCCTCGCCGGCCTCGCGGCCGGACTGGCGCTCGGCGCGCTCGCGCCGACGGCGTGGGCCCTGCAGGCGGCTCCGGCCGCCACGCAACAGGCCGCGGCAGCTGCGCCGGTCGCCAGGCCTCCGCGGCAGGGCTATGAGGTCGTGGCCACCTATCCCCACGACCCCACGGCCTTCACCCAAGGCCTGGTGTTCCGCAATGGCGAGTTGCTGGAGAGCACCGGCCGTTACCCGTCCACCGTCCGGCGCGTCCGGCTCGAGGACGGCGAGGTTCTAGCCAAGCGAGAGCTAGACACGCGGCTGTTCGGCGAGGGACTGACGGTCTTCGGCGACCGCATGATCACCCTGACCTGGCAGACCGGCGAGGGCTTCGTCTGGAATCCCGACACGCTGGAGCCCGAGGGGACCTTCACCTATACCGGCGAAGGCTGGGGCCTGACGCATGACGGAGCGCGGCTGATCCTCTCGGACGGCACGTCGCGCCTGCGCTTTCTCGATCCCGTCACCTTCGCCGAAACCGGCGGAGTCACGGTCAACTGGCAGGGTCGGCCGGTCGGTCGCCTGAACGAGCTGGAGTTCATCGACGGCGAGGTCTGGGCCAATGTCTGGCAGACCGACGCCGTTCTGCGCATCGATCCGGCGACGGGAAACATCCTGTCCGTCATCGACCTGTCGGGCCTGCTGGCCGAGGGCGAAGTCGCCGATCCGAACGACGAGGTCCTGAACGGCATCGCCTGGGACCCGGCGGCGCGCCGTCTCTTTGTCACCGGCAAGAACTGGCCCAGGCTTTTCGAGATCCGGGTGACCGAGGCGCGTTGACGCGACACCGGTCCATCTGCGGCCTCTAGCGCACCGCGGCGGTCAGGATGCGGCGGTCGCCGCTGGCCTGGACCAGGACCGCGACCCGGTCTCCGCTGGCGGTCGTGTCGGGCAGATCGAGCAGGATCGGCTGGCCGGTCCACTCGCCCAGACGCGTCAGCCGCCGAACGACATTGACGTGCCGCACCGCCCGCCCGCGATTGTCGCCGCCGGCGACCGTCACCGTCTGGGGTCCGGGCACAAAGGTGACGGCCCAGACCTCGGCCCCGCCTGCCGGCGGACGGCCCGACCCGATGCCGACGGCGTCGCCGCTCTCGCGGAACTCGACCTCGGGCGGAAAGACACGGCGGTCGGCTTCTTCTTCGATCGCCGCCTCCATGGCCGGAGCCTCGGCCCCGGAGACCTGTCGGCGGCCGTCGATCACCACCTGGGGCGTATAGACGTTCCGAAGGCGCAAGGCCGTCTGATAGGCCCTCTGCCGCGCCTCGAACTCGGGCCGCGCGAAGGTATCCTCCCAGCCCAGATAGTCCCAGTAATCGACGGCATAGGTCAGGGCGATCACGCCCGGATCGTCGGCCAGAGCCTCCACGGCCTGATTGGCCTCCGGACAGCCCGAACACCCTTGGGCGGTGAACAGCTCGACCACCACGGGCTCGACGGGCGCGTCGCGGGCCTCGGCGCGCGAGCCGACCGGCTGGGCCGTCGATCCGACCGCGCCCGCCAGCGCCAGGGCCGCGCCTCCTCCGATGATCCAGCCTCGCATCCGCATGGCGGCGATACCTAGACCCCCTGCGACCGGGGCGCCGCTCATAAGTCCGTGAAGCGGTCAGTCGATCAGCTGCTGGGCCAGATAGACATAGTGCCGCGCCCAGCGCCGCGCGTTCGCGACGGGATCGGCGTCGTTGGAGTGACCGCCCGCCGTCTCCTCGTAATAGAGATGGTCGTGGCCCTGCTCGGCCAGGCGCGCGGCGAACTTCCGGGCGTGGCCCGGATGCACCCGGTCGTCACGGGTATTGGTGGTCAGGTAGACCCGCGGATAGGCCGCTTCGGGGTCGAGCCGCTGATAGGCCGAATACTCCGCGATGAAGGCCGCGTCGCCGGGCACGCGGGGGTCGCCGTATTCGCCGATCCAGGACGCCCCGGCGGGCAGATCCTGATAGCGCAGCATGTCGATCAGGGGGCTTTCGATCACCGCCGCATTGAACAGTTCGGGCCGTTGGGTGATCGACACGCTTGTCAGCACGCCGCCGTTCGACCGGCCATAGATGCCCAGCCGGCGCGGCGAGGTGATGCCGCGCGCGATCAGGTCCTGGCCCACCGCGGCGAAGTCGTCGAACGACCGCTGACGGTTTTCGCGCAGCGCAGCCTGGTGCCAGGCCGGTCCGAACTCGCCGCCGCCCCGGATGTTGGCCTGAACGAAGACGCCGCCGTTCTCGAGCCACAGCTTGCCCATCTCGGGCTTGTAGGCCGGCGGGAAACTGACCTGAAAGCCGCCATAGCCGAACAGGATGGCCGGGGCGGGCCCCTGCTGGTCGCGGGGACGGGTGACGAAATAGGGGATGCGCGTCCCGTCGGTCGACACGGCCTCGAACTGTTCGACGACGTGAGTCGAGGCATCGAACTTTGCGCCCGTGGTCTTCAGCTCCGTCAGCGATCCTTGGGCGACGTCGGCCAGGTTCAGTGTCGGCGGCGTCAGGAAGCCCTGGGTGGACACGAACACCTCACCCCGCGATTTCGAGCTGTCGCCCAGACCCACCGCGCTGTTGGCCGGAACGTCGATGTCCGTGGCCTGCCATGAGGAATGCCCGCCCCGGAAGGGCACGCTGTCGAACCGCTTGAGGGTGCCGACCACATTGTCGGAGACGACCGCCATGACCCTGTCGGACATGACACGAACGCTGTCGATCGACTGGCGCTCGCCCGGCGCGAAGATCACGGCCGGATCGCCGTTGGTCCGCGTCATCTCGGGCTGGGACAGGCGGTCCAGGGTGGCGATGACCAGCGCGCCCGACGGCAGGGTCGCCCCACCGGCCGTCCAGTCCTCGTCCAGCGAGAACACCAGCTGGCCACCCATGGTGCCGTTGATGCCGACCCGCGCGGGCAGGTTCAGCCTGACGGCCCGGCCGTCGACCCAGCGCCAGGTCTCGGCGCGGAAGGTGTCCAGCGGACGGCGGAACAGCACCGCCTCGATGGCCCCGTCCTTGTCGCGATAGACCGAGGGGCTGACGCCATAGCCGCCGTCGCCCTGGTCGCCACGATAGACCTCGGTCGCCTCGGCCAGGGTCTGACCCCGTGCCAGGGTCTTGACGATGAAGGGGTATCCCGACTCCGTCAGGGTCGGGCGGCCACTCTCCGGCCCGAAATCGGTGGCGATCAGCAGGGTGTCGCGGTCCAGCCAGCTGATGCGGTGCTTGCCCTCCGGCAGGACGAAGCCGCCGTCGACGAACGTTTTGCTGACGGTGTCGAACTCGCGCACGACCACCGCGTCCTTGCCGCCGTCCGACAGACTGATCAGGCAGCGGGTCTCGTCAGGGGCGAGGCAGCTGGCCCCCTTCCACACCCAGTCGCGACCTTCGGCGCGGGCCAGGGCGTCCACGTCGATCAGGGTCTCCCAGGCGGTGTCCTGGGCGCGGTAGCTGTCCAGCGTGGTCCGCCGCCACAGGCCCTTGGGGTTGGTCGCGTCCTGCCAGAAATTGCCGATCCCATCGCCGAGAAAGCTGGGTGACGGAATCCGATCGGTCGAGGTCAGGATTGCCTCGGCCTGACTGCGGAACGTCTCGTACCGGGCATCGCCTGTCAGGGTCGCCAGGGCCCGTTCATTGGACGCCGCGACAAAGGCCAGCGCCACCGCCCCCTCGACCTCTTCCAGCGCGAGGTGGTCGTCGGCGGCCCGCACTCCGGCCGGCGACAGGTCGCTCGGCAGATGGGGCAGGGTCTGAGACAGGGCCGGAGAGGCCATCAGCGCGGCCAGGGCCGCCATCGTCGCGATACGCATCAATCTACTCCACTCAGTCCATCAGCCGGCGCGTCAGATAGGTATACTCCAGCGCCAGCCGCCGGGCGGTCTCGCGCAGGTTCGCCGCCGCCCCGTGGCCGCCGTCGGTGTTCTCGTAAAACAGGACCGGATAGCCGAGCTCCTGCATCCGCGCCGCGGCCTTCCTGGCATGACCCGGATGGACCCGGTCGTCCTTGGTCGAGGTATGGATGAAGACCTCGGGATAGGGCTGACCGGCCCGCAGGTTCTGATAGGGCGAATAGGCCTGGATCCAGGCCCGTTCTTCCGGAATGTCCGGATTGCCGTACTCCGAGATCCAGCTCGCCCCCGCCAGAAGCCGGTGATAGCGCAGCATGTCGAACAGCGGCACCTGGATGACGGCCGCGTTGATCAAGTCCGGGCGCTGGGTCAGCATCGCCCCCATGAACAGGCCGCCCTGCGACCCCCCCATGATGCCAAGCCGCCGCTGCGAGGTGATGCCGCGCGCGATCAGGTCCTGGGCGACCGCCTGGAAATCCTCATGCGCCCGCTGGCGGTTCTCCTGCAGCGCCGCCTCGTGCCAGCGCGGGCCGAACTCACCCCCGCCGCGCGTATTGGCCACGACGTAGGTGCCGCCCCGCTCCAGCCATAGCCGGCCCATCGGGGCCGAGTATCCGGGCAGCTGGGACACCTCGAACCCGCCGTAGCCGTACAGCAGGGTCGGGTTGGACCCGTCCATCGGCGCGTTTTCGCGGTGGACGACGAAATAGGGGATCATGGTCCCGTCGGCCGACCGCGCCTCGAACTGCTGGACCTCCAGGCCCTCGGCATCGAACTTGGCCGGCAGGGACTTCACCTCGGCAAGGGCGCCGGTCGCCGCGTCGGCGAGATAGAGGGTCGAAGGCGTCAGATAGCCTGCCGCCGAGACGAACACCTGATCGTTCCGGTCCGAGGCCGATCCTACGCCGACCGTGACGTTCCGGGGCAGGTCCAGCCGGGTGCGGGCCCATTCGCCCGACGGATCGGGCCGATAGACGTAGACGGAGCCGCGCACGTTCTCGAACAGGGCCACCACCAGGCTGTTGCGCGTCGCGGTGATCCCTTCGATCGCCTCGCGCTCGCCCGGCCGGATGACCAGCCGCGCCCGCGCGGCGGGGTCCGCCAGCCAGTCGGCCAGGGGCCAGGCGATGACGTCCCCAGTCTTGAACTCCTGGCCAGACGGAGCCGTCCAGTCCTGTTTCAGCGACACCACCAGCTGTCCCTGGACCAGGGCGTTGATGTCCGACTTGGCCGGCAGCTGAAGCTGCGTCGTCGTTCCGTCGGCGTTCAACCGATAGGTCTCCGCCTCGAACAGGCTGAAGGCGCGGGTCACCAGCACGGCCTGCACAGCACCGTCGGCATCCCTCAGCGTCGTCGCCGCCACCAGGACGTCCGTCGGCTGTCCGGTGAAGACGGTCTCGGCCTGCTCAAGGGTCTGACCCCTCCGCAGCCGCTTGACGACCATGGGATAGCCCGAGGTGGTCATCGTCCCCTCGCCGAAGTCCCGGGCGATCAGCAGGGTGTCCTCGTCGACCCATGCCGCGCCGCCCTTAGATTCCGGCAGATCGAAGCCACCCTCGACAAAGGTCTGGGTGACGCTGTCGAACTCGCGCACCGTGACCGCGTCCTTGCCGCCGTCCGACAGGGAGATCAGGCACAGCCGCTCCTCGGGCGGCAGGCAGTTCGAGCCGCGATAGACCCAGTTCTTGCCCTCGGCGGCGGCCAGGGCGTCGACGTCCAGAATGGTCTGCCACTCCGGTGCGTCGGTGCGGTAGCTGTCCAGCGTCGTGCGGCGCCAAAGACCCCGGACGTTCGTTCCGTCCTGCCAGAAGTTGTCGACCATTCCGGCGTGGGTGAAGGCCGGCGCAGGGATGCGGTCGCGCGCCTCAAGGATCGCCAGCGCCGCGTCGTGCAGCCCGGCATAGCGCGGATCGCCCTGCAGCACGCCCAGCGAGCGCGTGTTCTGCTCCTCGACCCAGGCCAGGGCCCGCTCGCCCTCGACCTCCTCCAGCCACAGGTAGGGATCGCTCGCGTCGGTGGTGGCGAAGGCCACGTCGGAGGGAGCGGCAGGGGAGGTCTGGGCCAGGGCGACGCTCGTGAGGCTGGAGGTGACGAGAAGCGCGGCGAGCGCGGTGGAGCGGATCATGGGCGATGTTCCCCGGTTGGTGGCTCTCAGGCCCCGATCCGTCACACCTTAACCCCAAGTCCGGACCTGTGAAGTCGCTTTACGAGCCGCGACACCGGGGCTTCTCACCGGCCTCCCGCGCGCACCCAGGCCTCACGCGCCGCCAGCAACCGCGAGGGGACGAGACCCCGCAACCCGGCCTGCCCCGATCGCCTCAGCCCCGACTCCGCCCCCTGACGCCAGGCGACGTCGGCCTCGATCGCCAGACCGGCCGCGACATCGATCACCGTGACCCGCGCCGGCAGGGCGAGCGCCCGGTCCAGCCGCAGCTTCAGGCCCCCGTCGGAGGTGTCGGTGATGACGCACGCCAGCTCCAGACCCGGCGCGATGACGACGCCCCGCGCGCTGGCGGCGCTGCGGGGACTGCTTCGGCGGTCGGCGGGCTGGGATTTGAACACGGGCACTCGACAGTGCAGGACGCGGGCGTCGATCGCCCCTCCGCAGTCCCGGTGTGACGCGAACCGCGCCCGGCGTCCAGTTCGCTGACCGCAGGCCCCCTAGTGCTGGCTTTGCGGCAGGCGAACGATCAGACCGTCCAGGGCGTCGGACACCCGGATCTGGCAGGACAGGCGCGAGTTGGGCTCGACGCTCTCGGCGAAGTCCAGCATCGACTCCTCCATGGCCGAGGCCTTGCCGGTCTTCTCGCGCCAGGCGTCATCGACATAGACGTGGCAGGTGGCGCAGGCGCAGGCCCCGCCGCAGTCCGCGTCGATGCCCGGCACATTGTTGCGGACGGCGCCCTCCATGACCGAAAGGCCGGGTTTGACCTCGACGGTGTGCTCGCGCCCGTCGTGCTCGATATAGGTGATCTTGGCCATTGGCCCTCAAGTAGCGCAGCGATAGGGCAACGAAAACTAGGCGGCCTGTTTCTGGCGACCCGGCGCGACCATCAGCTTCTTGGTCTCGGCGATCGCCTTGGCGGGGTTCAGGCCCTTGGGACACACCTGGGCGCAGTTCATGATGGTGTGGCAGCGGTAGAGCTTGAACGGGTCCTCCAGGTCGTCGAGGCGGGCCTGGGTCTTGTCGTCACGGCTGTCGGCGATCCAGCGGTAAGACTGCAGCAGGGCGGCCGGGCCCAGATACTCGGTCTGGTTCCACCAGTAGCTGGGGCAGGAGGTCGAGCAGCAGGCGCACAAGATGCACTCGTACAGACCGTCCAGCTTCTCGCGGTCGGCCGGGCTCTGCAGCCGCTCCTTTTCCGGGTCCGCGTCGTCGGACTGGAGGTAGGGCTTGATGCTATCGTACTGGGCGTAGAACAGCGTCAGGTCCGTCACCAGGTCCTTGACCACCGGCTGGTGCGGCAAGGGGGCGATGGCAATGGTGGAGGACTGGCATTCCTCCCAGCCCTTGGTGCAGGCCAGGGTGTTGCGACCGTCGATGTTCATCGAGCAGGAACCGCAGATGCCCTCGCGGCAGGACCGGCGGAAGGTCAGGGTCGGGTCGATGGTCGACTTGATGTGGATCAGGGCGTCTAGCAGCATCGGGCCATGGTCGTCGGCCGAGACCTGGTATTCGTCCCAGCGCGGATCAGCCGAGACTTCGGGGTCGTAGCGATAGACCCGGTAGGTCTTGACGTTCTTGGCGCCCTTCGGGGCCTTGTGGACCTTGCCCTTGGTCGGCTTGGAGCCACGGGGGAGGGTGAGCTGGACCATCGGTTCCTCAGTAAACCCGCGCCTTGGGTTTGATGTAGTCGATGTCCGAGGACATCGTGTATTCGTGCACCGGGCGGTAGTCGATCTGGACGTCCTGACCCGGACGCTTCCAGGCCAGGGTGTGCTTCATCCACTCTTCGTCGTGGCGATCGGGGAAGTCCTCGCGGGCGTGGGCGCCCCGGCTTTCCTTGCGGTTGGCGGCGCTCTCGATCGTGACCAGGGCCTGATCGATCAGGTTGTCGTATTCCAGCGTCTCGACCAGGTCGGTGTTCCAGATCATGCCGCGATCGGTGGTCTTGATGTCGGCCCCGCGCGCGTGGATGGCCCGCAGCTTGGCCACGCCCTCGTCCAGCGAGACGCCGGTGCGGAAGACCGCCGCGTCGGACTGCATGGCCCGCTGCATCTCGCGGCGCAGCTCGGCCGTCGGGGTCGATCCCGAGGCGTTGCGGAAGCGGTCGAGGCGGGCCAGATGGGCGTCAGTAGACGACGGTGGCGCGTCAGGGACGGTCGTTGCCTTGTCAACCACCTCGCCGGCGCGCAGGCCCGCCGCGCGGCCGAACACGACCAGATCGGTCAGGGAGTTGGAGCCCAGCCGGTTGGCCCCGTGCACGCTGACACAGGCCGCCTCGCCCACGGCCATCAGGCCGGGCACCACGCTGTCGGGATTGCCGTCGCGCAGGGTCAGCACCTCGCCGTGATAGTTCGTGGGGATGCCGCCCATGTTGTAGTGGACGGTCGGGATCACCGGGATCGGCTCCTTGGTCACGTCCACGCCGGCGAAGATCTTGGCGGACTCACTGATGCCCGGCAGGCGCTCGTGCAGCACGGCGGGGTCGAGGTGATCCAGGTGCAGGTTGATGTGGTCCTTGTTCGGTCCCACGCCGCGGCCCTCGCGGATCTCCATGGTCATGGAGCGGCTGACGACGTCGCGGCTGGCCAGGTCCTTGGCCGAGGGGGCGTAGCGTTCCATGAACCGCTCGCCTTCGGAGTTGGTTAGATAGCCGCCCTCGCCCCGCGCGCCCTCAGTGATCAGGCAGCCGGCGCCGTAGATGCCGGTCGGGTGGAACTGGACGAACTCCATGTCCTGCAGCGGCAGGCCGGCCCGCAGGACCATCGCATTGCCGTCACCGGTGCAGGTGTGGGCGCTGGTCGCCGAGAAATAGGCCCGTCCGTAGCCGCCGGTGGCCAGGATCACCAGTTTGGCGCGGAAACGGTGGAGCGTCCCGTCGTCCAGCTTCCAGGCCGTGACGCCAGAGCAGGCACCGTCCTGCATAATCAGATCGAGCGCGAAATACTCGATGAAGAACTCGACCTCGCGGCGCACCGACTGGCCATAGAGGGTGTGCAGGATGGCATGGCCGGTCCGGTCGGCGGCGGCGCAGGTGCGCTGGACCGGGCCCTCGCCGTAGTTCTTGGTCATGCCGCCGAAGGCGCGCTGATAGATCTTGCCGTCTTCGGTGCGGCTGAACGGCACGCCCCAGTGTTCCAGCTCATAGACGGCCTTGGGGGCCTCGCGGACCAGGTATTCGATGGCGTCCTGGTCGCCCAGCCAGTCCGACCCCTTGACGGTGTCGTACATGTGCCACTTCCACGAATCCTCGCCCATGTTGCCGAGCGCGGCCGAGATTCCGCCCTGGGCCGCCACGGTGTGGGAGCGGGTCGGGAACACCTTGGTAACGCAGGCGACCTTCAGCCCCTGCTGGGCGGCCCCGAGCGCGGCGCGCAGGCCCGATCCGCCCGCACCCACCACCACGACGTCATAGGCGTGGTCGACGAACTGGTAGGAGGAAGCCATCAGAATCCGAACCCGGCCGGCAGCGGCGCCGAACCCAGCGCCAGCCGCACGATGAAGAAGACGCTGCCGGCGGCGAGCGCCAGGCAGAACAGGGTGTTGAGGCCCAGAAGCAGACCCTTGGCCCCATCGGTATGGATATAGTCCTCGACGATGACTTTCAGGCCCATGTTCATGTGCCACAGGGTCGCAAGCAGGGTGATGGCCAGGACGGCGGCGTTCACCCGGTCCGAGAACCAGGCCAGCGCCCCGTCATAGCCGCCGCCGGCGATCTGGAACGCCGACCACAGAGCCCACAGCGTCAGCGGCACGAGGATCAGGGACGACAGCCGCTCGGCGGTCCATTCGCCCGCGCCGTGGCGCTCGGAGACCTTGACGCCCTTCCTGAAGGCTTTCTTGACCTGGCTCACAGCGTCACCTTTCCGCTGGCGAACAGCACGGCCCAGAAGATCACCGAGGCGATCACCCCGAACCAGATCGACAGATGCGACGCCAGGTCGGCCGCCTTGGGCGACAGCCCTGCCCCGGCGTCCCAGATCAGGTGACGGACCCCGGCGGCGAAATGATACAGAAGGCAGACGGTCAGGCCGAACCAGACGACCAGACCGAGCGGCGACCCGGCGAGGGCGACGAACCCGCCATACGCCTCGCGCCCGAAGGCCAGCGCGCCCAGCCAGAGCACGATCAGGGCGGTCGCGCCGTAGAGGGCCGAGCCCGTGATGCGCGTCAGGATCGAGGCCAGCATGGTGACATGCCAGCGCCAGACCTGGAGATGAGGCGAAAGGGGTCGCGGCCGGCCGTTCGGCTGGATCACGAAACGGCCGGTATGGTCGCCGGTGGGGTCGTTCGAGGAATCGAGCGGCGCGCCGGGGGAGGCGTTCGACATGCGAATGGGTCTCAAATACCTGAGGGATCGGGCGGGGAGCCCGATGCGCGACAGGCTTTAGGGACGGTCGCGGGGGAGTGTCAACGAAAGCACCCGCCGCATTGCGCCGCATCGGCCCGGTTCGACGTCGCCCGTGTGGAACCGATCACATTTTCGCGTGTTGCCTGTTTTCTCTAGGCAGGCCAACTCGATGACGACAGTCTCGAGCGATGAGCTTCTTCTTGCTGATTTCGCTCGCCCTTTCGCCGGTCGCCCAGGACCGTGCGGTTCCGTACACCGCCGAGGTCTATGCCCCGCCCCCCGTCCGGCCGTTCGAGCCGCCGTCCAGCTTCGGCCGGGTGACCGCCGAGGGGGACGGCAGCGCCGACCCCCGCCGCCGCCCGATCGTCGCCCCGGTCGTGGTCGAGGCCTATAGCCGCAGCTACGAGCACGCGCCCTCCACCGCCGACAACGCCTACGACCGCGGCGTCGACAACGCCGAAGCTGCGATGGACGCGCGGATGGGTCCGCTGGACGGTCTCTGGAAGCTCCGCGACGCGGACGGCCGACTGGTCATGCAGCTCGCCCTGATGGATCGGGGTCCCGACCGGCCGCTCGAGGGGGCATTCCGCAAGGTCGACGCGACGGCCGGTCTGGGCCCGATCGATACGGCGACGTATGAAGCGGGACGGCTGAGCCTGACGCTCTCCGGGGCGCGGCTGGACCTCGCCCAGACGGCGAACGGGTGGGTCGGGACGCTGCTCGAGGAGGGCCAATCTCGCACCGTGGCCTTGGCGCGCTGACCGACGCCTCTCTCAGAGGGAGTGGGTTCTGATCAGGTCGAACGAGGTCGAGAGGGCATCCGCACTATAGCTCTCCGCCCCGCCTCGGCCCCAGACCGGGTCCGGCCACAGCGGATCGTCGCGACGCCGACCCACGACATGCACATGCAGCTGCGCCGTGACGTTGCCCAGGGCGGCCACGTTCAGCTTGTCGACCGGCCGTCCTGACGCCTCGGCCAAAGCCCGGACGATCGCTCCGGCCCGCACGATCTCGTCCATCAGAGCCGACCGATCAGCGGCCGATAGGTGTTCGATCTCCGTCGCCCCCTCGACGCGCGGGATCAGGATCAGCCAGGCAAACCGCGCGTCGTCCTGAAGGCGGACATGACACAGCGGCCAGTCGTCGGCGAAGACCGACCCGGCCTCGAACGCCGGGTCGGGACGGAAGTCGGCCACGCTCAGTTCAATCCGTAGACCACGCAGGCCTGGTCGGTCAGGACCTGGAGCGGCGGCTGGAGCGCCAGCCGCGCCGCCTCGATCTGGGCTTCCGAGGGAGCCTGGCCGGCGGCGACTGGAGGGGGCGGAGGCGGAGGCGGAGCCATGGAGGCGCGAGCCATCCGGCTGCCGGTCACCACGATTTCCTCGTCCACGGTCGTCGCCTGTCCCCCGCCGCCGCCATAAGACGGCCATCCCGCCAGCACATCCGTCTGGCAGGCTCGCCCGGTCGGATCGATGACCCGCACCGACCCCAGCGCAGCCCCCGCGTTCTCCGCCGCCGCCCGGGCGCGCCGCGCCGCGTCGCGCACGGCCTCGTTGGCCAGATTGGTCTTGGCGACGTTGTCCGGCTCCAGCTGGAAATAGACCTGGCCGATCGAGGCCGGCTGCGAGGCCACCACCGTCGCATAGACCCGCTCCAGCACGGACACGTCGCGCACCTGGACCTGGATGGTCGCCTGGGCCTGATAGCGTTCGATGCGGTCGGCGCGGGTGTTGTCGCGCAAGATTCCGTTCTCGTCGCGATACTGGTCATAAAGCGGCTGGGTCGACAGGGTGGTCTCGACCCGGACGTTCTCGGCCCCATAGGCGGCGAGCGTCTGGCTGAGCGCGCGGATCTGATCGGCCGCCTTGCGGGATGCCTCGGCGACGCTGCGGTCCACGGTCTGGAAGCTCGCGGAGAACTGGGCCCGGTTGGCCTGGAGCTCGACCCGCACATAGCCGATGGAGGCGATCACCGGATCGCGCATCCACCAGGGCGCGGGAACGTAGTGCTGTCCAATCGTGGCGGGGGGCGTCTGGGCCAGGGTCGGAGCCGCCAGCATCGGCGCCGTCGTCAACGCGGCCAGCAGAGCCAGTCCAAAACGTCTGCGCATGATCGAGGTCCTGTCCAGTTGGCCCTCGACCTTGCCCGCCGTCGAGTGCGGGGTAAAGCCGCCGTCACGGTGCCGGCCGCGTCCCGATCACGGAACCGCCGGTCTCGGCCAACCACCGCATCCGGCACGCCATGATCGCCGTCTCACCCAGACGCTCGACCAGCCGCCAGTTGACCACCGCTCCGATCGGCGCGCCAACCACCGGTATCAGCTGGGCCATCTTGGCCAGGTCGATGTAGTCGCGATACTCGATCTGGAATCTCCGCCAGTCGTACTCGGCGATGGCCTCGGGCTGGTCGATCCCGGCGATCCAGCGTTCCAGTTCGGCCAGGGCGTCGGGCCGGCGCTTGGCGCTGGCGAAGGCCAGGTGGAAGATGTGCAGCAGGAACAGCCGCTCGCGGACCGAGCCACCGCCCCAGCCATAAGCGGCGACGACATGACCCAGCATCCGCACCTTGATCGCCATCAGCGCCGGGAAATCCGCCGCCGCCAGGACGAAGCCGCCCGCGCCCGCGACGCCGCCCTCGACGCTGGCCGTGTTGCGATAGACGGTGATCGCTGCCCGCGCCCTCAACTCCCGGGCTGCCAGCGACCCGTCGGACATCGGCCTGGCCTGAAGCAGGTCGGAGCCGAACAGGATTCCCTTGGTCATCGCCTCCACGCCCGTGGTGACAACGGCATGGACCCGCTCGGGGATGATCCGGTTGATCCGCTCCTGCGTTCCTCGGGTTGCCTTGTCCCAAAGGCCGGGCCGCTTCAGGACCTTGGCCCGCCAGGCGTCCACCTCGGCCCGGACCGTCGTTTCGTCGGCGACCGCAAGCAGGCCGGTCGGCACCTCACCGGGCGGCACGAGTTCGGGGAGGGTCTGGCTCATGATGGGATCAAGCCTCTGGTGGCGTCACGGTTGCAGGCGAATGCGCGCGGGTCTAGACCCCCGCCCGACATCGGTCCCGCACCGCAGACCCCCCTCCCGGAGACAGACCCCCATGGCTCGCGCGAAGATCGCCCTCATCGGCGCCGGAATGATCGGCGGCACCCTGGCCCACGTCGTCGCGCGCGAAGCGCTGGGCGACGTCATCCTGTTCGACATCGCCGAGGGCACGCCCCAGGGCAAGGCGCTGGATATCGCCGAGGCCTCGGCCGTCTTCGGGGCCGACGTGTCGCTGAAGGGCGCCAACGACTACGCCGACATCGCGGGCGCCGACGTTTGCATCGTTACCGCCGGCGTGCCGAGGAAGCCCGGCATGAGCCGCGACGACCTGATCGGCATCAATCTGAAGGTCATGAAGGCCGTGGGCGAAGGCATCAAGGCGCATGCGCCGAACGCCTTCGTCATCTGCATCACCAACCCGCTCGACGCCATGGTGTGGGCGCTGCAGAAGTTCTCAGGGCTCCCGAAGGAGAAGGTCGTCGGCATGGCCGGCGTGCTGGATTCGGCCCGCTTCGCCTATTTCCTGGCCGAGAAGACCGGCGTGTCGGTCCAGGACATCCACGCCTGGACGCTCGGCGGTCACGGCGACGACATGGTGCCGATGGTGCGCCACTCCACCGTCGGCGGCCTGCCCCTGCCCGACGCCGTCGCCGCCGGCCTGCTGAGCCAGGCGGACCTGGACGCTATCGTCGACCGCACCCGCAAGGGCGGCGGCGAGATCGTGGCCCTGCTCAAGACCGGCTCGGCCTTCTACGCGCCCGCCGAGAGCGCCGTGGCCATGGCCCGGTCCTACCTGAAGGACGAAAAGCGCGTCCTGCCCTGCGCCGTCTGGCTGTCGGGTGAATACGGCCTATCGGACCTCTACGTCGGCGTGCCCGCCCTGCTGGGTGCCGGCGGCGTCGAGAAGATCATCGAGTTCACGACCAACGACGACGAGAAGGCGATGTTCGAGAAGTCCGTCGCTTCGGTCCAGGGCCTGATCCAGGCCTGCAAGGACATCGAGCCGAGCCTGGCCTGACTTGATCCCTCTCCCGGCGGGAGAGGGTCACTCCGCCTGAGGCGACACTGTCCGACCCAGGTCGATGGCCAGGCTACGCCAGACCTGGATGTGGTCGTCCAACTGGGCCGCGCCACCGCCCTGGTTCAGCAGCACGTCATACTGCGCCACGGCCTGGCCGGGCGCAGTCGTGCCCTCTTCCGGCGCGGCGTAGAAGGCCTTCACGAACCGGCGCTCGCCGTTCCAGCGGCCGATGACGGCCTCGGTCGCCTGGGGGCCGGTGAAGGCGGCAGTGAACTGCACGTCCGGGCAGGCCCCCCCGGTGCAAGAGAACAGCGTCAGCACCCACCGCAGCGGGCCGTCGTCGACCCGCACATAGACGCGGTCGCCCGACACTTGGGGCTCGGACACCGTCAGACCGGCCGCGGTTAGCCGCCCCGTGACTTCGGCCACCGGCAGGCCGGACCAGCGCGCCGACGCGGCGTCCTGTGCGAAAGCGGGGGTGGCAAGGACCACCAGGGCGGCAGCAAGGGCGAAGGGTTTCACAGGCGGTCCTCTCGGTCGGTCGGCGCTACTCTAGCGGGGAATGCGGCGCTCAGGCGACCGCATCCTCGGCACGGTCGGCGGCGGCTTCCAGCCAGTCGGCGCTCTGCATCTCGTTCAGGCGCGAGACCGTTCGTTCGAACTCGAAGGCTCCATCGCCGGCCGGATAGAGCTGTTCCGGCGAGCCCGCCGCCATCGCCACCAGCCGGGTTCTGGCCTCGTACAGGGCGTCGATCAGCGTCACGAACCGCCTGGCCGCCTGCCGCCGGTCAGGCGTCAGCACCGGGACGTCGTCCAGAAAGAGGGTATGGAACCGCGCCGCGATGGCCAGGTAGTCCTGAGGTCCCAGCGGGGCGTCGCACAGTTCGGCGAAGGTGGCCCGGGCCAGGCTGCCGGCCGTGCGGGCGATCCGTACCTCGCGCCCCAGGATGGTCAGGGTCGCCGGGCATTCCGGCATCTCGCCCTTCAGGTCGGTCCACAGCATCTCGAAGCCGGTGCGCCGGGCCTCCGCCTCGCCCTGATACCAGACGCGCGACGCCTTCATCCGGTCCAGCCGCCAATCGCGCCCGCCCTTCAGCTCGATCACCTCGCACCGTTCCACGATGCGGTCGATGAAGGGCTCGAACAGCGGGCGATTGATGCCGTCCTTGTACAGCGCACCGGGTGCCCTGTTGGAGGTGATGCAGACCACCACCTTCTTCTCGAACAGGGCGTCGAAGAGCCGGCCCAGGATCATGGCGTCGGCGATGTCAGTGACCTGCAGTTCGTCGAAACACAGCAGCCGCGCCTCGGACGCGATCAACCCGGCGACCGGACCGATCGGGTCGTCGCCCTTGTGCGTACCGAAGACTCTCTGCCGCGCGCTCCGATCCCCCTCGCGCCACTGGCGGATCAGGTCGTGGACCCGGGCCATGAAGGCGTGGAAATGGGCGCGGGTCTTTCGCGGCTCCGGTGCGCAGGCGAAGAACAGATCCATCAGGATGGACTTTCCCCGTCCCGGAGGACCCCATAGATAGACGCCCTTCACTTCGGGTCGCCCCCCGAACAGGCCGCGTTTCCCGAGGTCCGTCTCCAGTCGCGACAGGGCCGCCACCGCACCCTCCTGTGCCGGATCGGGCGTCAACCATCCCTGTTTCAGCCGGTTCTGATAGGCGGCGCGCGTGCGGGATCCCATGGCCGGTGGGCTTAGACGTGCAGCCGCGTGCTGAAAAGCGGTTGCTTCGCACACGCGAAAGCCTATTTGCGGACCCGGCTCGGCCTCGCGGCCAAGCCTTCCCGCTATCGCGCTTAAGCAGCGAGCGACCGCGTCGCGAGCGTTGGCGCGTCCGAAGGACTGACAAAATGGGCTACAACATCGCCATCGTGGGCGCGACCGGCAACGTCGGGCGCGAAATGCTGACCATCCTCGAGGAACTGCAGTTTCCCGTGGACCAGATGCACGCCGTGGCCTCGCGAAAGTCCAAGGGCATCGAGGTCGCCTGGGGCGACAGGACGATCAAGTGCGAGGTCATCGACAGCTTCGACTTCTCCAAGGTCGATATCGTCCTGATGTCGGCCGGCGGCGACGTGTCGCGCGAATGGTCCGAGAAGATCGGCAAGATGGGCCCGATCGTGATCGACAACTCCTCGGCCTTCAGGAAGGACCCCGACGTTCCCCTGATCGTGCCCGAGGTGAACCCCGACGCGATCAAGCAGGCGCGCACGAAGAACATCATCGCGAACCCCAACTGCTCGACCGCCCAGCTGGTGGTGGCGCTCAAGCCCCTGCATGACGCGGCCAGGATCACGCGCGCGGTCGTCTCGACCTACCAGTCCGTCTCGGGCGCCGGGAAGGAGGGCATGGACGAGCTGTGGAACCAGACCAAGGCCATCTATGGCCTGGGCGACGCGCGGCCCAAGAAGTTCCCCAAGCAGATCGCCTTCAACGTCATCCCCATGATCGGTTCGTTCCGCGACGACGGCTATACCGACGAGGAAGCCAAGATGTGGGACGAGACCCACAAGATGCTGGATCCGGCGATCAAGCTGACGGTCACCTGTGTCCGCGTTCCGGTCTTCGTCGGCCATTCCGAGGCCGTGACGGTCGAGTTCGATCGTCCGATCAGCCCCGACGAAGCCCGCGCCATCCTGCGCGAGGCCCCGGGCATCCAGGTGATCGATAAGCAGGAGCACGACGGCTACATCACGCCCGTCGACGCCGCCGGCGAGCACGCCGTCTATGTGTCGCGCATCAGGAAAGACCACACCGTCGAGAACGGCCTGTGCTTCTGGGTGGTGTCGGACAACCTGCGCAAGGGCGCGGCCCTGAACGCCGTCCAGATCGCCCAACTGCTGGACGAGACGGGCACGATCAAGCCCCGGAGCGGATACCGGTCGATCGCGGTCTGACGGCCGACTGAAGCAGACCATGACCGCCGCCGCTCCTCCCCGGGCCGCCTTCCTGTCGGCGCTGGGCTGCTATGTGATCTGGGGCTTCATGCCCCTGCTGTTCATGGGGCAGGCGGCGATCGGCTTCACCTCGCTGGAGATCCTGTCCCATCGCGCCCTGTGGTCGGTGCTGTTCGCGGGCGGGCTGGTATTGCTGGCCAGCCAGTGGGGTCAGGTCCGGACGGCGTTGAGCCAGCCCAGGACCCTGGCCTGGCTGTCGCTGGCGACGGTGCTGATCGCCTTCAACTGGGGCGTCTATGTCTGGGCCACGACGCATCAGGCGACGCTGGAGGCCAGCCTCGGCTACTACATCAATCCCCTGCTCAACATGATCGTGGGGCTGTGGTTGTTCCGCGAGCGGATCGACCGCTGGGGCTGGGTGGCGATCGGACTGGCGGCGGTGGGCGTGCTGTTCCAGGCGCTGGCCCTGGGCCGGCCGCCCTGGATCAGTCTGATGCTGGCCTTCAGCTTCGGGGCCTATGGCGTCATCAAGAAGCGGGTCCCGGTCGAGGCCCAGGCCGGGCTGTTCATCGAATGCCTGATCCTGGTGCCATTCGGCGTCGCCTATGTCCTCTGGCTACAGGCGGCCGGTCAGGGCCACGGCTTCGCCTCGGCCGAGGGCTTCGGCTGGGCGCTGCTGAACGGCCCGGCGACGGTCCTGCCGCTCGCCCTGTTCGCCTTCGCCGCGCGGCGGATGCCGCTGTCGACCATGGGCTTCATCCAGTTTCTGGCCCCCACGCTGCAGTTCTGCGTCGGCCTGGCGACCGGGGAGGAATTCACCCTGCTTAGGGGCGTGTCCTTCGCCTTCATCTGGCTGGGAGCGGGGGTGTTTGCGGCGGCCGCCATCCTGCGAGGGCGGGCCGCCAAAAGGGCCATGGCCGAGGCCGCGCCGCCGGTCTGACACCGCTCAGAACGCCGAGTACAGCGCCCCGATCAATCGCTGCGCCCGGGGGTCGCCGATCAGATAGGGCGACTGGCGGGTCATGGCATAGGCAGCCGAGAGCTTCTTGGCCGGATCGGCGAAGGCGCAGGACCCGCCCCAGCCGCAGTGGCCCACCGCCTCCGGATTCGGTCCGAAGATGTCCAGACCGGCGTTCCGCGTGAACCCCGCCGCCCAGCTCATGACGAAGGGCAGGACCTTGTCCTGACCGGCCACCCGCTCTCGCGTCGCCTCGGCCAGCACGCCCTTCGAGAGCACCGCCTTGCCGTCCAGCATCCCGTCATTGGCGACGACGCTCATGATCCGCGCGAGATCCAGCGCCGTGCCGTGCAGGTTGGCAGAGGGAATCTCGATCGAGCGCCACTCGGCCGAGCCCCGTCCGCCGGGGGCCGAGCCCTTGTCGAGGAAGGCGGCGGTCTTGATCGCGTCAATCACTCCCAGGTCGGTAGCCTTGGACGGCTTTCTCAGCGCCGCGACCCGGCCGTGCTCGGCCTCGGGCAGGCCGATCCACAAATCGAGGCCGAATGGCCGAGCCAAGTCCTCTGCCATGGCCCGGCCCAGGGTTCGACCGTCCGCGAGGCGGAAGACCTCATTGGCCAGATAGCCGACCGTGATCGGGTGATAGCCGGAGCCCGAGCCCGGCGGCCACATCGGGGCCTGGGCCGCCAGCCGGTCCAGCACCGCCTGCCGGTCGAACCAGATCGAGGGCTCCACGGTCTCGCTGAAGCCCGGCAGGCCGGACTGGTGCGACAACAGCTGGGCCACCGTCACATCCGCTTTTCCGCGAGCGGCGAAGGTGGGCCACAGATGGGCGACCTTCTCCTCATAGGCCAGCTTGCCGCGCTCGACGGCCGAAGCCATCAGGATCGCCATGACCGCCTTGCCGGTGGAGAAGACGGGCACCAGCGTCCGATCGGTGAAGGGTGTCTTCTCGCGCGGGTCCGCGTCGCCCGCCCACAGATCGACGACGACCTCGCCCTCGATCACCACCGAGAACCGGGCCGCCTGTTCGTTCAGCCCGTCGGGCGCATCGACGAAGTTGGCGGCGAAGGCGTCCTTCACGGCGGACAGATGCGGCGGGCAGACGCCGGAGATGTCGGGCAGGTCGGTCATGACGCTGTCCTAGCGCCCGACTGCAACGCCTGCCACTCTAGCGCACCTCGCCCGGCCACGACCCCGGACGCCAGACTGGCCTGCAGCAGATAGCCGCCGGTGGGGGCCTCCCAGTCGATCATCTCTCCGGCGATGAAAACGCCCGGCCGGGCCGCCAGCATCAATGATGGACCAAGGCCCTCGAACCGCACGCCGCCGGCCGAGGAGATGGCCCGCTCCAGCCCCTGGATGCCGGTCAGCTTCAGCCGCACGGCCTTGATCCGCTTGGCCAGCTTCTCGAACCCCGGCGGCACCTCGCCGATCTCGCGCAGCAGGGCCACGGCGACGGGTGACAGGCCGCCGGCCTTTCGCAGGTGGTTGGTCACGCTGTCCTTGCCGCGCGGCCGGGCCAGCCGCTCGGCCAGGGCCGCCTCGCTCAGGTCGGGCCGCAGATCGACCGTCAGGGTCGCCGAGCCTTCCGCCGCGATCGCCTCCCGCAGCACCGCCGACAGGGCATAGACCGCCCCGCCCTCAATGCCATAGCGCGTCACGACCAGCTCGCCCCGTACCGTCCGGCCGTCGAAGGTCAGGGCGGCGGGTTTCAGCACCGCGCCGGCGAACCGCTCGACCAGCACCGACGACCACGCCACGTCGAACCCGGCGTTGGCGGGGACCAGGGGCGCGACCGGCGCTCCGGCCGCCTCGACCCAGGGCACCCAGGCCCCGTCGGACCCCAGCCGCGGCCAGCTGGCCCCGCCCAGCGCCAGCACGGTCGCCGACGCCCGCTCGACCCGCTCGCCGTCAGCCGTCTCGAACACCAGGTCGCCGTCGCGCCAGCCGATCCAGCGCGACCGCGTTCGCACCTCGACGCCGAGGTCGGCCAGCCGTCCCAGCCAGGCGCGCAGCAGGGGCGAAGCCTTCATCGCCCTTGGGAACACGCGCCCGGACGACCCCACGAAGGTCGCCTGACCCAGCCCTTCGGCCCAGGCGATCAGGTCCGCCTGCGAGAAGGCGTCCAGCCACGGGGCGACCTCGCCCTGGCGCGCGCCATAGCGGGCGACGAAGGCGTCCGGGGCCTCCGAATGGGTCAGGTTCAGCCCGCCCCGCCCCGCCATCAGGAACTTGCGCCCCACCGACGGCATCCGGTCGTGGACGACCACCCGGGCACCACGCTTCGCCAGGGTTTCTGCGGCCATCAGGCCGGCCGGGCCGGCGCCGATGACGTGGACGGGGTGGGAAGTGCTCATGGGCGTCCCTTAGCCGGGCGCGGCTTGCGGCGGAACGTCCGTGTGCCGCATACGCTTGGATCCCATGAGCGTCGCCTTCACCCGCGAGGAGGATCTGGAGGCCACGGCGGCCGATCTGCCGGACCGCCCGATCTCGCCCCATCCGAACCTCGTCACGCCTGCGGGCCTGGCCGCCATCGACGCGGCCCTGGCCGAGGCGCGCGCGGCCTATGCGGCGGCCCAGGCCAGGGGCTCGATCGAGGCCGACCGCACCGCCATGGCCCGGGCCACGCGCGACCTGCGCTACTGGTCCGCCCGGCGAGCCTCGGCCCAGGTGGTCGAGAGCCCCGCCGACGGCCGCGTCCGCTTCGGCGGCTCGGTCACCATCGAGCGCGACGACGGCCGCACCCAGACCTGGCGCATCGTCGGCGAGGACGAGGCGGACCCGGCGAACGGCTCCGTCAGCCACGTCTCACCCCTGACCCGCGCCCTGATCGGCAAGACCATCGGCGACGAAGCCATGGTCGCCGGACAGTCGGTCGAAATCATCGCGGTGGACTGAACGGCCCCGCGGCCCCACATTGTAACCACCAGCGCCGCCGGGCGCTCAAGCAGCGAGGCTCCGCGAGCCGAGCGTTAGCGCCACTAACAAGGATGCCGATGGCCAGAAAACCCAACTACAGTTTCGAGCGCATGGAACGCGACAAGGCCGACGCCGAAAAGGCCGCCCGCAAGGCCGCCGCGAAGCTGGCGAAGAAGGAAGCCAAGGCCCGGGGCGAGGACGTCGACCACCCCGACTGGCAACCGCCGGAAGAGTAGGTCGTTCACCACTCCGGCTCCGCTTGGGGCCGGGAGAACGGCATGGCGGCGCGCGGCGAGCTCGAGACCTATCAGGCGAAGCGCCGCTTCGACGCCACGCCTGAGCCGAAGGGCAAGAAGGCGGCCGCAAAGAAGGCAGCGCCGCTCCGCTATCTGATCCAGCGCCATGCCGCGACGCGGCTGCACTATGACTTCCGCATCGAGATCGACGGGGTGCTGAAGTCCTGGGCGGTGACCAAGGCCCCCTCGCGCGACGTCGCGGTCAAGCGGCTGGCGGTCGAGGTCGAGGACCACCCGATGGATTACGGCTCGTTCGAGGGCACGATTCCGGCGGGCAACTATGGCGCGGGCACGGTCCAGCTATGGGACACGGGGACCTGGGAGCCGCAGGAGCCGGATCTGGAGGCGGCCTTCGCCAAGGGCCAGATCAAGATGGTGCTGCACGGCGAGCGGCTGGTCGGCAAATGGGCCCTGATCCGGCTGAAGTCCGATCGCGGCAAGCCCTCCAAGCGCAACAACTGGCTGTTGATCAAGGAGAAGGACGAACACGCCGTCACCGGCGAGGGCGATGCCTTGGCCGAGATCGACGCCTCGGTCACCACCGGCCGGTCCCTGGCCGAGATCGCCGACGGCACCCGGCAATGGACCACGTCGAAGAAGACCGGCCAGAAGGCGCCGCCCAAGCCAAAACCGTCGAAAGCCCTGACCAGCGCGGCGAAAAAGCCACCGGCCTTCGTGCCGATCCAGCTGTGCAAGGTCGTCGACCATCCTCCCGCCGGGGCGGGCTGGGCCCATGAGATCAAGTTCGACGGCTACAGGCTGCAGATCGGCGTCGGCGGCAGCCGGGCGACTCTGCGGACGCGCTCCGGCCTGGACTGGACGACGAAGTTCCCCGAGCAGGCGGCCGACGCCGCCCGGTGGCCCGACGCGGTCATCGACGGCGAGCTGTGCGCCCTGGCCGAAGACCACATGCCGGACTTCTCGGCGCTCCAGGCCGCGATCTCGGACGAGGACACCGGCGGCCTGATCTATTTCGCCTTCGACCTGCTGTTCGAGGGCGGCGAGGACCTGCGCGAACTGCCCCTGTCGCACAGGAAAGCCCGGCTCCACGCCTATATCGACCGCATCCCGAGGGCCGCACGGAGCCGCATCCGCTACGTCGAGCATTTTGCCTCGACCGGTCAGGCGGTGCTGGAAAGCGCCTGCCGGATGGATCTGGAGGGCGTGATCTCCAAGCGGCTGGACGCCTCTTATTCGGCGGGTCGCTCGACCACCTGGGTCAAGTCCAAATGCCGGGGTCGGGACGAGGTGGTGATCGGCGGCTGGACCTCGGAAGGGCCGCGCTTCCGCTCTCTGATCGTCGGGGTCCAGGACGTAGACGCAAAGTCGGGGCCTGGCCTGCGCCACCTCGGCCGGGTCGGGACGGGCTACAGTCAACCGTTGCTCAAGACCCTGACGCCGGCCCTAAAGGCGGCGGCGGCGGACGCCAGCCCCTTCGTCGGCAAGGGCGCGCCCAAGGGGGGCAAGGACATCCACTGGGTCAGGCCCATTCTGGTCGCAGAGATCGAGCACGGCGGCTACACCGACTCTGGCTCGCTACGACAAGCCGCCTTCAAGGGTCTGCGCGACGACAAGACCGCCGCCGAGGTCGACGCGCCGCCGCAAGCGCCGACCGCTCCGGCCAAACCCGGAAAGGGCACGGTCAAGGCCCCGCCCCCGCTGAAGATCGCCCTGACCGGAAAAGCCCGCGCGGTCGTGTCCGGCGTCACCATTTCCAACCCGGACAAAGTGCTGTGGCCCGCCGCCGACGGCCACCCCGCGATCACCAAGCTGGAACTGGTCCATTTCTATGAAGCGGCGGCCGAACGCATCCTGCCCCACGTCGCCGACCGTCCCACCTCGATCATCCGGGCGCCCGAAGGGATCACGGGCGAGACCTTCTTCCAGCGCCATGCCATGCCGGGATCGAACCCCCGGCTGAAGCTGATCGACGTGCATGAGCGCAAACCCTACGTCGCCGCGACCGACGTCGGGGGCCTGGTCGCCATCGGCCAGTCGGGCGGGCTGGAGCTGCACCCCTGGGGCTGCAGGCCCGGCGATCCGGAGACGCCAGACCAGATCACCTTCGACCTTGATCCCGACGAGGGTCTGGATTTCGCCGACGTCATCGCGGCGGCCAAGGCCATGAAGACGCGGCTGGAGGCGCTGGGCCTCAATCCCTTCTGCAAGACCACGGGCGGCAAGGGGCTGCACGTCGTGGTGCCGATCAAGATCGACGCCAGGAGCCGGATCGAGTGGGATCAGTGCAAGGCCTTCGCCAAGGCCGTGTCCGAACAGGTGCGGCTGGACGCGCCCGACCGCTTCACCACGACCCTGGCCAAGAAGGCCCGGGGCGGAAAGATCTTCCTCGACTATCTGCGCAACGGCCGCATGGCCACGGCGGTCGCCCCCTGGTCGCCGCGCGCCCGGCCCGGCGCAGGGATCGCATTCCCGCTGTCCTGGACCCAGGTGAAGTCAGGACTGGACCCCAAGGCCTTCACCCTCCGGACCTATCCGGCCCTGCTGAAGAAGGCCGATCCGTGGAAGGACTTCCGCGCTGGCGCGGTGAACCTCAGGCCGGTCCTCAAAAAGGTCGGCGTCTAGGCGAACTCCGCCTCCAGGTCCGACAGGCGCGCAGCCTGGTCTTCGGCGATCAGGGCGTCCAGCAAGGGATCGAGGTCGCCCTCCAGGATCTGGGGCAGGCTATGGAGCGTCAGGTTGATGCGGTGGTCGCTGACCCGCCCTTGCGGGAAGTTGTAGGTGCGGATGCGCTCGGACCGGTCGCCCGATCCGACCTGGGACTTCCGCGCGTCCGAGCGGGCGTTGTCCTTCATCTGACGCTGCATGTCGTAGAGGCGCACCCGAAGGTTCTTCATCGCCTTGTCGCGGTTCACGTGCTGGGATTTCTCGGAAGAGGTCACCACGATGCCGGACGGGAAGTGGGTGATCCGCACCGCCGAATCCGTCTTGTTGACGTGCTGGCCGCCGGAGCCCGAGGCCCGGTAGGTGTCGATGCGGATGTCCTTGTCGTGGATCTCGATCTCGACGTCCTCGACCTCGGGCAGGACCGCCACGGTCGCCGCCGAGGTGTGGATGCGGCCCCCGGCCTCGGTCGCGGGCACGCGCTGGACCCGGTGGACGCCGCTCTCGAACTTCAGACGCCCGAACACCCCGTCGCCCGTGACCGTGGCGATGATCTCCTTGTAGCCCCCGGCATCGCCTTCCGTCGCGCTGTCCAGCTCGACCTTCCAGCCGCGGGTGGAGGCGTAGCGGCTGTACATGCGAAACAGGTCGCCCGCGAACAGGGCCGCCTCGTCGCCACCCGTCCCGGCCCGCACTTCCAGCACCGCCGAGGCGTTCTCGTCGGCGTCGCGCGGGGCCAGCAGCAGGGCGACCTCGCGCTCCATGTCCGGCAGGCGGGCGTTCAGCGTCTCCAGCTCGTCAGCCACCATCGCCGCCATCTCGGGGTCCGCGACCATGGCCTGAAGGTCCTCGATCTCGGCCCGGGCCTTGGCCAGCGCCATGACGGCGTCGGCGACCGGCTTCATCTCGGCGTGCTCCTTGGACAGCCGGACGATCTCCTGGCCGTCCGTGGCCGCCCCCATCCGCGCCTCCACCTGGTGGAAGCGATCGAGGACCTGATCGAGCTTGGACTGGGGCAGGCGCAAGGGGCAGACGGACCGGTTTGAACGAAGGGCCGGACCCATATCGCGCGCCGCAAGGCGTGTCGATGAGAGGGGGCCGTGTCCGCGCCGGTCACATCGACGTCATCGACCGTTACTCGCCGACGTCTGGTGCATTAGCTGTGCCGTATGAACCCTGTTCTGGGGGTCTCCGGGGGCTGGATGGATACCTTCCTGCTGTTTCTGCTGGTCGGAGCCCTGGCCCAGGCGGTCGATGGGTCCCTCGGCATGGCCTACGGGGTCATTTCGTCGTCCGTTCTGCTGGCGCTCGGCGTTCCCCCGGCCATGGCATCGGCCAGCGTCCACGGTGCCGAGGTCTTCACCACCGCCGCCTCGGCCAGCTCCCACGTCTGGCACAAGAACGTCGAATGGCGGCTGTTCATCCCTTTGGCCATCGCCGGCGTGATCGGCGGCGTGATTGGGGCCTATGTCCTGGCCGGCATCGAGGGCGATGTCGTCAAGCCCTTCATCATCGCCTACCTGGCCATCATGGGGGCCTACATCCTGTGGAAGGCCGGCCACGAGGTGAAGCCGCGCCGCATCCGCCAATGGGCCGTCGCGCCGCTGGGTATCGTCGGCGGCTTCCTGGACGCCATCGGCGGCGGCGGCTGGGGCCCCACGGTATCTTCGACCATGGTGGGTGCGGGGGCCGAACCCCGCCGCGCCATCGGCACGGTCAACACCGCCGAGTTCTTTCTGACCCTCGCCATCTCGGCGACCTTCGTCTGGTCGCTGGTGACAGGCCACTGGGCCGAGGCCGGCGCGCTGGAAAACCACGCCGCCGCGATCGCAGGCCTCGTCGTTGGGGGGCTGCTGGCCGCGCCGTTCGCGGGCTGGATCACCAAGACCCTGCCGCGTCAGGCGCTGACCTATGGCGTGGGCGGCCTGCTGATCCTGCTTGCGGGGTTCCAGGGCATGCAGCTGGCCGGGGTCTTCGCCTAGCAGGCGGGTGGCCCCAATGCGCGGCCCGTTGAGCCTCGCTGCCTGAGCGCGAAGCCTAGAGCTCCACGCCCGTCGTGCGCATGATCTCGGCCCTCAGCTCGGGCAGGCCCAGACCCTTTTCGGCAGAGGTCACAGCGACGGCGGGGAAGGCGGCGGGTCGCTTGGACACGGCCTTCAGCGTCGCCGCGGCGACCTCGTCGCGCTCGTGCGGTTTGATCTTGTCGGCCTTGGTCAGGACGATCTGATAGCTAACGGCCGCCAGATCCAGCGCGTCCAGGGCCTCGGTGTCCACGCTCTTGAGCCCATGGCGGCTGTCGATCAGCAGATAGACCCGCTTCAGCGTCACCCGCCCGCGCAGATAGTCGCGTCCCAGGTTCTGGAACTGGCGCACCGTGGTCTTGGACGCCTTGGCCCAGCCGTAGCCGGGCAGATCGACCAGCCGCAGCTTGGCGTCCAGATCGAAGAAGTTGACCTCGCGCGTCCGGCCGGGCTCGTTGGACGCGCGCGCCAGTTTGGACATGCCCACCAGACCGTTGATCAGGCTGGACTTGCCGACGTTGGACCGGCCCGCGAAGGCGATCTCGGGCAGGTCGGGCTCGGGCAACTGCTCGATCTTGGCGCAGCCCATGACGAAGGTCGCCGGCCGCGCGAACAGCACCCGCGCGGCCTCGATCTCCTCCTCAGAGTAATCGGTCAAGCCGGCTTCTTCTGCAGCTTGGCGATGAAGTCGTCGATCGGGTTCTCGGCCCCGAAGCGGTGCATAATGAAATACTGCTGGGCGATCGAGAGCACGTTGTTCCAGGCCCAGTAGACCAGGAGACCTGCCGGGAAGACCGCCATGATGAAGGTGAACACCACGGGCATCCAGGCGAAGATCTGGCGCTGGACCGGATCAGGCATGGGCGGGTTCATGGCCTGCTGCAGCCACATGGTGAAGCCGTAGAAGATGGCCAGGACGCTGAGCGCCAGGGTGAAGGCCCCCACGCCACCGCCGCTGTTGGACAACAGGCCGCCGATCAGGGGCGCCGTCGCCGGATCCCACGGGATCAGGCCGAACAGGTTCCAGATGTTGGTCGGGTCGGGCGCCGACAGGTCCTGGATCCAGCCGAAGAAGGGCGCGTGCCGCATCTCGATGGTGACGAACAGCACCTTGTACAGGGCGTAAAAGACCGGGATCTGGACCAGGATGGGCAGACAGCCCGCCAGCGGATTGATCTTCTCGCGCTGATAGAGCGCCATCGTCTCCTGCTGCTGCTTCTGGGGATCGTCTTTGTGCTGCGCCTTGATCTTCTCCATCTGCGGCTGGAGCTTGCGCATCTTGGACAGGCTCTCGTAGCTCTTGTTGGCCAGCGGGAACATGATCAGCTTGATGGTCAGCGTCAGCAGCAGGATGGCCACGCCGAAGTTGCCGACCAGCCCCTGGAACCAGTGAACCAGGAGGAAGATCGGCCGCGTCAGGAAGAACAGGAAGCCCCAGTCGATGGCGTAGACGAAGCGGGGCAGGCTGAGTTGCTCCTCGTAGCCGGCCAGGATTTCGTTGCGCTTGGCACCGGCGAACAGGCGCTGTTCCTCGGTGATCTGGCGACCGGGGTTGATCGTCCGCGCCTCACCCAGAATGCGCGCCTCACGCAGGGCGACGCCGCCGGCGTCGCGCGCCACGAACTCAGCCTGGACCGTCTCGTCCTGATCGGGGATCAGGGCCGCCAGCCAGTATTTGTCGGTGATGCCCAGCCAGCCGCCGGTGGAGTCGAACTGTTCGCGCGGCTTCTTGGTCCAGTCGCCATACTTCAGCTGGGTCGTGGCGTAGTCGCCGGGCTCGCCGAACGTTCCGATGCCGCCCTCGTGCAGAATCTGGTTCTTGCCGAGCGTGTCGGGCACGCCCTGACGCTCGATCCGGCCATAGGGGGCGATGACGATCGGGATCGTCCCCAGGTTGGCGACCGTGTCGGTCAGGGTGAACATGTAGTTCTCGTCCACCGACACGACGCGGGTGAAGCGAAGGCCCTGGCCGTTGTCCCACGTCAGGGTGACGGGCGTCGACGCCGTCAGGGTCGAGCCCCCGGTCAGCCGCCAGACCGTGTTCGGCCCAGGCACGCCGCCGACGACATTGGGGCCGGTCCAGCCGAACTGCGCCAGGAAGGCATGCTCCATCCCCTGGGGCCGGAACAGCTCGACCGGCGCTGGATCATTCAGCGTCTCGCGGTAGTCGGTCAGGAACAGGTCGTCGATGCGCCCGCCCTGCAGCGACAGCGAGCCCTGCAGCCGGCCCGTGCGGATCGGCACCCGGGCGACGCCGCCCAGGGCCTGGCCTCGGTCCTCGGTGAAGACGGCGGCGGACGGCGCCGGGGCCGTCGTCGGCACGGCCAGATCACCGTCGGCGTCGACGGTCTGTTCGGCCCGTGTGGCCAGGGCGGCGGCCCGTTGCTGCTCGGCCTGCGGCCCGAGGACGAAGATCTGATACAGGAGCAGGATCGCCGCCGTGCACACGATGAAGATCACCGTGTTGCGCGTGTTCTCGTTCTTCATGCGGGTCAGCGGTCCTGGACGGGCTTGGGGGCGGGCGGGGGATCGGAGATGGGCGCGGGCGTACGCGAACGCAAAGGTTCCGTGCCGCCCGGCTGCGCCAGCCTTGTAAGCGCAGACGCCACATCGTCAAGCAGACGGTCCCAGGGACGGTCCGCCGTGCCCTGGCGCGCGATCAGCACGTAGTCACTGCCGGGGACGCCGTGGACCGGCATCAGGGCCCGCGCAGCCTCTCTCAACCGACGCTTGGCGCGGTTCCTCACCACCGCTCCGCCGATCTTGCGCGTGGCGGTGAAACCGACACCGATCGCGGGATCATCGTCGCTGCGGTCCAGCCTCTGGATGAAGACCGCCCCCCGCGACAAGGCAACGCCCTTCGCGGCCGCCAGAAACTGGGGCCGCTTGGTCAGGCGTCGGAGTGTGGGGGTATGGCTCAATCCTCACCCGTGCAGCGAAGCGGAACGGGGGAGGGGGACAATGCGAAGCATGGTGGAGGGGGCGGCCGCAGGCACCGTGTCTGGGGTCGCCCCCTCCACCGCTACGCGGTCCCCCTCCCCCGCTTCGCGGTGGAGGATAGGCGACTTACGCCGTCAGGCGCTTGCGGCCCTTGGCGCGGCGCCGCGCGACGATCTTCGCGCCGTTCTTGGTGGCCATCCGCGAACGGAAGCCGTGACGGCGCTTGCGCACGAGTCGCGACGGCTGATAGGTCCGCTTCACGGTCGGCTCCTGACGTTGAGTACAAAGGCGCGGCCGGACCAAGAAGGCGTCCGTCGCGGGAAGGGCGGGCGTATAAGGGCCATGGTGGCGGCTGTCAACGCCGACGGGCCTGCCAGACCCGGGGTTTCGGGCGTTGAGATGACTATGAAGCGCCTGTCCCGGTTCGTCCCCCTTGTTCTGCTCGGCGCGGCGATCGTGCTGATCTTCGCCATGGGCTGGAACCGCTACCTGTCGCTGGACACCCTGCGCGAGCACGGCGCGGCGCTCCGGGCCTTCACGGCCGACAACTATATCGTCGCCCTGCTGCTTCTGATGGCCGCCTTCGCCGCCCTGACGGCCAGCGTGGTGCCGGGCGTCTTCTTCCTGACCATCACCGCCGGCTATCTGTTCGGCCCCTGGGTCGGCGGCGTCGCGACCTCGATCGCGGCCACGGTCGGGGCCCTGATCGTCTATGGCGTGGCCCGCTCGGCCCTTGGAGAGGATCTTCGCAGGAAGGCTGAGCGCGACGAGGGCATGCTGCGAAAGGTTTGCCAGACCATCGACAAGGACACCTTCTGGTACGTGCTGGCCGCGCGCCTGGCCGTCGTCGTGCCCTTCCACATGATCAATGTGGCCGCCGGGGTGATGGCGGTCCGCCTCGCGCCCTATACGATCGCGACGGTGATCGGGCTCCTTCCGGCCCACATCATCTACTGCTGGATCGGAGCCCGCCTGAACGCCCTGTTGGTCACAGACCCCGACCCGGACTTCCAGGCCCTGTTCGGCCAGTTCTGGGGTCCGATGCTGGGCGTGTTCGTGCTCGCAGTGGTGCTGCCGATCGGCCTGAAGGCGGTCCAGCGGCGTCTGCCGGGGACCGCCACGCCGTGACTCCGCCGCCCGTCCCTTCCGGCGGTCTGCTGGACCGCCTCCTGACGTCCCCGGACTGGCGCGGACGGCTCAAGGTTAATCCGCCCGACGGCCTCCAGTCACGACTTCTGATCCTCACGGTCCTGTTCACCCTGGCCGTGGGGGCCCTGATCATGCTGCCCAACGCCGCCAACTTTCATGAGACCTGGCTGCAGGACCGGCTCCAGGCGGCCGAACTGGCCTCCGTCGGGGTGGAGGCCCTGCCCTACAACGCCGTCGACGACGAGACGGCCGAGCAACTGCTGCGCATCGGCGGCGTCTCGGCCGTGGCCATTTCGGACCAGGGCGTGATGCGCCAGCTGCTGCGCGCCCCCGACCTGCCCCGCGCGCCCGACTTCATCGACCTTCGGCGCAGAAACACCGGGGCCCGTCTATGGGAGCCGGTCGAGACCCTCATGGGCGGCCCAGACCGCTCGATCCGTGTCCGTGCCGCGCCGCGCTACCGCGCCGGCGACTTCATCGACGTGGTCGCCCCCGCCGAACCGCTGAGGCTGGAGCTCCGCGCCTTCATTCTGAACAGCCTGCTCGTTTCGCTGATCATCTCGGCGGCGGCGGGGGGTCTGCTGTACGCCGGCCTGGCGTTTCTGGTCCTGCGCCCCCTGCGCCGGGTCACGCGCTCGATCGAAAGCTTCGCCGCCGACCCGCTTCAGCCCGGGGCCGAGCCGTCGGATCGCGGCGACGAGATCGGCCGGGTCGAGCGCGAACTGGCGCGCATGCAGGAAGAAGTGCGCCAGTCCCTGCGCGCCCGGTCCCGGCTGGTCGCGCTGGGCCAGGCGGTGGCCAAGATCAACCACGACCTGCGGAACATGCTGACATCCGCCCAGATGGCGTCGGAGCGCCTGGCCGCCTCGCCCGACCCCCAGGTCGCCAAGGCCCTGCCGCGACTGGAGCGGGCGCTTGGCCGGGCCGCAGCCCTCGCCCGCAATGTGCTGGACTACGGCAAGTCCGAGGAACCCGCCCCCGTCATCGACCGCATCGCCTTCGGGCCCGCCGTGGTCTCGGCGGCAGAGGACGCAGGCCTGGATGCTCAGGGCGTGCGACTGGTCAAGGACATCCCCGCCCGCTTCGCTGTCCAGGCCGACGGGGATCAGCTGCACAGGATCCTGGTCAATCTGATGAGGAACGCCCGCCAGGCCATCGAGGCGGATCCGAGCCGCAAGCCCGTCCGGCGGGGCTCGCGGGGGATGGTCAGGGTCTCGACCACCCAAGAGCCCGGCTGGATCGTCATCCGGCTGACGGACGACGGGCCCGGCATCCCGCCCCGCCTGTCCGAGCGACTGTTCGAACCCTTCGTCAGCGGCAGCGGCTCGGAGGGCACGGGGCTGGGCCTGACCATCTCGCGCGAACTGGCCGCCAACCACGGCGGCGACCTGCGGCTGGTCGAGACCGGGCCGGGCGGCACGACCTTCGAGCTGCGCCTCCCGGCCTAGATTTCCTGGTTGTAGGCCCCGACCTCGGGATGGCGGGCCAAGCGCGGCTTCACCTCCTCGCGGAACAGGGCGCGCATGTCGTCCTCGGACCGCATGGACTCGACGACCACGACCAGTTCGGGCTTGTTCGACGAGGCCCGAACCAGCACCCACGACCCGTCCTCCAGATGCACGCGGGCCCCGTTGACGGTGATGACCTCGACGATCTTGCGACCAACGATCGATCCGCCCGAGGCCGCCAGCGCCTCGTATTCGGCCACGACCTTGGCCAGGACGTCGTATTTCAGTTCGTCGTCGCAGTGGGGCGACATGGTCAGGCTGGTCCAGGCGTCGGGCAGAGCCGCCTTCAACTGCGACAGCGTCTTTCCGGGATTGCGATCCAGCATCTGCAGCACCGCGGCCGCCGCGACGATGCCGTCGTCGTAGCCCCGACCGATCGGGTCGGCGAGGAAGAAGTGGCCGGACTTCTCGAACCCGGCCAGCGCGCCAAGTTCGGCGGTCTTCCGCTTGATATAGCTGTGGCCCGTCTTCCAGTAGACGGTTGTCGCGCCGTTGGCAGCCAGGACCTCATCGGTCTTGTAGAGCCCAGTCGACTTCACATCGACGACGAAGGTGGCGTTCGGGTGGAGCGCCGACAGGTCGCGGGCCAGGAGCAGGCCGATCTTGTCGGCGAAGATTTCTTCGCCCGTCTCGTCCACCACGCCGCAGCGGTCGCCGTCGCCGTCGAAACCCAGGGCCAGGTCGGCCCCCGTTTCGCGCACCCGGGCCGCCATCTGCATCAGCATGGCGTGGTCTTCGGGGTTCGGATTGTATTTGGGGAAGGTGTAGTCGAGGTCGGTGTCCATCTCGATCACCTCGGCCCCCATGCGCCGCAGGGCCTCGGGCGCGAAGGCCCCGGCCGTGCCGTTGCCGCAGGCGCACACCACCTTCAGCCGGCGCTTCAGCTTGATGTCGCCCACCAGCTCCTGAAGGTAACGCTCGCGGAAACTCTCGACCCGCTCGATCCGGCCGCCCGGACGGGGCACGCCGGTGCCCGACAGAACGATCTCCTTCAGCCGCCCGATCTCCTCGGGGCCGAAGGTGACGGGCGGGTTGGTGCCCATCTTGACGCCGGTCCAGCCGTTCTCGTTGTGGCTGGCGGTGACCATGGCCACGCACGGCGCCTGCAGCGCGAACTGGCCGAAATAGGCCATCGGCGACAGCGCCAGGCCGATGTCCAGCACCTCCATCCCGCCTTCCATCAGGCCGATGATCAGGGCGTGCTTCACCGTCGCGGAATAGGAGCGGTAGTCGTGGCCCACGACGATCCGGGGCTGGACCCCCTGTTCATGCACGAAGGTGGCGACCGCCAGGCCCAGGGCCTGGATGCCCAGCAGGTTGATCTCCTTGTCCAGGATCCAGCGCGCGTCGTACTCGCGAAAGCCCGTCGGCTTGACCAGCGCCGTGGTCTCGAATTCGAAGGTGTTCGGGACCAGGTCCTGGCGGGGCTTCAGCATGCGGATGTCCTTGAACGGCGTCGGGGCCGGCGGAACGGCGGTATAGCCGCGCCCTCGGGAGCGAACAACAACGCGCCAGCCGGTCTCGGGCTGCACGCTTGACCCTCGCCGGGGCCGCGCCTACCCCGGAAGGCCGACCCCACGGAGACATCCCTTGGAGACGACATGCCTCGCCTGATCCTGCTGCGCCACGGCCAGAGCCAGTGGAATCTGGAGAACCGTTTCACCGGCTGGGTGGATGTCGACCTGACCGCCGAGGGCGAGGCCCAGGCGCGCCGGTCGGGCGAACTGATCGCCGGGGCGGGCTTCCATCCGGCGGTGATGTTCACCTCGGTCCTGACGCGGGCAAAGCGCACCGGCGCCCTCGCGATGCAGACGGCTGGACTGAAGGACATCCCGGTCATCGAGGACTGGCGGCTGAACGAGCGGCACTACGGGGGCCTGACGGGCCTGGACAAGGCCGAGACCGCGAAGAAGCACGGCGAGGATCAGGTCAAGGTCTGGCGCCGCAGCTACGACATCCCGCCGCCGCCTCTGGAGCCGGGCTCGGAATGGGATTTCGCCGGCGATCCCCGCTACGCCGGCAAGGCCATTCCGGACACCGAGAGCCTGAAGACGACGCTTGAGCGCGTTCTGCCCTACTGGAACGAGGCCATCGCTCCTCGCCTGAAGGCCGGAGACGACGTTCTGATCGCCGCCCACGGCAACTCTCTGCGCGCGATCGTCAAACACCTGTTCGGCGTGCCCGACGACCGGATCGTCGGGGTCGAGATCCCGACCGGCAACCCGCTGGAGATCGATCTGGACGCAAACCTGAGGCCCACCGCCGCCCGCTATCTGGACGCCGACCGCGCCCAGGCCCTGCCGGTCGCCGCATGAGCGCCGACGACGCCCGCTTCATGGGTCGCGCCGTCGAACTGGCGCTGTCGCGCATGGGCGAGACCTGGCCCAACCCGGCCGTCGGCTGTGTCATCGTCAAGGACGGACAGGTGGTGTCCGAGGCCGCCACCGCCGCGGGCGGCCGTCCCCATGCCGAAGAACAAGCGGTCCCGGCGGCGGGCGACGCCGCGCGAGGCGCGACGGCCTATGTCACGCTTGAACCCTGCGGCGCCCGGTCGTCCGGCCGCTCCTCCTGCGCCCAATTTCTGGTCGAGGCCGGCATCGCGCGGGTCGTGGTCGCGGCTATGGACCCCTCGCCCTTCGCGTCCGGCCGGGGCACCGAGCGTCTGCGCCAGGCCGGGCTCGTCGTCGAAACCGGACTTCTGGAGGCCGAGGCTCACGTCCTGTCCGAAGGCTTTCTCCACCGGCTTGAAACCGGCCGCCCCATGGTGCGCGTTAGCGAAGACGGCACCGGCTTCGACGCCCGCTTCGCCGCCAGCGCCCGCGCCGATCTCGTCACCGAGCTGAAGCGCCTCGGCGAGGCCGGCTACACCCGCCTGTGGACCGGGCCCGGCGAACTGGCCGACGCCTTGGCGGAACAGGGGCTACTGACGTCCTGAAATTCGTGTGGAATCAGGGTTTCCGAAAACCTTCCTTAAGCGGCGCTGTCCCATGATGGGACTATGGCCATCGCTTCCGAAGTCGTTCGTCGACGTCTCAGCCAGCAGGAACTGGACGCGATCTGCGCCCGGCACGACCGGCTGTGGCAGGCGCGGCCCGGCGGCGCGCGTGCCGTCTTCGCCTGGATGGATCTGTCGGGCCTGAACCTGAAGGGCCGGAATCTGGCCGACGCGGACTTCTCGGCCGCCTGTCTGATCGGGGCGGACCTGACCGGGGCGCGGCTGGACAATGCCGCCTTCTTCGGGGCCGACATGCAGGACGCCATCCTGGTGGACGCCTCGCTGCGCCGGGCCGACCTGCGCGGAGCCTGTCTGCGCGGGGCCGACCTCTCGGGGGCCGACCTGTTCGAGGCCGACCTGCGCGAAGGGGCCATCGCCTCCGCTGACAAGATGGCGGGCTTTCGCATCGTCGAGGCCCGGAACCGTGGCCAGACCGAGGCTCAGGGGGCCAGTCTGGTGGGCGCCAACCTGCAGCGATCGCGGCTATCGGGCATCGCAGCCCAGTCGGCGGACTTCTCCGACGCGATCATGAAGGACTGCAAGCTCGTCCGGGCCAATCTGAAATCGGCGAACTTCCGGGGCGCCGATCTCGCTGGCGCAGACATGTCGGGGGCGGACCTGACCGGGGCCGACCTGCGCGACGCCGTGCTGGTCGGGGTGACCGCCTCGATGTGGCGAACCGACGGCGCGCAAATGGAGGGGGCCCTGACCGACGGGAAGTCTTCGGGCGCGCCGGTGGCCCAGCTTCCGGCCGCCGACATGCTGCACGAGCACGCGATCTGGTGCGAGACCGGCGGGGTCGAGGGCCGTCCCTCGGTCTTCGACGACGTCGATCTGCGCGCGCTCGGTTCCATCACAGGGCTGAACCTGACCGCCCTCTCGGCCAAGCGCGCCGTCTTCTACGGTCTGAACATGGAGGGGGTGCAGCTGCAGGGGGCCCATCTGGAAGGGGCCGATCTGCGCTCGACCAACCTGCGCCGCGCCGATCTTCGCGGCGCGCGCCTGACCGGAGCCCGGCTGAACGGGGCCGACCTGCGCGAGGCTCAGCTGGGCCCGCTGATGCTGGGACCCGAACGCCTGCTGCCGGCCGATCTGACAGACGCGACGCTGCGATCCGCCGATCTGTCCGGGGCCGACATCCGCCGGGCCATCCTGATCCGGGCCGATCTGACGCGCGCCACTCTGCATGGGGTCCAGGCGCGACACGCCGATTTCACCGAGGCGACCTTGACGGGCGTCCGAGGGCTCGCCCTGGAGGAGGTTTCCGCATGAGCGTCAATCGCCATCGTCTGGGCCAGGGCGATTTCGACCTGTTCGCCGCCGCGCATGAGCGGTTCGTCTCGGGCAAGCCAGGCGGGCGAAAGCTGTCGCTGAAGTTCATCGATCTGTCGGGTGTCAGCATGGCGCACCGGATGCTGGACGACGCCGACTTTTCGGGATCGGCGCTCCAGAACTGCAACATGACCGGGGCGCATCTGGAACGCGCGGTGCTGTTCGGCTGCGACCTGCGCGGTGCCGACCTGTCGCGGGCCCGCCTGGTCCGGGCCGACATCCGCGGCACCTGCCTTCAGGGGGCCGACCTGTCCGAGGCCGACCTGACCCAGGCCGACTTCCGTGAGGGGGTGATCGCCGTTCCCCACGAGACCAAGGGCCTCGCCGCCGCCCGCCACGAGACCCGAAGCGGCCTCGCCGACGGAGCCCGTTTTTCGGGGGCCCGCCTGGACGGTTCGCGCTTTGACGGCATGAGTGCGACCAAGGCCGATTTCACCGACTGTTCGATGCGCGGTGCCATTCTGTCGGGGGCCAATCTGAAGGACGCCGACTTGTCAGGGGCCCAGATGGAAGGAGCCTCGGTGGCGGGCGCCAATCTGGCCGGAGCGCGGCTGTGCGGCGCGATCCTGAGCGGCGTCGCGATGGATACGGCCCGGCTGGACCGCACCGACACCACGGGCTGCATCCGCGATCCAGACCAGGCGGCCATCGATCGTGCCGAGGTCCTGTATCAGATGGCGCTGGACGCCAACGCCTGGGTCGAGAGCGGCGGGGCCCTGGGTGGCGCGGCCATCTTCGATGGCGAGGACCTGCGTCCTCTCGGCGACCGTCTGAAGGGACTGAAACTGTCGGCCATGAGCGCCAGGGGGGCCTGTCTCGCTGGTCTCGACCTGCGCGGCATCGCCATGCAGGGGGCCCATTTCGAGAACGCCGACCTGCGCGGCGCCAGGCTGTCTGGCACCGATCTACGGGGCTCCCGTTTCGCCGGGGCCCTCATGACCCAAGTCGATCTGACCACGGCGGACCTCGGTCCCCTCCCGCTCGGCCCCACTCGTTCGATCCCCTCGACCCTGGCGGGCGCGCAGCTGCGCTATGCCCAGCTGCGTCGGACCGATCTGTCCCGGGCGGTGATGACGGGGGCGGATCTGTCGGGGGCCGACTTGACCGGCGCAAATCTGGCCGGGACCGACCTGACCGACGCCCGGCTGGACCGGGCCGCCGGCATGACCCAGGCCGTGGCCGCCTGAAACGAAAAGGGGCGGCCCGAAGACCGCCCCTTCCCTGTCGTCCGCTAAGACGGGTTCAGGCCGCTCAGGCGGCCTTGGCCTTGCCTTCGATCAGGGCCGACGCGCCGTTGGTCGCGATCTCGATGCGACGGGGCTTGAGGGCCTCGGGCAGTTCGCGCTTCAGGCTGATGGACAGCAGGCCGTTGTCGAGACCGGCCTCCGTCACCACCACATAATCGGCCAGCTGGAAGCGGCGCTCGAAGTCGCGCTCGGCCAGGCCGCGATGCAGATAGGTCCGCTCGGTGCCCGCCTCATCGTTGGCGGTCTTGCGGCCGGTGACGGTCAGCAGGTTCTCCTTGACCTCGATGTTCAGCTCGTCGGGCTTGAAGCCGGCGACCGCGATCTCGATCCGGTAGGCGTTCTCGCCCGTCGTCTCGATGTTGTAGGGCGGCCAGCCGTTCTCCTGGCTGGTGCGCGCGGCGCTTTCCAGCAGGGTGGCCAGACGGTCGAAGCCGACGGCCGAACGATAGAGGGGGGTGAAGTCGATGGTACGCATGTCGATCTCCTGATCAGTCAGCAAGATGGAACCGTCCCGCGTTTTCTGGCCCGGGACGGCGGTGGGGATCGTCCCGCCCGGTCCCGGTCTGGGCCCCGTGCAGTCCGCGAGAGCCCGGTGACCGGCGCTCTCGGATCATAATTTGGGAGGGCCGGGTGCGGCGTCAAGACCCCCACCCCTGCGGCGGCCATTGCAGGATCGTCACTTGCCCACGGCGCCGCTGTGGGTAAGGTCGCGCTCAACCAGAACATCGTCCAGGAGCCCGTCATGCGTCTTTCTCCGCTTGCCTTCGCCGCTGCCGCCGCCCTGGCGGCCACCACAGCCGCCTGCGCCCAGCCCATGACGACCGATGGCTCCGCCGGCGGGTCGGCCATGGCCTCGCCCGTCCTGCAGGAAGATGCCGCGCTCCAGGCCGCGATCGCGTCGGACGCCCGCCCCGCCGCCGACAAGGCCCGCGACGCCGCCCGCCGTCCCTATGAGGCCCTGACCTTCTGGGGCCTGACCCCCGGTTCGACCGTCGTCGAGCTTCAGCCCGGCCGCGGCGGCTGGTGGTCGGCGATCCTGCAGCCCTATCTGGCCCAGACGAGCGGCCGCTACGTCGCCGTCAACAACCCGGCCGAAGGCATGGGTGTCGAAGACGGAACCGCCGACATGGTCCTGGTGGCGCGCGCCTTTCACAATTGGCACCGCGCCGGCCGCACCGACCCCTTCATGGCCGCCTTCTTCAAGGCGCTGAAGCCCGGCGGCGTCCTGGCCATCGAACAACACCGCGCCCTGCCCGGCACCAATCCCGACGCGACGGCCCCCTTCGGCTATGTGTCGGAGGCCTATGTGATCGCGGCGGCCGAGCGCGCCGGCTTCGTGCTGGACGCCCGCAGTGAACTGAACGCCAACGCCCGCGATGACCGGGATCACCCCTACGGGGTCTGGACCCTGCCGCCGGTCCGCACCTCGGCCCCGCGCGAAGGCAACGCCAACGACCGGGCCACGCCCCTGACGGAGGCCGAGCGCGCCGAGTACGACGCCATCGGCGAGAGCGACCGGATGACGCTGCGATTCCGCAAGCCGGCCTGACCCTGCGGGCTTTGACGACGCTGACGAAGCCCTCTATCCCAGCCCCTTCCGGGGCGGCGGCATTGCCGGGGCGTCGACGGGGCAAGGAAGACGGATGAGGGACGAGAAATCGTCGACGCGAGCCGCGCCGTCGCGGCGGGCCCTGCTGGCCGCCTGTGGCGTGATTGCCGTCGGCGGTCTGGCGGCCTGCGGCGACCGTGAGCCCGAGCCGACCGATCCCGAGACGCCTGCCGGTCCGCCCGAGGGCTCGCTGGAATGGGCCATCGCCGGAGCCTGGCGCGCGGCCGACCGCGGTCGCGACAGCTGGCGCCATCCGCTGGAGACCTTGCGCTTCTTCGGTCTGCAGCCCTCCATGACCGTGGTCGACTTCTGGCCCGGCAGCGGCTGGTACACCGAGATCCTGGCCCCCTATCTCGCCGAGGGCGAGGGCGAATACTACGCGGTCGGCTTCTCGGCCGGCCCGGGGGCCGATCCGGCCCAGGCGGCGCTCAACGCCAATTTCGAACAGAGGTTCGGCTCGGACCGGCGGCTCTATGGCGAGGTCAAGTTCAGCCAGTTCGGGGCCAACACCGGTCCGGTCGCGCCGGCCGGGACGGCGGACATGGCCCTGTTCATGCGCTGCGTTCACGCCTGGATGGCCGCCGGGACGGCCGAAAAAGCCTTCGCCGACGCTTTCGCCGCGCTGAAGCCCCGGGGCATCCTGGGCATCGAACAGCACCGTCTGGGGCCAGACCAGGACCAGGACCCCGCCGCCGCAGACGGCTATGTCCAGGAGGCCTTCGTCAAACAGCTGGCGGCAGAGGCCGGCTTCATCTTCGAGGCGGCGTCCGAGATCAACGCCAATCCGGATGACACCAAGGACCACCCGTTCGGCGTCGAGACCCTGCCCCCGCGGCTCTTGACGGCGCCCCTGGGTTCGCCGCCCGATCCGACGTTCGACACCGCCCCGTTCCGCGAGATCGGCGAGAGCGACCGCATGACCTTGAAGTTCAGGAAGCCCGAGTGAACCGCGCCGCCGCCTTCGCCGCCAATGCGCCCCTCATGGGCGTGCCCGGAGCCGCAGCCCCGCCGGGCGGGCAGGGAGAGTGGTTCCGTGGGGCCGGGGGCCTGCGGTTGCGCGCCGCCTTCTGGACCCCGTCGACCCTGGTCGCCGCCCGGCCGCGCGGGACCGTCGTCCTGTCGCCCGGCCGGACCGAGCCGATCGAGAAGTATTTCGAGCTGGTCGGCAACCTTCTGGCGCGCGGCTGGTGCGTCCTGGCCCACGACTGGCGCGGCCAGGGCCTGTCAGCCCGCCTCCTGCCCGACCGGCTCAAGGGCCATGCCCGCGCGGTCGAGGAGTTTCTGGACGACTACGCCCGGCTGATGGACGCCTTCGAGACGCGCGCGCCCAAGCCCTGGGTCATGGTGGGTCATTCCATGGGCGGGGTGCTGAACCTGCTGACATTGCAGAACGGCGAGACCCGTTTCGCCGGCGCCCTGCTGTCCAGCCCGATGCTCAGGGTCAAGACCGGCAAGCGGTCGATGTGGTCGGTCAAGCTGGCGGTCCGCTGGAACGTGCGTCACGGCAAGGCGGGCGACTTCGTGCTGGACGACGCCGACGACCCCTTCGACCACACCTTCGAGAAGGACGCCCTGACGACCGACGAGACCCGTTATGAGCTGTGGCGTCAGCAGCTGTTCGCCTGTCCGCACCTGGCGGTCGGCGGTCCGACCTGGGGCTGGCTGGCCTTCGCGCTCGACGCCGGAGAGCGGTCGCTGAAGCCCAAGGCGCTGAAGTCGGTCCTGATTCCCTGCACCATCGTCCAATCGGGCGAGGACGACCGGGTCTGGAAACAGACCAACCGCTGGGCCGCCAAACGTCTCGGCCGCGGCCGCTACGTCGAGGTCGCCGGAGCCAAGCACGAGGTCATCATGGAGACCGACGACCTGCGTGGCGCGTTCCTGCACGAGTTCGACGCCATGGCCGACTATGTCTCGCCGGTGAACGACCTGGCGCCCCAGGCCCCCGAAGAGGTGGCCTGACTCCTCAGCGCACCCCGCGCCGAAAGGCCACCAAGGCATCTTCCCGCACCCGGGCGTCGCCCACCGCGATGATGCGGCCGTCGCCGGACGGCGCGCCACCGGTCCAGTCGGTCACCTGACCCCCCGCCGCCTCGACCACCGGCACCAGGGCCGACCAGTCCCAGAGCTTCAGTCCGGTCTCGGCGACCATGTCGATCCGCCCCAGCGCCACCATGGCATAGGCATAGGCGTCGCACCCGTACCGGGCCAGCCGCGCCGCCGCCCGCACCTGGGTCCAGGCCCCAAGCTCCGGCGGGGTGAAGATGTTCGGATCGGTGGTGGCGATCACGGCGTCCGTCAGCCGCTCGCAGGCTCTCACCTTCAGGGCCCGGCTCTCGCCCCGCGACACCAGCCGCGCGCCCGACGGTCCGCCCAGAAACACCTCGTCCAGATAGGGCTGGGCGATCACCCCCACGGTCGGTCGCCCCTCCTGCCTCAGGGCGATCAGCGTCGTCCAGACCGGGAGGCCCGCGATGAAAGCGCGCGTTCCGTCCACCGGGTCCAGGACCCAGACGCGCTCGGCGTCCGGCCGGTCCTCGCCGTACTCCTCTCCGATCACTCCGTGCTCGGGATAGCGGGCGGAGATCAGGGCCCGGATCGCGGCCTCCGCCCCCCGGTCCGCCTCGGTCACCGGGTCGAAAGCGCCCTCGCCCGCCTTGTTTTCCGCCACGCCCTCGTTGCGGAACAGGGGCAGGGTGACCCTCGCCGCCTCGGCGGCCAGCTCCAGGGCAAAGGCTTCGAACTCGGTCATCGGGAACTCGGGGTTGGGCGCGGCGGGCGGCCTCGTGTATCCTCCCGCGCCACGATGTCCAATCCTGCGAGCGTGTCATGAGCGAGACCTTCAACACCCCGGCCACGGTCGATCCGCGCCTGCTGGAAGTGCTGGTCTGCCCCATCACGCGCGGCCGTCTCGACTATGACCGCGCGGCCGGCGAGCTGATCTCGAAAGGAGCTAAGCTGGCCTTTCCGATCCGCGACGGCGTGCCGATCATGCTGGCCGAAGAGGCCCGCCCGCTGGACTGAGGGGGATTGCATCGGGTGGCCGGCGTCCCCACTTCTGCGCGTCCGCAACAGCAGGTGTTTCCTATGACCTCCTCCCTTTTCGATCCGATCGACCTCGGCGCGCTTAAGCTCAAGAACCGGATCGTCATGGCCCCCCTGACCCGCAGCCGCGCCGTCGAGGGCGAGGTGCCGAACCCGCTGGCGGCCGAGTATTACGGCCAGCGCGCCTCGGTCGGCCTGATCATCTCCGAGGCCACCCAGATCAGCCGCTCGGGACAGGGCTACCCCAACACGCCGGGCATCTTCACCGACGCCCAGGTGGAGGGCTGGAAGCGCGTGACGGACGCGGTCCATGCCAGGGGCGGCCTGATCGTCGCCCAGCTGTGGCACGTCGGCCGGGTGTCGATCGCCGCCTATCAGCCCGACGGCCGCCCCGCCGTGGGGCCGTCCGCCATCGCCGCCGAAGGCCAGGCGATGAAGGAGGACTTCACCATGGTGCCGTTCGAGACCCCCCGCGCCCTGACGGTGGAGGAGATCGAAGGCGTCATCGCCGACTATGTCCACGCCGCCGAGATGGCGAAGAAGGCCGGCTTCGACGGGGTCGAGGTCCACGGCGCCAACGGCTATCTGATCGATCAATTCCTCAAGGACGGCTCCAACCAGCGCGACGACCGCTATGGCGGGTCGGTCGAGAACCGGCTGCGGTTCATGCTGGAGGTGGTGTCGGCCGTCGTGGCGGTCTGGGGCGCGGACCGCGTGGGCATCCGCCTGTCGCCGTCGAACGGCTCGAATGGCACCAAGGACAGTGATCCGGCGGCGGTGTTCGTGCCGGCGGCAGAGGCGCTCAAGCCGTTCGGCCTGTCGTATCTGCACCTGATCGAGGGCGAGCCGGGCACGGTCATGGCCCCGTGGGACGGCGCGCCGCTTCTGGCCGCCCGCATGCGCGAGGCCTTTGGCGGTCCGTTGATGCTGAACGGCGGCCTGACGCGTGAGACGGCCGAGAAGGCCATCGCAGAAGGTCGCGCCGACCTGGTCAGCGTCGGCGTGCCGGTCCTGGCCAACCCGGACCTGGTCGAGCGCTGGAAGAAGAACGCCCCCCTGAACGCCCCGGACAAGGCGACCTTCTATGGCGGCGGGGCCAAGGGCTACACCGACTATCCCGTCCTGGAGACGGCGGAGGCCTGACGACCGGTCACCGATAGAGGCGCGCGACGACCGTGAGGTTGTCCGCGCCCAGCCCGGCGGCGATCGCGTCCGAGAACACCGTCCCGGCCGCTTCCGCCATCGGCATGCGCGCCCCGACCCCTGCGGCGGTCGCGGCGGTGTAGTTCAAGTCCTTGGCCACCAGATCGACGGGAAACAGGGGTGGAAAGGCGTCGCTCAGCATGGCGGCGCCTGCCCCTTTCGCCGCTGGACTGCACACCGGCGTCGCCCCGATTACCTCCAGCGCGGCCGCCGGTTCCAGGCCGCATCTCCGCATCAGGCCAATCAGCTCCGCCATGGCCGCGACCTGGATACCGAACAGGCTGTTGACGGCCAGCTTGACGACGGCCCCGGACCCCAGGGGCCCGACCGCATGGACCGCCCCGCCCATGACGCGCAGCACCGGCTCGACCCGCGCCAGCACCGCCGGGTCGCCCCCGATGAAATAGATCAATTGCCCCGCCTCCGCCTGGTGGCGCGAGCCCGCCACCGGGGCCTCCAGAAAGGCGGCGCCGCGCTCGGCCAGGGCCCGGCCCAGCGTCCGGGTCCAGCCGGGGGTCAGGGTCGCGCTGTCGATGGCGACGGCGTCCGGCGACAGGCCGTGGATCGCCCCTGTCCCGGCGTCCAGCCAGACGGCCCGCGAGGCCTCGTCGTCCCGCACCATGGCGATCACGACCTCTGCCCCCTCGGCCGCCTCGGCGGGGCTGGCGGCGATCCGCACCGGCCGGTCGATCAGCCCTGTCAGGGCCGCCGGAGAACGGTTCCAGACCGTGAGCGCATGGCCCGAGTCGATCAGCCGGGCCGACATGCGCGACCCCATGGCACCGAGGCCCAGAACGGCGATGTCGGTCATCTCAGGCCACCGCGGCGCGGCGGGCGGCCTCGATCGCGGCGGCCACGGCGGGCTCGGCGACCTCGGGCGGTCCCGAGGTATTCTCGACGCTCAGGACCGTCACGTCCTTGATGCCGATCAGGTCGAACACGGCACGCAACAGCGGACCGAGAAAGTCCACGCCCGCGCTCTCCGCCCCGTCGCCGCCCAGGCCATGTGCGGCGATCACCACCGCCCGCCGGGTGCGCACCAGGCCACTGAAGCCCGTCCCGTCATAGGCGAAGGTGCTGTTGATCCGCACCACTTGGTCGATCCAGGCCTTCAGCACCGAGGGGACTGTGAAGTTGTACATCGGCGTCGAGATCAGCAGCGTATCGGCCCGCTGAAGCTCGGCGATCAGGGTGTCGGACACGACCAGCGCTCGGCGCAGATCGTCGTCCAGGGCCTCGGGCGGCGTGTAGAAGCCGACGACGGTCTGGGCCTGCAGATGGGGCACGGCCTGGAGCGCGAGGTCGCGATGCACCACCCGCCCGTCCCGGCGGCCCTCGATCCACGCGGCCTCGAAGGCGTCGGCGATCCGGCGCGACACCGAGGGCTCCAGACGCGGACTGGCGTCGACGCGGAGAAGGACGGGGGCAGCGGACGGGGTCATGAGATCGCTCCAGAGGGACGCGACCTTGCTATCGGTGCGGATCAGGCCGAGAAACGAGCTCACCTGCACATCATTGATGCCTGAATCGCACGAATGATCGACCTGCCGACCCTGTCCCTGTTCATCGATGCCGCCCGTCGCGAGAGCTTCGCCGCCGTGGCCCGGGCGCGCGATCTCGACCCCTCGTCCGTCTCGCGCGCCATCTCGGGGCTTGAGGCGCGCGTCGGGGCGCGGCTGTTCCAGAGGACGACGCGGCGGCTGACCCTCACGGACGCCGGACGCCTCTATCTCGAGCGGATCGAGCCCCTGCTGGAGCAGATCGAGGCGGCGGGGGCGGAGGCCGCCGACCTGACCCGCAAACCGGCCGGGCGGGTGCGCATGACCTGTTCGGTCGCCATGGCCGCCCTGGTCGTCGCCCCGCGTCTGGCCGAGTTCCGCCGCGCCTATCCCGACGTCGTGGTCGATCTGGTCGCCACCGACGCCAATCTCGACCTGGTGGCCGAGCGCATCGACGTCGCCGTCCGCCTGGGGCCCCGGCTGGCCGTCGGCTATGTCGGGGTCGAGCTGTTCCGGACCCGGTACCGGGTGGTGGCCGCTCCGGAGTGGACGCGAGCACACCCCGACGTCCGAGAGCCCGCCGACCTCGCCGGCCTCCCCTGCGTCCTTTTCGACCTGCCGGGTTTCCGCGACGCCTGGCGGTTTCGCGCGCCGTCGGGGCCGGAGTTCGAGGTGCCTGTCACCGGCGGCCTGACCTCGACCAACGCCTTGGCGGTTCGGGCGTCCGCCGTCGCCGGGGCGGGTCCGGCGCTGTTGGCCGACTGGACGGTCCGCGACGATCTGGCGTCCGGCGCGCTGGTCGACCTGTTCCCCGCCCACGAGGTCACCGCGACCGCCTTCGAGACCGCCGCCTGGCTGCTCTACCCCAGCCGGGCCTATCTGCCCGCCCGGGTCCGGGTTTTGATCAACAGCCTCAGGGTGGGCGCTCGAGATTTCGGACCTTAGAAGACCTGAGGCTCCGGCGTCTTCGCGCGCCGTGTAGGACGATGGCCCACGTCGGCCCAGGCCTCGGCCAGCCGGTCGACCGCCGCCTCCAGCTCGGGCTCCGGCAGGCAGTAAGGCAGGCGCACGAACCGCTGGAAGGCTCCGTCGATGCCGAACCGGGTGCCGGGCGCCAGGACCACGCCGCGCGCCTGGGCCTGGGTCACCAGTTCGGCCACCACGGGACGCGGCAGGGCGACCCACAGCGACAGTCCGCCCCTCGGTCGGGTCGTCTCCCAGTCCGGCAGTCGGAGTGCGAGCCGCGCGGCCAGGGCGGCCTCCCTCGCCGCCAAGGCGCGCCGGCGCTCGACCACCGGCGTCTGGTCCCCGGCCAGCAGATGGGCGGCCGCCAGTTGCTCGATCACCGCCGCGCCGAGGTCCATCGAGGCCCGCGCCCGCACGACCGCGTCGGCGACATCGACGTCCGCCCGGATCCAGCCGATCCTCAGCCCGCCCCACCAGGTCTTGCTCATCGAGCCCAGCCGCACGACGTGGGCCCCGGGCGCGGCCGGGGCGGGCGGGGCCTGGTCGAACCACAGCTCGCGCTGTGTGTCGTCCAGCACAAGCAGCCCCCCGACACCGGCCGCCGCCCGGGCCACGGCCGCCTCGTCCTCGGCGGACAGGACGTGGCCCGTCGGGTTCTGGTGCGCGCCCAGCAGATAGACCAGCCGGGGCCGGACCCGCTCGATGGTGGCGATCAGCCCGTCGATGTCCCAGCCGGCGGGCGTCAGGGCGACAGGGACCGGCCGCAGCCCCGCTCGCACGATGGCCTCGATGGCGTGGGGATAGGTTGGGTGGTCGATCACCACCGCCTCCCCTGGCCGGGCGAAGGCCCGCAGCAGGATCGCCAGCCCGTTCTGGGCCCCTGCGGTCACCACGACCTGGTCGGGCCGGGTTGGCAGGCCGTCACGGCCATAGGCCTCCGCCACCGCTCGCCGAAGCGGCAGAAGGCCGATGGGATCATAGCCGTGGCCGGGCAGATGCGGCGGCAGCGATTCCAGCGCCCGCGCATAGGCCGCGTGCACATGGGCCCCGGCGGGCAGGACGGCCGTCGCCATATTGACCACTTCGGGCCCCGGCGCGACGTGGAACAGACCCTCCAGCCGCTCGGCCCGACTGAACGGAAGGGCCGTGAACGTGCCCGACCCGACCCGGCTCACCAGGAACCCATCGGCCCGCAGCCGGTCCAGGGCCGCGCTGACCGTGATGCGGCTGACGCCCAGTCCCTCGGCCAGACGCCGCTCGCCCGGCAGCCGAGCGTCCAGCGGCAGCCGCCCGTCCAGCACCAGCCCTTTCAGCGCATCGGCCAGGCTGCGATAGGCGACGTCCTCCGCCCCGGCCGAGCGCCACGCGCCCAGATGCCGGGCCAGACTGTTCAGATTGACGATCGCCCCGGCCATGAGGCCATCGTCCGCAAAGTGGCTATGGATTGCAAGGCCGATCGACCTAGGCTGTCTCCATGTTCATGCGCCGCTTCATCCAGCTCCAGATCGGCCTCCTGCTCTACGGGGCCTCGCTCGCCCTGATGGTGGAGGCGAACCTCGGGCTCAATCCGTGGAGCGTCTTCCATCAGGGCCTGTCGCAACTGACCGGCCTCAGCCTCGGCCTGATCGTCAATGCCGTCGGGGCCCTGGTGCTGCTGGTCTGGATCCCGCTGCGCCAGAAGCCTGGGATCGGCACGATCTGCAACGTCCTGCTGATCGGCACCTCGGCCGACCTCGTGCTCTGGCTGCTCCCACCCATCGAGGGCATGGCGCTCAGGATCGCCTTCCTGGTCGGGGCCATCGTCCTGAACGGCGCGGCGACCGGGGCCTATATCGGGGCCGGCCTGGGGCCGGGTCCGCGCGACGGCCTGACGACCGGCGTGGTCCGTCTGACGGGTTGGCAGGTTCGGTGGGTGCGGATGGGGATCGAGGTCTCGGTCCTGGCGCTCGGCTGGGTGCTGGGCGGCGTGATCGGCGTGGGCACGGTGCTCTACGCCCTGAGCAACGGCCCGCTGCTGCAGCTCTTCCTGCCGATGTTCGAGATCCGGGACCGACCGATCGTCGACGCCGTCGCGACGCCCTAGGAGCGGAACCGCGCGTTCTCGGGCACCTCGGGCAGCTCGCAAAAGCGCCACAGGTCCTGCTCGACGCTGCCGTCCAGCTCCAGCCGCGCCGAGCGGCTCAGCACGCCTGTCTCGACCATCTCATAGTCCACGACATAGGCCCCGGCGTCGCCGCCCAGTTCGGTCTCGCACATCTGTTCCTCGCGCCAGCTGTTGGGGCCGGTCTGCAGGAACTGGCCCGGCGCGCAGCCGCCGAAGTCGATGGTGAAGGTCGTCGGCGTCATGAAGGCCAGGTCGCCGTCGCCCGGCCAGACCTGATCGCAGTCCTTGTCGTCCCGAACATAGTAGCCCAGCGCCACGGGGATCGGGGCCGGGGCGGTCTCGCCCTCGGCCAGGGTGACGCCCGAAGGCGCATTCGCCGTGTCCGCTTCGTCGGCCTCGCTCTCGTCCCCGACCGAGCCGAGCAGGTCTTCCAGCGTGCGGTCCAGCGCCCGGGTCTCTGCCGGTCGGCGGGCCTGGGGTGCCGTGGCTACCGGCGGGGCCAGGCGCGTCGACGGCGACCGCTGCAGCGTCGTCTCCGCCGGGCCACCGTTCAGCGACTGGGTCATGGTCCGCGCCCGCGACTGCGCCGGCGTCTCCTGCGCGATCGCACCGGCCGCCAGCAGAAGGGCGACGGCCGAGACCGCCAGGGCGAGAGTGGGTCGTGTCGATGTGCCGTTCATGCGCTCGTTCCAACATGGCTTGGCGACAGAACGATGGCAGGCCGCTGGATTGGCAGGGCCTGATCTGACCGGAAAACCGCGAACACTTTTCCGGATCAGGCCGAGGGTTCAGCCCCGCTCGCGCGTCTTGGTGAAGGCGACCTTGGGGAACCGTTCCATCACATAGCCGGTCTCCCAGCTGGACTTGGCCAGGAACACCGGGGCCTGATCCAGGTCGCGCGCCATCTGGCCGCGGTACTTGCCCATGAAGTCCTCGACGTCGGCCTTCTCCCCGTCGATCCAGCGCGCCTCGGCATAGGGGCTGGGCTCGAAAAGGACTTCCAGGCCGTATTCCTCGCCCAACCGGTCGGCCATGACCTCGAACTGCAGCTGGCCCACCGCGCCCACGATGAAGTCCGCGCCGATCTCAGGCCGGAACAGCTGGGTCACGCCTTCTTCCGCCAGGCCGTCCAGCGCCTTCTTCAGATGCTTGGCCTTGAGCGGATCCTTGACCCGCACGCGCTGCAGGATCTCGGGCGCGAAGTTCGGAAGTCCGGCGAAGCGGATCAGGCCGCTTTCCGACAGGCTGTCGCCCACGCGCAGCACGCCGTGGTTCGGAATGCCGATGACGTCGCCGGCATAGGCGTCCTCGGCCAGCTCGCGGTCCGATGCGAAGAACATGATCGGCGCGTTCACCGACAGCGACTTGCCCGTGTTCTGGACCTTCAGCTTCATGCCGCGTTTGAAGGACCCTGAGGCCATGCGGAACATGGCGATCCGGTCCCTGTGGTTGGGGTCCATGTTGGCCTGGACCTTGAACACGAAGCCGGTGACCTCGGCGTTGCCGGGCTCGACCGTCAGGGCGACCGGGTCGGGCGCGTTGCGGGTCTCGGGCGGAGCTTCCTTCCTCGCCGGCATGACCTTGGGCGCCGGAGCCCAGTCGCCGATCGCGGCCAGCAGCTGGTCGATGCCGAAGTGGCGCAGCGCCGAGCCCCACAGCACCGGCGTCATATGCCCTTCCAGGAAGGACTGCCGGTCGAACGTCGGATAGCCGCCCTCGACCAGCTCCAGCGCATCCGTCAGAGCCTGCTGCTCGCCCGCCTCGAAATAGGCCGCCGCCTGATCCAGAGGCAGCGGGTCGCCATGCTCGGGGTCCTCGGCCGCGCCCGCGGCCTTCTTCACATAGGGCTGGAACCGACCCGTCCCGACCTCGACCATGCCGCGCAGCCGGTTACCGCTCTCGGCCGGCCACCAGATCGGCGCGGGGTCCAGCTGCAGCCGCGACGCCACGTCGTCGAGCAGGCTCATCGGGTCCTGGGCCTCGCGGTCCAGCTTGTTGATGAAGGTGATGATCGGGATGTCGCGCAGGCGGCACACCTCGAACAGCTTCAGCGTCTGGGGCTCGATGCCCTTTGCGGCGTCCAGCACCATGATGGCGCAGTCGGCCGCCGTCAGGGTGCGATAGGTGTCTTCCGAAAAGTCCTCGTGGCCCGGCGTGTCCAGCAGGTTGAACATCTTGCCGTCGTGCTCGAACGTCATGACCGAGGCGCTGACGGAAATCCCGCGCTCCTTCTCGATCTTCATCCAGTCCGATCGCGTGCGCCGGTTCTCGCCCCGCGCCCTCACCGCCCCGGCCGCGCGGATCGCCCCGCCGGACAGCAGGATGTGCTCGGTCAGGGTGGTCTTGCCCGCATCGGGGTGGGCGATGATGGCGAAGGTGCGCCGGCGGGCGGCTTCGTCGGCGAGGGTGAGCATGGACATTGGGCGGGGGAGGTAACGCGCGCCCGTCAAGATGTAACGATCGACGGTCGACAAGCGTCAGGAAATGCGAGGCGTGCCTTTAGAGGAGCGCGTCCAACTCGTCCGCATATTCAAGCTGCGGAGCCGGATCGATGAAACCGATGATCTCATTCTCGTCGAGGGGCACGACCAGCATGCCCTCGAGTTCTTCGGTCTCAACGGTATCCGTGGGCATCGCAGAAGCCTCTAGGTCGCTAGGAGCCGGGCGTATACAGCGGACCAGCCCACCATACAATCTCGAACATAGATTAGCATTTCTTTACCCACAGGATCGATCCATCCGGCCTCTTCGGGAGAGAGGCGAGTATCGATGGCGAGCACCGCGATCACTTGTTGTTCACCGCGCCGGGCACCGTCGGGTGAGTGCTCGAAAACCGGGCAGGCGATGACGCCTCGGCGGTCAGCAGGGACGAGGCTCGTCTCGGTTGCGGGAGGATCAACTGTCGAGCGATCAAGCAGATCATCGATAACCAGATTACGCTCGACGACCGCCGTGCCCACGCAACCTCGACCCGCTTCCAAAGTGATAGCCACGTCACGATCGCCCCTGAAGCCCACATGAAAGGCGATGCGCCATTCCCGCGCGTCCGGCATGCTGGGAACGAAGAGCGCAGCGCGCAGGTCATTGGCATCGCGCAACCCCGGGATTGCCGTTCCGCCTCGATGCTTTTTCATGCCGAGATAGATTTCACGCCGCGCCGCTCGAAGCGTGAGGTTGAACGGCGGGGGGTTGCCAAATCTTAGACCGATCTCGGTCGTTTCAGCGGGGTGGTGCCCGGGACGCCTCAGCGGGGCGAGATTGTGCAGCTTGCCCAAGACGCTCTGTCCGCATGCGAAGAGATGGTTCATCTCATCGCGATCAAGTTCTTTGAAGAGGCCTGTGTTGTTTGCGCCGTCGATGGTGATGATGTGCGTGTGCGGGAGCATGCTGTCGATGATCGCATCGCTGGCGTTCACTGCGGTATCAACGACGGCTCTCGCGAACTCGTCGATGTTGCGAGGAAAGTTCACCTCTGGCGAAGCAGGCGCGAACTGGAAAACCAGGGTGGGCGTTCGCGCGACGCGATATTCTTCGGCGAAGAGGAAAGATGGCGAGTTACTAGCCAACCCTCCATCCACCAACACGGCGTGTGGGTGCGTCTCCACTCTGGGTCTGCGAGCCTGAAAGGCGAAGGGAAACGAGGCGGAGGCGACGACTGCGTCGATCACGGGCGTAGAGGGCGTGCGCTGGTCATCGAGGATCACTGCGGTCCGGGTCGCAAGATCGGACGCCACGACCCGCAAAGGCAGGCACCCCAGAGCCGTCCACTCCGCGAAGGTCGCCGCCCGAACTCTCTCGGCGGGCTTGTTCAAGGCCTTGGCGAGTTCGCCTGTCAGCGCGTTCGCCAACGCGTTGCCGGTGAGCAGACCCTTATTGTTGACTAGAACGCTGAGCGCCCTTTTCTCTAACTTCGGCATCGTTGCTGCATTGAGACAGGCTGCGGCAGCTTCGCCGACTGAGAACCGGTTTGATTTGAAAGTTGACGCGATGCGACCTATTCCAGAGCCGACCTGCTTTAAAGACATCTGGTCCTCTCGGAAGAGATGCTTTGGGTGGACTGGTGACGCCTCTTCGCTAAGGGCTTGGAAGATTTGGCGTCCCGTGAGGCCGGCGGATGCCAAGCAAGCTACTAGTGCCCCTGCGGACGTGCCGCCAAAACCTTGGAAGCGAAACAGACCGCTGGCCGCTTCCAAGGCACCAGCGAGCGCCACCCCACGCACGCCCCCACCTGCGAAAACAGCATAGGCGTCAACTTTCGGTGTTTGCGGCATCCACCCTCTCAGCCCGACTCAGCGCACCCTATGCGGGAATCGCAATTTCGCAAATCAAAGTTATACAGGCAGGCTGGGCGGGAAACAGCCTACCGCAGAACTCTCGCCAAGCGGGGTTTTTTGAGTCATCCTCTCTGGGTGAGACGTCCGGACACGAGCCGGACGCCGCAGGGAAGAAGGAAACGATCATGGCCTCGCTGCATCCGGCGGACCGCGTTTCGAGCGCCCGTCACTCCGACCGGGCCGCGCCGAAGGGCGAGATCCACCCCTCCATCTGCGTCTTCACTGGCTTCGCCGTCATGGCCGCCGCCGGCGTCGCGGTCCACCTGCTGTTCCGGCTGATCTTCTAGGTCAGACGGCTACAGCGCCTCGTCCTCCTCCACCGTCTCCGGCGGCGCGCTGGGCGGACGACCCGCCTCGGCGTCTTCCAACAGGCGCTGGGCGTATTCGGCCAGGCCGCCGCCGTGCGGCGCGTTGGCGATCGGCCGCAACAGGGCCTGGGCCTCTTCGAAGCGATCCTTGACCATATAGGCCTGCGCCAGCTGAACGCGGGTTCCCGACAGCTGGGGTGCCAGAGCGAAAGCCTGCTCCAGCACAGTGACGTCGTTGTCGTTCGGATAGCCCGCTACGCCCTGGCGGCTCTCGGCGATCAGATTCAGCGTGCGATAGTCGTATTCATCGACGGCATAGGCCCGCGCAAGATAGCCCCGCGCCTGGGACAGCAGTCGGGCGGGATCCTCGTCGGTCTCGCGCGCCTGTCGCAGCCGCCGCGTCGCCATAAGCTGCAGCGCCTCGACATTGCCGGGCTCGATCTCCAGCAGGCGGGTCAGGACCGTCTCCCCGACGTCGGCGTCACCGAAGTGCAGCTCGGCGTGCCCCAGCTGCAGCAGGGCGAAGGGGTCGTCGGGATATCGCGCCGCAATCCGGCGCACCCGCTCGGCCAGGGCGGCGCGTTCGGCGGTGGGCGTCCCGATCTTCAGCCTCTGGCCGAGCAGCAACAGGTCGTCGGCCGAGGGCGGCAGGCGGGTGATCGCCACCTCTACCGAGACCGGCGTGAACTCGTAGCGCGTCCCGGTCAGCCGCCGGGCGTTCAGATAGCGGCGCATGGTCTGGCCGAACGCCTCCACATCCATGCCGACCCGCGCCTCGAACGCTTCGAGAGGGTCGGCCCCGCCGGCCAGATCCTGCACATAGGCGTTCAGCGTCTCGCGCCGTGCAGGATCGCTGAGGAACCAGTGCGTCAGCAGCCAGGACTGGGCATAGAAAGATGCCACCGCCTCGTCCCGACGGAACTCACCGCGTCGCTTGGTCAGAAGGTCCCGCCACGGCAGCCAGGTCAGGTTGGTCAGGACATAGGCCCGCCCCTCGTTGAAACTGCCGATCGTCACCCGGTCGGAGCGGATTTCGGCCGTCATGTAGTATTCGGCCAGCCCCTCGACCAACCAACCGGGCGCGGCCGTCAGCCGTCCGGCCTGGAACGAGAAATGGTGGAAATACTCGTGCAGCAGGGTGTCGTCGCCGTCGCCCCGGATGGCAACGGCGAAGATGTCCTCATCGGACACCGAATAGACCCCGGCCGCCTCCAGGCGACCCACCGCCTCTTCAAACTGGCCCCGGCCCCTCACCACATAGATGGGCAGTTTGCGAAAGGTCTCCTCGCCCATCCGGCCCTCGCGGGCCCGCAGGACGAAGTCATAGGTCTCCAGCTGAACCGCATAGTCGCGCAGCTGGCCTTCGCTGCCGTCGCTGTAGATGATGAAGTTCGGCGTTTCAGCTCGCCGCCAGTCGGCCAGGGCCGGTCCGGCGCAGGCCAGCATCAGGCCGGCGACACCGGCCGCCAGTCCGCGACGCAGGGGGGTGGAGGCGAGCATCGGCTTTCCTTTCGACCTCAAAAGAAAACGACGCGGAGTTGCATCTGGCAAGCGACGCTTTCGCGACAGGGTGGCGCCCTGCCCGGATCGCGTCAGGCGGCCATCCGGCCCCAGACGGCGCGGTCGGCACTGACCGCGTCCAGCAGACCCTTCTTCGCGCGCGTCATCAACTGGCGCAGAACCGTGACCGGCAGGGCGCAGAACTGGGGTTCGACCAGGGCCGGATCGCAGTCGGTCTCGGGCGCGGCGAACAGGGCGGCGTTGACCTCGGGCGACCGGTCGTGGATCAGCCAGGCCAGGCGACGGGCGCGGACAGGGTCGTTCCGGTGCAGCATCGGGTCCTCGGCGAACAGCTCGCAGCCCAGCTCCATCAGATAGTCGAAACCCAGCTTCTCGAACCGGCGCGCGTCGGCGGCCGTGACCGGGCAGGCCTCGTCCAGATCGAACACGACGTCGTTCATGAGAAACAGCATGAAGGGGCACTCGCCGGACCGCCGACGGTTCTTGTCGACGCCTGCACCCTAGGCCGACGTGGTTTTCGGTTCCGTTCCCGAACGTCCTTAAGGATTTGCGACCGGATCGGGCACCACGAGCCGCAGCCGCGACAGTGTCGGCACGTCCTTGCCGGCCAGGGCATCCAGCACCTCGCCGACCCGCTTCACGATCGTGTCCGCCCCCTTGGCCGAGCCGATCCGGTGGGCCAGCGCCCGCTGCTTTCCGATGGTCTGCAGCTCGAAGGCGGAGCGCGCCTGCGGGTCGGCGTCCAGCGCCCGCTCCAGCGCCTCGGGCAAGGTCAGATCGTCGGGTGGCGCGAGACCAAAGCGCACCTCCACCTCATCGCCGACACCCTTGCCGGCCGCCTTCAGCAGCGGCTTGCCCAGCATCAGATACCAGCGGCCCCGGCTGGGCTGCCACGCGCCCTCGATCGGCACCTCGGCCACCTCTCCGGTGATCCGCAGGCGGGGCTGGCCGTCGAACGGCAGTTCAGCGGCGATGTCGTCGTCCAGCCAGACGACGGTGTAGCGGTACGTCCCCAGGTCGTGGTGCGCGATCCGGGTCTCGAAGCCGTAGGGGTAGAAACTCATCGGCTGCCCTCCCGCCCGCATGAGTGGCTCAGTCCGGAGCCACGGTCTCCGTGATGAAGTGACGCCCCTGGCGGTCCTCGACCTCGACCACCCAGATGTCGGGGTCATAGCCGCGCTGGCGTTCGATATAGGCGTCCAGCTCGCTCTCGGTGCCCGTGACGGGCTGGATCCACAGCCGGTCGCCGTCCTGGCCGAAAGCTTCGGTATACAGCCGCGCCGTGCGCTCGGAGGTGTCATAGGCCTTGACGATCACCGTCCCTGCCCGGCCGTCGCCTCGGCGCACGACGGTGGCGTTGGCCCCGCCGATCTCGGCGCGGCGGATGAGGGCGCTGACCCACAGGTCTGAGTTCAGAAGCAAATCGCTAACCCTGATCGGAAACGGGACCGGAACGCCGTGGCGCTAGGGTCGGGGCATGAGGATAGGCCCATTTCCCCGTTTCGCCAGCACCGTCGCCCTCGCGGCGGCGCTGACCCTGTCGCCCGTCATGGCGGCGGCGGAAGGCCCAGTCTTGGGTACCGGCACCTATTACGACCGCGCTTTCGTCCTGGCCGCGCACCAGAAGTGCCGTCTGTTCGCCGCCCCCGTCGCCGGGGCCTTGTCGGCCGCGACGCTTCAGGCCCATGGCGCGGCCCTGCGCGCCGGCACGGCCGAGGCGACGCTGCGCGAGACGGCAGGCCGGGCCCGGGCCCGCGCGGCCGCCGTGTCCTGCGCCAACCGGGAACTGACCGTGGTCCGCGACCGGGTCGCGAACGCCTTCGACGGCTGGGCCCGCACGCCCCGCATGACCTTTCCCGGCACCCACGCTGCCTGGAGCGCCGACCGCCTGCGCCGCGAGGACGCCGGGTGGCAGCTGATGCAGGCGTCCGTCACCGGGGCGTCACCGGTAACATTCGGTGTCTCGGCCAATCCCCAAGGGGCCCAGACCCTGTCTGCGGTGGTGTCTTTCGTCGGTCGCCCCCGACCCTATGCCGCCCGGATCGTGATGCGCGACCCCAGCCTGTCACCGAGACCCTGGCTGACGGCCGGCGGGACCGCCGTCCTGCCGCCCGAGAGCCAGCGCCGCACGGTCTGGTCGGCCGGCACCGACACCGCCGAGCCGACCCTGCTGTCCGAAGGTCGCACCCAGGGCGAGGTCTGGCGGTTCCCGGATGCGGGCGCCGAAAGCCTGGCCGCCCTCGATCCGCGCGAGCCCTTCCTGATCCAGTTCCTGTTTCGGGACGGCAGCATCGCGACCGCCCGGTTCGAGGCGGGCGATTTCGCGGCGGCGCGCGCCTTCGTGGCGCTGGGAACGATCTAGGCGATACGCCTCACCCCATGGTGGGGATGACGAAGCTGGAGTCGGCGTGTTCCAGCTCGGAGTCAGGCCAGCGGGCCGTGACCGTCTTGACCTTGGTCCAGAATTTCACGCCCTCCATGCCGTGCTGGTTGGTGTCACCGAAGGCCGAGCGCTTCCAGCCACCGAAGGTGTGATAGGCGACCGGCACCGGGATCGGCACATTGATCCCGACCATGCCGACATTGACCCGCGCGGCGAAATCCCGCGCCGCCCGACCGTTCTGGGTGAAGATAGCGACGCCGTTGCCGTATTGGTGCTTGCTGGGCAGGCTCAGCGCCTCCTCGAAGCTGGCGGCGCGGACGATCTGCAGCACGGGGCCGAAGATTTCCTCCTTGTAGCTCGCCATCTCGGGCGTGACGTGGTCGAACAGCGACGGGCCGATGAAATAGCCGCGCTCGTGGCCCTGCAGGCTGAAGCCCCGACCGTCGACGACCAGTTCGGCCCCGTCCCTGACCCCCTGGTCGATCCAGCCCTCGACCCGGGCCTTGTGCTGGGCCGTGACGACGGGGCCGTAGTGGGCGCCCGCGTCGGTCGAGACGCCGACCCGCATCGACGGGATCTCGGCGACCATCCGCTCGCGCAGTTCGTCGGCCGTCTTCTTTCCGACCGGCACCACGACCGGCAAGGCCATGCAGCGTTCGCCGGCCGAGCCATAGGCCGCGCCCGACAGGTCCTTGATCACCTGGTCCATGTCGGCGTCGGGCAGGACGATGCCGTGGTTTTTGGCCCCGCCCATGGCCTGGACGCGTTTCCCGTGGGCGGCACCGGTTTGGTACACATAACTGGCGATGTCGGACGAACCGACGAAGCTGACGGCGTGGATCAGCGGGTGGGTCAGGATGGCGTCGACCGCCGCCTTGTCCCCGTGGACGACGTTCAGCACGCCGGCGGGGGCCCCCGCCTCCATCATCAGTTCGGCCAGACGCACCGGCACCGACGGATCGCGCTCCGAGGGCTTCAGGATGAAGGTGTTGCCGGTCGCGATGGCCACGCCGAACATCCACATCGGGATCATGGCCGGGAAGTTGAACGGCGTGATGCCCGACACCACGCCCAGCGGCTGGCGCATCGAATAGACGTCGATGCCGGGGCCGGCACCCCAGGTGTATTCGCCCTTCAGCGCATGGGGGATGCCGCAGGCGAACTCGATCACCTCGAGGCCGCGCTGGATGTCGCCCTTGGAGTCCGCGACGACCTTGCCGTGCTCGGAGCTCAGCAGCTCGGCCAGCTCGGTCATGTTCGCTTCGACCAGCCGCTTGAACTCGAACATCACCCGCGCGCGGCGCTGGGGGTTGGTGCTCGACCAGCCCTCGAAGGCGTTCTGGGCCGCCTGGACCGCCCGGTCCATCTCGGCCTCGGTGGCCAGCTGCACCCGCGCCTGGACCTCGCCGGTGTTCGGATTGAACACATCGCCGAACCGGCCCGACGATCCGACAAAGGACGCGCCGTCGATGAAATGGTGGATATCGCGCATGCGAGCGTTTCCCTGAAAGCAGACTGTTCTTGGTTGGCGCGGGGTTTAGCGCGAGCCGCCGAACCTGTCTCCTCCCCCGGCTCGGGATCGGAGCCCTGAGGTCAGACCGCCTCGCCGCGCAGCAACCGGGGCAGGTCGCCCGTGGCCCCGCCGGCCTCGCCCATGAAGGCCTTCCTCAGAGGCGCGATCCGGTTGACCGCCGCCATCCCCAGGTCGCGCGCCAGCCGAACCGGCGCGATGTCGTTCGAGAAGAGCCGCACGAAACCGTCGAACCCGGCGGCGAGGGCCACGGTGTCGAACCGCCGCCAGCGGGCATAGCGATCCAGCACCGTCTCCGACCCGATGTCCTCACCCAGCCGTGCCGCCTCGACCAGCACCTCGGCCAGCGCCGCCGTGTCCTTCAACCCCATGTTCAGACCCTGGCCCGCCACGGGATGCACGCCATGCGCCGCGTCCCCGATCAGGGCCACGCGAGGCGCGGTGAACCGCGTCGCCAGTTCCAGCGCCAGGGGATAGACGAAGCGCGGCCCCTCCGGCCGGGCCTGCCCCACGAACTCGCCGAACCGCCGCATCAGGTGCGAGCGGAAAGCCGCGTCGGAACAGTCCCTCAGCGCCTCGGCCGCCCGCGTCGTCTCGGTCCAGACCAGGCTGGCCCTTTGGTCGGTCAGCGGCAGGATGGCGAAGGGCCCATGCGGCAGGAAATACTCGTGCGCCACATTGCCGTGGTCGTGATCCAGCCGCACCGTCGCGACGATGCCCGACTGGCCATAGCCCCAGCCCAGGGTGTCAATCCCAGCGGCCTTGCGCACCACCGAATTGCGTCCCTCCGCCCCGACGACCAGTGGCGCGCTCAGCACCCGGCCGTCCTTCAGAGTGATCACCGCCGCCGCGCCCGCGGTCTCGACCGTCTCGACCGCCGCCGGGGCCAGCAGGTCAACAGCGCTGTCGGCGATCACCTCGGCCAGGGCCGCGCGGATGCGGCGGTTCTCGACCATGTATCCCAGGGGCTCGCCCCCGGTCGTGTCCCCGACCTCCTCGGCATCGAACCTCAGATAGGCGGGCGAGGCGGCCTTCGACGCCGCACCAGGCCTACGCCCATCGGTCACCAGGATCCGGTCCATCCGGCAGGCGTGGGGCCTCAACCGCTCGCCCAGCCCCAGGGTGTCCAGCATACGGAACGTCGACCAGGCGATCGCCGTAGACCGCCCGTCGAAGGTCTCGGCCAACTGCGCCGGAAACGGCTGCGGATCGATCAGGGCGACCCTCAGGCCTCCGCTCGCCGCCGCCAGGGCGAACGTCGCCCCCGCGAGGCCGGCGCCGGCGACGATGACGTCATGGGTGTGGGCTGTCATGGCCGACTTGTCGCGCCGATAGCCTGCGGCGTCGAGAGGCGAGGCGCCGCAGCACGCGCGCCAGGTAAACAGCCCCTTAACCCTGTCCGGACGAAACTGGCGGCTCGTTCGTCCGGAGCCGTCCATGTCCGCCGCCCTCGCCATCGGTCAGCGCGCCTATCAGAGCGCCCTCATCCTGTGGGAAGCGCCCTTCGTGGTGCGGTTTCGCGGTGTGTTGCAGGCTCTGCTGGCCACCCTGCTGATCGTGGCCCTGGTGTCGTGGAACCCGGCGGACCCCAGCATCAATGCCGCCTCCTCGGCTCCGCCGACCAACTGGCTGGGCATGAACGGTGCCCTGTTCGCCGACCTGTTCATGCAGTCGATCGGCCTCGCCGCCTGGCCCGCCGCCGCCCTGACGGTCGCCTTCGGTCTCGCCGCCGCCATCGGCGACGCGATCCAGCAGCGCCTGAAGCCCACCCCGCTGAAGGCGCTGGCCGCCACCGGCGGTGTCCTCGCCCTGTCCGGAGCCCTTTCGGCGCTGGCCGAGCCGGAGGCCTGGCCGCTCGCGGCCGGGCTCGGCGGACTGTGGGGCGATGCCGTCATCGGCCTGGTCCGATCTCTGTTCGCCGCCCTGGATGTGCCGGGTGCCTCCATCGTCGGCGGCCTGGTCTTCGCCGCCCTGGGCCTGTGGGCCTGCGGGTTCGCCGCAGGTTTGCGCACCTCCGATTTTGGCGAGGGCCTCGCCTGGGCCTCGGGCCTGCGCCGCCCCGCCGCGCCCCAGCCCCCCGCCGGTGCCCGCCCACGCCGTCCCGCCCCTGAGCCCGAGCCCGAAGTCGCCTCGCCTCGCGCGTCCGCCCGTCGCGCGCCCAAACTGGAACTGCCCGATTACGATGACGAGGTCGGCGCGCCCCTGCCCTGGGACGAGGCCCTGCCCGAGCCCGCCGCGCCGTCGGCACGCGCCTCCGCTGAGCCCCGCGTCGCCGCGCCCAAGCCCGCCAGGACATCGAAGAAGGCGATCGACGACGGTCAGGTCGCCTTCGACTTCGTCCGACCCGAAGGCGACTTCGACCTGCCGCCGCTGGCCATGCTGGCCAAGCCCCAGGCCCGCGTCGGCACCGTCGACGAGGCGGCCCTGAAGCAGAACGCCAAGATGCTGGAGGGCGTGCTGGCAGAGTTCGGCGTCAAGGGCGTCATCGACCAGATCCGCCCCGGCCCCGTCGTCACCCTCTACGAACTGGTCCCCGCGCCGGGCGTGAAGCACGGCCGCGTCGTGGCCCTGTCCGACGACATCGCCCGCTCCATGTCGGCCCGCGCCTGCCGCATCTCGGTGGTGCCGAACCGCAACGCCATCGGCATCGAACTGCCCAACCTGAAACGCGAGACCGTCTATCTGCGCGACCTGCTGGCCTCCTCCGAGTACGGCAAGCCCGCCCACCTGCTGCCGCTCGCGCTGGGCGAGACCATCGGCGGCGAGCCCTATGTCGCCGACCTGGCGCGCATGCCGCACCTCTTGATCGCGGGCACCACCGGCTCGGGCAAGTCGGTGGGGGTCAACGCCATGATCCTGTCGATCCTGTATCGCCTGTCTCCGGCCGAATGCCGCTTCATCATGATCGACCCCAAGATGCTGGAGCTGTCGGTCTATGACGGCATCCCGCACCTCCTGGCCCCCGTCGTCACCGATCCCAAGAAGGCCGTCGTCGCGCTCAAGTGGACCGTGCGCGAGATGGAGGACCGCTATCGCCGCATGTCCAAACTCGGCGTCCGCAACGTCGCCAGCTACAACGAGCGCGCCAAAGAGGCCCAGGCCAAGGGCGAGCATTTCGAACGCACCGTCCAGACCGGCTTCGACGAGCAGGGCCGCCCGGTTTTCGAATCCGAGAAGATCCGCCCCGAACCCATGCCCTATCTGGTCGTCGTCATGGACGAGATGGCCGACCTGATGCTGGTCGCGGGCAAGGACGTCGAGGGCGCCGTCCAGCGTCTGGCGCAGATGGCCCGCGCCGCCGGCATCCACCTGATCATGGCGACGCAACGCCCGTCGGTCGACGTCATCACCGGCACCATCAAGGCCAACTTCCCGACCCGGATCAGCTTCCAGGTCACCTCCAAGATCGACAGCCGCACCATCCTGGGCGAGCAGGGCGGCGAACAGCTGCTGGGTCAGGGCGACATGCTCTACATGGCCGGCGGCGGCCGCATCACCCGCCTGCATGGCCCCTTCGTGACGGACCAGGAGGTCGAGGAGGTCTGCAAACACCTGCGCGCCCAGGCCGAGCCCGACTACCTTGATCTGATCACCGACGACCCGGACGGCGACGGCGACGGAGCCTTCGACGAGGGCGGTGGCGGCGGCTCGGGCGACGACCTCTACGACCGCGCAGTGGCCGTGGTCACCCGCGATCGCAAGGCCTCGACCTCCTACGTCCAGCGCCGCCTGCAGATCGGCTACAACCGCGCCGCCTCCCTGATCGAGCGGATGGAACAGGAGGGCGTGGTCAGCCCCGCCAACCATGCCGGCAAGCGCGACATCCTCGCGGGTCCGCCGCCGATGGCCTAGCGCCTCGGATCGAGCAGAACGCCCGACACCGTCGCCGCCAGCATCCGCGCCGCGAACGGCAGACGCGCCGCCTTGCCCAGCACATGGTCGCGCACCCAGGGCAGGACCCTTCCGTCGGCCTGATAGAAGGGGGTGAAGCCCCAGCTCAGCGCCTGATACAGCCGGATGTGCCAGCGCCGCAGCCGCGCATAGGCCATCAGCGCCTCGTCCAGCTCGGCATGGGTCTCCAGCGCATCGGCCAGGGTCAGGGCGTCCAGCAGCCCCATGTTCACCCCCTGGCCCAGCTGCGGACTGGTCGAATGGGCCGCGTCCCCCACCACCGCCAGCCGGTCCGCCACCGGCAGGGGCAGGGTGTGATGGCCGTAGCGCGCCAGCGTCAGGGCCTCGGCGTCCGGGATGGCGTCCAGCACCGGAGCCGTCTGAGGCCACAGGCTCAGCACCTCCGCCTTCCACCGCTCCATCCCAGCCGCAACCCAGGCCGGATGCTCGTCCGGCTTCAGGCTCCAGAAGAAGGTCGCCAGACGGTCCGGGCTGCCCGGCCGCGCTCCGCACGGCAGCACCCCGATCATCCGCGACGCCCCGCGATAGACCTGTTCCAGCGCGCCCTCGTCGAAGGGCTGGCCCGGCCACGGCACCGTCCCCCAGACCGCGCCCCATTTTAGCTCGGTCCGTTTGCCGCCCTGCCGCTTCAACAGATCGCGCGCGATCGGCGAACGCGCGCCCGAGGCATCCACGACCAGGTCGAAGGCCGCGCTTGCCGTGCCCTTCGCATCGACGATCCGCCCATTGGACGCGCCGCCGATCTCCCGGTCGGTGACGAACTCGACCCCCTCGGCCAGGCAGGCGTCGTGCAGCACGTGGAAGATCGCCGCGCGATGCACGCCCAGAGCGTTCACCCCGTCCGGCCGGGGCGCACTGAGGTCCGAGTACTTCACATCCAGCACGACCCGCCGCCGTCGGGCCTCGCGCCCCAGGATATGGTTCAACGGTTGACCCAGGGCCGCGACCCGGTCGGTCAGCCCCAGCCGGTCCAGCACATGCAACCCGGTCGGCTGCAGCATGAACCCCGCCCCGATCGGCCGCGCCTCGGCGAACCGCTCATGCACGACGACAGTTCGCCCCTGCCCCCTGAGCAGCAAGGCCAGGGCCAGCCCCGTCGGCCCCGCCCCGACGACGGCGATGTCACGCGCAGTCATCTGGGCGCGGAGCTCAGGCGGGGACCAGTTCGATCAGGTCGAGATTGGACTCATACTGCGGCCAGGGCAGGACCAGCCGCCATCGCTGGGGCCCCATCCGCTCCAGAACGGCGATCAGGTCGCGGTCCGGTCGCTGGCCATAGGAGTTGGCGGGCGGCTCGGTCGACAGGGCCATCGAGCCCAGCATCACCATCTGCCGATCGGTCTCGGGGAACAGCAGGCCGCTCGGCCGCTGCGACCCCGTCAGCTTGGAGAACTTCAGCCCCCGCGGCGTCTGCTCGATCCGGCAGGCGAACCAGCCGTAGACGACATAGCCCAGCCCGCTTTCCCCGCCCTGCGACCCCAGCTTGACCGTCCGGCAGCGATAGTCCCCGACCGGCGGCGTCACCCCGGCCCGCACCGCGCCCGGATCGGTCAGGTCGCCGACGCTGTCCAGATCTCCCGACCCCGGCTGTCGCCTCGCCTGCTCCAGCGCCAGCCGCCAGGCCGCATCGCGCCGCGCATAGCGGTCCCGGTCGGTCGCCGTGACGATGCCGCGCCAGTCCCTCAGCACGGCCTGCCCGCCCCCGCCCGGCGGCGGCGGCGGCGGCGGGGGCGTCGAGGCGCAGGCGGCGACGGTCAGGGCGGCGAGGGCGGCGGCTAGGATGCGCATGGGCCGGAGGGAGCCCCAGCCGGGCCCAACCGTCAAGCGGGGCCTTCAAGCCGCGCGGGGCCGTTCGGCGTCGCCGGTCGCCGTCAGGGCCCGGTCCAGCGCCTTGGCGAAGGCGCGGATGTCCAGCGGCTTGGTCAGATAGTCGCCAAACCCTGCCTCCCGCCCTCGCCGCAGGTCGGCGGGCATGGCTCCGGCCGACAACGCCATCACAGGAATGCCGCGCGTCAGCGGATCGCCGTCCAGCCGCGCCTTCAGCTCGAACCCCGACAGCCCCGGAAGATTGATATCCAGTACGATGACGTCGGGCCTCAAGTCCCTCGCCAGAGCCAGCCCCTCATGCCCCGTCTCGGCTACATGCAGCTGGATCGGTCCCAGCGCCGCCACCACGTGACGCATCAGGGCGATGTTGGACGGATTGTCCTCGACATACAGCATGACCGCCTCGGGCAAGGTCCCCGTCTCCATCGGCGACGCCACCACCATCGGCGCCGGGTCCCGCGCCAACGGCAAATGCAGGGTGAAGGTCGAGCCCTCGCTCTCCACGCTGTGGGCCTCGATGCGGCCGCCCATGGCCTCGGCCAGCCGCCGCGACACCGCCAGGCCCACGCCGGTGCCCGGGGTCGCGGTGTCCTCGCGCCCCAGCCGACTGAACGGCTGGAACAGCTCGGCCATGCGGTCCTGGGGCAGGCCGATGCCGGTGTCGTGGACCGACAGGGCCACACCGTCCGCGTCCTGGCGCACCTCGACCAGCACATGGCCGCCCGGACGGTTGTACTTGATGGCGTTGGTCAACAGATTGATCAGCACCTGCCGCAGCCGGGTACGGTCCGCCACGACCCCCAGACCCGCCGTCGGATCGGGCGCGCGCAGGGTTACGCCCGCCGCCTCGGCCTGGGGCCGCACCAGATCGCAGACCTGGCGCACGACCAGCTGCGGATCGACCCGTTCGATCGACAGGCTCAGCCGCCCGGCCTCGATCCGTGCGAGGTCCAGCACCTCGTCGACCAGGGCCAGCAGGTGGCGGCCCGAGGCGTGGATCTGATCCACCGCCTGGCCCTGGCGTCGCGTCAGCGGCTCGGCGTCCGCATTCATCCGCAGCAGCTCGGCAAAGCCCAGCACCGCGTTCAGGGGCGTGCGCAGTTCGTGCGACAGCCCGGCGAGGAAGTCCGACTTGGCGTCGTTCGCAGCCTCCAGGGCAGCGGCCTTCTCGTCGGCCGCCTCCAGCGCGCGGGTCAGCGCCTCGGTGCGTTCGGCCACCTTCGTCTCGAGGTCGGCGTTGAGAACCGCCAGCCGCGCGGCATGGCGGCGGGCGTCGACCCACAGCCGCACCCCCGCCCAGCCGGCGGCGAGCGCCATGGAGACTATCAGCAGCGCGATCAGCATGGCGTGAGCCCTCCCATGGGAGGACTAAACACGCTTGAGTTGAATTAAGGTAAATCGCGCGCGCCAGGGTGGCGACCGACGATCACTCGGCGGCGGGTTCGACCTTGCGACGCGGCGCGCGCTTCTTGGGAGCCGGAGCCTCGTCCGCGTCTTCCGTCGAGGCGGACGGTGCGGTCGGCCGGGTCAGAAAGCCCGGCAGGGCGTTGCCGCTGTCGTCGTCGGCCGGCGCTTCGGCGCGGGGCGTGCGGGTCCGGCGCGCGGGGCGTTCGTCCCGGGCCGGAGCCTCGACGGCGCTTTCGGCGACGACGGGCGCCTCGGGTGTCTCGGCACCGTCGGGGCCATCGCCCTGATAGCGTTCCTCGGGCGCATCGCCGATGCCGCCCTCCGCCTGGAACCTGCGGTTGCGTTCCTCGCGGCGACGCTCCCAGCGTTCGCGGCGCGTCTCGCGGCGACCGCCTCCTTCGCCTTCGACGCGCGGTTCAGCATCGCGATCGCGCGGTTGGGCGTCGCGCGGCTGGCCCTCCCGAACCTGGCCGTCACGGGACTGCCCTTCGCGCGCCTGGCCGTCCCGATTCTGATCGCGGTTCTGGTTGCCGTCGCGGTCGCGATTCTGGTCCCGGTCCCGGTTCTGATCGCGGTCGCGCCATTCGCGGGGCTCGCGCGGCTGGTCGTTCTGGCCGTCGTTCTGGGAGCGCGCCTCGCGGTCGGCGGCCTGCTGGGCGGCCAGGAAGGCGGCGGCCTGCGCCCCCGTCTCGTCCTCGAAGTCGATGTCGTAGCCCTGGTTGGACAGCTCGCGCGCCGCGATCTCCGACACCGGCCGCTGCGGCTGCAGCGCTCTCAGCACCCGGAAATAGTGTTCGGCGTGCTGCAGATAGTTCTCCGCCAGCACCCGGTCGCCCGCCGACGAGGCGTCCCGCGCCAGCTGCTGATAGCGCTCATAGACGGTCTGGGCGTTGCCACGGACCTTGATGTTCTCGGGGCCTTGCGAATCCCACGAACGGTTCGGGTTGGCCGCGTTCGCATTGCCGCCGCCGGGTTTCCGGTTGCGGCCGCGCTGGCGCTTCATGCCCTTGAAATCTCTCATCGAACGTCCGTGCTGGTCGGCGTCCCCGGCGTTGGCGGGGGGGGGGGGGGGCCGTGGTTCCTGGTTCGGTCTTGGCTTGTGCTCGTCTGGGGCCCATCCCCGTTGACGATGTGATCGGAAAGACCGGTTGTCCCCCGTCGTGGTCCGCCCGAAACCGTCCGGGCCTTCACGCGCGTCCCGGCCGCGCGTCACTGGCCCAGGAAGTGGACCGGGAAGGTGCGGTTGAGAGGGAGACGAACCTGACTTAGCGCGCGCCGACCCGCTTTCCAAGGGCTTTCCCGCACGCGAGCCGCCCGCCATGAAAAAAGCCCCCGGCGCGAGGGCCGGGGGCTGGAAGTGGATCTCTTTCGCCGCCGCCGGGAGGGGATGACGTCCGACCGCGAAGGACGGCGCGGCCGTCCTGTGTCCAAAGTGTCACGGCCGACAGAAAGAGTCAAATCGGACAGCCGGACTCTTGCCTGTGTTCGTCCGAACACGGTGAACCCTTCGTTAAACCGTCAGCTGCGGCCCGGGCGTCGCGTAGGGTCCGTCAGGCGGAACAGGCTGGCCGCAAGCCCCGACGCGGGCGTGAGGGTCGTCAGCTGGGTCCGTGTGCGCGAACCCTGGGCGTCGGTGATCGTCCACTCCTGCAGCCGCAGCGGGCTGCCGGCGAAGGCCAGGATGACCGACCCGTCGTTCGGCCTCCGCGCGTCGCGCGCCGTGATGGCGAAGGCGCCCGACTGCATCCGGGTGACGCGGTCGATGGTGACGCCCTGATCGAGGCGGACGTTGCGCGCCAGGAAGGTGGACAGGGGCGTCGCCCCCAGCGGCACCTGGCGGAACACGTTCAGCCGCGGATCGTAACGTTTCACGTTCGACCCGTCCGACACGACCAGCAGCCCGGCGGGATCGGTGTACTCGAACCTCATCCGGCCCGGGCGCTGAAGATAGAACCGCCCCTGACGCCGCTGGCCGCCCGCGCCGGTTTCGACGAAGGTGCCCTGGGCCGCCGTCAGGTTCTGCAGATAGGACTGCGCCTGGGCTAGGATGGCCCGATCGGCCTGCGACAGGCCTGTCTGGGCCGAGGCGGGCAGGGCCGCCACGGTCGCCAGGGCGGCGATGCCGAAGCCGAGGTCTCTGCGGGAAAGCGTCATGTCGTTCCTTCCTCCCGTGCGGGAGCCGTTTCTATGCCGCCGTTGTGAGAGGCCAGGACGGCGCGGGCATGGCCCGACCCTGACCATATTCCGGCGGCGGGATGAAGCCTCGTTCAGGCTTCGGGGTTCCGTCAGGACCTCATTTCTCCGCTTCACCGGGTCGTTTGCCGCGATCCTGCCACGAACATTGCGCCCGCGTAACATAATGAAATCGCGGGGAGATTCATGACGGCGAAGTAACTAGGGAGCGTCAAGCAAGCTTGATATGGCGGCGCTCGACGGGGCGCGCGGTGCGCCGGGGGCTTTAGGCATGATCCGACTGAAAACCATCCTGTTGGCGGGTGCCGCCATGGCCGCCATCGGCGCGCCCGCCTTCGCCCAGACCGCCCCAGCGGCACCCGCTCCTCGGCAGACGCCACCGCCGGCCTCCGCGCCGACGCAAGAGGAGCCGGAGGCCGAGACCGACGCGGTCACCGACGTCGTCGTCACCGGCAACCGCCAGGAGACCCGCACCTCGATCGACTCGGTCAGCTACAGCCTGGCCAACGACCTGCAGGCCACGACCGGCAGCCTGGCCGACGCGCTGCGCAATGTGCCTTCCGTCGATGTCGACCCCGAGGGCAACGTCTCGCTGCGGGGCGACTCGAACGTCACCATCCTGGTCGACGGACGCCCCTCGGGCATCCTGTCAGGCGCCGGACGGGCCCAAGCCATCCAGCAGCTGCCGGCCGACCAGTATGCCCGCATCGAGGTCATGACCAATCCGTCGGCCGCCTACAGCCCCGAGGGCTCCGGCGGCGTCATCAACCTGATCACCAAGCCGAACGCGCCCCGTCCGGGCCGCCAGACGACCGGCTCGATCCGCGCCAACGTCGGCGACGACGGCAGGTGGAACGCCGGGGCCTCGGGCTCGATCCAGCAGGACCGCCTGACCCTGTCGGGCGACGTCAGCTACCGCGCCGATCCCGTCAGCGTCTCGTTCGAGCGCATCCGCGAGCAGTTCAACCCGACCACCGGGGCCCTGCTCTCGACCACCACCACCGATCAGGAGGTCGAGAACGACCAGAACGGCGCCTTCGGCCGCGTGACCGCCGAGTACCGCCTGACCGAAAAGACCCAGCTGACTGGCGAACTGCGCGGCGTCGCCTTCTCGGGCGAGGGCGACGTGGTCGGACTGTTCGAGACCCGAAGCGCCGCGGGCACGCCCACCAGCCGCTACCGCCGCGATGGCTCGGTGGACTTCGACTTCGTGAACTGGGGCGCGACCGCCCGCCTGCTGCACCGCTTCGACGACGCGGGGCATGAATGGTCCAACGAGCTGCGCTTCGACGAGAACGGCAACGAGACAGGCGGCCTGACCCTGTCGCGCTTCGCCCTCCCGGTCGGCCCCGACCTCTATGAGCTGACCGAGCAACAGACCGACCAGACCACCATCGGCCTGACCAGCGCCTACGTCCGGCCGTTCAGCGAAGGCGGGCAGCTGCGCCTGGGCTACGAGCTCAACATCCAGCAGCCGGAACAGGACTTCGTCTTCTCGCGCGGCGCGTCCGAGGCCGGCCTCGCCGTGGTGCCCGGCTTCTCGAACCGGTTCGAGGCCGAGCAGACGGTCCATGCCTGGTACGCCACCTGGGAGCGCCCCCTGACCGAGCAGTTCTCGGCCCAGCTGGGTCTGCGGCTGGAACAGGCCGAGATCGAGATCACCGACTTGACCGGCGGCACCTCGGCCGAGCAGGACTATTTCAAGGCCTATCCGACGGCCCACCTGCAGTACAAGCTGTCCGAGGCCCAGACCCTGCGCGCCAGCTATTCGCGCCGCATCCAGCGGCCCCAGCCGGCCCAGCTGAACCCCTTCGTCGCCTTCCAGGACCCGCTGAACCTGCGCTCCGGCAACCCGGATCTGGCCCCCCAGGAGACCGACGCCTTCGAGGTCATGTGGCAGCTGCGTCAGGGCCAGACCTTCTACATGGCCACCGCCTACCTCCGGGACACCGACGGTGCCTTCACCGACGTGGCCACCGACATCGGCGGTGGCGTGCTCCTGACCCGCCCCGAGAACCTCGGCTCGCGCCGCGACACAGGCGTGGAGATCACCGCCAACGGCCCCCTGACCTCGACGCTTCGCTACAGCGGCAGCGTCAACCTGTTCCGCCAGGAGATCGACTCGACCGGCATTCCCGGCGGCGGCAACCGCGAGGGGACCTTCGCCAGCGGCCGCCTGAACCTGAGCTGGCAGCCGACGCCGAAGGACTTCCTCCAGGTCTCGGGCTTCTGGCAGGGCGAGCAGCTGCTGGCCCAGGGGACTCGACAGGCGGGCGGCATGCTGAACATCGGCTATCGCAGGAAGCTGACCGAGCAGCTGTCGTTCAACTTCACCGGCCGCGACGTGCTGGGCACCTTCAACAACGACACAGTGTTCGAGACCCCCGCCTTCCGAGAGGAGTTCAATCAGGACATCAACCTGACGGCCTTCTACGTCGGCCTGACCTGGACCCTCGGCAACGGCCAACGTCGCCAGCCGGAACAGTTCGACTTCTCCACGGGACCGACCGGGGGCTGAGGCCGCTCACCCCCGCGTCGCCCAGGCCATCCAGACGGCGACGGCGGCGATCCCTGCCGCCATCGCCCGCCCGGCCCACAGGCCCCTCAGCCTGCGCATGACGACCGCCCCCGCCCCGGCCGCGCCCAGCACGATCAGGCCGTGGATCGCCACGCTGACGACCAGATGCAGGCTCCCCAGTGTCAGGGCCTGCACGACCGGCGCGGCATGATCGGGCCGGATGAAGGTCGGCAAGAGCGCCACATAGAACACCGCCGCCTTGGGGTTCAGCAGATTGCCGGTCAGACCCCTCAGGAACAGCCCGCGCAGCTTCTCCGGATCGCGCCCCACGTCCTCGACCGCCTTTCCCGCCCCGGCCCAGGCTTCCCACGCCAGCCACAGCAGGAACAGCACCCCCGCCCAGCGCACCGCCTGATACAGCGCCGGAAATGCCACCAGCACGGACGTCAGCCCGACCGCCGCCGCCACCATCCAGACGGCCAGCCCCAGGGTCACCCCCGCCACCGCCGCCAACCCCGCCAGCCGCCCCTGCGCCATCGCCACCAGCGCCAGCCAGCCCATGTTCGGCCCCGGCGTCAGCTCGATCAGCGCCACCGCCACCAGAAACGGCAGCACCACGGACGGATCGACGGGCCAGAGGGCGTGGGTCATCCGCCGACCCTAGCCCATCCGCCGCCGGCCCCTTGTGTGTCCTGAACGCCACGACCACCTGATCGGCACAGCGGCGTTGCTCCTGCGAGGACGCCGGTCCACCCTCCGTCGCCTTCAAGGGACAGCCATGAATCTCGACCTCTACTCCGACCGCGCCAAACAGGCCGTCCAGTCGGCCCAGACCCTGGCCCTGGCCAGAAAGCACCAGCAATTCGCGCCCGAGCACTTGCTGAAGGTCCTTCTGGAAGAACGCGACGGCCTGGCCAGGAACCTCATCACCGCCGCCGGGGGCGACCCCGCGAAAGCCGCCGAGGGCGCGGAAGCCCTGCTGAAGAAGCGCCCCCAGGTCGAGAGCGCCACCAGCCAGCTCTATCTGGATGGCGCCACCGCCCGCGTCTTCGCCAAGGCCGAGGAGGCCGCCAAGAAGAACGGCGACGCCTTCGTCACGACCGAACGCATCCTGTCGGCCATCGCGCGCGAGGGCGGCCCCGCGGGCGACGCGCTGAAGGCCTCCGGCGTCACCGCCGACAAGCTGGACGCCGCCGTCGCCGATGTCCGCAAGGGCAAGACCGCCGACAGCGCCGGGGCCGAGGACGCCTATGACGCCCTGAAACGCTATGCCCGCGACCTGACCCAGGCCGCCCGCGACCAGAAGATCGACCCTGTCATCGGCCGCGACGAGGAGATCCGCCGCACCATCCAGGTGCTCGCCCGCCGCACCAAGAACAACCCCGTCCTGATCGGCGAGCCCGGCGTCGGCAAGACCGCCATCGTCGAGGGCCTCGCTTTGCGCATCGTCAACGGCGACGTGCCCGAGAGCCTGAAGGACAAGACGGTGATGGCGCTCGACATGGGCTCCCTGATCGCCGGCGCCAAATACCGGGGCGAGTTCGAGGAGCGGCTGAAGGCCGTGCTGGGCGAGGTCACGGCCGCCGAGGGCCAGATCATCCTCTTCATCGACGAGATGCACACCCTGGTCGGCGCCGGAAAGACCGACGGCGCCATGGACGCGTCCAACCTTCTGAAACCCGCCCTGGCGCGCGGCGAGCTCCACTGCGTCGGCGCCACCACCCTGGATGAGTATCGCAAATACATCGAGAAGGACGCGGCCCTGGCCCGTCGCTTCCAGTCGGTCTTCATCGACGAGCCGTCGGTCGAGGACACCGTCTCCATCCTGCGCGGCCTGAAGGAGAAGTACGAGGTCCACCACGGGGTGCGCATCTCCGACAGCGCCATCGTCGCCGCCGCCACCCTGTCCAACCGCTACATCACCGACCGCTTCCTGCCGGACAAGGCCATCGACCTGATCGACGAGGCCGGCAGCCGCGTCCGCATGGCCGTCGATTCCAAGCCCGAGAGCCTGGACGAGATCGACCGCCGCCTGGTCCAGCTGAAGATCGAACGCGAGGCCCTGAAGAAGGAGACCGACGCCGCCTCTCGCCAGCGCCTCGACCGCCTCGACGACGAGATCGCCGACCTCCAGACCCAGTCCGACGACCTCACCACCCGCTGGAAGGCCGAGAAGGACAAGGTCGGCCAGGGGGCCCAGCTGCGCGAGACCCTGGACCGCCTGCGCGCCGAACTGGCGGCGGCCCAGCGCAACGGCGACCTCGGCCGCGCGTCCGAGATCGCCTATGGCCAGATCCCCCAGATCGAGAAACAGCTGGCCCAGGCCGAGGCCGACGAGAACTCCGGCGGCGGCCCCCTGACCCCCGAGGTCGTCGACGCCGAACAGATCGCCGCCGTCGTCTCCCGCTGGACCGGCGTTCCCGTCGACAAGATGCTGGAGGGCGAGCGCGAGAAGCTGCTGTCGATGGAGGACGCCCTGCGCGGCCGCGTCGTCGGTCAGGACGCGGCGCTGGAGGCTGTCGCCGACGCCGTCCGCCGCGCGCGCGCGGGCCTCAACGACCCCAACCGCCCGCTCGGCAGCTTCCTGTTCCTCGGCCCCACGGGCGTGGGCAAGACCGAGCTGACCAAGGCGCTGGCCGCCTTCCTGTTTGACGACGAGACCGCCATCACCCGCATGGACATGTCGGAATACATGGAGAAGCACTCGGTTAGCCGCCTGATCGGCGCCCCTCCGGGCTATGTCGGCTATGACGAGGGCGGCGCCCTGACCGAGGCCGTGCGTCGCCGCCCCTATCAGGTCGTCCTGTTCGACGAGGTCGAAAAGGCCCACCCCGACGTCTTCAACGTCCTGCTGCAAGTGCTGGACGACGGCCGCCTGACCGACGGCCAGGGCCGCGTCGTCGACTTCAAGAACACCCTTCTGATCATGACCTCCAACCTCGGCTCCGACGCCCTGGCCAACCAGGGCGAGGGCGAGGACGTCGAGGCTGTGCGCCCCTATGTCATGGAGGCCGTCCGCGCCCACTTCCGACCGGAGTTCCTGAACCGCATCGACGAGATCATCCTGTTCCGCCGCCTCGGCCGCGACCAGATAGCCGGCATCGTCCGCATCCAGCTGGCCCGCCTGGAAAAGCTGATGGCCGACCGCCGCCTGACCCTGTCCATCGACGACGGCGCCCTCGCCTGGCTGGCGGACAAGGGCTACGACCCGGTCTATGGGGCGCGGCCGCTCAAGCGGGTGATCCAGAAGGACCTCGTCGACCCCATGGCGAAGAAACTGCTGGCCGGAGAGCTGGAGGACGGCTCGGTGATCGCCGTGTCAGCGGGGGCGGAGGGGCTGGAGATCGGGAAGGCGCGGGTGCATTAGGTTGCTGGCGCTTCACTTCAATACCGACCCACGTTGGGTTGAAGCGATCTGCGACTGGGCGGCAACGGACGACCGGATAGATCGCGTCTGGATTTCCGGATCAAGGGCGACCGGACGGCGCACACCCAAGCCCAACCCTCCGCCCGTTCCGGACCTCGATGTTGGTTATGTCCTGACGGGCTCGGAAGATGGAGAACGACTAGGCTATGCGATCTGCATGGCTGCGCGGTGGCGTGAACTGCTGGCTCAGCACATCACTGTTCCGGTCGATCTCCAGTACGCCGAACCAGACCACGATGAACGCGTGTGGCCCTGCAATCACTGACCATGGCGTTCTCGTCTTTCGTCGGGCTTGAATCCCCTTTCGTCATCCTCCGGCAAGCCGCGCCTTCGCGGCGCAGACCGGGGGACGCAGCGGCGCGCGGGAGCGCGAAACTGTCGCGGACACCGGCGGCTGACATCGTGCCTGAACAGATCGCCTTCGGCGCCGCTGCGTCCCCCGGTCTTCGCTGCGCTACGCCGGAGGATGACGAATGAGGGGGGCGCTTCGCCGGAGGATGACGAGAGGAAGAGGTGCGCATAGGTTGTGCGGATGGGGACGCACCGCACCTTCATCGCGACCTACATCATGGCCAGCGGGCGGAACGGCTGGGTCTATATCGGGTCGAGCTCGAACCTCCACGCGCGCGTCTGGCAGCACAAGACCGGCGCCCATCCCGACGGCTACTCGGCCGAGCACGGCTGCGTTCACCTCGTTTGGTACGAACAGCATCAGTGGGTCATCGATGCGATCCGGCGCGAACGACGACTGAAGAAGTGGATGCGCGACTGGAAACTGAAGCTGATCGAAGACGCCAATCCGCAATGGCTCGACCTCGCGGCCGACTGGTACCCGGTCAACGATCCGAACTGGACCCCGCCCTCCGAAGACGACTGAGACTCCCGCGTCTCCACGGGAGCCGCCGGTCTCCTCGCCTGCCGGGCGTTCCCGGCCCTAGGGGTTGATCACCACCTTGATGCACCCGTCGGTCTTTTCCTGGAACATCTTGTAGGCGTCCGGGCCGTCTTCCAGCCTGATCTTGTGGGTGGTCAGGAAGCCGGGGTCGATCTCGCCGCCTTTCCCTTCTCCCATTGGGAGAAGGTGGCCGCGAAGCGGACGGATGAGGGTCGGGTGGCGCAGTCGGCGTGAGCCGTCGCGGGGTGGGTCTACCTCGGCAGCCGACCCTCACCCTTTCGGCTGGCGCATCGCTCCGCTCTGCGAGCCTCAAGCCCTCTCCCAATGGGAGAGGGACACTAACGCCCCAGCGCCTTCGCCCGCTCGCGGATCGCGTCGTCGATGCGCCAGGGTTCGCCCAACGCCTGTTCGTTGGTGAAGCGGATCACCGTCCAGCCCAGGGCCTCGATGGCGACCTGACGGTGGTGATCGCGGGTGACCACGTCGTCGCGCTCATGCACCCCGCCGTCGATCTCGACGACCAGCTTCAGCGGCAAACAGGCGAAGTCCATGACATAGGGTCCGACCGGATGCTGTCGCCGCATTCACCACCCATCGACCGCCCCGCCGCGCAGACGCTGCCAGACGCGGTCCTCGGCGAGACCGGATCCCTGTCGCAACGACCGGGCGCGCGGGGTCAGGCGGGACGAGGTCATGGGAGTGAGCTTATCCCGTTCCTTCTCCCGGTGGGTCGACGAAGGATCGCATGCGATCCGAGGAGGGGTGGCCGCGAAGCGGACGGATGAGGGTCGGGTGGTGCAGTCGGCGTGAGCCGTCGCGGGGTGGGTCTACCTCGGCAGACGACCCTCACCCTTTCGCGTTTCCAATCGCTGCGCTCTTGGACGCTCAAGCCCTCTCCCAATGGGAGAGGGAACAAGGGTCGCACCTCTGGCGCCCCCGCCACGCCCCAACCATCTCCTCCCCCATGTCCCGCTCCTCCGCCCTCGCCCGCGTGACGGACCGGCCGCGTCCCGGCGACGGGGCGTGGCCCGGCTATCTGCTGGGCGCGCTGTTCGCCGGCGTGGCGGGGTGGCAGATCGCAAACGGCGGCCCCATCCCCTGGGCCCTGTCGATCCCGGCGCTGAACGAGGGGCGCTACGAGACCATCCTGACCCACATGGTCAGCCACGCCGGCCTGCCGCACCTGATGTTCAACACCCTGGCCCTGCTCAGCCTCAGCCCGCCGGTGGTGCGGGCCATGCGGCGCGGTCGAACCGGGCCGCCGATGATCGCGCGCTATCTGGCCTTCTTCCTGCTCGGAGGCCTGGCCTCGGCCGGGCTGTTCATGGTGATGAACCTGGACCAGACCCTGCCCATGCTGGGGGCGTCCGGGGCCATCTGCGCCCTGTGGGGCCTGCTGGCGCGGATCGATCCCGAGGGCGGGCCGGACAAGGCGATGTGGTCGCCCCATGCGCTGCGGGTCATCCGGGACTTCGTCATCTCGAACGCCGTCCTCGTCCTGCTGATCAACGGGCTGGCGGCGGCGGCCGGCGCGCCCGGCGGCATAGCCTGGGAGGGACACCTGGGCGGCTTCCTGTTCGGCCTTCTGCTCGGCCCGCTGTTCCTGCCGCTCCGGCCGCCGCCCCCGCCTATGGGGCCGTGGGGCCCGCGCGTCTGAGGGTGCGTCCGTTTCTGACGCAGGCGCGCGTCAGACTGTGCCCGGTCCCGGCGCGGGATCAGGTCGAGGGGGTGCCGATTTCAGACATTTCAGACGGTTCGCACGCTGTTTTTCGCCTTACAGCAGGACGGCGAAGATCAGGCTGACGACGGTGATATCGAAGGCGCGGGCAGCGAAGGCGGTCATGGCGGGCGTCCGGGGCGAGGATCAGGTGCCCCGGTCCCTGCAAGCGCTGGGCCAATCCTAGACGTCGGTCTTCTTGACCACCCCGGCCGGCGGGCGGCGGTCCTTCTCGCCCGAATATTCGTTGCCGAGATAGCTGGACCGGGCCGCGTCCAGCACGGGCGGCCCGCCCTTCAGGCCGCGCCTCTGGCCCGTCTGGCCCATCAGCTGGGCGGCGAAGGCGGCGGCGGGGTCGAGCGGAGCGTGGTCATGGGGCGCCGCCTCCTCGGCAGGCCTTGCCGCATCGTCCGCCGGGGCCGGCGACACGGGCACCAGGGCGCGGCTCATGGAGGCGGCGCGGCGGTCGGCGGCGTCGCGGCGCTGGGCCTCGCGGCGGTCGCGCGGGCCGACGGGGGGAATGGGGCCGACCTCGCGGGTCATGCCTCAGCCGCCGCGCGCGCCGGCCAGCCGGTCGATCTGGGCCTTCATCTCGTCCATCTGGCGACGCATCTCGTCCAGCGCCGGATCGGCGGCCGGGGCGGTGCCGGTCGCGGGGGCGGACGTCGGGGCCGGCGCGTCCGCGGGGCGGGCATAGGCCGGAAAGGGGAACATCTTCATCGCCTGCTCGAACATCGCCATGTTCTGCTTGGCCGCGGCCTCCAGCATGCCGCCGCCCATCAGGGCCCCGGGGGTGGTCCCCATGGCCTTGGTCATCTGCTCGCGGAACCCCTCCTGCTGGCGGGTGAAGTTCTCCAGCGACATCTGCAGATAGCTGGGCAGGACGCCCTCCATCTGGCCGCCGTAGAAGCCGATCAGCTGGCGCAGGAACTGAACGGGCAGCAGGGCCTGGCCCCGGCTCTCTTCCTCGAAGATGATCTGGGTCAGGATCTGACGGGTCAGGTCCTCGTTGGTCTTGGCGTCGAAGACGACGAAATCGGTGCCGTCACGCACCATTTTCGCCAGATCATCGAGGGTGACGTAGGCGGAGCTGGCGGTGTTGTAGAGGCGGCGGTTGGCGTATTTCTTGATGACGACGTGGTCGCCGTCCTTGCCCTTGCCGTTGGTCTGGGTGCTGTCGGCCACGATCACATCCCTGTTGTGCGGCTCTCGTTATCCCGCAGTGCGGGACAGGGCGCCAGTGCCCGTGACGGTTTCTTGTCAGGTCCCGTCTTCTCGGGGATTTGCCCCTCAGGCCAGGTTGGGCGCCAGGACCACGCCCACAAGCACGGCGGCCCAGTGGACCCCCGCCCCGGCCACGACGAACCCGTGCCAGATGGCCCTGCGGTACTTCAGCTTGGGCGCGATGAAGAAGAAGACCCCGGCCGTATAGATCAGCCCGCCCAGCACGAGCAGGCCGAGCGCGATCGGGTGGACCGTGTCGATCATGGGCTTCAGCGCGATCACCGCGATCCAGCCGAACACGACATAGACCCCGCTCCAGAAGGCGTCGGAGATGCGCGGCGCGAACAGCTTGGCCATGACGCCCGCGACGGCGATGGACCAGACCGCCAGGGTGAAGCCGATCGACCACCAGCCCTCGAATCTCTGGGTCGTGAAGGGGGTATAGCTGCCCGCGATCATCAGAAAGATGGCCGCCTCGTCCAGCCGGCGCAGCACGGGCCGCGCCGCGCACGGCCGGGTCAGGTTGTAGACCGTCGAGGCCGTCAGCATGGCCACCAGGCACAGGGCATAGACGGCCGTGGCGAACACCACCCCGCCGCCGCCATAGAGGGCCGACATCACCGCCAGGGCAATGCCGCCCACGGCCGCCAGCGTCAGGCCCACGGTGTGGACAACCAGGTCGGCGGTATGTTCGGAGGGCGTCTCGTAATGCTCCTCCAGATCGATCTGATCGGGGGTGCAGAGGCGACGGGCGTGACGCTTGAAGAAGTCCAGCATGATCGCACCAACTCGGCAGTTCTGCCTGTCGTTCCGTCCATATGGACATAGGCCGATGACTTTCGCCTGAACAGAGCGACCGGGCGTGACGAAAGGGATCGAATGCGGCAGAAACGCCACGGATTTTTTGTTGGCCTATCGCGCAGTCGCGCTACTTGAGGCTGGATTTCCGAGGACCACCCCATGACCGACGTCGTCATCGTTTCCGCCGCCCGCACGCCGGTGGGCTCCTTCCTGGGAGCCCTGTCCTCGCTTCCGGCCTCGACGCTGGGCGAGATCGCGATCCGGGCGGCGCTGGAGCGGGCGGGGGTCGACCCCACCGACGTCGACGAGGTCATCCTGGGCCATGTGCTTCAGGCCGCAGCCGGCCAGGGCCCCGCCCGCCAGGCCGCCATGGGTGCCGGCATCCCCAAGGAAACCCCGGCCTGGAGCCTGAACCAGATCTGCGGCTCTGGCCTGCGGGCCGTGGCGCTCGGCTACCAGCAGATCGCAATGGGCGACGCCCGGGTGATCGTCGCGGGCGGACAGGAGAGCATGAGCCAGGCCCCACACGCCCAGCATCTGCGCACGGGCCAGAAGATGGGCGACCTGTCGTTCACCGACACCATGATCAAGGACGGCCTGTGGGACGCCTTCAACGGCTATCACATGGGCCAGACGGCCGAGAACATCGCCGAGCGGTACCAGATCAGCCGCGCCGACCAGGACGCCTTCGCCCTCGCCAGCCAGCACAAGGCCGAGGCGGCGCAGACGGGCGGCAAGTTCGACGCCGAGATCGTGCCGGTCGTGATCGCGGGCCGGAAGGGCGACGTCACCGTCGACAAGGACGAATACATCCGCCACGGCGCGACGCTGGAGTCCATGGAGAAGCTGCGGCCGGCCTTCACCAAGGACGGCACCGTCACCGCCGCCAATGCGTCGGGCCTGAACGACGGCGCCGCAGCCCTGGTCCTGATGTCGGCCGAGGACGCCCGGACGCGGGGGCTGGAGCCCCTCGCGCGCATCGCCTCCTGGGCGACGGCGGGAGTCGATCCGGCGGTCATGGGCACCGGCCCGATCCCGGCGTCGCGGAAGGCGCTCGAAAAGGCCGGCTGGAGCGTCGCCGACCTGGACCGCGTGGAATCCAACGAGGCCTTCGCCGCCCAGAGCCTGTGCGTGCTCAAGGAACTGGGCCTCGACCCGACGAAGGTGAACGTCAACGGCGGCGCGATCGCAATCGGCCATCCGATCGGCGCGTCCGGCGCCCGCATCCTGACCACCCTGCTGCACGAGCTGAAGCGCGAAGGCCTGTCGAAGGGCCTGGCCACCCTGTGCATCGGCGGCGGCATGGGCGTGGCGCTGTGCGTCGAGCGCGCGTGAGGCTCTAGAGCGCCGCCTTCAGCTCCCTGAGGAAGGCCTGCCGCTCGTCCGACCGCTCGCGGCTGGTCGCGCTGGGCCAGGCCGACAGGAAGACGACGACAAGCTTCCGTTCCGGATCGACGTGGATCATCTGGCCGAAGATGCCCGCCGCCTCGAACTGGGCCCCGTCGGCGCGGGTCCACCACTGGGCCCCATAGCCCCGGTCGTTCTCGGGAAAGTCCACCATCTGCGACGTGGCGCTCTCGAACCAGCGCGGGGTGGCGATCTGGCCGCCGGGGACCGTCCCGCGCTCCAGTGCCATCAGCCCGACGCGACCCCAATCCCGCAGCGTCGCGGAGACGCAGCACCCGCCCGCCTCCTTGCCCTGGGCGTCCAGCATCCAGAAGGCCGGGTCCTCCATGCCCGCCGGGTCCCAGACCTTCTCCTTGAGGTATTCCGCCAGCGGTCGGCCCGTGGCGCGCGCGACCAGCACCCCGATCAGATTGGTCTCGCCGGTGTTGTAGTGCCACCGCTCGCCCGGCGGATGTTCGCGCGGCAGGGCTCGCAGATAGGCGACGGTGGCGTCGAGATCCGCTGGCGGCGGCGTCAGGTAGAACCGGGCGACGTCCGAGTTGGCGTCGGCATAGTCCTCGTTCCATCGCGCACCCGAGGTCATGGTCAGGACATGGGCGATCTGCACCCCGTCGTAAGCCCCGCCCGCCAGCTCCGGGAGATAGTCGGTCACCAGGTCGTAGGGGCTGCGGATCGCCCCGTCCGCGATCGCCGCCCCGACCAGGGTCGAGGTCAGAGACTTGGTCATGGAGAAACTGTCCCAGTGATCCTGGGGCGTCAGGCCCAGGCCATAACGCTCCATCCGCACGCGGCCGTCCTGGATCACGATCAGGCCCGACACGCGCTGGGCCTCCATGAAGGCGGCGGGGTCCAGGGCCAGCGGTTCGCCCGGCGGCAGGGCGCGCGGCGTCGGCGACGGCTCGATCCGGGCGTGGGGGATCAGCTCGGGCATGCGCCGCAGATCCCGCTCGCGTCGTTCGGCGGGCCAGAACAGCACCTGCAGATCGGCGGGCAGGGGCGGGGCCGTCTGGGCGGCCCCAACCGACGGCGCGGCCGTGGCCAGCACCGCGACGATCAGCATGAGAAGACGGGGCGTCATGGGCGGCACTCCTTCAGCCTCGCCATTGTCTCGGCGAGCCCCGCTGTGTCAAGCACCCTTGACGCCATCTAGGCGGGCCAGGTCGCAGGATCGGCCCCCAGCACCTCGCCGGCCAGATACAGCGACCCGCAGATCACCACCCGCCCGGCGCCGAGGGTCAGAGCCCGCGACAGCGCCGCCTCAACCGACGTCGCGCTCTGAGCCCCCAGGCCGTGGCCGCGTGCGATCGCCGCCAGGGCATCGGGCTCGGCCGCCGTGCCCTCGAAGCCGACGGTGAAGACGTGGGCTCCCGTGTTCTTCAAGGCCTCGAAGAAGCCGCCGTGGTCCTTGTTGGCCAGCATGCCGACGATCAGGGCGAGGGGTCGCGGCGCATGCCTCTGGCGCTCGGCCAGGGTGTCAGCCAGGGCGCGGCCGGCGTGCGGATTGTGCCCGCCGTCCAGCCACAGCTCGGCATCCGCCGCCTTGGCCGCTGCGCCATAGGGTCCGGCCGTCAACCGTTGCATCCGGGCGGGCCAGCGCACGGCCGCGATCCCCTCGGCGATGGCGGCCTCGGGCAGATCGAGTTCCAGGGCCACGGCGGCGGCGAGGCCCGCATTGGCGATCTGGTGCGGCCCGACCAGGGCGGGCGCTGGCAGGTCCAGGAACCGCTCGGTGTTCTGGAACACCATGCCGCCCCGTTCGGCCCAGACGTCGAAGTCGGTGCCCATGACGGTCAGGGGCGTGTGGACCGCCGCCGCTTTCGCCTCGATCACGGCCATGGCGGCCTCGGACTGCCGGGCCACGATCCCCCGCGCCCCGGCCTTGAGGATACCCGCCTTCTCGCCCGCGATGATCGAGATTTCGGTGCCCAGGAACTCGGCGTGATCCAGATCGACGGGCGCGATCACGCTCAGCAGCGGCCGCTCGATGACGTTGGTCGCGTCCAGCGTCCCGCCCAGCCCGACCTCGACGATGGCCAGATCGGCGGGCGTCTCGGCCATGGCCACGAAGGCGGCAGCCGTGGTGCTCTCGAATACCGTGGTCTCGACGCCCCGGACCGCCTCGATCCTGTCCAGGATGGCCGAAAGGGTGTCGTCGCTGACCAGCGTCCCGGCCAGCCGGATCCGTTCGTTGAACCGCACCAGATGCGGCGAGGTGTAGACGTGGACCTTGAGGCCCGCCGCCTCCGCCATCGCCCGGATGAAGGCGACGGTCGATCCCTTGCCGTTGGTCCCCGCCACGTGGATGACCGGCGGCAGCCGGTGCTGCGGCTCGCCCAGCACGGCGCACAGCGTCCGCATCCGGTCCAGCGACAGGTCGATCTTCTGGGGGTGACGGGCGCGCAATCGAGCGGAAACGGGGTCCATGCCTGTTCTTACCTCTCTCGCATCGGCGACGGGAGGGCGTATGGCTGGCCCATGTCCGTCCGTGCGATCCTTCGAACGATCCTCGCCGTCGCCTTCCTCGCGGCAGGGGGCCTGCATGTGCTGATCCCGGCACCCTTCCTCGGCATTACACCCGGCTGGGTGCCGTTCGCCCCGGCGGTCATCGCCGTGACCGGCCTCGCCGAGATCGCCGGAGCCGTCGGCCTTATGGTTCCGCGCCTGCGCCGGGCGGCCGGGATCGGGCTGGCGCTGTATGCCGTCTGCGTCTTCCCGGCCAACATCCAGCACGCGATCATCGATCTGAATCGCGCCGAACCCCTGCTCGGTTGGGCCTATCACGGGCCCCGCCTGCTGCTTCAGCCGGTCATCGCCTGGCTGTGCCTGTGGGTCGCCGGGGTGATCGACTGGCCCTTCGGCCGCCGTCAGGCCGCCTGACGCCGTCCGCCCATCAACATCGACAGGATGCGGCCCAGGGTCTCGGGCAGGTCGGCGCGGGCGACGACGCGGTCGACCATGCCCTTTTCCTGCAGATACTCCGACCGCTGGAAGCCCGGCGGCAGCTTCTCGCGGATCGTGGTCTCGATCACGCGCGGCCCGGCGAACCCGATCAGGGCTCCCGGTTCCGCCAGATGCACGTCGCCCAGCATGGCATAGGACGCCGTCACTCCCCCTGTGGTCGGATCGGTCAGGACCACGACATAGGGTAGCTGTGCTTCTTTCAATTCCTGCACCGCCAGGGTCGTGCGGGCCATCTGCATCAGGCTCAGCGCGCCCTCCTGCATCCGCGCCCCACCGGCGGCGGTGAAGCAGACCAGAGGCACGCCCCGCTCGATCGCCGCGCGCGCGGCGGCGATGAAGCCCTCGCCCGCCGCCATGCCCAGCGACCCGCCCATGAAGGCGAAGTCCTGGACCACGGCCACCGCCGGTGTGCCGTCGATGTCGCCATAGCCGATCGACATGGCGTCCTTCAGACCGGTGGCCTTCCGCGCCGCGATCAGACGCTCGCGATAGGGCTTGCCATCGGAGAATTTGAGCGGGTCCTCCGCCACCTCGGGCGAGGCGATCGGCTCATAGCTGCCGCCGTCGAAGGTGTAGCCCAGCCGCTGGGAGGCATTGATCCGCATGTGTCGGCCGGACGGCGTGACCCACAGGGCCGCCTCCAGATCGGGGCGGTACAGCATGTCGCCCGAGTCCGGGTCCTTGACCCACAGATTGTCGGGCGTGTCGCGCCGACTGACGATCTTGCGAACGCCAGGGGCGAAGCGACTGAGCCAGCCGCCGCGCTTTTCCTGTGGAGGTTTGGGAGGGGTCTTGTCGGCCATCGGCGCGCTCTTAGACCGTTTCCGTGACCCGCGCACCCCGCACGGCATCACCCAGCGCCCGGACCTTGGCCAGAACACGCGGCGCGGCGGGCTCGCCACCCTCCAGCGCCGCCGCCACTTCGTCGACCAGCACCGAGCCGGCAACCACCGCGTCCGCCACCCGCGCGATCTCGGCGGCGCGTTCCGGCGTCTTGACGCCGAAGCCGACCGCAACCGGCAGACCCGACGCGCGCCGGACTCGCTCCACCGCCGGAGCCACCGACGCCGACTGCGCCTCCTTGACCCCCGTCACCCCCGCGACCGAGACATAGTAGACAAAGCCCGAGGTCCGCCGGGCGATCACCTCCAGCCGCGCGTCGTCCGACGTCGGCGTGGCCAGCCGGATCAGCGACAGACGCTCGGCGTCCAGCGCGTCGGTCAGGGGATCGGCCTCTTCCGGCGGACAGTCCACGACGATGACACCGTCCACCCCCGCCGCCGCCGCGTCCCGTGCGAAGGCGGCATAACCATGGGTTTCGATCGGATTGAGATAGCCCATCAGGATCAGGGGCGTGTCGGCGTCGTTGTCCCGAAACGCCTTGGCCAGATCCAGCGTGCCCTTCAGCGTCAGCCCGGCCTTAAGCCCGCGCAGCGCGGCGCGCTGGATCGGCGGCCCCTCGGCCATCGGATCCGAAAAGGGAAAGCCCAGTTCGATGATGTCGGCCCCGGCGGCGGGCAGGCCGCGCAGGATCTCCAGCGCCTCGTCGCGCGACGGATCGCCCGCCATCACATAGGCGACAAAGCCGGCCCGGCGTTCGGCTTTCAGCGCGGCGAAACGGGCGTCGATGCGGGCGGTGGTCATTGGGGCGTCGTCGGGGCGGCGGGAGGCGTCGGGGCGGCAGGCTGGGCGGCACAGACGTCGCCCGGGATGGTGGCCAGGGCGATGTAGGCCGGGGCAGCCGGAGCCGCCACCTGACGGCCGTCGTCGAACGCCACCAGCTGGAAGCCGTCGCAGCCCCCCTCGGGCCGCCGCCGCACATAGACCACGCGGTTGTCGTCGCCGTCCGCAGCAATCCACCCCTGTTGCGCGAAGGCCGCGTTCCAGGCGTCCGCCAAGGCCGCGGCCCCCGCCTGGGTGGTGACAAAACAGGTCGCCAGCGTCGTCATCGCCGGTCGCCCCCCGCAGGTCGGATCGGCGGCGACGCCTTCGACGGCCGGGATTTCGACGTCCAGTGCCGGTCGCGGCGGGGCGGCGGCGGTCTGAACGGCCAGGGCGGCCATCAGGATCGAAACGCTCATGCTCACAACTCCACGCCCAGATGCTGGGCCACGGCGAAGATGTCCTTGTCGCCCCGTCCGCACATGTTCAGCACCACGTCGCCATCCTTGCCGACCTCGGCGGCGATTTCGCCGATGCGGGCGAGGGCATGGCTGGGCTCCAGCGCCGGGATGATGCCTTCCAGCTTCGAGCACAGCTGGAACTGCTCCAGCGCCTCGGCGTCCGTCGCCGACCGATACTCGGCCCGGCCGATGTCCTTCAGCCAGGCGTGCTCGGGGCCGATGCCGGGATAGTCCAGGCCGGCCGAAATGGAATGGCCTTCCAGGATCTGCCCGTCGTCGTCCTGCAGCAGATAGGTCCGGTTGCCGTGCAGCACGCCCGGCCGGCCGCCCTGCAGCGAGGCCGCATGGTCGGGCCCATCCAGACCGCGCCCCGCCGCCTCTATCCCGATCAGCCTAACACCCGCGTCCTCGATGAAGGGGTGGAACAGGCCGATGGCGTTGGAGCCACCGCCGATCGCCGCGACCAGCGCGTCGGGCAGCTTGCCGCGCCGGGCCTGCATCTGGACCTTGGCCTCGCGCCCGATCACCGACTGGAAGTCCCTGACCATCGCCGGATAGGGGTGCGGCCCCGCCGCCGTGCCGATCAGATAATAGGTGTCGGCGACATTGGTGACCCAGTCGCGCAGGGCCTCGTTCATTGCGTCCTTCAGCGTCCCCCGCCCGCTGGTCACCGGAATGACCTCGGCGCCCAGCAGCTTCATGCGGAAGACGTTGGGCGACTGCCGCTGCACGTCCGCCGCGCCCATATAGACCACGCACTGCAGGCCGAAGCGGGCGCAGACGGTCGCCGTCGCCACCCCGTGCTGGCCGGCGCCCGTCTCGGCGATGATCCGCTTCTTGCCCATCCGCATGGCCAGCAGGATCTGGCCCATGCAGTTGTTGATCTTGTGCGCGCCCGTGTGGTTCAGCTCGTCGCGCTTGAACCAGATGTTGGCCCCGCCGTGGTGGGCCGTCAGGCGCTCGGCGAAATACAGGGGGCTGGGCCGACCGACGTAGTGGGTGAGGAAGTCGTCCAGCTCGGCCTGGAATGTCGGGTCCGCCTTGGTCGCCTCATAGGCCTGGTTCAGCTCCAGCACGAGCGGCATGAGGGTCTCGGCCACGAACCGTCCGCCATAGGGGCCGAAGCGGCCGTCGGCATCGGGCATGGCGTACTGGTTGGGGATAATGGCGTTCACGGGCGTCAGCCTTGCGGTCAGCAGGGGCCGAAATGCGGCCGGGCGAAATCGATCAGGCCACGGCCTTCAGAAAGACCGCGATCCGGGCGGCGTCCTTAACACCCGGGCCGCTTTCGACGCCAGAGGACACGTCCAGCAGGGGCGCGCCGCTGATCGCCGCAGCCTGGGCTGCATTTTCGGGCGTCAGACCGCCCGCGAGGAACCAGTCATGCCGAAACGACCGTCCCTGCATCATCGCCCAGTCGAACGAGGCCCCGACCCCGCCGGGCAGACTCGACCCCTCGGGCGGCTTCGCATCGAACATCAGATGGTCGGCATAGGTTTCCCAATCCCCGACCGCGTCCAGGTCCCCTGGCACCGAGACCGGCAGCACCTTGATGATCCCCGCCCCGGTCAGCCGGCGCACGTCCGCCGCCCGTGCCACGGTCTCGTGTCCATGCAGCTGCACGAAGTCGGGCCTCAGATGCGCCCCGATCCGGCTCAGCAGGTCGTCATCGGCATCGACCGTCACCGCGACGATCCCTGCCCGCCCCCGCGCGCGCTCGAACAGCGGCCGCGCATCCTCCGGGGAGATGTCGCGCGGGCTCCGGGCGAAGAAGACCGCCCCGACGAAGGCCGCGCCGTGGTCCAGGGCGACATCGAGGGTATCGGCCGTGGTCAGGCCGCAGATTTTTACGCGGGTCATAGAGAGAGGGTCTCGATACCGAGATTTCGCGCGCCACGTGCCAAGGTATCATCAAAGGTTGCCAGGACGCATCCAAGACGCTCGACGACCGCCAGATGAAGCGCGTCCGGTGCCTTCAAGACACCGTCGCGGACAAGGAGGCGACGCGCGCGAATGAAGTCCGCACTCGCCACGACTTCAAGCCGGAACTCGTCCTGAACAAGAGTGTCGAAGTTTCTCTCAGCCTCCGCGACGTCCGCTCGCGCGATCCGGCCCTGACGCGCTTGGACAGAAAGCGCCGAGCTGAATTCTGCTGCGACCCAATGACTGACCACAAGCTCGTGCCCTTGCATGATCCAGTCCTCAGCCTGTTCCGAGTGCACGTCCGTTATAAAAAGGGCGATGACAACGCTGGTGTCGAGATAGACGCTCAATAGCGGTATCCGTCGCGCATCTCTCGCAAGAGCGCGGCCGCGTCGGTCGGTTGCTTCGGCTTTATCCTGACGCTGCGAAGCCACTCGATATCTACGGGCGAGCGGCGGGCTGTCGCCTCTGCCGGATTCAGCCGAGCGATCGGTTTCCCGCGCCGTGTGATCACGACCTCCTCACCGCTCAACATCCTGTCGAGGAGTTTGGGCAGGTTGTTCTTTGCTTCCGCAACAGAATAGCTCGACATGGCCATCTATATAGCTACGCGGGCTTCCGCTGTCGACGTCAATCCCGATACAGGTCTGCGTCCGGATCGCTCCCGCCCCGCACCTCCGCCGCCACGATCTGGCTGGCGATCACGGAATAGGTGATGCCGTTGCCGCCGAAGCCCATGACGGCCCAGCAGTGGTCCATGCCCTCGACCGGCCCGATCGACGGCAGCCCGGTCGCGCTCTCGCCGAAGGCCCCGGCCCAGCTGTAGTCGATTTCGAATTCCAGCTTCGGCATCAGCCGCTTCAGCTTGGCGGCGATGGTTTCGCATTTCCGCTTCAGCTTGGCCTGGTCGTCGTGGGCCAGAGGATCGGCCTCGTCCTCGCCGCCGACGATCAGCCGACCGTCCCCGCCCATGCGGAAATACAGGTACGGATCGGACGCCTCCCACACCAGCATGTCCTTCAGCCAGGCCGGGCAGGGCGTCCGCGGCTTGGTCGCCAGGGCCCAGGTCGAGATCACCTTCGCGCCCGGCGTCGGCACGCCCTTGGGAAACTCGTAGCCGCAGCAGAAGATGACCTTTCTGGCCCGCACGGCATGGCCTGCGTCGGTCATCAGGGTCGCCCCGTCTGGGTCGGGCAGGACCTCCAGCGCCTCGACCTTTGAATAGACCTTCGCACCGTCCGCGATGGCCCGCCTCAGCAGTCCTGCCGCCAGCCGCGCCGGATCGGCGCTGGCAGAGCCCTTGGATACGATCGCGCCGGTCCGGTCGATTCCGTGGGTCTCGCGCAGCTCCGCGGGGCCGATGTAGCGGCTCTCCAGCCCCAGGGCCGCCCGCGCCTCGGCCTCGGCCTCCAGCGCCCGGTGGCCATACTCGTCCCCGGCGATGTAGAGCGAGCCCTTGTCCTTCATCCCGCAGACGATCCGCTCCTCGGCCACGATCCGCTTCAGGTCGTCGACGGCCGAGCGCGACCGGCGATAGGCCTGCGCGGCGTCCTTCGCCCCGATCTTCTCGGTCAGCGCCGTCAGCGGCAGGTCGATCTCCCACTGCAGCATGGCGGTCGAGGCGACGGTGGACCCCATCAGCGGCGGCCGCCGGTCCAGCACGGCGACCGAATGGTCCCGGCTCAGCTCACGCGCCATGAAGGCCCCGCTGATCCCGGCGCCGACGATGCAGACGTCGACGGTGATCGCCCGGTCCAGGGCACGCACCGGCACGCCCAGCCCCGGACTGTCGGCCCACACCGATCGCCCGGTCCTCAGGTCTCGCTTGATCGTGGTGCCGGTCATGGTATCTCCGCTGAAAGCGGAGCCATAAGCCCGGGCGAGCGTGGCGGTTCCGTCAGGCGAAGATGGCGGCGATCTCGGCCTCGGTCGCGCGCCGCCACGCACCGGGCTTGAGATCGGCCGGAAGCGCCAGCCCGCCCAGCCGCTCGCGGTGCAGCGCCTCGACGTGGTTGCCAACGGCCGCGAACATCCGCCGCACCTGATGATAGCGCCCCTCCGTCACCGTCAGCCGCGCCTCGCTCTCCGACAGCGGCTCCAGCACCGCCGGGGCCAGGGGCTTGTCCTCGCCCTCCAGCACCAGGGTGCCCGATGCGAACACCTCGCCCTCGGTGCCGCCCAGGGGCCGCGCCAGGGTCGCGTGATAGACCTTGGCCACATGGCGTTTGGGTGAAATGACCCGGTGCAGCAGGTCGCCGTCGTCGGTCAGCAGCAAAAGGCCACTCGTCTGCTTGTCCAGCCGCCCGATGGTCGAGATGGCCGGATCGCGCCGCCGCCACCGGTCGGGCAGGACGTCATACACCAGCGCCCCGTCCTCCTTGTGCGAACAGGTCATGCCCAGCGGCTTGTTCAGGATCAGCACCAGCCCCGGCGGGGGATCGACCGGCCGCCCGTCGATGACCATCCGCTCGCTCAGGTCCGGCATCACCGCGATGCGCTTGGACACGTCGGTCAGATCGAGGCCGTCCAGCACGATCCCACCCACCTTGCCCAGCCGCGCGATTTCGGCGCGAGAGCCATAGCCCATCGAAGACAGCAGCTTGTCGACGCGGGCCGTCGGTGGCTTTTTCATGTCACTACCGCCCTTACGGCTACTTGAGCGACGCTCACTTCACCGCCTCGAACAGCTTGTAGCCGCCGCCGTCCTTGACCGGCGTTACGCGCTTGAAGGCCGCGTTCAGCTCGGCCTCATAGGGCAGGTGCCGGTTCGCCACGATCCACGCCACCCCGCCCTTCTTCAGCATCCCGGCCGCCTTCCGAACGAAGGCCTGGCCCAGCCGCCGGTCCTCAGCCTCGCCGTCGTGGAAGGGCGGGTTGGAGACGATGAAGTCCAGGTCGCCGCCGTCTTCCAGCATCCGGGCATCGGCCCATTCGAACATCGCGCGCGCATCGTCGATGTTGCGCCGCGCCGCCTCGATCGCCCGCCGGTCCAGATCGATCAACCGCAGCGACGTCACGGCGGGCGACCGCAGGACCACTGTCGCCAGCGCCCCATAGCCGCATCCAAGGTCCGCCCCATGTCCCTTCAGCACCGGCAAATGGCCGGCCAGCAGGGCGGACCCGGCGTCGATCCGATCCCAGGCGAACACGCCGGGCTGCGACCACGCTTCCAGGCCCTCGACCTGCTGCATCGCGCCCGCCGCGATCGCCGTGTCCAGCCCGGTCACCGTCTCAGGCTTCACCACGACGCAGCGCCGGTGGTGCGCCTTGGCGCTCTCGCCGACCTCCAGGCTGAAGCTCTCCAGCTCCTTCTTCAGCCGCGACCCGCCCCGGTCCTTCAGGGCCATGACGTCCAGCCGTCCCCCGACCCGCAGCGCCCGCAGCGCCTGGGCCAGCGCATACCGCCGCTCCAGCACGCCGGGCGGCGCATAGATCATCGCCGCCTCGACCGAACCGTCGGCGACGCTCTCCAGCGAGGTCGAACCGGGGATCAAGGGCGAGGTCTGGGTGGCATCGCCGGGCGGGTCGAAGACCAGCGGCGGCCGGCCATAGAGCAGGGTGGTCATCGGCGGGTGATAGCGCCGAAGACGCTCTGTCCGAAAGCCATTGCTCACCGCGCTCGACCGTTTCAGATGAAGCGAAGTTGAATCCCGGTCGCTCGGAGAAACCCATGACCCACCCCATCCGTGTCGGCATCGGCGGCTGGACCTACGAGCCTTGGCGGGGCGTCTTCTACCCCTCCGACCTGACCCAGAAGCGCGAACTGGAGTTCGCCAGCCGGGCCCTGACCTCCATCGAGATCAACGGCACCTACTATTCCACCTTCAAGCCTGACAGCTGGATGAAGTGGCGAGACGAGACGCCCGACGGCTTTGTCTTCTCGGTCAAGGCCAGTCGCTACTGCACCAATCGCAAGGTGCTGTCGGACATGGGCGAGTCGATGGACCGGTTCCTCGGCCAGGGCCTGACGGCGCTGGGCGACAAGCTCGGTCCCATCAACTGGCAGTTCATGGGGACGAAGAAGTTCGACGCCGAGGACTTCGAGGGCTTCCTCAAGCTATTGCCCAAGGAACTCGACGGGGTCTGCCTGCGCCACGCGCTCGAGGTCCGCAACCCGACCTTCGACACGCCCGCCTTCTTTGATCTGGCGGCCAAGTACGGCGCGGCCATCGTCTATGCCGAGGACGACGAGGCTCCCGAGTGGCCCCGTATCGACCAGCCCACCGCCGACTTCACCTATGCCCGCCTGATGTCCAGCCGCGAGGACGAGCCGACCGGCATGACCTCGGTCGAGCTCGACGCCATCGCCGCCCGGACGCATGGCTGGGCGAAACGCGGCGAGGTGTTCGCCTACTTCATCGCCGGAGCGAAGGTCCGCAATCCTGCCGCCGCCCAGGCCCTGATCGCTCGACTGAACAGCTAGCCGGGGTTCCTGGCGAACCAGTCGACGATCGCAGGCATGTCCCGCTCGAAGCCGCCCGGGACATAGACGTTCAGCAGGCCCGCGCGCGCGTCGGATCGGTTGGCGAAGTCGTGGGTGACGCCCGGTGCGGCCCGGACGAAGCCGCCTTTGGGCACGTCGATCCAGGCGTCTCCGATCTGAAAACTCATCACGCCTTCGATCACATAGAAGATGTCGTCGTGGGCCTCGTGACTGTGCGCGCCGGGCCCCGCCGTCTGCGGCTCCAGCCACCATTCGGAGATGGAATAGGCCGCGCCCGTCTCCTGCTCGTCGGCTTTGAAGATCGCCTCCATCTGGCCCATGGGGTAGGCGCGCCCTTCGCCGGGCCCCAGAATGATCGCCTCGTCTCGTGCTGCCGACATCGGTTCTCGTCCTCGTGGTATCCTTGCGGTTCGCATCCTGAGACAACACTTGCGGTGACGCCATATCGGAGACGACCCATGCCCATCGCCACACGCGCCTTCGCCGCCGTCGCCGCCGACAAGCCGCTGGAACCCTACAGCTTCGACCGGCGCGACCCCGGCCCTGACGACGTGGCCATCGACGTGCATTTCTGCGGCGTCTGCCATTCCGACCTGCACGTCGCCACCAACGACCTGGGCAACACTCGCTATCCCATCGTGCCCGGCCATGAGGTCGCAGGCGTGGTCTCGGCCGTCGGCGCGAACGTCACCCGCTTCAAGGTCGGCGACCGCGTCGGCGTCGGCTGCATGGTCGACAGCTGCCGTGTCTGCGAGCCCTGCAAGGCCGGCGAGGAGCAGTACTGCGTCCCCGGCATGACCCAAACCTATGGCTCGCCCGATCCCAAGGGCGCGCCCGTCAACCAGACAATCACCCAGGGTGGCTACTCCGACCACATCACGGTCGATCAGAACTACGTCCTGTCGATCCCGGACTCGATCCCGCTGGAGGCCGCCGCCCCCCTGCTGTGCGCCGGCATCACCACCTATTCGCCGCTCAAGGAATGGAAGATCGGGCCCGGCTCCAAGGTCGCCGTCGTCGGCCTCGGTGGCCTCGGCCACATGGCGGTCAAGCAGGCTGCGGCCCTGGGCGCCGAAGTCACCGTCCTGTCCACCTCGGACAGGAAGCGCGCCGACGCCGAGCGGATGGGGGCGAAGCACTTCCTCATCAACTCCGACAAGGCGGCCATGCAGGCGGCGGGCGAGAGCTTCGACCTCATCATCAATACCGTCTCGGCCACGCACGAGATCGCCAGCCACATCCAGCTGCTGGCCCGCGACGGCACCATGGTCATGCTGGGCCTGACCACCGAGGGCCTGCCGGTCTATGCTCTGCCGCTGCTGTGGCGTCGCCGACGCATCGCCGGCAGCCTGATCGGCGGCATCCGGGAGACCCAGGAAATGCTCGACTTCTGCGCCGAGCACGGGATCGCTTCCGACGTCGAAGTCATCGCCCCGTCCGAGATCAACACGGCCTATGAGCGGATGGGCAAGTCCGACGTGCGCTACCGCTTCGTTCTGGACATGGCGCGGCTCTAGGACGCCGCTTCCTCCCCGTCTGCCGTCAGGGCCGACGGGGAGGAGACAGGAACCGCCTCGCCCGCTACACCTTCTCACGAACAGGCCCCGCATCAGACGGGACCGTCAGGGAATAGGAAACGACATATGGCGCGCGTGGCATTCGTCACCGGGGGCACCCGGGGCATCGGCAAGGCGATCGTTCAGCGGTTGAAGGAAGACGGCATGGCCGTTGCCGCCGGCTATTCCGGCAACGCCGAGGCGGCCGAAGCCACGGCGCGAGAGCTGGGCGTCATGGTGGTCAAGGGCAACGTCGGCTCGTTCGAGGACTGCCAGCGCGCCGTGGCCGAGGTCGAGGCCGCGCTAGGTCCCATCGACACCCTGGTCAACAATGCCGGCATCACGCGCGACGGCTTCTTTCACAAGATGAGCCACGACCAGTGGTCCGACGTCATCCGGGTCAACATGGACAGCGTGTTCAACATGACACGCCAGGTCATCAACGGCATGCGCGACCGGGGCTTCGGTCGCATCGTCAACATCTCCTCGATCAATGGCCAGAAGGGCCAGATCGGCCAGGCCAACTATTCGGCCGCCAAGGCGGGGATGATCGGCTTCACCAAGGCCCTGGCGCTTGAAAACGCTCGCAAAGGCGTCACCGTCAACTGCATTGCGCCCGGCTACATCGACACCGAAATGGTTGGGGCCATGGACGAAAAGGTGCTGGCCAGCATCATCGCCCAGATCCCTGTGGGTCGCCTCGGCAAGGGCGAGGAGATCGCCGATATGGTGTCCTGGCTGGCCGGCGAGCGTGCCGGATATGTCACAGGCTGCACCCTGTCGCTGAACGGCGGTCAGTATCTGGTCGGCTGACGGCCGGCCTGCCCAAAATCCGCCCTGCCCCCGGCGCAACCCTTTCGGTATGAATCGTAGGGTCAGGGTCGAGACGGCGCGATCGCCGCTCCCGGCGGCGATGGCGTTCGCCGTCGCCGTGCTGGCGGCCCTGCCCGTCGTCGCCCTGCCCGTCGTGTCAGAGGCTCAGGTGCGCGGCAATGCCCAGGCCGAGCAGAGCCGCGCCATCGCCGTCCGACCCTCGCGCGCCGGCCAGCCGCCGTCCGGCCGCTACGAGTCCGAGAGCGGAGAGGCCTTCATCTTCGACGGCACGGGGGCCCTTCCGCTGTTCCGCTTCGAGCGGCGGGCCGAGACCTGGGTCTTGCGCCCCACCCCGGCCCCGCGCGGCGATGTCATCTACAGGAACGATGCCGGGGCCCAGATCCTGCGCGTCACTCACGGGGGCGGGATCACCCTGTACACCGTGCGCGCGCCCAGCGGTTCGCCCGCCTCGATCACCGGCGGGGCCGAGCCCCTGACCCTGCCGACCCTGGGGCCGGTGCGTCTGTTCAGCCTGATGAACCAGCGCGGCAGTCTGGTCAGCCAGGCGCTCGGGCGTCTCGTCGTCATCAACCTGACGGGCGAACGCTCCGAGGCCCTGATGGTCGATGCCCTGGTCGTCACCACCGACGCCGTCATCCGAATGGCCCGGTCGCCGACCTTCCGCGGCTCGCTGGGGGAACTGCGCAGCATCACCCTGGTCGAGGGCCGTCGCGCCGGAGTCAGTTTCCGCCGCGGCGACCTGCTGGTCGTGGTCAACCCGGACCAGAGCCTGGCTGGCCGCCCTTCGTCCTCCACCATCATCCGCGCCGTCGCCGACGGCGAGTGATCAGCCCCTTCTGAGGCCCGTGATCGTCCGGTTCGGCGCGATGTCCTCGGCCGAGGTGATCAGATGCACCAGCGCCGGCACTCCGCCCGGCCCCGCCGCCTCACGCGCCGCCGTCAGAGCTGCGGGAAAGTTCTCGGTCCGCTCGCAGCGCACGCCAAAGGCTCCGAACGCCCGCGCATAGGCCACGAAGTCCGGATTCCTCAGGTCCGTCGCCACCACCCGACCGGGATAGTGTCCCTCCTGGTGCATGCGGATGGTGCCGTAGGTGCCGTTGTCGACCACGATGACCACGACATTGATCCCGTGCTGGACGGCCGTGGCCAGCTCCTGGCCCGTCATCAGGAAGTCGCCGTCGCCCGCCACGCACACGACCTCGCGGTCCGGATGCAGCGACTTGGCCGCGATCGCCGCCGGATAGCCATAGCCCATGGCCCCCGACGTCGGCGCCAGCTGGGTCCGGCAGGCCCTGTGGCGATAGAACCGATGCAGCCAGGCGGCGAAATTCCCCGCGCCATTGGTCACGATGGCGTCGGCCGGCAGGGCCTCGCCCAGATGAGCCATGCACTCCGCCATGTTGACCGCGCCGGTCACCGCCACAGGCGTGGAGAAGGCCTGATAGTGGTCGTGCGCGGCCTTCGCCTCATCGTGCCAGGTCCGCCCCGGCGTTAGCGTCGCCAGCGCCTCGGCCGCTAGGCTGTTGTCGGCGACGGCGCTCGTGACCGTCGGCCACACCCGGCCCAGCTCCTCGGCTCCCGGATGGATATGGACCAGATGCCCGGCGGTGTGGGCCCGGTCGAACAGGGTGTAGCCCTGCGTCGGGTTCTCCCCCAGCCGCGCACCGACGGCGATCAGCAGGTCGGCGTCCCTCGCCCGCTTCATCAGCTCGGGATTGCACCCAAGGCCGAGATCGCCCGCATAGTTCGATCGCGCGTTCGACAGAATGTCCTTTCGCCGGAACGACAGGGCGACCGGCAGGCCCAGCCGCTCGGACCAGTCGCCCACGGCGGCCGCCGCCTCATCGGTCCAGCCCGACCCGCCCAGCACCAACAGAGGCCGCTCGGCCTTCGCCAGCCGCGCGCCGAGGTCGGCCAGAAAGCCTGCGTCCAGCCCCGCCCTCGCCGGGACCACGGCCCGCGCCGGTTCCGGCCCGCCGTCCGCGTGCAGCAGGTCCTCGGGAAGGCCGATCACGACCGGCCCCATCCGCCCCTGCAGCGCGGTGGCGAAGGCGCGCTCCACGATCTCGACGGTCCGCTCGGGGCTTTCGATCTCGGTCGCCCACTTGGCCAGGCCACCGAACACCTCGCGGTAGTCGACTTCCTGAAACGCCCCGCGTCCCCGGTCGGCCAGGGCGATCTGGCCGACGAACAGGATCATCGGCGTGGAATCCTGGTGCGCCGTATGCACCCCGATGGAGGCATGGGTCGCCCCCGGCCCGCGCGTGACCATGCAGACGCCCGGCCGGCCGGTCAGCTTGCCATAGGCCTCGGCCATATTGGCGGCCCCGGCCTCGTGCCGGCACGTCACCACCTCGATCTCCGGGTGGTCGACCAGGGCGTCCAGCACCGCCAGATAGCTCTCGCCCGGCACGCAGAAGACGCGCGTCACCCCGTTGACGGCCAGGGTCTCCACCAGGCGGCGGGCGGCGGTTCCGGGGGGCTGTCGGCGCGGTTCGGTCATGGTCGGGGGCCTAGCAGATCAGGGCGTGACTTGGCGATGGAACCCGCGCTCAAGCTTGGCGTTCCCAAAGCTTCGCTATTCGGAGAGACCCCATGAAGAAGATCGTCACCCTGTCCCTGATCGCCGCGGCCCTGGCCGTGTCGGCCTGCAACACCATCTCGGGCGTCGGCCGCGATGTAGAGGCCGTCGGCGGTGCCGTCGCCCAGGGCGCTGAAGAAGCCAAGAACTGATCCTTCGGCTTCGGCCGATCGACCTCGAGAGCCCGCCGTGACCCGGCGGGCTTTTTCGTGCCGGCTGCGCCGGAAGGTCACCGCCCCTCGTCGGGGATGCACAGGATGTCGCCGCACGCCTTGCAGTGGACGGCGTCGGGATCATGGACCTGAAGCCCACACCGCTCGCACGGATAGCGCACCTTGTGTGGCCGCAGCAGGGTTTGACCCAGCCGCACGAACAGGGTCACCCCCGCCAGCATGATCACGATGGACACGATCCGCCCCCAGGCCCCGGGCAGCAGGATGTCGCCGTATCCCGTCGTCGTCAGGCTGGTGACCGTGAAATACAGGGCGTCGATCCACCCCGACAGCCCCTCGGTCTTGCCCAGAAACGCCGTATAGACGAAGCCCGTCGCCACGAAGACGAAGGTGATCAGGGCCGTGAGCGCCTTTGTCACCTCCTCCACCCGGGTGTCGTCATAGCGCCGCCCGATGGTGCGCCAGAAGAAGTCGGAGTTGATCAGCGTCCACAGCCGGACCACCCGCAGGAAGCCCAGGTTGAACAGCCAGGCGGGGAACAGGAGGGTCAGCAGGATGAACAGGTCGACCCAGACGATGGGCTTCCTCAGCCAGTCCTTGGGGTCCGAATAGCACCAGGCCCGCGCCGCCAGATCGGCGGCCAGGATCGCTGCGATCACATAGTCGATGACGTAGAAAGCCAGCGGCTGGTCGCGCAGCAGGGGGGCCGCGATGAAAAAGGCGATGATCAGGACATCGACGAACAGGACGGCCAGTCGGAACCGCACCGCCGTCTGCGATCCTCCGTGATACAGAGCCCGCAGCCGGGCCCGCAGCCTCAGGCCGCCCCGCTCGGTGCCGTTGTTGTCAGGGGTCGCGTCGATCGTGGCCATCGGCTGTCCTAACGCGCGTCGCTCGCCTTCGGAACCGCCCGCCCCTATATCCCGCACATGAGCGGGCGTCCCTTCGTCAAGATGAATGGCTGTGGCAACGATTTCGTCGTCGTCGACGCCCTGGCGCGCCCCTATGCCCCCGGCCCAGACGCGGTTCGCGCCCTGTCGGATCGGACGACCGGCCAGGGCTTCGACCAGCTGATCGCCATCGAGCCCTCATCCACGGCCGACGCCTTCATGCGGGTCTGGAACGCCGACGGTGGGGCGGTCGAGACCTGCGGCAATGCGCTCCGCTGCGTCGGCTGGATGCTGATGGAGGCGAACGGGTCCAACAGCGTCACGATCGACACCCTGGGTGGCCCGACCGTCGCCCGCCGGGCCGGCCCCGACCGCATCACCGTCGACATGGGCGCGCCCCACCTGGACTGGACCGAGATTCCCCTGTCCGAGGAGATGGACACTCGGGGCATCGAGCTTCAGATCGGCCCCATCGACGCCCCGGTCATGCACACGCCCGGCGCGGTCTCCATGGGCAATCCGCACGTGGTCTTCTTCACCGACCGGCTGGACGACGGCTTCGTGCGCGGCTCCGGCTCCCTGATCGAGCACCACCCCCTGTTCCCCGAGGGCGTCAATGTCGGCTTCGCCCACGTCCTGGCCCCCGACCGCATCCGTCTGCGTGTCTGGGAGCGGGGTGCGGGTTTGACCAAGGCTTGTGGAACCGGTGCCTGCGCCGCCCTGGTCGCGGCCCATCGCCGAGGCCTGACCGGCCGTCGCGCCACCGTCGTCGTGGACGGCGGCGAACTGGACATCCACTGGGACGAGACCACCGGCCACGTCCTCATGACCGGCCCCGTCGAGGTCGAGCGGACTGGCATGTTGTCGGTCTAGGGCCGCCCTCCTTGGAAGTTCTTGAACGCTTGTCATCCCGGCCGAAGCGGAGCGGAGAGCCGGGACGGTGACCCTACCCCCGGATCCTCCCGGTCGACCGCAGGGCGAACCGGGAGCACGGCTGCGCCATCTCGATGGCCTTGGCATCGGCCCGGCTCGATGGCCGGGCCGACTGAGCGGATCGGCCCTGCGTCCCGGCTCTCCGCTTCGCTTCGGCCGGGATGACAAGACCGTGGCTGGACTGGACCCGAGCCCTAGTGCCGGAACACCCGCACGCCCGTGAAGGCCATCGCCAGGTTCAGCTCGTCCGCCGCCGCGATCACCTCGTCGTCGCGGATCGAGCCGCCCGGCTGGATGATCGCCGTCGCCCCCGCCTGCGCCGCCTCGATCAGGCCGTCTGCGAAGGGGAAGAAGGCCTCCGAGGCGCACGCCGAGCCCTGCGCCAGCGAATGCGCCAGCCCCTTGGCCTCACCGGCTTCGCGCGCGCGGATGGCGGCGATTCGCGCGCTGTCGCGACGGTTCATCTGCCCCGCCCCGATGCCGGCGGTCTGGCCGTCCTTGGCATAGACGATGGCGTTGGACTTGACGTGTTTGGCCACGGTGAAGGCGAACAGCATGTCCTCCACCTCCTGCGGCGTCGGCTGGCGACGGGTGACGATCTTCAGGTCTGCCGGCGCGATGCGGCTCCGATCCCGCGACTGCACCAGAAAGCCTCCGGCGACCGAGCGGAACACCTCGCCCGCCGCCAGAGGATCGGGCAGGCCGTCGGTCAGCAGCAGGCGCAGGTTCTTCTTGGCGGCGAAGACGGCGCGCGCCTCGTCGTCCGCGCCCGGCGCGATGACCACCTCGGTGAAGATGTCGGTGATGGCCCGGGCGTCCGCGCCGGTCAGCTCCCGGTTGACGGCGATCACCCCGCCGAAGGCCGAGACCGCATCGCACTCCAGCGCGCGGGCATAGGCGTCTGCCAGGTCCGCACCCACGGCGACGCCGCACGGGTTGGCATGTTTCACGATAACGCAGGCCGGAGCCTGAAACTCCGCCACCAGCTCATAGGCGGCGTCCGCGTCGGCGATGTTGTTGTAGCCCAGTTCCTTGCCCTGGACCTGCTCGGCTCGCGCCACGCCCGGCCGGACCTCGCCCGTGCGATAGAAGGCCCCGGTCTGATGCGGGTTCTCGCCATAGCGCAGCGTCTGGGCCAGGGCCCCCGCGATCGACTTCCGCGCCGGCGCCGCGTCCTCCACCTGGCCCGCGAACCAGCCCGACACCGCGGCGTCATAGGCCGCCGTCCGAGCGAACGCCCGCGCCGCCAGTCGCTTCCTCAGCGCCAGCGACGTCGCGCCGTCCGTCGTCACCGCCGCGACGATCTCGCCGATCGAGTCCGCGTCCACCGCAACCGCGACATAGCCGTGGTTCTTGGCCCCCGAACGGATCATGGCCGGTCCGCCGATGTCGATGTTCTCGACCGCCGAGGCGACGTCGCCCCCGGCGGCAATCGTTGATTCGAACGGATACAGATCGATCCAGACGATATCGATCGCCCCGATGCCGTGGGTCTCCATGGCCGTTTTGTGCTCGGCGGCGTCGCGCACGCCCAGAAGGCCGCCGTGGACCACCGGGTGCAGCGTCTTCACCCGCCCATCCATCATTTCGGGAAAGCCTGTCAGGTCCGACACGTCCTTCACCGGCAGGCCGAAGCCCGCGATCGCCGCCCGCGTCCCGCCGGTCGAGACCAGCTCCACCCCGGCGGCGTTCAGCGCGCGCGCCGCCTGTTCCAGCCCGGTCTTGTCCGACAGGGAAATCAGGGCTCGGACCGGCCGGACGGCGTCGGGCGCGGCTGGGAAGTCAGGGGCGGCGGGCATGAGCGGGACCTGGGGCGGAGGAGGGGGCGCGCGGCCCTTAGCATCCTGCGCGACGCTCCGTCACCCGGGCGCCGGACAGCAAAACGCCCGCCGTGCCGGGGGGGAGGAGGCAGGACGGGCGTCTCGCTTTGGAGGAAGCGTCGGCCCGGCGGAGCCCTTGATGGAAACATCCAGGGGGGCTGGGGGGGCTGTTCAGGATCCGGATGCTTCCGAACTCCGTCAGGCCGACGATCTGTGTTTCGCCCTCGCTTCTGTTCGCCGAAGGACGGAAACGGGGCCTTTTCGTGTCGTGGCGAATTTTCCGTTCACCCGGCCTCCAGGCCGCGCTGGCGTTTGCAGGCGACCGGCCTAGATTGGCGGGGATGAGCCTCGATCCCACGCCTCCCGCCGGTGCCCCGGCCTCGGTCTTCTTCGACCGGCGAGAGCTCGACCCCATCCTGCGCGTCTATGGCCGGATGGTCGCCCAAGGCGAGTGGCGCGACTATGCGATCCTGGGCGGCAAGGAGGCGGCCGAGTTCGCCGTCTTCCGCCGATCGGGCGACGCCCCCGCCTATCGAATCGAGAAACGCCCGGCGCTCCAGACCCGCCAGGGCCAGTGGGCCGTCATCGGCGAGGGTGGACAGGTCCTGCGCCGCGGCCGCGAGCTACCCCAGGTGCTGCGCGTCTTCGACAGCCGCAGGTTCCAGGTGGTCGAATAGAAAAAGGGCCCCGGCGTCGCCGCCGGAGCCCCATCTCTTTGGCCTATGCTCGCCTCGCGGAGGCTCGCGGCTTGAGGCCGGTCTTGTGGCCTATGCTCGCCTCGCGGAGGCTCGCGACTTGAGGCCCTACTCCCGGTTGCCGCCCATGAAGGCCAGCAGGAACTGGAACAGGTTCACGAAGTTGATGAACAGGCTGAGGGCACCAAAGCCCGTCGCCACGCCCATCGCCGCCCGGTCGCCGCCCAGGGCGTAGTAGGTCATCTTCAGGCGCTGGGTGTCGTAGGCGATCAGGCCCGCGAAGATCAGCACGCCCAGACCCGAGATGATCAGGTACAGGGTGCCCGATTGCATGAACATGTTCACGATCGAGGCGATGATCAGGCCGATCACGCCCATGATCAGGAACGACCCCATGGCCGTCAGATCCTTCTTGGTCGTGTAGCCGACCAGCGACAGGGCACCGAACGCCGCCGCCGTCACGAAGAAGGTCGAGGCCAGGCTTTCACCCGTGTAGCGCAGGAAGACGATGCCGAGGCCGGCACCGATCGAGGCCACCACGGCCCAGTACAGCATGTTCACGCCGCGCGCCGTCGGGTTCTTCATGAAGAACATCGAGCCGAACAGCAGCACGATCGGCAGGAACTGGACGACCATGCCCAGCACCGTCAGGCCCACCCGTCCGTCCGGCGTCACGCCGAAGAACAGCGCCTGCGCCGCCGGCACATTGCCGGTGACATAGGCCAGGGCGCCCGCGACGGCGAGGCCCAGGGCCAGCTTGTTGTAGACGCCCAGCATGAAGCTGCGCAGTCCGGCGTCCACGGCCATATCGGCCGGGGCGGTCGCCGGGGTCGAGAAACCGTTTCTGAAATCGCTCATCGCGAGTGTCGTCTCCAAAAGGCGGCGAGGCGAAAGGCCCCGGCGCGTAACATGTAATATCGTGCAGGCTTGTCTCTGACGCAAGGGAATGGGTGCCGCAAGGGTTCCCCGGGCTTTCGCGAAAAGCGCGCGCCCGCTACCACCTGACGCATGCTCCGGCTGTTCACCGCCCTGCCCATCCCCTTCGACGTGGCCGAGACGCTCGCGCGGCGCCAGTCCGGCCTGCCCGGCGCGCGCTGGCGCACGGCCGAGCAGCTGCACGTCACCCTGGCCTTCTACGGCGAGGTCGAGGAACGCCGCGCCGACGATCTGGCGGCTGAGCTGTCGCGCATCCCCGGCGGGGCCTTCGACATCGAACTGAAGGGCGTCGGCACCTTCGGCGACGACTTTCGCAGCCATGCGGTCTGGGCCGGCGTCCAGCCCAATGATCGGTTGACCGTGCTCGCCGGTCGTTGCCGCGCCGCCGCCGAGCGCGCCGGCATCCGGATGGAGCCCCGCGCCTACCGGCCCCACGTCACCCTGGCCTATCTGAAGACCCAGACCGATCCGGCCCGGGTCGGGGCCTGGATCACCAATCACAATCTGCTGGCCAGCCCGCCGATCCGCATGGACCGTTTCGGCCTGTATTCCAGCGTCCTGACCGACGCGGGCAGCCACTACGATCTCGAACGGGAATATCCACTGTGACCACCGCTCCTGGCCCCGTCCTCCAGACCGCCCGCCTGACGCTGCGGCCCACGGCCGTCGAGGACTTTCCGCGCTGGGCCGAGCAGATGGCCCACCCTTCCTCCCGCTTCATCGGCGGCCCCCAGGCTGCCGAGGTGGCCTGGCGCGGCTTCATGACCATGGCTGGCGCCTGGAGCCTGACGGGCATCGCCATGTTCTCCCTGATCGAGCGCGAGACAGGCCTGTGGCTGGGCCGGATCGGGCCCTGGACGCCCTTGGGCTGGCCCGGCACCGAGGTCGGCTGGGGCCTGCATCCCGACGCCATGGGCCTGGGCTATGCGAAGGAGGCCGCCATCGCCTGCATCGACTATGCTTTCGACCACCTCGGCTGGACCGAGGTCATCCACTGCATCGACCCCGACAACACCCCGTCGCAGAACCTGGCCATCGCGCTGGGCTCCACCAACCTCGGCCCGGCCACCCTGCCCCCACCGTTCCAGGACCATCCGGTGGACCGCTGGGGTCAGTCGCGCGAAGCCTGGCGCGCGCGCCGACAGGCCTAGCAGCAACCGAGGGGACCGACCGTCCGTATCTCGAGGCCAAGGGAGAGACCGCATGATCCGATACCGCCTCGCCATCCTGGCCGCCGCCGCCACGATCCTGGCCCCCGCCGCTCCGGCCTCGGCCCAGGCGACGGCCGTCGATCTGGAGCGGTTCGACGGCCGCTGGTTCGAGATCGCCCGCAATCACAACGGCATGCAGCGCGAGTGCAGCCGCGCCCAGATCGACTTCAATCCCGCCACCGCCGGCCGCTATTCCATCCTCGTCACCTGCACCCGTCGGCCCAGCGGCAACGTCGAGACCCTGCGCGCCAACGCCCGCGTCACCGACACCACGACCAACGCGAAGTTCCGTTTCAGCCTGAATGGCCTGCTCAGCTTCGGCGGTCTGGCCTCCCAGCAGTACTGGGTCTGGGACCACGCGCCGGATTACAGCTGGGCCATCATGGGCCTGCCGGACAAGTCCAGCTGGTGGGTCTGGCACCGCAGCCAGAGCCCGGCCGGCTCGGTCCGCACGGCCACCCTCGCCCGCGCCCGAGCCCTCGGCTTCAACACCAGCCAGGTTGTTCACACAGGGCAGTAGGCCTGGGGGCCGCGCCCCCGGACCCCCGGCTGTGGCTAACGCTCGCGACACGGTCGCTCGCTGCTTGAGCCGCGATCCGCTTGCCATCAAGAACACAAGCGGAACATAGTGGGTCATGCCCGCCTCCGCTGTTCATCTGGAACTCGTCTTCAGCCGCCCGGAGACCGCTCTGGGGGTCACGCGCGGCGCGGCGCGGCTGCTGGCCGACATGGGCTATGCGCCGCTGCTGGAAGTCGGCCTGCCCAACGGCCGCCGCGCCGACGTCATGGCCCTGGGGCGCAAGGGCGACATCGTCATCGTCGAGGTCAAGTCGGGCCCTGAGGACTACCGCGTCGATCGCAAATGGCCCGAATACGCTCCGTACTGCGACGCCTTCTTCTTCGCCGTCGCGCCGGAGTTTCCGCAGCGCCTGTTGCCCGACCACCTGGGTCTGATCGTCGCCGACGGCTTCGGCGGCGCCGTCCTCCGCGACGCGCCGCTCACTCCCCTCGCACCCGCGCGCCGCAAAGCCCTGACCGTCGCTTTCGGCCGGCTGGCGGCCCTGCGGACAATGCGGGAGTAGTCCTCCCAGTCGATGAAGATCGCCTTCCGCTTCCCCTCTCACCTTGCGGGAGAAGGTGGCCGCAAAGCGGACGGATGAGGGGTGACACTCGATTTCAACAAGGGGGGGGTGGTTCGAACGCTCGCCGGTGCCTTTTCCTTTCACCCCTCGTCCGGCCCTCCGGGCCACCTTCCCCTTCAAGGGGAGAAGGAAGATCGTTCAGTCATCCGCGTTCGCCCGGATTTTCCCAGCGAATCCAGCGCCCCGACAAATCAAGACCCGACGTTCTCGCCCGCATTGAAACCGCGCCCATACTGCTGGCGGTCCCGTCGCAGGGGAGGGCGCAAGGCCTTGCGAGCTTGCTGCGGCGGGAGCGGTTGGAGCGGGGGCCCTGGTCTCTGGTCGCCGAGGGGCAGTGTTCTCCAAGGGACCGGGCATCGGGGCAGAGTGGGCGAACCACAAGACAGGCGGCGTCGGGCTCAAGCAGCGAGACGCCGCGCGTCGAGCGGTAGCCCCCAATAAGGATGTCGGCAGAAGACCGGCGTCGTTCAGGGGATCGGCTTTCGCAAGCACGCCGACCCTCCCGCCGGAGGCGTCAGTAGCGGCAAGGCTCTAACAGAGCCGTTGGTCCTGGTCGGCTGCCATCTGGCGGCGCAGGCCGTCCGCTTCCGGTCAGACCAGCCGCGCGGAGCGTCGAGGCTTTCGCGAAACGGTATCTCCATTGTCATCCCGGCGAAGGTCGGGACGCCCCGCTCGCCCTCCCCAACTTCGCAGCCATGGCGCGGGGACGATGACGCATGCCGCACATTCCCCCGGTGCCTGTCCCCGGTTGTCCCCCCCGGCGAGCGCCGCTACGACGGTCAGGCCGCAGCCGAGACCCGTTCATGCCCGACCAGACCGACAAACAGACCTTTTCCGACCAGGAGGCGCTGGATTTCCACCGCCTGCCGCAGCCGGGCAAGATCTCCATGGCCCCGATCAAGCCGATGGCGACCCAGCGGGACCTGTCGCTGGCCTATTCGCCCGGCGTCGCCGTGCCCGTGCGCGCCATCGCCGAGGACGCCGACCGGGCCTACGACTACACCTCCAAGGGCAATCTGGTCGCGGTGATCTCGAACGGCACCGCCATCCTCGGTCTCGGCAACCTCGGCCACATGGCGTCCAAGCCGGTGATGGAGGGCAAGGCCGTCCTGTTCAAGCGGTTCGCCGACGTCGACAGCTTCGACGTGGAGGTCAAGACCACCGACCCGGACGAGTTCATCACCGTGGTCAAGAACATCGGCGACACTTGGGGCGGCATCAATCTGGAGGACATCAAGTCCCCCGAATGCTTCGTCATCGAGAGCGAACTCCAGGATCTGCTGGACATCCCCGTCTTCCACGACGACCAGCACGGCACCGCCATCATCTCGACCGCCGGCCTGATCAACGCCTGCCACATCACCGGAAAGCGGCTGGAAGACATCAAGGTCGTGCTCGCCGGGGCCGGTGCCGCCGGCCTGTCGTCCATCGGCCTGATGAAGGCCGTCGGCGTTAGGCCCGAGAACACGGTCATCTGCGACCGCGACGGCGTCGTCTACAAGGGCCGGCCGACCGGCATGGACCAGTGGAAGGCCGCTCACGCGACCGACACGCACCTGAGGACCCTCGCCGAGGCCATGGTCGGGGCGGACGTCGTTCTGGGTCTGTCGGCCAAGGGCGCGATCACCAAGGAGATGGTGGCCTCCATGGCCCCCAATCCGATCATCTTCGCCATGGCCAACCCCGACCCGGAGATCACGCCCGAAGACGTCCTGTCGGTGCGCTCCGACGCCATCATCGCCACGGGCCGGTCCGACTACGTCAATCAGGTCAACAACGTTCTGGGCTTCCCCTACATCTTCCGCGGCGCGCTCGACGTCCGGGCCCGGCGCGTCAATCACGAGATGAAGATCGCCTGCGCCCACGCCCTGGCCCAGCTGGCCCGCGAGGACGTCCCCGACGAGGTCGCCGTGGCCTATCGCGGCAGGAAGCTCAAGTTCGGTCGGGACTACATCATCCCGACGCCCTTCGACCCGCGTCTGATCTGGTACATCCCGCCCTTCGTCGCCCAGGCGGCGATGGACACCGGCGTGGCGCGCAAGCCGATCGACGACATGGACGCCTATCGCGCCAGCCTTCGCGAACGCGTCGACCCCTCCGCCGCCCTGATGCAGAAGATCAGCTCGGCCGTCCGCGCGGCCCCGAACAAGCGCGTGGTCTTCGCCGAGGGCGAGGAATCCACCGTCATCCGCGCCGCCTGGGCCTTCAAACAGGCCGAGCTGGGCACCCCCATCCTGATCGGGCGCGAGGATCTGATCCACAAGAACGCCGCCGAGGCCGGGCTCGATTTCGACGCCATGGGCATCCAGATCGTCAACGCCCGCGTCTCGGAGATGAACGACGAATACACCGACTGGCTCTACGCCAAACTTCAACGGCGCGGGTACCTGCGGCGCGACGTCCAGCGGATGATCAACCAGGACCGCAACTATTTCGCCGCCGCCATGGTCGCGCGCGGCCAGGCCGACGCCATGGTCACGGGCACGACCCGCAACTTCAACATGGTCCTCAAGGAGGTCCGCCGCGTCCTCGACGTCAAGGGCGACAGCCTGATCGGCCTGTCGATCGTCCTGGCCAAGGGCCGCACCATCTTCATCGCCGACACCTCGATCCACGAACTGCCCTCGGCCGAGGATCTCGCCGACATCGCCGTCCAGGCCGCCGCCACCGTCCGCCGGCTGGGCCGTACGCCGCGCGTGGCCTTCCTGTCCTACTCCACCTTCGGCAACCCGCCCGGAGAGCGGGGCGAGAAGGTGCGCGAGGCCATCCGCATCCTCGACCAGAGGGGCGCCGACTTCGAGTACGAGGGCGAAATGCCGCCCGAGCTGGCGCTGGATCCGGACCTGCGCTCCAACTATCCCTTCATGCGCCTCAGCCGCGAGGCCAATGTGCTGGTCATGCCCGCGCTGCATTCGGCCGCCATCTCGACCCAGCTGGTCCAGGCTCTGGGCGGGGCCACGGTGATCGGACCGCTGCTGGTCGGGCTTGAGAAGTCGGTGCAGATCGTGTCGCTGGGGGCCTCGGTCTCCGAGATCATCACCGCCGCAACCTTCGCCGCCTATGAGGAGGGCGTCACGGTCGAGTTCGAGCCCGAGGACGAGACCGCCGCCCCCCACCCCAGCCCCGCCGCCGAACGCTCCATGGCCGCGACGGCGGTGCCTCCGACGGTGTGAGGGGTCAGGCGCTGGAGGCCGCCATCGCCCGACGGGTCCGGTTGAGCAGGATCCAGCACAGTACGACGGCGGGGATTCCGACCGCCGCCGTCCCGGCGAAGAACAGGGCATAGGCTTCCATCAGCTCGCGACCGACCTGAAGGCCTTCCACGACCGCCCCCGAGAATCCCTTCAGGATCTTGCCGAGGATCGCATAAAAGGAACTCAGCAGGGCGTACTGTGTGGCCGTGTAACCGAGGGTCGTCAGGCTGCCCATGTAGGCCACGAGGGCGGCGCCGGCGAACCCTTCGGACAGGTTCTCAACGAACAGCACGGCGGCGAATCCGGGCGTCGACAACCCGAAGATGGCCAGCAGCGCATAACCCAGATTCGACATCGGCCCGACGAAGGCACCGATCAGCAGCGTGGGGCCAAAGCCGAGCCGGATCGCCGACAGGCCCGCTGCGGCGATGCCGACCAACGTCCCCGCCAGTCCAGCCGACAGTCGCATCGCCCCGATCGCCTCCTTCGTCAGGCCCAGGTCGAGGTAGAACGGGCCCGTCATCGGTCCCATCACGAAGTCGGGCAGCCGGTACAAGCTGATCGCCGCCAGCATCAGGACCGCCGCCGTGCGGTGCGTCTTCAGAAAGGAGAGGAACGGTCCGACCACGGCGTCGAAGAAGCCGCGCGGCGACCACAGCGGCCGGTCGCCCGTCGCCTGAGCCAGGTCGCGACGGTCCACAGGCTCCTTTGCGAACAGGGTGGCTGCCACCGCAAGGCCCATGGCCAGCCCCCAGACCGCATAGGAGGGGGCCCATCCGATCTGACCGGCGACGAACAGGATCAGGGCGTTGCCCGCCAGAATGGCGAAGCGATAGCCGAGCTGAAACGCGGATGTCAGCAGACCCTGATCCTCGTCCGTCTCGGCGGACTCGATCCGGAAGGCGTCCGCGACGATGTCTTGTGTCGCGGCGGAGAAGGCGGTCACCAGAGCCGCGATGCCCAGAAGCGTCAGGCCGCCTCCGGGCCCGATCACGGCCATGGCGATCAACGATCCGCCGACCATCAGCTGGGACAACAGAAGCCAGCCGCGACGCCTGCCGAGCCGTCCCAGGATCGGTACATCCACCCGGTCGATGACCGGCGCCCACAGAAACTTGAACGAATAGGCCAGCCCGACCCAGGAGATGAAACCGATCGCCGCGAGCTCAGCCCCATCCTCGCGCAGCCAGAGGCCAAGCGTATTGCCGACCAACATGAACGGCAGACCCGAGCCAAAGCCGATCAGCAGGGTGATCAGCACCTTGGCGCGCCCGAGCGCGCGCAGGACATCCATGGCCCCGGCGGACGGCTGCGCGGCGTCGTCGGTCTTGGTTTCGGTCATCTTGGAGCGGCCTCTGTCTCGATGGCCGCCGGTCTGCGCCGGCTGGCCTATGCGGCCTGAACCTTGGCGCGGATGTCTCCTGCCGTCCAGCGGGCGAGCGAGGCCCGAAGCGCCTCCAGTTCCAGCGGCTTGACGAGGTGATCGTTCATGCCGGCCTCCAGGCAGGCACGCCGGTCTTCCTCGAAGGCGTTGGCGGTCAGGGCCACGATCGGCGTTCGGTCGCCTGACGCCCGAATGACGCGGGTTGCCTCGGGCCCGTCCATGCCGGGCATCCGCATGTCCATGAAGACCAGATCGTACCGCGCGCGTTTCAGCGCTTCGACCGCCTCCCGGCCCGTACCGGCGGTCTCGACCACGCAACCTTCGCGACGCAGCAGGGTCTTGGCCAGCAAGGCCCCGACCGGATTGTCTTCGGCTAGCAGAACGCGGGTGCCCGCGAACCGGACCGGCAGGACGCGGTCGTCCTCGGGCGGCATCGTCCGGGCACCAGTCGAGACGACATCGCCCGCCGTGGCCGCCGCCAGCACCCGCTCGACCAGCGAGGCGCGGCGCAGCGGCTTGATCAGATAACCGTGGAACCCCGCACCCCGATACCGGGCGATCAGCTCCCGCTCGGACGGTTTCAGCAGGATGACAGCCCGGCCGGTGGCGGGCGGCGTGGCCAGGGGCTGGCCGGCCACACCCGCCTCGGCGTGATCGACCAGGGTCACGGTTGCAGGGCCCTCGATCGGCTGACCCCCGCTGGCGGCGATCTGGGCGCAGGCGGCCTCGAGCACGAACGGATCGGGCGAGCGGACGGCGACCATCATGCCCTCGATCGGACGAGCACGGGGCGCGGCGTCGAGGACCGCGGGGAAGGCGGCCTGGAACCGGAAGCGCGAGCCGCCGCGTCCATCGCCGTTCGGCCGGTCCGTCACCATGACCTTGCCGCCCATGGCCGTGGCCAGACGACGCACGACCGCCAGACCCAGGCCGGCGCCGTCATGACGCGTGGCGTCGGAGGCGTCGACATGGCCGAACTCCTCGAAGATACGGGACCGCGCAGACGCCGGAACGCCCGGCCCCGTGTCGTCGACGATGAAGGCCAGGACGGGCTTGCGCTCCGACCCTCCGGCGCGCTCGACGTGGATCCGGACGCCTCCGGTTTCCGTGAACTTGACCGCATTGCCCGCCAGATTGAACAGCACCTGACGCAGCCGGCCCTCATCGGCGAGAATATCGCAGGCGTCGGGCGCGACCGACCAGACGATCTCCAGGCCATTGTCGTGGGCGCGTGGGCTGATCAGTTCTGCCACGCCGCGCACCAGGCTCTCGAGGTCGACGGGGGCCGGATCGAACTCCAGCTTGCCGGCCTCCAGCCGCGCGTAATCGAGCAGGTCGTTGACCAGACCGAGCAGATGCTCGGCCGACTGCTGGGCCGCCTCCGCATAGGCGCGCTGGGCCCCGTCCAGCCGGGTCCGGGTCAACAGGCCTAGCATGCCGATGACGCCGTTCAGGGGCGTGCGCATCTCGTGACTCATCAGCCTCAGGAAGGGGTCGGCGCCACCGGGCGTCGGCTGCGCGATCGCCACCTTGGTCGTCGTTCCTGCATGCCGCCGCGCCATGCGCATCTCCCCATTCGGAGTCACATTGCCCGCCAGCCCTTAAGACCGGTTCAAGCCACACGGTTTCCAGAGTGTTCCCGGGCCGCCTCGGAGCCGTCGGCTACCAGGCCGGAACGCCCGCCCGGCCACCGTCCTGGCGCTCGAAATCGGCCTGGGCCCCCACGGTCGAGCGGCGATAGATCAGGGCTTCAGCGATGTGGCGACGCAGCACGCCTGTCGCGCCCTCCAGATCGGCGATGGTACGGGCCAGCCGCAGGGTCCGAGTCCAGCCCCGTGCCGTCAGGCCCCCGGCCTCCCCGGCCCGCATCAGCAGCGCCCGACCCGCCTCATCGGGCGTCGCGAACCGGTCCAGGGTCTCGCCCGTGGCGCGGGCGTTCAGGGCCTGCGCGGGATCCAGCCCGGCCTCTCGAACCCGCTCCTCCTGCATCGCCCGGGCGGCGGCCACGCGCGCGGCGGCCTCGGCCGTGCCTTCGGCGGGGGGAGGCAGAGCCATATCGGCGGCGGTGACGGGAGGCGTCTCCACGGTCAGGTCGATGCGATCGAACATCGGACCGGAGATGCGGTTCTGATAGTCCCTCTGGCAGCGCGGGGCCTTGCCGCACGCCCCCTTGCCCGCTCCGCCCAGTCCACAGCGACAGGGGTTCATCGCCGCGACCAGCTGGAACCGCGCCGGATAGCGCACATGGGCGTTTGCCCGCGCCACCACGATCTCGCCGGTCTCCAGCGGGGCCCGCAGGCTATCCAGCGCCTGGGCCGAGTATTCCGGCAACTCATCCAGGAACAGGACGCCGTTGTGGGCCAGGGACGCCTCCCCCGGCTTGGCACGCAACCCACCCCCCGTCAGGGCCGCCATGGAGGCGGAGTGGTGGGGCGCGCGGAACGGCCGATCGCGGGTCAGGGCCCCTCGCTCGATCAGACCGGCGACCGACCAGATCATCGAGGTCTCGAGCAGTTCGTGGGGCGTCAGGGGCGGCAACAGGCCCGGCAGACGCTGGGCCATCATCGACTTGCCCGAGCCGGGCGGACCCACGAACAGCAGGTTGTGGCCCCCGGCCGCCGCGACCTCCAGCGCCCGCTTGGCGCTCTCCTGGCCCTTGACCTCGCGCAGGTCGGGCACGGCGACGCCCGACCGCACGGGGCCCGGCTCGGGCCCTCGCAGGATCTGAGTGCCTTTGAAATGGTTGATCAACCCGATCAGCGACCGGGGGGCGAGGATCGCGACGTCGCCCGCCCAGGCGGCTTCCGGACCGTTCGCCTCGGGCACGATCAGGCCAAGTCCCATGGCCGAGGCCGCGACGGCGGCCGGCAAAGTGCCCCCCACCGGCGCGATCCGCCCATCCAGCCCCAGCTCGCCCAGCGCCGCCCAGCCCTGAAGCGCGTCGGGCGCGATCACCCCCATGGAGGCCAGCAGGGCCAAGGCGATCGGCAGGTCGAAATGGCTGCCCTCCTTGGGCAGGTCGGCGGGGGCCAGATTGGCGATGATCCGCCGCGACGGCAGAGCCAGTCCAATGCCGGCGAAGGCCCCGCGCACTCGCTCACGGCTCTCGGCCACAGCCTTGTCAGGCAGGCCCACGATGTTGAAGTGCCCGTGCTCGCTGGACAGTTGCTGCACCTGGACGTCGACGCGCCGCGCCTCGACCCCCTCGAACGCCACCGTCGCGATGCTCGCCAGCATTGGGGTCCCTCCCGCCAAGGAAGAGAACGAACCATGAACTAAGTCGGTTTGGGCATGTATCCCCTCTGGACATGTAAGCCCGGATATGGGATATTCGCTTCATGGAAACGAAGCGCCCCAAACTCCCGACCCTCCGCCAGTTTCAAGAGCGGTTCCCGACCGAGGACGCTTGCCTGGAACACCTGATGCGCACGCGCTACGGCCAACGGCACGTCTGCGCGAAATGCGAGCGGGAGGCCAAATACTACCGCGTCAAAGCCCGCCGCTCGTATGAGTGCGAGCATTGCGGCTATCAGGTGTATCCGACCGCCGGAACGCCCTTTGAGAAGACGCGCACCAGCCTCCGCGACTGGTTCCACGTCATGTTCCTGTTCTGCACGTCGCGGAACGGCGTGAGCGCCAAGGAAATCCAGCGCACCATCGGCGTGACCTACAAGACGGCTTGGCGCATGGCGAAGCTGATCCGCGCTTACATGGCCTATGTGGACGGCGACGACATGATCGGCGGCCCCGAGAGCAAAGGCGTGGAAATCGACCACGGCTTCATCGGCGGCGAAGACAAGCGCGGCGAGAGCGACAAGCTGATCGTGCTGGGCATGGTCGAACGCGAGGGCAACGTCGTGACCCGCGTCCTGCCGAACCGTCAGTCCGACGTGGTGCTGCCGACGATCAAGGCCGCGATCAAGCCGGGGACGCACATCACGTCAGACGCGGAACATTCGTTCGGCGCGATCCCGTTCCTTGGCCAAGGCTATCAGCACACCGCGATCAAGCGCCGCCACGGCGAGTTCAAGGTCGATGGTCAGACGACCTCGCACGTCGAAGGGTTCTGGAACCTCGTCAAGCGTGGCATCCGGGGCACCTACATCAGCGTGTCGGCGAAGCACCTGCCGACCTACCTTGGCGAGTTCGAGTTCCGCTACAATCTGCGGAAGGCTCCGCATCTGATGTTGCCGCTGCTGATGACCAGCTTCGCGCGGGGTGCGTGATTCGCGGGTAACGGCGGTCTGCGGTAGCATTCAACCTTTGCGATTCGCGCTCGGGAGACCGCATTGCCTGATCCCATGCAGCCCAGCCTCGATCTTATCCCTCATAGTTACGAGGGGGAGATTGTCCGCCTTCGCTCGCGCGACGGCTACGTCAACGCCACTGCGATGTGCAAAGCGGCCGGAAAGCTCTTCGGCCACTACAATGAGAGCGACCGGACAAAAGCGTTCATTCAGGAGCTTTCAAACGAAATCGGTATTCCGATATCGGACCTGATCCAGTCAAACAAAGGCGGAAACCCTGCCCTACAGGGCACCTGGGTTCATCCGCAGGTCGCCATCCACCTAGCTCAATGGCTCTCGCCGACCTTCGCCGTGCGTGTGACCCAATGGGTCTACGAATGGATGTCTGGCCTGTCGCCCGAGAACGATGCGTGGCAGATCTTCCAAGAGCGGATTTCACTAGTTTACGACAATGTTCCAGACGGATACTTTTGCATTTTCAAGGAGTCGTCGGCCCTCTACGCCACCATGATAAAACAAGGAGCGACAATGGGGGCAAAGATGATCCTCGATATCAGTATCGGGCTTCATTGGGGCAATCATTGGCGCGACAATAACTTCAACGCGGTCTACGGCGATCGACGCACCTATCCGCACGACTATCCAATCCGCTACCCGCAATCTATGTCTAACCCTCAGCAGGCGGCCTGCTATCCCGACGAAGCTCTCAAAGAATTTCGGCGTTGGCTGCGGGAGGACTATGTTCCGAACAAGCTGCCCGCCTATCTGAAATCCCTAGTCAGGCAGAACAAGCTCGGGCCCAGCGCGGCCAACGAAACGCTTTTGGCGCTGGAGCATCACAGCCGAGGCAAGACCCGCGTGAAGCTATCGGATGAGTCGGAAAGGTAGCAGCGAGCGGCGCTTAGTCGCCGTCGCGGTCGTCGCTACCCTCGTCCAGATCGCCCTCGTTCTCTGGGGCATGCTCCGCTGACGGCTCAGGCTTGGTCAGCATGGCCTCTAGCAGGACGTCAAAGCGGTCGTTGGGATCAGGCATTGAGCGGCAGCCCCATTTTGATCTTCATGACCGTTTCGGACACGTCGAAATGGCCCGCCAATTCCTTGGTGGTGAAGCCCGCGTTTTGCGCAGCCTTAAGCCAAGCGTTCGGCACGAGCAGGTTGGCGGCGAAGTTGTTCGCTTGGCGCTCTTGCTGCCATCCTATCGACGGATTGGGCAGGCGCTCGCCATCAGCCCGATAGGCCAGTGTGTCGCTTACGCCATCGGCCAAGAGGCTGCGGTGGAAGATGAAATGTCCGATCTCATGCGCGCACGTGAACCGCTGGCGAACCCGAGCGTGGAACTCGTTGATGACGATTTCCCAGCGGTCATCGCCAACGCGCCGGATCATGCCGGAGATGTTGTCAGGCAGAGCCTCGAACTTCGGTCCCAAGCCAAGCTCGGCGGCAAGCGCAAACACGTCCACCGGAACCTTGTTCCAGTAACGTTTGGTCACCTCCAGGGCCTCGCCCGCCGAAATCACGTCCCATCTCCCTTCGCGGGGTCGCGCGACAGCGCGTCCCCCTGATCGTCCTCTTCCGGCTGCCTTACCGACATCTTCGCAAAGATATCGGCAATGACCCCCGGCGCATTGGCATCCATCCAGTTGTCGGCTGCTTCTTTGGCCATGCGCTTGGCCTTGTCTCTCACGTAGAAACCCCACGTGATCGCCGCAATCGCCAACGCCACCGCAAACACGAAGTTGAAGATCGTGAGATTGTTGGCCTGCGCAGCTATAGCATTGCTCTGCGCTGCAATTGCGGCAGCAAGCGCATCGGTGTTCTCCGAACGCGCGACGGTCTCTGCCACCTGAACGCAGTTTTGATCCACGCCGAGCCCGCGCGCTTCGACGCATTCCATCGGCATCAGACAGCTTCCCCCATAGCTCAGCGAGCGTATGCGAAAGAGGGCTCACGGCGTTACATGTCCCAAGGGGATACATGCCTCGGTTTGCAAGAGCGGCGTTACGCGTTCGGCGCGCGCTTGGCCTCGATCACGTCCCACAGTATCGCGGCGGCGTCGATGCCGGTAAACTGTTTCAGCTGCACCGCCCCGGTCGGAGAGGTGACGTTGATCTCGGTGAGATAGTCGCCGATCACGTCGATGCCGACAAACATCAGGCCCCGGGCCTTCAGCTCCGGCCCGATGACGGCGCAAATCTCGCGGTCGCGGTCCGTGATCTCGACGGGCGCCGCGGTGCCGCCGACGCGCAGGTTGGAGCGCACCTGTCCCTCGGCGGGCACGCGGTTGATCGCCCCCACCAGCTCGCCCTCGATCAGGATGATCCGCTTGTCCCCCTTCGACACCGCCGGGATGAACTTCTGGATCACCAGCGGGTCGCGGCTGGCGGCGGCGTGGATTTCGATCAGGGCCTCCAGGTTGGGATCGCCGGCCTTCAGCCGCACCACGCCCGAACCGGCCGCGCCGTGAAGGGGTTTCAGCACCACGTCGCCGTGCCGTTCGTGGAACTCGACGAGGGCGGCCGGGTCCGCGCTGATCAAAGTCGGGGGTTGGACGCCTTCGAACCGGGTGGCGAACAGCTTCTCGGGCGCGGACCGCACCTCGGCGGGGTCGTTGACCACCAGGGTCCGGGGGTGGACCGTCTCCAGCAGATAGGTCGCCGTCACATAGGCCATGTCGAAGGGCGGGTCCTGGCGCATCAGGATGACGTCGACGTCGCGGCCGAGGTTCAGCCGAACCTCTTCGCCGAAGCTCACATGGTCGCCGACCACCGGGCGCAGGGTGACGGGCCGGGCGCGGCAGAACAGGTCGCCGTCCTCCAGCGCCAGGGTTCGGAAGTCATAGACCCACAGGGGATGGCCGCGCGCCTGCGCCTCCATCGCCAGGAAGAAGGTCGTGTCTCCGTCGATGTTGACCCCCTCGATCGGGTCCATCTGGATGGCGACTTTCAGCATGGGAGGAACTCCTTGTGGGCGCTAACGCTCGGCACGCGGTGCTTCGCTGCTTGAGCGCCGGCGCGCCGATGCAGGTAATGGGCGGCGGATTCGCCTGGCGCAAGGATGGGCCTGGACTCCTGACCCTCGCCTGTCAGTTCAGCCGCATCCTCAGCCGTTCCATCGCGACCTGATGGATGGGGGCGTCCTGTCCCGACACGGCGCGGGCGCGGGCCAGGGCGTCCAGGGCACCTGTCAGGGCTCCCTGTTTCTCGCGGGCGGCGGCGACGTCCAGCCAGGGCCGGTGATCGTCGGGGTCCAGCAGGGCGCGGCGCACGGCCGACCGCTCTGCCGAGACGAAGTCGTCCGCCCGGATGGCGCGGCTGAACAGCACGTTCTGGAGGCGGATCAGAGCCTGTCGGTCCGTGACCGGGGCCATCAACACGTCCAGCCGGTCCGCCACGTGGGGGGTCAGCCCAGCCCGCAGCGCCCGCCGGGTCAACTCCGACGGCATGACGACTCGTCCCTGACTGAACGGGTCCAGCGCGACCGGCCCGCCCGGGGTTTCGACCCGCAACAGGAAATGGTTCGGAAAATCGACGCCCTGCGCCTTCACCCCCGCCCGGCGCGCGGCGTCCAGATAGAAAACCGCCAGAGCCGCCGAGAGGCCGCGACGACGCTCCGCCACGTCGATCACGTCTGTGTTGCCAGGGTCGTCGTAATGTAGAAGGTCGCCGTTCAGGCGCAGGTCCGAAGCCATGGTCTCGGCCAGGGCATCGTCAGGGCTTTCGCCCTGAATACGCTCCGCCAGACGCTCGGCGGCGGCATCGGCCAGGACGCGCGCGGGACGGTCGTCGCGAAACGGCTGGTCGTGGACCGCGCAGGCGATGGCGGCGTCGAGCAAGGGAAAGGCGTCGTCATCGACGTTGCCCGCCTCTCTCAGCTGGTCCTCCGCCTCCTCACGTGTCACGGCGACGTCCCCCGACGACCCGTTCCGGACGACCTCGGCTGGAGGTCCACCGGAACTAGAGGCCTCGACGATGGCGCGGAAAATGGCCGGGGGCCAGCGTCACGGTATCGATCCGCAACAGAAGGCCTTTCAGGCCGGGTCTTTGGCGCAACACCTTTTCGCCGGCGAGGCGAAGCTGTGCCAGCTGTCGTGAGCCCAAGGCGACTTCGGCGGCCTCGGCAGTCGCCCGGCGCTTGACCTCGACCACGGCCAGAACCCGGCCCCGCTGCGCCAGAATGTCGATCTCGGCCCCCGGCGTCTTCAGACGAAACCCCAGGATGCGATATCCCTTGGCCATCAGCCACGCGGCGGCGACCCATTCGGCCGCATGGCCCTCGCGGAAGGCGCGGCCGCCCAAGGCCATCCGCCACGCCGCCTTGGGCCGTTTCGGCGTGACGGGTTTGGCGACCCTCGGGGGCTTCATCCCCGCCCCTGCAACTCCAGCGCCCGGCGATAGAGCGGCTTTCGGGGCAGGTCGAGCGCACGCGACACCTCCGAGGCCGCCTCGCCGGGCGCCAGCCGCGTCAGGGCCTCGGCCAGGGCCGTGTCCGCGTCGGCGGCGCTGGCGATCTCGATCTCTCCGGGACCGATGACGACGACGATCTCGCCCTTTGGACCATCCAGCGCCGGATCGGCGGCGAGGTCGATCAGCGATCCGCGCACACAGGTCTCATACAGCTTGGTCAGTTCTCGGCAGACGGCGGCGGGGCGGGGCCCCAGCACGGCCGCCATGTCGGTCAGGCTGGCGCGCAGCCGGGGTCCGCTCTCGAACACCACCAGGGTCTGGCGCGCGGCCTTCAGCTCGCCCAGGGCCGAGACCCGCCCGGCCGACTTGGGCGGCAGGAACCCGACGAAGGTCACCTGATCCGCCGGAAGGCCCGACAGCACCAGGGCCGCCAGCAGGCTGGAGGCCCCGGGGATCGGATGAACCGGCAGGCCCGCCGCGATCACCGCCCGGGCGACGACGAAGCCGGGATCCGACACCATCGGCGTGCCCGCGTCAGACACCAGGGCGACCACCCCGCCCGTGGCGATGCGCTCGACGGCCAAGTCGGCGGCGCGGGTCGAGGCGTGGTCGTCGCACCGCTCCAGCCGCGCCTTCAGCCCATAGGCGACCAGCAGCTTGGCTGTGACGCGGGTGTCTTCGGCCAGGACCAGGTCGGCGGCGGCCAGAACGTCGAGCGCCCGCAGCGTCATGTCCCTGAGGTTCCCGATCGGCGTCGAGACCAGATAGAGCCCCGCCGAGACGGGCCGGGCCGGAGGCGCGGTGGGCGGAAACAGGACGGCCTCGGTCATCGCCCGACCGTGCCAGCCGGGAAGGGCCCGGGCAAGGACGGCCTCAGGTCAGCAAGGCTTTCAGCACGGCGTCGAGCACCGGGCGACCCGTCTCCGTCGCGGCCAGCCGCGCGCCCGAGGCGCTCAGGAAACCGTCGGCGACCAGATCGACGACTGGCGCCTTCGACGGATCGAGGTTCAGGTCCTCGAGCAGGCTCAAGGGCACTCCCTCGACCGTGCGCAGCCCCAGCAGCAGCCGTTCCTCCGCAGCGCCCCTGGCGTCCAGGACCTGATCCTCGCTCCAGGGCGCGCCGGAGGCCACGCCGGTCACATAGTCGGCGATCCGGCGGTGCGCGACCGTGGCCCTGCGAACGCCGGCCACGGTCATTCGCCCGTGGGCGCCCGGCCCGACCCCGACATAGTCGCCGCCCCGCCAGACGTGCAGATTGTGCGCAGACCGCGCCGCCGGCCCCCGCGCGTGGTTGGACACCTCATAGGCCTCGAACCCCGCCGCCCCCAGCACCGCCTGGGTTGCTTCATAAAGATCGGCGGCGAGATCCTCGTCAGGCGGGACCAGGGTGCCGCGGTCCACCGCCCGCGCGAACGCGGTGCCGTCCGCGATCGTCAGCTGATATGGCGAGACGTGCTCGAACCCCATCGTCAGGGCCTCCTCCAGGGCCGCTGTCCATCCGGCCACAGTCTGGCCCGGAAGGGCGTGGATCAGGTCGATCGACAGGCGCTCGAACACCGATGCGGCCATGGCGATGGCCCGGCGCGCCTCCGCGGCCGAATGGTTTCGACCCAGGAAGGCCAGCTCGGCGTCGTCCAGGGACTGGACCCCCAAGGAAAGGCGGTTGACGCCCGCGTCCCTCAGCGCCGCGAAATGCGCCGCCTCCGCGTCGGTAGGATTGGCCTCAAGCGTGACTTCAATCGGTTCGCCCGGCGCGAACAGCTCCGTGGCCGCCTCGATCACGGCCGCGACGTCTTCCGGCCGCATCAGCGAAGGCGTGCCGCCACCGAAGAAGATCGACGCCAGCGTTCGTTCGCCCAGCCTTGCCGCCTGCGCCGACAGGTCGGTCAGGATAGCGCGAACCAGCACCGCCTGTTCCTCGCGCCAGCCCCGATCCTTGACCACGTTGAAGTCGCAGTAGGGGCAGATGCGGGCGCAATAGGGCCAGTGGACATAGACAGCGACGCCGTCCGGACGGTCATTCGTCAATGAGCGCGGCCTTCAGCATCTCGAAGGCCCGCGCGCGGTGGCTCAGGCTGTCCTTCAGCACCGGGTCCATCTCGGCGAAGGTCAGGGCGTGGCCGTCGGGGATGAAGATGGGATCGTAGCCGAAGCCCCGGTCGCCCCGGGGCGGAAAGGTCAGCTGCCCGTCCACCCGTCCCTCGACCACCACGCAGGGCCCGTCGGGCCAGGCGACGGCCAGGGCGGAGGTGAAGAAGGCGCTGCGATCGGTGGCCCCGAGGTCCTCCAGCCGCTCCTCGATCTTGCGCATCGCAAGGCCGAAGTCGCGCTCCGGCCCGCCCCAGCGCGCCGAGAAGATGCCGGGAGCCCCGTCCAGCGCCGCGACCGACAGGCCGGAATCGTCGGCCAGGCTGACTTCTCCCGAGAAGGCCGCGGCGTGGCGCGCCTTCAGCATGGCGTTGCCGACGAAAGTCGTCTCGGTTTCCGCCGGTTCCGGCAAATTCAGGTCTCCCGCGGTGACCACCGTGTAATGTCCGTCCAGCAGGGCGTGGATTTCGCGCGCCTTTCCAGCGTTGTGGGTGGCCGCAACGAGCCGCATCCCCCTGATAAGCTTGAGATTCACACATACTCCCCGGGGTGAAACATTCCATTGCCGAAGTTTAATATCGTTAAACGATATGTAACGTGCATCGGCGGTCAGCACGGCCTATCTATGTTCTCAAGAACGGAGGCCGCGACGTTCCCCGATTTGATCGAAACGAGCAAGTCGAACCCCCGTGGCAGAGAAAGTGGGCAACAAATGACCCGCACTCAGGATCGAAAGAAGAGAACGATGAACACCCTGAACGCCTCGCTGATGCTCGACAAGGTCGGCACCGTGCTGGTCAACGCCGCCCTGCTCGCCGCCCTGCCGACCGCCCTGGTCGCCATCCTGGTGCAGTCCTTCTAAGGAGGGATCGGTTTCGCTCGCAACGCGGCTGCTTGCTCCCTTGAGCGACGGCTTGGCGGAAACCAGCGACATTGATGGTGGCTCAAGCAGCAAGGGACCGCGTCCCGAGCGATAGCCACACAACAAAGAAGGCCGCTTACCATTGACCAGAAACGCGATGTATAGAGCCGCGTCGGGGTTCGCCGGACCCCGCGCGGCCATCGCGGCCTGATCCTCTCCGGCGCGAGCCCGACGATGCCCGCCGACCGGCCCCATTCAGAACGGCCCTCCCTGAAGCCGTCGGTCGCCGACCGGCCGATGACGCGCCTGAAGAGCTTGCCGCGCCTCCGCCTGAAAACGCCGTTTCCATTACGGTTCAAGACCCCCTTCAAGACCCTGGGCCCCGGCTCGGTGTCCAGCCTGCTGAAGATCGCGCTGGACGTGGCCTATGTGCTGCTGATGGTCATCACAGCGGTGCTGCTGCTGGTCTTCCTCGCCTCGATCTTCATCCCGATCGCCAATCTGAACATCACCGTCTCGAACGATTCAGGCGGGCGCCAGCAACCGTTGACGCGCCCCCTTCTGTTGTTCGGCGTCGGAGCATTGACCTCCTATTTCGGCGGGTTCCTGCTGATTTTGCGAAACCTGCGGATGATCTTCCGCACCCTGACGCTGGGCGATCCGTTCCAGCCCGACAACGTTCGCCGCCTGCGCCAGGTCGGGCTGATCCTGGCCGTCGTGACCTGCGGGGTCTGGCTGGCCCAGGGTGTCGTCGCATCCCGCCTGGCCCCCGGCGTCATGGAACGACAGGGCTTCGGCGAGCTTCTGACCCCGATCTTCTCGGTCCTTGTCGTTTTCGTCCTGGCCGAGGTGTTCCGCGAGGGCGCCCGGCTTCGCCGTGAATCGGAGCTGACGATATGAACGGCGCAGTCACCCGCTCCCGCGCTCAAGCAGCGGGCCGACGCGCGGCGAGCGATAACGCGGCAAGGGTCGGCTGATGGCGATCAGGATTCAACTGGACCGACTCCTGGTCGAGCGGCGCATGTCGCTGACCGAGCTCGCCGACCGGGTCGGGGTGACGGTCGCCAATCTGTCGATCCTCAAGACTGGCAAAGCGCGGGCCGTGCGCTTCACCACTCTGTACGCTTTGTGCCGCGAGCTGGAGTGCCAGCCGGGCGACATCCTGACGTATGAGCCCGGCCCGCCAGAGCCCGACTTCGACGACGACGAAGGCTGAGGCGTGGCCCGACGTCCACCGCCCGACCTGTCGACAGAGGACCGTCGCCTGTGGGCCCGGGTGTCGGGGTCGGTCACACCCGCCAGGGTGCGCAAGGCGCTGAGGATCGTTCCCGAGGCCCCGGCGGCCGTCGAGGTGAAGGCCGCGCGCCCGATGTCGCCGCGCCCGTCGGTCCCGACCCCGACCCTTAGATCGCCGCTGAAGACTTCGGCTCCGCCCGTCGCGCCTGCGGCTCACGGTGCGCCCGAAGCGCTGGAGCCGCGCCGGCAGCGCCGTCTCTCGCGCGAGCGGGACCCGATCGAGGCGTCCATCGACCTGCACGGGTTCGGCCGGTTCGAGGCGGAAGATCAGCTCCGCGCCTTTCTCAACGGCGCGCAGGCTCGCGGGTTACGGGCCGTGCTGGTCGTCACGGGTCAGGGGCGGCGCGGCGGCGGGGTGATCCGCGCCTCGATCCAGGAATGGCTGCAGGCCCATGCGCTGCGGGGCGTGGTGTCCGGCTTCGCCTCCGCCCACCGCAGACATGGCGGCGACGGGGCCTTCTACGTCACCCTCAGGCGGCGTGGAGCCTGAGGCCCTTCTGCTCGGCGAGCTCGTGCAGCGAGGTCATCGGGCGCGGCCCCCAGTGCGAGATGACCTCGGCCGCCGCGAGCGACCCGAGAGCCCCGGCGTCGGCCAGCGACAGACCACGCGCCAGCCCCAGCAGGAAGCCCGCCGCGTACTGGTCGCCGGCCCCAGTGGTGTCGACCACCCGGTCCACAGCAAAGGCCGGAACTCGGACCCTATGCGCGCCCTTAAGAATCACCGAGCCATGCTCGCCCCGCGTCACGGCCGCCACCTCGACGATGCCCGCCAGGCGCTCGGCCGCCGCGTCGAAGTCCTCGGTCTCGAACAGGGCCAGCAGCTCGACCTCGTTGGCCAGCACGATGTCGGCCGAGGCCTCGATGAAGGCCAGCAGTTCCGTCCGCCAGCGGCCGACCACGAAGGCGTCCGACAGGGTGATCGCCACCTTGCGGCCCGCCACGTGGGCCGCTGCGGCCGCCGCCTCGAACGCCGCCCGGGCCGGCGCGGGATCGAACAGATAGCCTTCCAGATAGACGATGGCGCTTTCGCCGATCACGGCGGCGTCGATGTCGGCGACCGTCAGCTGGTTGGCGGCACCGAGGAAGGTGGACATGGTCCTCTGGCCGTCGGGCGTGACGTTGATCAGGCAGCGGCCGGTACCGGCACCGCCCTCCAGCGCAGGGGTGTCGAAATGGACGCCCGCGGCGCGGATGTCATGGGTGAAGACCCCGCCCAACTGGTCATCGGCGACCTTGCCAAGATAGGCCGCGCGCCCGCCGAACGAGCCGACGCCCGCGACCGTGTTCCCGGCCGATCCGCCGGACGCCTCGACGCCCGCCGCCATGGCCTCGTACAGCGCCGCGCTCTGGGCCTCGTCGACCAGGGACATGGAGCCGGGCGTCAGGCCTTGAGCCGTCAGGAAGGCGTCGTCGCAGGGCGCGAGCACATCGACGATGGCGTTGCCGACGGCGCAGACGTCGTAGGTGGGGGCGATCTGGGTCATGGCGCGCCCCTTAGCGGCCGGATGACGCGCGCGCCAGCCCCGGCTTGCCCCTGCCGGCGAACCCTGTATGGCCAGCGCCCATGACCGAGATCGCCGTCCTGACCCCCGCCGCCGACGACGGCACCTATGGACCCCACTGGCCTCAAGTCCTGGACCGGCTGCGCGCGGCCCTGGCGATGGCGGACGTCACAGCCGTCTCGACCCCGTGGAGTGACCACGCCGAGGATGCGCGCGGCCTTCTGGGCTACCCTCTGGTCCTGAGCGTGCTGACCTGGGGCTATCATCAGCGGCACGAGGCCTGGCTTGAGGCCCTGCGCCTCTGGGAGGCCGCTGGGGTCCGGATCGCCAACCCGGCCTCGGTGCTCGGCTGGAACTCCGACAAGGCCTATCTGCGACGGCTGGAGGCGAAAGGCGTCGCCATTCCGCCGACGCTGTGGACCGACCGGGTCACTCCGGATCAGGTCGAGGCCGCGTTCGACCGGTTCGGCACCGACACCGTGATCGTCAAGCCGACGGTCTCGGCCGGAGCCTGGAAGACGGCGAAGGTCTCGCGCGGAGACGGCCTGACCGACCCACCGCCCGGGGCTGCCATGATCCAGCCCTTTCTGCCCGAACTGGTCGCGAACGGCGAACTGTCGCTGCTGTTCTTCGCGGGCCGGGTCAGCCACGCCGTGATCAAGACCGCCAAGGCCGGCGATTTCCGCATCCAGTCACAGTACGGCGGCCGCTACGAGACCGTGGCCCAGCCGCCCGCCGCTGCGATGGCCCTGGCCGAACAGGTCCTCGCCGCGATCGAGGAGCCGCTGCTCTATGCCCGCATCGACATGGTCCAGGGCCCGGACGGGCGGTGGCTGCTCATGGAGGCCGAGCTGATCGAGCCGGACTTCTACCTGTCCGAAGCCCCGGATCGGGGCCGGCTGTTCGCCGAGGCGGTGCGGGCACGGCTGGACATGCTATAGGTCGTCCGCACGATAGGCATTGGGACGCAACCGATGGACTTTCTCGGTGAGATCATCGTTGGTCCCTTCCACAAGCCGCAGGGATGGATCGCCTACCTGCTCCTCCCTGTGCTCGTCTCCGCAATCGCCTCGTCCGTTGCCCGGAGCTGGTGGACGTGGGTCGTCGTGGCCTTGAGTGCAGTCGTGTCGGTCACCCTCTACTTCGCGGTCTTCATCGTCTTGTACGGGGTCAGCTCGACCTTACCCTTGGGGATGGCGCTCGCCTTCATTATTCACGCGGCTGTCTCTGCCTTAGTTGTGAGGGTCTTGCGTCAGGAAGACACGGCTGACGCTGCTACACGGCACCGCTCGTAGCCATCAACCCTCGTGACGGGCACAGGTCCGAGATGATGCACCCCGCGCAGTTCGGCTTTCGCGCTGTGCAGGTGTAGCGGCCGTGCAGGATCAGCCAGTGGTGGGCCTTGGCCAGAAAGGCCTTGGGCACCACGACGTGAAGCTGGTCTTCGACCTTGTCGGCGGTCGCGGCATTGGCCAGGCCCAGCCGCTGCGAGACGCGGAATACATGGGTGTCCACCGCGATGGCGGGCTCGATGCCCAGTTCGTTCAGGACGACGCTGGCGGTCTTTCGCCCGACGCCCGGCAGGGCCTGAAGGTCGGCGCGATTCAGAGGCGTTACGCCGCCGTGCTGCTCCAGGATGATGCGGCTCAGCGCGATGACGTTCTTCGCCTTGTTCCGGTACAGGCCGATCGACGCGATGAAGGGGACCAGCCCCTCCTCCCCGAGCGCCAGAATCTTCGACGGCGTGTCGGCCACGGCGAACAGCTTCTCCGTCGCCTTGTTGACCGAAACGTCGGTCGCCTGGGCCGACAGGGCCACCGCCACGACGAGGGTGTAGGGGTCCTGAAACCGCAGCTCGGTCTTCGGCTCGGGCATGACGCCCGACAGCCGCGTGAAGATCGTGTCCACCCGGTCCTCGTCGGGCGGCCACGCGAAGATGGGGATGGGCGCGCCGGTCATGACGCCGCCGGGCTTGCGGCGAGGCGTTCGGGCAGGGGGCTTCATGCGGCGGAGGTCGAGGCGGTCACCGCCCGATAGATGCGGCTTTGCCGGCACCGCGCAAGTCGGCATCGACGTGCAGGTGTCCGCAGGGCTAGGAAGGGGCTCATTCCCGCCCGAGAGTTCGCATGCTGATCGCCTATTCCGCCTGGCCCGAGATCGACGCGCGCCTGAAGACGACCAAGACCGTCGTGGTGCCGATCGGCTCCAACGAGCAGCACGGTCCGACCGGCCTGCTCGGCACCGACTGGATGTGCCCCGAGATCATCGCCCATGCCGCCGAGCGGGCCGATGACAGCCTGGTGGTCGCCCCGACCTTCAACATCGGTATGGCCCAGCATCACCTGGCCTTCGCCGGCACGATCTCGCTGCGGCCCTCGACCTTCATGGCCGCCATCACCGACTGGGTGTCGTCGCTCAGCCGCCACGGCTTTGACCGGATCTATTTCCTGAACGGCCACGGCGGCAACGTCTCGACCATCGAAGCGACCTTCTCGGAGCTCTATGCCGAGTGGTCCTTCGTCGAGGAGGAGGCTCCGTATGTGCTGAAGCTCCGGAACTGGTGGGACCTGCCGGGCGTGAACGGCCTGTGCAATTCCATCTTCCCGACCGGTCACGGGATGCATGCCACCCCGTCTGAGATCGCCGTGACCCAGGCCGCGTATCCGGACCGGATCAAGACGGCGGAGTATTCGCCGAAGATCGCCCCCAGCGGCCCGATCCGCGACGCGCTGGACTACCGTGCCCGCTTCCCCGACGGCCGGATCGGCTCGGACCCCGCCCAGGCCAGCCCGGAAAAGGGCCAGCGAATCATCGACGCGGCGGTGGGGGCCCTGCTGAAGGACGTCGCCGCCTTTTCCAATGAAGTCTTGCCCGGGCGGTGAAAGCGGCCCAAGCCCAAGCCATGACCATGCTCGACAAGACGATCCGCGACGGCAAGCGCGTGATGAACAACGCCCGGACCGCAAGCACCAACGCCGACCACGGCGGCGAGATGATGCGAGCGGCCTCCGACGTCATCGCCGCCCGCATGACGATCATGGCCGAGGGCCTGGCCAATCCGATGAAGGCCGACGTCCGCGAGATGTCGCTGATGGGTACCGAAAAGATGGAGGCGATGAGCGCCTCGGCCGCTGCCGTCGCCGGCACCTTGGGCGATCTCGCGGCCCGCACCTCCAAGTCGGCCATGGACGAGATGGGCCACGCCGCCCGGGCGGCCTCGGCCATCGCCGCCGCCAAGACGCCCCAAGGCGCGGCCTCGGCCCAGATGAGCTACGCCATGGGCTGGTGGAACCGCACGGCGACCCAGATGCTGAGCCTCAACACCGAACTGCTGAAGGCCCAGGCCGACGCCCTGAAGCCGATCCACGCCGCCGCGACCGCCAACGCCCGGCGACTGAGGAAATAGGGTTCAGGCCGTCCGGATCACGCCGCCTTCGGCCGCGACCGGCCAGGGCGTCAGCTTTCCGCCCGCACAGGGGCCGCCGACGCAGGCACCGCTGATCGGCTCGAACACCGCCCCGTGCCAGCCGCACAGGATCAGCGCCCCGTCCGGCGTCAGATAGCGATCCAGCTCGACCGCGATGGGAAAGCCCTGATGCGGGCAGCGATCGACCCAGCCCGCCACCTCGCCGTCCTTCCGGACCACGAAGCCGTGGAAATAGGCCTCGCCGATCTGCAGCACGAAGCCGCGCGAGCCGGGTTCGGCGATGTCGTCCAGGGCGCACAAGGCGACGCCGGGCGGCGTGGTCCAGACGCGCTTCCGTTCCGTCGGAGCCGCGTCGCTCATCCCTGTTCGGACTTCAGCGGGCGCGACAGCAGTGCGTCGATCAGGCCATCCACGGTCACCTCGCCCGCCAGCAGGGCCGCGACGCCCTCGCAGATCGGCATTTCCACGCCGGCCTTCGCCGCCAGCTCGCGCACCGCGGGCGCGCTCTCATAGCCCTCGGCCACGGACCGCTTGCCGGCCAGCGCCTGTTCGATGGTCTGGCCCTGACCCAGGGCGAGACCCAGGCTCATGTTGCGCGACTGGGGGCTGGAGCAGGTCAGGACGAGGTCGCCCAGCCCGCACAGGCCCGCCACCGTCTGGGGTTCGGCCCCCAGCGCCACGCCCAGCCGGGTCATCTCGGCGAAACCCCGGGTAATCAGGGCGGCATGGGCCGACTTGCCCAGACCCCGCCCCTCCGACAGGCCGCAGGCGATGGCGAGCACATTCTTGATCGCGCCGCCGACTTCTGCCCCGATCAGGTCGGTGGCCAGATAGGGCCGGAAGCCCGGAGCCGACAGGGTGGACATCAGTGCCTCACCGAGAGCGGCGTCCTCACAGGCCAGGGTCACGGCGGTCGGCAGGCCGCGCGACACGTCGGCGGCGAAACTGGGGCCCGACAGCACGGCGGCGGGCGCCTCGGGCAGCGTCTCGGCCAGCACCTGGGTCATCAGCTTCAGCGAGCCCCGCTCGATCCCCTTGGAGCACAGCAGGATCGGCGCACCTGGACGGGCGTGGGGCTGAAAGGCGGTGAGGGTTGAGCGCATGAACTGGGCCGGTGGCACCGCCAGCACCAGGTCGCAGTCGGACAGGTCTGAGAGCCCCGGCGTCACGGCGATCCGCTCGTCCAGGACAACGCCAGGCAGAAAGGCCTCGTTGACCTGACGCGCGCGGATGCTGTCGACGACCTCCGCCTCGCGCGCCTGCAGGACGACGTCCAGCCCGGCTCGCGCGCAGACCAGCGCGAGGGCTGTACCCCAGGCCCCCGCGCCGATCACCCCTGCCCGCTTGAATTCCATATCTGGTCCTAGGCCTTCGCGCCCTTGCGCCCTGCCGGATGGACAGGGTCGGCGATCGCCCGCGCTTCGTCCAGCGGCCATCGTGGCCGGGCCGGCGCGTCGATGTCCGAGACCAGCCCGAGCCGGAGACGCTCCGCCCCCGCCAGGGCGATCATGGCGGCGTTGTCGGTGCAATAGGCCATTGGCGGGGCCACGAAGGAGAAGCCGCGCCTCGCCGCCGTGTCCTCCAGCACCCCCCGCACAGTCTTGTTGGCCGCCACGCCACCGGCGACGACGAACGCCAGCCGATCATGCCTGTCCGCATAGTCCGCCATGGCTCGGCCCGAGCGTTCCGACAGCTGACGCGCGATGGCATTCTGAACCGCATCGGCCAGATCGGCCCGGTCCTGATCGGTTTCCAGCGTCTGGGCGATGCGGGACGCGGCCGTCTTCAGCCCCGAGAACGAGAAGTCGCAATCCTTGCGGCCGAGGAGCGCCCTCGGCAGATCGAACCGGCTGCCGTCGCCACCCGCGGCCAAGCGTTCCAGCGCCGGTCCGCCCGGGTAGCCCAGCCCCATGGCCTTGGCGATCTTGTCGAAGGCTTCGCCGGCCGCATCGTCGATGGTGGTGCCCAGCCGGCTCATGTCGCCGATGCCGCGCACCTCCAGCAGCTGGCAGTGCCCGCCCGAAACCAGCAGCAGCAGGAAGGGATAGTTCACCCGCGCGCCCAGCCGGGCCGAGACGGCATGGCCCTCCAGATGATTGACCGCCACGAACGGCAGGTCGCGCGCCAGGGCCACGGCCTTGCCGAACCCAAGCCCCACCATGACCCCGCCGACCAATCCTGGCCCAGCCGTCGCGCCCACCCCGTCCAGATCGTCGAAGCCCACGCCCGCCTCGGCCATGGCGCGGGCGGTGACGCCGTCGATCATCTCCACATGGCTGCGGGCCGCGATCTCGGGGACGACCCCGCCATAGGCCGCATGATCCTCGATCTGACTGTGGATGATGGAGGACAGAACCTCCGCGCCGCCGTCCGGCGACAACCGGACCACCGAGGCCGCCGTCTCGTCACAGCTGGTCTCGAGGCCAAGGACCGTAAGGGCGCTACCGCCCGGCTCGCGGAGCCTCGCGGCTTGAGCGCGGTCGCCATTTGGCTTTGCCGCGCCGTTTTCGCTGCTAAGGTCCGACGGAGTAACCACCGGCGTCAGGTAACGACCCGGCCCCCCTGACGCAACGGACCCGAATGCCCACCATCCGAATCGGCACCCGCCGCTCTGCCCTCGCCCTCGCCCAATCCGGCATGATGCAGCGGGCTATCGCCGCCGCCATGAGCCTGCCCATCGAAGAAGTAGTCCTGGTCGAGATCGTCACCACCGGCGACCAGATCCAGGACCGGCGCCTGATGGAGGTCGGCGGCAAGGCCCTGTTCACCAAGGAGATCGAGGAGGCCCTGCTGGACGGCCGCGTCGACATCGCCGTCCATTCGATGAAGGACGTGCCGGCCGAACAGCCCCCCGGCCTGACCATCGCCGCCATCCCCGAGCGCGAGGACGCCCGCGACGCCTTCATCAGCCGCGACTTCGACACCCTGGACGCCCTGCCGCACGGCGGACGGCTGGGCACCGCCTCCCTGCGGCGGCAGGCTCAGGCCCTGACGCTCCGGCCCGACCTGCAGATCGAGATGCTGAGGGGCAACATCGACACCCGCCTGCGCCGCGCGGCCGAAGGGGATTTCGACGCCATCCTGCTGGCGGCCTCCGGGCTGAACCGGCTGGGCCGGGCCGAGTCCGTGCGGGGCTATCTGTCGCTCGACGCCTTCCTGCCCGCGCCGGGACAGGGGGCGCTGGCGCTCCAGACGCGCGAGGGCGACACCGACCACGCCTGGGTCCGGGCGCTGGACGACCGAGACACCCGGCTCGCCATCGCCGCCGAGCGCGGGGCCATGGTGGCGCTCGAAGGCTCCTGCCGCACCGCGGTCGGCGCCCACGCCGCAATCGCGGGCACGACCCTGACCCTGACCACCGAGATGCTGGCTCCTGACGGCTCGGCCCGCTGGCGCCGCTCGGGCCAGATCGACCTGACCGGCCCGGACGCCGAGCACGGCGCGCGCGAACTCGGCCTGACGCTCGGCCAGCAGGTTCACGCGGCGGCGGGGGATCAGAGGGTGGCCGTTTGATCGTCAGGCCATGAAGGTCTGGATCACCCGCGCCCGACCCGGTGCGGAGGCGACCGCCGCCCGGCTGACCGCGCGGGGCTTCACCGCCGTGATCGGCCCCCTGCTGGACGTCCGACCATTGTCGCCAACGATCGACCTGACCGGCATCCAGGCCCTGGCCTTCACCAGCCGCAACGGCGTGGCCGCCTTCGCGCGCCTGTCGGACGACCGATCCCTGCCGGTCTTTAGCGTGGGCGACGCGACCGCCAGGGGCGCGAGGGAGGCGGGGTTCGTCACGATCCGCTCGGCGGAGGGGGACCTGTCCGCCCTGGCCGCCCTGATCCGCGCCGAGGCGTCGGGTCTGACGATCCTGAGCCCCACCGCCGCCGAACCCGCCGGTGATCTGGCCGCCCTGGTCGGGACGATCGCCTGCGTTCGCGCCGTCGCCGTCTATGAGACCACGGAGACCGCAACGGGCGGGCCGGACGCGTGGGACACCGTCCTGATCCACTCCCCCCGCGCCGCCCGTGCGCTGTCAGCGGGCAGCCCGCCCTGCGCCGGCCGCCTCGCCGTCGCCATCTCCCCGGCCGCCGCCTCGCCGCTGGTCGATCTGGGGTTCGCCGAGGTTCGCATCGCCAAGGCCCCCACCGAGGACGCCCTGCTGGACGCCCTTGGCAAGCCGGGGCCCGGCGTATAAAGAGCCGCTTCCGTCGCCGGGCGCGTTCCGCCCTGCCGACCGGCCGCTTTAGCTCAGCTGGTAGAGCATCGCATTCGTAATGCGGGGGTCAGGTGTTCGAGTCACCTAAGCGGCACCACTCTCAGCCTCGCGCGCCAAGGCCCTGATTTCATACCGTTTTTTGTCCCCGTCGGACCGGCCGTGGGTGACAGTTTCTTTTAGCCGGTGGGTCACATTTTATCGTCAAGCCGAGGTGCTGACTGGAGCGGGCTGTCTGGCACTAGCGCGAAGAAGTCGGGGTTCGCCTCACCTCGGATTTCGATAGGGTGCCCGCCGACGTTCATGGTCACGGTGCCAGATACTGCTATCGGCGAGGCAACGGTCTGGTGTCCAAATACCCAGGGGGCATAGGTGATTGGCTGGCTGCCGACGACGTTGGCGAGCGCGCCCACCAACGCATGTGGGGCGATGGGGTGAAAATCGATCACCGAGCCACCGCCGAAAGGCGCATGGATAACTGTGCAAAGTTCGGAGCCTATCCCCGGCTCGCCCGCGCCGAATGCGAGCGCGCCAGAGCGTAGCATTTCCGCGATTATCTCTGGAGCTAGTTCAAGCCGAGGGTCGATGATCCCCACTTGCTGCTTGATCGACGCATGGGCCTCTGGCTTTGCTCGACCCCATCCACCCGAAACCCATAGATCACAGAACTGGACGTCCGATTGCCCACGTCGTGACCTCAGGACCTGTTGGAACACTCGGGAATGGGCCCTTTTCTCCAGCGTTAAAAGGAAGGGCCAGACCATGTTCCGGCGAAACCGGACGCCGACTATACCGATTTCCAAAGGTGCACGGACTAGCGATGGCGTATCCTGAAGGCGCTGTCTAAGGCCAACGATTAAACGGCCGATGAAAGCATCCATCGTCTGCGGGATGTCAGCGTGAGCTCGCATGCTCACTCCAGATCGACCAACGACGGACGGAACTGCTAGCGACACTAGCCAATCGTCCGTGGGCGTCTGACCGATCATTGCGATCCCAGTGTAGCCAACCGTGAGCCAGCCGTCAGTAAACCTTCCAACGACGACCTTATTCGCGTGAGTGTTGCCGAGCTTCCCGCCAACCGTGGTCACTCGATCAGCGACAAGAACCGAAAACAGGTGGTTGGTGTAGCCAAGGATAATCGTCATGCGCGCTTTCCGAGATCGACACCTCCCCCTCAGGAGCACTGTCTCAGTTTGAAATCGACGGTCGATAGTCGGGCGCAGGTGCCAATTCGCAGTCGCCCGTTAGGCGACAGTGGCGTGATATGACGACCTGAGAAGCTCCAAAAAATAAGGCCGATGCGCGTAGATTGATGGGAGGCGCATCGCCGTCGCTTAGCGCCTGGTTAATGGCTCTCATCTCCTCTGGAAGGCAGACAAACACCGCTGCGTCGGCAATGTCTCTCGGGGCTTCCCCGGAAGGCTCTAAGCGAGCAGCCGTGCTGCGAACACAGAACATAAATGCGCGGGTAGCGGCGTCTGACGACCTCGCAGGCTCGATGTCCTGAAGCGTCAGTAACGCCGCGAAGCTGATAAATGGGAAATGCATGCCCCCTCCTTGCGAGGGGAGAGCTTATCAAGGGCTGGGCTTGTTGTAAGGGCCGCGCGGATCGCTGAGGTGAGAGGTGGCAAAGGCATTGTTCGACTACGATTTCTCGCGTCGAGTGCTACTCGACACAAACCAGACGCTCAACGCGGCGTTAATCGACAATAGCTTGGCTCGCCTTGCGCTAGAGTTTCTTCGGCGCTCGGGAACGCCTGTCTATGTTCCATATGAGGCTCAGAGCGAAGCCGCTCTCGTGGCCTTCCGAAAGGCAAGCTCGCCACAAACATACGCCGTTGCAAGGATGGCGCTTGAGGGGCTCTTGAGGTCCGGTTCAGTGACCCATCTGCCTGCCTCGTCCACCCGTTTTCTGAGCGGGATAAACCGGGCGGACGCCCCGATTGTTGCAGCAGCTAGAGACATCGACGCGATCCTAATCACCGATGACATTCGACTGATCGACGAGTGCCGCCGCCTAGGACTCCCCGCTGTCCAACCTTGGGAGGTTGCCCGCAGTTATCAGGGTCCGGGTAAGCTACCTGCCCTGCTCACTGTTTCCAGATTTCTCCAACCGAAACTTCCACAGACCTACTTGTTCGCTCGTGCTGAACCGGGTTCTTGGGCATCTGCACAGATCGAGCAGGAGTTTTTGCTCGCCGATGTCGGCGGCGAACTGCGCATGGGCTTTTGCGGGGCGTCGCAGGCTTGGTTCTTCGAGGTCGCGGGAGTAGGCCGCGCCAGCCTACCGATGCCCCTCGGGAGTGAGCACTATGTTGTGCGGGGTCAGCTCAGCGTCATTGGTGGGCAGACCACCCTGTCACTAGGGGCAGCCAAGGCCGGGGGCACCCCAAAGGAATGCAGGCTGTCGTTCCCGACAAGCCCCAACTTCCGGGGGACGGTCGGCCTATCGATTGGCCACTCCAGCGACCGAGACCGGCACTGGGGTGGTTACATCAGGGACCTTGTAGTAGCGGACGGCGTGGTGTCGCCAAAAGCGTTTAAGCTGATGGCTGCGTCCGAGGATCTGTCTCCCAACCCGGCCGACCATGACAGGTTACAGGAAGTCTTAGACGGCATTGCCCTGATGCAGCCGCCAGCCAACCTAGGCGCGTGACAAAAAAAGCAGGCGAGGCCGAGCTCGCGTCATGAACTCTCACCCCCCTCAGCCAGCGTAGCGTAGACGGTTGATCGTGCGACCCCCAGCCGCTTGGCGATATGGGCGGGCTTAACCCCTTCTCCGTGCAGACGGCGGATCGCGGCGGCGTCCACACTGCGGGGACGACCGCGATACCGGCCCTCCGCCTTGGCCTTGGCGATCCCCTCCATCTGGCGTTCGCGGCGGAGGTCCGTTTCAAACTCCGCGAAGACGCCCAGCATATTGATCAGCGCGCGGCCCGACGAGCCGGTCGTATCGAACTCGCCCTGTTGAACCGCTCGGAAGCCAACGCCCTTCGCGTTCAGCATCGCCACGATAGCGCTGAGGTCAGAGACAGACCGCGCTAGGCGGTCGATACGGGTGACGACAAACACATCGCTCTCCCGCACATACTCTAGCGCCCGGCGCAGTTCCTCGCGCCCCTCCTGACTGGTTGCGGAGCGTTTCTCTGCGAAGACTTTCTCACATCCCGCCTCGCGGAGTGCGGCCTCCTGCACCTCCAGAGACTGTCCGACGCTGGACACCCGCGCATAGCCCACGACGGCCATCACGCGCCCCCCAGGACGACGCGAAGGGTGGCCCGGCGGGGGATGCGGCGGCCGAGGTCGATAGCGATGAGGCTCATGGCTGTGTCCAAGAAGGTCTAAGAGATGGCCGGACTTGCCGTCCGATAAGCCTCATGTCAACCCTTATCGGACACTAATGCGGCGTCCGCTTCGGGTATACCTTTTCAGACAGACGGGGCGCTGGTCGCGAGGCCCATGGCCTGCGGATAAGACCACACCACCATGAGAGGGCCGCCGCCCCGTGAGGGACAGCGGCACCCCCACGGGGGCGTCAGGTGGGCGCGACCATACCTAAACGACTGCGGCCGTGAGCGACCCTAAATCGACCGGGGTCCGTCGGGGCGGTGCTTTCGTGGACGACGTTGCCACCTCCACCTCTCGCTTCGTCTGGCCCGTGGCTCGGCCCCTGCGGATCGCCAGATTGCATCGCCGGAGGTCGAGCCGGTCGCTGTTGAGATACTGGACCACTTGTCCTTTCCCGAGCCCGAGGATCGCCCGCGCGACACCCGCAAGGCCCCCTGCGACGCTTCGGTCATAGACAACGACGCGGTAGGTTCCGGTCATCGGGCCGTTCTTGTTCGTGATCATTCGAGGGCTGCGACCGGCCTTGATCCAGTCGTCGAAGTCTGCGGCATCCATGACGGCGAAGAAGCCGCGCTGGTTAGCCATTTCGACGCGCACGATGGCGCGCCCGTCCGTATCGGACGTGCGGAGAATACGGGGTTCCATGTGGGGGTTCCTAAATACGAGCCGAGCGGTGCTACGGCGGGTATGAGCGGGGTGGGGATAGGAGAGGTGGTGGCGTCCGCGAGGGGCGGAGCTGCGCGCCTTCTCCTAGGGTGCGCCCTAATGGGCACTCGGCTCCCTCCTTACCCCGGCGAGCCGCGCTGAATTGCCCTCGCGGCTTGACCCACGGCCAACCCGAGGGCTTCCGCGAGTTCCACCGGCAGGGGCACGGCCTCCCGCCCGTGTAATCTGGCGGGCCGCACTTCCCCCCACACACACTCGAAAGGGAGAGGGATCGGCACACGTCGATGGCGACAAACCACGGCTCGCCGACGATCATCTTGGTGCGGACCTCGACGGTATCGTCAGGGCCTTGGCGGAGGAGAAGGTAATGGGAGGCGCGGCGGGGCCGGGGAGGCCGCTAGGAGGCTCGCTGAGGCCCCTTGGGGCGTCCGCCTAGGGCAAGACACCACAAACAAGACTTACGGCTGTGGGTGGCCTCCAGGGCCAGGCAAATGGCATCGCCCCATTGCACGGGTTCTGCGTTGCCTCAGACTACCGACGCCCTACGAGCGAAGCGAGTAGGTCGAGCCGTAGGCGAGACCTAAGGGTGACCTAGGTCTACCGCCGGTCACCAAAAGGAGATCTCTGATGGACTACGACCGGGTAGACCCTGATGGTGAAACCCTCAAGTAACCTAAGGTCTTTGACGGTAGCACAACTGGGCTGATTTTGGAAGGGTATCGGCGCGCGGGCGTCAGCTCCGCCGTCCTGCCCCCATTACCGGGCCGCCGGGCGTGTCCACCGGAGCGCCCTCGGGGAGACGCACGGAATGGACCACCCGCCGTGCCTGGGCCTCGCTCGCTCCATCGGAGTAACGCCCTAATGTCATGCCCTTACGGCCTTCGGCGTGGCCGACGACCGTCGATATGGTGTGCGGAGGCTGGCCCGCCCGCTCGGCCTGTGTGGTGAACCACCGGCGGAACGAGTGGAAGTCGATGTCGGCTTGTCGCTGGCCCGGCTTGCGACTGTCCACGCCGACCGAGCGACGATAGGCGGTGAACCGCTCGCTGGCCTTGGCCGTCCGCCCCCTTCGGCCACTTGGGGAGCCACGAAGCTCCTCGATCAAAAACGCGCTCGCAGCCTTTCCAGCCGAGCGTCGGGCGACAAGCGCAGCAAGATCAGGATGGACCGGCACCTCCCGGACCCCCGCCTTGGTCTTCGCTTCACGGATACGAAACAGCCCGCCTCGGGACTCAGCCACGGTCAGCCCGCCGATCTCCCCAAGGCGCATCCCGCTTAGTGCAGCGAGCCTCATGAGGTCGTGAAGGGTGCTGTAGGTGCTGCCAGAAAGGAGGGCCACGACCTCGGCATCGGTGAAACTCCGCTTGTCTGCACTGGCATCAACAGCGGTAGTCCGGCGGCTCTGGTCGCGCCACGGGTTGCCCCTTCCGACGCCCCGTTGCTCCATCCACGTCCAGTACGCCGACAAGGCGGAGACCAAGGCATTCGCGGTGGCGGTGGTCCTCCCGCCCTCGATCAAGTGGTCAACGAATAGGCCCGCTTCTCGGCGCGTTAGGGCGTCCCGCCGGTCACCCCCAGGACGCTTGGCGAGCCATGGCGACAGCAAGGCCAAGGCGCGATTGAGCTTCTCCGCCTGCCGGGCCGACCACCCCCTCTCCCGGATGTAGCGTTCCGCCTCCGCCGCTACGCTTGTCCCGGTGACGGCTGCGATAAGGGCGTGAACCTCGGCCTCCCGCTCCGGAGCGAACGCCTCGCGTGCCTCGCCGTCGTCATCGACCGCGACCCCCACCGGCTCGCCTAGCCGTTCGGTGAGGTAGGCGTCCCACTCGGGCTCCAGTTCCGGCGGTATCCCCTGCGCGGGCTCGCGCCCCGCAACCACGATCCGCTCTCTCCACCACGCCGCAACGCCCTCGGGTTCGACTCTGCGGTTCGCCGGGGCAGCCCGCAGCCTCCCCTCGGCGTCCCGACGGGCTGCCTCGATCTCTGCCTTGATGGACCCGACCACGACAGGAAGCCGTTTGATCGCCTCTGCCCGGTCCGTAGTTCTTAGCGACCGGACGATGTGGTCCTGCGCCATCCCCGCGCTCGGCGGAACCCTCACGCGGGCCTGCCATCGCTTGCTCCCGGTGCGCTTCCATAGGTAGGGGATGGGTGACGGTTTTGAGCCTGACATGGGTTACATGACTAGGCACGAAAGCACGATTTATCAACGATTTGATTGACCTAGAGGGGGTCGCCGACCACCTCACCTAAGCGGCACCACTTCTTCCTTCCATGGTGTTGATCTGGGCAGGGCGATGGATCGCGCGTTGCGCCCTCCCTTGATCGCATAAAGATATCTTTATATGTCTGCGCGCCGACGCCCCGCCTCCGCGCGGCCTTCCCGGAGCCATGCCTTGTCCCGTTCGTCCTTCCTGTTCACCTCGGAAAGCGTGTCCGAGGGCCATCCCGACAAGGTCGCGGACCGCATCTCCGACACCGTCGTGGACCTGTTCCTGGCCAAGGACCCCTACGCCCGCGTGGCGTGCGAGACCCTGACGACCACCAATCTGGTCGTGCTGGCCGGCGAGATCCGGGGCCAGGGCATCTGGAACTCCGAAACGGACACCTGGGAGCCCGGGATCGAGGCCGAGATCGAGGCCGCCGTCCGCGCCGCCGTGCGCGACATCGGCTATGAGCAGGACCAGTTTCACTGGAACACCTTCGAGTTCATCAACCGGCTGCACGGCCAGTCGGTCGACATCGCCGTGGGCGTCGACGCCGCCGGCAACAAGGACGAGGGCGCGGGCGACCAGGGCATCATGTTCGGCTATGCCTCGAACGAGACGCCCGAGCTGATGCCGGCGACGCTGCAATACAGCCACAACATCCTGAAGCGCCTGGCCGAGGTGCGCCACGCGGGCGGCACCCTGCTGGAGCCGGACGCCAAGAGCCAGGTCACCATCCAGTACGAGGACGGCAAGCCGGTCCGGGCCACCTCGATCGTGCTGTCGACCCAGCACGCCAAGGGCAAGGCCGCCGAGGTCGCCGACTTCGTGAAGCCGCATATCCTGGCGGTCCTGCCGGAAGGCTTCACCGACGAGAACACCGTCTGGCACATCAATCCGACCGGCATCTTCGAGATCGGCGGCCCGGACGGCGACAGCGGCCTGACGGGACGCAAGATCATCGTCGACACCTACGGCGGGGCCTCGCCCCACGGCGGCGGCGCCTTTTCGGGCAAGGATCCGACCAAGGTCGACCGGTCTGCGGCCTATGCCTGCCGCTACCTGGCCAAGAACGTCGTGGCCGCGGGCCTGGCGGACCGCTGCACCATCCAGATCAGCTATGCCATCGGGGTGGCCAAACCCCAGTCGATCCACGTCGACCTGCACGGCACGGGCAAGGGCGGCGCCACCGAGGCGATGCTGGAGGCCAATATCCTGGGCCTGATCGGCGGTGCCACGCCGCGCGCGATCCGCGAGCACCTGGGCCTGAACAAGCCGATCTATGCCCGCACCGCCGCCTATGGCCATTTCGGCCGGACGGCGGATGCGGACGGTGGGTTCAGCTGGGAGAAGACCGATCTGGTCGACAAGCTGAAGGCGCTGGTCTGATCCTTCTCTGACGAGACGCGACCGTCTAGGAGGGCGGCATGTCCGCCCATCCCCCGCTCCGATCCTTCGGCCGCATCAAGTCGAGGCCGATCAAGCCGCGTCAGGCGGCGCTGTTCGATACCTTGATGCCGTCGGTGCGGCTGCCCGTGCCCGCGACCGGCAAGATCGACGTCGTGACCCTGATGCCCGGCGCGGCCGAGGTCTGGCTGGAGATCGGGTTCGGCGGGGGCGAGCATCTGGCGGCCCAAGCGGCCCGGCATCCGCTGGCCCTGATGATCGGCTGCGAGCCCTTCATCAACGGCGTGGCCTCGGCCCTGCGGCACATCGAGGAGGGCGGGCTGAAGAACGTCCGCCTGCACGACGACGACGCCCGAGCGGTGGTCGAGGCCCTGCCCGACGCCTGTCTGGACCGGGTGATGATCCTGTTCCCCGACCCCTGGCACAAGGCGCGGCACAACAAGCGCCGCCTGATCCAGCCGGAGTTTGCCGCCGAGCTGGCGCGGGTCCTGAAGCGAAACGGGCGGCTGCGGTTCGTGACGGACTGGAAGGACTATGCCGGCTGGGCGCTGGAGCGGTTCATCGCCACGCCGGGGCTGGTGTGGCTGGCCGACGAGGCGGCGGACTGGCGGGTCGCGCCCGAGGACCACGTCGTCACCCGCTACGAGGAAAAGCGGCTGGGCGACACCGAGCCGTTGTTCCTGGAGTTCGAACGCGTCGCGTGACCGCCACGCGGTGTGAACCGAAAAACACCGTCCAGATCGTCCACTGAGTCCACATCGTTCGGCCCCGGTCGTCGTCATGACGACACCCTGGCGGACCGCTACGTCAGAATCGGACGTCAGGCCTGCCGGAACCCCAGCACGTCCTGCATGTCGTAGAGGCCGGGCCCGCGGCTGCGGGCCCAGGCGGCGGCGGCGACAGCGCCCTTGGCGAACAGGGAGCGGTCGATGGCCGAGTGGCTGAGGGTGACGACCTCGTCGTCGGAGGCGAACAGGACGGTGTGCTCTCCGACGATACCGCCCGCGCGGACCGAGGAGAAGCCGATCTTGCCCGTCTCGCGCGGCTCGCCGACGCCGTCGTAAGGGGCGCTCCGCAGATCAGACAGGTCGTGACCGCGTCCTGCGGCGGCCGCCTCGCCCAGCATCAGGGCCGTGCCGGACGGAGCGTCGACCTTCTTCCTGTGATGGGCCTCGGCGATCTCGATGTCCCAGTCGCGGGCGTCCAGCCGCTGGGCCGCGTGCTCGACCAGACCGATCAGGATGTTGACACCCAGCGAGAAATTCCCGCTGCGGACGATGGCGACGCGCTCGGCCGCCTTGATGATCTCCGCGTCCTGTTCGGGCGAGAAGCCGGTCGAGCCGATCACCAGGGCCGGGCCGCCACGCTCGGCGCAGGTCTGGGCCAGGGCGACCGAGGCCTCGGCCGTCGAGAAGTCGATGACCACGTCGCACAGCGACAGGTCGGGGGTCTCGCCCCAGTCGAAGCGGACGGCGACCACGACATCGTCGCGGGCGTCCAGGGCCTGGCTGACCGCACGGCCCATGCGACCGCGCGCGCCGGAGATGCCGACGTGGAACAGATCGCTCAAGACGACGGCCCCCCGACCGCGCTCACTGGGCGCTTTCGCGCTGGGACCGAGGCTCCTCGGCCCCGAGGATGTCGGCCCAGAAGCGTTTGGCCTTGCCGGCGAAGGACGAGTTTCGGGGGCTCTGGTCGTCGCCGAAGGAGGCGGCCAGTTCCTGCATCAGCTCCTTCTGGCGGGGCGTCAGGTCGGTCGGGGTCTCGACGAACAGTTCGACCACCAGGTCGCCGCGCTGGCGGCCGTTCAGATGGGGCATGCCCTTGCCCTTGATGCGCACGGTCTTGCCGGTTTGGGCTCCGGCGGGGACGCTGACGGGGGCCTTGCACTGGCCGTCGCACGCCTCGGACACCAGGCAGGGTGCCTCGATCTCGCCGCCCAGGGCCGCGACCGTCATCGGCACGGGCACGGTGACCAGCAGATCCAGGTTGTCGCGCTCGAACAGGTCGTGGGGGGTCACCGACAGGAAGACGTAGAGGTCGCCGCGCGGGCCGCCGCGCGTGCCGGCGTCGCCCTCGCCCGACAGGCGGATGCGCGAGCCGTCGTCGACGCCGGCGGGGACCTTGAGCGCCAGCTTGCGGGTTTTCCGGACCTGTCCGTGGCCCTGGCAGGTGGTGCAGATGTCGGCCTGGGCGAGGCGCTGGCCCTGTCCACCACAGGACGGACAGGTCCGTTCCATCTGGAAGAAGCCGTTGGCCTGGCGGATGCGGCCCGCCCCGTTGCAGGTCGAGCAGGTCGAGGCCTTGGCCCCCGGCTTGGCGCCGGTACCGGTGCAAGTCTCGCAGGCCGCCGTGGTCGGCACGGCGATCTCGACGTCGGCACCCTGATAGGCCTGTTCCAGCGTGATCTCGAGATCGTAGCGCAGATCCGAGCCGCGACGCGGCCCGTTGGACTGCCGCCGCCCGCCGAAGACGTCGCCGAAGGCGTCGCCGAAGACCTGAGCGAAGATGTCGTTAACGTCGTGAAAGCCTTGCTGGCCGCCGAAGCCGCCCCCCTGGCCGTTGACGCCCGCGTGACCGAAACGATCGTAGGCGGCGCGTTTCTGGTCGTCGGACAGGACCGAATAGGCCTCCGACAGCTCCTTGAACCTGGCCATAGACTCTTCCGAGCCGCCGTTGCGGTCCGGGTGATGCTCCATCGCCAGCTTGCGATAGGCGGATTTCAGGCCGGCGGCATCGATCCCCCGATCGACCCCCAGCACTTCGTAATAGTCACGCGCCATGCGCCGATGGTCCTCTGCCAACCCCTGACATTCCGTTCACGCCTCTTTTCGGGCGACCAGACGGAACGGCGACCCGAGAGACATGGGTGCCGGGGGCGATGATGCAAGTTTGTAAGTGATCCTCACCCGTAGGGGGAGGGGGACCGCGAAGCGGTGGAGGGGGTCAGCCGCACACAGGGTGTTCGGACTTGCCCCCTCCGTCTCATCGCTTCGCTCTGATCCACCTCCCCCAAGGGGGGAGGACTAGGCGCTCTTCTTCTGGTCGTCGTCCGAGACTTCCTCGAACTCGGCGTCGACCACGCCGTCGTCGGCCGGGGCTTCGTCACCCGAACCACCAGCGGCCTGGGCGTACATGGCCTCGCCCAGCTTCATGGAGGCCTGGACCAGTGTGTTGGTCTTGGTCCGGATATCCTCGGGGTCGGTGCCGTCGCGGGCGGTCTTGAGCTCGGTCAGGCCGGTCTCGATGGCGGCCTTTTCGTCCGCGCCGACCTTGTCGCCGTGTTCGGCCAGGGCCTTCTCGGTCGAATGGATCAGGCTGTCGGCCGCGTTCTGGGCCTCGACCAGTTCCTTCCTGGCCTTGTCGGCGGTGGCATTGGCCTCGGCTTCCTTGACCATCTTGTCGATGTCGGCGTCCGACAGGCCGCCGTTGGCCTGGATGCGGATCGACTGTTCCTTGTTGGTCGCCTTGTCCTTGGCCGAAACGTTGACGATGCCGTTGGCGTCGATGTCGAAGGCCACCTCGATCTGCGGCATGCCGCGCGGCGAGGGCGGAATGCCCATCAGGTCGAACTGACCAAGCATCTTGTTGTCGGCGGCCATCGGGCGCTCGCCCTGGAAAACGCGGATGGTCACGGCCGACTGGTTGTCGTCGGCGGTCGAGAACACCTGGCTCTTCTTGGTCGGGATGGTCGTGTTGCGCTCGATCAGCGGGGTGAAGACGCCGCCCAGGGTCTCGATGCCGAGCGTCAGCGGCGTGACGTCCAGCAGCAGCACGTCCTTGACGTCGCCTTGCAGCACGCCGGCCTGAACCGCGGCACCCAGAGCCACGACCTCATCGGGGTTCACACCCTTGTGGGGCTCCTTGCCGAAGAAGGCCTTCACGGCCTCCTGCACCTTGGGCATGCGGGTCATGCCGCCGACCAGGACCACTTCGTCGATGTCCGTGGCCTTGAGGCCCGCGTCCTTCAGTGCCTTGGCGCAGGGCTCGATGGTGCGCTGGATCAGGTCGTCGACCAGGGCTTCCAGCTTGGCGCGGCTGAGCTTGATGTTCAGGTGCAGAGGGCCCGAGGCGTTCATGGTGATGAACGGCAGGTTGACCTCGTACTGGGTCGTGGAGCTGAGCTCCTTCTTGGCCTTTTCGGCCTCCTCGCGCAGGCGCTGCAGGGCCAGCTTGTCCTGGCGCAGATCGACGCCCTGTTCCTTCTTGAACTCGTCGGCCAGATAGTCGGCCAGGCGCACGTCGAAGTCCTCGCCGCCCAGGAAGGTGTCGCCGTTGGTCGACTTCACCTCGAACACGCCGTCGCCGATTTCCAGGATCGAGACGTCGAAGGTACCGCCGCCCAGGTCATAGACCGCGATCTTCTGACCGTCGTTCTTGTCCAGACCATAGGCGAGCGCCGCCGCGGTCGGCTCGTTGATGATGCGCAGGACTTCCAGGCCGGCGATCTTGCCGGCGTCCTTGGTGGCCTGGCGCTGGCTGTCGTTGAAATAGGCGGGGACGGTGATGACGGCCTGGGTGACCTTTTCGCCCAGATAGGCCTCGGCGGCCTCCTTCATCTTGATCAGGGTGAAGGCCGAGATTTGTTGCGGGGAATAGTCCTTGCCGTTGGCGCGCACCCAGGCGTCGCCGTTCGGACCCTTGACGATCTCATAGGGGACCATCGCCTTGTCCTTGGCCACGATCGGATCGTCGAAGCTGCGGCCGATCAGGCGCTTGATGGCGAAGAAGGTGTTGGCCGGGTTGGTCACCGCCTGGCGACGCGCGGGCTGACCCACCAGGGTGTCGCCGCCGTCCTGGATCGCGACCACCGACGGGGTGGTGCGGTTTCCCTCGGCGTTCTCGATGACCTTGGGGTTCTTGCCGTCCATGACGGCCACGCAGGAGTTGGTGGTGCCGAGGTCGATACCGATGATCTTGGCCATGAGCCTTATGTCTCTCCGTCTGGCGGGCGATGCGGCGGCCTTATCAGAAAGCGCCGCGCGTGACCGCCCCCGTTTTGTTTGCGCCATGACGCTTTAGGGGGCGCGCATGGCAGGTTGGGTTGCTTGACCGGGAAACCCCACTGGTGGCGGGGTCTCTCGGGCTGGTCGGCATATGGGAAAGTCACGGCCCCCTGCAAGGGCTTGCGCTGGATTCGCGACCGAGTCAGGCCAAGGCCGTGACACCGTTTCCCGACATCCCCGGCTTCCTCTACTGGCCCGGCCGACTCGACGCCTCGGCCCAGACCGCGCTTCTGGCCCAGATCGAAGCGGCGATGGAGGACGCTCCGCCCTATCGGCCCATCACGCCGGGAGGGCGGCCCTTTTCGGTGCGGATGACCAATCTGGGGCCATTGGGTTGGGTGTCGGACCGCGCCGGCTATCGCTATCAGCCGGCCCATCCTGTCACCGGCCGGGCCTGGCCGCCAATCCCGCAGGCCTTACTCGACCTGTGGGGGGAACTGACCGGCGCGCCGCCGCCGGACGCCTGCCTTGTCAACCACTACGACGCCGACGCCCGCATGGGTCTGCATCAGGACAGGGACGAGGCCGACCTGAACCAGCCGGTGGTGTCGGTCTCGCTGGGCGATACGGCGGTGTTCCGCATCGGTCCGGCGTCAGGGGGCGCGACGCGGTCGCTGAAGCTGGCGTCCGGCGACGTCTGCGCGCTGACCGGGCCCGCGCGGCTGGCCCGGCACGGTATCGACCGGATCCTCGGCGGATCGTCCAGCCTGATCTCCGGCGGCGGCCGGATCAATCTGACCCTGAGGCGCGCGGCCTGAGGGGGAGGCTGAAAACCTAGGCCTTGCCGTCGAAGGCCCCGCCGCTCGTCCCGGCCGCTGCGCCATAGGGGTTGGCACCCTGCCCGCCAGAGCCCTTGGCCGCCACCACGACCATCGCCGGGCGCACCGTGCGGCCGAACAGCTCATAGCCGGCCTGCATGGTCTGGATCACGGTCCCGCCGGGGGCCTCGGCCGAGGGCTGTTCCAGCATCGCCTGGTGCAGATGAGGGTCGAACGGCTCGCCCAGGCCCGGCGCGACGCGCTTGAGGCCATTGGTCTCGAAGGCCTGAAGCAGCGACTTCTGCGTCAGCTCCAGCCCGGTCACCAGTCCCGCCTCGCCGGCGTCGGCGTTCTTGGGGGCAGCCTGCAAGGCGCGCTCCAGATTGTCGGCCACGCCCAGCAGGTCCTTGGCGAAGCGCTGAATGGCGAAGGCCCGGGCGTCGTTCATCTGAATCTCGGTCCGGCGCTTGACGTTGTCGGCCTCGGCCGCCGCCCGCATGGCGCGGTCCTTCCACAGGTCGCGCTCGGCGATCATGGCGTCCAATGGGCCCAGATCGTCGCCGGCTGGCGTTTCCAGCGCGGCCTCGGCGTTCATCAGGGCCTCGTCGAGGGCCGAAAGGTCGGAAGGGTTCTGCGTATCGGTCACGTGTCTTGTCCGTCCAGGATGCGCCCCAGCACCCGGGCGGTGTAGTCCACCAACGGGATGATGCGGGCGTAGTTCAGTCTGGCGGGTCCGATCACGCCGATGGCGCCCACGACCCGCTGACGGCCCGTCATATAGGGCGCCGCGACGACGGCGGAACCCGAAAGCGAAAACAACCGCGTTTCCGCCCCGATGAAAATGCGCACGCCCTGGGCGGCACCGACCCCGTCCAGCAGGCCGATGAGTTGTTCCTTCTGCTCCAGATCGTCGAACAGGACCCGCACCCGCTCCAGATCGTCGGCGGCCCCCGCCTCGGTCAGAAGATTGGCGCGGCCCCGTACGATCAGGGACCGGTCGCGGTCGCCTCCGCCCGACCACGCGGCCAGCCCGTCCTCGACCAGCCGCGCGGCGGCGGTGTTCAGCTCGCGGCGGGCGGCGTCGAGCTCGGCGCTCATCTCCTGGCGCGCTTCGGACAGGGGGCGACCCTTGAGCCGGGCGTTCAGGAAATTGGACGCCTCCTGAAGCGTCGAGGGCGTGACCCCGGCCGCCAGTGGCATCAGCCGGTTTTCGACCGTGCCGTCGTCGGCGACCAGCACCGCCAGCGCCTGGCCCGAGCCCAGGGCGACGAACTCCACATGCTTGACGCCGGCGTCCCGTACCGGACTGGCCACGATGCCCGCGCCGCCCGCGAGGCCACTGAGCAGGGCCGAGGCCTCGTTCAGGGCCTCTTCGAAGCCGCGTCCGCGGCCGGCCAGGCGCGCGTCGATCTCCTTTCGCTCGTCCGCCCCGACGTCACCGATCTCCAGGAGGCCGTCGACGAACAGCCGCAGACCCGCGTGCGTCGGGATGCGCCCGGCGGAGGAGTGGGGCGCGGCCAGCAGGCCCGCCAGGGTGAGGTCCTGCATGGTGTTACGGATCGAGGCGGGCGACAGCTGCACCCCGCCGCGCGACACGGTGCGCGACCCGACCGGCTCGCCCGTCTCCAGATAGGTCTCGACGACGCTGCGGAAGATGTCGCGCGCCCGCTGGTCGAGGGCCTGAAGCCCGGCGTAGTGGGGCGTCATCAGGGGGCTGAGCGGGATCGTCATCGGTCGCGCGCCTGCCAGTCATGGCGCGTCAGGCGGTGGACCAGGCAGTCGTCCTCGTCGAACATCCGCCGCCCCTCGGGCCGGAAGCCCAGCCTCTGGTAGAAGCGGATCGCGGCAGTGTTGGACGCAAGCGGGTCGATGACGATGGCCTCCACAGCGGGCTCGGCGAAGCAGCGCTCGATCATCTGGCTCATCATCGCCGTGCCGACGCCCCGGCCCAACCATTCGGCCGGTCCGATCCAGATGTCGATGGCCCGCAGATTGGGCTCGATCTCGCCCCAGTAATGGCTGGGCTCGGTGTGGGGATCGCAGACGGCCATGACGCCGACCGGGCGGCCCTCGACCTCGGCGATCACATAGGTCAGCTCATAGGCCGAACTGGACAGCTCGTCGGTCCAGTCGATGCCGTCGAAGGCCACCTCGGCCAACGGGTCGTCGCTGGAGCAGGCAATGACGTGTGGTTCCAGATCCCAGGCGGCCAGCAGAGGCGCATCGGCCACGGTCGCGGGTCGCAGGGTGACGGCCGGTGCGGCTGGCGGCGTCGCCTGACGGTCGGGGGCATACAGGCTCATGGTTTCAGGATAAGCAGCCCGGCCTATTCCGCAAAGCCTGCCAGCGAGACTTCATGCGCCCCTCCGACCGCACCCCCGACGAGCTTCGCGCCGTGACACTGGAAACCGGCGTCAACCGCTACGCCGAGGGCTCGTGCCTGGTCTCCTTCGGTCACACCAAGGTGCTGGTCACCGCCTCGATCGAGGAGAAGGTACCGGGCTGGATGCGCAACTCCGGCCAGGGCTGGGTCACGGCCGAATACGGCATGCTGCCCCGGGCTACCCACACGCGCGGCCGGCGCGAGGCCGCCGCCGGAAAGCAATCGGGCCGCACCCAGGAAATCCAGCGCCTGATCGGGCGGTCGCTTCGCGCCGTCGTCGATCTGAAGGCGCTGGGCGAGCGTCAGGTTCTGGTGGACTGCGACGTCATCCAGGCCGACGGCGGCACCCGCACCGCCTCGATCACGGGGGCCTGGGTCGCCGTGGCCTCGGCGCTCGGCTACCTGCGGGCCGAAGGCGTGCTGAAGGTCGATCCGATCCTGGACCAGGTCGCGGCCGTATCCTGCGGCGTCTTCGCCGACACGCCGGTGCTGGACCTCGACTACGAAGAGGACTCCAACGCGGAGGCCGACGGCAACTTCGTCCTGACCGGGGCGGGCTCCATCGTCGAGATCCAGGCGACCGGCGAGAAGCGCGGCTTCTCTCGCCCCGAGTTCGACCGGCTGTTCGAACTGGCCGAGCTGGGCTGCGGCCACCTGTTCGCCCTTCAGCGCGACGCCGTGGCGGCCGCGCTCGCCCAGCGGGCGTAGCGGGCTTCCCAGGGGAGACGAAGCGGCGCATCGTCCGGGTCTCGACCGTCCGGAGAGCCGCCCATGCCCCGCGTCCGTCTGCCTATTGTCCTGATGGTCATCCTCGGCCTGTCGCTCGCGGCCTGCGGTGGCTCCGAGCCCGCGCCCGAAACGGCGACGACCGAAGCCGACTATCCGGTCGCGGCCCCACCCGCCATGATGCCGGACGACGCCCCGCCGCAGGAAGAGGCACCGCCTGAGGTCGATGACGCCGTTGCACCGGGGGCCCCAGCGGGGGCGACCACCTGCCGCGAGGCCATCGGCGAGGCCGCCTCGGCCCGGCTGGTTCAGCGCTGCATCGCCGTCAGCCCGGCCACCCGCCCGCCCTGCAACGCGCTGAACCCCTGTGAGATGATCCAGGGCGAGATCGATCGGTCGTGCGCCCAGTACAGCGACGACAAGCCGGCGGAGTGCGCCGCCTAGAAAAGAGGCCCCGCTGTCGCCAGCGGGGCCTCGTTCATTTCAGCGTTGACGCTGGACCCTAGTCGCGACGCGGACGGCTGCGGCCGCGATCGCCCCCACGGTCTCCGCCGCCTTCACGCTTCTTGCCGCCACCGCCGGTGTCTTCGGTCAGGGGGGGCTCGCCGCGTTCGGCGCGTTCGGCGTTGATCTTGTCCGTCAGATCTTCTCCCGTGGCCTGATCGACGATCTTCATCGACAGCTTGGTCTTGCCGCGATCGTCGAAGCCCAGGAACTTGACCTTGACCTCCTGGCCTTCCGACAGGACGTCGGCCGGGTTGGAGACGCGCTCCAGGCTGATCTGGCTGACGTGAACCAGGCCGTCCTTGGCCCCGAAGAAGTTCACGAAGGCGCCGAAGTCGACGACCTTCACGACCTTACCGGAGTAGATCATGCCGGGCTCGGGCTCTGACACGATCGACGAGATCCAGTTCTTGGCGGCGTCGATCTTCTCCTGATCGCTGGCGGCGATCTTCACCGTGCCGTCGTCCTCGATGTTGATCTTGGCGCCGGTCTTTTCGACGATCTCGCGGATGATCTTGCCGCCGGTGCCGATGATGTCGCGGATCTTGTCGACCGGGACCTTGATGGACTCGATCTTGGGCGCGTACTCGCCAAGCTCGGTGCGCGCGCCGTCGATGGCCTTGTCCATCTCGTCGAGGATGTGAAGACGACCGGCCGACGCCTGGGCGATGGCCTTCTTCATGATCTCCTCGGTGATGCCGGCGACCTTGATGTCCATCTGCAGCGAGGTGATGCCGTCACGGGTGCCGGCGACCTTGAAGTCCATGTCGCCCAGGTGGTCTTCGTCACCCAGGATATCGGACAGGATGGCGAACTCGCCCGATGGCTCCAGGATCAGGCCCATGGCGATGCCCGAGACGGGCTTCTTCAGGGGCACGCCCGCATCCATCAGCGCCAGCGAGGCACCGCAAACCGAGGCCATGGAGGACGAACCGTTGGACTCGGTGATCTCCGACACGATGCGGATCGTGTAGGGGAAGTCTTCCGACGACGGCAGCATGGGACGGATCGCCCGCCAGGCCAGCTTGCCGTGACCGATTTCCCGACGGCCCGCGCCGCCCATCCGACCGGTCTCGCCGACCGAATAGGGAGGGAAGTTGTAGTGGAGGAGGAACTTCTCCTTGTAGGTGCCGGCCAGCGAGTCGACGTACTGCTCGTCCTCGCCGGTGCCCAGGGTGGCGACCACGATGGCCTGGGTCTCGCCGCGGGTGAATAGGGCCGAACCGTGGGTGCGCGGGAAGATGCCGACTTCCGAGACGATGTCACGGACCTTGTCCAGCGCCCGGCCGTCGACGCGGTGGGCGTTGTCGATGATGTCGCGACGCAGGACGTGGGCTTCGCATTCCTTGAAGGCCGTGCCGAACTTGGCCGAGTCGACGCCGTCGGGGTTCTCGTCGGTCTTCACCAGGGCGGCGGCGGCCTTCTTCTTGGCGGCTCCGACGGCCTCGTGACGGGCATGCTTGCCGACGTGGGTGTAGGCGGCCTTGATGTCCTCGCCGACCATCGACTGGATCTGGGTGACGACGTCGGAGTGATCCTCGGCGGTGAAGTCGAACGGATCCTTGGCGGCGTGCTCGGCCATCTCGATGATGGCCTCGATCACCGGCTGCATGCCGCGATGGGCGAACATCAGGGCGTCGAGCATGACCTGCTCGGACAGTTCCTTGGCTTCGGATTCGACCATCATCAGGGCGTCCGAGGTGCCGGCGACGACCAGGTCCAGCGCCGAATCCGGCATCTGGTCAAGCGTCGGGTTCAACACGAACTCGCCGTCGACATAGCCGACGCGCGCGGCGCCGATCGGGCCCATGAAGGGCACGCCCGACAGGGTCAGGGCGGCGGAGGTGGCGACCATGCCGACGATGTCGGGATCGTTTTCCAGATCGTGCTGCAGCACGGTGATGACGACCTGGGTCTCGTTCTTGAAGCCCTTGACGAACAGCGGGCGGATCGGACGGTCGATCAGGCGGCTGACCAGGGTTTCCTTCTCGGTCGGACGGCCTTCACGCTTGAAATAGCCGCCCGGGATCTTGCCGGCGGCGAAGGTCTTTTCCTGGTAGTTGACGGTCAGGGGGAAGAAATCCAGGCCCGGCTTGGGCGCGCGGCCGTAGACGACGGTCGCCAGGACCACGGTCTCGCCATAGGTGGCCAGGACGGCACCGTCGGCCTGGCGGGCGATGCGGCCCGTCTCCAGCGTCAGCGGGCGTCCGGCCCAGTCGATCGTCTTGCGTTTGATGTCGAACATGTTTCGTCTTTCGTGTTCCGGGCGGCGTATTCCGCGCGGAGTCCCATCAGTGGGGTGGAGCGTCGGGCGTTCAGTCCTTCGATCCGTGGACCGGCCGCCCCATGGCGAAAGGTCCGGGAGTATGAGGACCGTTCCTGGCCCTCGCGTCTGCGCAGTTCAGAACCGCTGCGCGCCGGTCGTCTTAGTGGAGCACGCTCCGGGCGGCCAACCGGTATCCGCTTGGCCTGAGCGCGCCCTTGATGCGGAAAGAGGCGCGGGCAGGGCCCGCGCCTCGAAACTGTTTCCGCGTGCTGCGCTTAGCGGCGCAGGTTCAGCTTGGTGATCAGGGCGGTGTAGCGCTCCCGATCGACCTTGTTCAGGTGGTCCAGAAGGCGACGACGCTGCGAGACCATCTTGAGCAGGCCGCGGCGCGAGTGGTTGTCCTTCTTGTGGGTCTTGAAGTGCTCGGTCAGGTTGGCGATGCGTTCCGAGAGGATCGCGACCTGGACCTCGGCCGAGCCGGTGTCGCCCGCGGTACGGGCGTTGTCATTAATGACTTCCTGCTTGCGTTCAGCAGTGATCGACATCGTGTGCTCCTTATTGGAGATTGAAAACGCGGTCGGGTTCTAGCCGTCCGGCCCGCAACTGACCGAGAGCGACGAGGGTCTGTCCCTGAAAGGCGGAAACGGTGCGAGAGCCGCCGGTGAGGCGACTCTTCAGGGTTTCAACCTGTCGGGGGAGCAGAACGATCGGCCGTCCCTGCCGAAGCGAGAAGGCGTCCTGTTCCGTCACGGCCAGCTCCGGGATGTCGTCCAGGGCGGTCGCGATGGGCAGTATGCCTTCCAAGGCGGCGTCCCTATGCACCAGATCGGTCAGGAAATCCAGCGTGACGGCGTTTTCCGTCGAGAACGGCCCCACCCGCTCGCGTCGCAGGGCCGAGACGTGCCCTTCGGCGCCCAGCATCACCGCCAGATCGCGGGCCAGCGACCGCACATAGACACCCTTGCCGGTGCGGATGGTCAGTTCGACATGGTCTGAGTCGGGCGCATCGGTGACCTCGGCCGAGTGGATCGTCACCCGGCGGCTTTCCAGCTCGAACTCGGTGCCGTCCCGGGCCAGGTCGTAGGCGCGCTGGCCGTCCACCTTGATGGCGCTGAACCGGGGCGGGGTCTGGTCGATCTCGCCGACGAAGGCTGTAAGCGCCGCCCGCACCGCCTCGACCGTGGGCCGCACGTCCGAGCGCCCGATGATCTCACCCTCGCGGTCCACGCTGTCGGTCGAGACGCCCCAGTTGATCGTGAAACGATAGAACTTCTGCGCCTCCATCATGAAGGGCACGGTCTTGGTCGCCTCGCCGAGCGCGATGGGCAGGATGCCGGAGGCCAGCGGATCCAGCGTCCCGGCGTGACCGGCCTTCTGGGCGTCGAACAGGCGGCGCACGCGGGTCACCGCCTCGGTCGACCCCATCTCGAACGGCTTGTCCAGGCACACCCAGCCGTGGACGGGATTGCCCTTTTTCCTGCGCCCCATCAGGCTTGGCCTATCGCGCGGCGCGCTACTTGAGGCCCGTTCATCAGGCGTCGTCGTCCTCGACCGGCGGGGCGACATCGGCGCGGACGCGGGGATCGTCCAGCAGACGGTTCAGCCGTTCGGCGGCGGCGAAGCTCTCGTCGTGGCGGAAGCGCAGGTCCGGCGTGAAGCGCATGTCGATGTGCCGCCCCAGGGCTCCGCGCAGGAACTTGGCATGGGCGTTCAGCGCCTTGACGATCTCGTCGATGTGGCCTGCCGTGTCCGAGGTCTCGATGCCGGCTCCCAGAGGTTCGACGAAACAGGTGGCGTGTTTCAGGTCCGGCGACAGGCGCACCTCGGTGACCGTCACCGACACTCCGACCAGGGCCGGATCGCGGATCTCGTTCTCGCGCATCACCTCGACCAGGGCATGACGGATCATCTCGGAGGCGCGCAGCTGGCGCTGGCTGACCAGTCCCGCGGTGGCTTTCGACTTGGGCTTGCGGTTGCTCATGGCGTCGTTCCTGTTCGCCGCCGGGGATCGGACCCGGCTCGGAAAGCGAAAGGCGGGCGGTCTAGGCCTCTGCGGTCGCCCTGTCCACCGTCGCGACCACTTCGCCGGCGGTGACGGCCCGGAGCGGGCGGATGTCGAGGCCGGCGGCGTTCAGCACCCGCGCCGTCCAGGCGTTGCACAGATAGCCGATCCAGAACGGCTCGTGACTGGCGAAGAAGTGCGCGCCCGCACCCTGTCGCGCCGTCGACAGGCGCGGCCGACCGTCGTGGAGGATGAGGGAGTCTTCTACACGGCCGGTCATGGCGGCAAACGCCTCGGGCGACAGGCGAAGGGTTCGGACCTTGTCCGCTGCGAGACCCCGCGTCGGGTCTCCAGAATGGGGGTCCAGCATGACCACCGAGGCGTTGCCGGGTCGGAAGAAGGCTCGCGCCCCGTCCAGCAACCGCCCCTCCATCGGCGATGTGTCGACGAAAAAGGTCGCGTCGCCCCAGCCGATCAGGATCCAGTCGCCCTGCCCGACCGAGCGCGAGGCATCGGCCAGCGGCCCACCCCCCGCCTCGAGCGCCCTGCGCGGCACGGCCAGATCGGTGTGGAAGCCGTTGTTCAGCACATGGACCGTGACCGCCTCGCCCGCCACCGGCGGTACGTCCGCACCCGGCCGCGTCCAGGTCCAGAGACCCGCCACCAGCCCAAGCAGCCCCGCCAGCACCAGCCCCCCGGCCCTCCGCATCAGGGGGTCTCTGCCACCGTCGAGCGCGGACCGGCGCTCCATTCGCCGCGATACAGATAGGACAGCGTCACGCAGTGCCGGAACGTCCCGTCGGCCCAGCGGCCCGTGGCATGCATGTCGACGGGACGACCGGCCCGCACGCGACCCAGGACGAGGAAGGTGGCGTCGGCTCCGGGACACAGCGCCCGCGCCAACCCGCGCCCATCACCCTCCATCGGGATCGTATAGACGCTGGCTTCGGACACGCCCTCGGGCAGCACCCGCCGGGCCTCGTCGGGCCCGCCGCGCCGGATGTCGGCCGAGCCGCGCGCGGTTGTCGACAGGATCCGCCGCACCGTGATCGCACCGAACCACCCGCGATCCACCTCCAGCGTCACGCCTCGCGTCAGGGCGCGGGTGACCCGGTCGGCGGGGTCGAAGGCCAGAAGCCGCGTGTCGGCGGCCACGGGCGTGGCGGCGAGGGCAAGACACAGGGCTGGGATCAGACGACGCATGGCCACACTTCATACCGCGACTTGCGGCCGAAGGGAGGCGGTGGGTCCGCCTCCTCCCCGTCGCGAAGCGATGGGGAGGAGACCGCAATCAAGCAACGAGCGGTAGCGCCCCGCTCCTTACAGCGTGCGCTTGACCTCTTCGACGGTGAAGCACTCGATGTAGTCGCCGACCTTGATGTCCTGGAAGCCCTGGAAATGCATGCCGCACTCCTGGCCCGACGGGACTTCGTTGACCTCGTCCTTGAAGCGCTTGAGCGTCGCCAGGGTGCCCAGCTCCAGAACCACGACGTCCTCGCGGATGATCCGGACCTTGGCCCCCTTGCGGACTACGCCCTCCGACACCCGGCAGCCGGCGATCTTGCCGGTCTTGGAGATGTCGAAGACCTGCAGCACCGCGGCGTTGCCGAGGAAGGTTTCCCGCTGTAGCGGCGCCAGCATGCCCGAGAGCACGCCCTTCATGTCGTCCAGCAGGTCGTAGATGATCGAATAGTAGCGGATTTCCACGCCCTCGCGGTCGGCAAGGTCCTTGGCCTGTTTGGAGGCGCGGACGTTGAAGCCCAGGATCGGGGCCCCGGCAGACTTGGCCAGCTGGACGTCGGACTCGGTGATGCCGCCGGCGCCGGAATAGACGACCCGGGCGCGGACCTCGTCGTTGCCCATCTTTTCAAGCGAGCCCTGGATGGCCTCGCCCGAACCCTGGACGTCGGACTTGATGAGGACCGGCAGTTCCGAGATCTTCTTGGATCCCAGCTTGGCCATCATGTCGACCAGGCTGACCTGGTTGATGCCGCCGGTGGCCTTCTCGCGCTTGGTGCGGGCGCGGTACTCGGTCAGCTCGCGGGCGCGGGCCTCGGTTTCCACGACGGCCAGCGGTTCGCCGGGCGAGGGGGCCTCGTCGAGGCCCAGAATCTCGACCGGGACGGACGGTCCGGCTTCCTTCAGCTGTTCGCCGCGCTCGTTCAGCAGGGCGCGAACCTTGCCCCAGGCCGAGCCGGCCACGACGATGTCGCCGCGCTTCAGCGTGCCACGCTTGACCAGGACGGTGGCGACGGGGCCGCGACCCTTGTCCAGCTTGGCCTCGATGACCACGCCCTCGGCCGACCGCTCAGGGTCCGCCTTCAGATCCATGACCTCGGCCTGCAGCAGGATGGCCTCGATCAGGCCGTCCAGGTTGGTGCGGGACTTGGCCGAGACCTCGACGATCTGGGTGTCGCCACCCAGGGCCTCGCCGATGATCTCGTACTGCAGCAGTTCGTTGACGACCTTCTGCGGATCGGCCTCGGGCTTGTCGATCTTGTTGACGGCCACGATGATCGGAGCCCCCGCCGCCTTGGCGTGGGAGATCGACTCGATCGTCTGGGGCATGACCCCGTCGTCGGCCGCGACCACCAGGATGACGATGTCCGTCACATTGGCGCCGCGCGTCCGCATCGCGCTGAAAGCCGCGTGGCCGGGCGTGTCCAGGAAGGTCACGGCCTCGCCGTTCGGCGTCTTCACCTGATAGGCGCCGATGTGCTGGGTGATGCCGCCGGCCTCGCCCGCCGCCACGTCGGTGGTGCGAAGCGCGTCCAGCAGCGAGGTCTTGCCGTGGTCGACGTGGCCCATGATGGCCACGACGGGGGCGCGCGGGGTGACCGCCTCGTCGTCGACCGCGTCGGACAGGAAGCCCTCCTCGACGTCGGACTCGGAAACGCGACGGACCGTCATGCCGTATTCGTCGGCGACCAGTTCGGCGGTGTCGGTATCGATGACGTCGTTGATCTTCATCATCAGGCCCTGCTTCATCAGGAACTTGATGATGTCGACGCCGCGCACGGCCATCCGGTTGGACAGCTCCTGCACGGTGATGACATCGGGGATGATGACCTCGCGCGGACGGTTCGGGGCGTCGGTGGACCCGCCCTTGCGCTTCTCCTTCTCGCGCTCGCGGGCGCGGCGGACCGAGGCCAGCGAACGCATCCGCTCGGCGGCGTCCTCGTCTCCCCCGGCCACGGCCTGGATGGTCAGGCGGCCTTCGCGGCGCTTGGGCTCTCCGCGCGTGCGGCTGACCGCCTTGCCGGCGTCCGAGAAGCGCTTGTCGCGATCCTCCTCGCCGGGCTTCCCGGGACGACCGGACGTCGTGCCAGGCGCGCGGCTGGGCCGCAGGACGTTGGGCTCGGCGGGCGGCGCATTGGGGGCGGGACGACCGCCCGGGCCGGTGCGAGCGGCGCCGGGACGCGCCGCACCGGGGGCCGGGCGCGGGGTCAGGGCCGAATAGCGGACAGGCTCGGCCGGACGGGCCGGCGGACGCGCGCCCTGGGGCCGTTCCGAATAGGCGCGCTCGCCGCCACCCATGGCTTCTTCACGCGCAGAGCGAGCGCCGAAGGCGGGACGGTCGATCGGGGCGCGGGCAGGGTTGCCGGGCTTGGGCACGCGCTGGCCGAAGTTGACGACCGGGCGAGCAGGCGGGGCCGGACGGGGCGCGGCGGCCGGGGTCGGAGTCGGGGCAGCGGCCACCGGCGTGGGTTCGGGTGCCGGTGCCGGCGCGGCAGGAGCGGGCTTGGGCGCGAGGGGGGCGCGGGCGGGCGGCTTGGCCGGAGCGGCGGCAGTCAGCTTGGAGGCTTCGGCGCGCGCGGCCTCGGCGGCGGCACGCGCGGCGGCGGCCTCGGCCTGGGCGGCGCTGGCGGTGCGTTCGGCGGCAGCGGCCTGTTCGCGCGCGGCGGCGTCGCGGCGGGCCTGTTCGGCGGCCTGGGCGGCGGCGCGCTCGGCCTGGGCCTGGGTCGCCAGTTCGATGGCGCGGCGGCGGGCTTCCTGTTCCTCGTTGGACAGGCGACCCCCGGCCGGCTGCTGGACCTGCGGACGCGGCGGGGCGGCCTGCGGCGCGGGCGCGTCGGAGCGCGGGCGCGCGACGTCGAAGCCGGCCGGACGCTGATGGCCACCGGCCGGAGCGCCCGGACGGCGCTTGATCTCGACCGCCACGGTCTTGGTGCGGCCGTGGCTGAAGCTCTGGCGCACGGTACCGGTCGGGACCGATCCCACGGCGCGCGGCTTGAGGCTCAGCGGTGCCCGCGGTCCCGTCGTCGACGGGGTTCCGGTCGGGGCGGAAGGCTGCTGGCCGTCGTTGGTCTTGTCGTTCTCGTCGCTCATCCGGTCGCTTTACTCGTGGGCGGAGAAGTCCGCCGGTCGTTCAATGTCGTGCCTTCAACGCAAAAAGCCGTGCGACGCCATGCCCTCAGATGAGGTCAGGCCCCGCCCGTCAGTCCGCCCGTTCAGGCTCATCTCCGGGGTCTTCGTCTGACCCGCTCCCGCCGCCGAGACCCCTGTCGGGGCCCCACTCCGGGGGGCGGAGCGGTCGAAATCCCGCCAACCGCGAGGCCTCCTGGCCCCAGCGATCTGCCCGCCCTCCGGCGAGCAGGACGGTGTGTATCGCATTTTCCAGCCCGAGGGCCAAACTCAAATCGTCCGCGCTGAAGGTGCCGCAGACCCGCGTGGACTGGTGCCGGGCAAGATTGAGCAGTTTGCCGCGCCCGTCCGCCGATCCGTCCGACGCCTCGATCAGCCAGGCGGCCTTGCCCGATCGGATCGCCGCCGCGCATTTCTCGAAGCCCGAGATAAGCACGCCTTCGCGCCGGGCAAGACCCAGTTGGTCCAGGCAGCGTCGGACCAGCAGAGCCTCGACCGTGTCGGCGAGATCCGCTGCGGGCTTCATCGGGGCCTTGGCCGAGCGCGAGAACAGGTTCTTCCTGACCGCCGTCTCGACCGAAGCGCGATCGGCCGCCACCCACATCCCGCGTCCGGGCAGCTTTCGCCCCAGGTCCGGGGCCACCTGGCCGTCCGGGCCCGCCACGAAGCGGATCAGACAGGTCTCGTCCATGGCCTGGTGCGTGACCAGGTCCCGGCGTTCCCTATCCGATGTCGCGGCGGCGAGACCCATGGACAACCCGGGCTCCCATCACGCGTCGCGCGGCTGATCGGACGCCTCGTCCGAGGCCTCCGCGTCAGCGTCGGCCGGATCGTCGGAAGACGGCGCGCTGTCGAAGACGGCGTCGGGGTCGTATTCTCCCTCGGCGTACTCTTCTTCATACTCCGGCTCGGGCTGCGGCAGTTCCGAGGCGTCGATCCATCCGGCGGCCACGCGGGCCTGCAGGATCAGCATTTCGGCGTCTTCCTGGGCCAGGTTGAAGCTCTCGAGCACGCCCGGGACCTTCGTCCGCTCGCCGTTCTTGACCTCGTAGCCGCCGCGGATTTCGTCGGTGGCCAGGTCGGCGAGATCCTCGACCGTCTTGATGCCCCCTTCGCCCAAGGCCACAGCGATGGGCAGGGTCACGCCCGGCACGTCCATCACGCCGTCCTCGACGCCCAGCGCCTTGCGCTTGGCGTCCAGCTCGGCCGCCTGCCGCTCCAGGAAGTCGCGGGCGCGGGCCTGAAGTTCCTCGGCGGTGTCCTCGTCGAAGCCCTCGATCTCGGCGACTTCGTAGGATTCCACGAAGGCCAGATCCTCGACCGTGGCGAAGCCTTCGGTGACCAGCAGCTGGGCGATGACCTCGTCGACGTCGAGGGCGTCCTGGAACAGCTGGGTCCGCTCGGCGAACTCGCGCTGGCGACGTTCCGAATCCTGGCTCTCGGTGATGATGTCGATCTGCCAGCCGGTCAGCTGGGAGGCCAGGCGCACATTCTGACCGCGACGGCCGATGGCGAGGCTCAGCTGCTCGTCGGGCACGACCACCTCGACGCGGTCGGCCTCTTCGTCCAGCACGACCTTGGAGACTTCGGCAGGGGCCAGGGCGTTCACGATGAACGTCGGCTCGTCGTTGTTCCACTGGATGATGTCGATCTTCTCGCCCTGCAGCTCAGCGACGACCGCCTGAACGCGCGAGCCACGCATGCCGACGCAGGCGCCGACCGGGTCGATGGAACTGTCGTTCGACAGAACGGCCATCTTGGCACGCGAGCCGGCGTCGCGGGCGGCGGCGCGGATCTCGATCACGCCGTCATAGACCTCGGGCACTTCCTGGGCGAACAGCTTGGCCATGAAGCCGGGGTGGGCCCGCGACAGCATGATCTGCGGGCCCTTGGCCTCGGGCCGGACGTCGTAGATGTAGGTCCGGATCCGGTCGCCGATGTTGAACACCTCGCGCGGGATCGACTGGTCGCGGCGCATGATGCCCTCGCCCCGGCCCAGATCGACGATGGTGTTGCCGTATTCGACCCGCTTGACGGTACCGTTGACGATCTCGCCGACGCGGTCCTTGAACTCTTCGTACTGGTTCGCGCGCTCGGCCTCGCGGACCTTTCCGGTGATGACCTGGCGAGCCATCTGGGTCTGGACGCGGCCGAATTCGAACGGCGGCAGATCCTCGACGTATTCCTTGCCGACGACGGCCTCAGGATCGCGCTTGGAGGCATCCGTCACGCGCACCATGGCGCTGTCGTTGAACTCTTCCAGCTCGTCTTCCGGCTGCCAGTCGTCCTCGACGATGGTGACGTGGCGCGTCAGGGCCAGCTCGCCCGTCTTCGGGTCGATCTTGGCGCGGATGTCGTGGTGCGCGCCGTAGCGGGACTTGGCGCCCTTCTGGATCGCTTCTTCCAGAGCCTCGATCACGATCTCGCGGTCGATGTTCTTTTCCTGCGCCACGGCATTGGCGATCTGGAGCAGTTCCAGGCGATTGGCGGAAATACCGGTCACGGCCATCAGGCGTCGTCCTCAGAGGTCTCGGTGGTTTTGTTGCGGTCTTCAGGCGCACCTTGCGGCAGCCCGTCGTCTTCGGGTTCGCCCCGCGCGGCGCGGATCGCGGCCCCGCGTTTCAGCAGGGCGTCGTTCATCACCAGCTTGGCCTCGACCAGCCAGTCGAAAGGGATCAGGGCGGTCTCGTCCTCGCCGTCCAGGTCGATGGCGATATTGCTATCTTCCGTCCCGGCCAGGATGCCCTTGAAGCGCTTGCGCCCCTCGATCATCCGGTCGGTCTCAAGCCGCGCCTCGAGTCCCTCGAACAGGTCGAAGTCCTTCAACCGCGTCAGGGGCCGGTCGATGCCGGGCGACGAAACTTCAAGCAGGTACTCGCCCGCGATCGGATCGGCGGCGTCCAGCACCTCCGACATGGCGCGGCTCAGGCGCGCGCACTCCTCGACGGCGATGTCGTTGTCGGCCGGCCGTTCGGCCATGACCTGCAGCCGGCGACGCAGGGTCCCGCCCATCAGCCGTACGCGCACGATCTCCAGGCCGATCGAGTCCGCGACGGGATCGACCAGCTCCAGGATTTCGCGATCTTCGACGGTCTTGGCGCGCAAGGTTCTGTTTCGGGCAAAAGAAAAAGCGGTCGGCCATCCAAGGCCGCCGCTTTGAACGACGCCGTTGGACGCCGGTCTAACGATGTGAGAGCGCCTATAGACCCGCTCTAGCCGAAAGAAAAGGGCGGAGGCGAACCCCCGCCCTGGTCAGGGTCAGTGCGCGTGGGCCCGGCGGCGGCCGAACCCGCCGGTCAGCAGGGTCTTGATGAAGAAGAACACGGCGATGACGATCGCATAACCCAGGAACAGGGCCAGCCGGCTGATCCAGAAGCCGCCGTCCGTCAGGTCGGGCAGGGTGAAGGCCCCGCCGTCCAGCATCGGCCGGATCGCCTCGACCAGGGTGTGGACCACCATGGCCCCGAAGGCCGCGCCCCAAAGGCCGCGCCAGGCCCCCATCAGGAAAAAGCCGAACGCGGCGGCGATGATCAGGCCCAGCACCTGGTTCACGCCGTCGAAGCCGCTGTCGGCCAGGGCCAGCAGCCCCTGCAGCAGATTGCCCAACTGGGCGAGAAGGTCTTCCATGACGCACCGCTCCGGTTTCACCACGGCCCAGCTTGGCCGTCGGCAGGGTTAACGCCGGTATGCCGGAATGGATGCGACTCTATCGACCGGTCGAGCCGAAGCCGCCCGCGCCACGCTCGGTTTCGTCCAGCGTGTCGACCTCAAGGATGGTCGCCTGCGTCACGGCGGCGATGACCATCTGGGCGATGCGTTCGCCGCGTCGGATGACGAACGGCTCTTGCCCCAGATTGATCAGGATGACCCCGACCTCGCCACGATAGTCGCTGTCGATCGTGCCCGGCGTGTTCGGCGCGCTGATCCCGTGTTTGAGGGCGAGGCCCGAGCGCGGGCGGATCTGCGCCTCCCAGCCGGGCTCCAGAGCGATCTTCAGGCCCGTCGGGACCAGAGCCCGCGAACCGGGCTCCAGAGTGATCGGAGCGTCCTCGGGCACGGCGGCCCTCAGATCCATTCCGGCCGATCCGGCAGTCTCATAAGCGGGCAGGGCCAGGCCCTCGGCGTGGGGCAGCCTCAATATGCGAAGGGCGGTCAAACTCTCAGGCTCCGGCGAAATGATCGGCGATCCGGTCGGCCAGACGGCTTGCCACCTCGGTCTTGGACAGGCGCGGCCAGGCCTCGGACCCTTGGGCGCTCACGAGAAGCACGGTGTTGCCGTCCGCGCCGAAGACGTCGGCCGAGACGTCGTTGCCGACGATCCAGTCACAGCCCTTTCGCGACAACTTGGCACGGGCGTTGGCCTCCAGGTCGGCGGTCTCGGCGGCGAAGCCGATGACCAGGGCCGGGCGGCTCGGGCCCGGCTTGGCCAGACCTGCCAGGATGTCGGGGTTCTCGATCAGGGCGAGGGTCGGCGGCCCCCCGGGCGCCTTCTTGATCTTGCCGCCCGCGACGGTGTCGACCCGCCAGTCAGCCACGGCGGCCGACAACACGGCGATGTCGGCCGGCAAGGCGGCGTGGGTCGCCGCCTGCATCTCCAGCGCCGTCTCGACCTCGACCTGCGTCACGCCGACAGGGGTCGCAAGACCGGTGGGACCGGACACCAGCGTGACCTCCGCCCCCCGCTCGGCCAGAGCCGCGGCGATGGCATAGCCCTGTTTGCCGCTGGACCGGTTGGTCAGGCCGCGCACCGGGTCGATCGGCTCGAACGTCGGCCCGGCGGTGACCACAGCGCGCCGCCCCTCCAGGGGCCGACCCGCCGGTCCCGCCAACAGGCTCGCGATCGCCTGCAGGATCGCCGCCGGCTCGGCCATCCGCCCCGGCCCGAACTCGCCGCAGGCCATCTCGCCCTCGTCCGGGCCGACCACCGCCATGCCGTGCAGACCGGGAAAGCCCTTCAGCCGCTCGACATTGGCCTGGACCGCCGGGTGCAGCCACATGCGGACGTTCATCGCCGGGGCCAGCAGCACCCGCTTGTCGGTCGCCAGCAGGGTGGTGGAGGCCAGATCGTCGGCCATGCCGTTCGCCGCCTTGGCGATTAGTCCCGCCGTCGCCGGGGCCACGACCACCAGATCGGCCCAGCGCGACAGCTCGATATGGCCCATGGTCGTCTCGTCGTCGGGCAGAAACAGGCCCATCCGCACCGGATGGCCGGTCAGGGCCGCGAGCGACAGCGGCGTCAGGAAGGCCGCGCCACTCTCGGTCAGGATGCTGCGCACCTCGGCCCCGGCCTTTTTGAGCAGCCGCACCAATTCCAGCGCCTTGTAGGCCGCGATGCCGCCGCCGACGATGAGCAGGATCTTGCGGCCGTTGAGGGCGAGGTCGGACATGGCGTTCGTCTAGCGTCACGTCGCGCGTCCGTCGACCTCCACCAAAAAGAACATTGCAAGAACACCAGAGCTGTGTCTAACGTCGTTCTGCGGGTTTCATGGAGGGTGCGATGACGAAGACAGTGTTGATCCTGGCCGCCTTGGCCGGAGCGGCGGGGCTGGCGGGCTGCGGCGACGGGGCCTCGGCGGTGGAAACGCGCGAGCGCGGCTCGGTGTCGTCCGAGGTTCTCATGACGGCCACGACGGCAGAGACGACCGCTGGCGGTGCCTCCGCGCCGGCCGAGGTTCAGGGGCCGATCACGGCCAACCGCCGCGAGACCGTCGATGAGAAGATCCAGCGTCTCTATGAGCGCAACGGGGCCGACTTTGGCGCACGGTCGCCGGAGGACTTCCTGACCAAGGTGGTCGCCTTCACCCGGACGCCGCCGGCCGACGCGGACCGGGCGACCCGGCCGAACGGCGACGTGCTGCTGTATCAGGCCTCGACCAACACCTTCGCCGTGATCGCCGAGGACGGCACGCCGCGCACCATGTTCAAGCCGGAGGACGGCCCCACCTACTGGGCCGAGCAGAAGGCCGCGGCCCCCACCTTCGGCCAGCGTCGCGCCTCGAGCTGAGGCGACGGGGGTCTGGCAAAGCGAGGGCCTATTCGCCGTCGGGGCGCTCGGCCATTTCGCGGATCAGGTCCAGCGCAAGCTTCTGCTGGCGGGCGGACAGGCGCGGAGCCAACCGGGCGATCTCGATGGTGTGGCGCGTCGCGGGAAAGTCGTGTTCGAAGGCCGGGGCCCCCTCCTCGGCCATGCCGGGCTGTACCCCGCCCAACCCCTGGAAGAAGTAGGCCACATCGACCTTGAAGAACCGCGCGATGTCCCAAAGCTTGGACGCCGAGATGCGGTTGGTGCCTTTTTCGTATTTCTGGACCTGTTGAAACGTCAGGCCGAGCGCACGACCCAGATCGCTCTGGTTATAGCCCAGGCTGATCCGTTTCTCGCAGACCCGCCGCCCGACATGGCGGTCCACCGGATGGGGACCGTCCTCTCCCTTGCCTCTGGCCATGGTTCGTCCGTCGTCGTCACAAAACTTTCTTGGGGCCACCGGGATGCGCTCCTTGAGCGCGACTGTCACCCGAATTCTGGGAAATGGCGATTCCGCAAGCTTGACTGTTACCTCGGTGCCGAAGGCTTCAGGGCTTTCACCAGGATTTCGGCAATTTCCAGTCGATCCAGGGTCAGCCGGGCGGCGTTCCGCGTCAGGGCCTTGATCCGTTTCGCCCGCCCGTCGTCGTGCTCGAAAGCGGTGCCCGTTTCAGCCTCGGCCGGGTGTGCCGGATCGGCTACGACATGGTGCGGCAGGCCCGCGAACAGCTCGCTGACCGTCACACCGTAGATTCCGCAAATCTGCCACAGCCGCGCGGCCGGAACGCGCTGGCTGCCGTTCTCGTATCTCTGGACTGTCGAGGTCGACACCCCCAGCCGCTGGGCCAGCCACTCGCGGCTGAGGTTGCGGGCATCGCGCTCGAGGCGAAGGGCGTCGCCCAAGGGCGTGTCGATATGGCGGGTCCGCCTGTGATCTTCGGCCTCGTCGTCCTCGGGGATCATGGCCGCGCGCTCCGGAGCCTATGCAGCGCGAGCGGCGACAGGCCCGCTACCATCATTAGCCAGAACAAGAGATCACCAAAACGGCCGTACAGGGTCGGAGCCGTCGGTTCCGGCAGGCGCGCGTCGATGACGCCGCTCTCGCCGCTGTCCAGCCGCTGGCCGGCGATCACGCGTCCCCAGGGATCGATCACAGCCGAGACCCCCGTCGGTGTGGCGCGGATCACGGGCAGGCCGGTCTCGATGGCCCGGTAGCTGGCGAGGTTGAGGTGCTGGAGGGGGCCCGAGGTCGCCCCGAACCAGGCGTCGTTGGAGATGTTGACGATCCACTCCGGCCGCCCGCGTCCCGCCGGGGTGAAGCCAGGGTACAGGCTCTCGTAGCAGATCAGGGGCTGCACCCGGGGCCCGTTGGGAAGGTCGATCGGTGCGGGGGTCGGACCGGCGCTGAAGTCGGCCGGCATATGCACCAGGCTCCGGATGCCCAGCGCCCCCATGACGCTGCCCAGAGGCAGGAACTCGCCGAATGGCACCAGCCGGTGCTTGTCATAGATGGCCGCCACTCGCAGGCCCGGGCCGCCCTCGTCGTTGAGCGCGATCAGGCTGTTGTAGTAGCGCGCCTGCCCGTCCTCACCCCGCTCGCCCCGGGCGAACCCGGCCAGCAGGGTCTGGCCGGGTTGCAAGGCCCTCCCGATCGCCTCTCCTTCCAGCGCCCCCGGCCCGAAGACAGTGTCGAAACTGGCGGGCAGGGCCCCCTCGGGCCAGACGACCAGGTCCGGCAGGGCGGCCCCGGGTTGACCCGTCAGGGCGACGTAGCGGTCGACGATCGAACGATAGGCCTCGGGAGTCCATTTGGACTCCTGATCGACATTGGCCTGAACGATCCGGATCAGGGTGGGTGTCGCCGTCACCTCGGCACCGGCCAGACGCACCGTTCCGCTCACGATCAGGCCGGCGATGACGCCGACCCCGGCCAGGGCGACGCCGACACGCGCCTTTCGCATCCCCCCCGACGCGAGCGTACCGAGAGCACAGGCGGCGGCGACCGTGACCAGGCCGAGGCCATAGACGCCCGCGACGGCCGCGAACTGCGAGGCGGCGGATCCGGCGGCCCAGCCCGCACCGGCCGGATTCCACGGAAAGCCGGTCAGCACATGACCACGCAGCCACTCGAACAGGGCGAACAGGGCGGCGAACACCAGGACGCGGGCCAGGCCCGCCGGGGCGAAGCGCCGATAGACGGCCGCCGCCCCGCCCCAGAACAGGCCGATCCCGGCGGGCAGCAGGCTGGCGGCGAAGGGGGCCATCCAGGCCTGGGCAGGATTGACCAGGAAGGCCTCGGCCACCCACCAGCATCCCACGAGGAAATATCCGAACCCCGCCAGCCAGCCGACCCAGAAGGCCCCGCGCACCGTGCCGGACCGCTCCGCTAGTAGCATCAGCAGCGGATAGGCGATCAGGCCGGGCAAGAATCCGAAAGGCGGATGAACCAGCGCCGTCAGAACGCCCGCTCCCAGAGCCAGACCGATCCGGCTCCAGCGCCCGGTCAGAAGCGACGACAGACGTTCCTGAACGCCGCTCATGCGATCACCCGATAGGGGTCGGCGATCCCCAGGCCCGCCAGGATCGCACGCTCTTCGGCCTCCATCGTCTCGGCCTCGGCGTCGTCCTCATGATCCCGTCCCAGCAGATGCAGGACGCCGTGGACGATCAAGTGGGTCATGTGATCCGACAACGACTTGCCCTGCGCCCCGGCCTCGGCCGCGCAGGTCTCGAAAGCGAGGACGATGTCCCCCAGCGGCGACGGTCCGGCCCCCGGCATCGGCGCTGCCGGAAAGGACAGGACGTTGGTCGGGTTGTCCTTGCCCCGGAAGCGGGCGTTCAGATCGCGCACGGTCTCGTCGTCCGTCAGCAGAATCGCGACGCTGCCGGTCGCGGTGCCCAGCGCCGCCCGGCCTGCACGCGTCGCCAGCGGCTCGACGTCGAAAAGCGCCTCCGACCAGGCCTCGGCCTCGACCTCTATGGAGATCATCGCTCGGACGGATCCTCGAGATCGGGCACGGGCCGACCACGCGCGGCATCGGCATCATAGGCGCGCACGATCCGCTCGACCATGGCGTGGCGAACCACGTCCTGGGCCTCGAAGGCCAGGACCCCGACGCCCTTGACGTCCTTCAGGATTTTGAGCGCGTGGGCCAGGCCGGAATCGCGGGGGTTCAGCAGGTCGATCTGCGATGGATCGCCCGTCACCACCATACGCGCCCCCTCGCCCAGCCGGGTCAGAACCATCTTCATCTGTAGCCGCGACGTGTTCTGGGCCTCGTCGACGATGACGAAGGCGTGGCTGAGCGTGCGGCCGCGCATGAAGGCGATGGGCGCGGCCTCGATCTCGCCCTTGTCACGACGCCGCTGGACGTCCTCGGCCCCGAGGATGTCGTTCAGCGCCTCCCAGATCGGCGCCAGATAGGGGTCGACCTTCTCGTTCAGATCCCCGGGCAGGAAGCCCAGCTTCTCGCCCGCCTCGACCGCCGGGCGGGTGATGACCAGCCGGTCCACCTGGCCACGCCGCAGCAGGGACGCCCCATAGGCCGCCGCGAGGAAAGTCTTGCCCGTGCCCGCCGGCCCGACGCCGAAGGTCAGCTCGCAGCTGGCCAGTGTCTCAAGGTATCGCGCCTGGGCGTTGGTCTTGGGAACGATCGCCCCGCGCTTGCCGATCGGCAGGGCCATGGGGTCGGTGCTGTGGGCGCCCTTGCCGCCGCCCCGGGCCGCGCCGATGCCGGCGCGGACATCGGCCTCATTGACCTCGGCACCCTTTTCGGCGCGCTGGATTAGGCTGGCGATCACCGCCTTGGCGTTGGCCCGGTCGCGGGCGCCTCCGTTGATCGACACGCCGCCGCCGGGGGCCTCGATCAGCACCTTGAAGGCATCCTCGATCAGGGCGACGTGGCGGCTGTTCGGACCGATCACCGCTCGCAGGGCCCGGTCCTCGAGCGCCAGAAACTCGCTCTCACGCGCCAAGAAGTTCTCCCGTCAGGCTGTTCGGTTGTCCGCTCACGATGCGGACGGGAACGATCCGGCCGATCAGATGATCCGCGTCCTCGGCATGGACCGACTGGAGATAGGGCGAGCGGCCGATGGCCTGGCGACGGTTCCGGCCGCGCTTTTCGAACAGGACGTCCAGCGTCCGGCCGGCCTGGGCTGCGTTGAACGTCGCCTGCTGTTCGAGCAGCAGGGCCTGGAGCGCGTGCAGCCGGGCCCGGGACACCGCCTCGGGAACCTGCAGCCCCATCGTCGCGGCGGGCGTGCCGGGACGGGGCGAATACATGAAGCTGAAGGCCGAGGCGTAGGTGACCTGGCGCACGAGATCGAGCGTCTCTTCGAACTCGCGATCGGTCTCGCCCGGAAATCCGACGATGAAGTCGCCTGAGATCGCCATGTCCGGCCGCGCCTGTCGGATGCGAGCGATCAGGTCGATGTAGGACTGGCGGACGTGCTTTCTGTTCATCGCCCGCAGGATGCGGTCCGATCCAGACTGAACCGGCAGGTGCAGATAGGGCATCAGCTGCGGCAGCTCGGCGTGGGCGGCGATCAGGTCGTCGCCCATGTCGTTGGGATGGCTGGTCGTATAGCGGATCCGGTCGATGCCGGGGACATCGGCCAGGGCTCGCGCCAGCCGCGCCAGGGTCCAGACCGATCCGTCGGGCCCGACGCCGTCGTAGGCGTTGACGTTCTGGCCCAGCAGGGTCAGCTCGCGCACCCCCTGCTCGGCCAGCCCCCGAGTTTCGGCCAGCACGGCCTCGGCCGGACGCGACCACTCGGCGCCGCGCGTATAGGGCACGACGCAGAAGCTGCAGAACTTGTCGCATCCCTCCTGCACGGTCAGGAAGGCGGTCGGACCGGAGACGCCCCGTGCCTGGGGCAGGCTGTCGAACTTCTCGTCCGCGGCGAAGTCGGCTCCGATCCGCTCGCCCCGCGCCCGCGCCGTGCGAGTCAAGAGCTCTGGCAGCTGGTGATAGGCTTGGGGACCGACGACCAGATCCACCGCCGGCTGGCGACGCATGATCTCCTCGCCTTCGGCCTGGGCGACGCAGCCGGCCACAGCGATGGTCATGGCACCCCGGCCCTCGCCGGCCCGCGCCTCCTTCATCTCGCGCAGCTTGCCGAGCTCGGAATAGACCTTCTCGGCCGCCTTCTCGCGGATGTGGCAGGTGTTCAGAATGACGAAGTCCGCGCCCTCGGCCGTGTCGGTCGGGGCATAGCCGAGTGGGCGCAGCACATCGGCCATGCGCTCGGAATCATAGACGTTCATCTGGCAGCCGTAGGTCTTGATGAACAGCCGCTTGACCGGCTCGGTCGCGGCGGTCCCCACCCCCGGTGCGGTCAAGGTCTCGGACATGGGCGGCTTATGGTCGTCGATCCGGGCCTCCGCAAGGCGGACGCGGCGCGCGCCAGGCTCAGGAAACGCTCTCGGGACGCACCCGCGCGACGTTGCGGGTGAAGATCAGGCCGTCGCGCTTGGACGGCTCGGCCCCATCTATGGCCTTGCCGTAGAGCTCCAGCTTGTGTCCCACCAGCTCGAAGCCCAGCCGTTCGGCGATCTCGGTCTTCAATCGCTCGATCTCGGCGTCGAAGAACTCGATGACCTCGCCGGTCTTGGTATCGATCAGATGATCGTGGTGATCGTCGCCCGCCTCTTCATACCGGCTGCGCCCGTCGCCGAAGTCATGCTTCTCCACGACCCCGGCCTCTTCGAACAGACGGACTGTGCGATAGACGGTGGCGATGGAGATATGCGGGTCGATGGCCGAGGCGCGGCGGTACAGCTCCTCGACGTCCGGATGGTCCTCGGCGTTGGACAGGACGCGGGCGATGACGCGCCGCTGTTCGGTCATGCGCATGCCGCGGTCGGCGCAGAGTTTCTCGATCCGGTCCATGCCGCGCAAGATAGGGCTCAGATCACCCTCTGGGAAGCGGCCCCACCAAGTTGAGAACCAGTAGCAGGGCGTCGGCCGGGGGGCCGTCAGCGCGGGCGTAATAGCGCGGGCGCCGACCCGCCGCCTCGAACCCCATCCGGTCGTAGAGGGCGCGCGCCGCGATATTGTCCTCGGCCACCTCGAGGAACAGCCGCTGTGCCCCTGCCGACAGGGCGCGCTCGGCCGCCGCTTTTGTCAGCCGCGCGCCCAGGCCCGTGCGTCGCGACGACGGGCGGACGGCCAGGGTCAGGATCTCGGCCTCGTCGGCGACCACCCGGATCAGGATGAAGGCGGTCGGCTCGACCTCCAGCAGGACGCCCGGCTGGTCCAGAAGCTCAGCGAAGGCCGGGGCGGGCCACGGCGTCTCGAACGCCTCGGCGTGGATGGCGGCGAGCGCCTCGGCGCAGGGGGTGGTCGCCCGTCCGATCATGCGGACGGCGCGGCGGCGCGCGCCTGTCCGGGCAGGCGGGTCGGCGGGGTGGCGTCCGGCGCGCGCAGATAAAGGGGCCGGGGGGGGTGGTCCGCCGGATCGAGCCGTTCGGCCAGCGCCGCCAACGCGCCGACCGTGGGGGCGATCACGACGGCACCGGGGTCGTCGATCACCAACGCAGCCCCATCTCCCGCCCAGCGCCAGGGGTGCGGGCCGGCCAAGGCCGTTCGGGCGTCCTGCACGCTGGCGGCCCTGGCTGGTTCCATCGGCTCTCCGTCGAGGAAGGTCTGGAAATAGACCTCGCCTCTGCGGGCATCGATGACCGAGGCGAGCGGCCCGGCCTGTCCCCCCTCGGCAGACGCGGCGAGAGCTCGCAGAGACGACAGGCCGACCACCGGACGATCCAGCGCCTGACCGAGCCCAAGGGCAAAGGCCAGGCCGACACGCAGGCCCGTGAACGAGCCCGGGCCCACGGTCACCCCGATCCGCTCGATCGTCCCAAAGCCTCCACCCGCGTCGGCCATGGCGTCTCGCACGAAGCCGCCCAGGCGTTCTGAATGGCCGCGGGCCATGACCTCCGAGCGTTGGCCGAGCACCGACCCGGCGTCGACAACGCCCGCCGTGCAGGCCCCCATCGTCGTATCGATGACCAGCACCCTCATGCGACACCGGACCGGGGCCAGTAGATCAGCTGGGCACGGCCAGGGCCTCGACCACGCGCGCGATCGCCTGGCGGACCGCACGGTCGCGGATCAGGGGAAAGCTCTCGGCCACGACCCGCCCTTCCGTCGTGGCCGTGAGGAAGCGTGCCACGGACAGGCCGCGACCCGCTTCGGGGTCCTCTCGCGATCCGGCCTCTGCCACGCTGGGGAAAAAGGCCCCCGGATGATCGCCCAGCGCCGCCGCGATCCGGCTGAGCCGGGACGCCGAGATGCGGTTGGTGCCCGCCTCGTACTTCTGGACCTGCTGGGCGCTGATCCCGAGGCGTTTGGCCAGGGCGCCCTGGGTGAGCCCCTGAGCCTGTCGCCGTCCGGCCAGCCGCGCGCCGACGAAGGCGTCCGTTTCGTCCGGAGATCGGGGCATGGTGGGATGTCCGTCGGCTGGAAAACAGACGATGGTGTTTCATACCCCGCGCCAGATAGCAACATATTCGCTTCATTCGTCGATCCTGGCGACGACGGCGGCGACCCGGGCGACGCGCGATCGCGCGACATCGCTTCGTCCGTGCAGGCCCTCCGGGCCTCCCCTGAGATACAGTCGCTCGCCGTCCGCCCCGTCATAGAGCCTCACCAACCGATCCCCGTCGACCAGGTCGATGACACAGCCCTGGTCCCGTCGTGGCCAGCGGCCCGGATCGATTTCGAGAATCACGCCCGACACGGCCCAGGGCGCGAGGTCGTCGTTGGAGAGAGGGATCCGTTCCCGCCCCGCGATCCGCGCCGAAGCCGCGGCCGGGTGGAATGTCCGCCCTGACGATTCGACGCCCGTCGCTGAGGCAGCGGGCGGGGCGTCAGGCCCCGTCGCCACAATCCTCAGCGTCAGGGCTTCGGGCGTCGCGCCCAGGGCAGCGGTCAACCGTCGCTGGACATCGGGGCGAAACAACCCCGGCCGGCGGCCGGCTTCATAAAGGCCCCAGCCCTGGCTGGTCATCGCCACGCGCCCTCCCGCTTCGGCCTGGCTGAGGCCCGCGTCGCGACGCAGGGCGGCGAGCGCCTCGGCCAGCGCGTTCAGTTGGGGATCGGTGTCGAAACGGGCCACGCTGTATTCTGCACGACCCCGCGCGGTTCAGCGAGACGTTTTGGTTTCATGTCGCGAAAGCGGTAGCGCCCTAGATGACCTGCTCGACGCTCGTCACTTCCGGGACGTAGTGCCGCATCATCTGTTCCACTCCGGACTTCAGAGTCATGGCCGAGGAGGGGCAGCCGGCGCAGGCCCCGCGCATGCGCAGGGAGAGCACCCCGGTCTCCAGATCGAAACTCTCGAACAGGATGTCGCCGCCGTCCTGGGCCACCGCGGGGCGGATCCGGCTGTCCAGCAACGCCTTGATCTCGGTGACAATTTCGGAGTCCTCGCTGGTATCTTCCGAGGCGTCGGCCCCCTCGCGCATCAACGGCGCACCGGAGGTGAAATGATCCATCACCACAGCCAGGATTTCCGGCTTCAGGTCGCTCCAGTCGCGACCGTGGGCGGCGCGCGTGACCGAAACGTAGTCGTCGCCGAAGAAGACCCCGGTCACGCCCTCGAGTTGGAACAGGCCCTCGGCCAGCGGAGAGGCCGCCGCCTGATCGACCGAGACGAACTCGCGCGGCGTGCTCGAAACAATGCGGCCCGGAATGAACTTCAGGACGTTCGGGTTGGGCGTGGGTTCGGTCTGGATGAACATGACCGACAGATGCGCCTGTCGCCGTCAGGCTTCAAGACCCGCGCGGAAGCCGTGGGTTCGGCGAGCGGTGGCGCCCTGGCCCGCGCTCAAGCAGAAAGCCGCCGCGTGGCGAGCGGTATCGCCCCTTGTCCTATGCCAGATCCTCGATCTCCGCGTCGGTCAGTTCGCCGGGCACGATGGTGACCGGGAGCTTGCGCCCGCCGAATGCCGCGCCCTGTTTCAGCACAGCCGACACCAGCGGCCCGGGTCCGCGCGAGCCGGTGCCTGCCGCCAGCACCAGGATCTTGATCTCTGGGTCCTCGCCGCAGACCTTGCGGATCGCGCCCTGGGGCTCGCCTTCCTCGATCAGGAAGATGGGCTGGGACCCGGACCGGGTCAGGGCCTCCTCGCCCAGACGGGTCAGCAGCGCCTCGGCCTCGGCCCGCTGCTGGCGCTGGATTTCCTCGCGGACTCCAGCCCAATGCTCGTCGGACCCGCCGGGAATGATGCGCAGCAGCGCCACTCGTCCCCCCGTCGATCGCGCCCGCCGCGAGGCATAGCGAAGGGCGGCCTCGAACTCCGGGCTGTCGTCAACGACGACGAGGAACTTTCTCGGCATCAGGCCGACCCCACGACCTGGCGAATCTGGCCGTTCGCGATGGTCAGCTTGGCGAAGGTCCAGCCGGTCCCGGACGCCTCGATCTCGTCGACCGCTGCCCTGACCCCTTCCACCAGGGCCTGTCGCGTGCCGATCCAGGCGTCGACCGCGGCCTCGGCTGTAGCCTCGGTGTCGCCCACCGCCGGATCGGAGGCCTTGGCGACGGCGCGGGTCAGCAAGACCTGCTCGTTCATGAGGTCCTCGATCAGACGCCGCACGGCCAGACGATCGAAATGGTCCACCGAAGGCACCGCCCCGGCCGCTGCGCGCAAACGGTCGAAATCGAAGGCAGCCCCGACCTGATGGTACAGCCGCGCCAGCCGGGGCTCGGACCAGCCGGTCTCGCGCGCCAGATCGCCGATGTCGGCGGTCGCGACCAGGGGGCGCAGCATCGAAACGGTCTGGGCCAGGTCTTCACCCACACCCATGTCGGCGAACCGCTTCAGACGCGCCGCCAGTCGTTCCTGCTCGAAGCGGGACAGGACGTCACCGCCCGCCCCCCTCAACGCATCGGCCGCCGGCCGATAGGCCTCGATCAGCCCCGCGACGGTCGCTCCGGCCTGGCCCGCGCGTCTGGCCAGCCAGAGCGTCTGACGGCGCAGAACCGTGGCGATCTCGACGTAAAGCGCCGTCTGGGTCTCGGCGGGAACCCTGAGATCCAGGGCGCTGACCGCGTCCCAGGCCTCGTCGAGGCGGAACACACGCCGCGCGGCCTCGAAGGCGATCACGAGCGCGGCGGTGTCGCATCCCGCCGCGCCCCGCAGGCGGTCCGGAAAGGTCGGTCCCGTCATGTTGACGATCTCGTTGGCCATGGCCGTAGCGATGATGTCGCGGCGCAGGCGGTGGCCGCGCATCTGGTCCTCGAACCGGGCCAGAGCTTCGGGGAAGTACCGGACCAGGGTTTCTTCGAAGAAGGGGTCCTCCGGGGCGGCGGAGGCCACGATCTCGTCGGACAGCTCCAGCTTGGAATAGGCCATCAACACGGCCAACTCGGGCCGGGTCAGGGCCTGTCCCGCGGCCTTCATCTCCTGGATGCGGCTGTCGCCCGGCAGGCCTTCGACCTTGCGGTCCAATTTGCCCCGCGCGGTCAGGGCCTGCATGAAGCGCTGCTGGCTGTCGAGGGCGCCCGCGCCTTCGGCCTGTTCGAGGGTCAGGGCTAGGGTCTGGTCGTAGTTGTGGGCCAGCACCTTGAGGCCCACCTCCTCGGTCATTGAGGCCAGGAGGGGCACGCGGTCGGCTAGCGGCAGGACGCCGTTGGTGACGGCCGAGCCGATCAGGATCTTGATGTTGACCTCATGGTCGGACGTGTCGACGCCGGCGGAGTTGTCGATGGCGTCGGTGTTGATCCGCCCACCGGCGGCGGCGAAGGCGATGCGGCCTGCCTGGGTCAGGCCCAGGTTGGCCCCTTCTCCCACGACCTTCACCCGCAGTTCGTCGGCATTGACCCGCAGCGCGTCGGTCCCCTTGTCGCCGACCTGGGCATCGGTCTCGGCGGCCGACTTCACATAGGTGCCGATGCCGCCCAGATAGAGCAGCTCGGCCGGGGCCTTCAGGATCGCGCGGATCAGGCTGACCGGGTCCAGCGCCTCGTCGGTGATGTCCAGCGCCGCGCGGATTTCCGGCGTCAGGTCGATCGACTTGGCACTGCGCGAGAACACGCCGCCGCCCGCCGAGATCAGGGCCTTGTCGTAGTCCTGCCAGGACGAGCGCGGCAACTGGAACAGGCGGCTGCGCTCCTCCCATGACCGTGCCGGATCGGGATTGGGGTCGATGAAGATGTCGCGGTGGTCGAAGGCGGCGATCAGTTTCGAAGCCTTCGAGAGCAAAAGGCCGTTGCCGAACACGTCGCCCGACATGTCGCCGACGCCGACCACGGTGAAGGGCTCGGTCTGGATGTCCTTGCCGATCTCGCGGAAGTGGCGCTTGACCGCCTCCCAGGCCCCGCGGGCGGTGATGCCCATGGCCTTGTGATCGTAGCCGACCGAGCCTCCGGACGCGAAGGCGTCATCCAGCCAGAAGCCGTAGTCGGCCGAGACCCCGTTGGCGATATCGCTGAAGGTCGCCGTGCCCTTGTCGGCGGCCACGACCAGATAGGGGTCGTCGCCCTCGAACGGCACGACGTTGGCGGGCCGCACCACCGCCCCGTCGGCCGCGATGGTGTCGGTAATGTCCAGGAGACCGGACAGGAAGGTCTTGTAGGCGCGGATGGCCTCGGCCTGCTGGGCGTCCCGGTCGCCTCCGGCCCGTACGATGGCGGACAGGTGTTTGGGGAAGAAGCCGCCCTTGGAACCGACCGGCACGATGACGGCGTTCTTGACCTGCTGGGCCTTCACCAGACCCAGGACCTCGGTACGGAAATCGTCGCGTCGGTCGGACCAGCGCAGCCCACCCCGGGCGACCGGCCCGAAGCGCAGATGCACGCCCTCGATGTGCGGGGCCCAGACGAAGATCTCGCGATAGGGCTTGGGCAGGGGCAGGTCGTCCAGCTCGCGCGAGGCGATCTTGATCGAGATGTGGGCCTTCGGCTCACTATCGGGGCCGACCTGATAGTAGTTGGTGCGCTTGATCGCTCCCACCAGGGCCGCCAGACGACGCAGAGCCCGGTCGTGATCCAGGCTCTTCACCTCCATCAGGAGGGCGTTGATCTTGGCCTGAAGCTCTTCGACCGGGCCTGCGCGGTCCTCGGCCGTTCCGCCGTGAGCTGGGTCGAACTTGCAGGCGAACAGGCTGATCAGGGCGCGGGCGATCGCCGGGTAGTCCCTTAGCGCCTCCTCCTGCACCCCCTGCGACGGGTCCATGCCGGTCTGCTGGCGATAGCGGGCCAGGGTGCGGATGAGAGCGGCCTCGCGCCAGTCCACCCCCAGCTCCAGAACCAGGCGGTTGAAGCCGTCGCTCTCGGTCCGGCCGGTCCAGACCGCCGAGAAGGCCGCCTCGAACGGGCCCTTGATGTCCGCGAAGGCCAGGGCCGCGCCGCGCGGATCCTCGAGCAGGAACTCGTGGACGTGGATGTCGCCGTCGTCCTCGGCCCCCTGACGATTGGGGCGGACCGCGTGGCCGAACTCCTCCAACGTCTTCAGCCCCATGTCGGCGAGGACGGGCAGGACGTCAGAGAGTGGCACGGCCGCCCCCCGGTGATAGAGCTTGAATCGGAACTGCAGGGGCGTGTCGGCCGGGCTGCGGAAGGCCCGCACCGCGACCCGCTGACCGGTCTCGGTGCCTGCGGCGGCCAGGCGGTCGAACTCCTGAAGGTCCGCGACGGCCTCGGCGGCGTCGTAGCGCGCGCGGTAGCCCGGATCGAAGGCCTCGGCCCAGCGCGCGCTCAGCGCCCCGATCTGGGCCTCGTCGACGTCGGCGGCGCGGAGCGCCCCCTCGAACCGGTCGACCCAGCTGCGCCCGGCCTCGGTGACCTCAGCCTCCAGGGCCCTGGCATCCGGTGTCGGGTGGTCCCCGGGCGTCACACCTACGATGTAGTGGATCCGCACCAGGGGCGCGTCCGACAGCTGGGGATACCAGGCCGACAGCCGGCCGCCCCAGGCCCGCGCCAGGATCTTTCCGATCCGCTCGCGGACGCCGGCGTCGTATCGCTCGCGCGGGATGAAGGCGAGGACGGAGACGAACCGGTCGAACGGGTCCTTGCGCGTGAACGTCTTGATCCGGGGCCGGTCGTAGAGATGCAGGATGCCGAGGGCGGTCTCCAGCAGCTCGTCCTCGGTGATCTGGAAGAGCTCGTCCCGGGGATAGTTCTCCAGGATGTTCTTCAGCCGCTTCTCGTTATGGCTTCCGGGGGTCTTGGCGGCCCGGTCCAGGGCGTTGGAGACCTTCCGCCGGATCAACGGCACCTGGGAGGCGGCCCGGTCATAGGCCTCGGCCGTGAACAGGCCGACGAAACGGGTCTCGCCCGACGGCTTGCCGTCCTCGCCGTACCGCTTGACCCCGACGTAATCCATGTAGGCCCGGCGGTGGACGCGGCTTCTGAGGTTGGCCTTGGCCACGGTGACCGGATCGGACAGATCGATCTGCCGCTTCATCTGGGCGGTCAGAAGGGCGGGCTCGGAGGTGCGGCGGAGCACCGTTCGCGTAGGATCGCGGAGCACGCCGACGCCCTCGGCCGACTGATCCAGCGGCGCCTCGTGGGCATAGCCGCCATCGGAGGTTCGCGGATAGTCATAGTCACGTGCGCCGAGGAAGACGAAGTGGTCGTCGTTCAGCCAGCGCAGAAAGGCGAGATTCTCGGCCACCACCTCGGGATCGATCCCCCCGGGGCGCGCTTCCAGATGGGCGACCGAACGCTCCATCAGAGCGCTCATCCGGCTGAAGTCCGCGACCGCCGTGTGGACATCGGCCAGAGCGCCCTCGACGGCCGCCTTCACCGCCTCGCGCCGTTCGGGCGGCAGCGGGTCCAGCACCACGACGATCAGGGATTCGCGCGCGTCACCGCCGCTCGCCCGACGCGAACCGTCAGCCTGGCGGGCCAGGGACAGAACCGGGTGGAACAGGGCCCGCACCGAGACGCCGGTGTCGGCCAGTTCGCCCATCACGCTGTCGACCAGGAAGGGCCGGTCCGCCTGAACGATTCGGAGCACGTCATAGGGCGTCTGGCGACCCCCGGCCCCCGTCAGCGGCTCGACCAGGACACGGGGGGGATCGCTCGGCAGCCGGCGCTCGCTCCAGCGCCAGGCGTCGGCCAGCAATCCGGCCACGTCGTCGACCGACAGCTCGGGTGTCTCGTCCTCGGCATAGTCTTCGAAGGACTGGTCGACGAAGGACTGCTCCAGTCCGTCCAGCGGGCCTCCGCCGCCGCGTGCCATGGCGAACGCCGCCCTCAGACCCTCCGATCCGGAGCTGCGGGCAGGGGTGCGGGCGTCGCCGGACATGGGCAGATCTCGTTCAGCGCGGCCCCGATGCGGCCGCAGGTCGCAGACCCCGGCAATAGGCCCGCCCGCGTCAACGGGGAACCCCCGAAAACCAAAACGCGGAGCGCGCGCTCGATCGCCTCTGTTTCACGATCGTTCGAAAGAGAAAAGGCCGCCGGACGGGCGTCCGACGGCCTCTCTTCAAGCCAGTGCAGGAGGGGGGTTTGCACCGGCCGATGCCGCCGCGGCCTGGAGGGGAGGGGTGGGCCGCGACGTCTGCATGCCAGATGGGTGCCGATCAGACCGTTGCAAGGGGCGTCGGTTCAGGGCTCGGCGGTCTCGGGGCGCGGCGGTTTGACGCGGGCTGGACGGCGCGCCGGTGGTTGATGGGCAGGGGCGGTGTCCTCGTCCTCGAACGGCCGACCGTTTCCGGACAGAAGGACGGCGATCCAGCGCGAGCCCCGGAACTCGGCCAGGATGGCCATGGCCATGACCAGCAAGGGCGTCGACAGGAACATGCCGACCACCCCCCACATCTTGCCCCACAGAGCCAGGGCCAGAAGCACGGCGACCGGATCGACGTTCTGGTTCTCGCCCTGCATCCGGGGCTGAACCATGTTGCCCACCACGAACAGAATGATCTGAAGCCCGACCAGCAGGATCAGCGCAGGCCAGTAGGTCGGGAACTGAACGAGGGCGAACAGCGGCGGCGCCAGACCCGCGACCGCGCCGCCCAGGACGGGTATGAACCCCACGATGAAGATGATGAAGGTCCAGAACTCGGCGTGCTGGAGGCCGACGATCCGCATCAGGATCCAGGCCGCGGCGCAGATGATGACGCCGGTCACCGCCTGAACCCAGAGATAGCCCTCGACTCCCCCCCGGACCCTCTGGAACACCTCCATGGCCTCGCTGCGCTGTTCGCGGTGCGGGAACATCGCGACGATCTTGCGCCGGAAGCCCGCCTGAGACGCCAGCAGAAAGCCCAGATAGACCATGACAAAGAAGGCCCCCGACGCCACGCCCTGCATCTGGAAGGCCAGGCTGGTCAGATAGCCCCGAAGGTCGATCCCCGCGATCAGCTCGGCCGCCGTCGGGGCCGCCTCCATGCCGAACAACTCAGCTCCGTCGGCGATGATCGCGTCGATCCGGGGCCCGATCCCGCTCGAAACGCCGGACATGTCGGTGAAGAAGCCCGCCGCACCGTTCACGATGAATGCGATGATCCCGAAGAAGCTCACCACCACGACCAGCAGCGCCGCGACCCCGGCCAGGTGATCGGGCAGCGTCGTGTGCCGCTCGATCAACCGTTTGATCCCGTCGACCATGATCATCAGGAAGATGGCCATGGCCAGGGGCGTCAGGATGTCCCTGAGCCAGAACAGCGCCGCTCCGACGGCCACGACGGCCAGGGTCACCAGCGCGTTGCGCGCCACGGTATTGGTCGGGATGACGATCGGGGACTTCATGGGGCGGACTGTCAGGCCGCCCGCCGGGTGGGTCAACCGGCGATCGTCTGGCGGCGCGGTTTGCGCTCGGCTAAGCAGAGCGAGCCTTCACGGAGACCATCCGCCATGCCCGACGCCCCCGCCGGCCTGTTCCTCGGCCAGTCCTCGATCGATGGAGCAGCCAGGCGCGAGCATCTTCTGTGGAACCGGGCCAACCGCCACGGGATCGTTGCCGGGGCGACCGGCACGGGCAAGACGGTCACCCTGCAGATCATGGCTCAGGGGTTCTCCGACGCCGGGGTGCCGGTCTTCTGCGCGGATGTGAAGGGTGACCTGTCGGGCATCAGCCAGCCGGGGTCGCCGAACGAGAAGCTGCTGGCCCGCGCGGCCGGCATGGATCTGACGCTGGTTCCGAAGGCCGCGCCTACGGTGTTCTGGGATCTCTATGGCCAGAAGGGGCACCCGATCCGCGCCACGGTGTCCGAGATCGGGCCCCTGCTGATGGCCCGGATGCTCGATCTGAACGAGGTCCAGGAGGGCGTGCTGACGGTGGCCTTCCACGTCGCGGACAAGGAGGGCCTCCTTCTGCTGGACCTCGACGACCTGCGCTCGATCCTGACCTATGTCGCCGAGAACGCCGCGAAGATCGGGCGCGAGGTCGGCAACGTCGCCCCCGCCTCCATCGCCGCCATCCAGCGCGCGCTGCTGCAACTGGAACAACAGGGCGGCGACGCCTTCTTCGGCGAACCGGCGTTGCGGCTGGAGGACATGATCCGCGTCGGCCTGGACGGAAAGGGCCAGGTCAACGTGCTGGACTCGACCCGGCTGATGAACTCGCCCCGGCTCTATGCGGCCTTCCTGCTGTGGCTGTTGTCCGAGCTGTTCGAACAGCTTCCCGAGATCGGCGATCCGGACAAGCCACGGCTGGTCTTCTTCTTCGACGAGGCCCACCTCCTGTTCCGCGACGCGCCACGACCGCTGCTGGAAAAGGTCGAGCAGGTCGTGCGGCTGATTCGGTCCAAGGGCGTCGGCGTCTATTTCGTGACCCAGAACCCGGCTGACATCCCCGACAGCGTCCTGGCCCAGCTTGGCAACCGCATCCAGCACGCGCTGCGCGCCTATACGCCCTCGGAGCAGCGTGGACTGAAGTCGGCCTCCGACAGCTTCCGCGCCAATCCCGCCTTCGACACCACCGAGGCGATCCAGGCGCTCGGCACCGGCGAGGCGGTGGTCTCGGTCCTCGACGAGAAGGGCGCGCCCACGGTCGTCCAGCGCACCCTGATCCGCCCGCCGGACAGCCGCCTGGGGCCCGCCACCGATGTCGAGCGCGCCGCCGTCATGGCCGCCAGCCCGGTCAGGGGCGTCTACGACACGCCGGTCGATCGCGAATCCGCCGAGGAAATCCTGGCGGCCCGTCATGCGCGGACCGAGGCGGATACCCGGGCCGCCGAGGTCAAGGCCACGCCCACACCCCGCGAGCCGGCACGAGAGCGCGCGCCGTCCGCCCCCAAGGCTCCGCGCCGCTCGACGCGACAGTCGCCGATGGAGGCTCTGACCAAGTCGGTGCTCAGGACGGCCGGGTCGACGCTCACCCGCGAACTCCTGCGGGGCGTTCTCGGGGGGCTTCGCCGACGCTGAGGTCCGGTCCTAGATCACCGAACTGAGCCGGGCGCTGGCAAGATCGGAGATCACGCCGGTCACCTGGGCCCCGGATCCGGTCTGGACCAAGAGTTTGGCCAGGTGCGGTGACAGCCGGCGGGTATCGACCTGGACCATGGCCCAGCCGAGGAACAGTTGCGCCTGGATCGGCCACCGCGCCAGCACCCTGACGTTGCGGTGCCGCTCATCCGTCTCGATCGTTTCCATCAGGGCCGTCAGCGCTTCTGGATCACCTTCCAGCACCTGAACGAAGACGCCCTCATGCAGCGCCAAGGCCCCGGTCAGGCGGCGTCGGCTGTTGTTGCGGACCGAGGTGGCGACGATGGCGGACAGGTCCATCGGACCTTCGACGGGACCGAACGCATCGCTGCGATAGACGATGCGTTCGAGAGGGGAAGCCATTGTACTGGGAGCCTGGCGGCGAATCCGCCCGCCATCTAGGCCCCTTTCGCCCGAACCCCTAATGCGGATGCGTCAGCGCGGCACCAAACGCCACATGCGGAGGGGATGGCGAACCGCGCCCGCCTCGGCCCCCGCCTCGGCACCGCGCCCCATATAGAGATCGGCGCGGACCGGCCCCCGGATGGCCGAACCGGTATCCAGCGCCATGACCAGGCCCGAGTAGCTGCCGCGCGCGCCGCGCAGATTGCCCCCATCGGCCGAGATCCACACAAGATCGCCATAGGTCCAGCTGGCGGGATCGACCGCGATCGCGCGCCGGGCGGGCAGGGGCACACCCGCCGCCCCAGCCGGGTCGCCGCCGTCATCCGGGTCGAGCGCGAAGTAGATGTAGCGAGGGTTCAGCGCCGTGATCGCCCGGGCTTCCGGGCCGCGCCGCGCGGCCAGCCAGGCCCGGATCGCGTCGCCCGAGGTGCCGTCGGCTGGCAAGAGGCCGCGTTCCGCCATCGGCCGGGCGATCCCGACGAATGGGCGACCGTTGTCGGCGGCATAGGCCGCGCGCGCCCTGGACCCGTCGTCGAAGGTCAGATAGCCCGAGCCCTGGATCTGGAGGAAGAACAGCTCCTCGGCCCGCATCCAGGCGAGGGGCGGCGAGGACGGCAGCCCCGCCTCGATCTCGGCCCGGACGGGACCGACCCAACCCCGGCTCCAGCCCTCCGGCCGCGCCAGAACCGGCGTGTCGAAGGCGCCGTCGGGCGTGCGGCGCGCCTCGTACTCCGGGGCGAAATAGGCCGTCAGCAATCCCGGCCCGCCGTCCGCCGTCTCGGCCGCGACCACCCCGAAACCAGTCTCGAAGAAGCCCCGCGCCATCGACGGGGTGACGGGGCGAGACGTCTGCTGGATCAGCCGGGCCCGCGCGCACTGACGCTCTGCGGACTCGCCCCGGGCCACGCCGCATGTCCGGGCATAGGCGACGAAGGCCGCGAGATGATCCTCATCGGCCCAGCCCGCGAGTGTCTGGGGGCCGGGCAGGCCCTCCGTGACCGGGGACGGGGATGCGGACGTCGCCGGTGGGAGGCCGGGTGTCGGCGTGGGCGCGACCGGCCGAGGCGTCGCGCACCCGGCAAGGAGCAGAAGCATGGCCGCGGCAGCGAACCTCGGGTCGAAAGCCACCGGGCGCTCGCCCGGTCAGGCGTTGGCGGGTTCGACGCGGGCCAGCACCCAGTTGGGGTCGGAGGCGCCCAGCGAGCGCTCGAAGGTCCAGTGCTCGGCGGTGCGACGTTCCTCGATCCGGGGCTCGGCGGGCGCACCGGGGGTGGCCTCCTCGGCCGGAAGCAGGATCTTGGAGCGCAGTTCTGCCAGGAAGCGGACCTTGGCCACGGCCCGGTCCCCCTCGGCCGACGCCAGTTCCAGATCGGCGCGCGGCGGGTGCAGAAACTCGACCTGTTCGGTCTCGCCCCGGGTCTCGCGCGCCGCGATGCCGTGCTCGAAGGATTCCAGCACCGCCGGGGTCAACAGGGGCTTCAGCGCCGCGCGGTCGCCGGCGGCATAGCCGCGCACGATGGTCTCATAGGCCTGACGCGCGCCTTCGATGAACTTGGCCGGGTCGAAGGCCGGGTCGCGCGCGCGCAGCGACGCGGCGGCGGCCAGGGTCGCGGCGTCGAGACCCGGCGTCTTCGCGGCGGGCTCGGGCACGGCCGCGCCATTCGCCAGGGCGGGGGTCTTGGCCCCCTCCTCGGGCTGGCGGCCGACCTTCTTGCCCAGCACATTGTACAGCTGGAACAGCACGAAGGCGGCGATGACGGCGAAGATGACGATCGAGAACTGAACCGGCACGGTGTCTTCCTGACGTTGGCGTCCGACGGCGGCGCGGCCGGATGGACGAACTCGGTTGGACGATTAGGGGCCTATATAGGCGGGCGCAAGGCGGGGCGCACCCGGTCACGCGCCGGGGGCGAGCGTTGCGACATCGCGTCCCCGGTGCTAGTCGCCCGGGCCTTATCCCCTTCCCGCCGCTCGAACGACTGATCAGACCATGACCGACGCCACGCCTGCCGCCCCCAATCCCGCCCAGGGCCAGCCGGCCGTGCCCGGATTCCGCATCCTGGCCCAGTACGTCCGCGACCTGTCGTTCGAGAACCCCCGCGCCCCCGACAGCCTGAGGATCGAGGGCAAGCCGTCGATCGACATGGGCGTCGAGCTGAACGCAACGGGTCGCGCCGACGGTCTGTTCGAGGTCGACCTCAAGCTGTCGATCAAGGCCTCGACCGAGACCTCGCCGGTGTTCCACGTGGAACTGCTGTACGGCGGCCTGTTCCAGCTGCAGGGCGTCAGCGAGCAGGACATCGAGCCGATGCTGCTGATCGAATGCCCGCGCTACCTCTTCCCCTTCGCGCGTGAGATCGTTTCCGGCGCGACGGCGGACGGCGGCTTCTATCCGCCCTTCATGCTCGATCCGATCGACTTCGCCGGCATCTATGCCGCCCGCATGCAGCAGGCCGCGCAGACGCCCGGCGCGGCCTGAGCCGTCAAGCCGGCTCGGTCTCCAGACCATAGCCCGCCCACAGCGACCGGTCCTTTAGCGTCGCCATCAGGAAAGCCCGGTGCGCCTCGGCTTCGGCCGGGTGCAGTCGGGGCGTGAGCGGCCTTGGGCGCGGTGCATAGCCGCCGACCGACACCTGGTCGGTCGCTGCGGGGCCGCCGCGCCGGGTCGACAGGTCCAGCACCCGTTCCTTGCCGCCCTTGAGCTCCAGATAGACTTCTGCAAGCAGCCGGGCGTCGATCAGGGCCCCGTGCAGGGTGCGCTCGACGAGGGACACCTTGAACCGCTTGCACAGGGCATCCAACGAGTTGGCCATGCCCGGAAACCGCTTCTGGGCCAGGGCCAGGGTGTCGATCCAGCGGGTCTCGTGCAGCAGGGCCTGACCGCACAGGCCGCATTCGTGGTCGATGAAGGCTCGGTCGAACTGGGCATTGTGGGCGATCACCGGGGCGTCGCCGATGAACGCCATCAGGTCGCCGACGATCTCTGCGAACTTGGGCGCGCCCTGCACCTTATCGTCGGTGATGCCGTGGACCTTGATCGCGCCTTCGGGGATCAGCCGCTCGGGATTGACCAGGCGGTGGAAGGTCCGGCCGGTGGGCAACAGATCCTCGATCTCGATACAGCCGACCTCGATCAGCCGGTCGCCCGTCTTGGGGTCGAAGCCGGTGGTTTCGGTGTCGAGGACGATTTCGCGGGCCATGGTCCCTTACTGAATCGCTTCGGCGGCTTGCGAAAGGGGCCGGGGGCGCGGTTTCCAGTCCGGCGACATCACCATCCCCACGATTTCGTCGACCCGAGCCCGCGCGGCCTCCAGCCCGTGGCCCGTGTCGATGACGAAATCCGCCCGGCGACGCTTTTTGGCATCGGGCATCTGGCGCGCCAGGATCGCCTCGAACCGTTCCACGGTCATGCCGGGACGGGCCAGGACCCGCTGCCTCTGGGTCTCCGCGTCGGCCGTAACCACGACCACGGCGTCCACGGCCCGGTCGCCGCCCGTCTCGAACAACAGGGGGATGTCCAGCACCGCCAGTCGGACACCCGACGCCCTCGCCGCCTCCAGCTCCGCCAACCGCCCCGCCGCGACCAGCGGATGGACGATCGTTTCCAGCCGGCGGAACGCCGTGTCGTCGTGACCCAGGGCCTCGGCCAGCCGCATCCGGTCGATCGCACCCTCCACTACCACGCCGGGAAAGGCCTCTCCGATTGGCCCGACCGCCGCGCCGCCGCGGGCATACAGCGCATGCACCGCATCGTCGGCGTTCCAGACCAGGGCCCCGTGCTCGGCGAACATCGCGGTGGTCGTGGACTTGCCCATGCCGATCGAGCCGGTGAGACCCAGCAGGATCATCCGGCCGCTCCCAGATGGGCGATCAGCATCGGTCGCGGGTCCAGCGGCGGCGGTTCGGTCCCGAAGATCGCCCGGAACGACGGCCCCGCCTGACCGATCAGCATGGCCAGGCCATCGACCGTCGGCAGGCCCACGTCTCGCGCCGCCTGCAGGAACGGCGTCACCACCGGCCGATAGGTCATGTCCATCACCACCGTCCCGGGCTCCAACAGGGCCAGATCGAGCTCGGGCCTGACGCTGAGGGCGTTCACCACCAGTCGCGCGCCGTTGAAGGCGACTTCGCTCTCCATCGCCTCCACGGTTCCGCCGAGGTCGGCCGCGAGCGCCTCGGCCCGGGTCCGGGTCCGGTTGACGATCCGCACGCGGGCTCCCGCCCCTGCCAAGGCCGCCGCGGCCGCCCGGGCCGCGCCGCCAGCCCCCAGCATGACCACAGGCGCGCCGGACAGGGCGAGACCGGGCGCCTGTTCGGCCAGCGCCCGCACCAGCCCCTCGCCGTCGGTGCTGTCGGCCGCGACCTGGCCGTCCCGGAACACCAGGATGTTCGCCGATCCACTGGCCCTCGCAGTGTGCGATGCCGTATCGGCCAGGGCGAAGGCCTGTTCCTTGAACGGGGCGGTCACGTTGATTCCGGCCAGCAGACCGGCCCGACCCGCGACGACCAGGGACGCGAAGCCCGCCGCATCGACCGGCGCGAACGGCACATAGACGGCGTCCAGACCCGCCGCGGCGATCCAGGCGTTGTGGATCAGGGGGCTGAGCGAATGGGTCACGGGGTTTCCGGCGATCCCGCCGACCCGCGCCGCGCCGGTGATCCGGCTCACGACACGATCACTCCCGCCCGTCGGAGTTCGGCGAGCACAGGCCACAGGGGCATCCCGAGGACGGTGAAATAGTCGCCCTCCACCCGTTCGAACAGCTGGGCCCCCATCCCTTCCAGCCGATAGGTGCCGACCGAGGCCAACAGCCCCTCGCCTTCGGCCTCCAGATAGGCGTCGAGGAAACCGTCGGAAAAGTCCCGCATCGTCATCCGGGCGGTATCGACCCCGGACCAGACGACCGACCCGCCCCGGGCCAGGGCCACGGCCGAATGCAATTCATGGGTCCGCCCCCTCATGGCCGACAGCCGCGTGCGAGCTTCCGCCAGATTTTTCGCCTTTGAGATCAGCCCGCCGTCGAAGACCAGGATCTGGTCGGATCCCAGCACCCAGGGCTCGGCATCGCGCCGCGACACCGCGAGGGCCTTGGCCTGGGCCAACTCCAGCGCGAGATCGGTTGGGGCGTGGCCGGACAGGGCCACCTTGATCGCGTCCTCGTCCACGCCGGCGTCCTCGGCCTCGAATGGAACACCGGCCCCGGCCAGCATCCCTCGCCGAGCCGCGCTCCGTGACGCGAGGATCAGCCGTTCGGTACTCACCAGGACGCCCCCAGGGTCTTGGTGCGGCGCTCGTTCAGCAGATTGAGAATGGCCGCCGCGGTCTCCTCGATCGAGCGGCGGGTCACGTCGATGGTCGGCCAGCCGCGCCGCTCGAAGGCCCGGCGCGCCTTGATCGTCTCCTCGCGCACGGCGTCCGGCTCGACATAGGAGGACGAATGGTTGGCATTCAGGCCGTCCAGACGGTTCCGGCGGATCTGCACCAGACGGTCCGGCGAGACGGTCAGGCCGACGACCAGCGGGTTTTTCAGCCCGACCAGCCGTTCTCCATCCTCCTGCCCCGGCACCAGAGGCACATTGGCGGCGCGGACTCCCCGGTGCGCCAGATAGATGCAGGTCGGGGTCTTGGAGGTTCGGCTGACCCCGACGAGCACCACGTCGGCCCCCTCGAGTTGCTCGGCTGTGCCCTGCCCGTCGTCGTGGGCCATGGCGTAGTCCAGCGCCCCGATCCGGTTGAAATAGTCATGGTCCAACGCGTGCTGCGCCCCGACCCGCGTCGACAGCGCCGCCCCGAGATAGCGCGACAGGGCGCCAACCAGCGGGTCGAGCGCCCCGATGTGGGGCATGTCCAGGGTCCGACAGCCCTCTTCCAGCTGCGCCCTCAAGTCGCGATCGACGATCGTGTGCAGCACGACGCCCGGCGCTGCGGCCACCTCGGCCAGCACCCGCTCCATCTGTTTGTCGGAGCGCACCAGGGCGTAGATGTGCTCGATGGGGATGACGCCGTCGAACCGGGCGGTCACGGCCTTGGCCATGGCGTTCAGCGTCTCGCCGGTCGAGTCCGAGACCAGATGCACGTGGAAATAGGTGGCCAGGCGCGACGCACCGGCGGGGCGTGCCGGGCTCATGCCGAACCCCGGCCGGGGACAAGGGAGCGACGAGAGAGGCGAATGGCTCTGATTCCTGTGGACCCAAGCGGGCGCCGACCGGCCGATCCGGGGCAGGAAATCCTATAGCCCGCCCATGCGAGGGGCGCGAGGCGGGAGAGTATCGGACAGCCACCCTGTTCTGCGCCCGGATCATCCCCCGGTGCGGATTGGATCGCCGTTCCGCTGGGGAAAAGGTTAACGAGCGGTAAACGTCCCCCAGCGATGCCAGTCCGTCGCAAGCCCCGGAAAGCCCAGCCGTTAAGGGTTTGTTAAGGATTGTCCCCGGTTTCGACAGGATGTCACACAGTCGTCGTCCTGCTGCGGGCGGGGAAGGGACAAGCCGACGACGGACCGGGACGATGGACCGTTCATCCCCGTGATCCCGCCCTCTTCCGTCTTCCTCCATTCCTTTTTCAAATCCTTGTCAGGATAAGGGGAAGGAGACGGGCTTGAGAGGATGGCGTCGGCCCCGTAAAGCCAAGTCATGAGCACCACGCCTTCGCTGATCCGCGTCCTCCGGGGCGAGACCCTTGACCGCCCCCCCGTATGGTTCATGCGCCAGGCCGGTCGGTACCTGCCGGAGTACCGCAAGCTGCGGTCCGAGGCGCCGGACTTCATCGCCTTCTGTCTGAACCCCGTGATGGCCGCCGAAGCGACGATGCAGCCCATGCGTCTGTTCGGGTTCGATGCGGCGATCGTCTTCGCCGACATCCTGCTGATCCCGCAGGCGCTAGGCCAGAAGGTCTGGTTCGAGACCGGCGAGGGGCCCAAACTGGGGCCGCTGCCGTCGGTCGAGCATATGCGCGAGCTGACGGCGGGCGCGGGTCAGGCCCTGTCCCAGGTCGGTGAGAGCCTGACCCGTGTCCGCGCCGAGCTGGAGCCTCACCGCGCCCTGATCGGTTTCGCCGGCGCGCCCTGGACGGTGGCGACCTACATGCTGGACGGTGGTCTGGACACCATCGGCAAGGGCGAACGGGCCACGGCCCGGTCCTACGCCTATGCCGAGCCCGAGAAGGTCGACGCCGTTCTGGAGATTCTGGTCGAGGCGACGGCCCATTATCTCAAGATGCAGGCCGACGCGGGCGCCGATGCGCTCAAGATCTTCGAGAGCTGGGCCGAGGGCCTGCCGGACGACCTTTTCGAGCGTCTGGTGATGAAGCCCCATCAGGCCCTGGTCGCCCGGGTGCGTGAACTGGGCGTGACCGTGCCCTTGATCGGCTTTCCGCGTGGCTCTGCGTTGCACGCCGATCGTTATGCCCGTGAGGTCGACGTCCAGGGCGTGGCGCTCGACACAGCCTGTTCCCTGGCCAAGGGCCGCGAGGTCCAGACGATCAAGCCGATCCAGGGCGCGCTCGATCCGCTGCTGCTGCGTGTCGGTGGTGCGGCGCTGGACCGCAGGGTCGATCAGCTTGTGGAAGCCTGGGGCTCCGGGCCATGGATCTTCAACCTGGGCCACGGCATCCTGCCGGACGTGCCGATCGCTCACGTCGAGCAGGTGTTGAAGCGGATCGGGGCCCAGTGAGCCAAACCACGGCGACAAGACGTTCCGGTCGCCGGATCGCTGTGGTGCTGTTCAACCTCGGCGGCCCCGACGACGCCGAGACCGTCCAGCCCTTCCTGTTCAACCTGTTCAACGACCCGGCGATTATCGGCCTGCCGGGGTTCGTCCGCACGCCCCTGGCCAAACTGATCGCCACGCGCCGGGAGGCCAGCGCCCAGGCCAACTATGCCCAGATGGACGCCGGCGGTGGTTCGCCGCTGAAGGCCGAGACCGCCAAGCAGATGGCGGCGCTGGATGCCTCGCTCTCTCGCCTGCTCCCCGGCGACGAGATCAAGAGCTTCATGGCCATGCGCTACTGGCATCCCCTGACCGAGGAAGCGGCCGTCGACGTCGCCGCCTGGGGGCCTGACGAGATCGTTCTGCTGCCGCTCTATCCTCAGTTCTCTACGACCACGACGCAGTCGTCGCTCAAGGCGTGGAACGCGGCCTATGCCGGATCGGGCCAGACGCGCACCATCTGCTGCTATCCGGCTCTGGACGGCTGGATCCACGCCCAGGCCGAGGGTGTCCGGACGAAGCTGGATGAAGCAACCCGTGATCACTCAGGCAAGCCCATCCGCGTTCTGTTCTCGGCCCACGGCATCCCCGAGAAACTGGTGACCGGAAAGGGCGATCCCTATCAGGAACAGGTCGAGGCCACGGTCGCTCGCGTCGCCGAAGCGGCGGGCCTGTCCGACTGGGTTCTTTGCTATCAGAGCCGGGTCGGGCCGCTGAAGTGGCTCGGGCCATCCACGCCGGACGCCATCGTCGAGGCGGGCAAGGCGGGCATGGGCGTCGTGATCACCCCGATCGCCTTCGTCTCCGAACATATCGAGACCCTGGTCGAGCTGGACATCGAATACGGCGAACTGGCCCACGAGGCCGGCGTCCACCCCTATCTGCGTGTGCCGGCGGTCGGCACCGCGCCCCTCTTCATCGACGGTCTCGCCGGCGCTGTGGTCGACAGCCTCGGCCACACTGGCACCGCGCCGGCCGGTCCCGGCTGCCAGGGCCGCTGGAAGGCCTGTCCGTGTCAGCGCGATAGGCTGGCCGCGTGAACCTATATGATCTTGCGCGCGGTCTGCACATCCTCGCGGTGATCGCCTGGATGGCCGGACTGCTGTTCCTGCCGCGTCTCTATGCCTACGACGCCGAACAGGCCGCCAAGCCTGAGCCGCTGCAAAGCGGAATGCGCGACCTGCTCCGCCTGTGGCAGACCCGCATCCTGAAGATCATCCTGAACCCGGCCATGATCGTGGCCCTTGCGCTGGGCCTGTGGCTGATCCACCTGAGGGGCGTGGTGATCCTGACCCAGCCCTGGATCTGGGCAAAGTTGTTCGGGGTCGTGCTGCTGCTGGGCTGGCATGGGTTCCTCGTGGGCGAGCGCAAGCGCATTCTCGCCGGCACCTCCACCCGGACCTCGAAATTCTGGCGCATGACCAACGAGGTGCCCTTCGTTCTGGCCATCCTGATGGTCCTGTCCGTCACCCTGGAATGGACGTTCTGACCCGCGACGCTTGACCCGAACCCTCGGTTCATGGTTCCGCTGATTTCGAGGCGTCCTGTTCGGGCGCTGCCCTTCTCTCCGCGCCGACCGATCGCTGGCCCACCCGTTCCGGGACAGGACCGCCTCCGGACCCGTCGCCCTCCCATCCGGCCGAAAGGCCAGCCTTCTCAGCTCCGCTCGCTCCGTCGCCCTGCGACGGACGGTGTGGCGGCGCGCATCCGAGCCTGCCCATGTCCGATATCCACGACACCGACGCCGACGCCCCCGAGACCGAGGTCGTCGCCCCCGACACCAGCGAGACCGACGGCGTCAACGACGCGGACGCCGCCGCAGATCTGGGCGACGAGGCCGAAGCCGAAGACGACGGCGAACCCGTTGTTCCGTCCGGCCGCATCACGCTGGAAGAGCTGAACGAGAAGACCCCGGCCGACCTGGTTGCCTTCGCCGAGCAGCTGGAGGTCGAGAACGCCTCCAATCTCAGGAAACAGGACCTGCTGTTCGCCATCCTCAAGGCGCTGGCCGAGGAAGAGGTCGAGATCATCGCCGACGGCGTGCTGGAGATCCTGCCCGACGGTTTCGGTTTCCTGCGCAGTTCGGACGCGAATTATCTTCCGGGTCCGGACGATGTCTATGTGTCGCCGTCCCAGATCCGCCGCTTCGGCCTGCGCTCGGGCGACACCATCCACGGGGCCGTTCGCGCGCCCCGTGAAGGCGAGCGCTACTTCGCCCTCCTGAAGGTCGACACGATCAATCTGGAAGACCCCGAAGCGGTCAAGACCAAGGTCCTGTTCGACAACCTGACCCCGCTCTATCCCGAAGAGCGGCTGCACATGGAAATTCAGGACCCGACCCTGAAGGATCGCTCAGGCCGGGTCATCGACATTGTCGCCCCCCTGGGCAAGGGCCAGCGCTGCCTGATCGTGGCCCCGCCGCGGGTCGGCAAGACGGTGATGCTGCAGAACATCGCCAAGTCAATCGAGGCCAATCACCCCGAGGTTTTCCTGATCGTCCTGCTGATCGATGAACGCCCCGAGGAAGTCACCGACATGCAGCGCACGGTGAAGGGCGAGGTCGTGGCCTCGACCTTCGACGAGCCCGCGACCCGCCACGTGGCCGTCGCCGAAATGGTGATCGAAAAGGCCAAGCGTCTGGTCGAGCACAAGAAGGACGTGGTCATCCTGCTGGACTCCATCACCCGACTGGGCCGCGCCTACAACGCCACGGTGCCGTCGTCGGGCAAGGTCCTGACCGGTGGTGTCGATGCCAACGCCCTCCAGCGGCCCAAGCGCTTCTTCGGCGCCGCGCGCAACGTCGAGCAGGGCGGCAGCCTGACCATCATCGCCACGGCCCTGATCGATACGGGCAGCCGGATGGACGAGGTCATCTTTGAGGAGTTCAAGGGCACCGGTAACTCGGAAATCGTCCTGGACCGCAAGGTGGCCGACAAGCGCATCTTCCCCGCCATCGACGTGCTGAAGTCCGGCACTCGCAAGGAAGACTTGATCACGCCCAAGGACCAGTTGACCAAGACCTATGTCTTGCGCCGCATCCTGAACCCCATGGGTCCCCAGGACGCGATCGAGTTCCTGCTCGACAAGCTGCGTCAGTCCAAGAACAACTCGGACTTCTTCCAGTCAATGAACACCTGAGCCCCCGCAGGCTCAGGGGATCAGAAGCGTTGATCCTACCGTCTGGCGGGACGCGAGGGCCACATGGGCTTCGCGAACCCGTTCCAGCGGAAAGGTCTGCCCGATCTCGATCCTGACGGCGCCTGACCGGATCACCGCGAACAGGGCCTCTGCCGAGGCATTGAGCTCCTCGGTCGTGGCGACGTAGTCGAACAGGGTCGGGCGGGTCATGAACAAGGACCCGCCGCGCGACAGCCTCAGCGGCTCGATCGGCGGCACGGGGCCGGACGCATTGCCGAAACTGACGAACATGCCGCGCCGCCTCAGGCTGCCGAGCGAGGCCTCCAGGGTCGATGCGCCGACGGAATCATAGACGACGGCGACCCCTTCGCCGCCGGTGATCTCCCGAACCCGCGTCGCCACGTCCTCCTGGTCGTACAGCAAGACGTGGTCGCACCCGTTCGCCTGGGCGAGACTGGCCTTGGCCTCGGATCCCACGGTCCCGATGACTGTGGCACCCAGATGTTTCGCCCACTGGCACAGGACCAGCCCGACCCCGCCCGCCGCGGCATGCACGAGAATGGCGTCGCCCTGTTTCACGTGAAACACCCGACGGACCAGATATTCGGCGGTCATGCCCTTCAGCAGGGCGGCCGCGCCTGTCTCGAAGCTGATATCGGCCGGCAGGCGCACCGCGCGTCCCTGCTCGATGACATGGGCGTCCGCATAAGCGCCCGCCGGTCCGTTCGCATAGGCGATCCGGTCGCCGACGCGGAAGCGGGTCACGTCCTGGCCTACGGCCTCCACCATCCCTGCCGCTTCCAGCCCGAGGCCCGTCGGATAGTTCAGGGGGTACAGTCCGCCTCGCTGATAGATGTCGATGAAGTTCAGGCCGATCGCATGATGCCGGACCCGGACCTGGCCTGGTCCGGGCTCAGGCGTCGGCATGTCGACGAGTGTGAGAACCTCCGGGCCGCCGGCGTGGTCGAGACGGACGGCGCGGATCATCGGCATGGCGGGTTCCTTTCCCGGGCCGGATCGGCCTAAGACATAGGCTCGAGAGGTTGGAGCGCCGTGATGAAATTCAAGGTCGAAGCCGAATGCACCCCCGAGGAGGCCCGCGCCTTTCTCGGCCTGCCGGACGTCACACCCCTGAATGACCGTCTGGTCGCAGAGATGCAGACACGGATGGAGGCCAACATCACCGCCATGCAGCCCGAGGAACTGATGAAGTCCTGGACCGCCTTCGGGCTCCAGGCCCAGGACCAGTTTCGCCAGATGATGCAGGCGGTGGTGACCAAGTGAGTTCGAACCTCCGCCCGTGACCGACACCATCTTCGCCCTGGCCACGCCGCCGGGTCGCGGTGCCGTGGCCATCATCCGCCTGTCCGGGCCGGCCACCGACGCCGCCCTGTCGGCCCTTGGCGCCGGGGGTCTCCAGTCCCGGCTGGCGACGCTGAGAGCCCTTCGCCACGCCGGAGCCGTCCTCGACCAGGCCCTCGTCCTGCGCTTCGCAGGCCCTCGAAGCTATACCGGTGAGGATGCCGCAGAGCTTCACCTGCACGGGGGACGGGCGATCGTCGACGCGGTGTCTCTCGCCCTTCTCGACCTTGGTCTTCGCCCCGCGGATCCCGGCGAGTTCACGCGGCGAGCGTACGAGAACGGACGGATGGATCTGGCCCAGGCCGAGGCGGTCGCCGATCTGGTCGACGCCGAGACGACGGCCCAAGCCACCCAGGCCCTCGGACAACTGGAGGGGGCCCTTTCGGCCACATACGCGGGTTTCCGCCGCGACCTGCTCACGGCCCTGGCCCTCGTCGAGGCCGAGATCGACTTTCCGGACGAGGATGTGCCCGACAATCTCGCTCGGTCGGCGGGCCCGGTTCTCGACCGGTTGCTCGCAGACCTGTCCGGTGCCCTCGCCGACGCCGACCGCGGGCGCAGGGTCCGTGAGGGCTATCGGATCGTCCTGATCGGCGAGACGAACGCGGGCAAGTCGGCGTTGTTCAACGCCCTTGTTCAGCGGGAGGCGGCCATCGTCACCCCCATCGCCGGGACGACGCGGGATGTACTGGACGCCGATCTGGTCATCGGCGGCTATGCCGTGACGCTCTCGGACACCGCAGGCCTGAGGGAGTCCGACGATCCTATCGAGGCCGAGGGGGTCCGCCGCGCCCGCGCCCGCGCCGAAGCCGCCGACCTGCGGCTGTGGGTCAGGGCCCCCGGCGACCCCGACGGCGCAGCGGCGGCCTATGCGAGGCCGGACGATTTCGTGGTCTGGACCAAGGCTGACTTGGGGCACGATCCCCCATCGGCTGGACTTTCGGTCAGTGCCATCACCGGCAAGGGGCTGGAATCCTTGCATTCCGCACTCGCCGACCGACTGTCGCGAGACCTGTCCGGCTCGGATTTTCCGGCGGTGACGCGCGAACGCCATCGCAGGCGATTGTCCGACGCGACCGTCGCCGTTCAGGCGGCCCGGTCTCGCCTGGTCGATGCCCCCGAACTGGCGGGTGAGGATCTCCGTCGTGCCGCGGACGCTCTCGCGCGGGTGACCGGGGAGATCGGGGTCGAGGACGTTCTGGGCGAGGTCTTCGCCACCTTCTGCATCGGCAAGTAATCGGGCGCTGTTTCACGTGAAACAGACCCGGCGGTGGCGTTTTCGCCCGTTCTGGCCTATGTCCCGCCTCCCATGACATCCTCCCTGTCCTTCGATGTAATCGTGATCGGCGGCGGCCATGCCGGCTGCGAGGCGGCGGCCGCGTCGGCCCGGTTCGGTGCCCGCACGGTCCTGCTGACGCAAAAGCTCGAGACCATCGGCGAGATGTCGTGCAACCCGGCGATCGGTGGGCTCGGCAAGGGACACCTCGTCCGCGAGATCGACGCGCTGGACGGGCTGATGGGTCGGCTCGCGGACGTGTCGGGCATTCAGTTCCGCATGCTCAACCGGTCGAAGGGCGCGGCCGTCCGGGGCCCGCGCAGCCAGATCGACCGACGCCTGTATCGCGAGGCCATGCAGGCCGAGCTCGCCACGACCCCAAACCTGACCCTGATGGCCGGCACGGCCGAGCGGCTGATGTTGGACGGTGATCGCGTCATCGGCGTTCGCACCGGCGACGGGAGCGAAATCCACGCTGGCGCCGTCGTCCTGACCACAGGCACCTTCCTGAACGGCGTCATCCATCGCGGCGACGAGCGAATCCCCGCTGGACGTCACGGCGAGGCCCCGTCCACCGGTCTCGCCGCCGACCTGTACGGCGCGGGCCTGTCGATGGGCCGCCTGAAGACCGGTACGCCCGCGCGGCTGGATGGGCGGACCATCGCCTGGGACCGGCTGGAGATGCAGGCGGCCGACGAGACGCCGGTACCGTTCAGCTTCCTGACCGACCGGATCACCGTGCCTCAGATCGCCTGCGGCATCACCGCGACGACCGAGGAGACCCACCGCATCATCGCCGCGAACCTCGGCGAGAGCGCCGTCTATGGCGGGCGTTTGACGGGGCGGGGCCCGCGGTATTGTCCGTCGATCGAGGACAAGGTCGTGCGGTTCGCTGACAAGACCTCGCACCAAGTCTTCCTGGAGCCGGAAGGCCTGGACGACCCGACCGTCTATCCGAACGGCATTTCCACCTCCGTCTCGCCCGAGACTCAGACGGCGTTTCTCAGAACCATGCCGGGGCTGGAGGCGGTCGAGGTGTTCCGCTTCGGCTATGCCATCGAGTATGACTATGTCGACCCGCGTGAGTTGACGCCGGCCCTTGAGGTCAAGCGCCGGCCCGGCCTGTACCTCGCCGGTCAGATCAATGGCACGACCGGCTATGAGGAGGCCGGCGCTCAAGGATTGATTGCCGGGCTGAACGCAGCGCGCGCCGCGGCCGGTTCGAGCGACATCGTCCTGGGCCGCGACCAGGCCTATATCGGCGTCATGATTGACGATCTGGTCACACGCGGTGTGACCGAGCCCTACCGGATGTTCACCAGCCGGGCGGAGTATCGGCTGACCCTGCGGGCCGATAATGCCGATCAACGGTTGACCTCGCTCGGTGCAGAGGCGGGCGTGGTGGGCTCTGACCGTCGCACGGCGTTCCAGGCCAAGGCGGTGGCCTTGGAGCAGGCCGCTCGCTTGGTTCGCGAGACCCGCTTCACGCCCAAAGAGGCGGGCACCCTCGGGCTTTCGGTCAATGCCGACGGTCAGCGACGTTCGATGCGGGACCTGCTGGCCTATCCGGGCGTGACCCTGACCGCGTTCGAGACGGCCTATCCGGAAATCCGATCCTGGACCTCCGAGATCCGCGAGCAGGTCGAGATCGACGCCGGCTATGCCGGATACCTGGACCGCCAGACGGCCGACGCCGAGGCGCTGCGGCGCGAGGAGGCTCTGACCCTTCCGACCGAGCTCGACTATGCGGCGATCGGTGGGCTGTCGAACGAGGTCCGTGAGAAGCTGGCGCTCGTCCGTCCCCGCACACTTGGTCAGGCCGGCCGGATCGAGGGTGTCACGCCAGGCGCGCTGACAGCCCTGCTGTCTCACGTGAAACGGACAGCGGTCGCCGCCTGATGACGGCCGATGGATTTCAGAGTCTGGCGGGCACGTCGCCCGAGCGAATGGCCGATCTCGAAGCCTTCCGCCTCCGCCTGGTCGAGGCCAATGCGGTCATGAATCTCGTCGGCCCGGACAGCCTGCCCGATTTCTGGAACCGCCACGCGTGGGACTCCGCCCAGCTGCTAGACCTCTCACCCGAGGCCCGGACCTGGGCCGATCTGGGCGCAGGGGCCGGCTTTCCGGGCGTTGTGCTGGCGATCCTGCTGAAGGACCGTCCCGATGCGCGCGTCTGGCTGATCGATTCCCTGCAGAAGCGGTGCAGGTTCCTCCAGGTCGTGGTCGACGCCCTGGACCTCCCGGCGACGGTGATCTGGGGGCGGGCCGAAGAGCAGGCGCTCGCGGTCGACGTAGTCACTGCCCGCGCCGTGGCACCTCTCGAGAAACTGCTGGGTTATGCACAGCCCTATCTGCAGCGCGGTGCACAAGGTCTCTTTCTGAAGGGAGAGAGGGCCGAGACCGAGTTGCGGGACGCCGCCAGGGTCTGGCAAGTGGAGGCAAGCCTGTCGGTGTCGCGCAGCGATCCGCGCGGGCGCATTGTCACCGTCCGGAGCCTGAAAGCCCGTGGGAACCAGCAACGTGGTTAGTATGACCAAGACTGCCCCGGTCCGCCCCGCGCGCGTGCTCGCCGTCTCGAACCAGAAGGGCGGGGTCGGCAAGACCACGACCGCGATCAACCTCGGGACGGCCCTGGCGGCGATCGGCGAACGTGTCCTGATCGTCGATATGGACCCCCAGGGCAATGCCTCCACGGGTCTGGGTGTTCCACGTGAAACACGGCGGATCACCATCTATGACGTGATCGTCGACGGGCGATCGGTCCATGACGCGGCGGTTCCGACGTCGGTCCCCGGGCTCGACATCATTCCGGCCGACGCCGACATGTCGGGGGTCGAGATCGAACTCAGCCAGGCGGATCGACGCTCCTTCCGCTTGCGCGACGCGCTTGCCGGACAGGGTCAGGACGGTAGCGCCCGGTATGACTATGTGCTGATCGACTGCCCGCCGTCGCTGAACCTGCTGACGCTGAACGCCATGGCCGCTGCGGACGGCGTTCTGGTGCCGTTGCAGTGCGAGTTCTTCGCTCTGGAAGGGTTGACGCAGTTGATGAAGACCATCGACATGGTCCGTCAATCATTGAATCCCAGCCTTGAGATCCAAGGACTGGTCCTGACCATGTACGACAGGCGCAATGCCCTGTCCGGACAGGTGGCGGCCGACGTCCGCGCCCATTTCGGCGATAAGGTCTATGAGGCGGTGATCCCCCGCAACGTCCGGGTCTCGGAGGCCCCGTCCTTTGGCAAGCCCGTCCTGATCTACGATCTGAAATGCACCGGCAGCCAGGCCTATCTGCGCCTCGCCAAGGAAGTCGTCGGGCGCGAACGCCGCCGCCTCGCCGCCTGATTATCGAACGGAAACAAGAGTTTGTCTGAACGTCAAAGAGGTCTGGGTCGGGGTCTGTCGGCCTTGCTGGGCGAGCCCGTCGCCGACGCGGCACCGGTCACCTCCGGCCTGCCGATGCCGGTCGGTGTCCAGCTGGCACCGATCGAAAGCCTCAAGCCCAATCCGGACCAGCCCAGAAAGGTGTTCCGACCCGAGGACCTGTCGGAACTGACCCAGTCGATCCGAGACAAGGGCGTGCTTCAGCCCATTCTGGTTCGGGCCCAGCCGGGAGAGGACGGCGTCTGGCAGATCATCGCCGGCGAACGCCGCTGGCGCGCCGCCCAGGCCGCGCGGCTGACCGAGGTGCCGATCATCGTCCGCCAGATGGACGATCTGGAGGTGCTGGAAGTCGCCATCATCGAGAACGTTCAGCGCGCTGACCTGAACCCTCTGGAAGAAGCTCAGGCCTACGCCTCCCTGATGGAGCGGTTCGGCCGGACCCAGGACGCGGTCGCCGGCATCGTCGGCAAGTCGCGCAGCCATGTCGCCAACACCTTGCGCCTGACCCACCTGACGCCCCGGGTGAAGGAATTGGTGGGCCAGGGGATCCTGTCGGCCGGCCACGCCCGGGCGTTGCTGACGGCCCGCGATCCGGACGGCCTCGCCGAAAAGATCATGCTGGAGGGCCTCAACGTCCGCCAGGCCGAGGCCCTGGCGCGACGCTCTCAGGAGGGAGCGGCCAAGCCGAGGCCGGGTAAGGTGGCGGTGGCCGCGTCGCCCGACACGGCCGCTCTGGAACAGGATCTGGCCGACGCCCTCGGGCTGAAGGTGTCGCTGGCGGATCGGGGCGGGAAGGGCGAGCTGACCCTGACCTATGCCTCGCTGGAACAGCTGGACGACCTGTGCCGTCGATTGATGCGGGGCTGAGCCGACGTCCATGCTAGGATGGACCTCATGACCGACGAGACCGAAACCCCCGCCCAGGCCCTGAAACGCGTGCTCGCCGCCAAGAAGGCCGGCAGCCATCCCGGTGGCCCCGCCTTCAAGCCGGGCCAGCACCCGGAGAAATCCGTGAGCGCCAGAAACACCGCCATGGCCAAGCCCGCCTTCCGCAAGGCCTCCAAACGGGGCTGACGCTCCGGCCTAAAGCCCCAGCCGCCGGGCCCGCGCCGCGATTTCCAGCAGCAGTCGTTCGGCGATCAGGTGCTCGGGCATTCCCGTCGTCTTGGTCATGACGTCGGCGGTGTTGACGCTGTCCTGAACCTCGTCGAGCTGTTCCAGCCGCCAGACGCGGGCCTGGCGCAGCATTTCGGCCTCTTGTTTCCAGAAGACGCCGGCGGCCTTCGCGGCCTCCTTGGCACCCGCTCCGGCGTTCTGCAACACGTTGATACGTCTCAGCTTACCGAGGTGGATCGAGGCGGAGCGCACGGCCATGACCGCGCTTTCGCCCTCGGCCAGCGCTCGCCTCAGCCCCCCTTGCGCGGGGCCGGGACGCCCTCCGAAGGCTTGCAGCGCGGCATCCGACAGCGACGCGTCGGCCTCGACGCCCAGATGGGCCTCCAGCTCCTCGACGTCGATGGTCCGGCCCGAGCCGGGCCCGACGTACAGCGCCAGCCGCTCGATCTCCTGGCGCATCAGCCCGCGTTCCTTGGGCAGCCGGGCGACGAAGGCCGCCAGCGCGTCGCTGGTCAGGCCCACCTTGTCGGCGGCCAGGGCCTCGCGCGTCATCCGGGCGATGTCGCCGACCTCGTCCTCGTAGCAGGCGATGCCGACGCTGGCCTTGCCGGCTTCGGCCGCCTTTCGCAGCGCCGAGTCGCGGCCCAGAGCCCCCGCCTCGACCACCAGCATGGCGTCGGGATTGTAGCCGCCCTCGCCATGGATCTTGAGCGCGGCGGCCACTGTCTTGTCGATGGCCGCCTTGTCCGACCCCAGCCGCACCCGCACCAGCCGTCGTCCGCCGATCATCGACAGGGCCGTCAGCGCCTCTTCCAGCCGGCTCTCGTCGCCGTCGATGTCGCTGTCCGTCAGGACCGTGACGTTGAAGGGGTCGTTCAGGTCCGGGGTGATGGCCTTGCACAGGATCTCGGCGCGTTCGGCGACGCCCGACCGATCCTTGCCGTGGATGACCGCCGCGCGGATGCCGGCGTCCGGCCGCGACAGGAAGCGATCGACCTCGGGGCGTTTGGCCAGGATCATGGGCGGGCGATCACCCCGGCCTCACTCGGCCAAAGCCCGCATCAGGTCGAGGCGGATCGCCTGGGCCAGCTCGGCGGCCGCGCGGTCCTCGCCGTCCTGCTGCGCGGCGATGGCGGCATAGGGCTGGTCGGCGGCGGCATAGGTCGTGGTCACCGACTGGACCCCGGTCAGGGGTGTCCCGGGCGCGACGGGCTGGAGCGTCCAGGCCGCGCGGACGGTCAGCTCATAGCGGGTCGCCGTGTCATCGATCCGGCGACCCAGCGGGCGCCGGTTCTGCTCGATCGTCGTGGTCAGGCGGTACAGCGGTGCGGCCGACCGGTCCCAGGCCAGGGCGTCCTCCAGCTGCTCGCGCAGGCGATAGCCGAGACGATCGTCCTGGGCCGCGACCGCGATGCGCCGCAGGGGCGACCCCTGCGCCGTCTCCGCATACATCGGCGTGAACCCGCATCCCGCCAGCAGGAGGCCACCGGCAACGCCCAGCGCGGAAACTGCGCGCCTCATCCGGCCACCAGATTGACGATGCGGTCGGGCACGACGATTACCTTGCGGATGGATTGACCGTTGGCGTCCAGATACGCCTTCACCGCCGGATTGGCGAGCGCCTCGGCCTCGACGTCGGCGGTCTCCGCTCCGCGCGGCATGGTGATCTCGCCCCGGCGCTTTCCGTTGATTTGGATAGGCAGGACCACCGCGTCGTCGGCCGCCAGGGCCGGATCGAACACGGGCCACGGCGCGTCCAGCACCATCCCGGCCTGACCCAGCCGGGTCCAGCATTCCTCGGCCAGATGCGGGGTGAAGGGCGAGATGAGACGGGCCAGGGCCGACAGGGCCTCGGCCTTCGCCGCGCCTCCCGCCGACTTCGCCTCCCGAACGGTGGCGACGAAGGCGTACAGCTTGGCGATGGCGGAGTTGAAGCGGAAGCCCTCGACGCCCTCGGACACGGCCTTGATCGCCTTGTGGGTCTCGCGGACCAGGGCGGCGTTGGCCGTCTCATCGCCCGCGAAGCCTGGCTCGTAGGTCTCGAACTCGGTCCAGACGCGCTGGACGAAGCGGCTGGCGCCCTCCACCCCGCCCGGCGTCCACTGCACGTCGCGCTCGGGCGGGCTGTCGGACAGGACGAACAGGCGGCCGGCGTCGACGCCGTGGCTTTCCAGGATTTCCGCCGGGGCAACGACGTTCTTCTTTGACTTGGACATCTTCTCGATGTCGCCGATAACCAGGGTCTCGCCGGTCGAGCGCTGCTTCGCGGCGCGGACCCCGGCGTCGTTGCTCAGGTCGACGTCGGTCGGCTCGACCCAGGCCCCGTCGGCCCGGCGATAGGTCTCGTGGACCACCATCCCTTGCGTGAACAGGCCCGCGAACGGCTCCTTGACCGCCAGCATTCCGGCGTCGGACAGGGCGCGCGTGATGAAGCGGGCGTACAGCAGGTGCAGCACCGCGTGCTCGACCCCGCCGATGTACTGATCCACCGCCAGCCAGCGGTTCGCCGCCTCGGCGTTGATCGGCTCGGCCGCCGTGGGGTCGGTGAACCGCGCGAAATACCAGCTGGAATCGACGAAGGTGTCGAGCGTGTCGGTCTCGCGCCGGGCGTCCGCGCCGCAGGAGGGGCAGGCCACGTGTTTCCAGGTCGGATGGCGATCCAGCGGGTTGCCGGGCACGTCGAAGGTCACGTCGTCGGGCAACACGACCGGCAGCTGATCGGCCGGCACCTCGACCACACCACAGGCCTCGCAGTGGATGATGGGGATGGGGCAACCCCAGTACCGCTGACGCGACACGCCCCAGTCGCGCAGCCGATAGATGGTCGCGCCCTTGCCGTGGTCGGACGCCTCCAGCCTGGCGATGGCGGCCGCCTTGGCGTCCTCGACCGACAGGCCGTCCAGGAAGTCGGAGTTGAAGATGCGGCCGGGCCCGACATAGGCCTCGGTATCGATCTCGACGGTCTCGGCCCCGTCGGGACGCACCACGGGGACGACGGGCAGGGCGTATTTGCCGGCGAAGTCCAGGTCGCGCTGGTCGTGTCCCGGACAGCCGAAGATGGCCCCCGAGCCATAGGTCGACAGCACGAAGTTGGCGGCCCAGACCGGCAAGGTCTTGTCCGGATCGAAGGGGTGTCGCACCCGCACGCCCAGATCGACGCCCAGCTTCTCGGCCTTTTCGATATCGGCTTCGCTGGTCCCGGTCTGGGCGCAGGCCTTCACGAAGTCTGCGACGTCCGGCCGGTGCTCGGCGATCGTCCTGGTCAGCGGATGGTCGGGGGCCAGGGCGATGAAGCTGGCGCCGAACAGGGTGTCCGGACGGGTGGTGTAGACTTCGATCGGGTCGCGGTCGTGGCTGGGCTGACCCTCCGGCGCGGAGGCCAGGATGTCGGGCACTTGGGCGATGTCCCACCAGACGGTCGCCCCCTTGGACTTGCCGATCCAGTTCTCCTGCATCAGCCGGACCTTGTCGGGCCAGCGGTCCAGGGTCTTCAGCCCCTCGATCAGGTCGTCGGCATAGTCGGTGATGCGCAGGAACCACTGGTTCAGCTTGCGTTTCTCGACGACCGCGCCCGAGCGCCAGCCGCGCCCGTCGATGACCTGTTCATTGGCCAGGACGGTGTTGTCGACCGGGTCCCAGTTGACGACGCCGTCCTTGCGATAGACCAGCCCTCGCCGATACAGCTCCAGGAACCAGGCCTGCTGCTTGCCGTAGTATTCTGGGTCGCAGGTGGCGAACTCGCGGCTCCAGTCCAGCGACAGCCCCAGCAGCTTCAGCTGCTCGCGCATGGTGGCGATGTTGTCGTAGGTCCAGCCCTTGGGGTGGATGCCGCGCTCCATGGCCGCGTTCTCGGCCGGCATGCCGAAGGCGTCCCAGCCCATGGGATGCAGAACGTCGAACCCCATGGCCCGCTTGTGACGCGCCACCACGTCACCCATCACATAGTTTCGGGCGTGACCCATGTGGATGTTCCCCGACGGATAGGGAAACATTTCAAGGACATAGTACTTCTGGCGGCCCGTATCGCGCGTGACGAAAGCATCGGCGGCCGCCCAGCGGGCCTGCTGGCGCGGTTCGGCGGTCTTGGGGTCGTAGCGGGTCGGAGAGGCGGACACGGGATTCCTTCAGGCGGTGGGGCGACTTCCCCCGCGCTCAAGTAGCCCGAAGGGCGGTAGCGCCCAAAAGAATTGTCGGCTTAGCCCGCGTTGGACAGATTGAGCTGGCGCGCCTTGGTCAGGATCGCGTTCTCCAGGTCGGCCTCGGTCTGGGCTGCTACGGGCGCGGCGGTCCAGCCGCCGGCGGCGTCGCGGACCTCCTTGGTGACCGTGACGTTCAGGGCGTCGGCGCGCAGGCGGGTGTCCAGGATGAAGACGGTCGCCTTGAACCGCTCGTTCGGCGTCTGGGGGTTGACGTACCAGTCGTAGTTTACGACCCCGCCCCACGGATCGGCGGTCAGCAGGGGCATGAAGCTGAGCGTGTCCAGCGTCGCGCGCCACAGATAACCGTTGACGCCGATCCCGGTCTGCACGTCCGCGCGTGCCGCCTCGCGACCCCCGAACAGTCCGCCGCCGCAACCGGCCAGCGCCAGGCCCGAGGCCATCAGGACGGCGGTCATGACGACCGCCTTGCCGCGAACGAAGCTCATCGAGGGAAGTCTCCAACCGATTGAAGGCCTTCACGGGGGCCGGGATGCGGCAGCGTTCCGCGAAGCGAAGCTCTATAACACGGTGAAAAGGGGCGATGACAAGGCAAAGACAGCCGATCCCGACCCGCAAGCCTCGCGGGAGCGTTCGCCTCTCGCCCGAACACGCGGCCGCCCCATTCCCGTGACGCTTGCGCCACAGGCATCGGCAAGAGTGCGGGGAACCGGGACCGGGGGTGCGGGTTGCGTTGACCGGGCGGACAACCGATGTCTAATCGCGGTGTCCTCCGGCGAAAACGCCGGGTTCAGAAACGGGCGACCGGCAACGACCGGTGGCTCCAAGGGTTGGAAATGCGGCTGTCGGTCATCATCGCCGGGGTTGTCGGGCTCGCCGCTTTCGTCGGCGTGACCGAAGACGCGTCCGCCCAGAGCCGCTCGCGTGCGCCCGCCGTCACACTCGCCGAGGCTTCCACCGCCCAGCGCACCGCCCCGACCCCCGCGCCGCGCCGGGGTCTCCGCTGGAACGAGAACGGCCGCTGGGGTCTGGACTTCAACCTGAACCAGCCCGTGGGCCGCGAAGCCGACTGGGGCGATGTCGAGGCCGGGGCTTACTACCGTCTTTCGCCGCGCCTGCGCGTGGGGGCCGCCGCCGGCCTGGCCACGCCCGAGCAGGATCCGGCGCGCGCGGCCGAGACTGACCGCCGCGCCCAGCCGCGCGTCCGTCTGGAATCGATCTTCCGCTTCTGACTTCAGGCGTCCGGAACGTTCGCGTCCAGCTCGTCCAGCCACGCCCGCGCTGTGCCGTCCGAAGGCGCGCGCCAGTCGCCGCGCGGCGACAGCGATCCGCCCGTCACCACCTTGGGTCCGTTCGGCAGGGCCGAGCGCTTGAACTGGCTGGTCTGGAAGAAGCGGACCAGGAACTTTCTCAGCCACGCCGTGATCGTCGCCAAATCGTAGGCGACGCGATCGGCATCCGGGTGATGCGCCGGCCAGTCTCCGCGAGACGCGTCGCTCCAGGCCTGATGCGCCAGATAGGCGACCTTCGACGGGCTCATCCCGAAGCGGGTGATGTGGAACAGGAAGAAGTCGTTCAGCGCATAGGGGCCGACGGCCTCCTCGGTTGACTGGATTTTTCCGTCCGTCCCCGGTGGCACCAGTTCGGGCGAGATCTCTGTGTCCAGAATCGCGTTCAGCGTCGCAGCCGCCGGGGCCATGGCGTCACGCGCCGCGACCCAGCGGATCAGGTGCCGGATCAGAGTCTTCGCCACACCGCCATTGACGTTGTAGTGGCTCATGTGGTCGCCGACGCCATAGGTGGCCCAGCCCAGGGCCAACTCCGACAGGTCGCCGGTCCCCAGCACGAAGGCCTGGTTCTGACTGGCCAGTCGGAACAGATAGTCGGTCCGGAGACCCGCCTGGACGTTCTCGAAGGTGATGTCGTGGACCGGCTGGCCGTCGGCATAGGGGTGGCCGATATCCTTCAGCATCCGCTCCGCGGCCGGCCGGATGTCGATCTCGGCCCCCGTGACACCCAGAGCGGTCATCAGGGCCCAGGCGTTGGACTTCGTGCCTTCGGAGGTCGCGAACCCCGGCATGGTGAATCCGAGGACGTTTGTCCGGGGCAGGCCCAGTCGGTCGAAGGCCCCGCAGGCGACCAGCAGGGCCTGGGTCGAGTCCAGTCCGCCCGACACCCCGATGACGATGCGCTCCGAGCCTGTGGACTTGAGCCGCCGCATCAAGCCCTGGACCTGGATGTTGAAGGCCTCGTAGCAGTCCTGGTCCAGCCGCGCCGGGTCGTCGGGCACGAAGGGGAAGCGGTCCAGCGGCCGAATCAGGGGGCTGGGCTCGGCCGCCTCGCGCACCCTGAAGCCCAGCCGGATGTAGCCTTCGTCGTCCAGCTCGCGCCGGGCGCAGTCCGCGAAGGTGCCGGTGCGCAGCCGTTCCAGCCCGATCCGGTCGACGTCGACGTCGGCGATCGTCAGATGGTTCTCCAAGGAGAACCGCTCGCCCGACGCCATGCACACGCCCAGTTCGTGGATCATCGCCTGTCCGTCCCAGGCCAGGTCGGTGGTCGATTCGCCCCAGCCCGAGGCGGCAAAGACATAGGCCGCCACCGCGCGCGCCGACTGGCTGGCGCACAGCACGGCCCGCTCGTCGGCCTTGCCGATGACGATGTTGGAGGCCGACAGATTGCAGAGGATCCGAGCCCCCGCCAGCGCCTGCCGCGTCGAGGGCGGCAGCGGCGACCAGAAGTCCTCGCACACCTCCAGCCCGATGACGAAGCCCGGCCGGTCGTCCGCCTCGAACAGCAGCCGCGTGCCGATCCAGCTGTCGGTGCCGGCGATGCGCAGGGTTTCGACCCCGATGTCGTCGCCGGGCGAGAACCAGCGCTTCTCGTAGTATTCGCGATAGTTCGGCAGATAGGTCTTGGGCACCGCGCCGACGATCTCGCCGCCTGCCAGCAGGACCGCGCAGTTCAGCAGTCGGTCGCCATGCCGGATCGGGGCCCCGACCACGGCCGCCAGCCCGGCCTCGTCGGCCGCCCGGGCCAGGGCAGGGAGCTGTGCCTCCACCGCGTCCAGCAAAGCCTTCTGCATGTGCAGATCGTCGATGGCATAGGCCGAAAGGCTGAGCTCGGGAAAGACCACCAGATCGGCCCCGGCCTCGCCCGCCTGACGGATCAGGGCGAGGTGCTCCTCGGCATTCGCCGCAGGGTCGGCAATGTGGACCACCGGCGTCGCCGCCGCCACGCGGACGAAGCCGTGGGTCGACGACAGGTGAAAGGCGTGGGGCTCGGCCAAGGCGCGGTCCTGATCGGGGTTTTGCTCATATAGAGCCTAAGTCGGTCGGACGCCACGATAGACCGTGACCTCGGCCCCCGCGACCGCTAAAGGCGTCGCATGACCGACACGCCCAAGAAGGGCTGGTTCCAGCGCCTGAGCGCGGGACTGGCCCGGTCCAGCCAGCAGATGACCGAGACGGTGGTCGGCGCCTTCGTCAAGGAGCCGCTCAGCGAGGCCGCGCTCGACCGGCTGGAAGAGCATCTGCTGGAAAGCGACCTGGGGCCCGCCGCGACCGACCGGATCGTCGCCCGCTTCCGCGACCTGCGCTTCGGCAAGGTCTCCGACGAGCGCGAGGTCAAGGAAGCCCTGGCCGAGGCTGTGGCCGCCGAGCTTCTGCCGCGCCAGGCCGTCTTCGACCCCCTGGGGCCCGAGGGCGTCGGCGGCGGGATCAAGCCGTTCGTCGTACTGTTCGTCGGGGTCAATGGCTCGGGCAAGACCACGACCCTGGGCAAGATCGCCGCCGACCTGACGGCCAAGGGCGCCAAGGTGATGATCGTCGCCGGCGACACCTTTCGCGCCGCCGCGCGCGAGCAGCTGAAGGTCTGGTCCGAGCGCGCCGGGGCCCATTTCGAAAGCCGCCGCGACGGGGCCGACCCGGCGGGTCTCGCGTTCGACGCCTACACCAAGGCGCGCGACGAGGGCTTCGACGTCGTCCTGATCGATACGGCCGGGCGGCTGCAGAACAAGTCCGCCCTGATGGACGAACTGCTGAAGATCGTGCGGGTGCTGAAGAAGATCGATCCAGACGCCCCGCATGAGACGCTCCTCGTTCTGGACGCCACCGTGGGCCGCAACGCCCTGGCCCAGGAACAGATCTTCGGCCGCGCCGCCTTCGTTTCCGGCCTGGTCATGACCAAGCTGGACGGCACCGCCCGCGGCGGCGTTCTGGTGCCCGTGGCCCAGGCGTCCGACGCCCCCATCAAGCTGATCGGGGTGGGCGAAGGGATCGACGACCTGCAACCCTTCGACGCCCGGGCGTTTTCCCGTTCGCTGGTGGGGCTGGAGGACTGAGCATGAGCGACGCCGAGCCAACACCCGCCCCCGCCCCGCCGACCTGGGTCCGCCAGGTGGTGGATTTCGGGGCCATCGCCGCCTTCGGCCTGGCCTTCCTGGTGCTCCGATTGCGCGGCCTGCCGGGCGACGAGGCCTTGGTCCAGGCGACCTGGGCCCTGGTGGCCGGTGCCGCCGTGGCGGTGGCGGTCGGCCTGCTGGTCGAAAAGCGCCTGGCCCTGATGCCCCTGCTGGTCGGCGGGTTCGCCCTGGTATTCGGCGTGCTGACGATCGTCTTCAACGACGACCTGTTCGTGAAGCTGAAGGTCACGGTGCTGAACGCCTCTCTGGCGGTGGCACTGCTGGGCGGGACGCTTCTGAGCAAGCAGCCGCTCAAGGCGCTGCTGGGTACGGTCATTCCGGTCAATGATCGGGCCTGGCGCATCCTGACGGTCCGCTACGGTTTCTTCTTTCTGGCCGTCGCCCTGGTGAACGAAGCGGTGCGGTCCGAGGCCCTGGTCGCCTGGGGCGCGACGCGTCTGGGAATGCAGGGCGTCGATCCGGCCGACGTCTGGGTCAGCTTCCGGGGCGTCCTGTGGATCGCATCGTCCGCCTTCGGCCTGGCCCAGGTGCCCCTGATCATGAAAAATCTGATCGCCGAAGGTCCGGTCGATCCCACCGCGCCCGCGAGACCGGATACCGCTCCCTGACGACAATCGCGAACGTCTGTCGTCAAACCGTAAAGCCGCACTGATAACCCTCCGCATACGGCAAAGGGGAAGCGCGTTCGATGGTGAAGTCCGGCAAACAGGCGCGGCGGTCCGGAACACTCGCCGAATCCCCCAGCCACCTGATGCACCGCGCGCTGCAACTGGCGCTGGACATCTACTCCGAGGAATTGGGCTCCGACGGCCCGACCCAGCGTCAGTTCGCCGTCATGGAGGCCGTCTCGGTCAAGGAGGGGCTGACCCAGACCGATCTGGTCAAGGCGACGGGCATCGACCGTTCGACCCTGGCCGATCTCGTCGCCCGGATGACGACCAAGGGCCTTTTGACCCGCGAACGCTCCGCCCTGGACGCCCGCGCCAAGGCCGTACGCCTGTCGCCCGAAGGCCAGGCCCTGCTGGAATCGGCCCGGCCTCGGGTCGAGGCGGCGGACCGCCGGATCATGGCTCTGCTGCCCAAGGGCAAGCGCGACGGATTCCTGGACCTGCTCTCCGAGCTGTCGGTCGCCGCCGACGCCGTGCCGGATCAGGCCAAGGCCGACGCCAAGGCCCTGAAGAAGGCCCAGAAGGAAGCCCGGCGGGCAGAAAAGGCCGCCAAGAAGGCCGCCGAACCGCCCAAGAAGGCGCGCAAGCCCAAGAAGCTGAAGGTCGTCGAGCCCGCCGCCTAGACGCGGATGTCCAGCAGGGCCCCGGGCCGCTGGGCGCGCACGGGCTCGTCTTGGCCCCCAGACTCTGACGGCCGGGCCGCCGGCGTCGCCGTGACCTCCGTAAGGGCCGCGCGAAAGAAGGCCGCCTGGGCCGCGCGGATCTGCGACGCGGCTGGACTCACCAGAGGCAGAGGCGTGGGCAGGTCGGGCCGGATCGTGCTCATGCCGACAGGGTTAACGATCTCCGTCGAGAAAGGGTTAACGCAAACCTATCCGGTGGCGGCCTGACGCTGGACGACCAGTTCCTCGGGCGTCCGCGCCGTCGGCAGGGGCCGCACGGGCGCGTCCAGGGCATCCACCAGCCGGTCGACGTCGGCCTGGGTCAGCAAGGGCCCGGACGCCTTGGCCACGATCCGGCCCATGGCGTCGACGGCGAAGGTCTCGGGCACGCCCGACACGCCCAGATCCAGACCGGCGCGACCTTCGCGATCCACCAGAACCAGGGTGAACGGGTCTCCCAGTTCGTCGAGGAAAGCCCGCGTGGCGATCGGATCGTCCTTGTAGGCGACTCCGACAACGGCGATGCCGCGCGCCTTCAGCGCCATCAGCTGTGGGTGTTCGATGCGGCACGGGGCGCACCAGCTGGCGAACAGATTGACCAGCATCGGCCGACCCACGCCCGCAGTCTTCAGATCGACGTTCTGGGGCCCCGCGACGTCGCCCTGCAGAATCGGCAGGACGGTCTGCGGCACGGCCTGTCCAACGACGGCGTCCGGCCGATACTCGGGATCGCGCTGCAGCGACCAGCCGATGAACAGCATCGCCAGGGCCGCCAGCACGACCAGCGGAATGACCGTCAGCCAGCGGCTCATGCCCGATCCTCGACCTCGGCCTCCAGGCGCTTCAGTTCGGCCTTCCAGCGACGAGCCGACAGCACCGCCCGGGCGACAACGCCCCCGAGCACCACGACGCTCAGGCCCCAGGCGGGCCAGACGAAGGCGGCATAGGGGCTCATGTCCAGGTCGAGCATCAGGCCTCCAGCGCCAGGCGCGCGCGCAGCGACTGGACCCGGCGACGCACGACCTCGGCCCGGATCGTGGTCAGCCACACGGCCCCGAACAGCGCCGCATAGGCCGCCATCATGGTCAGCAGGGGGGCGAGGAAGACTGGGTCCAGGCTGGAGCCGCCCGCGCGCAGCAGCGACGCCGGCTGGTGCAGGGTATTCCACCAGTCGACGGAGAACTTGACGATCGGCAGGTTGATCAAGCCGACGAGGCCCAGCACCGCCGCCGCCCGCCCGGCCTTCTGTTCGTCGTCGATCGACGAGCGCAGCGCCATATAGCCGAGGTAAAACAGGAACAGCACCAGCACGCTGGTCAGTCGTGCGTCCCACACCCACCAGGTACCCCACATCGGCTGGCCCCACAGCCCGCCCGTGACCAGGGCGAGGGCGGTGAACGCCGCCCCGGGCAGGGCGGCCGCGCGCGCCGCCGCATCGGCCAGCGAGTGTCGGAACACCAGGGCGAAGAAGCTGGAGACACCCAGCGCGGCATAGCCGGCCAGGCCCAGCGTCGCGGCGGGCACGTGGACGAACATGATCCGCACCGTGTCGCCCTGCTGATAGTCGCCCGGAGCGGCGAAGCTCAGCCAGGTGCCGACCGCCAGCAGCGCCGCTGCCACGCCCCAGAGGACGGGCGTCAGGGGCGCGGTGAAGCGCATGAAGCGCTCAGGATTGGCGAGGCCGAACATGGTCATGGCGCTCTACGCGGGCCTCGGCGGCGGAGCAAGCGCGCCCGTGTCGCAAGATGGGGCCTGGACATGCGAACGGGGCCGCGGCTCTCGCCACGACCCCGCGCTTCAGACGATCCCGTTCCGGGGAACGGGAGGGTCCGACTATTCAGCGGCCTTGAGCTGGCCGGCCGACTCTTTACCCGTGCGACGGTCCTTTTCGACCTCGTACGAGATGGTCTGGCCTTCGTTCAGGCCGTTCATGCCTGCGCCTTCAACGGCCGAGACGTGAACGAACACGTCCTTGCCGCCGTCGCTCGGCTCGATGAAGCCATAGCCCTTGGTTGAGTTGTACCACTTGACAGTTCCGGTCGCCATTTCAGCTCTCCGTTCGAGTTAACGGCCGCACGCAAGAGCGCGTGGAGCCTGTCGGGTCTGAATGGGATCGGCCAGAAACTCGGTGCGTTCGCAGAGAGAGAGGGCGTTACGCAGAGAGATCGACGTGGCCCGTATGGACCGATCGGTCCGGGAACACAAGTGATTGCGAGAGTCAGTCGTCGTCGTCGTCGCTCGACTTGGCGGCCGGCGCCTCTTCCTCGCCCTCTGGGGCGACGTAGTTCTCGGCGCAGAGCTTTCGCAGCGCCCCGGTCATGGAGGCTCCGTAAAGCCGGTCCTTGACCCCCTCATAGCCCTCGGCCTGAAGCTTGGCCTTGATCTCTCCGACCGTCCGGCAGGCCCCGCTCTTGGCCAGTTCGTAGGCGCGTTCGATGGTGGTCGGTCTGAAGGTGTTCATTCCCCTAGATAGGGTCAGAACCGTCACCTTGCGAGCCCGTCGCCGCCGCGCGACGGTTTCGACGCCGGCTCAACCGATCGGCCAGGGCCTCGGCATGACGCAGGGTGAAGGTGAGCGCCGCCGGACTGCCCCGGCGAGGCCCCACCGTATCGGCCATGACAGCCCCCCGCTCGCCCAGCGGCATCGGGTCGCCCGTCGTGGTGTCGTGGGCGGTCTGGTGCTCGATCTCGGCGTTCAGCTCGGCTCCCATCAGGATCACCTGCACCGAGATCCAGGTCCACAGCAGGAAAGCCATGGCCGTCGCCAGCGGCCCGTAGGAATCCAGCCGCACGAAGGTCGTCAGGAACCAGCTGAACAGGAAGGACACGACCACGCTCAGGATCGCGGCGAACAGCGCCCCGGGCGTCAGCCAGCGCCAGCGCGCCCGAGACCGGCACGGGCCGAACCTGTAGATGACGGCCAGCGCTCCGACATACAGCACGAACAGCAGGGGCCACCGCAGGGGGGCGAGCGCCTGCCATTCCTCGGCCAGACCGAACACGCCCAGCACCACCGGCACCCCGACCACAAGACCTGCGGTGATCAGCACGGCCGCCAGGCCGGTCAGGGTGAAGGCGAAACAGATCAGGTTGTAGCGGACGATGTTTCGCTTCTCGACCTCGTGGTAGGCGACGTTCAGACCGTAGAAGAGGGTCTTGATCCCGTTGTTGGCGGTCCACAGCGACAGGGCCAGGGTCCAGACCAGGGTGAACGTCAGCTGCGGCGTCGACCGCGCCGCCAGCCGCTCCATCTCGGGGCCCAGGAAGCCCGCGACGTTGGACGGCAGCACCGAATACAGAAAGGCCAGCCGGGTCCAGGCGTCGGCCGGATCGGCGAACAGGCCATAGATGGTGACGAACGCCCCCAGCGTCGGGAACAGCGACAGCAGGATGAAGAAGGTCACGCCGCCCGAGACGAAGCCGACCCGGTCGCCGAAATAGGACCCCCCCACCCGCCAGGCGATGTCGATCCACCCCTTGTGCGGAATCTGATGCGGATGCCGGGCGATGCGGCCCCGCCCCGGCTCGCGCGCCTCATGATCCTCGGGCGTCGGGGGTGGGATCGGCTCGGGATCGGGACGGGGAACCCGCAGATCCAGCCCGAACCGGTAGCCCTGGGTGTAGATCAGATGTGCCCCGCCGGCTCCTGCCGCGAGCCCCCCCACGGCCGCGCCCGCGAACTTCCAGAGGCTGGACAGGGCGGAACGGCGACGGGGTTCGGTCATCGGCGGGGTCAACGGCTCTGCTGTGCGGGCGTTCCGGCACCTTGCCTGAAACCGGCCCTTGGGGCACGGAACGACCGTGACCGCCCCAGCCTACATCGCCGGACTGTACCGCCACCCGGTCAAGGGCCTGACGCCGCAACCCCTGACCGAGGTCGTCCTCGAAACCGGAACCGCCTTTCCAGGCGACCGGCTCTATGCGGTCGAGATCGGCCCTTCCGGCTTCGACCCCGACGCCCCCGCCCATATCTCCAAGATGCGCTTCGCCGTCCTCGCGCGCGTGCCGCAGCTTGCTCGCGTCGTCAGTCGCTGGGACGCGCCGACCGGTGAACTCGAAGTCACGGCCCCCGGGCTCGATCCCCTGACGGTCCGGCTGGGACAACCGAACGGCGATCGCGCGCTGGAGGGCTGGCTGACCCAGGCGCTGGGCGAGGACGCGACGGCGCCCCTGCGGGTGCTGGACGGTCGTGGACATCGGTTCATGGACGATCCGAAGGGCGCGGTCTCGGTGCTGAACCTCGCCAGCGTGCGCGATCTCTCCGACCGGATCGGCCGACCGCTCGACCCCCTGCGGTTCCGCGCCAACGTCCATGTCGAAGGCTGGGAGCCGTGGATCGAGAACGAGGCGGTGCCGCACGCCCTGCGGCTCGGCGACGCGATGCTGCGGGCCCTCAAGCCGATCCGGCGGTGCGTCGCCGTCGACGTCGATCCGGCGACGGGGGAGCGGGACGCCGATCTGGTCTCCGACCTCATGCGCCTCTATGGCCACGCCTTCTGCGGCCTCTATCTGTCGGTCGAGGCGGGCGGTCGCCTGGCGATCGGCGACCCTGTGGACTGGACCTGAATGACCGACACGCCAACCCTCGTCTCCGCCTGGAAAGCCGCCCAGGCCGCGCTGAAGGCCCAGCGCATCGACAGCCCCGCGATCGACGCCCGCCTGTTGCTCGAGGCCGCGACGGGGGCCAGCCGCCTCGACATCCTGACCGACCCCTATCGCATCGTGACCAACGACCAGCAGGCGATGCTGGACGGCTTCGTCGAAAGACGCCTTCGCCGCGAGCCGGTCTCGCGCATCCTGGGGCGCAAGGGCTTCTGGAAGATCATGCTGAACGTCACGCCCGACGTGCTCAGCCCCCGGCCCGACACCGAGACCCTGCTGGACGTGGCCCTATTGGCCTTCGAGCCGGCCGAGGCCTTCAACCTGATCGATCTGGGCACTGGCTCGGGCGCCATTCTGCTGGCCATCCTGACCGAGCGCTCCGGTGCCCATGGGGTCGGCACCGACATTTCGTTCGAGGCCCTGGCGGTGGCGCGCGACAATGCCGCCAGCCTCGATCTCGACGGCCGGGCCACCTTCCTGCGGACCGAATGGGCGGCCGGCTTCGGCGATGACAGCTTCGACCTCGTCGTCTCCAACCCGCCCTACATACCGTCCGACGACATCCCGGGCCTTGATCCGGAGGTGCGCGACCACGACCCGGTCCTCGCATTGGACGGCGGGCCCGACGGCCTGCAGGCCTACCGCGACCTGGCCCCCGAGATCGCGCGCATCCTCAGGCCCGGCGGCACCTTCGCGGTTGAGATCGGCTGGGACCAGGGCCCTCAGGTCAAGGCCCTGTTCGAGGCGGCGGGCTTCACCGACGTCAAGGTGGTCAAGGACCTCGGCGACCGCGACCGCGTCGTGACCAATGGCCCCGATCCCCGCACCACGCCGATCCGGCAAGGCTGAGCCGCGTGCGGGTCGCCACCTGGAACATCAACTCCGTCCGCCTGCGCATCGACCAGGTCGCCCGTTTCGTGGCCCAGAGCGGCACCGATGTCCTGTGCCTGCAGGAGATCAAATGTCTGGAGGACCAGTTTCCTCGCAACGCCTTCGCCGACATGGGTCTGCCACACCTGAAGATCGCAGGCCAGAAGGGCTGGCACGGCGTGGCCATCGCCAGCCGCCTGCCGATGGAGGCATCGGACACCTTCCAGGCCTGCAAACTGGGCCACGCGCGCTGCGTCTCGGCCCGGATCGCGGGGGTGGATGTCCAGAACTTCTACATTCCTGCGGGCGGTGACGTGCCGGACCGCGTCCTGAACCCCAAGTTCGATCACAAGATGGATTTCTACGAGCGCCTGACCGAGACGGCGCGAGGCCTGGACCGGTCCCGGCCGCTTCTGATGTGCGGCGACTTCAACATCGCCCCCAGCGAATACGACGTCTGGAATCACCGCTACATGTCCAAGATCGTCAGCCACACCCCCATCGAGGTCGAGACCCTGAACCGGCTTCAGGCCGCCGGGGGGTTCGCCGACGTGGTGCGCGACGCCTTCCCCGAGCCGCAGAAGCTGGCGTCCTGGTGGAGCTATCGCGCCGTCGATTTCCGCAAGTCGAACCGGGGTCTGCGCCTGGACCATATCTGGACCTCGCCCGGTCTGTCGCCGGCGGTGGTGGCGGGTTCGGCGACGATCCACGAGCCGGTCCGCGCCTGGGAACAGCCCTCGGACCACTGCCCGATCACGGTCGACCTGGACGTCTGAGGGCTTCGACTTTGAACCAAAGAACGGTGGTCCGACTCACCGGCGACCGCTAGGCTCATCTCATGATTCGATCCTCCGAAGAGGCGATCATTGTTCTCTCGTCCTTGTCGGAACTCGACAAGGACATCCTCCGATGCGCGGCTGTGGGCCATACGTCCAAAGAGATCGCGCCGCTGGTCAGCCGATCGCACCACACCATCGACGATCGCCTGAAAACAATCGTCAAACGCCTTTCGGCAACCGATCGACACCACGCCGGCAGAATGCTCCTTCTCCTCGAGAATGGGCTTGATCCCCTCAAAGGCTGGGCCCCCCAATCGTCGGAGGTCGCTGCCCGACTGAAACTGCCCTCAGTCTTCTCCGTGCAAGGAGAACTCGATGACAGCTCAGCCCTTCCAGAATCACCCTGTGCCTGCGGCGAACACGGCGGCGAGTTCGATCGTCGCCTTTCCCCTGCCGGCCATTCTGCCTCCGCTCACGTCCGATCAGAAGCGCAGCCTGATTGCCGAGCAGGCGGCTTTCGATCGCCAGTTTCCACCATTGCGCCATCGGGACGACGATATCCTGATTATCAGCTGGTCGGAGATACAGCGCCAGTTCCTGGATCTCTGCGCACCGTGGGATCAAGCCGATCCAGCCATCATGATCCGGGTGGCGCAACAGACCTCCGCCTTCGAATCGGCGGAGAAGACTATTCGTACGCTTTTCGTCATGAACCATATGCGGACGTCGATCGATTCCCAGAGGCCTCGACGTTTCGCCAGCGGGAACCCGGTACCCTGACGGCTCTGCGAATTGCCAGTCACATGCTGGTCTCGAGCCTCGCCTGCGGAGCCCTTATCCTCATGGTGATCACGTGTTTCGAGGCAGCGACCTAAAGTCTGATCGTCCTGCGTGGTGTCGGCGGCCGCATGCGCCTGATCGAATCATGCCGCCCCCGCCCTCCTAGAACGGAAAGAAGATCGGGATCGCGATCATGGCGGCGATCCAGGTCACCAGGTTCAGCGGCACGCCGACCCGCACGAAGTCCATGTAGCTGTAGTTGCCCAGCTGGAAGACGATGACGTTGGTCTGATAGCCGAAGGGCGTGGCGAAGGCGGCCGACGCGGCCATCATCACTCCGACCAGGAAGGGACGGGGATCGACTCCCAGGCTTTCGGCCAAAGCCACCGCGACCGGGGTGATCAGGACGGCCACCGCCGCGTTGGACAGCAGCTCGGTGGCGAAGAGGGTCACGCCATACAGGATGATCAGCGCCGCCAAGGGCCCCCACGGCCGGATCACGTCGATCAAGAGTTCGGTCCCGCTAGAGGCCAGGCCGGTGACCTCGATCGACAGGCCAACGACCACCATGCCGGCGATCAGCAGCAGGACCTCCGGGCGCAGGCCCGCATAGGCCTCCTCGGCGGTGAGCACGCCCAGCAGGATCAGAGCGACGGCCCCGGCGAAGGCCGCCGCCGCGATCGGGGCGATGCCCAGCCCCGCGGCCCCCACGACGGCCAGGAAGATCACGAGGGCGATCGTCGCCTTGCGGGGGTCGAACGGGCGGTCGGCGGCGGCGAACAGGGCCGCGTCGCCCAGCAGTCCGTCACCGGTCTGTTCCTGCGCCTGGGGGGCGGGGGCGGCGACGTTTCCGCCACCCAGCAGCCGTCCCCCAAGCAGGTAGAGATAGAGCCCCCCGAACGCGGCGATCACCAGGGCCACTGGCGTGATCTCGAACAGGCCGAACACCGGCTGGCCCGAGTTTCGCGCCATGTCGTTGACCAGCAGGTTGGTCGAGGTCCCGATCAGGGTGCAGGCGCCGCCCATGATGGTGATGTAGCTGAGCGGGATCAGATACGTCTTCGGCGACAGGTTCATCGACGCGGCCACGTCCTTGATGACCGGCGCGGCAAGAACGACGATGGGCGTGTTGTTCAGGAAGGCCGAGGCCCCGCCGCACAGGACCATGACGACCCACAGCCCGGCGGCGCCCATCCGCGCGCACAGTTTCGTCGCCTGCCGGATCAGCAGGCCCAGCAGGCCCGAAAGCTCGATCGCATAGGCGATGACGAACAGGCCGGCGAGCGCGATGACGGCCGGACTGGCGAACGCCCCCTGGACCTCCACCGGTCGAATGACGCCCAGCACCAGCAGCAGGGCCGCCGCCGCCAGCGCGGCGACGTCGGACCGGACACGCCCGTGGACCAGCACGCCGACGACGCCCACCAGGATGGTCAGGGCCGCGATTTGGTCGAAGCTCATCGCCCTTGCAGACCCTTCTCCGGGAAGAAGGTCAACCTTGGCCGCAGCCTGCCCTGAAATTGGCCGACGCGCGTGCTAGAACCGCTTCATGAACGGTCCGGTCGATGTCTTTCGCCGCCCGCTCGTCGTGCTGGCGGCGTCCGGGCTTCTGCTGTCCGCCTGCGATCGCCCGGAGCGGGCCGAGGCCCCGGCCGACGCCACCCCGGTCGTCGAGGTGCCATCCGCGCCCCGGATCGTTCCCGCCCCCCTGACCCTGGACCGCAGGGCTCTGCTGGACGGATTGCGGCGGGCCGCCTCCAACTATGCTTCCGGCGTCCGGCCCCAGGGTGTCGATGCCCTTGTCGGAAAGCCGTTCTCGGTCACGATGGCCTTCGGCTGTCGCGGGCCTGAACCGGTCGCCGAGGGCCAGGCCGAGGGACTGGCGCGCTGGTCCTGGGCCCCCGAGCGCCGCGCCATCCAGCTGTCGATGACGCCCGGCGACTGGACCCGCTCGGCCCTGATCGCCGACGCGGGCGGGGGCGAAGAAGGCTGGGAGGCTGTCGAGGGGTTCTGGATTCCCCGTCCCTGGATGGAGGACGGCGGCTGTCCGGCTCTTGCGGCCGACCCTCTGGCCAGCGGCCCAGTCGCGCCTTCGCCCCAGACCGTGGGGCTGGCGGCGGTGTTCGACGCCGACGGCTCGCGCGTCGAACGCCGCAACGGCCGCGCCTACGCCTTTACCGTCCGGCCTGAGGGCGACGCCGAGACGGTCGCGGCTCCGGCTGACGGCTACCGCCTGCGCCTCGAAGGCCGCGTCGAGACGTTTCCGGACGGCCGGGCGATCCGGTGTCGCGCGGCCGGACCCGATCAGCGCCCCGTCTGCATCGCCGCCGTGCGGCTGGACCGCGTGGCGTTCGAGGACGCCGCGGGCGGGATGCTGTCGGAGTGGCGGATCGGCGGCTGAAGCCTGACGCGGGTCAGGGCTGCAGGCGGTACCCGCCGGAATCGGTCAGCAGCAGTCGCGCCAGGCCGGGCTCGGGCTCAATCTTCTGGCGCAGGCGATAGATGTGGGTTTCCAGCGTATGGGTGGTGACCCCGGCGTTGTAGCCCCAGACCTCTGTCAGCAGTTCCTCGCGCGACACCGGCTTGGCCCCGGCGCGATAGAGGTATTTCAGGATGTTGGTTTCCTTCTCCGTCAGCCGCACCTTCTTGCCCTTGGCGTCCATCAGCATCTTGCCGGCGGGGCGGAATTCATAAGGGCCGATCTGGAAGACGGCGTCCTCGGACTGTTCGTGACTGCGCAGGTGGGCGCGGATGCGGGCCAGAAGGACGGCGAAGCGGAAGGGCTTGGTGACATAGTCGTTGGCCCCGGAATCGAGCCCCAGCACGGTATCAGAGTCCGAATCCTGAGCCGTCAGCATGATGACGGGGGTCGAGACCCCGTCCTTCCTCAGCAGCCGACAGGCCTCGCGCCCGTCCATGTCGGGCAGGTCGACGTCCAGCAGGATCAGGTCGGCCCGGATCTCGCGGCCCAGGCGCACGCCCTCGGCGGCCGTCGCGGCCTGGACGGTGCGGAACTCCTCGTGGAGCGCCAGCTGCTCCGCCAGCGCCTCGCGCAGGTCGTCGTCGTCGTCGATGATGAGAAGCGTTTTGGCTGCAGGCATGGACCCAAGATGGCGAGGCTTGGGCTCCACGCCAAGACGCGAGACGAAACCGGTTGAAAATCAGACCCTAAAGGTCGCTCAGACCGGGTTTCGTTCCCCGAACAGGGCCGATCCGACGCGAACATGCGTCGCGCCCAGTCGAATCGCCGCCTCATAGTCGCCGCTCATCCCCATCGACAGCACCGGCAGGCCGTTCCGCGCCGCGATCTTCGCCAGCAGGGCGAAATGCAGGATCGGCTCCTCCTCGGCGGGCGGAATGGCCATCAGACCCTCGATGGTCAGGCCAGCCGCCCGGGCCAAGGCGATCAGGGCGTCGACGTCGCGCGGCGCGACCCCGGCCTTCTGCGGCTCCTCGCCGGTGTTGACCTGGACCAGCAGCCGCGGACGGCGACCCAACTTGTCCTGGGCGGCGGCGATGGCTCCGACCAGCTTCTCGCGATCCAGTGTCTCGATGACGTCGAACAGGGCGACGGCGTCTTCGGCCTTGTTGGACTGCAAGGGGCCGATCAGGCGCAGTTCGAGGTCGGCGAGGAGGGGACGGCGCTCGGTCCAGCGCCCCTGCGCCTCCTGCACCCGGTTCTCGCCGAACACCCTCAGTCCGGCGGCCAAGGCGGCGTCGATGGCCTCTGGGCCCTGCGTTTTCGACACGGCGGTCAGGGTGACGGAGCCGGGGTCCCGTCCGGCTGCGCGCGCGGCGGCGGTCATGCGCGCCCGGATCGTCGTCAGCCGTCCGGCCAGGTCGTCCACGGTGGACGGGAGCGTCGAAGCGGGGGATGAGGCGGCCATGGAGGATGCGTCGCGTACCGAAGGGACCCACCTGTGGGCCGAGGCCCAGGCTCTAGCCCGGGCGGCGCAGGCTGTCAGGGGGGGCAGGCCGTCGCGGGTCCCGCCGCTGCTGTTCTTCACCGACCCGGAGCGCACGCCTCGTCCGTGGGGAACCGTCGCGCGGATGCCGCCCGGCTCAGGCGTCGTCTATCGCGGCTTCGGTCGTCCGGAGGCCCTGGACGAGGCGACTCGGCTGCGCGCCGTGACGCGGGAACGCAGCATGACCCTCCTGATCGGCCGCGATGCCGAACTTGCCGGCCGGGTCGAGGCCGACGGCCTGCACCTGCCCGAGACCGCGCTCTCGGCCGCCTATGCCCTGTCGGGACGACGCCCGGACTGGATTCTGACCGGGGCGGTCCATTCGGTCGAGGCGGCCCTCGGTGCTCGCGATCTCGACGCCGCGATTCTGTCGCCGATCTTTCCGGCCGGGGGCGCGTCACGCGTGAAGCCGGCCCTCGGCCTGGACGCCTTGCGGGCCGCCTGTGGCGGGCCGATCCCGGTCATTGCCCTGGGCGGGATCGCGGCCGAGACGATCGGCGCCCTCTCGACCACGGGGTGCGCCGGCGTGGCCGCCGTCGGTGGCATCGACGCGGCTTTCGGTCCCTGAGGCGCGCCGCGGATCAGGGCAGGTCGCGCAGGAACTCGAAGATCGCCGCCTTGGCCTCCGGCTCGTCCAGCATCGGCGCGTGGCCGACGCCCGTCACCTCGGCATAACGCATGGCCGGCGCGGCCTTCTGCATCTTCTCCGCGATCGCGGCCGACAGCAGGTCGGAGGTCTCGCCCCGGATCAGCAGGGTCGGGCGCTTCCGGGCCAGCCGCCGGAAATAGGGCCACAGGTTCGGTGCCAGGGCCTTGGTCCCCGCCGCCTTGATCGGCACGGCGATATCGGGATCGTAGTCCAGCACCGGCGTGCCCTCGGTCCCGTCCTTGAACACCCGTCGGGCAAAGGCCTGCCAGTCCTCGTCGGTATAGTGGGGAAAGGCCACGGCGTTGATGTCCCGGACATAGGCCGCCGCCGCCGCCCAGGTGGGGGTGTCGACCGGCTTGCCGGAATAGGACGCGATCCTCGCCAGGCCCGCCGGGTCCACTTGCGGTCCGATATCGTTCAGGATGGCGGCGGCCACGACCCGGCTTTTCAGCGCCGTCACCGCCATGGTGATCAAACCGCCCATGGAGGTGCCCAGAAACACCGCCCGCTCGATCCCGGCCGCTTCCAGAAGCGCCAGTACGTCCTTGGCATAGACCGGCGGCTGATAGGTCATGGCATCGGACGCCCGGTCCGACCGACCTCGCCCCCGGACGTCGATCGCCAGCACCCGGCGGCCGCTGCGGGCGATCAGTCCGGCGATGTGCTCGAAATCGGCCGAGTTCCGCGTCAGTCCGTGGATGGCGATGACCGGCAGCCGAGCCGTTCCGTCGCCTCCGGCATAGTCCCGCGCGAACAGGGACAGGCCGTCCGACGTGGTCCAGCGGCGTTCGGAGAACGAATGAGGGTCGGGCAAACCGGGAACTCCTGACAGTGACACCCCCGCGTCGGGACCAGACTAATTCATGACGCGGCGAAATGCGATCAGCCGCCCAGCAGATCCTTCACGAAGGCGTTCAGGTCCGGCCCCTCGAATAGGAAGCCGGGAATGCCGGCCCGGCGCGCGGCCTCCAGGTCACTCTGGCGGTCGCCGATCAGGAAGGATCGGGCCGGATCGATGCCGTGGTCGGCCGTGGCCCTCAGGATCATGCCAGGATTGGGCTTGCGGTCCGGATGGTCGGGATGGAACCAGCGCGGGTCCTCGGCCTCGTCGTGGAAGGGACAGCTGTAGACCGCGCCGATCCGCGCGCCCTTGGCCGCCAGTCGGCGGACCAGCAGGTCATTGAACGCGTGCATCTGGGCCTCGGTGTACAGCCCTCGCGCCACGCCCGACTGGTTGGTCACGACGATGATCAGATACCCCAGGGTGTTCAGACGTCGCACGGCATCCGCCGCGCCGGGGATCAGGACCAGATGCTCGGGCAGGTGCGGGTAGCCGCTGTCGATGTTCAGCACCCCGTCGCGGTCGAGAAAGACGGCGGGGACGGGGGTTTGGGCAGGCGACACGCGACGGGCCTCCGGGGCGGCTGGGGGCACCCTCGTAGGGCGGGCCGTTGCATCGCGCAACGCGATGTGAGCCGCTGCGGTTTGGCATTGGCGGGCCCTTCGGCTAGACGCCGCCCACCCCAGACGGCCAAGGTCGTCCCCAGAGAGGTTTTTCCTTTCATGAGCATCGCCTTCATCGACCTGCAGGCCCAGCGCCGCCGCCTGAACGGCAAGATCGAAGCCGCCGTCATGGCCGCCGTCGAGGGCGGGGCCTATGTCATGGGGCCCCAGGTGCGCGACTTCGAGACCATGCTGGCCGAGTTCGGCCAGGCGAAACACGCCCTGTCCTGCGCCAACGGCACCGAGGCCCTGGTCCTGCCGCTGATGGCCTGGAACATCCGGCCGGGCGACGCGGTGTTCGTGCCCAGTTTCACCTTCTGCGCCACCGCCGAGGTCGTGCCCTGGCTGGGCGCCACGCCGGTCTTCATCGACATCGACGACCGCACCTACAACATGAGCCCGGCCCATCTGGAGGCCGCCATCGAGGCGACGATCGCCGAGGGCCGGCTGAAGCCTAGGGTGGTCATCGCCGTCGATCTGTTCGGCCAGCCCGCCGACTATCCGGCCATCAAGGCGATCTGCGACAAGTTTGGCCTGAAGCTGATCGCGGATTCGGCGCAAGGCTTCGGCTGCACCCTCGACGGCCACCATCCCCTGAAATGGGCCGACGTCACCACCGCCAGCTTCTTCCCGGCCAAGCCGCTCGGCTGCTACGGCGACGGCGGGGCGGTGCTGACCAACGACGACGACCTGGCCCAGGAGATCGACAGCTACCGCGTCCACGGCAAGGCGGTGGCCAAGGATCTGGTAGGCCGCACGTTCGAGCACGACACCAAATATCTGAACATGCGCGTTGGCATGAACAGCCGCCTCGACACCGTCCAGGCCGCCGTCCTGATCGAAAAGCTGAAGGTCTTTCCGCAAGAGATCGAATGGCGAAACCGCATCGCCGCCCGCTACAACGATCTGCTGGCCCCCCACGTCGCGGCCGTGCCCCATGTGCCGACCGGCAACGTCTCCAACTGGGCCCAGTACACGATCGAGCACCCGAACCGCGACGGCCTGGCGGCCCATCTGAAGGCCCAGGGCGTGCCCAGCGCCGTCTACTATCCCATCCCCTGCCACCTCCAGCCGGCCTATGAGCATCACCCGCGCGGACCGCAGGGCCTGCCGGTGACCGAGGCCAAGAAGGAGGTCGTGATCAGCCTGCCGATGCACTCCGATCTGGACGAGGCGACGCAAGGTCGGATCGTCGCCGCCGTCGCCTCGTTCAAGGGTTGATCCGATGAGCCATCCCGTCCCCTTGAAGGTCGGCGTCGCCGGTGTCGGCGTCATGGGCCGTAACCACGCTCGCGTCCTGTCCGACATCCGCGAGTTCGATCTGACCACCATCTTCGACATGGACGCCCTGACCGCCCAGGGTGTGGCCGAGGTCCATGAGGCGACGGCCGTCACCTCGGCCGAGGATTTCGTCGCGGCGGGGCTGGACGCGGCCGTGGTCTCGACCCCGAATCGCACCCACGCCGACCTGACCGTCGCCCTTCTGGAGAAGGGCGTCCACGTGCTGGTCGAAAAGCCGATCGCGGCCAGCGTCGCCGACGCCCGGCGCATGATCGACGCGGCCAAGGCCAATGACCGCGTCCTGATGGTCGGTCAGGTCGAGCGGTTCAATCCGGCGGTCGAGGCGGTCAAGCGCGCCATCGCCGACGAACAGGTCATCTCGATCCAGATCACCCGCGTCGGCCCCTTCCCGCCGCGCATGGGCGAGGTCGGAGTGGTCATCGACCTGGCGGTGCACGACATCGACATCATCCGTCACCTGACAGGCTCCGAGGTCGCCGAGGTCCAGCCCCAGCTGGCGCGCACCCGCGCCGAGCGCGAGGACACGGCCCTGCTTCAGTTCCGCATGGACAACGGGGTGATCGCTCACATCACCACCAACTGGGTCACGCCCTACAAGGTCCGCACCCTGCAGGTGGCGACCCAGGGCAAGTTCGTCGTCGCCGACCTGATGACACGCCAGGTGACCGAGTATTTCGGCCAGCAGCCTGACGGTAGTTACCAGACCCGCGCGGTAAACTCCTGGCCCAACGAACCGCTGAAGAAGGAGCTGGAATCCTTCGCCCACGCCATCCGCACGGGCACGCCCCCGGCCGTGACGGGCGAGGACGGTCTGCGCAACCTCGAGGTCGCCCTGCGCTGTCTCGGCGAGGGCTGACCCTAGTCTCTGAGGCGCGTCGCCGGCCCCCTGATCGTGCAGACATAGTCGGTCTCGGCCCGGCCGGTGCTGGACGAGGTGGGCGTCAGGATGCCCTCACGGGCGGTGCAGTCCGCACGCAGCCGGTCAAGATCCGCCGCATAGCCGCGCGGCTCTCCGTCTCGCGCCGTTGTGGCGCAGCCGGCTGTGCCAAGGGCCAGGCCCGCGAGGGTCAGGGTGAGGAGGGGGCGATGGGTCATGGTCGTGTTCCTTTCGGGATAAGCCACTGAGAGTGTGAACGCGTCAGGCCGGGCTGGGGATCAGGGCGTTGTCGAGTTCGCCCGCCCGTTTCGCCGCGGGCCGCGCTGTGATCCGGGCGGCATAGGCGGCGAACGACGGCCGCTCGGGCAGGGTCTTGAACTGCAGGCCCCAGCCGATCTGCGATCCGACATAGACGTCGGCCGCGCTGAACCGCTCGCCCAGGATGTACGGCCCGGCCTCGATGGCGGTTTCCAGCGCATCGACCATCTGGTCGAAGGCCCCGTATCCGGCCATGCCCGCCTTGTCCGGCGGCGCCAGCAGCCCCAGCGACTTGGCCGTCACCGCCGCCTCCAGCGGACCGGCCCCGAAGAACAGCCAGCGCAGATAGGTCCCTCGCGCCGGGTCATCCAAGGCCGGGGCCAGGCCGGCCTGCGGAAAGGCATCGGCCAGATAGGCGCAGATGGCGGCGCATTCGGTCACGGTCACGCCCCGGTGCCGGATCGCCGGCACCTTGCCCATCGGATTGATCTCCAGATAGGCCGGAGCCTTCATGGTGGTGCCATAGTCCAGCACCTCGGTCCGGTAGGGCTGGCCCACCTCCTCCAGCATCCATCGCACGATGCGACCGCGCGACATGGGGTTGGTGTAGAAGACGATCTCTTCGGACATGCCACGGCCTCCGGTTTCGAGAGCCAGAATGCGCCCCCCGCCGAGGGCCCGCAAGCGGGGCCGGGCGGCGGTGGTCGTTCGCGCTTCGCCAACGGACGGGGGCCGCCGTTCGCGAAATCCGGGCGGTCGTCGCCGCAAGTCCGGTGGCGGAGCGCCGGGGGTCAGGTCACGGTCGGGACATCGGAGGCCGGTCGTCGGTCTCCAGCAAACCCCGGAGCCCACCATGATCCGCACCCTGTCCCTGATCGCCGCCCTGTCGCTCAGCGTCGCCGCCCCCGCCCTCGCCGAACCGACCAGCAGCCTGACCGTCACCTTCGAACCCGGCGCCCAGACCGGCGCAGTGATGGTGGCCCTCTACGACGCCCGGACCTATGTCGGCGGCCAGGCCGTCCGGGGCGCACGCATCGACGTGGCCGCTGGCCAGCGCACGGCCAGCTTCGAGGGGCTGGAGCCCGGCGAGTACGGCATTAAGGCCTTCCACGACGTCAACGGCAACGGCCAGATGGACACCAACCCCTTCGGCATGCCGGTCGAACCCTATGCCTTCTCCAACAACGCCGTCGGCAACATGGGTCCGGCCGGCTGGGACCGCGCCCGCTTCACCGTCGAGGGTGCCGCGACCCAGACCATCAGCATTCGCTGATTGTTGGCGGGCTACCGCTCGCGACGCGGTCGCTCCCTGCTTGAGCCCGGCTCCCCACTTTTTGAGAGACCTGTCATGACCCCCTCCCGCCGCCACTTCCTGATGGGCGCCGCCGCCCTGTCCGCCGCCGTCGCCACGCCGGAAATGGTCCGCGCCGCCATCGCCCAGGACGTCGCCGCGCCCTGGGCCCTGGCCACCGCCGACCTGGAAGCCGACGTCGCGCCCCGGGCCTTGCGCCTGGCCCACGGTCGCGCCCCGGCCGGGCTGGAGGGGACGTTGTTCCGCAACGGCCCGGGCAAGTTCCGTCGTCCGGGCGGTTCGACCACCCACTGGTTCGACGGCGACGGCCTGATGCGGTCGTTCCAGATCCAGGACGGCGGCGTGACCCTGGCGGCTCGGTTCGCCGATACGCCCAAGCGGCGGCATGAGACGGCGCTCGACGCGGTGGTCACCCCCGGGTTCGGCACGGTCGGTGACGCGCGCGGCCGGATCGGCTCGAACGACGACGCCAGCTCCGCCAACACCGCCGTCATGGTCACTGGCGAGAAGGTCTGGGCCCTGTGGGAGGGCGGCTCCCCGCTCCAGATGGACGCCGCGACCCTGGCGACCGAGGATTTCGTCACCCTGCGCCCCGACCTGAAGGGCATGCCGTTTCAGGCGCACCCCCGCTTCGCTCCGGACGGCACGGTCTGGAACGTCGGCACCAACGGCGACCAGGTCATCGTCTGGCACATGCAGGCCTCGGGCGCCCTGATCGACGCCCGCATGCTGCGTCTGCCGCGCGCCAGTTACCTGCACGACTTCACCGCCACCGAGCGGCACCTCATCTTCGTGCTGCAGCCCTGGGTCTTCGCCCGCGCCGGCATGCCCTTCTCGACCCAGTTCGCCTGGCGGCCCGAGCTCGGCACCCAGGTCCTGGTGGTCGACAAGGCCGACCTGACCCTGACCCGTCTCTATGAACTGCCGACCTTCAGCTTCTTCCACTTGGGCGACGGCTGGGCCGAGGCGGACGGCACGATCCGGTTCGACGTCGCCGCCGGGCCCGACGTCGCCTTCGCCATCGAGGGCGCCCGCGCCCTGGTCGCCGGTCGCGGCCCGGTCCCCGGCGAGCCCTGCCTCCTCAAGCTGGTCAGCCTGCACCCCGACGGCCGGGCCGAGCTGGCGTCGTCCGGCGTTACTGCCGAGTTTCCCAAGGGCGATCCGCGCCGCGCGGGGCTGGCCCGCGGCCTCACCGTCCATGTCGCCGGCGAGCGCGGCAACCGCCCCCTGCCCAACGGATTGGCCGTTCAGGACTGGAATACCGGTCGCAGCCACGCCTTCAGCTTCAGCGACACCCAGATCATGGAGGAGGCCGTCTTCGTGCCCAAGCCCGGCACGACGGCCGAGCGCGATGCCTGGCTGGTCGCGCCCTCGATCAATCTGGCCGAGGGCGTCACTGAACTGCACGTGTTCGACGTCGCGGCGGTCGAGGACGGCCCGGTCGCCACCTGGCGCGCCGACGTCGCCCTGCCCGCAGGCTTCCATGGGGCCTGGCGGGGGTAGGGTGAGGTGTCTCCCCTCCATTGTGGGGAGGGATCGCGAGCGACAGCGAGCGCGGGTGGGGCGGGAATGGCGTCGCGCACGGACGACACGGCCCCACCCGGCTTCGCCTTCGGCTCAACGTCCCTTCCCATAAAGGGGAGGGAGAAACCACCTCAGTACCAGCCCGCATCCCTGAGAGCCCGGGCGTAGCGGCGGCTGACCGGGGCGGAGAGGCCGCCCTCCAGCGTCAGGGTCGCCCGGCCGTCGCCCCGGGCCACGTCGCGCACCGCATCGCGCGCCACCCACCAGCTGCGATGGGTCTGGGCGCCCTCCAGGCCTTCCAGTTCGTCGAGGGCGTCCGACAGCCGCATCAGGATCAGGTCCGAGCCGCGGTCGGTGTGGATGCGCAGATAATGGTCCTCGGCCTGGACCGCGCGGATCGCGGCCCCCCTGAGGCGGGGCGGCAGGCGGTCGGGAAACCGGGCCATGGGGCGGCCAGCCAGGGCAGCATGGGTCTGGATCGGCTGGGCCTTGCCCAGGAAGACGTTGATCGCGCTCATCACCCCGGTGATCGTCAGGACCGGCCCGACCATGAAGGGCAGGGCCCGCAGGGGATAGACAGCGCCTTCGAACACCAGGCCCGTCACGAACCAGACCAGCAGCGACACCGGCCCGGTGATCGCCGCCGTCAGGGCCGCCACCGTCAGCCATGGTCTCTCATCCATGTCGATCCAGCGATCGATGAGGCGGGAACACACATGCCCCCACAAGGCCCCCGCCAGCATCACGGGTACCCAGTAGACCAGCCGCTCCCATAACGGCGCATCGACGGTGCCGAAGGCACCCGTCAAGGCCAGGACCACGCCCGCCGTCGCCGCGACGGCCAGGCCGCGCACGAGGCCGAGCGCGAGCGGGCGCGGCTTTTTGGGGAGCCCGACGGCGGCGGCGGCGTTCATGGCTGGACGGTCGTCTCCGGCGCGTGTCTGGTGTGTAGGGGGCGCAGGACACGAAAAGGCGTTTCGATGAAAATGGCAATCGCAGCGGCTTTGTCCGTCCTTCTCTCGGCTCCGGCCGCCCTGGCTGCGGACCTCACCGTGTCGCTGTCCAGCCGCGCCGACGGCGGCACTCTCGCTGTGGCGATCTACCGCGACGCCGCCGCCTTCCGTCGCGGCGAAGGGGCGGTGGCGACGCGAACCGTGCCGCGTACGGGGGCGACCACGACGGTGACCTTCACCGGCCTGGCCCCGGGGCGATACGCGGTCGCGGCCTTCCATGACACCGACGGCAACGGCGCGCTCTCGACCTGGCCGGTCGGCCTGCCCAAGGAGGCCTACGGCTTTTCGCGGGACGCGCGCGGCCGGTTCGGACCTCCGGCGTTCGACGCCGCCGCCTTCGACCTCCCGGCCGCAGGAGCGCGCCAGGCTTTCGCCCTGCGTTAGACGGTCGCTGACGAACGGGCCGTGGTGGTTGGCGAATCCGCGGTGGCGGCCCGGGTCGGCACTGTCGAGGGTCGCCTCCGTCAACCGGAGAGACCGACATGGCCCACACCCTGCCGCCCCGTACCGCCCTCGGCACCGCCCTAACCTATGGCCCGCCCGTGGTCGCGGCGGCCGTGTTGACCTGGCTGCTCACCGTCGTCGGCCCGCAGTCCGGCCTGCCGCTGCGCCCCCATGCGCCGGACTGGGGCCTGATCGCGGCTCAGGCACCGGTGCTTCAGATCCACATCGCCGCCGCCTCCCTGGCCCTGATCATCGGGGTGGTCCTGCTGGCCGGCATCAAGGGCAACCGGCTGCACCGAACACTCGGCTGGACCTGGGCGGTCGCCATGGCCACGGTCGCGATCAGCTCGATCTTCATCCGCGAGATCAACGGCGGGGCCTTCTCCTTCATTCACCTGTTCACGGGCTGGACCATCATCATCCTGCCGATGGCGCTCTATGCGGCGCGTCGACACGAGGTCGCGGCGCACCGGGGCCGGATGACCGGCCTGTTCGTCGGGGCCCTGCTGATCGCGGGGATGTTCACCCTGGTTCCGGGACGGCTCCTGTGGCGGGTGTTCCTCGGATAGGGTCCGCCGGACAGACCGCGCGGAAGCCGGCGGCCGCGAACCGGACGATGTAGTCGCACGCCGTCTCCAGATCGCCCGACCGGCATTGCCCCCCCGACAGCCGGTCCAGCCGGCCGGTCTCGCCCAGCGTCAGCGTCAGGGCACCCGACAGATTGTGATAGGCCCAGTACAGATCGACCTCGCGCGCCCAGGGCATGACCACGCCCACCAGCTCGATCAGCCGCCGGATCGCCGGATCGAAGTACCGCGCCATGGTCTCGCCCCCGAAGGTCGGATTGGCGTTGGTCTGGGCCACCAGGGCCGAATAGTGTTTCCAGCCTGGCCCCCCCTTCAGTGACCACTGGAACGGCGGCTCCAGGAACGCCCGAAACAGGCCTTCCAGCGTCATCGCGCCCGCGTTCGCCAGGGCATAGCGGTTGATCGCCTCGACCCGTTCGTTGTTCCAGACCTCGGCCCGGCGCAGGAAGACGGCGTCGAACAGCCCCCGCTTGGCCCCGAAATAATAGTGGACCAGAGCCGTATCGACGCCCGCCTCTCGCGCCACCTCGCGGATGGTGACGCCATAGAAGCCGTGTTTGGAAAACAGATCCTCGGCCGCGTCCAGGATCAGGCCGCGCGTGTCCCCGCCCGTCGCCTCGGCCTTCAGCTTGGGCGGTCGCCCGCGTTTCGCAGGGCCCGCCGGGGTCGGCGGTCGGGGGTCGAGCTTGGTCATGGGGTCAGGCTAGTCCCCTCCAGCCGGTCGGTGCAACGGCGCCACAGGCTGCGGCCGGACACCGTTCTGGCAAGCGGTGCCGTTTGACACCGGGAACAAAGCTCGTCAGTTTCCGCGAAAATCACTGAACGCTGAATAAAAGCGTCTCTGGAAACCCATCGGGAAGGAATTTCGCATGAACCGCATCATGAAGAGCGCGCTGCTGGCCGGTGCCGCCTGGAGCGCGGCGTCGTCGATGGCTATGGCGCAGGACGCCCCGGCCCAGGACCAGGAGGCGACCGCTCTGGACGAGATCGTCGTCACGGCGCGTCGTCGCGACGAACAGCTGAAGGACGTGCCGATCGCGGTTTCGGCCCTCTCGTCTGAGCGTCTGGAGCAGACGGGTGCCGCCGACATCACGGCTCTGCAGCAGCAGACGCCCAACGCCACCGTCCAGGTCGCGCGGGGTTCGAACTCGACCCTGATCAGCTTCATCCGAGGCATCGGCCAGCAGGATCCGCTCTGGGGCTTCGAGCCCGGGGTCGGCCTCTACATCGACGACGTCTATGTCGCCCGTCCGCAGGGTGCCGTGCTCGACATCTTCGACATCGAGCGGATCGAGGTCCTGCGTGGGCCCCAGGGCACGCTCTATGGCCGCAACACCATCGGCGGCGCGATCAAATACGTGACCAAGCGACTGGGCGACGAGCCCAGCTTCCTCGCCCGCGGCACGCTCGGCAGCTACAATCAGATGGACGCCTTGGTCACGGCCTCGGTGCCCCTTGGCGACACCTTCGCCGTCGGCGGCGCCGTCGCCAGCTACAACCGCGAGGGGTTCGGAACCAACCTGTTCACAGGTGAGGACACCTACGACAAGCAGGTGACCGCCTATCGCGCCAGCGCCGAATGGACACCGACGGATCAGCTGTTCGTCCGCCTGGCCTACGACCGGGTCGAAGACGACTCGGCGCCCCGCCACGGTCACCGCGAGGTCCTGTCCACGACCGGCGGCTTTGGCCCGCCGCGCAGCGTCTACAACACCAACGCCGGCATTCGCGGCGAGCAGGAAGTCGTCACCTCGGGCACGTCCCTGACCGCCGAATATGTCGTCAACGACATGCTGACGCTGAAGTCGATCTCGGCCTGGCGCAGCGGCGACACCGCCACCGTCATCGATTTCGACCAGACGCCCCAGCCCTTCCTGGACGTGCCGGCTATCTATGCCGATGAACAGTTCACCCAGGAGCTTCAGGCCGTCCTGCAGGGCGACAACTGGTCGGGCGTCGCCGGCGTCTTCTATCTGGACGGCGAATCCTCGGGCGTGTTCGACACCATCGCCGGCAACCTCGGTCTCGCCATCGCCGCCGCCGGCTATGTGAACACCAAGTCGATCTCGGTCTTCGCCGATTTCAGCTACGACTTCTCGGACCGTCTGCACGCCTCTATCGGCGGCCGTTACACCAAGGACGACAAGGACGCCCAGGTGCTGCGGTTCTTCTATCTGGGTGCGGCCCGCTCTCCCCTGACGGGCGGCACGGCGCGTCCGATCTTCGCCACCCGCACCAACTACATGGCCGACGACAGCTTCGAGGCCTTCACGCCGCGGGTCAGCGTCTCCTACGACTTCACCGATGAACTGACTGGCTACGCCTCCATCGGCGAGGGCTTCAAGTCCGGCGGCTGGGACATGCGCGGCGACGCCGCGCTCGTGCCCCAGACGGTCGATGGCTATCAGCCTGAGACGGTGACCACCTACGAGATCGGCCTGAAGGGCACCGCCTTCGACAACCGTCTGTCGTTCTCGTCGGCCGCCTTCTACTCGGACTACAAGGATCTTCAGATCACGACCCAGCAAGCGGCCACCGCGCCGGCGGTGGGCGTGGCGTCGGTCGTCGACAACGTCGGCCAGGCGACCATCTACGGCTTCGAACTGGAAGGCCGCGCGCTTCTGACGGACAGCCTCACCAGCACCTTCTCGCTCGGCTATCTGAAAAACGAGTTCGACGAGTTCATCACCCTGCTTTCGGGCGCCCCGGTCGATATTTCGGACCTGCGCTCGCCGCAGAATTCTCCGGAATGGTCCGCTTTCTGGGCCGTCACCTGGGCGGGCGATCTGGCTGGCGGCGAGCTGACGGTCACGCCGTCGGTGTCCTACCGGTCCGAGTTCAACCTGTTCGACGCGCCCGATCCGATCCTCGACCAGGAGGGCTACGCCCTGGTCGATCTGGCGGCCATCTGGACGGCCCCCAGCGGTCGCTATCAGATCGCCTTCACCGGCCGGAACCTGACCGACGAGGAGTACAAGATCGGCGGCTACAACTTCGCAGGCGCCACCTTCAACAACTCGATCTCGGCCTTCTACGGCCCGCCGCGCACCTTCTCGGTGTCGGCCACCGTGCGCTACTAGGCGGAGAGACGCGGGCGCGGGGCGGCGGTTCGAACGGACCGCCGCCTTTTTCTTTTTGCACCACCCCCCGGCCCCGCTACGGTCGAGGCAAGGAACGAGAGTCCAGAGGAAGCCCATGACCACCCAGGCCGCGCCGACCCCGATCGAGCGACCCGCGTATCGGGTCTATGTCCTGGGCCTGCTGACGGTGGTCTACACCTTCAACTTCATCGATCGGCAGGTGCTGGCCATCCTGGCCCCCTACATCCAGGCCGAGATGAACTTCACCGACGGCCAGCTGGGGCTGCTCGGCGGCCCGGCCTTCGCTGTCGTCTATTCGACCCTCGCCCTGCCGATCGCCTGGCTGGCCGACCGGGTCAGCCGCACCTCCATCATCGCGACCTCGCTCGCCGTCTGGTCCGGCTTCACCGCCCTGTGCGGGCTGGCGACCGGCTTCACCTTCCTGTTCGGCGCGCGCATGGGCGTGGGCGTCGGCGAGGCGGGCGGGGTGGCCCCCTCCTATTCGCTGGTGGCCGACTATTTCCCCAAGGCCCAGCGGGCGCGGGCGCTGGCGGTCTATTCCTTCGGCGTCTCGATCGGGACGGCGCTCGGCTATCTGTTCGGAGGCCTGCTCGCGGCGGCCATCGACTGGCGCGCGGCCTTCATCGTCCTGGGTCTCGCGGGTGTGCTGCTCGCCCCGATCGTCAAACTGACCATCAAGGACCCCGAGCGCGGCCGCTACGACCGCGAGCCGGTCCCCGAGGGCGTCATCGCCACCCCCGCCCCGGCCCAGAAGGCCGCGTCCTTCGGCGAGGTCTGGGGCATCCTGCTGAAGAAGCCCAGCTTCTGGTTCCTGGCCTTCGGGGCCGCCTGTTCCTCGGTCTACGGCTACGGGGCCGCGTTCTGGTTGCCCAGCTTCTTCCAGCGCAGCCTGGGCATGGAGGGGGCCGAACGGGCCTGGTACATCGCCGGCATCGCCTTCTTCGGCGGCACGATCGGCATCTGGCTGGGCGGCTGGCTGGCCGACAAGCTGGGTCGGGGCGTCAAGCGCAGCGCCTATCCGCTGGTGCCCGCCGTCGGCTTCATCATCGCTGTGCCCCTGTTCTTCCTCGCCATGAACGTCGAGGACAAGACGCTGGCCTTCTTCCTGTTCCTGATCCCCCAGGCGCTCAGCCTGGCGTGGCTGGGGCCGGTGGTCACGGCGGTCCAGCACCTGGTGCCGTCGCACATGCGCTCGACCGCCTCGGCCAGCTTCCTCCTGATCAACAACCTCGTGGGCATCGGCCTCGGCATCTATTTGCTGGGCGCGGTGTCGGAGTATCTGACCCCCCGCTTCGGCGAGGAGGCCCTGCGATATTCGCTGTACGTGGGTCAGTGGTTCTACGGCCTGGCGGCGATCCTGCTGTTCATCTCGGCCCGCAGCCTGAGGCGCGACTGGGTGGATTGAGCCGGGTCACGGTTGCGCCTGCGAAGGCCCCCCGCCTATAAGCGCCGCAACCAATCTCCCCCAGCTACCGGCGGTCCCCCCATGAACATCCACGAATACCAGGGCAAGCAGGTCCTGAAGGGCTTTGGCGCGCCGGTCGCCGAGGGCGTCGCCATCACCTCGGTCGACCAGGCCGAGGCCGCGGCCCGCCAGCTCCCCGGGCCCCTGTACGTCGTGAAATCCCAGATCCACGCCGGTGGGCGCGGCAAGGGCAAGTTCAAGGAACTGGGCCCCGACGCCAAAGGTGGCGTCCGCCTGGCCCGCTCGATCGAAGAGGTCGTGTCGAACGCACGGGAAATGCTCGGCAACACCCTGGTGACTGCCCAGACGGGCGACGCCGGCAAGCAGGTCAACCGCCTCTACATCGAGGACGGCGCCGACATCGCGCGCGAGCTGTACTGCTCCCTGCTGGTCGACCGTCAGCACGGCCGCATCGCCTTCGTCGTCTCGACTGAGGGCGGCATGGACATCGAGGCCGTCGCCCACGACACGCCCGAAAAGATCCAGACCATCGTCATCGACCCCGAAGCCGGCGTCACCGACGCCGACGTGGCCAAACTGAACGCTGCCTTCAAGCTGGACGGTCAGGCTGCCGAGGACGGCAAGACCCTGTTCCCCATCATGTACAAGGCCTTCGTCGAGACCGACATGGCCATGCTGGAGGTGAACCCCCTCATCGTCATGACCGACGGTCGCCTGCGGGTGCTGGACGCCAAGGTCAGCTTCGACGGCAACGCCCTGTTCCGTCACCCCGACATCAAGGAACTGCGCGACGTCACCGAGGAAGACGCCAAGGAGATCGAGGCCTCGGAATGGGACCTCGCCTATGTCGCGCTGGACGGCAATATCGGCTGCATGGTCAATGGCGCCGGTCTCGCCATGGCGACGATGGACATCATCAAGCTGTACGGCAAGGAACCCGCCAACTTCTGCGACGTCGGCGGTGGCGCCGGCAAGGACAAGGTGGCGGCGGCCTTCAAGATCATCACCGCCGACCCGGCCGTCCAGGGCATTCTGGTCAACATCTTCGGCGGCATCATGAAGTGCGACGTGATCGCCGAGGGCGTGGTCGCGGCGGTCAAGGAAGTGGGCCTGAAGGTGCCGCTGGTCGTCCGTCTGGAAGGCACCAATGCCGAGCTGGGCAAGAAGATCCTGAACGAGAGCGGCCTGACCATCCAGTCCGCCGACGACCTCGACGACGCCGCCCAGAAGATCGTCGCGGCGGTCGGCTGAGGCTTTCGCCTCGCCACCGACCGTCCTGCTGACCGACCCCATTCAAGGCTGACCCCATGTCCATCCTCGTCAATCGCGACACCAAGATCATCGTCCAGGGCCTGACCGGCAAGACCGGCGGGTTCCACACCGAACAGGCGCTGGCCTACTACGGCACCCAGATGGTCGCCGGCGTCCACCCGTCGAAGGGCGGCCAGACCTGGACCGGCTCGAACGGCGAGAGCCTGCCGATCTATGCCTCGGTCGCCGAAGCGAAGGACGCCACCGGCGCGACCGCCTCGGTCATCTATGTGCCGCCCGCAGGCGCGGCCGACGCCATCCTGGAGGCCATCGAGGCCGAAGTGCCCTTCATCACCTGCATCACCGAGGGCATTCCGGTGCTGGACATGGTGCGGGTCAAGGCGCGGCTGGACCGCTCCAACTCCCGGCTGCTGGGCCCCAACTGCCCCGGCGTCCTGACCCCCGAAGAGTGCAAGATCGGCATCATGCCGGGCTCCATCTTCAAGAAGGGCAATGTCGGCATCGTCTCGCGCTCGGGCACCCTGACCTATGAGGCGGTGTTCCAGACCACCAACGAGGGCCTGGGCCAGACCACGGCCGTCGGCATCGGCGGCGACCCGGTCAAGGGCACCGAGTTCATCGACATGCTGGAGATGTTCCTCGCCGACCCGGAAACCCAGTCGATCATCATGATCGGCGAGATCGGCGGCGGGGCCGAGGAAGACGCCGCCCAGTTCCTAATCGACGAGGCCAAGAAGGGCAGGAAGAAGCCCATGGCCGGCTTCATCGCCGGTCGCACCGCCCCCAAGGGCCGCACCATGGGCCACGCCGGCGCGGTCGTCTCGGGCGGCAAGGGCGACGCGGAATCCAAGATCGCGGCCATGGAGGCCGCCGGCATCAAGGTCTCGCCTTCGCCCGCGCGGCTGGGCAAGACGCTGGTGGAAGTGCTGAAGGGCTGACAACCTTCCCTCTCCCGGCGGGAGAGGGCTTGAGGCTCGGAGAGCGCAGCGATCCGCAAAGCCGAAAGGGTGAGGGATTACAGTGGGAGCCGGTGAGGGCAGAACCCCTCACCCTTTCACGCAAGTCCGATCGCTGACGCTCTCGGGCGTTCAAGCCCTCTCCCTCTGGGAGAGGGTCTAAGTCCCCTGCAGCTGCTGCTTCACCCGTTCCGCCAGCGTCTTGATGTCCAGGGGCTTCGGCAGGAACGACACCCCGGCCTCGTCCTGCAGCAGGTCCGAGAAGTCGCTCTCGGCATAGCCCGAGATGAACATCACCGGCGCGTCGCCCAGGAACGGTCGGGCCTTCTTCAGCAGGCTCGGCCCGTCCAGCCCCGGCATGATGACGTCGCTGATCAACATATCGATCTGGCCGGCCCATTCCTCGGCCAGCGCCAGGGCTTCCTCCCCGTCGGCGGCCTCGATCACCTCATAACCGCGCTGACGCAGCAGGCGGGCGGCGATGCCGCGCACGGCCGCCTCGTCCTCGACGAACAGGATGCGGCCGTTGCCCGACAGGTCGCGCGGCGCGGCCCGGGTCTTGGCCTCGACCGGCGCGACCTCGGTCAGCTCCTGTGCCGTCGCGGCGGGCAGGAAGATGCGGAAGGCGGCTCCGGCGCCGTCGATGTTGGTCACGGCGATATGGCCACCCGCCTGCTGGGCGATGCCATAGACGGTGGCCAGCCCCATGCCGGTGCCCTCGTTCACCGCCTTGGTGGTGAAGAAGGGCTCGAAGATCTTGTCGAGCAGGGCGGGCGGAACGCCGGGGCCGGTGTCCGAAACCTCGATCAGGGCGCTGTCCTCGGCGGGCGCGTCAAGCCAGCCGGCGGCGCGGGCCTCGCTTTGCGTCAGGCGGCGGGTGCGGATGGTGACGACGGCGTCGCCAGGCGCCACCACCCCGCGCATCGCGTCGCGCGCATTGACGGCCAGGTTCATCACCGCCGTCTCCAGCTGGGACTTGTCGGCCAGCACCACCGGCAGGTCCCGGCCATAGTCGGTCTCCAGCCGCACGTCCTCGCGCAACAGCCGCCGCAGCAGAACCGCGAACTCCCCGACCAGTTCGCCCAGGTCCAGCCGCTCGCGCCGGACGGTCGACTTCCTCGAGAAGGCCAGCAGCTTGCGCACCAGGTCCGCCGCCCGGATGCCCGTCTGGCGGATCTGGTTCAGCCCCTCATAGGACGGATCGCCGACCGGATGCCGCTCCAGCAGCTCCGACAGCTGCAACTGGATCGCCGTCAGCAGGTTGTTGAAATCGTGGGCCACGCCGCCCGCCAGCTGGCCCACGGCCTGCATCTTCTGGGCCTGCGACAGCTGCAGCTCCATCGACTTCTGGGTCGAGACGTCGAACAGCCAGACGCGACGCTTGTCGCCCTCGGGGGCCACATACAGGTGCAGGCTCCGGTCGGGGTGCGCGCGGGCGACCAGTTCGATCGGCCCTGACGACCCCTCGGCCAGACGCTTCCGCGCCTCGGCGACGCCCGCGGGGTCAAACAGATGGCCGAAGGCGGCGTTCCTCGCCGCCGCCGGGCCGGTCAGGACCGCCAGCGCCGGGTTCGCTTCCTCTGCATGCCCCGCGAACAGGTCCTCGCCGCCGATCACGGCCGAGCCGAACGGAGCACCCGCCGCCATGGCGCGCCCCTCTCCGGCCGCCGCGACGTATCCGGTCGCCGCCGCCGGTGCCGGTGCCGGCGAATGGGTCAGAGCCGCCTCGGGGGCCTCGCGCACAAGGAACCGCCCGGCCCCCGCCTGTCCGATCAGGACCTCGATCTCGCGATCCCCGATGGTGACGATGGCCCGGCCCTGCTGCCCCGACCGGGCCTGGGCGAAGGCCATGTACAGGGCCTGGGCCGACCCGCCCCTCGGCAGGGCGGTGGTGGCGCCGTTCTGCTCGGCCCAGGCCCCATTGAAGGCCAGCACCTGTCCGGAGGCCCACACCAGGGCCGCGGGCTCGGCCATCGCGTCCAGCATCTCGACCGCCACGTCGCCGTCCGGCCGCGCTGGTCGGCGCACCTCCTGCCGCCCGAAGGCGAACAGGCCTAGCAGCGCCACCGCCGCCACTGCGATCATCAGGATCATGTGCGGCGTCGTCACCGGTCCGGCCTGAAAGGCGGGCCAGGCCAGGGCCGCGACGGCCACGGTGAACCCCAGCGTCATCAGCACCAGGGACAGATCGAAACGGCGGGGGGACGTGGTCACGGAGCGCGGCTCCCGGAGCGAATCAGTTCGCCAGTCTCCTCCCTGTCGGCCACTTGGCCAATGGGGAGGGCGCTCACCGCCCCTTCCGCTTCTGCATCACGAACCCGATGACCTTGGCCGCCGCCTCGAAATGCTCGCGCGGGATGGTCTCGTCGATGTCGACGGCGGCATAGAGGGCGCGGGCCAGGGGCACGTTCTCGACGATCGGCACGGCATGCTCGCGCCCGACCTCGCGGATGCGCAGCGCCACGGCGTCGACGCCCTTGGCCACGCAGATGGGCGCCGGATCGCCCTTGTCGGGCTCATAGCGGAGCGCCACCGAATAGTGGGTCGGGTTGGTCACGATCACCGTCGCGGTCGGCACGTTCTGCATCATCCGCTGACGGCTGCGCTGCATGCGGATCTGCTTCAGCTTGGCCTTGACGTGCGGGTCGCCCTCGGACTGCTTGAACTCCTCCTTCAGCTCTTCCTTGGACATCCGCTGGCGCTTGGCGAAGCGCATCTTCTGCCAGATGAAGTCGCCCCCGGCGGTCAGAACCAGGAACACGATCGTCGAGGCCATCAGGGCGATCATCAGGTCGCGCGCCAGCGGCAGGATGGTCGCCGGATGCATGGCGGCTATGTTCTCGAACTCGCGCATGTGCGGCTTCAGCACCATCCAGCAGATCACCGACACGGCGATCAGCTTGAGCAGGGTCTGGGCGAACTGCATCAGGCCGTCGGGTCCGAAGATGCGCTTGAACCCCTTCAGCGGGCTGACCTTCTCCCATTTCGGCTTCATCTTTTCGGCCGAGAAGATCAGCCCGCCGGTCTGGAACACATTGCCGCCGACCCCGCCCAGGATGGTCGCCAGCATGATGGCCCCCAGGAAGGGCGCCACGGCCCACAGGGCCTTCATGCCGATCTCGACCCCCGCCCCCGCTTCCAGCCCGCCGATCATTCGGTGGGGTGCGGCGATGAAGGGCAGCAGGGCCTCGCCTATCGCCGTGGCGAAATAGCCGCCCCCCATGACGATGACGGCCGTGGCACCGAGCAGGCTGAGGGCCGGGGCGACGTCGGCGGACTTCGCGACGTCGCCCTTCTTTCGCGCTTCGGCGAGTTTGTGGGGTGTCGCCTCTTCTGTTTTTGACTCGGGATCGGCGTCTTCAGCCACTGACGCCTCCGGACGACACGAACAGATTGGCCAGGCTGCGGTAGCGGTCGATGAAGACCGTCCCCAGCACGCCCAGCGACAAGGCGAACACCGACAGCCCCAGGATCACGCTCAGGGGGGCGGCGGCGAAGAAGATCTGGAACGCCGGCATGACCCGCCCCACCAGGCCGGATGCGAGGTTGAAGATCAGGGCGAACACGATCACGGGCGCCGCCAGCTGGACGCCCAGCAGGAAGCTGTCTCCCACGGTCCGCACCGCCAGCTCGGTGAAATCCCCTGTCACCAGGGGCCGCACCGGCGCGATCAGCTCATAGGACCCCACCAGCCCGGCGATGAACAGGTGATGGGTGTCGGTGGCGAAGATCAGCACCGTCCCCAGCAGCATCAGGAAGGCCGCGATGGTCGTGCCCGGCTGGGCCTGCAGCGGATTGGTGGTTTGGGCGAAGCTGAGCGTGGTCTGCAGCGACACGATCTCGCCCGCCACGGCCAGGGCGGAGGTGAACACCCGCAGGACCGCGCCGATGGCCAGGCCGGTGATGACCTCGCGCAGGATCCAGCCGACCGCCGAGCCGAGGCTGTCGGGCAGCGGCGGCAAGGCCCCGCCGACCACCGGCCAGATCACCAGCGCCACGACGAAGGCCAACGACAGTCGGATGCGCGGCGGCACATAGCTCTCGCCGATGCCGGGCAGGCTCAACAGCACCGCGCCCACGCGCGCGAAGACCAGGCCGCCGGCCCAGACCTGATCGGCGGTGGCGTAAGGTTCCATGGCCTCGCGCTACATCCCCGAGATGCGGGCGGCGATCTGTTGCATGAAGGCGCCCAGCAGCCCCCCCATCAGCGGCAGGAACAGCAGGAGCGAGATGAAGATGGCGATGATCTTGGGCGCATAGACCAGCGACTGTTCCTGGATCTGCGTCAGGGCCTGGAACAGGCCGATGCCGACACCGACCACCAGCCCGACCAGCAGCACCGGCGCGCACAACTGGATCGTCAGCCACAGGGCGTCGCGGCCCACGTCCAGAACTTCCGCGCCGCTCATCGCCCGCACTCCCGATCTACTGGGCAGAAAATGCCGGGACCGTGGTTAACGGCGGGTTACGGAGGTGGCCCGTCCCTTGCGCGGAAGGTTCCCGAACAGGGGTTTTCCATGGCCTGGAGCGCGATTTCGACCCGAAACGAGACACCGCCCATCGCGCGCGGCGGGTGGCTCGACGCGCTGCGGTTCATCGTGGCCTCGCTTATCATCCTGCATCACTTCCAGGCTGCGGGCCCGGTGCCCCTCGCCGAGGCCCTGCATCCGGTGTTCGAGCGCGGCGGCTTCCTGCTGACCAACTTCTTCCTGATCGACTCGGGCTACGTTCTGATGCGGGTCTATGGCGGCGCGGTCGGGACGGGCCGGATGTCGGCCCCCGACTTCTTCATCAAGCGCTTCCTTCGGGTCTATCCGGCCCATCTGATCATGGGGCTGGGGTTGGTGGCCCTGGTCGTCGTCGGCGGGGCGGTGGGAATCGCGCCCCGGAACCCCGAATGGTTCGCCTGGGACCAGTTGCCGGCGCAGCTGACGCTGACCCAGGCCTTTGGCGTTTACGGCGGTCTCGGCTGGAACGCGCCCAGCTGGTCGATCTCGGCCCTGCTCGGTTGCTACGTCGCCTTTCCCTGGATTTTGACGGCGCTTCGGCGCGCCGGACCGTGGACCGCCCTGATCGCGGCGGCGGGCCTGTATCTGCTTGCCAACGAGGCGACGCTGGGGCTGTGGGGCTATCCCGTCTACCAGATGCCGATGATGTACGGCGTCTGGCGCGCCCTGCCGCTGTTCGCGCTCGGCATGGCGCTGGCCGTGGTGTCGGAGCGGGTGTTCGTCGCGCCTCGCCTGGCGCGGATCGTCGGAGTGTCCGCGGCCGTCGGGCTGGCGATCGTCCAGGCCTTCGACAAGCACGCCCTGATCTCGATCGCCTTCATCTCGCTGATCCTGCTGGCGGCCGGGGCCATCCCGGTGACCCGCCCGTCGAAGTGGGTGGAAAAGGCCAGCGTCTTCTCCTTCGCCATGTTCATCTCCAACGAGCCGGTGCGGATCGTCTGGTTCGGCGTGGTCAATGTGCTGGTCGCCCGCTTCGCCCTGCCGGTCGGGGTGCAGTGGGGCCTTTGGGCCGCAGGGGTGGCGGCGGCCTTCGTGTTCGCCTTTGCCTTCCACGCGTGGGTCGACCAGCCGATCCAGAACCGGATCAAGGGGTGGCTGGCGCGGCGTCGGACGGCTCGGTGTCCGGTCGAAGCCGGGCCGGTGGTGTCTCTGGAAGGCTAGTCGCCGCTGTTCAGGTGCAGGATGTTGCCGTCCGGGTCCTTGAACCAGACCATGCGGAAGTCGCCCATGCGATGGATACCGTCGGCATAGGTCGCGCCGTCCATCTCATAGCGCTCAAACGTCACGCCCTTGTCGGCCAGATCCGCCGCGATGCGCTCGATCTGGTCCCCGACGGCCCAGACGACCGCGTTCGCGCGATTGGTCCCGGCGAATTCCGACACATAGACGACCAGATGGGTGTCGCCCGTCTGGAAGACCGACACGTCGCCTTCGCTGTCGGGACTCAGGGTCAGGCCCAGGGTCTCGCCATAGAACGCCCTGGCCCGGTCAATGTCGCGGACGGCGACGATGGCGGAGGAGTTTCGGGCTTTCAGCATCTCTGATCTCCGGCGGTGGTGCTTGAGAAGCGTCCGGAGGGCGTCGCCGTTCCCGCTTGCGGGCGGGCGGCGAACCATGCCCTTGATCGGTCATGAGCGGCGATCGTCTGAGGGACGTGTTCATCACCGGAACGGGCGCGTTCCTGCCGGGCGAGCCCGTCGGCATCGAGGCGATGGAGGATTTCATCGGCCGGATCGGCGGGCGATCCTCGGCGGTCGGGCGGCGCGCCCTGCGCTGGAACGGGGTCCAGACGCGCCACTATGCCCTGACGCTCGAGGGGGTGCCGCTCTATTCCAACGCCTCCATGACCGCCGACGCGCTGCGGGCCGCGCTGGACGACGCCGGCCTGTCGCCGAACGACCTGGACTTCTTGTCCACCGCGACGACCCAGGGCGACTATCTGGTGCCCGGCCACGCGGCGGCCGTCCACGGCGAGCTGGGCTCCGGCCCGCTGGAGATCGCCAGCCACCAGTCCGTCTGTGCGTCGGCCCTGACCGCGCTCAAGCACGCCTGGCTCACCGTCCGCGCTGGCGAGGCCGAAGTCGCCGCCGCAGCGGCTGGAGAGTTCAGCTCCCGCTGGTTCCGGCCCGCCTTCTACGAAGGCACCGCCCTGGTCGACGCCAAGGGCCGGGCCCGGATGGAGGCGGACTTCCTGCGCTTCACCCTGTCGGACGGCGCGGGCGCGGTGGTGCTGGAGCCGAAGCCCCGCAGCGACGGCCTGTCACTGAAGATCGAGTGGGTCGACCTGACCTCTCTGGCTGGCGCCTTCGACCCGTGCATGTGGGCCGGTTCAACCTTCGCCGACCGCTCCGACATGCGCTCGGCCTGGAGCCACGCCGGGCCCGTGGCGGCTCATGCCACCGGCGCGGTGGCCCTCGTTCAGGATTTCGAGCTCCTGAAGATCGTGATCCGCGCCTGGATCGGCGTCTGGCTGGAGAAGGTCGACACGGGCCGCATCGACCCCGCCCGGGTCGACCACCTGCTGTGCCATTATTCCGCGCGATCCCTGCGCGAAGAGATCGTGGGTCTTCTGGAAAGCACCGCCGCCATGATCCCCGAGGAGAAGTGGTTCTCGAACCTGTCCAGCGTCGGCAACATCGGCGCGGCCTCGATCTGGGTCATGCTGGACGCCTTCCTGAAGTGCGGGCGGGCGAAGCGGGGCGAACGGGTGCTGCTGATCGTGCCCGAGAGCGGAAGGGCCATGGTGGGGTTCGCGATGTGCGAGGTGGTGTGATGGCGGACGGCGCAAGGATCGACGACCCCGTCGCGGACACGCTGCGCAAGCTGGCCTTGGTCTTCACCGACTTCGAACAGCGGCTGGAGGCGACGCCCCTGATCAGGAAGCTGACCCGGGGGCGGTTCGAACGCGAAGACTACCACGCCTTTCTCATCAACCTTCGCCAGCAGGTGAAGGACGGGGCGCTGTGGATGTCACGCGCAGCCTCCAATATCGGCGAGGATCATCTGGAGCTGCGCTCGACCCTGATGCGACACGCCGTGACCGAGCACCGCGACTTCCGCCTGCTGGAGGCCGACTTCGTGGCGGCCGGCGGCGACCTGTCGGTGATCCGGAGCGCCCCCAAGAACGTCGGGTCCGAGGCGCTGTCGGCCTGGATGTTTCACGAGGCGTCGAAGCCCGACCCCTTCGGCCTGCTGGGCGCCATGTTCGTCATCGAGGGCCTGGGCTCCATCAAGGCCGCGCCCTGGGGCCGTCTGGTCAAGGACCGGCTGGGCCTGCCCGACGAGGCCGTGCGGTTCCTGCTCTATCACGGCGAGAACGACGCCGAGCACATGGCCGAGTTCGAACAGATGCTGCGCATGGTCCTGCCCGCCCCAGAGGTGGCCGAGCGGATCGTGACGACGGCGAAGGTGACCGCCCGTCTCTATGCCCTGCAGATCGAGGAGATCGGGGCGTGAGCCTGTCCGACGGCGGCGCCGCCTGGAAATCCGACCCCTTCGATCCGCGCCGCTACGACGCGCGCGATCCGGATCCGTGGCTGGCGCTCTACCTGGACCATTCCCTGCCGATCGATCCGGGGGCCAAGCGGGCGCTCCTGATGGGCGCGCGGTCCTGGTCGCGACGCTGGCTGTTCCCGGTCAGTCGCCCGCTGGTCTTCCTGTTCTTCGCCCTGGTGAAGGTGCTGCGCGCGATCTCGCCGCGCTATCCGAACCTGAACGGCCTGCTGCACAAGTCCATCCACTGGGGCCTGCGGACCTTCGGCAGTCCGGAGTGCAACACCCTGATCCTGCGTCACTTCCATGTGGGCACCGAGCTCCTGGCCTTCATGAAGGCCAACGCCGGCATCGACCCCGCCCTGGTCCAGACTGTTCCGCTGAGGCCGCTGACGCTGAAGGCCCTGGAGGAAAACGTCTTCCTCCAGCACGACCTGAACGTCTTCAACTTCATCATCGAGCTGAACCTGGCGCTCCGCACCGCCGGCAAGGAGATCACCCCGCCCGAGCGCGTGGACTTCTCGATGATCTCCGACATCGACCCGGCGTTCGAGGCCTTCCCCACCGGCCCGCTGAACAAGATCGACATTCAGACGGCGGTGGAGTTCTACACCCCGCTGTATGCCCTGATGCTACCGCGCGCCGACTTCATGCGCGCCAGCCATTCGCTGCAGCTGGACGAGATCGTCGGCATCTACATCGGCCGCATCCTCGGCACCGACTACCACATGAGCTTCGTCAAGAACGGCCATCCGCTGGTCGCACTGTCGACGCTTCAGGCCGGCTACCGGCTGATGATGCACGGCCTGGACTGCGAGGCCATGCACGGCTGGTTGCGGCTGCTGAAGGCGCGCCAGGCAGCGGGCCTGCCGCTCGATCCCCGCGACCCGACCGGCGGGCCGGCGCTGGGCTAGGGCTGGAGCGCGACGCTCACGCTCTCGGCCGTCAGACGGGTGGCCAGGGCCTGGATCGCCGCCTCGACCGCCTCGGCGTCGCGGCCTCGCACGACCAGATTGGTCCCGATCTCGCCCTCCGACCCGGCCCCGAACGGATAGCTGCCGAACGACAGATCGCGCGTCGCGCGGGCCGCCTCGGCCAGGGGCGCGGCGATGACGCCTTCGCCCACGCCACTCACCCGCAGGGTCCGCGCATGGACGACCGCCCCGGTCCTCAGGCGCGGCGCGACGTCCTCCAGCATGGCCGTCATGATCTTGGGCACCCCGGCCATGACGAAGACGTTGCCGATCTGGAACCCCGGCGCGTCCGTTACCGGATTGGCGATCAGGACGCCGCCGTCCGGAATGCGCGCCATGCGCCTCCGCGCTGCGTTAAGTTCATCGCCATAGCGGCGCTCGAGGATCGCCAGGGCCTCGGGATGCTCGTCGATCCCGACCTCGAACGCCCGCGCCACGCAGTCGGCGGTGATGTCGTCGTGGGTCGGGCCGATCCCGCCGGTGGAGAAGACATAGTCGTGGGCGGTCTTCAGGGCGTTCAGGGCCTCCACGATCTGCCCGGGCCGGTCACCGACGGTGCGGGCCTCCATCAGGTCGATCCCCAGCGCCGACAGAAACCGCGCGATCGTGTTCAGATTGGTGTCGGCCGTCCGCCCCGACAGGATCTCGTCGCCGATGATCAGGACGGCGGCGGTGGGGGCGGGGCTGGCGGTCATGGCTCTGACCTAAGCCGTTGGGGGCCGCGCGCAAGCCCGTGCGACACGCGGGCCTCAAACCGCTTGAGGTTCTGTGCTAGGCTCGCCATCTGAGCCTGACACGCGGCCCCGACGGGCCGCCCGAGACCCTGCTGATGTACGAAACGCCCGATCTGGACACCGAGACCTTCACACGCACCAGCGCGATCCGCCTGTACGCGCCCGCGGATTTCGAGGGCATGCGCGCCGCCGGACGGCTGGTCGCCGAGGCGCTGGACATGATCGCGCCCTACGTCGTGCCCGGCATGACGACGGGAGAGATCGACGATCGCATCCGCCAGTTCACGGTCGACAACGGCGGCCTTCCCGCCTGTCTCGGCTACAAGGGCTATATGAAGACCGTCTGCACCTCGATCAATCATGTGGTGTGCCACGGCATCCCCGGCGACCGGGTGCTGAAGGACGGCGACATCGTCAACATCGATCACTCGGTCATCGTCGACGGCTGGCACGGCGATTCCAGCCGCATGTATTCGGTCGGCGCCATCAACGGCCGAACCAGGAAACTGGTCGATGTGACCTATGAGGCGCTGGCCCTCGGCATCGAACAGGTCAAGCCGGGAAACACCTTCGGCGACATCGGCTACGCCATCCAGCGCCACGTCGAGGCCAACCGCATGTCGGTCGTGCGCGACTTCTGCGGCCACGGCATCGGCCGGCTGTTCCACGACAGCCCCAACGTCCTGCACTATGGCCGAAAGGGCGAGGGCGCGGTGCTGAAGCCAGGCATGTTCTTCACGATCGAGCCGATGGTGAACCTGGGCAAGCCGCACGTGAAGGTCCTGTCCGACGGCTGGACCGCCGTGACCCGTGACAAGTCCCTGTCGGCCCAGTGCGAGCACTCGGTCGGCGTGACCGAGGACGGCGTCGAGATCTTCACCCTCAGCCCGGCGGGCCTGTTCCGCCCGAACTGAACCCCGGGCGCGCAACCTTTGCGCCCCGACCTGCGAAACTGGACAGGTCTAGACGCTTGGGGCCGCCGCAATGATCCGAACCCTCTTCGCAGCGATGGCCGCGTCCCTGGTTTCGGCCGTGCCGGTATCGGCCCAGGACGTGCGGCTGTCGGGGCAGGACGGCACGACCGTCGTCGTCACCGCCGCAGAGGTCGCGGCCCTGCCGCGCCAGCGCTTGTCCCTGACCGCGCATGGCGAGACCCACCTCTACGAAGGGCCAACCCTGGCCTCGGTGCTGGAGCGCGTGGACGCGCCCTTGGGTGAGCGACTCCGGGGCCCCGCCCTCACGACCTACGTCGTCGTGCGGGCGGCCGACGGTTATGCGGTGGTCCTGTCCCTGGCCGAGATCGATCCGGCCATGAGCCCGACCGCCGTCATCCTCGCCGACCGGGCCGACGGCCTGCCCCTGTCAGCGGAAGAGGGGCCGCTGCGCATCGTGGTCGAAGGCGACGCCCGCCCTGCGCGATCGGTGCGCCAGGTGACCGCGATCGAGGTCCGCGCGCCCTGACCCGCAACGATTGACTCCGCCCCCCTCGCGCGCCCAGCCTGCGCCCACAGGGGGACACGATCCATGCGGACGATACTGGGACTGTGCGCGGCGCTGACGCTCGGAGCCTGCGCGAGCGTGCCCACCGACGTGGACCCCGAAACCGCCGCCTGGTGGCGCACGACCGGTGTCCTCTCGGCCGATGAGATGGAGGGGCGCGACACCGGCTCGGCGGGCTACGACCGCGCCGCCGCCTATGTCGCCCAGCGCTTCGCCGCCGCCGGCCTGACCCCGGCCGGAGAGAACAGTAGCTTCTTCCAGCGCCTGACTTTCGACGAGATCGAGGTGGTGCCCGAGGGCACGACGATCTCCGTCACTCACGCCGGCGGTACTGCGCGCCCTCTGCGCTTCCTGCACGAGGTCTCGGTCACCCCGACCTGGGGCCTGACCGAGCGGCTGGACGCGCCGCTGGTGTTCCGGGGCTATTGCGCGCCGTCCGACATGGCCGGGGTCCGCGGTGCGATCGTCGTCTGTTTCGGCGCGCGCCGGGCGGGCCAGACCACAGGCGGCGAACGCATGCGCGCCGCGACCGAGGCCGGGGCGGTGGCCATCGTCACCGTCGACGACATGGGTTTCACGGTCGAGCCGCCACGCTGGCCTCTTGCTTATGCCCGCAGCGTGGTCCTGGCCGACAGCCCGCGCAACCGCTCCCTCCCCAGTCTGCGCCTCAGTGCCCCGGCCTTCGTCGCCATGGCCGAGGCGGCCGGACAGGACGGCACCGCGATCCTGGCCAGCGGGGCGCGCGGCGAACCCATGGCGGCGTTCGACCTCGACGCCCGGCTCCAGGCCCGGTTCGTCACGCGCGAGCGGCGCACGACTTCGGACAATGTCCTGGCCGTCCTGCCCGGCACCGACCCGGCCCTGGCCGACCAGCCGGTGCTGCTGATCGCCCACCTCGACGGCTATGGCTACGGCACCCCGGTGGACGGCGACGGCCTCTACAACGGGGCGCTGGACGACGCCGCCTATGTTGCAACCCTGATCACCCTGGCCGAGCGTCGGCAGGGTCGCGGCCACCGTCGTCCGGTGGTGTTCGCCGCCGTCACGGGCGAGGAGAAGGGCCTGCACGGCTCGCGCTGGCTGGCGACCCACCCGACCCCGAACGCGCCCATGCCGGTCGCGGTGCTGAACCTGGATCAGCTGCGCCCCCTCTATCCCCTGACCATCCTGACGACCCTGGCGCTGGAGGATTCGACCCTGGGCCAGACGGTTCGCGACATCGCCGGACCGATGGGGATCGAGGTCCGCCCGGATCTGGAGCCCGAGCGCGGCCTGCTGCGCCGCTCGGACCACTGGCCCTTCATGGAGCGCGGCGTCCCTGCGCTCAGCTTCCTGTTCGGTTTCGACCCGGGCACCGAGGCGGAAGGCCGCTACCGCGACTGGTATCGCCGCCGCTACCACGCGCCCCAGGACGACATGAGCACGCCGATCGATTTCCAGGCCCAGACGGACTTCCACCGCTTCTGGTTCACCCTGGTCGAGCGTGTCGCCGACGCCGACGCCCCGCCGCATTGGCTGCCCGACAGCCCGAACCGCCCGCGGGATTGACCATGCCATCTAGACGTTCCGCCTTTGTTCTGACATCGTAGCGGGGCGGGACGGGTTCAAAGGCGGGGTCGATCATGCAGGCCGGTGCGACGGTTCTTTCCTTTCCGGAGCGGGCGACGGCGGTCGCGCCGCCGGTCGAGATCACGCGGGCCCCGCCCCATCACGCCGGCCACCGCGAGCGGCTGCGCCGCCGCGCCCGCACCGCCGGCCTGACCCATCTGCCGGACTATGAACTGCTGGAGCTGTTCCTGTTCCGCAGCCAGCCGCAGGGCGACGTCAAACCGATCGCCAAGGCCCTCCTGACCCGGTTCGGCTCTCTGGCGGCGGTCCTGGCCGCCTCGGTCGAGGATCTGATGACCGTCCGCGCCGAGGACACCCGGGGCCGCGCCAAGGGCATCGGCATGGAGACGGCGCTGGACCTGGCCGCCCTGCACGAGGTCACCCAGCGCGTCGCCAAGGAACCGGCCACGAAACGCACGGTCATCTCGTCCTGGACCGCGCTGCTCGCCTATGTCCGCGTCGCGCTCCAGCACGAGCCGCGCGAGCAGTTTCGCGTCCTGTACCTCGACAAGAAGAACCAGCTGATCCTCGACGAGGTCCAGAACCGCGGCACGGTCGATCATGCCCCGGTCTATCCGCGCGAGGTCGTCCGGCGCGGGCTGGAAGTCAGCGCCGCCGCCATGATCCTGGTCCACAACCACCCGTCGGGCGACCCGACCCCCAGCCGCGCCGATATCGACATGACCAAACTGATCGTGGCCGCCGCCAGGGCCCTTTCGGTCGAGGTCCACGACCACCTGATCGTCGGCCGCGAAGGCGTCACCAGCTTCAAGCAGCTGGGGCTGATGTAGAGCGAGTCTTGGCAGACCCTACTCCGTCATCCTCGGACTTGATCCGAGGATCAGACCGTCCGCGACACGGACAAGAGGGTAGCCCGGCGACCCTGCCTCGCATCGTCGAATGATGGCGCTGTGCATTCGATCCTCGGATCAAGTCCGAGGATGACGGTATGGGCCGGGCCGTTGTGAACCAAATCTACCAGACTAGGACGTCCAGCCGGGTCAGAACCGCGTGGTCAGCGTCAGCCGCGCGTTCCGGGGTGCGCCGGTCGAGATGTTGGCGTTGTTGTGGGCGTCGGGGAAATAGGTCTCGTTCAGCAGGTTCTCGACGTTCAGCTGGACCTGCACCCGGTCCGACAGATCGTAGAAGGCGGCGGCGTCGACGCGGATGAAGCCGGGCAGGCGGGTCGTGGCGGCGCTGGTCCGGATCGCGGCGAACTGGTCGGACTGGTGGGTGACCCCGAGGCCCAGACCCAGCCGGTCGTTGACCTCGAACCGGTTCCACAGGCTGAACTGCTGCTCGGGCACCTGGGCCAGTCGCACGAAGGCGTTGCCGGCCAGCACGGCGTCCTGCCAGGCATAGCCGGCGCTGACCTGCCAGCGGTCGGTGATGTTGCCCGTCGCCGACAGCTCCAGTCCCTCTGTGCGGGTCTCGCCGACGTTGATGCTCAGGGTCGGATTGGCCGGATCGGGCGTCGTGGCGTTGGTCCGCTCCAGCTGGAACAGGGCGGCGGTCACGATCAGGTTCGGCCGCGCCTGCCACTTCACCCCGACCTCGGTATTGTTGAACCGCTCGGGCTCCAGGTTCTGCTGCGCCGTCGTCAGGCTCAGGAACTGTTCGCCGGACCGGGGCAGGAAGGACCGGCTGTAGCTGGCATAGAGCGACAGGTTGTCCTGCGGCTTGTAGATCAGACCCAGTCGCGGCGAGACCTTCTCGTCGGTCCGCGCGAAAGGCCGGTCGGGCGTGGGCAGCAGATCGAGCCCGTCGATGTCGAACCGGTCGAACCTCAGGCCCGCCACGATGTCGAACCGGTCGCCGACGCTGATCTGGTCCTGCACATAGGCCGACAGGGTCTCGACCGTCGACGTCGTCTCGCGCGCCAGGGCTCCGAACGTCACGGTCGGAAACACCGGATTGGTCAGGCTCAGGTTGGGGTTCGACAGGCTGCCGTTGCGGCGCGCGTTGGCCGTGGACTGGTCGCCGTATTCCAGGCCAAACAGGATGCGGTGGTCCAGCGGTCCGGTGGCGACTTCCCACAACAGGTTGGACTGGACCTGCAGGGTCTCGCGCGTCGTCGCGTCCGTATAGGCCGACAGAGGCACGGTTCCCGTCTGGCTGGTCGCGGCCCCGCCGGGGAAGACATTGGTGTAGACCTTGTCGAAATCGCCATACAGAACCGTCGTCGAGACCGACAGGCCGGGGGCCAGGTCGCCGTCGATCCGCCCCTTCAGGATATTGGCTTCCAGCGTCGTGCGATTGATGTCCGGAATCCCGAAGAACCGGTCGCGGTAGCCTTCCAGCGGCCGTCCGTTCAGCGACGGCACGCCCCGGTCCGTAGTGCGGTCGTCGTCGACGTATTCATAGGACAGGCCCGCCCGCCATCCGCCGCCCAGGTCCGCCGCCAGATAGGGGTTCACCGCGAACCGCTGGCCCTCGTAGAAGTCCCGATGGTTGCCCAGTTCCTCGTAGACCGCGTTCAGGCGAAAGGCCGCGCTGTCGCCCAGCGGCGTGTTCACGTCGCCCGACACGTCCCACGCCCCGAAACTGTTGGCCGAAACCCGCGACCCGAAGAAGGCGTCCGCCGAACTCGGCGTCTTTTGCACCCGATTGACGATGCCGCCACCGCCGCCCCGGCCGAAGATCAGGGCGTATGGGCCCTTCAGCACCTCGACCCGCTCCAGATTGTACAGGCCGCGATAGTACTGAACGTCGTCGCGCACCCCATCGAGGAAGAAGTCGGCCGTGGTGTTCTGGCCCCGCAGGGTGATCTGGTCGCGGTTGCCCTCACCCTGGCCCACGGTCACGCCGGGCACATAGCGCAGCACGTCCGACAGGCTGTAGGCGGCCTGATCGTCCAGTTGCTGGCGGGTCACGACGTTGATGCTCTGCGGCACGTCGATCAGGGGCGTGTCGGTCTTGGTCGCCGTGACCGAGTCGATCGCGACATAGCCCTCGGTCTGGCCGGTGACGATGATTGTGCCCAGGTCGGCGGTCGCATCCTGCGCCAGGACGACGGCAGGCAGGGCGAGCAGCAGGGCGGTCGAGGTCAGAAGCAGACGCATGGAACGAAGGCACCGGAGGGGAAAGGGACGGTCCTCCTACTGCGACGCATTCTTACTTGCAATGGCTGTTGCGACCGCGTCGCATTATGGCGCGTCGCCGGACGGCGTCTCAGGGGTCGGGTTGACCGTCTGTTCTGTCTGCAACGGTGCCGGTGGTGGTGGCTGGGGGCGGGATCGAACCGCCGACCTGTGGGTTATGAATCCACCGCTCTAACCATCTGAGCTACCCAGCCCCTGTCCAGGCGAACCTGGCGGTGGCGTCGCGGGCGGGCGAAGGCAGCCGGGCGCGCGAGAGGCGTGCCTATATCGTCCGCGCCCCGCCGGTTCAAGCGATGACTTGGTGCCACCCGCGGCGCGACAGGCCGTCGCGTGTCGTCGGCCCGGGGAACGGTGGCGCTTCGGTCCCGTTCCGGTCATATCCCGACATCGCGTCCAACACCGGAGACTTCCATGCGCCCCCTGCTGCTCGCCGCCACGACCTCCCTTCTCGCCCTCGCCGCCGCCTGCGGTGCCAACGGCGAGCCGACGTCCGCCGCGCCTCAGCAGGCGGGCGCTTCCGTCGAGACGCGCCCGGCCAATGCGCCGGACCAGCAGCCCGCCTTCGCCAACCAGACCCGCGCCCCCGGCGTGACGACCGAACAGGCCCTGGCCCACACAGTGGTCGCTTCCGGCCTGGTCCAGCCCTGGGGCCTCGCCCTGTTGCCCGACGGCCGCTGGCTGGTGACCGAGCTTCAGGGGCGGCTGCGGATCGTCACGGCCGACGGCCAGGTCGGTGAGCCGATCTCCGGCCTGCCCGCCGTCGACGCTGTGGGTCAGGGCGGCCTGCTGGACGTCGTCGTTGGCCCGACCTTCGGCCAGGACCGGATGATCTACTGGAGCTATTCCGAGCGGCGCGAAGGCGGCAACGCCACTTCGGTCGCGCGCGGTGCCCTGTCGGCCGACGGCGGGCGGGTCGAGAACGTCCAGGTCATCTTCCGCGCCGGCCCCGTTTATGACGGCGACAAGCATTTCGGCTCGTCCCTGGCCTTCGACCCGGCCGGTCACCTGTTCATCACCCTGGGCGACCGTTCCGACGCGCCGATGCGGCCGCAGGCCCAGCAGCTGGACAGCCACATGGGCAAGATCATCCGCATCAACGCTGACGGCTCGGTCCCGGCCGACAACCCCTTCGTCGGCCAGGCGGGTGCCCTGCCGGAAATCTGGTCGGTCGGTCACCGGAACGTCCAGGGCGTGGCCATCCAGCCAGGCACCAACGCGGCCTGGACGGTCGAGCACGGCACCCGTGGCGGCGATGAGGTCAATCTGGTCGAGAGTGGCAGGAACTACGGCTGGCCCGAGGTCACCTACGGCATCGAATATCGCGGTGGCCCGATCAACGGCGGCATCACCGCCCGTGAAGGCACCGAACAGCCCGTCTACTACTGGGACCCCAGCATCGCCCCCGGTGGCCAGACCTTTTATTCCGGCTCGATGTTCCCCGCCTGGGAGGGCAACCTCTTGGTCGCCGCGCTGAAGGACAAGCACATCGCGCGCCTGGTGATCGAGGACGGCCGCGTGGTCGGCGAGGAGCGACTGCTGACCGATCTGGGCGAGCGCGTCCGCGACATCGCCGTCGCCCCCGACGGCGCCGTGTGGGCGATCACCGACGAGGACAACGGCAAGCTGGTGCGTCTGGCCGCGCGATAGGGCCCGATCCGGAAAAGTGTGAGCGGTTTTCCGATCAGATCAGGCCCCAGCATCATGCCGGCGGCCGGGGCCGGGAGGGCTATCCGCCCTTCCGGTCCGGCTTGAACGGCACGAAGTTCGAAGGGTGACTGACGACGCGCTCGTGCGCGCGCGACGGCCTCGAGCTGACCAGCATCCCGCCCCACAGGGCGAAGGACATCATGGCGTGCTGGAGGTTCTTGTCCTTGTCGTTCATTCTGGCGTCTCCTTTTGCTGAACGGTCAAAGGAGACGCGTCGTGCGTCGGGGGATTTCACCCTCTCGTCGTTTCGCGTCACGCTGACTTATGGCCCAATGAACGCCGCGGATCAAGTTTTTGCTCCGCAACCGGAGTAGTTTTCGCACATATGTCGTCGATCGGACACGCGGTTCCCAAGGCCATCGCCACGCCCTGCATCAAGGTCTGCGTGGTCGACGGGGCTTCCAGCCTGTGTCTTGGCTGCTACCGGACCCTGTCCGAGATCGGCGGCTGGAGCGCTCTGGACGACGCCGAACGGACCCGGATCATGGCCGATCTTCCCGCCCGGCGGGAGCGGATCGACCCGGCGCTGCGGGGCGACTGACCGCGCGCCGATCGCCGGTCGCGCGTCAACCTTTCGTCAGCCACGTCGCTTCACCGCATCCCAACCGCGTCCTGTCATTGAGGGTGCAGGCCGCAGAAGCGGTCCGGCCGCGTGGATGGGTTCCTGGTGCGTTTCGACCTTCAGTCCGCAGTCGTCATGGGCACGGCGACCCTGTCGTCCCTGACCGTCGCCTGGTGGTTCACCCATCGGGAGCCGCAGGTGGCCGAGGCCGCCGTGCCGACGCCGACCCATGCCGCCTCCCTGTCTGTGCCCGCCTCCGGCCAGGCCGCCCAGATCGCCCGCTCGCCCGATGGCCACTACTGGGCCCAGGCCGACATCGAGGGTCGCGCCGTCCGCATGCTGGTCGACACCGGCGCCAGCGTGGTCGCCCTGACGCGCGAGGACGCCCTGCGCCTGGGCCTGCGCCTGAAGCCCGCCGACTTTACCCAGACGGTCGAGACCGCGTCCGGCCCCGTCATGGCGGCCGCGATCGAGCTGGACCACGTCGCCGTCGCCGGGGCCCGGGTCGAGAAGGTCCGCGCCCTGGTCGTCGAAAAGGGTTTGCCCCATTCCCTGCTGGGCATGAGCTACCTCGGCCGCCTCTCTGCCTTCGAGGCCCGCCCCGCCGGCCTCACGCTCCGCCCCTAGGGCCTAGAGCGCCTTCACCACCACCGACACGGCCGTCGCCAGCAGATAGAGGGCGAAGGCTCGCCTCAGCACCCTGCGATCCAGCCGGTGCGCCAGCCGCGCCCCGAACGGCGCGACCAGGGTGGTCAACAGCCCCATGACCACGGCCGCGGGCACATTGACATAGCCCAGGCTCAGCGGTGGCCGCCCGCTCGCGTCCCACCCGGAAACGAGGAACCCCAGGGTCGCCGCGATCCCGATGGCCACTCCGAACCCGGATGCCGTCGCCACCGCCTGATGGATCGGCCGTCCGCACAGGGTCATCAGCATGCCGCCGAAGCTGCCCCCGCCCACGCCCATCATCGCCGACAATCCTCCGATCAGCGTTCCGATCCCCCGCCGCCCCCAGCCGTCGGGCAGGTCCCTGGCCAGGGTCGCGCTCTCGGGCAGCAGACCCATCTGCGCCGCCACGACGACCAGGCAGACGCCATAGACGATCGCCAGCCCCTCCATCGAGGTCAGACCCGCCACCCCCGCCCCGATCAGGGCCCCCGTGGCGACCCACGGCGTCCACCGCTTCAGCACCCGCTCGTCCACCGCCCCGTGGGCCCGGTGCGCCCCCAGCGACCGCCAGGACGTCGCCACGATGGTCAGCAACGAAGTGCCGATGGCGACATGCAGATTGGCCTCGCCGCCCAGTCCCAGCACCGAGAAGGCATAGAACAGGGCCGGCACCAGCACCGTCCCGCCGCCGACCCCGAACAGCCCGGCGATCAGCCCGCCGACCAGCCCCGCGGCCAGAACCGCCGCGCCCAGCAGCAGGAGTTCGGTCAGATCGAGCCCGTTCAGAACCGCACCGTCGCGCCCAGCTGGACGATCGGAAAGATGCCCTTGTCCTCGGCCTCGGCGGAGATGTCGCGCGCCTCCTGCTCCAGTCGGGCGCGGAAGGTCGGGTCGTTCGACAGACTGCCGCCGGTGGAGGTCAGGGCCACCTCGGGCGCCTCGCTCCAGGCCACGCCGGCGATGGCGCGAAAGCCCCAGCGGCTCTCGCGATAGAAGGCGTCGTCGAAGCCCACGCCGACGAAAGGCGCGACGTCCGACAGCTTGATCGCGCCGGACAGGGTGCCGACCTGGCCGGGCGTGAAGGTCTGGCCCCCGATGTCCAGCGGCACGTTCGGCCGGGCGTTCAGCCCGATGGTTCGGTCGCCCACATAGACCCCGCCCGAGATCAGGAAGGCGTTGGCGAAGGGATGGACGTCGACGAAGGCCGACACCGTGTCGAAGTCGAACCGCCCCGAATAGTCCACGCCGTCGAAGCTCTGGTCCAGGTCATAACCCAGGGTATCGATCCCGCCCCTCAGCACGAAGACCGGCCCCAGCGACAGCTGCGCCTCCACCCCCACCCCCGGCGTGCCGAGGTTGAGGGCGGCCGTGATCGGCGAGCGCGCACGGCTCTGGGCCTCGGCGGTGCCCGCGACGGCGACGAGGCAGGCGGCGAGGATCAGGGCGCGTGTCATGGGCCAGGACAGAACGCCCAACGTGCTTAACACAGGCTTGACGTCAGGCCGCCTGATCCACCCGGTCGCGGCGCGCCTCGGCCTCGCGCACGGCGTCCAGCGCCCGGTCCAGCACCTCCAGACCAGCCCCCGGCCGGATCGCCTCGACCGTCAGGATGCGCCGGAAGGCCCGCGCGCCCGGCCGTCCGTGCATCAGCCCCAGCATGTGCCGCGCCATGGCCGGCAGGGCGACGCCCTCGGCCAGTCGCGCCGCCAGATAGGGCCGGTAGCGGTCCACGGCCGTGAAGGCGTCGATGTCCGTCGCCCGGTCCCCGAACAAACGCCGGTCCGCCTGACCCAGCAGGGCGGGCTCGTGATAGGCGGCCCGGCCCATCATGACGCCGTCCAACGCCACGCCGTCGGCGTCATTGAGATGGGCCTCCGCCTCGTCCAGCGAGCCGATCCCGCCGTTGATCGAGATCGACAGATGCGGCCGCTCCCGCTTCAGCCGCCGCACCAGCCCATAGTCCAGCGGCGGCACATCCCGGTTCTCCTTGGGTGACAGACCCTTCAGCCAGGCCTTCCTCGCATGGACGACGAAGACCGACACGCCCACGGCCGCGCAGGCGTCGACCGTGGCGAACAGGCTGATCTCCGGCTCCTGATCGTCCACCCCGATCCGGCACTTGACCGTGGCCGGCACGTCGACGGCTTCCTTGATCGCAGACATGCACTCCGCGACCAGCTCTGGCTCGCGCATCAGGCAGGCTCCGAACCGGCCCGACTGCACCCGATCCGACGGGCAGCCGACGTTCAGATTGATCTCGTCGTATCCGAACCCCGCGCCGATCCGCGCCGCCTGGGCCAGCTGATCCGGGTCCGACCCGCCCAGCTGTAGCGCGACAGGATGCTCGACCGCATCGAAGCCCAGCAGTCGCTCGGGATCGCCGTGGACCACCGCCGGGGCCGTGACCATCTCGGTATAGAGCAGGGCGCGGGTCGTCAGCGCCCGGTGAAAGGCGCGGCAATGCCGGTCCGTCCAGTCCATCATCGGGGCGACGGACAGGCGGCGGTGATCCTTCAGGGGGTCCGAAATCGGGGCCATCGCGCTCCCATAGGGCCAACCTCGGGCAAAATCACGCCCCGGGCCGCCGCCCGGTCAGTAAGCGAAGTCGCGGTAGATGCGGCTGAGGTCGCCCTGCCAGTCGCCGTGATAGAGATCGAGCAGCCGCTCGGCCGGTGTGACGCCCGAATCCGCGATGTCTTCCAGCTCCGCCAGATAGCCCCGCTCGTCGACCATCCCGCCGCTGAACCGCGCCCGGTTCTTCAGCCCCTGCCGGGCGATGGCGACCATGTCGACGGCCACGTCGCGCACCGACCGCCCCGCCACCTCGGCCTTGAGGCCCAGCCGGGTCACGTCGCGGCGGAGCCGCTCGTGATCGGCGATGTCCCAGCCCTTGCACAGGTCCCAGGCGGCGGCCAGCGAAGGCGCGTCATAGAAGATGCCGGTCCACAGGGCGGGCAGGGCGCAGATCCGGCTCCACGGCCCCCCGTCGGCCCCGCGCATCTCCAGATACTGTTTCAGCCGGACTTCCGGAAACAGGGTCGTCAGGTGATCGGCCCAGTCCTTCATCGTCGGCCGTTCGCCGGGCAGGGCGGGCAGGCGGCCCTCCATGAAGTCGCGGAACGACTGGCCCGAGGCGTCGATGTAGCGGTCGCCGCGCTTGGCGAAATACATCGGCACGTCCAGCGCATAGTTCACATAGGTCTCGAAGCCGAACCCGTCCTCGAAGACGAAGCCCAGCATGCCGGTTCGGTCCGGATCGGTGTCGGTCCAGACATTGGCCCGCGCCGACAGAAAGCCGTTCGGCCGCCCCTCGGTGAAGGGCGAGCAGGCGAACAGGGCCGTGGCGATGGGCTGGAGCGCGAGCGAGGTGCGGAATTTCAACACCATGTCGGCCTCGGTGTCGAAGTCGAGATTGGCCTGGATGGTGCAGGTGCGCAGCATCATGTCCAGGCCCAGGCCGCCGACCTTGGGCATATAGGACCGCATGATGTCATAGCGGCCCTTGGGCATGACGGGCACGTCCTCACGCGTCCACATCGGGTCGAAGCCAGCGCCCAGGAACCCCAGGTTCAGCTGGTCGGCGACCTGCTTGACCTCCATCAGGTGCTGGCCGGTCTCCGAACAGATGTCGTGGATGTCCTTCAGCGGCGCGCCCGACAGCTCGAACTGCCCGCCCGGCTCCAGCGAGATCGAGGCCGCATAGCCCTCCGAGTTCTTGCGCTCCAGGGCGATGACGTGCCCGCCCTCCTCGACGGGGGCCCAGCCGAACCGCTGCAGGCCGGTCAGCATGGCGTGGATGCCGCTGGGGCCCTCATAGGTCGGGCGTCGCAGGGTCGACTTGTCGAACCCGAATTTCTCGTGCTCGGCCCCAACCCGCCACTGGTCCTTGGGTTTCATCCCCTTTGACAGGGCCCCGACCAGGTCGTCGAACGTCAGAGGTGCGGTGTCGGTCATGAAAGCCCCTGCGGACGCCTCGCCCGTCGCGGCTAGATGGGCAGGAATGTGGCCGCGCGCAACGGCTTAGCGCTCCCAGTCCCCCACGGCCGCCTGCCACAGGGTCATGGCGGCGATCGCGGCCGTATCCGCGCGCAGGACGCGCGGCCCCAGCGACACGGCGGTGGTGAAGGGCAGGCCCCGCAGCCGCTCCCGCTCCTCGGGCGAGAAACCGCCCTCCGGCCCGATCAGGATGGCCCACAGGCCCGGCTCGCGGATCGCCGAGGCCACCGGCGCCCCACCCGTTTCGTCGCAGAACATCAGCCGTCGTTCGGAATCCCAGCCGTCCAGGATCGCCGCCAGCTTCTCCGGATCGGCGACCGTCGGCACGTCCAGCCGCCCGGTCTGTTCGGCGGCCTCGATGGCGATGGCGTCCAGGCGATCCAGCCGGACGTGCTCGACATTGGTGCGCTGGGTGATCGCCAGCCGCACCCGCGCCGCGCCCAGCTCGGCCGCCTTTTCTACGATGGTCTCGACCCGCGCCTTTTTCACCACCGCGACGATCAGCTCGAGATCCGGCCCGAACGTCTGCGGCCGGACCTGTTCATCGGCCCTTAGGACCACGCCCTTCTTGAGAATCTCGACAATGCTGCAGCGCCACTCCCCGTCGACGCCGTTGAACATGAGGAGTTCGTCGTTGAGCTTCAGCCGCATGACCTGGGTCAGATAGCGCGACTGATCCAGCGTTGGCGCGATCGCCGCGCCGGACGACAGGGGCTGGGGGACGTGGAGGCGGATCAACGCTCAGTCACATCCTTGGAGGCGGCGGCCTTCGCGGCCTGGCGTTCGCCTTTCCAAAAGGCGCGTTTCAGATCCCGGAGATGCTTGCGCCACTCTCCGCTTGTCGTCATCAGACCGTTCTTGTTCGTCGCCATGCTTCTGTTTAGCGCAGCCCGGCGCGGCGTGCATTGGTCAATCCCTTGTCATCCCGGCCGGAGCGAAGCGGAGAGCCGGGACGGGTGAACCTCTTTCCTTGCCGCTCCCGGACAACCCGCAGGGTTGAGCCGGGAGACTGCCAGCCCCGACGCGAACGCTCATTGGCCCGGCTCGTTGGCCGGGCCTCACGCATCGAATAACCGCTTGTCCCGGCTCTCCGCTGCGCTCCGGCCGGGATGACAAGATCAGGCGAGTCCTACAGCGACCGCGCGATCAGCAGCTTCATGATCTCGTTCGTCCCGCCATAGATGCGCTGGACGCGGGCGTCCTTGTACAGCTGGGCGATCGGATACTCGTTCATATAGCCGTAGCCGCCGTGCAGCTGCAGCATCTCGTCGATGGTCTCGCCCTGGATGTCGGTGACCCAGTATTTGGCCATCGAGGCGGTCACCGCGTCCAGCTGACCCTTCAGGTGCAGGCCGATGCAGTGGTCGACGAAGACGCGGGCCACCGTCAGCTTGGTCTTGACCTCGGCCAGCTTGAACTGGGTGTTCTGGAAATCCAGGATCCGCTTTCCGAAGGCCTTGCGTCCCTTGACGTATTCCAGGGTCTCGTGAAGGCCGCGCTCGGCCGCCGCCACGCCCTGGACGGCGATGTTCAGCCGCTCCTGCGGCAGCTGCTGCATCAGCTGGATGAAGCCCAGGCCCTCGCCCCCGCCGATGATGTTCTCGCCGGGCACCTTCACGTCGTTGAAGAACAGCTCGGAGGTGTCGTTGCCCTCCATGCCGATCTTGTGGAGGTTGCGCCCCCGTTCGAAGCCCTCGGCCCCATCCGTCTCGACCACGATCAGGCTGGTGCCCTTGGCGCCCTCGGCCGGGTCGGTCTTGGCCACCACGATGATGAAGTTGGCCAGCTGTCCGTTGGTGATGAAGGTCTTGGACCCGTTCACCACATAGCCGTTGCCGGACTTGATGGCGGTGGTCTTGATGCCTTGCAGGTCCGAGCCCGCGCCGGGCTCGGTCATGGCGATGGCGCCGACCAGTTCGCCGGTGATCAGGCGCGGCAGCCAGCGCTCCTTCTGCTCTTCGGTGCCATAGTGCCAGATGTAGGGGGCGACGATGGCATTGTGCAGGCTGATGCCGAAATGATCCGCGCCCTTCCAGCCCAGCTGACGCATCAGCACGACCTCGTGGCGATAGTCGCCGCCCATGCCGCCGTCCTCCTCGGGCATGGACAGGCCCATCAGGCCCGCCTCGCCGGCCTTGGTCCACAGCTCGCGGGGCACGGTGGAGTTGGCGATCCACGACTGCACGGCCTCGGGCGGCGCATGCTCATCGATCCATTTGCCGACGCTGTCGGAGAACAGGACGATCTCCTCGTCCTGCATGAAATCGGGTTCGGGGACGGACAGGGGGTTCATGCTCAGAACGCCTCCGCCGGCATGGCCATCAGCAGGTCAGAGCCCGTCTTCAGCTTGACCAGATGGCCATGCGCGTCGGGCAGGATGCGCTCCACGAAATATCGGCCGGTGATCAGCTTGTTGGCATAGAAGGGATCGTCCGACCCCGCGTCGATCTTGGCCTGGGCCGCCTTGGCCATCTGGGCCCAGAGGTAGGCCAGGGCCGTCACCCCGAACAGGTTCAGGTATTCCGTCGATGCGGCGCCCGCGTTGTCGGGGTTCTGCATGCCGTTCTGCATCAGCCAGAAGGTGCCTTCCTGCAGCTTCGCCTTGGCGTCGGCCAGACCGTCGACATAGGGCTTGATCGGGCCTTCGGCGCCGTTCTCGGCCACGAAGGCGTCGATGTCGGCGAACCAACTCATGATCGCCCGGCCGCCGTTTCCGGGCAGCTTCCTGCCCACCAGATCCAGCGCCTGGATGCCGTTGGTGCCCTCATAGATCATGGTGATGCGCGCATCGCGCAGATACTGCGACGCCTGGAAATGCTCGGTGTAGCCCGATCCGCCGTGGACCTGCATGGCCAGGGACGCGACGTGGAAGCCCTTGTCGGTCAGATAGGCCTTCAGCACGGGCGTCAGCAGACCCATGTAATCCTTGGCCTTCTGGGCTGTGGCGGGGTCCTCGGACTTCTCCAGATCGGCCTGCAGCGCGGTCCACAGGATGAAGGCCTGGCCCCCTTCGACGAAGGCGCGGGCTTCCAGCAGCATGCGGCGCACATCGGGATGGACCATGATCGAATCCGCCGGACCGTCCGGGTTCTTGGCGCCGGTCAGGCTACGGCCCTGCAGGCGGTCCTTGGCGAACTCGACGGCGGCCTGATAGGCGGCCGAGCCGATGGCCAGGCCCTGCAGGCCGGTGCCGAGGCGCGCCTCGTTCATGACCACGAACATGTTGTTCATGCCCCGGCCTTCCTCGCCGATCAGCCAGCCCTTGGCGCCCTCGTACTGCATCACGGCCGTGGCGTTGCCGTGGATGCCCATCTTGTGCTCCAGGCCGGTACATTCCAGCGTGTTGCGCTCGCCCAGAGAGCCGTCTTCATTGACCAGGAATTTGGGCACCAGGAACAAGGACAGGCCCTTGATGCCCGGCACCGCGCCCTCGACCCGGGCCAGCACCGTGTGGATGATGTTGTCGGCGAAGTCGTGCTCTCCGGCCGAGATCCAGATCTTCTGGCCGGTGATCGAATAGCTGCCGTCGCCGTTCGGCACGGCCTTGGTGCGCACCATGCCCAGGTCGGTGCCGCACTGGGGCTCGGTCAGGTTCATGGTGCCCGACCATTCGCCCGTGGCCATCTTGGGCAGGTACTTCTCTTTCAGCTCGTCCGACGCATTGGCGCGGATACCGGCATAGGCCCCCGCCGTCAGGCCCGGATACATCGAAAACGCCGCCGAGGCCCCGGCGGTGAACTGCCCGAAGGCCGAGCCGACGATCGAGGGCATACCCTGGCCGCCATAGGCCGGGTCGGCGGTCAGGGCGGGCCAGCCGGCCTCGACCATGGCCTGATAGGCCTCTTTCCAGCCCTTGGGCCCGGTGACGACCCCGCCCTCGGACCAGTGGCAGCCTTCCTTGTCGCCCGAATGGTTGATCGGGGCGATGACTTCCTCGGCGAACTTGGCGCCCTCTTCCAGGATCTGCTGGACGAGGTCCGACGACACGTCGGTGAAGCCCGGCTGGTTCGTGTACCGATCGATCTCCAGCACTTCGTTCAGAATGAAGGTCAGGTCGCGGACGGGCGCCTTGTAGGCCATGGGTCAGGCTCTCAGCTTGAACGGATGATGGTGGTGGTGGTCGAGGCGTTCGCGCAGCACCGAGGCATATTCCTCGGCGCCGGGCAGAAGGTCGGGCCGCTGTTCGGACAGGCGGGCCTCCATGGCCGCGCAGGCCTCCTCGGCCATCTCGATGGCGGCGTCGAGGTCCTCGCGCTGCTGCTTCAAGGCCTCGATCTGGGCGCGGTGGCGACGCAGGGCGATGGCCATCTGATGGGTGTTGCCGTCGTTCCTGTCATACAGATCCAGCATCTCCTGGATCTCGGTCAGGGTGAAGCCGATGCGACGGCCCCGCAGGATCAGCTTCAGCCGGGCGCGGTCACGCGCGTCATAGACCCGCGTCTGGCCCTTGCGCGCCGGCGTCAGAAGCCCCTTGTCCTCATAGAACCGCAGCGCACGCGCCGTCGCTCCGAACTCGCGGCAGAGCTGGCGGATCGAATAGGTGCGATGATCGTCGGCGGTCGCCATGAGCGCCTCATAACTTGACGCGCACGTAAAGGGAAGCTTTCAGGTGGTCGCATGTCCCGAAAGCACGTGAACAAGGGCCTGGCGCCCCGGAAAGGCGACCTGCCGCAGAAGGACTGCGTGGTCTGTAATCGGCCCTTCACCTGGCGCGCCAAATGGGCCCGCGACTGGGACTCCATCACAACCTGCTCGGACCGGTGCCGGGGCCTGCGTCGCGCCGGGGCCTCGACGACGGAACCTTCGACGTGACAGGGTCGTTGCCGGACCATCGTCCGCCGGATCCACGCCCTGTGACCCTGCTTTCCCGCCGCCCCCGCATGATCGCCGTCGCCGCCGTGACCGGCGTGGCCGCTCTTGCCCTCGCGGGCTGGGGACTGGCGCCGCGCACGGATTCCGACGGGCGGTCGCTGGGCCCGCGCATGGCGATCAGCCTGGTCGCGCCCCGCGAGCCAGAGATCGCCGAAGGCGAAGTGCTGGAGGTCGGGGCGCTCAGCGACGGCTTCGACCGCGCGGTCCTCGATCGCGTCGCGGAGCCGGTCGAAGATCCCACCTGGATGCCGCCCGACGCCTATGCGGGGCCGAATGACGCCTTCGCCGCTCTTCCGCGGATGCCCACCCCCCGGCCCGTCACCGAAGAGGACTTCCGCGGCCCGCCGCCCGCCCCGCCCGAAGACCGCAGTCCGCTGCGTGACGGTTCGCGCTGGTTCGGCCTCGACCGGATGCGCGCGGAAGCCGCCGGCGAGCGGGCCGAGCGCCGTGAGCGCCGCGCCGAGCAGGACGCCATGGAATGGCGAGAGCGGGCCGAACGCCGGGACCGTTACGACCGCCCGTCCTGGGGCGAAGGTCCGATCCCCCGGGATCGAGACGACGACCGGGACCGTCGTGATCGGGAGTATGGGGACGCGCCCCGGTCGACCGGGCCCGTGCCCTACTATGCCCAGCCGGACGATTATTCGTCCGAATAAGTCGCAAGGATTACAGCGGAGTAATGCTGTCCGCGATTTAATCCACCTGTCTGGATTGTAACTGGAGAAGGGCGCGACCGGTCGCCACACCTCTCGTCAGAAACGAGGGGAATCCCAGGCGATGACGAAATCCATGATGCTGGCCACTACGGCCATGATCTTCAGCGCCTCCGGGGCCCTTGCCCAGACCGCGCCCCCGGCCTCGGCGACACCGCCCCAGTCGGCGACCCAGGCGGCGGCCCAGACACCGGTGCCGACCGGCCCGACCACCCAGGCTCCCCTGGTCGACGCCAGCCAGCAGGGCGTCCTGGTCTTCACCCCCGACTTCTTCGCCGACCAGCGGCCGAACACGGCGCTGGACATGGTCAGCCGCGTGCCCGGCTTCTCGGTCCAGGACGGCGACGGCTCGCGCGGGTTCGAGGGCGCGGTCGGCAACATCCTGATCAACGGCTCGCGCCCGGCCTCAAAGAACGACACCGGCTCCTCGGTCCTGTCGCGCATCCTGGTTCCCCAGGTCGAGCGGATCGAGCTGATCCGAGGCGGCGCGCCCGGCATCGACATGCAGGGCTATTCGGTGGTCGTGAACGTGATCACCCGGACCCAGGCCTCGACCGAACAGATCCTGACGGCCCAGGGCTTCTTCTTCGAAGGCGGCACCGACCGTGCCGCGGGCACCTACCAGTTCACCCGCCGGGAAGGGGAGCGCGTCTGGGGCTTCACCCTGTCGGACGGCGTGGCGATCAACGATTCCAACGGGGTGGGTCGGGTCGTGCGCCGCGACGCCGCCGGCCTCGTCACCCGCGACGAAGGCTATTACGACGACCAGACCGGCGGCGGACAGTCGATCCGGGGCAATTTTGCCGACGCCTTCCTGGGCGGCAAGATCGACCTGACGGCGCGGATCGGCCGCAACGACTACAGCCAGTTCAGCCTGCAGGACGGACCCGGCATCCTGCGCGACAGTCGCTATGCCGAGGAGGGCACCAGCGGCGAGGTGGGCGCGGTCTTCACCCGTCCGATGGGCACCGGCCTGACGTCCGAGACCCGCTTCATCCGCGAATGGAACGACTTCGACAACGCCTCGACCTTCGTCACTACCACCAACGGCACGGCGGGGTCGCTGCAGCGCTTCGCCTCCGAAGGCGAGGCCTCCGAGACCATTCTGCGCTCCCTTCTGCGCTGGGAACGGTCCTCCTCGGTCACCCTCGAGGCCGGGGCCGAGGTTGCCTACAACATGCTGGAGATCGCCCAGGAGCTCAGCGACGGCGGCGTACCGATCCCCCTGCCCAGCGACCAGATCAAGGTCGAGGAGACGCGCGGAGAGGTCTTCGGCCGCGGCACCTGGCGCATCCGCCCCAATCTGACGCTGGAGGGCGGGGTCCGCCTGGAGGCCTCGACCATCAGCCAGTCGGGCGACGCCGACCGCGAGGAGAGCTTCTACTACGTCAAGCCGCGCTTCCTCGCGACCTGGACGCCCCGGCCCCAGAATCAGGTCCGGTTCCGCTTCGAGCGCGAGGTGGGCCAGCTGGACTTCGGCGACTATGCCGCCGGCGCGGACCTGGAAGACGAACAGCTGTTCGGCGGCAACGTCGATCTGGTTCCGGAGGAACGCTGGATCAGCGAGCTCACCTACGAGCGGCGCTTCATGGGCGACGGCATCGTCTCCATCGGCTATCGCCACGACGAGATCATCGGCGTCATCGACCGTCTGCCCTTGCCGGGCGGCTTGTCGGCGGTCGGGAACATCGGCGACGGGACGCTGGACCAGCTGGCGGTCAACGTCGTCCTGCCGATGGACTGGGCCGGCTTCTCCGGCGGCGAGTTCCGGGTTCGCAACACCTGGAACTCGACGTCCGTTACCGATCCGACAAGCGGCCAGGATCGACCCATCTCCGGGGTGCGGCCGTCCCAGCCCGCCTTCACCATCGCCCAGGACATCACCAGTTGGAAGATCAACTGGGCGGTCACCTATCTGGAGAGCCTGCGCCAGTTCAACTACGGCCCCGACCAGATCTCGGGCTTCACCGGCAGCGACTATCTCGAGGCCAACATCGAGTACAAGCCGACGCCGACCCTGGCCATCCGGGCCCAGGTCAACGTCTGGAACGACTTCCAGACCGAACGCACCGTCTTCGCCGACCGGTCGACGGCCCGTCCCATCGCCTTCACCGAGCTTCGCCCGACCGACCCGCGCACCTTCTGGCAGGTCCGGGTCAGGAAGACCTTCTGAGGCCGCGCTTCACCCCCGCGACAGCAGAAAGGCCCGGCGGATCGCTCCGCCGGGCCTCTTCATTCCGACAGCGGAGGGGGTTCAGTTCACCCCGCCCATGCCCTTCTTCAGGATCGGCGACAGGGCCAGCAGCAGGACGCCCGTCCCGACCCCGACCCAGCCGATGGTGTTGTACAGCGACGCATAGGTCTGCAGCGCCAGACCCGGATCGGTGACCACGCCCGCCACCGTATCGGTCGCCGTCGCCTTGGCGATCACGCCGGCTGCGATATGGGCGACCGAGCTGGACAGGAACCAGACCCCCATCATCAGCCCGACGACCCGCTCCACCGACAGTTTGGTGATCATCGACAGCCCGACCGGCGACAGCAGAAGCTCCCCGATCGTGTGCAGCAGATAGGTCAGGAACAGGAAGATCAGCGGCACGCGGAAGTCGACATTGGCCGCGTTCAGCGACGCCCAGGCCAGAACGAGGAAGCCCGACCCGACCAGCGCCAGCGCCAGCGAGAACTTGACCGGCGTCGACGGTTCCATGCGCCGCTTGCCCAGCGCCACCCACAGGCCCGCCATCAGGGGCCCCAGCAGGATGATGATGCCGGGGTTGAAGGACTGGGTGTAGCCGGCGTTGAACCAGGACGGCATAGCGGTCGACTGGTCGGCGAACAGGCTCAGCGACGAGCCCGCCTGTTCGAACAGGGCCCAGAACAGCACCGAGAAGAAGATCAGCACCTGGGCCACCAGCATCCGCGACCGCTCCACGCCCTTCAGCCGGGTGACGGTATAGCCGACCACGCCCGCGAAGATCGCGCCCGCCGCCCACGGCAGGACCGCCTCGATCAGCTCGTGGCGACGGATCAAGAGCCAGGTCGGGAACACCGCGACCAGTCCGCCGATCCAGAACACCGCTTCCAGCGGCAGGCCCAGCACCTTGGTGCCGGCCAGCTTGGCCGGGTTCGGCGGCGCGCCGCGACCCTCCAGCCAGCCCTGTCCCAGGATGAATGTCAGCAGACCCAGCAGCATGCCGATCCCCGCCAGGCCGAACCCGTAGGCCCAGCCGTAGGTGTAGCCGAGGTAGGAACAGGCGATCGTGGCCAGGAACGAACCCAGGTTGATCCCGACATAGAAGATGGTGAAGCCCCCGTCCCGACGCGGGTCGTTCTCGTCATAGAGGGCGCCGACGACGGTCGAGATATTGGCCTTCAGAAAGCCCACGCCGACGATGATCAGCGACAGGGCCAGGAACAGCAGCGGCTCGCCCACCTGGGTGTCGCGCGTCGTCTCCAGCGTATAGCCGCCGACCGGCGTGAAGGCGGGGAAGCCTTCGGCCGGCGTGGCGACCGGAGCCACGGCGACCGGGGCGACGGGGGCAGGCGCGCCGCCCGCCTCGACCGGCGCGGGCGCGGTCTCTGTGTCGGCGGCCCCGATCCGGCGCACGCCCTCGGGCGTCACCTCGATCTCGACCCGCTCCTCGCCGTTGACCGCGAACAGCTTGCGGTCCTGGTTCCTGCCGTCGACCTCGATGGCATAGGTGGTCTCGCCGATGGTGATCCGCTCACGCCCGCCCGTGCCCTCGAAGGCCATGGTGAAGTGGCCGGCGACCAGCAGACAGGCCCCGATGATCACGGCCTTCCTCGATCCCAGATATTTGTCCGCGATCAGGCCCCCGATCACCGGCATCAGGTAAACCAGGGCGGCATAGGCGGCGTAGATGCCCTGGGCCTCTTCCGGTCCGAACAGGAAATGCTGGATCAGATAGACCGTCAGCATCGCCCTCATGCCGTAGAAGGAGAACCGCTCCCACATCTCGGTGAAGAACAGGACCACCAGCCCCCGCGGGTGTCCCAGAAACGTCTTGCGCGGCGCCATGGCACCCGCCCCATCCGTCGAACTCAACGGCTCACTCCTTCAGGCCGCGCCGGGTCGGCGCAAAATCGCGGCATAAGCAGCACGCCGGGCATGACCGGACAAGCCTTATGGATAATCGAACCGTCACAGAGCCCCGGTGAACGCCCGCTGAACCGGTGGCAGAGTCGTTGGCGGTGGTGGCAACATCTCAACCCACGCCGTCATCCTCGGACTTGATCCGAGGATCGGACGTCGTACGCGCGCGCTGGGCGAGATGAGGCGCGATCGTGGGATCATGTCCGCTTTCGCGCCGCGGACAGTCCGATCCTCGGATCAAGTCCGAGGATGACGAGGAGGGGGGCGGGTAGGGGTGAGCGAGACGCGCCCTAAGCCGCGCCCGCCTCATGCGCCAGCAGCCAACGTTTGCGCTCCAGCCCGCCCGCGTATCCCGTCAGCGTCCCATTGGCCCCGATCACCCGGTGGCACGGCACGATCACGCCGACCGGATTGGAGCCGTTCGCCAGCCCCACCGCCCGCACGGCACTCGGCCGCCCGATCGCGGCCGCCAGCTGGCCGTAGCTGCGCGTTTCGCCGGCCGGAATGGCCCGGAGCGCCGCCCACACCTCGGCCTGGAACGCCGTGCCCGCCGTCTTGACGGGCAGGGCATCCAGCGCCCGCACATCTCCGGTGAAATAGGCCGCCAGCGCGTCGCGCACCGCCTCCGGGGCCCGCCCCGGCGTCAGGCTCGCCCCCGGCGCGTGCCGCGCCAGCAGCCGCAGCATCCGCGCCTCATAGTCGGCGAAATCCAGGGCCCGCACGGCCCCCTCGGCGTCCGTCACGACCAGCATCTCGCCGACCGGCGTTTCCATCCGATCCAGGGTCAGGCCCTCACGCCGCGCGTCGGTCATTCGTCTTCTCCATCTCGATCAGATCGGCACCGCTGATCCCCGCCATCCGCAAGTGCAGCGCCCCATAGGCCCGCCACGGCCGCCACCGCTCGGCTCTGGCGGAAAGAGCCGCGTCGTCCAGCCGATCGCTCGGCGCGTCCTCGCCCGCGTCTATCCACTGCCCCGGCAGCCTCAGCCCCGGCCGCGCCTCGACCAGAGGCTTCAGCACCGGATCGGCCGACAGGTTGCGCGCGATCGCCTCGGGGTCCGCCGACAGGTCGAACACCCGTCTCACCCGCGCCAGCAGCCCGGGCAGGGCCCTCAGGTCGTCGGCCTCGACACACAGCATCAACCGCCCCGCCGCGCCGGGCGTCGCCGTGACGAAGCCCTCGGCCCCATCGACGTCGCGGATCAGGTCGCGACGCCAGGTCTTGCCGTCGACACGATCGCCTCGGTGGGCCAGCGCCTCGAACATCGCGTCCCAGTCATAGGGCTGCCGATAGGTCAGCCCCAGCCGGACACCCCCGTCCCCGACCCGCTCGGCCCGCCGCCTCAGCGCCGAGGGCGGCCGCCCGTAGAGGGCCTGAAACGTCTCGTTGAACCGCCGCACCGATCCGAACCCCGCCGCCAGCGCCACCTGGGCCATCGACAGGTCGCTCTCGTGGATCAGGGCCTTGGCCAGCAGCACCCGCCGCGTCTGGGCCACGCTGACCGGGGCTGCCCCCAGGTGCTGGCGAAACAGCCGCCGCAGCTGACGCTCCCCGACCCCCAGCCGCCCGGCCAGGGCATCGACGTCCGCACCTCCGGCAGCGTGACTGTCCAGCGCCCCCTGTTCGATCAGGGTCAGGGCCCGGCTGACGGTGTTCGACGTCCCGCGCCAGGCCCCCATATCCGGGGCCGTCTCGGGCCGGCACCGCAGACAGGCGCGAAACCCCGCCTCCTCCGCCGCCGCCGCGCTGATTACGAAGATCATGTTCTCGCGCTTTGGGGTCCGCGCCGGGCAAACCGGCCGGCAATAGATCCCCGTTGTCTTCACGCAGCCGAAGAACCGCCCGTCGAACCGCGCGTCGCGCGTCAGCACGGCACGGTAGCAGGCCTCCTGGTCCAGCGGGGTCGCGAGCATTTCCATGGGCGGAAGATGGACCCGTACCCCGCGCCTGTCTCGCGGTTTTCGGACATCAGCGTCTCACGGCCCGCCAGGCATTGGCGAAGATCGAATAGACCATCGACACCGCGCTGATCGCCACGATCCAGGTGAACACCACCGACAACGTCAGGGCGATGCCGTCCACGTCGCGTGGTCCGTCCCCCAGGGTGCGCATCCGGTCGGGGTTCAGCAGCGCCAGGTCCCCGGTGACCCTGGCGGTCTCGCCCCCTGCGCTCAGGGTGAACCAGTGCCCGGCCTGGAAGATCGTCCAGGTCAGCCACAGCCCCGCCACGGCGATCCCGATCCGCATCAGGGCTCTCAGACGCACCGCCCCCGGATTGGTCAGGGTGAACAGCTCCACCCCCATCTGAGACAGGGCATAGGCCAGGATCGGCGTGAACAGCGCGCCCCAGATCGGCGCGGCCGTGATCATTGCCGTCTCGCCGCGCAGGGTCATGGCCTCCAGCCCCGGGAAGTTCAGCAGGCCCAGCCACCAGCCCACGAACAGGCCCAGCGCCAGAAGCGCGAACACCGCCTCGCCCGCCGGGCTCGATCCGCCGACCTTCACGGTCCGGACCTTCAGCGGGGCCGTGCCGACGCTGCCGGTCTTGACCGCCTCGCGCGCCGTAACGCCCCAGGTCGTCGGGTCCGACAGGCCGAACGCCGACAGGTCCTTGGCCCGCCATTCGGTCATCCAGCGCGGCCGGATGCCGTAGTGCTCCATGATCGCCCCCGCCAGCGTCAGGGCCCCGATCAGGGTTAGTCCGGCTCCGAAGAAGCTGTGGAACGCCTGGGCGATCGCCTGGCCCGCGTCCCTCGGCCCGCTGACCAGGGTGATGAACAACGAGATGGCGTGGATGGCCAGCAGCACCAGCGCCCCCGCCTTGACGCCGTACAGCCACCAGGGAAACAGCTCGGGCCCGATCAGGCTCTCGGGCCCGGGACGATAGCGGGCGGCGACCACCAGCGGGTGGCCGATCTCCTTCAGCACCGCCTCGACCTCGGCCTCGGTGGGGCTGCGCCCCAGCGCCTCCTCCTTCTCGTCCAGCCGCGACAGGATCAGCTCGCGCAGTTCGGCGGTGATGTCGTCGCGCGTTTCGGGCGACAGCTGGGCGGCCACGGCCTCCAGGTATCGGTCGATGATGTCCTCGGTCTTGCCCGCCATTGGCTGAGCCCCTTCGTTCAGAGTATTCGGATGTCAGAGAAGCCGGTCCAGCGAGCCGTTGATGGCCCGCCATTCCGTGGTCAGCCGGTCCAGCAGCGCGGTCCCCAGCGGCGACAGGACGTAGAAGCGCTTTCGCCGCTTCTCCTCCTCGCGCCATTCACTCAGCAGCAGGCCCTGGGACTCCAGCCGGCGCAGCAGCGGATAGAGGGTCGATTCCTCCATCTCCAGCCCGTCGGCCGCCAGGGCCTGGCGCAGGGTATAGCCGTACCGCTCGGTCCTCAGGCAGGCCAGCACCGCCAGCACCAGCGACCCGCGCCGCAGCTCCAGCCGCATCGATTCAAACAGCTCGTCGTCAGCCGACACGGCAAGCGCTCCACGGCGTCACATAGTGTGTGACACACAGTGTATGCGACATACTGTGTGAGGGAGTCAAGCGGGCGAGCAGCGCAGGCGCTCGGTCGCCTCGTCAGGCCGTCAGTCGGTCAGGTAGAACAGGTCTTCCACGGGGGTCCCGAGCGCCCGCGCCAGCGACAGGGCCAGCAGGGTGGAGGGCACAAAGACGCCGTTCTCGACGGTGTTGATGGTCTTTCTGGACACGCCGGCCCGCTCCGCCAGATCGGCCTGGGTCAGGCCGGCGGCGGTGCGGACCTCTTTCAGGCGCGACCCCAGCCGGGGGTCACCCATCCTTGCCGGCCTCGCGGTCCAGCCAGGCGAACCGAAAGGCCGCCGTCGCTCCGGCAGCGACCAGGGCGCTGGGAATGGCCGCGATGCCGAGCTCGGGCTGCCACAGTCCCAGGCGAAGCGCGACGGTGCCGCCGCCCATCAACACGGCGAAAGCCCACACCACCGCGCGCGCCCGCAGGGCCTGGGTCAGCTCATCTTCCAGATAGGCGCGGTTCTTGTGCGAGTTTCCGTCCCAGCCCATGGCCACCGAAGCGGCCAGCCAGGCATACAGCACCGGCACCGCCGCCCTGAGGTAGTCGATCCGGCCGCCCTCTCCGCCGTAGATCGTCAGCACGGCCCGCGTTCCCTCGATCAGGAACAGCACCGTCACGAGCGGCAGAACCCAAAGCAGAAGGGCTCTGCGCGCGTGCATCCGCTCCCGCTTCGCCCCGGGACCGCGCAGGGTGTCCGAACCGTCGACGCGGCGCATCCAGGCGATGAAGGCCCCCAGGGCGAGGAGGCCGATGCCCACGCCCGCGATAACCCCTGCGGTGGTGTCGTCGACTCCCGCGTCGCGGACCGCCAGCATCGCTCCGGTCGCGCTCAGGCCCAGACCGATCAGACAAAGAGCCAGACACGCGCCGTACCGGGCGCGCCCCTGGTGTTCTCCCGGATTGTTCATTCCGTCCTCCTGCGACCCTGTCACCCTGAGGTTACATATCACCTATGGGTTACATCTCGTCAAGACGGCTTTTGCATTTCCGCGACCGGCCGATAGGGTGGCGGCTCGTTCCCGGGGGTTGCCTTTGATGTCGTCTGTTTCCGCTCGCCTCGCCGCGTCCTGCTTGGCCGTGTTCATGGCCCTGTCCGCGCCTGCGTCCTCCATGGCCCAGGACGCCCCGCCCCTGATCGCGGGGGCGACCTTCGATTCCGCCGTGCCGACCCTCCGCTCGGTCCTCGGCTATGACAGCGGCGACTTCGTCACCCGCCCGGCGGACGTCCGCACCTATTTCGAGCGGCTGCGCGAACACGCCCCCGACCGCGTCGTCATCGGCGAGTACGGCCGCAGCCACGAAGGCTGCCCGCTGTGGTGGGCCGCGATCGGCACCCCCGCCAACATCGCCCGCATGGATGCGATCAAGGCCGGCTCGCGCGCCCTCGCCGACCCGCGCCGCACTACCCCCGCCCAGGCCCAGGCCCTGATCGCCGACCAGCCCGCCGTCGTCTGGCTGGCCTATTCCGTCCACGGCAACGAGATCAGCCCCGCCGACGCCGCCATGGCCGCCGCCCACCACCTCCTCGCCTCGCGCGATCCGGCGGTTCAGCAGTGGCTGTCCCGGACCCTGGTCATCATGGTCCCGACCCAGAACCCGGACGGGCGCGACCGCTTCACCGACAGCTTCTATGCCGGCTTCGGCACCACCCCGAACCCCGACCCCCTGTCGGCCGAGCGCGACGAGCCCTGGCCGTCCGGCCGCTTCAACCACGACCTGTTCGACCTGAACCGCGACTGGTTCATCCAGACCCAGCCGGAGACCCAGGGCCACTCCGCCCTCGTCCTGGACTGGCGGCCCCAGGTCCTGGTGGACGCCCACGAGATGGGCACCGACGAGACCTTCTTCTTTCCGCCCGAGGCCGAGCCCCTCAATCCCCTCCTGACGCCCGAGACGCTGGAAAGCCGCGAGATCATCGGCCGCAACACCGCCCGCCGTTTCGACCAGGCCGGCGTCGCCTATTTCAACCGCCAGACCTACGACGCCTTCTACCCCGGCTACGGCGACGGCTGGCCGGCCTACCTCGGCGCGGTCTCCATGACCTACGAACAGGGCTCGGCCCGGGGTCTCGCCGCGCGTCGCTCGTCCGGCGAGGTCATCACCTATCGCGAGACGGTGCGGAACCACCTGATCGCCAGCCTCTCGACCATCGAGGCCGCCGCCGCCAACCGAGAGCGCCTGCTGAGGAACGCCTACGCCTATGCCCAGGACGGCATCTCGGGTGGACGCGGGGCCTTCGTCCTCGCGCCCAACCCGGCCGACCCGACCACCGTCGACCGTCTGGCGGGCCTGCTGACCCGCTCTGGGGTCGAGGTCGGCCGCGCCAACGCCGGCTTCACCGCCTGCGGAGAGAGTTACCCCGCCGGCTCCTACGTCGTGCCCCTGGCCCAGCCTCAGCGCCGCATGGCCGAGGTGCTGCTCAGCCAGAACGTCCCGCTGGACGCCGACTTCCTCGCCGAACAGGAGCGCCGCCGCGCGCGCGGCCTGGGCGACCAGATCTATGACGTCACCGCCTGGTCCATGCCGGTGATGTTCAACGTGCCCTTCGCCCGCTGCGCCTCGGTGCCTTCGGTCGCCACCACCGCCGTCGGCCCGGCCCTCGTCCGCCCCGGCTCGGTCGCCGAGGCCGACGGCGCCTATGGCTGGCTGGTCCAGCCGGGCGTCGCCGGGCTGAAGCTCATGACCGGCGCGCTCGGCCAGGGCATCGCCCTGCGCTCTCTGGACCGCGCCTTCGTCAAGGACGGCCGCGACTGGCCCTCGGGCACGATGCTGATCACCCGCGCGGGCAACCCCGCCGACGTGGCCCAGCGTCTGGCGGCGCTCGCGACCGCCACCGGGGCCCGTGTCACGGGCATCGGCGACAGCTGGGTCTCGGACGGCCCGAGCTTCGGCTCGGACGGCGCGGTCCTGGTCCGCGCGCCCCGCATCGCCCTGGCCTGGGACGAACCGACCAGCCCCTCGGCCGCCGGCGCGACCCGCTACATCCTCGAACGCGAGTTCGGCTATCCGATCACCGTGGTCCGCACCGGCAACCTGTCTTCGGCCGACCTGTCGCGCTTCCAGGTCCTGATCCTGCCAGACGGCGGCAACTATGAATCCGCCCTCGGCGCGGGCGGCCTCGCCAATCTGCGCGGCTGGGTCGAGCGCGGCGGCACCCTGATCACCCTGGGTCGTGCCAGCCGCCTGATGGCCGACGACGACGCCGACCTGCTCGCCTCGCGCCGCGAGACCGAGGACGAGGCCGCCGACGAGGAGGATTCCAGACAGATCACCGCCGAAGCCCAGTACCATGCCCTGATCGGCGAGACCGGCAACAGCCCGGCCGCCATCGCCGGCGCCCTGGCCCTGGCTCAGGTCGACACCGAGCACTGGCTTTCCGCCGGCCTCGCTCCGACCGTCAACGTCCTGGTCCAGGGGGCCGACATCTACGCCCCGCTCGGCCGGGGAGAGGGCGTCAATGTGGTCCGCTTCGCCGGTCCCGACGACCTCCTCGTCTCGGGCCAGATGTGGAACGAGAACCGCGTCCGTCTCGCCTTCAAGCCGGCCGTCATGGTCAACGGCCTGGGCCGCGGCCAGCTGATCGCCTTCACCCAGGACCCGACCGTGCGCGGCTACCTCGAGGGCCTGAAACCCCTCCTCATCAACGCCGTCTTCCTCGGCCCCGCCCGGAGTTCGCCCAGCTGGTGACACGTCTCCTCCCCGTCGGCCGCTTGGCCGATGGGGAGGGGGACCGCGAAGCGGTGGAGGGGTAGCCGCGCCCTCGGTCGCGCGAGGTCCAGAACCCCTCCGTCTGCTCGCAAGGGCTCGCATCCACCTCCCCATTCGCCGAACGGCGAACGGGGAGGAGACGGGTCAGATCAGCAGCGCCCCCTCGTGGCGCAGCAGCCAGGTCTTGCGCTCCAGCCCGCCGCCGAAGCCGACCATGGATCCGTCCGCCCCGACCACCCGGTGGCAGGCCAGCACCAGCGGGAGCGGATTGCGGTTCAGGGCCACGCCCGCCGCCTGCGCCGCCCCCGGCTCGCCGACCCGACGCGCCATCTCGCCATAGCTGATCGTCTGGCCCACCGGCACCGCCGCCAGCGCCCGCCACACCCGCGCCTGGAACCCGTCCCCGGACACCGCCCCCTCCAGCGACCAGTCGATCCGCCCCAGCGCCGTCCGTTCGCCCGCGAAATAGTCCGTCAGCGCGGCCGCCAGGGACGGCGGCCCCTCACCCTCCACCAGAACCGCGCCCGGATACTCGCGCCGCATCGCCGCGCCCAGCCCGTCGCCGAACGACACGCCCCTGACCCGCCCGTCCGCATCGACCGCCAGCGCCAGCCCGCCGATCGGGCTCTCCAGCCGGGAAACGACCAGCCTCACCGCGCCATCAGGGCGTTCAGGTCCGCATACCCCATCGCCGCCTCGATCTGGGGCCCCGACCGCCCGTCGGCCAGAAACTGCCGCGTCAGCCGGTCCGCCGTGCCATAGGCCGCCGCCGCCACGTTCGACCCCGCGCTCAGCCGCCGCACGCCCCAGGCTGCCAGCGTCGCCGCGTCTGGCAGGGTCGCCCGCGCCAGCAGATTCACCGGCAGGCCGAACGCAACCAGAGCCCGCGCCGTCGTCTCGTCCGTCACCCCCGGCATGAACAGGCCGTCGGCCCCCGCCGCCCGGTACAGCGCCGTCCGCCGCGCCGCCTCCTCCAGCCGCCCCTCGACCGGCCCGATCCCCCTCAGCCACAGGTCGCAGCGCGCGTTGATGAACAGACCGCGCCCGACGGCCGCCCGCACGGCGGCGATTTTGTCGGCCAGCACCTCGGGCGGCTCGGCCCCGTCTTCCAGATTGATGCCCACCACCCCCACGTCCCACACCCGTCGCACGAAGCCGGCGGCGAGCGCGGGATCGTCCGAAAAGCCCCCCTCGACATCGGCGCTGACCGGGGCCGCGCCGCTGGACCTGACGATGCGGGCGATCGCGGCCAGCAGATCCTCCTCCGGCGCCCGCCCCCCGTCCGGCCAGCCCAGGGTCCAGGCCACGCCCGCGCTGGTGGTCGCCACGGCCCGGGCCCCCGCCGCCACCGCGATCGCCGTCGAGGCCGCGTCCCAGGCGTTGGGCAGGATCAGCAGTCCGCTGCCGTGCAGGTCGCGAAAGGTGTCGGCGGTGCTCATGAGGATCCTTCCCGTGTCCCGGCCACAGTGCCGCGCTCTCCGATCCCTGTCTCGCGGGAATCGGACACAGACGGCGTCGCCCGGCTCGGCGGCAACCTTTGCCGTCGCACGCCGTTATCGATGCACAGGGCGGTTCCGCCAGAAAGCATCTCCATGACATCGATCAAGACCTTCACGGCTCTCGCGGCCGGCGCCGTCGTTCTCTCGGCCGGAGGCATGGCCCAGGCCCAGACGCCCTATGGCCAGACCCAGTCCCAGCCCGCCTATGGCCAGTCCCAGTCGACCGGCCAGGAGGTGTTCGGCCAGATTCTCCAGAACCTGTTCGGCGGCCAGACCACCGGCACCGTGGACGGCGAGTGGAGCCGGGGCCGCCGCGCGCTCGGCGCCCAGCAGGCCACCTTCAACACCCGTCTGGACGCCCAGGTCCGCTCGGGCGCGCTCCAGTCCTGGTCGGCCGACCGCATCCGCACGGACTATGACGCCCTCGTCCGGCTCGAGGCCGACTACGCCCGTGACGGCCGCTTCACGACCCAGGAGCGCCAGGACCTGACCGCCCGCTACAACGCCCTCGTCACCGCTCTGGAACAGGGCGGCTACGGCGACGATCTCGGCGGCTATCAGTCGGTCGCCGACGGCCGCGCCGAATTCGAGCGCCGCGTCGACGCCGCCGTCAGCGCGCGGCGCCTGACCCGCACCGACGCCACCCGCCTGCGCGCCGACTACGCCGCCCTCATCCGCACCGAGGCCGAGTATCAGCGCGACGGCCTGTCCCTGCGCGAGCGCCAGGACATCGAGACCCGCCTTGACGCGCTGGACGTCCGCGTCGGCGACGTCGGCTATGGCGGCAACAACGGCGGCAACTGGCAGCAGACCCCCCGCGACCGCCTCGCCGCCATCGAGCGCGCCCTTCCGTCGCTCGGCCGAGGCGAGGCCGCCGACCGCATCCGCGTCCAGCTAGAAGACCTCACCCGCCTCGACGCCGCCTACGCCCGCGTCACCGCCTCCGCCGACGACCGCGCGTATCTGGACCGCCGCATCGGAGAGCTGGAAGTTCAGGCGCGTGTTCGTAGGTAGGGCCTGCCTCTCAGTGCTGGCCGGCGATGGAGGCTTCCAGAATAGCGATCTCATCGGGCGTCAGGTCGAACAGGCGATAGACGATGGCGTCGATCTCCCGTTCGGCCTGCGCGATCTCGGCCGACAGGCGTCGCACCTCGGCGGCGTTTTCGGCCACATAGGGCTCCCATTCATCACGCCCTTTGAGCGAGATTTTGGTTCCGAACGTCTTTTCTACTTCCACCCACAATGCGGGGAAGTCGAGGGTGTGCCAGGCCTCCAGCTTGCGCGTCAGCTTGCGCCCGCCGCCGAGGTCGGACTGGATGCGGCGGCATGTGGTCCTCTGAACGGCCAGCTGCTCTGACGCGGCTAAGGTCGCCAGTTTTGCCTGCTCAGCCAGCCGACCGTCCCAGCTGTCAGGAATGGAAAGCTGCTCGACATACTGCACGCGCATCTCATGCCAGCCATTCTGCACGGCTGGCGAGAGCGACGTCAGCAGGAACCACGCCGCGCTTGAGTTCAGATACGCCAGCAGCGCATCGTCGTCGGCCGCGATAAAATATGACTTGTCGTTTGAGAATGCTCCTGACCGCTCAGCCGAGAACATCCTGCGGTTCTGAAAATGCGGGTAGGAAATCTTCGGCCCCGCCAACCGGTCCTGATACGCCACCTGCGCCTGCTGGAGCGCCCACCATTCCTGCTTGGTCGCCCGCTTCTCCAGCGCGTCTTTGAACGGTGCCAACCAGTCGCGAACGGCCGGATAGGCCTCGATGTCCACCTGCCCCTTGGGCGTGTTGATCAGATACAGGTCGTCGCTCTCGATCCGCCACCGCTTGATGTTCTCGCCCTTCAGGAAGGGCTTCAGCAGATCCGCCGACTTCGGATCGCGCGCCACCAGGGCGTCCCGCGCCGCCCGGTCGATGACGAAGGCCTCGTTCAGCCCCGTCTTGATGCCATACAGCGGCGCACCATAGACTTCGCCGAGCGTCTTGCGCCCGCCCACGATCTTGGCGCGCAGCGCCGCGAGCGCATCGTTCTCGAACTGCCATGACCCCTTGCCCAGCCGCGCGCGCGGCATGGTCGTGGCCCGCCGGGCGAAGTCTCTCCCCAGGTCCTCCGGCGCTTTGTCGGTGACCCCCAGGAACCGCAGGGCCCCGTCGTCCCCGGTCTCGCCCTTTCGCAGCGTCAGGATCGCGGGATAGGTCGTGACCCCCTCGAACACCTGCACATCGCCGAAGTCGATCACATCCTCGATCCCGACCCCGTCGCCCAGGAAGGTCCGCAGGTTCTCGCCCGACCCGGTCTTGAAGAAGGTCGAGGACGAGATGTAGCCCAGCCGCCCGCCGGGCTTCAGGATGTCGACCCCCTTCTCGAAGAAGTAGGCATAGAGGTCCGTCCGGTCGTCGGCGACGACATAGTGCTCGGCCAGATAGGGCTTGATGGGCTTCAGGTGCTCCATCCGCACATAGGGCGGATTTCCGATCACGACGTCGAACCCACCGCGCGCCGTCACCTCCGGAAACGCCGTGGTCCAGTCGAACGGATTGGGGCTGAAGGCCTTGTCCGCGATCAGACTGTTCCCGTCCCGGATCGTGGCTTCCAGGTTCTGGAGCCGGTGGTTCCGTCGCGCCGTCTTCAGCCACAGCGACAGCCGCGTGATCTCGACCGACTCGTGGTTCAGGTCGACGCCATAAAGGTTCTTGGTCACGATCTCGTCGAAGACGTCGAGCTCGACCTCGACGTCCAGCGCCTCCAGCGCCTTGACCACGTCGCGGTATCGCCGCGCCATCTCGTCGAAGGCCGCGACCAGAAAGGCCCCCGATCCGCAGGCCGGATCGACGATGGTGAAGTTGCGCAGGGCCTCCAGATAGGCGCGCCAGAAGGGCTCGGCCTTGTCGGCTCCCGGCCCCTCTTCCCCGTCATCGGCCTCCCACATGCCGTGGTCGTCCCACAGGGCCTGACGCCGCTCGTCCAGCGACCGGCCCACCGTCTGCTCGACCAGAAAACGGGTGATGCTGTCCGGCGTATAGACGACGCCCTCCCGCTTCCTCTTGGATACGGCCGGGGGCGCGCCGGACTTCAGCGCCTCGATGTCGGTGATAGACTGTTCGAACAGCCGCCCCAGCACCGTGACCGGCACCTCGCGGCGGTCACGCCGATTTGGGGGACCGTCCCTGTATGATCCCGCGTAGTCCCATTCGCCCAGGCGCGCCATGTCCGCCGCCAGCGCGTCCGGCAGCATGACGGTGTCGGCGACCGGGTCGTGGGCGAACAGCCCGCCGTTGTAGCCCGGAATATCGAGGCGGCGATCCTGCCGCCCCTTGTCGACGGCCTCGAACAGGCCTTGGAAGTTCTTCCACTGCGGGTACGGCGCGAAATCGTTGTTGTCGACCGCCGCCTTGGCAAGCAGGCGGTCCTGCATCAGGTCGGTGCGCTGCGCGAATGCGATGAACAGGATGCGGTCGAGCAGCTTCTGCGCCACCTCGATCGCCATCAGGGCCTCCAGCCCTGGGCAGTCCTCGCCGTTGCTCCGCAGGAAGTCGATCAGTCGCTCGCGCAGCGTTTTGTATTCGGCATAGAGTTCGTTGGTCACTGCCCTGTATGCGTTGTCGGTCTCGCGCAGCAGTTGGTCAGTCTGGCCCTCGAACAGACTGCGCGCCGACAGGACGCGCCACAGGCGCTCGTGCTCCCTGAGATCGTCCAGGCGCGTCAGATCAAACCGCTCATAGGCGTCGCGCCCACGCCCGAAGGCGTACATGCGGATTTCCAGGCAGTTGGACACCAGCACCCAGCGCGAACCTGGCGCGTCGATCGCGTAATCCCAAGCCTGTTGGACCGGGCTGCGCTTTCGGCCCGGATCGATGCGGTCCAGATCGACGCTGGAGGGCCCCTTCAGCTCGAACGGCGCGATGATCTCGTCGTCGCGATCCTCCTCGCCGAACCGGCCCAGAGCGACATCGACCGACCCGGAGCGGATCGTGGCCTCCTGTTTGAGCGTATAGCGGCCAGTGTCAAAGGGGCGATACCCAAGGATCGTTTGAAGCACATCCGAGATGAATAGCGGCCGGACTGCGGTTTCCTTCTGAAGTAGGAACTTAGGATCGCGTATCTTTCGCGCGTAGTCTGCCGCCGCAGCGACCTGTTCCGGAGTGGGCCCGAAATGCCTGACGCCCGTCCCGCGCGACGCATCCTCCACGACCCCGTGGTTGAACAGGGGCACATGCAGGGTGCGCGAAAAGGCCCGCGACCGACGGCCGCCGCCTCCCGTCGTGGGCAGATCGACCCCGGCTGACGCGAAAAGCTCCATGCGGGCGACGCTAGACGGGCAGGGAGATTCCGTCGACGCTTCGCGTCATGAAAAGCGGTGAACAACCCGACCTCTTCGGCACCCTCTCGGCCTCGCCCGCCTATGTCGTCCCCTACCCCGTCGCGGTGAACACCCTCACCCGCACACTGGAGATGCTCCGGGCAGCTGAGCGCTGGCCGTGGGACCCGGACATGAAGGCCGCGCGCATGGAGCGGAACGTGCCTAAGATGCTGGCCGTCCTGCCGCCCGAAGAAGCCGCCGACTGGCGCGCCCGCATCGACGCCGAGGCCGCCCGGCTCGACGCGATCTAATCTACCGACACAGCCGCCCGCTCTCCGCCTCCAGATGCAGGTGATCCCGGTGCGCGGCGTTGTAGTCGGGGCTGAGGACCGTGCCGAAGACGCGGCAGCCGTCGTCGCGGATGCGGCGAAGGAAGCGCGCCTCGGCGCTGTCGCCGGCCCAGTCGCCCGCCACCGTGATCCGCCGCCCGTCCCGTAAGCGCACCCCGCTGAAATCCAGCGCCGCCGCGCGCGCATGGGCGCTGACCCGCGCCGTCTCTCCCGCGTCGGTCCGCACCCCCCGGCAGGCATAGACCCCCATATGCTCGATCGCCACGACGTCGGAGCCCAGGATCTCGCGCGCCGCCGGCTCCACCGACTGGCGCCGCCACACGCTGACCGCCGCGGCGAGAGCACACGTCATGGTCACGTCGCCCGGCGTCATCCGCGCCACCGTCCCCATATCGGCTCCCAGCACCCCCGCCGCCGTCAGGCTGCAGGTGGCCGAGTTCACCCGGTCGGGCGTGGGCGAGAACGTCACCCGCGCCGCCGCCAGTTCCGCCTCGCACTGGGCCAGCGAACCCGTCGCCCCTCTCAGCCGGCCCAGGGTCCCGGTGTCGATCGGCTGGTCGATGAGGCCCGTGCCCGGCGCAACATAGGCGCTCGACCCGGGCGCGGGTCGGCTGGACGGCGGGGTGGGGTAGGGCCCGGACGGCGGCAGGGTGTCGGGGATCAGCCGCCCGCAGCCGGCGAGGGCGAGCGCCAGCGAAACAACGACGACCGAGGGCTTTGCGACCATGCGCCCTCATCTAGCGGGATTCGCCGCCTCCGCATGCCTCCGCCGGCCCGGCGCAACCGCCCCGCTTCGCCCGCGTTACGGTCAAGCTCGTGACCGGCCTTCGCCGGGTGGGGCGTCAGGATATCGTCCATGGCTGTTCGTCGCGCCGGTCTGCCTCTCACGGCCCCCTCCGTGCCCCTGTTCGCCATCGCGGTGGTGCTGGCCGTTCTGGCCATGCTGGTCCAGTACGGCGGCGTCGCCATTCCCTTCATCAGCGAGCACGTGTTCAACACTCTCGCCGTGGCCTTCGCGGTCCTGACCGCCGGCGTCCTCCTGCGCGGCGCCTGAGGCCCCGGGCTACTGACACCTTGCCGTCAGCAGCCCGGGCCCGCGACCACGGCCTCGCTGGCGCCGCCCGCGCCCTCGACCTACATTCGCGTTCATGAACCGTTCCTCGACGCCCGCCGCCAAGGCTCCGACCGCCAAGAAGCCGGTCCATGTGCCCAATCCCGGCGTCGCCGAGGCCCAGACGCCCTTCGTCCGTGACGACAAGGCCGCCCTGCCCAAGGCGATGGCCAAGATGCCCATGTTCGCCCCCGTCACCGGCCCGCGCCTGACCCCGGAGGAGGCCCCCGGCGCCCCCGCCGACTGGACGCCCCACCGCCCGTCGCGCGAGGGCAAGTCCAAGGGCGGGGCCTTCCGTCTGGTGACCGACTACACCCCCGCCGGCGACCAGCCCGCCGCCATCGCCGAGCTGGTCTCCCAGGCGGCACAGGGCGACCGCGATCAGGTGCTGCTGGGCGTCACCGGCTCGGGCAAGACCTTCACCATGGCCAAGGTCATCGAACAGACCCAGCGCCCGGCCCTGATCCTGGCCCCCAACAAGACCCTCGCCGCCCAGCTGTATTCCGAGTTCAAGGGCTTCTTCCCCGACAACGCGGTCGAGTATTTCGTCAGCTACTACGACTACTACCAGCCCGAGGCCTACGTCCCGCGCACCGACACCTACATCGAGAAGGACTCATCCATAAACGAGCAGATCGACCGCATGCGCCACTCGGCGACGCGGGCGATCCTGGAGCGCGACGACGTCATCGTCGTGGCCTCGGTCAGCTGCATCTACGGCATCGGCTCGGTCGAGACCTATACGGCCATGACCTTCGACCTGACCGTCGGCGCCCAGATCGACGAGGCAAAGCTCCGCGCCGACCTGATCGCGCTCCAGTACAAGAGGAACGACGCCGCCTTCGACCGGGGCATGTTCCGAAAGCGCGGCGACACGATCGAGATCTTCCCCGTCCACCTCGAGGACCGCGCCTGGCGCGTCAGCCTGTTCGGCGACGAGATCGAGGCCATCGCCGAGTTCGACCCCCTGACCGGCAAGAAGACCGCCGACCTGACCGAGGTCACCGTCTACGCCGCCAGCCACTACGTCACCCCCCGCCCGACGCTCAACCAGGCCATCCACGGCATCAAGGCCGAGCTGAAGGAGACGCTCGACTGGATGGTCGAGAACGGCAAGCTCTTGGAGGCCCAGCGCCTGGAACAGCGCACCCGCTTCGATCTGGAGATGATGGAGGCGACCGGCTCCTGCGCCGGCATCGAGAACTATTCCCGCTGGCTGACCGGCCGCAGCCCCGGCGAGCCCCCGCCCACCTTCTTCGAATACATCCCCGACAACGCCCTGCTGTTCGTGGACGAGAGCCACGTCACCATCGGCCAGATCAACGGCATGTTCCGGGGCGACTATCGCAGGAAGTCCACCCTGGCCGAATACGGCTTCCGCCTGCCGTCCTGCATCGACAACCGCCCGCTCAAGTTCGACGAGTGGGACGCCATGCGCCCCCAGACGGTCCACGTCTCCGCCACCCCCGGCCCGTGGGAGATGGAGCGCGCCGGCGGCGTCTTCGTCGAACAGGTCATCCGCCCCACCGGCCTGATCGATCCGCCGGTGGAGATCCGCCCGGTCAGTGGCCAGACCCGCAACCAGGTCGACGACGTCATCGACGAGGTCAAGGCCACCGCCCGCGCCGGCTACCGCTCCCTGGTCACCACCCTGACCAAGAAGATGGCCGAGGACCTGACGGAGTACATGCACGAACAGGGCGTGCGCGTCCGCTACATGCACTCCGACGTCGACACGCTGGAGCGGATCGAGATCCTGCGCGACCTGCGCCTGGGCGCCTTTGATGTCCTGATCGGCATCAACCTGCTGCGCGAGGGGCTCGACATCCCCGAATGCGGCCTGGTCGCCATCCTCGACGCGGACAAGGAGGGCTTCCTCCGCTCCGAGACCTCGCTGATCCAGACCATCGGCCGCGCGGCCCGCAACGTCGACGGCCGCGTCATCCTCTATGCCGACCGCATGACCGGCTCGATGGAGCGCGCCATCGCCGAGACCAACCGCCGTCGCGAACGCCAGACCGCCTACAACCTCGAACACGGCATCACGCCCGAGAGCGTCAAGCGCGAGATCAAGGACATCCTCGACAGCCCGTATGAGAGCCGCGCCCTGGACAAGCTCACGGCCCCCGGCGTCAAGGAACAGGCCAAGCCCTTCACCGGCTCCAACTTCCAGGCCGCGCTCCGCGACCTGGAGGGCCGCATGCGCGAGGCCGCGTCGAACCTGGAGTTCGAGGAAGCCGCCCGCCTGCGCGACGAGATCAAGCGCATGAAGCTCATGGACCTGGAGTTCGCCAACGAGGTCCTGACCGGCGAAGGCGAGGCCGTCGACACCGCCGCGCCCAAGCGCTGGCGGGCGGAGGCCAATGCGGAGAAGGCGGAGCGTTTTAGGAAGGGGCGTTGAGGTTGTTCATTAGCTATTCACAACTTCTAGCGCTCGGGAGTGATCGGCGGTATGCAGAAGCATGCCTTTAACCCTGCAACTCACCCCGGCCGAAATCACCATCCTTCGAAGGCCCGTTAACGGGCAAGGTGGTTTTCAGACGCTGTTCCGCGTTCTCCAAGCGCGACTTCAACCGGGTGGTGACATAACTCTCACGGATGCGCAGGTCGGCCGAATATTGCGGCACATCAGCTACCGGCCGGGAGGCTTCGAAACGCGGCTCTACGAGATCTTCGGGCGGGAATTCCGTCGTTTGATCGGCTAGCCACACTGAAAAGAAATGTCGTCTGAGGTCTTGTACCATGACTGCTGACGCAGCATGGTGCGCGTAACTGGATTCGAAGGAATTGCTGTCCATGTCCCTCGACGCATGCATCGATTTTCCAGCTCCGACGCAGTCTGAAAAAAATGACTCATGGGCGGTCGGGCGCCAAAAGGTCGTGCTGGGTGACTGCGTAGACGGGCTACGCGGACTTCCCAGCGCGTCGGTCGACGTTGTCGTGACCTCTCCGCCCTACAACATCGGCGTCGCTTACCGCAGCTATGACGACCGCAAGCCGCGGGCAGAGTACTTGTCTTGGCTTACGGAGATCGGAAAAGAGATCGCACGGGTACTCACCGACGGAGGCTCATTCTTTGTGAATGTGGGTGGGACCAATGCTGATCCATGGGTCGCAATGGACGTGGCTAACGCCTTTCGCGACACGTTTACCCTCCAGAACAACATTGCCTGGGTAAAGTCCGTTAGCATCGGCGACGACACGGTTGGACACTTCAAGCCCATTACCAGCAAACGTTTTCTAAACAACAATCACGAGTCGCTTTTCCAATTCACCAAGACTGGTTCGGTGGAACTCAACCGCTTAGCTGTTGGCGTTCCTTTCAAAGATAAATCGAATATCGGGCGTTGGGGCCATGCGCGAGATAGGCGCTGCGCCGGAAACGTGTGGTTTGTCCCCTATGAGACGGTCCGTTCCAAGTCGCAGAAGTTCGATCACCCTGCGGGCTTCCCGCCCGGACTCCCCGAGCGCTGTATCAAGCTGCACGGGGTCGAAGATGCCGTTGTGCTCGATCCTTTCCTCGGCGCTGGATCGACTCTGGTCGCCGCACAAAGACTAGGTTGTGAAGGCATCGGATTCGAGATCGATCCCGTCTATGCGTCGGCCGCCGTCGCGCGACTGAGAGCGCTTTAGTGGCCAAATTGAAGCTCACCATCCTCGAAGCCACTCTTTCTGCCGAGGACTTGGCAAAGGCGCTTCGCCTTACGGCCGAGCAGGTTGTTTCTAAGTTTCAAGACCCACGCGTCACCTCTTGGTTTGCCGAACTTTGGGGCGAGAAGTTGTTTCAGTACACGGCGCACGCGAACGCCAATTTCCCAGGCTCTGATGCCGCCGTTGCACTTGGCGATATTGGTCGGTTCGATATCGCCGTCCGTTGCTTCATGCGGAACACGCTGAAGTTTCAGAAGTCGAAATTCATTGGTTCGGGTCGAACCGCGACAATGGAAGACCTAATCGCTTCCGTGGAGGATGTAGAGCGTTACGTGGTCGTGGACTTGCGCCAGTTTCCCACGCTTCGTTTCTTGCCGCTGGACACCAAATCGCTACTGCGCCTCATCCGTGAGGGCAAGCTGACGACAAGCGGTATCAGTCCCACGCGCTTCGACACCTGGCTGGCCGAGTCTTTCGATATCACAGTCAAGCAGATTGATCTGTAGCCTCGCCAGACTTCGGCATCCCCGCCATGCTGCGGCATGGCCGCCGCCAACGAACCCTTCCGCACTCTCGGCTTCGCCGAGGACGCCGCCGTCTTCGCCAGCGCATCGCAGAACGTCCGCGTCCTGTCCGAGGGCTGGATGGCGATGCACGGCTTCTGCCCCTCCTGCGGCGCGGAGCCTCTGGCCGCCTTCAAGGCCAACGCCCCCGTGGCGGACTTCCACTGCTCCACCTGCGCCGAGGAGTATGAGCTCAAGGCCCAGCGCGGGCCGATCAAGCGGCGGATCATGGACGGCGCCTACGGCACCATGACGGCGGCTGAAGGCGCGGAACAACCCCAGCCTGATGGTCATGAGCTACGATCCCGGCCGCGCCCACGTCACCGATCTGATCGTCGTGCCACGCCACTTCTTCACCGCCGACCTGATCGAACCGCGAAAGCCGCTCGGCCCGAACGCCCGCCGCGTCGGATGGCAGGGGTGCAACATCCTGATCGGCGACGTGCCGCTGTCCGGGCGCATCCCCCTGATCACCGATGGCGCGGTCACGCCGCGCGCCGAGGTGGTGGACCGCTGGCGCTCCACCCTGTTCCTGAAGGACGCCAGCCTGAACGCGCGCGGCTGGCTGCCGGCCGTCATGCGGGCGGTCGAAGCCGTGGGCCGCCCGGAGTTCACCCTCGACGACGTCTACGCCTACGAGGCCACCCTCTCGGCGCTCTACCCCGGCAACCGCAACGTCCGCCCCAAGATCAGGCAGCAGCTCCAGGTCCTCCGCGACCGAGGCTGGCTGGCCTTCAACGGACGCGGAACGTATCGCCTTACGTCCCTTCTCCCCTTGCGGGAGAAGGTGGCCCGGAGGGCCGGATGAGGGGTGAAACGCCGGCCTTGCCGTGACGCTCGGCATGATCCCGCACGGCTTGAAACAGCAGCGCCGGGTTCGTCAGCACCGCCTCGTTCCGGAATCGCAGCACGGTCCATCCGTTCTCCGTCAGCCAGGCGTCCCGCTTGGCGTCTACCTCCACCTTCAGGTCATGCACCCCGCCGTCCAGTTCCACGATCAGCCGGATCGATGGACAGGCGAAGTCCGCGATGTACGGCCCGAGCGGGAGTTGTCGACGGAACTTCAGGCCCTCCAGACGACGGTCGCGCGGAAGCTTCCAGAAGATCGCTTCCGGCAGGGTCGGGTCGGCGCGTCCCCGACGGGCGGCGGCGCGCGTTCTGTCCGATGGCTTCAGCATGAGACGAGGGTAACCGGGGAAGGGCGGTGTTTCACCCCTCATCCGGCCCTTCGGGCCACCTTCTCCCGCAAGGGGAGAAGGGGAGTTAGGCGAACCCACCCCCAAAACCCCAACCCTTTCAACACCCCGCCCCATCGAGACCCGACGAACGCGCCCACACTGGCCCCCGCGCTACCCTCTCCCCCTTTGCCCGCCCACACGGCGGCCGACGGAGGGACCGCATGTCCGAGCTCTATGATCCCCGAGAATGGGAGGACGACGACCAGACGCCGACCCGGGCCGTCTGGTACGACGCCCAGCCCGACACCCGCGAGCGCGGCCCCAAGACGCCCGCCCCGCGCGGCGGCTATCGCATCCGCTCGGACGAGACCTGGGCCAAGGCGCGCGACGCCTATCTGGCGGGCGAGACGGCCGAGGAGGTGGCCTTTCGCTTCGACCTGACCCTGGGGTCGCTGCGCCACCGCGCCCGGCAGGAGGGCTGGCGCCGCGCCGACCAGCATGATCCCGACCACGAACACCGCCTCGACGACCCCCGCCTTGATAACAGATGGGGCCACATCGGCGACGACGAGGGCTATGCCGCCCTGGCCGAGCGGGCCCTGTTCCAGCTGCGCCGCGCGATGGCCCAGGGCCGGGGCGGGGCGGCGGCCAGCTGGATGCGGGTCCACGACCGCCTGACCGCCCGCGCCGAGCAGGAGGAAGCGCGAGAGGCGAAGAAGACCGCCCAGGCCGCCGAGGCCGCCCGCCTGCTGGCCGAACGCGCCGCCGCCCAGGTCCGCGCCGCCGCCACCGCCCGCGCCGAGGCCAACGATGCCCTGGTGCAGGACATCACGAAGCTGGCCCTCGACGCCGCCGCCCCCCGCTCGGGTGGTTCTGCCACCGCCGCCTCCCGCGCCGCCCTGGACGCCGAACTGGCCCGCCTTAAACGCGCCTCCGCGGCCCTCGAGGCGGCCGGGATTTCGCACGTTTCAGACGGTTCGCACGCTGATTCCGAGCAGGAGGGCGATCCGTGACATCCGCTGGCCCATTCCCTGGTCGCGCTGCGGTGAAAAGACCGGTTCATCACCAAGGACACCAAGAGGGCCACCAAGGGCACCAAGGGACCGGGGGGAGGCGGGCGTTAAGCCCTCCGCTTCCAGCCATAAGGATCGGCGGCAAAGCCGCCCTTCATCCGCGTGCGAGGATGAACCGGCGCTCTCGACGTCCGCTCGGTCCCTTCGTGTCCTTGGTGGTCCTCTTGGTGTCCTTGGTGATGAACCGCTGCAGCCCACCACACCGCCTCACCCAAGGCGCGCAGCAAAGGCCTTCCCCGCCCCCGCCGCCGCCCGAGGCCCCAGCACCGCCGTCGCCGCCCGCCCGGCCCCGATCGCGCGGGCCCCGACGGCGCGGATGTCCTCGGCGGTGACGGCCTCCAGCCGGGCGATGGAGACGTCCGACGCGATGGGGGCGCCATAGATCAGGGTCTGGTTGGCCAGGTTGGCGGACCGGCTGGAGACCCGCTCCTCGGCCATCCAGTGGCCGGCCTTGAAGCCGATCTTCGCCCGCGCCAGCTCGGCCTCGGTGGGGCCGTCGGTGGCCAGGCGGCGGACCTCGTCGGCGCACAGCTCGGCCAGTTCGACCGCCCGCCCGGCCGAGGCCCCGGCGTAGATGCCGAGGAAGCCGATCTCGTCATAGGCCTCGACATAGGCGTCGATCGTATAGGCCAGGCCGCGCTCCTCCCGCGCGCTCTGGAACAGGCGGGACGCCATGCCGCCGCCCAGCATGTCGCCGAACAGCCGCATGGCCGGGAAATCCGGATCCAGGGCGCCGGGGGCGGGCAGCTGGAAGACGATGTTGGCCTGTTCGATCCGCCGGCTCAGGCTGGCGGTGCCGCCGGTGAATGTGGCGGGGAGGGGGGCGTCGGCCGGGGCCGGGACGGCGTCGCCGAAGAAGCGCTCGGCCAGGGCCAGCAGCCCGGTCTCCTCCACCGCGCCGGACACGGCCACCACCATACGGTCGGGCGAATAGAGCCGCGCCCGCCAGGCCTGAATCGAGGGCCGGTCCGCGGCGGCCAGGCTCTCGACGGAGCCCAGGATGGGTCGGCCCAGCGGCTGGCCGGCGAAGGCCCGGGTCTGGGCCATTTCGAAGACGTGGTCGTCGGGCGTATCGAAGGCCTCGGCGATCTCCTGGGCCACGACGTCCTTCTCCCGCTCGATCTCGGCCGGGTCCAGCCGGGGCCGGAAGACGAGGTCCGAGACGATCTGCATGGCCAGGGGCAGGGAGCCGTGCAGGGCCCGGACCTCATAGCTGGTGCGTTCGTATCCCGTGGCGGCGTTGATCGACCCGCCCTCGGCCTCGATCCGCTCGACGATGTCCCGGGCCCCCATCTCGCCGGCGCCCTTGAAGACGAGGTGCTCCAGAAGATGCGACCAGCCCGACCGATCCTCCGCCTCCCACCTTGCCCCGCCCCGCACGGCCACGGTCAGGGCCAGGGTCCGCAGGCCGGGCATCGGATCGCAGACGACGCGGACGCCGTTCGACAGGGTATGCAGCCGGGCGCTCACGGCCGGGGCCTCAGGCGGCGGAACAGGAAGGCGGCCGAAACGCCGACGAGGCCCAGCGCCAGGCCGAACCAGGTCAGGGCGTATCCCAGATGGTTGTTCGAAAAGGCCGCCGGCGGGGCTGATGCAATCAGGGCCGGGATCTCTGGATTGGGCGTGACGAGGGCATAGAGGGTGAACTCCGATGAGCTGGCCGCGCCCAGGGCCTGTGCCATCGCGGCATTGTCCCGGCCATAGAAGACCCGCCCCTCCGCCGCCGGCGTCATGCCGCCCTGGGTGGGCGTGCGGCGCAGCTCGACGGTCAGGCTGAGCGGCAGGGTGGAGGGGGCCACCCGGGGCCGCTCGGCGACGCGCTCGGGGATGAAGCCCCGGTCGACAAGGAAGGTCTGGCCCGAGCCCTCCGGCACACAGGCCGAGATCAGGCGAAAGCCCGGCTCGCCCTCCTGGATGGAGCGCAGCTCGACGAAGGGGGCGGTCGGCAGGCCCCGGCACAGGACGAGCGCCTTCCGGAACTCCGGATCGGGCGCGGCCAGCACCTCGTCCAGCGGCCGGGGCGGCAGGGCGAGAGCGGCCTCGGCCCGGCCGATCAGGTCGGTCTTCCAGACCAGCCTCTGGCTCTGCCACACGCCCAGCCCGATCAGCACGGCCAGGGCCGGGACGACCAGGGCGATCAGCAGCCAGGGGAAGGACTTCCTGGTGTCAGTCATCGCGGGAGGCCTCGCCGGCCCGATTCCTCATCTGAAGAGCGATCATGATGCCCTTGCCCGGCCGCATCAGCCCCAGCGACAGGGCCAGCACCAGCGGCAGGAAGACGATCAGATGCACCCACATGGGAGGCGAGAACGCGATTTCCACGAACAGGGCGGTGAAGACGACGAGGCCGCCCGCGATCTGCATCACGAAGATCGCCGCCCCGTCGCCGGTGTTCAGCTTGCTGAAATCGAAGCCGCAGACGGTGCAGTGGTCGACCACCTTCAGAAAGCCGGCGAACAGTCGACCCTTGCCGCAGTTCGGGCATCGGGAGAGCAGGCCGGCACCGATCGTGTTGACCCCCGCAGGGTGGATCAACCGAACGTCACATAGACGAAGGCGAACAGGAACAGCCAGACGACGTCCACGAAGTGCCAGTACCAGGCGGCCGCCTCGAAGCCGAAATGCTTCTGAGGGCTGAGCTGGCCGGACAGGAGGCGCAGCAGGCAGACGGCCAGGAAGATGGTCCCGACCAGCACGTGGAAGCCGTGGAAGCCCGTGGCCATGAAGAAGATGGAGCCATACAGGCCAGAGCTCGCCGCCTCCTCGTTGAAGAAGAGGTTCTCATGGAGGATGTGCTCGTACTCATAGGCCTGGACGCCCGTGAAGAGCACGCCGAGCACGACGGTGATGATGAGGCCCAGGCGCGCCCCGTTGCGGTCCCCGACCTGCAGCGCATGGTGGGCCCAGGTGACCGTGGTGCCGCTGAGCAGCAGGATGACGGTGTTCAGGAGCGGCAGCTGCCAGGCATCCAGCGTCTCGATGCCACGCGGCGGCCAGGTCGACCAGGCGGCGGCCGTCTCGGCCCAGCTGGAGATCTCGGGGATGTTGGTCCGGGCCTCGTTGAACAGGGCCATCTCGAAGAACATCCAGAAGAAGGCCGCGAAGAACATGATCTCGGACGCGATGAACAGCACCATGCCGTAGCGCAGGCCGATCGAGACGACCGGCGTGTGATCGCCCTTCTGACCTTCGCGGATCACGTCCCACCACCACGCGCCCATCGAGTACAGGGTGCCGGCCAGGCCCGCGAAGAAGAGCCAGGACGTGCCCTCGGGCATGCCGAACAGGCCCTTCATCCACATGACCGCCCCGATCATCATCACCGTCACGGCGATGGAGGAAACCAGCGGATAGGGGCTGGGGTCGACCAGGTGATAGTCGTGATGCGGAGCGGCGTGGGCCATGTCGTCTCTGGGTCAGGCGAGAGGGAGTTGGGGCAGGCTATAGCGTCGGGTGTCAGCCCGCGCCAGAGGCCGAGGCGTCCTCGGCCACCGGATAGAAGGTGTAGCTGAGCGTGATCTCCTCGACCCCGTCGGTCTCGGCGTTCTCGGCCATCTCGGGGGCGACGAAATACTGCACCGGGAACTGGATCGTCTGCCCCGCTGCGATGGTCTGGTCGTCGAAGCAGAAGCACTGCAGCTTCTGGAAATACTGGCCGGTCTGCTCGGGCACGACGTTGTAGCTGGCGCGCGCCTGGATCGGCTTGTCCGAGGTGTTGGTGACGTCGAAATAGGCCAACCCCGTCTCGCCGATGCGAACGGTCTGGGTGACCTGCTCGGCCTTGAAGGTCATGGGCAGGCCGCGGACATTTGTGTCGAAGCGGACCTTGACCGTGCGGTCCAGGACCACGTCGGACGCCTTGTCCGCCCGCATGGTCGTGCCACCGAAACCGGTGACCTGACAGAAGAGCTGATACAGGGGCACGGCGGCGAAGGCCGCGCCGGTCATGGTCAGCACGACCCCGGCGCAGAGGAGGGCGACGAACCGCGCAGACCGGGGCGTCGCCATCAGCGAGAAGCCTCGGCGGTCGTGGCGGCCAAGGCCTTCCGCTCGGCGAGGTTGGACTGCATCCGCAGGAAGGTCGTCAGGAAGATCAGCACGATGAAGCCGACGAGGCCCAGCGCGATCCACAGGCTGCGGCGGTTGCGGGCTTGGAGCTGTTCGGGGGTCAGGAAGGTGGGCATCAGGCGGCTCCGAAGGACGCGAACCGTTCGACCAGCAGAGCGGCGAACAGCGCCATCAGATACAGGATCGAAAAGGCGAACAGGTTGCGCGCCGGTTTGGCCTCCGCGCGCACGTCATACAATGCGGCCTCTCGCCCCACGGCCTCGGCCTTGTCCGGCTGATCGCCCGCCCGCGAGCGCCAGAGGCGGAACGCGAGCGCCAGGAACAGCAACCCCCCGAGCCCCGACACGGCCAGATAGACGGGGCCGCCGAGGCCCGTCAGGCCGGGCGCGATCGCCACGGGCACGAAGACGAGAGAGTAGATCAGGATCTGCAGGCGGGTCGATTTGGCCCCCCGCGCCACCGGCATCATGGGAATGCCCGCCTTGGCGTAGTCGCCGGTCGAATACAGCGCGAGCGCCCAGCTGTGGGGCGGGGTCCACAGGAAGATGATCAGGAACAGCAGCCAGGCCTGCCACGGGGCGTCTCCGGTCGCCGCCGCCCAGCCGATGACCGGCGGGAAGGCACCGGCCGCGCCGCCTATGACGATGTTCTGGGGCGTCCGGCGCTTCAGCATCAGGGTGTAGAAGACGGCGTAGTATACGATGGTCAGCAGCAGCAGGCCGGCCGCCGTCCAGTTGGTGTTCATGCCCAAGAGGGTGACCGAGAAGATCGACAGCACGACGCCGAAGGTCAGGGCGTCGTTGGACTTCAGCCGTCCCGCCGCGACCGGCCGCCCGCGCGTGCGCCGCATCAGGGCATCGGTCTCGCCCTCCAGCGCCATGTTCAGCGCGCCCGCCGCGCCCGCGCCCACGGCGATGCACAGGATGGCGATGGCGGCGACCAGCGGATTGATGTCGGCCCCGGCCACAACCAGCCCCGTGGCGGCTGTGAAGATCACCAGCGACATGACGCGCGGCTTCAACAACTGGAAGAAGTCTTCCGGCTGGGTCGTCGACAGTGTCGAGGTGGGAGCGGGTGCGTCGGCCTGGATCATGGGAGAAAAGAGAGGGGCCGCCCCCCGGTATGGGAGACGGCCCTCATCCTAGCACGGAGGGACGGGGTTAGTGGCTGTCGGCCTTGACCACCGGCAGTTCGTTGAACTGGTGGTGCGGCGGCGGGCTGGACAGGGTCCATTCCAGGGTCGTGGCGCCTTCGCCCCAGGGGTTGGCGACGCCGACGCGACGACGGATCGCGGCCTCTGCAAGCATGATCAGGAAGACCACAACGCCCACGGCGGTGATGACATAGCCCCACGACGAGACCTGGTTCCACAGGGTGTAGGCCTCGGGATAGTCGATGTAGCGGCGCGGCATCCCCTGCAGGCCCAGGAAGTGCTGGGGGAAGAAGACGATGTTGACGCCGACGAACATGATCCAGAAGTGCGTCGCACCCAGGAACTCGTTGTACTTCACGCCGAACATCTTCTCGAACCAGTAGTAGAAGCCGGCGAAGATCGCGAACACGGCACCCAGCGAGAGGACGTAGTGGAAGTGCGCCACCACGTAATAGGTGTCGTGCAGGCTGTAATCGATGCCCGCGTTGGACAGGACCACGCCGGTCACGCCGCCGACGGTGAACAGGAAGATGAAGCCGATGGCCCACAGCATGGGCGTCTTGAAGCTGAGCGAGCCGCCCCACATCGTGGCGATCCAGCTGAAGATCTTCACGCCCGTCGGCACCGCGATGATCATGGTCGCGGCGATGAAGTAGGCGCGCAGGTTCACGCTCATGCCGACCGTGTACATGTGGTGCGCCCACACGATGAAGCCGACGAAGCCGATCGCCACCATGGCGTAGGCCATGGCCAGGTAACCAAAGACGGGCTTCTTGGAGAAGGTCGAGACGATGTGGCTGATGATGCCGAAGCCCGGCAGGATCAGGATGTAGACCTCGGGGTGGCCGAAGAACCAGAACAGGTGCTGGAACATCACCGGGTCGCCACCGCCGGCCGGGTCGAAGAAGCTGGTGCCGAAGTTGCGGTCCGTCAGCAGCATGGTGATGGCGCCGGCCAGAACGGGCAGCGACAACAGCAGCAGGAAGGCGGTCACCAGCACCGACCAGGCGAACAGCGGCATCCGGTGCAGGGTCATGCCCGGGGCGCGCATGTTGAAGATGGTGGTGATGAAGTTGATGGCGCCCAGGATCGACGAGGCACCCGCCACGTGCAGCGAGAAGATCGCCAGGTCCATGGCCGGACCCGTGTGGCCGCTGGTCGAGAGCGGCGGATAGATGGTCCAGCCGCCGCCGAAGCCCTGGCCGGGTCCGCCGTCGACGAACATCGACAGGGCGAGCAGCACGAAGGCCGCGACCAGCAACCAGAACGAGACGTTGTTCATGCGCGGGAAGGCCATGTCCGGCGCGCCGATCATGATCGGCACGAACCAGTTGCCGAAGCCGCCGATCATGGCGGGCATGACCATGAAGAAGATCATGATCAGGGCGTGGGCGGTGACGGTGACGTTGTAGCCGTGCTTGGAGGCCTCGACGATGCCGAGCTGTTCGATCAGCCCGCCCTCGACGAAATACTGGATGCCCGGGGCGGCCAGTTCCAGACGGATCAGACCCGACAGGATGCCGCCGAAGATGCCCGCGAAGATCGCGAACAGCAGGTACAGGGTGCCGATGTCCTTGTGGTTGGTCGACAGGAACCAGCGGGTGAAGAAGCCCGGCTTGTGATCGTGCTCGGCATGGGCATCATGCCCCGGAGCGATGTGGGTGTCGGCGGTGATGTCGGTGGCCATGATCGTTTTCAGTCTGACGATTATTGCGCGGGCGCGGCGGCGGGAGCCGCTGCGGCGGACGTCGGGGCTTCGGCCGCCGCCGGTTGGGCGGCTTCCTCGGCGGCGGGGGCGGTGACGACGGTGCCGGGGGCCACGGCCGTCGTGCCGGCCGCGACCTGGGCGGCCGTTCCGCCGGGGGCCTGTTCAGCCGTGCGCGGGGTCACCGATCCGCCCTTGGAGGCGACCCAGGCGGCGAACTCGGCCTCGGAGACCACATTGATCTGGATCGGCATGAAGGCGTGGTCGACGCCGCACAGTTCCGAGCATTGGCCATAGAAGATGCCTTCGCGCTCGGCGCGGAACCAGGTCTCGTTGACCCGGCCGGGGATGGCGTCGGTCTTGAGGCCAAACGCCGGCAGTGCGAAGGCGTGGATCACGTCGGCGGCGGTGACCAGAACCCGCACCGTCTTGCCGACCGGGACGACGATCGGCTCATCGACCGCCAGGCGGAAGGGCACGTTCTGCGCCTGGGCCTCGGCCTCGGGCAGCATGTTGGAGATGTATTCCGGCACGCCCTGGTCGGGATACTCGTAGGCCCAGTTCCACTGGTTTCCGGTGGCCTTCACGGTCAGATCCGGCGTCGGCATGTCGTGATAGGCGAACAGCAGGCGGAAGGAGAACAGCGAGATGCCGACCAGGATCATCACCGGCAGGACGGTCCAGACGATTTCGACGGCGGTGTTGTGGCTCCAGCGCGCCGGGGTGGGATTGGCCTTGGCGTTGTAGCGGAAGGCGACCCAGGCCAGGAGGCCGAGGACCAGCAGGCTGATGCCCACGATGATCGGCATGAGGATGGCGTCGTGGAAGAAATGCGCCTGGTGCTTCAGCGGCGAGGCGGCGGGCTGGAGCCCGATGCCGCCCGGCGTGGGCTGGCCGATCAGGTCCTGCGCCCAGGCGGGTGCGGCGAAGAAGGCGGCGAGCGAAGCCGTGGCGATGCCGCCACCGATCCCGTTCAGGGTCCGCACTAGGGGGGCGCGCTTGCCCAGACGCATGCGAGATATCCTCATTAAGGTCGACGAACCGGCGGTCACGACGTCCGCTCTGCCGGTGCCGGCCCCGTTGGGAGGGGGTCCGGCGATTTCACGGCGGTCCTTATCCCCCCGCCCCCGCCTTGCCAAGCGATTGGACGCCGCACCCGGGCGTTTGACGTCGTCACGGCGCACCGGACGTCGTCGGTCTCAGCAGTCCGGGCAGTCCGGCATGACGTCGGTTTCCAGCTGGAAGGTCGTGTGGCCGATGCCGAAACGGGCCTTGGCCAGCCCCTGCGCCTCGGCCAGCAGGGCCTTGGGGTCGCCCCGCTCGTGGACCAGATGGGCCGTGAGCGCCGTCGTCGTCGTCGACAAACCCCAGACGTGCAGGTCGTGAACGGCGCGAACGCCGGGCAGTTCGGTCAGGGCGCGGCGAACCGTCGCCACCTCGATGGTGGTGGGGGCCGCGTCCATCGCCAGGTTCAGTGAGTCTCGAAACAGACCCCAGGTGCCCAGCAGGATCACGACCACGATCAGCAGGCTGACCAGGGGGTCGACCACGCTCCAGCCCGTCAGCAGGATCAGGCCGCCGGACGCCACGACGCCCAGCGAGACCCCGGCGTCCGCCATCATGTGCAGATAGGCGCCCCGGGCGTTCAGGTCGTGGTGGTCCTTCATGAACAGCATGGCGGTGCCGAGGTTGATCGCGAAGCCGATGCCCGCCACCGCCATGATCAGGCCGGACTCGACCGGCGCAGGTTCGGCGATGCGTCTCACCGCCTCGAAGGCGATGGCCCCGCAGGCGAAGATCAGCAGGAGCGCATTGGCCAGGGCGGCCAGCACCGTGGCCTTGCCGAAGCCATAGGTCCGGCTGGGCCCCGCCGCGCGCCGCGCCAGGACGGCCGCGCCGCCCGCCATGGCCAGGCCCAGGACATCGGACAGGTTGTGGCCCGCGTCGGCCATCAGGGCGGTGGAGCCCGAGATCACGCCGGCGATCGCCTCGCAGACGACGAAGGCGAGATTGACCACCAGCCCGACGCCATAGCGCCAGTCGCCCGTGTCGACCGGGCCGTGGGCATGGCCGTGTGCATGTCCGTGCCCGTGGCCATGCGAATGGCCGTGGTCATGGCTGTGGGCGCCATGATCATGGTCATCGTGGGTGTGGTCTGCGTGGGAGTGGGGGCCCGCCATCCGGCGACCCTAGTGCTGGTGCGTCACGATAAGAAGGCCGATCGCGATCAGGGCGAGACCCAGGATCGCGCCCTCGTACCGCGCCCACCGCTCCAGCTTCAGGATCGAAGCTCCCGCGCGGGCCAGCATCGTGAACAGGGTCATGCCTGCGACGGTGCCGACGGCGAAGACGAGCGTGAGTAGCGCCAGCACCGCCAGACCCTCTCCGGAGGCCGACAGATAGATCGGCAGCAGCACCTCGCCGGGCGACAGGGCCATGACGCCGACGAGGCCCCAGAAGGCGGCTGCGTGCGAGACTGTCGGCTCGGCCAGATCCATGCCCGGCCCGCCCGCCGTCGCAGGCCGACGAACCAGAGAGCGGATCAGGTAGAATCCGCCGAAGCCGAACAGCAGCGCCGCCGACAGCCAGGGCAGCAGTCCCGCGACCACGGCGTTGAGCGCCAGCCCCGCCGCCACGATCAGACTGCCGACGATGACTGTGGAGGCGACGTGGGCCAGACCCGCGGCCGTCACGGCCAGCAGGCTGCGCGTGAGGCTCCACCGCTGCGCCCGCCCGACGAGGACGAACGGCAGCCAGTGGGTTGGCAGGGCCGCGTGCAGGAAGGCGGCCGCGAAACCGCCCCCCAGAAGGGACAGCAGGACCGGCTGCTCGAGATCGGACGGCGACATCGAGGCCGCTATAGCGTGTTACTTTATAACGGTCGAGAGGGGGCGGTGTTTTCGCCGGGCTGTGCAGTGTCCCAGTCAGTTGCCCGGTCCCGCCCGAGCGGTCAGGCGTCGGGCTCGGCGAGGGAGCGGCGGGCCGTGTCGAAATACTGCCAGCCGGTCCAGACCGTGGCGATGGCGGCGAACCAGATCAGGGTGTCGGCGAACAGCTGGAAGTACGGCAGGTAGTCGAACTCCAGCCCGAAGCCGTCCCAGTTGCGGGCGAACAACTGGGCCCCCAGAGCGACCAGCTGGACCGTGGTCTTCCACTTGGCGAGGGTGGTGACTTCCAGCGTGACCCGCCCAGCGATGGTCTCGCGCAGGGCCGAGACGGCGAATTCACGGAACAGGATCAGGCCGCAAGGGATGGCGATCTGCGGCACGCTGCCAGAGGTGAGCACGCCCAGGATGGCCCCGGTGACCAGGATCTTGTCGGCGATGGGGTCCAGGATCGCGCCCCAGCGGGTCGTGGCGTTCCAGCGCCGCGCCAGATAGCCGTCGACCCAGTCGGTCGAGGCCGCCACCACGAAGATGTAGAAGGCCGCGCGGTACAGGCCGAATTGGTCCTCCGGGCTTAGATAGGACGACAGGATGGGCACGCCGCCGGTCGCCCCGGCCAGGATCAGGAACATCACCACCCCCGCGACCAGGCGCAGGCCGGTCAGGATGTTGGGGATCGGGTTGGCGTGATGGCTGTGGGGCACGTCAGGGGCTTTCAGGCTGGAACCGGGGGCACCCGGCTGTCTGGCGAACGCACGCTTAACTTAGCGGTTCAAATCGCGGCGACGACCCCAGTTTGCGAAGAATCCCCTCGGCGATGCCGAAATGCAGCCCGGTCAGCTCCAGTCGCCCGTCCGCCTCGCGCTCGGCGATCCAGGGGAAGGTCCGCAGGTTGTCGAGCGACAGCCGCACCACGGCCTCCTCGGTCGCGGCCTCGACCTGGTCGGGCGCAACGGTCCCGGCGACGCGGCGCACGAGCGGCGTCCCCTGCGCGATCCAGGGCTCGACGAAGTCCTTGACGATCTCGGGCGCGCCGTCGCGCATGGCCGCGACGCCACCGCAGTGGGCATGGCCCATGACCACGATGCGGCGCACGTTCAGCACCTTGACCCCGAACTCCAGCGCCGCCGAGACGCCGTGCAACTGTCCGTCGGGCGCATAGGGCGGCACCAGATTGGCGACGTTCCTGACAACGAACAGCTGGCCCGGCGCGGCGTCGAAGATCAGGGCCGGGTCGGCCCGGCTGTCGGAACAGGCAACGATCAGGGTGTGGGGCGTCTGACCGTCGGCGGCCAGCGCCTCGTACTCCGCCTTGGCCTCGGGCCAGTGGTCGGCGCGGAAACGGCGGTAGCCGGAGATCAGCGGGTCGGGGGAATCGTCGGACATGGCGGCGGTATAGGCAATCGCCGACGCCTGGGGGAGGGGGTGGTCGGGTCTGTCGGAACGCAGACAAGCCGGGCGTCCCCAGATGGAAAGCGGACATGGCTGCCGGCGCAGGCCGATTTCAGCCCGGCGTCATTGGCAAACCCTCGCCAGCGGACCAGAAACCGAAGCCTCCTGACAGGGCTATCCTGTGGTCTGACCTGTGGTCTGAGACGGGAGCGCGGAGTGATCGAGCGCCTCCTGAACCGCTCTGAGACGGTTTCGACTGATGGGCAAGGCCGCGCCTGTCCGCATCAGAAGCCGGCCGCGGCCGTTGTCGCGTTCATAGCCTCGGACATAGGCAAGGTTGGCGATCACAGACCGGTGGACGCGCAGGAAGGTCGCCGGCAGTTCCGTCTCGAGCCGATCCAGGCGAGCGGAATGGAGCAGTTGCCGCCCGTCCTTCAGACGCAGTTCGACATAATCGTCAGCCCCTACGACGGCGACGATCTCTGCGAGCAGCACTTGCTCAACGCCGCGCGCGGAGGCCACCGTCAGGCAGTTTGGGTGGGCCACGGCGTGGATCAGTGCCACCTCGCGCTGCCGATCGTCGCGGCCGAGCCGGACCACCTCGGCCATTAGCAGCGGCAGCACGAGACCGGCCGCGAACAGGAAGTATGAGACATCGATCAGCGAGGCGGGATACAGCGCCCCGATCGCCAGGAAGGTGCAGAGATAGGCCAAGGTAGGACGCGCGCCCGAAAAGCGGCGTCGCACGCCGACGGCCGTCACACCCGCGGCAAGCACCAGCCCGGTCATCAGGGCCAGAAATGTCTTCAGGTCGAATCCGGGCACCAGGCAGGTCGCGCCTACGGCCGCCATGGCGAGGCCCGTCGCTTGTCGGCGTGCTCCAGGCCAGAACCGTGATCCGACCCAAGAGACGAGAAGAACCGCGAAGGCGGCCGTCAGGATCCAGATGCCGACCAGGCGCGAGCCGTGAAGGGGATAGACATAGGGAACCAGTGTCCGCAGGCTCTCCAGAATGGACTGCAGACCCGATACGCCGGCCAGGGCCGCCAGCATCAGGCTGGACCCGGTGCGCCTCAGGCTGTGAATCACGCCGAAGCCGAAGGCGGCGGCGAACAGCGCTCCGGCGGCGAGGAAGGTGACGGCCAGCGGAACCGAGGGCGACGGCGGCGGGTACGGGGCGATCAGAAGTCCCGGGACGGGCCAGTCCAGACGCACCGTTCCGTGAAACGAAGACATGTGGATCACGACGACGTTGTCGGTCGGACGCCATATCCGCTCGGGTATCGGCATGGCGATCTGATAGCGGCCGGGCACTTCCGTCGAACGCGACCCGCCCGGCCGTCCGTTCGCGCCCAGCCTCTGGCCGTTGAGCCACACCTCGGACGAGGCCACGCCGACGACGTACAGGGCGACCGGCTTGTCGCCGGCCGGACGGTTCACAACGGAGCGGAGCCACAGTTCCCGCCCCTGGGGGTCGATGACCCCATCGACCGGGCGACAGCTGCTCAGGACGGGCGCGGCGGTGCCGGGAACACCGCGGCACGACTGCCACGCCTGGTCCGGGGCCCATTCCTGGGCCGTTAATGCCGAAGGATGCGACACCAGAAGGATCGCGAAGAGGAAGAGCCGCCACATAACGCGGACTCTATCGCGTCGTTCACCGCAAAGCGCTGCCGTTCACCGACACGGAAAGACCGTTCACCGAACCGTGCGCCAGCCGGCGGAAAAGTCGGATCTAACGGTCGCATGACCCAGACCTTCCTGAACCGCCGCTCGATGCTCGCCGCCGCCGGCATCGGATTTCCCGCCTTGGCGCTCGGCGCGAGAGCCAGCGCCCAAACACCGTCCGGTCCGTTCCGCTTCAAGGCCCGGAACGGTGAGGAGACGGATGCCGAAAGGGGCTTCTTCGAGGTTCCGGAGGATCGGAACCTGCCTGGTTCGCGCCGGATCCGCCTCGGCTATGTGCGATTTGCCTCGACCTCGCCGAACCCGGGACCGCCGATCGTCTATCTGGCCGGCGGACCGGGAGGGTCCGGTGTGGACGCGGCGACGGGGCCCCGGTTTCCCATCTTCATGGCGCTGCGCGACGTGGCCGACGTCATCGCCTTCGATCAGCGGGGGACCGGGCTGTCGGCGCACATCCCCGCTCGGCCTTCGTCCGCTGGACCCTGGCCGCCCCTGACCCGTGACGGCATGACCGCATGGCACCGGGACGAGATGCAGAAGGCCTGGGTGGACTGGACTGGCGCCGGCATCGCCATGACGGGGTACAACACGGCACAGAATGCCGATGACATCGACGACCTGCGTCGTCATCTGGGCGTCGAGACGATCAATCTATGGGGTCTCAGCTATGGCTCCCACCTGGCCCTCTCGGTTCTGAAGCGACATCCGCAGTCCATCGGTCGCGTCGCCCTCGCCAGCCTCGAAGGCCAGGACCAGACCGTCAAGCGGCCCGCGCACGGTGACGCCTTCCTGCACCGCGTGGACACCATTCTCGGCAAGGACCCGGTCGCGCGTGCGGCGGTTCCTGATCTGCTGGCTCTCATGCGCCGCGTGCATGAGCGGCTCGAAGCCGATCCAGCGACGGTGGCCGTGGCAAGCGCCGATGGCGCGGTCGACCTCAAGGTCGGCGGTTTCATCGTCCAGCTTCTGGCCGGCGGCCTGGTCGCCAATCCGTCGAGTCTGGCCCGGCTACCCGGGCTCTACCTGGCGCTCGATGCCGGAATGACGGACGTGCTGGGACGTCTGCTCCCGCCGCCGTCCGGCTTGTTCAACATCACCGGAATGCCGGAGGCGATGGATCTCGCATCCGGGATATCGGCCGGCCGACGGGTGATCATCGAGGAGGAGGCAAGGGCGGCCGTGTTCGGCGATGCCCTGAACTTTCCCATGCCCCATCTTTCGGGGGCCATTCCCGGCATCGATCTCGGTAACGACTTCCGCGCGCCGATCCGCATCGAGACACCTGCCCTCCTCATCGCCGGTTCTCTGGACGGCCGCACGCCCCTGGAGGAACAAGCCGAGGTTATCGCCCAGTTCCACGACCGGTCTCAGGTTCTGGTCGAGAACGCCGGTCACAACGTGTTCGAGGCCCATCCGGAGGTCCAGGGCCTGCTGGTCAAATTCTTCCGCGAAGAGTCGGTAGGCGATACGAACCTGGAGCTGCCCCCGCCCACCTTCGCGATCGGCTAGGGTGGCCTTGGCGAATCCGTGCGTCTGCGACGGATATGGCTATTCGCCGGAGCCTCGCTTCCCTTCGATCAGCACCGCCTGCTGCCAGCGGCTGGGGGCCTTGTCCGTACGATGGATGCAGCCAGCCCAGCAGCAGGGGCGGGTCTTGCCTTCGCGCAGCTCCTCCAGCGTCCGGCCGATGCGGCGCTCGCGGGTCTTCGGCTGTTTGGCGTCCTCGACCCAGCAGATGAACTCGTTGCGGCCGAGCGGCGTCAGCGCCTGCCACAAAGCCAGGACGCCGGCGTCCGCTCGCAGGGCCACTTCCAGATCAGGCCCGACAGTGTGGACGGCGCCCTGCGCCAGCTCAGTCATCCGATGCCTCCCGGCCCCCTTGTCCCGATCAGTCTAGCGCGAGGTCTCGGGATGAAAGAAGCCGTAGATGCGTTCCGCCAGGGCGCGGTTGATGCCCTCGACCTTTTCCAGATCGACCACGGACGCCCGCCCCACCCCCTTGGCCGAGCCGAAGGCGTGCAGCAGGGCGCGCTTTCGGCCCGGGCCCACGCCCTCGATCTCGTCCAGCGGGTTCTTCTTGATGTCCATGGAGCGACGCTTGGCGTGGGCCCCGTTGGCGAACCGGTGGGCCTCGTCGCGCAGACGCTGGATATAGTACAGCGCCGGCGACTTCAGCGGCAGCATGAAGGGCGGCTTGCCGGGCACGAAGAACCGCTCCAGCCCGGCGTCCCGGTCCGGCCCCTTGGCCACGCCGATGGCCAGGATGTCGTCCAGCCCCAGGTCGGCGAGCACTGCCTGGACCTCGGCCAGCTGTCCCGCCCCGCCGTCGATCAGCAGGAGGTCAGGGCGCACCACCTCCTCGGTGCCCTCCTCCTCGTCCTTGACCAGGCGGCTGAAGCGGCGGCGCATGACCTCGCGCATCATGCCGTAGTCGTCGCCGGGGGCCAGGTCCGCGTCCTTGATGTTGAACTTTCGGTACTGCGACTTCTGGAAGCCCTCCGGCCCAGCCACGATCATGCCGCCGACGGCGTTGGAGCCCTGGATGTGGGCGTTGTCGTAGACCTCGATCCGCTCGGGCCGCGCTTCCAGCCCGAAGGCCTCGCAGACCTCGTCCAGGATTTTGCCCTGGGCCGAGCCCTCGGCCATCTTGCGACCCAGGGCCTCGCGGGCATTGGTGAGGGCGTGGTCGACCAGACCCTTGCGGTCGCCGCGCATCGGCCGCTCGATCGAGACGACCCGGCGACCGTCGACCAGCCGCGCCTTCATCGAGAAGGCCTCTTCCAGAAGCTCCAGCTCGTGCGGGCGGACGTTGGACAGGATCAGGCGCGGGACCGGCTTGTCCTCGTAGAATTGGCCCAGGAAGGCGGCGAGGATCTCCGGGTCGGTGTCGGACTTGTCCACGCGCGGGAAATAGGCCCGCCCTCCCCAGTTCTGGCCCGAGCGATAGAAGAACACCTGGACACAGGCCTGGCCCCCCTCGGAGAACAGGGCGAAGACGTCGGCCTCGGCCACGCTGTCGGCGTTGACGCTGGTCTCCATGGCGATGGCCGAAAGCGCGCGGATGCGGTCGCGCACGCGCGCGGCCTGTTCGAAGTCCATCCGCTCGGCCGCCTCGGTCATCTCCTGCGACAGGCGGCCGATGACCGTGCGCGACTTGCCGCGCAGGAACAGCGACGCCTCCTCCACGAGGTCACCGTAGTCCTCCAGGCTGATCAGGCCGGTGCAGGGGGCCGAGCAGCGCTTGATCTGGTGCAGCATGCAGGGCCGGGTGCGGGTCTCGTAGACACTGTCTGAGCAGGACCGCAGCAGGAAGGCCTTCTGCAGGGTCGTCAGGGTGCGGTTGACAGCCCAGGTCGAGGCGAAGGGGCCGAAATAGTCGCCGTCTGTGGTGTGGGCCCCGCGATGCTTCCTGACTTGGGGGGCGCGGTGGTCCTTCCTGATCATCAGTTCGGCGAAGGACTTGTCGTCTCTCAGCACCACGTTGAAGCGGGGCTTCAGCTTCTTGATGAAGTTGGATTCCAGCAGCAGGGCCTCGGTCTCCGACGCCGTGACCACCAACTCCATGGAGCGGGTCAGGGACACCATCAGGCCGATGCGCTGGGTGTGGAACCGGCCCTGCGCGTACTGCAGGATGCGTTTCTTGATGGACTTCGCCTTGCCGACATACAGGCAGGTCCCGTCCTCGCCATACATGCGATAGACGCCCGGCTTGTCGGGCGCACGGCGCGCCTCGTCGCGGATCAGGTCGGCGGCGACCAGCGGCAGGCTGGTTTCCAGGGTGGGCGGCTCCGGGGTCATCGGGTGCAATATAGGGGGCACGGCGGCGGCGTCACCCGCCGCAATCCGGGCGTTTCGCGTTGACTCCGACCCGGGTGCCGTCTATGTCGCCGCTCTTCGCCCGCGGGGTCTCCCGGCGGGCGCATTCTTTTTCGCGTTAAGCCGAGGCCTCAATATGTACGCGGTGATCAAAACCGGCGGCAAGCAGTACCGGGTCCAACCGGGCGACACCATCGTGGTCGAGAAGCTCGCCGGCGAGGCGGGCGACGTCCTGAGCCTGGGCAGCGTCCTGATGCTGGGCGGCGACAAGGGCGTCACCGTCGGCGCGCCGCTGATCGAAGGCGCCGCCGTGGCCGCGACCCTGATCGAGACCCGCAAGGGCGAGAAGATCAAGATCTTCAAGAAGACCCGCCGCCAGGGCTATCGCCGCACGAACGGCCATCGCCAGATGGAATCGGTCCTGCGCATCACCGGCATCGAAGGCGCCGGCGAAAAGGCCAAGTGGGACGGCAAGGTCGAGCTGATGACCAAGGCCGAGATCAACCTGCGCGCCCGTGGCCTTGCCCCGCGCGTCGAGGCGGCTCCGGCTGCCGAGGCCGAGGCTCCCAAGCCCGCCGCCAAGAAGGCTCCGGCCAAGAAGGCTGCCGCCAAGACCGAAACCACCGCTTCGTCCGACGAAGCCTGAGACTGATACGCGAGTAGGAGCCGACCATGGCACACAAGAAATCCGGTGGTTCGTCGCGTAACGGTCGCGACTCCGAGTCCAAGCGCCTGGGCGTGAAGAAGTTCGGCGGCGAGCGCGTTCTGGCCGGCAACATCCTGGTCCGCCAGCGTGGCACCACCTTCCATCCGGGCGACAACGTCGGCCTGGGCCGCGACCACACCCTGTTCGCCACGGCGCACGGCTCGGTGAAGTTCACCACCAAACGTGGCGGTCGTTGTTACGTATCGATCCTTCCGGCGAACGACGACCAGCAGGCGCTCGCCGCCGAGTAACGCGAAACCGGCCTTCGGATCGCGTTGCTCTCCTCAAGGACAGCAGCCGATCCGGACCAAGGGAAATATTCCGCGGGGAGTCTGGATCACCAGGCTCCCCGTTTGCGTTCCCCGCCTCGACGTCCGCCCGAGCCCTCCCCCAAGGAGGCGGACAGCTGATCCAGGCGAGGCGTCCATGTGCGTGATCGAAACCTCTCCCGTCGTGGAGACCCGCCGGCTGCTGCTGCGCAGTCCCGGCCCCCAGGATATTCCGGCCATCGCTCGGCTGGCCAACGACCCCGACATCGCGCGCATGACCTGCCGCATGCCGCATCCCTTCGGACAGGGGGATGCGGAGGCCTTCGTGACCCAGGTCGCGGGCCAGGACCCGGCGCGGGCCAACACCTTTCTGATCGAGCATGAGGATCTGGGGCCCGTCGGGGTTCTGGGTCTTTTCGAGGACGGCCAGGGACGGCTGGAGCGTGCGGCGCCCGAGACCGGCTACTGGATCGGCCGGCCGTTCTGGGGTCGCGGCTTCGCCACCGAGGCGCTGGAGGGAGCCCTGGTCTGGGCCGGAAAGCGGTGGAAGCGCCGGGCCCTGCTGGCCGGGCATTTCGCCGACAACCCGGCGTCGGGCCGGGTGCTGGAAAAGGCGGGCTTTCTCTACACCGGCGAGACGCGGACGCGCTTCAGCCGGGCCCGGGGCGAGCCGGTCGACACGCGGATGATGGTCTGGCTGGCCTAGGCTCCGCCGGTCTCCAGGAACCGCAGGGCGCTCAGCACATGGGCGCGGACACCGACGACCAACACGTCCTCGTTCACGTCGAACTGGGGCGAGTGGTTGGGCGGGGCCGTGGCCGGATCCACACCGTCCGCCGTGGCACCCAGGTGGTAGAAGACGCCCGGCACCTCGGTCTGGAAATAGGAGAAGTCCTCGGCGACCGTGGTCGGCGGGGTCGCCGGATTGACGTTGCCGGTGCCCGCCGCCTCTTCCAGCACAGGGGCCAGCCAGGCCGACAGGGGTTCGTTGTTGAAGACCAGCGCGGCGTTCTCGCGGATGGAGAACTCGGCCGTCGCGCCATAGGCCTCGGCGACATGGCCGATGGCGGCCTCGGCGCGCTCGACGAGGGCCGCGCGCTGGTCGCGATCGAAGGTCCGCAGGGTGCCAGACAGGATCGCCTCGTCGGGGATGATGTTGTAGCGAACCCCGGCGTTCACCGTGGCGATGGTGAAGACGGTCGGGGTCGTCGTCGGGTCGATGGTGCGGGCCGTCAGGGTGTTGACCGTCTGGATCACGTTCGCGGCCACGGCGATGACGTCGACCCCGCGCCACGGCCAGGCCCCGTGCGTCTGGCGACCCTTCAGGACGATGTCGACGCGATCCGACGCCGCCATGAAGCCCTGAGGCCGATAGAAGATCGTGCCCGGCCGTCCCGGCACGACGTGCAGGCCGAAGATGGCCTCCACGGCCGGTTCCCGCAGCGCGCCCGCCTCGATCATCAGCCTCGCCCCGCCCAGGGCCTCGCCGGGCGGCACGCCTTCCTCGGCCGGCTGGAACAGGAAGACGATGGTGCCGCTGAACCGGTCCTTCATCCCGCTCAGGACCTCGGCGGCCCCCAGCAGCATGGCGACGTGGGCGTCGTGGCCGCAGGCATGGGCGACGGGCACCGTCGCGCCCTGATAGGTGCCGGTCGCGGTCGAGGCGAAGGGCAGGCCGGTCGCCTCCAGCACTGGCAGGGCGTCCATGTCGGCGCGGAGCGCCACGACCCGCTGCGGTCCCGTCCCGGTGCCGCGCAGGATTCCGACGACGCCAGTGCGGCCGACGCCCTCGCGGACATCAAGGCCGAAGCCGCGCAGGCGCTCGGCCACGAAGGCGGCGGTGCGGACCTCGGCGAGGCCCAGCTCGGGGTTCTGGTGCAGATCGCGCCGCCAGGCGATGACGTCCGCATTCACGCCCTCGGCCGCCACGCGCACCTCGTCGGCCGTGACGGTCTGCGCCAGGGCGGGAGCCGCGCCGAGGCTCAGCAGGACGGCGAGGGCGGCGGGACGGATCATGACGGGCTCCGGAAAGGGTGGGTCGGATGATGGTCCGGGGCGTCATGCCGACGCAAGGCGCTTGCGTTCCCCGCCCTCGGGGCCGATCTGTCGGCCATGGCCATCAAGACCTCGAAGACCCGCTGGAAGGACGTCGTCCTGGTCTGCAAGAAGTGCCAGAAGAAGCTCGACGGCGGCTTCGGCCCCGACGGCGACAAGACCCTGAAGAAGGCGCTCAAGAAGTACCTCAAACCGGGCGACGGCAAAGGCCGGAAGGCCGAGCTGGCGGTGATCGAGACAGGCTGTTTCGACATCTGCCCCAAGAACGCGGTGATCGCGATCAACGCCATGGAGCCCAAGCAGCTGCTGATCGTGCCGGCCGGCGCCGACCTGTTCGAGGTCAAGGCGCGGCTGGGGCTAGATGACGGGCGGCGACTGAAGCCGACCCTGACGGTGGTGGAGTAGGAACGCTCTACCTCCCCTTCATGGGGAGGGACCGTGAGGCGCAGCCGAGCGCGGGTGGGGCTCTGTGAAGGTGGCGCGCGTTGCAAACGTCCCCACCCTGGCTTCGCTTCGCTTCGCCGTCCTTCCCCATGAAGGTGAGGGAGAGATATAGCCTGCCCCATGTCCCCCACCTCGCCCGCCTTCGTGATCCTGTTCGTCGTCAGCCTGATCGCGGCGGCGGGGAACATGGGGCTGCAATCGGTGCTGCCCAACATCGGGCGAACCTTCGGCCTGGCGGATACGCTGGTGGCCGCCGCCTTCGCCATCTCCGCCCTGATGTGGACGGTGGCCTCGCCCTTCTGGGCGCGGCTGTCGGACCGGGCGGGACGAAAGAACGTCATCCTGATCGGCCTGGTCGGGTTCGTCATCTCCATGGCGGGGTTCGGCGTCGGCGCGACGTTCGGGCTGGAAGGGTGGCTGGCCCCGATCACGGCCTTCGTGCTGATGGCGGTGGCGCGCACCGTCTATGGCGTCCTCGGTTCGGCGGCCCCGATCGCGTCCCAGGCCTACGTCGCCGACCGGACCAGCCCGGAACAGCGCACCCAGGCCATGTCGCTGCTGGCCTCGGCCCAGGGGCTGGGCACGGTGATCGGGCCGGTGCTGTCGCCGTTTCTGGTACTGCCGATCGTCGGGCTGGCCGGGCCGATGTACGCCTTCGCCCTGATCGGGTTGATCGTGCTTGTGGTGGTCTGGAAGCGCCTGCCCTCCGGCGACGTCGTGCGCCAGCCGACCGGCCGGGGCGGCGACGGCAAGGGGCTGTGGCGCGACCCGCGGGTGCGCGACTTCCTGCTTTACGGCCTGCTGGTCACCAGCGCCCAGGCGGTGAACATCGCCGTCCTGGGCTTTCACATCATCGACGAGATGGCCGAGACCGGTCTGCCCGCCGATCAGGCCCAGGCCTTCATCGGAGTGGCGATGTTCGCCGGCGCGGCGGCGACCCTCATGGTCCAGTGGGGGCTGATCCCGCTGCTGAAGATGCAGCCTCTGGCCCTGATGCGCTGGGGGGCCGGTCTGGCCCTGGCGGGCAATCTGCTCAGCATGGTGGCCCCCGGCTATTTCGGCGTGGTGGTCGGCTATGCCGTCGTCTCGATGGGCGTGGGCTTCGCGCGGCCGGGCTTCACCGCCGGGTCGTCACTTGCGGTCGGAGCCCACGAACAGGGGGCGGTCGCCGGCTTGATGATGTCGCTGGCGGGTCTCAGCTTCCTCGTGCCCCCGGTGGCCGGCGTGGCGCTGTACGGCCTCGGCGAGGCCGCGCCGTTCGGGGCCAATGCCCTCCTTCTGGCTGCGGCGATGATCATGGCCCTGTTCAGCACCGCCCTGCGGCGCGACCCCAATCCGCTCGGTATCGACACGCCGTCGCCAGAGACGCCGCCCGCCTCCCAGCCCGGGCCCGAAGGCGGCCGCTAGAGCGCGACGAACGGCCCGGCTTGCGTCTCGCGCGCGGGATTGCGACATCGGCCCCATGAGCACTTTCAGGATCGAAAAACGCGTGGGTGTCCGCGCCGACGCCGAGCGGATCTGGGCCGTGATCGCCGATCTGCCAGGCTGGGATCGGTGGAACCCCGTCGAGACCGAGGTCGAGGGCCGCATCGGATTCGGCGGCACCCTGACACTGACCGAACGGGTCGCCGATCTGGGCGAGCGCCGGACGACCCTGACGGTTCGCGAATGGCAGCCCAACGCCCAGCTGGTCCTTGTCGAGAAGCGCGGCTGGCTCTTCAACGCGGTCCGCTACTACGAGATCGAGCAACTGGATACGCAGAGCTGCATCGTCTCGAACGGCTACATCTTCTCGGGTTTGCGGGGCGAGGGTTTCCACGACAGGAACAAGCGCATCCTGCGCGCAGCGTGCGAATCCGTCGCCGAGAACCTGAAGGTCGCGGCCGAGGCGGGCTGAGCCCTACTCGCTCTCCGGGGCGGTAGCCTGCTGGCCGTCGGGGGTCTTCATCTGATCCTGGATCTGGATGATCGCGGGCCCCAGAATGACGACGAACAGCACCGGCAGGAAGAACAGGATCATCGGCACGGTCAGCTGGGCCGGCAGGGCGGCCGCCTTCTTCTCGGCCGCCGACAGACGCAGCTCGCGGTTCTCCTTGGCCATGGTGCGCAGCGCCGAGGCCAGCGGCGTGCCGTACTGCTCGGCCTGGACCATGGCAGTGGCGACCGCGCGCACGCCGGGGTGATTGGTCCGTTTGGCCAGGCCGTCATAGGCCATGCGCCGTTCCGGCAGATAGCTGAGCTCGGCCGACAGGAGGGCCAGCTCCTCGGCCAGTTCGACCGAGCTGGTGCCGATCTCCTGGCTGACCTTGACGATGGCGGACTCGATCGACATGCCGGATTCCACGCAGATCAGCAGCAGGTCGAGGGCGTCGGGAAAGCCGGTCATGATCGACTGCCGGCGCTTGGTGATCCGGTTCTGGAGGAAGACGTTCGGGCCATAGAAGCCCAGCACCGTCGCCCCCATGATCATCGGCAGCTTGGTGATGCTGGGCAGGCCGAAGTCGTTGATAAAGAACAGATAAAAGGCGCTGAACAGCAGAAAGAAGATCGGCGTCGCGAAGCGGAAGAAGTAGAAGGTCGTGATCGGTCGCGGCCCCCGGAATCCGGCCTGGCTCATCTGCTCGACGACCTTCGGGTCTTCCAGCAATTTCGACAGGTTCAGCCGTTCGACGATGCGCTTCTTGAACCCGTCGTCTGTGTGGCGAAGGCCGCCCTGGCCGCCGGCGATGGCCTGGCGCGAGCGGCGCTTCAGTTCGTCGCGACGGGTCGAGACCGCCTGCATCCGCTTGTCCAGCTGCACCCCGCTGCCCATCGCCCCCATGAGGGTCAGGAGGGTGGCGAACACCAGCACACCCACACCGAGGCTGAGCAGGTTGCGGGGTTCGACGATGGCCTCGATAAATCCCATGGTCCGGCCCTAGATCTTGAACGAGATCATGCGCTTCATCACGAAGATGCCGGCGCCCATCCAGATGGCCGAACCCAGCAGCATGATCTGTCCCCGGACGTCGGTGAACATGAGCGCCATATAGGCCGGTGTGGTCAGTCCCACGAGCGCCATGACCACGGGAGGCAGGGAGCCGATGATCCCCGCAGAGGCCAGGGCCTCGGACGACAGAGCCTTGACCTTCTCGCGCATCATGCGTCGGGCACGGAGCACGGCCGACAGATTGCCCAGCGCCTCGGCCAGGTTGCCACCGGTCTTCTGCTGGATGGCGATGACGATGGTGAAGAACTTCAGCTCCGGCGTCGGAATGCGCTCGTACATCTTCTCCAGAGCCTGGGCGAGCGTCAGGCCGACGCCCAGTCCCTCGACCAGCTTTACGAACTCCGGACCCAGGGGTGCGGGGCTTTCCTTGGCGATGATCTTGAAACAGTCGTGGACCGGCAGGCCGGACTTGATGCCGCGCACGATGACGTCGACGGCGTTGGGGAACTCCAGGCCGAACTTCTTCATGCGCCCCGTGCCGATGAAGCCGACGATCCAGCGGGGCAGGCCCAGCCCCGCCGCGAGGCCAGCCCCCAGGGCGACGAGGATATGCAACCCGAAGACAAAGGCGACCAGGGCCGCGACGATGCCCAGCCCGGCACTGATGATCCAGAAGGTCCGGATACTGATCGACAGGCCAGCGTGCTTAAGGCGCGCGGCCATGGTCATGCGGGCCTTGCGCTCCTTGCGCTCGGCCTCCTTCAGCTGAACTTCGATGGCCTTGCGCCGAGCTTCCGGCGTATTGGCCTCGGCCTTGGCGGCCTTGACGCGCGCGGCCTTGGTCTGGCCCATGCCCATGGCTTCGGCGCGCTTGACCGCCTGGCCCGAGGAATCGTCGCCCCCGACGAAGACCCAGCCCAGGCCGCCGATGGTGATGAAGGCCAGAATGGCGGCGAGGATCGGAAGCATGGCCGCCTACTCCGCCGCGTCCAGGGCCTCGGCCAGCTCGCGCTCCAGCCCATAGTAGCGGGCACGGTCCCAGAAGCGGGGACGGGCGATGCCGGTCGAACGGTGACGTCCGACGATCTTGCCGTTCTCGTCCTCGCCCGTGATCTCGTAGACGAACAGGTCCTGGGTCACGATCACGTCGCCTTCCAGACCGACCACCTCGGTGATGTGGGTGATGCGGCGCGACCCGTCACGCAAACGCGCCGCCTGGATGATGACGTCGACCGAGCCGACGATCATTTCACGGATGGTCTTGGACGGCAGGCCGTAGCCGCCCATGGTGATCATCGACTCCATCCGGCTGATGGCTTCGCGCGGGCTGTTGGCGTGCAGCGTGCCCATGGAGCCGTCGTGGCCGGTGTTCATCGCCTGCAACAGGTCGAACGCCTCGGGTCCGCGCACCTCGCCGACGATGATCCGTTCCGGGCGCATCCGCAGGCAGTTCTTCACCAGATCGCGCATGGTGATCATGCCCTGGCCTTCGAGGTTCGGCGGCCGGGTCTCCAGGCGCACGACGTGCGGCTGTTGCAGCTGCAGTTCGGCGGCGTCCTCGCAGGTGATGACGCGTTCGGTCGGGTCGATGAAGGCTGTCAGGGTGTTCAGCAGGGTCGTCTTGCCCGAGCCGGTACCGCCGGAGATCACCAGATTGCAGCGGCAGGCCCCGATGACGCCCAGGACGCGGGCCCCTTCCGGACTGATGGAGGCGTACTCCACCAGGTTCTTCATCGTCAGCTTGTCTTTCTTGAACTTCCGGATCGTCAGGGTCGCGCCGTCGATGGCAAGGGGCGGGGCGATGACGTTGACGCGGCTGCCGTCGGGCAGGCGGGCGTCGCAGATGGGGCTGCTTTCGTCGACGCGGCGGCCGACCTGGGACACGATCCGCTGACAGATGTTCATCAGCTGGGCGTTGTCGCGGAACCGGACATTGGTCAGCTGGACCTTGCCGCCGACCTCGATGAACACCCGGCCGGCGCCGTTGACCATGATGTCGGCGATGTCGTCGCGGCTCAGCAGGGGCTCGAGAGGCCCATAGCCCAGAACGTCGTTGACGATGTCCTGGACCAGATGCTCCTGCTCGGCGACCGACATGGAGACGTTCTTGATCGCCACCAGTTCGGCGACGATGTCGCGGATTTCCTCGGACGCGGCCTTGGTGTCCAGCTGCGCCAGCTGGGCCAGGTCGATGGTGTTCATCAGCGCGTTGAAGATGGTCGTCTTCGTGGCGTGATAGTAGTCGCTCTGTTCACGGACGATCTCGGCGACTGCCTGGGCCTTTTTCAGCTGCTCGAACCCCGCCGTGGGCTTGGGACCGGGCCCGGCGGCGCCAGGAGGGGGCGCGGGCTTGGGTTTCGGGCGGGACGCGAGGGCGTCCAGACGGTCGGCGGCAGGCGATGCGGCGGCCGAGGCCGGCCTGCCCCCGCGCGCGAAACCGCCTTCGGAGGGTCCGGTGTCGGCTGTGTATGAGAAGGCCTGCGTCTGCTGTCCCTGCGCCGGCTGGGGCGGCGCCTGGGGTTCAGGAGCGGGCGCGGGAGACATGGCCTCGGGCGCGGGCTTCGGCCGGGGGGCCGTCTCGACGCCGCCGCCGGGCTGGGCTGTGCGCTTGCCGAACACGGATCAGGTCTTCTTCTTGAACAGGCCGGCGAACATGGACTTCGCCTCGCCCTTGGCGGCCTTGCCCGGCGCGGCCAGCTGGGGCAGTTCCCGGCGGGAGACGATCTGGGCCAGCAGCTGGAAGGCTTCGGCCGCCTTGGACTTGGCGTTGGCGTCCAGGATCATCTGGCCGTTGTTGGCCGCCACCCCGAACAGCTTGGCATCGAACGGGATCGAAAGGCTGGGATGCACGCCCAGGGCCGCGCCGAAATCCTTGGCCGGGATTTCCGGACGCCCCGGAACGCCGACCTGGTTCAGCACCAGGCGAGGCGGCGCGTCGTTCGGACGGCCCGAGCGGATCAGGTCGATCATGTTCTTGGCGTTGCGCAGCGACGCCAGGTCCGGCGTCGCCACCACCACCACCTCGTCGGCGGCGATCAGGGTGCGGCGCATCCAGCCCGACCACAGATGCGGCAGGTCGAGCACGACGAAGGGCGCGGTGCCCCGGATCTGGGTCGTGACCTCCTCGAACGCCTCGGGGCTGATGTCCCAGTCGGTGTCCAGGGTGGCGGGGGCCGCAAACAGGCTCAACTTGTCGGTACACCGGACCATCATCCGGTCCAGCAGGACCGGGTCCAGACGATCCGGCTGACCGAGGGCATCGGCGACGCCGGACAGCGGGTCCTGGTTGAAGTCCAGACCGGCCGTGCCGAACGGCAGGTCGTAGTCCACGATGACGGTGTTGGCGCCGATCTTCTCGGACATGGCGTAGGCGGTATTGTGCGCCACCACCGACGCGCCGGCCCCGCCGCGTGCGCCGACAAAGGCGATCGAACGCCCGACGAACGGCTGGGCCGGGTCCGAGAACAGGCCGCCGATCGCCGCGATCAGCTGCAAAGGCTGGATCGGTGCGACCAGATATTCACTGACGCCCCGCTTCATCAGCTCACGGAACAGGATGATGTCGTTGGTCGCGCCAATGACGACGACCTTGGTGCCCGCGTCGCAGACCTCGGCCAGGCGATCGACCTGCCACAGCAGGGTGCCGGGGTCCTGCATGCATTCGACGATGATCAGGGGCGGGGTCGGCTCGTGGTTGTAGGCGTCCACGGCGGCAGGAATGCCGCCGACGCGGATTTGGGTGGTGGCACGGGCCATCCGCCGGTCCTGTCCAGCCCGTTCGGACGCCGCTAGCGTGTCCTGCCGCTCGGCGAAGACATGGATGGCGATGCGCGGGATGGTGACTTCGTTCTGCAGTCCCGACTGGAAGGCGTGCGGCGCGATGGCGGCGGACGCGCCCGCGACCAGATCGCCGACCGGGTTATAGCCGGCTCCGGCGGGCAGGCCGCCCTGGGCGACCGGCAGACCCGCGGGATGGGTTACGATCGCGCCGCCGGAGCCCGTGGGCGCGTCCGGCTCATACCCTCCGGGCGCCGAGAACTGGAGCGGCTCGCGCGGATTGATGTCCCCGCCCGCAGCGGGAGCAGCGGTGGGCACGACGTCCAGTTCGGCGTCGAACTCGTCATCCAGGGGCTCGTAGGGGCGCGAAGCGAACGCATTCGTCATGAGCCGTCAGTCCACAGCATCCGAAACCTGACCGTTCTCGAGCAGGGCTTCGATGACAGCCGCCGTTCGTTCACCCCGGCGGTACTTGTCGAGCACGACCGCGCGCCGACCAGAGTCGGGCGGGGTCATGGCGCGCGGCGTCACGATGTCGCGCGGATTGGCGATCTGTGCCGCCAGATTGGCGTTCACGGAGCAACCGAAATTGGAATGGCCGGCGTTGGCACCGGTGCGGGCCAGGTTGGTCCACTCGGTCCCGCAGCGCGGCACGGATGCGCGCACGGTGTCGAAGCCGACCAGGACGGGCGCGCGCGGGTCCGGCGCGACATAGGTCACGACCTGAACCTGATGGCCCGGCACACCGGCGGCCTCGAGCGCATTACGGACGCTCCAGGCCATTTCGCTGGACACGGGGTCGTCGCCCGACGGCGCCTCGACCCGCAGGACGGGCGCGCCCTCGGCGTTGAATCGATAGGCGATGTCCTGAAGCGCGCGAGCCTGGTTGGCCGACGGGCCGGCGTCGTGAACCGCCAGGGCGATCCGCTCGACGCCCGGCTCGACGGCCAGGGCGAACCGGGTGGTCGGTGTCAGCGGGACCGGGCCGGTGCCCTCGGCGGGCAGGCCGACACAGCCCGACAGGGCGGCTGCGGACACGGCGGCGAGCATCAGGGTGCGGATCATCGGGGCGCTCACTCGATCACATAGCCGACGGGGCCCTGCCAGTCGGGCGCGGTCGTGGCCCCCTGGGCGGGCGAGCCATAGGCCTGGTTCAACTGGCCAAAGAAGAGGGTCTGGGCATCCGACGCGATCCGCAGTCCGTCGGCGGGGGTCTGCATCCGGTCGCGCGAGGTCGGGGTGACGATGAACGGCTCGACGATCACGACCAGCTCCGTCTCGCCGGAGGTGAAGTCCCGCGAGCGGAACAGCTGACCCAGCACCGGCAGGCCGCCAAGGCCGGGGAAGCTGTCGATCGCCTGGCGGCTGGATTCCTGGAGCAGGCCGGCGATCATCATCGAGCCGCCGGACGGCATTTCGACCGTGTTCTGAACGCGGCGGACGTTCAGGCCCGCGATGTTCAACGGATTGGCCGACCCGGCCCCCAGGGTGATGCCGCCCGTCTGGGTCAGCTCGGACACCTCGGCGGAGATCTGCAGCGAGATACGGCCTTCGGACAGGACGATCGGCCGGAAGGCCAGACTGACGCCGTAAGGCTTGAACTCTATGGTGACATTGCCGTCGCGGTCGCGGCCGGTCGGCACCGGGAACTCGCCGCCCGCCAGGAAGCTGGCGCTCTCACCGTTGACGGAGGTCAGGTTGGGCTCGGCCAGGGTCCGCAGAAGACCCACCCGCTCGAACGCCTTGATGGTCGCCTCGGCCTGGTTGACGCCATCCGACCCAGGACCCGTGCCGGCCTCGGCGGTGTCCCAGTTGGCGGCATCCTGGGGCCCGCGCACCGTGTAGTTGCAGAGCGTCCCCGGGTCGAAGGCACCCCCGCAGGGGCGCTGCAGCTGATAGTTCTGGGTCGTATCCCGGCTGGAGCCCAGCGACAGCCCGCCGAGAAGGGATCCGTTGATTCCGAAACTGGCGACCTGGCCGAGCAGGAACTGGGTATTGCCCACCTGTCCCAGGACCGCCTGGGTGTCGAAACCCAGTTGCTTGATGGCGTTTCTCTGCACCTCGACGATCCGGACCCGGAGCGTGACCTGGTCGGAGGCTGCGATGGTCGTCAGGTTCAGCACCTTTTCCGGGGCCGAGACGAAGGCGCGCGCGACCGAAGCGATGCGCTCGGACTCGCCCGCGCTCGTCACCAGACCGGTCAGGATGATGCTGTCGTTGACGGCCTCGGCCCGGACCTGGGAGCCCGGTGCGACGCGGCTGAGGGTGTCCTGAAGCGCCGACACGCCCGCATCGACGCGCACCCTCAGCGTCAGGATCGAACGACCGGCGGCGTCGAGGAATACAGCGTCTGTCTCGCCGGGCGCGATCCCGATGACGGTGATCCGGCGCGGTGAATGGACGTTGGCCTCGGCCACGGCCGGATTAGACACGATAACGTCGCGTGCGTCGGCCGGCAGATCCACCGCGAAGGATGTGCCGCGCGGCAGGTTGATCATTCGCGTGCCTGATCCGGCCGCGACCGTCTGGGTCGCGCCATAGGCCTGGGCGAAGGCCGGCGTCGCCATCGGGGCCACGGCCATCAGGGCCGCGCAGGCGGTGGCGAGGATCGGCTTGATCGGGTGTGTCATGGACGCCTTCATGGGACGCTCACCACTTCGGGTTCGCCGCCGCGGAAGATGCGGACGGAGGTCGCCTCGGCGCGCTGCGCGCGAGGCGCCGCCGCGACGCGGCCGGACGGCCCGGCGGTGTCAGCGTAGGAGCGCAGGACGAGGGACAGCTCCCCCGCAGCGCGGGCCAGGGCCAGGGTTTCGGAATCGCCGGGAGTGACCTCCAGGGTCGCGGTGGCTCCGACCACGGCCTGCTGATCGTCGTCGGCGCGGGTCGACTGGTCGACGGCGAGCACCTTGACGTTCTGAAGCACGATGGAGGAGGCATAGCGGGTCTGGCCGCCGCCCTCGTCGCCGTTGTCCTGAAGCTCGACGGTGACCAGCACATCGACCCGGTCGCCCGGCAGGATGAAGCCGCCAGCGGCCGATTCGACCGAGACGCCGATGGCCATGGCCCGCATCCCGGGCTCCAGATAGGCGGCCATATATCCGCTGTCGCCGGCGCGGACGATCTTGCGGCCGACAATGGGTTCGCCGGCCAGAATGGGTTCACGGACGACCGATCCGAAATAGTCGGCCTTCACCCCGCCGGTGGTCAGGTCCGTGGCGGCGCGGGTGACGCGGGCGACGGTGCTGTCGTCGGGCTTGTCCTCTTCGGCCTTTTCCTCGCCCTCCGCGGGCTCGGCGGTCGGGACGGGAACGGAACCGTCGGTGATGAAGGCGGGGTTGACCTCGTCGGCGGGCCAGTCCTTCCACTCCAGATCGGCGTCGGTCAGACGCTGTCCGGGGGCCAGATCGCGGGCGGCGACCAGGACCTTGGCCATGGTGCGCGGTGCCTCGGCGGCCGCGAGGGCCACCGGTTCGCCCGAGGATGACCCCATGGCGCGCACGACCAGCGCAAGGCCGATGGCCGAGACGGCGGCGATGCAGATGACGGCGATACGGGCGGGCTTCATCGACGGTCTCCGGCGCGGCCCGCCGCACGACTCACGGTTTGCGGGGCCTACCGTTAACGACCATGCCGGGCGCGGGTTAACGTGGACCTAAGCGGCCTAGCTACCGAAGCCTTGCGCGATGAGGGCGCTGGCAGGGTAGGCCATCAGGGCACCGCCGCAGATTGCTACGCCGTAGGGAATGTCGCCCTTGGGCCGAAACAGGGTCGAGACCCAGGTCGGTGCGCCGGCCAGGTGCGGCGAAGCCCAGCTTCGGCCGGCGATCAGGATCAGGCTGAACACCCCACCCAGGACCGCGGTCCAGACGAGAAATGGCGTGAGGCCGCCGCCGCCGAGCCAGAGCGCGGCCGCGGCCATCACCTTGGCGTCTCCGCCCCCGATGACCCGCAGAGCGAACATGGCCATGCCGGCCAGGAGGACCAGCACAGCCACGCCGAAGTGAAGGCCGACCTCCATCGGCGATAGTCCGACGGCGAAGGCGGCCGGGAAGAAGGCGAGGATCAGGGTCGCCGAGATCCAGTTCGGGATCTTCATGCTGGTCAGGTCGGTCAATGCGGCGACGACGACCAGGACCGGAAGCGGCGCGAGCAGAAGCGGGATCAGCTGTTCCATGAGGCCCACCCTCGCATGGCGATCGTTAAAGGCGGGTTTGTCCCCCGGCTCTGACCCGTCTGGGCGGACATCAGGCGGCCGCGCCGCGAGCGGCAGCGCCAGATACAAGAAGGGGCCGGAGCGTTTCCGCTCCGGCCCCCGAGACTTGACGTTGGCAGGTCTGCTTACAGCTGCAGAGCGGCCGCGATTTCTTGGAACACGAGTTCCAGACGGGTGCCGATCAGGCCGACGGCGGTGATGATGATGACGGCGATGAGCGCCGCGATCAGGCCGTACTCGATGGCGGTGGCGCCCGATTCGTCCTTGACGAACTTTTTGATGAACTTGGTCATGTGACTTCCTCTCATGTGAAACTGGCTAAGCGAGCAACGATGGCTGGGAGGCTCGGTCGCCCGCTTGTCCCCCAAACGCACTGACAAGATGACCCGAACCGGTTAAGGTCGCGTCAGAGGTCGTGGTTACTCAGACGTTCACCGTAAAAGACGCGATTTTTCTACTCAAAACCCAATTTTGGCAGTCTTCACGCTCAATACGTTGACGTCGATTAACCTTCGTCAACGCCACATTGAGCAACGCCGGGGCTTTCAGACTTTGTAGACACTTCCGGCCGATCCTGTCGGCTCGCCTCGCGCGCCTGCGAGAGAGACAAGGACACGCCTCATGGTCGGACCGCTCGCCCGCCTGATCCCCGCCTCCGCCGCCGCCCTGACATTGCTCGCGGCCTCGGGCGCCGTTCAGGCCCAGTCGCTCAACGTCGAGATCGACCGCTCCAGCCGGATCGGTCTCAGCGGCTCGGCCGCCTCGGTGATCGTCGGCAATCCCGCCATCGCCGATGTGACCGTCGTCGACGCCAATACCTTGTTCGTCACGGGCAAGGGCTATGGCGTCACCGAGGTCATCGCCGTGGACGCCATCGGGCGCACCCTCTTTCAGGGCGAGATCGTCGTAACCGGCGGCTCGACCGGCTCGGTCCGGGTCTGGCGCGGTGCCCAGGCGACGGAGATGGCCTGCGCGGCCTCCTGTTCGCCTTCGGTTCGCAACACCGGCACGGCCGCCGCGCCGACGCCCTGATCGATGCGCCGGACCCTCCGTCCCGGCTGGAAGCGACGTCGGTCGCGTGAGCCTCGCGAAGGCGCGGCCGCGATCGAATTCGCCATTGTCGCCCTGCCCTTCTTCTTCGTCATCTTCGCCATCCTGGAACTGGGGATCATCTTCCTGGTGGACTCGATGGCGGAGTCCGCCGTTCAGCAGGCCAGTCGCCTGGTCCGGACCGGTCAGGCCCAGGGGGGCGCGGTGTCTCCCGCCCAGTTCAAGACCGCCCTGTGCCAGGGCATGAGCGTCTTCTCGGGCGACTGCGAGGCTCGCGCGACCGTCGATGTTCGCGTCATCCCTCAGTTCCGCGACCCTAATCCCCCCGATCCGACAGCTGACGGCACCCTGGGCCCGGCCGAAGGTGGGTTCGATCCGGGCGCGGCGGGTGATCTGATGCTGGTACGGGTGTGGTACCAGCAGCCGGTGGTCACGCCCCTGCTGTCCCAGGCCCTCACGCGTCTCGACTCGGGCGGCGCGGTGATCTCGGTCACGACCGCCTTCCGCAACGAGCCGTTCGATGGCTGACGGGGCCTGGTCGATCCGCTGTGTGCCTTGGTCGTGGTTGGGCCGGTTTGCACGCGACGCGCGCGGCGTCGCGGCGGTGGAGTTCGCCCTCGTCGTGCCTGTCCTGATCGTCTGCTATTTCGGCCTAGCCGAGTTCTGCCAGGCCTACATGGCCCAGAAGCGGACCATCCACACGACATCCCAGGTCGCCGACATGGTCGCGCGCGCGCCCACGACGTCCCGCGACCAGATCGACGAGATCATGGATATCGGCTCGCTGATCATGGTGCCCTTTCCGGAGGACGGTCTCGCCGTCCGCGTGACCGCCATCACCCGCGACGCCAACGGCGTGGCCCGCGTCACCTGGAGCCGGGCCCGCGGCATGAGCCCCCTGACCGGCGTGCAGACGGTCCCGGACGGACTGATCGCCAATGGCGAGATGATCATCATGGGCGAGGCGGCCTATGACTATGTCTCGCCGCTGGACACGCTCCTGCCGGACGCGACGCGGTTCGAGGGGCGGCACTATCTTCGGCCGCGCCTGACAGACCAGATCCCCTGCGCCGACTGCTAGCCGATCAGGGCGCGCCGGATGGCCACGATCTTGGCCTCGGTCTCGGCAAGCTCAGCCGACGGATCGCTGTCGGCCGTGATGCCGGCGCCCGCCTGGGTGCGGTAGCGCCAGGCCCCGTCCTCGCGCCATAGCGCGACTGTCCGGATCAGGACCGAAGCCGTCAGACCACCGCCATCGTCGATGACGAACAGACTGCCGCACCATGGTCCGCGCGGCGGTTCGTGGGCGGCGATGACCTTCATTGCCTGATGCTTGGGGGCCCCCGTGATGGAGCCGGGCGGGAAGGTCGCCTGCAGAACGTCTCCGGTCGCGACATCCGGCCCGGCGTGCCCCGCGATGGTCGAGACAAGGTGATGCACCGTCGCGAAGCTCTCCAGCGCGAACAGGCGTTCGACGGCGACGCTGCCGGGTTCACACACGCGCGCCAGATCGTTGCGCATCAGGTCGACGATCATCAGGTTCTCGGCGCGATCCTTGGCGCTGGCCAGCAGTTCAGCGGCGCGGGACGCGTCTTCGGCCGGATCAGCTGTGCGGGCACGAGTGCCCTTGATCGGCCGGGTCTCGATCCGGCGGGTATCGGGATTGAAGGTCAGGAACAGTTCGGGCGAGTTCGACACCAGAGCCCGCTCGCCCAGACGCCAGAAGGCGCCATAGGGGGCGGCCCCCGAGGCGAGCCGCACAAACAGGTCGAACGGATCGGCTTCGGCGCGCAATCGCCCGGACCAGCCCCGGGCGATGTTGGCCTGGAACAGTTCGCCCTTGCCGATCCGCGCGACCACGTCGGCCACGGCCGCAGTGTAGTCGTCGTCCCCGGCTTCGCTCACGAAGGCTTCCGACGGCGGAGGAGGGGTGTCGACGCTCGTCGCAGCCGCCAGCCAGGACCGGGCCACCTCGGCATCGCCCAGCGCCGACACGATGCGCTCGACGTGATCGAAGACCAGCAGGGTCGGATAGCGGGCCAGCATCAGATCGGGCCAGACGGTCTCCCGCACCCTCGTCGCCGGACGCGCGCCCCAGTCGTAGGCGATCAGGCCGATCACCTTGCGCTCCATCCCTTCGCCCAGGGCCTGGATCAAACCGTCGGAACCCAGGGGCCCGGCGCAGATGTGATCCGGATCGGCCCCGACATAGGAGAACCGGCCATTCGGCCCGCCGTCCGACAGCAGGCACAGGGCACCGTCGCGGTCCTTCAGTCCCGCCGCGACCGTCAGCGGATCGACCCAGGGCAGGGTCTGGACGGCTCGCGCGTTCACGCCGACAGGCGCTCCGCGATCCGGTCCCTCAGGGCGGCGTTTACGCCCAGGGCCTGGTCCAGGTAGCCGTCGATCGACCCGTGCCGGTCGGTCATGGCTTCGATGGCCGCATGCAGATACCCGGCCTCGACGCCCATGAAGGCCACGACCGCGTCATGGGCCGCCGTCCGTCCGGTCATGGCCTTCAGCTGCTCGGCGATGGCCGGCGCGCGGGTCTCCAGATCGAAGGCCGTGTTGGTCAGCAGATAGTCCGCCATCAGATCGTCCTCGCCGACACCCAGCAGATGGTGGGTCAGGGCGGCCAGCATGCCGGTCCGGTCCTTGCCGGCGGCGCAGTGGATCAGGACGGGCCGGGCGCTGTCGGCCAGAGCACGAAAGTAACGACTGAACAGGTCCAGGTGGGCCGGCGCAAAGGGGAGCTGGCGATAGGTCTGGGTCATGAACCGGCGGCCGCTGTCGGGCGTCAGGTCTGCGGTCTTCAGGAAGGTGATGTGCGGGGCCTCGCCCGCTTCGTCCAGATCGCTCTCGATCACCACCCCGGTGAAACCGTCGGGACGGCGGGACGGCTGCCGACGCCGCTCGATCGGTCGACGCAGGTCGATGACGGTGCCCAGATTCAGCGCCGACAGCCGGTCCAGATCGGCGTCGGTCGCTCCGGCGTGATGGGCCGATCGGAACAGATGTCCCGGCCGCACGCGCGCCCCCGCCGCGGTGGCGTAGTCGCCATAGTCGCGGAAGTTGTCGAGCGCGTCGAAGGCATGGATGCGGGCGGCCATGGCCCTCCTATAGGGGGCCGTCGCGCGCCGGGCGAGGGGGACCGATCAGCGCGGCTGGACCAGCCCCGCCATGGCGTCCAGATACGCGACGAAGGCCTTGCGTCCCGCTTCGGTCATGGCGGCCTCGGTCAGCGGCTTTCGCCCGACGAACCGTTTGGTCACCTCGACGAAGCCCGCGTCTTCCAACTTGCGGAGGTGGACCGACAGGTTGCCGTCGGTGGTCTGCAGCCTGGCCTTCAGGGTGGCGAAGTCGGCGCTCTCGACGCCGGACAGGATGGCCATGATGCCCAGCCGCACCCGTCCGTGGATGACGTCGTCGATCCGGCCGATGTCGAAATCGTCGGGCATCAGGCCCTGGCCGCCCGCATCAGCAGGAACCCGGGCACGGCCATCAGTCCGAACAGAGCCGCTGCATAGGCCAGATACTGGCTACTGCTACCCGACATCACCGCCAGAACGGGAGCCGCGATGAAGGAGGCGGTGGCCAAGGCACCCAGGGGTCGGGACTTCTGCATCGCTGCCGTCACCGCCCAGCCGATGCCGTAGAAGACCATGATGACCGACGGGATCAGGGCCAAGAGGACCTGCATCGCCTCCGGCCCCATTCGGGCGCCGACCACGGTCAACGAGCTGAACAGGGCGAAGATGCCCCAGCCGACGCCCATCCAGGCCGCCCCGGCGGCGCGGTTCGCGGTCGTCGTCGTCCCGCCGCCCCGCTGAATTCGCAGATTGACCACCACGACGACGACTAGGAACAGCGCCGTCGCGCCCAGCCAAAGCAGGTTGAAGACCGTGGCCGGGGCGGCCAGGAGGCCGGACGTCACCGCCCAGTGGATCAGGCTGGCCGAGCCATAGATCAGGCCGGCGGCGAACAGGATGGCGGAGCCGCGCATTGGCGTCCGCGCGCTCTCTTCGGCCAGGCCGCGCATCCAGGCGATGTCGGTGATCTCGTCGCGGGTCTCGGTCATGTCGGTCTTGCCTTCTGACATCAGCGGATACGACCCGAGGCCAGAACGAGTCCGGGCGTCAGGATGAAGGTGAACAGGCCCACGGAATAGGCCAGATACTGGGCCGGCGACCCCAGCAGAAGCGCGAGACCCGCGGCGGTCACCAGGCAACCGCCCGCTACCAAGGCCATCCAAAGCCGCCCGGTCCGGACCGCGGCGATGCCCCACACCGAGGCGTAGAGCGACATGCCGACGACCGAGGTGGCCCGCATCCAGCCCCAGTCCTTCGTCGCGAACGACAACCCCAGCAGCGCCAAAGCCGCAGCGATCTGGGTCAGGACGGCATACCGCGACCACTGGCCTGCGCGACGCGCGGCCTCGCCACCGGATCGCCTCAGACGAAACAGGGCGGCCAGGAAGAGCGCGACCGCGAGCGGCCAGCTGAGCGAGAGCACGGCCGGGTGCAAGCCGAGCGCGCCGCTGACCACGCCGAACTGGAACAGGTTGGCGGCCCCGAACACGGCACCAGCCGCCATCAGATTGCGCCCTGCAGCGACCGCGAGGGTCGGTTGCGAAGACGGAGAGATGGACAGGGCGATCGCGGCGGTCGTCATGAGGAGGCTCCCTGATGTCAGGATCGTATCGCCTAGGCGCTTTGAAATGTAAAGCACTTTCTGAAGGCGGTTTGAGCCGGCCTCGCTACAACGCGGTATGGCCCCTGATTATCATCACATCGCCTATGTCGGCCTTGAGGTCGCCAACCCGGTGACCCTCGAGGCGGTCGAGGCTGCGGCGGAGCGGACCGGGCTGCCGCCGGGGTCGCGCGTGCTCGACATCGGGGCCGGAACCGGCGGTGTGTCGGCCGCCCTGGCGCGGCGGTTCGGCTATCATGTCCATGCGATCGAACGCGATCCGGTCATGGTCTCCCATATCCATACGCGGGCCCGCGAGGGGGGACTTCAGGACCGGCTGACCGTCGTCCGGGGACAGGCCCCCGATATCCTCGACAGCCTTGCGCCCGCCGACATGATGGTCGCCATGGGCTCGAATCGGATCGGAGGGCCAAAGGTCACCACGGCCTCCGGCATTTTCGAGGTCCTCGCCAGGCGTCTGGCCAGCCCGGGCTATGTGCTGTGGGGCGATCTGGTGTGGACGGCCGACGCGCCGGCGCCCTTGCGGCAGGTCGTGGGACTGTCCGGAATCTATGCCACCGACGAGGGGTGGAAAGTCGCCGCCAGATCCGCCGGGCTGTCGTGCGTGTCCTCCGAACTGTCGCCCCAGACGATCTGGAACAAATTTTTCGATGGCGCGGACGCCCGGGTTCGGGCCTGGCTGGACGCCCATCCCGGCGTGGAGGGTTTCGACGCGCTCAAGTTGCGCGCCGACCAGATCAAGGCCACCTTCGATTTCGGCCGACCCTACCTTGGCTTCGGGCTCTACTTGTTCCGAAAGGACTAGAGTCGCCCCGCATCGCCCAGCGACCAATCGATACAGCCTGAGGTGGTGTGTCTGGCGCGCTTCATGCAGTCCTGACCGTCGAGACGCGGGATGATCCCGCAGTGGAACGGTGTGATGGCCTATTCGGTCCGGGTTGTTCAGGAACGGGACATTGGCGCGCTGAACGCCCTGCATCGGTCCGTCGGCTGGCCCGAGCGGTCCGACGCCGGCTGGCGCTGGCTGACCGCCAATCCGGCGCGGCTGGAGGCCGGGGCCGCCGCCGGCTGGATTCTGGAGTCGGACGAAGGCACACCCGCCGGCTTCACCGGCAATTTCGTGCAGCGGTTCTGGCGCGACAACGCCGTCCTGTACGGCACCAGCGGCTTTTCCATCATCGTTGCGCCGCACGCGCGCGGCCATAGCCGCATGCTGCTCCGGACCTTCGCCGAGCAGTCGGGAATGTTCGCTCGCTACACCTTCAACGCCAATCCGAAGTCCAGTCCGCTGTTCCCGCGCTACCGGTTGACGCCCTGGCCGCTCGAAACCCATGCGATGAAGCTTGCCTGGCGGATCGATCCCCTGGCTTGCGCCTATGGTCGATTGTGGCGCGAGGTCGATCGTCGGGCCCCCCGCCTCGTCGATCCGTCGCGCGAGCGAATGCTGAACGCCCGCCTCGGATCGTCCGACAGTCTGATCCTGCCGCCGGGCGTCTCCAGCCTGTCCGATTTCGGCGACCGCTCCCGCTTCGACGACTTCTGGACGGCCCTGAAAGGCGAAGGCCGCATCGTCGCGGATCGCAGCCCGGCGACCCTGCGCTGGCGCCTCGCCGATCCCGACCGGACGCTTGATCCCGTCATCCTCGCTTTCAATCGGGGAAAGACGATCGTCGGCTATGCCATGGCGGTCATGGCCAAGGTCAACGTCATCGAGCCGCCCGTGCTGGAGGTGCTGGACGTGGTCGCCCTGAGGGACGAACCCCGCGCCATTCCGGCCCTGATGCAGGCGCTGCTGGCCAACGCCCGTCGGCTGGGGGCGGCCAAGGTCCGCATCCAGGTGGTCAGTGAGGATCTGCTGCGTCGCCTCGGTCCGCTGGCGGCCTCGGCGCGACGTGAGGGCGGATGGGGGCACTGCCATGTCCGCTTCGAACCCGGGGCAGAGGGCACGGCGACCTGGGCTCCGACCCCCTTCGATGGGGACTATGGGGTTTGTCTGCGTCCCATTCCGATGGGGCAGGAGACACGCGTGGCCGCCTGATCGTCTACCGCTTGCGCAGTTCGTCGCGGATTTCGGCGAGCAAGGCTTCGGACGGCGTCGGACCGGCCGGGACCGGATCGGGCTTGGCCTCCTCGGCGCGGCGCAGCTTGTTGATGGCCTTGACCATCAGGAAAACCACGAAGGCCACGATCAGGAACTGAATCACGGTGTTCACGAAGGCACCGTACTGGATCGCCACCTCTTCCACGGCCTCCGTCGCGGGGTTCTCCGCGGCCAGCACCCATTTCAGCTCGGAGAAATCAACCCGGCCGAGGATCAGGCCGATCGGCGGCATGACGACCTGTTCGACCAGGCTGGTGACGATCTTGCCGAACGACGCGCCGATGATGACACCGACCGCCAGGTCCACGACATTGCCCTTGGCGGCGAACTCCTTGAACTCGCTCAGCAGTGACATGCGGTCTTCCGTTGCTTCGGGTCCGGCTCACGTCTCAGGAGACATACGGACACCCGGGATTGGGATCAGGCGTCGCCGCCGGCGTTCAGCCGCTCGCGCAGTTCCTTGCCGCTCTTGAAGAAAGGGACCGACTTGGCCGGGACGTCGACGGTCTCGCCCGTCCTGGGGTTTCGCCCGGCGCGCGCAGGCCGCGACCGCACGGAGAAGGCGCCGAAGCCGCGCAGTTCGACCCGGCCGCCGTCGGACATGGCCTCGGTCATGCGCCCCAGCACGACGTTCACGACCCGCTCGACCTCGGCGTGCGTGAGATGGGTGTTCTCCGCCGCCAGCTTTTCGATCAGCTCAGACTTGATCATGTCCAGGCCCCCGCCCTTTCCTGCTCGAGAGAGCAAATACGGGTGCAACTTCAATCGGGTTGCAGGCCCACCCTAGCCCTCGCCCGACGGGCGAAAAAGGCCTGATCGTCGGTTTCCGCCCTCGAAAGAGCGTTAATTCCCAAAACCGCACACGGAATCACCGCCCAAACGAGAGGGCGGCCGGATCGCTCCGGCCGCCCTCAATATCCGTAACCGGATCAGTGCCTTAAATCGAAAGGCGGCCTGGATTACTCCTTGCCGGCCTTCTCGCGCAGGGCCGCACCCAGGATGTCGCCCAGCGAGGCACCCGAATCCGAGGATCCGAACTGCTCGATGGCTTCCTTCTCGTCGGCCATTTCCAGCGCCTTGATCGAGACCGAGACGCGGCGCGTGGCCTTGTCGATACCGGTGATCTGGGCGTCGACGCGGTCACCCACGGCGAAACGCTCGGGGCGCTGTTCGTTGCGGTCGCGGCTGATGTCTGACTTGCGCACGAAGCTGGACACCGGTGCGTCGTCGTCACCGAACTTGACCTCGATGCCACCCGTTTCGATCGAGGTGACGGTCACGGTGACGGTCTGGCCCTTCTTGTAGGTGTCGCCGTCGCCGACCGGATCGCCGCCCAGCTGCTTGATGCCGAGCGAGACGCGTTCCTTCTCGACGTCGACGTCCAGCACCTTCGCCTTGACCATCTCGCCCTTGCGATAGCGCTGGATGGCCTCTTCGCCCGAGACGTTCCAGTCCAGGTCGGACAGGTGCACCATGCCGTCGATGTCGTTGTCCAGGCCGATGAACAGGCCGAACTCGGTGGCGTTCTTGACCTCGCCCTCGACGGTCGAGCCGATCGGGTTGTTGGCGACGAAGGCATCCCACGGATTGTCCTGGGCCTGCTTGAGACCCAGCGAGATGCGGCGCTTGGAGGCGTCGACGTCCAGGACGACCACATCGACTTCCTGCGAGGTCGAGACGATCTTGCCGGGGTGGACGTTCTTCTTGGTCCAGGACATTTCCGAGACGTGCACCAGGCCCTCGACGCCGGCTTCCAGCTCAACAAACGCGCCGTAGTCGGTGATGTTGGTGATGCGGCCCGTGTACTTGGCGCCCGGGGGATACTTGGCTTCGACGCCGTCCCACGGATCGCTTTGCAGCTGCTTCATGCCGAGCGAGATGCGCTGGGTGTCCGGGTTGATCTTGACGATCTGCACCTTGACGGTGTCGCCCACGGCCAGGACCTGGCTCGGGTGCGAGACGCGCTTCCAGCTCATGTCGGTGACGTGGAGCAGGCCGTCGATGCCGCCCAGGTCCACGAACGCGCCGTAGTCGGTGATGTTCTTGACGACGCCGTCGCGGACTTCGCCCTCTTGCAGTTGGCCGACCAGTTCGGTGCGCTGTTCGGCGCGGGCCTCTTCCAGGATCGCGCGTCGCGAGACGACGATGTTGCCGCGCGGGCGGTCCATCTTCAGGATCTGGAACGGCTGTTCCTTGCCCATCAGGGGGCCGACGTCGCGGACCGGGCGGATGTCGACCTGCGAGCCCGGCAGGAAGGCCGAGGCGCCGCCCAGGTCGACGGTGAAGCCGCCCTTCACGCGGCCCACGATCGTGCCGTTGACCGGATGACCGTCGGCGAACACGACTTCCAGACGGGTCCAGGCCTCTTCGCGGCGGGCCTTGTCGCGGCTGATGACGGCTTCGCCGAGCGCATTCTCGACGCGCTCCAGATAGACTTCGACGTCATCGCCCAGCTTGGGGATCACGGCGCCTTCGCCAATGCCGAACTCGCGGGCCGGGATTCGGCCCTCGGTCTTCAGGCCGACGTCGATGATGATGATGTCTTTTTCGATGCCGACGACGCGGCCATGAACGACCTGGCCTTCGCCGAGATCGCGGCCTTGCAGTTGTTCGTCGAGCAGCGCCGAGAAGTCGTCGCGCGTGGGGTTGAGGGTATCAGACATGAAGCTCTGGTGTTTCCGATAGGGCTATGGCGCGCGACCGGAAGGCCCCGCGCGAGGTGAAGATTTCAAGGGTAATCAGGTCGTCGAAGGCGAGGCGATCGGTGCCAGAACGCCCGCGGAAGCCGAGGATGGGAGCGTTGGATTTGCGACCCAGGCCTAAAGGCCGTGTTTCGCGCGCGCCGCCTCGACGATACGGCGGGCCGCATCGAAGGCCGTCTCTATATCCATCTCGGTGGTGTCGAGCAAGACCGCGTCCCCTGCCTGGACCATGGGCGCGGCGCCTCGGCCGGCGTCGCGCTCGTCCCGACGCAGGATGTCGGCCAGCATGGCCTCATAGGCGATGACGTCGCCGCGCTCGTTCAACTGACGCCAGCGGCGGCGCGCGCGCACCTCGGGGGCGGCGGTCACGAACAGCTTGGCCGGCGCGTCCGGCGCGATCACCGTGCCGATGTCGCGCCCGTCAAGAACCGCTCCGGCGGGCTGGCGCGCGAACGCCTGCTGCAGGTCCAGCAAGGCCGCGCGAACGCCGGGGTAGCCCGCGACGCGGCTGGCCGCCTCGCCCGCGTCGCCGCTGGTCAGGGCGTCCTCATCGGACAGCCGATCGGGGGCCAGGGCGCGGGCCGCCGCCTCGGCCGCCGCCGCATCGCCGAGGTCGCCGCCGCCGGTGATCACGCCCAGCCCCACCGCCCGGTACAAAAGTCCGGTGTCGAGGAAGGGCAGGCCATAGTGCGCCGCCAGCCGGGACGCGATCGTCCCCTTGCCCGAGGCGGCCGGACCGTCGACGGCGATGACAAGGGGGCGGGTCATGCCCCTGTCAGGAAGCACAGACAGGGCGGATGCGCCAGTGAACGCTGCATCATTCGATCGCGCCGCCCAGGCCTCGCATCATCTCCACGAAGCCGGGGAAGCTGGTGGCGATCATGTCGGGCTCGTCGACCGTGACAGCCGTCTCCGCTGCGAGACCGAGCACCAGGTGGCTCATGGCGATCCGGTGGTCCCGGGCGGTGTGAACCGTCGCCCCGCCCGGGACCGCGCCGCCTGTCACGATGAAGCCCTCCGGCTCCTCATCCACGGCCACACCGCAGGATCGCAGGCCGTCGACCATCAGCCGGATGCGATCGCTTTCCTTGACCCGCATCTCGCCCACGCCCCGCATCACGGTGATGCCCCCGGCGAAGGCGGCCGTGGCCGCCAGGATCGGATACTCGTCGATCATGGCCGCCGCGCGCGTCTCGGGCACCACGACGCCGGTCAGAGACGAGTGGCGGGCCGTGATGTCGCCCACGTCCTCGCCGCCCGCGACGCGGCGGTTCGTGATGGTCAGGTCCGCGCCCATCTCGCGCCAGGTCTCGAACAGGCCGGTTCGCAGGGGGTTCAGCATGACGCCTTCGACCGTCACCACCGACCCCGGAACGATCAGGCCCGCCGCCAGCGGGAAGGCAGCCGAGGAGGGATCGCCCGGCACGGCGACGGCGGTGCCCGCCAGCTTCTGCCCGCCCGCCAGCCGGATCACCCAGCCGTCGCCGGTCGGCTGGACATCCACCTCGGCCCCGAAAGCCCGCAGCATTCGCTCGGTGTGATCGCGGCTCTTCTCGGGTTCCGTGACCGAGGTCACGCCCTCCGCGTTCAGCCCGGCCAGCAGGATCGCCGACTTGACCTGGGCCGAGGCGACCGTCTGGACGTGGTCTATGGCCTTGAGCCCGCCGCCCATCAGGGTGGCAGGCAGCAGCCCCGGCGTGCCGCTCCAGTCAAAGCGCGCGCCCATCCGCTGCAGGTGGTCGGTCACCCGCCCCATGGGCCGCCCGCGCAGGGAGGCGTCGCCGTCGAAGGTCGCAGTCAGGCCGTATCCCGCCGCCGCTCCCATCAGCAGGCGCACTCCGGTCCCCGCGTTGCCGCAGTCGATGACGCCGCCGGGTGTCGCCAGCCCGCCTCGCCCGGTCACCCGCCAGCGCCCGGGTCCGAGCTGTTCGACCGTCGCACCGAACGCCACGGCCGCGCGGGCCGTGGCCATGACGTCGTCGCCCTCCAGCAGGCCCTCGACCTCGGTCACGCCCGTCGCCATGGCCCCCAGGATCATGGCGCGATGGGACATGGACTTGTCGCCCGGGGCCCGGACGGACCCGCTTAGCGGACCCGTGGCGCGCGCGGTCAGATGGGGGGCGTCGCTCACCCGCGTCGGGCTCCGTGCGGACAGGGGGGGATGCCGACCTTGCGGCCCGGCCGGACAGGGCTTTTGACAGCGGCCCCGGGGGGTGGCAAGGGACGCGCCCGAAATCTCACCCCACCAGCCAAAGGCTCCACCCCCGTGGCCGATCCCAAACTTGGCGCCAAGCAGGTCTGTCCGAACTGCCAGGCGAAGTTCTACGACCTCTCGCGTCGCCCCGCCCACTGCCCCAAATGCGACACCGAATTCGATCCTGAAGAAGCCATCAAGCTGCGCAGCCGTCGCGGCCGTCCCGGTGGCTATGCCGCCGACGACGCCGAAGATCAGGTCGTCGACAAGAAGGCCACCGACGACGAGGATGAGGAAGAGGAGGTCGTCACCCCCGAGATCGACGAGGAAGGCCACGAGCCGATCCTGACGCCTGACGACGAGGACGACGCCGTGGTCGATCCGACCGAGGAACCCGGCATGGGCGAGGCTGTGCCCGACGAAGATGACGTCCTGGCCGACGACGACGATGACGACGATTCCGTCCCCTTCCTCGAAGACGAGGACGACGACGCCTTCGACGACGACGTCGTCAAACCGGGCAAGGATGACGACTGAGGCTCTCATGTTGGCCTAGTGCCTGGCGGCGGCTTGAGGCCGATGGCACTGTCCCGGAGCGGGTTTCGGCTCGCTCCGGGACCTTCGAAAACCGGTTGAAAATAAATGGTCCGGGCGGGGTTGATCGCCAAAAGGCCCTGACATAGGTTCCGCCGCCTCGCCGGGGGCCTTGTTTCCCCGCCGATCCGACCGAAAGGTTCGGGGCTTTAGCTCAGCTGGTAGAGCGCTTGCATGGCATGCAAGAGGTCAGCGGTTCGACTCCGCTAAGCTCCACCAGATTCAAGGGGTTGGCAGTTCGCTGCCGACCCCTTTTTCTTTCGTTCGATCCCGATGGGCTGGCTGGCGCTGTCAGGGGCCACACAGGAAATCGACAAGGGCGTGAGCTTTGCGAGAGGGGTTGCGGCCGGGTGGGAAGACCGCATGGGCATCCACCGGATCGAGCTTGAACGCAGCGAGGATTGGCACGAGCTCACCTCGGGTGAGCTCGGACCGGCACATCCAGAGCGACGCCAGCGCGACACCCAGTCCCGCCCGAGCCGCCGCGATGACGCCCTCCGCCGATGCGGCCTGCAGTCGACCTTCGGCGGCCACCGAGACCGTCGAGGCTCCGCGCTGAAAGGTCCAGGTCTGACGCGCCGGTCCGGGGCCGAGTATGAAATCGTGTCCGGCCAGGTCTCCCGGCGTCTCCGGAGACCCGCGACGGGTGATGTAGTCGGGTGCCGCCACGACCATTCTCGGCGCGCTCGCGATCTTGCGGGCCTTCAGTGACGAGTCCGCGAGCCGGCCGATCCGAATGGCGAGATCGACGCCCTCGGCGACCAGATCTTCCAGTCGATCGGCCATCATCAGTTCGATCTTGAGATCCGGGTGAGCCTCCATGAAGAGCGGCAGACGCGGGATGACCTCTCGCACGCCATAGGTCACCGGCAGGGCGATGCGCAAAAGCCCCCGCAGGCCATCCGCCCCGCGTGCCGCGGCCTCGGCGTCTTCCACATCGGCTATGATCCGACGCGCGCGATCCAGAAGGTCCAGTCCGGGCTCCGTCAGATTCATCTGCCGGGTGCTGCGAAGCAGCAGCGAGACGCCAAGACGGGCTTCCAGGCCCGAGACGATCCGGCTGACCGACGGCTGAGACAGGCCGAACTCCCGCGCCGTGCGCGAGAAGCTGCCGGTCTCGGCGACTCGGACGAAGACGGTCAGTTCCTGGAGACGATCAGTCATTCGTCTGAAGAATAGATCATATCCGAACTTAGCGGATACCCCGTATCCAGCGCATGGCTCAGTTTCTCCTCACGACGACGGGTTGGCCGCCGCCGCTTCATTCCCGAGGAGACTGCTATGTCCATCGCCTTCAAGCTGCACACTGCCGAGACCGCCCCCGAAGCCGCCCGTCCGGTACTGGATGCGGGCAAGAAGGCCTTCGGTGCCGTTCCCAACCTCTACGCCATCCTTGCCGAGAGCCCGGCCGCGCTGAAGGGCTACACCACCCTGTGGAACATCTTCGACGAGAGCAGCTTCACCCCGGCCGAGCGCCAGGTCGTCTATCTGACCTCCAACTACGAGAATGACTGCCACTACTGCATGGCCGGACATTCGGTCCTCGCAAAGATGGTCGGCCTGTCCGACCAGGCCATCGGCGCGATCCGCGACGGCGGCGTTATCAATGACAGCCGGCTGCAGGCGCTTCACCGCTTCACCGGTCAGGTCGTCGCCAACCGGGGCTTCGTCTCCGATGCCGAAACCGAAGCCTTCCTGGCCGCCGGTTTTGGACGCCAGCAGGTGCTGGAAGTCATCCTCGGCGCGGCCGTCAAGCTGATCAGCAACTACACCAACCACATCGCTGAGACGCCGCTGGACGGCTTCATGGCCGACACTGTGTGGGAACACCCTTCGCGCCGCCGCGCCGCCGCCTGACCCTGTCAGCCGCCGGCCCGGTCGGCGGCTGATCCCCATCTCGCGCGGGCGTCAGATGCGCCCCCATCAAAGGACCGCTCCCATGATCAAGCCCCTTCTCGCCGTCGGCATTCTGGCCGTGACGATCGCCATCGCCAACACCGGGTCCGCCGAGGCCCAGACCCCCGATCCGGACTATTTCACTGCCTATGAAGGGCTGAGCCTTGAGCGCACCCGCGACGGCATTCTTAGGGTTGCCCTCACCCGCGACGGGGCCCTCTGACCTTCACGGCCTCAATCTCATCAAGTTCCCTGTCGGAAGAGGACCTGCCTCATGATCCAGTTGCACACCTTCGCCACCCCGAACGGCGTCAAGATTCCCATTCTGCTCGAAGAGCTGGGCGCGCCGTATGAACTGCGGTTGGTCAACGTCAAACAAGGCGAGCAATCGACGCCTGAGTTCCTCGCCCTGAACCCCAACGGCCGCATTCCCGTGATCGTCGACACCGACGGACCGGGCGGCCAGTCCATCACCCTGACCGAATCCGGAGCCATCCTGATCTACCTGGCGGAGAAGTTCGGAGGCTTCATCCCCGCCGATCCGGTCGCCCGGGTGAAATGCCTCGAATGGCTCTTCTTCCAGGTCGCGGGTCTCGGGCCGATGTTCGGTCAGGCCGGCTATTTTCTGAAGTCAGCCCCCGAAAAGGTGGACTTCGCCATCGCCCGCTACAGCGGCGAAGCCGCCCGCCATGTCCGGATGCTGGACGGTCGTCTGGCCGAGGTCGAGTGGCTGGCCGGCGACGAGGTCTCGATCGCCGACATCGCCCATTTCGGCTGGATCTGGCGGCGGGCCTTCGCCGAAGTCAGCCTGGACGATGCGCCCAATGTCTCTCGATGGTTCGCCGCCATGGAAGCCCGGCCGGGCGTGATGAGGGGGATTGCGGCCCTTCAAGGCCAGTAGGCGATCGGCTGTCTCTGCCACCGCGGCGCGCCGAGCCCGGTTGTGGGTCCCTCCGACCTGCACCCGGGGCGGCTGAACCGTTACGGACTTGTAATGTTTCCGCCTTTGACGGACGGCTTTTGAAGCCCTTGTAATCGCGCCTCGTTCCACGCCGCGTGGCGCGACAGGGGAGGCTTTCATGTTTCGATGTTCCTTGTGGGGCCCCAGCCTCGCCGTGGTCGCCTGCGCGCTCGCGCTGTCGGCCTGTGCCACGACCGACGGCCCGTCTGGTGGAGACGGTGCTGACAGCGGCGGCGACGCGCCCCGGGTCCTGCCGGCCGGTCTCGACTACGCCGCCAATCCCGATCCCTTCCCCTCCACGTATGCGCCGCTCCCGCGCGAGAATCTGGCGATCGTGGGGGCGACGGTCTTCACCGGCACGGACCAGCGGATCGAGAACGGCGTCGTGATCGTCACCGATGGTCGGGTCGCCGCGGTCGGCGGGTCCGACACGCCGGTGCCGGGCGGCCACCGGGTGGTGGATGCGCGCGGTCGCTTCGTGACGCCCGGCATCATCGACGTTCACTCGCATCTGGGCGTCTATCCGTCTCCGGGCGTGGCCGGCATGAGCGACGGCAACGAGGCCACCAGCCCCAACACCGCCCAGGTCTGGGCCGAGCACTCCCTCTGGCCCCAGGACCCCGGCTTCAACACCGCCCGCGCGGGCGGCGTGACCACGATGATGATCCTGCCGGGCTCGGCCAACCTGTTCGGCGGGCGCTCGGTGACGGTCCGGAACGTGCCCTCGGTGACCATGCAGGGCATGAAGTTCCCCGGAGCCCCCTACGGCGTGAAGATGGCGTGCGGCGAGAACCCCAGCCGCGTCTACGGCGGCCGCAACCAGAGCCCGGCGACGGGCATGGGAAATGTCGCCGGTTACCGCGCCGCCTTCATCGCGGCCCAGGACTATCGCGACAAATGGGACAAGTGGCGCGAGACGGGCGAGGGCTCGCCGCCGACCCGAAACCTGCAGAACGAGACCCTGGCGGGCGTGCTGGACGGCTCGATCATGGTCCAGAACCATTGCTACCGCGCCGACGAGATGGCCGTGATGATGGACATCGCCGATGAGTTCGGCTTCCGCATCACCGCCTTCCATCACGCCATCGAGGCTTACAAACTGGCCCCGCAACTGGCCGAGGCGGGCATCTGCGCCGACATGTGGACCGGCTGGTGGGGCTTCAAGATGGAGGCCCTGGACGGGGTCGAGGAGAACGCGGCCTTGGTCGACCAGGCCCCTGGCTCGTGCGCCGTCATCCACTCCGACGACGCCCAGCTGACCCAGCGCCTGAACCAGGAGGCCGCCGCCGCCGTCGCCGCCGGGCGCCGCGCGGGCATCGCTATCTCCGAGGAACGGGCGATCAGCTGGATCACTTCCAACGCCGCCCGGTCGATCGGCATCGCCGACGAGACCGGCTCGCTGGAGCCGGGCAAGCGCGCCGACGTCGTGATCTGGAGCGCCAATCCCTTCAGCGTCTACGCTCGCGCCGACCAGGTCTTCATCGATGGGGCCCTGACCTTCGACCGCATGGATCCGCGCTATCAGCCCCTGTCCGACTTCGAGCTGGGCCAGCCCGGCTACGGCATCGCCGCCGCCAACATCGCACCGGGAGCCCGCTGATGCGTCGTCTCATCTCGCTCCTCGCGTCCGCCAGCCTGCTGGCCGCGACGCCCGGCCTCGCTCAGGACCTTACGGCCATCACCGGCGGTCGGGTGCTCACGGGCACCTCCGTCATCGAGAACGGCACGGTCGTGATCCAGAACGGCCGGATCGTTTCGGTCGGAACGGGCTCCGCCCCGTCCGGAGCCCGCATCATCGACGCCCGGGGCGCGGTGGTGACGCCGGGTCTGGTCGCCGTCGACGCCGGTCTGGGCGCTTCCGAGGTGTCCTCGGTCAACGGCTCTGACGACCTGTCCAACAGCGCCAACACCATCTCGGCCTCCTTCGACGTCAGCTATGGCCTCGACCCGTGGTCCTTCACCCTGCCGGTCGCGCGGCTGGGCGGCATCACCCGCGCGGTGGTGATCCCCAACCATCCGGGCGCGGGCGGCGGCGATCACTCGCACGTCGACGACTCGGATTTCGCCGGGGTCGGATCGGCCGGTCTGCAGTCGCCCAGCCTGTTCGCCGGACAGGCTTCGATCATCCACCTGGCGGCCGGGACCGAGATTCTGGTCCGGCCGCGCGTGGCCATGGTCGCGCCCTTCGGCGAGGCGGGGGCCGGCATCGCCGGCGGCGCGCGGGGCGCCCAATTCGTCCAGTTCAAGGAGACGCTGGCCGAGGTCCGCCTCTATGCCCGGAACCGCGCCGCCTACGACCGGGCGGCCGTTCGCGACCTGTCGCTGTCGCGCGCGGACCTGGAAGCCCTGATCCCCGTCGCCAACGGCGACATGCCGCTGATCGTCACGGTCCGTCGCGCCGCCGACATCCTGCAGGTGCTGCGTCTGGCGGATGAGGAGGGTATCGACCTGATCCTGGACGGCGCAGACGAGGGCTGGCTCGTGGCGGCGCAGATCGCGGCGGCCGAGGTGCCCGTCCTGCTGACGCCCATCGACAACCTGCCCGGCAATTTCGAGACCCGGGCGGCCAGGATGGAGAACGCCGCCGCGCTGAACGCTGCCGGTGTCGTGATCGCCATCAAGGGGCAGGGCGTCCACCGGGCGCGCGAGGCCCGCTTCAACGCCGGCAACGCCGTCAGCCACGGTCTGCCGTTCGAGGCGGCCATCGCGGCCCTGACGGTCAACCCGGCGCGCATCTTCGGCATGGCGGGCCAGTTCGGCGAACTGCGCGCCGGTGCCGCCGCCGACGTTGTGGTCTGGGACGGCGATCCTCTGGAACCCCTGAGCTCGGTCACGGCCCAGTTCATCAACGGCCAGCAACAGGACCTGAACAGCCGCCAGATCCTGCTGCGCGACCGCTATCGCAACGGCGGCCGTCCGGCGGGGGGCCTGCCGCTCGCCTACGGGAACTGAGACCCGGTCTGGACGAGACGGCCGGGCGGTCGCAAAAGGGCCGCCTCGCCGTTTCCCGGAGCTCGCCTTGACCCAGCCCTTCCCCACGCCATCGCCTTCCGACTGGCGCGCGGAGGCCGAGAAGGCGCTGAAGGGCCGCGCGATCGAGACCCTGCTGCACCTCGACGCCGACGGTCTGGCGGTCCGCCCGCTCTATGGGCGGGCCAATGCCTGCGAACCGGTCTTCGCACCGCGCGCCGCCGATGCCGACGGTCGCCCCTGGGACCTGCGGACCCTCGTCGAAGGGGATGACCCCGAGGCGGTCAATGCGGCGGTCCTCGCCGATCTGGAGGGCGGCGCGGCCTCGGTGATCCTGTCGGGCGCGGTGCTGGACGATTCCGAGCCGCTGGGCCGGGCCCTCTCAGGCGTGGCGATGGAGCTGGCTCCCGTCGCCCTGGACGCCGGGATCGACGGGCCGGACGCCGCCAACGCCCTGGCCGTCGCCGCCAAGGGCGCGCCCCGCGCCCGGCTGATGTTTCACCTCGATCCGATCACCGCTTTTGCCCAGGCGGGAGGTGCCCCCCGCCCCATCGCCGCCCACGTTGAGCTGGCCGCCAATACCGCCTCCCGCCACGCCGGGGCCTATCCGGAGGCGACCTTCTTTCTGGCCACGGGCCGCGCCGCCCATGAGGCGGGGGGATCCGCGGGCCAGGAGCTGGGGTTCGCCGCCGCCGCCGCCGCGACCTACTTGCGCGCCGCTGTGGACGCCGGGCTGCCCATCGAGCGCGGCTTGGCGGGCACCGTCCTGGGGGTCAGCGTCGATGCCGAGTATTTCGACAGCCTGGCCAAGGTCCGGGCGCTACGGCTGATTTGGCGCTCGCTCAGCCGCGCTTTCGGGCACGAGACGCCCGCGGTGATCGAGGCCCGGTCGTCACGGCGGATGTTGGCGGCGATCGATCCGTGGCCCAACCTGCTGCGCCTGACCGCCGCCGGGTTCGCCGGGGCCGTGGGTGGGGCCGAGGCCGTGGTGCTGGATGGCTTCAGCCGCGCGCGCGGCCGCCCCGACAGTTTCGCCCGTCGCCAGGCCCGGAACACCCAGTTGGTCCTGATGGAGGAGGCCCGCATCGGCCGCGTCGCCGATCCGGCTACAGGCTCGTGGTTCCTCGACCACCGTACCCGCGACTTTGCCGACGCCGGCTGGGCGGAGTTTCAAAGGATCGAACGCGAGGGCGGTCTGATCGCCTCGCTGCACGGCGGCGCGATCCAGCAGCGTCTAGCCCAGAGCCGGGCCACGCTGACCAAGACCTTCGGCGACGGCGGAACGCAGCTGGTTGGCGTCACCAAGTTCGTCGACGCCGACGTCCGGCCGGTCTCGGTCGAGGCCGAACCGCCACCGCAAGCACCCGGCGACGGGGACCGCTGCGCGCCCCTGACGCCCGTTCGTTGGGCCGAGGCCTTCGAGGGAGAGGCGGCATGAGCCTGCATCCCGACCTGACTCGCGCCACGCTCGACCTGTCGCCGCTGGACGCGCCCTCCGGCACACCGACGACGACCCCCGAGGGCATCGAGATCGCCTCCGCCTATGGCCCGGACGCTCTGGCAGACCTGACCTTCACCGACGGCCTACCCGGCTTCGCGCCGTTCGTGCGCGGGCCCTATCCGACCATGTATGCGTCCAATCCCTGGACCATCCGCCAGTACGCGGGCTTCTCCACCGCCGAGGCGTCGAACGCCTTCTATCGGCGGAACCTCGCGGCCGGTCAGAAGGGGCTGTCGATCGCCTTCGATCTGGCCACCCACCGGGGCTATGACTCGGACCACCCGCGCGTGGCGGGCGACGTCGGCATGGCGGGGGTGGCGATCGACTCCATCCTGGACATGCGGACCCTGTTCGACGGCATTCCGCTGGACCAGATGTCGGTGTCGATGACCATGAACGGTGCGGTGCTGCCGATCCTGGCCCTCTATGTCGTCGCGGCCGAAGAGCAGGGCGTCCCGCACGCGGCGCTCACCGGGACCATCCAGAACGACATCCTCAAGGAGTTCATGGTCCGCAACACCTACATCTATCCGCCGGCGCCCTCGATGCGGATCGTATCGGACATCTTCGCCTGGACCGCGAAGGAGACGCCCAAGTTCAACTCCATCTCCATCAGCGGCTACCACATGCAGGAGGCCGGAGCCTCCGCCGACCTGGAGCTGGCCTACACCCTGGCCGACGGGCTGGAATACATCCGCGCGGGCGTGGCGGCGGGCATGGACGTGGACCGGTTCGCGCCGCGCCTGAGCTTCTTCTGGGCCGTCGGCATGGACTACTTCATGGAGGTGGCCAAGCTGAGGGCCGGCCGCCTGCTGTGGGCCGAGGCCGTGCAGGCCGAGTTCGCGCCGAAGGACCCGCGCAGCCTTTCGCTCCGCGCCCACTGCCAGACCTCGGGCTGGTCGCTGGCGGCGCAGGACGTGTTCAACAACGTGCCCCGGACGATGGTCGAAGCCATGGCGGCGGCGGGTGGCCAGACGCAGTCGCTACACACCAACTCCCTGGACGAGGCCCTGGCCCTGCCGACCGACTTCTCGGCCCGGATCGCGAGGAACACCCAGCTGCTGCTCCAGATGGAGACCGGCCTGACCCGGGTCATCGACCCCTGGGGTGGCAGCTTCTTCGTCGAGCGTCTGACCCACGATCTGGCGGAACGCGCCCGCGCCCACATGGCCGAGGTGGCGTCGCTGGGTGGCATGGCCAAGGCCATCGAGGCCGGCCTGCCCAAGCGCCGCATCGAGGAGGCCGCCGCCCGCACCCAGGCCCGTATCGACACCGGCCAGCAGACGGTGGTGGGGGTGAACCGCTACCTGTCGGACACGCTCGACGACATCCCGGTCATGAAGGTCGACAACGCCGAGGTCCGGGCGCGACAGATCGAGAAGCTGCACCGCCTCCGCGCCGAACGCGACGAGGCGGTGGTGCGGGCCGCGCTGGACGCCCTAACCGAGGGCGCGCGGGGCGACGCCAACCTGCTGGAGCTGTGCGTCGGTGCCGCCCGGGCCCATGCCACCGTGGGCGAGATGTCGGACGCGCTGGAGGCCGCTTTCGGCCGCCACGTCGCGACGGTTGAGACCGTCTCCGGCGTCTACGGCAAGGCCGCCGGATCCGACCCCCGCGTATCGCGCGCCCGCGACATGGTCGCCGCCTTCGTCGAGAACGACGGCGGCCCGCCGCGCATCCTAATCGCCAAGCTGGGCCAGGACGGCCACGACCGGGGCCAGAAGGTCGTTGCCACGGCCTACGGCGACCTCGGCTTCGACGTCACTGCGGGACCCCTGTTTCAGACCCCAGCCGAGGCGGCGAAGGACGCGGTCGAGAAGAACGTCCACGTCGTGGGCGCGTCCTCGCTGGCCGCCGGGCATCTGACCTTCTTGCCCGAGCTCAGGGCCGAGCTGGAGCGTCTGGGGCGGCCGGACATCATGATCACCGTGGGCGGCGTGATCCCGCCGTCCGACGTCCAGACGCTGATCGACATGGGGGCGGCGGCCGTCTATCCGCCCGGCTCGGTCATCGCCGAGACCGCCATCGACCTGATCGAGCGTCTGAACGCGCGGCTGGGCTACGCCCAGAAAGCCTAGGGTCGCGCGCGATCCGGCAAGGCCTCGACCTCGGCGGGGGTCAACAGGCCCTCGACCCGGGCCCGGCAAGGGTTCGGCCCGATCGTGTTGGGGGACAGGGCGATGTCGACCCGGTCTCCGGGACACAGGCGCGAGCCGCCGCCGACGGGCAGCAGGGCGATCGACAGCGACGCCTCGCCGTCCAGACATCCGGTGGTGGTCAGCCGATACACGTCCCGCCGCTGGGACCGGACATAGACATTGTCGTCGTCGGCGAAGCGGAAGTTGGTGACCTGTCGCGGGATGAAGCAGGCCTGTCCGCTGCTTCCGGCCGGGGCACCGACAGCACCATCCATCGGCGCGCAGGATGCAGCCAGCATGGCCGCCCCGGCGACCAGAAGGCTGAACGGTCGAATGCGGGTGATCGGCATGGGAACCTCCGTCTTCAGCCTGTGCAAGCGCTGGCCTGGGGTCAAGGTTCCTGCGTCCAGAGCATCCCCGCTCGGGCGGGCGACACGCGCGCTGCGACCGCCTGCGGCAAGGGCGACGGCGATCCGCTGATCAGGGCGGCGATATGCTCGGCGAGCAGGGGCGACAGGCAGAACCCTCGCGACCCCAGACCCCCAAGAACGAACAGTCCATTCCGGTCGGGCACGGCCCCGGCGACCGGCAGTCGGTCGCGCGTGGTCGCCCTGACTGCGGCGCGGGCCTCTCCCCGCCCCTTTGCTGCGAGATCTGCCAGGGTCGGCGCTCGCGTCCCCAGGGTGGCCAGGTTCCGCTCCGTATCGGCCGGTCGAGCCTCTGTGCCGATGTCGCCGCGATCGTGGGTCGCCCCGAACAGGAAGCCGTCGCGGGTCGGCGCGACGTATCCGCCCCAGGCCTCGGCGGTGGGTTGAGCCCCCTCGACCCAGTCGGCCTGGCCCCGCACCGGTGACAGAGCCAGCCACGGAGCCAGCGCCGCCGTTCCCCAGCCCGCGGCCATCACGACATGATCGACCTCAGTCGCCTGGCCCTCGGACCCGACCACACGCCAGCCGTCGCTGGCGGCTCGAATCTCGCTGACCCGCCAGTTCAGCCGTTCGACACCGTCCAGCCACGCGTTCAGGATCGCCGCCGGATGAACGGTCAGAGCCCCGGTCATCGCCAGCGCGCCGTCCTCCTCCGGGATCAGGGCACCCGGGGCCCAGAGCGGCTGGCCGGCGATACGGGCGAAGCGTCCGACGTCGCGCTCGCTGGCCGGGTGCTGACGAACGCTTTCGGCGATCACGGCCTCGGGCACCCGCCGATACAGATCTCGGGCGCGCTCCAGCGACTGGGCGAACAGGGCCGCGACGGCGTCGTCACCGAGATCGAAGCGCGGCGTGACCAGGGCGGCCGGAAAGCCTGACGCCCCCGCGCCCGGCGTGTCCGTCTCGATCACAATCGGCCGGAGCCCTTCGGCCTTCAGCGCGCGAACAACGGCGGCACCGGCGATGCCTGCGCCGATCACGGCGACGGTCGGGCAGGTGTCGCTTATGGTGGCCGAGCCGAACAGGCGCGCCTCCAGTCGTTCGCGCTTCCTGCCATGACCGGGGCGCTTATCGACGGCGAACCCCCGGTCGGCCAGACCGCGTCGGACGGCTCCGGCGACAGTGAAGGTGGCCAGGCGGGCGTCGGGGGCGGATCGGGCGGCGATGGCGTCCATGACGGCGTCGGACCACATCTGCGGATTGGCGGCTGGCGCGAACCCGTCCAGAAACCAGGCGTCGGCGTGGCCGGACCATTGGTTTAGCGCCCAGGCCGCATCGCCGATCGCCAGATCGATCACGGCGGCGAACTCCTGCAGGTCGATCCGGTGAAAGCCCGGCGTCGCCGGCGGCCAGCGGGCCAGCAGGACCTCGGTGATGCCCGCGACGTCCGGCCAGCGGGCCAGGGCGCGCCGGGCCTGGTCGACGTCCAGCGGAAACGCCTCGATTGAAAAGACCGTCAGGCGGGCCCCGGTTGGTCGTTCCCGGTGCCACAAGTCCAGCAGCGCCACGATGTTCAGGCCTGTCCCGAAACCCAGCTCGGCGACGGTGAACCGGTCGCGCCCGCCCCAGGCCTCCGGCAGGCCGCACCCTGCCAGGAACACGGCACGGCTTTCCGACAGACCGTCCTCGGCCGAGAAATAGACGTCGTCGAACCGGCCCGAGCGTGGCTCGCCCGCCTCGGTCCAGATCAGTCGGGGGTCACGGTCGCCGCTCATGGGAGGTCCTAAGCAGGAGAGCGGACAAAGAAAAAGGGGCCGCCGAAGCGACCCCTTGTCCCGACGGGCGCGAACCCGTCAAAGCGACTTAAGACCGAAAGGTCTTAGGCGGCCGGCTTCTCAGCCGGGGCCATCGCGTCGGCGGCCGGAGCCATCGCGTCGGCGGCCGGAGCGGCGGCTTCACCGGCGGCGGCAGCAGCGTCGCCAGCGGCGGCAGCGGCGTCAGCAGCGGCGGCGTCGGCGGTCGCGGCGGCGTCCGTGGCGGTGTCGGCGGCGGCAGCGGCGTCGGCCGAGGCTTCCGTGGCGGTTTCTTCAGCGGCGGGTTGGCAGGCGGCCAGGGCCAGAGCGGCGGCCGAAGCGGCGATCAGAGCGACGATGCGCATGATGTGTATCCTTCAGAAGGGGTTCAAACGGGGTCATGAATCCCCGTCACGGCGACATAACGAGATCGTGAGCGGAATCGCAAGCGAAATCCTCACGCATTCGTGATCGACCGTGTTCGCGACGGGTGTAACCCGCGCGACATCCGAAGGTGGCCGGACCGCGGGGCGGCCCGGCCGGTCTGTCGTGGCTTAGGCGGCGGGCTTTTCAGCCGGGGCCATGGCGTCGGCGGCCGGGGCCATCGCGCCGTCGGCGGCGGGAGCCATGGCGTCGGCGGCAGGAGCCATCGCGCCGTCGGCAGCCGGAGCCATCGCTTCATCGGCCGGGGCCATGGCGCCTTCGGCCGGGGCCATCGCGCCCTCGGTGGTTTCGGCCTTTTCTTCGGCGGCCGGCTGACAGGCGGCCAGGGCGAGCGCGGCGGCCGATGCGGCGACCACGGCGATCAGATTGCGGTTGAACATGGGGAACCCCTCTGGATTTGTGTGGCCCGGACGGCGTCCGGCCGTGGAAAATCGTCCAAAAACCTGATGGTCTTTGGACGCAATCGGGGTTTCGACGGGAAGGATCACGAGGTTACACGGCGTCGTGAGCGGCTGTGATGACGCCGTGCTCAGATCCTGTCAGGCCTCGGCGGGGGCCGCCGACAGGCACTCTTCCATTTCGGCGAAGGACGGTTGGGCCGAGGACGGGATGTCGCCGCGTCCGATCTCTACCGAAATCTGCGCCGCGTTGCCGTGCAGGTGGGCCACCAGGACCGACTGGATGATCTTGTAGTAGGAGCCGTCGGCATTGATGATCCCGGTCAGGCGCGCCGCCAGGGGGCCGACCAGTCCGTAGGCCAGGAAGACCCCCAGGAAGGTGCCGACCAGGGCCCCGCCGATCATGCCGCCCAGCACTTCGGGCGGTTCGGTGATGGCGGCCATGGTCTTGATGACGCCCAGCACGGCCGCGACGATCCCGAGCGCGGGCAGGGCGTCGGCCATGTTCTGCAGGGCGTGGGCAGGCTCCAGCGCCTCGTGGTGGTGTTTTTCCAGCTGCTTTTCCATGGCGTCCTCGATCTGGTGCGGATCCTCGAGGTTCATGGTCATCATCCGCAGGGTGTCGCAGATGAAGTCGGTGGCGAAGTGGTCCTTCAGCACCTTGGGATACTTCTGGAAGATGGTGCTTTCGCCGGGCTTTTCGATGTGGCTTTCCAGGGCGATGACGCCCTTTGACTTCATCGTCTTGGTCAGCTGGAACAGCAGGCTCAGCAGGTCCTTGTAATCCTGCTTCTTCCACTTCGGTCCCGCGAACACCCGCGCGAAGCCGCCGCCCACGCCCTTCAGCGTCGAGGGGGCGTTCGACATGACCAGGGCCGCGATCGCCGCGCCGCCGATCATCATCATCTCATAGGGCAGGGAGTGCAGGATCACCCCCATCTTGCCGCCGGCGATGGTGTAGCCGCCGAACACCATGCCGAAGAGCAGGACGATGCCGATGATCTGGAACATGAGGGGCCCGGGACGCGAGAGGAACCGCAACCATGGCCGTTAATGCTTAACACCGGCTTGCGGTGTGGGGTCCTTGGCCGCGTCACGGTGGCAGCCTTGCACCGCTCGGCCATCGGCCTATATTGCTCCGAGTTATGCTAACTTTGAGCATAAGGGTCGGGAGACCGTCGTGGGCGTCACCTTGCAACTGGATCGGGCCACCGCCCTTGCGACCGCTCCGGTCTGGGAGAAGGTCAGGAGCCACGTCACTCCCATGGAGTGGCCGGATCAGGCGCGGCTGATCGTCGAGATCAATGCGCTGAAGAAGGAGCGCGACGCCGTCATCCTGGCCCACAACTACATGACCCCTGAGATCTATCATGGCGTCGGCGACTACGTTGGCGACAGCCTGGGGCTGGCCAAGGAGGCGGCCCGGTCGGATGCGAAGGTGATCGTCCAGGCGGGCGTCCACTTCATGGCCGAGACGTCCAAGATCCTGTCGCCCGAGAAGACCGTGCTGATCCCGGACCTGAAGGCCGGCTGCTCCCTGGCAGAGGCCATCACCGGGGCCGACGTGCGCCTGATCAAGCAGCGCTACCCGGGCCTGCCCGTCGTGACCTACGTCAACACCACCGCCGACGTGAAGGCTGAGACCGACATCTGCTGCACCAGCGCCAACGCCGTCCAGGTGGTGGAGTGGGCGGCGAAGGAATGGGGCGTCGATCGCGTCATCCTGATCCCCGACGAGTTCCTGGCCCGGAACGTCGCCGCCCAGACCCAGGTCGGCATCATCGCCTGGAAGGGCCGCTGCATCGTCCACGAGCGGTTCAAGGCCGAGGACATCATCGCCATGCGCGAGGCCTATCCCGGGGCCGAGATCCTGGCCCACCCCGAGTGCCCGGAGGATGTTCTGTCGGCCGCCGATTTCGCCGGCTCGACCGCCGCCATGACCGACTACGTCATGGCCAAGAAGCCGCGCCAGGTGGTGCTGATCACCGAATGCTCGATGGCGGCCAACATCAAGGGCGACGTGCCCGAGGTCGATTTCATCGGCCCGTGCAACCTGTGCCCCTACATGAAGCGGATCACCCTGACGAACATCCGCGACTGCCTGCGCGATATGACGTTCGAGGTCACGGTGCCGGAGGACATGATCGCCAGGGCCGCCCTGGCGGTCCAGCGCATGATCGACCTGCCGCCCCCCGCCGTCCCCGCCCGCTACGACATGATCAAGGCGCGCCACCATGTGCCGGTGGAGCTGATTTGATGTATAGACTGAAGAACCCCGTTACGTCAGGCGGGAGGGGGAGGTCAGACCATGCAGGCGCGCAGGATGCCGGCCCTGTCCATGATGATCGTATCGGCGGCGCTGATGGGCACATCGGTTCAGGCGCAGGACGGCGAGTTCGCGGGGCAGTTCGTCTTTCAGACCTCGGATCTGCGTCCCGGCCCGGATTTCGAGATCCTGAGCGGCTATGCCGACGCGGAGCGTCTGCCCGACGGCACCTACGACCTGTTCCTGTTCGCGGTGAACTATATCCAGGACGCCCGAGGGCAACGCAGGTTCTACGCCGCTCAACGCTGCACGGGGCAGTTTCAGGGTCTGGACATGAGGATCACCTGCACGGTCGAGCAAACGACCGGACAGAACTACACACCCGACAACTTCGTTCTGAGGCAAGATCCAGACGGGCGCGACCGCTGGGCGGGGACCTATGGTCTCGGCGGCTCAGTCTATGCCGAGTTCGTGGATCTCGACTAGACGCGACGAAGGCGCGCGGGCGCGCGGCATGAGCGAGATCGGACCCTGGGGTTCGCGCGATGGGCGCCAAGCGGCCGCTCCGGTCGAACCCACCGTGACCATCGCCACCTCCACACCCGGCGCCCCCGTAGTGGACAAGGGCCAGAGCCCGGCCTGGGCCGCCATTTCCACCTTGCTGCTGCTCGGCTTCATCTGGTGGACGACAGGCAGTTGGGTCGTGGCGGTGGCCGCCATCTTCGGCCTGTTCGTTCACGAGTATGGCCATGTGCTGGCGATGAACCGGCTCGGCATGGGGCCGGCCAGGATCTACATCATCCCCTTCCTGGGCGGCCTGGCGCGCGGCCAGCGCAATCCGAAGACAGAGTGGGACGGGGTGCTGGTCTCGCTGGCGGGTCCGGCGTTCGGCCTTCTGGCCGTCATTCCCGCCGTCGGCCTGTGGTTCGCCACCGGCGATCCGGCCTGGATGCTGGGGGCCTTCTTCATCGCCGTGATCAATCTGGTGAACCTGGCCCCCGCCCCGCCGCTGGACGGGTCCAAGGCCCTGGGCCCCGTGCTGGCCCGCATCGACCCCATGGTCGAGAAGGCCGCCCTGATCGCCATCGGGGCGCTGGTCGTCTGGTGGGGCTTCTCGACGGGCCGCTACATCCTCGCCATCTTCCTCGGCATCGCCGTGCTGGGCTCGCTGCGTCGCGGGGCCTGGCGACCCGGCGAGCGGGTGCTGAGCTGGGGCGAGGCGGGAAAGTCGCTGGGTCTGTTCCTCGTCACCGGAGCCCTATGCGCGGCCACGGCGATCGGCGTGCTCCTGCCGCTGTCCGACGGCTCGATCGACGGGGCGCTCGACATCGCCGCCCGTTTCATCGGCTTCGAACGATGAGCCGTATCGTCCATGACGGACCGCTGGTGATTGGCGGCGGGCTGGCCGGCCTGTCGGCCGCCCTGTCGGCCGCGCCGCGTCCGGTGCTGGTCGTCAGTCCCGCGCCTCTGCTGGAGGCCGCCTCCAGCGCCTGGGCCCAGGGGGGCGTCGCCGCCGCCCTGTCGGCCGACGACGCCCCGGCGCTGCATCTGAAGGACACCGAGGCCGCCGGGGCCGGTCTGGTCGATCATGCGGCGGCCGAGGCCCTGACCGGCGACGGGCGTTCGACTGTCGAATGGCTGGCCTCGCTCGGCGCACCGTTCGACCGCGACGCCGGCGGAGACTTCGCCGTCAGCCTGGAGGCCGCCCATTCGCGCGCCCGGGTCGCCCGGGTGGGGGGCGACGGCGCGGGTCGGGCCATCCTGTCCGCCCTGGTCGACGCCGCCCGCGCGGCGGACCACATCACCGTCTGGGAGGGTGCCCGCCTTCGCGCCCTCATCCAGGACGCGACCGGCCGCGTCCGGGGGGCGATCATCGAGAAGGACGGCGACCTGATCGAGGTCATCGCCTCGGCCGTGGTCCTCGCCACCGGCGGCGCTGGCGGCCTGTTCGGACGCACCACCACGCCCGTGGCCCTGAAGGGCGAGGGTCTCGCCCTGGCCTGGACGGCAGGCGCCGAGATCCTCGACCCCGAGTTCGTTCAGTTCCACCCCACCGCCATCGACGTCGGCCTCGACCCCATGCCCCTGGCGACCGAAGCCCTGCGCGGCGACGGCGCCCGTTTGATCGACAAAGCCGGTGCCTTCCTTCTGGGCCCCGAGCCTGAAGCCGACCTGAAGGCCCGCGACATCGTCGCCCGTGCCGTCCACGCCGGCGTGGCCGGAGGGAGGGGTGTATTCCTGGACGCTCGATCCGCCATCGGCGACCATTTCCCGGAAGGTTTCCCGGCCGTGTTCGCGGCCTGCATGGCGGCGGGGCTTGATCCGCGCGTCAGCCCCATCCCCGTGGCCCCGGCCGCCCACTACCACATGGGCGGGATCGTCGCCGATCCGGACGGCCGGACCAGCTTGCCCGGCCTGTTCGCCGTGGGCGAATGCGCGGCGACAGGGGTCCACGGTGCCAACCGGCTGGCCTCCAACTCCCTGCTCGAAGCGGCGGCGTTCGGGCGGCGCACGGGTCGCACGGCGTCGGCTGAGGTCATGGCCGGCGGCGATGCCGTCCTGGTCGGGCCTATCGTCGACGACCTGCCCGATGCCGCCCTGGCCGAGCTGCGCGCCGCCATGAGCACCGACTGCGGCGTGGTGCGCGACGCCGGCGGCCTGTCGCGACTGATCCGTCTGATCGACCGGCTGGAGGCCGACCACGGCGCGCCGCCGGCCCTGGTCGCCGCCCGATTGATCGCGGAGGCCGCCCTGGCCCGGCGCGAGAGCCGGGGTGGGCATTATCGCAGCGACTATCCGCAGACCGCCCCGACCCCGACCCACACCCGTCTGCGGCGGGAGGCCTCGTCCCTGAAGGCTGCGGCGTGATCCCGGCTCTGCCCGACGTCCTGATCCGCCCTGTGGTCCAGGCGGCCCTGGCCGAGGACCTGGGCCGGGCCGGAGACGTGACGGCGGCCGCCTGCATTCCCGCCGGCGCGCGGATGCGGGCGGTGTTCGCGGCGCGAAAGCCCGGCGTGCTGGCCGGGATCGACTGCGTCCGTCTGGCGGTGCTGGAAATGGACCCGGCGGCGCGCATCGATCTGCGCCTGGCCGACGGCGACGCCTTCGAGGCCGGAGCCATACTGGCCGAGGTCGAGGCCGACGCGCGCGCCTTTCTGTCGGCCGAGCGCACGGCGCTGAACCTTCTGGGGCGACTGTGCGGCGTGGCGACCCTGACACGCACCTATGCGGACGCGGTCCAGGGCACTGGCGCGCGGATCGCCGATACGCGCAAGACTACGCCGGGTCTGCGCGCTCTGGAAAAGCACGCGGTGCGGTGTGGCGGCGGGGTCAATCACCGATTCGGCCTCGATGACGCCGTCCTGATCAAGGACAACCACGTCGCCGTCTGCGGCGGGGTGACGGCGGCGGTCCAGGCCGCGCGGGCCCATGTCGGCCATCTGATGAAGATCGAGCTGGAGGTCGACGGCCTGACCCAGTTCAACGAGGCGCTCGGTCTGGTCTCCGACGGCAACGGGCCCGACGTCATCATGCTGGATAACTTCACGCTGGCAGACCTGTTCGAGGCGGTTCGGCTGCGTCGTGACGGCGGCCTTCGCGTCGTGCTGGAGGCGTCCGGCGGTGTCAGCCTTCCAACGGTTCGCGCGATCGCAGAGACAGGCGTCGACGTCATCTCGGTCGGGGCCCTGACACACTCCGCCCCGGTTCTCGATATCGGTCTCGACGCCGTCTGACGGCGTGGCCCCGGATCAGGTGGTGGGGGTAGCCACCGACGCGCTGTCGACAGGCTCTGCCACCGGCGCCGGCGTGATGGTTGGAGCCTGCACCGCGACGGCGGCCGCAGCCTGAGCGGCCGGTGCCGTCGGAGCGACCTCATCGGCGCGGCCTTCCTGGGCCAGCAGGGCCGTGTAAGCGATCGCCTGACCGGCCTGACGCAGGGAATTCGCCGGATCGATGCCCGCGTGGACCGTCCGCTGCAGCTCGGCGCCCGTCGAGGCATTGGCCGCATAGCTGAAAGCCGTGGACGACCCCGCGCGACCGCCGAAGCGGTAGAAGACGTGGCTGCCGACCTGATTCACGCGTACCAAGCTGTTCCTCCAGCGCGGCGACACGGCGGTGGTGTGGAAATGGGTGGCGTTGCCGACGCCGGCGTAAACCGCACCCGACAGGGCGGCCGAGGCGATGTCGCGAGCCCGGTTCCAGGTGGCCGGGTTGGGTCGACCGCGCAGCGAGCCGTCGCAGGTGAAGCTGAACTGGCAACCGACCCGGCGGTTCGAGCCCTGGAACACCACGCCGCAGACGCTGTTGGGGAAGGCGGAATGGCGGGCACGGTTCAGAACGACCTGCACCACGGCGCGCATTCCGTCCGAGCCCTCGCCGCGCGCTTCGTAATAGGCGGCCTGGGTCAGACATTCGAGATCGCGCGAGGCGTCGAGTGCGTTGGACAGGCGGAACGGGCGGGCGCTGTCGGCCAGGCTGTTCAGGCTGGCGCGGCGCAGATCGGAGCGGTCCTCGCCTCCGCGCAACTGTTCCAGACGCGCGGTCAGCAGCTCGGTCTGTCGGTCGCGCTGGGCGGAACCGGCGACGGTATAGGGGTCGTGGCGCCGCGCGATGGTCAGGGCGCTCGCGTCCAGGCCCCCGGCCGCGGCGGCCAGAGCCTCTTCGGTGAAGCCGGCGGAGGTGGCCCCTTCAAGGCGCTCGGCCTGGGCCCGCACGGTCGTCGCCTTGGCCACGCTGCCGCCCAGATAGGCGCAGCCGATCGCCAGTCCCAGCAATCCGCCAAACATCGCTGCCGCTGTCACGGGCCGAATCCGGGCCACATGCTCAGGGCGCGCGTCGACGCGCGTGGGAGAGGGATCAAGCAAAGGCGTCGTCCTGTTCAGCAGGGCGGACATGTCGCCCCCGGGTCGTCTGCGAAAGGACCAGGCGCGCAACCCGCCACATCCAGTCCTTCGCGGATCGGAGGTGGGCGAACGCCTAACCTCCGGAAAGCGGGCCTTTATCCCGTTCAATGTGGCGCCAATGTGGTTGATTCGCAAGATTGTGCTGCGCTGCAACATCAGCGGCCCTATTCGAGATTAGTCCGAGACATCGATGGCCAGCGCTCTGTCGACGCTGCGGGCATTCGCGACGAATGCCGTAACCGTTTGCACATGCGAGACTTCCTGCGGGCCGGTGATGGCGCGTGTCCTATTCAATGACCTCGCCGATAGTGTATTGGAGGCGCGTCGCTGCCTTGGCTGTGCTTGTGGTCGTCCCGCGGTCGGAACCGCCGCCGCGCGGTCGCGTTTCATCGCTCGTAACCGCTCAGCTTCGAAGAGTCCGTCCCATGCGCCGCCTGTTCGCCTCCGCCGTCCTGGTCCTTGCCGCCACTGCGCTCGCCGCGTGCGGCCAGACGATCGAACAGAAGGCGGCGACCGGTGCCGTTGCCGGGGCCGTCGTGGGCGGCCCGGTCGGTGCGGCGGTCGGAGGGGCTGTCGGCGCGGCGGTGGGTCAGGCCCAGAAGCCCGACTGAGCCGTTTTTCCGGATGTCGCGTCTGGAAAATGACGGCTCCCTTCCCAGATGAGAGCCCAATCGGGCCGTCAAAGCGACAGTGGACCTGGGAACGGCCGTCTCGGCCGGGCTTTGTTGTGACGAAGCTTGATTTTCGGCGTCGTTTCGGCTTTCCCCACGCCCAGCGTGTTCGCCATTCCATTCCCGTCGGCACGACGACACCCCAGATGCCCCAGAAGGACGACCGAACTCCCGCATGAGAGACCTGAAACAGACCGGCTTCGCAGACCGCATCACGACCCAGCAGGAGGCCAAGAAGGCGCTCCTGGCCAAGTTCAAGCCCAAGCCGGCCGCGCCCGATCCCGAATTCGACAAGCTTGCCGCCAAGCGCGCGGCCGAGAAGGAAGAGGCGCGCCAGAAGCTCGAAGCCGAGAAGGCCGAGATCCGCCGCCAGAAGGCCGAGAAGGAAGCCGCCCGTCTGCTGGCCGAGCGTGAAGCCGAGGAGGCCGTCGAGGCCGAGAAGCGCGCCGCCCGCAAGGAGCGCAAGCAGCTGACCAAGGAAGAGCAGAAGGCCGCCCGCGACGCCCGCTACGCCGCCCGCAAGGCTCGCCGCTAGTCCGGTTCGGTGACGGCACCGGCCGTCACCGACCGTTGTTCTAGCCCAGAGCGGCCATCAGCTCGGGCACGATGGTCTTGTAGTCGCCGACAATGCCGTAGTCCGCGACCTGGAAGATCGGGGCGTCCGCGTCCTTGTTGATCGCGACGATCACCTTGGAATCCTTCATGCCCGCCAGATGCTGGATGGCACCGGAGATACCAACGGCGATGTAGAGGGCCGGGGCCACCACCTTGCCGGTCTGTCCGACCTGATAGTCGTTCGGCGCATAGCCCGCGTCGACGGCTGCCCGCGAGGCGCCAACGGCGGCGCCCAGCTTGTCGGCCAGGGGCTCGATCACCGCGTGGAATTCCTCGGCCGAGCCCAGGGCGCGGCCGCCGGAGACGACGATCTTGGCGGCACCCAGCTCAGGACGGTCGGACTTGACCATCTCCTCGCCGACGAAGGCCGCCTTGCCGCCGTCGGTGCCGCTCACGCTCTCGACCGGGGCGGAGCCGCCCTCTGCCGCCGGTGCGAAGGCCGTCGGGCGAACGGTGATGACCTTCTTGGCGTCTGACGTCTGGATCGTCTCCAGGGCGTTGCCGGCATAGATCGGGCGCACGAAGGTGTCGGTCGACACGACCTCGATGATGTCCGAGATCGGGGCGACGTCCAGCTTTGCGGCGATGCGCGGCATGTAGTTCTTGCCGTCCATCGAGGCAGGGGCGAGGACGGCGTCATAGCCGGAGGCCAGACCCACGACCGTGGCCGTCACGGCCTCGGCCAGCGTGTGACCCAGCTCGCCGCTCTCGGCCAGCAGCACCTTCCTGACGCCGGAGATCTTCGCGGCGCTGTCGGCGGCGGCCTTGGCTCCCGATCCGACGACCAGCACATCGACGTCACCGCCCAGGGCCAGGGCGGCCGTCACGGTCTTGTGGGTGGTGTCGCGGACGGTCGAGCCGTCGTGATCGGCGATGACGAGGACGGCCATATCAGAGCGCTCCCACGGTCTTGAGCTTGGAAACCAGTTCGGCGGCGTCGGCCACCTTGATCCCGGCCGAGCGGGTCGGCGGCGCGGTCACCTTCTTCACCGTCAGGCGAGGGGCCACGTCGACGCCGTAGTCAGCGACCGCCTTCATGGCGATCTCCTTCTTCTTGGCCTTCATGATGTTGGGCAGGGACGCATAGCGCGGCGTGTTCAGACGCAGGTCCACGGTCACCACGGCGGGCAGGGGGGCCGACAGGGTCTGGTTGCCGCCGTCGACCTCGCGCGTGACCTTGGCCGCGCCGCCCGCGATCTCGATCTTGGCGGCGAAGGTCGCCTGGGGCCAGTCCAGCAGGGCCGCCAGCATCTGGCCGACCGCATTGTTGTCGCCGTCGATGGACTGCTTGCCCATCAGGACCAGGTCCGGCTTCTCCTCGGCGACCACGGCGGCCAGCAGCTTGGCGACGGCCAGCGGCTCCAGGTCAGCGTCGGACTGGATCAGGATGCCCCGGTCCGCGCCCATGGCCAGGGCTGTGCGGATCGTCTCCTGGGCCTGGGTCACGCCGATGGAGACGACGACGATCTCGCTCGCCGTGCCCGCCGCGTGATGCTCCTTGCCTTCCTTCAGGCGCACGGCCTCCTCGACGGCGATTTCGTCGAAGGGGTTCATGCTCATCTTGACGTTGGCGAGGTCGACGCCGGTCTGGTCGGCCTTGACGCGGGCCTTGACGTTATAGTCGATCACCCGTTTGACGGGGACGAGAACCTTCATGTCGCTGCAGTCCTAGGATCGCCGGAATGTTGCGGCAGGGAATGGAACGGGCGACACGGCCTGTCAATGTAACGCGGCGTGATCGGGCGTCGCAGCGAGAGCAAAACGCACGATGACTCGTTTTCTGACCATGCGGCGGCTGAGCGTCCTGTTCTTCGCCATCTTCGGCCTGCTGGCGGGCAGCGCGATCCTGTTCCAGCGGTTCTACGTCGCCCCGGCCGAGGCCTGCACCAACAGCGGGCGCTGGTGGTATGAAGAGGGCCGCGAATGCGTCCAGCCCATCTATCTGCCCGACATCACTGGTCGTCCGGCGGGGGTTAGCCGGGCCGAGGCGTCCGACGCCGCCAACCGCGAACTTCTCACGATCGAGGAGCGCCTGGCCGCCGAGCGCGACGCGCGCGCCGCTGCCACCGAACGCGACCGCGCCGACTACCTGGCCAAGACCGGCCGCTGAGGCTCAGACCGCCGCGTCGAACAGAGCGTCACGCACGACGTCCGCGCGGACCATGGGGAACAGGTGGTGGGTGCCGGGCACGGTCTCGGCGCTGACGCTGGCCAGCCCGCGCGGTCGGGCGGGCACCTGGCTGATCGATCCCGTCTCCGCCTTCAGCACCCGGACCGGCCCTCCGTACTCGCGCATGGCGCGCCAGGGGTCGTGCGCCTGAGAGAGATAGTTCGACGCCTCCCAGTCCGGCGCGCAGGCCAGGCGGACACCCCCCTCCGGGATTTCAAGAAGACCGTCGGACAGATAGTCGATCAGCACGGGATCGGGCCAGCCGCGAAAGGCCCCGCGCCCGCGATAGGCTTCCAGGGCCTGTTCGCGGCTGTCGAACACCGCGCGCCGCCGCCGCGCCGACTTCACCAAGGGATAGCGCTCACTGAGCCCCCTCAGGACCGGCGCGCGCAGGACCAGCGATGTCAGCCCGCCCCAGATCACCGGGTCGAACAGTACCAGCCGCGACACCCGCCCCGGCCTCTGCGCGGCGGCCAGCAATGACGCCGTCCCGCCCATCGAATGCCCGGCCAGCACCGCCGGCGGCCCCGGAAAGGCCTCCAGCAGGGCCAGCAGGTCGTCGCGGTGGTCGTTCCAGTCCCTGCGGCCTTCCGTCGGCGTCGGCAGGCGCGTTCGCCCGTGCCCGCGCAGGTCGGGCACCAGGATGCGGAAGGAAGACGCCAGCGGGGCCAGAATGGAGCGATAGGTCGCCGCGTTGAACCCGTTGGCGTGGCTGAACACCAGGTCGACCGGCCGCTTCGGGTCGCCGAAATCCAGCACGGCCATCTCGCCACCCCGGTCGGGCAGGGGGACCATCAGGCGGCGGGGCGGTGAGAGCCGGGCGGCGTCCATGACGATCACTCTAGGCGGACCGGTGCCCCGCCGCCACCACCGACCGCCTTATGCGGCGATCCGGCAGGCGGAACAGCGGCCGTGACCCTCGATCGTGGTGCGTTCCAGCGCATAGCCGGCGGTCTCGGCGGCTCGGCGCAGGGCCTCGCCCTCGGGCGGCGTGACCTCGACCGTCGCCCCGCAGCAATCGCAGATCAGGAAGGCGGCGGCATGGGCCCGGTCCCCGACCGAGCAGGCGACATAGGCGCTGATCGAGGCGATCCGGTGCGCCAGGCCGTTCTTTTCCAGAAACTCCAGCGCGCGATAGACGGTGGGCGGCTTGGCGGCGACGCCGTCGGGGCCATAGCGGGCGATCAGGTCATAGGCCTTGACCGCCTCGCCCGCCTCCAGAAGCAGCTCCAGTACGCGCCGGCGCGGAGCGGTCAGCCGCTCGCCGCCCGCGACGCAACGGCTCTCGGCCTCGTCCAGGGCGCGGACGATCTGCCCGGGGTTCATCCCGGCCTCCGAGTGCGCGTGGCCGCAGGCGTTCGACATGGCCAAGAGCTAGGCCTTGCGAGCCCGTCTCGCAACCGGCCGGAGACCCCGTTTGCGGCGCCTGTCCGGTTCGGCTAAGACGCCCCCCTTTCCCGCCAACCCAGAGCCTTTCCACCTCATGACCGACACCACCGCCGCCGCCAACGATCAGGCGCAGCTGGACGGCAACGTCCTGTTCTATTCCAAGCCCGAGCCTCTGTCGGCCGAGCTGCACGGCGCGCTTGGCGTCAATCCGGTCGACAAGCCCTACGCCTTCGTCGGCGCCTCGCACGTCGTGCCGATGACCGTGACCGAGTTCGCCCCGGCGGCCCTGTCCTATCCGGTGGTGTTCCTGGGCGACAACAAGCTGCCCGTCGCCGTGATGGGCCTGCGCCAGGGCGAGAACCTGTACATCACCGCGTCGGGCGACTTCCGCCCCGAGGCCTACATCCCGGCCTATGTGCGTCGCTATCCGTTCGTCTTCGCCAACGACCAGACCCAGCAGCGTCTGATCCTGTGCATCGATCGCGCCGCGCCCTTCATCACCGAGGGTGGTGCCGCGCCCCTGTTCGTCGACGGCAAGCCTTCGGACTACGTCAATCAGGCCATGGAGTTCTGCAACAACTTCGAGCAGGAGCGGGTCCGCACCGAGAGCTTCGTCAAGCTCCTGACCGACCTCGACCTGTTCGACGTCCGCGAGGCCGTCTTCACGCCGCGCGACGAGAACGGCCAGCCGGGCCAGCCCCAGAAGCTGGCGGACTATTTCGCCGTCTCGGAAGAGAAGCTGAAGGCCCTGCCGGCCGAGAAGCTGGCCGAACTGCGCGACAACGGCGCCCTGGGCCAGATCTACGCCCACCTGATCTCGCTCTTGGGTTGGGACCGCCTGATCGCCCTGGCCTTCGACCGCGCCCGCACCACGGGCGAGGTGGCCGGGAACGCCTAGGACGAGTCAGCGGGCAGCGGGCAGCGGGCATCAGGTCCGGGCGGTTCTGCGGCCCGCCGCCTGATGCCTGTCGCCTCTAGCGCCTCACGAACAACCCCCGCGTCAGGCATGAGAAGACCAGCCGCCCGCCTTCGTCCAGCAGGTCGTGCTGGGCGATCACGATGCCCTTCTCGTCGCCCACGGGGTCCTTGCCCATCACTGTCATCCGCCCGCGCAGCAGCTCGCCCGCGGGCGGATTGCGCATGAAGCGCAGGCCGTCGACCGCCAGCACCTTGGACTGGGCCCATCCCGCCGACTTGTCCGACGCCAGCCGGCTCCACAGCGAATAGACCAGGGCGTCCGGCGCGCCATAGGCGCTGTCCCAGCCGGGCGCGAAATGCTCCACGAACAGGGCGATGGCCGTCTCGTCGACGGCGCAGGCCCCCAGCTGCAGGACCTGACCGATCTCGAGGTCCTCGAAATGGACGTGGAGCGGATCGCTCATCGGAACTCCTCGGGCTGACGGTCGCCTGTGGCTTTACGGCTCCTCGGACACCCGCACCAGCAGCTTGCCGTCGTGGTCGCCGGTGAACAGCCGGTTCAGCGAGGTCACCGCGCCTTCCAGGCCGTTGTCGACATGCACCTTCCACTGCACCTTGCCCTCGGCTAGCCAGGGCCCGACCTCGCCCACGAACTCCTTGGCGCGCGGGCTGTAGTCCATCACCAGGAAGCCCCGCACCGTCATCCGGTGGGTGATCAGGCGGCTCAGGTCGGGCGAGGGTGGGCGCTTGGTGGCGTTGTAGGCCGAGACCATGCCGCACACGGCCATGCGCGCGCCGATGTTCAGTCGGTTCCACACCGCGATCATGATGTCGCCGCCGACGTTCTCGAAATTCAGGTCGATGCCGTTCGGGGCCAGCCGGTCCAGCGCCGCCCCCACATCCTCGTTCTTGTAGTCGATGGCCGCGTCGAACCCGAGCTCCTTGGTCAGCCAGGTGCATTTCTCCGGCCCGCCCGCGATGCCGATGACCCGCGCGCCCTTCTGCTTGGCGATCTGTCCGGCGATCGAGCCCACGGCCCCGGCGGCGGCGGACACCACCATGGTCTGTCCGGGCTGGGGCGCCAGCACGTCGGTGACGCCGGCCCAGGCCGTCAGCCCCGTCATGCCCAGCACAGACATGTTCGCCGTCAGCGGCAGACCGGGGAAGCGATGCACCTTGCTGACGCCGCTGTCGGGCACCACGCCATAGTCGGCCCAGCCGCCCATGGCCGTCGTGACCACGTCGCCCACGGCGAACCGCTCGGACTTCGACTGTTCGACCACGCCAAGGGTCAGGCCGCGCATGACGTCGCCCAGGCCCACCGGCGGCAGATAGCCGACCGCGTCGTTCATCCAGGTGCGGTTGGTCGGGTCGAGCGACAGATAGACGGTCCGCACCAGCACCTGTCCCTCGGTCAGATCCGGCACCGGCGTCGTGACCAGCTCCAGATCGGTGTCCTGAACCAGGCCCTGGGGGCGCTGGCGCAGCACCCATTGTCTGTTGGTCAGGGCCATAGTCGTCTCCGGTTGGTTTCTTTTGGATACGCGCATCATGCCCAGCCCTGCGGCGGGGCGAAAGCGGAAAACCTCTGCAGCCCTAGAAGTCGATGGCCAGCCCCTTCTTCTCCCAGTCGCCATAGCGGGTCGGTTCGGGCCCGCGCGGCCCGCCGTCCTCGGGCGGCAGGGCCAGGGCTTGTGCAGCCGCCCGACGCGCCTCGGCTTCGGCCAGAGCGCGTTTGGCGGCGTCGCTCAGGATGCGCGGGGCGGCCTCATCGGCAGGGTCGGCAGTCAGTTCATCGGTCACTTGGGCGGCCTTTTGAGTGTCGTTAGGCAGCGAGAGACATAGTGAGCGCCACGAGGCATCTGAAGCCCGGCCGGTCATCTTGCGAACGGCTCCCTAGATCTAACTTTGGAGACGTGATCGCCCTTGGTTGAGCGCTTGTCCGTACGGCGCTATCTTTCGATCATGTCCGAAGAGCCTGAAACCGTCGAAGACTGGGCCGCCGGCGTGCTCAACGGTGTGATGCTTTGCCTGCTGGGGTCGGCGTTCCCCTTGCTGGTCGCTTGGCAACTCACGCGGCAATGGGGTGAACTGCGCCTCGATTTCGATGTCTATGCGATCGGGCAAGCAGGCGGTTTGGTCAGTTTTTCGATCTTCAGCTTTCTCTTTGTAAAGACGGGATGGCGACTGATCCGTAGCGCCGGACCGAGGCTCTGGCGGCGTTCGTCGAAGCCTTAACACTCGCGCCATAGTCCCGCCCTTGCATCATCCGCGCATCGGCCGTTTATGCGCGCGCTGATCCCCCCACGCCGTCCTTCGAAAGCCCGTCCCATGGCAAAAGCGTCCGACAAGCCCGTCAAGAAGGTGGTGCTCGCCTATTCCGGCGGTCTGGACACCTCGATCATCCTGAAGTGGCTCCAGACCGAGTATGGCGCGGAGGTCGTGACCTTCACCGCCGACCTGGGCCAGGGCGAGGAGCTCGCCCCCGCCCGCGAGAAGGCGTTGAAGATGGGCATCAAGCCCGAGAACATCTTCATCGACGATCTGCGCGAGGAGTTCGTGCGCGACTTCGTCTTCCCGATGTTCCGCGCCAACGCTCTGTACGAGGGCCAGTATCTGCTCGGCACCTCGATCGCCCGCCCCCTGATCGCCAAACGCCAGATCGAGATCGCCCGCATGGTCGGAGCCGACGCCGTCTGTCACGGGGCCACCGGCAAGGGCAACGACCAGGTCCGCTTCGAGCTCGGTTACTATGCGCTCGAGCCCGACATCCGCGTCATCGCCCCCTGGCGCGAGTGGGAGTACCGCTCCCGCGAGGCCCTGATCGAGTTCGCCGAGAAGAACCAGATCCCGATCTCCAAGGACAAGCGCGGCGAGGCCCCCTTCAGCGTCGACGCCAACCTCCTGCACTCGTCGTCCGAGGGCAAGGTGCTGGAAGACCCGAACGTCGAGGCCCCCGAGTTCGTCCACCAGCGCACCATCAGCCCGGAAGATGCGCCGGACACGCCGCACGTCTTCACCATGACTTTCGAAAAGGGCGACGCGGTCGCCATCGACGGCGAGGCCATGTCGCCGGCCACCCTCCTGACCAAACTCAACCAGCTCGGTCATGACAACGGCGTGGGCCGCCTCGATCTGGTCGAGAACCGCTACGTCGGCATGAAGTCCCGCGGCGTCTATGAGACGCCGGGCGGTACCATCCTGCTGGCGGCGCACCGGGGCATCGAGTCCATCACCCTGGATCGCGGCGCCATGCATCTGAAAGACGAGCTGGCGGTGAAGTACGCCCAGATGATCTACAACGGCTTCTGGTTCGCGCCGGAGCGCGAGATGCTCCAGGCCGCGATCGATCATTCCCAGCAGAAGGTCTCGGGCACCGTCCGCATCAAGCTCTACAAAGGCAACGTGTCGGTCATCGGTCGCGAGAGCCCCAACAGCCTGTACGACCAGGACCTCGTCACCTTTGAGGAGGGCGTCCAGGCCTATGACCACAACGACGCGGCTGGCTTCATCAAGCTGAACGCCCTGCGCCTGCGGGTGCTGGCCAAGCGCGACCGCCGGGGCTGATCCGCGCTTGAGCGGACGGCCCTGGCCGTGCCACGGTCGGGGTCTGTTCCGTGGAGTCCGTCATGCGTTCGATCCTCTTCGCCGCCGCCCTGATGGCGGCCACCCCGGCTCTGGCGCAGGAGGCCGCGCCGACCCCGCCGCCCGCGTCTGATACCGCCGCCGCGGAAGCCGCCTTCGAGGCGCGCGCACAGGCCTTCGAGGGCCGCATTCGCCAGATGGGCGAGGAAATGGGGGCCGCCATCGCGGCCGCCGGCGCGGACCGCGCCAAGCGGACGGCCGACCTCGACGCCATTCAGGCCCGTTATCAGCCCGAGATGGACGCATTCGCCACCGACCTTGAGGCGTTCGTCCTGCCCCAGATCGCCGCCATGCCCGCCGACCAGCAGGCGGGTGCCCGCGCGGGCTTCGACGCCGGCATGACCCAGATCCGCGGCTTGCCGGCCATGATCCGCGCCCAGGCCGAACAGTCGGCGGACGCCCCGCCGGCCCCGACGGAGCCCTCGCCGGGTCAGTAGGGCCTTCGCCTTACCGCGATTTCACTTGAGCGGAACGGCGTTCGGGCGGACCTTGCCGCTCGAACAAACCGGAGCCGCCGTCATGATCCGCGTCCTCAGCCTCGCCGCCGCCCTCGCCGTCCTGCCCCTGTCCTCCGCCCTCGCGAGCGATCCCGAGGCGGCGTCCGAGCGCGCAATCGAGGCCGCCGCCGAAGCTTTCGAGGCCCGCATGGAAGCCTTCGGCGAACGCGCCGAGGCCATCGGCGACGACGAAAGCCTGACCGAGGAACAGCGCGAGGCGCGCATCGGGGCCCTGTGGGCCGAATACGCGCCCGAGGTCAGCCGCTTCACCGCCGAGATCAGCCGCCACGCCGGCACCATCGCCCAGGAAGCCCTCGCCAACATCGACGTCGAGGCCTTGGTCGCCGACGCCCTGAACGACCCTGAGGTCCAGGCCGCCGTGCAGGGTGGCCTGGGCATGGCCGCCAACGGCGCCTGGTCCTCCCAGGACCCCGAGCACATGCAGACCTACGGCCTCGTCGCCCAATACGCGCTGGATCAGGCCGCCGAGGCCGTCAGCGAGGCCGAGGCCGAGGTGGATGAGGCGACACCCGAATAAATCCTCCCCCGTAGGGGGAGGGGGACCGCGAAGCGGTGGAGGGGGCTAGCCGCGCACGCCGAGTTCGAGGCGAGCCCCCTCCGTCTGCTTCGCTTCGCTGCGCATCCACCTCCCCCAACGGGGGAGGAGTTAGGTCAGCGCGGCGCCATCCGGATCGCGCCGTCCAGGCGGATGCATTCGCCGTTGATGTAGACGTTACGCGCCAGCTCCAGCACCAGAGACGCATAGTCCTGGGGCGTGCCCAGACGGCTGGGGAAGGGGATCTGGGCGGCCAGGGCATCCTGAATCTTCTGGTCCATGCCCGCCATCATCGGCGTCCACATGATCCCCGGCAGGATGGTGTTCACCCGGATTCCCTCCTGGGCCAGATCCCGCGCGATCGGCAGGGTCATGGCATAGACCCCGCCCTTGGACGCTGAATAGGCCGCCTGTCCGACCTGCCCGTCCTGGGCCGCCACCGAGGCCGTGTTGACGATCAGGCCCCGCTCGCCGTCGTCCATCTTGTCCAGGGTGACCATCCCGGCCGCCGACTGGCTCAGCACGCGGAAGGTGCCGAACAGATTGACCCGCACGGTGCGCTCGAACTGGGCCATGTCGTGGGCCGTGATTTCGCCCGTGTCCTTCTTGCGGCTGACCGTCTTCATGCCGGTGGCGATCCCGGCGCAGTTGACCGTCAACCGCTCCTGGCCGTGGGCCGCCCGGGCCTTGTCGAAGCCCGCCGCCACCGAGGCGTCGTCGGTCACGTCGACGGCACAGAAGACGCCGCCGATTTCGGCCGCCACCGCCTCGCCCTTCTCGGCGTTCATATCGAACAGGGCGACCTTGAACCCTTGCGCCGCCAGGGCCCGCGCCGTGCCTTCGCCGAGCCCCGAAGCTCCGCCCGTCACCACCGCCGAAAGTCCGCTGTCGAGTTTCATGGCGTTCGTCCCTATGTTTGTCTTTGAACCTGTCGAAGTCGCGGGGATTTAGCCGCCATGACCGCAAACGCAAAGCCGACGACGCCCGAAGAGGCGATCGACCCCTCCCGCGCCTTGCTGCCCGTCGTCCAGCGGGTCAACGAAACGCGCGTGCGCGTCGGCTTCTGGCCCAAGATGGGTCGCGTCGCCGCCCGCATCCCGTTCGCCGACCAGCTGATCAGCGTCTACTACGCCGCCCGCGACCCCCAGACGCCGATCGCGGCCAAGGGCATCATGATGGGCGCGCTGGCCTATTTCGTCCTGCCGGTCGACGCCATCCCGGACGTGTTGCTAGGAATCGGCTTCACCGACGATGCGGCGGTCATCACCGCCCTGCTGGCGACGCTCGGCACCAACGTCAAACGCCGCCACCGCGAAGCCGCCGAACGGGCGCTGGACCGGCTGAGGTAGCGCCCTAGTACTGCATCCCGCCCGCCTGCGGACCCACCGCCGTGTGCGACCTCAGCCAGCCGACGATCGACAGCCGGTCCCTCGGGGCGAAGGACGCCACCTCGGTCACAGCGTGCCGCGTCGGCACGACGAATAGGTTCAGCGCGTTGAACGCCGGCACCCAGCCGTGCTCGATGTGGCCGTCGGGGCCATAGAAGACCAGATTGCCCCCCAGGTCGGCCCGCCAGTCGCGCGTGAAGTTCAGCACATAGCCGTACAGCCGGTTCTTGCCCGGCATGACGTCATTGTGCGCCGTCAGCACATGGCCCGGCCGATACCGCGACGCTTGGGCGTCGGCCAGATCGATCCGCTCATCGCCCGTCACCGTCCGCGCGAAACCGATGAATTCCGGCCCGTTCAGAAAATCCAGCACCGCGTCGGCCGCGTCGCCCGGCCCGTCGCGCTCGGCCGTCAGGCGCCGCGTATCGAACATGTACTGGGTGACCGGCGAGGCCCCGTCGACCCGCGCCTCGTCCAGCCAGGACTGTTTGGCCGGATCCTCGGCCAGCCGCCCGTTCAGCGGCAGCTCCAGATACTGCCCCCCGGCCGCCACCGTGGTCTTCCACCGCGTCTCGGCCTCCAGCACCGCCGCGACCGCCTCGGCGCTGTCCGGGGCCAGCACGCCGGGGATGTGCAACCGCTGACGGCCTGCCCGGAACGCCTCGGCCAGCGCCCCCGCGTCCAGCCCTGACGCCAGCCGGATCACGCCTCGACCGTGACCACGACCTTGCCCATCACGGTCCGGTCCGACAGGGCCTGGATCGCCTCCTGCGCCCGCTCCAGGGGGAAGGTGCGGCTGACGCGCGGCTTGATCGTCTTGTCGGCCCACATCTGCATCAGGTCGGCCATGTTGGCCCTGTGTCCCTCGGGATCGCGCGCCACGGCGGCACCCCAGAACACCCCCACCACCGACACCGATTTCAGCAGGGTCAGGTTCAGCGGAAACGACGGAATGCCCGCCGGAAACCCGATCACCAGATAGCGCCCGCACCAGTCCATGGCCCTCAGCGCCGGCTCGGCATAGTCGCCGCCGACCCCGTCGAACACCACGTCGGGCCCATCGCGTCCGGACGCCAGTTTCAGCTCGCCCGACAGCTCCTTCTGCGCCGCCTTGTCCATCGCCCCGGACGGATAGATCAGCCCGTTGTCGGCTCCCAGCTCCAGCGCGAACTGCACCTTGTCGTTGGTCGAGGCGGCGGCGACCACATGCGCCCCCATGGCCTTGCCCAGTTCGACGGCGGCCGCCCCCACGCCGCCCGCGGCCCCCAGGACCAGCAGGGTCTCGCCCGCCTTCAGCCCGGCCCGGTCCTTCAGCGCGTAGTAAGATGTCCCGTAGGTCAGGACCAGCGCCGCCCCCTCTTCGAACGACATGCCGTCGGGCATCTTGATGACGCTGTCGGCCCGCACCGCCAGCCGCTCGACCAGTCCGCCCCAGCCCGGCACGGCGATGACCCGGTCGCCTTTGAACAGGCCCTTCACGCCCTCGCCGACTGCCTCGATCACCCCCGCGACCTCTCCGCCCGGGGCGAACGGCCGTTCAGGCCGGAACTGGTACTTGTCCTCGATGATCAATGTGTCGGGAAAGTTGATCCCGACCGCCCTGACTTCGATCACCACCTCGCCGGGCTTCGGCGTCGGATCCAGGATGTCCTCCACCACCAGCGAAGAGGGACCACCGACGGTCTTGGACAGCACAGCGCGCATAGGTCTTCTTCTCGCTTCGCTCGGCGGGCCTAACGCGCATTCGCGCTGCTTGAGGCCCGCTTGGCAGGTTGAACCACGATCGCGCCAGACGGCCCCGGGAAAGTGGCGCGCGCGTCAGGGGGACGCTAATCAGGCCCCGGCCCGCCGGTAAAGGGGCCGAACGCTTCAGGAGACGTCATGCCCGCCCCCGCCCTGATCCTGCACGGCGGCGCCGGCGCCCGCCGCTCGCGCGACTACGCCGCCGAGATCGCCCACATGCGCCTTGTGGTGGAGACGATGGCCCCCCGCCTGAACGACGGCATGTCCGCCCTGGACGCCGTGGTCGAGGCCGTGGCGATGCTGGAGGCCTCGGCCCTCTACGTCGCCGGACGCGGTTCCTCGCCCAATCTCGCAGGCGAGTACGAACTCGACGCCGCCCTCATGGACGGTCCCACCCGCCGCGCGGGCGCCGTCGCCGCCCTCCAGGGGTTCGCCAGCCCCATCCGCGCCGCCCGCGCCGTCATGGACCGCACGCCTCATGTCCTGCTGGCCGGCTCCGGCGCCGCCCGCTTCGCCGCCGAGCAGGGGCTCGACCCCATCGACGACCCCGAGACCTGGTTCACCCGTGCCGGTCAGGGCGAGGACAACCACCCTCCGGGACACGCGCCCCCGCTCGCCCACGGCACCGTCGGCTGCTGCGTGTTGGACGATCAGGGCCGCCTCGCCGCCGCCACCTCGACCGGCGGCGTCTTCGGCAAGCTGCCGGGCCGTGTCGGCGACACCCCCATCCCCGCCGCCGGGGTCTGGGCCGACGACGGCGTCGCCGTCTCCTCGACCGGTCAGGGCGAGTATTTCCTCCGCACCGCCGCGGCCGCCCGCGTCGGCTGGGCGGTCGAGAGCGGTACCCCCGTCGCCCAGGCCGCCCGCGCCGCCATCGACGCCATCGGGGCCCTGGGCGGCGACGGCGGCCTGATCGCGCTCGACCGCCACGGCCGCCACGCCGACCCCTTCAACAGCCAGGGCATGAAGCGCGCCTGGCTATCCCCCGACGGCGCGGTTGGGGTGGACGTGTTCGGCCGCTAGGGCCCAGTCCCCCGCCATCACCGCCTCTTCCATCGCCTGATATCGAGGCAGGTGCGACATCAGATAGTCCACCGCCGCCTGATCCTGCGGCGAGGGGCGATAAAGGTCGTCCGTCATCGCGGGCTGGGCCGCCAGCCGCGCATAGGCCTCCGCCAGCCCGGCCAGAGCCTTCGCCTCGGCCCACAGCCGTCCCTTCATCGCCCGTCCGCTGGCGAGCGTCGCGGTCCGCGCCAGCATCGCCGGATCGTCCTCGTCCCCATCTATTTCGATTCCGGAAAACAGCCGCGCCGCCACCGCCTCGGGCGCATTGCGCCGGGCCTCCTCCAGCTCCGCCTCGCGGGCCAGGGCCTGGCCAATCGCCTGTTCGTCGCCCCAGTCGCGCTTGGTCGCCCCGTGCTGGGTCACGCGCTTCCTGATCGCATGCTCCGACACCCGCCACTTCCGCGACAGAAACGGCGCCGTCGCCCCCTCCCGATACTCCTTGACGATCAGCTCCCAGGTCTCGGTCGACAGCCGATAGTGGGCGGGCCGGTCGGGGGCGGGGGGGATGGGCAGGGGCTCCGGCGCAGGGGTCATGGCCCCATTATGAGGGCGCTCTCAGGGCGTCCGCGCAGAGACCGCTTCGTCAGCCGCCCCCATTGATCCGACATGCGGAATCGGCGCGAGCGCGGATGATGACGTGTGTCCCACGGCGGGTCGAGCGACGCTCACCGCCCCCGCGCTCGCGTCCAGTCGCCCTAGGTCGAGCCGTCCGCGCTCCCGACGCCCGGGCCCATGCCGCCGCCGCCACCACCGCCTTCCGCGCCACCGCCGCCACCGCCGCGTCCGCCTCCGCGTCCCCCATCGGCGCCACCCCGGCCCCCACCGCCTGGCCGGGTCGGCCCCTGCTTGGGGATCGCGAGATCGGCGGGGATCGGCGCGAGGTCTAGCGAGGCGCGGATGAAGTCACGCTGCGACACGACCAGCGCATCGGTATGCACGGGGCGACCCTCGACCAGTTCGACGGCGGCGCGTTGGGCCAGTCGCACCTGTTCGTCGGTGCCCAGCAGGATGATGTCGGACAACGCCGCCTCGACCGCGTCGCGGATACGGCGGGCGCGGTCGGAGCCTTCGTCCGTCGGCGGCCCCGCCGTGCTGCCGGCCCCCTCGGGCGCGGCGGCCATGCCCGCGCGGCGCAGGTCGCGCATATGGCGCGGATCGACCGCCAGACTGCCCGTGAACGATCCGCCCAGCACCTTGTAGGCCGCCATCAGCGTTTTCAGCCGCTCATTGATCTGGCGATTTGCGCGCTCGCGCCGCTGCTGGAAGCTCATCATCAGCACCAGCCGTATGCCCACCCCGATCAGGGCGAACAGGGCGATGCCGATCACGGTCGTCAGGACCCCACTCCAAGACGTGAGGTCCATGAACCGCATCAATCCTCGTCCATCTTCAGCGCCGCGATAAACGCCTCCTGCGGGATCTCGACCTTGCCGAACTGGCGCATGCGCTTCTTGCCGGCCTTCTGCTTCTCCAGCAGCTTCTTCTTCCGCGTCGCGTCGCCGCCGTAGCATTTCGACGTCACGTCCTTCCGCAGCGCGCGCACGGTCTCGCGGGCGATGATCTTGCCGCCGATGGCGGCCTGGATCGGGATGACGAACATGTGGGGCGGGATCAGCTCCTTCATCTTCTCGACCATGCCCCGGCCGCGCGTCTCGGCCCGGCCGCGGTGGACCAGCATGGACAGGGCGTCGACCGGTTCGGCGTTCACCAGGATGCTCATCTTGACCAGGTCGCCGACCTTGTAGTCGGTCAGCTCGTAATCGAAGCTGGCGTAGCCTTTGCTGATCGACTTCAGCCGGTCGTAGAAGTCGAACACGACCTCGTTCAGCGGCAGCTCATAGACGACCAGCGCCCGGCTGCCGACGTAGGACAGCTCGATCTGGCTACCGCGCCGGTCCTGACACAGCTTGATGACCCCGCCCAGGTATTCGTCGGGCGTCAGGATGGTGGCCTTGATCCACGGCTCCGAGATGGTCTCGATCTGCATCACGTCGGGCAGGTCGGCCGGGTTGTGCAGGTCGATCTCGGTGCCGTCGCGCTTGGTGATCTTGTAGACGACCGATGGGGCCGTCGCGATGAGGTCCAGGTTGAACTCGCGGCTCAGCCGCTCCTGGATGATCTCCAGATGCAGCAAACCCAGGAAGCCGCAGCGGAAGCCGAAGCCCAGCGCGGCCGAGCTCTCCATCTCATAGGTAAAGGAGGCGTCGTTCAGGCGCAGCTTGCCGATCGCGGCGCGCAGATCCTCGAAGTCGGCGGCGTCGACCGGGAACAGGCCGCAGAACACCACCGACTGGACGTCCTTGAAGCCCTTGAGCGGTTCGGCGGTGGGGCGTTTCTCGTCGGTGATGGTGTCGCCGACGGCGGCCTGGGCCACCTCCTTGATCTGGGCGGTGATGAAGCCGACCTCGCCGGGGCCCAGCTGATCGACCGGGGTGTTCTTGGGCAGGAAGACGCCGACGCGGTCGACCAGATGGGTCGTGCCGTGCTGCATCATCTTGATGCGCTGGCCGGCCTTGAGCACGCCGTCGAAGACCCGCACCAGAAGCACGACGCCCAGATAGGGGTCGTACCAGGCATCGACCAGCATGGCCTTTAAGGGGGCGTCGGGGTCGCCCTTGGGCGCCGGCAGGCGGGTGACGATGGCCTCCAGCACATCCTCGATGCCGATGCCGGACTTGGCCGAGCACAGGACGGCGTCCGACGCGTCCAGCCCGATGACGTCCTCGATCTGCTGGCGCACCCGGTCGGGCTCGGCGGCGGGCAGGTCGATCTTGTTCAGGACCGGCACGATCTCGTGGTTGTTGTCGATGGCCTGATAGACATTGGCCAGGGTCTGGGCCTCGACCCCCTGACTGGCGTCCACCACCAGCAGCGACCCCTCGCACGCCGCCAGCGACCGGCTGACCTCGTAGGCGAAGTCCACGTGCCCAGGCGTGTCCATCAGGTTCAGGACATAGTCTTCGCCGTCCTTGGCCCGATAGTTCAGACGCACCGTCTGCGCCTTGATCGTGATCCCCCGCTCTTTCTCGATCTCCATCGAATCCAGGACCTGTGCGCTCATTTCCCGCGCGGTCAGGCCTCCGGTGAATTGAATCAGTCGGTCGGACAGTGTGGATTTCCCGTGGTCGATATGTGCGACCACTGAAAAGTTTCGGATGCGTTCGATGGGGGGCGTCGTCATTGTGCGGCGCGGTTAGCATGGCCGTGACATTCGTGCCAACGCGGGGAGACGTCACGCCGGGACCGGCCCCAGCTTGGCCGCATTACTTCCGCGTAATGGCGCTCTCGGGCGTTTCGGCGGGACGCGGAACGCGCTAAGAGGCCGCGCCGGTCATCCGGTGATGACATCGCGGCGCTCCCCCGCTCCGCTCCCAAAGACAGGACCGCCCCGTGGCCTCCACGCCTTCGACACCCTCTTTGCTTCGCGCGCCTGCCGTGCTGGCCGCTTTTGGATTGGCACTTCTGGTGTCCGCCTGTGGAGGTTCGGAGGGCAAGGAAAAGGACGCCGAGGCCCCGAACGCCGTCGGCCAGGCGGTGACGGCCATCACCGTGACGACGACCAACCTGCCACGGATCATCAGCGCCTCGGGCAGCGTCACTCCGTGGGAAGAGGTCCCGGTCGGCGCAGAGACCGGGGGGCTGGTGGCCATGGCCGTCTATGTCGACGAGGGCCAGTATGTCCGGCAGGGCCAGGCCTTGGTCCAGCTCAACGATGCCCTGCTACGCGCCCAGTTGCGCCAGCAGCAGGCCGGTGTTCAGACGGCAGAAGCAAATCTATCGCGCGACGAGGCGGCCCTGGCCCGGGCCCAGGAGTTGAAGGAGCGCGGCTTCCTGTCCCAGGCGTCCCTGGACACGGCGCTGGCCGAACAACGTGCCTCGGCTGCCAATCTCGCCTCTGCGCGTGCTTCGCTGTCGGAGACCCAGACTCGGGTCAACCAGGCGACGATCCGCGCGCCCGTCTCGGGTCTGATCTCGAGCCGCAGTGTCACGCGCGGTCAGATCGTTCAGGCTGGGTCCGAACTGTTCCGAATGGTCCGCGACGGCCGGCTGGAGCTCGACGCCCAGGTGCCCGAGGCCGATCTGGCCCTGGTCCGCGCCGGGATGCCCGCGACCATCATTTCCGATCAGGCCGGCCAGGCGTCGGGCACGGTTCGGATCGTGACGCCCCAGGTGGATCCGCAGACCCGTCTGGGTGTGGCGCGCGTCGCGCTGGCGGGTGGGACGGCCCTGAAGCCCGGGATGTTCGCCCGCGCCGAGATCAACGCCGGCAGCCAGCCTTCGCTGACCGTCCCCGCAGCGGCGGTGGTGTTCCGCGAGAACCGCGCGGGCGTCTATGTCCTGGCCAACGATTCGACCGTGCGCTTCGCGCCGATTACGGAGGGCGGCAGAGCCGAGGGCCTGGTCGCTGTGTCGGCAGGGCTCCGGGCCGGTCAACGCGTTGTGGTCGAAGGAGCCGGGTTCCTGGGTGAAGGCGACCAGGTCCGCGTCGTTGCGGCGGCCGCGCGCCCTGCCGCTGCGGCCCCTGCTGCCCAGGCGAACTGAGCCATGAATTTCAACAACATCTCGTCCTGGTCGATCCGGAACCCGATCCCGGTCGTCCTCCTGTTCATCGTGCTGACGGTCGCGGGGATCATCAGCTACGGCCGGCTGCCCATCAATAACTTCCCCAACGTCGATCTGCCGATCGTGGCGGTCACGGTGGTCCAGTCCGGCGCGGCGCCGACCGAGCTGGAGACACAGGTCACGCGCCTGATCGAGGACGCCGTCGCGGGCCTCGGCGAGGTCGACGACATCAACTCGGTCGTCAGCGATTCGGTCTCGACCACCTCGATCACGTTCAATCTGGGCGTGGACCTGGAAAAGGCGACCAACGACGTGCGCAACGCCGTGGCGGGGGTGCGCCAGAACCTGCCGGCCGACGTCCAGGAGCCGATCGTCCAGCGCATCGAATTCACCGCCATCCCGATCGTGACCTACGTGGTTCGCGCCCCCGGCATGAACCCGGAGGAACTCAGCTGGTTCGTCGACAACACCATCGCCAAGCGCATGCTGTCGGTGGCGGGCGTCAGCCAGGTCAGCCGCGACGGCGGCGTCAACCGGGAGATCCGGGTCAAGCTCGATCCCGAGAAACTGGCCGCCCAGGGCGTCAGCGCCGCTGCGGTGTCGAACCAGCTGCGCGCCGCCAACATCAACCTGCCTGGCGGGCGGGGCGAGATCGGCGGCAACGAACAGGCCATCCGGACGCTGGGCTCCGCGCCCTCGATCGAGGCCCTTGCCGAGACGCTGATCCCGGTCGGGGGTCGTACCGTGCGCCTCGGCGATCTCGGCGAGGTCGCCGACGAATGGTCAGAGCCGCGCGGACGGGCGCGTTTCAACGGCGAGGAGGTGGTCGCCTTCTCGATCAGCCGGTCGCTCGGCTCGTCGGAACTCGACGTCTATGAGCGCACGAAGGTGCAGATCGAGGCTCTCGACGAGGAACTGCCCAACGTCACGATCGAGGAGGTGACTAACACCACCCAGGACGTGATCAACAACTTCCACGCCTCCGTCGAGGCGCTGCTGCTGGGCGCGGGCCTGGCGGTTCTGGTCGTTCTGGTGTTCCTGCGCGACTGGCGCGCGACCTTCATCGCGGCGGTGGCCATGCCGCTGTCGCTGATCCCGACTTTCCTGGTGATGGACCTGATGGGTCAGTCGCTGAACGTCGTGACGCTGCTGGCCCTGTCGCTGACGATCGGCATCCTCGTGGACGACGCGATCGTCGAGATCGAGAACATCGTCCGCCACATTCGCGACGGGAAGGCTCCCTATCCGGCCGCCATCGAGGCCGCCGACGAGATCGGCCTGGCGGTCATCGCCACGACCGCGACCCTGATCGCGGTCTTTGCCCCGACCGGCTTCATGCCGGGCGTGGTGGGTCAGTTCTTCAAGAGCTTTGCCATCGCCACTTGCGTCAGCGTCTTCTTCTCGCTGGTGGTGGCGCGAACCCTGACGCCTCTGATGGGCGCCTATATGCTCAAGGCGGACCAGGGCAAGGAACACGGCGATCCCAAGTGGATGACCGCCTATCTGAAGATCCTGCGCTGGGGTCTGGGTCATTCGGGGTCTGCCCGCTTGCACGCGGACCGCGAGGCCCGCACGGGCGGCTTCTTCCGCCGTCACTTTGTCTGGCGCGCCTTCGACCACCGAATGTGGGTGATGGGCCTTGGCCTCGTGTTCTTCATCTTCTCGCTGTTCCTGGCCTCGCGCCTGCCCTTCGAGTTCATCCCGGTCGAGGACCTGTCGCGCTCCAACGTCACAGTCCAGCTTCCGCCCGGCGCGACCCTGGCCGAGACCGACGCCGCCGTGCAGCGAGTCACGGACGCGTTGATCGCCCGCGAGGAAGTCCGCTCGGTCTATGCGTCGATAGGCTCGGCGACGACCAGCTTTGGTCCCGGCGGCGGCGGAAGCGCGGGCGAAGTCCGCCGGGCCTCGATTACCGTCAACCTGGTCAAGAAGAGCGAGCGAAGCATCCGTCAGCAGGCGTTCGAGCAGGAAATGGGCCCGGTGCTGCGCCAGATTCCCGGGGCGCGCGTCCAGTTCGGTCAGGATGGCGGCGGGGGCGGCCAGGTCTCGATCTCGCTGGTCGGCGACGACGGCGAAGTGCTCGAGGACGCGGCGGCGGCGGTCGAACGCGAGATGCGGTCGATTCCCGGCCTGGCCAATGTGATCTCGACGGCCGCCCTGGTCCGCCCGGAAATCCTGATTACGCCCAAGGGTGACGTGGGCGCGCTGCAGGGCGTGTCGGCGTCCGACATCTCGTCGGTGGCGCGCGTGGCGACGCTGGGTGATGCGGATCAACTGTTACCCAAGTTCAATCTCGGCGATCGCCAGGTTCCGATCCGCGTCATGCTGACCGAACAGTCCCGCACCGAACTCGGGCTGATCGAGAACCTCCAGGTCCCGACGGCCTCGGGCGCGACCGTGCCTTTGTCGTCAGTCGCCGACATCAGCTTCGGCGCGGGCCCCAATCAGCTGAGCCGTCTTGACCGTCGCCGCGTCGCCAGTCTGACGGCCGAACTGAACGGGATCACTTTGGGCCAGGCCTCGGAGCGGGTGAACCAGCTCCCATCGATGCAGAACCTGCCCGCCGGCGTCAGCCAGGCGGTGTCGGGCGAACTGGAGAACCTCCAGGAGACCGCGTCGGGCTTCATCTTCGCCATCGTGACGGGCATCCTCTTGATGTACGTCGTGCTGGTTCTGCTGTTCAAAAGCTTCTTCCACCCGATCACCATTCTGGCGGCACTTCCGGTGTCGTTCGGCGGGGCCTTCTTCCTGCTGCTGGTGACCGGCAAGGCCCTGTCGATGCCGGCCCTGATCGGCATCATCATGCTGACCGGGATCGCGGCGAAGAACTCCATCCTGCTGGTCGACTACGCCATCATCGCCATGCAGCGCGGGATGAACCGTTACGACGCCATCGTTGACGCGGCGCACAAGCGGGCCCAGCCGATCATCATGACGACGCTGGCGATGGGGCTGGGCATGCTGCCGATCGCGGCGGCGTTCGGGGAGGGCACGGAGTTCCGCTCGCCCATGGCCATCGCGGTCATCGGGGGTCTGATCACCTCCACCGCCCTCTCCCTGATCTTCATCCCGGCCGCCTTCAGCCTGATCGACGGCGTGAAGCGGCGGCTGGAGCGCGTTCTGGAACGCCGCTTCGGCGGTCAGCACGCGGCGGCCGAACCGGCGGAGTAGGTCGGCGGAGCGGGGCGTCCGAAAAGACCCCGGCCGCAACCCTGAGTCTGCTGGCGCGGATCGAAGTGCGGTGTTATGCGAACGATCGTCGCAGGCAACGCAGATCGAGACATGTCCAAGCCCCTCTTCGTCCAATACGGCGCGGGATGGAGCGCGCCTGAGGGCTGGCTCAACTTCGACTCTTCGCCCACCGTCTGGCTGGAGCGGCTTCCCGTCATTGGGCGCATCATCCGCGTCAATCCCCAGCGGTTTCCGGACGCTATCCGGTTCGGCGACATTCTGAAGGGACTACCTGTCGCCGACGGGTCGGCGCGCGCGGTCTACGCCAGCCATGTGCTGGAGCACCTCAGTCGCGAGGATGTGGAGGTCGCTCTGAAGAATACACTGCGCATCCTCGAGCCCGGCGGCGTGTTCCGAATGATCGTCCCCGATCTGGAAGCGCGCGCGCGTCGCTACATCGAGAGGGCCGAGGCAAAGGACCCGGGTGCGGCCGACGGTTTCATGGCCGAGACCATGCTGGGACTGCGATCTCGCCCCAAGACGATCCTGGGTCATGTCCGGGCCATGCTCGGGAACAGCGATCACCTGTGGATGTACGACGAGGCCGCGATGTGCGCCCTGATGACGGCGGCCGGGTTCGTCGATGTCCGACGCTGCGATCTCGGCGACGCGAGCGAGCCTGCGTTCAGCCAGATCGAGGCCGAGGATCGGTTCATCGATACGAAGGTCGGCTGCCGCGAAGTGGCGATCGAGGGGCGAAAGCCGGCCTGAGGCGGGGATCGCGGCTTTTTTCCTTCGTTCGGCCTCGGTTCGGTCATGACCCATAAGGAAACACGGCCTATATGATCCGCGCCGGCCTCACGCGGATGTGACCGCTTACCAACCCGAGGCCGATGTCGGGACGACGAACACGATGGCGGACGATGCCGGTCGGCTGAATCAGGTCTTTGCCGAGACCAGCTTTCTTTACGGCTCCAATGCCGCCTTCATCGAGGAGCTGCACGACAAATGGGCGGCCGATCCGTCCAGCGTGTCGGCCGAATGGCGCGGCTTTTTCGATCAGCTGAGAGACTCGGCTCAGACGGTGAAGGCCGCCTCGGCCGCCGCGCCCTGGGGGCGCGCCACCGTTTCGGAGCCCAATGAGGCGTCGGCGGTGTTCGACGGCCGCTGGCCGGCGGCCAAGCCCGATCCCAAGGCGAAGGCCGCCTCTGCGGCACCTGCCGCGCCCTCCGCCGGCATCTCGGCCGAGGAGGTGCGCGCCGCCGCCCACGATTCCATCCGGGTGCTGATGCTGATCCGCAGCTACCGCGTGCGGGGGCATCTGGCCGCCACACTGGATCCGCTGGGCATCGAACAGCCCGGCAGCAATCCGGAGCTGACGCCCGAGTTCTACGGCTTCACCGAGGCCGACATGGACCGGCCGATCTATCTGGACGGGGTGCTGGGCCTACAGACCGGCACGATCCGCGAGGTCATGGCGATCCTGAAGCGGACCTACTGCGGCAATGTCGGCATCCAGTTCATGCACATCGCCGAGCCGGACGAGAAGTCTTGGCTGCAGCAGCGCTTCGAGGGGCCTGATGCCTTCGAGAAGAACGGCTTCACCAAGGAAGGCAAGATCGCCATCCTGAACAAGTTGATCGAGGCCGAAGGCTTCGAGCGGTTCCTGCACAAGCGGTTTCCGGGCACCAAGCGGTTCGGGCTGGACGGTGCCGAGGCCATGGTCCCGGCCATGGAGCAGATCATCAAGCGCGGCGGGGCCCTGGGCGTTGACGAGCTCGTCTTCGGCATGGCCCACCGCGGCCGGCTGAACATGCTGGCCGCTGTCATGGGCAAGCCCTACCGCGCCATCTTCCACGAGTTCCAGGGCGGCTCGACCGTGCCCTCGGACATCGAAGGCTCGGGCGACGTCAAATATCACATGGGGGCCTCGTCGAACCGCGAGTTCGACGGCAATCACGTCCACCTGTCCCTGACCGCCAATCCGTCCCACCTGGAGATCGTCAACCCGGTCGTGCTCGGCAAGGCGCGCGCCAAACAGGCCTTCGACATCCGCGAGGCCAATCAAGGTCTGCCCGAAGCGGAATGGACCCTGGACCGTGGCAAGGTCATGCCGGTCCTGATCCACGGCGACGCCGCCTTCGCCGGTCAGGGCGTGGTGGCCGAGTGCTTCGCCCTGATGGGGCTCAAGGGTTACCGCACGGGCGGCACCATGCATTTCGTGGTGAACAACCAGATCGGCTTCACCACCTCGCCCCGCAACAGCCGTTCGACCCCCTATCCGTCGGACGTGGCCTTGATGGTCCAGGCACCGATCTTTCACGTCAACGGCGATGATCCTGAAGCCGTCGTCTTCGCGGCCAAGGTCGCGACCGAGTTCCGCCAGAAGTTCAGGAAGGACGTGGTGGTGGACATGTTCTGCTACCGCCGTTTCGGTCACAACGAGGGCGACGACCCGACCTTCACCCAGCCTCTCATGTATTCGAAGATCCGGTCGCAGCCCTCGACGCGCGAGATCTACGCCAGGCGTCTGGTCGAGGAGGGCGTGCTGACGCAAGCCCAGGTCGACGCCGAGGTCGCGCGCTTCGAGCAGTATCTGGACGAGCAGTTCGAGGCCGGGAAGACCTTCGTCGCCGACAAGGCCGACTGGCTGGACGGCCAGTGGAAAGGCGTCGGCCTGCCCGAGGGCGACGAGCGCCGGGGCGACACCGCCGTGCCGGAAGCCAAGCTGCGGGATCTGGGTCACCGCCTGACGACGGTTCCGAACCAGGTCGACATCCACAAGACGCTGAAGCGTGTGCTGGAAGGTCGCCGCGAGACGATCGACAAGGGCCAGAACATCGACTGGGCAACGGCCGAGAGCCTGGCCTTCGCCTCGCTGCTGACCGAGGGCTTTCCCGTGCGGCTGTCGGGCCAGGACTCGGTCCGTGGCACCTTCTCCCAACGCCATTCGGGGGTCATCGACCAGACGACCGAGGATCGCTACGTCCCCCTGAACAATCTGGGCGGCGAGCAACAGCATTTCGAGGTCATCGACAGCGCCCTGTCGGAAGAGGCGGTACTGGGCTTCGAGTACGGCTACGCCCTGTCGGACCCCAACACCCTCGTCATGTGGGAAGCGCAGTTCGGCGATTTCGTGAACGGGGCCCAGGTCGTGATCGACCAGTTCATCTCGTCGGGCGAACGCAAGTGGCTGCGGATGTGCGGTCTCGTGATGCTGCTGCCCCACGGCTACGAGGGGCAGGGGCCCGAGCATTCCTCGGCGCGGCTGGAGCGGTTCCTTCAGCAGTGCGCCGAGGACAATATGCAGGTCGCCAACTGCACCACCCCGGCCAACTACTTCCACATCCTGCGCCGCCAGATGCACCGGCCGTTCCGCAAGCCGCTGATCCTGATGACGCCCAAGTCATTGCTGCGGCACAAGAAGGCGGTCTCGACCCTGGCGGACATGGCCGAGGGCAGCTCGTTCCACCGGGTTCTGCACGACGACGCCCAGACCCGGCCAGAGGTGTCCGGCATCACGATCAAGGGCGACAAGGACATCCGCCGCGTCATCCTCTGCTCGGGCAAGGTCTATTACGACCTGCTGGACGCGCGCGAGAAGAAGGCGGTGGACGACGTCTACATCCTGCGCCTGGAGCAGTTCTATCCGTGGCCGATGAAGTCGCTGCTGACCGAACTGGGCCGCTTCCCAAATGCGGAGCTGGTCTGGTGCCAGGAAGAGCCCAAGAACATGGGCGGCTGGACTTTCGTGGATCCCTGGCTGGAGCTGACGCTCGAAAAGTTGAGCGTGAAGTCGAAACGCGCCCGCTACGTCGGTCGTCCCGCCTCGGCCTCGACCGCCGCCGGCCAGATGAGCCGACACCTGAAAGAACTCGAGGCCTTCACCTCGGAAGCCCTTGCCTGACGGCCCCTCACGCCTGACACACCGACCGCCTATATACCGACACGCCTGACACGAACCGGAACCGATCCATGGCCGACATCCTGACCCCCACGCTCGGAGAATCCGTCTCCGAGGCGACCATCGCAAAGTGGTCCAAGAAGGTCGGCGACCCGGTCAAGAAGGACGAGATCCTGGTCGAGCTGGAAACCGACAAGGTTTCGCTGGAGGTGGTCTCGCCGTCGGACGGCAGCCTGGCCGAGATCAAGTTCGCCGAAGGTGACACCGTAACCCCGGGCGCGATCCTGGGCTCCGTGACCGAGGGGGCCGTGGCCGCCAAGCCCGCCGAGGCCTCGCCGGTGGCGACGCCCGCGGCGAAGGCCGAGGCCGCACCCGCGTCGGCAAATGCCGGCTCGGCCGCCTTCAAGGCCCCCGCAGCCGATGCGACCCTGTCTCCCGCTGTGCAGCGAGTGGTGACGGAGAACAGACTGGATCCCGCCGCCATCGCTCCGACCGGGCCCAAGGGAAACATCACCAAGGGCGACGCCCTCGCCGCCATCAGCGCCGCTTCGGCCCCGCAGCTGCCGGTCGCCGCCGCCGCCCCTGCGCCCGTCGCGGCGGCGCGCGCAGATCAGCCCCGCGAGGAGCGGGTCAAGATGACCCGGCTGCGCCAGACCATCGCGCGTCGTCTGAAGGAATCCCAGAACACCGCCGCCCAGCTGACCACCTTCAACGAGGTGGACATGACGGCCGTCATGGCGCTGCGGAACCAGTACAAGGACGCCTTCGAAAAGGCCCACGGCGTCAAGCTGGGCTTCATGTCCTTCTTCACCAAGGCGGTGGTCGCAGCCCTGAAGGAGATCCCTGCGGTCAATGCCGAGATCGACGGCACCGACATCATCTACAAGAACCACTACGACATCGGCGTCGCCGTCGGCACCGACAAGGGCCTGGTCGTGCCGGTCCTGCGCGACGCCGACCAACTGACGCTGGCCGGAATCGAGAAGGGCATCGCGGCCCTGGGCAAGGCGGCGCGCGACGGCGATCTGACGCTGGACCAGCTGCAGGGCGGCACCTTCACCATCACCAACGGCGGCACCTACGGCTCGCTGATGTCGACGCCGATCCTGAACGCGCCCCAGTCGGGCATCCTGGGCATGCACAACATCGTCCAGCGCCCGATGGCCGTGGACGGTCAGGTCGTGATCCGGCCGATGATGTATCTGGCGCTCAGCTATGATCACCGCATCGTCGACGGCAAGGAGGCGGTGACCTTCCTGGTGCGGGTCAAGCAACTGCTGGAAGACCCGGCGCGGGCGCTGTTGGACCTGTAAGGCGAGATGGCTGAGCGGGTCCCGATCGCGCATTTCGCCGATCCGGAAACCGCCCATCTGGCTGCCGACTTCCTCGAGCATCAGGGAATCGATGCCGAGTCATTCGATAAGAGCGGTTGGCGTGCTCCTGCCGGCGGCGTCGTGCTGGTCGCGCGGAACCAGGCTGTTCTGGCTGTTTCGATCCTGCATCGCGTGAGGCGCGGTGAGTTCACGACTGTCCCGGACGACTGGTCATTCGAACAAGCCGACATTGCTGAGAGACTTTCAAAGGCCCTTGGCGCCCAGGGCGGCATTCGCATCTCCTGGCTGCATCATCTCCCCGTAGTGCTTTTGGCTGCGATCGTCGTGGGTGGCATGTTGCTCATCTTCGCGGTCGCGGCGCTGCGCTGATCGCGGCTGTGGTCGGCGGCTAGGCCTTGCCCGCCCCGAGGACGCCTGCCGTATCCCCCCCCAGCCGAGGCGGCGCCACGTCGTAGAGCACCGGTGTCAACGACATCCGGATCGGGCTGGCCACGGTGCGCACCGGAGCGGACAGGTCGTCGCGAGCCTGTTCAACCTCCAGGCCGCGATGCAGGGCCTGAGGCTCGGTGAAGACCTGATCGATGTCATTGATCGGACCGCAGGGCACGCCCGCGGCCTCCAGAGCGTCCATCAGGCAAGTCATGGTCCAGCCGCCCGTGATCGCGGAGATCGCCGCGACCAGTTCGGCGCGGTGTTCGATCCGTCCCGCGTTCGTCGAGAACCTGGCATCTTCGGCGAGCGCCCCGGCCTCCAGTACCGCGCACAGCGTGCGGAATTGGGCGTCGTTGCCCACCGCGATCACGACGCTGCCGTCAGAACAGGGGAAGGGCTGATAGGGGACCAGGTTCGGGTGGGCGTTGCCCATGCGGGTCGGGGCCACACCGGAGACGAAATAGTTCGTCGCCTGGTTGGCCAGCATGGCGGCCTGGACGTCGAACAGAGCGATGTCGATGTGCTGGCCCCGGCCGGTCGCGCGGGCGTGCAGCATAGCCGCCAGAATGGCGTTCGACGCATAGAGGCCCGTCGCCAGATCGACCACGGCGACGCCCACCTTCATGGGCTCGGCGCCTGGCGCGCCGTCCGCCTGTCCGGTGATCGACATCAGCCCGCCCATGGCCTGGATCATGTAGTCATAGCCGGCTTGGGCAGCGCGCGGGCCGGTCTGGCCGAAGCCGGTGATGGAGCAGTAGATCAGCCTTGGATTGGCGGCCGACAGGCTGGCGTAGTCCAGGCCATACTTCTTCAGGCCGCCGACCTTGAAGTTTTCGACCAGGACGTCCGATGTCGCCGCCAACCGCCGGATCGTCTCCGCGCCTTCGGGCGAGGCGATGTCGAGTTCAACCGACTTCTTTCCCCTGTTCGCGCACAGGAAGTAGGCGGCATCGCCGCGCGAGCCGTCCGTCCGCGTTGTGAACGGGGGGCCCCAGGCGCGCGTGTCGTCGCCGACGCCGGGCCGTTCGATCTTGATGACCTCGGCCCCCAGATCGGCCAGCATCTGGGTCGCCCACGGACCGGCCAGCACGCGCGACAGGTCCAGCACGCGCACGCCGGCCAGAGCCTGGGTCGGAGCCTTGGTCATTCGCGCGATCCCTTACAGACCCGGGTCGAACGCGCCGGCGTCCTTCATGCGGCTCTCTCGCGCGATTTCGGCGCGGTAGCCCAGGTCATCGGCCATGCGCTTGATCTCGGTCGAAACCGTCGTCTTGTGAACGCCGGGCATGATCGCGTGGGCGAAGGCGCAGCCCGAAAGGCGAGCCAGCTTCAGGCCGAACCGCGAGGCGGCCATGGCATGATGCAGATAGGTCTCCCCCACCTCGCGCGGATGGTCGGCGAACAGACGGTTCAGGGTCCGGATCATGAGACCAGACTAGACCGGCGCAACCGTTCGCTCCAGCCGTCTCGCCGATCGGCGCATGCGGGGCTTGCCGGGACCCCTGTGAACAGTGACCATGTCGTGTCGGACGCGAATTTGGCCTCCGGTCTGGCACCACACAGGGAACGGGATGGCGGGCGCGCACGGGGGCGGTGGCGAATACAAGGACCTCGTCGTCTTCCTGGCGGCGGCGGGCGTCGTCGTACCGCTGTTCAGCCGCTGGAAAGTCAGCCCGGTGCTCGGGTTCCTCGCCGCCGGGGTACTGCTGGGCCCGGACGGTCTGGGTCGCTTCTCCGACGTCCTGCCCTGGCTGGCGGTTCTGACCATCTCGGACGCGGAGCAACTGGCCCAGTTGTCCGAACTGGGTGTGGCCTTCCTCCTGTTCATGATCGGGTTGGAGCTGTCCTGGGATCGGCTCAGGGCCATGCGTCGGCTGGTGTTCGGCCTCGGCATGAGTCAGATCGCTCTCTGCGCGGCCGTGCTGGCGGCCGGCTTCATGGCGCTGGGTCAGCCCCTTGCCAGTGCTGCGGTGCTGGGGCTGGGCTTGTCGTTGTCGTCGACCGCCGTGGTGTTGCCGGTCATGGCCGAGCGCAACCGCATGCGCGGCGCGGTAGGGCGGGCGACTTTCGCCACCCTGCTGGCCCAGGACCTGGCTGTCGCGCCGATCCTTGTCACCGTGACCGTGTTGGCGACCCTGGCCACGACGGGCGGCGACCTCAATCCCGCCGCCATCGGCCGCGCCCTGCTGACCCTGGCTCCTGCCGCTGCCGCAATCGCCCTGCTGGTGGTGGTCGGTCGGCTGGGTCTTCGCCCCCTTTTCCGTTCGGTCGCCAAAAGCCGGTCCAAGGGCGGCGGGGATCGTCAGGAGCTGTTTGTCGCCTTGTGCCTGTTGATCGTGGTCGGAGCGGGTGTGGCGGCGGAGGCCGCGGGCCTGTCCATGAGCCTGGGCGCGTTGATCGCCGGCCTCCTGCTGGCCGAGACGGAGTATCGCCGCGAGATCGAAATCAACATCGAACCCTTCAAGGGGCTCCTGCTGGGAGTCTTCTTCGTCGGGGTCGGTATCGGACTGGACCTCGATGCGGTCGCCGCCAACCCGGTGGGCGTGTTCGGCCTCGCCTTGGCCCTGACGGCCATCAAGGCCGGCCTCATCTTCGGTCTGGCGCGATTGTGGGGCCTGTCGTGGCGCGCGGCGATCGAGACCGCGCTTGTGCTGGGTCCCGCCGGCGAGTTCGCCTTTGTCATCCTGAATACCGGCCTGGTCGAGGTCATGGCCGATCCGGCCTTCACCCAGAGCGTGCTGGTCTCGGCCACGATCAGCATGTTCACCGTCCCGCTCATGGCCATGCTGGGCCAGAAGCTGGCGGGTAAGGCCGCCGTGGCCCCCGCCTTGATCCCGACCGAGCTGGAGCCGAAGACTGGCGACGTCCTAATCGTCGGCTTCGGGCGGGTCGGCCGCCTGGTCGCCGAGATGCTGGTCGAGCACGGCCAGAGCTTCATCGCCGTGGACAGCGACGTCTCGACGGTCGCGGCGGCCCGGCGCGACGGGTTCGATGTCTCGTACGGCGACGCGGCCCGGCCGGAGATGCTGAAACTGTGCGGCATCAATGAAACCCGCGCGGTCGTGGTGACCATGGACGCGCCCGGCAAGGTCGACGAGGTCGTGACCGCCGCCAGGGCCCTGCGCCAGGACCTGCCCGTCATCGCCCGTGCCCGCGATGATCGCCATGCGGCCCGCCTCTATGCCTTGGGCGTCACCGACGCCGTGCCCGAGACGACCGAGGCCAGTCTGCAACTGGCCGAGAACACCCTGGTCGATCTGGGCATCCCCATGGGTCTGGTCCTGGCCTCGATCCACGAACGTCGAGACCGCTTCCGCGCGGTCTTCCAGGCCGCGACGCCGGCCGATCGCCGCGACAAGCCGACGCGGGCCCTGCGTGCCCGGTTGCAGCCTTAACTCAGGGCACGACCCAATTTGGTCACGCTTTGCTGATGAAAGCGGCCGCTCCTTCCGGGGCCTGGCCATGCGAAGGCCGTCGATGTGCGTTCCGATTTTCGGGCACCGTCGGTCTTTCTCCCACTCCCGGCCCCTTCACCCAGCTGCGCGTCTCCCGTCCGTGCAGCTTCAGTCATAGAGTATTCGTGTTCATGCGTGAGTCCGCGTCGACCGCCTCTTCCGTTCCCAGCGAAGGCCAGGGCCAGCCCCGGCTGAACCGCCGCCAGGCCGCCAAGGTCCGCACCCGCCAGAAGGTCCTGGACGCCGCGCGTGGCCTGTTCGCCGAGCGTGGCTATGAGCCCGCCACGATCCGCGACATCGCCAAGGGCGCCGGCATGTCGACCGGGGCGGTGTTCGCCAATTTCCAGGACAAGGCCGAGCTGTTCGAGGCGGTCCTGACCGAGGACATGGCGGGCCTGGCCGAAACCATGAAGAGCGGCACCGGTGACGGCAAAACCCGCGATCGCCTGGTGAACGCCCTGTCGGCCGGATACCACGGCTCCATTGACCAGCTTCCGCTGTTCCAGGCGATCGTCGCCCGGTCGTGGTTCCAGCCGGTGGCCGCCGAGACCCGCCAACGCGTGGCGACCAAGAGCCTGACGGATGTGATCGCCGACATCCTGCGCCAGGGCGTCGCCGCCGGGGAGCTCAATCAAGACGCCGATGTGCCCCTGCTGACCGAGCTGACATGGGACGCCTATCTGTCGAACTATCGCCGGGCGGCCTATGACGGGTGGACCGTCGATCAGTTGGCCGACCACGTCGGACGCCAGGTCGATACTCTCCTGGCGGGCGTCGCGGCGAAGTAGCCGCTAGCTCTTCCAGCGCAGGACGGCGGCCTTCACGGGATTGACGAAGCTGCGGCCCTCGCCGCGGCTTTTCGCCCATTCGCGCTTCAGCTGCTGGTACCATTTGGCCTGGGTATCGGCGTCGTCGATCCAGATCAGGGCGGGATCGTAGCGCAGGCCCTCGTTCTGCAGGTTCACCATGCCGCCGTCCTGCTTCAGGAAGGCGACGACACCCATGCGCAAGAAGGGTTTCGCGATCCCGAACACCCAGTGGTCGGACCAGAAGATCTGGGTGATCCGCGTCTTCGTTTCGGTGACGGGCGTCAGGCAGGTCAGGGCCAGAACCTGTTTGTCCCCAACCTGGATATGCTCCCACCGGTAGCCGGGCAGGCGGAAGGTAATCTCCGTCGCCGGCGCCCCACCCAGGATCTTGTAGGCCCTTGAGTTCGACGAGGGCGCGTGGCGGACCATGGCGAAGCCGAGCTCCCGCGGCTCGAACCGCTTGGACTTCTCGTGCATCGAATGCTCGGAGCGCCACCACCACTGCTGATGCACATAGGGGCCGTGGGCAGGGTCCATCAGGCCGACGACGGCATGGTCGATGTGGCTGTCGAAATCCATGAACTCGACCAGCTTGGCGTCTCCACCGACGACCCCGGGGAAGGTCGGGGGCGGGTGGTCGGGTTCGGCGTCCGAACGCGGGTCCGACCGCAGGAAGACGAACACCATCCCCTGGCTCTCGGCGACCGGATAGGACCGAACCCGGATGCGATCGGCCTCGAACGCCTGGTCGTCGACCAGCGACGGAATGGCCGTGCAGACCCCGTCGGTGCGAAAGCGCCAGCCGTGATAGGGGCATTCCACCGTTTCCGCCCCGTCTCCCTTGTCCACGATCCGCCCCGCTGACAGGGGCGCGGCCCGATGCGGGCAGATGTCGCGCATGGCGAACAGGCGGCCCGACTGGGTCCGTCCGATCAGGACAGGCTCGCCCAGCAGTTCGTGCCGCCGCATCTCGCCGGGCTTCACGTCGCGCGACAGGGCGGCGAAGTACCAGGTGTCCAGAACGAAGCCTCGGCCGAAGCCCTGGGGCGGAGCCTTGGCGTCCTGGCGAGAAACGATAGCGCTGTCTGCGGGCATGAATCTCAGTCTAGGGCCTGACGCCGCGAGGGGAAACCATCACGGCAGACCCTCTGGGACAGGCGACCGACACGCGCTAGTCTGCCTGTCATGGCCCTGCTGGACTGGATGACGGACGCGACCGGTCCCGTGGTGGAGGGCGACGGGGTCCTGTTGCGCCCCCCCCGCGCCGGGGACTTCGCCGCCTGGGCTAGCCTTCGGGACCAGTCGCGAGACTATCTTCAGCCCTGGGAGCCTGCCTGGCCGGACGATGACCTGACACGCACAGCCTTTCGCCGACGTCTGGGCCTCTATGCCCGCGAGATGGATCAGGGTCACGCCTGGCCCTTCTTCGTTCTGGATCCGAAGGGGAAGACGCTGTTCGGGGCCATCACCCTGTCCAACGTCCGGCGCGGCGTCGCCGAGACCGGCACGCTGGGCTACTGGATCGGTCGGCCTTATGCCGGGCGGGGCCATGCGACCGCAGCCGTGCGGGCCATGGCGGGCTTCGCCTTCCACTCCGCGCGTCTTCACCGGCTGGAGGCGGCCTGCCTCCCGGCCAATGTCGGCTCCCGCCGCGTGCTGGAAAAGGCCGGCTTTCGCAAGGAAGGCGAGGCGCGGGCTTATCTTAAAATTAACGGCGTATGGGCAGACCATCTCCTGTTCGGCCTGGTCTCTGACGAGTTCAAGGCGTCCTGAAGGAATGCCCGCGACGTGACCCCGCGATCCCGCAGCCTGACCTGGGACGCGACCACCGCGATCGAGGCGCTGGCCGCCGCCGACAGTGCCCTATGGATATGGACGCCTGCGGAGGACAGCCTGCGCCTGACCGGCGCCACCCGGTCGCTAGGCCTCGGCCCTCTTGCGCCGGATTGCTCGGGGGCCGCCTTCATCGCCCTGGCCCTGCCCCAGGACAGGGCCCTGGCCGAACGGATTCTCAAACCCGCGGACGAGGGGACGGAGGTCGCCGTGCGTCTGCGGATGCGCGGCTCAGAGACCTGCCTGTGGCGCGGCGTGTGGCTGGAGGACGGACTGCGCGCCGCCGGCATGGTGGCGCTGGACACCAAGATCGCGGGCTCGGACAAGGATGTCCTCACGGGCCTGCTGGATCGCAAGACGTTTCTGGCGCGCGTCGCCGAGACCCTGACCGCGCCAGGCGAGTTCGAGATGATCGTCGCCGATGTCGACCGGCTGCGGCGCCTGAACGAGGCCCTGGGCCACGAGAGGACCGACCGGGTCATCTCCGCGCTCGGCTCGCGGATGGCCGCCGCCTTCCCTGACGCCGCCTCATCGGCCCGGATCGGCGAGGACGAGTTCGCGATCATCGTGCCGCGTGGCCTCGGCAACGCGGCCGACCGCCTGCGCGAAGCCCTGGAACAGCCCCTGCGGGTCGCGGGCTTCGACATCTATCCGACCGTCTCGATCGGCTCGGTGGCCTGCGACGGAGGCCCGGACGCCGCTGACGCCGCTGAACTGCTGCGCCGTGTCGAGCTGGCGGTCGGCTCGGCCAAGAAGCTCGGACGCGGCGGGACCGCCGCCTATGGGCGCGCCCTGGAAAGCGACAGCCTCAGCCGCCTGGCGCTCGAGGCCGACCTCAGGAACGCCTTCGTGCGGGGCGAGATCGAGCCCTTCTTCCAGCCGATCGTGAACTTGAACACCGGTGCGGTGGCGGGTTTCGAGGCGCTGGCTCGCTGGCGTCACCCCAAGCGCGGCCTGGTGCCGCCGGACGAGTTCCTGGGCCTGACCGACGAAATGGGCCTGATGAACGACCTCGGCCTGATGATGATGACCCAGTCCGCCCGGCAACTGTCGGACTGGATCCGCCGGCATCCCACCGCCGGCAGCCTGTTCTGCAGTGTCAACCTGTCTGTCGGCGAGATCGAACGGCCGAACCTGGTCGAGGACGTCGCCCGGGTCATCGCCGAAACCGGCCTGCCGAAGGGGGCTCTGAAGCTGGAGGTCACCGAGGGCGACATCATGCGCGACACGGCCAGCGCCGCCGTGATCCTGCAGAAGCTGAAGGACGCCGGGGCCTCGCTGGCGCTGGACGACTTCGGGACAGGGTTCTCGTCGCTATCCTATCTGGCGCGCCTGCCGTTCGACACGCTGAAGATCGACCGCTATTTCGTACTGACGATGGACAAGGACGAGGGCTCGGCCAAGATCGTCAAGTCGGTGGTCAATCTGGGGCGCGACCTCTCGCTGGAGGTCGTCGCCGAGGGCGTCGAAAACGCCGGCCTGGCCAAGCTTCTGCTCCAGGCCCAGTGTCACTACGGCCAGGGCTTTGGCTATGCTCCAGCCCTGCCGGCCCAGGAGGCCGAGGTCTACCTGAACGAAAGCCTGTCGGACGGCGCGGCACCGCTGAAGGCGCGCTCTGGGTGATCGACCCGCTGCGGAAGGCGGGCGTCTTGCCGATGGCGCTCGGGCTGTTGCTCTTTCCGCCCTTTCTTGTCGGGGTCTTCGTCCTGGACAAACGCTCGCAGGAGCGTCCTGTGATCAGAGCCATCGAGGATCTGACAGGTTTAGCCGCCGATATTCGGTCGAACACGCGCTTCGTGACGGCCCAGGGCTACGGGTCCGACCAACGCCGGCGTCTCTGCGCCGCCTCGGCTGGACGCACATACATCGTGCAGATCACCAAACGCCGGTCGAACCGCGAGGCTTGGCGGCGGACCTGGCACGTCGACGCGATCGGCCTCGCGTCCTGCTAGGCCCGCCCGCTCTGGCTTGAGAGCCGCGCCGCATCGACGCCCATCCCGGCCAGCGCCCGGGTCCACTTGGTCCCGAAGTCGTTGTCGAACAGGACATCCATGTCCGCCTCAGCGGTCAGCCAGACGTTGTCGGCGATCTCTTCTTCCAGCTGCCCGTCGCCCCAGCCGGCATAACCCAGCGCCAGAACGGCCCGGCGCGGGCCCATGGCGGGATCAGTCATGGCGGCCAGGGCCTCGCGGGTACTGGTCATGGCCAGGCCTTCGCCGAAGGCGACCGATGTGTCCTCGACCATCCAGTCGGCGGTATGCAGAACGAAGCCACGCTCGCGTTCCACCGGGCCTCCAATCAGGACGGGACGGCCGTCGCCGTCCCCGGAGTTGGGCGTCTGCAGCGTCTTGAGAACGGCGCTCAGATCGACACCGGGTGCCGGGCGGTCGATGCGCAGGCCCATGGCGTGGTCCGGGCCATGGGCGCAGATCAGGATAACCGCCTGCTCGAACCGAGGATCGCCGATGCCTGGCATGGCGACCAGCAGGCGGCCGGTCAGGGATTGAAACCCGGCGAGGGAGCGAAAGCCGATCATGGCCCGATGATCGGTGCGATGAGGCCCGGGCGCAAGGCGTCGCGGCAACGCAGCGCGGGCTTGGCCTTGGCCCCGGCCCGGACTATCTGGGGCCAGACGCCCCGAGCGTCCCACCCGCACTCCCGGAGCCTGCCATGACCCTCCAGATCGGCGACCGCCTGCCGTCCGCGACCCTGATGACGCCGACCCCGGACGGGCCCCGGCCGATCACCACCGACGAGGTGTTCGAGGGCAAGACCGTGGCGCTCTTCGCCGTCCCCGGCGCGTTCACCCCCACCTGCTCCGCACGCCATCTGCCGGGCTATATCGACAACAAGGACGCGCTGACGGCCAAGGGCGTGGACACCATCGCCTGCCTGTCGGTCAACGACCCCTTTGTCATGGGGGCGTGGGCGGACAGCCAGGACGTGAAGGCCGACGACGTCCTCATGCTGGCTGACGGCAACGGCGAGTTCACGCGCGCGGTCGATCTGACCATGGACGCCAGTCGGGGTGGCATGGGGCAACGCTCGAAACGCTACTCGATGCTGGTCAAGGACGGGGTCGTCGTCCAGTTGAACATCGAGGAGCCGGGCGTGTTCGAGGTTTCTTCGGCCGAACATCTGCTGGCGCAGATCTAGGGGCGTTATCGCTCGCGCCGCGGGTGCCCGAACCCCGGACGGAGGCCTTCACGCGGCGGCGGTTACCGGATCGTCCGCCGTCGCATCGTCGTTCCCACCCTCGGCGAGAACGTGGTTGAGGGCACCCAGCAGTGTGGCTGGGGTCAGGGGCTTGGACACGAAATAGGTCATTCCCGCCGCCATGCAGGCTGCGATATCTTCCGGTGCCGTATCGGCGGTGACGGCGATGACGGGCACGCCCGCGTTCGGCCCGCCGCCGGCGCGCAGACGCCGCGTGGTCTCGCGCCCGTCCAGTTCCGGCATCCGCACGTCCATAAAGATGACGTCGAACACGCCCGTCTCGCACTGGGCAAGAGCCATGAGGCCGTCCGCGGCCGTGGCGATATCGCACCCGAGGGGAGCCAGGATCAGCTCAACCGCGCGGCGGTTGATGTCATGGTCGTCCACCACAAGGACTCGCAAGGGGCGATCTTCGTCCTCGGTCACCTCTACGTTTGCCTCGAGGGCCGGTTCAGCGTCGCCGACCGCGAGCATCTCTCCGGGGGATGCAACCTCGAGCTCGAGTCTGGGCTCCAACCCAGCCGGCATCGCCGTCGCCTCGGGCTCGTCTTGGGTCTCGACGGCGGCGGACGCCCGGGCCGATGGCCTGCGAGGCGCGAGGCTGCGGACGATGTCGCCGCGTGTGTCGTCGCCGAACGGTCGGGGCGCGACGGCCCCGGCTTCGCCCTGAGCCAGCACGAGAGAGACGGTGAAGGCCGCCCCTTCTCCGGGACGGCTCCGGGCCGTCAACCGGCCGCCCATCAGCTCGATCAGGTCGCGGCTGATCGAAAGACCCAGACCCGTGCCGCCATGCCGGGCGCTGACGCCGTCGAGGGTCTGGTCGAAGGGGCTGAACAGCCGTTCCAGTTGCTCGGCGGTCATCCCCGGGCCGGTGTCGGCGACCTCGATCAGGATCGCATGGTCGGACGGTTCCTCGGCCCAGGCCGAGAGCCTCAGGGTGACCGATCCGGTCTCGGTGAACTTCATCGCGTTGGACACAAGGTTGTTCAGAACCTGACGCAGGCGCATCGGGTCGCCCCGCACCGAGGCCGGCAGGCTGGATGCGCCCTCGACCCGCAGGGCAAGACCCTTGGCGCGCGCCTCGCCCTGCCAGAACATCAGGGTCTGGGCGATCAGGCTGCGCAGGTTGAAGTCCACGCTCTCGACCGACATGTGGCCGGATTCCAGTTTCGCGTGGTCCAGGAGATCGTCCAGCAGGGCCTTCATCATGATGCTGGCGTCGGTGATCAGGGCGGCCTGGGCGCGTCCGGCGCTGTCTTTCGCTCCCCGCTCCAGCTCGGCGGCTCCGGTCATGATGGCGCTGATCGGCGTGCGCAGATCGTGGCCGATGGAGGCGAGAAAGACCTGGCGGCTGGCCATGATTCGCTCGGCCTCGGCGCGTTTCCGGTCGGCCTCGAGGCGTGCGGACCGCTCGGCCTCGGCGGACTTGTTCATCCGGTCCCAGGTCGACAGGCAGTAGACGCCGAACACGCAGAACGCGACGGTCGCGGCCATCAGGAAGGCGTGGGAAGCCCCGAAATAGCTCATCCAGAACGGCACGGCGGCCATGTACAGGAAGTGCGGAATGATCGTCGCCGCCAGAACGCGCTTGGAACCCGGTGAGTTGATGACGCCGTAGATCGCCCCGGACGCCGCCAGCACGGCCGCGCAAACCCCACCCATCGGCCCGCCCAGCATCCATAGCGGGATCGACAGACTGCCAAACGAGGCGGCGTTGATGAACAGCATGGCGTGGCCCGCCGCGCTCCTCCAGGGCCCCATCTGGTCGGTCCGTCCGCTGGTGACGGGCGCGAAGGTCCACAGGTCCAGCGCCTGGACCAGGAAGTATCCGACACACCAAAGGGCCGAGACCTGCCAGCCGAAGACGGGGGTAAAGATCAGAGCGGTGGCCGCGCCCATGCCGAGGCGCTGCATCAAGGCGCGTCGACGGGCGCGGATCGCAGGCGCCCAGTCCGGCGACGTGTCCGTATAGCCTTGCGACATGCCCGACCTCGAAAAGAGGCGTGTCCGCCTCGCATCCGGCGATGATGACCGATACGGCCTAACGCTCTGTCAACGTCCGGTTGGTCGCCGCTTCGGCGACCGAGGAAAATCCCTCGGCGCGCAGCCGGGCGGCGAGATCGCGCGTGATCCGGCGAACCAGACCCGGTCCTTCGTAGATCAGGGCGGAATAGACCTGGACTGCGGACGCCCCGGCCCGGATGCGACGCCAGGCCTCTGCGCCGCTGTCGATGCCCCCCACGGCGATCAGGGGCAGGCGACCGGCAGCCGCCTCGGCGGCATGCACCAGGGTCTTGTACGCCTTCTCTCGCAGAGGGGCTCCCGACAGACCGCCGGTCTCCGCGCGGTCGCGCGATCTCAGGCTGGGCGGGCGATCCAGAGTGGTGTTCGATACGATCAGGGCGTCGATTCTGTGCGCCAGTGCCGCCTCGACGATCATGACGATCTCGGCGGGCTCAAGATCAGGCGCGACTTTCAGGAACACGGGGGCGGAGGTCGTCCGCGCCTCGGCGACGCGGCCCAGAAGGTCGTCCAGCGCGTCTCGCCCCTGCAGCGCCCGCAGGCCCGGCGTATTGGGCGAGGAGATGTTGACGGTAAAGTAGTCGGATAGGCCCGACAGCGCCCTCAGCCCGGTCACATAGTCGGCCGCGCGGTCCTCGGTGTCCTTGTTGGCCCCCAGATTGGCGCCGACCACGGCTCCTGGCGGACGGAGCCGCAGGTGCGCCGCGAAGGCGTCGAGACCGTTATTGTTGAACCCCATCCGGTTGATGATCGCCCGGTCCTCGGACAGCCGGAACAGGCGGGGCCTCGGATTGCCTGACTGGGCGCGAGGCGTCACCGAACCGGCCTCCAGAAAGCCGAAGCCGAGCCGCGAGAGCCCCTTCAGGGCTTCGGCGTTCTTGTCCAGGCCCGCCGCCAGTCCGATCGGGTTCGGCAGACGCAGGCCCGCGAGGGTGGTGGCCAGGATCGGATCGTCCGGTGCCGGTGCGAGCAGGGGGGCGTACTTCAGGGCACCGATCGCCAGACCGTGCGCCGTTTCCGGATCCAGCGACCGCAGCAGGGCGGTCAGCATTCGAACGGGACCGCCTCGACCACAGCCCGGGTCGGCATCGCGCCGTACACGTGCGGAAACAGGGCTCCGCCGCGCGACGGTTCCCACACGACCGCATCGCCCAGCGCCTGCAGATCGACGGTCAGACACATCAGGCCGGTGCGTCCGGCGAAATGCTTGCGCGCCGTTTCGTCCCGCTGGTCCGCCGTCGAAAGATGGATGTAGCCGTCGGCCAGATCGACCTCCGAGCCCAGGAAGACCCCCTCGGCGAGGGCCTTTCGCCACTCGGCCGCGTCCAGCAGCTTGTAGGCGTAACGCTCGACCATCAGTCGTCCGCCCCGCCGCCGAAGGCCTTGGGCGTCAGGAAGCCGTCGTAGGCGCACCGTCCGGCCACATCGACCTCGAACACCGCCGCGGCCCCGGTCGGAAAGCCTCCGGCGAGGCGGTCCAGAATGGCAGGCGAGGCGGCGCTTTCGGTCAGATAGTCGATCGCGAGCGTGTGAACACCGGGATTGTGGGCCATCACCAGGAGGCAGCCCGCCTGATCCTCGGCGTCCTGGATCAGCCGGCGAATCGTCTCTGGCGAGGCGTCGTAGAGCCGCGGCTCGATCCGCACTTCGACGTCCCCCAATGCCTCTTGCACGGCGTCCCAGCTCTGGCGGGTGCGGACGGACGGGCTCACGAGGGCCAGATCCGGGCGCAGACCCTTGTCCTTCAACACACCCCCCATCAAGGCCGCGTCGGCCTGGCCGCGCGGCGTCAGGGCGCGATCGCGGTCGAGACCGGAGGCGGCGGCGCGCTCGGTCTTGGCGTGGCGCATCAGGATCAGGCGGTGCATGGCCCGCCCTTAACGGGGTTCGCGGCCGGCTTCCACCCCGCCGGCCTGACGGGGCGAGCGCGTCGCCGGCTGAGGCTGCAGACTGCCCGCCTCGACGCGAACGCGAGCGCCGTGGCCCGAGGGGCGGATGCGCGCATAGGCCTGCCGCGTCGCCTCCAGCAGGATGACGCCCGCAAAACCCGGTGCGATTCGTCGCCCGACCTGTTCGAATCCATCGGCCACCCCGATCAGCGGCGCCCACGGCGGCACATACAGGGTCTGGGACCAGGCCGTCGGTTCCAGTCCCGCTGCCCGGACCAGCCGTTCCAGTTGGCCCCGGGTAAAGGGCCGCCCGTGACCAAACGGCGTCCCTTCGGCCCGCGCCCACATGCCGCCGCGAGCCGCCGCGGCCAGGATGATCCGTCCCGCCGGCGCCAGGGCCCGCACGGCCTCGGTCAGCAGCAGGGTGGGGTCGTCGGCCTCCTCCAGCGCATGGACCAGCAACACGCGGTCGAACGATCCGGCGGCGAAGGGCAGGCGCTTCTCGTCCACCAGCAGGGTGCGGTTGCGCCCCGCCGACGGCCACAGCTCTACGCCCTGACCGGCGGGCATGGCGGCGATCACCCGACGGGCACCGACGAAGGCGTCCAGCCACGGTGTCGCATAGCCGAGGCCCAGAACGTCGGAACCCTCGGCCTCGCCCCAGGCGTCTTCCAGCCGCTTGGCCAGCAGCCGTCGGACCAGAACGCCCCGGGGTTCGCCATAGAAGGCGCGCAGATCTTCGATGGCGCGACGCATGGCGCGGACTATATGACGGCGACGCCCCCTTCACCAAGGACGACGCCATGCCCCTGACCGTTCACCTGTTCCCGGCGCGCGAGGACAACTACGCCTTCCTGGCCCGCGACGAGGCCACCGGCACGGTCGCGGCGATCGACACGCCCGACGCTCAGGTCATCCTGGAGGCCGTCCAGCGCCTGGGCTGGACCAAGCTGGATCGCGTCATCAACACCCACTGGCACCCCGACCACACCGAGGGCAACGAACGGCTGAAGGCCGAGACCGGCTGCGACATCTGGGGCCCCGAGGAGGTTCGCAAGGTCGCGCCGATCGATCACGTGATCGAGGAAGGCGACGTGGTCCGCATCGGCGACACGACCCTGCACGTCACCGCCACGCCCGGCCACACCCTGGGCCACGTCGTGTTCCGCTCCATTGAGGACAACATCGCCTTCACTGGCGACACCCTGTTCACCCTGGGCTGCGGACGGCTGTTCGAGGGCACGCCCGAGCAGATGTGGGACAGCCTTCAGCGCATCGCCGCCTGGCCCGACGAGACGGTGCTCTACGGGGCCCACGAGTACACGGCCTCGAACGCCCGCTTCATGATCAGCGTCGACGACCGGCCAGAGACGCGCGCTCATGCCGAGGGCATCTTCACCCGGCGCGCCCTGGGCGAACCGACCGTCCCGACCACCCTGGAGGTCGAGCGCCGCTTCAATCCGTACCTAACCGCCCGCGACGGAACCGAGTTCGCCTCGAGGCGAGCCGCCAAGGATGCGTTCAAGGGCTGAGGCAGGGCGGGCAGAGACTTGCCTTGCTGCAGTGACCTCCGGCACCCATATCGGTCTCAGCAGCCGACTTGCCGTTCGCGGGAGCCGGTTGCCGAAAGTCGCTTGTTCAAGGACTGACGCATGACCGGCCGCCCCGTGCTGTTCGACAGCCCCTTTTTGTTGGGTTTCGATCAGACCCGCGCTCTGATCGACCGCGCCGCAAAGGCCGCAGCCGAGAGCTATCCGCCCTACAATGTCGAGCAGATCGGGGAACATGCCGTTCGCATCTCGCTGGCCGTCGCCGGGTTCGCGCCCACCGATCTGGCGATCACGCTGGAAGGACGGCAGCTGACGATCTCAGGCAAGCGTGAGGGGGCACCGGAGCAGGCCTTCCTGCACCGTGGCATCGCGGCGCGAGGTTTTGTCCGCAGTTTCGTCCTCGCCGACGGACTCGAGGTCGAGGGGGCGGCGCTGGAGCACGGTCTGCTGCATGTCGATCTGAAGCGGCCCGAGCAGGCGGCGACGGTGCGCCAGATACCCATCAGCGTAGGCTGATCCCACCAACCAACAGCGACGCTTGGACGCGCCGGCGAACCGGCCGCGCGTTGGGGCGTTCGTGTCTTTGAAGGAGGCGGTCTTGATGACGCCGATGATGACCAAGGAAGATCTGAAGGGGCTGGGCGCGCCCGAGCTCGTCTATGTGCGAGAGATCAGCGCCGCCGATGTGCTGGCCGATACGCCGCTGGCCGACGCCCAGGGCCTGATGATCGATCCAGACCAGACACTGTATGCGGTTCACAGCGCCGACGGTGAACGTCTTGCCGTCATGCTGGACCGGGAAACCGCCTTTGCGGCCGCCGTGGCGCATGAGCTCGCGCCGGTCTCCGTCCACTGAACCTCGTCAGGCGGCGGTGGCGGTCTCGCTGCGGACGAACAGGGCGTGGATCGCATCGACGGTCCGGGCCTGACGCAGCTGTTCGCGCAGTTCCGGCGATCTGAGCGCGCGCGACACCGCCGCCAGGGCCCTCAGGTGTTCGGCCCCGTCCTTGGGGGGCGCAAACAGGGCGAACATCAGGTCGACCGGTCGATCGTCTACGGCGTCATAGGCGACCGGCGTGTCTAGCCGCACGAACACAGCCCGGACCCGGTCGATCCCCTCCAGCCGGGCGTGTGGGACGGCGACGCCGGACCCCAGACCCGTCGAACCGAGAGTCTCGCGTTCCATGAGAGCGTCGAACACCCGGGCCTCTTCCAGGCCGATCGCCTGGGCAGCCGCAGCCGCCACGCCGTGCAGAGCCTGGCGCTTGGACGAGGCACCGCCTTTGAGGACGACTCCGTCGCGGACCAGAAGGTCACCGATATCCATGATCGACTCTAACACTCATACGAGGTTCGGCGGCCCTTGAAGGGGAGGCGACGGGCGCGGGCCGTCTAGCCCGATCCGCGCCCGTTTGAAAGGCTTATGCGCCAGAACCGTTTACAGAACCGTGTCCGTTCAGCGACACGGTGCGTTCAGGGTCTATCCACCCCACATTGCCGTCCGGTCGGCGATAGACCACCGACAGGCCGCCGTGCGCAGCATTCCTGAACATCAGGACCGGGTAGCCGGTCATATCCAGCTCCAGCACCGCGCGTCCGACCGTGATGGTGCGGATTTCGGACTGGGTCTCGGCGATGACCATTCCGACGGGGGGAGGGCCGTCCTCGCCAGTATCGCCGAACACGTCATCCTCGACGCTGTCGGGATCGCGCAGAACGATGGAGCGGGCGACTTCCCGGGCCGCGTTCTCCGTCTTTTCCGGAGACAGACCCTTCGGCCCGATGTGGTGATCCTTGAGGCGGCGCTTGTAGCGCCGGACCCGTTTTTCCAACTTCTCGAGGCTGTCGGAGAAGGCCGCGTGGGCATCGCCCCCATGGCCCGTGGTCACCAGAGCCTGGCCCGAGGCGAGGCGGACCCAGCAGTCCACCTTGAAACCGTAACCGTCCTTGGAGACGACCACCTCGGCGTCCTGGCCGCCGCGTTCGAAATACTTTCCGACTCCGTCTTCGAGTTCCTGGGAGATGCGCGAGCCTAACGCTTCGCCGACATCCACGTGCTTGCCGCTGACTTGGACTTGCATAAGAGACAGAACGCGACCGACCGGCAAAAGTGTCAATCGGGAACGCCGATTTCACAGTCACGCTTTTGCGATCAACGTCTCGCCGCTGTCGCCCACGTCGCGACCCGCCGTGCGGCCAGCGGCAGCGCTCTAGCCCGCCTTCAGCATGCGCCGGCGCTCGACGGATGACGGAATCCGCAAAGCTTCCCGATACTTGGCGACCGTGCGGCGCGCGATGTCGATGCCGGCTTCCTTCAGGATGTCGACGATGCGGTCGTCGGACAGGACGTCGCCGTCGCGCGCCTCGTGGTCGATCATCGACTTGATCCGGTGACGGACGGCTTCGGCGGAGTGACTGGCCCCGCCGTCGGTGGCCTGGATGGCGGCGGTAAAGAAGAACTTGAGCTCGAACACACCGCGTGGCGTCGAGACGTATTTGTTCGAGGTGACCCGACTGACGGTCGATTCGTGCATGCCGATCGCGTCGGCCACGGTCTTCAGGTTTAGCGGCCGCAGGAACTCGACGCCGAAGGCCAGAAAGGCGTCCTGCTGGCGCACGATCTCGGAGCCGACCTTCAGGATGGTCTTGGCCCGCTGGTCCAGCGACTTGACCAACCAGTTGGCCTGGGCGGCGCAGTCCGCGACGAAGGTCTTCTCGGCGTCCGTCCGCGCCCCGGCCGAAACCGAGGCGTGATAGCGTTTGTCGACCAGTAGACGGGGCAGGGTGTCGGAGTTCAGCTCCACCTTCCAGCCCCCGGCCGGATCGGGCCGGACGTGGACATCGGGGATCACCGTCTGCGCCACTTCGCCGGCAAAGCCCGCGCCAGGTCGGGGCGTCAGAGCCTTCAGCTCGGCGATCATTTCGGCCAGGTCCTCGGCATCGACGCCGCAGGCTTTGCGAAGGGATCCAAGGTCGCGCCGAGCCAGCAGATCCAGATTGTCCAGCAAGGCCGCCATGGCTGGATCAAACCGGTTTCGCTCGACCAGTTGCAGTTGCAGGCATTCCGGCACCGATCGCGCCATGACGCCCGTGGGCTCGAAGCCCTGACAGACCGCCAGCACCGCCTCGACCCGCTCAAGACCACAACCCAGCCGGTCCGCGATCTCCGCCAGCTCGCCGCGCAGGTAGCCGCCCTCGTCGACCCCGTCGATCAGGGCCAGGGCGATGGCCTGGTCCGCTGCCGACAGCCCGGCCGAGGACAGCTGGGCCTGGAGATGTTCCCACAGGGTCGGGTCGTGGCGTTCCGGCCGCTCGCCCCCGTCGCCGTCGTTGAACGAGCCGCCCTTGCCCGCCGCCGACCAGTCCGACAGGCCCGGCTGGGAGGCGGCGTCGTCCGACAGGCGATCGGACGTCCGCTCGCCCGCCGTCGCGTCGCCGTAGACGTCGTCCTCGCGGGCATCGACCGTCGTGGCGCGGTCAGAGACCTCGGCGTCCGAGAAACTGAGTTCGGCGGCGTCGGCCGTCACCTCGCGGGCGGTCTCGGGTGCCGCCTCCGGCTCCTCGCGCTGAAGGAGAGGGTTCTTCTCCAGCTCCGCCTCGACGTATTCGTCCAGCTCCTGGTTCGACAGCTGCAGCAGCTTGATCGCCTGCTGCAGCTGGGGGGTGATGACCAGCCCCTGCCCCTGCCGGATTTCGAGCCTCTGACCGATCACGCTTCACGCCCCCGCTGGCCCGACCCTGATGGCCCGGAACTTGCTGTGACGATGGCGCGAAGCGGTTAACGGCGCTCTAAGCCGAAGCTTGTCAGTAGATGCGGAAGGTGAAGATCCGCCCCGCCGGAACCTGGACCCGACCGCGTGCGTCTCCGACGCCGATCGTGCCCCCGGCGATATCCCAGCATCCGGCTGAGACGGCGAAGTCGTAGGATCCGCCATTGGGTATGGCCGTACCACCTGGCAGTCGGTTGAGGCCATAGGTCGAGGCGCTGCAGGCCGAGATCAACACGGCGTCCAGCCGGCCCCCCGTCGCGTTGACGATCCGGATCGCGCCCTGGGGTTCACCCGGACGGATCAAGGGTCCGCCTGTGACGAGGTCGGCACAACCGGTGAGCGCCAGGGCCGCGCCTAGAATGAGGGCGGTTCGCTTTAGAGCTTTCACTGTTCGTCCCCCAGAGCGGTCGTGGTGGATGTGGTCTGCGTCGATGCCGCGGCCTCCCCGATCGAAACGGCCGCAGGCTCGCCGGCGGGCGTTTCCGCCAGGGTCGCCGTGGCTTCGGGCAGGGCGGCCTGAAGCGCTGGAGCCGGCGGCGCGCCGCACTGGCGACCCTGATAGATTCCGGTCAGCAGACTGTGGCGCTGTTCGGCGATCCGAATGCGTTCGGCCTCTGCGCGTGCGCGGGCTTCGCCGTTCCGGCGGGCCGCCTGACCGGCCATGTTGGCGAACAGTCCCAGTCCCGGGACAGCGCCAAGCGCGCCTGAGTAGAGCGCCGCGTTGATGGCGACCGAGGCCGCGCCGTCGGCGATCGCGCCCTGTGTCTGGGCATTGCGCGCGTTCTGGGCCGAGATGCCCGCGATTTCCTCCATGCGCGTGATCTCGCCGGTCAGCTGTTCGCACGTCAGGTTGCCGTCGGTGACGTAGGAGACCTGCAGCTGAGGCTCGGCCTGTCGCCGCTGGGCGTGGGCTGCGGTCGGCAGGGTCGCGGCCATCAGGATGACGGCAGCGGTGGTCAGGCCGGTCGCCCGGCGGATCGAATGGCTCATGATGCTCTCCCCTCCTGCGCCGTCGTTTGGACGACGCGATACGGACGGAAGGTTCGCGCGATGGATGTGAGGCGTCGTCATCCATATGGATGAAAGGCTCGCCGCCTCAGTGGCCGCCCAGACTGACCCCGGCCAGCAGGGCCGCGACCTCGGCCTGGCGCGCGCAGCCGGTCTTTTCCAGCACGCGTCGCAGCTGGGACCGCACGGTGGTGATGGCGACGCCGCCCTCGGCCGCGATCTCCTCCGGCGTCCTGCCCAGCGCCAGCCCGGTCGCCACCCGGGCCTCCGACGCCGTCAGGTCGAACAGGGACCGCATCAGGTCCGCCGACGGCGATCGGTCGGTCCCGATCGGCGTCAGCACCACCAGGGCATAGGCTCGGCCAAACAGATCGTGGGCCGTGCGACGCACCGGCAGAACGTGCAGCACCCCGACCGGCGCGCCGAGGTCGTCCTTCAAGGGGAAGCTGCACGGCGCCTCTCCCTCCGGCGTGCCCAGCGACGACAGGGCCTGAACCAGTCGGTCCGCCGCGGCGCGGTCGGTCAGAGTCAGACGATCCCTCGCCCCGACACCCATGTCGTCGGACACCGCCTCGACGCGGTCGTTCGCCTCGATCACTCGCCCCGTCTCGTCCAGAAGGACGGCCGGCAGACGAAGCGCCGTCAGTGCCTCGGTGGCACCCTCGGCCCGCTGTAGCCCCAGCCGCGCGCTGATCAGGGCGCTGCGTGCCAGGTGGGGGCGGAGCGCATTCAGGCGTTCCACGTGATCCGGCTCGACCGGCCCCCGCTCGAAAGCCCGTTCGACGCTAAAGACGATATTGTCTCCGCTGGGGATGCGCAGGCCGGTGCCGGCCGACCAACCCAGGCCGCGCGGCCGGAAGAAATCACGATAGATGGGGTCTGACCCCATCTGCTCCTCGCTCCAGAAGTCCTGCTCGGTGAAGAAGCCCGGCTCCTCGGCGTTCATGATGCAGAGCCGCCGGCTACAACGCATGAACCAGCCCTCGCTGACATAGTCCGCGAAGACTTCACGCACCGTCTCCGAGGCCGTCCAGTGCAGGGCTTTCCGTGCCGAGAACAAAAGACCGCCACGCGACTCGGTCATGGCCGCGATGTCGTCCAGCACGCCGGGCCAAAGCTCGGGCACAACGGACGCCTCATAAATGCGGTCGATGAAATCACTCTGCACGCCGTCATCTGACGCCGTTATGCGCCAGCCGTAAAGATCGCCCCCCTAAACGCGGCACCGGCCAGGGAGCGGATGCCCTGGCGGATGTCGGAGGGCCAGAAGCGTTCAACAGCGCTCCAAGCCGACCTAGGCCTCGACGTCCGCCAGCATGCACCGGATCTGGTTGGCGAGGTCCTCTATCGTGAAGGGCTTGGCCACGATCGCCATCCCTTCGTCCAGGAACGCATCGCGATCGGCGGCCTGTTCGGCATAGCCGGTGACGAACAGAACCTTAAGCTCGGGACGCAGCCTGCGCGCCGCGTCGGCGAGACTTCGACCGTTCATGCCGGGAAGGCCGACATCGGTCACCAGCAAGTCCAGCGACTGGGCCGATGCCAGCACCGCGAGGGCACCCTGGCTATCGGCGGCTTCCAGCACTGTCAGCCCCATGTCGGAGAGCACCTCTCGGATGAGGAAGCGGACAGAGGGCTCGTCCTCCACGATCAGCACCGTCACACCGGCAGGCGCGCTTTCGACCATCGTCACGAGGGGCTCGGGCGGAGCGACAGCGCCGATGATCGAACGTGGCAGCCAAAGACTGACAGTGGTGCCCCGCCCCGCGTCGCTGAAGATCTCGGCGTGGCCGCGAGACTGTTTGGCGAACCCATAGATCATCGACAGCCCCAGACCGGTGCCTTGGCCGATCGGCTTGGTTGTGAAGAAGGGCTCGAAGGCGCGCACCACGGTCTCCGGCGGCATGCCCATGCCCTGGTCGGTGACGCTGATCCGGACATAGTCGCCAGGTGAAAGATCGGGATGATCGTCGTCGGCATCGATCGACATATTGGCCGTCTCGATGCGCAGCTCGCCGCCGTCCGGCATGGCGTCCCGCGCATTGATGCAGAGGTTCAGCAGGGCGTTCTCGACCTGCCCGGGATCGGACACGATCGCCCAGGCGTCGTCGGCGACGGCCAGAACCAGGCGGATGTTTTCCCCAAGGGTCCGCCGAAGCATCTCTTCCATGCCCTGCACGAGGGCGTTCACTTCCAGGCTGCGGGCCACCAGCGACTGCCGGCGGGAAAAGGCCAGCAGCCGGTGGGTCAGGTCGGCCGCCCGTTCGCCCGACTGACGCGCCAGATCGATGAACCGGCCCAGATCGTCGTACTGGCCCAAGGCCATGCGCCGCTGGACGACGTCCAGCCCGCCGATGACCCCGGTCAACATATTGTTGAAGTCGTGGGCGATCCCGCCGGTCAGCTGACCGACCGCCTCCATCTTCTGCGCCTGCTGCAGATGAGCCTCGACGCCGCGCAGCTCCTCGATGCGCGCGGCCACCTGGGTCTCCAGATCGGCATTCAGAAGACGCACGCTCAGCTCGGCCTCGCGCAGGCCGCTGATGTCGCGCGACACGCACAGAAGCTGCACGGGGTCTCCGCTCGGTCCCCGGATGGGCGTGACCTGGACATCCCACCAGCGGTCCTTGCCCGCCATCGTCTTGGCCATGCCGTCGAACCGCGCGGCCCGACCCTGAATGGCCGTCTCGATCGCGACCTGGGCCGCGACGTGGCCTTCGCCGTGCCAGAACTCCGGCCAAGGGCAGCCCCGGATGGCGTCGAAGTCCTCGATCTCCATGATCGCCAGGCCGCCCTCGTTCATGAAGACGATGTTCGCGTCCAGATCCAACACCTTGATGCAGTCGTTGGACGAGGTCATGACGCCGCGCAGGAACTCGGCGTCCGCCCGCTGGATCTCTTGGGCCTGGTGCAGCGCCAGCTTGGCCAGATGGGCCTCTGTGACGTCATAACCCAGGGTGAAGATGCCCGTGACCTGGCCGTCTTCGTCCAGGACCGGCTCGTAGACGAAATCAACGTAGCGGACTTCCGGCGGCTGTCCGGGTTCGACCTGGAAGGTGATGGGAACGTGCTCGGCGTTGAACCGCTGCCCCGTCGCATAGACGGTGTCCAGCAGTTCGTAGAATCCCTGGCCCGAGATGTCCGGCAGGGCGTCGCGGATGGTCCGGCCGATCAGGTCGGTTCGCAGCACGATCCGTTCATAGGCGCGGTTGACGAACTCATAGACGTGATCCGGCCCCGCCAGAATGCAGATGAAACCCGGGGCCTGGTCGAAGAGCTTGCGTTGCCGCGCGACGTGGGTGTCCAGCCGGCGCTCTGTCAGCACCTGGGCGGTCACCTCGACAACGGTGACCATGACGCCTGCCACTGCGCCCGCCTCGTCGCGCACGGGGCTGTAGGTCAAATCGAACCAGGCGTCCTCGAGGTCTCCATGGCGGGCGATGGCCAGCAACTGCCGCGTGAACGACCGGGTCTCGCCCCGCCTGACGGCGTCGTAGATGGGTTCGTTGAAAGCCCACACTTCCGGCCAGCACAGCCGCGTCGGCTGGCCGAGGGCCGTCGGGTGACGCGGCCCGCAGATGACCGCATAGGCGTCGTTGTAGATCTGGATCAGATCGGGACCCCACAGAACGATCATCGCCAGCGGCGCTTCCAGCACCAGGCCGACGACGCTTCTGAGGCTCTGGGGCCATTCGGCCAGGGGACCCAGCGGTCCATCTTGCCAGGGGTAGCGGGCGGTCAATGCCGCCAGCGCGCCGTCGCCGAAAAGGCGCTGGCTCGAAGGGCCATGCCGGCCGGGCCGCACGTCCATGGGCAATCCTTCAGCGGACCCCTCGGCGAGCAGTCGAACCGGTCCAACACCTCGCGGTCGGGATCGTTCCGCGCTTCGCCCCGCGGGCGCCGCAGGGGGACGAACGGACGCGGACCGTCCATGGCCGTCGCGGAAGCTTCAGCCGTAAAGGTCGCCCAGATAGACCCGGCGGACCTCAGGGTCGTGGATGACCTCGTCGGCCGTGCCCTCGAACAGGACCTCTCCGTTCGAGATGATCGAGGCACGGTCGATGATGTCCAGCGTCTCGCGGACGTTATGATCGGTGATCAGCACGCCGATGCCTTCGCCCGCCAGGTATCGGATGACCTGGCGGATGTCGGCGATGGCCAGGGGATCGATGCCTGCGAACGGCTCGTCCAGCAGCATGAAGCTGGGTCGCCCGGCCAGCGAGCGCGCGATCTCGACGCGGCGGCGCTCGCCGCCCGACAACCCTTGCGCCGGTGCGTGACGCAGATGTTCGATGTTCAGGTCCTGCAGCAGGCGGGTCGTCTCGGTCTCGATGGCTTGACCCGAATGGTTCAGCTCGACCACCGCCATGACGTTCTGCTCGACCGTCATGCCGCGAAAGATCGACGCCTCCTGGGCCAGATAGCCCAGGCCCATGCGAGCGCGCTGATACATGGGCTGGGCGGTGATGTCCTCGCCGTCCAGCCAGATCGAGCCGCTGTCGGCCGGGATCAGGCCGGTGATCATGTAGAAGCAGGTCGTCTTGCCGGCGCCGTTGGGCCCCAGCAACCCGGCGACCTCGCCGCGCTGGACGGTCAGGGAGACGTCGCGCACGACCTGACGCGCCCCGAAGGCCCGGGCGATGTTCTGGACGCGCAATCCCTTGTCGGGCGCGGGTTGGGGCGCGGCGGCCGGTTCGGCCTCGCGCTCCTTCAGGTTCAGGGCGGAGAGTTCCTTGCGCGCCATCCGGTGGATCTGGCCCGAAGGCTCAGTTCGCGCCTTCCGGATAGAAAACTCCGCGGACGCGCCCGCCGTTCTGGCCACCGCCACCTTCAATGCGGGCCTGGCCGGTGTCGACGTTGTAGCTGAGGCTGGCCCCGGTCAGAACGTTCTGGCCCTGGGTCAGGATCACGTCGCCGGTGACGACGACCGTCGCGTTCGACACGGTGTAGACGGCCCGGTCACCGCGGATCGTCTCGGTGGGGGTGACATAGTAGACGTCGCCCGAAGCCTCGATGCGGGTCAGGCCGCCCGAGGCGTCGCGTGCGCCCTCGATGGCGTTGGCCCGCAGGCGCGACTGGCCCTGGGTGATCTCGGCCCGGCCGCGCAGGGAGACGGCGGTGTTGGTCAGCTCGCCTGTATCCGCTCCATAGCCGATCGGCTGATTGGAGGTGTTGGGCCGCGTTTGCGCGATCGCCATGCCGCCCGCCGCCATCGCGAGGGCGGCCGTCGCCGTCAGCAGGATCCTGGTCGTCTTCATGGTCATTCACCGGAGGCGGCGGCGATCGTGCCCCGCACCTTGTTATCGCCCGAGCCGCTGAACACGACCCGCTGGCCTTGTTCATATATCGCATAGGACGTCGCGGAAATGGTTCCAAGGGGGCCACGGCCCTCCACGCCCTTGTCGCCCGTCACGACTCCGGTCGCGGTATCGACCACGGCCTCGGGCGTCGTCAGCACGAAACCGGACCCGCCGTCGGAGATTCTGACGTTCGGCCCGATAGTCACGGTGCGCTCCGCCTCGTTGTAGAGGCCGGCATCGGCCGTCATTTCGGTGACCTTGATCCCGCCCAGGTTCAACCTCAGCACCGGGCCGTTCAGCCGGAACCGGCCGGTCGCCGGATCGCGCACGGCACCCTCGGCTCCGATGACGAAGCTGCGACCCGCCGCGTCCTGTCCGTGGAACATGGGGTTGTCCAGGCGGATGTCCCGGGCCTGGCTGGCTTCGCGCTCGACCCCCGACATAACCGTGCGGAACACCGTCCAGGTCAGGGCCCCGCCCGCCAGCACCACGATCAGGATCGGAAGCAGGCGACGGTACAGTCGCACCCGTTGCGACCGCGCCCGCCAGCGTTCGGCCTCGACGGTCAGCCGCGCCTCGTCGGCCGCCTTCCGATCCAGGCCGGTGCGATCAACAGACGGACCTGGCTCGGTCATTTGGTCCAGGTGTGGGCGAAGACGTCGTCTTCGAAGCCCATCAGGTCGAGTCGGGCCCGCATGGGCAGGAAGTCAAAACAGGCCTGTGCCAGGGCCGTCCGCCCCTCGCGCACGAGCATCTCGTCCAGCCGGGACTTGATCGCATGCAGGTGCAGAACGTCCGACGCCGCATACTCCAGCTGGGCCGGGCTCAGCTCGGCCGCGCCCCAGTCCGAGGACTGCTGGGCCTTGGACAAGTCGATGCCGGCCAGTTCGCGCGCCACGTCCTTCAGTCCGTGCCTGTCGGTGTAGGTGCGCGCCAATTTGGAGGCGATCTTGGTGCAGTAGACGGGCCCTGTTTCGACGCCCAGGTGCAACTCGACCATGGCGATGTCGAAGCGGCCGAAGTGGAAGATCTTGAGGACGCTCCGGTCGGCCATCAGCCGCTTCAGGTTCGGGCAGTCATAGGCGGGACGATTCAGCCGGACGACATGGGCGTCGCCGTCGCCGGCCGAAAGCTGAACTACGCACAGGGGATCACGGCGATAGCGCAGACCCATGGTCTCGGAATCGACGGCGACCTCAGGGCCGAGGTCGAGGCCATCGGGCAGGTCGCCCTCGTGAAAATGAACGGTCATGGCGCTTCCTAGCGCAGCCGGGAAGCGGAGGCGATAGCCCCACCCGCGCGGACCCGGGCAAACGAAAGGGGCCCGGACGGCGTCCGGGCCCCTGAAAGCCGTCGCGGATTTTGGTCTAGTGGCCGCCGTCCACCGGCGTGCAGACCGTACCGTCCGTGCAGTCCGAGAAGTGGACCTGCGGCGGCTCGACCAGGATCTCCGAAGGCCGCACATGGACCTCGGGACGCTGGACGTAGATCTGGGCCGGGGCGATGCGGATCGGCGGCGCATCGACGTAGACGGGCGGGCCGGCGATGTGGATGGTCGGACCGGCCACGTTGACCGGACGTCCGATCACGCGAACGCCGGGCGAATGCACGTGAATCGGCGGGCCGGCCGGGATGTTGATCGGGGGGCCCCAGCCGCCCGGAGGCGTGTAGCCGCCGCCACCGGTCCAGGGACCATAGAAGTCGACGACGCTGGTGCAGGCGCAAGCGTCATGCGAACCATGCGGCCTTTCGGAACATCCATGCACGTCGGCCGCCGCAGCACCCGAGATCAGCATGGAGGCTACGATCGAGATGATCGGATCCATTCAGTCAGCTCCCCTAAATCCTTGCGAGACCTCGTTTTTCCCCTCTCAGGCGAACCCTGACAGGCACCGGCGAGCCGCCTAAACAGCGTTATATTAACCATTCCAGACTGTCTACCGCCGGGCCCTGGCTTGCCCTTTGGTGTGGCGCGGACTACACGGCGGCCGTCATCGGGGAGTAGTCGCCCGCGAGTTTAAGCGGGGCCCGCGTCAACACACTTCCTCTCGCCCGGAGAGGATGGCGCGGACGGTCTAAGGTCGGTTTTCCTTCCGGAAAGCAATCGTCCCTCAAGCAGCGAGACGCCGCGCGTCGAGCGATAGGGACAGCCTTACGCCTGACAAGACCGTTGGCTTCGCAGGGTTGATTCCACGCGGGGTCCGGCTGCGAACGCCACAGGTCCGCCCGCCGAGGCCCCGCGAGAGACTGCGTTTTGGACGCCCTGCTGATCTCGATCGGCCTCGTCACCCTGGCGGAGATCGGGGACAAGACGATGCTGCTGGCCATTGCCCTGGCGGCGACCTGGCGACGACCCATGCCGATCGTATTGGGCATCCTGGCTGCGACCCTGGTCAATCACGCCTTTGCCGCGCTCGCCGGCACGCTCGCGGCCCAGTATCTGGAAGGCCCGTGGATGCGCTGGATCGTCGGCGTCGCCTTCTTGGGCTTCGCCGCCTGGGCCCTGATCCCGGACAAGCTGGAGGTCGAGGATGCCGAGGTCGTTGAAAAGACCGCCTGGGGCATCTTCTGGACCACCACGGCCGCCTTTTTTCTGGTCGAGATGGGCGACAAGACCCAGATCGCCACGGCAGGCTTGGCCATCCGCTTCGAGAACCTGCCGCTGGTCGTGGCGGGCTCCACGATCGGCATGATGCTGGTCAACGGGCCCGCCGTATGGTTGGGTGAGGCGACCGCCGCCCGGCTGCCGCTCAAATACATCCGCATGGCCGCCGCCGCGGCCTTCGCAGCGACAGGCCTGTGGGTTCTGCTCGTCGGCTAATTCGGGCCTAGAAGAAGCGTTCGCCGATGCGGATCGTGTCACCGGGCGCGACCTGTGTCGCGGTCGTCAGGGGGAAGACCTGTTCCCCGTTCACGTCCGCCCGCTTGATATAGGCCCGCCGGGTATCGGCCCGGTAGGTGAAGCCCCCGGCCGTGGCCACCGCGTTCAGGACCGTCAGATTGGCGGTGTAGGGATACTCCCCCGGTGTGTTCACTTCGCCCAGGATGTAGAAGGGCCGATAGTTGAGCACCTCGGCGTTGACGCGCGGCTCGTTGATGTAGCCCTGGCGCAAGGCGACCGCGATCTGCTCCTGGAGCTCGGCGATGGTCAGGCCCTGGGCCTGGACCTCGCCAATCAGCGGCAGGGAAATCTTGCCGGAGTTGCCGACCAGGAACTCGCCCGTCAGCGCCTCCTCGCCGAAGACGTTGACCCGGATCTTGTCGGCCGGTCCCAGACGATACTCGGGAACGATCCGGACAGCCTCGGTGCCCTGGACCGCTGCCACGGGAACGATGCCCGGATCGGCGGCGCAGCTGGCCAGCACAAGCCCCATCAGAAGCCCGAGCAATCGGGTCAAGTGTCCACGCATGCTGTATCCCCACAACTCAACCGGGCTTTTAGCCGTCTTGAGGCCGCTGATCCAGTCCGCTGATCGACGAACGCGGTCCGACCGCACCGAACCCCGGATGTCACTCCGCCAGGAAGGCGTCCAGCGTGCGGTTGAAGGCCTCGGGCTGGTCCAGGAAGACGAAGTGGGCGGCCTCGTCGATGCGGGTCAAGGCTACGCCGGGTAGACCGGCGAAGGAGGCACGGTAGATGCCGTCGGTGATCTCGGGCGTCATGCCGGGGAAGTCGAAGGCGACATAGACCACTTCGGTCGGCACCGTGATGTTGGCCAGCTCGGGCCGCAGATCGGTGACGATCAGCTCGCGATAAGCGTTGGACGAGACGGTCCGGTCGCTGGCGGCGGTATCGGCCAGGATCATCGGCTCTGCGGCCTCGTTGCGGACCATGGCGGCGACGGTCGTGGCCGCCTGGGCGCGATAGGCCTCTTCCGGACTGTTCAGCATCTGGCCGTGGATCATGTCGGCCATCGGCGTGACCGCCTCGACGGTGGGGTTGGTACCCGGCTGGGCGAACATGGCTCCCATGAAGGGCACCATGTCGACGACCATCAGCCGGCCGATCGCCTCGGGGTGCCGCGCCGCCAGCATCAGCCCGATCGTGCCGCCCATCGAATGACCGACGATGGCGGGCTTCTCCAGCCCCTGTTCGGCGATGTAGCGGGCGATTTCCTCGGCCACGGGCGCTGCGACAGGGCCTTCGGCATTGCCGTCGACGGGCGCGCCGGCAAAGCCCTGGATGTGGATCCGGTGGACCCGCCATCCGGCCCCCAGATGGTCGACCGTGCTCTGCCACACCTTGGGCGAGGAGCTGAGGCCGGGGATCAGGATGATGTCGCGCACGCCCGGCCCGGCCTCGCCGTCGACGCGGACGTGCAGGCGGTTAGAGGAAAAGTCCGCGTGGTGGCTCGCATGCGCGGCCGCGTCAGGCGCCTCCTGGGCGCGGACCTCCCCGACGCCGGCGAGGTTGGCCATCAGGCCGAGGGCGGCGATGACGCCGGTCAAGATCTGGGTGTTCATCTCGGTCTCTCTCGTGATGCCGGGATCGGCTTTCATCCCCTTGTCGCCGCCGAGCGGCCGATCGGATGCAGTCAGCCGCCGACCATCTGCATGCCCAGCCATTCGGCGATCAGGGCGGGCTTCTCTCCGCCTTCGATCTCGACGGTCAGCTCGTGCTTCAGCAGCCAGCGCCCGCCGCCCTTGTCTTCCGCCGACAGCAGCTTGAACCGCCCCCGCACCTTCGACCCGGCGGGCACCGGGGCCAGAAACCGCAGCTTGTCGAAGCCGTAGTTGACGCCCATCACCACCCCCTCCAGCGGCTTGACCGCGTCGTAGGACATGGCCGAGGCAAGGCTGAGAGTCAGAAAGCCGTGGGCGATGGTGCCGCCGAAAGGCGTGGCTTTGGCCGCCTCGGGGTCGATGTGAATGAACTGCCGGTCCTCGGTGGTCTCGGCGAAGGCGTCGATCCTGGCCTGATCGACGGTGAACCAGCGCGACACGCCGACCTCGCTGCCGATCAGGGATTGCAGGTCCGAGGGGTGCGTCATGCGGCGGCTCCGGTGAAGCGGTCTTCGATGATGGCGGCGAACAGGCCAGGGTCGATGTTCCCGCCGGACAGAACGACAGCGGTGGTCCGGCCCTTGGTTTTGACCTTGCCGGCCAGGACGGCGGCCAGCGCCGCCGCACCGCCCGGCTCAACGACCAGCTTCAGCGTTCGGAAGGCGTAGCGCACCGCTTCCGCCGCCTCGATGTCGCTGATGGTCAGCGCGCCTTTCAGGACCCGCTGGTTGATCGGAAAGGTCAGCTCGCCCGGGATCGGGGTCTGCAGCGCGTCACAGATCGAGGGCGGTCCCTTCGGATGCCCCACCCGCTCGCCGGCCTTCAGGGATCGGGCCGTGTCGTCGTAATTCTCCGGCTCGACGGCCCAGCTCTCCGTGGCGGGGCTCTGCGCCTCCAGCACCAGATTGATCCCCGCCATCAGCCCGCCACCCGAGCAGCAGCAGACCAGCTGGTCGATCGGCCCGCCCGCCTGCTCCAGGATCTCCAGCGCTGTCGTGCCCTGGCCCTCGATGATGAAGGGATCGTCGAAGGGCGGCACCAGGACCGCGTTCTTGTCGCGCGCCAGCTGGGCCCCGATCGCCTCGCGGCTCTCTTTCCAGCGGTCGTAGAGGCGCACCTCGCCGCCGAACGCCCTGACGCCCGCTACCTTGATGGCCGGGCTGTCGGCCGGCATGACGATGGTCGCCGCCGTGCCGACCATCCGCGCCGCCGCCGCCACGCCCTGGGCATGGTTGCCGGACGAGAAGGCGACGACGCCGCGCGCCCGCTCCTCGTCGGTCAGGCGGCTGATGCGGTTGTAGGCCCCCCGGAACTTGAAGGCCCCGGCGACCTGCATCGTCTCGGCCTTGAGGAGAATGCGGCCGCCCATCCGTTCGTTCAGGGCGGGGCTTTCGATCAGGGGGGTTCGGACGGCCGCGCCCTGGATCTGGCGGGCGGCGTCGACGACGCCTTGATAGGAAGCGATGCGGTCGGCCATGTCGGGCGGATTAGCGCATCGCTCGATCCTGCGTAAGGTGGCCTCATGACGACCTGCATCCTCGCCATCGACCAAGGGACCACCTCGACTCGCGCCATCGCCTTCGAGCTGCGCGAGGACGGGGGCCTGCATCCGGTCGCCCTCAGCCAGATCGAACTGGCCCAGCATTTCCCCGCCTCCGGATGGGTCGAGCACGACGCCGCCGAGATATGGACCGCCACGCTCCAGACCTGCCGGGAGGTCATTAGAAAAGCGGGCGGAGTCGGCCGGTTCTCGGCCATCGGCATCACCAACCAGCGCGAGACGGCGGTGATCTGGGACGCGGCGACGGGCGAGCCGCTGCATCGCGCCGTCGTCTGGCAGGATCGGCGGACCGCCGGCGTCACGGACCGTCTGAAGGCCGCCGGACATGAGGCCGGCGTCCAGGCCGCGGCGGGCCTGATCCTCGACCCCTATTTCTCGGCCACCAAATTCGCATGGCTGCTGGACGCCGTGCCGGGTGCCCGCGACCGGGCGGCGCGGCGTGAGGTCCTGCTGGGCACCATAGAGACCTGGCTGATCTGGAAACTTACGGGCGGTGCCAGCCACGTCACCGACGCGACCAACGCCAGCCGCACCTCGCTGATGGACCTGAAGGCGCGGATCTGGCGCGACGACCTCTGCGCCCTGTTCGGCGTTCCGCGTGCAGCGCTGGCCGAGATTCGCGATTGCGCCGGGTCGCTGGGGACCGCCGACCCGGCCCTGTTCGGTGTCGCCCTGCCCATCACGGGCGCGGCGGGCGACCAGCAGGCGGCCCTGGTCGGGCACGGCGCGCTGAGCGCCGGCGACGCCAAGATCACCTATGGCACTGGGGCCTTTCTGGTCGCCAATGTGGGCCCCTCGCCCGTCGTCTCGGCCAGCCGTCTCTTGGGCACGCTCGGCTATGCCGTGGTCGAACACGCCGCCTATGCGCTGGAGGGCTCCATCTTCTCGGCCGGCTCGGCGATCCAGTGGCTGAGAGATGGTGTCGGGATGATCGCCGACAGCCGGGCGTCCGAGGCTCTTGCCCAGACGCTTCCCGACAACGGCGGCGTTTACCTGGTCCCTGGCTTCACAGGCCTCGGTGCGCCTTGGTGGGAGCCGGAGGTGCGCGGCGCGGTCGTCGGCCTGACACGGGACGCCGGGCCTGCCCACTTCGTCCGCGCGGGGTTGGAAGCGCTCGCCTATCAGACCCGCGACCTGCTGGATGCCCTGGCCTCGGACGGGGCCCCACGGCTCAAGGTTCTGAAGGTCGACGGCGGCGTCACCGCCAACGCCTTCGCCATGCAGTTCGTCGCCGACATCTGCGAGGTGACGGTCGAACGCCCCGCCTTCCAGGAGATGACGGCGCTGGGGGCCGCGCGGCTGTCGGCGTTCGGGGCCGGGTTGATCGATGACCTCGCGCCACGCGGTGACGAGGCCCCCGCCGTCTGGACGCCGCGCATGGGTTCGGCCGAGCGCGAGCGCTTGCTCGGGGGCTGGCGCCGCGCCGTTCGCGCCGCCATTGTCGCCGCGCATGACTGAAGCCGCCCTCGACGACCCGCAATCGACCTTCTCCGGCACACGCGAGGTCGATCCCCGCTATCGCCTGGACGAGGCCGCGCTCGACGCATGGATGGCCGCCAACGTCGATGGCTACGCAGGCCCCCTGACGGTGCGCCAGTTCAAGGGCGGACAGTCGAACCCGACCTATGAACTGACAACGCCGGGCGCCGCCTACGTGCTGCGCAGAAAGCCGCCAGGCGTCCTTCTGCCCTCGGCCCACGCCGTGGACCGGGAGTTCACGGTGATTTCGGCTCTGCACGCGCAAGGCTTCCCCGTGGCAGAGCCCCACGCGCTTTGCACCGACGAAGGCGTCATCGGCTCCATCTTCTACGTCATGGACAAGGTCGAGGGCCGCGTCCTGTGGGACCTCAAGCTGCCCGGCATGACGCCGGATCAGCGCCGCGCCATCTATGACGCCCAGGTCGACACCCTGGCAGCCCTGCACCGCTTTGAGCCCGACGCGATCGGCCTGTCGGACTACGGCCGGCCGGGCAACTATTTCGCCCGTCAGGTTGGTCGCTGGACCAAACAGTATCAGGCGTCCGAGACCCATCCGATCCCCGACATGGACCGGTTGATCGCCTTCCTGCCGCAAGGGCTGCCGCCTCAGGGGCCGACGCGGATCGTCCACGGCGACTTCCGGCTGGACAACATGATCCTGGCTCCTGACGCGCCCCATGTCCGGGCCGTGCTGGACTGGGAGCTGTCGACCCTGGGCGACCCCCTGGCGGATTTTTCCTATCTCCTGATCGCCTGGGCGATCCCGGCAACCTTGCGCAACGGGCTGGCGGGCGCGGACCTGAAAGAGCTCGGCATTCCCTCGGTCGAGGAGACCGTGGCCCGCTATTCGGAGAAGACTGGCTCGGCCCCGCCGGTGAATCTCGACTGGCTGTTCGCCTACAACCTGTTCCGGCTCGCCGCCATCTGCCAGGGGATCGCCGGCCGGGTGCGCGACGGCACGGCCGCCTCGGCCCACGCCCGCACCATGGCCGCCCAGGTGGAGCCGCTGGCCTCTGGGGCCTGGGCGTTCGCGAAGAAGGCGGGGGCCTAGGACGACGGTCGCGCTTGGGCAGCGAGCCGCGGCGCGGCGAGCGGCAGCGCCTACAGGAAGCTGTACGGGTCGACGTCCACGCTCAGCCGCACCGACCCGGGCACCTTCACGCGGCTGAGCCACGCCCGGAGGAACCCCTGCAGGTCGACATCGCGATCGGCCCGGACCAGCAGCCGCTTCCTCCGCCGCCCGCGCACCAGGGCTAGGGGCGCGTCGGCCGGCCCATAGACCTCCAGCCGCTCGGCGTTCGGAATGGCGGCCGCCAGAGCCGTCGCGACCCGGTCCACTGCGCCTGCATCCTCGCCCGACAGGATGATCGCCGCCAGACGGCCGTGGGGCGGCAGAGAGGCGGCTTCCCGCTCGCCCATCTCGGCCTCGACGAAGGCGTCGCGGTCCCCGGCGGCCAAGGCCATCAGGACCGGATGGTCGGGCGTCCAGGTCTGCAGCAGAGCGCGTCCCGGCCGATCGGCGCGACCCGCCCGGCCCGTCGCCTGGGTCAACAACTGCCAGGTCCGCTCGGCCGCGCGCAGGTCGCCGCCCCGCAGGCCCAGGTCCGCATCGACGACCCCGACCAGCGTCAGGCGTGGGAAGTTGTGGCCCTTGGCCGCCGCCTGGGTGGCGACCAGGATGTCGATCTCGCCGTCGGTCATTCGCTGGATCAGGGCGCGGGCGGCACGCGCGTCCGGCACGGTGTCGGAGCTGAACACCGCCGTGCGCGCTTCGGGAAACAGCGACCGCGCCTCCTCCTCGACCCGCTCGACGCCGGGCCCGACCGAGACCAGCGTGTCTTCGGCACCGCAGGCCGGACAGTGTTTGGGCCGGGGCATGGAGAATCCTGTCAGGTGGCAGACCAGCCGCCCGGTATAGCGATGCTCGACCAGCCAGCTGTCGGTATCCGGTGCCGTCAGCCGGTGCCCGCAAGCCCGGCACAGGACGACCGGCGCATAGCCGCGACGGTTCAGGAAGAGCAGCACCTGTTCACCGGCCTGAAGCGTCTCGACCATCGCCTCCTTCAGCGGCGGCGACAGCCACTGATCCCGCTCGGGTGGGGTATGGCGCAGGTCCAGAAGCCGAATGTCCGGCAGGGTCGCCGCCCCGTGCCGCCGCCCCAGCTTCAGCCAGCCATAACGGCCCTGCCGCGCGTTCCACAGCGTCTCCAGCGACGGCGTGGCCGAGGCCAGGACGACCGTCGCCCCCTCGATCCGGGCCCGCGCCACCGCCAGGTCCCGGCCGTGATAGACCAGCCCGTCCTCCTGTTTGAACGACCCGTCGTGTTCCTCGTCAACGACCAGCAGCCGCAGCTTCGGAAACGGCAGGAACAGGGCCGACCTGGCCCCGACCACGATGTTGCAGCGGCCCGCCACCACGGCCTCCCAGACCTGTCGCCGACGCGGCGGGGCGACGCCGGAGTGCCACTCGGCGGGGGCCGCGCCGAACCGTGCCGTGATGCGCGCGATCAGATCCTGGGTCAGGGCGATCTCGGGCAACAGGATCAGCACCTGCGCCGCCGGATCGGCCCGCAGCGTCCGCGCCACGGCCTCCAGATAGGCCTCGGTCTTGCCCGAGCCCGTCACGCCGTCGAGCAGGAAGGCCGAGTAGCCGCCCGTCGTCGTCGCCGCCGACAGGGCCTCGGCGGCGGCCGCCTGATCGGGGTTCAGGGTGGCCGGGCGGTGGTCGGGATCGGGCGCATCGAAGGCAGCGACGGCGGCGATCTCCACGACCTCGAGCACCCCCTCGTCCAGCAGACCCTTGACCACGCCAGATGAGACACCCGCCTGCCGCGCCAGGTCTGCCGCAGTCATCGCCCGCTCACCGAGCGCGTCCAGCACTGCGGTCCGCGCTGCCGTCGGCCGGGCCGGCTGCCGCTCGCCGACATGGCGCACACGGCGTTCCGGACGGGGCGCAGGGTTGCGCAGCCCCTTCAGCGCCATCGCGGCCATCTCGCCGGGCGGGCTCAGCGTCCAGCGCGCGGCCCATTCGACGAAGGCCAGGGTGCCCTCCGGCAGGGGTGGGTCGGTCAATCGTTGCTCGACCGTTTTCAGCCGCCGGTTTGAGCCGGTGGTCTCGCGCACTTCGGCCACGACGCCGCGCATCAGCCGGGGCCCCAGCGGCACGGCCACCTGGTCGCCGCGGCTCAGCACCAGGCCTTCGGGCACCTCGTAGTCGAAGGCCTCGTGGACCGGCAGGGGAATGAGGACCGAGGCGACTTTCACCGCGCCGCCCGCTCGGCTAGAAGCCGCGCCATGAAACTGTTCCTCGACACCGCCGACGTCGCCGTCATCCGCGAGATGCTGCCCACCGGAATGGTGGACGGCGTCACCACCAATCCCACGCTGATCGCCAAGTCCGGTCGCGTCATCGCCGAGGTCATCGCCGAGATTTGCGCCTTGGTCGAGGGCCCCATTTCGGCCGAGGCCGTGGCGACCGACTTCGAGACCATGGTGAAGGAAGGCGACAAGCTGGCCGGCATCGCTCCGAACGTGGTGGTGAAGCTGCCCTTGACCTGGGACGGGCTGCGCGCGGCGCGGGCGTTCTCCGACAAGGGCATCAAGACCAACGTCACCCTGTGCTTCTCGGTGGCCCAGGCCATGCTGGCGGCCAAGGCCGGCGCGACCTTCGTCTCGCCCTTCGTCGGACGGCTGGACGACCACGGGGCCGACGGTGGTGAGCTGATCGAGGCCATCCGGGTCCTCTACGACACCCACGGCTTCGAGACCCAGATCCTGGCGGCGTCGCTGCGCCATCCGGCGCATGTCGAGGCGGCAGCGCTGGCCGGAGCGGATGCCGCGACCCTTCCTGCGGACACCTTCAAGGCCCTGATCAAGCACCCGTTAACCGACAAGGGGCTTGATGCCTTCCTGGCGGACTGGGGCAAGACCGGCCAGTCGATCCTCTAGCGGATCGACGAACAGAGACGCTCCGATTCTCTCATCCGCCCCGGCGTTTCCGGGAGGAGCGCCGCGTGACCTCGAAGGACCAGACCGCCGACCTGTTCGCCGACCACGAGCCGCATTGGCCCGACGTCCGTGCCTGGTTGCAGGCCAACCCCCAGACCCTGCTGGACGACCGGTCCCTGCTGGAGGAGATCGGCCTGACGGTGCGCGGCAAGAACGTCGTCGAGTTCGGCCGCGCCGCCCTGACCAAACTCGAGGCCGCCGCCGAGCGCGAGGCGGATGCGCGAAAACGCATCGAGGACATCGCCCGCGCCAATTTCGCCGCCCAGACCCAGACCCACGTCGCGGCGCTGGACCTGATGGAGGCGCGCAATCATTCCGACCTCGCGCGCCGCCTGGACGCCGTGTCGGTGGCCCGGTTCGGCCTCAGCGCGGCCGCCGTGGCGATCGAGAAGCCCGGCGGCGTGCCCTTCGGCTGGCGCGCCCTGGAACCCGGCGGCGTCGACGCCTGGCTGGGCGGGCACGGCATGACCTGGCTAGGCCCCATGTTCGAGGGACTGGACCTGTTCGGTCCGGCGACGGGCGAGGTTCGCTCTGTGGCTCTGATCCGCATGTCGCTTCATCTGGGCGGCGAACGGGGCGAGCAGGCGCGTCCGGGCCTTGCCGCCTTCGGGTCGCCGGAGCCTGAGGGATTCACCGCCGGCATGGGCTGCGAGCTCGTGGCCTTCGTCGCGGGAGTGACGGCGCGGGTGGCGGAACGCTGGCCGGTCCTGGGGTGAGATGACCGCGTCCGAAGCGCTCGCGGCCTGGCTGGAGCATCTGGCCCACGAGCGGCGGCTGTCGCCCCGGACGCTGGAGGCCTACGGCCACATCGGCCGGACCTGGCTGGCGTTCCTGGAACGTCATCGCGGCGAGCGACAGCGACTGTCCGACCTGGGCACCGTCACCGCCGCTGAAGTCCGGGCGCATCTGGCAGAGCGTCGCAGCGGCGAGACCCCGCTTGCGGCCCGGTCGCTGAGCCAGACCCTGTCGGCCATCCGCACCTTTCACGGCTTTCTTGACCGACGCTGTGGCGTGCCGACGCCACTGCTGGCCCTCGTGCGGGGCCCTCGCGTCAAGCCGTCCCTGCCCCGACCGGTCAGCGCCGATCAGGCGAAGGGCTTGATCGCCGAGCCCGCCCTCGATCCCGACGCCGAACCCTGGGAGGCGTTGCGCGACGCGGCGGTGCTCAGCCTGCTCTACGGCTGCGGCCTGCGGATTTCCGAGGCGCTGAGCCTGACCCGCGCCGACGCCCCTCTGGCCGAGACGATCCGCATCACGGGCAAGGGCGGCAAGACGCGACAGGTACCCGTCCTCCCCGTCGTGCGTCAGGCGGTGGAGCGGGCAGTGGCGGCGCAACCTTTCCCGCTGGAGCCGACCGACGCCCTGTTCCGGGCAAGGCGAGGAGGCCCCCTGTCGGCACGGCACGTTCAGGCGACGGTCCAGCGGCTGAGGGGACGCCTTGGCCTGCCTGCCTCCGCCACGCCCCATGCCCTGCGCCACAGTTTCGCGACCCACCTGCTGGGGGCGGGTGCCGACCTGCGCAGCATCCAGGAACTGCTGGGCCACGCCAGCCTCTCGACAACCCAGAAATACACGGCTGTCGATGCCGCCCACTTGCTGGGAGCCTATGCTGCGGCCCACCCGCGGGCCTGAGGCACCTACGGTCGGGGCGGCTGGTTCAGGTTGAGCGACCGGCCCATCTCGCGACCGATGGCGTTCGATCCCGGCACCCGCTCCATGACGACGATCGGCGCGGGGCAACCCCGCACGCGGCGTTCGAGCAGCAGATACATCCCTACGGGCTCGTCGCCCTCGCGCCAGGCCAGCCCGCCACCCGGGCGGATAGGTTCTGCGGCACGGGTTACGGGAGCGTCGCACCCCGGCGAGGGGGACCAGAGGTTCCGACCCATCGCATTCGGCTCGCCGCGCGGCCGCTGAGGCTCCGGAGCGGCCTGAAGCGCCGTGGTGAGCAGCAGAAGAGAGAGCATCGAAGTCTCCTGTCCCGACGAGACAAACTAGCACTTCGTGACGGGGGGGAGGATGACGAAACCGTAATCGGGCCACGCCTAGGCGCGGTGCACTGATGGGCCTAGCTTGACCGTGAAGCCCCGGGGAGGGGGCCACGCGTGAGCACCAGGGATCAAGGCCCGGCCACGACCTTCGACCGCCGGGCCTTGATGGGCGGACTGGCGGCGTCGCTGGTCGCACCCGAAGCGTTGGCGCAGACCGAGCCGGGGGCGGAGGCCCTGTCGGTCAACATCCTCACCCGCATGGCGGCCAACATTCGTGTGGAGGGTCGCCGGGCGGTGTTCGTCCTGGACACGGGTGCGGAACGCACCGCGATCGCCAGCGACCTCGCCCAATCGCTCAACCTCAGCCCGGGTCCGGAAATTCTCGTCCACGGGGTCACCGCTGCCCGCACTGTGACCTCGGCCTTCATCGAGCGACTGACCTTCGGGGGACGCGCCTTCACCGACATCGTCGCGCCCGTGTTCGACCGTCGCGACCTGGCCGCCGATGGCCTGATCGGACTGGATGTCCTGTCGCAGTTCCGGCTCGAGCTCGACCTCGCCCGTCGGCATGTCCTGGTCTACGGCTCGCCGCGAACCCTCGTCACGGTCCCCTGGCCGACGCGGCTCGAGACCACCGACCGCGCCAGGGTCGGCCGGTTCGGTCAGCTGATCCTGCTCAACGTGCTCGCCGACGGGATCGAGGTGGAGGCCTTCGTGGATTCGGGCGCGCAGTACTCGATCGGCAACCGCGCGCTTCTGACCGCTCTGGACGGTACGGTCGAAGCGGGATCGATCGACGTGTTCGGCGTCACTGGCCAGACGCTGCGGGCGCGGCTGGGCCGGGTCGACGATCTGCGGATCGACGGCCACAATCTGGGGGCGACACCCCTGCTGTTCGCCGATCTGCACGCCTTTGAAACGCTTGGCCTGCGCGACCGCCCGGCGATCCTTCTGGGGGCGGATATCTTGTACCGGTTCCAGCGGGTGACGCTGGACTATGGCCGGGGTCGGGTGGCGTTCGGGCGGGTCCGGCCCGCCTTCACCCCGCCACCCGTCGTTGGCTAGGCCTGCATCGTCCAGCCTTCGACGCCCATGGCCGCCTGTTTGACGGCCTCCGAACGGGTCGGGTGGGCGTGGCTGGTGCGGGCCAGATCCTCCGACGCCCCGCCAAAGGCCATGGCCACGCAGGCCTCGCCGATCATCTCGCCGGCCTGCGGGCCCATGATGTGGACGCCCAGGATGCGGTCGGTCGTGGCGTCGGCCAGGACCTTGGCATAGCCGTCAGTCTCGTGATTGATCTTGGCACGGCTGTTGGCGGTGAAGGGGAATTTGCCGGACTTGTAGGCCACCCCGTCGGCCTTCAGCTGGTCCTCGGTCTGGCCGACCCAGGCGACCTCCGGGAAGGTGTAGACCACGCTGGGAACCAGATTGTAGTCGACGTGGCCCGCCTTGCCCGCGATCAGTTCGATGGCGGCGACGGCGTCCTCTTCCGCCTTGTGGGCCAGCATCGGGCCGGTCGTGACGTCGCCGATCACCCACACCCCATCCGCCACCTTGAAGTGGTCGCCGACGATGACGCCGCGCTTGTCGGTCTCGACGCCGACGGTCTCCAGCCCCAGGCCCGCCGTGTAGGCACGACGCCCGATGGCGACCAGGACGACGTCGCCGGTCAGGGTCTCGGCCGCGCCGCCCGCCGCCGGTTCGACGGTCAGTTCGACGCCGGCGTCGGTGACCTTGGACCCCGTCACCTTGGAGCCGAGCTTGAAGGTCATGCCCTGTTTGGTCAGGGCGCGCTGGAAGGCGGTCGCCAGGTCGGAGTCCATCCCGGGGGTGATGCGCGGCAGATATTCAACGACCGTGACCTCGGCTCCCAGGCGACGCCAGACCGATCCGAGCTCCAGGCCGATGATCCCGGCACCGACGACGATCAGCTTCTTGGGAACGGCGGGCAGGTCCAGCGCGCCGGTCGAGTCGACGACCTTTCCGGGCACGAAATCGACGCCCGGCAGGGGCGTGGGCTCCGAACCCGTGGCGATGACGACGTCCTTGGCCTTCAGGATCGTCTTCGTGCCGTCGGCGGCCTCGACCTCGACCGTTCCGGGCCCGGCGATACGCCCACGTCCCTTGATCCAGTCGGCCTTGTTCTTCTTGAACAGGAACTCGATGCCCTTGGTCAGGGCCGTTACGCTGTCCTGCTTCTGCTTCATCATGACGGGCAGGTTCAGCTTCGGCGTGACCTCGATGCCGATGCCGGCGAAGTCCCTGGACGCCGCCTCGAACATCTCCGAGGCATGCAGAAGGGCCTTGGACGGCATGCATCCGACGTTCAGGCAGGTGCCGCCCAGGGTCTCGCGCATCTCGACGCAGGCGACCTTCAGCCCTAGCTGCCCCGCGCGGATGGCGGCGTTGTAGCCGCCCGGCCCGCCGCCGATGATCACGACGTCATAGGATGCGGGGGTAGGGGCGGCTTCGGCCATGGTATCCTCGGGGGTGGGCGCGTTCGGGGGGACGGGCGCTGTCCTAGCGACTGACCCGCCGGGGTCAACCGCTAGGGCGGATATGGGGCTCGGGGGCGCCTCGTGCGAGAGGGCGCGGAAAGGGTCCGAACCCGTTTCAGCCTGCGAACTGCCCGGATTGGCGCCGTCGTCCCCTCCGTTGCGAGACGACCACGACCAATATGCCGAGCACCAACAGCACCCCGAGGATCAGCCAGGTCGGATCGACCGGCAGGCCGGTCGGCGCCACGGCCTCGGCCGATCGCTGGGCCAGCTCGCCACCCCCGCCACCATAGGTGTCCGCCTGGAGTGAGGTCTCCGTCGACCCACCGCCCGAGCGGTCTATGGCCAGACGCAGCACCGCATCGGCGAGGAATCCGAGGAAATAGGCCACGGCCGCGCGGGGATTGCCCGCGCCCAGCATCACGGCCGCGATCAGATAGAGCAGCACCGCTCCGACCCACAGGGCCGCGCCGGACAGACCACCGCCCGCCTCGATCAGGCCCCCCGCCCGCTCCAGGGCAATGTCAAACGGCGCGCCCTCGAAGAAGGGGGTCACGACCGGCCAGGCCAGCCATCCGGCATAGGCGACGACCGCCAGAACCAGCAGGGTGCGGACGATCTTCATCTTGGCCTCGCAGACGATTGCAGGATCAGGCGTAGATCGGCGGTTCGGTCCAATGACGGGTCAGGGCCTGACCCTTGTGCCCGCGCCAGGTTCCCGTCATCAGCACCAGCAGGCCGACGGCCAGCAGGGCTCCAAGCGCGAGCGGACCGGAGTCCACGGCGAGGTTCAGCGGCGCGAGGACCGCAGCGATGCGGGCCGGCGTATCGACGAGGGCCGGGTCAGGGGCGGACTGCAACAGCAGGCGCTGGATCACCTCCGCGCCGAAACCCAGGAAATAGGCCCCCGGTGCAGCACCGAGGCCGCCTGCGGTCAGGACGGCCGCGACGAGATACAGAAGCGCCGAGCCCAGCCAGAGCGACGGCAAGACCCCGCCCAGCAGGTCGGCCTCGGTCGTCACAGCGCTGATCACTTCGGACGGCGAACCGCCCGCTGTCAGCGGCTGGATCAAGGGCCAGGCCAGCCAGCCCGCATAGGCCGCGATCGCCATACCCAGGATAATGCGAAACACCCACGCCATCGGCACCCCTCCCGATAAGCGTTAACGCCTAGCAGAACACCGGTTCCCGGGCGAGGGGGCGCATTGGCCTCAGGCGGCAGCGTCGAAGCGAGGCAGGATCAGTGTGGCCTCGGCGCCAACGTCCGGCGCGCTGGTCAGGGTCAGAGAACCGCCGGACAGACGCGCGAAGGCATGACCCTGGGCCAGACCCAGGCCCGCCGCGCCGGGGCGGGTGGTGAAGAAGGGCTCAAGCGCGCGGGCCGCCGTCGCTTCGTCCAGACCGGTGCCGGTGTCGCGCACGGTCAGGCGGACTTCGCCTGTCTCCATCGGCTCCAGGCGCACCGCCACGGCACCCGCGCCGTCCACCGCCTCGACGGCGTTGCGAACGAGGGCGATAACCGTCCCCTCGAAGGCGACGGGATCGACACGCACCGGGGTCTCGACCTGGGGGGCCTCGATCATCAGATCGACGCCGGGCCCGGCCAGGGCGCGCAGGCGGCTTTCCATGGCGCGCAGCAGGACGCCGGCGTCCAGAGTGCGAGCCTCGGCCTCTTCGCCCTGGGAAAAGGCGGCCAGACGCCGGGTCAGCGCCTCGCCCCTCTGACCAGCCGCCAAGGCGGCCTGGCCCAGACGCCGCACCCGCGCGGGATCGTCGGCCGTCTTCAGCATCATGTCGAGCGCGCTGGTCATGACCGCCAGCAGGGCGTTGAAGTCCTGTGCCACGCCGCCGGTCAGGCGACCGACGCTCTCCAGCCTCTGGGCACCCTCGCCCCGCTCCAGGGCCCGCATGACCTCGGTGCGGGCGGTCTCGGCGGCCGACAGGGCGGCGTCGCGCTCGGCGACCAAGGCGGCCTCGCGATCGGCGGCTGCGGCGCGCTCGGCGGCCAGCTCGGCCTCGACCTCGGACGGCGTCGGTCCGATGGGGGCGTCTGGTTCTGGCTCCGGCGCGATCTCAACCGGTTCCGGCACGGGGTCGCCCGCCAGAATCAGCGCATCGACCACACCGTCGGTCCCGCTCAGCGGCAGCAGACGCCAGGCCATGCCCCGCGCTCCGCCGAGGGTCGATACGATGGCATCAGCGCCGTCGCCGCCGGCTGACGCTGCGCGCAGGGTCTGGCGACCCTCGATCCGCTCGTCCTCGGCCAGGAAATGGTCAGCGAAGTCGGCACCGAGGACCTCCGGTCCCCGACCGAAGAGGCTGAGCGCCATCCGGTTCGCCTCCTTGATGATGCCGTTGGGTGCCACCACGATCAGGGCGCTGGATGCGGCCTCGAACACCCGGCGAGTTGTTTCGTTCGGGTCTGCAGGCGCGGCAGGTGGCTCGAAAGCGGAGACCTCTGGCGTCGTCAGTCCCTCGGTCTCCACGATGGCGGCGGTCGAGCCGATGACCTGGCCCATGGCGTCCTCGATCGGCATGGCGGTCACCGAGACCAGCATCTTTCGCCGGGTCGCCGGGTTGGCCAGGATGTGCTGGAAACCCTTGACCGTCTGGCCACGCAGGGCCCGGGCGCTGGGCAGCAGGTCCGGCGGCACGGGACGGCCGTCGGGATAGGTGATGCCCCAGGTCGCCGAGTGGAAGCGCAGGCCGATCAGTTCGTTGTCCTTGCGACCCAACAACTGGTGCGCCGCCCGGTTGGCGAAGATGAATTTTCCGCCCCGATCGGTCTGGACCAGGGCCACGGGGATCGCGTTCAGCGTCTCATACAGGCGCGTTTCCGCCTCCTGACGCGCTCGGGACACGGCGGTCAGCTCATCGGCGGTCGAAACGTGGCGGGTCCGGTTGGTCCAGGCGAAGACCAGCGACAGGATGGCGATCACGGTGGTGACGGCCGTAGTCAGTCCCAGCACCAGGACCCAGTCGACATCGCCTTCCATGAACATGACGCAGCACTCTTCCCGATATGGCGCCGTGGGAGCGGCGCTCGCCCCTGTCCCAGCAAGGGGCGCGCCGGATCGGAGCCGCCTTGGCCGTTAGGGCGCAAGTCTCGCCCGGTCCAGTCGCAATCGCGCGAGGCGGCCTGCGACGATGCCCTGGCAAATGAAAAGGCCGGACGTCGCCGCCCGGCCTTTCCCGTTTCGAGACGTCGTCGGCCCTAGAAGGCGACGCGCATCACCAGCTGGAACACCGGCCCGGCGGTCTCGGTCTCCAGCTCGTACTCGTCGTAGTCGCGGGCGATCTGGTCGGCCTGATCGGCGAACTTGTCGAACACCTCGTCCTTGGAGCTGTCCAGCAGATTGATGCCGGTCAGGCGCAGGACCGCGTTCGAGAAGATGCGCTTCTCCAGGAAGACCTCCAGATCGGCACCATAGCTGGTGGTGACCTCTTCGGCGAAGACCCGGCCGAAGGCGTCGCCCTGCTTGCGATAGGTCGCGCCGAAGGCGGCCTGCCACGTCGGGATGTCATGAGTGAAGCCGACGTTGACGACGTAGTCCGACTGGTCGTTGAAGCGCCGCTCGCCCAGAGCGTCCTCGACCTGGCTGTCCAGCCACGAGGCGTTCAGGAACACGCCGGTGTTGTCCAGGCCGAACACCGACAGCGGGGTCGAGAGGTCGAACTCGACGCCGTAAACCTGTCCGTCGCCGACGTTGTCGATCGATTCGATGAAGGTCCCGGCCCCGCCCGAGCCCTGCAGCCCGGTGTTCACGTCCTCGATCAAGTCGGTGACGTCGCGGTAGAAGACGTTCAGCCCGACCACGCCCTGGCGACCCAGGCGACGCTCGAAGCCGATGTCGACGCCCCACGCGGTTTCCGGCTCCAGAAGCGGATTTCCGCGGAAGTCGTTGTCGCCGCGTTCCTCTTCCAGGGTGACGGGAGCCAGGTCGTTGAAGCGCGGACGGCGAATGGTGCGTCCGGCCGACGCGATCAGACGGTCGGTTTCGTTCAGGGTGTATCGCAGGCTGAGCGAGGGCAGCAGTTCGGCATAGTCGTTGTCGACGCCGGCGATCGTCGTGTCGGTGGTCTCGTATCGCAGACCCGCCTCCCACTTCAGCGCGCCCTGCTCGCCCGACACCATGACGTAGGGGTCGATGCGGGTTTCCTCGATCGTGTAGGTGTTGGTGGTGAAGACGAACGGAGGCTGGACTGGGCGCGGAGCCGGAGCGTTCGGCACGTTGAAGCGGATCCGGGTCGCGACGTCGGTGATCGACTCGCGATCCTTCTGAACCGCCTGGACGCCGAACTCGATCTCGGTGTTGCCGCTCAGCGGGCGGGTATGCTCCAGCGCGCCCGACCATTCCTCGTCCTGCAAGTCGCGAATCTCGAAGTCGGCCGTGAACCGGTCTTCGTCGGGGAAGGCGATGGCGTCGCGCAGATACTCGGCCTCGTTTTCGAACTCCGACTGCTGGTCGTCGAAGGATGCATAGCCCAGCTTGAACCGGGTCTCGCCGCCCAGCATGCCGATCTCGTAGCGGCCGCGCAGGGACAGGTTGTCGGTCTGGATGTCGACGTCGTTGTCATTGATCGTCAGAAGGTCGGCGTTCTGGACCCGGCCGCCCCGATACTCGATCGAATCCTCGTCCTGGATGCGATCGGTCCGCACAAAGACGCCGGACAGGTCCAGGGTGCCGCCGCCCACCTCGACCGAATAATCGGCGTTGAACGAATAGTCCGTGCCGTCGCGGACGTCGGTCTGAACTTCGGTGTTATCCAGGGTGCCTCCCGGACGGTCGAAGCGCTGGCTGAACTTGTCCTTGGGGTTGCGACGGTCCTGAACGCTGGCCCCGACCAGCAGGCGTCCGCCCAGGGCCTGACCGCCGTAGACCGCGCCGAAGGTCCCGCCGACCTCGTCATCGGGGAACAGGATGGCCCCGCCGCGGATGTAGCCGCCGTTCAGCGTATAGGCGTCGCGCAGCACGATGTTGATCGCACCTGCGACCGCGTCGCCCGAGCGGTTGGCCGAAGACGAACGCACGACCTCGACCCGCTCGATCAGCTCGGCGGGAATGCGGTCGACGAAGAAGGACCGATCGTCGCCGCCGCCGGGCACGCGCTCGCCGTTGATCAGGATCTGGGTATAGCCGGGATCGAGACCGCGCAGACGCACCCCGTCCGATTCCAGGACATCCGACAGAAAGGTCACGCTGGGCACCCGGCGCAGGGCGTCGCCGACCGTCAGGGGCTCGAACCGCTGGAAGTATTCCAGATCGTAGGACAGGGTCGGGACGACGTCGTCGGTGCGGTTCCGGAACACCGGGCTGCCGGTGACGATGACTTCTTCCAGCGCGGTGGTCGGCGTGTCCTGAGCGGACTGCGCCAAGGCAGGCTGGACGAACAGAAGCGGCGCGACGGCGGCCCCGACGAGAAGAGCGAGTTTCATGGTTGGCATCCCCGATGGTTCGGTCGACCCCCCGGCCGCCGACTCTGGAACCGCCTGCTAAGCTTCGGTGGCGACGCCTCGACGACGACGGCGCGACCGCATCATTTCGTTTTCACACCGGTTGGATGACGGTCGATCCGAACACGGTGAAATGCCTTGACCATTGCCTCCGTCGGCGACTTGACGACCTCCCGTCCTCATGGTCTGCGCCCCCGGCAAACGCTTCATCCTGGGGGGATTCACATGCGTCTCGACCGCCTCTGCCTCGTCGCCGCGACGGCGCTTCTCACAGCCGCCTGCATGACCAACGAGGTCGACTATCAGGGTGAGGGCGAAGGCTTCGTCGGCCCCGGTGTTCGGGTTCAGGCCCGGCTGGAGACGCCGTCGGTCGGCACCGGAGGCGGCGAGGACGCGGCCGACGATCCGGCGATCTGGATGTTCGAGGCGCCGGTCCGGGTCGGCGCGACCACCACGCCCGGGTTCGTCGTCGGCACCGATAAGAAGGCGGGCCTTTATGTGTACGGTCTGGACGGGGCGGTGCTGCAGTTCCTGCCTGAGGGGCTGCTGAACAACGTGGATGCCGTGGGCGGACTGACCATCGACGGCCGGCCGCAGTTGGTCCTGGGCGCCAGCGACCGGACGCCCGGCAAGACGGGCGTATCGCTCTACCGGTTCGATCCGACCGGCGCGGCCGACAACGGCATCCTTCCCTGGGGCGCGATCGCCACCGATGTGGTCGAGCCCTACGGTTTCTGCTTCGCCCGGCGCGGGGCCGAGGTCCACGCCATCCTGGTCGGCCACGAGGGCGAGGTGCGCCAGTTCGTCCTGAGCGTGGGCGCGGCCGGCGAGCCGGTCGCGCGCGAGGTCCGCCGCTTCGACATCGGCACCATCTCCGAAGGCTGCGCCGCCGACGAGGCGACGAACGCCCTGTATCTGGGCGAGGAGAACATCGGCGTCTGGCGCTACGGCCTCGACCCGGCCTCGGGCGACGCGCGGACCCTGGTCCAGGGGATCGCCCCGGATATTCTCGTCGCCGACGCCGAGGGCCTGACGATCATCGCCGATGGGGCCGCCCGCTATCTGATCGGCTCCAGCCAAGGCGATTCCGCTTTCCCCGTTTGGCGCATCGACGGCGCGGCCCCGGCCTATGTCGGCCGGTTCGTGGTCGACGCGGGCACTGTGGACGCCGTCACCGGGACGGATGGCCTCGCGGCGCTCGGCGGCCCGGTCGGGCCCTTCCCGGAGGGGCTGGTCGTGGTCCAGGACGACGTCAACGACGTCGGCACCCAGAACTTCAAATACATCGACTGGCGCGACATCCGGGCAGCGCTCGGTCTCTGACGCGCGGCGACCGGAAACAGAAAGGCCCGGTCTCGCGACCGGGCCTTTTTCCGCTTTCGACTGGAGCGGGCGAAGAGATTCGAACTCTCGACCCCAACCTTGGCAAGGTTGTGCTCTACCACTGAGCTACGCCCGCATCTCAATCGAGAGCGGGGCCTATAGCGGAGGGCGCGTCAGGCTCGCAAGCCGAAAATCGCATCCCCCGCCATTTGCCGCCGCTGGTCCCTACTGCAGGGCCGCCCGGTCGAGGTTCAAGGCCGACAGGGGGATGACCTCCACCTGCGGATACTGCGCCCTCAGGGCGTCCAGGAACTGGGCCGCGTCGCCGACGATGACCAGGCTGGCCCGGTCGACCGGCAGGTGTTCGGCGAAGGCCGACTGCACGGCCGGGCCGTCGATGGCCTCGACCTTGCCGACATAGGCCGCCAGCTCGCTCATCGGCAGGTCGTACAGCGCCAGGTTGGCGACCAGGGTGCCGAGGCCATCGACCGTTTCCAGCTGGCTGCCGAAGGCCCCGGTCAGGATGGCCTGGCGGGTGGTCAGCTCGCTTGCGGTCGGCTGGGTCGTGGACAGACGCTCGATCTCGGCCAGGATCAGGCCCGCGACCTCCACGGCGGCGTCGTTGCGGGTCTGGGCCGCGGCGGTGAACAGGCCGTCCTCGGCGCGCACGCCCAACGAAGACCGGGTGCCATAGCTGAGACCCCGCTTGATGCGGATCTCCTGGTTCAGGCGCGAGGTGAAGCTGCCGCCCAGAAGGGTATTCCCCAGCGTCAGGGGGAAGTAGTCCGCATCGGTTCGGGACACGCCGCGCAAGGCCGCCACGACGGCGGCCTGACCCGCCCCCGGCTGGTCGATGACGACCACGCGGGTGGGCAGGGGCTCACCGGCGGGCTCCACCGCCGTGCCGACGGCCGAGGGGCTGGTCCAGTCACCGAAGGCCGCCTCGGCCAGACGCCGGGCCTCCGCCTCGTCGATGGCACCGGAGAACACCAGCGTCGCGTCGATGGGGCGATAGCGCTGCTGGTGGAAGATCGCCACGTCCTCGCGCGTCAGGGCCGGCAGGGTCGTCAGGGTGCCTGAACCGGGCGCGCCATAGGCGGCCTCGCCATAGACGACGCGGGCGGCGGCCTGGGTGGCGACCGGGCCCGGGGTCGACAGGCTGATGCGCAGGGCATCCAGCGTCTGGGTGCGCTGGCGCTCCAGCTCTTCGGCGGCGAAGGCGGGGTTCCGGACCAGATCGGCCATCAGGGCGACGGCCTGCGGGAAGACGTCGGCCGGAGCATTGGCATAGACGTTGGTGAAGTCCGGACCCGAGCCAGCGCCGATCTGGGCCCCCAGCTGCTCGATCTCGGTGGCGATCTGGGGCGCCGAACGGGTGGTCGTCCCCTGAGTCAGCAAGCCGGCCGTCATGGAGGCCAGGCCCGCCTTGCCGGGGGCTTCGTGGGCCGAGCCGGCGTCGAAATTCAGCCGGGCGGACACCAGCGGCAGGCCGTCCTTTTCGACCACCAACACGCGCAGGCCGTTGTCCAGGCGGAAATCGGCGACCGGCGGCGTGGCCGGCGAGACCGGCTCGGTCGGGGCAGGCAGGGCGGCGCGCTCGCCTTCCGGAAGCAGGGTGAAGATCCGGCCGACGGGGGCCAGGTCGTCGACGGTCACCGGGGCGGTGACGTCGGTGTCCTGGGGCGTCGCGGGATTGGCGTCGTCGGCGTTCAGGTAGCGCATGGTGATGGCGCGCGCGTCGGTCAGATAGCGGCGGGCCACGCGCTGGATGTCCGCGGCTGTGACCGCCTGGATGTCGGCGATCTGGCGGTCGGCGACCGAGGCGTCGTTGGTGTTGATCAGGACGAAACCCAGGGTCTGGGTGCGGTCCTCGATGGTCTCGCGCCCGCGCAGGGCGTCGGCGACCAGTTCGTTCTTCGCCTCGGTCAGCTCGGCCTCGGTCACAGGCTCGTCGCGGAAGCGGGCGATTTCGGCGCGGATGGCCCCAATACCGGTCTCGGGCGTCTCTCCGCCCGCCATGATGGCATAGGCGGTGAAGGCCCCCGCCTGCTGGGCGAAGTCGGGGTTCGACGAGGCCTGAGCCGCGATCTGCTGCTCATAGACTAGCGAGCGATACAGCCGCGAGCTCTCGCCCGTCGATAGGATGCCGTCCAGCACCGTCAGGGCGACCCGGTCCGGATGGGCATAGGGAACCGTCGGCCAGGCCAGAACGACGGCCGGAAGTGGCACGTTCGGCGCATAGAAGGTCGCCTCGCGCGGTCCCGTCGGCTCGGGCTCGACCACGTTGTTCGCGGGCAGGGGCCGGTCGGGATTGGCGATCGGGGCCAGATACTGGTCGATCCAGCCGTCCAGCTGGGCTTGGTCGAAATTGCCCGCGACCATCACGACGGCGTTGTCGGGCCGGTAGTAGGTCGCGTGGAAGCGGCGGACGTCCTCGATCGTCGCGGCGTCCAGGTCCTCGATCGAGCCGATCGTCGTCCGGCGATACGGGCTCTCCTGATAGATGGTGGCGGGCAGGAAGACGCTGAACAACCGGCCATAGGGCTGGGCCAGGACGCCCTGGCGGTACTCCTCCTTGACGACGTCGCGCTCGCTCTCGAACACGTCCTCGTTGACGACCAGCGACGACAGGCGGCTGGCCTCGGCGAAGATCAGCCGCTGCAGGTGGTTGGCCGGAATGGTCTGGAAATAGCCGGTGACGTCATCCGAGGTGAAGGCGTTGTTGTTGCCGCCCACGTCCTCGGTCAGGCGGTCGAAGGTCTCGTCGGGAAAGTCCTTGGTGGCCTTGAACATCAGGTGTTCGAACAGGTGGGCGAAGCCCGAACGGCCCTCCGGATCGTCCTTGGAGCCGACGCGGTACCAGACCTGGACCGTGACGTTGGAGGTCGTGGTGTCCCGCGCCGTATAGACGTCCATGCCGTTCGGCAGGGTGCGCTTGACGAAGCCCAGGGGCGGGACCGCGATGGTGGCGGGCGCGCTCTGGGCCATCACGGGCACCGAGGCTCCGAAGGCGGTGAGCAAGGCCAGTGCGGCGGCGGCGGACTTCAGGCGCGACTTCATGACGGGGGGTGGCTCCTGCGGACGGGAGCGGTGACCGTATCGGGCTGGATCACCGCGCGCACGTTACAGGCCGGTAATGTATCGGGTCAGCGAACCCCGGTCAGGTCCGACCAGCGCCAGCTGCCGGTCCCCAGCGCCAGCCGCGGCGCCCCGGGACCGTCGGCCAGCGTCAGCAGGACCAGACCCCGCTCGGCCTGACGACGGCACTCGGCCGGGGCGAAGGCGATCTCCACCGCGATGGCCTGGCGCAGGCCCGCCAGACCCCGGCCCGCCTCTCCGGGGTTCAGCACCCAGTCGCCGTCCCAGACCAGCAGGGCGCGGCGATCGGGCGGCAGCTGCGCCTGCGCCCGCGTCGCGGCGGCGACCACGCCGGGGTTGCCACGCAAGGCGTCCTGGACGCGCCGGATCATGTCGCAGCGGCCTGCTCCGTTGCCGCCGCCACCGGCTCCCGAGCCTGAGCCCGCGCCGGATCCCTGTCCCGCGCCTCCTGCGGTCCCCGACCCCGCCGTCGCCGCTCCGGCCAGCTGAGACGCCGTCAGACCGGCCGGAGGGGCGGGCGGGGCCGGTGCTGCCGGTGCCGGCGAGGCGGCCACGGTCTCGACCTCGGGCGGCGGGGGTAAGCGTGGCGGACGCACCCGTGCCGCGGGGCGCGGCGGAACAGGTCGGACGGCCGGCGTTGGTGCGGGCACATCGGGGGCCTCGGCCGCCGCGGAAGACGGGTCCGTCGGCGCGATCTCCGGGGGCGACTCCGGCTCCGGCACAGCCTCTGGCAGCGGCACCGGCGGCGGGTTCAGCGTCACGATCACCGCCTCCGGACTCTCCGGCAGTGAAAAAATCTCGGGCACCGACCGGACCGAAAGGAAGGCGGCCAGCAGCGCCAGATGGGTCACCACGCTGACCGCGACACCCGCGCTCCAGACCCCGCGCCGGTGCCGGCCTGCGCGCGGGCCCGCGCCGGACGCTACTGGATTTCGGCTTTGCGTTTCGTCGCTTGGCGGCAAGGGAACGATCCGGCGGCGACGCACTGGGGCGCCGGGCAGAGGCCAGCCAGACCACCCGCCCGCGTCAGCTTTGGGGCGCGGACAGGGCGAGCAGACGGCCTCGCTCTACGGTCAAGCTGCCGGATTCAGGCCAAGAACGGGCCATGCGATGGCCCTTTGGCCCCGTCCAATGACAGATGCGTAATGTTTCGGGCTCGCGCACCCGGCTGCTCAGGATGCTCCCCTTGATCCTCTCCCAGATGAAATCGCCTGCCCGCCCCGTGCTGATGACCGGGGCCGTTCTCGCCCTCGGCCTGCTCGCCAGCGGCTGCGCCACCCGGAACTTCGTGCGCGACCAGGTCGCCGTGGTCGACACCCGCGTGACCGGCGTCGAAGGCACCGCCGGCCAGGCGCTGGACCGCGCCAACGCCGCCTATGTCCTGGCGGAAGGCAAGTTCATGTACGAGGTCGTGCTGTCCGACGACTCGGTCAAGTTTCCGACCGATCGTGACGCCCTGTCGCCCGAGGCCGAGGCGCGCCTCGCCGAGCTGGCGAACCGTCTGAAGGCCGAGAACGTCAACGTCTATCTCGAGATCCAGGGCCACACCGACTCCTCCGGCCCCGAGGCCTACAATGACCAACTGGGCCAGGCCCGGGCCGAGGCCGTGCGCCGCTCGCTCAGCCGCCAGGGCATCGCGCTCAACCGCATGGCGACTATTTCCTATGGCGAAGAAGCGCCGGTGGCCGACAACTCCACCCCCGAAGGCCGCGCCCAGAACCGGCGCGTGGCGATCGTCGTCCTCAGCTAGGGCGTCTCTCCCTCCCCTTTATGGGGAGGGACGACCGCGAAGCGGTCCGGGTGGGGCTGTTTGGCACTTGCGCATGAACGACACGGCCCCACCCTCGTTCGCTTTCGCTCACGGTCCCTCCCCATGAAGGGGAGGGAAACCGACATTAACCCGTCGTAACTTTGAGGCGGCCCGGCGGCGGGCCTAGGGTCGGGCCACCCTTCGTCCGTCCCGAGGCCGTCATGCTGCGTTCGCTCCTGCTGGGTTCGTCCCTCGCCGTCCTGATCTCCGCCGCGCCCATGACGGCGACGGCCCAGAGCGCGCCCGACATCACGCCGCCGCCGTTGGAGTTCACCCACCGCGAGCTGGCGAACGGGCTGGACGTCTATGCCATGCCGGACCCGACCTCGGGCACGGTGACGGTGCAGCTGTGGTACGACGTTGGCGGCAAGGACGACCCTCAGGGCCGATCCGGCTTCGCCCATCTGTTCGAGCACATCCTCAGCCGCAAGACCGTCAACATCCCCTACGGCGGCATCTCGACCATGGTCGAGAACGCAGGCGGGGCGCGCAACGCCTCCACGGGCCAGGACTTCACCAACTACTACGAGACCGTCCCGCCCCAGTATCTGGAGACGATGCTGTGGACCCACGCCGAGCGCATGGCGCGGCCGGTGGTGGACCAGGCGGTGTTCGACGCCGAGCGGTCGATCGTCCAGGAGGAACTGCGCCAGCGTGTCTATGCCCCGCCCTACGGCCGGCTGGGCGTCTTCGTCATCGGCGACAATGCCTATGACCAGCACATCTATCGCCGCGGCGTGATCGGTTCGCTCGAGGAGCTGGATTCCGCGCGCATCGACGACGCCCGCGCCTTTCACGAGGCCTACTATCGCCCCGCCACGGCGACGATGATCGTCTCGGGCAATTTCGATCCGGCCGAGCTGGACCGGCTGGTTGACCAGTATTTCGGCTCGATCACCAACCCCGACCGGCCCGTCCCCGTGCTGGAGCGGCCCGTGGCGACGCCGCGCACCGAGCCCCGTCAGGTCGTGGCCTATGCCCCCAATGTGCCCCTGCCGGCCATCGCCGCCATCTTCCCCGGCCCCGACGCCCGCTCCGAGGACGGGGCGGCGCTGGAAATCCTGGGGGCGGTGATGTCGCGCGGCCAGAGCTCGCGCCTGTTCCAGTCGCTGGTCTATGGCTCCCAGGTCGCCGCCGCCGCCAATCTGGGGCCGGACATCGAGGAGGAGGGCGGCACGATCAACGCCACCGTCACGGTCGCCGCCGGCCGCACCGTCGAGGAGGCCGAGGCCGCCCTGAACGCCGAGATCGCCCGCATCCGCGACGAACCGATCACCGCCGCCGAGCTGATCGAGGCCCAGACCGAACTGCTGGCCGCCGACCTCCGCCAGCGCGAGACGTCGTCCGGCCGGGCCTTCATGCTGGGCAATGCCGTCGTCGCCGAGCACGACCCGCGCGCGCCTGACCTTCGGGTGCAGCAGATCCGCGCCGTCACCGCCGCCGACGTCCAGCGCGTGGCTCGCCGTTACCTTGACGAGAACGCGCGCGTCTCGATCCGCTATCTCGATGAAAGCCAGCGGCCCGAGGGCGTGGCCGAGGACAGCTGGAAGAACCCCGCCCCGGTGCCGACCTTCCTGACCGTGCCGCCCGCCATCCTGCCCGCCAACGAACTGCGCCCCGAGGGCGAGCGGGAGCCGGCCCCCGCGCCGGGCGAACCCCGCGACAAGGCCGCCCCCATGATCGCCGAACGGACCCTGTCGAACGGTCTGCGGGTCATCGTCGCCCGGTCGACGGACCTGCCGATCATGAACGCCCAGCTGGTCGTGGCCGGCGGGGCGGCCTCCGACCCCGCCGACCGGCCGGGCCTGGCCGACTTCACCGCGGGTCTGGCGACGCAGGGCGCGGGGGAACGTTCCGCCCCGGAGATCGCGCGCGCACTGGAGGCGGCAGGGGCCGTCGTCGGCGGTGGCGCGGGCGCGGATTCGACCACCCTGGGCGTCTCGGCCCCCATCGCTTCGGCGCAAGCCGTCGGCGAGATCCTGTCCGACATCGTGGAACGTCCGACCTTCGCCGAGGCCGAGCTGGAGCGGTCGCGCACCCGCACCGTCAACGCCCTGACCGTCGCCCTGCGCCAGCCGGGCCCCTTGGCCAGCCTGGTGCTGCAGCGGGTCGCCTATGGCGCGGCGCCCTATGGGGCCTCCTCGTCGGGCGTGCCCGCCTCGGTGCGCGCGATCAGCCGGGGCGATGTCCTGGCGCATCATGACCGCTGGTGGCGGCCCGACAACGCCGCCCTGATCATCACCGGCGGCATGGACGCCGAAGCCGGCTTCGCCTTCGCCGAACGCACCCTGGGCGACTGGGCCCGGCCCGCCGATCCCATGCCCCGCACCGAGACCCGCGCCGGACAGGCCCCAGCGCCCCGGATCGTCGTCGTCGACCTGCCGGGCGCAGGCCAGGCCGCCATCGCGGCGGGCGTGCGCGGGCCCTCTCGTTCCGACCCCGACTTCTACCCGCTGGCCGTCGCCAATGCGGTGCTCGGCGGGGGCCAGAACGGCCATCTGTTCCAGGAGGTGCGGGCCAAGCGCGGGCTCAGCTACGGGGCCAACTCGTCCCTGCCCGGCCGGGCCGAGAGCGGCCTGCTGACCGCCACCACCCAGACCAAGAACGAGAGCGCCCTGGAGGTCGTCGACCTGGTCCTGGCCCAGATGGAGCGGGTCCGCACCGAAGCCATCGCCGAACAGGCCCTGTCGGACCGCGAGACCTATCTGGCGGGCGGCTTCTCGCGCAACATCGAGACGACCACGGGCCTGGGCGGGTTCCTCGCGGATGCCGTGACCCTGGGTCTGCCGCTCGATGAATCCGAACGCTATGCCGAACGCATCCGGGCGACGACGCCCGAGACGATGCGCGCGGCCGCCGCGCGGCTGGACCCGGACCAGGCCTACGTCGTGGTGGTTGGAGACGCCGACATGTTCATCGACGCCATGCGTGCCGCTCATCCGGACCTCGTGGTCATCCCGGCCGCCGAGCTGGACCTGCTGGACCCGACGCTGGGGCTGTAGGGCGAGGGGGCGGTCAGCCGGCGCGGAACGCCCTGACCGCCTCGACAGCCGTCCGCACCGAGGCCTCGATTCCGGCCCAGTCGCCGCCCTGCACAGCCGCGTCGGTGATCAGCTTTGACCCCATCCCGGCCGCGACGATGCCCGAGCCGAACCATTTGGCGATGGAGGCCGGGTCCGGATCGACGCCGCCCGTCGGCATGATCTTGGTCCAGGGCATGGGACCCAGCACCGCCTTGACGAAGTCCGGCCCGCCGACGCTGGCGCCGGGGAACAGCTTGATAATCTCGCAGCCCAGGGCGTGCGCCTCGGTGATGTCGCGCACCGAGCCGCAGCCCGGGAAATAGGCCACCATGCGGCGGTTGCAGACGGTCGCGACCTCTGGAACCAGCGCCGGCGACACGACGAACCGCGCCGCCCGGTTCAGGAACATGGCGGCCGTTCCCGCATCCAGCACCGAGCCGATGCCCAGCACGATGTCCGGGTCCGTCCGCGACAGCGCGCGCGCGATCTCGCCGAACAGGTCGACGGCGAAGTCGCCCCGGTTGGTGAACTCGATCACCGGTGCCCCGCCGCGCGCGCAGGCACGGATGACGTTCAACGCGATCTCGGCGTCGGAGTGATAGAAGACCGGGCAGATGCCCTGCGACTGGAGCGCGGTCAGTACGGACAGGCGATCATGCGGCATGGCGGGCTCCGGTGAGGTTCCCCGGAATCGACCGCGTGCCCGTCGCCGTCAAGGGCAGAGTGACGAGCCTACTGCCAGCGGGTCCCGACGCCGCCGCCTTCATCCCATTCCCCGCCGGCATCGAGCGCGTCGTCGAAGTCGAGCAGGCGGTCCAGCAGGATACCAGCCACGACACCCAGAGCCGCGACGCCGATCAGGGTCGCGACCGAGCCAATGCCGATCTTTTCGGACCGCGTCAGCCGTCGGCGGCCTTGGGGGTCGATCACGAAGGACTTGCGGCGGGCCATCAGGCGTCCTCTCTCAGGCGCATGGTCTTCTTGACCTTGGACATGGCCCGGTCCCGGCGCAGCCGCGACAGGTGGTCGATGAACAGGACGCCGTTCAGGTGGTCCAGCTCGTGCTGGAAGCAGACGGCGTACAGCCCTTCGATCTCCTCCTCGATGCGCTGGCCGTCGCGGTCCAGATAGGTGACGCGGACGCGGGCCGGACGCTCGACCTGGTCGAAATACTCCGGGATCGAAAGGCAGCCTTCTTCGTAGCAGTAGGTCTCGTCGGAGGCCCACAGGACTTCGGGATTGACGAAGAAACGGGGATTGGGGACGCGGGTCTCTTCGCCCTCGGCGGCCGGCTCGGCCCCGTCCGGCGCGGGTCCGTCGCCCAGATCCATCACCACGACGCGGCGCAGATCGCCGATCTGCACGGCCGCCAGGCCGATGCCGGGCGCGTCGTACATCGTCTCCAGCATATCATCCATCAGGGCCCGCACGCCGTCATCGACCGCATCCACGGGCTTTGAGACCTGTTTCAGGATCGCCAGATCGGCGGCGTTGTCGATGGTCAGGATGCGACGGATGGCCATTCTGGTCAGGTAGGCGCGGGCGACAGGAGGGTCAAGTTTGCGCCGCGTCTTGCCCCGCCAGCGGCCGGGGCTTTCGATCCGCGTCGATGGCCACATAGGTGAAGACGCCTTCGGTCACGCGGGTGACCTGTTCGGCCGAGCGCGGACGCTTCCACGCCTCGACCCGGACGCGCACCGAGGTCCGGCCGGTCTTCAGCACCGTGGCGTAGAGCGACACCTCGTCGCCAACCGAGACAGGCTGGTGAAACACCATGGCGTCGACCGCCACGGTGGCGCAGCGGCCGTGGGCCAGATCGAACGCCGGGGTCGAGCCGGCCAGATCCATCTGGGCCAGCAGCCAGCCGCCGAAGATGTCGCCTTCGGGGTTGGTGTCGGCGGGCATGGCGATGACCCGCCCGACGAGCTGACCGTCGGGCTTGTCCGGAGAGGGATGGGTCACGGCTCAGTCCTGGGGCTTCAGGTGTCGGTCCAGCCAGCCGAACACCTCGGTGTGCCACTGCAGGCTGTTCTGGGGCTTCAGCACCCAGTGGTTCTCGTCGGGGAAGACCACCAGCCGGCTCTCGATCCCGCGCCGCTGCAGGGCGTTGAAGGTCGACAGGCTCTGCGTCGTCGGCACGCGGAAGTCGCGGTCGCCCTGGACCACCAGCATGGGGTCCGACCAGTTGGCGACGTGGTTGGCCGGGTTGAACCGCTGATAGGCCTCGGGGACGTCATAGGGCGTGCCGCCGTTGTCCCATTCGGTGAACCACAGCTCCTCGGTCGAATACCCCATCGCAAAGGTGTCGAAGATGCCGTCGTGGTTGACCAGGCATTTGAATTCGTCGTTCCAGCGCCCCGCGATCCAGTTGATCATGTAGCCGCCGTAGGAGGCGCCCAGTGCGCACGCGTTGTCGCCGTCGAGGAAGGGATACCGGTCCTGGGCGAAGGCCCAACCCTTCTGCAGGTCTTCCAGCGGTCGGTCGCCCCAGTGCTGGGAGATCGCGTCGGTGAAGGCCTGGCCGTAGCCCGTCGAGCCGTGGAAATCGATCATGACCACCGCATAGCCCGCGCCGGCATAGGTCATGGCGTTCCAGCGATAGGACCAGGCGTTGCCGAAGCTGGACTGAGGCCCGCCGTGGATCAGGAAGGCCACGGGGTACTGGCGGCCTTCGACATAGCCCGCGGGCTTGATAACGTATCCGTGGACGGTCTCGTCGTTCCAGCCGGGAAAGCTGAACTGCTCGGCCTCGCCGAAGGCGCGCTCCGCCAGCTGCGGGTTCACGCTCGTGATCCGGCGCGGCATCTCGCGGCCCCGGAAGGTCTTGACGTAGAGCTCCGACGGCGAGGTCAGGCTGTCCATGGCGAAGACGAAGCCGGACGGCGTCTGGTCGAAGGCCGAGACGTGGCCTGGCCCCGTAATCGGCACGACCGCGCCGCGCGCCGCGTCGATCGAGAACAGCCGCGTCTGACCGACGTCGCCGGCGGTGACGTACAGCGTGCGCCCATCCGCCGACCACTGCAGGCTGTCGGCCGAGCGGTCCCAGTCCGCCGCGATCTCGCGCCGCGCGCCCGTCGCCACGTCCATCAGCACGATCTGCCAGCGGTCGGCCTCGAAACCGGGGCGGGCCATGGCGCGATAGGCCAGGGTCCGGCCGTCGGGCGAAAAGACTGGCCCCGTGTCCCAGGCCGGATTGTCCTCGGTCAGGTTGGTGAAGCCCTCTCCGGTCAGGCCATTGGTCCGGTAAAGGTCGAAATCGGTGCTCCACGCCTCCGACCGCCCGGCCTCGCGCGCCGAGAACACCACAGCGTCGCTCTGGGGTGTGAAGGCGAACTCGTTCTCGTCGCCGAACGGCTTGGACGGAGTGTCGCCATCGAAGCCGCGCGTGATCCACACCGGATCGCCAGAGCCATCGGCGTTGACCACGAACAGGTGGTTCTGGGTCCCGTCGTTCCAGGTGTCCCAGTGGCGCACGAACAGACGGTCATAGACCTGGCCGGTCGATTTCCGGGCACCGGCCGCTTCGCCCCGGGAGACCGAACAGGCCAGGTCCGTGCAGTCCGGATAGACGGCCAGCGACACCGCGACCTTCGAGGCGTCGGGACTCAGGCGATAGGCGTTCACGTCCAGCGGCAGGTCGGTGACCTGGGTCGCGGTGGTTCCCGTGGCGTCGGTCTTCCAGACCTGGCTCGATCCCGACCGGCCCGACAGGAAGTACAGCGCCCCGTCCGACCCCCAGCGGGCGGTATTGGCCGCGCCGTCCGAGATCGCCAGCCGCCGGGCCGCGCCCTCGCCGGTGAGATCCTGGATGAACAGGCTGGAGACGCCGCGATTGGCCTCCAGGTCCGTCGCCCGCACCGCATAGACCACCTGGCGGCCGTCCGGCGACACGCGCGGGTCCGACAGGCGGTTGGCGACCAGCATGTCGTTGTAGGTGAAGGGCTGGGCGGTGGCCGAGGCCTGCGTCGTCGTGGCGGCGGACGTCTGCGCCAGACCTGGACCCGTCGCGAACAGGCAGGCGGCGGCGCAGACGGCCATCAGGACGGAACGGCGCATGGCGGGAACTCCGGGATCGACAGGCGGCTGGCCTAGCACCGGCGCAGGCGGGGCGAAAGCGGAACCGATGGGCGGTCCTCCCCGGCTTGCCAGCCCTCCGGCGAGCGGCGACAAGGGCGCACCGATGACCGCGACCAACACCGCCCCGACCGCGACGACAGCCGTGCCCGCGCGGCGGGATGCCCATATTGTCGACGTCCTGATCGCCGAGCGGGCCCCGGGGCTGACGGGCTCGCCTCTGTGGCCCCTGATCCGGCCGGGCCTCTACGCTTTGCTGGGCTATGGCAAGGCGCGACGGATGGCGGATGCGATCGGGCCGCTGTCGGGGCAGGCCGCGCTGGACCATGTGTCGGACCTACTGGACCTGAAGGTCTCCAGCCTCAACCTGAACCGCCTGCCTGCCACCGGCCGCTGCATCGTCGTGGCCAATCATCCCACCGGCATCGCCGACGGGATCGCCGTCTACGACGCCATTCGCACCCGCCGGGCCGACGCCAACTATTTCGCCAACGCCGATGCGATCCGCGTCTCCCCGCGTCTCGCCGAGGTCGTGATCCCGGTGGAATGGGTGGTCGACAAGCGCACCCGCGACAAGACCCGCGCCACTCTGGACGCCGCCCGCGCCGCCTTCGAGGCCGAGCGTTGCGTCGTGCTGTTTCCCGCCGGCCGGCTGGCGCGTGTCGGCAAGGACGGCCAGCTGACCGACCCGGAGTGGGCCCCCACAGCCGCGTCCCTGGCGCGCAAGTATCAAGCGCCGATCGTGCCGATCCACGTCACGGGGCCGACCTCGCGCCTGTTTCACCTGTTCGACCGGGTGTCAAAGGAGCTGCGCGACGTCACCCTGTTCCATGAGCTCCTCAACAAGCGGAAGCAGGCCTTTCGCCTGAACGTCGGAAAGCCGATCCTGCCTTCACGACTGGACCTGGACGCCGTGCGCGCCACCTATGCCCTGAAGGCGTTCACCGAACGGGTCCTGCCGACCCAGCCCGACGCGGACTTCGCGTGAGCCGGATCCGCCTGAAGGACGAGGCGGCGACGACGCGGCTGGGTGAGGCGATCGCGCCCTTGCTCCGGCCCGGCGAAGCCGTGCTGCTGGAGGGCCCGCTCGGCATGGGCAAGTCGACCCTCGCGCGCGGTCTGATTCGGGCCCTGGCCGGACCCGACGAGGATGTGCCCAGCCCGACCTTCACCCTGGTCCAGACCTACGAGACTGATCCTCCCATCGCTCATTTCGACCTCTATCGGCTCGAGCGACCGGAGGAGGCGCGCGAGATCGGCCTGGACGAGGCGCTGGACGTCGGCGCCGTTCTGATCGAATGGCCGGCGCGGCTGGGTGCCGATCTGGAACGAACCCTGGGACCCGACCGTCTGACGATTTCACTTTCGGAGGCCGGCGCCGGACGCGATGCGACCGTTTCTGGCGTAGGGACGTGGGCAGGGAAGACGGCGCGAATGCTCGAAGGCTGGAATGACTGAGACGACCATCGATCGCGAGGCCGAACGGCTGGCCTTCCTGGAGGCGGCAGGGCTGGCCGACGCCCGCCGCGCGCCCTTGCCCGGCGACGCTTCCACGCGCCGCTACGAGCGGCTGTTTCCAGACGACGGCCCCTCCCTGATGCTGATGGACCAGGTCGCGGCGGCCGAAAGCCCCCCGGCCGATCCGTCCTGGTCGCCCGAGCGTCGCCATGCCGAGGGGTGGAATGCTGTGGCCCGCCTGTCTGCGGGTCGCATCGAAGCCTTCGCGGCGGTCGCGGCTCACCTGCGCGGCCTCGGCCTGTCGGCCCCGGACATGAAGGCCCTGGATGCCCCGGCCGGCCTCGCGGTGCTGGAAGACTTCGGCGAGGGCGTCTTCGCCGAGGTCATCGCGGACGGGCTGGACGAGACGCCGCTGTATCTGGCCGCTGTCGAGGCCCTGGCGAGGCTGCACGCAGCACCGACTCCTGACAGACTGAACGGCCCGGCCGGCGACTGGCCGCTCCAGACCTATGACGAGACCGCGCTTCAGGGCGGGGCCGATCTGTTCGTCGAATGGCTGCCCCGGCTGCGGCCCGAGCTCCGCTTCGATGACACGGCGATCGCGGACTGGCGCGAGGCTTGGGCGCCGGTGGTGGCCGAGGGGGCCGCCGGGGCCTCGGTCATGGCGCACCGCGACTATCACGCCGAAAATCTGATCTGGCTGCCGGAGCGGAACGGCGTCGCCCGCGTGGGGATGATCGACTTTCAGGACGCGGTCCGCGCCCATCCGTCGTGGGACCTTCACTCGCTGCTTCAGGACGCCCGACGCGACGTGTCGCCCGATCTCGAAGCCGAGGCGCTGGATCACTATTTCGCGGTCGCCGGCGTCACCGACCGCGACGCCTTTCTGCGCGGCTATGCGGGTCTTGCGGCGCTCAACGAGGCGCGCATCCTGGGCATCTTCGCCCGCCTGATCGCGCGAGACGCAAAGCCCCGCTATGCCCGGTTCATGCCGCGCATGTGGGCCCACTTGAATCGTAATCTGGAAAAGCCGGGCCTCGAGGGCGTCGCCCGGTGGTTCGACCGACATGTCCCCGCCGAGATGCGCCAATGACGATGCCGCCGAACGCGCCCGCAACGGCCATGGTGCTCGCCGCCGGGCTCGGCACCCGCATGCGCCCCCTGACGGACGACCGGCCCAAGGCCCTGGTCGAGGTGGGCGGCCGGGCCCTGATCGATCATGTGCTGGACCGGCTCGGCGAGGCCGGGGTGAGGACGGCGGTGGTCAATGTCCACTGGTTCGCTGACCGGCTGGAGGCGCATCTGTCCGGACGCTCGGCTCCGAGGGTGGTGATCTCGGACGAACGCGAGGCGCTTCTGGAAACCGGCGGCGGGCTGAAGAAGGCCCGGGCGCTGCTCGGCGACGATCCCGTGTTCGTGGCCAACATCGACAGCGTCTGGATCGACCGGGGCGACGCCGTCGCCGACCTCGCCCGCCTGTGGGACCCGACGAAGATGGACGCCTGTCTGCTGCTGGCCCGACGCGAGGGCTCCATCGGCTTCGAGGGCGACGGCGATTTCTTCCTGGCCGACGACGGCCGCCTGACCTTCCGGGGCGACGCGGCTTCCGCGCCCTTCGCTTACATGGGCCTGCACATCACCCGGCCGGACTATGCCGACGGCGGGCCGGACGGGCCGTTCTCGCTCAGTCCGCTGTGGCGCGCCTCGGCGGCGGCGGGACGGCTGTACGGTTGCGTTCTGGACGGTGACTGGATGCATGTCGGCGATCCTCAGGCCCGCGACGATGCCGAGACGCGGCTGGCGGCTTCGTGAGCGCATTCGATCCATTTGCTGGGAATAACCCCCGCTGGTTCGCCATCCCGGCGCATCGGCCGTTCCTCCAGGATCTGGCGGCGGGGGTACTGAACTGGCTGGGCGACCGGCCGCCGGAAACCCTGTCGGACGCGGTGATCCTGCTGCCCAACCGCCGCGCGGCGCGAGCCTTCGGCGCGGCGCTGGCGGAACAAAGCTGGGGCCGTCCCGTCCTCCTGCCCCAGGTCCGGCCCCTCGGTGATCTGGAAGAGGACGAGCCGCCGTTCTCGCCCGGCGAACTGGGGCTCGACCTGCCGCCCGCCATCGCGCCCCTGACGCGCCGGTTCGAGATGGCGCGGATGATCGTGGAGGAATTCCTGCCCGGCAGTCCGCCGCTTCGGGCGCTGGAGCTGGCCGACGCGCTCGGCCGCTTCCTCGATTCCTGCCACATCGAGGAGGTCGAGGCCCCCGAGCGGGTCGTGACGCTGGCCCCCGACGACCTCGCCGAGCACTGGCAGGCCTCGGCCGAGTTCCTCAGCCTCGCGGTCGAGGCCTGGCCGAAACGGCTGGAGGCCATGGGTCTGGTCGACGCCAGCTGGCGGCGCACCCGGCTGCTGCGGCTTCTGGCCGAGCGCTGGGCCGAGGCACCGCCCACCGGTCCGGTGATCGCCGCCGGATCGACCGGCACGGTCAAGGCCGCCGCCGATGTGCTCAAGGCCGTCGCGAACGCGCCCCGGGGCTGCGTCGTCCTTCCCGGCCTCGACCACGACCTCGCCGAGACCGCGTGGGCGGAGGTCGATGAGCCCCATCCACAAGGCGCGCTCAAACGCTTGCTGGAGCGCGCCGAGATCGAGCGGGCCGCCGTTCTCCCCTGGTTTCGGCCCGCGATCGCGACCGACGAGGAGGCGAAGGGCCGCGCCCGCGCCCGCCTGCTGAACGAGGCGCTCCGCCCCGCCGACGCCACAGCCGACTGGCGGACCGAGATCACCCGCATACGCGCCGAGGCCGCCGCCTCGGGCCAGTCCGCCGACCCGGTGGCCCTAGGCCTCGACGGCCTGTCCGTCGTCGCCTGCCGCGCCGAGGAGGAGGCCGCCCAGACCATCGCCTTGCTCATGCGAGAGACGCTTGAGACACCCGGCAAGACCTGCGCCCTCGTCACCCCCGACCTCGCTCTGGGCCGCCGCGTCGCAGCCCGGCTGGAGCGGTGGGGCATCGTCGCCGACAGCTCGTCGGGAGCGACTCTGGAGCGGATGCCGGTCGGGACGCTGGTCGATCTCGCCGCGCGGTCCATCGCCGATCCCCTGAACCCCCAGACCCTGCTGGGCCTGCTCAAGGCCGAGGCGGTCACCTTGCCCGAAGCCACGCCTACGGCCATCCGCGCGCTGGAAAAGTCCGCCCTCCGTGGTCCCGCGCCCCGCCGCTGGCCCCGGCTCGCCGAACGCCTGGACAAGGCCGGCCAGCCCCGGCGCGAGGGCGACATCGTCTCCGGCTCCGCCAAGGCCGGGCTCGCAGAGGCCGCCGCCTTGGCCGAACGGCTGCGTCTCCTGGCCGAGACCGCCCACGCCCCCTTCGCGCCCGAGGCTCCGCTGGATCAGGCGGCCCGCGCCCTGGCCGCCCTGATCGAGTCGCTTGCCGGCACGGACGTCTGGTCTGGCCCGGACGGAGAGGCAGGCGCTGCCCTTCTGTCTCAGCTGATCGAGGGCGGCGCGTCGCTCGGCCCGATCGGTCCCGAGGCCTTCGCCGAACTGATCCAGACCCTGCTACGCGAGACCACGGTCCGCACCGGCGGGGCGACGCATCCGTCCCTGCGCATCCTCGGCGCGATCGAGGCCCGGCTGGTCCGCGCCGACCGAATGATCCTGGCCGGGCTGGAGGAGACCGTCTGGCCCGCCGCCGCCCCGACCGACCCCTTCCTGTCGCGCCCGATGAGGAAGGCGCTGGGCCTGGCCCCGCCCGAGCGCCGGGTGGGCCAGACGGCCCAGGACTTCGTCCAGGCGGCGTCCAACCCTGAGGCCATCCTGATCCACCGCGAGCGGCTGGGCGGCCAGCCCGCCGTGCAGAGCCGCTGGCTGTGGCGCTTGCGCATGCTGACCGGCGGCGCGCACGGCAAGGACACGAAGGTCAAGATCAACGCCGCCTGTCCGGCGCTAGATATCGCTCGCGCGCTGGATGTCCCGATCGGCCCGGCTGCCCTGGCGAAGCGTCCCGCCCCGCGCCCGCCGGTGGAGCGCCGCCCGCGCAAGCTCCCCGTCACCGGGGTGGAGCGTTGGGTGCGCGACCCCTACGCCGTCTACGCCCGCTACATCCTGGGTCTCCGCGAGATGGATCGGCCGGGCCAGTCGGCCGAGGCCATGGCGCGAGGCTCGGCCATCCACAAGGCGGTCGAGCGCCTGGCGCTCGCCTGGCCCGACGCCCTCCCGGACGATTGCGAGCAGCAGCTCGTCGATCTCCTGCACGAAGAGCTGACCGCCCACGGCTTCGAGGACACCGCCATGGCCCGCGAAACGCCGCTGGCCCGCAATTGCGCCCGCTGGCTGGCCGGATTCGAGACCCGCCGCCGCACCCGGGGCATCGAGATCCGCGTGGAAGAGGAGGTCGCCCTGACCTTCGACGCGCCCTTCGCGCCCTTCACCGTCACCGCCAAGGCCGACCGCATCGAGCTGTCGGCGACCGGCGCGGCCATCCTCGACTTCAAGACCGGTGCTGCCCCGACCGCCAAACAGGTCAAGGCCGGCTTCTCGCCCCAGCTGACCCTGACCGGCGCCATCCTCGCCGAGGCCGGACTCATGGATCGAGGGCCCGCCGCGCCCGAAGAGCTGACCTACGTCCGCGTGGTCGGCCGAAAGGTCGCTGGCGAGGTCGCCACGCGCGGCGAGGGGGCGGAGGCAGAGGCCCTGTCGGAAGCCGCGCTGGCGGGGCTGAAGACCCGCGTCGCCCGCTTCGACGACCCCGCGACCCCCTACCTCAGCTGGGTCGCGCCCCAGTTCATGGGCACCTTCGGCGGCAACTACGACCGGCTCGCCCGCGTCTGGGAATGGTCCGTCATCGGCGGGGAGGATAGCGCGGAATGAGCGCCGACGCCTCCATCCGCATCCTGCCCGACCCGGCCCAGATCGACGCTGCCGATCCGCGTCAGTCGGTGTTCGTCACCGCCAATGCCGGCTCGGGCAAGACCTCCACGCTGGTGGACCGGGTGGCCCGCCTGCTTCTGGCCAACGTCAGCGCGGCCGAGATCCTGTGCGTGACCTACACCAAGGCCGCCGCCGCTGAGATGCAGGCGCGCCTGTATCAGCGGCTGGGCGCATGGGCGGTCGCCAATGACGAGGACTTGCGCCGGTCGCTTGCCGACCTCGACAACCGCGACCCGGCCCGGCTGTCGGCCGCAGACCTGCGTCAGGCGCGAAAGCTGTTCGCCCAGGCGCTCGACACCCCCGGCGGGCTGAAGATCCAGACGCTCCACGCCTTCTGCGAGAAGCTGCTGCGGCGGTTTCCGCTGGAGGCCGGCGTCACCCCCGGCTTTCAGGTGCTGGAAGACCAGGCCGCCGTCGCCCTGTCCCGCGCCGCGCGAGAGGACCTGGCGCGGCTCGCCCTCGCCGAGCCGGACGGCAAGGTCGGCCGCGCCTATGCCCACTTCGCCGTGGCCCTGGCCTTTGCCGACTTCGAGGCCCTGCTGAGCACGCTCGAACAAGACCGCGCCAGACTGACCGACTACGTCGCCCGCGTCGCCGACGGCCGCTCTCCCGGTCCGCATTTGCTCGCCGGCGCCGATCCGGAGCGCGACGCCGAGACGATCGAGGCGGAATTCATGCGCTTCCTCGACCGAGACGCCTGGCTGTCGGTCGCCGAGCAGATGGCGAGCGGCGGAACGAACGACGCCAAGTGCGCCGACCGCATGCACTCGGCCGACTGGACCTTCGCGGGCGTCAGCGCGGTCTTCCTGACCCAGGCGGGTCAGCCGGTGAAGACGATGGCGACGTCCAAGGCCCCCGCCTTCGCCCGCGACTGGCTGACGACGCTGCAGGCCAGGGTGCTCGCCACCCTGGACGAGGTCCGAAAGGCCCGGCTGGCCGAGGACACGATGCACGTCCTCACCCTGGCTCAGGCCCACGCCCACCTCTACGAGCAGAGGAAGGCGGCTAAGGGCGCGCTCGACTTCGGCGACCTGGTCGCCCGCACGGTCGACCTCCTGACCCGGCGGACCAGCGCCGCCTGGGTGCTCTACAAGCTGGACGGCGGAATCGAGCACGTTCTGATCGACGAGGCCCAGGACACCGCGCCCGAACAGTGGGCTATCGTCTCGGCCCTGACCGAGGGCTTCTTCGCCGGCATCGGCTCGCGGCGGTTCGGGGCAGGTACGGTGGAGCGCACCGTCTTCGCCGTCGGCGACGAGAAGCAGTCGATCTACTCCTTCCAGGGTGCCCGGCCCGAGCGCCTGAACCTGGAGGCGCAGGCCTATCAGACCCGGGTCGAGGGCGCGGGCTTCCGCTTCAAGGGCGTGCCGCTCGCCACCTCTTTCCGCTCGACGCCCGAGGTCCTGTCCTTTGTCGACGCCGTGTTCGATACGCCGGAGCGAACCCGCGCCCTCGTCGGCGAACAGATCGCCGCCATCCCGCCGCACCAGCCCATCCGCAAGGCCGATCAGGGCTGCGTCGACCTGTGGCCGCTGTATCAGGACGACAAGCGCCCCGACCTCGACGCCTGGGAGCCGGTCGACGCCGAGGCCCCCGACAGCGCCCGCAAACGCATGGCCGCCGCCCTCGCCCGGGAGATCAAGCGCCAGGTCGAAGACGGCGTCGCCGTTCAGAACAAGACGGACGGCGAACTCCGCCCCGCCGAATATGGCGACTTCCTCATCCTGGTGCGCCGCCGCGACGCGACCTTCGAGGAGATCATCCGCGCCCTGAAGTCCGCCGGTGTGCCGGTCGCGGGGGCCGACCGGCTGAAGCTCTCCAGCCATATCGCCTTTTCCGACCTGATCTCGCTGGCCCGCTTCGCCCTCTATCCCGACGACGACCTGAGCCTGGCGGAGGTGCTGCGCAGCCCCTTCTGCGACGTGGACGAGGACAGTCTGTTCGAACTGGCCGGGGCGAAGGAGAAGCGCGGCAAACTCTGGCGCGAACTGCGCGACCGCTCGGCTGAACGCCCGGAATGGACCCGCGCGCGGGCGCTGCTCGCTTTTGCGATCGACACGCGCGGCCGCGACCCCTTCGCCTTCTTCTCCGGCCTGCTCAACCGCGTCGACGACACGGGTCTCAGCGGTCGCGCCCGCATCCTCGCCCGGCTGGGCCGCGAGGCGGAGGAGGCCATCGACGAGACCCTGAACCAGGTGCTTGCCGCCGAGGATCGGGGCGGGCTCGATCTGGAAACCGCGCTGGCCATGCTCGAACAGGCCGACGTGGAGGTGAAGCGCGAGCTGGAGGGTCCGCGCGGCGAGGTCCGCGTCATGACCGTTCACGGCGCCAAGGGGCTGGAGGCACCGGTCGTCATCCTGCCCGACACCACGTCCAAGGCGAAGGGCATGGGGCCCGCCCTGATGCCCGTCACCCTGGATGACGGTGCCGAGGGCTGGCTGATGTGCCTGGGCCGAAAGGAAGAGGACGCCCCGGCCGCGGCCGCCGCCCGCGCCGCGCGGGACCAGCGCGCGCTGGAGGAGAGCCTTCGCCTTCTTTACGTCGCCCTGACCCGCGCGCGCGACCGCGTCATCGTCATGGGCCGGGGCCTGTCGAACAAGAAGGAAGGCTTCGAGGACGGCAGTTGGTGGTCCGTCCTGACCGAGACGTTCGAGCGCCTGGCCCCCCAGGTCTACGACATCGACGACGACCGCCGCCGCTTCGGGCACGACCCTGAGGTGCCGGGCCGGGGCGCCGCCGTCGTCGCGCCGCCCGCTATCCCCATCCCCGACTGGGCCCGTCGCGGTCCGGCCGCCGATCCCTCCGCCCGCTATGTCTCGCCGTCGCAGGCCAAGGGCTCCGTCCGCGCCGCCGCCCCGTCACCGCTGGCGGTGGTCTCGGGCGGGGAGGGGGCTCCGCTGGGTCGGTTCCGGCGCGGCGACCTGATCCACCTGTTGCTGGAACGCCTGCCCGAAATCGCGGCGGACGCCCGCCCCGACGCCGCGCGTCGCTTGCTGGCCCGCGAGCGCGGTCTGTCCGACGACCAACGCCAAGAGATGATCGAGGCGGCCTTCGGTGTGCTGAACGATGCTCGTTTCGCCCCCGTCTTCGGCCCGGGCTCCCGCGCCGAGGTCGCCCTCGTCGGCTCCGCACCCGAACTCGCTCCCGGCGTCTCGATCAACGGCCGGATCGACCGCCTGGTCGTCACGCCCGAACGCGTCCTCGTCGTCGACTACAAGACCAACCGCCCCGCCCCCGACCGTATCGAGGACGCCGACCCTGCCTACGTCACCCAGATGGCGGTTTATGTCGCCGTGTTGCCGGCGCTCTATCCGGATCGGCTGGTGGAGGCGGCGCTTGTCTGGACGGACGGGCCCGGGCTGATGGCGGTGCCGGAGGGGATGATGGCCGAGGCGCTCGCCGCATTGCGCTGACGACGATCCGGTTTCGGTCCCGGCGTCCACGGTCGAGAGATGACTTCGCGCCGTCTCTGTGATCCTCTCGCCGCTCAGGGGATACGGGGCCGGATATGCTGAACACGATCGAGGCGGCCCCCGAGAAGGGCCTGGCCCCGCTGGCCGTCGGCCGATCGGTCGCCCGCAAGACGCAGATCGTGGTCGTCGGCGGCGGCGCGGGCGGTCTGGGACTGGCCGCGAAACTGGGGCGCGCCTTCGGCCGAAAGCGCTTCGACATCATCCTGGTCGACCGCAACCCGACCCACATCTGGAAGCCTCTGTTGCATGAGGTCGCGGCCGGCTCGCTGGACGCCAATCTGGACGAGGTCGGCTATCGCGGCCACGCCTTCCGCTGGCGCTACCGCTTCTTCGACGGGTCGCTGGACGGCATCGACCGCGACACCCGCCACATCCAGATCGCGCCCATCCATGACGAGACGGGGCGAGAGATCATCGCCGGTCATCGCATCCGCTACGACTATCTGGTTCTGGCGGTCGGCTCGGTCTCCAACGACTTCGGCACGCCCGGCGCGCGCGAACACGCCCTGTTCCTGGACGACAGGACCCAGGCGGACCGCTTTCGCAAGATGCTGCTGAACCAGTGCCTGCGGGTCTCGCGCGCCATGCTGGCCGATCCGACCTCAGATGCCCGGGTGCGGGTGGTCATCGTCGGCGGGGGCGCGACCGGCGTGGAACTGGCGGCCGAGCTGTTCAACGCGGCGCAAGGGCTGGCCTACTATGGCCTGGAGGTGTTCGACGACCGCCGCCTGTCCGTCACCCTGGTCGAGGCCGGCCCCCGCATCCTGCCCGCCCTTCCCGAACGCCTATCCGAGGCGGCGAAGGCCGAACTAGAGGCCATCGGCGTGCGCGTCATCACCGGGAGCAAGGTGACCGAGGTCACGCCCGACGGCGTGATGACCGCCGGCGGAGAGTTCGTCCCGGCCGATCTCCGGGTCTGGGCCTCGGGCGTGAAGGGACCGGAGTTTCTGAACGACATCGGCGGGCTGGAGACGACGCCCTTGAACCAGCTGGTGGTCCGCGACACGCTTCAAACGACGAGGGACGATCGAATCTTCGCCATCGGAGACTGCGCGCGATGTGTGCCCAGTGGCAGCGATCGCCCTATCCCTCCGCGCGCCCAGGCGGCGCACCAGATGGCCGCGACTGCATTCCAGAACCTCAAGGCCCTGATCCGCGGAGGGCCGCTGAAACCCTTCGTCTACCGCGACCAGGGCTCGCTGGTGTCGCTGTCTCGCTATTCGACGGTCGGCAGCCTGATGGGCAATCTGGTCGGCGGTCGGATGGCGGTGGAGGGGCGTCTGGCGCGGCTGATCTACACGTCGCTCTATCGCATGCACATCCTGACCATTCATGGCTGGACCAAGGGGCTGGCCCTGATCGCGCTCGGTCACGTCAACCAGGTGATCCGGCCTCGGCTGAAGCTGCATTGATCGCCTTGCGCGCGCGAGGCCCCCCTCTCCGTTGATTTCCCCCGCCGTCGGCCCCACATGCCTTCACCGAACGACACCGGGCGACGCCGCCCTCACGGAGAAACCCCATGGCCACCGTCAAGGTCACCGACGACAGCTTCGACGCCGACGTGCTGAAATCCTCCACCCCCGTGCTGGTGGACTTCTGGGCGGAGTGGTGCGGCCCGTGCAAGCAGATCGGCCCGGCGCTGGAACAGATCGCCGACGAACTGGCCGGTCAGGTCACCATCGCCAAGATCAACATCGACGACAGCCCCCTGACCCCGTCCAAGCTGGGCGTGAAGGGCATCCCGACCCTGATGCTGTTCAAGGACGGCCAGATGGCCTCGCTGAAGGTCGGTGCCATGCCCAAGGGCAAGATCCTGGAATGGCTGGCCGAGACCGGCATTCAGGCCAAGGTCGCCTAGAACCGTCTTCCCACCGCCACCGTCATCCTCGGACTTGATCCGAGGATCAGACGTCGAACATCACCGATCTGAAGAAGGGGCGCGCCGCCGTGGTGCGCCCCTTTCTGGTTCAGCGGGCTGACACTCCGGTCCTCGGATCACGTCCGAGGATGACGGCGATGGAGGAGCCATCCCTTACACCGCCCTTGCCTAAGCCGTCCGCATCGGGGACGGTCCCGGGTCTTTGAATCCCCGGGAGTTTCCGATGCGTCGTCTTCTCGTCACCTGTGCCGCCGCCACCCTGATCGCGGCGGGCGGTCTGGGGGTCGCGGCCTTCGCGCCCGCGCCCTCCGTCCCCCAGGCCGAACAGACCGCCGAGGCCGACGCCCGTCTCGCCGCCTTTTTCGAGGCCGCCTATGCCGAGCGCATCGCGCTCAGCCCCCAGCAAATGACCTCGCTCGGCCTCAAGACCGACTACGACAAGCTGGACGACTACACCCCCGCCGCCCAGGAGCGGTCCCTGGCCCTGGCCGAGCGCCAGCTGGCGGCCATGCAGGCGCAGTTCGACCCCGCGACCCTGAACGCCCAGTCGCGCATGTCCTTCCGCCTGTTCGAACACGGCGTTGTCCAACAGCGCGAGAGCTTCCGCTGGCGCGACAGCGGCTATCCCGTCTCGTCCAGCGGTGGGGCCGGTGGCTCCCTGCCGGTCTTCATGATCAACAACCACCGCATCGACACCGTCTCGGACGCCGAGGCCTATGTCGCCCGCCTGGTCGAGGTCGAGCGGGTGCTGGGCGAAGCCTCCACCACCATCCGCACCCGCGTCGCCGCCGGCATCACCCCGCCGACCTTCGTGTGGGAACCGGCGTTGGGTGCGATCCGCAACGTCACCAACGGCGCGCCCTTCACCGACGGCCCTGATGTGGCGATCTGGGCCGACATCCAGACCAAGGTGAACCGCCTCGACATTCCCCAGGCCGAGAAGGACCGGCTGATCGCCTCGGCGCGCGAGGCCCTGACCGGGCCTTTCAAGCGGGGCTATGACGCCTATCTGGCGACCCTGCTGGAGGTTCAACCCCTGTCGGACAGCACCGACGGCGTCTGGCGGCTGCCGGACGGCGCGGCCTATTATGAGCACCGCCTGCGCGCCTCGACCACCACCGACCTGACCGCCGACCAGATCCACGACATCGGCCTGGCCGAGGTCGCCCGCATCCAGGCCGAGATGGAGGTCATCAAGGACCGCGTCGGGTTCGAGGGCACGCTGCAGGAGTTCTTCGCCTTCCTGAAGACCGACCCCCAGTTCCAATATCCTAACACCCCCGAAGGCAAGGCCCAGTATCTGGCCGACAGCCGCGCCTTCATCGACCAGGTCATGGCCCTTGCGCCCCAGTGGTTCAGCGACCTGCCCGAGGCCGCGCTGGAGGTCCGTGCTGTCGAGGCCTGGCGCGAGCAGTCCAGCGGCATCGCCTTCTACAACCAGCCCGCCGCAGACGGGTCACGGCCCGGCATCTATTACGTCAACCTGTCGGACATGACCCAGGTGCTGCGGCCTCAGACCGAGGGCATCGCCTATCACGAGGGCGCGCCGGGCCATCACTTCCAGATCGCCTATGCCCAGGAGATGGAGAGTCTGCCGCGCTTCCGCCGCTTCGGCGGATACGGCGTCTATTCCGAGGGCTGGGGCCTGTATGCCGAGAAGCTGGGCAAGGAGATGGGCTTCTATCAGGATCCCTATTCCGACTTCGGCCGTCTCTCGACCGAGCTGTGGCGGGCGGTGCGGCTGGTGCTCGACACCGGCATCCACGCCAAGCGCTGGAGCCGCGATCAGGCCGCCGACTATTTCCGCCAGAACTCCCTGCTCAGCGAGCGCGACATCCGCCTGGAGGTGAACCGCTACATCTCCGGCCCCGGCCAGGCGACCAGCTACAAGGTCGGCGAGCTCAAGATCCTGGAGCTGCGCGAGCGGGCTCGCACGGCCCTGGGCGACCGCTTCGACATTCGCGACTTCCACACGGTCGTCCTGGGCTCCGGCGCGGTGCCTCTGGACGTGCTGGAGGAACAGGTCGACGCCTGGATCGCGGGCGGCGGCGGGGCCCCGGACTGACGTCTCCTCATCGTCGTCACCCCGCCCGATGTCAGTCGCGCCTGACATTTCGCACTATTCAGACGGTTCGCACGCAGTTTCGGACATGACCTTCTCCGCCACCGTCCTGACCATGTTCCCCGAGGCCTTTCCTGGGCCGCTCGGCGTGTCCCTGATCGGCACCGCCTGGCGAGAGCGGGGGCTGTGGGCGCTGGAAACAGTGGACATTCGGAACTTTTCCGAAGATAAGCGCGGCTTCCTGGACGACACCCCTGCGGGTGGCGGTCCCGGACAGGTGCTGAAAGCGGACGTGGTGGCCCGGGCTCTCGACAGCCTGTCAGGCCCGCCCCGGCCGCTTTTGTACATGAGCGCTCGGGGTCGGCCCCTGACCCAGGCGCGCGTCAAGGAATGGGCCAAGGCGGACGGCGTCGTCGTCCTCTGCGGCCGGTTCGAGGGGGTGGACCAGCGGGTGCTCGACGCCCGGGGGTTCGAGGAGGTCAGCGTCGGAGACGCGGTTCTCGCCGGTGGCGAGGCGGCGGCGATGGTGGTGATCGAGGCGTGCGTACGACTGATCCCCGGCGTTCTGGGCCAGGCCGAAAGCCTGTCGTCCGAGAGCTTCGAGGACGGTCTTCTGGAGCATCCGCAGTACACGCGACCGCGGACGTTCGAGGGGATCGATATCCCGGAGGTGCTCCTGTCCGGCGACCACAAGCGCGTGGCCGCCTGGCGTCAGGCCCAAAGGGAAGAGACGACCCAGGCGCGACGTCCCGATCTGTGGGCATCGCATCTGGCCATGAGACCCGCGGAACCCTCCGCCAAATCACAGCTAAAGAGCGCAAAAGCTCGAGGAGAATAGAATGGCCAACATCCTTCAGACCCTGGAGGCCGAAGAGAAGGCGCGTTTGATCGAAAAGCGTTCGATCCCCGACTTCCAGCCCGGCGACACCCTGCGCGTCAACGTCCGCATCAAGGAAGGCGAGCGTGAACGCATCCAGGCCTTCGAGGGCGTCTGCATCGCCCGCGCCGGCGGCGGCGTGAACGAGAACTTCACCGTCCGGAAAATCAGCTTCGGCGAGGGCGTGGAGCGCGTCTTCCCGATCCTGTCGCCCAACATCGAATCCATTGAGGTCAAGCGTCGCGGCGTCGTCCGGCGTGCCAAGCTTTATTACCTGCGCGATCGTCGCGGCAAGTCGGCCCGTATCGCCGAGCGCCAGACCGTCCGCCCCGCCAAGGGCGTCGTCGTGCCGGAAACCGGCAAGGCCGAGACCCCGGCGGCCGAAGAGGCATAAGCCACCCCAACCTCCGTCATCCTCGGACTTGATCCGAGGATCGGACGTCGAACAGATCGACTGCAAGAAGGGGCGCACCGCCGTGGTGCGCCCCTTCGTCGTTTGAGCGGTGGAGCATCCGATCCTCGGATCAAGTCCGAGGATGACGGAGGGCGGGTGGTCACGCCCCGAACCGGTACTCCGTCCGCGAGCGGAACGTCTCGCCCGGCCGCAGCACCGTCGAGGGAAACTCCTGGCGATTGGGGCTGTTCTGATAGTGCTGGGTCTCCAGGGCGACGCCGCAATAGGGGCGATAAGCCACCCCGCCCCGCCCGATCAGCTCGACCGTATTGGCCGCATAGACGTGCAGCGCAGGCTCGGTCGTCCAGACCTCGAGCGCGCGGCCGCTGTCGCCGTGTGACAGCCGTCCGGCGCGACGCAAGCCCTCGCCCCGGACGGCGAAACTGTGGTCGTAGCCCCCGCCGAACCGCAGCTGTTCGTCATCCGCCGCCATGTCGCGTCCCAGCGCCTTGGGCTGCCGGAAATCGAAGGGCGTCCCCCCGACGGCGCGCAGCTCGCCGGTGACGATCTTGCGCGCGTCATAGGCGGCGAAAGCGTCGGCCTCGATCTCTAGCAGATGGTCGGTCACGGCCCGGGTCGGATCGCCCGACAGGTTGAAATAGCTGTGGTGGGTCGGGTTCAGAACCGTCGGCTGATCCGTCAGCGCCAGATAGTCGAGCGTCAGCCGGTCGTCGTGCGTCAGCCGATAGGTGATCGAGATCGTCAGCCGTCCCGGAAAGCCTTGGTCCCCATCGACGCTGACCAGCGTCAAGGTGACGCCCGGACCCTCGGCCGTCTCGTCCGCCCGCGCAGACCAGTTGCGCTTGGCGAACCCGACCGGACCGCCGTGGGTCGAGTGAGGCCCATTGCCGACCTCCAGCTGGATCGTCCGCCTGTCCAGGTCGAACCGCCCGTTCTCGATCCGCCCGGCATAGCGCCCAACCGTGGTGCCGAAGTTCCGCGACCGCGCGACATAGTCCTCCAGCGTGTCCAGCCCCAGCACCATCTCGGCGTGTCGTCCCTCGCGGTCGGGCATCGTCAGCGACTGCAGCGCCGCGCCCCAGGTCATGATCCGCGCGGTCGATCCCCGGTCATTGGTCAGGGTGAAGAGCCGTACCGCCTCGCCGGACGGCAGCGTTCCGAACGGCGCTTCGGTCACGCTCGTCTGTGCCTGAAACGGCATTCGGGGCAGGGTGGCGCATCCCCACAGGGAGGGGGCGGCCAGCGGCAGGGCGGCGAGGCCCAGCGTCAGCGCGCGGCGGTCGGGCCTCATCCGGCGGCCGCGCCTTCCAGCGCCTCGATCAGATCGCCCATGTTGCGAACGAAGCTCTCGGTCGACACCCCCTCGACAGGAAAGTCTGTGGTCCAGGGCGAGGTGTCATGGAGGTCGCCCACCCGGGTGATCCGGTATTCGCCGCCGACCGGTGTCGCAGGCCCGGGGCCGATGTAGGGGTTGGACGTCGCCGTGAGGGCCGTGGGCCAGTATCCCCGCGCGTTCAGTGCCGCGATCAGTTCGCCCGCTCGCCTCGCCGCCGGGGGTCGCGCCCGTCGCGCCGCCGATCCCATGTCCTGCCAGGACACGTCCCGCAGCGTGAAATACTTCGGCAGGGTCTTCGTCCCCGCCGGGGCTAGCAGCGGCGATCCGGCGCTGGCCTGCTCCGGCGTCTGGGCCGCCAGGGCGGCATACTGCTCGCGCAGACCGGCGACGTTCAGGGTTCGGAACGACCCATAGTGGATCACCGTGTCGTTGGGATTGCGATCGGCATAGTAGCTGCCATTCACGACGTTCGAGCCGCGCCGGTGGATGTACCAGGGCTGGTTGGTGCCCGGCTCGATGAAGGTCGGGTGGGTCCGGCCGTTCAGCCTCAGCTCCGGCCGCAGGGCGACCGAGTCCAGCCAGTCCAGCGCCTCGGGCACGCGCGCGACGTAGCGCCGCTCACCGGTCAGGCGATAAAAGTTCAACAACTGCTGGATGTTGTTGGCGCTGGTGTGCGTCGCCAGGGCCTCGGGTTCATAGGTGCGCGCCGCCGACGGCTTGAGGGTGTCGGCGAAATGCTGCAGCCCCCATCCCGCCTGGGGCGCGGGCTGCTGGGTGGCCGCGACGATGTCCATGCCGCGCCGGATCGACGACAGGATGCGCGCGCGCGTCAGGCCTCGTCCCTCGCGTCCCGACGCCAGCCGGTCGCCTATCGTCTGATGGACGAAGATCAGGAACTCCAGGTTCTCGCCCGCCACGTCGTCGTTGAAGGTGATCAGGCGGGTATAGTCGGCATGGCCATGCACTCCCCCGTCCTCGACGAAAGGAAAGCGCTGGGGCCAGCCGCCGTTCTCGTACTGGCTGTCCAACACGAACCGGACCGCCCGTTGCAGCGGCACCAGATAGGTCCGCTCACCCTCCAGCACGAGCCTCAGCATCAGCTGCGACGCCTCGGACGTCCCCGCGTCGTCGAAGGTGGCGTTGCCGTAGTAGCGGTGGAATTCCTCCATCCGCCAGGCGTTCTGACCATAGGTGGCGTACCATTGGCGGAGACTGTCCTCGCCCGCCGTGTCGATGACATAGTTCCAGCCCCCCGCCGGATGCTGCCCCCGGACCAGGGCGTCGGCCGCCGATTTTGCGGCGTTCAGGAACTGGCGGTCGCCCGTGGCGTGATAGGCGTCAAGGAAGGCATGACCCATGGTGCCAGTGCCCGGGGGCTGGACCCAGATCATGGTCGGCGCCGCCTCCAGTTCACCCCAGCGGCGCGAGAAGTCGGGCAGATAGGTCCAGACATAGCCGCCCTCGACTGCCGCCTCGTCGGTCATGAAGGCGGCGGCCCGTTTCATCGTGGTGAGGATGGCGGCACGGTCTGGCGCGACCCCGCCGTTCGAAGCCTGGGACCAGGCCGGCGGCGGCAGCGCGAACGCGGCGGTGGCCGAGGCCAGCAAGGTCCGGCGATCGAGGCGGAGGGAGGTCATGAGGGCCCCTGTCTGGCTGGCGTTTCCGGTCGGCTCTGACGGCCGATCCAGCCCCGACCTTACAGCATTGACACCGGTTTCCAAGCGGAGCTGCCGCGACCTACGCCTCGGCCGCCGGCAGCTCCAGCACCGCCTTCAGCCCGCCCAGGTCGCTGGCCGCCAGCGTCAGCCGACCCCCATAGGCCCGCGTCAGATCCTCGACGATCGAGAGCCCCAGACCGGACCCCGGCGCGTCTTCGTCCAGCCGGGCGCCGCGCTTCATCACCGCTTCGCGCTGGTCTGCGGGCAGGCCCGGCCCGTCGTCCTCGACCACGGCGATCATCTGTCCCAGCCCACTGCCCCCGGCCGAGACCCGCACCCGGCGCGTCGACCATTTGCAGGCGTTTTCCATCAGATTGCCCAGGATCTCCTGCAGGTCCTGCCGCTCGCCCAGGAAGGCCAGGTCGTCGGGCGCGCGCCAGTCGATCTCGACGTCCTTGGACTGGAACACTCGCTCCAGCATGACCGCCAGTTCGTCGACGACCTCGCCCACGGGCGTTCGTTCGCCCAGACCGTGGGCCGCTCGGGCGGCGGCGCGGGCGCGACGCAGATGGTGATCGACCTGGCCCTTCATCACCTCCGTCTGTTTGCGGACGGTATCGGCCAGCAGACCCTTCTCACCCTCGGCTTCGGCCAGCATGACCGACAGGGGTGTCTTCAACGCATGGGCCAGGTTTCCGACGTGGGTGCGCTGGCGCTCCACCACCTCCTGATTATGGTCCAGCAGCCGGTTGACCTGCTCGGCCAACGGCTGGATCTCCAGCGGATAGATTTGCTCGATCCGCGCCGCTCGACCCTTGCGCACATTGGCGATCTCGTTCCGGAGCGAGAACAGCGGCCGCAGCCCGACCTGCACCTGCAGAAAGACCGCGATCACCAGGCCGACGCCCAGGGCCAGCAGGGCGATCCAGACATAGGTGGCGAACTCGCGTGTGTCCGCCTCGATGTCGGATCGGTCGAGGCCCGCCATGAAGACCAGCGGCTGGGTGCGGCCGGGCAGGGTCTTCAAACTGGCGGCGATCCGCAGGGGCTGGCTCTGCGGCGCTTCCAGGATGCCTGGGTCGTTGTAGGTGATCAGGGCCCCGTCGCTGCCACTCAGCCGCTCTGGCAGTTCTGGGTCGATGTACAGCGTCTCGCCGGCCAGCGAGGGCGATCGGGCGATGATTCGGACCTGATTGCCCTCGGCTATTTCTCCGACCATCCAGTATTTGCCGGACAGGCCCCTCAGTGTCGGCGCGTCGTTGATCTCGGCGACGGTCACGCCCTCGGCCGTTACGAAGGTCGCGATGACCACCTCATCGATGGTGTCGCCCAGCATATTGCCCAACCGGCGAAAGGCGCTTTCCTGATACTGGGTGGTCAGGATCCAACCGGTGGCCGCCAGGGCCACCACGATCCAGGCCGAGGCCAGCCAAATCAGGCGGCGCGTCAGGCTGCGCCCCGGACGACCGATATAGCGGCCCCAACCGACGCCGCCCGCCTCCTCGGTCACGCCGCCTCGGTCTCGCCCGCCAGCGGGGTCAGGCGATAGCCCAGGCCGCGCACCGTCTCGATCCGGTCGGACCCGACCTTCTTCCTTAATCGGCCGATGAACACCTCGATGGTGTTGGAATCCCGGTCGAAGTCCTGGTCGTACAGGTGCTCGACCAGCTCGGTGCGGCTGATGACCCGGCCCTGATGCATCATCATATAGTGTAGCAGGCGGTACTCGAGCGAGGTCAGGCGCAGCGGCTCGCCATTGACGGTGGCCCGCGCGGCCTTGGGATCCAGCCGCAGCCCCCCGCACGATAGGGTCGCGGATGCGATGCCCGCCGAACGCCGCAGCAGGGCGCGCAGCCGCGCCAGCAGCTCTTCGGTGTGGAACGGCTTGGTCAGATAGTCGTCTGCCCCGGCATCGAAGCCCGAGACCTTGTCCGACCAGGCCCCGCGCGCCGTCAGGATCAGCACGGGCGTGGTCTTGCCGTCCCGCCGCCAGCGTTCCAGGACCGACACGCCGTCAACCTTGGGCAGGCCCAGGTCCAGCACCACGACATCATAGGGCTCGGTGTCGCCGAGGAAATGCGCTTCCTCGCCGTCTGCGGCGTGATCCACGGCATAGCCCGCATCGCCCAGCGCCTGCTTCAGCTGGCGCGAAAGGTCGGCATCATCCTCGACGAGCAGAACCCGCATGGTGGTCTCTTTTCCTCAGCCGCGCGCGTCGACGGCGATATCGATGATCCGCCCGTCGCGCTCGAAACGAAAGACATAGGTGGTTCCGCGCAGTCCCAGAGAGCCGACGAAGCGCGCGCCGCCCGCCCGGCTCTGCGCGATCGACTGGGCCTGGGCCTCGCTCATCAGGCGCGGACGTTCGCTGTCGCCCCGGTCGCGACCGCCCCGCCCGCGATCCTGAACCAGCGATCCCCCCGACAGACCAAAGCCCCCCATCAGATCGCCACGCAGGTCCACAGGACCGCGCGCCTGGGCGAACGCCGTGCTCAGCGGAGCGGCGGCGATCAGGGCGGCGAGAGCGATGATGGTGACGCGAGACATGGGTGTCTTCTGACCGGTCCGCCGTGAACAGCGGCTGAACACGGACCTTAGAGAGGTTTAACCACCCTGGGAATCCGGCTCGCTCGGACGATGAACGGGGCCTGACACGGCCCGTTCAGGTCGGGCTCAGCCGCGACAGGGTCTTGTCGGATCAACGCAGCCGATCCGGTTGCGCTTGTTCAGTAAGGAGTGACCCGATGAAAACCCTGCTCGTTCCCGCCCTCGTCGTGGCTGCAATCTCCGCCGCCGCCCTGCCGGCAGCGGCCCAGTCCTATGGTCCCCGGGCTCATGCCCAGGCGCAGGTCCACGCCAACTGGCAGCCGATCAACGTGCGCCAGGCCAATCTGGACCGTCGCATCGATCAGGGACTGCGGAACGGTCAGCTCAGCCGGCGCGAGGCCGTGCGCCTGCGGGGTGACTTCAACAGCCTGCTGCGCCTCGAGGCCAACTATCGCCGCGGCGGCCTGACGGCGTGGGAGCGCACCGACCTCGACCGTCGCTTCGACCGCCTCTCGGCCCAGATCCGCGTCGAGCGCCGCGACCGCGACAACCGCCGCTACTAGGGTTCCAGCCTTCGGGCGGCCATGACACAGCCCTCCCAGCCGGCCGTCCGCGAGAGGGGCGCGATCCACCAGGGTCGCGCCCTTTTCTCATGCCTGAGGCTCAGGGCGCGACTCTCAGGCGGCTTTCCATGAGCGTGACCGCCGTCCCCCGGATCAGAACCCGATCATCACAGGTCTCCGTCTCGAACCGGGCACCGCGTCCCGGATAGGCCTGAATGAACCGTACGACGGGGCGACCCAGTTTCTGCGCGAACAGCGGTGCCAGCCCGCCGCGGGCCGAGCCTGTGGCGGCGTCCTCTTCCAGTCCGCACCCGGGTCCGAAGAACCGGTCGACGACGTCGTGGTCGGTGCCGGCCGCCGCCAGGCCGGCGACCACCACCTGACCCATCTCAAGACAGCCGTCCCCGAACGGCAGCACGGCCCCTGCGCGGGGACGCAAGGCGCGCACCACGTCGGCGTCGGCCATCACGGCGATCAGATAGCGGCTGGCCCAGACCTCGATCGGCGTGGCGCCCAGCGCCTCGGTCAAACCTGCGGGGACAGCGATGCGCTCCAGCGGATCACTCGGGAAATCCATCTCGTAGCCCCCGTTGATCCGTCGAACCCGAAGGGACCCCGATTTAGTGTCAAAGGTCAGGCTGTCAGCCGTTTCGCCCAGTTCAGTCCACAACACATGGGCGGCGGCCTGGGTGGCGTGACCACAGAGCGGCACCTCCGTCGTCGGAGTGAACCACCTGAGGTCGAACCGCGCCGGATCGGCCGTGACTTTCAAGAAGGCCGTCTCGGAGTGTTTGTTTTCCGCAGCCAGCGCCTGCATCCAGCCATCGCCTGGCCATGCCTTCAGCGGCTCAACAACAGCGGCTGCATTGCCCATGAAGGCTCGGTCGGCGAAGGCATCGACGGTCCACTGGCGCATCCCTGATGCCCTTACGCGGTCGGCAGGGTGTCGCCTAGATGTCGCACCTTCAGGTTCATATACCCAGAGTTGGGTAGTCGGGCTTATCTCGCTCTTCATTCTTGAGTAACGTTGCAATGCAGCAAGCGGGAGGGGGTCCGATGCAGCGTTTGCTGAAAATCGTGATCCACATCGCCGTGGCGCTCGGGGCCTATCTGGCCGCGTATGCGTTTGTCGTTTCACCTGCAATGGACTGGTGGGTCTCCGCTGCGGCCCAGCAGGTATGGCTTCTTGCGACGCTCTATGCGTCCATCGCCGCCATCCTCGAGCTGATCTTCAGGACCGAGCGATCCAGCTGGCGCTATGTCTCGGTTCAGGACGCTTTCGCCCTGCTCCGCAGCACCTTCCTGACGATGGCCGCCTTCCTGCTCGTTGTGTTCGTCCTCGTCCGCGGACAGGATCCGGAGCCCCATGTGACATGGACCCGATCATGGCCTTGGCCGAGGCGCATGGGTTGAAGGTGATCGAGGACTGCGCCCAGGCCCACGGCGCGCGTTATCGGGGCCGCAGCGTCGGCTCCATCGGCCACGTCGGGGCCTGGTCCTTCTGTCAGGACAAGATCATGACGACCGGGGGCGAGGGCGGATTTGTCACCACCAACGACGAGGCCCTGTGGTCCTTCATGTGGTCCTACAAGGACCACGGCAAGAGCTGGGAGGGAGTCTATGAGCGGGCTCACCCGCCGGGCCCCCGGCTGGTCCACGACACCTTCGGCACCAACTGGCGCATGATCGAGATGCAGGCCGCGATCGGCCTGATCCAACTGGAGCGGATGGCTGACTGGACGGCGCGGCGCACGGCGCTGGCGATGCGGCTGACCGAGGTCTGCGCCCGGCACGAGGTCGTTCGCGTGCCCCCCACGCCGGACGACGTGGTCCACGCCTGGTACCGGTTCTATGCCTTTGTCCGGCCCGAGCGGCTGGCCCCCGGCTGGACGCGGGAGCGGATCATCGACGAGATCGTGGCGCGCGGCGTGCCGTGCTTCCACGGCTCGGCCCCGGAGATCTATCTGGAGCGCGCCTTCGACGGCACCGGGTGGCGGCCGGCCGAACGCCTGCCGAACGCGCGCCTGCTGGGCGAGACCTCCCTGGCCATGCTGGTCCACCCCACGATCACCGACGACCAGATCGACACCGCGTGCGAGGCGCTGGACGCGGTGCTGGCGCTGGCCGGAGGTTGAGGGCACCTTTCGCGGTGGGCACTTAACCGTGAATGCCGCGCCTGTTCGCCGGATCGGGGTTTCGGCTCGGCGATTCTTCTCCTAGCGTGTGATCCCATGATCCTGTCGACGTCATCGGGAGACTTCCCCATCCCGCCCGACGTGGCGAGCCGGCTGCCGCAAGTGCCGCCGGTCCCGGACCCGACCGAGCCCAACTATCGCAAGCGCCGGCGCGAGTTCACCGAATGGCTGGACGCCTCGCCTGACCACGCCATCGGCTTCGAGCGGCTTCGGCGCTGGCATCTGGTCCAGGATGAGTTGGCCCGTCAGGCCATGACCGAAGGCCGCGCTTACGTCGTCACCGACGACGGCCTGGACTGATTGTTCGGGGTCCGATCCTGCGAAGCGTCTAGGCGCGAAGCAGGATGGTGGAGCCGAGGGGAGTCGAACCCCTGACCTCGTCATTGCGAACGACGCGCTCTACCAACTGAGCTACGGCCCCTTGTCAGCCTGACCAAGGGTCATGGCGCGACGGAGAGGGCGGGACATAGGCGGGCGAAACCGCCGGTGTCAACGGGCTGTGGCCCCCGCCGACGGTCGGCCAGTCGAATTCAGAAGGGCAGGATGTTGCGCTGGCGGCTGTAGGCCATGGTGCCGACATTGGCCCCGAGGCGCAGGCCGACGCCGGTCCGCACCGGGGCCAGGACGATGCCGTCGGCGCGCTGGTAGTTTACGCCCACACCGCCGACCAGATAGGCCGACCCCTCGACCCCCGGGTAGCGGCGATAGACGGCGTCTGGCGCGTACAGGCCATAGCAGAGGGTGAAGACGCGCGAGGCGTTGCCGCCGATGTCCCAGCCCACCGAAATACCTTGCCAGAAGACCTCCTGAGAGGCCGAGAGATCCTTCATGTGCAGGGCGCCCCGGCCGTAGCGCAGGCCAACGACGGCGGCTCCGGCTCCCTCTTCGCCGGCGATGTAGGCGGTGGGGCGGTCGCCCTGGTCGGCGAAGATGCGCTCGATCGCGGCCCCCATGGCCTCGGCCGCGATCCCCAGTTCGCGCGATCCGGCCGCGACCAGTTCGTCGGCAGTATAGGCCTGGGCGTTGGCGTCCGACGCGATCGGATAGGCCGGCTCGACTGGCTGGCGTGGCTGGGTCGCGCAGGCCCCGAGCGATGCGGCGGCGGTGGCGGCGAAGCCGGTCTGGATCAGCTGGCGGCGGTGCATGGAATGGTCCCCGGAATCAGTGCGGTCGCCCCCTCGGCGTCGTCCGCCAAGGTCCGCGCCCTTTGAGTCAGCCTTGGGGCGGCAAGGTTAACGGGGTCTTACGTTAGGGCGCTATCGCTCGACGCGCGGCGTCTCACTGCTTGAGCGCAGCATGACCTCCGGTGAACCGCGCTCAAGCAGCAGCGAGGCTCCGCGAGCCGAGCGTTAGCGCCCTCGCGCTTAATGCTTGTCCGTCTTGGCCGTCAGCCAGTCCATAAGCGCCAGCAGCACGCCCGACGCCACGAAGGTCAGGTGGATGATGACGCCCCACATCAGCGCGGCCTCGTCCAGGGGATAGCCGGGCTTGCCGATATTCATGAAGGTCTTCAGCAGTTGGATGCCCGAGATCGCCACGATCGAGGCGATCAGCTTCATCTTCAGGCCCGAGAAATCGACCGTGCCCATCCACGGCGGCCGGTCCGTCTCGCCATCCAGGTCCAGCTTGGAGACGAAATTCTCATAGCCCGAGAACATCACGATCAGCAGCAGATTGCCGGCCAGCGACAGGTCGACCAAGGTCAGCACCGCTAGGATCGCCGCGTTCGAATCCATCCGCTGCCCCAGCACGAAGGCCTGCGGCAGGTAGTAGAACAGGTCGGTGACGAACACCGCCAGCAGCATCAGCAGCGCCAACGCCAGGCCGAAATAAAAGGGCGCCATCAACCAGCGCGAGCGGAACAGCAGCCGCTCGAAGGCGGTCTCGATGCGCGGCTTGGTCCCCATTCGCCTATCCCCTCAGTCGCGCCCCCAGCTTGTCCGCGGCGGCGACGATCCTTGCTGACAGTGCCTCGATATCGGCGTCCGTCAAGGTCGCCTCGCGCGGCTGGATCATGACTTCGATGGCGATCGACTTGGAGCCCTCGGGCACGCCTGCGCCGCGGTAGACGTCGAACACCCGAACCTCGGCGATCAGGGCCTTGTCGGCCCCGGCCACGGCCCGGACCAGATCGCCCGCCGCCCGGCCGTCCTCGACCACGAAGGCGAAGTCGCGCGTCAGGGGCATCAGGTTGGGCAGGTCGGCGGTGCCGCGCGCCTTGGTCGCCCCGGCCTTGACCTTGGGTTCGGGCACGGCGTCCAGAACGATCTCGAAGGCCAGCATGGGTCCGTCGGCGTCCAGCGCCTTCAGCACGCGCGGATGCACGGCCCCGAACTCGGCCACCACCGTCTTGGGCCCCAGCTGGAGACGCGCCGACCGCCCCGGATGCCACCAGTCGCGGTTCGACCCCTGCGCCAGCTGCAACGACGCGACCGGCGCGCCGATCTGCTCCAGCACCGCCGTCAGGTCACCCTTGAGGGTGAACAGGGCGTCGTCGCCCGCGCCCGCCCAGTGCCGGGCCGCGCGGGGACTGATCAGGCCTGAGATGACCGTCCTCTGATCGTTCGGACCGTCACCCAGATAGATCGGCCCGATCTCGAACAGGGCGACGTCGCCATGGCCGCGCGCGGCGTTGCGCGCCGCCGCCTGGATCAGATTGGGCAGGACCGAGGGCCGCATGCAGTCCAGATCGGACGCGATGGGATTGTCGACCATGAGGCGCTCATCGCCGCCGCCGAACATCGTCGCGATGTCCCTGCGCGTGAACGACCAGGTGACGGCTTCCGCATAGCCCATGGCCGCCAGCGCTCGCCGCGCGATCCGCACCCGCGCCTGCCGGGGGTTCAGCACGCCCCGGCTGGGCGCGCCCTGATCGGGCAGGGGGGTGTCGGGCAGATTGTCGTAGCCGTGGATGCGCGCGACCTCCTCGACCAGGTCGGCCTTGCCCTCGACGTCGCGTCGCCATGACGGCGGGGTCACGATCCAGGGCTCGGCCGCGCCCGCCGGGGCCGCCGCGATATGGAAGCCCAGCTGACCCAGAATCGTCCCGATCCGGTCGTCCTCCAGATCCAGGCCCGACAGTCGCTTCACATACGCGGGGTCGAAGGCGAAGGGGGCGGGGTCGGTCGGGGCCTGACCCGCCACCACGACCTCTGACGGCTCGCCGCCGCAAAGATCGAGGATCAGCCGCGTCGCCAGCTCTAGCCCCGGCACCACAGAGGCCGGGTCCACCCCGCGCGCGAACCGATACTGGGCGTCGGAGTTGATCGTCAGCGTCCGCCCGGTCTGGGCCGTGACGATCGGGTCGAACCAGGCGCTCTCCAGGAAGACATCCGTGGTCTCGTCCGAGCATCCGGTGCTCTCACCGCCCATGACGCCGCCCAATCCGATGGGCCGCTCGCCCATCGCATCGGCGATGACGCACATGGCCGGATCGACCGCATAAGTCTTGCCGTCCAGGGCGATCAGCTGTTCGGCCGTGCCGGCGGCGATATGCTCTGTGCCCGCCGAGACCTGCCCGCTGCGCACGACGATCTCGGTCCCCACCAGCTTGGCAATGTCATAGACGTGCAGCGGCCGGGCGCGGTCGTAGGCGATCAGATTGGTTACATCGACCAGCCGGTTGATCGAGCGCAGACCGATGGCCTGCAGCCGCGTCTGCAGCCAGGCCGGCGACGGCCCGTTCTTGACGCCCCGGATCACCCGACCGGAGAACACCGGGCACATCTCGGGTGCCTCGATCCGCACTGTGATCGGCGACGGGAAGGCCCCGCGCACCACCGCGATGTCGAAATGCTTCAGCCTGCCCACGCCCGCCGCCGCCAGGTCGCGCGCGATGCCCGCCACGCCCAGCCAGTCGGGCCGGTTCGGCGTCACCTCGAAATCGATCACCGGCTCGGCCCCGAACAGGGTCGCCACCGGCGTGCCGACCGGAATCTCGGGCGGCAGTTCCTGGATGCCGTCGCTCTCGTCCGACAGCTGCAGCTCCGAGGCTGAGCACAGCATGCCGTTTGACACCACGCCGCGCACCGGCTTCTCGACCAGGGTCACGCCCAGGCCGGGCACCCAGGCCCCGATCGGGGCGTAGATGGTGGTCAGGCCCGCTCGCGCGTTGGGCGCGCCGCAGACGATCTCCTTCATGCCGTCGACGGTCTCGACCTGGCAGACCTGCAGGCGGTCGGCGTTCGGATGGCGCTCGGCCGAGACGATCTTGGCCACGGTGAAGGGGGCCAGGGCCACGGTAGGGTCGGCGACGTGCTCGACCTCCAGCCCGGCCATGGTCATGGCGTCGGCGATCTCGGCGGCCGTTGCGGTCGTCTCGAGGTGGTCCTTCAGCCAGGACAGGGTGAACTTCATGCTGCGGTGTCCCCGAGCGAGGTCAGCAGGGTGCGAATGAAGGCCTCGTCGCCGGTGAATCCGACGCCCCGGAAGTCGCAGTCGATGAAGCGGCAGGCATGAAAGACCATCGTGCCGGTCACCCTCGCCTCGTCCAGCGGCCGGAACAGGAGGCTCCTGGGATGGCCGGCGATCCCGCCCATCGTGCATCCCGAGAAGTCGCAGCCGTCCACCGGCAGGATCACCGCCGGCCCTTCCAGGGCGCAGCGGGTGAAGGTCCGGCCACGAATCTCGCTCTTGCCGGCGCGCACGGCTTCCAGCACCAGCAGCGGCAACCAGATCTGCTGGTCGGTATGGTCGGGGCCCAGTCCGACGGGGTTCAGGATCAGGGGTTCAGGGGCACTCATCAGCTCAGACCGGAAGCGGGGTTGGGGGCAGCGAAGGCCGAGAAGCCATAGTGGGCCAGCCAGCGCACGTCGGCCTCGAACATGGGGCGCAGGTCGGGCACGCCATACTTCAGCATGGCCAGGCGATCGACGCCCATGCCGAAGGCGAAGCCTTGCCACTGGTCCGGGTCGATGCCGCACGACCGCAGCACCTTGGGATGCACCATCCCGCAGCCCAGGATCTCCAGCCAGTCGTCGCCCTCGTTCAGCACCAGCTTGCCGCCCGAGCGGTCGCAGCGGATGTCCATCTCGGCCGAGGGTTCGGTGAAGGGGAAATGATGCGGCCGGAACCGCGCATCGACGCCGTCCAGCTCGAAGAACCGCGCCACGAAGTCCTTCAGGGTCGTCTTCAGGTGACCCATGTGGATGTCCTTGCCGATCACCAGGCCTTCGATCTGGTGGAACATCGGGGTGTGGGTGGCGTCGGAGTCCTTGCGGAAGGTGCGGCCCGGCGCGACGATCCGGATCGGCGGCTCCTGGCTCATCATGGTGCGCACCTGCACCGGTGACGTGTGCGTCCTCAGCACCTTGCGCTCGCCCGTCTCGGGGTCCGGCTTCAGAAAGAAGGTGTCGTGCATCTCCCGCGCCGGATGCTTGGGCGGGAAGTTCAGGGCGGTGAAGTTGTGGAAGTCGTCTTCGATGTCGGGGCCTTCGGCGACGGCGAAGCCCATTCCGGCGAAGACGGCGATCATCTCGTCCATGACCTGCATGGTCGGATGCACCCCGCCCTTGCGACGCGGCCGCGCCGGCAGGGTCAGATCGACGTGCTCGGCCGCCAGTCGGGCGTCCAGTTCGGCGGCTTCCAGTCCGGCCCTCTTCGCGGCGATGGCGGCGGTCACCCGGTCGCGCAGGCCGTTGATGACCGGCCCCTGCTCGCGCCGCTCGTCAGGGCTCATGGCCCCCATGCCTTTCAGCAGTCCCGAGATTGCGCCTGTCTTGCCGAGCGCCGCGACGCGCACGGCCTCGACCTCGGCCACGGTTGCCGCGCCGCCGATGGCGTTGATCAGATCCAGTTCGAGTGTGGCCAGGTCGGTCATGGCGGCAGGCTCTAGCCGCTCACGCCCTTCGACGGAAGCCTGAGCGCAGCCTCAGCCGCGCTCGCCATACTCCTGGCGGTACGGCATGCCCTCGCCGGTGTCGCCGGGCGGCAGGTCGCCATAGTAGCCGGCGGGCGGCGTCACATAGATCGGCGCGGGCTGATAGACCTGGGGCTCGGGCTGAGCCGGATAGTCATAGGCCTGCGGCGCGGGCGCATACTGAACCGGCGGCGGCGCATAGCCGTAGGGATCCGGGCCCTGATCGTAGGCATAGCCATCCGTATATCCGTTCCGAACGGCCGCATAGCCGCCCGCATAGGCGCTGCTCTCGCTGTAGCTCTCGCGCACGCGGTATGACGAGCCCGACGCGCTGCTGCGGCTGTAATGGTCGTCATGGCCCTGATAGCCATGGCCGCCTCCATGACCATAGCCGCCATGCCCGTAGCCACCGCCGTCGCAGCGGTCGCGGCAGGGCGGAGGCGGCGGGGCGGGCGGCAGCTCGCAACCGCCGCACCGGTCTGTGGTCACATAACGCCGCCCAAAGCCGCGCACCGTGTATCCGAACGGGCGGCTGGGTCCGTATCCGGGCCCGCTGACGTAGACATAGCCGTGTCCGCCGCCATGGCCGTATCCGCCCAGATCGACCCCGCCGCTGCCGACCGCCACCATGGCGCCGTGGCCGCCGCCGTAGCGGCCCGAAACGCCACCGACGTCATAGCCGCGCGCATTGATATAGGCCCCGGCCCCCGCGCCGGCGAAGGCGCTGGCGTTCGCACTGGCGCTGGCATTCACATTGACGTTGATGTTGCCGCCGTAATGGCCGCCACCGCCGCAGCCACCCCCCCGGCAGCCACCGCCGCCGTGACCACCCCGATCGTGACCACCCCCTCCATGCCCGCCACCGCCCGGGCGTTCTCCAGCGAAGGCAGGGGCGGCGGCCAGCACCAGAAGGGCGGCCAGCGACGAAGTCAGGACGGACAGAAAGCGGGACACGACAGGGCACTCCAACAGAGGCGACAGGCCTCTCTAGGGCATCGACCGGCCAGTCGGTTCCGCATGCTCGCGTGGCGCGAGAGACGGGCGCGAGACGTGGTTAAAGTTCCCGCTCGTGGCGTGAAGCCTGGCTTCAGCGGTCGTATAGATAGGGCCCGGCACCGCAGTCGCAGTCGCGGCGGTCGTACCGACGGTGGTCCGCCCCGCGCGGCGCCCGGTCGTCGTTGTAGCCATAGGCGTCGTGATAACCTCGCCCCGGAGGGCTCGACCACCGCGTCCAGCGATTGCCGGTACTGTAGCCGTAGCGCCCTCCGCGATCCTGGCCGTAGCCGTAACCGTTGCTCGGCGGGCGATAGGCGTAGGGATCGCCGTAGGCCTGGCCCTGACCGCCATAGGCGTAGCTGTGGCCGTAAGCGCCGTAAGCGAGTGCCGGCCCATTGACGTGTCCTGTCGCGGCGCGACCCGTCGCCGCATAGGATCGCCCGTCCCATTCGCTCAACCCCCCGCCCCAGGACCCGTGCGGCTGGCCATAGGTGACGCTCGGTGCGCGGTGATAGGGCTGGCCATAGGTCTGGGCGACCGCCGCCGGAGCCACGGCGGACGCCAGAAACGCTGCTACGATCAGTCCCTTGCGCATGCCGCTCTCCTCGCCTGCCACAGAAGGTTAACACGGATCGCCGGGTTTCGTTCGGCGCGCGATGACAGGCCGAACCTTATCCCCCGGTTCACACAAGATGTTGATGTTGGGGATCGTTAACCAACTAGCCGTAGCGTTCGGTTCGATTCTGGGCTTGGATAGCCCTCACAGTCTCAACCGCTCTCGCATCCGGTCATCGCCATGAACGCACACGTCTCGATCAAGCCTGCTACCGCTGGCCTGCTGACGCCCTCGGCCGCCTACAAGCCGTTCCGTTACCCGTGGGCCTTCGACATGTGGAAGAAGCAGCAGCAGGTTCACTGGATGCCCGAAGAGGTGCCGCTGGGCGAGGACTGCAAGGACTGGGCGGCGAACCTGAACGACAAGGAGCGCAACCTCCTGACCCAGATCTTCCGCTTCTTCACCCAGTCGGACATCGAGGTCGCCGACAACTACATGGAGAAGTACGGCCGGGTCTTCAAACCGACCGAGGTCAAGATGATGCTCTCGGCGTTCGCGAACATGGAGACCATCCATATCGCTGCCTATGCCCTGCTGCTCGAGACCATCGGCATGCCCGAGAGCGAGTTCGGCGCCTTCATGGAATATGAGGCCATGAAGGACAAGCACGACTACATGGCCCAGTTCGGGGTCGAAACCGACGCCGACATCGCCCGGACGCTCGCCATGTTCGGCGGCTTCACCGAGGGGCTTCAGCTGTTCGCGTCCTTCGCCATGCTGATGAACTTCCCGCGCCAGAACAAGATGAAGGGCATGGGCCAGATCGTGTCGTGGTCGGTGCGCGACGAGAGCCTGCACTGCGACGGCATCATCAAGCTGTACCACGCCTTCAACAAGGAAACCGGCTGCGTCACCCCCTCGGTCGCCGACGACATCGTCGAATGCTGCCGCACCGTGGTGAAGCTGGAGGACAAGTTCATCGACCTGGCCTTCGAGGCCGGCGAGGTCCAGGGCATGACGCCCGAGGACATCAAGCAATACATCCGCTTCATCGCCGACTGGCGCCTGCGCCAGCTCAAGCTGCCCGAGCTCTACGGCGTGAAGGAAAACCCCCTGCCGTGGCTCCAGTCGCTTCTCAGCGGCGTCGAACACGCCAACTTCTTCGAGGCCCGCGCCACCGAATACTCCAAGGCCGCCACCCAAGGCGCCTGGCACGGCGCCGACGGCGTCTGGGGCGAGTTCGACAAGCTGATGGCCCGGCGCGACATGAGCATGGTCGCGGGCTGAACGGCCTCCCTCCCGTCGGGAGAGAGGCCGCGCCCGAGGATCAGCCCAGGCCGTCCAGGGTGATCTTGCCGATCGTGGTGCCGCTTTCCAGCAGTCGGTGAGCCTCCCGCAGGCTCTCGGGCGTAAGCGGACCCAGATGCGTCCGCGCGGTGGTCCGCAAGTCACCGTAATCGACTTGCCCGGCGACCTCGGCCAGGATCTCGCCCTGTCGGCCGATGTCGGCGGTCGCGTACATCGACCGGGTGTACATCAGCTCCCACGCCACAGTCAGGCTCTTGGCCCAGGCTTCGCCCATCTCCAGTGTCTCCTGACGCTCGATCAGGAGGATCGAGCCCTGGGGCCTGGTCGCGGCGACTACCTCGGGCCAGTGATGCGCGGTCTGTGTCGTGACATAGACATGGTCGGCCTGACCCAGCCCCAATTCCGTCAGGGCCTCGCTGAGCGGCCGGCGGTGGTCGATGACATGGTGCGCGCCCAGATCACGAACCCAGGCCTCGGTCTCGGGCCGTGAGGCCGTCGCCACGACCGTCAGAGCCGTCAGTCGTCGAGCCAGCTGGATGACCATGGAGCCGACCCCGCCCGCGCCACCGACCACCAGCAGAACGCCCGTCTGACCCGGCTGGATCTTTAGCCGATCGAACAACCCTTCCCACGCGGTCAGGGTCGTCAGCGGCATCGCGGCCGCCTCGGCGAAACCGAGCGAGCGAGGCTTCAGGCTGACGATCCGGTGATCCACGGTCTGAAGCTCGGCATTGCTTCCGGCGCGGTTCAGGTCGCCCGCGTACCAGACCTCGTCCCCAGCCTTGAAGGCGGTGACTTTCGCCCCGACGCCTTCGACCACCCCTGCGGCATCCCAGCCCAGTACGACCGGTTGATCGGCCGTGCCTTCGCGGCTGGCCCTGATCTTGTAGTCGATCGGATTGACCGACACGGCCCGCACGCGGACCAGCAGGTCCTGCGGGCCCGGCTCCGGCGCAGGGGCGTCGTGAAAGACGAAGGTGGCCTCGTCGGCGACCGCTGACGGCATTAGATAGGCGATGGACTTCATGATGCGTTCTCCGGCTCCGGATGAGCCGGACCGCATGTGTGGGCCCCGCCGACCGTCTCAAGAACGCACCGAAACGTGCCTCAGGAACGCGAAGGATACCGTTGATGCCCAAGCGCCACGTCGACTACGACGGCGAGGGATGCCCGGCGGAAGCCGCGCTGGAGCTGATCCGCGGCAAGTGGAAGGGCGCGGTCCTGTATCATCTGATGGCTGGCGAGCCCGTGCGTTTCAATGCCCTGCGCCGTTTCCTGCCGACCGTCAGCCAGCGCATCCTGACCAAGAGCCTGCGCGAGATGGAGGCGGACGGCCTGATCAGCCGAACCGTTCATGCTGAGGTGCCACCTCGCGTGGACTACGCCCTGACCGATCGGGGTCGCGCCTTGGTCCCGGCCATCCAGGCCCTCGCGGGCTTCGGACAGGACTGGGTGCTGGAGGGGCGACGCGCGGCCTGAGGGATCAGATCCCCGCGTACCATTCGTACCCGCGATCCGGCCAATAGCCGCCCCTCGGCCCCGGCATGGCCTCGAAGCTGTCGACCGCCTCGATCCGGCGGATGTATTTCGCCTGCTTGTAGCCCAGCTGCCGCTCGACCCTCAGCCTCAGCGGTGCCCCGTGCGGCACGCCCAGGGTCTCGCCGTTCATGTCATAGGCCAGGATGGTCTGCGGATGGCGCGCGTCGATCAGGTCGATCGACTCATAATAGCGAGGCCCCTCCTCGGTCTGGGTCAGGGCGTCGAAACAGTGGAAGACGATGTACTTGGCCTCGGGACGCAGGCCCGCCTCGTCCAGCAAGGTCTCTAGACGCACGCCGCTCCACTGGCCGATCGCTGTCCAGCCCTCAACGCAGTCATGCTTGGTGATCTGGGTCCGCGCAGGCCGTTCGCGCAGCTCGGCCAGCGACAGCGAGAGCGGCCGCTCCACCAGGCCGTCGACGACCAGCCGATAGTCGGCAAAGCCCGCGTCTCTCAGCGCCACATAGTCGGACGCCGCCGGATCGATCGATCCGTTCGGCTTGAAGAACGAGATGTCCCGGACCTCATACTCCGGCGCCAAGGCCTCGCGCGGGATCAGCAGACGCTGCGACCGCCGGGTCAGGGCCTCGGCCGAGACACGCAGGCTCTCGCTGATCGTCTGGCCGCGCTGGCATGCGGCCAGGGTCATCACACCCACGGCGGCCCCGGCACGAGCAAGCCAGGATCGCCGATTAAGGCCCGTTGCCTTCGAAGCGGTCTCGCTCATGACGGGTCTCCCTTGGGCTCGACCGGCGCGGCGTGAGCCTCGTGCGTCGACGGCTCCAGCACGAACCAGCCGGTGATCATCGCCCGCATGTTGTTGTAGAAGCCGGTCCAGATCACGAGGCCGACGTGGATCACGATGAAGCCCACGATCAGGCCGCCCGAGATGAAATGCAGCGTCCGCGCCGACTGCCGTCCGCCCATGATGTCCAGCAGGAAGCCGCCGACTGCATTGAACCCCGGCGACATCGACAGGCCGGTGATCAGCATCATCGGCAGGACCACCAGGATCATCGCCACATAGGTCAGCTTCTGGATGACATTGTAGGTTCGCGCTTCCTCGTCCTTGGGGAAATGGAACCGCGCGTGTTCCTTCACCGACGGCCAGAAGCCGGCGAGGTCCATCTGCGTCGGCCACAGCTTCTTGCCGAACCGGCGCGTTATGAAGCCATAGGCCAGATAGATCAGGCCGTTGATGACGAAGACCCAGGCGAAGAAGAAATGCCAGTGCCGCGCCTCGGCCAGATTCCGTCCCTGCGGGATCAGCAGCCAGTTCGGGATCGGCGGGATGTCCAGCCAGTGCTCCTGCCCGAAGCGCGTCGTCTGGCCCCAGTCCAGATGCGGATGGGCCAACAGGATGTTCAGCCCGCTCATGATCAGGATCACCACGGCCGTGACGTTCAGCCAGTGGCTGATGCGGACCAGGGGCGGATGGCGATAGGTGTCGACGCGGCCTTCTGGCAGGGGCCGGTCGGCGTACGGGTCCGGCCCGGCGTCGGGCGAAGCCACGGCCTCGCCCCTGGTGTCGATCACGCCGTCGGTCATCCGCATCCCCCGCCTTGCCGATAGGGAAAGGTCTCACAGGCCGCTCCCGACCGCAAACCGCCCTTTCGGGCGACTACGGTGCGCAGGCGCTCCGGGTTACGGCGGCGATGCCTTATCTCGGCGGGGCACAGCGGGTCCGGTCGCCGCCTTCGCAGGCGTGGACATCGGCCTCCCAGCGCGCCCGGTCCGCTTCCCATCGACGCTGGGCCTCTTCGGCCGAACGCACGTTCTGCTCCCAGGCCAGTCGCCGGCTCAGGGCTTCGGCGGCTTCGGCTTCGTGGCGGGCTCGCTCGACCTCGAACGCCGCCTGTTCGGCCTGCTCCTGGTTCGCGGCCAGTTCGTTTCGCGCCGTGATCTCGGCGTTAAGCGCCCGGGTGACACGAATCTCCTCGGGGTTCTGCGCCGCGTCCGGAGCCTGGATGTCGGCCTCGCCGTCGTTGGGGGCCGTTGCGGCCTCAGGCCTGGCGGTCGCAGGGGGCAGAAGCTGGTCCACGCGGTCCTGGGCCGTCGCGGTCTGAACCGCGGCGAGGGCACCGAGCAGAGCAGCGAAGGCAAGCGCGCGTGCCGGGATGCGGGTCATTGAACGATCTCCCTGGCCGAGGCGAGGGACTGCTGCGTCAGCGGGGAACAGCGATACGCCTGCGCCGCTCAGGTGTCACGCCGCGCGAGGCGTCGAGCGGACTGGCCAGGACCGGCGGCGGTGGGGGTGGCGCGGCCACCACCTCGACCAGCGGCGGCGCGGTGATCGCTGAGCTATCCCCGTCGGCCGGGCCGGTGGTCGATCCGGCCACTTCCGGTACAGACAGGTTGACCATGGGCGCCAACGCCAGGTCGGAGGTCATCTCGGTCTCGAGCACCGGGACCGACAGATCCTCGATGAAGGTCGCGACGGAGGCCAGTTTGGTGATGACGGGTTCGGTCCCGGCGTGCGTCCCGGTGAAGGCTCCTGGCAGGCCCCAGGCCCCCGTCCAGCGATAGAAGATGTGAGTGCCAATCTGGTGCATCTTGACCAGGCGCTCGGCCCAATAGGGAGCGACCCAATCGGTGTGATAGTGAGTCGCCATGCCGACTTCCGGCGTGACGAGCCCGTTCAGCGCCGCCGCTGCCACGGCTCTGGCCCGGGCCCACCCGGCCTCCGAAGGTCGACGCGCCAGGGCTCCGTCGCAGGTGAAGCTGAACTGGCAGCCGGTGGTGCGCTCCTGACCCTGGAAAACGACGCCGCAGACGGTTTTGGGGAAGGCCGGGTGCCGCATTCGGTTCAGCACAACTTGAGCCACCGCCGCCTGACCCAGCGCCGTCTCCGACGCCGCCTCGTAATAGACCGCCGAGGTCAGGCAATCGAGCGCGCGCCCATAATCCGCCAGCCGGTCCGGCGGCATGATGAAGGGGCGAGCCGGCTGGATCGGCAGGGTCGAGAAAGGCAAAGAAGCATTCCAGACCCGGGCTTCGTCCATCGAGATCGGTCGCACAGCATCCGGTGCCAGGGTGAATTCGACAGCTTGCGCTGTCGACAGGCCATCCGGCGCAAGGCCCGCCGTTGAGCTCGTCTCGCCGCGGATTTCGATAAGTCGAGTGTGGATCAGGGCGGCTCCGGACGCCGTGACGACGGCCAGGCAGGCGACAATCGCCAGTGCGATCGGTGCCCAAGGGTGCAGCGCGACCTTCAGAGCGAAGGCGCGAGCGCGCTCGAGGCGGTTCGCCGTCTCTGTCACGTCGGTCGTTTCGATACTCGCCGTCATCGGCCACCCCCGCGGCCGAAGCCGAACTGCAGGCCCAGCAGGAAGCTCCAGAACGCCGCGATCGACGGCACCTGTAAGGCGAAGTCGGTCAGGCCGTGAACCAGAATGACCAGATTGGCGCACAACAGACCGATCAGAAGGGTCTGGCCTCGGCCGGAGCCGCTTCGCATCACGGTGCTGGCCAGGATGACGCCGATCAGCAGGAACATCGGCACGGCCCCGACCAGACCGGCCTCCTCCAGCCATTGCAGATAGACGTTGTGCGTCGCACGGATGTGCCACAGCGCCGGAGCCGTCTCCGCTGTCATCAGTTGCAGGTTGACCGCATCGAAGCTGCCCAGCCCCCAGCCGAACAGCGGCGAGGCGGTGAAGGCTCCCCAGTGGGCGGCGAACAGTTCAGTGCGATCGCCGAGACCCACCTCGCCACCTGCGATGCGCGACCACAACAGGTCATTGCCCCCCACCATCAGCACGACCGCCACGGCGATCAGAAGGCCGGCCCCGGCCCCGATCGCACCACGGTTCCGCTTGCGGCTCGCCAGGGTCCAGACCAGCAGTGCCCCCGAAGCGAAGAGGGTGGCGACCAGTGCCATCCGCGACGCGGTCAACATCAGGCAAACCGTGGTCAAGGCCAGGCAGGCGACGGGGGCGGCGGCGGCCGTCATGCGCCGGGTCTGCCCCAGGCCCTCGGTTCGGCTCCAGGCGCGCAGGAACAGCGCAAGCCCCAGCACGGTCAGCACGCCGAAGACGGTGGCTCCGCTGTTGGCGCTCAGAAAGCCACCGGTCAGTCGGCCATGCTGCGAAATCTGCGTCCCCGACAGGAAGCTGACCAGGGCGATCACGGCATAGACGCCGCCGATCCAGACGATCACCTCCACCGTGGCCTGGGCCCGGTCGCGCCGGACACCCTGGAGGACGCCCAGGCCGAAGGCGCAGGCGAGGCCCAGCAGCTTGACGATTTCCAGCCGCGTCGCCCCGCGATCGATCGTCAGCGAACCCGGAGTCACCCCGGCCCAGTCCCAGACCGGATGGGCACCACCCGGGCCCCAGGGCGTCAGGCTCCAGAGGGCGAGCGCGATGACAAGCCCGAACAGCAGGGAAGGCACGGCGAGGGCGTCGAGATCGTGAATCGAGCGGCGCAGGGGAGTCATCATCCCAATGAGCAGCCCCGCGCCCAGCAGGGCGGTCAGCCAGGCCGAGGCAGCCGGCTGGTTGGCCCCGAACAGCAGATGAGTCAGGGTCAGGAGGGCGGGCAGCCCCGCGAGCGCCGCGAGGACAGCAACGGACGGCCGACGCTCCGGCGTCCGCCGTGCCCCGAATGCCGGTGCCCGTCGCTCTCGAGCGGTCGCGAGCGCGGATGAGCTCATGGCATCAGGCCGTGTAGTATTTCTTGTAGTCGCCGTAGTAGTAGCCGGCGTCGCCATAGCCGTAGCGAGCCTGGGCCTTCATATCGACCTGAGTCAGTCCGACGCCGGCGACATGGGCTCCGGACTGTTCCAGGATCTTCAACGCCGCGCCGATGGCTTTTTCAGGCGTCTTGCGCCAGCGGGCCAGGAAGACGACGGCATCGGCCTTGGCGGCGACCAGGCGGGTGTCAGAGACCGCCAGGACCGGCGCGGTATCCAGAATAACCAGATCGAAGTCCTGGCGCAGGCGAATCAGCAGTTCGTCCATGGCGATCGAACCGAACACGTCACGGGGCGTGAAGCTGTTCTTGGCCAACGGCAGGATCTGCGCACCGGACGGCACGTCCAGCATCATGGCCTGTTCCAGCGGCACGGCCCGGTTCAGCACCTCGACCAGACCAGCTTCGGGCTCGACGCCCAGCAGGCGGTTGACGTTTCGCCGACGTAGGTCGCAGTCGACCAGGATGACCTTCAGGCCCGACTGGGCCGCGACGCGGGCCAGGCAGAGTGCCGTGGTCGTCTTGCCTTCCGCGGGCAGGGCCGAGGTCAGGGTGATGACCTTGATCTGGTGGCCGATGCGCGAGAACAGGATTGAGGCCCGCATCGCTCGAACCGCTTCGGTGAAGCTGGAGAGCGGCTTCTTGACGACATAGTCAGCCGGCGTGTCGTCGCGATCCTCGGGGGCCGCGACCGAGGTCAGCAGCGGTACCGATCCCAGGTGTGGAAGGCCGAATTTGTGCTCCACGTCCTCGGCGGTGATCACGCCGGTGTCCAGCATGATGGCCAGCACCACGGCCGCAACGCCGGCCGCCAGGGCCAGGCCGAGGCCGAGCGCGAGGTTCAGAGGCACGTTCGGCGAACTGGGGCGGGTCGGAATGGCGGCGGGCGAGACGATGCGGGCGTCGGACTCTTGAATGCCTTCGGTGCTGGTGGTCTCCTGGAACCGGTTCAGGAAGCTCTGGTACAGCGTCCGGACCGACTCTGCGTTGCGCGACAGTTCGTTCAGCCGCACGCCGGCGGCGTTGTTGGCGGCCAGGGTTCCGCGGGCCGAGCCCAGGCTGCCTGCCATCGAGCCTGTCCGCTCGCGTGACACCTGAACCTGGGCTTCCAGGTTGGAGATGATGCGGCGGATCTCCGCCTGGATCTGCCCGTCGATGTCAGCCAGTTCCCGCTCGGCCCGCAGCATGTCGGGGTGGCGTGGGCCATAGCGGCTGGTGAGGTCGGCGACGCGTCCCGACACTTCGGCCCGGCGTGAGCGCAGTTGCTGAACGACCTGGGACCCCAGGGCCTCGCCGACATCCTCGCCGTTCGATCCGGCCGCCAGCTGCGCCCGCGCTGTGCGCAGGCGGGCCTCGGCCTCGGCCTGGGTAGCCCGAACCGTGGCGAGCTGCTGGTTGTAGGCCGAGATTTCCTGCTCGGTTAGGGTCGCGCCCGAGGCGCTGAGCAGATTGTTGGCCGCCCGGTATTGTTCGACCGCCGCCTCGGCCTGCTGGACCTCCGTGCGCAGGTCCGCGAGGCGGGTGTTCAGCCAGCTGTTCGCCTGCCGCGTCGCATCGAACTTGGCTTCCAGTTGCTCCAACAGGTACCGCTCGGCGAAGGTGTTGGCGATCCGGGCGGCCTTGGCCGGGTCCTCGGAGGTGAAACCGACGTTCATCACATAGGTCAGGCCCAGCCGGCGGACCGACAGGCGCTTCAGGACGGCATCGACAACCTTGTCCTTCTCTCGCTGTTCTTCCAGCGCGCTCAGCCGCTCGCGGGCGGCGTCTGGGGCCGCCGCTCCGAACAGGCCGGCGACGCCGCCGAGGACGGAGGCGATGGGACCCGGCTCGGCCAGCGCCGCGTTGAACTCCGGATCCTCGTCCAGATTCAGGGTATCGACGACCCGTTCAGCCAGTTGTCGCGACTGAAGGATTTCAATCTCCGTGTCGACGACGCCCGAGTCCGCCGGCAACCCCGACAGGACGGCCTCGGCATCGACGACGTTCTGGGACCGGGTGTCGATCGTCAGGCTGGAGGTCGCCGTGAACATCGGCGTCGCCCTTACCGTCACGATGATGGCCCCCACCAGCACGACGAGGGCCACCGCGAGGAAGAGCGGCAAACGTCGGCGGAACAGGGCGATCAGGCGGTGGAGGTCCAACCCTTCGGCAGGGCCGTCCTCGCCCTCAGGACCACCGGGCGCGCGCCCGGCGTTGAAAGGACGCTGCTCGGAGAGTGTATTCAGCATTGCAGTCTACGCACCTGGGACGGGAAAGCCCCGTCTAGAACTGGGCCACGAGGGTCGCCGTCAGGCGATTGACGTCGAACTCGGAGCCGGCGGCCAAGCCCTCCGAGGTTTGCTCGAAGTGGCTGGCCGAGACGCTGATCCCCAGGTTCCGGTTGAGCAGATAGGTGCCGCCGACGGAGACCTGGAAGCGGTCGTCGTCGCGGTCGATGCCTTCGTATTCGTCTCGCGACAGCGACGCCTCGGCGTTCACCAACACGTTGCGAAGCAGTTCGTGGTCGATCCGGACGCCGACGGCTGAGGACAGATAGCCGCCCGACCCGACGATGCCGGAGTCCTCAATCGTGCGCGAGCCGAAGCCTGTGACGGTCGTCAGCTGTGTGGGGAACCATTCCAGCTGGGCGCGGGCACCGAAGCCGTCGATTTCATCATAGGCCGCAGCGTCGAACTCCTGGACGATGTAGCCCACGGCGACTTCACCCCGGGCGACCGCGCCGACCTCGAAGTTGGCCCCTGCCAGGATTTCGTAGCCGTCAGAGTCGCGCGCCGGAAGCACGGCCGAGACGGCGGTGTCGTAGTCGCGCTTGTTGCTGGTCGCCTGGACAAACAGCGCGGTGTCGGGGCTGAGGGCCACGTCCGCGCGGCCGGTCAGGCTGGTGATGGTGCGGTCGCGGTTGTCCTGGTCCACGATGGTGCCGCCCAGGGTGACCGCGTCCTCGTAGTCGTACTCGCGGACATCGCCGCGCGCCGACAGCTTCAGCCGGCCGCTGGTGCGCGATGCGGCCAGGAAGGCCGATCCGAGGTCGTAGCTGATCGGCTCGCGGGTCGATGCGGGCGCGTTCGACGAGGTACGGGGCTCGGTGACGGAGGAGTTGTCGTAGCCGAAGGCGACGTTCGATCCTCGGGTGATGTCAAGACGACCGGCTGCGCCGACGCTCCAGTCCTCGAAATCCTCGGCGTCGAAGTCCTGATAGCGGCTGATGTTGGCGCGCGCATAGGCTTCGAGCGAGTGGCGCGACCAGCCCGATGCGATCTGCACCTCCGGTTTCAGCCGCACGATCCAGTCGCTGTCGGCACCGCTGGAGACCGCGAAAATGTTGTCGTTATACTCAGCGTCGACCTGCACGGACGGGAAGACGGCGAAGGTGCCGAGCGACAGGCCGAGCGCCTCATATTCGGGGCGCGGACGCTCCCGAACGCTCACGCTGCGGTCGCGAGCAAACAGATCGGTCGACCGTCCCTGGGCGGTGGATATCGAACCGGAGGTGGACTGGGCCTGGACCGCATTGGTCGTCGCGCAGGCGATCAGAGAGACCACCAGGGCGAGGCGTGATGAGCTTTTCGGCATGGGTCCCCCTGGCCCCGTCGGAGCTCAGTCTTCGTCTGAATTCGTCTAAAAAAGGCGCTTAGCTTGGTCTCAGGAGCCGGGACGGTAGTCCGAGCCACCGCCACCGCCACCGCCCGCGGAACCGGAGGCCCCCGGAACTCCGCCGGACTGGCCGCCCGATCCGCCTGCGGCGGGCGCGCCACCGGTGTCGCCGGCGCTCGCCTGGATGGCCGAGATCGCCGCAGACCCGGAGGCCGTCAGCTGGCCGGACGCAGCAAGGTTGGCGCGCGCGTTCGCGATGGCCTGCAGGCCGACGGCCGGGCTGATCCCATTGGCCGCCAGGGCCGAGCTCACGGCAGCCTGAACGAATGCGGCGGCCGCGTCCCCCGTGAGACCCGCGGAAGCGGCATCAGCCTGAGCCTGAATGATGGTGGCCTCGACCAGGGCGGTGGCTGCCGCCACATCGTCCTGCACGACCACGACGGCCGCCGAAACCGCGAGCGGCACGGCCGTCAAGGCGATACCGGCCAACGCGCCATTGCACGCCAGAGCGATAAGTTTGGTCTTGAACATGGCCGTCTCCCCATTCGATGGCCGTTTAATACACGTTTAACCTCTCGATTAGAATACGCTGATACCCCAAATTGATGACATCCATGCGCGGAAGAGCTGTGCCGTGGCCGATCTGCAACCCTTTGTGTGAAAGATCTGCAACGGCCAAGCTTGTTACGGCTTCGTCGCGAGCGTCAGATCGATCGCCCAGCGGCCGGCCGGATCGACGATGTCCGCGCGGATCTCCTGAACGAGCCGGGGGCGCGTTTCGGCCGTCATCTCCAGTTCCGACAGGGCCTGGCGTCGCAGTTCCGGGGTCAATCGACCCCACATCCCGAATGCGAACCTCAGCCGCCATCCTGTGATCTCAGGCCCAAAGGGAGCGGCGGTATAGCTTCTGTCCAACGCCTCGCACGCGCCCTCGAGATCGCCTTCCTCGGCGGCGACCCAGGCCAGGCGTGCCCAGGCGGTGGCGTCCGTCGGCCTCTCGGCTAGGCTCTTCAGCGTCTGACGGCGGACCTCGGTCAGATCGGCCGGGACGGTGGACGCCGCCTTTACGGCACGGGCTTCGCTCACGGCCAGAACCGGAAGCCCCTCGAGCGTCCAGGCCGCCGGCCAGGTCAGCGGTAGGGCCATCGCCAGTCCGCCGCAGACGCAAGCGACGCCCAAGGCGACCGCCAGTCCCGACCGGATGCGAATGGACCTTGGCATCGACGACGCTTCCCCCCGGGCTCGACGAGAGCGTGCAACTAGAGGGCGACGCTCACCCAGTCAAACGACCGGCCCGGCACCTGTCGCTCGCGCCAGCGATAGTCGACCCGGTCCCAGCGCGAAATCCAGGGCGACAGGCTGTCGAGTACATACTCTCCCCGATCCGACGCCAGCAGCAATACGGCGTGGCTTTCGCCCCAGCTCGTCTCGACGATGGCGATTGAAAGGGCCTCGGCCGGCACGCCGGCGGCGATCAGGTCGGCGCGTTTGGCCAGGACATAGTCCTCGCAATCGCCCTGGGCCCGGTCGCCCACGGGGACCGTCCAGTGGTCCTCGCGCCCATGCAGAGCGGCGTCGGAGGCGCGCCGGATGTCTCGGTTGAGGCGGCGATTGACGCCGTTGACCATCCGCCAGGCCTCGCGGTCGAGCGAGAAGGGGGCCGTCGGAGGGCTAGGCGCGATGGGGGCGTCGGTTGCCCGGGACGGCTCGACGAGAGCCACACCGACGTCCGTCGCTCCGGCCGCTGCATCGCCGGCTGCCGGGGCGTTGGCGGAAAGGCCTGCCCCCGCCACTTCGAGTGCCGTCGTGGCGACGGCTTCTGCAGAGACCGCCCCTGTCGTCAGAGTTTCGGATCGCGCGGCTTCGGTCTGGCTCGGCAGGTCCCGGTCGATCGCCACGATCCTCGGGACGCGCAGGACGATCGGGGTCGGGTCGATGACAGGTCGCACCGCCGACAGCGCGGCCGGAGGCGCGGCCGGAGCGGGGAGCGTTTGCGACCCAGTGGCCCGCGAAAGGGTCGCCGCCCAGAACCGGCGATTGGACTCGGCGCGCAGCGCTGCGGCATCCGGCACGGGCCCGACGACCGGGCACTGGCTTGGAGCGCGCTCGCACAGGTCCAGAAACCCCTCGGGTGCCGGAGCGAGAGCCCCCAGCGGCATTCCCGGCCCGCGCGCGGGCACGTCTTCGGCCATGGCCGCCGACGCTCCGCCACCCAAGGCCAGCGCTGCCGCCAAGGCGATCGATGTGGTTTTCGCCGGTCGCCTGATGCGGACCATGACTGCTCCCCGAACTTGGGAGCATCCTGCACATCAACCGCTAAGGTCGGTTCTACAGGCACGGTTGCCGGGAGCTTGCGAAGCAAGGTTTTCAGAGGGTTAAGACGGACCGTCGCCCTACCGGTCAGGGTTAGACCGGCAGGGCCCCCCGCTTGACCACGGTGCGCATGGCGACGCTGGAGGATACCCGGGTCACGCCCGCGATCGTCGTCAGGGACCGGGCATGGACGCGCTCGAGGTCGTCGACATCCTTGACCACGAGCCGCAGCAGATAGTCGGAGCCCCCCGTCATCAGATAGCATTCGACGACCTCGGGCACGCTGGAGATGGCGGTCTCGAACGCCGTCAGGGCGCTTTCGGCCTGGGATGATAGTGTCACCGTCACGAACACGCTGATCGGCAGGCCCACGGCGCGTTCGTTGATGATCGCCGCATAGCGGCTGATCACGCCTGCCGCCTCCAGAGCCCGCAGCCGTCGCAAGCAGGCACTCTCGGACAGGGCGACCTGTCGAGCGAGTTCGGAGTTGGTGATCCGCCCGTCGGTTTGGAGCAGGCGAAGCATCTTTCTGTCGGTCGCATCGAGAGCGACGGCGGAAATGGTCCTCACAGGCGATCCTTGCGCAAGTTTCTGCGTATTTACGCCGATCACTCGCCAAAAAGAACAGGAACCTGCGATCCGCCCGGCGCTATTTTCCGGCCATCCCAGCGGCCCACCAGAGGCGAGAAAACCCCATGCGCGTCGGCGTCCCCAGAGAGATCAAGAAGAACGAGCACCGCGTCGGCCTGACGCCAACAGCCGTTCGCGAGTACGTCGCCCACGGCCATGCCGTATCGGTCCAGACGGGCGCGGGCCTGGGTGCCGGCTTTCCCGACGACGCCTTCGTCAAGGCGGGGGCCACGATCGTCGCCGACGCCGCGACCATTTTCGCCGGCTCCGACATGATCGTGAAGGTCAAGGAGCCGCAGAAGGTCGAGTGGGAGATGCTGCGCGAGGACCAGATACTCTACACCTACCTGCATCTCGCGCCCGATCCCGAGCAGACCCGGGGTTTGCTGGCTTCGAAATGCGCCGCCATCGCCTATGAGACGGTCACCGACGCGCGGGGTGGCTTGCCGCTGCTGGCGCCGATGTCCGAGGTTGCAGGCCGGATCGCCGTCTTCTCTGCCGCCGAGACCCTCCTGAAGCACAACGGCGGCATGGGGCTGCTGTTCTGCGGCGTTCCCGGCGTCGCGCCCGCCCGAGTGCTCGTGTTGGGCGGCGGCGTGGTCGGTCTGAATGCCGCTCGCATGGCCATGGGTCTGGGTGCCGAGGTCGTCGTGCTGGAGCGCTCGATCCCGCGCATGGCCTATATCGACGAGGTCACCAACGGCCGGGTCATCACCCGCTATTCCTCGATCGGCGCCATAGACGAGGAGGTGGTCAAGGCCGATGTGGTCATCGGCGCGGTCCTGGTGCCCGGGGCCGAGGCCCCCAAGCTGATCAAGAAATCGCATCTGAAGCAGATGAAGCCCGGTTCGGTGCTGGTCGACGTCGCCATCGACCAGGGCGGCTGTTTCGAGACCAGCCACGCCACGACCCACGAGGATCCGACCTACACCGTCGACGGCGTCGTCCACTACTGCGTCGCCAACATGCCGGGCGCCGCGCCGCGCACCAGCTCCGAAGCCCTGAACAACGCCACCCTGCCGTTCGGCCTGGCCCTGGCCGACCACGGTCTGGAGGCCCTGCGCAGGGATACACATCTGGCGCGCGGCCTGAACGTCCTTCGCGGCGAGATCACCTATCCGGCGGTGGCCGAGGCCATGGGCCTGTCGTGGAGCGATCCGTTTGGGGTGTGGGCCAAGGGGTAGGCTTGCAGCGGACGACGGCGCTCGCGATATCCCGCCCATGCCCACCAATGACCCCGTCGCTCCGTCGCTCGACGACTTCGCCCGCCTCGCACGCCAGGCCTTCGACGCCCTGCCCGAGCCCTTTCGCCAGGCCGCGGGCGAGGTCGTCATCCGCATCGACGACTTCGCCGACGAGGAGACGCTCGCCGGGTTCGGGATGGAGGATCCGTTCGAACTGACGGGCCTCTACTCCGGCCACCCCATCGGTGACCGCGACGCGCTCGGCCCCGCGCCGGAGCCTAGCCGGGTCTTTCTGTATCGCCGCCCGATCCTGGACGAATGGTGCGAACGCGGCGACGTCGGCCTGTATGAGATCATCTCGCACGTCCTGATCCACGAGATCGGACACCATCTCGGGCTCGACGACGACGACATCGACGCGATCGAGGCAGACTGAAGCGAGAGCCCGCTCTCCTGCAGAAGATGCGGCGTCAGACCTCGGGGGCCGGAGGGGCCGTCACGACCTCGACGTTGTCGTTCAGGAGATAGGTCAGCTCGGACAGGGCGGTCGCGCGGGCCTCGGGCGAGCCGGCGGTTTCGACAGCGTCGAGTTTCAACGGAATGTCCTCGGCGATGCCTCGGAGAATGCACTTCAGGTCGCCGTCGGTGCCTCGGTCCTTGAGAACCAGATGGCCCTGCATGTCGAGCGCGGCGAGCGCGGTGGCCTGGGTGCGGAAATCGGTCCATCCGGCCGGCACGGCGTCTGGCGTGAAGCCTTCCGCGACGGCTTTCAACGCCGAAGCACGGGCCACGATGTCGGCGAACAGGGGCTCGGCAGCCACTGAGATCGGCGCGCCCGGCACGGCCATCGGCTGGGCCGCGGCCAAGGCGACCGAGGGGTCGGACATCAGGAGGGCGGCGGCGAGGGCGATGCCACAGGTCATGGCGGGCTCCAGTCTTCGCGAATCGGCGATTGAACCGGTCTACGCCTGACCCGTAAACGAGACCTTGCCCCGCTTCGAAGAGACGCCCCATGACCGACCCTGCGACAGACGCCGCCTGGACCGCTTTCGACGCTGCAGCCGCGCGGGATCGGGGTGCCCGCATCGCCGACCAGTTCGCGGCCGATCCGGAGCGGCTGTCGCGTATGACGCTGGAGGCGGCAGGGCTGTATCTGGACCTGTCCAAGCAGAGCTGGACGCAGCGAGGGTTCGAGGCCTGTCTGGACCTCGCCCGGGCCACGGGGGTGGAGGCGGCGCGGGGGCGGCTGTTTGGCGGCGAGGCGGTCAACGACACCGAGGGGCGAGCGGTATTGCATCCGGCGCTGAGGGCGGCCGAGGGGGCTGGCTACTGCGCTTTGGGCGAGCCGGTGTCGGCCGAGGTCGCTGCGGTGCGCCGGGACATGGCGGCCTATGCCGAGGCGGTACGGTCGGCTCGCGAGACCGGCGCGACAGGCAAGGCGTTCACGGCCATCGTCCATATCGGTATCGGCGGCTCGGATCTGGGGCCCCGGCTCGTCTGGGACGCGCTGCGACCGCTGGTGGCCGCCATCGACCTGCGGTTCGTGGCCAATATCGATCCGCGCGACATGGCCGAAGCCCTGACAGGGCTGGACCCCGAGACGACGCTGGTGATCGTCGTCTCCAAGACCTTCACGACCCAAGAGACCCTGGCCAATGCCGAGGTGGCCAAGGCCTGGCTGGCCAAGACCCTGCCCGAAGCGGGGCGTGAGAGGCATTTCATCGGGGTCACGGCCGCTCCGGAGCGTGCGGAAAGCTTCGGCTGCGGCCGGACCTTCGCCTTCCGGGACTGGGTCGGCGGCCGCTACTCCCTGTGGTCGGCGGTCAGCCTGTCTTGCGTCATCGCTCTGGGGCCTGCGGCGTTCGACGGCCTGCTGGCGGGCGCGCGTGCGATGGACGACCATTTCGTCTCCGCCCCGCTGGACCAGAACGCGCCGGTGCTGATGGCGCTGGCCCAGATCTGGAACGTCGACGGCCTGGGGCGGCATGCGCGAACGGTCGCGCCCTATTCTCATGGCCTGCGCCGCCTGCCGGCCTTCCTGCAGCAGTTGGAGATGGAGTCGAACGGCAAGCGGGTGCGCCGCGACGGTCGACCGGTCGACCGCCAGACCTGTCCGGTGGTGTTCGGCGAACCCGGGACCAACGGCCAGCACGCCTTCTTCCAGCAGATCCACCAGGGGCCGGACGTGGTGCCCGCCGAGTTCGTGGTGGTGAAGCGCGCCCACGAGGCCGCGTCGGAATCGCCCCTGTGGGCCAATGCCCTGGCCCAGGCCCAGGCCCTGATGCAGGGCAAGACCACCGAGGCCGCGCTGGCGGAACTGGCGGGCATCGATCCCGCCGAGGCCGACCGGCTGGCGGCGCACAAGACCTTTCCCGGAAACCGTCCATCGACCACGATCGCCATGGATCGATTGACGCCCGAGGCTCTGGGGGCGCTGCTGGCCCTGTATGAGCACAAGACCTTCGTCGAGGGGGTCATCTGGGACGTTAACAGCTTCGACCAGTGGGGGGTCGAGCTGGGCAAGGTCCTGGCGAAAGCGATCCTGAGCGACGTTCAGGCGGGCGCGCCGTCGGCCGGGCTGGACCCGTCGACGGCAGCGTTGCTGAGCCGCCTCATGCCCTGAGGCGGGTCAGCTTCAGTAGTTGCGCCAGCGCCGGTCGTCGCGGCGGTCACGCCGATCGTCGCGGCGATCGCGGCGGTCATCGCGCAGGATGGAGCGTTCGCGGCGGTCGTAGCCGTCGCGGCTGTTGATGCCGTTCTCGCGCTCCCAGTGGCCCCGATTGCGCCAGCAGCGGCCGTCGCGGCGGTATTCGCAGTCCGACTGGTACCCGCCGTAACCGCCATAGCTGCTGTAGGTCGGTCCGTAGCTGTATCCGTAGGACGAGCCGCCGTAACTGTAGCCGTTGTAGCGGCGGCGGTCGTCGTCGGACGCCGCGGCCCCCAGCGCGGCCCCGGCCAGGGCTCCGCCCGCGACGTATCGGCCGTCGCCCTCGCCGATGATCGCGCCGGCCAGTCCCCCGACTACGGCCCCGATGAGGGCGTTTTCGGCCGCGTCACCGTCGTCCCGGTCACGCCGGTCATAACGATCATAGCCTCGCCGGTCATAGTAGCCTTGGGCTTCGGCGGGCGCGGCCACAACGGCCAGGCCCGACGACAGGACTAGGGCAGCGGCCCCGGCGGCGAACAGACGATGGAACTTCATTGTGGCCCCTCCGGCATTCTCGATCGTCACCCCGGCGCGTGCTCGGGCGAACGGCGACTGACGAACACAATCTGTGACGCTGAAGCTGAATGGCCGGATCAGGGATCCGTTCATCTGCCGTTCATCGAGCCGGCGCGGCCTTGACGCTGTCGGGGCCGCGCCCTATCTGAGCGGCGCGTTAGCACTCGGGGGCTGCGGCTGCCAAAGCTCGCTTCCGGGGGCCGACTCGACCGTTTCAGAAAGCTCATCGGAGAACACACAGATGGCGTTTCGTCCTCTCGGCGATCGCGTGCTGGTCAAGCGCGTGGAAGAAGAATCCAAGACCAAGGGCGGGATCATCATCCCCGACACCGCCAAGGAAAAGCCCCAGGAAGGCGAAGTCGTCGCCGTGGGCCCCGGCGCTCGTGACGAGCGCGGCATCGTCAACGCCCTGGAACTGAAGGCCGGCGACCGCATCCTGTTCGGCAAGTGGTCGGGCACCGAGGTCAAGCTGGAAGGCGAAGACCTGATCATCATGAAGGAATCCGACGTCCTGGGCGTGCTCTAGCACCCGGCGTTTCGACCCCTTCTTTCCCTCGACATTCAGATTAGGAGCCGCCTCACATGGCTGCGAAACAAGTTCAGTTCTCTACCGACGCCCGCGAGAAAATGCTGCGCGGCGTCAACGTCCTGGCCAATGCGGTCAAGGTCACCCTGGGTCCCAAGGGCCGCAACGTCGTGATCCAGAAGTCCTTCGGCGCCCCGCGCTCGACCAAGGACGGCGTCTCGGTCGCCAAGGAAATCGAGCTGGAAGACGCCTTCGAGAACATGGGCGCCCAGATGATCCGCGAAGTCGCTTCGAAGACGAACGACAAGGCGGGTGACGGCACCACCACCGCGACCGTCCTGGCCCAATCCATCGTCCAGGAAGGCCTGAAGGCCGTGGCCGCCGGCATGAACCCGATGGATCTGAAGCGCGGCATCGACAAGGCGGTCACCGCCGTCCTCGCCGAGATCAAGAACACCTCGAAAAAGGTCTCCAACAACTCCGAGATCGCCCAGGTCGGCACCATCTCGGCCAACGGCGACACCGAAGTCGGCGAGATGATCGCCAAGGCCATGGACAAGGTCGGAAACGAGGGCGTCATCACGGTTGAAGAAGCCAAGACCGCCGAGACCGAGCTGGACGTCGTCGAGGGCATGCAGTTCGACCGCGGCTACCTGAGCCCTTACTTCATCACCAACGCCGACAAGATGGAGGTTCAGCTCGAAGAGCCCCTCATCCTGCTGTTCGAGAAGAAGCTGTCGTCGCTGCAGGCCATGCTGCCGATCCTGGAAGCCGTGGTCCAGTCGGGTCGCCCGCTCCTGATCATCGCCGAGGACATCGAGGGCGAGGCCCTTGCCACGCTGGTGGTCAACAAGCTGCGCGGCGGCCTGCGCGTCGCCGCCGTCAAGGCCCCGGGCTTCGGTGATCGCCGCAAGGCCATGCTGGAGGACATCGCCGTCCTGACCGGCGGCCAGGTCATCTCCGAAGACCTCGGCATCAAGCTCGAGAACGTCACCCTGGACATGCTCGGCAAGTCCAAGAAGGTCACCATCACCAAGGACGACACCACCATCGTGGACGGCGTCGGCGAGAAGGACGCGATCGAGGCCCGCATCGGCCAGATCAAGAAGCAGATCGAGGACACCTCGTCGGACTACGACAAGGAAAAGCTGCAGGAGCGTCTGGCCAAGCTGGCCGGCGGCGTCGCGGTCATCCGCGTCGGCGGCTCGACCGAGGTCGAGGTCAAGGAAAAGAAGGACCGCGTCGATGACGCCCTGAACGCCACGCGTGCAGCGGTCGAGGAAGGCATCGTCCCCGGCGGCGGTATCGCGCTTCTGAAAGCGACCAAGGCGCTTGAAGGCCTGACCGGCGACAACCCGGATCAGACCGCCGGTATCGCCATCATCCGCCGCGCCATCCAGGCCCCGATCCGTCAGATCGTCGAGAACGCCGGCGTCGAAGGCTCGATCGTGGTCGGCAAGGTGCTGGAAAACCCCTCGGCCACCTACGGCTTCAACGCCCAGACCGAAGAGTACGTCGACATGATCCAGGCCGGCGTCATCGACCCCGCCAAGGTCGTGCGCACGGCGCTCCAGGACGCGGCCTCGGTCGCCGGCATCCTGATCACCACCGAAGCGGCCGTGGCCGACGCCCCCAAGAAGGGCTCCTCCGGCGGTGCCGGCGGCGGCATGGGCGGCGGCGGCATGGGCGGAATGGGCGACATGGACTTCTAGTCCAAGCTCACGCCTACAGGCTGAACGAACAGAAGAGGGCGGGTCCGGAAACGGGCCCGCCCTTTTTCGCGCCATCAATGTTCTCACCGGGCCCAGCGCCGCCTGGGGCACGAAAAAGGGCGGAGCCTTTCGGCACCGCCCTTCGGTCGTCGTCGTTGAGGAACCGCGCCTAGAAGGTGGCGCGGAGGCCCAGGTTGTAGCTCGGGCCGTATTCGTGGATCTGGTAGGGGCGATCCTCATTGCCCTGATAGACCGCTTGGCGCTCGTCGGTGATGTTGGTGCCCTCGGCGAAGACCTGGAAGATGTCGGTGATCTGCCACGAAGCCCCGAAGTCCAGCGTGCCGAAGCCGTCGGCGACGATGGCGTTCAGCGGGTCCGTGACGGCGTTCGAGCCCGGGCTGATGTTGCCATTGGCGGTGAAGTCCGAGCGGTAGGTGTAGCTGAAGTGCACCTCAAACGGGCCGCGCTCGAAGAAGGGGCTGATCGAGAAGCTTTCGTCCGACACGCCTTGAAGGCCGGCGGTGGTGAAGATGCCCGGCGCGGTCTCGATCTCGGCCTCGGAGTTGGTGAAAGTGGCGCTGGCCGCGATGCCCAGCCCCCAGTCGAAGCGGTAGGAGGCCCCCATTTCGAAGCCTTCGACCGAGGCGTCGCCGATGTTCTGGGGACGGGTGATCAAGAGGTCAGCGGTCAAGGTCTGACCGGTCTGGGTGGCGAACAGGATCTGCTCCGTCCGAGCGATGCCGCCGATGAAGTCGGAGATGTCCTTCTTGAACACCGCGCCGTAGAGAGCGCCGAACTCCTGGAAGTACCACTCCAGCGAGGCGTCGTAGTTGACGGCTGTATAGGGGCTGAGGGTCGGATTGCCGCCCACGCCGGTGCGGGCGCTGGGTGCCGAGGCGTCGAGCGCCGCCTGGCCGTTCAGGAACACCTGGGTGATCAGGGAGCTGTTGGGAACGACGGCGGTGCGCAGGTCCGCTAGCGACGGGCGCGTCAGGGTGCGCGAGGCACCGAGACGCAGCAGCAGGTCGGGCCGCAGCTCGAAGTTCAGGTTCACGTTCGGCAGGAACTCCTCGTAGGAGCCCTCGAAAGTCTGCGGGTTGACGACCGTGGTGACGGCCCCGGTCGGCCCGCGGCCGGCGGTCAGCAGGGTGCCGCGGACCAGGGTGTCGGTGGTCACCCAGCGAACGCCGAAGTTGCCGTCTAGGGCGACGCCGCCGAAGTCCGTCGAGAAGTCCGCGCGGGCATAGAGGGCGGAAATCTCCTCCTCCACCCCATAGGACTGCTGCAGGTCGGCACCGGTGGCGACCAGGTCGTCGGACTGGGCGTTGGTGCCATTGTACTCGTTGGGCACGACGTAGGAGAGGGCGAACAGCTCGCGGTTATAGCTGAGACCGATCGGATACAGGTTGCCGATCGACCGGTCGAAGGCGTTGGGCGGCAACTGTTCGTTCAGATAGGCCGGCGTGTTCACGTTCAGGCCCGGGCGGACCACCATGTTGCGGTCGCGGCGCTGGTAGTCGCGGCTACGATCCGTGTACTGACCGCCCAACTGCACGCCGGTCCACTCGACGAACCCCCAGTCCCATGCCAGGTCGCGGCGAAGGTCCAGCAGGGCCGTGGTGTCCTCGTCAAGCGAGTTGGTGGTGCGAATGCGGTAGTTGGTGACGCTGGTCGAGGTGGGGCTGGAGAAATCCAGATTGGTCAGGACCGAGGCGTATTCCCGGTTGCCCAGGGGGTCGTCGCCGAAATCGTAGCTGTAGGTAAGGCCCGCCGGGTTCTCGGCGGTGGAGCCCGAGATGCGCTGCAGCGGCAGGCTGAGGTCTGACTTGGCTTCGGAATAGCTGACCGAGGGTGTGACGGTCCAGCCGAGCACATCCCATTCGACCTCGCCCTTGACGAAGAGGTTGGCGTGATCCTGCTCGGAGAACTCGGCGTTGCGATCGATGCGGCCGCCGTTGATCTGGCCGGCGTGCAGCACACCGTTCACGACGCGGGCCGATGAGGGGACAAAGCGAGTCGTGAAGTCCGAGCGGCCGCCGAAGGAGAAGCTGGTCCGGTCCTCGTCGATGACGTTGTTGAAGGTCGAATACAGGCTGTCGAGGCGCACCTTGAAGGTGTCGGTCGGCTGCCAGGACAGGCCGGCCATGCCGCTGATGCGGGTGCGCTCCTCGCGCTCCAGCGTCAGGACCACATCGTTGGGCACCGACACCGTGGCCCCGTTGATGGTGCGGTTGGTGTAGCCGAAGTGCTGCAGGCGATCGAACTGGACGTTGCGCGTCTGGGCCGAGACGCCGGCGATGATGCCGAAGGTGCGGTCGGCATTGCGCCAACCGGCCGAGATCGACCCGTTAGGCGTATAGTCCTCGGTCCGCTCCTCATAGTGGGCGAAGGCGCGATAGGCGGCGAAGGGCTGGGTCTCCAACGCATCGGCGGTGCGGATGTCGATGTTGGAGCCGATGCCGCCGTCGATCAGGTCGGCGGTGGGGGCCTTGGTCACAACGATGGCCGAGATCAGATCGGCGGGGATGACGCGGAACTGGAACTGACGGCCCGACTGGTCGGAGTTCCGAATGTTCTCGTTATAGGCGATTGGCGAGCCGTTCAGGGTCACCGACTGGAAGTTGGGGCCCAGGCCCCGGACGCTGACGAACTGGCCTTCCCCGGCCTCGCGCGAGATGGACACACCCGGCACGCGCTGCAGCGCCTCGGCGACGTTCACGGCCGGGAAGTTGCCGATGTCGGCGGCGGACACCGAGTCCGAGATGCTGTCGGCGCGCCGCTTGATCGTCAACGCGTCGGCCAGACTGGAGGCGAAGGAGCCTGTGACGACGATCTCATCCAGTTGCGTCTCATCCTCCTGGGGCCGCTGCTGGGCGGCGACCGGCGAGGCCGCGATCAGGCCGATGGCGGCGGAGCCGGCCATCAGGGCGGCGCGAGTTTGAATCTGGGTCAGGCGGATCATGAAATGTCTCCCGGTGTCATCGGGCACCCGCCGCCGGCCCCACGCCCGGCGATCCGTCCCCGAACGGCGTTGGGCGCTTAGCGGGACACGTCGACACATCTCAATGGAAACAATATCGGATCATGGAAAATTCACGTTTCTCACAAAATCGTCGTCGAACATTGTCAGGCCCATTGTGAAATCTCAGCGAGATTGTCACGGGTTGCTGTATTGGAGGGGTTGTAACCGCGCGGAGCCGCTGATGACCCTCGCTCGACCCCTTCTGACAATCGGCCTCTTGGTGATAAGTGCCTCGGCGGAGGCGCACGACCGTCATGGGCGCCGGCCCACAGCCATTGTACCCTTCGCGGCCGCCGCCGATCGACCGTCTGCGGACGATAGCGCCGAGCGTCGGTGGCTGGCGGGAGACCACCACGTCCACAGCGAGTTCAGCGTCAGCTATGCGCCGAATCCGGCCGGGCCAGAGGCCGCACCCCTGCCGGTCCGGGGCGGGGACGGCGTGAACTCCATACCCCGAAACGCCGTCATGGCCCGGCGCTTCGGTCTCAGCTGGATGGTCTCGACTGACCACGGCGGCCCCGACCACTCGCGAGTCAATGCCGAACAAGCCTACCCCGAATTCCTGGCGGCCCGGGCTGCGGCCCCCGAGTTGATCCTGTTCTATGGCATGGAGTTCGACACTCCGGGTGCGGATCATTCCAGCCTGATCATCCCTCGCACCGAGGCCGAGCGGGAGACGCTGTTCGATATCGAGAGCCGGTTCGCCAAGCGTGAGCCCTGGCCGGCCGACGCGGGGCGCGACACGGAGCCCTTTATGCTGGAGGCGTTGCGTCACATGAATACCATCGGAGACAGCGTCGCCGAGCGGCCCGTGGTGATCGCCAATCATCCTTCGCGATCAGCGCCCGAGATCGGCGTCTATGGCCAGACCGCGCCGGCCGAACTGCGCGACTGGAACGACACGGCCCCGCGGGTGGCCATCGGCATGGAGGGCGCGCCGGGCCATCAGGCGGACGCCCTGACGCGCGCGGGCGACCTCGACCCCGCCGGGATTCGTGGCATCTACCGCGCCGCCCCGACGATGGGCGGTTTCGACCAGATGACGGCGCGCCTGGGCGGGTTCTGGGACTCCATGCTGGGCGAGGGGCGGCGCTGGTGGGTGACCGCCACGTCGGACAGCCATCGCCACTACTCTGAGGGCGGCGATGACTTCTGGCCGGGCGAGTACGCCAAGACCTATGTCCAGGCGCGGGCCGACGCCGCAGATATCCTGGACGGTCTGAGGGAGGGCCGCGTCTTCGTCACGACCGGTGATCTGATCGCCGAGCTGGACGTGGTCGCGACCGGAGCCGCCGGCGAGGCGTCCATGGGCGGGGCCCTTGACGTCCGTCCGGGCGAGACGGTCGAGATCACCATACGTCTGCGCGATCCGGCGGCTGCGAATGCCGGAGGTCGGACGCCCCAGGTGCGGCGGGTCGATCTCATCGTGGGCGAGGTGACCGGGCCGGTCGCGGACCGCGCCGCTGACACCAACCCGACCACCCGGGTGGAACGGCGCTTCACGTCAGCGGACTGGAGCGTCGACGGCGAAATTCTGACCCTGTCGCATACGGTGGAGATCGGAACACGTTCGCTGTACGTCCGCATCCGGGGAACAAACGGGCAAGAGGCCGAGCCCGGTCCTGACCCGTCGGGCGAAGATCCGTGGGCGGATCTTTGGTTCTATGGCAACCCGATCTTCTTTACCGTGGTGCCGGCGTCGTGATCCCGTTTGTGACTCTTTGTCCATGATTCCTGCCGGGAGATTGCGTCCCGGTAATCGCTGACTAAGGTTCGGGCGCTTTTCAGGAAAAGGACAGTTCCCATGCGTCTTCGCGCCGTCTCGATCGCCGCTCTTCTGGCCGCCACCGCCCCTGCCCTGGCCTTCGCCCAGGCCCCCGCCGTCGCCGTGAGCAGCGCCGTCGCTGCGGTTCAGGCCGACGATCTGCAGGCCGCGCCGGTGGCCGATCTGGTGGCCGAGGTCGAGATTCCGTGGTCGCGGTTCACGCTCGACAACGGCCTGACGGTGCTGGTCCACGAGGACCGCAAGGCGCCGGTCGTGGCGGTGTCGATCTGGTACAATGTCGGCTCCAAGGACGAGCCGGCGGGGTCGACCGGCTTTGCCCACCTGTTCGAACACCTGATGTTCGGCGGGTCGGAGAATGCGCCGGGCAGCTATCTGGGGCGGATGCGGGCGCTGGGGCCGACCAATCTGAACGGCACCACCTGGTTCGACCGCACCAACTATTTCCAGACGGTGCCGACTCCGGCCCTGGAGCAGACCCTGTTCCTGGAAAGCGACCGGATGGGTTATCTGCTCGGCGAGGTCGGGCAGGATGTGCTGGATCTGCAGCGGGGCGTCGTCCAGAACGAGAAGCGCCAGAGGGACAACCAGCCCTATGGCCTGTTCGGCTACACCCAGCAGGACACCCTGTTCCCCGAGGGGCATCCCTATCGGCACTCGGCGATCGGCTCGATGGCCGATCTGGACGCGGCGAGCCTGGAGACGGTCAGGAACTGGTTCCGCGACAACTATGGTCCGAACAACGCCGTGCTGGTGCTGTCGGGCGACATCGACGAGGCGACGGCGCGGAACCTGACCGAGCGCTATTTCGGCGCGATCCCGCGCGGGCCGGTCAATGAGCCCGCCCAGGCCGATGTTCCCACGCTGGACGCGCCGGTGGAGATCACCCTGCACGACCGGGTGGCCAACACGCGGATCACCCGCAACTGGGCCGTGCCCGGAATGCTGAGCGACGACGCGGTGCCGCTGTCGGTCGGGGCGGCGGTGCTGGGCGGACTGGCCAGCTCGCGGCTGGACAACGCCCTGGTGCGCGGCGACGAGACGGCGGTCGGGGTGCAGGCGGGACTGCAGGCCTACCACCGCGTCGGCATCTTCCAGGTCTCGGCCAATGTGAAGGCCGGCGAGGACGCCGAGGCCGTCGGCGCGCGTCTGGACGCCGTCATGGCCGACCTGATCCAGAACGGCCCGACCGAGGAAGAGGTGGCCCGCGTGGCGACCCGGTACGTCGCCCAGACGCTGCAGAGCCTGGAACAGGTCAACGGCAAGGCCAACACCCTGGCGGAGGGACAGCTGTATGCGGGCGATCCGGACCACTACAAGCGCGAGCTGGAGGCCTATGCCTCGGTGACGCCGGCGCAGGTGCGCGACGCGATGCAGCGCTGGCTGACGCGGCCGGTCGCCTCCATCACCATCGCGCCGGGCGAGCGCGAAGCCTATGTCGAGGCCGCCTCGGCCCCGCCGGGAGCCACCCCCGTCCCCGCCCAGGAGATCCAGCGCGTGGCGCGCGACCCGATGCCCGAGATCGGCGAGGTGCCGGACCTGGACTTCCCCGCGGTCGAACGCGCCCGCCTGTCGAACGGCATGGAGGTCGTCTACGTCCAGGTCGACACCGTGCCCGTGACCCGCGTCGCGGTCGAGTTCGACGCCGGCTATGCGGCCGACCGGGCCGACCGCCTAGGGGCCCACAGCCTGATGCTGGACCTGCTGGACGAGGCCACGACCACGCGCGGCCCAAGCGATCTGGCCGAAGCGCAGGAGCGTCTGGGCGCGAACATCAACGTCGGCGCCACCATGGACCGGTCGACCGCGACCCTGTCGAGCCCCAGCGCCAACCTGGCACCGTCCCTGACCCTGCTGGCCGACGTGATCCGCAACCCCGCCTTCTCGGAGGCCGAGGTCGAGCGGGTGCGGGCCCAGCGCGTGTCCGCGATCGCCAATGAGCGGACCAACCCGACCGCCATCGCGTTTCGGGCCCTGCCGCCGCTGCTGTACGGGCCTGACAGCCCCTATGGCCGCGGGTTCACCGGCACGGGCGACGAGGCGACCGTGCGCGGCCTGACGATCGCCGACCTGAGGAGCGAGCACGCGAGCTGGATCCGGCCGGACAACGCCACCGTCTTCGTGGTGTCGGACAAGCCCCTGGCCGAGGTGCGGGCCGAGCTGGACCGGGCGCTGGGTGACTGGCGCGCGCCCTCGGCCACCAAGGGCGAGAAGCGGTTCACCGCCGATGTGCCGGCGTCTCAGCCGCGCATCGTGCTGATCGACCGGCCGCAGTCTCCCCAGTCGCTGATCTACGGCGGCCAGGTCCTGCCGCTGTCGGGCACCGACGACACCCTGACGCTGAACGCCGCCAACTCCATCCTGGGGGCCGACTTCCTGTCGCGGATCAACGCCGATCTTCGCGAGACCAAGGGCTGGTCTTACGGCGTGCGCGGCAACGTCAATCTGGTCGAGCACCAGGTGCCCTATTTCATCAACGCCCCGGTCCAGGCCAATCGCACGGCGGACTCGGTCGCGGCCCTGATCGCGCAGTACGAGCGGTTCCTCGAGAGCGACGGTGTCACCGCCGCCGAGCGGGACCGGGCCGTCGCCGGCAACACCCGGTCCCTGGCCGGTCAGTACGAGACCTCGACGCAGATCCTGAACGCTCTGACGTCCAACGCCCTGTTCGACCGTCCGGACGACTATGCCGAAACGGTCGCCAGCCGCACGCGCGCCCTGACGCCCGCAGAGATGGACGCGGCCGCCCGCGCGGCGATCGACCCGGACAACTTCGTCTGGGTCGTGGTCGGCGACGCCTCGGTGGTGCGTCCGCAGTTCGAGGCGCTGGGGATGACGGTCGAGGTCCAGCCGATCCCCTGACTGAACCAAGCGCGGCCGCAGGCATTGGGAGTCCGAAATCGGAGGACACCCAATGCCCGCGCGCCCGACCTGGCAAGGCCATCTGAAGCTGTCGCTCGTGACCTGTCCGGTCGCGCTGTTCACCGCGACCAGCAAGGCGAACGACGTCTCGTTCCACCTGATCAATCCCGAGACCAACAACCGCATCCGCATGGTGACGACCGATCCGGACACCGGGCCGGTCGAGCGGTCGTCCCTGGTCAAGGGCTATGAGGTGTCCAAGGACGAGTACGTGCTGTTCGACGAGGCGGACTTCGACAAGGTCCGGCTGGACTCGACCAAGACCATTTCCATCGACCAGTTCGTCGACGCCGACGACATCGACCGGCTGTACTGGGATGCGCCCCATTTCGTGGTGCCCGACAAGGGGGCGGGGGTCGAGGCCTTCGCCGTCATCCGCGAGGCGATGAAGACCCAGAACAAGGTGGCGATCGGCTGCCTGGTGCTGCGCGGCAAGGAGCGTCAGGTGGCGCTGGAGGTGCGGGGCAAGGGACTGGTCGCCTATACCTTGCGGTCCCACGACGAGGTGCGGGACGCCGAGGACTATTTCGACGACATCCCGACGGTGAAAGCCGACACCGACATGGTCGAGATCGCCGCCCGCATCATCGCCCAGAAGGACGCCGACTTCGATCCGACCAAGTTCCGCGACCGTTACGACGAGGCGCTCAAGGAGATGATCGAGGCCAAGCGCAAGGGCGAGGGTCTGGTCTCCGCCCCCGAGCCCGACGACACCAACGTGGTCGACCTGATGGCCGCGCTGAGGAACAGCCTGAAGGGGTCGTCGGCACCCGCGGCGAAGAAGGCTCCCGCGAAGAAGGCGGCAGCGCCGGCCAAGAAGGCCCCGGCGAAGAAGAAGGCGGCCTAAGCGGGCCTTCTCCCGCAAAGGGCGAAGGAAGCCGCGTCAGGCTTCTTCGGGGTATTTGATCGAGCAGCCGTAGGGTGTGGCGAAGGCGGTGCGGACCGGCCGGCCCGCCGCCACATCCTCCAGCGCCGCGCGCACGAAGTTGTTCGCGCCTTCCAGATCCTCGACCTTGTTGGTCGGGCGGTCGTCGATACCGCCCTCGAACACAATGCGGCCCTCGGCGTCGATCACCCGCATGTCGGGCGTGGTCCTGGCGTCATACAGTTTGCCCACCTCGCCAGTCGGATCCAGCAACAGGTGGGTGAAGGCGGCCGAGTGGGTCGCGCGATAGGCGCGCGCCGCGTCGCCCTCGATATAGCCCTGCTTGCCCGGTGCCGAGGACACGATGGTCAGCCAGACGACGCCGTCGGCCGTCGCCTCACGCTGCAGCGCCTGCATGGCACCGGCCGAATAGTGTTTCTGGACGTAGGGGCAGCCCTCGTTGGTCCATTCGATCACAACCGTCTTGCCGCGAAAGTCCGCCAGCGACCGCTGCGTGCCCTCGGCGTCGACCAGGGTAAAGGCGGGGGCCAGACCGGCCTGGGCCTCGATGGCCGTCGCGGCGGCGGGCGTCGCCGCGCTCTCGGCGGCCGGGGCCTCGGCCTGCTGACAGGCGGCCAGCGCCAGGGCGGCCAGGGTCGGGATCAGGATGCGGAACGAGGGTCTCATCGGGTCGTCTCCGTCGTCAGGGTTTCAGGATCCTCCGCCAAGCGCGTCGAGCACGACACCCTCGGTCAGAAGCTGCGGCAGCACCTGGGGCTCAGTCTCGCCCGGTCGATGCACCAGATACAAGGGCACGCCGGACCGGCCGCGCCGCTCCAGTTCGCCCGCGATGGCGTCGTCGCGGCGGGTCCAGTCGCCGACCAGATAGACGGCGTTCGCCTCCGCCAAGGCCTCGGCCACGCGCGGCGAGGACAGGGCGGCGCGTTCGTTGATCTTGCAGGTCACGCACCAGTCTGCGGTGAAGTTGACCAGGACCGTCCGACCTTCGGCGTTCGCGGCCGCCACGGCCTCCGGCGACCAGGGCTCCGAGGCGAGGGCGGTGGTGTTCTCGGCGGTGCCGGCCTCGACGCGGGGGGCCTGAACGGCCAGCACCGACAGACCGGCTGACCCAAGCATGGCCAAGGTCGCGATGCCGGTGGCGATCCAGCCGCCACGCCCGACGGCCATGGCGGCCTGCCCCTGGCCGAACAGCCAGGCGGCCAGGGCCAGCGCGAGAGCCGCGCCGAACAGCAACCCCAGCGCATCCGCCCCGGTCTGGTTCAGGAACACCCAGCCCAGCCACAGGGCCGCGCCATACATCGGAAACGCCAGCACGCCCTTCAGCCAGTCCATCCACGCGCCCGGCCGGGGCAGGCGCGCCAGAAGACCGGGCGACAGGCTGACGGCCAGATAGGGCAGGGCCAGCCCCAGCCCCAGCATCAGGAACACGATCAGGGCGAGCGGCGCGGGCATCAACAGGGCCGCCCCAAGCGCGAAGGCCATGAAGGGGGCGGTGCAGGGCGCCGCCACCACCACCGCCAGCACGCCGGTGAAGAAGGCCCCGACCCCGCCGGGCAGTCTCGACAGCGGCCCTGATCCGGCGGCGGACTGCAAACCCGCGCCGATCTGGAACACGCCGGACAGGTTCAGGGCCACGGCCAGCATCAGCAGGGCCAGCCCCGCCGTCACAGGCGGCGACTGCAGCTGAAAGCCCCAGCCCACCGCCTCGCCCGCCGCGCGCAGGCCCAGCAACACACCCGCGAGGACCAGGAAGGTCACCAGCACCCCGCCGGTGAAGGCGAGGCCGTCGCGCCGGGCCTTGGCCGGTTCATGCGCCGCCCGTGCCAGGGACGCAGCCTTCATGGCCAGCACCGGGAAGACGCACGGCATCAGGTTCAGGATCAGCCCGCCGATCAGGGCGAACAGGGCCGCCTGGGCGAATACGGCCCAGTCGACCGCAGGCGCTCCGGCCGCGCTCTCGGAGAGATCCAGGGCACCGCCCCCGCTCGCGCCGCTCAGAGGCGGGCCCGGCTCGGCCGAAATCTCCCAGGCCCCGGTGTCGGTGACCAGCACCCCGCCGACCGGACCCGTCAGGCCACCGGCCCGCATCCCGCCGCCGATCTCCAGGTTCAGGGTGACGCCGTCCGGCCCCCGTTCGCCGGGCTGGGGCGCCGCATGCTGGATGGCGCCGGTGTCGAACGGAAAGAACCAGGCGCGGTCGCTCGTCATGCCCGCCAGCGGCCCTCCCGTGGCGGTCAGGGTCAGGGTCTGACCGGTCAGGGTGGCGCGGGCCTCGATGCCCGCCGGGCGCGGCGCGGTCTCGACCACGGTCTGGATGTCGGCCCCCCATCGCGGGTCCAGCGGCGCGGCATCGGCCCGCACAGGCAGGTCGAGCTTCAGCGTCAGCTCGTCGGGCACGCACATCTCGTCGCTGCAGACGAGGAACAGGGCCTTGACGACCAACGGCAGGATCGTCCCCGGCCGCGCGTCCGACGGCACCTCGATCGGCACGGGCAGGAAGACCCGGTCCGAATATCCATAGTTCATCAGATCGGCGAGCCGCTGGCGCTCCGGCACCGGCCACAGGATGTCGCCCGCCGTCACGCCGACGGGCAGGGTCCAGGTCAGTGTCGTGGGCCCGCCGGAGTCCCCGGGGTTGCGCCAATAGGTATGCCAGCCGGGCTCGATCTGCTGGCGGATGGCCACGATCGCCGTCGAGCCCGGCGCGACCCAGGCGCTCATGGGCACCAGTTCCGCCTCGATCCGCACGGTACTCTGCGGCCCGGCTGTGGGGACAGGCGTCACCGCCGGCTGGGCGGCGGCGGCCGTGGCGAACAGCAGCGACAGGGCGACGAGGACGAAGGCGATCAGGCGCAAAGGACGTGGGTCTCCCGGCATGAGAGGGCCTGTCTAGCGTCCGCCGACCGCCCGCGCCATGGCGGCCCGACGCCGCGCCTGCGGGTTCGCGCCCGCACCTTCTCGGGTTACTGCCCGGCCGGAGCCGCCGTCACCAGAACTTCGGCGCGCCTGCGAAGGGGCTCCTCGACGCCACCGGGCGTGACCGCTCCGGCGTCGCCCCCCGCGCCGACCTCGAACGCGGGCGCCGGCCACCCGGCCGCCTCCAGCGCCTCGACGACGGCCAGGGCGCGCTGCCCCGAAAGGGTGAGATTGGCGTCGGCCGCGCCCGTCGCATCGGCCAGGCCGAGGACGCGGACCGAGCGGATCTCGCACCCCTGCAACTGTGTCGCCGTCATCCCGATGGCGGTCCGCGCCGCGTCGGTCAGGCCGGCCTGGTTCTCGGCGAAATAGACGTCGAACCGCTTGGGCGCGCAGGCGTCCGGTTCCGCCACGAGCGTGTCGCGCCCGCCTGTCATCGACGAGCACCCCACCAGGGCCATCGCCACCAGTCCGATCGCCGCCATGCCTTTGATCGATGTCATCGCCGTCTCCCGGCCCCGAAAGGGCCTGTCACGAAAAAGGGCGGCCCGCCTCTCGACGCGCCGCCCTGAAAACTCTTCGCGTTCAGCGTCCTAGTAGCGGCGCTGACCGTTTTCCCAATAGCACTCGTCCTGACGGTTGTCGTAGCAGTAGTAGTACTGGCCACGGTTGTCGCGGTAGCGCTGCTGGTTGTTGCGGTCCTGGTTGGAACCGCGGATTGCACCGGCCGTGCCGCCGACGGCGGCCCCGATGAGCGCGCCGGTTCCGGCGTTGCCCGAGCCGACGTTGTTGCCGATGATGGCGCCGGCCACGGCACCGATGCCGGCGCCGATGGCACCCTGGCGGACGGTCTCGTTGCTGTTGCCGTACGGGTCACTGGCGCAGGCCGTGGCCATGAGGCCAGCGGCACCGATCGCGATAATCGCCTTCTTCATAGGTTTGATCCTTCATCCCTGATGTTCGCCCCGTGAGCGAGAACGCTGGATTATGGCGCAGGTTCCCCGCCTATGCTCGCTCTTAACGATGACATAGAGTGCTTTGTTGGCCGCGCGAGGGGCGCGGAGGACGAAGCGTCAGTTCTGCAGGGGGTTTTGTACGATGCGTTTTCCTGAACCGGTCCGGATGGCCGAAGAGTCCACCAGCCCCGTCTGGGCGCGTTCCAAGCGCCGCAGCGGCGGAGGAGGCGGCGGCTTCGTCGGCCTGCTGGTGACGCTCCTGGCCCTGTTCGGCGTGTTGACGGCCGCCCTGGGCATCAAGGAACAGTCGCTGGCCGAGGGCGGGGCCCTGATGGACGGCTGGATCACCGCCGGCGTCGACGCCGTGCGCGAAGCCGCCGGACAGGCCCCCGAGGCCGCCGAGGCGGCTGCCGATACGGCGGGCGAAGCGGCCGAGAAGACCGGCGACGCCCTGGAAGCCGGCGCCGCCACCACGGCCGAAAAGCTGCAAACGCAATAGTGACGCTTGGCAGGAACGCCGCCGTCACCGGCGCGTTCGGCGGGGATGACCGACGCCCTGATGCCTGACGACTTGACGCCTGAGACCGCCGCGCCGCTGGACCCGGCGGTCGACGAGGTGACAGCCGAGCCGCGCGCGCTGACGCCGCACGTCGCGATTTCCCGCATCACGGTCCTGGTCAATCCCCTGTCGGGCTCGGTCGGGCCCCGGGCCTATGGCGAGGTCCAGGCGATCCTGGCCGACTATCCCTGCGAGGCCGAGGTGATCGAACTGGTCCCCTCGACCCTGGACGACCAGGTCGCGGCGGCGCTGGCCGCCTGCCCGGACGTGCTGTTCGTGCTGGCCGGCGACGGCACGGCCCGTGCCGTGGCGTCTCGCGCGGGCCATGACGGTCCCCTGATCGCGCCCCTGCCGGGGGGAACCATGAACATGCTGCCCAAGGCGCTGTACGGCACCACCGACTGGAAGGCCGCGCTGCGCGACGCGCTGGAGACCGGCTCGGCCCAGACGGTCTCGGGCGGGGTCGTCGAGGGCGAAGCCTTCTATTGCGCCGCCATCTTCGGATCGCCCGCCCTGTGGGCCCCCGCCCGTGAGGCGATGCGCACGGGCAAGCTGAGCCTGGCCTGGACCTATGGGCGACGGGCGCTGAAGCGGGCCTTCTCGGGCAAGATCCGGGTCGAACTGGACGGCGGAAAGCTGCGCCGCAGCGAGGCCCTGGTCCTGATCAGCCCGATGATCTCGCGCGCCATGGATGAGCCGGTCGGCCTCGAGGCGGCGGCGATGGACCCGCACGACGCGGCCCAGGCCTTCCGGCTGGCGGCGACCGCGCTGTTCAGCGACTGGCGCCAGGACCCCAGCGTGGTGACCCAGCCCGCGCGCCGTATCCGCATCCGGGCGCGGTCGCGGATCCCGGCCGTGCTGGACGGCGAGCCGACGCTGCTGCCTCACGACACCATGGTGCGGTTCATTCCCAAGGCCTTCCGGGCCCTGGCCCCGACGCCGCCGGTCGCCGAAGACAGCGTCTGATGGCCGAGGGTCGACTGTTCCAGTTTTCGGACGTCCACTTCGGGGTGGAGCACGGCCGCGCCTGCGCCGCCGCCCTGGACTATGTCCACGCCACGCCGTCGGACCTGATCCTGATCACGGGCGACATCACCCAGAAGGGCCTGCCGGAGGAGTTCTCGGCGGCGGCGGACTGGATCCGCGCCATGCCGGAGCCCCGCTTCGTCATCGTCGGGAACCACGACGTGCCCTATTACAGCCTGTCGGCGCGGCTGTTTCATCCCTGGCGCGCTTTCGAGACGGCGACGGGCTATCCTGCCCATGACGGCGAGTTCGTCTCGGATACGGTGATGGTCCGGGGCGTCGTCACCGCGCGCGGCTGGCAGGCCCGGCCCAACTGGTCCAAGGGCGTCATCGACCTGGATCAGACGCGGCGCGCGGCCGAGGCCCTGCGTCAGGCCCCGGTCGGAGCGCTGCGAATTCTGGCCTGCCATCATCCCCTGATCGAGATGATCGGGGCCCCGATGACCGGCGAGGTCAAGCGCGGCGACGCGGCGGCCCGCATCTTCGCCGAGGCGGGCGTCGACCTGATCACCTCCGGCCATGTCCATGTGCCCTTCGCCCTGCCGATTGATCTGTCGGATCGCTGTTCGTACGCGATTGGTTGCGGGACTCTGTCGCACCGGGAGCGCGGCGCGCCGCCCAGCTTCAACCAGATCGAATGGTCGGCGCACGAGATCGTGGTCACCGTCATCGCCTGGGACGGGTCGGCCTTCGCGCCGGCCGAGAGCTGGCGTCTGCCCCGTCGCCAGGACACGCGCCACGCCGAGACCGCGCCGGACCCTGCCCATGCCGGGGCCCGGGAGGCGGCGGCCGTCTGAAACGAAAACGCCGCGCCCTTTTCGGAGCGCGGCGTCTTTGGATGGTGGATCGTCGCGGGTTCAGCGCCGCGAGCGACGACCGTGGGAGGTTTCGGTGAAGGCGGCCGCGACCATGGTGGCCAGGGCCGGGTTCCTCAGAAAGATATAGCCCCCGGCGAGCGCCGCGACCGACCCCAGAATCGGCCGTTGGCGAAACAGGGTGAAGGCCCGAGCACCGAGGCCCTCGGGTGCCGCCTCTTCCTCTTCCTCAAGCGCACCGGCGGCGCCCAGGAAGACGACCGCCACGATCACTGCGACCAAGGCAAACAGCCCGGCCGTAATAGCCGCTGCGCCCAGCGGCGGCAGAACCAGCGCCAGAGCGTAATAGACCGTCGCCCCAAGCGCGACGACGGCGACGAAGGCGCAGCCGGCGACCACGAGGGCCGCCGACAGCTTCTTGACGACGCTCTTGCCAATCATCAGCGACGGCGACCGGCCAGCAGCAGACCGAGCACGACGCCGACGCCGAGTGCGATGGCGGTCGACTGGATCGGACGCTCCTGCACCCGCTCGGTGACGTAGCGCTGGGCTTCGTCGAACCGCTCGGTCGCGTCGTCGTAGTATTCGCGGCTGCGCACGCGGGCCTGGTCGTAATAGTCGCGCGCCTGCTCGCGCACGACCTCGGCGCGCTCGCGGATGCGGGCGTCAGCCTCGGCCGCCTTGGCGCGCAGGCGGGCCTCGGCCTGGGCGGCCTTGGTCTTCAGGCGCGCGGCTTCTTCGCGCGCGCCAACCTTCAGGTCCTCCTTGAGGGTGTTCAGGTCGTTCTTGATGTCTTCCCGAGCCTTGGTGGTCGCCATGGTGCGCGCTCCTTGAAATGTCAGCTTAGCCGTAAATAGAGGCCTCGTCCGCTGAACGCCACACCCCGACGGCGGTTCCGCTGCGATGCGGGATGGATGCCCCCGTTCCAGTCCGACCGCCGTTCGCCCGGTAAGGTTTCGGCAGGGTCTCCCTAGGCCTCCCTTAAACATTGCGGGTCAGAGTGGTGGCGTGACATTCGCCGCCACATCCTCACCCGTCGCCAAACTGACGCTCGCCGTCGTCACGGAGCCCGAGCGGGCCCAGGCCTTCGGGGGCGGGCCCGTGCCGGCCGGCGCGCGCGAGGACGCCGTGCGCGCCCTGCTCCAGACCGCCGCCGACGCCGGCATCGCCCAGATCGCCACCCGGCCCCAGGGCGATCAGGAGCGTTTGCTGGGTCAGGCCTGGCCTTTTCCTTCGCCTTTTTCCGTCAGCGTCCGCGCCGTCGCCCTGTCCGAGGGCCTCGACCGTGTCGAGGCGCGCGCGCGGCGTTCTCTGGAACGGATGGGCCTGCCGCGCGGCGACGTGCTGCTGGTCTCCGGGGCCGGCGATCTCGCCGGGGCCGACGGGCGGGCGCTGTGGGACCGGATGCAGGGCCTGAAGGATCGGGGCCTGTTTCGTCGGATCGGCTTTCTGACCACCCTGGAGGACGGGCCGACGCTGCTGGCGCGCAGGTTCCAACCCGACGTCGTGCAGATCCCCTGCAACATCCTGGATCAGCGCCCGGTGACGGAAGGCGTCCTGTCCGACCTGGCGGCGCTGGGCATCGACGTCCATGTCTCCTCGGTCTTCGCGCAGGGCCTGCTGTTCGCCACGCGCGAGACCCTGCCGTCGCATCTGGCCGGTCATGGCGTGGCCCTGTCGCGCACACGCCGTCGTCTGGCGGAGGCCCGCAGCGACCCGATGCAGGCCGCGCTGGCCTTCTGTCTCGGCCTGCCGCCGGTGGCCGCCGTCATCGCCTCGGTTGCCTCGGCGGCCGAGCTGCGCGCGGTCCTCGCCGCTGCCCACGCCCCCCGTCCCGACCTGGACTGGGCCACCCTGGCGCTGGAGGAGCCGGCCGCGCTGACGACCGGCTCCAATCGCCTGATCAGTAACGCAGCCTGACGCCCACATAGGCCGAGCGGCCCGGCTCGCCGTAGCCCAGCACCTGTTGATAGGTCTCATCGGCCAGGTTCTCGATCCGCGCGGTCAGGGCGACCTGTTGGGTCAGGGCATAGGCCGCATTCAGGTTGACCGTGACGAAGCCCTCCCGAACCCCGCCCGCATCGTCCTGATCGCCCTCGGCCCTCAGGGTCAGGGCGCCCGACAGTCGCTCTCCGGTCCAGCCCAGGGTCGCCGAGCCTGCATGTTCCGGCACGCGCAGCAGCCGGGCATCGGTGGTCTGGTCCCTCGCGTCGGTCCAGGCATAGGCCAGGGTCAGATCGAAGCCGCCCCCCAATGCCGCCCGGCTCTCGATCTCGATGCCGTCTGTGCGCGTCTCGGCGATGTTCACATAGACGGCGTCGAACGTGACGGGATCGAAAACATAGCTGATCTGGTCCTCGACGTTCAGCCGGTAGACTGTGATCCGCCCGTCCAGCCGCCCGTCGGGCGCGGTCCAGCCCAGGGCCACCTCTACGCTGTCGGCGGTCTCGGGCCTAAGGTCCGGAAAGGGCGTGGCCGAGAAGCAGAAGTCGCACACCGACTGGCTGACCGACGGCGCCTTGAAGCCGGTCCCCCAGGCCCCGGACAGGATGAAGCCTCCGTCCAGATCGAAGGCCGCTGATACCCGCCCGGTGGTCTCCGAGCCGAAATCGTCGGTATCGTCCCAGCGCAGGGCCCCGGTCAGGCTGAGACGCTCGCCGGCCTCCAACGACGCCAGACCGAACACCGACGTGGTGCCCAGGTTCTCTGTGTCGCCGGTCGAGAGGCTGCCTTCGGTGTCCTCCCGCTCGGCCCCGACGGCATAGGTCAGCCGCTCGCCCGCCGCTCCGTCCGCCTGCCAGCGCCAGACCTGGCGGTCGGCCTCGAAGGTCGAGGGGAAGCTGGAGATCGTGTCGCGCACGATGTCCGACGCCGACAGGCTGATCTGATGGGCCAGTCCCAGTCCCGCGAACGACAGGCGGGCGAAGCCGGACCACTGCTCGCTTTCGGTGGTGTCTGGGGTGTCGGCCAGGGCGAAGGCTGGCGCGGGGAAGCCGTCGATGTCGGCCTCGTTCCTCGACCATCGCACGGAGCCGTCCACCCGCGTGGTTGTCGTCAGGGCATAGCGGCCGCGCGCCCCGATCGTGGTGTTGTCGAACCCGTCGGCCTCGGTGGCGCCGTCGGCCTCGTCCGCCGCGCTGATGCCCTCGGTCGAGAAGCGCGAGACCCAGGCCCCGACGGCATAGGTGTCGTTGGCCACGCCCGCCGACAGCCGTCCGCGCAGGGTGTCGAACGACCCGGCCTCGGCCTCGGCGCGAACGCCGTCGACCTCACGCGTCGTGAAGGCGATGACCCCGCCGATGGCGTCCGACCCCCACAGCGACGACTGCGGTCCGCTCAGCACCTCGATCCGTTCGACGTCGCCCAGTTCGAAGCCGGTGAAGTCGTAGGCCCCCGAAATCTCGGCCGCGTCATTGACCGGCACGCCGTCGACCAGGACCAGGGTCTTGCCGGGCACGGCACCCCGGATGCGGACCTGGGTCGGGCCGCCGAAGGCCCCGGACCGCACCACCGACAGCCCGGGCACGTCGGCCAGGATGTCGGCGGCGAACACCGCGCCCCTCTGTTCGATGGCGCGGGCGTCGATGACGCGCGCCCCGGGCGTGCGCTGGGCGATCGCGGGCAAACGGGTCGCGGTCACCACCACCTCGGGCAGGGGATCGGCGATCAGGACCTCCGTGTCCTCGGCGAGGGCAGGACTGCACAGCGCGACGAGCGCGCTGGTGCAAAACAGCAGGCGTTTCATGGTTCAAGCTCCGTCGACCCGGCGTCGGCGCGCGCCCGGCGTGATGACAGCGACCAATCCGCCCGGACGCGACGCATCCGGACGGCTCCGAGATCGGGTCGCTTCGACGGAACGGCCTCCTGCCTGTGCAGAAGGGGTTGGTCCCACGCCTCTGTCTGGTCCCGGACAGCGGGCGAGCGACGTCGGCGGCCAGGTCTCCTGGCTTGCGGGTCGCCGGTCGCCGTCCTCGCCTTCCCGGACCCGCCGGAGCGGTCCCAGTGACGCCGGAGCGCGAGCCCCGGATCGGACGACGGCCTCGCCGCCTACAGTTGCGGGCACAGCCGCGGTGTTGGACCGCGTTCCCTTAACCGCCTGAACGGAATGTCGCAGGTGCGAAGCGGCGCGGCAAGGCGGGACTGCGGCCTTGAGCGCCGGGGCGCATTCCGTCACCCTGTCGCGACCCCATGAACGCCCCCCTGCAGCATCCGCCCAAGACCGACGCTCTCGAGGGCGTGACCCCCGTCATGGCGCAGTTCCTGACGGCCAAGGCCTCACAGCCGGATGCCATCCTGTTCTTTCGCATGGGCGACTTCTACGAGCTGTTCTTTCAGGATGCCGAAGTCGTGGCCGCCGCCATCGGCCTGACGCTGACCAAGCGCGGCAAGCACCTGGGCGAGGACATCCCCATGTGCGGCATGCCGGTGCATGCCGCCGAGGGCTATATCGCCCGGCTGATCCGCCAGGGTTTCAAGGTCGCGATCTGCGAGCAGATGGAGGACCCGGCGGAGGCGAGGAAGCGCGGGTCCAAGGCGGTGGTGCGCCGCGACATCGTCCGCGTCGTGACGCCGGGCACCCTGACCGAGGACAGTCTGCTAGACGCGCGCGGGGCCAACCGGCTGGCGGCCGTCGCCATCCGCCGGGGCCGCGCCGCCGTCGCCGTGGTCGAACTGTCGGCCGGGGCGGTAGACTGCGTGGCCTGCGATCTTGTGGACCTCGCCGCCACTCTCTCGGCCTTCCGCCCGTCCGAGGTGCTGGTCACCGACAAGCTGTTCTCCGATCCCGAGGTGCGCGAGGCGCTGGACGGCTCCGGTGGCGTGGTCCAGGCGCTCGCCTCCGCCGTCGCCGAGCCCGCCGCGGCCTCGGCGCGGGTCACGCGGCTGTATGGCGTCCAGTCGCTGGACGGCTTCGGGGCTTTCGAGGAGGCGGAGGTCTCGGCGCTCGGCCTGATCGCCGCCTATCTTGAGACGACCCAGGCGGGCAGGGTTCCGGCCCTGTCGCCCCCGCGCCGCTCCGGGCAGACCCGCTATCTGGCCATCGACCCGGCGACGCGGCTGAGCCTTGAGATCGACCGCACCCAGAGGGGCGAGCGCGAGGGATCGCTGCTGGCCTGCATCGACCGCACGGTCACCTCGGGCGGAGCGCGGGCTCTGGCCGAACGCGTGGCCCGACCGCTTCGCGATCCTGCCACCATCAACGCTGGGCTGGACGCCGTCGAGTGGCTGCTGGAGCGGCGGGGCCTGCGCCGAGATCTGAGGGGCGGCCTGCGCGCCTCCGCCGACGTCGCCCGCGCCGTATCCCGACTGGCGCTGGGGCGAGGCGGGCCGCGCGACCTCGCTGCCATCCGCTCGGGCCTGACCATCGCCGAGGCGCTGGCGGGCCTCTTCACCGTCTCGCCCGACCCGCTGACCGGGCCGCCCGCGCGCATCCTGGCGTGTCTGGATCGTCTGACCCTGTCGCCGGACCTGTCGCGGCTGATGCTTGAACTCGCCGAGGGCCTGGCGCTGGAGCCGCCGCATCTGGCGCGCGACGGCGGCTTCGTGAACCCGGGCTTCCGGCCCGAGCTCGACGCCGCCCGGGCGCTGAGGGACGACAGCCGCCGCGTGGTCGCCGACCTGGAGGCGCGCGCCGTCGCCGAGAGCGGCGTGCCGTTCAAGATCCGGCACAATGCGGTGCTGGGATATTTCCTGGAGACCACGGCCAAGCACGCTGAGCCCCTGTTCCGGGCCGGTCCCGAGAGCCCCTTCATCCATCGCCAGACCCTGGCCGCCCAGGTCCGGTTCACCACCGTTGAACTGTCCGAGCTGGACGCGAAGATCAGCCAGGCCGGTCACCGCGCCCTGGCCATGGAGACTGAGACCTTCGAGGCCTGGCGCGGGACCGTGCAGTCGCTGGCCCGGCCGCTCCAGGCGCTGGCCGAGGCCATGGCCGAGCTGGATGCGACGGCCGCCCTCGCCGAATGGGCCGAGGAGGTCGGCGCGGTCCGCCCCGTCGTCGACGACAGCCGCTGTTTCACGGTCGAGGCCGGTCGCCACCCCGTGGTCGAGGCGGCCGTCAAGCGCGCGGGCGATCCCTTCACGCCGAACGACTGCCGCCTGGACGGGGAGGGTGCAGGCTGCGCGCGGCTCAGTATCGTCACCGGCCCCAACATGGCGGGCAAGTCGACCTTCCTGCGCCAGAACGCGCTGCTGGTGGTGCTGGCCCAGGCGGGGTGCTTCGTGCCGGCACGGTCGATGCGGCTGGGTGTCGTCGACCGTCTGTTCAGCCGGGTCGGTGCCGGCGACGATCTCGCGCGCGGCCGCTCCACCTTCATGATGGAGATGGTCGAGACCGCCGCCATCCTGACCCAGGCGACCGACGCAAGCTTCGTGGTGCTGGACGAGATCGGGCGCGGCACCGCGACCTACGACGGCCTGGCCATCGCCTGGGCCTGCGCCGAGGCCCTGCACGACGTGAACCGCGCCCGCACCCTGTTCGCCACCCACTATCACGAGCTGGCGCGGCTCGAGGAGCGGCTGGACCACGTCTGCAACCTGTCCATGAAGGCGCGGGAGTGGAACGGAGAGCTGGTCTTCCTGCACGAGGCCGCGCCGGGGGCGGCGGACCGCTCCTACGGCGTGCAGGTGGCGAAGCTGGCGGGCGTGCCGCCGGCCGTCGTGGCTCGCGCCCGCGCCGTGCTGGATCGGCTGGAGAACGAGAAGGCCGCGCAGGGGAGGCTCGACGACCTGCCCCTGTTCGCCGTGATGGAGCCGCCGCCTGCGCCGATGAAGTCGGCCGTGGACGAGGCCGTCGCCGCGCTGGAGCCGGACGCGATGTCGCCCCGCGAGGCGCTGGAGGCGCTGTATCGGTTGAAGGGGCTGGCGGGCTCGTGACCGGCACGCTCGACGCCCGGCTCGACGCCCTCGTCGGCGGTCCCGGCGTGCGGCAGGCGGTGGCCGAGATGCTGCGCCTCCACCACGACGCCGCCCGCGAGCGGATCGCCGCCAAGCTCTCGGCCGGCCTGCCCGGCGTCGAGGTCGCCCGCCTCTATGCCGGCGCCGCCGACGAGATGCTGGTCGCCCTGTGGCGATTCACGACCGAGACCCTCTATCCCGCCCCCAATCCGACCGAGGCCGAGAAGCTGGCCCTGATCGCGGTCGGCGGCTACGGGCGCGGCGTCCTCGCCCCCTTCTCCGATCTGGACATCGTCTTCCTGCGCCCGTGGAAGACCACCGCCCGCACCGAGACGGTCGCGGAGTTCATGCTTTACGTCCTGTGGGATCTGGGGCTGAAGGTCGGCTCCTCCGCCCGGTCGGTGGAGGAGGCGCTCAGCCTCGCCCGCTCCGACATGACCATCCGCACGGCCCTGCTGGAGGCCCGGCCCCTGGCCGGCGACCCGGTGCTGGCCCAAGAGTTTCTGAGCCGCTTCCACGCTCTGGTCGCCGGTGCCGACCCGCGCGCCTTCATCGCCGCCAAGATGGAGGAGCGTGACACCCGCCACGCCCGGACCGGGGCCGTCCGTTACCGGGTCGAACCCAACATCAAGGACGGCAAGGGTGGGCTTCGCGATCTGAACGCGCTGTTCTGGATCGCCCGCGCCCTCGCCCCCGACAGCCCTCTCGGGGCCCGCGTGCTGGACGAGCTCCTGACGCCGCGCGAACGGCGCACCTTCGAGGAGGCGTTCGACTTCCTTTGGCGCGTGCGCTGCCACCTGCACCTGGCCGCCGGCCGTGCCGAGGAGAAGCTGACCTTCGACCTGCAGCCCGAGGTGGCGCGGCGCATGGGCTGGCGGGGTCGGGGCGACGAACCGGCGGTGGAGCGGTTCATGCGCCGCTACTTCATCGTGGCCCGCGATGTCGGAGCCCTGACCCGGGCCATGAGCGCGACCCTGGAGGCCCGCCAGCAGAAGAAGACCATGAGCCTGTCGCGCCTGATTCCGGGCCGTAAACGCAACCTCGGCGTCGAGGGCCTGATCGAGGACGGTGGGCGGCTGTCGGTGACCGGGCCCGAAGTCTTCGCCGATGACCCCGTCAAGTTGCTGACCCTGTTCGTCTGCGCCGACCAGCACGACCTCGACGTCCATCCTCACGCCTTCTCGGCCGTGACCCGTTCCCTGTCTCTGGTCACGCCCCGCCTGCGGCGCGACCCGCGCGCCACGGCCGCCCTGCTGCACATCCTGGCCCACGGACAGCGACCCTACCGCGTGCTGACCATCATGAACGAGGCCGGCCTGCTCGGCCGGTTCCTGCCGGAGTGGGGCCGGATCGTCGGCCAGACCCAGTTCAACATGTACCACGCCTATACGGTCGACGAGCACACGCTCCAGGCCATCGGCATCATCAACGACATCCAGCGCGGCAAGCTGACGGACGACCACCCGCTGGCGTCCGAGGTCATCCACCTGATCGCCGACGCCGAGGCCCTGATGCTGGCCATGCTGCTGCATGACGTGGGCAAGGGCGGCGATCGGGGCCAGCTTGAGGACGGGGCCATCTCTGCGCGCCGCGCCTGTGAGCGTCTGGGGCTGGAGCCGCGCCGGATCGAGATCGTGGTCTGGCTGGTGCGCCATCATCTGGCCCTCAGCGACTATGCCCAGAAGCGGGATGTGTCGGACCCCGCGACGGTCCGCGCCTTCGCAGAGCTGGTGGGCGATCCCGAACGGCTGCGGATGCTGCTGGTGCTGACGGTGGCCGACATCCGTGCCGTCGGGCCCGGCGTCTGGAACAGCTGGAAGGGCCAGCTGATGCGCAGCCTCTATGGTGCGGTCGAGGCCCTGTTCCGGGGCGAGGATCTGAAGACGGCCGATCCCTTCGCCGACCACGCCGCCCTCGTCGCTCGCGTCCAGGTCGAGGGGGCCGCCGCCGAGGCGCGCACCGGTGCCGCCGGTCGTATCGAACAGACGACCGAGATCGTGCTCGCTGCCCGCGACCGGCCCGGCCTGTTCGCCGACCTCGCCGCCGTGCTGGCCGCGGCCGGGGCCGATGTGACAGGGGCTCGCGTGGCTACCGCGCCCGACGGCACGGTACTGGACGTGTTCCAGGTCCAGGACGGCGCCGACCAGCCCTATGGCCAGTCCGAGCCGCGTCGCCTGACGTCCCTGATCCGCGCGCTGGAAGCCGCCGCCAAGGGAGAGACCCCCATCGCCCCACCCCCCATGCCCGCCGCATCGCCCCGCCGCGCCGTGTTCGACGTGCGCCCGGTGGTGATGATCGACAATGCCGCCTCCGCCGACGCCACGGTCATCGAGGTCTCCGGCGCCGACCGGCCGGGTCTGCTGGCCGAACTGTCGCGCACCCTGTCCGACCACGACCTGTCGATCCGCTCGGCCCATGTCGCCGGCTTTGGAGAGCGGGCGGTGGACAGCTTCTACGTCGCCGACCGAAAGGGTCGAAAGCTGACCTCGGAGCGCCTGCTGGACGAGGTCCATCAGGCGCTGGAGGCCGTGCTGGACCGAACGCCTGCGGCCCCCCAGGGCCGACCCATAACCGCCGCCCGCGCCAGCGCCCGCGACGTCTCCGACCTGGGCGTCCCGAAACCCGTTCCGTCGGCCCCGGAAGCGCGCTAAGCGCTGCTTTCGCCCCTCGCTTCGTGAGTTCGCCTTGAGCCTCGCCCGCAACACACTGGTTCAGGCGACCCTGACGCTGGGCAGCCGCATCCTGGGGTTCGGCCGCGACCTGGCCCTGTCGGCCCAGTTCGGCCAGGGGCCGATGATGGACGCCTTCACCACGGCGTTGATGCTGCCCAACATGTTCCGCCGCCTGTTCGCCGAGGGCGCCTTCGCCCAGGCCTTCGTGCCCATTTATGGCGGGGTGCGCGCCCGCGAGGGCGAGGCGGCGGCGGCCGTAACGGCGTCCGAAGCCCTGTCCTTCATGTTCGCCGTGGTCGCGGCCGTCTGCATCGCGCTTCAGGTCGCCATGCCCTGGATCATGCCGGTCCTTCTGTCGGCCTGGAAGGACGACGCCGGCGTCATGTTCGCGGCCACCACCGCGGCCCAGCTGACCATGCCCTACCTGGCCTGCATGACCATCGCCTCGCTGCTGTCGGGGGTGCTGAACACGGCCGGACGGTTCGCCCTGTCAGCCGGTGTGCCGGTGTTCCTGAACCTGTGCACCCTGGTTCCGCTGCTGGCGCCGCTCGTCATCGAGATGGACCAGACCACCGTGCTTCTGGCGACATCGGCGGCGGTCAGCGTCGCCGGACTGATCCAGATGGCGTTGCTGTGGTGGGGTGTGCGGCGACTGGGCGTGACCCTGCGGCTGGGCCTGCCGCGTCTGACGCCCGGCGTGTCGCGCACGCTCAAGCTGGCCATTCCCGGGGTCCTCGCCGGTGGCGCGCTGCAGCTGAACTCGGTGGTCAGCCAGCTGCTGACCGGCTCCAACGAGGGGGCCCGTTCGGTCCTCTACAACGCCGACCGTCTGTACCAGCTGCCGCTCGGCCTCGTCGGCGTCGCCATCGGCCTTGCCCTCGTGCCGCGCCTGACCAAGGCCTTCGTCTCGGGCGATCACGAAGGCGGGCGCAGGACGCTGGACGACGGCATCACCCTGTCGATGGCCTTCACCCTGCCCGCCGCCGTCGCCCTGTTCGTCATCCCCTTCTTCATCATCGACGCCACGGTGACGCGCGGCGCCTTCACCAGCGCCGACGCCGCCCGTACCGCCGATGTGTTGCGCCACTTCGCCTGGGGCGTGCCGGCCTTCGTTCTCGCGAAGGTCCTGACCCCGCCCTTCTTCGCGCGCGAGGACACGCGACGGCCCATGATCTTCTCCATCGCCTCGGTGGCCATCACAGTGGCGCTCGGCTCGGCCCTGTTCTTCGGGCTGGAGCGGGCCGGGACGGACGGCGTCGTCGGCCTCGCCGTCGCCACCAGCGTCTCGGCCTGGATGAATGTCGCGCTCCTGGGCGGCACCCTGCTGCGCGAAGGGACCTGGAGCCTGTCGACCCGCTTCGTCTCCCGTTTCGTGCGGGTGCTGGCCGCCAGCGCCGTGATGGCCGGCGTTCTGCTCGCCGCCGGCATCTTCTACGACGATCTCGCCCGCCTCTTCCTGGTCAAGGAGGTCGCGGTCCTGGCGGTCTGCGGCGCCGGGGCCCTTGTGTATGGCGCGGCCATCGTGCTTTTCCGCGCCGTCAGCCCGGCCGAGCTCAAGGCCGTGCTGCGACGCGAACCGGGGGCGCAGACCCCCGCCGGACTGGACTGATGACTGACACGACCACCGCCTATGACGGCCCGCGCCGCATCCTGTCCGGCATCCAGGCGTCCGGCGCCCTGCATCTGGGCAACTACCTGGGGGCGCTGAAGCGGTTCACGGCGCTGCAGGACAGTGGTGCGCCCTGTTTCCTGTTCGTGGCCGACCTGCACGCCATCACCGTGTGGCAGGACCCCGCCGTCCTGACCGCCCAGACGCGCGAGATCGCGGCGGCCTACATCGCCTCGGGCCTCGACCCCGCACGATCGACCATCTTCCCCCAGTCGGCGGTGCGGGCTCATTCCGAGCTGGCCTGGATCCTGAACTGCGTCGCCCGCCTCGGCTGGCTGGACCGCATGACCCAGTTCAAGGAGAAGTCGGGCAAGCACAAGGAACGCGCCTCGGTTGGCCTCTACACCTACCCCGTGCTCCAGGCCGCCGACATCCTGCTCTATAAGGCGACCGAGGTGCCAGTGGGCGAGGATCAGAAGCAGCATCTGGAACTGACCCGCGACATCGCCGCCAAGTTCAACACCGACTTTTCCGCGCCCGGCTTCTTTCCCCTGCCCGAGCCGTTGATCCAGGGCCCGGCGACCCGGGTCATGAGCCTGCGCGACGGCGCGGCCAAGATGTCCAAGTCCGATCCCTCGGACCAGAGCCGCATCAACCTGACCGACGACGCCGACACCATCGCCGCCAAGGTGCGCAAGGCCAGGACCGACCCCGAGCCCCTGCCCGAAACGCTGGACGGCCTGGCCGATCGGCCGGAGGCGAAGAACCTCGTCGCCATCTACGCGGCTCTGGCCGACATCAGCCGCGATCAGGTCATCGAACAGTTCGGCGGTCAGGGCTTCGGTGCCTTCAAGCCCGCGCTGGCCGATCTCGCCGTCTCCGCCCTCGCCCCCGTCACCGCGGAGATGCGCCGGTTGATGGACGATCCCGCCGAGATCGACCGCGTGCTGCGCGACGGCGCCGAACGCGCCGCCGCCATCGCCGACCCGGTGGTGGACGAGGTCAAGACGATCGTCGGCTTCTGGCGCGGCTGAACGCGCTTTTCGGACATCGCATGCGGACGAGGCTTCACCATGGCGGCGACGCGGCCTAGGTCTCGCGCATGGACCACCCCCTCGATCGCCCGCTGTGGAACGCCCTGACCGGACGCCTCTCCGACGCGGCTCTTGGCGACGCCCGGGCCGTGCGGATCGATCCCGAGGTCGGTGTCTTCGCCGCCGCCGCCGACGCGTCGCCCGACAGCGTCGCCGCCCTGACCGCCCTGTGCCGCGCCCATCCCGGGTCCGGTCTGGTCGAGCGGGAGGGTGGTCCGATGGAAGACGTCCTGCCGACCGGCATCGAGGTCGTCAGCCGCGCCGCCTGCGTCCAGATGATCTGCGAGGCCCTGACGCCCGCGCCCGACGACGGGCTGGAGGTCGTGCCTCTGGGCCAGGCCGACGCCGCCGAGATGCTGGCGCTCGCGACCCTGACGAAGCCCGGCCCGTTCCGTGCCCGCACTCACACTCTAGGCGGCTTCATCGGCGTGAAGCGCGACGGCCGCCTCGCCGCCATGGCCGGACGGCGCCTGCGGGTCGACGGTCACACCGAGCTGTCGGGCGTCTGCACCCATCCCGACTTTCGCGGCCACGGTCTGGCGACGGCCCTGTCGCGCCGCGTCGTCGCCGCCGTCCTGGCCGAGGGCGAGACCGCGTTCCTGCACGCCTATGCCGACCATGACGCCACCATCGCCCTGTACGAAAGCCTCGGCTTCAGCACCCGGGCCCGCGTCACCTATACCGTCCTGACCTGACCGGAGTGCCCGCCATGAGCGACCACATCGCCACCGTCGAATGGGTCCGGGGCGACCAGACGTTCTCCGACAACCGCTATTCCCGCGCCCACGACTGGACCTTCGATGGCGGAGCGGTGGTGCGCGGTTCCTCGGCCCCCACCAGCGTGGCTGTGCCGATGTCGGACCCCACCGCCGTCGATCCGGAGGAGGCGCTGGTGGCCGCCGTCAGCAGCTGTCACATGCTGTTCTTCCTCGCGCTGGCGGGAAAGGCCGGCTTCGTCATCGACCGCTATCGCGATGCCGCCACGGGCACCCTCTCGCGCGACGACCGGAGCCGGATGTCGATGACCGAGATCGTTCTGCGTCCCGCCGTGACCTGGTCGGGAGCGGAGCCTGGCGCGGCGAAGCTGGCGGACCTGCACGATCAGGCCCACCGCCTCTGCTACATCGCCAACTCGATCCGGGGCGAGGTGCGGGTCGAGCCTGCCTGAGTTCACACCGGCTTTCTTAGGGTAGAGGGGGCGCGACCGCCGTGTCTTCCAGCAAGGCCCCGAACCGCCGGATCGCCTCGTTGCACAGGGCGTCGTCGTAGCGCATCGGCGGGGCCGTCATCGGCTCGTCGAAGCTGTGGGTGCCGTCCGCGATCCAGGTCTCGACATCGGCTCCGCAGTTCCGGACCATGGCATGCACCCGCTCGGCGTTCCTGACCGTGGTCAGGTGGTCCCTGGCCGCGACCACGGCGAGGGTCTTGGGACAATGCCGCCACGGCCGCATCCGGTTCAGCGCCGCGACGCCGACGTAAGGGTAGGCCAGATAGGTCGCCTTCACCGCGTCCAGCGACACCCCTTGCGCGTCGGTCAGGCCCAGCGCCCCCGGCCGGTCGCGATCGGCGCTCATCGCCTCCATGATGCCCCAGCCCCCGTGGCTCCAGCCGGCCAGCAGCAGCGTCGAAGCGTGCACGTCCGGCCGGGCCGAGATGCCGTGGATCGTTGCCAGGATGTCGCCCGCCCGCTCCCATCCGCGCAGCAACAGGCCGGTGCAGACCGTGGCCATGGCGAACTGTCGGCTCCAGCCGCGCGGCGCATAGGAGTCCACGATGAACCCCCGCCACCCCCGCGCCTTCGCCGCCTCGGCATAGCGGGGCAGATGCCCCCGCAAGCCGCCGCAGCCATGAAACAGCAGGGCGGCAGGGCGGGGGCGGTTGTCATCGGGCCCGACGACCGTGACGTACGGGGCGAGCTGCGACCAGCGTCTGGTGAGGGAATCCATAAGTCCCTCTAGCCCGATCGAAGCGCCACCTTAAATCTTTGTCATGTTTCGCCAGCTACCTTGCGACGCCAGATACCTTGCGATAGATCATCGTCCGTCAAAGGAGGTGATCGGCATGCCCGAAACCATAGAGATCCAACTGAAGAAGGGGGTGCTGACGCTGTGCGTTCTCGCCCTCCTCGCCCGAGGCGACAGCTACGCCTACGAGATCGCCAGCCGGCTGTCCGACGCCATCGACATGGGCGAGGGCACCATCTACCCGCTGATGCGGCGGATGCAGACCGACGGCCTGGTCGAGACCTATCTGGTCGAGTCCAGCGCGGGCCCCTCGCGCAAATACTATCGGCTCAGCCCGGCCGGGCGCGACGCCCTGGCCGCCCAGTCCGCCGAATGGACCCATTTCGCTCGCGCCGTCGACGCCATCGTCACGCCGGTGCCCGCTCAATCCGCACAACCGGCTCAGGGGGAGCCCGCATGACCCGTCAGGAATTCCTTTCCCGCCTCCGCCGCGGCCTCGTCGGCCTGCCGACGACGACCGCCGCCGAGATCGTCTCGGACTACGAGACCCACTTCGACGACGGCATCGCCGCCGGTCGCACCGAGGCCGAGGTGGCCACGGCGCTCGGCGATCCCGACCGCCTGGCCCGCGAACTGCGCGCCGAGGCCGGGGCCCAGCGCTGGCATCAGGAGAAGAACCCCTCCGCCGCCGCCGCCGCCGTCTTCGCGGTGCTGGGGCTCGGGGCCATCGACATCCTGATCCTTCTGCCCATCCTGATGGGTGTGATCGGCACGATCTTCGGCTTCTTCATCGCCGCCATCGCCCTGTTCTTCTCGGGCGGCGCGGTCATGGTGGCCGGACCCTTCGCGGCACCTCCGGGCGGGCCGCTGGCGGCCATCCTGTTCGGCCTCGGCCTGATGGCGGTCGCCACCACGATCGGCGCGCTTCTGGCGATCGTCAGCATCTGGCTGGTCAACGGCCTCGTCTGGTTCGCCCGCCTGCACTACCGGCTGCTGAAGCCGGCGCTCGACTCTTCCAACACCTCGACCTCGGGAGCCATGGCATGATCCGCACCCTCTTCATCATCGCCGGCGCGGCGTTCGTCCTGTCGCTGGCCACGCTCGGCGGGGCCGCCGCCCTCGGCAGCCGCGACCTGGCCGGCAACGGCTGGTCCTGGACCTTCGTCGACGGCGAGGACGGGTTCCGGCATGGCAGCCGCGCCCAGGACCTGGGTCCCGACGTCACCCGCTCCGTCGCCTTCGAAGGCGGCGAGCGCCTCGAGCTCGATCTCGGCGCCGAGGTCACCTACGTCCAGGGCGCGGCGAACACCGTCGTCATCACCGGACCCCAGGCCGTCATCGACCGGGTCCGGATCCAGGGCTCGCGCATCTGGATGGAGGACGGCCCGGAGCGGGTGACCCTGCGCTGGGAGAACGGCTCGCTGAACGGCTGGTCGGACTCCGAGCGAATCAGCATCGTCGTCACCGCCCCGGCCGTGACCGCCTTCGACGTGGAGGGGTCTTCCGACGTCAAGATCCACGACTACGACCAGACGGCCCTGGCCATCGATCTGTCCGGCTCGGGCGAGATCGAGGTCGACGGCCGTGCCACGACGCTGGAGCTCGACATCTCCGGCTCGGGCGAGGCGGACCTGTCGCGCCTGGTGCTGACCGACGCCAATGTCGCCATCGCCGGCTCCGGAGAGGCCCGTCTGGGCCCCACCGGCCAGGCCGACATCTCGATCTCCGGATCGGGCGACGTGGAGCTGACCGAACAGCCCGCGACGCTGAACCAGTCGGTGTCGGGCTCGGGCGACATCGATGTGGTCAGCGTCCGGTCGGAGCGGCGGGTGTCCGACGTCCCGCCGGTCACCGTCGCGACCACTCGCTCGGTCGAGGTGACCGAGGGGCGGTGAGACGACCTCGGGTGTCCCTTCTCCCCTTGCGGGAGAAGGTGGCAGCCGAAGGCTGACGGATGAGGGGTGACACTCGGTCCAGCCGGTGTGGGTCCAGCGGATCAGCGGGTGTGTATCTCCGTACCCCTCATCCGGCCCTCCGGGCCACCTTCTCCCGCAAGGGATGACAGGTTCATACTAAGATGCTGGCATTATTCATCTTTTTGTGCCATAATTGTCTACACAAGCCCTGCACAGCGACGATAAATCAACCACTTACGCCGCCAATCTGCACGGTTTCTGCACAGAAAGGTGGGCCGTCATGGCGTTCATCGCGGATAAGGAAGAGCTGAAATCGGGTCTGGTCATCTTCCGCCGAACCGATGTCAGCCACCGCAACTTCTATTGCCGGGTCAAACTGCCCAAGGTCGACCGCTACAAGACGGTCTCCCTGAAGACCGCCGATGTCTCCCGAGCGCGTGACCTCGCCTTTGACTACGACGCGGACGTGCGGTTCCGCCTGAAGCACGACGTGCCGATCTTCAATCGGCCCTTCAGCGATGTGGCCAAGGAGTTTGTCGCCCATCAGGCCCGGCGCGCTGTATTGGGAGAGATCACGCCTCTTCGCGTCAAGAAAATCGAATCGATCATCAAGGCACAGTTGAACCCCTACGTCGGGACGACGCAGGTTCATCTAATCGGTCACGACCGTTGGGACGGGTATCCGGCGTGGCGGCGTAACATGGGCGAAGGCCGGATCGCGCGCCAAGGTCAGACGCGCGACCTTACAGCCGAGGAGAAAGCCGCTCAGGCAGATGTCGTCGATGCCCTCACCCAGGTCGTTCGCAATCGCCGGCCGAAGCCCGCCCAGGAGCGGGCCGATCAGCGCAAGTTGGACAAAGCGCGTTGGGTGTTCGTGAGCGATGCGACCATCGCCACGGAGATGTCAGTTTTCAGCGGGATCATGTCTTTCGCGGCGAGCAAGCACTACGTTCCTGCCACGCATCGTTTCGGCGGAAGACCCAAGCTTAAGACGGAGCGTAGGGACGAATTCACCCTCGAAGAGTACCGGAAACTTCACACGGTCGGGCGCGCCTGGATGAAGCAGGGCAAGCACGAGACGAGCCGCTGGTATCGAGAGGTCGTCTATAATTTCGTGCTCATCATGTGCAACACGGGTATGCGTCCGCCCGAGGCCAAGAACCTGCGCTGGCGCGATATCACGATTGCCAGGGACAAGGACGGCCGCGACGTTGTCGTCATCTACGTGCGCGGCAAAGGCAAAGAACGGAAGCTTGTCGCCCCGGCCAGCGTGGGCGAATACCTCGAACGCATCCGGAAAATCGGCAAAGCCACCAAGCCTGATGATCGGGTGTTCACCACGCACACCGGAGAGCCCAACCAGTCTCTCTACTCGTCGCTGATCGAAGGCCTGCTCGACGCCGCAGAGCTTCGCGAAGGCCCATCAGGAACGCCTCGCTCCACCTACTCATTCAGGCATACCTACGCCACGCTGCGCCTTAGCGAGGGCATAGATGTCTATCTCCTGGCCGAGCAGATGGGCACGTCTGTGAAGATGATCGAGGACCACTACGGGCACGTAAACACGATCAAACATGCCGACAGGCTCCTGCAAGGCATGGGGGGCTGGGAGCCGACCGGGATCGGCGGCGACCAAGCCAATACCAAATCAGATGCTCAAGCGAAGGCATCCAAAGCCGCAGCCACGCGCGACAAGGCTGCGCGGCCCGCGCAAACCAGCCGCCCTCGCGCCTAAGCTCTGCGCCTCAAGCAGCGCAGAGCTACGATCCCGTGTGCAGCCTGCACATCTTGGCGGGATCGCCTTCTTGATCCAATGCCGGTCGAGTTCGACCGCCCTAGTGCCACGGGTGTCTATCCCTCACCTATAGATTGTGGTCTGCTTCCTGATTGGAGGGGCCGATGTATCTCAGCCGAATTCGGATCAGGAATTTTCGTAACTTCAAGGACCTGGATATTGGTCTGACGAGGAACGCCGTCATCGTCGGTGAAAATCGGGTTGGGAAGAGCAATCTGATTTTCGCGATGCGCCTTGTGCTCGACTCCTCACTTGCTGACTCGGGTCGCCAGCTAAAGCTGACCGATATCTGCGATGCCTGCCACCTCGCTGATGACCCTGAAGTCCAAGTCGACCTCGACTTTCGGGAGTTCGATAGCGACAAGAACCTGCTCGCCCTACTCACCGATCACCGCACGGCTGACGATCACAACGTCGCACGCCTGAGCTACGTCTTTAGGCGCAGGACCGATGCGCCGATGCCCGCAACCTCTGATGCAGATTTTGACTTCAAAGTGTTTGGCGGCGGCGACGAAACCCGCCCTGTCAAAGCTGAGGTTCGGCGTCGGATCGCGCTCGATCTGTTGCCTGCACTTCGAGATGCTGAAGGTGAGCTCGGATCATGGCGAGGGTCGCCTCTCCGGCCACTGCTGGAAGAGGCCATTGGACAGGTTACGAAAGCCGACATCACGGCCATCGGGATCGATCTCGAATCCGCGACCAAGAAGCTCAAACAGCTCAAGCCCGTCGAGGAATTGGAGGAGTCGCTTCGCAAGCGGATCGGTGATCTAACGGGACCGGCTCAGGATATCAATGCACGCCTTGGTTTCGCTCCGACCGATCCCTTGCGGCTATTTCGTTCGATTGCGCTCTACATCGATGATGGCCGGCGCGGCCTCTCGGATGCGAGCGTAGGGTCGGCAAATCTCGCTTTGCTCGCCTTGAAACTGGCAGGCTTCTCTTGGCGACGGGCTAAGAATGAGCGGAACTACACCGTGCTTTGCGTCGAGGAGCCAGAAGCACATTTGCACCCCCACCTTCAGCGGACAGTCTTTCAAAAGCTGTTCTCGCAACAGGACGAGTTCCAAAGCCTTTTCCTAACGACGCACTCGCCAAACATCGCCAGCGTAGCGCCGGTGAAGTCGATGGTGTTGCTCAAGCAAACCGGCGACAGCGTCGTCGGGCACTCGCTAGCAGGGTTGCAGCTTTCCGCCGACGATTTCGAAGACCTTCAGCGCTATCTCCACACCACCAGGGCGGACATCTTTTTCTCGCGCGGCGTCATCTTTGTTGAGGGAGATGCTGAAGAAGCGCTTATCCCCACATTCGCGGCATCGATCGGACTGGACTTGGATGCTCTCGGCATCACGGTCTGCAATGTCGGCGGAGTGAACTTTACGCCGTATGTGAAATTGGCTGCGGCGCTCGGCCTTACGTACTCCGTCATAACGGATTGGGATCCGTTGGACGGAACCAAGCCTCCTCTTGGAAAAAAGCGCTCAGTCGATCTTGTCGATGCAAAGCGCTCCGCACTCGGCCAGGTTCTTTTAACCGCCCAGGAACGTGCGACCGTAGACGCCTACAGCGATGCTGATTTTCGGTCGGCACTGGCAGGCCAGAACATCTTTCTCAACAGCTCCACGTTGGAGGTCGAAATCGCGCAAACGCCTGCGCTGGTTGGACCGCTCGTCACGGTCCTTGAGGCTGAGAGTTTCGGCCCGACCCGTAGCGCTCGTTTGACTGCATGGAAGGGCGGTGCACCGGTCGTCCCAGAGCAGCTTCTGGCGATGATCGCGGATGTCGGCAAAGGCCGACTGAGTGGCAGATTCGCTAAGAAGGCTGCGGGCGTCGCGCCGCCAGCCTACATCGCGGCGGCTATTCAGGCGGCTATACCCAATGGCTGACCGACGCCTTTTTCAGGCGGCGCTGGATGGCTTGGCGGGTAACCCCGAGCAGGAGCGAGCAGTGGCGGCACAGGGCCACTGCGTGGTCCTTGCCGGTCCTGGAAGCGGCAAGACCAAGACGCTGACTACAGCGATGGCGCGAACGTTGATCGAGGATGTCCAGCCGCCGCGAGGTGTGGCGTGCATCACTTACAACAACGAATGCGCTATCGAGCTTGAAGAGCGATTGGGCAAGCTAGGTATCGAGCCGAGCGACCGCGTCTTCATCGGCACAGTTCATAGCTTCGCGCTCACACAGATCATCGGCCCCTATGCCCGCTGCGTCCTTCCAGACCTGTCTGGTGAAATCAGGATCGCCAGCCGAGAGCAGATCGATCAGGCCATACAGAACGCCTTTTCCGATAGGATCAACGATGGCGGCGACCCTGTCCGGCAGTGGCAGTTTGCGAGAGAAAAACGAATTCGCCAAGTCGATCGGACTCTCCCAACCTGGCGCGGACGAAACGTCGAACTAGCGGATTTCGCCGAAGCCTATGAAGTGCGTTTGCACCGGCAGGGCTTGATTGATTTTGACGACATGCCCTTGCTCGCTTTCAGGATGGTGCAGGCGCACCCGTGGATTGGTGTCGCACTCCAAGCGCGCTTTCCGGTGCTCTTCATTGATGAATACCAAGACCTCGGCCACGCGCTCCATGAGTTGGCCTCCAAGCTCTGCTTCGAGCATGGAATTCGGATGTTCGCGGTCGGTGATGCAGACCAATCGATCTACGATTTCACCGGCGCAAATCCGGCCCTTCTTCAAAGCCTGACCGAACGGGACGACGTCACCACAATCCGACTTAGATTAAACTATCGGTGCGGCACCAAGATCATCGGGGCATCGATGGCCGCGCTCGGCGAAGAGCGAGACTATTCCGGCCCGAAAGATGCGGTCGAAGGGCTGGTCGAATTCGTCTCCGTCTCTGGCGGGCTAGACGCTCAGGCTCGGCACGTCGTCGATACAATCATTCCAGCGCTTCGAGCGCGAGGCGTTCCACTGGAACAAATCGCAGTCCTCTACAGAACCGCCGCCCAAGGCACGTCCGTAGCGACTGCCGCCCAGGCTGCTGGCATCCCCATCGTGCGGGCCGACACCAACGCGCTCGTAAAGCGTAGCTCCAAGCTCGCGCGCTTTCTCGAAGCGTGCGCGGGCTGGGTTGTCGGCGGTTGGAAGAATGCCAACCCGCCTTTTCGACGGCTGGCCTTTGACGCTGTCTCCATCGTCTATGGGCGCGATGCATCGGTGGGCGAAGTCGATGCGATACAGTCAGACCTCATCGGCTTTCTGCGCGACTCTCTGGAGACCGCTCACACGACCAACTCTTGGGTGAAGGCATTTCAGAGCGCAGTGCTGGACGGCTGGAGAGCCCGTGCAAGGAGCGCAACGGACGAATGGGATGTCGTGGATGAGATCGTCGAGAAGACCGATCTTGTTCTTGGGCACGACATGCCTTTGAGCCACTTCGCTGGAAAGATTGAGGGCAGCGGCCGGCTCAATCTCAGCACCCTACACAGCGCAAAGGGGCGCGAGTTCGACGTGGTGATCCTGTTCGCCATGAACGACGGGGTGCTTCCCAACAAATACGATCACCAAAGGCAGGAGAAGCTACGAGAAGCGCGACGGCTCTTTTATGTGGGTGTCACCCGCCCTCGAAAAGAACTCTACCTCGTCTATCAGTCTCAGATGCATTCGCCTTGGGTGGCCGAGCTCTATCAGCGTGTAAGCGCCTAAGAAGGTGAAGGCCGAATGGCCCTCCTTTTTGCACGGGAGGCGAGGCATAATTCTGGGTATGAACACGCAAGAACAAGCTGACGAACTCGTCATTCCACCACCCGATGTGCTGGCCTTTTTTGTCCGCTTTCAACGGGGGATGATGCGCTGGAAGCAAGCCGCTCTTGCCGCCCAAGCCGGCGTTTCACTGTCAACGGTCCAGCGGGTCGAGCGCGGTGAATCCGTATCGAAAGAAAAGCTGGACAAGATCGGCTGCGCCCTGGGCCACCCGACTGGCGCCTTTACCGAACCACGCGCAAGGGCGTCAGACGAAGAAGCTCTTCAGCGCGTCGTTGAGAGCTTCGCTTGGTTGACCGACACGGTGCCAGTCGCAGTCTCGCCACTACGCAAGGAACCTCAACTGCGCGACGTGCTCGGATGCGCCAGCGCGTTCGTCGATTCGGACTTGGGTCCAGACGCCGACGAAGATCTCGCCGTCTTGCTAGAATGGATGGATTTCGCAAGTTGGATGGTCGCAACATCGGAAGGTCTGGTCACCCCTCGGCCTGGCCGCTCTTTCAAGAAGCGGGAGCTCTACGCCGACATCTTCAGGCATGTCCGCGACATGGAGCGGAAATACCGCGCCGTCTGCCTCATCGGAAGCTACGACGCGACGTCGAATGTCGAGCTTTTCAAGACCCTCAGGGTCGGCGTCGTTTCATTCAAATCGAAAGACAAGAACCCCGCCGCGGCGACGATTCCCGAGCTTCGCGCGCCGCCTCACCTCGACCTCCAGAAGAAGCTTCGACAATGGCTGGAAGGGCACGATTGATGGCCCGAGCCGGCCCCATCCTCGATAGGTTTTTGACCGCTTTTGCTGAAGAGTTGGGGAGGGCTTGTGCGCGGGCGATGGCGTTCGGAATCACTGCGGTGACTGTCATTGTCATCAGCCGCATCGGCGGCTGACTAGAACGCGAGTAGATCCCATGGCGCGCCCCCCACCAAATCAAACAGCACCTTCACCCCAAAGTCCGCACCGCCTAACTCAATCCGACTGATCCAGCGCGAGGATCGCGCTGCTGGCGTCCTTACCGCTGCCTCATGGGGCAATCGGCACGCTTATCGCTGACGCGCTATCTTGTTGATCGACGCGTGCCACTCTTGGCAGCCGACGCTGGCGGTTTACGACGCTCCACCGGCAGTTCCGATAGAATGTGGGCCGGGTGCACATCCAATCCCTGAGCTAGCTGAAATAGAACCGTCACTCCGAAGTTTGTCTCACCCTGTTCGATGCGGCTGATATAGCGCGAGTGCAAACCAGCACGATCAGCAAGCTCCTCCTGGTTCAGCTCGCGATCGAGGCGGAGCTGACGGATGCGCGCCGCCAAGGGCTTTAGATGAGTCTCTTTCGACACACCGACTGTGTCGCGTTTTCTACAGATCGACTGAACGCACGATTCGTAGAATTGTGATTTGCCACTCTATGGATCGTGTGATTCCTTTTCTACGGATCGGTAGAACGCCGATCGTTAGCGATGGAGCAAGGCAGTGAGCCACGACAGCAACTGGGCTGGGAATCTCGGGGGGCAAAACCCCCAGAACACCCAGCAAGACTTCAAGCGCAACGGCATGTCCGACAGCCAGGCCGCTGAAGCAGCTGCCGCCGCTGAGCGGGCGCGTCAAGCGCAACAGCAAAGCAGGAGCTGAACCACCTTTAACGGACCGGTCCGTCGGGCCGGTCCCCTTTCCTTCAGAGGGCGTCTGCCAATGAACAGAATTCTCGCCGTTGCGGCCATCGCGGCCGTGACGTTTGCGGCTGGCGCGGCGGTTGCGCAGAACACTGCGGGCCCGGAGTTCAACCGCTGCCAATCCCAGGCTTCGGAACGCCAATCGCGGGCACTCAGTGCCTGCCGTCCGGATGCCCGGAACCCGGACTCGTTCCAGCGGTGCAGGAGTCGGGCTGGGGAAAGCTATCAGCGCGACCTGACCCGCTGCCGCAATGCCTACGAGCGCGACCTCGCACGCGAGCGTGAGCGGCAACAGCGACAGCAACGTCGCGGCTACTGAAAAAGGGATCATGAATATGGAGAACGCCATCAAGGTCGTCGCCGCACTGTCCTTGGTCGGTGCCGGCATCTGTGCCTGTTCCGATCGGAGCGAGGCCCAACCGCCGCAACCGCGTGCGACAGTGGCTCAAACCGTCGCAGCACCGACAGCGCCGGCTCTGCCAGGGGCAGCCACGTCGCCGGCTGCTTTCATCACTCCGCAGGTGGCGGACTGGAGCGGACGCTACGAAGGCGACTTCGACGGCGGCAGTGGTGAGATCACAATTGCTCGCGACGGTACTCGTTACGTGGCTGAGATCGGCGTCTATGGCGACGGCGGCTGTGTCGGTGGGACGCGTGGCACGGGTGAGGTGCGCGGCGGGTCTTTCGTTTTTCAGTCCGTCTATGAGGATTACGAAGGGGTTCAGCAAACCTGCGAGGTCACGCTGACGCCGGAGGGGCGTCGCTTCACGACAAGGCCCCAGAACTGCTCCTACTTCCATGGGGCCAGCTGCGATTTCACGGGCTCAGTCGAGAAGGTCTCACAATGAGAGCTATCTCTATCGGATCAGCCCTAGCTGCGCTCGCGCTGGCTCTGCCCCCAACGGCCAACGCTCAGACACCGGGCTGGATGTTCGAAGGCGGCGCACCGGGGCGAGAGGCAGCGTCTCCGCCCCGGCCGCCAGCCTCTCCAGCGCCAAGAATGACCAGATGGCAGATGACGGGCCAAGACACCCGTGCCTACGTTCAGGATGGCCGGGAAGACCACGTGATCAACGTCTATTGTGATGGTGGGCTGCGCCTGATCAGGTACGCCGCCATTGATCGCGGTCTATTCATCGAGAGCGCTGAAGCCTACGCCGCACGCCGGCCCACCGGGCCAGGTTTCTCATTCGATCACCAAACTGGCCTCACATTGTATGCCTATTCCGCTCAGAGTGTCCTTCTAACGACCATCGCGTTGCGACGGCTGAGTGTGGACGGCGGCACCGTGTTTCAGTCCATCTTGTCGGCAGATCAGACCGACGCCCTACGCGCCGCATCCTACATTGTGGGCTTGAGCGGGCCGTTCTCCGTCGAATGGTCCGGCGACGGCTCGGCGCGCCGGATCGACGCCATTGTGCCCATGGACGGTGAACCATGCTGACCCACAGATCGCCGCTACTCATCGCGATGCTCGGCGTATTGCTTGCCGCTTGCTCCAGCGAAGCGTCATCCAGTTCCGGGAAGGCCGCCGTGCCGCCGCCTGAATCAACGCGAGTCGCGATGACTCCCACACCTGAGCAAGACCTCCCGCGCTCTGCGCCTGCCTTCGACTATGTCGGGCTGTGGGTGGACGATCGGGCGGCGTGCGGCGCGACCGACTACTACATGTATCTGGCCAGCGACGGGACAGCTTCGGCTTGGAACCAGACCGGTCGCTGGCGTGCGGCCCAGGACGGCATCCATCTCGATATGGAGGCGTCGGAAGACCACAACGGCGAGGTCCAAGACGCTTGGTCGCAAACGCTAAAGGTGGTCGTCGTCTCCGCCGACGAGATCATTCTCGGCGATCATGACATCCGGCATTTCCGTTGCTTTGAGCAGTAGCTACGGCAGGGGCAATGTTGGCTGTCGATACGAATAGGTCCGGCAAACCTACACCGACTGGAGTCAATGAAATTAGTTGCTGGCTCTCGACAGGCTGAGCGGAGCTCGGCAGGATTACCCGCGTCAATCGCCAGCGAGACACGCGTGTAGACCGATGGCTCCGAAACGTTACGGTTGGGATTGACCGCGAGCACGCCGATATGTCGGTCCGGGAAAAATGAAAGCAGAGACCCCTCGCGCTCCTAGTGTTCCATCCGCAGATGTTAAAACGACTCTACGTGTTGGTCCGCCCGAACCGTTACGCCGCGCTTCACTGGAGCGCGCAATAAAGTGGCTAGAAAGCCAGGCTAGGAAAGAGCACAGACTAAAACGTTATAGCCCTGTAGAGAAACCTACGATCATTGGCGATGAGTTGAGTTCTCGCCAACAAGGTCTCATGCAATCTGGTTTTTCAGGCCTAGAATCAACGCAACAGTTGATATCATTACTCAAAGAGCTTTATACTTTGGGTGATATGCGTCGAACTGGCGGACTTGCCGCCCTGTTGCATGAATGTAAAATACAGAACCTGTCTGAAGACGAAACGGCTTCCAGGATAGACTCGTATTACCTAATGCATGGAATCCAACTGGGATCCGAGTTCAATGAGAGCGCAGCCATAGCGCCCTCGGTAGCGCAGTTTCCAAATAAGCCAATCTACGCTGAGAGCGACAAGTCACGCGACCCGGTAACTTTCTACCGGGAGGAATGGGCAGACGAGATCGCCAACGGGACGATCACACAGGCACTGGTTCGATCTGTCGATCCGGGGTTGATCAAGACGATGCGCCAGTTCTGTGTCAGACGCCACCTCAACGCTTCCTCTGTTCTGCCTCCGCCAGCCGGCGGACCCCACCAAAGACCCGGGCCAGACGCAGAGCAAGCGATTGCCATGGTGCAGAACCGGCGGAAACGTGAGCGTGAAAGGATAGCCGCTAAGCGCGCTCGCTAGCACGTGTCATTGTTGCCAACATTGACACGTGCTGCTCGATTTGAGATACCTCCGGTGGGCACGCCCACGAAAGGAGGTGATTTCCGATGACTCATCCGCTGACCCAACAGGGCCAAAGCGACCGCCAAAACGGTCAAGGGCCGCGAACCGACCTCGGCTCCAACAGCCAGGCGCAAGACCGATACATGGAAGGCTACGGCACCAAGAAGTCCTAGCCGCCGACCAGGCCGCGCTCCGAAAGGCGCGCGGCCTTTTTTCTCAATGAAGGGGAGTGAAGATATGCCGTGCTTAGCCGACAAACACTGCTCCGCCTGCGGACGTCAGGTAAACAAGCGGCACGATCCCTGGTGGTCGCCAGTCGAGCCTGACGGCCGTCCTTGGACTTTCGGGTCGTGTTGGTTCTGCCGCGACGCCGAGGGCTGGACCACCCACTGACCGCCTAACGGTCGCATTTACATCAACATCGAAAGCCACGCGCCGGATGCCGTCCGATGCGGCGGCGGAGACATGCCTATGTGCTACGCACCTCAGCCTTGCCGCTATTGCACTCTCTCGGGCGGGATCGTCTGCGACCCGCCGCGCCCCCGTGGCGCCTGCCCTTTCTGTCGGGCGACCGGCCAAGACTCCAACTGGTCTGATGTCTATCGGATGGGCAACTGGCCTGGGGGGTTCAAATGAGACCCCACCCCCGGCCACGCTACTGTCCGTACTGCGGGCGGCATCATACCGATGTTTATCTGCCTGATTTGAGCGCCTTGATCGGCCTTGATAGTTCGCCGTCGATCCCGATCGGCTGCCGCCTCTGTGAGAACGGTCGCTACTGGCGAAAGTCTGCCTAGCCGGATGTAACGGGCGATCGCTGATCGCCCGTTACCAGCGCGACTCGCCAAACCCCAATCATCATCACTCCAACTGAGGAGGCTTTGGCATGCGCCAACAGCCACAACTTCATCACGGCCAAAGTTCAGCCCTGTCACGCCTGGGGTATGCCGCGCTCTGGAGCGGCCTTGTCCTCCTTGGTGCCATCGCGTTCGCTATAGGCGGCTTTCTCGCGATGATCGTCTGGTTGCCCGCCATCATCATTGCGGGCATCGCGGCCATTGTCTTCATCGCCATCGATCCCCGCAAAAACTGGAATGCATTCCGGAACTGGTGGGAGCGGCAAGGCGAAATCGCAACCGAGGCTGTCTCGCACGTCTCGACTTCGCCAACGCTCCTGGCTGAGCGCTATGCCGAGAGGGATGGCGGCGGGTTCTTTTTGACGATGGCGCCTGGCCGAAGGTGCGAAGGCCGCCGAGAACCCGCGATGCTGAGCCTGCGTGACGACCGCCACGTCACCCTCATTTGCGGCAGTCGAGGCGGTAAGGGGCGGTCGATCATTCTGCCCAATCTCGCTCGCTGGCACGGTAGCGCGATCATCCACGATCCGGCCGGCGAGCTTGTCGCGATCAGCGGCCCCCACCGACGGACTGTGCTGGGTCAGCGCGTCCTCGCGCTCGACCCGTTCGGCGTCACGGGCAGTTCGAGCGCCTGTTGGAATCCGTTCGACGAGATCCCGACTAACGACCCGTTTCTCGTCGAAAAAGTGCGCCTCGTCTCCGAAAGCCTGATCGAGCGAACCGGAAGCGACACCTACTGGTCGGATGCTGCGCGAAGCCTTCTGACGGGCGTCATCCTGCATGTTCTGACCGCCGCAACGCCGGAGGCGCGTAACCTCTACACGGTGCGACAATTGCTCACGGACGGCACCCCTGACGCCGTCTGGCACGCGATGCAGAACAACGACGCTCTAGACGGGCTTGTCCGCCAGTACGGCCAAGAGAATGCCAGCCGCGAGCCCAAGGAGCTGACGAACGTCCTCCAAAGTGCGCGCATCGCGACGGACTGGATCGACACCCCGGCGATGCGCCAGGTCGTGTCGCACTCCACGTTTCGGATGATCGATCTGAAACGCGAGCGCGTCTCGCTCTACCTCGTCCTGCCACCAGGGCGCGGAGCGACCTTCAACAAGTGGCTGCGCCTTCTGTTCAACATGGCGTTCGACGCCTTTCAGGATCAGAGCGTCGCGAAGCCGGACGAGGATGTCTTGTTCGTCCTCGATGAGTTTCCGCTGCTCGGCAACATGGAGCGGATCAAACGCGCCGCAGGCGAGGCGGCGAAGTTCGGCGTCAAGCTCTTCATCGTGGCCCAGGACGTCGGTCAGCTGAAGGAACACTACGGCGAGTTCTGGGAAACGTTCGTCGCGAATTCCTTCCTGCTGATCATGTTCGCGAACAACGACCTCGCGTCCCTCGAATACGCATCCGCTCGCGTCGGCAAGGGATGGTTCCAGAAGATCGTCACGACCGTCTCGTCGGGCGAGAAGGGCGGCTCCAGCACCGCGACCTCCCAAGAGCTTCAGGACATCGCCCGTGCGACGGACATCAATCGCCATGCGTCGCGGCAATCCGGCGAGGCCTATTTCTTTGTCGCTGGCTTGAAGCCGTGGCGTCTCCAGCGCGCCAACTACGACGAATGGGGGTTCTTCGAGGAGCAAGGCACGCGGTGCCCTGCGGTCGAGCGCCTGACCGTGGAGGCGCGTCATGTCTGATGAGCGCACCACGACCCGCTTCACTCAGGCCGATCTTGATCGTCTTGACCAAAAAATGCGGACGCCACCACCACCGGCGATGCATCTAAGGCCATCGCCCGGCGGCATGATCCGGCGTGGAGGTGACGGCCTTGCGAGAGATTACCAGAACGATTTTCGGGCCACGATCTCACGCGGGTTGAATCACCTCCCGGCCGACCGCGCCTATCAGCCCGGCTCCGACCCTCGCTTCACGCGTCGCGATCTGGACCGGGATCGCTGAGGAAGCATGTCTCCCTATCTCGCCATAGAAAACGGCGCGTGGTCCGAATGGATCGCGCGTCGCTATCGTTTTGCGCCCGACTCGGTGCATGGGTGTGTTGTCGATCGATTGGCTGTGCTCGTTGCACCCATCTCGATTTCCCTTGCAAATTCAGCAACTTTGAGTGTATACTGTGCTTGTAGAGCGCACCTATGGGTTGGGTCACCCAACCCGTGCGCTTTGGCAGGCCGGTGGCCTGCGCAGGACGGCCCCGGCCTCCCGCACCCTGACGGTCAGGACGTCTGCACCCCTGAACCCCGCTACAGGCTGACGAGCATCCTGAAGCCGTCCTCACGGACGGGCTCGCGCACCTCGCGCAAGCATCTGTCGCCTGCCGTTTCACTCGCCGCCAGAAAGGGGACGGCCGATGGCGATCTATAGCTGCAACGTATCGTCGGTCGGCAGAACGACGAACGCTCCAGGCGTCGCAGGGGTGCACTTGGCCTACATTTCCAGGCCAGGCGCAGACCCGGTCGTCGCATCGCACATTATCCCGTCAGACCCGGCAGCCGCCCGCGCGTGGATGGATCGCGAAGAGGCGGCCTCTCGGGCGAATGGGCGCGTTATCTCCAAGGTGATGATCGCCCTGCCTCGCGAGCTCGATAACGCGGGTCGCATCGATCTGACGCGCGACTTCATTCACGCCATTGGGGGTGACCGTGTCCCGTGGTTCTTCGCCATCCACCAGGAAGGCAAGGATGCGCATAACCCGCACGCTCACATCGCTATCCGTGATGTGGATATCGAGACGGGCAAGCGTGTCCTTCGTCTATCTGACTCGCCGCGCGACCGTGAACGTGACGGCCTTGAGCCCAACGCCGTGAACTTCGTCCGGCGCGTCTGGGAAGACCGCGCCAACGCGGCCTTGGCGCGTGCCGGCGTCGCCACTCGGATCGACCGCCGGACGCTCGAAGCCCAAGGCATCGAGCGCGAGCCGACCATTCATATCGGCCCGGAAGCGGCGCTCATCCACCGGCGCGTTCAAGAGCCGACGTCCCGTAAGCGCGTCACGGGACGCGGCCGTGAGATCGACTACCCATCGATCGATAACGGCAGAAGCCGCGTCGACCGCAACAACGAGATTATCGATCGTAACCTGGCGCGAGATGCGCGGTCGCCGCTTCTCGAAACCCGGGTCTGGGCGCAGTTCGAGCGAGGGCAGCGCGCGCTCGACACTCGGCTTGAACATGTTCTCGCCGAACAGGCGCGCAAGCGCACGCGTGAGGAACGCGCTCAGAAAGCTGTCTTTCGGACCCGTTGGCGCGACCTCAAGACGGCCCGCCGAGAAGACTACCACGCCCGTGTCACCGAACAGCGCGGGACGCTCACCCTGCGGGTTCGTGACTTGCGCGAACGCCAGGGCCAGGAGCGACTGGCGCTACTGCGCGAGCAGACGGGTTTTTGGGCAAGGCTGTGTCGGGCCGTCGATATCACCGGTGGCACGCGACGGAAGCACCAAGCCACGAGACGTGCGCTTGCCGAGAAACATAAGGCGGAGCGCGCGGACCTAGCACGCGCGTCGCGCGCGTGTTGGATGGCCCTCAAGCAGGGTGTCGCCGAACGATTTGCGCCGCAGGAAGATCACCTGTGCGCTTTGCGAAAAAGCGCCCTGTCGGTTCTTCGCGACATGCATAGCCGCGCGGAGACGATGGCCGACGGCAAGCGTCAGCTTCGGGCCATGCACCGCGAACAGGAACGGCTGCGCACCGAAGAGATGCTTCGGGATCTTCGCGCCAAAGCACGCGCGCGGGACGATGCGCCCAAACTGACGAAGCCGACCTCATTGGGGGCACCGAGCGCATCGCCGAAGCCTTCATTCGACGGCCTCTCAAAGAAACTGATCGATCGAACTGCGCCCCCGAAAAGGCGTGATCTGGGGCGTGATCGAGGACCGTTGCGGGATCGATGAAAGGCCGGCCAGAATCGCGGTGCGGAGATTAGCGCGCCTATTCTCCGCAAGACTTGCGGAGAATATCATTGCGTCTGCGGAGAATATCAGGCATAATCTCCGCAGGAGATGCGGAGATTATGCCGACCTACATTCACCAGCGCGACGAGTGGCCCGAGTTTAAATGGGACATCGACACCATAGCCGAACCGCTCGCCGCCGTCTCACGACGGCAGGGCCGGCTCATCGGTCGAATGGAAGCGCTCGGCTTCAGCCTGCGTGAAGAGGCCGTCCTGCGCACGCTGACGCAGGATGTTCTGAAGTCCTCCGAGATCGAAGGTGAAGTCCTCGACGCCGACCAGGTGCGCTCTTCCATCGCACGCCGTCTCGGCATGGACATCGGCGCGCTGACACCCGCCGATCGCAACGTCGAAGGCGTCGTCGAGATGATGCTCGACGCCACCCAGAACTACGACCAGCCGCTCACCACTGAGCGCCTGTTCGGCTGGCACGCCGCGCTGTTCCCGACCGGCTATAGCGGCATGAGCAAGATCATCGTCGGCGACTGGCGCGATGATCGTGACGGCCCCATGCAGGTTGTCTCCGGCGCTATCGGCCGCGAGAAAGTTCACTACCAAGCTTTGCCGGCACCCGAGGTGCCCGGTGCCATGGACGTATTCCTAGCTTGGTTTAACGACAAGCCCGCCATCGACCCCGTCCTCGTGGCGGCGGTCTCCCATCTCTGGTTCGTCACCATCCACCCGTTCGAGGACGGCAATGGACGCTCAGCGCGCGCCATCGCCGACATGGCGCTCGCGCGCTCGGAAGGCACGCGGCAACGCTTCTATTCCATGTCGGCGCAGATCCGCCTTGAGCGGAACGCCTACTACGACACGCTGGAGCGCACCCAGAAGGGCGACCTCGACATCACCGACTGGATTGCATGGTTTCTCGCCTGTCTCGACCGTGCCTTCGACGGCGCGGAGGAGACGCTCGCCGCCGTCCTGCGCAAAGCGGACTATTGGGAGGCTCACGCCCCCCAGGCGATCAATGACCGCCAGCGCCGCATCGTCAACGCGCTGCTCGACGGGTTCGAAGGTAAGCTGACATCCTCGAAATACGCGAAGATCGCGAAGGCTTCGCAAGACACCGCGACCCGCGACCTCAACGACCTCGTCGCCAAAGGTATGCTGGTCAAAGACCCCGCAGGCGGTCGCAGTACGAGCTACTCGCTCGCCGCTCCGCCAGTCGATTAACCCGCCTTGATGCAGAGAGCTATTCGCTGCAGACGATCGTCATATCGACGTCGATGGTTTCTTTGAGGTAGGTGAGCGCTGCCGCAAGCACCTGCGATTGGTCGGCCGTGCGAGCCGCCTTCGACAAGCCCGGTTGCACGATTAAGATCTCGGACCGCACCGGTTTCGTGCGGCTGACATTCAGCAGTTGGTTCAGGTCCGCCGCCGTACCGGCGATGAAGCGGCTCGGACGGGCGTCAGTGCCTAGAGCATCGTCGCGCTTTTTGATGTGCTTTACGAGCTGGTGGAAGCGACCGTTCCATTTCGTCGATCGGATCGCTTGCGAGCTGACTTCGACGACGTCCTTGATCCGCTCGCCAGGCGTTGCGCCGCCCGCAAACTTACAGTGAACGAAGGCTACGCGAATGCGGTCTTCTTCCAGCTTCACGCAGACGAGGTCCGCAGCTTCGCCGCTCGCATCGTCATCGAAAATGATGTCGAAGCCGTCATCCAAGAAGTGCTTCGCAGCATGCATCTGGATGGATTCGTCGCGGATTTTTCCGCCCTTCCACATTGTCTCTTTTGTAAAGTCGACCCCGGACCAATCCCACGGTTCGAAGCGGTCTTCAGCGATCGCGAACTCTTGCGGATTATTGGGCTTGATATGGAGATTGGCATCCAGTTCGGTGAGGTCGATAAATCTGAAGAGAGGCGGCCACGAGTTGAACGATACGTCGAGGGGGGTAGGCGTGATCCGTCCGATCTTGACGGTCACGCGCTCGCCCGAGGTTTGCGTGACTGAGAAGCCATTGGCTCCACCAAGCGCGAAACGGAACTTCGCCCACTGCCCGCTGCGGGCCTCCACAAGCTCGAAGTCGATTGCGTTGGCGGTCCGATCAGCTCCGATCAACGACAGGTCGAAGGTCAGGCTATTTTCTTCTCGCGCTCCCTGAACGAAAGCAATGCGCTCTTCCGACTCGCGCAGCATTTCGAGAGGCCATTCAATGCTTAGCACCTCCGCTTCAGGGAGGGTCTGCACCTCGGTCGGAATCAGGACGTTTGCGAGCAAGTCCTTCATGTCGATGGAGTTGTCGCGAAGCTTGTCGCCGACGCTTTCGCACCAATCGTTGAAGCGAGGGATTGACCCCTGTTCACGCGACCAAACACGGCCCTTGGCCGAGCAGCCGATGGAGATTTGTTTGCCTTCCTCCCAGCCGATGCCGCTCAGATTCGACTTTGATGCGCCGGTGGTTTCCGACAGGCCGAGGGCTTCGGCGACCTGAGCGCCGGTATACATCGCGTAGGAAAGGTTGCGGCGACCATGCTTCTTCAGGCCGATGTTCTGGAAGAGCAGACGAGCAATCCGACCCAGGGATCGGAAGATTGTCTCGCCGGTTATGAGGTCGCCCGCACCGACCGCTTTCGCGACGGCTTTGAAGTCTGAGGATTTGTCGCTCGACGAGAGATACAGCAGCTTTCGTTTGACGTCGTAGTGGAGCACGAAAAGCGCCCATTGGCGGTCGCGCACCGACTTGGACCGCGTCCATTTGATGTACGGTTCAGCCACCGTAACAAAGAAAAGCGTGTTCGACTGTGCGTGGAGCCAAGCCCGCTCCACCGCCAGCGTGTCCGGCAGCCCCTCGTGGAATCTCTTGGGCTGAAAATCCTTGGCTTCGTAGAAGAGCGTGCTGAGCGTGGGGCGGAGCAACTGTCGGGAGATCGCAGTATCCCGATCATCCTCGTCGCCCACGATTGGCTTAGCTTCCTGGAGAAACTGAACCAATCGCGCATGATCCTTGGCAGCGGCCGAACTCATCTCGCTCAGCAATTGGTTCCAATCCGCGTCCTCGCTGTAGAGGCGCTCCAGCGCACCGGAGACGTTCGGGTCGGCGATGTTGGCGACGATCGTCGCGTCGCCAATGCTATCGCCGGCGCTGCGGGTGAATCGCCCCGTGAACTGCAAAAGGATCGCGAGGCTTTTGTGCAGATCGTGGATGGCAGCGATCTTTAGCTCGGGCAGGTCGAACCCTTCGCCAAGCATGTTCACGCACACGGCGATTCGGTTTCGTCCCGCTCTTAGATCCTCAATGAGCGCCCCCACGTTGCTCATTTTCGAGTGGATGAGCACAGGCGCCATTTCCGGGGCGAGCTCAGCGTAGAGCGCGTGAATCTCCTTCGCGCGGGTGATGTTCCTACACCGAGCCATCATCAGATGGTTAAGCCCTTCGCGCCGGTCCCGACGAAGACGGTCTACGGCGAGTTCGGCGACGGCGCGATCCGCCTTGGCAGGCGACGGCTCGTAGATCGGCTCGAACGTGATGGGCTTGAAGTACTTGTCTTCCTGAGCACGCCGAAGCGGGTAGTTGTAGAGCACTTGGCCATCGACCAAACGACCGTCCCGCCGGAACGGCGTTGCCGTGAATTGCAAGACCGGTTTACCGCGAAACGCCTCTCGGAATTTCGACCAGCTCGAAGCCGGAATGTGGTGGGCTTCATCCACGAACAACACGTCGATACGTTTGGCGATCTCTTCATACAGATTGAAGCCTTCGACCCCGGCAGTTTGCTCTGCGCTGTCGTCGTCCTCGTCCTCGACTTCCTCGTCGATCGCCGCTTTCGTCGTGTCCTTGAGGGCTGCCATCGTCGTAATGACAACGTTGCAGCGTTCAAGAACGTCGAGGTCTTCGACTTTAGTTGGTCGTTTCGTGATGATGCCGACGAGAGGGTTGCCGGCCCCTTCCGCTAACGCGCCGAGCTTTCTCAGCAGCCCGAAGGTCAGAAATTTTCGGGCTGTCTGGGATCGCAAAGCGTCGGTCGGAACGACTACGAGAATGCGGTCCTTATCGTAGGCGGCCAAGGTCGAAAGCATCGTCTCGGTCTTACCCGTGCCGGTGGGCATGACGATTGTGCCAGGCTGGTCAGACAGCGACCAGTGAGCGCCGATAGCGTGAAGCGCCCCAATCTGCGGCGGACGAAGTCCCTCGTCGCCAGGTGCCACGACGCCTTTGTCGTCAGCACGTTCGACCTTGAAAGTGAATCGCCCGCGCCAAGTTTGGGCGCGATCGGCGACGACACTTGACCAGCCGCTCGAAGCGGCGTCGGTTTCAACTTGCTCGACTGCCTTGTGGCTCTGCCAACTCAGCCTTCCATCGGCGGCTTGATGGAGAACGCCATCCACATCCGCCGGACGATCGATCTTCTTGCGCGTGGTGACGATCACAATCTCACCTGACGGCAAGACGTAGCTGCTCTCCTTAGTTCGCGCCGAGATCGTCACCTCACCATGTGGCGTCGCTTTGACTCTCTCACTTGTTCGCAACACCAACTGCATCGTGCCCGCCCCCGAGGAGATCGGTCCGTAGCTCAATTGGGGGATGTCCAGCGTAATGGGCTGGTCGAACAATGTGGCTTGCGTCATCTCACCTCTTGCGGGCCAGGCACAACTTTTTGGGGTCTCATTTCACCGCACCAGATAAGGTAGCGCTTGTTGCTTGCTTTTGGAAGTTCTTGTTGTGTTCTGACATTTGCAGCGCACATACCACTTGCGGCTTCGGGGAATGAACGTCTGGCACGGGCCCGTCCGCGTTCAACCCAACTCGCTTCCTCCGCGCTCTCGCGCTCCGTGCAGCCCCGTTCCCCTTGCGGGGCGCTACGCGGGGTTTGATCGCGGTCTCTAACCCGCGCCGGCCTCTCCCCATGAAGCCGCGGAATGGTCCGCGGCATCCAAAAGGAGACCGCCATGACCACCCAACCAAACCTCTTCGGCAAGAAGCCCACCCACCGCCTGTTTCGCGTCGTCGGCGAAGGCGAGAAAGCCAACTGGACCGAGATCGGTGCCGCCTGGCCAAACAAGGACGGCCTTGGCTTCAGCATCAGCTGCGATGCCATGCCCCTTTCGGGCCGGATTGTGATGCGCGCCATCACCGAGCGCGCGGCGGTGGCGGAATGACCGCCGAGCGCGTCATCGAAACTCACACCTTGCTTTGGCGGGGTGTGAGTCTCGAAATCACCTTCGAGCGCGACTGGCTTGGCATCGCGTCCAAATACGACCTGGCAGCGTCACACCTGACGGTCACGGCCATTGAGCCGAAGCGTGCGCCGCTACCGATCACCGAGACCGGTTACCGCTCGCATTTCCTCGGCTTCGAGGACATCGATCAGGTCGGCGGCCCGGTGGCCTATGTTAAAGCGTGGCTTGATCACATGGCGCAATCGCGAGAATGGATTGACCACCAGCAGGCAAGCCGCCAGCTCTCACTCTTCTGAAACGCGGATTTGTGCAGGCTTAACCTGCACAAATCCTACACAGGTAAAATGACCCCCGAAAGCGCGTTATATATCAGTATGATATCTAGCTTATATCTCTCGGGAGGGGAGAAGGAAATGTGCGGGTGACGCCGACCCTTCCCCTCCCTATCTTCTCCCTATGACCGTCCACGTTCCCCCGCCGCCGCTGCTCGAAACCTCCGGTGTCGATCCGTCCGAAGCTCTCTCCATCCTCCAGACTGCGCTCCGCGGCGCCGACGACGGCGAGCTGTTCCTGGAACGCTCCGAGCTGGAATCGCTCGTCTTCGACGACGGTCGCCTGAAGTCCGCCGCCTATGACGCCAACGAGGGCTTCGGCCTGCGCGTCGTGGCCGGAGAGACCTCCGGCTATGCTCATGCCAACGAGATCAGCGCCGCTGCCATCCGCCGCGCCGCCGACGCCTCGGCCCTGGCCAAGTCGGGCCACGCGGGTGTCACCGCCGAGGGCCCCCGCGCCACCAATCAGCGGCTTTATGAAGCGGTCGATCCGCTGGCCTCGCCCGCCTTCTCGGACAAGATCGCCCTGCTGCAGGAGATCGACGCCTTCGCCCGCGCCCGTGACCCGCGCGTCGTCCAGGTCTCGGCGACGCTGGTCGGAGAGCGCCGTGCGATCCAGATCCTCCGGGCCGATGCGCTGAGCGTTGACGACGTGCGCCCGCTGGTTCGACTGAACATCTCCGTCACCGTCGAGCGCGACGGCCGCCGCGAGAGCGCCTCGACGGGCGCCGGTGGCCGCGCCGGTTTCGAGGCTTGGATCCAGCCCGCCCGCTGGCAGGCCCAGGTGGACGAGGCGATCCGCCAGGCCCTGGTCAACCTCGACGCCGTCGACTGCCCGGCCGGAGAGATGGACGTGGTCCTCGCCGCCGGCTGGCCCGGCGTCCTGCTGCACGAAGCCATCGGCCACGGTTTCGAGGGCGACTTTCACAGGAAGGGCTCGTCCGTCTTCACCGGCATGATGGGAAAACGGGTCGCTGCGCCCGGCGTCACCATCGTCGATGACGGTTCCATCTCCGGTCGCCGCGGATCGCTGACGGTCGACGACGAGGGCACGCCGACGTCGCGCACCGTCCTGATCGAGGACGGCATCATGGTCGGGCTGATGCACGACCGGCAGTCGGCCCGACTGATGGGTCAGGCCGCGACCGGCAACGGCCGGCGCCAGTCCTTCGCCCACATGCCCATGCCGCGCATGACCAACACCTTCATGGAGAACGGCGACGCGTCGCGCGCCGACATGATCGCCTCGACCAAGCGCGGCCTCTATGCGGCCAACTTCGGCGGCGGCCAGGTCGACATCGCCAACGGCAAGTTCGTCTTCCAGTGTACCGAGGCCTATCTGATCGAGGACGGCCGGATCACCGCACCGGTGCGCGGCGCCACCCTGATCGGCGACGGGGCGACCGCGCTCACCAAGATCGAGATGGTCGGAGACGACTTCGAGTTCGACCCCGGTGTCGGTGTCTGCGGCAAGGCAGGGCAGGGGGTGCCGGTCGGCATCGGCCAGCCCTCGCTGAAGATGGGCGGACTGACGGTGGGTGGGACGGCGGTCTGACGCCTGCGACCGGTCCCGGCCGCGCGTCAGACCAGGGCCGTCAGCCGACGATGCGGCGCCCGAGCAGCACCGGCACGGTCATGGCCAGCAGAACGACGTTGGTCAGGGCCAGACCCAGATCGAGGCTCGCCGCGTGGATCGTCAGCATGACCGCCTGCAGCGCGATCAGGCCCGCAGACGACAGCAGCAAAGGCCACCGACCCAGTTTCCACGACGCCAGTGGCGACAGCAGACCCAGCGCCAGCACAACCTCCACCAGGCCGAGGCCGCGCACGAGGCTCTCGCTCGCATAGGCGGGCCAGGTCATCAGGGCGACCAGATTGTCCATCGGCTCGCTGATCTTGGCGTAGCCGGCGGCGAGGAAGAACATCGCCACCCATCCCTGCAGTGTCCACAGGGTGAGGTTGCGATAGTTGGCCCTCAGCCGGAGCTGGGCAGGGGTCAGGGCAGCGCGCGGCGCCGGCGTCAGGGTGATGGACATCGAACGATCTTGAGTATGCCCCGGGGAGGGGACGTTTGTTTTTGTAACAGTCACTAGATCAGATCGAGTGACCGCCCGTTCAAGGGGTATGGCAGAGATAAAGCGACTTGTCATCAGCTGAAGACATCAGTTGATGACTTATTGTTTCCGGCGGCCTCGCGGCGACCCTCCGCACCTTGCCGGGGGCGTCGAGCGGCCTTGTGACAGCTACGGGGCGTTAGCGTGGCAGTATGCATACGATGCGTTAATCCCGTGTCTCCGATGACCGGTGACACGGGATAGACGCGCGGGCGCCTCCGGTTTCGACAGGCCGGTGCGTGCCGCGGGTAGGCCATGTCGAACCTCAGTCCTGGCCAGCCGAGGGCCTTGGCGGTCCGACCTTCGATTTAGCCGGATCGAGCCGCCCCGGTCGCCTCGATCCGCCCCAGCTTCGCGTTGAAGGCCGACCAGTCGTCCGCCGCGTCGATTGCCGCCCAGATCGCCTCCACCTCGTCGATCAGCAGGTCCTCGGGCGGGGCGGCGAAGATGGAGTGCTCCAGACGCTCGGGCCGATCCGGCTCATGCTCGAACAGGGCGAAGCGGAAGACGTCGAAGGCCTCGCCCAGATAGAGCTTGCCACGCGGACCGGACAGGGCGCGGGCGGACGACGAAAAGCCGGCGAACCAGTCGTGGAACAGCGGCTCCCACCCCAAGGCTTCCCCGCTTTCGCGCAGCAGGGCCAAGGTGGCGTCGAGCAGCCTCTGATCCGCCGCCTCGCCGAGGCTGAGCACGCCCAGCCGCTCCAGGAAGGCCGCGCGCAGCTCGCGGATGTAGGCGGGACCGAAACCGTTCAGCGCCTCGGTCAGGGGCTCGGCCTCGGCCACCAGCTTCAGGCAGCCGGCCAGCTGCGTCAGGTTCCAGAACACGGCCTCGGGCTGGCGGGCGAAGGCATAGAGGCCCGAATGGTCGAAATAGGCGGCGGTGAACCCGGGATCGTAGTGGGGCAAGAAGCGCCACGGGCCGTAGTCGAAGCTCTCGCCCGTGACGTTCAGGTTGTCGGTGTTCAGCACGCCGTGGACGAAGCCCGCCGCGATCCAGCGGGCCGTCAAGCGCGCGGAGGCCTGAACGATGGCGTCCAGCAGGCCCGGAGCGTCGCCAGCCTCGACCTGCGGGTGATAGAGCGACCGGACGTGCTCGACGAGGATCTCGATCTGGTCGGCGCGGCCGAAGAAGGCGGCGCGCTGGAAGGTGCCGAACCTGACGTGGCTATGCTGGAGCCGCACCAGGACCGCCGACCGGGTCGGCGAAGGCTCGTCGCCCCGCTCCAGCGCCTCGCCGGTCTCGATCAGGCTGAAGGCGCGGCTGGTCGGCACGCCGCGCGCCTCAAGAAGAGCGGCGGCCAGCACCTCGCGCACTCCCCCTTTCAGAGTCAGACGACCGTCGCCCGCGCGCGACCAGGGCGTGGTGCCCGAGCCTTTTGTTCCCAGGTCGAGAAGGCGACCTCGCAGGGCGCTACCGCTCGCTGATTGAGCCGGGAGGACTTCCCGCATCTGCGCCGCCAGGAACCCTCGCCCGTCGCCGAGGTCGGGGTTGTAGTTGCGGAACTGATGGCCGTGATAGCGCATGGCGATCGGCCCGGGCTGTCCGGGCAGGGGTTCGAACCGGCCGAAGTGGGCGATCCATTCGGCGTCGGTCAGACCGTCCAGACCGACGGTCGCCGCCGCCCGATCGTTGCGAAAGCGCAGCCGGGTCTCGGGAAAGGAGGCCGGGCGCACAGCGTCGCCGAACTCGGGCCCGAGGGCGAAGAAGGCGGGCTCGGGACGGTGGTCGGCGCTGACGGGCATGATCGGCAGATGCGGGCTGCTCGCGCGATAAGCAACCGGCACCGCGACAAACGGTTGAACCCTTGGCTCCGCCGGGTATTGTCACGCTCAGAGATCAGGCGGGGCCCCGGCCCCGGCCAGGCTGGCGCTGCGACCCTCGCGGCGAACCCGGTCCGGCGTCCGTCGATAACCGGACGCCACGTGTAGACCCCCAACGATCCGGAGGCCCGCCGTGGCGAAGAAACTGACGCTCGACTTTCTGAAAACCGAGGCCGCCTCCGGCGCCTTTCTGGGGCTGGCGGCCGTGGCGGCCCTGATCGTGGCCAACTCGCCGCTGTCGGAGGCCTATTTCTACTGGCTGAAGAGCGAGCATCTGTTCCAGGCCGGGCCGCTGAGTCTCGAACTGTCGGTCTCGGAGTGGATCAAGGAGGGCCTGATGGCCATCTTCTTCCTCGTCGTCGGACTGGAGATCAAATACGAGATCCGCCAGGGCGAACTCAGCGATCCAAAGAAACTCGCGACGCCGGTGATCGCTGCGCTCGGCGGCATGTTGGCCCCGGCCGCCGTCTATCTGGCCATCAGCGGTCCCCTCGGCGGGCCTTCCGGGGGGTGGCCCATTCCGCTGGCGACCGACATCGCCTTCGCCCTGGCCGTCTTCGCCCTGGTGGGGCGCGGTCTGCCGTCCTCGCTCAGGGTCTTTCTGCTGACCCTCGCGATCGTCGACGACCTGGGGGCGATCGCGCTCATCGCGGTGCTGTTCAGCGCCGGCGTCGATTGGGTGCCTCTCGCCTGGGCCGCCGGTCTTCTGGCGGTCCTGGCCGTCGCATCGCGCCGCCGGATCGCTGCGCCTCTGTGGGTCATGGCCTTCGCGGTCGTCTGGTGGCTGAGCGTCCAGGCCGGGCTCTCGACCTCGCTCGCCGCCGTCGCCTTCGCGGCCATCGTGCCGGTCTCCCCGCGCGCGGAGGATGCCCAGAGCCCGCTGAAGGAGGCGATGCACGACCTGCACCCCTACGTCGCCTACCTGATCCTGCCGCTCTTCGCCTTCGCCAAGGCCGGCGTATCATTTGCCGGGCTATCGATGGACCAGCTTCTGGCGCCGCTGGTTCTCAGCATTGCGGCGGGCCTGTTCTTCGGCAAGCAGATTGGAGTCTTCGGCGCGGCCTGGCTGAGTTCGGCGCTGCGCCTCGGCGCGAGGCCCAGCCAGGCGACCTGGCTGCAGATCTACGGGGTCAGCCTGTTGTGCGGCGTCGGCTTCACCATGAGCCTGTTCATCGGGGCGCTCGCCTTCCCCGGCGCCATCGATTCACCGGCCCAGGTGCAGGTCAAGCTGGGGGTGATCATGGGCTCGGTCCTGTCGGGTGTTCTGGGCGCGGTGGTTCTGGCGATCGCGTCCAGCAAACGGCGTGAGGCCAAGGCAATGGCGACCGATTACTGACGCCCAAGACGCGAATATTGACCCTAGGTCACCGTCGTCTGTCGCTTTTGCGTCACACAACGGGCAGGGGCAGGGTTGAAACATGGCGTGAACGGACGCGACTGCTTGTCGCTGTGCCCGGCTTGGATTAGGCAAAACCTTCGAGAATCCGCCGCTCCGCAAGAAGAGCGCGGGTCTGGGAATCAGGAAACGCCGCGACCCGCCCCGGAAGGGCGTGTCCGGCCATGAGCCGGGAGCCGTCCATGCGTCTTGTCAAACTTCTCCGCAACACCGCGTCCGCAAGCGCGGTGGCCGCGGTCGCCTTCGGGTTCGCCGGGGCCGCCCAGGCCCAGGACCAGGACGGCCAGACGTCCAGCGTCGACGACATCATCGTCACCGCCCAGAAGCGCGAGCAGAGCCTGCAGGACGTGCCGATCGTAGTCACCAGCCTGTCGGCCGAAGTGCTGCAGGACGCCGGTGTCCGCGACATCAAGGACCTGCAGATCCTGACGCCCGGCCTGACCGTCACCTCGACGACGACCGAGGCCTCGACCACCGCCCGTATCCGCGGCGTCGGCACCGTCGGTGACAACCCCGGCCTGGAAAGCTCGGTCGGCATCGTGATCGACGGCGTCTACCGCTCGCGCAACGGCGTCGGCTTCGGCGACCTGGGCGAGCTGGAGCGGATCGAGGTCCTGAAGGGCCCGCAAGGCACGCTGTTCGGCAAGAACACCTCGGCCGGCGTCATCAACATCCTGACCGAGGCCCCGTCGTTCACGCCGGGCTTCAACGCCGAGCTGACCGCCGGCAACTACGGTCACTACGGCATTTCCGGCTCGGTCACCGGCCCGATCAACGACACGGTCGCCTACCGCCTGTACGCCGCGACGCGCCAGCGCGACGGCTTCTATGACGTCAACACCGGCGACGGCCCGCGTACCCGCACCGACGACGCCAATCAGGACTTCTACACCCTGCGTGGCCAGCTGCTGGTCCTGCCCAGCGACAGCGCCTCGATCCGCCTGATCGCGGACTATTCGAACCGCTCGGAATACTGCTGCACCGGCGTCCAGGTGCGTACCGGCCCGACCTATCCCTTCATCGACGCCTCGTCCGTCGGCACCGGCCAGCGTCCGCCGGCCGCGGGCTTCGGCTTCCTGCCCTTCTCGCGCGGCGCCTTCGCCAACCGTGAGACCGACCAGGAAATCGAAGACATGGGCCTGTCGGCCGAGGCCAACATCGACATCGACGCCTGGAACGCGACCCTGACCTCGATCTCGTCGTGGCGCAGCTGGGAGACCGTGAACGGCCAGGACGCCGACTTCACCGGTGCCGACATCGCCTATCGCCTGCCCAACGACGACTTCTACGCCCGCGTCCGCAACGTCACCCAGGAACTCCGCCTGGCCGGCGCGACGGACACCTGGGACTGGTTGGTCGGCGTGTTCGCCACGCGTGAGAACGTCAACCGTGGCGACACCTTCTTCCTGGGCGCCGACTATGCTCCGGTCCTGTCCTTCCAGCTGTCGGCGGCCCTGAACGCCGCCGTTCCGGCCTTCCCGGTCAGCCCCGGCATCATCCCCTGCTTCACGCGCCCCGGCCAGACTGCGCTGGGTCTGCAGCAGTGCCTGGGCACCGGCGGTGCCGTCTCCGGAGGCGGCCCGACGTTCACCGCAGGCCAGACGCTCGAGGATCGCTACTCGCAACGGTCCGACTCGATCGCGGTGTTCACCAACAACACCTGGAGCCTGACGGAACAGTTCGAGATCACCCTCGGCCTGCGCTATACGTATGACTCCAAGCGCCTGATCGGGACCCAGACCAACGTCGGGGCCAACCAGTTGACCTGCGCGGCCGCCCTCGGCAACGCCGCCGTCATCACGGGCGTGCTTGGCCCGGCGAACGCCCCGGCGATCCTCGCCCGTCACTGCCTGCCCTGGACCAACCCGTTCTATGCCAACCGCGGCATCAACGAGAGCGTCAACGACAGCAACCTGTCGGGCACCGTCAAGGCGGCTTACCGCTTCAACGACTCGGTCTTGGTCTACGGATCCTACGCTCGCGGCTACAAGAGCTTCGGCTACAATCAGGATCGCGTGCAGAACGGCGTGACCCCCGTCGCCTCGCTGTTCTTCCCGTCGGAAGAGGTCGACAGCTACGAGCTTGGCATCAAGACCACGCTGTTCAACCGCTCGATGCTGCTGAACGCGACCTACTTCGACCAGACGTTCGACAACTTCCAGCTCAACACATTCCTCGGCACCGCCTTCGTGGTGGAATCGATCCCTGAGCTGACCTCGCGCGGCGTCGACGCCGACTTCCTGTGGTTCACCCCGATCGAGGGCCTGACCCTGGGCGGCGGCATCACCTACACCGACGCCCAGTACGGTCGCTTCACCGCCGCCGACCTGGCCATTCCGGGCAACTTCCCCGGCATCTCGCTGCTCCCGGGAGCGACGCCGTCGTTCGCGCCGGAGTGGTCCTATGTCGGGTCGATCAACTTCAACCGGTCGATCGGCAACGGCCTTGAGTTCGGCTTCTCGCTGTCGGGCAAGTACATGACCGACTACAACACCGGCTCGGACCTGCTGCCCTTCAAGCTGCAGGAAGGCTTCGGCACCCTGAACGGCCGGATTTCGATCGGCTCCGAGGACGAGCGCTGGACGCTGGAAGCCTGGGCCCAGAACCTGACCGACGAAGAGTACACCCAGGTCGCCTACAACGGCTTCCTGCAGGGCGGCGGCTTCGCCTCGACCCAGCAGCCGGACGGCACGTTCTACACCCCGGCCACCGACAGCCAGACGATCGACGCCTTCCTGGGTGCCCCGCGCACCTACGGCGTGACCCTGCGCGTCAAATACTGATCCAGGCCACAGCCTGAACGACTGGACCGGCCGGGGGCGACCCCGGCCGGTTTTTCGTTGTCGCGCGACATCGAGCCCGAGCTTTCAGCCCTTCGCGCGCCGCGTTAGGGAGGGGCTCACAGGAGCCTGTCCATGCATCTCGCCCGCTTCCCCCGTCTCCGCCTCGCCCATCTGCCCACGCCGCTGGAGCCCCTGCCGCGCCTTTCCGAAACGCTGGGGATCGATCTCTGGATCAAGCGCGACGACTGCACGGGCCTGGCGGGCGGCGGCAACAAGACGAGGAAGCTGGAGTTCCTGCTGGGCGACGCCTTCGAACAGAACGCTGACACCCTTGTGACCCAGGGCGCGGTCCAGTCCAACCACGTCCGCCAGACGGCCGCCGCCGCCGCCGCCCAAGGGCTGAAGTGCGAAGTCATCCTGGAGGAGCGCACGGGATCGCGGGCCGTCGACTACACCCGCAACGGCAATGTCCTGCTGGACCTGCTGTTCGGGGCCGGCGTGCGCACCGTGCCCGGAGGATCGGACATGCCCGCCGAGCTGGAGACGACCGCGGCCGAGGTCCGGGCCCGTGGCGGCCGGCCCTATGTCATCCCCGGCGGCGGTTCCAACCCGGTCGGAGCCCTGGGCTATGTCGACTGCGCGCGCGAGATCGTGGTCCAGGCCGACGAGCTCGATCTCGCCGTCGACCGGATCGTCACCGCGACGGGCAGCGCGGGCACCCACGCAGGTCTGGTCGCGGGCCTGGCCGTCATGGGAGCCGATATCCCGGTCTTGGGCATCGGGGTGCGGGCGCCCAAGGAGAAGCAGGAAGCCAATGTGCTGAAACTGGCCGAGGAGACGGCCGCGCTGCTGGGTCGCCCCGGCTGCGTCACGCCTTCGATGGTCGTGGCCGACTGTGATTATGTCGGCGCTGGCTACGGCCTGATCGATCAGGGGGTGGCCGACGCCCTGATGCTGGCCGCGCGCACGGACGGCATCGTCCTGGACCCGGTCTACTCCGCCAAGGCGATGAAGGGGTTGATCGCGCTCGCCAAGGCGGGCCGGTTCGAGGGCGAGCGGGTCGTGTTCCTGCACACCGGGGGCGCGCAGGGGATCTTCGGGTACCAGGGCGAGCTGGAGCCGATGTTCGGATGAGTCGGGTTCTCGGCGTTCTCGGCGGCATGGGGCCGGCGGCGACTGTGGCGTTCCTGGCGCGGGTCCAGGCCCTGACCCCGGCCGAAGGCGATGCGGATCATATTCGTGTCGTGATGGACCTGAACCCCCAGGTGCCGGACCGGAATACGCGCCCGGGGGAAGCGGAGGCCGAACTGGCCGTCATGGCCTTGCGGCTCAAGACGGCGGGGGCCGAGGTGCTCGCCATGCCCTGCAACACCGCCCACGCCCAGAAGGCCGGGATCGAGGCGGCGGGCCTGCCTTTCATCGACATGATCGCCGAGACGGTGAGGACCGCCTCGGCGACCGGCGCGGGCCGGATCGGTATTCTGGCCACTCCGGGCGGCGAGGCCCTGTATCGCCGGGCGCTCGCCACCGCCGGACTGACGCCGGTCGTCCTGCAGGGCCCGGCGCGCGACGGGTTCATGGCCCGCGTCTATGCCGTCAAGCGCGGCGACACCGGCCCGGACCAGCGCACTGCGATGCGGGGCCTGGGCGAGGGATTGATCGCCGGCGGAGCCGAGGCGGTGATCGCGGGTTGCACCGAGGTGCCCCTGTTGCTGAATGCCGCCGACCTGACCGTGCCCCTGGTCGATTCCGCCGAGGTCCTGGCCGCCGCCTGTGTCGCGGCCTGCCGGGCGTGATGCGCCAGAGCCTGATCATCGACTGCGACCCCGGCGTGGACGATGCCGTCGGCCTGCTGCTGGCCTTCGCCTCGCCGGAGCTGGACATCGTGGCGGTGACGACCGTGGCGGGCAACGTCTCGCTGGAGCGGACGACCCGTAACGCCCGCATCATCCGGCAGATCGCGGGGCGCGAGGACGTGCCCGTCTTCGCCGGGGCGGACCGCCCCTTGCGCCGTCCGTCCGCTGAAGCGGCGGAGTTCCACGGCACCGAGGGATTGGGCGGGCTGGAGACCTTCGAGCCCGATGCGCCCGCTGCCGCAGGCTCCGCGGTCGACGCGATCATCGAGCGGGTCATGGCGCATCCCGCCGGGTCGGTCGCGGTCGCCGTCATGGGTCCGATGACCAATCTGGCGCTGGCGCTGCGAGCCGAGCCCTCGCTGGCCGAACGGCTGGGTTCTGTCGTTGTCATGGGCGGGGCGCGGTCCGAGGGGGGCAACATCACGGCCTCGGCCGAGTTCAACATCTGGGCCGACCCCGATGCGGCGGCCGAGGTTTTCACCAGTGCGTGCCGGGTCACGGTGCTGGGGCTGGACGCCACCCATCAGGTCCGGTCGACGGAGGCGCGGATGGCGGCGATCGAGGCTCTGCCCGGTCGATCCGCGCGGACGGCGGCGGCTCTGCTGCGGTTTTCCCAGGAGGTGGAGCGACGCATCGTCGGATGGGAATGGGCCCCGCTGCATGATCCCTGCACCGTCGCCTGGCTGCTGAAGCCCGACCTGTTCCGGACGATGCCCTGCGAGATCGCGGTGGAGACCGAGAGCGATCTGACCCGGGGCCACACGGCGGTGGAGTTCCGGGTGGAGGCCGCGACCGCCCGGCATCACTGGGTCGTCGAGGCGGATGCGCAGGGTGTGTTCGACCTGATCGCCGGGCGATTGGAGACCGCGCCATGACGACCCGGTTGACTGTCATCGGCTCCATCAACCTGGATCTGGTCGCGACCGCGCCGCGCCTGCCGGTGGCGGGAGAGACCGTCACCGGCGCGACCCTGGCCCACCACCCGGGTGGCAAGGGGGCCAACCAGGCTCTGGCGGCGGCGCGGCTGGGGCTTCAGGTCGCCCTGATCGGCCGTGTCGGGGCGGACGCCATGGCCGACGAGGCGCTGGCGCTTCTGCGCGCGGCGGGCGTCGATCTGAGTGGCGTTCTGGTCGATGCGGAGCGGCCGACCGGCGTCGCCCTGATCGCCGTCGACCCGGCGGGCGAGAACCAGATCGTCGTCGCGGCCGGAGCCAACCACGGGGTGCGGGTCGAGCACCTGCCCGACCGGATCGCCGGGCCTCTCGTGCTCCAGCTGGAACTGCCGGTCGAGGTCGTCGAGGCGGCGGTGGTTCGTGCCCAGGGGTTCGTCGCGGTGAACCTGGCCCCTGCGGCGCCCGTGTCGGACGCCTTGTTGCGCCGCGCCGACCTGCTGATCGTCAACGAGAGTGAAGCGGCCTTCTATGGCGATGGACTGCATGCCGGGGGTGGCCGGGTGGTCGTCACCCTGGGGGCGGCGGGGGCCGTGATGTTCGAACAGGGCCAGGCGGTCGCGCGCGCCGTCCCGCCGACGGTTCAGGTGGCGGATGCGACCGGTGCGGGGGACGCTTTCGTCGGCGCGATCGTCACGGCCTTGTTGGAGGACCAGACACCCGCCGCCGCGCTGGCCTTCGCCTGCGCCGCCGGAGCCCTGGCCGCGACCCGGGCCGGGGCCCAACCTTCATTGCCCGGACGCTTCGAGGTCGAAGCCCTGAGGTCGCTCTAGGCCGGCGCGCCCATGTAGTCGCGCTTGCCGATCGGGACGCCGGCCTTGCGCAGCAGGCCGTAGGCAGTGGTCAGGTGGAAGTAGAAGTTCGGGATGGCGAAGCCGGTGACATAGGGCTGACCCAGGAACTTCATCTCGCCGCCCGGAAAGGTCACTGTGACCGGCCGGGCCTCCTGGCCATCGATGGCTTCGCGCGGCACGGAGTGCAGATAGGCGAGGGTGTCGGCGATGCGGGTCTGAAGCTCTGCGATCGTGGTCTCCGAATCGTCGTTCACGGGCGCGGCGACCCCGGACAGCCGGGCGATGCACAGCTTGGGGCTGTCGCAGGTGGTCTGCACCTGTTTGATCAGCGGGTTCATGTCGTCGATCACGCGCAGCGCCAGATAGGTTTCGGGATCGACGCCTTGCGCCTCGGCATGGGCGACCGCCTTGTCCAGCAGACCCGAGAGCGCCCGCAGACCCCGGGTGAAGGGCGTGATCGTCAGATCGTAGAGCTCGGTCGCCATGGTGCGTTCCTTTGTGAACCTCGATGCGCCTTACCGGCCGGGCGCAAGGTTGTCACATCTGGCGCGGTGAATCGCGCAGAGCCTAGAAGGTCACCACCAGCCGCACGACCTCGCCGGCGTGCAGCCGGTCGAAGCCGGCGTTGATGTCGTCCAGCGGGATGGTCCCGCTCATCAGCCGATCCACGGGCAGCCGTCCCTGGCGATACAGGGCGACGTAGCGGGGGATATCGCGGCTGGGCACGCAGGTCCCGATGTAGGAGCCCTTCAGCGTCCGTTCCTCACCGACCAGCGACACGACATTGACCGCCAGGGCCGCGTCGGGCGGCGGCAGGCCCGCCGTGACCGTCAGGCCGCCGCGCCGCGTCATCTTCCAGGCCGCCTCCAGCGCCCGGACCGACCCGGCCATCTCGATGGCGACGTCGGCCCCGCCGCCGGTCAGGGCGCGGACCTGTTCGACGGCGTCGGGGTCCGCCGCACTGACCGTGGCGACCGGCCCCAACGTCCGGGCCAGTGCCAGCTTGTCGTCCGAAAGGTCGACCGCCACCACCGGCGAGGCCCCGCAGGCCAGCGCCCCCAGCACGCTGGCCAGGCCGACCCCACCCAGGCCCACGACCACCACGCTCTGCCCGGCGCGCACGCCCGCAGTGTTCACGACCGCTCCGACGCCGGTCAGGACCGCGCAGCCGAACAGGGCGGCCTCCTCGAACGACAGGTCGGGGTCGATTTTCACCAGCGACCGCCGCGAGACCACCGCCCGGTCAGCGAAGGCCGAGCAGCCGAGATGGTGGTTGAGCGTGTCGTCGCCCTGCCGGATGCGGCGGCCCCCGCCCAGAAGTTCGCCCCGGCCGTTGGCCCCCGCGCCCGGCTCGCACAGCGCCGGGCGGCCTTCCGCGCACGGATTGCAGTGACCGCAGGACGGCATGAAGACCATGGCGACATGATCGCCGATCGAAAGATCGGTCACGCCCTCGCCCAGCGCTTCGACCACGCCGGCCGCTTCGTGGCCGAGCGCCATCGGCAGGGGCCGGGGCCGGTCGCCGTTGATGACGCTGAGGTCCGAATGGCACAGGCCGGCGGCCTTGATCGCGACCAGAACCTCTCCGGGGCCGGGCGGGTCCAGCGTCACCGTTTCGATGCCCAGCGGCCGGCTGTCGGCGTAGGGCCGGGAGGCGCCGGGGGACCGCAGAACGGCGGCGCGGGTAGTGATCGGCGGCATGACAGCCCTGCTTGTGGCGCTAACGCTGGCGCGGATGTTCGACAGACCTTCGATAGGCGCTTGACGCGACGGAGGCCAAGCCCGAGCGTCCACCAACGCGCGCCCGAGACGCGCTCAAGCAGCGAGGGACCGCGTCCCGAGCGTTAGCGCCCACAAAGAGGAAAAATGGCCGGCACGATCGAACGCACCCACCGCAACGACTATCGCCGCTTCCAGGCGATCTCGACCCGCTGGATGGACAACGACGTCTACGGCCACGTGAACAACGTGGTCTATTATTCCTTCTTCGACACGGCGGTGAACCGGCTGCTGGTCGTGTCGGGCCAGTTGGACATCCACCACGGCAAGGTCATCGGCCTGGTCGCCGAGACGGGCTGCCGCTACTTCTCGCCCACCGCCTTCCCGGACGAGATCGAGGCCGGGGTGCGCGTCGCCCACGTCGGTACCTCGTCGGTCCGCTACGAGATCGGACTGTTCAAGAAGAACGAGGATGAGGCGGCCGCGGTCGGGTTCTTCGTCCACGTCTACGTCGATCGGGAGACCAACCGGCCTGTGCCGCTGAGCGAGGGGATGCGCGGCTTTCTGAACTCACTGACGGCGTGACGGCGACTTGCGACGAAACAGGTTCTTGACAGAAAGATTGCCAAAACTTCATCTATCAAGGATTGTTACATCGCCGTAACCCTTCGAGGCCTCCCCATGTTCGCATCGATGACCCGTCTGGCGCTGTGCGCCGCCCTCGCCGCCCCGACCCTGTTGGTTGCCCCGGCCATCGCCGCGCCGGTCTCCAGCGCGGTCGAAATGCCCCAGTCCATCTCCGAGCGTGCGCGCGAGCGGTCGGCCGAACGCGCGCGTCGTCAGCGCCAGATCGAGAATGCCCGCGCGGACGCCGAGTTCGAGCGCCAGGAGCAGGAGGCCGCTCGCCTCGCCGAGGAACAGGCGCGCGCCGGTCAGGTCACGCAGACCTCCGCGACCCAGTCCACCCAGGCTCCGGCCACGCCGCCGGCCCAGGCGTCGGTGCCCGTCACGCCTCAATAGGCTTTCGCAGCCGGCGGACCTAGTCGTCCATATAGCCGAGCAGCGCCAGAGCGCCGACGGCTGTCAGTACGCCCAGGGTGAAGGCGGCGACGATGGAGCCGGTCGCGACGGCGGTCGAGACCGTGACCCGTCGCGCCGCGTACCATTCGACGATGTCGGCATCGTTTTCCTCGGTGGCGTCTTCGTAATAGTCGTCGGCGGTCATTGCAGGGCTCCTTGCGGGGTCGTCGGTTGAACCCCGTGCAAGCGCGACGGTTCCGGTGTCGGCCCGTGACAGGCCACCGGCCATCCGCTAGATGCCGAGCCATCCAGACTCCGTCGCGCTCAAGCCGCGAGGTTCATCGCCTGCGATGAACGCGTCGCGAGCGTCAGCGAACTTCAAGAGACAATCATGGCCGGCCATTCCAAGTTCAAGAACATCATGCACCGCAAGGGGCGGGCCGACGCGCAACGTTCCAAGCTGTTCTCCAAGCTGTCGCGTGACATCACCGTGGCGGCCAAGTCCGGCATGCCCGACATCGCCCTGAACCCGCGCCTGCGCCTGGCGGTCAACAACGCCAAGGCCGAGAGCCTGCCCAAGGACGTGATCCAGCGCGCCATCAACAAGGCCTCCGGCGGTGACGTCGATACGATGGAGGAGGTCCGCTACGAGGGCCGGGGCCCCGGGGGCGTCGGCATCATCGTCGAGGCCCTGACTGACAACCGCAACCGCGCCAACTCCAACATCGGCACAGCGTTCAAGAAGAACGGCGGGGCCCTGGGCGAGATGAACTCGGTCGCCTTCATGTGGGACAAGGTCGGCAAGATCGTCTACCCGGCCGAGGCCGGCACCGAAGACGCCGTGATGGAGGCCGCGATTGAGGCGGGCGCCCAGGACGTCGAGAGCGACCTGGTCAAGCCCGACATCTATGAGGACGCGCCGGGCCACATCATCTGGACCGCCTTCGAGGACCTGAACGAGGTCGCCGAGGCCCTGTCCAAGATCCTGGGCGACGCCAAGTCGACGGCCATCGTCTGGAAGCCCCAGACCGAAGTGCCGGTCACGGGCGAAGCGGTGGGCACGCTGATGAAACTGCTGGACGCGCTGGATGCCGAGGACGACGTGTCCATGGTCTATTCCAACGAGATCATCTCGGACGAGGATCTGGCCAAACTGGGGTAGCTGGATGACGGGCGGGGAGGACAAGGAAACGACGCCTCCCGCGGCTGCGACGCCCGTGCGCTCCAGCCTGCTCGTCACCGTTCTGGCCTGGGCGGTCGCGCTGGCTCTGATCGTGGGCCTGGCCCTCGCCGTGACCCAGAGACTGGCCGAAGCGGGGGCCGCGCTGCGCGACGCGATCGCCCAGGGTCGCACCAGCACCTCGGTCGCCTATGAATCCGGGGCCATCGATCCGCCGGAGGAGCCGGCGTCTCCTCCTGACGAGGCATTGATAACCGTGGACGCGGAGGGTCGCTCGGTGGCCGCGCCGCGCTGGGTCGCCGTGCCCAGCCCCGACTATCCGTTGACCGACGACGGCGACATGGTGCCCGGCACGGTATCCCTTCGATGCCGTGTGACAGCGGCCGGCCGTCTGGCGGCTTGCGAGATCATCGACGAAACGCCCGCGGGTCGGGGCTTCGGAGAGGCGGCCGTCCTATCGACGCGCATGGCCCGGCTGACGCCCCGCACGGTCGACGGCGTGCCGATGGAAGGCGATGTCCGGTTCACCATCCGGTTCACGCCGCAGGGATCGAGACCGTGAGGCTCCCGTCACTTTTCCTGAACCACAGGCGGGGCTGACGCGGCCCTTCATTGCTCGTCAACCTCGTTTGCGGCATGACTGGAACGGATGGCGAACGCAGCGACTCGGATTCTCGGCCTCGACCCCGGCTTGCGCCGCACCGGCTGGGGCGTGGTGGTGTCGGAAGGGTCGCGGCTGTCGTGGGTCGCGCATGGCGTGGTCAGTCCGCCGGACACCCTGCCGCTGTCCGAGCGGCTGCTGTGGCTGCTCGACAAGGTGGGTGAGGTCTGCGCCGCCCATGCCTGTGACGAGGCGGCGATCGAGGAGGTCTTCGTCAACGTCAATCCGGCCTCGACCTTGAAACTGGGTCACGCCCGGGCGGCGGTCATGCTGGCGCCGGCGCGCGCCGGGCTGTCGGTCGCGGAGTATTCGCCCAATCTGATCAAGAAGGCAGTGGTCGGGGCCGGTCACGCGGACAAGACCCAGATCGCCTTCATGGTGAAGCGCCTTCTGCCCACCTGTGGCGATGTGAGGGCCGACGCCGCCGACGCCCTGGCCGTGGCCATCACGCACGCCCAGCTCAGGAAGCGGGCATTGCTGGCGGTGGCGTCGTGATCGGCCGATTGCGCGGTATCCTGGCCGAGGTCGAGGAGGGGCATTGCCTGATCGACTGCGCCGGCGTGGGCTATGTCGTGGCCTGCGGGGCGCGGACGCTGCAGCGGCTGCCCGCGCCCGGCGACGAGGCGACCCTGCATGTCGAACAGAGCTGGTCGGCCGAGAACGGGCCGAGGCTGTACGGTTTCCTGACGCGGGACGAGCGTCGCGCCTTCACGACGCTGCTGGCCATCCAGGGCGTGGGGCCCAAGGCGGCTCTGTCGGTGCTGGACGTCCTGCCGCCGGGCGAGCTGGCCTCGGCGGTCGCGCGCGAGGACAGGGCGGCGGTGGGGCTGGCGAACGGCGTGGGCCCCAAGCTGGCGTTGCGCATCGTCACCGAGCTGAAGGGCAAGCCGCTGGGCGACGTCTCCTTCACCCCCTCCGCGCCGGGCGTCCACGCCGAGGTCGCGCCGCCGGTGCCCAGCGTGACGGGCGAGGCAGTCTCCGCCTTGCTGGGGCTTGGCGTCGCCGAGGTCAACGCGCGCCGGGCTGTCGATCAGGCCCTCATTCGCCTGGGTGACGCGGCCGACCTGTCCGCCGTGATCCGCGCGGCGCTGCAGGAGCTGGGACGGTGAGCGACGAGCGCATCATCTCGCCCGAGCCCGCGCCCGGCGAAACCTACGACCGCGCCTTGCGGCCCCAGACCCTGTCGGACTTCGTCGGGCAGGAGCAGGCCAAGGGTAATCTGAAGGTCTTCATCGAGGCGGCGCGGGGACGTGGCGAGGCGATGGACCACGTCCTGCTGTTCGGTCCTCCGGGGCTCGGCAAGACGACCCTGGCCCAGATCGTGGCGCGTGAGCTGGGCGTGGGGTTTCGGGCGACCAGCGGCCCGATCCTGGCCAAGGCGGGCGACCTCGCCGCCATCCTGACCAATCTCGAGCCGCGCGACGTCCTGTTCATCGACGAGATCCACCGCCTGGCCCCGACGGTCGAGGAGATCCTCTATCCGGCGATGGAGGACCATGTCCTGGACCTGATCATCGGCGAGGGACCCTCGGCGCGGTCGGTGCGGATCGACCTCGCGCCGTTCACGCTCGTGGGGGCCACGACACGGGCCGGTCTGCTGGCCACGCCGCTGAGAGACCGGTTCGGCATCCCGCTGAGGCTGGAGTTCTACACGCCCGAAGAACTGGTTCGCGTCATCACCGGCGCGGCCCGCAAGATGGGGGCGCCGATCGACGACGAGGGGGCGCAGGAGATCGCCAGCCGCTCGCGGGGCACCCCGCGTGTGGCCGGACGGCTGCTCCGCCGCGTGCGTGACTTCGCCGGGGCCGAGGGTGCTCCCGTGATCGACCGGATCGTCGCCGCCCGGGCGCTGAGCCGGCTGGAGATCGACGAAGCCGGCCTCGATGCCAACGACCGCCGCTTCCTCAAGGCCCTGATCGAGAACTATGGCGGTGGTCCCGTCGGCATGGATACGCTGGCGGCCGCCATCGCGGAGGCGCGCGACGCGGTGGAAGACGTCATCGAGCCCTATCTGCTGCAACAGGGCTTCATCCAACGCACGCCACGTGGGCGGATGGCGTGCGCAAGAGCCTACGCGCACCTGGGCCTGACGGAGCCACCTAAACCCGCGAGCCCTCAGGCAGGATTGTTCGATCCGTCCTAGGGCGCGGGCGCAGGCGTCGGCACGAAGCGGAAGTTCAGCGCCTGGATTGTCGCCGGCTCTGTCGGTGCCATCAGCACACGGCCGTTGACCCGCCCCTTCTCGCAGGCCCAGTCGAAGAAGCCCGCGAGCGCGCCGTTCGGGACGATGGCGGCCTCGGTCTGGCAGGCACCGGAGTCGGCCTTCAGGGCGGTCATGACCGTGCGCCAGTTCTCGACGGACCGGTCCATCAGGAAGTTCATGGCGAGGCGGTCCTCGGCGACCGCGACGTCGCCGGCCGCCCAGATCGCCTGCGTCGCCGCATAGCCGGCGGCCAGGTCGTCGCTGACCGGGATCGTCCGGACAGGCGCGACCCCGGCGCGGACCAACAGAGCGGCTGCCTCAGTCAGGGGTGCCGAAGGGCCCGCATAGGTCCGGTTGGAGAAGGCGAACAGACCGAGGCCCCGGTCCGGCATCACCATCATGTAGGAGCCGTAGCCGGGGTAGCCGCCTCCGTGTGCCAGAAAGGTCCCGATCTCGCAGTCCGTGTTCGCCTGCAGCCCCATGCCGTAGGCCCCGGCACCGGGACACGGTTGGCCTTCCGGCCCGGTCCGCAAGCGCGGCGAGACAAAGTTCGATCCGGTCGCCATCTCGCGCACGGTGGACCGTCGCACTGGACCGGTCTCCGGCTCGTCCCTCGCAGGCCAGGCCGATGCCAGGAACGCCAGCCATTTCGCATAGTCCGGAGCATTGGTCTGGACGCCGCCCATGGCCCCGAAGACACCGTCGCGCATGTCGGGCTCAGGCGACCAGGCCTCGTTCTCCCAGCGATAGCCGAGGGCGCGCTGTTCCTGGGGCGAGGCGAAGACGTTGTAGCCGGTCGCGGTCATGCCCAGCGGCCGCATGATCTCGGTCGTGATGTAGTCCTGATAGGGCCGGCCGGAGACGTTGGTCACGATCCGGCCCAGCAGGGCGTAGCCGAAGTTGGAGTATTCGAAGGCTGTGCCGGGCGCGCGCGTGAACGGCACCCCGGCTTCTAATATGGCGGTGAACTCCGCCTCGGTCAGCACCTGCTGGCGATCGCCCCAGGGGTCGTCGGTGACGAAACCCCCGGTGTGGTTCAGCAGGTCGCGCACGCGGATGCGCGGCGAGTCGGCCGTCGGATAGGTCCAGTCGGCCAGCTCGGGCACATAGGTCTCGGCCAGGGAGTCCAGCGACAGCCGGCCCTCGTCGCGCAGCTTCAGGATGGCCAGGGCGGTGAAGGCCTTGGACATGGAGGCGATGCGGAACAGGGTGTCGGTCTCGACCGGGGCCTGGTCCTCCAACCGGCGCATTCCCGCCATGCGCAGATGAATGACCTCCCCGTCCTTGACCACGCCGTAAATCAGGCCGGGTGCATGGGCTTGAGCCTGCCAGCGGTCGAACCCGGCGTCGATCAGGGGGATGGCCTCGGTCAGGCTGGTCGGGGCGGGCGCGGCGGCGGCCGGGGCCGGCTGAGGTGTCTGGGCCAAAGCCGGTGCGCCCGAGACGAGGGCGAGGGCGGCGAAGGCCGAAATCAGGCGACGGTTCATGGCGTTTCCCTGTGCGTGAGGGAACGGTATCCTCACCCGGGTCGGCTCGCCAGTTACGCTTTGGTCAGGGCCCGCCCCACCCGCGCGAGGTCCGATGAGCGACACCCCTACCTCCGGCCGGTTCGACGGGCGCGATCACCTGCTGCCTGTGCGTGTCTACTACGAAGACACCGACTTCACCGGGGTCGTCTATCACGCCAACTACGTCCGCTATTTCGAGCGGGGACGGTCGGACTTCCTGCGCGCCATCGGCATCGGCCATGCCCAGCTGCTGGAGGGCGAGGCGCCGATGGCCTTCGTGATCGCCGAGATGAAGCTCGCATTCGTCCGGCCCGCGCGTATCGACGACGCCCTGATCGTCCGCACCCGCTACGACGCCGTGAAGGGGCCGCGCCTGATGATCTCGCAGGTGATCGAGCGGGATGGGGCGACGCTGTGCCGGGCCGATGTCACGGCGGTCTGCATCCATCTGGACGGGCGCCCCAGACGTCCGACCCGCGCGCTGGTGGACGCCGTGGCACCATGGCTGGCCCCGGACAGTCCCGGCCCGGAGTGAGTCTTTCTCGCCACAGACCCCCGGCCGTCAGGTTCCGTCGCCCCGCGCTAACGACTCGGGCGCGCAACCTGCCTTAGAAGGGCCATGGGCGGTCGCTCGATAGGCCGTGCTGCGCGCAAAAGGACCCCTGGATGACCGCCGAAGTCGCCGACGCCAACCTGCTGAACCCGGTTCACCTGTTCATGGCCGCCGACTGGGTGGTGAAGTCCGTCATGATCGGACTGGCCGTCGCGTCCGTCTGGTCATGGACCATCATCATCGACAAGGCGTTCCGCTTCACCGCCCTGAACCAACAGGCCGAGGCGTTCGAGCGCGCCATATCCTCGGGCAGGTCGCTGGAAGACGTCGCCGCCCAGGCGGGCCCCGAGCCGACCCACGCCCTGCCGCGCATGCTGACCATCGCCCTGTCCGACTGGCGCGAGACCCGGTCCAAGGGGCCGCTGACGGACACCCAGGGCAATCTGCTGATCACCCGCATCGACCGGGCGCTGGACTCGCTGATCGCGCGCGAGGGCCAGCGGATCGAGGAGGGTCTGGGCGTGCTGTCCGTGGTGGCCACGGCCTCGCCCTTCATCGGTCTGTTCGGCACGGTCTGGGGCATCATGAACGCCTTCGGGGCCATCGCCGCGGCGGGCAACACCAATCTGACGACCGTGGCCCCGGCCATCGCCGAGGCCCTGTTCGCCACCGCCATCGGCCTGGCGGCGGCGATCCCGGCCTATATCGCCTACAACAAGTTCTCGATCGACGCGGGCAAGTTCACGGGCCGCCTGGAAAGCTTCGCCGACGATCTGCAGGCGGCCGTCGCGCGGCGTCTGGGAGGGAGTGCCGCCCCGGTCGCCCCGCCGCCCTCGCCGGACGCCGGCTTCCGGCGGAGCGTCTGAGCCGTGGCGATGGGCGCGGGCGCAGGCGGCGGACATGTGCGCGGGCGACGACGTCCGAGAAAGCGCCCCCTGTCCGAGATCAACGTCACGCCCCTGGTGGACGTGATGCTGGTGCTGCTGATCATCTTCATGATCTCGGCGCCGCTGCTGACGGTCGGCGTTCCGGTCGAGCTTCCCAAGACCGAGGCCAGCGCGGTCGAGACCGACAAGCCGCCCGTGACCGTGTCGATCGACGCGGACGGGGCGATCTTCGTGCAACGCGACGAGACGGCGTTTGACGCCCTGACCCAACGGGTTTCGGACGCGGCGGGCGAAACCGATCGCGAAGAGCTGTCGATCTTCGTCCGCGCCGACGGCCGCGCGCCCTATCAGGCGGTGGCGCGGGTCATGGCAAGGCTGTCCGCGGCCGGCTTCACCAAGCTGAACCTGATCACGGACACCGCACCGGAGGCGGAAGGCTGAGCCATGGCGGCGCGGGCTCCTTCCCCGGCGATCCTGGGCGCGATCCTGCTGCACGCGGGTGTCGCGGCGCTGTTTCTGATCGCGCCCCGGGCCGAGCGCGAGGAGATCACGCCGATCATCACCTCGGTGCCCGTGTCGATCGTCTCGTCCGAGGTGGTCGAGGCCGCGCCGGCCGACAATCCCTCCGAGGAATTGGTCACCGAGGACGCCGCGACCGCTCCGCCCGAGACGACTGAGCCGGAGCCTGCCCCGCCTGAGCCGACGCCGCCGGCTCCGACGCCACCCCCGCCGCGCCCGGCCCCGACTCCGCGGCCCACGCCACCGCGTCCGACCCCGCCTCGGCCGGCCCCGCCGACCCCCACGCCTCCTCGGCCGACGCCACCCCGTCCGACGCCTCCGCGCCCGACGCCGCCTCGTCCCGCGCCGACCCAGCCGACCGCACCTCTAGATCTGGATGCTCTGGCGGGCCCGCCCCGACCCGCCCCCGCGCCCGGCCCTCGCGCGCCGACCGGTCAGCAGGGACAGGGCCGCGCGCCCCAAGCGACCGGGCCGCAGATCACCGCCATCTTCAATCAGGTCGATCCTGCGTGGCCTGCGTCCGTCTGTGAGCGCAGCGACTTGAGGGTCGTTCTCGATGTAACGCTTTCGGTCGATGGCCGGGTCGTCGCTGGCCCAACGCTGGTCTCGCCACAAGGTGATCCGATCTACCGAGTAGCAGCTGATGGCGTCCTGCGAGCGTTCCGAGAAGTCGGTGTCTTCGATGTGCCAGCGAACTTCCCGGGCGGACGTTTTCGACCGTCGTACATCACGCAAACGGTATGCCGGAACCGCTAGGCGTCCAGGCTCTCGATGACGAGCAGCGCGTCGGTTCCGCCCCTGACGGCGGACGCGGCGATGCGCCGGTCAAAGGTGGCGAGCTTGCCGCCGTTCTGAACGGCCAAGGCCAGCAGATAGACGTCGGCGATCTGGCCGTGGCCCGCAATGCGGCGCGTGTCGATAAGCGGGTTAGACACGAGGCTGATGCTGTCTGGCCAGAACACATGGCCCGGCCGGCCGCACACCCGGACTAGGAGGTCCGCCATATCGGAAAAGGTGCCGGGCATCTTGTAGGACGGCTTGCCCGCGATTCTTACAAAGGCATTCTCCGTCATCGGGCATGTGGCCCATCCCTCATCGACCGTACTTTCAAACCAGGCCTTGGCGTAGGCGCTGTGGACGTGATCTGGGTCGATCAGCGCGATCAGGACGTTGGCATCCAGGAGGTAGATCAATCCTCCTCATCCCGGGCGGCATTCACCATCCTCATCGTCACGACGGCGCCGCGTCTCGGCAACTGTGGGAAGCCATTCCAGGTGTCGAGAGTGGGGCCGGGAACCTCGAATGATTTTCGAAGGCGCTCTGACACCACGTCACCGATGGTACGGTTTTCGTGGTCCGCGATCGCGCGAGCGCGCTCCAGCACATCGTCGTCAATGGTCAGCGTCGTCCTCATGGACACAACATATTGCATCGCGCATCACGCATCAACTTGGGAAGGTGCCTGACGCCATCCCCGGCAAACCTTGCCGTCCCGAATCTCGCCCCAATCCGCGCCAAGCTGGCGTTTGTCACACGGCCCATGGATAAGGGCCGGGACCTCTCGCCTTCGCCGATCCGGAGACATCGATGCGTCTGAAGCTGCTTCTCACGACGGTCTGCGCGCTGGGCCTCGCGGCGACGTCGCTGGTGCAGGCCCAGAGCGCGACGCAGAGCCTGAACGGTGGCCCGTCCCAGCAGCAGGCGCGCCAGCAACCGGCCCAGGACGGCGGTCCGATCGAGGTCGAGATCGACCAGGGTGTATTGCGTCCCTTCCAGATCGCCGTCGCGCCCTTCAGCGGCCAGAACGGAGCGTCGATCGCCGAGGTGCTGTCGGGCGATCTGCGCCGGTCAGGCTTTTTCGAGCCGATCAACCCGGCCAGTTTCATCGAGACCGGCCTGACCCTGGCCAATGCGCCGAACTTTCCGCAGTGGACGCAGATCGGGGCCCAGGCGGTGCTGTACGGCTCGGTCACCCCCCGTCCGGATGGACGCAACGACGTGGGCTTTCGGCTGTATGATCCCTACCGCCAGTGTCAGCTGGTGAGCTACAATTTCACCGCCACGCCCGAGCAGTGGCGCCGCATCGCCCACAAGATCGCCGACGTCGTCTATCAGCGCATGACCGGCGAGGGCGGGGTGTTCGACACCCGGATCGTCTATGTCGCCGAGAGCGGGACCGAGCTGAACCGCCTGAGCCGCCTCGCGATCGTGGACCAGGACGGCTACAACCCCGTCTTCCTGACCGACGGCTCCGAGATCATCCTGACGCCGCGCTTTTCGTCCAACCCGGACGAGATCGTCTATATGGCGCTGGGCGAGGACTACAGCCGCATCTATCTCTACAATCTGACCACCGGGCGCCGCGAGAACCTGGGCGAGTTCGACGGCCAGCCCCTGGCCCCCCGCTATTCGCCCGACGGGTCCAAGGTCGCCTTCTCGATCATCCGGGGCGGCAACACCGACGTCTATGTCATGGACCTGCAGACGCGGCGGCTGTCGCGTCTGACCAGCGATCCGGGCATCGATACCTCGCCGTCGTTCAATCCCGACGGCACGCGGCTGGTGTTCAACTCCGACCGGTCGGGCACACCGAGACTGTATGTGATGAACGCCGACGGCTCGGGCCAGCGCCCGATCAGCCGGGGCGGCGGCAGCTATACGGCCCCGGCCTGGAGCCCGCGCGGCGACCTGATCGCCTTCACCAAGTCCGGCGGCGGCCAGTTCGGCATCGGCGTCATGGCCCCCGACGGCTCGGGCGAGCGGATGCTGAGCCGCTCCTATTTCGAGGAGGGGCCGTCCTGGGCCCCGAACGGCCGCTATCTGATGTTCTCGCGCCAGACGCGGGGCGGGAACACCAATCTGTGGATGGTCGACCTGTCCGGGCGGGTGATCGCTCAGTCCGGATATCAGGGCCGGGGTTCGGACCCGGCCTGGTCGCCGCTGCTGGACGAAACCTCGGCCAATCTGGGGACGGGCGGTCCCGACGCCTGCGATACCTGAGCCGCTTTTTGACGAACACCCCTTGGGCCGACACGGTATGCTGACCCGCGAAGGCCTTGCCCGCCGACTACAGGAGATGATCCGATGATGACCGCATCCCGCACCGCCAAGGTCGCCCTGATCGGGCTGGCCGTCGTGGCCATGGCCGCATGCGCCCCGCGCCGCCCCGTCGCCGGCGCGACCGGCGACGCCGGCGCCGGCACCAATGTGCCCGCCTATCCCGGACCGGGCACCGGCGGCATCGAGGGCTCCGGCCCCGGGTCCAGCGCGCCGGGGTCGGCCCAGGATTTCGTCGTCAACGTCGGAGACCGGATCTATTTCGATCTCGACAGTTACCAGGTCAGCCCCGAGGCCTATCCGCGCCTGGACGCCCAGGCGGCCTGGCTGCAGCGCTATCCCCAGGTCACTGTGCGGATCGAGGGCAATGCCGACGAGCGCGGCACGCGCGAATACAACCTCGCGCTGGGGGCTCGCCGGGCCGAGTCGATCCGCAACTATCTGATCGAGCGAGGCGTCTCGGCCGGCCGTATCGACACCATCAGCTTCGGCAAGGAACGCCCGATCGCGCAGGGCTCCAGTGAGGAAAGCTGGGCGCGCAACCGCAACGGCCACACCGCGATCGCGTCGGGCGCCAACTAGGGCGGGGCCGGAGCGCTCCTCGGCTGACCCCGCCTTGCTCGATTTTGTGCGCTGCGTCACAGTGACGGTAGAGCTGGCCCGGGGGCGGACATGGTGGACATCGACGCGGCGGGGGGAGCGGCCACCGGCGGCCTGATCGCGAACGCGGTCGAACGGCCCACCGGCGCGGCCGGGGATCACCAGCACGCCTGCAGCGACTGCGGTGAGCCCGTTTCGGGCAAGTTCTGCTCGAACTGCGGCCAGCCCACCCACGTCCATCGCAGCCTGCTGCATCTCGGCGAGGAACTGCTGCACGGCGTCATGCATTTCGACGCCCGCATCTGGCGCACCCTGCCGCTGCTGTTGCTCAACCCCGGCCGGCTGACGCGGGAGTGGATTCAGGGCAAGCGCACTCGTTTCGTCTCGCCGCTGGCGCTGTTCCTGTTCACCGTCTTCCTGATGTTCTTCGTGCTCAGCTTCGGCGGCGGGAACATGGTGGAGGTCGAGAGCCTGGAGGACCGTATCACCTCGGCCCGCACGGCGGTCACGGAGCTGGAGGTCTCGATCGCCGAAGCGGAGGCCAATGTGGAGGCCGGGGAGCCTGGCGCGGACGCCGCCATCGGAGGGCTCCAGACCGGCCTGACGGCGGCCCGCGAGCGGCTGACGTCATTGGAGGAGGCGCGAGCGGCGGGACCTCGGGCGGACGGGCTGGTGCCAGGAAGCTGGCAGGCCGAGATCGCCGACGCCGTCGAGGAAGATCGCGTGACCATCGGGTTCGGCGACAAGAAGTTCCAGCAGAAGATCCTGCAGAAGCTCGGAAATCCGGACTTCGCCCTCTACAAGGTCCAGCAGACCCTCTACAAATTCGCCTTCCTGCTGGTGCCGCTGTCGATCCCGTTCGTGTGGCTGCTGTTCATCTGGCGGCGTGGGTTCACCTGGTACGATCACGGCGTGTTCGTGCTGTATTCCCTGACGTTCATGGCGATCCTCAGCATGACGATCGGACTGGTCGATACCCTGTCCGGCGATGGAGACGACTGGCGAGAGGCGACGGGTGCGACCATCGGCAGCCTGCTGGCCCTCACGGTCCCGGTCCACATGTTCGCGCAGTTGAAGGGCACCTATTCACTGGGCTGGTTCTCTGCCCTGTGGCGGACGTTTTTCCTGCTGCTGTTCTGCGCGTTCACCGTGACCCTGTTCCTCGTCGGCATCGTCTTCCTGGGTCTCGGGTCCTGACGCCTTGCGGCGGCCCCAAATCGGTGGAACCTGTGGCGGCATGACCAGACACCTGACCTTGCGGACCCTGGCGCTGGCCGCCGTCGCTCTCGGCGTGATCGGCGGCGCGGTCGTAGCCCAGACCCAACCCCTCCCGGCCATCCAGTGGGACGTCCGTCGCCTCGACAATCTTGATCGCAACGTCCGCCGTCTTGAGCGCGCCCTGACCCAGAGGAACGCGCAAGGGTCCCCGGTGCTGGCCGAGTCCGATCCGGAGGTCGTCGCCCTGCAGGGTCGCGTCGCCCAGATCGACCGCCGCCTTCAGGACATGGAGCAGACGGTCCAGCGCGTGAACGGCGACCTGGAGCGTCTGACCTTCCAGCTGGACGAGAGCGATAGCGACAACGCGGCCTTGCGCGCCCGTCTGACCGACGCCGAGGGCCGACTGGCGGTCATCGAACAGGCTCGCGAGGCCGCCGAGGCCGCCGCGCGCGAAGCCGAGGAGGCCGCGACGCGGTCTCCGACGGGGGACGCCGTCGCCGACCTCGCCGCTGCGCGCGCGCTTGTCGCGACCGACCCGGCCCGGGGCCGGGCCGCCCTGGAACTCGTCGCCTCGACCTGGGCCGACACGCCGTCCGGCCGCGAGGCGGTCTGGCGCATCGGCGACATCGTCCGCGCGGGCGGCGATCAGGCCGGGGCGGTGCAGCAGTATGCGACCGCGCTGCAGGGATGGCCGACCGCGCCCTGGGCCGGCGAGGTCACGCTGAAGCTGGCCCGAGGGCTGGAGGCGACCAACCGCGACGCCCAGGCCTGCGCGGCGCTCGGGGAATACGATCGGCGCTACGCCGCCAGTTCGACTCCGGCCCTGCGCCAGATCGCGGCCGATACGCGGACGCGGGCGAACTGCCGCTGAGCCGGGAGGGCCCGGTCACCGATCTTGAGCGGCGGGTTCTCGTCCGCCTGGACGGCCGGCTTGAGCGCGGTGCGGATCGTCCGGTCGCCCTAGCCCTGTCCGGTGGTGGAGACTCTCTCGCCCTTCTGGAGATCCTGGCCATCTGGACTGGACGCGCCGCGCGTCGGCTGGTGGCCATCACCGTCGATCATGGTCTGAACGCGGACAGCGCCGCTTGGTCTCGGCAGTGCCGGGAGGCGGCACGGTCGGTCGGGGCCGAGTGGATGGAGCGCCGCTGGGAGGGCGCAAAGCCGGTCACGGGCCTGCCCGCCGCCGCCCGACGGGTCCGTCATGCGCTGATCGCCGAGGCCGCGCGGGAGGCGGGGGCGCTGGTCGTCCTGTTCGGCCAAACCGACGATGATGTGGTCGAGGGGGACTGGATGCGCGCGCATGGCTCCACCCTCGGAGGCTTGCGGGAGTGGTCGCCCAGCCCGGTTTGGCCGGAGGGCCGAGGGCTGATGCTGTTCCGCCCTCTGCTGGCGGAGCGACGCGAGGCGTTGCGGGCGCTGCTGCGGGCGCGGGGCCGGGACTGGATCGAGGATCCGGGAAACGAAGGTTTCGGGAGGGGGAGGGCTCGCGCAGTGCTGAACCCTCTCCCTGCGGGAAAGGGTGAGGGGTCGCGGTGCGAACCGGTAAAGGCAGAACCCCTCACCCTTTCGCGCACGTCCGATCGCCTGACGGCTCTCGGGCGCTCAAGCCCTCTCCCACTGGGAGAGGGATTCGTAGGGCGTGGCCATCTTGGCGCAACGCTCCTTTGCGCCGCTGGGCATGACCGCCCCCCCGGGGCGGATCGGCTCCGCATGCTCGAAGCGCGACTCTCCGGCGTCGTCCCGTTCACTGCCACCCTGGCCGGGGCACGGATCGACGCCAGCCAGGGCCGCACCCTAATCACCCGCGAGGCGGGTGAGTTGCGCCGCCAGCCGCCACCTCCGCTGCACCTCGTCGGTGCTCGACCCGCGGTCTGGGATGGGCGCTACGAGATCACCGTGCCCGATGAGGGCTGGACCGTCGTCCCCGCGCTGGGCCGTCTGGCGCAGTTGTCCGACGCGGACCGCGCCGTGGCCGCCCGCTCGCCTCCCGCCGCGCGCGGAGCCTTGCCGGTCCTGATCCGGGACGACAGGACCTGCCCGGTTCTTGCATGGCGGTCGGCGAGGGTCCTGAACCTCGCGCCGCGTCGCCTGTCGCTTGCTCTGGGCGAAACGACGCAGGAAACGGACCTGAAGCGAACCGTCCATGGCGAAACGTCGCCGTCTGACCTATTTTGAATTCGACTGAGTGAAACCCATGCCGGCCGGGCGGTCGGCGACGAGGACTTCGAACCGATGAACCTTCGCAATCTGGCCATCTGGGGCGTGATCATCCTGGGCCTTCTGGCGGTCTATGCCGCCGTCAGCCAGAACGGCGGGACCCTGCCGGGGCAGCCTGCGGGCGCGGCCTCTCAGGCCCGGCCCCAGCCGATCACCTATTCGCAGCTGGTCACGGCCACGGAGGCTCGTCAGATCAAGTCGGTGTCCGTGCGTGGCGACCAGATCACGGGCGTCTATCAGAACGACACCCGCTTCACCTCCACCACGCCCTATCCCAACGAAAGCCTGATCGAGACCATCCGCGCCTCGGGCGCCCAGGTCGACGTCAAGACGACGCGGCAGGCCTGGTGGCAGGGACTGCTGGTGGGCCTGCTGCCCATCCTGCTGCTGGTCGGGGTGTGGATCTTCTTCATGCGCCAGATGCAGGGCGGTGCGCGGGGCGCCATGGGCTTCGGCAAGTCCAAGGCCAAGCTGCTGACCGAGCACAAGGGTCGCAAGACCTTCGACGACGTCGCCGGCGTCGACGAGGCCAAGGAAGAACTCCAGGAGGTCGTCGACTTCCTCAAGGATCCCGGCAAGTTCCAGCGTCTGGGCGGCAAGATCCCCAAGGGAGCCCTGCTGGTCGGACCTCCCGGTACCGGCAAGACGCTGCTGGCCCGGGCCGTGGCGGGCGAGGCGGGCGTGCCCTTCTTCTCCATCTCGGGCTCTGACTTCGTCGAAATGTTCGTCGGCGTCGGCGCCAGTCGCGTGCGCGACATGTTCGAACAGGCCAAGAAGAACGCCCCCTGCATCATCTTCATCGACGAGATCGACGCCGTCGGTCGGCACCGTGGCGCGGGCCTCGGCGGCGGCAACGACGAGCGCGAGCAGACGCTGAACCAGCTGCTGGTCGAAATGGACGGGTTCGAGGCCAACGAGGGGATCATCCTGATCGCCGCCACCAACCGTCCCGACGTTCTGGATCCGGCCCTGCTGCGTCCCGGCCGCTTCGACCGTCAGGTCGTGGTGCCGAACCCCGACGTCTCGGGCCGCGAGCGCATCCTGCGAGTCCACATGAAGGACGTGCCCCTGGCCGCCGACGTCAACGTCAAGACCATCGCGCGCGGCACGCCGGGCTTCTCGGGCGCCGATCTGGCGAATCTGGTCAACGAGGCGGCCCTGATGGCGGCGCGCAAGGACCGTCGGATGGTCACCCATCGCGACTTCGAGGACGCCAAGGACAAGGTCATGATGGGCGCAGAGCGCAAATCCATGGCCATGAACGAGGAAGAGCGTCGCCTGACCGCCTATCACGAGGGTGGCCACGCCATCGTCGCCATGAACGTCAAGATGGCCGATCCCGTCCACAAGGCGACCATCGTCCCGCGCGGACAGGCCCTGGGCATGGTGATGCAGCTGCCGGAAGGCGACCGCTATTCCATGAAGTACCAGCAGATGATCGACCGGATCGCCATCATGGCCGGCGGTCGGGTGGCCGAGGAGCTGATCTTCGGCAAGGAGAACATCACCTCGGGCGCGTCCTCGGACATCCAGCAGGCGACCAAGCTGGCCCGCCGCATGGTGACCCAGTGGGGCTTCTCCGATGTGCTGGGCACGGTAGCCTATGGCGAGAACGAGCAGGAGGTGTTCCTCGGTCACTCCGTCGCGCGCAGCCAGAACGTCTCGGAAGAGACCGCCCGGATCATAGACGCCGAGGTCAAGAAGCTGGTCACGTCCGGCTGGGACGAGGCCCGCGAGATCCTGACCCGCAAGGCCGACGACCTCGAAAAGCTGGCCCAGGCCCTGCTGGAATACGAGACAATGTCCGGCGAGGAGATCAAGGACCTGCTGGAGAAGGGCGCGGCCCCGAACCGCGACGAGAACAACTTCCCCAACGCCGGTCCGTCGGTCTCCGTGCCGGTCACCCCGGTGTCGGAAGGCGTGACGGTGGTGGCCTCGGATCAACACCCGACGGTTCACTGATCGTCAGACTTAGCAGATAGGACAAGGACGGGGCGCGCCGAAAGGTGCGCCCCGTCTCGTTTCACTCAAGGACCCTCCGCATGCGTCCCCGCGTCATGGGCATCGTCAACGTCACGCCCGACAGCTTTTCGGACGGCGGTCTGCATGCGACAGCCGAGGCGGGGCTGGCCCAGGCGATGCGGCTGATCGGCGACGGCGCTGACATCCTCGATATCGGCGGCGAGAGCACCCGTCCCGGTGCCGATCCCGTTCCGACCCACGACGAGATCGCCCGCGTCGTGCCGGTGATCGCGGCCGTCCACGCCCGCTGGCACGGCCCGATCAGCATCGACACCATGAAGCCCGAGGTCGCCCGCGCCGCCGTCGCCGCCGGGGCCACGATCTGGAACGACGTCACGGCCCTGACCTTTTCGGCCGACAGCCCGGCCGTCGCCGCCGACCTGGGGTGCGAGGTCGTGCTGATGCACATGCTGGGCGAGCCGAGGACCATGCAGGTCGAGCCCCTCTATGACGACGTCGTCGCCGAGGTGGGGGACTATCTGATCGCCCGGGCGGAGGCGGCCGTGGCGGCGGGCGTGGCGCGCGACCGGATCACGCTGGATCCCGGCATCGGCTTCGGCAAGACGGTGGAGCACAACCTGGCCCTGATCGCCGCCCTCGACCGGTTGGCGGCGCGAGGCTTTCCGGTGCTGCTGGGAGCCAGTCGCAAGCGGATGATCCGCAACATCGACCCCTCCGCCGCCGAGGCGACAGACCGGCTGGGGGGCTCCATCGCCCTAGCGCTGGAGGGGGCCCGGCGCGGGGCCTCGATCGTTCGCGTCCACGACGTGCGCGAGACTGTGCAGGCGCTCAAGACCCAGGCCGCGGTTGCGGCGGCGTCCTGAACGGACGGTTCAGTCGCGAGCCGTCGACAGCTTCAGCGTCTCGCGACGCTCGATCCGGATGTCGGACCCGCAGGCCACCAGCGCTGACTGGCTGCCCAGCCAATGCACCCGACCTCCGGCACAGGCCGGTCCGTCGGCCTTCAGTCCTGTGTAGAGCCAGCTGGGCGGTCGGCCGGGCCCGGGGATGAACACGTCGGAGAACACCACGACCACCGCCAGGGCGGCGACGCTCAGGAGGAGCAATCGCAAGGGCGTGAACAGGGTCGGCGTGCGTTCGAAGACCTGGTCGAAGGCCGAGGACCAGCCCCGTCGCACGATATTCAGGGCGATCGTCACCATGGCCGCAAGGATGAAGATGAGGACCGCAGGCCCCAGCACCAGCAGCAAGGGATTGAAGGCCCCCATCACCACGTCCGTCGGCGACGCCACCGCGAAGTAGTTGAGCCCCCAGGTGATCTGGAACGCCGTGGCATGGGCGATGGCGCTGGCCAGGAAGGCGATGCCGGAGGCGGTGCTGAGGCTTTCCACGACCCAGAGCAGGGTGGCCTTGCCGCGAGCGGGGGCGGGATCCGGCATGACGGGCTTTCCGCGAGAGGCCGCTGGGGCCGCGGCACCGTCATACAAGCTTGGCTTTAGCGCCGGAGCAATGGGTGTCCGGGTGGGCGACCGTCGGCGCTCAGGCTCGTTGGCGCGCTTCTTCCAGCCTGCCCAGCCCGCGTCGCGCGAACAGGAGCGCGAAGACCGTCGCGGACATCACGATATAGGCGACCAGGCCGGCCACGGTCGCGCCGGGGAGGGCCGCCAGAAGCAGGGTGTCGTTCCCGCCAGGCACGAGGCTGGCTCCCAGCGCCATCACTGCCCCGCCGAGCACCGACCGGCTGAAGGCCACCGGCCGGGGCGGGCGCAGAAAGAACGATCGGCGGCGGATCCCTGACACGATCGCTCCGCCGGCCAGGATGGCGAACATGAGCAGGCCCAGCGCTCCGGCGGCCATGACCGACATGGCGCCGCCCGGCACCGCCAGCCGGATCGCGTCGGCCAGGGTCCATCCCGGCGCGACGGCGAACAGGACCGCTCCCGCGACGCCCAGCACCACCATGGCGGTTCTCCAGCTCCAGCGATCCTCTCCGCCGGCGTCGCCGAGCCGGCGCATGCCCCTCCAGCCGAGCCACACGAGGACACCGAAAGCAGTGAGCACCAAAAGCCCGACCCCCGAGGGACGGCCCAGCATGTTCGCCTGGGCACCGGGCGCGGACAGACCGAGACGATCGCCCAGCACCACTCCCGCCGCCAGCCCGACCGGTAGTCCCAGATAGCTCAGTCGCCCGTCGCCGATGCGCGAAACACTGCCCAGCAGGCAGGCCCGGTTCATCACCGCGCCGAGGCCCAGGAGGACACTGCCCAGGATCAGGCTGCCGCTGACGACATGCTCGGGCGTCAGGGTCACGGCCCCGTTGGTCATCCAGGCCAGCGGCAGCCAGACCAGCCCCGCCGCCGCCGCCGCCACCCCGAACCCCAGCAGCATGGTCGGCCGTCGCTCGTCGATCACCTGACGGGCGGCGATGACGGCGCAGGTCGTCCCCTGATTGAGGGCGTAGCCCATGACGAAGGCGCAGGCTGCGGCCAGCACGGCGAGACCGAGACTCAGGATCATGGCGCTAAGGTTCTCCCCACCCGGACATATTCGACCACGGCCTGTGAAAGGCTACCGGCCCTTGCCCGTCGCCGCGCGGCGCGGCAAGGGACGCCATGATCGACGCGATTTCACCCCGGCCCGGCCGTGTCCTGATCATCGCCGGATCGGACTCCGGCGGCGGGGCCGGCATCCAGGCGGACATCAAGGCCGTGACGGCCATGGGGGGCTATGCCGCGACCGCGGTCACGGCGATCACGGTCCAGAACACCCTGGGCGTCCACGGCGTCCATCCCCTGCCTCTGTATCTGATCGAGGCCCAGGCGCGCGCCGTGCTCGACGATATCGGGGCCGATGCGATCAAGACGGGCATGCTGGGTTCGGTGGCGGTGGTCGAGCGGGTCGCTGCGATACTGGACATCACCGATGCGACCGCCGTCGTGGATCCGGTCATGATCGCCAAGGGCGGGGCGTCTCTGCTGGACGCCGACGCCGTCGAGGCCGTACGGCGGCTCATGGTGCCCCGCGCCGCCCTGCTGACGCCCAATGCGCCCGAGGCCGAGGCCCTGACCGGCATCGTCGTCGGCGATCTGGACGGCCAGCGTCGCGCGGGAGAGGCGCTGCTGGCCCTGGGCGCGGGAGCCGTCCTGATGAAGGGGGGCCATGTCGAAGGACCGACCGTCGTCGACCTGCTGCTGACCGGATCGGGTGAGACCCTGCTGGAGGGGCCACGCATCGACACCACCTCGACCCACGGCACGGGCTGCACCCTGGCCAGCGCCGTCGCGGCCGGCCTGGCGCTGGGTCAGCCGATAGAGACGGCGGTCGCCGAGGCCTGGGCCTATGTCGCCGAGGCGATCCGCCGGGCCCCGGGCCTCGGCGGAGGTCACGGGCCGCTCGATCACGGCTGGCCGTTGCGGGACCGGCGATGAGCGAACCCCTTCAAGCGCGTCTCGTCCAGATCGTCCGCGCCGATCCCGATCTCATGCATGTGCTGACGACGGCGCGGTCTCTGGCCCTGCCGGACTGGCGCATCTTTTCGGGCGCTGTCTATCAGACCGTGTGGAACGCGGTCGGTGACCGGCCGGTCGGCTATGGGCGCAAGGACTACGATCTGGGTTACTTCGATCCGGACACCTCGTGGGACGCCGAGGACGTCGTCATCCGACGGGTGGCCCAGGCCTTCGATGAGCCCTTCCGCAGCCAGGTCGAGGTTCGCAACCAGGCCAGGGTCCACCTGTGGTTCAAGGACAGGTTCGGCGAGGACTACGCGCCCCTGACCAACACAGACGCGGCGCTCGGCCGGTTCGTGGCTCCGGCCTTCGCGGTGGGGGTGCGCCTTGAAACCGACGACACCCTCTCGGTCGCCGCTCCGTTCGGACTGGACGACGTCTTCGAGCGGGTGATCCGCCCGAACCCCGACAGACCGCTGGCGAAAGGATGGGACCGCGCGATCGGCAGTGTTCTGGCCCGGTGGCCCGAGGTTCGGGTGATCACGCCTTCCTAAGTTGCCGTGTCGGGCCGGGCGGCCACGGCCTGCGTCAGCGCCTCGAACAGTTCGTCGCCGGAATAGGGCTTTCTCAGCAGGGGCCAGAGGGCTCCCGACAGGTCGCCGTCCACCTCGTCGCCCGCATAGCCGGAGGCCAGCAGGATACGCAGGGTCGGATAGAGATCGGCGGCGCGGCGGGCCAGCTCGATGCCGGACATGCCACCCGGCATGACCACGTCGGTCAGCATGATGTCGAAGCGGCCTTTCTCCAGCCGTGTCAAAGCCTCGGGCCCGTTCTCGGCGGTCTCGACGTCCAGCCCGTGTGCGGTCAGCAGATCCAGCGCGATGGCGGCCACGCCGGGATCGTCCTCGACCAGCAACAGGCGACCGGTGGTCCTGGCGGGGGTGGCCGCAGCGGTCCCGGACTGCGGGCGTTCCTGGGTCTCCAGCGCCGCCGGTGGCAGATAGATGTCGACGGTGGCCCCCTCGCCCGGGGTCGACTCCAGCCGAACACCGCCGCCGCTCTGGCGTGCGAAACCATAGACCTGGCTGAGCCCCAGACCCGTTCCCTTGCCCACCGCCTTGGTGGTGAAGAAGGGTTCGAAGACGCGTCTCATCGTCTCGGCGTCCATGCCGGGCCCGGTGTCCGATACGCTGACACAGACATAGTCACCGGCCTCGACGTCCGTGACTTCGTCGGCCTCAATGCGACACGTCCGGGTCTGGACGGTGATCGTGCCACCCTCGCTCAGGCCTGTGTCCGCCAGAGCGTCGCGGGCGTTGACAATAAGGTTCAGCAGGGCCGCCTCGAACTGTGCCGGATCGACGATGACGCGCGCGCCGCCGCGCTTCAGCTTCAGTTTGTAGTCGATCGCCTCGCCGACGGCCCGCCGGAGCAGGGGGTCGCTCTGGCGGATCAAGGCGTTCAGGTCGACTGGCTCGGGGCGCAGGGTCTGGCGGCGCGAGAAGGCCAGCAGCTGATGCGTCAGCCGCTCGCCGCGTCGGGCCGCCGCCAAGGCCGCCTCGCCCATTTTCTGGCGTCGTGCCGCGTCGTCGGGCGAGCGCAGGATCATGTCCAGGGCCCCGATCACGACGGTCAGCAGGTTGTTGAAATCGTGAGCCACGCCTCCGGTCAGGCGTCCGACCGCCTCCATCCTCTGGGCATGCATCAGGTCGGCCTCGGCCTTGGCCTTTTCCGCCAGGGCGTCGCCGACGCGCTCCTCGAGCAGTTCGTTGATCCGCTTCAGGTCGTGCTCGGCCTGTTTGGCCTCGGTGATATCCAGATTGACGCCGACGTAGCCCTGGAACTGTCCGGCGGCGTCGAACCGGGGCACCCCCTGACAGCGCAGCCAGCGCGCTCCAAGCTCCGGATGCATCACCCGAACCTGCCCGTCGTAGGGCGCGCGCTGGTCGAAGGCCCTGCGATAGTCGGCCTCGAACGGCTCGAAGTCGGCCGGGGACATCATCCCGGTCCAGCCGCCATTCAGGGGCTTGTCCATGACCAGGAAGAAGCGGCGGTAGGCCAGGTTGGCGAAGATGACGTCCCCCGAGGTGTCACCCATCCAGATCGGCACCGGCGCGCTGTCGGCCACCGTCCGGAAGCGGGCTTCGGACTCGGCCAGACGGTGCTCGGCCTGGACGCGGGCGGTGTCGTCACGCAGCGTCAGCACGGCCCCGATCGCGGTGCCGGTCTCGGTGACGACGGGCCGCGCGTTGCCGACGGCGATGACCTCGGTTCCATCGGGCCGACGGATGCGCCAGCGCGCGTCGGTGATGGTCTCGCCGTTCCTGACCGCTCGTGCCAGGGGCAAGCGATCGGAGGGGTAGGGACGTCCATCCTCGGTGAACAGCTGATAGGCTTCGGCGTAGTCGTCGGGCGTCACGTCCAGCCGCGCCACGCCGTGGTGTCGGCGCGCCGCCTCGTTCACGAAGACGATCGCGCCGTCCGGGTCCGTGACGATGACGCCTTCGGCCAGTTGCCCCAGAATGGCGTCCCGCTCGGCCATGGCGGTGGACAGACGCAGATTGCTCTCGCGGATGTCGGTGACGTCGAAGGCCACGCCGACGAACCCCAGCACCTCGCCCCCCGCCCCCAGGCGAGGCCGCGAGAACGACTTCAGCCAGCGATAGGCCCCGTCATGCCGCAGGTAGCGCGCCTCCAGCGAGAACGGCTTGCCCGTGGCTTCGCCGGCGACGGACTCGGTGATGATCCGGGCGTGATCGTCGGGGTGGATGACGGCGCGCCAGTCGGCCAGCCGCGCCTCGTCGTAGGTGCCGCCGGTGTAGTCGACATAGGTCTGGTTCACGAACGCCCGGGTCCGATCCTGCGCCGTGACCCAGATCAGAACCGGCGCCGTATCGGCGATGTCGCGGAACCGCGCCTCGCTCTCGCGCAGCTCGGCCTCGGCGCGCGCGCGCTCGACCTCCGACCAGGTCCGGTCGGCCACGTCCTCGATCAAGGCGACTTCCTCTGGGCTCCAGACGCGCGGCTTCGCCGAATGGACGTACAGGAAGGCCCGCATCTCTCCGGCGCGGAACAGGGGGGCGGCCACATAGGCGGCGATCTGCGATGCGGCGAGAGACGGGGCCGCGCCGGCGGTCCTGGGGTCGCTGGCGACGTCGTCCACCGCCGCCGACAGCCCGAGGAACAGGTCGGCCATGATCTGGTCGCCCAGGTCGGGGGTCGGGGTGGTTCCGGCCAGGCTTGGCACGCCTTCGGTCCAGTCCGGCATAAGCTCCACCGTCAGCCGATCGGCGGAAAACTCGCCATAGCCGACGCGCGACGCGCCCAGAAGGCGGCCGAGGACGCTTTGAACGTGGTCCATGATGGCCGAGGGCGACTCGATCTCGCGGACGCCGTCATTCAGCTCCAGCAGGAACCTCTGGCGTCGCTCTTGCGCGGCGAGGGCCTCGAGCGCCACCCGGGTCTCGGTGACGTCGAAGGAAAGGCCGACATAGCCCTGAAAGACCCCGTTGCCATCGAACCGCGGGTTCACCGACACGCGCATCCAGCGCCAGACACCGTCGTGGCGCTGGAACCGGCACTCGAAGCTGTAGGGCGAGAAGGTCCGGCGCGCCTCGGTCTGGATGGTGTTGACGGCGTCTATGTCCTCGGGGTGGACCGAGGCCTTCCATGCTTGACCCAGGAAGGTGTCGCCCGGCTTTCCGTAGAAGACCTCCAGTGCCTTGTTGACGAACTGCACATTGCCGGCCGCGTCGGTCAGCCAGACGGGGGACGGGGCCGTATCCGCCATCAGGCGGAACCGTTCCTCGCTTTCGCGCAGAGCGACTTCGGCGGCGTTGGCCTCGGTGACGTCGGTGTGGACGCCGACCCATTCCAGGATTTCGTCGTTTCGCCCCAGCGTGGGCACGGCCCGGATGGCGAACGTCCGGTAGCCGCCGCTCACCGTCTGGACCCGATGCCGGAACTCGAAAGCGCGACGCTCGGCGACCGCGGCATTCCAGGCTTCGATGGTGGCGGGAGCGTCATCCGGGTGGACGGCGGACGACCAGCCATAGCCCTGATACTGATCGCGGGTCTGGCCGGTCAGGGCCGACCAGCCCGGTTGCTCGCCCTCCATCCGACCCTCGGCCGTGTTGGTCCACAAGATGCCACCCACCGCGTCGACGGCGGTGCGGAAGCGGCTCTCGCTCTGCAGCAGGGCGTGGTCGGAGCCCCCCAAGGCGGCGATCGTCTCATCCAGTCGGCGCATCGTCTTGCGCAGCGACGCCGCCACCAGGGTGCAGAACAGCCCGACAATGATGAAGTTGACCGTCGCGATGCGCCCCAGCCCGGTCGTCACCCCGCTGCCCGCCGCCTGCGGCCCGGCGACGACCCACCCTCCAAGCAGGCAGACGACCGTCGCGGCGACACCGGCGACCCGCCCCCCGGTTAAGGCGGCCAGGATCACCGCCGGCAGCAGGATGATGAAGCCCGTGACCTGGCCGTAGAAGGCCTGGCCGGCCCAGCGGACGAACAGCGCGGCCGCGGCGAACCCCGCTCCGATCAGCAGATTGGCCCACCACGGCCCGGGGCGGCTCCGGGCAAGCCGCCCGAGAACGGCGTCAGGCGTGAGCGCCCCTTTCCGACCGTCCTCGTCTCTCAAATCATTTCCCCGTCGCGCGCGCGAAACCGCAACGCTTTGGCATTCAACGCGTTCCCACGGCCTTGCAACACCGATGGCGGGGTTGGCGCAAGCGCATCGAATGCCTACCTGACGCCTGAACCCGTCTCACTCAAGGAGCGACCATGACCGCAACCATCGACACCGGGCTGACCAAGGCCGAACGCGTGGATGTCGCCCGCGAGCTGACCAAGGTGCTGGCCGACAGCTTCGCGGTCTATATGAAGACCCACGGTTATCACTGGAACGTCCGTGGGCCCGAGTTCTTCACACTGCACAATCTGCTGGAACAGCAGTACCGCGACATCTGGGAAGCCCTGGACGATATCGCAGAGCGCATCCGCGCCTTGGGAGAGTTCGCGCCGCAGGGCTATTCGACCTTCGCAAACCTCACCTCCATCAAGGACGGCGATCCGAGCAAGGACGCGACGGATATGCTCAAGGAGCTGATGCAGGATCACGAGACGCTGATCGCCACCTGCCGTTCAGCCCTGACCTCGGCCGACGACGACGGCGATGACGTGTCCGTCGATCTGCTGACCCAGCGACTGGCCGCGCACGAGAAATTCGCCTGGATGCTGCGTTCGACCCTCGGCGGTCGCTGAAACGGACACTCGGGGATCGTCGGTCTGAAAAGTGCCGTGAACTTCGGTTAGACGTGGCTTTTCCGGGCGATCTTCGCCGTTGCGCCAGAGCGTGAATGACCTTCGACCCCGCCAAGACCCTGCGCTGGATCCGGACCAAGGTGTCGGGGCACCGTCTGCTGGCGGCTGCTCCGGCGGCCCTGGCGGCGCTGGGCGTGGCCATGGCGGCAAGCTCCAGCGTGCGACCCGACTATGACCGGACGGCCCAGGCCATCGCTCGCTTGACTGGTGGCGACTTGTCCGCCCGCGGGCTCGCGGTCCTGTCGGGCCGGATGGATCCGGCACAACTCGCGCTGGCGATCCGCTTTGATCCCAACGACCCGCAGGCGGCTGCTCTGGGGCTGACGCCGGGCTGGGAAAGCCTGACCCTGGCCGGGAAGCCGGGCTTCGAGCTGGGGGCCAGCGGTCGAGATGCTCAACGGCTCAATGCGGCCATGCCCGCCGAAATGGGCGCGCTCCGACCCGCCCGACCGTTTGTGTTCGCCGCGGCGACACCGGCTGACCGGGCGAGAGCGCTGCGCTGCCTGACCCAGGGCATCTACTACGAGGCGGCGCTGGAGAGCACCAAGGGCCAGGAAGCGGTGGCTCAGGTCATCCTGAACCGCGTCCGCGACCCAAACTACGCCAACTCGGTCTGCGGCGTGGTGTTCGAGGGCGCTGAGCGCGTCACGGGATGCCAGTTCAGCTTCACCTGCGACGGGTCCCTATCGCAGCAACCGGTGGCCTGGGCCTGGAACCGCGCCGCGGTCGTGGCCGAGCGGGCCCTGTCTGGCCATGTCGCGGCCGAGGTGGGAACCGCGACCCACTACCATGCCGACTATGTGCATCCCTGGTGGTCGCCGACGCTGGCCAAGATCACCCAGATCGGAGCCCACATCTTCTACCGGTGGAAGGGCTTGGCCGGGGAAACCGCCGCCTTCAAGCGACCCTACGCCGGCCGCGAACCGGTCATCGATGAGGCCCGGTTCTCCCGTCCGCGCCTGAGAACCCCCGAGACCCAGATCGCCGATCTGGACGCCGCCGATGCCCAGATTCTGGCCGAGGGCGGGATGAACCTGAGGACCGTGGAGTTCGAGGGCCAGACCCGTGTGGTCGGCGTGGCCAGCCTGGGCGGACGTCGTCCCCCGACGGCCGAAGAGATCGCCGCCATCAATGCCCGTCTGACGGCGTTCGAGGCGCCCGCGCCGGCCCGCCCTGATCCGGTGGCTGCGGTTCCGGGCGTCGTGTCCATGGACGTCGAGGAAGTCGGCCGTCCCGCCTCCTGAATCCCCGTCGTCGGCTGACGTGCAACGGGTTGCAAGCTCGAGCATTTACCCTCAGTCGGCCTAACGGCCCCGCTTGGAGCCTTGCGTGCCTGCAGCCAACCTGCCCTCAAACGAAGTCGAGCGACTGAACGCGCTGCAGGCCTACGGCATTCTGGACAGTGGGCCGGAGCAGGCCTTCGATGACATCGTCCTGTTGCTGGCCGAGGCCTTCGAGGCGCCCATCGCCCTGGTCAATCTGGTCGATGTGGACAGGGCCTGGTTCAAGGCGGCCGTCGGCACCTCCGGCATGATGGGCAGCCCGCGCGAGGTGTCGTTCTGCTCCCACGCCGTGGCCAGCGGCGAGGAGCTGCTGGTGGTCACCGACGCGCTCGCCGATCCTCGTTTTGCTGACAACCCCTTGGTGACCGACGCACCGCACCTGCGCTTCTATGCCGGGCGCGTGCTGAGAACGCCCGAGGGTCACGCTCTGGGGGCTCTCTGCGTCCACGACGTGACCCCGCGACCGGAAGGCATCACCGCTCTGCAATCCCGGATGCTCGAGGTCCTGGCTCGACAGGTCATGGCCCAGTTCGAGCTGAGGCGCGCGATCCGGGAGCGGGAACAGGCTGCGCTCGATCTGGCCGAGAGCGAGGCGAAATTCCGGGCCATCGCCGATTCCATGCCCCAGATGGTGTGGTCGACCCTGCCGGACGGCTTCCACGACTATTACAACGCGCGCTGGTACGAGTTCACCGGCGTGCCCGTCGGATCGACGGACGGTGAGGGATGGAACGGCATGTTCCATCCGGAGGATCAGGAGCGGGCCTGGGCGCGCTGGCAGCACTCGCTCCAGACCGGAGACCTGTATGAGATCGAATATCGGCTTCGTCGTAGCGATGGGGTCTACCGCTGGACCCTGGGGCGGGCCACGCCGATCCGCAACGCGGCGGGCCAGATCACGCGCTGGTTCGGCACCTGCACCGACATCGACGACCTGAAGCGGATGGAGCAGGGCAAGGACCTGTTGAGCCAGGAGCTGAGCCACCGGATCAAGAACATCTTCGCGGTGGTTTCGGCCCTGATCGCCCTGTCGGCGCGTGAGCATCCCGAGGCGAAGACCTTCGCCGCTGCGGTGCGCGACCGGATCAACGCCCTGGCCCGCGCGCACGAGTTCGTGCGGCCGCACTCCGAGGTGTCGCGCCCGACGGTGGGCGACACCACCCTGCACACCTTTCTGGCGTCCCTGTTCGGTCCCTACGCCGACGACGCCGGCGCGGACCGGGTGGTGATCAGCGGGGAAGACGCCACCTTCGACGATCAGGCCGCCACGTCGGTCGCCCTGCTGTTCCATGAACTGGCGACCAACGCGGCCAAGTACGGAGCCCTTTCGACGTCGGGCGGTCGTGTGATGTTGCACACCCACCACGTCGGCGACCGTTTCCACCTGACCTGGACCGAGGTCGGCGGCCCCGAGATCGCTGGAGAGCCCACCCGCGCGGGCTTCGGATCGTCTCTGGCGACCCTCTCCGTCGAAGGACAATTGGGCGGACGGCTGGAACGACGTTGGCTGCCGACGGGTTTGGTGGTGGAGGCCGACCTGCCCGAGACTGCGCTGTCACGTCGCAGGGCGGCCTTGAAGACCGCTTGAAACGAAACCGAGCTTGTTACGTTCGCTACCGTACACGAGACCCGATCCAGAACTGAAAAAGGCCATGACCGCGCGTATCCTGATCATCGAGGACGAGGCCCTGGTGGCCATGGAACTCCGCTTCGTGCTGGAGGACCTGGGTCATGAGGTGATCGGAACCGTGGCCGACGCCAGGTCGGCGCGCGCGATGGCGGCCGAAACCGAGATCGATCTCGCGCTTGTGGACATTCACCTGTCTGACGGCCCGACTGGCATCGAACTGGGGCGCGACCTCGGTCAGGAGATGGGCGTGACGGTCCTGTTCATGACGGCCAACCCCGGTATGGTCCGTGAAGGCGTGGCCGGCACCATCGGCGTCCTGACAAAGCCCAGCGACGAGCGGGCCGTCCAGACGGCCGTGGACTATGCTCTGCGCCGTCGCGAAGGCCAGCCTGTCGATTACGCCCCGCCCGAACTGCGCCTGTTCGGCTGAAGCCTACCAGGCTCCGATCTTCTCCGCCTCGCGGTGGCTGATCGGGTGGTGGGCCCTGGCGTGATCTTCTTCCGCCAGCAGTCGCGAGACCTCAAGCGCCGCCATGCAGCCCATTCCCGCGGCCGTCACCGCCTGGCGATAGACGTCGTCGGTCACGTCACCCGCGGCGTAGACGCCTTCCACGTTCGTCTGGGTCGTGCCGGCCTTGACCACCAGATAGCCGCCCGCCTTGGTCTCCAGCTGGCCCTGGAACAGCTCTGACGACGGGGCGTGGCCGATGGCGATGAAGACTCCGTCGCACGTCCGGTCGTGCGTCTCGCCGGTCCGGGCGTGCTTGAGCCGCACGCCGGTGACGTTCGAGGCAATCCCGTCGGATTGACCCAAGATCTCGTCGACCTGGTGGTTCCAGACCACCTCGATCTTCGGATTGGCGAACAGCCGATCCTGCAGGATTTTTTCGGCCCGGAACTCGTCCTTCCGATGCACCACGGTGACCCTGGCGGCGAAGTTGGTCAGGAACAGAGCCTCTTCCACCGCCGTATTGCCGCCACCCACCACCACGACTTCCTTGCCGCGATAGAAGAAGCCGTCGCAGGTCGCGCAGGCGCTGACGCCGAAGCCCTGGTACTTCGCCTCCGATTCCAGCCCCAGCCATTTGGCCTGGGCCCCCGTCGATATGATCACCGTCTCGGCCAGGATCTCGGCCCCGGAATCCAGCGTCAGGCGGAACGGCCGCTGAGACAGGTCGCAGGCGGTCACGATGTCCTCGATCACCTCGGTCCCGACGTGGAGCGCCTGGGCCTTCATCTGCTCCATCAACCAGGGACCCTGGATCGTCTCGGCGAAGCCCGGATAGTTCTCGACGTCGGTGGTGATGGTCAGCTGGCCACCCGGCTGGATGCCGGCGATGACGACAGGGTTCAGGCTGGCGCGCGCGGCATAGATGGCGGCGGTCCAGCCGGCTGGGCCTGACCCGATGATGGCGACGCGCGTGGTTCTGGAGGTGCTCATGATCTCTATCTAGGCGCTGATTCCCGACGATGCGATGCTAGGTTCGCCGCACGGGCATCGGGAGATACAGATCATGTCGGGACGCAGCTACATCGGGGTAGGTATCGCGCTGGGCGTCGCCATCGGCGCGGGCATGGGCGTGGCGCTGGGCAACCTGCCGATCGGCATCGCGGTCGGGCTGGCCCTGGGCGTCGCGATCGGGGCATCGCTCGACGCCGGGCAGAAAAAGAAGAAGCGCAAAGACCGCGACGGCGGAGATGGTGGCTCGTCGGCAGTCTACCTCGGCGACGGCGGCGGCCGCAGCAGTAGCAAGGACACCCACGGCGACAACGATGGCGGCTCGGACGGCGGCGGCGGGGACGGTGGAGGCGGCGGCGGGGGCGACTAACCCCGTTTCATCGCCTCAAGAACCGCGCGGGCCGCGCGCTCCGTCTCTGCGAGCGGCTCGTAGGTCCAGGTCTCCAGTCGCCGATCGAACGGCCGCGCCGCGCCTCTGTCGCGCAGATCGGCATGCAGCCTGGCGAATTTCCCCGGCGGCTTCAGCGCCACCATCGGCAGGATGTGGACGGGCTTGCCGGTCGAGGCGGCCTCGGCAGCCATATTGGCGCTGTCCTCGGTGACCAGGATGTGGTCGGCATAATGCAGCATGGCGAACAGGGGGTTGGGGCCCCCGCCGTCCCAGATGAACCCGGGCACGTCGGCCAGCCGTTCCGACATCACCGCCTTCGCTGCATTGGGCGTGCGTCGCGAATAGGTCAGCATCACCGACCCGGTCCTGGCCTCGACGGCCGCCGAGATGCGGTTCGCCAGAACGGCGGCGTGGTCAGGCGTCAGGCCGAAGGCCTTCGACCGCCCGCCGACCAGCACGGCCACGCGTGGGCGGGGCAGGGGCTCAAGGACGGCCCCGAACTCCGACGCGGCCTCGACCAGCCCCTGCGACGTGATCCGGTGCGGCGACCCCGTGATCGACACGACATTGGCCCCCGCCAGACCGTCGTGGGCGGGCACGACGATAAGATCGAACCGGGCCGGGTCCAGCCTGGGATCCTGGATCTGCACGACGAAGGTTCGGCCACCGCTGCGCTTTCGCGCGCCTAGCGACAGCGGCAGGCTGGCGCGCCCGGCGGCGATCCATAGGTCGGGCCACGGCTCGCCTTTGCGCGGGTAGGGCGCGTCTGACGCCGGGTCGAGCATCGCCGGCACCTTCAGGTCCGCCGGCAGCCAGTCGAACGCAGACCGCCAGCTGACACGGCGCGTCTGGATCACGGCGGGGGTCAGTCGGGCAATGGCTTCAGCGAGGCCCAAGGCCTGGTTTTCGATGCCCGCCCGGCCGTCGGTGACGACGCGGATGGAAAGAGGGGTTGCCCCTACTTCCACTCGACCTTGAGGATCTCGTAGGCCTTGACGCCGCCGGGGGTGTTCACCTCGACCACGTCGGCGACCTCCTTGCCGATCATGGCGCGCGCGATCGGCGAGGCGATGGAGATCTTGCCCTGCTTCACGTCGGCCTCGTGCTCGCCCACGATCTGGTAGCGACCCTCTTCCTCGGTGTCCTCGTCGACCACGGTGACGGTCGCGCCGAACTTGACCTGGTCGCCCGACAGCTTGGTCACGTCGATGACCTGGGCGCGGCTGATCTTGTCCTCGATGTCGGCGATCTGACCCTCGATCCAGCCCTGACGCTCCTTGGCGGCATGGTACTCGGCGTTCTCGGACAGGTCGCCGTGCTCGCGGGCCTCGGAAATCGCGGCGATGACGCTGGGCCGCTCCACGGACTTCAATTGCTTAAGCTGGGCGTCGAGGGTGCGATAGCCCTCGGACGTCATGGGCACTTTTTCCATGTGGTCGTGGTTTTTCTTGGGTTGCCGCCCGAATATCCGGACGAACCGGGCATCTGGAGAGGGACTGGGAAAGGCGTTTTACGGGATCACTGGGTCGCTGGGCGCTGGCGACCGGCCGAAGAAGCTAGGGCGAACTGGCCTGAAACTCAAGGCCACCCCTGTTATGCGGCGGGGGGTGAGGCGGCTGTCTGGCTCTCCTGGCCGAGCCGACGCTCCCGGGCCGACCGTGTCAGAGCGTTGCGAGCCACGCGATAGGCGATCCACGAGACGAGGCCGGCGGCGGCCATGGCGACAAGCCCGGCGACCACGAGAATGCCTGCAGCCATGAACACAATGACCAGCAGAACGGCGGCGGCGAGGGCGGAAGCGATGTGGATCATTCGAAGTTGCATCCGGCACAAACGCGGCTCGGGCTCCCCGGTTCACTGTCGCCTCAGGCGTAGGCGTAGGGTCCGCCGCGTTCCAGCGCCCGCTGATAGGCCGGGCGGGCATGAATGGCCTCGAGAAAGGCCTTTAGCCTTGGCTTGTCGGGTCCATAGGGCGCGCGGCTGGCTCCGGCCTCCAGCGGAAAGCTCATCATGATGTCGGCGGCGCTGAACCGGTCCCCCGCGAACCAGGCCGACTTGCCCAGTTCCGCTTCCCAATAGGCGCTGTGGGCCGCGATCTGGGGGTCGATGAACCCGCTCTGGGCCTTGGCCGAGATCGCCTTGACGATCGGGCGAACCAGCCCCGGCGACCGGGTCGGCAGAGCGCCGAAGATCAGTTTCAGTAGCAGCGGCGTCATCGCCGACCCCTCGGCATAGTGCAGCCAGTAGGTAAAGCGTCGTCCGTCCGCCGTGCCGGGCTGAGGCTTCAGCCCATGCCCCGCGTGGCTATCGAGCAGATACTCCATGATCGCGCCCGTCTCGGCGACCAGAATGTCGCCGTCCTGGATCACGGGCGACTTGCCCAGCGGATGGATGGCCCGCAGTTCCGGTGGGGCCAGCATGGTCGCCGCGTCCCGCTCGTAGCGCTTGACCTCATAATCGACGCCCATCTCCTCCAGCAGCCACAGCACGCGCTGGGAGCGGGAGTTGTTCAGGTGATGGACGACGATCATGGGCGGGCTCCGGTGGCGGAAGCCTCACCCTAGCGGAGTTGACGCCGGGGCGGGCAAGCCCCTCAGCCGGTCCGCCCGCTCCAGCGTCGGCGGGGATGGGCCTGGGTCTGGCGCTGTCCGGGCTGGACATTCGGGGTCACCCCGGTGCGCCGGCTCTGCCACAACTCGAAGGCAAGGGTCGCCAGCGCAAGCTTGCCGGCATGACGTCCAGCGAAACGGCGCCCGCCGCGCGAGAGCAAAAGCCCGCCGAGGGCTGTGGCGATACGGGACAGGGCCATGGGGGTCTCCTTCAAAAAGCGTGGGCTGACAACGGCCGGAAACGGCTCCGGTTCACGCCGTCGTTGATCCGATCGCCGGTTTCGCCCACATCGATGCCATGACCGAACCCCGCCTGACCTCTCTCGCCCACGGCGGCGGCTGTGGCTGCAAACTGTCGCCCGGCGTGCTGCGCGACATCCTGGCGGGCATGCCCCAGGCGGCGGCCTTCGCAAATCTGATGGTCGGCACCGAAACGTCGGACGACGCAGCAGTCTGGCGGCTCAACGATCATCAGGCGCTGGTGGCCACCACCGATTTCTTCATGCCGGTGGTGGACGACCCGTTCGACTTCGGCCGGATCGCGGCCACCAACGCCCTGTCCGACGTCTATGCCATGGGCGGCCGGCCGATCCTGGCGCTGGCCCTGGTCGGCATGCCGGTGGGGGTGCTTTCGGTCGAGACGATCGGAAAGATCCTGGCCGGCGGAGCCAGCGTCTGCGCCGATGCCGGTATTCCTGTGGCGGGCGGCCACTCGATCGACAGCGTCGAGCCGATCTACGGGTTGGTGGCGCTGGGGATCGTTCACCCGGACAGAGTCCGCACCAACCGGGGTGCGCGGGTCGGCGACGTGCTGATCCTGACCAAGGCCCTGGGCGTCGGCATCATGAGCGCGGCCTACAAACAGGGCCGTCTGGGCGATGAGGGCTATGCCGCCATGATCGCCTCCACCACACGCCTGAATCGCGTCGGGGCCGAGCTCGCCGAGATGGATGCCGTCCACGCGCTGACCGATGTCACGGGCTTCGGTCTGCTGGGTCATGCTCTGGAGATGGCGCGTGGCTCGGGTTTGGCAGTCGAGATCAATGCCGATGCCATACCCCTGTTGACGGGAGTCGAGGCGCTGAGCCGCGAGGGTATCCGCACCGGAGCCTCGGGCCGCAACTGGGCCAGCTACGGCGAGGCCATCACCCTGCCCGCAGACCTGCCCGAGGGGCGGCGAGACCTCCTGACCGATCCACAGACCTCGGGCGGCCTGCTGGTCAGCGTCGCCGCCGATGCAGCCGCAGGCCTCCTGGCCACGATCCGCGCGGCCGGTTTCGACCAGGCCGCCATCGTCGGCCGCGTCGTCGACGGTGCCGGGGTGCGGGTCGTTTGATCCAGCGCGCGACCGACCTGTCCGCCGCCGCTCGCGCCCGCTTCGACGCCATCATCGACGTTCGAAGCCCGTCCGAGTTCGCCGAGGACCATATCCCCGGCGCGATCAATCTGCCGGTGCTGGACGATGGCGAGCGGGCCGAGATCGGCACCATCTACGTCCAGCGGTCCAAATTCCTCGCCCGCCGTCTCGGCGCGGCCAAGGTCGCCCGAAACATCGCCGGCCATCTGGACGGAGCCCTCGCCGATCGCGACGGCAGCTTTCGGCCCCTGGTCCAATGCTGGCGCGGCGGTCAGAGATCGGGCGCCATGGCGGCCGTCATGGACCAGATCGGCTGGCCGGTGACCGTGCTGGACGGTGGCTACATGACCTGGCGGCGCAAGGTTCAGACGGCGCTGTACGGCGATGCGGCGCTGGACGTCGTCTTGCTGGACGGGGGCACCGGCACGGGCAAGACCGAGCTTCTGCACCGGCTGGCCGCGCGCGGGGTCCAGACGCTCGATCTGGAAGGCCTCGCCGGCCATCGTGGCTCCCTGTTCGGCGCGATCCGCGACTGCCCCCAGCCGTCGCAGAAACTGTTCGAGAGCCGCCTGTTCGCTGCCCTCGAAACGCTGGACGTCACACGACCCATCGTCGTCGAGGCCGAGTCCAGCCGCATCGGCGCTCGAACCGTTCCGCCCGCACTGTGGGCCGCCATGGGCCGGGCCGGGGTGATCGAGCTGGAGGCCCCCCTCCCCGGACGGGCGGCCTTTTCGGCGCGAGTCTATGCCGACATCGCCTCGGACCCTGCCTCGCTGGAGCTCGCCCTCTCGCGGCTGCCACCGCATCATTCGAAAGAGACGATCGTCGCCTGGAAAGCCATGGCCCGCGCCGGAGAGACCGAAGCCCTCGCCGCCGCCCTCATCGCCGACCACTACGACCCCGCTTATCGCCGCCAGTCCGCGCGGCGGGACCGTCCGATGCGGGGGCGGATCGAGATGGCGGGCGTCTCGGACGCCGACCTCGATCGGGCGGCGGATCAGATCGCGGCGTCCCTTTCACGCTGAAGGACGGTTACGATGATCCGCTCGGCGGCGACAGTTGCACCGTCTTCCCGTGCTGCGGTCGCGCCGACTTGCACCGCGGTCTCCATGCCGCGACGGTCAGTCAGGAGCGTGTCGAGACTGCGGGCGACCCGCCCGGCCCTGTAGCGACCCCGGCCGAGCGTCCGCCCGCAGCCGAGCCGGACGACCCGCGCGGCATTGTCGAACTGATCGCCCAGGTGGGGTACGACCAGCTGCGGCCGACCCGCGCGCAGCGCCTGTTGCGTCGTCCCGACCCCGCCCTGGTGAACGATCAGGGCGGCGCGCGGGAACACCGTCGAGAAGGGCGTATAGCCGACCGCGATCGCGTCGGGACCGTCGGCCAGCGACCGGTCCCCCTGCGGTCCGACCAGCAGCACGGCGCGCCGTCCGATGGCTCGCGCCGCCTTCACGCTCTCGGCATAGAAGGCACCGGGGATATGCACCGCCGCGCTGCCCAGGGTGAAGACGATCGGGGCTTCGCCCGCTGCGAGGAAGGCCTCCAGCTCGGTCGGCATCACCGCCGCTCCTCCGGCCTCGCTGTCATAGGCGGCATAGCCGGTCACGATGAAGCCGGGCGGGGCGTCGGGCTGAGCCGGGCTCAGCAGGGGCGAATACAGGCCCAGCGCCAGATCCGCCCGCGCCGCGCCGTCGAACAGGAGGTTGGCGTCGCTCGTCGGCAGGCCAAGCGCCGCGCGCACCCGATTGAGCGGTCCGGACCAGTGCGCCGTGCTCGCGCGGGCCAGGGTGAGGGTCGCCTCGTTCAACCACAGCCGGGGGCCCGAGGACGCGGGCACCAGCCACGGCGCGCGCGGCAGATAGGGCGGGTCGTAGGCCGAGAACACCACGGTCGGCTGCAGCGCCGCCGAGACGTAAGGCACGGCTGCCAGCTCGGCCGCCATAGCCGCGCCCGCGGCGAAGGTCGCCCCGACGACGGCGGCCGCCCCCCGGGCCACGACCTCGACCTCGCGCGTCCAGGTCTCGAGATAGGGCAGCATGATCCTCTCGAACAGGAACCGGTCCGAGCGGGCGACGGCCTGGGTCATCTGGGCCAGGTCCATGCCGAGGTCGGCGCTCAGCCGCTCGACCCCCGGCCCGACCCGATGGAACACCAGCCCCTCGGCCTCGACCTTGGGCCCATACTCGATCGAGGTCGCGATCTCGGCCTCGATGCCCCGCGCCCTCAAGGCCAGGCCGAGCGCGAGGAAGGGATGCAGGTCGCCCAGCGAGCCTGCGGTGCAGAGGATCACGCGGGGGGCCATGGCGCGGACAATCGCGCTGTTCTCCGGCGGGTGGCAAGGCTAGCGTCTCTGTCATGACCCGATCGCGCCGCACGGCCTCCTTCTTCTCCTCGCTCAGCCTTTGGGTGCTGATCGCCCTCGCCGGAGGGCTGGCGGCGGGCGCAGCGGCCCAGGCCTACGGCATTCCCGGCGGCACGGGTGCGGTCGCCCTGATCGACGCCCTGGGCCAGCTGTGGCTCAATGCCCTGCGCATGACGATCATCCCCCTGGTGTTCAGCCTGCTGGTCACCGGCATCGCCTCCATCGCCGACGCGGCCGCGACGGGCCGGCTGGCGCTGAAGGCCGTGGGCGTGTTCGCGGTCCTGCTGGTCGGGGCCACGGTCTATGCCTTCGCCGCCTCGATCGGTCTGCACGAGATCTGGCCCATCGCCGACGGCGCCGCGCGCGCCCTGATCGCCGGAGCGCCTGCCGGCGCTGCCGCCGAGGTGGCCCAGAGCGTCGGCGGCGGTGGCCTCGGGGCCTTCCTGACCAGTCTGGCTCCCGCCAATCCGATCCGCGCGGCCGCCGACGACGCCATCCTGGCCATCGTTGTGTTCGCCATCGCCTTCGGCTTCGCCACCACCCGGCTTGACGCCCGCCTACGCCAGCCCGTCGCCGTCTTCTTCGAGGGCGTCGCCCAGACCATGATCGTCATCGTCCAGTGGGTGCTGGCGGTCGCGCCGCTCGGCGTCTTCGCACTGGCCTTCGGCGTGGGCCTGAGGGCCGGCATCGGCGCGGCCGGCGTGCTCGGTCACTACATCGCCCTGGTGTGCCTGGCCCTGATCGGGCTGATCCTGCTGACCTATGTCGTGGCGATCGTGTGGGGTCGGATCGGGCTCGGCCGGTTCGCGCGCGGCGCGGCCCCTGCCCAGGTGGTCGCCTTCTCGACCCAGTCCTCGCTGGCCTGTCTGCCGGTCATGGTCGAGCGGTCGGTCAGCCACCTCGGCGTCTCGACGGCGACGGCGGGGCTGGTCCTGCCGCTCGCAGTGGCGGTGTTCCGCATCACCTCGACGGTCGCCAACCTGGCGGTCGTGATCTACGTGGCGCGGCTGACGGAAGTCGAGATCACCATGGCGTCCATGCTGGCCGGGGGTCTCGCCGCCCTGGCCATCAGCGTCGGCACCGTGGGCCTGCCGGGCCAGGTCAGTTTCTTCGCCTCCATCGCGCCCATCTGCATCGTCATGGGCGTGCCGCTGGAGGTCTTGCCCCTGCTGCTCGCGGTCGAGGTCGTGCCTGACATCTTTCGCACGGTCGGCAATGTCACGGCCGACTTGGCGGCGGCCCGGATCGTCGAAGGCCGCGACGCCACCGCCGATCCGGAAGCGGCAGCCGGGATATAGCCGGGCGGCCTAGGCGTAGTCCTGGATCGGCCGGACCTCCAGCGTGTCGGCCTGTATCGCCTCGACCGCCTGGGCGGCCGCGAGGGCCCCCGCGGCGGTCGTATAGTAGGGGATCTTCATCATCAGGGCCGTACGGCGCAGGCTGAAGCTATCCTGCAGCGACTGCTTGCCTTCGGTGGTGTTGATGACCAGCTGGACGTCGCCGTTTTTCATGGCGTCGACGATGTTGGGCCGTCCCTCCAGCACCTTCTTCACATAGCCGACAGGCAGGCCCTGCTGGACCAAGTAGGTGTGGGTGCCGCCCGTGGCGATGACCTCGAACCCCTGTTTCAAGAGCAGGGTCACGGCCTCGATCACATAGGGCTTGTCCGCGTCCTTGACCGAGACGAAGGCGCAGCCCGAGGTCGGCAGGGTGGTGCCGCCGCCGATCTGGGACTTGGCGAAGGCGCGGGCGAAGGCGGGGGCCATGTCGGCCTCGCCGGGGCGTTTGAAGTCCAGGCCCATGACCTCGCCAGTCGAGCGCATCTCGGGGCCCAAGATGGTGTCGACGCCCGCGAACCGGGCGAAGGGGAAGACCGCTTCCTTGACCGCGATATGGTCGTAGGGGACGTCGGTCAGGCCGAAGGACGCCAGGGGCACGCCCGCCATCACCTTGGCGGCGATTGCGGCGACCGGCACGCCGATGGTCTTGGCCACGAAGGGGGCGGTGCGCGACGCGCGCGGGTTGACCTCCAGCACGAAGATGCGCGGTTCGGCCGAGTGCGGCTCCTCGATGGCGAACTGCACGTTCATCAGCCCGCGCACCTTCAGGGCCCGCGCCATGGCCTCGGTCTGGCGCTTCAGCTCGGCGACGGTGGCGTCGGACAGGGAGTAGGGCGGCATGGAGCAGGCGCTGTCGCCCGAATGCACCCCGGCCTCCTCGATATGCTCCAGCACCCCGGCCACGAAGACGGTGTCGTCGTCGCACAGGGCGTCGACGTCCACCTCGGTCGCGCGGTTCAGATAATGGTCGATCAGGACGGGGTCGTCGCCCGAGACCCGCATCGCCTCGCCGACATAGCGGTCCAGCTGTTCGCGGTCGTGGACGATCATCATGCCGCGTCCGCCCAGCACATAGGAGGGGCGCAGGACGACCGGATAGCCGACTCCATCCGCCTTTTGCGCGGCCTCTTCGGCCGAGCGGGCCAGGCCGTTCGGCGGCTGCATCAGGCCGATGTCGTTCAGCATGACCTGGAACCGCTCGCGGTCTTCGGCCAGGTCGATGGAGTCCAGGCTGGTGCCCAGGATCGGCACGCCGTCCTCGTGCAGGGCATGGGCCAGCTTCAGCGGCGTCTGGCCGCCGAACTGGACGACGACGCCGATCAGATCGCCGTTGGAGCGCTCGACCTCGATCAGCTCCAGCACGTCCTCGGCCGTCAGGGGTTCGAAGTACAGGCGGTCGGAGGTGTCGTAATCGGTCGACACCGTCTCGGGGTTGCAGTTCACCATGATCGACTCGACGCCGATGTCGGCGAAGGCGAAGGCCGCGTGGCAGCAGCAGTAGTCGAACTCGATGCCCTGGCCGATCCGGTTCGGCCCGCCGCCCAGGATGATGGCCTTCTTCGCAGCCGTCGGCTGGGATTCGCAGACGGGAACCTGGCCGAGCGCGCTGGTCTCATAGGTCGAGTACATATAGGCGGTGGCGCTTGCGAACTCGGCCGCGCAGGTGTCGATGCGCTTGAACACGGGGCGCACGTCCAGCGCCCGGCGCGCGTGGCGGACCTCGCGCTCGGTCTGCCCGGTCAGGGCGGCCAGGCGGGCGTCGGAGAAGCCCTTGGACTTCAGGCGGCGGAACTCGGTCGCCTCTGTGGGCAGGCCCTTGACCCGGACATGGCCCTCCTCGCGCACGATGTCGGCGATCTGGCGGAGGAACCAGGGCTCGTAGGAACAGGCCGCGTTGACCTCCTCGACCGACAGGCCGTGGCGGAAGGCCTGGGCGATGACGCGGATGCGGTCCGGTGTCGGCTGACCCAGGGCGCGGATGACGGCGGCGCGGGCCCCGGCCTCGTCCTCGACGTCGACCGTGCCCTCGATCTCGATCTCGTCGAAGCCGGACAGGCCGGTCTCGAGACCGCGCAGGGCCTTCTGCATCGACTCCTGGAAGGTCCGGCCGATGGCCATGACCTCGCCGACCGACTTCATCGAAGTCGACAGCAGGGGCTCCGAGCCCGGATACTTCTCGAAGGCGAAGCGGGGGATCTTGGTCACGACATAGTCGATCGACGGCTCGAAGCTGGCCGGCGTGACCTGGGTGATATCGTTCTGCAGTTCGTCGAGCGTGTAGCCGACCGCCAGGCGCGCCGCGACCTTGGCGATCGGAAAGCCCGTGGCCTTGGACGCCAGGGCGGAGGATCGCGACACGCGCGGGTTCATCTCGATCACGACCATGCGGCCGTCGGCGGGGTTGATGGCCCACTGGACGTTCGATCCGCCCGTCTCGACGCCGATCTCGCGCAGGACGTTTATGGAGCCCGTGCGCATGCGCTGGTACTCCTTGTCCGTCAGGGTCAGGGCAGGCGCGACGGTGATGGAGTCGCCCGTGTGGACCCCCATCGGGTCGATGTTCTCGATGGAGCAGACGATGATGCAGTTGTCCGCCTTGTCGCGGACGACCTCCATCTCATACTCCTTCCAGCCCAGCACCGACTCCTCGATCAGCACCTCGGTGGTGGGCGACAGGTCGAGGCCTCGCAGCACGATCTCCTCGAACTCCTCCCTGTTGTAGGCGATGCCGCCGCCGGTGCCGGCCAGGGTGAAGCTGGGGCGCACGATGGCCGGCAGGCCGACGAACTCCAGCCCCTCCAGCGCCTCATCCAGGGTGTGGGCCGCCTTGGACCGGGGGCTTTCCAGCCCCAGCTTGTCCATCGCATCCCGGAACTTCTGCCGGTCCTCGGCCCGGTCGATGACGTCTGCCCGCGCCCCGATCATCTCCACGCCGTATCTGGCCAGCACGCCCGACGCGTCCAAGGCGAGCGCCGTGTTCAGCGCCGTCTGCCCGCCCATGGTGGGCAAGAGGGCGTCGGGCCGTTCCTTTTCGATGATCTTCTCGACGAACTCGGGCGTGATCGGCTCGATGTAAGTCGCGTCGGCCATGTCCGGATCGGTCATGATCGTGGCGGGATTCGAGTTGACCAGGATGACCCGGTACCCTTCGGCCCTCAGCGCCTTGCAGGCCTGAACGCCGGAATAGTCGAACTCGCAGGCCTGACCGATGACGATGGGTCCGGCCCCGATGATGAGGATGGATTGGATGTCCGTGCGTTTGGGCATCTCAGCCTCCCTCTAGTTCGTCACGACCGCGCACTCCCAGCCGTCGTAGTCCAGCTGGAAGGCCGCGGCCCAGGATTGCATCATGGCGCTGACGGGGGCGAAGGACGCCTCGTCCACGGCCATGGTCGTTTCGAGAACGGTGCTGTCGTCCTGACCGCGCGTCAGGAAACCGGCGCGACGGGCGACCTCGTTCAGGTCGTCGTGGTCGCCGTCGCCGTGGAAGAAGAACAGGGTGTGGCGCGGGGTGACGCCCGTGTCGCCATGGTCGGCCAGGGCGGCCCGGACCATGGCGTCGCGCTCCTCGTGACTGATGGCGTCGTCGTGCAAGGGGCGGTCTTTCTCGCGCGCGGAAACCCCGCGGCGCCGAAGAGGCGTCGCCGGGCGGTGCAGGTTGTCGGCTAAGCGGCCCGTTTAGAGAGGGTGGCGGGCGGGCGCAAGAACGCTTGCGGTGCAAAAAACGAAGGGGCGGCCCGTCGCCGGACCGCCCCCTGTTCTCCAGTCTGTCGTGTCGGGTCTCAGTAGCTGCCGCTGATCCGCAGGAAGAAGGCGCGGCCGACCGGCGAGACCGGGGTGGCCACGTTGCCGAGGTAGGGCTGCTCGTCGGTGAGGTTGTTGACACCGAAGGTGGCCGAGTAGCCGTCCTTGAAGTCCCAGCGCACCGAAGCGTTGTGGCTCCAGAACTCGTCGGCGAAGGCCGGGGCGTAGCGCGCGATGTCCTCGATCGGCGTCGACACCAAAGTCTGCTCCGACTGGTAGTTCGAGAACCACGACACGGTGAAGTCCGACACTTCCCAACGGATCGATGCGGTGCCTGCCCATTCGGGGACGTTCTGCTCGAACTTGACCGGATTGGCCTGGGTGGGGTTCGCCACGAACGGGAAGTCGTTGCGGTCCTCGATGTAGGTGCCCGACAGCGAGGCGTCGATGGTGCCCCAGCCGTCGCGACCCAGGTCGGCGAAGTCGAAGCCGTAGTTCAGGGCGAAATCGACCCCCGAGGCTTCCAGTCCGGCGAAGTTGAGCTGGGTCTGCAGCAGATAGTTGAAGCCGCGGAACGTCGGCGAGGCGGCGTTCCGGTTCCGGGTGAACAGAGCGCAGAACTGGTTGTTCAGATCCGGCGCGTCGTAGCAGGAGTTGACGATGTCCTGAGCGGCGACGGCCGAGATGGCGTTCTCGATCTCGATCGACCAGTAGTCGGCCGTCAGCGAGAAGTTCGGAATGAAGCGCGGCTGCAGGACGACGCCGTAGGTGATCGATTCGGACTCTTCCTCTTCCAGGTTCGGGTTGCCGCCGGTCTGGCCGGTGAAGCGCGCCGTCAGGGGGTCGGTGAAGTTATAGGCCCCCGTGATGCCCAGGTCCGCGCGGCAGTTCGCCAGACGGTTTGCCGGGTTGTTGCCCGCGTTGACGTTAACGGAGTCGCAAGGGTCGACCGGGCGGAAGGTCGCCGCGTTGAGCGGCGCGAACAGTTCGCCGATGTTGGGCGCCCGGATGGCGACGGCGTAGCCGCCCCGCAGACGGATGTCCTGGATCGGAGCCCAGATGGCGTCAGCCTTGTAGGTCGAGGTCTCGCCCACCGTCGAATAGTCGCCGATGCGGCCCGCGATGCTGACGCTCAGGACTTCGGCGAAGGGCACATCCGCCAGGATAGGGAAGTTGAACTCCAGGAAGGCCTCGGCGACGTCGAAGCCACCCGCGGTGATGTTGGTCGTCTGGTACTGGAAGACGTCGCCGTTGCGCCGGGCGATGTCGGGCGTGAACTCCGAGTTCTCCTCGCGGTACTCGGCGCCGACGGCGAAGCCAATCGGGCCGCCCGGAAGGCTGAACCAGCGTTCGAAATCGCCGACCAGGGTCGCGGCGATGACCAGCTGGTCGATCTTGGAGACGTCCAGCGCTTCGTAGCGAAGGAAGTCCAGGCCCGCCTGGCTGGAGTTGCCGACGCCGAACAGATTGATCGGACGGCAGGGCGAGTTGGCACCCGGCGTGAAGGTGGTGAACCCGCCGAACTGCTGGATCGTGGCCCCCGGCGCGAAGTTCGCCGTGTCGGTCAGGTAGGAATAACGCGGGAAGGCCGCCGCGTTCAGGGTCGAGCGGCAGACGATGTCGCCGTTCGGCGCGCGCACCGCGTCGATGGCCGAGAAGAACCGGTCTTCCAGGCGGACAAACGCGCGGTTCTCCTGGGTGGTCTCGCCGTAGTTCAGCGACACGTCGTAGTTCCAGCCACCGAACACCTCGCCACCGAAGCCCAGGACGGCGCGGATCGTCTCTCGCTCGCTGGAGGCCTCGGGGTCGAACAGGTCGATGTTGTCCCGGCCGATGGTCACCAGCGAGGAGGCGTCGCCGTTGCCGGCCGCGATCTCGGCGTTGACGATGTTGCGGATGGCGGTCGGGATATAGGGGTTGTCCAGCGCGATCGGGATCGAGTCGTCGAAGGTGTTGTAGGGGTTGTAGGTCGTGCCCCGGTTCCAGGCGTACTTCAGGTCTGCATAGGGCCGGAAGGCCTCCGAGAACTCGTAGTTGATCAACAGGTTGAGGTTGATCGCCGTATCCTCGGGCAGAAGGCTCTGGTTCGAGAACGTCTGTGGGCTGCCGTCGCCGTCGAACTGCTCGGTGAAGTTGCCGATCAGGCCGTCACGGAACGGGCGGATTGCGCTGGTCAGGGGATCGGCCACCCAGCAGCCGACCGGGAATCCGCCGCCGCCGCCGCGACCGCCCTGGCTCTGCAGACAGTCGAAGGTCCCGTTGCCGTCCAGGTCGGGGCGAGTACGGAAGTCGCTGGTCCCGCCCGCGAAGCCGAAGCCGGACGAGTCATAACCGATCAGGCCACCGACCGAGGCGATGGAGAAGGTCGGGAAGTCCAGATAGGCCCGCGCCGGGGCCGCCGTCGCCCGTGCGATCAGGGCCGGGTCTGTGTTGGCATACCGCGGCGCGCCGCTGGCCAGCAGGATGGTGCGTCCCAGGACCGTCGATGCGGACTGACCTGCCGGAACGGGGTCCCCGGCCTGGAAGCTGCGGGCCGGGTTGGCCTTGTCATCGGCGACCCGGTTGTTCGCCGCCCAGTCCCGGTCGCCATAGTAAAGCGCCTCGGAGTGGCTGCCCTGGATCGCGATCGCGATGTTGCCACGGCCGTTGTCGAAGTCACGGCCCTGGGCGAAGGACCCGAAGATTTCCTCGGTGTCGCCCTGGCCCGAAATCCCGCCCTGGATCTCCCATTCCGTGCCGACGAAGTCGCGCTTCATGATGAAGTTCACGACGCCCGTGACCGCGTCGGAGCCGTAGACCGCCGAGGCGCCGCCCGTGAGGACCTCGACCCGCTCGACCAGGGCCGAGGGAATGGTAGAGATGTCGACCGCCGCCGTACCGGGTTGCCCGGAGACGTGGCGGCGACCGTTGACCAGCACCAGTGTCCTGTTGGTTCCCAGGTTGCGAAGGTTCAACTGGACCGAGCCACCATTGGCTTGGGCCGAGCTTTCGGAGGCCTGAAGAGCCGGGATGACGTCTAGGGCGTCCGCGACCTCGGTGATGCCCTGGGCCGCCAGCGTTTCGGCCGTCAGCACCTGCACCGGTTGCGGCGCGTTCTCCGGCGCGATCGCGATGCGCGAGCCGGTGACGACGATCTCCTCGACTTCGGTCGCCTCGCCGGCGGGGTCCTGGGCAAGCGCGGGGCTGGCCATGAGGGCGACCAGGCCGACGCCGGCAAGGCAACGAGTCCGAACGCTGAGGGTGTTACGCATGATTTGGTCCTTCACAGCCAAAAACGGGTCACGGTGAAGGTAGCTTTTTGCTGCAGCGCGGCGACGTCAACGCGCGATGTGCAGGCTTCGCCATTTTGACATCGGGGGGTCACCCCAAAGCCACAATTCGGCGTGGCGCATTTTGTGTCGTCCCTGTTGCGCCACTGTCGCATTATCGACGCAGTTTCTGCTCCCAAGTCCCGATTTAGTGATAATGAGGCCGCGCGGGGCCCGATTTGCGGTCACTTTCAGGTAACATCGTTCGCCTGACAGAAAAACAGCTGCTGATAAGCTTGGCAGTTAGAGTCAAAATTTTCAGGGACTAGACATGAACATTCGGCGTCTTTCGCTTCTTCGATCAACAATGCTCGCCAGTGCGGCCGGTTTGATCTCAATCGGCGCGGCAAGCGCTGCCGTTGCTCAGGACGCCGCGCCGCAGGACGACACGACGCAGGTCGAGGAGATCGTGGTCACCGGGTCACGCATCCGGTTGCAGGATTATGTCGCGCCCAACCCTGTGACGACGATCACGGCTGAGACCCTTGAGAACTCCGGCCAGACGAACGTCGTGCAGTTCCTCCAGGACGTCCCGGCGCTGGTCGACTCGATCGACTCGGAAACCGGCGCTGACGTGAACGCCAACTTCCTCGGCTTCAACCTGCTGGATCTGCGGAATCTCGGCTTCGTGCGGACGCTGGTCCTGGTCGACGGCCGCCGTCACACGCCCGCCGTGGCGGGCACCTCGGCGGTCGATATCGCCCAGATCCCTGTGGCCCTGATCGAGCGGACCGAGATCCTCACCGGTGGGGCCTCGGCCATCTATGGTGCCGACGGCGTGTCCGGCGTGGTCAACTTCATCCTGAAGGACAGCTTTGAGGGCGTCGACCTCCGCAGCCAGTACGGCGTGTCCGAAAAGGGCGGTGGCGACAACGTCTTCGTCAGCGGCCTGGTGGGTCGCAACTTCGACGGCGACCGCGGCAACATCATGCTGGGCTTCGAGTACGACGAGACCAAGGACCTCGACTTCCAGGACCGTGAGTTCACCCGGATCGGGCAACTGGCGACCTCGTACAACAACCCCAACGACGGCGTGGGCCCCTGCGATCCGGGCGAGACCATCACCTGCGACGACCCCAACGTTCCCGATAACCTGATCGGCTACGGGCTGAACTGGAACGACACCTCGCTGGAGGGGTCGGTCTACACCAGCTTCGCCGAGCCGACGCAGCCCGGCTCGTCCGGCGTCTCGTTCCTCGGGGACGGGCGGCCCTTCATCAACGGCGTGCAGGTCGGCAACGCCCAGATGATCGGCGGCTCGGGCACGCCGCTGGAGGCCTTCAACGACGATCTGATCCCGGGACAGGAGCGCTACACCCTGTTCGCGCGCGGCACCTATGAGCTGTCGGCCAACCACGAGCTGTTCGCCGAGGTGAAGTACACCAACTCCAAGAGCGATTTCCTGGGTCAGCCCAGCTACGACTACGGTCTGTTCATCAGCATCGATAACCCCTTCATCCCGGCCAACATTCGCGCCGCAGCCCTGCGGCCCGATGGTCTGGGAACTCCGGAAGGGGCCTTCTTCGCCCCCGGCGTCCTCGTCGCCAAGGACAACTTCTATCTCGGCCGTCTCAGCCAGGAGGCCGTCAACGAGTCGCTTCGCGCCGTGTTCGGCCTGCGCGGTTCACTGCCGGCCGGTCTCGAGTACGAAATCTCGTTCGTTGCCGGCGAGGCGGACAATACCACGACCTTCAACAATGTGCGCCTGGCCGATCGCTACTATGCGGCGACCGACGTGGTCATCAATCCGGCGAACGGCCAGCCGATCTGCCGCAGCAATCTCGATCCGACCGCCCTGGCGCCGGGCGACCTGTTCGGCCAGCTGCAGTTCGACGATCCCAGCCTGGCCTCGGTCGGCACCTTCACGCGCGGCCCCAACAGCGGGTGCATTCCGCTGAACCCCTTCGGCCTGAACAACGCCAGCGCCGAAGCGATCGACTGGGTGATGGGCGACGGCCAGACCAGCGCCAAGCTGCAACAGCGCGTCCTGAACGCCTATATCACGGGCGACACGGCCTCCTTCTTCTCCCTGCCCGCCGGCCCGATCTCCTTCGTGCTGGGTGGCGAGTACCGTGAAGAGCGCAGCACCTCGCAGCCGGATCCGCTGCAGGCGCTGGCCGAGTCAGTGAACTTCGGCGGCCTGACCGATCTGGGCCGCGCCGTCGCGACCCGCGGCGTCTATGACGTCACCGAGGTGTTCACCGAGGTCTCGGTCCCGGTCCTGCGCGATCTGCCGTTCGCCGAGGAACTGACGCTCAGCGGCGCCTTCCGCTATTCGGACTACTCCAGCATCGGTCAGACCGAGACCTGGAACGTTGGCCTGAAGTACCGTCCGATCCAAGACATCATGTTCCGCGCGACCAAGGCCTTCGCCGTCCGCGCGCCGAACATCAACGACCTGTTCGCCGGTCGTCGTCAGACCGCAGCCGGCTTCGCCGATCCGTGCGACGCCGACAATATCGCCAACGGCGAGAACCCGGCCAATCGTCTGGCCAACTGCCAGGCGGCGTTCTCGGCGCTGGGTGTCAACCTTGCGACCTATCGCGACACGTCGTCGGAAACGACGCTCGGCTTCATCACCGGCAACCCGTTCCTGGACCCGGAAGAGTCGGACTCCGAAACCTACGGCCTGGTCCTCAACCCGCGCTTCATCCCCGGCCTGGCCATCTCGATCGACTACTACAATATCGAGATCGAGGACGCGATCGCCTCCACGCCCGTCCAGACCATCGTCAACAACTGCTACGACCTGGAAGCCGGCAACGACTTCTGCAACTTCATCACCCGCGGCACGCCGGCGGTGAACCCGGGCCGGATCGTCAGCTTCGATCAGGTCCCCGGTAACCTGCAGTCCTTCTCGACCTCGGGTGTCGATTTCGGTGCCCGCTACACGCTGAACCCGGCCGATCTGGGCATCGAGCGTGATATCGGCAGCTTCACCTTCACCCTGAACGGCAGCTACCTGGAATCGCTGGAGGCCGTCGTGGCCCCCAACGCTCCGGTCCGCGACGACAAGGGCGTCGAGGGCGCGCCGGAGTGGCAGGCCAACTTGGACCTCGTCTGGACGCGTGGCCCGCTCAGCGTCAACTACGGCTACAGCTGGTTCGACGCGACCAGCCGCGTGTCGAACGTGACCCTGAACACCCAGCCGGACAACCTGCCCGCCGAGTGGCTCTACTACGACGAGCGTTCGGTGCATGATCTGCAGGCGCGCTACGAGCTGAACGAGAAGTTCTCGGTCTACGGCGGCGTGAACAACCTGACCGATCAGGAGCCTCAGCCGATCGGCTTTGGCGACGCCAGCTACCCGGTCAGCTCGCTGGGTCGGTTCTACTATGTGGGCGTCAACGCCTCGTTCTGATCGAACGCGACGAGAAGCCGGAAAAGGGGCGGGGGCTTTGGCTCCCGCCCCTTTTCTATGCCCTCGCGGCGATCCAGGCCGGCAGGTCGGCGATGGTCTCCAGAAGGCCGAAACGCGGGTGGTCCACCGGCGGTTCGGCCACCTCGTGGGCCCAGGTCACATGGTAGGGGATGTGCACGCCGAAGGCCCCGGCCTCAATGGCGGGGATGACGTCCGACTTCACAGAATTGCCTGCCATGACGGCGTTCTCGGCTCCCGTTCCGTGACGGGCGAAGACGCGGTCGTAGGTGCCGCGATCCTTCTCGGACACGATCTCGACGGCGGCGAACAGGTCGCCCAGACCCGAGGCGGCCAGTTTCCGTTCCTGGTCCAGCAGATCGCCTTTGGTGATCAGGACCAGCCGGTACCGCTCCGACAGATCGGCGAGGGCCTCGTCCACGCCCGGCAGGGTCTCGACCGGATGAGCGATCATCTCACGCCCGGCCGCCAGGATCTCACGCACCACCGAGGCCGGCGCGTCACCCCCGGTCAGCTCCATCGCCGTCTCGATCATCGACAGGGTGAAGCCCTTGATGCCGTAGCCGTAGAGGCGAAGATTCCGCCGCTCGACGTCGGCCAGACGGCTCTCGGTCGTCGGACCGTCGGCATGAGGGGCCAGCAGATCCAGGAACCGCGCCTGGGTCAGGCGGAAGATCGTCTCATTGTGCCAAAGGGTGTCGTCCGCATCGAGGCCGACGGTTGTGATGGGCATGGCGAACCTCCGGGATCGTGAGCGGCTCGTCTGACGCCCCGTCGGGCCCGGCGCAAGACCAGCCCGTAACCTCCGCTGCGGGCCCGGCGAACTGGGCGGACGAGAGCGCCGCTCCCCATCCGTCCTTCGTCCCCAGGCCAGACCCATGCGCAAGTCCCTGATCGCCGCCTTCCTCGTCGGCACCCTGATCGGTGTCCCTGTCGGCGTCGGCGTCGGCTTCTACATCTTCCCGTTCGTCTTCCCGCCTGCGGCTTCGAACGAGACCCTGGCGGCGGAGGAGGTCGCGGCCACGGTCGCCACCGGCACCTTCATCCACGCCAATCCGTCGGACCCGGTCCATTACGGCAGGGGGCGGGTACGGGTCACCGAACAGTCCGTGTTTCTGGAGAGCGATTTCGAGGTCGGTCCGGGTCCCGCGTACCGGGTCTATCTCGTCGCCGCGCCGGACGTGCGGCAGGCGTCCGACGTCACCGGCAGCCGGTTCATCAGCCTCGGCACCCTGCGGTCCTTCAAGGGCGGTCAACGCTACGCCATCCCGGCGGGCACGGACCTGACGGAATACAAGAGCGTCGTGATCTGGTGCGAGCAGTTCTCGGTGCTGATCTCGCCCGCCGATCTGACTCCGGCCTGACCCACGGTCGGTCGGGTCAACGGGTCGCGTTGCGCCTTGCCCACGACCGGACCAGAAGCACCGGATGAGCGAAACATCCGCCGTGGTGATCGGAGCGTCCGGCGGCATCGGGGCCGCCGTGGCGGCGGCGCTGGAAGCCTCGACGACGTTCGACGTCGTCCACCGCTTCGGGCGGTCCCTGCCGGGCGATGGGCGGCTGGATCTTGAGGACGAGGCCTCGATCGCGGCTGCCGCCGGGCGGGTCGGTACGGGTCTGGGCCTCGTGTTCGTGGCTACCGGGGTGCTGCACAACGGTCAGGAACCGGAGCGCACCTACAAGGCCATGACCGCCGAGCACCTGCTGCGCGACTACCGGATCAACACCGTCGGACCGGCGCTCGTGATGAAGCATTTCGCGCCGCTCATGCCCCGCGACCGGCGCGCCGTGTTCGCCACCCTGTCGGCACGCGTCGGGTCGATCGGCGACAACCGGCTGGGCGGTTGGCACAGCTATCGGGCGTCCAAGGCGGCCCTCAACATGCTGCTGCGCAATCTGGCGGTCGAACTTGGCCGGTCGCATCCGCAGGCGGTGGTCGCGGGGCTGCATCCGGGAACGGTCGACACAGCCCTGTCCACGCCGTTCCAGAAGGGCGTGGCCGAGGGCAAGCTGTTCACGCCCACATATTCGGCCGAGCGGCTGCTCGCCGTGCTTGAGGGTTTGACGCCCGCCGACAGCGGAGGCGTTTTCGCCTGGGACGGCGCGCGCGTTCCGGAATAGCGTCCGGCCATGAGCCAGACCGAGACGATTCCCCTGCCCGCCGCGAGAAAGCTGGGATGGGGGCTGGCGGCCCTGGTGGTCGCGGGCAACATGATCGGCTCGGGTGTCTACCTGGCTCCGGTCGCGCTCGCCTCGACCGGGTCGTCCAGCCTGATCGGCTGGGTCATCTGCGGCGTCGGGGCCATGGTGCTGGCCGCTGTCTTCGCAGGGCTCGGCCGGTTCCAGCCGGACGCCGACGGCCTGTCGGACTTCACACGGCGAGGCCTCGGTCGCTTCCTGGGGTTTCAGACCGCCATCGCCTACTGGGGCGTCTGCCTGACAGGCAATGTCGCGGTGGCGCTGGCGGGGACCGGCTATCTCGCCTTCTTCTTTCCCGCCCTGGCCCAGCCGGTTCCGGCGGCGCTTTGCAACCTCGTGCTGATCGGCACCTGCACGGCCGCGTATGTGACGGGAGCCAGGCTTGCGGCGCGGCTGGGCGCGGCGACGCTGGTGATCGGCCTATTGCCTCTGCTGCTGGCCATCGTGGCGGGTGTGGTCGCCTTCAGCGGCGAGACCTTCTCCGCCTCCTGGAACCCGTCGGGCGAGCCGCTGACCAAGACGGTTCCGGCCTCGCTCGTGGTGATCTTTTGGTCCTTCCTCGGCCTGGAGAGCGCGGCAGCCCTGTCCAGGCTCGTCCGCGATCCGGCGCGCGACGTCGGTCGGGCAAGCGTCGGCGGCGTTGGCCTGGCGCTGGTCGTTTATGTCTGCGCCAGCGTGGCGGTGTTCGGCGTCATACCGGCGGACGACCTGGCTCAGTCGACAAGTCCGTTCGCTGATCTGGCGGCGCGGGTGTTCGGAGCCTCGGTTGCAGGGCTGGTCGCTGCCTGTGCTGTCTTGAAGGCGCTCGGCACCATCGCGGGCTGGACCATTCTGGGAGGCGAGACGGCGCGCAGCGCGGCCGAGCAGGGCTATCTGCCACGCTGGTGGGGATCGGCGGCCACCCCCGGCCGCCTGCCCCTCACCAATCCCCTGATCAACGGGGGCATCATGGCGGGGCTGGTGGTCATGACGTCCCAGCCGACTCTGGCGGGGCAGTTCGGCCTGCTGATCGGGGCCTGCACGGTTCTCACCATCTGCCTCTATGCCCTGTGCTGCGTCAGCCTGTTCCGGTTCAGCCGCTCGGCGGGGTGGCGGGCGCTCGCCGTCGTCGGTCTGGTCTTCTCGGTCGGAGCGGTCGTGGCGGCGGCCCCCGGTAACGTCGTCCCGGCGATTGTCCTGTTCGCCGTCGCCTCGGTCGGGTGGCTGTGGGTGCGTCGCGGCCGCGGCGGACGCGTTGACCCGGAGGCGCGCGCTCTGTAGCAACCGCGCCGTTTGTTCGCCGGGATTCGGTGTAAGGGGACAGCCATGACGACTTCTCTGCTTCCCGGCTGCACCGGCGTTCTGGCTCTGGCCGACGGCACGATCTTTCAGGGCATCGGGGTCGGGGCGACCGGCTCGGCGCTGGGCGAGGTCGTCTTCAACACGGCCATGACGGGGTATCAGGAGATCCTGACCGACCCGTCGTACATGAGCCAGATCCTGGCCTTCACCTTTCCCCACGTCGGCAACACCGGAACCAACGTCGAGGACATCGAGCAGATGGGCGGGGGCTCCGACACCTCCGCGCGCGGGGCGGTATTCCGCGACCTGCCGACCGATCCGGCCAACTGGCGCTCGGACGCCTCGCTCGATGCCTGGATGAAGCGGCGCGGCGTGGTCGGTCTGTCGGGCGTCGACACCCGCGCCCTGACCCAGGCGATCCGGGACAAGGGCGCTCCGCACGCCGTCATCGCCCACGATCCCGAAGGCCGTTTCGACCTCGACGCCCTGGTGGCCGAGGCCAGGGCCTGGACCGGTCTGGTCGGCCTGGATCTGGCCAAACCCGCCTCGACGCTTCAGGCCTTCGACTGGAACGAGGCTCTGTGGGACTGGCCCGCCGGCTATCCGCGCGTCGACGCGGCCGGCAAATCGGTGGTGGTCATCGACTATGGGGTGAAGCGCAACATCCTGCGGGCGCTCGCCTCGACCGGCGCGAAGATCACCGTGGTGCCGGCGACGACCTCGGCCGAGGACATCCTGGCGCGCGATCCCGACGGCGTGGTCCTGTCCAACGGGCCGGGCGATCCGGCGGCCACGGGCGAATACGCGGTGCCCGAGATTCGGAAGCTGGTCGACAGCGGCAAGCCCATCTTCGGCATCTGCCTGGGTCACCAGATGCTGGCGTTGGCCCTCGGAGCGAACACCGTGAAGATGGACCAGGGCCACCACGGCGCGAACCATCCGGTCAAGGACCTGACCACGGGCAAGGTCGAGATCGTGTCGATGAACCACGGCTTCACCGTCGACCGCGACAGCCTGCCCGACGCCGTCGAGGAGACGCACGTCAGCCTGTTCGACGGCACCAACTGCGGCATCCAGCTGAAGGGGCGTCCGGTGTTCAGCGTCCAGCACCACCCGGAGGCCTCGCCGGGGCCGACCGACAGCCTGTATCTGTTCGACCGCTTCCGCGCCCTGATGGACGCCTGAGCCCCGTCATCGGCCTGTCGGACAAGGTATGGTAGCGTTTCGCTGCCATGACCCGCGCCCTTCCCCTGGTTCTCGCCCTTCTGATGCTCGGCGGCTGCGTCGGTGGCTCTCGCTCTTCCTTTGCGCTCCAGGACCGGCAGGCGGCGCTGCCGATGGGCCTGACGTCGGACGAACGCCATCCCATCCGCGTCTATCTGGATGACGATCGCCGCATCGCCCTGTTTCGCCAGGCCTTCCGTGAAGGCGTGCCGGTCGGCGAAGACGGGGTGGTCGACTTCCTGACCTTGTCGGGCGGCGGGTCCAACGGCGCCTTTACAGCCGGCCTCATGAAGGGCTGGACCGAGAGCGGATCGAGACCGGATTTCGAAGTGGTCACCGGCGTTTCGACGGGGGCCCTGGCCGCACCGTTCGTCTTCCTCGGCTCCGACTGGGATGACGAACTGGAGGAAGCCTACACCGGTGGCGCGGCCTCGACCCTGTTGCAGTCCCAGGGGCTTGGCGTCTTGTTCGGGTCCGGCGTCTACAAGGGTGAGCCCCTGAGGGCGCTCGTGGAACTCTACGTGGACGAGGCCATGCTGGCCGCAGTGGCCGCCGAGTATGCCAAGGGTCGCGTCCTTTTGGTCGCCACGACCGACATCGACAGCCAGCGCGGCGTCAGCTGGGACATGGGGGCCATCGCATCCGCCGGGACGCCCGAGGCGCTGGAGCTGTTCCGCACGGTGCTGGTGGCCTCGGCCAGCATTCCGGGCGCTTTCCCGCCCGTGCTGATTTCGTCGAACACCGGCGACCTGTCGTTCGAGGAGATGCACGTCGACGGCGGGGTGACCACGCCCTTTCTGGCGGTGCCCGAGACCCTGTGGTCCTACCGCGAGCCTTCACCGATGCTGAGCGCCGCGCGCTTTCATGTCGTCATCAACGGCCGGCTGGCCCCCAGTTTCGCGGTGACGCGGGACAGCCTGGGCGGCGTGCTGGGACGCAGCGTCGAGATCCTGCTGCGGTCCTCGCTGGTCGCGACACTTGAGGGCAACCGCGCCTTCGCCGAGCGCAACGCCCTGTTCTTCCGCTATGCCGCCCTGCCGGACGATTCCGAGGCCTCTCCGCTGGACTTCAGCCCCGCCTCGATGCGGGCCGTGTTCGACGTCGGCCGCGCGGGGGCCCTGGCGGGCTCCATCTGGCGCTGAGCGTCAGGGCAGGGGGGCGAAGCTCTTGTCCTCCCGCAGGGCGCAGGCCTTCCTGACGGCGACCGGTGCGGCGTGCAGCCAGTAGTCGGCGTCCTCGGGGCGCGCGGCAGCGCGGCGCTCCACGCCTCGCAGGCGGCGCTGGGCGGCGTTGGCCAGCAGACGGGCGTGCAGGGCGCGCGGGGTCAGGTCGGGGATGGTGGGAGACCCGGGGACGGCGACGGCGTCGGGACCCTGGACCTCCACCGCCGGGCGGGAGATGGCGATGAACATGGAAGGCTCTTGCGGGAGGGTGAGGCGGCGCTTCTGCACCGGAGGCTCGTGGAGTTAACCACAAGTGCTGTGGATAGTTCCTGATCCAGTCAGAATATTGTTTGCATGCAGACGGTTATGGCTGCGATCCGGCCTTATTGGTTACCGAGAGCTTAACGCGACCGTGGAGCGATTGCCCCGCGCGATGGTCTGTCCGGATGGACGGGTCTAGGGATTTGGCGTGCGCTTCGACGACCGATTCCTGGAGGAACTGAAGGCTCGCCTTCGCCCGTCCGACGTGATCGGCCGGTCGGTGAAGCTCAAACGTCAAGGACGCGAGTGGGTCGGCCTGTCGCCGTTCACCAAGGAGAAGTCGCCGTCGTTCTTCGTCAATGACGACAAGGGCTTCTTTCACGACTTCAGCTCGGGCAAGCACGGCGACGTCATCTCCTTCCTCCAGGAGACCGAGCGGCTGTCCTTCCCGGAAGCGGTCGAGCGGCTGGCCGCAGAGGCCGGCATGCAGATGCCCGCCGAGGATCCCCAGGCTGCCGAGCGCGAGCAGAAGCGCCAGGGTCTCGCCGACTGGATGGACCTGGCCCAGAAGTGGTTCGCGGCCAATCTCCGCCGCTCGGTCGGCAAGGCGGCGCGTGAGTATCTTGAGCGACGCGGCCTGCCCGAGGATCAGTGGGAGCGGTTCGGCCTGGGCTATGCACCCAACGACCGCGAAGGGCTGAAGGCGGCCCTGGTCCAGCGCGGCGCCAAGCCCGGCGAGCTGGTCGAGGCCGGGATGCTGATCGCGCCAGAGGGCGGCGGCGCGCCCTACGACCGGTTCCGCGACCGGCTGATGTTCCCGATCCTGGACGCGCGTGGGCGGCTGGTCAGCTTCGGCGGCCGGGCGATGAACCCCGACGACCGGGCCAAGTATCTGAACGGACCCGAGAGCCCGCTGTTTCACAAGGGATCGACCCTCTACGGCCTGCCCGAGGCGCGGCGCATCCTGGGCGCGGCGTCCAAATCGACCGAGAGCGTCATCGTCGTCGAAGGCTATATGGACGTCATCGCCTGCCAGCGCGCGGGCCTGCCGGCCGTGGCTCCCATGGGCACGGCTCTGACCGAGGAGCAGATGGCCCTGCTCTGGCGCGTCTCGCCCGAGCCGGTGCTGTGTTTCGACGGCGACGGGGCCGGGCAGAGGGCGGCGTTTCGAGCGATCGAACGCGCCCTGCCGCTGCTGAAGCCTGGCCGATCCTTCCGGTTCGCCCTGCTGGAGGGTGGTCAGGACCCCGACGACATCCTGCGCGACAAGGGGGCACCGGCCCTGCGTCACGCGCTGGCGGAGACCCGGCCCTTCGCCGAGGTCCTGTTCCGGCGCGAGGTCGAGGTCGAACCGCTGGACACGCCCGAGCGTCGCGCGGGGCTCAAGGGCCGGCTGCGCGCGGCCGCGACGGCCATCCAGGACAAAGATCTGGCCGAGCAGTATCGACGCGACCTGTTCGACCGGTTCGACGGCCTCTTTCCCGGACGCGCTCCGGCCGCCACACGCGGGCAGACCGCCGGAGGCCGATGGCGTCCCGGTCCCCCGCCCAAGCTGGGCCAGACGGCGGAGGGGGCGCAGGCCATGCAGGCCCTGACCCGCTCCATCGAACCCGTCGCGGCCGCGCTTGCTCATGGGGCCATCGAGGACCCCGAGCGGATGGACGACCATCTGGAGGCGATATCCAGCCACGGCTTCGGCGACCCGTCGCTGGATGGCCTGGCGCAGGAGCTGGTGCGACTGCGGTTCGCGGGCCAGACGCTTGACAGCGCGGCCCTGCGTCGCCATCTCGCGACCTCCGGACACGATGCCTTAGTGCGCGAGGTCGAGAAGGCGGCGGCGAAGTCCGGCGCGCCTTTCCTGGCCGCAAATGCGCCCCTCGCCGAGGCAAGGGTCCGGTGGTCGCAAGGCTTCGCAGCCCTGACCCGCCTCGCGGGCCTGGATGCGGCGCTGGCGTCAGCCAAGTCGGGGGCGGACCACGCCTTCGATGCCTCGGCCTTCAGTCGTCTGAAGGCCGAGCGAGATGCGCTGCGACGAGCGATCAGAACCGGTGCGATTTGGGACGATCAGGCGGGTTCGTAACGAACCGGCCTCGTGTGCGTTCTGTTTCGTAACCAATGTTGCATTTTTGCCGAAGGCCCCGCACGCCTCGGCCGGAGAGACTGACTTAATGAGCGATACGCAGGAACCGCCCGAAGCGACCACCGACGGGCCGCTGCTCGACCTCACCGATGCTGGCGTCAAGAAGTTCATCAAACAGGCCAAGGCGCGCGGCTATGTGACCATGGAGGAGCTGAACAAGGTCCTCCCGTCCGAGGAAGTCACGCCCGACGCCATCGAGGACACGCTGGCGATGCTGTCCGAAATGGGCGTCAACGTCGTTGAGGCCGAGGAAGACGCCGCCGAGGGCCAGGGCGGCGAAGTCGCCGAACGCGCCGAGACCCAGATCTCCGACGAGAACGCCAAGCCGACCTATGATCGGACCGACGACCCTGTGCGGATGTATCTGCGCGAGATGGGGTCGGTCGAGCTCTTGAGCCGCGAGGGCGAGATCGCCATCGCCAAGCGCATCGAGGCCGGTCGTGACGCCATGATTTCGGGGCTGTGCGAGAGCGCCCTGACGTTCGAGGCCATCATGGTGTGGCGCGACGAACTGGCCAACAACCGCATCCTGCTGCGCGAGGTCATCGACCTGGACGCCACCTATGGCGTGCTGAACCCCTCGTCCCTGCCCCACAACCAGCCCCAGCCGCCCATTCCCGGCCAGCCGATCCCGCCCAAGCCCGAGCCCGAACCCGGTGCGGAGGCCGAGGCTGAAAAGCCTGAAGGCGACGAGGAGGACGAGGATTTCGACGACGGCGGCGGCATGTCGATCTCGGCGCTGGAAGCCGAACTGCGTGACGGCGTCATGGAGACGCTGGACGCGATCGCGTCTGACTTCGACGCCTTCCGCAAGCTTCAGGAAAAGCTGGTCGACAGCCGCCTGAAGGGCGAGGACCTGTCGGCCAAGGACAGGAAGACCCACGACACCCTTTCGGCCGCCATCTCGGGCCGGCTGAAGACGCTGAAGCTGAACAACAACCGCATCGAGGCGCTTGTCGAGCAGCTGTATGCGATCAACAAGCGACTGATCGGTCTGGAGGGCCGGCTGCTGCGTCTCGCCGACAGCTACGGCATCTCTCGCCCCGAGTTCCTGAAGGCCTATTTCGGTGCCGAGCTGGATCCGACCTGGTCCGAGCGGGTCAAGGCCATGGGCGTGCGCTGGACCAAGTTCAGTGACGATCAGGCGGTTCAGATCGCCCAGATCCGCGGCGACGTCGCGGCCGTGGCGACCGAGGCCGGCCTGCCCATCGATGACTACCGCCGCATCGTCCACACGGTGCAAAAGGGCGAGCGCGAGGCCCGTCAGGCCAAGAAGGAAATGGTCGAGGCCAATCTGCGCCTCGTGATCTCCATCGCGAAGAAATACACCAACCGTGGCCTGCAGTTCCTGGACCTGATCCAGGAAGGCAACATCGGCCTGATGAAGGCGGTCGACAAGTTCGAGTACCGCCGGGGCTACAAGTTCTCGACCTACGCCACCTGGTGGATCCGTCAGGCCATCACCCGCTCGATCGCCGATCAGGCGCGGACCATCCGCATCCCGGTCCACATGATCGAGACGATCAACAAGATCGTGCGGACCAGCCGCCAGATGCTGCACGAGATCGGCCGGGAGCCGACGCCCGAGGAACTGGCCGAAAAGCTGGCCATGCCGCTGGAGAAGGTCAGGAAGGTCCTGAAAATCGCCAAGGAGCCGATCAGCCTCGAGACGCCCATCGGGGACGAGGAAGACAGCCACCTCGGCGACTTCATCGAGGACAAGAACGCGATCCTGCCCATCGATGCGGCGATCCAGTCGAACCTGCGCGAGACCACGACCCGCGTGCTGGCGTCGCTGACGCCACGCGAGGAACGCGTTCTGCGCATGCGGTTCGGCATCGGCATGAACACCGACCACACCCTGGAAGAGGTGGGTCAGCAGTTCAGCGTCACGCGCGAACGGATCCGGCAGATCGAGGCCAAGGCCCTGAGAAAGCTGAAGCACCCCAGCCGGTCGCGGAAGCTCCGCAGCTTCCTCGACAGCTGACCTCAGCCGATCCGGTCAGCCGACCGGTTCGCCTTCGGTGTGCAGCGACTTGGCCAGGTCCAGCAGGCGGCGGCGCGGCCGTTCGCCCAGTTGGTAGTAGGCCTGGATCAGATCCAGGGTTTCCTTGCGGCTGAACATCTCGCCGCCGTTGGCACCGGCGGCTTCCTTGCGCTCCATGGCTTCGGCGAGGCCGTCGTAGAAATAGCTGATCGGCGTCTCCAGCGCCTCGCTCAGCTGCCACAGGCGGGCGGCCGAGATGCGGTTGGCACCGCATTCGTATTTCTGGATCTGCTGAAAGCGGATGCCGACCTGGACGGCCAGTTGCTGCTGCGTCAGGCCCAGAAGGCGACGGCGGCGGCGCAGGCGGCGGCCCAGATGCAGGTCGATGTCGGTGGCCATGGCCCCATTCCCCTTGTTCTGTCGAGTTGTGCCGAAACGGCACGGCTCGCCTCACAAGCCGCAATGACCATGCCGCCTTCTCGTGACGGGCGAACGAAGCTTGAGCATGGGGGGAGAGCCATTCGGCGGTTGATGCGTTAGGCTGCGACCCGACGCTGATCAGGACCTGCCCATGCCCCCTCACTCCCGCCGCCTCAGGAAGGCGGTGTTGCCTGTCGCCGGTCTGGGCACCCGCGTGCTGCCCGGCACCAAGACCACGCCCAAGGAACTGCTGAACGTCGTCGACCGGCCGATCCTGTCCTACATCGTCGAGGAGGCGAGGGAGGCGGGCATCCAGCACATCGTCTTCGTCACCGGGCGGTCCAAGGGGGCGATCGAGGACTATTTCGACCACCAGATCGAGCTGGAGGCCCAGCTGCTGGCTAAGGGCAAGCTGGACATCCTGGACATGATGACGGCCGAACTGGCCCGGGCCGGCGAGATGAGCTTCACCCGCCAGATGCAGCCGCTGGGCCTGGGTCATGCCGTCTGGTGCGCCCGGGACATCATCGGTGACGAGCCGTTCGCGGTCCTGCTGCCCGACGTCATCGTGGACGCGCAGCCGGGGGCGCTGAAGCAGCTGGTCGAGGCCTATGACCAGCTGGGCGGCAACGTCATCGGGGTGGAGGCGGTGCCCGAGGACCAGACCCACAAATACGGCATCGTCGATCCCGAAAGCCGCGACGGTGCCCGCATCCGCATGAAGGGCATGGTCGAAAAGCCCGCCCAGGGCACGGCGCCGTCGAACCTGTCGATCGCGGGGCGCTACATCCTGCAGCCCGAGATCTTCGACATCCTGGAGACCCAGGAGCGAGGCGCGGGCGGAGAGATCCAGCTGACCGACGGCATGGCGCGGCTGATGCAGGACCAGGTGTTCACGGCGGTGGAGTACGCGGGCGTGACCCATGACTGCGGCGACAAGATCGGCCTCCTGAGGGCCAATGTGGCGCTGGCGCTGAAGCGGCCCGACCTGGGCGCGGCGGCGCGGGCGGCGATCGAGGGGCTGCTGGGCCGGTGACCCGCACGCTGAAGATCGATTTCGTTTCCGACGTCGTCTGCCCCTGGTGCGTGGTGGGGCTGGGCGGGCTGGAGGGGGCGCTGGAGCGGCTGAAGGCCGAGGGCATCGAGGCCCAGGTGACGTTCCAGCCGTTCGAGCTGAACCCCGGCATGGCGGCCGAGGGCGAGAACGTCGGCGAGCATATCGCGAAGAAGTATGGGTCCACGCCCGAGCAGTCGGCGGCGAACCGGGCGATGATCACCGAGCGGGCGGCGGAGGCGTGGGACGGCTTCGAGATGCGGATGGGGCCGGACAGCCGCATCTGGAACACCTTCGATGCGCACCGCCTGCTGCACTGGGCGGGGACCGTCGGGGCGGGCCCGCAGAGGGCGCTGAAGGAAGCGCTGTTCCGGACGCATTTCACCGACAACCGCTCGCTGGCGGATGCGGAGGTTCTGGCCGATGCGGCGGCGGCCGCGGGGCTGGATCGGGACAAGGCCGTCGAGGTCCTGGCCGACGACCTCTACGCCGCCGAGGTGCGGGCCGAGGAACAGCTGTGGCGCGCCCGGGGGATCAACGCGGTCCCGGCGGTGGTGGTGGAGGGCAAATACCTCATCAGCGGCGGCCAGCCGGCGGCGGTGTTCGAAGAGGCGTTGCGGCGGATTGCGGGGGAGGGGTGACGGGCTTCGTCTCCCTGTCTTTCTTTCGTCATTCCGGGCGTCGGGAGCGAAGCGACCAGAGACCCGGAACCCAGCGGCGCCGAAGCGCAGCGGAGGCGAAATGCTGCCGCGAGCGGGGTGCGTGACAGGTTCGCGCTCTCGCGCGCCGCTGGGTTCCGGGTCTCCGCTACGCTGCGCCCGGAATGACGAAAGAAAGAAGCGTCCTACGCCGCCTTCGGCTTCTTCGGCTTGAGCGGGGCGTCGGCGGCGGTGACGAGGTGACCCTTCCAGCCGGGGGGCGGCAGGAACTTGCCGGACTGTTCCTCAGCCGTGCCGTGCTTGGCCGTGTGGGCGGCGGCGCGCCCGGCCTTCAGGACGGTTTCGGTGTCGAAGATCTTTCTCATCGCGGGCTCATTTCTAGCAGAGACAGGCCCTCATCGCTACTCGCGTAGACTTCCCACTCGTCGACGATCGGCTTGTAGACCGTCTCCAGGTATTCGAGGCTGAGCAGGTAGCGGCGGCGCAGCGCCTCTTCCGGAATGCCGTGTCCGCCGCGCGCGACGCGCCGGGCCACGCGGGCGACGGAAAAGTCGGCCGAAGGGACGCGCAGATAGATCAACTCGACCCGGTATCCAGCGGCCTTCCAGTCTCGGATGCGCACGGCGTGGGATCGGGTGGCCAGCGTCGTCTCGAGCACGACGTCGGCGCGCCGTTCGAACAGCTGGTCGAGCCGTTCGAGCACCAGCCGTCCGGCGGCGAGATCGCGGGTCGGACCGGCGCCCGGGAGCGACCGCGCGACCTCGTCCGGATTGACGAACTGGAACGCCTCCGCCCGCTCGCGCAGGAAGCCGTTGATGAATGTGGTCTTCCCGGCGCCGTTGGGGCCGGCGAGGAGAACTACGGTGGGCATCCGTGCAATCTAACCGCGAGGGGCTGGCCTGTCACTCGGGCCAAGGCGGTCGAGGCGCTGGCCGATGGCCTCCATGCCGCCGAGGTGCGGGCGTCGGAGGCGCTGTGGGTCTCGCCCGGGACCACCGGCGTGCCCGCCGTGGTGGTGGAGGGGAGGTGGCTGATCTCGGGCGGGCAGCCGGTGGAGGTGTTTGAAGAGGCGCTGCAGGGGATGGCTGGGGAGGGGTGAGCGACCTTTGCCCGGGTGTGGACGGCCTGCACCGCAGTACCTACATGAAGACCTCCACGGAAGGATGCCGCTCATGATGGCCTACGGCTTGAACTACCAATACTTCCCGAAAGACAGCCCAAACGGCCGGCCGCTCGACAACGGTTCGGCATTGCTGGACCATCCGGTAACAGCTGAAGAGTTGGTTCTACTCCCGAATGTCGGCGACTACGTTCAGATCGACAATAGCGTGCGTGGGGGCGAGAGTTTTTCGGGGAAAGTCCGGAGCAAACTGTTCCGCTACATCGTAACGGACGACAAGCAGTGGTGCCAGATCAACATTGTCGTTCAAGATGACGATGATGATTGGGGCCTCCTAATCAAGGAATAAAGAGCAAAAACAGCATCCATACACCCAAATAGCGACCCTGATCTGTTAGCCATATTCGTCAACTAGGTCGAATTCTCCCTATGGTCTGAGACCACTTGAGCAATAGAATAAAACGAGCTTACAAACTGGTGGATCATGTAAGCACCTTTGACGAGCCAGCTTTCTTCCGGCGGTATTCCGGTGAGCGCCATGGCGTCCTCCAATTTGCTTGATGGAAGATGTGCGTCGCCCAAGCGCAACTCGTAGATTCCGGCGAGATTGCTGGTAAGTTTTCTCGCTTCTGTGGCGCTGACGACGGTTGCGAGTACTCGTTCGAGAGATCGTAATGAGCCTGTCCCCTGATCTTTGTCCGGTGCCGCGATTGAGTGGAGCGCCTTCTGATCAATTAGGTCTGCGGAGAGCCGAGCAAGATCTTTAGCCAGTGATAAGAACCCTGCTTGGTCGAGGGAGCGAAAGCGGTGTGTCCTTGAGATAATTTCAGCCCTGTCTTGGTGCGCTCTCAGGAGAGATACGCCCCACTGGGCCCTAAACGCGTTGTCGGCGATTTCTAGACACGTAGCGATGTAACCTTCCGGAGCCAGCGTGCTGGCGGGGCGGGCCCGTACTTGCGCTGCATCGAGTTCCTCTCCCAGACCACCTTCCGGAGCCACGTTGTGTGCAGCCCAGATTCTGCGTTGCCACTCCGGCTGCCGGGCTATGTCATGGGCATAAGCGACAACCAGATCAGCCTTGTTGGTTCCGAAATGGATAGGGATACCGCCAGACAGAGATACGCTAGCGGTGAAGCGCGTGTGCCAATGGATGGACGATCCTCGCCGACCTAGTATATCCGAAATTACTGTTGGCCGGAAAAACAGCCAAAGGCCCACTTCCTCAAAATCGAGTTTGTCAGCGTTGGTCTGAGAACCCTGTGCGTCCGTCAGGAAATGTGTTGCCGAAGGGACCTCATCTCGTCGGACACGAGGGCTCACGGCAGCAGGCTCGAGCCATTCGGTTAGGCGTCGTTCGCTAGTGAGACTGAATAGTTTTTCGCCCTCTCGGGTGAACTGCGTTTGGGACGATGACGTATTCTCTGCGGTTTCCGGCCCCAGAATTGGTACTTCATCGTCATCCCACTGATCCGTTCGGGAAGCATTGAACACCGCTACCCCACCGCCGTAGGGGAAGCCGCCCGCTACTATTGCCCGAACATAAAACGTGTGACGCCCAAATTCGTCGGTCGTTTCCTCGTCATCGTCCTCGTTGTAGGGAAGGCTCGATAAGTTCGGTACGATCCAACTTCTCTCGCGGTAGCTCCCAATCATGAGCGCCATCGACCTCGCAGCGAGGTAATCTTTCAAATATTCCGGCCGAACCAGAATAGCCTCGACGTCGCCATTCGCGCGTCGCTCGATCTTCGCAACTTCCACAAACCCTTCGCTAGGCCTGACCCAGACGTCACCTTCCCTGGCGAGATCGAGCGCGAAAACAAAATCTTGGTTCAGGCTCCAAACGGACCGGCTATCTCCGTCAAAGGATTGATTTAGAGCTAGATAGACTCCTTGGACCTCTCCCTCTCGGGAGAGCCGCGTATCGCAAGAAGTGTAGCCGTTCCAAGTGCTGGGTCCGTGGACGTAGGGCAGGTCGACGAACCCTAGCCCCTCTAGCTCAGCCTTCTTGTCGAGAAAAATGGCAGCGGTCCGTACAGCCTCGTCATCCTTGACGTAGCCGATTTCGCCATACTCTCCCTTTTGCGTTTCCCTGTTCAGGTAAAGCGGTATCCAAGTCAGCGGAGCGTACCGCCTCCGCCGGACGTCAGCCTGTTTGATCCAATCCTTGTCCATGAACCTTAAGTAGCGGGCGCTGGGTCAATGTCAGTACGCAAATAGATTTCGCCCCCCGCGCGGAACTTCGCCGACATCTCCGCCATTCCCGCCTCCGCCTCTTCCAGCGAGCCGCCCGCGTCGTTCTGCGCCTGGGCGTCGCGGCGAATGTCCTGGCTGATCTTCATCGAGCAGAACTTGGGGCCGCACATGCTGCAGAAGTGGGCGGTCTTGTGGGCCTCCTTGGGCAGGGTCTCGTCGTGGTATTTGCGGGCCGTCTCGGGGTCGAGGCCGAGGTTGAACTGGTCTTCCCAGCGGAACTCGAACCGGGCGCGCGACAGGGCGTCGTCGTGGGCGCGGGCGGCCGGGTGGCCCTTGGCCAGGTCGGCGGCGTGGGCGGCGATCTTGTAGGTGATGACGCCGTCCTTGACGTCCTGACGGTCCGGCAGGCCCAGGTGCTCCTTGGGCGTGACGTAGCAGAGCATGGCCGTGCCGAACCAGCCGATCATGGCCGCGCCGATCGCGCTGGTGATGTGGTCGTAGCCCGGCGCGATGTCGGTGGTGAGCGGCCCGAGCGTATAGAAGGGCGCCTCGTGGCAGTGCTTCAGCTGCTCGTCCATGTTGGCCTTGATCTTGTGCATCGGCACATGGCCGGGGCCCTCGATCATGACCTGGCAGCCGTGGTCCCAGGCGACCTTGGTCAGCTCACCAAGCGTGCGCAGCTCGGCGAACTGGGCCGCGTCGTTGGCGTCGGCGATGGAGCCGGGGCGCAGGCCGTCGCCGAGGCTGAAGGAGACGTCATAGGCGCGCAGGATCTCGCAGATCTCGTCGAAGCGCTCGTACAGGAAGCTCTCCTTGTGGTGGGACAGGCACCACTTGGCCATGATGGAGCCGCCGCGCGAGACGATGCCGGTGACGCGGTTCGCCGTCAGCGGCACGAAGGGCAGGCGCACGCCCGCGTGGATGGTGAAATAGTCCACCCCCTGTTCGGCCTGTTCGATCAGGGTGTCGGCGAAGATGTCGAACGTCAGGTCCTCGGCCACGCCGCCGACCTTCTCCAGCGCCTGATAGATGGGGACGGTGCCGATGGGGACGGAGGAGTTCCTGATGATCCAGTCGCGGATGTTGTGGATGTTCCTGCCCGTCGACAGGTCCATGACGTTGTCGGCGCCCCAGCGGGTGGCCCAGACCAGCTTGTCGACCTCGTCGTCGACGGTCGACAGGACCGCCGAGTTGCCGATGTTGGCGTTGATCTTCACCAGGAAGTTGCGGCCGATGATCATCGGCTCGACCTCGGGGTGGTTGATGTTGTGCGGGATGATGGCGCGGCCGCGCGCGATCTCCTGACGCACGAACTCCGGAGTCACGAAGTCGGGGATGGAGGCGCCGAAGTCCTCGCCGTCGCGGACGCAGGGGGCGGACTGCTCGCGGCGCAGGTTCTCGCGGATGGCGACGTATTCCATCTCGGGCGTGATGATGCCGGCCCGCGCATATTCCAGCTGGGTCACCGGGCGGCCGGGCACGCCCTTGAAGACCTTGTGGCGGGAGGTGTCGAAGCGGGGGGCGAGGTGCTTGCCCTCGGCGTGGCCGTTGTCCTCGGGCTTGACCTCGCGCGGGGCGGCGACGGGGGCGATGTCGCCGCGATCCAGCTGCCAGCTGGATTTGACGAGGGGGAGACCGCGCTTGATGTCGATGGCGACGGTGGGGTCGGTGTAGGGGCCCGAGCTGTCATAGATGGTGACGGGCGGCTCGTTGGCCGAGGGGTGGACGGCGACCTCGCGGAAGGGGACGCGGATGTCGGGGAAGAGCTCGCCGGAGACATAGACCTTCCGCGACCCGGCGCGCTCGCCGGTGGGGATGGCGCCGGTCTCGCGCATCACCTCTTTGCGCGCTTCGCTGAGAGGGAGGCTATCGCTCGCGACGCGGTCGCTCGCTACTTGAGCCTCATCTACCTTTGCGGACGGGGTGACGTGGATGTTCATGGCGGCCTCCGGTTCAGAGGGTCCGCAGACGTCAGGAGGGACCGGTGGCGTTGGTCCCGTCTCTCCCTTCGCCGGCATGACCCGGATCAGGTTCGGCCGGTCAGAGGGTCACCTCTATCTCAGCGGCTCAGGCGCCGCCCCCGGGAGAACGGGCTGAGCATAGGCGGAGGTCGCGGGCGGGGAAAGGCGCTTGTGAGCGGCCGGGCGCGTTCCTAGCTTGGTCCGAACAGACCGGAGGCCGACCATGCGCACGATCATCCTCGCCGCCCTCGCGGCCCTGGCGGCGGCGACGCCCGCCCTGGCCCAGGATTATCCCCGCCGCCTGCCGAGCTCGGGCGGAGAGACGATCATCCCCTCGGCCGAGTATCAGGGCGGCTACGACGACTACAACTACGCCCCGGCGCGGAGGGTGGGCGACACCCTGTATGTCTCTGGCGTGATCATCGGGCGGGCTCCGGGCGAGGGCAACGACGCCGCCGCCTTCGAGGCCCAGACGCGCCGCGCCTTCGCCGTGCTGGACCGGACGCTGCGGGCGGCGGGGGCCACGTTCGATGACGTGGTGATCATCAACAGCTTCCACGTCTGGGACGGGCCGAACTTCACCGGCGGCCGGATGGGTCATCTCGAGGTGATCAACAAGGTCAAGGCCGAATACATCGACGGGCCCTGGCCCGCCTGGACGGCGGTGGGCACCACCGCCCTGTTCGAGGAGACCGGCATCGTCGAGATCCAGCTGATCGCCCACGTCGGCGAGGACTGAGCCGAAACCTTTCAGGAGCGCGGGGCGAAATCGGGGGCTAGGCTGGAGGCCCGGCCAAGGAGACCGACCATGCGCACCGAACCCTTCGATTTCGACTGTGCCGACGGGCGCAGGGTTCGGGCGCGGCTGGACCGGCCAGACGGGCAGGTCCGGGCCTATGCGCTGTTCGCCCACTGCTTCACCTGCGGCAAGGACAACCTGGCGGCGACGCGGATCAGCCGGGCCCTGGCGGCCGAGGGGGTCGGCACGCTGCGGATCGACTTCGCCGGGATCGGCGAGGCGGGGGTGACGCCCATGCCGGCGGGCTTCACCGTCGATGTCGGCGACCTGGTGGAGGCGGCGGCCCACATGGCGCGGAACGGCTGTGCGCCGGGCCTGCTGATCGGGCACAGCCTGGGCGGGGCGGCGGCGATCGCGGCGGCGGGCGACATCCCCAGCATCAAGGCCGTGGCCACGATCGGCGCGCCCTTCGACGTGGACCATGTGCTGAAGCTGCTGGGGCCGGGCGTGGAGGGGCTGAGCCACGGCGAGACCCATACGGCGTCGGTCGGCGGGCGGGCGATCTCGGTCGGGGCGGGGTTCGCCGACGACCTGAGGGCCCAGGACCAGAAGACGCGGCTGGCCAATCTGAAGCGGGCGCTGCTGGTTCTGCACTCGCCGGTCGATCAGACGGTGGGGATCGAGGAATCGAGCGGCATCTTCCTGGCGGCGAAACACCCCAAGAGCTTCGTCTCATTGGACAAGGCCGACCACCTGCTGTCGCGCCCGGAAGACGCGGCCTATGCGGCGGCGGTGATCGCGGCCTGGGCCAGCCGCTATGTCGAGGACATGACCACGCCCGAGACGGTGCCGGCGGCCGACGGCGTGGTGCGGGTGTCCGAGACGGGCGCCGGCAAGTTCCAGGTCAAGGTCGAGGCGGGCGGGGCCATGCTGATGGCCGACGAGCCGGTTTCGGTGGGCGGGCTGGCCAGCGGCCCCACGCCCTATGAGCTGGTGGCGGCGGGGCTGGGGGCCTGCACGGTCATGACGCTGAGGCTCTATGCGGAGCGCAAGGGCCTGCCGCTGGAGCGGGCCTCGGTCGAGGTGCGCCACGAGCGCCAGGCGGGCCAGACGCCGCCCGACGTGTTCGAGCGGACGCTGATGCTGGAAGGGACCTTCGACGAGGAGCAGCGCGCGCGTCTGTTCGAGATCGCCGACAAATGCCCGGTCCACAGGACGCTGGAGGCCGGGGCCCGGGTCGTCACGCGCGCCGACGCCCCCGCCATGCCCGCGCCGTGCGAAGAGGAGCATTTCAAGGAGATGGACGAGGCGTGTCGGCAGCAGGAGGCGCCCTCGACGGTCGGAGCCGCCGCGACATCCTCCGTGTTCTGAGTACGGTTGCGAACATTACTTCATTGAATCAAGCCATTGGTGCAACTCTAGGCGGCCGGCGGCATTTTTGTCGGAGTAGGAGTAGCCGAGGTGCGTGGGCATGGGCCTGGAACGACTGGTCTATGACAGCACGGCCACGGGCTCGACCGGGTCACTGACCAATCTGGCGGTCATCTTGGCCCAGTCCCACCGCAACAATGCTCGCGACGGGCTGACGGGCGTGCTGGCCGCCCACGCCGATCGCTATATCCAGGTCATCGAGGGACCCCGCGAGGCGCTGGACAGCCTGCTGCGGCGGCTGGAAGACGATCCGAGGCACGAGAGAGTTCGCCTGCTGGATCGCGCGACCATCAGTGAGCGGATGTTCGAGGACTGGACCATGGCCCACGCGCGGGTCACGCCCGAGCTGGAACGACTGCTCGACACGCTGATGGCTCGCGAACTGCCGTCGCCGTCATGGATCCTGCTGGCATTGCGCGACGCCGTCGCCGAGGGGGCTCCCCCTGTCGCCAATGCTCGACGTCACTCGGGATAGGCCGAAAGCATCCGGTCGATGGCGGCCTCGATGCGGGCCCAGCCGGTGTCGTCCAGGGTGACGCCGGCGAAGCGGTCGCGGGTGGTGGCGGCGAGCGCCAGATGCTGGACGGCGGCCAGAAAAACGACGTTCAGGGCGACGACGTCCACGCCCTCGGGCAGGGGCAGGTTGGGGCGGCGCGAGGCGGTCCACCGCTGGAGCACGGCGGAGCGCGAAGCCTCCATGCGGCGCAGCAGGGGCGTATCCTCGCTGAGCTCCCAGGCCACGAGCCGTAGCATCAGCGGACTGGCCCGGAGCGCCCGCAGATAGCCGGTCAGCATCTCGCGCGCGAAGTCGCGGTAGGACGTCGCCTGGATCGGCGGCTGCGCGGCCAGGGTTTCCCCGAGCCACAGGTCCAGACGCCCGGCGAGGCGTTCGACCACCCCCTCGACACCCTCGAAATAGCGATAGATCAGCTTGCGATCGACGCCCGCCTCGGCCGCGAGGGTGTTGACGTTCAGCCCGCTCCAGCCCCCCGCGAGCAACAACCGCTCGGCGGCGGAGACGATCGCCGCCTCTGTCGCCGCGCGGTCGCGCGGCCTGTTTTTGGCGCTACCGCTCGCGACGCGGTCGCTCGCTGCTTGAGCGCCGGTCACATTGGCTCTGCTATCGCTCGGCTCGCGGAGCCTCGCTGCATGAGCGCGGGTGGGTGTTTCTGCCGCCATCATCCGTTCGTGTCCGAGGCGGCGCAGGCGCGCAAGGCCTGGCCGCGGCCGTCCTCGAAGTTCCGGGCCCAGCGGGCGTCGTAGGCGCCGAGCCGGATCTCGGCCTGCGAGCCCGTCGCGGTCGGGCGGATGGTGACGCTCTCATAGGCCGAGCCGTAGCCCGCGAGGGAATAGCGCCAGTGGGTCTCGGCCATGACGAAGCGGCTGAGCGGCAGGAAGTCGGCGCGTTCCTGAAAACAGGCGGCCAGCGCTTCGACCGAGCGGCGGCTGGCGACGACCTCGTCCGGGGCCTGGGCCGACAGGACGTCCAGGTCGTCTACGCCGACGCGGGGCGCGGCGCAGGCGGCGACGCCCAGCAGGGCGGCGAAGGGCAGGGCGATCAAGGGGGAGGCGATGTTCATAGGGTCTCTCTTTTCGGTCTGTACGGACTGCCGGTTGACATGTCTCGATGCTGAGACATATAGAAGTCTCACAACTGAGACAATTGGAAAAACGCGATGACGATATCCACGAGACGAAAGGCGGGGCGGGCCATGGCCGGGTTCGCCCTGGCGGCCAATGTGCCGTTTGCCCTGCTGGTCGACCGGTTCGGATACGACGACGTGCTTAGGGAGCCGCCGCTGCAGGTGCTGGCCGCGTTCCGCGCCGGCGGGCCGGAGTTGATCTTGATCTGGTTGGCCTTCGCCCTGTGCGCGCTGAGCTTCCTGTGGGTCTCGGCCTGGACGGGCGAGGCGGTCCGGGCGGGTGGCGGACGCTGGCCGGTCTGGGCGGCGGGCGCGGGCGCGGCCTCTGCGGTGGCGCAGGCCGTGGGCCTGTCGCGCTGGAGCTTCGTCGTTCCGGGGCTGGCCGACCGCGCCCTGGATGGCTCGGCGATGGAGAGCGCGGTGGCGGTCGGGACCTATCAGGCGCTTCACCAGTTCGCGGGCGTGGCGATCGGCGAATGGCTGGGTCAGACTTTGCTGGCGGCCTGGACCTTGGCGGTCGGGCTGGCGCTGGTCCGCGGGCCGATGGCGAGGGGTTGGTGGACGCGGGTCCTGGGCTTGATCGCCCTGATCCTGTCGCCGCTGTGGATCGTGGGTCAGGTCGAGCTCCTGGCCACGGTCGATCCCGCCTTCCCCGAGTTCCAGATCACCCAGTGGGTGTTCACGGCCTGGCTGGCGTGGCTGATGGCGCTGGGCCTGACCTGGACGGTTCAGCGAGAGACCCGATGACCGCGATCCTCCAGACCGACGGTGGGGCCAGGGGATGGCCTGGCCGCCTGCTGAGGCTCGAGGGGCTGGGCCTGCTGGTGCTGTGCTGCGTGCTCTATCACCGGACGGGTCTGTCCTGGTGGTGGTTCGCCGGGCTGTTTCTGATGCCGGACCTGTCGTTTCTGGCCTACGTCTTCGGGCGCAGGGCGGGGACGCTGGCCTACAACCTGACGCACACCGAGGTCGGGCCGAGTGCGCTGGGGCTGATCGGCTTGACCCTCCTGCCCGCCGCCCTGCCGTTCGCTCTGATCTGGGGGGCGCACGTCGGCTGGGACCGGCTGGTCGGCTACGGGCTGAAGTACGCCTCCAGCTTCGACCACACCCACCTGGGGCCGGTCGGCAAGGCCGCGAAGGCGGCGCGGCAAGCTTGACGGATTCCTCGGCCCCGCACGTGATATCTCCCATCGCTCAAGCAAGGCTTGTCTTCATGAAGCGCAGTTTCCGAGCCCTCGCCCTGATCGGGGCTCTCACCCTGGCGGGGACGACCCTTGCGGCTTGCTCCGGCGGAAGCGGGGGAGACGGTGCCTCCACTCCGCCCACCCAGCCTCCTGCTCCGCCGCCTCCACCGCCGCCGCCCACCGGGGTCTCGGTCGAGCGCGAGCTGTCTCCGACCACCGTCAACCCGGCGGTGGCGACCAACACCTCGGCCCATTTCGTGGTGACGCCCAACCCGGCGGTCACGGCGCAGAACCGGCTGTTCGTCATGCTGCCCGGGACAGGCGCGATCCCTCGCTTCTATCGCGAAATCGTTCGTACCGGGGCCTCGCGCGGCTACCACGCCGTCGGGCTGACCTATCCGAACGATACGGCCGTGGGCGACCTGTGCGCGCCGAGCCCCGATCCGGACTGCGCCGGCAAGGCGCGCCGCGAGATCCTGACGGGGGTGGACCTCAGCCCGGTGGTGAGCGTGGACCGCAACGCCTCCATCATCGGCCGTCTGGAAGACCTGATCCGCTATCTGGACACCACCTTTCCGACCGAGGGGTGGGGACGGCTGTTCGTCTCGGGTCAGCTGGACTGGAGCCGCATCACCGTGGCCGGTCATTCCCAGGGATCGGGCCATGCGGCCTATCTGGGCAAGCTCCAGGCGCTGGACCGGATCGTCATGTTCTCGGGCCCGTCGGACGTCGGCCTGACGGTCACCACCCCGGCCCCGTGGCTGAGCCTGCCTAATGTTACCCCGGCGGGCCGCCAGTTCGGCTTCACCCATACGGGCGATGAGCTGGTGCCGCTGGCACTCGTCAACCAGAACTGGACGCTGCTGGGTCTGTCGGAGTTCGGTCCCAATACCTCGGTGGACGGGGCGATCGCGCCCTTCGGGCTGTCGCGGCGGCTGGTGACCAGCGTTGCGCCCAATCCCATGCCGATCGGACCGGTCCCGCAGCCGCGGCATTCCTCGCCCGTCGTCGACGCCGTGACGCCGCTGGACGCCCAGGGAGCGCCCCTCTACCGGCCGGTCTGGATCTACCTGGCCTTTCCCTGAGGTCCCGCGACCTGAAAGGCGGCGTTAACCGGCGGGGCGCAGCATCCCCGTCGGGAGAGCGCCCAAAGGGAGATCACGATGGGCACGATGATGAGCGCCAGGACCCGAGGCCGGGCTGACCATTTCGAGCCTTCGGATTCCGATCCGCAGGAACAGCGCCGGCTGCGCGGCCACCTGGAACAGATCGACTACACTGCCTTCCTGTCGAACCGGGAGGTGATCCCCCAGGTCATGGGGCTGGGCGCCAACCACACCGAGCCCGCCGCCTTCCAGCGCCTGGCCGTGGCCGCCGCGACCGCGCGCGGCCGCTGGATCGCCGAGGCCCTGAGGCTGACCGAACAGGGCCACGCCGTGGCGACCCACGACGCCGAACGCCTGGCGGCGATGCGGACCACGTATGAGGAACTGACCGAGGCGTATGAAGGCCTGCGCCGGATGGTCGAGCGGGGGTACCTGCCCTATCGCGCGGCGGAGAAGGGCTGAGGGTCGGGCTGTCGAAAGCGGACAGACCTGAGGTCGGCTAGGGGTAGAGAGCGGACCTGCCCTCTCCTCGCGTTCGATGTCTGCCCAACGCCAGTGCGCAAGTTGGCCCCTGCTTTAACGCCGCCAATGCCTAGAAGCGCGCAAAAACCCGCGCCGGGCCATGCGTGTCTCAGAATATCCCCTCCTGCGAGGGCGCTTCGACTGCGCTCGCAGGAAACACGCTGTTGTCGAGCGCTGCTCGATTGACGCCCAAGTGGTCGCGCAGAACCGCTTTAAACACCGAGCGCACGTCAGCTGTCGGTGCCAAATCGCGGGCTTCGAACAGTCGGTTGTCGGCGAGGGTGGGCCAATCGCCGATCATGCCGCCCGGCTTCAGCGCGCCACCGGCCATCAGCAGGGCCGACCCGGTGCCGTGGTCCGTGCCGCCGGTGCCGTTGGTGCGGGCCGTGCGGCCGAACTCGGTGGCAATGACCACGACCGTCCGGTTCCAGTCTTCACCGAGGCCGATGCGCAAGCCCGACACCACTTGATCCAGTCCTGCCAGGCGCGCCCGCAACTGGCCGACCTGCCGCGCGTGCGTATCCCAGCCGTCGACCGACAGGGCGACCACATCCGCCCCGTCAGGTCCGGTCATCAGTCGGGCGACCGCCTGACCCAGGCCTGCGACGTCGTTGCGGGCCAGGCGGGCATCGCTGCCCATCGCCATGGCCTGTGCCTCCGTCTGCAAGCCCGCTGCCAGGTTCTCGGCCAGCAGGCGATCTTCAACATAGAGGTCCTGCAGCAGGGACGCGATCCGGTCCTCGGACCCCGTCCGTCCACCGGGAGCCCAACTGGAGGTCGCGGCCGACCCGCGTAGAATCAGAGGTGTCTGTGCCCCGATCGACAGACCCTTCAATCCGCCGGTCGCAGCCAGCGCCCGGTTCAGCCAACCGTCGGTCTGCTGCCTGAGACCTTCGCCGCCGTTCTCAAGAACGTCCTGGGCGTCGAAATGCGAACGGACCCGGACGGGGATAGCGACGGCCGGGGCGAACCGCATCTGGCCCTGTCCATGCAGGACGTGCAGCCCGGCCAGGGAGGGATGCAGACCGAAACCGTCGGACAGCGGCAGGCTGTCCTCGATCGCCAGCGCCCCGCGCAGAAGGCGGTAGTTGGCGTCGTCCTTGGGCACAACGACGGAGAGGCCGTCCATAGCCCCTCGGGCGATGACGACGACCAGCTTGTTCCGGGGCCCGGCGGCGCTCTGGGCTCCCGTCTGTCCGGCGAAGGCCAGGCTGACGCCGGCGGCCGAGGCCCCCAGCAGGAAACGACGGGTGAGACCGATGGAATGGGTCATCGGCGCTGGAACTCCGGCGACATGAGGAACAGGGTGAAGGCCTCGGGTCGACTCTCGGCCCGCGCCACGGCCATGCGGGTGCGTTCGCCAAGGCGCGGGCCCAGGGCGGCGGCGGCGGTGGCATTCGGGTCGGCGGCTTGGACGAGGTCGCCGGCGGCGCGTGACCAGTCCAGCCGCTTCACCAGGGCGTCCGGCCCAGCCCAGTCGGCGGCGGTGTCGGGCCATCCTTCCGGCGAAGGCGGGCTTTGCGGTGGCTGCCCCATGGCGATGAGCGCTTGGCGCAGCGGCTGCACCTGCTGTGGCTCCGTGCCGAAAGCGCGGTGGGCGGAAATGATGAACTCATAGGGTGTCTTGACCTTGGCGGGGGCCGGCTCCCACGCCTCGGGCGCTGCGATCAGGGCGCGGGCGACGATGGACAGGTCGCCGCCGGACGTCGTCCAGGCCCTCTCCAGCGCAGCGACAAGAGCCGGAGGCGGCACATCCCCCACGAATTGGGCGGCGATCTTCCGGGCCAGTCTCCGCGCGGTCTCGGGCCGGTTGGCCAAGTCCTTCAGGATGGCCTCACCCTGTTCGCGTCCGCTGTCGGCATAGCGACGGCCCAGGACCATGCGCTCGCCCGGCTCATGCACCACCGGGCGAAAGACGAAGCCGTTCTGGCCCTGCTCGCCCCCGATCGCCTGGGCCATGCCCCGGTCCCTGCGACCGCCGCCGCGACGTGCTCCGCCTCCACTGTCTCTTCCAGCCGGGATCGACCACCCGGTCAGGGCGCGAGCGAACTCGGTGACGTCCGCCTGGCTGTAGCCGGCATCGGAACCGACGGTGTGCAGTTCCATGATCTCGCGGGCCAGGTTCTCGTTCAGACCGGCGTTGCGCCGCTGGCCCGCGATGCTGTTGGGACCCACCGACTGCGCCTGATCAAGATAGAGCAGCATGGCCGGATGCTGTTCGGCGGCCAGCGCCAGGGTCTCGAACCGGCCGAAAACATGAGGCCGGATCGCCTCGCGCTCGTAGGCGTCCAGGAAGATCGCCGACTGGAACTTGGTCGCCGATGCTGTGAAGTGGTTCGCCCAGAACAGGGCCCAGCGTTCGGCGAACCCGTCGGGCGTCGTGGCGGCCAGTTGAGCCCGCGCCAGGAAGGCTTCGGCCGCGACACGGGTCAAGGTCTGGCGGCTTTCACGGCGCGCATCGAAGGCGGCCTGACCGGCGGGGTTTGTCGTGCGGTTGCCTTCTGCCGCCATGGGATCGTTCATCGCCCCGTCCGGAACGGTTGAGGCTTCGCCCCGGGTCATGCGGCGGTTCTGGCCATCCTGGCGATAGGCCAGAAAGGCCTGCACCTGGTCGGTCGACGACGGAAACTCGCCCGCTGGCACCCCAGCGCCGGACGCCCTCACCTGCGCCTCAAGCCAACCGCCCGGATCGACGGCGATCCGGTCGATCTCTCCAGCACGCGCGCCCATCCCGAACCGGGTCAGGGCGATGGCGGCGTAAAGGGTATTATCGTTTGGCGGCATGTCTCGTTTTCGATCGCCCCTGTTCGATGCAGATCAAACGGGCATGGGCTCACATTCCGTCGAAACGGGCGGGAGGCCAAAATGGGAGTGAAGCCGTAGCCCTAGTTGGCAGCCAAGTCCTTGGACCGGACCTCCAGCCCTGCTCCCACCAACGTCCGCTCTGGGTCGAACCCGGCCATCGGTCTCCAGCCCAATTCCGGATCTTCGACCCCTCTGCTGAAGGTGCGGTTTATGCCGCGCGGGCCGGCTTCTAGATCAGCGGATAGAGGCTGGTGCCTTTCTCGACGAGGGCGAGCAGTAGGGCCGTGACCTGGGCGCCGCTGCCGATCTCGTTGATGAGCTTGAAGGACTGCTCGCCCAGCGGCCGGATGTCGGGCCTGGCCATGGCCCAGCCCGAGAAGAGTCTGGACGGGGTCGACCACCGGCCAAGGACGACGACGTCGGCATGCCGCGTATCGGCGACCAGCCGCGTCATGAGCGACTCGACTACGGTGACCGCGCCTTCGATGACCTGAACGAAATGGCCGTCGGGGTGGGCCAGGCATCCCGACAGATGGCTCTGCCGGTTGTTGCGGATCGACGTCTTGAAGATCTTGTCCAGCTCTTCGAGATTGTCAGGGTGGAGGGTCGAACGACTTCGATATACGACCCGTACGAGTGCTTCCGCCAATCTGTGCCCTGCTTTCGGAGCCCATGAGCTCCTAACGCATGAGCGCCCGATCGGCGCGGATGTCCACCGAATAGCGCGATCGGGCTCTAGGTCAGCGGTTGGGGCCGCGTCTCGATGGGGGCGTCCGGGTCGGTCGGCGCGGGTGCCGCGGCGGTCGGGGATTCGACGACCAGGGGGGCGGTGTCGATCACCGGGGGCGGAGCGGTTTCCGTAACGGGCGGCGTGACGCGCGGGGTCGCGGCCGGCGCCGTGCGCGGAGCGGCGGGGCGAGTGGGCGCGGCCTCGGCACCGGGTGAGGCACGGGTCGGGGCGGCCTCGGTCGGGGTCTCTGCGACCACGGGCGGCGGTGCGGCTTCGGCGGCGGGCGGCGGCGCTGCGTCCAGGGGCAGGGCGGCCTCGGCCCCCGGGGCGGCGGGAGGCGGGGCGTCCATGTCGAGCGCGGGCGCATCGCCGCTGGGCAGGGTGGCCAGCCAGATGAAGCCACCTGTGACGACCACGACCCCGACGACGGCGGCGATCAGCCAGCGGTCGTTCGCCTTCACCTTTTCCACGACGGCCTCGACGCGGGCGTAAAGGGTCGGGGTCACGACGACCGAGGGCATGGCGCGCGGGTCGGCCGCTTCGGAGGGGGTGCCGGACAGGGGCGGCGGCATGGTGTCGATCTGTTCGGGGGCCTCGGGCTCGACGATGATCTCGACCGTGGGCCGGGGCGGGGTGGCGGGCCGGACGGGCTCGGGCTCGACAATCGTTTCGATGACCGGCTCGAGGATCACGTCGGGGGCGGGGTCGGCATAGGCCTCGACCACAGGGGCCTCGACGACTTCGGGCTCGGGCGCGGGCTCTGCGACCGGCGCGGCCTTGCGAGCCCGGCGAGGCTTGGCGGCCACCGGTGTCTCGGGCTCGGCCGGGTTCGCGATCTCGTCGACCAGAGGCGTCTCGCCCGGCAGCGGGGCCTCGACCGGCGGCACCGCGCGCGGCGGGATCATGGAGCCCGTGAAGATGTCGGTGGCCGGGCGCGGCTGGGGCGCGGCCGGGCGCGGGGCCGGCTGGCCCCAGGCCTGGGGCGCGCGCGGCAGGGGGCCGGCGCGGAACACGGTCTCCGGCGGACGACCCCAGACGATGCGGCCCCGCACGAAGGGCTCGGGCGCGGCGCCGGAAACGCGGTCGTCCTTGGTGTCGGAAGGCGGGGTATCGGACATGGGCCGGGTCTTAACGTCGCGCGGGCCGGGCGTCCAATGACGAGACGTTCAGCGGACCTCGACGCCCTTCCAGAAGGCGATGCGGTCGGCGATCTCGGCGGCGGCCGACTTGGGCTCGGGGTAGAACCAGGCGGCGTCCTTGTTCTCCTTTCCGTCGACGACGAGCGAGTGGTAGGAGGCCGTGCCCTTCCACGGGCAGACGGTGGTGGTCGAGGAGGGGCGCAGCACGGCCGGATCGACGGCGTCGCGCGGGAAGTAGTGGTTGCCTTCCACCACCACCGTGTCGTCGCTGTCGGCGATGACGGCACCGTTCCAGAGGGCCTTGGGCATAGGGATCGCTCCGTTCAGTTCTTGAGGCGGTAGCCGGTCTTGAACATCCAGCCGACGATGGACAGGCAGATCAGGAAGAAGGCGATCATGGCCCCGACGCTGACGCCGACGCCCACGTCGCTCACGCCGTAGAAGGCCCAGCGGAAGCCGTCGATCAGATAGACCACCGGATTGAACAGGGTGACCGTGCGCCAGGCGGCCGGCAGCATGTCGATCGAATAGAAGGCGCCGCCCAGAAACGTCAGGGGCGTCACCACCAGCATGGGGATGAACTGCAGCTGCTCGAAGCTGTTGGAGACCAGGCCGATGATGAAGCCGAACAGGCTGAACGTCACCGAGATCAGCACCAGAAAGCCGATCATGGCCAGGGGGTGCTGGACCTGGAGCGGGACGAACAGGGTGGCGGTGGCCAGCGTCATCAGTCCGACGATCAGCGACTTGGTCGCGGCGGCGCCGACGTAGGCGGTGACCGTCTCCAGCGGCGAGAGCGGGGCGGACAGGATCTCGTAGATGGTGCCCGTGAACTTGGGGAAGTAGATGCCGAAGCTGCCGTTGAAGATAGACTGGGTGAAGACCGACAGCATGACCAGGCCCGGTACGATGAAGGCCCCGTAGGGCACGCCGCCGACCTCTTCCATGCGGCCGCCGATCGCCGAGCCGAAAACGACGAAATAGAGAGCGGTCGTGATGACCGGCGTCACCAGACTGCCGAAGACGGTGCGGCCGAAGCGGGCCATCTCGAAGCGGTAGAGGGCCCAGACGCCCCAGCCGTTGACGGTCATGCGGCCGCTCCTGTCGGGGTCGAGGGTTTCTGGTGGACCAGGCTGACGAAGATGTCCTCCAGCGAGCTCTGGCGGGTGTTGAGGTCCTTGAAGGCGATGCCGAGATCGGAAAGGCGACGCAGCAGGAACGGCACGCCGGTGCGTTCGGCGTTGGAATCGAAGACGTATTCCAGCTCATTGCCGTCGGCTTTCAGCGTCAGGTCCCATTCTGCCAGTTCGGGCGGCAAGGCTTCGAGCGGGTCCTGGAGGTTCAGGGTCAGGGTCTTCTTGCCCAGCTTCTTCATCAGGGCGGTCTTCTCCTCGACCAGGATCAGCTCGCCCTTGAGGATGACGCCTACGCGGTCGGCCATCTCCTCGGCCTCCTCGATGTAGTGGGTGGTCAGGATGATGGTCACGCCGTTCTCGCGCAGTTTGCGGACCAGCTCCCACATGTCGCGACGCAGCTCGACGTCGACGCCGGCGGTGGGTTCGTCGAGGAACAGGATGTCGGGCTCATGGCTCAGAGCCTTGGCGATCATGACGCGGCGCTTCATGCCGCCGGACAGGGTCATGATCTTGTCGTTGCGCTTCTCCCACAGGCTGAGGTCGCGCAGGACCTGCTCGACGTAGGCCGGATTCGGGGCCTTGCCGAACAGGCCGCGGCTGAAGGTGACGGTGGCGATGACAGTCTCGAAGGCGTCGGTGGTCAGTTCCTGCGGCACCAGGCCGATCTTGGAGCGGGCGGAGCGGTAGTCCGTCTGGATATCGTGGCCGTCGGCGATCACCGTCCCGGTGCTCGGCGTGACGATGCCGCAGATGATCGAGATCAGCGTGGTCTTGCCGGCGCCGTTGGGACCCAGAAGCGCGAAGATCTCGCCCTTGCCGATCTGGAGGTCAACCGTCTTCAGCGCCTGAAGCCCGCCCTTGTAGGTCTTGGAGATGCCCTGGATGTCGATGACCGGCGGCATGCGGTGCCCCTCGAACCGGCCGCTGTGCCGTGGCCGGAATATGGCGCGGATCGGCCGTGGCTCAAGGGGAGCGGGGAGCCTTTTGCCGTCACGCTGCGTTTCACGCCGCAGCTTTTTTCAGGACAGGCATGGTCGACGTCTCCGCTCCGATTTCCGGCATCCGCAGCCGGCTGGCCGCCCTCGGCGAGGCGGGGCGAGGGCGGTTCGCCATTCTGCGACGGGTGCCGCCCTTGCAGACCCTGCTCGAATGGGCGGCGCGGGTCGGATACGGCGCGCGGGGCTTCGTCTATGTCTCGATCGGCATCGTCGCCTTGATGGCCGCGCTGGACATGACTGGAGACGCGGTGGGCTCCACAGGTGCCGTCGCCCTCGTGGCCGAACAGCCCTTCGGGCGGGTGTGGCTGTTCCTGCTGGGCATCGGCCTGTGGGCCTTCGTGTCGTGGCGGGTGCTGCAGTCGGTGTTCGACGCCGACCGGGAGGGGACGTCGAAAAAGGCCCTGATGCTGCGCGCCGGCCAGGGGGCGAGCGCGGTCTTCTATGGCCTGCTGGCATCCACGGTGTTTGAGTTCCTTGATGAATTCGAACGCTCGGCCCCATCCGACGATGTGGCGGAAAACCAGGAAAAGGCGGCCAGTCTTCTGGCCCTGCCGAACGGCCACTGGCTGCTGCTGGGCGTGGGACTGATTATCCTGGCGGTCGGGGTCGGCAACATCATCAAGGGTGTGAAGGCCGATTTCGGCGAGGCGCTGGCGTGCTCGCCGGAGGTCTGCAAGCGGGTCTCGCCGATCGCGCGCGCCGGCTATGTGGCGCGGGGTCTGGCCTATCTGCCGCTCGGTCTGTTCGTGACCCTGGGGGGATGGCGCGCCAGTTCGGCCGAGGTGACCGCGTTCGGAGAGGCTCTCGATGCGCTGGAGCGCCAGCCGGGGGGCAGCTGGGTTCTGGGTCTGACCGCGCTTGGGCTGATCGCCTTTGGCCTGTTCGCCTTCGTGGAGGCGCGGTACCGCCGGATCCGTCCGCCCCACGATCTGACGCCGGGATAAGGGCCGCGCGCATTCGCCACGCGTCCACAGACGGAACCGTGGCCGTATCTTGGCTCTTCACGAACACGACCGGAGCCCGCCCGTGACCCTTTCCCGCCTGACCGCCGCCCTCGCCGTGACCGTGGCCCTCGGGCTCGGGGCGTGCGCCACCTCCATCCCGGCCGACCAGGTCCGGGCCCCGCAACCCACCAAGCCCGTCGATCTGGAACGGTTCTATTCCGGGCGCTGGCTGGAGGTGGCGCGTCTGCCGATGGGGATCACCGACGGATGCGTCGCCGCCGCCACCGACTATGTCATTGTGTCGCCGACCCGGGTCGATCTGCGCGACACCTGCCGTCAGGGCGGGGTGGACGGCAAGGAGCGGGCCGTGGGCGCAGCGGGCGTGATCCTGGACCCCGGCTTCAACGCCAAGCTGAGAGCCCCCTACTTCGCCGGCTTCGTCACCTGGGAATACTGGGTTCTGGATTACGCCGACGACTACAGCTGGTTCATCTCGGCCGACCCGCGGTTCGAGAAGCTGTGGATCTATACGCGCAGGTCGCCGTCGCCGTCGGAGCTGTCGGCTCTGGTCGATCGGGCCCGCGCGCTGGGCTATGATGTCAGCCGCCTCGAGTTCCCCGAAACCGCTTCCTGATGCGAGATCGTCCGATGCGTCTCACCGTCCTTGCCGTCTCTCTCGCCGCGCTCACCGTCACGGGGTGTGGGGGCGGGCCGATCGCTCCGGCCGGGGCGACCTATGGGCCCGACCCGACGCTGGTCGCGCCGCATCGCCGTCTCGGAGCCCCAATGGTGAACATCGCCCCGGCGGTCGGCTGGCCTGAGGGCGTGATGCCGACCGCCCCGCAGGGCTATGTCGTCCAGGCCTTCGCGTCCGGTCTGGATCATCCGCGCTGGCTTTACCGGCTCCCGAACGGCGACGTCCTGGTGGCTGAGTCCAACGCCCCGCCGAAGCCCGAGGAGAAGCAGGGCGGCATCCGGGGCTGGATCATGGGCCTGGTGATGAAGCGGGCGGGTGCTGGTGTGCCCAGCGCCGACCGCATCACCCTGCTGCGAGATGCCGACGGCGACGGGGTGGCCGAGACCAAGACGGCCTTTCTCGAAAACCTGATGTCGCCCTTCGGCATGGCGCTGGTGGGCGACCGGTTGTTCGTCGCCAACGCCGACGCCGTGGTCGCTTTCCCCTATCAGACCGGCCAGACGCGTATCGACGCCGCGCCGGTCAAGCTGGCCGACCTGCCCGCCGGACGGAACCACCACTGGACCAAGTCGCTGGTGGCCTCGGCGGACGGGACCAAGCTGTATGTCGGCGTCGGCTCCAACTCCAACATCGCCGAGAACGGCCTGGACGAGGAGGTCGACCGGGCCGCCATCCTGGAGATCGACGTGGCCACCGGGGCCCGGCGCGTGTTCGCCTCGGGCCTGCGCAATCCGGTCGGCCTGGCCTGGGAGCCGACGTCCGGTGCCTTGTGGACCGCCGTCAACGAGCGCGACGAACTGGGCAACGATCTGGTGCCCGACTACATGACCTCGGTCCGGGACGGCGGATTCTACGGCTGGCCGTGGAGCTATTACGGGCAGACGGTGGACCGGCGGGTGAAGCCCGAGAACCCGCAAGCCGTCGCCTCGGCCCTGCGCCCCGATTATGCGCTGGGGGCCCACACGGCGTCCCTGGGTCTGCATTTCTACGACGGGGCCAGCTTCGCGCCGACCTATCGCGGTGGGGCCTTCATCGGCCAGCATGGCTCGTGGAACCGCGAGCCCAAGAGCGGCTACAAGGTCGTCTTCGTGCCCTTCGCAGCCGGGCGGCCGTCGGGTGCCCCGCAGGACTTCCTGACCGGCTTCCTGAACGCCGAGGGCGAGGCCCTCGGGCGGCCCGTCGGCGTCATCACCGATCGATCGGGGGCCCTCCTGGTCGCCGACGACGTGGGCAATGTGATCTGGCGCGTGGCCTCCGGCGGCTGACGCCGAGACACGAAAAAAGCCCCCGGTCGAAACCGGGGGCTCTCATCATCAGGAACCAGTGCTCGCCTCAGCTAAGCGGAGCCGGGACGATCGCCGGGGCGCGACCAGCGGCTTCTCTCGGAGCGCTGGTCGACGGCGCGACGTAGGGCTGCGGGCCGGTCGACGGCGGGGTGGCGACGGCTTCGGCCGGGGCGGTCTCGACCGGCGCGGCGCGGCGTTCCACCGGCTGGCGACGCTGGACGGCCGGCGGCGGAGCGGGCGGAGCCTCGCGAACGACCGGGGCCGGGGCCGTCTCGGTGATCGTCACATTCTCCAGCAGGCCACCGGCGGTCAGCGCGACCGGTGCGGTCGAGCTTTCCAGCGGCGCGGCCGGCTGGATCAGGGGCGTAGCGGGCTCCTCGGCCACCAGCGGCGTCGTCTCGGCCCCGCCCATCATCATGACGGCACCGCCGCCGATGACGACTAGTGCGCCGATCGGGGCGAGGATCATCCAGGTGCGGACACCGCCCTTCTTGCGCTTGCCGGTCTGGGCGTAACGCGGAACGAAGACGTCGTCGTTGATCGGGTCGTCACGCAGAGTGTTGTCGATATGGGTCACAGTCATCTGTGGTCCTCCTCGTTGAGATCAAAAGAACAGATGTCGACGAGCGCGGTTCCTGACAGATCAGGAATGCCCAGAAGAAACACCCGGTTTGCCACGATCTTGCGCCGGATCGCCGGTGATTGCGGCGGAATCGGAACCAACTGTCGCTATGGCGATGCGATGCTGACCCAGCGTCAACCGGGTCCGGGGCGCCACGCCGGGCGGTAAAGGGCCGTGCGAGGGCTGAGGGATTCCCCCGGCGGTTGACCCGACGCCGGGGCTTGTTCATCACGGGGTCTGTCCTTTGCGCCTGCACACGGAGCGACCGAGACCATGGGTCTGGCGGCCAATATCCGACGTGACCTGAAGTTCGCTGCGGGACTCCGCCGCCTGCTGAAGCGCATCAAGCCGATCAGTCTGGATAGCGACGTCCTGGTCTGCGACGACTTCGAGGAGGCGGTCGACAGGTTCGGCGACAATATCGCGCTGGAGGACGAGACCCGGTCCCTGACCTATCGCGAGCTGGACGGCATGGCCAACCGCTATGCCCACTGGGCGCGCAGTCGGAACCTGCGCCGGTCCGACGTGATCGGCCTGGTGATGACCAATCGGCCGGAATACCTCGCCGCCTGGATGGGGTTCGCCAAGGTCGGGATCGCGACCGCGCTGATCAACACCAATCTGACCGGCCAGGCCCTGGCCCACTGCCTGAATATCGCCGGCGTATCCCAGGTCGTCGCCGACGAGGAGACCTGGCGCAAATGCGAGGAGGCCCGGCCCTTCGTCACCCGCACCATGATGCTGTGGGTGCTGGGCCTGCGCGGCGAAGACGAGATGTCCGAGCGCCGGGGCCTCGACAACGCCGTGCGCAGCGGCTCGTCGGTCCGGCCGCCCAAGGCCGCGCGCGACGGCCTGACCAATCGCGACACGGCGCTGTTCATCTACACCTCGGGCACGACCGGAATGCCCAAGGCCGCGCGCATCCATCACGCCCGGGCCCGGACCTATATGCGGGCCTTCGCCGGAGCCACGGCGACGACGGCCGAGGACCGGGTGTTCAACGTCCTGCCGCTGTATCACTCGACCGGCGGGCTGGTCGGGATCGGGCCGGCCTTCCTGAACGGCGGGCGGCTGATCCTGAGGCGCAAATTCTCGGCCTCCAGCTTCTGGAAGGACGTCAATGCCTCGGGCGCGACCGTGTTCGTCTATATCGGCGAGCTGTGCCGCTATTTGGTCAACTGTCCCGAACAGGAGGGTGAGCGGGGGCACAAGCTGCGCCTCGCCTTCGGCAATGGCCTGCGCCCCGACGTCTGGCCCGACTTCCAGCAGCGGTTCCAGATCCCGAATATCCTGGAGTTCTACGGCTCGACCGAGGGCAATGTCTCGGTCTTCAACTTCGACGGCAAGCCGGGCTCGATCGGCCGGGTGCCCAAGTTCCTCAAGAAGCAGATCAACATCCGTCTGGTCCAGTTCGACATCGACACCGAGATGCCGGTCCGGGCGGCCAACGGCTGCTGCATCGAGGCGAAACCCGGCGAGATCGGCGAAGCCATCGGCCTGATCGGCAACGACATCCGTCACGACTTCTCGGGCTATGCCGACAAGGCGGCGTCGGAGAAGAAGATATTGACCGACGTGTTCGTGCGCGGCGACCGGTGGTTCCGGACCGGCGACCTGATGCGCCAGGACTCAGAAGGCTATTTCTATTTCATCGACCGGATCGGCGACACCTTCCGCTGGAAGGGCGAGAACGTCTCGACGGCCGAGGTCGAGCAGCGGCTGGCCGAGGCGCCCGGCGTCAAGGAAGTCATCGCCTATGGCGTCCCGGTGCCCGGGGCCGAGGGCAAGGCGGGCATGGTGACCCTGGTCGTCGAGGGCAAGTTTTCGGCCAAGGCCTTTGCGGACTACGCCGACGCCCAGTTGCCGTCCTATGCCCGGCCGGTGTTCGTGCGGCTGGCCAAGACGCTGGAGACGACGGGGACGTTCAAGTACCGCAAGGTCGATCTGGTCGCCGAGGGCTTCGACCCTTCGGTGGTCTCGCCCGTCTATGTGCGGGGCGGCAAGGCCGGCTATCAGAAGCTGACCGGGGAAGCGTTCCAGGCCATTCGGAGCGGCGAGACGCGGCTGTAGGAATCAAGCCCGCGGCAGGGCCTGAAGCGCGGCCGCGGCGACGTTGCGGATCACCGTCGGGTCAGCTCCGGCGCGGCCCAGCGTCATCAGGCTGACCACCGCCCCCGTCAGGCTGTCGGCCCAGAGATCGAGATCGGATCCCGGCTTCAGCTCGCCGGCCGCCGCCGCTTCGGCCAGGCTGTCGCGGAAGAAGGCGCGGATCTCGTCCATGCGCGCCTGGGCCATGGCCTGGGTCGCCGCAGAGTGGGCGTGGCGTTCGGCGACGGTGTTGACGATCAGACAGCCCTTGCGCTCGGGGTCCTCGACCGAGAGATCGGCCTGGACCCCGATCCATGCCTCAATGGCGGCGAGGCCGGTCAGGCCGGCCGGCAAGGTGGCGCGGAAGTGGGCGGCGTAGGCCTGGAACGCGCGCTGGAACAGGCCCTCCTTGTCGCCGAAGGCGGCATAGACGCTGCCCGGCTTCAGCCCCGTCGCGGCGTACAGGTCAGCCATGGAGGCCGAGGCGTAGCCGGATCTCCAGAACACCTGCATCGCCTGTTCGGCGACGGCGTCGATGTCGAAGGCGCGAGGGCGGCTCATGCACATCGATATAATGGATCGGACGATCAAAAAAAGTCCCCACCACCTCTTGTTATTGATCGAACGATCAACAAATAGATCGGGTCGCGGCTGATCGCGGCTTTGGAACGGGACTAGAGGACAATGCTGAGAGTGATTTTCGCCGGGGCCGTCCTGGCGCTGACCCTGGCCGCCACCGAGGTGTCGGCGCAGACGATGACCGAACCGCCGGCCCGGCCAGGCACGGTGGAGTACAACACCTGGCTGGGGCGGACCTTCTCGGAGGTGCTGCTGAACGAGCGGTCGCAGGAGAACCGCGTCGAGATTCTGAACCGGATCGTGGCGACCGACTACATCCAGCACAATCCGCTGGTGCCCGAAGGTCGTCAGGGGCTGATCGACTTCGTTCCGGTGATCTATCAGGCCATGCCGGACGCGCGGTTCACCGTGCACGACGTCTTCGCCACCGAGGACCGGGTCGTCACGCGCTGGACCTGGACCGGCACCCTGACGGGGGAGGGCTTCCTCGGCGTCGCGCCTTCGGGTCACAAGATCGAGTTCGACGTGATCGACGTCTGGACCGTGCGCGACGGCCAGCTGTACGAGCACTGGGACCAGTTCGACTGGCCGCGTGCCTTCGTCCAGCTGGGGATCGAGGGCCTGCCCGCGCCATTCTATGCCGTCGCACAACAGCCCTACGACCGGTGAGCGCCATGACGGTCAAGGTCCACGGCTGGGCGTTCAGCCCCTATGTCCGCGCGGTTCGCATCGCCCTGATCGAGAAGGGGGTGGAGCATGACCATGTGCCCCTTACGCCGCCCGATCTGGCGACGCCGGAGGGGCGGGCGCTCAGCCCGTTCGGTCGGGTGCCGGTGCTGGAACACGACGGACGACGGTTGTTCGAGACGGCGGCCATCCTCGACTATGTCGAGGCGGCCTTTGACGGTCCGGCGCTGAAGAGCGGCGATCCCTGGCGCGACGCCCTGTTGACGGCGGTGATCGCTGCGGCCGGGCACTATCTCTATCCGACGGCGGTGATGGGGGTGTTCTTCACCCAGGCCTATATGCTGGCGAACGGCGGCCGGGTGAACGCGGGCCGGCTGGCCGAGGCTTTGGAGGCGACCCGAGCGCCACTGGATGCGATGGAGGGGCTGGTCGGCGATCTTCTGGCGGCGTCCGGCGGGCCCTTTCTGGGCGGGGCGGGCTTCGGCCTGGCCGACGCGTCCCTGGCCCCGATGATCCAGAACCTGTCGTTGGCTGAAGAGGGACGGCGGCTGATGGCCGATCACCCCGTGCTGTCGGCCTGGTTCTCGCGCGCAGCGGAGCGTCCGAGCCTGAAGGCGACCGAAACCCCGATCCCGAACTTCGGTCTACCACCGGAGTAGGTCGCAAAGAGAAGGCCCCCGCCGCTTTCGCGACGGGGGCCAGCCCTGCTGAAGGATGGGCGAGGTCATGACCCCCGCCGATCAGGCCTAGTTCGCCGGAGGCGTGGTCGACGGCGTGTTCTCGGTGGTCAGGCCGCCATCGGCGTTGCCGGCCTGTTGCTCGATGACGTCGGCCTGGGCGTTTAGGGCGTCTTCCTGAGCTTCGGTCGGGGCGGCATCGGCCTGTTCTTCCAGGGCATCGGCCTGGACTTCGGCGGCTTCGTCGGCGGGCGACTGGCAGGCGGCGAGGCCGGCGAAGGCGGCGACGGCGATGGAGGCGATCATCAGTTTACGCATGGGGTATCCCTTCCTTGTGGAGACGGGGAAACGCCGCCGATCACGCGCGGTTCACGGTCGCGTGAGATAAAATCCGAACGTTGTTATGCGCTTTCAGAGAAGGCCACGCGAGCGGCCCCCAGCAGGGCGGCGTGCTTGTGGGTGATCACCCAGGTCGGGATATCTGCCATATAGTCCTTGAAGCGGCCCTTCCTCTCGAAGCGGCGTCGGAAGGGACTGGCCTTCAAGAAGTCGAGGATGCGGGGCGCGATCCCGCCGGCGATATAGACGCCGCCGCGGGCACCCGTGGTCAGGGCGATGTCCCCGGCGACGGCCCCCAGGATGGCGCAGAAGCGGGCGAGGGTGGCGCCGCAAGGGCTGTCCGGATCTGCGAGTGCCGTCGTCGTGATCTCGGCGGGATCGTCGATATGGGTCTCGCGGCCGTCGATGCGGGCGAGCGCCCGGTGCATGTTGAGAAGGCCCGGTCCACAGATCAGCCGCTCGATGGAGACCCGGTCATAGCGTTCGCGCAGGATGCGCAGGATCTCGTCCTCGACCGTGTCGCCGGGCGGGAAGCAGGCGTGGCCGCCCTCGGACGGCATGGCCATCTCATGGCCGTGGGCGTCGCGCACCAGGGCCGAGACGCCGAAGCCGGTGCCGGGACCGAGCACCGCGAGGGTCGCGTGCGGATCGCCCGTCTGGGGCCCACCCAGATGCACCAGGTCGGCGGCCGGGACGATGGGCGCGCCCCAGGCCAGAGCCTCGAAGTCGTTGATCAGTTTGACGGGGTTCAGACCCAGCGTCGCCAGTTCGGTCTCCGACACGGCCCAGGGCGAGTTGGTCAGGTCGATGGCCCCGTCCTCCACCGGACCGGCGACGGCGATGACGCCGCCGGTCGGCTTGATCTCGCACCCCTCGATGAAGGCCGCGACGCCTTCGAGGAAGGTCGGATACTGTTCGGCGGGGAAGCTCTCGTGATGGTCGAGCACCGGCAGGTCGTCGACCATGCGCGCGAGCGCGAAGCGGGCATTGGTCCCGCCGACGTCGCCGACGAGGAGGGTTCTGTCATCGCTCATGCGTCGATCGCCCGATTCTGGATGTTGTGGTCGGCGACGTCACGCAACTCGGGCTGGCGTGCCGTCGCCGCTGCCTGAAAGCAGACGGATGCCCCCTCCTCGGCCGAGGAGACGGCGGCACGGAAGGCCCCGAAAAGCTCGCGGCCATAGCCCCAGGACTGAACCTCCGTCGAGGCGGCGCGGGGGCGCGAGGACAGGTCCGCGGTCGTGGTCAGCACGCCGGCCTCGGCGTCGAGGCGGACGATGTCGCCGGTCTTCACGAAGGCGAGCGGACCGCCTTCCAGCGCTTCGGGCGTGACGTGGATGGCGGCGGGGGTCTTGCCGGACGCGCCCGACATGCGGCCGTCGGTGACGAGGGCGATGGGCACGCCGCGATCCTGAAGCACGCTCATCAGCGGTGACAGGGAATGCAGCTCGGGCATGCCGTTCGCTTTGGGCCCCTGAAAGCGCAGCACGATAACACCGCCCTGATCCAGCTGGCCCGCCTGGAAGGCCGCGAGCACATCCTCCTGGCTGTCGAAGACGTGGGCGGGCGCCTCGACGATCCGGTGCTGGGGCTTGACCGCCGAAACCTTGATGACGGCCCGGCCGAGGTTGCCGTGAACAAGGCGCAGGCCGCCCTCCTTGTCGAACGGGTCGGAGACCGGGCGCAGGATGTCGGTGTCCAGGCTGTGGGCGACGCCACCGCGCCAGACCAGTTCGCCGTCCAGCATCGACGGCTCCTGGAAGTAATGGTGGATGCCGGGGCCCATGACGGTCTGGACGTCGGAATGGATGTGCCCGGCCTCGGCCAGTTCGCGCGTCACGAAGGCGACGCCGCCCGCCGCCTGGAACGCATTCACGTCGGCCGAGCCGTTCGGATAGACCCGCGCCAGAAGCGGCGTGGCCGAAGACAGCTGGTCCATGTCGGTCCAGTCGATCAGCACCCCCGCCGCCCGCGCCATGGCGACCAGATGGATGGCGTGGTTGGTCGAGCCACCGGTGGCCAGCAGGGCAACGATCATGTTGACCACGGACTTCTCGTCCACGACGTCGGCCATGCGACCGGTCCCGCTCTCGGCCAGCTGGACCGCCTGCTTGGCGGCGGCGGCGGTGAGGGCGTCACGCAGGCCCGTCTCGGGATGGACGAAGGCGGTGGACGGCATGTGCAGGCCGCAGATCTCCATCATCATCTGATTGGAGTTGGCCGTGCCATAGAAGGTGCAGGTGCCGGGCGAGTGATAGCTGCCGATCTCGCTGGCCAGCAGGACGTTGCGATCCACCTTCCCTTGCGCGTACTCGGCGCGGACGCGGGCCTTTTCGGCGTTCGGGATACCGCTCGGCATCGGGCCTGCGGGGGCGAAGACCACCGGCAGATGGCCGAACGCCAGGGCCCCCATGAACAGGCCCGGCACGATCTTGTCGCACACCCCCAGCATCAGCCCCGCGTCGAACGCGTCGTGGGTCAGGGCGACGCCGACCGACATGGCGATGACATCGCGGCTGAACAGGCTGAGCTCCATGCCGGGGCGGCCCTGGGTCACGCCATCGCACATGGCCGGGGTGCCGCCGGCGACCTGGGCCGTCGCGCTGACCTCGCGCACCGCGTCGCGGATCACCTGGGGGAAGCGCTCGAACGGCTGATGCGCCGAGAGCATGTCGTTGTAGGCGGTCACGATCCCGACGTTGGGCGTCTTGCCCGTCATGGCCGTCAGCTTGTCGGCGATGGTCTGGCCGGCGAAGGCGTGGGCCCAGTTGGCGCAGGACAGCTTGGCGCGGCCGACACCGCTGTCGCGGGCGGCGTCCATGCGACGCAGGTAGTCGGACCGGGTGTCGCGCGAGCGGGCGACGATGCGGTCGGTGACCTCTTTGACGACGGGGTGGAGGGTCATGGGGCTAGCCTTCCGTCCAGACGACTTCGAGCGGGACCTTGGCCGCGATCAGGGCGGCGATCGGCTGGGTGGCAGGATCGCCCCCGGCCTCGCGTTCGAAGACGGAACGCTTCACGGAGCCCTTCAGGCCCAGGATGACGCGACCGGCCGAGATCAGCCACGGCAGGTTGATCGACAGACGCTCCTGAGGCGGGGCAGCCCCGTCGCGGCCGGGTGGGACACCGAGGACGGTCGGCTTCAGCGTCGGGGTCAGCAGAGTCTTTAGCGTCGGGCTGTTGGGGAACATCGAACAGATATGGCCATCCTCGCCCATGCCGAGAAGGACCGCGTCGAACCGGTCTCCGGCTTCGGCCAGGGCATGGGCAGCCAGAGCGGCGGCGCGATCGACCGTGACGGCGGGCGAATACAGCGGGATGAAACGGGCGGCGGCGGCCGGACCGTGGAGCAGGACGTCGCGGATCAGGCGCGCGTTGGACTCCGGCGAAGTCTCGGGCACATGGCGCTCGTCGACCAGGGTCACGGCGATCTTGTCCCAGCCGATGTCGGCCTGGGCGAGGCGAGCGTAGATCGGCGAGGGGGTCGATCCGCCGGGGCCGGCGAAGACGGCGCGCCCGTTCTGAAGGACGGCGGCTCCCAAGGTTTCCTCGAGCCGGCCCGCGATCGTGGCCGCCCAGGCGTCGGCCGTCGGGAAGGTCTCAACCATCGCTCGTGTTCCAGTCCCGGCCGGTGCGGGCCATCAGCATGTCGCCCGCGTCCGGACCCCAAGTGCCGGCGCGATAGGGAATAGGCTTGACCCCGCCCTCGGCCCAGGCGGCCGAGACGCCGTCCACCCACTCCCAGGCCTTCTCCGCCTCGTCGCGCCGGACGAACAGGGTGGAGTCGCCGTTCAGCGCGTCCAGGATCAACCGCTCATAGGCGATGCGGCGGCGCGGCGGCGCGTCTCCCTTGCCCACGCCCCAGGAGAGCGACATCTGGATCGGCTGCAGCTGCATGCGCTGGTCCAGGCCCGGCCGCTTGTTCATGACCGTCAGGCTGATGTCTTCCTCGGGCTGGAGCTCGATGATCATCCGGTTGGCGCTGCCCTCGTCGCGGGCGTCCTGGCCGAAGATGGAATGCGGCACCGGCTTGAACTGGATGACGATCTCGGTGCGCTTCTCGGGCAGGCGCTTTCCGGTGCGCATGAAGAAGGGCACGCCGGCCCAGCGCCAGTTGTCGATGTCGGCCCGGATGGCGACGAAGGTCTCGGTGTCCGAGTCCGCGCCACGCTCTTCGTCGTAGCCCTTGACCCGTGCCCCCTCGATGGTGCCGGAGACATACTGGCCGCGCACCGTGACCCGCTCGGCCTCGTCGGAGGTGACGGGGCGCAGGGACCGAAGCACCTTGACCTTCTCGTTCCTGACCGAGTCCGGGTCGAGATCGGACGGCGGCTCCATCGCGACCAGGCACAGCAGCTGAAGCATGTGGTTCTGCAGCATGTCGCGCAGGGCACCGTACTCGTCATAGTAGGGCCACCGGTCGCCGACACCGACCGTCTCGCCCACCGTGATCTGGACGTGATCGATCGACAGGTTGTTCCAGAGCGGCTCGAAGATGACATTGCCGAACCGCAGGGCGATCAGGTTCTGGACCGTCTCCTTGCCCAGATAGTGGTCGATGCGGAACACCTGGTGCTCGCCGAAGGCATCGGCGACCGCGTCGTCGATGGCGCGGAAGCTCTCCAGATCGCGGCCGACCGGCTTTTCGAGCACCACGCGGTCCTCCGCTTCGGCCAGGCCCGCCGCCCGCATCGCGGTGACGATGCGGGCATAGAGCGAGGGCGAAACCGCGAGAAAGCTGGTGACGGACCCTTCGCCGACCTTGTCGCGCAGGGGTTTCAGGCTCTCGGCCGAGGTCGCGTCGACAGCGAGGTAATCCAGCCGCGCCTCCATGCGCGACCAGGCGTCGTCGGACCAGTGGCCGTCGGCCTTGCCTTCGACGGACGCGCGGACCTTGGCGACGTATTCCTCGCGGCTCTCCTCGGAGCGGGCCGCGCCGATGATCTTCAGGCCGTCGGGCAGCAGGCCGTCGAGCTCCAGGAAGTACAGCGACGGCAGAAGCATCCGCATCGCCAGATCGCCGCCACCGCCGAACAGCACCAGAGCCGTCATGCTCGATCGTCTCCCTCTCGGGGATCAGGCCCCGTGGTCTATTGTGGCTGTTTGGCCGGTCGCTCGCGCGAGGCCAACACGTCCAGCACCGCCTGAAACGACAAGTGACGCGACCGTAACAGAACGAGCAAGTGGTAGATGAGGTCCGCTGCCTCGGAGACGACCTCCTCATCCGGCCCTGCCGCGCCGGCCAGCGCCGTCTCGACGCCTTCCTCGCCGACCTTCTGGGCCGCGCGCTTGGGGCCTTGGGCGAGGAGCTTGGCGGTCCAGCTAGACTCGGGGTCGGCGGCGGCGCGCTCGGCGATGGTGCGTTCCAGCCGGGCGATGCGGCCGAGGCCCGGCGCATCGGCCTCGCCGAAACAGCTGGTGGTCCCGAGGTGACAGGCCGGTCCCATCGGGCGGACCGCCAGCACCAGGGCGTCGCCGTCGCAGTCCGGAGTGATGGCGACGACGGTCAGTCGATTGCCGCTGGTCTCGCCCTTCCTCCACCGGCCGCCCCGGCTGCGCGAGAAGAAGGTGGCCTCGCCGGACTGGATCGTCTCGTCAAGCGCGGCGCGGTCCATATAGGCGAGCGTCAGGACCTGAAGCGTGTCGGCGTCCTGGACCACGGCGGGGATCAGGCCGCCGCCCTTGTCGAAGTCGAGGGTGTTCGCGTCGATCATTGCCGCACCTCCACGCCCGCGCCGGCCAGATAGGCCTTCAGGTCCGGCACCGCGATCTGGCCGGAGTGAAAGACGCTGGCGGCCAGCGCGCCCGACACATTGGCCCGGTCGAAGACATCGAGGAAGTGGGACGGCGCGCCCGCTCCGCCCGAGGCGATCAGCGGGATGGTCAGGCGATTGCGGGCATCCGACAGCTGGGCCGTGTCATAGCCTTTGCGCACGCCGTCCTGGTCGATGCAGTTGAGGACGATCTCGCCCGCGCCGCGCTCTTGCGCTTCTACGATCCACTCCATCGTCTTGCGCCCTGCCAGACGGCGAGCGTCGGGATCGCCGGTGTATTTGTGGACGACATAGTCACCGTCCTCGCGCCGGCTGTCGACGCCGACGACGACGCACTGGCTGCCCAGACGCTCGGCCATCTCGGTGATCAGCTCTGGACGCTCCAGCGCCGGCGAGTTGATCGAGACCTTGTCGGCCCCGTTGTCGAGACAGGCTGCGGCCTGATCGACCGTGCGGATGCCGCCCGCGACGCAGAAGGGAATGTCCAGCAGCCGGGCGATGTCGCGCACCCAGCCGTAGTCCAGGGTGCGCCCCTCCGGACTGGCCGTGATGTCGTAGAAGACCAGTTCGTCGGCACCCTCGTCGCGATAGCGGGCCGCCAATTCGACGGCGTCGCCCATGTCGACGTGGCCCTCGAAGCGGACGCCCTTCACCACGCGGCCGTCCTTGACGTCGAGGCAGGGGATGATGCGGCGGGCGGTCATCGGACGGCCTCGATGGCCTGGCTGACCGTGAAGCGCCCCTCGTAGATGGCGCGGCCCGTGATGGCGCCGTCGCAGCCGACATCGCGCGCGGCGGTGATGTCGGACACCGAGGCGACGCCGCCGGACGCCTGAACCTTCAGCTCAGGGCGACGGCGGACGACCTCGGCCAGCAGGTCGAGGTTGGGGCCGGTCAGGGCGCCGTCGCGGCCAACATCGGTGACGAGGACGTGGGACAGGGTTCCAGCCGGATAGCGGTCGATCGCGGTCCACAGGTCGAACCCGGCGGCCTCGGTCCAGCCTTTCAGCGCGGGGGTCGGCACGCCGTCCTCCCCGACACGGACGTCGAAGGCCAGGGTCAGGCGCTCGGGGCCGAAGCGGGCCAGCCATTCGGCGACGGCTTCGGGTTTGGTGACGGCCAGCGAGCCGACGACGACGCGCGAGACCCCGGCGGTCAGAAGGCGCTCGACGTCCTCGACCGAGCGGACGCCGCCGCCGGACTGGATGTGGGCGAGCCGTGTCGCGGCCAGCCGGCCGATCAGGTCGTGCTGGACCGCGCGGCCGGCCTCGGCGCCGTCCAGATCGACGACGTGGACCCACTCGGCACCCTCGTCGGCGAAGGCGGTCAGGCGGGCGACGGGGTCCGGGTCGTATTCGGTGACCTGATCGAAGCGGCCGTGCATAAGCCGCACGCATTTGCCGCCGCGCAGGTCGATGGCGGGATAGACGATCATGCGGGCAGCTCGAGGAAGTTCTTCAGGATACGGGCGCCGGCGGCGGCCGAACGCTCCGGGTGGAACTGGCAGCCCCAGCGGTTCTGGCTGCGGACCATGGCGGGGACCTCGGCGCCGTAGTCGGCGCAGGCGATCGTAGCGTCGGTGTCCGGGCAGACGTAGGAGTGGACGAAATAGGCGTAGTCGCCCTCTCGCACCCCCTCCAGCAGCGGATCGTCGTCCAGGTTGTGCAACTGCGACCAGCCCATGTGCGGCACCGGCAGGTCGTCGCGGACGGGCATGCGGGTGACGCGGCCGGGGATGAAGCCCAGCATCGTCGCCCCGCCGTTCTCGTCGCTCTCGGCGAACAGCAGCTGTTGGCCGAGGCACAGGCCCAGAAGCGGGCGGGAAAAGCCCTTGATGATGTCGGTCAGGCCCAACTCGGCCATGCGCGCCATGGCATAGCCGGCCGCGCCGACGCCGGGCAGGACCAGCCGCTCGGCCTCGGCGATCTGGGTTGCGTCGGACGTGACGCGCACGTCGGCGCCTAGCCGCTCAAGCGCGAACTGGACGGACGCGGTGTTGCCGGCGCCGAGGTGGACGATGGCGACGGTCATTGAAATCCTCCCCCGTTGGGGGAGGGGGACCGCGAAGCGGTGGAGGGGGCCAACCGCGCACGATGGCGTTTGGCCCGGGCCCCCTCCGTCTGCTTCGCTTCGCTACGCATCCACCTCCCCCAACGGGGGAGGATTTGGAGAGCGCCCATCACAGCACCCCCTTGGTCGACGGCACGGCGTCGCCCTCGATGCGGATGGCCTGGCGAAGGGCGCGGCCGAAGCCCTTGTAGACGGCCTCGGTCTTGTGGTGGTCGTCGTCGCCCGTGACCGAGATGTGGACGGCGGCCCCCAGGTGCTCGGCCAGCGAGCGGAAGACGTGGGCCGTCAGGTCGGTGCGGTATTCGCCGATGTATGGTGTGGAGAAACTGCCCTCGAACACCGGAAAGGGGCGGCCCGACAGGTCGATCGCGACGTTGGCCTGGGCTTCGTCCATGGCCAGGACGAAGCCATAGCGGGCGATGCCGCGCCGTTCGCCCAATGCCTGTTTCAACGCCTGACCCAGAGCAATGGCCGAGTCCTCGATGGTGTGGTGGGGATCGGTGTGGAGGTCGCCCTCGCACTGGAGCCGCAGCGAGAAGCCGCCGTGGGCCGCGACCTGTTCCAGCATGTGGTCGAAGAAGCCCACGCCGGTCTCGATCTTGATGGGGCCGGTGGCGTCGAGGTCGACGGCGCACACGATGCGGGTCTCCTTGGTGTCGCGGACGGCCTGGCCGGTGCGGTGGGCGCGGGTCTTGCCGACGGCGAGGCCGAGCGCGGCCAGCAGCCTGTCGTTGACCTCGGGCTTGAGCGAGACGGGCAGGCGCAGGCGGTCACCGGACCGGTCGGCGGCGACGCCGAAGCGGGCGAGGTCGGCCAGCGTCGACTCGATGTCGGAGGGGCGGGCCATCAGGATGGGGCCGACGCCGGCCTCCACCACCATGACGCGGCCGATCTCGCGGACCAGCCGCTCGCGCTCGCGGCGGACGCCGGCGATGCGCTCGGCGGTCTCGATGATGCGGGACGGATCGAGCGCCTGCATGGCCAGCCGGACGAGCGGCTCGGGCAGGGCGTAGAGTTCGACGACCTCGGACAGGCGGGCCAGCGTCTGGGGCTGAGCCAGGGCCGCACCGACGCGGGCACCCGCCAGGCCATAGGCCAGCGACAGGCTGCGCAGGACGACGAGATTGGCGTGGTCGCCGATCAGGGCGGCGGCGGAGGGGGCGTCGGCGAACTCGACCAGGCCCTCGTCGACGACCAGAAGGCCGGGTGACAGGCGGGCGGCCATTTCGGCGACGGCTTCGGGCGAGCCGAGGGCGCGGACGATCGTGGCGACGGTCTCGCCGGTGTTGGCGCGATAGATGCGCGACAGGCCCGCATAGGGCTCGGCGTCGGGGGCCTCGACCGAGCCGGCGTCGCGGGCGGCGAGCCGCCAGACCAGCTCTAGCCCATGGGTCAGGCCGCGGACCGGCAGCACGTGATCGGCGGCGAGGCCGTAGATCTGGGCCATGCGCGCGGCCAGAGCGGCGGTGTCGCCGGGATAGCGGTCCAGACCGTCGGCACCGGCGACCAGCGGCGGGAAGGGGGCGGGGAGGGTCATCCACCGCTCCTCATGTCGGCCGAACGGGCGTGGGCCTCGAGTCCCTCGAGCCGGGCCAGGCGCGCCGCGATCGGGCCGAGCGCGGCGGCACCCTCCGCCGTGACCATCTGCACCGACATGGACGTCATGAAGCTGGCGGTGGTGATGCCGCCCAGGGTGCGGGCGCCGCCGTCGGTCGGCAGGACGTGGCTGGGGCCGGCGGCGTAGTCGCCGAGGGTCTCGGCGGCGAAGCGTCCGACGAAAATCGCCCCGGCCGCGCGGATGTTCGGCAGCATGGCCTCGGGCTCCTCGACCTGGAGCGCCAGGTGCTCGGGGCCGTACAGGTTGATGACCTCGCAGGCCGCGTCGAGGTCGCGGACCAGGACGGCGCGGGCCTCGTTCAGGCTGGCGCGGGCGATGGCCTCGCGCGGCAGGGTCGCGACCTGACGCTCCACCTCGGTCAGGATGTAGTCGAGGTTGGCGCGGCTGGTGGAGACCAGGATGACCTGGGCGTCGGCGTCATGCTCGGCCTGGCTTAGCAGGTCGGCGGCGGCGATCTCCGGCGCGGCGTCGCGGTCGACCACGACCATCAACTCGGACGGGCCCGCGGGCATGTCGACAGCCGGACCGCCAGGCAGGGCGGCGGCGTACCGCTTGGCCTCGGCCACGAAGGCGTTGCCCGGGCCGAACAGCTTGTCGCAGGCGGGGATCTCGCCGTCGTCCAGCACGACGCCATAGGTCATCGCCGCGATGGCTTGGGCGCCGCCCAGCAACCAGAGGGAGTCGAGGCCCGCCTCGGCCGCCGCCAGGATCATGGCCGGGTGGACGCTGCCGTCCTTGGACGGAGGCGTTACGACGACGCGTTGGCTGACGCCCGCGACCTGGGCCGGGATGGCCTGCATGAGCAGGGACGAGAACAGGGGCGCCGTGCCACCGGGCACATAGATTCCCGCTGCCTTGATCGGCCGCCAGACCAACTGCGAGCGGACGCCCGGCGTGGTTTCGACCCACGCCGTGTCCTCGGGCCGGGTCGCTTCGTGGAAGACACGCACGTTGTCGGCGGCGATGCGGATGGCGCGGGCGTCGGCGGGGGCCAGCGAAGACCTTGCCTCGGCCACGGTGGCCGGGGTGATGGCGATGCGGCGCGGCTTGAAGCCGTCGATCTTCTCGGCGAACTGGCTGACGGCCGAGCCGCCGGAAAAGCCGACTTGTTCGAAGATGCCGTGGACCACGTCCTGCACGTCGCGCTCACTGCGGCGCGCGGGGCGGGCCAGGGCATCGTGCTTGCCCTGACCGTCGAGCGAGGCCCAATCGATCCGTTTCACGTCGAGCGTCGTCATCACATCATCTTCTCGATGGGCAGGACCAGAATGGCCGACGCCCCCGCCGCCTTGAGCTTCTCCAGCGTCTCCCAGAACACCGCCTCCTGGCAGACGGCGTGGACGGCCACCGCATCGTCGCGGCCCATCAGGGGCATGACGGTGGGCGCGCCGGCGCCTGGCAGGATGGCGGTGATCTGATCGAGCGCGCTGCGCGGCGCGTTCAGCATGACGTATTTTGCCCCCTGCGAGGACACGACGCCCGCCATCCGCTCGATGATCGAGTCCAGCAGGTGGGCCAGTCCCGGCTCGGGCGCGACCGGCGACTGGATCAGCACCGCCTGGCTTTCGAACACCGTGTCCTTGGCGATCAGGCCGTTGGCCTCAAGCGTCGCTCCGGTCGAGACCAGGTCGCAGATGGCCGAGGCGAGCTTGAGACGCGGGGCGACCTCGACGGCGCCGCGCATGACGACGATGTCGGCGGCGACCCCCTGTTCGTCCAGATAGCGGCGCAGGATCTTGGGGTAGGAGGTGGCGATTCGCAGGCCCTGAAGCGAGCCGGGGCCGTCCCAGGCCAGCGTCGGCGGGCAGGCCAGCTTCAACGTGCATTTGCCGAAGCCCAGCGGCATGACGACCGAGGCGTTCGCGCCGCCGTTCTTGCCTTCCTCCAGCACGTTCTCGCCGACGATCCCGAGGTCGCAGACGCCGTCGGCGACGAAGGTCGGAATGTCGTCGTCGCGCACGCGCAGCAGGTCGATGGGATAATTCTCGACCTTGTAGAGCAGGTCGTTGGCGCCCTTCACGACGCGGAGGCCCGCGTCCCGCACGAGGTCCAGGCTGCGGTCGGCCAGACGGCCGGATTTCTGCACGGCGATGCGAAGTCGCCCCGAAACGGTGCTCACTGGACGGTACTCATTGTTTGGGGCTCAGGCTTTGGGGTGAAGGCGGTCCAGCACCAGGCGATAGCCCTGATGCGGCATCTCTTTCAGGAAGCGCGCGACGCGCACGACGGTCGTGGGGCTGGCCCCCGCCTCGCAGGCGATCTCGCGGTAGGACCGGCCGCCCTGATCCAGCAGCCGGGCGACGGCCCAGCGTTCGGCGAAGGCGCGGACCTCGGCCGGGGTGCAAAGGTCGGTCAGAAAGGCCTCGACCTCCTCACGCGTCTTCAGCGCCAGCAGGGCGTCGAACAGCCGGACGCGGTCATCGGCCTTGGTCGACGCGCTGGGGCGGCTCACGACAGGTTTTTCGAGGGCGGCGGTCATCGGTGCGCGTTCCACTATGCTGTAACAGTGGAACGGTCAAGGGGTGACGATCAGGCCGCTTTCGTCTCCGCCAGCGCCGGCTTCTCCAGACGCTCGATCAGGCCGGCCAGCGGCAGGGCCTTGGCGATGAAATAGCCCTGGGCGGTGTCGCAGCCCATGCCGCGCAGCAGCGCAAGGGCCGTCCCGGTCTCGACGCCCTCGGCCGTGACGCTCATGCCCAGGCTGTGGGCCAGGTCGATGGTCGACTTGACCAGTAGGGCGTCCTTGCCGCTGTCGTCGAGCGAAAGCACGAAGGCCTTGTCGATCTTCAGCTCGTCGGCGGCGATCCGCTTCAAATAGGCCAGGGACGATAGGCCTGAGCCGTAGTCGTCGATCGAGACTTTGATCCCCGCGGCCGAGAACCGGTCGATGATGCCCAGCGCCACTTCCGGATTGTCGATGACGGCGGTCTCGGTGATCTCGAAGCAGATGACGCCCCCCGCACCGGCGACAGCATCCAGCGCGAACTGGGCGAAGGCTTCGTCCGACAGCAGGCGGCCCGAGATGTTGACCGACATCTGAAGCGCGTGACCCGCCTCGGCCAGGGCCTTCTGGTCGGCGATGACGCGGCGGACGCCCCATTCCGTCAGGGCGCGGATCTGGCCCGTCTCCTCAGCCATGCCGATGAACAGGTCGGGGGCAATGAAGCCGCGCCTGGGGTGGTTCCAGCGCATCAGGCCCTCGACGCCCGTGATGGCGTTCGCGCGCAGATCGAACTTGGGCTGGTAGGCCATCCAGACCTGCTCGCTTTCCAGCGCGACGATCAGGTCTGAGATGAGGCTGAGGTTGGCGCCTGGATCGCCATAGGCGACCGCGTCGAACAGGGCGGCCTTGCGGCGCGCATCGCGGGCCTGGTCCAGGGCGATGCCCGCGCGGTCGACGAGGGAGTCCACGCCGCCGGTGTCGCGCCCCATCCGGTCGATCCCGGCGGTCAGCGAGGCGTCGACGGTGGCACCGATCAGCTTCACCGGGTGGTCGGCGACGGTGCACAGGCGTTCGGCGATCTCGATCGCGGCGGCATCGTCCTCGATCTCTAGAACCATCGCGACCGCGCCGACGCTGACCCGAGCCACCCGGACGCCATCAGCTGCCGCCGACAACCGTCCGGCGAGGGCCGAGACCAGCTGGCCCATGGCCTCGAAGCCGATGGCGTTGCGCACGACCGCGAACCGGTCGACCCCGAACATGAGGACGCAGGCCGAGGGTGTCATGGCCGCCTCGCGCTCCAGCCACAGGCGATTCGGCAAGCCGGTCTCCTGGTCGTGCAGCGCCATGTGCGTCAGCCGCGCCTGGCGGTCGCGGATATCGTCGGCCATGGCGTTGAAGCTCTCGGCCAGGCGGCCGATCTCGTCGGACGAGGTCACCTCGACCTGGGCGTCCTCGCCGGCCTGCAGCCGCTGAACGGCCTCGTCCAGGGCGGTGATCGGACGGCTGAGGCCACGCGACAGCAACCAGGTCCCCGCCATGAGGATGGCCAGACCGACCAGGGCGATGGCTCCCAGCGCCCAGAACATCGGCTCGAAAGGCTTGAGCGCCCGCGCCATCGGATAGCTGAGGGTCAGGACCGCGGGTGCGTCGGCGTCGAAGCTGGGCAGGGGCCGGGCCAGGACCATGGTCTCGCCCTCGGCCGCGCGAGCCCCGACCGGCGTGCCACGCGCGCCGAGCGCCCGGTCGACGGCGGAAGACAGGGTGCTCGCCGGACCCGACATGTCGTGCCAGTCGCTGTCGGACCGGGTCAGGACGGAGGCGGACAGAGGGATCGCCGAAAGGTCTTCCAGTCCCCGCATCTGGGCCTGGTCGAGCCGTTCGAGGAACACCACCCAGCCGATCAGGACGGGGGCCATGACCGGCGCGGCGACGGCCTGGTGCGGTTGCCCGTTCAGGCTGAGCACACCGGCCGACAAGGTGCCAGAGCTCAGGCCGGTCCACAGTGTATCGATGGCCGCATCGTCGACGTTCTGGCCGACGAAGGTGGCGTAACCGTCGATCCCCAGGATCAAAGCCCCATCGACCTTCTGGCGCGCGCGCAGGTTCTCGAGCGCCGAGCGCACGGTCGGTTCGTCGTTGGTGGCGACGGCCTCGCGGAACCCATAGTCCTGCGCCAGGACCGACGCGCCCTGACGCAGCTGGTCCGAGCGCGAGTCCCACAGCTGGCCGTAGACAGCGCCCGAGGCGGTCAGCTCGCCCCGAACGAGTCCCCGCGCGCTGGCCGTGATGGCCGTGTAGACGGCGACGGCGACCAGAAGCAGGGCAAGGCCGAACAGCCCCGCGTAGAGGACCGTCAGTCGCGTCCGCAGATAGCGAAACTTGGGCACGTCAGCGGACCGCCGCGCGCGCCGAGAAATCCCCGGTCATGGTCTGGGTGCCGGGTCCGGCGCCGATGGTCAGGACATAGGCGCTTTCGTTGCCGCGCACGTTCAACTGGGGATGCCAGACCATCAGCCGGGCCGGGCCCGCCGGGATCGCGGCGATCGTCACATTGCCGGCGGCGTCGGTCTTGCCGGCCCAGGGCGTGTCGACGATCTTCACATAGGCCAGCATCTGGTCGTGGATGTTGCAGCCCAGCGCCGCGACGCCCGTCGCGGCGAAGGCGTGAGTGCGGGTCTGGTCCTGGCCGAACAGCTCGATCTCGAAGCGGTTGCCCCGCGAGAAGGAGTAAACGTGGTGGCGGACCCGATCCAGGTTCGGGAAGGCCACCGTGCCGCCGACCGGGGCGATCAGGACATAGGGCTGGAACTGGACGTTCTGCTGCGCGATCCGAAGCGGCCAGGAGAAGCGGATGGGTCCGCGCGGCACCCCGGCGTCGGGCCTCACAGTCACCACGGCGTCTCGAACCGGTCGTCCACCGGTGTCACGCACCGAGACGGTCAGATCGCCAGCCCGGGCGGTGCTGACGAGTGCAAAAGCCGAGAAGACGAAAACAAGTAGAGCGCGCATAACGTCTGTTTACCGAAGAGCGATGAAACCGAGGTAAACCGGAAAACAATCCAAAGTTGTTACAACGCGCCCCACAACGTAGCCGATGATGCCCGGGAATGCCGACTTGTACTAAGAAATCTTCATCCGCCATTAACCCTGTTGCGGATAGCTGCGGCGACGCCTCGGAGATCGGCCATGCGCCACAGCCAGTCCATCGGCCTTGCCGCCAGCCTTATCGTCGCCGCGCTCGCCGGCCCTGCCTCGGCCCAGATGTTCGACTGGGTCCCCGAGAGCCGGACTGGCGGAAAGCTGCTGTTGACCGGCGGCGTCTCCACCCTCGAGGGTTCCGGCGGAGGAGGCCTGGCGACCTGGGCGGTCACCTCCGGTTACGGGGCCGAGGACGGGATCGGCGGCAATGTGCATGCCACCTATGTGAACCTGCCCGACTACGAACTGCGCACCTGGGGCGCGGCTGCGTCCTTCTGGGACCGGGTCGAGGTGTCGGTGGCGCGCCAGGAGTTCGACACCGGGGACACAGGGGCGTTGCTGGGCCTCGGCTCGGGCTTCACCTTCACCCAGGACATCGTGGGGGTGAAGGTCAAGGTTCTGGGCGACGCCGTCTATGACCAGAACACCTGGCTGCCCCAGGTCGCCGTCGGGGTTCAGCACAAGTCCAACGACCAGGGCGCGATCATCGCCGCCGTCGGGGGGCAGGACGACGAGGGCACCGAGGTCTATGTCGCCGCGACCAAGCTGTTTCTGGCGCAGTCGCTTCTGGTGTCTGGTGCCGTGCGCTGGACCGACGCCAACCAGACGGGCCTGCTGGGTTTCGGCGGCGATCGCAACGACGACGTCGAGCCCCAGTTCGAGGGCTCGGTCGGCTATCTGCTGAACCGCAATCTCGTGGTCGGAGCCGAATACCGGACCAAGCCGGACAACCTCGGCTTCGCCAGCGAGGACGACTGGTTCGACGTCTATGCCGCCTACGCCCTGAACCGGAATCTGTCGCTCACCGCCGCCTGGGTCGACCTGGGGTCGATCGCGACCTTCGAGGACCAGCGCGGGGTCTATCTGTCTCTCCAGGTCGGGTTCTGATCATGCGCGCTCTCGTCATCGCCGTCGTTCTGTGCGCCGCGGCCACCCCGTTGATGGCCCAGGAGGCCGAAGCTCCGCTGGACGTGCCGCCCGTCGTCATGTCGACCGAGTACCCCGGCGAGGTCGCCGTGGAGCCTTATGACCGGTCCAACGCCCACGCGGGGGCCACTCCGTTCCAGGGCACGGCGATGCTGGAGGCATTCCACGGCTTGGAGGGTATCGGCCGGGTGGTGGACGCCATGATCGACCTGTCGGTCGCGGATCCCCGCATCGCCGGCACCTTTGTCAGCCACGACCTCGTTCGACTGCGCCGGGTGCTGAAGGAGCAGTTCGCCTACATCCTTGGCGCGCCGATCGACTATTCCGGCCGCGACATGGCCACGTCGCACCGGGACATCGGTCTGCAGGCCGCCGACCTGGGGGCCCTGGTCGAGAATCTGCAGATCGCCATGTCGCGCGAGGGCGTCGACTTCCGCGCCCAGAACCGGTTCCTGGCCAAGCTGGCCCCGATGAAGGACGACGTCGTCACGCGGTGATCCCGCAACGCAACAAATCGGTTGCGCATCGTCCGTGGTCCGGTCCACGCTGAACCCTTCAGCGACAGGAGCGACCGTCACGTTCGACGAGATGTCAGGCACGCCCGGATCGGCGACGGTCCGAAAAAGCTATCGGACCCTGGCCCGGTGGCTGGAGACGGCGCCGTCCGACCTGTTGCAGGCGCGGTCGCGCCAAGCGGAGCTGTTCTTTCGCCGGATGGGCGTGACCTTCGCCGTCTACGGCGACGTCGAATCCAACGAGCGGCTGATCCCCTTCGACGTCGTGCCGCGCATAATCGGCGCGGCCGAATGGGACCTGCTGGAAAAGGGCCTGCGCCAGCGCGTCTCGGCGCTGAACGCCTTTCTGAAGGACATCTACGGCCCGCAGGAGTGCATTCGGGCGGGCATCATCCCCGCCGACCTGGTCCTGACCAATCCCCACTACCGGCCCGAAATGCAGGGCCGTCGTCCGCCGGGCGACATCTGGACCCACATCTGCGGCGTCGACCTGGTGCGCACCGGCGAGGACGGCTTTCTGGTGCTGGAGGACAACTGCCGCACGCCGTCGGGCGTCTCCTACATGCTGGAGAACCGCGAGATGATGATGCGGCTGTTCCCAGACCTGTTCGCCGAACACCGCATCCGCCCGGTCGAGACCTATACCGACATGCTGCTGGCGTCGCTGCGGGCCAGCGCGCCCGAGGATGCCGGGGCCGATCCGAACGTGGTCGTCCTGACGCCCGGGCCGTTCAACTCGGCCTACTATGAGCACAGCTTCCTGGCCGACAAGCTGGGGGTCGAACTGGTCGAGGGCGGCGACTTGTTCGTGAATGACGACACCGTCTTCATGCGCACGACCGAAGGGCCTCAGAAGGTCGACGTCATCTATCGCCGCGTCGACGACGACTGGATCGACCCCCTGACGTTCCGGCCGGATTCGACCGTCGGCGTGCCCGGGCTGATGAACGCCTACATGGCCGGCAATGTGACGCTGGCCAATGCGGTCGGGACCGGCGTGGCCGACGACAAGGCGGTCTATACCTATATGCCGGAGATCATCCGCTTCTTCTCGGGCGGTGATCCCATCCTGGGCAACGTCCCGACCTGGCGCTGTCGCGAGCCGGACGCCCTGAAGGAGGTTCTGGACAAGCTGCCCGAGCTGGTCGTCAAGGAGGTCGGGGGATCGGGGGGTTACGGCATGCTGGTGGGCCCCGCCGCGACCAAGGCAGAGATCGAGGATTTCCGCGCCAAACTGATCGCCGATCCCGACGATTTCATCGCTCAGCCGACGCTGGCCCTGTCGACCGCCCCGACCCTGTGCGGGACCGAGCTTCAGTCGCGCCACGTCGATCTGCGCCCCTTCGTCCTGTCCAGCCCAGCCGGCGTGCGGGTCGCGCCCGGCGGCCTGACACGGGTCGCGCTGAAGGAGGGCTCGCTGGTGGTCAACTCCAGCCAGGGCGGCGGAACCAAGGACACCTGGGTGCTGGACGACTGATGCTGAGCCGCACCGCAGAGAGCCTGTACTGGACCGGCCGCTACATGGAGCGGGCCGACTTCCTCGCGCGCATCCTGGAGGCCGCCGTGCGTCTGGCGGCGCTTCCGGCGCGCGACGGGGCGGCGGCCACGGCCTGGGCCAGCGCCATCGCCTCAGCGGGGGTGTCGCGCCAGTTCGCGGCCTCGGCCCGCACGCCGTCCGAAAAGTCCGTGCGCGAGTACCTCGCCTTCGCGCCGGACAACCCCAGCTCGATCCGCGCCTGTATCAACGCCGCGCGCACCAACGCCCGATCGGTCCGGACGGCCCTGACCATCGAGCTTTGGGAGGCGATCAACGGGGCCTGGAACGGGTTGAACGACTTCGGCGAGCCCGGAAAGCGCGACGACTTCGTGCGCTATCTGGAGTGGGTCAAGGGCGTCAGCCTGGCGGTCGAGGGGGCCTCGTCGCGGACCATGCTGAGGAACGACGCCTACTGGTTCCTGCGGCTGGGCGGGGCCATCGAGCGGGCCGACAACACCGCTCGACTGCTGGACGTGAAGTATCACCTGCTGCTGCCGGCCGGCGAGCGGGTGGGGGGCCAGCTTGACTATTTTCAGTGGACCACGCTGCTGCGCGAAGTGTCCGCACTGACCGCCTATCGCTGGGTCTACCGCGAGAGCGTGCGACCCTGGCTGGTGGCCGACCTGCTGGTGCTGAACCGCCAGATGCCGCGGTCCCTGGCCAGCTGTCAGGCCATGATCGTCAGCTATCTGGAGAAACTGGCGGCCGATTACGGCCGTCGGGGCCCGGCCCAGCGGCTGGCCTCGGCGCGCCTTACCCAGTTCAACGAGGCGAAGATCGAGGACATCTTTCAGTCCGGCCTGCACGAATACATCCTGAGCTTCCTCAGCGAAAACAACGGCCTGGCGAGCGCCATCCACGATCAGTACCTGGTCTGAACCATGCGCATCCGGATCGATCACGAAACCCGATACGCCTATGACCGCGCCGCGCGGTTCATCGTCCAGGTCCTGCGCCTGACGCCCCGCTCGACCGAGGGTCAGCAGGTCCGCGACTGGCGCATCGAGACCGACGTCGACGCCCGCATCCGCCGCACCGAGGATGCCTTCGGCAACATCGTCCACACCCTCTATACCGAGCGCCCGACCAGTGCCCTGATGGTCCGGGTGACGGGCGAGGTCGCCACCGTCGACACCGGCGGCGTACTGAAGGGCACGCCCGAGCGCCTGTCGCCGTTGGTCTTTCTGCGCGACACCACCCTGACCCATGCCGATGGGTCGCTCCGGGAGCTGGCCGCGCGGGTGGCCGGGGGCGACGACCTGACCCGGCTGCACAGTCTGATGGGCCTGATCCACGCCGAGGTCGCCTTCATGGTGGGGGCCACGACGCCGGACCACACCGCCGCCGACGCCTGGGCCCAACGCCAGGGCGTCTGTCAGGACCATGCCCAGATCTTCATCGCCTGCGCCCGCCGCCTCGGCATCCCCGCGCGTTACGTGTCGGGCCACCTGCACCGCACCGACGGCATCATCGATCAGGAGGCGTCGCATGCCTGGGCGGAGGGCTATGTCGATGGCCTGGGATGGGTCGGCTTCGATCCTGCCAACGGGGTCTGTCCGACCGAACACTATGTGCGGGTCGCGGCGGGACTGGACGCTCTGGGAGCCTCTCCGATCCGGGGCACCAGCTATGGCGGCGGGCGCGAGAGCATGACAGTCGCCCTGCGTGTGCGCCACATGCAACAGACCCAGCAGCAACAGCAGCGTCAGGGCTGGTCATGAACACGACAGGGGTCGTCCGTTCATCCGAATCTGTTAGCGTCGTCTTTCCATTTGCGTGGGATGCCGGGCCAGGGCCCGGTCGCTCGAGATGACCTACTGCGTCGGGATGCTGGTGAACGAGGGTCTGGCGATGATCGCCGACACCCGCACGAACGCTGGCGTGGACAACATCTCCTCCTACAAGAAGCTGCACGTGACGCAGGTGCCGGGCGAGCGGGTGATCTCCATCGCCACCGCCGGGAACCTGTCGGTGACCCAGACGGCGCTGGCTATGCTGGCTGAGGGCGTCCGCATGCCCGGCCATGACGTGCCCGAGACGCTTGAGACCGCGCCGAGCCTGTTCCGCGCCGCCCAGCTGGTCGGTCACTGCCTCAACCAGGTGCGCCAGGACCTTCAGCCCACGGTCGCCGCCGACGCCCTGAAGGTCACGGCCTCCATGCTGCTGGGGGGTCAGGTCCGGGGCGGCAAGATGGGGCTGTATCTGATCTACGCCCAGGGCAATTTCATCGAGTGCGGCACCGACACGCCCTACCTCCAGATCGGCGAGCTGAAGTACGGCAAGCCCATTCTGGACCGGGCGCTGCGGCCCGACACGCCGATGGCCGAGGCGGTCAAGCTGGGGCTGATCAGCTTCGACTCGACCATCCGCTCCAACATCGCCGTGGGCCCGCCGTTCGACATGATCGTCATCCCCCGCGACGCCCTGAACGGCGACCAGCGCCGGATCGAGGCGGATGACCCCTATTTCAAGGACCTGGGTCGTCGCTGGTCCGAGGCCCTGGCCCAGGCGCACCGGAACATGCCGCCTCCGCCCTGGATGGGCGAGGTCCCGACCCGGCCCAACATCTCGGTCGTCAGCTAGTAGCCACCCGCGCGGGCCATGCGCTCGGCGTGGAAGCCCGCGTCGCCCAGCAGTTCGTTCAGGACGCGGACCCGCTTCATGAACAGGCCGACGTCGTATTCGTCGGTCATGCCCACGCCGCCGTGCATCTGGACCGCCTCCTGCACCGCCAGTTCGGCGACGCGGCCGGCCTTGGCCTTGGCGACCGAGACGGCGAGGTCGGCCTTGTCGGCACCCGCATCGAGCCGCTGAAGCGCGGCCAGCACCGCCGCCTTGGCGATTTCCAGCTCGGTGAACAGATGGGCGGCGCGGTGCTGCAGGGCCTGGAACTCGCCGATCGCCTTGCCGAACTGCTTGCGGGTGCGGAGATATTCAACGGTGCTGAGGAACGCCTGATCGCCCGCCCCAATCAGGCTCGCGGCGACGCAGGCCCGGCCGAGGTTCAGCGCGCCCTCCAGCGCCGTCTCGCCGCCGTCGACCGCCCCGATCACGGCGTCGGCGTCGACCTGGACGTCGGTCAGGGTGATCCGCGCGGCGTTGTGGGCGTCGACCATGACGGTGCGTTCGATCTCGACCCCCGAGGTCTTGGGGTCGACGAGGAAGAGGGTCGTGCCCGTTTCGGTCTTCGCCGCCACGATCAGGGCGTCGGCGATATGACCGTCCAGAACAAAGCCCTTGGCGCCGTTCAGCTTGAAGCCATTGCCGCTGCGCTCCGCCGTCGTGGCGATGCGGCTGGGCTGGTGCTTGGGGCCTTCGTCGACGGCGAGGGACAGGATGGCCTCGCCTGCCGCGATGCGGGGCAGCCAGGCGGTCTGCTGCTCGTCAGATCCGGCGTCGGACAGAACCCGTGCGGCCAGAACGCTGGACCCGAAGAAGGGCGACGGCGTCAGGGTGCGCCCCAGGGCCTCGGCCACCACCCCCGCCTCGACCGCGCCGAGCCCGGACCCGCCGTGGGCCTCGGGGATGATGACGCCGGCGAAGCCCATCTCACCAAACGCCCGCCACAGGTCGCGGGAGACGCCGTCGGCGTCCTTGCTGTCGCGCAGCTGGCGCAGGTGGGCGATCGGCGCATGCTCGGCCAGGAAGCCGTCGGCGGCCTCCTTCAGCATCGTCTGTTCTTCGGTCAGGATCAGGGGCATGTCGTTCGTTCCACTCCGTCATCCTCGGACTTGATCCGAGGATCGGATGTTGTGCGGTCTGTGCGTCGCCGTTTCGCACGAGCAGGCGGACGGTCCGGCCCTCGGATCAAGTCCGAGGGAAGCGGGGGCTCGGATGCTACGCCCCCGGCAGTTGCAGCAGATGCTTGGCGATGATGTTCAGCTGGACCTCCGAGGTCCCGCCCTCGATCGAGTTCGCCTTGGTGCGCAGCCAGTCGCGCGCCGCCGTGCCTTTGCGGGACCGGTCGCTTTCCCACTCCAGGGCGTCGGACCCTCCCGCCGCCATGGCCAGTTCGTTGCGCCGCTTGTTCAGCTCCGAACCATAGTATTTCAGCATGGACGCGATGGCGGGGCTGACTTGCTTGGCCTTCACCTGATCGCCGACGCGTTCCATCGACAGGCGGAAGGCGGCGACGTCGATCTCCAGCTCGGCGATCTTGGCCCGCAGCATGGGCTCGTCCAGGCGGCCGGTCTCGTCCAGCCCGAGCGAGTCGACCGCGACCTGCCCCATCGGACGGCCGATGTCGCCCATCCCCCCGATCATGGTCCTTTCGTGCGCCAGAAGCGCCTTGGCCACGTCCCATCCCCGATTGAGCGTGCCGACGAGGTTCTCCTTCTCGACGCGGACGTTGTCGAAGAAGGTCTCGCAGAACGGGCTCTTGCCGCTGATCAGGGTGATCGGGCGGGTGGTCACGCCCGGCGTCGCCATGTCGAACAACACAAAGCTGATGCCCAGGTGCTTGGGAGCGTCCGGGTCGGTGCGGACCAGGCAGAAGATCCAATCCGCTTGATCAGCGTAGGAGGTCCAGACCTTCTGGCCGTTGACGATCCAGTGGTCGCCCTTGTCTTCCGCTCTCGTCTGGAGGCCCGCCAGATCCGACCCCGCGCCGGGCTCGGAATAGCCCTGGCACCAGCGGATCTCGCCGCGCACGATCGGTGGCAGGAACCGCTTTTTCTGCTCTTCCGTGCCGAACTGCAGCAGCGCCGGGCCCAGCATCCAGATGCCGAAGCTGGACAGAGGCGACTGGGCGTCGATGCGGCGCATCTCGCTGGCCAGCACCTTGGCCTCCTCGCGGCTCAGCCCGCCGCCACCGTATTCGGTCGGCCATTCCGGCGCGGTCCAGCCGCGCGCGCCCATGACCTCCATCCAGCGTTTGTGCGCCGGCGTCTTGAAGGTGGCGTTGCGGCCGCCCCAGACGCGGTCCTCGTCATTGTCGAGCGGGCCGCGGCACTCGGCCGGGCAGTTCGCCTCCAGCCAGGCGCGCGTCTCGGCGCGGAAGGTGTCCAAATCGGTCATGCGTGTTCCCCGCGTTTCCTCTGCGCTCATTCTAGCAGGTTCCCGTCCTGACGTAGGGTCAGGGAATGGCACTCACCAGTTCCGTCATCCTCGGGCTTGACCCGAGGATCGGATTGTCCGTCCGCTCGTGCGATCGAACCGGCGCACAGTCCGCGCCGCGTCTGATCCTCGGGTCAAGCCCGAGGATGACGTCGAGAATGGACGCGTCACTTCGTCGGCAGGAAGGGCGAGAAGGTGATGACGGTGAAGGTGTCGCGGATGTGCGGCCGGGTCTGGACCGACTTCGTCACGAAGGTGCCGATGTCCATGTCCTTCGGCAGCTGGAACTTGGCCAGAAGGTCGTACTGGCCCGAGGTGGAGTAGACCTCCGAGACGTGTTCGACATTGTCCACCACGTCGGCCGCCACGTCATTGGCGTGGCCCAGCTCGCATTTGATGAAGACGAAGATGGCGGTCATCATGACAGGAGCTCCCGGCGGTTCGGCAGCTTGGTAGCGGATGCGTGCGTGAGCGATAAGCCCCCCTCGATCGAACCCGACCCCGCCTGGCTGGAGGTCCAGTACGACAACCGTGGCGCCGTGCCGGACCATCCCGCCCTGATGGCCGACTGGAAGCGTCAGGCCGAGGCCGCCCGCGCGGCCCATCCGCCGACGGTGCTTCGCTATGGTTCCGGCTCGCGCGAGGTGATGGACCTGTTCGAGGCGGCGCCGGATGCGCCGGTCGCGGTCTTCCTGCATGGCGGCTACTGGCAGGCGCTGGACAAGGACTGGTTCAGCGGGATCGCGCCCGCGCTACTGGCCCACGGCGTGTCGCTGGCCGTGCCGTCCTATGACCTGTGCCCCACGGTGTCGTTGGGTCGGATCGTGATGCAGATGCGCGAGGCGACCGACCTGATCCGCGCGCGGACCGGAAGGCGGTCGATGGTGTTCGGCCATTCGGCGGGCGGTCACCTGGCGGCCTGTCTGCTGAGCGAGGGCCGGGCCGCGGCCGCCGTCGCGATCTCCGGCGTTTTCGACCTGCGTCCCCTGGTGCCGACCTCGATCAACCGGGCGCTCGGACTGGACGTCATGACGGCCTCGGCCCTGTCACCCATCCTGTGGCCCGCGCCCAACGGAGGCGCGCCCGGCGGGACGGTTCTGGATTGCATAGTGGGAGCCGAGGAGACGGCCGAGTTCGTGCGCCAGTCGCGCGACATGGCCGCCGCCTGGGGCTCTCGGGGGGCCGAGACCCGGTTCGAGGCGGTGCCTGACCTGAACCACTTCACGGTCCTGTCGCCCCTGACCGAACCTGACACCGCCATGGTTCGGCGCATCGTCGAGCTGGCAAAAGCCTGACCGGCTCTCGCAATCGCGAAGACCAAACGCCACTATAGGGTCGACAGGCGACCGGCAGGGCGAGGCGACGATGGCGGAATCGACGGGAATGGACCTCGGCCACGGGGTCGCCCTGCTGGCGGCGGCGGTGGTCGCCGTGCCGCTCTTTCGCAAGCTCGGTTTGGGCTCGGTGCTCGGCTATCTCGCCGCTGGGGTCGTCATTGGCCCCTTCGCTTTCGGCATGATCGAGGACGCCGAGGCGATCCTTCACGTCGCCGAGCTGGGCGTCGTCATGTTCCTGTTCATCATCGGTCTGGAGATGCGACCAGCCAAGCTGTGGGCATTGAGAAAGGAAATCTTCGGGCTCGGCGCGGCCCAGGTCCTGGCCTGTGGCCTGCTGCTGACCGGGGTCGCCATGGCCTTTGGCGTGGCGCCGGCGGTCGCCTTCATCGGGGCCATGGGCTTTGTCCTGTCGTCCACCGCCGTGATCATGCAGACGCTGGACGAGAAAAACGAGATCAACACGCCCTCGGGGCAGCGGGCGGTGTCCATCTTGCTGCTGGAAGATCTGGCCATCGTGCCCCTGCTGGCGGTGGTCGCCGTGCTGGCGACCATGCTGGGCGTGGCCGAGGACGGGCCGCCGCTGTGGCAGACCATTGGCCTGGCGGTGGCCGCGATCGCCGGCGTGTTCCTGGCCGGACGCTATGCCATCAACCCGATCTTCCGCCAGCTGGCCAAGTACGGCGGGCGGGAGGTGATGCTGGCGGCCGCCCTGCTGGTCGTCACCGGCGCGGCCTGGGCCATGTCGCTGGGCGGCCTGTCCATGGCGATGGGGGCGTTCCTCGCCGGCGTTCTTCTGTCGGACTCGACCTTCCGGCATCAGTTGGAAGCGGACGTTGATCCGTTCCGGTCGATCCTCCTGGGCCTGTTCTTCCTCAGCGTCGGCATGTCGCTGAACCTCGGCGTCGTCGTGGCGGACTGGCGCTGGGTCGTCGGCGGCGTCGTGCTGTTCATGATCGTCAAGGCGATCGGCATCTACGGCATCGCCCGGCTGTTCAAGGCCAAACACGAAGAGGCGCTGGGGCGCGCGGCCCTGTTCGCCCAAGGCGGCGAGTTCGCCTTCGTCCTGTTCGGCGCGGCCCTGACCGCCGGGCTGTTCGATGCCAGGACCAGCGCGATCTTCACCGCCATCGTCATCCTGTCGATGGTGCTGACCCCGCTGGTGACCGTGATCGTCTCGCGCTTCCTGCTGAAGCCGACTGAGGTGTCGATCGACGATCTGGAGGGCGTGGACCGGCCGTCGAACTTGCGCGAGCGGGTGCTGATCATCGGCTTTGGCCGGTTCGCCCAGGTGGTGTCCCAGCCGCTGCTCGCCCGCGACGTCGACGTCTCGATCATCGACCACGACGTGGAGATGATCCAGGCGGCCGGAAACTTCGGCTTCAAGGTCTATTTCGGCGACGGCTCGCGGCTGGACGTGCTGAGGGCGTCGGGCGCGGCGGAGGCCGAGACCATCCTCGTTTGCGTCGACAAGCCCGAGGTCGCCGATCGGATCGTGGAGCTCTGCAAGGCCGAGTTCCCCCTGACCAAGCTGTTCGTGCGGGCCTATGACCGGGGCCACTCGATCCGCCTGGTCGAGGCGGGCGTCGAATACCACATCCGCGAGACGTTCGAATCCGCCATCAAGTTCGGCGAACAGGTGCTGATCGACCTGGGTTTCAGCGCGGCCGATGTCGCCGAGACCATCGAGGACGTCCGCCGCCGCGACGCGGAGCGACTGACCCTTCAGGTCACGGGCGGTCTGACCGCCGGGCGTGGTCTGATGCGCGGCAACGCCATCACTCCGACACCCGAACCCTACGTCAAGCCGCGCCGCGAGAGCCGCGCCCTGAACGAGGAGGCCGCCGACGTGCTGGAGGAGGAGCCTTCGCGCGAAACGGTCTGAGGCATCGGCGCAACAGTTGAAGCCCATAGAGCCTCGTTTCCGTCCGGACGCGGAACGCCGGTGGGTGGCTTCTCATTGTTGAGCTTGAGAGAGGACATCCATGTCACCCAAGGCCCCCACCAAACCCGACCTGCGGCTCGTCGCCGAGTCCGAGGTCTATGATCTGATGAAACCCCCGGCCACGACGGCAGAGCGGGTCAAGCGGCTTCAGGCGGAGGCGCGCGCCCTCGCGCTCGAGGAGGTCGAGCTGCTGGAACGTCTGTTGGTCCAGGCCGCCGATAAGGCCCGCGAGATCGCGGAGGGCGGCGAGGCCTATCCCGTCGGAGCGCGCGAACTGGCCTCACGCCTGGCCGAAGACCTGCCGATGAAGGCCGAGACCATCAAGGCGATCGTGTCGCGCTCGCACTGAGCGTTGTCTCGCGCGCGTCCATCCGGGCGCGCATCCGTCGCGCCAGACGGAACACCAGCACGGCCAGCACGACCATCAGAACCGGCACCAGGATCGGGGCCAGGAACGCCAGCACCACCATAACGAAGCTCAGCAGGTCTTCGATGAAGGACAGGATCGGATTTCCGATCCCGCCTGTCGTCGCCGTCGAGGTCAGGCGCGCCCCGCCCTGGGCGGCGTTGAAGGCCAGGGCCGTCGGGGCTCCGATGATGACACCGGCGATGGCCGCGGTGGTCGGGTCGACCCCGGCGAAGACGCTGCCCGCCGCGACTGCCCCGGCGACCGGCCGGGTGAAGGCACCCAGCACGTTCAGGCCGTGATCGACGACCGGGATCTTGTCGCCCGTGAACTCAATCACCGCCGCCGTGCCCAGGGCGGCGATGGCGGGCCAGTCGGCCAGCCAGGCCATGCGGTCGTTCAGCTCGATGCCGAACAAGCCGAAATGCGCCGCCAGCGACAGCATCAGAAGCGGAAGGAACGTCCGCAGACCGGTCGCAGACGCCAGGCCAAGCCCCAGCAAAGCGGGCAGCACCCAGGTGCCCAGCGGCCCTGCGGCTTCTGTGATCCCGTTCAGCTCGATCGGTCCCATCGCGGTCTCCCTCGCGTGCTCGACCAACATAATGCCCCGGAACCGCTCGCGGGTCCGCAGTCTTCTTGAGGGGCGTATTCAAGGAGACCCGCCATGGACGACCGCTTCACCGCCCGCGCCGAGGACATCGCCAACCAGGAACGTGACATCCAGTCCGGCATTGACGCCAAGGCCGGATCGGGCGGCAGCGATGACGATACCGGCGCCGTCCAGGCAGGGGCGCGTCGCTATCCCAAACCGCCCTTCCCGGAGCAGCATCAGAGAAAGCCGGGCGACGAGGCGGCCCTTGACCCCGCGCCCCTGTACGACGCGCCCTTCTGGAAAGGCTCCGGCAAGCTGCAGGGGTTCGCGGCCATCATCACCGGCGGCGACTCAGGCATAGGTCGCGGGGTGGCGGTGCTGTTCGCGCGCGAGGGCTGTGACGTCGCTATCTGCCATCTGGACGAGGACGCCGATGCCGATGACGCAAAGCGGGCTGTCGAGGCCGAGGGTCGTCGCGCCATCGTTCTGAAGGGCGACGTGTCCGACCCCGCCTTCTCGGAGATGGCCGTCGCCGAGACGATCAAGGCCTTCGGCCGCCTGGATATCGTCGTGCCCAACGCTGCCTTCCAGCAGCACGTCGAAGCCTTCGAGGATCTGACCTTCGAACAGTTCGACCGGACGATGAAGACCAACCTCTACGGCTATTTCAACCTGGTGAAGGCCGCAGTGCCGCATATGAAGTCCGGCGGATCGATCGTCATGACGGGCTCGGTCACCGGCATCATGGGCAACGAGAACCTGCTGGACTACTCGCTGACCAAGGGCGGCATCCATGCCTTCGCCCGATCGCTGGGGACCCATCTGGCCCCGCGCGGCATCCGGGTGAACGTCGTGGCTCCGGGGCCGGTGTGGACGCCCTTGAACCCGGCTGATCAGACGGCGGATAAGGTCTCCCAGTTCGGGGCCAAGACGGTGATGAAGCGGCCGGCACAGCCGGAAGAGATCGCGCCCGCCTACGTCTTTCTGGCCTCACCCCAGATGTCGAGCTTCATCACAGGCGAGGTCCTGCCGATCATCGGCGGCTATTCGGGCGGCTAGGCCAGCACGTCCACTTGATCCTTGTGCCGCCGGAACCAGGCGGCGGCATAACCGCAGACCGGGGTCAGGCGCAGGCCGTCGCGCCGGGCGTGGTCGGCCAAGCTCTGCATGAACCGGCCCGACGCTCCCGTGCCCCGCAGCTCCGGCTCGGCCTCGACATGCAGGATGGCGCGGGCGTTCGCGCGGTCGGCATAGTCGGCCCAGACGCATCGGACCGTGCCGTCGGCATCGGCGAACCCCTGTTCGTAGCGTCGCTTGGCGGTGACATCGCGGAATTCGGTCATGGGGTCCTTCGGTGCTGAACTCCCCAAAGCCCGCGCGCCGACGGCCGTTCCATACCGCGACGCCTGACCTCAGGCGGGGCGGTCCTGCAACAGGTTGATGACCCCCAGCACGCTCTTCACCGTGAACCAGACGCTCAGCAGGAACCACAGCAGCCAGAAGACGATGGCCAGAGGGATCAGGATGATCGTCACCGCGCTCAGGGCGATCAGCACCCACAGGGCGATGGTCCACCAGAAGACCGACCAGAACAGGGCGATCTGGGCGTCCATGTGCTGGCGCGCCAGGCCGGTCGCCGAGCCCCGCGCGGCATAGGCCACGACCAGTCCGACCAGCACCAGCACATTGGCCGAGGGGATCGACAGGATGTACAGCCCCCAGGCGATCAGGGCGGCGGGCTTGCCTTCGGCCTCGTGGCCGGTACTCAGGCGCGGCTGGGACGTATCGGTCATTCTGGGCTCCGGATCAGATCAGCCAGCCGCGCGGATTGGGCATGGCGCGCCCGGCCTTCAGCTTCAGAACGCCGGCCGCGCCGCGAAGGATCAACCAGAGCGCCAAAAGAAACAGCACGAAGACGCCCAGCCCGACGACCACCAGGATCGCTCCGGCCAGGGCCACCACAGCTCCAGCGAACAGGGTGCGCTGCTGAAAGACGAAATGGCTGGCGGCCACGTCGCCCGACGGTCCGGGGCGGCCGATCACGGCCAGAAGCGCGATGACGGCCGAGACGCCCAGGGTGGGCACGGCGAACAGGATCAAGGCGTAGACGGAGAACAGGCCGCTGGCCCCCTCTAGCTCGGCCGGAGACTCTCGCTTGGTGCCGAACCCGGCATAGGCGGCGGCCTGGGGCGTCTCGCGCGCCCAGGTCGGCGTCGGCTCAGGCGACGGCGACATCGGGGGGGCGGATGGGGCCTCGGTCAGGATGGGTTCGGGCGAGGAGGGCGCCGTCGTGTCGACGGGGTCGGGTCGGGCGGCGACCGGGATCGGCGGGGGCTCCGGCTCGGGCTCCGCATACAGCTCAGGCTGAGGGGATGGCTCGAGCGACAACTCCGGGGCAGGAGCAGGCGTGATTTCACGCGGCCGTCCGGCGAGCGAGGCGGGCGAGGCGAAACCCACGGCCTCGTCCAGGTCGGTATCCGGCCGGGGGGCGTCTGTCGCTTTCGGATCGCCGGGGTCGGCCATCGGGGCTCCTTGCGGGTCAGGGTGCGACAATGGCGGGCGGCCCATCGCGAGGCAAGCCGTGGTTCAGGACGACAGGTCGTTGATCGACAGATCCGGCCGGTCCATCCAGCTGCCGGTCATCCAGCCCCGCTCGGCGGCGCTCAGCGTCTCGCCCACGACGATGGTGTTGGTCGGGGTCTCTTCCAGCGCCAGTTCGATGCAGCGATAGGCCGAGCCTTCGGCCGTCAGGATCGCGTCGATCTTGCGGCGCAAGGCGATGGCGAAGGCCTCGGTCGTGGGGTCGCCGTCGAAGACCATGATCTGGGTCAGGCGATGCGGCTCGTGCGTGCGGAACCAGTCCAGCAGGGGGTCGGCAGCGCCGACCTGAAACGCATGATCGACCGCCCCGTCGATGAAAGCGTGCCAGCGCTTCTTCAGGCTCTCGAAGGAGGCGACGTAGTTCGAGCCGCCGAAATCCATCTGCGCGTCGGTGGCCAGGGTCACCGTCACGAACTCGTTGTGACCGTGCGGCACGGCGCAGCGCGAGCCTGCGTCCGCCAGCAGGCGGTGGGCCATGGAAAATCGGCGGGTGAAGCGGACCTGGGGCATGAGCGGGCGCTATGTCGGCCTTCGGACCTCGAATGGCAAGGTCAGTGAAAGTCGCGCGACCCCGGCAGGACCCGCACGTCGCGCGGATGGCGGCCCCGCGCGGGGGCGTGGGCGGAGCCCGGTTGGCTCTGGGCCGACAGGTCGCCCAGCATCGGCGTCCAGTCGATCAGGTCCTCGACCACCAGATGGGTCACCCCCTCTTCGGAGCGCTGGACGCGTCCCTTGGCCAGCACCATGCGCGCGCCCATGGCGACGGGTCGCAGCCGCTCGAACACGTCGGGCCAGACGACCAGATTGGCGACCGCCGTCTCGTCCTCGAGCGTCAGGAAGACCACCCCCTTGGCCGAGCCCGGGCGCTGGCGCACCAGGACGACGCCGCCGATCGTGACGCGGCGGTTGTCCCTGGCCGAGCGATAGGCCTCCGCCGTCATGGCCCCCGCCTTCGTCAGCCGCTCGCGCAGATAGGCGACCGGGTGCCCCTTCAGCGACAGGCGGATGGACTGATAGTCGCCGACGACCTCTTCCGCCTCGGTCAGGCGGGGCAGGGCGGCGGGGGGCGATCCGTCCGCCTCGTCCAGCCCCATGGCCTCGAACAGGGGGGCGCTGGAGGCCAGGGGCGCGCCCTTGGCCGCCCACATCCCCTGACGACGAGACAGGTCGAGCGAGCCATAGGCGTCAGCCTCGGCCAGCCGGTCCAGCGCCGCGGGCGGCAGGGCGGCGCGGCGACGGAGGTCTTCCAGATCGCGGAACGGGGCGGCCTCCCGGGCCAAGACGATGGCCTCGGCCCAGGCTTCCCGGAAGCCGTCGATGGAGCGCATCCCCAGCCTCAGGGCGTGCTGCGCTTCGCCCGGCCGGGGTTCCAGATGGGCATCCCAGCCGCTGGCGTTGACGTCGGGGTGGCGCACCTCGACCCCGTGCTCGCGCGCATCGCGGACCAGCTGGGCCGGGGCATAGAAGCCCATCGGCTGGCTGTTCAGCAGGGAGGCCGTGAACACGTCCGGATAGAAGCATTTCACCCAGGACGAGATGTAGACCAGGTGGGCGAAGGAGCAGGCGTGGCTCTCGGGAAAGCCGTACTCGCCGAACCCCTTGATCTGGGCGAAGCACCTCTGGGCGAACTCGGGATCATAGCCCCGGTCGATCATCCGGCCGACCATCATCGTCTCGTAGTGACCGATGGTTCCCATGTGCCGAAAGGTGGCCATGGCGCGACGCAGGCCGTTGGCCTCATTGCCGGTGAACTTCGCTGCGTCCATGGCGATGCGCATGGCCTGTTCCTGAAACAGGGGCACGCCCAGGGTCTTGTGCAGGATCAGCCGCAGCTCGTCGGGGCTGCCGTGCTCGGCCGCCGGGTGCGGATAGTCGATGTCGAAGGGGACGCCCGCCGCTTCCGCCGCCCTCCTTTCGGCCCGGCGCTTCAGATAGGGATGGACCATGTCGCCCTGGATCGGACCGGGCCGCACGATCGCCACCTGGACCACCAGGTCGTAGAACTCGCGCGGCCTCAGTCGCGGCAGCATGGCCATCTGCGCCCGGCTCTCGACCTGGAAGACGCCCAGCGAATCCCCCTTCTGCAGCATCCGGTAAACCTCGGGCACCTCGCGCGGGACGGTGGCCAGGGTCAGGGACTGGCCATAGTCCGCCTCGATCATGCCAAACGCCCGCTTCAGCGCCGTCAGCATGCCCAGCGCCAGAACATCGACCTTCATCAGCTTCAGATGGTCGATGTCGTCCTTGTCCCATTCGATGAAGGTCCGGTCCGCCATGGCCGCGTTGCCGATGGGCACGATCTCGCAGAGCGGCTCCTGGCTCAGGACGAAGCCGCCGACGTGCTGGGACAGGTGGCGGGGGAACTGGATCAGCTCGGCGGTCAGATCCAGTGCCAGCTTCATGCGCGGATCGTCGCGGCGGACGCCCGCCCGGTCGACATGCTCGTCCTTCACCTCGGCCCCGTAGGAGCCCCAGACGGTGTCGGCCAGGCGCGCCGTCACGTCCTCGGTCAGGCCCAGCGCCTTGCCCACATCGCGGATGGCCGAGCGTGGTCGATAGTGGATGATGGTGGCCACGATGCCGGCCCGGTCGCGGCCATAGCGGCGATAGACATACTGCATCACCTCCTCGCGCCGCTCATGCTCGAAGTCGACGTCGATGTCGGGCGGCTCACTACGCTCGGACGAGATGAACCGCTCGATCAGCATGTCCTGGCTGGTCGGATCGACGTTGGTGACGCCGAGGCAGAAGCAGATCACGGAGTTGGCCGCCGAGCCCCGGCCCTGGCACAGGATGTCGCGATCAGGATGCCGCGCCCAGGCGACGATGTCGTTCACGGTCAGGAAATAGGGGGCGTAGTTCAGCTCCCGCACCAGCCGCAGTTCCTTGACGATGGTCTGGCGCACCTTGTGTGACACGCCGTCGGGAAAGGCCCGCCGCGCGCCCTGGAACGTCAGCCGGATCAGCCACCGCTGGGGCGACCAGCCGGGCGGCACCGGTTCGTCCGGGTACTGATAGCTGAGCTCGCGCAAGGAAAAGGTGCAGGCCCGCGCCACCTCCATCGTCCGCTCCAGCGCCGCCTCGTGGCCCCGGAACAGGCGCGCCATCTGCTTGGGCGGCTTCAAGTATCTTTCGGCGTTGGCCTGGAGCTGCAGGGCGGCCGCGTCGATGGTGGTCTTCTCGCGGATGCAGGTCAGGACGTCCTGCAGCATGCGCCGTTCGGGGTGGTGATACAGGACCGCATTGGTGGCGATCAGGGGCGCGCCCGTCCGCTCTGCCATCGCCGCCAGCCGGTTCAGCCGCGCCCGGTCCCCCCCGCGCCACAGGGGCTGGGCCGCCAGATAGAGGGTGTCGGGCCAGGCCTGTCGCCAGGCCAGAAGCCGGGCCTCGAACGCGGCGTCGGGAACCTCCGGCGCAACGGCGAGGGCGATCATGCCGGCCCCGAACGCGACGGCCTGGTCGAAGGTCAGCCGGGTCTCGCCCTTGGTGATGCGGTCTTCTGTTTCCGAGAGCGGGTCCTGCGTCTCCTCCCCGTTCGGCCTCAGCCCCCCATCGTCATCCTCCGACTTGATCGGAGGATCGGACGTCGTGACGAGGCGAAGGTAGGGGTGGGGCGAGGGCCGTGGGTCATCCCCTCGGCTCAGCGGCGGACGGTCTGATCCTCCGATCAAGTCGGAGGATGACGGAGGGGGGGAAGCAGACGGGGGGGAGACATCGACCGGCACCGTCTCGCTCTTGCCCACCGTCAGCAGGCGGCACAGGCGGCCGTAGGCGGCGCGGTCGCGGGGAAAGACGATCAGCTCCGTCCCGTCCAGGAACGTCAGCCGCACCCCGACGACCAGACGCACGTCGTTGTCCTCGGCCCCGATCAGGGCACGGACCATCCCCGCCAGGGTGTTGCGATCCGCCACCCCCACCGCCGCCAGACTCAGGGCGCGCGCCTGCATCATCAGCTCGCCAGGATGGGACGCCCCCTCCAGGAAGCTGAAGTTGGTCATGGTGCCCAGCTCGGCGTATTCGCCGGACCAGCCGCTCACGGGAACATCCCGTGCATCCACCACGACGGCGGGCGCTCGTCGGGCGCGCCGGTGTATTCCGGCCCGTACAGCCCCTCGCGGAACAGCCAGTAGCGCAGGCCCTGGTCGTCCTCGATGCGGTAGTAGTCGCGGGTGCGGGCCGCGCGGCCCCCGGCGGACGGCCGCCACCATTCGGGCGACAGGCGTTCGGGCCCGTCTGCGCGGCAGACGCGCCGGGACACCCTCCGCCAGGTGAAACGGGCGGGCGCTCCGTCGGGCAGTTCGGCGATGGCCTCCACCGGCTCGGGCGGATCCAGCAGCATCAGGGGGCGGGCGCGGCCGTGCTCCAGCGGGCCTTCGGGCGGAGGCGGAGCCTTGGTCAGCGCCGGTCGCCAGCGTTCGGCCCGCTCGGGCAGCCACGATCCGGCCGGCGAGGCGACCCGCACGGCGTCCTCGCCCAGCCGCGCCGACAGCCGGTCGATCAGGGCGGCCAGACCCTCGGCCTGACGCGCGGCGGCCTCCTGACCCATCTCCACCTGATGCGCAGCCAGGGGCTCGGCGACATCGGCCGACAGCATCAGGGCGTCGATGCCGAAGCCGGGGTCGATCCGGTCGATGCCGGTCTCGCGAAACAATCTCAGCCAGACAGGGGCGTCGCGCGAGGCCCGCCCCATGCGGACCGAGACCTCGGCCGTGCGGCCATCGACGCGGAACGCCGTCAGGGTCAGGATCCGCGCCCCCTGGCCGTCCCGCTCCAGCGACCGGGACAGGGCCTCGGCCAGACCCGGCAGCCGCGCCTCGATGCCGGCCGTGTCGGTCAGGGGCTCGGCATAGGCCTCCCAGCCGCGATATCTCGCGGGGGCGCGGACGGGCACCAGAGCCTCCGCCGTCAGGCCCAGGGCCTGGTCCAGCCGCCGTACCAGCCCGGCCCCGTCGCCGTCACGGAACCGGCGCGCCAGCCCCGCGCGGGGCATGGGATAGAGGTCGCCGATGGTCTTCAGCCCGAACCGCCGCGCCTGACGCAGGGTCGCGGTGTCGATCCGCAGGGCCTCGACGGGCAGGGGGGCCAGAAGGGCGCGCACGTCCTCGCCTGCGATCCGGGTCGTGGTGCCCCAGCGGGCCAGGGCCCAGGCCGCGCCGGGCGTGGGCGCGATGGCGACGCGCGCGCGGGCCCCGGCGTCTCTCAGCCGCCGCTCGATCTGGGCGATCAGGGCCGCCTCGCCGCCGAACAGATGGGCCGCGCCGGTGACGTCGAGGAACAGGCCCTCCAGCCCGCCGTCGGACGGATCGACGCTGACCGAGGGGGACCACCGCTCGGCCCAGGCGGCCAGTGCCGCCAGCGCCCGGGCATCCGCCTCCGGATCGGCCGGTCGGCAGTCCAGGGTCGGGATCATGGCGAGGGCATCGGCCTGGGTCTGGCCCCGGCTGAGCCCCACCGCGCGCGCCGCCGGGTTCAGGGCATGGATCACCGCGCCCCGCGCCGTCTTCAGGATGAGGGCCAGCGGCCCCGTGGCCTCGGCGAACGGGTCAGGCGGCGCGAGCGGTCCGGCCGACCGGGCCATGACCGTGACCGGCCAGTCGATCAGCCAGACGGAGACGATGCGTCTCATCCTCCATCTCCAGCATCCAGACGCCGGGCCGCTCGCCCCGGCTGCGGGTCAGCTCGGCGCTCAGCCGCATCGGTCCCGGGGCCCGCGCGTCGTCCACGTCGCCCGCGCTGGCCACCGAGGCGACGCGCCAGCGACGCCGGGCCGCCGACAGGTCGCCCGTCCGGGTGCGCAACAGGACCCCTGCCGCCGCCCCGTCGCGCGCCGCGAACTCCAGTCGCCGCGTCTGGGTCAGGTCCGCCCCGTCGATCGCGCCCAGCACAAGACCCAGCCCGCCGGACCGCAGCGCCTGTTCCATCGCCCACAGGGCCTCGGCCTGGGTGCGGCCGATCATCAGCATCAGGTCGCGCCCGCCGCCGATGTCCCTCGCGCCGGGCCCATAGGGGCGGCCGTGTTCGCTCATCCAGGCGCGCGTCACGGCCAGTCCCACGCCGCGCCGGTCGTCGGACGGTGTGCGGGCCAGGGCGAAGGCGAGGGCCGTGGCCATGTCGCGCGGACCCGACGCGCACGTCTCCTCCAGCCCCGTCGTCAGATCGGTCAGGGGCGGCGGAACAGGAGATGACAGAGGCTCAATGGACGGGGGCATGACGATCTGAAAGCTGGATGTTCATTATTTGTTCCAGCTTCCGGGGAGTCAAACCGAATCGCAAAGCTTCGGTGGAAAGACGAACGCCTTGCCTCTGCTCCCGCTTTCGCGGGGGATGGATGGCGAGCGCTCTAGACCTCGAAGCGGACTCCCTGGGCCAGCGGCAGGGCCGATGAGAAGTTCACCGTCTGGGTCTGGCGGCGCATATAGGCCTTCCAGGCGTCGGAGCCCGACTCGCGGCCGCCGCCGGTGTCCTTCTCGCCGCCGAAGGCCCCGCCGATCTCGGCGCCGGACGGGCCGATGTTGACGTTGGCGATGCCGCAGTCCGAACCCCAGGCCGACAGGAAGGCCTCGGCCTCGCGGACACTGTCGGTGAAGACGCAGCTCGACAGGCCCTGCGGCACCGCATTCTGCATCGCCACGGCCTCGTCGAAGTCGCGCCAGGTCAGGACGTAGAGGATCGGCGCGAAGGTCTCGTGCTGCACGACAGCGCTCTGGGCCGGCATGCGGACGATGGCGGGACGAACGTACGCGGCGCCGGCTCCCTCCACGCGACCCCCGCCGCAGACGATCGCACCGCCTTGAGCCACCGCCTGAGCGAGGGCTGTGTCGAAGGCCGTAGCCGCCTCGTCGTCGATCAGGGGCCCGACCAGCACGCCGTCCTCGCGCGGATCGCCGATGGGCAGGGTCGCATAGGCCTTGGCCAGACGGGCGATCAGGGCCTCGGCGATGTCCTCGTGGACCAAGAGGCGGCGCAACGTCGTGCACCTCTGGCCACAGGTGCCGACGGCGGAGAAGGCGATGGCCCGCACCGCCATGTCGAGGTCTGCGCTGGGCGTCACGATCATGGCGTTGTTGCCGCCCAGCTCCAGCAACGACCGACCCAGTCGCCCGGCCACGCTCTGGGCCACGGCCCGGCCCATGCGGGTCGAGCCGGTCGCGGACACCAGGGGGATGCGCGGATCGGCGGCCAGGGCCTCGCCCACCTCGCGCCCGCCGGTCACGACCTGGAGCAGGCCGTCCGGCGCATCGCCGAAGCGGGCCAGGGCGCGTTCGGCGACCGCATGGGTCGCCAGGGCCGTCAGCGGCGTCTTCTCCGACGGCTTCCAGATCACCGGGTCGCCGCAGACGAGCGCCAGCGCCGCGTTCCACGCCCAGACGGCGACGGGGAAGTTGAAAGCCGAGATGACGGCGACGGGTCCCAGCGGCTGCCAGGTCTCGCGCATGTGATGGCCGGGCCGCTCGCTGGGCAGGGTCAGGCCATACAGCTGGCGCGACAGGCCGACGGCGAAGTCGCAGATGTCGATCATCTCCTGGACCTCGCCCAGGCCTTCGGAGGCGATCTTGCCGGCTTCGAGCGTGACCACGGCGGCGAGGTCTTCCTTGGCGGTGCGCAGTTCCTCGCCCAGCAGGCGGACCAGTTCCCCCCGACGTGGGGCGGGGACGCGACGCCAGGCGGCGAAGGCGAGGGCGGCCCGAGCGGCGACCCGGTCGACGTCTTCGGCCGCGGATACACGGACCGACGGGCCCGTCGATCCGTCGATAGGCGAGCGGGTCAGCAGGCCGTCTTCGGCGAAGGCGTCGGGGGGTACGCCGAGGCGGTTCAGGATGGCGCGAGCGTCGTCTGAGGCGGTCATGTCGACCTCATACGCCACTCCCTCTCCTGGCGGGAGAGGGGCGAAAGAAGGGCCGTCGCCTCTTCGACGACGGCCCCTCGATCACTCGATCAGATGCCTACCAGCGGTCGCGATGCCCGCCGTCGCGGCGGTCTTCGCGGAGCTGGCGACGGATGTAGTTCAGGCGCTGATCCAGGTCGTTGCGTTCCCAGCGGCTGAGGCCGTCGCGGCGGTAGCGCCACTCCAGACGCTCGTACTGGTTCAGCTGGTGGCGCAGATCCTGGGCCTCGCGCCGGCTGATAGTGCCACGGTAGGCGGCGCGGTCGATGCGCTGAGAGAGCTGGGCCTGCTCTCGATTGAGCCCCCCACCCTGGCCATAGCCATAGCCATAGCCACCACCGTGGCCTCCATAGGATTGAGCCAGCGTCGGGGTCGCGATCGCGACCGCCGACGCCGCCAGAAGCGAAAGCAGCGCTTTCTTCGTCAGGGCGGTCGTCATCTTCGTCTTCCTTCAAAGCGGTCCGGGGATCGGGCCGACGCACGAAGAAAGCCACAGTGAAGCTGACACACATCTGAGCGAGCCGTTGTCCAGCAGTCAGCTAGATGAACGGCCACGCTTGGTGCGGTTTTTGCGCCTGTATGTGTTCAACGCGGATGAGCGCGGCCTCCGTCGCGAACGCGGTCCGGCGCGATCTTCACCGACGCTTCACCCTGTCTGCGAACCCCGCGTCAACGCGCGACCGGCGAGGATGGGGGGTCAGATCAAGAGGGTGTCGATGGCGCGCGCGCAGTTCCAGAAGGGCCAGAAGGTCTGGGTCGAATGCGTCGGCGCCTGGGCCCATGTCGAAAAGGTCCAGCCGGTCTGGGCCAAGGGCTTCGACGAGCCGGTGCGCGTCACCTACGACGTTGGCCTGGGTCGTGAGTTCCAGGGCGGCGAACTGATGCTGCCGTCCGAGGACGAGGCCGGGGCGGATCTGGGCGGCTGGCGGCTGCTGCGGGCGCGCAACAAGTGGCAGACGGCAGACGACACGCCTCATCATCCCTATCCCGGCACCTATCCGGTGGTGGTCACCGACCAGGCGGACTGGGGCGGCTGGCGCGTGCCCGGGGCCGAATACGATCGCGACCCCCAGCGGATCGAGTTCCAGGCCCGGCTGCTGGTCGCCGCGCCGCGCCTGATGACCCTGGCCCAGCGGCTGGTCGACACGGTGTCAGAGAGCCCCGAGGACGCCCCGCCCGAGACCCTGGCCATGGCGCGCGAGGCCCGCGAGATCCTGAAAGCGATCACCCAGGTCCTGGCCGCGCCGGGCGAGGCCCAGGCTCCTGCGCCCCAAGCGCCGGCCGCTCTGTCCCCGTCACGCGCCGCGGCCTGAAGCCGTGAACAGGTTTCATTAACCAATCCTCGACAGGATTCCGCGACGCAGCCTAGATTCCGGGGCGTCGTCGAATCGCTCGGTGCCCGCTCCGGACCACCCGGGCGCGACGCCGCGATCAGTCCGGGAGAGCGCCTTGCGGGGCAGCGAGCGCCGCATCCAGCATCCGGGCCGAAGGGCCGCGGACACCGCTCCGGCCCTGCCGTCCTGGGCTCGGATCACCGTGCTGGCGCTGACCCTCGGCCTCGCTCTTTATGTCGTCCTGTTCGCGCGCGAAAGCACCCGGCCCGCGCGCGAGGCAGCGGTCCTCCGTGAACAGGCCCTGTCGCGCGATGTGGCCTTTGGAGCCGCCCGGATGGAGGCGGACCTCGCCGGTGCCCGGTTGGCGCTCGAGGCCGCCCGCAACGCCCTGTCCTCGCGTCCCGACCGGCCGCTCGACGCCGTGGAGGCCGCCCGCGCGATCGCCCCGGCCAGCGCTTTTGCCGTCATCGACGCCGGCGGTGTCGTTCGCGCGGCCCAGGGGGCAGAGGCCGAAGCCTTCGCTCCATCGACCGATCAGCCTCAGGCCGGAGGGGCCCGGCCGTCCGCCGATCGAGGCGCGATCCTGACGGTGGCGGCGGTCCCGGCGGGCCGGATCATCGCGCGCACACCGGTTCCCGCCGAGGCGAGCGGGCATCTGCTCATCGTCTCTCCCGTCCATGGTGTGCTGGCGACGGGCGAGCGCGACCTGAAGGCGCGGCTGGGTCTCGATCTTTCGGCTCTGCTGGCCGCGGACGGCCCGGTCGAGGTCGAGCTGTCCAGCGAACGCGCGCTGGAGGCGGTAGCGGCCCCGGTCGGAACGACCGGGCTTTCCGCCGTCGCCTGGCGGCCCCAGAGCGCCGGTGCCGCGGCCATTATCAGCGACCTGTGGATCCTGGTCGCGCCGCTCGGGCTGGGCGTCCTCGTGCTGGGTCTCGCCCTGATGCAGCGCTGGCGTCAGAGCCGGGCCTCCAAGGCCTGGGCCGAGACCGAGCATCGCTTCCGCGTCGCCGTCGAGGCGGCCCGGTGCGGCGTCTGGGAGTGGGACACCGAGGCCGAGGAAGTCATCGTCTCGGACTATATGGCCGAGCTACTCGGCCTGCCCGAAGGCGGCACGGTCTCCAGCGAGGCGGTCATGGAGCGCATCCATCCGCGCTATCGCGAGCTGGTCCAGCACGCCCTGCTGCAGGCGGCGACCTTCGGCGCCTTTGAAGTCACCTTCCCCGTGCCCGTCGAGGGACGCGGCGCGCGCTGGATCGACGCGCGTGGCCAGGCCCGAGGCGCGCGCGGCGAGCAGGGCTTCTCCATGATCATGGGGGTTGCGCTGGACATCACCGAGGCGCGGCGCGCCAAGGCCCAGGCCCAGTCCGCCGAGAACCGCCTGAGGGACGGCATCGAGAGCGTCACCGACGCCTTCGCCCTGTTCGACCGCGCTGGTCGTCTGATCCTGTCCAACGAAGGGTTCAAGGACGCCTTCGGCTTCACCGACGAGGCCCTGAGAAAGGGCGCGGCGAAAGACGAGTTGAACCGCATCGCCGCCCTGGCCATCAAGGCCGAGCGGCCGTCGGCCGAGGGACGGGCCGGCGCGCGCGAGGTCGAGCTGCACGACGGGCGGGTGCTGCAACTGGCCGAACGGTTCACCGGGGACGGCGGCACGGTCGTCACCGCCGCCGACGTCACCGCCATTCGCCGCCAGGAAGTGGAACGTCAGAAGGCGGCGAACTCGCTGCGCGCCATGGTCGATCAGTTGGAGAGCAGCCAGGAGAAGCTGAGCCTGCTGGCCCGCAAGTACGAAATCGCCATGACCCGGGCAGAGGCGGCGAACCAGGCCAAGTCCGAGTTCCTGGCCAACATGTCCCACGAACTGCGCACCCCGCTGAACGCCATCAACGGCTTTTCGGAGATCATGGCCGGCGAGATGTTCGGGCCGCTCGGGGACGCCCGCTACAAGGGCTATGCGGGCGATATCCTCAGGTCGGGCCAGCATCTGCTCAGCCTGATCAACGACATCCTCGACATGGCCAAGATCGAGGCCGGCAAGATGACGCTGCACTACGAGCCGGTCGATCTGACTGAGGTGTGCGAGGACGCGATCCGTCTGATGCGGGGCAAGGCGCAGGACTCGGGTCTGTCGCTGTCGCTCGAAGCCACCGATCTGCCCGAGGTCGAGGCCGACTATCGGGGCCTGAAACAGGTGATGCTGAACCTGATCTCCAATGCGGTGAAGTTCACGCCCGAGGGCGGCTCGATCACCGTCTCGGTCCAGTCGGCCGCGTTCGACCGCGTGCGGATCGCGGTCACAGACACCGGCATCGGCATCGCCGCCGATGACCTGAACCGCCTGGCCCAGCCGTTCGAACAGGTCGAGGGCCAGCATTCCAAGACGACCCAGGGCACGGGGCTGGGGCTCGCGCTGACCAAGTCCCTGATCGAGCTGCACGGCGGTCAGATGCTCATCGAGAGCGAGCCCGGCGTGGGCACCACGGTCAGTTTCGACATCCCCGTGCGCCGGCCCGCCGAAATGCCCCAGGCCCAGGCGGCCTAGGGCCGCTGGTCCAAGTCTCGCATCGCCCCGCGAAACGGCGAACCCGGTGGTTGGGTGCGCGGATGGGCCTCTGGAACCGGACTGGCGATCCGGGTCGTCTTGCCTCACTTAGGGCCTGTCCCCGCGATCGGGGGACGAGCGGAAGAAATGTTGCCTCACCGATGAACCGCCGAGACCTCCTGATCCGCGCCGGCCTGCTCGCCGGCGGCCTCGGCGGGGCCTGGTGGCTGAGGGACAATGTCCTGTGGCGCGATCCCGGCGTCGTGTTTCCCGCCGACGGCTCCAGCGGCTGGCTGCCCTATGACGAGCCGCGCGCCTCGGTCCCGACCGTGCTGGTCACCGTGGCCGGCCAGACCATCCGCGCCCTGGTCGATTCCGGGGCTCAGTATTCGGTCATCGACCAGGGCCTGTTCGACCTTTTGGGCCTGACCCGAGCCGTCGATCTGCCGCTCATCGCCTATGGGGTCGGCGGGGGCGCCCAGATGGGGCGGGGCACGACCCTGGACCTGACCGTCGGGGCGATGCGGATCGAGAAGCTGCGCGCCGCCATCCTGGCGCTCGGACCGCTGGCCATGCGCGACGGCCTGTCCGCCCCGCTGATCCTGGGCCAGGATTTGCTGGGCGAGAGTGTTCTGGAACTGGACACCGAAGGCCACCGGATGCGGTTCCTGACGCCCCAGGCCTATGTCCCGCCGACCGGCACGACACCCATCGTCGTCCGCCGCGCGCGCGGGGCCCTGGCGACTCAGGTGACGGTCGAGGGCGCGACCCTGGAGGCGGTGGTCGACACCGGAGCGTCCGCCCTGCTGGCCCTGGGTCGCGAGACGGCCCGGAATGCAGGTTTGCTGGACGGGCGCCCGACCCAGCGAAGCTCCAGCATCGTACTGGGCGGCTCCATCGCCGCCGACGTCGTCCGGGCCCGGACGATCACGGTTGGAGACCGTCTCTACCGTGACGCCGAGGTCCCCATCTATGCCGATGTCGCCCTGCCGGGTTTCCCGACCGCCCTCCTGGGCATGGAGGCGTTCGAGGGCCGCACCGTGGTGCTGGACCTGCCGGGCGGACGGCTGCACGTCGGAGCGGGGATGGACGTCAGGGTCGGGCCGGCCTGATCCCGGACCGAGGGCTCAGCGGCCGCCGACGATCCGCGCGACGATGATCTCTGCCGCCTCCACCGCGCTCGTCTTCGTGGTGTCGACCACGATCTCGGCCGCTTCGGGCGCCTCATAGGGGCTGTCGATGCCGGTGAAGTTCTTCAGCTGGCCCGCCCGCGCCTTGGCATAGAGCCCCTTGGCGTCGCGCGCCTCGGCGACGGCCAGCGGCGCGTCGACGAAGACCTCCGTGAACTCGCCCTCGGCCATCCGCTCGCGCGCCATCCGCCGCTCGGCCCGGAAGGGCGAGATGAAGGCGGTGATCACGATCAGGCCGGCGTCGGCCATCAGTCGGGCCACCTCGGCCACCCGGCGGATGTTCTCGACCCGGTCCTCCTCGGTGAAGCCCAGGTCGCGGTTCAGGCCGTGGCGCACGTTGTCGCCGTCCAGCAGATAGGTGTGCCGACCGAGGGCGTGCAGCCGCTTGTCGACCAGATTGGCGATGGTCGACTTGCCCGCGCCGGACAGGCCCGTCAGCCAGATGACCTGCCCCTTTTGGCCCTTCATCGCCGCGCGAGCGTCCCGGTCCACGTCGATGGCCTGCCAGTGGATGTTGTCGGCGCGGCGCAAAGCAAAGCGGATCATCCCCGCCCCAACCGTCCGGTTGGTGATCCGGTCGATCAGGATGAAGCCGCCCAGATCGCGGCTGACCTCATAGGGCTCGAAGGCGATCGGCCGATCCAGCGACAGGTTGCAGACCGCGATGTCGTTCAGCGCCAGCCGCGTGGCGGCCAGCTTCTCCAGGGTGTTGACGTTGATCTTGTGCTTGATGGAGGTGACCTGCGCCGTCGCCGTCCGCGCGCCGATCTTCAGCAGATAGGACCGCCCGGGCGACAGGGTCTCCTCGTCCATCCAGACCACTATGGCCTCGAACTGGTCGGCGACGGCGGGCGGGTCCTCGGCCGAGGCGATGACGTCGCCGCGCGACACGTCGACCTCGTCGGTCAGGGTCAGGGTGACCGACTGACCGGCGGAGCCCTCCGGCAGGTCATCGGGCATGGCCACGATCCGTTCGATCCGGCTATCGCGCCCGGACGGCAGGATGCGCACCCGGTCTCCGGGCCGCACGATGCCGGCCGCGATCAGGCCGGCATATCCACGAAACTCCGGGTTCGGACGATTGACCCACTGGACGGGCATGCGGAACCCGCCGTCCGTCGATGCGGTCGCCGGTTCGACCGTCTCAAGCCAGTCCAGCAGCGTCCGCCCGCCGAGCGGGGACGGCGCGACCACGCCTTCGCCGGTCAGGCCCGACAGGGCGATCGGCGTCACCGAGGTCAGGCCGATACTCTCGGCGAACGTCGCATACTCATCCGCGATCGCCTCGAATCGCGCCCGGTCCCAGCCGACCAGGTCCATCTTGTTAACGGCCAGCACGACCGTGCGGATGCCCAGCAGGGCGCACAGGAAACTGTGCCGCCGCGTCTGGACCAGCACCCCCTTCCTCGCATCGACGAGGATCACCGCCACGTCGGCGGTCGAGGCCCCCGTGACCATGTTGCGCGTATACTGCTCATGGCCCGGCGTGTCGGCGACGATGAATTTGCGCCGCTCGGTGGCGAAGAAGCGGTAGGCCACATCGATGGTGATGCCCTGCTCACGCTCGGCCGCCAGGCCGTCGACCAGCAGGGCGAAGTCCAGGGCCGCGCCTTGCGTCCCGACCCGGGCCGAGTCCGCTTCCAGCGCCGTCATCTGGTCGTCCAGCACAGCGCGGGTGTCGTACAGCAGTCGCCCGATCAGGGTCGACTTGCCGTCGTCCACCGACCCGCAGGTCAGGAACCGGAGCAACGAAGCCTTCTGCTCAAGACGGGGCATCAGAAATAGCCCTCCGCCTTCTTCTTCTCCATCGACGCGGCCTGGTCGTGGTCGATCATCCGGCCCTGGCGCTCCGAGGTGGTGGAGGCCTTCATCTCGGCGATGATGTCGGCGACCGAGGCCGCCGTGCTCTCGATCGCGCCCGACAGGGGATAGCAGCCCAGCGTCCTGAACCGCACCGTCCGGCTCTGCGGAACCTCTCCGGGCATCAGCCGCATCCGGTCGTCATCGACCATCAGAAGGGTGCCCGACCGCTCCACCACCGGCCGTTCCGCAGCGAAATACAGGGGCACGATATCGATGCCTTCCTGCTCGATGTATTGCCAGACGTCGAGCTCGGTCCAGTTGGAGATGGGGAAGACGCGGATGCTCTCTCCCGCCCCGATCCGGGTGTTGTAGAGCCTCCAAAGCTCCGGCCGCTGGGTCTTGGGGTCCCAGCGGTGACCGGCCGCGCGGAACGAGAAGACCCGCTCCTTGGCCCGCGACTTCTCCTCGTCGCGCCGCGCCCCGCCGAACGCGGCCTGATAGCCGTAGTGATCCAGCGCCTGCTTCAACCCCTCGGTCTTCCACAGGTCGGTATGCAGGCTGCCGTGGTCGAAGGGGTTGATGCCCCGCGCCCGGGCGTCCTCATTGATCCAGACCTTCAGATCGATGTCCGGGTCCGCCGCCACGCGATCGCGCAGCGCATACATGTCCCGGAACTTCCAGGTCGTATCGACGTGCACCAGGGGGAAGGGCAGGGGCCCGGGCCAGAAGGCCTTCTTCGCCAGATGCAGCATCACGGCCGAGTCCTTGCCGATCGAATACAGCATGACCGGCCGTTCGACCTCGGCCACCACCTCGCGCAGGATGTGGATGGCCTCGGCCTCCAGCGACTGGAGGTGGGTCAGGCGGGGCGAGGTGTCAGACATTATGGTGTGGCTAGCACCCAAGCCAAACGCCGTCATCCTCGGTTCCCTTCTCCCCTTGCGGGAGAAGGTGGCAGCCGAAGGCTGACGGATGAGGGGTGAAACTCGGTTTGAAGACTGAGGGTCCGACCGATCAGCGGATGCGCATCTTCGTACCCCTCATCCGGCCCTCCGGGCCACCTTCTCCCGCAAGGGGAGAAGGAAACTTGGTGACGTCCATCACCGTGCTGGCTACGGTCCGAGTGCGATGCAGCACTCCCCCGCAACCTACGTCTCCACGCGCGGCGCGACCGCTCCGACCGACTTCGCAGCGGCGCTCCTACGCGGCATGGCCCCGGACGGTGGCCTCTTCATGCCGGTCGCCTGGCCGACGTTGACTGCGGATACCTGGGCCCCGGATCGCAGCTATTCCCAGATGGCTCAGGCCGCGATGGCCCCCTTTATCGGCAATGCCCTGCCCGAGGGCGCGCTGGACCGCGCGCTCGATCGCCTCATCGCCGGCTTCGCCCCGCCCGAGGTCACGCCTCTGCGCCGGCTGGACGACGGCCTGTATCTGCTGGAGCTATTCCACGGGCCCACCGCCGCCTTCAAGGACCTGGCCATGCAGCTGGCGGCCGCCCTGTCGGCCGAGGCGCTGGCGGCCTCCGGCGAACGGCTGACCCTGGTCACGGCCACCAGCGGCGACACCGGGGCCGCCGCCGTCGCCGCCTTCGCCGACCAGCCCCGCATCCGCCTGATCGTGCTCCACCCCCACGAACGCGTCTCGCCGGTCCAGCGCCGCCAGATGACGACCACTTCGGCTGAAAACGTGCTGAACCTCGCCGTCCGGGGCGACTTCGACGACTGTCAGCGTCTGGTGAAGGGGCTGCTGGCCGACGAATCCTTGCGCGCCCACGGCCGCTTCAGCAGCGTCAACTCGATCAACTGGGCGCGGCTGGCCGGCCAGATCCCCTACTACCTCTCGGCGGCGTCACAGCTGGCGGCGATGGGCGAGACCCGGCCCCCGGTCTTCGTCGTGCCCACCGGCAATTTCGGCGACGCCTTCGCCGGCATCGCGGCGTCCAAGATGGGCCTGCCGATCCGAGGCTTCGTCGCGGCGGTGAACGCCAACGACGCCCTGGCCCGCGCGATCAACGAAGGCGTCTACGCCCGCCGCGCGGCGGTGGAGACGGCCTCGGTCAGCATGGACGTCCAGGCTCCGTCGAACTTCGAGCGGCTGGTCTATGAGGCCTCAGGCCGCGACGCCGATCTGACGCGCGGCCTGTTTGCCGACTTCGCCCGCGACGGCCGGGTCGCGCTGCCCGCCGACCTGCTGACCGCCCTGCGCGCCGAGGTCTCCGCCGTCTCGGTCGACGAGCCCACCACCCGGGCCGAGATCGCCCACGCCCACGCCACCTGGGGCGAGGTCGTCTGCCCCCACACCGCCGTCGCCCTGTCCGCCGCGCGCGCCCTCGACCGCGCCGCCGGCCCGGTCGTCGCCCTGGCCACCGCCCACCCCGCCAAGTTCGGCAAGGACGTCGCCCCCGTCGTCGGCTTCGACCCCGACCCGCCGGAGGTCATCCGCGCGCTGGGCGACCGCGCCGAGCGGTTCGAGGTGATCGGGACGGACGCAGGGGAGGCTCTGGCGGCGGTCTCGGGTTTTCAGGGCTGAAGCGCAGCCGTCTCCCGCATCATGTCGGTGAAGGTCTCCACGATCCAGCGATGGGCTGTCCGCACGGCGGGCAGGCGGCGGATGTCGCGGTGGGTGATGAGCCAGGCCGTCCGGGGCGGAATCGGGAACGGCGTCGGCACGGGCCGCAAACCCGCGCGCAGGGCATAAAGCGTGGGCAGTATGGCGACGCCGGCCCCCGCCGTCGCCGCCGTCAGCAGGCCGCGTGTGCTCGGTGTCCTCAAGGCCACGGCCCGCTCCAGCCCCGCGGCGGCGACCCAGTCCAGCTCCTGCATCCGGCCATAGCTGTCGTCGTAGATCAGCAGCCGCTCGGCGCTGAAATCCAGCGTCTCCGCCGCTCGCCCGGCCAGATAGTCGGGATGGGCGAAACACCCCAAGGCAATGTCGCCCAGCCGTTTCGCCAGCAGGCTGTCGCCCTTGGGTCGTGACATGCGGATGGCCAGGTCGGCCTCGCGGTGGGCCAGGCTGACGATCTCGGCCTGAGATCGCAGCACGACCGACAGGGATGGTTCCGCCTTGAACAGACCGGGCAGGGCCGGCGACAACAGGTCCGAGACCACGAATTCCGTCGCCGAGATCACCAGAGGCCGAGCGCTGGCCTCGACCGCCAGTCCTTCGGCGGCGCGTCGCAGGGCGGCCGACTGTTCCACGATCGGCGCGGCGAGGGCGGCGATGCGACGACCCTCGGGGGTCAGGCGCGCGCCGGTCGCCCGTCGGTCGAGCAGCCGCAACCCCAGCTCGGTCTCAAGTGCATCGACACGACGGCTGACGGTCGACACGGCCAGGTTCAGCCGTTTGGCGACCAGGCTGAGGTTCTGCTCCTGCTGGATCAGACGGAGCAGGTCCAGGCTGCGCGTGTCCACCGGTTCCTCTTGCGTTTTGTGCAGATCAGAGTTGCGACCTCGACCGTAGCGTCGCGCCGGGCTGGGTGTCCAATGCTGGATATCACCGGAGTTCGAACCATGTCCTTGCGTGCCATCATCTTCGTCACGGCCCTGGCTGTGTCCGCCGTACCCGCCCTCGCCCAGACCGTCGCCGACGACGTGGTCGTGGTAGTCAACGTCCCGACGCCCCCGGGCGTGACCGCTGAGCGCCTTCGGGCGGAGTTCCAGGCCGCCGCGCCCCGCTACGGCCAAATCCCGGGTCTGAAGACCAAGTCCTTTACCATCGGGGAAGGCACGTTCGGCGGAACCTATCTGTTCGAAGACCGAGCGACGGCCGAGGCCTGGTTCAGCGAGGCCTGGCGTCAGCGCGCGGTCTCGACCTACGGAGCTCCGGCTCGCGTGGACATCTACGAAGCACCCCTAACCATCGACGGCCCCGCCGCCGAATAGGTCTACCATCACACTGTCGTCGCCCGGTCGGCCGCACGCGGCATCGACCGGTTGGCGGGGCAGGTGATGGCCCTCGCTACCGCCCCCCGACAAGTCGGCGAGGACGTCGCCCGAGGCGCTGGCGGCGGTGCGGGGGTTCGCCTGAGCAGGACTAGCGAACGCGACGCCTGAGAGCTCGGTTGGGAGCGTTGCCGCTCCAGCGATCGAAAGCTTCGAAAGCAACGAACACGATGATTAGGCCTGCTCCAATCGCTAGACTGGGCAGTGGCGGCCAGAGCGGGCCCTTGAACACCTCGATGGCCAACGAGGTGACGCTCAGCATGCCTAGAAACACCCCGACGAAAGACAGGTCTAGAGCTCGGTTGTAGCGACGGACAAACTCGTCGCGTTGCTCGGCGGTGACGCGATAGCCAGCGTCGCCCGTTTCGGCGCGATACACATAGCCGTCTCGATCGGGCTCGAATCTGTTGGCGAACCGGGTACGGCGGTCGGCGATGATGATCCCCAAGGACATCGTTAGATTCTACAGGTTGCTCTCACGACCTCAATGCCGCCCACCACCCCGCCCGCCTGAGAAACGCCGCCGGGTCCTTGGGCGTGACCAGCTTGGTCGGGTCGTGGAAGATGCGGTCGTGCAGGCGGGTCAGGGTGAAGCGGACGGCGGCGGCCTGACCCAGGCGGGGCAGGGCGGCGGCTTCGGCGGGGGTCAGGGGGCGAATGGCTTCGTAGCCTCGGCGGAAGGCCTCGACCGCGCCCGGGATCGGCGTGCCCGCCCCATCGAAACCCCAGGCGCTCAGCGCGATAGCGAGGTCATAAGCCAGGGCCCCCGTGCAGCCGAAATAGAAGTCGATCACCCCCGACACAGCCCCGTCCTGGAACAGCACGTTGTCGGGGAAATAGTCGGCATGGATCGGTCCGGTGGGCAGGTCGTCCGCCCACGGATCGCCGAGCCGGGCCAGCGTCGCCTCGACCTCATGAAGGATCGCGTGATCCTCGCCCGTCGCTGCCGTCGCGCAGCGATCGGCCAGGGCCCGCCACGCCGAGGGACCGACCGGGTTCTCGCGCGGGACGTCGAAGTCGGCGGCCGCGAGATGCAGCTTCGCCAGCATGGCCCCGGCCGCCTCGACCTCTGACGCCGACGGATCGCGCAGCCACGCCCCGCCCAGCCATTCGATGACCGCCGCAGGGCGGCCGTTCAGCGTCCCGACCCAGTCCCCGTCCCGCCGCCGGACCGGCCGGGGCGCGGGATAGCTTCGGGCCGCCAGATGATCCGTCAGCCCCAGACAGAACGGCAGGCTGCCCGCGTCGGTCCGCGCCTCGAAAAGCGTCAGCACATGGCGGGCCCTGACGGTTTCCAGCCGGTAGTTGGTGTTCTCCACCCCCTCGGCGATCGGGTGCAGCCCGACCAGATCGCCGAGATCGTAGTGGGACAAGAAGGCGCGCGCCTGATCGTCGGTGACAGGAGTGAAGACGGCCAAGAGCTAGTGATGCCCCAGCGACGCATGACGCGCCCGGACGATGTCGTTCAGGTCGGCGAGAACGCTCTCGGTCGTCGGCCAGCGGCCGGCACCACGCCCGCCACAGGACCAGACCCGCCCATCCTCGCCATAGACCTTCACGCCGTTCCTCTCTCCGTTCAAAGCGAGGAAGAACGGATCGTCCAGGCCGACGTCAAGCGAAACCGAAGCCTTTAGGTCGTCGCCTTCGCGGAAACAGGCTCCGATCTGGCGCACCGGCCCGGCGGGCTGGAACGCTTCGCACAGAACGGCGCACGGCACCTCGTCTGCGGGTGTGCGGCCGAAGGCCTCGAACGCCAGCAGCCGCACCTTGGCGGCCGAATCGCGGCCCTCCAGATCCGACGACGGATCCTCCTCGGCGAACCCCGCGACCCGGGCGTCGGCCAGGGCGTCGGAGAAATCGGCCCCCGCCTGGATGCGGCTGAGCATGAAGTTGACCGTGCCGTTCAGGATCGCCTCGAACCCCTTCACGGGCCCGGCGGCGCGGGCGGCGCGCACCGTCTCGATCATCGGCGCGCCGCCCCCGACCGCCGCCGAGTAGGCCAGCCGCGCCCCCTTGGCCCGGGCCAGGTCGGCGAGCCCCTGCGGGTCGCGGCTGATGGCCTGCTTGTTGGCGCTGGCCACGTCGATGTTGCGCTCCAGCGCGCACCGGATCAGGTCGTGACCGGCACCACCTTCGGACAAGGCTTCCAGCAGGATGTCGGGCTGGAGCGCCAGCAGGGCCTCGCGGTCGGCGGTGAACAGCTCGGCCGGGGCCTCGACGTCCCGAGGCTTCTTGGGATCCCGGACCAGCACGCCCACGACCTGGAACCGGTCGTCGGCCAAGAGGCGCTTCAGCAGCCCGCCGCCGACCACGCCGCAGCCGGCGATGGCGACCTTCAACGGCGCGTCGGGCACCGACGGTCCCGGAGGCGCCGAGGCCTCGCCCACCACGGTACAGTCGGAGCGGCCGAGCGCGGCGACCTCGATCTCGACCGATCGCTCCTGGCCAAGGTCGATGGCGTCGTGCTGGACCAGGGCCCCGCCGTGGCGGCGCGCGTCGTCCCAGCTGGCGCGGCGGAACCGCAGCGGCTTGCCCGAGGCCGAGGCCGGATCGCGGTCGTAGAGACCGTCGACGTCCTTCACCAGCCGGGCCCGCTTCAACCCCAGCTCGGCCGCCAGGAACACCGCCGTCAGGTCCGATCCGCCCCGGCCCAGCAGCACCACCCGGCCGTTGGGCCGCACCGCGCCGAACCCCGGCACTACCACGACCTGATGCGACGCCAGCGCGCGATTGAGCGCCTCGGCGTGCAAGGACACCGGATGCGCGTGCTCGACCGGCCCTTCGGCCACGATGCCGAGCTCGCGTACCGACAGGGCGCAGGCGTCCAGCCCGATCCGGTCGCAGGCGATGGCCACCAGGGCCGCCGCCTTCTCCTCGCCCAGCGCGACATAGGCAGGCAGCAGTTCGTTCTCGTGATCCAGACCCAGCTCGCGGGCATCGGCCAGCAAACGATCGGTGTGGCCACCCAGGGCGGAGACGACCGCCACGACCTTCCGGCCAGCGCGGACGTGGCCATACAGCTCCGACGCGACGGCCGGGGCGCAGGACTGGTCCTTCAGGATCGAGGAGCCGAACTTCAGCACGACGACTTCGGGTGCAGGCGCAGCCGCCTGAAGCGGTTTCTCGACGACGGCGAGGTGGGCTTTGGAGTGGGGCATCGGGGTGTTCCGTGGAGTGGGATGATGGGTTTCGGGCGAAAGAAAACCCGCCGGGCCGGGGCCGGGCGGGTGGGGTTTGCTGGGCTGTCTGATCGACCGCGCGCGCTAACCTGTCCCCGCCCGCGAGGGGCCGGTGGTGGTCATACCGGTGGTGGTCGAAATGAGGGTCGCAGGCGTCATCGCCCGCGCCGCGACGGCGGGGGTGAAGGTCGAAACGGCGATGCGGCCGAGACGGGACACTGGGCGAACCTCAGGAAAAACGTTGGTCGGAAACTGTCGAGCCGAGCGACCGGCGTCAACCCGTTTCGGCATTTTTATTTCGCCTACCTCCGTCGGTGAGGCCTCTCCGCCACGCACGGGCTCGCATCTCAAAGCAATGAGGTAGATTTTTTCTCTTGACCGGCGGTCTTCGCAACCGCAACGTAACGTCACTCATCAAGACCGACCGAGGGATAGGCCCTTTGACGTCGGGGCAACCACCGGTTTCCAGCCGAACGGTGCCAACTCCTGCGAGGACGGTCTTCGGACCTTCCGCGAGAGATGAGTGGAGCGTCGACGAGGCGACGTCTCCACGATCTGTCATCGCATCCGGAGCCTTGCTGGGCGGGACGATGCAGACGACGCCATGGCTTTCGACACTCAGACCCTTTCCGACCCTCTCTGTCGCGACACGTTCCGCGATGTCCGGGCGCGCGTGCCGAAGATCGCGCGCGGCGGTGTCGCCGTCGACGTGCCGGTCGAAATCCCTGCCGACTTCCGGCTCCAGTCCGGCGAACGGCTGGCCCAGCGTCACATCGTCGGCCGGCTGCACGGCCGCGAGGGCGCGCCCCTGGTGGTGGTCGCCGGCGGCATTTCGGCGGGAAGGTTCGTGCACCGCACCGAGACCAACGGCCTGGGCTGGTGGTCGGGCGCGGTCTCGATCCGCGGTCCGATCGACCTGAACCGCTTCCAGGTCCTGGCCTTCGACTATGCGCCCGAGGCGGCGGACGGTGGCAAACCCGTCACCATCACCACCCACGACCAGGCGCGGCTGCTGGGGCTGATCCTCGATGCCATCGGCGACCCGGTCGTCTCGGCCTTCGTCGGCTGCTCCTATGGCGGGATGATCGCCCTGGCCTTCGCTGAGCTGTTCCCCGACCGCGTCGAGCAGTTGGTCGTGGTCTCCGCCGCCCACCGCGCCCACCCCCAGGCCACCGCCTGGCGCGGCATCCAGCGGCGGATCCTGCAGCTGGCCGAGGCCGCCGGACGGCCAGAGGACGGCGTCGCCCTGGCCCGCGAACTGGCCATGACCACCTATCGCACCGCCGAGGAGTTCGGAGAGCGGTTCGAGAGCGCCGCGCCCCCGGCCGTCGGTGGGGCCTATCCGGTCTGCGACTATCTGACGGCGCGCGGCCGGGCCTACCGCACCCACACCACGCCCGCCCGCTGGCTGTCGCTGTCGGACTCCATCGACCGCCACGCCGTGACGCCCGAGGCCATCCGCACGCCCACGACCCTGGTCGGCTTCACCTCGGACCGGCTGGTCCCGATCGAGGACGTTCGCGAACTGGCCGCCCGCCTGCCGACCCTGTTCCGTCTCGTCGAGGCCCCGTCGCTGTACGGCCACGACGCCTTTCTGAAGGAGGACGAGGCCGTCGCCGTCCTCCTCCGCGCCGCCCTGAAGGAAATCGACCAATGACGCGCCGCCCGCACCACGCCCACACCACCTGTGCCCGCTCGGGCGTCGACACCGACACGGCCCACGGCGCGGTCATGCCGCCACTCTATCTGTCGTCGAACTACTCGTTTGCCGGCTTCGAACAGAAGCGGAAATACGACTACAGCCGCTCCGGCAACCCGACCCGCGACGTCCTGGCCGAGACCCTGGCCGAACTGGAAGGCGGCGCCGGCTGCGTCGTCACCGCGACCGGCATGGCGGCGGTCGATCTGCCGCTCAGCCTGCTGGAGCCCGGCGACCTGCTGATCGCCCCCCACGACTGTTACGGCGGCACCCACCGTCTGCTCTGCGCCCGTGCCCGTAAGGGTCATTTCGAGGTCCTTTGGGTCGATCAGGGTGACCCGGTCGCGCTGGATGCCGCGCTGAAGCTGAACCCCAAGCTTGTGCTGGTCGAGACACCGTCAAACCCCCTGCTGCGTGTCGTCGATATCGCCGACATCTGCGCCCGCGCCCACCGCGTGGGGGCCAAGGTGGTGGCCGACAACACCTTCCTGTCACCCGCGTTGCAGCGTCCGCTGGAGCTGGGGGCCGACATCGTCATCCACTCGACGACCAAGTACATCAACGGCCACTCCGACGTTGTCGGCGGCGCGGTGATCTCGGCCGATCCGGCGGACCACGCCGAGCTGGCCTGGTGGGCCAACTGTCTGGGGGTCACCGGCTCGCCGTTCGACGCCTATCTGACGCTGCGCGGCGTGCGGACGCTCTTTGCACGGATCGAACGCCAACAGGCCACGGCGGGCAAGGTCGCTGAACTGCTGGACGCCCATCCGGCGGTGTCGGCGGTCCACTATCCCGGCCTGACGTCCCACCCCGGTCACGCCCTGGCGGCGCGCCAGCAGCGGGGACCGGGGGCCATGCTCAGCTTCGAACTGGCGGGCGGCGTGCCGGCCGTGCGTCAGCTGGTCGAGACGCTCGACACCTTCACCCTGGCCGAGAGCCTGGGCGGCGTCGAAAGCCTGATCGCCCATCCCGCCACCATGACCCACGCCGCCATGACGCCCGAGGCGCGCGTCGTCGCCGGCATCACCGACGGCCTGCTGCGGCTGTCGGTCGGACTTGAGCACGAGGACGACCTGATCGCCGACCTGATCCAGGCGCTGGACGCGCTGGTCGTCGAGGCCGCCGAAGCGGCGTGAGCGCGGACAACGAAAGGCCCGCCTCCAAAGCGTGAAGGCGGGCCTCGTCGGAAGTGATGAGGCGGCGGCTCCAGGCCGCCTCGACCGCGCCCCCCGACGCGGTCGTCGCAAACGCGAGAACGGTTCAACCCATCGCGCCGACCATGACCGCCCGTGTCCATGCCGGCAGGGTTTGCGAGCCGTTGCGCCCCATCGCCCGGCATGTGAGCCGGACCCGTGTTCTCTGTCGAGAGCCTTCGCCGGACGCGGGAGCGATAGGGTTAGGAGCGTGGCCCGAACGGCACGACCTTGTTGTTGCGATCATGGGCGATGTCGGCGGGGCCGAGATAGGGGATTCCTGAGCGCTCGCACCAGTGCTGGACGATTTCCTCGGCCGTCATGCCGAAGTCCGGCTCGTTGGGCGTCACGTCGGTGAACCGCCCCGCGCGTATGCCCGCCACGCGCCGGATCGAGGGCTGGCTGGTCAGGTGGAACATCATCCGGTCGATCCGGTAAGCGGCCTCCGATACATCCTCCAGCATCAGGACGTGTCCCGTCAGGTCGGGCTCCAGTGGGGTGCCGAGCAGCTGGTCCAGCACCGTCAGGTTGAAGGCCACGGCGGGGCGCGGATCGGTCGCCAGCGAAGGCTCCAGCCCCTCGGTCACGCCCTTCCTCAGCCAGTTCAGCGAGCGGAAGCCGGTCGGGTCGTTGCGGACGCCGTCCGAGGCCATCGGCCCGTGGGCGACGTCGAAGCCGGATTTGTACAGGATCGCCAGCATCGATCCGACGTCAGAGTATCCGAGGTAGCGCTTCTTCCGCGCCGCCTCGGTCAGGCGCGGCATGACGGCCTCGGCGATGCGGCACGAGCCGTAGCCGCCCCGCGCGAACCAGATGTGGTCGATGCGCGGATCGTTCGCGAACTCCACGAAGGCGTCTGCCCGCTCCTGATCCGTCCCGGCGAAATGGCCGGACTTGGCGAAGCTGTTGGGGTGGAGGGCGCAGGTCACCTCGCCGGTCGGAAACTGCAGGTCGAACCAGGCCTGGATCGCCTCGCCCCGTTCTCGGGCGAAGCGGGAGGAGACGGCGACAATGCCAATCTTCATCGATCGATCATCACAGTCTGGCGTCGCGCGTAATGGGCTCGAATGGCGTTGAACAACGCATGCATCGGATAGGCTGCCACGGTCACCGTAAACACCAGAACGCTATCGAAGCGATCTGGCACGAATGAGTGCCAGCCGAACATCGCACTGATCGCGAACAACGCCACGCCGCACCAGATGGCAAAAACGACATCAAGGGCAATACGCACTCCCCGTGGAAGCTGAGCGGCTTTGGCGGCTTCGCGCTCGGCGCGTGGCGGCAAAGGACCGAATATGAAGTCCATGAAGCGCCCTAAGCGCGATCTGTCGGGAGCGGAACCCATACCTTCATTAGTGCCCAAGGCGCTCAAACCGTCTAGCCAAATGATCGCCGGTCGGCTTCCGCATTCCACGACCTCTTCCCCCCTTGGGAAACGACATCTAGTCACGCCTGATGGCTCAACATCTCTCCTATTTTTTCTGCGGCATCGGCGGGTCCGGCATGCTGCCTCTGGCCATGATCGTCCAGGCGCAAGGGGCGTCGGTCGAAGGCTCTGACCGGTCGCTGGATCAGGGCCGGACACCGGAGAAGTTCGACTGGCTGCGCGCCCACGGCGTGGCCCTTCATCCCCAGGACGGATCGGGCGTGCAGGCCGACCATACGGTCGTGGCGACCGGCGCGGTCGAGGACACTGTGCCCGACATCGGCGCGGCCCGGCGCCTGGGGGCCCCCATCGTCACCCGGCCCGAGCTGCTGAGCCGCATCTTCAACGCCGCTCCGACCTCGATCGGCGTGGCGGGCACCAGCGGCAAGTCCACCATCACCGGCATGATCGCCTGGATCCTGCATCAGGCGGGCCGCGCCCCGACCGTCATGAACGGAGCGGTCATGAAGAATTTCGCCGATGCCGACCATCCCTTCGCCAGCGCCCTGATCGGAGGCCCCGATCTGTTCGTGGCCGAGGTGGACGAGAGCGACGGCTCCATCGCCCGCTACGATCCGACGGTGGCGGTGGTGTCCAACATATCGCTGGACCACAAGTCGATGGAGGAACTGCGCGACCTGTTCGGCGGCTTCACCGGCCGGGCGCGGACCGCGGTGCTGAACCTCGACAACCTTGAGACGGCGGCACTGGCCCAGACCATGGTGGCCGAAGGGCGCGGCGAGGCAGTCGTCACCTTCGCCCTCGGTAACGCCGATGCCGACCTCTCGGCCCACGACCTCAGCCCTTTGCCCGCCGGCATGACCTTCACTCTGACCGACCGCGCGAGCGGCGACAGCCACGCCGTGACGCTGAACGTGCCCGGCGCGCACAATGTCGCCAACGCCCTGGCCGCGCTCGGCGCCGTTCGGGCGCTGGACGTTCCGATGGACGAGGCGGTCGCCGCGTTGGAGACCTTCGCCGGCATCCGGAGACGGATGGAGGTGGTGGGCACGGCGAACGGCATCACCGTCATCGACGACTTCGCCCATAACCCGGACAAGATCTCCGCGACGCTGAAGACGCTGCACGCCTTCGACGGTCGGCTGCTGATCCTGTTCCAGCCCCACGGCTTCGGCCCGCTGAAGCTGATGAAGGCCGAATTCATCGAGACCTTCGTCGGCCTGATGAAGCCCGACGACGTCCTCCTGATGCCCGAGCCCGTCTACTACGGCGGCACCACCGATCGCAGCGTGGGCTCCGAGGACATCGCGGCGGGCGTCCGCGCCGAGGGTCGCGAGGCCGAGGCGCTTGCTGACCGCGCGGCCTGCGGCGATCGCATCGTCGAGATGGCCCGGCCCGGCGACCGGGTGATCGTCATGGGCGCGAGGGACGACACCCTGTCGCAGTTCGCGGCGGAGCTTGTGGAGCGGCTGCGCGCTACACAGCCCGCATGATCCAGGACACCCCCGCCGACCTCCCCGACATCGTCGTCACCGCCGCCCGCCTGCCGCCCGCAGCGAGCGAGGCCGCGTTCAGCGTGATCCGGATCGGCGAGGAACGCCTGTCGCGCGAGACGCGGCTGGACGAAGCGTTGCGCTCGGTGCCCGCCGTCAGCCTGTTCCGCCGGACCTCCAGCCTCGGGGCCAATCCGACGACCCAGGGCATCTCGCTGCGGTCCATCGCGCCGTCGGGGGCCGGGCGGACGCTGGTGACGCTGGACGGCGTGCCTTTGAACGATCCGTTCGGCGGCTGGGTGATCTGGAGCCAGGTGCCAACCGAGAGCCTGTCGGGCCTCGACATCATTCGTGGCGCGGGCGCGGGGCCGTACGGCGCGGGTGCCCTGACCGGTGTCATCGCGTTGCGCGAACGCGACGACGTCGGCGGTGCCCTCGAATTGTCCGCCGGCGAACTGGGCGGCCAACGCCTCGGCGCGGCGACGACCCTCTCCGCCGGCCGCTTCAGCCTGACCGCGGCCCTGCAGCGCGAGCTCAGCGACGGCTATGTGCCCGTGCGCGGACCCGCCGCCGGAGCGGCCGACACCCCACTGGACCTGGCCACCCTGGCGGGTTCACTCCGGGCCGACGCGGCGCTCGGCGGCGACGTCGCCCTGTCCCTGCGCGCCTCGGCCTATCAGGAGGATCGCGGCTCGGGCTTGCTCGGGGCGCGGTCGTCGGCCACGGGCGAGAGCTATTCCGCCACCCTTTCGCGGGCCCCCGGCGAGGATCGCCTCGGCTGGCGCGCCCAGGTCTGGCGGCGGACCAGCGATTTCGCCAACACCTCGGTCGCCGTCGCGGCCGGTCGCGGATCGACGACGCCCGCCAACGACCAGTTCGCCACACCCGCCGAGGGCTGGGGCTGGAACCTGGCGCTGCGACAGGCCGCCGTCCCGCTCGGGGCCGGCAGGCTGGAGTGGGAGGTCGGCACCGACGCCCGCTACGCCGAGGGAGAGACGCGCGAGCTGTTCCGCTTCATGGCCGGCGCCTTCACCCGCGACCGGGTGGCGGGCGGCGAGACCTCGGTCATCGGGGCCTATGGCGAGGCGTCCTGGACGGCCGGGCCGTGGCTGGTGGCCGGCGGCCTGAGGCTCGACGGTTGGGAGAACGCGGCCGGGCGGCGCATCGAGCGCGACCTCGCTACCGGCCTCCCGACCCTGAACGAGACCGATCCCGACCGGTCCGGCGAGGTGGTCTCGGCCCGGCTGGCGGCGCGGCGCGCGCTGGGCGGCGGCTGGTCGGGGCGGGCGGCGGCCTACACCGGCTTCCGTCCCGCCACGCTGAACGAACTGCACCGCCCCTTCCGCGTCGGCAACGACCTGACCGAGGCCAATGCGGCGCTGGAGCCCGAGCGGTTGCAGGGCATCGAGACCGGTCTGGCCTGGAGCAACGGCGAGACCGAGGCCCAGGCGACCGTCTTCTGGAACCGTATCGACGAGGCCATCGTCAATGTCACCATCGGCGCGGGCCCCGGCACCTTCCCGCGCGCCGGCTTCGTCCCGGCGGGCGGGGCTCTTCGTCAGCGCCAGAACGCCGGCGTCATCGAAGCCGTCGGGATCGAGGCCTCGGTCGAGCACCGCATCGACGACCGCCTGTCGCTGGACGCCGCCGTGTCGGTCACCGAGGCCGAGGTGGACGGCGGCACCGCTGCGGCTCAGCTGACCGGCCTGCGCCCGGCCCAGGCCCCGGTCGTGAGCGCCTCGGCCGGGGTGGTCTGGCAGGCCGCCGACCGCCTCACCCTGATCGGCCGCGCCCGATACGAGGGCGACCGGTTCGAGGACGACCTCAACAGCCGCGTGCTGGATGAGGCCCTGACGCTGGACGCCCGGGCGGAGTGGGCGGTGCGAGACGGCGTCATCGCCTTCGTCGCCGCCGACAACCTGTTCGACGCCGAGGTGGAGGTGTCGGAGACCGGCGACGGGGTCGAGGGCTATGCCCCGCCGCGCGTCGTCCGCGCCGGGTTGTCGCTGCGGTGGTGACGGGGCCGCGTCGCCCCGCTAAACCGCCCGCCACGGGAGACGACGCATGACCGACAACGGCGCACAGTATCTGACGGGCTTCGGCAACCATTTCGCGACCGAGGCCGTGCCCGGCGCCCTGCCGATCGGCCGCAACTCGCCGCAGAAGACGCCGATGGGGCTGTATACGGAACAGCTGTCCGGAACCGCCTTCACCGCCCCGCGCAGCGAGAACCGTCGCAGCTGGCTGTATCGCCTGCGCCCCAGCGCCCAGCATCCGGCCTACACGCCGTTCGACCAGGGCCGCGTCCGCTCGGGCCCCTTCACCGATGCCCCGCCCAGCCCCAACCGCATGCGTTGGGACCCGCTGCCCGTGCCCGATCAGCCCACGGACTGGGTCGAGGGCCTGGTCACCTATGGCGGCAACGGCGATGCGGAAACGCAAGGTGGCGCGGGCATCCACCTGTACGCCGCCAACCGGTCCATGACCGACCGGGTCTTCTACTGCGCCGACGGCGAGCTGCTGATCGTGCCGCAGCTGGGCCGCCAGGTCTTCCTCACCGAGTTCGGGCACATCGAAGCCCAGGCCGGCCACATCGTCGTCATCCCGCGCGGCGTGCGCTTCCGGGTGGAGTGCGACGGTCCGATCCGGGGCTACGTCTGCGAGAACTACGGCGCGCCCTTCCGCCTGCCGGACCTCGGCCCCATCGGCTCCAACGGCCTTGCCAATCCGCGCGATTTCGAGACGCCCGTCGCCGCCTTCGAGGACCTCTCCCGCCCCACCGAGTGCGTTCAGAAATTCGCCGGTCGCCTGTGGGTCACGACCTTCCAGCACAGCCCGCTCGACGTCGTCGCCTGGCACGGCAACAACGCGCCCTATCGCTATGACACGGCCCGGTTCAACACCATCGGCACGGTCAGCTTCGACCATCCGGACCCGTCGATCTTCACGGTGCTGACCAGCCCGTCGGACACGCCGGGCACGGCCAACGTCGACTTCGTCATCTTCCCGCCTCGCTGGATGGTGGCCGAGGACACCTTCCGCCCGCCGTGGTTCCACCGGAACGTCATGAGCGAGTTCATGGGTCTGGTCACCGGCGCCTATGACGCCAAGGAGGGCGGCTTCGCGCCCGGCGGCGCCTCCCTGCACAACTGCATGAGCGGCCACGGGCCGGACCAGGCCAGCTATGACAAGGCGGTGGCCGCCGAGCTGCAGCCGCACAAGTTGACCGACACCCTGGCCTTCATGTTCGAGACCCGCTGGCCGATCCGCACCACGGAATGGGCGCAAACCAGCCCGACGATGCAGCTGGACTACGACGACGTCTGGACCGGCTTCGCCAAGGGCGACGTCTCGCTCAAAGGATAGACCATGCGCCTGCTGATCGCCGCCCTCGCCCTGTTCGCCTCGGCCTGCTCGCCGATGACGGCCCCCGACGCCACCGCCCCGACCCAGACGGCGGCCGAGGCCTGCGCCGCGCGCGGTGGCCAGATCATGCGGGTCGGGCGGCTCCAGACCGAACGCTGCGTCGTGCCTTTCTCGGACGCTGGCAAGGTCTGCCGCGACGGCGACGACTGCCTGGGCGACTGCCGCGCCAAGGAGCCCGGTCCGCACGAGGGCAGCGTCACTGGCGTCTGCGCCCCCAACGACCTGCCGTTCGGCTGCAACACGCCGGTCGAGAACGGCCGGGCCCAGCCGACCCTGTGCGTCGATTGAGACTTGGGCGTCCGAAAAGACCGCTCTAGCGTTGCTGTCGCATGACCTTGCCTGAACTCGCGCTCCTCCTCGGCCTGAACCTGTTCATCATCAGCCTGGTGATGACGGCGCTGTGCCGCCTGGCGGTGCGCTGGGGCGACGTCAGCTTCATCGACGGCGTCTGGCCGCTGGGGATGCTGTTCCTGGCGCTGATCACCTTTCCCCGGACCGACGGCGACCCGGTCCGGAAAGGGCTGATCCTCTGGCTGGTCGCCATCTGGGCGATCCGGCTGGGCTGGCATCTTCTGAAGCGTTGGAAGGAGCACGGGGCCGACCGGCGGTACACCGCCATCCTCGACGATCAGGCGAAGAAGGGCTGGAGCTTCCGCAAGACTGCCTTCCTGTTCGTCTTCCTGCCGCAGGGCGTCCTAGCCTGGCTGAACAGCCTGCCGGCGCAGTTGGGTCAGGTGGCCTATAGCCCGCCGATCGGCTGGATCGGCTGGACCGGGGCGGTCATCGTGGTGATCGGCATCGCCTTCGAGAGCATCGGCGACAGCCAGCTGGCGGCCTTCCGGAAGGACCCCGCCAACAAGGGCCAGGTCATGGACAAGGGCCTGTGGCGCTACACCCGCCACCCCAACTATTTTGGCGACGCCTGCGTGTGGTGGGGGCTGTGGCTGATCGCGGCGGAGACGGGGTGGGTCGGCATCGCCTCGATCGTCGGACCCGTCTTCCTGACCTTCACCCTGACGAAGTGGTCGGGCATCGGCATCACCGAAAAGGCCATCCGGTCCTCGCGCCCCGGCTATGAGGACTACATCCGCCGGACCAGCGCCTTCATCCCCTGGCCGCCGAAGAAGGGCTGAGCCTCAGCGGCGATAGGTCAGTTCGCACCCGGCCGCGGCGGCGGCTTCCAGCGCGCCGGGCTTCTCGATCCGCACGGTGACGCCCAGGACGCGCGGGTCCAGCAGGCAGTCCAGCGCCAGCCGCTCGGCGAAGGTCTCGACCAGGCCGACATGGCCTTCGGAGACAATCCGACGGCAGGCCGTGGCGACGGTCTCGTAGTTGATGGTGTCGGCCAGGCCGTGGACCTCCGCCGGACCCAGATCCAGCGTCACGTCGATGATGAGCGTCTGCAGCCGGCCATGTTCGTGGTCATAGACGCCGATGCCGGCCTCGACCGTCAGCCCCCGCACGAAGACCTTCAGGCCCTCGCGGCGGGCGAGGGGCGTGGGCGCAGGGACGGCGGCGGGAAAGGACACGGGGGTCAGGGCTCCGGGGGGATGTCGGGTGTCTGCCACGCCAGATGCTGGCCCCCGTCGACGGCGATCATCTGTCCCGTCACCGAGCGGGCGTCAATCAGATACAGGATCGCGGCGGCGATGTCGGCCGGATCGGCGCCGTGCCCCAACGGCACGGTGGACGCTTCGGCGGCGAAATCGGCATCGGTCTGATGGATGGATTTCAGGGTCGGACCCGGACCGACGCCATTGACCCGGATGCGGGGGGCCAGGGCCTGGGCCATCGTCCGCGTCGCCCACCACAGGCCGTTGCGCGACAGGGCATAGGAGACGAACCGGGGATCGGGCTTCAGCACCCGCTGGTCCAGCAGATTGACCACGGCCGATCCCTCGGGGGCCTGGGCCGCGAACGCCTCCATCAGCACCAGGGGCGCGCGCAGGTTGGTCTCGATGTGCCGGTCCCAGCTGTCGCGGCCCAGCGCGCCGACGCGGTCGTCCTCGAACACCGAGGCGTTGTTGATCAGGACCGTCAACGGGCCGAGCGCCTCGATAGTGGCGGGGACCAGGGCCCGCACCTCGGCTTCGTCGGTCAGGTCGGCCGAGACGACGGCCGCAAGCCGACCGAGCGCACGCACCTCGGCGGCCACGGCCTCGGCGTCCTCTGGCGACGATCGATGGTGAATGGCCACGTCATGGCCGCGCCCGGCCAGGGCCAGAGCGATGGCGCGGCCGATCCGGCGCGATCCGCCCGTGACGAGCGCCGCGCCGCGAGGGGTGTCAGTCAACCCGGCCGAACTCGATCGCGTTGATGGCAGCGAGAACGACGACGAAACCGATGATGATGCCGAGGGCCAGCATGGGGATGCTCCTGTTCGCGGGACGGCATAGAATGACCGGACCTGCGCATCAAGCGTGCACCGGCCCCGGACGATCCATGAGCGACTTTCCCGTCACCGTCTTTCACAACCCGGCCTGCGGCACGTCGCGCAATGTCCTGGCCGCCATTCGCCAGACGGGGCGGGACCCCGACGTAGTCGAGTATCTGAAAGCCGGCTGGACGGAGGCCCGCCTGCGCGACCTCCTGACGCGGATGGGGCAGGGGCCGCGCGCCGTCCTGCGCGACAAGGGCACTTCGGCGGCGGAGCTCGGGTTGCTGGACGACGGGGTTTCGGACGACGCCCTGATCGCGGCCATGGTGGCCCACCCGATCCTGGTGAACCGCCCCATCGTCGAGACACCGCTGGGCGTGGTCCTGGCTCGACCATCGGAGCGGGTGTTCGAGGTGCTGGACGTCCGCCCCGACAGCTTCACCAAGGAGGATGGCGAGGTCATTCGCCTCTGACGGCGCTCGCCCGGCCCCCTGCGGTGTGGCAGCGTGCGCCCATGACCTGGCGCGTCCGAATCGAGCCCTTCACCCGCCCCCTGTTCTTCGCCGTCTCACGCGCCACCCGGGGCATGACGCTGGGCGTGCGGTCCGTCGCAGTGGACCCGGGGGGCCGCGTCATGCTGGTCAAACACACCTACCTCGAAGGCTGGTGGCTGCCAGGCGGCGGTGTCGATCGGGGCGAGGCCATCGGGGACGCGGCGGCGCGCGAACTGTTCGAGGAGACGGGCCTGAAGGCCACCGCGCCCGGCCGCCTGCTGTCGGTTCACTCCAACGAGCGGTTCTTTCGCGGCGATCATGTGCTGGTCTACCGGTTCGATGCCTTCGAGGTCGGCGAGCTGACCCATCGGGGCGAGATCGCCGAGATCGGCTGGTTCGACCCCCATGCCCTGCCCGCCGACGCCCACCGGTCCACCACCGCGCGGCTGGGTGAAATCTTCGGTGGCGCGCCCGTCGATCCGCTCTGGTAGAGACAGCGCCATGAATCTCGGACCCTGGATCGCCATGTTCGCCGTCGTCCTGGCCGGGGGCGCGACCGCGCTTCAGGCCCCGACGAACGCAAAGCTCGCCGCCGCCGTTTCGGGGCCGGTCAACGCGGCCTTCGTGTCGTTCGCCGTCGGCACGGCGGCGCTGGGCATCGTGGCCATGCTGATGCAGGCGCGACCCGACATGGCGGCGGTCAAGGGTCTGCCGCCCTATGCCTGGATCGGCGGGCTGTACGGCGCTGTCTTCGTCGTCGCGGCGGCCTGGGCCGTCCCCCGATTGGGCGTGGCGACGACCATCACCCTGATGGTGGCGGGGCAGCTGTTGATCAGCCTCGTGCTGGATCACTTCGGCGCCTTGGGCGTGCCGCGCGCCCCGATCAGCCTGACGCGGCTGGCGGGGGTCGCCCTGGTCCTCGGCGGCGTGGTGCTGGTGCGGCGCGGCTGAGGCGGGGCCGTAACCGCAGGGCGAGCTGGAGCGAACTGGGGGAAACCCAATCGCCGAGCGCCCGCCATGACCTTCGCCACCGATCCCGTGCCGCCCGTCAATCGCCTCGACGCCCGCGCCTTTCTCAGGGCCGGCATCGTGCTGATCCTGCTGTGGTTCGGCTATATGAAGTTCCTGCCCTATGAGGCCGAGGGGGTGAAGGGGATCGCCGAGACCTACTGGCTGTTCGGCTGGATGTATCCGCTGATCGGCGTGCAGGGGGCCTCGATCGTCATCGGTGTGCTGGAGATCACGGCGGGCCTGCTGATCGCGCTGGGCGGGCGGTTTCCGTTCGCCGGTCTGGTCGGGGCCTTGATGGGGGTTGCGACTTTCATCGTCACGCTCAGCTTCTTCTTCACCGCGCCGGGCATCGTGGCCGACGGCTATGCCTTCCCCGCCTTGGGCGGCACGGGGCAGTTCCTGGCCAAGGACATCGGTCTGCTGGCGATCTGCCTGTATCTGCTGTTCGACGCCCAGAACCGGCTGGAGCTCTAGCGACCGCCCACGCCGTCACCCTCGGACTTGATCCGAGGGCCGGACGGTCCGCAACGGGCATGCTGGCCGTTCGGCGCGATCTCGCACCACGCCCGCGCACGCGCCGCTGACAGTCCGATCCTCGGATCAAGTCCGAGGATGACGGTGGTGGTGGTGGGGCGGGGGCCGGTGGTGCTATCCCCCCGTCATGTCCGCCCCCCTCCCTGACGCCGGCCGTAACTGGGTCGACCTGCGCGCCCCCGAGGCGCTGAAGCCGTGGCTGAAGCTCGGGCGCTTCGACCGGCCGGTGGGGATCTGGCTCCTGCTGCTGCCCGGCTGGCAGGGGATCGCTCTGGCCCTCGCGCAAGACCGCAAGGCACCCGATCTTTATGACGCCTGGCTGTTCCTGGGGTTCTTCATCGGGGCCTGTCTGATGCGGGCGGCGGGCTGCGCCTTCAACGACATCGTGGATCGCGACATCGACCGGCAGGTGGCCCGAACGGCCGCGCGGCCGGTCGCGTCCGGCCGGATCAGCGTCAATCAGGCCTGGGCTTTCGTGATCGGCTGCAGCCTGGTCGCCTTCCTGATCCTGCTGACCCTGGGCGGAACCGCGATCCTGCTGGGTTTCGGCTCGCTCGCTCTGGTCGCCGCCTATCCCTTCATGAAGCGGATCACCTGGTGGCCGCAGGCGTGGCTGGGCATCACCTTCAACTGGGGCGCGCTGATGGGCTATGCGGCCGTGACGGGCGAGGTGACGGTGGTCGCCGTCCTGCTGTGGGTCGGCGGCGTGTTCTGGACGCTCGGCTACGACACCATCTACGCCCTGCAGGACATCGAGGACGACGCCATGGTGGGGGTGAAGTCGACGGCGCGCCGGCTCGGCTCGGGCGTGCGTGCGGGTGTCGGCGTCTTCTACGCTTGCGCAGTGCTGTGCGCCGGGCTGGCTGGCGTAGCGGCGGGCCTGTGGCCGCTGTTCTTCCTCGGCCTCGGTGCCTACGCCCTGCATCTGGCCTGGCAGGTCTGGCGGCTCAGGCCCGACGACGGGGCCCTGGCGCTGCGTCTGTTCAAGTCCAACCGGGACGCCGGGCTGATCCTGCTGGCGGCCATCGCCCTGGGTGCGCTAACTCTGGGGGCCTGACCGGAGACCTTCGACCATGATCGTGCGCCGCCCCCTGATCGCCCTCTCCCTGTTGGCCCTGACGGCCCTGTCTGCCTGCAACCGCGACCGGGCCGAGGAGCCCGCGCCCGCCACCCCCGCCGCCAGCACCGCCGCCGTCGTGACCCCGGCCGAGGCCGCCGCGCCGATGGCCTTCGAGTCCAAGTCCCCCTACGCCGAGGTCAGCCTCACCCTGCCGGTCGCGCTGCGCAGCCAGCCGGACCTGCACGCCCGCCTCTATGCCGCCAATGTCCGCGACCTGCGCGCCTTCGCCGAGGGGGCCCAGGCCGACCGCACCGAGGCCGGCGGCGACGAGGGCCAGCCGCCTTACGACAAGACCATCGAGATCACCCCCGGTGCCGAGACCGCCAAGCTGTTCAGCCTGATGCGCACGGCGTCGGAGTTCACCGGCGGAGCCCACCCCAATGCCGTGTTCAGCGCCATCCTGTGGGACAAGGCCCTGAAGCGCGAGATCGCCGCCGCCGACCTGTTCACCAAGCCGGCCGACATGACCGCCCTGGACCAGGCCCTGTGCGCCGCCATCAATGCCGAGAAACGCCGCCGCGACCCGGCCGCCCAGACCGTGACCCTGGCCGGCGGCGACCTGTGGAAATGTCCCCGCGCGGCTGAAACGCCCTTCGTCCTCGCGGCCGGCACCGAGCCGGGCAAGGCGGGCGGCCTGACCTTCCTGGTCGGCCCCTATGTCGTGGGGCCCTATGTCGAGGGGTCATATGAAGTCAGCGTGGCGTGGTCGACGTTCCGCAACATCGTGGCCCCGGCCTATGCCGGCGAGTTCGGCGGAGCGTTGAAAGCCTGACGTCATCTCTCCCTCCCCCTCATGGGGAGGGACGGGGCAATATTGACATTATGGCTTGTCATCCCGGCCGAAGCGGAGCGGAGAGCCGGGACGACGGTGTCTTTGCATAGACCTCCCGGAAGACGCGAAGCGGCTATCCGGGAGACTGCTGAGTGCGATCGGGCTTTCTCCCGGACAATCGCTGGCGCGATTTCCGGGAGTGATGACGAGTGCCGTCTAGCGTCCCGGCTCTCCGCTCCGCTTCGGCCGGGATGACAAAAGCGCAGCCTTTCAGAATTGATCGGTCCCCGCGTCCGCCTATCTCAGAAACTCATCCACCGCCGCATCGAACAGGGCCGGCTGGTCGGCCATGATGAAGTGGCGCGCCCCGTCGATACGGACCAGTTTCACGCCACGCAGCGTCGCGTACTCCTGCGTCCACAGCGCCTCGGCCAGGGCGGGGGGCGGGCCGCCGTCGGCGTCGGTGGCGTACAGCGCCGTGACCGGCGTCGTCATGGCGGCCAGGCCCGGCCGGGCGTCGGTGGTCACGACGTCGGAGAAGGCGGCGGCGACGGCGCGCCGGTCGCTGGCCAGCGACCAGGCCACCATGGCCTCGCGGATCGCCGGATCGCGCGCCAGGCCCTGGGCCGCCTGTTGCTGCTGGACGCGATAGGTCGCCTCGTCGGCGGCGATCATGGCGGCGGCCATCTGGGCGGCGACGGGTCGGGCCGTTTCGACGGTCACGGTCGGGCCGAACAGGGCGGAGTAGAAGGGCAGGGCGTCGACGATCATCAGCCGCCCGACCAGGGCGGGCTGACGCTGCGCCAGCAACAGTCCGGACAGGCCGCCCATCGAATGGCCGATGACGGCGGGGCGATCCAGCCTCGCCTCGGCGATGTAGCGAGCCAGTTCGGCGACCTCGGGTTCGACGAAGGGGCCATCGCCGTGGGTCCAGGGCTCGCCCGCGAAACCCGCCAGCTGGACCAGATGCACGCGGTGTGTCGCCGACAGCCGGTTCGCCAGCGGCCGCCACACTTCGCGCGAGGACGCCAGGCCGGGGATCAGGACGACATCGGGGCCGGCTCCGACGACCTCCACGGACAGCCGATCGGAGGCGAAGGCCGTGCGCGTCTGGACCGCCGGTTCGGCGCTCACGGCGGCGGGCAGGGCCGCGGTTAGCACGGCGGTGGACAGCATCAGGGCGCGCAGGATCGCACGCCCTTTGGGGGCGGTGTTCGGCATCATCAGCTCCGGGGTTGTAGTCAGGTTATCCTGACAGATCGTCAGGCGTGGGGGTTGGTGAAGATCTGTTCGACCGGCAGGTCGAACACGGTCGACAGGCGGTAGGCGAGATCGAGGGAGGGGTCGTGCTTCTCGGTCTCCAGCGCGTTGACGGCCTGGCGGGAGACGCCGATGGCGCGACCCAGGTCCTCCTGCGTCCAGCCGCGCTCGGCGCGTAGCTCGCGCATCCGGTTCTTCATCGGCTGGTCCGGATCAGGGGCGTGACGAGGCCGTACAGACCCCAGAACAGCGCATAGACCATCCACCCCGGGGCATGCGCGACATTGCCGTAGCTTTCCATGAAGCCCCAGCCGCTGAACAAGGCCATGGCCAGCCCCGCGGCGACGATAAATCGCTTGGCCGTGAGGGTCCGCACGAACTCGTCGGACTCGGCCATCAGGGCCAGGGTCGCCCACATCTGCCCGGCCACCGGCACGGCGACCGCAAGGCCCAGGATGACGCCCGCCGGCTCTCCGATGATGGCGTCGAAGGCACCCAGGATCGCGGCCACATTGATCGCCACATAACCGCCCATGAAGGCCAGGGTGCGAACCAGATAACGGCGCTGAGGGCCGTCAACGGCGGCGAGTGTGGACATCGGCGATTCTCCGTGTAAGTCATGTCTACCTGACATTCTCGGAATGTAATGTCAACCTGACATTCACTCGCCCTCTCCCGGATGGCGTCAGTCGGCGCTAGACTGGCCTCATGCCCGCCGCTCCGCGCATTTCGCCTGCCGATGTCTTCGCCCCCCGGGACTGGGCTCCCTTCCAGTCGCGACCGGCATGGAGGGGTCCGCTGCTTGTCGTCCACTGCTGGGGCGTCATCGCGCTCGCGATCGCAGCGGGCGTCTGGCAGCCGATCCTGATCCCGGTCTGCGTCATGGTGATCGGTACGCGCCAGCTGGGCCTCGCCATCCTGATGCACGAGGCGGCGCATGCGGCCCTGTCCCGGAACCTGAAGCTCAATGATTTCCTTGGCCACTGGCTGTGCGCCGTGCCGGTCGGGGCGTCGCTAAACGCCTATCGCCCCTATCACCTCGCCCACCACCGCTTCGCCCAGCAGCCGGAAGATCCGGACCTGATGCTCTCCGCGCCCTTCCCGGTCAGCGGGGCGTCGCTCCGGCGCAAGATGATCCGCGACCTGACCGGACAGACCTTCTTCAAGCAGCGCGTCCTGCTCCCGCTCGCCGCCCTGCGCGGTCGTGCAGGCCAGGGTGATGACGCCCACGACTACGACGCCGTCGTCACCGGGCGTTCGGTCTTGGCCTTTCTCCTCTTCAACGCCGGGCTGCTCGCGGTCCTGACCCTGCTCGGCGTCTGGTGGGCCTTCTTCGCCCTGTGGCTCCTGCCCATGGCGACCTGGTTCCCGCTGGTGACGCGACTGAGGAATATCGCCGAACACGCCTGCGTCGAGGGCTCGGCCGACGACGCCTTCCGGGCCGCCCGGACGACGCGAGCCTCGTGGTGGGAGCGCGCCTTCATCGCCCCCTACTGGGTCAACTTCCATGCCGAGCATCACCTGTTCATGCACGTCCCCTGCTGGAACCTGCCGCGCCTGCACCGGGCGATCCGCGCGACCGAGCCGGGCGCGCGGATGGAAGTGGCGGGCGGCTATGTCGAGGTGCTGAGACAGGCGGCGTCCAAAAGCGCCTGACGGGGGTCGCCTGACCCGCGCGGCGCTGTTGTCGCGGCTACGCCATGCCGCATTCCGTCGACGGACCCGAAGCCCCACCTCTGCAGCATGCGAAGCCCGACCTCTCCCGGCCTGTCCGTGCCGACCGGCCGCCTGTCGCGGCTGGCGCGGTTCGGCGGCCTGGCGACCGGCATCGCGGGCAATGTGCTGGTCGAGGGCGCAGCACAGATGGCGCGCGGCGGCCGACCCAGCGTCAGCGACCTGCTGCTGACCCCCGCCAACGCCATCCGAGTGACAGAGCAACTGGCCCAGCTGCGCGGCGCGGCCATGAAGGTCGGCCAGCTGATGTCGATGGACGCCGGCGAACTGCTGCCTCCCGAGCTGTCGGACATCCTGGCGCGGCTGCGTTCCGACGCCCGCCCCATGCCCCCGGTCCAGCTGACGGCGGCCCTGAACCGCCGCTGGGGCCGCGACTGGCCGGATCGGTTCGAACGCTTCGACATGGACCCGGTCGCCGCCGCCTCCATCGGCCAGGTCCACCGCGCCCTGACCCGCGAGGGCCGCGACCTGGCCATCAAGGTCCAGTACCCGGGCGTCCGGCGCAGCATCGACAGTGACGTTGACAACGTCGCCACCTTGATGCGCGTCTCCGGCATCCTGCCGCGCGAGATCGACCTGGCCCCCTTGCTGGTCGAGGCCAAGCGCCAGCTGCACGAGGAGGCCGACTATGGCCGAGAGGCCCAGCATCTGGCCCGTTTCGGCGACCTGCTGGCGGGCGATCCTGACCACGTCGTGCCCGGGCTGTACGCCGAGCTGACCCGCCCCGACGTCCTGGCCATGGACTATGTTGAGGGCGACCCGGTCGAGGCGATGACGACCGCATCCCAGGCCGACCGCGACCGGATCGCGACCCTGATGATCCGCCTGTTGCTGCGCGAACTGTTCGAGTTCGGCCTGATGCAGACCGACCCCAACTTCGCCAACTATCGCGTCGACGCCGCCGGGCGGCTGGTGCTGCTGGACTTCGGGGCCACCCGGACAATCCCGCCGGAGCTGGCCGAGGGCTATCGCGCCCTGATGCGGGCGGCGCTGGCCGATGACCGCCCGGCGGCGATCGCGGCGGCGCGGGCCATCGGCTTCTTCGACGACCGGGCCATGGCGCGCGACTCCGAGCTGGAGGCCATGTTCGACCTGGCCCTGGCGCCGTTCCGGGGCGAGGGCCCCTTCGACTTCGGCGACACCACGGTGACCGCCAAGCTACGGGACCGGGGCATGGTCTTTGCTCAGGACCGCAGCGTCTGGCACGTGCCCCCGATCGACACCCTTTTCGTCCAGAGAAAGCTCGGCGGCGTCTACCTTCTGGCCAGCCGGCTCAAGGCGCGGGTCGAGGTCCGGACCCTGCTGGAACCCTGGCTCTAGGGTCGAGAGCACTCGGCCCGCCGCGCCACACGCCCGTATCTGACGTATCGAGGGGTTAGAGTGCGGCTCGTCTCGAACCAGCCAGCGACCAGTGAAAAGTACACATTGTGCACGATGTACACTCAGAATTGAGGGTGCACTTCGCCGGACCCGCCCTGACGACCCCGGAGCCAGACAGCCGCCGTGCCCATCGCCGATCCGACCGCCTTCATCCGCGCCAACACCCGGCCCCAGACCGTGCCCCACGCGCCGGAGATCACCCTGTGGCTGGCCGACGAGGTCACGCCCATCTGGCGGCTGACGGAAGACGAACTGGGCGAACTGGGATTGCCACCGCCGTTCTGGGCCTTCGCCTGGGCGGGCGGACAGGCCCTGGCGCGCTGGCTTCTGGACCATCCGGCCGAGGTGGCCGGCAAGCGCGTGCTGGACTTCGCCGCGGGGTCGGGCCTCGTCGGCATGGCCGTTATGAAGGCGGGCGCGGCCGAGGTGCTGTGCGCCGACATCGACCCCTTCTGCGCTGCCGCCGTGGCCCTGAACGCCGAGGCGAACGGGGTCCAGATCGCCTTCACCGACGCCGACCTGCTGGACGGCCCGCCGCCAGAGGTCGATGTCATCTGCGCCGGTGACGTCTGCTACGAACAGCCCATGGCCGGACGGGTTCTGGATTGGCTGGCCCGCGCCCGGGCGAACGGGACCCGCGTCCTGATCGGCGATCCGCATCGGACCTATTTCCCCCGCAGAGGCCTGACCTTCCTCGCCGAATACCGGGTGCCGACCACCCGCGAGCTGGAGGACTTCGAGATCAAGCGCACCTCCGTTTGGGCTCTCCCATGAGCGGGGCTCGCGCAGGCGTGAGACCGGCGACGCTTGGCCGGGAGCGGCACCGGGGCCATGTTCTTTCCATGCGCGCCGCCCTGATCCTGATCGTTCTCGCCACCGCCGGTTCGGCCACCGCCCAGACCTGGATGGGCCCGGGCGTGTCCCAGGGCGAACTGCAACGCTACCGTATCGAACAGCAGCGCCTGCGCTCGGCCGAACAGGCCGCCTTCGCCCGTGAGCAGGCGTTGAACAGCCGCCTGACCCGGCTGGAGGTCGAAGCAGCCCGCCAGCCAGAGCCCTACATCCCCTACGTCCAGCCCCTGCCCCGGACATCCGGCACGCCCTCGGTCGCCGGGGCCACCCAGCGGCGCGAGGCGGTATCGAGCGGCGTGGGCCAGATCGACGACTGGCTGGATCGCGATCCCCGCTAGGCATCCCTTTCCCCGGACCCGCGTTCCGGCATAGCTTGGGATCAGAGGGCGAGGGAGAACGGCATGCGCTGGCAGGGTGGACGCAGAGGCGGCGGGGTCGAGGACCGGCGCGGCATGGGCGGTGGAGCCGTCGCGGGTGGGGGCATCGGCGTCGCGGTCCTGGCCATCATCGGCTACGTCTTCTTCGGCATCGACCCCACCACCACGACCAAGGTCGCCAGCCAGTTCGGGACCGCCGGAGGCGGGGTCGCTCAGGAAGGCCGTGAGGGCACGCCCGAGGATCAGGCGGGCCTGTTCATCGACGTGGTGGGCAGGAACATCAACGATGTCTGGGCCCAGAAGCTGGACGGCTACCAGCCGCCCGCCAACATCGTCCTGTACGAACAGGGCACCAACACCGGCTGCGGCTATGGCCAGGCCGCCTTCGGGCCCTTCTATTGCCCGGCCGATCGCCAGGTCTATCTGGACCTCAGCTTCTGGCAGGAGATGGAGACCCGGCTTGGGGCCTCGAGCGCCGACTTCGCCCGCGCCTACGTCCTGGCCCACGAGGTCGGCCACCACATCCAGACCCTGACCGGAGCCTCCGAACAGGTCCGGGCGGCCCAGCAGCGCGCCTCGTCCGAGGCCGAGGGCAACCGCTATTCCGTGGCCCTGGAGCTCCAGGCTGACTGCTACGCCGGCGTCTGGGCCGCGAATGCCGCGACCGTCTCGGGCGGAGAGGTGGCGCTGGAGCCCGGCGATCTGGAAGAAGGCCTGCGCACGGCCTCGGCGATCGGCGACGACGCCCTGCAGCGCAACTCGGGGCGTGGCGTAAACCCCGAGAGCTTCACCCACGGCTCCTCGGCCCAGCGCATGGAATGGCTGCAGCGCGGCTACCAGTCCGGAGACCCCGCGGCCTGCGATACCTTCGCCGCGCTCTGAGCTTGTTGCACCGCAAGAGAAGCGTCACAGTCGCCGCGTGACCTTGCCTGCGACCGCCGCCGATGCCCTGAAGTCCGCCCGTCGCCTCGTGGTGAAGGTCGGCTCGTCCCTGATCGTGGAGGCGGACAGTCGGGGGGCCGCCCTGTCGTGGATGGCGTCCCTGGCCGAAGATATCGCCGGCCTGCGCTCCGGCGGCCGTCAGGTCATCCTGGTGTCGTCCGGCGCCATCGCCTTGGGCCGCGGGCGGCTGGGTCTGGAGAAGAACGCCCGCCTCGACGAGAAACAGGCCGCCGCCGCCGTAGGCCAGTCGCTGCTGATGCAGGCCTGGGACCAGGCCCTGTCGCCGCTCGGCATCACGCCCGCTCAGGTCCTGCTGACCCGCGACGACACCGAGCGTCGCCGCCGCTGGCTGAACGCCCGCGCGACGGTCGAGGCCCTCCTGACCCTCGGGGCCGTGCCCGTCGTCAACGAGAACGACACGGTCGCGACCGAGGAAATCCGCTATGGCGACAACGACCGGCTGGCGGCGCGGACGGCCCAACTGGCGCGGGCGGACCTCCTGATCCTCCTGTCGGACGTCGACGGTCTCTATACGGACGATCCTCGCTGCGATCCCAATGCTAAGCATCTGCCGCGCATCGAAAGCCTGACGCCCGAGATCCTCGCCATGGCGGGCGGGGCGAACGCCGAGGCCGATGTCGGGACCGGCGGCATGGCGACCAAGCTGGAGGCGGCGCGCATCGCCCGCTCGGCCGGGTGCGCCACCCTGATCGTGTCGGGCCTGGTCCACCGACCGCTGGCGGCGGTGTCGGCCGGCGCGAAGGCGACCCTGATCACTGCGCCGGCGACGCCGATGGCCGCCTACAAGGCGTGGATCGCCGGCAGTCTCGAACCGGCGGGATCGCTGACGATCGATGGCGGCGCGGCGGAGGCCCTGGGGTCAGGACGCAGCCTGCTGGCCTCGGGCGTCCGGGGCGTAGAGGGTCGGTTCGACCGGGGCGACTGCGTGCGGGTGACCGGCGAGGCGGGCCAGGCGCTGGGCGTCGGTCTGGCCGCCTATGCCGCCGAGGAGATGGAGCGCATCCGGGGTCGCCACTCGGGTGAGATCGAGGCCATCGTGGGCTACAAGGGGCCCGGGGTGGCCATCCACCGCGACGACCTGGTGCTGAACCCATGACGCTGCCCACACCACTGGATGCGACGATGCAGGAGATGGGCCGCAGGGCTCGCGGGGGCGCCGAGGCCCTGCGCACGGCCACGGCCGCGACCCGGTCGGCGGCCCTGTCGGCCATGGCGGAGGCGCTGCGCGACCGGACGGAGGCGATCCTCGAGGCCAACGCCGCCGACGTGGAGCGAGCTCGCGCCAAGGGGGTGACCGAGGCCCTGATCGACCGTCTGGCCCTGACGCCCGCGCGCGTCGCGGCCATGGCCGGCGCGGTCGACGAGGTCGCGGCCTTTCCCGATCCCCTCGGCCAGTCGACCGCCCACTGGACCCGCCCCAATGGCCTGGCCTTCAGCCGGGTACGGACGCCCCTGGGCGTCCTGGCCATCATCTATGAAAGCCGGCCCAATGTGACGGCCGATGCGGCGGCCCTGTGCATCCGCTCGGGCAATGCGGCGATCCTCAGATCGGGCTCGGACTGCCTTGACAGCGCCCTCTCGATCCACGGCGCGGTGGTCGAGGGGCTCACGGCGGCGGGCCTGCCGGGCGAGGCGGTGCAGCTGGTCCAGACGCCCGACCGTGCGGCGGTCGGGGCCCTGCTGACGGGTCTGGGCGGCGCCATCGACCTCTTGATCCCGCGCGGTGGGCGCAGCCTGGTGGAGCGGGTCCAGGCCGAGGCGCGGGTGCCGGTGCTGGGTCATCTGGAGGGTGTCAACCACACCTATCTGCACGCCTCCGCCGATGTCGGCATGGCCGTCGAGCTGGCCGTCAACGCCAAGATGCGGCGCGTCTCGGTCTGCGGGGCGACCGAGACCCTGCTGGTCGACCGCGAAGCCGCCGAACGCCTGCTGCCGCCTGTGGCCGAGGCCCTGAGGGCGGCGGGGTGCGAGCTGCGCGGCGATGCGGCGGCCCGGGCCCTCGTCCCCGGCATGGGGGTGGCCGAGGAGGCGGACTGGTCGACGGAGTATCTGGCCCCTGTCCTGTCCGTGGCCGTGGTCGACGGGCTGGACGCGGCGGTGGCCCATATCGACCGCTATGGCTCGGGCCACACCGAGGCGATCGTGGCCCAGGACGCCTATGCCGCCGCCGCCTTCCAGGCCGTGGTGGACGCCTCCATCGTGCTGTGGAACGCCTCGACTCAGTTCGCCGACGGGGGCGAGTTCGGCTTCGGTGGCGAGATCGGCATCTCGACCTCCCGGCTGCATGCGCGCGGCCCGGTGGGGGCCGAGCAGCTGACCAGCTATAAATACGTCGTCACCGGGACGGGCCAGATCCGGCCCTAGAGGTTCAGCAGAGCCGGGTCGCCGCCCTGGGCGGAGATGTTGTTGGAGATGGCCTTTTCCGACGCATAGCGGATCAGGCTGTATGGCCCGCCCGCCTTGGGGCCGGTGCCCGACAGGCCCTCTCCGCCGAAGGGCTGGACGCCGACCACCGCCCCGATGATCGAGCGGTTGATATAGACGTTGCCGGCCGGGACCAGGCGCGTCACCTGCTCGGCGAAGGCCTCGATGCGGGAGTGGACGCCTAGCGTCAGGCCGTAGCCGCGCGCGGCCAGCTTCGACGCCGTCTCTTTCAGCTTGGAGGGCTCATAGCGGCAGACGTGGAGGATGGGGCCGAAGACCTCGCGCTCCAGATAGTCGGGCGTCGGCACCTCGGCGATTGTGGGGGCGAAGAGGTGGCCCCTGTCCGCGCCGGCGGGCAGCTGGGCGCGGGAAATGATCTTCGCGTCAGCTTCCAGCCGCTTGAGGTGGGCCTCGAGCGCGGCCTTGGCGTCGGCGTCGATGACGGGGCCGATGTCGGTGGAGGGATCGGACGGATCGCCGACCACCTGGGCCGCCAGAGCGCCCTTCAGCCCCTCGATCAGGCCATCGGCGGCGTCGTGCGGGACATAGAGCAGGCGCAGCGCCGAGCACCGCTGACCGGACGATCCGAAGGCGGACAATATGACGTCGTCGATCACCTGTTCCTTCAGCGCCGTCGTATCAACGAACATGCCGTTCAGCCCGCCCGTCTCGGCGATGAAGGGGATGATCGGGCCGGGGCGGTTGGCGAGTGCCCGATTGATGGCGGTCGCCGTATCGGTGCCGCCCGTGAAGGCCACGCCGTCGATGCCGGAATGGGCGACCAGTCTCGCGCCCACCGTTTCGCCGCGACCGGGGACCAGCGCCAGCAGGTCGGGATCGAGCCCGGCCTTGATGTAGAGGCGCACGGCCTCGGCCGCGATCAGGGGCGTCTGTTCGGCGGGCTTGGCCAGGACCGCATTGCCGGCGGCGAGGGCGGCGGCGATCTGGCCCGTGAAGATGGCGAGCGGGAAGTTCCACGGGCTGATGCAGGCGAAGACGCCCCGGCCGTGCAGGACCAGTTGGTTGATCTCTCCGACCGGGCCCTTCAGCGTTTGCGGTCCGCCGAAGTCGCGCTCGGCCAGCATGGCATAGTAGCGGCAGAAGTCGGCGGCCTCGCGCACCTCTGCGACGCCGTCGTTCAGCGTCTTGCCGGCCTCCCGGCTGAGCAGGGCGACGAGGCGATCCAGGTCGGCCTCCAGCGCATCGGCCATGACGCGCAGGACGGGCGCGCGGCCCGCGCCGCCCTTGCGATCCCACGCCACCTGGGCGCGGGCGGCGGCGTCTACGGCGGCGTCCAGATCGGCCTCGGTCGCTTCCGAGACGTGGCCGAGGACGTGGGTCGTGTCGAAGGGATTGGTCACAGCCTGAGGGTTCGTCCCAGCGCGCAGCTTGCCGCCGATAAGGGGGCCGGAGGTCAGCTTCTCGGCGTCGACTTTGGCCAAGGCCGCCGCATGGCGCTCGCGGTCGGCGCGTTGGGAATAGTCGCGGCCGAGCGAGTTCTGGCGATCCATGTACATGTCCTTGGGCGTCGGGATCTTGGCGTGGCGGTCGGGGTGGGACTCGACGCTGGCGATGGGGTCGGATGCTACGGCACCGGCGGGCACCCGCTCGTCCAGGAGGGCGTGGACGAAGGAGGAGTTGGCACCGTTCTCCAGCAGGCGACGGACCAGATAGGGCAGCAGGTCCTCATGCCCGCCGACGGGGGCGTAGGCGCGCACCGTCACCTGGCCAAAGGTCTCCTTGGCGGCGTCGTAGAGGGCCTCGCCCATGCCGTGCAGGCGCTGGAACTCGATCTTGACGCCCTTGTCGCGGGCCATGCGGTGGACGGCGGCCAGCGAATGGGCGTTGTGGGTGGCGAACTGGCTGTAGAGGTGGGGTGCCGCCTCGATCATGGCGCGGGCGCAGACGAGGTAGTTCAGGTCCGTGGCCGCCTTGGTCGTGAAGACGGGGTAGTCGGTGCGGCCGAAGACCTGGGCGCGCTTGATCTCGGTGTCCCAATAGGCACCCTTCACCAGACGCACCATCAGGCGGCGGCCGGAGGCGCGGGCCAGGTCGGCGACGCGGGCGATGACCTCGGGCCCGCGCTTCTGATAGGCCTGGACGGCGAGGCCGAGGCCCTTCCAGTCGCCGAGCGATGGCTCGTGCGCCAGCCGGTCCAGCAGCTTCAATGACAGGGCCAGCCGGTCGGCCTCCTCCGCGTCCATGGTGAAGTTGATGTCAGCGTCCGCCGCGATCCGGGCCAGGCGCAGGACGCGAGGATAGAGCTCTTCCCACACCCGGGCCTCGTGGGTGGCCTCATAGCGCGGCGACAGGGCCGACAGCTTGACCGAGACGCCATGGCCGGCCTCGGGCCCCTGGCCGCCGGCCGTCTTGCCGACCGCGGTGATGGCGTCGGCGTAGATCTTTTCGTACCGCTCGGCGTCCGCGGCAGTGCGGGCGCCTTCGCCCAGCATGTCGAAGCTGCACAGCCAGCCCTGGCGGTTGGCCCGCTTCAGCGCCGCCTCGATGGTGCGCCCCACCACGAACTGCTCGCCCATGATGCGGACGGCGGCGGCCACGGCCTGGCGGATCACCGGCTCGCCCAGCCGTCCGGCGATACGGGTCAGAAAGCCGGGCAGGTCGGTGCGGGCCTGGTCGTCGGCCTCGACCAGTTTGCCGGTCAGCATCAGGCCCCAGGTCGAGGCGTTGACGAACAGGCTGTCGGACTGGCCCAAGTGGCTGGTCCAATCGGCGGAGCCGATCTTCTCGGCGATCAGGCGATCGCGGGTGTCCTCGTCGGGGGTGCGCAGCAGGGCCTCGGCCAGGCACATCAGGGCCAGGCCCTCGCGGGTGCCCAGCGAGAACTCCTGCAGGAAGCTCTCGACCACGCCCTGTTTCTTCTGGCTGGCGCGGGCGTGCTCGACCAGGGCCACGGCCTCGGCGACGACGGCGGGCCGGGCGGCGGGATCGAGCGGGGAGGCGGCCAGCAGGGCCCGGACGATGGTCGGCTCGTCCGTGAACTTGCCGTGGTCCAGCGCGTCCCAGTCCTGGGTGAGGGCGGGCTGGACAAGCGGCGGCTGGACGTGGGCGTTCATGGGCGGACCTTTAGGCCTGCCAGCAGCAGCGCGAAAGATGGTGCGAACCGTCTGAATAGTCTGAAATCCGAATGGGCCGACCGGTGGTGGGGGTGTCTAAGGGGCACTGTAAGGGCGGGTTGCGTCAGGATCGGTCGTACGGTGACGCGACACGCTCAGGTTCATCACAATGGGCACGAAGGGATCACCAAGGACACGAAGATGCCGAGCGCGTTCTCTGGGACGTCGATCGCTCAACTGGCCCCTGGGAGCGACCGAAGGACGGCGGCTTCGCCGCGACAGGAAGCGAAGGACTCGTCAACGGCACAGATCGTTGGCTCGAAGCGGGGCACGGTCTCTTGGTGGCCCTGGTGATCCCTTGGTGGTCTTGGTGATGAACCGATGCGGCCGCATCGCCCGCCGGCGAAGTCCCCATCTTGCCCCGCGGCCCGTCTTGATGGCCAATGCGGCACCTGTTTTCGGAGAGCCGCCATGATCGATCGTCGCCGCCTGATGTTCACCGCCGCCGCCGGGGCCGGCCTGATGGCTGCGGGCCAGACGCTGGCCGCCCCCCAGGCCGCAGGCGGAGCGGGGGCCGCCCTCAGGGCCGTGATGGACAAGGTCGTTCAGGAGACCCTGATGACGTCGCCCGAGACCCTGACCCAGCTGGGCTTCGACAAGGGGCCGAACGCGGCGATGAAGGCCCGGCTGGACGACCGGTCCCAGGCCAAGGTGCTGGTCGATCGCGAGACCTTCCGGGGCCATATCGCCGAGCTGAAGGCCGTCGATCGCGCCGGCCTGAGCGCGGACGAGGCCGTCTGGTACGACTCGCTGGAATACTTCGGCGACACGGCGATCACGGGCTACCAATTCCCGTACGGCGGCGGAGGGTTCGGACCGTCGCCCTACACCGTCAGCCAGCTGACAGGCTCCTATCAGCAGATCCCCGACTTCCTGGACAGCGTCCACTCCATCGATACGGCCGAGGACGCCGAGGCCTATCTGAGCCGCGTTTCGGCCTTTGCCACGGCGCTGGATCAGGAAAGCGAGCGGATGCAGCTGGATTTCGAGGCCGGGGCGGTGCCGCCGGACTTCGTCATCGCCAAGACGCTGGCCCAGATGGAAAGCCTGATGGGCGGTGGGGCCTCGGCAACAACGCTCGTTCAGTCGGTCGCGCGGCGCACCGGTGAGAAGTCGATCCCCGGCGAGTGGGGCAGCCGGGCCGAGGCCATCGTCAACGAGGCCGTCTTCCCCGCGCTGAACCGGCAGGCCGAGGCCCTGCGGGCGCGTCAGGCCGGCGCCACGCACGATGCGGGCGTCTGGCGGTTGCCGAACGGCGAGGCCTTCTATCGCTATGGCATCCAGAGCTACACCACGACCAATCTGTCGGGTGACGAGATCCACGAGATCGGGCTGGAGCAGCTGGCCGAACTGTCGGCCCGGGCCGACGTCCTGCTGAAGGCGCAGGGCCTGACGCAGGGGTCGGTGGGCGCGCGCATCGCGGCCCTGGGCGACGATCCGCAGTACCTCTACCCGAACACGGACGAGGCCAAGGAACAGCTGCTGGTCGATCTCAATGCGCAGATGGCGGAGATGGCACGGCGGCTGCCCCAGTATTTCGGGCGGATCCCCCAGTCGGGGGTCGAGATCCGGCGGGTGCCCGTGGCGATCGAGGCGGGCGCGCCCGGGGGCTACTACAACGCGCCGTCGCTGGATGGCTCGCGACCGGGCGCCTACTACATCAATCTGCGCGACACCGCCGAGTGGCCGAAGTTCCAGCTGCCGACCCTGACCTATCATGAGGCGGCGCCCGGCCATCACCACCAGATCGCCCTGTCCCAGGAGCGGACCGACGTCCCCTTGCTGATGAAGGTGCTGGGCTTCTCGGCCTTCTCCGAAGGCTGGGCGCTGTACGCCGAACAACTGGCCGACGAGATGGGCGTCTACGAAAACGATCCCGTGGGTCAGATCGGCTATCTGCAGTCGCTGATGTTCCGGGCCACGCGTCTGGTGGTCGATTCAGGCATGCACGCCAAGCGCTGGAGCCGCGAGGAAGCGATCCGCTTCATGGTCGACGCCCTCGGCGACGCCGAGAGCGCGGTCACGACCGAGATCGAACGCTACTGCGTCTGGCCGGGCCAGGCCTGCTCCTACAAGCTGGGCCACACCAAGTGGGTGGAGTTGCGGGCCAATGCCCAGGCGGCGCTGGGCGACCGGTTCGACATCCGCGCCTTCCACGACGCGGGCATGAACACCGGGGGCGTCCCGCTGACGGTGCTGGAGCGGGTGATGACGGAGTGGACGGCGGCTCAGGCCGGCTGACCGCTCAGGACCAGGTCCATCAGACCGGGAAAGCGGGCGTCCAGATCGGCCGTCCGCACCCGGTTGATCACCGTCTTGCCGCGACGCTCGGAGGCGATCAGGCCCGCTTCGCGCAGGATGCGGGTGTTGTGGCTGAGGGTCGAGCGCGGGAGGACGGCGCAGACCTCGCCACAGGCGATGCCGTCCGATGCGGCGATGGTGCGGAACATGTTCAGGCGCGCCGTATCGCCCAGCGCATGAAGCACACGCTCCAGACTGAGGCTCTCGACGGGCGGGTGGGACATCGGCGGCATGCAAAGCATGTGGGCGCGTTCGCCGCTCAATTCAATGATCCAACATTCTTGAATTGTTGAAACGAGCGCCCATCTGTCGTCGCGCCGGGCTGTTCCGGCGTCACGGAGTGTCAGGCCATGGGCCAGATTTCAGGAAAGACCGCGCTGGTCACCGGCGCATCACGCGGCATCGGTCGCGCCATCGCCGAGCGGCTGGCCAGGGATGGCGCGACGGTCGCGGTCCACTATGGACAGAGCGACGCTGCGGCGCGCGAGGTGGCCGCGGCGATCACGTCGGCGGGCGGAACCGCCTTCGCGGTCCAGGGCGATGTGCGTACCCTCTACGGGGTGAAGGCCCTGTTCACGGCCGTGGACGATGAGCTGTCTAGCCGGGGCCTGTCGGGGATCGACATTCTGGTGAACAACGCCGGCGTGGCCTCCTACGAGGGCTTCGCCGAGACGACCGAGGCGACCTTCGACGACCTGTTCGACACCAATGTGAAGGGGCTGTTCTTCGTCGGGCAGCAGGCCCTGCCGCGGCTGAAGGACGACGGGCGGATCATCAACATCTCGTCGGTGGTGGCGCGGACCTATTTCGCGGGCATTCCGGCCTATTCGGCCACGAAGGGCGCGGTGAACACCCTGACCAAGCACTGGGCCGCCGAACTGGGCGCGCGGGGCATCACGGTCAACGCGGTCGCTCCGGGCGCCATCGAGACCGACATGAGCGCCTGGCTGAAGAGCGAAGAGGGGGCCCAGAACGCCTTCGCCATCCAGGCCCTGAAGCGCGTCGGTCAGCCGAACGACATCGCCTCGGTCGTGGCCTTCCTCGCTGGTCCCGACGGGGCCTGGGTCTCGGGCGAGATCATCGAGGCGGCCGGCGGCTCCAAGCTCTAGAGCGCCAAGCCTTAGAGAGTCAGGCCGTCCGCGCGCCTCAGGGCGTTGTGGATGTCGGTGGCGGCGACGGCGGCCTCGGCCGTCGCCACAGCGATCTGGTTCAGGCCGCGCACCACGTCCCCGGCGGCCCACAGGCCGGGGACGCTGGTCCGCTGGTGCAGGTCGACCTCCAGCCGGCCGTCCTGGGCGAGCCGGGCGTTCAAGACCTTGGCCAGCTCGGCGTTGGGCGAGGTGCCGAGCGCGGAATAAACGAGGTCGAAGGCGCGGTCTTCGCCGTTCCAGCAGAAGGCCGTGACGCGGTCGTTCTCGATGCGGACCGTCTCGATGGGCGTCTCGACCACGTCGATGCCGAGCTCGGCCAGCGCCGCGCGCTCGGTCAGGGCTCCGGGCGGGCCGACGTGGATCAGGGTCAGACGGTCGGTGTAGGTCCGCAGGAAGGCTGCCTCGCGCGCGCCCATGTCGGAATGGCCGATGACGGCGACGGCCTTGTCGGTGGCCTCATAGCCGTCGCAGATGGGACAGATGCGGACGAGGGCGCGTTCGACCGCCCGCTCGACGCCGGGCAGGTCGGGGTGGTGGTCGACGACGCCGGTCGCCAGCAGCACGGCCCGGGCCTGGACTTCTCGATCGCCTAGCCGCGCCCGCACCAGCCCTTCGGCCGATGACAGGGCCTCGACGCGGCCCGGCTCGATCATCGTGCCATACTCCAGGGCCTGTTCGCGCATCCGGTCCAGGATAGCGTCGCCGGTGATGCCGGCGGGAAAGCCCGGCATGTTGTGGCTGAGCGGAATCCAGCTGGCGCGCGGCGATCCGCCGTCGGCGACCATCACCGAGCGGTGGAACCGCGCCAGATAGGTCGCCGCCGTGAGGCCCGCGGGGCCCGCGCCGACGACCAGGACATCGACCGTTGTCACGCCTTCTTCAGCTCCGACGGCCTGTGCGCGGCGCGCGCCCCGGTCTTGCCGCTCTCGACCAGATACTCCGGATTGTCCGGGGACGCAGCGACCTTGTGACCCTTGATCTTCGTCGGGCTGGTCAGCTTTTTGACAACCTTGCCGGTCGTGGTGCCCTGGCTGTGGTCCCATTTGACCGTGTCGCCGGCCTTGAAGGTCTTTTCGGTCATCCGCCCGTCTCCTGCGTTTTCGCCTCCGCATCAGCGAGCACGCGTCGCATCAGTTCCGGATCGATCAGGACCGGCATCTCGCAGAAGCGCAGGATCCAGCGTCGGACCAGCGCTTCGGTATCATCAGTCATAGGCTCAGTCTCTTGGGCAATCGGCCCTTCCGGGGCGATGAACCCGCAGCGCGGGCCCGGGTTCAGCTTGGCCGCAGGCGGCTTTTTTCAGGCACGGTTAACGGCGGCCCCGCGACCCTTTGCCTCTCGCCCCACCGCTCGCTATACCGCCGCCACCCCCCGCGAAACGCTGAACAGGACGAGTGCCGCATGGCCAAGATCAAGGTCGCCAATCCCATCGTGGACATCGACGGCGACGAGATGACCCGGATCATCTGGCAATGGATCAAGGACAAGCTGGTCTTTCCGTTCCTGGACGTCGACCTCGACTACTACGACCTGTCGATGGAGAACCGCGATGCCACCGACGACCAGGTGACGATCGACGCGGCCAAGGCGATCCAGAAGCACGGCGTGGGCGTGAAGTGCGCCACCATCACGCCGGATGAGGCCCGCGTGGCCGAGTTCGGCCTGAAGAAGATGTGGAAGTCGCCGAACGGCACCATCCGCAACATCCTAGGCGGCGTCGTCTTCCGGGAGCCCATCATCTGCAAGAACGTGCCGCGCCTCGTGCCCGGCTGGACCCAGCCGATCGTCGTCGGCCGCCATGCCTTCGGCGACCAGTACAAGGCCACCGACTTCCTGATGCCCGGCCCCGGCACCCTGACGATGAAGTTCGTCGGCGATGACGGACAGGTGCTGGAGTACGAGGTGTTCAAGGCACCCTCGGCCGGGGTCGCCATGGGCATGTACAACCTGGACGATTCGATCACCGACTTCGCCCACGCCAGCTTCGCCTTCGGCCTGCAGCGCGGCTACCCGGTCTATCTGTCGACCAAGAACACGATCCTGAAAGCCTATGACGGGCGCTTCAAGGACATCTTCCAGGCCGTGTTCGACGAGCACTACGCCACTCAGTTCAAGGCCGCCGGCCTGACCTATGAGCACCGTCTGATCGACGACATGGTGGCCGCCGCCATCAAGTGGTCGGGCGGCTTCGTCTGGGCCTGCAAGAATTACGATGGCGACGTGCAGTCCGACGTGGTGGCGCAGGGCTTCGGCTCTCTCGGCCTGATGACGTCGGTGCTTCTGACGCCCGACGGCCGGGTGCTGGAATCCGAGGCGGCGCACGGCACGGTGACCCGTCACTTCCGCCAACACCAGAAGGGCGAGGCGACCTCCACCAACTCCATCGCGTCCATCTACGCCTGGACGCGGGGCTTCGCGCACCGGGCCAAGCTGGACGACAACGCCGAACTGGCCACCTTCGCCGCCACGCTGGAGCGGGTCGTGGTCGAGACGGTGGAGGCCGGTCACATGACCAAGGACCTGGCGCTTCTGGTCGGCGACCAGCAGGGCTGGCTGACCACAGAGGGCTTCCTGGACAAGGTCGCCGAGAACCTGAAGGCCGCGTTGCCCGAACTGGCGTAAGCGAACGCCGATCCAAACTTTCGAGCCCCGTCGGAGCCTCTCCGGCGGGGTTTCGTTTGAGCAAAGCCTCCGGCCGTGCATTGATGCGCACCACACCGGAGGAGGGGAGACCACCGCGTGAAACGGATCATCGGCAATCTGCTGCTGCTCGCCCTCGTGGTGGCGGTCGTCAGCTTCTTCATGGCCCCGGCCGTGGCGTTCTTCGGCATCCGCTCGGCGGCGCAGTCCGACGATGTGACGGCGCTTCAGCGGCTGATCGACTATGGAGCGGTCCGTGCCTCGCTGCGGCCGCAACTGTCGGGCCGGGCCGAGGCCCTGACGCCGGCGCCCTCCTTCATGGAAGACCCGATCGGCGCGGTTCGCCGTCAGTTCGAGGACGCCGCCGCCCCCGCAGGACCCGATCCGGACGCCTTCCTGACCCCCGATGCGCTGGACGGCCTGCTGCGGGGCGAGGGCCGATACGCGGCCGTGACCTCGACCGCGACAATGCCGGAGGACACCCGGGCCGCGCCCTGGCCCAGCCCTACCTATTGGGGCATCAACGTCACACGGTTCAGCGTGAACGACGAGGGCGGATCGCGCACGATCTTCACCTTCGAGCGGCGCGGCCCGTTCGAATGGAAGCTGGCCCACATTGGACTGCCGGACGGGGCGATGCCCGCACAGCCGGCCCCGGCCCCGGCCGCGCGGACGGCGACCAAGCGATGAAGACCTGGGTCAAGGGACTGCTGGCGCTCGCGGTTGTCGCGGTGGTCGGCGCCTATCTGGCCATGCCGATCCTGACCGTGCGGGCGCTTGTCCAGGCGGCCGAGACGGGGGACGAGGCGGCGCTGGAACGGCTGGTCGACTTCCCGGCCTTTCGCGAGAGCCTGAAGGAACAGCTGACCGCGCGCCTGATGGCCGAGATGCGCGAGGATCCGCGCGCCGACGACGACGTGCTGGGCGGACTGGGCATGCTGTTCGGGCCGATGCTGGTCGACGGGGCGGTCGACGCCCTGGTCAATCCGTCCGCCATCGCGGCCATGGTCCAGACCGCCGAGGCCCCCGAGCCGGCCGACGCCGTCGTGCCCCCCGAGCCCCGGGCGGAGGACGACGAGATCCGCAAGTCCTACGCCTATCGCGACCTGAACACCTTCGTGCTGGGCCTGACCGATCCGGACCGGCCGGACGAGCCGCTGAAACTGCTGCTGAAGCGCGACGGTCTGTTCGGCTGGAAACTGGCGGGGGTGGAGTTGCCGGAGGCCTAGTCTCCTCCCCGTCGCCCGCTTGGGCGATGGGGAGGGGGACCGCGAAGCGGTGGAGGGGCGCTTGACGCGCAGGCAATGCCGCCAGGTTGAAGAACCCCTCCGTCACTTCGCTGCGCTCCGTGCCACCTCCCCATTCGCCAAGCGGCGAACAGGGAGGAGACCCGTTACCGCTGCCCCGCCACCCACTGATCCATCCGCTGGTCCAGCAGGTCCAGCGGCAAGGGGCCATCGACCAGCAGGGCGTCGTGGAAGTCACGCACGTTGAAGCGGTCGCCCAAAGCCTGTTCTGCCCGGGTGCGGATGGCCCGCAGCCGGATCTCGCCGATCTTGTAGGCCAGGGCCTGGCCCGGCCAGCCGATGTAGCGCTGAAGCTCCGTCTCAATGTTGTGCGGCGCGAGCGCCGAGTTCTCGGCGAAGCAGCGTCGCGCCTCGTCGATCGTCCAGCCCATCCAGTGCATGCCGGTGTCCGCCACCAGCCGGCAGGCGCGCCACATCTCGTAGGACAGGCGGCCGAACCGCTCCTCGGGCGTGCGGTAGAAGCCCATCTCCTCGCCCAGGTATTCGGCGTAAAGGCCCCAGCCCTCGGAGAAGGCGGTGACGTCGACGTTGCGGCGGAAATAGGGGCCCTCGGCCGCCTCCTGCTGCAGGGCGATCTGCAGGTGGTGGCCCGGCACCGCCTCGTGCAGGGTCAGGGCGGGCAGTTCGTAGAGCGGCCTCTGGTCCAGCCGACCGGTGTTGACGATGTAGCCGCCCGGCACCCCGTCGGCGAGCGAGCCGCCGTTGTAGCGGCCGGTGGTGTAGGTCGCCTCGATGTCCAGCGGCACGGGCCGGACGTCATAGGTCAGGCGCGGCAGGGTGCGGAACAGGGCGGGCAGGCCGCCGTCCGCCCGCTTGGACATCTCCGACGCCTTCTCCAGAAGGTCCTCGCGCGAGGTGGCATAGAAGCGGGGATCTGTCCGCAGGTGGGCGAGGAAGCCCGCGAAGTCGCCGGTCCAGCCGGCGGCGCGCATCTCGGCCTCCATGCGGGCGCGGATGCGGGCGACCTCGTCCCGACCGATCTGGTGGATCTGGTCCGGGGTCAGGTCGGTGGTGGTGTAGCGGCGCGCCTCGAAGGCGTAGAAGTCGCGCCCGCCGGGCCGCGAGCCGATGCCGACCTCGGGCCTGGCGGCGGGCAGGTATTCGGTCTCGACGAAGGCCAGCCAGGCGCGGCGGCGGGGCGCGATCTCCTCGGCCACCAGTTCCGCCGCGCGGTCGCGATAGCCCGCCTGGGCGTCCGCCGGGATCGAGGCCGGCAGGACCGCCAGCGGGCGCAGCAGGGGATCGGTCCCGGGGGTGAAGGCGGCCTCGTTGCGGAGGGCGACCAGCACGCTCTCGACGACCGAGGTCGGCTGGGTGAAGCCGGTTTCGAGCCCCCGCCGCGCATTGGCCAGTTCGTCGTCGTAGAACCGGCCGAGCGCCGCCAGCCGCATCAGCCAGGCGTCGGCATCGGCTGCCGTGGTGATCCGGGTGGTCGAGGCCAGGTAGTTGGCGGTCTGGCCGGGACCGCCCTCGGAATCGAAGGCCAGGCGGTCGGAATCGTAGCGGATCGCCTCGATCGACCGGTCCAGCACCCGGATCAGGAAGTCGCGGTTCAGCCGGTCCTCGGATGACAGCCCTTCGGTCGCGATGGCCGTTGCGCGGGCGCGGAAGGCTTCCAGCGGGGCCTGACGCGCCAGTTCGCCCTCGCGCGAGACGTCGGGCAGGCGGGACTTGGCGGCGAGGTCGCCCTCCTGCCCCGCGCTGATCGGATCGTTGGCGCGGAGGAAGGCTTCGTAGTCGCTGAGCAGGGTCGCGAGTTCGGCACGGGTGGCGGGCTGGGCGGCCTGCGTCGCGGATTGGGCTGTGGCAGTTCCGGCCGTCGTGGAGAGCAGCAGGGCGGCCAGACTGGCGACGGCGAGATGGTTCATGACGGTCCTCGAGAGCGAGGCCGCATGGGGACCGATCGGACGTTGAGCGTCAATGCCTGCTGGTCTCCTCCCTGTCGCGAAGCGATGGGGAGGTGGATGCGAGCCCTTGCGAGCAGACGGAGGGGTTCTTGACGTGCGGGCGGTGTCGCCGCTTCCAGAACCCCTCCGTCACTCCGCTTCTCTCCGTGCCACCTCCCCATCGCTTCGCGACAGGGAGGAGACCGTGCCTTATCCCGCCAGCGCCGCGCGTACGGCCGCCAGACCGTCCTCGGCCTTGGACCCATCCGGGGCACCGCCTTGGGCGAAGTCGGCCTTTCCGCCCGCGCCCTGGCCGCCCATCGCCAGCACGGCGGCGCGCGCCAGGTCGGCGGCGTTGACGGTGCCGGTCAGGTCGGAGGTCACGGCCACGGTGACGGCCGCCTTGCCCTCGGTCACGCCGATCAGGGCGACGACGCCCGAGCCGACCTGCTTCCTGAAGTCCTCGGCCACGCCGCGCAAGCCCTTGCCGTCGACGCCGTCGAGCACCCGCGCGATCAGCTTGACGCCGCTGATCTCCTCCGGCGCGGCGTTGCCGCCCGAGCCGCCGCCCAGCGCCAGCTGCTTCTTCAGGTCGGCGACCTGTTTCTCCAGGCTGCGGACGTTGGTGGACAGGGCATCGACGCGGCCGAGGACGTCCGAGGGCTGGACCTTGAAGCCCTGGGCGAGGCGGCGGGCGATCCCGGCCTGGCCTTCCAGATACAGGCGCGCGGCCTCTCCGGTCAGGGCCTCGACGCGGCGGATGCCGGCGGCGATGCCGGTCTCGGACACGATCTTAAACAGGGCGATGTCGCCGGTGCGGGCGACGTGGGTGCCGCCGCACAGCTCGACCGAATAGGCCTTGTCGTCGACCAGCGATTTGCCGAGCGTCAGGACGCGGACCTCGTCGCCGTATTTCTCGCCGAACAGGGCGACGGCTCCGGCCTCGATGGCCTCCTGGGGAGCCATCAGCCTGGTCTCGGCCGGTATGTTCTGGCGGATGACGGCGTTCACCTCGGCCTCGATGCGGGCCAGTTCGTCTTCGGAGACGGGGGCGTTGTGGCTGAAGTCGAAGCGCATGCGCTCGGCGTCGACCAGCTGGCCCTTCTGGGCGACGTGGGCACCCAGCACATTCTTCAGCGCCGCGTGGACCAGGTGGGCGGCGGAGTGGTTGGCGCGGGTCGTCAGGCGTGCGTCGGCGTCGACGTGGAGCGTCGCTCGGTCGCCGATCGACAGGGTGCCTTCCAGCACCTCGACGGTGTGGGCGTAGAGGTCGCCCGTCGGCTTTTGCACATCGTGGACGCGGCCGCGACCGGTCGGCCATTCGACCTCGCCCTTGTCGCCGGCCTGGCCGCCGCCTTCGCCGTAGAAGGGGGTCTGGTCGAACAGAACCTCGGCGGTCTCGCCCGCCTGGACGGTGTCGGCGGCGGCGCCGTCCTTCAGGATGGCGAGGACCTCGCCGGAGCCGTCCACGGCGTCGTAGCCGCTGAACACGGTCGGCCCCAGACGGTCCTTGAGCGCCAGCCATTCGCCGGTAGAGGCGGTCTGGCCCGAGCCCTTCCAGTTGGCCTTGCCCCGGGTCTTCTGCTCCTCCATCGCCGCGTCGAAGGCATCGGTGTCGACGGTGAAGCCGCGACGGCGCGCCTCGTCCTGGGTCAGGTCCAGCGGGAAGCCGTAGGTGTCATACAGGCTGAACGCCGTGCGGCCGGGGATGACGCCGCCGGGCGCAAGATCGCGGGTGGCGTCTTCCAGGAGGCCCATGCCGCGACCGAGCGTGGTGCGGAAGCGGATCTCCTCCTGCTTCATCGTGTCCTCGACCGAGGCCTGGGCGCGCTTCAGCTCCGGATAGGCCGCGCCCATCTCGGCGACGAGCGTCGGGACCAGACGGTGCATCAGGGGATCGGCGGCGCCCAGCAGGTGGGCGTGGCGCATGGCGCGGCGCATGATCCGGCGCAGAACATAACCCCGGCCCTCGTTCGACGGCGTGACCCCGTCGGCGATCAGGAAGGCGGACGAGCGCAGGTGGTCGGCGATGACGCGGTGGCTGGGGGCCATGTCGCCATGGGGGTCGGTCGAGGTGGCCTCGGCCGAGGCCCCGATCAGGGTCTGGAACAGGTCGGTGTCGAAGACCGAGTTCTTGCCCTGAAGCACGCTGGCGATGCGCTCCAGCCCCATGCCGGTGTCGACGCTCGGTTTGGGAAGGTTGCGAACGATCTCGTCGTTCTCCTTCTCGAACTGCATGAAGACGTTGTTCCAGATCTCCACATAGCGGTCGCCGTCCTCGTCCGGCGAACCGGGAGGGCCGCCGGGGACGTGGTCGCCATAGTCCCAGAAGATCTCGGTGCAGGGACCGCAAGGGCCGCTGTCGCCCATGGCCCAGAAGTTGTCCGAGCCGGCGATGCGGATGATCTTGTCGTCGGAGAAGCCGGTGACCTTCTTCCAGATCGCGGCGGCCTCGTCGTCGTCGATGTAGACGGTGACCAGAAGGCGCTTGGGGTCCAGGCCGAAGTCGCGCGTGACCAGGGTCCAGGCCCGGTCGATCGCGTGTTCCTTGAAATAGTCGCCGAAGCTGAAGTTGCCCAGCATCTCAAAGAAGGTCAGGTGCCGCGCGGTGTAGCCGACGTTGTCCAAGTCGTTGTGCTTGCCGCCGGCGCGGACGCATTTCTGGGACGTCGTGGCGCGCGGGGTCGGAGGCGTGGCCGCGCCGGTGAAATAGTCCTTGAACGGCACCATTCCGGCGTTGACGAACATCAGCGTCGGATCGTTCTGCGGCACCAGCGGGGCCGAGTGGATCTTCTGGTGGCCGTCGGCGACGAAGAAGTCGAGGAAGGTGGAGCGGATGTCGTTCAGGCTGGACATGGGATCGGAGCTTTGCGGACGGGGCGTCTGGGGAAGTTCGGAGAGCGGGCGTCATATAGGCTTTTGACGGCGGGCGCATCACCCTGACGCATGGGAGGACGCGGGGTCGCGGACTAGGGATCGGCCATGGCCCAGGTGACGGTATGGTTCGACGGCGACTGCCCGCTGTGCCGGCGCGAGATCGCCCTGATGCGGCGGCTGGACCGGCGCGGCGCGATCGACTTCGTGGATGTCGCGTCGGGTCGGGGGGCCTGTCCCATCGACCGCGCGGACCTGCTGGCGCGGTTTCACGCCTCGGAGAACGGACGGCTGGTGTCGGGGGCGGAGGCGTTCGCGGCCATGTGGCGGGCGATCCCGGTGCTGGCCCCGTTCGGCCATCTGGCCCGGAACCGGTGGCTGCTGGGGGTGCTGGAGCGGCTCTATCTCGGGTTCCTGAAGGTGCGGCCCGGCCTGCAGGGCTGGCTGCGTCGGCGCGAGGCGACGGCACCATGATCCCGGGTGAGCCGACGCGGGCGGCGGGGCTGGCGCGGCTGGAGGCGTTCGCGCCGCGGATGGGCCGAGCCTATTCGGCGAACCGGAACGCCGACCTGGGGCCGGACGGGAATGTCCATGTGTCGCGGCTGTCGCCCTGGATCCGGCTGCGGTTGGTGACCGAGGAGGAGGCGGTGCGGGCGGCGATCGCGGCGCACGGCCCACGCGGCGCGGACAAGTTCATCCAGGAGGTGCTGTGGCGGACCTACTGGAAGGGCTGGCTGGAGATGCGGCCGGGCGTCTGGGACGCCTGGCTGGCCGAGCGCGATGCGGCGCGTGAAGCGGTCGAGGCCAACAGCGGATTGACCCGGGCGCTCTCAGAGGCGGAAGCGGGACGGACGGGGATCGAGGGGTTCGACGACTGGGCGCGGGAACTGGTCGAGACCGGCTGGCTGCACAACCATGCGCGGATGTGGTTCGCCTCGATCTGGATCTTCACCCTGAAGCTGCCGTGGGCCCTGGGGGCGGACTTCTTCCTGAGGCATCTGATGGACGGGGACCCGGCGTCCAACACCCTGTCGTGGCGGTGGGTCGCGGGGCTGCAGACCCAGGGCAAGACCTATCTGGCGACGGCGGAGAACATCGCCCGGTTCACCGAGGGTCGGTTCCGACCCAAAGGGCTGGCCACGGTGGCGGGGGCGCTGGAGCCAGGTCCGCCCGTGCCGGTTCGCGCCCTGCCGCTGGCGCGGAAAGAGACGCCGGACGGGCCGCATCTGCTGCTGCTCACGACCGAGGACATGATGTCGGAAGACATTATCGGGCCGTGGGAGATCGCGGGCGTGGTCTCGGTGCCCGAGCCGTTCGGTGGAGGCAGGGGAGAGGTGGCAGCGCGCTTCCTTGAGGGCGGGCTGTCCGATGCCGAGCATCGGGCCGAGGCGCGGTATCGCCATCCGGTGCGGCGGCTTGAGGGAGGAATGGGAGAAGGCCTGCTCGAGGCGGCGCGGGCGGTGGGGGCGCGGGGGATCGTCACGCCCTATGTGCCGGTCGGTCCCACGGCCCATGCGCTGGAGGCGGCTCGATCCGCGATCGAGGCCGCAGGGCTGGCGCTGGTGATGGTGCGGCGGCCCTGGGACGAGGCGCTGTGGCCTCTGGCGACGAAGGGGTTCTTTCCGTTCCGGGAGCGGTCGGAGACGGCGCTGCGAGCGCTCGGCCTGCCGCTCTGATCGAACAAAAAGAAGGCCGCCCGGACGAGCCGGGCGGGCGGGTCAAGCAAGAAGGCCGCCCGGACGAGCCGGGCGGCCTGGCTCCGTCCGGCCCGATCCCCGCGGGGGTCGGCGGCGGGTCGCAGGGACCAGCCGGGCGGAGTGTTCTGACGGAGCGTGCACTCCAGAAAACAGAGTGCACATCGTGCACTTTCGTGGGGATCAGCCGTCGAGGTCCTGGCCCTCGTCGGGCTCGGGCGTGCCCAGAAGTTCCTCGGCGATCTTGGAGGTCGAGGCGCGCACGGCCTTCTCGATGGCGTCGGCCATGTCGGGGTTGGCCTTGAGGAAGGCGCGGACGTTCTCGCGGCCCTGGCCGATGCGGGTCGAGTCGTAGCTGAACCAGCTACCCGACTTCTCGATGATCCCGGCCTTGACGCCCAGGTCGATAATCTCGCCCAGCTTGGAGATGCCCTCGCCGTACATGATGTCGAAGATGACCTCGCGGAACGGCGGGGCGACCTTGTTCTTGACGACCTTGACGCGGGTCGTGTTGCCCACGACCTCGTCGCGGTCCTTGATCGCGCCGGTGCGGCGGATGTCGAGGCGGACCGAGGCGTAGAACTTCAGCGCATTGCCGCCCGTGGTCGTCTCGGGCGAGCCGTACATGACGCCGATCTTGTGCCGGATCTGGTTGATGAACAGGACGATGCAGTTGGACTTGGAGATCGACGCCGTCAGCTTGCGCAGCGCCTGCGACATCAGACGGGCCTGAAGGCCCGGCAGGCTGTCGCCCATCTCGCCCTCGATCTCGGCGCGGGGAGTCAGGGCGGCGACGGAATCGATCACCACGATGTCGACGGCGCCGGAGCGGACCAGGGTGTCCACGATCTCGAGCGCCTGCTCGCCCGTGTCGGGCTGCGACACCAGCAAATCATCCAGATTGACGCCCAGCTTCTGGGCATAGCCGGGGTCCAGCGCGTGTTCGGCGTCGACGAAGGCGGCGGTGCCGCCCGACTTCTGGATCTCGGCCACGGTGTGCAGGGCCAGGGTCGTCTTGCCCGAGCTCTCGGGCCCGAACACCTCGATCACCCGCCCGCGCGGCAGGCCGCCGATGCCCAGCGCCATGTCGAGGCCGAGCGAGCCCGTGGACACCGAGGGGATCACATCGGCGATCCCGCCCTTGCCCAGCTTCATGACCGAGCCCTTGCCGAAGGCGCGGTCGATCTGGGCGATCGCCGCCTCCAGCGCGCGCTGCTTGTCGCCGTCGTCCTTGCCCACCAACTTCAATGCCGCCTGCGATGCCACCTTGCCACTCTCCCTTGCCATGATTCCCAAGTCAGTCCGGGGGAGAGGCCCGCCTTCGGCCCAATGACCGTGACCCACTCCCTGTGAGACGGACTATGTGCATGTTTTGTTCCGGTTGCCAATATGTTCTTTTTTGGAGCGGCTGGAGCGTTAGCCGCTTGCCGGATGAGCCGTACCTCGGGCCCTCGCGATTTCTGGCGGTGCATTTCCAATGTCTGCTTTGCGGCGCGTCACAAATGGCCGCTCTCGACCCGTTGCGGACATACAGACGGCTAGCCACAATGTGGTGATGGCGGACGGACTGACAGAGAAGCGATCCGGTTGGCGAAAGCCCGTTTTGGCCGGACTAATTGGCGTCTGGCTTGTTATAGCCGCTGTCTTTTCCCGCCTGACCAATCCACCTGCGCCGTTGATTTTTTCCTTCGCTGTGGCAGGCTTGGGTTTATTGGGCGTGCGGCTCTACGTTCGGTCTGGTGCGCGCGACCGTGAGGAGCGCATGAGTGCTTCGCTTGACGAAGCAGTCCGGCTACGCCTGCGAAAGCAAAAGCCGCTTTCCATAGCTCTTGCCGTCGCTCTCATCTTGCTAGTCTGCGGTCCTGTGGTCCTGTCCTTCTTCGCCACGTGGGTTGAGCCTGGCCTTTACAACGGAATGATTGGCGTTTGTCTGACTGGCATGGTCGTCTGGTGCATCGCCGCCGCAATCGGTCACTCAGCGCGACATAGCGTACTGGACGAGCATGAGCGCACGGTCGGAGAGGCCCGCCCCAAGGTCCGCTAACCACCCCTAGGCGACCTTGCGAGGGTCTGCTTCCGGGCGACGGATCGAATGTCCATTTTCCGCCTGACCGGCTTTGACCGTTCCCGACCCGTCAAAGAAATTGGTGCCTCATGCTGAGGTTGGATTTTGGGTAAGCTGTAAAGATGCGCCAGCTCCTACTCTTTTCCCTCGCAATGCTCTCCGCGCTTCCAAGCGGAGCAGTGCTCGCTCAATCGCCTCAATCAGCTAACGCTGGTTGCGGCGTACCAGACCGGGGTGCCTTGAGCTTGCCGTTTGAAGAGTTCGATGCACGAGAGACCGGTTGGCGGCGCTGGGCCGCCAATGGCTGCGAGCGCGAAGGTGCAGCGCTCATCATTGAATATCGCGATCTTCACGAGGATCAGCTTGATCCATCCCAAGTCAGCCTGCTCGATTGGCATGCTGGTCAGCTTTATGCTGCTGCTGGCGACTATGGCTTTGCGATAGAGCGGATGCTGTTGGTCGAAGAGGCGACTTCAGAGCCAGCGGACCTGGAATACACAAGGGCAACGATTGCATTCCTCCGTTCAGACCGAGAGGCATTGTTTGAGGCGCGGGAGCGGATGATGGAGATCCCCGAGCCTGCCGCGTTCAGTCGCGCGGCGGACCGCTTTGTCGCCACTTACAACCGTCCGAGGCCGGTATGGCCCCTCAACATTGACGTCGTGGACGGCATGATCTCCTGCTTTGGGTGGTCATATAAGAAAGCCTACAGCTGCCGCGCAGACGGACAGCCTTAGGATTTGGCAACTTCCGCTAACCACCCTTAGCGGACGTTCGGAGTATCCGCTAACGGCCGAGTGCCGAGGGTGCGGCTCCTCCGGCCGGTGGCTGTATCCCTCTTGGTGCCGCGCCCCTAGCGGAAGGCCCCCCGCATCTCCGCGACCAGGGCGGCGATGTTGGGATTTCCGCGCCGCGCGGCCTGGTAGACCAGGCTGACGGGGATGGGCGGGGGCTCGAGCTCGGTCAGCAGTCGCGTCAACCGCCCGGCGGCGACGCTGTCTTCCACCTGATAAGACAGGGCGCGGGTGAGGCCGTGGCCGCGCTCGGCCGAGGCGATGGCGGCGTCGGCGCTGTTGACCGACAGCGCCGGGGCTACGGTGACGGTCTGGCGGCCGTCCGGGCCGAACCGCCAGTCGTTGGTGGAGCCGACGCCCTCGAAGCCGATGATGCGGTGACGCTTCAGGTCCGCAGGCGCATGGGGCACTCCCGCCTCGGCGAGATAGGCGGGGGCGGCCACCAGAACCCGCCGGACTGTCGTGACGGGTACGGCGATCAGGGCGCTGTCGGCCAGAGTGCCGATCCGCACGGCGACGTCGAACCCCTCCTCGACCATGTGCGTGACCCGGTCCAGCAGGGCGAGGCGCACCGACAGGGCCGGATGCGCCGCCATCAGTCGCTCGATGGCGGGCAGGACGTGCAGTCGCCCGAACAGCACCGGAGCGGTCACCGACAGGCGGCCGCGCGGCGCGGCGTCCTCCCCCCGCACAGCGCTGGTCGCGTCCTCGATTTCGGACAGGATCCGCCGGCAGCGATCGGCGTAAATCGCACCCCGCTCCGTCAGGCGGACCGAGCGGGTGGTGCGGCTGAAGAGGGCCAGGCCGAGCTCGGCCTCCAGCCCCGCAACGGCCCGGGTCACGGCCGCCGGCGACAGGCGCAGCGCGCGCGCCGCTTCGGCAAAGCCGCTGCGGTCCGCGACGGCGAGGAAGACCCGCATGGCCTGGATCTGATCCATCGGACTGTTCCGTTTGGCGCAATAATGAAGTGTCCAGATAGCAGATTATCATCCGAATGGCGCGGGCCCATCTTCCCGTCATCGGCAGCCCCCCCGCCGAGATCGAGAAACCCGGAGCCCCCAATGTCCCGCCTGACCATCCCCGCCCGTGACGCCGTTCCCTCCGCCTCAGCCCCGCTGCTGGACGCCGTCGAGAAGTCCCTGGGCGTCGTGCCCAACCTGTTCCGCCTGGTCGGCCAGAGCCCGGCCGCGCTGGAAGGCATGCTGGGCCTGAACGGGGCGCTCGGCCGCACCCTGGACGCCGCGACGCGCGAACGGATCGCCCTGGCGGTCGCCCAGATCAACGGCTGCGACTACTGCCTGTCGGCCCACACCTATCTGGGGCTGAACGTCGCCAAGCTGGACGAGGCCGAGATCGCCCGGAACCGTCGCGGCGGCTCCAGCGATCCGCGCGCCAACGCCGCCGTGGCCTTCGCCGCCAAGGTCGCCGCCGAGCGCGGCCGGGTGAGCGACGCCGACCTGGCCGCCGTCAAGCTGGCCGGCTTCACCGAGGCCCAGATCGTCGAGATCGTCGGTCTGGTGGCGGTGAACGTCTATACGAACTTCATCAACAACGTGGCCGAGACGGACATCGACTTCCCGGTCGTGCGCGCCGCCCAGGCCGCCTAACTCCGACCCCGATCCGAGGGCGGCTCCCCCCGCCCTTCGACAGCGCCGGCGGGTCCCCCCACCCGCCGGCGCGCCTTCGTTTCGTCCTGTCAGGAGCCAGCCGTGGGCCACCGCTTCCTCGAACTGCTCGCGACCCCGTCGGTCCAGGCCGCGCAGGCCGAGAACGGCAGTCGCCACGCCTATGCCCGGATGGAGGGCGGCGCGCCCGCGAACCATCGGCTGGACGGGCCCGAAGCGATCTTTCTGGCCCAGAGGGACAGCGTCTACATGGCCTCGGTCTCCGAGACCGGCTGGCCCTATGTCCAGCACCGGGGCGGGCCGACCGGCTTCATCAAGGTGATCGACGCCAAGACCCTGGGCTTCGCCGACTACCGGGGGAACCGCCAGTACATCAGTCTGGGCAACACCCGCGCCGACGACCGCATCGCCCTCATCGCCATGGACTATCCCAACCGCCGCCGGTTGAAGCTGCTGGGCCGGCTGAGCGAAGTCGATCTGGAGGCCGAGCCGGACTTCGCCGCCGCCGTCGTCGACCCTGACTACGGCGCCAGGATCGAGCGCGGGTTTCGCGTGGCGGTCGAGGCCTTCGACTGGAACTGTCCCCAGCACATCACTCCCCGTTTCACCGAGGCCGAGCTGAAGCCGGCGCTGGCCCCCTTCGAGGCGCGGCTGGCCGAGCTGGAAGCCGAAAACGCCCGGCTGCGCGCCCGTCTGGGCCTGACGCCCGAGGAGACACTGTCATGAGCCCGCGCCCGCCCCTGCCGCCCTTCACCGCCGAGACCGCGCCGATCAAGGTGCGCGCCGCCGAGGACGCCTGGAACGGGCGCGACCCGGCTCGCGTCGCCCTGGCCTATACGCCCGACAGCCGCTGGCGGAACCGGGTCGAGTTTCTCCAGGGTCGGGCCGAGATCGAGGCCTTCCTGACGCGCAAATGGAACCGCGAGCTGGACTACCGGCTGATCAAGGAACTGTGGGGCTTTCGCGAGAACCGCATGGCCGTGAGGTTCGTCTATGAGTGGCGCGACGACGCCGGCCACTGGTTCCGGTCGCACGGCAACGAGCTCTGGGCGTTCGACGCCGACGGCCTGATGCAGGAGCGCCACGCCAGCATCAACGATCGGCCGATCCGCGAGGACGAACGGCTGTTCCGCTGGGACGCCTCGGGCCCGCGCCCTCTCGACCATCCGGGGCTGACAGACCTGGGGCTGTAGGCCCGGCACCCTCGCCCTTAGAGTGCGAGGGACCGAGGTCGGCCTAGCCCTTCGCCGCCGCCAGGATCGGGCCGCCGTTGGGGGCCTGGACGAGGACGGCGGTCAGCAGGCCGTCGCGGCTGGGGGCGGGCAGTCGGAAACCCTGGGCCTCGCCGCCCGACCATTGGCCGAGCTTGACCAGATCGCGCACGACCGAGGCGTGGGGCAGGGTGACGCCGGCGTTCTCTCCGCGCGCGACGGGCACGGCGATGGGGCGGGGCTCGTAGCGGACCAGCCAGACGTCGGCGGGGGCGGACGGGTTCTGGCCGCCGGCCAGACCCACGCCTCCACCCCGGAACACCACGGCGGGTCCGGTGGAGGGACGGTGGCGGCCGATCAGGTCCTGGATCTGCTCCATCCGGCGGCCGACGGTATGGCTGCGGCCGTCGACCACGACCTGGGGCGTCCAGACGTTGTCGGTGCCGAGGCCGCGCTGATAGTCGCGCTGGCGCCGGGTGTATTCCGGCTTGGCGAAGGTGTCGGGCCAGCCGAGGTCGTCCCAGTAGGTGACGTTGAAGCTGAGCGTCAGCAGGTCGGAGCGTTCCGACAGCCGAACCAGATTGGCATTGGCGGGCGGGCAGGAGTTGCAGCCCTGGCTGGTGAACAGCTCGACCACGGTCAGGCCGCCGGCGGGCAGCGGGGCGGGCACGCGGGCCTCGACGGGCTGGGCGGTGCCGTAGCCGGCGACGATCGCGGCGGCGACCAGGCCGATCGACCCCAGCAGGGTCAGGCGGCGATGCAGGTCGTGCGACAGGGTGCGGGCGTTGGCGCGGGCGGTGGCTTGGGGCAGGCGGGACATCTGACGTCTCCGATCGGGGATATGCCGACCGGTTCGCGGCACCCCGCCGGAAAGTTACCGGGCCCCGGTCAATGGGTCGCCGCGTCGCGCACCGCGATCAGCGACTTGGTCAGGCCCGCGACCACTTCGTCGTGGTGGACGGCGTCGGGAAACAGGAAGCGGAACTGGGCCTTGTCCAGCAGGCGGGCGTGCTGGACGTCGCGCATGGCCTGACCCATGTCGGGAGCCTTGGGCGAGAAGCCGTGGCCGCGCTTCAGCAGCGATTTCGCCCGGCTCTGTTCCGAGCGCCAGTGGAAGAAGGGGGCCGAGAAATGCGGCTCGACCGGAAACCAGAAATAGGGCGTCTGGACGTAGTAGCGGGGAGCCAGGCGGCGGCATTCGGCGGCGAAGGCCTCCATACGGGTCCAGTCGCCGACGTGCTCGATGACCGAGTTGGAATGGACCAGGTCGAAGGCGTGGTCGGCGTACTGCGGCAGGGCGCAGGCGTCGCCGTCGACCACCTCGAACAGGGCCGGATCGGCGGGCTCGTCGACACCGCCGGGATTGACCACGGTGATGCGCACGTTCGAGGCGTCGAGGAAGGCGCGGTCGAACAGGCTCCAGTAGGTGGGCTCTCCGCCCAGGTCGATGATGCGGACCGCGCCCTTTTCCGCATGGATGCGGCTGATCAGGGCGACGACGCGACGGGCCCGCGCACGGCGGAAGCGCGAGACGAGGGAGTCGGGGTTGTCGTTGTCCTGCAGGGCGTGGATCAGGTTCATGGGAGGAGCCTAGAGCGCGTGCCTTGAAGTCGCGTTAAGGCGTCGCCCGAACCATTGCCGTCATCCTCGGGTCAAGCCCGAGGATGACGATGGAGAGGGGAGGGCGCCCTAGCTCGGTCCGCCCTCGACCGGCGGGGGCATGGGCTCGGCGAACCGGGCGGTCAGCGACAGGCCGCACGCCAGGATCAGGCAGGCCGCGGCCCCGGCGGCGAGGGTGGCGCGGGCATGATCCGGGGCCAGGGGGCGAGCGAACAGCAGGACCAGCTGCGCCATCAGGCTGAGCACCGCCGGGATGTCCATGCCGACGCCCAGGAAGACGGGGTGGGCCAGGGTCACCACCCAGGCTCCGCCCAGCACTGTGGCGACAGCGGCCGGGATCAGGGCGCGGGGATCGTTCAGGCTGGCCCCGATGACGGCGCAGACGGCCGCCGCGAAGGCTGCCAGCAGGCCCGGCCAAACGAAGATCAACGCGGCCTCGGGCGCGGCCCCCTGCGCGATGCAGCCCAGCACGAAGATCAGGGCGATCAGGCCGAGCCACGCCCCCCAGATGGTGCGGGGGGCGCTCTGGCTCCAGACCGACAGGGCGATGGCCACGCCGCCCGCGCACAACACGACGGGATCGAAGCCGCCCAGGAGGGTCACCGCCGCGACCGCCACGACCACCACCCCCGAGAGCAACCGGCCTCCCAGGGCGGCCCGGCCAGCGAGCGCGGCGAGCGCCACTGCCGTGACGGCCAGAACCGCGCCGGCTTCCATCCAGGGCAGGCGGCGCAGCAGGGTGTAGTAGGCGTCGGCCGACTCGGCGCGGCCCGCCGTCGGCCCGGCCAGCACCCGGACACCTTGGGTTACCACCACCGCCATGGCGATCAGCCACAGGCCCGAAAGCATGCCCCGGCCGACGTCGGCGGCCTGGAGGTTCGTCCGGTGCCGCGCGCCCCAGGCCGCGAAGGCCCCGAGCCCGGCCGTCAGGGCCAGCAGCACCCAGCCGAAGCCGGGCGCATGGACGATCAGGAACCGCCCCAGCACATCGCCATAGACGGCGTTCTGGCCCTCCGTCGGCAGGGCCTCGGCGGACAGCAGGGCCTCGGTCGCTTCCAGCGCCTGGGAGCCGATGTGCTGGACCGCGCCCCGATCGAGGTTGTCGGGCGTCGCCTCGGGCGTGTGATACAGGGCCGGTCGGCCGATGAAGGCGAAGTTCAGCCCGGCGATGCCCCGGTTCTTCGGGATGGTGAAATCCGTGCCGTTGGGCATGTTCTCATAGACGAAGATCGACAGGGCGTTGGAGGTCGCACCGCCGTCGGCGCGGCCGGCCACGCCGGCGAACAGGTCGATGGTCTCGGCATTGCCCCGGCCCGTCTCGAACATCATGGCCCGCCCGCCGCCGCCCCGCGCCTCCAGATTCACCACAGCGCCGATCCGGTCGCGCAGGGGGTGTTCGGAGAAGAAGATCCGGGCCCCGTCCAGGTTCAGTTCCTCGGCGTCGGTGATGAGCACCACCAGCGTCCGGTCGAAGGTGCCGCGCGCCTTCAGCGCCCGCACGGATTCCAGGATGGCCGCGACCCCGGCCGCGTCGTCGGCCGCGCCGGGAGAGCCCCAGGCGCTGTCGTAATGGGCCATCATCAGGACGGCGGGCAGGGCGGTATCGCGTCCGGGCAGAACGCCGACGATGTTGACCGCCTGATTGCCCACCGCCGCCGGATCGCCGCCCCACTCGGTCAGCCGGTTGATGGCTTCGGGCGACATCGCGCCGGCCTGCAGGGCGGGGTTGAGGCCCAGCGCGGTCATGCGGTCGAACAGCCAGGTCTGGACCCGGGCATGGTCGGCCGATCCGACGGGGTGGGGGCGCTCGGCCATCGCCCGCACATCGGTCATGGCGCGCTCGGCCGAGAAGTCGACGGCGGGTGCTGTAGTCGGGCGGGGAGAAGGAACCTGCAGCGCCAGGACGCCGATGATCAGGGCGAGGAAGAGCGAACCGAGGAAGAGGCCCCAACGCATTCGCTATCCCCCGTCATACTCCGTCATCCTCGGGCTTGACCCGAGGATCGGACGCTCAGCAAGCTGTGCCGATGGACCGGCCCTTCATCGCTACATACATTGAAGCGAGCCGTCCAATGGGCGTGATCTACATCGGCTCCACCAACAATCTCTACCGTCGTGGCCGCGAGCATCGCGATGCCGAGATCGACGGTTTCACCAAGACGCACGGCTGCGGGATGCTGGTCTGGTACGAGCCGTTCGAGATGATGGTCTCGGCGATCCGTCGCGAGAGGCAGCTGAAGCGCTGGAACCGGCCGTGGAAAATGGAGCTGATCGAGCGTCGCAATCCGCAGTGGTGCGACCTCTATCCTTTTCTCTGTGGAGCGGCGTCCGATCCTCGGATCAAGTCCGAGGATGACGGAGGGGTGGATGCGTTTCTCGCCAGACTGAAACGGGGAGAGATTTCGGAGTAAGCCCTAGGCCGCCCGGCTGAGCGCCGAGGGGGCTTTGACGTAGAGGCCCTTTCGGCCGCCGACGGCGCGGAAGGCCATCGTGTCGCCCTCGATGCGTTCCTCGGCTCCGAGGATCAGGACGCCGTCGTCGATCAGGCGGCGCTCCAGATGATCGACCACCTGGCTGCGCTGGGCGGGCTCCATCTCGGACAGGACGTTGCGACACACGATGACGTCGAAGCGGGTGCCGTCGGTCGGCGGGTCCAGCAGGTTGTGGCGGGCGAAGCGGACAGCGTCCTTCAGCCGGGGCTGGGCGACCCAGGCGTCCTCGGCCGGCTCGAACCAGTCCAGCATGGTGCGGGCCGACAGGCCGCGCTGGATCTCGAAGGCGCTGAACAGGCCGCTCCTGGCCTTGTCGATCGCGCGCTGGGACAGGTCGGTGGCGACGATGTCGGCGGGCACCCCGACCGAGAGGGCACCGAGGGCGAGGGAGTAGGCCTCCTGGCCCGTCGAGCAGCCGGCCGACCAGACCTGGACCCGGCCGCCGGGGCGGACGCGGCTGATGGCGGGCAACAGTTCCTTGGCGAAGGTGTCGAACACCGGCCGGTCGCGGCGGAACCAGGTCTCGGGATTCAGCATGGCCTCGATCACGGCCCAGCCCAGCGAGGCGACCGGCTTGACCCACAGCGCCTGGAGCAGGGCATCCACGCTGTCGAAGCCCTCGCGGCGCGCGACCGGGGCCAGCCGGTGCTCGGCCAGATGGATCCGGTCGCGACCCAGCCGGAAGCCCGCCCGCGATGCGAGCAGGCCCTGCAGGCGATCGAAATCGTCCTGGGTCATGGCTGATCTGCGGGGACAGGCATGGTGGGTGTTCAGACGGCTCCGACTTCGGACAACTTGGAATGGAGGATTTCGCCGTCGAACGGCTTCATCACATAGTCGTCGGCGCCGGCCCCCAGGGCCTCGGCGATGCGGTCGGGCGCGGTCTCGATGGTGCAGAACAGGACCTTGGGCCGGTCGCCGCCCGGCTGCTGGCGCAGCCGCTTCAGGAAGGTCATCCCGTCCATGACCGGCATGTTCCAGTCCAGCAGGATGACGTCCGGCATCAGGCCGGCGCAGTAGGACAGGGCTTCCACGCCGTCGGCGGCCTCGTCGACCTCGAAGCCGAGACCTTCGACGATGCGTCGCGCGACCTTCCGGATGATCCGGCTGTCGTCCACGATCAGGCAGGTGCGGACTTCCACGAGTGAGACGTCTCCCAGCGGCTGGAATCACGCGCCGCTTCGCCGATCAATATCGTCGCTTGGCGGTTAACGAGGCGTTGGTATCTCGGGTTAAGACGGCATCGAAGCGGTCAGGACGACGCGTCCTTCCACAACCTCGACGTCCAGACGGCCCCCCGTCTGGTCCACCGTCAGCCACAGCCAGTAGGGCTGGACCCACTGACCCGCCAGACCCTCGGTCAGGCGCTGGCCCGCCAGGCCGGTCGCCGCCTCGGCCTTCAGCCGCGCGCGAGCCCCCTCGGCGCGGCCTTCCATGACCAGTCGCGCGCCCTCGACCCGCGCCGTGACCACGGCCTCGCCCCCCATCGGCAGGGCGGCGGCGGTCAGATAGGCGAGATTGACCAGGGCCCGGGCCTGGGGCTTGCCGAAATCGGCGACATCCAGCCGCCAGTCCAGGGTCGCCCGCCCGCCCGCGATGACGCCCTCGACCAGACCCCTCAGCTCGTCGGCGGTGAATCGTTCGGCGGTGGTCGCGGCCCCGAAGGCGACGCGGCAGAACTGGACCAGGGCGACCATCTTGCGCGCCGAATCGGTGATCAGGCCGATGGCGTCGTCGCGCATGTCCTGAGCGGTCGGATCGGCCAGCAGGTCCAGCCCCGACACGATGGCCCCCGACGGGCTGATGAAGTCGTGGCACAGCTTTGCCGCGATCAGGCTGGCGAGCTCGGGGCCGTCCATCGGAAGGGTGTCGAGCGGGGCGGCGAAGGCGGCGTCTGTCATGCCGGGCAGGCTGAGGTGATTTGCCCGTTCGCGAAACCGGCGGGATGGTCTATCCCCGCCGAAATGAAGACAGCCCTCGACGCCGACCTGAAGTCCGGTGCCCTCCACGATCATCTGGCCGACATCGCCGAGGACGCGGCGCGCGTGATCCTGCCTTTCTGGAAGGTGGGGACGGAGGTGTTCGCAAAGGCCGACGACAGCCCGGTGACCCAGGCCGACCGCGAGGCCGAGGCCCTGATCCTGTCGCGGCTGGCGGCGCTGTATCCGACCATTCCGGCCGTGGCCGAGGAACAGTCGGAGGCGAACGGCCGGCCCGAGATCGCCGCCGACCGCTACTGGCTGATCGACCCGCTGGACGGCACCAAGGGCTTCGTGGCGGGCAAGGAGAGCTTCACCGTCAACATCGCCTTGATCGACAAGGGCCGCCCGGTCGCGGGCGTGGTGACGGCGCCCGCGAACGAGACGACGTGGCGAACCACGGCCGGCGGCGGGGCCGAGATGCGTCGCTATGGCGAAACGGGGCCGGAGGGCTGGCGCGCGATCAAGGTGCGCAACCGGCCGGACGACGGCATCGCCCTGATGAGCCACAGCATGACCGACGAGGAGGCCACACGCCTGGCCGCCCGCCACGGCTGCACCCGCTGGCAGGGCACGGATTCGTCGCTGAAATTCTGCCTGATCGCCGAGGGCCGGTTCGACGCCTATCCGCGCACAGGTCCGACGTCGGAGTGGGACACGGCGGCGGGGCAGGCCGTGCTGGAAGCCGCGGGCGGGCGCGTGCTGGCGGCGGACGGCCAGCCGCTGGCCTATGGCAAGCCTGGGTTCCTGAATGGGCCGTTCGTGGCGATGGGGGGGTAGACCGCTCTCGCCCCCGGAAATAGAGGGGCCGCGCATCGCTGCGCGGCCCCTCCCTGGAGACTCCGTCCGGCTCAGACGAAGTTTGCGACGTCCAGGCCGGCGAGCGTCGCGCCCTGGACGAAGAAGGCGGTCGTTGCAGCCGCACCGCCACCGCCGGTGTCTTCAACGAAGACATAGGCACCGGAGCCGTCCGCCAGAGCCACGACCACCACCGAGATGTTGGCGTTGGCGCTGAAGGCGTTGTTGGCGTTCAGCAAGGCGGTCGCGTAGTCCGCGGCCGTTCCTTCGAAGTAGTTCACCGCCGTGATCGCGGGTACGATGTCGAAGATGTCGCCGACGTTGAAGTCGGAGACGACGTCGCCAGTGAAGGTCGGTCCGGCAGGCGGGGTCGCATCGCCCGTGCCGAAGACGAAGGTGTCGTTGCCGGCACCACCGGAGACCGTGTCGGCCCCCGCGCCACCGGTGATGACGTCAGCGCCGTCGCCGCCGGAGATGTTGTCGGCACCCGTGCCGCCCAGGATGGTGTCGTTGCCGGCGCCGCCCGAGATGGCGTCGTTCTCGGACCCACCGTCGATGGAGTCGGCTCCGTCCCCACCCGAGATGGAGTCGGCTTCCGAACCACCCGAGACGATGTCGTTGCCGGCACCCGAGGAGATCGCGTCCGCACCGATGCCGGAGTCGATCGAGTCGGCTCCACTGCCCGTGGTGATGTTGTCGTCACCGGTGCTGGAGTTGACGGTGTTCGCGCCGTCGCCGCCCTGGATGGTGTCATTGCCGGCGCCCGAACTGATGACGTCGTTGCCGTCACCGCCGAACAACGAGTCGTTGCCCAATCCGGTGCTGATCGAGTCATTTCCAGCATCACCATTGATGGTGTTGGCACCATCGCCGCCTTGGAGGGTGTCGTCGCCTGCACCGCCCGAGATCACGTCGGCGAATGCACCCGCGCCGAAGACAACGATATCGTCGTTGCCGTCGCCACCGTCGATCGTGTTGGCGGCGGTGGAGTTGGCCGTGATGACATCGTTGCCGGCGTCGCCGTTCAGCAGGTTGGCACCGTCCCCCGCGCCGATGAAGTCGTTTCCGTCGCCGCCCCCGATGGTGTCGTTGTCGATGCCTGAAGTGATGGAGTCGTTGCCGAGGCCACCCAGTATGCTGTTGTTGCCGTCGCCCGCGCTGACGGTGTCGTTGCCGTTTCCGCCGTCGATGATGTCGTCACCGAAATCGGCGGTGATGGAATCGTTTCCATTGCCGCCATTGACGGTGTTCGCGCCGAAGCCCGCGAAGATCGTGTCGTTGCCGTCGTCGCCACCGATCAGATCGTTGTTGTCGCCGCCGTCGAGCACGTCGTTGCCGGCTTCGCCGTTGAGGATGTCGTTGCCGTCGCCGCCAGCGATGGTGTCATTGCCGTTGCCACCCAGGAGGACGTCATTGCCTGTGCCGGGCCCGCCGCTGATCTGGTCGTTGCCTTCGCCGCCGAAGATCGTGTCGCTCTCGTTGTTGCCGTCAAGGGTGTCGTTGCCGAGATCGCCGAACAACAGGTCCGACTGCGGGCCGCCGTCGATACTGTCGTTGCCCTGGCCGCCCAGCAGGGTGTCGTTGCCCGTCTCTCCAAACAAGGTGTCGTTGCCCAGGTTGCCCTGGAGGACGTCGTTGTCCGCGCCGCCGTTCACCTCGTCGTCGCCCTGGCCGCCGAAGACGAAGTCGTTGCCGCCCTCGCCGAAGACAGCGTCATTGCCCTGACCGCCCTGCAGCAGGGCGTCATCGCCGTTGCCGCCGAAGATGAAGTCGTCGCCGTTGTCACCGAAAATGACATCGACGCCGTCGAAGCCGAGCAGAAAGTCGTCGCCGTTGCCGCCGCTGATCGAGTCGTCGCCGTTACCACCATCGACCGTGTCGTTGGCGTTGCCGCCGCCGATGGTGTCGTTGCCGTTGTTGCCGAAGATCGAGTCGTCGCCGTTATCGCCGTTGACCACGTCGTTGCCGTTGCCGGCGCCGACCGAGTCGTTGCCGTTGCCGCCGTTGACGACGTCGTTGCCATTCTCGCCGGTGCCTGCGGCGACGCCGAAGGTGTCATTGCCGTCACCACCATTCAGGGTGTCGTCGCCGTTGCCGCCGAGAATGTTGTCATCGCCGAGGTCGCCAAACACCAGGTCGGCATCGTTGTCGCCGTTGACCGAGTCTGCACCCTGTCCGCCGATCAGCGTGTCCGAGCCGTTGCTGCCGGTGAGGGTGTCGGCGCCGATATTGCCCTGGATGTAGTCGGCCCCGTTGTTGCCCACCAGGCTGTCCGTGCCCTGACCGCCGAAGATAAAGTCGTTGCCCTCGCCGCCCACCTGGGTGTCGTTGCCCAAATTGCCCTGCAGCAGGTCGCCGCCGTCGCCGCCGACCAGCGAGTCGGCCCCGTTGCCGCCGAAGATCTGATCGTCACCGTTGTTGCCGGTGATCGTGTCGTCGCCGTCGTTGCCGAACAGCAGGTCGGCGAAGGCATCGCCGTCCAGCGTTTCGTTACCGGCCGCGCCGTAGATCAGAACCGTGCTGTCGGCGAACTGGAAGCTGTTCACGCCGGTGACGGCCGCGCGCGCGAAGTCCAGCGACTGGGTGCCCGAAGCCGACGCGTTGGCGATGCGGATCACTTCCGGATCGGCGCCCAGCGCCGGGATCACGGTGATGACGGTGCCGGTCGCGGACCCGTTCGAGAAGAAGATGACGTCGGTGCCGGTGGTGTCGCCAGCATAGGCGGTGGCTTGCGTCTGAGTCGCCGCGCGGAAATCGAGATTGGCCATGGTCGGAGCTCTGTGGTCCCGGCGAACCCCCATGGTCCCGATGCGCACCCGCCAAGCTTAACCATTCGGGTCTTGTGCCGTAAAGGCGATGCTGACCAAGCTTTTGTGACGAGCCCTGCGGCGGTCGTCCGCGCCTCCGCCTCAGCCCCCGTCGGTCCAGACCGTCTTGTAAAGGTCGAACCGGCGGTCGCGCAGGTTGCGGACCGTGCCCTGGGACTTGGCCCAGGCGAGGTCGGACAGGTCGAGGTCGGCGACGGTGACCGTCTCGACGTTCTCGCTGGCTTCGGCCGCCACGCCGTCGCGGGCGAAGGGGAAGTCGCAGGGGGTCAGGATGCAGGACTGGGCGTACTGGATGTCCATGTTCTCGACGTTCGGCAGATTGCCGACATTGCCCGACAGGATGACGTAGCACTGGTTCTCGATGGCCCGCGCCTGGGAGCAGTAGCGCACCCGCAGATAGCCCTGACGGTTGTCGGTGCAGAAGGGCACGAACAGCAGCCGCGCGCCCTCGTCCACCAGCCGCCGGGCCAGTTCGGGGAACTCGGAATCATAGCAGATCAGAACGCCGATGGGCCCGCAGTCGGTCGGGATGGCATGGACCCGGTCGCCGCCCTTGATGTTCCACCAGTGCCGCTCGTTCGGCGTCGGGTGGATCTTCTCCTGCTCGTGCACCGAGCCGTCGCGCAGGAAGACATAGGCGACGTTCTGGATGTCGCCGTCCTCGGTCCGCGTCGGGTGCGAGCCGCCGATGATGTTGATGTTGTACTCGACCGCCATCTTGGACAGGGCCTCGACGAAGCGCGGGGTATAGCGGGTCAGGGCCTCGATCGACTCGACCGGGGTCAGTTTCTTCTTCTCCAGCGACAGCAGCTGCAGCGTGAACAGCTCGGGGAACACGACGAAGTCCGAGCGGTAGTCCGAGGTCACGTCGACGAAATATTCGACGTTGGCGATGAACTCCTCGAAGCTGGCGACCTTGCGCGCCTGGAGCTGGACGGTGGCGACCCGCACCGTCTCCTTGACCGCGAAGGCGGCGCCCCGGCCGTGGGTCTCGGCATAGTAGGGGTTGCGCCAGACCATGTGCGCCGCGTGGCCCATCGAGGCGGCGTCAGAGCTGAGGTAGTTGTCCAGCACGCCGATGGGCTCGAAGCCCGAGCGCATGTGGAAGCCGATGACCGGGTCGTTCAGCTTCCTCGCCGTGACCGCGTCCAGATACTCGCGAGCGCTCGGATAGGCGGCCTTGCGGCGCGCGAGGCCCGGCATGCGTCCGCCGAAGACGATGCCGCGCAGGTTCTGGGCCTCGCACAGGTCGCGCCGCGCGTCGTACAGGCGCTGGCCGATGCGAAGACGGCGCCGGTCCGGATCGACGCAGACCTCCATCCCGTAGAACCAGTCGCCGACAGGATCGTGCCGGGCCGCGTATCCGCCCCCGGTGATCTGGGTCCAGGTGTGGGGCGACATCGCCGTCGTCTCGTCGATGCGGAAGCCGGCGGCATAGCCGACGATCTGGCCCTCGTACTCGACCAGGAACTGGCCGTCCGGATAGGCGGCGATCTGGCCGCGCAGCATGCCGGGCGTCAGGGCCGGCATGTCCTTGTAGACCTTGGCCACCAGAGCCGAGATCGCCTCGACGTCCGCCAGCTTGGCGTTGCGGATGGACAGGACGGCGGCTTTGTTGGGCGTCTTCATGGGCGGGTGAAACGCACGCCTGCCGCGGCGGATCAACCCCCTTGGGGGTGACGGATGCGCTCAGGCGCGCACGGACAGGCCGAGGATCAGTCCCCTGGCTCGGTCTGCCAGCACCGGCACGCCGTGATCCGTCGCCGCCTCGGCCGCTTCCGACAGGACGAAGGCGGCCTGGTCCGGCTCGGTCCCCATCAACTCGGCGCGGGCGATCATCAGCCGGGCCATGGCGATCTGGTCGACGGCCCAGTCGACCGCGCCGGGCGCGCCGACCCGCTCGGCCAGACGGCGGCGGACGCGGGTCTCGATCCGGGTCAGGGCCATCAGGTCGCCGTTCGCGGCGGCCAGCGCGATCTCGCGCTGGATCAACAGGTCGAGCGCCAGGCCGCCCAGGACCGTGCCGTGGCCGCCGGCCAGGGCCTCGGCCTGCATCAGGCCCTCGATCGGCGTTTCGGGATCGACGGCGCGGGCGATCTGGACAGCGGCCCAGTCCATCGGGCTGTGCTCGGGGAAGAACTGATCCGCGGCCGCGTCGAACAGGGCGTGGCCGGTGGCAGCGGCCGGGGCATCGCCCGCCATGGCGGCGAGAGCCGACAGTCCGGCCCCGCACAGGGCCAGGGCGCGGGCGCGGGTCAGGGGCCGGGTGTCGGGATCGCAGGCGGCGATGAGGGTGGTCAGATCTCGCCCCGCCTGATCCAGCAGCCGGGCGTCGCGCTGAATGACGCCGCCCTCCAGCGCCAGGGCCGCGCCGTCCAGACGAAGCTCGTCGGCCTCGGCGGGGTTGTACTTGATCAGGGCATGAAGCGCGGCGTCCATCAGGGCCGCCGCGTCCAGACGGTCTGCGGTCTGGCCGGTGAGGCGCGCCTGACGCGTGCGGATGCGGGCATGGACGGCGGCGCTGAGCGCCAGGGTGGGCAGTCGCTTGGGCTGGGTCGCGCGGGCCGCCTGTGTCGCCTCGTCCAGGGCCGCGCGGTCGCCGTACAGGTCGAAAGCGGTCAACCACGCCAGGGCCGTGGCCAGGCCCGCGCGCGCCGCGTCGTCCGGCTGGCTCGCGGCCTTCAGGGCGTCGGCTCCGGTCGCGAGCGCCTTGTCCAGGCTGGTCCGCTGGCCGGTGCGCCGCGCGTGCTCTCGCCACAGGGCCGAGGCGCGGGTCCAGGTGCGGGACGGCGTCTTGCACGAGACCCGGCCGCCGTCGGTGGTCAGGGCCCGGGCCTCGACCGCCAGCAGGTCCGCGCCGAGCAGCTCCAGCCAGCCGAGGTCGTCGCTGTCGCGCGCCTCGCCCAGAAGCTTTCGCAGGTCTTTTCCAAACTCGAACATCGCCACGCCAACGCTCCGCGTCCCGCATCGGGACCGTGTCACTGTCTATGACCGCAGTCTAGCAAGGCCGAAGCCGGAGCCGGGGTTCCGTGGCGGGGACCTGTGGACGGCGCGTGGCTAGCGCGTGCCGCCCGCGACCCATTTGACGTCGGCCGCGCCGTTGGCGTTCGCGCGGCGAGCGGCGACGAACAGATGATCCGACAGCCGGTTCAGATAGCGGAGGGCCTCGGGCGTCACCGTGGCACCGGTCTCGATCAGGCGGATGGTCTCGCGCTCGGCGCGGCGCGCGACCGTGCGAGCCAGGTGCAGGTGCGCCGACAGGGGCGAGCCGCCGGGCAGGATGAAACTGTCCAGGGCCTTGAGGCTCTCGTTCATCCAGTCGATCTCTGTCTCCAGCCTTTCGACCTGAGAGGCGACCATGCGCAGCGCCTCCCAGGTCGGGGCGGGCTCGTGGGGGGTGGCCAGGTCGGCGCCCAGGTCGAACAGCTCGTTCTGGATGCGGGCCAGCATGGCGTCGATCCGGTCGTTCTGGCCCGAATGCAGCCGGGCGACACCGATGACGGCGTTCAGCTCATCGACCGTGCCATAGGCCTCGACACGGGGATCGCTCTTGGACACGCGCTGGCCGGACGCCAGGCCGGTGTCGCCGCCGTCGCCGGTGCGGGTGTAGATCTTGTTCAGGACGACCATGGCGGACCTAGCCTCCCTGGGTGGATTTCCACCACATTCCGACGACCAGCAGGGCGACCGCAACCGCCTGAAGGCCGACCCTCAGACGCATCAGTTTGTTGGAGTTTGAGCGGGCGTAGTCGCCGCCCCGGAACAGGGCATAGATGCCGAAGCCCAGGGTGATGGCCACGGCCCCGATGGCGGCCAGGATCAAGAAGTCGAACACGGTCATGGCGACTATCTAGGCCGGAGCCCCTGCGGGCGCCAGCGTCAGGCCCCCCATGGGGGTGCGGCGTTCATGCGCGGCTAACCCTGCTCCTCGCCGCGATCTCAACCTTTGCGGTTCAGGGTGCGGGGGTCAGGAGCCTGATTTGACCGACCGCGCCGTTCGAAACCTCGCCAACCTCAGAAAGTCGGCCTCGACCGCGCGGGTGCTGAACCTGTTGCAGGTCTGGCAGGAGCATGGAGGTTCGGCCGGGTGGAGCTCGGCCCCCATGTTCAGGAACCCGACGCTGAACCGGTCCCTGATCGTCAAGCACCGGCTGCGTCGCGACGAGATCGACCGCTTCCGGGTGCGCCGGCACGTCGCCACCAAGATCATCCTGCCCATCGACCAGGGCGACCTCAGGGTCGGCGGGCGCTATATGTTCGTCGACCAGATCGGGTTCGACCGGACGCTGGAAGAGACCTTCGGCATCGGGGTGGACCATCCCGACCGGCGGCTGCTGTCCCTGATGGACGACCTGCCGGGACTGGATCCGTTTCTGCTGCGCGAGCAGCTGCGCCGGAACGGACTGACGCCCGACGCCTGCTACTTCAATCTTTCGCCCGCGGACCTGGGCCGGATGGGCGATTTCGTCGCCTGCGAGATCCGCCCGCTGGTCGAGCTCAGCCTGGGGCCCGACGCCGATCTGGCGGCCGAGAACCCGGTCGCGCGCCTGACGGCCAAGATCATGTCGTTCACCCCCGGCGAGGACATGAGCGCCCTGGGCGCGACCCTGCAGCTGGACCCGCAGGAGTATGAGGAGGGCGTCTTCTGCTGGAAGGGCTTTCTCTATTACAAATGGTCCCTGCAGACGATCATCGGCGACGTCGGCGGGGTCATCGAGGGCGTGCGCCGGGTGCGGGCGGCGGGGCGGGTGGACGCCGATCAGCACATCGCCATCGACCGGGCGCGCGAACTGGTGCGTCGCCGCATCATCCTGACCTGCGAGGCCGCCGCCGACATGCTGCGCGTCTATGACGAGGCGTTCGAGGGCCTGACCGTGCGGGGCGACCCGTCGGCGTTCCGGGACTTCCTGCGCGACGCCCCGATCCTGTTCGCGCGGCTGGGCGAGCGGCTGGGGGCGGTCCAGCACATCGTCAGCTTCTGGTCCTATCGCATGGCGGCCGGCAAGCCGCGCCTGATGGCCGAAGAGTTGATCGACCTGCTCAGCGACTTCGAGACCAGCCTGTCGGGGCGGGAGCGGCCGGACGTGGTGGCGCTGGCGGCCTGACGCGCCGTCAAGCGTCCGACGACCTCGAGACGAACCCGGCCCTGTGCCGCCGGCTAGAAATCCCTGTGCCGCATGGCGACGTCGCAGCGTTCATAGCGCGCGCCGAACCGCTCCATGATTTCACGGTCGTGTCGAAATCCGAGCTTCTCGTAGAGGTGAATGGCCGCCTCGCACCGATGGCTGGTCAACAGGTAGAGAACCCGGGCGTTCATGGCGCGGGCCCGGTCAAGCACCGCCTGCAGCAAGGCTTCGCCGACCTTGTGCCCACGGGCGGAGTCCAGAACGCCCATCTTGGTCAGTTCGAACTGACCGACGCCGGTCTTCTGCAGCGCGCAGGTCCCCACGACGCCCAGGTCTGCGACGCTGGCGAAAAGGATGTCGCCGCCCTTCGAGAGGATGAGGGTTTCCGGGTTCTCGAGGACCTCCCGATCTGTCGCTTCCAGCGCAAACATCGCTTCGATCCACTGGACGTTGATGTCGTGGAAGTCCTTTGCGCGGGTCGGAGAGAATGGGAGGATCTCGACCTGGGGATACGAGGGTGCCGACACGGCGCGCTGATGGAGGGCCTGCACATCAAGCGCGCGCTCGATGCCCTCGAGCTGCGCCAGGAGCGGTCCGTCCAGCGTCGCGCACAGGTCTCTGACGCTCGCTTCGACCGCCGGCCAGACCTCGGTCCGCGAGCGAGCGACGACCTCGATGCCGATGGCTGAAAGCCGGACGGTCCGCCGGCGGCGATCTGGACCCGCCGGGCCGTCCTCGATCAGACCGGCTTCGCCAAGCTTGGCGAGCGCACGGGTGACGCCCGGCTGGCTGACGCCGGTGGCGTCCACCAGGGCACCGACCGACAGAGGGCCCCCGGTCTCGAGCGCTGCCAGTATGGGATACTGCGCGGGCTGAACGGGCAGGCCTGCGCGCTCGATCAGGACCATGACGTCGGACTGCATCCGCTCGCCGAGGCGTTTCAGCCGGCTGCCGAGAAAAAGATGAGGGCGCGCCCTCAGGACATCCATGCATCTTCCCCCGAATACATACCAAGGTATATATCCGGGCATAGAGATGGGGTGTCAAGCCGGTTGGGGGCCCTCGCCGGTCTGTCCGACGAGGGCCGGTGTCCCTTAGTAGCGGTAGTGGTCCGGCTTGAACGGGCCCTGGGCGGGGACCGAGATGTAGTCCGACTGGTCCTTGGACAGGGTCGTCAGCTTGGCGCCCAGCTTGCCGAGGTGGAGCATGGCGACCTTCTCGTCGAGATGCTTGGGCAGGACATAGACCTGGTTCTCGTACTTGGACTTGTTGGTCCACAGTTCGATCTGGGCCAGCACCTGGTTGGTGAAGGACGCGCTCATCACGAACGAGGGGTGGCCCGTGGCGTTGCCCAGGTTCACCAGGCGGCCTTCGGACAGCAGGATGATCTTCTTGCCGTCCGGGAACTCGACGTGGTGGACCTGCGGCTTGATCTCGTCCCACTTGAAGTTCTTCAGGCCCGCGACCTGAATCTCCGAGTCGAAGTGGCCGATGTTGCAGACGATGGCGTTGTTCTTCATCGCCCGCATGTGGTCGACGGTGATGACGTCCTTGTTGCCGGTGGCGGTGACGAAGATGTCGGCCTTGTCCTGGACGTCTTCCAGGGTCTGGACCTCATAGCCTTCCATGGCGGCCTGCAGGGCGCAGATCGGGTCGATCTCGGTCACGACCACGCGGGCGCCGCCCTGGCGGAGCGAGGCGGCCGAGCCCTTGCCCACGTCGCCGTAGCCGCAGACCACGGCGACCTTGCCCGACAGCATGACGTCGGTGCCGCGACGGATCGCGTCAACCAGCGATTCACGGCAGCCGTACAGGTTGTCGAACTTGGACTTGGTGACGCTGTCGTTGACGTTGATGGCGGGGAAGGGCAGGTCGCCGCGCTCGGCCATCTGGTACAGGCGGTGGACGCCCGTGGTGGTCTCTTCCGACACGCCGCCGATGGCGTCGCGGATGGCCGAATAGAAGCCCGGCTTTTCGGCCAGATAGCGCTTCATGACCTTGTAGAGGGCTTCTTCCTCTTCGTTCTGCGGGTCGTTCAGGACCGAGGCGTCCTTCTCGGCCTTGGGGCCCAGAACGCACAGCAGGGTGGCGTCGCCGCCATCGTCGAGGATCAGGTTCGGATAGCCGCCGTCGGCCCATTCGAAGATCTTGTGGGCATAGTCCCAGTACTCTTCCAGCGTTTCGCCCTTGGTGGCGAAGACGGGCGTGCCGGCGGCGGCGATGGCGGCCGCGGCGTGGTCCTGGGTCGAGAAGATGTTGCACGAGGCCCAGCGCACGTCGGCGCCGAGCGCTTCCAGCGTCTGGATCAGGACGGCGGTCTGGATCGTCATGTGCAGCGAGCCGGCGATGCGCGCGCCCTTCAGCGGCTTGGCCGTGCCGAACTCGTCGCGCAGCGCCATCAGGCCCGGCATCTCGGTCTCGGCGATGGCGATTTCCTTGTTGCCGAACCCGGCGAGGGAAATGTCGCGGACGATGTAGTCGGTCATGAGTGCGGCTCCTTGAGCACGGCTGTCGAGGTTGCGCGCGCCTATAGCCCGCCTCCGTGGCGAGGGCAAGAAACGTATAAGGATGTCCTTATATGTCGCGGCGGGGTGGTGGTTGGACGCCTTGTCATCTCGGCCGAAGCGCAGCGAAGAGCCGGGACAAGCGCTTACATTCTTCTGGCGCTCCCGGGCGGCCGCAGGCCGATCCGGGAGAACGGTCGGTCGCGCTCGGTGGCTGACTTTGGCCCGGCTCGCCGGCCGGGCCGGAGCTGGGTAGTGGGTCCCGTCCCGGCTCTCCGCTCCGCTGCGGCCGGGATGACAAGCTGAGTCAGCCTCTGAAGGCCTAAGCCCTCGGGGCCGGCTCCTGCATCGAGCGGCTGGCGGGGACGCCGATGCTGGGGGCGCGGGCGGCACCGGCGGTCTGGCCGGGCTTCATGAACTTGACCAGCACCCGCTGTCCGATCAGCAGGGGCGCGTCGCCGGCGGTCACGACCACTTCGACGACCCGTTCGTCGGACCGCTGCGAAGGATCGTCGGAGGCCAGCTTCCTCGCCCCGAACACGGCGGCGCGTCGCAGGACCGAGCCGACGTAGACGGTCGAGGGATCGCCCTCGGGCGTGATCTCGACGGCCTGACCGTCCGTGACGTTGGGGATGTCGCTCTCGACGATCTCGGCGCGGGCGATGCGCGGGGCGTCGGGCTCCAGGTCGAACAGGTTGGACACGTTCAGGGTCGAGGCGCCGGCGCCGGGGTTGGCATAGCGGCGCACGATGCGGCCGTTGGCAGGCGCACGGATGACGGTCAGCTCGACGTTGTAGGCGGCCTGGTCGCGGCGGGCGCGGGCGGTCTGGACGGCGGCCTGCTGGGCCCCCAGTCGGGCCTGGGCCGCGGCGATCTGGTCGCGGGCCTGGTCCAGCCTCTGGCCGGCCACGAAGTTGGTGGCGACCAGCCGTTCCAGCCGGTCGTACTCGCGCTGGGCGGTGCGGATATCGACCTGGATCAGGCGCAGCTGGGCCTCGGCGGCCGCGACGTCGGCCACGGCGGTCTGCAGGGCCAGGCGCGGCTCGTCGTCCTCCTGGCGGGCCAGGATCTGGCCTGCGGTGACGATGTCGCCCTCCTGAACCAGAACTTCGCGGACCACGCCGCCGCGCCGGGCGGCGACCTGGATCAGGCCGCCCTCGATGTCGACGCGCCCGTTGGCGATGGCGGCATAGGGGCTCTCGACCCGCTGGGACGCCGCCTCGTCCGCCTCCGCCTTCTTGGCCGCGCCCTGGCCCTGGACCAGGACGAAGCCGACCACGAGGACGAGGATCAGCAGGACGCCGATCCAGACCCATTTGTTCTTCAGGAAACCAGGCATGCGTTCAGGGTCCTAGAGGGCGGGCTCAGTGATGGGACGCCAGGGTGGCGTTCGGATTGGGCGTGCGGCGTTCGTCGGAGATGATGATGCCGTCCTCGATCTTGATGACCCGGTCGGCCCATTCCTCAAGACGCGGGTCGTGGGTCACGCAGATGACGGCGGCGCCGTACTCGGACGCCGCGCGGCGCAGCAGGCGGATGACGATCTGGCCGTTCTCGCCGTCCAGGGCCGAGGTCGGTTCGTCGGCGAACAGGATCTGGGGGTCCTTGGCCAGGGCGCGGGCGATGGCGACGCGCTGTTTCTCGCCGCCCGACAGGGCCGAGGGCCGCTGGTGCAGGCGCTTGCCCAGGCCGACTTCCTCCAGCGCCAGCTTGGCGCGCGCGCGGGCCTTCGCGGGCGTCAGCCCCTGGAACTTCAGCACGGTCTCGACCTGTTGCAGGGCCGTCAGGGCCGGGAACAGGTTGAAGCCCTGGAAGATGAAGCCGCAGTGGTCCAGGCGGAACTTGTCGATCTTGCCGGACGACAGCTTCCACAGGTCGTCGACGTCCAGGGTATCGACCCGGCCTTCCTCGGGGCGCAGCAGGCCCGACAGGGCGGCGATCAGCGTGGACTTGCCCGAACCCGACGGGCCCATGACCATGGTCAGGTCGCCGTGGCGGGCATCGAAGTCGACCTTCTTCAGGACCTCGACGAAGGCCTTGCCGGACTTGAAGCGCTTGACCAGGCCCTTGGCCTCGATGGCGAAGTCGCCGTGCTTGCCGTGGGCGGTGGTGTGCAGGGTCATCGCAGCAGGTCCGCTGGCTGGCTGTTCTTGAGGACGCCGAGCGACAGCAGGCCCGAGACCATGGCGATCGCGATCAGTCCGCCGCCGACGGCGATCAGGGCCTGGGGCTGGAGCGCGATCAGCACCCCCTGGGTGCCCGCGAACAGGGCGACCAGCCAGGTCAGGCCGATGGCGGCCGCGACCCCCACGATCCCGACCCAGAAGCTGAGCTCGACCACGATCCGGCGCAGCGACCCCATGCCGACGCCCAGAGCTCTGAGCGAAGCGAACTCCTTGATGTTGGCCATGATGGCCCCGCGCAGCGTCTGCCAGGTGATGGCCACGCCGATGATGATGCCCACCACCGTGACGCCGCCCAGGATGATGATCAGCGGGCCCTGTTCGAACATGGCGCTCTGGTTGGCGTCGGCCAGGTCCTGGCGGGTCCAGGCCTTCCACTGGCCGTTGCCCTGCTGGTTCAGCTGCTCGGCGACGATCTCGGCGCGCGACGGGTCTCGCAGCTTGACCATCAGGGGGCCGACGCGCGGACCGGTGTCGGCCTGGCCCACCATCCGGAGGGTGTCGCGCGACATCACCACCATCTGCTGCATCATGTTGGGATAGCCGCGCAGCACGGCGACGACCGTGACCGTCTGGCCGTTGTAGATGGCCTTGTCGCCCAGTTTGACGCCCAGCGGCCGCAGGGCGCTTTCGTCGACGGCGATGGTGTAGGGCTGACGCAGGGCCTCGACCAGCTCGGGCGAATAGTCGACCGGGATGGTGACGGCCCCCGGTGTTGTGTCGATGATCCGGGTCTGGACGAAGTTCTGCTTGGGCGCGCCTTCACGGGCACGGTCGGCCTCGGACTTGGTCGGATCGACGTTCTGGACCGACTGGAAGCTGCCGCCGGCACCGTCCAGCGGCTGCACCTCGACCACCTCGGGGTGGTTGTAGGCCAGGGGGATGAAGCGGCGCGGCACGCCAGATGGCCCGCCGACCAGCGACTTGGCCCCCGGCTGCATGATGATGACGTCGGCGCTGGAGCGCTCGATCGTGGCGGTGAAACCCTTGCCGATGCCGATGAAGACGCCCGCCATGCCGAGCACCAGCAAACCGGACAGGGCCAGCGCCATGACGGCCGCCATATAGCGGCGCCACTCGTACAGCAGCGTGGAGAGGGCGAGCGACATTTTGTGGCGGATGTATCCCTGAGGTGTGGCGTTATGTGGCGCGCCCGACGGTTCTCACCAAGTTAAATCGGGGTAAGGGCGTTCGCTATCGTTATGGCTACGCTTGACCCCCTACATTTTGGGCGCAGAGATGCCGCGCTTGCCCGGCCCGACACGCCCGGCATCGCGACCTGACACCTGAGACGGACCGCCGTCCGTCGCCCCGGAGCCCTCCTCGCATGATGCTTGCCCGCCTCGGCCTCGCCGCCTCGCTCGCCGCCCTGACGTTCGCCGCCACCCCGGCCCTGGCCGACGAGGGAATGTGGACGTTCGACAACTTTCCGATGCAGACGGTGAACGACAAATACGGCACCCGGATCGATCAGGCGTGGCTGGACCGGGTGCGGAACTCGGCCGTTCGCATCCAGGGCTGCTCGGCCTCGGTGGTCTCGCCGCAGGGCCTGGTTCTGACCAACCACCACTGCGTCATCAGCTGCGTCCAGGATCTGTCGGACGCCCAGAACGACTATGTCGCCGCCGGCTTCCGTCCCGAGACCCGCGCCGAGGAGCGCCAGTGCCCGGGCCAGACGGCCGAGATCCTGACCGACATTACGGACGTCACCGACCGTATCCTGGGAGCGGGCGAGGGACTGGAAGGCGCGGCCTTCGTCCAGGCGCGGGGCGCCGAGCAACAGGCGATCCAGCGTGAAAGCTGCGGCGACGACGTGACCCTGACTTGCCAGGTCATCAGCTTCTATCGGGGCGGTCGCTATGCCCTCTACAAGTTCCGCAAGTACGAGGACGTGCGGCTGGCCTTCGCGCCCGAGTTCCAGGCGGCCTTCTTCGGCGGCGACCCGGACAACTTCAACTTCCCGCGCTATGCGCTCGATTTCGGCTTCCTGCGCCTCTACGAAAACGGCCAGCCGGTCGAGACACCCAGCCACCTGACCTGGTCGACCGAGGTTCCGGCCGAGGGTGACCCGGTGTTCGTGGCCGGCAACCCGGGCTCGACGTCGCGTCTGCTGAGCCTGAGCCAGCTGGAACGCGTCCGCGACCAGGTCCAGCCCACCACACTGCTGCAGCTGTCGGAACTGCGCGGTCGTCTGCAGCAGTACGCCTTCACCAGCGAGGAGGCGGCGCGCGTCACCGTCGATCCGCTGTTTGGCGTCGAGAACAGCTACAAGGCCACCTTCGGTCAGCAGCAGGCCCTGGTGGACCCCGAGTTCCTGGGCCGGAAGCGTGAGGAAGAGGCCCAGCTGCGCGCCGCGGTCGCCGCCGACCCGGCCCTGGCCGAACGGATCGGCGATCCCTGGGGCGAGCTGAGCGCCATCGAGGAGCGCGCCGCCGACCTGTTCATTCCCTATCGCCAGCTGGAGGCCTCCGCCGGCCAGCGGTCGCTGCTGTATGGCGCGGCCCGCACCATCGTCCGCGCCTCCAAGGAGCGGGCCAAGCCGGCCGCCGAACGCCGGCCCGGCAACTCCGACGCCGACATCGCCGCCCTGGGTCGTCGCCTCGCCGCCGTGGTTCCCGTCGAGGCGGACCTGGAGGAAATCTATCTGGCCTTCTGGCTGTCCAAGACCCGCGAATACCTGACCGTCGACAATGCCGACGTTCAGCGCCTGCTGGGCCGCGAGAGCCCCGAGGCCTTGGCCGAGCGCCTGGTCCAGGGCACCGGTCTGGCGGACCCGGCGCGCCGGGCCGAGCTGCTGGCCATGACGCCCGAGCAGCTCGCGGCGTCGGGTGATCCGCTGATAGAGCTGGTGCTGAGGAATGACGACGCGGCCCAGCTTCTGCGGGCCCAGTGGGAATCGACCGTGTCGGGCCCGACGGCGCGTGCCGCCGAGCGCATCGCCCAGGCCCGCTTCGCGGCTTACGGCACCAACCAGTATCCCGACGCGACCTTCTCGTTGCGTCTGTCCTACGGCGCGGTCGAGGGCTGGACCTATCGCGGCCAGGAGGTGGAGCCCTTCACCTACATCGGCGGCCTGTACGAGCGTGCGACGGGATCGCATCCCTTCGTTCTGGCGGAAGCCTTCGCGGCGGCCGAGGATCGGGTGAACAAGGAGGTCGTCTACAACTTCTCCTCCACCAACGACATCATCGGCGGAAACTCGGGTTCGCCCGTGATCAACGCAGAGGGCGAAGTGGTCGGCGCGGCCTTCGACGGCAACATCCATTCGCTCGGCGGGGCCTTCGGCTACGACGCCGCGCTGAACCGGACGGTCAGCGTGTCCACGGCCGCGATCACCGAGACGCTGCGTTCGGTCTATCAGCAGCCGAGGCTGCTGGAGGAACTCGGGGTCCGCTGATCCCGTCTCCTCCCCGTCGCCCGCTTGGGCGATGGGGAGGGGGACCGCGAAGCGGTGGAGGGGCTCTTCACGCGCAGGCGATGTCGCCGCGTAGAGAACCCCTCCGTCACTTCGCTTCGCTACGTGCCACCTCCCCATCGCTGCGCGACAGGGAGGAGACAGTTGATCGGAGTCATTTGATGCGCCTCATCTTTCTCGCCACCACCGCTCTCGCCCTTTCCGCCACCGCCGCCTCCGCCAACGAAGGCATGTGGACGTTCGACAACTTCCCCATCGCACGGGCGAACCAGACGCTGGGGACCTCCATCGATCAGGCGTGGCTGGATCGGGTCCGGCTGAACACCGTGCGGTTCGGGGGCTGCTCGGCGGGCGTCGTGTCCGGTGCCGGGCTGGTGCTGACCAACAACCACTGCGTCGCCAGCTGCGTGGCAAACCTGTCGACGCCCCAGGTCAACTATGCCGCGACGGGCTTCACGCCCCGCACCCGCGAGGAGGAGCTGCGCTGTCCCGGCGGCACCGCCGAAATCCTGACCGACATCGCCGACGTCACCGAGCGCGTGCGCGCCGCCGGGCAGGGCCTGACCGGCCAGGCCTTCACCCGCGCCCGCGACGCCGAGATCGGCCGGATCGAACAGGAACTGTGCGCCGGCGACGACGGCGCGACGCCGGCCGACCGCCGCTGTCAGGTCGTCAGCCTGTACCGGGGCGGGCAGTTCAAGCTGTACACCTACAAGCGCTACACCGACGTGCGGCTGGCCTGGGCGCCCGAGGACCGAGCTGCGACCTTCGGCGGGGACCTGGACAACTTCAGCTTCCCGCGCTTCGCCATCGATGCGGCCTTCATCCGCCTTTACGAGAACGGCCAGCCGGTCGAGACGCCGACGCACCTAGTCTGGAACGACGACCAGCCGGTCGAGGGCACGGCCGTGTTCGTGTCGGGCATTCCCGGATCGACCCAGCGGCTGCTGACCCAGGACCAGCTGGCGACCGTGCGCGACGTGGTCCTGCCGATGGATCAGCTGATCGCGTCGGAGCTGCGCGGGCGGCTGGTGCGCTATTCGCAGGAGAGCGAGGAGGCCGCCTTCATCGCCATGGACCCGATCGTCGGGCTGGAGAACACCTACAAGCGCGGGCTGGGTCGGATGCGGGCCCTGACTGACGCCGGCTTCATGGGCCGTCGCGCGGAGGCCGAGGCCGACTTCCGCGCCCGCGTCGCCGCCGACCCAGCCATCGCCGCGGCCGCCGCCGATCCCTGGACGGCCCTGTCGGACGTGCAGCCTGCGGTGCGCGAACTCTACACCGCCTATGCCCTGCTGGAGGGCGGCACCGGCATCGGCACGACCGGTCCGGCCAGCGGATCGGCCCTGTTCGGCTGGGCCCGGACGCTGGTCCGGGCGGCGCAGGAGCGCGAGAAGCCCTCGGCCGAGCGCCTGCCGGAATATGGCGACGCGCGCCTGTCGGCGGTGCAGACCGCCCTGTTCGCCGCGCGGCCAGTCTATCCGGAGCTGGAACAGATCCGGATGGAATGGTGGCTGTCCAAGACGCGCGAGTGGCTGACGGTCGACGATCCGCGCGTGCGGGCGCTGCTGGGAACAGAGTCGCCCGAGGCCCTGTCGGCGCGGCTGGTCGAGGGCTCGACCCTGGCCGATCCGGCCGTGCGCCGCACCCTGTGGGAGGGTGGCCTCGCCGCCATCGAGGCGTCGGAGGACCCGCTGATCCAATGGGTCCTGTCGATCCAGGAGCCGACCCGCGCCCTGCGCGCCGACTGGGAAGCCCGCGTCCAGGCCCCGACCGAACAGGCTTCCGAACGGCTGGCGGCCGCCCGCTTCGCCGCCTATGGCGACACCGTCTATCCGGATGCGACGGGCACCCTCCGCCTGACCTATGGGCTGATCGAGGGCTCGGACGTCCCGGGCCAGAGGTTCGGGCCCTTCACCACCTTCGGCGGTCTGTGGGGCCGCGCGACGGGGTCCGCGCCGTTCGATGTTGCGCCGAAACTTCTGGCCGCGCGCGAGACGATCGACCCGGACACGGTGCTGAACATGGCGGTGTCTTCCGACACCATCGGCGGGTCGTCGGGCTCGCCGGTCGTCACCGAGGCGGGCGAGATCCTGGGCGCGAACTTCGACTCCACCGTCCTGACCCAGAGAAACGCCTACGGCTACGACCGCGACGTCAACCGCAGCGTCATCGTGACGACGGGCGCGGTGACCACGGCGCTGCGCGACGTCTACGGCATGCAGCGGCTGGTCGAGGAGCTGGGCGGCGGACGCTGAACCCTAGGGGTTCAGCCGTCCCTGGGCGTCGTCGGCCGCGAAGACCACGTCGCGATCCGGTCGCTTCACCTTCGATCCCGGCCGCTTCAGCTCGGTCAGGATGTGGCGGATAACGTTCAGGCGGGCGGTCTTCTTGTCGTCTGTGGCCACGACCGTCCAGGGCCCGTGCTTGGTGTGGCACTCCGCCAGCATGCGGTCGCGGGCGGCGGAATAGGCGTCCCACCGTTTTTGCGCCTCGGCGTCCAGCGACGAGACCTTGAACCGCTTCAGCGGGTCGTCGACGCGCTCGGCCAGGCGTTTGGCCTGTTCGGCCTTGGAGATGTCCAGCCAGATCTTGATCAGTTGGATGCCCGAGCCGCGCAGCAGGGTCTCGAAATGCGGCACGTCCTTGAGGAACTGCTCGTGCTGTTCGGGCGTGCAGAAGCCCATGACGGGTTCAACGCCGGCGCGGTTGTACCAGGACCGGTTGAAGATGACCCACTCGCCGGCCGCCGGCAAGTGGGGGACATAGCGTTGGAAATACCACTGGCTGGTCTCGCGCTCGGTCGGCTTGGGCAGGGCGACGACGCGGGTCTGGCGGGGCGAGGCGTATTCGGTGATGCGCTTGATGGCCCCGTCCTTGCCGGCGCTGTCGCGGCCCTCGAACAGGATCAGCACCTTCTGGCCCTTCTCGATCGACCAGTGCTGGGTCTCGACCAGCTCGATCTGGAGCGCCTCCAGCTCGGCCTCGTAATCGTCCTTCTTGCCCATGGCCGCCTCTCCAACCCTTTCCCGTTATCCTCCGCCTTGATCGGAGGATCGGATGTTCAACGGCTCGTGCGAAGCCCTTAGCGCACCAGTGGACGCGCGTCCGACCCTCGGATCAAGTCCGAGGGTGACGGAGTGAGGGTTTGGCGATTGTGACCTTCATGCAGGCCGGTCATTGTGGCGCGGCATGAAACGCGACTTCGCCGATTTCTGGAATTTGTTGTGGGAGGCGGCGCTGGGGGTCTGCGCCGCCTTCGCCCTGATGAACGCCTTCGTGCCGGCCCAGGACCTGCCGTGGAAGCCACTGGATCTGAACCGGCCGATCGGACAGGCGACAGCGGCCAAGGTGTCGGACTTCGCCGTTCCGTTCTCGGCTCCTCCCGAGGAGGTCGAGGCCGTCACGACCGCCTGTATCCAGACGTTGCGAGACGCGGGGGTCGAGGTGCGTCGGGCCGAGGATATCGACGGCGGCGGCTTCTGCCAGGTGCGAAACGCCGTGGTCATCACCGGAGGCGCGATCACGCCTCTGAAGCCCGGCGGCCTGACCATGCAGTGCCCGCTGGCCGTGCGCTACGTCATCTGGGACCGGCAGGTGCTGCAGCCGACGGCCCAGACCGTCTATGGCTCGGCTCCGGCGTCGGTGAACAATTTCGGCACCTATTCCTGTCGCCGCATCTATGGCTCGACGGACGAGACCGAGCGGCCCAGCGAGCACGCGCGGGCCAATGCGCTGGACGTCGCCTCGGTGACCCTGGCGGATGGGCGCACGGTGTCGGTCGAGGCCGACTGGGGCGGCCAGGGACCGAACGGCACCGACGGATCGGTCTTTCTGAGGGCGCTCCGGAACGGCGCCTGTCGCGTGTTCGCCACCGTACTGACGCCCGACTACAACGAGGCGCACCGGGATCACCTGCATCTGGACGGGGCGCCACGCGGCCTCTGCGCCTGATTTCGCTTAACGATGATCGCCTGACGGGCGAATCGATTCGGGTTGACCAGGCTTGACGGCTGGGAGACAACATTCGTGCAATCCGGATTTCGCGTGGGGTCCAAACCCGCGTCGCTCCTTCTATGAACGAGCCTGTCCAGATGGATTGTCGGGCCCCTCTGAAAGGGTGCTCGCCTGGAAGAGCGCGTTTATGGAGACGCAACAATGGCGACCGGTACGGTCAAGTGGTTCAACCCCACGAAGGGCTTCGGCTTCATCCAGCCCGAAAGCGGCGGCGCTGATGTGTTCGTTCACATCACGGCCGTTCAGAAGGCTGGCCTGACGGGCCTCGATGAGAACGCCAAGGTGTCCTACGAGCTGGAATCCCAGCGCGGCAAGACTTCGGCGGTGGATCTCAAGCTGCTCTGATCGACCTCGATCAGGGTCGCTGAAGCGATCACGCGGGCGCGGTTCCTTCGGGGGCCGCGCTCGTTTTCGTTCGGGCCGACACCTGGGCCAGGACGATGGCGGCCAGAACGAGGGCTCCGCCGAGCGCCTGCACCGGGGCCAGGACCTCGCCGAAGATCAGCCAGCCCAGCAGGCCCGCGACGATCGGCTGGATCAGGATGGTCACGGCGGTGATCGAGGCCGGCAGTCGCCCCAGAGCCCAGGCCACGCCGCCTTGGCCTGCCACATGCATCAGCCCCATGCCGACGCAGGCCGCCCATCCTGCGGTGCTGGCGGGGATCATGTCCTCGCCCAGCAGCAAGGCCACGCCACCCATCAGCGGCAGTCCCGCCAGCGTCGCCCAGAAGGTGACCTTCAGCGCCCCCGCCGTGGTCCGGGCGAACTTCACCATCAGGAAATAGCCCGCGTACCAGACCGACACGAGCAGCGAGAGGGCGTCGCCCAGCGGCGGATTGGTCCCCTGACCGCCCGCCTTGCCCGCCGCCATGGCCCAGGCCCCGGCCATGGCGAAGCCGAGCGCCAGCAGGAACAGCCGGGCCGGCTTCTCCTTGAAGAACAGCCACCCGATCAGGGTCACCACGACCGGCGTCAGGTTGCACAGCACCGTGGCGTTGGCGACCGAGGTCATGACGATGCCGTAGTGCCAGAACGACAGGTCCAGCGCGAAGAACAGGCCCGCCAGCAGCATCCATTTCGACGGCCGGCCAATGCCCTCGCCGCCGGGTCGGGCAACCAGGAGCGTCAGCAGCGGCATGGCGAAGACGAACCGCCAGAACCCGGCGGCGGCCGGGCCGGTCTCGGTCAGGCGCACGAGGATGGGGGCGAGACCGAGGATCGACGCCGAGGCGAGGACCACCAGCAGCGGAACGAGGCGAGAGGCGGGAGCGGCGGTCATTCTCCCTCCCCTTTATGGGGAGGGACCGCGAGGCGCCAGCCGAGCGCGGGTGGGGGCGTTCAGAGCGAGCGCACGGACGACACGGCCCCACCCGGGCTTCGCTCCGCTCCGCCGTCCCTCCGCATGAAGGGGAGGGAGAAAACCGTCAGAACCCCAGCTCCGCCCTGAGCTCCTCCGGCGTCACCCCCGCCTCGCGCAGCGCCATCAGGGTCACCGAGCCGTCGCGCTTCGCGTAGCGCTTGCCGTCCGGCCCCAGCAGCAGCCGGTGGTGGCGATAGACCGGGGTCGGCAGGTCCAGCAGGACCTGGAGCACGCGCTGGACCGAGGTGGTCTCGATCAGATCCTCGCCCCGGATCACATGGGTCACGCCCTGGGCCGCATCATCGACGACCGAGGCGATGACATAGCCCGCGCCGATGTCCTTTCGCCCCACGACCATGTCGCCCAGCGCCTCGGGCCGAGCGGTCTTCACGCCCGGATCAGCCGTCTCCTCGGCCCAGGTCAGGGCCTCGAATCCGCCCAGTCGCTTGTGCGCCGCCGCCAGCGATAGCCGCCAGGCGAAGGCCTTGCCCTCAGCCAGTCGCGCCGCCTCCTCGTCCGCCGACACCGGGCCGCCGGTGAAGGCGCGGGCGTCGACGGGGTCGTCGCCGTGCGGCGCGCCGCCCGCCAGCGCCATCAGCTCCTTGCGGGTGCGGAAACAGCGATAGAGCACCCCCATCGCCCGCAACCGCTCCAGCGCCGCGTCATAGGCCGGGCGGCGCTCGGACTGGCGCACCATCGGCCCGTCCCAGTCCAGACCCAGCCAGGCCAGGTCCTCGATCAGGGCGGTCTCGTACTCGGGCCTGCAGCGGGTGAAGTCGGTGTCCTCGATCCGCAGCAGGAACCGTCCGCCCACGGCCCGCGCGGCGCTCCACGCCGTCAGGGCCGAGAACGCGTGGCCCCGATGCAGCAGGCCGGTGGGGGAGGGGGCGAAGCGGGTGGTGAAGGTCATCGGCGAACGTCATCCTCCCCCGAGCAGCGACGCGAAACGGGGGAGGGGGACCGCGCAGCGGTGGAGGGGGCGGCTCCAGATACGGTGTGCGATCCCGCCCCCTCCACCACGCTTCGCGCGGTCCCCCTCCCCCGCAAAGCGCGGGGGAGGATCGCGTTTAGTGCTCTTGGCGGAAATCGGACGCTGTCCGCCTGGCCTCCAGCGAAGGGGGTGATCGGGCGCGCGAGTTCGTCCAGACTGAACATCGCCGGACGCTAACCACTCACCCCCGACGCTCACAAGGACCACCGCCATCACCCCCGCCGACCTCGCCGCCGCCCGCCAGGCGCTCGCCGACCGCGATCCGGCCCTGGCCCGCGCCCATGCCCAGACCCCGCCGTTCGAATGGCGGGTGCGTCAGGCCGGGTTCGTCGGCTTGTTCCGCATGATCGTGGAGCAGCAGGTCTCGGTGGCCTCGGCCGCCTCGGTCTGGGCGCGGCTGGAGGCGGGGCTGGGCGGGATCACGCCGGAAAACCTGTTGGCCCACGACCACGAATCCTTACGCGGCATGGGGCTGTCGCGGCAGAAGGCGACCTATGGTCAGGGCATGGCGCGGGCGCAGATGGCCGGGGAGATCGACCTGGAGCATCTGTCGACCCTGGACGACATCGCCGCCGTCGATGCCCTGGTGTCATTGAAGGGCGTCGGACTGTGGACGGCCGAGGCCTATCTGCTGCTGTGCGAGGGGCGAACGGATGTCTTTCCTGGCGGCGACGTGGCCCTGCAGGAAGCGATCAAGTGGGCGGACGGGACCGAGGTCCGGCCGGACACCAAGGGGGCCTATGCGCGGGCGGAGATGTGGCGGCCCTATCGCGGCGTCGCCTGCCACCTGCTGTGGGCTTGGTACACCGGGGTGAAGAAGGGCGAGATCGTGCTCGATGACCTCCCTCAAGCAGGCGAGCGCCGCGCGCGAGGCGATAGGGAGAATACAGCGTGACCGCCCTGGCCGATCCCGCGGTTCTGGCCGCCGAACTGGCCCGCCAGACCGATGTGCTGGGCGCGCTGGACTTCGCCGGGGTGGCGGTGTTCGCGGCCACGGGCGCCCTGGCGGCGGCGCGCGAGAAACATGACCTCGTCACCTTCGGCTTCTTCGCCGCCGTGACGGGGGTGGGGGGCGGCACCCTGCGCGACCTGCTGATCGGCGCGCCGGTGTTCTGGGTCGAGGACTGGCGCTACATCGCCGTCTGTCTCGCGGGCGCGATGGCCGTCTGGTTGGTCGGGGCGGGGCCATGGAGGTTCCGGGCCCTGCTTTGGCTGGATGCCATCGGGCTGGGGGCCTATGGCGTGCTCGGCGCGGCCAAGGCGGAGGCGTTCGGCGTGGCGCCCCTGATCTGCATCGTCATGGGGGCGCTGACGGCCTGTTTCGGCGGCATCGTGCGCGACCTGCTGGCGGGCCAGCCGTCCATCCTGCTGCGGCGAGAGATCACCGTCTCGGCCGCGCTTCTGGCCGCCACCGTCTATGTCACGGCCCGCGCCCTGGGGCTGGACCCTTGGCCCGCCGCGATCATCGCCGCGCCCGCCGGCTTCATTCTACGCGCCGGCGCCTTGGTGTGGGGCTGGAGCCTGCCGGCCTTTCCGGGCGGCGTGGTCCGGCGCTAGGCGGCTCGCCGGTGGCGGCGGATAGAGGTTCATCACCAAGGACACCAAGGGATCACCAAGGGCACGAAGGAACCGAGCAAGTGTCGAGGTCGCCGATCCGTCACTTGTGACGGTCTGCCCTATGGGATCGCGGCTGCGCCGCAAGAGCTGTTCGACGCGAAGCGTCCTGTCGTCCCGGACGGCGGAGTAGGGCGGTCGGCGCCTTGATCGTCCGCTCGGTCTCTTCGTGTACTTGGTGATCCCTTGGTGTACTTGGTGATGAACCTCTTTCTCAGCCCACCCAAGTCTTCACGGAACCGACGCCAAGCCGTCATGGCGGACGCGACGAATCGGGGTTAGGGTCAGACCACCAGAGAGAAGGAGCGACGTCTTCAGTCCGATTTCCTCGACCTTACCCGGCGCGAGCGGGAGGCCCTGATGCTGGTCTCCCACAAGCCGCCGTCCGGTTTTCCGGCCCTGGTGCTGAACGCCGACTTCCGGCCGCTGTCCTACTACCCGCTATCGCTGTGGCCGTGGGAAGAGGCGGTCAAGGCGGTCTATCAGGACCGCGTCGACGTGGTCTCGACCTATGACCGGGTCGTGCGCAGCCCGTCGATGGAGATGCAGATCCCCAGCGTGATCGCGCTGAAGAGCTACGTAGACCAGAACCGCAGCCCGGCCTTCACTCGCTTCAACGTCTTCCTGCGCGACGGCTTCACCTGCCAGTATTGCGGCGACACCGCCGAGCTGACCTTCGACCACGTCATCCCGCGCAGCCGGGGCGGGCGCACGACCTGGGAGAACATCGTCGCGGCCTGTTCGCCCTGCAATCTCAAGAAGGGCGGCCGCACGCCTCAGCAGGCCCACATGCCGATCCGCCGCGCGCCGCATCGGCCCAACGCCTACCAGCTCCAGGACGCGGGGCGGCGGTTTCCGCCCAACTACCTGCACCAGAGCTGGCTGGACTATCTCTACTGGGACATCGAGCTGGAGCCGTAGGGCTTGAGCGCCTTAAGCATACCCGTTCTCCGTCATCCTCGGACTTGATCCGAGGATCGGAGCGTCAGCGGCGCGGTCAGCTGAATGGCCCGCGATCGCGCCTCATCTCCTCGCCAGAGCCGTCCCGCGTCCGATCCTCGGATCAAGTCCGAGGATGACGGAGCATAGGCGACGGGCCTCAGACCTCGTCGGGCCGGACGTGGCGATAGACGTGGCTGATGACGACCGAGCCTTCACCCACGGCCGAGGCCACGCGCTTGACCGAGCCGGCGCGCACGTCGCCCACCGCGAAGATGCCGGGGCAGGAGGTGGCATAGGGCGAGTCCGCCAGGCCGCAGTCCTGGCCCGTCTTGATGAAGCCCTTGGCGTCGAGCTCCACCATGCCGTCCAGCCAGGCGGTGTTGGGGGCGGCCCCGACCATGATGAACAGGGCGCGGCAGTCGATCTCGCGGCGAGTCTCGTCGCCCCGGTTGACGATGGTCAGCCGTTCCAGCCGGTCGCTGCCCTCCAGGTTCTCGACCTCGGCGCGGTAGTGGATGGTGATGTTGGGGTCGGCCTCCAGCCGCTGCGAAAGATAGCTGGACATGGAGGCGGCCAGGCTGGGCCCGCGCACCACGACATGCACGTGGTCGGCGTTGCGGCTGAGATACATGGCCGCCTGGCCGGCGGAGTTGCCGCCGCCGACGATCACGGCTTGCGTGCCCCGGCACCAGCGGGCCTCCAGCTCGGTGGCCGCATAGTAAACGCCGTTGCCCTCGAAATCCTCGAGACGGGGCAGAGGCAGGCGGCGGTACTCGACGCCAGTCGCCACCACGACGGCGCGCGCGCAGACCGACTGGCCGTCGTCGAAGCGGACGCAAAAGATGGTGTCGCCTTGCCGCTCGATCCCGGTGGCGCGCAGGGGGATCGCGAAGCGGGTGCCGAACTTCATCGCCTGGACCTCGCCGCGCCAGACCAGGTCGGCCCCCGAGATGCCGGTCGGAAAGCCCATGTAGTTTTCGATGCGGCTGGAGGTCCCGGCCTGGCCGCCGATGGCCAGGTCCTCGCTGACCAGGGCGCTCAAGCCTTCCGCCCCCGCATAGACCGCCGCCGCCACCCCGGCGGGGCCACCGCCGACGATCAGCACCTCGAAGGTATCCTCCGGGTTCAGGGCGATATCCAGGCCCAGGCGCGCCGCGACCCGGGCCGGGGTCGGGTCGGTGATGATCTCATCCCGGCCGAAGATGACGGCGGGCTGAGGCTCGGTGACGCCGCACAGCTGCAAGGAGGCTCGGGCTTCCGCGCTGTCCAGCGGATAGCTGACGGCCGGGATGCGGTTGCGTCCGGCGAAGGAGGCGACGCGGCGCACGGCGGGGCTCTCGTCGACGCCGATCAGGCGCAGGGCCCCGTCGCCGTCCTCCAGCTGGCGGCGGCGGCGCGCCGCGAAGACGCCGATGATGATGTCCGACATCTCCGGGATCTCGCTCATCAGGCGCAGCATGGTGGCGCGATCGACCTGGGTCGTCGTCGTATCGGCGGCCGCGCGCATGGGCAGGGTCCAGCGGCCACCGGCGAGGAAGCTGATCTCGCCCATGAACTGGCCGGGCCCCAGCGTCGAGGGCACGCGCCGTTCGCCGGTCGTCAGGTCCACGACCTCGACCTCGCCGGCCTCGATCCAGACGAACATGTCCATCGGATCGCCGGGTCGCGCCAGGAACTCTCCGGCGGGATAGGTGCGGGTCCGGCCCACCGCCCGGATCGCTTCGACATGACTGTCGGACAGGGGCGTGCGTTTGGTCTGACGCAGGTCGAAGGCGATGGATTCCATCGGGCGGTCTCAGGCTGGGGGGAGGTCGAAGCGACCAACCTAGACCGCTTTTCGTGACGACTTGAAGCGCCGTTCGCCGGTCGTCAGCTGAAGCCGTCGACGACCGCCTGGAACATGGGGTTGGGCCGACCGGCGGCGCTGAACAGCAGGGGGCTGTCCTTGCCGTCGTCGCGGGCATCACGACGCAGCCAGCTGTCGGTGTCGCGCAGGCCCCAGACGGTGAAGGCGAACCGCTGGGCGGGGGGCAGGTCCAAGAAGGCCTCGGTCAGTTCCCGGACCCTTGCCGTTTGCTGGTCCAGCCTCTGGCGTGGCGAGCGGGTGTCGAGCCGCCCTTCGCGGCGCAAGGAGGCGTCCAGCTCCGACACATGGATCGGGAGGCCGAACTGGGCGGCCTCGCGGAAGAAGGTAGTGGTCTGACCGTCGGGGATCTCGATGTCGAGGTGGCTCTGGGTGCCGATGCCGCCGATGGGGACGCCCCGGGCCAGCATCCGCTCCACCAGCCGCAGGAAGGTCGCCCCCTTCACCGGGTTGTTCTCCAGATTGTAGTCGTTGAGGAACAAAACCGCGTCCGGATCGGCGATCTTGGCCTGTTCGAAGGCGCGGGCGATGTAGCCGTCCTGTCCCAGGGCGTCGGACCACAGGCAGTCTCTCAGGCCGTTCCCGTCCTCGGCGACGGCTTCATTGACGACGTCCCAGCCGGTGGCGCGGCCCCGGTACCGTCCCGCGACCTCGGCGATGTAGCGGTCGTATTCCCGCCGGAAGCGGACCGGGTCCAGCGAGCGGAAAAAGGCGCTGTCCTGCGAATACCAGATCAGCGTGGTGCCGAAGAGGCGCAGGCCGTGGGTGGTGCAGAAATCGGCGATCCGGTCGGGCGCGTCCCAGCGATAGTCGCCGGTCTCCGACAGGATGTACTCCATCTTCATCTCCCACTCGGGCGTGAGCTGGGAGCAGTGGGTCAGGCACAGATCGACCCAGGCCGGATCGTCGAACTGACCCGTCATGGCGCTGGTACCGATGGGGAAGGGAACGAGGGACTTCAGGGGCGTCGCCTGGACGGCGGGCTGGGCGGCCTCGGTGTTCCCACACGCCGCCACGGCCAGAGAGGAGGCCAGGAAGAGGCGGCGATCGATCATGGCTGGGTCAGCCGGCGCGCCGTCTCAGCCCCATCTCGTCGAACGCGGCGGTCTCGCGGCGGCCGGCGGCGATGAGGGCGTTCAGGCGGGTGGTCTCGGCGACGTGTTCGAACTTCTTGAGCTCTGAATAGGCGTCGGTCAGTGCGTCGCGCGCGCCTTCTTCCTCGGCGTCCAGGGTGACCAGATCGGCCTCGGCCATGCCCTTCCTGGCCTTCCAGCCGGCCAGATAGGCCTGGAGCAGCAGGCCCGCCTCGGCGTCGGCACGGGCGCGTTCGTTCTCGATCTCGACCTCGGCGTCCAGGACGGCCAGCCGCATTTCGGCCGACGCCTTCTTGGAGGTGATCTCGGCCAGGCGCTTCTGCAGCGTCTCGACCTCGTAGTTGGAGATGCGGATCAGGGAATGGGCCCAGGCGGTCATGCGAAATCTCCGGTCACTGCAGCTGACCTTGGTTCAGAATGCTTTCCAACCGGTTGAAGGCGTCGGCCATGCGGGTGACGTCGTCCTTGTCCTGGCCGAGGAAGGCCTCCAGCGCCGGATTGAGGGCGATGGCGCGGTCGGTGATCGGGTCGGCCCCGGCGCGGTAGGCCCCGATCTTGATCAGCTCCTCCATCGAGGCATAGGCGCTGAGGCACTGGCGCGCCCGGCGGTTCAGCTCGCGTTCCGGCGGGGTCTGGCAACCGGGCAGGGTGCGGCTGACGGACTTCAGCACGTCGATGGCGGGAAAGCGCCCGCGCTCGGCGATCTTGCGATCCATGACGATGTGGCCGTCCAGGATCCCGCGCACGGCGTCAGCGATCGGTTCGTCATGATCCCCGCCGTCGACCAGCACGGTGAACATCGCGGTGATCGGCCCGGCGGTGGTGCCGTCCGGCCGGATCGGTCCGGGCCCGGCGCGTTCCAGCAGCTTTGGCAGTTCGGAGAAGACGGTGGGCGTATAGCCCTTGGTGGTTGGCGGCTCGCCCGCCGCTAGGCCGATCTCGCGCTGGGCCATGGCGAAGCGGGTGACGGAGTCCATCAGGCACAGGACCTCCAGGTCCTGGTCGCGGAAGTATTCGGCGATGGCCAGCGTCATATAGGCCGACTGGCGCCGTTTCAGCGCCGGCTCGTCCGAAGTCGCCACGACGACGACGGCGCGCCGCAGGCCCTCCTCGCCCAGGGTCTCCTCGATGAACTCGCGCACCTCCCGGCCCCGTTCGCCGATCAGGCCGACGACGACGACGTCGCAGGTCGCCTGTTTGGCCAGCATCGACAGCAGCACCGACTTGCCGACGCCCGATCCGGCGAAGATGCCCAGGCGCTGGCCCCGGCAGGTGGTGGTGAAGACGTCCATCGAGCGGACGCCCAGATCCAGCCGCTCGCCAACCCGGCCCCGCGAATGGGCGGCGGGCGGGGCGGCGCGCAGGGGGTAGGGGGCGGGCCCGACCGGCAGGGGCCCCTTGCCGTCGATCGGCTCGCCGAAGGCGTTGATGATCCGGCCCAGCCAGGCGGTCGTCGGCCGCACGCTGGCCTGTTCGCCCACGATGTGGATGTCGGCCCCCGGTGCCACGCCCTCGACCGGGCCGAAGGGCATCAAGAGGGCTTTGGAATCGCGAAAGCCCACGACCTCCGCGGGCAGGGGCGAGGTGCCCCGCCGCCCGATCTCGGCGCGAGCCCCGACGGCCAGGCGCGACAGTCCGCCCCGCGCCTCAATCAGCAGGCCGGACACGCCCGCGACCTTGCCGGTCACGACCAGCGGATCGACGGCTTGGACGGCGGCGATGAGGTTTTGCAAAGGACGGGAGCCTCACGGACGAGAGGCGTTAACCTTTGGGCGAGCGTGGTTAACGAGCGGTGAAGCTCGGCTCGATCAACGCCAACCACGCTCGGCGATATAGGCCTCAAGCGCCGCGATGCGGGTCGCGTCGGAGGGGTGGGTGGAGGCGAACTCGGGCTGGCCGGACTGGCGCTGTTGGGCCATCAGCCGCCACAGGGCCACGGCCTGCGAGGGGCGGAAACCGGCGGCGTTCAGATAGTCGACGCCCAGGCGGTCGGCCTCCAGCTCGTCGCGGCGCGAGTGGGGCAGCAGCAGGCCCAGCTGGGCCGCGACGCCGCCGAACGATCCGACCTGCTGGCCTCGCGATCCCGCCACGCCCTGGGCCACGGAGAGGCCCAGGTTCGTCAGGGCGGTTGAGGAGGCGCGCTCGGCGGCGTGCTGGGCGACCACATGGCCCATCTCGTGGCCGATGACGGTGGCCAGCTGGTCGTCGTTCTGGACCAGGGCCAGAAGGCTGGTGGTGACCCCGATCTTGCCGGACGGCAGGACGAAGGCATTGGGGCTCTGGCTGTTGAAGACGGCGTAGTCCCAGGCGCGGTTCGACAGGCTGGCGGCGGAGACGAGGCGGTCGCCCACCCGGCGGATGCGGTCGACCTGGGCGCCGCTGCGCGCCGGGTTCTGGGTCCGCAGCAGTTCCTGCCAGGCGGCCTCGGACTGCTGATTCAGGCTGCCCTGGTCGGCGATGATCAGCTGGTTGCGGCCCAGGGTGTCGTTGTAGGCGCAGGCCGTGACGCCCGTGGTGGCCACGAGGGCGGCGGCGAGGACGGCGAGGCGACGGGTCATGGAGGGTCTCTGCAAAGCTTGACGGGGGTCAGGTCGGAGAACACCCCTCTACGGTGACGGTTCCGGCGAGGTCTGTCAGCCTTCGATCATCTCGCGGACGCGGGTTCCCAGGGCCGAAACCTGAAACGGCTTGGTCATGACGGCCATGCCGGGCTCCAGCGTATCGCCCGCGACCACGGCGTTCTCGGCATAGCCGGTGATGAACAGGACTTTCAGGCCCGGGCGAGCCACCCGCGCGGCGTCCGCAACCTGGCGGCCGTTCATGCCGCCGGGCAGGCCGACGTCGGACACCAGTAGATCGATCCGCGCATCGGAGTTCAGGATCGCCAGGCCCGCCGGGCCGTCGGACGCCTGGAGCGTGACGTAGCCGGCGTCTTCCAGCACCTCGACCACCAGCATCCGGACCGTCTCCTCGTCGTCGATGACGAGCACCGTCTCGCCCTGGCCCTGGTCCTCGGCGACCGGGTCCATCTCGGGCGCGTCGGTGGCATCGGCGGAACCGTGCCACCGGGGAAGCGCAAGCGTGATCGTCGTGCCCCGGCCCGGCTCGGTGTCGATCCGGACCTGGCCGCCGGACTGGCGCATGAAGCCGTGGATCATCGACAGGCCCAGCCCGGTGCCCTGACCGATCGGCTTGGTCGTGAAGAAGGGATCGAAGGCCTTGGCGGCGACGTCCGGCGTCATGCCCGCGCCCGTGTCGGTGACCGACAGCTTCACATAGTCGCCGGGCGCGAGGTCCCGCTCGCGCGCCTGATCCGGGTCGAGGCTGACGTTGCGGGTCTCTACCGTCAGCTGCCCGCCGTTCGGAGCCATGGCGTCGCGGCTGTTGATGCACAGGTTCAGAAGGGCGTTTTCCAGCTGCGACGGGTCGATGCGGGTGGCCCAGACCTCCTTCACCGGCTTGATGTCGAGGCGAATGTCGGGACCGACGCTGCGCCGGATCAGATCCTCCATGTCCGCGACCAGCCGGTTCACGTCCGTCGGCTTGGGGTCCAGCGTCTGGCGCCGCGAGAAGGCCAGCAGGCGCTGCGTCAGGGTGGCGGCCCGGCGCGACGCCCCCTGGGCGGCCTGGATGTAGCGATCCAGCCCGCTGAGCCGGCCCTCGGCCATGCGCCGTTCGATCAGCTCCAGACTGCCCGAGATGCCGGCCAGCAGGTTGTTGAAGTCGTGGGCGATGCCGCCGGTCAGCTGGCCGATCGCCTCCATCTTCTGGGACTGGCGCAGCGCCTCCTCGGCCGTGGCCAGGGCCTGGGCGCGCGCCTTGTCCTCGGTCAGGTCGCGACCGACCGCGATGAAGTTCTCGCCGTCGGGTTCCGGCACCACCGTCCAGCCGACGGGGGTCCAGACATCGTCGCGGGTCAGAATACGGTTCTCGAAGCGGGTCGGCAGGCCGGTGCTGGCCATATCCACAAGCGCGGCGGTCGTGGCCGGCACATCGTCGGGATGGATGATGTCGGCGTAGGGGTTGGTCAGGAGCTCGGTCTCGGACCAGCCCAGCACCTGGGTCCAGGCCGGGTTCACCGCCGACATTCCACCGGCATAGTCGGCGCGCGCCAGCATGTCCGCCGACAGGGTCCACAACCGGTCGCGCTCGGCCCGGCTGCCGGCCAGCAGCTCGGCCAGCTGGTCGTTGACGCGGGCCAGCTCCTCGCCCTGGCGGCGGATGTCGTCGATGTCGCTGTTGGCGCCGACCCAGCCGGTGATGCTGCCGGCGGCGTCGCGGACGGGTTCTGCCTGAACGACGAACCAGCGCCAGGCCCCGTCGGCGCGAAGGATCCGAAACTCGGTGCGGTAGATCTCGCCCGTCGACAGGGATCGAGCCCAGGCGTCGGCCGCGGCCGGCAGGTCGTCGGGGTGGACGATCCCGGCCCAGCCTTCCCGCCCGTCGATCTGGCCTTCAGACAGGCCGGTGTAGGCATAGACCTGATCGTTGAACCAGTAGAGGTGGCCGTCCGGACGGCTGGCCCAGACATGGTTGGGCACGGCCTGGGAGAAGGCGCGGAACTGGGCCTCGCTCTGTCGCAGGGCGGTCTCGGCCTTCTTGCGGACGGTGAGGTCCTTGAACAGCACCGCGACCTGGCGGCGTTCGGGCGGCTCGATGCGGAAGGCGGCGACTTCCAGCCAGCGGCCGGTCTGGATCAGTTCGCGCTCCAGCCGGATGGGCCGCCCGGTTCGCAGAACCTCGCCGTACAGATCGACCCACTCGGCCGCCTCGTCGCCGAGCATGTCCCGGACGCTGCGACCCTGAACGTCGGTCAGGCCCGCCTGTTTGGCGGCCGCGCGATTGGCCTCGATGTGGATATAGTCGCTGTAGGGACCCTCCGGTCCGTCCACGAACTGCAGGATGCAGAACCCCTCGTCGACGGCGTCGAACAGGGTGCGGTAGCGGGCCTCGCTGTCCGCAAGCTCGGCCGATGCCCGGGCCCTTTCGGTGGCGGTCCGCATGCGCACCGCGATGTCGCGCATCAGGTCCAGCTCGGCCGGACCCCAGTGGCGGGGCTTGCAGTCGCCGACATACATCAGCGCGACGAGGGCCCCCTGTTCGATCAGGGGGATGTTGACGGTCGAGAAGACGCCGATCTGACGCATCGCCTCCAGGCTGCCCTCGGTTCGCGGGTCGCCGGCGACGTCGTCGATGGCGACGATCTCGCCGCGCAGGAGGTCCTCGAAGAAAGCGCCGTAGTCGTCGAAAGCCTTCACGCCGGCCAGACTGACTCCATCGACCGGCCGATAGTCGCGTTGGATGTCGATGGTCCGCGCGTCGGGATCGATCAGGCCATAGCCGGCGCGCGTGCAGCCCAGGGCGCGGGCCAGGATGTCGGCCCCGACATGGGCGATGTCGCCGGCGTCGCCGAGATCGCGGAGCCGGTCGTTCAGCTCCAGCAGGGCGGTCTGGCGGGCCTGGAGAAGACTGCGCTCCGTCGTCTCGGTGACCGTGCAGATCACCCCGGCGGGCGCGCCGCTCTCGTCCGGCACCGGCCAGTAGTCCAGGTCCATCCAGACCTGCTCGGGCCAGCCGTGGCGATAGAGCGTCAGCTGCTGGTCGCGGTAGGCCAGGGTGCCACCGGCCAGCCCGACCTTCATGACGTTGTCGTTGAAGTCCGCGACCTCGGGCCAGCCCTCGCGGACGTTGCAGCCCAGCAGGTCGGGATGGCGCCCGCCGGCGAAGACCGAATAGGCGTCGTTGTAGATCATCACGCCTTCGGGGCCCCACAGCATGACCATGGGGATGGGCGAGGCGACCAGCAGACCACAGGCGGTCTTCAGCGCCTGGGACCATGTCGCGATCGGGCCCAGCGGCGTCGCGGACCAGTCGAAGGCGCGGATCAGCCCGGCGAGTTCGCCCGAGCCGCCGAGAAACTCGACGTGCGGCGCAGTCTTTCCGGCGTCTTGAGTCAGCGGCCCGCTCCCGGCGTCCGTCCTGGGCGACGCCAATTCGTCCCAACGCTGCGAAGCTTATCCGGTTTCATCGCAGGGTGGCGAGACGCAAGGACAGCGCCTGAATGAAGATGGCGGGCGGCGACATTCGCCTTGCGTCCGCTTGCGGCGCGCCCATCTCGTGCGAGACTGGTGCCATACCGGTGCCGGACTTTCTTCGGACACGTCGCACCGCCTTCTGCCGAACGGAGACCTCGCCATGTCCGACGCCACCCCTGGAACCGCGCGCACCACCGTCGGCCGCGGCCGGATCTACGACAGCATCATCGACACCATCGGCGACACGCCCCTGGTCGGCCTGCCCCGGCTGTCGGCGGAGTATCAGCCCAAGGCCCGGGTGCTGGCCAAGCTGGAGTTCTTCAACCCGATCGCCTCGGTCAAGGACCGGATCGGGGTCGCCATGATCGAGGCGCTGGAAGCGGATGGCCGGATCAAGCCCGGCGGCGTCCTGATCGAGCCGACCAGCGGCAACACCGGCATCGCCCTGGCCTTCGTCGCGGCGGCCAAGGGGTATCGGCTGATCCTGGTCATGCCCGAGAGCATGTCGATCGAGCGGCGGAAGATGCTGGCCCTGCTGGGGGCCGAACTGGTCCTGACCCCGGCCGAGAAGGGGATGAAGGGGGCCATCGCCATGGCGGGCGAGTTGCTGGAGCGCACAGCCGGGGCCGTCAGCCCCAGCCAGTTCGAGAACCCCGCCAACCCCGCCATCCACCGGGCCACGACGGCCGAGGAGATCTGGAACGACACGGCCGGAGCGGTCGATATCGTCATCTCCGGCGTCGGCACGGGCGGCACCATCACCGGCGTCGGCCAGGTGCTGAAGGCGCGCAAGCCCGGGTTGAAGATGATCGCGGTCGAACCGACGGCCTCGCCTGTCCTGTCGGGCGGCGAGCCGGGCCCGCACAAGATCCAGGGCATCGGGGCCGGCTTCATCCCCGCGGTGGTCGATCGCTCGGTCATCGACGGCGTCGAGCAGGTGTCGAACGAGGACAGTTTCGAGATGGCCAGGAAGATCGCCCGGGTCGAGGGCATTCCCGTCGGCATCAGCTCCGGCGCGGCCCTGGTCGCCGCCTTCCGCCAGGCGGCGCTGGCCGAGAACGCGGGCAAGACCATCGTGGTCATCATCCCCAGCTTCGCCGAGCGCTATCTGTCGACGGCGCTGTTCGAGGGGCTGTAGGGCCGGTCAGGCCCCGAACCGGGCACCCAGGTATCCGATCAACATCAGGGGGATTACGACGAGGAACTGGTTCACGAGCATGATCAGGACCAGCACGGCGGCCTTCAACGCACCGGTCAGCGGATTGGAAAACCATCGCCCGGGCCCCGTGCGAAGGAAAGCGTAGATCGTCAGCCCGATCATCAGGAGCGGCGACAGCAGATAGAGGCGGGGGTCGTAGAGGAAGAAGGCGAACGGCATGAACGGCACGGTAATGGCGTTCAACAGGACGAAGGTCGCGCGGAACCCCTTGCGCCAGCCCAGATCGTCGCGATCCCACCATCGCAGGAGCGGTGCCAGCAGCAGGGCGTAGATCGCGGAACTGAGCGGGACCAGCGTCAGGCTGACCCAGCCCTCGGCATCGCCGCGATACTCCTCCACCGACTTGCCGGCCTGTCGCGCGCCGGCCTCCCAGGCTTCCGGCGGCAAGCCACTGAGCATGATCTCCATGCCGCCCTGAATGAACATCAGCAGCATCATGATGGCGTTCAGCGCGAGATACAGCCTCAACGGCATGGCCAGAGTGCCGCCCGCCGTCGGCCCCAGTCGCATATAGGCTTCAAGACTTCTGGCCGGCCGGACCAGCATCGCCCAGGCCGTCCGCACTTCCGCCATGCCGAAACCCATCGTGTCCTGCGCCAGATGGTGCAGGCCGTCATCCTTTTGGCGATGGGGCGCCGGATCGGCAGGGGAGGTCATGAGGCGCTCGGGCTGAATCGGCGGCGGGTCGACGCCGCCCGAGTTGGCCTTGCGAAGTTCGTTCCGGTCAAGAGCGTCGGCGAGCCGTCACCGCCGGTTAACCCGCCGCGCCTATTCTGACAGTCGACATGTCCGATCCGGCCCCCCTCCTGCCGACCGAGACGCCGCCGGCGGTCTTCCGCTCGCGGCAGGCGCTGTTGAAGCGGCTGGCGGATGTCGTCTCCCTGCCGGCCAGCCGGGTCAACGCCTTCGAGCGGGCGGTGACGGGCGACCTGCTGGTCGAGATGCTGCGGCTGGCCTCGCCCCAGGAGAGGAAGCGCGTCGCGGTGCGCCTGACCCCCCTGGCCGAACTGCCCAACAGCCTGGCGCGGATGCTGCTGCGTGATGATCCGGCGATCGCCGGGCCTCTGATCGAAAGCTGCGCCGCCCTGACCGACGCCGACCTGTGCGCCTGCGCGGCCGACACGGGGCCGGACCACCGCTTCCTGATGGCCAGCCGCCGGGGCCTGTCGGAGGTGGTGACCGAAAGCCTGATCGCCTTCGACGAACTCACCGTGATCGAGGCGGTGCTGAGAAACCCGACCGCGCGTCTGTCGCAGCCAGGGATCGAGGCGGTCGTCAGCCTGAGCCGCACCGCGCCTGAGCTGTGCCTGCATCTGTTGAAACGGCCCGAGCTTCGTCCGTCGGGCGCCTATGTGATGTTCTGGTGGTGCGGGGCCGAGGAGCGCAAGACCATACTGCAGAGGTTCGCGGTCAGCCGCGAGGTGCTGCAGGAAGTCTCCGAAGACGTCTTCGCCATGGCCGCCGAGGAGAATTGGCAGGATCCCGTGGCCAGGAAGGCCCTGCAGTTCATCGAGCGTCGTCAGAGGAACAGGGCTGCCATTGAAAAGAGCCCCTACGGCAGCCTGGAACATGCCGTGGCCGAGGCCGCCAAGTTTGGCCTCAACGCTGAACTGGCGGCCGAGATCGCCTACCTGGCCGGGATCAAGCCTCTGACCGGCGCCAAGATCATGGGTGACAAGGGCGGCGAGCCCCTGGCCATCCTGTGCAAGGCCACGGGCATGTCGAAGGTCGATCTGGAGAACCTGTGGCGTTCGGTCCGGCGGCCGGAGACGATGGCCGACGGTCGCCCCGACCCGGATTGGGCCAGGGTTCAGGTCACCTATGACATGCTGGCGGTCGATCGGGCCCAGACTGTGCTGCGTTACTGGAACTGGTCGCTGTCGTCGGCCATGTCGCCGGCCCTGATGAAGGCGATCCGCGCGGGCGATGAAGAGGCGCTGGATCAATACTCGGCACCCGAACGGGCGGCCATGATGGCCCTGGCGGAAAACTTCGGCCGCTGATCAACGGCGCAACCGCGCTGACTATAGTGACATCGTCATAGACGCCGCGCGCTTTCACACTAATCGTGAAGATGCATTGCCTTCCACATCGAACATCAGTATCAGCCGAAATCTCAATCGCCGCAGCGCGACAAGTCTAGGCAAGGAAACACCCGTGGACGCCGCAAGAATCGAAGACCGTTCCGAACTGCTGGAAATGACCGCCGACATCGTCTCGGCCTATGTCGGCAACAACAGCGTCGCCGCCGGCGAGCTGCCGGGTCTGATCTCGAACATCCACGCGGCGCTGAGCCAGGTTTCCAACGGCGCCGTCGAAGTGGCCCCCGAGCCCAAGGAGCCGGCGGTGCCGATCCGCAAGTCGATCAGCCCCGACTTCCTGATCTGTCTGGAAGACGGCCGCAAGTTCAAGTCGCTGAAGCGCCACCTGCGCACCAAGTACGACATGAGCCCCGAAGAATACCGCGCCAAGTGGGGCCTGCCCAAGGACTACCCGATGGTCGCCCCCAACTATGCCAAGGCCCGTTCGGACCTGGCCAAGCAGATGGGTCTGGGCCAGGGCGGCCGTAAGCCGGCCCGCGTGGTCCGCGCCAAGAAGTAGGTCGCCTGTCCCTCTCCCTGTGTGAGAGGGTTTTCCTATGCTGCCTCTGCGCCTCGGCGCAGCCGCCAGAAGCGAAGCGTGCGCATGGCGGCGTCGCGCTGAAGCTCGGCATACAGCTTGGCGTAGCCGTGGGCCTTGCCCATGGCGTTGTCCTCGGCGTTGAGGATGACCACGGCGAAGGTCAGGAACAGGGCGCGGTCCAGGTCGGCCGCCTTGCAGACCACCGCCAGGGCATCCAGCTCCTTCTTCTCGACGATCGAGTGGGCGGTGTGGAAGTCGATGTCGGCCAGCTGGGCCAGGGCGATCAGGAACGAGGTGCGGCTGCCCGAGCGGAGGAAGCGCGCCAGCATGGTCGGCGACAGCTGGTTGGCTGCCTTCAGTTCCTCGACATAGGCCAGGCACTCGGCATAGTCGGCCGGCAGGGCCCCGTCGTCGGTGGCGACCCGGGCGCGACCGGCCGCCAGCGCGCTTTCCAGCAGGACCGGGTCCATGGCGGCGTTCTGCTCCAGAATGCGCTGACGCAGGCGGGCCTCGACCACGAAATACATGTCGTTCAGCAGGTCGGGCGGCAGGGACGCGCGCTCCACCGTCGCCGCGTGCAGGGCCGGATTGGCCTTGGCCCGTTCGACGGCCGTCTCGGTCGCGGCGCGCGACAGGCGGGCCCCGTCGTTGCGAAGGAGCGAGCCGAGCGTGTCGTCGTCGCCCCGTTCGACGATAACCTCGGACACCGCCTCGGACACGGTGGGCCGTTCAGATACGGCCTTCAGATGGGCCTGGCCCTTGGAGCGAACGACGCCCAGCAGGTCATCGTCTGTCAGGACGGTGGAGGCGCGCAGCACGGCCTCGGCGACAGCGACCTCGTCATTGGCCAGGCGGCGGATCAGGCCACGCGGGGCGTCGGGCGACAGGGCGAAGCGGGCCGACAGCTCGGCCCGGACGGCGGTCTCCATCTCGGCGGTCAGGTCCGACAGGACGGAATCGTAGAGGGCGTCCTCGGCGGCCGTGCGCTGGGCCGTGCCGAAGAAATGCTCGGTCAGTTCGCGCAGCAGGGCCCGACGCTTCTCCGAGGACTGTTCCTGGGCGAGCAGGATCAGGTCGGGCAGACGCGAGCCGATGTCGGCCACCTCGGGAGCCGTGTCCATCACGGGGGCGTCGCTCATGGCAGGCTCGGGTCGGAGTTGGCGACGGGTTGGCGGCGGCCCTGACCGTCGCGGACGGGCGGCTCAATCTCGGGCGGGGCGGCGAGGTCCAGGGCGACGCTGTCGAAGAAGACGGGGTCGGGCATGACCAGGGGATCGGGCTGGCGACCGGCGGCGCGGTGGACGGAGTAGTAGCGGGCCTGGGGCTGCCCGGTCTGCGCGGTCTGGACCGGCGCGGCGTCGGAGGGTTCGCGCGGCGGCTGGGCGCTGACGCCGTCCGCCGCGGCGAGCGGCGCGCCTTGGGACTGAAGCCGGAAGATCGGGGCGTCGCGACGGGGGGCCATGGGATCGGCGTCGGCCGGGGCAGGGGGCGCATAGGTCGGCGGTGCCGCGGACCGTTCGACCGGCGCTGGGGACGGCGCTTCGACGCGGGCGACGGGTGCCGTGCGGACGGGAGCGGGAGGTTGGGTGCGGACCGGCGGTGGCGGCGATGGGGCGGCGGCCATCTCGGTCGTGGCGTAGGACAAGGGGTCGGGCACGCCGGGCGCGAAGGCCGGAGCCACGCGCGGCCCGATCCAGGCGCTGGCGGGCGTCAAGCCCCCGTCCGAGACCGGCATGGGCGGATTGAAGGGCTGCATCTGCGGCCGAGCCACACCGTTGGACGGCGCGACGCGGCGCGGGATGATGTCGGAACGGACGCGGGCGGCGGCGATGCTGGCAGGGGTCGTGGAGGTGGTGCGGTTGGCCCAGGACAGGTAGCGCGGGCCCGTCGGAGCCTGCTGCTGCGCCTGCGCCGCGCCCGCCACTGTCAGCAGGCCGAGGCCGGCGGCCAGCAACAGACGGCCCGGTCGGCGCGAAACGCGGTCTGTCGGCATGGCGGCCAAGGGCGGAACTCCGGTCCTTGAGGGACTGGGCTGGAGCCTAGCCGGGCGCGGCTTAACCCCGGACTAACATCCGGCGGGGTCTGGAACCGACGTCAGGCCCTGGACGCCAGCACGCGGCGCTGGATCGCCGTGGTCGCCGCGTTGAGCAGCAGGCCCAGGATCGCGAGACAGACGAGGGCCGCCAGAAGCTCTGCGGTGCGCAGCCGGTTGCCCGCTTCCAGCAGCCGCCAGGCCAGACCCTGGGTCGCGCCCGAGCCGGACACGAACTCGGCCACCACCGCCCCGACGACCGACAGACCGGCGGCGACGCGGACGCCCTCCAGCGCGAAGGGCAGGGCCGACGGCAGGCGCAGGCGGGCGAGGCGCTGGAGCCGGGTCGCGCCGTGCAGATCGAAAAGCCGCTCCAGGTCCGGATCGGCGGACTTCAGCCCCGTCAGAACGCCCGAGAAGACCGGGAAGAAGGCGACAGCGGCGGCGAGCGCGATCACCGCCCGGTCTGCGTGATCCAGCCCCGCCCAGATCAGCACCAAGGGCGCGATGGCCACGATCGGCGTGACCTGCAGCGCCACCGCCAGAGGGGCCACGGCCTGTTCCGCCGGGCGGCTGAGGGAGACGGCGACGGCGAGACCTCCGCCGAGGAGGGTGGCGACCATCAGGGCCTGGAACGCCATCCAGAAGGTCTGGAGCGCCGAGCCGGCCAGCACCGGGGCCTTCTCGATCAGGGCGACCGCGACCGCGCTTGGGGGCGGCAGGAAGTAGACGGGGACGTCCAGCAGGCGGCAGGCGACCTCCCACGCACCCAGCAGGAGGGCGGACAGAAGGAGGGCGGGTAGGGCGGCGGCGACGCGGCTCATGCGGCGACCGGCATGGCGGCGGCGAGGGCCTGGGCCACGGTCTCCACCGCGTCGCGGAAGGCAGGGTCGCGCCGCCAGCCGTCGGGGCGGGGCAGAGGTCCGGGCATAGCAAAGTCGGCGACGGCGCGGCCGTCGGCGGCGGACAGGACGACGACGCGGTGGGCCAGATAGGCGGCCTCCTCCACGTCGTGGGTCACAAAGACCATGGCCATCGGACGGTCGGACCAGAGCTGGTGCAGGTCCTCGATCAGGCCACGTCGGGTGATGCTGTCCAGGGCGGCGAAGGGCTCGTCCAGCAAGAGCAGGTCGGGCTGGATCGACAGGGCGCGGGCCAGTGACACGCGCATGGCCATGCCGCCGGACAGCTGGCGCGGACGGGCGGTTGTGCGCTCGCCCAGGCCCACGGCGGCGAGGGCGTCGTCGGCGCGGCGGCGGGCCTCGACGGCAGGAACACCGGACAGTTCCAGCGGCAGGGCGACATTGGTCCGGGCGTCGGCCCAGGGCATCAGGGTCGGGCTCTGGAAGACGAAGCCGGTGGCGTTCGGGCGGGACGGACGCTGGACATCGCCCTCCGCCGGCGTTTCGAGGCCGGCGAGCAGACGCAGCGCCGTCGACTTGCCGGCACCGGAGGCTCCGACCAGGGCGACGATTCCGGTCGAGCCGACGTCGAGGTCGATCGGGCCGAGCGGAGGCCGGCCCGGGTAGTGGACGACGACGCGTGACAGGCGCGCCAAGGATGGCTCAACCACGGCCGGGCAGGAAGGCGTCGGTGAAGGCGTCGCGCCAGCGCAGGTCCAGCGGATAGACACCGGACTGGCTGGTCACCTCGAAGAAGGCGCGCCAACGCTCAACGGTCATGGCCCCGAGACCGTACAGGGCCGCGTCGCCCGCATCGACGATGCCGTATTCGCTCAGCTTGGCGCGCGCCTGGTCCAGAACGTCCTGGGTCATCTCCGGGTTGGCCTGGCGGATCAGGGCGTCGGCGGCGGAGGGGTCGCCGCGCATATAGTCGCGCCAGCCCTCGGCCGAGGCGGCGATGAAGGATCGCAGCGCCGTCGCATTGTCCCGGGCGAAGCCGTCCGGGGCCAGCACCATGGTGGCGTAGGAGGGGTAGCCCTCGTCAGCCAGGAGGAAGACGCGCGGCTCGAAGCCCGCCTCCTTCTGGATCGTGTAGGGCTCGGAAGTCAGATAGCCCTGCTGGACCGCGCGTTCGTCGGCGATGAAGGGGGCGGGGTTGAAGTTGTACTTCCGGACCTGATCGTCGGTGAAGCCGTATTTGGCCTTGAGCCACACCCAGAAGGCGGTGATCGAGGCGTCGGCCAGCAGGAACGGCCGGCCGGTCAGGTCGGCGATGGTCTCGAGCGCCGGGTCGGGGTGGGCGATCAGGACCTGGGGGTCCTTCTGGAAGAAGGCGGCGACGGCCTTCACCGGGGCACCCTCGGCGACGAGGTTGAAGGGGATGAAGCTGTTGGAGCCCATGCCGAGCTCGACCGCGCCGGAGGCCAGCAGTTGGGGCACGTTCACGCCGGGGCCGCCCTGGATGATCTGGACGTTCAGCCCGCGCCGCTCATAGGCCCCGGAGGCGAGGGCCTGATAGAAGCCGCCATGCTCGGCCTGGGCGCGCCAGTCGGTGGCGAAACGGACGCGGACCCGGCCCTGCTCGTCGACGGGGGCCTCGGAGCCCGAGCAGGACGCCAGCCCCACGGCGGTCACGGCGACGCCGCCCGCCAGCAGAAGGCGGCGGCTGACGAACCGTTGAGTCGCGGCAGGCGGCATCCCGCGACGATAGGGGGCGGGAAGGATGAAGGGAAGGTGACGCTTCGTCTCCTCCTGCTCGGTCAACGCCAGGCAGGAAGGCCGGGGCTCAAGCAGCGAGCGGCCGCGCCGCGAGTGTTAGCCTACTCCAGAATTGAGCGAGGGGACGAAAGCCCGGTCGAACCGGTACTCGCGTCCCCTCGCCAAGTCCGGGTTGGGACTTGGCCGTTGAGGTTCAGGACCCTGGCGTCGGCACCCGCGAGGCGAACCTCGAAAGTGGTCGGCTGTATCCTGGCGGCTCCTGTCCGACGCCGGTCCGGTGTGGCTCGCGCCGCGCCGTCGTTCGTCGATCCCGGCCTGGTTCCCGTCCGCGCCGCGCCGAAACGCTAAACGCCTGGGGCCTGGGCCCTGCCCGGGATTTCCGCGTCCACCGAAGTGGCTTGGAACCCTTGGTCAGAGAGCCGGACCGACCCGCTTGAAGTCCCGGCTCTCACCGGATTTCCGCGCCGCCGTGTCCCTCGGCCTGTTGACGTTCGCGCCAAATCCGGTAGACGGCAAGCGCCCGAAACGCCCCCGCTGTGCAAGATGGCCGGGGGCCCGGTGGACAACCCTGTGAACCTCTGTGGACGGATCAGATTCGCGATTGCGGATCAGGGATTTGGCTTGTCCACAGAATCCGCTCAGCCGGCGACGAGGGCCTCGCGTTTGGCTTCCAGTTCCAGCCATTCCTCCTCGGCCGCCTCCAGTTTCGCCCGGGCTCCGTCCAGGGCCTTCATGGTGGAGTCGAAGCCGGAAGGGTCGCGGGCGTAGAAGTTCACGTCGGCCAGACGGGCCTCGTGGGCGGCGATGTCGGCGGGCAGGCTGGCGATCAGGGCGTCCAGTTCCTTGAGGCGGTGCTGGTCCTTGAAGGAGAGCTTGCCGGGCTTGGTGGCGGGGGATGTTGAGATGACTGTCGGAGCGGGCTCGGACTTGCCCCCCACCGGCGACTTCGTCGCCGTGCTCCCCCCAAGGGGGGGAGAAAGGAAGCCGGGGTTCTGGCGGATGAAGTCGGTCCAGCCGCCGGGGGTCTCGACGATGTCGCCCCGGCCGTTCATGCCGATGGTCGAGGTGGCCAGGCGATCGACGAAGTCGCGGTCGTGGGAGACCAGGATCAGGGTGCCGTCGTACTGTTCCAGCAGCTCTTCCAGCTTGTCGAGCGTGTCCATGTCGAGGTCGTTGGTGGGCTCGTCCAGGACCAGCATATTGGCGGGCTTGGCCAGGGCGAGGGCCAGCAGCAGGCGGTTGCGCTCTCCACCCGACAGGGTCGAGATCGGCTGGCGCAGTTGGCCCTCCTGAAACAGGAAGTCCTTGGCGTAGGCGGCGACGTGCTTGGAAACCCCGCGCACGATGATGCTGTCGCCGCCGCCGGGGGTCAGGGCATCCCACAGGGTCATGTCGGAACGCAGGCCGTCGCGCGACTGATCGAGATAGACGGTCTCCAGGCTGGCCCCCAGTTTGACCGTGCCTTCGGTCGGGGCCAGCTCGCCCAGCATGATCTTGACCAGTGTCGTCTTGCCCGCACCGTTGGGACCGACGATGGCGAGGCGATCGCCGCGAATGATGCGGCTGGTGAAGGGCTTGATGACCACGCGGTCGCCAAAGGCCTTGGTGACGCCCTTCAGGTCCGCGACCAGCTTGCCGGAGGTCGAGCCGGAATCGACACCGAGGTTCAGCTCGCGCGGGCGGTCCCTGGCCTGTTCGGCGCGTTCGGCCCGCAGGGCGTCCAGGCTGCGCGCGCGGCCCTCGTTGCGGCTGCGGCGGGCGGTGATCGAGCTGTAGAAGGTGGCCGTCTCGCGCTCGATGGTCTTGGTGAGCTTCTGGAAGGCGATGGCTTCGTCTTCCAGGGTCTTGGCGGCCCATTCGTCGAAGGCGTCGAAGCCCTTGTTCAGGGTGCGGACGCGGCGACCTTCGAGCCAGTGGCAGGACTGGGTCACGCGGTTCAGGAAGGCGCGGTCGTGGGACACGATCAAGGCCGCGCATTTGGCGTCGATGATCTCGTTTTCCAGCAGCTCGATCGCCAGGATGTCCATGTGGTTGGTCGGCTCGTCCAACAGCAGCAGGTCGGGCTCCTCGGCGAACGCCTTGGCCAGGGCGGCGCGACGGATCTCCCCGCCTGACAGGCCCTTGGTGGACTTGTTGGGGTCCATGCCGAAGGTTTCGAGCCAGGCCTCTGCCGTCCAGCTCTCGGCGTCGTTGGAGGTGGCGTAGTCCAGCAACGTCTCGCCGGCGATCAGCGGCTCCTGAGGCACGTAGGCGAACCGGACCGCGCCCTGGATGCTCCGTGTGCCTGAATCCGGCTCGATCAGGCCCATGACCATCTTCATCAGCGTGGATTTCCCCGCCCCGTTGCGGCCGACGAGGCAGGAGCGGGTGCGGGGCTCGATGGCCAGGTCGACGCCCTCGAACAGCGGACGCTGGCCGTCCTGGAGCCGGACGTCCTTCAGGGAGACGAGAGGGGGGCGGGCGGCCATGGGTGCTTTCGGGCGACGGGGCGGGTATGGGGAGGCCGTGCATGTAGAGCCTCGCCCCCCCGCCACCAAGCCCTTCTGGCAGACCAAGCGTCTGGAGGAGATGACCCGCGAGGAGTGGGAGAGCCTGTGCGACGGGTGCGGGCTGTGCTGCCTGATCCGGTTCGAGGACGAGGACACCGGCGACGTCGTGCCGACGCGGGTTCACTGCAAGCTGTTCGACGGCGATGCCTGCCGTTGTTCAAACTATGAGAACCGCATCGAACATGTTCCCGATTGTATCCAGCTGACGCCGGGGAACATCGAGACGCTGAAATGGATGCCGCTGTCGTGCGCCTATCGCCGCCTGAACGAGGGCCGGGGCCTGGCGGACTGGCATCCGCTGGTGTCGGGCGATCCGGAGAGTGTCCATCGGGCCGGGGTGTCGGTGAGGGGGCAGACGATCTCGGAAGAGACGCTGGCGGACCCCGAGGACGCGCTGGATTTCGAGGCCTCGGACTGGATCGCCGAGCGGGGCTGACACCGGTGGCCGGTAACCGTTTGTTCGCGAACCCGGATTAACCCTGATCGCCTGACCGGAGGATCGGGCGTGCCCAAGAGTAATGCGTTCGACCGGCTGACCGAACTCGCCGCCGCGATGTTCGACGCCCCCATAGCCCTGATCACGGTGCTGGAGACCGAGCGTCAGTGGTTTCGCGCCAAACGCGGCTATGGCCCCGACCAGACGACGCGCGAAGAGAGCTTTTGCGCCCATATGGCGGGCGGAGGGCCAGGAAGCGTTCTGGTCGTCGAGGATGCGATGCGCGACGGGCGCTTCGAAGCCAACCGGCTGGTGACCGACGAGGGTGTACGGTTTTACGCGGGGGCCCTGATCACCACGGCCGATGGAACCTCGGACGGCGCGGTCTGTGTGATCGACACCAAACCTCGACCCGCGCCGACGGCGGCGCAGATGGAAAGCCTGAGGATGCTGGCCCGCATCGCGGGCCAGGAGATCGACAACGGCCGTCTGAGGCGACTTGAGAACCAGCGAACGGCCATGCTGGAGCTGGCGGAGGCCATGGCCGGGGTCGGCCACTGGCGCTACGAGATCGGCACCGGCGATATTGCGTGGTCCGACGAGGTCTATCGCATCCACGGCTGCGAGCCCGGGACGGTCATTCCGCGCGAGCACAGCGCCAGCGCCCAGTATCACCCTGACGATCGCGCCGAGGTTTGGCGACTGATCGAGCGGGCGATCGCAACGGGCGAAGGCTACGACACGCGGTTGAGGCTGACCGTTCATGGCGTGGAGCGAGTGACCCGGACCCGCGCCCGCGTGGAGCGTGACGACGCGGGCGCGGCGGTGGCCCTTTTCGGCGTGTACCAGGACATCACCGAGGCCGTGCGGGGCCAGACCGAGCAGCAGGAGCTGGTCGATACGCTGAAGCTGGCCGGCGACCTGGCGGGTCTGGGGTCGTGGAAGCTGGACGTTCTGACCGGGCAGGTACGGTGGTCCGAGCAGGTCTTTCTGATCCACGGCGTCGATCCGCAGACCTTCGATCCCAGCCTGGGCGACGCCGTCGGCTTCTATCATCCCGACGACCGGCAGGCGGTGCGCGACTGGATCGGACGCGCGATCGAGACGGGCGAGGGCGGCGAGTTCCGGCTGAGGCTGATCCGGGCCGACGGAGAGGAACGGATCGTGGTGTCGCAGTGCCGCCCGGAGCGTCGCGACGGGCAGGTCGTGGCCCTGTATGGCGTGTTCCAGGACGTGACCGAGCGCGTGCGGGCCGAGGAGATCATCCGGGCGAGCGAGGCGCGCTACCGGTTGCTGGCCGACAATGCGACGGATGTGATCGCCGTCTACGGGATGGACGGGGTGTTCCGGTATCTGTCACCGGCGATCGAACAGCCGATGGGGTACCGACCCGATGAACTGATCGGTCGAGCCTTCAGCGAGTTCATGCATCCAGAGGATGTCGCCAGGGTTCAGCAGACCTTCATGGCCTATGCGCAGGGGCCGCTCGACGCGGCCTCGCCGAGGATCGCGTATCGGGCCTTCCGCAAGGGCGGCGAGATGATCTGGCTAGAAGCCCATCCCAAGCTGATCCGCGACGCCAACGGCAGGCCGCTGGAATTCCAGGACGTCGTCCGCGACATCACGGTGACCAAGGCGCTGGAAGACGAGTTGATCGCCGCGCGGGATACGGCCCAGCACGCGGCGCGCGCCAAGTCCGAGTTCCTGGCCAACATGTCCCATGAGCTCAGAACCCCCCTCACAAGCGTGATCGGCTTCTCGGGCCTGATGCGCGACAGCGCCGCCCTGCCGGAGACGGAGCGCCGCTATGCCGACCGGATCGCGACGGCGAGCGAGGCGCTGCTGGGGGTCATCAACGACATTCTGGACTATTCCAAACTGGAGGCCGAGGCGGTCGATCTGGATCCCGTCGCCTTCGATCCGGCGGAGACGGCGCGAGGGGCCGCGGCGATGGTCGAGGCCCAATGTCAGGCCAAGGGCATCGGCCTGGTGCTGGAGCTCAATTCCGCTCTGCCCGACGCCCTGATGGGCGACGAGGGACGGATCCGGCAGGTGATGCTGAATTTCCTCTCGAACGCCGTGAAATTCACGGTTTCCGGCGAGGTCCGGCTGGAGATCGACCGGCGCGGAGACCGGTTGCGCGTTGCGGTCAGCGACAGCGGCATCGGGATCGCGGCCGACAAGATTGACACCCTGTTCGAGCGGTTCACCCAGGCCGATGCGTCGACCACGCGGGTCTATGGCGGCACGGGTCTGGGGCTGGCGATCAGCCGCCGGCTGATCGAGATGATGGGCGGCGAGATCGGGGCGACGAGCCGGCCCGGCGAAGGCTCGACCTTCTGGTTCGAGGTGCCGCTGCCGGTCGCCGAGGCGAGCGCGCAAGGCGAGGCGCGGCCGATGATGGGCCTGCCCGCCGGCTTGCGAGTCCTGATGGCCGACGACGCCGCGGCGAACCGCGAGCTGGTGCGGATCATCCTGGAGGGATGGGACGTGCGGCTTCAGACCGTCGAGAACGGCGCCGAGGCGGTGCAGGCGGCAGGAACCGGTGAATACGATCTGATCCTGATGGACGTCCACATGCCGGTCATGGACGGCATGGATGCGACCCGCGCGATCCGGGCCATGCCTGGCGCCCGCGGGCAGGTGCCGATCCTGGCCCTGACGGCCAATGTCCAGCCCGAGCAGGTTCAGGCGTGCCGGGCCGCCGGCATGGATGCCCATATCGGCAAGCCGATCCAGATCGGGCAAATGATCGAAACGATGTCGGACGCGCTGGCCTCCAGGGCCGTGCCGGAAGGCCGGGTCGACGGGAGGGCCGCATGATCAACAGGGTCATGATCGTCGAGGACGACGAAAGCGCGCGCGAGATGATGGACGCCGTCCTGAGCCAGGCCGGCTTCCAGGTGGCCACTGCCGCCAGCGGCGAGGCGGCGCTGGAGCTGCTGCACCGGTCCCGGTTCTCGCTGGTTCTGCTGGACGTCCACATGCCGCGCATCGACGGACTGGCGGTGCTGGCGGCCATGAGGGCCCTGCGGCGCAAGCCGCCGGTCCTGATGGTCAGCGCCGATACCCAGAGTGACGTCATCCGCAGGGCCATCGACCTCGGTTGCGTGGGCTATCTGGCCAAGCCGTTCGCGCCCAAGGATCTGATCCAGCGAGCCCGCAAGGCGATGGCCGGGGCCACCGGCGCGATCGGAACGGTGCCGCTGACGCTGCACTGAGCCCGTCGGGTCGACAGCGTCGCCGGTTCATCCGAGCCGGCTTGAAAAACGTCATATAATTCAATGTCTCGAACAATCGAGAGCGCCTGAACGCGCCTGCATACGCTGGTCCGCTATGGTTTGGGCATGACGGGAAATCAGGACAACCCAGAGGCCCCGGGGGACTGGGGTCAGCGCCGGATGATGGCCCTGCGGGGCCTCGTCGAGGCGGCCGAGGCGCGGCTGATCGCCGAGGCGATCGCGCCCGGCGACGCGGTGGCGGCGGACCGGCATGTGCGGGCGATCACCAATCTGGCGCGGTCGGTCAAGGCCGTCGAGGCGCTGAGGTCGTCGAGGGCCGCCGGCGGCGCGGTCGAACACGAGGACGAGATGGGCAAACGCGACGATGACGATCCCCAAGCTCTGGAAGCCCTCACCGCCCGGATCCGCGAGCGATACGATCTTTTCCATGGACCGGAGGAGGTTCGAGGCGGCACTGGCGGCGATGGATGGCGAGGCGAAGCGGACGGCGTTTGCGCGCAGTCCATGGCTGGAGCCGCATCAGAGGTCGCCGGAGACGGACTGGAACACCTGGCTGATGCTGGGCGGACGGGGGGCGGGCAAGACCTTCGCGGGGGCCTTCTGGCTGCATGATCTGGCGCGAAGGCACGGGGGGCTGACCCTGGCCCTGGTCGGGCCCGCCCTGCACGACGTGCGCGAGGTGATGGTCGAGGGGCCGTCCGGGGTGAAGGGCGTGGCCGCCGAGGTGGATCGGCCGCGCTGGGAGGCCGGGCGCAAACGTCTGGTCTGGGACAACCACAGCGTGGCCTATGCCTTTTCGGCCGAAGACCCCGAAAGTCTGCGAGGCCCGCAGTTCCACGCGGCCTGGGCCGACGAGTTCTGCGCCTGGCGAGAGCCCGAGCGGGTCATCTCGAACCTGAGGTTCGGGCTGAGGCTGGGGGAGTTGCCGAGGCTGGTGGTGACGACGACCCCCCGTCCGATGCCGGCGCTGAAGCGGCTGATGGCCGAGCCCGACCTGGCGATCAGCCGGGGCGGCACGGCGGAGAATGCGCGAAATCTGTCGCCCGGATTCCTGACCCATGTCCGCCGTCTGTATGGCGGGACGCGGCTGGAGGCGCAGGAGCTGGAAGGGCTGGTTGTCGAAAGCGACGGCGCGCTGTTCCGGGCAGAGGACCTGGCGCGGGCCAGAGGCGAGCGGCCCGGGCGGCTGGAGAAGATCGTGGTGGCGGTCGACCCGCCGGCGAGCGCGCATGGCGACGCCTGCGGGATCGTCGCGGCCGGGCGGCAGGACGGGCGCGGGTTCGTTCTGGCGGACCAGTCGGCGCGGGGGCTGAGCCCGCTGGCCTGGGGCCGGCGCGTGGCCGAGCTGGCCGAGGCGCTGAAGGCCGACACGGTGGTGGCCGAGGCCAACCAGGGCGGCGAGATGGTGCGGACGGTGCTGGAGCAGGCGGGGTGCAGGACGCCGATCCGACTGGTTCACGCCAGTCGCAGCAAGCGGGCGAGGGCCGAGCCGGTGGCGGCGCTGTATGAGCAGGAACGCGTCGTTCACTGCGGCGATTTCCCGGAGCTGGCCGAAGAACTGATGGCGCTGGGGACCGACGAGACGCGGCGCAGTCCGGACCGGGCCGATGCCCTGGTCTGGGCGCTGAGCGATCTTCTGCTGAAGCGGCCGGGGCGACCGAGGATCAGGATGATCTGACCGCGAGGCACGGCAGGCCAGGCTGCCCCTGAGCCGGGTCGGTTCGACACAAGCACAAGGAGCCGAGATGGCGACGATGACCTGGCCCTTCGGGCGCGGGCGAAATGGTGTGCCCGCAGCGGGCGCGCCGGAGATCAAGGACAGTCGGTCGGGGCCCCTGATCGCCCTGACCGGCGCGGGGCGGCCGCGCTGGACGCCGAGGGACTATGCCAGCCTGGCGAGCGAGGGGTTTGCGAAGAACGCGGTGGCCTATCGCTGCGTGCGGATGATCGCGGAGGCCTGCGCGGCGACGCCGCTGGTGGTGTTCGCCGACGGGGTGCGGGACGACGGGCATCCGGTGGCGACGCTGTTGAAGAAGCCCAATCCGGAGCAGTCCGGGGCGGAGTGGCTGGAGGGGCTGTACGGCGCGCTGCAGACGGCGGGGAACGCCTATGCGGAAGCCGTCGGAGAAGGCGATCCCGAAGAGCTGTGGACCCTGCGGCCGGACCGGGTGAGCGTGGTGCCGGGCAAGGCGGGGTGGCCCGAGGCCTATGACTATTCCGTCGGCGGACGGTCGGTGCGGATCGGGCGGGCGGCGGACGGATGGTCGCGGGTGATGCATCTGAAACTGTGGCATCCGACGGACGATCACTATGGCTTTTCGCCGATCGAGGCGGCGGCCTTTGCCATCGACGTTCACAATGCGTCCGGGGCCTGGAACAAGGCGCTGCTGGACAACGCGGCGCGGCCCAGCGGGGCGCTGGTGTTCGATGGGCGCGATGGCGAGCATCTGACCGAGGCGCAGTTCGCGGCGCTGAAGGCCGAGCTGTCCGAGGCGCATTCGGGAGCGGGGAACGCCGGGCGGCCGCTGGTGCTGGAAGGCGGGCTGGACTGGAAGCCGATGTCGATGACGCCGGCGGACATGGACTTCATCGCCGGCAAGCATGCGGCGGCGCGAGAGATCGCCCTGGCGCTCGGGGTGCCGCCGCAGCTGCTGGGGATTCCGGGGGATGCGACCTATGCCAACTATCGCGAGGCCAATGCGGCCTTCTGGCGGGGAACGGTGGTGCCCCTGGTGCGGAAGACGGCGGGGGCGCTGAGCGGTTGGCTGGGCGGACGGTTCGAGGGGGTGGAGATCATGCCGGACCTCGATGCGGTGCCGGCGCTGCAGCCCGAGCGGGACGCGCTGTGGGCGCGGCTGAACGCGGCGGGCTTCCTAACGGACGAGGAGCGGCGGCGGATGGCGGGAGTGGGGGCATGAGTGAGGATCTGAAAAAGCTGGCGGTCGCGCTGGGTGTCGCCCTGGTGGTGCAGACCATCGCGGGCCTGGTCTGGGCCGGGGGCGCGGCGGCGCGGATCGGGACGCTGGAGGCGCGGGTCGGGGAGCAGAGGCTGGTGGCCGAGCGGCTGGCGCGGCTGGAAGAGCAGGGACTGGCGACGCGGGCGGCGCTGGTGCGGATCGAGACGCGGCTGGAGGATCGGTGATGACGGTCGCGGTGGACGCCGGGTTGCGGATCCAGGGCTATGCCTCGCTGTGGGGCGTGGCGGACCTGAACGGGGACGTGGTGTCCAAGGGGGCCTTCGCCGACAGCCTGAAGTGGACGGGCGCGGGCGGGGTGCGGATGCTGCATCAGCACGAGAGCCGGGCGGTGGTCGGCGTCTGGGACGCGGTGGTCGAGGACGAGCGGGGGCTGTTCGTCCGGGGCCGGATCGCCGACTGGTCGGCCGAGGCCCGCTATGCCCAGGCGCTGAGCCGGGCAGGGGCGCTGGACGGGCTGTCGATCGGGTTCCGGGCGGCGAAGGCACGCAGGGACGGGCCGCTGAGGGTGCTGAGCGGCGTGGAGCTGTGGGAGGTGTCGCTGGTGACAGTCCCTAGCATTTACAATATAAGCCCTTGCATGACTCCCGTGGCTTACGCTTACTCTCGCTATAGCACGCCTGCGCAGGCGGCCGGCGACTCGTTGCGTCGCCAGCTAGCCGCCGCTGAAGCCTTCGCTACGTCCAACGGACTGACCCTCGACACCACGTTGCATGATCCGGGCGTCTCCGCCTTCACCGGCGCGCATCGCGCGACCGGAGCCTTGGGGTCCTTTCTCCGGCGCATCGAGTCAGGAGAGATCGCGCGAGGGAGCTATTTGCTTGTCGATTCTTTCGACCGCCTGACCCGTGAAACGGTGGTCGAAGCCGTGCACCTCCTTACTGGCATCGCTCTCAAAGGCGTGCGGGTCGTCACGCTGAACGACGGTCGAGTCTATGACGAGACGGCCGACATGTTGGGGCTCATGTTCGCCTTGATGCAGTTCGCGCGTGGCCATGAAGAGTCTGCTGAAAAAGGCAGGAAGGTCGCGGCTGCTCACGCCGAGAATAGGCGTCGCGCAAGAGAGGAGGGGCGCCCTTTCACACCTAACGGCCCCCACTGGTTGAAGTTGGTCGGCAGCGAATGGCAAGTGCTTCCTGAGCGCGTGGCGGTGGTGGAGCGCGTCTTTTCTATGCGCGAGTCCGGCCTAGGCAATGCGTTCATCGCCAAAACCTTCAATCAAGAGGGTGTCCTAACGCCGACCGGTCGAGGCAAATGGTTCAACTCGACCGTCGCCGATATCGCAGCCTCGCGCGCTGTTCTTGGGGAGTATCAGCCGTTCACGGGACATCGGCGCGGGAAGCCCCGTCAGCCTGATGGCCCTCCGATCACCGATTACTATCCGCCAATCATTCAGCCTGGACAGTTCTACCGGGTTCAAGCGATGAATGCGGCTAGGCAGAACTCCAGCGCCCGTCCGGCATCCAAGGCGTTCCCGAACCTACTCGTTGGCCTTGTCAGATGCAGGGAATGCGGCGGGACGGCGGGTTATCTGCGGAGCACCTTTCCCAAGGCTCCGAACTGGCGATCAGCGGGCGTGATCCGGTGCAATCAGCATTATCGGGGGGTGTGCAGTAACCGCGCTCGCATCCCTTACGACGACCTTGAAGCTGACCTACTGCCCTTCATCGCATCCCTGCCACTCGCCGATCGCGCGGCTCTATCCGATGACGCGCGCAACCTCGCCTCCGCTGAGGCTGCAAGGTCAGAGGTCGCAAACAAAATCGAAGCCCTCCTAGATCAGATGGAGGCCGGTGCGCGGGTGGCCGATCGGCTTCGCCAGCGCGAAACCGAACTCGTCGAACTTGATCGTCGGATCGGTGACCTGCGGACGAAGATCGCGGCTCCCGCGACGCCAGCGGCGGATGCACAAGCCGAACTCCTTCGCTTAGAGACTGCGATGCGGGAGGCATCGGGCGATGAACTCTACAGGATCAGGGCGCGGATCAATGATACTCTAAGGACGCTGTTGCGAGGGGGCGCAGAAATGGACGGTGATCAGATCGTCTTGCGCTTTCACCCGGATGACGTGAGTGGGAAGATTCCGATTCTCATTAAGGCAGCGGCGGGAAGGCGGGTTCGGTTCGAACTGTCGAGCGGAGCCATTGTCCAACGTAAGGGTCGGCTTGATCCCAATAAGGGATAAGTCGGGCTGTTCGGCTGTTATTGGTCGGAACCACCATCGGACGGCGTCAAATAGCGCATCCCGCCAAGTCGCCGCCAGTCACGCGTCAACTATTTACCCTCCGTTACTCAGTAAACGAGAGAGTGCCTATTTCGAATGATCGACGATCTGATCGATCAGGCGGTCAAAAACACACATGCACATGTCGCCGATCTTGCAATCGGCTCGAAGTTGTAGTATGGTCCCGTTGCTCAGACTGGTGCGACATGCGTTCAGCGCATAGTGCCGGTCGTGTCGCGGGGGCCGTGGCAAGCATCCTACCCACAAAATCGAAGAGGAACTTGCCCGTGCAAACGGAAGCAGAAATGCGCGCCCTACAGGCGCTTCTTTATGAGCAAATCCACGAAGCGTCCGAAACCATGGACGTCAATCCCCGCGCAATCAGAGATTTGGCTCAGAAAGCGGCGATGTCCGGGGCGTTCGGTGTCACTTCGGCCGGAACCCTGGAGCGCCGCGCGGGTGAGACGCCTCGCACCTGGCTGGAGAGCGTCGTCGCGCTCCAGCCCTTCTACCGGCGCCCGTCGTCGGAAGCGGACACGCCCGCTCCGAAGGTGAATCGCCATGCTCCGAACGGTCGGCGCCGCACGGCGTCCGAACTGCTGGACCTGGCCAATGAGGGGGGCGTCTAATGGGTAACCCCGTTGAAGTCGTCGAATGGTCGTCGTTCAAGTCCCGCGTTCCGGGCGTCAGCTACCGAACGTTTTTGCGCCTCTCGGATGAAGGAAAGGCTCCTTCGTATATTCGATTGAGCCCGCGCGCGATGGCGCTATTCTCGAAGCGAGAAGTCGAGGAATGGATTGAACAATCCTTCGCACCCCTGAATACAAAGGTCGAAGGCGATGAGTGAATATCCTAGACGACTTGACCTTCATCTGGAGTCCGAACTTCCGAGACGATGGCGCCGATGGGCGGACCATTACGGCGCTCTGGAGGGATCGTGGATCGGCACCCCGGAATCGCCCGCCCGGCGCCTGCGGTTGCTGACCGAAACCGTGCTCGCCGGGGCGCTGGAAAGCGTGAACCCGTCCTGGACGGCCGACTTGGATAGCGACCCCGAGGGGATGCCGACGGCGATCATTTTGTCGGCGGAGGGCGGCGACCGACTCGAACTTGTTCCGGTGGCCTTCACCGGACGAACCTTGATCCTCGGCAGCACCGCCATCCACCTCGCCAGCGCAAGGGCGGGGGCTCGGATCGTTGAGCTTATCGCCGCCCGGTCCGGGGACTTTTTCGGCCCGGTTCGCCGCCGCCGTCGGCCACTACCGCCGATCCCGCTGGGGCGTGAGGCCCCGGCGACGCCCCCCAGGGAGCCTATCCGCGCTCCTTTGGAGCGGTGGCACGATGGCGAACCGCCGGTTCAAGATGGCTTTTTCCCGCCCGCCTAACCCTCAAAAGGCCTCGCCGCAGCTTTGGGGCAAACGGCGACTTGGTCCGCGCACCTCACGTCGAACTTGACGTTCGGCGCGCCGACTGTATGTGTGATATTCCAGAGTAATCACCCAGAACGATCGTCGTTATGGGAGAGAGGTTGCTTGTCTTTAGAGTGTTGACAGATGGCCTGTCCAGATAATCCCGACAAACGAGAGTTATCTGGAGGCGACTTCACTGTCAACACTCTAAGGCCAGGGTGATGGCCGGGCTAGAATTCAAGAACAATACCCGTCCAACGTTGGCGCGCCGGGCGGGCTACGGGAACAACAGATATGAATGATGGTGGCAACTTGGCGAGCGACGCCAAGATTTGCGAGGTGGGTGACCGCTACGGCGACGCCAAGGTCCTGGCTCCCTATCGGGAGGCCTCGCCGCTGTTGGCTCAGCAGATGATCGTGTCGCTGGGCGCTAACAAGGAGAGCCAGCGGTGGAAGCCGCAAGCCATGCCGATCGGCGCCTTCATCGCCAAGCTGTGCCGTCACGAAGTCGGTGCCAAGGACGGGCCGTCGTATGTGCTGGGCGACATGGTCCCCGGCCGCCGCCTGAAGACCGCCGTCAAGGCGCTCTACGCCGTTGGGCTCGACATGGACACCGGAACCTCCATCGCCCAGATCGAAGAGGCCCTGCTGGGCCTCGGGTGCCTGGCCGTGCGCTATTCCACCCACTCGCACCTGAAGTCGGTCACCGAGTTCAAGCGCGACCGCCTGACCAAGTGGGCCGACAAGGATGCCGACGGCGCCGACTTCGAGGAGGACGAAGTCCTGCGCCGCTTCCTGCGTGAGGTCGAGAAGTGGGACGAAGAGATCGTCGCCACCGCGATCTATAAGGGCGATGAGCACCAGGACCGGGGCATCATGGCGATCGTCGAGCACAAGGCGATGCCCAAGCACCGGATCGTGGTGCCGTTCGCCACGCCGTTCGAGATCGCGGATCAGCCCGGCACCCAGGCCGACGCCATGAAGCGTTGGGGCAAGATTCCGACGGCGCTGGCGCAAAAGCTGGGCGTGCCGCTGGACGAGTCCTGCTTGGACCCGTCGCGGCTGTTCTACTTTCCGCGTCACGATAAGGGTGCGCCGTTCGATGTCTCGCTGATCGGCGGCCCGCTTTTCGACTGGACCACCTTGGTCCTGGACGATCCGTTCGAAGCCGAGATCGCCAAGCTGTCCAAGGGGCAGTCCAAGTCCCAGACCACCGCTGGCCGCGACCTCGGCCGGTGGTCGATGAAGCGCGGGCACGGCTTCCAGATCGTTCAGGTGATTGAGGAGCACTGCCCCGACCATCTTCGCAATCAGACCGCATCCGGCTGGGAAATCACCTGCCCGTTTGACGAAGAGCACAGTAACCCCGGAGACCCCGACGACCGCGCCTGCATGGCCGTTAACGCGGGCGACGGCCCGAGCGAGTGGTTCTCGGTGCGGTGCCTGCACGAGACCTGCAAGCCCAAGACCAGCCTCGATATGGTCGGCAAGATGGTCGAGGACGGCTGGTTCGCGCGCGAGGTGCTGGACGACGAATCCTACAACGCCGTCGTCGATGGCGCGCCGGGCGGTGGTGGCGGCACCGATCCGCTCGCGCTCGCAGATGCCCTGAACGCCGACGCGACCCCGGACGCGATCAATGCGGTGATTGAGGCGATCGCTTTCAGACCACTGGACCCGGCCCGACGCCTGGCCCTCAAAAAGAAACTCATGGCGCGGCTCGAAATCGGCGCGAGGGACGCCGACAGCCTCTTGAGGTCTGCGCCAAACGCGTCGGATGAAGCGACTGAAACCGATCCGTCCTGGCTCGCGCGTCTCGGGCGCGAACGCGGAGGGGACTTCAGTTTGCCCGAGGGTTTTCACCTCGCCGCCCAAAGCGGTGCCCCTTGGATTTGCCAAAAAGGTGAACCGGTGGTCACGCCAATCCACCTCGTTGGTGCCGTGACGTATGTGGATCGTGACGATGCCCAAGGGCTTCAGGTGGACGTGCGCCGGGCGGATGGCACTTGGACGGCAGTCGATTTCAAGTCTGGTCAACTGGAGCATCCTGGGGAGGTGCTGGGCACGCTTCGCAACGCCGGGATGGCGACCGCGCCAGATGGCGGACGGACCGTCATGAAATGGCTACTCGGCTCCTATCAGCAGGGCGCGAAGGTGGTGCATCGGCCCGGCTTCCGCGAAGGCGGCTTCATCGCGCCGACTGGCGAGGTCATCGGGGTCGAGGGTGTCCAGTTGGACCGCTCGACCCGTCTCGGATGCGAGCATCGGAAGGGCACGCTGGAGGGCTGGATTGCAGGGGCGCAGGGCGTCTTTGGGTTGGACGGGGCGCACGCCCTGCACGCTGGCATTTTGATGGGATGGGCGGGTGCGGTCGCCGGATACCTGGGTGACGAACCGCTTGCCTATTCATTCGAAGGGCCGCCGAACTCGGGCAAAAGTTCTGCGCAGGAACTCGCTGCCGCACATTGGGCTTCTCCCAAGGTCGGCGAGGGCCTTTTCACGGTTTCGAACAGCACTGAGGCCGCACGCGAGTTGGCCTTGTCGCGGGGCTCGGGAACGCTCACGGCCTTCGACGAAATCAAGCATCTCCCGCCGCAAGTGCAAGCCGACCTCGTGTTCCTGAATCAAGGGGGACAGGGTAAGCAGCGCGCCCGAATGAAGGGCGGCGAGATGACGGCCGCGCCCGGTCACAACTGGATCGGCGGGGCGCTTATCGTCTCCGCCGAAACCGGGTTTGCCGACCGGCTGGCGGCGGGCAACGTGGTTCAGCTTGGAGGTCTCGGGCGTCGCATCGCGACGATCAGCACGATCGCCGCTCCAAAATACGAACGGAACAGCCGAGAGTGGGGGCATGTCCGCTCAACGTTGGGGAACTTCGGCTGGTCCGGTCCGGCATTCGTTCGAGCCTTGCTCGAAATCGACCGGCACCGCGTGCGCGAGAAACTGGACGGGCTGATCACCGCTCTAATCGACCGAACCGACGAGGCGAAACGGTCGCCAGCCGTGGCGAGCGCCGCCCGGATGATCGCCACCCTGGAGCTGGCGGCGGCGGTAGGCGTGAAGGCCGGACTCGTGCCCGACTGGTTCGACGAAGAGGCCTTGTGTGATCACCTTTGGGCCTCGGTCATGGCGTCGAACATCGCGCCGACCGATCCGGCTGAACGGGCGGCGGATATCCTGATTGACACCCTGATCGCCCGGATCGGAACGACGATCGTCAACTACAACGGGCGGGAGTTCGCTTCTCGGGAGGTGGCGGGCTATCACAGTGCTGAGGTTCCCCCCACGCGGGCCGACGGTAAGTCGGCGATGCCTCGCCCTGTCTACGTGATCCGGGCCGCTAGCATTCGCGACCTGTCTGGAGGCGCCGCCGATCCGGGAGAGGTGCGTCGCGTGCTGGAAAAGCGGGGCGCGCTAGTTCGGAAACCGGGCGGGAAAGGGCGGACTTGGAACGGCTTCCCCGGTCTGGGCAAAACGGAATACGTCGTCCTACTGGAGTCGGAGATCGGCGAGCCGACTTGCGAGGCCCGAACGGGGGAATGGCAGGGGGAACCTGCCGATGACGTTCCCCCAAACCAAGTCGCTGCTTAGCTTAGGAAAATGGGCATCTTGGGGAACGGGGGACCGGATGGCTAAAGGCAGGGGCATGGGTAAGGGACTTTGTTGCTTTGATCAGAGATGAAACACGGTTGCTGCATTAAGGTTTACCCTTCCCCCATTCCCCCATTCCCCAACAATCTGATTTGGATAGGCTTTTCTTGGGGAGCGCCTGCGGATTCTCCCCGGCGCATCTGTCGCCCGATTTAACGCGCACCCGTTTTGACGGGAGCCCATTTTTGCGGGAGCGCCCACTAGAACCACGCAAGCCTAATGAACTGCCCCGCCGCGAACGCCGCCCAGGCAACCGCCCCGCCGATCCAGAACGGCCGCCACGAGCGAACCGGCCGCCCCGCCCGAACCGCCCAGGTTTCGAGCGCGACCATGCCGAGCGACACCACGGCGCACAGGACGCTGAATCCTACGGATAGGGCAGGGGTTAGAAACGGGATCATGACGCCTTAACCGTATCGCTTACCGCCGCGTTAGGCCCGCATCTTGCATTGTCAAAACCGGAAACGATCCGGAGGTTTTGACATGAACGACTGCTACGTCGCGTATCTGAGGGTTTCGACCGTTCGGCAAGGTGAGTCGGGCCTTGGCCTGGAGGCCCAGAGAAAGGCCGTCGCCGATTATGTGAACGGTGGCGACGCCACGCTGCTAGCCGAGTTTCAAGAGGTGGAGTCGGGCAAGCACGGTGATCGCCCGGCGCTGGCGAAGGCAATCGCCCATTGCCGCATGACTGGCGCCCGGCTCTTGATCGCCAAACTCGACCGGCTTTCGCGAGATGCCCATTTCCTCTTGGGCCTGGAGAAGCAGGGCGTCGATTTCGTCGCCTGCGATATGCCGCACGCAAACAAGTTGACGGTGAGCATCATGGCCTGCGTCGCCCAAGAGGAACGCGAAGCCATTAGCAAACGAACGAAACTCGCGCTCGAATCGATCAAGGCCCGGATCAGCGCCGAAGGCTTCTATCTGGCGCGGTCCGGCCGAACCTTGACCCGCTTGGGCAATCCAAACCCTCCCAAGGTACAACTTGGCTCCGCCCTGGGCGTCGCCGCCTTCCAAGCCAAGGCCGATGATTTCGCAGCGAGGATCGCCCCCACTGCTAGGGCGCTTATGGCGAGCGAAGGTAGCCTAAACCGCACGGCGGCCCGCCTTAATCAGATGCGAGTGACGACGGCGCGTGGCGGTGTCTGGACGGCGAAAGCCGTCTCGCGCATCCTCGAAAGAACGGCGGTCGCTTCGTAGCAAGAATCGAGCCGAAAAGTCTGGACTCGGAGGGTCCCAAAGGCCCCCCACCCCCTCTTTCAGCGGTGGCACCCTCCGGCGCCTCCGGACAGAAACGAAAAACTTGAATGACGCTTTCAAGAAACCCTCAGGCCGGACGGCCGTGAACAACGCCGTCTGATCGGCCGCCGGATCAAGCCAGACACCCGATCCTTCCCGCTTCGATCTCACGTCGGTAGACTTGTGAAAGTCGCCTAGCCGGGCCTCCCACTCGCCCGGCGGGCCACGACGAAAAATGTGAGAGGACAGCGTTTCCCAATGAAGGTCTTCATCGCGAACTTCGGTCGTGAAAACTACGCCTGGCCCGAGTGTCTAGCGCGCGGAACGATTGCGACGATGAACGACGAAGCGGTGCATCCGTTTTGGGTCGCCGGTGACCGTGTCGGCTACATCAACTACAGCTTGGCAAACACCAAAACAGCGGCGGGGATCACCCCGACGAAGCCGGTCGCGAGCCGTTGGTTTAACTTGATGACCGTGATCGCGGAGTCGTCTGGCGACATCTGGTTTCATCGCGAGAAAGATCAGCTTTGGTGGACGGAATCCAAGCCCACGCCACCGACTATCACGCTGGAGCCTGACCCCTTCGCTCGACAAGCCGGTGGTCAGGTCTACGTCTGCCACAAGCCGTGCGAACCATGGTCAAATACATCTCGCCGGGGCAACCGCCTCCAATGGCAGGCCCTTCATAAGCGGGCGCGAGAGTTCCTTTTTACCGAGGGCACCCTACAGCAGCTACAGCCGGACAATGCCGCATACGCCCTGGCATTGATTGCCGGTGACGACCTGTCTCCCTGGCACGATCGCCCCGATTGGAAGCGCAAGGAAGCAGACGCGGAGCGGGGCGCCGCGACGATCTTCAACGCTCGACAGAAGTCGATCGCCATCATGGCGATGACTGCCCGCGACACCTGCGCCGGTGCGAACGGGCAAGAAGTCACGCGGACGATGAAGAACAAGGAACTGCGGTTCACCACCATCGAACTAGAGGCCTATCTGGATGCCCTCTTGACCTCCCAAGAGGGGCTATGTGCGCTCACCGATCTGCCCCTCCAGTTCAAGGGTGACGAGACGGACCCGGCGCTTCTCTGTTCGCTCGACCGGATCGACAGCGACGGCCACTATGAGGCTGGTAACCTCCAGATCGTCTGCAAGTTCGTGAACCGATGGAAAAGCGACAGCAAGGACTCAGAGTTCCGGCGGCTTGTCGGCCTTGTGCGCGGGACGGAAATCTAGGGTTGCGGTGCGCCGTAGCGCACTTCGTTGTATCGGGCGACCATCGCGGCGATAGCGCACTCGTAGGCCGTGCCCTCCCAAATCGAGGGACGTATGGCATCGGGCCAAAGGTCCAAGGCGGTCGCCAGATCGGTCGTGTAGGGCGGTGCCAAGCAACGCTCCCTCGGCCCCGGTCCGTAGACATAGACGACGTCTTTGCCCTTCAACCGGTCATGGGATAGCGAAGCCATCTGGCCATTTTCGATAAGCGATACGAGGTGGCAGACGGCGCCATCGGAATCCGGGCCGGGCCTTCCCCGCTGCAAATGCACCTTTAAGATTCGCTGATAAAGGCGTTCGATCGAACGTTGGTCGCGTCGTCCGTAGAAGGCGTCAAGCCATGCCGCTGCGCCGTCATGGTTATGCTCGAAAGGCCATTCGCAAGACTGCAAACGGGGGATCACTTCGACGATCGCAGCCCGCGCGGCTGACGTGCCGTCAAACCACTCCCCTTCGATCGCGTGCTCTTGCAACGCGATATGAATGGCTTCCTCATTATGCCCTTCGCCGTCCAGCACCGCGACGACGTTGATGGCGCAACGCTCGCCACTCTGGAGGTTTTTGCGGCGAAGTTCTGGGTTCAAGCTGCGACCGATTTTGATCAGGCCGAACTCGTTCTGCATCACATACAGGGCTTGTGTATCGGGCCTTGTCATGGGCGGTGCATCATTCCTCAGGACATGCGGGCGTCGAGCCGACTCTCACGCGCCGGGCGAGGTTGAGTAGGAGGGTGCCGACTGATAGCAGTCTCGATAGGGGACGGCAGAGAAAGCAAGTTGGGCAATCCGGATCGGTTCACTCAGGCGGTGGTCGCGACCCTCGCAAAGCGCGCCGCCAATCGGTGCTCCAATCCCGACTGTCGGGCGATTACCAGCGGCCCGGCAGAGAGCCCTACCGCCTCAGTCAACGTTGGCCAAGCTGCCCACATCTACGGGGCTAACCTCGGTTCGGCTCGCTATAAAGATGACATGGCCTCCGCCGACCGTGGCGCCATCACGAATGCGATTTGGCTCTGCGGCAACTGTCACAAGTTGGTCGACGATGATGAGCAACGGTTCCCTGCTGGCCTTCTTTTCGAGTGGCAACGCGAACATGAAAGGCTGGTCTCTGAGCAAATCGGCAAGGCGGGTGCGGACCTCCGTCGTCGATACGAAGATCGGCATCTCGAAGAGTTCGGGAAGCTGAGCTACCTCGCCGAACGCATCATCCTGGAGAAGGGGGACCTCTGGGAGTATCGCCTTACGGCCGAGGTGCTCCGTTTCGAGACTAGCCCGATCGCCCGACGCTGGAATGCGTTGAAGCGTGGCCTTTACGTCAGGCCTTCGGTTCGCATCGGGAGGGACGATTTTTGGCCCTGGATGCAGACCCGGTTGCACGAAATCCAAGCCATTGTGACCGCCCTCAACGGCTTGATGAATGAAGAGTTCTCCCGCGCCTGGGGGGAACCAGGCGTTGCCGGAAACGAGCACGATATCGTTGACACCTGCCGAATGTTCGCGGGCGTCTGCCAGAGTGTTTTGGCGTGGGAGGAGGAGGTCAGGTTCGCCTCAGTCCATCACGTTTATCGGCCCTTGCAGGCTCACTTCACCGGCGTCGCGGGTGTCCTGTTGGAAGAGGCTTTCAAGGTTCCCACGTTCCTCTTGGACACCCTCAGCCAAGAGGGCTTGTCGGGCACTCACATCCTCAATCTAACTCTCGCGCTGCCCGACGGGTGGGCCGAGCGAGGCGATGATCTAATGCAGCAAGCGGTCGTCGATTTTGCCGCCGATCTGGAGGAGTCGTGATCTCTGGCGTCGGCGATTAATGATCTAGGCGAGGTCGCCGAACGCCCAAGCGATCCAACTGAATGGCGGCCGACATACGCTCGATCTCGCCTGGAAACCGGCGCTCAATGTCCCTCAACAGCGCGCCGATACCTGCCCGGCCTTCGGCGCCCTGGGCGCAAAGGTGCGCCGCGAGATGCAGAAGGCGGGCGTCGGATGGGGACATATCCATTGGTCTGAACCTTGTTTTGAGCGCCGCCGTCCCGCTTCCGATCTATGGCGGCGAGGCGCTCTCTGACAAGAAAAATGTTCCGTCTTTGTTCCTTATACACAAGAGCGCGTGTTCGGCACAGTTTGGGCCAAGGCGCCAGATGCCTGTGCTCGTCTACAGGCCCGGGAACGCCCGGCGGACGCGATGCGCCGCGTTCCCAAGCAGAATGAGAGGAAGTGTCAACGATGCGCGCTCGTTTATTTTGGTCCGTATCCAAAGCGAGATGCCGCAATCTCGAACCCAAACTTTGTAAACGCTAGGAATGGTGGTGACCTTTCCAGCTTTGCCCGGGGCGCGGTTTCGGGTCATGCGTGAATGACCCTTACCGACCCAAAGCAGACGTTTGCCACGCACTATTGCCTCTGCCCTCCACGCGCATAGAGTGACGTTCGGGGAACAGCACTCATGTCAGAGCCTACACCGGACACGCGTCCGATGCGGAAAAGCCGGCTGTCGATTAGCCGCCAGCGACTGGTGGAACTCACGGTCGTCGTCCTTGGCGTGCTCATCGCTCTCGGTCTCGAAAACCTCATTCAGGAGGCCCGATACCGCGCAGATGCCCGGGACCTCGAACGGGCCCTGATTTCCGACCTCACGATCGCCGTCGAACTTTCGCTCGAACGCCAGGCCATAGCACCGTGCCTCACCGCCCGACTGCGCGACATTGGAGACCGGGTCGATGCGGCGACGGAGGTGATCGAGGCGGTCGATGTGGTCCAATCCTCCGCCGGTCGCGGCCTTGTGAGACCGCTCGTCTACCGGACCCCCAGTCGCACTTGGATCACAGCCAGCTTTGATCGAGCCATCAGCAGTGAGGCATTCAAGAGAATACCTTCCGAACGGGCGGCGAGTTATACGAGATTATTTGCCGCGATTAGAATTCAGGGCGAGCGCAATGCCGAAGAATATTTCATGGCCGGGGATCTCGGTTATCTCTTCTATCCACGATCAATCATGAATGAAGAAATTCGAGTCGAGACGCTCAATAAGATATCTACGTTGGACCGCTATCAGCATCTGATCACCTTGGTGAGCCGTCAAATCGTCGAAAATCTCCTGTCCCTACCTGAGATCGGTGAAGACGTGAGGCTTGCTTTTGGCAGCGACGTTAGACGTCGTAAGGAGTTCGAGGCGAGCATCCGCAGCAACTACGGGGACTGTGCTGATCTGACCGTCTTCGACCGCCTTAACTCTCCCGCCGCGTCGTAGCTGGACGCCGAGATGGCGGCAGGGCGAGCAAACACAATGTCCGCTAACCACCCTTCTCAGACATTTCGAGCGTCCGCTGTCCGCGCTGTGTAAACACTAGGGATGCTGGTGACGTTTCCGATGCTGCCGGGGGCGCGGTTCAGCGTGGCCCGAACGTGACAACCAGGTGCTACCGTTGCGAGCGTCACGCCGACGTGTAACCACGCTCGTTAGCTGGGGGTGCGGATGAGCGGATTCGAGTATCTGTTTACGTTCTACGGGCTGCTGTTGGGCCTGGCGATCGCCAATGTGACCACCGGCTTCGCAGACATGTGGCGAAGCCGAGATGACATCGAAACCGGCTGGACCACGCCTCTTCTCGGCCTGTTCGTTCTTCTGGCGGCGGCCCAACAATGGGTGTCGTTCTGGGGCGGGCGCGAATTCCTCACGATGGAACCGTGGAATCTGACGATCTCAATGGGTGTCGCTCTTCCCTATATTTTTATCAGCCGCGGGATGTTTCCGCGCCAGCAGGACAAGTGGCGGTCTTTGGAAGACTACTATGCAGCCCACAGCCGGGTGCTGATGGGCATGTTGATGGTCCCGTCATTGACGAGCCTGATTTACAATGGGGCGCGGAGCGGCGACGTTCCGGAGGGATTGGCCGCGATAAGCTACGTCCTTGGGATCGGTATACCGCTGTCGCTCGTGTCGACGCGTCGGCCGTGGGCGCATCGCATGGGTTTGAGCTTCCTATGCGCCTGGATGCTGTTCATGATGTTCGCCGACTTTCAATAAATGATGGAAGGCAAGGGGTTGCTCACGGAGCGACCTTGTAAGCGCGAGGAAACATCGTGACGTTTCCGATGCTGCCGGGGGCGCGGTTTCGGGTGGTGTGAGAACGACTGCGTCAGAGCCGCTGGCGCTTGTCGCCCCTCGCGGGAGCAGGGTAGGCGCCGGTGTAGAGCCATGCCACTGTAGCGCCTGATTGGGGGATCAAGACAATGAAAGCGAGAATCGTCGCTCTGGCGGCCTGTGCCCTGCTGGGCCTAGGCGCCGCCGGGATCGCGATGGCGCAGCAGGCTGTCGGGTCCAACGCCTCGGTGGTCCAGACCGTGCGAACCCGAAGCACCGGTGAGGCCGCCCTGCGGGCCTCCGTCGTCGGAGGCCAGGTCCGCTACGGGGACGTGATCACGACGGGGCCTGGCAGCCGGCTCGCGATCCGGCTGCAGGATCGGTCGAACCTGACGGTCGGGGCTAACGCAAGCCTGACAGTCGACAGCTTTCTGGTCGACACCAACTCGAATCCAGCCGGAGCGGTCTTCGCCGTCGGAAGGGGGGCCTTTCGCTTCGCATCGGGAAGTGGGGGGCAAAGGCGCGAACGGGTCGGGTTTCGCACACCCACCTCGACCATCGGTATTCGCGGCACGATCATCGAGGGCGTCGTCGGGCCGGAGGCAATCGAGCTTGCGGCGGGCGAGGATATCCCGCTGGATCTGACGGATGATCCGGGAACGGCCGCGCTGATCGTGCTGGTCGAAGGCGAAATCGACCTGGAGGTCGGGGGTCGACGGGTGACGGTCCGGCAGCCCGGCCAGGCCGTCGCGATCTCGGGCTCTCGCTTGTCACGACCGTTCAGCCTGCCGCCGGCCATCGCCCAGAGGTTCGCGGCGCGCCTGCCTCAGAATCCGGGGGTTCCAGAGGGGCGGCCGGGACAGGGCCCTGGGCAGGAAGACGGTCCCGAGACGCGGGCAGGAGAGCTCTCCCAGACGCTCGCGCAGGTCATCCAGATCGCCCAGAACGACGCCCGGCAACAGGGCCTGTCCGACACTGAGACCACCCGGCTGGTCGAGGAGCGTGTCGCGGTCGCGATCGCCGAAAGCGGCGCGGGCCCGGGCGTGGTCCAGGAAGCCTTGAGACTGATCACGAGAGACGTCGTCCTGCCGCCGGCCTCTGCGGCCGCGGTTCAGAACGTCAAGGCCATCGCTGACACGGCGCGCGCCAGGGCGCCGGCCGCCGTTCGGGGCGCAGGTCGCGCGCCGGGCCGCTCGACGGCCCCGCCGACCAGCGGTGGCGGTGGCGGATCGGATTATCGTCCGGGCACCTGAGCAAGGATCACCCCGCGCGTTGCGGCGCGCCACGGGCCTTCGCAGGTCCTGGTCCCGGGTCGTCCAGCTCGGCAGGCCGTCGGACGGCCGTGGTCAGGGCGTCGGCAGATACTCGGCCGGAAGCTGGATCGTGGGCGTTTCGCCCTGCCAGTAGACGCTGAGGATCCACCAGCGGGTGCCGTCGTCGAACAGCTGGATGGAGTTGATGCCGCGGGCGAAGGGCTCGGCGTCGGTCGCGGCGCGGCGGCTGTCGTAGGTCGAGAAGACGTGGGTCATGCGGCCGAAGGTTTCGGTGCGGCGGGCGATCTCGTGCTCATGAAAGCCGCGCATCAGGGCGGGCTCGGCGCGGGCGATGTAGTCATCGGGGCTGAGCGCAGTCACTGAGGCTGGGCCGGTTGCCGGGATGGCGATGGGCATGAGCCGTGCGGACGGATGGAACAGGCTGCGGAAGCGGTTCCAGTCGCGGGGGACGCCCGCGTCGCCGGAGATGACGTCGTAGAGCGCCGCAAGGATGGCGTCAGCAGAGGCCACGTCGGCGGGCGCCGGTGCGGGTGTGCTGGCGGTCGCGGGCGCGGGCGGGGTCTGGGCCAAAGCCGGTGAGGCGGCCGAGAGCAGCAGGGCGGCGGCGAGGGTCGTCAGGCGCATGAGGACATCTCCGAGGTTACGACCGGGAGAGTGGCGCGAAGGGGTAGGCGGGGGAAGCGGCAAATGCCGACCCCTCACCTTTGGCGGCTTCGCGCCGCCCTTCGGGTCGCACAAGGACGACCGCGCGCGGTCGTGTGCTCAAGCCCTCTCCCGCCGGGAGAGGGAGAACAAGGGGAAACCATGAAAGAGACCAAGACCGCATCCGGGTCGCCGGAGGCGCGCAGCGCCATGCACGAGATGATGGCGGCGTTCGAGGCGTTCAAAGGGGCCAACGACGCCCGGCTGAGCGAGATCGAGAAGAAGGCCTCGGCCGACGCGCTGCTGGAGGAGAAGGTGGCGCGGATCGACCAGGCGGTTGGGCAGGCGCAGGCGCGGCTGGACCGGGCGCTGAGCGAGAGCCGGCGTCCGGCGGTGGAGGGCGGACTGGCCCCCTCCGTCTCGGCCTTCGGCCGATCCACCTCCCCCAATGGGGGAGGATTGGAAGCGAAGGCCGCGTTCGAGGGGTATGTGAGGACCGGGCGAGAGCTGGGGCTGGAGGTGAAGGCGGGGCTGAGCTCGGCACCGACCTCGGGCGGCTATGTCGTGCCGGCGGAGACCGAGCGGGCGATCGAGCGTCGTCTGATGGCGACCAGTCCGATGCGCGAGATCGCGACGGTGCGGACCGTGGCGTCGGGCGTGTTCAAGAAGCCGGTGTCGACGGCGGGGATCGCCTCGGGCTGGGTGGCCGAAACGGCGGCACGGCCGGAGACCGATCCGGCGACGCTGGCGTTGCTCGAGTTCCCGGCGGCGGATCTCTACGCCAATCCGGCGGCGACGCAGGCGCTTCTGGACGACGCCCTCGTCGATCTGGACGAGTGGCTGGCCGGCGAGGTCGAGGACGCCTTCGCGGCGCAGGAGACAGAGGCCTTCGTGACCGGGAACGGGACGAACAAGCCGAGGGGCTTCCTGGGCTATTCGATCGTGGCGGATGCGAGCCACGCCTGGGGCGACATCGGCTATGTGGCGTCGGGGGCGGCCGGGGCGTTCTCGGCGACCAGTCCAACCGACCGGCTGATCGACCTGATCTATGCGCCAAAGGCCCAGTATCGGCCGAACGGACGGTTCGTGATGAACCGCAAGACCGTCTCGGCGGTCAGGAAGTTCAAGGACGCGGACGGGAACTACATCTGGTCGCCGGCGACGCGGGCGGGGGAGACGGCAAGCCTGCTGGGCTATCCGGTCACCGAGATCGAGACGATGCCGGACATCGCCGCGAACAGCCATGCGATCGCGTTCGGGGACTTCCAGCGGGGGTATCTGATCGTGGACCGGGCAGGGGTGCGGGTGCTGAGGGACCCGTATTCGGCCAAGCCCTATGTGCTGTTCTACACCACCAAGCGGGTCGGCGGCGGGGTGCAGAACTTCGACGCCCTGAAAGTCATGAAGTTCTCCGTGAGCTGAGCTCACGGAGGGCAAGGTGATGAAATTCGCGGCGAGCTGATCCTCCCCAGGCGCGAAGCGAACGGGGGAGGGGGACCGCCGCGCGCTTGCGCGGGGGTGGAGGGGGCGGCTCCAGACACGGTTTGCGCGTTCGCCCCCTCCACCGCTTCGCGGTCCCCCTCCCCCGCTACGCGGGGGAGGATTTTTCGAACATCGGAGGTTTCCCATGACCGCACCCGTGAGCCTCACGGAGGCGAAGCTGTTCCTGCGCGTCGAGCACGGCGCGGAGGACGGGCTGATCCAGACGCTGATCGATGCGGCGCGGAGCCGGGTTGAGGGGGAGGTGGGCCTGAGCCTGACCTCGACGTCGCCGGCACCGTTGCGGCTGGCGATCCTGATGCTGGCGCTGAGGGCCTATGAGCGGGGCGAGCGGGAGATGCCGATCCGGCCGGTGGAGGCCTGGATCGCGCCATACCGGGTGGTACGACTGTGAGAGTGCTGGGGGAGCTGTTCGAGGTCGTGGAGGCGGAGACGCCGTTCGGGGGCCAGGCGGTGTCGTTCCAGCCGTTGGGGTCTGTCTGGCTGAAGGTCGAGGGGCGCAGGCGGCGCGAGCGAGCCGAGGCGGGCGGCCTGGGCGTGGTCGAGGTGGCGAGCGCGGAGGCGCGGACCGATCCGCGGCTGGTCGAGGGGTGGGTGATCCGGTTCGGCGGAGCCGACTGGAAGATCGCCCAGGTCGATGTCCAGGCCGAGCGGCCGGGGCGGTCGGAGTTGCAGCTGGAACGAGTGCGATGAGGGACCATGAGAGCGCGCTGCAGACGGCGCTGATGGCGCATCTGCGTGAGGATCCGACGCTGAAGGCCTTGCTGGGCGATCCGGCGCGGGTCTGGGACCAGGCACCCAGGGACGCGGCCCATCCGCACCTGACGGTCGGGCGGTCCGAGAGCCGGCCGGTGGCGGCGGCGGACTGCGGGATCGAGCATCAGCTGAGCCTGAGGTGCGCCTCGCTGTTCGGCGGGGTCGAGGAGGCCAAGGCCATCTGCGCGGCGGTGCGGGCGGCGGTGCATGAGGTGCCGCTGGAAGCCGACGGGGTGCGGGCGGTGAGCGTGCGCGCAACGTTTGTCGACGTGTTCCGGTCGTCGGACCATCGGCGGACCTGGGGCGTGGTGCGGCTGAGGGCGATCACCGAGGAGATTTGATCCTCACCCGCGCAGCGGGGGAGGGGGACCATGCGCAGCATGGTGGAGGGGGCGGATGCGAGAGCGGTGTGTGGGGCTAGCCCCCTCCACCGCTTCGCGGTCCCCCTCCCCCGCTGCGCTTCGCTTGCAGGGGAGGAGACAGGGAATGGCCGCACAGCGCGGGAAGGACATCCTGCTCAAGATCGAGCAGGGAGCCGGGACGTATCAGACGGTCGCGGGCCTGAGGGCGCGGACGATCAGTCTGAACGCCCGGACGGTGGATGCGACGGACGCCGACAGCGCCGGGCGGTGGCGAGAGCTGCTGGGCGGAGCGGGTGTGAAGTCGGCGGCGGTGTCGGGGCAGGGGATCTTTCGGGATGCCGCGTCGGACGCCCTGATCCGGGAGGCGTTCTTCGATCAGGCGGCGAAGACCTGGCGGCTGGTGGTGCCGGACTTCGGCACGCTGGAGGGGCCGTTCCTGGTGTCGGCGCTGGAATATGCCGGGGACCATGAGGGTGAGGCCACGTTCGCCATCAGCCTGGCCAGCGCCGGCGAGATCGGGTTCAGCGCGTCGTGACGAACGCTGCGAGAGGTGAGGCCGTCGTGCGGCTGGGGGGGGCGGAGCGGCGGCTGTGCCTGACGCTGGGGGCGCTGGCGGAGATCGAGACGGGGTTGGGGCTGTCGGGGGTCGAGGCGCTGGCGGAGCGGATGCGGGCGCTGTCGGCGAACGACCTGATGGTGGTGCTGGCGGCGCTTTTGCGGGGTGGTGGCGAGGGGGCGTTCGCGGGCGAGCTGGACCAGGCGGCGGTGACGCCGAAGGAGGCGGCGGCGGCCGTGGCGGCTGGGTTCGCGGCCAGCCTGGATGGCTGAGACCGCGTGGGGGCCGATGCTGAGGGCGGCGGTGGCGATGGGGATAAGGCCGGAGGCGTTCTGGCGGCTGTCGCTGAAGGAATGGCGGATGCTGACGGCGGTGTCGGCGGGGGCCGTGCCGATGGGGCGGGGCGAGCTGGAACAGATGATGAGGGCGTGGCCGGATGACCGATGAGTTTCGACCCAATGACCTGGACGGCGTGCCCGCGCGGGCGGCCGAGGCGGCGGCGGCGCTGGAGGCATTGAGGGAGCAGGCGGAGCGTGCGGCGTCCTCGATCGAGGAAGCGTTCGGGCGGGCGGGAGCCAGTCTGACACGGTCGCTGGCCCGGGCGGCGGCGGACGGCGAGGTGTCCCTGGGCGAACTGGCGCGGGCAGTGATCGCGGCGGTCGGCGCGGGTGTCGGCGGGTCCGGAGGGCTGGGCGCGGCGATCGCCCAGGCGGTGGCGGGCGCGGTAGGATTTTCCGGCGCGCGAGCGGATGGCGGGCCAGTGCTGGGCGGCGGAGCCTATCTGGTCGGCGAGCGCGGGCCGGAGGTGTTTCGGCCGGATGGCGCGGGCGTGATCGAGCAGCGCGGTGGTGGCGGGGTGACGGTCAACGTCATGGTCGATGGAGGCGCGCCTGCGCTGTTGCGATCGGAGGCGCAGATCGCGCAGGCCCTCGCCCGGGCCGCTGCGCTGGGGGCGCGGCGGCTCTGATGAGTGAGCGCTATTCGCCCTTGGGGTTGGGGCCGAAGCGGTTGTCGCCACGCTGGCCCTCGGCGATTCCGATCCAGAGCAGGAAGCCGAGACTCACCAAGGCCATGATTGTGCCGATGCCGAGGGCGGGCAGGAAGGTGGCGACGATGACTGCGGGATCTTCGTTTTCCAGCCCTTCCATATTGGTCAGGGCAGCGACGCCGACCGTGGCGATGATCGCGAAGCCGCCGCCGATGGTGGTGAGGATCGGGATCAGGACGAGCCACCCGGTCTTGCCCATATCGTGCAGACGCGTGACCTGGATTGCAGTGTTGGGCCAGATGAGGGCCAGGCCGATCAGCCATCCGATCAGCGGGATGAAGTTGGTCAGAAAGCCGGCACCGAACAAGCACAGCCAAGCAACCCAGAAGTGGGAGCGGCGTGTGCGCCCGTAGAACGACAAGAAGGTTTTCTTCGCATCGAAGCTGTCGACCGGAACACCGGGCGTCGGCGAAGGGCCGGCCGGGGCGGGTGCGGCGGCCAGGAGCATGACGTTGGTGGCCTCTCCGGCGACGGGCACGAAGTCGACGCGCAGGCCCGCGGTGATGCTGGCGGGCGGGGAGATGGCCTCACGCACGAAAGTGTAGCGGATGCCGTCGTCGCCGCTGATGAGGCCCGCGCCCGAGGCGTCGTCGAAGCTGAGAATCTGACCGCGCATCGTAGTTCCCCCATCGGCGGCCGAGGAGCCGCGTTGCGGACCGCAGACTGGACGACCCGCGCGGGCCAAACAAGTTAATCGGGAGACAGGAATGGCCTTTCACGAGGTTCGATTGCCCGCGCGCCTGGCGTTCGGATCGACGGGTGGGGTGGAGCGGCGGACCGAGGTGGTGACGCTGGGCTCGGGTTATGAGCGGCGGTCCTCGCCCTGGGCGATGGGACGCCGGCGCTATCTGATCGGGGCGAACCTGAGGTCGCTGGCGGACATGGCCGAGCTGACCGCCTTCTTCGAGGCGCGGCGGGGGCGGCTGTACGGGTTCCGGTTCCGGGACTTCGCGGACTTCGCCTCGTGCGCGCCGGGCGCGACGCCGGGAGCGGGTGATCAGGTGATCGGCGAGGGCGACGGGATGCGCACGGCCTTCCCTCTGGTGAAGCGGTACGGCGATGTCGAACGCCCGATCACCAAGCCGGTCGAGGGCTCAGTTCGGGTCGCAGTGGGCGGCGTCGAGGTGGCAGACGAAGCGTTCGACGTGGATCCGGCGACGGGGGCGGTAACACTGGATGCAGCTCCCCCGGTGGGCGCCGAGGTGACGGCGGGCTTCCTGTTCGACACGCCGGTGCGGTTCGACGCGGACCGGCTGGAGGTCACGCTGGAAAGCTTCGACGCCGGGCGGATGGCGGCTGTGCCGCTGATCGAGGTCAGGGTGTGAGGGAAGCAATCCTCCCCCATTGGGGGAGGTGGCGCGGCGCGCCTTCGCGCCATGACGGAGGGGGCTCGAAACGAACGCGGTGTCTGGGGCGGGCCCCCTCCACCGCTTCGCGGTCCCCCTCCCCCAATGGGGAGGATTTGCGTGAGGGACATTCCGGACGAACTGGCCGACCGCATCGAGAGCGGGGCGGCGACGCTGTGTCATGCCTGGATCGTCCGGCGGGCGGACGGCGAGAGGCTGGGGTTCACGGATCACGACCGCGATCTGACGGTTGACGAGGTCGTGTGCCGGGCGGCGAGCGGCTGGACGCGAGGGGCTGCGGAAAGCGCGACAGGGTTGTCGGCCGGGAGCCTGGCGATCGGGGGGGTGCTGGATACCGGCAGCGTCGATGAGGCCGAGGTGGCCGCTGGACTGTGGGATCAGGCACGGGTCGAGCTGTGGCGCGTGGACTGGATGCGGCCGGACCTGAGGGTGCGGCTGGGGGCCGGGCGGCTGGGGCGGATCCGGCGCGAAGGCGAGGGGTTCGTCGCCGAGCTCGACGGCCCGATGGCGGCGCTGGAGCGGGTGGTCGGGCGGACTTATGGGCGGCTGTGCGACGCGGTGCTTGGCGATGGGCGGTGCGGAATCGAGGCGGCGGGCCGGACCTGTGACAAGCGGTGGGAGACCTGCGTCGGCGTCTTTGCGAACGGCATCAATTTCCGCGGCTTTCCGGACATTCCGGGCGACGACTTCCTGACGGCCTGGCCGGCGACGGGCGCGCGCCACGACGGCGGGAGCCGCAGGTGAGCCCCGTCGAGGCGGCGCAGAGTTGGCTCGGCACCCCCTATCGGCATCAGGCGAGCGAGAAGGGTGTGGGCGCGGACTGCCTAGGGCTGGTGCGCGGGGTGTGGCGCGAGGTGATGGGTGAGGAGCCGGAAGAGCCGCCGCCCTATGCCGCCGACTGGGCCGAGGTCGGGGGCGAGGAGACGCTGCTGGAAGCGGCGCGGCGGCGGCTGGGCGAGAGGCCGATCGGGGCGATGCGGCTGGGCGACGTGCTGCTGTTCCGGATGAGCGAGGGGGCGGCGGTGAAGCACTGCGCCATCCTGAGCGACATCGAGGGGCCGGAGCCCCGGATGATCCACGCCTACTGGGGTCGGTCGGTAGTCGAGAGCTGGATGGGGCCGTGGTGGCAGAGGCGGCTGGTGGCGGTGTTCGGGTGGCCCGCCGCGACGAAGGAGTAATCGGAGATGGCGCAGGTGATCCTGGGCGGGGTCGGCGGGATCGTCGGCGGCGGCGTCGGAAGAGCGATCGGGGCGGCGCTGGGCGGCGTGGTCGATCGGGGCGTCGTCGGGGCGCTGTCGCCGGCGCGGCAGGTGGGGCCGAGGCTGGAGACGCTGAGGCTGCAGTCGACCGCGGCGGGAACGCCGATGGCCTGTGCGTTCGGCCGGGCGCGGGTGACGGGCCAGGTGATCTGGGCGGCGCGGTTTCTGGAGCGGCGGAACCAGTCCGGAGGCGGCAAGGGCGGACAGAGGACGGTCGACTATGCCTATTCGCTGAGTTTCGCAGTCGCGCTGTGCGAGGGGCCGATCGACGGGATCGGGCGGGTCTGGGCGGACGGCAGGCCGATGGACCTGACCGGCGTGGCCATGAGGGTCCATCGCGGGACGGAGGAGCAGACGCCCGATCCGCTGATCGAGGCGGTGGAGGGGGATGCGCCCGCCTATCGGGGAACGGCCTACGTCGTGTTCGAGGATCTGCCGCTAGGGTCGTTTGGCGACCGGGTTCCGCAACTGAGTTTCGAGGTATTTCGGCGACCGGAGGGCGACGGGCTGGAGGAGAAGCTGGAGGGGGTGTGCCTGATCCCGGGGGCGGGCGAGTTCGTGCTGGCCACCGAGGCCGTGATGCGACGCGAGGGGCTGACGCGGACGGCCGCCGAGAACGTGCATCTGGGGGATGGGCGGACCGATCTGATCGCCTCGCTGGATCAGCTTGAGGCGCAGTTGCCGAACCTGAAGCGGGTCAGTCTGGTGGTCGGGTGGTTCGGGACGGACCTGCGGGCGGGGCATTGCGAGATTCGGCCGGGGGTGGAGCGGCGTGAAAAGGCGACGGAGCCCCTGACCTGGTCGGTAGCCGGGCTGGGGCGCGAGGAGTCGCATCTGATTTCGCAGGTGGACGGCAAGCCGGCCTATGGCGGGACGCCGTCGGACGAGAGCGTGCGACAGGCCGTGGCGGCGCTGAAGGCGCGGGGGTGGGCGGTGACGCTGTATCCCTTCGTCTTCATGGATGTGCCGGCGGACAATGACCTGCCCGATCCCTATGGCGGCGGGCGGCAGCCGGCCTATCCGTGGCGCGGGCGGGTGAAGGGCGAGGACGGCGCGGGCGCGACCGCCCAGGTGGCGGCGGTGTTCGGGGCGGCGGACGGATGGGGGTTGCGGCGGCTCGCCTTGCACTATGCAGGGCTTGCGGCGGAGACGGGGTGCGACGGCCTGCTGATCGGCTCGGAGATGCGCGGGCTGACGTGGACGCGGGATGCGGCGGGTGGATATCCGGCGGTCGAGCAATACCGGACGCTGGCGGCGGAGTGCCGGGCGGTGGTCGGGCCGGATGTGGCGATCAGCTATGCGGCGGACTGGTCGGAGTATGCGGGGCACCGGCCGGAAGACGGGTCGGGCGATGTGATCTTCCATCTCGATCCGCTGTGGTCGGATGCGGCCATCGATTACGTCGGGATCGACTGGTACCCGCCGCTGGGCGACTGGCGGGCGGGCGACGGCGGCGCGGATGCGGACGTCTTCGAGGGGCCGGACGATCCGGCGTATCTCGCGAGCCAGGTCGCGGGCGGGGAAGGCTTCGACTGGTTCTATGCCAGTGAAGCGGATCGGGCGGCGCAGGTGCGGACGCCGATCGTGGATGCGGCGCACGGCGAGGACTGGGTGTTCCGGGTCAAGGACCTGACGGAGTGGTGGGGGAATCCGCACCACGACAGACCGGGCGGGGTGAGGTCTGGGACGCCGACGGCCTGGGTCGCCGGGATGAAGCCGATCAGGCTGACGGAGTTCGGGTGCGCGGCGGTGGACCGGGGCGGGAATGCGCCGAACCTGTTCCAGGACCCGAAGTCTTCGGAGAGCTTCCTGCCGCCGTTCTCGACGGGCGCGCGGGACGACCGCATGCAGCGGCGGGCGCTGGAGGCGGTGCTGGGGTGGTTCGCTGAGCCTGTGAACAATCCGGTGTCGGCGGTCTATGGCGGGCCGATGCTGGAGGCGGTGGACGCCTGGTGCTGGGACGCGCGGCCCTATCCGGCGTTTCCGGGACTGGCGGAGGTCTGGGCCGACGCCGGGTCGTGGCGAGCGGGGCACTGGCTGAACGGACGGCTGGGGGGCGAGGCACGGTTCCTGCTGGAGGCGATCCTGCGGCGCGGCGGGCTGGAAGAGGATGAGTTCGAAGTGGGAACGCCGGACGGCACGGTCGCAGGCTATGTGATCGACCGGCCGATGCGGACGCGGGACGCGATCGAGCCCCTGCTGGCGGCCTTCGACCTGACGGCGGCGGAGCGGGGCGGGCGGGTCGTCCTGATCGGGCGGGAACCGGAGACGACGACGCTGGGGCGCGACGGGCTGGCTGTCGGCGACGAGGGCGACGGTATGCGGGGTGACCGGTCGCTGGACGCCCGGCCCGAGACGGCGCGGGTGCGGTTCATCGACGAGGGACGGGGCTATCAGACCGGCGCGGTCGTGGTGCGGGCGGAGGTTGAGACCGGCGGCGGCGGGGCGGACGTCGATCTGCCGGCCGTGTGCGGTCCAGGGCTTGCCAGGGCGCTGGCGGAGCGGACGCTGGGGGTCGCCGACCCCGAGGGGCTGACGGTGGCGCTGGGGCCGCTGGAGGCGTTGCGGATCGAGGCGGGCGACCGGGTCGGCGTCGATGACGAGGCGGGATCGTGGCGAGTCGAACGGGTGGTGCTGGACGAAACGCCCAGTGCTGTGCTGGCCCGCGTCACGTCCGTCGTGGCGGGCGAGGAGCCGACACCGGGGGTGCCGTCTGCCGGTGAGGGACCGACAGGTGCGCCCTTCGCGGTGGTGCTGGACCTGCCGCCCCTGTCCGACGCGGAGGAGGATCGGTGGCCCTGGATCGCGGCAGCGGTGGAGCCGTGGCGGCCGATGGCGGTCCATCTGGGCGAGACGGCGGAGATGCTGACGGAGCGCGGCTCGATCCCGATACCGGCGACGGTGGGTCGGCTGAGCGCGCCGCTGGCCGCCGGGCCCGTCGGGCGGTGGGACGAGGTGAACCGGGTCACGCTGGCCCTGGAGGGCGTGGCCCCGGCCTCGGCAACGGCCGGGGCGGTGCTGGCGGGCGCGAACCGGCTGGCGATCGAGACGGAGGCCGGGTGGGAGATCGTGTCGTTCCGTTCGGCGGCCCTGACGGGATCGGGCGACTGGACGCTTTCGGGGCTGTTGCGGGGGCAGCAGGGGACGGAGGCCGCGACCGAAGCCGGTGCGATGGAGGGCGCGCGGGTGGTCGTTCTGGACGAGCGGGTCGTCCGTTTCGATCTGGAGCCGGCGGAACGGGGGCTGCCGCGTATCGCGCGAGTCGGGCCGCAGGGAGCGGTCCCGGGCGGGGCAGGGTTCACCGAGCTGACCGTGCAGATCGACGGCGTCCACGGCCGGCCCTGGTCACCGGCGGGGATGCGGGTCGAGGCGGTCGACGCAGGGCTGTCGGTGAGCTGGATCCCGCGCGTGCGAACGGGCGGCGACCGATGGGACCTGGAGCCGGTCGAGGTCGATGGCTCCCGCTATCGGCTGCGGGTGCTGGATGGCGGGGTCGAGCGGCGGGTGATCGAGGTCGAAGGGACGTCGGCCACCTATGCTACGGCCGCGATCGCGGATGACTTTCCGACCGGCTTCGGACCGTCGGCGCGGATCACCGTGGCTCAATACGGCGCGGACTGGGGATGGGGTGCCGAAGCGACGATCCCGCTCGCGGCCTGAAAAACGCATTGCGCCTGCGAACGCATGGCTTAACTGACGAAGGACGGCGCATGCACGCGCCGGGCGAACAGTTCTGACGGAGCGGCGAAGGCGTGGCGGGCGATCCCTACAAGGAGCTGGGCGTGGCCCGGGGGGCGAGCGACGCCGAGATCAAGGCCGCGTTCCGGAAGCTGGCCAAGGAGCTGCATCCCGACAAGAACCGGGGCAATGCCGCGGCCGAAGAACGGTTCAAGACCGTGTCGGCGGCCTTCGACATCCTGAGCGATCCCAAAACGCGCGCCCGGTACGACGCCGGTCAGATCGATGCGGATGGCCAGGAACAGTACCGGGGATACTCCGGCCAGTCGGGCGGAGCCGGGACGGGGCCGGGCGGGTTCGGCTTCTCGCACCAGGGCGGGCCCGGCGGGCGCGCGGCGTTCGAGGATCTGGACCTCGACTCAATCTTCGGCAACTTCGGCCAGAGGGGTCCGCAGAGGGCATTCGGCAAGGGGCAGGATGTCCGGGCGACGCTGGAGATCAGCCTGGAGGACTCTATCGGCGGCGCCAGCCGGCGCATCCAGTTCTCGGACGGGCGGACGCTGGACGTGAACATTCCCAAGGGAGCGGCCAACGGCCAGACCATACGGCTACGGGGACAGGGAATGCCGGGCCGGTCAGAGGCGGGCGACGCCCTGATCGAACTCCGCGTCGCGCCCCATCCGATCTTTCGCGTCGAAGGCGCGGACGTGGTGATGGACCTGCCGGTGTCGGTGCCCGACGCCGTGCTGGGCGGCAAGGTTGAATGCGCGACGCCGGACGGGACGGTCTCGGTGACCGTGCCCAAAGGATCGAACTCGGGCCAGGTGCTGCGGCTGAAGGGCAAGGGGGCCTATGCCGGCGGCGCGCGCGGCGATCTGAAGGCCCGGATCATGGTGACCCTGCCCGACAAGGTCGATCCGATCCTGGAGCGGATCGCCGAGGATTGGCGCAGCACTCGGCCCTACAAGCCGGGACGAGGCTGATGGAGCGGCCTGCGGTGAAGCCGAAGCGGCCGTGGTTCTCGGCCGGACCGACGGCGAAACGGCCCGGATGGTCGTCTCAAGGATTGCCGCATGACCTGCTGGGTCGCGGCATCCGCGCGCCGGAAGTGGTGGAGCGGTTCGCCCATGCCTTGAGGCTGACGAAGGCGGTGCTGGAGGTGCCCGCGGACTGGGTGCTGGCTTATCTGCCGGGGTCCGACACGGGCGCCGTCGAGGCGGCCATGTGGAACATGCTGGGTGTCCGGCCGACGCAGGTCATGGCGTTCGAGAATTTCGGCAAGCAGTGGGCGATCGACGCGAAAGATCACCTGAAACTGCCGGATCTGGAGCTGCTGGAAGCGCCGTGGGGTCAGCTGCCGGACCTGTCGCGGGTCGATCCGGCGAAGGATCTGGTGTTTCCGTGGAACGGGACGACGGCGGGCGTGCGGGTGCCGAACGCCGACTTCATTTCCAGGGATCGCGAGGGGATCGTGATCTGCGACGCGACCTCGGCGGCGTTCGCCATGCCGATCGACTATGAGCGGGTCGACGTGGTGACCTTCAGCTTCCAGAAGGCGCTGGGCGGAGAGGCGGGCATCGGGATCGCGGCGTTGGGGCCCCGGGCGGTGGCACGGCTGGATGCGTATGAACCGCCGCGCGCCGTGCCCAAGGTGCTGAGGCTGCGCGACGCCAGGGGCTTCGACCGGGCGCTGGCGACCGGGACGATGATCAACACCTTCAGCCTGTGGACGCTGGAGGACTGGATCGACGCGCTGGAGTGGGCGCAAGGGGTCGGGGGGCTGACCGAACTGATCCGGCGCACGGATGCGAACGCGGGAGCTCTGTTCGACTGGGTCGAGCGGACCGACTGGATCGAGGCGCTGGCGGTGGACCCGGCGACGCGGTCGACGACGTCGGTGTGTCTGAAGATCGTCGATCCGCGCGTGACGGCGCTGGACGAGGCGGGGCGGCAGGCCTTCGTGAAGCGGATGAAGACCCTGCTGGAGGCCGAAGGCGCGGCCTTTGACGTCGAGAGCCACAGGAACGCGCCGGCGGGCCTGAGGCTATGGTGCGGCTGCACGGTCGAGACCGAGGACGTGGTGGCCGCGACGCCGTGGCTGGAGTGGGCGTTTCGGGCGGCGGTCGCCGAGCTCTGAGCGGAAAACCGTTCCGGTCGGGACGACATCCCTCGATTCCCCCGCTATAGCCCCTCCCGCATCCAGCGGAGACTTGTGCATTGGCGAACGTGGCGGTGGTCGGGGCCCAGTGGGGCGACGAAGGCAAGGGCAAGATCGTCGACTGGCTGTCGAACCGGGCCGATGTGGTCGTGCGGTTCCAGGGCGGGCACAACGCGGGCCATACGCTGGTGGTCGGCGACGTCACCTACAAGCTGAGCCTGCTGCCGAGCGGTGTGGTGCAGGGCAAGCCGTCCGTGATCGGCAACGGGGTGGTGGTCGATCCCTGGGCTTTGCTGGACGAGATCGCGCGGATCGAGGCGCAGGGGGTGGCGATCACGCCCGAGCTGCTGACGCTGGCGGACAATGCGTGCCTGATTCTGCCGCTGCATCGCGATCTGGATCAGGCGCGGGAAGCGGCCGCGGGCGTCACCAAGATCGGCACGACCGGGCGGGGCATCGGACCAGCCTATGAGGACAAGGCCGGGCGGCGGGCGATCCGGGTGGGCGATCTGGCCGACCCGGAGGCGCTGGACGCCAAGATCGCGCGGCTGCTGGCGCATCACAATGCGCTGCGCAAAGGGCTGGGCCTGGACGAGGTCGACGTGGGCGCGCTGAAGGCGGCGCTGCTGGAGATTGCGCCCCGTGTGCTCCCGTTCGCCAGCCAGCCGGTCTGGCGGATGCTGGACGGGTTCCGGGCCGAGGGACGGCGCATCCTGTTCGAGGGGGCGCAGGGGTCGCTGCTGGACGTGGACCACGGGACCTATCCGTACGTGACCTCGTCGAACACGGTGGCGGGTCAGGCGGCGGCGGGATCGGGGCTGGGGCCGAGCGCGGTCGGGTTCGTGCTGGGGATCGTCAAGGCCTATACGACCCGGGTCGGCGAGGGGCCGTTCCCGACCGAGTTGTTCGACGCCGACGGCCAGAGGATCGCCGAGCGGGGACGCGAATTCGGGACGGTGACCGGACGGCCGCGCCGATGCGGCTGGTTCGACGCGGTGCTGGTGCGCCAATCCATCGCGATCAACGGCATCCACGGCATCGCCCTGACCAAGCTCGACGTGCTGGACGGGTTCGACGCGCTCAAGATCTGCACCGGCTACCGGATCGACGGCGAGGTGTTCGACTATCTGCCCGCCGGCATGAAGGCGCAGGCGGCGGCCGAGCCGATCTATGAGACGATCGAGGGCTGGTCCGAGAGCACCCAGGGCGCGCGCAGCTGGAAGGACCTGCCGGCGAACGCGATCAAATATGTGCGGCGGATCGAGGAACTGATCCAGGCGCCGGTGGCGATGCTGTCGACCAGCCCGGAACGGGACGACACGATCCTGATGCGAGACCCCTTCCAGGGCTGAGCCCTGAAAGGGCGGCCGGATGCGCGATCCCTTCCGAGGATAGCGGGCCGTTCACGCTCAACGCGGTCTTAACCGGGTTCAGTTAAGCCGGATCGTCAGATTCCGGAGTTTCGCGTGTTCACAGCCGACGCCAAGACCCTGAACCGCATCGAGCCCGTGGTTCGGCGGGTGTTGATCGCCGACCCAAACGCGGCGTCGGCGCGGCTGTTGCTCGACATCATGAAGAGCCTGGGTGCGCGCGAGGTCGTGACCGAGGCGGACGAGAACCGCGTGCTGGATCATGCGCGCGAGATGGAACCCGGCCTGATCTTCACCGAGCGGACGGGCGCGCGTCTGGACGGCGAGCAGCTGGCCCGCCGGGTTCGTCGATCGAACCTGGTCTGCCGCCGTGTGCCGATCATCATGGTGACGTCGGAGGCGACGGCGTCCTCGATCAAGGGCGCGCGCGACGCGGGCATCCACGAGTTCCTGAGAAAGCCCTTCACCGCAGGCGACCTGTTCAAGCGGGTCGAGAACGTGGCGTTGAAGCCGCGCGACTGGATCGAGGCGGTCGGATACGTCGGGCCGGACCGGCGGCGGTTCAACTCGGGTGAGTACGCCGGCCCGCAAAAGAGGAAAGTCGACAAGCCGGCCACGGCCGCCGAGGCCGCGGTGGCGGTCAAGGATCAGGCCCTGCGGATTCTCGCCGCCTCCCTGGCCCAGTTCGACAGCGATCCCATGCAGGCCCTGCGGGCGTCCAAGCAACAGGCCGAGACGCTGAAGGCCCTTGCGGTCAAGACGGGCGACACGCGGCTGGCGGTCGCCGCGGCCGGGCTGGAATCCTGCCTGGCTCAGGGCGCGCCGACCAAGGCGACGCTCGCCGCCCCGATCAACGCGCTTCTGGCGCTCGCTCCGCCCGAGACGCAACTGGCCCGGGCGGGCTAGACGAGCAGTCAGGCGTCGACGAGGTTCCGCTCTTCGGCGGCGGCGCGCATGGCCTTCTGCAGCTTCTCGAAGGCGCGGACCTCGATCTGGCGGACGCGTTCGCGGCTGACGCCGTACTGGCCCGCCAGTTCCTCCAGCGTGACCGGGTCGTCCTTGAGGCGGCGCTCGGTCAGGATATGCTTCTCGCGCTCGGTCAGCTCGCCCATGGCCTCCTCCAGCAGGCTCATGCGGATCGACTTTTCTTCGGAGTCGGCCAGCGCGGTTTCCTGAGACACCGCATTGTCGTCCGACAGCCAGTCCTGCCACTCGCTCTCGCCGTCGACGCGGAGCGGCGCGTTCAGCGAGGCGTCGCCGCCGAGGCGGCGGTTCATGTTGGTGACCTCTTCCTCGGACACGCCCAGTTTGGTGGCGATGGCGGCGAGGTGTTCAGGGCGCAGGTCGCCGTCCTCGAAGGCCGAGATCTGGCTCTTGGCCTTGCGCAGGTTGAAGAACAGCTTCTTCTGAGCGGCGGTGGTGCCCATCTTCACGAGCGACCAACTGCGCAGGATGTATTCCTGGATCGAGGCGCGGATCCACCACATGGCGTAGGTCGCCAGACGGAAGCCCTTGTCCGGGTCGAATTTCTTGACGGCCTGCATGAGGCCGACGTTGCCCTCGGAAATCACCTCGCCGATCGGCAGGCCGTAGCCGCGATAGCCCATGGCGATCTTGGCCACGAGACGAAGGTGTGAGGTGACGAGGCGGTGGGCGCTCTCGGAGTCCTGATGCTCGGTCCAGCGCTTGGCGAGCATGAACTCCTCGTCCTTGGTGAGCATCGGAAACTTGCGGATTTCCGTCAGGTATCGCGACAGCCCCTGTTCAGGCGACATCACCGCGAGTGATTTCATGGCAGCCATAGATGTGGTCCCTCCGACCGATAACGAGCGGGCTCTGCGGCGCCGGCCACCGAGTGTGCACCGGGTCCTCACCCCTCAGCGGATCATGTGGCGACGGGTTGCCCCGGTTTTTAGAGGCCGATCGTCACACCAAATCGTGACCGTGACCCCGGCGCCACTGCGCCGAATGACGCGGTTGATAGCAGATAGTCAGTCTTTAATCAAGACGCACTGTCAGGGAGGCCCAGACTGATGCGGTAGGCGGGGTGGACGACGTCGGCTTGATCCGGATGTTTCTGGAAGAAGGCGGCGAAGAAGGGGCAGACGGGCAGGATGAGCAGGCCCCGGGACCGGGCGTCGGCGATGACGTGGCGGGCCAGCCGGCTGGCGATGCCGCGTCCCTCCAGCGCCTGGGGCACGAGGGTCTCTGTGATCATGAGGTTCGGCGGCGAGAGGTTGTAGGTTACCACGGCGACCGGGCCTTCGACGGGCAGTTCGTATCGGTGGGCCTCGGCGTTGTCGGTGATCTCGGGGTCGATGGTCATGGCGGCCTCCTTCCTGTTCAGCAACAGCTGGTGTGTCAGAGCGCCGAGAGCAAGGCCTCCAGCCGGGCCATGTCAGCCGGCGGTGAGGTCTCGAACCGCAACGCCTCGCCCGAGACCGGGTGGATAAAGCCGAGAACGGCCGCATGGAGCGCCTGGCGGGCCAGACCGGCCTCGGCGATGGCCGCACGGATCGGGGCGGCGGGGCTGCCGGAGCCGTAGACGGCATCGCCAAGGATCGGCGCCCCCTTCGAGGCAAGGTGGACCCTGATCTGGTGGGTGCGGCCGGTGTGGAGGGTGCAGGCGACGCGGGCGGCCAGAGGCGCGGCTCCGGCCCGGGCCGGGACGCCGAAGCGGGTGTTGACCACATAGTCCGTGATGGCGTTGCGGCCACCGGACTTCAGCACGGCCATCTTCTTGCGGTCCGAGGAAGAGCGGCCGATCTGGGTCTCGATCCGGCCGCGTTCCGGCGACGGCGCGCCGCGGGTCAGAGCGATATAGGTGCGCTCGATGTCGTGGGCGGCGAACAGTTTGGACAGGCCGGCGTGCGCGCGGTCGGACTTGGCGGCGACCATGACGCCGGAGGTGTCCTTGTCCAGGCGGTGGACGATGCCGGGGCGGGCGACGCCGCCGATGCCGGACAGCGATGCACCGCAGTGATGCAGGAGGGCGTTGACCAGGGTGCCGGTCTCGCTGCCGGGAGCAGGGTGAGCGGCCATGCCCGCGGGTTTGTCGATCACGATCAGGTCGGCGTCCTCATAAAGGACGGTCAGGGGGATGGCTTCCGGCTGCGGGTCTGCGGGCGCAACGGGCGGAACCAGGATCAGATAGGCGCCAGGCAGCGCCTTGGCCGCGCCGCCGGTGATCGCGAGGCCGTCACGGCTGACGGCCCCCTCTGCGATCAGGGCCTGGACGCGGGCGCGCGACAGGGTGGGCAGAGCGGCGGAAAGAGCCTTGTCCAGTCGACCCGACGGCGCGTCGAGGACGACCTCGATCGGCTCGCCTTCGTCCTCGTCGCCGAGGAGGAGGGCGGAATCGACGGGGTCCGGGTCGACCTCAGGCAGCCGCGCTCTCGCGGCGCCCGTAGACCGGGTCGAGGTCACCGGTGGCATAGCGTTTGGCCATCTGGGCGGTCGACATGGGGCGGATCTTGGAGGCCTGGCCCTCACAGCCGAACTGCTGGAAGCGCTCGGCGCAAAGTTTGCGCATGGCCTCCTTGGCGGGCTTCAGATAGGCGCGCGGGTCGAATTCGCCGGGCTTTTCGGCCAGCACCTTACGGATGGCGCCGGTCATGGCCATGCGGTTGTCGGTGTCGATGTTGATCTTTCGCACGCCGTGCTTGATGCCGCGCTGGATCTCCTCGACCGGCACGCCCCAGGTCTGGGGCATCTGGCCGCCGTACTGGTTGATGATGTCCTGAAGGTCCTGAGGCACCGAGGACGAGCCATGCATGACCAGATGGGTGTCAGGCAGGCGGCGGTGGATTTCCTCGATGACGTGCATGGCGAGAACCTCGCCGTCGGGCTGGCGCGTGAATTTGTATGCGCCGTGGCTGGTGCCCATGGCGATGGCCAGGGCGTCGACCTTGGTGCGGCTGACGAAGTCGACGGCCTGGTCCGGATCGGTCAGCAGGGCGGAGTGGTCCAACACGCCCTCGAAGCCATGGCCGTCCTCGGCCTCGCCCATGCCGGTCTCCAGCGACCCCAGCACGCCCAATTCGCCTTCGACCGAGACGCCGCAGCTGTGGGCCATCTCGACCACGCGGCGGGTGACGTCGACGTTGTAGTCGTAGTCGGCGGGGGTCTTGCCGTCTTCCATCAGGCTGCCGTCCATCATCACCGAGGTGAAGCCGTACTGGATGGCGGTGGCGCAGGTGGCCGGGCCGTTGCCGTGGTCCTGGTGCATGCAGACCGGGATGTGGGGATAGAGCTCGGCCAGGCCGTCGATCAGCTTGGCGAGGATGACGTCGTTGGCATAGGAGCGCGCGCCCCGGCTGGCCTGGATGATGACCGGCGCGTTGACGGCCTCGGCCGCCTCCATGATGGCCAGGCCCTGTTCCATGTTATTGATGTTGTAGGCTGGCAGGCCGTAGTCGTACTCGGCCGCATGGTCGAGAAGCTGTCGCAGCGTGATGCGCGCCATAGGGTAGGCTCCTGAGGTCGTCTTGTTTTGTCCCGGTTTAGCGGCCGGGCGGCCTCAAGTCACGCCGTGTTACATGGTCAGCGCTGCAGGGCCTCGACACCAGGTAGGGGCTTGCCTTCCATCCATTCCAGGAAGGCCCCGCCGGCCGTGCTGACGAAGGTCATGTCATCCCCCACGCCGGCGTGGTTGAGCGCCGAGACCGTGTCGCCGCCGCCGCCGACGGCGGTCAGGACGCCGGCCTTGGCCAGCGCCGCCGCATGCCGGGCGACGGTGACCGTGGCAGCGTCGAAGGGCGGGACCTCGAACACGCCGAGTGGGCCGTTCCAGATCAGCGTCTTGGAGGCGGTCAGAGCATCCAGCAGGCGGGCGACGGTGGCGGGGCCAGCGTCGAGGATCTTGTCGTCGGCGGACAGGGGCTGCCCGGCGATCACGGGGCGGCTGGCGGCACCCGGCTTGACCTCGGTGGCGACAACGAAGTCGACGGGGAGCAGGAGCTGGCAGCCCTGGGCCTCGGCCTCGGCGATGATCTGAAGCGCGGTGCCGGCCATGTCGCGCTCGGCCAGCGAGCCGCCGATGTCGATGCCCTGGGCGAACAGGAAGGTGTTGGCCATGCCGCCGCCGATAGCGAGGCGGTCCAGCTTGCCGACCAGGTTCTTGAGCAGGTCCAGCTTGGTCGAGACCTTGGCCCCGCCGACGATGCCGATGACGGGTTTCTTGGGGTTGCCCAATGCCGCGTCGAGCGCGTCGAGCTCGCGGCGCATGGATTCACCGGCATAGGCGGGCAGGAGGCGGGCGAGGCCCTCGGTCGAGGCGTGGGCGCGGTGTGCGGCCGAGAAGGCGTCGTTGACGTAGAGGTCGCCGAGGTCGGCGAGCTGCCTGGCGAAGGCGGGATCGTTGGCCTCTTCGCCCGCGTGGAAGCGGACGTTTTCCAAGAGGACCACGCCACCGGCGTCGAGGTCGGCGATGGCGGCCTTCGCCTCGTCGCCCACGCAGTCGGACGCGAAGCGGACAGGGGCGCCGAGCAGGCGTTCGAGGTCGTCGACGACCGGAGCCAGACTCATGGACGGCACGACCTTGCCCTTGGGCCGGTCGAAATGGGCGAGCAGGGCGACCTTGGCGCCCGCGTCGCGCAGCCGCTGGATGGTCGGCAGGGCGACGCGCAGGCGGGTGTCGTCGGTGACGCGGCCGTCCTCCATCGGGACGTTGAAGTCCACGCGGACCAAGGCGGTCTTGCCGCCGAGGTTGGTGGCATCGTCGAGGGTTCGGAAGGTCATGGGCTTTATCCTGAAACAGTTCCGATAGCGCTCACGAGGCCTAACCCCGACGCCATCACGATCAATCCCGCCAGCAAGGGGATGCTGACGAGCGGTCTGCGGATCGTCGCACCATTTCGGACGTCAACGACTTCAAACCGAGCCCTGTTCAACCACAGCAAAGCGAGGACAAACCACCAGCACAGAAGGGCGATTGTCCACAGCAGCGCACTGCCCCAGGATCCGCCTTCTTCAGCCAAAAGTAGGTGCTTCGCAGCCTCAAGCATAAGGCCGCCCGAAACCGGTGCGGCGATGGCCGTGAGCAGCGTCATGACGCAGCCTATCCCAGCGTTGTTGGCAGCCGTTCGTCGCTGGCTCGCCACGCCTACATCAACTTCGCCATCGCCAGCGCCGTGTCGCTCATCCGCGTGGCGAAGCCCCATTCGTTGTCGTACCAGGTCAGGACGCGGGCGAGCTTGCCGTCGACGACCTGGGTCTGGGGCAGGGCGGCGGTCGAGGAGGCGGCGATGTGGTTCAGGTCGGTGGAGACCAGAGCCTCGTCGGTGGTGGCCAGGACGCCCTTCATGGGCCCGTCGGCGGCGGCCTGGAGCGCGGCGTTGATCTCTTCCACCGTGACCTCGCGGCCGGCGACGACCTTCAGGTCGACGACCGAGACGTTCGGCGTCGGGACGCGGATGGACGAGCCGTCCAGCTTGCCCTTCAGCGCGGGCAGAACCAGGCCCAGCGCCTTGGCGGCGCCGGTTGAGGTCGGGATCATCGACAGGGCGGCGGCGCGGCCCCGGTAGAGATCCTTGTGCATCGTATCCAGCGTCGGCTGGTCGCCGGTGTAGGAATGGATCGTGGTCATGTAGCCGCGCTCGATGCCGAACAGGTCGTTCAGCACCTTGGCGACGGGGGCCAGGGCGTTGGTCGTGCAGCTGCCGTTCGAAACGATGATGTCGTCGGCGGTCAGGGTGTCGTGGTTGACCTTGTAGACGATGGTCTTGTCGGCGTTGTCGCCGGGGGCCGAGATCAGCACGCGCTTCGCCCCGGCGTTCAGGTGAGCCTCGGCCTTGTCGCGCGCGGTGAACAGGCCGGTGCATTCGAAGGCGATGTCGACGTTCAGATCCTTGTGCGGCAGGTTTGCGGGATTGCGCTCGGCCGTGACCTTGATCTTGCCCAGACCCACGTCGATCCAGTCGTCGCCGCTCTCGATCGTGCCGGGGAAGCGGCCGTGGACGCTGTCGTATTTCAGCAGGTGGGCGTTGGTGGACACCGGCCCCAGGTCATTGATCGCCACCACCTCGATGTCGCGGCGGCCGTGCTCGACGATCGAGCGGAGCACGAGGCGGCCGATGCGGCCAAAGCCGTTGATGGCGACGCGGACGGTCATGAGGGCGGTCTCCTGAAGCGGTGTCTTTCGGATGCGCGCTTCAATGGAACCGGCGGCGGCGGCGATCAACCCCGCAGCCGATCACAAGGCGAAAGTCCGTGTAACGGCTCAGCTGGAAAGTGGGAGGGTCAGGCGCGCCGCCAGCCCGCCGCCCGCACGGTTCGACAGGGTCACATCGCCGCCCGCCGCGCGCGCCGCCTGCCGGGCCACGGCCAGACCGAGGCCCGCGCCACCGGTCTGGCGATTGCGCGAGCGTTCGCCCCGGTGGAAGGGCTCGAAGGCCGTCTCCAGTTCGTGGTCCGGGAGGCCGGGGCCTTCGTCGGAGACCGTCACGACGGCGTGGGGGCCCTCGCGAGAGGCGGATACGACGGCCGACCCGCCGAACGTCACTGCGTTGTCGATGAGGTTCGCCAGCGCCCGGCGCAGCGAGGCCGGATCGCCCAGCACGGGCAGGGCGGTGATCCCCTCGAACCGCACGTCCAACCCTGTCTCGCTGAAGCCTGCCGCGCAGTCGGCGGCGAGCACCGCAAGGTCCAGCGGCTCGCATCGCTCGGCCTGCTGCTCGCCGCGCACGAAGGCCATGGCCTGGGCGATCAGGGCGTCCATCTCCTCGACATCGGCGGCCATGCGATCGCGCAGGTGTTCGGGGGCCTGTTCGGCGCGGAAGCGCAGGCGGGTCAGGGGCGTCCTCAGGTCGTGGGCGATGGCGGCGATGGTCTGGGTGCGCTGGCGCATGTGCTGGCGGATGGAGGCCTGCATGTCGTTGAAGGCGGCGATGGCCGTGCGGACCTCCGACGGCCCCGACGGCGACAGGGGTTCGGCGTCCGGATCGGCCCCCAGCCGCTCGGCGGCCTGTGCGAACGTCCGGATCGGGCGGGTCAGTCGACGCGCCATCAGCCAGACGACGGGTGCCAGCAGAAGGGCGGTGATGCCCAGCGCCATCAGAAGCCGCGCCTGCCAGGGGTCGATCCAGCCACGCGGCGGCTCCACCGTCGCCCAGCGCCCGTCTGAGAGCCGGGCCGACGCCGAGAAGGGCGCGAAGGTCAGCCGGTCGGCGGCGACCGTGAACCGCGTCTGGCGGTCGCCCGAGGTGATGACCTGAACGGATTCGACCGGGCCGGTCGGCGGCGCGTGGCGGGCGAGAGCCTCGTTCAGGCCGGCGACAAGGGCCTCGCGCGGCACCGAGCCGTCTTCGGTGCGCTGGGTGAAGACGAAGCTCTGGGTCGTTTGCGAGACCACGCCACCCCGGGGATCGGCAACGGGAAGGCCTGGCAACGGCCCTCGCCGCGCGAACGCCATGCCGCGCGGCACGCCCTCGGGGTTCAGCCGCACCCGGACGGCGTCGGCCGGCAATCCCATGCGCTGGGCCAGGCCCATGGCGATGACCCGCTCGATCGGGCCGCTCGCGACCGGGTCGGAGGGGGCCTTGTCGGACAGGCTGCGACGCAGGGCCCGCCCGTCCGCCGTCTCGGCCGGACGTCCGGCCAGGGCCTCGGCGGCGGCGCTGACGCTGAAGCCCGCGGGGCGAGGTGGCGGTGCCGTCAGGACCACGACGAGGGCGACAAGCTGGGAGGCCACCACGGCGAAGGCGGCCAGCAGCGCCACCTGAACCAGCACCGACATCGATCCGGGCGCGCGCATCAGCGGACGACGGCCTTCTTCACCCGCGCATCGAACCGGTAGCCCTCGCCCCGGATCGTCGTGATCAGGTCGCGGCCGGAGCCGTCGTCCAGCTTCTTTCGCAAGCGGCTGATCTGGACGTCCATCGCGCGGTCGAACACGTCGGCCTCGGCTCCGCGCGCGGCCTCCAGCAACTGATCCCGGGTCAGGACGCGGCCGGGGCGTTCGGCGAAGGCGCGCAGCAGGCCGAACTCGCCCGCCGACAGGACAACCGCCTCACCGTCGGGTCTGCGAAGCTCGCGCCGGACCAGGTCCAGCCGCCAGCCCTCGAACGCCAGGGCCGCGCCGGACGGGGCCTCGTCGTCGCGCGGGCGGCGCAGCACGGCGCGGACGCGGGCCAGCAGTTCGCGGGGGTTGCAGGGTTTTGCCAGATAGTCGGCCGCCCCGAGCTCCAGGCCGATGATGCGGTCGGTGTCCTCGCCCATGGCCGACAGCATGACGACCGGTGGTGTGCCAGACAGCCGGCGCACGACCGACAGCCCGTCCTCGCCGGGCATCATCAGGTCCAGCACGATCAGGTCGATGCCCTGACGCGCCAGAGCACGGTCCATCTCGACCGCGGAGGCTGCGCCCTCGGTGTCGTAGCCGTGCTGGCCCAGATAGTCGCACAGCACCTCGCGGATGCCGGGGTCGTCGTCGACGACCAGGATGCGGGCGGCGGTCTCGTTCATTGGGCCCTTATGCCCCGGCCAGGCGCGCGGCGTCATTTCAACGGTGAAACAATCCGCCTCCGTCCTGAAACAGGCCTGCAAGACGGGCGTGTTGGAACCGGTGCAGACAGTCACGAGGAGGTCTCATGTCCACCATCGCTTTCGCCACTCTGGCGACCCTGATCCTGACGACCGTGCCGCAGGAGGGAACGGCCCTGCGCGACGGCCTCGCCGATGCTCTGGGCGCGCCCCGCACCGAGGTTCGCGTGGTCACCCTGGGCGGACCCGACGGCCCGGGTCGCCTGGACGCAGACGAGGACGGGTTCGTGACCCGCGACGAGTTCACGGCCCCGATGGCGACCGCCTTCGACCGGCTCGACAACGACGACGACGGCCGCTTGTCGAGCGAGGAGTTGGCCGCGAGGCCTAGCGGAGGGGATGAAGGACCGGTGGTCCTGAACCTGCGCCGCCACGGAGGACCGGGGACGCACGGCGGAGACGCGGATGTCATGATGTTCCGCGGCGGTTCGGGCGGCGGCGATCGGCAGGTCTTCACCATCCGGCGCGGCGGACCCGGCGGACCCGGCGGTCCGGGCGGACCGGACATGGAGTGGCACGGTCCGGGAGGGCGTCGAGTGGAGATCCACCGCTTTGGAGGGCCGGAAGGTCGCGGCGAACTGGACAAGGATGGCGACGGCCGGGTGTCAGAAGAGGAGTTCGTGGCCCCTCTGCGCGACGCCTTCCGGCGGATGGACGCCGACAACGACGGGGCCCTGGGAGACGGCGAGCGCGGCGGCACGACCTCGGATTGACGCCCGTCCGGTCGGCTGGCCTCGAAGGGTATCGGATTGACGGCTTGAGGGTTGGGCCTGCGGCGTTCTAGGCTGATCCCGATGACGTTCTCCGCCCACCGATTGTCCGCTCCAGGCCTTGCCGCCGCCTTTGCTGCGGTCGTCCTCATGCTGGGCGCATCGGCGACCGCGGCGGTCGGCCCGGCCGGGGGCGAGCGCGTCGCCGATGCGCCCGCCACGCCCGACCGGGAGCGGGCCCGGATGAACGCGCGGGTGTTCGACGCCGTCTGGGACACCGTGCGACGCCGCTACTACGACCCCCGTCTGCACGGCGTAGACTGGCGGGCGGCCCGGGCGACCTATCGGCCGCAGGCTCAGGCGGCGCTCGACGATCGGGCTCTGTACCGGACGATCGGCCTGATGTTGGACCTGCTGGATGACGATCACGCCGGCGCGGTCTCTCCGGCCCAGGCCCGTCGCCAGGACGCGGCCCGGACACGACGGGCCATCATGGGCGTGGTGCTGGCGCGCGTGGACGCCGACAACTGGCGCATCGAGGACATCCGGGAAGGCTCGCCAGCGGAAGAGGCGGGTATCCAGATCGGTTGGACGCTCCAGAGCATCGACGGTGAGGCCTGGGGCGTGGATTTCGACGTCGAGGAGGGCCGTCCGACCCGGCTCGCCTTCCTCGACGAGGTCGGTCAATCGCGTGAACTCACCCTGGTGCCGCGCGTGATGGACCCGCTGCCGGCGTTCAGCGTGGACGCCTCGCGACCGGGCGCGGTGGTCCTGAGGGTCGAGGGGTTCGAGGCGGGGCTGGGGCGCTGGCTCGGCGACAGACTGGCGGAAATCCCGGCCGAGACCGACGTCATCCTGGACCTGCGCGGTAATCCGGGAGGCCTGTTGCTCGAGGCGGACGCCGCCCTGTCGTGCTTCCTGCCGGCGAGCCAGCCGTGGGCGACGCGGATCGCGCGGGGCGGCCGGCCGCTGACCCTGACGATCATGCCGGGGTGCGGCGGGCTGGAAGGCCCGGTGGCCAACGACGTCGCCCTGCTGGTGGACGGATCGAGCCGCAGCGCCGCTGAACTGACGCCCGCCGCCCTGCAGGAAGCCGGCCGGGCCCTGGTGGTCGGCGAGCATACCGCGGGCTCGGTGCTGATCTCCCAGGATACCGTACTGCCGGACGGCGGTCGCCTGACGCTCAGCCGGGCGGACTACATCACGTCGGGCGGTGTCCGGCTGGAGAAACGCGGGGTGGCGCCCGACATCGTCGTCGCTCGCACGGTGGAGGACCGGCGCTCGGGCCGCGATCCTGTGCTGGAGGCCGCGATCGAGGCGCTGAACCGGCTGGAGCTGGCGCGGTCCTCGGCCTCCGCCGCCCCGACCGCGGCGCTCGCGGAAGGGCTTTAGAGCCTCACAGGACGGATACGGCTTGACGCCTCGCGGGCTCGCTCGCGGGCCTGATCGACGCTGTCGCCGCGCGCCAGGGCCACGCCCATGCGCCGCCGTTCGAACGCTTCGGGCTTGCCGAACAGGCGGATGTCGGCGGTCGGGACGGACAGGGCCTCGGCCACCCCGTCGTAGGCGATGCCGACGGCGTCCATGCCGCCATAGATCACCGCGCTGGCACCGATCTCGCGCTGGGACACATCGACCGGCAGGCCCAGGATGGCGCGGGCGTGAAGCGCAAACTCGCTGAGCGTCTGGGTCGCCAGGGTCACGAGCCCCGTGTCGTGCGGGCGCGGCGAGACCTCCGAGAACCAGACCTGGTCGCCCTTCACGAACAGTTCGACGCCGAACACACCGAGGCCACCCAGCGCCTCGGTCACCTTCAGGCCGATGTCCTGCGCTGAGGCCAGGGCGGCGGGGGTCATCGCCTGGGGTTGCCAGCTCTCCACATAGTCCCCCTGGACCTGGCGATGGCCGATCGGGGCGCAGAAGTCCGTGACGACCGAGCCTCCCCGCATCGACCGGACGGTCAGCAGGGTGATCTCGAAATCGAAGTCGATCCGGCCCTCCACGATGACTCGCGCCGTCTCGACCCGGCCGCCGGACTGGGCGTAGGCCCAGGCGTTGCCGGCATCCTCCAGGGCATCGATCATCGACTGTCCCTTGCCCGACGACGACATCACCGGCTTGACGAAGACCGGCAGGCCGATCCGGTGCGCGGCTTCGGCCAGTTCGGCCGCCGATCCGGCGAAGGCATAGGGGCTGGTCGGCAGGCCGAGTTCTTCTGCGGCGAGGCGGCGGATGCCCTCGCGGTTCATGGTCAGTTGGGTCGCGCGCGCCGTGGGGATGACGCGCGCCAGTCCCGCCGCCTCGATGGACGCCAGGACCTCGGTCGCGATGGCCTCGATCTCGGGCACGATGATGTGCGGAGCCTCGGCCAGGATGACGCCGTTCAGCAACTGCGGATCGGTCATCGGGATGACGTGGCTGCGGTGGGCGACCTGCATGGCCGGAGCGTTGGGATAGCGATCGACGACGATCACCTCGCAGCCCAGCCGCTGCAGCTCGATGGCGACCTCCTTGCCCAGCTCGCCGCCGCCCAGCAGCATAACCCGTACGGCGCTGTCCGAAAGGGGGGTGCCGAGCCTCATGGCGCGGGGCTGGCGGCTTGCGCCGCGTCCTTCGGGGCCCAGTTCCCCGCGGCGTGGGCGGTCGCGATCGCTTCAATCAGGGCCGGATCGGCGTCGAAGCCGCGCAGATCGTCGAGGGTCAGCGTGGCTCGTTCGGCGCAGGCTTGAATGACGTGGGGAAAGTCAGGTTCGACGCTCACGCCGTTGCTCTCGGCATCGGCCCAGATGTTGAACGTCTGTCCGCCCAGATCCTCCCAGGCCATACGACACTGCTCGACCCACTCGGGATCCGGACTGGCCAGCATCCGGCGGCCATACCAGGCGCCGAGCGCCGCCGATCGAACGAGAGGCACATAGCCCTGAGGCATGTCGTCGAAGGTGCTGACGGACAGTCCCAGACCAGGCACCAGCAGGGGCCAGTCCGCGCGCTCGCCCGTCGCCAGATCGTAGGTGACGGCGATGAACCGGACCGACGGATAGGCGCCGCCACAATAGTAGTCGAGGTGCTGCTGCAGCGTCAGATAGGCCGGGCCGACCATCGGTCGATTGATCGTCTGCGACCAGCCGCCACCGGGGCCGTCGCCTGCGTCCGAGGCGCACCGGGTCAGGTTCTCCAGCGTCGCGGCGTCCATCTGATCGAGATCGGCGTTGATCCGCTGGTGGGCGGGGCCGTCGCCGTCCAGCCGAGGCATGGCCTGGGCATCGGCCGACAGATTGGGACGGGCCGTCAAGGCGATCGTCGTCGCCTGCGCCGCTGCCGCCGGGTTTTCCGACTTGGTTGCCGCCGGGGAGCATGCGCCGGTCAGCAAGACGACGATCGCGCCGGCCGTCAGGCATCGTGCGGCCATCCGCTTCATCTGTTCGTTCCCCCGGTTAGTCGCCCCGGACCATGCCTCGTCCAAGAGTCTCGCGCCAGATGCCGAGCGGTCGCCTTGCGCTCTATGGCTGTTTTACTGCTGGAAACAGAATGCGGAAGGCGCTTAGAGCCGCGCCGTGATAAATCGACGAGTGGGTCTCGGTCGGGCGGCTATCGTAGATGAGCTCCTGATCATCTAGAATGCCGAGATGAAACCCGTCCACCAAAGACCGAACTGCCGGATCGGTTTCTCCGCGATCCCCCTCAATACTCAGAACTAGCGTTCTCGGGATCCGAGGCTCTGATCTCAAAAGATTTAGGGTTTGACTGGCCAGCTCCCCGTCATCCCACCACAGGCTCGGGCTGACGGCGACGTAGGTGTCGAAGAGGGTCGGCTGCTTCAGCATCGTTTCCACGACGAAAAGGCCGGCGAGCGACTCGCCCATGAGGACCGAGGTTCCGTCGGTCGGGAAGGTCGCCTCGACGAACGGGATGACTTCGTCAGCCAGGAACCGCCGAAAGCGGGCCGAGTCGCCTTGCGTCGGATAGGTGGCGACGATCTCGGGGTTGGACGAGCGTAGCGCCAGCTCGTTTCGCCGGTCGACCGACGCCACGCCGACGACAATCACGTCGCGGGTCGAGCCGTTGACGGTGCCGAGCTGGGCCAGCCCGCTGATGTGGTGGAAGTCCTGGGCCTGACCACCGTCCAGCACATAGAGCACCGGATAGCGGCGGCCGTCCTCGCCGTGGCCGGGCGGCAGCCAGACGTTGATCTCGCGCGTCTGGCCCATGACCGTCGAGGGCAGGGCGTAGGACTGGCCGATGACAATGGGCGTCGGGTCGGGCGTCTGGGCCGATGCCGGCATCGCCCCGAACAGGGCAGCGGCGACCAGCAGCAGCGCCGCGAGCCGCATCCTCAGAGCCGCGCCTTGACCGCCGCGACCACGGCCTCGGCGGTGATGCCGAACTCGCGATACAGGACGTCGGCGGGAGCCGAGGCACCGAAACCGGTCATGCCGACGAAGGCCCCGTCCTCACCGACGAAGCGCTCCCACCCTTGCTGGATCGCGGCCTCGACGGCGACCCGGACCGTCCCGCGTCCCAGGACCGAAGCCTGATAGGCGGCGTCCTGCTGTTCGAACAGCTCGAAGCAGGGCACCGAGACGACGCGGGTCGGCGTGCCCTCGGCCTCCAGCGCTTCCGCCGCCTTGAGCGCGATCGGCACCTCGGTGCCGGTAGCGAACAGGGTCGCTTTGGCCTCGCCCGACGCGGCCTTCAGCTCGTAGGCCCCCCTGGCCGACAGGTTCTCGTCCGAGGCGGTGGTGCGGACCGCCGCCGTCTTCTGGCGCGACAGGGCCATGGCGGACGGCGTGGTCCTTGCCTCCAGCGCCAGCTGCCAGCATTCGAACGCTTCGACCGTGTCGGCGGGTCGGAAGACCATGAGGTTCGGGATGGCGCGCAACGCCGCCAGATGCTCGACCGGCTGGTGCGTCGGGCCATCCTCGCCCAAGCCTATGGAATCGTGCGTCAGGACGTGGATGACGCGGATGCCCATGAGTGCGGCCAGCCGGATCGACGGTCGGCTGTAGTCCGAGAACACCATGAAGGTGCCGCCGTAGGGGATGATCCCGCCGTGCAGCGCCATGCCGTTCATGGCCGCCGCCATGCCGTGCTCGCGAATGCCCCAGTTGACGTAGCGCCCCTCATAGGTCGGGGCGTCGAAGATCGGCGTGCCCTTGACCAGGGTGTTGTTCGAGCCGGTCAGGTCGGCCGAGCCTCCGATCAGCTCCGGCACCGCGCCGAACACGGCCTCCAGCGCCGCGCCCGAGGCTTGGCGCGTCGCCTGGGCGGGCTTGTCGACCAGCAGCTGGGCGATGCCGGCGTTCAGGCCGTCGAAGGCGCGCTCGGGCAGGTCGCCGGCCATGGCGCGGGTGAAGTCCAGCGCCTGGGACGAGGCCGCCAGCCGCGCCTCCCACGCCTTGCGATCCTTGGCCCCTCGCTTGCCGACCTTCTTCCACGCCTTCTCGATCGCTTCCGGAAGTTCGAAGGGCTCGTGCGTCCAGGCCAGACCCAGACGCGTGGCGGCGATCTCGGCCGCGCCCAGGGCCGCGCCGTGGGTCTTGTGGCTGCCTTCCATGGTGGCGGCGCCGCGACCGATCTTGGTCTTGCAGGCGATCAGGGTCGGCTTGTCCTGTTTGGTCGCCCACTGCAGGGCCGACTTGATCGCCTTCATGTCGTGGCCGTCCACGGCCTTGACCGCCCAGCCGGCCGCCTTGAAGCGCGCCTTCTGGTCGGTGGCGTCCGACAGGCTGACCGCCCCGTCGATGGTGATGGCGTTGTCGTCCCAGAGGACCGTCAGCTTGTTCAGCCGATAGCGGCCGGCGAGCGCGATCGCCTCCTGGCTGACGCCCTCCATGAGGCAGCCGTCGCCGGCGACGACCCAGATGCGGTGATCGACCAGATCGTCGCCGAAGCGCGCCGCCAGATGGCGCTCGGCCATGGCGAAGCCAACGGCGTTGGCAAGTCCCTGGCCCAGTGGCCCGGTGGTGGTCTCGACGCCCGGCATGTGGCCGTACTCGGGGTGGCCTGCGGTCTTGGAGCCCCACTGGCGGAAGTTGGACAGCTGGTCCTTGGTCGCGGCCTTGTAGCCGGTCAGGTGCAGCAGGGCGTAGATCAACATCGAACCGTGGCCCGCGGACAGGATGAACCGGTCGCGATCGGCCCAGTCGGGACGGCTCGCATCGAACTTCAGAAACTTCGAGAACAGCACCGTCGCCACGTCGGCCATGCCCATGGGCATGCCGGGGTGGCCGCTGCTGGCCTTTTCGACGCCGTCCATGGCCAGGACCCGGATGGCGTCGGCCATCTGTTTCGGCGTGGCTTTGTCGAGGGTCGTCTTGGCGTCGGCCACGGGCGGAACTTTCGTCGGGAGGCGGAAAAAAGGGGGGCGCGCCGCTTTACCGCGCGGGCGTGGCGGGTTCTATACGAAATCTGGAGGAAGCGACCGATGGCCGACGCCACAACCGCCGCCCGCGACCGTCTCGACCGCGCCCTGGGCACGCTGGAACGCAAGATCCACGAGCTGAAGCTCGCGCCGGTCGTGTCGGACGACGACCTGTTCGCATTGCCGCCGCCGCCCTCGGCCCGGATCGAGGATCAGCAGCGGATCGCCGAGCTGGAAGCCGCGGGCCGCGACGCCTCAGAGGCCCTGGCCCGCGCAGCCCAGGCCGTGCGCGAGGTTCTGGCCCAAGCCGAAGAAGGTTCGCCGCCTGCCGAGCCCCCCCTGGTCGAGGCCGTGGACTGATGGCCACCGTCACAGTCGAGATCAACGGTCGCCCCTATGCCGTGGGCTGCGCCGACGGGCAGGAAGAACGCGTCCGCATCCTGGCCAAGCAGTTCGACGCCAATGTGCGTCAGGTCGCGGCCGACGTGGGCCATGTCGGTGACCTGCGCCTGTTCCTGATGGGGGCCCTCGTCCTGGCCGACGAGTTGCACGAGGCGCGGCTGGCGGTGGGGATGGCCCCCGCAACCGGTCAGGTCGCTGTGCCGTCGGACACCGGCGTGGCCGAGGCCCTAAACGCCGTCGCCGCGCGTATCGAAAAGATCGCCCAGGGACTTTAGGACGGGCACTAGCCGACAGGCCGCCCAGAGCCTATCTTGATCAGCGGCGGGTCAGCTGTGGCTCACGTCGAAGGCAACATATCCTCGCGGCCTTAATTCACTCGAAGGGATCTGCCCCTGTCCGGCCTCGTGGGGTCGGGTACGCGGAGCCCACCTGGCTACCCAGGCTCGAGAGGATTTAAACCGTCCTTCACGGCTCTCATGGCGCCGCCACCCCATCCTTGTTGCGCTGCCGCTCAGCGCGCGGCGCTTCGCTGCTTGAGCGCGGACGGTGAATGGCTGTTGCTGACAAGGCCGTCCTCCGCGCCGAGGCGCGCACGCTCCGTCGGCGACTGGCCGAAGCCGAGCCTCTGGCCGCCGAGAGCGCCGCTCTCCATTTCGCCGATCTTCGCCCGGGCGGAACCGTCGCCGTCTACCGCGCCATGGGTTCCGAGCTTGATCCCGCACCGCTCGCCCAAGCCATGGCCGCATCGGGGACCCGCCTCTGCCTGCCGGTCGTGCTCGCCCGCGACGCCCCCATGATCTTCCGTCGCTGGACGCCGGGCGATCCACTGGAGATGGACGCGGCGGGCTGTCCCGCGCCTTTGCCCCTGGCCGAGGTGGTCGATCCCGATCTGATCGTCACGCCGCTGCTCGCCTTCGACGATTTCGGCGGGCGGCTGGGGCAGGGGGGCGGCTATTACGACCGCACCTTCGCCGCGCGGCCTGGCGTCACCCGGATCGGCTTCGGCTATGCGGGCCAGGCGGTCGAACGCCTGCCCATGGAGTCGCACGACGTCCGTCTGCATGGCGTTCTCACCGAGGTCGGCTATACCCCCGCCCGAAAGGCGGACCCTGCATGAGACTGGCATTCTTCGGCGATGTGATCGGCAAGTCCGGGCGCGACGGGCTGAGCGATCATCTGCCGGGCCTGAAGCGCGTGCTGAAGCTCGACTTCGTGGTGGTCAATGCCGAGAACGCGGCGGGCGGGTTCGGCATCACCGAGCATACGGCGAAAGAGCTGTTCATGGCCGGGGCCGATTGCCTGACGCTGGGCAACCACTCGTGGGACCAGCGCGAGGCCCTGACCTATATCGTGCGCGAGCCGCGCCTGATCCGACCCGCCAACTATCCCCGGCTGATGGACGCGCCGGGCGCGGGGGCGAACCTGTTCGAGACGGCGTCGGGCAAGACCGTGCTGGTCACCAATGTGCTGGGCCGCATCCACATGGACCCGAACGACGACCCCTTCAGCGCCGTGGACCGCGAACTGAACGCCGCGCCCCTGGGCCAGGTCGCCGACGCCGTCATCGTCGATATGCACGCCGAGGCCACATCCGAGAAGATGGCCATGGGCCATTTCTGCGACGGCCGCGCCAGCCTCGTCATCGGCACCCACACCCACGTCCCGACCGCCGACGCCCAGATCCTGCCCGGCGGCACGGCCTATCAGACCGACGCCGGCGGCTGCTGCGACTACGACAGCGTCATCGGCAACGAGAAGGAAGAGCCGCTGCGGCGGTTCACGACGCGCATCAGCGGTGGCCGCTATTCGCCCGCCTCGGGCCCGGCGACCGTGTGCGGCGTCTATGTCGAGACCGACGACAAGACGGGACTGGCGACCCGCATCGAGCCGATCCGTGTCGGCGGGCGGTTGAGCCAGAGCATTCCCGTCGCCGCTTGACGCGTTAGACTACGCATGTAATCTGCGAAGATTACAAACGTAATCCAAAGGAGATCGCCATGATGACCCCCCTCGGCATTTTCGCCGACGCCGCGCCGTCGATGAAGCTGATCATCGTGGCCCTGATCCTCGCCGCGATCGCCGCCGTGGTGGTGACGATCCGAAAGGTCGCCTCCGGACGGCACCTGACCGGAGGCTCGGCCTATCTGTCCGCCCTACGGCTGGGGGCACCGTTGCTCGGGCTTCTCGGTGCGACGTTCAACGGGCTGCTCAGCTTCATGGCCATCGCCCGCTTCGGTGCGCCGTCGATGCAGGTCCTGGCCCCGGGTCTGGCCGAAGCCTTCTTCCTGCTGGTGCTCGGCCTGTTGGTCGGCTTCGTCGGCGTGGTCTGTCACTGGATCGTGGAGGCCCGGGTCGATCGCGCAATCCTCACGGCTTGAGGTGGCGCGTATCGCCGTGACCGAAGCCGAGAGCGCCGTGCTGGCCGCGCTCTGGCGGCACGGTCCCCTGTCTTTCGCGTCGCTGATCGAGGCCGTGAAGGCCGAGCAGTCGTGGGGTGACGCCACCATCAAGACCCTTCTCGGACGACTCATGCGCAAGGGCGCCGTCCGATCCGAACGGAATGATGGCCGTCAACGCTATGTCGCGGAACTGGACCGGACGGCCTACCTCGACGGGCAGGTGGACGACCTGGTCGAGCGATTGTTCGACGGGAAGCGAGCCCGACTGCGAGACTTCCTCGGGGACGCCTGACGCGTCAGGCGGCGACCAGTCGCGCGTCCCCCGCCTCGACCACCATCGTTTGCCGAGTCGACAGCACGCCATCGCGGTTGCGGATCTGGTCCAGGACCTTGAACTCGGTCTGCCAACGCTCCGCCGTCACGTCGCACACGACATAGCCGCGCTGGCTGTTCCGGAACTTCAGCTGGGGGTTGGCCGACAGGAAGGCCGCCTGGTCCGCCCGCTGGTCCTGTCCGTCGCCGCCCGAGCTGATCGAGGTCGAGACGAACTCGGTCGCGATCGGCGCGCCCTCCGGATTGCGGCCGTCCAGATACAGCTCGCCGGCATAGTTCTGATGCTCGTCGCCGGTGAGGACGATGGTGTTGGCGATGCGGCGGTCGCGGATGTGACGCAGCAGCCGCTCGCGCGGGACGCGATAGCCGGCCCAGCTGTCGGGATTGACGCCGTAGTCCTCGCCCGGGTTCCGATCCAGATCCATGACCATGATCTGCTGGGCCAGGACCTTCCAGGTCGCCTCCGACCGGTCGAGGTTGGTCAGCAGCCAGGTTTCCTGCGCCTCGCCCAGAACCTGGGCCGTGCGGTCGTTGATGCCGTCGCAGCCCGCGTTGAAGCGGTCGCCGCAGGGCTGGTCCGTGCGAAACTGACGGGTGTCGAGCAGGTTCAGGTCCAAGAGGTCGCCATAGACCGCCCGGCGGTAGAGCTGCATCGCCGATCCGCGCGGGAAGGACGACCGGCGCAGCGGCATGTGCTCGTAATAGGCCTGCATCGCCGCCGCCTGCCGCAGGGCGAAGACGGCGGGGTCGGTGCCGTCCTGGTCCAGGGCCGAGACCCAGTTATTGTCGATCTCGTGGTCGTCCCAGACGGTGAACCAGGCGGCCGAGGCGTGCGACGCCTGCAGGTCGGTGTCCATCTTGTACTGGGCGTAGCGCTGGCGGTAGTCGGTGACGGTGTAGACTTCGCCGCCCAGGTGGACGCGGGCGTTCTCCTGCGGGCCGTTGGCGGAGTTCCAGACGCGGTTGCCGCGACCCTCGTAGATGTAGTCGCCGTAGCAGTAGATGAAGTCGAGGTCTTCGGCCGCGATCTTGCGATGCGCGGTATAGTAGCCCGCCTCATAGGCCTGGCAGCCGACGACGCCGAACTTGACGCGGGCCAGCGCGGCGCCGGCGACCGGCATGGTCTTGGCGCGGCCGACGATCGAGCGCTCGCGGCCCGCCGTGAAGCGATAGAAATAGGGGCGGCCGGGCTCTAGCCCCGCGACCTCGACATGGACGGCATGGCCCAGTTCCGGCCGCGCGATCGCTTCGCCGGCCTGGATAACGGTGCCGAAACCGGCGTCGGCGGCGACCTCCCAGATGACGGCCATGGGCTGCGAGGGCATGCCGTGATCCGGCTCCAGCGGGCGTGGGGCCAGGCGCGTCCAGATCACGAAGCCGTCGGGCAGGGGGTCGCCCGCCGCCACGCCAAGCTGGAACGGATTGTCCTCGAACACGGCCTGAGCGAGCGACGCGCGCGTCGAGACCCCGCTGAGCATTGACCCCAGACCCAGGCCGACGACCAGGGATCGACGTGACAGGACAGGCGACATGGCGGCTCCTCGGGCTGTGGTGTCCTGCTCTATCTCGCCCGCGTGACAGAATGGCTGCCGTCGTCAGAAACAGAGGGTTGTGAGGCAAAGCGTTCGGAGAGCATTGTGCCCGCGCGCAGCGGGGGGCTGCGCTTTGGAGGAATTCCCATGAAGTCTCTGTTTCTTGCGGCGGGCGCGGTTGCCCTCGCCGTCTGCGCGTCATCGGCTTCGGCCCAGCAGCGCGTGTCGCTGTCGGCAGGCTTCCTGCCGGATCCGCACCGCGTCGGCGTCGTCTCCGGCGGCAGCAATGACGCCTCCGACCTGGGCGGATCGTGCGTCGGGGCCATCTCTGGCAACCCGGACGTCGTGGTGAACTTCGATTCTTCGGGCGGAACCCTGTCTTTCAGCGTCGTCTCGGACAGCGACACCAGTCTGGTGATCAACGGACCCGACGGCCGCAACTATTGCGACGACGACACCAATGGGCTGAACCCCGTCCTGACCTGGAGCACCGCTCCCAGCGGCCAGTATGACGTCTGGATCGGCGCCGTCGGCACGCCCGCGGCCGGTACGCTGCTGGTTTCCGAGAGCCCGCTCTAGGGCACCGTTTTCTGCGAAACAGCCAGATAACAGCCGGCCGTTCGCATCAGCGGGCGGCCGGTTTCCACGCCTGAAGCTCGGCGATTTCGCGCGATCGGGTGTCGATCTCCGCCTGGGCCAGACTCCGCAGCGCAGGGTCCTGCAACGTCCCAAGCGCCTCCCGCGAGGTTGCGATCGCCGCCCGGTGGTGGGCGATCATGTCCGTGACATAGGTCTGGTCGGCCGTCGCCACCGCCGGCGCTGCGTCGCCGGGCGTGGCTGTCGCGAGCAGGGACGGGTCGAGCGGATGGGCGGCCGCACGGTTGGCGGTCAGGGCGTCCTGCTTGGCCTGTTCCACCGGATCGCCGCCGCCTTCGCAGGCCGACAGGGCGAACCCGACGCCCGCGAGAAGCGCGACGAACATCGTCCTCATCCTTCGATCCATCGCGGCATCCAGGCTTCGTGCATCTCGCGCAGATGTTTCAGCGGGATGCTGAACAGGTCGGTCGAGGCGAAGGCGTCACCCTTGGCGTGGCCGACGACGGAGGCGTGCAGCCCCGCCTCGCGCGCGCCTGCCAGGACTTCCTGCGGGTTCGACACCGCGACAAGGTAGCGGGCCTGATCTTCTCCGAAGAGGAAGATGTGCGCATGGGCGGCGCTGGTCGCGTCCAGCACGACACCCGTGTCGGACGCCAGGGCCATGTCCGCCGCCGCCCCGACCAGGCCGCCGTCGGACAGGTCATGGACGCAGGTCAGGCGGCCGGCCTCGATCTCGCTGCGGATGAAGTCGCCCGTGCGGCGTTCCAGCGCCAGGTCGACCGGGGGCGGGGCACCGTCCTCGCGGCCCAGGACCTCGCGCAGATAGATCGAGGCGCCGAGCTCGCCGGCCGTCTCGCCAATCAAGACCAGGGTGTCGCCCTCCGCCATGGTCGAGAAGCCGGCGACCACGTCGTAGTTGGGCAGCAGGCCGACGCCGCCGACCGTCGGGGTCGGCGGAATGGCGACGCCGTTGGTCTCGTTGTAGAGGCTGACGTTGCCGCTCACGACCGGGAAGTCCAGGTCGCGGCAGGCCTCGGCCATGCCGTCGATGGCGCGGACGATCTGGCCCATGATCTCGGGCCGTTGCGGGTTGCCGAAGTTCAGATTGTCGGTGATGGCGATGGGCCGCGCGCCCACGGCCGTCAGGTTGCGCCAGGCCTCGGCCACCGCCTGCTTGCCGCCTTCGTACGGATCGTTCTGCACGTAGCGGGGTGTGCAGTCCGAGGTGACGGCGAGACCCTTGTCGGTGCCGTGAACCCGCACCACGCCGGCGTCGGTGCCGGTAGCGGAATCCTGAAGCGTATCGGCCATGACGTGGCGGTCGTACTGCTCCCAGATCCAGCGCTTGGACGCCATGTCGGGGCAGGTCAGGACCTTCAGCACCGCGTCCTCCCAGACCTCGGGCGCAGGCACGTCGGCCGGGTTCAGGCGCGCATGCAACTCCGGCTGGACCCAGGGGCGGTCATACAGCGGCGCGTCGTCGAACAGCGGGGCCAGCGGCACGTCGCACACCACTTCGCCGTGGTGGTTCAGCACCAGTCGGCCGGTGTCCGTCGTCATGCCGATGACGGCGGCGTCCAGGCCCCACTTCTTGAAGATGCGATGCCCGTCGGCCTCGCGGCCGGGCTTCAGCACCGCCAGCATGCGCTCCTGGCTTTCGGACAGCATCATCTCATAGGCGGTCATGCCCTCTTCGCGCTGGGGCACCGCGTCCATGTTCAGCTCGATGCCGACCCCACCCTTGCCGGCCATCTCGACCGAGGAGGAGGTCAAGCCTGCCGCGCCCATGTCCTGGATCGCGGCCACGGCGCCGGATGCCATCAGCTCCAGCGTCGCCTCGATCAGAAGCTTCTCGGCGAAAGGATCGCCGACCTGGACCGTCGGGCGCTTGGCGTCCGACTCGTCGTCGAACTCGGCCGAGGACATGGTCGCGCCGTGGATACCGTCGCGCCCGGTCTTGGAGCCGAAATAGACCACCGACATGCCCGCTCCGGGTGCCGCCGAGTAGAAGATGCTGTCGGCCTTGGCCAGGCCCACGCACATGGCGTTGACCAGGATGTTGCCGTTGTAGCCCCGGTGGAAGTTGGTCTCGCCCGCCACCGTCGGCACGCCGACGCAGTTGCCGTAGCCGCCGATGCCGCTGACCACGCCCTTGACCAGGCGCTTGGTCTTCTCGTGCTCGACGTCGCCGAACCGCAGGGCGTTCAGCAGGGCGACGGGCCGCGCCCCCATGGTGAAGACGTCGCGCATGATGCCGCCCACGCCCGTCGCCGCGCCCTGATAGGGTTCGATGAAGGAGGGGTGGTTGTGGCTCTCCATCTTGAAGATGCAGGCGTCGCCGTCGTCGATGTCGATAACGCCCGCGTTCTCGCCCGGCCCGCAGATGACGCGCGGCCCCTTGGTCGGGAACTTGCCCAGATGGATCTTGGACGACTTGTAGGAGCAGTGCTCGGACCACATCACCGAGAACACGCCCAGTTCGACGTGGTTCGGCTCGCGGCCCAGCCGGTCCAGGATCACCTGATACTCATTGGGGGCCAGGCCCCATTCGACGGCGAGTTCGGCGGCAGACTTCTGGGGGGCGCTCATGGCTGGGCCTTCTAGCCATGAACGGTTGCGCTGTCAGCCCGGCATCCCACCCAGCCCCGCCGCCGCGTTCAGCCGGGCATAGGCGGCTAGCGCCTGACCGCGCGCGGCGGCCTGCTCGGCGCGGGCGTCGGCGGCGGCGCGCTGGGCGGCCAGGACTTCGAGGAAGGGCGAGACGCCGCCCCGGTAGCGCTGGCTGGCCAGCCGTGTCTGGTCGTCGGCGGCGGCGACCGCTTCGGCGAGCGTCGCGGCGCGGGCCTCTGCGGAGGCCAGGGCGACGAGCGCGGCCTCGACCTCGGACAGGGCGTCGACGGCGGCTTGGCGATAGGCGATCTCGGCCTGGGTCCGGCGCGCGTCGGCGGCGTCGCGGGCGTTCTCGAGCCGGCCGAAGCTGAACAGGGGGGCGGTCAGTCCGCCGGCGATCTGGCCGAGGAAGCCCGAGGCGGTGAAGGGCGTCTCGGGATCGAGCTCCTGACCGCCGAGCGCGGCGCTGAGCGTCAGCGTCGGCCAGAAGTCACGGCGGGCAGCCCGGGTGTCGGCCCCGGCGGCCCAAAGCTGGAACTCGGCGGCGCGCAGGTCCGGGCGACGGGCGAGGACGGCGGCGGGGGCGGATAGGGCCCGGACGGCCGGGGTCTCAAGAGCGGCGTTGATCGGCTGGGTCAGGGCCGAGGTCAGGGTGCCGGGGTTAAGGCCGAGCAAGGCCTCCAGACCCAGCCGCGCCTCCTCGGCCGCCTGCCGGGCCGCGATGGGACGGGCGCGGGCGGAGGCCAGGGCGGCGCGGGCGGACGCTGCATCCAGCCCCGAGGTCAGGCCCGCCCGCTCCCGCGTGTCAGCGAGCGATAGCGACTCTTCCAGCGCCTGGACGGCCTGGTCTCCGGCGACGGCACGGGCTTCGGCCTCGCGGTAGGCGGCGTAGAGTTGGACGGCGGTCGAACGCGCCGACAGGCGGGCAGCCTCGACACGGGCGGCCTCGGCCTCGGTCCTCAGGCGTTCGGCCTCGGCACGGGTGCGGACCGCACCGTTCAGATCGGGGTTCAGGCTGAACGAGACCAGGGCCTGAAACGTCTCCTGATCCAGATCTTCGGTTGACTGGCGCTCAGCCGTACCCTGTCCGCCGATCTCGGGACGCAGCGCCGCGCGGGCCGAACCGAGACGCGCCTGCGCCTCGAACAGCCGAGCCTCGGAGATGCGGACGTCTAAAGCGTCGCCGGCCTGTTCCACGATGTCGTCCAGCACCGGGTCGCCGATGGCGGTCCACCAGCGGTCGGTCGCGGGATCGGCGGCGGCCAATTCTGGAGCCAACTGGGCGGCGACGTTCCAGGCGGCCGGTGCGGCGACGGAGGACAACGTCGGCACGGTGTCGGTGGCGCAGGCCGACAGCAGCACGCCTGCGGTGGTGATCAGCAGGGCCTGGCGGATCATCGCGCCGGCTCCGCCGGGCGGGCTGAAGCCTGAGTCGCCGACGGCGCGGCTTCGACGAAGACGTCCACCCTCTGACCCAGGTAGGCGGGAGCGGCCGAGGGGTCGAACGCGAAGATCGCCTCCACCACCCGCGTGTCCACGCGCTCGGAGCCACCGGACAGGGCGCGCTTCTCAACCACCTGCGGTTCGATGCGGACAAGGGTCAGAGGAACGCGGCGATCGGCCTGACCGCGCAGGGTGCCGTAGGCGCGGCCGGAGCGGGTCAGGCGGCCGGCGTCGGCCTCGTCGAACTCGGCGCGAACGTGCAGCCGAGCGTCCTCGCCCATGGCGATCAGAGGCTGGGATACCGGTCCGGCCGGAGCATATTCGCCGGGTCGGACGTCGACGCGGAAGATGCGTCCGGCGATGGGTGCCGCGACCGTCAGACGGTCCAGATCGACGCGGCGAGCCTGGGCCTGGGCGCGGGCGGCGGCGGCGGAGGCGCGGGCCTGGGCGGCGGCGGCCTCGGCTCGGCGGACGGCGAAGCGACGGCGCTCGAGCTCGTCTCCGGACAGGGCGCGGGGGTCGTCAACCGACTCGAACAGCGACAGCCGCTGACGCTCGTCGGCCAGGGCCACTTCGGCCTGTCGTGCGGCAGCTTCGGCCGACGCGGCGTCGGCCTGTGCCGTTGCGACGGCCGCCTGGGCGGCGCGGGCGTCGAGGCGAAACAGGGGCTGGCCCTGGGTCACGCGATCGCCGGGCTGGACCAGGACGCTGCGGATCACGCCCGGCACCTCGGCGGCGACGGCGATCAGCTCGGACTGGGGCTCGATCGTCCCGATGCCCGCCACGGTCGAGGCGTAGGCGGCGGTGGGCGGCGTGGCGGGCGGATCGGCGCGGGTGCGCTCGGGCCGGATCACGGCGCTGATGGCGAAGATCAGGCACCCGCCGGCGACGGCGGGCAGGATCAGGCGCTGGATCTGTTGGCGGCGGCTAGTGGGCATGGAGTCCCTCCGGGAGTGTTCCTAGGCGGCTGTCTCCGACGATCCGGCCGTCTTCCATGGCGACGATCCGGTCGGCGTAGCGGTAGATGCGGTTGTCGTGGGTCACGACCAGAACGGCGCGACCGGGGCCGCCGGCGGCGTCCTTCAGAAGCTCCATGACCTGGCGACCGGTTTCGGCGTCCAGCGCGGCGGTCGGCTCGTCGCAGACGACGAGGTCGGGCTCATGGACTATGGCGCGGGCGATGGCGACGCGCTGCTGCTGGCCGCCCGACAGCTGACGCGGCAGCTTGTCGGCGTGGGGGCCCATACCCAGCGTTTCCAGGACGGTGCGGGCCTTCTCGGCGGCGACCTTGAGCGGCATGCCGTCGGCGACCAGCGCCATGGCCGCATTCTCGGCGGCGGTCAGGGCGGGGAGCAGATTGTACTGCTGGAAGATGAAGCCGATCCGGCGGCGGCGCAGGATGACCTTTTCGGAGTCCTTCATGCGGGTGATGACATTGCCCATCACCTCCACGTCGCCGCCCGTGGGCTTCAGCGTGCCCGACAGGATGGACAGCAGGGTGGTCTTGCCGCAGCCGGAGGGTCCGACCAGCATGGTCAGCTCTCCGGACGCGACCTCCAGGTCGACGTCGAACAGGACCTGGGTCTTCAGGCCGTTCGAGCCGAAGGCCATTTCGATGTCGCGGGCGATGACGGCGCTCATGGCGATCAGCCCCGGAACACGATGGCGGGATCGACGCGGAACACCTTGGTCAGGCTGCCCAGCACCGAGATCAGGATGATCAGGAAGACCACGACGCCGGTGCCGACCAGCACCTGCCAGGGCAGGTAGAAGTCCTCCAGCGCCGCCCCGCCGCGCACCAGGGTGAAGAACAGTGCCGCGCCGCCCATGCCAAGACCATAGCCCATCAGCCCGACCACGGCGGCCTGCAGCAGGACCATGCCGGTGATCTGGCCATTGGTCGCGCCGATGGCCTTGAGCGCCCCGAACTGGCGCAGGTTCTCGATCACGAACAGATAGAAGGTCTGCGCCGTCACCGCCGCCCCGACCACGAAGCCCAGCATGACGGTGATGCCGAAGTTCACAGGGATGCCTGTGCGGGTCAGGTAGTACTGGACGCTGCGCCAGGCGAAGCTGTCCCAGGTCAGGGCCTGCAAGCCGGTCTGGGCCGAGATGCGCTCGGCCAGAGTCTTGGTGTCCTGCCCCGCCTTGGCGCGCACCAGGACGAAGGACAGCTTGTTCCTCTGCGGCGGAGTCAGTCGCAGTGCCTCGGAATAGCGGACATAGGCGATCGGGAAGGTGATGAAGGGCGGGGAGGCGTCGGCGATGCCGGTGACCAGCACGCGTCGGTCGTTGATCTCGGCCTCGGTTCCGACCTTGGTCAGGGGATCGGCATCAGGCCAGATCAGGCTGGCCCCCTCCTTGTCGAAGACGATCCCGCCGGGCCGGCGCAGCGCCTCAAGATCGCCCGCCAGCCACTCGCGCGGCGCCCCGACCAGGGTTTCGTCGTCGACACCGACCAGACTGACCTGATTGATCAGCCCGTCTTGGGTGCGGAAGATCGCCAGGCCCTTGTAGAGAGGCGCGGCCCACTCCACCCCCTCGACCGATCGAACGCGGCCCAGCGCGGCGTCGGGCATCGGCTCGACCTCGTCGACATAGCGAACCCGCGTGTCCATGACCCAGATGTCGGCCTCGCGGATGTCCAGCACCTGGTTGGCCGTGCGGGTCATCAGGCCGATGAAGATCGAGACCTGCTGGCTCATCAGCAGAGTGGCGAAGGCCACGCCGAACACCAGCGCCAGATATTTGGCGCTGTCACCGAGCAGCATTTTGAGCGCGACCGACCACATCCTCGGAATCCTTGATTTCCGGGGTTCCTTGCGCCGGGGGTGGCGCATCGGGGTAAGCTGGGATACTGTGAGAATAACAATACTGGTCGGTTCAGTATGTCAAGTGACGGTGCGATGACGATCGCCGAAAATCTTTCGACGCGGCGCGGGCGCCCTCGCGATACGGCCAAGGACGAAGCCATCCTGCAGGCCGCAGGCGACCTGTTCATGGAGCACGGCTACGAGGCCGTAAGCGTGGATGCCGTGGCCCAAAAGGCGGGGGTATCCAAGGCGACCATCTATGCCCGCTATGCCGACAAGGACGCCCTGTTCGTCGCCGTGTTGCGTCAGGAGTGCGAGCGGGCGGTGTCACCCGACAGCTTCCTGCCGGCGCCGGATCAGCCGGTGCGGGATACCCTGATCCTGCTGGCGACCCGGTTCCTGGATCTCGTCACGGGCGAGAAGGCGATGCAGATGAACAAGATCCTGGTCTCGGAGACCGACCGCGCGCCGCATATCGCCCAGCTTTTCTACGAGACCGCCGTTCTGTCGCTGAAGGACCGGTTCGCCGGCTGGCTGCGCAGCGAGACCGAGCGCGGGCGGTTGTCGGTTCGCGACCCCGACGGCGCGGCCTGGCGCTACCTCGGCGGGGTCAAGGGCGAGGCCCACTTGCGGGCCTCGTTCGGCCTTCCGCCGGTCGAGCCCGACCGTCTGCGCCAGCATATCGAGGACGCCGCCGACGAATTCATGCGGGCCCACGCGGTCGACTGCACAGGATAGGCGGCGGCCGGCATGGCCGATCGATCCGCCGAGCCTCGCACACCGGTCGTCAGGCCGGAGCCGCGCTCGCGATCCGGCCGCGTGCCAGGAAAAGCATCAGGGCCGCCATGGTCGCGGCCGTTCCCATGATGATCGAGACGGTCGGCAGCGACCATCCGGCCTGGAACAGGAAGCCCGCGATCACCGGGGCCAGGGCCGCGCCGCCTCGTCCCAGGCCGATGATGAAGCCGGTCGCCGTGGCGCGGAGTTGGGTCGGGAAGGACTGGGCCACGATGGCGTAGAGGCCGACGATCGGCGCATTGGTGAAGAAGCCGGCGACGGCGGCGGCGATCGAGATGTGCGGCAGCGTCTCCCACCCCTGGCCGAAGACGATGACGGCCACGGTCGAGGCCAGCATGGCTGCGATGGTCAGGGCCGTGACCCGGGCCTTGAGCGTCAGCAGGCCGAGGGTGAGCGCACCCAGCGCCCCTCCGGTGCTGGCCCAGACCAGGACGCCGGCCGCTGTGGGCGGCGGGAAACCCATGTCCACCACGATCTTCGGGATCCACTTGATGATGTAGTAGAAGGTGATGATGTGCATGAAGTAGGACAGCGCCAGCAGGATCGCGAGCGCCGCGAACTGCTTCGAGAACAGCAGCGGCAGGCCGGCTTTCGGCTTGATCGCCGGCACGTCTGGCAGGGCGTCGAGCGCCGCGTGGCCCATCCGGCTCAGGGTCTTGTTGATCCGCTCCAGGGCACCCGGCGAGCGTTTGTGCATCTCGAAGGCGATGGACTCGGGGGCCAGCCACAGGACCAGCGGAATGAAGGCCGCGGTCGCGACCCCGCCCAGGATGAAGACGGCGGGCCAGTCGTAGATCTTCAGAAGCTCGCCCGAGATCAGGCCGCCGATGACCGATCCGATGGGCAGTCCCGCCGACATCAGCACGACGCACAGGGCACGGCGTTTCGCGTTCGCGGCTTCCGCCACCGCCGCGTTGATCGAGGCCAGCATGCCGCCGATGCCCAGGCCCGTGATGACGCGGTAGACGCACAGGGTGGTGATGTCGGTCGCCGTCGAGGCCGCGAACATGCCCCCCGCCATGACGATCAGACAGCCGAGGATCGTTTTCCGGCGCCCGATGGCGTCGGCGACATTGCCGAGCAGCAACGAGCCGAACGCCATGCCAACCAGTTCCATCGACAGCACGATGCCGAGCGCCGCCCGGTCGATGCCCCAGTCCGCCGCGATGCCGGGCGAGGCGTAGCTGATCGACAGGACGTCGAAGCCGTCGAGCGCGTTCAGACCGACCATCAGCAGCACGGCGGTCCACTGGAACCGCGACATGCGCGCCTTGTCGACGATCTCGCGTGGATCCATCACCATGTTCCGACCTCCCGTGGCGACCGCTTGCGGGTCGCTTGATGCATGCTTAGCAGAACTGTCGGCCGTTCAATCGCTGAAGACCACGGTCTTGGTGCCGTTCAGCAGGACCCGGTCCTGCAGGTGGAAGGCGACGGCCCGGGCAAGCACCCGCCGCTCGATGTCGCGGCCCTTGCGGACCAGGTCGTCGGGCCGATCGGCGTGCGTCACCGCCTCGACGTCCTGGGCGATGATCGGACCCTCGTCCAGGTCGGCGGTGACGTAGTGGGCCGTGGCGCCGATCGACTTCACGCCGCGCGCATGGGCCTGATGATAGGGCTTGGCCCCCTTGAAGCCCGGCAGGAAGCTGTGGTGGATGTTGATGCAGCGGCCCGACAGATAGCTGGCCATGTCGTCGGATAGCACCTGCATGTAGCGGGCGAGGACGACCAGTTCGGCCCCAGTCTCCTCGACGATTCGCTTGATGGCGGCTTCCTGCTGGGTCTTGGTTTCTTTCGTCACCGGCAGGTGGTGGAAGGGCGCGTCGCCGATCAGCGAGATCTTGAGCGTCTCGCGCGGGTGGTTGGACACGATGCCGACCACCTCCATCGGCAGTTCGCCGGTCCGGTTGCGATAGAGCAGGTCGCCCAGGCAGTGGTCGAACTTGGACACCATCAGCAGCACCCGCCGACGCTCGGCGGTGTTTCTCAAGCTCCAGGTCATGGCGCTATCGGTCGCCATCGGCGTGAAGGCCGTCCGCAGGGCTTCGACGCCGGCGGCCCCCCCGTCCAGCTCGAACAGCACCCGCATGAAGAACAGGCCCGAGTCGCGGTCATTGAACTGGCCCGCCTCCAGAATGTTGGCCCCATGTTCGAACAGGAAACCCGCGACGCCGGCGACGAGGCCGGGTCGGTCGTCGCACGACAGCGTCAGGACGCAAATCTCGGACATGCGGCGGGGGTCTCCTTGGATGTCAGGTGTGGCGGGTCGAGAAGTCGTTGACCCATTCCGCGGTCCGGGCGATGCCGCCGAAGGGATAGAAGTGCAGGCTCAGGGGTCCGTGCCGCTCCGGGTCGACGCGGGCGGCGAGATCCTCGATCAGCCGGTCGGGCCCGGCGGTACCCATCAGCTGGGTCAGCGACAGGCCGTATTTGCCCATGACCTTGGCCGAGGCCCCGACACCGCAGCGGGCGGCGAAGCGGAGAAGGGTCTTGATGCCCGCCGGCCCGGGCACGCCGATCCGGATCAGGGCGTCGATCCCGTGGCCCCGTACGCGCTCGACCCAGGCGACGATCGGCTCTGCGTCGAAGCCGAACTGGGTCAGGATGGTCATGGAGATGCCGAGCTCGGCCAACGCGTCGCGCTTGTCGAACATGGCCCCCCACAGGGCCGGCTCGCCGATGTCGGGGTGCCCCTCGGGATATCCGGACACGCCGACACTCTCCAGGCCCAGATCGTTCAGCATCCCTGATTTGATCAGGGACAGGGCGTCTTCATAGGGGCCTTCCGGCACCGGCGGATCGCCGGCCACGACGAACAGTCGCTGGATCGACGCCTGGGCCGACAGGCTTTCGAGGAAGCCGCGCAGTTCGCTCTCGGACGCGATCCGTCGGGCCGAGATGTGGGGGGCCGGATCGAAACCCAGCGCGCGCACGCGCACCGCCGCGTGCAGCCTCGCCTCGAACGTCTCGCCGGGCAGGAAGGCGATGGCGATGCGGGTACCCTGGGGGATGACGCTGGCCGCCTCTTCAAGTGCGACCACGTCCTTGGCGGTCATTTCAAGAGAGAAGGCCTGCAGCAGCGAGCCAACGCCTGTGGCAGGCTCCGCCTTCGATCGCGTCACGTCCAGCATGTGCGCCTCCCGGCCGACCGCTTCGGGCGATCGGAGCAACAGCCTCTAGCGGGCCTGTGTCTATTCGTATAGATGAAGGCTTCGGATATGTGAAGTCGAGAGGGGATATGCCGGGATCGCGCGCCGCGCCGCTGCTCCTTTTGCCAGGCCTGCTCTGTGACGCCCGCATCTGGCCGCGCGCGGCGCTGGAGCTTGGATGTCCGGTCGTGGCCCCGATGGGCTATGGCGACGCATCGACCCTTCCCGAGATGGCAGAGCGCGTGCTGCAGACCGCCCCCGGGCGGTTCTCGCTTCTGGGGCATTCGATGGGCGCGCGGATCGCGCTGGAGATCGTCCGCCAGGCACCCGAACGGGTCGAGCGACTGGCGCTGGTCAGCACCGGCGTCCACCTGCTCCGACCCGGCGAGGCCGACAGTCGCCACGCCCTTCTGGACCTCGGCCTCGCGGAAGGCGCGGCAGCCTTGGTCGATCGCTGGCTGCCGCCCATGGTCGCTCCCTCGCGCCGCACCGACAAAGGTCTGCTGGGGCCCCTGAGGGCCATGTGCGTCCAGGCCGGGGTGGACGTCTACGCCACCCAGATCGCGGCCCTGCTGCACCGGCCGGAGGTCGAACGCCTGTTGCCGCAGATCGCCTGCCCGACCCTGGTTCTGGTCGGGTCCGAAGACGAGTGGAGCCCGCCTGAACAACACCGCGCCATCGCGGCCGCCATTCCTGGCGCGGCGCTGAAGATCATTGACGGCAGCGGCCATATGCTGCCCGCCGAAGCCCCGGACGCCTTCGTCGCCGCCGTCGCCGACTGGCTGGCCATGGACGCCCCGGCGCTTTCAGACGTTCAAAAAGTCGCGTGACAAGAAACCAAGGAGGAGGAACCCCATGACCGCCAAGAGCCTGCAGGACGTCCTGAACGGCGTCGACAACATCCCGCATTTCCTGCGTAACCAGCAGGCTGGCCCCAACGCCTATCCGGGCGTTCCCGGCGAATACAGCAACTGGCGCGACGAGCAGATCGCCTGGCAGCAGACCTGCGTCCTGTTCAACCAGAGCTACCACATGGTGGACCTGCGGGTGGAAGGCCCCGACGCCTTCGCCATGCTGAACACCCTGGGCATCAACAGCTTCAAGGGCTTCGTGCCTGACCGCGCCAAGCAGTTCGTGCCGGTCAGCCATGACGGCCACGTCATTGGCGACGTGATTCTGTTCTATCTGGCCGAGAACACCTTCAACCTGGTGGGCCGCGCCCCGACCATCGAATGGGTCGAGTTCCATGCCGCGACCGGCGGCTGGGACGTTCAGGTCACGCGCGACGAGCGCACGGCCGTCCGTCCGGATCCGCAGAACCGTCGGGGCTATCGCTATCAGATCCAGGGTCCCAACGCGATGAAGCTGATGGAGAAGGCGCTGGGCCAGACCCCGCCCGATCTGAAGTTCTTCCACATGACGACCCTGACCATCGGCGGTCGCCAGGTCCGCGCGCTGCGTCACGGCATGGCGGGCCAGCCGGGCTTCGAACTGTTCGGCCCCTGGGAAGAGCGCGACGAGGTTCACGCGGCCCTGGTCGCGGCCGGCACCGACTTCGGCCTGAAGCTGGTCGGGGGGCGGACCTATTCGTCCAACACGCTGGAGTCGGGCTGGATCCCGTCGCCCCTGCCGGCCGTCTACACCGGCGAGGCGATGCGCCCCTACCGCGAATGGCTGCCGGCCAACAGCTATGAGGGCAAGGCGTCGCTGGGCGGTAGCTTCTACTCGGACAACATCGAGGACTACTATCTGACGCCGTGGGACCTGGGCTACGGGCCCTTCGTCAAGTTCGACCACGACTTCATCGGCAAGGAAGCCCTGGAGAAGAAGCAGGCCGGGCCGCACAAGAAGAAGGTCACCCTGGCTCTCGACAGCGAGGACCTGGTGCGGATCATGAGCTCCTACTTCCAGAAGGGCGACCGGGCCAAGTTCTTCGAGTTCCCCTCGGCGGTCTACACCATGCACCAGTTCGATCGCGTGCTGGGCGCGGGCGGCAAGGATGTCGGTCTGTCCACCTGGGTCGGCTACAGCGCCAACGAGGGCCGAGGGCTGACCCTGGCCATGCTGGACGAGGAACACGCCAAGCCCGGCACCCAGGTCACCCTGCTGTGGGGCGAGGAGAACGGCGGATCGTCCAAGCCGACGGTCGAGCGCCATGTTCAGGTCGAGATCCGCGCCACGGTCAGTCCGGCCCCCTATTCGGAGGTCGCGCGCGACGCCTATGCCGACAGCTGGCGGAACCGCCGGGTCGCGTGACAGAAACAGGGCCGGCGGTTCAGGCCGCCGGCTTGCGCTCCGCATCATCGGGATGTTCGAGCAGGTCGACGGCGTGCTTCAGCGCCTCGATCGCCTGGGCCTCGGACGCTGGCGTCACGCGGGGCAGGGGGATGGCGATGCTGATCGCTCCCACGGCCCTACCGCCTGACCGGACCGCTCGCGCAATACCCTGAATGCCGGGCGTATGTTCCTCGCGCGTCCGGGCGATGCCGGTCCGACGAACGGTCTCGATCTCGGCGCGCAGGTCCTGCTCGGCGGTCAGGGTCTGGGGGGTAAAGGCCTCACGGTCCGACCGGGCGAAGTATTCGGCCAGTTCTTGCTCGGAATAGGTGGCCAGGACCGCCTTTCCGGCGGCGAAAGCGTGCATCGGCGCGCGGCGACCCACCTCCAGGGAATAGCGCAGGGCCTGGGTGCCGATCTCACTGACGGCGGCCTCGACCTCCTGGCCATGGGGCACGAAGAATCCTACGGTCTCATTCAGCCTCAGCCTCAGCGAGCGGATGATCGGTCCGGCGCGCGCAATGACGTCATCGGAAGCGCGGGCGGGCTGAAGCCGCGAGAGACCGGCTCCCGGACCATAGCGACGGCCCAGTTTCTCGACATAGCCCCGCTCGGCCAGCGTCGTCAGCAGATAGGAGAGGCTGCTGACCGGGATCATCAGCGCGGTCGCGATCTCGTGCGCAGCCAGCGGGCGACCCTGGGCGACGAGCAGCTCGAGGATGTCGAGCGTGCGCAGGGCGGACTTGACGGTGGATGTGGGGCCGGTCTCGCTCATGGCATCTGGTTTCCCCATGCTTGGTCGGCGGTGGACTGGCAAGGGGGCGCGGCGGTCATGGGTCAGATCGAGGGCGGAAAGCTCAACGCCCCTCTCCGTTCCGAGAACAGCCAGCGGCCGTGAAGGCGGACGAACCGGTCGTGATAGGTTCCAACGAGGGGAGGTGGGTCGGAGCCGGTGAATAGCAGCATGGCGCTGGTCGCAGAGGCGATGTCCGAGTCCAAAACCGTCACGACGATGTTGGCGCACACATGCTGGGTCTTCCGGGGCGGACGAGCCAGGAAGGCGGCGAGCAGAGCCTCGCGGCCGACGATGGGCTGATCGGGTGCGGTCGGGCGGGTCATGAGGCCGTCGGGCGCATAGAGATCCACGACATCCTCCCAGCACCCCTGGTCGTTCAGGGTCGCATAGAGGTTGATCAGCCGCGCGCAGGCCCATTCGATCTGAACGCGTTCGGCCTCGGTCATCTGACCTCCGAAAGGAAGAGGCCCGGGGCGGTTGGAATGCCCCGGGCCGGCCGGTCTCAGAAGCGATAGCCGAGCGTGAACCCGTAGGTGCGCGGCGGCAGGTAGGTGACGCCGATCAGGCGGCCGGTCGAGACCGCGAAGGTCGAGGCCCGGACGTCTTCGTCGCCGATGTTCTTGGCCCACAGCTGGGCGGTGATCGCCCCGTCGCCGCTCTCATAGACCAGGGAGGCGTCGACCATGGTGTAGGCGTCCGAGCTTTCGATCTCCCGCTCGAACTCCGAGAAGAAGATCTGGCTCTTGTAGGAGACGTCGCCCATCAGGGTCAGCTGTCCGTCCATCGGCATGGCGAAGGGCAGATCGGCCTCGCCGTGCAGGCTCCAGGCCAGTTCCGGCGTGTTGCGGACCCGGTTTCCGGCCAGCTGTCGGTCGCCACCACCCGGCGCGCCGAAAGCGGTCGGGTCCGGGTTGGTCACGGGGTTGAAGGCCGCGCCGCCGGCGACGTTCTGCGGGGCCAGGGGATCGACGGTGATGTAGTCGTCGAACGAGGCGTCGGTCCAGGACAGGCCACCGGAGAAGCGGATCGTGTCCGTCGGCCGGGCGAAGAAGTCGGCCTCGAAGCCGTTGGCCGACGTCCGCGCGGCGTTCTGGAAGATGGTGGTGAAGCCGGCGGGACCGCCCGTGATGGTCTTGTTGAGCTGCAGACCCTCCAGTTCGTAGGAGTAGGCGGCCATGTTCAGCGTCAGGCGGTTGTCCAGCAGCGTCGCCTTGACCCCGATTTCGTGGTTCGAGATCTCCTCCGGATCGACGATCGTCCGCGAGGCGTAGGCGTTCTCGCCCGAGCCGGCTTTGAAGCCTTCCGAGTACGTATAGTACAGCAGCAGGTCGGGATTGACCTCCCACTGGACGCCGACTTCGGGGGTGAAGTCCTCGAAAGTGCGCTCGGTCAGGGTGGCACCACGCGGCGTGTACAGCGTCGGCAGGGCCTGCAGCGGCGCGGTCGGCGCGTAGCGGATGATGTAGCCCGCGTTGTCGCTCGTCACCGTTTCGCGGCTGTAGCGACCGCCCAGCTTGATGCTGAAGCCGGTCAGTTGTTCCGACAGCATGCCCAGGTCGATGGTCGCCTGGCCGAACAGGGCCGTGGCCTCGGTCTGGAGGTCGGAGCTGACACAGACCCGCTTGGGCGTCTGGATCGCCGACCCGCCGGTGGTGTCGCCGGGGCCATAGCCGCAAAACTCATAGGCGGTGGCCAGCGGGACGTTGTCGCGTGCCAGGATGGCCGGGGTGCCCGGCAGGCCGGTCGCGCGGCCGAAGCCGACGTTGTCGATCGGGTTCTGCTGCTCTTCGAAATAGTAGCCGCCGATCACCAGGTTCAGGAACTCGGTGTCGTAGTTGGCCTGCAGTTCGGTCGAGAACTGTTCGCTGTCGATCCGGCGTTCCTGAACGGTGGAGTTGAAGCCGTTCAGGGTGAAGGCGCTCTGCACCGCCGACAGGTCGAGGTCCTGGAACAGGGACGTCTCGAAGCTGCGGAAGTTGGTGATGTTGGTGATCGACAGGTTGTCGTTGATGTTCGCCCGGAAGGTGGAGGTGAAGGCGAACGACTCGGTCTCGGTGCCCGGCTGGATCTCGCTGGCGAGGTCGCGCGGGTCGGTCGCATAGCCGCCCTGGCCGAAGGCCGGCAGGCGGGCGACGCCCGGGAAGCTGGCGCGCAGATAGTGGATGGCGCCCGAGCTGTCGTCCTGGCGGAAGTATTCGCCCGACAGCAGCAGGCTGACGTCCGGATTGAAGTCGAAGTTGATCTGGCCACGGACCATCCGGCGGTTCAGGTCATCGACGTCGCCGCCGGTGAACGGGTTCTCGCCGAAGCCGTCGCGGCCTTCGGTCTTGCCGGCGAGGCGGAACTGGATGCCGTCGGTGAGCGGGCCGCCGACGGCGACCTCGGTGATCAGGGCGTTGTAGTTGCCGATGGTCAGACGGCCATAGCCCTCCAGCACGTCGGAGGGTTTGGCCGTGATGACGTTGACCGAGCCGCCGACGGCGTTCCGGCCATACAGGGTGCCCTGCGGGCCGCGCAGGACTTCGACCCGCTCGACGTCGAACAGCGACGTCAGCTGGGCCTCGGCGCGGGCGACATAGGCTCCGTCGACGTGCAGCGCGACGCCGGTCGACGATCCGGTCGTCGAGGTGTTGGCGCCGACGCCACGGATGAAGATCTTGGCCTGATTGAAGTCGTTGCCGAAGTTCACCGACGGCACGATGGTCTGCAGGTCAGCGAGGTTGTTGACCTGGGCGTTGTTCAGACGCTCCTCGCCGAGCGCCGTCACTGCGATCGACACATCCTGCAGGGACTGTTCGCGACGCGACGCGGTGACGATGATGTCGTCGACACTGGACGCTTCCTGGGTGGGGGCGGGCGCCCCGGTCTGGGCATAGGCGCTGGTCGAAGCCAGCAGCGCCGCAAGGGCGCCGGTCACAACTCTCATGGTATCCTCCCGATAGTCTTTGTTTTTGTTTGTGGTCGCCCAGCCGCGGACGGCTGCTACTCCGAACCCTGCCGGAGCCTCCGCCCGGACACAGTCGCCTGTCTTTTCTTATATGTGAAAAGTTCAGGTTCGTGAAATATACCAGCGTGAGACGGCTGGCAAGTTACAGCCGCGCTGCCGCCCGGTCCGCGCCTTCACGAAGCGCGCGCAGTTTCATCCATGTCACAGCAGGGTCGATCTTTCCGTACCCGGCGAAGGTGCCGAAACCGCAGTCGGTGCTGGCGATGACGCGCTCCGGCCCGACGATGGCGGCGAACCGCTCGATGCGCTGGGCGATCAGCTCCGGGTGTTCGAGGTAGTTCGAACAGGTGTCGATCAGACCCGGGGCCAGGATCTTGTCGTCGGGCAGGTCGGCGTCCCGCCACACGATCCACTCGTGCTCGTGGCGCGGGTTGGCGGCCTCGAACAGGATGGTCGCGGGTCGGGCCTTCAGGATGATCGACATGATCCGCTCCAGCGGGATGTCGTGATCGTGGGGCCCCTCGTAGTTGCCCCAGCAGATGTGCATCCGCATCCGCTCGGGCGCGATGTTGGCCGTGGCGGCGTTGAGCGCCTCGACGTTGGCCGCGATGGCCTTCAGGAACTGCGCCTCGTCCATGTCCTGGTAGCCGGTGTGGCGCGACATCGCGAGGTCGGGGCAGTCCAGCTGGAGGTCGAACCCGGCGGCGACGATGGCCTCGTACTCCGGCCGCATGGCGTCGGCGAGGTCGGCCAGATAGGCCTCATGCGTCGGATAGAAGGCGTTGGACTGGAACGCCGTGATCAGGCCGGGCGAAGCCGCGTTCATGAAGGCGCGCGTGCCCTTGCCGTGGCGGTCCAGCGACGAGCGGAAGCGGCGGATGTCGTCGTGCAAGGGCTCCAGGTTCACCAGCCTGACCTCGCCGATGCAGGAGGCGCGGGTGAACTCCTGGGCTCCCATGATGCCGGCCAGCTTCTCGCGGAACTCGGGCAGGGGCGCGAGGTCCAGGGCAGGCTTCCTCGGGCTGTTGCCACCGAATCCAGACAGGCGCTCGATGATGTAGGTCGAGTATCCGACCTTGCCCAACTCGCCGTCGCTGATGATCGAGACGCCGGCCTCGACCTGCTTTTTCACAGCCTCGTCCACGGCCGTCTGCACGGCGGTGTCGAAGGCCTCGGCGTCGTAGGGCTCGCCGTGGTCGCGGGCCAGCAGCAGGGGCGTCAGCTCGGGACCGCGCGGCAGGCTGCCGACGTGGGTGGTGGCGATGCTCACAGACATGTTTCGCTCAGGGGCATTCTTCGCTCCAGTAGAGGCGCATGGGGTTGTCGATCAGCAGCTTCCTCTGAAGCTCCGCCGTCGGCGCGATGCGGGGGATCATGTCGACCAGCGCCCCGTCGTCGGGGATGCGGCTTTCCATGTTGGGATGGGGCCAGTCGGTGCCCCACAGGCAGCGGTCGGGGTAATCCTCGACCAGCGGCCGGACAGCCTCAGCGAAATCGTCCCACGGCGGGGCCGCCGACAGGCGGTCCGGGCAGCTGGCCTTGAAATAGATGTCGTCCCGGCTGTCCAGCAGACCCCGAAATGACCGCATGTCCGGCCCATCCGGTCCCTGGGTCACGTCCGGTCGGCCCATGTGATCGACGACGATCGGGACCGGCAGGGCGTCCAGGAACGGGCGCAGCTCCTCCAGAATGTCCGCCTCGAAATAGACCACGACATGCCAGCCCTCGGGCAGCCGTCCCGCCAGGGCCAGGAAGCGGTCCTTGGGCGCGTCGTCGACCAGACGCTTGAGGAAGTTGAAGCGCACGCCGCGGATGCCGGCGTCATGGAGCGCCTGCAGGTCCTTTTCCGGGATCGCGGGATCGACCACGGCAACACCCCGCGCCGTTCCTCCGGACGCCGCGATGGCATTCAGGGTCGCGGCGTTGTCGGTGCCGTGACAGCTGGCCTGAACTATGACGTTGCGACTGAACCCCAGTTTGTCGCGCAGGGCGAACAGGGCCTCGGGGCCCGCGTCCTGCGGGATGTATTTGGCCCTGGCGCTGAAGGGAAAACGGTCGGCCGGACCAAAGACGTGGCAATGGGCGTCCACCGCGCCGGGCGGCGGCCGGAACGCCGGGACCGATGGTTCCAGCGTCCAGCTGCGGACCCGGCCTTGGGCGTCCGTGCTCATCCGAACACCACTCCATCCATAAGCTTGCGGGCCGTCCGCAGCAGGGCGGCGGAGACGACCGCGCCTGCGTCGTCGGTTTCGAGAACGCAGGTCATCTCGCCGGTGGGGTGTTCGACCGACAGCGTCTTGCGGCGTCCCTCCGGAACCTCTGCGACCTCTGCGGCGGGCGAGCCTTTCAGCAGGCAGGCTGTCGCCACGCTGACGGCGCCCAGCACACCGACGGTGGCGTGTGCGCGCTTGGGAATGAAGCTGCGAACCGTCACTGCGCCGCCGTTCCGCGGGGGTGCGACCAGCATCATCTTGGGCACAGACAGATCGGCCACGTCGCCCAGGTTCATCATCGGTCCGGCCTTCAGGCGGATGGCCTCGATCTTCGCCTTGATCGCTTCAGCAGCATCGAGCGTATCGCGATCCTCGTAGCCGGTCGCGCCCACCGCGTCGGCGCGCATGACGACGCAGGGCATGCCGTTGTCGATCAGGGTGCAGGCGACGGCGTCGATGACGTCAACGACGTTCCCGGTCGGCAGAAGGGCCCCGCACGACGATCCGGCCGTGTCGCGAAACTCCAGCGGCACGGGCGCGGCCGTTCCCGGCACGCCGTCGATCCGCGCCTCTCCGGCATAGGTCACGACCCCGCCGGGCGTCGCCACCGTGGCCACGGCCGCCTGTCCAGTATTGACCATGAAGATGGAGACCGGGGTCTCGTCATCGCGCGCCTCGACCAGCCCGCGCTCGATGGCGAAGGGGCCGACCCCGGCCAGCATGTTCCCGCAGTTCTGGGCGTCGGTGACGATGGCCTGATCGACGAAGACCTGCAGGAACAGATAGTCGACGTCGACGCCGTCGCTGGCAGAGTGAGACACCACCGCGACCTTGGAGGTCAGGGGATCGGCCCCGCCCATGCCGTCGATCTGGCGCGGATCGGGCGAACCCATGACGCGCAGAAGGAAGCCGTCGCGGGCGGCCGTGTCGGCCGGCAGGTCCTCGGCCAGGAAGAAGGCCCCCTTGGAGGTGCCGCCCCGCATCCACATGCAGCGGACGCCCTCACTCATAGCGCAGGCCCATGGCCTCCAGCTTGCCGCGCATGTCGTAGATGTCGAGGCCCAGTTCGCCGGCGGCCAGCCGGTCGCGCTTGGAGGTCTCGTTGGCCTCGCGCGCGAGGCCCTTTTCCAGCACCACGGCCGCATCGGCGCGGCGCACGACGCAGACGCCGTCGTCGTCGGCCACGATCACGTCGCCGGCCTCGATGGCCGCCCCGGCGCAGACGATCGGCACGTTCACGTCTCCCAGCGTCGCCTTGATCGTGCCCTGCGCGAACACGGCTCGCGACCAGACCGGAAAGCCTATCTCGGTCAGGTCGCGCACGTCGCGCACGCCCGCGTCGATCACCAGGCCCCGGCAACCCCGCGCCTGCGCAGAGGTGGCCAGCAGGTCGCCGAAATAGCCGTCCTCGCACGGTGAAGTCGGGGCCAGGACCAGTATGTCGCCGGGCTGAAGCTGTTCGACGGCGACGTGCAGCATCCAATTGTCGCCGGGAGGGGAGGAGATCGTCACCGCCGACCCGGCGATCCGGGCTCCGGGATAGATGGGTCGCAGGCGTGATCCCAGCAGCCCGATCCGGCCTTGCGCTTCGTGCACCGTGGCGACGCCCAGCCGCGCCAGGCCGTCGATCACGGCGGCGTCCGCCCGCGCGATGTTGGTAACTACTCGACCGGCCATAGGCGTCTCCCCGCGCGATGCGGTGATCGCGGTCAGACTCGCGAGGGGCAAATCGCATTTGCTCGGCTGCGATAAGATTTTGCGATAGATGGCTATGGCCTTGTCTCCGTTCGACCTGAACCTGCGTCATCTGCGCGCTCTCTCCGTCGTCCTGACCCGGGGCAGTCTGAGCCGCGCCGCCGAGACGGTGGGTCTGTCCCAGCCTGCCCTGACGCAAGGCCTCGCCAAGCTGGAGCGCACACTAGGCGTGGTGCTTCTGGTGCGCCGACCGGACGGCGTGACGGCGACGGAGGCGGGGCAGGCGCTGGCCGAGCGGGCGGACCGGGCCTTCGCCCACCTGGCCGAGGCGGCGCGGCAGGCCGGCCGCAGCGGCTTCGCCCGACCCGAGCAACTGATCACCGCGACCCAGCTCCGCGCGTTTCTGGCCCTGAGCGATGCCGGCAGCTTCGTCGCGGCCGCCCGCGCCACGGGCCAGTCACAGCCCGGTCTGCACGCGGCCGTCCGCGATCTGGAACAGATCTGCGCCGTCCCCATCGTCGAGCGGCAGGGGCGGGGCGTCGTCCTGACCCGGGCGGGCCGTCGCCTGGCGCGTGGGGCGCGCCTCGTGCGCTCGGAGATCGCGGCAGGCCTGGCAGAGGTCCGGCCCGACGGGGGCGACACCAACAGGATCACGGTAGGAGCCATGCCGCTGTCGCGGGCTGTCCTGCTCCCGCGCGCCGTGGCGGCCATGGTCGCGGCGGAAGCGGACTTCGTGGTCGACATCGTCGACGGGGCCTGGCGCGAACTGGTCGATCCGCTGCGGGATGGGGTTCTCGACATCATGGTCGGAGCTCTCCGCGGCGAGATGCACGCCGATCTCGTCGAGCGCCCCTTGCTCGAGGATCGGTTGATGGTGGTCGGCCGGGCCGGCCACCCGCTTTCGTCGGAGACGTCCCCGGACATGACGGCACTGGCAGCCTATCCCTGGGTGATCGGTCGGTCGGGGTCTCCGCTCCGGCTTTTGTGGCAGGCCATGTTCGCGGAGGGCGCGCGTCCCGCCGCTCCGGTCGAGTGCGGCTCTGTCACCGCGATCCGCGGGATCCTTCGCCAGAGCGACCTCTTGACCCTGCTGTCGCGCGACCAGGTCGCGCTGGAGATCGAGGCCGGTGTGCTGGCCCCCATCGGCCTGCCCCTGAGCCCGACGACGCGAACCATCGGCATTACCACCCGCGCCGACTGGCGGCCGACGCCGTCCCAGGCGCGCTTTCTCTTCCTGATCGACCACGCGGCCTCCGACTCGTTTCAGGAAAATGAATAGGCTGCGAGGCTTAGTGATTTGATGTCCACCCCGCGCGCCGCGATAGCTCCCGGGAATGAGCAGCCCTGTGTCCTTCATCGGTTTCGGCGAAGCCGCGTCCGCCTTCGCCGAAGGCTGGCCGGAGGTCGGCCGGACGGTTCGCGCCTATGACCGCAAGACGGACGCCGCCGAAACCCGTCCGTCCAAACAGGCGGACTATGCGCGGCTGGGCATCGAAGGCCGGCCGACGATGGCGCGGGCCGTTGTCGGCGCGGAGACGGTCCTCTGCCTGGTCACCGCCGATCAGGCGACGGCCGCCGCGCGAGAAGGGGCCATGAGCCTCGCGCCCAGCGCCCTGTGGTTCGACATGAACAGCGTCGCCCCCGAGACCAAACGCGTCGCCGCGCGGGTGATCGAGGCCGTCGGTGGCCGCTACGTCGACGTCGCCGTCCTGTCGCCGGTCCATCCGAAGCGGAGGGCGGCACCCCTGCTGGTCAGCGGCCTTCACGCGGCGGAAGGTGTGGAGCGGTTGCAGGCGCTCGGCTTCTCGAACGTGACCGCGATCGAAGGCCGGGTCGGCGCCGCCGCCGCCGTCAAGATGATCCGCTCCGTGATGATCAAGGGCATGGAGGCCCTGTCGGCCGAGTGCGCCATCGCCGCGCATCGCGCGGGGGTGATCGAGGCCGTCATCGCCTCGCTGGACGCCAGCGAGCCCGGGGCCGACTGGGAGGCGAGGCTGGACTACAACCTGGATCGCGTGATGATCCACGGCCTGCGCCGCGCCGCCGAGATGGAGGAGTCGGAGGCCACCTTGGACTCGCTGGGGGTCGGCTCGAGTATGACCAAGGCGACGGTCGACCTTCAGCGCAGCATCGGGTCTCTGGGCCTCGCGCCGCCGCCGCAGGGCCTTTCCGCCAAGCTCGACGCCCTGACCCGACGCTCCGACGAGGCCGCAGCATGAGCCTGATCATCGACTGCCACGGCCATTACACCACCGCCCCGCCCCAGCACGACGCCTGGCGCGACGCCCAGAAGGCCGCCTTCAAGGCCGGCGAGACCCCGCCGCCCTATCCCCAGATCACGGACGACGAGATCCGCGAGACGATCGAACAGAACCAGCTGCGCCTTCTGAAGGAACGCGGCGCGGACATGACGATCTTCAGCCCGCGCGCCTCGACCATGGCCCATCACGTCGGTGACGAGGCTGTGTCCCTGGACTGGTCGCGAGTGTCCAATGACCTGATCGCGCGCGTCTGCGACCTGTATCCGAAGACCTTCGCCGGGGTCTGTATGCTGCCGCAGAGTCCCAAGGCGGACCTGACCGGCTCGATCGCCGAGCTGCGCCGCTGCGTGACGGAGCTGGGCTTCATCGGCTGCAACTTGAACCCCGACCCGGGCGGCGGCCACTTCACCGCCCCGCCGCTCACCGACCGGTTCTGGTATCCCTTCTATGAGGCGATGGTGGAGCTGGACGTGCCGGCCATGATCCACGTCTCGGGCTCTTGCAATCCGGGCCTGCACGCGACGGGGGCCTTCTACATCGCCGCCGACACGATCGCCTTCATGCAGCTGATCCAGGGCGATCTGTTCAAGGATTTCCCGACGCTGCGGCTCATCATCCCGCACGGGGGCGGGGCCGTGCCCTATCACTGGGGGCGGTATCGCGGACTGGCGGACATGCTGAAGCAGCCGCCGCTGGAAGAGCATCTGATGGACAACGTCTTCTTCGACACCTGCGTCTATCACCAGCCCGGCGTCGACCTGCTGACCCAGGTCATCGAGACGCCCAACATCCTGTTCGGGTCCGAAATGGTCGGGGCCGTGCGCGGGATCGATCCCCGGACCGGGCACTATTTCGACGACACCAAACGCTACATCGACAACGCCCCGATCACGGACGCCCAGCGCCACGCCATCTTCGAGGGCAATGCCCGCCGCGTCTTCCCCCGCCTCGACGCCAAGCTGAAGGAGAGAGGGCTATGACCACGCCCCGCGACATCCACGCCTATCTGGCGGAGATGGAGGACATCCCCGGCACCCGGGTCTTCACCGCCCAGCGCGCGCGCCAGGGCTATCACCTGAACCAGTTCGCCATGAGCCTGATGAAGGCCGAGAACCGCGAGGCCTTCAAGGCCGACGAGCGGGCCTATCTGGACCGCTGGCCCATGACCGAGGACCAGAAGCAGGCGGTGCTGGCCCGCGACTTCAACCGCTGCCTGGAGCTGGGCGGCAACATCTATTTCCTGGCCAAGCTGTTCTCGACCGACGGCAAGAGCTTCGCCCAGGCCGTGTCGACCATGACCGACATGAGCTTCGAGGACTACACCGCCATGATGATCGCCGGGGGCCGTTCGCCCGTGGGCGTCCGCTCGATCAAGGAGAAGTACTGATGGCCCGCATCACCGCAGGCGTGGCCTGCAGCCACATTCCGGCGCTGGGCGTCGCGGTCGATTTCGACAAGACCGAAGAGGCCTACTGGAAGCCCGCCTTCGCCGGCTTCGACTGGACCCGCGAATGGGAAAAGGCCGAGAAGCCCGACGTCGTGATCCTGGTCTTCAACGACCACGCGACGGCCTTCGACATGAAGTTCATCCCGACCTTCGCCATCGGTTGCGCCGAGAGCTTCACCCCCGCCGACGAGGGCTGGGGTCCGCGCCAGGTGCCGGTCGTGGAGGGCCACCCGGACCTGGCCTGGCACATCGCCCAGAGCGCCATCCTGGACGAGTTCGACATGACCATCATCAACGAGATGGAGGTCGATCACGGCCTGACCGTCCCGCTATCGATGATGTTCGGCAAGGTCGACAAATGGCCGTGCAAGGTCATTCCCCTGGCGGTCAACGTCGTCACCTATCCGCCCCCCTCGGGAAACCGCTGCTGGGCCCTGGGCGAGGCGATCCGCCGGGCGGTCGAGAGCTATCCGGAGGACCTGAACGTCCAGGTCTGGGGCACGGGCGGCATGAGCCACCAGCTGCAGGGGCCGCGCGCCGGACTGATCAACAAGGAATGGGACAACCGCTTCCTGGACCAGTTGTCCGGTTCGACCGACGCGCTCCGTCACATCCCGCATATCGAGTACCTGCGTGAGACGGGATCGGAAGGCATCGAGATGGTCATGTGGCTGATCATGCGCGGGGCCATGGGCAAGACGACCGAGCAGCTTCACCGCCACTACCACGTGCCGGCCTCCAACACTGCCGTCGGACACATCGTCCTGCGGCCCGTGGCGGACGGCGTCGCCGCCAACGATGCCCAGGGAGTCGCCGCATGAAGATCGCTCTCGCCGGCGCCGGGGCTTTCGGCGAAAAGCACCTGGACGCCCTCGCCCGCATCGACGGGGTCGAGGTCGTCAGCCTGGTTGGGCGCACGCTGGAGGCCACCCAGAAGGTCGCCGGGAAATACGGAATCGGCCACGTCACCACCGAGCTGAACGAGGCCCTGGCCCAGCCGGGTCTGGATGCCGTCATCCTGGCCACCCCGACCCAGCTGCACGCCTCTCAGGCCTCGGCCTGCCTAAACGCGGGCAAGCATGTGCAGGTGGAAATCCCGCTGGCCGATACCTTGGCTGATGCTGAGGCGGTCGCCGCCCGCGCCGCCGAGACGGGCCTCGTGGCCATGGTCGGCCATACCCGGCGCTTCAATCCCAGCCACCAGTACATCCACGATCGTATCGCGGCGGGCGAGCTGGCGATCCAGCAGATGGACGTCCAGACGTACTTCTTCCGGCGCACCAACATCAACGCCAAGGGCGAGCCGCGCTCCTGGACCGATCACCTGCTCTGGCACCACGCGGCCCACACGGTCGACCTGTTCGCCTGGCAGGCCGGACCGATCGTCGAGGCCCACGCCATGCAGGGGCCGATCCATCCGACGCTCGGCATCGCCATGGACATGTCGATCCAGCTGAAGGCCGAGAGCGGCGCGATCTGCACCCTGTCGCTCAGCTTCAACAACGACGGGCCGCTGGGGACCTTCTTCCGCTACATCTGCGACAACGGCACCTGGATCGCCCGCTACGACGACCTGGTCACGGGGCGCGAAGAGCCGGTCGACCTGACGGGCGTGGCGGTCTCTTCCAACGGCATCGAGCTTCAGGACCGCGAGTTCGTCTCCGCCATCCGCGAAGGCCGCGAGCCGCGCGCCAGCGTCGCCCAGGTCCTGGCCTGCTACCGCGTGCTCGGTTCGCTGGAGAAACAGCTAGCGGCTTAGCGAGCAGGCCAACGCGGGGGCTCGGATCAGGCTCTGATGATGTGCGGTAGAAAGCGGGACGTGTTGCGCGTCACGCGTCCCTTGTCCTCGCGCAGGCCAATGCCGGCGGCCTCGTCCCCGACGACCCAGGACCCGACGATGACGTACTGCCCGTCGAAGCGCGGCGGGGCGTGGAGCGCCTGGCGGATGTGGGTGCTGTCCGCGTATCCGCCGTCCAGCACCTTCGCATGCCGGCCCTTGTCGACCAGGGCGACGTTGGCGCCCTCGCGCGAGAACAGGGGCTTTCGGACATAGGACGCGCCCAGCCGCTCATGCGCCGGGTCGCTTTCGAAATAGGCTTCCAGCAGGTTGGGGTGGCCTTTGTGCCGCTCCCAGAGCAGAGGCAGGATGCCCTTGTTGGACAAGATCGCCTTCCACGCCGGTTCCAGAACCGTCACCACGGCATCGGGCAGGGGTTCGGCATAGTCGTCGCGCAGCATCTGTTCCCACGGATACAGCTTGAACAGGGCCCCGATCAGCCAGTTCTCATCGTCGACGAAGCGACCGTCGGCGTTCAGCCCGATCTGGTCGATGGCCACAAACTTCGGGTCCAGCCCGGCCTGGCGGGCGAGATCCTCCAGGAACCGCACCGTCTGGCGATCCTCGACGAACTCGGCGTCGGAGGCGAAATGCATGAAGCCGCCGTCGGGGAAGATGGCCCGGAACCGCTCGACCAGCTTCTCGTGCAGGCTGTTGAACTGATCGGTGTCCTCGGGAAAGACGCCTGACGCGATCTGGTCCTCCAGCCACAGCCACTGGAAAACCGCCGTCTCGAACACGCTGGTCGGGGTGTCGGCGTTGTACTCATACAGCTTGGCCGGCGAATGGCCGTCGTAGGCGAAGTCGAACCGGCCATACAGGGACGGCTCGCCCCGCCTCCAGCTGTCGGCGACGTAGTCGCGCATGGGCTCGGGGATCTCGAGCTGTTCCATCAGCTCCTGCGACGCGACCGCCTCGTCGACCAGATCGAGACACAAGCCGTGCAGCTCCGCCGTCGGGGCCTCGATGCCCTCCTCGATCTGCTTGAGGGTGAAGGCATAGGCGGCGCTCTCGTCCCAATAGGTCTTGCCGTCGTCGTGGTGCCAGACGAAGCCCACGGCCTCGGCCCGGGCGGGCCAGTCGGGCCGGGGCGTCAGGCTCAGACGTTCCATGACCTCAGGCCGGATCCTTCGACGCCGGAACCGACTGGCCGATCATGGGCGTGACCACCTTCACGTCCTGCGCCGTCAGCCGCGCCAGAACGTCGTCGGCCGAGGCGTGGCCGGGCAGGATGCCCGCGTCGCGCAGCTTGGCGTCCAGATCGGCGCCCGAGCGGCGGTCCTCCAGCTCCTGGCCGACGCGCAGGCGTTCTTCCTGCACCGCCTGGCGCTGCTTGATCCGCTGCAGGCTCTCGGCGGCCGAGCCGATGCGCGAATGCGCCCCCTGCGACTGCAGGGCGACCGAGGTCTGGGCCTTCTGGACGGAATCGTTGACCTTCACGATGTCGATCTCGCGCCGCAGCGTCTCGATCTTCTGGTCGGTCTGGGCGATGGCGTTGCGCAGGCGCGCCTCGGCCTCCTTCATGCCCTCGATCAGGGGGCCGCGCGTGCCGATCTCGGTCTCCAGTTCGGCGATGCGGCCGGCGACTTCGCGCGCCAGATCGGTCTTGCCCTGAGCCATGGCGGAGCGGGCCGAGCTTTCGTATTTGGCGATCTGCTCGCCAAAGCTCTTCATCTCGTTCTCGGCCATGCGGCGGCGGGCCACCAGGCCGGCGAGATCGTCCCGGGCTTTGCCCTGGGCGGTGTCGGCGTCGCGGATTTCCTGATCCAGGATCTTCAGCGCATTGGCGTCGACGACGGCCTGGCCAGCGTCATGGGCGGTGCCGCGGAACAGGGCGGACAGTTTGGCGAGCATGGACATACGATCTCTCCCGGATCAGGCGGCGGCTTGGGCGCCGAAGGTGTCGCGCAGGGTCGTCGCGTCGATGGCATTCTCGGCCAGGGTGCGCAGCTCGATCAGAATGGTCTGGAGCGTGGTCTTGCAGGCCAGCTCGCCCATCAGCTCATAGATCTCCTCGCCGTTCACCGAGGTGATCGCGAAGTTCGACAGAGGCACGACGCGCTGGGCCTTCAGCAGAAACTCGTTGAAGGCATGGCGATCGCTCTGTTCGGCGACCGGCCACAGCAGGACCGAACAGACGATCTGGGCCCCACCGACGCTGAGATAGATCGGCAGGTCGCCATATTCATGCATGGTGGCCAGCAGGACGGGCTCGGCCCCCTCCAGCACCCGCGTGGTCAGTTCGCCCTCGCGCACGAGATCGGACGCGTCGAGCGCGGCCTTGATGGTCGGCACGGTCCAGGAGGTTTCGATCACGGCGTCCATTTCGGGGTTTGCTCCAGAGAAGTCGGTCGGGGGGTGGGGTCGCGGGCGACGGGCGATTTCAGGGCCGCGGGACGAATCCATCACGATGGCGCGAACGGCCGCCTTGACGTCTTCCCGCGCGGCGGCGGGCACCCAGATTTCGAGCTTGATCATGCCCGCTTCGCGACGCGCCCGGCGCCACGCGCGGATGCGATCGTTGGCCGGTGACGAAGAAAAAGGGGCTGGCTCGCGCATGTTTCATGTTACGCCTAACAGGAAGGCGCACCGTCAGCTAGGGTGTGTCTTGCGCGGACGCTAGAGGATCGATGTTCAAGAGGCTGTTCGGATCGGCGGACAAGGTGCCCCCCGCGCCGACATTGGCGATCGTGCGCAACATCACTGTCGGCCGGACCGTGGCCCTGGACCCCCTGGCCTGGCGTCGGCTGGGTGACGAGACTTGCTTCACCCTGGATCGCGACGCGCTGGAGATCACGGCCCAGAGCGTGATCCGGCTGGACGACGGCCCCTTCGTCCACCGCTTCTACACCGACGACCACATCATGCTGCAGGCCATGACCGATGACGCCGAAGGCCTGACAGCCTACGACTTCACCCTGTTCACGCCGTGGTCCTCGACCTACCCGGCTAGTGACCGCACCAGAGGGGCCTGGCGTGACCGGCTGTCGCAGCCAGTGTTCCGAGGCGCCGCCGAGAACCTGCCCGACTACCCCCGTTTCTGGTTTTCCGAGACCGACGAGCTCCAGCCCCCGGTCAGCCTGTGGGAGAGCGTCTACACCGACCGCGCCGCGACCGAGCCCTATGCGAAGATCTTCCAGACCTGCATGCTGTATGCGCGGGAACTCGCGGCCGGCCGCGAGCTGATGCTGGCCCTCGAGCAGGAGCCCGAAGGCGGCGACGTCACCCACGAGATCATGGTCGGCATTCCTTTGGACATGGCCGAGTTCCGTGCCTGAACACGCAAGAGAGGTTTGACTGATGTTCGACTGGTTCGCCTTCCAGACGGGGGCCACGGCCTTCCTGATCGCCTTCGTGGCGGCGATCGCCTTCTTCTCGGCGTTCAAATTCGTCTACCAGATCATCACCCCCTATCATGAGCGAGAGCTGATCCGGCAGGGCAACACCGCCGCCGCCGTGGCCCTCGGCGGGGCCCTCATCGGCTATGTCCTGCCCTTGGCCTCGGCCCTCTCGCAGACCGTCAGCCTTCAGGAGTTCGCCGCCTGGGCCCTGCTGGCCGGGGTGATCCAGATTCTCGCCTTCCTCGTCGTCAGCCGCCTTCTGTACAAGGCGCTGGCCGCACGAATCGAGGCGGGCGAACTGGCCGCCGGCGTCTATCTGGCCTCGATCTCCATCGGCGTCGGCCTGCTGAACGCCGCCTGCATGACGGCCTGATCCGATGACCGACCCCATCCTCCCCGAAACCACGACGATGCGCCGTCTGAAGCGGTCGAAGACCCTTCAAGTCACCAGCCTGATGGCGACCGTCAGCTTCTCCATGGCCGCCTGTGGCTCCCCCCAGCTGGCGGCCCCGGCACCCGCCGCCGACCCTGCCCTGGCCTACAGCTCGCTGACCGAGTGCAAGGCCGCCAACGACATCGAGGACACGGCCTGCGACGCCGCCCACACCGAGGCTCAGCGCCTCGCCGAGACCAGCAGCCCGCGCTACGCCACCCAGGCGGAGTGCGAAGGCCAGTGGGGCCCCAATGAGTGTCGTCCCCTGAACAGCGGCGGCGGGTCCTTCTTCGGCCCGCTGGCGACCGGTTTCATCATCGGCCAGCTCCTGAACGGCGGCGGCTATCGGGGTGGCGGTCCCCTTTACCGCGATCGCCAGGGCCAGCTCTCCAACGGCTTCGGCGGCGGCTATCTGGCGCGCGACTACCGGACCGGCCGCAGCTATGCCAATCGCAACGACTTCACCGTCGCCCGCCAGGCCCCCAGCCGGGTTCAAAGCCGGACCTCGGTGGTCTCGCGTGGCGGCTTCGGCGGCGGCGGTCGCGGCTACGGCGGCTAGTCTTCAGCCGACCCGCCGCTCGTCGCACAGGGTGCGCTTGTACAGGCGGCCATCGCGAAACCACTGCCAGGTGCGGGCGCGGTGGTCGCCACCCTCGCCAAGGACGATCATCTCGAAGAAGCGCGCGCCGGGCTCGTCATAGCGCGAGAGGTTCAGCAGGACGACGCCATCCCCGGCCTCCCAGGCGGTTCCATGAAACGTCTCGGTATCCCAGTGAAGTCGGTCGCCGGCCAGGACCCCGGGCAGGTCGACCTGATAGGTCCGGCCGTCGTCCCAGGTGAAGGTGTTGGACTGAATGTAGGCGTGGGCACCGTCGTCCGGGAAGCTGCACACAACCCGCGTCCGGTGCTGGTCGATCAATCGTCCGTCGATATCGAGGTGACGATACGTCCCCTCCCACACCCCCTCGTGCAGCAGAATCGAGGGCATGACGGCCGACAGGGCCGCGCGATTGCCAGTAGGGCTCAGTGAAGAGGTCATGTTCGGTCTCTCGCCAACCTGTCGCTTACTATGAGTGACCCGTGTCCCGATGGCGACTTTCGCCGGTGGTTTCCCGCGAACTGTGTTCCTTGACCTGCTGCCACACGACTTCTAGCGTCGCGGAACGGTGGCTGGCGGGGTGGCTGGATGATCGACCAACGGTTCGACCCTACGCTTCGGCTCATGGCGGGTGCGGCAGCGTGCGTCTGCGCCGGAATGTTGTCGCCCGGCGTGACTGTCGCTCAGGATTTCGAGGCTGTCCTTAGAGCCCCCGACGACGCCACTTTGAACATTGAGTATGCGCGCGCTGCGGTGCGCCAGGGCGAACTCGCGATCGCGGCGTCCACCTTGGAGCGCGTGCTCATCAATGACCCGGATCGGCATGGCGTCAGGCTGTTCTATGCCGTCGTGCTCTACCGTCTGGGGGACCTGCAGAACGCCAGGGAACAGTTGCGGCGCCTGGACGCCGCGCCACTGACAGCGGCCCAGCGCGCCGAGGCCACGGCCTATTCCGCGCGGATCGCACGCGCCGAGCGGGCGACCTCGGTCTCGGGACGGCTGACGGCCGGATTGTCCTACGAGCAGGACGCCGCGGGGGCCTACCAGACCGCCTTCGATCTGATCGGTGCCCCGGACGAAGAGGACGGGCTGTCCAGCGAGATCTCGCTGTCGCTCGATGCCCGGCGAACGCTGGGACCAAGAGGCGACGTGTCGCTCTATGGGCGAGGTTTTCTGTTCGATCACACGCGTCTGTCTGGCGCTTCAGTGGATTTCCAGCGCCTGGACGCCGAGGCAGGACTGCGGCGGGACACGCGTTTGACGCAGGCCGAGGCCGGCGTCTTCGTCCAGCACATCCGGTTGGAAGGGGAGCCTCAGCTGACCGAGGTCGGCCTGCGGGCCGATGGCCGCTATCGCGCTTCGAACGTGTTGACGGTCAGCGGGCGGCTCGAGGTCGCCGATCAGAGCTATGACGAGCCGCAGATCGATGCGGTGGCCAGCTTCCTCGGGGGCGACCGGGGCGGCGAGCGGTATCTGGTGGGGGCGGGGGCCAGCCTGGCCGCGACACCGCGCACCACGGTCAGCCTCGGTCTGGATTACACGATCAAGGCGGCGGGGTACGCGCCGTTCGGCTACGAGGGACCGCGTCTGGCCCTGGGCGTCCAACAGCGGTTCGACCGCGGCGTGTGGTCGTCAGCTTCGGTGGCGGTCCGGTGGCTGGACTACGACGGGGCCGATACCTTCTTCCTTAGTGGCGCTGTCCGCTCGGACACGCGAACCACGGCACGGATCGCCGTAGGGGCCCCGCTCGCCGCATTCGTGTCAGACGGCGTGGTCGGCGACGTTCGCGATCGACTGGGCGTCGAGGCGGCGGCGACCTACGGCAGGCGCGACTCCAACGCACCCCTGGCCGATTTCGACGGTCTGGGGGCCGAACTGCGGCTCATCTGGCGCTTCGGCTCCTGACGATGACGAGGAACCCGTCCATGTCCGTTCGCTCGACAGTCGTGATGGCCACGGCGCTCGCGCTTCTGCTCACCGGCGTTCCGGGCGACCGGGCTTGGGCCCAGGAAACCGTTGGCGTGAACGCCGCCATCCGCAACTCCGTCCAGACGCGGCGCGGGACCAGTTCGGCGCTGAGCGCGGCGGTGCTGAGGGCGAACGTCGCCATCGGCGACCAGTTCGTGACCGGGGCCAACAGCCAGGTCCAGGTTCTGCTGCGCGATCGATCCACCTTCACCGTCGGGGCCAATGCCCGGATGACGGTCGATCGCTTCGTGGTCAGCGACCGCGGGGCAGGGGGTGTCACCGCCTCGGTCGCGCGCGGAGCCTTTCGGTTCGCGTCGGGCCGGACCAGCCGTTCGGGGTCGCGCCAGGCGATCTCGACCCCGGTCGCGTCGATCGGCATTCGCGGCACGATCGTCGAGGGGATCGTCGGGCCAGAGGCGCTGGCCCTGCTGAGATCGGCGCCCGGCGTGCCGGCCTTCACGGGCGATGCGGAGACCGTCGTCCTGATCGTCCTGCGCGGACCATCGGGCGACTCAGCCAGCCGCGATACGCCGGGCGCGGTCGACATCGAGCGCGAGGGTGTCGTCACATCGCTGGATCGACCCGGCCAGGCCCTGATCGTGACCAGCGACGGCGTGTTCGGACCGTTCTTCCTGACCGATGACCTGTCGGCCCTTCTGGCCGCGCTCCTGTCCCCGTTGCCGGGAACGGGTGAAGAGGACGAACTCGTCGAAAGCGCAGGGGCCGCTGCGGATGGCCCGTCGCTGTTGTTCGAACAGATCGATTCCGATCCGCTGGACGGCTTCGACCCTCTGCCCGGTCCGGACGAGGATCGCACCCAGGGCGAGTTCCCCTTCTTCCCGCCGGTCCGGCCGAACTAGCCGAACCCGTCGGACCACCAGTCGGTCTCGCCGCGCGCCTCCGGGACCATGTCGTGACCGGATCGACGATCCGGCGCGCCCATTGTGACCTTGTCGATCTCAGCAAGCGTGGCCAGCGAGGCGGCCATCAGATCGGAGATCTGACTGTCGTCGAGGCAGACGATCGGCTCTGATGTCTTCTCTGCGGTTTCGAGTGGCGCCGGGTTTGGGCGAAGCGAGTTCACCGTCACCGTCATTGAGTCGAACATGGCGAACTCCATGTTGATCAGGACATCGACCCCGCCATCAGGGCGCGTGACGATCAGCTCCCCGTTCTGGCCGTTGGCGAAGGCGAAGCCCGCAGCGGACCCTGTATAGACGGCGGTATCGTCTCCCTGTCCGCCGATCAGTGTGTTGTCTCCGGACCCGCCGATCAGGAAGTCGTTCCCGTCCTCGCCGCGCAGCAGGTCGTCGTCGGCCTCACCGCGCAGGGTGTCGTTGCCGTTGAAGCCATCGATGGTGTCATCGCCGCCGCCGCCGCGCAGGTCGTCCGCGCTGAAGGTGCCGACGATCGAGTCGTTTCCAGCGAGCGGATCGACCACGACGGGGTTCTCGTTGACGTCCCCGATGGTCACGGTGAGGTCCTGCGTATCCGTGAGCGTGCCGTCCGATGCCTGGACGATCACGCCGTAGACATTGTCCCCGTTCTGGTCCCCCGGGGCTTCGAAATCGGGCGTGTTGACGAATGTCAGGGCACCGGTTGCGGCGTCGATGCGGAACAGCGCCGCATCGGTGCCGCCGACGATGGCATAGGTCACGGCAGCGCCCTCGGGGTCGATCGCCGTCACGGTCGTCGCCGTGCCCGAATTCTCGGGAACGGAGAAGGTGGCGGTCGGGCCGCCTCCGTTCGAGGTGATGACCGGTGCCTCGCTGACGTTGGTGACGGTCACGTTGATCGTCTGGCTGTCGGTCAGCCTCCCGTCCGAAACCTGGACCACAACTTCGTAGATATTGTTCTGGCCTGCGTCGGTCGGGGACTCGAAGTCCGGCGGCGAGACGAAGTCGAGCGCCCCGGTCTGGTCGTTGATCCGGAACCGGGCCGCATCGGCGCCGCCCAAGATGGAATAGGTCAGGACCGCGCCTGCATCCGGATCCGTCGCCGAAACCGTCCCGACCGCCTGGGTGTTCTCGGCCAGGACCACGCCGGCTGTTGCGCCGCCGCCGCCGAACAGGATGACGGGTGGGTCGTCCTGTCCGGTCACGGTGACCGTGACCGTGGTCGCGGCGGTGAGGCGTTCGACGTTGCGACTGCCGAAGATGACGTAGCTTGACCCGGCGTCGGCGCGGCCCGACGGGTCGGCCATGGGCGCGCCGATGACGAGGTCGTCGATGCCGTCGCCGTTGACGTCGCCCGCTGCCGAAACGCTCTGGCCGCTGAACGCGCCGGCGGTCGCTCCGCCGATCGCGTAACCGTTGAGGCCGTTCAGCCCACCGAGGTCCAGCGTCCCGCCAAAACCGCCGAGGCGGCCGAACACGAGATAGGTCTCGCCCGCGTCGGTCCCGCCGGTGCCGTCGGCATAGAGGGCTCCGACCAGCAGATCGCCAATCCCGTCCCCGTTGACGTCGCCCGCGCCGGATATCGCATGTCCGGTCAGGTTCAGCGCACCGGTACCGGTGACGACGAACCCGCGCGCCGCGGTAAGGGTCGTCAGGTCGAGGTTGGCCCCCTGACCGCCCGGCTGGCCGAAGATGACATAGCCCGCGCCGGCGTTCTCGCGACCGCCGGGATCGGCATAGACCGCCCCGATGCCGATATCGGCGATGCCGTCGCCGTTGATGTCGCCGATCGCCGAAACGGACCAGCCGGAGTGATCTCCCGCTCGCGCGCCCGAGATCGTGAAGCCGGTGGTTCCGTTCAGCGCCGACAGATCGACCGTTGCTGGCGACGATCCCCTCAGGCCGAAGACCACATAGGTCTGACCCGCGTCCACCCGACCCGAGGGATCGGCGTTGGGCGCTCCGATTACGAGGTCGGCCAGCCCGTCGCCATTGACGTCTCCCGCAGCCGAAACGGCGAAGCCGCTCAGATTGCCCGCGGCCCCTCCGGTGATGGCGAAGCCGTTGGTTCCGTTCAGGGTCCCCACGTCGAGACCGACGTCGAAGCCTCCCGAGCGGCCGAAGATGACGTAGCTGGCTCCGGCATCGACGCCGCTTCCGTCCGAGCCCCGCGCCCCCACGATCAGATCGCCGAAGCCGTCGCCGTTGAGGTCGCCGGCGCGAGAGACTGAAAAACCCAGCCCGTCGCCCGCCCCAGCCCCGCGGATCGCGAACCCGTTGGTTCCGTTCAGCGTCGCGACATCCAGTGAGGGGCCGAACCCTCCCGACCGTCCAAAGACGACATAGGCCTCGCCGGCGTTGGAGCCCCGGTTCGATTCCGCCCACGGCGCGCCGATGATCAGGTCGGCGAAACCGTCTCCGTTCACGTCTCCTGCGGCCGACACGCTGGCCCCGCTGTAGTCGAAGGGGTCGCCGCCGTTGATGGCGAAACCGTTGGTGCCGTTGATCAGGGCGAGGTCGAAGGCGGTGCTGAACCCGCCGCGTTGTCCGAACACGACATAGCTGGTCCCAGCGTCGGCCTCACGACCCGGATCGGCCGAAAGGGCACCGATCAGAAGGTCGCCGATCCCGTCGCCGTTGATGTCACCGATACCGGCAACGTCGTAGCCGCTTCGATCCCCGGCCGCCGCTCCGTTGATGACGAAGCCATTGCGCCCATCGATCGCCGAGGCGTTGAAGGTGCCATCCGGGGCGAGAGCGGAGCTGCCGCCGTCGCTGGCGACGTAGGTGAAGGTGTTCTGGCCCGTCTGACCGGCTGACAGGCTCTGAAATCCGGCGGCGGCATAGGTCAGGGTTCCGTTGGCGTTCACCGTCACGGTCGCGCCAGATGCCAGCGTCACGACGCTGCCCGGAGCGACGGCGGCACCGTCGATCCGCGCGACGGCGACCACTCCGGTGTCGTTGGCCAGGACCGGAATGACGACGGGTGGGCCGTCCTCATTCGTCTGGGCCGTATCGGGCGCGGCCGCGATGACCCGCGGCGCGCTGGCCTCCAGGTCGAATTGAGCGGCGGATGGGTCGGCCGCCCCGCCCTGCACGAGGTCGTCTGCGGACAGTCTGGCGGTCTCCGCCTCGGAACTGTTCAGGTCGTCCATGATCGTCCCCCTCGGAACGGCGGGACCGAGATCGTCGGTCCGCCCCGGCCGATGAGCTGCTGCCCCCGACCGATCTCCCCCGCACAACTTAGCACACTGTTCGTCGAACCGCGCACGCCTCAGGCTAAGTCGCTTGGTGGTTGGGAGAATGGTGATATCGTCGGACGGTGCCTCGCGGTGCCTGATTGCAGGCGTCGGTGATGCCAGAGCAGGGTCGGGGGACTTTGGGAGTGGGTGCCAGGCTGGCAGAGAGACCGCCCTCGGCCAGGCCGGCCTTCGGGCTGACCGGGCTTCTTCTGGTCGCGTGTCTGGTCCTGTGCGGCGGCTCGGTCCGTTCGGAGGACCTTCATCAGGGCGTGGCCACCTGCGCCGGTTCGACCTGTCACGGTCGCCAGGCAGGCGACGGGGCGGTTGTGCGCCAGAACGAACTGGTGACATGGCAGGATCCGTCCAGCTCGGCCGGGGCCCACAGCCGGGCCTGGCGCACGCTCCAGGGCCGATGGGCACAGAGGATCTCCACGCGGCTGGGGCTGGGTGACGCGTCGCGCGCGCCGGCCTGCCTGGGCTGCCACAGCGATCCGGCACCCGCTCGGGGGCCACGGTTCCAGGTCTCCGACGGCGTGGGCTGCGAGGCCTGCCACGGCGGCTCGGAACGCTGGCTGGCCAGCCACGCAGCGGTCGGCGCGACCCATGCGGGCAATGTCGCGCGGGGCATGACGGCCCTGAACGACCCGCGCGTCGCCGCCTCGGTTTGTCTCGACTGCCATCTCGGCAGCGAGCGGCCGAACCAGTTCGTGAGCCACCGGATGATGAGCGCGGGACATCCGCGCCTGACGTTCGAGCTGGACCTGTTCAATGCCTTTCAGCGCCACCACGACGAGGATGCCGACTATTCCGCCAGGAAGCCCGTCTGGGCGGGGACGACGGTCTGGGCGGTCGGCCAGGCGCTGGCGCTGGAGCGGTCCTTGTCGTTGTTCAGCCGGGCGGACCGCGGCGTGGACGGCCAGTTCCCCGAGTTCGTCTTCTACGACTGCCACAGCTGCCATCGGGCGATCTCCGACGGGATCGATCCCGCCATTCGGTCCGAGCGGAATCCCGGTCGCGCGATCCCCTGGGGCGCACCCCCCTGGAATGACGAAAACCTGATCCTGCTCGGCGCGGCCGCTCGCCCGCTGGGGGGCACGGCGGTCGCGGACCGCCTCGACGCCGACACGCGCGCCTTCCATCTGGCCCTGGCGCAGGACCGACCCGCGGCCGTCGCCGCCGCGCGCGCACTGGCCGGGACCAGTCGCGAGCTCGCAGGGGTCATGGCCGGTCGAGGGTTCAATACCGCAACGACCCTGGACCTGCTCCGGTCGGTCCTGAGCGACGCCCTCGCGCCCCGTTTCACAGACTACACAGGCGGTGCCCAGGCGGTCATGGCGGTGGACACCCTGCTGAACGCCCTGGTTCGCCAGGGGGCGGTCCCGGCCTCGGTGGCCGCCGGCCTCCGGCCCGAGATCGAGGCGGCCTATGCGGCCACGCGGGATCCCAATGACTGGAGGCCCGCAGCCTTTCGGCAGTCTCTGACCCGGGTCCGCGCGGCACTGGATCGAGCGACGTGAACCCGTCCATCCGGGCGACCTCCGTGGTGACGGCGCTCTCGTTGGCGCTCGCATCTTGCGGCGGAGGCGGCTCCTCGCCGGCGGCCGATCCCCCCGCCCCCGGCGGCGGCGGGGGCAGCCCACCCGCCGCGGTCGCGATCTATCCGGCCGTCGGGCAACAGGCGCTGACCGTCGCCGAGGTCGAGGCCGTGGTGGCCCGCGCGGTCGCAGAGGCGCGCGCCCGTTCACTGCCTGCCGTGATCGCCGTGACCGACCGGGTCGGCAACGTCCTGGCGGTCTATGCCATGACGGGCGCGCGTTCGACGGCGACGCTGAGGGCAGCGAGTGGCGGCACCAACACCGATCTTCAGGGCGTGGTCGTCCCCGCCGGGGCAGGCGCGATCGCCAAGGCCCTGACCGGGGCCTATCTGTCGTCGGGCGGCAACGCCTTTTCGACGCGTACGGCCAGCATGATCGTGCAGGAGCACTTTCCGCCCGGACCCTCGACGGCCGGGCTGGAGGGTGGCCCTCTGTTCGGGGTTCAGTTCAGCCAGCTGCCCTGTTCGGACCTGTCGCGTCGGTTCATCGCCGGGGGCGGGACGGGGGCGACCATCGGGCCCAAGCGATCGCCCCTGGGTGTGTCCGCCGATCCTGGCGGCTTCCCGCTCTACAAGAACGGTGCCGTCGTCGGGGGCGTCGGCGTCATGGCCGACGGCGACTACGGCTTTGACACCAACGTGCTCGATGTCGATCGCGACGATGAGGAGGCCATCGCCCTGGCCGCCGCGACCGGACTGGACGCCGCCGTGGAGATCCGGGCGGACCGGATCACCGTGGACGGCACCTCGCTTCGCTTCAGCGACGCGACGGCCGCCGACCTGCGCAGCACCCCGGCGACGGCCCCGGCCCTGGCCTCTCTGCCGGCCGGGACCGGAAGCTTCCCGGCTGTCACCGGCTACTATCCGGGCGGGGGCGCGATCGCCGGTCAGGCCTATGGGGCCGAGTCCTCGGGCGTTCGGCGGGCGACGACGACCGAGTTCAACGACCCCGACGCCTATGTCCTGACGGACGGTGCAGGCGGCGGGCGCTACACTCCGGTCGCCGGGGGTGACGCTGCCCAGGTCGGGACGCCGCTGAGCGCCGCCGAGGTGCGTGCCCTGCTGGAAGAGGCCTTCGCCGTCATGCGACGCGCCCGCGCCCAGATCCGCCGGCCCCTCGACAGCCGCGCCCAGGTGACGATCTCGGTCGTGGACAGCCACGGCGCAATCCTGGGGATCGTGCGGTCGCCGGACGCTCCCCTGTTCGGGATCGATGTCTCGCTGCAGAAGGCGCGCTCGGCCGCCTTCCTGACCAGCCCCGCCGCGGCCAACGATCTGCTGGCGGACCCCAGCACGGACGTGCGTGGCTTCGTGACCGCGACGCGCACCTTTCTGGGCCAGTCTTCGGCGCTCGGGGGAACGACCGCGTTCTCGGTGCGGGCCATCGGCAATCTGGCTCGGCCCTACTTTCCGGATGGCGAGGTCGGGCGGCCGAATGGGCCTCTGTCGCGCCCCATCGCCCGCTGGAGCCCCCTGTCGACGGGCCTGCAGTCCGCCCTTGTCCTGACCAATCTGGGCCAGCACGTCGTCCACGTCTCGGGCGGAGGAGCTGATACGCCACAGCGCTGCACCTTCCTGCCGGACGCTCGTCCCGGCCAGAACCGCTTGCAGAATGGCCTTCAGATCTTTCCCGGCGGCGTACCCATCTATCGGGGCAGTGTCCTGGTCGGCGCCATCGGCGTCTCTGGCGACGGCATCGATCAGGACGACATGATCGCCTTCCTGGGTCTCCGCAACGCGGGGATCCGGATCGGCGGCATCGGCAATGCGCCCGGTCCCGTCCGCTCCGATCAGGTCGTCGTCGGCCTGAACGGGGCCTCGGTGCGGTTGCGCTATGTCGGCTGTCCGTTCGCGCCGTTCCTGGAAACCACCGACCAGAACGTCTGTCAGGGGCTGTGAGGTGAGACGCTCGTCGCGCGCGGTTCTGCTGATGGCCACGGCACTGAGCGCCTGGCCTGCGCTGGCCGGAGCCGAGACGGGCTCGATCTCCACGCCGCCGCCACCGATGCTCGAGGAGGTTCTGGAGCCGGTCGGGTCGGCGGCCCTGCAGGACCCGCTGCGGGAGCCGGCCCCCGTGGTTGCGCCGGAACGGCGTCGGGGTCTTTTCGACTGGCTACCGTGGCGTCGTCGTCCGGGGCGGGAGCGGACATTCCCCGATCCGGTGACCCAGGTGAACGTCGGCGCCGTGCGGGCTCCGCCGCCGGAAGCCTTTCCCACCGACCACCTGCCCATACCCGACCGCTGGCGGCTGGTCGAACAGTTCGGCGTCCGCGAGCGGTGGTTCGATCCCTACAATCAGAACACCCTGAAGGGCGACCGGCCGCTTCCGGGAACCGACGATCAGTTCGTGGCCTTCACCGGCATCTCGGACACGGTAATCGAGCCCCGGTCGTTTCCGATACCGGTCGGGGTGCAGACGACCGAGCGGCCCGGCAGCCTGGACGTGTTCGGCCGGGCCGACAGCCTGGTGGTGTCCCAGACCCTGATCGGCAGCGTGGCCTTCATCAAGGGATCGACCGCCTTCAAGCCTCCGGACATCGAGGCGCGGCTGACGCTGGCCCTGAACTACAACTACGTCGACGTGCCCGAGCGGCGCGTGCTTGACGTCCGCCCCAGCCGCGACAGCCGTCGCGAGGACGCGTTCGTGGGGGTCCAGGAAGCTTTCGTCGACTATCACCTGCGGAACGTCTCGGCCCGGTACGATTTCGACTCCATCCGCGTCGGGATCCAGCCTTTCAACGCCGACTTCAGGGGCTTTCTGTTCCAGGACAATCAGCTGGGCGTCCGGCTTTTCGGCAACCGCGACAACAACCGGATCCAGTACAATCTGGCGGCCTTCGTCCGGCTGGAGAAGGACACCAACTCCGGCCTGAACGACATCACCCAGTCGATCCGCGACGATCAGCTGCTGGTCGCCAATCTTTACCGTCAGGACCTGCCGGTGCCCGGCATGACCTCCCAGGTCTCGGTGATCTACAACCGGAACCGCGAGACCGACGTCCATGTCGACGACAACGGCTTTCCGGTCCGCCCCACGCTGATCGGCGACCTGCGGCCGCGCGGCTATGACGTGGTCTACCTCAGCTATGCGGCGGACGGGCGCTGGGGGCGGCTGAACCTGACCGCCAGCGTCCACGGCGCTTTCGGCGAGGACCGGAACTCGCTATTCACCAGCCGCCCGGCCGATATTCGCGCCGGCTTCGTCGCGGTCGAGCCGTCCTATGACCTGGACTGGATGCGGTTCCGGGGTTCGTTCCTGTACGCCAGCGGCGACAAGGACCCCTACGACGATCTGGAAACGGGGTTCGACGCCATCTTCGAGAACCCCCAGTTCGCCGGAGCCGACACCAGCTTCTGGATCCGTCAGAGCGTGCCCTTCGCGGGCGGCGGGCGCGCGGTGGGTCTCAGCGGACGCAATGGCCTTCTGAACAGCCTGCGCTCGTCCAAGGAGGAGGGGCAGTCCAACTTCAACAATCCGGGAACGATCCTGGCCGGCGTCGGCGTGGACGCGGACATCACTCCGGCGCTCAGGGTCACCGGCAATGTGAACCACATCTGGTTCGAGGACACGATGACCGTTCAGGCCCTGAGAAACGAAGGATCGATCCCGAATGATGTCGGCTTCGACGTCTCCATCGGGGCGATCTGGCGGCCTCTGGTGACCCAGAATATCGTCCTGCGCGCCTCCGCGGCCGTCTTCGAGCCGGGGGACGGGTTCGGCGACCTGTTCACCGATTCCGACCGGGACGACCGCTACTATTCCGTCCTCTTCAATGCCACACTGACCTACTGAGGGGCACGATGGGGCGAGGCGGGTTCAGGGGAATGGCGATGGCGGGGCTGGCGGCCCTTGCCTTTGCCGTGTCCAGCGACCAGGCCGCGTCGGACGACGACGAGACGCCCGTCGCCCGCGTCTATCCCGCCTTCGCGCCCGCGCCCCGCGACCAGACCCCGGACCAGGCCGCCGCCAAGAGCGCCGGCTGCGTGACCTGTCACGACCCTGTCGACTCCACGACCATGCATGCCTCGCCGGCCGTCGTGCTGGGATGCGCGGACTGCCATGGGGGCGACGCGACCGCGGCCCTGCCGGCGGGCGTCGCCGTCGCCGATCCGGCCTATGCGGCGGTTCAGGACCGGGCTCACGTCCTGCCGCGCTATCCCATCACCTGGGGGCATTCGGGGTCGGCCAACCCGGTGCGCAGCTATACCCTTCTGAACCGCGAGGCACCGGAGTTCATCCGCTTCGTCAATCCCGGCGATTTCCGCGTGGCGCGGCAGGCCTGCGGGGCTTGCCACATGCCGCTGATCGAGGCGAACGAGCGGTCCCTGATGGCCACGGGCGCGATGTTCTTCGGCGGCGCGTCCTACAACAACGGCATCCTGCCGTTCAAACGCTACATCATCGGCGAGGCCTATACGCCCGAGGGCGAGCCCGCGCGGCTGCTGTCGGCCGGCGATCCGCCCGGAACAGTGACGGAGGCGGAGGCCGCGCGTGGGGCGCTGCCGACGCTGTATCCGATCCCGACCTGGCAGGTGACCCCGCCCGGCGACGTGTTCCGCGTGTTCGAGCGCGGCGGGCGGAACCTCGGCAACGTCTTCGCCGAGATCGGCCTGCCCAATCCGACCGGCCAAATCCAGCGTCTGGAGGAACCCGGCCGACCCGATCTGCGCCAGTCGAACCGGGGACCGGGCACGGGGCTGCGCATCTCGGTTCCGGTGCTGAATATCCACAAGACCCGGCTGAACGATCCCTACACCTGGTTCATGGGGACGAACGACCAGCCCGGCGACTATCGGACCTCGGGCTGCTCGTCGTGCCACGTCGTCTATGCCAACGACCGCGAGCCGAGGCACAGCCTGGGCTATGAGCAGCGCGGGCGGGATGGAGAGACCGCGACGATCGACCCGACCATTCCGCGCGACCAGCCGGGCCATCCGATCCGCCACGCCTTCACCCGGGCCATCCCGACGGCCCAGTGCATGACCTGCCACATGCACCAGCCGAACATGTTCCTGAACAGCTACCTCGGGTACACGATGTGGGACTACGAGTCCGACGCGCCGTCGATGTGGCCGGAGCGTCAGGTCTATCCGACCGCCGAACAGGTGCGCGAGGTCAACGACCGCAATCCCGAGGGGGCCGCGCCGCGCGGGCGCTGGGCCGACATCGACTTCATGCGCGAGGTCTATGGCTTGAACCCCGAGCTGAGGGACACCCAGTTCGCCGACTATCACGGCCATGGCTGGAACTTCCGCGGCGTGTTCAAGCGCGACCGTGCGGGCAATCTTCTGGATGCGGACGGCGCGGTCGTCGATCCGGACGACCCCGAACGCTGGCGGCGCGAGGGCGAGCCCGAGTTCGTTCCGCCTGGTACAAACCCCGGGCGCACCGTCCACATGATGGACATCCATGCCGAGAAGGGCATGCAGTGCGCCGACTGCCACTTCTCGCAGGACAGTCACGGCTCGGGCCTGATCTATGGCGAGGTCGCCGCCGCGGTCGAGATTTCGTGCAAGGATTGCCACGGGACCGCTCGCGCCCTGCCGACACTGAGGACATCCGGCCCGGCGGCCCCGCCCGAGGGCACGGACCTGACCCTGATCCGCAACGCCGACGGACAGCGCCGATTCGAGTGGCTGGAGCGAGAGGGTCAGCGCGTCCTGGTCCAGCGCTCGATCGTCGATCCGACGCGGGAGTGGGAGGTGTCGCTGACGCGCGATACGGTCGATCCCGACGCCGCCGCCTACAACCCGCGCGCCGCTCGGGCCAAGCTGATGTCGCGCGCCGTGGCGGGGCGTCCGGCCCAGGCCTGGGGCCCGGGCGTCGCGCAGGACGAGCTGGCGCACAACGACGACGACCTGGCCTGTTTCACCTGTCACACCTCGTGGACGCCTTCGTGCGGTGGGTGCCACCTGCCGGTCGAATCGAACTGGCAGGCCGGCAGCCACCGGGGCGACGGCGGCACCACCCGCAACTACGCCACCTACAATCCCCAGGTCGCGCGCGAGGACATGTTCCAGCTGGGACGCCACCAAACCACGCGCGGCTCGGTGATCGCCCCGGTCAGGTCTTCCTCGGCCCTGGTGCTGTCATCGACCAACATCAACCGCGAGCGCATCTATGCCCAGCAGCCGCCGGTCTCGTCGGCGGGCTTCTCGTCCCAGGCGTTCGCGCCGCACTTCCCCCATACGGTGCGCAAGACCGAGACCAAGACCTGCACCGACTGCCATGTGTCCGAGGCCGAAGACAACAACGCCATCATGTCCCAGTTGCTGCTGCTGGGCACAAACACGGTCAACTTCGTCGGACTGCACGCCTGGGTGGGGCTGGAGCGCGGGCTTGAAGCTATCCGGGTCACGGAGTGGGACGAGCCGCAGACGGTGTTCGGCTCCTATCTGCACCGCTACGCCTATCCCGATTACTTCCGGATGCACGTCGAGCAGAACGGTCGCGAACTGATCGACTGGACGCGCGGCCGGACCTTCGACGCCTCGGGCTCGGGCGAGACCCAGGCGCTGGAGGAGATATCGAACACCTTCCAGTCAACGGGCGGAGCCGCCCGGTGCCTGCAGCTGCGCGGCGAGTATCTGTACGTCGCCGAGGGGGCCGGGGGACTGCGTGTCTACGACGTCGCCTCGATCGCCAACAAGGGGGTTTCGGATCGTATCCTGACGGCTCCGGTCTCGCCTCTGGGGCAGGCCACCCGCGTGCGGACGGCGAACGCCACCTGCATGGCCCTGCCGACCAACCAGCCGATCGCTCCGACCCGCAATACGGCGCAGATGCGCGAGGAGAACCTGGAGCAGGCCTTCCATCCGATCTACCACTACGCCGTCGTCACCGACGCCCGCGAAGGCCTGATCCTGGTCGATGTCGACACGCTGGCCGACGCGGATCCGCGTAACAACAACCTGCGTCGGGCCATCACCTGGAACGCCGGCGGCGTGCTGGACGGGGCACGCCACATCACTCTGGCGGGACACTGGGCCTATGTCGCGGCCGACGCCGGTCTGGTGGTCATCGATCTCGACGACCCCCTGAATCCGCGCCATGTCAGGACGGTGCCGCTGACCGATGTCCGGGCCTCGGTGCTGCAGTTCCGATACCTGTTCGTGACGGATGCCCAGGGCGTTCGCGTTCTCGATGCCACGGAACTGAGCGATCCCCGGCCGATCGAGGGGGCCGTGGTGCCGCTGGACGATGCGCGCAAACTCTATGCGGCGCGGACCTATCTCTATGTCGCGGCCAAGCGCGAGGGACTGGTGGTCATCGACATCGAACGGCCGCGCAGCCCCAGGGTCCTGACGCGCGTGACACTGGACGGCACGCTGAACGACGCCGAGGACGTGATCGTGGGGGCCACCAACGCCTCGCTGTTCGCCTATGTCGCTGACGGGATGAACGGGATGAAGGTGCTCCAGCTGACCAGCCCGGCCAGCCAGAGGAACTTCTACGGCTTTTCGCCCGAGCCCCGGCCCGAGTTGATCGCCTTCGCGCGGACCGCGTCGCCGGCGCTGGCCCTGTCCAAGGGCATCGACCGCGACCGGGCCGTGGACGAGACGGGCCATCAGATGGCGGTGTTCGGCCGCCTCGGATCGCGACCCTTCAACCGGCCCGAGATGGAGCGGCTGTTCCTGACCCGCGACCGCAGGGTCTACCGCGTCACCGATGCCATCCGTCTGGAGGACTGGTGGCCGGGCCTGACGGTTCGAGCGGCGACTCCCTAGAATGCAGGCCCATTGCACCCGAGTTGCACTCGAAAGACACCGAGTCCAAAGGGTGCAAAACCGAAGGCAATCGCGCACTTATTCTGCGTAGAACCTTGATCTTTAAGTATTTTCTTGGTCGGTGTTGAACTGTGCGTTTTGGCCCTCAATAGGATCAAGACCTGCTCTTTCAACCCACGCCGTCATCCTCGGACTTGATCCGAGGATCGGACGTTGAACCGCTCATGCGGAGGGGTAGGACATGAGCGGGGGCACGCTCAGCTTTTCACCGCGCTGACCCTCCGATCCTCGGATCAAGTCCGAGGATGACGGGATAGGTTGGTGGGGCGAGCGCCTGTTTCGGCAAGAGAGGGTCTCTACGCCTCTCGACCCTTCTCGCGCTCGTGAGCCAGGTGCTGCATGAATTTCTGCATCTTGGGCGTGTAGCGCGCGAGGATCTTCATTCGCTCCTGCTCGTCGACGTCCGAGTAGTGACTGACCAGGGTCGAGCCCGTCCAGCGGTGCAGGGCGAAGGCGGGCGGTCCTGCCACGATCATGGGCCGGTCGTCGGGCGTCTCCAGGTCCATCGTCTTCAGATCCAGCACCACCTGCGGCTGGACCGAGGAACAGACCCGCACGGTGGTATGGGCGAAAGGGGCCACGATCTGGCGATGCACATGGCCACAGATCATCGCCACGATCTGGGGATGACGCTCGACCACCTCGCGCAGGCGCCGCGCCCAGGCCTCGCCTTCGCCGACGCTCATCCAGGTGATGCCGTGGTCGATGGGCGGGTGATGCAGCACCAGCAGGGTCGGCCGATCCGGGGCCTCCGCCAGCCGCGCCTCCAGCCAGGCCGCCCGCGTCTCGCAGAAGCCCCCGCCGTGACGCCCGACCTCCAGCGTATCGGCGACCACGATCCTCAGCGGGTGGTCCTCGAGGGTGTACTGGATGAAGCCGTCGGCCGTCGGCGTTTGCGGATACTGCTCCAGGAAGGTCGCGCGCGCGTCGTGGTTGCCCATGCAGAAATGGATCGGTATCGACAGGCCTGACAGGTAGCGCTTCAGGCGTCGGTACGACGCCGGGTCGCCATGGTCGGACATGTCGCCGGTCACCAGCAGCAGGTCCGGGCGGGGCTCCAGCGTCGCCAGCATGGCCACGACGCGCCTCAGTCGCTTGGCGTTGTCCTCGAACCCGCCGCCCTTGGCGAACCCCAGGTGGATATCGGTGATCTGGGCGATCAGCATGGTCGCTCTCCCTTCCATCGTCGACGCCCCGGACGCGGCGTCCCTACTTGTCCTCGGCCTGATAGACGCCGTCCCAGTCACCGGACGGCGGTTGCTCGCGGAAATGGGCGATCCGGTTCTGGAACAGGCCGGTCAGGCGGTCGGCGCCGAACGGCTCGCCCGCGTCCCGCGCCGTCGCGAGCGCCGCCTCGGCCGCGTCCCAGTCCTGAGCGCGATAGGCCTCGAGAAGGCGCATCCAGGCCGCCGAGAAGGCTCCGAACCCGGCATCCCCGGCGATGTCTGGGCGACCCATCAAGGCGAAGATGGTCTCGGGCGTCTCACGACCGACCACGCGAACCCGGTCGATCTCCAGCACGGCGAAGCTTGGAATGTTGCGGGCCAGGGTCTCGCCGATCAAGATCGGCACGCCATAGACCTTGGTCAGCCCTTCCAGACGCGAGGCCAGGTTCACGGCGTCCCCGATCAGGGAATAGTCCAGCCTCTGTTTCGACCCCATGTTGCCGACGCAGCACCGTCCGGCGTTCACGCCCACGCCGATGGCCACGTCCCCCGGCCAGGGCTCGATGCCGCCCCCCTTTGCGGCGTTCAGGGCCTTGATCGCCTCGATCATGTCGAGGGCCCCGTTGGCCGCGTTTTCATACTGGTTCGGATCGTCCAGCGGCGCGTTCCAGAAGGCGACGATGGCGTCGCCGATGTATTTGTCGATCGTCGCCCGGCGGCTCAGCAGAACCTCGGTCAGCGGGGTCAGCAGCGAGATGAGGAAGTCGATCAGCGGCTTGGGCGCCATCTTCTCGGAAATGCGCGAGAAGCTGCGGATGTCGCTGAACAGGACCGTCATGTCCCGCTCTTCGCCGCCCAGCTCCAGCTGACCGGGATCGCGCGCGATGCGTTCGACCAGTTCGGGCGACAGATAGCGGTCGAAAGCCTGGCGGATGTAGGCGCGGCTCTGTTCCTCGCGCCAGAAGGACAGGGCCGTGACCGCCGTATAGACACTGGCCACCGTGGCCAGCGGCACGGTGGGTTCCAGCAGAAGGCCGCCGGATCGGAAGGCGAACCACGACCCGGCCGCCATGGCCGCCAGAGCACCGACCGCCAGCACGCCGCCCCACAGGGCCCCCAGGCGGGGTGCCAGAAAGGCGAGGCCCACGCCGAACACCAGAAGCAGGATGCGCTCGAGCCCCAGCGCCCAGTCGGGTCGGGTCAGGAACTGGCCCAGGATCATCTGTTCGGCGGCCTGGGCATGAACCACGACGCCCAGTTCGCGCTCTCGGACCGGGGTCGAGACCAGGTCGCGCAGGCCGACGGCCCCGGCACCGATGAAGACGATGTTGCCCTCGAACAGCCGCTGCATTTCCTCCGGCGGCAGGTCGCCCGTCAGGATACGCCAGGCGGGCACGATCCGCTCTGGCGCATCTTCGGTGAAATGCATCCAGAGCTCGCCGCTCCGGGTCGTCGGAGCCTCGAACTCGCCGACGCGGACGGCGACGACGCCTGTCTGGCCGGCGGCGACCTCGCCGCTGCCGTCGGTGCTGCGGACCTGGATGGAGCCCGCTTGCTGGGCCGCGCGCAGGGCCTCCAGCGACAGGGACGGCAGGACCTGATCCCCCAGACGCGACAGCAGGGGCGCGGTCCGGATCACGCCGTCACGGTCTCCCAGCCGGGACACGAAGCCCGCGCCTGATGCGCCATCGGCGATCGCGGGCAGGGTCACGATCGCCCCTCGGAAGGTCGGAAGCGCCGACAGTGGCGGCGTGCCCGAAAAGACGACGCCCGCCACTTCGGAGGGGCTCACGCCGTTAGCCTCGCCTGTCAGGAAATACGACACCACGGTCGGGGTCGCGGCCACGGTCTGGCCCAGCAGGACGTCATGATCGGGCAGGGCGGCGATGTCGGCATAGTCCCCTCGCGCCTGAGGGTTGGCGCGCAGGATGGCCGCGGCGCGCGCGGGAGACGTCCGGTCGGGCTCCGAGAAGACGATGTCGTAGGCGACGGCGGCGGCTCCCGCGTCCGTCAGGCTCTGGGTCAGGCGGGCGACGTCCGTCCGGGGCCAGGGCCACTGGCCGAGCCGGCGGATCGTCTCGTCGTCGATGTCGACGACCCGGACGCCGGCGTCCTGGTACGGGCGCGGAGCCAGCCTCTGATAGGTGTCGAACACCAGATTGCCGAGGGTGGCGAGAACCGCCGGTTGGGCGATGTGGACCGCCAGGATCACGGCGGTCAGAACGAGGCCGAGCAGCGTCGCGGCCCAATCGCCGGACCGGGGTCCCGCGCCGATCCGCCGGGGTGCGGGCTTGCCGGGTTGGGTCATGGCATCCGGGCTCCGGTGCGGGGCGACAGACCGGCGACCTCCCGATGCGTCTCGTCGGTCGGGGCCGGGCGGCTGGGCGCGTGATAGCTGTGGCAGGTTGCGCAGTCGGCCGACGCGACCGAGGTCGCCGGGATCCGCTCCGACGGCTCCGCCCCATGACAGTCCGCGCAGACCGACAGACGGGGAAGCAGCAGGTCACTGGACCGGGTCGATGTCCCCGCCGCATGGCAGGTGGTGCAGGTCGGTCGGCCCGCGGCATCCTGCCGATGCTGGAGAACCCGGTGATTGAAGGCTCCCCGCGTCAGATAGGCGTCGACGATGTGGACGGGGGCGATCTGAGTGCCGCTGGTCGTGTGGCAGTCGAAACAGGCACCGCCGCGCGAAAACGTCTGCTGGACCCGCTGACTGGCGCTTGGCGCGGCCGACAGGGCGGCGCCGGTCCGTTCGCCCGGACGACGGCGTGGCCCGAGGTTTGTGGCACCGGTCACGGGGTCGCCCCGCGCATAGGCTCCGGTCAGGAAGGAGACGACGGCTGCGGACTCGCCGTGGGGGATCTGACGCGTTCCCGATCGGGCGGCGAACGCCAGCGAATGGCAGGACCCGCAGGCGGTCTCCATCTCCACCGGCCGATAGTTGTCGTCGCCAGGCTTGGGCACGTGGCACGAGGCGCAGTCCAGGGCCTGACCATAGCGCGGCAGGGTCTGGGCCATGCGTGCGACCGTTCCCGTCGCGGACATGTGCAGGGCGTGGGGGAAGACCAGACCCGTCGCCTCGTGCGGGCGCGAGGCCATGGACACGCGCTGGACCCGCGCGGGCCCTGGCCCGGGCCAGGTCGTGATCGTGGGGCGCAGCTCCGGATGGCCGGGCCAGTCCGGCGTGTTTTGAAGGTCCGTATCCTTCAGCCGGTCATCCAGGTCCGCGTGACAGGCGACGCAGGTGTGGGTGGTCTGGAGCGTGGGCACCTCTGCGCGGGCCTCAGTCAGAGGGTTGGCGACATGCTCGACGTGACAGGCCGCGCACCTCTGTTCGGGCCGGTTGAAGGTCTGGCGCGCCAGGGCGAAGATTCGGCCGCCCAGGTCCGACGGCGGGGGCGCGCCCCATTCCAGTCGCTTGAGGCCTGCGTGATCGGCGACGCGGCCGGGGCTCTCTGTCGCTCCGGCCGCCTGGACCTCGGCGTTGGTGCGGACGACCATGGCGGGCGTCTGCTTGTCCGAATGGCAGGTCAGGCAGGAGGTGTCTCGGACCGAGACGAAGGCCTCCTGGTGACAGGATTGGCAGTCGTCCTCCAGGAAGGCGTGGCTCATCGACAGGGGGCCGGACGACCACTGGGCGTCAGGGTCGATGCGGGGCGACAGCCAGCGATCCAGTCCGCCGTTCATCGCCAACACCGGAACCAGAATGCACAGCAGGCCGATCAGCCCCAGCCCCGTCCAGGCCTGGGCGCGTTTGCCCAGCCAGCGTCGGTTGGGCGCCAGTCCTTCGGCGTCGCCGGCACCGATCGGTCCGACGGCCGCAAGCGCCTCGACCCGGGTCGTGGTCAGCATCACGGCGGCGCCTTCGAGGGCGACGACGATCTGGTGGTCGCCAAAGGTCAGTCGGGCTCCGTCCTCGAGCTTGAGCCGCGTGTCTTTGACGAAGCGCCCATTGACACCGAACGGCTGATCCCCCGCCGCGAGAATGCGAAGATGACCGTCCCCCTCGCGGCTGACCGTCGCGTGGCGCAGACTGACCGCAAGATCCTGCAGGCGAATGTCGCAGTCGGCGCCCCGGCCGATCGTCAACGTCGCCGACGCGACCTCGCGCTGACGCACGATCTGGCCGCCGGTCGCGCGCTCACTGATCTGGCGAAGGATGAAGGTCATCCGCCCGTCACCAGTAGATGAAGACGCTGAGGATGTGCGCGGTCAGCGCCATCAGCAGGGCGATCGAGGCTGGGACGTGGACACCCAGCCAAACGCCCAGAAGCGTGCGGGTCTGAAGGTGTCGCCGCAGCTGAACCAGGGCACCCGACTTCCGCTCCAGCAGGGCGTTGACGTCGTCCAGGGCCGCCTGCTCGCGCTCATCCGCGCCGGACCTCAGGCGGCGGATCTTCTGGAGGGCGCGCCGGGTGCCGCAGTCCGCCGGACGGGTGCTGAGCCGTCTCAGGAAGCCGCCCCCGATGCGGCTCTGCTCGATCGACAAGCGAACCACCGCCGCCCGCGCCTCGCTCAGCCCCTGGGCGGCGTCGTTGAGCTGGCGATCCAGCGCGGCGATCGCCTCGACCATCTGCTTTTGCGTACTCTCGCGACGATTGGAGCTCAGCCGCCGGGGCAGGGTGGAGTAGGCGACCACGCCATAAAGGCCGGACACCACCACCAGCATCATCAGGGCATAGGCCAGCGTATGGACGTTCCAGCCGAACTGAAATCCGGTGTGCAGGGTGGCGATGACGATCAGGGCCAGCCCCAGATAGACATGTGCCGAGACCCAGGCCTTCAGCGACCAGGCCCCCGGGGTTATGGCGCGCTTGCGGACGCCCAGCAGCGTCAGCCACAGGATCAGGCCCGCGCCGATCGTGCCCAGGGTATAGCCGTACCAGGTGCCCCCGTTCGGCCTCGGCTTCACGTCCGCCAGGACGTATCCGACCACCGCGACCAGGCTGAGCCCCAGGGCCACCCAGGCCCAGCGAAAGCGCGCATGGCGGAGAAAGCCGACGTGAGACCGCGCGTCGGATCGCCCGCCTGACCCTGGAGCGGCCACCGCCACCTAGTCCCGCTCCTGCAGGCGGGTGACGGTCAGGAAGTTTTCCGGCGAGACCCGGATCGCCGCGCCGGTCGGACAGGCCCGGACGCAGGCCGGCCCGCCGTTCTTGCCCGCGCACATGTCGCATTTGATGGCGACCTTGGGCGTCTCGCCGTGCTCTTTCTTGGCCTTGGCCTTCCAGTGGGCGTCCGGCTCACCGGGTCCAGGCCCGGCCCCGAACAGCATCCAGGGCAGAAGTCCGGGACGCTTCGGAGGCGGAGAGTCCATGCGGATCACGCCATAGGGACAGTATCGCTGACAGTTGCCGCAGCCGATGCAGCTCTCGTCGATGAAGACCTCGCCGTCCGCGCCGCGCTTGATCGCGTTCGGCGGGCAGTCGGTCATGCAATAGGGATGCTCGCAATGCCGGCACGACGTCGGGACGTGCAGATGGGCGTAGGTCCGGCCCGCCTCGCGATCCAGACGCGACAGCCCGTCGTGGATGTCGGCGCAGGCCTTTTCACAGTTGTCGCAGCCGACACACAGGGTCTCGTCGATCAGCAGGACGTCCGTCGCCTCGCCGATGCCCTGGTCGACCAGGAAGTCGGCGACCGAGGAATACATGTCGACCACGCCGCTGAAGCGGTGCTTCTGATCCTCGATGTAGTTGGTGACCTGGCGCCGCGTCGCCATGTCGGTGCGCATCTTGGCTTCGAGCTCGGGCTTTCTGCGCAGCAGCGCGCGGAACCGGTCGCCGTCCAGACGCACGACCTCGGACCGGATCGCCGCCTTGACCGTGGCGCTGCGCCGCCCCCCATCGATCAGCGCCATCTCGCCGACGTAGGATCCCGCCGGAAGGTAGGACAGGAACACCTGCTTCCCGCCGATCGACTTCTCCACCACCATACTGCCCGAGCGCACGATGAAGATGTCGTAGCCTTCCTCGCCCTCGGTGATGATCGGCGCGTCGGTCGGAACCTGGATCAGTTCGGCGTCCGACAGCACGTCGGCGACGTCCTCGCGGGTCAGCCCGGCCCCGAAGATCTGGAGCAGCTGACGCTCGGTGGTGATGCGGTTGATGGCGTCGCGGGCCTCCTTGTTCTGGGCCATCAGGCGGAGCGCGGCATTCCGCGACATCTCCAGCACGATCGTCGGCTCGGCGGCCCGGACCGTCGCGCCGCGTCGGCGTCCGGAGATCAGCCCGACCTCTCCGAAGATGGAGCCCTGGTCGATGGCGACGGTGTCGGTGCGCCGCTTGGGGTTGATCTCGACCTTCACCGATCCGTCGGCGATGCCGAACATCGACGACCCGATGGAGTTGCGCTGGAAGATGATCTCGTCGGCCTTGTAGGCCCGCACCTCGGAATCGAGCAGGAACTCGCGCATCTGCAGCGGTGACAGACCGGCCAGGATCCCGATGCGCGACCGCAGGAACTCGAGCCACTGCGCGACCGAGCGGTTGCCGGGCAGCCCTTTCAGCCGGGCTTCCAGGATCGGCTCGTCGGCCGGCTTCAGGGCCGCATTGCCCGCGATGAACTCCACGACATCATAGCCCTGGTTCATGCAGTGCTTGATCAGGGGATAGCCAGCCAGGGCCCCGATGACATAGATGCCCGGCACCGTGCTTTCGAAGGTCTCCGTCAGGGTCGGAAAGGCCTCGCGGTCCGCGCTGGTGAAGGCCACGCCCATGGACTCGACGAACTTGCGCGGCGGGGCCGAGCCCATCCGGGCGATGACCCGGTCGCAGCGAAGGGTGGTCGATCCTTCGGGCGTCTCGACGGTCATGAAGCCCGGGGCAAGCGACTGGGGCGAGGAGCCCGGCAGGATGGTGATCCGCCCGGCGTCCCTGGCTTCCATCAGTGCCTTGACGTTCGCCTCCTTGGCGCGGGCGAAGTCCATGGACTTGTTCAGCAGGGTGACGACGTTGCCCTGGGCCGCATCGGCGATCAGGCCCAGCGCGTTCTCGATGCCGGCGTCCCCGCCGCCCACCACCACGATGTGCTCGTCCACATAGGCGGTCGGATCGTCCAGCGAGTACTGGACGTGGGGCATCTCGGCACCGGGGATGGTCAGGCGGTTGGGGTTGCCCTGGGTCCCGATCGCCAGGACCACCGTCTCTGCCCTCAGGGTCTCGCCGTCGGCCAGCGCGATGTGGAAGTCGCCCTTTTGGCCCGTGATCGCCGTCGCCTCGGCGTTGTAGCGAACGGTGACGTTCGCCCCCGCGATCTGGGCGTTCCAGCGATCCAGGATCGTCTCGCGCCGGCCGGCGTCGAAATCGATGTCCGATCGCAGCACCAGCTGCGTCGGCGTGGCCATGATGTGCTTACCGCGCTGATACCGAAAGATGGTGTCCGACAGCCGGTCGGTCTTCTCCAGCAGCACATGGTCCATGCCGCGCGCGGCCGCGCGCGCCGCCGCACTCAGCCCGGCAGGCCCAGACCCCAGGATGGCGACCTTATGGATAGCCCCCATGATCCCCTCGCCGCCCGAACGCCCCCACGCGCTCACGACAGCTTTACCCATAACGCTGGTTGGTCCTAACGTATACGCTCGCAAGGGGAGGGGTGGCCGACGTCATGAGCGCTGAGATCGGTGCCCTTTCGCTCATGCTGGCGTTGATCCTGTCGCTTGTTCAGTCGGGCGTCGGCCTGTGGGGCGCGGCGCGGGCGGACGGGGCCCTGATGGCCTTGACGCGCCGGGCCGCGATTCTTCAGTCGGCCTTCGTCATCCTTGCCTTCGGATCCCTGGCCTGGGGCTATGCCACGCTGGACTTTTCGATGGCCGTCGTGGCCCAGCACAGTCATTCGACACAGCCCCTGGCGTACAGATTGGCCGCGACCTGGGGCAGCCACGAAGGGTCGCTGGTCCTCTGGATCCTGATCCTGGCCCTGCATGGCGCGGCGCTGGTGCTGTTGGGCGGCTCGTTGCGGGAGACGTTCCGATCAAGGGTGCTGGCGGTGCAGGGAATGCTGGGCGCGGCCTTTCTGGGCTTCAGCCTGTTCACCTCCAACCCGTTCGCCCGGTTGTCGCCCGCCGCCCTGGAGGGAACGGAGCTGAATCCTCTGCTTCAGGACCCTGGCCTGATCACCCATCCGCCCTTGCTGTATCTGGGCTATGTCGGCTTCTCGATGGCGTTCGCCTTCGCCGTCGCGGCGCTGATCGAAGGCCGGGTTGACGCCGCCTGGGCACGCTGGGTGCGGCCCTGGGTTCTTCTGGCGTGGACCTCCCTCACGCTCGGCATCGCGCTGGGCAGTCACTGGGCCTACTACGAACTGGGGTGGGGCGGCTGGTGGTTCTGGGATCCGGTCGAGAACGCGTCCCTGATGCCTTGGCTTCTGGGCACGGCCCTGCTTCACAGCGCCCTTGTCCTGGAAAAGCGCGGAGCCTTGATCAGCTGGACCCTGCTGCTGGCGATCCTGACCTTTTCGCTCAGCCTGATCGGCACCTTCCTCGTGCGGTCCGGTGTCCTGACTTCGGTCCATGCTTTCGCGGTCGATCCGACTCGCGGCGGCTATGTTCTGGCTTTCACCGTGATCGCCACCGGATCAGCCCTGGCCCTCTACGCCTGGCGGGCGCCGGCGATGCGGACCGGGGCCCTGTTCTCTCCGGTCTCGCGCGAGGCGGGGATGACGCTGAACAATCTGTTCCTGGCCGCCGCGACCGTGACCGTCTTCATCGGAACCTTCTACCCGGTCTTCATCGACGTGATCGGCGACGAGACCATTTCGGTGGGTCCGCCCTACTATGCCCTGACCTTCGTGCCTCTGTGCCTGCCGTTGCTGGTCGTGATGGGCTTCGGCCCCATGATGAACTGGAAGCGCGACCGGATCGCCGAGCTGGTCCGCCGTCTCGTCTGGCCGCTGGGCCTCGCCGGGGTCGCCCTGGTCGGCGGCATGGTGGCCTTTGGCATAGGCGAGGCGCTGGCCGCGCTCGGCATCGCCCTGGGGGTCTGGCTGATCGCGGCGTCGGCCATGGTTCTGCTGCGTCGCTGGAAGCTCGGCGCGCGCTCGGTCGCGGCCTCTCTCACGTCGGTCCGGACCACGCCGCTGGCGGTCTGGGCCGTGGCCCTGGCCCATCTCGGGATCGGGGTCACCGCCGTGGGGGTCAGCGCCATGTCCGCCTTCGGACAGGATGCGGTTCTCCGGATGAACCCCGGGGTCGAGACAACCTTCGCGGGCCGGACGATCACCCTCGACAGTCTCCAGCCCATCGTGGGACCCAACTATCAGGCCGACCGCGCGATCTTCTCCATCGCGGGTGGCCCCGGCCCGGCGATCCTGACGTCCGAGCGGCGCTTCTATCCGTCCAGCCAGGACCAGACGACCGAGGCGGGGATCGGTGGGACGATCCTTGGAAATCTGTATGTCTCGGTGGGTGAGCGGGATCAGACCGGGGCGGTCATCGTGCGCCTTTGGTACCATCCCTTCGTCGGCTGGATCTGGGGCGGTGCGGTGCTGATGGCGCTGGGGGGCGCGGTATCGCTGTCCGACCGTCGCCTGCGTCTGGGCGTTCCGTCGCGCGTTCCCGCGGTCGCGACCGCGCCCTTGGTGGTCGCGACATGAAGCGGCCTTCGCTGCGTTCGCTCGGCTTCGCGGTCCCGGTGCTGGCGTTCCTGGCGATCGCCGCCCTTCTGGGCATGGGGCTGAGACGGGACCCCGCCATTCTGCCCTCCATGCTGATCGGTCAGCCGTTGCCGGCGTTCGATCTGGAGAACGCGCCGGGGCGGACCCAGGGCCGGGGGCTGGCGTCCAGCGACCTCAACGGCGAACCGACCCTTCTGAACGTGTTCGCGTCGTGGTGCGTGTCGTGCCGGGTCGAGCATCCGCTCCTGATGAGGCTGGCGCGGGACGGCGAACCCCTGCACGGACTGAACTGGAAGGACGGCGAGCGTGACGGCACCCGCTGGCTGGCCGAGTTCGGCGATCCCTACGACAGGGTCGGCCACGATCCGATGGGCCGTACGGGGATCGATCTCGGCGTGACCGGCGCGCCCGAGACGTTCGTCATCGACCGCCATGGCGTGGTCCGTCACCGCCACGTCGGCCCGATCACCGAGGCGGTCTGGACCGACACCCTGTCTCCGATGATGGCGCAGCTGAGGGCGGAGCCGTGACGCGTCTGCTGGTCCTGCTGGTCTCCTTGCTCCTTGCGACATCGGCCTGGGCCGTCCTGCCCGAGGAGCAGCTGGACGATCCTGCGCTGGAGGCCCGTGCCCGCCAGATCAGCCGCGATCTGCGGTGCGTCGTCTGCCAGAACCAGTCCATCGACGAGTCGGACGCGCCGCTCGCCGCCGATCTGCGGGTGCTGGTCCGCGAACGCCTGCTGGCGGGCGATACCGACGCCGAGGCCAAGGCCTATCTGGTCGCGCGCTATGGTGCCTATGTTCTGTTGCGCCCTCCGCTGAACGGCGACACGGTCTTGCTCTGGCTGGCGCCCTTCCTGGTGATCGTGCTGGGCGGGATCGGCGTCGCGGTCTACTGGCGAGCCCGGAGCTCAGGCGCTTCGGACGCGCCCGCTCCCCTTGCCGCCGACGAGCGCCGTCGGCTGGATGCTCTCCTGAAGGACGACCGCCCGTGACCCTCTGGATCATCCTGACCGTGCTGATCGCCCTGGCCGCCGTCGCGCTGGTGATCCCCCTGATCCGGCCCCGTCCGCCCGTGGAGCGGGGGACGACGCCGGTCCAGATCCTCAAGGACCAGCTGGCCGAGCTGGACGCACAGGTCGCTTCGGGCACCGTCACCGAAAGCGACGCGGACCGTCTGCGCCCCGAGATCGAGCGTCGCCTGCTGGCCGAGGCGCGCGACGCCGAGCCCGCGACGCGCCCTCTGACGGACCGCACGACCCTGCGTCTCGCCGTCGGCCTGGCCGCCGTCGTCGCCCTCAGCGGAACCCTGCTCTACGCTGTGATGGGGCGGCCCGATGTCCCTGGCGCTGGCCGCGCGGCAGCCGCAACGCCGGTGTCCGCCGGGTCGGAGCAGACGCACCCGGGAGGAGACGTCACCGCCATGATCGCCCAGCTTGAAGCGGCGGTTCAGGCGGACGACCGCGACGTCGAGAGCTGGCGCCTGCTGGGATGGTCGTATTTCCAGACAGGACGGTTCGGCGAAGCGGCCGAGGCCTATGGCCGCGCCGCCGCTCTGGATCCGAGAGACCCGGGCCACCCGTCCGCCCAGGGTGAAGCCCTGGTCCAGGCCGCTGGCGGCCAGGTGACCCCGGCCGCCGCCACCGCCTTCGCCGCCGCCGCCGCCATCGATCCCAATGATCCCCGTGCGCGCTATTTTCTGGCGGTCCGCAAGGACCAGTCGGGGGATCGCGACGGCGCGATGGCCGACTGGATCTCCATCGTCAACGCGGCCCCGCCGGGCGCGCCCTGGGCCGGCGAGGTGCGCCGCTTCGTCGAGGATGTGGCGCGTGAACGCGGCATCGACATCTCGGATCGCCTGAGGCCCGAAACGGCGGGGCCGCAGAGCCCAGGGCCCGACGCCGCCCAGATCGAGGCGGCCGCCGGCATGAACCCGCAGGATCGCGACGCCATGATCCGCGACATGGTCGAGGGCCTCGAGGCCAGGCTGCAGACCCAGCCGCGCGACGCCGAGGGCTGGGTCCGGCTGATGCGGGCGCGGATGGTTCTGAACGATCCCGCGGGGGCAGGGCGTGCGCTTGCCTCTGCGCGCGCGGCATTCGCCGGTGACGCCGCCACGCTGTCGGACCTGTCGGACGCGGCCCGAGGGCTCGGCGTTCCCGGCGCCTGACCCGCGCCCCGGCGGATCGGCAGGGACTTCACCTGGAGCGTGCCCCGCGCCGACCGCAGTTGATCGCGGTCTATCGCCCGGGCCCGGGCAGGGTCGCGCGGAGAAGCTCAGCCGTGTTTGCCGCGCTGGCCACCGACCGCTGGATGAAGAAGCCCTCGGCATGGCAAGCCCCCCTGACACCGCAGTGCAAGGCGCGAAACCGGCTCCAGGTATCGAGGGCCGGGAGAAACTCGGGGGCGCTCTGCGAGGTGTGCGCCGCCAGGGCGGCTCGCTTGCGATCCTGCTGATCGGTGATGTCGACGAGCAACTCCGGCGTCGCCCCGCCGCCCAGCATCGGCTCGGCGAACAGCAGCGCCGCCTCCGGCGGGCAGGCCTCGGCGACCAGCCGAGACAGGGTGCGATGGTCCGGATGATAGTCATCACCCGCATGGGTGATCAGCACGGTCGGTCGAAACGTGGCGATGGCCGTGCGAACGGCGCGCGCCTCCTCCGGCGCGCCGATCAGCTGGCCATCCATGAGCCCCAGCAGCGCGGGTTCGACTCCGAAGGTGGCCCCCGCCGCCAGGGCCTCGTCGCGACGGAGGCCGATGGGGCTTCCGGCGGGCATGCCAGCCTGGCCGTCCGTGGCGACGGCCCAGCCGACGGTCCAGCCGGCGTCCTGAAGCCTTAGCAACAGGCCGAGGCAATAGATCTCGACATCGTCCGGATGGGCCCCGATCGCAAAGGCTCTCCGCTCAGGCATCCGCCCTCTCGCTCGCCGGTTCGAGCCGTTCGGCTGCTGTCACATTAAGGCGGTGGGTCACGCCTTGGTCCGGGACCGGTTCGCCTGCGCCATGAAGATGGCCCGGAACATCTCGCCCGCACGGGCATGGGCCTCACGGTCCTGATGCAGGATATGGTCCAGTGCCAGGCCCCGAAGGCAGGCGACGGCGACGTGGCGGAGAGCCAGCAGTTCCTCGCCCGGCAGGTCGAGACCCGCCATGTATTCCATCCACCAGGCATCGGTGGCGGCCTCGGCCTCGTCGAGATGAGGCCCGATCGCGTCGGCGAGTTGCGGATCGTTCCGCGCGGCCATCAACAGTTCCATCGCCGCGAAATGATGGTGGCCGGTATGCCCCTCCAGGGCGACGTCGATCACCGAGGCGAACCGCTCGATCGGGTCGGTCAAGGTCTCCAGCCGCGCGCGGACCTCGGGGGCGACGCGGCGCGGCAGGGCCGCCGCGATGGCGGCCATGAGGTCGTTCTTGTCACGGAAGTGATAGTGGAGCGGACCCCGCGACACACCGGCCTCGTTGGCGATCAGAAGCAGGGTGGTCTGGGAATAGCCGTACTCCGCCAGGCAGCGGATGCCGGTCTGGATCAGAAGCTCGCGCGTGCGCCGGCTCTGCTCGGCTTTGGGGACGCGGAGGGGACGATCGGGGGGGGCGACGGTAGTCATGGTGCAACCGGAGTCTGGGACAGGCGATCCTCGATCTCGGACCTTAGCGCGATCTGGCGGGCTTCCGTGAGCGGATAGAACCAGAAGAACGGCGCGGCGCACGCCATGATGATCATGGGCACCCAGGCGTAGGTCACCAGCAGCATGAACAGCTCGCGCGGTCCGTTGTCAGCGGCCGAGGGCTCGAAGCCGAAAAAGGACGGCAGGACGGTCCCGATCAGAATGCCCACGGCGACGCCCAACTTGGCGATCGTGCCCGACATTCCATAGTAGAGCGCCGTGCGCTCGCGCCCCGTGGTCACCTTGTCCAGATCGACGACGTCAGCCAGCATCGATCCGACCAGCAGACCCAGAGCGCCGCCTGCTGCGCCCCGCACGATGATGCAGGCGGCATAGATCCAGGGCTGGTCGTGCGGAATCAGGGGAATGGGTGCGCTGAGCAGGGCCATGCCTGCGGCTCCCAGTGCCAGAGCGCGGTGCTTGCCCCACCGCTTGGCCAGCCACATCCAGAAGGGGATGGTCGACAGCCCGGCGATGTTCTCTCCGACGAGGATGACCGAGAACATGTCGCGGGCGTCGAACACGGACTCCATCACGATCAGATGCAGCGACGCGCCGATGGTCGCCCCACCGAGCAGCACCGCGAGGCCTAGTGACAGGGTCAGGAAGGCGCGGTTGCCGAACAGCGCGCGCGTGCCTTCCAGAAAGCGCACAGGCTCGGCTCGGAGGGTCTCGGGCGGCGGTTCCGGCACCCGCCAGAAGGCCAGGCCGTAGAGAATCGGCATCGCCGCGACGAAACCGATCGCCAGGACCAGCAGCATCTGTCGGGTTTCGCCGAATCCCGTTCGCTGCAACACGAAGATGAGGGCCAGGGCCAGCATGCTGGAGGCGATCCCGAAGGCCTCGCGGAACCCGGAGATCCGGGTGCGGCCCGAATAGGTCCGCGACAGCTCGGCACCCCAGGCGCGGTAGGGATTGTCGACAATGTTGAAGGCCGTGAAGGTGACCGCGATCCAGAGGATGGCATAGGCGGGCGTGACCTCGACCGGCGGGGCGAAGACCATCCAGATGCCCAGCATCAGCATCGGCACACCGATGCCGATCCACAACTTCCTGCGCCCGAAGCGAGACCGGGTGGCGTCTGACAGAGCCCCGGTCAGAGGCTCGCTGACCACATCCATCAACCGCGCGGCGAACAGGATCGTCCCCACCAGCGCCAGAGGCATGCCGAAGTCGGCCGCATAGAAGGACGGAATGAAGGTCAGCAGAGGCGTCATCGCCAGAGCCGTCGTCAGGTTCGGAAGGCCATAGAAGAAGGCGGTCTGGCCGGGAGACCGCGCGGAAGGGGGCGTCATGGCGTGAACTCCGGGGTTGCAACCGAGACGAGGCGGTCGAACGCTTTGGCGGACATCGGGTCGGACCGGAGAGGGCGGGACGCGATCTCGATCGTGGCTCCGGATACGACAGACCGTTCGATCGCCAGCAAGGTCTCCAGCACATGGATGGCCGTGGCGGCCGAGGCGCGCGGGGCTCGACCGGAACGGATCGCGTCGGCCGTATCGAGGACGCCCAAGGCCCATGAAGGCTCGGTCCAGCCGAAGATCGGGGACTGCTCGTCCCACACACCGAGCGCGCGGGTGATCTGGATCGGGCCCGAGAACTCGCCCGAGCGCGGGAGGGCGAGGGAGGCTCTGGACCCGTAGATTTCGAGTTCCGAACGGCGGGCCCCAGGGCCGTCGAAGCTGACCGTCAGCGTCGCGGTCGCGCCCCCGGCAAAGCCGAGCAGCGCGCTGGCATGCGTGAGCGCCTCCACCGGGAACCGCTCGCCCGCTCGCGGCCCGGCCCGTATCGCGCGCTCGACGCGGGCCCGGCCCCCGCCGGCCGTGACCCTCTCCACGGGCCCCAGCAGATGCACCAGGGCCGTGACGTCATAGACCCCCATGTCCATCACGACGCCCGCCCCCGGTCCGAACAGACGGTCCGCGTCGTGATGCCAGAGGTCCGGGCCGGGATAGACCATGGTTGCGGCGGCACCCCACACGGCACCCAGTTCGCCTGCGTCGATCATCTGGCGCGCGGTCTGTTGCGCCGGGCCCATAAAGGTCGCGGGCGCGCAGGCGAGCACCAGCCCCGACGCTTCGGCCAGGGCGGCAATGGCCTTGGCGTCTTCCAGCGTCGTGGCGAGCGGCTTTTCGGAGTAGACGGACTTTCCTGCCTCAAGCGCGCGTCGGGTGATCCGGGCGTGGACCCGCGGAGGCGTCAGATTGAGCACGAGGTCGAGGTCGTCGCGGGCGATCAGATCGTCCAGCGCCTGCACCGGCAGACCGAGCTCTCGCCGGCTCCGGGCTCGTTCTGGCGAGGAGGAAGCGCCCGCAACCAGCCGTACGCCGGGCGCATCCTTCAGCGTGTCGATGTAGCGTCCGGCGATGTCGCCGAGACCGATCAGCCCGATCCGGATGGGGGAGGCGCTCAAACGGTCAGGGCTCCATAGGCCAGGGCGCGCAGGTCGGCGGCGGTCCGGCTGGGGGGCGCTCCGGGTATCTCGCGCAGCTGGGTCATGACCACCGCGGCAATGCCGGACGAAGGGCTGACCACGTACTGGGTATCGAAATGGCCGCTCCAGAAGGCGTCGCCGTCACGGAAATGACCCGAGGCCTGATCCGCATCGACCACGACGGCCGACCCCAACCCAAAGCCCAGCCCCGCCAGTGGCGTAGACCCCAGTCGCGCCATGATGGCATCGGGCAGATGATTGCGTAGCAGCAGGTCGACCGTCGCGGGAGACAAGATGCGCGTGCCCTCCAGCGTGCCTCGCCGCTCCAACGCCATGAGGAACCGCAGATAATCCGGACCGGTCGAAATCAGTCCCGCGCCGCCTGACGGCCACCGGCCGGCCGCGAACGGGTCGCCGAACACCTCGGTGTCGGACGGGACCAGCGCCCCGTCCGGGGCGGGCTGATAGAGGGTCGCCAGATCGGCGCGGCGGCCAGGGTCGACGTGAAACCCGGTGTCGACCATGCTCAGGGGGTCGAAGATCGTCCGCTTCAGCCGCGCCGCCAGGGGCTCGCCCGACACCACCTCGACGATCCGGCCCAGCACATCGGTGGAGAAGCTGTAGATCACGCGCTCTCCCGGGTCGGCGAAGAGCGGCAGTTGCGACAACGCGCGCACGGCCTCTTCGAGGCTGACGGGCTGACTAAACAGATCGAGCGCCTGATAGCGCCGCCCCAGAGCGGTGGCGCTGTCGGCGCGATAGCCCAGGCCCGACATATGCAGCATCAGGTGTCGGATCGTCATCGGCCGGGTAGGCGGTCGGCGATCGTCCGGCGTCTCGGGCGACACCGCGACCTGCATCGCCCCGATTTCGGGCAGGTATCGTCCCACGGGGTCGTCGAGATGCATCCGGCCCTGTTCGACCAGCTGCATGGCCGCCGTGCTGGTCACCAGCTTGGTGAGGCTGGCGATCCGGAAGAGGGTCGACGGCGTCATCGTCCGGCGGGACGCGATATCGGCCAGGCCGATGGCCGATCGGTGTGCTTCCCGGCCCCTGCGTCCAAGGCAGATCACATAACCAGCGCGGCGACCGCCCGCGACCTCGCCCGCGAAATGCGCGTCGAGCCGGGCAAGACCGTCCGGTGTGAAGCCTGCATCGTCCCGTGTCGCGCCGGCAAAGGCCGACGAGGGACCGAGCCACGCCGTTCCGCTCGCTGCCGCTCCGGTCCCCAGCAGGCGACGGCGGTTCATCAGGCCACGCCTGCCGCGCGCGCGGCGTACAGAAGGCCTGCCGCCGCCCAGGCCTGGGGCCGGCAGGCGTGGGTGTAGGGGATGGGGTTCAGACCGGGTTCGCGCGAGAAGCCGGACACCAACTCGGGCAGGCGGTTCAGAGGCTGGCTCGCCGCCAGGTCGAAGAGGGCCTCGGCCACCCGGCGGGACTCGGTCTTGAAGCCGTAGCGCGCCAGTCCGCCGGCCAGGATCGCCGTGTCGTGCGGCCAGACGCTGCCGTTGTGGTAGCTGACCGGGTTGTAGTTCACCTCGCCGGCGCCGAGCGTGCGCAGGCCCCAGCCGTTCCAGAGCGCATCGCTCATCAGGGTCTGCACCAGCCGTGGGGCCACGGCCGCAGGGACCGCGCCGGACCAGAGCAGGTGGCCGGGGTCGGACGAGAGGACCTCCAGCGGCCGTCCATACCGGTCGAGCGCCATGGCGTAGGTTCCCAGCGAGTCCAGCCAGAACCGCTGATGGAACTCTTCGGCGAGTCCTTGTGCGCGAATGGCCCAGGTCTCGGCCAATTCGGGCTCGCCCAGTCGGGCATAGAAGCCTGCGGCAGAACGGAAGGCGGCGATGGCGTACCCCTGCACCTCGGCCACGGCCAGCGGAGCTTCGGCCGGAGTGCCATCGGCATGGTTCATCGAGTCGGGTGAGTCTTTCCAGGACTGCACCGCCAGCCCCGATCCCGACGGCGCGAAGGTGATCAGCTGGCCCCCCTCGGCCCTCTGCCGGCCCAGCCAGTCCAGCGCCGCCTCCCAGTTGGGGCGAAGTTCGAGGATCAGGCCGTCGTCACCCGTCGCCGCAGCGTGGGCGTCCAGGGTCGTGACGAACAGGGCGGTCGAGTCCACCGATCCATAGTATCGCCCGAACGGTATGACCCCGGTACGGGAGATCTCGCCGCGACGGATCTCATGAAGGATTTTGCCCGGCTCCTCCTCGCGGAAGGGATCGTCGAGCTTGCCCTGTTCGGAGGCGAGCAGGCGAAGCACCGATCGCGCCATGTCCGGTTGCCACGGCAGGATCATGGAGGCCGTGAGCAGGGCGTCGCGCCCGAAGACGGAAGAGAACCAGGGCAGGCCGGCCGCCGGGAACGGACCATGCGCCGTCCCGAGAAGAAGGGCTCTCAGGTCGTCGATCGCACGCGACACCGACCGGGCCTTGTCCGGATCGGGTGGGGTGAGGGGAAAGGCCGCCCGCCAGTCTGCGTAGCTGGGCAAGGCGTGGTGTTGTTCGTCGCTTCCGTCCGTAAAGCGAACCTTCGCCGTCAGGGTGGCGGTCGCGCCGGGCGGGAGCTCGAAGGTCCAGCGAGGTTCCTGCCACAGCCGCGTGCCGCCCTCGCTGACGAAGGTGAAGTTCGCACCGAGGGTCAGGCCGTCGGAGGTCACACGGGAGAGACGCAACTGACCGTTCTCTTCCAGCGCTGATACGGTGCGGTCTCCGTCGCTGTCGACTTCCCGGAACACGGTGAAAAGGTCACGGAACTCGCCGGCGACATCGAGTGTCAGGGTGACCAGTTGCGGGCTGTCGCTTGTGTTCACGATGACCCAGGCGTCGTCCAGGCCATCGTCGCGCACGCTAAGCCGACGCGTGAGACCGACCACCTGCTCGCGCCGGGTGTTGGTGACGGCATGGTAGGCATGAAGCGCATTCTCGTGCGTCTGGACTGACAGCGTCTGGGCCGGGTCGACGGTCCAGCGCCACTTCGAGAGCATCCGGGTGTCGTCGCGAAACACACCGTGCAGGCCCGCATCGATAGCCCCTTCCACATCGGCGACGAGATAGGTCCGGTTTTCCTTGACGACGTGGGACACGCTTCCTCGCATTTATACATACATATTGACATGTTTCTTCGGAGCCCCAAGAGTGGCTGTCAAGCTCGGTCGTCACAGAACCGATCAGAAGGGGAGGATATCGGATGCTGAAAGGTGTTCGGGGGCGGGCCTTGTTGCTCGCGGGCGCGGCCTGGGCCGCAGGTGGGGCGGCCATCGCTCAGGATCAGAACGGGCAGGACGCAACGACGCTCGATGAGGTCGTTGTCACTGCGACGAAGCGCGGACAGACCGTGCTCGAAGCCCCGGTGTCAGTCTCGGTGGTGACGTCGGAGACCATCAAGAACACGGGGGCGACCAACTTTTCGGAGCTGGCGACCTTGATCCCCAGCGTCGTCTTCTCGACCCAGCAGTCGCCCGTCCAGGCCAACGTCGGCATCCGCGGCGTGACGACGGCGGGCGGCAGTGCGGCGCTGGAGCCCAGTGTGGGCATCTATGTCGACGGCGTCTTCACCGACCGGACCGCCATCGGTATCGGCGACTTCAACGACATCGCCGCCGTGGAAGTTCTGCGTGGACCGCAGTCGACCCTGTTCGGCAACGCCTCGCCGGCCGGCATCATCAACTTCGTGACCCAGGATCCGGGTCGGGAAGTCTCGGGCGAGTTCCGGGGCTCGGTGGGTAACTTCAACCGCCGCCAGTTCGCGGGGACTGTCACGGGCCCGCTGGTGGCCGACACCCTGTTCGGCCGGGTCAGCGTCTTCAGCCATCAGCGCGACGGCTATCTGGACAACGTGATCGGGCCCGACAGCAACGATCAGAACGCCGTCGGTCTTCGGGCCAAGCTGCTGTATGCGCCAGCGGGGCCGCTGCGGGTTCTGGGCACGGTCGAGTATTCCGACATCGACCAGAACTGCTGCGTTCCGGTGCATGTCAACGTTCCGGACGCGCTTCTGAATCGCTTCGCCACGGCTTCGACCAACTTCCCGTTCGTCGGATCGGGCGTGCCGTTTCCGCGCAACCAGCTGGACAGCCAGACGGTCGCCGTCGACGGGCTGAACACCTATGAGCAGTCCCTGTTCGCCCTGACCCTTCGCGTCGACTACGCCTTCGAGAGCGGGCACCGGCTGACGTCGATCGGCGCCTATCGCTCTGTCGATCAGTTCAGTGCTGCTGACATCGACTTCACGGGCCTGAACCTGCTGACCTTCCCGGCGGTCGAACGCGACAACCAGCATTTCTCGCAGGAGATCCGGCTGGCCTCGCCCGAGGATCGGCCCGTCACCTGGCTGATCGGTGCCTATGCCTTCCAGAAGGAGGTGACCGAGGACAGCGCCCTGGTCATCAATGCGCAGACGGCGGCCCTGCTGGGCGGCAATGCGCTGGCGCAGAATTCTCCAACCTTCAGCTCCATCACCAATCGCAACTTCGCCCTGTTCGGCGAGGCGACCTGGGCGCTGAGCGACCGGCTGAGCGTGACCGGGGGCCTGCGCTGGAACTTCGACGACAAGCAGATCACCGCCTTCGCGGCGCGGCTGAGGGGCAACGGCACCCAGCTGTCGCCGACCCAGTTCATCCCGGCGGACAAGCAGCAGCGCGACGGCGGCGAGCTGACGGGTCGGGTGGTCGTCGAATACGCCTTCAACGACGACCTCAGGACGTTCGGATCCTACACCCGTGGGTATAAGGCGTTCGGCATCAACGACGACGCCAACCTGATCCGCAACATTCCCGGGGCCGACTTCTTCTTCGACTCCGAAATCGTGGACAACTACGAGATCGGGCTGAAGGGCCAGCTGCCATTCTGGGACGCCGACTTCTCGGCGGTCGCCTTCCGCACCGAGTATGACGACTTCCAGGCGCTGTCGTCCTTCATCGACTCGACCAATACGCTGCGCTTCTATCTCCAGAACGCGGCGTCCCTGATCTCGCAGGGGCTGGAAGTGGACGCCACCGCCCGGCCGATCGAGGGGCTGACGTTGACGGTGGCAGCCACCTATCTGGACGCGACCTTTGACAGCTTCCCTAACGCCCAGGGTCCGACCGGCGTCATCGACCTCAGCGGTCGTCCGCTGACCGATGCGCCCAAGTGGTCGACCAGCGCCGTGATCCGCTATGAGCGTCCGATCGGTGCGGGCTTGCGGGTGTTCGGCCAGGCGGACGTCTTCCACCGGTCCTCGGTCTTTACCGAACTAACCTACGACCCGATCCTGCGTCAGGAGACGCACACCAAGGTCAACGCCCGCATCGGACTGGGCGATCAGGGCGATCGCTGGACGCTGGAGCTGTGGGGCCGCAACCTGACCGACGAGATCACCTTCGGACGCGGCGGGCGGCCGGTGTTCGGGGCTGTCACGGCGGTGCTTCCCGCCGGTGGGGCCCCCAGCTTCCCGGTCGGCGCCACCTACATCAAATACACCGGCGAGCCTCGGACCTACGGCGCGACCCTGACCTACCGGTTCTGACTCCTGGGAGCCGACACTGCGGCCGCGGGGTCTTGCTCCGCGGCCGCTTTTTTTGTGAGAGCATTCGGATGGTCGATCGGCTTTCGACGCGCGGGTCCTGCTTCATCGACAGCACCGGCCGACAGGTTCTGCTGCGGGGCGTCAATCTGGGCGGGGACTGCAAGGTTCCCACCACACCCGACGGCCACACCCGCCATCCCACAGACTTTTCAGATCACCGCACGGTCAGCTTCGTCGGTCGGCCGTTCCCGCTGGAGGACGCGGACGCGCACCTCGCCCGGATCGCGGGCTGGGGCTTCAACTGCCTGAGACTGCTGACCACCTGGGAAGCGGTCGAGCACGCCGGGCCCGGCCAGTACGACGAGGCCTATCTCGACTACTTCGCTGCCGTTTGTGCCAAGGCCGGGGCGCACGGGCTGTATGTCTTCATCGACTTTCATCAGGACGTCTGGAGCCGGATGAGCGGCGGCGACGGCGCGCCCGGCTGGACCTTCGAGGCGGTCGGTCTGGACTTCACACGCTTCCACGCCGCCGACGCCGCCCATGTCATGCAGTATCGCTATGATCCTGTGGTCGGCGGGCGGCAGGCCGACTATCCGCAGATGAGCTGGGCCAGCAACTACCGCATGCCGCCGAACGGTTTCATGTGGACGCTGTTCTTCGCCGGCGAGGCGTTCGCGCCGGATTTCCGGATCGAGGCGACCAACGCCGGGCGCTGGCTGCGCGACCGGTACCTGGGGGCGGTGCGACAGGTGGCGGAGCGGGTCGCGGACCTGGATCACGTCATCGGCTTCGACACCTTGAACGAGCCCGGGTCCGGCTGGATCGGACGGGCTCTCGACGATCCGGGGCGGACCCTGTCCGGCGCGGCCTGGACGCCGCTGGACGGCCTGGCGGTCGCTTCGGGGTTGGAGCGCACCCTGCCGGTGCATGCCTTCGGCCAAGGCGTTGTTTCGCAGACCATCGTGAACGCCCAGGGTGTCTCGCTCTGGCTGCCCGGCCATGAAGACCCCTTCCGGCTCGCCGGTGTCTGGGACGTCGGCCCGGACGGATCCCCTATCGCCCTGCGACCGGACCATTTTCGCGAGATCGAAGGCCGGACGGTGACCGCCGAGGATCCCTTTATGGCCCAGTTCATCACCGAGGTGGCAACCACAATCCGCGGCGTCCGGCCGGACTGGCTGATCTTTGCCGAGGTGGATCCCTTCGCCGCGCTGTCTGGCGGTCACGGCTTTCCGCCCGGGTTGCCGGCGTCGGTTGTCAACGCCAGCCATTGGTATGATCTCGCCGCCCTGGTGACCAAACGCTACGACCCCGATCGCTCGGTCGACCTCCTGAGTGGGCGGCCTCTGATGGGCGCAGACTCCATTGAGGACAATTACGTCGAACGCCTGTCCGCTCTGAAGGCGATCGGCGACGCCCTGCCCGGCGGGGCCCCAACCTTGATCGGCGAGTTCGGACTGCCTTTTGATCTGGAGGAAGGCGAGGCCTATCGGCGCTGGGCCGAGGGCGAGCGGGGCCCAGCGCCCTGGGCGAACCACACCCAGGCCTTGACCCTGATGTACAACGCCCTCGACCGCCTGCTGCTCAACTCCACACAGTGGAATTATACGGCCTCGAACCGAAACGACGCGGCGGTCGGCGACGGCTGGAACCAGGAGGATCTCTCTATCTGGTCGGCCGATCAGCTCGACCAGGACCATGATGGCGGTCGTGCCGTTGAGGGCTTCAGCCGTCCCTATGTGCAGCGCGCGCCAGGCGAAGTGGTCTCTCAGCAGTTCAGTCTCGCCGACAGGCGTTTCGTCGCCGAGATCCTGGTCGATCCATCAATCCCCGGACCGATCGAGGTGATCTTGCCTCGGCACCTCATGCGCCACGGCGAGCCGAGCGTCGTCGTTTCGCGGCGTGCCGCGTGGAGCCTCGCGGACTGCGTTCTAGCGATAGAACCGCCGACCGATACGGAAGGCCTGCCGTTGTCTCTCGGCGTGTCCTTTCGTCAAAGTCCCTAGGCCGAGTTAGCCGCTCGCAATCGACCAGGATGGTCGCCCGATCCGGGCCCGCGACCCTTTGTCGGGTAACCAAATCGCCTCCGCGAGCGCAATCGTCCCGGACCGCGGACCTCTCCGCCCATGCTCTGGATCGTTTCCCATGCGCCGACTGATTGCCCTGATGTCCGTGCTGCTGCTCGCGGCCTGCGCATCGCCCGCGCCTGTTCAGCGTCCGGATCCCTCCAATGCCGCGACGGCCGTCTTCGCCGCCGGGTGTTTCTGGTGCGTGGAACAGGCCTTCGAAAAGACGCCGGGCGTCGCCCGGGCCATCTCGGGCTATACCGGCGGCACCACCGTCAATCCGACCTATGAAGAGGTCACGCTCAGCGACACCGGCCACTATGAGGCGGTTCGGGTCGTCTACGATCCTGCGGTCGTCAGCTATGCCCAGTTGCTCGACGTGTTCTGGAAGAACGTCGACCCGTTCGACCCCAGAGGCCAGTTCTGCGACAAGGGCCCCTCCTACCGTGGCGCGATCTTCCCCGCGACGCCCGAGGAAACCGCCGCCGCCGAGGCGTCGAAGCAGGCGGTCGCCCAGCAGTTCGGCCAACCGGTCGTCATCGAGATTCTGCCGTCCGCGACCTTCTACGACGCCGAAACCTACCATCAGGACTACTATCTGAAGAACCCGCAGACCTACGCCTTCTACAAGTGGCGCTGTGGTCGCGCGCAGCGTCTGGAGACCCTGTGGGGGCCGGCGGCCGAGTAGCCGCCACGGCCAAGCGTAACGGTTCGACCCGGCTCATCGAAAGGCAGGCGTCAGAGGCTCGTCGGGCTTCGTAACCGTTGGAATCTGGAATGTTCCTCGACTCCCCCCAAGCCGTTCAGAGCGCGCCCGTACCCGATACGGTGGTCGAGGAAGTGGTCGTCACCGGCAGTCGGTTGCCCGGCCGCACCGCGACCCAGTCGCCCGTGCCGATCGACGTCCTGACCGCAGAGGCCCTGGTCTCGACGGGGGCCGTCGCCGGCGAACTGGGTCAGGCGATCAGCGTGCTGGCGCCCTCTTTCAACTTCCCGCGCCAGTCGAACTCGGGCACGTCGGATCACATCCGCGCGGGACAACTGCGGGGGCTCAGCCCGGATCAGACCCTGGTGCTGGTCAATGGTCGGCGCCGCCATCAGTCGGCGGTGGTCAATACCGAAACCAAGATCGGGCGCGGAACGGCCGCTGTCGATTTCAACACCATCCCGCTGGGGGCGGTAAGCCGGGTCGAGGTTCTGAGGGACGGGGCAGGAGCCCTGTATGGTTCCGACGCCATCGCCGGGGTCGTCAACGTCATCCTGGACCGGACCCCGTCGGGGTTCGAGATCACCAGCAGCTACGGCCTCCATCACACCGACGTCGAACCGATCGACCAGACCCTCACGGACGGCGAGACCTTCACCCTGGCGCTGGAAGGGGGCGCGCCGCTGGGCGATGGCGGTTTCATCCGGTCGGGACTGGAGTATCGCGACCGTCGCGCGACCAATCGCGCCGGGTTCGACACGATCCCCTTTTTCATCGCGCCGACCCCGGCGAACCTGGCCCGCCGCGGCCTGCGGAACTATGCCGAGGGCGATCCGGACACCGAGGCCCTGAACGCCTGGTTCAATGCCGAACTGCCGGTAGGCGCGAGTGTCGTCTATGGCTACGGAACCGCGGGCCGGAGCGAGACCGAGGGGGCGACCTTCTATCGCTACCCGGACGGGACCGACACCATCACCAGTCTTTATCCGGACGGCTTTCGACCCATCACCGTGGGCACCAGCGATGACCTGGCCTTCACCGGCGGCGTGCGGACCGGAACCGGTGGCTGGGACGCGGACTACAGTGTCACCTATGGCCGCAACCAGTTCACCTACGGGGTTCGCAACAGTCTGAACGCCTCTCTGGGAGCCAGCAGTCCCCGCGCGTTCCGCTCTGGCCGTTTCGAGTACGATCAGCTGAGCGCCAACGCCGACGTCACGCGCGCCTTCGACCTGGCATGGGGCCGGACCGAGGTGGCGGCCGGGCTGGAGTATCGGCACGAGACGTATGAGACGCAGGCCGGCGACCCGGCCTCCTATGCCGCCGGCCCCCAACCGCTGGCGATCGGGGCGCAGGGCGCGCCCGGACTGGCCCCACAGGACGAACGGAGCGTGGAGCGCAACGTAGGGGGAGCCTATGTCGAGGTCGGCGTTCGCCCGGTCGAGCCGCTGCTGATCGAGGCTGCTGCCCGGTTCGAGAGCTACGACGACTTCGGCGATGCTCTGACCGGCAAGTTGGCGGCGTCGTACCGCCTGTCCCAGCAACTGTCCCTGCGGGGCGCTGTATCGAACAGCGTGCGCGCGCCGTTCCTCGGACAGATCGCCTTCGCTGACCGGACCAACAGCTTCGGCACGGGCGGGACGCTGGCGAGCACCCGCACCCTGCCGGTGGACGATCCGATCGCGAGGTCGCTCGGTGCCCAGAACCTGCAGGAAGAACGGGCGTTCAACCTGTCGGCGGGTCTGGCGGCGACGCCATTCGCCGGCGTCACCCTGTCCCTCGATGTGTTCCGGATCGCTGTGGACGATCGCATCACCCTGTCGGACCGCTTTTTCGGACCTGCGCTCGAAGCCTTCGTTCAGGCCCAGCCGACGGGCGCGGGCGTTCAGTCGGTCCGGTTCTTCACCAATGCCGTGGACACGGAAACCGAGGGCGTCGATCTGGTCGCCAGCTGGCGCACGCAGCTGGCCGGAGGGGACCTCAGGCTGGACGGCGCGTGGAGCTACGCCACCACCGAGATCGTCGGGACCCGGGCGACCCCCGCAGCCCTGCTGGCGCTGGACCCGAGCTTCCGCCTGGTCGGGGTCGAGGAGGTCAACACGCTGGAAGAGGCCGCGCCGAACTGGAAGGCGCTGGCCTCGGCGGAATGGACGCGCGATCGGCTGCGCCTGCTGGCCCGGGTCAACGGCTATGGCTCGACCGTTCGGGTGTTCAACTTCGGCGGCGGGTTCGAGCCACGCCAGGAGTACGGTGCCGAGGCGACACTGGATCTGGAGGGCGGGTTCGCCGTGACGGACCGGATCGACTGGTCCGTGGGCGTCTCGAACGCGTTCGACGAGTATCCGGACCGGTCCAGCGCGGACATCAACTACTTCGGCAATCTGCCCTACGACATCCTGTCCCCGGTCGGGGTCAACGGGCGCTATGTCTATACCCGAGTGAGCGCGAGGTTCTGATGATCCGATCTTCCAGACGAGGCCTGATCGTGGGCGGTGCGGCGGCCCTCGTGGCCGGGCCCGCGCTCTCTCAGAGCGTCGCCGGCTTCGCAGCCAACCGCGCGGGCACCGGCACCGCCAACCACGCGGCGTTCGACGCCCTGCTGGCCCGGCGGGCGCGCAACTCGCGCGACGGCGTCGTTCGGGTGGACTATGCGGGCTGGCATTCATCGTCGGCCGACCGGGCGGCGCTGAACGCCTATATCGCAGCCCTGTCGGCCATCCGACCCCATTCGCTGACCCGGCCTGAGCAGTTCGCCTACTGGGCCAATCTGTACAATGCCGTGACGATCGACGTGATCCTGGACGCCTATCCGGTGGCCTCGATCCGGGACATCCGCTCGGGCGTGATGCCCGGGCCTTGGCGGCGCCGGGTCGCCACCGTCCAGGGGGTCGAACTGACGCTCGACGACATGGAGCACAATATCCTGCGGCGGGGCTGGAGCGAACCGCGCGTCCACTATGCCGTCAACTGCGCCTCCTACAGCTGTCCGAACCTGCCGCTGCGCGCCTGGCGAGGGGCCACGCTGGGACCGTCGCTGGACGCCGCGGCGCGGGCCTACGTGAACACGCCTCGGGCCGTGCGCTTCGATGGCGACACCCTGGTCGTCTCCTCGATCTACAAATGGTACGCCGACGACTTCGGCGGCACCGACGCCCGCGTCATCGCGCACCTGGCGCAGTATGCCGCCGCGCCGCTAAGGACGCGGCTGCAGACCGCGACCCGCATCGGACGCGACACCTACGACTGGGCGCTGAACGCGACCCCGAGAGGCTGACGGATGAGCAAGGTCAAACGGTTCTTGCCGCTGGTCGTTCTGGTCGTGGCGATCATCGCGGTCTTCGCCAGCGGGGTTGGCCGCTATCTCAACCTCGAGGCCCTGCAGACCCATGAGGCGGCGCTGCGCGGGTTCGTGGACGACAACCTGGTGCTGGCGCTGCTGGCCTTCATGGCCGTCTACGCGCTGGCGACCGCCGTTAGTTTCCCGGGCGCTGTCATCCTGACCTTGGCGGGAGGCTATCTGTTTGGAACCTGGATCGGTGGCACCGCGACCGTGATCGGGGCGACCATCGGATCGATCATGGTCTTCTATGTCGTCCAGACCTCGCTGGGGGCGGCGCTGCGGGCCAAGGCCGAGGCCGACGGCGGCACGTTGAAGAAGGTGATCGACGGGGTTCGGGACGGGGCCTTCGGCTACATCCTGACACTGAGGCTGATCCCCGTCGCGCCGTTCTGGCTGGTCAACGTCGCGGCGGCCCTGGCCAATGCGCCGCTGCGCGCCTACGCGCTGGCGACCTTCTTCGGCATCATGCCGGCGACCTTCATCTACAGCGGGGTCGGCGCGGGCATCGGGGCCGTCATCGAGCGCGGCGAGACGCCGGACCTGGGCGTGATCTTCGAGCCCAAGGTGCTGCTGCCGCTGGTCGCCTTGGGTCTGCTGTCGCTGGCCACGACCCTGTACCAGCGCCGCCGGGGACGCACGTTGTGAGCCCCCGGACCCTGAAGGCCGATCTGGTCGTCATCGGCGCGGGCTCGGGCGGACTGTCCGTCGCGGCGGGTGCCGCCCAACTGGGGCTGAAGGTCGTCCTGTTCGAAAAGGGCGAGATGGGCGGCGACTGCCTGAACTACGGCTGCGTGCCGTCCAAGGCTCTGATTGCCGCGGCCGACAAGGCGCACCAGGCGCGCAGCCCGACGCTCGGCGTCGCCTCGTCCGAGGTCACGATCGATTTCGCGGCCGTCATGGCCCATGTACACCGTACCATCGCCACCATCGCCCCGGTCGACAGCCAGGAGCGGTTCGAGGGCCTGGGGGTCCACGTCGTCCGCGCCGCGGCCCGGTTTGTCGACGGCCGCACGGTGGTCGGCGGTGATGTGCGGGTGAGGGCGCGCAAGATCGTCATCGCCACGGGTTCCCGCGCCGTCGTCCCTCCGATCCCCGGGCTCGAGGCGACGCCGTATCTGACCAATGAGACCGTGTTCGAACTGACCGAACGGCCGCGTCGGCTGATCGTGCTGGGGGGCGGTCCGATCGGGGTGGAACTGGGGCAGGCGTTCCGCCGCCTGGGGTCCGAGGTCGTCATCGTCGAGGCGGCGGCGATCCTCGGGCGCGAGGACCCGCAGGCGGCGCAGGTCGTGCTGGATCAACTGAGGTCAGACGGCGTCGAGCTGCGCGCCGGAACCCGCGCGGTGCGTGTCGATGCCGGCGGGTCGGGCAGCGGCTTGGTCCTGACCGTCGAGGGGCCGGACGGGGAGAGCCGCATCGAGGGCTCGCATCTGTTGGTCGCAGTCGGCCGTGAGTCGTCGATCGCCGGGCTGGATCTGGACAAGGCCGGGATCGAGCACGACGCCAGGGGCATCCGGACGGACCGGTCGCTGCGCAGCACCAACCGGCGCGTCTATGCCGTCGGCGACGTCGCCGGACGGGGGCAGTTCACCCATCTGGCGGGAGCGCACGCCTCGCTGTTCGTGCGCCGCGCCATCTTCGCCGCGCCTGTGAATGCCGACACCCTGGCGGTGCCGCGCGTGACCTATTGCGATCCGGAACTGGCCGCTATCGGCCTCGGCGAGGCCGAGGCGATCGAGGCTCATGGAGACGATGTCCGCACGGTGGTCTTCCATCTGGCCGAGAACGACCGGGCCCAGGCCGAGGGCGACACCCGGGGCTTCGGCAAGCTGATCACGACAAAGAAGGGCAAGGTCCTGGGCGTCACCCTGGTGGGGCGTCACTCAGGCGATCAGATCCTGCTGTGGGCGCTGGTCCTGTCGTCGCGGCTGAAGCTCTCGGCCCTGACCGGCATGATCGCGCCCTATCCGACGCGTAGCGAGATCGGCAAGCGGCTGGCCGGGATGTGGTACACGCCCGCCCTGTTCAGCGACCGGACCCGCAAACTGGTGTCGTTCCTGAAGCACCTGGCCTGAGGGCCGGGCTGCCTTCGTCAGATTCGGTGACGGGCTACGAAGCCGAGGTCCAGCCGCCTCTTCAGCGCCAGCGCGGAGCGTCCCTGCCACCAGAGCCCGCTTCTGAGGCCCAGACCCGTTCCGTCTCCCAGGTCGAGGATCGACAGCCAGCGCGACTGGGGTCGGTAGGGCCGCACGGGCCCTGCGGTACCCAGGGCGCAGAGGTTGTGGATCAGCGCCTCCGCCGCCCGCACGCCGAAGACGCCGGCGAACGGCCGCGGCGACCCGACGATGGAGCCGCAATCGCCGACCGCAAACAGCCGGTCGTCACCGACGCTGGACAGGGTCGGCCTGACGACGATGCGTCCAAGCGCGTCGAGCGGAACGTCCAGGGTCTGCGTCAGGGCAGGGGCCATCAGTCCCGTGGCCAGCACCAGGTGATCGAGGGCCAGGGTCCGGCCGTCGGACAGGTCCAGCCGGCCCTCCTGGTGCGCTCTGGCCTCGCCTGCGATTCTGACGACGCCCCGGCGATCCAGATTGCGCGTCAGAACTTCGCTCGCCCGTCCGGGGGCCCAGCGGGCGTCGGGCGCCGGGCCGATCAGGGTCAGGTTCGCGGCCCGCCCGTGCCGTTCGTGCAGGCCGGTCAGCGCCGCCGCGATCTCGAAGCCGGTCGGCCCATCGCCGAGGACGACGACGGCGGGTGTCGGAACGCCCGTCGCGAAGGCGGTTTCCAGGGCGGCGCGGAGGGCCAGAAGCGACGCCAGCGGCTTGACCGGCCAGACGCCCTCGCGGCCGATCCAGCCGCCCGGATCGGCGACCTCGCTGCCGATGTTGAACGAGACGGCGTCAAAGGCGTGAACCGAGCCGTCCGCGAGCGTCAGCTTGCCACCGCCCGGGTCCACCGAGGTCACTTGGCCGACCAGATGCGCCATGCCGTGCGACCGGCAAACAGCCGCGACGTCGATCCGCGCGCTGTCGCGGGGCAGGGCGCCGGACAGGACACCGCTCGCAAGCCCGGAATAATCGAAGGTCGCCGGAGCGATCAGAATGGGATCCAGCCCTGCCGCTCTCAGTCTGGAGGCCTGTGCGATGGCCGCCAGATGCGCATGGCCGGCCCCGACGAGCGCCAGCCTCATCCGGTCATGCCGGGCGACGAGCCCGCATCGCGTCCACGTTCAGCAAGGTGTCGTGGTGGCGCAGAAGGAACAGCGCGATGCAGGCCGCAAACATCGGCCAGGCCGCGAAGAACAGCAGGTTGTCGAACGCGTCGATATACTGTTTCCACGACGCGAAGGTGGTCACCCCGTGCATCAGCAGCACGACGCCATAGCTCCAGGTCCGCAGGAGCCCGATGGTGAAGACGACCACAATCACTGTCTGGACGATGCCGATCACGTTGACCATCGACACGCCGGTCCCGGCCATGCCGTAGAAATGCTCCAGCACCGCCTGCCCATGGCCCGGGTTGACGAACTTGTCGGCCGCCCAGATGCCCATGACGATCGCGATGCCGAGCCTGAGCAACAGCAGCGACAGCGCCAGATGGCGGACGGGCTCGGCAGGGGTGGGCGTCACGGCTGGGCTCCGGTCGATGGGGATCGCAGATGTTCGGCTACGCCGGATCGGGGCGGGTGGGTTACAGCCGCCGCTCCACGCCCGACAGATAGGCCTCGATCCGGGCGGCATTGGCCCCGAGGTCGCTGAGGCCGACCCGGGAGGTCGAGCGGACGTCGATGACCGAACCCTCGCCTTCAGCGCGCACGCGCACGGCGACATCGTCCTTGAAGCCGAACCAGAAGGTGGTGGCCGTCGCGTTGAAGGTTCCGGTGGCCGGGTCCTCGCTGACTATGGTCCATCCCTTCGCGCGGGCCTCTGCCAGAGCGGCGGCATAGGCTGCATCGCCCGTCGCTGGGGTCGTCAGCGGCTGGACGGACGGATAGGCCTCCGTCGCGATCTGACCGAGGGACCGGTCGGCCATCTCGGCGAAGCGCGGCCCCTCGTATTTCTCCAGCGTCGAGACCGGCACTGTCAGACTGACGACCGGATTGGTGTCCAGCGACGCCGCGCGCTGCGCCATCAGCGCCGGAGAGAAGGCGGGCGGCTCGCTGGGTCGGGTGGAGACGTCATGGATCGGCGGGATGTCCTCGGACTGTCCGCGCACCCAGACCAGGTAACCGAGCCCGATCGCCGGGATCAGCGCCGCCGCCAGGGCAAAGCGCCATCCCCGGCGCGGGGCCTTCACCACAGTGGCGATCAACACCCCGATCGCGACGACCAGGACGCCGATCATCAGGCGGGGCCCCCATTCGACGATCAGGGTGCCGAGGCTGAAGCGCCAGTCGAACACGCCGAACCTCGCGCCCAAGGCCGCTCCGGCGAAATAGACCGGCAGCAGCAGCGCGAGGACCAGCATCAGCCTGGCCAGTGTCGAACGCATCGTGAGCCCCCTCGAGTATTGCCGCTTCTTCCTTCCACGCGCGGTCGGATAAGGCCAGCGCGACGCGGGAGCGACGAAACCCCGCACGCAGGGCTCGCGTAACTGAATGACGGTCGCTTGCCCTCGCGGGGTCCGCCCTTCAGATGGAGATCATGACCGTGGCCGCCCTGTCTCCCTTCATCACGCAGCGTCCCCGGACCCTGTCGCCGCGCAAGTTCGGCGATCCGGCCTGGACGCTGGACGGGGCCCCGCGCGCCGTCGTCGCCCTGACGCGGCTGGAGACCCTGTGGTTCAACACCGGCACCCTGTGCAACATCGCCTGTGCCAACTGCTACATCGACAGCTCACCGACGAATGACGCGCTGACCTATCTGACCCGGGCGGACGCGCGGGCCTATCTGGACGAGATCGCATCCCTGGGGCTCGGGACTTCGGAAATCGGTTTCACGGGCGGAGAGCCCTTCATGAACCCGGACATCCTCGAGATGATCGAGGACGCCCTGGCGGCTGGGCACCGGGTGCTGGTCCTGACCAACGCCATGCGGCCGATGATGCGCTGGGATCATCGACTGTCGCGGCTGGCGGCGGTCGGGGGTGATCGGCTGACGCTGCGGGTCAGCCTGGATCATCACACCGGAGCCGTTCATGACGCCGAGCGCGGGGAAGGGTCGTGGGACAAGGCCTGGGAGGGGCTGCGCTGGCTCCGGGACCACGGTTTTCGCATCGCCATCGCGGGGCGGCGGCTTGCGAGCGAGGACGAGGTCTCCGCGCGTGTCGCCTTCAGCGCCCTGTTCGCCGATGAGCGTCTGCCGGTCGATGCCCTGAACCCGGGGACGCTGGTCCTGTTCCCGGAGATGGAGCCGACGGCCGACGTGCCCGAGATCAGCGAGGCCTGCTGGGGTATCCTGAACCGCGCACCGACCGAGATGATGTGCGCCACCAGTCGCATGGTGGTCCGCCGCCGCGGGGCCGAGGCCCCGGTCGTCGTCGCCTGCACGCTCACGCCCTACGATCCGGGTTTCGAGATGGGGCGGACCCTGGCGGAGGCGTCGGGCCTCGTCGCGCTGAACCACCCGTTCTGCGCCCAGTTCTGCGTGCTCGGCGGGGCCAGCTGCAGCGCGTGACCCCGTTCGACCGGCTAGACGTGGTCATCCCGACCCTGAACGCGGGCGCGACCCTGGCCGCGACCCTGGCCAACCTGCCGTCCGGTGTGTCGGCCCTCATCAGCGACGGTGGCTCGACGGACGGAACGCTCGACATCGCCCGGTCGGCCGGCTGTCGGATCGTGACGAGCGCACCGGGACGAGGCGGTCAGCTGGCGGCCGGAGCGGACGCTTCCGACCGTCCGTGGTGCCTGTTCCTGCACGCGGACACCACCGTCTCGCCGGACGGATGGACCGCGATCGCCCGCCACATGGTGGACCCGGAGAAGTGGGGCCTCGCCGGCTCGCTTCGCCTCGCGATCGATCATCCGGCTTGGCAGGCGCGGGTAATCGAACGCGCCGTGGCGTGGCGAGTGCGATCGTTCGGCTTGGCCTATGGCGATCAGGGGCTGCTGATCCATCGTGATCTCTACGGGGCCGTCGGTGGCTATCCCGATCTGCCGCTGATGGAGGATGTGGCGATCATGCGGCGGCTGGGACGATCCCGTCATGTCGTCCTGAGCGGCGAGGCCCATACATCGGCGTCGCGCTGGCGGCGGCGGGGATGGGTCGGGCAGACGATGCTGAACCTGACATGCGTCAGCCTTTATCGGCTCGGCATCCCGGTCGGCTGGATCGCGAGACTGTATGGGCGCTAGGGACCGTCATCTGGTGATCTTCGCCAGACGCCCGCAACTCGGCGTCGGCAAGCGACGCCTGGCCGCAGATGTCGGGGACGTCGAGGCGCTGAGGTTCGCGCGCACCACCCTCGACCAGCTGATCCGCACACTGAGCGGCGATCCCCGATGGCGGCTCTGGCTCGCCGTGGCCCCCGACCGCCCGTTGAACTGGGTCCGGACTGGCGCGGCGATCCCTCAGGGGCCCGGCGATCTGGGCCAGCGTTTGACGCGCGTGATCGATGCCCTTCCCCCCGGTCCGGTCGTCGTTCTGGGCAGCGATACGCCGACGGTCACCCCGAGCGACGTCGCCGAGGCCTTTCGCGCGCTGGGCCCCCATCGCGCCGTGTTCGGCCCGGCCCCCGACGGCGGATACTGGCTGATCGGCCTGCGGCGCGGCTTTCGTGAACCCTTGCCGTTCGAGGGTGTCCGATGGTCCACTCCGGATGCCCTTGCCGACACGATCGGCAACCTGGCGGCAGGGCCGGTGGCGCTGCTTCGGGTACAGGAGGACATCGACGACGGCCCGGCGCTGAGGCGGTACCGTCGTCGGCGCTAGCCGAACTTTCGGGCAGAGATCGCCGCCAGTTTCGTCCTCAATTCCGGATCCCACATGTCCGTCGGCGTGACGACGGCGAAGTCCAGAGTCGTGTCGATCGGCGAGGGCTCGCGCCGGGCGGGCAGGGCGCCCACCAGGGCCTCGATCAGCCCGCGCGCCGCATCGGCGTTGCTCTTCAGGATGGCCAGGACATCGGTGACCTGGACGTCGGCGGTATGCTCGCGCCAGCAGTCGTAGTCCGTGACCATGCCGACGCAGGCGTAGGGCAGCTCCGCCTCCCGGGCCAGGCGCACCTCCGGCATCCCCGTCATGCCGATGACGTCACAGCCCCATGACCGGAACAGGCGACTCTCGGCGCGCGTCGAAAACTGCGGCCCCTCCATGGCGATGTAGGTGCCGCCGTCGACGATCGAGACACCGCTGGCCTGCCCCGCTGCGAGCGCCATCCCCGACAGCCGTGGACAGACCGGGTCCGCCAGGGAGACGTGGGCCACTATGCCGGGCCCGAAGAACGAGGCGGGCCGAGACACGGTGCGGTCGATGTACTGATCAACGACGACGAACCGGCCGGGCGCGAGTTCCTCCTTCAACGATCCGACCGCCGACAACGACACGAGGTCGGTGCAGCCGATCTGCTTCAGCGCCGCGATGTTGGCCCGCGCGTTGAGGTCGCCCGGCGGGACGGTGTGATGCCGACCGTGGCGCGGCAGGAAGGCGATGCGGGTGCCGTTCAGCCGGCCGACCCGGATCGCATCCGACGGTCTGCCCCAAGGGGTGTCGCATTCGATCCACGCCGCATCTTCGAGGCCATCGATCGTGGCCAGACCCGACCCACCCATGATGCCGAGATACCAGTCGCTCATCACCGCTTCCCGGCTTGATTCAAATTCTGGCGATCGTCGCGCCCGCTCTCAACCTGTCGATTGATTCGCGATGGCGCAAACCTGCAAAGGCGCACGAATGTTTGCATTCGAATGCATAATCTGCTTCAACGAACGGGGGTCTGACGTGTGAAAAACCACGCTGAGTTGCCCGTCCGTGTCGTGACAAAGCGGGTTGGGGGTTAAGGATGCCGCGCTCTGATCGGAGACCGCTGGATGCCGAGGCCCAGGGCGTGGCCTTTGCTTCCTACGCTGATTTCTATCAGGCGTCCGAGTACTCCCGTTTTCCGCATCGGGTCCGGACAGGCGGATCATACGGCCTTCAGGTCATGAAGGTCGATCAGGGTCCGCATCAGCTCGCCGATCGCGCCACGCCGGACCTGCTGATCGGGATGCGGCGAAAGATCGAGCCGAGGCCGGCGCGCTATCACCTCGGCGACCGGTGGATCAACATCGACACGCGACGTCCCCTGACGGTGGTCGCGCCGCCTCGCACGGATGTCCAGTACGACATCGGGGGCAGCAGCCAGCTGATCATCCTGGCTGTTCCTCTGGATCGACTTCCCGATATTCCGGAAACGGATGATATCTCCGAAAAGTTGAGCGAGGTCTATGAGACGCCCTTTGACGACCCCCTGCTGACCGACCTGGCGGAGCGTCTGTGGAAGGAAGCGGGCTGTCAGGAGTCAGCCTGTTCGCTGGTAATGGACACCGTGGTGATGGTGACCCTTTCCATCCTGCTATCGAGAAGTCGGTGCGCCGGTCATCCAAAGAAAGACCGCGAGGACTTTACCCAAGACCGCATCGCGCGTGTTCTGGACTACATCGAAGACCACCTCGGTGATGACATCCGGCTGGGAGAGCTGGCGAGCGTCGCCTGCCTGTCGCCCTTTCATTTCAGCCGGATGTTCAAGGCCGCTGTTGGCGTTAGTCCCTTGCGCTACGTGGCCGAGCGGCGCGTCCGCCTGGCCTGCCGACTCTTGGCGGATCCACGAAGCTCCGCGCTCACCGTAGGGCTTCAGTGCGGCTTCGCCGACTCCGCTCATTTCGCCACGACCTTCCGGAAGTTCATGGGTCTGTCCCCGACGGCATGGCGTCAGGAGAACCGCATCCAAGCCTGAGCCCCTGGGTGAGAAGCGCAAGAACTCGTCACCGAACGACAATTTCTGGAAAGACGATACTGCGCCCAAGGTGTCCCTTCTCCCCGGGGTGATCGTTGTGGTTGCCCGACGAAATCGGCACGCCTCGGGCGTCCGAAGGGGAAGGCACAGACAATGCAAGGTTCAAACAGGTCCGGGCGGGCCATAAGGGCGACGGGAGCGATACTCGCGGCCCTGGGCGCCAGCTTCTTTGCCTCGGCCGTATCGGCTCAGGTCGTCAACCGCGGCGAAGAGGCCGCTCCGTTCCACGAGGCGCGTCCCGCTCCGGATTCGATCCGGCCGGATCACCTCATCGTCGTGGCCCAGCCTTCGCCATCGGAGGTCAATCCCTCCTTCCTCGGCCCGGTGCATCTGTTGCGCTCGGCCCGGGTGGATCTGCAGGCCGGCACGGTGACCATGCCGCTGTTCCGCGGAAATCTGGCGTCCGGGGAGACCGTCTGGTCGATCCTGACGGATGTCTCCGACGAGAACCTGGCTCACCTGCACGGCGTCAACTACTCGGCCAAGATGGCTTACGGCATCACCGGCAACGGGGCGCGTCGCGGCAACTTCCGCAACGACGGCAGCTTCCTGTTCCAGGCCGGCGCGGTCGACTTCTCGCCCGACCATGCCGTGACGCCCGGCGCGGCCCCGAACTTCTTCCCGCCGCGGGCGGCCCAGCCGGGCGCCGTGGGCGATGCCTACTATTCGCCCTTCGTCCAGCTCGACAACGCCAAGAGCGCGGTCTTCAACATGCCGATGGTCGCCTTCAACGTGAGCGAAGAGCGCCTGAACGCGATGTGCGAGGGCAACGTCGACTACAACCTGGTCCACGACAAGGTCGTCAGCATCTGCCCGAGGACCAATACGGTCGTGGTCAAGCTGACGCTGGGCTACACCTTCGGTCGTCCGATCTTCTATCTGTCCACGGACGCCAACGATCCTCTGATCGCCACCCTCGAAGGGGCTATCCACGCGCCGGCGCTCAGCGACCTGCCTTTCGCTCTGGAAGACGCCTCCCCGGGCGAATCGGCCGAGCGGATCTATGCCTTTGCGAATGGACCGACCGGCCTCGAACACCCCTTCCGTCAGGGGGTCAACAGCGCCCTTTCTGATGGTCGTGGTCCGCTGAACGTGCTGGGCGGCGTGCCGACGATCAACCTGGACTACAGCCCGATGTGGCGGCTGTTCCCGGTCGTCTGGACCGAAGAGGCCATCCGCCGAGGGTACCGCACGCGTCTGACCGACGCCATCCATATCGAGGACACGGCCGCCAAGGGCTGGATCACCTCGCTGGACGGTGGCCCGGTTCGCGCGGTCGGGTTCCTGATCAACTGCCCGGTGGTCTACCGCATCAACTAAAGGCACCGCCGGCCGGGGCTCCCCTCTAGCCGGCGGCGTCTCGCCCGCGCTTCCACGCCCCCCGTCCGGAAGCGCGGGCTCTTCTTTTCCCGTCCCCTTTCCCATCTCGGCCCGCCGTCAGTCGCGGGGTCGAAGGAGTGCGTCCCATGAACAAGGTCCTTCTGGCCGTTTCGCTCGGGCTTGGTTGCCTGATCCCGGCCGCTGCATCCGCCCAGTCCCAGACATGGACGCCCCTGGACAACTCGGCCTTCGGCTCAGAGTTCACGCAGCGCTGGATCCCCGTTCCCGACGGGTCCAGCGGCGCGCCCCGCCAGGGATGGCTGGGGGCTCCAGACGGGTTCTTCACGCGTGAGGTTCATCTCGCCTACGACTGGACCGATGCCGATGGCGGCGACATCGATCGCGTCATCGCCCGCTTCAACTACCCGCTCTCGCGGCGTGTGTGGATCGGGATCGAGGCGCCGATCTACCAGCAGATCGACGGCTCCGGGTCGGGCTTCGGCGACGTCGGCGTGACGGCCCAGGTCATGCTGGCGGAAACCCGGGATCTGTCGATCAACGCCGGTCTCGGGTTCGAGCTGCCGACGGGCGACGATGCCATCGGCGCGGGAGAGGTGTTCGGTGTGACCCCTCAGATCAATCTCTGGACCGATCTCGGCGCCGGTGTGTCGTTCCGCGGTCGCGCTTCCTATTCCAGCCGTGACCAGAACGGGGCCGATGGCTTTAGCCTCAGTCTCGCCCTAGGTCAGACCGTGACCCCGGCGAGCGCCGAGCCCCTGGGCCAGTTCACCTATTCGCTCGCCTTGAACTGGTTCGAACCCGATGATGCCGGCGAAAGTCAGGTCTCCCTGACACCGGCCCTGCGCTCGCGGATTCAGGGCAACCTGTTCCTGCTGACGGGCGTCGAGTTCCCCATCAATGACGATGCCGGCTACGACCAGCGCTGGATCGTGCAACTGGTCCACGGCTTCTGACCATGCGTCTCCGTGTCCTCGTCATGGTGTTGTGGGCTGCGCCGGCGGTGGCGTTCGCGCAGACCCCGCCTCAATCCGCGTCCATGGATGAGCCCATGACCCGGCTTGAGATGATGGCGGAGATGGCCGAGGCCCAGGCGGCCATGGAACCCGAGGACGTGCCGGTTCTGGAGGAGGTGATCGTCACCGCCGCCGTCGACCGCTTCCGGTTCCAGACGCTGCAGGGCGTCGGCGTGCTGGACGGTGAAGAATTACGGCTGCGGCTGGAGGCGACCCTGGGCGAAACCCTGGCGCGCGAGCCCGGGATCAGTTCGACCTTTTTCGGGCCGGGAGCCAGCCGTCCGATCATCCGCGGTCAGGGGGGCGAGCGCATTCGCGTGCTCAACGACGGAATCGGCAACTTCGACGTCTCGACCACCTCGGCCGACCACGTCGTGGCCGCTGACCCTCTGTCAGCGGAACGGGTGGAGATCGTGCGCGGCCCGGCGGCGCTCCTCTACGGCGACAGTGCCGCCGGTGGAGTCGTCAACGTGGTCGAGGGCCGGATTCCCCGTCGTCGTCAGGAAGGCTGGGCGAGCGAACTGCTGGGCTACGTCGGCTCTAACGCAGACGCGCGCAACGGTTCGGCGGAAACCGACGTCGGGCTCGGCGAGTCCTGGGTCGCCCACGCGGACGCCTTCTGGCGTGAGCAGGGCGCATACGCGGCCGGTGGGGGGCGCTCTGTGGTGAATTCGGCGCTGGAGACGTCCGGTGCGGCGCTCGGGCTCAGCTGGATCAACGACCGCGGCTTCGCCGGGGCGGCGGTGAACGCCTTTGAGTCGCGGTACGGCATCCCGGGCGACGTGGCGGCGATCGAGGCCGAGCAGACGCGAGTCGATTTCGCCGGCGAACAGCGAGTGGACAGCGCCGGCATCCGAAGCGTTCGCGTGCGCGCCGGCTGGGCGGACTACGAACACCTGGAGGTCGACGACCAGGGCGTGGTGGCGACGACCTTCGCCAACGAAGAATACGAGGCCCGTGTCGACGTACGTCACCTGCCGATCGGGCCGTTGACCGGTGCGGTCGGACTGCAGACTCGGGGCCGAAAGTTCGCGGCGGTCGGATTCGAGGCCTTTGTGCCCCCGTCAGAGTTCCGCCAGTGGGGTGCCTTCCTGTTCGAGCGCGCCGAACGCGGCCGTTTCGCCATCGAGGGGGGGCTCCGCTACACCTCCAGCGAACTGGAGACCGAGGGCTTTTCCGACCCTTCCCAGTTTGTGCCGAGGGTAACGCGTACCTTCGACACCATCGGCGCTTCGATCGGGGCGTCGTTTGAACCGACGGAAAATGCCATCGTCGGTCTCTCGCTGTTCCGCACCGCCCGGGCACCGGCGTTGGAGGAACTTTACGCCAACGGTCCGCACGCCGCGACCGGCAGCTATGAGATCGGCGATCCCACGCTGGACGAGGAAACGGCGGTCGGAGTGGAGCTCACCGCCCGTCGCGCCTGGAGCGATCGGCTGGTCCTCGAACTGAACCTGTTCCTGACGGAGTACGAGGGCTTCATCGTGGAGCGTGAGACAGGCGAGACGCGCCTGGGCTTCCCTGTTTTCCGCTTCGGTGCCACCGACGCGCGCTTCTCCGGTGGTGAAATCGTCGTCGAGGCCGCGCTCGCGTCAGGCACCTGGGGAGAGCTTCGCGGCGACATTCTTCTGGACGCCGTTCGGGCACAGGACACGGGGCTGGGCGAAGATCTTCCGCGCATCCCTCCGGCGCGGTTGATCACCGGCCTGGACTGGGCGGGCTCGGGTCGTTTCCGGGGTCGTGCCGAGCTGATCTTCGCCGCCGACCAGGACAGGACCGGACCGCTGGAGCGCTCCACGCCAGGCTACGTCTTCTTCAACGTTTCCGCGACCATCGACCTGTCGCCGACCGTTGAACTTCAACTCCGGGGGGCCAACCTGACGGATGAGTTCGCGCGGACCCACACCTCTTTCCTGCGCGATGCCGCGCCCTTGCCGGGACGAGACCTCCGCGTCCTGCTGCGGGCACGCTTCTGAAGCGACGGGGCGAACAAGGAGCCGCGCCGGCCCCGAACGCTGCTGTGAAGTGTTGGTCGCCGCTCAAGGCGGATCAGTCGGGCAATCGCAGAAAACACTACCGCAAGAATCGAAAGGCGTTCCGACGCCGGACCAAATGTAGTGGGCGGACATCCGCAAGCGGCGATCGCTTCATCGCCACGACGGTTCAGTGGCGCAGGGTCTATGCTGGGAAATGAAATTCAGATCCGAAGATTGATGGTCGAGGCCCAGTCGGGCGACCTGAGCTCGGCCCGAATACTTCTGGATACCCTGCGCGATCCTCTGGAGCGATTCTTCCTCAATCGACTGTTCAGCACGGGCAGCGACGCCGAGGATCTGGCGCAGGAAACCCTGCTTGCCATCTACACCCACCGAGCCAAATACGATCCGTCCCGCAGCCTGAACAGCTGGTGCTATGCCATCGCGCGACACAAGCTGATCGACCATCTCCGCAGGTCCAGCCGGACGCCCAGCGAGCCACTGCATGAAGAAGTGGATCCAGCCGCGCACCACCGCGTGGAGGATGCCGTCATGAGGTGGGATCTCAGCCGCGTGCTGTCTCGCCTGACGCCCCGACAGCGCTCGGTTCTGCATGATGTCCGCGTGCTGGGCTTCACCATCGCAGAGGCCGCCGAGCGGCACGGCACGACGGAGACCGCAGCCAAGGTCATGATCCACCGATCGATGAAGACCCTGCGCCGCCAGATCGAGCCCGTGCTGGCCGCTGTCTGACAGCCGCGTCGGGAGGCAGACGTATCCAACCGACCGGGTGCAGCTTGTAACCACCGCTCAGGCGTCGCCGAAGCCCGGATGACGCGCAGCCTCTGGCGGAGGTGATTGGGCGCGGCGTGAAGGGCACGTGAAAGGCAACGCATGATCTGGTTCCTCAGAGCGTCCCTCGGGATCATGGCGATCGCGATCCTCGCCCTCGGGCTTCAGGCCATGCGGGTCAGTGGCCAGGACGCGGGCCCATCGACGATAACGTCTTCGCCCAGTGCCAACCTTTGGGCGCGGCACACGCGGAATGCGGCGATTGAGGTCGATCACGAGCCCTGGACAGCCTTTCTTCAGGGCGCGACCGTAGAGGAACGCGGCATCACGGTCGTCGCGTACTCGGGTCTGCGCGGTGCTCCCCGCCGACTCCTGGACGAATATGTCGCCTGGCTTGTGACCCTCACGCCCAGCGCGTGGGACCGCGACGAGCAGTTGGCGTATTGGCTGAACCTCCATAACGCACTGACGGTTCAGGCCATCGCCGAGGCCGGGGGGAGGGGATCGATCGATCGCTTCCGCCAGCTGCCGGTCGCCCAGTCCGGGCCGTTCGCCGAGCGCTCCATAACCGTCGAGGGCCAGCCCCTCTCGATCGACGCAATCGTGCAGGAGGTGCTGAGGCCCAACTTCGGCGATACGGCCTTCCACTACGGACTGTTCAACGGCGCGCGGGGCGGGCCGACCCTGCGCCGTACCGCCTTCACCGGCGCGGACGTTCACGCGGCCCTGACCGAACAGGCCCGGGAGTACGTGAACGGTCGAGGCGTTCGCGTGTCGCGCCGCGAGCTTCAGCTGTCCAGCCTCTACGACTGGTATGCTGACGATTTCGGGGGCTCCGACGCCGCGATCCTGGGCCATGTCAGCGGCTACGCGGACGACCGGCTGAAGTCCGGTCTGGCCGAACGCGCCACCATCGACGGCTACCGCTACGATCTCGGCGTCGCCGCGATCATTCCGCGCCGGTTCGAGCCGCTGGGTGACGGCGGTCTGGGCTCCAGCCGGGGCGGCGGTGGCCATGAGGTTGGCGGGGGTAGTTGAGCGCCCTGCCGGTCGCCCTCGGATCTCCCTACCGGACCCTTATCGCGGCAGGCGGACTGCTGGTCCTTTGCATCGTCGGTCTGACCCTCCTGTCACCAGGGTTTGACTGGAGCCGTTCGCCGGCCATGCGGCCCACGCTGACGGCCTGCGCCTTGATCGCGCTGGCGGGCCTGGCCTTTGCCGTCATGGCACGATGGGCGACCCGGGGACGCGGTCTGGCGCTGGTTCCGATGATCGCACTCGGCCTGGCAATGCGGTTGGCGATGGTTGGCTCAACGCCGATCTGGGAAGACGACTTCTACCGCTACCTGTGGGACGGGGCGGCGGTCAGCAGGGGGCTCGATCCCTATAGGGTCAGCCCGACGCTCGCAGCGGAGTCGACGGCGCCTTCGGGTTGGCAGGCTCTGAGCCAGGCCGAGCCCGAGCTTCGCGACCGCGTCAACCATCCGCAGTTCCGGACCCTGTATCCGGCCGTGGCCCAAGGGGCGTTCGCGCTCGCCCACGCGCTGGGCGGCGGCGTGCTGGGACTGAGGCTCATCATTCTGGCGGCGGAGGCGACGGGTCTGTTCCTGCTGCTGATGCTACTGGGTCGACAGGGTCTGCCGCTGGAATGGAGCGCGCTCTACTGGCTGAACCCGTTGGCGGTCGTCAGCTTCATCAACGGCGTCCATTTTGATGCCCTGCTGATCCCGCTGATCCTGGGCGCCGTCCTGGCCATGACGACACGGCGGAGCGCGGTCGGCAGCGCCCTCATCGGACTGGCCGCGGGCGTCAAGCTGTGGCCGATCCTGTTGTGGCCGCTGACGATCCGCATCGCGGGACGCTTGGGATCGACCCGGTGGGTCCTGGGTGCCGGTGTTGCCGGCGGGATCGCGCTCCTCTCCGTCACGCCGATCGTGGCGGCGGGGTTGGGCTCTGACGCAGGCCTGGTCGCCTATGCCGAGACATGGACGCGAAACTCCGCAGTTCATCCGGTTCTGTTCAACGCGGCGACCGCGATCGTCAGAGCCGCAGGATTGATCCAGGTCATGGATCCCGAGCGGACCGTGCGTGTCCTGCTTGGGCTGACCGGGGCGCTCCTGGCTGTGGTGTTCGCGGCCCGGGTCACGCCGGGGCGGCTTCAGCCGGGCCCGCTTCTGCTTCTCGCCTTCCTGATCCTGGCGCTCGGGCCGGCGCAGTATCCCTGGTACGGAGCCGCGCTTCTGCCGCTGGCGGCCCTGGCCGGTGCCTGGCGGACGGCGGCTGCGGCCGCAGTGGTGTCTTGCGTCTACTATCTACGGTTCGTTCTGGACGAGACAGGCGCATTGCTCACGACGCTGGTCTGGATCGAGCACCTGACCTTGTGGGGCGCGCTGTATCTGGATCTGCGCCGACCTCCTGCGCTTGCGGACGACCGACCGGACGGTGTGACCCATGCCGCCTGAGCCGGGTCTCCGCATCGTCGCCATCATCCCGGCCCGGGACGAGGCGGGGGCGATCGCGCAGGTCGTGACCAGCCTGCCTCGGGGCTTGATCGAAGTCGTCGTGGTCGACAACGGCTCGCGCGACGACACGGCCGACCGGGCCCGGCAAGCGGGCGCGATCGTGGTGTCGGAAGCGTCGCATGGCTATGGCGCGGCCTGCCTGGCCGGGGTGGCGGCGGCGGGCCGTTGCGACGTCCTGCTGTTCCTCGACGGCGACGGCAGCGACGACGGTGCCGAGGCGCTGATCGTTCTCGGTCCGATCCTGAGGGGGGAGGCGGACCTGGTCATCGGCTCGCGTGTCCTGGGCGGGGCGGGGAGAGACGCCATGACGCCGGCGCAGAGGTATGGAAACGTGCTGGCGGCCTGGCTGATCCGTCGGATCTGGGCGGTCGATTGCACCGATCTGGGACCCTATCGCGCGATCACGACAGCGGCCTATCAGTGGCTCGGAATGGTCGACCGCGACTTCGGCTGGACGGTCGAGATGCAGGCTCGGGCCCATGCGCGCGGGCTGATCGTTCGAGAAGTCCCCATCAGCCGGGGGCCGCGTCTGGCCGGCCGGTCCAAGATCACCGGAACGGTTTCAGGGGTGGTGCGGGCGGGGGTCAAGATCCTGACGGTCATCGGCCGCGAGGCTTGCGCCACATGGATACGAGGGTCGTTGGGCAAGCGCCCGACCCAGGGGGCACCGGGTGGTGCTTACCGAAACTCCGCCGGGCGCAGGCCATGGCGCCGGAACTTGTCGTAGAGCGTCTTGCGTGGGATCCGCAGGGCCGTGGTGATCGCGCTCACATCGCCCCGGTGTCGGCGAAGCGAGTCCTCGATCAGTTCGCGCTCGAACCGGTCCACCCGGTCAGCGAGGCTGTCATCCACAGCCAGCGCGGCGTCTTCGGAAACCCCGTCCAGCCCAAGGCAGACCCGCTCGGCGAAATGGGCCAGCTCACGCACGTTCCCGGGCCAGTCGTGATCCATCAGCCGGCGCCGCACCCGGGGCGTCATGGGGGGAGGCGAGCGTTGCTGCTCCGTCGCCGCGCGAAGCAGGAAGTGCGAGAACAGCAGCGGGACGTCCTCGCGGCGCTCGCGCAACGGGGGCACCACGAGCTTCAATACGTTCAGGCGGTAAAAGAGATCGCCGCGAAAGGCACCGCGCGCGACGGCGGCTTCAAGGTCCACCTTCGATGAGGCGAGGATACGCAGGTCCAGCGGCCGGGACCGGTCGGCGCCCATCGGCTGGATTTCTCGCTGTTCGACGACCCTCAACAGCTTGATCTGCGCCGGCTCGGGCATGCTTTCGATCTCGTCGAGAAACAGCGTGCCCCTGTGGCTCTGTTCGACCAGCCCGACCCGCCGTCTCAGGGCTCCGGGGAAGGCTCCAGGCTCGTGGCCGAAAAGCTCGCTTTCGACCAAACCGTCCGGCAGGGCACCGCAGTTGACGGCGACGAAGGGGTGAACGCGCCGACGACCGCTGTTGTGGAGGGCCCGGGCGACGACTTCCTTGCCGACTCCGGTCTCGCCTTCGATCAGAACATCCATTCCGGCGTCCGCGATCTGGTCGATGACCGCGCGCAGCCGGACGATCGACGGGCTCTCCCCCAGCAGGGCCAGCGAGGGACCGGTCCGCGGCACGGCGGAAGCCAGGGCACGGTTGTCGAGAACCAGCCCTCGCTTCTCCAGCGCCCTGTTCAGGCTGGTCGCCAGTCGGTTGAACGCGAAGGGCTTGGCGACGAAGTCGTAGGCCCCCTGGGTCAGGGCATCGACAGCCTCTTCGATGTCGCCATGCCCGGTGATCATGACGACCGGCAGGCCTTCGTCGATCGCCAGGAGCCGCGACAGGAAGGCCCGTCCATCCAGTCCCGGCATCCGCAGATCCGTGACGACCACGCCCGGAAAGTCAGCATCGATCCGTTTCAGCGCGGCCTCGGCCGAGGCGAAGGCGAAGACGTCGTAGGCCTCCAGAGTGAGGCGTTCGCTGAGCGCCGCGCGAAAGTCGTCGTCGTCGTCGATCAGGGCAATGGCGCGGGGGCGGGAAAACGCCATCAGGCCGCCTTCAGATCGATGACGAAGTCCGCGCCGGACTTGCCGGGGCGCAGGTTCAACTCGCCTCCGAACCCGGCGATGATGTCGCGACAGATCACCAGGCCCAGTCCCAACCCCTTGGTCTTGGTCGTCACGAATGGCGTGAACAGGGCGTCGACGACTGCGGGATCGACGCCTGGGCCGTTGTCGGAAATCGAGATCTCGACGCGGTCTCCATGCCGTGCGACGTCGATCGTGACCTGCGGGTTCTCCACCCCGTGGTCGATCATCGCCTCAAACGCGTTCTGCACCAGATTGACGATGACCTGTTCCAGCCGGATCGGCTCGGCCTGCACCTGGACGTCGCGCAGCCCGGTCCGGATCAGGCGTACTCGACCCGCCCTCAGACCCCCACCCATCAACAGCATGGCTCCGTCGATCGCGTCGCACGGGTTGACCGCCGAAATGCCCTGGCTGGACTTGCGCGAGAAGGCGCGGAGTTCGTCGGTGATGGTGCCGATCCGCTCGGTCAGATCGGCCACCCGTCCCAGGTTGCGTCGCACGCCCTCGATATCGCCCCGATCGGAATAGGCGACGGCGGTCTCGGCATGGGTGCGGATCGCCGCCACCGGCTGGTTGATCTCATGGGCGACCCCGGCAGCGATCTGGCCCAAAGTGGCCAGCTTGTTGGCCTGGACCAGTTCCTCGCGCAGAACCTCGCGGCTGGCCTCGGCACGTTGGCGTTCGTCGATCTCTTCGCTCAGGCGTGTGTTGGCCGAGCGAAGTTCGGTCGTGCGCTCATCGATGCGGCGTTCCAGTTCGCCCCGGGCGGCCTCCTCCGCCAGAACCCGCGCGAGGGCCTGCTGGCGACGGCGCAGCAGCACACCCGCGCCGACGGCGAGCAGGGTGACCAGAAGACCGGCCACGGCACGAGCGCTGGCGACATTGGCGACGATCGTGCTCCCGACCGGGCTGAGCAGGTGAAGGGTCCAGCCCGGCGTATCGGTGGCGGTCCGAGCCGCCATCCAGTCGCTCGGCGGACCGTCAACGGCCGCCCGGATCATCGCGCCGCCTTCCCGGGTGGGCGTCTCGAACGGAAGCGGCGCCAGCGCCTGGCCGCTCAGGGTCTGGTCTTCCAGGATCGTCCGTCGCTCGATATCGGTCAGGGGGCGGCTGCGGCGAAAGCGCCAGTCCGGGATGCTGGTGACCAGCACCACGCCCCGCGCGTCGGTCACATAGGCCGGCTCGCCCGATGCGCGCCATTCGGCTTCCAGGGCATCGAACTCCACCTTCACGACGACGACGCCCAGCGGGTCCGAGGCGGGCCCGATCCGCCGAGCCAGATAGAGCCCGGGTCGACCGCTGACGGTGCCCAGGGCGAAGAACTCGGCCGACCCGTCGCGCATCGCGCCGTTGAAATAGGGGCGAAAGCTGTAGTCCGAGTTCACGAAGCTGGTGGGTTCTCGCCAGTTGCTGGCGGCGCGGGCGACGCCGCGCGCGTCGAGCACATAGATGGCGGCCGCGCGAGCCTGGCTCGACAAGGTCTCCAGCTTGGCGCTGACCCCATCCGACGCCCGGCGATCCGGGTTGGTCAACAGGCCGATCACCGCTGGATCCTGGGACAGGACGAGCGGGAACGATCGATGCTTTTCCAGCTCGCTTCGCAGGACCGCGGCGTGCAGAGCGGCGGCCGCATTTGCCTGCCTTGCCAGATCGGCCTCCGCGCCGCGCCGCGCGACCTCGCCGGCGGCCGCCATGGCGAGCACGCCAGCGACCAGCCAGCCCAGGACCAGGCCCAACCAGACCCGAGGCTGCGAGCGGGACACCAGGTGTCGGGACGGAATGAGGCCTTGCCAACGCATGGTCGAACTATGCGGTTTTCCGCACAAACTTACCATGTACCCGAGCGAAAATCTGCACAAAGGGGACTAGGCGTTCGGCGATACTCTTTAGTTTTCAGTCGTGTGGGAACAGCCGAGCTCGACCTTGCGCGCCTTCTGAATGGGCTCAAACTGCGAGCTTGCACACGGCGCAGACCGTGACGGGAAACGGCGACCACGGTCGCAGGGGGAGTGCGAGTGATCCAGGTCAGCGATCATGGTCATGCGTCTGGCGAAAAGCGCGCCTGGTATCGGCATCTCTATGTCCAGGTGCTGGGCGCCATTTTGCTCGGCGGATTGATCGGTCATTTCTTCCCGGCGTTCGGCGAGAGCCTGAAGCCTCTGGGCGACGGCTTCATCAAGCTGGTGAAGATGGTCATCGCCCCGGTGATCTTCCTGACCATCGTGGTCGGGATCGCGGGCATGCGCGACATCGGCCGGGTCGGGCGCGTGGCGGCCAAGGCGTTCGGATACTTCCTCGTGTTCTCGACCCTGGCGCTGATCGTGGGCCTCGTCGTTGCCAATCTGGTCCAGCCGGGCCGCGGCTTGAACATCGACCCCGCCAGCCTTGATCCGGCGGCGGTGTCGCAATACTCGACCGCCGCCCACGAGACGACCGTCGTCGGCTTCCTGCTCGCCGTGATCCCCGACACCTTCGTCAGCGCCTTCTCGACCGGCAACATCCTTCAGGTGCTCTTCGTTTCAGTGCTGTTCGGCCTGGCCCTGGCCATGGTCGGCGACGCGGGCAAGCCGGTTCTGAGCCTGCTGGAGTCGGTCTCGACCGCCTTCTTCAAGCTGGTCGCCATCGTCATGAAGGCCGCGCCGATCGGAGCGTTCGGGGCCTTCGCCTTCACCATCGGCGCCTATGGCATCGCCTCGGTGATCAATCTGATTGCTCTGGTCGCCACCTTCTACCTGACCTCGGCCATCTTCGTGGTCGGCATCCTGGGGCTGGTGGGAATCGCCAACGGCTTTTCGATCTTCAAGCTGATCCGCTACCTGAAGGAAGAACTGCTGCTGGTCCTCGGGACCTCGTCGTCCGAGGCGGCCTTGCCCAGTCTTCTGCAGAAGATGGAGCGAGCCGGGGCGTCGAAGTCGGTCGTCGGGCTCGTCGTGCCGACCGGCTATTCGTTCAACCTGGACGGCACCAATATCTACATGACCATGGCGGCCCTGTTCATCGCCCAGGCGTTGAACATCGAGTTGACCCTGTGGCAGCAGGTGACCCTGCTGCTGGTCGCCATGCTGAGCTCAAAGGGCGCGGCGGGCATCACGGGCGCGGGCTTCATCACCCTGGCGGCGACGCTGGCGGTGGTACCGGACGTGCCGATCGCGGGCATGGCGCTGATCCTCGGTATCGACCGCTTCATGAGCGAGTGCCGGGCCCTGACCAACTTCATCGGCAATGCCGTCGCCACCCTGGTGGTCGCACGGTGGGAGGGGGCGCTGGACCGCGACGCCCTCCGGGCCGCTCTGGACGGAGACCCGCCCGCGCTGGCCGCCAATGCAGATCCGGCCGCCGGACCCGGCGATGACCAGGCGCTCGCGCCCGACTGACCTTGCCGTGCCTGACAACAAAAAAGACTTCTGGGAGGAAGAGATGACCACGATCAAGACCGCGATGCTGGCGACCACCGCCGCAGCCGCCCTGCTGAGCCTGGCCCCCGTTGCCTCGGCCCAGACCACCCCGCAGACTTCGGCCCCGGTGCCTTCGGCGACGCAGCTGTCGCAGGCGGCCCAGTCGATCGCCGATCAGGCCGAGGATAACGGTGACCCGGCCGATGCGGTCGACGACATCGTCGTCGTCGGCTCGCAGATCCGGGGCGTGGATGTCACCGCCGCCCTGCCGGTCACGGTCCTGAGCGAGGAGCAGATCCTGGCGACCGGCGCGGTCAATGGCGACGATCTTCTGCGCACCATCCCCCAGATGGGCGACGTGCTGTTCAGCGCGGCGAACAACCCCCAGACCTCGAACGCGGCCCGCGGCGACGTCAACTCGGTCAACCTGCGCTCGCTGGGGGTCGGCAACACCCTGGTCCTCCTGAACGGTCGACGGATCGTCCAGCACCCGACCAGCCAGGGCACCTCCGATACCGGCACGGTGCCGGTGCTGAGCTACAACTCCAACGCCATTCCGGTCTCGGGGCTGGAGCGGCTCGAGGTTCTGCTGGACGGTGCGGCCGCCATCTATGGCGCGGACGCTGTGGCCGGTGTCGTCAACACGGTGCTTCAGGACGACTTCGACGGCCTGCGGATCACCAGCCAGTACGGCGGGGCTGAGGGCACCAGCCTGCGTGAGTTCAACCTGGGCATCTTCGCCGGGAAGGATTTCGAGCGCGGCAACATCTCGGCCTTCATCGACTACACCGATCGCACCGCGCTGCAGGCCTCGGACCAGGACTTCACCGCCACCGACAACCTGCGCCCGTTGTTCGCAGGCGAACCCGACTATGAGTCCAGCCTGACCCCGGACTTCCGCAACACGCGCGGAGCCTGGGCGAACCTCGCGGTCGTCAACGGACCCGGCACGATCCGTCGCGGGACGACCGCCCTGACCACGGCGGCCGGGGCCTTTCACATCCAGCCCACGGCCCTGACCGGCTGTCTGGTCCCCAACGCGAACGACCCCAACGTCTGCGTGGGCTCGGGTGCCCTGAACTTCAACGGCGTTCAGCGCGAGCTGCGGTTCGACACCGCGCCCGGTACGACGGTCCAGCCGGATACCCAGCGACTGAACCTGTTCGTCGCCGGCCACTACGAACTCAGCGAGGCCGTCACGGCCTTCGGCGAGCTGGGCTACTACACCGCCGATACCCAGCGCGTGCAGCCGCCGGTGATCAACCTGAACACCCTGGTGATCCCGGCGTCGAACTACTGGAACCCGTTCGGTCCGGTGACCTTCGCCAATGGCATGGCGAACCCCAATCGCATCTCCGGTCTGACGAACGTGCCCGCCGCCGGCCTGCCGGTCCGGCTGAACCAGTACCGCTTCGTGGATGCGGGCTATCAGGGCGTGGACGTGACCAACTATCAGGCGCGGGCCCTCGGCGGTCTGCGCGGCGAATGGCGCGGCTTCGACTGGGAGACGGCGCTGCTCTATTCCGAAGCCGAGGCGGTCGACGAGTCCGACGCGGTCAACGCCAACGCGCTTCAGGCCTCGCTCGCTCTGTCCACGCCCGACGCCTACAATCCGTTCAACGGCGGCTGCGTGAACCAGACCAGCTTCGGGGACTGCACCACCAGCTCCCAGGTCGCGATCGACGCCATCACCTTTCGGCTGAAGCGCGAGTCGCGCACGACCCTGACCCAGTGGGACTTCAAGGTCTCGCGGCCCGACCTGTTCGCCCTGCCGGCCGGTAACGTGGGCGTTGCCTTCGGTCTGGAGGCGCGCCGCGAAACCCAGAGCGACGACCGCGATTCCAACCTGGACGGCACCATCCCGTTCCGCGACACCGTCACGGGCGAAGTCCTCCTGTCGAACGTCATCGCCGTCAGCCAGAACCCGGACACCGAGGGCGACCGCACCGTCGCCTCCGCCTACGTCGAGTTCGCGATCCCGGTCGTCTCGCCGGACATGAACATCCCCTTCGTGCGCGCCTTGAACGTCCAGATCGCGGGTCGGGCCGAGAACTATTCGGACTTCGGCGATGTGGCCAAACCCAAGATCGCGGCCTCGTGGGACATCTTCGACGGCCTGCGACTGCGTGGGTCCTATTCCGAAGGCTTCCGCGCCCCGAACCTGGAACAGGTCAACACCGCGACCTATGGCCGGTTGACCACCAACCCCGACTACATCCGCTGCGAGGCGGACCTAAGGGCGCGGCGGATCGCCACCTTCGGGGCCTGCGCGCGCGCGCAAGGTGCCTCGCTGCTGGTGTCGGGCAATCCGGATCTGGAGCCGGAAGAGAGCACCAACTCGTCCTATGGTCTGGTGTTCCAGCCTCAGTTCCTGCCCGAGGCCTGGGGCGACTTCACCTTCACCGTCGACCGGTGGCGCATTCAGCAGGAGAAGATCGTCGGCCTCTTTGGTGGGCGCAACGCCGTGGTCCAGGACTATCTGGACCGGGTTCAGGGGGGCTCCAATCCGCTGGTGATCCGCGCCGCGCCCAACGCCGACGACATCGCCCTGTTCGCCGGCACAGGCATCGCGCCGGCTGGGGCCATCATCTCGATCAGCGACCGGTTCGTGAACCTGCTGCCGCAGGACGTCGAGGGGATGGACCTGGGTCTGATCTGGCGTCTGCGTGACACCCCGCTGGGCGACTTCCGCCTGAACCTGAACGCCGCCAAGCTGATTTCCTTCGGGCGCGATGCGGGTCCGGCCGTCGATGCGCTGGAAGAGGCGCGCGACGCGGGCCTGATCAATGCGGCCACGCCCCTGTCGGAGACCAACGACCTGCTGGCCCAGAACGGCCGTCCGGAATGGCGGGTGTCCGGCTCGCTGACCTGGTCCCAAGGGCCCTGGCAGGTCGGGGCCTTCACCCAGTACATCAGCGCGGTGGACGACACCGACCTGCTGTCGGCGACCGGCGTGCCGTGGGAGGTCGACAGCCAGCTGACCGGCAATCTGTACGTCCAGTACGAATGGGAGCGCGGTACCGGATGGGCTGCCGACACCCGCATCCGCGTCGGCGCGCGCAACATCACCAACGAGGCGCCGCCTCTGTCGTCGACGGGGTATCTGGGCTCGCTCTACCGCCCCTACGGCCGCTACTGGTACGCCACGATCGCCAAGGAGTTCTGAGGCCCGTGAGCGCTATCCGACGGAGCCTGGGTCCGCTCGCCGCCTTCATGGCGGCGGCGGGTCTTGCCGCCACGAGCCCCGCCTGGGGCCAGGCGGTGGCTCCGCGTGCGGAGACCTGTCCCGCCAGCCTGCCCGAGGGGACCCGCTGCTGGTCCGGCCGGGCCGAGAGCGGGGCCTGGTGGTGGTACGCCCGCCCTGGGGACTGGAACGGTCATCTCATCCTTCATGCCCACGGGGGCCCCCGTCTGGGCGATCCGGAGCGGGACGAACCCGCCGAGGATCTGGATCGGTTCTCCATGATGGTGGCCGAGGGCTATGCCTGGGCCGGTTCGACCTACCGCCGTGGCGGCTATGGCGTGCGCATGGCCGCGGAGGACACCGACCAGTTGCGCCAGATCGTCTGGGACCGCTGGGGCAGGCCTGAGCGCACCTTGCTGCACGGCCAGTCCTGGGGTGGCAACGTCGCAGCCAAGGCGGCTGAACTGTATGCCATCGCTGCGGATGGCAGTCGCGCCTACGACGCCGTCCTCCTGACCAACGGCCTGCTCGCGGGCGGCTCTCGGGGCTATGTGTTCCGCGCCGATCTGCGCGCGGTCTATCAATACTACTGCCGGAACCATCCGCGCCCCGAGGAAGCCCAGTACCCGCTTTGGCAAGGGCCGCCCGAAGGCGCGACCATGACCCGGGCCGACATCGCCGCCCGAGTCGAGGCCTGTACCGGCCTGGGTCTCGCCCCCGGTGCCCGCTCGCCCGCCCAGACGACCGCGCTGCGCAACATCCTGTCGGTGACGGGCCTGCAGGCCGATCAGCTGGTGGCTCACCTCGCCTGGGCCACCACCCTGTTTCAGGACATGGTCTGGAAACGCCTGGGCGGCCGCAATCCCTTCTCGAACGCCGGCCGAACCTATCGGGGCTCCGATGACGACGTGGCCCTGAACCAGGGCGTGGAGCGGTTCGAGGCGGACCCCGATGCCCTCGCGGCCCTCGCCTACGACAGCGACCTGACGGGTCAGATCGTCCTGCCGACCCTGACCCTGCATGCCCGCTATGATCCGACCGTCTTCGTCGAACACGAAGCCGAATATGCATCAGCCGTGGCCGAGGCCGGTCGGTCTCATCTTCTCACCCAGGTCTTCACGACCGAGGCGCTCCACAGCCGGCTCAGCGCCCCCCAGTATGCCGCGCTTCTGGCGGCCGCAGACGCGTGGCTGGACACGGGTCGGCAGCCCGATGCCACGGACGTCGCGGCGCTCTGCGAGACGTTCGTCGAGCCCTACGGGGAGCCCTGCCTGATCGACACGGCCTTCCGACCCGAGGTTCCGTTGCGCTAGCGTGAGCGGACTGGCCAAGCCGTTTGCGCTGCGGACGATCCAGCGAGACCGCGTTTCAGGGATTTGGCCGTTGGCTCGATGGCCGCGCATGGCATCGGAGCGTGGGCAGGTCTGTCACCCGTAGATGCGACGCAGGAGTTCGATGAGGGTTGAGAGTTCCTGTTCCGTGAAGCGCGCGGAGAATTTCCGCTCATGCGCCCGGACCAGCTTCTTGACCTGAATCAGCAGTGTCTGGCCCTCGGGCGTCAGATACAGTTCGTGGCGCCGCCGATCCACGGTCGAGCGACGACGGATCACGACCCCCCGGTTTTCGAGGCGGTCGATGATGGCCATGGTGGTCGCGCGGTCCATGCGAAGCGCGTTGCCGATGCCGGTCTGCGAAACGCCGGGGTTCGCGCCGACTAGCCAAAGCGTGGCGGCCTGCTTCTGCGTCAGGTCGACCTCGGACAGGATCTCAATGATCCGCCGGTGCATGGTCCCCTGCGCCTGACGCACATGAAAGCCGAGCACTTCGTCCAGGGTGTCGAAGTCCAGGGTATCCGGGTTCAGCTCGTCTTCGATGACGGCTTGGACTTTGGCTTTCATCTTGGCGAGCGGCTCCGGCGATCAGGGTCTGGGGGGCTGCCTGTGGCCCCGAGACTGTTTTAAGCGCTTACGGTTCGATAGGCGAGGCTTCAGCCGACCTCCTCCTGAACGATCACCGACCGGAGCGAGGTCAGGACAGACTTGAGCATGGCCCGTTCCTCGGTCGTGACGCAGGTGGAGAACCGGTGCTCGCTCTCATGGACGCGTTCCCAGGCCCTTCGGGCGAGGTCGCCACCGGCTGAGGTGAGGCCCAGGCCATGCGACCGCTTGTCCGTCGGATTTCGATCGATCAGCCCCCTTGCAGCGAACCCCGCCACGAGGGGAGCCAGGTTGGCGCTCTTGATCCCCAGTCCCTTGCTCAGCTCGGTCTGTCGCACGCCCGGATTGGCTTCGATCATCAGCAGCACCGACAGTCCGGTCATGGTCAGGTCGAGGCTCTCGAGCCGCTCGCCCAGATCAGACGCCATCAGCAGCGACGCGCGACGCAGCTGATAGCCCAGAAGGCCGTCGAAGGGATCGGCCAGCCCTCCCTTGTGGGGATCGCTTTTCATGCTGACACCCTCAATACGGCGCTTGAGGCCCGGTGTCGATATTGCTATGAACCATAACTATAAGAACACAAACCATTAGGGCGGCTCCATGTCACAGTCAGTTCAGGCTTTCGCCTCGCGGTCCTCCGGCGCGACCTTCCAGCGAATGAATCCCATGACCGGTGCCGTGGCCAGCGAGGCGCACGCGGCCTCGCCCGCCGATGCGGTCGCCGCCGCCGATGCCGCCTCGGCCGCTCTGCCGGGCTGGAGCGTGCTCGGGCCCAATGCGCGGCGGGCGATGCTGAACAAGGCGGCTGTGGCGCTGGAGGCCAAGGCCGACGCCTTCGTCGAGGCCATGCAGAACGAGATCGGCGCGACCGAAGGCTGGGCCCGCTTCAACCTGATGCTGGCCGCCAGCATGGTGCGCGAGGCCGCAGCCCTGACGACCCAGATCGGGGGCGAGGTGATTCCCTCGGACAAGCCTGGCTGCATCGCCATGGCCGTGCGCGAGCCGGCGGGCGTCGTGGTGGGGATCGCCCCCTGGAACGCGCCGATCATCCTGGGCGTGCGCGCCATCGCCGTGCCTCTGGCTTGCGGAAACACCGTGGTGCTGAAGGCGTCCGAGACCTGCCCCCGGACCCATGCCCTTATCGTCGAGGCCTTCGCCGACGCGGGCTTCCCGGACGGGGTCGTCAACGTCGTGACCAACGCGCCCGCTGACGCGGCCGAGGTCGTCGGAGCCCTGATCGATCACCCAGCCGTGCGCCGGATCAACTTCACCGGCTCGACGGCGGTCGGTCGCATCGTGGCCAAACGGGCGGCCGAGCATCTGAAGCCCGTCCTGCTGGAGCTGGGCGGCAAGGCTCCCTTCGTCGTGCTGGACGACGCCGACCTGGACGAGGCGGTCAAGGCCGCCGCCTTCGGAGCCTTCATGAACCAGGGCCAGATCTGCATGTCGACCGAGCGGATCATCGTCGTCGACGCCGTCGCCGACGCCTTCGTCGAGAAGTTCAGGGCCAAGGTCGCGACCATGGCGGTCGGCGACCCGCGCGAGGGCAAGACGCCGCTCGGCGCCGTGGTCGATCTGAAGACGGTCCAGCACGTCGAGGGCCTGGTCGCCGACGCGGTCGCCGGCGGCGCGGTGACCGTCAATGGCGGTGCCTCGAACGGTGTCCTGATGCCGGCCACGGTCGTCGATCGCGTGACGCCGGCCATGCGCCTGTTCAGCGAAGAGAGCTTCGGCCCCGTCGTCGCCGTGACCCGCGCCCGCGATGAGGCCCACGCCGTCGAACTGGCCAACGACACCGAATACGGTCTGTCCGCCTCGGTGTTCACCCGCGACATCGCGCGCGGGCTGAAGGTCGCCAAGCAGATCAAGTCCGGCATCTGCCACGTCAACGGTCCGACCGTTCACGATGAGGCCCAGATGCCCTTCGGTGGGGTCAAGGGCTCAGGCTACGGCCGCTTCGGCGGCAAGGCGGGAATCGACGCCTTCACCGAGCTGCGCTGGATCACCATCGAGACCCAGCCCGGCCACTATCCGATCTGATCGGCGCTTCTCTCCGCTCCTCCCGACAAGAACAAAAGCCGCCGACCACGGCGCCATCGAAAATGAGACCATGACCGACGATCCCAATGTCGCCACCTACCGCATCGAAAACGGTATCGCCTGGGTCAGCTTCAATCGGCCGGACAAGCGCAACTGCATGTCGCCGAACCTCAACCGGCGCATGGGCGAGATCCTGGACGAGCTGGAATACCGCGATGATTTCGGCGTGCTGGTGCTGAAGGGCGAGGGCACCGCCTGGTCGGCCGGCATGGATCTGAAGGAATACTTCCGCGAGACCGAGGCCAAGGGTCTGGGGGCCACGCGTCAGGCGCAGCGCGAGGCCTATGGCTGGTGGCGTCGGCTGCGCTGGTACAACAAGCCCACGATCGCCATGGTCAACGGCTGGTGCTTCGGCGGTGGCTATGGGCCGCTGTATTCCTGCGATCTGGCCATCGCCGCGGACGAGGCGCAGTTCGCCTTGTCGGAGATCAACTGGGGCATCCTGCCGGGTGGCGGGGCGACCAAGGTGGTCGTGGATCTGATCCCGCTGCGCGACGCCATGTACCACGCGATGACCGGCGAACTGATCGACGGCAAGAAGGCCGCCGAATGGCGTCTGGTCAACGAGAGCGTGCCGCTGGATGAGCTGGAGACCCGCGTCCGCGCTCTGGCCGAGGTCCTGCTGAAGAAGAACCCGGTGGCCCTGAAGGCGACCAAGGACGCGGTACGGCGGGTCAAGGAGATGACCTATGACAACGCCGAGGACTATCTGATCCGCGCTCAGGAAGCGGCCAATTCCTTCGATGCCGACGGGCGCAAGGAAGGCATCAAGCAGTTCATCGACGACAAGACCTACAAGCCGGGTCTCGGCACCTACGACGTCACCAAAAAGCGCGCCTGAGCCGCACCGTGGGGCCGATCGACGACACGGCCTTCCAGGCGAGGATTCGCCCCGACGCCTCGGCCGCCGTCGATCTGGCGTCGGGGCGGACCTGGTCCTATCGCGAGCTCGACGCCGCGATCGATCGCTGCACGGGCCTGTTGCGGATCGGCCTCGGCTGCGGGGTCGGTGACCGGGTGGCGTCCCTGGCCCGCAACCGGGTCGAGCTCATCATCCTGCATCTGGCCTGCGCGCGGACTGGGCTGATCTATGTTCCGCTGAACTGGCGGCTCAGCGGCCCGGAAGTCGCCGCCCTGATCGCCGACGCCGAGCCCCGGCTGATCGTGGGCGATTCGGATCTCGCCGGGCTGGTGCCTCTGGACCTGACGACGGACGAGCTGGCGACGCGCATCGGCAGCGCCGGCGAGCGGGTCGTCGAGCCGGTCGACCCGGAACGGGTGTCGCTGATCCTGTTCACCTCGGGCACCTCAGGCCAGCCCAAGGGGGTGATGCTGAGCGAGCGGGCCCAGCGGCAGACGGCGATCAACTTCAGCCTGCTGGGACGGGTCGACGGGCGCAGTCGCATCCTGATCGACACGCCGATGTTCCACATCATCGGCCTGATCACCAGCGTCCGGCCGATCCTGATGCAGGGCGGGGTCATGCTGGTCTCGGACGGGTTCGATCCTGCCCGCACCCTGGCGAGGCTTTCCGATCCGGACCTGGCCGTGACCCACTATTTCTGCGTGCCCCAGATGGCCGATCGCATCCGCGCACAACCTGGGTTCGATGGGAACCGCCTCGGCTCGCTGACGGCCCTGTTCACTGGCGGTGCGCCCCATCCGGCGGCGGCGATTCAGGCCTGGCTGGATGCGGGCGTGCCGGTCGTCGACGGCTTCGGCATGAGCGAGGCGGGGACGGTGCTGGGGATGGCGCTGGACCCCGCCATCATCGCGGCCAAGGCGGGGGCCGCCGGCGTCCCCGCGCCTGGTATCGAACTTCGCCTCGTCGATGCGGACGGCCAGGACCTGCCGACGGGTCTGCCGGGCGAGCTGCTGCTGCGGGGCCCGAACCTGTTCAGCGGCTACTGGCGGCGAGAGGACGAGACCGCCAAGGCCTTCACCGCCGACGGCTGGTTCCGCACGGGCGACATCGCCGTAGCCGATGCCGACGGCTATCTGAGCATCGTCGACCGCCGCAAGGACATGTACATTTCCGGCGGAGAAAACGTTTATCCGGCCGAGATCGAGGCCGCGCTCGCCGACTTTCCCGGCCTGATCGAAGCGGCCGTCGTTGGCGTGCCCGACACCCGCTGGGGCGAGGTCGGGGTGTGCGCCATCGTCCATCCGGGCGGAGAAGACGCCCTGCACGACCGGGTGCGCGAGCACCTTCGCCCCCGCCTCGCGGGCTACAAGCTGCCGCGCCATGTCGTGGTCGTTCAGGCCTTGCCGCGTACCGGCTCCGGCAAGGTCAAGAAAGGCGATCTGCGCCGAATCGCCCTGGCCCTGCTGGCTGAGCGCGAGGCCCAAAGCCCGACCAACCCCCTTGGCTGACGATCAGGCCCCGTCGGTCGGGCCCGGCCGGCTGGAGCTGTTGCTGACGCTGGGGGCGCTGGCCGCGTTCGGGTCGCTTTCGATCGCCATGTATCTGCCCGGCCTGCCGCTGATGACAGCCGAGTTCGGTGGTGCCGCAACGGGCGTTCAGGACACGGTCGCCGCCTTTTCCCTCGGCCTGTGCCTGGGCCAGCTGGTCTATGGCCCCGCCTCGGATCGCTGGGGCCGAAGACTGCCCCTGCTCGTGGGCATTGGCCTGTATCTGGCGGCGACCGTGGCCTGTATCTTCGCCACCGATCTGTCGGCCTTGATCGCCTTTCGCTTCATCCAGGGGTTGGGCGGATGCGCCGGCGTGGTCATCTCGCGCGCCATCGTCCGCGACCGCTTCACGCCCCGGGAGTCGGCCGGCGTCTATTCCACCCTGATGCTGATCCTGGGCGTCGCGCCGATCCTGTCGCCGCTCGCGGGCGGCTGGGTCATCGCGGCCTTTGGCTGGCGCGCGGTCTTCTGGGTGCTCCTCGCGTTCGGCATCGTGCTGGGGGCGATCGTCGCGCTGAGGCTGGGCGAGAGCACCTCGGCGACGACCCGATTCGCCGCCCGGGCCGAGCATCCGTTTCGCAGCTACTGGGCCATCCTAACGGACCGCCAGGTCGCCGCCTTCATCGCCTGCGGAGGTTTCGTCTCGGCCGGGACCTTCATCTACATGACCCTGTCGCCGCATCTGTTCATCGATGGCTTCGGCGTCAGCGCGACCAATTTCGGCTGGTTCTACGGCGCCGGGTCGCTGGCCATCCTGATCGGATCGCAGGTCAATCGGCTGCTGCTGAGACGTTACACTAGCCACCACCTGCTGATCTGGTCGACGCGGCTGAACCTGGTGGCCTGTCTGCTGATGCTGGCCAGCGTCGCCCGGTGGCCGCAGCTGATCCCGGCCTTCCTGATCCCCCTGTGCCTCGCCTTCACCATGAACGGCCTGTCCAGCCCGAATGCGGCGGCCGAGGCGATGGGAGCGGCAGGCTGGCGGGCAGGGGCCGTTTCCGCCCTGATGGGATTCGCCCAGTTCGGCATGGGGGCGGTGCTGGCGGCCTTGGCCATCCGTCTGATCGAAGGCTCAGGCTTCGAGATCGCCGCCATGCTGAGCGCCACCAGCGCCTGCGCGGTCGTCTGCCTGATGTTCGCCCGGCGGGCCCCCGCCGAAGCCCCATACAACGGACTTGCAGATAGTTAGTGTTGCATACAATAATCCGGCCAACGCCCGCCGCGACGAACCGCAGGATGGGCGAACCCCAGGAGGATACCCCATGAAGTCGCGTCTTCTCGCCGCCGCCGCCGTGGTGGCCTTTGGCATCGCCGGTGCCGTTCAGGCCCAGGTCCCCAACCCGCCGCAGAGCTCGCCCCCCATGCCGATCGAAGGGCTGGGCGGGCCCTATGCCGTGGTCATGGAGATGGACCCGACCCTGCCGGACCACACCGTCTATCGCCCCGCCGATCTGGCGAGCGTCGGCCGCGACCTGCCGCTGGTCGCCCACGGCGCTGGCGCCTGCCTGAACGTCGGCAATGTGACGTCCCAGTTCCTCGGCGAACTGGCGTCCTACGGCTATGTGGTCGTCACCGGCGGGCCGATCATCGAGGGGGCCGACGCGCCGCGCGCGCCGGGTGCCGCCGGGGGAGGGGTCATGGCCACCGCGACCCAGAACCGCACCGCCCAGCTGCTGGAGACGATCGACTGGGCCATCGCCCAGAACGACGTGACCGGCGGCCGTTACGACGGCGTCATCGCCACCGACAAGATCGCCGTCATCGGCCACTCGTGCGGCGGTCTGCAGGCGATCGCGGCCGCCGACGATCCGCGCGTGACCACGGCCATCATCGGCAACAGCGGCATCATCCGCACCCCGCCGTCCGACGACTCTCGCACTGGCCGCAACTACCGCCCCGCCGGGGTCGACGACCTGAAGCGCATCCACACGCCGATGCTCTATGTCTCCGGCGGCGCGACGGACCAGGCGACGCCCAACGCCCGCCTGGACTTCGAGGCCCTGAACACCGTGCCGATCTTCCACGCCGACATCGACAGCGGTCACGGCGGCACCTATCGCGAGCCACGCGGCGGCGAATACGCCCAGGTCATGAAGGACTGGCTGAACTGGCAACTGCTGGGCGACGCCGAGGCCGGCCGCACCTTCACCGGGGCCGACTGCCGCCTCTGCACCGACGCCGACTGGACGGTTCAGCGCAAGAACATCGACTGACGGAGGCCGATCAGGCCGCGTCGAACACGACGCGGTCGCCCTCCCATTCGAAGGCGGTCTTCAGCCCTGCGCGGCGCGTGATGTCGATGATGTAGTCGGCGACCTCGCGGCCCTGGTCGTCGTCGCCCAGAGGCTGGGGCTGGCCCGACGGCAGCATCCAGAACGGCCTGAACCCCGCGCTGATCCGGCCGTCCTGATCGATGTGGCAGGCCGCGACCATGCCGTTCCGGGACTCGGGATGGAAGGGATACAGCGGATAGTCGGCCAGGGGCTCGAACCCGAACAGCACCTTGCGCCGCTCGGCCCAGGCGCGGCGTTCAGGGCTGGCATTTCCCTCCACCGACAGGGCGCGGGTCACGGTCACGAAGTTGCCCAGTCCGTGGAAGATCGGCTTGCCCCGGTACATCTCCACACCGCGGGTGATGTGGGCGTGGTGGCCGATGACGACGTCGGCCCCGGCGTCGACCGCCGCGCGGGAAACGGCCGTCTCGTACATGGCGATATGGGCCGGGGTGTGGACCACCCCCTTGTGCAGGGCGATGACCAGGACGTCGACCTGATCGCGGATCGCCGCGATGTCCCTCTGCATCGCCTCGACCGTGTCGGGGTCGGCGAAGGTATAGACCCTGGGCGGGCCGCCCGGATTGGCCCCCTCCGGCTCGTAGTGGCTGATGATCTTCAGATAGGCGCAGCCGGCGTTCCGCGGCCCGGCCCAGCCCTCGCGCGGCCCGACGCAGTTGTAGCTCAGCAGGCCCACCCGCTTGCCGGCGCGGGCGATCAGCGCGGGCTTTCGCGCCTCCGCCAGGTCGCGCCCGGCCCCCGCCGAGGCGACCCCCTGCTCGGTCAGGTTCGCTGCCGTGTCCTCGATGCCCTCCCAGCCCCGGTCGTGGATGTGATTGCCCGCCAGGCTGGCCATGTGAAACCCCGCCCGGCCGACAGCCCGCAGGTTCTCGGGGTCGCTCGCCGGGGCCGGGACGTCGCCGACCGACTCGGTGCCCCGCGTGGTGTGCGGCACCTCGACATGGCCGATCAACACATCGGCCTCGGCCAGCATGGCGCGCGCCGGATCGAAGAAGTGGTCGGCCTCGGGCTCGTCCAGAACCAGGTCGCCCGTCATGTAGAGCTTGAACGTGGCAGGACTCATCGTGCGATCATCCGGCGGAGGGTCGGAAGGGGATAACGACGCTGGACGCCGTCTCGCCTCCGGTATGCACTGTCAGGGTCGGGGCCGGGGAAACCTCGATACGGGTCCGCTCGCGTTCGTCCGACCCGGTGATGCTGACCCTCAGCGTGTGACCCGCCTTGAAGACATAGGACACGGCCAGCAGATCGAACGACACCTTGACCGGAACGCCCGCCTCCAGCGGCTGGTGATCCTCGGCCCACGACCTGCGCCACGGCGTGCCCATGGTATTCCAGGGGGCGTCGACCACCCGGCGCAGGGAGGCGCGTTGGCGACCCTCGCTGATGACCGTGACGGTCCCGTCAGGCGCGACGTCTTCCAGATAGGTGAACACCGGCTGCTCCGGCGCGGTCGAGGAGATCCACAGATCGGCCAGTGGATTGCCCGTCACCTCGGTGTCCACGGCGAAGGTCCGCGCCGCCACCGTGATGTTCTGGGCCGACGAGCGGCAGGGCTGGGCGAAGGGGCCGAAGTTCGGCTGAACCGGATCGGGCGGGCAGACCGGCGCATAGTCGACGGTGATGGCCCGGCTCGCCGCGCGGCTGGGCGCGGTGCCGGTCAGGGCGTCCCCAGCGAGAAACAGCCGCTGGTGATCGGTGTCGGCCAGGGGCCATTCCGTCGCCGTCCGCCACTCCTGACCCTCGGGTGCGCCGATGGTGAAGTAGTGGATCGGATCGTCGTGCTGGATGCCGGTGTCCTTGCCCTTCAGATAGTGGTCGAAGAACCGAACCTGTTCTGCCCGCAGGTCGAAGCCCGGGTGGATGCAGTGCCGCCACGGCCCGATGATGATGCGCGCCTGGCCCGGCAGATTGGCCAGGGCGATCAGGCCTTCGGTGCGGAAATCGTCGGCCCAACCGCCCTGGATGTAGATCGGGATCTGGGAAGCGCGCACCTGGCTGAGATAGGCCCCGATGCTGACCTCGCCCCAGAACCGCGCCATAACCAGGGGCGACCAGCCGTCACGGTACGGCATCGACTGCATCAGCTCCAGCAGGTTGGTCGAGGCCAGGTGCTCCTCCGCCGCCTGGCGCAGCAGGATGCGGTCCTCGTCGCCCTGGACTGGCGTGGCGCGCAGGTCGTCCTCGATCGTCCGGGTCGGGCCGGTGCCGTACTGCGAGATGATCCCGCCCCGGGTGTGGCCGTCGTAGCGATCCCAGGCGAAGCAGCCGGCGAACACCGCCTTCAGGCTGGGCGGCCGGGCGACGACGGCGTGCATCGCCGCCTCGCCGGTGTTGGAGCAGCCGTACATGCCAACCTTGCCGTCGGACCAGGGCTGGGCTGCCAGCCATTCGTTGATCTCATAGGCGTCGAAACCCTCGGTGAAGTCCTCGTATCCGCGCCGGGTGCCGAAAGAAGCGCCGTTGCCACGCCGTGCCGCGATGGCGACGACGTAGCCGTAGCGGGTCATCTCCGACAGCGGCGCGCGGCCGCCGGGGGCGGGCCCGTCGGTCGCCCGGATGCCGGCCGGCTCGATGTCCAGAGCATGGTGCCAGATGACGGGCAGGGGGCCGTCGACCGGAACGCCGCCGACCGATGGCCTGTGCAGCGAGATCGCGATCCGCGTCCCGTCCCTCAGCGGCAGATAGAAGGAGGTGGCGACCTGTTCGGAATACTCCGGCGTCGGCGGCCCGGCATTGAACGTCGACTGTGCCGAAGCGGCCAAGGGATAAAGCCAGAGCGCGAAGACGGCCAGGACGGCCGCGAGCAGACGGGACATGGCACCACTCAAAAGAAGAGCGGCGAGCCGGGCAGACCCGGCTCGCCGTCAAGTTACTCCGGGAGGAACTGGAAAGGTCACCAGCTCTTGGAGATTTCGAACGAGATCATGCGGCCGATGGCCGAGGCGTTCTGGCTATCCCAGGACACCGTGCCGTTGATCGCGATGGGCGGATCTTCGTCGAACACGTTCAGCGCATTGACCGACACCCGCACCCCGTCCGTCAGGCCTTCACCCTCGAAGGTGTAGGAGGCCGTCAGGTCGTAGGTCGTCCAGCTGTCGACCTCGACGTTCGGTGTGATGGCCGTGTTGCGATAGCTGTCGACGTAGTTGGCGAAGGCGTTCACCGACCAGCCGCCCAGGTTCCAGTTCACCGAACCGCGCACCCGCAGGTCCACGGGGTTGCCGAAGGTGTCCAGCACGTCGACGGTCGGCAGGCCTGCGGCCCCCTGACGCTCGACCGTCAGGATCTTGGCCACGTCGAGCCCCAGCCGCCAGTCGCCGAAACCGGTGTCGAACCGGTAGCTGGCGTTCACGTCGAAGCCGTCCTGGTTCAGGGTGCCCAGGTTCTGGCGACGGCCGTCGACGATGACGTTGATGTTTGTCACCGGCTCGATCGGGTTCTGCAGGTCGGGGCTGGCGAAGCGCGCGGCGACCAGGGCGTTGAACGCCGCGTTGCCGGCCACGTCGGAAGCAGCGGGACGACGCGTGATCAGGTTCGAATAGACCGTCCCCTGGGCCAGGGCGTTGCCCGGCGCCACGTCGATGCGGTTCTCGTACTCGATCTTGTAGTAGTTCACCGACAGGTCGAAGCCGTCGAAGAAGCTGGGCGACCAGTCGAAACCACCCGACCAGGTCTTGGCCGTTTCCGGCCCCAGGCCACTGTTGCCGCCGTTAAAGAAGATGCCGCGCGTCGTGCCGGTCGACGACGTCGGATCGGTGATGTTCTGGATGAAGATGTTCAGGATCTGGTCGGCGCTGTCGACCAGCGACGGGGCCCGGAACGAGGTGCCGTAGGTGGCACGGAACACCAGGTCCTGAGCCGGCGCATAGATGATGCCGACCTTAGGATTGGTGGTGGTGCCGAAGTCCGAATAATCCTCCCAGCGGCCTGCGACGGACAGCTCCAGTCGTTCGACCAGCGGGATGGCGTTGGCCTCGCTGACCAGGGGCACGAACAGTTCGCCGAACACCGAGCTGATGGTCCGCGAGTTGAACACGCCCTTGAAGGTGGTGGCGCCCGACGCCAGCACGTTCGTCGCGAACAGGCTCTGGCGGAAGGTGTTGTCGTGGAACTCTCCACCCAGGGCCATCCGCACCGTCCCGCCCGGCAGGTCGAACAGGGGGCCGTCCAGCTTTACCGACAGATCGCGGGTGATGTTGGTCCCGAACGTCGCGCGGTTGGCGTCGATGATGTCCAGCAGCTGCGGATTGTTCGTACGGTTGAAGGTGCCGTTGCCGAACGGATTGAAGGCCGTCGCGGGGTTGGTCGAGGCCAGGGCCGCGGTCAGGGCGGCATTGTTGATGACATTCTTGCGGTCCTGGAAGCCTCGGCTGATGCTGTGGGCCGCATAGCCCGCCAACTGCCAGTCAGACCCCAGGTCGATGTTGAGCCCGATCGCGTTCTGCTGGGCGTTCTCGAAGCCGGTGGAGTTGGCGTCGTCGTCGTCGACCAGCCGATACTCGACCGTGCCCTGGGTCGCGCCGACCGGCCCGACGAAGAAGGGATTGGTGTTGCGGACATTCAGGCTGAACAGCGCAGGCGGGGCCGCCAGGTCGTAATCCCGCTTGGTGATGAAGCCTTCGTACCAGAGCTCCAGCCGATCGGTGACCTGGTGGTTGATGTTGAACAGCAGGGTGTCGCGCTCCTGCTCGGGCAGCAGATCGGCGAAAGCAGCCTCGTCATAACGGTTCGGCGTGGTCGAGAGCTGGGCCGGGGTCACGCCGACGCCGTTGGAGCTGGGCAGGCCGAAGCGCACGCCGCCGACGACGATGTTGCCGGGGCCGGCGGTGAACGGGCGGGCGTCGGTGCCGCCCCGCGCGGTACGGTTCTGGCTGGCGAAGTCGCGGTCCGCCCCGATCAGATTGCTGCGCTCGTTGTGCTCATAGGCCAGGAAGACTCCGCCCCCGTCCCAGGTCCGCCCGAAGGTCTGGCTGAACTGGAGCTGGTCGAGACCATCGGCGAAGCCGTAGCGCAGGGTGCTCTCGGCCCCGTCAAAGTTCCGACGCGTGATCAGGTTCACCACGCCGGCCACGGCGTCCGAGCCATAGATGGCCGAGGCACCGTCCGTGACGACCTCGACGCGCTGGATGGCCGAGGTCGGGATCTGATCCAGATCGCCGAGCGCCTTGATGACCCCGTTGGGGGCCAGGCGGCGGCCATTGAGCAGCAGCAGGGTCGCTTCCGGTCCGATGCCGCGCAGGTTGGCGCTGCGGACGGCGGTGGAGTTGGCGGCGGCGTCCTGGGCCCCGCCGGTGAAGCTGCTGCGGCTCTCGTCGGCGCCCAGGTTCAGGACCTGGGGCAGAAGGCGCGTGGCGTCACTGACGTTCGAGGAGCCGCTGGCGGTGATGTCGGCCCGATCCACGCCGATGACCGGAGAACCGGCGGCGGCGACGCCCCGGATGCTGGTCCCGGTGACGACGATATCTCCGACCTGGGTCGCTTCCTGATCGTCCTGTGACGGTGCGTCCTGGGCGGACGCGACGGCGGGCAAGGCCATCGCAGCGGCGATGGCGATTGCGGATACGCGGACGTAGACAGACCTATGACGTGACGCGGACATGGTTTCCTCCCCCTATGGTCCGGACTTTCGCGCCCGTGACCCGTTGCGAGGACTATGCCGGGTTTTCGCTTAAACGCAAATAGTATGATGACCAAACAGTAGTGGCGCCGCCTTCATGCCGAGGGGCGAACTTGTCGGAGCTCGGTCGGTGCGAGGCCGTCGAGAAAGTCCGCGATCTGTCGGTCAAGGTCGTCGGAGCCGGCCCCCATGTTGTTCAGCGCGATCCGGCATACAGGAACGCCGGCGCGCTCCAGGGCATCGAGAACCAGAGGGTCGGCGTCATCGATCGCGATCGCCCCGTGGCAGCCGTTCGTCAGCGCCTCCTTGACGTGCCAGGCCCCCGACCACGTCGGCATCCGCAGCTCGTCGCCCATGGTCACGAAACGGGCGGCCAGCGCCCGGATCACGTCGTGTTCGCCCTCGAATGACCTGAGGTATCCGTCGGCCGCGAGGCCGAGATACATCGACCAGACGAAGACCGCACCGTGGCTCTCCTCCCAGCGCTGATAGAAGCCGGTGTCGCTCCAGAGGCCCCGCCCGACCCACATCAGGCGCAGGCGTTCGTTCGGACAGGCAGCCTCGCCGTCGGCGGCGCGCTGGGCGACTTCCTCGTAGAAGCGTTTGGCGGCGTCCCTCGCCCAGACCGTGCCCCGGTGCCACTGCGGCACCATGGTCGCGGGCATGGTGTCGACGATGCCGACCGGAACCGGGTGCGTCCGGGCGATCAGGTCTCGCGTCTTGCGGTAGTAGTCCTCCTGTTCGTTGACCAGGTTCATCACCGCGACCAACCTGGCCCGGTCCAGCGTCCGCCCGCTCAGCGCCTCAAGCCGCGCGATCTGGCCCTCGATCTGGGCCGCCATCAGCTCCAGCCGCTCCGGTTCGAGGGTCTCTGCCCAGCGTTCCGGCATGTCGTCCCACCACGCGATGGGCAGGTCGATGCGGCTCTCGATCGACCGGTCGAACACGAACAGGTCGGCGCCGGTTTCCTCGGCCCAGGCTTCGAACAGTTTCGGGCCGGGATCTGAGTTGGCGATCAGCGACAGGGCGCTGGGCGTCGGCAGCCCGCCCCACGGGGCGTCCTCGTCATCCTCAGCCAAGGCTGCCGCCAGCCCTTGCGCGCTATAGGTCTCGACCGTCGAGGGATAGTCGTTGGCCTTGAGAAGCCGCCCATAGGCCCCGGCCTTCTGCTTGGCTGCGACGATGGAGGCCCACCACTGGTTGACGACATAGGGGATGTCGAGCGCGCGCAGGATTTCCTGGGGCGCGTCGGCATTGACCACGGCGAAGGGGCCGTTGGCAGCCGCTTCCCGCACCCCGGCGAACCAGTCGCGCTGCCAGGCTCCGAAGTCCGCCGTGCAGGCCAGAGACTTGCGGCTCCGCTTCGCCTCAGGCCGCGCTTCGGGCTTGGCCGACGCGGGGCGAGATGTCGCCGCCCTCGGTGCCTCCGCCGGCACCGCGCCCGTGCGGAGGAAGGTCTGGATGCGGTCGGCCGTGTCGACATCGAACGCGACCTCGGGTTCGACGTTGGCCAGGGCCAGGAATGGAACGCCGACCGTGGTCAGGGCGGCCCGCGTCGCCTTCACGTCCCAGGGCGCGGCCTCGTCGCCCTTCAACCCGACATGGATGACGGCATCGACCTTCAGCGCCACGGCACGCGTCGCCAGGGCCTGGGCGCGTGTCTGGCTCGACTGTCTGGGGCTGGGCCAGGCCTCTGATCGGCTCCGCTCGGCGATCGCCTCGACGACCGGTCGGGTCTCGTCCAGAACGGCCTTGACCCAGGGATCGCCCCAGGCGTGGTCCTCGCCGACCACGACCGCGCCGAGCGTCTCAAGGGCGCGATACAGCGTCGACGATTCGTGCGCCGACCCTGTCAGCAGTATGCGCGATCCGGCGAGGGCAGGGGCCTCGGCGAGCGCGGCTGCAACCTCGTCCAGCAAGGCGCCGGCATCCGCGTGGGAGAGGCGCGTGACGGCCGCGATCAGGTCGACGGCCTCGCCGCCTGACAGGAGCACCTCGGTCCCCCGGCGCGCCGCGAACAGGTCCGCGATCCGTGCTCGAACGGCATTGGCCGCCCTGGCGCTCGCCTTCAGGTCGTCTGCGGAGATCGGGCGACCAGAGAGCGTCTCCAGCCACGTCCGAAATCCGTCGAGGCGCGCCAGGCTGTAGCGATGCGCCGCCTCATCCCGTCCGCGCAAGAGATCGACGAAGGCGAACGGAGCCGCAGGTCCCCGGCCTGTGCGATCAAGCTCGCGCAACACGGCGAACAGGTGCGAATCTTCCGCCGAGCCGTTCGTCAGCACGACGCCCGCAGGCCTGAACGTCTCCTCGAGCAGGCGCGCGAGCACGCCACGCGACCGCCGGCCCAGCGCCGGATGAAAGTCCGCGCCAGCATGCCCGTCGGGCGAAAGCCGCCATGGCCGGAACCCCGCCGCTACGATCATCTCACGCGGCGCGTCGGCTCCCAGACAGGCGACTGAGTCCGGGGGCGGAACCGCCGTCGCAGCCAGGGCGCGGTCCAGCACGGCCCTGACCGTCATCAGATCGCGCCCGCCGCGCGCAGTTCAGCCAGCTTTTGGGACGAGTAGCCCAGCAGCTCCTCATAGACGGGCGTGTTGTGCTGGCCGATCTCGACCGGCAGCACGTCGTCGAAGCCCGTGCGGCAGTTCGAGAACTGGATCGGCACACCGACGGTTCTCAGCGAGGCATCCGTCGGATAGCGCGGATGGGCGACCGGCATGGTCTCGCCACGCGCCACGACCCGGGGGTCCAGCATGCCTTCGGCCGGATGGCGGACGGGGGCGACCGGCACGCCCTCGGCCTCCAGCAGACGAACGACCTCGGCTGTGGGCTGGCGACTGGTCCAGGCCTCGATCCGGGCCTCCATTTCGACCGCATTGGCAACCCGGCCGTCGCGGCTGTTGTAGCGCGCGTCGTCGCCGAGGCCGGGTTCGCCCATCACCTTGAACAGACTGCGCGCCAGACCCTCGTGAACCGCCACGATGGCGACGTAGCCGTCCGCGCAGCGAAACACCCCGAACGGCGACAGCCGGTGGACGGTCAGGCCGGTCCGCCCCGACATGCCCGCCATCTCCATGGCCCGCCAGTTCTCGATCGCCACGAACGAGGTCAGGGCCCCCAGCATAGACACATCGACGAACTGGCCCTCTCCGGTCTTCTGGCGGTGCTGCAGCGCAGCCAGGATGCCGATGACGCCGAAGACGGGGGCCAGCATGTCGGCCATGGGAATGCCGATCCGCACAGGCGGCGTGCCTTCCTCGCCGCTCGTGTACATGGCCCCGCTGAGGGCCTGGACCAAGACGTCCATGGCCTTGGATCCGTCGGATCCGCCCGCGCCGAATCCGCTGAGCGAGCAGTAGATGACCCCTGGGTTGGCCGCCCTGGCTGCCTCGTATCCGACGCCCAGCCGGTCGGCCGTGCCGCTGGTGAAGTTCTCGATGACGATGTCGGCGGTCGCGACCAGATCGGCGAATATCGCCTTCGCCTCCGGGGCCTTCAGGTTCAGGCTGACACCCTTCTTGCCCCGCGCGCGGGTCAGGTGCGAGACCGACAGATCGTCCTCGTGCTGGCGGCGGACCGTCACGCCGTCACGGCCGACGTAGGGGCTGTTCTCGCGGGCCAGGTCACCGCCCTTTGGGTCCTCGACCTTGACGATCTCGGCACCCAGCCCGGCCAGCAGCAGGGTCGCATACGGGCCGGCCAGCGCCCGAGTCAGGTCGATGACACGCAAACCCTCTAGGGGGCGGGGCAGGGTGTTGGGGGACTGGGTCACGGCGATCCTCGAGCGAGTGGCCTCGCGCGGCACCGGGTGCGCCTGCGGGCGATCGGTGCGATTGAGACGCCCGAGAACCCCTCTGTCAATATTAGTTTGGAACGCATACGGTTTATGTAACGACCGGTCCGTTGTATCAGTGCAGAGTTTAAGGTTTTCGCCCATGTCCCAGTCCCTGATCGCCGAGGAACCGGTTCGTTCATCGACCCGCGCGGGAGACATAGGCGTGCTCGCGCCCCTGCTGGGCTTCCGGATGCGGCGAATCCACAGTCACCTGACCCGCGCCTTCAGCACCCGGCTGGGCGAGCGCGCCCTCAAGCCCGGCGGCTTCTCCGCCCTTGGCCTGATCGCCGCCAACCCCGGTCTGTCGCAGAAGATGCTGTCGGACGAACTGGGGCAGGACAAGGCGACGGTGGTCGCGCTGCTCGATGAACTCGAACGCCGGGGCTGGGCCGAGCGACGCCGGGATGCGGTCGACCGCCGCCGACATCACCTGCATGTCACCCCCCAGGGGCAGGCCGCCCTGGACTGGATGGCGGGCCAGGCGATCGAGAACGAACGCGACGTTGTCGATGCCCTGTCGGTCGAGGAGGCGACACAGCTCCTCGACCTGCTCGACCGCGTCTACCGCCGCGCCTTTCCGCTGGAAGACTAGGCGGGTGTCGGCTCGTTGATCCGGATGGTCCGGGCCGCGATCGCCAGGAAGACCATCGACACCAGGAAGATGCCGGACATGACCAGCAGCGCCACCTGGAGCCCACTCGCCGAGGCCTGGGCGCAGGCGGCTGTCAGGGCCTCGGCCGCCCCTTCGGGCGCGCGTCCGCCGGGACAGGTGACCGCGAAGGTGCCGACGCCGTCGAACCGCTGTCCCGCCACCGTGTCGCTGATGATGCCGGTCAGAAGCGGACCGACCGTCGAGCCGACCACGGTCGCGCCGACCATGAAGACCGCGACGCCCGTGGCGCGCATGGTCGAGGGGACGATGTTCTGGATGGCGGCGTACAGAGGTCCGTTCTTCATGTTGTAGGCGACGGCCGCAGCGAGCAGGAACGGCACGGCCCAGCCCGCGTCCGGCACCCCGAACGCGACCAGATAGGCGACGGCTGCGAGGCCGCTGCCCAGCGCCGGAACCAGCACATAGGAGCGGCCACGATCGTCGGAGAAGCGGTCGGCCAGCACACCGCCCAGCATGGCCCCGACAAGTCCCGCAGCCCCGGTCATGCCGACGATGCCCCCGGCCTGGGACAGGGTGAACTCGTGGGTCCGCAGCAGGAAGGAGACGGTGAAGCCCGCGATCCCGGCATTGGCGATCCCGACGAAGGCTCCGCCGATCAGGACGAAGACGAAGGCCGGCGTGCGGATCAGCCAGCGGAAATCGGCCCAGAAGGTGGCGGGCTTCTTCGTCTGCTCCGCCTTGGGTTGCGACTGGCGGGGCTCCTTCAGGGTGAACCAGACGAGCAGGGCGAGCACGACCCCGGGCAGACCCAGCACCAGGAACGCCATCCGCCAGCCCCAGACCTCGGCCACCAGACCGCCGATGATGGGGGCGAGGATCGTGGCCAGGGGTGGAGCCGAACTTACGATCGACATGACGACGCCGCGCTGCTTGGGCGTGAAATAGTCAGCCAGGATCGAGTGGCTGATGGGGATGCAGCCGCCTTCGCCCGCGCCTACGCCGATGCGGAACAACAGCAACTGGGCAAAGTTCTGGGCCACGCCGCACAGGGCGGTCATCGCCGACCAGGCTGTGATCGCGATCGCCATCAATCGCGCCCGGTTGAACCGCTCGGCGAACCGCGCAGCGGGGATGCCGGACAGGGAGTAGAACAGGGCGAAGGCCGGGCCGGTCAGCAGGCCCAGCTGAGCATCGGTCAGCCCGAGCTCGATCTTGATGGGCTCCTGCAGCACGCCCAGGACGATCCGGTCGAGGTAGTTGCAGACCGTTACGGCGAGCAGCAGTCCGACGACATAGATCTGATAGGGCCGCCACAGGCGTCCTGGCGCGGGCGAAGCGGGAACATCGGTCACTGCGGTCTTTTCCTCCGGCGCGTCGCGCGCGCCCTGCGTCCAATCTGCGTCGGCTCGATCAGAAGGTTGATCGAAAAAACCGTTTGTGTCTATGCCTATATAGGCCCTCGGACCGCCCCTCGACGGGACCTGTCTCGGGGCCCGCGAGTCCCGCTTTGCTGATCAGCAGGTTGCAGATGACCACGACACGAACCCAGGTCGCCATCGTTGGTGCGGGCCCCGCTGGACTGCTTCTCGGGCATCTTCTCCGGGCCGAGGGGATCGACGTGGTGATCGTCGAAAGGGCCACGCCCGACTATGTTCTGGGCCGCATCCGCGCGGGGGTACTGGAAGCGACCCTCACCGACCTGCTGCACCGGCTGGGGATCGATGCGCGCCTGAAGGCCGAGGGCCTGCCCCACGACGGCTTCTATCTGGCGGACGGCGAAAACCTGATCCACATCGCGGTCGGCGAACTGACTGGAAAGCGCGTGACGGTCTATGGCCAGACGGAAGTGACGCGCGATTTGATGACGGCGGCCGATGAGCGTGGCCTGCAGGTCGTCTACAGCGCCGAGGACCTCGCCCTGAACGACGTCGAGACCGACGCCCCCTATCTGACCTACCGCAAGGACGGGACGGACCATCGCCTTGATGCGCGCTTCCTCTGCGGGTGCGATGGCTTCCACGGCCCCTCGCGCCGCGCGGTGCCCGAGAGCGCGGGCCGGACCTACGAGAAGGTCTACCCCTTCGGTTGGCTCGGGATCCTGGCCGACGTCCCGCCTTGTGATGATGAGCTGATCTACGCCAACCATCCGAACGGCTTCGCCCTGGCGTCGATGCGCTCACCGACCCGCAGCCGCTACTACATCCAGGTCCCGTCAGATGAGGACATCGCCGCGTGGCCCGACGACCGGCTGTGGGACGAATTGGCCGTGCGCCTCGGGCCCGAGGCAGGCTCTCGCGTCGTGCGGGGGCCGGCGATCGAGAAATCCATCGCGCCGCTGCGCTCCTTCGTGTTCGAGCCGATGCGGTACGGGTCCCTGTTCCTCGCGGGTGACGCGGCCCACATCGTTCCGCCGACCGGTGCCAAGGGGCTGAACCTCGCGGCCTCCGACGTCGCCTATCTGTCGGAGGCCCTGGCGGGATACTTCAACCGGGCCGACAACGACGGCGTCGCCGGTTACTCGGCGCGCGCCCTGGCCCGGGTCTGGAAGTCCGAGCGCTTCAGCTGGCAGCTGACCACCCTGATGCACCGTTTCCCCGGGACCGATGCTTTTGACCGTCGGATGCAGCAGGCGGAACTTGACTACATCGCCTCCTCGGTCGCCGCCCGCACAAGCATCGCCGAGAACTACGTCGGTCTACCGCTCTGAGGGCACAGCCACCGCCCAGCAGTTTGTAATCATGCCAAACGATTTGCGTCACAAACGATAACGTGCATCATGCGGCTCAAGGCGACCGAAGTGTCGTCAAGGTTGGAAACATCAGGGAGGGGGCCCATGGCTCGCACACAGTCGTTCGCACTGGCTACGGTCGCATGGGGCGCGCTCAGCGTGGCTCTTGGACTACCGACATTCGCCTTGGCCCAGACCGCGCCACAGACCGCAGCAGCGCCCCAGGACGAGGATGAAGCGACCCAGGTCGACGAGATCGTCGTCACCGGCACCAGCATCCGCGGCATCGCCACGGTCGGCTCGCCCACCGCCACCCTCAGCCGCGAAGAGATCGCCGCGACGGGCGCCTCGACCATCGCCGACGTGATCCGCACCCTGCCGTCCGTCGTGAACATCGGCGGTGACGAATCGCGCACCGGCGGGGCCCAGGACGCCGCCGCCAACTCCACCCGAGTCTCCTCCATCAACCTGCGCGGTCTCGGCAGCGAGGCGACCCTGCTTCTGCTGAACGGCCGACGGCTGGCGCCCACGGGCGTTCTGAAGGCCCTCGCCGATCCCAGCATGATCTCCGCCGGCGCGACCGAGCGGATCGAGGTCGTCCTAGACGGCAGCTCGGCCGTCTATGGCTCGGACGCCGTGGCCGGGGTGGTCAATCTGATCACGCGCCGCCGTTTCGACGGGGCCGAGACCTCCGTCCGCTACGGCGCGGGCGATGGCATCGACCAGTGGGTCTATACCCAGACGCTCGGCAAGGTCTGGGACAACGGCGAGATCTTCTTCGCCTTCGAGGAGAACGACCGCAGCAATCTGCGCCGCGCCGATCGGCCCTTCCTGTCCAACGATCTTCGCTCGCGCGGCGGCACCGACCAGCGCTCGACCCAGTCGGTCATCCCCAATGTCAACGTCGCGGGCACTCGCCGCCCGTTCCCCACCTTCACCGGGGACGCCAATCGCTATGACGCGGGCCTTCAGGGCGACTTCCTGCCGGAACAGCGCCGCACCAACTACTTCCTGACGGCCCGCCAGCGCTTCGCCCCGGACTTCGAGGTCTGGTACGAGGGCTTCCGCTCGGACCGTCGCGTGCGCTCGCAGGCCGCGCCGCTCGGTAGTGCCTTCAGTGTTCCGGCGGTCAATCCGTTCTACCGGACCGGGATCTCGGGCGTAGCCCCCGGGGCCAACCAGTCGATCGAGTATCGCCTGCCGCGTGAAGGCGCGACGAGCGAGAGCAAGGTTCGCGGCACCCAGAACGCCTTCGGCATGGTCTGGACCCTGCCCGGCGACTGGGAGCTGAATACCTACTACGCCCACAGCACCGACTCCGAGATCGCGGGCATCGGCGGCGAACAGGTCAACGCTTCGGCCACGGCCGCGGCCCTTCGCGATCCCAACCCTGCGACGGCGCTCAACGTCTTCGGTGGGCCGATCAGCGACGAAGTCTATTCGCGCATCATCGCCTTCCGCTGGCAGATCACCGACGCGGTGAACGACCATTTCGAGGTCAAGCTGGACGGGCCCCTGTTCAGCCTGCCGGGCGGCGAGGTTCGCGGCGCCTTCGGGGCCTCTTACGACGAGGGCAGCTTCCGCTATCAGGAGTTCCAGAGCGCCCTGTCGCCGACGAACACGGCTTCGTTCACCAACGACAAAACCAACAGCCGGACCTCGACCGCCGCCTATTTCGAACTGTTCGCGCCGATCGTGGGGGAGGCCAACGCCCTGCCGTTCATGCAGCGGCTCGATCTGTCGGTGGCCGGTCGATACGAGGACTATTCGGACTTTGGCGACACCTTCAATCCGAAGGCCTCGCTGGTCTGGGGCGTCACCGACGACCTGAACCTGCGCGGCAGCTGGGGCACCTCGTTCCGGGCACCGTCGCTGGTCGATTCCAGCACCGCGCTCAGCTTCATCTTCATCAACACCGGCCCGGATCCGCGCAACGGTGGTGCCCAGATCACCGGCCTAAGCGTCAACGGCAGCAACACGGCGCTGAAGCCCGAAAACGCCGAGACCTACTCACTGGGCTTCGACTGGACCCCGTCGTTCCTGCCCGGTTTCCAGGCGGCGGTGACCTACTACAACATCGAATACACCGACCGGATTCAGGTGACGGGCGCAAACCTCAACAACGAAAACGTCTTCGGCGTCTTCATCAACCGCAGCCCGACGCTGGACCAGATCAACGCCCTCTTGAACAGCGGCAACGTCATCAACGGCACGATCGACCCGTCGCTGGTGCGCTACATCGCCGACAACCGGCGCTCCAACGTCGGGACACTGCTGCAGGACGGTCTGGACGTCGACCTGACCTACCGGTTCGACACCGACTGGGGCTCCTGGTCGGTGGGGGTCAGCCACACCGAGACCTTCAACTCGACCCGCCAGGTGCTCGAGGGTCTGCCCTTCATCGAGACGGTCAACACCCTGGACAACCCGCTGGCGTCGCGCGGACGTCTGAACGCCGGCTGGCGGATGGGCGGCTTCAACGCCAACCTGTTCTACACCTACGGCGGCGACTACCTGAACACGGCGGTCACCCCCAACGTCGACGCCGAGGTTCAGAAGACCTTCGACCTGACCGGGGGCTATTCCTTCCAGGACGAGAGCGGCCCGCTGTCGGGCGTGCGCATCAGCGTCAACATCCTGAACCTGTTCGACGAGGACCCGCCGGTCGTCATCAACGGCACCAACGGCTGGGACAGCACCACGGCCAACGGCATTGGGCGCTTCGCCTCGGTCCAGTTGTCGAAGCGCTGGTGATCGCTATGCGGTCCCTCAGAAGCATCGCGGTCGGGCTCTGCGTCCTGACCCTGTCGGCCGGCGCGGTCTGGGCTCAGGCCGCGCCCCCGCCGCCGGACCGGGTCGCCATGATGCGCGACCGGGCGCGGATGTCGTCCGCCCCCGAGATGTCGGTACGGATGTTGCGGTCCTGGATCACCGCCGATCCGGCCCTCGCCGACCGCCGCGACGCCGCCCTGGCCCTGGTGACACAGGCCGAGGCCAGCCTCGCCGCCGGTCGGCGTGACGAGGCCGCCCGCGCCCTGGCCCAGGCTCGGGCGATCGCCGACGGCATCGCCTGGTCTCCGGCGGCCGAGTATGCCGGGTCGCTCTCGTTCCGGCCGGTCGCTGCGATCGCAGACGCCAGCGCGCCGCTTCAGCTCAGGGTGTCTCAGGCCTATCCGGCCGCCGCACCCGCCGATGCCCGTGTCCGGGTGTCGGTGGTGGGTCCAGATGGCACATCGGTGCCTCTCGGCGAACAGCCGCTGGCCGGTCAGGCCGCCGACGCGCCCGTGTCCTTCTCTGCGCCGTCCGCATCGCAGGGGCGTCGCCGTCTGGCGATCGAGGTCCTGTCCGGCTCCGAGGTCGCGGCCCGGTCCAGCGCCGAGGTGGTGCTGGTGCCGAACCTTGCCGAGCGCGAGGCCGACACCCGCCGTCGCCTCGCCGCCGTCTCGGCTGGCCCCGAGGCCGAGGCGACCGTGCTCTATCCCTTCGACCTGGTTCGGACCGTCAACAGCGGCGCGCGCGACCTGGAGCGCGCCGAATTCCAACGCCGTCTCGACCGGTCAGAGGCGGTCCTCGCCGCGCTGGAGCAGGGCCGCGACATTGTCGTGCGCGGCGTCGGCGACCAGGACCGGGCACGCCATTTCCCGGCGTCGGGCGAGATCATGCCCTACCGCATCTATGTGCCGACCTGGTGGACGCCCGAGTATTCCCTGCCGATCGTCCTCGCCCTGCATGGCGGCGGCTCGGACGAGAACGAGATGCTGAACTATAACGAGGGCCGCTTCGGCAAGCTGGCGGAGCTTTACGGCTATATCGTCGTCTCGCCCTTCGGCTACCGCCCCGTCGGCACATGGGGCAGCCCGGTCCGCCTGCCGGCCGTCTATGGATCCGACACCCGCGAGGGCCGCGATCTGGGCGACGCCGCGACACAGCGGATGCGGGCCTTGAGCGAACAGGACGCGCTGGAGACGCTGGACCTGGTCGCCGCCGAATATGGAGCCGATACGACCCGCGCCTTCGTCACGGGTCACTCCATGGGCGGCGGCGGCACATGGTATCTGGCGCACAAGTACCCGGAGCGCTGGGCGGGCGCCGCCGCTTCGGCCGGGCCCTTCTTTACCGACGACTATGATTTCGACCGGCTGCGGACCATGGGCATATTGATCGCCCAGGGTGACGACGATCCGCTTTCTCTCGACTCCCAGCGGCGCCTCGCGGCCGACCTGCTGATGCGGGGGCAGGGGGTCACCTATCTGGAGACGCCGGGTGCCAATCACGGCAACTCGTTCGGGCTCAGTCTGCCGGGCATCTTCGACTTCTTTGAGCGTCAGAAACCCTCGACCGGCACGCCCTCGCGTCTGGCGCACCCCGCCCCCTGAGGCGCGCCCGTCAGCGGCAGAAGGCGTGGTCGTAAACCTTGTCCAGCAGCCGCGACAACTCGCGGGACTCGTCGTCGGTCAAGGCGGCGTGGACCGCGAGTTCGTTCGTCCGGGCCTCCTGGGCCATCCGCTCGAGCGTGGTCCTGCCCAGGTCTGTGACGAACAGATTGTGCCGGCGGCGGTCCTCGGTGTCCCGCTCCCGCCGCGCCAGTCCGCGCGAGCCCAGCTCGTCGAGGATGGCCACCACGGTCGCCTTGTCGAACCCGACCTCGACCGACAGGGCGATCTGCGAGATGCCCGGGTTGGCGGCGATCAGCGCCAGGGCCGAGAACGCGCCGGGACGCATGCCGTCTGGCCCCATCTGGTCGACGAAGCCTCGCGAAAGATGGTTCTGGATCCGCCGGATACGAAATCCCAGCAGGTGATCCAGAACGCCCAGCTGAACAGCGCTCGTTCCGCGAAGGCGCGAAGATTGGCCAGATGACGATGTCATGGCACGCCTTGTGACGCAGGTGGCTTGTCTTCGCTAGGCCCAGCCGGCCTTAGCTTGTAACGCGTTGTAAAGTTGGATGAATACTGTCGCGCCGACTGAAGTCGCTCTGCCGCCCCGGTGGACATCCGTTTTGATGCCGTCAGCTGGAAACGATCGCCTGGAACCGGCGACGGGTCTCGAGCAGGACCCAGCTGCGCATCAGCAGCTCGGCCACGTCGTAAGGCTTTAGAAGCACGTCGTTGGCTCCCAGGGACAAGGCGCGCAGCCGCGCGTTCATGGTCGAGTCTGCGGTGAGAACAAGGATCGGCAGATAGTCGCTCGCCCCGGTCAACCGACGAAAGCTCTCGAGCAGTTCGTAGCCATCCACGCCCGGCATCATGAGGTCCAGCAACACCAGGTCAGGCTTCCCGTCGGCGAAGGCGGCCAGGGCGTCTCGCGGATTCAGGAATGTGATGACCCGATCAAATCCCTCACGCCGAAAGGCGCGGTCGACCAGGCTCAGGTTCGCCGGCTCGTCGTCGACCGCCAGGATCACCGCCGACTTGATGGCAGGGTCGTCGGGAACGATCCTCATCGAGCATCCCCTTCAGTGGCGGGCGACCGCGGCAGATCGAGGACGAACACCGCGCCCTGACGATCCTCGCGCGGGTGGTAGGTCACGTCCCCACCCTGGGCCCGGGCCAGGCCGCGCGACAGGGCGAGCCCCAGCCCGGAGCCCTGGGCCCCGCTCCAGCGTTCGGCGTCCAGCCGATCGAAGGGGATGAACAGGCGTTCGGCCAAGCCAGGCGGAACGCCGGGGCCTTCGTCCCGCACCTCGATACGGACGCGGTCGGGCGTTTCGACGAGGGTCAGCATCACCCCGCCGCCCGCCGGGCCATACTTGATGGCGTTGGACAGGAGGTTCAGCAGGATCTGTACCGAGGCCCTGCGGTCGGCGGTCATTCGGGCGTGGGTCTCGCCTTCGATACGCACATCGACGCCGGCCGCCTGGGCCTGGGGCGCGATCAGGTTGCGCACATCCGCCAGCAGAGGAGCAGGGTCGAGGACCTCGGGTACCAGGGCATGGCCTCCCGCCTCGATCCGCGCGATGTCCAGGACCTCCTCGATCATCGCCAGCAAGTGGCCGCCGGCCTTTGCAATCTGATCCACCGCATGACGCTGGTCTTCGCCCAGCGTCTCGCGATCCATGCCAAGCAGCTGGTTGAAGCCCAGGATGGCGGTCAGCGGGGTGCGCAGCTCATGGCTCATGCGCGACAGGAACTCGCTCTTGGCCCGGCTGGCGCGTTCGGCCTCGGCGCGGGCATGGCTGAGGGCCTCTTCGGCGCGGCGGCGCTCGGTGATGTCGCGGGTGACCTTGGAGAATCCGGTCAGCGTTCCGTCCTCGTCGCGCAGGGCGGTGATGACCACGTTCGCCCAGAACCGACCGCCGTCCCGGCGCAGACGCCATCCCTCGTCTTCGACCCTCCCGTCGCGGCTCGCGGCTTCCAGCAGGCGCGCGGGCGTTTCGTCACGCGCTTCTGGGGGATAGAAGGTCGAGAAGTGGCACCCCAGGATCTCTTCGGCCGTCCAGCCCTTGATGCGTTCGGCCCCGGTGTTCCAGCTGACCACTTTGCCACCCACATCGAGCGCGAAGATGCCGTAATCGCGCACGCCCTCGATGACGCGGCGATACCGTTCCTCGCCCTCGCGCAGAGCGGCTTCGCGCGACCGCAGCAGGTCGCTGGCCTGAACCAGACGCCGGGCAAGGCGGCCGATCTCGTCCTGGGCCTCGTCGAGCAGGGCCAGGGGTTCGCCCCGTTCCAGCCGCTCTGCGTCGCGCTCAAGCCCGCGCACCCGGCGCACGATGCCGGTGAACAGAAGCTGCGCCGCCGCCAGCCCACCGAGAATCCCGATCCCGGCCATCACGGCAGTGAGGGTCCAGGTGCGGCGACGTTCGGCATCGGCCTGGGCCTGGCGCTGTTCCAGCAGTTCGCGCTCGCGCCGCTGCATGGCATCGATCTCGTCGCGAAGCGCGTCCAGGACCGCCTTGTTGGCCACCAGTGCGGAGGCGACCTCGGCGGCCTCGACACCGGCAGCGGTGCCGGCGCCGGGCATGGCGGCCAGTTGGGCCAGCCCTTGGCGCTTCTGCACCACCAGACTGTCGACTCGCGCCAGCCTCTGGCGGATTTCCGGATCGCGCGCTGTGCGGCGCAGGCGGTCCAGTGTCTGGGGCAACAAGGCCTCGGCCTTTACATAGGGCTCGAGGAAGGCGCGACGCCCGGTCAGGCGATACCCCCGCACGCCGCTGGCGGCCTCGGCCAGCAGGGCGTGGACCTCGTGGATGTCCCTCTGAATGGCGAAGGTCAGGCGGACCCGGGCTTCGGCTTCGGCCTCGGCCCGGCCGGACAGATGCAGGGCACCGATCCCGGACAGCAGGATGGCCAGCGGCAGGGCGACCACGATCAGCCCCTTGGCTCCCAGGCCGAGGTCGGCCCAGGCCCGCGCGGCGCTGGTCCAAAGCGGCAGCTGGTTCATGCCTGCGTCCTTGCCGCAAAAACGGCAGCCTGGGTGCGGTCGGCGACGCCCAGCTTGGCGATCAACCGCTCGACGTGGGTCTTCACCGTACCCGGCCCGATGCCCAGGTCGCGGGCGATCTCCTTGTTTGTCAGTCCGCGCGCAACGCCGTCCAGCACCTGACGCTCGCGCGTCGTCAACCGGGCCAAGTCGTCCGGTCGCGGCCCCACCGCCGGGGCCATCGCCTTGCGCAGCAGATCGGTCGGAAGCGCCGTGCGTCCTGCAGCGACGGCGCGGATGGCGTGCAGCAGTTCCTCGCGCCCGGCGTCCTTGAGCACATAGCCGGTGGCTCCTGAGGCCAGGGCGCTGCGGACATACTCCGGCGTGTCGTGCAGCGTCAGCAGGAGAACGCGCGTCGAAGATCTTTCCAGAATGCGTTGCGCCGCCTCGAGGCCGTTCATGCCGGGGCCGAAACGGATGTCGAGAATGGCGACGTCGACATCGCCCTCGGCGGCGCGCGCAACGGCGTCTTCAGCGGTCTCGACCTCGGCGACGACCCTCATGTCCGCCTCGCGTTCGATCATGGCGCGCAGGCCCACGCGACTCAGTTCGTGGTCGTCGGCGATCAGCAACCGCATCAGCGCAGCCCCGCCATCGGCACGTTGGCCCGGATGCGAAAGCCCTTTGCGGTCGGCCCGGCCTCGAGCTGCCCCGCGACCGCCGCCAACCGTTCGCGCATGATTTCCAGCCCGAAGCGAGGGACGGGATCGGCGGACGCGATGCGCGGTTCGCCGCCGGCGTCCTCGACGCTCAGAAGCACGGCATCCCGGGTCTCGTTCAGGGCCACTTCCAGATAGACGGCCGCACCCGGAGCATGCTTGGCGACGTTGGTCAGCGCCTCCTGCCCGATGCGGAACAGCAGGGTCTCCTGCCAGGCCGGCAGACGCCCCGGCAGCCGGTCGATCACGGTGACGGCATGGCCAGCATCCTCCAGCCGCCCGGCCGCCTCGGTCAGGGCCGCGACCACGCCCAGGTCGTCCAGACTGGTCGGGCGCAGGCCGGAGATCACGCCCCGCAGGTCCGCCACCGCTTGGCGCGCCATGCCGATCAGGGCGTCCAGGTCTTCCGCCGCGCTGCGCTGGCCATCGTCGTCGAGGTCCAGTCGCAGGAGCTCGAGCCGACGGTGCAAGGCCGCCACCTGCTGGGCCACGCCGTCGTGCAGGTCCGCCGAGATCGCAGCGCGCTCGCCTTCCTGAGCGGTGACGACGCTGGACAGGACGTGCTCCAGATCCTTCTCGCGCCGCTCCAGACGGCCCAGCAACTGGGCCTCGCGACGTCGCTGGACGTCGACCGTCAGGCGGGCCTCGATCATTTCGACCAGCAGCCTGAGCGCCTCGGCGTCATCGGCGCCCGAGAGGGCCGCGGGGTTCAGCGGTGCCGTGAAAACCAGTCGGACGCCGGGCCGCCCACGCTCGCCCAGTGTCTGCATCGGAATGATCAGTCCGTCTTCGGGGTCGGCGGCTTCAGGCCCCAGCAGGGCCCCGCGGCCATAGCCTGCGAACAGGGCGGCGCGCCGAGCCGCGCGATCGATCGCCGGGTCCAGGTCGCCGCCATCCGCCGCCGCCAGATCGCGGCTGACCTCGATCAACACCTTGAGGCGGGCAGCGCGCGCTTCCGAGTCCCGGAACAGCGAGCGCAGGTCTGTCGTCAGGGCGGCGTCAGGGCTCAATCGGGCCGATCTCCGAAGGGAGGATCCCTCCTAGCCGAGCTTTACCGGTGCGTCATATGCCGAACGGCATAGGCCGCCCGGCGCGCCACGCCGCCGACGCGGTCAAGCTTCGCCTTCCGCATCTTTCGTTCGTCGCCGCACTCCGGCTCCGTCGAAAGGACACCCCATGCGCAAGACCCTCGCCCTCGTGGGCCTCGCCAGCCTGCTGGCCGCCCCCGCCCTGGCCGAGACGCCCGTCGCCGTCGCCAGTGACAACTACGCCGTCGCCAATCTGAGCCCGGCCGCTGCCACCACCGCCGCTCCGATCACGGTCGCCGAGGTCGAGGCCGCCCAGCGCGCCTGGGGCGACGCCCTTGTCGCCATCGCCACCGAGTATGAGCGCAACGGTCAGGCCGCCGCCACGCGCCTGGCGGGACAGGTGCTGGACACAGCCTACGGCTACAACCTGGGTCCGGTCGCCTTCAAGCCGACCTTGGCCCACGGCGAGCAGACCTTCCGCACCACCCGCGAGGGGGCACTGGCCTACTTCGTCGGCGGCAACAGCCGCTTCGCCGGCGACACTGGCTTCGCCCTGAAGGGCTGGCGTTCCTATGAGATCGACAACGCCGCCATCGTCATCACCGGCAACACCGCCATTTCGACCGGCAACGTCATGCTGACCAACGACGACGGCGAGACGACCACGGTCAACAAGACGTGGGGCTGGGTGCGCGACACCAACGGCGGCCTGCGGATCGTCCTGCATCACTCCTCCCTGCCGTACGACGCGGACTGATCCCGTCCACCGACTGAAAGGCCGCCCTCACCCCGGGGCGGCCTTTTCTTGTTCTTGTCCCGCTCGGTCCAGGCTCATGAAATCCGTCACCCCCTTGCTCGTCGCCCTTGCCGCGCTCGCCGCTCCCGCGTCCGCCGCGGCCCACGACGACCGACAGGTCTGGACCGCCGCCTTCGCCAGCGGACCGGTTCAGGAGGGGAGCAGGGTTCTGGCCTGGTTCGACGGTCACGCCCGTTTCCGCGAGGAGGGCGAACGGCTGGACGTCACCATCGTGCGCCCCGGTATCGGCTGGCGAGTGTCGCCGCGTCTGGACCTGTGGGCCGGCTACGCCCACGTCACCCTTCGTCGCCCCGGTCCCGACGGCGAAGAGCATCGCGCCTGGCAGCAAGCCACCTATCCCATCGCCGATATCGCGGGCGGGCGGCTCACAGGCCGGACCCGTCTGGAACAGAGGTTCCGCGAGGGTGGCGACGACACGGGTTTGCGGCTTCGCCAATTCGTCCGCTGGAGCCGCCCGATCGCCGCGTCCGACGTCTCGGTGGTCGTCTCCAACGAGACCTTTATCGGCATCAACGATACCGACTGGGGGCAGGCCGATGGCTATGACCAGAACCGCGCCTTCGTGGGCCTGGGATGGCAGGTCGCGCCAAAGCTGAGGCTCGAGGCCGGCTACATGAACCAGCACATCGACGTGTCTTCGGGCCCTGACCGCCGGAACGACAATCTACTCGTATCCGCGTTTGCTACGTTCTGATCCCTTGGGGGCTCCCCGAAGGCCAGTCAGGGGCCCTTCCATCGAAGGCTTTCAGGCCGGGCGGGCGTCACGGACGAGATAGACACACCGCCTAGCGCCAGAGCCACTGAGCGGCCGCCGCGTAGAGGGCGATTCCAGCCAGCAGGTTGAAGGGGAAGGTGAGGGCCAGCGAAGCCGTCACGAACACGCCGGGGTCCGCCTTGGGCGCGGCCACCCGCATGGCAGCCGGCACGGCGATGTAGGAGGCCGACCCGGCCAGCACCGCCAGCAGTGCCGCGTCACCAACGCCAAGGCCCGCGACCTTGGCCAGACCGAGCGCGATCGCCGCCGAAACGAGAGGGAACAGCAGAGCGAAGCCGACGATGCGGCCGCTGAGCTTCCTCGCGCCGTTCATCAGGCCCCGCGCCGCGATCAGGCCGAGGTCGAGCAGGAAGAAGCATAGCGCGCCCTGGAACAGCGGCCCGACGAACAGTTCCAGCCGCCCGTATCCCGCCTGGCCCGAGATGGCCCCGACCGCGAAGCCGCCCAGCAGCATCATCGAGGCCGCCCCGACCAGAACCTCGCGCAGCACCACGCCCCGATCGACCGGTCTGTCGGCCCCCGTCCCCCCCATCAGGACCAGAGCCGTCAGGATGGCGGGCGTCTCCATCAAGGCCAGTACCGCGGCCATATAGCCCCCCGCGTCCAGCCCCACCGCCGCCAGATGCTGCTGTCCCGCCGCGAAGGTCACGACCGACACCGAGCCATAGGCTCCAGCGACCGCGCAGACGGTGGGCTTGTCGAGCTTTTTCGATCCCCTGAGCCACAGCCAGACCAGCAAGGGCATCAGCGCGCTCATGGCCACGCCGATGCCCCCGGCCGTCAGAAAGTCGCCGTTCAATCCGGCGGCCCGAGCCTCGACCCCGCCTTTGAAGCCGATGGCCATCATCAGATACAGGGACAGCGCCTTTGTGACCGGCTCCGGGATGGCCAGGTCCGAGCGCAGGAAGGCGGCCAACGCCCCCACGAAGAAGAACAGGATGGCCGGCGAGGTCAGCAGACCGAGGCTGGCGGTCAGGTCGGGCATGGACAGGCTCCGGCGAAGGGTGGCGCCCTGTGCCCGGTCGACCTTGGCCATTCCAGTTTATTGACCTGATAGAGCTCATAACGGATGCTGATGACGTGGGCAGCCGGACTCTTGATCTCGACATCGACCTGTTGCGGGCGTTTGTGACCGTGGTGGAGACGCGCAGCTTCACCCGCGCCGCCGCTCTCCTGAATCGGACCCAGCCGGCCATCAGCCTGCAGATCCGGCGACTGGAGACCCAGCTCGGCGCGTTGCTGATCGACCGGACCGGGCGGTCCGTCGCCCTGACCACCGAAGGCGCGGCCCTGCTGCCCCAGGCCCGGCGGCTCTTGCGGCTGAACGACGAGATCGTGGCGACGCTGGGCGAAGGCGATCTGGAGGGCGAGGTCCGTTTCGGCGCGCCCGAAGACATCGCTACGCTTCATCTGCCCGGCATTCTCGGTGCCTTCGCGCGCAACCACCCCCGTATCCGCCTGTCGGTGACGTGCGACTTCACCGCCAATCTGCTGGACCAGATGTCGCGGGGTATGCTCGATCTCGCCCTGATCAAGCGCGAGCCGGTAGGTCCCGAGCTCGGCGCCCGCGTCTGGACGGAGCCGTTGGTCTGGGTGGCGCAGGATGCGTCCCTCGCGGCGGAGACGCCCCTGCCCCTGATCGTTGCGCCGGCGCCGGACATCTATCGCAAGCGGGCGCTCGCCACGCTGCAGTCCGCCGGCATCGCCTTCCGCCCCGCCTTCACCTCGCCCAGTCTCGCCGGTCAGATGGCGGCCCTTCGCGCCGGCCTCGGGGTCAGCGTGCTGCCCGCCGCCATGATCCCGCGCGACCTCGTCGCGGTCGGCCTCCCCCTGCCGCCCCTCCCCGATAGCGAGATCGCGCTCGTCAGCGCGGGCAGCGCGGCCGGGCCGGCAGGTCTGCTCGCTCAGGAGGTCATGAGGACACTGGGAGGGGGCCCCAGGACCGTCTGATCTGATCGGCTGTTCGCTGCCTCTTCGATCCGTAGGGGGTGCCGGGATGAGCGGGAAACGCCCCCTTCAAGGAGCGGACTCTCGCCAGCCCTGGTCGGGTTCCGGGGCAGGGCGGGTCACGACGTTTGCCATGGCGCGCATGTGGGGCCAAACACAAGCGCGCGGCGCAATGCCAATGGCGCGGCGCGCCGGAAGGCTGACTTTATCAACGAACACAACAGCACGGTGGCGGACAGAGAGGGATTCGAACCCTCGGTAGGCTTTCACCTACACACGCTTTCCAAGCGTGCGCGATCGACCACTCCGCCACCTGTCCGTTTCACCGCGCGGGCGAGACGCCCCGGAAGGTCTTGCCGGGGAGGGCAGGCTGATAGAACAGGCGGGCGGTAACGGCAAGCGCGGTGCTGGCGAACGTGGAAGACACCGCCCATATCCCCGCCATGACCCTCTTTTCCCGGATCGCCGAGATGCTGAGTTCCAAGACCACCCTGCCCACCGCCGACACCGCCCTGCCGGGCCGCGAGGCCCCGCTGCCGACCGACGAGGTCCATTTCGTCAGCGGTCGCCCGCTGAAGGGGCCCCACCCGGAGGGGTTCCAGACGGCGATCTTCGGCATGGGCTGCTTCTGGGGCGTGGAGCGGATCTTCTGGCAGTTGCCGGGCGTGTGGGTGACCTCGGTCGGCTACTCCGGCGGGATCACGCCCAACCCGACCTATGAGGAAACCTGCACCGGCCGCACGGGTCACACCGAGGTGGTCCAGGTCGTCTTCAACCCGGCGGAGATCAGCTACGCCGAGCTGCTGAAGGCCTTCTGGGAAGGCCACGACCCGACCCAGGGCATGCGCCAGGGCAACGACGTCGGCTCGACCTATCGCTCGGCCATCTACTATCTGAACGAGGCTCAGCGGCAGGAGGCCGAAGCCTCGCGCGACACATATCAGTCGGCGTTGACCAAGGCCGGACGAGGCCAGATCACCACCGAAATCGCGCAGGCCGGTCCGTACTATTTCGCCGAGGGCTACCACCAGGGCTACCTGGCCAAGAACCCGGCCGGCTACTGCGGCATCGGCGGCACCGGGGTGGTCTGTCCGATTGGGGTCGGCGTCTCCGCCTGAGGCACGATCAGCCGCAGAGCGCGAAGAACCGTTCGACGTTGCTCCCAGACCCCGGTTGGGGCGCATAGGCAGCGCGCTGTCCGTCGACCCACTGGGCGATCCAGCCCAGGCGCCGGAAGCGTTGCAGGACCGGCACATCGGCCTCCACCGTCGCGATCAGCAGGTCGCCGTCGTGCAGTTGCGACGGTTCGCCCTCGGCCGCGAACCGCTCGGTCTCGCCGCCGGATTCGAGATAGATCTCGTCCGAGCCGGTCTTGCCGAGCGCCACCAGATCGACCTTGCCCGTGCCGGCCGAACAGTCGAGACCCAGCTTCAGGTCATCGGAGGCCTCCACGCCATAGGCGAGCCGCGCGGTTCCCTGGTCCTCGCTCAGGAACCAGTCGTAGCCAGGGGTCGGGGCGGGGGCGGAGGCTGTCACCGGTGTCGGGGTCGCGACGGGGGCAACGTTGGCGCAGGCGGCGTTGAGCCCCGCCAGACCGATGACCGGCAACCAGAGCCTACGCATTCTGCAGTCCCCCAAGATCAGCCGCCGCAAAGCTCTGCGAAGCGCCTCAGCTTGGCAAGATGGGCCGGCTGAACCTCGACCGACTGCGCTCGCCCGGCCACAGCCACCGACAGGCCGCCCGTCAGAACGAACTGTCCGAACACCGGGTGGTCCGCGCGGATCGGAACGCTCCGATGATCGCCCGCGGCCGCGCTCTCGGCTTGGGCGGCGGCGTCGCCGCTCGTCAGGGTGGCGATCCCGGGTGTGGAGCCAGAGCCGTAGAGATCGAGCCGAGCGACGCCGGAACCGGGCGCGCATTCCAGCACTGCGCTCAGTTGAGGCGTGTCCGGAACCTCATGTGCCAGTACGACAGGACCGTTTCCCTCGTACAGGGTCCAGGTCCAGCCACCGCCCTGGGCGGCCAGCAGGCTGAGCGCCAAGGCCAGCGTGATCATGAGTCTTGCGCCTCGCGGCCGAGCGCCTTCAGGCGCGTCCAGCCCCGCAGTAGGTCAGAAAATCGCCCACAAGGCGACGTTCTTCTTGGTCAGCGCCCAACTCGAATTGGCCTGCCTCTCCAACGACGGTCAAACGGCCCCGCTCGGCGAGGCGCTGCAGGCTGGGATCGTTGACCGAAATCCGAACCTCTTCGGCCAGTCCACCCGACAGCGGATCCATCGGCTGGGGGCCGTAGCTGGCCTCGACCAGGCGCGCGGCCTTAAGTTGGACGTCGCCATACACCGTCGCCAGACGCGCGCCGGGCTCGCAGGTGACCATCAGGGCCAGCTGGTCGGAGTTCGGCACGCCATAGGCCAGTTTGGCCAGCGCACCCTCGTTGTGCAGCGTCCAGCTCATGACCGGCTGGGTCATCTCGGGCTCGGAAGCGGCCCCTTGCGACTGGGCGGCGAACGCCACCAGTCCGAGAGCGGCGGTGGCGGGAAGGAGGATCTTGAACATGGCGTTGGACCTTGCGTCTGATGGCCAAACGCAGGTCCGCGTTAACGGTTCACGGCAGAGCTTGAGGCGCGGTGCCGCCGGCGTCGAGCGGTAGCGCCCTGCGCCTCCGCTCAAGCAGCGAGACGCCGCGCGGCGAGCGGTAGCGCCCCGATCCTGCGCTCAAGCAGCGAGACGCCGCGCGGCGAACGGTAGCGCCCCGATCCTGCGCTCAAGCAGCGAGACGCCGCGCGTCGAGCGGTAGCGCCCCGATCCTGCGCTCAAGCAGCGAGACGCCGCGCGTCGAGCGGTAGCGCCCCGATCCTGCGCTCAAGCAGCGAGACGCCGCGCGTCGAGCGGTAGCGCCCCTAGAAAGGACTGAACCGCTCCACCAGGCTCTGGGCCGCCGGCGCGCTCTGGACCCGGCTGATGTCGCCCCGGCCACCATAGCTGATGCGGGCTTCGGCGATCTGGGTATGGGCGATCGTGTTGGCCGAGCTGATGTCCTCGGGCCGCACGATGCCGGCGACGGTTAGTTCGCGCAGCTCGCGGTTGGTGCGCACTTCCTGCCGACCCTGGATCACCAGATTGCCGTTCGACAGGATATCGGTGACGACGGCGGCGATGGTCAGGTCGACCCGCTCGGCACGGCTGACCGAGCCCGTGCCGTTGGCGTTGGACTGGCCTTCCAGCCCGACCAGGTTCTGGGGGTCGAACCCGCCGGGAAAGGCGCGGCCCAGGCTGTTCTCCAGGCCGAAGAAGTTCGAGACCCCGCCGGAGATGTCGTTGGACCGGCTGCGGCTGGTGGTGTTCGAGGTCTGGGCGCGGTCGTCGATACGGATGCTGACCGTCAGGATGTCGCCGATCCGGCGCGCCCGCTGGTCGCCGAAGAAGGCGCGGGCCCCCGTCCGCCACAGGGAGTTGGCGCTGGCTGAGCGCGGCTCAGGCGCGGCCTGATAGGCCTGGGTCACCGGCACCAGCTGGGCGGGATAGGCGACGGGGGCCAGTTCGGGCCCGCGCACTGTCTCGACCACGGTGGAGCAGGCGCCCAGCGACAGGGCGAGGAGCGTGATGGCGAGGACGGGTTTACGCATGACGAGGCTTTCCTAGCGGACGGCGAACAAGTTGGAGCGGGCAGCCTGGGCCTGGGGGCCCGCGATGGCGCGGCCGGGGCCCGAGGCGACGGCCTCGATGGTGCGGCCGGAGGTCAGGTTGGTGACGCTCAGGGTCTCGCCGACGGCGGCGGCGCGCTGGGCCCGGCCCGTGACGGTCAGGGTCACCCCGCCGGAGACGAAGGCGACCTCGATCGTGTCGTTCCGGGCGATGACCTGCTGGGCGACCAGGTCGCGGTTGCCGACCACAGTTCCGGCCCGCAGGGCCCGGCGCGCGGACAGGCCGATCACCTGCTCGGCGTCGGATGGGCCACCGGCGGGGGCGAGATGGCTCTGGACGTCGGCCCAGATCACATCCTCGGGCTGGACGATCTCGCCGGACGCGATGTTCCTCGCATAGGTCAGGACGGGGACGGTCGCCCCTGACACGGCGGCGGGCCGCGCGGCGGTGGAGGTCGCGGCGAGCGTCGGGGCGGGCGCTCCGGGAGCCAGATCGGCATTCCTGACCACGACCCGGCGCAGGTTCTGGGGGTTGGCCCATTGCAGGCCCGAGCGGGCGGCCAAGGCCTGCAGCTGACCCGCCTCGAACACCACGGACGGTCCGGCCCGGCTGGCCACGACCACGCCCGAGGCCGCGCCCGCCCCGTCGAAGATGTCGCCGAGCGTCACCCGCCCGTCGTCGTCGACGGGGTTGGCCCGCAGGGTCACGGGGCCGGCCAGCGCCGGACCGGCGGCCAGCAGAAGCGTCGAGATCAGGGTCAGGGCTCTCATGACCTAGCTCTTCACCTGGGCCGAGACGCTCATCATCTCGTCGGCCGTGGTGATGACCTTGGAGTTCATCTCATAGGCCCGCTGGGCGATGATCAGGGCGCTGATCTCGGTTACCGCGTCGACGTTGGACGCCTCCGTATAGCCCTGCAGAAGTTGCCCCAGGCCGTCCTCGCCCGGCGTGCCCACCGTGGCCGGTCCCGATGCGGCGGTTTCCAGCAGCAGGTTGTCGCCGATGGCTTCCAGTCCCGCCTCGTTGAAGAAGGTCGCGAGCTCCAGCTGGCCCACGATCTGGGCTTCCGGCGAACCGGCCGAGATGACCTGGACCTGGCCGGTCTTGGAGATGGCGACGTCGATGGCGTCCTGGGGGATGGTGATGGCCGGCTCGACCGCATAGCCGTCCTCGGTCACCAGCTGGCCTTCGCCGTTCAGCGAGAAGTTGCCCGCGCGGGTGTAACCGATCTCGCCCGAGGGCAGGGTGATCTGCAGATAGCCCCGACCGTCGATCGCAACGTCGTACCGATTGTCGGTGCGCTGGGGCGTGCCCTGTTCGGTTATGCGGTAGACGCTGCCGGCCTTGACGCCCAGACCGACCTGGATGCCGGTCGGGACCACCGTGCCCTGGCTGGACGACTGCGCGCCCATCCGCTCGATGTTCTGGTAGATCAGGTCCTGGAACTCGGCCCGCTGGCGCTTGTAGCCGACGGTGTTCATGTTCGCGATGTTGTTGGAGATGACCTCCACGTTCAGCTGCTGGGCGGCCATGCCGGACGCTGCGGTTCTGAGAGCACGCATCTAGGGTCTCCTTAACTCGACCGCCCCAGCCGCTCGACCGAGCGGCGGGACAGTTCCTGGACGTTCTCGACCATCTTGGTCGCGCGTTCGTAGGCGCGGCTGATCTCGATCAGGTTGGTGATCTCGATCAGCGGATTGACGTTGGACCCCTCCAGCATCCCCTGGCGCACCTGGGCTCCGGCCGCGTCTATGGGGGCGGCGTTGGAGGCGTTGCGGTAAAGTCCGTCACCGTCCTTGGACAGGACGCCCAGGTTGTCGAAGCGGGCCAGGCCCAGGGTGCCGATGACCGCGCCGGCCTGGCTGATCGTGCCGTCGTCGCCCACCGTGATCGGACCCTGCGCGGGATCGACCGTGATGGGGCCGCCGTCGCCCAGCACGGGCCGTCCAGCCTTGGTCACCAGCGTGCCCTCGGGGTCGATGGTGAAGGCTCCGTCACGGGTATAGGCCTCGGCCCCCCCGTCCTGGATGCGGAAGAAGACGCCCTCGCCCTCGATGGCGAAGTCCAGCGAGCGGCCCGTCTGTTCCAGCGACCCCTGCGAGAAGTCGCGGCCCACGCCGTTGTCCATGACGAAGCTGGCGCTGGGTCGGATCGCGTCGTTCCTCGCCCGGTTGCCGATCTCGGCCCCGACCAGCAACTGCTCCACCTTGAAGCCGGTCGTTTCGGCGTTGGCGATGTTGTTGGCGGCGATGTCCAGCTCGCGCCTCAGCGTCATCTGACGCGACAATCCGATGTAGGCGGCGTTTTCCACGAGGCGAGAGCTCCTTCACCCCCGTCCTCGCAACGCCCGTGCCAACAGGGTTAACCCAGGCGCAGCGGGGATTTCCGGTCCCCTCGCGTTCGCGCAGCTCGGCAAATCCTGCCGGTTCTACACCTCGCGTTAACCAAGTCCGGCCACGTTCAGGCTTGGGTTTTTCCGGGGCGCGACCACCACATGCTCAAGCTGGGCAAGAAGAAGGACAAGCCGCCGAAGGACGACGCGACCGCGCTCGCCGTCGCCCACGGGGCCGAGGTCGAGGGCGAGGAGGGCGCGCCCAAGAAGAAGAAACTCCCCCTGCTGTTCATCATCGCGCCGGTGGCCCTGCTGGTGCTCGGCGGCGGCGGGGCCGGGGCCTATTTCTTCCTGCTCGCGCCCAAGCCCGCGGCGGCCGACGCGGAGGGCGATCATGGCGAAGCGCCCGCAGCCGATCATGGCGCGGACAAGAAGGGTGGCGAGAAGAAGGACGACGGCCACGGCGGGGGCGGTGCCGAGGGCGAGGCCGATCCGTCGCTGGGCAAGATCGCCGAGGGGCCTGACGGCGTCACCTTCTACACCCTCCCGGACATGGTGGTGAACATCCAGTCGCCGGACGGTCGCCCGACCTTCCTGAAGCTGACCCTGACGCTGGAAATGCACGATGCCGATCTGGCCCACACGCTCCAGGGCCAGATGCCGCGCATGCAGGACATGTTCCAAGGCTTCTTGCGGGAACTGCGCCCCGAGGACCTGGCCGGGTCCGCGGGCAGCTACCAGCTTCGGGCCGAGATCCTGCGCCGCGTGAACCTGATCGCCGCGCCGGCCCAGGTCGACGCCGTCCTGATCGAAGAAATGCTGGTGCAGTAGCGCATGTCGGATGTGGGCGTGGCCGACGGCGAGGTCGATCCTTTCGCGGACGCGGAAGGGTTCGGCTCCGAACGCCCGGGCGCGTCCGAACGGGTCCTGAATCAGGATGAGATCGACAGCCTGCTGGGCTTCGATCTCGGCGAGGATGACAGCGCCGAGCGCACGGGTATCCGGGCCATCATCAACTCGGCCCTGGTCAGCTACGAGCGGCTGCCGATGCTCGAGATCGTCTTCGACCGGCTGGTCCGGCTGATGACGACGTCGCTCCGGAACTTCACCTCCGATAACGTCGAAGTCAGCCTGGACAACATCTCGTCGATCCGCTTCGGCGACTATCTGAACTCCATCCCCCTGCCGGCGATCCTGGCGGTGTTCCGGGCCGAGGAACTGGACAACTACGGCCTGCTGACGGTCGATTCCAACCTGATCTATTCGATCGTCGACGTGCTTCTGGGCGGCCGCCGCGGCACGGCGGCGCTCCGCATCGAAGGCCGCCCCTACACCACGATCGAGCGGGTGCTGGTCCAGCGGATGGTCGAGGTCATCCTGTCCGACGCCCAGGCCGCCTTCGAGCCCCTGACCCCCGTCCACTTCAACCTGGATCGGCTGGAGACCAACCCGCGCTTCGCCGCCATCGCGCGGCCGGCCAACGCGGCGATCCTGGTCAAGCTGCGCATCGACATGGAAGACCGCGGCGGCCGGGTCGAGCTGCTGCTCCCCTACGCCACGCTCGAGCCCATCCGGAAGATGCTCCTGCAGCAGTTCATGGGTGAGAAGTTCGGACGCGACAACATCTGGGAAGGCCACCTCGCCACCGAGCTCTGGACCACCGACACCGAGGTCCGTGCCGTTCTGGACGACCAGTCCGTGCCCCTGTCTTCCGTCCTGAACCTGAAGGTCGGCGATACCTTGATGCTGAACGCGACGCCGGACTCCGAGATCTCCATCCGCTGCGGCTCGATCCCCGTCACGACCGGCCGAATGGGCCGAAAGGGCCAGCACATCGCGGTCCGGGTCGAGGGACCGATCAGCGTCGAGGCGGCCAACAAGCTGACCAAGGGACGGCGCTGACATGACCGGGATCATCCTCGACGGCATCCTGATGCTGCTGCTGGTCGCCGCGCTCGGCTATGGCGTGCGGCTGGAGAAGAAGCTGGGCCAGCTCCGCGCGGGTCAACTGGCCTTCGCCGGGGCCGTCACCGAGCTGAACGCCGCCTGCACCCGCGCCGAGAGTGCCCTGTCGTCGCTGCGCGCGAGCGGCGAAGAGGCCGATCTCCTGCACGACCGCATCCTCAAGGCCCGGACCCTCAAGGGCGAACTGGAGGCGCTGGTAGCGCGGGGAACGAAAAGCGCCCCGGCCTCTCCGCTTCGATCCGAGACACCGCTCCATGTTTCGCACGAGGAGGAAGCGGTGCGTCCTGTCTCCTCCCTGTCCCGAAGGGATGGGGAGGTGGCCCGTAGCGGCAGCGAAGGGTCGGAGGGGCTCTCAACGCGCACTCGGTCAGTTGCTGCTCCCGATCCCGACGACCGCGCCTTCCGCATGGCCGCTCTGGCCGAGCGGATCCAGGGCCTGAGGGTGCCCACCACGCCCGCCGCGGCCGGCGCAGGCAACGTTCAGGCCATCCTCCATGCCCTGACTGCTAACCAGTCCGCGAAGCAAAGCCTCAACCGGACCCCGCGTAACCTGACCGACGACGACCTGTTCGCCGCCTAAGTTCCCGACTGGATTTCGCCGATGGCCAAGCTGCCCCGCCTCCTGCCTCTGATCGCCGTCGCCATCGGCGGGGTCGTGGCCGTGCGCGCCGTCGGGGCCGGGCCGGACCTGTTCCAGGGTGCCGTCGCCTGGGCCGAGGAGGCTTCCACAGCCGCCGGCGAGACCGCCGCGCCGGCCGCGACGCGCACCGTTCCCGCCGTCTGCGCGCTGTCGCCGGAACAGCTGGCCCAGCAGGCCGGTATCTCTCCGGCCGAACTGCGCATCATCCAGTCCCTGTCCGCTCGCCGCACCGAGCTGGATGTCCGCGACGCCGACTTCGCCACGACCCTGCCTCTGATGGTCGCCGCCGAGCAGAAGCTGGACGCCAAGATCACCGCGCTGAACGCGATCAAGGCCGAGGTCGAGACCCTGCTGGGTCAGGTCGACGAGCGCGAACAGGCCGAGACCGCCCGTCTGGTGTCCGTCTATTCCGCCATGCGTCCGCGCGAGGCGGCCGCCGTGTTCGCCACCCTGAACGACGACGTTCGCCTGCCGATCGCCGCCGCCATGCGGCCCCGCTCGCTGTCGGCCATCATGGCCCAGATGCCGCCCGCCGAGGCGCGCGAGCTGACCGAGAAGATGGCGGGCCGCTTCCAGGCCCAGCAACTGGCCGCGCGCGCCGCCGCAGCTTCGGCCCCTGTGACCGCGCCCGCGACCACTCCGACCCAGACCACCGCCGCGCCCGCGCCGACGACGGCCCCGGCGGCACAGACCGCTGCCCCGCCCGCGACGGCTCCGGCCGCTCAACGCACCGCCGCATCAAGGCCCCCCGCCCAGCGGGCGGCGGCCCGGCCGACGCCCCGCCAGCCCACCCGGACCCCGGCCTCGAACACCACCGGAACCACGCCGCCCGCCCCGACGACGCCCGCAGCTGCCCCGGCCGCCGCCGGTGCCCCTTCCCCCGGCCCTGCCGCGCCGCGCCAGTCGGTCCAGTAACCGCCCTGTTGGCAGCGGGGACGGGGACGGCTAATCAGCCGCCTCCCGACGCCTTCAGGTGCCCGCCATGTCCGACACGCCCCCCGACCGCCTCTCGGTCAATCCGTCCAGCCCCCACTACAACGCCGACGTCCTGGCGCGCGGCGTGGGCGTGCGCTTCAAGGGCGAGGAAAAGACCAACGTCGACGAATACTGCGTCTCCGAAGGCTGGGTCCGTCTGGCCGCCGGCAAGGCCGTCGACCGCAAGGGCAACGCCCTGACCATCAAGCTCCAGGGCACGGTCGAGCCCTACTTCCAGAATAGCGAGATCGCGGCCGACAAGGCCGACTGACCGGCATTTCGCGCTTCTCCCTCCGGCCTCCTGTCGATAGGGTCCGGCTTCGCATTTTGCCGGAGCCACAATGTCTGTTCGCCTCGCCTGTTCGACCGCGCTTTGTGCGGCTCTCGTCCTGTCCGCCACCGCCGCCTCCGCCCAGGACGCACGAACCATCGCCGAGGCCGAGGCGCTGAGGGACCGGGCACTGGAGAACAACGCCGCCTATGCGATCGTGTCCGAACTGACCACCCGCTTCGGCCCGCGCCTCGCCGGGTCGTCCTCCGAACAGGCCTCCGCCCGCTGGGGTGCCGAGCAGTTCCGGGCGATGGGCTTCGACAACGTCTCGGTCGAGAGCTTCCCCCTCGCCCTGTGGGAGCGCGGCGAGGCGCGTGTCGAGATCCTGGCCCCGTTCCCGCAACCCCTGGCCGTCGTCGCGCTCGGGGGCTCCATTGCCACGCTGCCGGAAGGCATCGAGGGCGAGGCGGCGATCTTCGAGACCTATCAGCAGCTGCTCGACCGGCCCGAAGGCTCCCTGGCCGGCAAGATCGCTGTGGTCCTTCAGGACACGGTCCAGGCCCAGGACGGCCGGGGCTATGGTGCCACCTCGCCCATTCGCGGCGCGGGTCCGACCGAGGCGGCCCGGCGGGGAGCCGTCGGCTATGTTCTGCGCTCGCTCGGCACCCACGACCACCGCTTTGCCCACACCGGCGCGACCCGGGTGGGCGAGGGGACCATACCCGCCTTCGCCATAAGCCCGCCGGACGCCGACCAACTGCGCCGACTTGTCCGCCTGACCGACGACCCGGTGCGGATGCGCCTGTTCTCCTCGGCCGGCTTCACGGCTCAATCCGCCAGTCAGAACGTCGTGGGTGAAGTGCGCGGCCGCGAGGCGCCCGGCGAGGTCATCGTCATCGGCGGTCACCTCGACAGCTGGGATCTCGGCACCGGAGCCATCGACGACGGCGCGGGCGTGGCCATCACGGCCGCCGCCTTGAAGCTGATCGAGGACATGCCGCGCCGGCCCCGCCGCACCATCCGCGTGGTGTGGTGGGGCTCCGAGGAAGTCAGCCAGCCGCCGCCGTCGCAAGGGCTGGCCGGGGCGCGTCACTATGCCGAGACACGTCGCGACCAGATAGCCGACCACGTCGCGGTCTCCGAAAGCGACTTCGGCGCGGGCCGGGTCTACAGCCTGGGCCTGCCCGCCGCGACGCCGGCGACCTTTCGTCAGGCGGCCCTGCGCGTCCTGACCCCGCTCGGCATCATCTTCGACCCGGCCCCCGCGAGCGGCGGCGGCCCCGACACCGGCCCGACCGTGGCGCTCGGCGTCCCCGCCTTCCGCCTGAATCAGGACGGCACCGACTATTTCGACTTCCACCACACGGCCGACGACGTGCTGGACCGGATCGACCCGCAGGCCATGACCCAGAACGTCGCCGCCTGGGCCGCCTTCCTGTGGCTGCTGGCCGATTCGGATGTCGATCTGCGCGCGGCTCCGCCCGCCCAGCCCTGACGACCGAGCTTGACATAATGTAAAGCGACATTTACATTGACGGTCATGAGGGAGACCGTCATGTGGAAAAACCTGCTCGCCGCCGTGTTCCTGATCGCGCTGGTCGCTTGGGCCTGGCTGGAGTTCTTCGTCCCCACCGCCGGTGAGGGCATCAAGGACATCCTGTTCTGGACCGGCATGCTCGCCGTCCTGCTGACCCTGACCGAGGTCCGCCGCGCCCGCACTTGACAGCAGAGCGCTCAGCCGCGACGCCGGGCGCTCGGCGAGCGTGGCGAAACTGGTAGACGCAAGGGACTTAAAATCCCTCGACCTCGGTCATGCGGGTTCGACCCCCGCCGCTCGCACCAGGGTTCCAAAACCCAACTCCGTTATCCTCGGACTTGATCCGAGGATCGGACCATCAGCGGCTCGAAAGAAGACGCGGCCCGGCAACCTCGCCCCACATGGCTGCCCACGCCGCCCGACGTCCGATCCTCGGATCAAGTCCGAGGATGACGGCGTGCGGTGAACGGTCTCGAACCGGCTTCAACTCAGCTGAATGCGCTCCAGCGTCACGCCGCAGGCATCGCCCGCTGGCTCTCGATCCAGGCCCGCATCCGCGTCTCCACCATGTCCATCGGCAGGGCCCCGTCGCTCAGCAGATGATCATGGAAGGCGCGCAGGTCGAAGCGTTCGCCCAGGGCCTGTTCGGCCTCGGCCCGCATGCGCCGGAACGTCAGTTCGCCGATCTTGTAAGCCAGGGCCTGGCCCGGATTGCCGATGTAGCGGTTGACCTCGGCCGTGATGTTCTGCGGCGACAGGGCGCTGTTCTGCTCGAAGCATTCGCGCGCCTGGGCCTCGGTCCAGCCCAGCCAGTGGATGCCGGTGTCGACCACCAGACGGCACGCCCGCCACATCTCGTAGGACAGCCGCCCGAACCGCTCGTACGGCGTGGTGTACATGTCCATGTCGTAGCCCAGCGTCTCCGCATACAGGCCCCAGCCCTCGACATAGGAGGTGAACCACGACGTGCGCCGGAAGTACGGGGCCTCCGGCTGTTCCTGCATCAGGGCGACCTGCAGGTGGTGACCCGGCGTCGCCTCGTGCAGCGTCAGGGCCGGCATCTCGTACAGCGGCCGCTGATCCAGCCGATAGGTATTCAGCACATAGGTCCCGGCCTTGCCGAGCGCGGCGCTGCCCGGCGTGTATCCCGCCGTGGCCGAGGTCGGGGCGGTCTCCGCCGGTGTCTCTTCGATGCCATAGGTCAGGCGCGGCAGGGTGCCGAAGATGCGGGGCAGGGCGGCGTCGGCCCGGCGGCTGATCTCGGCGACGATCCGCACCAGTTCTTCGGGCGTGGTCGCATAGAACTGCGGATCGGTCCGCAGGAAGTTGAGGAAGGCCTGGAAGTCGCCGTCGAACCCGGTCTCGGCGATCACCCCGTCCATCTCGGCGCGGATGCGGGCGACCTCGGACAGGCCCAGCGCATGCACCTGTTCCGGCGTCAGGTCGGTGGTCGTGTTGGACCGCACCAGATAGCGATAATAGTCTTCGCCGCCGGGCAGGGTGCGGACCCCCAGGCTAGGGCGGGCGGCCGGCAGCAGCTCGCTCTCCAGAAAGGCCAGCTGTTCCTGCTGGGCCGGGACGATCTGGGTGGTGATGATCTCCAGCGCCCGCGCGCGATAGGCCTCGCGCTCGGCCTCCGGCACCGACTGCGGCAGGGTGGCGAAGGGCAGCAGCAGCGGGCTCTGCTCCACCGGCCGGGCCGCCGTGGCGCGGGCCACGGTGATCGACCGCTCGATGATCTGGCGCGGCTGGGTCCAGCCTGAGGCGATGCCGCGCCGGCTGTTCTCGATGCCCTGGCGCTGGGCGGCCGCCATCTGGCTCATCCGGGTCAGCCAGGCCTCGGCGTCTGCGCGGGTCCGCAAGGGGGTGTTGCGCCCCAGCCCGTCGAAGCCTCCGCCCCCGCCGCCCAGCCGTCCCCGGTCGAAGCGGATGCTCTCCAGATCGTCGTCGATCGACCGGATCAGCAGCGCCAGGTTCAGGCGGTCGGCATCGTCGGGCAGGGACGCCGCATCGATCTCGCCCAGACGGGCGCGGAGCTCCCGCAGCGCCTGGGCGCGTGCCTCGACCGCCGCCGGGGAGCTGTCGCCCAGCCGTGACAGGGCCTCCTGGTCGCCGTTCTCGCTGGAAGTCACCGGATCGAAGCGACGCTCGACCGCCTCGTGCTCGGCCAGCAGGGTCGTCAGTCGCGCCTCGCTGTCGTTGCTCTGGGCCCAGGCGGGCGAGGCCAGGGCGAACACGGCGGCCGTGGCCAGCAGAAGACGACGAGACATGATGGACCCCCAAACTCGGTACGGATCAAACGCTAGCATCGCCTTCGGCGCGGGGCCAAGTCGCTTGTGTCGCAAACAATATTTCCCACGCCCGACGGCTGTTACGGGCCATAACTTCCTGTTTCCCGCAGCCGCCCCGGCTTACGTCGGCCCCGTTTCATTGGCACAAGGTGTCGCAGGGAAACGCGACCGGACAACGGGACCACCATGATCAGAGCAAGACGCGCGCGCATCGTCGCGACGCTGGGCCCGGCCAGCCGCGCGCCCGGCATGGTCAAGGCCCTGGCCCAGGCCGGGGTCGACGTCTTCCGCCTGAACTTCAGCCACGGCAGCCATGACGACCACGCCGCCGCGCTGAAGGCCGTGCGCGGGGCCGAGATCGCGCTGAAGCGGCCGCTGGGCGTGCTCGCCGACCTGCAGGGGCCCAAGCTGCGTCTGGGCAAGTTCGCCGACACCGAGATCGCAATCAAGCCGGGCCACACCATGCGGTTCGACCTGGACCCCACGCCGGGCGACGCCGCTCGCGTGGAGATGCCCCATCCGGAGATCTTCAAGGCCCTGCGGACCGGCATGTCCCTGTTGCTCGATGACGGCCGCGTGCGGCTGCGGGTCGGCGAGCGCGCCGATGATTGGGCCGACGTCACGGTCGAGAGCGGCACCAAGCTGTCGGACCGTAAGGGCGTGGCCGTGCCCGAGGCCATCATCCCGGTCTCGGCCCTGACGCCCAAGGACCGCGAGGACCTGAACTTCGCACTCAGGATCGGGGTCGACTGGGTGGCGCTCAGCTTCGTCCAGAAGGCTGAGGACATGGCCGAGCTGAAGGCCATCGTGAAGGGTCGCGCCGCCTGCCTGGCCAAGATCGAAAAGCCCCAGGCGCTGGAGGCGCTGGACAGCATCCTGGACTATTGCGACGGCGTCATGGTCGCGCGCGGCGACCTCGGCGTCGAGATGCAGCCGGAAGAGGTGCCGGTCGCCCAGAAGGCCATCATCCGCGCGGCCCGCCAGCGCGGCGTGCCCGTGATCGTCGCGACCCAGATGCTGGAGTCCATGACGTCCTCGCCCGCCCCCACCCGCGCCGAAGCGTCCGACGTGGCCAATGCCGTCTACGAGGGCGCCGATGCCCTGATGCTGTCGGCAGAGACGGCGTCGGGCGACTATCCGATGGAGGCCGTCGGTATCATGAACCGGATCATGGAGCGGGTCGAAGCCGACCCCCTGTGGCCCAGCCTGATGGACGCCGAACACGCCGGCATGGAGGGCTTCGACGCCGACGCCCTGGTCGCGGCCGCACGCAAGGCCGGCGAGGCCTCGTCCACCGGCTGCATCGTCGTGTTCACGACGCTGGGCGGCACGGCGCGGCGCATGTCGCGCGAACGCCCGCTCCAGCCCGTCCTGGCCCTGACGCCAAAGCCCGAGACCGCGCGGCGCCTCTCCCTCGTCTGGGGCCTTGAACCCCGCCTCGGCAAGGAGCCGACCTCGCTCGAAGACGTCACCGACGACGCGGTCAATTCCGCCATGGAGTTCGGCCTTGCCGAACCCGGCCAGCGCATCCTGATCCTGGCCGGCACCCCCTTCGGTGCCCCCGGGGCTGCGAATCTCCTCCGCCTGGCCCATGCTCCGGCCAAGAAGGGCCGGCGCTAGGTCGGCCTCGGCCGACCATGATCAAATACCTCGGCTCCAAGCGGGCCCTGCTCGACCCCATCACCGCCGCCGTCCGGGCCCTGCTGCCGAACGGGGGCCATGTCTGCGACCTGTTCTCCGGCACGGCCCGCGTCGGCCATGCCCTGAAGGGCCAGGGCCACCGCGTCTGGTCCAACGATCACAACGCCTATGCCCACACGCTCGCCACCGCCTATGTCCAGGCCGACCGCGACCGCTGGCAGGCCCCGGCCGAACGTCTGATCGCCGAACTGGCAACGACCCCACCGGTCGCCGGCTGGTTCACCCGGGCCTTCTGCGAGGACGCCCGCTACTTCGCACCCGAGAACGGTGCCCGCGTCGACGCCATCCGCGACCGGATCGAGGCGCTCGATCTCGAACCCGAGCTGAAGGCCATCGCCCTGGTCAGCCTGATGGAGGCCGCCGACCGGGTCGATTCCACCGCCGGCGTCCAGATGGCCTACATGAAGGCCTGGGCCCCCCGGGCGCTGAAGCCCCTGGAACTACGCCTCCCCGCGCTCCAGCCCGCCGTCGCCGCCGGCCCCTGCCGCGCCACCCGGGCCGACGCGCTGGAGATCGCCTCGGCCTTCGACGGCGACCTCGTCTACCTCGACCCGCCCTACAACCAGCATTCCTACCTGGGGAACTACCACGTCTGGGAGAGCCTGGTTCTGTGGGACAGACCCGAGACCTACGGCATCGCCAACAAGCGGATCGACGTCCGCACCCGCAAGAGCGCCTTCAACTCCCGCCCCGGCATCGGCCCTGCGCTGCAGGCGGTGATCGAGGCCATCCGCGCGCCGCACCTGATCGTCTCCTTCAACGACGAGGGCTATCTCAGCCGCGATCAGCTGGTCGAGATGCTATCCGGCCGGGGCCCGGTCCAGGTCATCGAGATCGCCCGGCCGCGCTACGTCGGCGCCCGCATCGGCATCCATAACCCCAAGGGCGAGAAGGTCGGCACCGTCGGCCGCCTGCGGAACGTCGAGTATCTGTTCGTCGTCTCGGACCGAGCGGCGTCATTGGCGGCTTGACCGCAGCGGGAACAGAGGCGTCAATGTCTCGTTAAGCCGACATGGAAGAGCGGATCATGGCCCACGAGGGCGATTTCAACCGGCGTCCCGAGGGCGTTCGCAACGCCGTCGAGGCCTATCAGGCGGCCGCCTGGCGCGCGCCGGCCGCGACGCGATTCGACGGTCGGCCCGCCAACGACAGTCTCGGTGCCGATTTCCTCGCCCGCGCCGACGCCATCGCCCCGCGCACGATCTCGGTCGAGCCCATGCCGATGGAGCCTATGCCGCGCTGGCTGATCGTGGCCATCGGGGCCGGCATCGCGGCCCTTCTGGGCGCGCTCCTGGGCGGGGCGCTTTCGGTCTAGGCGTCGAGCAGGGCCCGGATCGGGGCCCAGCCTCGCCGATGGATGGGGCAGGGGCCCCTGTCCCTCAGCGCCGCCTGATGGACCGGCGCGTTGTAGCCTTTGTGTCCGGCAAAGCCGTAACCGGGGTAGACCGCGTCCATCTCGACCATCAGCCGGTCCCGCGCCGTCTTGGCCAGGATCGAGGCCGCCGCGATCGACAGGCTCAGGCCGTCGCCCTTCACCACCGTCTCCACGTCGCACGGCAGCTTGAAGCGATAGTTGCCGTCGACCAGCGCCGCCACCGGCTGCACCGCCATCGCCTCGATGGCCCGACACATGGCCAGGCCGGTGGCCTGCAGAATGTTCAGTTCCGCGATCTCCTCGACCGAGGCGAAGCCGACGCCCCAGGCCACCGCCCGCGTCTTGATCTCGCCCTCCAACGCCTCGCGCCGCGCCGCCGTCAGGGCCTTGGAATCGTCGATCCCGCACGGCAGGTCGTCGGCCGACAGGATCACCGCGCCGGCCGCCACCGGCCCGGCCCACGGCCCGCGCCCGGCCTCGTCGACCCCGCACACCGGTCCGCCGACACGAGCGGCCAGTAGGGTCTCCAGCGTCAGGGTGGGCGGGGTCCGGCTCTTCATTCGCCGCCCATAGCCCGGACCTCGTCGCACCGGAAGCAGCTCTGGACGTGGTCGTTGACCATGCCGGTCGCCTGCATGAACGCATAGGTGATCACCGGCCCGCAGAAGCCGAAACCCCGCGCCTTCAGGGCCTTGGACATCTCGACAGACACCGGCGTCTGGGCCGGAACTCCGGCCATCGTCGCGGGCGCATTCTGGATCGGCCGCCCGTCGACGAAGCCCCACAGCCAGCCGGAAAAATCCTCGCCCCGCTCGCGCATCTCGCACCAGACCCGCGCGCCCCGCATCGCCGCCTCGATCTTGGCCCCGGACCGGACGATGCCCGCATCGGCCATCAGCCGCGCCCGGTCCGCCTCGCCATAGCGGGCCACCGCTTCCGGATCGAAGCCGTCGAACGCCGCGCGGAACGCCTCGCGCTTTCTCAGGATGGTGATCCACGCCAGTCCGGCCTGAAACCCGTCCAGCACCAGCTTCTCCCACAACGCGCGCGGGTCGCGCTCTGGCACGCCCCATTCGGTGTCGTGATAGGCGACATACAGCGGATCGGTCCCGCACCAGGCGCATCGCGATTCGGTCATGCCGAAAGCCTAGCGCCTGGCGCGACCCGCGCCGACCCGGAAGGATCAGAAGCGGTAGTTCATCCCGATACGCACGGCATGAAGTCCGAACCGCCCGTTGGAGCGGGTGATGTCGGTTCCGGTGGTGTTGGGCGTCAGGACGAACGGATTGTTCGCCGCCGCGATGCCGCGCCCGACACGGATGTTGAAATCCGGCGCTTCCAGCGAGGTGTAGATGTACTCGCCGGTCAGGCTGAGGTTGCCCGCCAGCCGATACTCGATCCCGCCACCAGCCTGATAGCCGTCGGCCTCGTCTTCGTCGATCGTGGCGGTGAAACTGTTCAGACCGTTGCTGGAAAAGAACTGGTTGGACATCTCTCCGCGGGCGGCCCCGCCGGTGCCGTAGAACAGGGCGGGGCCGATAGCATAGCCGACACGGGCCCGGATCGCGGCCAGATTCTCCAGCTTGCGCTCGAAGGTGTAGGAGGCCGGGGTGCTCGAATAGGACGTCACGCTGTCTTCGGCGCTCACGCCCGAATACTCCGCGACGGCTCCGACGACGAAAGAGCCGAACTGGAAATCCCAGCCCGCGCGGACGCCGGCTTCCGCCGCGTCGAAGTCCTCGTCGCAGCCGCCCGTCACCACGCCGCTGTTGGCGGACCCGCCGCACGAGCCGGGGCTGAAGGCGTCTGCTCCGGTCGGCGTCCTCACGATATCGCCGAAGTTCCCATCCAGGTTGCGGTCGAACCGCAGCCGCTCGTCGTCCTGATCGTTGGTCTGTCCATAGCCGCCGTGAACGCCGATATAGCCCCCCGACCAGTCCTGCGCGGACGCGGTGGTCGCGGCCAGTGTCAGGGCGGCGGCGGAAGCGGCGAAGAGAAATCTGGTCATCTGTGTTCCTGTTGTTGCCGTCACACGGTCGCGTCTTCTGCTCGGCCGTGGGCGAGGTCTCGGAAAGGCCGTCGGGTCCCAGAACGCCCTAAGACGAGCGGTGTCCCGCTCGTCTTCTGGTCCGGGGATAGGCGGGCCGCTCGGCACGCGGCACCGCCGAAGCGGCATCGCGTGCCGAGCGGAAGATCAGGTCGTGCGGAAGCCTGCGGGGCCGTTCAGTCCGGCCGGGAAGAACCCGCCCTGGGTCACGCCCGTGCCCGGCCGCAGGTAAACGATGTTCAGTCCCTGGGCGACCGTGCGGCTGAAGGCGATGGCGTTGCTGTCGCTGGGGAAGATGTTCGACGCCGCCGCATTGCCCGTGCCGGTCGGGCGAACGCCCTGATCCAGGTCGGTCGACCCGTCCAGGCTGTCGCGGGCGTTCGAGATCGCTTCCGTCGCGTCGATCAGGGACGGGGCGGCGATGCCCTTGGCCGACAGGACCGTGCGCACCAGACCCGCATGATAGGCCTCCGCCGCCAGGATGCCGGCTGCGGCTTCTAGGAAGACCTTGCTGGTCACCAGAGGCGCGGCGCCCTTGTACAGGCTGACGCCGACGTCCTCGAAGATGAAGGCCCCCAGCAGGAAGGCCTCGTCAGAAGCGTAGGGGTCGAACGCCTGCCCCGGCCCGACCAGGCCGGCGGCGCGGGCCGCGCTGGAGAAGGCACCGTTCGGATCGGTCCCGCCGACGTCGATCGCCGGCTGGGCCACGGCAGAGCCACCAAGCGCAGAGCGCAGGAAGTTGACGTGGGCGACTTCATCCGCCGCGATCTCGTTGGCGTAACGACGCACCAGCGGATCGGTGAAGTTCACCTGACGACCACCGATCACCCCGCCCTGGGTTCCCGTGCCGCTCAGCGAGCTTTGCGGCAAGCCGGTGCCGAACGCCGCGAAGGAGTAGAACTGGGCCTCCAGATACTCGAGCTGCAGGGCGAAGTTCAGGATCTCGACGTCAAGGTTCGGGCTGCTGGACGGCGGGTTTGTGGGCGGGGCCTGGGCCACCGCCGTGTCCGACGAGCTTGAGCACGCGCCCAGCACGGCACCGGCGGTGGCACCCACGGCGAAACCGCCGGCGGTCTTGAAGAACTTGCGCCGGTCATTCAGGCGCGACGCCCGATTTTCCAGCACTTCGAGAATTTTATCAGTCGTGGACACGTGGAGCCTCCCGGCGACATGCCCTTCCGCTGACAGATACTCACCACAGTCACGGCGGTTTCAGCTTGGCCGTGGAGGACGCGCAATCTTCACGGTTCAGCCCTCACTGAACTTCCGGTTGCGATCAGTCGCTGACGAGCCAGCCTGGCAGTCGCGCGGTCACGGGCCGCCCATCGACCGTCAGCGACCCGTCCAGCCGGTCCAGCCTCACCAAGGCCATCGCGCCGCCCTCTCTGCCGCTCAGCACCTCGCCCGCGCGCAGGTCGCCATTCAGCACCTCGGTGCCCGGGGCGGGCGGCGGGCCGTCGAAGACGATCGGCACCATCCGCTTCTTGATCTCGCCCCGCCGCTTCATCCGGCTGGTCGTCTCCTGGCCGACGAAACAGCCCTTCCGGAAGTCGATGCCGTTCAACAGGTCGAAGTTCGCCTCGATCGGAAAGGCGCTGTCATGACCGCCGTCCCGCGCCGGGTCGGGCACGCCGACCGCCAGCCGGTGCGCGTCCCAAACGTCTTCGTCGGCATCCCTCGCCGATGTCGCCTCGCCGATCGCCCGTCCTCCCAGCACGGCCAGTCGGGGATCGGGCGCGAACCCTTCCGCGACGCCGGGCCAGCTCACCAGAACCGGTCGCTCGTCCGCCGCGACCTCGACCCGCGCCCTCAGCCGATACATCGACAGTCGGGCGATCAGGGTGTCGCGCCGGTCCGCCGCGACATCCAGCACGACGTCGTTCCCGTCGCCCCAGACGAACAGGTCGAACAACAGCCGCCCGGGCGGCGACAGAAGCGCCCCGAACCGCACCTCGCCCGCCTGCAAGCTCTCTACGTCTTGGGTCAGCAGATTGTGCAGGAACGGCTTGGCGTCCGGTCCCGACACCCGGATCAAACTGCGGCTGTCCAGACGGGCGATGCGATCGGTCATCGGCTGCAGATAGGCGCTCCACGATCGGAAGGGGAGACCGCATCGCCTCACCCTCGCCGCGAAAGAATCCGTATACGGTGCCCGCATGAGTGCCCGCTTCCCTATCCTGTACATCGCCGAGACCGAGGCCGAGGCGGCGGTGCTGTCGTCCGGCGCTCTCGCCTGTCTGGTCGACAGCTTGCCCCATGCGCAGTTCACGGTGGTCGGATCGGCGGCGTCCGCCCCCCTGTTCGCGGACACACCGCGCCTCGACCGCCTGATCGTGATGGACGGTAACGGCCGGTTCGAGTGGATCACCCTGTGGAACCAGGTCCGCCAGACCCGCTGGGGCCTGGTTGTGGACCAGCGCGGGACGCGGTTTTCTGAGCGCCTGCGCCGTCAGAAGCGGGCGGTGAAGGGCCCGCCCCGACCTGGCAGGCACGCCGTCGAGGACGCCGCGTATGCGCTGCATCTCGATGACGTGCCCGCGCCGAAGCTGTTTCTCGGCGACGAGACCCGCGCGGTCGCCGACGCCCTGATCGGCGACGACCCGGCCCCCATCCTCGCCGTCGGCCCGGGCGCGGACTGGATCGGCAAGCGCTGGCCGGCCGAGCGCTATTCCAAGGTCGCCACGCCCCTGCTGGCCGAAGGTGGGCCCCTGTCCGGCGGTCGGCTGATGATCGTGGGCGAAGAGGCCGACCGGGACCTGGCCCATACCATTCGCCTCGCCGTGCCCCGCGCCCGGGTCATCGAGCTGCAGGGCAGGCTCACCCGGCTCCAGACCGCGGCCGCCCTGTCCCGCGCCGTGCTCTATATCGGCGCGGACTCGATCTGGACCCAGCTGGCGGTCGCGGTCGGCACGCCCACCGTCGCCGTCTTCGGCCCGTCGGACGACACCCGGGTCGGCCCCTGGGGTGGTGTCTGCATCCGGGGCGAGCGGTCCTATGAAGAGTTCCGCGCGGTCGATCCGAACCTGAACCAGGCCATCCAGCACATGATGGGCCTGCCGGCCGATCGCGTTCTGAAGGCGGCGCGGACGCTGCTTGAAAAAAATCGCTCCGCTCAATCCGGCGCCGCCTGAAACCCCCTTATAATGGCGGCGTGAGACCTCGGCCGGGCGACCGGGGATTCGCACGTTTCAGACGTTTCAGACTCTGTTTTCGCCAAGGAAAGCGCCGCTTCGTGACCCAGACCTATGACCTGATCGTCCGTGGCGGAGAGGTGGCCAATCACGCCGGACGCGGCCCGGCCGACGTCGGCGTCATTGACGGCCGCATCGCCCGCATCGGCGACCTGTCCCAGGCCTCCGCCGGTCAGGTGGTGGACGCGACCGGCCTGACGGTTCTGCCCGGCGTCATCGACACCCAGGTCCATTTCCGCGAGCCGGGGCTGGAGTGGAAGGAAGATCTGGAGACAGGCTCCCGCGCCGCGGCCCTCGGCGGCGTCGTCGCCGTGTTCGAGATGCCGAACACCGAGCCCAACACCACCGATCCCGACACTCTGGCCGACAAGCTGGCTCGCGCCCGCGACCGCATGTGGACCGACCACGCCTTCTACGTCGGCGGCACCCATGCCAATGCCGATCATCTGGGCGAGCTCGAGCGACTGCCGGGCTGTTGCGGGATCAAGGTCTTCATGGGCGCCTCGACGGGCGACCTGCTGATCGCCGACGACGACGGCGTGCGAAAGGTGCTCAATGCCGTTAGCCGCCGCGCCACCTTCCATTCCGAGGACGAGTATCGCCTGGCCGAGCGCCGCCCGCTCGCCCGCCCGGGCGACTGGACCAGCCACCCCGAGGTCCGCGACGCCGAGAGCGCGATCATGAGCACGCGCCGCCTGGTCCGGCTGGCCAAGGAAACCGGCAAACGCATCCACGTGCTGCACGTCTCGACTGCCGAGGAAATCGTCTTCCTCGCCGGCCACAAGGACGTCGCGACGGTCGAACTGACGCCCCAGCACCTGACGATGGACGGCGACGAGGCCTATGCTCGGCTGAGGGGCTATGCCCAGATGAACCCCCCGATCCGAAACGCCCACCACATCGCCGGCCTGTGGCGCGGCATCGACCAGGGCGTGGTGGACGTGCTCGGCTCCGACCACGCGCCCCATACGAAGGAAGAGAAGGCCAAGCCCTATCCCGCCTCGCCGTCCGGCATGCCGGGCGTGCAGACCCTGGTGCCAGTCATGCTGACCCATGTCGCGCAGGGGAAGATGACGCTGGAACGCTTCATCGACCTGACCTCCGCCGGGGCCCAGCGCGTCTTCCAGACCGCCAACAAGGGCCGCATGGCCGAGGGCTATGACGCCGACCTGACGTTGGTCGACCTCAAGGCCCGCCGCACGATCCGGCATGAAGACATGGCCAGCCGCTGCGGCTGGACCCCCTTCGACGGCTTCGAGGCCGAGGGCTGGCCGATGGCCACGATCGTCCGGGGTCGCGTCGTCATGCAGGACGACGAGCTGATCGGCACGGCCCATGGCCGCCCGGTGCGCTTTCAGGAGACCCTGGCGGTCTAGATAGAGAAGCTGACCCCGCAGCCGCAGCTGGTCGCGGCGTTCGGGTTGCGGATCACGAACTGGGCACCGGCCAGCTCATCGACGAAGGCGATCTCCGAGCCCTTCAGGAAGGGCACCGAAACCGGATCGACCAGCGCCGCCTGCCCACCCGCCTCGATGCGGACGTCGTCCGCCTCGGCCGTCTCGACGAGGTCGAGCCGGTACTGGAAACCCGAACAGCCGCCGCCCTCAACCGCGACGCGCAGCATGACCGGATGCCCCTCGGCCTCGCCCAGCTTCGCAAGGCGCCGCGCCGCGCTGTCGGCCAGCACGATGCCCTCAGGCGATCGGGTGGCGATCTTCAGCTCCAGCGGGGCAGTTTGGACGGCGGTCATGACGGTCTATATGAGGCCGCCCCGCCCGGTTCGCAAAGCCCGGCCTTCCGGAATCCGCCTTTGAGCCAGACTCACCCCCGCGCGCCCTACGCCGAAACCGCCGACGCCTCGCGCGGACGGCTGGTCCCCGAGGCCCCCAGCCGGACCCGCAACGCCTTCGCCCGGGACCGCGACCGCATTATCCACTCGACCGCCTTTCGTCGGCTGAAGGAGAAGACCCAAGTCTTCGTGGCTCATGAGGGCGATCACTATCGCACGCGCCTCACCCACAGCCTGGAGGTCAGCCAGGTCGCCCGCTCCCTGGCCCACGCGCTGCGGCTGGATCAGGACCTGGCCGAGACCGTCGCCCTTGCACACGATCTGGGTCATCCCCCCTTCGGCCATGCGGGCGAGGACGAGTTGCAGGCCCAGATGCAGCCCTGGGGCGGGTTTGACCACAACGTCCAGACCTTCCGCGTGGTGACCAAGCTTGAGACCCGCTATCCGGCCTTCGACGGCTTGAACCTGTCGTGGGAAACCATCGAAGGGGTGGTCAAGCACAACGGCCCGGTGACCCACAAGCTGGACGAACCGGCGTGGAAGGCCATCGCCGACTTCGCGCCCGGATGGGACCTGAGGCTGGACAGCTTCGCCTCGCTGGAGGCCCAGGCCGCCGCCATCGCCGACGACATCGCCTACAACAACCACGACGTGGACGACGGGGTTCAGGCGGGGCTGTTCACCCTGGCGGACCTCGCCGATGTGCCCCTGATCGGGCCGGTGCTGCATGCGACGCGAGCCGACTGGCCGGACCTGTCCGAGCGAATGCTGCGGCTGGAGGCCGTGCGGCGCATGATCGGCGTGATGATCGACGACGTCCTGGCCGAGACCGAACGGCGCCTCGCCGAAGACGGCATCGCCACAAGCGAGGATGTCCGGTCCGCGCGGCGGACCCTGGTGCAGTTCTCCGACGGCATGTTGGCGGACCTGGGTCAGCTGCGCCGGTTCCTGTATGAGCGGATGTATCGCCACTACCGGGTCAATCGCACCCGCAGCCAGGCGCGGCGCATCCTGGCCGAAATGTTCCAGCTGTTCATGGCCGAGCCCGAGGTCATGCCGACCGAGTGGGGCGCGCGCGCTGCCTCGGACGATCCGCACCGCCGGGCGCGCGCCGTGTGCGACTACATCGCGGGCATGACCGACCGTTACGCGATCGAGGAGCACAGAAAGCTGTTCACACTCGACCTCGCCCTCGATCTGTGATTCCTCCAAACACAAGGGGCGGCGTAGACTGACGGGCCGGATCGCCGATTCGCGCGGGCCCGAACCGAGGCGCTGAGACCATGTCCTACGACGACGATAACCGCCCGCGCGATCGAGGTGCCTATACGCCCCCGACCGATGACGACCTGCCGTTCAATCGCGGCGGCTTCGACGCCCGCCGCGCCCCGCCGGCCAAGGCCCCTCCGGTGACCCTGCTGGTCAGCGCCGGCGTGCTGCTGGTGCTGATCATCGCGGTGGTGTTGTTCTATCGCTCCGGACTGCGCTCCTCGACCGACGCTCCGCCCGCCGTCGGCACGCCCGTCGCCCAGCTGAAGGTCGAGGCGCCGCTGGAGGCTCAGCCCATCGATCCAGAGGCCGGCGTCGGCCTGTATGACGAGGGGCCCGAGACCGCGACGGCACCCGAATTCGCCCCGCCGCCCGAAACGCCGCTGCCCCGTCCGGCCCCGCGTCCGATCGAGACAGCCGAGGCGACCCCGCCCGTGCGACCCGCCACCCCGGCTCCGCGCCCTGCCGCCGAGGCCGCCGCTCCCGTCGCCACCGCCGCGGGTGGCAGCGCCGCTGTCCAGATCGGGGCCTTCTCCTCGACCGCCGTGGCCGATCGGGAATACGCCGCCGTGGCCGCCCGCTTTCCCAGCTTCGCGCGCAACGCCACCAAGCGCGTGCAGGAGGTGACTGCGTCCAACGGCTCGACCGTGTACCGGACCACCTTCACGGGCCTCAGCGCCGCCGACGCCCGCTCCTTCTGCGCCGCTATTCAGGCGGGCGGCGGCGACTGCCTGGTGCGATAGGGCGTTGAGCAGCGCGGCCATCTACGGCTGTTCCGGCCCGGTCCTGACGGAGGACGAGCGCGCCTTCTTCGCCGACGTCCGGCCCTGGGGCTTCATCCTGTTCCGCAGGAACGTCGAGAGCCCCGAGCAGGTTCTGCGCCTGACCGAGGCCCTGCGCGCCAGCGTCGGCTGGCCCTGCCCGATCCTGGTCGATCAGGAGGGCGGCCGGGTCCAGCGTCTGGGTCCGCCACACTGGCCGAAGTATCCGCCGGGCGAGGCCTATCTGAAGGCGGCCAACGATCCCTTTACCGCCCGGGCCCTGGCCTGGCTGGGCGGCCGGCTGATGGCCCACGACCTCAAGGCCGTCGGCATCGACGTCGATTGTGCCCCGGTTCTGGACGTGCCGACGCCGGGGGCCCACGATATCATCGGCGACCGCGCCTATGCCCAGGATCCGGCGACCGTCGCCCAGCTGGGTCGAGCGGTGGCCGAGGGGCTGCTGGCGGGCGGAGTCCTGCCGGTAATCAAACACATGCCCGGCCACGGCCGCGCCTTCGCCGACAGCCACAAGGAACTGCCCACGGTCAATGCCAGCCTGGATCACCTGGACGCCTGGGATTTCGCGCCGTTCAAGGCCCTGTCGGACATGCCGATCGGCATGACGGCCCATATCGTCTTTACCGCGATCGACAAAAAGCGCCCGGCGACCCAGTCGAGGAAGGCGATCCGGCTGATCCGCGAGCATCTGGGATTCGGCGGCCTGCTGCTGTCCGACGACCTGTGCATGAACGCCCTGGCCGGTAGCCTGACCGAGCGAGCGGAGACGTCGCTCAAGGCCGGCTGCGATCTTGTCATCCACTGGACCGGCGACATGGCCGAGATGCAGCAGGTGGCCAAGGGCGTCGGCAAGCTGAAGGGCGGGGCCGCCCGGCGCGCGACGGCGGCGCTCGCCCGCATCGTCCACACGCCCGAGCCGCTCGATGTGGTCGAGGCGCGGGGTCGGTTCGACGCCATGCTGGCCGGCCGCCTGACCGCCGCGAAGGGGCCGGACGTGGGCGAGGCGCAGGCCGACCCGGCCTCAAGCAGCGCGACGCGCGTTAGGCCGAAATAGGCCATGGCGGAGGCCTTCCAGCCCAATCTGGACTTCACCGCCGTCGAGGAAGTTGATGCCCGCGACGCCTTCGTGGTCGATCTGGACGGCTACGAGGGCCCGCTGCACGTCCTTCTGGCCCTGGCCCGCACCCAGAAGGTCGATCTGCTGAAGCTGTCCATTACCCGGCTGGCGGAACAGTATCTGGCCTTCGTCCACGAGGCGCGTCGGAGGAATTTTTCGCTGGCGGCGGACTACCTCGTGATGGCGTCCTGGCTGGCCTATCTGAAGTCTCGGCTGCTGCTGCCTCGCACAGACAAGGGCAAGGGCGACGAACCGCCGGCCGAGGAGATGGCGGCGGCCCTGGCCTTCCGGCTGCAGAAGCTGGAGGCCATGCGCAAGGCCTCGGAGGCTCTGATGGCCCGGCCCCAGCTGAAGCGCGACGTCTTCACACGGGGCGACCCCGAGGCGACGGTGATCGTGCCGTCCGACCGCATCGACGCCAGCCTGTACGAACTGATGGCGGCCTATGTCGGTCAGCGCAGGAAGGAGCAGTCGCGCCACTACAATCCGACCCAGCGCGTCGAGGCCTTCGCCCTGGAGGAGGCGCGCGACTGGCTGCGGGACATCCTGCCCCGCCTCGCCGACTGGACCCCACTGGAACGGGTCGCCCCGGTCAAGGATGAGGGGGAGGGGCCCAGCCAGGCCAGTTTCACCGCCTCGACCCTGTCCGCCGGACTGGAACTGGTGAAGGAGGGCGCGATGGACCTGCGCCAGGAGCGGGCTTTTGACCCCCTGTGGCTGAAGCGTCGCGGGCGGGGCCAGCCGCTGGAGCTGACCCCGTGACCGACCTGCGGTTCGCTCCCGACGAGGCCGAGATCGAACGGCGGGTGGAGGCTCTGCTGTTCGCCGCTGCCGGGCCCCTGTCGGCCGCCGACATCGCTCGTCGCCTGCCCGAGGGGGCCGACGTCGGGCGCGCCATCGCAGGCCTGCGCGCCCGATATGAAGGTCGGGGCGTCGAGCTGGAATGCGTCGCCGACCGCTGGCGGTTCCGGACCTCGCCGGACCTGTCGTTCCTGATGACCGAGGAGCGCGAGGAGCCGCGTCGGCTGTCGAAGGCTGCGCTCGAGACCCTGGCCATCATCGCCTACCACCAGCCGGTCACCCGCGCCGAGATCGAGAGCGTGCGGGGCGTTTCCATCTCGCGTGGGACGCTCGATCTGCTGCTGGAGATGGGGTTCGTGCGGCTGAGGGGACGCCGCCGGACACCGGGCCGCCCGGTGACCTATGCGACGGCCGACCGGTTCCTGGAGCATTTCGGCCTGGCCAGCCTGTACGACCTGCCGGGCGCGGCCGAGATGAAGGCGGCGGGTCTGCTGGACCTGTCGCTGCCCGTCGGGTTCGAGGTGCCGGACCCCTCGCGCGCCGGGTCCGACGAGGAAGACCCGATCGAGGAGGGCGACGCGCCCGAGTTCGCCCAGGACTTCGTCGGCGACTGAACCAACCGCGACCTTGGCCGTTGACCGGATATCGCCGTCCACGGAGAACCTATCATGCGCATCCTGATCGCCGCCGGAGCCGCCGCCCTGGCGCTCGCCGCCTGCTCCCCCGCCGCCGAAGAGCCGACGACCGCCGCTCCGGACACCGAGATTCAGTCCACGACGGCCCCGTCCGTCGGCGGGCCGACCGAACTGCCGACCGACGGAGGCGTGACGCCCGCGCCCGAGTCGATGGACGATGCGTCGGCCGAGGACGTTGCCGCCCCCGCCTCGCCGGCCGAGGCCGCAGTCCTGTCAGGCGGTCAACAGTCGGCACCGAAGAACTGAGACCTGGACCGTCCCCGCGTGACGGGGACGGTCGCACCGCCGAGCGCTAGCGGTGAGAATCCCACCAGCGAACGGCGTCCGCATCGCGCGCGCTGAGTTCGGGGTAGTCGGGATCTGAGCCGACGTCGGGTACCCGGCGCCAAGAGCGGGCGCATTTGGGGTGGTCGGCCAACGCGACCGCGGCGGATACCGCGTCACCCTCGGTCCGGAGTTCGGCACCAGAGGTCCGAAACACCTCGGCGGCATCCAGACCCTGGAAGGCGACGAAGGCGTCGACCGGTCCCGAGACCGTCGGCCAGGCGTCAAGCGCCCCGCCGATGATCTTCTCTCGCCGAGCGGCTTCGAGGGCGTCGTTGACCACTTCGAGCACAGTGTTGACCTTGGCCCACCGCTCCGCCTCGGCCGCGTTCTCCCACTCGGCCGGCGTCTCCGGGATCACCCGCGCGCAGTTCGTCCCCGCATCCGGGTATCGCGTGGTCCAGGCCTCTTCCATCGTGAAGGGCGTCAGTGGCGCGAGCCAAGCGGTGAGGCGCAGGAACACCTCGTGCATCACGGTGCGGGCTGCGCGCCTGCGGATTGCGTCCGGGCGGTCGCAATACAGACTGTCCTTGCGGATATCGAAATACAGCGCCGACAGATCGCCCGCACAGAACTCCAGCACCGGCCGCACGACGTCCTGGAAGCGATAACTTTCGTAAGCCGCTCGGACCTGACCATCCAGCTCCCAGAGGCGGTGCAGAACGAACCGCTCCAGCGGCGGCATCTCGGCATACTCGACCCGCTCCGCCTCGTCGAAGTCGGCAAGGGCGCCGAGCAGATATCGGACGGTGTTCCGCAGCTTGCGATAGGCGTCGACCGTCGTCTGCAGGATCTGCTTTCCGATCCTCTGGTCCTCGGCATAGTCCACCAGGGCGACCCACAGGCGCAGGATGTCGGCGCCGCTTTCCTTGATGACGGTCGCCGGATCGACGGTGTTGCCCTTGGACTTGGACATCTTCTCGCCGTTCTCGTCCTGGGTGAACCCATGCGTGAGAACCGCCTTGTAGGGGGCGCGGCCGCGCGTGCCAGAGCCCTCCAGCAGGTTGGACTGGAACCAGCCGCGATGCTGGTCCGAGCCCTCCAGATACAGGTCTGCTGGCCAATGGCTGGGCCGGTCGCCAACATAGCCCTTGGCTGGATCGCGGGGCTCAAGCGTGAAGGCGTGGGTGCAGCCACTGTCGAACCAGACATCCAGGATGTCCTGGACCTTCTCGTAGTTGGCCGGGTCGTGCAGGCCCAGGAAGTCGGCGTCGGGCGTCTCGAACCAGGCGTCGGCCCCGCCCTTCTCGACGGCGACGACGATGCGGGCGTCGACCTCCGGATCGTGCAGGGGCTGGCCCGTATGCTTGTCGACGAACATCGCCAGGGGCGTGCCCCACGCCCTCTGGCGGCTGACCAGCCAGTCGGGCCGGCCCTCAACCATCGACCGGATGCGGTTCTTGCCCGCCGCCGGATGGAAGGCGGTCTCGTCGATGGACTTCAGCGCCACCTCGCGCAGGGTCGCCCCCTCGCCATGATCCAGCGCCGTGTCCATGCGGATGAACCACTGCGGCGTGTTGCGGAAGATCACCGGCGCCCGCGAGCGCCAACTCATCGGATAGGAGTGCTCCAGCCGCCCGCGCGCGAGAAGCGTCCCGGCCTCGATCAACTTGTCGGTCACCGCGCCATTGGCCGGGCCGAACTTGCCGGTCTTCTTGCCCTCGGTCTCCAGGATCTTCAGCCCCGCGAACAGGGGCACGCCCGGATAGTAGGCCCCGTCCTGATCGACCGTATCGGGGACCTCGTGATGGCCGTGGGCGCGCCAGACCTCATAGTCGTCGGCCCCGTGACCCGGCGCGGTATGGACGAAACCGGTGCCCGCGTCGTCGGTGACGTGGTCGCCGTCCAGCAACGGCACGTTGAAGCGGTAGCCGTCGTCCAGTTCTGCCAGGGGGTGGGCGCACACCAGGCCGGAGGGGTTCAGGTCGTCCAGCCGCGTGAAGGTGGCGACCTTGGCGGCCTTCATGACGTCCTCGGCCAGTTTGTCGGCCAGGATCAGACGGTCGCCCGCCTTGGCCCAGGGCTGGAACTCCAGGTCCTGTTCGATCGACTGGACCTCATACAGGCCGTAGGCGATCTCAGGGCCGAAGCTGATCGCCCGGTTGGCCGGGATGGTCCAGGGCGTGGTCGTCCAGATCACCACGCTCGGCGTCGATTGCCGGAACGCCAGCAGGTCGTCCGGATGATCGTCCGTCGCCGCGATGACCGGAAACTTGACCCAGATCGTGGGGCTGACGTGGTCGTGATACTCGATCTCGGCGTCGGCGAGGGCCGTCCGCTCGACGGGGCTCCACATCACGGGCTTTGAGCCGCGATACAGCTGGCCCGAGTTCTTGAACTTGTGGAACTCCTTCACGATCGCGGCTTCGGTGCCGAAGTCCATGGTGGCGTAGCGATTGGCGAAGTCGCCGGTGATGCCCAGGCGCTTGAACTGGGCCGCCTGCACGTCGATCCAGCCGGCGGCGTATTCGCGGCAGGCGGCGCGGAACTCGGCCTTGGAGACCTCGTCCTTGCGACGGCCCTTGGCGCGGTACTGCTCCTCGATCTTCCACTCGATCGGGAGGCCGTGGCAGTCCCAGCCGGGGACGTAGTCGACGTCGAAGCCGAGCAGGAACCGCGACCGGACGACGAAGTCCTTCAGCGTCTTGTTCAGGGCATGGCCGATGTGGATGTCGCCGTTGGCATAGGGCGGGCCGTCGTGAAGCACATACAGGGGCGCGCCCTGCGCCTGACGCTCGGCGCGCAGGGTCGCGTAGAGGTCGCCCCACTGCTCGAGGATCAGCGGCTCCTTCTGCGGCAGGCCGCCGCGCATCGGGAACGGCGTCTCGGGCAGGAAGACGGTCTCGCGATAATCGCGGCCGGCAGGAGCGGAATCGGTCGGGGCGTCGGACATGGTCTGTCTCGGAAAAGGCGGTTGGGCGGACGGCGTGGGAAGGGACCCGGTCGGCGTGGGGGCTGAGCGCCCCGCCTTACGCCGCCGGGCCGCTAATCCGGATCGTGATGACCGAGCGCCTTTGCATGGAGGCGGTCCTATCAGGGCCGGGGGGCTGGGAAAAGCGGCGCGTTCGGCTATCGTCGCCGTCAATGGGCGTGGGATGGTGACGCCGCAGCAGGAGAGGCCGCCCATGCGTGTCCGGATGTCGCTGATCGTTCTGGCCGCCTGCGGGACCGTCGCCGCCTGTTCACCCGCCGATGAGGCCCAGCCGACTGTGACCGCGACCGCGACCGCCGGGGCCGACACCGCCTCGGCTGCCGACGTCCAGAGCCGCGACGCCATCTACGCGGTTCAGAGCGAAGGCCCCGACGCCTTCGTCCGCGCCATCTATGCCCGCTACACGGCAGGTGGCCCGACGGGTGAGCCGCCCGCTCCGGGCCAGGACCCCCTGTTCTCGCGCACCATGAACGCCCTGATCGCGGCCGATGTGCGGGCCGCCAACGGCGAGGTGCCGACCCTGAACTACGATCCTTTCTGCGGCTGTCAGGACCAGGGCGATTTCGTCGTCACCGCCCTTGCGGTCGCCCAGGCCGACCCGAACGCGGCGGACGCCAACGTCAGCTTCACCAACGCCGGTCAGGCGAAGGAGATGAGGCTGAAACTGGTCCGGGAGGGGCCGAACTGGAAGGTCGAGGACATCGTCGACGGCGACCGGTCGCTGCACGATGCGCTGATGGCCGTGGCAGAAGCCGCCGGCTGATCAGGCCGAGGCCGCCAGCGCTGCCCGGGCCGCCCGGGCGTCCGCGTCGATCTGGACCTTGAGGGCGTCGAGGCCGTCGAAGCTCATCTCGCCGCGCAGCCGCTCGATCAGCTGCGTCTCGACGACCTGGCCGTACAGATCGCCGGAGAAGTCGAACAGCCAGACCTCCAGCAGGGGCTCGGGCGTCTCGAACATGGGCCGCACACCCAGGTTGGCCACGCCGTCGATGACCCGCCCGTCCGGCAGTCGGGTCCGGGTGGCGAAGACGCCGTAGGCCGGGCGCATGTAGTCGCCCATGCGGACGTTGGCGGTCGGCACCCCGATGGTGCGGCCGCGCTTGTCGCCGTGAACCACCTCACCCTCGATGGCGAAGGGCCGCCCCAGGATGCGGGCGGCGCGGGCCATGTCGCCGGCGGCCAGCGCCTCGCGCACCGCGCTCGACGACAGCTTCAGGCCGCTCTGGTCATCGACGCGTTCCGTGACAGACACGCTGAAGCCGAGGTCGCTCCCGGCGCGGGTCAGGGCCTCGGGAGACCCCGTCCTGCCCTTGCCGTAGGTGAAGTCGAAGCCGACGGCGGCGTGGGTCAGGCCAAGTCCTGATGACAGCACACCCCGTGCGAAAGCTTCGTCCGACATGGCGGCCATCTCGGCATCGAAGGGCAGGATGTGCAGCCGGTCGACGCCCTGTGACTCCAGCGCGCGCGCCATCTGCCCCGTCGTCATCAGGCGGAAGGGCGCAGCCTCGGGCTGGAACCAGCGGCGGGGGTGGGGCTCGAAGCTGACGACGGCGAGGGGCGCGTACAGGCGATCAGCCGCCTCGCGCGCCGCGCCGATCACGGCCTGATGACCGCGATGCACGCCATCGAAGGCCCCCACGGCCGCTGCGGCCCCGCGATGCTCGGGCGGAAGGTCGCGCCAGCCGGTGACGATCTGGATGGGCACGGCGCCCCGATCAGTCCTTGGCCGGGCGGCGGCGGCGAGGCACGCGCACGATCGCCTCTCCACCCATGATCAGATCGCCGGCGACATAGCCTTCGGTGTGCAGGGTCACCCGGGCCGATTCGGCGTCCACCGCCGCGACGGTGATCCGCGCCTGGACCACGTCGCCGATGCGCACCGGCTTGTGGAACGACAGGGTCTGGCTGAGGTAGATCGCCCCGGCACCGGGAAGGATGGTGCCCACCACCGCCGAGCCGAACGAGGCGCTGAGCAGCCCATGGGCGATCCGGCCGCGATAGGCGGTCTTGGACGCGAAAGCCTCGTCCATGTGAACTGGATTGAAGTCGTCGGACGCCTCGGCGAACTGCTGGATGCGGTCTTCGGTGATGACGACGTCCTTGACCGCCACCATGCCGGGCGAAAGTTCTTCCAGGATATAGCCGCCCGAGGCGTGGGGTCCGGTGATCATGACCCGGTGTTAGCGGGGCCGTGGCGATTTGGCGAGGACTACCACCGCAGCTCCAGCGCCGCGTAGCAGGCATAGGCGGTTTCGGCGGTCAGAAGGGCCGCCGCGCGCTCCGGGTCCAGCGCCCCATCCGCGCCGCGCGCCGCGTCGCCGTGAATGCCCTGAGCGATGAAAAGGCAGTCCAGGGCCTGCGCATTGGCTCCCAGCACGTCGGTGACCACCCCATCGCCGATGCAAAGCACGCGCGAGCGGTCGACGACCCGGCCCAGCAGGCGCTCGGCCTCGGCCAGGGCCAGGGCATAGATCGGTCCAAACGGCTTGCCGGCCATGGTCACGCGGCCACCGAGCTCTTCGTAGAGGTCCGCCAGCGAGCCGCCGCAGTAGATGATCTTGTCGCCGCGCTGGACGATGCGATCGGGGTTGGCGCAGATCATCTCCAGGTCGCGGGCGGCGGCGGGAGCGAGGCGTTCGCGGTAGTCCTCGGGCGTCTCGGTCTCGTCGTCGACGGGGCCGGTGACCGACAGGAAGGCAGCGTCTGCGGCACCTGCGGCCCGGTCGAGGGGCAGACCGTCATACAGCGGCCAGTCGCGATCGGGGCCGATGATCCAGACCGGCCCGGGCGCGCGCTTCGACAGCTCCGCCCGCGTTGCGTCGCCCGAGGTGACGAAGGCCTGCCAGCTGGCGCGCGGTACGCCCAGCCGGTCCAGCTGTTCGATCACGTCCGACGCCGGGCGCGGCGAGTTGGAGATCAGGACGACCCGGCCACCGGTCGCCGCGAACCGGATCAGGGCCTCGCACGCCTCGGGCCAGCTCTCGCGGCCGTTGTGGATCACGCCCCAGACGTCGCACAGCAGGACGTCGTAGTCGGCGGCGACGGCGGACAGGGCCGGGAGCGGGTGGGGCAGGGTCATGGCTCGCTGACTAGCCCGACCCTGCCCCGGATCAAAGCTCAGTCGTTCCGATGCACGACCCCGGCGCGCAAGACGAAGTCCATGTCTTCCAGCACGGTGACGTCGGCCAGCGGGTCGCCGTCGACGGCCACGATGTCGGCGGGCATGCCCACCGCGATCCGGCCGGCCTCATTGGACAGACCCAGATGCTCGGCCGCGACGACGGTAGCGGACTGGATGGCTTGCAGCGGCGTCATTCCGGCGCGAACCAGCAGCGCGAACTCCTGGGCATTGTCGCCATGGGCGGACACGCCGCTGTCGGTTCCAAAGGCGATCTGGACGCCGCCGGAATGAGCCCGCGCGGCCATGTCGAGCATCTTGGGGCCGGCTTCGAGCGCCTTGGCGGTCTGGGCTGGTGTGAAGAAGTTCTCGGGGCTGGAGGCGACGCGGGCCACGAAGTCGCCGGCCAGCAGCGTCGGCACCAGATAGGCGTCGTTGGCGCGGAACAGGCGGATCGACTCGTCGTCCAGATAGGTGCCGTGCTCGATCGAGTCGCCGCCGGCCCTTAGGAAGGCGTTCACGCCGTCGCCGCCGTGGGCATGGGCGGTGACGCGGCGACCCATGCGGTGGCCGACCTCGACGATGGCCGCCAGTTCGGCGTCGGTGAACTGCTGGGCCAGACCCGCGGCGGTGTTGGACAGCACGCCGCCGGTCGCAGTGATCTTGATGACATCGGCCCCGGCCCGAACCTGGGTGCGGACCGCCCGCATGCAGTCCTCGGGCCCCGAGCAGATGCTCTCGCCCGACAGCAGGTGCATGATGTCCTCGCTGTAGCCGTTCGCATCGCCGTGGCCGCCGTGGATCGAGATCGAGCTGCCGGACGCGATGACGCGCGGACCCGGAATCTGGCCCCCCGCGATGCCGTCGCGCAGGGCGAAGACGGCGTTGTTCGAGCCCCCGAGATCGGCGACGGTGGTGAAGCCCGCCATCAGGGTGCGGCGCGCGTACTGCGCACCCAGGATCGCTCGGTCGGCGTCGCTTTCCGTGACGCCCATCAGACGCGCGTTGGGGTTCTGCTGGCTGGTCAGGTGGACGTGGCTGTCGATCAGCCCGGGCAGGACGAAATGCTGGCGCAGATCGACGACCGTGCCCTCGACCCCATCGCCTGAAACGAAGCCGTCGCGGATTTCGGTGACCCGGCCGCCGGTGATCACGAGAGTTTTATCGCGCAGCACAACGCCGCTCGCCGGGTCGGCCAGAAGCCTGCCTGCCTGAACGAACAGGGTTTCCCCGCCCTGGAGATACGCCTGTGGTGGCGGGCTTTGCTGCGCCTGCGAAGCGCCGGCTGCGGCAAAACTCGCGAGCAGAGCGAGGACAAAGGACTTCATGAACACCTCCCGATTACAATGCGCACCTTAACGACCACGGGCGTCGCGCCAAGGTCTTGCCTTGAACGGCGAGGCTCATTCGTGAAACAAGCCGTGACTTCGGCATAACCGCAACGAGGGCGTCGCATGCGGCTATCGAGACGAGGCATCATCCTTGGGGGCTCGGCCATGCTGGCCGGTTGCGCCACGGCAGGTCCGCCACCGGCTCCGGTCACGGTGGCCGCAGTGACCCCGCCGCCACCGCCGACCTACACGGCCGCCGTCCAGATCACCCCGCCGCCGCTCGACCCCCAACGCCTGGTCCGCCCCGAGTTGATGAGCCGTGCCATGGCCGCGCTGGACATCCATCACGAGCGCCTGCCTCTTCGCGACCGGATGTATCTGGTCGATTTCCAGAAATTCTCCGGCGACCACCGGCTGTACGAGGTCGATCTGATCGGTGGCCGCGTGACGGCGCTGCGCACCAGCCACGGGCGAGGCTCGGACCCCGATCATTCCGGTTTCGCGCGGCGCTTCTCCAATGAGCCGGACAGCTACATGTCCTCAGTGGGGGCCTATGCGACGGCCGGGCCCAGCTGGGGCGCGCAGCAGGGGCCGAACGTGCTGCTGGACGGGCTGGAGTATTCCAACAACCTCGCGCGCGACCGGGCCATCATCATCCACGGCGCCGACTATGCCGATCCCGAGTTCCTGGCCCGCGAAGGCAAGCTGGGTCGCTCCTACGGCTGTTTCTCCACCGCCCACACCGACCTGCCGATGCTGCGTGAGCGCATGGGACACGGCCGGCTGCTGTTCGCGGCGGCCTGATTTTCGTCGTCGGCTCCGCCATTTAAACCGCCGTTAACCACGCGGGCGGCAGTTTCTGCCTAGCGGGGATGTCTGGACACCCGTGAGTACCTGGGTGGGGCGCGTGGGCGGCTTTACGGCGGCGTTGCAGAGATTTGGGATCGGCCGCCTCGCCATGGTGCTGGGCGTCGGCGCGGGCGTGGCCGCGGCCCTTGTCGTGCTGATGCTGCGACTGGGCCAGGCTCCAGACGCGCTGCTCTATTCCAACCTCGACCTGCGCGAGGCCGGAGAGATCACCGCTTCGCTGGAGCAGGCGGGCATCCCGTTCTCGACCCGGGGTGACGGCTCGACGATCATGGTCAACCGCGACCAGGTCGGCGAGGCCAGACTGATGCTGGCGGGACGTGGCCTCGTGACCTCCGGCTCCGTCGGCTACGAGATCTTCGACAACCAGTCGGTCATGGGCCAGACCGAGTTCCAGCAGCAGATCAGCGAACAGCGCGCGCTGCAGGGCGAGCTGGCCCGCACGATCATGTCGATGCGGGGGATTTCCTCGGCACGCGTCCAGATCGCTCTGCCCCGCCGCGAGCTGTTCCAGGCGGACGCCGCCGATCCGACCGCCGCCGTCGTGGTGGGCCTGAATGGTCGGGCTCTGTCGACCGATCAGGTGCGCGCGATCCGCAACGTCGTGGCGTCTTCGGTGCCGAACCTGAAGCCTGGCAAGGTTACCGTGGTCGACGAGACCAACCAGACGCTCGCCGCGGGCGATGACGAGGAAGGCTTCACCTCCGCCACCGCCGAAGAGGCCAAGTCCAACACCGAGGCCCAGCTTCAGGCCCGCATCAAGGATCTGGTCGAGGGCGTCGTCGGCCCCGGTGCGGCGCGGGTGCAGGTCACCGCCGACATCGAGATGGCCCGCTCCACGACCCAGGAGCAGCGTTTCGATCCCGACGGCCAGGTGGTCCGCTCGACCTCGACCAACGGCAGCGAGTCCCAGGACACCACCGGCGTGTCGGACGGAGGCGCGACCGCGACCAACAACATTCCCGGTGGCGAGGCTCCGGCCGAGACACCTCTGGGCTCGACCGAGAGCGTCACCGGCGAGACCACCAACTACGAGATCTCCAACACCACAACGACCACGGTTAAGGAGCCGGGCGAGGTCCGGAAGCTGTCGGTGGCGGTGGCCGTGGACGGCAAGCTGACCCCGGCCGCCGAGCCGGGCGGGGAGCCGACCTACGAGCCACGGTCGGCGGAGGAGATCACCCAGATCGAGGACCTCGTGAAGGCCGCCATGGGCTTCGACCAGACGCGCGGAGACCAAGTCCGGGTCACCAATGTCCGGTTCAACCGCGATGCCCTCGTCTCGGCCGGTGGCACCGACGGTGGGGATCCGCTGTTCAACTTCACCAAGAACGACATCATGCGCGGCGTCGAGCTGGCGGTGCTGCTGATCACGGGGCTGTTGTTGATCTTCTTCGTCCTGCGGCCCCTGATGAAATCGGCGGCGGGCGGTGGCGGCGTGCCCGCCATGGCCGGCGCCGGCGGCGGTCAGGTGCCGGTGACCTCGCTCCAGACCACGGTCGTCGGCGGCGCGATGGGCCAGTTGGGCGGCCCCTCCGAGATGGACCAGCGGCTCGACATCGCCCGGATCGAAGGGCAGGTGAAAGCATCCTCCGTCAAGAAGGTCGCGGACTTCGTCGAGAAGCATCCGGATGAATCGACCTCGATTCTCCGCAGCTGGGTCCACGAGGGCTGATGGCCGCCCGGATGGTCTCCAAGAAGGCGTCCGTCGATGACGCCAAGAAGCTGACCGGCCCGGAAAAGGCCGCTGTGATCCTGCTCGCGCTCGGCGAGGACCACGTCCGGCTGTGGCAGGGCCTCGACGACGACGAGGTCAAGGAGATCTCCCAGGCCATGGCCGCGCTGGGCACGGTCAGCGCCACCGTGGTCGAGGAGCTGATGGTCGAGTTCGTCTCGGGCATGTCCGGGTCGGGCTCTGTGATGGGTTCGTTCGAGCAAACCCAACGCCTGCTCGCCTCCTTCATGCCGCCCGATCGCGTCGACGGGTTGATGGAGGAAATCCGCGGTCCGGCCGGCCGGACCATGTGGGACAAGCTGGGCAATGTGAACGAGGCGGTTCTCGCCAACTATCTGAAGAACGAATACCCCCAGACGGTCGCCGTGGTTCTGTCCAAGGTGAAGCCGGACCACGCCTCGCGGGTGCTGACGGCCCTGCCGGAGGACTTCGCCATGGAATGCGTCCAGCGGATGCTGCGCATGGAGCCGGTCCAGCGCGAGATCCTCGACAAGATCGAACAGACCCTGCGCACCGAGTTCATGTCCAACCTGGCGCGCACATCCAAGCGCGACAGCCACGAGATGATGGCCGACATCTTCAACAGTTTCGACCGTCAGACCGAGGCCCGCTTCATCGGCGCGCTGGAGGAACGCAACCGAGAGTCCGCCGAGCGCATCCGCGCGCTGATGTTCGTCTTCGAGGACCTGAACAAGCTGGACCCCGGCGGGGTCCAGACGCTGTTGCGCGCGGTCGAGAAGGACCAGTTGGCTCTGGCGCTGAAGGGGGCATCCGAAACGCTGCGCGAGATGTTCTTCACCAACATGTCGGAGCGGGCCTCCAAGATCATGCGCGAGGACATGGAATCGATGGGTCCGGTGCGTCTGAAGGACGTCGACACCGCTCAGATGGCCATGGTCACCGTGGCCAAGGATCTGGCGGCGCGGGGCGAGATCATGCTGGCCGGAGCCTCCGGCGACGACGAGCTGATCTACTGACATGACGCAGGTACCGCTCATGAACAGCCGCCCCTTCGCCTTCGACACCGAGTTCGACGATGCGGGATCGGTCGTGCGCGCCTCGACCTTCCGGCCGATGAAGCGGGCCTATATGCCCGCCGAGGTCGAGGCCCTGGTGGCCCAGGCCCGGCTGGAAGCCCGCGAAGCCGCCCTGGCCGAGACCGCCAGCATCGAGGCCATGGCCATCGCCGCGGTCGGTCAGGCCATGGCCACGGCGGTTCCGGCCCTGAACCAGGTCGCCCGGGCCCACCGCGAGCAATCCGCCGAACTGGCCCTGACGGCCGCGCGCGTGATCGCGGCGGCCGCCCTGGACCGGCTGCCGCTCGGGCCGCTGCAGTCCGCGCTGGAAGCCCTCGGCCAGGAAATCGACGCCACGCCGCGACTGGTGGTGCGGGCGTCGGGCCTCGATGACGCGGTCCGGACCAAGCTTGAGGCCGTGGCTGTTGATGCCGGCTTTTCCGGTGCCGTCGCCTTCCGGGACGATCCCGCCATGCCCGTCGCCGCCTTCGCCCTGGAGTGGGCCGACGGTCGCGCTGACTTCGACCCGGCCGCTGCGGCGGACCGCATCTCCAAGGCCCTGACCTCGGCGCTCGCGTCAGAGGCCGGACACGCCGAATCCTTGCCCTCCGGGAGTGAATTCTGATGGCCGCCGACGATCTCGCCCTGGAAGAGTTTCCAGAGTCCACAGCCCTCGCCACGGTTGATGACGCGGGGGACAAGTCCGCCGTCGACCTGGCCACGGTGTTCGACGTGCCGGTCAATATCTCGGCGGTGCTGGGCAAGGCCCACATGACCGTGGCGCAGCTGCTGAAACTCAATCGTGGCTCGGTGCTGGAGCTGGACCGCAAGGTTGGCGAGGCCATCGACATCTTCGTCAACAACCGTCTGGTCGCCCGCGGGGAGGTCGTCGTCGTCGAGGACCGCCTGGGCGTGACCATGACGGAAATCATCAAGACCGAGGACCAGGCCGCCTAGGCCCGGTGCTCCAGTAGGTTAGAGGAGAAGACCCATGCGGCTTCTGGTGGTCGGACGGCTCAGCGGACAGCTGGCGGCGGCGGTGAAGATGGCGATGGCGCATGGCGCCAAGGTCAATCACGTCGAGCGCACGGATCAGGCGACGGAACAGCTCCGGCGCGGGCAGGGGGCCGACCTGCTCATGGTCGACTACAACCTGGACATCGCCGGCCTGATCGCCGCCAACGAGCTGGAACGGATCTTCGTGCCGGTGGTCGCCTGCGGGGTCGACAACGACGCGGAAAAGGCCGCCGCCGCCATCCGCGCCGGGGCCAAGGAGTTCATCCCCCTGCCGCCCGAGGCCGATCTGATCGCGGCGGTGCTGGCCGCCGTGGCCGACGACGACCGGCCGATGATTTCCGCCGACCCGGCCATGAAGGCCGTGACGCAGCTGGCCGATCAGGTCGCGCGCTCCGAGGCCTCGATCCTGATCACCGGCGAAAGCGGCGTCGGCAAGGAGGTGATGGCCCGCTATCTCCACTCCAGCTCCAAGCGGGCCGAGCGGCCCTTCATCAGCGTCAACTGCGCCGCCATCCCCGACAACCTGCTGGAATCCGAACTGTTCGGCCACGAGAAGGGGGCTTTCACCGGTGCCGTGGCCCGGCGCATCGGCAAGTTCGAGGAGGCCGACGGCGGCACGCTGCTGCTGGACGAAATCTCGGAGATGGACGCCCGTCTCCAGGCCAAGCTGCTGCGCGCCATCCAGGAGCGGATCATCGACCGGGTCGGCGGCACCAAGCCCGTACCCGTCAACATCCGCATCATCGCCACCTCGAACCGCGACCTGGCCAAGGCCGTGGCCGAAGGCACCTTTCGCGAGGACCTGCTCTATCGCCTGAACGTCGTGAATCTGCGCCTGCCGAGCTTGCGAGAGCGGCCCGGCGACATCGCCGTGCTGGCCGATCATTTCGTCAAGAAGTACGCCGCCGCCAACGGCGTCCCGGCGCGGGCCATTTCCGCCGATGCCCGCCGGGCGCTGGCCGCGCACCGCTGGCCCGGTAACGTGCGCGAGCTGGAGAACGCCATGCACCGCGCGGTGCTGCTGGCGGTCGGACCCGAGATCGACGTCGAGGCCATCCGTCTGCCGGATGGCCAGCCGTTGACTGGCGCGATCGGCGGCATGGGGGACAGCGGCCCCGCCGCGCGGGCGGCACAGACGGCGGATGCGGTCAGCCGCGCCTACGTCGGCCAGACGGTCGCGCAGATGGAGAAGACGCTGATCCTCGACACCCTCAGCCACTGCCTCGGCAACCGCACCCATGCGGCCAATATCCTGGGCATCTCGATCCGCACGCTGCGCAACAAGCTGAACGAATACGCCGACGAGGGCACGCCGATCATGGCCCCGCAGACAGGCGTGGCGGGCGTTGGCTACGGCGCGAGCGCGGCGTGAGCCATCGTCGAGCGGTCCTGACCGGCCTCGGCGCGCTGGGCCTGATCGGCTGCGCGCCGGCCCGCGACGCGCCGGCCGCACCGGTCAACGCCTCGAACCCTGAGACCTTCGATCTGTCCGCCCTGGAGGCCCGCGAAGGCGGACGCCTGGGCTTTGCCGCCAAGGACATGGCGACCGGCCGGGTGCTGGCCTGGCGAGGCGAGGAGCGGTTCGTCTACTGCTCGACCTTCAAGATGTATTTGGCGGCCGCCACCCTGCTGCGCGTTCAGGCGGGCGAGGAGCGGCTGGATCGGATGATCCCGATCACCCGCGCCGACATGGTCAACAACGCCCCCGTCACCGAGCCCGCGATCGGTGGGTCGCTCAGCGTCGAGGCCCTGATGAAGGGCACGGTCGAGGTGTCCGACAACCCGGCCGCCAACCTCCTGCTCAAGGCCATGGGCGGCCTCGAGCCGATGCAGGCCTTCTATCGCGGCCTCGGCGACACGACGACGCGCGCCGACCGGTTCGAGCCACAGATGAACGGCGTGGACGGCGACAAGGACACCATCCTGCCGCTGCAGTCCGTCGCCAACATCGAACGGCTGTTCCTCGACCCGACGACGCCGCTCTCGGCCGAGCATAAGGCCTTGCTGCTGAAGTGGATGGTCGATACCCCCACCGGCATGGCGCGGATCAAGGCCGGCGTTCCCGCCGGCTGGACCGTGGCGCACAAGACCGGCACCGGCGGCTACGGCCCGACCAACGATATCGGCATCCTGTATCCGCCGACTGGCGCGCCGGTGATCGTGGCCGCCTACTATCACGCCGCCACCGACGATCCGAAGAACGAGGCCGTCATCGCCGAGGCGACGCGGCTGGCCCTGACCGCGCTCGGCCGGGTATGACCGACACCCCGGTCATGATGAAGGACGGCATGGCGCGTCCGACGGGCTCGGACGTGCGCGGCTGGCTGCTGCGCGGCGAGGTCGGGATGGCGGTTGGCGTCATCGGCGTCATCCTGCTGCTGATCCTGCCGGTCCCGAAGTTCCTCCTGGATCTGCTGCTGGCGCTCAGCCTTGTCTCGTCGGTGCTGATCCTGATGACGGCGCTGATGATGAAGCGCCCGCTGGACTTCGCCATCTTCCCGACGGTGCTGCTGGTCTCGACCCTGTTCCGGCTGGGCCTGAACCTGGCCTCGACGCGCCTGGTGCTGACCCACGGCCACGAGGGCCACGACGCGGCCGGTCAGGTGATCGCCGCCTTCGGCAACCTGATGATGGGCGGCAACTTCATCATCGGGGTGATCATCTTCGCCATCATCCTGGTGGTGAACTTCGTCGTCATCACCAAGGGCTCGACCCGCATCGCCGAGGTCAGCGCGCGCTTCACCCTGGACTCCATGCCGGGCAAGCAGATGGCCATCGACGCCGACCTGTCCAGCGGCCTCATCACCGAGGATCAGGCGAAGCTGCGGCGCAAGGAGCTGGAGCAGGAATCGACCTTCTTCGGGGCCATGGACGGTGCATCCAAGTTCGTCCGCGGCGACGCCATGGCCGGGCTGATCATCGTCTTCATCAACGCCATCGGCGGCATCCTGATCGGGGTCACGGCCCACGACCTGCCGATCGGCGACGCGGCCAACACCTACATCCAGCTGACCATCGGCGACGGCCTCGTCACCCAGGTGCCGGCCATCATCATCTCGATCGCCGCCGGCTTCCTGGTGTCCAAGGCGGGCGTCGAGGGCTCGGCGGATAAGGCCCTGGTCTCTCAGCTGGCCACCAACCCCGTCAGCCTGGGCATGGTCGCGGCCGCCTCGGCCCTGCTGGCGGTGATCCCCGGCATGCCGATCTTGCCCTTCGTGGGCTTGGCAGCGGGAGCCGGGTTCATGGCTTGGCGTCTGGGTCGGGCCAAGCTTAAGCCCCAGCCGATCGAGAACGATGCCGTCAACGCCAAGCCCAAGGACGATGTCGAGGAGCCCATCTCAACCGCCCTGACCATCGACGAGGTCAAGATCGAGCTGGGCTATTCGCTGCTGACCCTGATCAACGACCTGGAGGGTCGCCGCCTGACCGATCAGGTCCGGGCGCTGCGCCGCGCCCTGGCCCAGGAGTTCGGCTTCGTCATGCCGTCGGTCCGTATCCTCGACAACATGCGCCTGCCGACCCAGGGCTATGCCATCCGCATCAAGGAGATGGAGGCCGGGACCGGAGAGGTGCGCCTCGGCTCCCTGATGGCCATGGACCCGGCCGGCCGCCAGGTCGAACTGCCCGGCGAACACACCAAGGAGCCCGCCTTCGGCCTGCCCGCCACCTGGATCGATGAGACCCTGCGGGAAGAGGCGACGTTCCGAGGCTACACCATCGTCGACCCCTCGACGGTGCTGACCACCCACCTGACCGAGATCCTCAAGGAGAACATGGCCGACCTGCTCTCCTACGCCGAGGTGCAGAAGCTGCTGAAGGAGCTGGGTCCGGAGGAGAAGAAGCTGGTCGACGAACTGGTGCCCTCCGTCGTCACCGTCACGACCCTGCAGAGGGTGCTTCAGGCCCTGCTGCGCGAGAAGGTCTCCATCCGCGATCTGGGCGCGATCCTGGAAGGCCTGGCCGAGGCCGCGCCGCATTCGTCGTCGGTCACCACCCTGGTCGAGCACGTCCGCACGCGTCTGGCCCGTCAGCTGTGCTGGCAGCACAAGGGCGAGGATGGGGCCCTGCCGATCGTCACCCTGTCGCCCGAATGGGAGGCCGCCTTCGCCGAGGCCCTCGTCGGTACCGGCGAGGACAAGCAGCTGGCCATGGCCCCAAGCCGTCTCCAGGACTTCATTCGTTCCACCCGCGACGTGTTCGAGCGGATCGCCATGTCGGGCGAGGCGGCGGTGCTTCTGACCGGCCCCCAGATCCGACCCTACGTCCGCTCGATCATCGAGCGGTTCCGCGGCCAGACGGTCGTGATGAGCCAGAACGAGGTCCATCCGCGCGCACGCCTGCGGACACTGGGGTCGGTCTGATCGCGTTCGCGGGTTACGCGACCTTCATTTGACGGTGACGGTCCCATGCCTATGGTCGAGCGAAGGCCGACCATGGCCGCCTGATCGGACGCTCTCCCGCCCATGAAACAATTCTTCCTGACGGTGCTCGGTGTTTTCACCGGGCTGATCCTGTTCCTTGTGGTCCTGCCGATCGTGCTGATCATCGGTGCGGCGGCGACCGCCAGCCCGACGGTGACGCCCGCCAACACCGTGCTGGAACTGGACCTGCGCCAGGGGCTGACCGATCAGGAAACCGACAACCCGTTCGCGGCCTTCGGCGGCTCGGGCCTGTCGGTCATGGAGGTGGTCGACGTCCTGGCCCAGGCCGAGCGCGACGGGGCGGTCAAGGTGCTTCTGATCCGGCTGCCGGAGGCGGGGCTGAACCCCGCCTCGGCCGACGAGATACGTCAGGCGGTGCGACGCTTCCGCGCGGCGGGCAAGCCTGTGATCGCCCATTCCCAGGGCTTCTTGCCGGTCGGGACGGTGATCTCCAGCTACATGGTCGGGGCCTCGGCGTCCGAGCTTTGGATGCAGAACACGGCCAACTTCCAGGCCACCGGCTTCTCGGCCGACAGCGTGTTCCTGGGGCGCGCGTTTGAACGGTACGGCGTCGATGCCCAGTTCGAGCAGCGCTACGAGTACAAGAACGCCGTCAACGAGTTCACCGAGAGCGACTACACCGGCCCGCACCGCGAGGCGATGACGGCCTGGATGACCTCCATCTACGACTCGGCCGTGGCCAATGCCGCCCTGGATCGTCGGGTCGAGGCCCCCGCCCTGAAGGCCACGCTGGAGGCCGGACCCTATTCCGCCCAACAGGCCCTGACGCTCAAGCTGGTCGACAAGATCGGGCAGGTCGAGGAGGCCGAGGCCGAGGCCAAGCGCCGGGCCGGGCGCGGCGCCGACATCCTCGATTTCGACGATTACGCGTCGACCAAGGGCCTGCGCAGCGGCTCGGGCCGCAACGCCATCGCCATCGTCGGCGGCGAAGGCGCCATCGTCACGGGTGCCGGCGGCGACGCGACCTTCGGCGGTGGCTCCTCGATCCATTCCGACCGCACGGCGGAAGCCCTCTACGACGCGATCGACGACAGTTCGGTCAAGGCCATCGTCTTCCGCGTCTCTTCGCCCGGTGGTTCGCCCGAAGCGTCCGAACAGATCCTCGCGGCCGTGCGCGCCGCCAAGGCGGCGGGCAAGCCGGTGGTCGTGTCCATGGGCGAATACGCCGCGTCCGGCGGCTACTGGATAAGCTCGGAAGCCAACTGGATCGTGGCCCAGCCCTCGACCCTGACGGGCTCCATCGGCGTGTTCGGCGGCAAATTCGTGGTGTCCGAGGCACTGGGCCGATTCGGCGTCGATCTGCGCGGCCTCTCGGTCGGCGGCGACTATGCCGACGCCTTCTCGCCGTCGACCGCCTTCGATCAGGGCCAGCGCGCGGCCTTCGCCGCCTCGATGGACCGGACGTACGAGGAGTTCGTCCAGCGGGTCTCGACCGGGCGCCGGTTGCCCATCGCCCGGGTTCGCGAGATCGCCCGCGGCCGTGTCTGGACCGGGGCCCAGGCCCGCAGTCTGGGTCTGGTCGATCAACTCGGCGGCCTGAGCGAAGCCATCGCCAAGGCCCGCGAACTGGCCGAGATCCCCGAGGACCAGTCGGTCCGCTACAAGCGCTTCCCCCAGCCCCTGTCGCCGTGGGAGGCCCTGTCCGAGGCCTTCGGCGTGCAGTCCGAGGCGGCGCGTGCCCTGGTCATGCTGGGCGGCGTGATGGCCGATCCCCAGGCCCAGGCGGCCATGCGTCAGGTCCAGACGGCCCGCATGCGCGGCGAGGGGGCCACGGTCCTGGCCGACCAGCCGCTGTGAAGTTTGGTGCGGCACACTCGCCTGTGATGCGTCCAGTCATTGACGGTTCATCTCTCTGGACCGACATTGAGGGGTCAGGCGTTGGTTTGGTCCTCCCGACCGCGCCCATCAGGGATACGAAATGACCAACGACCGTTTCGCCTCGATCGGAGTTCAGGCCCGCCGTCCCCAGGGGCTGCTCGCGCCGCTCATGTGGCTGGGCGGGGTGATCGCGACCGTTGCGGCCCTGACGGTCGGAGCCGTGCTGGCGGTGTTCACGGCCGCCGCCGTGGCCGTCATCGCCCTGTGCGCCAGCGTGCTGGTATTCTTCGCCGGCCTCGCCGTTCGGGCCCGTCGTCGCGCCTTCGTTCGCGCGCGCCGCAGCGACGATGTGATCGAGGCCCAGAAGGTCGGCGAGACCTGGGTCGCCTATGGCTGGGAGCGGCCCAACCGCTGACCAGGACCGGCTGATGCTCGCCATCACCGAGGCTCCATCCCCCAATTTCGATCAGCGTCGCGGTCCGCCCGATACGCTGATCCTTCACTATACGGGCATGCAGACCGCCGAAGCCGCCGTGGCGCGACTGCGCGATCCAGAGGCCAAGGTCTCCGCCCACTATGTCGTCGACGAGGATGGATCGATCCTGCGTCTCGTGCCCGAGGAACGCCGCGCCTGGCATGCCGGCAAGAGTTGGTGGCGCGGCGAGACCGACATCAATGCCGTCTCGATCGGCATCGAGATCGTCAATCCCGGTCACGACTGGGGCTATCGCGCCTTCCCCGACCTCCAGATCGACGCCGTCATCGCCCTGATCGACGACATCCGCACCCGCTGGGCTATTGAGGACGCGCGCATTCTGGGCCACTCTGACGTCGCCCCGGCCCGCAAGCAGGACCCCGGCGAGCTGTTCCCGTGGAAACGACTGGCCGAGCACCGCCAGGGCCTGTGGTTCGAACCGGCGGCCGAGCGGATCGCGGCCCTAGGACCGCCCCTGGGCGTCGGGGACACCGGACTGGGCGTCCACGTCCTTCAGGCCGGGCTGCACCGGCTGGGCTACGAGCCCCGTCCCGACGGGATCTACTCCGACGAGACCCGGATCACGGTCGAGGCCTTCCAGCGGCACTGGCGGCCTTCGCGGGTCGACGGCATCGCCGACGGCGAGACCCGCGCGACCCTTATGGGTGTGCTGCAACTGGCGACGGTGGAGAGCGTCACAGGCGTGCTGAATTGACCTGCGTCGCCGAAACGTCCACCTAACGCGCGCCAGACGGCCGGACGGTCGCGGCGGGGGCTCGCCCTCGTCGAGGAAAGTCCGGGCTCCACGGTGAAAAGGCGGCGGGTAACGCCCGCCCGGGGTGACCCGAGGGATAGCGCCACAGAAAGCAAACCGCCTGCGTTTCGACGCGGGTCAGGGTGAAAGGGTGGGGTAAGAGCCCACCGCGTCGCTGGTGACAGGGACGGCATGGCAAGCCCCGCCTGGAGCAAGACCGAATAGGGGCGTCGCGCGGTTTCGGCCGCAGGGCTCACCGCCCGAGACGCCCGGGTAGGTCGCGAGAACCGTCCAGCAATGGCCGGTCCAGAGGAATGATCGTCGCCGCGCCTCGGTGCGGAACAGAACCCGGCTTACAGGCCGTCTGGCATTTTCTTTAGGGGCGCTACCGCTCGGCTCGCGGAGCCTCGCTGCTTGAGCGCCGGCTCGGGGCGCTAACGCTCGCGCCGCGGGCGCTCATTGCTTGAGCGCGGGTATGTCGCGGCGCGCGATTGAGGACGGTCTCTCCCTCCGCCGCGCCAGATTGTGTATGGCGTCCCCATGACCACCGATACCTCAGGCCTGAGCCAGCTCGGCCGCCAGACGCACCAGCCCGACAGCCCGGAAACCGCCGTGCTGGAGCGTGTGCCCAATCCGCATCCGGACGCCCTGTATCTGGCGCGGTTCACCGTGCCGGAGTTCACCAGCCTGTGCCCGGTGACGGGTCAGCCGGACTTCGCCCATCTGGTCATCGACTATGCCCCCGCCGACTGGCTGGTAGAGTCCAAGTCGTTGAAGCTCTACCTGACCGCCTTCCGCAACCACGGGGCCTTCCACGAGGACTGCACCGTCGCCGTTGGCCGCCGCATCGCCGACCTGCTCCAGCCGCGCTGGCTGCGCATCGGCGGCTACTGGTATCCGCGTGGCGGCATCCCGATCGACGTCTTCTGGCAGACGGGCACGCCTCCCGAAGGCCTCTGGCTGCCCGACCAGGGCGTGCCGACCTATCGTGGGCGGGGCTAGGCCCCAGCCATAAGATTCCTGTGCTTGTCCGATCCGTCGCCGGCACCGACAAGCGGGGCATGATGACCGGGATGACCGCCCACGGCGATACGAGCGAGGACGACATCCCGGTGGCACCCTCGCGCTGGAGCTGGCCGCGGCTGCCCGACGGCCTCCGGACGGCGGGACCTCTGGTTCAGGTCCTGGGCACGGTCGGGCTCGTCGCCTTCGCCCTTGGCCTCAGCGCCGTTCTCTTTGCCCTGACGGGCACGACGCGGTTGTCGATGGTGTTCCTGGGCGTCGTGCTGCTGGCGGCGCTTGCGTTCGGGACGCGCGCGGGCCTGTTCGGGGCGGTCCTGGCCTTTCTCAGCTACAACTTCACCCTGACCGAGCCGCGTTTCAGTCTGGAGTTCGCGGGAACCGAAGACATCCTGACCCTGACGATCTTCCTTGCTGTGGCCCTGACGACCGGAGGTCTGGCCGGGCGCGTGCGCGAGAGCCAGCGCGCGGAGCGGGAGCGGGCCGACCAACTGTCCGTGCTGCTGGAGGCCAGTCGGGCCCAGGCGGCGACCGACGATCCCGGCCGAATTCTGGCCGACCTGCAGGCGCGGCTGGTCGCCGTCGGCAACGGCTCGGCGCTGGTGTCCCTGCCGGGAACGGTGGCGTCGGACGCCTCGGAGGCCGGTGACGAGGTCGACCGGCGGCAGGCCATGGCTCTGGCCCGTGGCGATGCGTTGACGACCCGACGGGAGGGGGCCTGGCGCGGGCGGCGGGTCGGCCGGAGCGCATCCGCACCCATCGCGCTGTGGCGCCCGGCGCCCGACGATCACGCCGCAGAGGATCGCGACCGGTTGTCAGAGATTCTGATCGACCTGGCGGCCGTGTCACTGGATCGGGCCCAACTGGGTCTCCTGCGAAGCCGGGCCGAGGCGGACCGTCAGGCCGCCGCCCTGAGAGACGCGGTTCTGGCGTCACTGTCGCACGATCTGCGCACGCCGCTGTCGTCCATCCTGGCGTCCGGCACCAGTCTGAGGGATTACGAGGACCGGTTCGACGGCGACACGCGGCGGGGTCTGGTCGAGGACATCGTGAGCGAAGCTGACCGGCTTAATCGCTATGTCGGCAACCTTCTGAGCCTCACGCGCATCCAGGCGGGGGCTGTCACTCCGGCGGTGACGGCGGTCAGCCTGCCGGACGTCCTGGATCAGGCGGCCCGCCGCACCGGGTGTGCGGCCCTGCTCACCGCGATCACCCTGGCCGATGTCGGCGAGGTCGCGGTCGAGGGCGATCCGATGCTGCTGGAACAGGTGCTGTTCAACCTGTTCGACAACGCCCTGACCCACGGAGGGGCGGCCGTCTCCATGGAGGTGCGTGCCCATACGCTGGGCGATCAGGTCCGCCTGGTGATCGCGGATGACGGGCCCGGCGTGTCCAGTGAGGATGCCGGTCGGATTTTCGACCGGTTTTTTCAGGCGGCCGATCCTGATGGTCGACGGCGCGGGGCCGGCATCGGCCTGGCCGTCGCGCGGGGCTTTGTCGAGGCGATGGGCGGTCGCATCGCCGCCGGCGCGCGACCGGACAGTCGCCCGGGCCTGCAGATCGAGATGACGCTGAAGGCCGCAGGAGCCCCGAATGGCTAGGTTGCTTCTGGTCGAGGACGAGCCGGCCCTGGTGCGGTCGTTGACGCCGGCCTTGAAGGCCGAGGGCTGGACCGTGGCGGCGCGCGAGACCGGCGACGAGGCCATGACCTTCATCGCCCAGGAAGGCTGTGACGTGGTGCTGCTCGATCTCGGTCTGCCGGACATGGACGGCAAGGCGGTCATCGCGCGCGTTCGCGAGTGGTCTGAAGTCCCCATGATCGTCCTGAGCGCGCGTCACCAGGAAGCCGAGAAGATCGCCGCCCTCGATCTGGGCGCCGACGATTTCGTCAACAAGCCCTTCGCGGTGGGCGAGCTGATGGCGCGTCTGAGGGCGGTGATGCGCGGGCGGGAACGGCGCTTCCAGTCCCAGTCGAAGTTCAGCGTCGGTCCCCTGGCGATCGACTTCCTGACGCGGATCGTCTCGATCGAAGGCCAGGAAATCCACCTGACCCGCCGCGAGTACGACCTGGTGCGGACCCTGGCCCGGCACGTCGGACTGATCGTCACCCACCGTCAGCTGGCGGCCTCGGTATGGGGAGCGGGTGCCAACGTCGAGCAACAGGCGATCCGTGTGCTGGTCGCCCAGACCCGTCAGAAGCTGGAGAACGATCCTGCCCGGCCGCGGCTGATCCTGACCGAACAAGGCCTCGGCTACCGCCTGCGCGAACCCTCAGACTGAGACCGGCTCGGGGGCCGCCAGGTAGCGCAGGTTCTCCTGACGGACCTTGGCTGCGGCGTCGTCATAGAAGAAGGGCAGAAAGGCGTAGCGCGTGCCGCGGGTGACCCGGGTCGCCTCGTGCAGCAGCGAGCAGGAAAAGATCACCGCGCCGCCGGTGGGCGGGCGATAGGTGCGACGGCCATACTCCGCGAAGCGCAGGTCGCCGCCCTCGAACTCTTCCGCGTTCAGGTTGATGGAGCAGGCGAACTGTCGGTGGGCGGTGGCCTTGGAGGTGTTGTCGCGGTGCGGCTTGAAATACCCGCCGTCGTCCGCCGAGTAGCAGGCGACGATGTAGCGTTCCATCCGGGTGACCTTGAACGAAAAGGCGCGTTCGATCTCCGGCAGCAGATTGCTGGATATGCGTCGCTGGATCGTCGTCTTCAGCCTCTCGTCGGTGATGTGCGCGTCGCGCCGCTTCTTGAAGTCGTCGAAGACACCCACGGTCATGCCGTCGATCTCGCGCATGACGCCGGAAGGGCCTCCGCCGTCCGCCTTGTAGACGTCGATCAGTTCGCGGCAGAGCGCGGGTTCGAACACGCGCGGCACGATCAGGACCGGCGCATGCATCGGCACGCCCGCGTGGTTTTCTGCCGGACCCGCCGTCCTCAGGCGGTCGAAGATCGGCTGGCTGTTCTCCAGCGGCGCAGCCATCATGACCCGCAACGACGGGTCCAGCAGAAACCAGTACCCCAGAGCCTCGCCCTTCGGACCGCGCAGCCCGAAGATGTCGGCGATGGACCCCTCGGGATCATGAAAATGGCGCAGGCCCGGCAATTCCGGCTTGAGGGCGTGAAAGGCTTCGGCGCTTCTGGACACAGTGAAGGCCATGCGATCCTGATCGTCGAACAGATCGCGCTCGGCCCGAAGCGTCGCGAGCGCCCTCTGTGCCATAGCCGGATCTTCGGGCAGGAACAGGAAGACCAGATACACCCCGCCCAGGCTGCCGAACGCAAAGTCCGGCCGCGTGTGGGTGATTGCGGTGAACAGCTTTGGACGGGCACCGGCAGGAAGCGGCATCGAGAACTCGCGATTGAACGGTGCGAGCTAGCGAGCGACCGCCGGTCGGGGCAAACCTAAGAAAAGTATAACGACGGGCTTCGCGTCTTCTACTGCCACCAGGGGTTCATGACCGCCACCTCCCGCCTGCCGCTCGAAAGCTGGGGCCGCCGATGGCTGGCGGTGGCGCAGGCCTGGGCGGATCGGTCGCGGCTGAACGGCTGGGCCTTCGAGTTCCTGTGGTTCGGGTTGAAGCAGGCGTGGGCCTGTCTGTTCGGCGGCGCCATGCTGGCTATGATCCTGGGTACCTTTCTGCTGTGGCCCGATGACAGTCCCGTCAGCCGCTACGACTTCCTTGTGGTCGGAGCGGTCGCCATCCAGGCTGCGATGCTGGCGCTCCGGCTGGAGACCTGGGCCGAGGCGCGGGTGATCCTGCTGTTCCACATCGCCGGCACCATCATGGAGCTGTTCAAGACGGCTCACGGATCGTGGCTCTATCCGGAGGACAGCTTGCTCCGGATCGGGGCCGTACCGCTGTTCTCGGGCTTCATGTATGCGGCGGTCGGCAGCTACATCGCCCGGGTGCAGCGCATTTTCCACATCCGGGTACGGCGCTATCCGCCGGAGTGGACCACCTGGGTCCTGGCGGCGGCGATCTATGTGAATTTCTTCGCGCATCATTGGCTGCCGGACGTTCGGCTGGCCTTGTTCGTGGCCACGGCCCTGCTGTTCGGGCGAGGATGGTTCTACTTCACCGCCGACCGGAAGCGACGGTCGATGCCGCTGTTGCTGGGCTTCTTCCTGGTGGCGCTGTTCATCTGGTTCGCCGAGAACCTGGCCACCTACGGCCGGGCCTGGGCCTATCCGGGACAGGAGGCGGGGTGGGAGATGGTGTCGCTGGCCAAGCTGGGCAGCTGGTATTTGCTGATGATCATTTCGGTGGTGCTGGTGTCCCTGGTCCACCGGCCGGAGGAGGAGCCGCGATGAGCGACGGGTGGAGCGAGTCGGCCGAGGCCTGGATCGCGTCGCAAGGCACTGACGGCGATTTCGGTCGGCGCTGGGTCATGGACACGCCCATGCTGGAGCGGGTGCGGCGGCGACCCTATGCCCGGGCGCTCGATGTCGGCTGCGGCGAGGGGCGGTTCTGCCGAATGATGAGCGCCGAGGGGGTGGAGGCTGTCGGCATCGATCCCACGGCGGCCCTGATCGACCATGCCCGCGCGCTCGACCCCTCCGGTGACTACCGCGTCGAGGCGGCTGAGGCGCTGGGGTTCGAGGACGGGGCGTTCGACCTCGTGGTCAGCTATCTCTCGCTGATCGACATTCCCGATGCGTCGGCTGCGATCCGGGAAATGGCGCGTGTACTGGTCCCGGGCGGCAGCCTGCTGATCGCCAACCTCTCTGGCTACAACTCCGCCGGCGACGCCAACGATCTGGGCTGGGTCACCCTGCCGGACGGGCGTCGCGCCCATGCGATGGACCACTATCTGGAGGAGAGGGTCGGCTGGATTGCCTGGAAGGGCATCCGCATCCAGAACTGGCACCGGCCGCTGTCGAACTACATGACCCTTTTGCTGAAGGCGGGGCTGCGGCTGACGCACTTCGCCGAGCCGCGCGCGGATCCGGGCGGCGATCCGGTGCGGGCCGCCCACTACGACCGCGCGCCGTGGTTCATGCTTATGGAGTGGGAGAAGCCCGCCGCCTGAGCGATCAGGGCAACCGGGTCGTGAGGGCGGCGATATCCGGCCGCTCGCGTTCCTGCAGGGGCTCGACGGCCGTGCCGATGTGGATGAAGCCGGCGACCCTCTCGTCTTCAGTCACCCCGAACAAGGCGGCGGCCTCGGCGTCATAGCTGTACCAGTCGGTGATCCAGCTGGAGGCGAACCCCAGCGCCGAAGCGGCGTGCTCGATGTTCATGCAGACGGCACCGGCGGACAGGACTTGTTCCCACTCCGGCTTCGAGGCGGGGCGAGCCGTCGAGACCACCAGAATGGTCACGGGCGCGGCCGTCAGCTTGGCCAGCACCGCCGTCGCCTTCGCGGGCAATTCCTTGACTACGGCCAGTGCGGCGAGACGTTCGGCGATCTCGCTGCGGGTTCGCCGACCCAGGACGACGAAGCGCCAGGGGGTCAGCTTTCCGTGGTCCGGGCTGCGCGCGCCGAGCGTCAGGATCAGGTCCAGCTGCGCCTCAGAAGGGCCGGGCTCCAGCAGCGCCTGGGCGGGGGCCGAGCGACGGATGGCCAGCCGCGCCAGCATCTCCGCCGAGGCTTCGGGGGCGGGCAGGGGGGCTCCGAGGTCGAAATGTGGAAGGTCGGTCATGAGCCCCTAGCTAGTCGCCCTCGCCCTTCGGCGCCATAGATCAGCGGTGACCGATGCCTCGCCCGACGTAGACGACATGCCCGTTCCGTCCTGGGCCGAGGGGCTGTCGCGCCCCCCGCCCTGGCGCGAGATCAGCGGCAAGACCGTCTACGAGAACCCCTGGGTCCGAGTGACGGAGCATCGGGCCCTGGCGCCGACAGGCAACGAGGCCCTGTATGGCGTTCTGCGGCCCAAACACCTCGCCGCCGGCGTCCTGCCTATCCACACGGATGGCACTGTCACCCTGGTCGGCCAGTCGCGCTTTCCGCAGATGAACTATTCCTGGGAGATGCCGGAGGGCGGGGTGCCCAACGGCGAAGACCCGCTGGAGGGTGCCAGGCGCGAACTGGCCGAGGAGGCGGGACTGGCGGCCCGGACCTGGCGAGAGGTTCTGCGCATGGAGCTGTCGAACTCCGTCACCGACGAACTGGCCATTGCCTGGCTGGCCTGGGACCTGACCGAGGTCGCCAAGGCACCCGATCCGACGGAGGTCATCGCCATCGTGCGCGTGCCCTTCATGTCGCTGATCCACGAGATCGGCCGGGGCGCGATCCGCGACGCCTTCACGGTGGCGACGGCGCTCAGGGCCTACCATATGGCGCGTGAAGGCCTGCTGCCCGGCTGGCTGGCGCACGCCATGCTGACGCGGGTATGATGGACTGATGGAGCCGTCGATGCCGAAACTCGAAGTCGTCGCGTCGCAGGACGGCGTGTGGAGCCAGTTGCGCGCCTCGGCCGAAGAGGCCGCGCGCGGGGAGCCCCATCTGGGATCGCTGATGAACGCGACGATCCTGTCCCACCTTGACCTGGCCAATGCGCTGAGTTTCCAGATCGCGCGCAAGATCGGCGACGGCGAACTGGCCCCCATGAGCGTGCGCGAAGTCTGCGCTTTCGCCTACTGGTCGGATCCCTCGATCGTGGCGGCGGCCGAGGCCGACCTGCAGGCGGTGGCCGAGCGCGATCCGGCGATCAAGACGCTGCTTCAGCCCTTCCTCTACTTCAAGGGGTTCCAGGCTCTGCAGGCCTGGCGCGTGGCCCACTGGCTGTGGGGTCAGGGGCGCGAGACCCTGGCCTTCCACTTCCAGAGCCGCATCTCCGAACTGTTCCAGGTCGACATCCACCCGGCCGCGAAGATGGGCTCGGGCCTGTTCCTGGATCACGGCACGGGGATCGTCATCGGCGAGACGGCGGTGGTCGGCGACGAGGTGTCGATGCTGCACGGCGTGACCCTGGGCGGAACCGGGGCCGAGCGCGGCGACCGCCATCCCAAGATCGGCAAGGGCGTGCTGCTGGGCGCCGGAGCCAAGGTGCTGGGCAACATCACGATCGGCGACTACGCCAAGGTCGCCTCGGGCTCCGTGGTGCTGAAGCCGGTGCCGGCGGGATGCACCGTGGCCGGCGTTCCGGCGCGCCTGGTCAACTGCCCGACCGACGCCACGCCGGCCCGCACGATGGACCATACGCTGGCCGACATCGTCTACGACTTCGTGATCTAGGGTTTTCTTCGCGGGGCGCTGCCTCTAGGGTCCGCGCCTTCTCCAGACCCCTGAGGCCCGCCGTGACCGAAGCAGACATGAAGCGCGTCGAGACGCATTTGAAACGCACGTTCAACACGGGCGGCATCATCGTGAAAGCCCGCGCCAAGGTCACCGATTCCGCCGAGGTCTATGTCGGCGACGAGTTCATCGGCGTCGTTTTCGAGGACGAGGACGAGGACGGCAGCTTCATGTTCGAGATGGCCATCTTGGCCGAGGACCTGCCCGCCGCCTGAGGCGACGAACGGCAGACATGAAAACGCCGGGCGGAGCGATCCGCCCGGCGTTTCGCGTTCCCAGGCTGCGATCAGCGCTTGCCGAAGATGAAGTCGGCGATGCCGCTGAGCAGGCCGCCCTTCTTCGGGGCCGGCGCAGGCGCACGCGCGGCTGGTGCCGCCGGAGCCGCGGTGGCGGTCGGAGCCGGAGCGGCAGCCGGGGCCGTCGCGGCCGGAGTGACGGGCTTCGCAGCGGGAGCGGCGGCGCTCGTCGGGGCCGGCTTGACCGCGGGCTTGGCGGCAGCGGTGGTCTTGGGCGCGGCCTTCACGGCGGGCTTGGCGGTCGACTTCGCAGCGGGCTTCGACGCCGTCTTGGCGGCGGGCTTGGCGGCTGGCGCCTTGGTCGCCGTCTTGGCGGCCGGGGCGGCCTTGACCGCCGTCTTGGCGGCCGGAGCCTTGGTCGTCGCCTTGATCGCCGCAGCCGCCTTCGCGGCCGGTGCTGCCTTGGCGGCCGGAGCCTTCTTCGCTGCGGGCTTGGCGGCCGCGGTCTTGGTCGCCGGAGCGGCCTTGGCGGCGGGCTTCACAGCGGCGGTCTTGGCGGGCGCAGCGGCCTTGGCCGGAGCGGTCGCGGATTTCGCAGTCGACTTCGCGGCTGGTTTCGGCTTGGAAGCGGCGGTCGTCTTGGACGACGCGGTAGACGGTGACTTGGCCATGTATTCCCCGACCCCTCGGTTAAGACAATCACGGCCGGATGGGCAGGAACCGGGCGCGTGCGTGGTTGTATCGATTCGCGATGATAGCGGGGTTTGCTGAATGTCCCATACCGCAGTGCAGATAATCGCACACGGTCCGCGCGCGGTGGCCGAAGCCGCCGCCGCCGCGATCGACGCCGACGTCCGCCTGGAAGGCGCGACCTACTCGATTCTGGAAGAGGACGAGGATCGCGGCATCTGGCGCATCGACGCCTTTCCGACCTCGGACGAGGAAGCCGAAGCTCTGCGCGAGCGGCTGGCCGAACACCCCGAACTGACCGTCCGCACTGAGGATCTGGTCGACGCGGACTGGCTGGCCATGTCCCTGTCCGGGTTGCCGCCGGTCCGGGCCGGTCGGTTCTTCGTCTATGGCGCGCACGATCGCGGTCGCGCTCCGGCCTCCACCGTGAACCTGCGGATCGAGGCGGGCGCCGCCTTCGGCACCGGCCACCACGGCACCACGACCGGATGCCTGATGGCCTTCGACGACCTGCTGAAGCGCGAGCGGTTCGAGCGAGTGCTGGACGTGGGCTGCGGCACGGGCGTGCTGGCCATCGCGGCTGCTCGCACGGGCAGCCGTGTCGCCGTCGGCACCGATATCGACCCGGTCTCGGTTCGCATCGCCAATGAGAACGCCACGCTCAACCGGGCCAGGGCCCGGTTCTTCCACGCGGCCGGTCTCGACGACCGCCGCATCCGGGCCGAGGCCCCTTACGACCTGGTCTTCGCCAACATCCTTGCCCCGCCTCTGGTCGCCCTGTCGCAGGACATCAAGGGCGCGTTGAGGCTGGGCGGGGTCGCCATCCTGTCGGGCCTTTTGCGGACCCAGGAGCGGCGGGTGACGGCGGCCTATCTTTCGCGCGGCTTCCGGCTGGAGACCCGCATTCGCCGCGACGCCTGGAGCGCCCTCGTCCTGCGCCGCATGGGGTAGGCGGAACAACGGGCAAGCGGGACCGTTCCTCCGGCTCAATGGAGGATGCCCCCGTGACCCAGTACGATCCCGACCAGACCCCGCCGCGCGAACGCATCGTGATGGCCGAGCCCGTCTACACCGAGACCGTCGTGGTCACGCGCGAGTCCAACACCGGCTGGTGGATCGCCGGGGGCCTGGCCGCCGTCGTCCTGATCGCCGTGTTCTGGATCCTCGCCAATGGCGGGCGCGACGAACAGACCGAGGCCCAGCTGGCCCAGGCCCAGGCGGACGCCTTGACCGCCCAGGCCCAGACCGACCAGGTCGTGCTGCAAAGCCAGATCGCGGGGGCCCAGCAAAGCGTCGACATCGCGCGCTCCGAAGCCGCCCGCGCCCAGGCCGACGCCATCCGCGCCGCCGCCGAAGCCCGCACGGAGATGGCGCGCGCGACCCAGCCGGTCATCATCCAGGCCCCGGCTCCCCAGCCCGCACCGACTCCTGACGTCGCCACGGTAACCACGACGTCGCCCCAACCCTAAGGGTTGAGCCCTTCTCCCTCCTCTTCATGGGGAGGGACGACCGCAAAGCGGTCCGGGTGGGGCCGTGTCGTTGGTGCGCACGGACGACACGTCCCCACCCGCGCTCGCAAGCGCTCGCGGTCCCTCCCCACAAGGGGGAGGGAGATGCTATTCGGCGCCCATGCGCCAGACTTTCGACGAAACCACCGACCCGTCCTTCGGGGCCAGGCACCTGCCCCTGGTTCGTGCCGCCATGGCCGAGCAGGGGCTGGACGGCTTTCTCGTTCCGCACGAGGACGAGCACCAGAACGAATACCTGCCCGCCGCCAACGATCGGCTGGCCTGGCTGACCGGCTTCACCGGTTCGGCTGGCGCGGGCGTGGTCATGCGGGACCGCGCGGCGGTGTTCGCCGACGGGCGCTACACCGTGCAGGTTCGCGCCCAGGTCGATGCGAGCCAGTTCGAAATCCTGGACCTCGTGGACGGCGGCGTTCCCGCCTATCTGGAGCGCGCCTCGAAAGGCTCGGTGATCGGCTATGATCCCCGTTTGCACAGCCCCGATGCCCTGGCCTCACTTCGCCGCGCGGCGACCCGGGCTGGAGCCGAGCTGCGGCCAGTCGAGACCAATCCCGTCGACGTGGCATGGGGCGACGCCCGCCCGGCCCAGCCCACCGCGCCCGTCGTGCCGCACGAGGATCGCTATTCCGGCGAGAGCAGCGCGTCGAAGCGCGCCCGCATCGGCCAGGCCATCGCCGCCGCCGGTGCCGAGGCGGCGGTGCTGACCGCGCCGTCGTCGATCGCCTGGCTGTTCAATGTGCGCGGCGGCGACGTGATCCGCTCGCCCCTCCCGCTGGCCCAGGCGATCCTGGCCGCGAACGGCACGGCGATGCTGTTCCTCGACCCGGCCAAGGTCACCAATGAACTGCCCGGCTGGCTGGGTGACGACGTCCTGCTGATGCCGCCCGGCGAACTGCCCCAGGCTATCGAGGGGATTAAGGGCGTGCGCGTCCTGATCGATCCGGCCCAGTCTTCGGCCTGGTATTTCGACCGGCTGGAGATGGTCGGCGCGACGGTCGTCCGCGCCATGGACCCCTGCGCCCTGCCGCGCGCGGCCAAGAACCCGATCGAGATCGAGGGTTCCCGCCAGGCCCACATCCGCGACGGCGCGGCGCTCGCCCGGTTCCTGCACTGGGTGGACACGGTCGCTCAGGTCGAACTGCCCGACGAGCGCGGCGTGGTCGAGGCGCTGGAGCGATTCCGCGAGCAGACGGGCGTGCTCAAGGACCTCAGCTTCGACACCATCGCCGGCGTCGGCCCGAACGGGGCCCTGCCGCACTACAAGCCCGTGACCCGCACGATCCGCAGGATGGAGAAGGGCTCGCTTCTACTGGTGGACGGCGGCGGCCAGTACCTCGACGGCACCACCGACGTGACCCGGACGATAGCCATCGGCGCGCCCTCCGCCGACCAGCGGCGCATGTTCACCCTGGTGTTGAAGGGGCATATCGCCATGGCCACCGTGCGCTTCCCGGCGGGCACGACGGGACACCAGCTGGACGCCCTCGCCCGTCTGCCGATGTGGATGGCGGGGCTCGACTACGACCACGGCACCGGCCACGGCGTCGGCTCCTATCTCGGTGTCCACGAGGGGCCGCAAAGGATCGCCAAGGCGGTGAACAGCCAGCCTCTGCTGACCGGCATGATCCTGTCCAACGAGCCCGGCTACTATCGCGAAGGCCATTGGGGCATCCGCATCGAGACCTTGCAGGTGGTGACCGCCCCCGAGCCCATCCCGGGCGGCGAGCGGCCGATGCACGGCTTCGAACAGCTGACCTACGCCCCGCTGGACCGCCGTCTGATCGACGTCGATCTGCTGACGGCCGGGGAGCGCGCCTATGTCGACGCCTACCACGCGGAGACGCTGGCCAAGATCGGTCCGCTGGTGGAGGGCGAGGTGAAGGGGTGGCTGGAGGCGCAGTGCCGGGCGTTGTGACAATCGTCTCCGGCACCAGCGACGGATGGCCCGGCTGGTCCACCAAACTCCGTCATCCTCGGACTTGATCCGAGGATCGGACTGTCCGCGGCCCGAACGGCCGACCTTAGGGTCCAGACCGTGCCTCACATCTCCGCCCGCGCCTCTGCACGTCCGATCCTCGGATCAAGTCCGAGGATGACGGCATGGGTTGCCAGAGCGCGTTTCGACCCCACCGAGTGCAAGGGCGTCGATCAGCCCGCTCGTCAAGAGATAATAATATTTACAACGTCCTAGCGCCGCTTCCTCAAGGGGAAGTCAGCTGTTGCACCCTTTGGACTCGGTGTCACCCGAGTGCAATCCGGACCGTCACGGCGTCGCGAATCGACCCCGGTCTGATGCCTCATCCAGCCGCCCCGCCAGCGCCAGCAGGTCGGCCCAGGCCTGACGCTTGGCCTGGGGCTGCTTGATCAGGAAGGCCGGATGGAAGGTCGCCAGGGTGGGGGCGGCGACGTCGCCTTCGGCCAACCTCCACTCGCGCCACTGGCCGCGCGACTTGATGATGTTGTCCTCGGCCCTCAGTACGCCGCGCGCGGCCGAGGCCCCGAGAAGCAGGACGGCGCGCGGCTGGAGCAGTTCCAGAAGCCTCTCCAGGAACGGCGCGCAGGTCGCCTGTTCGTCCGGCGTCGGGGCGCGGTCGCCCGGCGGCCGCCAGAACACGGTATTGGTCAGATACGCCCGGTCCGTCACCCCGGCTGCGGCTAGCATCCGATCGGTCAGGACACCCACCCGACCCGAGAAGGGCAGGCCGGCCGTCTCGTCCTCGGCCGTGGGCGCATCGCCGATGACCAGCAGGGAGCCACCGCGATTGCCGCGCCCGAAGACGCATCCCCGGGCTCCCAGACCCACCAGGTCGCAACCCCGGAAGGCCGCGACGGCCTCGGCCAGGGCTTCCACGCTCTCCGCCGCCCGGGCCAGGGCTCGCGCCTCGGCAATGACATCGCGGGTGTCGACGGGGGCCACGACCGAGGCCGTCGCCTTGGCCACGGCCTTCAGCGCGGGCGCCACCACGATCGTCCGATCGACGGCGGCGTCCTCGAAACAGGCGTCCACCCCCGCGTCGCGCCAGAAGGCGAGCAGGCTCTCGATCGCGGCGATGTCGTGCGGCTCGGCGTTCATGGGGCTGCGTCAGGGATAAGCCTTGACCGCCCTCGCGTCACCTTCGGATAAGGGGCGTCCACGGAAAACAACGAAGGTCCTCATGGCCCAAGCCATCGAAGGCGGCGCCACGTCCCCCGCCCAGGAAGCCATCCTCGACAACCTGCCGCCACTGGAGGCGCTTCAGGGCGTCGAGCGCGACGTCATGGAATACGACGTCGTCATCGTCGGCGGCGGCCCGGCGGGCCTCGCCTCGGCGATCCGGCTCAAGCAGCGCGCGGCCGCCGACGGCAGGGACATCTCCGTGGCCGTGCTGGAGAAATCGGCCGAGGTCGGCGGGCACATCCTGTCGGGCGCCGTCATCGACCCGCGCGCCCTGACCGAACTGTTCCCCGACTGGAAGGAGCGCGGCGCGCCGCTGGAGACCCCGGTCACCGAGGACCGCTTCATGGTGCTGGGCCCGATGGGTCAGGTCAGCCTGCCGATGTGGGCTCTGCCGCCCATGATGCACAACAACGACTGCTACATCGCCTCTCTGGCCAACGTCTGCCGCTGGCTGGGCGAACAGGCGGAAGGCCTGGGCGTCGAGGTCTATCCCGGCATGGCCGCCAGCCACGTCGTCTGGGAGGAGGGCACCGGCCGGGTCAAGGGCGTGGTCGCGGGCGTGTTCGGCATCGACAAGCACGGCCAGCCGACCGGCGACTTCCAGCCGGGCATCGAGCTGCACGGCAAATACGTCTTCATCGCCGAGGGCGTGCGCGGCTCTCTGGCCAAGACCATCATCGCCCGCCATGAGCTGGCCAAGGGCAGGGAGCCGCAGAAGTTCGGCCTCGGCCTGAAGGAGCTGTGGCAGGTGCCGCCCGAGAAGCATCGTCCGGGCCTGGCCCAGCACACGACCGGCTGGCCGCTGGACGAGCACACCGGTGGCGGCAGCTTCATGTACCACTTCGGGGACAACTACGTGGCCATCGGCTACGTCGTGCACCTGAACTACAAGAACCCGCATCTCTCGCCGTTCGACGAGTTCCAGCGGTTCAAGCATCACCCCGCCATCGCCGAGCATCTGGAGGGCGGAACGCGCATCTCCTACGGCGCGCGGGCCATCACCGAGGGCGGTTTCCAGTCGGTGCCGAAGCTGGCCTTCCCTGGCGGGGCGCTGATCGGGTGTTCGGCCGGCTTCGTGAACGTGCCGCGCATCAAGGGCAGCCACAACGCCATGAAGACCGGCATGCTGGCCGCCGACGCCGCCTATGACGCTGTCATGGCCGGGCGGGCCGGCGATGTGCTGGCGGAGTACCGGACCGCCTATGAGAACAGCTGGGTCTATCAGGAGCTCAAGAAGGTCCGGAACGCCAAGCCCTATCTGTCCAAGTTCGGCACGACCCTGGGCGGGGCGGTCGGCGTCGCCGAGATGTGGCTGTCGTCCTTCGGCCTGATGATGCCCTGGACGATGAAGCACAAGAAGACCGACGCGGCGTCGACCGAGCCGGCGGCGAAGCACAAGCCGATCGCCTATCCCAAGCCGGACGGAAAGCTGTCGTTCGACAAGCTGTCCAGCGTCTTCATCTCCAACACCAACCACGCCGAAGAGCAGCCCGCTCACCTGAAGCTGATCGATCCCAGCGTGCCGATCCGGGTGAACCTGCCGATCTACGGCGAGCCCGCGCGGCTGTACTGCCCGGCGGGTGTGTACGAGGTCGTCTACGGCGACGAGGCGGCCAGGGCCGATCCGCGCTTCGTCATCAACGCCCAGAACTGCGTCCACTGCAAAACCTGCGACATCAAGGATCCGTCGCAGAACATCGTCTGGACCGCGCCCGAGGGCGGCGGCGGGCCGAACTATCCGAACATGTGACGCGGGCGAGGCGAGGGGCCTTGTCGGCGCCGCATAAGCCGGTGAATGTCACGCCCATGCTTCTGACCACCCTTCGCTCCGCCCTTCTCGCCGCGACAGTGCTGGCCGCGCCCGCCATGGCGCAGGAGACGCCACGACCGGCGATCTCTCCCGAGACCTTGCCGCTGCGCGAGATCGAGCCTTCACCGCCGCCGCTCGTGCCCCTGATCGTCGTCGGCGAGGGCGAAGACACGCCGGCCCCGACCATCGACGCCATCCCGCGCATCTGGGCCCCCGCGCCCCGCGATGACCAAGGGCAAACCGCCTACGGTCTGTTCCTGTCCGGCCGGTCCGCCCTGGCCCAGGGCCGGTTCGAGGAAGGGGCGTCCTTCCTCGGGGCCGTGCAAAGCCTGACACCCGAGCAGCCCGCCGTGACCGAACAGGCAACCACGGCCGCGCTGCTGGCCGGCGACCTCGGCTATGCCGCGCGGGCCGCCTCGAACGCCGCCACGCTGTCGCCGGCCATCGCCGAGGCTGCGGAACTGGTCTCGGCCGTGCTGGCCTTCGCCGACGGGGATACCCGGCGAGCCAACATTCAGCTGAAATCGGACCCCGTCGGCGCGCCTCATGTCCGCGCGGGAAATCTGGTCGCGCCCTGGATCGCGGCGGCGGCGGGCGATTGGGAAACGGCGCTGGTCGAACCCAATCCAACCGCCGATCCGCTAGGGGTCGTGTTCGGACGTTACAACCGCGCGCTGCTGCTGGAGCGCCGCCGACGTTATGACGACGCCGAAACCGTGCTGAAGGCCCTGGTCGACAACCCTCGCACGGCCGTGGTCTTCCGCGCCGCCTATGGCGAGTTCCTGGAACGACGCGGTCGGCGCGACGAGGCGCTGGCCGTCTATGACGCCGGCATCACCGCTGGCTCGCTGGATCCCGGTCTGGCTCCGGCGAGGGAGCGAGCCGCCTCGGGCGGTCGGCCTCCGGCCCTGCCGACCCTGCGCGCCGGGGCCGCCGAGGCCCTGACCATCGCGGCCCGCCAGGCAACGGCGGAAGGGGCCGAGCAGTTCGCGGTGGTCTATCTGCGCCTCGCCGTCGCGCTCGATCGCACGCCCGAGACGCTCTACCTGCTGGGCCAGACGGCCACGCAGGAAGACGACCTGCGGGAACTGGGTCTCGCGGTGCTGGCCGAGGTTCCCGCCGACCCGCCTGGTGTCTATGCCGCTGCCCGCGTTCAGATGGGGCTGACGCTGGCGGCCGAGGACAAGCCCGAGGACGCGTTGGCCGCCTTCCTCGCGGCTCAAGCCGCAGCGCCTCAGGACCCCCGTATCGCCCAGGTCACGGCGGGCCAGCTGATGCAGCTGGAGCGCTATGACGAAGCCTTGGCCCTTTTGAACGGGCCGTTGCTGAACACCGCCGGGCAGGGGCCGGACGTTCGCTTCCTACGAGGGGCCGCCTATGAATCGCTCGGCCGCGTTCCCGAGGCCGAGGCCGAGCTGTGGACCGCGCTTCAGGCCGAGCCGGACGAGCCTGTCTATCTAAATTATCTCGGCTATCTTTGGGTCGACAGCGGAAGCCGCGTCACCGAGGGGGCCGAGATGATCGCCCGCGCCCACGCCGCCGATCCCGAGGACGGCAACATTCAGGACAGCCTGGGATGGGCCCAGTTCAGGCTGGGCCAGTTCGAGACGGCCGTGGAAACCCTGGAGCAGGCCGTGGCCAAAGAGCCGGCCAATGCCGAGATCAACGACCATCTCGGCGACGCCTACTGGTCGGTCGGGCGTCGGCGCGAGGCGGGCTTCCAGTGGACCCGCGTCCTGACGCTGGATCCGGATGCCGAGCGCCGGGCGGAGGTCGAGAAGAAGCTGGTCGAAGGACTGGACCTCTGACCACGCTGACGGGGCTCGCGCCCGCCAAGGTCAATCTGTTCCTGCATGTCGGCCCGCCCGGCGACGACGGCTATCACCCGCTGTCCAGCCTGGTTGCCTTCGCTGACGTCGGCGACATCGTGACGGTGACGCCGGCGGAGCGCCTGTCGCTCAAGGTCACAGGTCCGTTCGCGGGGGCCTTGGATGGAGACTCGGACAACCTGATCGTGAGAGCGCTGAGGGCGCTGGGCGAAGCAGCGGGCACCGTCGAGCCGCCCGTGGCCGTGACCCTGGATAAGCGGCTGCCCATCGCGGCAGGTCTGGGGGGCGGGTCGTCCGATGCTGGAACGGCCCTCCGGTTGACGAACACGGCGCTCGGTCTGGGGCTGTCAGAGCGAGACCTGGAAGCGGTCTCACGCGTCGTCGGGGCCGACGGGCCGATGTGTGTGCGGGCTCGAAGCGCCTGGGCCGAAGGGATTGGGGATCGGCTGACGGACGAGCCACGCCTGCCGGTGCTCCATGCCCTGCTGGTCAACCCCGGGGTGCCCTCGCCGACCGGAGCGGTCTACCGGGCCTATGACGCTTCAGGGCCTGCTGCGGCCGATCGTCCCGAGGACCCGCGTGAGTGGTCGGCGCGAAGGGTGGTTGACTGGCTGGGCCGGCAAAGGAACGACTTGGAGGCTGCTGCCGTCACCCTGGCCCCCGCGATCGGCCAGGCCTTGGCGGCGGTTCGGGCCCAGGACGGCGTGCGTCTCGTGCGGATGTCAGGCTCGGGGGCGACGGTGTTAGCACTGTTCGATGCGGGGGCGCAGGCTTCGAGGGCTGCGGAGGCTGTCAGAGACGCTCATCCAGACTGGTGGGTCAGGGACAGCAAGCTGAGCCATTCAAACGGCTACGCTTGAGATTAAGGCCATAGTTCGCCTGCTTTCGGGCGACGAAGCCTGTATTGCCCCAAGATGAGTCCGTGCGTCGCCTTAGTTATTCTGTTGATGCGTTGCAGTGGAACCACACCGGCAGGAGAGTCCTTCTTGCCTCGGTAACACTGAGTAACGGACCGCGAGCGTTTCCTCCCCGACGGTCCGTGCAGCATTGAAAGGATACTGTCATGCTTCGCACTCGCCTGCTGACTGCCACCGCCGCCATCGCCCTGTTCGGTGCCGGTTCCGCCTTCGCCCAGGAGCAGAGCGCTCCCGCCACCGCGCCGCAGACGATGGCCCCTGCCACGGCCCCGTCTGAACCTGCGCCGGCCCAGTCGGCCGCCGCCCAGACGCCTGCCACCGGCAATACGGTCGTGGATGTGCTGCGCGCCCAGGGCCAGTTCTCGACCCTGCTGTCGGCGCTGGACGCCGCCCAGCTGACTGAGACCCTGACCACCCAGCCGGCCGTCTCGATTTTCGCCCCGACGGATGCGGCCTTCGCCGCCTTGCCGGAAAGCGAGCGGACCCGTCTGCTGGACCCGGCTAACGTCAATGAGCTGCGCCAGCTGCTGCTCTATCATGTCATCGTCGCTGACGTGAATTCGAGCCAGATCGAGGGCGCGGCTGGCGGTGTCGAGACCGCCGCCCGGACCCAGGTCCAGCTGGACGGCACCGGCGATGCCATCAAGGTCGACGCCGCGACGGTCACCCAGGCCGACATCGGCGCCGGCAATGGCGCGATCTTCGTGATCGACCGCGTACTGAACCCGGCCCAGTCGCTGGTCGCGACCGGCGACGCGGAGGCCGCGACCCCCGCTGCTCCGGCCGCGACCGCGGCTCCGGCCGCCACGCCGCCGGTGTCGAACGAAGCCGAGACCACGCCGCCGGCCGAGGAGAGCATGACCGACGACATGGACACTGCCGTTCCGCCAGCTGACTCGGCCACTCCCGTACCGTCGGAGACCATGACGCCGGACACGCCGGTCAACGCCCCGAATGGCCAGCCGGCCGAATCGACGACGACGACCGCCTCGCCGCCCGTCCCGAACCCCACGGACGGTCAGCAGGACGACACGACCGAGACCGAAGAGCCGCAGTCGTAAGCGGTTCTGATCAGACCTCGTGAGAGGTCCGGTTGAGTTGGAAGGCGGTGGGCCCTAGGGTCCGCCGCCTTCCTCTTTGCCCGAAGACTCCGCCGTGTCCCGACCGACCGAACCGCTCGCCTTCCAGGACCTTATCCTGACGCTGCAACGCTACTGGGGCGATCAGGGCTGCGCGATCCTCCAGCCGTACGACATCGAGGTGGGGGCGGGCACACTGCATCCCGCGACGGTCCTGCGCGCGCTCGGCACCAAGCCGTGGAAGGCCGCCTACGTCCAGCCCAGCCGCCGTCCGGGCGACGGCCGCTATGGCGAGAACCCCAACAGGCTGCAGCACTATTACCAGTTCCAGGTGATCCTGAAGCCGAACCCGGACAACCTGCAGGATCTGTATCTGAACTCGCTGCGGGCGATCGGCATCGATCCCAAGCTGCACGACATCCGCTTCGTCGAGGACGACTGGGAAAACCCGACCGTCGGGGCCTGGGGCCTGGGGTGGGAGGTCTGGTGCGACGGGATGGAGGTGACCCAGTTCACCTATTTCCAGGGCGTCGGCGGCATCGAGGTCGATGTGGTTTCGGGCGAGCTGACCTATGGGCTGGAGCGTCTGGCCATGTACGTCCAGGGCGTCGACAACGTCTATGATCTGAAGTTCACCAAGGAGGGCGTGACCTATGGCGAGGTTTTCCTGGAGAACGAGCGCCAGCAGTCGCAGGCGAACTTCCACGGCTATGACGTCGAGGGGCTGAAACGCCGCTTCGAGGACATGGTGGGCGAGGTCGAGCGCCTGCTGGCCATGACCGGACCGCAGGGCCAGGCGCTGGTGCTGCCCGCCTATGATCACGTGCTGAAGGCATCGCATCTGTTCAACCTGATGGACGCGCGAGGGGCGATCGCGGTGGCGGAACGCCAGAGCTACATCGGGCGCATCCGGGACCTGTGCAAAGCCTGCGCGACGGCGTGGGTCGAGCAGGAAAGGGCGGCCGCCTGATGCCCCAACTCCTGATCGAACTGTTCTCCGAGGAAATCCCCGCCCGCATGCAGGCGGGGGCGGCGCGCGATCTGGAGCGCATGGCCAGCGAGCGGCTGAAGGCGGCCGGGCTGACGTGGGACGCGCTGACGACCTATGCAGGGCCGAGGCGGCTGACGCTGGTGGTCGAGGGGCTGCCGGCGGCGACGCCGGATCGCTCGGAAGAGATGAAGGGGCCGCGCGCCAATGCGCCGGAGCAGGCGCTGGAAGGCTTTATCAGGAAGACCGGCCTGACCCGCGACCAGCTGACCGAGCGGGACGGCGTCCTGTTCGCCGTGATCGATCAGAAGGGGCGGGCGACCGCTGACCTGATCCCGGAGATGGTTGATGGGATCATCCGGGGCTTCCCCTGGCCGAAGTCGATGCGCTGGGGATCGGGCACGCTGACGTGGGTGCGGCCGCTGAAGCGGATCGTCTGCCTGTTCGACGGCAAGGTCGTGCCGTTCGCGGTCGAGGGCATCGAGAGCGGCGACATTACCGAGGGACACCGGTTCATGGGCTCCGGAAAGCCGCTGAAGGTCCGGTCGTTCGAGGACTATCGAAAGCAACTGGAGGACAACTTCCTCCTGCTGGATCAGGTCGACCGGAAAATCCGCATTGTCGAGGGTGCCAAGGCTGTATGCCATGCGCAAAACCTGGAGCTCGTCGACGACGACGGCCTGCTGGAGGAGGTCTCGGGCCTCGCCGAATGGCCGACGCCGATCCTGGGCGACATGGACCCGTCTTTCCTGGACCTGCCGCCGGAGGTGATCCGGCTGTCGATGAAGACGCACCAGAAGTATTTCGCGGTGCGCGACCCGGCGACCGGAGGGCTGGCCCCGAACTTCGTGGTGGTGGCCAATGTCGAGGCGACCGACGGCGGCAAAGCGCTGGCGGCCGGCAACAGCCGCGTGCTGTCGGCGCGCCTGAACGACGCCCGCTTCTTCTGGGACGAGGATCGCAAGGTCGGCTTCGGGACCTGGCTGAAGAAGCTGGAGGGGGTGACCTTCCACGCCAAGCTGGGGACGATGGCCGAGCGGGTGGAGCGGATCGCCGCCCTGGCCCGCGAGATCGCGCCTCTGGTCGGGGCCGATCCGGATCAGGCGGAGACGGCGGCCCGTCTTGCGAAGGGCGATCTGGCGTCCGGCATGGTGGGCGAGTTTCCGGAGCTGCAGGGGATCATGGGCGGCTACTATGCCCGCGCCGCGCACGGCGACGCCATCGCCGACGCCATCCGCGACCACTACAAGCCACAGGGTCCGAACGACACTGTGCCGACCGCGCCGCTGACGGTGGCGGTGGCCCTGGCCGACAAGCTGGACACCCTGGTCGGCTTCTTCGCTATCGACGAGAAGCCGACGGGGTCGAAGGACCCGTTCGCGTTGAGAAGGGCGGCGCTGGGGGTGATCCGGCTGGTGCTGGATAATGGGGTTCGCTTCTCGATCATTCAGATCACGCCCCGCAGCATCGCTCACGCGCTCACATTTTCTGATCGTGGGCAAGCCGTTGAGGTCATTGATCGGGCGACCAAGCTTCGCAACGAGCTCGGCGTAGTTTCCGCGAGCGCAGTTGCTGAAGAGGGATTGAACCGCCTTTCCCCACAAGCAGCAAACGCGAAGGCGCAGGACACCGCTGAGCACGCATATTCCATTGCTCTTGAGGTCAAAGCCTTCTTCGCCGACCGCCTGAAGGTTCTCCTCCGCGACCAAGGCAAGCGGCACGACCTCGTGGACGCTGTGTTCGCGCTGGGCGATGACGACCTCGTTCGCATCGTGCGGCGGGTCGAGGCGCTGGACGCGTTCCTCGCGAGCGACGACGGGGCGAACCTGCTGGCGGGGTATCGGCGGGCGTCGAACATCCTCAAGGCCGAGGAGAAGAAGGGGCATCTGCCGGTCGGGGCCGTCGCGACCGGCCAGCCTAATCAGCCCGAGGCCGAGACCGCCCTGGCCTTCGCCGCTGAGGCCGCTCGCAACAAGGTCGAGCGCGCGCTGGAGACCGAGGACTTCGCCGCCGCCATGACGGCGCTGGCGGGGCTGCGGGCCCCGGTGGACGCCTTCTTCACCGACGTGCTGGTCAACTCCGACGTGGCCGAAGAGCGCGAGAACCGGCTGAAGCTGCTGGGTCAGGTGCGCGCCGTCATGGGCCGCGTCGCCGACTTCGGTCAGGTGGCAGGGTAGCACCCCCGTTTCGTTACCCACCCCACGCCGTCATCCTCGGACTTGATCCGAGGATCGGACGCAGGGCGCGTTCGTCCGACGACGTATCGCGAGATCAGTGGACCGGCGCGGACATGTCCGTCGCGGACAATCCGATCCTCGGATCAAGTCCGAGGATGACGGTGGTGTCCTGAGATTGGTGGAGGTTGGTGCTCAGCCGTCCACCAGTTCCTGGAGCATGGGGGCCAACAGCGCCTTCATGCGCTCGCATTCCTCGGGCGACAGCTTCATGCCGCCGGACAGGTCGCGGCCCACGGCGACGCCCATCAGGATGCCGGCGATGATGCGGGCGCGGATTGGCGCGTCCTCGCCGCCCAGCCATTCGGTGAAGGGCTGGTAGAAGCATTCGACCGACAACTGCTGCACGATCTCGGCGGCCTTGGGCGAGCCGGCGGATTTCAGCATGATCAGCAGCCAGGCCAGGTCCTCGTCCTTGGCCGGGCCATAGACGAGGTCCTCGGCCATCCGCTCGCCGAAGGTGGCGCGGTCGCCCTCCATCAGCTCGTCGCCGCTGCAGTCGTCGAGGACCGCTCGGAACAGCTCTTCCTTGGAGCCGAAATAGCGAGAGATCAGGGCCGGATCGACGCCGACGTCGCGGGCGATGTCGCGCATGCCGACCTGTTCATAGCTTTCGGCCGCGAATCGTTTGGATGCCGCCTCAAGGATCGCGGTGCGCGTGGCGGCGGCGTTGCGAGGCCTGGGGCAGACGGCGAAACCCAATGTGATTGTCCCTGAACAGCGCCGTTCTTGCGGCGTTCGGTCGGTTTTCTGCGGTGGTTACGGGTATGACGATGTCATCGCCCGTTGACAAGCGTCGCGGCCCGGAACATCTAAGTCAACAGGCGATGACCCCGGCCCTCCCAAGAGCTCCGTGTCCCGCCGAGACAGGGAATCCGCCCGGCAGGGAGATTGCGCGCATGCGCAGGCTGAAGATCATCGCCGTGTCCGTCATGCTGACGGGCGCGCTTTACGGCTGTTCGCAACGTTCCGAGGCACAGGGGCCACCCCCGGCCGCGCCCGTGACCGTGTCGGTGCCCCTGGCCGAGCGCGTGGTCGATTGGGACGATTTCACCGGCCGGTTCGAGGCGACCTCCTCGGTCGAGGTGCGGGCCCGGGTCGGTGGGTTCGTCCAGGCCGTGCATTTCCGCGACGGCGACTTCGTGCGTCGTGGCCAGCTGCTGTTCACGCTGGACCCCCGCCCGGCGCAGGCCCAGCTGGCCGCCGCTCGCGCCTCTTTGGTTCAGGCCCAGGCCCAACTCGATCTGGCGCGCACCAACCTGACCCGTTCCGAGGGTCTGTTGGCGAGCCAGGCCGTCAGCCAGGCCGAGGTCGACACCAACCGGGGCGCGGTCCAGACCGCCGAGGCCGCCGTTGCCTCCGCCCAGGCCAATGTCCGCGCTCGCCAGCTGGATCTGGAGTTCACCCGCGTCGTCGCGCCGTCCTCGGGCCGCGTCTCTGACCGCCGCGTCGATCCGGGCAATCTGGTCGCCGGCGGCTCATCCCAGGCAGACGTCCTGACCACCATCGTCAGCTCGTCGCCGATCTATTTCGTGTTCGAGGCGTCGGAGGCCCTGCTGCTGAAGTATCAGCGCGACGCCCGCGCGGGCCGGTCGGCCCCCGTGCGCGTCCGATTGCAGGACGAGGCGGACTTCACCCGCGCCGGCACGCTGGACTTCACCGACAACGCCGTCGATCCGGCGTCCGGCACCATCCGCGCCCGGGCCATCATCCCGAACGGCGACGGCTTCCTGAAGCCCGGCATGTTCGCGCAAGGTCGCGTCGCGGGCGCGGGCGCTTATGACGCCCTCTTGGTTCCCGACAGCGCCATCGCCACCGATCAGGCGCGTCGCGTCGTCATGGTCGTCAACGCCGACGGCTCGGTCACGCCGACGCCAGTCCAGCTGGGGCCCCTGGTCGACGGGCTGCGCGTCATCCGCTCGGGCATCCGGCCGACCGACCGCATCATTATCGACGGTTTGCAACGCGCCATGCCCGGCATGAAGGTCTCTCCGACCAACGGCCGTATCCAGCGCCAGCCGCAGCCTGAGCGCGCGCCCGTCACCTCGGCGCCGCCCGCCGCCACCGGTACCTCGGCGGGTGCCCTGTCCCAGTCCGTCGCCATCGGCGACTGAAGGCCTGACCGATGAATATCTCACGCTTTTTCATCGACCGGCCGATCTTCGCGGCGGTTCTGTCGGTCTTCATCACCCTGATCGGGGTGTTCGCCTATCCGCTGCTGCCCCTGTCGCAGTATCCGGAGATCGCGCCGCCCACGATCACCATCAACACCGCCTATCCGGGGGCCTCGGCCGAGACCCTGGCCGAGACCGTCGCCGCGCCTATCGAGCAGGAGGTGAACGGCGTCGAGAACATGCTGTACCTCACCTCCTCGTCCACCTCGGACGGGGCGGTGGCGATCACCGTGACCTTCCAGCCGGGCACCGATCTGGATCAGGCCCAGGTGCTGGTCCAGAACCGGGTGGCCCTGGCCGAGCCGCGCCTGCCCGAGCAGGTGCGCCAGGTCGGGGTGGTGGTGAACAAGCAGACCACCAGCTTCCTGATGGTCATCGGCCTGACCTCGCCCGGCGGCGTCCTGTCCAACGACTATGTCGGCAACTACGCCAACGCCAACGTCCGCGACCGTCTGCTGAGACTGGAGGGCGTCGGCGCGGTTCAGATCTTTGGCGGCGGCAACTATTCGATGCGGGTCTGGATTGATCCGACCAAGGCCGCGGCGCGCGGTTTGAACGCCACCGACATCACCGCCGCGCTTCAGGCCCAGAACGTCCAGGCCGCCGCCGGATCGATCGGCCAACCGCCCTTCGCCACCAATGCCGCTGCGTTCCAGCAGCCGATTCAGGTTCAGGGCCGCCTGTCGGATCCCGAACAGTTCGCCGACATCGTCATCCGGACAGACCCCGCAACGGGCGCGGTGACCCGCATCCGCGACGTCGCCCGCGTCGAGCTGGGGGCCCAGGATTACGGCATCCGCGGCTTCTTCGACGGCGAGCGCGGGGTCGGCATGGCCATCCTGCAGCAGCCGGGTTCGAACGCGCTTGGCACCGCCGACCGCGTGCTGGCCGAAATCGAGGCAATCCGGGCCGAGATGCCTCAGGGCATGGAGATCGGCGTCCCCTACAACCCCACCGAATTCGTGGCCAAGTCGGTCGAGAAGCTGCAGACGACCCTGCTGGAAGCCGTCGTGCTTGTGGTTCTGGTCGTGCTGATCTTCCTGCAGAGCTGGCGCGCGGCGATCATCCCGATCGTAGCCATTCCGGTGGCCCTTGTCGGCACCTTCGCGGTGCAGCTGGCGCTCGGATACTCGCTCAACACCCTGTCGCTGTTCGGTCTGGTGCTGGCCGTCGGCATTGTGGTCGATGACGCAATCGTCGTGGTCGAGAACGTCGAACGCTATTTGCGCCAGGGCCTCAGTCCCAAGGAAGCGGCCTACAAGTCCATGCAGGAGGTGTCGGGGGCCCTGATCGCCATCGGCCTGGTGCTGGTCGCGGTGTTCGTGCCGACCATGTTCGTGCCCGGCATTCCCGGCATCTTCTACCGCCAGTTCGCCGTGACGATCGCGGCCGCCTCGGTGATCTCGTTGTTCGTATCCCTGACCCTGTCGCCGGCCATGGCGGCGGTGCTTCTGAAGCCTCACGAGGACCACGATGACGCGACGGTCCGGCGTGGCGGCTGGCGCGAGGTGCCCTATTGGGGCGGATGGGCGGCACGGAAGTTCAACACCGGCTTCGACTGGCTGTCGAACAAGTACGGCCGGTTCACTTCGCGGGCCGTGCGCCTGATCGCCATCGTGCTGTTCGTCTATGCGGGGCTGCTGGGTCTGACCGCCTGGAGGCTGATCGACACGCCGTCCGGCTTTATCCCCGAGCAGGACCAGGGCTATCTGATCGGCGTCATCCAGCTGCCTTCGGGGGCCTCGCTCGACCGGACCGAGGCCATCATGACCCGCGCGTCCGAAATCATGACCTCGACCGGCGGCGTTAACGGGACCGTGGCCTTCGCCGGCCTGGATGGCTCCAGCTTCTCGTTCGGATCCAATGCCGCGACGATCTTCGTGCGGCTGGACGACTTCAAGTATCGCACGACGCGCGAGACGGCGGCCGCGTCCCTGGCCGGCGCGATCACCGGGGCCCTGCAGGGCATCCAGGGGGCCAACGTCTTCGTCATCGCCCCGCCGGCGGTCCAGGGCCTGGGCAACGGCAACGGCTTCAAGATGATGATCCAGGATCGCGACGCCGCCGGATATGGGGCGCTCGAAGGGGCCACCTTCGCCATGATGGGTGCTGCCGCCCAGACGCCGCAGGACGTGCAGCAGGTCTTCTCGCTCTACAACACCGGCTCGCCGCGCGTGACCGCTGACGTCGACCGCGACCGGGCCCTGATGATGGGGGTCCAGCCGAACGACGTGTTCTCCACACTGGGGGTCTATCTCGGCTCGTCCTACGTCAACGACTTCAACCTCCTGGGCCGGACCTTCCGGGTCACGGCTCAGGCCGAGCCGGCCTACCGCGACGACCTCGCCGACATCGCCAATCTGAAGGTCCGCTCGGCTTCCGGCGCCATGGTCCCGATCGGCTCCCTGGCGACCCTGAAGGAGGAATCCGGCCCGGCCCGCGTCGTCCGCTACAACCTGTTCACCGCGTCCGAGCTTCAGGGCGCGGCGGCCCCGGGCGTCTCGTCCGGCCAGGCGCTGGCGCACATGGAGCAGATGGCCGAGCAGGTCCTGCCGCCGGGCTTCAGCTACGAATGGACCGAACTGGCCCTGCAGGAGAAGGCGGCGGCCGGAGGGGCGGCACCGATCTTCATCGTGGCGGTGCTCATGGTCTTCCTGGTGCTTGCGGCCCAATACGAGGCCTTCACCCTGCCACTGGCGGTTATCCTGATCGTGCCGTTGTGCCTCTTGGCGGCGATGCTCGGGGTCAACCTGCTGGGGCTCGACAACAACATCCTGGTCCAGGTCGGGCTGATCGTGCTGATCGCGCTCGCGGCCAAGAACGCCATCCTGATCGTGGAGTTCGCCAAACAGGCCGAGGAGGAACAGGGACTGGACGCTCGCGACGCCGCCGTCGAGGCCGCGCGCATCCGGCTTCGGCCGATCCTGATGACCTCGTTCGCCTTCATCCTGGGCGTCCTGCCCCTGGTGCTGGCGACCGGGCCTGGCGCGGAGATGAGCCGGTCGCTAGGTGCCGCGGTCTTCTTCGGGATGATCGGGGTGACCCTGTTCGGCCTGATCTTCACCCCGGTCTTCTATGTGATCACCCGGGCGCTGGCGAAGCGGCTGCCGCAGTCGGCCAAGAAACCTCCTGCTGACACGAGCGCGGGCGAGCCGCACCGCGATCCGGCGAGCCCGCTCGCCTCCACCGGACCGGCGCCGGCGCTCAACGCTCCGCGCACGGGAGACGCCGCATGATCCGCAGACTTTCCCCCCTCCTGACCGCTTGTGCTGCCTCCGCCCTGTTGGCGGCCTGCGCGGTCGGGCCGAGGGCGCCCGACGCCACTCTCCCCCCCCTCGCGTCGGGCGCCTTCGTGAGTTCTCCGCAAGGGGTCGCGACCGGTGCCGTCTCGACGGCGGCCGCGCGCGACGACTGGTGGCGGCTCTATGCGGATCCGGTTCTGGACGGACTGATCGAGCAGGCCTTCGCCCGCAACAACGAGCTGGAAGCCGCCGTCGCCAACCTGCGCGCCGTCCGCGCCAGCCTGTCCGAGGCCCGCGCCGGGCGCCTGCCCAGCACCAACGCGAACGCGGCCTATACCTACGGCCGCCAGTCGGCGAACTCGTTCAACATCCCCGGCGTGCCGTCAGGTGGACCGGCCCTGGAGGAGAACGAGACCTACGACATCGGTCTGGACGTGTCCTATGAGGTCGATCTTTTCGGCCGCGTCGGGTCGACCATCCGCGCTGCGCGCGCCGATGCGGATGCCCAGGCCGCCGCTCTAGATGTGATCCGTGTCAGCGTCGCGGCCGAGACGGCCCGCGCCTATGCCGACGCCTGCTCCGGCAACGCCCAGATCGCCGTGGCCGAGCGGACCATCGAACTCCAAGGTCGCACCGCCGATCTGACCCGGCGGCTGCTCGAAGGCGGTGCGGGCACCGGGCTGGATACCGCCCGCGCGCAGTCCCAACTGGCCTCCAGCCGTGCCCAGTTGCCGACCCTCCGGGCCCAGCGCGACGAGGCACTGTTCCGCCTCGCCACCCTGACCGGCGTCACGCCCGCAGAGGCCAGTGCGGCTGCTCGTTCCTGCGCCCGGCCGCCCCAGCTGGCCCAGCCCATCCCGGTCGGCGACGGCGCAGCCCTGCTGGCCCGCCGCCCCGACGTGCGACAGGCCGAGCGTGCGCTCGCCGCCGCCGCGGCGCGGGTGAACGTCGCCACCGCAGCCCTGTATCCGACCATCACCCTCGGCGGCGGCATCGGCTCGACGGCCATGGAGGCCGGTGATCTGGGCGACGAAGGCTCGTTCAACTTTTCGGTCGGACCGCTGATCAACTGGAGTTTTCCCAACATCCTGGTGGCCCGGGCCCGGATCGAGGCGGCGGATGCTCGCACCGAGGCGGCGCTCGCCACCTTCGACCAGACGGTGCTGCTGGCGCTTCAGGAGACCGAGACCGCCCTGACTAACTACGCCAACGAACTGGACCGCCGGGCCGCCCTGACTGAGGCCCGCGACCAGGCCGCCGAGGCCGCGCGCCTGGCGCGTCTGCGCTTCGACGCCGGGGCGGACAGCTTCCTGACGGTGCTGGACGCCGAGCGCACCCAGGCCCAGGCCGACGCGACCCTCGCTCAGTCGGACGCTTTGGTGACGACGTACCAGATCGCGGTCTTCAAGGCCCTGGCGGGCGGCTGGATGGCCTAGCCAAGGCTTCGACAGTGGAAACGAGCGCCGGCCGGCTGGGCGGCGCACTTTTCTACCCCGTGACAGTCGGTCCGTCCCCGGATCGGGGAAATCATTTGCGCTGACCGTGCTGTCCCGCTTTATATGTTGCCATGCAGCAGAAGGGACCCATCGAGCCGCGAGGCTTCGTCGTTCAACCGCGCCGCCTGCCCAAGGCGGAGGCATCCGTGCGCGTGCGCGATTTCGGCGAGATCATCGTCAAGCCGACGCCTGAAAATCTGGAGACCCAGGCCGGTCGCTGTACAGACTGCGGTGTGCCCTTCTGCCAGAGCGCCTGTCCGCTGCAGAACAACATCCCCGACTGGCTGGGCCTGTCGGCCGAGGACGAGATGCGCGAGGCCTGGAAGATCGCCTCGGCCACCTCGACCATGCCCGAGATCTGCGGCCGCATCTGTCCTCAGGACCGGCTGTGCGAGGGCTCCTGCACCCTGAACCAGTCCGGCTGGGAAGCCGTGACCATCGGCTCGGTCGAGGCCTTCATCGGCGACACCGCCTTCGAAAACGGCTGGGTCGAACCGATCCGCCCCCTGCATGAGCGGGGCGAGAGCGTCGGCATTGTCGGGGCTGGTCCGGCCGGTATGGCCGCCGCCGACCGGCTGCGGGAACGGGGCTATCAGGTCGTTGTCTATGACCGCCACGACCGACCCGGCGGCCTGCTGACCTACGGCATCCCCGGCTTCAAGCTGGAGAAGCGCGTCGTCCAGCGCCGGATCGACCGTCTGGTCGAGGGCGGCGTGACCTTCATCAACAACTGCGACGTCGGCACCGACGTGACCCTGGCCGAGCTGCGCGAGCGGCACGACGCAGTCCTGCTGGCGATGGGCGTCTATCAGGCGCGCGCGCTTCAGGTCCCGGGCGCCGGCCCCGGCGACACCCTCCCGGCGCTCGAGTTCCTGATCCACCAGAACCGCCGCGACCTGGGCGAGGCCGACGACGACACCGGCCATCACGCGCGCGGTCGCGATGTCGTCGTCATCGGCGGCGGCGACACGGCCATGGACTGCGTGCGCACCGCCATCCGCCAAGGCGCGTCCTCGGTCACCTGCCTGTACCGCCGCGACCGCGAGAACATGCCGGGCTCGGCCCGCGAAGTCGCCAATGCCGAGGAGGAGGGCATCCGCTTCGAGTGGCTGGCCGCGCCTAAGGCCCTGATGTCCAAGGGCGAGGCGATCAGCGCGGTGCGCGCCGCGCGAATGGCCCTCTCCGAGCCCGAGTTCGGCAAGCGCCGCGACATCGTTCCGGTCCCCGGCGGCGACTTCGATCTGAAGGCGGACATGGTGATCGAGGCGCTCGGCTTCGTGCCCGAGAAGTTCGCGGCGCATCACGATGACCTCTCACTGACGGAGTGGGATACGGTCGCTGTGGCCCGCTCGGGCTTTTCCACCAGCCTGCCCGGCGTGTTCGCGGCCGGCGACGCCGTGCGAGGTGCCTCTCTCGTCGTCTGGGCTGTGCGCGATGGCCAGGACGCGGCGGCGGAGATCGACCGGTATCTGAAGGCCCGCACGCAGGAGCAGGCTGCATGACCTGGCTGACCCAGTACCAGCAGGACCGCCAGCGCCTGATCGACGCCCACGCCTACGACCCCTCGTCGGAGCGCGATGCCTGCGGCGTCGGCCTGGTCGCCGCCATCGACGGAAAGCCGCGCCGCGAGGTGGTCGAACTGGCCATCAAGTCGCTGAAGAACGTCGCCCACCGCGGCGCGGTCGATCCCGACGGGCTGTCGGGCGACGGGGCCGGCCTGATGGTCGAGGCGCCGCAAGGCTTCTTTGCCGAACAGGTGCGGATCATCGGCCAGGCGTTGCGCCCCGGCCCCATCGCCATCGGCCAGATCTTCCTGCCTCGCACCGACCTGGGGGCCCAGGACCGCGCCCGCGCCATCGTCGAGACCGAGGTGCTGCGCGCCGGCTTCTACATCTACGGATGGCGGCAGACGCCGATCGACCTCAGCGTCGTGGGCTCCAAGGCCGACGCCACCCGGCCCGAGATCGAGCAGATCATGCTGGCTGTGCCCGCCGACCTGGCGGGCACCGAAGACGGCGAGGCGCTGGAGCGCGAACTCTATCTGGTGCGCCGCCGCATCGAGAAGGCGATCACGGCCGAGGGCGTGCCGGGTTTCTACGTCTGCTCGCTGTCGTCGCGGTCCCTGATCTACAAGGGGATGGTGCGGGCTGAGCTCCTCGACAAGCTCTACCCCGATCTTCTGGATGCGAAGTTCGAGGCGGCCTACGCCATCTTCCACCAGCGGTATTCCACCAACACCTTCCCCGAATGGCGGCTGGCCCAGCCGTTCCGGATGCTGGCCCACAACGGCGAAATCAACACGCTGAAGGGCAATCTGAACTGGATGCGGAGTCATGAGATTCGCATGGCCGCCACGGCCTTCGGCGATCATGGCGAGGACGTGAAGCCGGTGGTCCAGGCGGGGGGGTCCGACTCGGCCTCCCTGGACAACGTCTTCGAGGTGCTGGTGCGTGCGGGTCGTCCCGCCCCCATGGCCAAGGCTCTGCTGATCCCCGAGGCCTGGGCGCGTGACGAGGGGCTGATGAAAGCCGAGCACCGGGCGCTCTACGCCTATTGCAATGCGGTCATGGAGCCGTGGGACGGCCCGGCCGCCATCTGCGCCACCGACGGACGCTGGATCGTCTGCGGCAAGGATCGCAATGGCCTGCGCCCGCTCCGCGCCATGGAGACCCACGACGGCCTGTTGCTGGCCGGGTCGGAGGCCGGGCTCGCCGGACTGCCCGAGAGCCGGATCAAGCGCCGCCTCCCGATCGGCCCCGGCCGCATGATCGTGGCCGATCTGAAGACCGGCATCATCCTTGACGAGGCACAGGCCGTCGATGCCCTGGCCGCCGACCACCCCTATACGGAGTGGTTGGAGAACATGGTTGATCTGGAGCCGCTGATCGGCCCTGGACCCGAGCCCCGCGCCGCCACCGGCGAGGCCCTGACGCGCCGCCAGATCGCGGCGGGTTTCAGCCGCGAAGACCTCGACCTGCTGCTGGATCCACTGATCAAGGACGGCAAGGAGGCGGTCGGCTCCATGGGCGACGACGCCCCGCCCGCGGTGCTGTCGGCCCTACCGCGGCCTCTGGCCCACTACTTCCGCCAGAACTTCTCGCAGGTCACCAATCCGCCCATCGACCCCCTGCGCGAAGCCGGGGCGATGAGCCTGAAGACCCGCTTCAAAAACCTGGGCAACATTCTCGCCGAGGAAGAGGCTCAGACGAACGTTTTCGTGCTCGACAGCCCCGTGCTGACGACCGGCATGTACGAGCGGATGCTGGACGTGGTCGGCGCGGGCACGACCGTGACCATCGACTGCTCCTACCCCTTGCCCGAGGCCGACGCGCGGCCCGGTGCTGGTCTGCGCGAGGCGCTGGATCGGATCCAGGTCGAGGCCCAGGCAGCGGTCGAAGGTGGGTCCGGACTGGTTGTCCTGACAGACGAGCGCGCGTCCGAAAGCCGGATCAGTATCCCGATGATCCTGGCCACGGCGGCGGTGCACAAGCGGCTGACCGACACGGGCCTGCGGACCTTCGTCTCCATCGTCGTGCGGTCGGCCGAGGTGCTGGACCCGCATGGATTCGCGGTGCTGGTCGGGGTGGGGGCGACGGCGGTGAATCCGTGGCTTGCCCAGGAGATGTTCCAGGAGCGGCTGGACCGGGGGGCCTATCCGGGCCTCAGCCTTCGCGACGCCTGTCTCAACTACAAAGCGGGCCTCGAGGCCGGGCTCATGAAGACCCTGGCGCGAAAGGGCATCAGCGTCATTTCCGCCTATCGCGGCGGCTGCGAGTTCGAGGTTTTGGGTCTGTCCCGCGCGGTCTCGGCTGAGTTCTTCCCCGGCGCGCCGTCGCGCATCTCCGGCATCGGCCTGGCCGGGTTGGAGCGGGCGGCGATCACGCGGCATTCCGCCGCCTGGACGGAGGCGACGCCGTCGCCGTCGATCGGCGGCTTCTTCCGCATTCGCGCCGGCGGCGAGGCCCATGCGCATGAGGCCAAGACCATTCATCTGCTTCAGGACGCCTGCAATCGCGGCGATTACAAGCGGTTCAAGCAGTATTCCGAGGCGGTGTCCGAACAGCCGGACCTGGCGCCGCGTGATTTGCTGGACTGGCGCGAGGGCCTGACGCCCGTTCCGATCCATGAGGTCGAGAGCGTCTCCGACATCCGCCGCCGCTTCCTGACACCTGGCATGAGCCTGGGGGCGCTCAGCCCCGAGGCGCACGGCGTGCTGAACGTCGCCATGAATCGCATCGGAGCCCGCTCAGTCTCCGGCGAAGGCGGAGAAGACCCGGACCGCTACGCCACCCGTCCAGATGGCGACAACATGAACTCGGCGGTCAAGCAGATCGCGTCCGGCCGCTTCGGCGTCACCGCCGAATACCTGAACCAGTGCCGCGAGATCGAGATCAAGATCGCGCAGGGGGCCAAGCCCGGCGAGGGCGGCCAGTTGCCCGGCTTCAAGGTCACCGAGTTCATCGCCCGCATGCGGCATTCGACGGTCGGCACCACTCTGATCAGCCCGCCGCCGCACCACGACATCTATTCGATCGAGGACCTGGCTCAGCTCATCTACGACCTGAAGTCGATCAACCCGGACGCCCGGGTGACGGTCAAGCTGGTCAGCGCATCCGGCATCGGCGCCATCGCCTCGGGCGTCGCCAAGGCCAAGGCCGACTGCATCCTGATCGCCGGCCATAACGGGGGCACCGGAGCCTCGCCTCAGTCCTCGATCAAGCACGCCGGCCTGCCGTGGGAGATCGGTCTGGCCGAGACCCATCAGGTGCTCAGCCTCAACAACCTGCGCAGCCACGTCGTGGTGCGCGCGGACGGCGGCATGCGGACCGGCCGTGACATCGTCGTCGCCGCCATCCTGGGGGCCGAGGAGTTCAACATCGGCACGGCCTCCCTGATCGCCATGGGCTGTCTGATGGTGCGTCAGTGCCACTCCAACACCTGTCCCGTCGGCGTCTGTTCTCAGGACCCGCGGCTGCGCGAGAAGTTCACCGGCACGGCGGACAAGGTCGTGAACCTGTTCAGCTTCATCGCCGAAGAAGTGCGGGAACTGCTGGCCAGTCTCGGTGCCCGCAGCCTGGACGAGATCGTCGGTCGCACCGACCTGCTGCGTCAGGTGCGGCGCGGCGGCTCGCACCTCGATGACCTCGACCTGAACCCGCTGCTGGTTCGCGTCGAGGCGGCCGAGAAGAAGTCGTGGGCCGAGAAGGGCCGCGCCGAAGTGCCCCCGACGCTGGACGCCCGCGTCCTGAACGATGCATGGGCCTTCCTGGATCGTGGCCAGACCTCGGAGCTCAGCTATCCCATCTCCAACGTCATGCGGACCATCGGCGCGGGCGTGTCCTCGGCCATCGTTCGGCGCTGGGGGCCAACGGGCCCGACCGGCGTGCTGACGCTTAGACTGTCTGGCTCGGCCGGTCAGTCCTTCGGGGCCTTTGGGGCCAAGGGGCTGAAGCTGGAGCTGACCGGCGAGGCCAACGACTATGTCGGCAAGGGCCTGTCGGGCGCCGACATCGTGGTCAAGCCCATCGAGTGGCGCGAGCATCAGCCCGCCATCGGCAATACGACACTCTACGGCGCGACCTCGGGCAGGCTGTTCGTGGCCGGTTCGGCGGGCGAGCGGTTCGCGGTGCGGAACTCGGGCGCCGAGGCGGTGGTCGAGGGGGCCGGGGCCCACGCCTGCGAATACATGACCGGCGGCCGGGTCGCGATCCTGGGGCCGGTCGGCTGGAACCTGGCGGCCGGCATGTCGGGCGGAGAGCTGTTCGTGCTGGACGACGCGGGTCGTGCCGGCCTGGCGCTGAACGGCGACCTCGCGGCCTTCGCGCCGGTGACCGAGGCGGCGGGCGCGAGGCTGAAGGCGCTGATCGAAGCGCATCTGGCGGCGACGGGGTCGCCCCTGGCCCGGCGTCTGTTGAGCGGCTGGGCCGACAGCCTGAAGCGGTTCGTCCGCATCGTTCCGACTCCCGTGGCCGAGACTGAGCGGAAGCTGGACGCCGGTCAGGCTGTCCCTGCGTGACCACGGCCGCGCCCGCACTCCTGGCGCACCAGGCACCGCTGGCGATCGACGGTGCGGCCACCGGATGGATCCTGGTCTCGACGGCGCTGGTGCTGATGATGACCCTGCCGGGTCTGGCGCTGTTCTACGGCGGCATGGTCCGCAAGAAGAACATCATCTCGACCATCGCCCACTCGACAGCGGCGCTGATGGTGGTGACCGTCCTGTGGTTCATCGTCGGCTACAGCCTGTCGTTCGGCACCAGCGGCGAGGCGACGAACGGTTTCATCGGCGGGGTCGAGACCCTGTTCCTGAGCGGGGTGACGATCGAGACGGCGCATAGTCTGGCGCCGGCCCTGCCGGAATATCTCTGGATCGCCTATCAGCTGACCTTCGCGATCATCACTCCGGCCCTGATCGCCGGAGCCTTCGCCGAGCGGATGAAGTTCTCGGCATCCCTGCTGTTCTTTTGCCTGTGGCACCTGATCGTCTACGCCCCGATCTGTCACCAGGTCTGGGGCGGAGGGTGGCTCGGCGCATGGGGTGTGCTGGACTTCGCGGGGGGCGCGGTGGTGCACGTCAACGCAGGCGTTGCCGGCCTGGTCTGCGCGCTGGTGCTGGGCCCCCGCCACGGCTTCGGGCGGGACAACATGGCACCGTCGAACCTGGCCTATACCGCGATCGGCACGGGCCTGCTGTTCGTCGGCTGGATGGGCTTCAATGCAGGCAGCGCCTGGGCCGCCGACGGCATCGCCGCGGTCGCGGCCCTGAACACCCTCATCGCGCCGGCGGCGGCGGCGCTGGGCTGGATGGTTATCGAGTGGATCGACCAGAAGCGGCCGACGCTGCTGGGCCTCCTGTCCGGCCTCGTCGGCGGGCTGGTAGCGATCACGCCGGCGGCGGGTTTCGTCGATCCCAAAGGGGCCTTCCTCATCGGCCTGATCGGCGGCCCGGCCTGCTATGCGGGCGCAGTCTGGCTGAAGCGGGCGCTGAAGTACGACGACAGCCTGGACGCCTTCGGCATCCACGGCGTAGGCGGGATCGTCGGAGCTGTGCTGACGGGGGTTTTCGCGACTGCCTCGATCAATGCGCTGTCCGAGGGCGCGGACGTCGTGAAACAGGTCCTGGGCCTCGCCGCCGTCATCGCGTGGAGCGCGGTGGGGACCTTCCTCGTGCTGATGGTCTGCCGGTTTACGACGGGTCTCCGGGTCGACCGCGAAGGGGAGGTCGAGGGTCTCGACTATTCGCAGCACGGCGAAACCCTGCACTGACGCTGGCGGGTCGAAATTGCCACGCTGAGGGCTGGAGGAGCACGGTTTGGAAGTTTCTTCCAATTTCGGCTTGTGCATCGCAGCGATGTCTGGCCTTATGCACGGGTAATGAGGAGCCGGCCGTGAGCCAGTCGACCCGCCATACCCCGAATGCCCGCACGGCCCGCGCCGTCGCGATCACGCGCGCCAACACCGTTCGTGCCGCCCTCAGCACCCTCATTCTCAGCGTACTTCTTGGCCTGCTCGCCGGAGCGGCGTGGACGCTGACGACCTGAACCCTAAGGAAAACAGGATCGCCCGCAGCCACCCGCTCCCGAAAGGAAGCGGGTTTTTTGTTGCGACGATCCGAGCCCTCTCTCGGAACGCCTCAAGACCATGACGCAAGATTTCACCCCGGACGACACGGCCCCTCCGCCCCAGCGACGGAGCGCCGTCGTGACCGCAGGACCGAACCGCGCCGCCGCCCGCAGCTATCTGCGGGCTGCCGGCATGCAGGACGCCGACTTCGACAAGCCGATGATCGCGGTGGTCAACACCTGGTCGTCGGTGACGCCGTGCAACATGCATCTGGACCGGCTGGCGGCCGACGTCCGGGCCGGGATCCGCGCGGCGGGCGGATACCCGGTCGACTTCAACACCATCGTGGTCACCGACGGCATCTCGATGGGCACGCCGGGCATGAAGGCCTCGCTGATCTCCAGAGAGGTCGTCGCGGACTCCATCGAGTTGGCGGTCCAGGGCCATCAGCTGGACGGCGTCGTCTGCATCGTCGGCTGTGACAAGACCATTCCGGCGGCAGCCATGGCCCTGGCCCGAATGGATATCCCGGGCCTGGTCTACTACGGTGGCACCATCCTGCCTGGCCGGGTCGGCACGGCCGAGATCTCGATCCAGGACGTCTTCGAGGCCATTGGGGCCCACGGCGCGGGCACCATCGACGACGATCAGCTGAAGATGGTCGAGAGCGCGGCCTGTCCTGGCGCCGGGGCCTGCGGCGGCCAGTTCACCGCCAACACCATGGCCATGGCCCTGTCGGTCATGGGCCTGTCGCCCATGGGGGCCAACGACGTCCCCGCCGTCGATCCGGCCAAGGCGGCCGAGGGCGAACGCTGCGGCCGTCTGATCGTGGAGCGAGTGTTCGCCGGCGACACGGCGCGGAAATACATCACCCGCGCCAGCCTGAAGAACGCCGCCGCCGCCGTGTCCGCCTCGGGCGGATCGACCAATGCGGTCCTGCACCTGACCGCCATCGCCATCGAGGCGGGCATCGAGTTCGGCGTCGAGGATTGCAACACCGCCTGCGAACAGACCCCCGTCATCTGCGACCTGAAACCGGGTGGCCGCTTCCTGGCCTCTCACCTGTTTGCGGCCGGAGGGACCCGTCTGGTCACCCAGCGGCTGGCCGAGGCGGGCAAGCTGGTCAACGCCCCGACCGTCTCGGGCCGCAGCCTGTTCGCCGAGGCGGCCGAGGCCGAGTCCGCGCCGGACCAACAGGTGGTCTCGACCGTCGCCCAGCCGTTCAGCCCACGCGGATCCTACGCCGTGATCTACGGCGATATCGCTCCGGACGGTGCCGTCATCAAGCTGACCGGCCACAAGGTCGACCGCTTCGAGGGCCCGGCCTGCGTGTTCGACTCGGAGGAAGACGCCTTCCACGCCGTCCAGGACGGGTCGGTGGGCGAGGGCGACGTCATCGTCATCCGCTACGAAGGCCCCCGGGGCGGCCCCGGCATGCGCGAGATGCTGCAGGTCACGGCGGCTCTCAAGGGTCGGGGCATCCACGACGTGGCCCTGATCACCGACGGCCGGTTCTCCGGCGCCAGCTACGGCTTCGTCGCCGGCCATGTGTCGCCGGAAGCGGCGGCGGGCGGGCCCATCGCCCTGATCCGCGACGGCGACCGCATCACCATCGACGTCACCGCGCGGCGCATCGACGTCGCCGCCGACCTGGCCTCGCGCCGGGCGGGCCACGCCCAGCCGCCGCTGAACGCCGCCACGGGCGTCTTCGCCAAATACCGCGCCTCGGTCGCCTCGGCGGCCCAGGGCGCGGTGACCATCCCCAATCCTCCGCCCGCTCAAGTCCGGGCCGATGCCAAGCAAACCCAGGAAGCCTGAGCCATGCAGATCTATACCAACGACGACATCCGTCCCGGCGCCATCGCCGGTCAGCGCATCGCCATCATCGGCTATGGCTCGCAGGGTCGCGCCCATGCCCAGAACCTGAAGGAGAGCGGCCACGATGTGATCGCCGGCGTCCGTCACGGCGGCAAGGGCTGGAAGAACGCGACCGCCGACGGCATCGCCACGGCGGAGCCGGCTGAGGCGGTCAAGGGGGCGGACATCATCGCCATCCTGACGCCGGACATGGCCCAGGCAGCGATCTATCGCGAGACGATCGAGCCCCACGCCAAGAAGGGCGCGGCCATCCTGTTCGCCCACGGCTTCTCGATCCTGTACGGCCGGGTCCAGCCGCGAAAGGACATGGACGTCATCCTGGTCGCGCCCAAGGGGCCGGGCGATCTGGTCCGCCGCGAATACGCGCGGGGCCGTGGCGTGCCCGCCCTGTTCGCCATCGAGCAGGACGCGACCGGCAAGGCGCGGGACCGGGCCATGGGTTATGCCAAGGGCATCGGCGGCGCGACCGGCGGCCTGTTGGAAACCTCCTTCAAGGAAGAGACCGAGACCGATCTGTTCGGCGAACAGGCCGTCCTGTGCGGCGGGGCAAAGGAACTGGTCATGGGCGGCTTCACCACCCTGGTCGAGGCCGGATACCAGCCCGAGATCGCCTACTTCGAGTGCATGCACGAGCTGAAGCTGATCGTGGACCTGTTCTACGAGGGCGGCGTCACCAAGATGAACGAGTTCATCTCCGAGACCGCCAAGTGGGGCTCGGTCTCGTCGGGCCCGCGCGTCATCAACTCAGAGACCCGCGCCCGGATGAAGGAGATCCTGACCGAGATCCAGGACGGCACCTTTGCCCGCGAATGGATCGCCGAGAACGAGGCGGGCAAGGGCGCCTACGACGCCCTGGTCAAGGCCGACGGCGAGCATCTGATCGAGTCTGTCGGCAAAGGCCTGCGCGAGCGGATGGCCTGGCTGCACGCGCCGAAAACTGCCGAAGCCGCCTGATTTCCGAAAGCGTCCAGTGACCGTCATGACCGCCGCCACCGCCTTCAAGGAAGCCCCCGCAGCCGCGCCCCAGAGCGGCGCGCGGTTGCTCGTCCGCACGCTGGAGCGGCTGGGGGTCGATGTGGTGTTCGGCTATCCAGGCGGCGCCATCATGCCCGTCTATGACGCGCTGACCGGCTCGGGCCTGAAGCACATCTTGGTCCGGCACGAGCAGGGCGCGGCCTTCGCGGCCGACGCCTACGCCCGGACCACGGGCAAGGTCGGGGTCTGTATGGCGACCTCGGGGCCCGGCGCGACCAACCTGGTCACCGGCATCGCCAACGCCATGATGGATTCGGTGCCGATGGTCTGCATCACCGGCAATGTCGCCACCCATCTGATGGGGACCGACGCCTTCCAGGAGATCGACATCCTGGGCGTCACCCTGCCGATCGTGAAACACAGCTGGGTCGTGCGCGACCCCGCAGACATCCCCGCCGTGATCGAGGAGGCCTTCCACGTCGCGCGCTCGGGTCGGCCGGGCCCCGTGCTGGTCGACCTGCCCAAGGACGTCCAGGTCGGCATGACGTCGGAGGATTTCGGCTTCCACTATCCGAACACGGCCGAGCCTTTGGACCACGCCGCGATCGCCGAGGCCGAGCAGCTCATCCGCGCGGCCGAGCGCCCGCTGATCTACATCGGCGGCGGGGTGAAGATCGCGGGAGCGGTCGAGGCTCTGCGCGACTTCGCCGAGAGGACGGGCATCCCGGCGGTCTCGACCCTGAACGCCCTGGGGTCGATCCGCACGGATGCACCAGGCTTCCTGGGCATGCTGGGCATGCACGGCACCCGCGCCGCCAACGAGGCGGTGCAGGAGAGCGATTTGCTGATCGTGCTGGGTGCCCGCTTCGACGACCGTGCGACCGGCAAGCTGAACGCTTTCGCCCCCCACGCCAAGGTCGTCCATTTCGACATCGACCCGGCCGAGATCGGCAAGCTGAGGGCCGTCCATGTGCCGGTCGTCGGCGACCTGAAGGCCGGGATCGAGGCGTTGACGGCGCGCGTCACGATCAAGCCCCTGGCCATCGATCCGTGGATCATCCGCTGCACCTCGTCGGCCAAGCGCAACGCCTTCCGCTATGACGCACCGGGCGAGGGGGTCTATGCGCCGGCCCTGTTGAACGAGCTGTCCAAAACGGCGGGAGACAGTTTCGTCGCGGCCTGCGACGTGGGTCAGCACCAGATGTGGGTCGCCCAGCACTGCGAGTTCTCGCGTCCCGAATCGCATCTGACGTCTGGGGGCCTGGGGGCCATGGGCTATGGCCTGCCGGCCGGGCTGGGGGCCAAGATGGCGAACCCAGAAGCTCACGTCGTCACCGTGTCCGGCGACGGCAGCTTCATGATGAACATTCAGGAGCTGGCAACGCTGCGCCGCTACGGCGTCGCGCTGAAGATCGTCTTGCTGGACAACTCATCGCTGGGCCTAGTGCGCCAGTGGCAGGAGCTGTTCTTCGAGGAGAACTATTCCGAGGTCGATCTGTCGGACAATCCCGACTTCGTCGCCGTGGCCCAGGCCTTCGGCATCGAGGCCTTCCGAATTAGCCGGCGCGAGGAAGTCTCCGCCGGGATCCAGCGCCTGCTGGACGCGCCCGGCCCCTGCCTCGCGCACGTCCTGATCGACCCGAAAGAGAACGTCTGGCCGCTGGTGCCGCCGGGCAAGTCCAACGCCGAAATGATGCACGACACCCGCTTCGAGGGGGAAATCTGATGACCGACACGATCCACATCACCATCGACCGCGCCGACGGTTCGCTGCAGCGCTTGATCGGGCTCGTCGAGCGCCGGGGCTTTCACATCGACGGCATGATGCTGTCGGATGAGGGCAGCCTGCGCCGGGTTCAGCTGCAGGTTCGGGGCAAGGACGCTGGGCGCTGCACAGACAACCTGGGTCGCCAGATCGACAAGCTGGTCGGCGCGACCCGCGTCGGCTTCGCCGCGGCGACCTACGGCTTCCAGACCGGGGCGGCGGCATGACCGGTTCCGTATCCCAACCCCGAGTAGCGAACGACCCGAACCGGGTCACCGTCTTCGACACCACCATGCGTGACGGCGAGCAGGCCCCGGGTTTCTCGATGTCGCCCGACGACAAGGTGCGGATGGCGCGGCAGCTGAAGGGTCTGGGCGTCGACGTCATGGAGGCTGGCTTCGCCGCCGCCTCACCCGGCGACGAGGACTGCCTGCGCGCCGTCGTCGGCGAGGTCGCCGAGGACGACAGCGGGCCCGTCTTCTGCTCGCTGTCCCGCTCGACCGAGTCCGACATCGACGCCGCGTGGCGAGGCCTGAGTGCCACCAGGCGGCGGCGCATCCACATCTTCCTGGGGACCAGCCCGATCCATCGCTCGGCCAAGCTGAGGATGACGACGGATCAGGTGATGGACGCCGCCATCCGCTCGGTCCAGTACGCTCGCACCCGGTTCGACGACGTCGAGTTCTCCGCAGAGGACGCCATCCGCACCGAACCGGAGTTCCTGGCCGAGGTGCTGGAGGCCGTGGCGGACGCGGGCGCACAGACCCTGAACGTGCCCGACACCGTCGGCTACTCCACGCCGGAGGAGATCCGCGAGCTGTATCGCTTCCTGATCGCGCGCATCCGGCCCCGGCACCCCGACGTGGTCTTCTCGACCCACTGCCACAATGATCTGGGGCTGGCCGTCGCCAACAGCCTGGCCGCCATCGAGGGCGGGGCGCGACAGGTGGAGTCGACCATCAACGGCATCGGCGAACGGGCCGGCAACGCCTCGCTGGAAGAGGTCGTGATGGCCCTGCGTGTCCGGGCGGAACGGTACGGCGTCACGACCGGCATCGACAGCACCCAGCTGGTCTCGACCAGCCGGCTGCTGAGCGAGATCACCCACTCGCCGGTGGTCCGCAACAAGGCCATCGTCGGAATCAACGCCTTCGCCCACGAGGCCGGCATCCACCAGCACGGCATGTTCGCCGACGCCCGCACCTATGAGATCATGCGGCCGCAGGACGTGGGCTTCGAAGGCAGCTTCTTCGTCCTCGGCAAGCACTCCGGCCGTCACGCCGTGGCCAAGCGGGCCGAGGTCCTGGGCCATCCCCTGATCGGCACCCACCTGACCGACGCGTTTGCCGCCTTCAAGGCGCGGGCCGACGAGATCGGTGAGATCAACGACGCCGAACTGACGGCTATCTGCGTCGCGACCCAGCCGAGGGAGCGCGAACATGCAGCCGCCTAGGACACTGTTCGACAAGGTCTGGGATCGTCATGTCGTCGTTCGCGAGACCGCCGAGACGCCCGGCGTCCTCTACATCGACCTTCATCTGGTCCATGAGGTCACCAGCCCCCAGGCCTTCACCGAGATCGAGTCGCGGGGCCTGAAGGTGCGGCGGCCGGACCGCACGTTCGCGACGCTGGACCATTCGACCCCGACCCTGCCGGCCGGGCTGAATGGCCTGAAGCCCTATGTCACGCCCGAGGCCGAGGCCCAGGTGCATCGGCTGGAGTCCAACTGCGCGCGGCACGGCATCTCGCTGGCGGGATGGGATAGCGACGACCGGGGCGTGGTCCATGTCATGGGACCCGAGCTGGGCCTGACCCAGCCGGGCATGACCGTCGTCTGCGGCGACAGCCATACGGCGACGCACGGTGCCTTCGGGGCCTTGGCGTTCGGCATCGGGACGTCCGAGGTGGCGCATGTTCTGGCGACGCAGTGCCTGATCCAGCGGAAGTCGAAGGCCATGCGGGTGACCGTCGATGGCATCCTGTCGCCCGGGGTGTCCGGCAAGGATGTGGCGCTGGCGGTCATCGCCGAACTGGGCTTCGGCGGCGGGACCGGCTTCGTCATCGAATACGCCGGCGAAGCGGTGCGGTCGCTGGACGTGGAAGGGCGGATGACCCTCTGCAACATGTCGATCGAGGCGGGGGCCCGGGCCGGCATGATCGCGCCGGACGAGAAGACGGTCGCGTGGCTGAAAGGCCGCCGCCACGTGCCGCAAGGCGAGGCCTTCGAGCGGGCCGCGGCCGACTGGCTGACGCTCGCGACCGATTCCGGCGCGACCTTCGACGCTGAGGTCCGGATCGACGGATCGGCCATCCGGCCCATGGCGACCTGGGGCACGACGCCTGACGCTGGCTCGCCCATCGGGTCGCGCGTGCCCGAACCCAAGTCGGACAGCGACCGCAAGGCCTTGGCCTATATGGGGTTCGAGGCGGGGCAGACGACGACGACCCAGGCCGTGGACGTGGTCTTCATCGGCAGCTGCACCAACGGCCGCCTGCCGGACCTGCGCGCGGCGGCGGACGTTCTGCGCGGTCGAAAGGTCAAACCGGGCGTCCGGATGCTGGTCGTGCCCGGCTCCGAGGCCGTGCGGCGCGATGCTGAGGCCGAGGGGCTACACACCGTCTTCAGCGAGGCGGGGGCGGAGTGGCGCATTCCGGGCTGTTCGATGTGCATCGCCATGAACGGCGACTTCGTGCTGCCGGGACAGCTGGCGGTCTCGACCTCGAACCGCAACTTCGAGGGCCGCCAGGGCAAGGGTGCCCGGACCATCCTGGCCAGCCCGGCCACGGCGGCGGCCAGCGCCATCGCGGGGGTCCTGACCGATCCGCGCGTCTATCTATCGGAGGTCGTCGATGCCTGAGCCGCTGAAGACCCTCACATCCAAGGTCCTGGTGCTGTCCCAGGCCAATATCGACACCGACCAGATCATCCCTGCGCGGTTTCTGACCACGACCGAGTCCAAGGGCCTGGGGGCCAAGGCCTTCTACGACTGGCGCTATGAGGCGGACGGGTCGGCCAAGCCCGAGGCGGTGCTGAACCGGATCGATCCGACCGAGCACCGCGTCCTGCTGGCTGGCGATAACTTCGGCTGCGGCTCGTCGCGCGAGCACGCCCCCTGGGCGCTGCATGACTATGGCTTCCGGGCGGTGATCTCGACCTCGATCGCCGACATCTTCACCTCCAATGCCCTGAAGAATGGCTTCCTGCCCGTGGTCGTCGATCAGGTCACCTGGGACGACTTGGCCGCCAATCCCGAGCAGCCGGTGACCATCGACCTCGAGGCCCAGGAGGTGCGGCGCGGCAATCATGGCCCCGTCGCCTTCCTTGTCGAGCCCTTCGCCCGGCAATGCCTGCTGGACGGGGTCGACACCCTCGGCTGGCTGCAGAAACACATGCCCGCCATCGAAACCTATGAGCGCGCCAACGCGCCGGAGCCCGTCTGATGCCAAACACCCGCACCTACAAGATCGTCCTGCTTCCCGGAGACGGCGTGGGGCCAGAGGTCACGGCGGCGGCCAAGGCCGTGCTGGGTGTCATCGGCGATTTCTACGGGCACCGCTTCGATTTCGCCGAGCATCTGATCGGCGGGGCGGCGATCGACGCCACCGGCGACCCCCTGCCGCCCGAGACGACCGAGGCTTGCTTGGCGGCCGACGGCGTCCTGCTGGGCGCGGTCGGCGGGCCGCAGTGGGACGGCGGCAAGCGCCGGCCGGAAGAGGGTCTGCTGGGCATCCGCAAGGCCATGGGCCTGTTCGCCAACCTGCGGCCGCTGCAGGTCTCGCCGGTGCTGGCCCATCGCTCGCCCCTGAAGAAAGAGATCGTCGAGGGCGTCGATCTGATCGTCTTCCGCGAGCTGACCGGCGGCGTGTATTTCGGCGAGAAGACGCGCACCGAAACCATGGCCTCGGACCTGTGCATCTACACTGTGCCCGAGATCGAGCGGATCGCGCGCGCAGCGTTCAAGACGGCCCTGCAACGGCGCGGCAAGGTCACTTCGGTGGACAAGGCCAACGTCATGGAGACCAGCCGCCTCTGGCGCGAGGTCGTGACCCGCATCCACGCCGAGGAGTTCCCGCAGGTCCAGCTGGAGCATGCCCTGGTCGATTCCATGGCCATGCACCTGATCCGCAAGCCGCGCGAGTACGACGTCATCCTGACCGAGAACATGTTCGGCGACATCCTGTCGGACGAGATCAGCGTGCTGGGTGGCTCCATCGGCTTGCTGCCGTCGGCGTCGCTCGGCGAATCGGGGCCGGGCCTGTTCGAGCCGATCCACGGCTCGGCCCCAGACATCGCCGGGCAGGATCTGGCCAATCCGGTGGGGACAATCTTGTCTGCGGCCATGATGCTGCGTCACAGCCTGGACCTTGAGGACGAAGCGTCCTCGATCGAGGCGGCGGTCGCTGCCGTACTCGCGGCCGGTGCCACGACCGCCGATCTGGGCGGCGAACTGGGTACGCGGGCGGCCGCAGGGGCAGTCATAGATGCCATCAAGGCGATCCATTGGGCCGCCTCCCATCGCGTGCAGATGCACTGGGGATGATCCGGGGTTAACCTTTTCGTCGTGCAGCCGTCACACAGTGACTTTGTGCGGCGCAACATGAAGACGTGGAATTATCTTTTCATCGCCTCGAGATATGTGGCTGACTGAACACGGAAGTTGCACGAAAGCGCCACAAACCCCTTGCGCTGATCAACGTTGCGGTAAACAGTTCGCAACTGCGAGATCACAAGAGGGGATGCTTCATGTCGCAGTTGCTGAATCGACTTCCGGGGGCTCTGGCCCTCTGTCTACTCACCGCCGCCCTGTTCTATGCGGGCGGCGCGTTCGCCGCGCCCGCTGAGCCGGTCGCCGCCGCCGCGGCCGCCGTGACCGAAACGGCCGAGGCCGTCACGACCGAGGCCGCCGCCGCTGTAGAAGCGGTCGCGGCCCCCGAGGAAGAAGAGGCCGCGCCGGCCGGGCCCCTGCTGGCCCATCAGGCGGTCGCCGAGATCGATGCGGCCGCCAGCTCCTGGATCCTGACCTCCACCGCCCTTGTGCTGCTGATGACCCTGCCGGGTCTGGCGCTGTTCTACGGCGGCATGGTGCGCAGGAAGAACGTCATCGCCACCATCACCCAGTCGGTGGGGGTCGCGGCGGTGGTCAGCCTCGCCTGGTTCGCCGCGGGATACTCGCTCGCCTTCGGGGTCGGACAGCCGATGTTCGGCTTCGACGGTGACACGGTCCAGGCCTGGATCGGCTCGACCCAGGCCGTGTTTCTGAACGGCGTGACCATGGAGACGGCCTATTCCGCCGCGCCGGGCCTGCCCGAGTATCTGTGGATCGCCTTCCAGCTGACCTTTGCCATCATCACGCCCGCCCTGGTCACCGGCGCGTTCGCCGAGCGGATCAAGTATTCGGCGCTCCTGCTCTTCACCGGCCTGTGGACGCTCCTGGTCTATTCGCCCATCTGCCACTGGGTGTGGGGCGGCGGCTTCCTGGGATCGGCCGGGGTGCTGGACTTCGCCGGCGGCGCGGTCGTTCACGTCAACTCGGGCGTCGCGGGTCTGGTCTGCGCCCTCTTCATGGGGCCCCGCAAAGGCTACGGGGCCGAGGCGATGAACGCGCACAATCCGGTCCTGACCATGATCGGCGCGTCCCTGCTGCTGGTCGGCTGGATCGGCTTCAACGCCGGTTCCGCCTGGGCGGCGGACGCCATTGCCGGTGTCGCCCTGTTGAACACCTTGCTGGCCGCCATGGCTGCCTCCCTGACCTGGAAGATCGTCGAGGTTATGGAGAAGCGGAAGCCATCGTTGATCGGCGTGCTGTCGGGTCTGGTGGCCGGTCTGGTCGCCATCACTCCGGCCGCCGGCTTCGTCGATCCGAAAGGCGCGGTCATCATCGGTCTGATCGCCGGCCCGGTCTGCTATGCCTCTTCGGTGTGGCTGAAGAAGCTGCTGCGCTACGACGACAGCCTGGACGCCTTCGGCATCCACGGCGCGGGCGGCCTGCTGGGCGCCATCCTGACCGGCGTCTTCGCCACCACGGCGGTGAACAGCCTGTCGGAAGGCGCCAATATCCCGACCCAGGCCATGGGCCTGGCCTGGACCATCGCATGGTCCGCGGTCGTGACCTTCATCATCCTGGTGATCTGCAAGTTCACCACGGGCCTGCGCGTCTCCGACGCCCAGGAGGCTGAAGGCCTTGACACCACCCTCCATGGCGAGGCGCTGGAACGCGTCTGACCGGGACCCCGCCGGGCGCGATCCTCCCTCGCGTCCGGCGGACTTCTCTTCTCAACCAGAACACTCAATCGGGGAACTTCGAGATGAAACTTCACACCGCCTGCGCCGCGCTGGTCGCTGCGCTCACCGCCACCGTCGCCGCCTCCTCGGCCTCCGCCCAGGACCTCGACATCGCCGCCAACTTCGGCTTGACGACCGACTACGTCTTCCGGGGCGTCAGCCAGTCGGCCGAGGATCCCGCGCCGTTCGTGGGTGTCGATGCGACCTACGGCAGCTTCTACGCCGGGGCCTGGGCCTCGGGCGTCGACTTCGGCGACAGCACCGATAACGAGATCGACATCTACGGTGGCTTCCGCACCGAGGCGGCGGGTTATGCGCTCGACTTCGGTGTGGTCGGCTATCTCTACACCGGTGCACCCGGCGGCGTGGATTACGACTATGTGGAGTTCAAGGCTGCGGCATCGCGCGCGGTCGGTCCGGCGACCCTTGGTGCCGCCGTCTTCTATTCGCCCGACTTCTTCGGCGCGGATGATGCCGCCACCTACGTCGAAGCCAACGCTGCCTATGCCGTAGGGGCGGGCTGGACAGTCTCCGGCGCGGTGGGTCACCAGTTCCTGGACGTCAGCGACGACTACACCACCTGGAACGTCGGAGCCGGCTACGCTCTGACCGAAAACGTGGGCCTGGACCTGCGCTACGTCGACACCGACATCGACGGCCTGGCCATTGCCGAAGAACGCTTCGTCCTGACCGTGAAGGCGACGTTCTAGGACTCAGACGACACGGCCCCTCTCCCCTGCGGGAGAGGGGCCCGCTTCTCTAGCGAGCGTATCGTTCGGCCACCGGCGCATAGCGGTCCCACACCTGCCGGTCGGCCAGCGAGCGCAACAGTTTCACATACTCCGCATGGGTCCAGGCCAGGGGGGTCGCCGAGTTGGTGCCCTGGCCGGGCCTATAGTTCTGAGCGGTCGGATTGCCCACGCCGTCCCAGGCCTGTTCGGGCAGCAGCAGCCCGTCGTTGGCGAAGCTTTCCATCCCGGCGACGTAGGTGTTCCGGATTGCCGTGAGACTACCGGTCCCCGCGCGCAGCGCCCGCGCCAGTTCATAGTGGCCACGCTCGCCGGTGAAAAAGGGCCAGACCCGGCCGCGCTGGCCGGGCGTCATGCCACCGACACCATAGCCGTTGCCGGTCTCGACATTCTCGCCATAGCCGTCGTTGCCGTACCGGCGCCAGGCTGGAAACCCGTTCAGGTCGTAGCGGACGCGCAGACGATCCTCGCGCGTCTGATCATCGTATTCGGGCAGGGTGGCCAGGATCGAGGGTGCGTCGGCGGCGCGCACCCCATACCGCACCAGTTCCAGAAAGCCGCCGTCGACGATCTGGTCCTCTGGCAGGCCGACCTGGGCATTGGCCTCGCCGATCGGAGCCCGGTCGTTGGGGTCTTCGTTCCGGGACAGGCGCAGGAAGTAATCGCCGTCGCCCAGCGATCCTTCGGTCGTGAACATCCGCGCCTCGACCTTGCCGGCGTAGTCGTCAGCGGCGACGAGGTAGCGATCGGCGGACGCTGTGTCGCCCGAGGCGCGCGCGATCTCGGCGGCGGTCACCAGGCCGGCGATCACGGCGGCGGTGGTGGAGGGAGAGTAGCCCTCCTGCTCTTCCCACCGTTCCTGCTGGGTCCACGGCGGGTCGATCCGGCGGTCGTTCCAGGTCAGGCCAATGGTCCCGCCGTCCACCAGGAAGTCGGCGGCGGGCTTGATCATGTCGGCATACATCGTCGCCATCTCGGCGTTGGACACCAGGCCCGCCTGCCAGAGCCGCCAGCCCAGCATGATCGGCATTGCGGTCTGGTCGAGTTGGACCGCCACCCATTCGATGGTGCCGTCCACCCAGGTTTTCTGAAGGAACCAGCCGGTGGCGCCCGTTGTGCCCGGCGTGTCGGCCCGCACCTGGACCTGGGGCAGGTAGCGCAGGGCCGCCAGCGGCGTCTCCGTGTCGCCGAGCGCCAGCATCGCCATGGCCACCTGATAGAAGTCGCGGGGCCAGACGGCCTTGTAGCCTGTCGAGGGGTTGGTCGCGTCGACCGTATCGCCCCAAGGATTCGAAAGGCTGGCGATCAGCGCGCCGGAATAGGTGCGGTCTTCCTGCACCTTCAGCATCAGGGCCGAGGCGAAGGCCAGCCTGCCGCCATCGGTCGATTGATCGGCCAATCGCGGCAGATGCTCCAGGGAGGCGATATAGTCCTCCCAGCCGACCGCAGACCCTTCGCCGTTGAAGCGGGCCAGGACCGTGTCGAGGCCGGCCGACAACGTGCCGTCCGCAGCCGCCTCGGCGGCCTGGCGGCTGTCGCCAAAGCCGATGACGAAGTCGCGGCTGGCGCTGTCGCCAGCGCGGATCGCGGGCAGGGCTCCGGCCAGCATGATGTTGCCGGCTGTGTCACCGGTCGTGCTGTATGCCTGATCGAGGTCGCCGTTGTCCCGGAGGTCTGTCAGGGCGTCCGATGCCCCGACGAAGCCCACCGTCGCAGTCTCGAACAGGCGGTCGGACCTGAGGACCAGATGGGTGTCGCCTTCGAAGGCGTGCAGCGCGTCCGGCGCAGCCTCACCGCGGTCGCCGACGCCGGTGTTGGCGATGTGGGGCTCCAGCAGCAGCCACGGCGTTACGGCGGCGCCCAGCGCCCGGACCGTGACCCGCAGGACCAGCGCCTGGCGATCCGGGTCGGTGAAGACGCGCTTCTCGATTTCGAACCGGCCCTGGCGGTCCGTCGTGACGACACGGTAGGCGGGCGACAGGGGCCGACCTTGGGCGTCGGTGTGCAGGTATTCAGTTCTTGAGGTCGTATCGGCCCCTTCGACGGCAACGCCAGTCGAGGTCTCGACGGCGAAGCGCAGTTGCTTGATCTGGGCCTCGTGGATCAGGCCGTACATGGTCTCGGTCAGAACCCCGTCGGCCAGGGAGAACCAGACCCTGGACACCGCTCCAGTCGGGCCACCGTCGGCGTAGCGGCCGTCGACGTAGGCTTCATAGGACGCGCCCGCGCCGGTCTTGGCGGCGTTGACCCAGGTCGGCGGCGCTCCGGGCGCTCCGGGGGCCGTGGCTTCGATCAGCCCCGCCGACGGCACTCCCACGCCCGTGGAGACACAAGCGCCGAGCGCCAAAGCGGCCGATCCGGCCATCAGGATCGAGGTCAGTCTACGCATGGCGGTCACTCTCAGGCAGGGGGCAGCAGGAAGGTCAGGGGCACGTCGAGGCGGCTGTTCCAGCTCTTCTCGTTGTGCTCGGCGGTGGGGAAGACCAGCGTCTTGAACCGATCAGGACCCCAGCCGGCATCGCGTATGACGGTGTCGATGCGCGACTGGAAGAAGGCGTAGAACTGGTCCAGCGTTTCGTCGCCCCGGTCCATGTACAGACGATGTGTCGCCGGATTGGGCAGGCCGTCCCGAATGACGTCGGACCAGGCCTGGACCACCGCCTCGCGCCAAGTGGTCAGCGCATCCCCCTCCAGCCGCTCCAGCCTGAGCGGCCAGTGGGTCGAGAGGCAGCCGGCCGCGCCGAAGACGTCAGGGCGCTTCATCATCGCGTAGAGCGAGATCAGCCCACCCATGCTGGAGCCCGCGATCACCGTATCGTCGCGGCCGGGCCGGGTGCGGTACTCGGCGTCGATGCGCGGCTTCAGCTCCTCGACAAGGAAGCGCAGGTACTGGTCCGACAGGGGCGGGCCGCCATACATCGGCATCAGGCTGTCGCGGACCTCCATCGGCAAGGCGGCGATCAGGTCGGCGGGAACGTACTCGCGCACGCGTAAGGGTGTGTTCCAGACGCCGACGACGATGGGGGCGCGGACCTGGCCGGTCTCGATGAGCCGGACCAGATGCTCGTCCACACCCCATTCGCCGAAATTGGCGCGGGCCGGATCGAACAGGTTCTGACCGTCGTGCATGTACAGGACCGGATGGCGCTCGGACCCGGCGTCGTAGCCGGGTGGCAGCCATACGGTGACGTTTCGGGGGCCCAGGTGCGCCGAGGCGACGGCCTCGTATTCGACCAGTCGGCCACCTGCGATCGCGCCGGTCTGGGCCAGAGCCGAGCCGGCGAAGGGCAGAGCGGCGAGGGTAGCGAGCAGATCGCGCCGGTTCACGACGTCGTCTCCCGGACCCTCAGGCACATGGCAGCGGCGATGAAGAAGCTGACGCCGCCGACGACCAGAGCCCAAATGGCCTGGGACTGGAACAGGGCGTTCAACATGAGGCCCAGAAGGGTCGCGGCGACCAGCTGTGGCACCACGATGAAGATGTTGAAGACGCCCATGTAGACGCCCATCTTCCGGCCCGGCACGGCGCTGGACAAGATGGCGTAGGGCATCGAAACGATCGAGGCCCAGGCGATGCCGACGCCGATCATTGGCAGCCACAGCATCTGCGGATCGCGGATCAGGAAGATGCCGATCAGGCCAAGCCCGCCCATGGCCAGCGCCACCGCATGGGCCCCGCGCCTCCCGATCCGGCGCGCAAGGACGGGCAGGCTGAAGGCCACGAGGGCCGCCACGCCGTTGTAGACGCCAAACAGGACGCCGACCCAGTCCGCCCCTTCATTATAGGCCGCCGAGGTCGGGTCGGTGGAGCCATAGTGGACGGCCGTGACGGCGGCGGTGGTGTAGATCCACATGGCGAACAGGGCGAACCAGCTGAAGAACTGGACCACCGCCAGGCCGCGCATGGTCTCGGGCATGCCGAACATGTCGTCGAGAATTTCGGTCAGGCCGTTCGAGCGGGCGGCACGACGCAGACTCGCGACCAGCAGCTGGAGAGCGCCGAAAGCTGCGACGAAGCCGGCCAGAATGTACAGCTCCTTGCCGACCGCCTTGCGCCAGTCCTCGAGATCGGTGGGCAGGGTAGCGGCCTGATCGCGTACAAGCCAGACAGCCAGACAGGCGAAGATTCCCACGGCGAGCCACACCAGGCCGCCGGAGAAATAGCGGGCGGCCGGGCGCAGGGCCTCGGTTGCGACCGAAGCTGGGCGCGCCCCTTCGAAGGCGTCGATCTGTTCGGGGCTGTATTCCTTCGTCGAAAAGACGGTCCAGAGCACGGCGACCAACATGGCGGCGGCTCCGACGTAAAAGCTGATCCTCACGGAGTCGGGCACGATACCTTCCGGCGCGGTCGAGGCGACGTTCAGGACGTTTGAAAGCAGCCATGGCAGACAGGAGGCGAACACCGCCCCCGTGCCGATGAAGAAGCTCTGCATCGCATAGCCGGTGGCCCGCTGCTCCTCTGGCAGATTGTCTCCGACGAAGGCGCGGAACGGTTCCATGGTCACGTTGATCGCCGCATCCATGATCCAGAGGGCGGCCGCCGCCATCCAGAGAACGGGGGCGTTGGGCATGAAGATCAGGGCGATGGTCGTTGCGATCGCGCCGAACAGGAAATAGGGCCGCCGGCGGCCCAGTGGCCCCCAGGTCTTGTCGCTGAGATAGCCGATGATCGGCTGGACGATCAGGCCGGTCAGGGGCGCGGCGATCCAGAGAATGGCGAGGCTGTCGACCTCGGCGCCCAGTGTCTGGAAGATGCGGCTGGTGTTGGCGTTCTGCAGGCCGAAGCCGATCTGGATGCCGAAGAAGCCGACGCACATGTTCCAGATGGCAAGCCGCGTCAGTCGCGGGCGGGCAGACGGGAAGGTGGCCGAAAGGGTCACCGACGCGCCCTCCCCAGAGGCACGAAGCGGATGGCCTGGCCGCCGCCGGAAGCGAGCGCCAGCGACAGGGTCTCGGCCGAGGTGACCTCGCGTTGCTCGATGACGATGTCGGTCCGGCTCCTGCCGTCTCCGTCGCGCCAGTCGGCGGTCGGCCCGTCGCGGTAGATCTCGGCGCGGTAGCGGACGCCGGGCTCGAGGAAGGTCAGGGGGGCCGACAGGACGCGCGGATGCTCGTCGGTGATGGACCCCAGGAACCACTCGCGGGTGCCGCGTTCCTTCCGGGCGATGGTGACATAGTCACCGATCTCGCCGTTCAGCACTCGGGTGTCGTCCCAGTCGACGGCCACGTCCTTGATGAACTGGAACGGCCCGGGATTGGCCTCGTAGTTGCCCAGCAGGTCGGCCGCCATCTGAATCGGGCTGTAGATCGTGACATACAGCGCCAGTTGCTTGGCCCAGGTGGTGGCGATGCCGTCCGGGCTGCGTGTGACCATGCCGAAGATCCCTGGGGTATAGTCCATCGGCCCGGCCAGCAGGCGGGTGAAGATCAGATTGACTTCGTGTTCGGGCGGATTGCCCGGCTGGCCCCAGGCGCTGAACTCCATGCCCCGCGCGCCCTCCCGGCTGACCCAGTTCGGATAGGTGCGGCGAAGGCCCGTATCCTTGATCGGCTCGTGCGGATTGACGGCGATCCGGCGCTCCGCCGCCTCGGTGACGACGGCGAGGTGGTGACGCGCCATGGCCTGACTTTCGTGCCAGGCAAAGGTCGGCTGGCCGTCCGGACCCGTGACCCGCGCGCCACCGGCGTCAGCAACGTAGCCCGTCTTCACCGCCCCGATGCCGAGGCGTTCATAAAGGTCGAAACCCGCCTCCATCTGCTGCTCGTAGTGATAGGCGTTCCCGCCCGTCTCGTGGTGGCCGATGATCTGCACGCCACGCTCGCGGGCGTAGGCGGACAGGGCCTCGATGTCGAAATCGGGATAGCTTTCGGTGAACGAATAGTCCCAGCCATTGCCGAACCAGTTGCCGTCCCAGCCGACGTTCCAGCCCTCGACCAGCACGCCGCCGAAGCCGTTCTCGGCGGCGAAGTCGATGTGGCGGCGGGTGTTCTCGTTGGTCGCGCCGTGGCGCGGGCCGGAGCCCCAGGTCTTGGTCTCCAGGTGCATTTCCCACCAGACGCCGACGTATTTCATCGGCCGGAACCAACTGACGTCGCCGAGGGCATTGGGCTCGTTCAGGTTCAGGATCAGGGCGGATTCGACCAGGCCGCCGGCCGTGTCGCTGATCTGCAGGGTCCGCCATGGGGTAGGAAAGGGGGCCTCGCGCTCCACCGCCGCGTTGGTGAAGCCGGGCGTCAGATCGGCGACGAACCGACGACCCTCAGCGCGACGCAGGTTCATGCCGGAATAGTCGACCAGGGCCGCCTCATGGATCGAGACGTGCAGGCCCGAGTCCAGCCGCATCGTCATCGGCGTCTGGGTGTTCGACGCGCCCTCGATGGGCGTGCGGTGATACAGATATTCCTCGCGGTTCCATTCGCCCGATGGGATCCACCAGGCCTCGCCGTCTTCGGCGATGTTGAACTCCGTCAGCTCCGAGCCGATGCGGACGGTGCGCAGGGCATCCTGCCGGGGGAACTCGTAGCGGAAGCCAAGACCGTCGTCGAAGACGCGAAAGACGACGTCGAAGGTCCGGCGCAGGTCGGTGCGCTCGGTGAAGGTGACCCGCAGCTCGCGGTGACTGTCGCGGACGAAGCGGCGCTCGCCCCAGGGCTGTTCCCAGGTGTCGTCACGATCGGTGGGGGCGGCGGCTGTCAGGTCCAGCCCGCGCTCCAGCTTGGGCGCGTCGGTCAGGATGAAGCCGAGGCGCGACGGCTCCACGACCGGCCGACCGAGGCGGCTCACGGCATAGGTGGGCCGGCCGTCGTTGTCGGTGGTGACGACCACGGTGATCGATCCGTTCGGCGAGGCGACCGAGGCGCTGGGCCGCTGCGCCTGCGCCAGAGCGGGCGACCATGCCGCCAGGAAGGCCAGGATCATCAACAGGCTACGCATGGTCTTCACTCCCGTGAGGCTTCTGGATTGAAGCTCTTGCCAAGCGCCGCGCCCGATGGGCAGATGCGGCGATGACGTGGTTTGCAGCAAAATTTGCATCGGTGGCGGGATGAGCAAACGCTCCACCCGCCTGGAAGACATCGCGGCCCTGGCGGGGGTCTCGATCTCGACGGCGTCGCGTGCCCTGAACGACAGCCCGGCCGTCAACGACCGCACCAAGCAGACGATCTGGAAGCTGGCGCGCGAGCACGACTATCCGTTTCGTCGCTATATGCCCGCCGGCCCGATCGGGGCCTCGGGCACGATCGCCGTGGTCACGCCGCGTCCGCAGGGGCGCGAGGGCAGGCTGAGCGACCCCTTCTTTCTGGAACTGCTGGCCGGTGTTGGAGAGGCCGCGCGCGAGCGGGGGTGCGACCTGGTGCTCAGCCACGTCTCGCCCCAGAACCTGGACGATCTGAACGCCGCCATGACCACCAGTCGCGCGGACGGGGTGATCTTTCTGGGCCAGTCCACGCTGCATACCGCCTTCAACCGCATGGCCGAGACCGATGGACGTTTCGTGGTCTGGGGCGCGGAGCTGCCGGACCAGACCTACTGCTCGATCGGATCGGACAACGTCAGCGGCGGCCGCCGGGCCACGGCTCATCTGGCCCGGCTGGGAAGAAAGCGCATCGTCTTCCTGGGCGATCTGGACCCGCCCGAGGCCATGCAGCGACAGCGCGGCTATGCCGAGGCGATGGAGGCGGCGGGTCTCGGCCTTGATCCGGACCTCGTCCTGGCCGCCCATTTCGAGGTCGAGAGCGCCGAGGCCTCGGTCGATTCCATGTTGCGGCGGGGCCTGGATTTCGACGGCATCGTCTGCGCCTCGGACCTGATCGCGCTGGGGGCCGTGCGCGCCCTGCTGCATGCGGGCAAGCGGGTGCCGCAGGACGTGTCGGTCATCGGCTTCGACAATGTGCCGTTCAGTCGGTATTCGCGCCCGGCCCTGTCGACCATCGCCCAGGACACGATGAAGGCTGGCCGGCTGATGGTGTCCAAGCTGCTGGATCATGCCGGAGAGGGAGGAGGCCGCTCCGAGCGCATCCCCACCGATCTTATCGTGCGCGAGACCTGCGGCGGCTGAGACCATCTAGCGAGGCTCGCTCAGCACCAGCCCGGCCAGTGGCGGGAGCATGCCGGAGAAAGGATCCGGACAATTCACGGCCTCGATCACCCGCCAGTCCCGGGGCGGCGCCCAGGCGATCGGCGCGTGCCCCAGATTGAAGACGCACAGCAAGCCTTCGTCCTCCTGACGCCGCGTGAACAGCAACAGGTCGTCGGGAGAATCCAGCATGGTCATCGACCCGATCCGAAGCGCCGGGTGCGCCTTCCTCAGCGCGATCAGCCGCCGCGCGATGTGCAGCGTCGCCTTGGGGTCGCGCTCCTGTTCCTCGACCGCCAGCGCTCTGTGGCGCGGATCGACAGGCAGCCAGGGTTCGACGTCGGAAAAGCCGGCATGGCCGTTATCGGCCTTCCACGGCATCGGGGTGCGGGCGCCGTCACGACCCAGGGTCTCGGGCCAGTTGACGATGGCCTCGGGATCCACCAGCCGCTCGAACGGTACCTCGGCCTGCGGCAGGCCCAGCTCCTCGCCCTGATACACGAAGACATTGCCGCGCAGGCTGACCAGCAGCAGCAAGGCCATCTCGGCCAAGGCCTTGGGGTCGCGACCCTCGGCCCAGCGCGAGACGTGACGCGGCGCGTCGTGGTTGGAGAAGGTCCAGGACGGCCAACCCTCGCCCTCGCCACCCGGCCACATCGCCGGACCCCGATCGACCAGATCGGTCGTGAGTTTGTCTGCATAGAGGTAGAGAAACCCGTAGGCCGAATGCAGCCGGTCGGAGCCCTGAGTGTACAGCTTCATCTCCTCGTTGGCCCGCTCTCCGCCGACCTCCGCGACCAGGAACCGGTCGTCGCCGTAGCTGTCGGCGACCTGACGCAGCCGGGTCAGGAAGGCGGGGATGTCGCCATGCGACTGGTTGTGGAAATGGTGCTGATAGTCGAACGGCCGGGTCCGTTTGCCCGGGGTGGTCACCGGCGGATTATCCGTCAGCGCCGGGTCGTGCATCGAGAAGTTCAACGCGTCGCAGCGGAAGCCGTCCACGCCGCGGTCCAGCCAGAACCGCGCGACCGACAGCAGCGCCTCCTGAACCTCGGGATGCCGCACGTTCAGCTGCGGCTGCTCCTTCAGGAAGTTGTGCATGTAGTACTGGTGCCGTCTGGCGTCCCACGTCCAGGCCGGCCCGCCGAATACCGACTGCCAGTTCGAGGGCGGAGAGCCGTCGGCCTTGGGGTCGGCCCAGACGAACCAGTCCGCCTTGGGGTTGGTCTGGTCCTGCCGGCTTTCCTGGAACCAGGCATGCAGGTCCGAGGTGTGGGAATAGACCTGGTCGATGATGACCTTCAGCCCCAGTCGATGGGCCTTCTCCACCAGCCGGTCGAAGTCCGCCATGGTGCCGAAGATCGGGTCGATGCCCAGATAGTCAGCCACGTCGTAGCCGAAATCCTTCATCGGCGACGTGAAGAAGGGCGAGAGCCAGATCCCGTCCACGCCCAAGGACGCGATGTGATCCAGATGCGCCGTCACGCCCGGCAGGTCGCCGATCCCGTCGCCGTTCGTATCTGCGAAGCTGCGGGGATACACCTGATAGATGATGGCTCCGCGCCACCATTCACGGCGAGGGGCGGCGGGCGTGTCGCGCAGGACGCGCGCTTCGGGACTCAGGGCTTCAAGCGTCAACGCACACCTTCGGAAGAACAGATCAGATAATCGAGCGCGGGCACGCTCACGCGGACGGTCGCCGGAGCGGTCGCGACCGACGGACAGGAGCCTCGCAAGGAGGACCATTCCGTCGACGCCGCGTCCACCTCGATGTTGGCCGAAATCTCGGCGGTCGAGGTATTGTAGACGATCAGGGTCTCGCCCGGCGCGCCCTCGATGCTACGGCTGACGGCGAACAGTCCGGGTTCCTCGGCGGCAAAGCGCACGGTCTGCAGGCCACGACGCAGGCGGGGCTCGGTGGCGCGGATGCGGGCCATATCGGCGATGGCCCGATACAGCGGAGCCTCCGTCGAGAAGTCGGCCTGTGGTCCACCGATCCTGCGGTCGTCCAGATAGCCGGCCACCTGGGTCCCGGCCATGTCCTGGCGCGCGCCGCCATAGCCGCCGTCGCCGGCGAAACCCTGTTCGTCGCCGTAGTAGATCGTGGGCGCGCCCCGGCTGAACATCAGGAAGGCGTGGGCGAGGGTGGCCCGCTTCAGCAACTCCTCGTCGGAGATGTCGGGCTTCGCTGTCAGGATGAAGTTGCCGATCCGGCCCATGTCGTGGTTGCCGAGGAAGGTCGGCAGGCCGATCGCCGCCGCCTCGCCGCCCTCGTAGAGGACGTCGGCCGAGAACAATCGCGCCAGCCGATCGGGCGGGACGTCCTTGGCCACCAGGTCCGTCACCGTTGACTGAAAGCCGAAGTCCAGTACCGCCGGATAGCCGTCCACGCGGGTGTAGCGAGCCAGCTGCGCCGGATCGACGTCGTAGACCTCGCCGAAGATGTGGAAGTTCGGGATGCCATTGGCCTCGGCCCGCGCCTCCATGGCCGGCACGAAGGCCTGCCAGAATTCCGGATTGACGTGCTTGGCCGTGTCGACGCGGAACCCGTCGATCTTGTAGCGGTCGATCCAGCTGCCGAAGATCTCGATCATGCCTTCGATGACGCGGGGATGCTCGGTCATCAGGTCATCGAGGCCCGCGAAGTCGCCGTCGGTCGAGCTCTCGTTCCTGAACGTCGTGTCGCCCCGATTGTGATAGTAGATCGGGTCGTTCAGCCAGGCGGGGACCTTCACCGTCTCCTCGCCCGCCGGGACGTAGGGCGTGTAGGCATAGTCGGGCCGCGTCAGCTGGTCGAAGTTCGTGCCGTCGAAGCCTTCGTTGATCGCCTCGCCTTCGACCCCGCCACGCCGCGTGAACGGATAGTCCGCCCGGCTGCGGTAAACGCAGTCGTTCTGCGGGCATTCGCGATAGCGGATCACGTCAGCCGTGTGGTTGGCGACGATGTCCAGATAGACCTTGATGCCGCGCGCATGGGCGGCCTCGACGAGGGCGCGCATGTCGGCGTCCTCGCCGAAGTGCGGATCGACTCGGGTGAAATCGGTGATCCAGTAGCCGTGCGCGCCTGCGAACTCCCGGCCCGGTTCGCCCTGCACAGGCTTGTTCTTGAAGATCGGCGCCATCCAGATGGCGGTCGCGCCCAAGCCCTGGATGTAGTCGAGGTGCCGGGTGACTCCGGCCAGATCGCCCCCGTGATAAAAGCCCTCGTGCGTAGGGTCGAAGCCGTGATCCAGTCGCCCGCCGGGTATGGCCCCGGTGTCGTTGGAAGGGTCGCCGTTCGCGAACCGGTCCGGCACCAGGAAATAGATCACCTCATCTTGCGGCAGGCGTGCCCGATAGTCGCCGTCCATGGTCTGGGCCGCGGCCTGGCCCGTCGTCAGGCAAAGTGCTCCTGCCAGTCCCGCCAGAATTCGGCGACTTCCTGCGCGCATGACGCCCTCCATACATTTCCTCGGCCGCGAACGAGCGTGGTTCGCGGTCTCTTTGCAAGATTTTGCAGTCTCGTTTCGCCGTGTCAATGGAGCAACGCCCGCCTTGCAATGGTCTGCCTGTGGAGATGTTGCGCCGCAATAACGGCCTAAATCCCGCGTCCGAGGGCGTCGCCTTCTTTCCGCCTTCTGCATTACGGGCTTGCAAGAACGATCATAGTTTGCATATTTTTGCGGATCAGGTCCGGATCGCCTCATAGAAACGCGCGACGACCTCGAGGGAGGAAGAGAATGAGCCATCGCATCACCACGCGCGCGCGCCTGCTGTCCGGGGGTGCCATCGGCGTCCTCGCCGCACTGGCCTTCGCCGCCACCGCCAATGCCCAGACAGCCCCGCAGGACGCCGACGAGGTCGACGAGATCATCGTCACCGGCATCCGAGCCTCGATCCAGAACTCCATCGCCGCCAAGGCGCGGAGCAGCTCGATCGTCGAAGTCATCACCGCCGAGGACATCGGCAAGCTGCCCGACGTGTCGATCGCCGAATCGCTGGCGCGCCTGCCCGGCCTGACGGTCCAGCGTCTGGATGGTCGAGGTCAGCTGATCTCGATCCGGGGCCTGGGCCCCGACTTCACCACCGCCCTGCTGAACGGGCGCGAACAGGTCACGACCGGTGACAACCGCGGCGTCGAGTTCGACCAGTATCCGTCCGAACTGTTGGGCGGCGTGACCATCTACAAGACGCCGGACGCCCAGCTGATCGGCCAGGGCCTGGCGGGCACGGTCGATCTGCAGACCATCCGTCCGCTGGCCTTCGGTCAGCGCGCCATCGCCGCCAACGTCCGCTACGAGCAGAATGACATCGGGGCGCTGAACTCGGGCACTACGGACAACGGCGTCCGTTACAGCGTGTCCTATATCGACCAGTTCGCCGACGACACGATCGGCATCGCCATCGGCTATGCCCACATCGAGAGCCCCTATCAGTCCGAGCGCTACAACAGCTGGGGCTATCCGACGACGCCTGGCGGCGCGTTCGTCCTCGGCGGCGTGAAGCCCTATGTCATGTCGTCCGAGCTGGAGCGCGACGGCTTCATGGGCACCGTGGAGTTCCGGCCGAACGACCGGTTCCACTCGACCATCGACGCCTTCTACTCCGAGTTCCAGAACACCCAGATCCTGCGCGGGATCGAGTTTCCGCTCTGGTGGGGCGGCTCGTCCGGGGCTTGCGGCACACCGCAGGTCCAGACACCCACCTGCCGTCCGGCTCCGGCCCTTCGGCCCGGCTTCACGGTCGAGGACGGCTTCGTCACGGCGGGAACGTTCGATAACGTCAAGGGCGTGATCCGCAACGACGTCAACACGCGCGAGAGCGAGATTACGGCGGTGGGCTGGAACACCGTGTTTGACGCCTCCGAGAGCTGGTCGTTCATGGCCGACCTCAGCCTGTCGCGGGTCGAGCGCTCGGACGTCGTGCTGGAAACCTATGCCGGCACCGGTCGCGACATCGCCGGCGCGCTCGACAGCCTCGGCTTCACTCTGGATGAGGACAACGTCGCCGTCTTCACGAGCCGGCTGAACTATGCCGATCCGAACCTGATCCGTCTGACCAGCCCGCAGGGCTGGGGCGGCGACATCATTCCAGGCGGCCAGGACGGCTATCTGAACAACCCCTCGATCGAGGACGAGATCCGGGCGGTTCGCCTCGAAGCGCGCCACACCTTCGCCGAGGGCGGGCCGTTTTCCGACGTCAAGTTCGGCGTGAATCTGTCCGAGCGCGAGAAGAGCTTCGTCAATGACCAGTTCTTCCTCGGTGTTCCGGGCGGAGCATCCGCCGTGGTGCCGAGCGCCTTCCTTTTGCCGGCGACGCAGCTGACTTACCTCGGTCTGGGCGGCGTCATCAGCTACGACGCTCTGGGGCTGGTGAACTCGGGCTTCTACAACCAGGTCAGAAACCCCAACGCCGACGTCCTGTCCGGCAACTGGGTCGTGACCGAGAATGTCGACACCGCCTATGTTCAACTGGGTATCGACACAACCGTGAACGGTGCCCCCATCCGCGGCAACATCGGCATCCAGTATGTGAACACCGACCAGAGCTCCGACGGCTTCGCGGCCTCCGGCTCGGGGGTCGGCACTCGTTCTCTCGCCGTCTCGGGCGGGGCCGAGTACCAGGAGATCCTGCCGGCCGCCAACCTGATCATCGAACTGGCCCCCGACAACTACCTCCGCCTCGCGGCAGCGCGGACCCTGGCCCGTTCGCGCATGGACGACATGCGAGCGTCGCGGAACTTCAACTTCGACGTCTCGCGCAACAACGCCCAGGCGCGTCCGGACGTGAACTCGCCCTGGAGCGGTGGCGGCGGCAACCCCGACCTGCGCCCGACCCTGGCCAACGTCTATGACGCCTCGTGGGAACGCTACTTCGCCAACCGCAGCGGCTATGTCTCGCTGGCCCTGTTCTACAAGGACCTCGAGACCTTCGTCTTCAACCGCAGCCAGATCTTCGACTTCACCGGCTATCCCACCGGCGGCGTCGTGCCCGTCATCAACCAGGGCGTCGTGACGGCTCCGGACAACGGCGACGGCGGCTACATCCACGGTTACGAGTTCGCCGTGTCGACCCCGTTCGAGGTCTTCCACCCCGCGCTGGAAGGCTTCGGCGCCCAGTTCTCGTTCTCCCAGACCCAGAGCGAGATCAAGCCGGACGGGGCCAACGCCACGGCCCTGCCGGGCCTGTCGGAAACCGTCGCCAACCTGACCGTCTACTATGAGAACGACGGCTGGCAGCTGCGGGCGTCCAACCGCTACCGCTCCGACTTCCTGGGCGAGGTCGCCGGCTTCGGCAACGGCCGGACCCTGCGTTCGGTCGCGGCGGAGAACATCGTCGACGCCCAGATCGGCTATGAGTTCCAGTCGGGTATCCTGGAAGGAGCCTCGGTTCTGTTCCAGGTCAACAACCTGACCGACGAGCCGTTCTCCACCTTCAACAACGGCGATGAGCGTCAGGTCATCGACTATCAGACCTACGGTCGGACGTTCCTGATCGGCGTGAACTATCGCTACTGATAACGCGGATTGACCGGTCTTCCCCCCGAGGACCGGTCGCCTCCTCCTGAGGCGAACTGGCCGCGCGGAGCGATCCGCGCGGCCGCTTTTCTTTTCGGGACCCGACTTTTTGCACTTGCCTCGGCCGATCCGGCTGGACGCCATCACCGATCCGGGCGAGCAATCGCCCCGTACACGCTTACGGGCACCCACCGCCCGACGAGGAAAGAGGCCACGCCATGACGACCTCCGCTGATGCAGCACCCGCCAAGGGCACAGGCCTGGCCTTCGCCTATGTCACGACCCTGTTCTTCGCCTGGGGTTTCGTCACCTCGCTGATCGGTCCGCTGATCGCAGCCGTGAGGCGGGTGTTCGAGCTGAGCTACGCCGAGGCGACCCTGACGACCTTCGCCTGGTTCATCGCCTACGGCATCGCGTCGATCCCGGCGGCGGCCATCCTGGCGCGCCTGGGCTACAGCCGCGCCATCATCGTCGCCCTGGTCACCATGGTCGCGGGCTGCCTGATCGTGCCGATCGCCACCATCGTCGACTGGTATCCGGGCGTGCTGATCGCCCTGTTCGTGATCGCGTCCGGCGTCACACTGCTGCAGGTCGGCGCCAATCCCCTGGTCGCGGCGCTGGGCCCGCAAAAGAGTTCGCACGCGCGACTGAACTTCTCGCAGTTCTTCAACTCGCTCGGTACGACACTGGGACCGCTTCTGGCCGCGCCGATCCTGCTGACCGGAGGCGTCTTCGCCGCCGACGCCGTCATTACCGACCCCGCCACCCGGGCCGAATCGCTGCGCAGCATCGACATCGCCTTCCTCGCGGTCGGCCTGTTTTTCGCGGTCGTGGCGGGCTTCATCTTCTCGGCGCGCAAGACCATAAACGCCGCTGCCCCGGTGCCGACGGCCGAGGACCGGATGTCCCCGCTGGTAGCGTTGAAGTCGCCCTGGGCGGTGTTCGGAGCCCTGGCCATCTTCTTCTACGTCGGGTCCGAAGTGACCATCGGCGACCTGTTGACCAACTTCCTCCACAGCCCCGAGATTCTGGACATCCCCCTGGCCACGGCCGGCAGCATGGTCGCTTGGTACTGGGGCGGGGCCATGGTCGGGCGGCTGGTCGGTGGCCTGCTGATGCTGACGAAGATTCCCGCCAGCCGCATCCTGATCTTCAACACCCTGGTCGCGGCGATCCTTTGCCTGGTGGTCACCCAGACGTCGGGCACGACGGCCGCCTATGCCGCCATCGCCATCGGCTTTTTCAACTCCATCATGTTCCCAACGATCTTCACCCTGACGCTGGAGCGATCGACGGCCCCGGTGCCGGCCACGTCCGGACTGCTGGTGTTTGGCATCATCGGCGGCGCGGTGCTGCCGTTGATCGGCGGGATCATCGGCGACAACGCACCGACGTTGAACCCGGTCTTCTACGTGCCGCTGGTCGGCTATGCGCTGCTTGTGGCCTTCGCCGTCTTCGCCTCGCGGGCCAAGACCCACGGCACTGTCGCGCACGGCGGCCCCGGCGGACACTAGTCGCGCAACTTGTGAGCCATCTGCGGGCTGACACGACGGCACTCGCCCTGTAAGCGGTTACACTCCAGCCTGGAGGTCCGCGTATTCGTGTCGAGCATTACATCCCGTCGCAGCGTCCTGATGGGCGCGGGGGCCCTGGGCGCTAGCATGGTCCTGGCCGCCCACCCGACCGCTGCCCTTCAGGCCTCGCACGCGCAACGGATCGACGATCTGATCGCGCGCATGACCATCCAGGAAAAGGCGGGTCAGCTGAACCTGCTGGGTGACCCGTTCCGGTTCCGGCCCCAGAACGTCAATCCGCTGGACGGGCAGGGCGATCCCGCCCGGGTCACCGAGATGATCCGCGACGGCCTAGTCGGCAACCTGTTCAACGGCGTCGGGGCCGAGGCCGGGCGACGCATCCAGACGATCGCGGTCGAGGAGAGCCGCCTGGGCATCCCCCTGCTGTTCGCCGCCGATATCATCCACGGCCTGAAGACGGTCTTCCCGGTGCCCCTGGCCGAGGCCGCAGCCTTCGATCCCGACCTGGCGCGACGCACGGCGCGGGCTGCGGCGTTGGAGGGCGCCGCCTCGGGTATCCACCAGACCTATGCGCCCATGGTTGATGTCGCGCGCGACCAGCGCTGGGGCCGCGTCGTCGAGGGCGCGGGTGAGGATGTCTGGCTGAACGAGGTCCTGGCGGCCGCTCGCGTGCGCGGGTTCCAGGGCGAGCGGGGCCTCGCCGACCGCGACGCCCTGCTGGCCACGCCCAAACATTTTGCCGCCTATTCGGCCGCGATCGGCGGCATGGACTACAACTCGACCGAAATGTCGGATCCGACGTTGCGGGGCATCTATCTGCCGCCGTTCCAGGCCGCGTTCGCGGCCGGAGCCCTTTCGGTCATGAGCGGCTTCAACGATCTGAACGGCGTGCCGGTCACTGGAAATCCCTATCTGCTGACCCAGATCCTGCGGGACGAATGGGGGTTCGCGGGCTTCGTCGTGTCCGACTACACCGCCGAGAACGAGCTGATCGCCCACGGCTTCGCCGCCGACGGTCGCGATGCGGCGCGCATCGCCCTGATGGCCGGCATCGACATGTCGATGGTTTCCGGCCTGTTCCTTGAACACATCCCCGGGTTGGTCGAGGCGGGGGAGGTGCCGGTGGCACGGGTGGATCAGGCCGTGCGGCGCGTGCTGACGACCAAGGCGGCGCTGGGCCTGTTCGACGATCCTTACCGGGGCTGCGATCCGGAGCGAGAGCGCCTGGTCGTCGGATCGCGCCAGCACCGCGACTTGGCGCGCGAGGCCGGGGTCAAGTCCATCGTGCTGCTGAAGAACGAGGGCGACGTCCTGCCGTTGAAGGCGTCGGGCCAGCGCATCGCCCTGATCGGCCCCTTCGCCGACGACGTCGACAACGTCTTCGGCCCCTGGACCATCTGGGGCGACGAGAGCCGGCGGATTTCGCTGGCGGCCGGATTCCGCGAGGCCATGAGCGATCCGTCCCTGCTGACCCTGGCCCAGGGCTCGGACGTCGAGGCGGCCGTCGCAGGCGGTATTGAAGCCGCTGTGGCAGCAGCCCGGTCGGCCGACATTGTCGTGCTGGCGCTCGGCGAAAGCAGCCGCATGTCCGGCGAGGCCCAGTCCCGGACCGAGATCGACATTCCGGCCCCCCAGCGGGCCCTCGCCGAGGCCGTCGCGGCTGTCGGCAAGCCTGTCGTCGTATTGCTGCGAAACGGTCGTGCGCTGGAGTTGTCGGGCGCGGTCAAGGACGCGCCGGCCATCCTGGTCACCTGGTTCCTTGGTGGAGAGATGGGTCATGCCGTGGCCGACGTGGTGTTCGGCAAGGCCTCGCCGTCCGGCCGCCTGCCGGTCAGCTTCCCGCACCGCTCGGGTCAGCAGCCCTACAGCTACGACCACAAGATCACAGGCCGCCCTGCGGACAACAGCCTGGCCAGCCAGGAATACGTCGCCCGCTATCGCGAGACGACCAACACCGCCCTCTACCCCTTTGGTCATGGCCTGACCTATGGGTCCGTCCGATACGGCGCGGTGACACCCGCCCAGGCGACCTTGGCGTGGGATGGGGAGGTCGCCTTGTCTGTCGCGGTGACCAATGCGGGGGATCGCGCGGTCGAGGAGACGGTGCAGCTTTACATCCGCGACCGCGTCGCCAGCCTGACACAGCCGGGCCGCCGCCTGCGCGACATCGCCAAGGTCGCGCTGGCGCCGGGCGAGACCAGAACCGTCGCTTTCACCCTGCGTCGATCGCAGCTCGAGTTTATCGGGGCCGACAGCCGGCCGACGGTCGAACCCGGCGCGTTTGACGTCTGGCTGGCGTCTTCGGCCCAGGCCGGCGAGTCGGCGACGTTGATGCTGTCCGGTCCCGCTTGAACGTAAGCCGGCAAAGGGCGAATACGGAGCGATGTTCACCCGGTTTTTCAAGAAGACGAGCGAAAGGCCCCCCGCGCGGGTGCCCGACGGCTGCGTCGTCTGGGCGGTGGGCGACATCCATGGTCGCGCGGACCTGTCGGGCCCGCTGATCGCCGCGATCCGCGCTGACCTGATCGGCGCGTCCGCGTCTCGCAAGGTGATCGTTTTCCTGGGCGACCACGTGGACCGGGGCCCGGACTCTCGCGGGGTGCTGGATCAGATCGCCGAGGTCCTCGCCGACCCTGCGCTGGAGGTCCACACCCTGAGAGGCAACCACGAAGAACGGATGGAAGCCTTTCTGAACCAGCCGGACCTCGGGCCGGGCTGGTGCGACTACGGCGGGCGCGAGGCCCTCATGAGCTATGGCGTGGCGCCGCCCGTCATGAAGGGCGACGCCGAAGGCTGGGCGGCGGCGGCGACCGCGCTGCGTGACGCCCTGCCCGACAGCCATCTGCGCCTTTTGCAGAACCAGGCCTACAGCGTCACGATCGGCGACTATTTCTTCGCCCATGCCGGGGCGCGGCCGGGCGTGGCGCTGGAGGATCAGTCGCCGGACGACCTCATGTGGATCCGCCAGCCCTTCCTCGAACACGCCGCTCTTTTCGAGAAGGTCGTGGTTCACGGCCATACGCCGACGGACAGCGTGGTGTCTGACGCGCGCCGGATCGGCGTCGATACCGGAGCCTATGGCACGAACGTCCTGTCCGCCGTGCGGCTGGAGGGCGAAACGCGTGCTCTGCTTCAGGCGACGGGGCGGGGCGCTTCGGTGCGCCTGTCATCCATGGCGCTGTCGGGCGTCTGACGCCGCGCTCGGCGCGACCGGAGCGCGGCGACCACGTCCCGGACGATCAGTCCGGACAGGCTCCAGGGCTCGATCAGGTAGCGGCGGGCCAGGCGCCTGGGATCATTGACCAGCCGGAACGCCCATTCGAGGCCCATCCGTCCCATCCAGCGCGGCGCGGCCTTCTGGGCCCCTGCCTCATAGTCGAAGGCGGCTCCGACGGAAAAGATCACGCAATCGGGCAGGGCATCGAGGTTGTTCAGGATCCACAGCTCCTGACGCGGCATGCCCATGCCAACAAACAGGATGTTCGGCGCGAAGGTCCGCACCTGCTCGACCACGGCGGCATTCTCCGTCGAACCCGGCGTGACGTCGAAATAGCCGTCGCGGACGTGAATCTCGGCACGCGGATGGGCGTGGATCAGGCGATCGCGCGCGCGTTCGACCACGCCGGGCTCGCCGCCGATATACATGACGCGCCAGCCGTTGCGGTTGACCAGGCTCCAGAAATGGTCGCGCCAGTCCAGGTAGGTGCAGCGGTGAAACGCCCGACCCTGCAGACCCAGAAGCTTCGCGAAATGGATCAGGGGCGTCGAATCGACCTCGACGAGATCGGCGCGGTCAAAGAAGCCCTGAAGCTCCGGATGTTTCTGCAGCAAGGCGAGCGAGTTCAGATTGTGGTTGGCGACAACGGCCTTGCGGCCGTCGGCGACCCAGGTCTCGACGTGGTGCAGGACTTCCTCGGGCCGGACCAGGTCGACCACTTGGCCCAGCAGCCGCACCCGCTCGCGCGTGCGCCGCGCCTTGCGGAACGGAAGCCGCCGAGCTTCGCGACGGTCGTCGGCGAAGTCGGCGCGCGGCAGGGCGTGGGAGACGTCGGCCATGGCCGCATAGTGTCCCAGCCCCTCTCAAGGTCCGGTAATCGAACAGGCTTAACGCCCGTCGGCCGACGTCATTTGATGGGTTGCGAAGCCGTGGGGCTGGGCTATGGCTGCCCCGGCTGGCGAAACGGAAGGGGCTTTGCATGCGCGTTACGATGATCGGCACCGGCTATGTGGGTCTCGTCTCGGGGGCCTGTTTCGCCGACTTCGGGCATGACGTCGTCTGCGTCGACAAGGACCCTGGCAAGATCGAGCGGCTGAACCGGGGCGAGATCCCGATCTTCGAGCCGGGGCTTGACCAGCTGGTCGCGGACAATGTGCGGGCCGGACGGCTGTCGTTCGCCGTGGACGGCACCGAGGCGATCCGCAACGCCGAGATCGTCTTCATCGCCGTGGGCACCCCGACCCGGCGCGGCGACGGCCACGCCGACCTGTCCTATGTCTATGCGGCGGCCGAGGAGATCGCGGGCCTGATCGACGGGTTCACCGTCATCGTGACCAAGTCGACGGTTCCCGTCGGCACCGGCGACGAGGTCGAGGCCATCATGCGTCGCGCAAGGCCCGACGCCCAGTTCGCCGTGGTCTCGAACCCGGAGTTCCTGCGCGAGGGCGCCGCCATCGAGGACTTCAAACGCCCCGACCGCGTGGTCATCGGCGTCGAGGACGAGCGGGCCCGGGCGGTGATGGCGGAGCTCTATCGCCCGCTGAGCCTGAATGAGTTCCCGGTCATCTACACCTCGCGGCGGACGTCCGAGCTGATCAAATACGCCGGCAACGGCTTCCTGGCGATGAAGATCACCTTCATCAACGAGATCGCCGACCTGTGCGAAAAGGTCGGGGCCGACGTGCAGCAGGTCGCCAAGGGCATCGGGCTGGACGGCCGGATCGGGGGCAAGTTCCTGAACCCTGGGCCGGGCTACGGCGGCTCGTGCTTTCCCAAGGACACCCTCGCCCTGGTCCGCACGGCCCAGCAGTACGATGCGCCCGTGCGCCTGATCGAGACCACGGTCGAGGTCAACGATGCGCGCAAGCTGCGGATGGCCCAGAAGATCCGCGACGCCATGGGCGGTGACATGTCGGGCAAGACAGTCGCCATCCTGGGCCTGACGTTCAAGCCGAACACCGACGACATGCGCGACAGCCCCAGCCTGGCCATCATCCCCGCGCTCCAGGCCATGGGCGCGCACATCCGTGCCTTCGACCCCGAGGGCATGAAGGAGGCGCGGCACCTGCTGAGCGACGTCACCTTCACCGAGGGTGCCTATCAGGCGGCCGAGGATGCTGACGCCCTGGTGATCCTGACGGAATGGGATCAGTTCCGGGCCTTGGACCTCGTGCGCATGAAGGGCCTGATGAACCGCGCCCTGATGGTCGATCTGCGCAACGTCTATCGCCCGCAGGAAGCGCGCGGCGACGGCTTCGAATACGTCGGCGTCGGCAAGCCGTGACGAACGGCACGGTCCTCGTCACCGGAGCGGCCGGCTTCGTCGGCATGCATGTGGCCGAGCGACTGCTGGCGCGGGGCGAGCGCGTTATCGGTGTCGACGACTTCAACGCCTACTACGATCCGTCCCTAAAGGCCCTGAGGGCCGCGCGGCTGGAGTGCCATCCGAGTTTTCGCATGTCGCGGGCCGACATCGCCGAGGCACCCGCGATGGCTGCGTTGGTCAAGGACGAGGGCGTGCGCCGCGTCGTCCATCTCGCTGCCCAGGCCGGCGTCCGCTACTCGATCGAGAACCCCTTCGCCTATGAGCGGTCCAACCTGGCGGGGCATCTGTCGGTGCTGGAGGCGTGCCGTCATGCCGAGGTCGAGCATTTGGTCTACGCCTCATCCAGCTCGGTCTACGGCGACCGTCCCCTGACCGGGCAGGGTTTCCGCGAGGACGATCCGACGGTCAGTCCGGTCTCCCTGTATGCCGCGACCAAGCGGTCCTGCGAGCTGTTGAGCCAGAGCTATGCGTCGCTTTACGGCTTTCCGCAGTCCGGCCTGCGCTTCTTCACCGTCTATGGGCCGATGGGCCGACCCGACATGGCCTATTTCGGCTTCACCGAAGCGATCATGGCCGGGCGCCCGATCGAGGTCTACGGCGAGGGCCGCATGGCGCGGGACTTCACCTACGTCGACGACATCGTCGACGGCGTGGTGGACGTGCTGGACCGGCCTCCGGCACGCGGCGGGCACGAGGTCTACAACATCGGCGACAGTCATCCGGTCGGTCTGATGGAGATGATCGCGACCCTCGAAGCGGCCCTCGGTCGCGAAGCGGTCAAGATCATGCGCCCCATGCAGCCCGGCGACGTCACCGCCACCTATGCCGACGTATCCAAGCTGCACGCCCTGACAGGCTATGCCCCCAGGGTGCAGCTGGCCGAGGGGCTCGGACGGTTCGTGGCCTGGTGGCGGGATTGGCGCGGGCTCTGATCGCCGATCAAGGCACCCGCGCCGCGACCGACGCCGGGCGATAGCGCTCCAGCCACCACAGGCCCGCCAGCACTGCCAGCAGGGCGAGGAACCAGGGCCAGGGAGAGCCGGGGGCCCGGCTGGCTTCGATCGCTCCGATCGCCCGGTCCGTCGACGTGGCGGCGAGGTCGAGGGTCGCCTGCCGCCGCTCGGCCGCGATGAGAGACGGCGTCGCCTCGGCGGGGTGGACGTAGACGGCGCTCTCGTCCTCGCCGCCGCTGCGGATCGCGTGCCAGCCGCTGCGGGTCGGCCAGAAGGCGGCGCACGGCCCTGATCCGCTGCGGGGATCGACGATCAGCCGCGAGCGTCGACCGTCGGGGCCTATGACCTCGCTGGTTCCGATCACTCCGCACAAAGTCGCGCGTTCGCCCGCTCGGGCAAGCCCGCGAAGGGCCGCACCGCCATCACCCTCTGGCCGGCCGAGGGCGGAGAACATGGCGCTCCACACTTCGCCGTAGCGATCGGCTTGTCCCGTCAGGACCAGGGCGTAGCTGTCGGCCACGATCCACACGCCCACGCGGCCTGCGCCATACGGCCGCCAGCTCGCCAGGGGAATGCCGTCGGCATCGCTGATCAGGGTAACGGCATCGGCCCCGCCATGGGTGAAGTCGCGTCGCGTCAGCTCCAGCGCGGCCATGTCTGCTTCGGACTCATCGGGCGCGGCGGGTGTCGGGGCCAGAGCGTCCGCCGTGCCGGGCAAGGCCAGAGGACGAGTGTTCTCGCCCCCACTGAGAGGCGCGCCCAGAGCCGCCCATTCTCGCCGCGTCGCATCCGGCAGGGGACCTGTCGGCCGCAGAAGAAGACCCATCCCGGCCGCCACCGCCGACCGGATCGCACCCCGCTCACCCGCCGAGAGCGTCTCCCAGCGGCGTTCGTCGATGACGAGCAGATCGGTCTCGGCCAGCGAGGGACCGGTCAGCGGCGCAGGCGCGGCGGTCAGATCAACACCTGCCCCCAGCGACAGCTGAACCGACAGGGCGATGCCCGCATCCTCGGCCCAGCGGCGCAGAAAGCGGGTCTCGGGCCCCGGGGCCCCAGCCAGGACGCGGACCCGGGGGGCGGGCTGCGCGCGGGCATCGACGGGGATTTCGATCCGTTCCAGCACGGTCCCGGCGGCGTCCTTCAGCCGAAGGTCGAACAGGGCCAGGCCCGCGGCTCGCCCCGCGCCCTTCAGGGCGAAGGTCGCGCCGGCGAGGACGGGCGCGCGGTCCACGACCGTCCCGGCCGGGTCGACCAGCTCGACCGTGGTTGGGCCAACGGCCCCGACGCGGCCGGACACGACGAACGGCGCTCCGGGTGCGATGGGGTCGGGCATGGCGACGGCCGTCAGCCCGAGAGGCGGGGCGGGCGGAGGGATGTAGACGACGGGCCGGGCGATGGTGGGCTGACGATCGCGGGCGGTAAGCCCCGATCCCAGGACCAGCACGCTGCGTACTTGAGCGTGCCGGCGGAGGGCGGTGGCCAGATCGGGGACGCGCTCGGCCGCGCCATCTTGCGGCCCCTCGGGCAGGGTCACGACGACGTCGCCGGCCTCCAGCGCTGCCTGGGTCCCGGCCCCGGCGGTCAGGACGATCAGGCGACCGCTGCGCAGGCCGACGTCGGGCGGATTCAGGGTCAGGTACACCAGCGCAGCGGCCGCCAGGTTGAGGACTATCAGGACTGGGAACCGCCACGCCGGACCTTTCGCCGCCGAAGGTGCCGCTCGCCACCACAGGGTCAGACGTGCGATCGCCACGACTGTCGCAAGGGCGATCACGGCGGCGACCCACAGGGAGGAGGGCTCGGTCACCGCAGCGCCTCCAGATAGCGCCGTCCGCGCGGCGGCGGCACGTCCCGCCGCTGGATGGCTGTCGAAGGACGCTCGATGGCGCTCCACAACAGGGCGCGCAGCCGACGGCGGCAGTCAGCGCAGGTCGGCTCGGACCGGACCGTATCGATGGCGGCGGTCAGGGCCAGGGGATCGGCGATCCGTCCACCGTTCTGGCGCACCCAGCGGTCCAGCGCCGCCAGATCGACGGCGGGGCCCCTGCGACCCGGCCGGTCCTCCAGAGCGCGCCAGGCGGCGACGGCCGGGCTCTCGGGGGCGCGCTCCGGGGCGGCCGCCAGGGCCCCGGCAACGATGTCGTCGCGGTCTCCGGTCAGACGCCGCGCCATGTCCACGGGCGGCAGGTCGGAACCCACCCGGCGCAGGAAGATGCGCGTCGCCTGCTGCGCCTCCTTCAGCAGATCGAGCGCGCGATAGGCGTGGGGAAGGGCTGCGTCCGGTTCGCCCAGCCTCAGCGATCGTTCGGAGGCCCACATGGCGTCCAGCGCCTGGGACAGGGTCGAGCGGGTGCCCGGATCAAACAGGGTCGCGGCGTCGCCCGTGTCGTGGGCGTGGCCGTATTCGTTCAGCACATCGACCGCCGAACCGAAGAGGCCGCCGCCTGCCGGGGCCGGTCCGTGGTCGTGGCCGTCATCATGGCTGTGCCCGGCCTCCAGTTCGGCAGGGCGAGCGGTCGCGGCACCCGCCGCCGGCGTTCTCGTCCGCGGAGAGGGGGCATCGTTGGTCGGCAGGGCGGGGGCCGCCGGTCGCGCGGGGGCGTCGCTGGTCGGCAGGGGCAGGGCGCCCGGTCCGCCCTCGTTCTCGCCGCCCATGAACTGGCCATAGCGATTGCGCAGCGTCGCCTGGTCGGCACCCAGTGCGGCGGAACGCGATACGAAGGCCTCGCGGTCCAGCCGCGCCCGCTGGGCGATCAGCGCCTCGGCGTCGATGATGATCTGGCGTTGGCTGCGGAAATAGGCGGGCAGCACGGATTGGGCCATGCCGTCCAGTCCATCGGCCAGTCCAAGCGATGATGGCCATCTCAGGATGACGCTTGGACCCTCGACCCTCTGCACCCCGCGCGCCCGGTTGTCGGTCGCGATCAACTGTACGATCATGTCCGAGGCGGGCTCCATGCCCTCGGCGGCGAGATCGAAGGTAACGCCAAAGCGGCGGCGGCGCGCGTCACCGCTACCGGCGATCGGACGCGTCCGTTCGGTGACGACGACGTTCTCGCCCTCGCCTTTGGCCAGGGTGATCCGCAGGGTCCCGGCGGACAGGATGCCATAGTCATCGGACGCCTCGAACACGACGGTCCAGCGGGTCTGGCCGGGCGTAACCTGGACCAGCTGGCTGTCAGGCTCGACAAGGCGGATGGCGGGCGGGGCGTCGGCCACGACGTCGACGCGGGCCAGCCTCTGGCGCGCCAGGCCAGGGGCCTCGATGCGGTAAAGGAAAGGCTGGGCGACGACCCGCGATGCTGTCCATGGCTCGCCGCTGCGAAGAAGGGGCAAGGGCGGCGCGTCGGGGAAAGACAGGGTCGCAGACGCCGGCTGGGGCGACAGGCCGACGATCCATTCGATGCGCGATCCTTCCGGCACACTGGCGTCGGGCTGGGTCTGTTCGCGAACGGGCAGGCCGGTGTAGGCGGGCGGCGTGATGCGCAGGCGAAGCCCGGTCAGGGCGGGCGATCCAGCAGTCGTCGCGGTCGCTTGAGTCGGCGCGCTTCCTCGTTCAGCCTGGGCCGTCGTCCAGGCCAGGACGACGACAGTAAGGAGGGTCGCAGCACTCCACGCGACCAAGATCGGTCTCCGCGACCAGGCGGGACGCAGGTCCAGCTGCGCCGCCTCGGGCAGGCGCGCCTCCAGCCGATGTCGCTGCAAGGACCGAAACCCGCCCAGGGTCGCGATGTCGGCGAAAAGCAGGGCGGCGCTGTCCTCGAAGCCGGGCAGTCGCGCATCCAGCGAGCGGACCAGCCAATCCCGATCCAGTCGGCGGGCGCGCCAGGCCCCGACGGCGACGACAACCGCCAGACCCAGGACGATCACCCCGACCAGGCCCGGGCCGCCAAGGAGCCTCCAGCCGACGGCCCCAGCCAGCATCACGCCCGCGAGGCCGATCGCGGCCGTGTCGATCAGGATGCGCCACTGGGCCCGGCGCTGGGGCTCGATCAGCAGGGGGACGACGGTCATGGCGCCGGGCCCCTCGCGCGACGCGTCGCCAGCCCGCGCTCGCCAACCAACACAAGTACGATCAGCAGGGCCAGCCAGGGCCGCACGTCCAGCGGCGGTTGGGGCCACGCGGCGGCCCCGGTCAGGGGCGCATGGTCAGCGGCGACGACCCGGCTCGGCGAACGGGCGGGAGCCAGAAGTTCCGCCAGGCGATCGGGGAAGTCCGGCTCAAGCAACTGGGGCATCGCTTCGGGCGTCAGGGGGCGCGTCAGCTGGATGACCCGGCCCTGTCCCAGCCGACCCAGGGAGGCGATGTCTGCGCCGGCGTCATCGATCCAGACCGGACGCGGCGCGACGTCCAGCGGCACGCGCGCGCCCTCGGCGAGCACGGCCGTTCCGCCTCTGCGGATCCAGTCCACGACGCCCTCCGGTGGGGCGGCTGCATCAAGCCAGATCAGATGCCGGGCGTCGCGGGGCAAGGCAACGTCCAGAGCCCCGATCTCGACCGCAGGCTTCGCGCCGGGTTCGGCCCAGGCCGTCGCGGCGGCGCGGAAATAGCGCAGGGCCGCCTCACCGTCCGGACCGAAGCGGACAGTCAAGGCAGGCGGTTCAGGCGCGTCGAGGACCGTCTCGCGCGCAGACGGCGCGGAACGCCACCCAACCTCGCGCGACAGGACCGGACGCTGGGCGTCCGCGTCGTTCAGGACCTGTGGCACCACGATCTCCAGCGGCGCGTCGGGGGCCAGCTCCGCGTCGAGCTGGCGGATCAGGCTGATCGTCTCGCCGCCGGACGGAACCGGCCCGACACCGACCTCGGGAAAACCAGGGGCCAGCCAGACGCGGTGAGCGCCGTCCCCCACCTCGACCGATGCAGGATCGACGCCCGGCGCGATCGCCACCACCGGCCGCCGGTCCGCGACGCCCCACAGCACCGGCTGGGCCAGCCACAGGGCGATCAGTGTCACAAGCAGCAGCCGGGCCGCCAGAAGCCACAGCTCATCGAGTCGCAGCCGTCGTCGGGGCTTGGGCCGTTCTTCCAGCCAGGCCAGGGCGGCGAAGTCGACGGTGCGGCTTTCGGTCCGGCGGGCGATGTGGATCACCAGCGGGATCAGCAGCGCCGCCAGGGCCGCCAGCCCGGCAGGAAACAGCAGGGCCGGGTTCACCGCGCGCCCTCGACCCGGAACAGGGCGCGGATCGGCTCGTCGGCGGGGCGGTCGACGAAATGCTCGGCATGGCGCACGCCGTGGGCGTCCAGACGATCGGACAGGGCCTGCCGCGCCTGGGCGAAGCGCATCAGAAAGTCGCGGCGCAACGCCGGGCCGTCGCCGACCAGCTGGGTGCCCGTCTCCGGGTCGTTGAAGCGGTAGCCCTGGTCGAAGGGGAAGTCGCGTTCGTCGGCCGTCAGGACGCGGATCATGGCCACGTCGCGCCCCGACATCGCCAGCCGCTCGGCCGCCGCGACGCAGGCCTCGTCGAACCCGTCGGACAGGATCAGGATCAGATCATTCGGCCCGAACCGCTCGCCATAGACGCCGACGTCCCGGTCCCAGCGGGCCACCCCGCCGGGCTTGATGGGGGCCAGGGTCAGCAGCACCCTGTCGCGCTGGCGGGCTCCGCCGCCAGGGGGCACGACCATCGGCCCCGTCGCCGTCTCGACCACCAGGCCGAAACGGTCGCCCTGATAGAGCGCGATCTCCACCAACGCCGCCGTCAGCCGTCGCGCCGCGTCGAAGCGGCTCCAGTTGGGCGTCTTCAGGTCGGCCTGGCCCATGGAGGCGCTGGCATCCAGCACCAGCCACAGTGTGACCGGGCTCTCGCGTTCGGCGTCGCGCACGAAGAAGCGGTCGGACCGGCCGTACAGCTTCCAGTCGATGCGACGCAGGTCGTCGCCACGCTCATAGGCCCGGTACTGGGCGAACTCCTGCGAGCCCCCGCGATTGCGGCTGGCGTGCTGGCCCGCGCTGGCCAGGACGGCCGGGCGGCGCGGCGTGATCGACAGGCGGCGAAGACGCGTTCTGAGGTCGGGGGGAAGGTCCAGCGGAGACATCGTCCCGCCTTCAGTCGGCCCCGGGGGCGGGGACGGTGTTCAGCAGGGCGGCGACGACGTCGTCGGGAGACTTGCGCTCGGCCTCCGCGGCGAAGGACAGCAGGATCCGGTGCCGCAGGACCGGCGCGGCCAAGGCGCGCACGTCGTCGCGCGTCGCTGCCAGCCGGCCATGGACCAGCGCCCGGGCCTTGGCCGCCAGAACGAGGGCCTGACCCGCGCGGGGACCGGCCCCCCAGCGGACGTAGTCGTTGATCGCCTTGGGAGCCTCGGCCGAAGGGCGCGTCGCCCGGATCAGGGTGGTGATCCAGCCCAGCAGCCCGTCCGAGACATGCACGTCCCGGACCCATCGCTGCAGCACGACGACGTCGGCCCCGGTCATGACCTGGGGCACGGCCTTGAAGCCGCCGCCGGTGGTCTGGACCAGGATCTCGCGTTCTTCGGCCGCCGTCGGATAGCCTACCTGGATGTTCAGCAGGAACCGGTCCAGCTGGGCTTCGGGCAGGGGATAGGTTCCGGCCTGCTCCAGCGGGTTCTGGGTGGCCAGGACGAAGAAGGGCTCCTCCAGCCGGTGGGTCACGCCGGCGTAGCTGACCGTGTGTTCCTGCATAGCCTCCAGCAGGGCGGCTTGCGTCTTGGGCGGGGTGCGGTTCAGTTCGTCGGCCAGGAACAGGTTGGTGAAGACCGGGCCGGGCTGGAAACGGAAGCTGCGCCGGCCGGTGCCGTGATCCTCCTCCATCACCTCGGTGCCGAGTATGTCCGACGGCATCAGGTCGGGCGTGAACTGCACCCGGCGGAACTCCAGCGCCAGGGCTTCCCCCAGGGTGCGGACCAGCAGCGTCTTGCCCAGCCCCGGCACGCCCTCGATCAGGCAGTGCCCTCCGGCCAGTAGGCCCACCAGCAGCTGTTCGACCACGGCGTCCTGGCCGACCACGGCCTGGCCGATCGCGCCTTTGAGCTCGGCGAGCTGGGCCAGCTTGGCTCTGATTTCGGCTTCGGTCGGGGTGGTCATGGGCGTCCGGGGGAGGAGGTCAGGCGGTCAGGGCGTAGATGACGATGTTGACCGCGAACTTCGTGTTGTCTTCGGCCAGGAAGCGCTTGTTTCGCCAGTCGTAATCCCACTCGCAGCCATAGTCCTTGTTGGAATAGAGCACGGCGATCCGGCCATCGACGACGATGGCCTTGAGATAGTCGTGGACCAGGTCGTCGCCCCAGCCGTTCAGCTCGAAACTGGTCGCCGGCGGGCCGTCCTCGAACTTGAAGAAGGCGGAATAGATCGGGTGGTCGTTGGGGATCTTGTCCAGAGCCCCCTCGCCAAAGAGGGCCGCCATCTGTCGCTCGAAGGTGCGGGCGAAGAGGCCGTCGATGTCGTGGTTGCAGTCATCCACGAAGACGAATCCGCCGTTCTCGACATAGGTCCGGAAATTGCGCGCCTCTGCCTGGTTGAACTCCACCAGCTTGTGGCCCGCCATGTAGCAGAAAGGCGCGGTCAGCATGGCCGGGTCGGCGAGATCGATCACCCGCTCCTCGGGATCGACCCTCAGACTGGTGTAGTCCACCAGCGACGTCAGCAGGTTCGCCGGCATCCGCTCGTCCACGTCCCAGTTGCCCGAGGCGTAGCGCAGCCGCGTGAACCAGAAGTCGTAGGTCGGCTGGGCCGCCGCCGCGGGCGCGAGCAGCGTTCCCGCCGCCCCGCCCGCCAGCAGTCGAAGAAGGGTCGCGCGTGTCAGGGTACTCGGGGACACACGCGGGCTTCCGTCAGACGGCGTCGGACAGCGACGTGAAGGTGAAGTCCCTCAAACGCATCGGCGGGATCATCATCGTCTGGCCGTCGCCGACCCGGACCGGGCGGCCCAGCTCGTCAATGTTGTTCAGCATGATCACCGGCGACTCGTTGAAGCGGAAATTCTTCACCGGATACCGAAGCTCGCCGTTCTCGATGTAGAAGGTGCCGTCGCGGGTCAGGCCGGTCAGCAGCACCGTCTGCGGGTCCACCATTCGAATGTACCAGGTGCGGCTGACCAGAATGCCGCGCTCGGTCTCGCGCACCAGATCCGACGTCGACTTGGTCCCGCCGGTCATGATGACGTTGCCGGGGCCGGCGGTTGCCGTCTTCCCCTGACGCTGGGCCCAGTAGCGGCCATAGATCAGGTTCGAAATCTTGCCGTCCTCGACCCATGAGATGCGGTCGCGTGGCAGGCCGTCGCCATCCCACGGCAGGGCGGGCACGTTCGGATCGGCGGGGTCGGAATAGAAGTTCACCCGCGGGTCGAAGACCTGCTCGCCGATCTTGTTGCCGCCGCCCGCCTTGGACAGGAAGCTGCGCCCCTCGTCGGCTGGGCGGGCGTTGAAGAAGTTGAACATGAAGCTGATCAGGCCGGCGGCGGCGGCCGGTTCCAGGATCACCGTATACTTACCCGGTTCCAGTGCCTGGGCTTCGGCCGACGCCGAGGCCTTGCGCATGGCGATCTCGATGTCGTCGGACGCATTGAAGCTGCGGATGTCCTGGACGTTCTTGGCCACCCACCCGGACCCGCGACCGTCCTCGGTCCGGACCGTGCAGGTGTAATCGGCCTCGGTCGAGGTCTGATAGCCGAAGTTTCCGTTGGAGTTGGCCGAGGCGACGAAGCTCTGGCTGTCCTGCAGGAAGCCCGCCGCGATCAGGTTCTGCGCCTTGCAGGGCTCGATCGAGGCGCGGGCCACCTCCGCCCGCTGCTGCGGGGTGATGTCCGCCGTCGCCTGGCTGAAGGTCTCGGTCGCGCGATAGGTCTGGCGCTCGACCGCCGGCACGAACTCCGGGTTCTCGGGGGCCAGACGCGCCAGATCCTCGGCCCGGCGCACGACGCGTTCCAGCGCGGCGTCGCTGAACTCGTTGATGGAGGCGGTGCCCACCCGCTTCCCGAACGCCACCTGGACGCCCAGGTCAGTGTTGGACACCACGCCCGACGTCGAGACGTTGTTCAGGGCGAAACGGATGTTGCCTTCGACGCTGCCCGTCAGGGTGGCGGTGCACTCGTCGGCGGTCGACAGGGCGATCACCTTGTCGAGGATGGTCTTGGCTTCGGCTTCGGTCATCATGCTCATGGGAGTGTCTTTCCGATCAGCCGAGCGAGCGCGCGGTGTTGATGACGTTGATCCCGTCGAAACGGGTGGTCGAGGAGCCGTGGCTGACGGCCGACACCTGGGACGGTTGCCCCTTGCCGTCGAAGAAGGAGCCGAACAGCCGGTAGTCGCTCTCGTCGCAGATGGCCGAGCACGAGGCCCAGAACTCCGGCGTGCGCATCTGGTAGGCGACGTCCTCCAGCGGCTGGGTGATCTCGCCGTTCTTGACCTCGTAGAACAGGGTGCCGCCGAACTGGGCGTTGTAGCGTTGCTGGTCGATCGAGAACGACCCGCGGCCCAGAATATAGATGCCGTTCTCGACGTTCGAGATCATGTTCGCCGCCGTCATCGGCGTGCGGCCGGGCGCGAGCGAGACGTTCGGCATCCGCTGGAACTGCACCGTCGACCAGCTGTCGGCATAGGAACATCCGTCCGACTCGGTCTTGCCCAGGATGTGGGCCTGATCGCGGGTGCATTGATAGTCGACCAGGACGCCCTGATCGACCAGCGGCCAGCGTTTGCAGGCCACGCCCTCGTCGTCGTAGCCGACGGCACCCAGGCTGCCGACCTGAGTCTTGTCGGCGAACAGGTTGACGATTTCAGAGCCGTACTGGAACCGGTCCCGGCGCTTGTCCAGCGTCGCGAAACTGGTGCCCGCGAAGTTCGCCTCGTAGCCGAGCACCCGGTCCAGCTCGAGCGGGTGACCGACCGATTCGTGGATGGTGAGGCCGAGGTGGTTCGGGTCCAGGATCAGGTCGTAGCGACCCGGCTCGACCGACTTGGCGGTCAGCTTCTCGCGCGCCTGCTGGGCCGCAGCGACCGCGTCCTCGCGCATGTCGTAGGAGTTGCCGTAGCTGATGATGCCGCCAGGGCCGTTCAGCTTATCGGCGGCGTTGCCGTCCAGGTACTCGTAACCCAGGCCCATGGGGGCAGACAGGCCCTCACGGCTGCGGAACTTGCCGCTGGCGGCGTCGATGGCCGTGACCGTGAACGGGGCCCAGATGCGGTGAACGTCCTGGTCGATGTAGGAGCCGTCGGTCGAGGCGAAATACTTCTGCTCGTTGACCAGGAAGAGCTGGGAGTTGACGAAGTTGGCCCCGGCCGCCTGAGCCGCCGCGTTGACGCCCAGCAGCAGCTCGACCTTCTCGGCGATCGGCACTTCCATGGCGTTGCGACGGATCGGCGTCTTCCAGCTGACCTCGCCGACGCCGGGCGTGGGGGCGAGGCGGACGGGCTGGGTCTGGTTGACAGCATTGGCGCGGGCGATGGCGACGGCGAGACGCGCCGCCTCGGCGACGGCTTCGGCCGTCATGGTGTTGGTGGCCGAGAAGCCCCAGGCCCCGTCGGCGATGACGCGTACGCCGACGCCGGTCGACTCGGTGTTGACCACGTTCTGGACGTTGGCCTCGCGCGTGATGACGAACTGGCGCAGATAGCGACCGACGCGCACGTCGGCATAGCTGGCCCCAGCACCGGTGGCGGCGCTCATGCCTGCGTCGGCCAGGCGCTTCTTGACGGCGATGTCGATGGTGTCGACCAGCTGGCTGGCGGCGATGGCCCGTCCGGCGAAGCCTGGCAGCAATACGCCGCCCGCTCCAATGCCGCAGGCCGCTAGGAACGAACGTCTATCCAAGGCTTCCTCCTCCGCCGGCGGCCCGACAAAGCGGACGCCTCACTGCGCGACGGACACCCCCCGCGCGACCTGAAGCGCATCCTTACCGGGGGAGGGGCGAACGTAAACCGCCCGCATCATTACAAACTCGACACCTTGGCGTCGTCTGGCTGTGATCGAAGACCGATCAAGCCGCGGCGGGAGGGTCCGTCTCGACGGTCGGGCGGCTCTGGGGCTGCAGACGGAAGGTCAGGGCCAGCGCACCCCCCAACACGATCAGAGAGGCCACGATGGCCCCGGTCGCCAGGGTGGCATTGCCCTTGTCCTGCTCGGCCACGAACACGCCCAGCAGGCCCCAGGCGACCGGCAGGGGATAGGCCAGCAGTCGCGTCCGCCATGTCACGAACAGGGCGAAAGCCGCCACGCCCGCGACGGCGATCAGGGCCCATGCGGTCGGAGCCAGCGCCGGCGGCAGGTCGCCGTTGCCCGTCGCCACCGTCAGCAGATTGACGGGCGAGGCTATGGTCAGCCAGCCTGCCAGCGCTCCCAGCGGCCAGACCACCATCCAGCGGTCCCGGTCCCATCGCGGCAGGGCGCGGATGGCGCGGGCCTGCGTCAGCAGGGGGATCAGCAGCACGATCAGCGAACCGAAGATCAGCACGATCGTGGCGACCTCGGCGTCCCAGGCCGCTGCCAGGATCCACCAGCCTATGCCCAGGAAGGCCAGGACCGACGGCCAGCCGAACGCGCGGATCATGGGGCTCTCTCCGGTCCGGGGCAGAACCTGGCGGACGGAGTAGACGATTAGTCCCAGATAGATCGGGCCCCAGATCGCGAAGGCCCAGCCCACCACGCGCAGGGTCGCGTCGCTGTCCGCCGAGAACTCTGCTGGCGTCTGGCCGATGCCGGCGAACTGCTGAAGCTGGCCGGCGATGATGGCGAAGACGACCGACGCCAGGACCACCAGCCGGCGGGTGCTCTGGACGGAGGTCGGGCGGGGGTTCGAGGACATGGGCGCTCCTGCGTGATCGCGACGTCTCGCACATTACGCGTCAGGACGCGCGGCGTTCACGATTTCGCGTGCGGCCAAACAGCGTGCCGCCAAGCTGAAACGACCGCATCCCAGGGGAGTTGAGACCACGGGCACTTTGGCCCCGACCGGAGACCGTCATGACCGACTCGACCACCACGCCCGGCCAATACCCCAACGACATCCACGCCACGCCCAGCCATGATCAGGGCCCCGGCCCGGGCGAAACTCCCGAGACCCCCGGAGAGACCCCGCATTTCGAAACCAGCGACGTCGAGGCGAACCTGGCCATGGAGCAGGGGCTGGGTGTCGGTGCGCGCGAGCTGGCCGCCCAGCGCGACCCCGGCGGCATCGTGACACCGGACGAGGACGACATCGATGCGGACGACGACGCGATCGATCGCGACACCGCCGTTCAAGGCGATCCCTCGATCTAGGCTGCGGCGTAGATCGACCGGAAGAGGACCGCGCCGTCCGCCGAGCCCAGCTCGGCCTCGAAGGCGCGGTCCGGGTGGGGCATCATTCCCAAGACGTTGCCGCGCGCGTTCTGCAGGCCCGCGATGTCGCCGACCGAGCCGTTGGGGTTGTCGACGTAGCGGAACACGACCTGACCCTCGCCCTCGATCCGGGCCAGGGTCTCGGCGTCGGCGAAGTAGTTTCCGTCGCCGTTGCCTTGGGTCATGACCACCTCACGCTGGCCCTGATAGCCGGCGGTGAAGCGGGTTTGGCCGTTGGCGACTTCAAGGCTGATGGGCTTGCAGACGTACTTGAGCCCGGCGTTCCGCAACAGCGCGCCGGGCAGCATCCCCGCTTCGCACAGGATCTGGAAGCCGTTGCAGATGCCCAGCACCGCCACCCCGTCGTCGGCCGCCGTCTTCACTGCCTGCATGATCGGCGACTGGGCCGCCATGGCCCCGCACCGCAGGTAGTCGCCGTAGGAAAAGCCGCCGGGCAGGACGATCAGATCCAGCCCGGACGGGAGTTCGGTCTCCTGGTGCCAGACCATCTCGACCCGTTCGTTGGTCGATCGTTCGATGGCGACCTTGCAGTCGCGGTCGCAGTTGGAACCCGGGAAGACGATGACGGCGGCGCTCATGGCGCGGGCATTTAGCAGGGTTCGCCCCGCCTGTCAGGGCCTGGCGCCCTCCGGCGTCTCGGCGCGCACTCGGGCGAGGAACTCCGTCATGGCGACAACCCGCTCCGGCGCGGCGCGTCGTGCGGCCTCGGTCTTCAGACGCGGCGGAATGCCTACGGAGAACCGCTCGATCCCGCGCAGTGCCCCATCGTAATCATCGCCTTCGCCCGTCGCGGCCAGAAGCCGCGCCGCACCGAGCGCGCCGAGGAAATCCAGGGCATCGGCGTCATGCATGACGATGGCCTCGGCCCCCTCCGGCTCCTTGTCGTACATGTGACCCAGGATGGCGGCGCGGACGGCCGGGAATTTCTCCATCGGAAAGCCCGCCTCGGCGAGGAAGGGCTCGGCCAACTCGACAGAGCGCACGGCATGATCGACGCCGGCGACCGCGAACGGCGCGATGCCGCCCCAATCATGCAGGAAGGCGGCGGCGAACAGGACGTCCGGATCGACGGCGAGACCCTCGGCCTCGGCCAGGGACGTCGCCAGCAGGTAGTTGCGTTCCGAATGCCGCCAGCCCCAGCTGGGATGGGCCAGACTTTCCCGAGCGTGAGCGTGGACCGCTCGTCGCCAAGGGCTGTCGAGCGGAATACCCGCGGGGGTCGCCGTGGCTTCTGAGGACGGAGCCGTCGTCTCCTGCCGGGCGTTGGCCGGCACCGCGATGATCAGCGCCGCCAGCACGGCCGTCAGTCCAATGGTTTTCATCGTGTCGCCCCTGATGGTCTCGGCTTTTGCCACCAGAGGCCCGTGATCGAGGTCTTGGCAAGTCTTCAGCGTCATCGACCGAACAGGCCGGTCAACGTGCCCTGGGCGATCGCCGCCGCCTCAAGAGCCGCCTTGAACGCCGGGCCTTCGGTCGAGGCGTCGACCGGAAGAGTCGTTTCGCTGAGGGCGTAGACGGTGAAGACATAGCGGTGGGGGCCGCCGACCGGGGGACAAGGCCCGCCATAGCCGGCATCGCCGAAGTCGGTCCGGCCCTGAATGGCACCCTCGGGGAGCTGACCTCGCCGACCTCCCGCGCCGGCCGGCAGCGAGGTGGTCGACGCGGGAATATTGGCGACGGTCCAGTGCCACCAGCCGTCGCCCGGCGCATCCGGATCGAACATCGTGACGGCATAGCTGGCGGCTTCCGGCACGGCCTCCCACGACAAGGCCGGCGAACGGTTCGAGCCGACGCAGCCGAACCCTGAATAGGCATGGCCGAGAGCCAGCGTCTGGCCCTCCGCGAAGTCCGTGCTGGTTACGGCGATGGGCTGGCGGGTGGCCTGAACCTCGGGTGCGGCCTCGGCCCCGGGCGCCGGCGGGGTGGCTGGCTCGGTCCGACCACAACCGGCGAGACCGCTCAGAACAAGCACCAGAATCAAGCCACGCATATCGCTTCTCCGCCGGGGTCAGGCCTGGACGTTCGCTGCCGGGGGACGATCCGTTACCGCCGGCGATCCCCGTTCGTCCGATGTCACTTCGTCGGCGCTGTCGACGTATGCCGGGTCTGGTAAACAGCGAGGCTTGGCCGTGCTTGAAAAGATCGTTCAGACGACATTCCGCAACCGACCCATCCACTTCCGGCTGCCCGACGGCCGGGAGGTTCGCGGTGGAGCGGGGGGATCGCCCGAGATGGTCGTGGCGCTGGGCGATTGGGCGTCGGCGCGTCGGATCCTGGCGAACCCCGAGCTGGGCCTCGGCGAGGTCTATATGGACGGCGGGCTGACCATCGAGGGTGGCGACATCTACGGCTTCCTCGACCTCGCCGCCGACGAGGTGACGTCCCGACCGAGGAAGCCGATGGAGGCGACCTGGCGGCTGAAGCGCTGGATCGATCAGGCCAACGACCGCCTCGCGGCTCGTCGCAACGTCGCCCATCATTATGACCTGTCGGTGGACTTCTACCGGCTCTTTCTCGACGAGGACCTTCAGTACTCCTGCGCCTACTTCGAGACACCCGACCTGACGCTGGAAGAGGCCCAACTGGCCAAGAAGCACCTCCTGGCGACCAAGCTCGGCCTGTCGCCCGGCGACCGGGTGCTGGACATCGGGTGTGGCTGGGGCGGCCTCGGTCTGACCCTGGCGGAAATGGGGGGCAAGGTCACCGGCGTGACGCTATCGGCAGAGCAGTTGGCCCTGGCCGAGGCGCGTGCCCGCGATCGCGGTCTGAGCCACCGCGCCGAATTCCGACTTCAGGATTTCCGCGACATCGACGAGCGGTTCGACCGGATCGTCTCCGTCGGCATGTTCGAGCACGTCGGCGTGCCGAACTATCAGGCCTATTTCGACACCATCGCGCGGCTGCTGGAAGACAACGGGGTCGCGGTGGTCCATTCCATCGGCCGGCGCGGCCCGCCCAGTCGCACCCAGCCGTGGATCGCCAAGCACATCTTTCCGGGCGGCTACATCCCGTCACTGTCCGAGGTTCTGCCCGCAATCGAGCGGTCGGGCCTATGGGTCACCGACGTCGAGATCCTGCGGCTGCACTATGCGGAGACCCTGCGGCACTGGCGTGAGCGGTTCCAGGCGCACCGGTCAGAAATCGTCTCCCTGTATGACGAGCGCCTGTTCCGGATGTTCGAGTTCTACCTCGCCTCGAGCGAGATCGGCTTTCGCCGAATGGGCCACATGATCTTCCAGCTGCAGCTGACCCGACGCCAGGACGCTGCACCGCTCACGCGTGACTATCTGACCCTTCCGGGCCTGCGCGCGGCCAATTCAAACGACGCCCGACGGGTGCCCCTCGTTTCCTAGCCTCGGGGGATCGACAGCCTCAGCCGACCTCGATGCGGTAGCTTTCAATCACCGTATTGGCCAGCAGGGTTTCGCACATCTTCTTTGCCTCGGCGGCGGGGTCGTCCACGCCGTCCAGGTCGAGTTCGATCAGCTTGCCGACCCGAGCGTTGGATACGCCCGACCAGCCCAGTCCGTGCAACGCGCCCTCGACGGCCTTGCCCTGAACGTCCAGCACGCCGGGCTTCAGGAAGACGTGAACCTTGACCTTGGCCATCAGTGCAGCCCCCCCTGAATGACGGTCGGCATGTCCTTCATGATCCCCAGCCGTTTGGCGACCTCGGTATAGCTTTCGATGACATTGCCCAGGTCGCGGCGGAAGCGATCCTTGTCCATCTTCTCGCCAGTGGTCGAATCCCACAGGCGGCAGCTGTCGGGGCTGATTTCATCGGCGAGGATCACGCGGCTGAAGTCGTTCTCCCACACCCGTCCGAACTCGATCTTGAAGTCCACCAGGGTGATTCCGACCGCGCCGAACATGCCCGACAGATAGTCGTTGACCCTCAGCGTCATGGCCAGGATGTCGTCGATCTCCTGGGTCGAGGCCCAGTTGAACGCGGTGATGTGCTCTTCCGTCACCATCGGGTCGTTCAGTTCGTCCTTCTTGTAGTAGAATTCGATGATCGAGCGGGGCAGGGGCGTGCCCTCTTCCTGGCCCAGACGGGTCGCCAGGCTGCCGGCGACGATGTTCCGGCAAACGACTTCCAGCGGGATGATCTCGACCTCGCGGATCAGCTGCTCGCGCAGGTTCAGCCGCTTGATGAAGTGGTTGGTGACACCGATGCCGTTCAACCGGGTCATAACGAACTCGCTGATGCGGTTGTTGATGACGCCCTTGCCTTCCAGCGTCGCCTTCTTCTGGGCGTTGAAGGCCGTGGCGTCGTCCTTGAAGTACTGGATCAGGGTGCCGGGCTCGGGTCCTTCGTACAGGATCTTGGCCTTGCCCTCGTAGATCATCTTGCGCTTGGTATTCATCATGGCGGTCCCAGACGGGGCGGAATGGCGTGGCCGAAACGAAAATAGCGCGGCCAGAAAGTCGTCTGGACGGCGCGATCCGGTCTCGAGCTGAGCGGGAGGTTTGTCGCGCTGGCCTTAGCGGAATTCGCCCTGCGACACAAACAGCCTCGCGGTGCCGTCTGTCGACGACAGGCCTGGAACACGCCGAGGTTCTTCCGGGCATGGCGACAGGGATGCGAGCCATTATCCATTGCCTTGGGTCCGGCGGCGGATATAGACCACCCGGCGGTCGGCTCTTGTTCGATGCCGTTCCGCAGGAGCCACGAGACTAAGCATGACGACCTTCAACGACCGGGAAAACGCCTTTGAGTCGAAGTTCGCGCTCGACCAGGAGCAGGAGTTTAAGGCCATGGCCCGGCGCAACAAGCTGCTGGGCCTCTGGGCCGCCGAGAAGATGGGGCTGAGCCCCGAGTCCGGCGAAGACTACGCCAAGGCCGTGGTACGTGCAGACTTTGAACAGCCCGGCGAAGAGGATGTGTTCCGCAAGATCGCCGGAGACTTCAAGGCGTCCAGCCTGAACGTGTCCGAGGGCGAGATCCGCTCCAAGATGGACGAGTTCGCCTCCGTCGCGCGTGATCAGGTGCGCGCCGGCGAGTGACTGCCGCATAACAGGCAAGGAAAAGGGCCGCAGCGGGGGATCTGCGGCCCTTCCTGTGTCGGGGACCTGGGGGGAAGGCCTCACCCGACGATGTGCGTCTCGCGCCTCATTGAAATGCGGCGCGAGACGTTTGGTTCACCGGAAAATCAGCCCGGCATCACGACGGTGTCGATGACGTGAACGACGCCGTTCGACTGCAGAACGTCTGCCTGGGTGACGGTCGAGGTGCCGCCCGCGGCATCACGCAGGGTGACCGAGCCGTCGGCGTTCGGCGTCACGGTCAGGGTCGCGCCCTGGACGGTCGTCAGGGTGGCGCTGCCGCCACCCGCCTGGGCCTGGCTGGCCAGATCGGCGGCGGTCAGGCGACCGGGCACGACATGGTAGGTCAGGATCTTCGTCAGGTCGGCCTTGCCGGCGGGGGCCAGCAGGGCTTCACGAGTGGCGGCCGGGATCTTCTCGAAGGCGGCGTTGTCCGGCGCGAAGACCGTGAACGGACCGGGGCCCGACAGGGTTTCGGCCAGCTCGGCGGCCTGAACGGCGCTGACCAGAGTGGTCAGGTTCGACGCCTTGGCGGCGTTGGCGACAATGGTCTCGTTCGGGCTCATGGCCGCGCCGCCGACCATCGGGTCAGTCGAGGCGGTCGCTGCTGCGTCCGTGGCGGTCGCGTCAGCGGCGGGTGCTTCGGTCTCGGCACCGCTGTTGCAGGCCGCGAGGCCCAGGAACGCGGCGGAAGCGACGGAAAGGGTGAGGAGGCGGGTGTTCATGGCATCTTCTCCTGAGTGCGCGCGCCCGGCATCGGACGATGCGAGCGGCGTCGGGAGCAAAGACGGCTGAACATCACAAAGGATGCGTCGGCGATCACGTTTTGCGGCGCGACAGGGCGACGCAGGGTCAGTCCTGGGGCGCGTCGCTTCGCGGTGTGACGGCCCAGATCGTGCGATCCAGTGTGAACGTGACCGGGCGGCCAACCGCGAGCGATCCGTCGGGGTTCGTCACCGTGACGGTGCCGGCCATGCATCGGAAGATCGGGGTGTAGCGCAGGACACGTGGATCCTGGCTGAGCACCTCGCACTGCTGCAGCTTTCCATCGTCGCCGCTGACGCAGTTCAGCCGTAGGTTCCTGAAGCCGACCCGGCTGCCGAGGCACTGCCCCGCCGCATAGCGGTCCATGTTTGTGACCAGTGGGCTCGGCTCGCTCGCGTCGGTCTGCCCCGCCGCGAAGATGTAAGCGACCAGTACCAGGGACATCAGCATCGACCTACTCCGCGAAGACCCGCCGGAACACCGTGTCGACGTGTTTGGTATGGTAGCCCAGATCGAACAGGGCCTCCAGTTCGGCGTCCGGCACGATCACGTCCGGATCGGCCTTGAGGAAGTCCAGGAAGTTCCCCTCGCCGCGCCAGACCTTCATCGCGTTGCGCTGCACGGCCGCATAGCCCCCCTCGCGCGACACGCCCGCCTGGGTGAGGGCCAGCAGCACCCGCTGTGAATGGACCAGCCCGCCCAGCAGGTTCAGGTTTTTCATCATGTTTTCGGGATAGACGACCAGCCGTTCGACGACCATCGCCAACCGGTGCAGGGCGAAGTCCAGGTGAATGGTCGCGTCCGGTCCGATGCCCCGCTCCACCGAGGAATGGCTGATGTCGCGCTCGTGCCAGAGGGCGACGTTCTCCATCGCGGGAACCACTGCCGAGCGTACCAGTCGGGCGAGGCCCGTCAGGTTCTCGGTCAGGATCGGATTGCGCTTGTGCGGCATGGCCGAACTGCCCTTCTGGCCCGGATCGAACGGCTCCTCGGCCTCCAGGACCTCGGTGCGTTGCAGGTGGCGGATCTCGACGGCCAGACGCTCGACCGAGGAGGCGACGACGCCGAGAGCGGCGAAGAAGGCCGCATGCCGGTCGCGCGGAATGACCTGGGTCGACACCGGTTCGACGGACAGGCCCATCTTCGCCGCGACATACTCCTCCACAGCCGGATCAACGTTGGCGAAGGTCCCCACGGCACCCGAGATGGCGCAGGTCGCGATTTCCTCGCGCGCGGTCAGCAGGCGGCGCCGCGCCCGCTGGAACTCGGCGTGATAGCCGGCCAGCTTCAGGCCGAAGGTCACGGGCTCGGCGTGGATGCCGTGACTGCGGCCGACACAAGGGGTGAATTTGTGCTCCTTCGCCCGGGTCTCCAGTGCCGCCAAAACCCGGTCTACGCCCGCGACCAGCAGGTCCGCCGACCGCGCCAGCTGGACCGCGAAACAGGTGTCCAGCACGTCCGACGACGTCATGCCCTGGTGCAGGAAGCGGGCCTCCTCGCCGACGGTCTCGGACACGTGGGTCAGGAAGGCGATGACGTCGTGCTTGGTGGTGCGCTCGATCTCGTCGATCCGGTCGCTGTCCCAGGCCGCGTGTTCGCCCTTGGCCCAGATGGCCTCGGCCGCCGCGATCGGGATGACGCCCAGCTCGGCCATCTTGGTCGCGGCATGTGCCTCGATCTCGAACCAGATCCTGTACTTGGTCTCGGGCGACCAGAGGGCGACGGCGTCGGGGCGGGAATAGCGGTTGATCATGGGCCGGGGTAAAGGCTTTGCGGGCCGCCTGTGTCAAGGAAGGTCGGCGGAGCAGGGGAAGACCAAAGCCATGGAACTGATCGTCGGAAACATCGCCTTTTCGACCTGGTCGCTCAGGCCCTGGCTGGTGCTGAAGCGGTGCGGGGCGGACTTCACCCTGACCGAGATCCCGCTCTATGGCGACGGCTGGAAAGAACGGCTCGCTGAGTTCTCGCCGTCCGGCAAGGTGCCCCTGCTCAAGGTCGATGGCGAGACGATCTGGGATTCGCTGGCCATCTCGGTCTGGGCGGCGGAGCGTTACCCCGACGCTGGCCTGTGGCCCTCCGATCCTGCGGCCCGCTGGCTTGCCCGTTCGGTCGTGTGCGAGATGCATTCCGGCTTCGGTGCCCTGCGGACCGAATGCGCGATGGGCCCCGACGCCAACGGCGTGATCCACACCATGGTTGGCGAAGACCGCGCCGATCCGCCGACCAGCGAGGCGGTGGCGACGGACGTCCGCCGCCTGGTCGAGATCATGGTGTCGATGCGCGCGCGCTTCGGGGCCGGTGGCCCGTATCTGTTCGGCGACTGGTCCATGGCCGACGCCTTCCTGACGCCGGTCGCCTGCCGGTTCCGTCACTACCGGATCGACTTGGCCGCGCATGGCGACGCGGACGGCTTCGCGGCCGCCTATGTGTCCGCCCTGCTACGGCAGCCCGATTTCCTGGAGTGGACGGAACGGGCCGTCACAAACGCCGGTTAGGCACGGCGAAAGCGTCGTTAAGGGCGACCGCGAACCCGGGCTTAAGGGATCGCTGTTATCCGTCAGGCGTCATCGAGAGCCGCCATGTCCGACCGAACGCCCGACACCGAAAAGGCCGCCCGTCCATCGCTGATGAGCTATGGCCTGTTCATCCTCGTCGGCTGCAGCCTGTGCGCCTCCTTGGTCGGCAGCCTGTTCTAGCGCGTTCCGACCACCGGAGTGGCCGCCATCTGGGTCGGTTGAGGCACCGCTTCACCTGGTGGCGGGGCGACATAGTCCAGCGCGATCGGCACCAGGGTCTGGCCCGCCACCACGGCATCCAGAGTATGCAGCGGCCGGCCGGCCATTCGCTGGTAGATCCAGTAGGCCGCAACGACCTTCTCGACGTACTCGCGGGCTTGGGGCACGTCGATCGTCTCGATCAGCAGCAGGGGGTCGGGGTTGGGCCCCAGACGCCTCAGCGCCCCCAGCATCGGTCCCGGCCCGGCGTTGTAGCTGGCCACCGCGCGCAGCAGGTCGCCCTGGAACTCGGGTCGTGCGAGCATCCGGTTCATATAGGTCTGGCCCAGGCGGACATTGGTCGCGGGCTGGAACAGGCGCTGCGGCTGGGCGACGAAGCTGCGGTCGCCTGTCATCTCGGCTGCCGTCGTCGGCATGACCTGCATCATGCCGTAGGCCCCCACCGGTGACCGCGCCTCGGCGTTGAAGCCGCTTTCCTTCCTCGCGATCGCGTAGACCAGCGACCGTTCCAGCGTCCACCCGCCCTCGGGATCCAGCGGAGGTTGTGGGTAATCGGTGGCGTCGATCCGCGTCGCGTCCGATCCGCCCGAGTTGCCCAGTCGGGGCCCAAGCACCCGGGCGAGGCCCGTCCACAGCCGGCGCGTTTGGTCCCCGGCCGTCCGCAGGCCGTTCCTCAGCTCGTCGCGGGCATCGGCGCGCCGGCCGACCTCGAAAAGGGCTACGGTCCGTCGCGCGCGGCCGTCGCTGCGCAGGAAGTCGTCCATCTCGCGCTGATTGACGCCGATCGGCTCGTCGTTCAGCGACGCCGTCTGGGCGACCGCGTCGTAGGGGGTCGGGCCGACGTTGACGATCACCGGCTCCTGACCCAGTTGCCGCAGGGCGATCTGGCCGTAGAAGGTCGCCGGCCAGCGGGCCGACAGTCGCAGGAACTCCTGAATTCGATCCTGCCGGCCCGTCTGTCCCGCGGCGCGCGCGGCCCAGACGCCGGCGCCGGCGCGGGTCCAGGCGTCCTCGGTCGGATCGACCGCGACCCGTTCGAAGGCCTGGAAGGCGCGGGAATAGTCGGCCATCCGCCAGGCGGCGAGGCCAACCGTCCACCAGTCGCCGATCTGCTCGCCCAGGGCGACGGCGGTTGGCAGGTCATCGCGGTTCAGGGCGACGCGCGCGGCTCGCGCCGGATCGGCCTCGGAGTTGCCCCCGCCCGCCGCCACGGCGTCCCAAGTCCGCGAGAAGAAGGCACCGGTCGGGCGGCGCGGCTCGGCCGCCCCATCCGGACGGCGGCGCATCGCCAGCCCGTAGGCGCGCTGGGCGCTGGGCAGATCGGCGTATTCTTCCAGCCAGGCCGACAGTTCCTCGAAGGTCGCGGTATGGTCGGCGTGGAACAGACGCTCGAACTCGACCTGACCCAACAGGACACGGTCGCCGGCCTGACGGGCGGAGTCGCGGGCGGTTTCCAGATCACCGCGCCGCAGGGCGTCGAAGGCCGTGGTGTAGCTGAGGCGGTCCTGGTCCGACAGGGCGGTGGGAGTGATCCGCCCGCCGCGCTGATCGTCCTCTGCGTCCTCGCCGACGACGGTCTCGTAGGGAACAGGTGCCGCAAGGGCCGGCGTGGCCACGGCCGAAATCGCCAGGGTAGAAAGGCTCAGCGCCGCAATGGCGATCGTCGGCGCGGCCAGCGCGCGTCGGCGGAAATCGTGCAAGGCGGCGGCCCCCCGTGATGCGCGCTCCGGTCTCGATCCGGGATCGGCGCGCGGTCTGCGTTCGGTCGTCAAGCAGGGACTATGCCGGAATCCGGTCGAATCATCAATCGGTTCGCGCCCCCGCGCACGGTCTTGTCATTCGAAGTCGGGGCACCGATCTGATCCGGGAGTCATCGGCCAGGAGCACCTCATGAAAACCCGTCGTCTCGGACCGAATGGTCCCGAAGTGTCCTCCCTCGGCCTCGGCTGCATGGGCATGAGCGCCTTCTATGGCGCCCCGTCTGACGAGGTGACCGCAACGAGGGTCCTGCACCGCGCGCTCGATCTGGGCGTCACCCTGTTCGACACGGCTGAGATGTACGGCCCCCACACCAACGAGGAGCTGCTGGGTCGAGCCCTGGGCAAGGAGCGTAACCGCGTCTTCATCGCGACCAAGTTCGGCATCGGCTACAACGCGGAGCGCACCGCCCTGACCGTCGACGGGTCGCCGGCCAACGTGCGCCGCGCGATCGAAGGCAGCCTGAGGCGGCTGAAGACCGATCACGTCGATCTCTACTATCTGCACCGCGTCGACCCCGACACGCCCATCGAGGACACCGTGGGGGCGATGGCCCAGCTGGTCACCGAGGGCAAGGTCCGCTTCCTCGGACTGTCCGAGGCCGCGCCCGAGACGCTGAAGAAGGCTCACGCCACACACCCGATCACGGCGCTCCAGACCGAATACTCCCTGTGGTCGCGCGAACCCGAGGACGAACTGCTGGCGCTGTGCGAAGGCCTCGGCATCGGCTTCGTGCCCTATAGCCCACTGGGACGCGGCTTCCTGTCGGGCGAGATCAAGTCGATCGACGACTTGGAGGAGGGCGACTTTCGTCGGTCCAATCCCCGTTTCATGGGCGAGAACTTTCAGAAGAACATCGATCTGGTGACCGCTGTCACGGCGATCGCCAACGACAAGGGCGTGACGGCCGCGCAGCTGGCGCTGGCCTGGGTGCTGGCTCAGGGCGACACCCTGGTGCCCATCCCCGGAACGCGCCGCGTCCGTACGCTCGAAGAGAACGTCGCGGCCGCCGAGGTCGTCCTGACGCCCGACGACCTTTCGCGGATCGAGGCCGCCTTCCCGAAGGAGGCGGTCGTCGGCCACCGCTATGCCGAAGCAGCGCGCTCGGCGCTGAACCGGTAGGAAACCCTGTCTTCCCCGAGGGATTGCGAGGGCATCAGACACGCGTCTTCGCCCTCGCGCCGATGGCGGCGAGGGGGAGGCGGAGAAGCGGCGGAGCCGGGGCGATCTCGCCCGGGACCGGGGCGGGGCCGTCGCCGGCGTCCGCCCTTGGGATGTGTTTCGGCGGGGTCGCATCGGCTCCGCTCGATCGGTTTTCGCAAGCTGCGCGGTCGCGGGAAGCTCTTGTGCCGGGAGCGACAGGGCCATTTCCCCGCCGCCTCGGTTGCACCCGGTTCGTCCTGACGCCGCCTCTTTAGCCCACGACGGGCGCCGGCCCCCAGAGAGCCGACGGACCCCGGGGGCTTTCATTCCCCGGGCCACCCCGCGATCGACCCCGCCGCGCGTCCGGGTCCTGGGCCCAGGACGCCTTCCCCATCGCGACGGGACAAGCCGATTATGACCCGGGTCGATATGCGGGCGAGAAGAGGGCGTCTCGATAGACTCGGGGGTTGGATTCACTGAGGAAATCCGGGCGGGCTCGGATGATTGAGGGTTGGTCCTTCTCCCCTTGCGGGAGAAGGTGGCTCGCGCTCGGTTCAACCGACGGGGGGCCAATCCGTCAGCGTATCCGCATCGCCGTACCCCTCATCCGGCCCTGCGGGCCACCTTCTCCCGCAAGGGGAGAAGGATCACGTGATCAGCGCCAGCCATTCGTCCTCGGTCAGGACGGTGACGCCGTGCTTCTGGGCGTCGGCGAGCTTGGACCCCGCGCCGGGGCCAGCGATCAGGTAATCCGTCTTCTTCGACACTGAGCCCGAGACCTTGGCACCCAGGCTCTCGGCGCGGGCCTTGGCCTCGTCGCGGGTGAAGCGTTCCAGGCTGCCGGTGAAGACCACGGTCTTGCCAGCGACGGGGGTGTCGGTCTTTGGCCGTTCGGCGTCCTCGATGTGGTCGAGCTCCGCGACCAGGGCGTCGACGACGGCCCGGTTGTGCGGTTCGTGAAAGAACTCGGCGATCGCGCGCGCGGCCACCGGTCCCACCCCGGCGATGCCTGCGATTTCGCCGAGGGTTTCCGACGGCCCGTCCTCACGCGCGATGCGCGACAGTTCGACGATGGCCGGCCAATCGGAAGCGAGGGGCGCGAGGGCGCGGCGCGCGGGCGCGGCGATGCCGGGAAAGGCGAGGGCCAGCTTCTGATCGACGGGGGCTTCGGGCCATGGATCGGCCGGGTTGAGGGCAGCGGAGGCGAGGACCGACAGGGTGCGGGGCGAGACGCCATGGCCCTCGGCGAGGCGTGTCCATTCGGGGGAGGGGATGCCCTCGGCGGCGGCGAGCCCGGCGGCGTGGAAGGCACTCCAGCCGCCGAAGTGACGGGCGAGGAGGAGCGATGTCTGTTCGCCGATCTCTCGGATGCCGAGTCCGAAGACGAGCCGCTCCAACGCAATGGTGCGCCGCGCATCGATGCCCGCGACCAGATTGGTGACGCTGGTCTCGCCATATCCGTCCTCGGCGCGGAGTTCGGCCAGCTTCTCCTCGTCGCGGGCGAGGCGGAAGATGTCGGCCGGCTCTCGGATCCAGCCCCGTTCGGAAAAGACGATCAGCTGTTTCTCGCCCAGCCCCTCGATGTCGAAGGCCCGTCGGCCGACGAAATGCTTCAGCCGCTCGACCAACTGAGCCCCGCAGACCAGGCCGCCGGTGCAGCGGCGACGGACTTCGCCGTCGGGCCGAACGGCTTCGGACCCGCAGACCGGACAGTGGGTAGGGAAGACGTAAGGAACGGCGTCGGCCGGGCGCTTTTCGGCGACGACCGAGACGATCTGGGGGATGACGTCGCCGGCGCGTTGCAGGACGACCGTGTCGCCGATGCGGACGTCCTTCCTCGCGATTTCGTCCTCGTTGTGGAGGGTGGCGTTCCGGACCACCACGCCGCCGACGGTCACGGGGGCCAGCCGGGCGACCGGCGTAAGCGACCCCGTCCGCCCGACCTGAATGTCGATGCCCTCCAGCACCGTCGTCGCCTGCTGGGCCGGAAACTTGTGGGCGATGGCCCAGCGCGGGCTGCGCGAGACGAAGCCCAGACGCGCCTGCCAGTCCAGCCGGTCGACCTTGTACACGACGCCGTCGATGTCATAGCCAAGCGCTGCGCGATCGGCCTCCAGCGCGCGGTAGATGGCGATCAACCCGGCCGCGTCCTCGACCCGGCGTGAGCGCGGATTGACCTGAAAGCCCCAGCGTTCGAACGCCTTCAGGGCGTCGTCTTGCGTCTCCGCGAACGCTTCAGACGTCTCGCCCCACGCATAGGCGAAGAAGCGCAGCGGCCGGCCGGCCGTGACCGTCGGGTCGATCTGGCGCAGCGACCCGGCGGCGAAGTTGCGGGGGTTGGCATAGGTGCGGCGGCCAGCGGCCTCCGCCTCCGCGTTGAAGGCGGCGAAGGCGTCGTTGGGGGCATAGACCTCGCCGCGGATTTCGATGCGAGCGGGCCAGCCGGTTCCCTTCAGGCGGTGGGGGATGTCGGCGATGGTCTTGAGATTGGCGGTGATGTCCTCGCCCGCGCGCCCGTCGCCGCGCGTGGCCCCCTGGACCAGGACGCCGTCCTCATAGCGGATGTTGGCGGACAGGCCGTCGATCTTCGGCTCGGCGACGAAGGCCAGGGGTTCGTCGGCCGCCAGCTTCAGAAAGCGGCGGATGCGGACGTCGAAATCCGCCACATCGCCATCGGCGAAGGCGTTGTCCAGCGACAGCATGGGCACGCCGTGGCGCACCTCCGAGAACTGGCTCGATGTCGGGGCTCCGACCTTCAGCGACGGCGAGTCGGCTCGGACCAGCGCGGGAAAGCGCGCCTCGATCGCCGCGTTCCGGGCTCTGAGCGCATCGTAGTCGGCGTCGGAGATTTCGGGCGCGGCCTCGGTATAAAGGGCGTCGTGCCGTTCCATCTCGGCCGCCAGTCGGGCCAGCTCGGCGCGGGCCTCGTCTTCGCTCAGGGTCAGGACGTTGGGTTCAGCCATGGGCGACGGTTTAGCATCCGCCCGTCGTCAGGCCAGCGGCGCATGACGGCGAATTTAGCGGACGACGCCGCCATGCTCGCGCTATTCGGACGGGGAAAGCCAAGGAGCCTCCATGTCCCGCACCCTCCGCGCCCTGTTCGCCGGCAGCGCCCTGTTCGTCCTCGCGTCTTGCGCCGGCATGGAGGCGACGACGCCCGCGGCCGGGCCCGCCCCTGCCGCCAGCGCCGACTACACCCAGCTGGTCGCCGACCTGCGCATCCTGTCGGCCGACGACATGGAGGGCCGCGACACCGGAGCACCCGGCGGCGAACGCGCCCGCGCCTACATCGTTGGGCGTCTCGAGACCCTCGGCATCGCTGCCCCGCCGGTAGGTCGGCTCCAGCCCTGGGAGATGCAGGGCCGCACCCGCGAGGGCCCCAAGACGTTTAACGGGACCAACGTCCTGGCCGTCATCCCCGGCACCCGGGTTACGGATCGCTACATCGTCATCACGGCCCACTATGACCATGTCGGGATCGCCGACGGCCAGATTCACAACGGGGCCGACGACAACGCCTCGGGCGTGGCCACGGCGCTGGAGATCGCCGCGCGGCTGAAGGCCGCCCCGCCCGAGCACAGCGTGATCTTCGCCTTCCTGGACGGGGAGGAGCGGGGCCTTCTGGGCGCGCGTCATTTCGTAGAGGCCCCGCCCGTGCCGCTGACGTCCATCGCGCTGAACCTGAACTTCGACATGACGGCGCGGGCCGAGACCGACATGAAGCTGTGGGTTACCGGCACCTATCAGAACCCCACCCTGCGCCCGATTCTGGAGCCCGTCGCGGCCGAGAGCGGCGTGTCGCTGGCCTTCGGCAAGGATACGCCCCAGGACACCGGCGCAAACAACTGGGTGGAGGCGTCGGACCACGCCGCCTTCTACCGCGCCGGCCTGCCGTTCCTGTATCTGGGCGTCGATTACCACCCCGACTATCACCGACCGACCGACGACTTCGACAAGGTGAACCCGACGCTGTTCGCGGCGGCCACCGAGCTGGGCTGGCGCTCGTTCCAGGCACTTGATCGCGCGCTAGACCGTTGATCGCGGCCGCGTTTCACTCGCAAAGATAGGACTTGATCGGAGGTTCGAGACGGCGCTTCGTGCTGCAAGCGGAGCCGTTTCATGACCACGACCACCGATTCCTTCGATCTCCAGCGCATCCAGAAGATTCGCAAGATCTTCCTGGGCCTCGCGCTTCTGGCCATCCTGATCCTGTCGCTGTTCACCGCGACCTGGTGGGGTCACGGGGCGGTTCATCAGGGAGTGGAGGCGGCGGGCCTTGGGGCGATGGTCCTGAGCATTGTCGGCCGGGCCTGGTGCTCGCTCTACATCGGCGGGCGCAAGAAGGCCGAGGTCGTGTCGACCGGCCCCTACTCGATCAGCCGCAATCCGCTCTACGTCTTCAGCTATGTCGGGGCCTTCGGCATCGGGGCCCAGACCGGCAGCATGGTTATCGCGGCCATGTTCGTGCTGGTCGCGGTCCTGGTGTTCCAGGCCACGATCGCGCGCGAGGAGGCGTGGCTTTCCGCCGCGTTCGGCGATGCGTATGACAGCTACCGAGCGCAGACCCCGCGCTGTGGACCGGATTTCTCCAAGTGGCGAGACGAGGACGAGCTGAAGATCCGGCCACGGTTCTTCCTGACGACGCTGCGCGACGGCATGGTGTTCCTGCTGGCCGTTCCCGTGTTCAAGGCGATGGAATGGGCGCAGATGGCGGGGTGGCTTCCCGTACTGATCCGCTTGCCCTGAGGCGGATCGCGCGACCGTGGAGGCCAATGATGGCCACGGTCGTTGCCGGTCTGGCCCTCGCGGGCTGCGACCTGCTGAGTCCGCCGGCTAACGACGGCCCGCGCAGCGAGCCGGCAGAGACACCCGCCGTCGATCCGAACTTCCGCCACGACCAGACCGAAGACCTGTCTGGCTTCTACTTCCCGGCGGGCGAGGTGGGGGAAGGCGATGCTCGTCTGCTGCTGGTCTTCATCGGTCAGGAGCCGGAGTTCCAGTCCTGGGAGAAGGGCGAGCGCGGCGGAGGGTTTGCGCCCGTGATCCTGGAGTTCGCGGGCGGTGAGCGGGTGTTGCCCGACCGCTATTCCGTCAGCGATGACCGGGTCCGGTTCTCTGGCACGAGTGAAGACCTGGGACGCGTGACGCTCGACGTACGCCTGGACGCCGGTTCGCTGGCCCTGGCGAAGCGCAATCTCGGGCCGGACAGCGAACCCGCGCTCGAAGGCACCGTCAGCGTCGGGGGGCGGACCTACAGCGGCATCAAGTTCGCGTGGTCGCTGGGCGGCTGAAACGAAAAGAGGCGGCCCGCGGGGGCCGCCTCCTTGTATGTCAGTTGACTGTCGCCTTGACGATCTTGCCCGGATTGCGGGGCGGTTCGCCCTTCGGCAGGGCGTCGACGTGGTCCATGCCTTCGATGACTTCGCCCCAGACCGTGTACTGGCGGTCCAGGAAGGTCGCGTCGTCCAGGCAGATGAAGAATTGGCTGTTGGCGCTGTCGGGGGCCGAGGTACGGGCCATGGAGCAGACGCCGCGAACGTGCGGCTCAGCCGAGAACTCGGCCTTCAGGTTCGGCTTCTTGGAGCCCGAGGTGCCGGTGCCCGTGGGGTCGCCGCCTTGAGCCATGAAGCCCGAGATCACGCGGTGGAACACCACGCCGTCGTAGAAGCCTTCGCTCGCAAGCTCGGTGATGCGCGCCACGTGGCCGGGCGCCAGGTCGGGCCGCAGCTTGATGACGACGTCTCCGGTGTCGAGGGTCAGGGTCAGGGTCTGGTCGGCCATCGGGCGCTCCGTCTTGATGATTTGGCGGGGTCATAGCCGCATCGGGCCACGGGCGCTATGTGGGGGCGATGAGTGAAGACGAAAAGCCGCCCCCTCCCGAAGCGCCTGCGCGTCGCCGGATGGTCCGCCCCCCCACGGGCGGCTCCGCGGCCGGCCGCGGCATGGGCAGCCAGATCAAGACCGCCGACAACAAATCGATGTCCTCGATCCAGTGGATCAAGCGACAGCTGGCCGACCCCTGGTCGGAAAAGGCCCGGGCCGAGGGCTGGCGGTCGCGGGCCGCCTTCAAGTTCGCCGAGATCGACGAGCGGTTCCATCTGGTGAAGCGCGGCTCGCGGGTGATCGACCTGGGGGCCGCGCCCGGCGGGTGGGTTCAGGTCTGCGTCAACCGGGGCGCTGCGGCGGTGGTGGGTGTCGACCTGCTGCCGATCGAGCCCATCCCCGGCTCGACCCTGATCCAGGCCGATTTCACGGAAGCCGGCGTCGACGCTCAGCTGATCGAGGCTCTGGGCGGGGCGCCGGACCTGGTGCTGTCCGACATGGCCCACAACACCGTCGGCCACCGCCAGACCGACCACCTGAAAATCATCGCCCTGATCGAGATCGCCTCGGAGTTCGCCATCCGGACGCTGAAGCCCGGCGGTCATTTCGTGACCAAGAACTTCCAGGGCGGAGCGGCGGGCGACGTCCTTGGCGACCTCCGCGCCGCTTTCGCGGACGTCAAGTACGTCAAGCCCGCCGCCAGCCGGAAGGGCTCGTCGGAGGTCTATCTGGTGGCGATGGGACGGAAGTAGCCCCCCCGATCAGGCGGCCTGCGTCGCCGACTGCGCCCGCTTCGCTTCCCGCGCCGTCCAGATGCGGTCGTGAAGGGCGAAGAACACCATCTGTACCAGGGGCTCGATGATGCCGATGGTCAGGGACGCCTGGATGTCGCGGGTAATGGCGAAGGCCACCAGCACGGCGACGACGAAATGCATCAGGCCATAGGTCACGGTCTTGACCGCGATCTTCTTCAGCGAGGGCAGGGCGTGGGTGTGGCCATGGTGGCCGTGAGCGCGGGCCTGTTCCTCGGCGTTCATGACGTCGAGGCGGGCGGTGAAGGCCTCGGCGGTCTCCTCCATGCCGCTGCGCAGGCGGCGCTGCTCGATGCGGTGCCAGATGCGGTCGTGGAAGGTGTAGGCGATGGTCTGGAAGAAGGGCTCTATGACGCCGATCGCCAGCGCCATGCGCCAGTCGCGCGTAATCGCGAACGCCACCAGCATGGCGACGATCAGGTGCATCACGCCGTAGGACGCGATCTTGAGCGCGAGGCTCCGAACCGATCGTGCGAGGGCGATGACCATCGGGGACCTAAATGTTAGCTCCGGCTGAAAAGTTCAACCTTCGCTGAAAAAACATACGGTGATCGACGGCGAGCGGATGCGCCCCTTCGGTTGACTTCGCAGCCGCGAAAGAGGATAGGCGGCCCGCAAAACGGAGACTCCCATGGAGATTCGCGAAGGGCTCACCTTCGACGATGTTTTGCTTGAACCCGGTCCTTCCGAGATCATGCCCGCCGAGGCGGACGTCTCGACCCGGCTGACCCGCGACATCCGGCTGAACATCCCCCTGCTGTCGTCCGCCATGGACACGGTAACCGAAAGCCGCCTTGCCATCGCCATGGCCCAGGCCGGGGGTCTGGGCGTCCTGCACCGCAACATGACCGTCCAGGAGCAGGCCGATCAGGTCCGCGAGGTGAAGCGGTTCGAGAGCGGCATGGTCATCAATCCGGTGACCATCCGGCCCGAGACAACTCTGGGCGAGGTGCGCGACATCGTGGCGCGCCGCCGGATCAGCGGCTTTCCGGTGGTCGATGGCGACGGGCGGCTGGTCGGCATCCTGACCAACCGCGACATGCGGTTCGACACCGATCCGAACAAGAAGGCCGCCGAGCTGATGACCACGGGCGACCTGGTCACCGTCCGCGAGGGCGCGGGCAAGGAGGAGGCGAGGGCGCTTCTGCGAACCCGCAAGATCGAGCGGGTCATCGTGGTGGACGAAGCCTATCGCGCCGTCGGCCTGATCACGATGAAGGACATCGAGAAGGCCCAGGCCCACCCCCACGCCGCCAAGGACGATCAGGGCCGGCTCCTGGTCGGCGCGGCCTCGACCGTCGGCGACGCGGGCTACGAGCGGTCGATGGCGCTGGCCGAGGCGGGCGTGGACGTGGTCGTCATCGACACCGCCCACGGCCATTCCATCCAGGTCAGCCGCGCGGTCGAGCGGATCAAGCGCGAGAACAACCGCGTCCAGATCATCGCCGGCAATGTCGCGACTTACGACGGCGCCCGCGCCCTGATCGACGCGGGCGCGGACGCGGTCAAGGTCGGCATCGGCCCGGGCAGCATCTGCACCACTCGCATCGTCGCGGGCGTCGGCGTGCCCCAGCTGACAGCCGTCATGGAAGCGGCGCGGGCGGCGAAGGACAGCGGCGCTCCGGTCATCGCCGACGGCGGGATCAAGTATTCTGGCGACCTGGCCAAGGCTCTGGCGGCGGGCGCTTCCGTCGCCATGATGGGCTCGATGTTCGCCGGAACGGATGAGAGCCCCGGCGAGGTCTTCCTGTACCAGGGCCGGTCCTACAAGAGCTATCGCGGCATGGGCTCGGTGGGGGCGATGGGGGCCGGTTCCGCCGACCGCTATTTCCAGAAGGAAGTCGAGGACAGTCAGAAGCTGGTGCCCGAAGGCATCGAGGGCCAGACCCCCTACAAGGGGCCGATTGCGCCGGTGCTGCACCAGATGGTCGGGGGACTGCGCGCCGCCATGGGATACGTCGGGGCGGCCACCATCGCCGACCTCCAGACCAAGGCGCGGTTCGTGCGGATCACCGGTGCGGGCCTGCGCGAAAGCCACGTCCACGACGTCATGATCACGCGCGAGGCGCCCAACTACCGGCAGGGATGACGACCATGAGCGACGCCTGGGTCCTGGCGACCACGCCCGAACTGACGATGCTGACGGCGACGCTGATTCTGGCGTTCGTGCATGTCTTCCTGCCCGCCGCCGGACGGACCATGGCCAACGGCATCGGCTGGAACGCCGGGCCACGCGACGGCCTGCCGGCCCGGCCCGGCATCGTCACCCAGCGGTTGGAGCGCGCCCAGGCCAACATGTGGGAGACCCTGCCGCTGTTCATCGGCGCGGTCCTGATCGCCCATGTGACCGGCGAGGAGGGGCCGCTGACCTTCTGGGGGACGCAGGCCTTCTTCTGGATGCGGCTGATCTACATCCCCATCTATGCGCTGGGCATTCCCTTCGTGCGGTCGATCGTCTGGCTGATCGCCATGGGCGGCCTGATCGCGATCTTCACCGCCATCCTCACCTGACAGACTGAACTGAAAACCCTGATTTGACCCCCGCTGCCCGCCTCGCCGCCGCCGCCGCCATCATCGACCGCATCTCCGCGGGCAAGGCCCCGGCCGAGGCCGTGCTGAAGACCTGGGGGACGGAGAACCGCTATGCCGGGTCCAAGGATCGCCGGGCCATCGCCGACCAAGTCTACAAGGTGCTGCGCGCGCGCGGTCGGCTGGTCTGGGCCATGGGCGGGCGCGAGGACGGGCGAGCGCTGGTCATCGGTGCGCTGAGCCTGATCGACGGCCTGTCGGTCGAGGAGATCGAGGCGCTGCATTCCGGCGACGGCTACGGCCCAAAGCCCCTGTCGAAACAGGAACGGTCGCGCATCAGCATGACCGCCGACGAGGTGCCCGGCTGGGTCGCGGCGGGCCTGCCCGAATTCGTCGTCGAGGACTTCAAGGGGACGTTCGGCGACCGCTGGGCTGAGGAAGCGGCCGGGTTGATGGTGCCGCGCGCCCCGATCGACCTGCGGGTCAACGCCGCCAAGGCCACGGTCGAGGAGGTCGAGGCCGAACTGCGCGAGGCGGGCCTGTCGCCGGAGCGGACGCCCTGGTCGGCCTGGGGCCTGCGCCTGTCGGCCGAGCCGCCGCCTAACGTCCAGGCGCTGGAGGCCTTCAAGGCCGGACGCATCGAGATCCAGGACGAGGGCAGCCAGATCGTCTGCTGGCTGGCGGGCGTGCGGCCGGGGATGACGGTGGTCGACTACTGCGCCGGGGGCGGAGGCAAGACCCTGGGCCTGGCCATGCAGGGGCTGGCGGCGGGTGCGTCGCGGGTCGAGGAGGCCGCCGCGCCCGAGCGTGTCTGGACGCCGACGGGCTGGGTCGATCCTCCGGCAGGCGCGAAGGCCAAGGTCGCGCCGGTCGCCCGGGCCGAGGGTCGTCTGATCGCCTGCGACGTGGTGCAGAAGCGGCTGGACAACATCCGGCCCCGGCTGATGCGGGCGGGCGTGGAGGCCGAACTGATCCACCTGGGGCCAAACGGCGGCGGGGTGGAGGACATCGTGGGTACGGCCGACGTCGTCTTCGTCGACGCGCCTTGCACGGGATCGGGAACGTGGCGGCGACGGCCCGAGGACGCCTGGCGGCTGAAACCCGAAGACGTCGACCGGATGCATTCGCTGCAGACCGCCATCCTGGCCCGCGCGGCCAAGCTGGTGAAGCCGGGCGGGCGGCTGGTCTATGTCACCTGCTCCATGCTGAGGGTCGAGAACGAAGCGACGGTCGACGCCTTCGAGGAGGATCATCCGGGGTTTGAGCCGGTCGCGATCAACGACGCCTTGGTCGGCGATGCGGTCACCGACGCGGGTCGGGCCCGCCTGGGCGAGCTGGCTCAGGGGCACCGCCTGCGGATGTCGCCCGCCACGACGGACACCGACGGCTTCTTCGCCGCCGTCTACGAGCGCGCAGGTTAGCGGTGAGAGCCAGCTATGAGCAGACCCTGCTTGCCGGGCTTCGACGCTTTTGGCGAGTTGTGCCAACCAAACTCGATTTCCACGGGGATGGAGTAGGCATCCCCAAGCTGCAGTATCGCGCGGGAGGCGGTTTCGGCGGACACGCCTTGAACCGAAAGGCCAAGCTGTTCGCGCCAAGCATAACCGTCTACGCCATCGCGGTTCTCGGCCGTCGCATTTATGGGCGTTTCTCTGAGAGCAGGGAGAAGCGGCGTCCTAGAAGCGACCGCGCTCAGCATGGCAAGCAAGGACGCGTTCCACTCAGTCCGAGCCACTGGCTTTCCGTCTATTCGAGCGGATCGAATATAAGTGTGTTTCACGCTGGGAAGACTGGAGCGGTCATAGGTCTCCTTGGGAGTGTCAACGCCCCGAAAATCTCTCGCTGGCCTCTGAACAACGTTTCCGCCCCGCTCCGCGATCGCGAGGATTTTCTCGAACGCCGACTGGGGCGTATCGACCAAAGGCTCCGCAAATTTTTGAAGTCGCTGAAACTGATCCGACGTGATCTCGATAGAGGGCATATCAATCTCCTATGATCGATATGATATGATATGAGCCATACGCAGAGTCAACACGAGAAGGTCCTGATCGTCGATTTCGGCAGCCAGGTGACCCAGCTGATCGCGCGGCGGCTGAGGGAAGCCAGCGTCTATTGCGAGATCCATCCTTACGCCAAGGCCGAGGCCGCGCTGGCGGCCATGAACCCGCGCGCCATCATTCTGTCGGGCGGGCCCGAGAGCGTCCACGAGGAAGGCAGTCCGCGCGCGCCCCAGGCGGTGTTCGAGGCCGGCGTGCCGGTGCTGGGCATCTGCTACGGCGAAATGACCATGTGCGAACAGCTGGGCGGCAAGGTCGAGGGCGGCCACACCCGCGAGTTCGGCCGCGCCGAGATCACCGTCGAGAAGCCTTCGCCCCTGCTGGCCGGTCTTGCCCCGGTTGGCGAGGACGAGACGGTGTGGATGAGCCACGGCGACAAGATCGTCGCCATCCCCGAGGGTTTCGACGTCGTCGCCTCGTCGGCGGGATCGCCCTATGCCGTGATCGCCGACGAGACCCGCCGCTTTTATGGCGTCCAGTTTCATCCGGAGGTGATGCACACCCCGCGCGGGCACCAGATGCTGAAGAACTTCACCCACGGTATCGCCGGGCTGAAGGGCGACTGGACGATGGCGGCCTATCGCGACGAGAAGGTCGCCCAGATCCGCGAACAGGTCGGCTCGGCCAAGGTGATCTGCGGCCTGTCGGGCGGCGTCGATTCCTCCGTCGCGGCGGTCCTGATCCACGAGGCGATCGGCGATCAGCTGACGTGTGTGTTCGTGGACACCGGTCTGTTGCGCAAAGGCGAGGCCGAACAGGTCACGACCCTGTTCCGCGAGCACTACAATATCCCCCTGATCCATGTGGACGCGTCGGCCGATTTCCTCGGGGCGCTGGCCGGCCAGTCGGATCCGGAGACCAAGCGCAAGACCATCGGTCGGGTCTTTATCGAGGTGTTCGACCGCGAGGCGAACAAGATCGACGGCGCCGAGTTCCTGGCCCAGGGGACGCTGTATCCCGACGTGATCGAGAGCGTGTCCTCGTCGTCCGGCAAGGCGCACGTCATCAAGAGCCATCACAACGTCGGCGGCCTGCCCGACTACATGAAGCTGAAGCTGGTCGAGCCGCTGCGCGAACTGTTCAAGGACGAGGTCCGGGCCTTGGGCCGCGAGCTGGGCCTGACCGACGCCTTCGTCGGGCGCCACCCCTTCCCGGGGCCGGGCCTCGCCATCCGCATTCCCGGCGAGATCACCCCGGACGCCGTGGCGACACTGCAGGAGGCGGACGCCATCTACCTCGACGAAATCCGCAAGGCGGGGCTCTACGACCAGATCTGGCAGGCCTTCGCCGTGCTGCTGCCGGTCAAGACGGTCGGCGTCATGGGCGATGCGCGGACCTATGAGAAGGTGCTGGCGCTCCGGGCCGTGACCTCGACCGACGGCATGACAGCCAACTTCTTCGAGTTCCCCTGGGACGTCCTCGGCCGTACCGCGACGCGCATCGTCAACGAGGTGCGGGGCGTCAACCGCGTGGTCTACGACGTGACATCCAAGCCGCCGGGGACCATCGAGTGGGAGTAGGGGTCTAGCCTCTCGCCGCCGCTTCCAGCGCCGCCATGTCGAGGCGTTTCATCGCCATCATGGCCTCGAACACGCGCGTCCGGACCGCTGCGTCGGGATGGTTCATCAGGGCGATGAAGGGTTTGGGCACCAACTGCCAGCTCAGGCCGTAGCGGTCCTTCAGCCAGCCGCATTGCTCGGCCTCGGGCACCGCCGACAGGGCGGCATACAGCCTGTCCATGGAGGCCTGATCCTCGACCTCGATCTGCAGCGAGATCGCTTCGTTGAACTTGAAGAAGGGGCCGCCGTTCAGGGCGGTGAAACGCGTCCCGCCAAGGGTGAACTCGACCATCAATACGGCCCCGGCCTTACCGGCGGGATAGTCTCCGGGCGCACGCTGCACCGTGTCGATGCGCGAGTCGGGAATGACCGAGACGTAGAATTCGGCCGCTTCCTCGGCCTGGGTGTCGAACCATAGGCAGGGCACGATGGTCGATGCGGTCATCACGGATATCCTCTTCGGGCAGGACCCGTCTGTATATAACCACACGGTTAAATGCAACCCTGTCACAGACTTCATCCGACCGCCCCAATCCCGCCCCAATCCGCTACATATGTAACGCTACAAATGTAGCGGAAAACGAGCGTGATCGACGGATTGCCCAGGCGAGAGCGTGAGGTGTTCGAGGTTCTCTGCGGCCAGGGCGAGGCCACGGCGGCCTCGGTCCGGGCCGCCCTGTCCGACCCGCTGAGCGACTCTGCCGTCCGCACCCTGCTGAAGCGCCTGGACGAGCGGGGTCTGGTCACGCGCGCCAGCGGACCAGACGGCTTCGTCTACCGGCCCGTTCCACGCGCCGCGACGGTGGCGGCGGGGGCTCTGCGTCGGATGGTCGACACCTTCTTCGCCGGCTCGGCCGCAGGCGCGGCCACGGCCCTTCTGGGCATGAGCGGGCCGCTGACGCCGGAAGAAATCCAGGCCCTCGAGGCTCTGCTCGACGCTGCGAAGGAGGCCGAGCAGTGACCGGATTGCTGATCGCGCTCCTCGCCAAATCGGCCCTGATCGGGGGCGCGGGTCTGTTGCTCTCGACCCTGGTCGCGCGCCGCGCGGTGGACCGGGCCGACATTCTCAGGGCCACGGTGATCGTGCTGCTGGTCCTGCCGCTGCTGATGGCCTTCGGGCCGGCCCTGCGCCTCGCCCTCCTGCCGCCGGTGGAAACAGCCGCCGCCGTGCCATTGCCGCTGTGGAGCGGCACGGTCCGGGCGACGGAGGGGCTCAGTCTGTCCGGCTCGGTGCTCGCGCCGTCCCTGGCCGAGGTGCTCGCCCTGGCCTGGTCGCTGGGGGCCTTGCTCGTCGCCGGGCGTTTCGCGCTCGGCATCTGGACCCTCATGCGCTGGACCGCCGCCGCGCGTCCGGTCGAGGCCACCGCCTGGACTCAGGCCCTGACCCGCCATGCCCGGACCGGTCGTCGTCCGATCCTGCGCGCCAGCGACCGCACGCCCGGCCCGCTCAGCTGGGGTCTGCCGCCGGGCGTGATCCTGCTGGATCGGGCGACCCTGACCCGGCCCGAGACCGCACCGGCGGTCATCGCCCACGAACTGGCCCACCTGAAGCGGCGCGACTGGGTGTTCCTCGTTCTCTCGCGCCTCGCCCTGGCTCTGTTTTGGTTCAACCCCCTGGTCTGGGCTCTCCACCGCGCCCTGATCGACCGGTCCGAGGAGACCGCCGACGCTCTCGCCCTGGGTCAGGTCGATCGCCAGACCTACGCCCGTGCCCTGATCGGCCTCGCCGCCCGGGCATCGACCGCTCCGCTCGCCGCCACCGCCATGGCCGCTCCCGGCCCCGCCCTCAAGCAAAGGATCGCCCGCATCATGTCCGACACCCCCGCTCGCCGCCGTCCCGCCGTGATCGTCGCCGCAATCGCCGGCCTCGTCGCCGTCGCCACGCCCATCGCCGCGCTGGAACTGGCCAGCCGAACACCCCGCCCTTCGTTCACGGCCCTGGCTCCCGTGGCCCCGAGCGCGACACAGACGACGTCTCTGCCCGCACTGCCTTCTCCGCCCGCCCCCCCGGCTCCGCCCGCGCCACCGGCACCTCTGACGCCCATCATCGGCGAGGCCCCACCGGCTCCGCCCGCTCCGCCCGCCCCGCCAGCGGACGGCCGTGGCACCTACGTCTATCGCAGCAGCCAGGACTGGGGCCCGGCCGCGCGGGAAGACGCCGACCGCGCGCGTCAGGCCGCCGCCCAAGCCCGCCAGCAGGCTGCTCAGGCCCGCGCCGAGGCCAGGGAGCAGGCCAACCAGGCCCGCCTCGAAGCCGACCGGCATCGTGAGACAGCGGACGCCATGCGCGCCTCGGCCGATATCGCCCGCGCCGCCGGCGCACGGGCCCGCGCCCAATCTCAGGTGGCGATGCGAAATGCCGAGCGCGCCATGGTCAACGCCCGTGCCGAGATGCGTCGGGGGGGCGAGGAGATGCGCCGGGGCGCCGACAGCATGCGTCAGGAAGGCCGCCGCCTCGCCGATCCCGCCTACCGGGCCGAGCAGATCGAGGAGAATCGCCGGCGCGGGAACACCGTCACGGACGCCGAACTGCGCGCGCTCGGCCCCCGCTTGATCGAACAGGCCGCCGACCTTGAGCGCCAGGCCGACCAGCTGCAGGCCGACGGCACCGCGGCGAACTAATCCGTCTCAGCCGCCTCCGAGGAGCGCCACCCGCTCCTCGGGGGTCAGCCGCCGCCAGCGCCCCTCGGGAACGCCGTCCAGTCGGATCGGCCCGATGCGAACTCGCATCAGGTCGGTCACCTCCAGATCGACCCGTTCGCACATCCGGCGGATCTGGCGGTTGCGCCCCTCGGTCAGGACGAAGCGCAGGCGGTTCTGCTCCATCCGCGTGACCTTCGCCCGCTTCAGCTGACGGCCGTCCAGCATGATGCCGTAGCGCAGCGTCGCCAGCTTCTTCTCGGTCACGTCACCCGCGACCCGCACGACGTATTCCTTGTCCAGCGTCGAGGCCGGCCCGATTACCGCCTTGGCCACCACCCCGTCCGACGACAGCAGCAGCAGGCCCCGTGAATCCTCGTCCAGTCGACCGATGGGCGGCAGGGAGGCGTCGGCCGCCGGAACTTCGCCCTCGCCGAGCCGATTCTCCGCCGTCAGCAGCCGCACGGCGGGGATCTTGCCCGGCTCGGGCTGGCCCGAGACGTAACCGACCGGCTTGTGCATCACGATGGTGACGCCCTCGGCCAAGGCGGCCTCGGCGTGGTCGGCCAAGGTCAGGGTCTGGCCGGGTTCAAGCTTGCGTCCCGCATCGGTGACCACTTCTCCATCGACGGAGACAAGACCGTCGGCGATCAGGGCGTCGGCCTCGCGGCGCGAGCAGACGCCGGTCTGGCCCAGCCACTTGTTGATCCGGACCGGCTCAGGGCCGTCGTACAGGCGGGCGAAGGCCAAGGCGGATCAGTCGGCCAGGAGCGAAGCCAGGGCGGCCAGCGCCGCCTCGTCGTCCTGGGCGGACGTCGCTCCCGACACGCCGATGGCTCCCACGATACGGCCACCGATGACGATGGGCCGGCCGCCTGGAAAGGGAAGGTAGTCTTCGTTGGCCAGGATCACCAGTCGCCCGCCCACGACCCGCTCTTCGAGCACCGCCGTGGCCAGGCGATAGCGGGCCGAGGTCTCGGCTTTTCTCTGGGCGACGTGGATCGAGCCGTACTGAGTGTCGTCCATGCGGGCGAAGGCGACCAGTTCGCCGGACGGCTCAACCACGGCGACCGCCAGCCGCCAGCCGTTGGCCGCGCCGTGCGCCATCACACGCTCCATCAGGTCCTGCGCCACCTCCAGCGAAACCGGCGGCCCATAGGCAGGGGCCGGGGCGGGCGGCAGGGCCGGCGCGGTCTGGGCGAGCGCGGCGGGCGCGGCCGAGGCCAGTGCGAGGGCGAGGATCAGGGCTTTCATGGTCGATCTCCGGATCAGGTCACGCGGCGGAACAGAAGCATCAGATTGTTGGCGGGCATCTCGACCCGCCGCGTCAGATGCAGGCCGCGCGACCGGGCGCAGGCCACGACGGCGTCGCGGTCGCGCAAGCCCCAGGCCGGGTCGCGGCTCTTCAGGCTGTCGTCGAAGGCGGCGTTGGACGAAGCCAGGGCCACGTCCGCCTCGCGGAACGGGCCATACAGCACGAGCAGGCCGCCGGGGTCTGGAAGCACGCGTGCAGCCCCAGCCATCAGGCCCTCGGTCGCGGCCCAGGGACTGATATGGATCATGTTGATGCAGACGATGACCTGCACGTCCACAGCCGGCCAGCCGTCTGGATCGACGGCGTCCAGCGCCAGCGGCGGATTCAGGTTCGACAGCGCCGCCTCGGCCGACCAGGCGGCGATGCTGGCGCGGGCCTCGGGCGACGGATCGCTGGGCGTCCAGGTCGTGCGGGGCAGGGCGCGAGCGAATGCGACGGCGTGCTCGCCCGACCCAGAGGCTATCTCCAGCACCCGCCCCTCGGCGGGCAGATGGGCGCGCAGGACGTCGAGGATCGCCTGTGTGTTCCGCGCCACCGCGGGCGAGGCCAAGGCTCCGGGTGGGGTGGCCGACTTTATGGGATCGAGGGTCTGCACGGGATCGGGATACAGCGCCTTCGGCCCGCGTGCGACTGGATTCGGCTGTCCCCGGCCTGTCCGACGCGTCACGGGAGGTCAAATCTTGCATCGGTTGACGCCGCGGCGCCCCGGGTGTCATTGCGACTGAAACAGGCCGTGAGGCCCTGTTACAATTCAGAAGATTGCCACGGCGGGCGTCAGATCGGCCGGGCGGGACGTTCAGGAGCGAGTGCGTGCAATCCAATCCGACCGTACCGGGCCTTGCGCCCGCGCCGACCCGTCACGCCGGGCTGATCGCCTGGGTCGAGCAGATCGCTGCTCTGACCAAGCCTGCGCGGGTCCACTGGTGCGACGGCTCGGAGGCCGAGAAGGCCACCATCGTCGCCGACCTGATCGGCAAGGGCACCCTGAAGGCGCTTGACCCGGTCAAGCGCCCCGGCAGCTACTACGCCGCCTCCGACCCTAAGGACGTGGCCCGGGTCGAGAGCCGCACCTTCATCTGCTCCGATGACGAGATCGACGCCGGCCCGACCAACAACTGGGCCGATCCTGTGGAGATGCGCCAGCGGCTGGGCGGCCTGTTCGACGGCTGCATGGCGGGCCGGACGATGTATGTCGTGCCGTTCTCCATGGGGCCGATCGGCTCGATGATCAGCGCGCTCGGCGTCGAGATCACCGACAGCGGATACGTCGCCGTGTCCATGGGCATCATGACCCGGATGGGTGCCGCGGCGCTGGAGGCCCTGGGCGACGACGGCGTCTTCGTGCCCTGCGTCCACACGCTCGGCGCGCCTGTGGCCGAGGGGCAGGCCGATGTGGCCTGGCCCTGCAACGAGGAGAAGTGGATCGTACACTTCCCCGAGACGCGCGAGATCTGGTCGTATGGCTCCGGCTATGGCGGCAACGCCCTGCTGGGCAAGAAATGCTACGCGCTGCGGATCGCCTCGGTCATGGCCCGGGACGAGGGCTGGCTGGCCGAGCACATGCTGATCCTAAAGCTGACGAGCCCCGAAGGCCGTGTGAAATACATGGCCGCCGCCTTCCCGAGCGCCTGTGGCAAGACCAACCTCGCCATGCTCCAGCCCAGCCTGCCGGGCTGGAAGGCCGAGACGGTCGGCGACGACATCGCCTGGATGCGCTTCGGCGACGACGGCCGCCTGTATGCGGTGAACCCCGAGGCCGGCTTTTTCGGCGTGGCCCCGGGCACCAGCCGGAACACCAACCAGAACGCGCTCGAGACCCTCAGCCGCAACACGGTCTTCACCAATACCGCCCTGACTGTCGACGGCGACGTGTGGTGGGAAGGCCTGAGCCGGGAGCCCCCGGCGGGCCTGACCAACTGGAAGGGCGTGCCCCACGATCCGGCCTCGGGCGAGCCTGCCGCCCATCCCAACGCCCGGTTCGCAGCCCCGGCCGGCCAGTGCCCGACCATCGCGCCGGAGTGGGAGGATCCTCGGGGCGTGCCGATCGACGCCATCCTGTTCGGCGGGCGTCGTGCGTCTGCCGTGCCTCTGGTGACCGAGGCCTTCGACTGGGAGCACGGGGTCTTCATGGGCTCGACCGTGGCGTCGGAAGGCACGGCGGCGGCCGAGAACGCCATCGGCGAGCTGCGTCGCGATCCCTTCGCCATGCTGCCCTTCTGCGGCTACAACATGGGCGACTATTTCGCCCACTGGCTGGCATTGGGCGACAAGGCCGATGCGGCCAGGCTGCCGGGCATCTTCTTCGTCAACTGGTTCCGCAAGGATGAGCAGGGCAAGTTCGTCTGGCCGGGCTTCGGCGAGAACGCCCGCGTCCTGAAGTGGATCGCCGAACGCATCGACGGCGAGGCTGGGGCCCTCGACACGCCCGTCGGGCGTGTCCCGACGCAGGAGGCCCTGGACCTCCACGGTCTGGACCTGACCGCGGCCCAGATCTCGACCCTGCTGGAGGTTGACGCCGAGGTCTGGGCCGAGGAAGCCGCCCTCATTCCCGACTTCTACGCGCAGTTTGGCGACCGCCTGCCCGAGCGCCTGTGGTCCCAGCACGCCGCCCTGACCGGCCGTCTCGCCACCGCGCGAGGCGAACCCACGGTGCTGGCGGCGGAATAAGGTCTCCTCCCCATGCGCAGCATGGGGAGGTGGCTCGGAGCGAAGCGGAGAGACGGAGGGGTTCTTCGCGCGGCAGAACCCCTCCGTCTGCTCGCAAGGGCTCGCATCCACCTCCCCATCGCTTCGCGACAGGGAGGAGACGCTCCTCACTTGCATTCCCGGCCCCCGCAGCCGAAGCACCCGCCGTGGCCGACCTCTCTTGCGACATCGTGATCCTCGGCGCGGGCGTGCTGGGTCTCGCCGTCGCGACGGAGCTAGCCGCGCGCGGCACCGACGTGCGCGTGATCGACCCGGGCGATCCGAACGCCTCGGCCATCGCCGCCGGCATGATCGCTCCGGCCTTCGAGAGCCTGCTGGACGGCGCGGATGCCGCCCGCGCCGCCTTGCTCCGTGACGCCGCCGCCCTGTGGCCGGACGTCGCATCACCGCACGATCTGATCCTCGACCGCACACCCGCCCAGTGGCGCGGTCCCGGTCCCGAGCGCATCGCCGACCGCCTCCGCGCTCTCGGCTTCCGGGCTGACCTGTCTGGAGAGGGCGTCTCCGCGCCCGACGACATCCGCATCGACCCGACCGAAGCGCTGGTTCGTCTTCGTGACCGCCTCGACGACCGCCAGTCACCCGCCTCCGCGACCGCCCTCGAGCAGGCCGAAGACGGGTGGCTCGTCCACACGACCGCGGGCCGAGCGCGCTGCCGAACCCTCGTCCTCGCCACCGGTGCGACCGCGCCGCTCCCGGGCCTCTCTACGTCCGCCGCCCTGGCCGCCTCGGTCGTGCGCCCCGTTGCCGGGCAGATCGGTTTCGTCGCCCGACCCCTGACCGACCGCGTCCTGCGCGGGCCCGACGGCTACGTCGTTCCAGCCGGGCAGGGGACGCTGATCGGCGCGACCATGGTCGAGGGACAGTCGCCCGCTGTGGTCGACCCGGCCGCCTCCGCCCGCCTGATCGCCATGGCCGAGACCCTGCTCGGCCATGCCCTCGACGGGCCGGTCACATGGCGCGCGGCGATCCGGGGGGCGACGCCCGACGGACTGCCACTGGCCGGCCCGGTGGGGGAGGGTGTCCATCTGGCACTCGCCCCCCGTCGCAACGGCTGGCTGATGGCGCCGCTGGTCGCCCGGATCGTCGCCGATGGCATCGAGGGACGGCCACGCGGAGCCCACGCCGCCGCCCTCGACCCGCTCCGGTTCACTCGTCCGGAAGCGTGAAGCGCAGGGCGATCGTGACCTGCGCCCCGTCCACCGCCTGGCCGTCGACCGTGCGCGGGCTCATGCGGAAGTAGCGGCTGAGCCCCTGGGCTGCGCGGCCGAAGCCGTATCCGCCCGGGGTCTCCGACACCACGCCACAGGCCGACACTGTGCCGTTGGCGTTGACGGTGCAGCTCAGGCTCGCCACGCCCTCGACCTCGCGGTCGATCGCCCGGTCGGGATAGGCCCGGGCCAGCTGGTCGCCGCTGGGTCGGCTGATCCACTGGGGCGAGGTGATCACAGGGGGCCCTCGCGGTGCCTCGACCATCGGTTCGCTGGCCGTGCCCGTCGCCGTGTCCGGGAGGACCTCGGTGGTCAGGTTCAGGATCGGACCCGAGTCCCTGACAGCTGAGTCGTTGACGACGGCGGTGATCGTCTCGGTTGGCTGGGTCGGCCGCGGCGTGTCGTTCAGGCGCGGATTGGGGGCCGGCGGCGTGACGCTGGGTTCCGGCGGCCGGGGCCGCGGCGTCAGGGTGATCACGTCGAACGTCGGCGCGTCCGGCGTCGCCGTGACCGGGGTCAGCTCGAACCGCTGATGGTAAAGCGCCGCTCCCAACCCGACGTGGGCCAGGGCCACAAGCCCCACCGCCATCCAGGTCGCTCGGGACACTGGGCGTTTGCGCTCGCCATAGTCCATGGTGTGGGTCAACCGGGGCCCGCCCGCCGCTTGCATCATCATGGCCGTCACTCCCTCTCGTCAGGCCCTCCCCAGCGCCCTTGCGAGAATGACGCGCTCGCGTGATGGCGGGATTGCGGCGAAGGAAACCCCGGTTTCTGAGTGATCGCAGGTTAGTTGGCCGACCGCTCATGAACCCGTCGCTCACGGCCTGCATCCGCCGCGACCGGCGTTAACGGACATTAACGCTCGCTTAACCACGATCTCCCAGCCTCTTGCCCATGACGGTCAGGGCGATTCCAGCGTCGGGAGGAGTGGAGGCCGCGATCCGTCGCGCGTCGCACTCGACCGGCGTCGATTTCGACTTTCTGATGAAGACCGCCCGCCGCGAGAGCGCCTTCAACCCCAACGCCCGCGCGCCGACCTCCTCGGCGTCCGGCCTGTTCCAGTTCATCGAGCAGACCTGGCTGGCGACCGTGAAGCAGCACGGGGCCAAGCACGGCTATGGTCAGTACGCCGACCTGATCCATCGCGGCGGCGACGGGCGCTGGCGGGTCGACGGGTCGGCGAGGAATGTCGTGCTGGATCTCCGGTTCGATCCCCAGGCCGCTTCCCTGATGGCCGGTGAGCTGACGGCCCAGAACGCCGCCTACCTGCGCGGACGCACGGGTCGCGACCCCGGCGCGGGCGACCTCTATGCCGCCCATTTCCTCGGACCGGCGGGGGCCGCGCGCATCATGGAGGCCATGGCGTCCCGACCGGGTGCGAGCGCCGTCGCCATGTTCCCCGAGGCTGCCTCGGCCAACCGCTCGATCTTCTACCGGAACGGTCGCCCCGCGACGGTGGCCGAGGTCCATGCCAATCTGCAGAGCACGGCGGGCGGCGCCGCGCCCATCGTCGGCCCCTCCACGTCCGCGCCCCTTCTGGACGAGCGCGAAACAGCGATTGCCGCCCGCATGGACCGGCTGAAACAGGATCAGAGCCTGCTGTCCCTGCTGCTGGGCCAGGACGGAGACGGCAAGGGCTCCGGCTTCGGCGGCGCCTTCGGACCCGAGCCGAAATCATCGTCCGGCGGCACTTGGTAAACCGGGCGTTAAGCCTGACGGCTCACGCTCCGCTCCGACTCAGGAGATGCTGTTTCCCACCATGACCGCCCCCCGCGCCCGCCTGACCGAGTTCGACATTCGCCGTCTGATCAAGGCGTCCGACGATGACGACCGGGCCGCTGCTGCGCACAAGCTGTGCCGCAGCATGGACCGCCTCGACCTTGACGAAGCCGACCTCGAGGCCGCCCACAAGATCATGCGGTTGCTGGCCGAGGACGCCGCAGAACTGGTTCGCCGCGCCCTGGCCGTTACGTTGAAGAGCTCCGACCTCCTGCCCCGTGACGTGGCGCGCAAGCTCGCCATGGACGTCGAGTCAATCGCCCTGCCCATCATCGGCGCTTCGCCCGTCTTCGCCGATGAGGACCTGATCGAGATCGTTCGCGCCGGTTCCGCCGCCCGTCAGATCGCCGTCGCGGCCCGGCCCCGCGTCTCGCGCGACGTCGCCGAGGTCGTCGCCGCCGAGGCGGCAGAGCCCGCCGTCCGCACCCTGGCCTCCAACGACAACGCCGACATGTCCGAGCGCGCGCTCGGCCGGGCCGTCGACCGGTTCGGGTCGTCGCCCGAGGTCGTCGCGGCGCTCGCCTATCGCCAGGTCCTGCCGCTGGACATCACCGAACGCCTTGTCGCCCTGGCGTCCGAGGCCGTGCGTGAACACCTGGTCAGCCGCCACGCCATCGCGCCCGAGACCGCCATTCGTCTGTCCGCCTATGCGCGCGAACGGGCGACCGTCGACCTGATCGATCAGGCCCCGGCCGACGCCGACCTGGCCACCTTCGTCGCCCAGCTGAATGCGCGAAAGGTCCTGACCGCCTCGCTGCTGTTGCGAGCGCTCGCGCGGGGCAAGATGGCCCTGTTCGAGCACGGCGTCGCCGAGCTGTCCTCGACGCCGCATCACCGCGCCTGGCTCATGGTTCACGACGCAGGGCCGCTGGGGCTACGGGCCATCTATGACCGGGCCGGTCTGCCGCCGCGCCTGTTCCAGGCCTTCCGCGCTGGCGTCGACACCTGGCGCCAGCTGTCCGTGGAGGGCGCCGACACATCAGGGGAGGCCTTCCGAGAGCGAATGCTGGAGCGGTTCCTGACCCAGCGTCCGAACGCGCCGCGCGACGACGTCGCCTATCTGATGGAACGCCTCGACAAGCCGGCCGAGGGTCCGCTTCGGCTCGTGGCGGCGAACGCGGCCTGAATCTCCCTTAGCCCAAGGGGCAAAGGCCGAGCGTCACATCCCCCGCATCAGCTCGTCGGCCAGGGCCGCCGTCAGATAGCCGTCCGGCGTCCGTCCGTTGGCGAGTTGCCAGGCCCGGAGCGCCCGCCGGGTGCCGGAGCCGATGACGCCGTCGATGCCGCCGACGTCGTAGCCCGCGCGCGCCAGAGCGGTCTGGGCCCCGAACCGCTGTTCGCGCGACAGGGGACCGTCGTCGGGCCAAGCGGCCACCAGGCCCGGCCGCCCCGCAACCCCGTCCGCCATCAGGCCGATGGCGAGTGCGTAGCTGACCGAGTTGTTGTAGCGCCGGATCACATAGTGGTTGGGCAGGGCCAGGAAGGCGGGCCCGCGGGCACCCTGCGGCAGCAGGATCACGCCCGCCTCGGCGGCCTCGCCCGAGGTCGGCGATCCACCGCGCGCCAGCCCGACGCCCTGCTGGGCCCAGAAGCTCCAGGGGCGGCCGTCACTCTCGGCCAGGGCATAGTCGAAGCCGGAGGGCAGGGTGACCTCGTAACCCCAGCGCTGGTCGCGCTTCCAGCCGGCCTGAGCCAGCAGATTGGCCGCCGACCCCAGGGCGTCCGCATCCGTGCCCCAGATGTCGACCCGGCCATCGCCGTTCTGGTCGACGCCGAGCCTCAGATAATTGTCGGGCATGAACTGGGTCTGGCCCATGGCCCCGGCCCAGCTGCCCAGCAGGCCGGCGCGGTCCCGCCGTCCGTCGATGACGATGTCCAGCGCGTTCTTCAGCTGGTCCTCGGCCCAGGCCCGGCGGCGTCCGTCATAGGCCAGGGTCGCCAGCGAGCGGATCACGTCGCTGGAGCCCTGGACCTGGCCGAAGCTGGATTCCAGCCCCCAGATCGACACCAGGATCTCCGCCGGCACGCCGAACCTCTGGACCGCGCCGGACGGCACGGCGTCGAGCCTGCGGCGGCCCTCGGCGACGCGCGAAGCGGAGATGGCGTTGGCAATATAGGCCCCCGTGGGGCGGCTGAACTCGGGCTGGTTGCCGTCCAGCCGGATCACGTCGGGATCGGGCGACAGGCCGTCCAGCTGGCGTGCATAGGCTTCGCGCCGTGCGCCGCCCTTGCGGTCCAGGAAACCCTGTTTCCAGCCCTCGAAGCCGGCCCCGTCGGTGGAGTAGGGACGCTCCTGAACCGTCGTCGTCGGTGCGGCGCGCGGCGGCGCGGGCTCGGCGCGCGCCACGACCGGCGGCGCTTCCGGTAGCATCGGCGCGCAGGCCGAAACGCAGGCGATCAGGACGAGGCGATAGTCGAGGCGCATACGGATGAGGTTTCCCAGATGGCGGCGGTTCCGATCAAGTCTCGTGCCAATCGGCACGGCAATGTGACCGACGCCCACACGATACGGTGAAGTCTCGTAAACCGTTCCTGCTGTCCGTAGCTTAAGCTGATTCCGTCAGGCTGGCGTGGCTCTCGGATCACGGCCTGGTGGTGGAGGGGCGACGCAGCGGGCCCGCAAGCCCGTGGACCCTCCGTTCAACTCGGAGGCCAGGCCTCCATCCTATCTTGGTGCGCTACCGCTCGCGCCACGGTCGCTCGCTGCTTGAGTGCCGGGGAGCAGCACCCCTCGCCGCAACGGGCCGACGTCCGCGTCCCTCACACCGTTGACGGCGCCCATCAGCTTCTCTATACGCCCCGTTCCGCCGCTGGCCCGCCCTGCGGCTTTTCTATTTCAGCTTTCGCCTCAGGATCCCCGACCATGAAGGTCCGCAGCTCGCTCAAGTCGCTCAAGACCCGCCACCGCGACTGCAAGGTCGTGCGTCGCAAGGGCGTCGTCTTCGTGATCAACAAGACCGACCCGCGCTTCAAGGCGAAGCAGGGCTGACGCCCTGGCGCTAACGCGCGGCTCGCGGAGCCGCGCTGCTTGAGCGCTGAACGATCCACAGGTCGCGGGCTTTGTCCGCGGCCTTTTTCGTGTCTGGCGTTGAGCCGTCGATGGCGACGTGGTTAGCGTCCGCGCTTGTTTTCTGGAGACCCTGCCTTGGCCGATGATGCTTCCTTCGACGCTTCCCCCGACGTCCTGAACTCGGCGGCTCAGGGGCGTCTACGCACCATCATCGAGCGCATCGAGCGTCTGGAAGAGGACAAGGCCGCCGTCATGGCCGACATGAAGGAGGTCTTCGCCGAGGCCAAGGGCGAGGGCTACGACGTCAAGATCCTGCGCAAGGTCATCCGCATCCGTAAGCAGGACAAGGCCAAGCGCCAGGAAGAGGACGCGATCCTGGACCTGTATCTGTCCGCGCTCGGCGAAATCTGACACCTTCGGCCGGGTGAAGCGAAAGCCGCCCGCGAATCCCTTCGAAGCCCAGCGCGAGGCCGCAAAGCGCGCCGCGCTGAACGCCCTGAAGCGCGCCCGCCGCTCAGCCGAGAAGGCGGGCGTGTCGCTGTCCGAATGGGAGGGCGAGTTCCTCGATTCGGTCGGCGACCGCGTGAAGACCTACGGTCGTGCCTTCGGCGATCCCGAGAAAGGGGCACCGGGCCAGGCGCTCTCGGCCATGCAGGGCCGAAAGCTGAAGGAGATCACGCGAAAGGCCAACGGCGAGGACACCCGCCCGCCCTGGCGTCGCAAACCCAGGGACGACTAAACAGGCCAGGCCGCCATCGCGGCCTCGGCGACCCGCAGCAGCTTCTCGCGCGACGCTCCGTCCCGCGCCAGGGTCGACAGCCCCTGGGTCATGGCCATCATGTGGCCGGCGAGGGCGTCCACGTCGGTGTCGTCGGGAAGTTCGCCCTCCGAACGCCCCCGCTCGAATCGCGCCCTCAGCGTCGTCTCGATCCCGTGCCGGATCGCGGCCAGTTCGGCCTGGACGTCGCCCGCCGCGACCGAGCAGCTCAGCGCCGACGTCGCCAAAAGACAGCCCGTCGGCGTCGTGTCGCCCGTCACGCCCTGGGCGCTGGCCGTCAGCAGCCGCCGCGCCGCCTCGCGCGCCGTCGGGGCCCCCTGGATCATCGCGTGCGGCGGCTCGGCCGCCAGGTACAGACCCACGCATTCCAGAAACAACCGCTTCTTGTCGCCGAACGCCGCGTACAGGCTGGGCGGAGTGATCCTCATGGCGGTGGTCAGATCGCTGATCGAGGTCGACTCATAGCCGTGACGCCAGAAGGTCAGCATGGCCTGGGTCAGGGCCTCGTCCCGATCGAACGACCGGGGCCGCCCGATCCGGGTCGGGGTCTGCGTCACCGTTTCCATAGCGATCAATATGAAACGATTGACCCGCCGTCGCAAGCCGGGCTAACAGGTTTCGTAACGATCACTAGGAAATACGCATGTCGCTTGCTCATCATCGCACCTTCGGCCGGTCAGGCCTGGTCGTCAGTCCGCTGGCGCTGGGCACCATGACGTTCGGGACCGCCCGCTGGGGCATGGGCGAGCAGGGGGCGCGCAACGTCTTCGACGCCTATGTCGAGGCCGGCGGCAACTTCGTGGACACCGCCGACGTCTATTCCGCCGGCCGCAGCGAGGAGATGGTCGGGGCCTTCATCGCCAAAAGCGGTCCGCGCGACCGCATCGTCCTGGCCACCAAGTCCGGCTTTGCCCCCGGTCCCGGCGGCTACGCGGGCGGCTCGGGCGCAGGCCGCGTCCGCACGGCGCTCGAGGGGTCGCTGCGCCGTCTAAAGACGGACTACGTCGACCTGTACTGGCTTCACGTCTGGGACGGCGTCACTCCGGCCGAGGAGGTGCTGGAGACGATGACCAGCCTCGTCCGCGCGGGTAAGATCCGCCACTGGGGCCTGTCGAACACGCCCGCCTGGTTCGTGGCCAAGCTGGCGACCCTGGCCGGCGCGCACGGCCTGCCGGGCCCGATCGGGTTGCAGTATTTCTACTCCCTGGCCAACCGCGAGGTCGAGGACGAGCACCTGCCGCTGGCCGCCGCGTTCGGCATGGCGCTCCAGCCCTGGAGCCCGCTGGCCTATGGGCTTCTGACCGGCAAATACGATCGCGCGACGGTCGAGGCCGCCCCGGCCCGCGCCGGCGGCGTCCCGCGCGAGGCGGCGACGGCCAACGAGGCCCGTCCCGCCGACGACAAGCGGCTGGATGGCGACAACCCCTTCGGCGACACCCTGTTCACCGAGCGGAACTGGCGCATCGTCGATGAGGTCAAGCGCATCGCCACCGAGACCGGCCAGTCGCCCGCGCGCATCGCCCTGGCCTGGGTCGTGGGCCGTCCCGGCGTCGTCGGCACCCTGATGGGGGTCAGCCGCGTGGATCAGGTGACCGACAACGCCGCAGCCCTGGACCTGCGCCTCAGCCCAGAGCATCAGGCGGCGCTGGACGCCGTCAGCGCGGGCGACAGCCGCCTGATCTACGGTCTCGCCCGCCGCCCGATGCGCGACCACGCCGTCTTCGGGGGTCGGTCCGTCAAGGGATGGGGAGAGTGAGCCCGCCTTAGAACAGCACCTTGCGCAGGCTGATCCGGATCACCCGACCTTCGGGGTCGAGGAAGTCGGGCTGGTAGTTCAGCGGCACGTCGCCGGTGGACGACGTCACCTCGGTGCGGCTGTCGAACAGGTTCTCGACCGCCAGGCTGACGCGTGACCCTCTCAGGATCGGATAGCGGGCGACCCAGGACGTGCGCTGGTTCAGGTCGACGAACATGGTCAGGTTGACGCTGGTCCGGTCGCTGAAGTTCAGGGTCGAGCCGCCGACACCGCCGTCGACCTCGGTCCCCTGACGCCAGTTGGCGTTCAGGAAAGTGCCGAAGCCGTTGCGGAACACGCCGCCCTGCACCTGAACCTCGTTCCTCGGCGTGCCGCCGTTGCCAGCCGTCGCATTGCCATCCAGCAGATCCAGCACCGGCAGGCCCGGACGGATCGTCACCTCGTCGGTGAAGCGCACGGTGTGGAAGACCGAGACGTTGAAGCGTCCCTGGCCCGGCATCATGCCGCCACCGCCCCGACCGCCACCGCCACCGCCCCCGCCACGGAACTGGGCGCCGCCGCCGCCGCCGGGAGGTCCGCCTGCGCCTGCGCCTGGGCCGCCTCCGCCTGGGCCGCGCCCGCCTCCGCCCGGTCCGCCGGCACCTTGCGGGCGACCGCCGCCGCCGCCGCCGAACATGATGGCTCCAAGGCCGCCGCCGGGACCGCCCGCTGCCGCCATGTTCGGTCTTCCAAAGGCCCGCGAGAAGTTGAAGCCGCTGCGAAGCTCCGACCGTTCGGTCTGGGTGAAGTTCAGCGGCCGGGCGTCCAGGGCGATCAGCCGGCCGGTCGCGTCACGCGTGAACCGCTCGGGCAGGGCGGCCTCCAGGTCCGGCGTGATGGTCGGGAAGCCCGTAATCGCCCCGTCGATGGTGGTGCGGGTGAAGTCCGACCGCAGGGTCAGCTGCTGGCTGGAGATCGGCTGCCAGTTGAAGCCCAGCTTCCAGACCTGGCGATTGTCCGGCGTCAGGTTCGGATTGCCGCCCGTGATGCGTGTCACCAGCACCGTCTCGCCGGTGCGGAAGTCGAAGACCGCGCTGTTGGGGTTGGCGATGACCGGGTCGTTCAGCTGCGAGATCGAGGGCGCGCCGTCTTCGTTGGTATAGCTGGCGATGAAGCCCAGGGCGTCGATCGGCGACCAGTTCAGGCCCGCCCCCCAGGTCGTCAGCCCGCCGATGTCCGAGGCGTCGTCGTAGCCGGCGTTGACGTTCACCGACAGGTCGCCGATCGGTCTCAGCACGTCGACGCCGTTCGAGATCGGCAGGGTCAGGTTGGCCGAAGTGAACAGGCGGTCGCGGCCGATGGTGCGGGCGCTGAACACGCCGGATCGCGTGCTTTCGGACTCCAGTTCGCGCGTATCGGCCCCGAACTTCAGGGTGCTGGACACCGAACCGGCCGGCAGTTCGAACAGGTCGCCGTTGAACACCGCCTCGACGTTGCCGCCGCTGGAGACCGAGTTGGCCGTGTCGACCAGGCGGGTGAAGCGCGCGGGGTCCAGGGTACCGAACGGGTTCAGGGTGCCCGCGGTCACCGCCGCCTGCGCCGCCGTCGCATCCAGACCGCGTCCCGTCACCGTGTCGGTCTCGACCCGGTCATAGGCCCCCGACAGCGTCCAGCGCCAGTCGCCCAGGAAGCCGTCCAGCAGGACGCCCAGATTGGCCGTCGTGCTTTCATTGTCCCGCGTCACGGCGAAGGGATCGTCGATGAAGCGATAGACGGCCACGTCCCTGCTGAACGGAGAGCCGTTCCGCCCCGCCGGTGCTGTCAGGGTCACGCCGGGCAGACCCAGGTAGGAGAAGCTGGTCTGCTCCTCCAGGTTCAGGCTGATGGTGCCCTTGATCGTCTCGTTCAGGTCGCGCGCCAGCGAGGCGTTCAGCGTCGTCTGATCGCCGCGCGGCAGCAGGGTGCGGTACTCGGTCAGGTCGCCGGACCGCGGCGCATTGGCCCCGGCAGCGAAGCCCGCCAGCGTCGGATTGGCCCCCCCTGGGTTGGCCGCGACGGTCACGGACTGGCCTGCGAGCGCCGACAGGGCCGGATCGATCTCTGCGCCGAACGGAATGCCTGAGACATTGCCGATCCGGTCGAAGGGCTGGCTGCCCGGATCGCGCACGATGTCGCGCTCGCTCTCGAACAGGGCCGTGTCGTGCTCGCGCTCCAGGCTGACATTCAGCCGGTTGCCGCCGACGATGCTGAAGTAGCCGCTCTCGACCTCGGTCGAGTTGCGCCCGCCCTGCGTCGGCGCGCGATAGGTCAGTTCGGCGTTGGCTTGGGTGAAGTTCGCCTTCAGCACGATGTTGACCACCCGCTGATCGGCCGCGAAGCCATAGGTCAGGGCCGCTTCCTCGGGCAGGATCTCGGTCCGCTCGATCGACTCGAACGGAATGGTGCGGATTTCCTGGAAGCCCGAGGTGCGCCGTCCGTTGAGCAGGACGACCGGCCCGCCGCCCCCGCGCCCCCGGTTCGACCGCGTCAGCGGCTCCAGCGCGGTCAGCAGCTCGGCCACGTTCGTTGCCCCGTAGGCGATCAGCTGGTCCGCATCCAGGGTGACCTCCGGCTCGATGTCGCCCTGAACCCGGCCGCGCGTCGCCGACACAGTGACCTCGGGCAGGACATAGTCCGCATCTCCGGGCGCAGCGGCAGACCCGGACGGCTGATCCTGGTCCTCGTCCTGAGCGCCTTGCGCGACCGGCGGAGCGGCCTGGGGCTGGCTGGGCGCAGCCTGAACCGGAGCGGACTGGAGCGTGCCCGACGCAAGCGCGACGAGCAGGGTGGAGGCGATGGTCATGAACACTCGGGGCTGGCGAACGCGGGGGGAGGGCACCGAGCCGGGCGGTCGTCCAGCTGGACGAACGCCGGTCCGGCGATCTCGTTACACGCGCCAGTGCTGGCGATCCGTCGCGGCGTCAATGAGGCGCTTTGTTACAGGACGCTGTAACGGCTCCGGCCTGTGGCCGAAACGTCACCCGGCCTCTTTCAGGGCGCCTTCCAGGCCTTGCTCGCGGACCTTGCGGTACAGGGTCGAGCGGCCGATGCCCAGCCGCCGGGCGATTTCCGACATGTGGCCGGCATAGACCTCGATGGCATGCTGGATCAGGTCGCGCTCGATGTCCTCCAGCGTGCGCAGATGGCCGCGCTCGTCCAGAATCCTGATCGGCTGGTCGGGCAGGGGCGGCAGGTCGGCATAGCCCTGGACCGCCGCTGACGGCTGGGAGGGCTGCGCCTCCAGCGGCATGGCGATGCCCGAGATGGCCGGAAAGTCGTGCGGCTGCAGGAAGGGCGCGTCGGCCAGCACGATGGCGCGATAGATGGTGTTCTCCAGCTGGCGCACATTGCCGGGCCAGTCGAAGGCGGTCAGCAGGGCCAGGGTCTCGGGCGACGCGCCCGCTACCCGCTTTCCCTCCTCGACGTTGAAGCGGCCGACGAAGTGGTCGATCAGGGCCGGGATGTCCTCGCGCCGCTCGCGCAGGGACGGGGCCTCGATCGGGAAGACGTTCAGGCGATAGAAAAGGTCCTCGCGGAACGTGCCCGCCGCCACGGCGCCCGACAGGTCGCGGTTGGTCGCCGAGACGATGCGCACATCGACCTTGACCGACCTCTTGGAGCCGACGGGGTCGATCTCGCCTTCCTGCAGCGCGCGCAGCAGCTTGACCTGCATGTCCAGCGGCAATTCGCCGATTTCGTCCAGGAACAGGGTCCCGCCGTTGGCCTCCGCGAACTTGCCCAGATGCTTGTCGGACGCGCCGGTGAAGCTGCCCTTCTCGTGGCCGAACAGGATCGACTCGACCAGATTGACCGGCAGGGCCCCGCAGTTGACCGCCACGAACGGCTTGCCCGCCCGCTCCGACGCCCCGTGCAAAGCGCGCGCGATGACCTCCTTGCCGACGCCGCTCTCTCCGGTGATCAGGACCGGGATCGACGACTTCGCCGCCCGGATGCCCAGCGCCTTGACCATCTGCATCGGTCGGCTGTCGCCCACGAGGTCGGCGAAGGTCACCCGGCCGGCGACGTGCTTCTTCAACCGCCCGACCTCGGCCGTCAGCTGAGTCAGCTGCAGGGCGTTGCGGATGCCGACCAGGATGCGCTCGGGGCTGGCAGGCTTGACGAAGAAGTCCTGGGCCCCGGCCTGCATGGCCTTGACCACGGTCTCGATGCCTCCGTTGGCCGTCAGCACGATCACCGGCGTGGTCACGCCCGCCGTGCGGATCTCGGCCAGGCACTCCATCCCCGACATGGTCGGCATGACCAGGTCCAGCAGGACCACGTCGGCGCCCCCGCCCTTGGTCAGGCGGTCGATGGCCTCGCCGCCGCTTTCGGCGTGGACGACCTGATAGCCCTCGCGGTCCAGCACCGCCTGCACCAGGCGGCGCTGCGTCGGATCGTCGTCGACCACCAGAACGGTCTTGGCCATAGGAAGAACACCCCTGATCACCCGGCCGGTCCTCGGTCGGGACTGGCTCGTTTCGGGACGGTTCTAGGCCCGACGCGGTGAAGATCGGGTTGGCCGACGTGGTGTCCCGAGGATTAACGCGTGCCTCGCCTCAGCATCGGGGTGGGGCGGTCGCCACCAACTCCGCCGGAACGCCGCTGCCCGTTTCCAGCGCCGGGCGGCTGTGTTCGGCGGCGCTCAGCCTGCCCTGCCGCAACAGATCGCGCGCATCGATGGCCGGCTGGCCCTCGCATACGACCGGCACAAAGTATCCCTGCGACCGATAGGTGCCGAACTCGGCGTCCTCGCTGAACACGGTGATGGTGCCGGCTTGAACCAGCAGGACGTCACCCTGCGGGAAACCCACCGACGGGCCAAGCACGGCCAGACAGTCGCCAGGCGCCCGGCAGTCTGAACGCGCGTCCTCGTTCTCCCCGACGATCTTGAAGAAGGGCTCAGGCAGCGCAGGCGCGCCGTCCAGAGTGCCGATGACCGGTCGGACGTCCCGACTCTGGCTCGGGTCGTTGAAGACGATCTGGTCCTGGGCGGCCTTGGCGCGGGCGGCGATCACCGGGTCGTCGGAGGCCACCAGACGAGCCAGGGCGGCGCGACCGGTCTTCCCGCTGGAATGCTGGAGGAAGCCGTAGTCGAAGGTGTCGGGCGCGACCTTGCCGCGCTCCAGCCGCGCCATCTGGTCGGCGACGGACAGGCGGGCGGGATCGGCGAGCGGGCTGAACAACGCCAGAATCGCCAGGACGCTGGCCACGGCACCGACGATGTTGGCCCGCTCCAGCGGGGCCATCCAGCGGGTTCCGGGGCGCAGGGTTGTCGACGCGGCATAGGCATATCCGCCCGCGTGAAGCGCCCCGATCAAGGCGCAGGCTACCGCGATGATCCGGTCCGGCGTCAGGCCGTGCTGCCCGATCCGCAGCGACAGACCCCAGACCGCGATGCCGACCAGCGGCACCAGCAGGACCGCCGCCACCCGCACGGCGATCCTCAGCACGGCGGGCGGCAGGTTGTCGGGCCGCCCGTCCTGATAGGCGGCGTTGATCAGCACGATCATCACCCCCACCGCCGACAGGACCAGCGCCGTCGCGCTGCCCGTCTCCCACAGTCCGTCCAGCCCGGTGAAAGGCAGGGCGATCAAAAACGCCCCGACCAGGACCGTCAGTACCAGCAACAGCCAGGACAACAGCATCAGAGCGATGGTCCGCACCCCCCGGATCAGCCCGTCGCGCACATCCGTCAGATGCACTGCCGTCGCGAACGCCAGTCCAGTCATCGGCAGGAAGAACCAGCCCTGCCTGAGCAGCTCGCCCAGGAAGCTCAGTCCGATGATCCGGAACAGCGCCGCGCCCAGAAACAGCAGCACCCAGAAGGCACCGGCGAAGGCGACCGACGCCACCAGCTGCACCCCCGCCATCCACGCCGCGTCGAAATAGGCGGGAAACGGCGCGATCAGTCTCCGCAGGCGATCCGCGGGCACCACCAGATGATGCGCGATGAACAAGGCCGCGGCGGAGAAGGCGAACAGGGGAAACGTCGGTTCCCGGTCCGTGCCCGACTGCCGCGCGATATCGTGCCAGGCCAGCCCCGCCAGCAGGGCCGTCGCGACGCCGGCCCAGACGACCAGCGTCACGATCCGCAGCCGCCCGATACCCGCCAGCAACACCGGCGGCACGAACAGGGCCGGCAAGAGCAGGGCCGCGAACAGCTCCGGGTTCTGCGACGACCAGGTCGCGCCCCCGCCCTCGGTCGTCCGCATCAGCAGATACAGGGCGATCCCCTGCGCCAGCCCGATGGCCAGCCGCGCCAAAGCCACCGGTTGGCCGGACGTCGCGCCGAGGGCGTCACGTCCTCCGCCGATCTCGTCTGCATCGGTCGTCATGCCGCTCTCCTCGGAACGGCCCATCAGACCCCGGAACGGGCCGTCAGGAAAGGGCCGGCTCCTGACGTACGGCTCGCGCCAGATAACAACCCCGTGGCGCGAAATGGATATGCACCTGCTCCACCCCTGGCCGTGCGAACCAGTCGGACAGGGTGTCGTCCAGCTCGGACCCGGCGATCACGAGCCCTTCGATCATCATGTTGCGTCGGTCATAGATCCTCAGCGACAGCGGCCGCTTCGTCAGCATCTCCGGGGCGGTGCCATTAACCGGCTGCGCCTCGGTGGCGGCTTCCCGCACGAAGATCGGCCCGCTGGCGCGGTACGGCGAGCCCGGGTCCGTCAGATGGGCGTGGTTGACCAGCACAAGCGCCTCGCCGGCTTCGGCGTCGCGCAGGCTGACCCGGCAGGGAGCCCGGCCAGGCGCATCCGCCACCCAGCGCCTGGCACCAGCGGCCGCCAGTTCTGCGTCTGACATCGCGAAATAGGCGGTGAACGGATCAAGAGGCAGGGCTTCGATGCGGTAGGTCATGACGATCTCCTTCAGGTCGCCCGCAGGATGCCCCTGCGCCCGATCGTCGTCTGGCGGGTTTCGGCCGTTGCGCTGGGCCGCTCGCGACCCCACAAACCCAGCCATGAACGCTCCCTTCAAGACACCCGCCATCGAGCCCCCCCTGTGGGACCTGTCCGACCTCTATGCCTCGCGCGAAGACGCTCGTGTCACCGCCGACCTTGAGGCTGCGCGCGAGGCGGTCGCCGAGCTGAACGCATTGCAGGGTCGCCTGATCGCCGAGCGCGCCGCGCCCGCCGCCCTCGGCGCGACCCTGAATCGGGCCATCACCCTGTATGAACAGGCGTCCGAACGGCTCGGTGCGCTGGGGGCCTATGCCTTCCTCGTCGCCTCCACCGACCGAAACGACGCGGCGGCGCAAGGGTTCGAGGCCGATCTGCGAGAGAAGATCACCGCCATCGCGACCCCGACCGTCTGGGTCACACTGGAGATCAATCAGCTGGACGACGCCGAACTGGAGGCGGCGCTGGACGCCCATTCCGGTGCCGCTCGCTGGCGTCCGTGGCTGCGCCGGGTGCGCGCGATGAAACCACATGAGCTGTCGCAGGAGTTGGAGACCTTCGTCGCCGAGCGTATGCCGATCAACGCCCAGTGGCCCCGCCTGTTCGACGAGACCCTGGCGGCCCTTCGCGTCGTGGCCGGAAAGGAGACCCTCACGCTCGCCGAAGCCCTGAACCAGCTGTCGGATCCGAAAGAGGCCCGTCGCAAGGCCGCCGCCGAGGGTCTGAACGTCGCGCTCGCCGCCCGCGTCCCGACCCTGGCCCTGGTGCTGAACACCGTCGCCGCCGACAAGGCGCTGGAAGACCGCTGGCGCGGCTTCAAGCGCCCCGCCGACAGCCGCCACCTGTCCAATGAGGTGGACGGAGAGGCGGTCGATGCCATGGCCGACGCCGTCGCCGCCGCCTACCCGCGCCTGTCGCACCGCTATTACGCGCTCAAGGCCAGGGCGTTGGGCAAGTCGACGCTGGATCAGTGGGACAGGAATGCCCCGCTGGACACGACCGCGCCTCGCGCCTTCGACTGGGGGCAAGGCCGCGACCTCGTGCTGGAGAGCTTCTCGGACCTCGGCTCGGAATTCGCCGACCGCGCCGGTCGCTTCTTCGACAAGCCGTGGATCGACGGCCGGGCCCGACCGGGCAAGCAGTCGGGCGCCTATGCCCATCCGGTCACCGCCGACCGCCACCCCTATGTCTTCCTGAACTGGATGGGCGAGCGCCGCGACGTCCTGACCCTGGCCCACGAACTGGGTCACGGCGTCCACCAGACCCTTGCGGCCGAGAAGGGGACCCTTCTGGCCGACACGCCCCTGACGCTGGCCGAGACCGCCTCCATCTTCGCCGAGGGGCTGACGTTTGACCGCTTGCTGGCCACCGCGCCGAAATCCGAGCAGCGCGGCCTGCTCGCCGGACGCATCGAGGATGGGCTGAACACCGTCGTCCGCCAGATCGCCTTCCACCGTTTCGAGACCCGCTTCCACGACGAGCGCGCCAAGGGCGAGGTCTCGGCCGAGCGTCTGGGCCAGCTGTTCCTGGAGGAAATGGGAGCGTCCCTGGGTCCGGCCGTCACGCTCAACCCTGGCTACGACGCCTGGTGGAGCTACGTCAGCCACTTCGTCCACTCGCCCTTCTACGTCTACGCCTATGCCTTCGGGGATCTGCTGGTCGCGGCCTTGATGGAGACCCGTGCCAAGGACCCGGACGGGTTCACGCCGCTCTACCGCGACCTTCTGGCCGCCGGCGGCACCCTGACCTATGCCGAGGCGCTGAAGCCCTTCGGCCTCGACCCCCGCGACCCGACCTTCTGGACCATAGGCACCAAGCGGCTGGAACGACTGATCGACCAGTTCGAGGCGCTGGGTTGAGCCCGGCTCCGTCCCCGCTATAAGACCCGCCAATCTCTTTTTCCCGCCGGACCCCATTCCATGGCCGACCACCCGCACCACACCTCGCACGACGCCGCCGATCACGACGCCGAGGCCTATATCCGCGGCTCGATGACGATCGAGGAGCAGCAGGAGACCTGGTCCCTGTTCATGGGGCTGACCAAGTGGGGCTCGCTGGCGGTCGCGGCGATCCTGCTGCTGCTGACGCTGTGGTTCATGCCGGGCGGTAGCCTGGTGACGGGCCTGATGGGTGGCGTGGGTCTCGCGGTCGCGGGCTTCTTCTTCCTGAAGGGTCCGAAAGCGGATCACTAAGACCGCTACCGCTCGGCTCGCGCAGCTTCGCTGCTTGAGCGCGGCGGGGTTGTCGAGCCGGGAGGCTTTGACGCCGCCGTATCCCAGCGCCTAACGTTGATCTGTCCATAGGGACGGAGGGATTCGCGTGGGTCTGACCATCGCCGTGACCAGGGAACGCCACGAAGGCGAGACCCGCTGTGCCGTCACTCCGGAAACGGTCAAGAAGTTCGTCGCCCTCGGCGCCTCCGTCCTCGTCGAGTCCGGTACCGGTACCGGCTCGTCCATCCCTGACGCCGAATATGTCGCCGCCGGCGCGGTGGTGAAGCCCGACACCCGCGCCGTGCTGGACGGCGCCGACCTGGTGCTGAAGGTCCGCGGCCCGACCCAGCAGGAGATCACGGCGCTGAAGCCCGGCGCGGTCGTCGTCGCCCTGCTCGACGCTTATCGCGAGAAGGACACGGTGGCCGCCCTGGCCGGTGCCGGCGTCACCGCCTTCGCCATGGAGTTCGTGCCCCGCATCACCCGCGCCCAGGTCATGGACGCCCTGTCGTCCCAGGCGAACCTGGCGGGCTATCGCGCGGTCATCGAGGCGGCGAACGCCTATGGCCGGGGTTTCCCCATGATGATGACGGCGGCAGGCACCGTCGCCCCGGCCAAGATCTTCGTCATGGGCGTCGGCGTCGCGGGGCTCCAGGCCATCGCCACGGCCCGGCGTCTGGGCGCCGTCGTCACCGCCACCGACGTCCGCCCCGCTACCAAGGAACAGGTCGAGTCGCTCGGCGCCAAATTCCTCGCCGTCGAGGACGAGGAGTTCAAGAACGCACAGACCGCCGGCGGCTACGCCAAGGCGATGTCCGAGGAATACCAGGCCAAACAGGCGGCCCTGACCGGCGAGCACATCAAGAAGCAGGACATCGTCATCACCACGGCTCTGATCCCGGGCCGCGCCGCGCCCGTGCTGGTCACCGCCGAGCACGTCGCTTCTATGAAGCCCGGCTCGGTCATCGTCGATCTGGCCATCGAGAACGGCGGCAACGTCCAGGGGGCCAAGCTGGGCGAGGTCGTCATCACGCCCAACGGAGTCAGCATCGTCGGGCTCGGCAACCTGCCCGGCCGAATCGCGTCGGACGCCTCCAGCCTTTACGCCAAGAACCTGGTCGCCTTCGCGGGTCTGCTCATCAAGGAGGGGGCCCTGGCGCTGGATCTGGAAGACGAGATTCTCAAGGCCGCCGTGGTTACCCACGGCGGGGCTGTCGTGCATGACGGCGTAAAGGGAGCCATCTGATGGAACACGTCGACCCCACCGTCTTCCGCCTCGCCATCTTCGTCCTGGCGATCTTCGTCGGCTACTACGTCGTCTGGTCGGTGACCCCGGCCCTGCACACGCCGCTGATGGCCGTGACCAACGCCATCTCCTCGGTGATCATCGTCGGCGGCCTGATCGCGGCGGCGGCGGCCTCGGGCGACGGGGTCGGCGGCTGGATCGCCAAGGGCGCGGGTGTCGCGGCCGTGACGCTGGCTTCCGTCAACATCTTCGGGGGCTTCATGGTCACCCGCCGCATGCTGGCCATGTACAAGAAGAAGGAACGCCCGGCCAAGGTCGAGGCCAAGGGCTGACATGACGCTCGACGCCCTGGTCTCCACCCCCGCCGCCGTGGCCCAGACCGTCTCGTGGCTCGCCACGGGAATCGGCCTGGGTCTGTGGCTGTGGAGCTGGCTGGGCGAGAAGAACGCGATCCAGAAGCTGCGCTTTCGCGACTGCGGGGTCATCCTGCTGTTCGCCGGCATCCTGGCCCGCATCGTGGTCCAGGAACGGGCCATGACCCCCTTCGACTGGGCCATGAGCCTGCTGGGCCCCCTGTTTATCGCCGCCGCCCTGTGGCGGCTGGGGCGCACGGCGACCGAGACGGGACGAAACTAGAAATGACGGGGGACCTGTCTTGAACGCATCCATCGCGGCCCTGGCCTATCTGGCCGCCGGCGTCCTGTTCATCCTGTCGCTGCGGGGGCTGTCGAGCCCGGAGACCAGCCGTCAGGGCAACACCTTCGGCATGGTCGGCATGGCGCTGGCCGTCGGCATCACCCTGCTGACGCTCGGAACCACCGGCGCGCTCGATCCGCTGACGCTGGCGCTGCTGGCCGGTGGCGTGATCGTCGGCGGCGGGGCGGGGGCCCTGATCGCCAAGCGCGTCGCCATGACCGACATGCCCCAGCTGGTCGCCGCCTTCCACTCGCTGGTCGGCATGGCCGCCTGTCTGGTCGCGGTCGGTGCCGTCTATGCGCCCGAGAGCTTCGGCATCGCGACCGAGGGCGGCGGCATCAAGATGATCTCAATCGTCGAGCTGGCGCTCGGCGTCGCCATCGGGGCCATCACCTTCACCGGCTCGGTGATCGCCTTCGCCAAGCTGAACGGCAACATGTCGGGTGCCCCGATCATCCTGCCGGCCCGCCACCTGATCAACATCGGCCTGGCGCTGGGCCTGATCTTCCTGATCGGCATCATGATCGGCTCGGGTGGCACGGCGGTCTGGGCCTTCTGGGGCATCTTCGCCATCGCCCTGATCCTGGGCGCGACCCTGATCATCCCCATCGGCGGGGCCGACATGCCCGTCGTGGTGTCGATGCTGAACAGCTATTCCGGCTGGGCGGCGGCGGCCCTGGGCTTCACGCTTGAGAACATCGCCCTGATCATCACCGGGGCCTTGGTCGGCTCCTCCGGCGCGATCCTGTCCTACATCATGTGCAAGGGCATGAACCGCAGCTTCATCTCGGTCATCCTGGGCGGATTCGGCGGTGACGCCGGCCCGGCGGGCGAGGCCCGCGTCGAGACCCGGCCGGTCAAGCAGGGCAGTGCTGACGACGCCGCCTTCATCATGAAGAACGCCTCCAAGGTCATCATCGTGCCCGGCTACGGCATGGCCGTCGCCCAGGCCCAGCACGCGCTGCGCGAAATGGCCGACAAGCTGAAGGAGGAGGGGGTGGAGGTGAAATACGCCATCCACCCCGTCGCCGGCCGCATGCCCGGCCACATGAACGTCCTGCTGGCCGAGGCCAACGTCCCCTATGACGAGGTCTTCGAGCTGGAGGACATCAACGCCGAGTTCGCCTCGGCCGACGTCGCCTTCGTCATCGGTGCCAACGACGTGACCAACCCGGCCGCCAAGACCGACCCGACGTCCGCGATCTACGGCATGCCGATCCTGGATGTGGAGAAGGCCGGCACCGTGCTGTTCATCAAGCGCGGCATGGCCGCGGGCTACGCCGGCGTGGAGAACGAGCTGTTCTTCCGCGACAACACCATGATGCTGTTCGCCGACGCCAAGAAGATGGTCGAGGGGATCGTGAAGGGGCTTTGACGCCATGGCCTATGAAGCCAAGACCAAACCCACGCCGAGCTCGCCAGAGGCCTTCATCGACAGTGTCGATCACCCCGGCCGGCGCGAGGATGCCCACGCCGTCCTCGCCCTCCTGACCGAGGCGACCGGAGAGTCACCCGTCATGTGGGGCTCGTCCATCATCGGCTTCGGCAAATACCGCTACACCTACGACAGCGGCCATTCGGGGGAAGCGCCCCTGGTCGGCTTCTCGCCCCGGAAGGCCAATCTGGTGCTCTACATGGCGGCCTATGACGATGCGCGCGACGACTTCCTGGCGCGGCTCGGCAAGCACAAAACGGGCAAGGGCTGCATCTATCTGAACCGGCTGGCCGACGTGGACACCGGCGTCATCGCGGAGATGGCGAAGTGGAGCATGAAGACGCTCAAGGAACGCCACCCGGACTGAGCTAATCCTCCCCCGCTGGGGGAGGGGGACCGCGAAGCGGTGGAGGGGGCCAGTCGCGCACGTCGGCGTCCGGATCGAGCCCCCTCCGTCACTTCGCTGCGCTCCGTGCCACCTCCCCCAATGGGGGAGGATTTAGGCCGCCATCCGCCATTCGACCTCGGCACCCCCCCGCGCCTCGTCCCACAGGGCGTCTTCGTTGGAGTAGCGGGCGCTGGCCCGCGCATCGATCACGTCGATCACCTGTTCCTCCAGCCGGTCCCAGATCACCGCCAGGTCGCCGCAGCCGTCGGCCTCGCACGGCACGATCAGATAGCGGTTGGCGGCCACGGCGGCGGCGGGGCTGAAGGCGGGGGTCGCTGCGGGGCGGGGGGCGAACAGTCGGGCCATGTCGATCTCTCCGGGTTCGGCGTCTTGCCGTTGAGGAGACTGTGAGACCGTGATACGTCAAAATCGGACGTATCGCGTTCCGGCTTGGTTCTTTTTCTGCGAGGGAGCGGCGTCATGCGCCACGACAAGGCAGCGGGCGTCATCGATCTGGCCCGGCGCATGGCCGCCTCGGCCGAGGGACTGACGCTGGACGACATGGTGCGTGAGACCGGCATGGCCCGCCGCACGGTCGAGCGGATGCGCGACGCGGTGCTGCATCTGTTCCCGACGGCGGAGGAAGTCTCGGACCCGCCGACCAAGCGCTGGCGCATCCGGGGCGGCCTGTCCGCCTTCGAACAGGCCCCCACGGCGACCGAAATGCTGGAACTGACCAAGGCGGCGCGGGCCCTGCGTGCCGCCGGCGAACCCGGCAGGGCCGCCGCCATCGAGAGTTTGGAGCGCAAGCTGAAATCGGCGATGCGGTCCACCGCCCTGAACCGCATGGCCCCGGACCTGGAGGCCCTGGTCCGGGCCGAGACCATCGCCGTCCAGGCTGGCCCGCGCCCCACGGCCGACGAGGCCATGCTGACCACCATCCGCGCCGCCGTTCTGGGCCAGGCACCCCTGGGCTTCACCTACAGTCGCCCGAACGCCGAGCCGCGCCGCCGCACGGTCGCGCCCTGCGGCCTGATGTTCGGCCGGGCCAACTATCTGGTGGCGGCCGACCGCGAGACCGGCCGGGTCCAGACCTTCCGCCTCGACCGCATGAGCGCGGTCGAGCGCCAGGAGGGGTTCGCCCCGCCGCCCGAGGACTTCGACCTCGCCGCCTTCGCCGGTCAGTCCTTCGGCATCTATCAGGACGAGATCGAGGACGTCGTCCTGTCCATATCGCCCGACGGCGCCGCCGAAGCGCGCGGCTGGCGCTGGCACCCGACCCAAGCCCTGGAGGATCAGGCCGACGGCGGGGTCATTGTCCGTTTCCGCGCCTCGGGCATGCGGGAACTGGCCTGGCACCTGTTCACCTGGGGCGAGCAGGTGACGATCCTGGCGCCGGAGCGGCTGAAGACGGTGATGGCGAGCGAGATCGCGGCGGCCCTTCGGGCTATGGGCCATTCGTGACCGAAACTTAAGCTGACGGCGTCCGCAGAGCGTGGCTTCTTCCCTGCCCACGGGAGCGACGCATGCTGAAACCCTTTGCAATCGGATGTTGGGCGGCCGCCGCCATTCTTCTGTCTGTCCCGACCGTCGCGGCGGCGCAGGAGCCTGTCCCCAGCCTGAGCCAGCCGGCTGCCGCTGTGATCCGGGACGGCGACGTCTGGACGGTCGTTCTGACGTTGGACAGGGACTCCCCGATCTGGGGCTTCACGCACTCCTCGCGGATGCGCGACGGCCGGCCACAGTGGCGGCCGCTGCAATGGCGGGTCTGCACGCCAGATGTGACGCTCGATCGGATCGGGGAGCGCGACGTTCTGAGGAGCCGCGACGGTGCCGCCCTTCCCAGAACGATCCGCATGACAATCACGCCGGCCCCTGCGCCTGTCGACGCGTCGTACAATCCCGCCCTCGTCTTCGGAGACGGATCGGTGGCCCTGTACAGCGGCCAGTTCGACCTGTTTCCCATCCGGTCCGAGGCAGAGGCAGCAGCCCTTCCGGGCGATTTGACCGGGATCGAGACGCATGCCGATCCTACCCTCGTGACGTGGCGCGATGTCGAAGGCCCGGTGCTGCTCCAAGGTCGTCGTCTCAGTGACCCGACCCTCGCGGACGCCGAGACCTACGTTCTGTTCGGCCGTGCGGGTGTCGAGGAGCATGAAAGTCTGGCCACCGTCGTAGACGTCCGCATCCCCGAATGGATTCGCTCGACGATCCGGGTCTATGCGCCTTCCGTAACGGACCATTACACCCGCCGCCTGGGTGGCGGGCCCACGCTGAGACCCACCGTAATGGCGAGCTGGAACGGACCCACATCGGGCATGACCAGCATGGGGGGAAGCGTCCTGCCCGGGCTGATCGCGGTGTCGTTTGAAGGCGAAGGGGTGCTCCAGCAAACCCCAGAGCTACAGGCCATGGTCCGCTGGTTTATCGGCCACGAAAGCGCGCACTTCTGGTTGGGTCACACCGTCACCTATGCGACCGAAGGCGAAAAGTGGATCACGGAAGGCGGGGCCGACCTCATGGCCATTCGGGCGACCAAGGCGCTCGACCCGACCTACGACGACCGAGGCGATCTTCAAGCGTCGGTCGATGACTGCGTGTCTTCGGTTGGGTCAGGCGGGGTCGAAAGCGCTGCGTCGAGGGGATCATCCAGACCGTTCTATGCCTGTGGCGTGGTGTTCGCGCTGGCTGCAGAAGCGGCGAGGCGTCGGCATGACGGTGGAGACTGGTTCGACGTCCTGAGGCAAATGATTGACGCCGGGCGCGCGGACGGCGTGCTGACCCGCGAGGAGTGGCTGACCACCTTCGAACAGCTGGCCGACGCCGATGCGCGTGCCGAGATCGAGGCGCTGTTGCATGTCGGCGCGGCAGAGCCTGCTCAAGCGATCGCGCGCCTCTTTGACCGCACAGACGTTGCCCACAGGCTGGAAGCCGGGCGGGTCATTCTGATCTAGCCCGCTCCGAACGGATACGGACTGACCGATTTCGACCAGTCGTCGACCTTCAGCGGGCGATCGACCGGCGGCGCCGCGCGCTGGGCGCAGGGGTGGCGGTGGCACAGGCGGCAGGCCGGGCCGATGGGGGTGACCTCGGGCGCGGTCAGGTCCAGGCCCCGGGCATAGGCGAGGCGGCGGGCCTCCTTGAGCTCGCAGCCCAGGCCGATGGCCAGGTCGTAGCGTTCGCCCTGTCCGCCCTGCGCTTGCAACGCCCCCTGACGATCCACGGTTCGGGCCAGGGTGAACCAGCGGCTTCCGTCCGGCGTCTCGATGATCTGGGTGACCAGACGCCCTGGCGTGCGAAAGGCGCTGTGCAGCTTCCACCGGGGGCAGGCCCCGCCGAACCGGGCGAAGGGGAAGGCGCCGGACGCATAGCGTTTGGAGACATTGCCCGCCTGATCGACCCGGATCAGGAAGAAGGGCACTCCCCGCGCCGTCGGGCGGCTGAGCGTCGTCAGCCGGTGCGACACCTGCTCGAACGATACCGAGAACCGCGCCTGCAGTCGGGCGATGTCATACCCCGTCGCCTCGGCCAGGCGCTGGAACGCCGCGTAGGGCATCAGGATCGCCGCTGCGAGCGTATTGGTCAGCGACACCTTGAGCAACGAAGCCGTCGCCGCGTCCGGCGCCCGCGCCGCCTCGACCATGGCGGTCAGTTCGGCCTCATGCTCGGCCAGCGCCAGTTGATAGACGATGGAAAAGGCCCGGCTGGAGGGATCGAGGGTCTCCGACAGCAGCAGCCTGCGCCGGTGCGGATCGAACCGTCGGGTCCACTCCACCATCACCTCGGCCGGCATGACCTTGACCGTCAGATTGTGCCGCGTCGCCAGCCGGGCCCGCGCCAGGGCCTCGCAACCTTCGCCCGTCATGGTCGGGTCCAGCGAGGCGTGCAGCGTCTCGCCCAGCCCGTCCAGTTCAGGGAAATAGTTGGACCGGCTCTGGATCCAGTCGCGCACCCAGTCGGACGGGGAGGGGCCTTCCTCGGCCGCCCCCTCGATCAGCGCCGCCCGCGCCCGGTCCCTCTGTTCGGTGAAGGCCCGGTACAGCCGTACCAACGCCTCCGCCGCCCCCGGCGCCTCCTCGGTCAGGGTCAGCAGTTCGTGACGCGGTGTCTCCAGTCCCTGAAACAGCGGATCGGCCAGCACCTCCGCCAGGGCCTGCTCCCCCGCCGGCCCCGCCTGACCGAGCGCGCGCAGGTCGACGTCGTAGGCCTCCGCCAGCCGCAGCAGCAGCTGCGCCGTCACCGGCCTCTGGTTGCGCTCGATATGGTTCAGATAGCTGGGCGAGACTCCGAGGTCCCCAGCCATGGCCGTCTGGGTCAGCCCCCGTTCGCGCCTCAGCCTCTTGAGCCGGGCCCCCAGGAACAGCTTGCGATCGACGGCGACATCCATGACGGCAGCGTGTCACATCATGACCGATCTGCCAAGGTCACATTGTGACAAACTGACACTGCGTTGAACGGTCTGCCTGTATCAAATCCGACAACGGCGTGTTCTCTAGGCGCACCGGACGACCACCGTCCCACCGCATCGACCCGAGAGCTCCCCATGACGACCTTCGCCGATCTCGTTCCCGCCCCCGCCGGCCGCTTCGATGGCATCGAGCGCCCCTATACCCCCGAGGACGTCCTGCGTCTGCGCGGTTCGGTGCCGATCACCCACACCCTGGCCGAGCGCGGTGCCAACCGCCTGTGGGAACTGCTGCACTCCGAGCCCTATATCAACGCCCTCGGTGCCGTGACCGGCAACCAGGCCATGCAGATGGTCCGCGCCGGACTGAAGGCCATCTATCTGTCGGGCTGGCAGGTCGCCGCCGACGCCAACACCGCCGGCGCCATGTATCCGGACCAGTCGCTGTATCCGGCCAACGCCGCACCCGAGCTGTGCCGCCGCATCAACCGCACCCTGCAGCGCGCCGACCAGATCGAGCACGCCGAGGGCGGGGCCAAGCGCGACTGGTTCGTGCCGATCGTCGCCGACGCCGAGGCCGGCTTCGGCGGCCCGCTGAACAGCTTCGAGATCATGAAGGCCTTCATCGAGGCGGGCGCCGCCGGCGTCCACTTCGAGGACCAACTGGCGTCGGAAAAGAAGTGCGGCCACCTGGGCGGCAAGGTTCTGATCCCGACCCAGGCGCATGAGAGGAACCTGATCGCCGCGCGCCTGGCCGCCGACGTCATGGGCGCCCCGACCATCACGGTTGCCCGGACTGATGCCGAGTCGGCTCAGCTGATCACCTCGGACATCGACGAGCGCGACCAGCCCTTCATCGACCGCGACAACCGCACGCCCGAAGGCTTCTTCCGCCTGAAGGAAGGGACGGGTCTCGACCACTGCATCGCCCGCGGCCTGTCCTACGCCAACATCGCCGACCTCTTGTGGTGGGAAACCAGCCACCCGGATCTGGACGACGCCAAGAAGTTCGCCGAGGCCGTCCAGAAGCACTATCCGGGCAAGCTGATGGCCTACAACTGCTCGCCCTCCTTCAACTGGAAGGCCAAGCTGGACGACGCCACCATCGCCAAGTTCCAGCGCGAGCTGGGGGCCATGGGATACAAGTTCCAGTTCGTGACCCTGGCCGGCTTCCACAGCCTGAACAATTCGATGTTCGAGCTGGCCGACGGCTACCGCGACCGTGGCATGGCGGCCTATTCCGAGCTCCAGCAGCGCGAGTTCGCCAACGAGGCCATCGGCTACACCGCCACCCGCCACCAGCGCGAGGTCGGTACCGGCTACTTCGACCAGGTGGCCACCGTCATCTCCAACGGCACCTCGTCCACGACGGCGCTGAAGGACTCCACCGAAACCGCCCAGTTCGCGGCCTAGCAACGATCAGGAGAGAAACACCATGGAACCGATCAGTCGCCCTCAGGCCATCATCGACTTCTGCCTTGCCCCCTTGAACCTCGAACCCGGCGCCGAGGCCGAGCAGGAGGTCCGGCGTCGGCTGGAGCACGTCATCAAGACCTTCCAGGCCAAGGCGGCCACGCCCGCGCCGCTGTCGGTCGACTTCTCAAAGATGCCAAGCCAGGTCATCAACGAAGCCGCCCACGGCTACGAATAGAGTTCCCCGAAGGGCTCAGGCGGCGAGGGCTCTGCTCTCGCCGCCGAGTTCCTCAACCAGCGCCAACAATTCGGCGGCGTCGAACGGCTTGGCCAGGTGACGGTCCGCGCCGGCCGCTTCTCCGGCGGCAACATGGTCGGGCAGGGCATTGGCCGTCAGCATGACGATCGGTGTCCGCTGGCTCGTACCGGTCTCCAGACGCCGAATTTCGCGCACCGCTGTCAGGCCGTCCATGACCGGCATCTGCATATCCATCAGGATCAGATCGAAGCGCTGACCGCTGGCCGCGGCCAGGGCCTGCGCGCCATCCTCTACGGCGACCAGATCGACAGGGATCGCGCTCAGGATCAGCTCGACCACCTTGCGGTTCGTCGGGTGGTCGTCGGCGATCAGGACCCTCAGGCGCCGGGCGTCGTCCTGGGCTTCCGGGCGGACCTGGACCGGGGCGACGGCCGGGGTGTCAGCCGCGATCAGCGGCAAGGTCAGAATGAAGGCCGACCCCCCGCCCGGCTCGCTTTCGCAGTCCAGGGATCCGCCCATCATGTCCGCCAGCTGACGACAGATCGCCAGCCCCAGGCCCGTGCCGCCGAACCGGCGTGTGATCGTGCCGTCCGCCTGTTCAAAGCGCGTGAACAGCCTCGACTTGGCGGCCGCGTCGAAGCCGACGCCCGTGTCCTCGACCGTGAACCTCAGGATTGCCGAGCCATCGGGGGCGTGCCCCGTCATGGCGGTCAGGCTGACGAACCCGGTGGTCGTGAACTTCACCGCGTTGGACACCAGATTGGTCAGCACCTGCTTGACCCGCACCACATCGCCGCGCACCCAGCCGGTGGCCGACGGATCGACCTCGACGAAGAATTGCAGGCCCTTCTCGTGGGCGGGCGCGCTATAGAGTTGGGCGGCCTCGTGGATCGCTCGGGCGAGGTCATAGGGCTCGTCGGCGATCTCCAGTCTGCCGGATTCCACCCTCGCCAGGTCCAGGATGTCGCTCAGCAGCGTCTTCAGCGTGACGCCGGACGACTGGATGAGGTCCAGCATCTCGCGCTGTCCGGGATCGAGGTCGGTCTTGGCCAGGGCCTGGGTCAGGCCGATCACGCCGTTCAGCGGCGTCCGGATCTCGTGGCTCATGTTGGCCAGGAACTCGGACTTGGCCCGGTTGGCCTGTTCGGCCGCGTCCCTGGCCTCGGCCAGGGCGTGGGCGTCGCGCTTCAGGTCGGTGATATCGTTGACGACCGTGACGATGCCGCCCTGTGCCGTCCGCCGGTCCTGGACCCGCAGCCAGCGGTCTCCGCCGATCCGCTGCTCGACCGTGTTCGACAGGCGACGACGCGCCGTCATCCGCTCCTCGACCCAGGCGTCCTCCCGACCGATGGCGTCGGGATAGATGCCCGCGTCCAGCCCGATCTGCAGCATTTCGCGAAACCGGACGCCGACCTGCAGCGCGTCCGCCACCTCGGTGTTCACCTCGGCATAGCGGGCGTTCCAGATCAGCAGACGATCGTCGGCGTCATAGAAGCCCAGTCCGTCCGGCATGGTGTCGATCGCCTCGCGCAGGTGGCTGAGCGCAGAGGTGCGTCCCCACAGACCGATGGCGGTGACGATGCTGGCGATCCCGACCACCAGGGTCGCGCCGCCCACGACCCAGATCAGCAGGCCCATCTCAGAGATCGCGCTTGTGGGGATGACGGCCATGGGGTCGGGCACGACTTCGACGGCGGCCATGGATCCGAAATGCAGGGCGCAGACGCTCAGGACCGCGAACGCCGTGTTGGCAGGGATCCGCCACCAGCCATCCCGTCGGGCCCAGAGGGCGGTGCAAAGTGCCAGGGCGAGACTGGCCATGACCGCCACACCGGCGCCCGTCACGCTCCAGGTCATGGCCGCGCCTTCCATACGGATTGCCGCCATGCCCACGAAATGCATCGCCGCCACGCTGGAGGCGGCGACCAGAGCGACCAGCACTCGCGTCAGGCGCGACGCGCCGCCCAGGGCGACCGCGACACCCAGCACCAGGCCGACGATGACAATCCCCAGCGACGCCAGGGTCTCGGCGCCGCCGTACCTCAGGGGTGTCGCGCTCTGGTACCCCAGCATGGCCAGAAAATGGGTCGCCCAGACGCCAAGGCCGCCCACGACGCCGGCTGCCGCGCCCAGCGCGAGGCGCGCGCGAGACGCCGACCGCCGCGCCGCCCCGATCAGGGCGATGCAGGTCGCCAGGCCGGTCACGCAGACGAAGGCGGCCAGCAGCGTCAGCCGCCAGTCATGTTCCACCACCAGGCAGTTCACGAGCCAATCCAAAGGTGGTCTCTCCCCGAGTTGGCTCCATCCTGACGGCAAGAGGTAAAAAAACCGGTCTCCTCGGTGACCGGGCCCGAGATTTCGCCCTTTCGTCATGGTCCAGCCGCGCCCCGGTGCTAGAATTCGAGGAATCGGGAGGGCGCGCCGTCCTCCGAGGCGGACGCCTGATGCCCTTCTCGGATACACCTTCGCCGGTCGCGCCCCTGGCCAGTTCAAGGCTCTGGACGGCCGGAACGACCGGCAGCGTGGCGGTGGTCATCATGCTGCTGCTGGCGGCGGCGCGGCCCGATATGGCGGCCTGGTTGCTGGCGGGGGCCGCGGTCGTCGCTCTGGTGACCTGGCTGGGCAGCCGACCGGCCCGCATCGCCGCCGACCGCGACGCCGTGGCCGAGCGCGCCGTCGCGGCCGGACCGGGCTCCGAGGACGCCCGCCTGCTGGACGCTGTGTTCGAGACGCTGGACGACCCGGTCATGATCATCGCCGGAGGCGAGGCCGACGACATTGCGGGACGCCGCATCATCCTGGCCAACCGCGCTGCGCGCGACCTGCTTCGGATCCCACGCGAAGGCAGCCTGCTGGTCTCGGCCATGCGCGACCCCGGGGTCCTCGAAGCCGTCGACGAAGCCTTGTTCGGCGGTCTCAGCCGCACCACTGACTATACCGCCGCTGGCGCGCGCGAGCGGCACTGGAAGGCCTGGGTGCGCCCTCTGGACGGATCGCAGGGCGCAGCGCGCACGGCGATCCTGGGCCTGCGGGACGAGACGGACGTGCGGCGCATGGAACTGATGCGCGTCGACTTTCTGGCCAATGCCAGTCACGAGTTGCGCACGCCCCTGGCCTCGCTCAGCGGCTTCATCGAGACACTGAAAGGGCATGCTCGCGACGACAGCGTCGCGCGCGACCGGTTTCTCGACATCATGGCGGCCCAGGCCAATCGGATGAGCCGCCTGGTCGCGGACCTGCTGTCGCTCAGCCGCATCGAGCTGAACGAACACATCCCGCCCTCGGGTCGCGTCGATGTCGCCCGCGCCGCCTCGGACGTCGTCGATGCGATCAGCGTCCTGTCCCAGGAAAAGGGCGTCACCGTCCTGCTCGACGTCCCGCCCGGCGAGGCCCGGATCACCGGCGACCGCGACGAGATCGTCCAGGTGATCCAGAACCTGACCGACAATGCGATCAAGTATTCCACGGTGGGGGGAATGGTCGAACTGACCGTCCGGTCCGACCTAGACGCCGAGGCCGCCGCGGTCGCCCGGCTGCCCGGCGCGACCCGGCTTTCTCTTCTGACGCCCGATCGCGACGCCACCGCCCGTTATGTCGCGGTCGCCGTGCGCGACTACGGTCCCGGCATGGCGCGCGAGCATCTGCCCCGCCTGACCGAGCGCTTCTATCGCGTCGAGGGCCAGAAGAGTGGCGACCGCCCGGGGACAGGGCTCGGCCTCGCCATCGTCAAACACATCGTCAATCGCCACCGGGGCGGACTGACGGTCGAAAGCGCACCGGGCGAGGGCTCGCTTCTGGTCGCCTATTTCCCCAAGCCGGACGGGGAAACGGCCCCTCACACGCCGGTATGACGGCCTCGCGACGGCCTCCCCCGTCGTCGTTGCAGAACTGTCATGGAACCGTCCTAATCCGCTGACCATCGAAGGGCAGTTTCCGCGCCGAGACGGGCCGATGATCGGCACGGCCTCTGATTCCGGCGCGTGTCGCTAGGGGCCTGATGATCTGGTTTCTGATTCCTGTGGTCGCCGTCCTGGCCCTCGTCGCCTATGCGGCGGGTCTGACGCTGGCCAAACGCCGCGCGGCCGGAGCGCCACAGGCCCATTCGCGACCTCAGCAGCACGGCTACTACGCCTTGATCTGGGTCGCCGCGCCGGCGCTGGCGGTCATCATCCTGGCCGGCGTCTTCTCGGGGCCGATCGCGCAGAACCTGGTTTCGGCCGGCCTGCCCGACGTGGTCCAGGAGATGGAGCCTTTCCGCCGCGACGCCTTCCTCAACGATGCTCGCCTGCTGGGGGAGGGCCAGCGCCCCTTCCAGACCTGGACCGGCCCCCTGGCCGACGCCCTGGAGAGCGAAGCGGCGCGCTCGGCCGGCATTCAACGCACCCTTCTGTGGGGAGGCATCGCCGGGGCCGTCCTGGCATCGGTGCTGGGTGGCCTGCTCGCCCTCGCCCAGATCGGACCGACCCTGCGCGCCCGCAATCGGGTCGAGGGCTGGATCGGGGGCCTGCTGTTCGCCTGCTCTGTGGTCGCCATCCTGACGACGGTCGGCATCGTCTTCTCTCTGGTGTTCGACGCCGCCCGCTTCTTCGAGCGGGTGCCGATCACCGAATTCCTGTTCGGCACCCAGTGGAGCCCGCAGATCGCCATCCGCGCCGATCAGGTCGGCTCGACCGGTGCCTTCGGGGCCGTGCCTCTGTTCGCGGGCACCTTCCTGATCATGCTGATCGCCATGTGCGTGGCCGCGCCGGTCGGCCTGTTCTCGGCCATCTACCTGTCGGAGTACGCCGGGCCGATCACGCGCGGCGTGGTCAAGCCGATGCTGGAAATCCTCGCCGGCGTCCCGACCGTGGTCTACGGCTTCTTCGCCGCCCTGACCGTGGGCCCGGCCTTTCGCGAGGCCTTCAACGGCCTGGGGGCCCTCATGGTCGGCGGACCCCTGGACGGGCTGGGTCAGTATCTGATGCTGGTCCAGAACCAGATGGCTCTCGTCGCAGGGGCCGTCATGGGCATCATGCTGATCCCCTTCGTCAGCTCGCTGTCCGACGACATCATCAACGCCGTGCCCCAGTCGCTGCGGGACGGATCCTACGCCATGGGCGCGACCAAGTCCGAGACCGTCGGGCGCGTCCTGCTGCCCGCCGCCCTGCCGGGCATCGCGGGGGCCCTGCTGCTGGCCGTGTCGCGCGCTATCGGCGAGACCATGATCGTGACCATGGCCGCCGGTCTCGCCGCCAACCTGACACTCAACCCTCTCGACACCGTGACCACCGTCACTGTCCAGATCGTCACCCTGCTGACCGGAGACCAGGAGTTCAACAGCGCCAAGACCCTGGCGGCGTTCGGCCTTGGCCTGACCCTGTTCATCGTGACCCTGGCGCTCAACATCGTCGCCCAGCGCATCGTCCAGACCTATCGGGAACAGTATGACTGACGCGACCGTCGACCCGAAAGTCGGACGCCAGGCCCGCGTTGGCGCGCTCCAGCGCGGCCTGAAAAAACGCTATGCCCGCGAGGCCCGGTTCCGCGCCTATGGCCTGATCGCCATCGCCATCGCCATCGGCTTCCTGATCCTGTTGCTGGGCCGGATCATCGAGCAGGGGCATACGGCCTTCACCGCCAACCAGATCACTGTGCCCGTCTATATGGACCCGGCCCGGATCGACCGCGCCTACCCCCAGGGCACCAACTTCCAGCTGATGGTCGCCCAGCAACAGCTGGCGCGTATGGGGGTGGTCGATGACGCCCAGGGCACCCAGGCCACCGCCTATCGCACCCTGCTGTCGTCCGAATTGAAGTTCAGGGCCGCCGACCTGGTGCGCCGCGACCCCTCGGTCATCGGCCAGACGGTCGAGATCACCGCGCCGATGTCGGACGAGGCGGACCTCTACTACAAGGGCGAGATCACCCGCGACGAGGCGGCGGCCCTGCGCCGTATCTCGGACCAGCAGATGGACTGGCTGGACGATCTGAAGCGGGACGGTTCGGTCACCTCCGGATTCAACACCCTGCTGTTCACCCAGGGCGATTCGACCGAGCCGGAGCTGGCGGGCGTGCTGGGTGCCGTTGTCGGCTCGGCCCTGATGCTTCTGGTCACCGCCCTTCTGGCGATTCCGCTCGGTGTGGGCGCGGCCGTCTACCTCGAGGAGTTCGCCCGCAAGGGACGGATCACGGACCTGATCGAGGTCAACATCAACAACCTCGCGGCCGTCCCCTCGATCGTCTACGGCCTCCTGGGCCTGGCCCTGTTCATCAACTTCGCCCACCTGCCGCGGTCCTCGCCCCTGGTCGGAGGTCTGGTGCTGGCTCTGATGGCCCTGCCCACCATCATCATCGCCACGCGATCCTCGCTGAAGGCCGTGCCGCCTTCGATCCGCGAGGCGGCCCTGGCCATGGGCGCCAGCCGCACCCAGACCGTTTTCCACCACGTCCTGCCCCTGGCCATGCCGGGCGTCATGACAGGGACGATCATCTCAATGGCCCATGCCTTGGGCGAGACCGCGCCCCTGCTGCTGATCGGCATGGTCAGCTTCGTGCCCGGCATCCCCGGCGCGATCAACGAGCCCGCCGGCGCCCTGCCGTCGCTGGTCTATATCTGGGAGAACGCGTCCGAGCTGGCTTTCCACGAGCGGACGGCCGCCGCGATCCTCGTCCTCCTCGCCTTCATGATCGTCATGAACGCCGCCGCGATCCTGTTGCGCCGGCGCTTCGAACGCCGGTGGTAAGCTCCATGAAACTCCCCTTCTTCCGCAGCCCCGACGGCCGCGAGGGCGGCAATCCCGGTGATGTGGGGTCCGCCGATCCCACCGAGGCCCCCCGCATGGGCGGTCAGGTCCTGCCCGGTGCCGCGTCTCCGACCGATCGCCGGGACGAGACCGTGCTACCGGCCCCCGCGTCTGCGCCCGCCCAGGACGCCGCCCACAGCCCGACCGTCACCGCCCCGTCCGGACCCGTCGGCCCGACCAAGATCGCGGCACGCGACGTCTCGGTCTTCTACGGCGACAAGCAGGCCCTGTACGATGTCAGCCTGGACATCCCCGACAAGACCGTCACCGCCTTCATCGGCCCGTCCGGCTGTGGCAAGTCGACGTTCCTGCGCTGCATGAACCGGATGAACGACACCATCCAGGGCGCGAAGGTCACCGGCCGCATCCTGATGGACGACGAGGACATCAACGCCCGTTCCGTTGATCCTGTCCTGCTGCGTGCCCAGGTCGGCATGGTGTTCCAGAAGCCGAACCCCTTTCCCAAGACCATCTACGAGAACGTCGCCTACGGTCCGCGCATCCATGGCCTGACCAGCTCCAAGGCCGAGATGGACGACATCGTCGAGGTGTCGCTGAAGCGCGCGGGCCTGTGGGACGAGGTCGCCGACCGTCTGCATTCGGCCGGCACCGGCCTGTCCGGCGGCCAGCAGCAGCGTCTGGTCATCGCCCGCGCCATCGCGGTCAATCCCGAAGTCATCCTGATGGACGAGCCCTGCTCGGCGCTGGATCCCATCGCCACGGCCAAGATCGAGGAGCTGATCGACGAACTGCGCGAGCAGTATTGCATCGTCATCGTCACCCACTCGATGGCGCAGGCGGCGCGGGTCAGCCAGCGCACAGCCTTCTTCCACCTCGGCCGTCTGGTCGAGCACGGCAACACCGAAGAAATCTTCACGAATCCCCGCGAACGGCGCACGCTCGACTACATCACCGGCCGGTTCGGTTAAGGGCCTCGATGAACCAGCACACGGTCAAGGCTTACGGCGACGAACTGAATCAGCTGACGGCGGAGGTCGCCCGCATGGGCGGTCTGGCGGAGGCCCAGGTCGCCGACGCGGTCGAGAGCGTCGCCCGCCGCGACATCGCCCTGGCCCGCGCCGTGGTCGAGCGCGATTCCAAGCTTGATGCCATGCACCGGGACATCGAGAAGAAGGCCATTCGCCTGATCGCCTTGCGCCAACCCGTGGCCTCGGACCTGCGCAAGACCCTGTCGGCCATGAAGCTGTCGGTCGACCTGGAGCGCACCGGCGACCTCGCCAAGAACATCGCCAAGCGCGCGCTCAGCCTCGCCGAGACCGAGCCCATGCAACCCCTGACCCGCTCGATCGAGCGGATGGGAAAGCTGGTGTCGATGCGCCTGCGCGATGTGCTGGACGCCTACACCGCCTCGGAGATCGACCGCGCGATGGCCGTCTGGGCCTCGGACGACGAGGTCGACGAGCACTACAACGCCCTGTTCCGCGAACTGCTGACCTACATGATGGGCGACCCGCGCACGATCAGCGCCTGCACCCATCTGCTGTTCATGGCCAAGAACCTGGAACGCATCGGCGACCACGCGACCAACATCGCCGAGGTCATCCACTATGAGATCACCGGCGACGAGATGACCGGCGAGCGTCCGCGCTGGACGCCCTCGCCGGGCGACTGGGACGCCGACACCGGGCACATGCCCATGCCGCCGCCCCCCGCGAACTAACGCCCGCCTGACGGAGAGTTCTGAGTGCAGCCTTATATCCTGGTGATGGAAGACGAGGACGCCCTGGCGACCTTGCTGCAGTACAACCTTGAAAAGGAGGGCTACGACGTCGTCGTCGCCGCCGACGGCGAGGAGGGTCTGGTCCAGATCGACGAGCGCCAACCGGACCTGGTCCTGCTGGACTGGATGTTGCCCAAGGTGTCCGGCATCGAGGTCTGCCGCCGCATCCGGGGTCGGCCCGAGACGCGCAACCTGCCGATCATCATGCTGACCGCGCGGGGTGAGGAGAGCGATCGCGTCCGCGGCCTTGACACCGGTGCCGACGACTATCTGACCAAGCCCTTTTCCATGACCGAGCTGATCGCCCGCATCCGCGCGGTCCTGCGCCGCATCCGCCCGGGTCTGGCCGACGACCGCGTGGGCCACGGCGACATCCTGATCGATCGCGTCGCCCACCGGGTGAAGCGCGCCGGAAAGGAGGTCCACCTGGGCCCCACCGAGTTCCGCCTGCTGGATCACTTCATGCGCCACCCGGGCCGGGTGTTCAGCCGCGAACAGCTGCTGGACGCCGTCTGGGGCAGTGACGTCTACGTCGAGGCCCGCACCGTCGACGTCCACGTCGGCCGCCTGCGCAAGGCCCTCAACGTCGACGAGAGCGCCAACCCCATCCGGACCGTTCGCTCGGCCGGCTATTCGCTGGATCTGGAGGGGTAGACCCCTATTCCTGACCCGGAATGGGCCGCATCGGTGTGAGGTCGCGAGAGCCGAGACCCGGATTGCCGACGGTGGTCGCGCCCTGACGCAGCGCAGGGTCCAGATGGGCTCCGGCACATCCGGCCCCCAGGTTCGATCCTGGGCAATCTCCCGGCCCGACGATCCCGACCCCGCCCGATAGCGGCCGACGCCGCGCCTCGTACTGGGCCAGGGCCTGGGCGCCGTCCCGGGCGAACCGGGCTTCTCGACGGGCCTCGCTGGCATTCAAGGTGCGCGGGCCCAACGGCCCGGCCCGCCCGGCGGCGGCGTTGAATCGCTCGTCGCACAAAGCCTGCTCGCCCGCGCTCAACCGCCCATCCATGGTCCGGCATCCTGCGGCCCCGGTGCGCAGGGACCGGCCGATGGCCGCGCCCAGGCTCTCGCCCGTGACACGCCAGGGGTCCGCCGGCGCGGGCGGCGACCCGGGCGGAGCCGTCGCCGCAGCGCGCGGGGCCGGCGGGGCAGGTGTGTCCTCATCATCGTCCAGGGTCGGTGTTGGCTCTGCGTTCGCCCGTGTCGACAGGACCGGTGCGGCCTCGTCCACGGCGGCGCGCGCGAAAGTCGGCGTCCGCGCCGTCTCGCCCGTCAGTAGAGGCCGAGGCTCCATCTCGACGAAGACCGGCGGCGGAGCGAAATCGTAGGTCGGTGCTGGCGGCGCTTCGAACAGCCGCAACGCCAGCGGTGCCAGGACCAGGGCGTGAAACGCCAGCGACCCCGTCAGGACGAGCGCGCGCCGTCGTCCCGTGGGGCCGGCCAGGCGGCTGATCCTCGCGATACTGAACGCCGCGTCCGCCACGCACCCTCCCCGTCGGTTTGGCCAAGCTGGGGGGCGACCGTGGCCGGATCAGGGCGGGTTCAGCCGATCGCGCGCCAGGAATGAAGCGGCCGCACCGTGGCGCAGGCGGGCGTGCCGTCCCGACCGCGTCCGGGAAGGGTCGCCTCGAGGATCGCGTCGGGCCGCAGAAGGGTCGCAGGAATATCGTGGACGTCGATCTTGGCGCGGCGGCTGATGGCCTTTCCGACCGCGTCCGTCTGGCCCGCCTGCCCGGCGATGGCGATATAGACGAAGCGGCGATCCGGACCTTCTCGCCGCACGAAGGACCCTGCCAGCTTCCCGTCTGTCCTCAGCGTCACCGGCACGTCAAAGCTCAGGGGAGCGTCACCCGCAATGCGGATATCCACAGGCCCGTTCTTCGGGTCCTGCAGACTGTAGTGAAGGCCGCGCACGGGGTCGGCGATCGTCAACCTCAAGGTCAGGGTGTCAGTCATGGGTCACCTTGTGGGCCCCGCGATGCCACCGGACAAAAGGCAGGGGGCGGTTCGGATGCGACAACCGCTCGGCCACCTCGCCCAGAACGAAACGGGTGATGGCCGGCAGGTCCAGCGCCCGGGCGTCTTCGAGAGGCAGCCAGGCGATCTCGTCCAGCTCTCCCGAGCCCGCAGTCGGCTCCGGAGCCAGCAGGGCCTCCGCGTCGGCCAGAAAGAACCGGGCGTCGAACCGCCGCGTCCGTCCCGGCGGGGTGATCGCGCGGGCCACATAGGTCAGGGCCGCCAGATCCGGCAGGGCGCCCGCCTGTCGAAACTCACGCCACGGGCCCGCGACCATCGCGGGCGGGGCGGCCTGCCCGACGATCAGCCCGGTCTCCTCAAAGGTTTCGCGCACGGCGGTCAGGCACAGGGCGCGGGCCCGGCGGGGACCGAGCTCGACCTCCAGTCGCTCGCGCGTGGTCCCGTCCGGTTCGGTCGCGGCGGCCGCAGCGAAGTCAGACCGGTCGATCCGCCCGCCGGGAAAGACCCACTTCGACGCCATGAACACATGTCCCGGAGCGCGCCGTCCCATCAGCACCTGCGGCTGCCGGCCGCGCCGCACGAGAATGAGCGTCGCCGCATCTTTCGGCCGCTGACGGAGGCCCGGACGCGCGGGCGCGTCGGCCAGGTCCTGGGCGGCGTCGAAGGGTTGGCTCGGACTCGTCACGGGTCTGAGCTAGTCGCTTTCCGCGCGGCCCCCAAGAGCGTAGACGCTGCGACGCTTGATCTCCCGGGGCAGTCCCATGCCGGCTTCGACGTTCGCTGTCCTGATCGCCACGACCGGCGTCGCCCTCGCGGGGCTGTCGGTCCTCATCCTCATCGCGCCTCGCCGCGCGCTCCAGGCCCTGTCTCGGTTCGGATCGACGGCGGTCATGCACTTCGGCGAATTGTCTGTCCGCGCCCTTATTGGCATCGTCTTCATCCTCGGTGCCCCGGCCACGCGCCATCCGCTGGCCGTCGCCGTCGTCGGTGGCTTTCTGGTCTTCAGCGCGCTTGTGCTGATGATCCTGCCCCGTCGTTGGCACGCGGCCTACTCTAGCTGGTGGGCGGCCCGGATCCCGGTCTGGAGCGTGCGTGTCCTGGCCCTCGTCTCGCTTGTCGCCGGAGTTGCCCTCGCCTGGGTGGTGACCTGACCGGCCCTCAGTCCAGCGCCCGGCCGATGCGGATCAGCGCACCACTCGGATCGCTCACCGAGAACTCATAGGTGCCCCAGGGGCGGTCGTGGGGCCCTTGTGGCTCGATGATCAGCTCGCGCACCCGTTCTGCCACGGCGTCGACGTCGTCGACATACAAGTATAGCCCCATTGGATTGTCCTCGACCCGGCTGGGCCAATCGGGGGTCAAGCGGAGATGGAGGTACCAGCCCCGGCCGTCTTCCATCAACCGATAGTCGCCGTAGTCGCCGACCGTCTCGAAGCCGAGACGCCGGTAGAAGGCTTCGCTGGCGTCGATGTCCTTCGCGGGCACGATGGCCGCGACGTGGTGGTCCTCGCTCATGCGGCGTCTCCTCGCGCTCGCGGCTCCATAGCGGCCCGAATCGACGAGGACCAGAAGTCGCCGACGGAACCGCGATTAGCCGCCTTCGGCCTCGGCTTCGGTTTCGCCCTGGGCGATCGCGGCGATCTGGGCTTCCAGCGCCTGGCGGACTTCAGGCGAGCAGTCGCTCGCCGTCGTCGTTGCCGCGGAGGGCGTGGCCGAGGAAGGGGCGACGATCAGATCCTCGACCAGGCTCTCGGCGGCGGCGCGGAGCGGCGGCTCCTCGATGCCCGCCACGGCCGTCTGGGCTAGTCGGGTCGCATCGACATCCTGCCAGCCGCAGGTCGCGGCCGCCTGCCTCAACGTCTGGGCCGCGCGCAGACCCTGGACGATCTCGGGATTGCTGGCCTCCAGCGCGGCCAGGGCGGCGTTGCGACCGGCCTTCTCCAGATCGACCTCGCCGCATCCGGAGACAGCCAGAGCCGCAGCCAGCGACAAACCAAGAACCAGACGTGGCACGTCGATCACTCCATGAAGCCTTGGCGGGACATAGGTCGAGCGACCGCGATGGAGAAGAGCGCTCGAGGGGCGTGGCCTTCGCCCCGAAGCCGGCGCGGACGACAGGTCACCGTCGCTTGCCCTTGCGCACGCCCATCAGTCCGCCGGAGGGCCGACCGCCCTTGGGCGGCTTGGGTCCGCCCGGTCGTCCCGCGCCGCGCTTGGGCGGGCCGTTTCCACCAGAACCCGGACCGCCGCGACCCCGCATGCCGAGACGCGGCGCGGGCGCATTCGGATCGCTTGGCTCGGCATCAGACAGCATCTCGAACAGCAGGCCACCGGTGATGGGCGTCGCCTCCTTCAGCTTGACCTCGACCATCCGACCCAGGGTGAACCTCTGGCCGCTGCGCTCCCCGACCAGGGCATGGGCCCGGTCGTCGTGCGTGAAATACTCGTTGCCGAGTGATGACACCGGCACCAGGCCGTCTGCCCCCGTCTCGTCAAGCCGCACAAACAGGCCGAACCGGGTCACACCGGTGATCCGCCCGGTGAAGGTCGCGCCGACGCGGTCCTGCAGGAAGGCGGCGACGTAGCGGTCCATGGCGTCGCGCTCGGCGGCCATGGAGCGGCGCTCGGTCTGGGTCACCTGATCGGCGATGGCGGGCAGCTCGGCGATCTCGCGGTCCGTCAGCCCGTCCTTGCCCAGCCCCAGCGCCCGAATCAGGCCCCGGTGGACGATCAGGTCGGAGTAGCGCCGGATCGGCGAGGTGAAGTGGGCGTAGCGGTCCAGGTTCAGCCCGAAGTGGCCGACGTTTTCCGGCGAATAGATCGCCTGCATCTGGCTGCGCAGGACGACCTCGTTGACCACCTCGGCGTGGGGGCCGTCGCGGGTCTCGTCCAGGAGCTTGTTGAAGCGTTTGGTCGTGGCCGGTTCGCCCTTGTTCCACGGCTTGCCGATGGTCGACAGGAAGTCGGCGAGGTTGAAGACCTTCTCCTGACTGGGCGCTTCGTGGACGCGGAAGATCAGGGGCGTCTTCTTGGCTTCCAGCATCTCGGCGGCGCAGACGTTGGCCTGGACCATCATCTCCTCGATCAGGCGGTGGGCCTCCAGGCTGACGCGCTTCTCGATCGAGGCGATGCCGCCGTCCGGCGACATGCGGATGCGGCGCTCCGGGCTGTCGATAGCCAAGGGGCTTCGTTTCAACCGACCCTTGAGCATGGTCCGGTAGGCGTTCCACAGCGGATAGAGAATGGTCTCCATGATCGGGCCGGTCGTGTCGTCGATCTCGCCTTCGATCGCGGACTGCGCCTGTTCGTAGGACAGCTTGGCGTGGCTGCGCATCAGCCCACGGTGGAACTTGTGGCCCAACTTTCGGCCGTCCCTGTCGAAGACCATGCGGACGGCCAGGGTCGCGCGGTTTTCGCCCTCCTTCAGGCTGCACAGGCCGTTCGACAACCGCTCGGGCAGCATGGGTTCGACCCGGTCCGGGAAGTAGGTCGAGTTGCCCTTGGCCCGGGCCTCGCGGTCGAGGGACGTGTTCGGCCGGACGTAGGCGGCCACGTCGGCGATGGCGACCCAGACGATCCAGCCGCCCTCGTTCTTGGGATCCTCATCGCGCTGGGCATAGACGGCGTCGTCATGATCGCGCGCATCGGCGGGGTCGATGGTGACGAAGGGGATGTCCCTGAGGTCGTCGCGGCCCTTCAGCGTCGGCAGGTCCTGGTTCTCGGCCTCCTGCTCCACGGCATCGGAGAAGCCCATCGGCACGCCGTGGGTGTGGATGGCGATCAGCGACGCAGCGCGTGGGTCGTCCTCGCGGCCGATGGTCTCCAGAATCTTGCCGCGCTTGGGGCCGTGCCGCTGCTCGCCCTTCTCTATGGCGGCCAGCACCAGGTCGCCGTCGCGCAGGCCGCTTGCCTGGACCGCTGGCACGATCAACACGTCCTTGGAACGGCGGTCGACGGGCTCGACGCGGGTCTCGCGAGCGGATTTTCGGATCACCCCGAGGACCCGGTTGGAGGCGGTGTCCAGCTTTTTGATGAGGCGAGCCTCCCAGCCGTTTGGCCCGTGCTCGAACTTCGCCAGGACGCGGTCACCCAAGCCCGGCGCGGGGCCGGGTTTGCCTTTGTCGGGGACCAGCAGGGCCTTGGGCGCATCGGCCGAGGCCTCGACCATGCGGACATAGAGCTCGCCGTCATTGTCCTTTTCCACCACATCGGCCACGCCGACGGGGGGCAGGGCACCGGCTTCGGAGAAGCCCTTGCGGCCGCGCTTGCCCAGTTTTCCGGCCGCTTCCAGTTCGCGGATCATTTCGCGCAGTCGGCGGCGATCCTCGCCTTTGAGGCCGAAGTGTCGGGCGATGTCGCCCTTTTCCGCACTGCCGGCATCACGCAGGAAGGCCAGCAGGGTGGCCTCGTCCGGCAGTCCGGCGGCGGGTCGTTTGGGTGTCTTTGTCATTCAGTCTTTCGGTTCGCCGGGCGCATCGGCCTCGGCGGGATTGAGATAGGGAACGCCCAGGGCGGCGGCGGCGCGCGCCATGCCGCGATCAAGCGTCAGAAGGGTCGCGCCAAGTCGATGGGCGGCGGCGACGTGGACGGCGTCTGGAGCGCGAAGAACGAGATCGTGTCGACGGACCAGATCGGTCGCCATCGCGATGTCTCCCTGATCCACGACGACTCGGTCGGACGCGGAAGCGACCCAAACATCGAGATTGTCGAACAGCTCATCCGCCTCGGCCGGCGTCCTTTCTCCAGTTCGGACGAGACGGGCGATGGCCGCAGAGCTCTCGGCGACGCAAAAGTCGCTCACCAGCGGTGACGGCTGCCGAACAAGGATATCGTCGATCCGGCGGCTTGTCGGTTCGCGCGTGATAAGGGAGACGAGGACGTTGGCGTCCAGCCAGAGCCTCACTCAGTACCCTTCGTCGCGCATTTGCCGCACGAGGTCGACGGCAGACGTCCCGAGAGGCGGTCGAGCGTCACGACGGCGAGCGAACTCCTTCATGAAGGCCAGCCGTTCTTCCCCGGTCAGTTTGGCCGGAACCGTCGGACGCGCCATCTCCGCGATGGGTCTGCCATGCCGGGTGATCGTGATGCGCTCACCCGCTTCGACCCGCTCCAAGAGGTGCGTGAAGTTGTTCTTGGCTTCGGCGACGCCGTAGGTGGCCATGACGGCTCTCCTGTTCTGGCCATAAATATAGCCATAATCGGCTCTTCCGACAACGCTTGTCCCCCCGCCGGGCCGCGCCTAGCTTCCGGCTCGAATCTCGGAGCCTTTTATGTCCCTCGCCCTCGCCCCGACTCTCAGCGCGCCGACCGGCTCGCTTCTGGACCTGATTGGCAAGACGCCGATGGTGGAGGTGACGCGGATCGACACCGGCCCGTGCCGCCTGTTCCTGAAGCTGGAGGCCCAGAACCCCGGCGGCTCCATCAAGGACCGGATCGCCCTGTCGATGATCGAGGCGGCGGAGCATGAGGGTTGGCTGAAACCCGGCGGCACCATCGTCGAGGCGACGGCGGGCAATACCGGTCTGGCCCTGACCCTGGTCGGTCAGGCCAAGGGCTATAAGGTGTTGCTGGTCATCCCGGACAAGATGTCCAAGGAAAAGATTCAACACTTGAGGGCCATGGGGGCGGATGTCCGCCTGACCCGGTCCGACGTCGCCCACGGCCACCCGGAATACTACACCGACATGGCCGAGCGGCTGGCGCAGCAGATCCCCGGCGGCTTCTTCGTCAATCAGTTCGCCAACCACGCCAACTCGGCGGCGCATGTGAAGACGACGGGCCCCGAGATCTGGGAACAGATGGGCGGGCAGATGGATGCCTTCGTCGCCGGCATCGGTTCGGGCGGCACGATCACGGGCGTGGGTCAGTTTCTCAAGAGCCAGGGGGCGAGGACCGAGATCGTGCTGGCCGACCCGGTCGGCTCGGTGCTGGCCGGCATCGTCAACGACGGCGTGCCGGGGCCGGAGGGCAGCTACACCGTCGAGGGCATCGGCCAGAACTTCGTGCCCGACACGGCGGACATGAGCCTGATCGACAAGGCCTATTCCATTCCCGACGCCGAGGCCGTGGCGACGGTGCGCGAGCTTCTGTTGAAGGAGGGCATTCTGGCGGGCTCATCGTCGGGCACCCTGATCGCGGCGGCCCTGCGCTGGTGCCGCGAGCAGACCGAGCCCAAGCGGTGCGTGACCTTCGTGTGCGACACAGGGGCGAAGTACCTGTCCAAGGTCTACAACGACGCCTGGCTGGCCGATCAGGGCTTGGGCGTGCGTGAGATCCAGGGCGACCTGTCCGACCTGATCAGCCGCAAATACGAGAACGGCGACGTGGTCACGGCGGGTCCGGACGACACTCTCGACACCGTTTTCAAGCGCATGCGGAGCGCCGACGTCAGCCAACTGCCGGTAATCCAGGACGGCCGGCTTGTCGGCATCCTGGACGAAAGCGATCTGGTCCACGTCATGAATACCGACGAGATCACCAGGAAGGAACGCTTCGCCAAGCCGGTGTCCTCGGCGATGACGCGCGATCTCGACACGGTCCAGGTGACCGAGCCACTTGACGCCCTGATCCCCCTGTTCGACCGCGACCGGGTGGCCATCGTGCTGGACGGAGAGCGGTTCGTCGGCCTGATTGCGCGGGTCGACCTGATCAATCACCTCAGCCTGAACCGGTGACGCCGATGCGCAAGATCGCGGTGTTGGCGTCGACGATCCTGGCCTGTCTGGGCGGCCAAGCAGGGGTGGCCTTCGCGCAAGAGGCGGTAAGCGGAGCTTGTACGGACAGTGTCGCCCGGGCCGCCTCGCGCCAGCGGTCCGAGTTCAACAGCCAGGACCGGACCATCTCGGCCCTCATCTATCGACCCCAGACGCCCAATGGCGCAGCTATCGTTCTGCTCCACGGCGGCGGGGGCGCCGGCAACGACGCGCCGCGCTTCGACCCCCATGCGTTCCAACTGGCGTCCCGCGGTTATCACGTCCTGGTGCCCAGCTACTTCGATGCCCAGGCCGGCGAGCGCGGCGGCCGTGGAGCCCAGATCCGCCTCTGGAGCCGGGTGGGTGCCGACGCTGTGCGCCATGTCGGTACAATGCCCGGCGTGGACCCTGGCCGCGTCGCCCTGTGGGGCTATTCCATCGGCGGGTTCCTCGCCACGGACGGCGCGATGGGCGAGGGCCACACGGCTCGCGCCGCCATCGGGGTCTCGACCGGCACCGATGTCTGGGACCCGTCCCGCAACCGGCGCGCGCTGCCGATCCTCCTGATCCACGGTCGTCGCGACCCGGTCATCAGCTACGGCTCCATGGAGGATCTGGCCAACAGCCTGCGCGCGCGCGGAGCGACCGTCGATACGGCCCAGATCGCCTCGAACAACCATCCTCTGGAGACCGGAGCGTGGTGCGAGGTGTTCGACTACACGCGCGATTTTCTGGACACCCACCTGCTGACCCCGGCGGGTGGCCCCCGCCGGGACACCCCATGACCAAGCTGAAGAACGACCAGGGTTTCTCGACCCGCGCCATCCATGCCGGCCAGCGGCCCGACCCGACGACGGGTGCCGTGATGACGCCGATCTACGCCACCTCGACCTATGCCCAGGAAAGCCCGGGGGTGAACAAGGGCTATGAATACGCGCGGGGCAAGAACCCGACGCGCGAGGCGTTCGAGGCCTGCATCAACGACCTGGAAGGCGGCGTCCAGGCCTTCGGTTTCGCCTCGGGCATGGCGGCGACGTCGACGGCGCTGGAGCTCTTGGACGCAGGATCGCACATCGTGACGGGCGACGACCTGTACGGCGGATCGTGGCGGTTGTTCGAACGTGTGCGGCGGCGGTCGGCGGGGCTGGATTTCGCCTATATCGACATGGCCGACCTGTCGGCGGTCGAGGCGGCGATCACGCCCAAGACGAAGATGATCTGGGCCGAAACGCCCACCAATCCGCTGATGAAACTGGCTGACATTGCGGGCCTGTCGAAGATCGCCAAGGCGCACGATCTGCTGCTGGTCGTCGACAACACCTTCGCCACGCCCTGGAGCCAGCAACCGCTGAGCCTCGGCGCCGACATCGTCATGCATTCGGCGACCAAATACCTGAACGGCCATTCCGACGTCATCGGGGGCGTCCTGGTGGCGCGTGAGGCCGAGGTCGCCGCGCAGTTGAAGTTCCTCCAGAACTCGGTCGGCGGCGTCATGGGGCCGTTCGACGCCTTCCTGGTCAACCGGGGTCTCAAGACCCTGGGCATCCGCATGAAGGCGCACAACGAGAACGCGCTCGAAGTGGCCCGCTGGCTGGAAGACCGGGCGGGGGTGTCGCGCGTCCTCTATCCGGGCCTCATCAGCCATCCCCAGCATGATCTGGCCGCGCACCAGATGAACGGCCGCTTCGGCGGCATGGTGACATTCTTCGTCGACGGCGACCTGTCACGCACGAAACAGGTGCTGGAGCGGTTCGAGGTCTTCACCCTGGCGGAGTCGCTGGGCGGGGTCGAAAGCCTGGTCAACCACCCGGCCATCATGACCCACGCCTCCGTGCCGAAAGAGCTGCGCGAGGCGGGCGGGGTCACCGATAACCTGGTCCGTCTGTCGGTCGGGGTCGAAGACCTCGACGACCTGCTGGCGGACCTCGATCAGGCGCTGGCCTGACACGAGAAAAGGGCGGCCCGAGGGGCCGCCCTTTCCGTATGTCGAACGATGCGCCTTAGCCCTTGGACAGGAGCACCGCGTCGATGACGTGGATCACGCCGTTGGTGCAGGCGATGTCGGCCGACACCACCTTGGCGCCGTTGACGGTGACGCCGTCCGTGCCGTCGACGGTCAGGGTCTCGCCGTTGACCGTGGCCGGGTTCAGCGTCTTGCCGGCGATGTCGGCGGCGTGGACCGCGCCCGACAGGACGTGCAGCGTCAGGATCGCCGTCAGCTTGTCCTTGTTCTCGGGCTTGACCAGGTCCTCGACGGTGCCGGCCGGAAGCTTGGCGAAGGCGTCGTCGGAGGGGGCGAAGACGGTGAACGGGCCTGCGCCCTTCAGCGTGTCGACCAGGCCGGCGGCGGTCACCGCTGCGACCAGGGTGGTGAACGAACCGGCCGCTACGGCGGTGTCGACGATGTCGTGAGTTTCGGTAGCCATGATGTCGTTCCTGATTTCAGAGAGATCGGGAAGTGGCGCTCTATTTCCGCAATACAATGAAGCTGCGGCTAAGTGACGGTGCGACGCCGACGACCAAATATAGCAAAAGAAATGCGGAGGTGTCTTTCAACACCTCCGCACACGGAACTACTGCGGAACCGAGACCGCGTCCGTAACGTGGATCACGCCGTTCGAGGCCATCAGGTCGGCCTGGACCACGGTGGCGACGCCGCCGTTCTCGTCGGTCAGGATGACCGAGCCGCCACGCAGCGAGGCGACCAGGGTGTCGCCCGACACGGTCGTGATCTCGGCCGATCCGCCACCGGCTTCGATCAGGGCGATGACGTCGGCGGCGGCCACGCGGCCGGCCACGACGTGGGCCGTCAGGACCTTGGTCAGGGTGGCGCGGTTCGCCGGCTGGAGCAGGGTGTCGACCGTGCCGGCGGGCAGGGCGGCGAAGGCATCGTTGGTCGGGGCGAAGACCGTGAACGGTCCGGGACCCGACAGGGTCTCGACCAGGCCGGCAGCGGTCACGGCGGCGACCAGGGTGGTGTGGGCCGGAGACCCGACCGCGAGGTCCACGACCGTCTGCTGCGACTGCATCTGGCTGTGGCCGCCGCCGTGATGGTCGGCGAAGGCGGTGGGAGCGGTGGCGAGCAGGGCGGCGGCCGAGACGGCGCCGGCGAGATGGGTGAGCGTCATGGGAGGATTCCTGAGCTTGCGATCGCCTGATGTGCGATCAGGGCCAAAAACGGCAAAGGGGCCGCCGTGGATGCCGCGCAGGTGGTCGCGCGGCGAGCCGCCGCACAGGTCGCACCCTCTCAGAAAGCGATCAGGACCGCGGCGACCAGAGCGCCCTCATACTGTTCGCCCTGATCCCCGATGTCGGTGCCGTGCCAGGCCAGCTCCAGCTCGGTGATGTCGCTCAGCGCATAGGCCACCCCGGCGCTCCAGCCCGTATAGTCCGGCGCATTGTCCTGCTCTCGCCGACCCAGGGTGACAGCCCCTTCCAGCCGGTCCACCAGCGGCCAGCGCACCCGCGTCTCGACCCAGGTCCAGGCCTCGGTCGAGCCCAGGCCGTCGGGTGAGTGTTCCACCCGCAGCCGGAGGTCGGCGGGGCCCACCTCGCGCATGATGTCGAACTGGAGCTCGACTGCCGCGTCGTCCTGACCGGCGTCGGCGTTCAGCCGCCGCTTGTGCGAGACCGAGGTGTCGAAATCGAATCCGCCGCCCGAAAACTGCCAGCCCGCCTCGACCTCGGTCTCGACGCGCGAGCCGGACGAGTCGATCGTCTCGAACTCGGCGTCGGCATAGAAGCCGTTGGCGGCGTTGTACTGGACCTCACCGAAGACATAGGGGTCGCCGCCGCTCTTGGACGCCCCCTTGGACCGGTTGTCGGTGGCCCCGCCCAGCTCGAACGTCCATGGCGATGCCCGGTCGGGATCGTAGCGCGCATTGTCCCGATCCTGGGCCGCTACAGAACCGCACAGAAGGGCGACGAGGGCGAGGGCAAAAGGCAGCGGACGGATCATCCGCCGCTGTCTAGGCGACACCGGCCTTTTTGGCGAATTGCTCCGTTGCCTGAGCGTATTCGGAGCGCAGCCGCCCGACCAGCTCGCCTGCCGGCACCACGTCGTGGACCGCGCCCGCGCCCTGGCCGGCGGACCAGACCGTTTTCCAGGCCTTGGCCTCGTCGCCCATGTCCAGTTTGTGGTCGGGCAGAACCTTGGGATCGATCCCGTTGGCCTGCAGCGACTTGGTCATGAAGTTGGCCGGGATGCCCGACACGGCGGCGGTGTGGACGATGTCGGTCGCGCCGCTCTCGATGATCATGTCCTTGTAGGCGGCGGGCGCCTCGGCCTCGGTCGTGTTGATGAACCGCGTGCCCATATAGGCGAAGTCGGCCCCCATCATCAGGGCCCCGGCCACGTCCTGGCCCGTCGACAGGCAGCCGGACAGCAGGATGGTCCCGTCGAAGAAGGACCGCACCTCGTTGATCAGGGCGAAGGGGTTGATGATGCCCGCATGGCCGCCCGCGCCGTTGGCCACCAGGATCAGGCCGTCGACGCCGCTCTCGGCCGCCTTCCTCGCGTGACGCACATTGGCGATGTCGTGGAACACCACGCCGCCATAGCCGTGGACCGCGTCGACCACGTCGCGCACGGCCCCCAGCGAGGTGATGATCAGCGGCACCTGGTGCTCGACCGAGACCATCATGTCGGCCATCAGGCGGGGATTGGTCGGGTGGACGATATGATTGACTCCGAACGCCGCCGCTTCGGGCGTCAGCCGCGACTTGATCTCGACCAGCCAGTCCCGATAGCCCTCGGTGGTGCGCTGGTTCAGCGACGGGAAGGTGCCGATCACCCCCGCGTTGCAGCACTCGACCACCAAGTCGGGGCCGGACACCAGGAACATGGGCGCGGCGATGACGGGCAGTTTGAGGCCCTTTTGGAGAGAGGCGGGGATGGCCATGGCGTTCGCTCCGTTTCGTTTGGCTACGCTTAGCGGCCTGCCCATGGGGAAGGCAAATCCGGAAATGCGTCACGGTTAACCCCTTGGCCCAAAAGGGGGCCTAGTCTTCCACAGGGTGTTAATACTCTGGCTGTTCTGTGTATGTTCCAGGCATCAAGTCTAGACTGCGCGTCTGACCTTGATCGTGGTTAAAAACCATCAACTAATCCCATTGAGACCCATCTCATCCCATGCTATCCCAGTCATGTGATTTGGGGAGCGGCGTCGGCGTTCGACGCGGGGATAGACAGGGGCGGGCCGCAGGGTCCGGTGGGCAGGCGTGTTTCTCTCGACCTATGAGAAGCAGCTGGACGGCAAACGCCGTCTCTTGATCCCCCAGGAATTCCGCACGGCCGACAACGGGGCCGAGCACGGCGTCTTCTGCTTCTTCTCGGTCGAATCCGATTGCCTGGAAGCCGGCGGCGACCTGCTGATGGCCGAATACGTCGCCATGATCGAAAGCCTGCCGTTCGGCGACGACTGGCGCACGGCCCTGGAAGAGACCGTCTATGCCGGGCAAAAGCCCCTGGCCTACGACACCGGCGGCCGCATCACCCTGCCCGAGGGCCTGATCGCGGACGCGGGCCTGTCGGAAGACGTCGTCATCGTTGGCATGGGCCCGCGCTTCCAGATCTGGGACCGCGCCCGCTGGATGGCTCGCAAGGAAGAGCGTCGCCAGCTGGCCCGCAAGGCCATGCATCAACGCGGCGCGTTCGGTCGTGGCCTGATGCCGGGAAACGACGGATGAACGGCCCGCACGCGCCCGTCCTGCTGGCCGAGGTCATCGAGGCCCTGGCTCCACAGCCCGGCGACATCGTGATCGACGCCACCTTCGGTGCCGGCGGCTACACCCGCGCCATCCTCGCCACGGGGGCCGAGGTCATCGGCCTGGATCGCGATCCGAACGTCCAGCCCCACGCCGACGCCGTCGCCAACGACTTCCCCGGCAAGTTCCAGCTGGTCCGCACGGCCTTCTCGGGCCTGTCTGAAGCCTTCGCCGACACCGGCCGGTCGCGGCTGGACGGCGCCGTCTTCGACATCGGCGTGTCGTCGATGCAGCTGGATCAGGCCGAGCGCGGCTTCTCCTTCATGCGCGACGGGCCTCTGGACATGCGGATGTCCGGCGAGGGCGACAGCGCCGCCGACATCGTGAACGGCTGGGAGCACGGGCCGCTGGCCCACATCCTCAAGCAATACGGCGACGAACGGCAGTCCGGCCGCATCGCCACCGCCATCCTGCGCCGTCGCGCCGAGCGGCCGTTCAGCCGCACCCTCGATCTGGCCGAAGTCGTGGAAAAGGCGTTGGGCGGCCGTCGCGGCGCCCCGACCCATCCCGCGACCCGCACCTTCCAGGCCCTGCGGATCGCCGTGAACGACGAACTGGGTGAGCTGACGGCCGGACTGGAGGCGGCGGAAGCCACTTTGTCACCTGGCGGCCGCCTGGCGGTCGTGACCTTCCATTCTCTGGAGGACCGGATCGTCAAGGCCTTCCTGACCGAGCGCAGCGGCAACAGCCCCGGCGGATCGCGCCACGCCCCGGTGGTGGTCGAGACGCGCAAACCCACCTTCACGCTTCAGTTCAAGGGCGCGCGCGAGGCCGGCGAGGCCGAGCTGGCCGCCAATCCCCGCGCCCGCTCAGCCCGCCTGCGCGCCGCCGTCCGCACCGAGGCCCCGGCCTGGAAGGCGGCGGCATGACCCGTGCCACCGTCCAGCGCCTGTTCGACTGGAAGGTCCGCGGCATCCGCTGGATCGAGATCATTGGCGTGGTGCTGGTCGCCGCCATGATCTTCTCGGTCTATGTCGCCAAGGCCGCCGCCGCCCGCGAGAGCGCCCAGATCAGCCAGCTGGAACGCCAGATCGCCGAGACCCGCCAGCGCGTCCGCCTCCTGCGTGCCGAGGCCGCCCGTCTGGAACAGCCCGCCCGGCTGGAAGCCCTGTCGCGCGGCGCGGGGCTGGCCCCGGTCGAGATGGACCGTCAGGCCGACGGCGTCGCCCTGTCGACCCTGAAGCCCGCGCCCCAACCGGTCGCGGCTCCGGTCGAGGCCGCGCCCGCCGCCGTCGAGGCGACCCCGGATGTCGCCACCGACGCCGCCCCCGTCGCGGAGGGTCTGCGATGAGCGTTCAGGACCAGCGCGCCTTTCGTCCCGCGCCGGGCGCGCGCCCGGTGACTTCGGCCGTCTCGCCCTGGCTGCGCTGGCTGTCGGAGGCGGTCTGGTTCGTCGAACACGCCTTTGAGCGCGCCCGCGCCGACGCCAAGCCGGAAGAGGACACCCGCGTCCGCATCGTGGTGATCCAGGCGGTCTTCATCGGCATCTTCGTGCTTCTGGCAACGGGCGCGACCCGCGCGGCGCTCTTGACCGAGGCCGGCGGCATCGGATCGACCTCGGTGGCCGGGGCGCTGCAACGCGCCGACCTGACCGACCGGAACGGCGCGCTGCTGGCGACCAACATTGTCCACTATGGCCTCTACATCGACCCGACCGAAGTCTGGGACCGCGAGGCCGCCTTCATCCAGATCCGCCGCGCCCTGCCGCAGGTCTCCGCCACGCGCCTGCGTCGCGTGCTGGACGGCGAGCGCCGCCTGATCGTCCAGCCGGGTCTGACCCCGTCCGAGCGCCAGGCGGTCCACGCGCTTGCGCTTGGCGGGGTCTCCTTCGAGCCCGAGGATCGCCGGGTCTATCCATTGGGCACTTCCGCCGCCCATGTCCTGGGGACGGCCGACACGGGCGGGCAGGGGGTCTCGGGGGCCGAATTGGCCTTCAACGACGCCATCCGCGCGGCGGGGGCCCAGGGTCAGGACTTCGCCCTGTCCATAGATCTGCGGGTTCAGGGCGTGCTGGAGAACGAGCTCGGGCTCGCCGCGACCGAGGCGGGGGCTAAGGGCGCCGTGGGCGTCGTCGCCGACGCCACGACCGGCGAAATCCTCGGCATGGCCTCCTGGCCGACCTATGACCTCAACGACCGTGGCGGGGCGGCCGAGGGCGCCGCCCTGAACCGCGTCACCTCGGCCCACTACGAGATGGGCTCGGTGTTCAAGACCTTCACCGTGGCGGCCGCGCTCGACACGGGCCGGGCCGATCTGAATACCATGATCGACGCGTCCGAGGCCTATTACATCGGCAATCGCCGCATCGCCGACTTCCACGCGACCAACAAGATCCTGTCGCTGGAGGACGTCTTCATCCACTCGTCCAACATCGGCACCTCGCGCCTGGCGGTCGAGATGGGGGCCGACACCATGCGCGACTATTTCCAGCGCCTCGGCCTGCTGGACGCTGCCCCGATCGAGTTGAATGAAAGCGCGCGGCCGCGCCGTCCGCGCCAGTGGGACGACTCGACGCGCGCCTCCCTGTCGTTCGGCTATGGCATCATGATCACGCCGCTGCAAATGACGGCGGCGACGGTCGCCCTGGTCAACGGTGGTCTTTATCGGCCGCTCACGCTGCGCCGGGGCGGCACGGGCGACCAGGGCCGCCGGGTCGTCACGGCCGAGACCTCCTCGGCCATCCGCCAGCTGATGCGCGCCAATGTCGTGCGCGGCTCGGGCCGGTCGGCCAATGCCGAGGGCCTGAGGGTCGGCGGCAAGACGGGCTCGGCCAACAAGCTGGTGAACGGTCGCTATGACGCCTCGCGCGGCGTTGGCTCCTTCGCCTCTGTCTTCCCGGCCGACGGCCCCGACGACGCCCGCCGCTACGTCGTCTTCGTCCTGGTGGACGAGCCCAGCCAGGGCTCGCGCCTGGGCGGTGCCGTCGCCGCGCCGGTGGTGGGCCGCGTCATCGACCGGATCGCGGGCTTCCTCGGTGTCCAGCGTCGCATCGACCCGCCCGTCATTGCGGAGCCGGCCGCATGAGCGCCGTCCGTCTGTCCGACCTGTTGAAGCGCGACGTCGCCGCCGATCCCATGATCACCGGCATCACGGCCGACAGCCGAAAGGTCGCCTCCGGCCACCTGTTCGTGGCGCTGCCCGGCACCGCCGCCGACGGCCGCGCCTTCATCCCCCAGGCCCTGGCGCAAGGCGCCGCTGCGGTCCTCGCCCCCCAGGACACGCCAGACGGCATGGCCCCGCTACTGGTCCGCTCCGGCGATGTGCGTCGCGCCTATGCCTTGGCCGCGCGCGGCTTCTACGGCGCTCAGCCCGCCACCTGCGTCGCCGTGACGGGGACCAACGGCAAGACCTCCGTCGCAGCCTTCTGCCGCCAGATCTGGGCGGCCCTGGGTCGCAAGTCCGCCAGCATGGGCACCCTGGGCGTCGTCGCCCAGTCCGGCCTCGTCACCGAAGCCCTGACCCCCCCCGGCCTGACCAGCCCCGACGCCGCCGACGCCGCCCGCCTGCTTGCCACGCTGGCTGAAGGCGGCGTGACCCACCTGGCGCTGGAGGCCTCGTCGCACGGCATCGATCAGCGGCGCCTGGATGGCGTGACGCTGAAGGCCGCCGCCTTCACTAACCTGACCCAGGACCACCTCGACTATCACGGCGACATGGACGCCTATCGCGAAGCCAAGCTGCGGCTGTTCGAGACCCTGCTGCCGCGCGGGCGCACCGCCGTGCTGAACGCCGATTCCGACGCCTATTCGACCTTCGCCTCGGCCGCGATCATGTCCGGGCTGGGCGTGCTGGGCGTGGGCGAGCGGGGGAGGGACCTGACCCTGGTCGAGCGCCGCGCGGTCCCCGAGGGCCAGCGTCTGGTGCTGGACGTGCGCGGCGATCGCCACGATGTCCTGCTGCCCCTCGCCGGAGCCTTCCAGGCCTCCAACGCCCTCGTCGCCGCCGGCCTGTGCATCGCGGCGGGCGAGGACGCGGGCGCGGTCCTGGCGGCGCTGGAACAGATCACCGGCGCGGCCGGCCGCCTGCAACGCATAGAGGGCGGCGCCGGTCGCGGCGAGGCCTATGTCGACTACGCCCACACCCCCGACGGACTGGAGACGGTGCTGAAGGCGCTCCGCCCCCACGCCACCGGCCGCCTGATCGTCGTCTTCGGCGCGGGCGGCGACCGGGATCGCGGCAAGCGGCCCCTGATGGGCGAGATCGCGGGCCGTCTGGCCGACGTCGCCATCGTCACCGACGACAATCCCCGCTCCGAGGATCCCGCCGCCATCCGCGCCGAGGTCCGCGCCGGCTGTCCGGACGCGCAGGAAGTTGGGGACCGTCGCGAGGCCATCCGCCACGCCGTCAGCCTGATGGGCGACGGAGATGTGGTCGTCGTCGCCGGAAAAGGGCATGAACAGGGCCAGATCGTCGCGGGAACGACTCATCCCTTCGACGACGCCACCGAAGTCGCCGAGGCCCTGCGCATCCATGCCTGACACCCATCCGCCGCTGTGGACGGCGCAGGAGATCGCCCTCGCCACCGGCGGCCGGATCGAGGGCGGCGTCTTCGATGCCTCAGGCCTGACCTACAACAGCCGCGAGATCGGCCCGGGCGACCTGTTCCTGGCGCTGAAGGGCGCGCGCGACGGCCATGACTTTGCGGGCTCAGCCTTCGCTGCCGGCGCGACCGGGGCCCTGGTCGAACGCCCGGTCGACGGCGGCCCCTGCATCGTCGTGCCCGACACCCTGCATGCGCTGGAGGCCCTGGGTGGCGCCGCCCGCGACCGCGCCCCCCACGTCCGCCGGGGTGCCGTCACCGGCAGCGTCGGCAAGACCAGCGTGACCCAGGCGATCAAGGCCGGCCTCGACCTCGCCGGTCCCGCCCACGCCTCGATCAAGAGCTACAACAACCACATCGGCGTGCCCCTGACGCTGGCCCGCATGCCCGCGACGACCCAGCGGGCCGTGTTCGAGATCGGCATGAATGCGCCCGGCGAGATCGCGCCGCTCGCCCGGATGGTCCAGCCCCATGCCGCCTGCGTGACCACGGTCGGCCCCGTCCACATCGAAGCCTTCGCCGACGGCGAGGCCGGCGTCGCGCGCGAGAAGGCGGCCATCTTCCAGGGTCTGGGCCCCGGCGGCCTTGCGGTCATCAACGGCGACAATCCGTGGGTCGAGACCCTGCATCAGGCGGCTCTGCACGTCGGTGCCCGCGTCGCCACCTTCGGCTCCGAGACCTTCCACGACGCCCGCCTGATCGACTTCACGCCGCACGAGGGGGGTGCCCGCGTGACCGCCGAGGTCTGGGGTCGGACCCATGTCTTCCCGCTGCGTCAGTCCGGCTTCCACTGGGGCCTGAACAGCCTGGCCGTTATCCTGATGCTGGATGCGCTGGACGTGCCGGTCGAGACCGCTCTGGCCGCGCTGGCCGGGTTCGAGCCGCTCAAGGGTCGGGGCGAGACTCGCACCGTCCACATCCCCGGCGGGGCCTTCACCCTGATCGACGAGAGCTACAACGCCAATCCCCTGTCGATGAAGGCGGGCTTCCTCAGTCTCGGTGCCAAGCCGATCGAGCGGGGAGGGCGGCGCGTCGTCGTCCTGACCGACATGCTGGAACTGGGCGATCAGGCGCAGACCCTGCACGCCGGGCTCTCGGTGCCCATCGACGCCGCCGCCATCGACGTGGTCCACGCCGCGGGGCCCGAGATGCGCCACCTCTACGACGCCCTCGCGCCCGAGCGCCGGGGCGTCTGGGCTCCGACCGCCGCCGATCTGGCCGATCACGCCGAGGACCTCGTCGGACCCAACGACATCGTCATGGTGAAGGGCTCGAACGGCTCGAAGGCCTCCCTTGTCGCGGCGGCGCTGCTGCGGCTAGAGCGGGAAACAACTGGGGGCCCGCCCCTCAAGTAGGGGAGCGCCGCGCGCGACCCGATAGGGGCAACAAGGAAGCTGATGTTTTACCTGCTCTACCTCTATTACGCCGACGTGGCGCAGGATTACCCCCTGCTGAACCTGATCCAGTATCAGACGGTGCGGGTCGCGCTCGCTATGGCCACCGCCATGATCGTCGCCGTCGCCATGGGCAGCCGCTTCATTTCCTGGATGCGGGTCAAGCAGGGCAAGGGTCAGCCCATCCGCGCGGACGGCCCCGTTAGTCACCTGTCCAAGGTTGGCACCCCGACGATGGGCGGGTTGATGATCCTGGCGGGAATCGGCGTGGCGGTCTTTCTTTGGGGCGACCTGACCAACCCCTACATCTGGATCGTGTCGGGGGTGACGGCCGCCTTCGGCGTGCTCGGCTTCATCGACGACTACGCCAAGGTCACGAAGCAGACCTCGGCCGGCTTGACGTCGAAACAGAAGCTGGCGGCCCAGGTCGTGGTCTCGGTCATCGCGGGTGTGCTGGTCGTTCTGTGGATGACGCGCTCGCCCACATCGCCGGGGCTGGAGACGTCGATCGCCTTTCCCTTCTTCAAGGACGTGCTGCTGAACGTTGGCTGGTTCTACGTCGCCTTCGCCGCCTTCACGATCGTGGGCTTTTCGAACGCGGTGAACCTGACGGACGGTCTGGACGGCCTCGCCATCGTGCCGGTGATGATGTCGGCGGCGGCCTTCGGGGTCATCGCCTATCTGGTCGGCAACTTCATCTTCTCGGACTATCTGGGCGTCCACCACGTGCCGGGCTCGGGCGAGCTGGCCATCTTCTGCGCGGCCATCATCGGCGGGGGCACGGGCTTTCTCTGGTACAATGCGCCGCCGGCCAAGATCTTCATGGGCGACACCGGCTCCCTGGCCCTTGGCGGCGCGCTGGGCTCCATGGCGGTCGCCACCAAGCACGAGCTGGTGCTGGGCATCGTCGGCGGTCTGTTCGTCATCGAGGCCGCCTCGGTCATGATCCAGGTCGCCTATTTCAAGGCCACGAAGAAGCGCATCTTCCTGATGGCCCCCATCCACCACCATTTCGAGAAGATGGGCTGGCCGGAATCGACCGTGGTCATCCGCTTCTGGATCGTGGCGGCGATGCTGGCCCTGATCGGGTTGTCGACGCTGAAGCTCCGCTAGCCGGATGATCCCCGTCCCCGGCTTCGAGGGTCGCCGCGTCGCCGTCTTCGGCCTGGGCCGGTCTGGCCTGACCGCCGCTCGCGCGCTAAAGGCCGGTGGCGCCCTTCCGATCCTCTGGGACGACAGCGTCTCCAGCCGCATGCAGGCCGAGGCCGAAGGCTTCGCCGTCGAGGACCTAACCACCGCCGACTGGTCCGGGTTCGACGCCCTGATCCTGTCGCCGGGCGCGCCCCTGACGCACCCGAAGCCTCACTGGACCGTGGACAAGGCGAACGCCGCCGGAGTCCCCGTCATCGGCGACATCGAACTGTTCGCCCGCGCCCTGGCCGCCCTGCCTCACGCCGACCGTCCGAAGGTCGTCGCCATCACCGGCACCAACGGCAAGTCCACGACCACGGCCCTGATCGGCTGGGTGCTGAAACAGGCCGGGCTGACCGTCCACATCGGCGGCAACATCGGGATCGGCGTCCTGGCCCTGCCGCTCCCGACGCCTGAAGCCGTCTATGTCATCGAGGTCTCCAGCTACCAGTTGGACCTGACCACCACTTTCGCCCCCGACGTTGCCATCCTGACCAACATCAGCCTCGACCACCTGGACCGCCACGGTGGCATGGAGGGCTATGTCGCGGCCAAGTCGCGGCTGTTTCAGGTGATGTCACCGGACAAGGTCGCCCTGATCGGCGTCGACGACGACTGGGGCTGGCGGACCGTCAACGGCCTGAACGAACGCCGCCTGCGGGTCAGCACCATCACCACCCGCACGCCGGCCGAGTTCGTCGATCCCGGCGGCGGCGTGCCGGTCGCCGAGATCGCCGCCCGCCTGCCGGACCAGCAACCGGCCTTCGAGGCCGGTCGGTTCATCATCGTCGATGCCACCGGCGGACGGCTTAGCGCGGACGGCATCTTCATCACCAACCTCGCACCGGCTCTGTCCCTGCCGGGCCGCCACAATGCCCAGAACGCCGGCTTCGCCTATGCCGCTGCCCGCGCGCTCGGCGTGTCGAGCGAAGCGGCGGTCGAGGGCTTGCTGACCTTCCCCGGCCTGGCCCACCGCATGGAGACCGTCGCCCATCTCGGTCCTGTCCGCTTCGTCAACGACTCCAAGGCCACCAACGCCGACGCCGCGCGCCAGGCCCTGATGTCCTATCCGACCAGTTTCTGGATCGCCGGCGGCCGGGCCAAAGACGGGGGGATCGAGGACCTCGCCGACCTTTTTCCCCGCATCGCCCGCGCCTATCTGATCGGCGAGGCGGCCGCCGACTTCGCCGCCACCCTCGGCGACACGCCCCACGTCATCGCCGGCGACATGGCCACAGCCGTCGCGCTCGCCGCCGCCGATGCGCGAGCCGCCGGCGGCGACCAGGTCGTCCTGCTCAGTCCCGCCTGTGCCAGCTTCGACCAATTTCCCGATTTCGAAGTGCGCGGAGAGGCGTTCCGCGCCGCCGTTCTTAACCTTGGGGCTACGCCTTTCGTTCAGGGTTGAGAAACCATGACCGAGGCCACCACCTCCTACGTCCCGCCGTTCAGCCGCAACGACCCCAGCCCCATCGCCAAATGGTTCTGGACGGTCGATCGCGGCCTGCTGGGCGCAGCACTGGCCCTGATGTTCCTGGGCGTGGCGCTCAGCTTCGCCTCTTCGCCCGCCGCCATCCTGGCCGACGAGTCGATCACCGATCCCTTCCACTACGCCTGGCGGATGATGGTGTTCGCCCTCGGCGGCCTCGGCGCCATGCTGGTGATGTCCCTGCTGTCGCCGCGCGGCGTGCGCCGGATCGCCGTGCTGGCGTTGCTTGGTTCCATCTTCGTGATGGCCTTGCTGCCTGTCATCGGCGACACGGTGAAGGGCGCGGCCCGCTGGATCAACCTTGGCCCGTTCAGCCTTCAGCCCTCCGAGTTCGCCAAGCCCAGCCTGATCGTTTTCGCCGCCTGGATGTTCGCCGAAGGCCAGAAAGGGCAGGGGGTGCCCGGCGTCTCCATCGCCTTCGCCACCTATCTGGTGGTCGTGGCCCTGCTGCTCATCCAGCCGGACATCGGTCAGACCCTCCTGATCACCACCAGCTTCATGGCGGTGTTCTTCATGGCCGGCGTGCCGCTGCGCTGGGTCGGGTTCCTGGGCGCGGCCTTCGTCGCGGGGATGACGGCCCTGTATCTGCTGTTCCCCCACGTCCAGTCGCGTGTGGCCAAGTTCGTCTCGCCGGGCGCCGAGGACACCCACCAGATCGACCGCGCGTCCGAGGCCATCGGCGCCGGCGGCCTTGTCGGACGCGGCATCGGCGAGGGCGTGATGAAACGCTCCGTCCCCGATCTGCACACCGACTTCATCTACTCCGTCGCCGCCGAGGAGTTCGGCCTGGTGCTCAGCCTGATGATGATCGGCCTCTATGCCTTCATCGTCGTGCGTGGAATGCGCAAGGCGCGGCAGCTGAACGACCCGTTCGAACAGACGGCGGCGGCGGGACTGTTCATGCTGATCGGGCTTCAGGCCTCGATCAACATCGCCGTGAACCTGAACCTGATCCCGACCAAGGGAATGACGCTTCCCTTCATCAGCTACGGCGGCTCGTCCATGCTGGCGATGGGAGTGACCATGGGGTTCGCGCTCGCTCTGACGCGGCGGCGGCCGGGGGCCTATGAGCCGGGGGCCAGCCTTGCCCGTCCGCGTCGGATGTTGATGCCGTAAAGCTGTATGGAAGATCGTCGTCAGTTTTTGGTCGACGCCCTTCGCCGGGTGATCGACGGTGGGGATATCGCGAACGCTGAACTAGCTGTCGGTATTCCCGACGCGTCCGTGTTGGAGGGCGATGAACTCAAAGCTTACCTTGGTCTAAGCTACTGGGCTGACGATGCCGATATTCGAGACAAGGATAAGCGGTACGGCCCAGCCCGACGCTCAGGTCTCGCGGCGCTACTGGATCGCTTGAATACATCCGAGGCTCAGCCATGACCAAAGTCTGCGTCGTCGCCGCTGGAGGCACCGGGGGCCATATGTTTCCCGCCGAGGCCCTGGCCCGCGAGATGATCGTGCGCGGCTGGCGCGTCGTCCTGGCCACCGATCGACGCGGCGAACAGTATGCCCAGGCGTTTCCGGCGGAGGAGCGGCTGGCGCTCGACGCCGCCACCGGCTCCGGCCCCGTGGGTCTGGCGAGGGCCGGCCTCGCCATCGTGCGCGGCGTGGGTCAGGCGCGGGGGGCCTTCACCCGGTTGAACGCCGACGTCGTGGTGGGCTTCGGCGGCTATCCGTCGGCCCCCGCCCTGGTCGCCGCCATCCTGCAGAAGCGACCCACCCTGATCCACGAACAGAACGCCGTCCTCGGTCGAACCAACCGCGCCCTGGCCCCCTACGTTCGGGCTGTTGCCTCGTCCTTCCCGACGCTGGAGCGGGCGTCCGGCGCCGTGAAGGCCCGCGCCCAGGTCGTGGGCGCCCCCGTTCGTGCCGACATCCGCGCCCTGTTCGACCGCGCCTACGCAGCCCCCGGCGACGGTCCGATCCGCGTCCTCGTCACCGGCGGCAGCCAGGGCGCCCGCATCCTGTCCGAGACCACGCCCCGCGCTCTCGCCCAGTTGCCCGACACGATCCGCGCCCGGCTGAAGGTCCAGCAGCAGTCGCGTCCGGAGACGTTGGAAGCCGCCCGCCAGATCTATCTGGACGCCGGGATTGAAGCCGACGTCGCCCCCTTCTTCCGCGACATGGCCGGTCGGTTGTCAGAGGCCCACCTCGTCATCGGCCGCGCCGGCGCCTCGACCTGCGCCGAGCTGGCCGTCGCCGCCATGCCCTCGATCCTGATCCCGCTCAAGATCGCCACCGACGACCATCAGCGCCTGAACGCCAAACTGCTGACCGACGTCTCCGCCGCCGAGGTCATCCTCGAGGATGACCTTACGGTCGAGGCCATGACCGCGTCCGTCGCTGGCGTCCTGTCAGACCCCGGCCGCCTGCCGGCCATGAGCGCCGCCGCCCGCTCCGTCGCCATCCCCGACGCCGCCCGCAGACTGGCCGATCTGGTGGAGGCGACCGCGAGAGCCTCCGCCTAGTCCCTTCCGGGACAACGATGTTCGCTGTAGGGGTCGTTCAGGATAGCTGACTGGCCCCGGGGGGAGCATGGCTGCGGGCGAACGCCTGGCCTATCTGGACGGCTGGCGGGGTATGGCGATCACGCTCGTCCTGCTCGGCCACTTCGGGCCATGGTCGTCGATCGGCGGGCTGGGCGTGGAGGTCTTCTTCGTCCTCAGCGGACGGCTGATGGCGCACATCCTGTTCGTCGAACGCTACCCGCTGCCGGTCTTCTTCCAACGCCGGCTTTCCAGAATCCTGCCCGCGCTGCTGGTCATGGTCCTGGCCGTGATGGCGCTCGGCTGGGCCATGGTCCGTTTTCTTGGTGTCGATCCCCCTGTCGGCTGGGGGGATGCGCTTCTGGCGCTGACGTTCACGGCGAACTACGGCCCGGCGCTCGGGCTCAGCCAGGCCTCCGTGTTGATGCACACATGGTCCCTCGCGGTGGAGGAGCACGCCTACGTCCTCCTTGCGGTCCTCGCCCTGGCGCTTGGACGCAGCGAAAAGCGCGCGGTGCCAGTTCTTCTGCTGGGCTTTGCGTTCTGCGTCGTGAACGGTCTCGCTCAGGCTGCCTTCCGGCCCCTGGAAAGCTGGGAGCACGACATCTACTGGCGGACCGATGTCCGGGCAGGGTCGATCTTCGCGGGCGCGGCCCTCTATCTGATCCTTCGCGGCAGGCGGGTCCCGGCCTTTGTCGCGCCCGTGGCTCTGGCGGTCGGCCTGGCCTCGGATCTCGGCACCCCGGCGATAACCTACACCGTGGGCACTCTCGCGCTCGCCACCGCGGTCAGCAGCCTGGACACAGCCTACCCCCCGCTGCGAGCCGTCGCGTCGTGGTTGCCGCTTCGGGTTCTCGGGCTTTGGTCGTTCTCGCTCTATCTGTGGCAGCAACCCTTCTACGTCGCGAAAGGGGCGGGGATGTTGAGCGTCCCGCTCGCTCTCGCCGGGGCGGTCGTCGCAGGGGCCGCCAGCTACTACCTGATCGAACAACCTGCGAGACGATATCTGAACGGTCTGGGGTCGAGATCGCGAGGCGTCGATCGCGTCACGCCACCAGCGTCTCTGCCTGTTTCAGATCCACGCTGACCAGCTGCGACACCCCCCGCTCCGGCATGGTCACGCCGTACAGCCGGTCCATCCGGCTCATGGTCACCGGGTTGTGGGTGATGACGATGAAGCGGGTGTCGGTGCGGTTCCTCATCTCGTTCAGCATCCGGCAGAAGCGATCCACATTGGCGTCATCCAGGGGCGCGTCGACCTCGTCCAGCACGCAGACCGGGGCCGGATTGGCAAGGAAGACCGCGAAGATCAGCGCCGCCGCCGTCAGGGCCTGCTCGCCGCCGCTCATCAGGCTCATGACCGACAGCCGCTTGCCGGGCGGGCAGGCGTAAATCTCGAGTCCCGCCTCCAGCGGGTCGTCCGACTCGACCAGCTTCAGCTCCGCCTGGCCGCCGTCGAACAGGGCTTCGAACAGGCTCTTGAAGTTGTCGTTGATGACGTCGAAGGCGGCGGTCAGCCGCTCGCGACCCTCAGCGTTCAGCTCGTCGATGCCGTCGCGGAGGCGTGCGATGGCACCGGTCAGGTCCGAGCGTTCCAGCCGCATGGTGTTCAGCCGCTCTCCGTATTCGTCGGCCTCCTCCTCGGCCCTTAGATTGACCGCACCCAACTGCTCGCGCTCGCGCTCGAGACCGTACAGCAGGCTCTCGGCCCCGGCCGTGTCGGGGGGGCGCGCGATGGCGTCGTCGATCAGCTTCTGGCCTAGCTGTTCGGGCGACATCTGGGCGGTCTCGCGGACCTGGGCCTCGGCCTCGAACAGACGCTGGGCGGCAGCCTCGGTTCTCGCGGCCAGACCGGCCCGTGCCTCCCGTGCGGCGGATGCGGCCGCGTCGGCGGCCCGGCTGGCCCGGTCGGCGTCGGCGGCCTCACCCTCCACGACCGACACCGCGTCGGCCGCCGCCTTCCGCCGCGTCTCGGCGGCGGTCAGAGTGTCCATCAGCTTCGACCGCTGGCCCGCCAGGGCTTCGGGTGCCCGCTCGGCCTGCAGCAGCAGGGCGGCCGTCCGCGCCGCGTCCTTCTCCAGCGCTTCGATCCGCACCTTGCTGTCCGTCGCGCGCGCGGACCACCCGTCGCGTTCGCGGGTCAGGGCCGCCAGCCTCTGATCTCTGCCCGACCGCTCCCGGGCCTCGCCGTCCCGATCCGCCCGGGCGGCGGCGGCGGCGGCGCGCGCGGCCTCGGCGGAGGCGCGGGCCTCGGCCAGTTCGGTTTTCAGCCCGTCCAGCGTTTCCGAAGGGGCGTTGCCTGTGGCGGCCTCGGTAAGCGCCGCCTGTGCCGCGTCCCGTTCCGCACCCAGCCGCTCCAGCGTCTCGTCCAGCGCCTGCGCCCGCGCCTCGCGCCGCGCCTGATCGCGGCCGAGGGTCTCCACGCGATCCCGCGCCGAGGCCAGGGCCTTGTCGGCGGCGAAGGGCTTCAGCCGCGCCTGTTTCACGGTCTCTTCCGCCGCTCGGAAGGCTTCCGTGGCCGTCTTCAGCGCGCCCTGTGCCGCCTCCAAAGCAGGTTTGCCGGCGTCGATCTCAGCTTCCAGTTCCGCCAGCCGGGTGCGCTGGGCCAGCCGCACGGCGGCCGGGCGAGGGGCCTCCGCCCGGCTGACGAAGCCGTCCCAGCGGAACAGGTCGCCCTCCTTTGTGACCAGCCGCGCGCCAGGGGACAGAGCCACGGCCAGCCGCGCCGCCTCGGCCCGGTCCGCCACGCCGCACAGCGCCAGTCTCGCCGCCAGGACGTCCGGGGCCTCCACCCGCGCCGACAGGGGCTCGACACCCTCGGGCCAGACGGGGGAGGGGATCGCCGCCCCGCCCCAGTAGGCGGCGGCCTTCGGATCCAGCGCCGCATCCAGGTCGTCGCCCAGCGCCGCCGCCAGCGCTGCCTCATAGCCCTTGGCGGCCGAGACCTTGTCCAGAGCCGGCGCGTGCTCTCGTCGCGTCGTGACGAGCAGCGACGCCAGCCCTCGCGCCTCGGTCTGAAGCCGCCCCAGCCGATCCTCGGCCGCCCGCGCGGCCGTCCGCGCCTCCTGCTCGGCGCGCGCCAGATCGCTCCGCCGCGCCTCCGCCGCCTCGACCTCGGCCCTCGCTTCGGCCAGGGCGGTCGTCGCGACGTCAAGCGCCGTCCGAGCCTCGGTCAGCTCCGGCGCCTCCAACGCCCCCAGCGCCTCGCGCTCGTGCCGCGCCGCCTCCAGCGCCGCCTCGGCCCGCGCCAGCCGCGCCTCGGCGTCCCGGCGCCGTGCCGTCTCGGCATTGGCCCGGGCCTCGATCGCCGCCAGGGTGCCGGCGACCCGCTCCACCTCGGCGTCGGCCGTGCGGCGTGCGTCGTCCGCCGCCGCCATCGCCGCTTCCAGCTCGGGCCCCCGCGTCGGGGCCGCCGTGATCTCGGCCGTCAGGGCGTCGGCTTCGGCGGTCAGCCGGGCCAGCTGACCGGCTGCGTCCTCGGCCATCGCCGTCTCGCGGTCCGCATCCGCCGCGATCCGGGCCCGCTCGGCGGTCAGCCGCTCGACCTCGGCCCGGGCCTGCTGTTCGGCCATGTCCAGCCGGTCGCGCTCCAGCGAGGCGCGGTGCAGCAGGGCCGCCGCCACCGCGTCTTCCTCGCGCGCCGGCTTGAGCGCCTCCTGCGCCTTCAATGCCGCGGTCTGGGCCCGGGCCGCCGCCCCGGTCGCCTCAGCCACCGCCGCATCCGCCTGGGACAGCTCATCGGCCGCGGCCTCCGCGGCCAGTCTGGCGTCGTTCCAGCGGACGTAGAGCAGCGCCGCCTGCAAGGCGCGGATCTCCGCCGAGATCTTCTTGTATTTCTCGGCCTGCCGCGCCTCGCGCTTCAGGCGCGTCAGCGCCGTCTCCAGCTCGCGCCCGATGTCGTCCAGGCGCTCCAGATTGGCTTCGGCCGCCTTCAGCCTCAGCTCCGCCTCGTGCCGTCGGGTGTGCAGCCCCGCCACGCCGCCGGCCTCCTCCAGGATCCGTCGCCGGTTCTGCGGCTTGGCGGCGATCAGTTCCGAAATCTGCCCCTGCCGCACCAGCGCCGGAGAGTTCGCCCCCGTCGAGGCGTCGGCGAACAGCAGTTGGACATCGCGCGCCCGCACCTCCTTGCCGTTGATGCGGTAGGTCGAGCCCTGGCCCCGGTCGATCCGGCGGCTGACCTCGATGATCGCGCTGTCGGTGAAGGGCTGGGGCGCCTTTCGGGCCGCATTGTCGATGGTCAGCTGGACTTCGGCGTGGTTGCGGGGCGGGCGGTCCGAGGCCCCGGCGAAGATCACATCGTCCATGCCCGAGCCGCGCATGGCCTTGGCCGAGTTCGCGCCCATGACCCAGCGCATTCCTTCCAGCACGTTCGACTTGCCGCAGCCGTTGGGCCCGACGACGCCGGTCAGGCCGGGCTCGATGAAGACCTCGGCCGGATCGACGAAGGACTTGAACCCGACGAGCCGCAGCCGCTGGAACTGCATCCCGGCGTCAGCGCCCAGAAACGGAGCGGGGGACCAGAGGCTGGATGGCGGCGGCCAGGCCTTCGAGAGAGGTGTCCGTGACGCGACGCCCGTTGACGAAGAAGCTGGGGGTGCTGCTCACGCCGGCCGCATTGGCCCCGGCCATTCCGGTCCGGATGCCCTCGATCGTCGCGGGATCGGCCAGGCAGGTCTGGATCTCCGCCGGTGACTTGCCGCTGACGGCCGCGGCGGCGCTCAGCCAGTCCTGGACGGGGCCGCCCGCGAACAGCGCGGCCTGGCCGTTCATCAGCGTCGCGGCGACGTCGTAGAACCGCTCCGGCGCCGCGCAGCGGGCGATGCCGGCGGCCTGGGCGGCGACCTGCACCGGCGGCGTCGGCAGGTCGCGGAACACCAGTCGCACCTGGCCGGTGTCCACGAAGCGCGTCTTGAAGGCCGGCAGCACGGTCGTGTGCCACTCGCCGCAGTGCGAGCAGGTGAAGGAGGCGTATTCGATCACCGTCACCGGCGCGTCGGCACGGCCGAGGATACGGTCGCTCGCCGTCACCGGCGGCGGCGCGGCCGTCTGAGCGGCTACCGCCAGCGGCGTCGCCGTCAGAGCCAGCGCCAGCAGCAGGCCGCGCGCGATCGTCATGCGGATCAGCTCGCCGCCAGGGCCGCGTCGATCGCGGTCGACAGGGTTTCCATCGACGCGTCGGCCACCTTCTCGCCGTTGACGATAAAGGTGGGGGTGCCGCTGACGCCGGCGTCCTGGGCCGCCTTGATGCGGGCGTCCATGGCCTGGATCGCGGCCTCGTCGGTGACGCAGGCCTGGAACTGTTCCTCGCTGAGGCCCGCGCCATTGGCGACGCGCAGCAGGACGGGGCGCGGCCCGGAGGGGCCGAACATCTCGGCCTGGCTGGCCATCAGTTCCTCGACGATCGGGAAATAGCGGTCCGGCCCCGCGCAGCGCGCCATCAGGAAGCCCGCGACGGCCACCGGCTGAGGCGGGGTCGGGAACTCGCGGAAGACGAAGCGGACCTGGTTGGTGTCGACGTATTTGGCCTTGAACTCGGGCCAGACTTGCGACTGCCACTGGGCGCAGGCCCCGCAGGTGACCGAGGCGTATTCGATGACGGTGACCTTGGCCCCCTCGGGCGCGCCCTTGGCCATGTCGCCCTCGGCCGCATTGCCGGCGGTCGACCCGGAACAGCCGGCCAGCACCGTCATGGCGGCCAGCGCCGCGCCGGTGACCGCCGCGCGGCGGCTCATGGAGGCGAACTTGAAGCGACCGTCGGCGCGCATGGCGTCTTCCCTCAGAAAATCAGACCGGATGATCGCGCGATTCCCGATGCCCGCGCGAGGACTGGATGTGTCGATGACAGGTACGGCGAAGATTGGGCCGCCGGTGTCGCCGATATCCCAATCAGGCCACCACGGCCAAGTCGTCAACACCGGATTGGGTCATGACCGCCGAAAGGGATCCTAAGGAGCGTCCGCTAGGGGTGGATGGATGACACTTCGGCGGATAGCGTAAGATCTACGGCGGTTCCGAGGGCGAGATGAGAAGTTTGTTCCGGGATCGGCCCCATGGTCGAACTTGACCTTCGATCCCGTGCTTTGGCGATCTGCTTCTCCGGGGTCGCCGGCTTTGTCGATGTCGTGGGGTTTCTCGCGTCCGGCGGCTTCTTCGTTTCCTTCATGAGCGGCAACTCGACGAGGCTTGGGGTCGGTCTCGCCGATGAAGCTTCGACGGCTCTGGTTCCGGCTGGACTGATCTTGACGTTCGTGTCTGGGGTTGTCGCTGGAGCGAGCGCTGGGCGGGTCGCGGGGCGCTTCAAGCAGGTGGCGATCCTCACGCTTGTCACCGGACTGCTGGTGCTGGCACTCTTGGCCCACTGGTCGGGTCTGGACGATCTGATCGTGGTGCCTCTCGCTCTTGCCATGGGAGCGCAGAACACGGTCTTCGCCGAGGAAGGCGATGTCCGCGTCGGCCTAACCTATATGACAGGCACACTGGTCAAGCTCGGCAAAAGGATAACCGCTGCGCTTTGGGGAGGGCCGCTCTTCGGCTGGGTCTGGTTTCTGGCGCTCTGGCTTGGATTGCTTCTTGGCGTCGGATTTGGCGGCATCTGTTACGCTCGGTTCGGTGCCAGCGCCCTGGTCGTGCCGGTTGTGGCTATGCTCTTGTTGATCGCGCTCTCTGCTTGCCGCCGAGGTGTGGGAAGCGCTGCGACGTCTGTTTAGGGTCGAGAGCCGACTGTCGCCTATGGGTGGCATCCTGACACCCATGCTCCGAAATGCTATCTAAGATGGCGTTCGGCAGCCGGGGAGGATCGGAAGATGGCAGACCCCCGGTTTTACCTCGCGACGCTGGCGATTTTCGCCATCATGTTTTTCTTGCAGCCAAGCCTGCTCGCGATGCGATCAGGGATCCAACATCGCTTGAGAAGCAACGACATCCTGCCCTCACCGTCGTTCAGATTGTTTGGCGTCCGGCGGGTTTTGGTCTCTGGGAGCGCGCTTGCACTCTCTTTGCTAGCCCCGACCCTGTTCGGCATGAGCGTTTTGGTGCCGTTGATCATACTCGGAGGCTTGGTAGCGATAACCGGCGTCGATTGGTTCAAGATCGATGAAATCGCCAAGCGGCGGGCAGACGCTTCGGATTGAGGGCAACACCGATGCTCCTCGCTCGGCGAGCGTGTCCAACGTCTGTGATGGGTCGAGACCGGTCTCGGGCTTTCGGTTGGAAGCAGGACACTCCGACCTCCGTCTGGCGCACGCTTCTAACCCGCGCCGGCGACGGATGACGCTCGCGGAGTGCCCACCCCTGTGAAGCGTTGCGCCATACCCCGGGCCACGGCTCGCACGCGGGCTTGCGTCGTGCCCTGATCCGCCAGGGGCTTGTCCCTTCTGGTACTTGCGCGCAAGGGCAGGGGGATGAGCGTGACCGAGAGGCCCTATTCAGAGCTGGAGTACACCTCCGGATACTATCACGAGCTCGGCCCGGCCCATCTGGCGTTCTGCGCCCTCGTCGCCGGGGTCGATCGGCCCGCGCCGGCCCGGCCGGTCTACCTAGAGCTCGGAATGGGTCAGGGCGTTTCGCTGGCGGCGCATGCGGCGGCCAACGACGGGGAGTTCTGGGGCGTGGACCTCAACCCCGCCCACGTCGCGAACACCCGCGCCCTGGCCGAGGCCGTCTCCACGCCCCTGACCCTGATCGAGGCGTCATTCGCCGATTTCGCCGCCCGAGACGATCTCCCGCTGTTCGATGTCATCACCCTGCACGGGGTCTGGAGCTGGGTTTCGGACGCCAGCCGTCGGTCCATCGTGGAGCTCCTGCGCGATCGACTGGCACCCGGCGGCGTCGTCTATGTCAGCTACAATTGCCAGCCCGGCTGGGCCTCGCGGGGGCCGGTCCGCCACCTGATGAAGCTGGGCCATGGGGCGAGCGAGCCAGGGAACCCCGAAGCCCGCGTCGCGTCCGCCCTGGCCTTCGCCGAAGAGGTCGCGGCCGCCGAGGGACGCTTCTTCGCCGACAATCGGCCAGCGGCCAGCCATCTGGCCTCCTTGCGCAAGACCACGCCGCAGTATCTGGGGCACGAGTATCTGAACGCGGACTGGCACATCCCCTACTTCTCCGATGTGGCGGAGGCGATGGCCGAGGCGGACCTGACGTTCGAGGGGTCCGCGCGGCTGCTGGACCGGGTCAACGCCATCCACCTGAAACCGGCCGGGGTGGCCCTGATGGACCGCGAGAAGGATCCGGTCCGTCGCGAGTCGATCCGCGACTTCCTGGTCAATCAGCAGTTCCGCCCCGACGTCTTCGCCCGTCCGGCACCGCGGCTTTCGGACACGGAGCGGGCCGCGAGGTTCGAGGCCCAGGCCTTCGTGCTGATCTGTGGGCTGGACGAAATCGATTTCGTACTGACCGGCGCTTCGGGCGAGTTGGTCCTGCCCGAGGCGACCTACCGTCCGATCGTCCTCGCCCTGGCGGCCGATGGGTTCGTCGCGAAAAGCGGTGCCGAGGTGATGGCCGCGCCCGGCGTCTCGTCGCTCCGGCACCGCGACGTGATCGCGGCCCTGATCAATCTGGTGGGGATGGGCGTCGTGCGACCGGCACAGGCGGTCTCGACCGAGGCGCGGTGCCGCTGCGACGCCTACAACCTCCTGGTCCTCGACCGGGCTCTGACTGGCCCGCATCTGATGCATCTCGCATCCCCCGTCACTGGCGGCGGCGTTCTGACGCCCCGGTCGGCCCAGCTGTTTCTACGGGCCTGGATGGGCGGCGATCGCTTGACCGAGGCCATCGCCCGATCCGTCTGGGCGGTCTTCCAGACGACCGGGGAGCGGGCCGTCCAGAAGGGCGAGACCCTGATGTCTGAAGACGACAACCTGCGCGCGCTCGGCCACATGGCACAGCGGTTTCTCGATCAGACCGTGCCGCTGTATCGCGCCCTGGCGATCCTCTGAACGAAAATTGCCGGCGGAGCGCCACAGCCCTCAGGGTCGGGACTTTCGCGCGTCCGACAGCACCGCCCGCCCGAGTGCCTCCAGCGCGGCCTTCAGACCGGGCGGCGCAGGCTCCAGCGACTGTTTCAGCGCGGCCTCGGCCCCAGCGTCCAGCGGCTCGATCCGGCGACGCGCGCCCCGGGTGGAGGCGGCCGGGGTCGGCAGGGGCTTCACCGGCCCCTGCGCGATCCTCAGCTTGTCGACCGTACCGGCGCCCAGGAACAGGTTCACCCGCGCCAGGATGTCGGCCGACTGGTGCTGGACCAGCAGGGCGGCGGGGCCTGCGACGCGCAGCTCCAGCGTCCCGCCCGCGCCGGCGCGGCCCTTGGTCAGCTTTTGGGGGCGGGTCACCCGGGCCAGCTGGTCGCCGACGATCTCGCGCCAGCGAGGTTCCAGCGCGCCCGCGCCGCGCCCGAACTTCGCGTCTAGCTCCTTGATGAAGGGGGCCAGCGAGCGACCGGCCGGGGGCGCGGGCCGCGGCATGGGCCGGGTCCGTCGCCGCGACAGGATCTCGCGGGCCTCGCTTTCGGTGGGCAGATCGCGCGCCATGGCCTCTATATAGCCCAGCCCATGCCCGCCGTCGCCCCAAGCCCGCCCGACCTCGACGTGCCCGCCCTGCGCGCGGCGCTCCTGGACTGGTACGATGCCAACGCCCGGACCCTGCCGTGGCGCCGGCCGCCGGGTTCGGCCGATCGCATCGATCCCTACCGCGTCTGGCTGTCGGAGGTGATGCTGCAGCAGACAACCGTGCCCCACGCCACTCCCTACTTCGAGCGGTTCACGGCCCGCTGGCCGACCGTTTCGGACCTCGCGGCGGTTGACGACGGCGACCTGATGGCCGCCTGGGCGGGCCTCGGATACTACGCCCGCGCCCGCAACCTGCTCGCCTGCGCCCGCGCGGTGGCCAGGGATCACGGCGGTGTCTTTCCCGACACCGAAGCCGGGCTGCTGGCCCTGCCCGGCGTGGGTGCCTATACCGCCGCCGCCGTCGCTTCGATCGCCTTCGACCGACCCGCCAATGTGGTCGACGGAAACGTCGAGCGCGTCGTCTCGCGCCTGTTCGCCCTCGAGGTGCCACTCCCCGCCGCCAAGCCCGAGCTGAAGCGGCTGGCCGGCGCGCTGGTCGCCGATCATCGTCCCGGAGACTGGGCCCAGGCCCTGATGGACCTCGGCTCGACCGTCTGCCGCCCGAAGTCGCCGCTGTGCCTGATGTGCCCGATCCGCGGGCCGTGCGCCGGCCGTGCGACGGGCGAGCCGGAACGCTATCCCGTCAAGACGAAGAAGGCCGCCAAGCCCCATCGCCAGGGCGTGGCCTGGGTCCTCAGGGACGATCAAGGCCGCGTCGCCCTCGTACGCCGCCCGGAGAAGGGCCTGCTCGGCGGCATGCTCGGCCTGCCGACCGGAGGCTGGAGCGAAACCTCGCTGGATCAGACGCCGCCGGTCGACGCTGCCTGGACGGACGCGGGTGCCGTGGAACACGTCTTCACCCACTTTTCCCTGACGCTGGCGGTGCGGGTCGCCCGGGGCCACGGAGACTTCGTCTGGACGCCCGAAGTCGAGGCCCTCGCTGCCTTGCCCACCGTCTTCCGCAAGGCCCTTGAGCGGGGCTTGGGGGCAGAAGACCCCGCGCAATCAGACTCCGAGCCCTGACGTGATGTTCCGCATAGCTCTTGGCGCACAAGAAGAGGGCCAAGCTCTTTCTCAATATTGCAATGATATAGGGCAGACTCCTGATGTCGGCCCGCAGAGTTTGGACTCGTTGGACTCGGTCACCCGAGAGTCCAGACGCGCCACCTGAGTCCCGTCCGATCTACCGCGTCGTCACGATCCTGAGCTCGCCGATCCGGTTTCTCGGCATGACCACGACCTGATCGCCCAGCCGCTCGAAGGCCAGGTCGACCGAGGCGTCGCCAACCTGAAGCCGGCTGACGGTCAGGCGCTCGATGCCGGCCGGCAGGGTGGGCGCATCGATGGTCACGGTCTTCGACACCGCGTCGATCTCGATCCCCAGCGCCGACTGCAGCATCAGGAACACCGACCCCGCGGCCCAGGCCTGGGGCAGGCAGGCGACCGGATAGGCGATGGGGCCTTCGCCGGATTCCCGTTCGAAGCCGCAAAACAGCTCGGGCAGCCGCATCTGGAAATGGCTGGCGGCGGCGTAGATCTCGCCCAGGATCATCGCCACGGCGTCCCGCTCGCCGTAGCGCGCCATGCCGGCGACGCCCAGCGAGGTGTCGTGAGGCCAGACCGAGCCGTTGTGATAGCTCATCGGATTGAACCGGGCCTGTCCCCTGGCCAGGGTCCGGATGCCCCAGCCGGATCGGAATTCCGCCCCCAGCAGCCGCCGCGTCACAGCCTCGGCTCGCGCGGCCGTAGGCAGGCCCGTGAACAGCAGATGCCCGGCGTTGGAGCCGATCGCCTCGCAAGGGTGGCCATCGCCGTCCAGGGCGATGGCGTAGAAGGATTGGTCCTCCATCCAGAACCGCTCCTCGACCAGCTGGCGCACCTCCTCGGCCCGCATGTGCCAGGCCCTGGCTCGGCCGTCGGTCAGCTGTTCGCCCAGCTCGGCCATCGCCTGCCAGGCGGCATAGGCATAGCCCTGGACCTCCAGCAGGGCGACGGGCCCCTTCGGAAACCGGCCGTCGGCGTGGAAGATCGAATCCTCGCTATCCTTCCAGCCTTGGTTGGACAGACCCGTCTCGGCCGCTCGCTGGTAGTCGATCAGGCCGTCGCCGTTCGAGTCGCCGTAATCCCGCATCCACTCGGTGGCGGCGACCAGGTTGGGCCACAGGGAGCGGATCAGATCGAGGTCGCCCGTCCGCCGCGCATAGGCCCCGGCCAGGGCCACGAACAGGCAGGTCGTGTCGACCCCGCCGTAGTACAGACCGAACGGCACCTCGCCGAGCGCGCTCATCTCGCCGCCGCGGGTCTCGTGCATGATCTTGCCGGGCTGGCTGTCCTTGAAGGCGTTGACCTCGGTCGCCTGGCGCGCGGCCAGATACGTAAGGACGCCCTTGGCCAGGGACGGATCCAGCCACAGCATCTGCCAGGCGCTGATGATCCCGTCCCGCCCGAACGGCGTCGAGAACCAGGGCGTACCGGCGTAGGGGTAGGGGCCGGTGGGCAGGTCTGTGGTCAGCAGGGCCACGTCCGCCCGCGACTGGTCCAGCCAGGCATTGAAGCGCGGGCTGCGCGGGCCTCGGACAGAGGCTCCGCGCCGACGCCTGCGTCGCATGGCCAACCGCGCGGCCACGGCGTTCTCGCGCCAGCGCATGGCGTCCGGCGTCGTGCACAGCTTGGGCCCGCACTCGATGTAGAGGTCCAGTTCGCGGCCCTGCGGCAGGCTGAACATGAACTCGGCGTGCGAGCCCGTTAGTCGGGCGGGCGGCTCGGAAAAGGCGAGGCAACTGGTCCGCCGCACGGCGTCCAGGCCGGTGTAGGCAAAGGTGACGCGTCGACCGTCGTGGGTCGGCGTCTCCATGGTGCCTCGCTTGTCTCGCAGCGTCCCCCGAACCTGAAAGATGTCGGCGAAATCGGCTCCGAAGTCGAAGGCCAGCGGCAGCAGCACGTCCTCGATGCCGTGGTTCACCATGCGCACCCGTTCGAACATCCGGCTGTCCCAGATGAAGCGGCGGCGCTCGATGTGGATGACGCCGGCCGGCGCCGACCGGCCTCCCATCGGCGGCAAGGGGCGGTTCGTCGTGTGCGCCGTGAAGTAGACATTGTCGCGCGACACGCCCGAGCTCAGCCGCGACGGCCGGGCCAGTCCCACGGTCATGTCGAAGCGCGACAGGATACGGGTGTCCTTGAGGAACAGGCCGTCGGCCCCGCCCTTCAGATCACCCCAGTCGTCGGCGACCAGGAAGGTGTCGGCGTCCTTCAGGGCCTGGAGCGTGTCCAGGCCGCCGGTATCCGCCGTCTCGGCAGCCGTCGTTTGAACCGAGTAGCCGTCGTCCATGAATCCTCGCCGAAGTGAACGCAGGCGCGCGGTCTAGCTGTCGAATGCGAGGGGAAAATGACCCCGGCGGGGTTTGGTTCAGGCGATGGCCGCAAAGCTGCGGTCTTCTCTCAGGGGCACGACGACATCGTCGAGCGCCGCTCCCGCGAACGGACGTTTGGCTAGAAGGTCGCCGTACACGTCCAGATAACGCCGCGCCATCGCCGTGGCGGAAAACCGGAGTTCGAAGCGAGCCCGGATGGCCTCGCGGTCCAGCATCGACGCACGATCTGCGGCCGCCACCGCCTGCTCCAGGGTGTCGACCAGGAAGCCGGTGGCTCCATCCTCGATGATTTCCGACGTCGATCCGCAGCGGAAGGCGACGACCGGCGTGCCACAGGCCATGGCCTCGATCATCACCAGTCCGAACGGCTCTGGCCAGTCGATGGGGAACAGCAGGGCCTCTGCCCCGCCAAGAAACTCAGACTTCTGGTGGTCGCCGATCTCGCCAATGAACTCGATCAGCGGATTGCTCTCGATCATCGGCCGGATCTTCGTCTCGAAATAGACCTTGTCTGCGGCGTCGACCTTGGCGGCCATCTTGAGCTTCTTGCCCAGTTTGGTGGCGATCTCGATGGCGCGGTCGGGTCGTTTCTCCGGCGAGATGCGACCGAGGAAGGCGAGGTAACCGTCCGACTTCGGCGAGAAGGTGTACTGCTCGGCCGGCATCCCGTGATGGACGGTGGCTTGCCAGTTGGCGAAGGCAAGGGGACGCCGCTGGTGGTCCGAGATCGACACCAGGCCGAACTGGGGCCAGCGTTCGTAGATCTCGGGCAGATCCTTCATGTCCAGCCGACCATGCAGTGTCGTCAGGGTCTTGCTGGCGTGCCGCTCGAAGAACGGGAAATGGATCATGTCGGTATGGAAGTGGATGACGTCGAAGTCGGCGGCGCGAGCCAGCACCTCTGACAACATGGTCATGTGGGACGCAAGGTCCGACTTCAGCGGAGCGGGGTCCAGCCGGATCGCCTGATCGCGCACGGGGATCAGGCGCGCCTTCGTCCGGGCCTCGGCCGAGGCGAACAGAGTGACGTCGTGGCCGAGGTCGACCAGCGCATCCGTCAGGTGAGCGACGACCCGCTCGGTCCCGCCATAAAGCTTGGGCGGCACGGCTTCGTAGAGAGGCGTAACCTGAGCGATTTTCATGGCGAGGGTTCCCACGCCCCGGACAGCAACGGGCGCGAGGACACTAACCTTCGCAGGTGCGAAAGGTTCCGTCGGGCATCACGATTTCTGGCAACGTTTCCGGTGGGTTACGCCATTTCTATGTACGCTGGCGGTCATTGCATCCCGGCGCGGACCTCGGCCCTCAGGGCGTCGATCGAGCGCAGACCGCTGTCGGTCCTGAAGCGCCAGTAGGTCCAGCCGTTGCAGGCCGGGGCGTTCTCCAGCAGCGCGCCCAGCTTGTGGATCGATCCGCTGAGCGATCCGGACACCAGCGAACCATCGGCCCGCACCCGCGCCTCGCGCTCGCCCTTGGGGCAATACAGCACGTCGCCAGGCGACAGCAGGCCCGCCTCGACCAGGGCACCGAAGGCGACCTTGGGTTCGGCCTTCTTGGAGCCCATGACCATCAGGTCCTCGGGGGCGGCGGGACGTACGGCCTTGATCCGCTTTTCGGCGACCTTTGCGTATTCGGGATCGCGCTCGATCCCGATCCAGCGGCGCCCCAGACGCTTGGCCGCGGCACCGGTCGTCCCTGTGCCGAAGAAGGGGTCCAGCACCACGTCGCCGGGCCGCGTCGCCGCCAGCAGAACCCGGTGCAGAAGGGCCTCGGGCTTCTGGGTCGGATGGGCCTTCTTGCCGTCCTCGCCCTTGATCCGTTCCTCGCCGGTGCAGAGGGCGAAGGTCCAGTCCGAGCGCATCTGGGTGTCTTCGTTGAAGGCCTTCAGGGCGTCGTAGTTGAAGGTATAGCGCTTCTGCTCTCGGCTCTTGGCGGCCCAGATCAGGGTCTCGTGGGCGTTGGTGAAGCGCGTCCCCTTGAAGTTCGGCATGGGGTTGGACTTGCGCCAGATGATGTCGTTCAGCACCCAGTAGCCCAGGTCCTGGATCGCCGCGCCCAGCCGGAAGACGTTGTGATAGCTGCCGATCACCCAGATAGAGCCCTCGTCCTTCAACACCCGGCGGCACTCGGCCAGCCACTCGCGGCAGAAGGCGTCATAGGCGGCGAAGCTGGAGAACTTGTCCCAGTCGTCGTCGACCGCGTCGACCTTGGAATTGTCGGGGCGCAGCAGGTCGCCCCCCAGCTGGAGGTTATAGGGCGGGTCCGCGAAGACCATGTCGACGGACTTGTCGGGCAGAGAACGCAGCACCTCGATGCAGTCGCCCAGGTGAAGGATGTCGGTCTTGAGATCGGTCACGAAGGCGGCCCCGGCTGCACTGAAGGCCGCACGGTGAATCTTTGCGGTTAAGGCGGCGTAACCATGACTGAAAAGTCGAAGATGCAATCGCCGCCCGGCCTCGCTATGACGCTCGGATGATCGCGCGCCTCAGACCCGTCCCGTTCGACCTCGGCCCTGTCCACTTCGTCGGCATCGGCGGCATCGGTATGAGCGGCATCGCCGAGATCATGCTCAAGATCGGCTACTCGGTGCAGGGTTCGGACGCGAAGGCCAGCGCCAACACCGAGCGACTGGCGGCCCTGGGCGCGAAAATCTTCATCGGTCACGACGCGGCGCACGTCGGCGAGGGCGTCTCGGCCGTCGTCTATTCCACGGCGGTCAAGGCCACCAATCCCGAGATGATGATCGCCCGAGAGCGCCGGATCCCGCTGGTTCGCCGGGCCGAGATGCTGGCCGAGCTGATGCGGCTGCAGTTCTCGATCGCGGTGGGCGGCACCCATGGCAAGACCACGACGACGTCCATGGTCGCGGCCCTTCTGGACGCGGCGGGTTTGGACCCGACGGTGGTCAACGGCGGGATCATCAATGCCTACGGCACGAATGCGAAGGTTGGCGACGGCGACTGGATCGTGGTCGAGGCCGACGAAAGCGACGGCAGCTTCCTGCGCCTGAAATCCACGGTGGCGATCGTCACCAACATCGACCCGGAGCATCTGGACCACTACGGCGACTTCGACGCGGTGAGGAAGGCCTTCTGCGACTTCGTAGAGAACACCCCCTTCTACGGTTTCGCCGCCGTCTGCCTGGATCATCCGGAGGTCCAGCGGCTGGTGGCCTCGATCGATAACCGGCGCATCGTCACCTACGGCATGAACCCGCAGGCGATGGTCCGGGCCGACAAGGTCGAGATGGGACCGGACGGCTGTCGGTTCGACGTGCTGATCCAGGGCCGGGGGCTGGCCGCGCTGGAGGAGCCGATCCGCATCGCGGACCTGCATCTGCCCATGGCGGGCTGGCACAATGTCGCCAATGCCCTTGCCGCCATCGCTGTGGCCCGCGAGTTGGACGTCTCCGACGAGGCGATCCGCGAGGGTCTGGCCGCCTTCGCCGGGGTCAAGCGGCGCTTCACCACGACGGGCGTCGTGAACGGTGTGCGGATCGTCGACGACTACGGCCATCATCCGGTGGAGATCGCCGCCGTCCTAAAGGCGGCGCGCCAGGTCGCCGAAGGCCGCGTCATCGCCGTGGTCCAGCCACACCGGTTCACCCGGCTTCGTGACCTGATGGACGAGTTCTCCACCAGCTTCTCCGACGCCGACAGCGTGATCGTCGCCGACGTCTATGCGGCCGGAGAGCAAGCGATCGAGGGCGTGGACAAGCAGGCCCTGGTCGACGGCATCCGCCGCTACGGCCACCTGCGCGTCTCGGGATTGGAGAACGCGGCCGTCCTGCCGCGTGTCATCGCGGAAGAGGCGAAGGCCGGCGACGTAGTGGTCCTGCTGGGGGCCGGCGACATCACCAGCTGGGCCTATGCCCTGCCGGCACAGCTCGAGGCGCTGGCTTGAGCTGGCGAGACACGCTCCCACCCGTCCGAGGCAAACTGCTGCGCGACGAACCGCTGGCCGCCTTCACCTGGTTCCGGGTCGGGGGTGCGGCCGATGTGCTGTTCCTCCCGGCCGATGCCGACGATCTCGCCGCGTTCCTGAAGGCCCTCGACCTGGCAGTGCCGGTGACGGTGCTCGGCGTGGGCTCCAACGTCATCGTGCGCGACGGGGGCGTCGAGGGCATCGTCATCCGTCTCGCCGGCCGCCCCTTCGCCGGCATCGCGACCGACGGCGACACGATCACGGCCGGAGCCGGCGCGCTGGACGCCATGGTGGCCAAGGCCTCGGCCAAGGCCGGCCTTGCGGGGCTGGAGTTTTATGCCGGCATTCCGGGCACGATCGGCGGGGCCCTGACCATGAACGCGGGCTGCTATGGCTCCGAAACCAAGGACGTCCTCGTCTCGGCCTGGGGCCTGACCCGGGGTGGCGAGCGGGTCGACTATGCGCTCGCCGACTTCGGCTACACCTACCGGCACTCCGAGGTGCCCTCGGACATCCTCTGGATCGAAGCGACCTATCGCGGCACGCCCGACGACCCAGAAGCCGTCGCCGCCCGCATCGCCGAGATCACGGCGCGGCGCGAAACGACCCAGCCCATCCGCGAGAAGACCGGCGGCTCGACCTTCAAGAATCCGCCCGGCCATTCGTCGTGGAAACTGGTCGACGAGGCCGGCTGGCGCGGCCGCCTGCACCGCGTCACAGGGGGCGGTGCGATGTTCAGCGAGCTCCACTCCAACTTCATGATCAATCCCGGAGAGGCCACCGCCGCCGACATCGAGGGCCTGGGCGAGGCGGTCCGAGCCGATGTGCTTACGAAGACCGGCATCGCGCTCGACTGGGAGATAAAGAGGATCGGTCGTTCGGCCTGACGTGTCGATTGCGGCGCATGCCTCTAGCTGATTAGCTCCCTGCCAGTTGATAGCGGGGCAGGTCGATGAAGCGGATTATGGCGGCGGTGATGGCGGGGGCCCTGGCGCTCTCACCGGTGATGGTCCTGGCGCAAGAGTATGCGCGGTACAGCGACGCCGCAGTGACCGCCGAATTGGCCCGCATCGCGGAGGTCGACGTCAACATCCTGGTGCCGATGCGCGATGGGGTGGGGCTGTCGTCCAACGTCTATCGGCCGCGCGGTGCGACAGGGCCCTTGCCGACCATCCTGTGGAAGACCCCCTACAATGAGCTGGCCGCCGGCAATGTGCGGACCAGCCGGAGGGCGCTGGACTGGGTCAGCCGGGGCTATGCCTACATCGTGCAGAACGAGCGGGGGCGCTACTATTCCGAGGGCGAGTACGAGATCCTGGGTTATCCCCAGACCGACGGCTACGACGCGCTGACGTGGATCGCGGACCAGCCGTGGTCGAACGGCAAGGTCGGCACCTGGGGCTGTTCGTCCTCGGCCGAGTGGCAGCTGGCGCTGGCGGCCCAGAACCACCCGGCCCACGCCGCCATGGTGCCGCAGGCCTCGGGCGCCGGCATCGGTCAGGTCGGCCGGTTCCGGGAGCAGGGCAACTGGTACACCGGCGGCGTGCCCCGCAACCTGTTCCTCATCTGGCTGTACGGCGTCGACAATCCCCAGCGGGCGCAGATCCCCAGCGGGCTGGACGCCGAGACCCGCGCGCGCCTGACCCAGTACAACGACCTGCACGCCAGAAAGCCCGAGGTGTCCTGGCCGCGCCAGATCCGCCACCTGCCGGTCGCCGATATCTTGAGCGACCTGGGCGAGCCGCCGGCCACCTTCGAGCAGTTCATCGCCCGCACCCCGGCCGACCCCGCCTGGCGCGAGGGCGGGCTGTATCATGACGACATGGGCTGGGGCGTCCCCGTCCTGTGGTTCAACAGCTGGTACGACGTCTCTATCGGGCCGAACATGGAGCTGTTCAACCATGCCCGCTCGACCACGGACGACCGTGAGGCGGCCGAGAACCAGTATGTCGTCGTGGGGCCCAACAATCACTGCCAGTTCGCCGCCCTGGGGCCGAACTTTCGGTCCGGCGACCGGGCGCTGGGTGACGCCACCCTGGACGCCGACGGCATGGTCCATGCCTGGTTCGACCGCTGGCTGAAGGGCGACGAGGCGCGCTTCCCCGAGAGCACGCCGCACGTCCAGTATTTCAACATGGGCGAGAACCGCTGGCGCAGCGACGCCCAGTGGCCGCCGGCAGGGGCCCGGACGGTGCGGATGTATCTGCGCTCGGACGGCGCGGCCAACAGCCTGAACGGAAATGGCCGCCTGAGCCTGGACGCCCCGCCGTTGGGCGAGGCCTCGGACCGCTATCGCTATGACCCCATGAACCCGGTCCAGACGATCGGCGGCGGCGACTGCTGTAACGGTGGCCTGGTCACGGCCGGTGCCTTCGACCAGCGGCAGATCGAGGCCCGCAACGACGTCCTGGTCTACACCTCCGAGCCGATGACTGAGCCGATGCAGGTCTCGGGCTTCGTCGACGCCGTATTGCGGGTGTCGTCTTCGGCGCGGGACACGGATTTCGCGGTCAAGCTGGTGGACGTGGCACCGGACGGCACGGCCTACATCCTGGGCGACACCATCATCCGGGCCCGCTACCGCGACGGCTTCGACCGGCCGCGATCCCTGACGCCGGGCGAGGTGGCCACGGTCCAGCCCACGCCCATCACCATCAGCAACACCTTCCAGCCCGGCCATCGCATCCGGGTGGAGGTGACGTCGTCGAACTTTCCCAAGTTCGTTCGCAATCTGAACACGGGCGGGGCCAACGAGACGGAGACGGAAGGGGTGATCGCCGACAACGTGGTCCACCACGCCGGAGAAGATGCTTCCTACATCGAGCTTCCCGTCGTGAACTGAAAGCGACAATTCTTCGCGTGGTAAACCAGGCGTAAACCTAGATTGGGGGATCAAAGGGATCGGCCGTCCGTCACAAGCCCTCGCTAGAAAAGCCCCCATGTCCCGACCCCTGTCAGAGCTGCATGTCGCCGTCCTGATGGGCGGGCTGTCCTCGGAGCGGGAGGTGTCGCTGTCGTCGGGCAAGGGGTGCGCCAATGCCCTCGAAGGGCAGGTCGCCAAGGTCAGCCGCATCGACGCGGGCAGAGACCTGGCCCAGGTGCTGACGGAGCTGAAGCCCGACGTCGTCCTGAACGCCCTGCACGGCGAATGGGGCGAGGACGGCTGTGTCCAGGGCATCCTGGAGACCCTGGGCATTCCCTATACCCACTCCGGCGTCCTGGCCTCGGCCCTGACGATGGACAAGGACAAGACCAAGTCGATCCTGAAGGCGGCGGGCGTGGCCGTGCCCGGTGGCGGCCTGTTCGACCGGCACGAGGTGGCGCGCCGCCACGTCATTCCACCCCCCTATATCGTCAAGCCCAACGCCGAGGGCTCGTCGGTCGGCGTCTATCTGGTGGGCCAAGATGCGGGGCCCCAGTCCGAGGTCGGATCCGACGCCTGGACCTATGGCGACCTGGTGATGGTCGAGCCCTATATCCCCGGCAAGGAACTGGCGGTCGCCGTCATCGGCGAGGCTTCGGGGCCCCGCGCCCTGACGGTCACCGATATCACCCCGGTGAAGGGCTTCTACGACTACGAGGCCAAGTACGCGCCGGGCGGGTCGGTCCACAGACTTCCGGCCGATATCCCCCCCCACGTTTTCGAGGCGGCTCTGCGGGAATCCGAGCTGGCGCATGCCGCCCTGGGATGCCGCGGAGTCAGCCGGACCGACTTTCGTTATGACGATGTTAAGGACGTGCTGGTCCTTCTGGAGGTGAACACCCAGCCTGGCATGACGCCGACCTCCCTCGTTCCCGAGCAGGCCGCGCATCTGGGCATGAGTTATCAAGACCTGGTTCGGTGGATGGTGGAGGACGCCTCATGCCCGCGGTAGTTCGCGGCGGTCGGCGCGCGGTTTCCGCGTCGGCTCCCAAACGCAGCGCGGGTCCGAAGGGGCAGGGGCGTCGGGGGGCGGTACCCCGCAACGTCGGCGGGGTTCCTGGCAAGATGGCCGCGCTCGGCCGTCTGGATCTGACCCCGCGCGCCGTCATGCTGTCGATCTGCGCCGGCGTGGGCGTTCTGGTGCTGGTCCTGGCGACGGGGTCGCGGGCCGAGCGGATCGGACAGTCCCTCAGCCAGGGCATGGACGGCGTCACGACCGGCATGGGGCTGGAGCTCAATCGCGTCCACATCACCGGAGCCTCGGACGAGGCCACGCCGGCCATCCAGCGGGCGCTGGACGTCGAGGCCGGCCAGCCGATCACCGCGATCGATCTCGACGCGCTCAAGGCCAGCGTCGAGCAGGTGGGATGGGTCAAGGAGGCGCGCGTGGTGCGCCTGCTGCCCGACACTCTGATCGTCGAGGTCAAGGAGCACGACCGGCTGGCGGTCTGGCAGACGGGCGGCCGGACCTTCGTGATCGACGGCCAGGGCCGGGCCATTCCGGGCGCCGACGCCGGGCGGTATCCGAATCTGCCGCTGGTGGTGGGCAAGGGGGCCGACGGCGCGGCCGGGGCCATCCTGCCGTTGCTGGCCCAGCGTCCGCGCCTGATGGGCCGGGTCGACGCCATCGTGCGCGTCGACGAGCGCCGCTGGGATCTGAGGCTCAAGGATGGCGGCATCATCCAGCTGCCCGCCATCAACCAAGAGGCCGCCCTCATCCAGCTGGACGCGTTGGACCAGCGCGAGCGGCTGCTGGAGCTCGGCTTCGAGCGCATCGATCTTCGTACCGAAGGCCAGGTCGCCGTGCGACCCGGCGCGTCGGCCTGACGGCAGTCTGAGTAGGGATTTCACGGGCATGGCGGGCAAAAAGGGCGATCCGACGATCGAGGCGGGCAAGTTCGACAAGGGCGGCGTCTCCAACCGCGCGCCGGTCGTGGCCGCGCTGGACCTGGGCCAGTCCAAGGTCGCCTGTTTCATCATGAAGCCCGACGGTGTGCGCCACGCCGACCGCACCATCCGCGTCGCGGGGGCCAGCCACGTCCAGTCGAAGGGCATCCGGGGCGGCTCGATCGTCAATATGGACGAGGCGGCCCAGGCCATCGGCCATGCCGTCGAGCGCGCCGAGCGTACGGCCGGTGCGCCGGTCTCGGGCGTCATCGTCACCACCGCCATCGGCCAGATGGCCAGCCACCGGGTCCAGGCGCGCGTCTCGCTGGGGGCCAGCCCCGTCGGCGACGCCGACCTGGCCCGCGCCATCGGCATGGCCCTGGCCCAGATCCGCCTGCCCAACCGGCGTCCGATCCATGTCCTGCCCATCGCCTGGTCGGTGGACGGGGCGAGGGGGGTGCATGACCCCCGCTCGATGCGCGGCGGGTCGCTGGGGCTCGACCTGCTGGTGGTCTCGATGGCCGAGGGGGCGTTCGCCTCGCTGAGCCATTGCCTGGAGCTGGCGCATCTTGACCTGCAGGGCGTGGCCGCCGCGCCCGTCGTGTCGTCCCTCGCCGCCCTGGAAGAGGACGAGATGGACCTGGGCTGCGTATGCATCGACATGGGCGGGGGCTCGACCTCGGCCGCCGTGTGGGGCGGGCGGTCCTTGCTTCATATCGAATCGCTGAACGTGGGCGGCGATCACGTCACCTCCGACATCGCCCGGGGTCTGTCGACGTCGAAGGCCGGCGCGGAACGGCTGAAGACCCTGCATGGATCGGCGATGGCCGCCGCGCACGAGGACCGCGAGATGCTGGAGGCCCCGCCGCGCGGCGAGGAGCCCGGCGCCGGGCCCGTCATCGTGCCCCGCGCCATGCTGAAGACCGTGATCGCTCCCCGCGTCGAAGAGACGCTGGAGCTGCTGCGCGACCGGTTGAAGGCGGCCGGGACGGGGCTGGAGCCCGGCGCGGGCCTGGTCCTGACGGGTGGGGCCAGCCAGCTGAACGGCGTGCGTGAGCTGGCCGTGCGGGTGTTCGATCGCCCGGTGCGCCTCGGTCGGCCGCAGAGGGCCCCGCACCTGGCGGACTCGGCCGCCGGTCCGGCCTTCTGCTCGGCGGCGGGCGTGCTGCTGAGGGCCGCCTATGGCCCGCGCGAGGCGGTGTCGGCCCGCAAGCTGATGTCGCGCCAGATCACGGCGGCGGATGCCCCCCGCGTGCATCGGGGCAATCTGGTGGCCCGTGCGGCGGGTTGGCTGCGGGACAACCTGTAGGCTCCGCGCCGCCTTCGACGCTCCCTCTCGATCTTATAGCCCCTCGTTATCCTCGGACTTGATCCGAGGATCGGACTGACCGTGGCTCTGAAGGACGACGGGAACCCCGGTCCTGCCTCGCCTCCCCGGACGAACCCGCTCTGCATCCGATCCTCGGATCAAGTCCGAGGATGACGGTACGGGGTGAGCCTACTCCTGCTTGACCGAAGACGCACGAGGCGGGGAGGGCCCGCCGTGCCGTGGCCGACGATCCCCAAAAAGAAAAGCGCCGGCGGGGTGATCCCCGCCGGCGCAAGTCTTGGACTGTGTCCTGTGAGGCTTAGAAGCTGCCCGTCAGGGTGAACAGGTAGGTCCGGCCGATCGTGTCAGACGCGATCAGCAGGTCCTCGAGGGGGCCGACTTCGTCGAACAGGTTGTTCACGGTGACCCGGGCGGTGATGCCGTCCTTGATCTCGTAAGCGGCCGTGTAGTTGAAGAAGTCGAGGCCCGGGGTGACGAAGTTCAGGCCCTGTTCCGGGATGGTCGCCGGGTTGGTCTGGACGTTGCCCACCGTCTCGCTGGTGTGGTTCCAGGTCAGGCGGTGGTCGAAGCGACCGATCCGGTGGCTGATGTCGAGACGCGTCTCCCACTCGGCGAAGCCGGGCTCACCCGCACCCTTGTTGGTGTCGGTGAAGGTGCCCGAACCCGAGGTGTCGAAGCGGTTCAGGTTGTAGATCGAGGTCGACAGGAAGATGTCGCCCCAATTCGACGCCATCGAGCCGAACAGTTCATCCAGGGAGAAGTTGTAACGCGCTTCCAGGGTGAAGGCCGACAGGCGGGTGGCGCCCAGGTTCAGGTTGGCGAAGGTGAAGAAGGTCGACTCGAAGGGCTGGTTCACGACGGCGGGGCCGCCGGGGTTCAGAACCGACGGCGTGACGCTGCCGGTGATCGGGTTGACCGTCGGGACGATGTAGTTGCCGGCCGAGTTGCGAACACCAATCAGGAAGGTGTCGCAGGCGGGGATGCCGTTCAGCGTACCGGAGCCCAGCGGAGCGACGTCGAAGCACTGGTTGATCGTCGTGCCCGGTCCGACCAGACCGATCTGACCCACGATCTCGGTCTTGTAGTAGTCACCCGAGATCGTCAGGCGCGGGATGAAGCGCGGCGTGAAGGTGAAGCCGACGCCTTCCGATTCCGCCTCTTCGTTGGCCAGTAGGGGGTTGCCGGTGACGCCTGCGATGCGCGCGCCGCCCGTGCCCTGATAGGTCGCGAGGAAGGCCTCGGCACCGGCCGCATCGGTCGCCACGCCGTAGGCGATGGCGGCCGCGATGCAGTTCGCGCGACGGTTTGCGGGGTTGGGGCCCGAACCGATCGTCGCCACGGTGCAGGGAACGCCGCCGTTCGCCGGGTTGGTGAAGGCGATGCCCGGCGAACCGACCAGCTCGATGATCGAGGCCGAGCGGACCGAGGTCGCCTTGTTGGCGCGCAGCGCGATGTCTTCCGTGATCGCCCAGCGGAGGCTGGCGGTGTAGACCTCGTCGGTCGTGCCTTCGCCCGGAGCGAGGGCGCTCGTGGACGATTCGACATCGCGATCCACGATCCGGTAGGCGCCGTTCAGTTCCAGGGCCCGGAACAGCGGAATGTTGAACTCGTCGCTGAAGATCGGCACCGAGACTTCATAGCCGTATTCCAGGAAGCGGATTTCGCCGCTGGTGGCCGCACCGGTCGCGTTACGCGCCGCACCCGTGCCGAAATCGCGGCTGGGGGTGAAGTCCAGCGACTCGTTGCGCCATTCCAGCTGAGCACCGGCGTTGATCCAGCCGGCCGGCAGCTTGAAGATTTCGCCGCCGATGGCCGCCTGCAGGTAGTTCTGGCGGGCTTCGTTGAACGAACCCGTGTCGGCGATGACATAGTCACGCGCGGCCTGGGTCTGCCCGGCGTTGTTCTCGCCGAACAGGTTCAAGGGAACGCAGGCCGCGACCTGCGCCGCGGTCGGGGTCAGCGACAGCGTGGTGTTGATGTTGGCCAGCGGCGGGTTGCGGAGCGCAATGCTTTCCGGCGCGGCCAGGGTTTGCTGACGGCAGACGGGCTGGCCGTTGGCACCGGTCACGACGTCGGTCGCCAGGGCGAACTCGATGTCCTTGAAGTTCTCACCGATGTTGCGCGAGTCGATCTGGCCGTAGACGTAGGAGGCGTCCCAGTAGAAGCGACGACCGAACAGGCCGAACTCGCCTTCCAGGGACTGGGCCGTACGGAAGGTCTCGGTGTCGAGGCCGCTTTCAGCCGGGCCACCGATGACGTCCGACAGTGAGCGGGTGATGTACAGAACGTCCTGGCCGCCGATTTGGGGAGGCAGAACAAGACCCTGCGACCGAAGGGTGGCGATCTGGCTGCGCGCCTGGGCGTTCAGGAAGGGGTTCTGATTGATGAAGATCGGGATACCCAGGCCACCACCGGTCGCAGCAGCACCGAGTCCGTTGGACGGGGCGGCACCGACCGAACGGTAGGAGATGTCCGAATACAGGTACTCACCGCGGTAGGTGATGCTGTCGGTCACGTCGAAGCGGGTCATGCCGGCGAGGCTGGTCCGCTCCAGCGAGGACTGCAGGTTGCCGTATCCGCGAGCAGCGTTGCTGAAGCCGTCGCCACCGATGCCTGTGCCCAGCAGGGCCCCGTTCTGCAGCGAACCGACGTTGTACGGGACCAGATTGCCCGAGGGGTCGAACTGCAGCGGCACCGCGATACGCGGGAACAGCGCCGCGGTCGCGGGATTGGTGTTCGGGATCGTCGGGTAGATGCCGAGGCCACCGAAGGCATCGGTGCCGGTCGCCCCGTTGAACGTGCCGAGGAACAGCAGCGGGTTCAGGCCGGGGTTGGCGGCGAAGTATTCCGCCGGGGTCGGACGGCTGCGCTGCAGCAGCTGCAGGCCCAGGGCGTTGGTTTGCGCGGTCGACAGGCCGGCCGTGTTGGTCCCGGGGGCCAGGGTCTGGATGACCTGCAGGCCGGTCACGCCGGTCGGCAGGGCCGAGGGCGCGAAGAAGGCGAAGCCTTGCGGATCGGCGGCACGACCCGACAGGGCCGTGCTGACCAGGCCAGCAGGGATAGCGGGGGTGGCACCGCCGAAGCCGGAGGGGAAGTTGTAGCCGGTCGTCAGCAGGCCGCCGGCGCTGAACAGGCCGTTGGTCAGGACAGTGTCGAGATTGAAGGTGGTCGGACGGGCGAAGTCGGACCCGGCCGGCAGGAACACGGTGGGCAGTGCGCCACCAGGCGTCCGCAGCGTGTCAGCGGCCGATGCGGCGTTGAATGGCGTCGTGTTGCGGATGAAGCCGTTAAACGCGTTGGTGTAGGCACCGCCGAGGAAGCTTTCGGGACGGTCGCCGCCCGACTGGATCAGGCCCTGCTCGTAGTAGTCGAGCGCCAGGGTGACGTTGGCGCGGTCGTCGTAGAAATTCTTGCCCCAGGTGATGCTGCCGCGATAGCGCTCGCCGTCACCCTGTTCGGTCACGCCGTACTGGGCCAGCAGGTCCAGGCCGTCGAAGTCGTCCTTGAGGATGAAGTTGACCACGCCGCCGACGGCGTCCGCACCGTAGATGGCGCCGCCGGTCAGGGGGGTGATTTCCGTGCGGGCGATCAGCGACGGCGGCAGGGCCGTGATGTCGACCTGGGCACCGGTGGCGTTGTCGGGCACGAACACCGTGCCCTGGTTGCCCGAGATGAAGCGGCGGCCGTTGACCAGCGTCAGGCTGCGGTTCGAACCCAGGTTGAACAGGTCGATGAAGGAGGCGTTGGCGCCGAACTGGTCGTTCACGCCGCGCGAGTTGGAGCCGAAGCCGACCAGCGGCACGTCTTCGATGACGTCGATGGCGTTACCGACGGCGGTTTGCTCGAACTCCTCGGAGGAGATCTGCGTGACCGGCACGGGCGTGTCGAAGTTTTCGCGGCGCAGACGCGAGCCGGTGACGACGATCTCGTCGACCTGGGTCTCCTGCTCTTGCGGAGCAGGCGCTGTCTGGGCGTAGGCGGGAAGGGCGGAAAGGGCGAGAACCCCAGCCAGAATGGATGTGCCCAGAAGGGCCTTCTTCGACGACATGATGATATCACCCCTGAAAAAACATGTGCGGAAAGCCTTGAACAGCCTTCGTCCATGGTCCGGTTACACCATCGCAGCGTGCCTGCAACATTTTCAGGCCGCAATCCTGCAACATCTGCCGCCATTGTCGCAGTTAGGTCACGTTTTGGCCTTCAGACCGTCGTGCGGCGAACATCGTCCGCGCGATCCGCCGTCCACCGACGAAAAGATGTGGGTTGGCGTCACGCCGCGCCTGTCTTTCCCGGCGACTCACACTAGTCGGTAACCTTCTCTTAACGGCGCTGAGTGATCCTTAACGCGCTCATAACCAATGCGAATCGGCGGGGACTTCGCATTGGCCGTTAACGGGGCAGGGTCGGAAATAAAGGGTCGGTAACGGAATGTCTCTCTCGCTGGTGCGGCCTACGGCCACGGAACTGAAGCCCCGGATCGTCGTGTTCGGCGTGGGTGGCGCGGGCGGAAACGCCGTCAACAACATGATCGATGCGGGCCTGGAAGGCGTCGAGTTCGTCGTCGCCAACACCGACGCCCAGCATCTGTCCTTCGCCAAGACCGACCGCCGTATTCAACTGGGCGAGACGATCACCCAGGGCCTCGGCGCCGGGGCCCACCCCGAGGTCGGCATGAACGCCGCCGAGGAGAGCGCCGACGAAATCCACGCGCACCTGGAAGGCGCGCATATGATTTTCATCACCGCCGGCATGGGCGGCGGCACCGGCACGGGCGCGGCGCCCATCATCGCCAAATGCGCGCGCGATCGCGGCATCCTGACGGTCGGCGTCGTGACCAAGCCCTTCACCTTCGAAGGCCGCCACCGGATGCGCCTGGCCGATGCCGGGATCGCCGAGCTCCAGCGCTATGTCGACACCCTGATCGTTATTCCGAACCAGAACCTGTTCCGGGTCGCCAACGAGCGCACGACCTTCGCCGACGCCTTCCACATGGCTGACCAGGTTCTGCACTCGGGCGTGCGCTCGATCACCGACCTGATGATCCTGCCGGGCCTGATCAACCTCGACTTCGCCGACGTCCGCGCCGTCATGTCCGAGATGGGCAAGGCGATGATGGGCACGGGCGAGGCTTCGGGCGACGACCGCGCCCTGCTTGCCGCACAGAACGCCATCGCCAACCCCCTGCTGGACGAGACCAGCCTGAAGGGTGCCAAGGCCGTGCTGGTCAACATCACCGGCGGTCTGGACATGACCCTGCTGGAAGTCGACGAGGCCGCCAACGCCATCTCGGCCGAGGTCGACGGCGACGCCAACATCATCTTCGGCGCGGCCTTCGATCCGGCCCTGGACGGCAAGATCCGCGTCTCCGTCGTCGCAACCGGCATGGACGAGGTCGCCACCGCCAAGATCGAGCCGGTCGCCACGCGCCAGCCGGCCTTCCACGAGCCGCGCCGCGCCGAACCGGTCGCTCCGGTGCTGCGTAATGAACCTGCCCGTCGCGAGGCCGCCGTCGCCACCGCCTACCGCGCGCCGGAGCCCGCTCCGATCGTGCCGACCTTCTCCACGCCGGAACCGCTGTCGGCCCGCGCCCCTGAGCCGGTCATTCACATCGCCGAGGAAACCCGCACCCTGGAACCGATCGTCGACCCCTGGGTCGAAGCCTTCGAACAGGATCACGGTCGGGTTGCCCAGCCGTCCGCCGACCAGGGCGATCTTTACTTCGACACCCCGGCCCCCTCTCACGCGGCCGAGGTCCCGACCTATCAGGAGCCGGATCACCGTCGCTCGGGCTGGAGCCTGTTCGGCAAGAAGCCCCGGGCCCAGTCGGCCTATGCGCCGGTTCAGCAGGCCGCCCCGCGCGCGGCCCAGCCCCAGCCCGAACTGCGTCAGACCGCCCAGGTCGAGCCGGCGGCCGAGGACGACCTCGAAATCCCCTCGTTCCTTCGCCGGCTGGCGAACTAGATCCCGGCAGCAGACATCAGCCAGTAGGGGGGCGGTCCGGACGGGCCGCCCCCTTTCCTTTCAGCAATCAGGCTTGCTGCCCTCTGCCTGCTGCCTGGCCTTGGCGTAACAATCCGAAACCCGACTTTGGTTTTCCCTGGCGGCCGGGCTGGGTAGGCATCCAGCTTCGGTTAATGCGCTCTTCAACAAGCGTCGACCGCAACGTCGAGTGTTCCTCTTGCCCGCACGTCACGATCATCGCGAACGGACGATCGTCGCCCCGGCCATCTGCGCCGGCGTGGGCGTGCATACCGGGCAGCGCGTGCGCCTGGCCATCCGCCCCGCGCCAACCGGAACCGGCATCGTCTTCGTCCGCACGGATGTGACCGATCGCGACAACCGGATCGTGGTTTCGGGCGAGGCCGTCGTCGATGCGCGCCTGAACACCATGATCGAGAATGCGGCAGGCGTGCGCCTGTCGACGATCGAGCATCTGATGGCCGCCTTCTGCGCCCTGGGCATCTCGAACGTCGTGGTCGAGGTGGATGGGCCCGAGTTGCCGATCCTGGACGGCTCGGCCCTGCCGTTCGTCAAGCTGCTGGACCGCGCCGGTTTCCGCCGCCAGCAAGCCCCGGTCCGCTACATCGAGATTCTGGAGCCGATCCACGTCACCGACGGCGACAAGCACGCCGCCCTGCTGCCGTGCGACCGCTACGAGATGCGGTTCGAAATCGACTTCGACAACGCCGTCGTCGGCAATCAGGTGGTGGACTTCGTCGTCGACGAACAGACCTTCCGCGACGAGATCATGGCCGCCCGCACCTTCGGCTTCGCCCACGAGGTCGAGGCCCTGCGCCAGGCCGGCCTGGCCCGCGGTGGCAGCCTGGAAAACGCCGTGGTCATCGACGGCGACGAGATCCTAAACCCCGGCGGCCTGCGGATGGAACGCGAGTTCGTGCGGCACAAGGCGCTGGACGCCATCGGCGACCTCTATGTCCTCGGGGCGCCTCTGCTGGGCCGGTACGAGGGCTACAAGGCGGGTCACGCCATCAACAACCGCCTGGTCCGCGCCATGCTGGCGGCACCCCATGCCTGGCGCGAGGTCGTGCTGGAGCCCGAGTTGGCTCAGGTCGGCTGAGGTCGTTTCCCCTCCCGCATGGGGGATCAGGGAAGTGCGATCGCCGACATCAGTCTTCCAAAGTCCGGCTCGGCCCTGAGATGGGCCCGGCGGTTCGAGAAGAAGGCCGCCTCGTCGGCGCAGGTGTCGTGCCCGGTCCACGCCGCGTTTTGAACCCCCGCCTGCTCAAGCCGCCAAAGAACGAAGCCCGGCAGATCAAACAGGCGCTTGTCGGCGCTTTCCCCGGCGACGAAGAACGTCTCCGATCCGGGGTCGTGATGCGCGAACCGCGCCTGGAAGTCCGTTCCGACCTCATAGCTCGCCTGGGCGATGCACGGGCCGACCACCGCCGCGATCCGGTTCGGCCGCGCCCCTAGGGCCTCCATGGCCACGACGGCGCTTTGGACGACCCCGTCGAGCGCGCCCTTCCAGCCCGCGTGGACCGCCGCGACCACGCCGGCCTCGGTGTCGGTCATCAGGACGGGCGCGCAATCAGCGGTCAGGACGGCGCAGATCACACCGGGTGTGCGGGTCACGACAGCGTCGCCTTCCGGCCGGTCGCCGCGCCAGGGCCCTTCGGCCACCCGGGTCAGGCTGGAGTGGATCTGGTAGCAGGCCGCGAGATCCTCGGGCATGCCCCCCATGGCCGCCGCCACGCGCCGGCGGTTCTCGGCTACGGCCGCGGGATCGTCGCTGGAGCCCAGCCCGGTGTTCAACCCTTCGAACAGACCGGTCGAGACGCCGCCCTCACGCGTGAAGAAGCCGTGCCGCACACCGTTCAGGATGGAATGGGTGATGGGTCTTGGCATCTGGATCGTGTCGCTCATGCCTCGAATCCCGGAACGTTCAGGCTGCGCGGCGAGAAGATCGCCGTCGCTTTGAAAAGCGTGCCCATCTGATCGTCCGCCGTCAGCCGTCCCAGCTGTCGCGCGATGACCTGCGCGGCCTTGGGTCTTGCGGACATCAACCGGTCGGCCCGCGCCTCGATTCCCAGCCGGCGGAGGAAGTCGCCTTGAGCCAGGCAGCCGGTGACGTCGGCGCCGGCCTGGATCGCGGCCTCCAGAACGGCAGGGAAATCCGCCCACTGGGTTACGTCGGCCAGTCCCGGACCGACCAGAGGATCGACCTTGGCGTGCCGCCTCAGCGCCTGCAGCGTGTCGCCCGGGCCGGCTCGGTCGCGGCCATAGTCGATCAGCAGCGCCGCCCCGGATGTCTCGGCCACGAGGTTCGCCAGATCGCGTCCGAAAGCCGATTGCTGCTCGGAAACCTCGAACAGTTCGCCAGGGGCGACGGCGAAGCCCGGACGGGTGAAGCCACCTGTGATTGCGGTCAGGCCGAACAGCAGGTCACCCGCGTCGGTCACGCCGACCCGTCTTTCCGCCCAACCCGTCTCGGTGCGTACGAACTGGCGCGCCGGCATGCAGTCCAGAACCTCGTTGGCGATCAGGATGACGGGCGCGTCGCGCTCAATGGCCGCCAACGACGACACCCAGCGGGGCAAGGGGTCCGCCTGGCCCAGCCGCCGGGCCTGCGCCTCCCGCAGCGGCCGGCTGGGCTCGATCAGGATCAGCTCGGCCGCCGACAGGAATTCCGGGGCCAGCCGCGCGGCTCTCAGGGCGTCGGACATCAGCGTGCCGTCGCCCGGCCCCACCTCGACCAGCCGCACCCTCTCGGGCGCGCCCAGCCTTTGCCAGACCTCGACCGCCCACAGGCCGATCAGCTCTCCGAACATCTGGCTGATCAGGGGGGCGGTGACGAAGTCGCCCGCCTCGCCCAGATCGGGCCGGGTCGCATAGTAACCGCCCTGCGGGTCGTGCAGGCATCGGGTGACATAGTCCGCGACCGTCATCGGGCCGGTCAGGGCGATCTCGCGGGCCAGCCTCGCTTTCAGGGACCCGTCGTTCATGGGCTCAGGCCGCGCCCGGCTCCGCGCCGACCGGCGGGCGATTGCGCGCGCGCCAGATCAGCCAGGCCCCGACGATGATCATGGGGATCGACAGCAGCATGCCCATGGTCACCACGCCTTGCAGGGCTTCGGGCATATGGCTGTCGGGCTCGCGGACCGTCTCGACGATCGCCCGGCTGAGGCCGTAGCCGACCAGGAACAGGCCCATGACGTAGCCGGGCTTGGTCAGCAGTCGCCACTTCCAGACCGCCAGCCAGAGGACGGCGAACAGGACGACGCCTTCCAGCCCGGCTTCGTACAGCTGGCTGGGGTGGCGGGGCTCGTTACCGGCCGGGCAGAAACCGTAGGTGCGTTCGATCTGAGCGTTGCAAAAGCGGATGGCCCAGGGGGCGTCCGTTACCCGACCCCACAGCTCGCCGTTGATGAAATTGGCGATCCGCCCGAAAAACAGCCCCAGCGGCACGACCGGCGCGATGGCGTCCCCCAGGCTCAACAGGTTGGCCCCGTGCTTTCGACCGTACCAGGCGATGGCCAGGACCACGCCCAGGAAACCACCGTGGAAGGACATGCCGCCGGTCCAGAGCTGGAACAGTTCCAGCCGCTCGGCCCAGCTGTCACCTGTGAACACCTGGGCGAAGATCGCGGGCTTGTAGAACAGAGCATAGCCGAACCGGCCGCCCAGAATGATGCCGAGCGTGATCCACAGCACCAGGTCGTCCAGCTGCACGGGCGTGATCGGGGGGCGGGCGGGGGCCCATATGCGCTCTGTCTTGAGCAGGCGCGCCGCATAAACCCAGCCGAGCACGATGCCCGCGACATAGGCCAGGGCGTACCAGCGGATCGGTAGCGGTCCCAGCTGGATCAGGACCGGGTCGAACTCGGGGAATGGCAAGCGAAGCGCTCCTGAGGCGGCTGGTCCCGCCCCTTAGCAAGCGTCGCCGCCTCGCGCGAGCGTGACACGTTTCAGCCGTGATTGGCCTTAGACAGAGGGTGGGCGGATAAGGTTTCGTTCACCATATCAGAAGACCCTTCCTTAACGACGCCCGCTGCCGCGGGCCGGAGCATCCGATGCAGACCCGCAACCCCATCCTCGACGAGTTCGCCAAGCTGTCGACCAGCGCCATGGGCCTGGCCCAGGCCGCCGGCGAAGAAGCCAAGGCGGCTTTCCGCTCCCAGTCCGACCGACTCGCCGCCGAGATGGACCTGGTCCGTCGCGACGAGTTCGACGTGCTGAAGGCCCAGATCACCGCCCTTCGCGCGGAGGTCGCCGAGCTGCAAAAGGCGGCCGCCGCCAAGCCGAAAGCGCCGAAAACGGGAACGTCCACGGACGGAACTCACCTTCCGGACGCAGCCGGTTGAGCCGAATCCGCGAACACGCCTACCGTCTCTTCATGGCGCATGAGTCGCGCCCCGCCCCCCGCGAGACCTGAGTTCCCCATGGATGCTGTCGGACAAGACGTCGACGTCCCCTACGATCCGCTGGACGTGGTCGAGCATGTGCTGAACGCCGAGAATCTGCCGTTCGACCGCACCGACGACGGCGACCTCGCCTTCGCTCTGGCCGGCGACTGGAAGGACTATGAGCTGTGGTTCGCGTGGCGTCCCGAGGGCGATTGCCTGCAGCTGTGCTGTGCCCTGGATCTGCGCGCGACCAAGGGGCGTCGGAACGCGGCCTATGAGCTGGTGTCGATGGTCAATCAGCGCACCTGGATGGGCCATTTCGAGGTCTGGGCCGAGGACGGCGAGATCGTCTTCCGCCACTCCCTGGCCCTGCCGCACGGCGAGCGTCCGACCCTGGCCCAGGCGGCGTCCATGATCGACGCGGCGGTCGAGGCGGCAGACCGCTACTACCCCGCCTTCGACTTCATGATCCGCGGCAACAAGAAGCCGCAGGACGCGATCGACAGCTGCCTGTTCGAGACCGTCGGCACGGCCTGAGGCCCCCATGCGTGTGACCCTCCTCGGCCACGGTCGGCTCGGTTCCGCCCTGGCCGAGGGCTGGCGTCTGACGGGGGCCGTGACCCCCACGATCCTGACCCGCGCGGATCCGCCGGTCTGCCCGGATGACGCACAAGCGCTGGTCATCGCCGTGAAACCCGCGTCCTGGCGCGCAGCGATGTCTCCCCTGATCGCCAGCGTGCCTGCGGACGCCGTGATCGTGTCCGTCATGGCGGGGGTCCGCGCGGCGGATCTGTCCGCCAGCCTTGGTGACAGGCCCGTGGTTCGGGTCATGCCGACGACGGCGGTCGCCCAGGCTCAGGGAGTCGCTGCCGTCTGGTCCGTCGACCCGGTGGCGCGCCTCGTCGCGCACGCGCTGTTCGATCCGGTCGCCGATACGGTCGATCTGAGCGACGAGACACAGATCGACGCCGCCACCGCCGTCGCCGGTTCCGCCCCAGCCTTCTTCCTGGCACTGGCCCAGGCCCTGGCGCGGGCGGGGGCTGAGGCGGGGCTCGCCCCGGACGCGGCAGAGCGACTGGCGAGAGGCGCTCTGAGGTCGGCGGGCTCCGGCGTAGCCACCCCGGCGTCGATCGCCGACCTGATCGCCCGGATCGCGTCCCCCGGCGGCACGACTCGCGCGGGACTTGAAGCCCTCAGCGCGGCGAACCTCGACGGCGTTGCGCGCGCGGCGGTCGATGCCGCCGTCGCGCGCGCCAGATCGCTAGCGGACGACCAGCCGACCTGAGGCCAGGTTGGCCGCCAGCCGGTCATAGGCGCGGTCTGCGTCTTGCCAGGTTGAATAGCCGTGAACCTCGGTCAGCGAGGTCGAGTAGCGCGAGTAACGGACCGGCAGACGCTGGCCGTCGGCGGTGACCACCTCGCCTTCGATGGTCGCGCCGCCGATGGAGATACTGTCGAACACCGACAGGCCCGGCCGGTCCGAGGCCTGCTGGAAGGTTGGCCGGTTCGGCTTGAGGTCGGTCACCACCAGATTGATCTCGGCGCCGTCCAGCGCGCCGCTGCGGCCCAGTTCCCGGGCGACGACCTCCTGCAGGCGCTCCAGCTGACGATCGACGTCGCGCTGTCCTAGGTCTTCGGCCTCCTCGATCAGGTCGCCGCCGGCCCAGACGGTGACGCGCGGCTCCTGGGCTGCCGCGGGCGCGGCCAGACCGGCGATGAGGAGGAGGGGGGCGAGAAAGGCAAGACGGCGCATGGCGAACCTCCGATGTTTCCCTGTCGGAGCGAAGATGCGCCTTCGCGGCCCCGTTCGCTAGCCCGGCAGGCGGATCAGGGCGCGCAGGCCCCCAAGCTCGCTGCGGGCCAGGGTAATGTCGCCCCCGTGGCTGCGGGCCACGTCGCGCGCGATCGCCAGGCCCAGGCCCACGCCCTTGCGGTTCTGGTTGCGGCTTTCGTCCAGCCGGCTGAAGGGGCGAAAGGCTTCCTCGTGCATGTCCTCGGGGATGCCCGGCCCGTCGTCCTCGACCGCGATCTCCAGCCCGCCCGAAGCCAGCGCGCGTGCCGAGAGCCGCACGTGCTCGCCGTGGGCGGCAGCGTTGCCGGTCAGGTTGTTCAGGGCCCGCTTGAAGGCGAGCGGCCGCAACGAGGCCGTCAGGCTGGATGGCGCGGTGATCTCCACCTCGGCCCCCGCCCGTTTCACATCCTCGCCGGCCGCCTTGAGCAATGCGGCGATGTCGATGGGCTGGGGTGCCTCCCCCGCCTCGCCGCGCGCGAAGGCCAGGTATTCGTCGATCATGTGCTCCATCTCGTCGAGGTCGCCCTTCATGGCCGACTGGCGCTTGAACTGGGGCGCCAGCGCCAGCTCCAGCCGCAGGCGGGTCAGGGGCGTGCGCAGGTCGTGACTGACGGAGGCCAGCAGCGCCGTCCTCTGGTCGATGTGACGCTGGATGCGGTCGCGCATGGCCAGGAAGGCCGTCGCCGCCTGACGCACCTCGCGGGCTCCGTGTGGCTTGAACCGCGTCGTGACCTCGCCCCGCCCGAAGGCCTCGGCCGCCTCGGCCAGCCGCTCGATCGCGCGGACCTGGTTGCGGATGAACAGGATGGCCACCCCCATCAGCAGCGCCGTCGCCAGCGTCAGCCACAGCACGAATATGTGGGCCTGGGTCGCCACCGCCCGCTCGCGCGGGGCGATGATGCGAAGGACGCCCTCCCTTTGCTGCACCTGGATGTCGACATAGGCCGGATAGCGGGTGGTATCGAACCAGAACGGCTGGTCCAGCCGGCTGACGAGCGCGGCCTCCAGCGTGCGGTCCACCACACCGATCGGGCCGCGCCGCTGTTCCTCGGGCAGGGTCGCGCCGGGTCTCAACGCGACCGACAGCTGCATCGACCGCTCGGCTTGATCCGCGATCCGCGCCAGATTGGTCGTCGACGGGTCGTCGCGATAGCTCTCGGCCGCCCAGGCCACTTCGCCCGCCAGCCCCTCGGACAGCCGCGACGTCACCGTCTGCCAGTGCATGTCGAAGAAGGCCCAGGTCACCGCTCCCTGCATGATCAGGATCGGCAGGACGATGATCAGAAGCGACCGGCCCCATAGCGTCGTCGGCAACTGGCGTTTCAGCACCCGCGCGAAAACGGGAAAGGGCAGAAGTCTCATGAAATCCTCCCCCGGAAGCGAAGCGCGGCGGGGGAGGGGGACCGCGAAGCGGTGGAGGGGGCGGACGCGAGCACCGTATCTGGAGCTGCCCCCTCCACCAGCCTGCGGCTGGTCCCCCTCACCCGTGAAGGACGGGGGAGGATATTCATCATCAGTCCGGGGCCAGCATGTAGCCGATGCCCCGCACGGTCTGCAGATAGCGCGGGTTCTTGGGATCGACCTCCAGCTTGCGCCTCAGGCGCGTCACCTGCACGTCCACCGCCCGGCCGGTGATGTCGGCGGTGTCCGGCGACAGGTCCATCCGCTCGACCGGGGCATGAGCATTCAGGGCCAGGGTCTTCAGGAGCTGCGCCTCGGCCTCGGTCAGCCGCATCGGCGCGCCGTCGCGGGTCAGCTCCAGACGTTCCAGATCGAAGAGGGCGGGCCCCAGCTTGATCTCGCGCGGCATGATCGGCTTCACGCCCGTCCGCCTCAGGATGGCGTCGATCCGCAGCGCCAGCTCCCGCGGCTCGAAGGGCTTGGACATATAGTCGTCGGCACCCCGCGACAGACCCTCTATCCGGTCGGCGGGGTCGCCCCGCGCCGTCAGCAGCAGGACCGGCGTGCGCGACAGCTGCGCCTTGTTGCGGACCCAGCTGGTCAGCTCCAGCCCGCTTTCGCCGGGCATCATGACGTCCAGAACCACCAGGTCGAACTCGATCAGTTCCATCAGCCGCCGGGCCGCCGCCGCATGGGCCGCCCCGGTCACGCGATAGCCCTCGCGCGCCAGAAACTCCTTCAGCAGCTCGCGGATGCGGTCGTCGTCGTCGACGATCAGCAGATGGCGACCGACGCCCGCCCCGGCCACGGGTCCCGACCGATTGCTCATGCGCTTGCTCCGAATCGACCGACCGCGCCGTTGACCTGAGGCGTCCGGGAAGGTCTAACCGAAAAATCTGCGCAGGAGACGTTGTTCAATGGCCTTGGTTCCTTTCGACGATCGTGACGGCTGGATCTGGATGGACGGTGAATTCGTGCCCTGGCGGGAAGCGAAAACGCACGTTCTGACCCATGCCCTCCACTATGGCTCGTCGGTCTTCGAAGGGGAGCGTATGTATGGCGGGGAAATCTTCAAGCTGACAGAGCATTCCGAGCGTCTGGCCCGATCGGCCGAACTGCTGGACTTCACCCTGCCGTACAGCGTCGCCGAGATCGACCAGGCCTGCCGCGACACCTGCGCCAGGATGGGCATGGAGGACGCCTATGTCCGTCCCGTCGCCTACCTCGGCCCTGAACAGACCTCGGTTTCGGCCCTGAACAACAAGGTCCACGTGGCCATCGCCGTCTGGGACTGGCCCAGCTATTTCGACCCCGAGGTCAAGAAGAAGGGCATCCGACTGGAGTGGGCCAAGTGGCGCCGTCCCGACCCGATGACCGCCCCGACCACCGCCAAGGCGGCGGGCCTCTACATGATCTGCACCATGTCCAAGAACGCGGCTGAGCGGCGCGGCTTCTCGGACGCCATGATGCTGGACTGGCGCGGCTACGTCGCCGAGGCGACCGGGGCCAACGTCTTCTTCGTGCAGGACGGCGTGATCCACACGCCCGACGTGACCCACATCCTGAACGGCATCACGCGCCAGACGGTGATCGACATCGCCCGGGCCAAGGGCATCGAGGTCGTGGTCCGTCACATTCGGCCGGAAGAGCTGTCGACCTTCAGCGAATGCTTCCTGACCGGCTCCGCCGCCGAGGTCACCCCGGTGCAGCTGATCGGCGAATACACCTTCACCCCGGGCGACATCAGCCTGGGTCTGATGGAGGACTACGGTAAGCTGGTGCGGCGCATCGCCTGACGGCCGCTTGCGTGCTCTCCGGCCGCCGTGCAGGAAGGCGGATCGGGGGAGACCGTCCAGATCATGTTCAGCACACTGAACCTGCAGAGCCTTGCCGGGCTCGTCGTCATCGTCGCCGGCTGCTGGCTGGTGTCGGAGAACCGGCGACGGTTCCCCTGGCGACTGACGCTGGGTGCGGTCGGGGTGCAGGCGCTGCTGGTGCTGGCCCTGTTCGCGATCCCGGGATCGCAGGGCGTTCTGGCCGCCATCACCGGCGCGGTCGACGGCCTGGCTCTGGCGACGGCGCGCGGCACGCAGTTTGTGTTCGGCTATCTGGCCGGCGGCGACCAGCCCTATGTCGTGGGCAATGAGAGCGCGCTGTTCACCTTCGCCTTCAATGTCCTGCCGCTGATCCTGGTAATCTCGGCCCTGTCGGCCCTGCTGTGGCACTGGCGCATCCTGAAGTGGATCACGCTCGGCTTCGGGTTCCTGTTCCAGCGGACCATGGGTCTGGGCGGCGCCTCTGCGCTGGCGGTGGCGGCCAACATCTTCCTTGGCATGATCGAGAGCCCGATCGTCATCCGCGCCTATCTGGACAAGCTGACCCGCTCCGAAATCTTCCTGATGATGGTCGTCGGCCTGGCCACGGTCGCCGGCTCCACCATGGTGGCCTATGCCTCGATCCTTTCTGCGGTTCTGCCCAATGCGGCCGGACATGTGCTGGTGGCTTCCATCGTCTCGGCCCCCGCCGGCATCCTGCTGGCCCGCATCATCATCCCGGAAAAGCCGGGGGAGGGTGGGGCGGTCGCCGACTACGGCTCGGCCCTGAAGTACGACTCGGCCATCGACGCCATCGTCAAGGGAACGGCCGACGGCCTGATGGTGGTGCTGAACATCTCGGCGGTGCTGATCGTGTTCGTGGCCCTGGTGGCCCTGGTCAACATCATGATCGGCGGGATCTGGCTGTTCGACGCGCCGGTGACGGTCGAGCGTCTGCTGGGCTGGATGTTCATGCCCCTGGCCTGGTTGATCGGGGTCGACTGGGCGGAGGCGGGCAAGGCCGGCTTGCTGCTCGGCGTCAAGCTGACCCTCACCGAGTTCGTCGCCTTCATCGAGCTGGGCAAGGTGCCGGTCGCGGACATGAGCGAGCGCACGCGGATGCTGCTGACCTATGCCCTGTGCGGGTTCGCCAACATCGGCTCGGTGGGCATCACCGTCACCGGCCTGTCGGTTCTGATCCCCGAGCGGCGCGAGGAAGTGCTGGGCATGGTGTGGAAGGCGCTGTTCGCCGGTTTCCTCGCCACCCTGATGACGGCTGCTGTTGTGGGGGCCATGCCCGCCTCCATATTTGGCTGAACCGGAGACCGCCCCGATGAAGCTCTACGACAGCCACCGCGCCCCCAACCCGCGCCGCGTCCGCTGGGTCATGGCAGAGAAGGGCATCGAGGACGTCGAGATCGTCCAGGTCGACATCATGGCGGGCGACCACAAGACGCCCGACTACCGCGCGCGGGTCGGCGTGCCCCACGTCCCGGCGCTGGAACTCGACGACGGCACGACCATCTCCGAGTCGGTCGCCATCGGTCGCTACCTCGAGTCGATGTACCCCGAGCCGAACCTCTTCGGCCGCGACGCGCGCGAGCAGGCCATCATCGAGATGTGGACCCGCCGCTGCGAGTTCTACCTCGCCAACCCCATCATGCTGAACGTGCGCCTGACCCATCCGGCCCTGGCCGCCATCGAGGCGCATCAGCAGCCCCAGGTCGCAGACTTCAACCGCGCCTCCGCTGAACGGTTCATGCGCACCCTGGACCGGCATCTGGCGGACCATGAGTGGATCGCCGAGGACCGCTTCACCATCGCCGACATCGTCGGCGCGGTCGGGCTCGACTTCGCCCGCCTGGTCAAATACCGGCCGCCGGAGGAACTGTCCCACCTGAACCGCTGGCTCGACGCCTGCCGGGCGCGGCCAGCGGCCAAGGCGGGGGTCTGATCAGCGCGGGGTGAATTTCCGGATGATGCCGCTGTAGGTCATCAGCGTACGGCCGCCCGTGCTGATCTGGCCTCGCACGAAGATCAGCGAGCCGCCCGCGCGCACGACCTCGCCCGTCGCCTCGACCAGTTCGCCGACATAGGCCCCGTCGATCAGCGTCGAATCCAGCTGCACGGTCACGCCGTTCTTGCCCTCCATCTCCTGATACGCCGTCTGGAACAGGGCGATGTCGGCGAAGGTCATCAGGCATCCGCCGTGCATCCGGTCGCCGGCGTTCATGTGCTTGGGCTCGGCGCGGAAGGCGCAGCGCATGCGGCCGTCGGGGTCGGGCTTGAAGTAGAACGGCCCCACCACCTGGTCGAAGGTGCCGTGCAGGTCATAGGTCTGCCAGCCCGTGAACTCGCCTTCGGTGACGGTGATCTTCGCGACCATTTCGAGCCATGCCTTCTTTTCGTTCTCGCAGTGCAGCATATAGGCGCGATGAGCGACCCAATCGAAGCGGCAATTTTCGAGACCCTGGCCAAGGCGGACCCCAAGGGCGTCGGCGGCAAGTCCGTCGAACCGGCGGATGTCGCCAAGCACATCCAGACCGAGCAGTGGCAGCGCGTCCTGCCCAAGGTGCGCGCGACGGCGTTGCACCTCATGCGCCAGGGTCGGCTGACGATCACCAAGAAGGGCAAGGTCGTCGATCCGTCGAACTTTCGCGGCGTAACGCGTCTGCGCCTGCCCACCGAGGCCGAGACGGCCGCCGCCCTGGCCGCGCTTCCCCCCGCGCTCGCCGACGAGGACGATGGCGACTTCGCCTGATCTGGAGGCTGTCCTTTCGGACATTCGCGCCTGCCGCGCCTGTACCGGCGACCTGCCGCACGAGCCGCGTCCGGTCGTGCGTGTCTTTCCCGAGACCCGCCTGTTGATCTGTGGCCAGGCACCGGGCCGACGGGTTCACGAAAGCGGCATGCCCTTCACCGACCCGTCCGGCGACCGGCTGCGCGACTGGATGGGGATCGACGCCGGCACCTTCTACGGCGACCGCCGCATCGGCGTGGCGGCCCAGGCCTTCTGCTATCCGGGCACGGCACCCAAGGGCGGCGACTATCCCCCACCGCGCCGCTGCGCGCTTCTGTGGCGGCCGACGCTGATGGCGGCCCTGCCGAACATGGAACTGACCCTGCTCGTCGGCGGCTATGCTCAGGCCTGGGCGCTCGGTGACCGCGCCAAGACCACGATGACCCAGACTGTCGCGGCGTGGCGGGACTACGGTCCGACCCTCTTGCCGATGCCGCACCCGTCATGGCGCAATACAGCATGGTTGAAACGCAATCCCTGGTTCGAGGCCGAGGTCGTGCCGTGGCTGAGACAGCGGGTCCGGGACATGCTGGCCGGATGAGGCGCGCCCTGATCGCCCTTGCCCTGAGCCTGGCCACGGCCGGCTGTGCCACGCCCTTCGTGCAATCCCCGATGACGCCGCCGCCGGGCTTCGCCGGCCCGGCGATCGAGGCGCGGGCCTTCGTCGTCCAGGACGGGGCGCGTCTACCCTACCGCCGCTGGGCCGGGGAGCAGGAACCGTGGGCGGTGGTGGTGGCGCTGCATGGCATGAACGACCATTCCGCCGCCTTCCGCCTGGCCGGGCCGTGGTGGGCCGAGCGGGGCATCGCCACCTACGCCTATGACCAGCGCGGCTTCGGCGCGTCGCCGGGCCGGGGCCTCTGGGCCGGCGAGGGCCTGATGGTCGAGGACCTTCGCACCGTCGTCGCCCTGGTCCGGGCCCGCCACCCTCGCGCGCGGATCGCCGTGGTGGGCGAGAGCATGGGCGGAGCCGTGGCGATTTCAGCGTTCGCCTCGGATCGTCCGCCCGCCGCCGATCAGGCCATCCTGCTGGCCCCTGCCGTCTGGGGCTGGTCCAGCCAGAGCCTGCCCAACCGGGCCAGCCTTTGGGTCGCCGCGCGCCTCCTCGGCAGCCGCGCGGTCGAACCCCCGGAATGGGCCGTGCGCGACATCCGGGCGACCGACAATCTGATCGAGCTGATCGCCAACGGAAACGATCCGCGCTTTCTCCGTTCGACCCGTTTCGACGCCCTCCATGGCCTCGTCGATCTGATGGAGAGCGCCACCGGGAAACTGGGCCATATGCGCCGTCCGGTAGCTCTGCTGTACGGGGCCAACGACCAGATCATCGAGAAGGGGCCGATGCGGCGCGCCCTCTCGCGAGCGGGCGACCCGTCGAACCTGCGGACGGCCTGGTACCCCGAGGGCTGGCACCTGCTGAACCGCGACCTTCAGGCCGAGGTCGTCTTCCGTGACGTCGAGGCCCTGCTGCGCGATCCGGAAACGCCCCTGCCGAGTGGCGCGACGACGGTTCTGCCGGAGCTCAGCCGCTAGTCCTCGACCGGTTCCCGTTCGACCGCGCGCCAGCCGATGTCGGTGCGGTTGAAGCCGCCGGGCCAGTCGATCATCCGCACGGCGCGATAGGCCCGCTCGCGCGCCTCGATGATGTCGGCGCCCTCGGCGCAGACGTTCAGCACCCGGCCGCCGACCGCCGTCAGCGTTCCGTCCTCGTCCCGTGCTGTCCCGGCATGGAAGACCTGGACGTGGGGTCCGAAATCCTGGTCGGCCCCCCGGATGATCGAGCCTTCCAGCGGGCTGTCGGGATAGCCCTTGGCCGCCATGACGACGCAGATGACGGTGCCGGGCTTGAACTCCGGTTCGGGCAGCCGCGAGACGTCGCCGCGCGCGCAGGCCAGCAGATAGGGCACGATGTCGACCGCCAGCCGCATCATCAGCACCTGGCATTCCGGATCGCCGAAGCGGGCGTTGAACTCCACCACGCGCGGCCCGTCGACCGTCGACATCAGCCCGGCGTACAGGACGCCGCGATAGGGCGCGCCTTCCAGAGCCATGGCCTTCAGCGTCGGCTGGACGATGCGGCGGTTGGCCGTCATCACCAGGTCCTCGTCAAACACGGGCGCCGGCGAATAGGCCCCCATGCCGCCGGTATTGGGCCCCAGGTCGCCGTCATAGGCGCGCTTGTGATCCTGTGCGCCTCCGAACAGCAGGGCGCGCTTGCCGTCGCACAGGGCGAACAGCGAGCCTTCCTCGCCCTCCATGAACTCCTCGATGACGACGCGGGCCCCGGCGGCGCCGAAACGCCCGCCCAGCATCCGCTCGATCTCGGCCTCGGCGTCGTGCCGATCCGGGCTGATGGCCACGCCCTTGCCGGCGGCAAGGCCGTCGGCCTTGATGACATAGGGCGGCTTGAACACCTTCAGCGCCGCGCGTGCGTCCTTGATACGCTCATAGACGCCGTAATGGGCCGTCGGGATCTCGTGCCGGGCCATGAAGGCCTTGGAGAAGGCCTTGGACGTCTCCAGCTGCGCTGCCCGGGCCGTGGGTCCGAAACAGGGGATGCCCGCCGCGTTCAGCCGATCGGACAGACCGGCCTCCAGCGCGGTTTCCGGGCCGATGACGACCAGCCCGACGCCCAGCTCTCGCGCCAGTCGCGCCAGGCCGTCGGCGTCGTTCGCCTTGAACGCGGGCAGGCACTCGGCGACCTTGGCGATTCCGGGGTTGCCGGGCGCGCAATACAGCCGGTCGACCAGCGGCGACTGCCGGATTTTCCAGGCCAGGGCGTGCTCGCGCCCTCCCGACCCGACGAGGAGGATATCCATGGGCGGGCAATGGCCGCGACCGCCCATCGGGTCAAGGCCCGATGGGCGACGGTGGTCAGACGGCGGGGCCGTTGTAGACGGGCAGGGCCTGGAGCTGGGCCTGGCTCAGCGTGGTCGACAGATCGACGTCGTCCTCACGGCGGACCGAGGTGACCTGGGCCACCGGCACGACGACATCGGTGTTGACGCCCTCCAGGTCGATGACCAGTCCGGTCACCTGGCCGGAGGCGTCCAGCACCAGGGTCTCGACATCACCCAGGTCGGTGTAGCCCGGGGCTGGGGAAACCAGGTCCGCGTCCTCCAGCTGATCCTTCGTCATGCCGAGCGCGAGGGCGACCGACGTCGCCGCCGTGTCCGCACGGTTCTGGCTGACCTCGACTGGCGCGGCTCCCGGGGCGGTGGCCTCCACGGCGCCGGGTCCGTTGTCGGAGCAGGCTGCGAGGCCGAGCAGCGTCAGGCTGAGGGCTGGTACGAACAGTCGAGTCATGAAGGGTGTCCTGTCAGAGTGCGGAGAGGAGATAGACGAGGGCGCCGGCCATCAGGATCAGGGCGATGATCAGCCAGATACCGATGGAAGGGGCTCCACTGCGGCGAGACAAATCCCGTTCACGGGGGTCGGGCGTGTCGTCGTCTGGTCTCGTCATCGGGCCACAACGAACCTTCGCCGCAGGCGTTCCCGGACAGGGCGACGCAGGCTATGGATCGCAGATGACCGACGACTACGTCTTCGCCGGCGGCAGCGAAGCCGCCCCTGCCGAGCCGCGCGACAACAACCCGCCCCTGTCGATTTCGGAACTCTCGTTCGCCCTGAAGCGGACGCTGGAGGATCGGTTCGGCCATGTCCGGCTGAGAGGCGAGGTCTCCAAGGTCAACCGCCACGCCTCGGGCCATGTCTACCTGACGCTCAAGGACGACAAGTCCGCGATCGACGGCGTGATCTGGAAGGGGGCCGTGCGGGGTCTGGGCGTCCAGCCAGAGACCGGGCTGGAGGTCATCGTCACCGGCAAGATCACCTCCTATCCGGCGCGGTCGTCGTATCAGATCGTGATCGAATCGATGGAGGCGGCGGGGGCCGGGGCCCTGCTGGCCCAGCTCGAGCGGCTGAAGGCCCGGCTGGCCGGCGAAGGGCTGTTCGACGCCGCCCGCAAGCGACCCCTCCCGACCTATCCCGCCACCATCGGTGTCATCACCAGTCCGACCGGCGCGGTCATCCGCGATATCCTGCACCGGATCGCCGAGCGCTGGCCCTGCCACGTGATTGTCTGGCCGGTGGTGGTTCAGGGCGACGCCGCCTGCGGCCAGGTCTCCGCCGCCATCCGGGGCTTCGACGCCCTGATGCCGGGCGGAGCCATCCCCCGGCCCGATCTGCTGATCGTCGCTCGCGGCGGCGGCTCGGTCGAGGACCTCTGGTGCTTCAACGACGAGGGTCTGGCCCGGACCGTCTCGGCTGCGACGATCCCGATCATCTCGGCCGTGGGCCACGAGACGGACACCACCCTGATCGACTTCGTGTCCGACCGTCGGGCCCCGACCCCCACCGGCGCGGCCGAGATGGCGACGCCAGTGCTGGCGGAACTCCGCGCGTCCCTCACCGACCTGGAGCGTCGGTTGGACCGGGCCGGGGCGCGATTGCTGGAGGACCGCCGTGTCCGTCTTCGATCGGTGGCGCGCGGCCTGCCGGCGCGACCCGAGGAGCTGGTCGCCGTTCCTCAGCAGAGGCTCGACCATGTGGCGAGCCGCCTGCTGGCGGGGCTCCACAGAAACACCGAGGCGCATCACCGGCGGCTGGCGGCGACGACAGCCCGCCTGGCCCCCGCGCTTCTGGACCGCGCGCTGGAGCAAAGGACGGCGCGCCTCGCCGCACAGGACACCCGGCTCTCCGCGGCGCTTTCGGCCAATGCCGCCGCGCACGAACGCCGCCTGCTGCGCGTGGCCGGTCGGCTGTCCCTGGAGCCTCTACGTCGTCGTCTGGATCAACGCGCCGCCCGCCTCGACGCCGTTTCGGCGCGTCTGGAGCGGCCTGTGCCACAGTCTCTCGAGACGGCGAGAACCCGGCTGGGAGCCCTCGCCAGAACGCTGACAGGGCTTGATCCCAAGCGCCCCAGACCAGGCTTCGCCCGCATCGACGACGAAAACGGGGTGATGATCACCTCGGCCGCTGCGCTGGCCCCCGGAATGGCCGTGACCCTGGTGTTTCCGGACGGCGCGCGTGGGGCCCAGATCGAGGGCGACGGTCCCCCGAGAGCCAGGCTGCCTGCCAAGCCGAAACCGCCCGTCATCTCTCAGGGTGATCTGTTCTGACGGTCGCGCTCGCGCTATCTTGCCACTCATGACCACCGCCCCGACCCCAGCCTCCCTCCACTACGGCGACGGCGAGTTCGCCGTGCTGAAGCCGGGTCCTTTCGTGCGCTGTGCCGTGACCGACCGGCCCATCCCTCTGGAGGCGCTGCGCTACTGGTCCGCCGAGCGCCAGGAAGCCTACTACAGCCCGGTCGAAGCCATGGCCCGGATGGTCGGGCCGTGATCCTGGACCGGCGCCGTCTGCTGATCGGCGTCGGTGCCACATCGCTGGCCGTGCCCGCCCTGGCACGCGATCCGGCGGACCTCGTGCTGTCGGGGCAGGCGGTGCAGGGCGGATTCGTCATGGGTCGGACCTGGCCCCGCGCCCTGATCTTCGTTGATGGAGAGGCGCTGGCCACAGCGTCTTCAGCGGGCGTCTTCGTCGTCGGCTTCGATCGCGACGCGCCCGGTTCGGCCTTGATCGAAGCGCGGTCGGGTGCCCGGTCCCAGTGCCGGACCCTCGCCATCGCGCCCGGCACCTTTCCGTCCAGCCGGATCGATGGCCTGCCGCCCTCCACCGTCGAGCCCACAAACCCGGCCCTTCTGGAACGAATCCAGCGCGAGGTCGCCCTGAAGACCGAAGGCTTCGCCAGCCGGATCGACGCGGACCATTTCGGCGCGGGGTTCGACTGGCCGCTCGACAGCTACCGGATCACCAGCGCCTGGGGCGCCCAGAGAGTGCTGAACGGCACCCCGGCTCGGCCGCATTACGGCATCGACCTGGCCGCCCCGCAGGGCACGCCGGTGCGGGCCCCGGCCGACGGCGTCGTCACCCTCGCACAACCGGGGATGCACTTTGAGGGCGGCCTGACCTTGATCGATCACGGGCAAGGCTTGATCAGCGCCTACCTTCACCAGTCGCGAGTTGACGTCCTGCCGACCCAGCGAATCAGTCGTGGACAGATCATCGGCGCCGTCGGCAGGACGGGTCGCGCGACGGGTCCGCACTTGTGCTGGCGCTTGCGATGGCGTGACCGGCAGATCAATCCTGCGCTTTTCGTCGGCCAATCGGTGCCCGAAACCGGTTACCGGGCCAGCTGAACCCTTCGCCGCCGTGGACGTTAGTGCGATGCCTCCCTAGAGTCCGCGCCCTGATCGTCGGGGAGACGGTCGTCACCGGCTCATCATGTCCGCACTGCAAACGCTTCACATCCTGCTGGTCGATGACAACCAGCATATGCGCGCCATTACCTCGGCGATCCTGCAATCGGCGGGTGTGCGCAACATTCGCGAGGTCTCTGACGGAGCGGCGGCTCTCGACTCCGTTCGCGACCATCCCGTCGATCTGGCCATCGTCGATTTCAACATGTTCCCGTTGGACGGCGTCGAGTTCACTCGTCTGATCCGCAACAGCCCCGACAGCGCCAACCCCTATCTGCCGATCATCATGATGACCGGCCATTCGGAAAAGAGCCGCGTCTACGAGGCGCGCGACGCCGGTGTGACCGAATTCGTGGTCAAGCCGATCACCGCCAAGGCCGTCTTCGATCGCATCCAGGCCGTCATCATGCGACCACGGCCGTTCGTGAAGACCGAAGACTATTTCGGTCCGGACCGACGCCGCACCAATTCCCCGAACTTCAAGGGCCCGTACCGTCGCTCGACCGATCAGCTCGAGACGGCGGTCGGCGAAGCGGGATCCAGCGCGGCATAGACCCGGTCCGGCCACCGCTTGTGGACCCAGAACCAGTCCACGGGGTGTTCGCGCACCCGGTGCTCGATGAAGGTCGTGATGGCCTGCACACCCCGGGCGATGTCGGCCTGCCGGTCGCCGGTCGCCTCGACGGCGATCGGGTCGTGGGCCGTCACGCGAAAGCGCACACCGGGCAGCCGCACCACCGACATCGGCTGGATCACGGTGCCGAACCTCAGGGCCAGTCGACTGGGTCCCGGCGCCGCGTTCACCGGCTGGCCGAAGAACGTGACCTCCGGACCCTCGGAAAACTTCTGGTCGTTCATCAGGGCGACGCTCTCGCCCCGGCTCATCCCCGCCAGCAGTTCGCGCGCGCCGTCGCCGCCCTTAGGCGCGAACAGCTTGATGCCGTAGCGGGCGCGGGCGGCGATGATCTGGGCGTCGACGTAAGGGTTGTTGGCGGCGCGATAGGTCACCTGAACCGGAATGCCCGAGGCCACCAGCACCGCCGCCATGGTCTCGATATTGGCCATGTGCCCGGCGACGAAGACAACGGGCTTGCCGGACGCACGGATGGCCTCCAGCCGTTCCGCCCCGACGATGTCGATCCGGCCGGAGGCGGGCGTCAGACGGTCCATGACAGCCGTCTCGGCGAAGGTGCGGCCGGTCTGTTCCCACTGGGCAACGGCCAGTCGCTGGCGCTCGGCCGGGTCCATCTCGGGAAAGGCGATCCGTAGATTGCGAATGACCGTCCGGTGCGTGCCCGTGCGCGGACCGAGCGTCCGCAACAGCCAACCGCCGAAGTTCGACGCTGCCTCCAGCCCGATCAGCCGCATCAGGCCGATGAACCCCGCGAACGCCGCCGCTTCCAGCCGCCAGGTCAGGTCCTGGCGGAAGGAGACGCGCTTTGTCTCGTCACCAGGCAATGGTGATCCCGCCATCGACGACCAAGGTCTGGCCGGTCATGTAGGTCGAGGCCGGGGACGACAGATAGACCGCCGCGCCGGCGATCTCGTCCGGCTGGCCGATGCGGCGGAGCGGCGCGGGATCGGTCGCCACCTTCAGGATCTCGGGGTTTTCCCACAGGTATCGGGCGAAGTCGGTCTTCACCAGGCCCGGGGCGATGCAGTTGACCCGCACGTTCGACGGCCCCCACTCGACGGCCAGGTTGCGCACCAGCTGCATGTCGGCGGCCTTGGAGATGTTGTAGGCCCCGATCAGGGCATTGCCGCGCAGACCGCCGATCGACGACACCACGGTGATGGCTCCGTCCTTCCGCTCCAGCATCTGGGGCGCGACCATCTGGATCAGCCAGTGGTTGGAGACCACGTTGTTCTGCAGGATCTTGTTGAACTGATCGTCCGAGATGCCCGCCATCGGCCCCGCATAGGGGTTGGACGCCGCGTTGCAGATCAGGATGTCGATCTTGCCGAAGGCGGCGTTGGTCTCATCGACCAGCCGCTGAAGGTCTTCCTTGGAGGCGATATTGGCCGGAATGGCGATGGCCCGGCCCTCGCCGTGTTTCGCGTTTATCGCGGCGGCGACCTCGTCGCAGGGACCGGCCTTCCTCGAGGAGATGACGACATTGGCCCCGTGCTCGGCCAGCCGTTCCGCGATCGCCTTGCCGATCCCCTTGGACGAGCCGGTGATGACGGCGCTCTTGCCGGTGAGGTCGAACAGTTCCATGGCCTATCCCCTGATATCGGCGTCGTTTATTCGCGCCATGCCCTAGCGGTCGGGCTCTGATAGCCTGATACTCGGTCGATTCCATCCGGGAAGTCGGACAAACCCGTTCCCATGCGTGCACTGACCAACGGCTTCCTGTTCTTCGGCTACGTCTTCCTGGCGATGACGGTCGGTGCCTTCCTGTGGCGCGCGGGGCTTGGCCTCGGGCCGGGGATCGCCGCGACCTTCGGGATGCTGGGCGTCCTGGCCGCCGGTCATGCGCTCGTCGCGGGCGCTTCCGAGCGCCGCCGGCTGAAGACCGAGATCGACAACGTCCGGGAGGCGCACCGCCTTCTGGCCGACGCCATGGAACAGACCCAAGGCGCGCTCGGCGACCTGGCCCAGGCGATCGAGGCCGGGGCCCTGACCCGCACCGAGGAACTGTCGGGCGAGGTCCGCATGCTGGAAGACCTGATCCAGCAGATGAGCGCCTCCATCGACCAGCGCCTGACGGTCACCCCCATGGTCGCCCCCGACAGCGCCGAGGCGCGGCGGTTCCAGCAGTCGAACCTTCTGCTGCGCACTGTTCATGACGCCCTGACCGAGAACCGCGTCGACCTCTATCTCCAGCCCCTTGTGACCCTGCCGCAGCGCCGGACGGTCTTCTACGAGAGCTTCACCCGGCTGCGCGACCAGACCGACCGGGTCATGATGCCTGCCGAGTATCTGTCGATCGCCGAGGGCGAGGGGCTGGTTCCGGCCATCGACAACCTGCTGCTGTTCCGCTGCGCCCAGATCGTGCGCCGGCTGGCGCGCCAGGACCGCAAGGTCGGCGTCTTCTGCAACGTCGCCCTGTCCAGCCTGGGCGACGAGACCTTCTTCCCCCAGTTCCTGCAGTTCCTCAGCGAGAACCGCGACCTGAACCAGGCCCTGATCTTCGAGCTGGGCCAGGCGACCTTCGACGCGCGCGGAGCCGTCGAGGCGCGCAATATGGCCAAGCTGGCCGACCTCGGCTTCCGCTTCTCGCTGGACAAGGTCCAGACGCTGGACCTCGACTTCAACGACCTTCAGCGGTCGGACGTGAAGTTCGTCAAGGTCGCCGCCGACCTCTTGATCGAGCAGTTGCTGGACCTGGACGGCGGCTCGCCGATCCCGTCCCTGCGCGACATCCAGGCCGCCGACTTCGCCCAGCTGACCCGCCGCTACGGCATCGAGGTCATCGCCGAGAAGTGCGAGAACGAGCGCCAGATCGTCGACATCCTCGAGCTCGACATCACCCTGGCCCAGGGCCACCTGTTCGGAGAGCCGCGCGCCATCAAGGAAGCGGTGCTGGCGGAGACCGACCCGCCGGCTGACTTCGTCCGCTCGACGCTGATGAGCGCGGAAAAGCGGCGGCGCTACGCCTGAGCGGATGACTGCAGGGCGCGCAGGACCCTCATCGCACGGTCCGCATCCCCGGCCGGGACGAAGACGTGATCGTGGTGAAAGGCGGCGATCATGTTGCAGGCGATGCCCGCGTCCGCCAGCGCCCCGGCGACGGCGGCGGTCAGACCGACCCCATCCAGCGCCGAATAGACGTTCAGCGTGATCTGCCGATGGGGCTCTCCAACCGAAAGCCCTGCAGCGCGGGCGGCCTGCTGGTCTAACACCACGGACAGGCCCTCCTCCTCCCGGAACGTGGCTAGGGGCTCGATGTGCGCCGGCAGGTTCTGGCCGGAGACGGAAACGAAGACCCACAGGCCGGGCCGCAGCACGGGCTGCAAATTGGCGATCATGTCGGCGCGTTCGCGCTGGATCGGGGTCGTCACCTCGTCTGGCCCCGCGCTTGTTGGGTCAGCAGGGCGCTGAACTCGGCCTCGTCCTCGAACCGCGCCACGACCGGCCAAGCCGCCACCCGCGCCCGCCACTCCGGCGGCAGGCGCACCCAGTCTTTCTCGGTCGTGACCAGCCCCGCCTCGAACAGGGCCGCGCGATCGGCGAGAAACGCCAGGTCCTCCGGCCGATAGTCGGCGTGGTCCGGGAAGGGCGCGAAGTCCTTCAGGTCGCAGCCCGCCGCCGTCAGCGCCCGCTCCACCTTCCACGGCTTGGCGATGCCCGCGAACCCCACCTGCGGCCCCTCTGGCGGCGGCCCCGCAGGCTCCAGCCGGGCGATGAAGACGGGCAGGGGGGCGAACACCGCCAGCAGCTCCGGATCGGCCTCGGGCGCATCGGCGGGCAGCAACATGACCACCGCGTCGGCTCGTGCCAGCCCCGCTTTCAGCGGCTCGCGCATCGGGCCAGACGGAAAGACCGATCCGTCGCCGAAGGGCCATTCGTCCTCGCGCGTCTCGCCGTCCACGACGATGAGGCTGAGGCTCTTCTGCAGCGCCGGGTTCTGATGGCCGTCATCCAGCACCAGGGCTTGGGCCCCCGACGTGACCGCCTCCCGGGCCCCGGCCACCCGGTCCCGCGCCACCCACATCGGCGCGTCGCCCGCCAGCATCAGGGGCTCGTCCCCCACGTCCGCCGCCGAATGCGTCGCCGGATCGACCCGCACAGGCCCTTCCAGACGACCGCCATAGCCGCGCGACAGGCCGTGAGCCTCGACGCCTGACGCCCGCAGCAGCCGCAGCACCTCGCGCGCCACCGGCGTCTTGCCCGAGCCCCCGACGGTCAGATTGCCGATCGAGATCACCGCCACGCCGACGTCCTCGCCCGGCGTCCGCGCGATCCGCCGCGCCGTCGCCGCCGCCCACAGCCACGACGCCGGCTTCAGCAGTTTGCGAGTCACTCGGCCGTGGCGACCGTGACGCTCGTACCACCATCGCGGAGTCGACAGCTTCACCGCCCGGCCCTCGGCAACAGGGGCGTCAGCGTCTCCCACAGGCGGTCCAGACCCGCCCCGGCGTCCGCCGCCGCGCGCTTTGCCCGCTCGCCCATGGCCCGGGCGGCCGCCGGATCGTTCAGCAGCGGCGCGACCACTCCGGGCAGGTCGCCGGGCGAGGCGACGACGGCCAGCCCCCCGGCCGCCGTCAGGGCGTCAGTCACCTCGCGCCAGTTGGCCGCGTCCGGCCCGGTGACCGCGGGTTTGCCCAGCCGCGCAGGCTCCAGCGGATTGTGCCCGCCCCAGGGCTCGCGGCCCAGGAACGAGCCGAACGACCCGCCCATCACCACCACGTCCGCCAGCCGCAGGAACAGACCGAGCTCCCCCAGGGTGTCGGCGACATAGATGTCGGTCTCGGCGTTTGGCACCGCCCCCTGAGACCGAAGTGCGAAGCGATAGCCGTCGCGGGTCAGGGCCGTGGCGATCTCGCCACCCCGCTCCGGATGACGTGGCACCAGGATCAGGCACAGCCGCTCGGTCAGGTGATCCAGGGCGCGGACGACGGCGATCTCTTCACCCTCGTGGGTGCTCGCGGCGACCACCACCGGCCGGTCTCCGATCGCGGCCGAAAGAGCGGTGAAGGCCGCGGCGTCGTGGGGCAGGGCCCCGCCGGACAGTTTCAGGTTCACGAGCCCGTCGATCCGCCCACCCAGGGCCTGGATCCGCTCGGCAGAGACGACGTCCTGCGGCATGACGCGATCGAAGGCCCCGATGACCGCGCGGGCGGCTCCCGGAAACCGCGCCCAGCCCCCGGCCGTCCTTTCGGTGATCCGCGCGCTGACCAGGGCCAGGGGAATGCCGCGCGCCTTGGCCGCCCCGATCAAGTTGGGCCACAGCTCGCTCTCGACGAAGACCCCCAGCGACGGCCGCCAGTGATCGAGGAAGGCGGCGACGGCTCCCGGCGCATCGACCGGGGCGAATTGGTGGATCACGCCTTCGGGCAGGCGCCGCGCCAACAGCTCGGCCGACGTCAGGGTGCCGGAGGTGACCAGGACCGTCAGGTCCGGTCGGCCCTTTCGGAACCGCTCGACCACTGGCAGCAGGCTCAGCGTCTCGCCGACGCTGACACCGTGCAGCCAGACCAGGTCGCCGGGCGGGCGGGTGACGCCGGCGACCCCCAGACGCTCGTCAACCCGGCGCGGGTCCTCTTTGCCCTGTTTTGCGCGGGCATCCAGCAGGCGAGGGGCCAGCGGCTCCAGCAACCGGGTGACCAGCCGGTAGGCGAACAGGGCCAGACTCACAGCCGCTCCAGTCCCGTGATCGCATCGGCCCGGGCCTCGACGGCCGTGAGCCGGTCGGTCCAGGCGGCGGTGACTTCGGCAAGGTCCGCGCCGTCAGGATAGCGGTCGATGTCGTAGACGATCGCGCCACGCCCGAACGGCAGAGGCAGCAGCGCCCGGTCCCAGCTGTTCAGCCGCACCGCCGGATTGCAGCTCATGCCGATAAACAGCACCGGCGCACCCGACATCCGCGCCATCAGCGGCATGCCCTCGGCCATGACCCGCGCCGGTCCGCGCGGCCCGTCCGGCGTGATGGCCAGGGCCCCGACCTTCAGCTGTTTCAATCCGTCCCGAAGCGCCCGCGAACCGCCCTTGGCCGCGTCCGCCTTGTCCTTGTTGGCCGAGGACCCGCGCACCGCCGGAAACCCCTGCAGGGCAACAGCGCGCGCGATGAACTGACCGTCGGGACTAAGCGAAATCAAAGCCTTGGCGGACTGAGCTCTGTCCAGAGGCCAACACGCGGGCGACAGCCCGATGCGGGAATGCCAGAAAGTGCAGATCACCCCGCCGCCCGCCGCCCAGACGCCCTCGGCTTGCTCGCGTCCCTCATGGGTCCAGCGGATGGTCGAAAAGCAGAACCGCATCCAGGCGGCGAGCAGGCTGGACAGCACCGTCTGGATGACGGGATTCCGCAGCGGCCTCACGTCAGGCGACCGAGGCGACGGAGGGCGTTCCGTCCAGCGACTGCTGCCGGGCCAGACGGCTATACAGCCCACCCCGCTTGACCAGGGCGTCGTGGCTCCCGCTCTCGACGATGCGACCGGCCTCCAGCACCAGAATGCGGTCCGCATGGCGCACGGTGGACAACCTGTGGGCGATCATCAACGTTGACCGCCCCGCCATCAGCCGCTCCAGCGCCGCTTGCACCAAGGCCTCACTCTCGGTGTCCAGCGCCGAGGTGGCCTCGTCGAGCAGGAGGATGGGCGCGTCCTTCAGAAAGGCCCGGGCGATAGCGATGCGTTGCCGCTGACCGCCCGACAGACGCAGCCCCGACTCACCCGCCCGGGTCGCATAGCCCTCGGGCAGACCGATGATGAAGTCGTGCGCCGCCGCCGCCCGGGCCGCCGCCTCGATCTGTTCGGTCGTCGCGCCCGCCCGACCATAGGCGATATTGGCGGCGAGGGTGTCGTCGAACAGGAAGGGCTCCTGGGTCACCAGGCCGATGCGGTCGCGCAGATCGGCCAGGGACAGGTCGCGCAGATCGACGCCGTTGATCGTCACCGCCCCCGACGTCACGTCGTAGAAGCGGGGGAGGAGGCTCAACAGCGTCGACTTGCCCCCGCCCGAGGGCCCGACGAGGGCCACCGTCTCGCCCGGCGCGACGCTGAATGAAACGCCGCTCAGCGTCGGCGACGCCGCCCCATAGGCGAAGGACACCTGATCGAAGGCGAGGGTTGCCGGACCCTGGGGCAGGGGGCGGGGCGTCGCCGCCTCGCGGATTTCCGGCGCGATGTCCAGCGACGCGAACAGCCGACGCGCGGCCGTCAGGCCTTCGGTCATGACCGTCTGCAGATTGGTGACCTGTCGCAGGGACTGGCCGGCCGACATCAACAGTCCGACGTAGGCCGCGAAGGCGCCGACGGTGATCTGTCCCTGCCGCGCCTGCCAGCCGGCATAGGCCATGATGGCGGCCACGATCAGCATGGCCACCAGATTGGACGCCGGCCCGGCGAAGGCCCTCGAATCCGCCGACTTGATCACATGGCGCTGGCGGCGACCGACCACCTCAGCGACGCGCGCCTCTTCGGCGGCCTCGCGGTTCTCGATCTTGATCAGGCGGACGCCGTCCAGGTTCTCCATCAGGGCGGTGGACAGGTTCTCGGTCTCGACCATGGCCCCGGTCGTGGCCTTCCTCATCCGCTTGCTGAACCGGCGGATGACCCAGGCGATGATCGGAGCGCCAAGGAAGACGACCAGCGTCATCCGCCAGTCCAGCCAGAGCATATAGGCCAGCACCGCGATCAGGGTCAGTCCGTGCTGGGTGTAGTTCACCACCCCGTTGGTGAAGGCCTCGCGCACCAGATTGGCGTCGAACAGCACGGAGGAGACAAACGCGCCTGAGTGCTGGCTGCGCAGCCGCGCCAGATCGGCCCGGATCATGGCCCCGAACAGCCGGACCTGGATATCGCCGACGATGCCGTGCCCGAGGCGGTTGACCAGCGCCGCCTGTCCCAGGGCCGCCGCCGTCCAGATCAACCCGACGCCGATGATGATGGCCGGGATGGCGATCAGGGCGTTCTCGGGCGGCACGACGAAAACGCCCGCCACCCGCACGGGCTGCCCCAGGAACATGCCGTCGATCGCGGGCTGCAGCAGTTGCAGGACCGTCGCCGCGCTGAGGCCGGCAACCGCCGCGCACACCAACGACAGGATCAGGGGCGTGCGCCGGCTCTTCAGGTAGTCGCGCCAGATGCGACCCAGCAGGCCGCGCGTCGGCGCGTCCTGCGGCTGGGGGGTCTCGGCGGACGACGTCATCCGCCCGAGGTCGGACGGGACGGACGCCAAGTCAAGCGATGCGTCCTGACTGCGCTGCGGGATGACGCCACCGTTCGCCGTCTCTATGAGATCCGACATGACCAGCCGGTTCGACTTGACCACGGAGGCGGGCCGCCGGGCGGCCGAGCGGGACTATTTCTGGAACGACCACGCCTTCCTGCGGCTGGCGTTCTCCAACGCCCACTGGCTGGGCCCCGACCTGGTCCGAACGAACCAGCCGTCCCCGCGCCAGCTGGAGGGATGGGCGAAGCGAGGCGTCAAGACCGTCATCAACCTGCGCGGCCAGAGGGACGAGGGCTACTACTGGCTGGAGAAGGCGGCGTGCGAGCGGTTGGGGCTGACCCTGATCGACGCCCCGCTGGACTCGCGCGATCCGCCGGGCAAGGACCGCGTCCGGCGGGCCCGCGACCTGTTCGCCTCGATCCAGTATCCCGCCCTGATCCACTGCAAATCGGGGGCGGACCGGGCCGGGCTGATGGCGGTCTTCTACCGCCACTTCCATCTCGGCGAGCCGATTTCCCAGGCGATGCGCGAGCTGTCCAAGAAGTATCTGCACAGCCGCGAGGGGCTCACCGGCGTGCTCGACCACTTTCTGGAAACCTACGTCCACGAGGTCGAACCCACCGGCGTGGGCTTCATGGAGTGGGTCGAGAGCGACGCCTATGACCCGCAGGCGATGCGCAAGGACTTCCGCGCCAACTGGTGGGGCACCCTGCTGACCGAGAAGCTCCTGAGGCGGGAGTAGAGATCAGCCCCAGGGACCGCGCGGTGGGTCCTTCGGCTCGAGCGGTTCCGATTTGCCCTGTTCGGCCAGGCGCTGGCTTTTGCGATCGGCCTCCCACTGGCGGAACCACCGCGCATAGCCGCGCTCGCGGCCCAGCACGATCAGCCACAGCGCCAATGTAGCCAGCAGGCCCACCAGAGCGGCGATCTGGGGGCCGTCCAGGGTCGTTCCGAACAGGGTCATGACAGGCGCTCCGTCTCTTTGGCGGGTTCGGGCACGGTCTGAAGGACGGGGGCGTGGGCGAACGGGTGCGGGTCGGGGGCCTCGACAACCGGCGGCTCGCCCCAGGCGGTGTCCTGCTCCGGCTGCGCGCGGCGCGAAGGCACATGACGGGTGGCGAACGCCACGATGGCCACGCCCATTGCCACGAAGCCGAGAACGATCAGGGTCGGGGTGATGGGATCGCTCCTTCAGACAGGGTGTCAGTGTAGCCTCAAACAGCGCCGACGTCCCTTCGTCTGTTCCCCGGCGCGACCCTTCGCCGCCCGGATCAGGCGTCGCCGCGCGGATCGATCAGGCGGTGTGCGTGCAGGATGAAGTAGCGCATGTGAGCGTTGTCGACCGTCGCCTGGGCCCGAGCCTTCCAGGCCGCCTTGGCTTCGGCGTAGTTGCCGAAAGCGCCCACGAACTCGACCTGGGACAGATCGCGGAACACCGGCTGGTCCAGATGGCGCAGCTCGCCCCCGATCACGAGGTGCAGCAGTTGCGGGTCGGCGGTGTTGGGTACGTCGGTCATGGTCGGTGTCCTGGGGAGGCGCTACTGGCGCAGCGGGATAGGCGCACCGTGGCTTCGGATCAAGGATTTGGCGGACATCGCTGGATCAGGCATTATGTCCAACATCGCTGGATCAGGCATTATGTCCAAATGGCCGACGAACCCGACAATCTGGTCCTTGTCTATCTCCGCCGCATCGACGCGAAGGTGGATGGGCTCGACCGACGGCTGGACGATTTGACCCAGCGAATGTCGGCCGTCGAGACGGGGCTGGCGTCCGTGAGGCGCGACCTTGGCCATCTTGCTGAAGCGGACGCCCGGCTGCAGATGGCCTTTGACCGCATGCGGGACGATGTCACGCGTATCGAGCGCCGTCTCGACCTCGTTGCCGAACCCGCCGCCTAGCGCCCCAGAGGGATCGACCCCGTCCGCTTCAGGATCAACGGATGAAGCGCCGGGGCCGAGCAGACCAGGCTGGCCTGTCGCGGATCAGGACGGTTGAACCGCCAGGGATGGCCGTGGTGATCGGACACCTTCGCCCCGGCCTCGGTGGCGATCAGGGCCCCGGCGCAGACGTCCCAGTCCCATTTCGGCGTCAGGGCGATGGCGGCATCGAATGCGCCCGACGCGACCAGGGCCATCCGATAGGCCAGGGCATTGCGCTTCTCATAGCGCATCGGCGGCCAGGGCTCTGGCCAATGCGGCCCCTCCATCAGACGGGCGTCGGCCAGGACTGCGGCGTCGTCCAGGGTGTCGACGTCGGACGCCGCGATCGGTCTCCCGTTCAGGCGCGCGCCGCCGTCGAGGGTCGCCTCGAAGGTCTCGTTCATGGTCGGCACGTGGATCACCGCCGCGACGGGCACGCCGTCCTCGACGATGGCGATCGGCACGCACCACCACGGTCGGTCCTTCATGAAGGCGACGGTGCCGTCGATCGGGTCCACCACGAAGATGCGGCGCCGGTTCAGGCGGTCCGGCGTGTCCGGCGTCTCCTCCGACAGCCAGCCGTGGTCGGGCCGCGCGGACAGCAGTCGGTCCTTCAACATCGCGTCGACGGCGAGGTCCGCGCTGGTCACCGGCGATCCGCCGTCCTTCGAGGTGATCTTCAGCCCGCGCGCCCTTTCGGCCTGTGCCAGAGCCCCGGCCTCCGCCGCAGCGTCGCGGATCAGGGCGAGATCGTCGGCGAGGTCGCTCATTTGCCCGCGATGGCGACGCCGTCGATCAGCAGCGACGGTGCGTTGGCCCCGCCGCGGAACTCCAGATCCGATCCCGGCACCATCCGCAGCCACAAATCGGTCAGCTTGCCCGCGACGGTGATCTCGCTGACCGGAAAGGCGATCTCGCCGTTCTCGAACCAGAAGCCGTGAACCCCCGCCGACCAGTCGCCGGTGTTGGGGTTCAGCGACGGGCCGAACATGCCGGTGACGACCAGGCCCGCGCCGGCGTCGGCCATAAGCCCCGCCTGATCCCGCTGGCCCGGTGTCAGGTGAAGATTGTGGGTCGAGACCCCCGGCGGACCTGCGGACCCGCGCGAAGCATGACCGGTCGTCTCTAGACTCAGCTGCGCGGCCGAGGCCCGATTGAGCAGCCACGTCTTCAGGACACCGTCCTCGACCAGGGCCAGCTGGCGCACCGGCGAACCTTCGTCATCGAACGGCGTCGACCCCAGCCCTCGAACGCGGAACGGATCGTCGATGATGCCGACCCCGGAGGGCAAGACCCGTTCGCCCATCCGGTCGATCAGGAACGACGTCCCCCGTGCCACCGACGGGCCGGCGATGGCACCCAGAAGCGGCGACAGCACCTGGGTCGCGATCCGGCGGTCGAAGATCACCGGCGCGGTGGTCGAGGCGATCTTGCGCGGTCCCAGCCTGGCCGCCGCCCGTCGCCCGGCCTCGGCTCCGATGGCCTCGGGCGAGGGCAGGTCGGACAGATGCCGCGTGGTGCGACCCTCGCCACCGCGCTCCATCGCCCCGTCGCGCTCGGCGATGACGCTGGCGCTCAGCGAAAAGCCGGTCGCGGCGTAGTTCCCGTCGAAGCCCTCGGACGTCACCAGTCGCCAGCGAGACGACGAATAGCCCGCTCCCGCCCCTTCGGATCGCGCAATCTCGGGCGTGGCCAGGGCCACGGACTCGGCTTCGCGCGAAAGCGATTCCAGCTCGGCGGCCGAGCGCTCGCTCGGGTCGAACAGGTCCAGCTCGGCGAACGGCCCCTGCGCCAGTCGGTCCCGGGGCGTCAGGTCGTTGTAGGGATCCTCGGGAGCCAGCCCCGCCATCGCGACCGCCCGCTCGACCAGTCGCGTCCGGGTCGCGTCGGAGAGATCCGAGGCCGACACCGTCGCCGATCTGCGTCCGACGAAGACCCGCAGGCCCAGATCGCGGCTCTCTTCGCGCTCGACGTCTTCCAGCGCGCCGTTGCGAACGCCGACCGACAGCGAGGCCCGCTCCGATGACACCGCCTCGGCGGCGTCGGCTCCGGCTCTCAGGGCGTCTCGCACCAGATCGTGCAGAAGGTCGGCGGGCGCGGGACTGTCAGGCATGGCGCGCATATGGCCGACGCGCGCTTCGGCCGCAATCACACTGCGGCTCCGTGTGCGTGACAGCGACCGTCGTCGGCTCTACCACCGCGCCATGGCATACAGAGACCTGCGCGAGTTCATGGCGGTGCTGGAGGCACAGGGCGAGCTGGTGCGCGTCACCCAGCCTGTGTCGACCGTGCTGGAAATGACCGAGATCCAGACGCGGCTGCTGAGGAACGGCGGCCCGGCGGTCCTGTTCGAAAAGCCCGTCATGCCCGACGGCTCGATCAGCCCGATCCCGGCGCTGGCCAATCTGTTCGGCACGGTCAAGCGCGTCGCCATGGGCGTCACCCTGGAGAAGAAGCAGCGCACCACGGCCGCGGAACTGCGCGAGGTCGGAGAGCTGCTGGCCTTCCTCAAGAACCCGACCCCGCCCCGCGGCTTCGGCGAGGCCATGGAGCTCTTGCCGCTAGCCCAGACGGTCATGTCGATGCGGCCGAAGGTGGTGAAGTCCGCGCCCGTTCAGGAGGTGGTTCTGTCGGGCGACCAGATCGACCTGACATCCCTGCCGATCCAGACCTGCTGGCCCGGCGAGCCCGCGCCCCTGATCACCTGGGGCCTGGTGGTCACCAAGGGACCGTCGGAGGACCGTGAGGACGACTTCAACCTGGGCATCTACCGCATGCAGGTGCTGGGCAAGGACCGGGCGATAATGCGCTGGCTGGCCCACCGCGGCGGGGCCCAGCACTATGCCCGCCACAAGAAGAAGAAGACCGGACCGCTGCCCTGCGCCGTCGTCCTGGGGGCCGATCCGGGCACCATCCTGGCGGCCGTGACGCCGGTGCCCGATACCCTGTCGGAATATCAGTTCGCCGGCCTGATGCGAGGCCAGAAGGCCGAGTTGGTCCCCTGCAAGACCGTGCCGCTGATGGTGCCCGCCCGCGCCGAGATCGTGCTGGAGGGCCACGTCCTGCTGGACGAGCACGCGCCCGAGGGCCCCTACGGCGACCACACCGGTTACTACAACTCGGTCGAGACCTTCCCGGTGTTCCAGGTCAGCGCCATCACCATGCGACGCGACCCCATCTACCTGACCACCTTCACCGGCCGCCCGCCCGACGAGCCCAGCGTGCTGGGCGAGGCGTTGAACGAGGTGTTCATCCCGCTGCTGCGGGCCCAGTTTCCGGAGATCACCGACTTCTGGCTGCCGCCCGAGGGGTGCAGCTACCGGATCGCCGTGGTGTCGATGAAGAAGGCCTATCCGGGCCACGCCAAGCGGGTGATGCTGGGCGTCTGGAGCTTCCTGCGCCAGTTCATGTACACCAAGTGGGTCATCGTCGTGGACGACGACATCGACGCCCGCGACTGGAAGGACGTCATGTGGGCCATCTCCACCAAGATGGACCCAGCCCGCGACATCACCGTCATCGAGAACACCCCGATCGACTACCTGGACTTCGCCAGCCCCGACAGCGGCCTGGGCTCCAAGATCGGCCTGGACGCCACCGACAAATGGCCGCCCGAGACCAAGCGCGAATGGGGCGAGGTCATCCGCATGGACGAGGCGGTGGTCGAGCGGGTGTCGGAGATGTGGAGCCAGCTGGGATTGCCGGGAGACGGAACGCCGATCTGGAAGTAGCTTGACCGTATGAATCACGGTTGGGGGGCCGGTTGAACGCGTTCGAATACTATTTCACCTTCTTCGGCCTGATCCTGGGCATCGCCGTCGCCAATGTCGGGATCGGCTTCGGCAAGCTCTGGCGAGCGCGCGACAGGGTCGAGATCGGCGTCTGCCTACCGCTGCTGGGCCTGTGGCTGCTCAGCCATGCCATTCTCAACTGGTTCGGGTCGTGGAACAATCTGCGCGAAATCCCGATCACTCCAACGACGCTGATCATCGGCTTGTTCGTTGGCCTGCCCTATGTCGTGGTCAGCACGGTGATGTTTCCGGATGACGCTGATCGGCACACGTCGCTGGACCAGTTCTACCTTTCCCATTCGCGCTTGGTCATGGCGGCCATGATGGTGCCGACCACCGTCGGCCTAATCGGCTATCTCTCTGGCGGAGTTCAGTATTTGCTCGCAACTCTGACCGAGACCTTCGTCGTCATCTACCTGGTGCCGCTGATCCTGATTGTCTGGCGAAACCTTTGGGCGCACCGCATCGGACTGGGCCTCGCCACTATCCTAGTCCTCTGGTGGATGTACACGTGAGCGACTTCGAGTTCTTCTTCAGCTTTTACGGTCTGCTGCTGGGCCTGTCGGTCGCCGAGCTGACCGGCGGGTTCGCGCGTCTGCTGCATGAACGGCACCGGGTGCGGTTCGGGTGGCTGACGCCGCTTCTGGCTCTGTTCGTTGCCCTGGATCTGGCGACCTTCTGGGTTCAGGCGTGGCGGTTCTTTCGTGAGGCCCCGTTCAACCCGGCCCTGCTGCTGATCGGCCTGATGATCGCGGCGACCTTCTACGTCGCCGCCAGCATCACTTTCCCGCGCGTGACGGCCGAGGGGGTCGAGACGCGCATCGATCTCGACGAGCACTTCTGGGCGCATCGGACGGTGGTGTTCGGATGCGTCCTGGCGGCCAATGCGATGGTGTGGATTCTGCTGGGCTTGCTGGCGCTGGCCGATCCTGAATGGGCGGCGTTCTGGTCGCCCCGGCTGATCTTCGGCGTCATTCTGTTCGCCGCCTGCAATCTGACGGCCGCGTTCGCGCCGCAGCGCGGGCTGGTGATCGGTGCTCTGGTCGTCGTTCTGTCCTATACCCTCTGGAACATGGCGCGGGCTGGATCGCAGCTTGTTTCGGCAGGGGTCTGGCTGCCGGCCGTCTGAAACCGCGAGGCCTTGCCAGATCAGTCGGGGCGGACGACGAAGGGGCATGCGCACCGCCCTTCTGTTCGCGGCCTTCGCCGCCTTGTTCTCGAGTCCCGCCATGTCCCAGTCCGTTCGCAACATCGAGCCGTGGGACGAAGCCTTCCTGCCGCCGGCGCTTTCGTGGGACGGGGCCAGCCGGACGTTGCTGGCGGACGACGCCGATCCCTGGATCACCGACTTCGAGCGCGACCCGGAACTCAACCACAGCCCCGACTACGCCGCCACCCGCGCCTGGTTCGACCGGCTGGACGCCGCGTCCGACCTGATCCGGATCGAACAGTTCGGCGTCTCGCCCGAGGGCCGTCCGATCTACGCCGTCATCGCCAGCCGCGACGGCGCGACGCTCGATCCCGCCAAGCCGGCGCTGCTGGCCCAGGCCGGCATCCATCCCGGCGAGATCGACGGCAAGGACGCCGGGATGATGCTGCTCCGGGACATCGCCTTCGGCGACAAGGGCGGGCTGATCGACGACGTCAATCTGGTCCTGATCCCTATCCTGTCGGTCGACGGCCATGAGCGGGCCAGCGCCTACAGTCGACCAAACCAGCGCGGGCCGCGCATCCAGGGCTGGCGCAACACTGCCACCAACCAGAACCTGAACCGCGACTTCCTGAAGCTGGACCAGCCCGAGATGCGGGCGCTGCGGGCCTTCATGAACGAGCTCGATCCGGACCTCTATCTGGACATCCATGTCACCGACGGCATGGACTACCAGTACGACATCACCTTCGGCTTCAACGGCGAGGACGGGGTCTATTCCCGCTCGCCCGCGATCTCGGCCTGGCTGGACGACCGCTTCAAACCGGCGATCAACGCGGCGCTGGAAGGGCAGGGGCACATCCCCGGACCGCTGGTTTTCGGCGTCGACGGCGATGACCCCAGGGCGGGCCTCTCGGACGGGGGCCTGGGCGAGCGGTTCTCCAACGGCTGGGGCGCGGCGGCCCATGTCCCGACCATCCTGATCGAGAACCACAGCCTCAAGCCCTACGAACAGCGGGTGCTGGGGACCTACGTCCTGATCGAGGCCTCGCTGCGCCTGCTGGCCGAGGAGGGCGCGACCGTCCGCGCCGCCGTCGAGGCCGATAGGGCGCTGCGTCCGGCCGAAATCCCCGCCAACTTCGTCCCCGATCCGACCCCGATCGAGACCCGCGCCTTCAAGGGGGTGCTGTACGAGACCTACGACAGCCCGGCGTCCGGCCGAACCGAGATCCGCTGGCTGGGTCGCCCCGATCCGGAGCTGTGGCAGGTGCCCTATTTCGGCTCGCGCCCGTCGCTGACCCTGCGCCGCCCCACCGCCTATTGGGTCCCGGCCCACCGGTCCGACCTGATCGATCGGCTGCGTCTGCACGGGCTGCAGATGGAGACGTCGGAAACGCCCCGCACCGTTTCGGTCTCCATGCTTCGCCTCGTCGATCCGATCCTGGCTCCCCGCGCCAACGAGGGCCACGTCCAGATGAGCGTCCAGACCGTCGAGGCCGAAGACCGCGACTGGACCTGGGCTCCCGGCTCGGTTCGGGTGCCGACGGACCAGCCGCTCGGCGATATCGCTGTCCTCCTACTGGAGCCTCAGTCGAACGAGAGCTTCTTCGCCTGGGGCCTGTTCCCTGAGATTCTCAGCCGCGTGGAGTACATCGAGGGTTATGCCATCGCGCCTCTGGCCGAGGCGATGATGGCGGCGGATCCGGCGCTCAAGGCCGAATTCGAGGCGAGGCTGGCGGCCGACCCGGCCTTCGCCGCCAACGGCGATGCGCGTCTCCAGTGGTTCTATGAGCGAACTCCGTTCTATGATGATCGCTTCCGGCTGTATCCAGTGGGGCGCGAGGGCTGATCATGGAGTTCGACGGGCAGATGAGCGGGGCCGAAGCGGCGGCGCTTTGGAGCGGACTGCTGCTGCTCCTGCTGGTCGTCCTGTCGATTCGGGTGGCGCTGACCCGGCGGTCGCGCCGCGTCGTGCTCGGCGACGGCGGCGATCCCGATCTGGCGCTCAAGAGCCGGGTGTTCGGCAACGCGGCCGAGTACATTCCGGTGGGCGTGGGGGCCATGGCGATCCTGGCCGTGCTGGGCATGCCGGCCTTCGGCATCCACCTGGTCGGCGTGCCCATGCTGCTGGGCCGGGTGCTTCACGCCGCAGGGCTACGCGGCGACAAGGCGACCCTGGCGCGGGTGTTCGGCATCCTGCTGACCTGGCTGGCGCTTTTGGTGGCTGCCCTGATGCTGGTGGTCCACGCCTTCGTCGCTCCGCACTGAGCCGGACTCAGTCGGGCATCGGGGTCGCATTGCCCCGGCCAAAGCGCGTCAGACCCCGGTCCAGCGCCACGACGACCAGTCCCAGCGCCAGGAAAAACACCAGCAGCGCCCCGAAGTTCGTCATCGCCCGCGCCCACCCCAGTTCGCCGATGTCGATGAACCAGTAGGGGTACCAGCCGATCATCTGCCCGTGGATCACCGTCCAGACCCCGTAGAGCAGGGGATAGGCCAGCCACTTCACCGGATCGATCCAGCGCAGCCGGCCCTTGGGCGTGAACAGCAGCCAGTCCAGCACGAAGGCGATCGGCATGACCGTGTGCAGGATCTGGTCGACGACCAGCTGCAGCCCCTCCGGATTCCAGGTTCCGGCCAGCAGGGTGTGGTACACCAGCCCCACGACCGCGATGTACATGGCCACCGCCGCGCGGACGCCCTCGCTGGTCGTCCAGCGGCCCAGCCGACCGTCCGACGCGATCGCGGGCCCCGTCAGGGCCACCGCGACCACCAGGTTGGTCAGGATCGTGAAATAGCTGAAGAAGACCACAGTGGTCCCCGCGAGGGACCGGGTGCCGCCGTCTACCATCAGGCCGTACTGCCCGATCAGTCCGACCCAGCCGACGATGGCGAACAGGATGCGCCAGGGCCGGGCGAGGCTTGATCCCAACTGGCGCATGCTCGTCTCCGTCTTGGCAATCATTAGATGGAGATAGACCTTGTCATCCCGGCCGTAGCGTAGCGGAGAGCCGGGACGCAAAGCCAGTCTGCCTTCGAGGCCCGGCCGCCGAGCCGGGCCAATGTCTGCTGTGAGAGGCTTCTAGACGTTCTCCCGGCTCGTCCCTGCGGGCCGTCCGGGAGCGATAGGTGGGACCGAGTCTGGTCCCGGCTCTGCGCTACGCTTCGGCCGGGATGACAAGAGCACAGAGCCTCAAAAGCCCGACCGCATCTACTCAGCGTCCCAGGTGAAGTCCTTGTCGATCCAGTCGCCCAGCCGGCCGTCGGGACGCGCCAGGGCGTGGATGCGGGTCATCTCCTCCTCAGAGAGGGCGAAGTCCCAGATGTCGAAGTTCTCGGCCGCCCGTTCGGGTTTGGCGGTGCGCGGAATGGCGATGACCTGCTGCTGGATCAGCCAACGCAGAGTGACCTGACCCGGCGTCTTGCCGTGCGCCCTGGCGATCTCGCCGATCACGGGATCGTCGGCGATCTGCCCTTGGGCGAGCGGCGACCAGGCCGTGATTGATGACCCCAGCTCCGCCGCCGTCTCCCTCAGCGTCTTCAGCGACAGATAGGGATGGTACTCGACCTGATTGGTCACTAGCCGCGCCTCGGACAGTCCCTGCGCCTTGCGGAACTCGACGGACGGATAGTTCGAGACGCCGATCGACCGCGTAAGACCGCGAGCCTTCGCGGCGTTAAGCGCCGGGATGGTCACCTCCATCGACGGGCTGACCTTGGGCCAGTGCAGCAGCAGCAGGTCGGGCGTGAAGCCCAGGCTGGTGGCCGACTCCTCCGCCTGCCGCAGCAGGGCGTCGCGCTCGAAATGGGCGACCCAGATCTTGGTCGTCAGCCAGATGTCCTCGCGCGCCACGACGCCGCTTTCGATCGCGTCGCGGATGCCGTCGCCGACCGCCGCCTCGTTCTTGTAGATCCAGGCCGTGTCGATGTGGCGATAGCCGATGCGCAGCGCCTCGGCGACCATGCGCCGGGCATCGGTTGGCTCCAGTTGCCAGGTACCGAAGCCCAGCAAGGGGATGGTCAGGCCGTCGACGGTGATCGTGGCTTGTTCGGACATGGGCAGGCTCCGGCGCAATCGGGGTGCCCGGATATAGGCCGCCAGGGGCCGGTCGCCAGTCAGCGGGCGGTCAGCCAGTCCGCGATTTCGTCCCACAGCGGCTCCATTCCGCGTCGAAACGCGCCCTCATGGCCGATGCGCGAGACGCCTTGCTCCGCCGGTGATCGAAGGACCAGTTCGCTCGGTGCTCTGGCATAGACCTTCAGCATGTCCGGCCCTGTCCGCGCGTTGGCGATAGGATCGTCGGTGAAGATCCACGACCGGATCGGCGCGGTCACCTCGGCGAAATGGTTGGGCTTGAGGTCGTTCAGCAGCCCCTCGGCGAAATACCTCGGGTCATGGCACCAGCGCCGCCACGGCAGAAAGACGCCGCGCGGCAGGTCCGCGCCCCGCCACACGCCGCCCCCCTTGATGTAGCCGTGCCGCGCGAGGCTGAACGGGCCGTACCCCCACCAGAAGAACAGCTCGATGGGATTGTAGCTCAGTGGGTGCTTTCTCCAGTAGCCCGAGCCGACGGCGACGAAGGCATGACGGGCGATCTTGTCGTGGTTGGGCATGAAGCCCGCGAAATGGCCGCCGACGCTGTGGCCGACGTGGGTGACGGGCAGACCGGGGGCCTCGGCGATCAGGGCCTCAAGCGCCGCCGGCATGTCCAGCCGACCCCAGTCCTCATAGGTCATCCGCATGGCCGCCAGATCGTCAGGCCGCGAGCCGCCGACGCCGCGCATGTCGTGGGTCAACACCGCCGCTCCGCGCCCCGCCAGATGCCGCGCGAACCGCTCGTAGAAGCCCTTGGGAAAGCCCGTGCCGGACGTGACCAGGACGGCGTGGGTCGGCTCGCGCGCCGAGACCAGTCGCATCGATAGCGGAAAGCCGTCCTCGGCTGGAACGGTCAGGTCTCGGAGAATGAGGTCGGGGCGCGCCATGGAGAGTCCGTCCTGTTTGGAAACGAACGTCTCACGGTGACGCTGGGGAAGGTCAAGAGGGGTCGGTGAACGTCAGTCGCCGACCGGAATCCGGAATGACAGGCCGCGTCGCTCCGAGGTTTCGCCGGCCGGCCGGCACTCCGTGACGAAGGCCACGGCTCCGCCCTCGCGTCGTGGCCGGCTCTCGCAGACCTGGTCCTGAATCGGATTGTTGGAGGCGACCCGGCGCTCGGGCTCCCGGCATTCGACGGGAAAGGCGCCGCTGGCGTCGGGCGTCGCGAGGCAGGGCGTGGGCGTGTCGGATGGGCGTAGACCGGCAGGCAGACGGTCGCCCAGCACGACGGCCAGATCGGCGCGGACCCGCGACTGGCAGGCCCCGATCGGCTCCGCACCGCGAACCAGCGGGCTGCATTGGGAGCGTTCCCAGCCGAACGGATCGGCGATCGCCCAGTCGGGCAGGGCGGGATTCACAGCCGTCTCGACCGGGACGATGGCCTCCGGCACCGGCTCGGCCCACACGGTTCCCCCGGTGGCTTGCTGCAGAGCGATGGCGAGCGTCAGGGCGGTCAGCATGGGTCGGCCGCCGGGTCGTCTCACCCTGCCATGAAACCGGCGTTTCCGCATCCCGATTTGCGGGGACCCGAACGTCAGCGTGTCAGCGCGCGCATCGCCCGGTCCAGCCCGTCCAGCGTCAGCGGATACATGCGCTCGTCCATCACCTCGCGCAGCAGGCCGACCGAGGCGGTGTAGCTCCAGTATCGCTCGGCGACCGGGTTCAGCCACACCGACTTGTCCCACTGCAGCCGCGCGCGGCCCATCCAGACGGCCCCGGCCTCCTCGTTCCAGTGCTCGACCGAACCGCCGGGCATCGTCACCTCATAGGGAGACATGGTCGCGTCGCCGACGAAAATGGCCCGCCAGTCGCCGTTGTAGCGGTTCAGCAGGTCCCAGGTCGGGATCCTCTCGGCGTGGCGTCGCCGGTTGTCCTTCCAGACGCCCTCGTATAGGCAGTTGTGAAAGTAGAAGAACTCCAGGTTCTTGAACTCGGTTTTCGCGGCGGAAAACAGCTCCTCGCAGAGCTTGACGTGGCCATCCATCGAGCCGCCGACGTCGAGAAACAGCAGCACCTTGATGGTGTTGCGCCGCTCCGGCCGCATCTGGATGTCCAGCCAACCCTGACGCGCTGTGCCGTCAATGGTACCGTCGATGTCCAGTTCCTCGGCCGTGCCCTCGCGCGCGAACCGGCGCAGACGCCGCAGCGCGACCTTGATGTTGCGTGTGCCCAGTTCGACCGTGTCGTCCAGGTTCCGGTACTCGCGCTTCTCCCAGACCTTGACCGCGCGACCCTGCTTGCCCGGCCCGCCGATCCGCACGCCCTCGGGGTTGTAGCCGCCATGGCCGAAGGGGCTGGTCCCGCCGGTGCCGATCCACTTGGACCCGCCCTCGTGGCGTTTCTGCTGCTCCTCCATCCGCTGCTTGAGCGTCTCCATGAGCTTGTCGAAGCCGCCCAGCGCCTCGATCTCGGCCTTCTCCTCGTCGGTCAGGAACTTTTCGTTCAGCAGCCGCAGCCAGTCCTCGGGCACGTCCAGCGTCGGTTCCTCGCCCGCGCCGACCGTCTCGATGCCCTTGAACACCTGGCCGAACACCTGGTCGAACCGGTCGTAGTGCTTCTCGTCCTTCACCAGGACGGCGCGCGACAGGTGGTAGAAGTCCTCGACCCGCCCCCCGGCGACGTCCCTGTCCATGGCCTCCATCAGATGGAGCCATTCCTTCATGGAGACGGGAACGCGGGCGTCCTTGAGGGCGGTGAAGAACGGGAGGAGCATGATCGCGACCGTGTGCCCGGTTCAGCCGCGACGCAAGATGAACTCGTCATCCAGCCAGGCACCGACCGGATACTGATACTCGCCTGCCTTGTGAAAACCGTGGGCGGCGTAGAGCTTCTGGGCCTTGAGGTTTCCGCTCCAGACGCCGATCCACAAGGGGCCGTCGGTGTTCGCCTCCATCCAGTCCAGCGACAGACTCAACAGCTGAGAGCCCAGTCCCAGGCCCTGCGCCTCCCGTGCGACGTACAGCCGACGCAGCTCCGCGTGACTGGCCCGGCCTTCGGGGTGGGGCAGGGTGTTCGGACCGGCGTTGGCGAAGGCGACGAGGGCCCCGTCGCGCTCGGCCACCCACCACACCGCGCCCGGTTCCTGCAACTTCGTCGCCGTCGCCTCGGCGCTGAAACTGGCGTCGAGAAACGCTGCGAGGTCGTCTTCAGGATAGGGGATGCCGAAACCCGTCACGAAGGTGTCGATGAAGGTCTGCCGCCCCAAACGGCCGAGCGCTTCGGCGTCGGCGGGGGAAGGGGCTCGGATGACGACGTCGCTCATGCCGCGCGCATAAGGCCCCATCCGGTTGGCGACAAGCGGCGGGACTCCGCCTAGTGTCCGCCGCCATGTCCGTTGCCCTGTTCACCCACCCCGACATGGCCGAGCACGCGCCGGGCGTCGGCCACCCCGAACGCCCCGAGCGTCTGGCTGCCGTGCTGGCGGCGCTGGACGACGCGGACCTGGTCCTTGATCGTCGCGCCGCGAGCGAAGCCGCCGTCGCGGCTCTGGAACGCGTCCACCCGGCGGACTATGTCGCGCGGATTCTGGCCGCCTCGCCAACGACCGGTCTGGCAAAGCTGGATGCCGACACCATCCTGTCGCCCGGCAGCGTGCGCGCCGCGCGGCTGGCGGCGGGGGCGGTCATCGATGCGGTGGCGGCGGTGGCACAGGGCCAGGCCGCGCGCGCCTTCGCCGCCGTGCGCCCGCCCGGTCACCATGCAGAGCCGGACCGGGCCATGGGCTTCTGCCTCTTCTCATCCGTCGCAGTCGCCGCACGCGCGGCCCAGTCGCTGGGCATGGCCCGCGTCGCCGTCGTCGATTTCGATGTCCATCACGGCAACGGCACCCAGGCCGCGTTCGAAACCGACGCCAGCCTGTTCTTCGCCTCCATCCACCAGATGCCGCTCTATCCCGGCACCGGGGCCCCGCATGAGACCGGCGTCGGCAATGTCGTCAACGCGCCGGTCGAGCCGCATGCCGCGCGCGAATCATGGCGGGCGACGTTCGCCGGGGGCCTGATGCCCGCGCTCGACGATTTCGCACCGGACCTGATCCTGATCTCCGCGGGCTTCGACGCCCATCGCCGCGACCCACTGGCCCACCAGAGCCTTGAAGCCGAGGATTTCGCTTGGGCGACACGCGCCGTTCTGGAGGTCGCGCGTCGTCGCAGCGGCGGCAAGGTTGTGTCGTCGCTGGAGGGCGGTTACGACCTCGAAGGGCTCGGCCGTTCGGCCGTCGCCCATGTTCGGGCTTTGGGGGAGGATTGAGGAACGCCAGGCACCACGCCGCACCCCTCACGCCATGAGCCCCGACACTCTCCACAAGGATCGCATCGACCTCGCCGTTCCCGAGCCTGTGGCTCCGCGCGCGCCAACCACGCCGGGTCGGGTCGGCTCGATCACTCTGGCCCGTCATGGCGAGCCGGCCCTGTCCCGCAAATGCTTGCTGACCTCGGATCAGTACCGGGACTGGTGGGCGAAATATGAGCAGGGCGGCCTGCTGGCTGGCCAGACGCCGCCCCAGGACCTGCTCGCCACGGCCCAGGGCGTCGGCGTCATCTTCGCCTCGACCCGCCAGCGAGCCCAGGAAACCGCGGTCGCCGTCTCCGCAGGCCGCGACGTCGTGTCCGACGTCCTCTTTATCGAAGCGCCCCTGCCGCCTCCGCATTTCCCCAGCTGGTTCAAGCTCCCGCCGAAATACTGGGGCGCGGTCGCCCGTTTCTGGTGGCACGCCTTCGATCATCACGACGGCCAGGAAACGCGCGCTGAGGCCGAGGCCCGGTCCGAACGCGCCGCCCGTCTGCTGATCGCGCGCGCGGAGGCGGGTGAGGACGTGCTGGTCCTGGCGCACGGCTACTTCAACCACATGGTTGGCCGCCGCCTGAAGGCCCACGGCTGGACACTGGTTCACAATCAGGGCTTCAGATACTGGAGCCAGCGCCGCTACGAGCGCGGTTGACGCTTCCCCGTTGAAGCGAAAGCGCGGCCCCTCTAGGGTCGGGTCCGATGTCAGAGCCCGCGTCCCCCGTTCCCGCCGACCTTTCCTTCGAAGACGCCCTGTCGCGCCTGGAGACGATCGTCTCGCGCCTGGAGTCCGGCCAGGCGCCGCTGGAGGAGTCGATCACCCTCTACGAAGAGGGAGCCCGGCTGAAGACGCACTGCGAGAACCGTCTGAAGGCGGCGCAGCTGCGGGTCGACAAGATCGTCGTCGGCGCGGACGGCTCGGCCAAGGGCCTCGAACCGGCCGAGTTCGGCTGATGGCGGCCCCGGCCGAACAGATCGCCTTTGACGCCTTCATGAAGGTCGACGTGCGCGTGGGCGAGGTCACGCGTGCCGAGCCGTTCCCGGAGGCGAGGAAGCCCGCCTACAAACTGACCATCGACTTCGGCCCAGAGGTCGGCGTGAAGCGGTCGTCGGCCCAGATCACCCGCCACTACACGCTCGATCAGCTGACGGGACGAAAGGTGGCCGCCGTGGTCAACTTCGCCCCCCGTCAGATCGGGCCCTTCATGTCCGAGGTCCTCACCCTCGGCTTTCCGGACGCGGACGGGGAGGTCGTTCTGGTCGGGGTGGATCGCGATGTACCGAACGGCGGGAGACTGTTCTGATGCGCCTCGCCGCCAACGCCCCTGTCCAGAGCGTGGCCGAGCGGGTGGCCGAGGTCGCCGACCTGGTCACCGTCGCGCTCGACGAGCTGCTGCCCCGCGCCGACGGCCCCGAATCCCGCCTGACCGAGGCCATGCGCTATGCCGCCCTGGGGCCCGGCAAGCGGCTGCGGCCCTATTTCGCCATGGAGGCGTCGCGGCTGTTCGACATCGAGGAGCGGCCGGTCCTGCGCGCCGCCTGCGCCCTGGAATGCGTCCACGCCTACAGCCTGGTCCACGACGACCTGCCGGCGATGGACAACGACGACATGCGTCGGGGCCGGCCCACCCTGCACATCGCCTATGACGAGGCGACGGCCATTCTGGCGGGCGACGCGCTCCAGACTGCGGCCTTCGACATCCTCCTGCATCGCGACACCCATGAGGACGCGGAGGTCCGCTGCGCCCTCGCGGCCCGTCTGTCGCTGGCGTCCGGCGCGCGGGGCATGGCGGGCGGCCAGATGATCGACCTGCTGGGCGTGCGCGACGATCTGGGCGGCGTGGCCCGGATGCAGCGGCTGAAGACCGGGGCTCTGTTCACCTATGCCTTCGAGATCCCGCTGATCATCGCCAAGGCCGAGGAGCGGCATCAGCAGGCCCTGACCAACTTCGCCCACGACATCGGTCTGGCCTATCAGATCGTCGACGACCTGCTGGATTTCGACGGCGACGAGGCCGAGTTGGGCAAGGCGGCCCAGAAGGACGCAGCCCAGGGCAAGACCAATTTCGTCACCCTTCTGGGCGTCGATCAGGCGCGGCATCGCGTCGCGCATCTGGCCGATCAGGCGCGCGGTCATCTGGATGTGTTCGGGGCCGATGCCGAAAACCTCAAGGCCAGTGTGGACTTCGTGCTAAACCGTCGGTCCTGATAGGGAGGACGCTGGCTCTCGGGGCCCGCGCCATAACGACAAGAAAATCAAGGTTCCGAGTATCCGATGCCCGACACGCCCCTGCTCGACAAAGTCCGTATCCCCGCCGACACGCGCGGCTTCGACGCCGCCCAGCTGCGGCAACTCGCTGATGAACTGAGGGCCGAGACCATCGACGCGGTCTCGACGACCGGTGGGCACCTGGGCGCGGGCCTGGGCGTCGTCGAGCTTACCGTCGCCCTGCACCACGTGTTCAAGACGCCCGAGGACATCCTGATCTGGGACGTCGGGCACCAATGCTATCCGCACAAGATCCTGACCGGGCGGCGCGACCGTATCCGCACCCTGCGCCAGGGCGGCGGGCTGTCGGGCTTCACCAAGCGGGCCGAGAGCGAATACGACCCCTTCGGCGCGGCCCATGCCTCGACCTCCATCTCGGCCGCGCTCGGCTTCGCGGCGGCGCGCGACCAGCAGGGCAAGTCGAACAAGGTCGTGGCCGTCATCGGCGACGGCTCCATGTCGGCCGGCATGGCCTATGAGGCGATGAACAACGCGGCTGAGACCACCGGCCAGCTGACCGTCATCCTCAACGACAACGACATGTCGATCGCCCCGCCCGTCGGCGGCATGAGCGCCTATCTGGCCAAACAGGTCTCCGGCGGTGCCTACCAGAACCTGCGCCAGTTCGGAAAGAAGGTCGCCGAGCACATGCCGCGCCCCTTCCGCGAAGCCGCGCGCAAGGCCGAGGAATACGCCCGCGGCATGGTCACCGGCGGCACCTTCTTCGAAGAGCTGGGCTTCTACTACATCGGCCCGATCGATGGCCACGACCTGGACAACCTGGTCCCCATCCTGAAGAACGCCGCCGCCATCACCGATCGTCCGGTGGTCGTCCATGTCGTCACGCAGAAGGGCAAGGGCTATGCCCCGGCTGAGAGCAGCGCCGACAAGCTGCATGCCGTGGTCAAGTTCGACGTGGTCTCCGGCAAGCAGTCCAAGGCCGTGTCCAACGCCCCCAGCTACACCAAGGTGTTCGGCACCGAGCTGATCAAGCGCGCCGAGCGCGACCCCACCGTGGTCGCCATCACCGCAGCCATGCCCTCGGGCACAGGGCTGGACCTGTTCGGCCAGGCCTTCCCGGACCGGACCTACGACGTCGGCATCGCCGAGCAGCACGCCGTCACCTTCGCGGCCGGTCTGGCGGCGGACGGCATGAAGCCGTTCTGCGCCATCTATTCGACCTTCCTTCAACGCGGCTATGACCAGGTCGTCCACGACGTGGCGATCCAGTCGCTGCCGGTGCGCTTCGCCATGGATCGGGCAGGTCTCGTCGGAGCCGATGGCTGCACCCATGCCGGGACGTTCGACATCGGCTACATGGGTGCCCTGCCGGGCATGATCCTGATGGCCGCCGCCGACGAGGCCGAGCTGGCCGGCATGATCGCCACCGCCTGCGAGATCGACGACCGCCCCTCGGCCTTCCGCTATCCGCGCGGCGACGGCGTGGGCGTCGAGATTCCCGAACTGGCGGCTCCGTTCGAGATCGGCCGGGGGCGGATCGTGCGCGAGGGCACGGCCGTCGCCCTGCTCAGCTTCGGCACCCGTCTTCAGGAGACGCTCAAGGCCGCCGACATCCTGGCCGCCCACGGCGTCTCGGCCACGGTCGCCGACGCGCGGTTCGCAAAGCCTCTCGACCACGACCTGATCACCCGCCTGGCGCGCGAGCACGAGGCCCTGATCACGATCGAGGAGGGCGCGATGGGCGGCTTCGGTGCCTTCGTTCTGCAGTTCCTGGCCGGGGAAGGCGCGCTGGACGCGGGTCTCAAGATTCGCACCCTACACCTGCCCGACGTCTTCCAGGACCACGACAGCCCGGCGATCCAGTATGCCGAGGCGGGTCTCGACGCCGAACATATCGCCGCCGCCGCGCTGAAGGCCCTGGGCGTCCAGCAGGCGAGGGGCGCGGCCCGCGCCTGACCGCTCAATGACGCTCCACGCCGCCTACGACCCGTCCAACGTCTTCGCCAAAATCATTCGTGGCGAGATGCCGGCGGTGAAGGTGTTCGAGGACGACGCCGTCCTCGCCTTCATGGATGTCTTTCCCCAATCGGAGGGCCACGTCCTCCTGATCTCGAAGACCTCGACCGCCCGCAACCTGCTGGAGGCAGAGCCGGCGACCCTGACGACCCTGGCGTCGGCGACCCAGCGTGTGGCTCGCGCGGTGGTCAAGGCCCTTGGCTGCGACGGCGTCTCGGTCATGCAGTTCAACGGCGAGGCCGGGGGGCAGACCGTCTTCCACCTGCATTTCCACGTCATCCCGCGCTGGTCCGATCGCCCGCTGTCGGGCCACGGCCAGGCCGGCATGGCGGATATGGATCAGCTGAAGGCGACGGCGGCGAAGATCGCGACGGCGCTCGACTAGGGCCTCAGCCGACCCGCGCCAACGCCTGTCCGACCGGCAGGATGTCGAGCCCCGCCGCCTTGGCCAGCCGGATCACCCGGTCCAGATCGTCCGGCGTGCAGCCATAGGGCGTCGGCCCATCCATCACCTCGTGACCATAGGCGATCAGCCAACCGCGCTCGCTCGCGGCCTTGGCCATCAGCGCCTCCAGGTCGTACCCGGGCAGGCGTCGGCTCTCCATCCCGATGGCCTGCACCGCCGCCCGATCCGCCCGTCCGACGTTGACGCCGTCGCGCACGCCCCGCGCTAGCCCGAACCGCTCTGCCACCACAGCCTTGCCGGTCAGGGACACGTCGCCGAACGGCCAGGCAAAAGTCGTCATCCGATGTCCGTCCAGCCGCTCTGCGATCCAGTAGGCATTCCGGTCCAGATCGGCGGCATAGGCCCCCGGCGTGGCCCGGAGCGAACTCAGGTGGCTGAAGGTGTGGCACCCCACTTCGTGGCCGGCGGCAAAGAGCTCTTGCAGATGTCCGGTCGTGAACTGCGGCAAGCCGAGGTTCTGTCCGCTCTCCAGCCCGCCACAGACGTAGTAGGTCGCCGTTACCCCGTGTCCGGCCAGGATCGGACCCGCCTCGGTCCAGGCGGTCTCGGGAATGTCGTCGAACGACAGGCTGAGGATCCCGCGCTCCGGCGCGACCCGCATCGGACGGGTGTCCAGGTACCGCCCGGCTCGGCGGCGCATCTTGTCGACGAAGGCGGACATGGTGTCACGATAGGCGACGCCGGTTAACCTCGCCCTTCCGAGCGCGTTCCGCCCGGCGGTTTCAAGGCCCGCCCGGCGACGACCGCAGAGGCCCCGAACTTCTCGCGCAGGGCATCGATGGTCGCCTCCGTCTTCAGCGTCCGCTTCTCCGTCGAGGCGAACAGCCCCTCCGGCGCGTCCTCAGCGTCCTGAATGTCAGCCAGGCCGATACCGATCAGCCGATAGGGACGACCCAGCTCCGGCGTCAGCAGTTCGCGTCCCACAGCGAACAGACCCCGCGCCGTCTGCACCGGCTCGGGCAGGGTCTTTCTGCGCGTCACGATCTTGAAGTCCGTGCGTCTCAGCTTCAGCACGATCACACGGCTGGCGACGCCGTCGCGGCGGGCCTTGGACGCCACCTTCTCGCACAGGGACCACAGCTCGGCCTCCAGGTCCTCGACCGACGTCAGGTCGGTGTTGAAGGTGTTCTCCGCGCTCATGCCGCGTCGGTCGTGCTCGGGATTGACCAGGCGAGCGTCCCGCGCGTGGCTGAGGTCGTGCAGACGCAGCCCCGTCTCGCCATAGCGTTTGACCAGGTCGCGCACATCGGCCGCGGCCAGGTCGCCGACCGTGGCATAGCCGTCCGAGACCAGGGTCTTGCCGAACACCGGCCCGACGCCCGGCAGCACGCGCACCGACTTGGGGGCCAGCAGGGCCTGTGCATTCGCCGCCCCGATGACGGAGAAGCCACGCGGCTTGTCCAGCTCAGACGCGATCTTGGCCAGGAAGCGGTTGGGGGCCAGGCCGATCGAGACCGTCAGCCCGGTCTCCGCCTCGATCTCGCGCTGCAACCGGATCAGCTGCAGCGCCGGCGGGCCGCCGTTCAGGCGCTCGGTCCCCGACAGGTCGATCCAGGCCTCGTCCAGCGACAGGGTCTGCACAAGGGGCGTCAGGGCGCGCACCTTCTCGAAAATGCGTTTCGATTCCGCGATGTATTTGGGAAAGCTCGGCTTCACGACCACGGCGTCCGGGCATGCCTTCAGCGCCTTGAACATCGGCATGGCCGAGCCGACGCCGTACAGACGCGCGATGTAGCAGGCTGTGGTCACCACGCCCCGGACGCCGCCGCCCACGATCACGGGCTTGTCGCGCAGCTCGGGCCGGTCGCGCTTTTCGACCGAGGCATAGAAGGCGTCGCAGTCCAGATGAGCGATCGACAGGTGCGACAGCTCCGGGTCGCTCGCCACGCGTGGCGATCCGCAGGCCGGGCAGCGCGCCACGGCGTCCGCTCCGGTCCAAAGGCATTCACGGCAGATGGCGGTTATGGTCAAGCTGACTATCCCGACTTCACGCCAACTTAAGACTGCATCGGCAGGATAAACACCGAAGACGGCGAATTGCCCGCCGCGCAAACCACCGGGTGGTGATGTCCAAGAAAGTCCTCATCGTCGAGGATAACGAGCTGAACATGAAGCTTTTTCATGATCTGCTCGATTCCCAGGGCTACCAGACCCTGCAGACCCGCGAAGGTCTGCAGGCGATGGCCCTGGCGCGCCAGCACATGCCCGACCTGATCCTGATGGACATCCAGCTGCCCGAGATCAGCGGCCTGGAAGTCACCAAATGGCTCAAGGACGACGAGGAACTGAACCATATCCCCGTCATCGCCGTCACCGCCTTCGCCATGAAGGGCGACGAGGAGCGGATTCGCCGCGGCGGCTGCGAGGCCTATATCTCCAAGCCGATCTCGGTGATGCATTTCCTGGAAACGGTGAAAAAGCACCTGAACCAGCCCGTCACGGTGGGCTAGGCCGATGACCGCGCGCATCCTGGTGGTCGACGATGTCGAGGCGAACGTCCGCCTGCTCGAGGCCAAGCTGACCATCGAATACTATGACGTCCTGACCTGCTCGGACGGAGCCACGGCCGTGCGGCTGGCGGCCGAGCAGAAACCGGACATCATCCTGCTGGACGTCATGATGCCGGGCATGGACGGGTTCGAGACCTGTCGCCGGATCAAGGCCGATCCTGCCTCCAGCCACATCCCCATCGTTCTGGTCACCGCGCTGGACGGTCGCGAAGACCGGATCAAGGGACTGGAGGCGGGTGCCGACGATTTCGTCACCAAGCCGATCGACGACGTCGTGCTGTTCGCCCGCGTCAAGTCATTGACGCGGCTGAAGATGATCATGGACGAGCTGCGCGAGCGCGAGGACACCAGCCGCCGCCTGGGCGTCGCGACCGACGGAGCGGGTCGCCTGCGGGGGTCCGGCGGACGGGTCCTCGTCGTCGATGACAACGATCGCCAGGCCGCGCGCATCGCCGAGGAGCTGATCCGCGAGCACCGTCCCGTGATCGAGACTGACGCCGTCGCCGGCCTGGCCGCGTCCAAGACCCCCATCGACCTGATGATCGTCAACGTCGCCGCCGCCGAGTTCGACGGCCTGCGCCTGATCGCCCAGGTCCGCTCGGCCGAGACGACTCGCCACCTGCCGATCCTCGCGGTCGTCGACCCGGCCGACCGCCCACGCCTGGTCAAGGCGCTGGAGCTGGGCGTCAACGACATCCTGACCAAACCCGTCGACCCCGAGGAGCTGGCCGCCCGCGCCCGCACCCAGGTTCGCCGCAAGCGCTACACCGACTTCCTGCGCGAGAAGCTGGACTACAGCCTCGAGATGGCGGTCACCGACGCCCTGACCGGGCTGCACAATCGCCGCTACATGGCCGGCCAGCTCCAGGCCTTCGTCAGCCGCGCGGGCCTCGGCGGCGAGCCTGTGTCCGTGCTGGTCATGGACATCGATCACTTCAAGGCGGTCAACGACGGGTTCGGCCACGACGCGGGCGACGAAGTCCTGCGCGAGTTCGCCGTCCGCCTGGCCACCAACGTCCGTGCCGTGGACCTGCCGTGCCGTCTGGGCGGCGAGGAGTTCGTCGTGGTCATGCCGGGCACCGACATGGAGGACGCCCGCCGCATCGCCGAGCGGATCCGCCGCGACGTCGGCTCCACTCCCTTCCGGGTGATGGGTGGCCGTGAGCAGCTGACCGTGACCATCTCGATTGGCGTCGCCGCCTGTTCGGGCCCCGGCGACACGCCCGAGGCCCTGCTGAAGCGCGCCGACGAGGGCGTCTACGAGGCCAAGGCCGCCGGACGCGACAAGGTCATCGCGCGGATGGCCTAGACGGCCACGGGTGCCGTCCTGAACTGCTCGGCCGGATCGCGGTCGATCAGATTGATCAGCACCCCGTCGGGATCGCGCAGACAGACCTCCATCTGGCTGCGATGGGGCATGGTGAAGACGATGGGGTCCGGCGACCAGGTCGCCCCGGCCTCCCGCGCGGCGGTCAGCACCTCCATGAAGGGCTGGGCGTAGAAGACCAGCGCCGTCTCGCCCAGACGCGGCGGACCGTCCGGAACGGGCAGGGGCTCGGGCAGGGGTGTCAGCTCGAACAGGCCGACCATGCCGAAGTTGGCCGCATCGACGCCGCGCTTCAGGATGCGGCAACGCAGGGTCGATCCTGCCGGAACCTGTAGCGCACCCTGTGAGGACTCAGGGTCGAGGTCGCCCTCGAAATAGACGGCGTCCAGTCCGAGCGCGCGATAGAAGGCCGTCGATCGTTCGATGTCCGAGCAGAACACCGCCGACCGGATCAGGGACGAGACCGGCATCAAGCGTCCGCCTTGGAGACTTCGACCGCGACCTCTTCGGACGCCAGGTCGTCTTTGGCCTGAACCGCCTCGGCCTCCTGTTGCAGGGTGCGTAGCACGCGGTTCAGATATTCCTGCATCCACAGACCCCGCTCGGCGGCCTGATCTCTCGTAGGCTCGAAGGTCTCGATCTCGGCGCGGGCGACGACGCCCTTGGCCTCCAGCAGGCGTTCGACCGTGTCCAGCCGCTCACGCGTGACGGCCAGTTCCTGGACCGTGGCCATCAGGATGTTCAGCACCCGCTCGATCGACGGATCCATGAAATAGGGCCGCTTGCCCGCCGGCTTGGCCGAGGACAGGGCCAGCGCCAGATCGACGCTCACTTCACCGCTCCGACGACATGCCAGGCGGCTTTGCGCCCATAGTCCTCGCCTTCGTCGTCGGCGGCGTCGGGAAAGACGTCCCGGTCGACTACGGCCGTGACCCCGTCGTGGATCAGCCTGGCCCGGTCGAAGCCCGCCTCGACCATGAAACCGTCGATGTCCAGCTCGTGCATCGTGCTCCAGAAGGGCTCGTTGTTGTAGAAGGCGTCCCAGTCGCGCATGGCCTGTTCGAACAGGGGCATGTCGGCGGCGTACTGGGGCTGTTCGACGTGCAGAACGATCCCGCCGGGCGACAGCACGCGGTGCGTCTCGCGGAAGATGGCCTTCATCGAGGTGAGCGACAGCTCGTGCAGGGTCATCGTCGTCTGCACCCAGTCGAACGACCCAGCGGCCCAGCGCGACAGATCCGACCCGTCGCCCTGGACGAAGCGGACATTGTCGATGCCCATGGTCCGTGCCCGGGCCGCGCCATACCGCAGCATGGGAGCCCCGACGTCGAGCGCGATGACCTCGGCCTCCGGGAAGGCCTCGGCGATCGGCAGGACGTTCTGGCCCAGGTTCGCGCCGATATCGAGGATCCGGCGCGGCTTGAACTCCGGCAGGTTCTTCCGGACCCACCGCACCACCGCGTGGCCGCCGCCGTCGGAAAACCGGCCCAGCGCTCCGCCGGTCGTGGCGAATATGCCGCTGTCGTAGTTGGCCGCGCCGGAGACGTCGCCGGGGAAGACCTCGCGGTGATAGCTGCCCGGCATGCAGTGGTGATCCACCGCCGATACATAGCGCGGGATGGGCAGAGCCGGGTCCAGCTCCAGCCGGTCGCCGGTCGCGGTGAGGGCCTCGACTTTCGCAGCCAAGGTCTCGGCCTGACGCAGCGCCAGCCACCGGCCCGCCTGCTGGCGCTGTTCCATCGTCGCGCGCCGCAGCGCCGACCAGCCCTGATAGTAGGGATCGTTCAGCAAGGCCTTGCGCACCTCGTGCCGGTCCTTCGGCGCGCGACCCTCGCGGGCCTCGAAGGCGGGCCCTGCGCGCCGCTCCCACACCGTCTTCACCGCAGGCATCACCTTGGTCGACAGGTGCCGGTTCATGTGGGCCAGGAAGTTGAACCGCGCGATCTCGTCGTGGCTGGTTTCCGGAAAGACCCCGTGGCGGCCGACCACGCGGTAGTCCGGTGGACCGGCGTAGATTTCGGCCGGGCCTGCGTTCTTCAGATCGGGAGAACCATCCATTGTCGACCTCCGGGGCTTGCCGCGTGCAAATGATATAGGATTATATCATTTACCCGTCGAGGGTTCCTCGAACATCAGGATGACGCATATGGCCGCGACCCGCATCTTCGCCCTGTTCAACCTGAAACCGGGCCAGGACCCAACGGCCTACGAGGCCTGGGCCAGAGCCAGCGACATCCCCGCCGTTCGCGCCATGAGCTCGGTCGACGACTTCCAGGTGCAGAAGGTCGAGGGCCTGCTGGGCTCGGACGCCGCGCCGCCTTACGGCTACATCGAGACCATCGACGTCAACGACATGGGCAAGTTCTTCGAGGAGGTCTCCACGCCACAGGCTCAGAAGATCGCGGGCGAGTTCCAGTCCATGGTCGACGTGACCTTCCTCGTCACGAAGGCGCTTTGATGGGCCGCTTCGACGGCAAGGTGGCGGTGGTCACCGGCTCGGGCCGCCGAAAGGGGCTCGGCGAGGCGATCGCGAGAAAGCTGGCCGGGGAGGGGGCGAAGGTCGTCGTCTCCGACATTGGGGCCTCGAAGGACGCGGCCACCCCCGGCGCCATGATCGGCGCGACCGAGGAGATGGCGGCCATCGCGGCCGAGCTGCCGGGCGCCAGCACCTGCGTCTGCGACGTGCGCGATCCCACCCAGGTGCGGGCGCTCGCGGCCCATGCGGTCCAGACCCACGGCGGGCTCGACATCTGGGTCAACAACGCCGGCATCGGCTACATCATGAAGCCCCTGATGGAGGTGACGCCCGACGACTGGCGCGCCGTGATCGACGTCAATCTGTCGGGCTGCTTCTACGGCATCCAGGCGGCGGCGGAGGTCATGATCGCTCAGGGCCGGGGCGGGCGTATCGTCAACATCGCATCGCAAGCCGCCAAGTCCGGCTTTCCCCACGCTCAGGCCTACACCGCCTCCAAGCACGGCCTCGTGGGCCTGACGCGGTCCGCCGCCATCGAGCTCGGCCCGCATAGCATCACCCTGAACAACGTCTGCCCCAACCACGTCACCACGGGTTTGGGGGCCTGGCAGAACAAGTATTTCGCCAAGGTCGTCGGCGCCGCCTCGGTCGACGAGTACTTGAAGGCCATGGCCAACCGCATCCCCATGCGCCGGCCGGGCCTGCCCGAGGACACCGCCGACGCCGTCGCCTTCCTGTGCTCCGACGAGGCCAAATACATCACCGCCGAGAGCCTGAACGTCTCCGGCGGCGAGGAGCCCCACTGAATGCCCGCACCCCCTGAGTTCACCTGGCCCGGCGGTCATCGCCTGGCCCTGTCCATCGTCGTCAACGTCGAGGAGGGGGCCGAGCAGAACATCCGCGACGGCGACAAGGGGCCCGAACCCGTCGACGAACTGTCCGCCGTGCCCAAGCGCCCGATGCGGATGCACGGCAATGAGTCCAACTACCAGTACGGGATCAAAGCGGGGGCACCCCGCATCCTGAAGCTACTGGACGAGCACCGGATCGAGGCGACGTGGACGGCGGCGGCCCTGGCGCTGGAGCGGGCTCCGGATCTGGCGGCCCGGATCGCGGCGCGGGGCGACGAGGTCTGCTGTCACGGCTGGCGCTGGGCCCACCAGTTCTGGATGGACGAGGACAAGGAGCGGGACTTCATCAGGAAGGGCTGGCAGTCGATCGAGCGCACGACCGGCAAACGCCCGACCGGCTGGCTCAGCCGCTACCTGCACACCGACGCGACCCGGCGGCTGCTCGTCGAGGAGGGGTTCGCCTATCACATGGACGACTATTCCGACGACTTCCCCTTCTGGGACGTGGTCGAGACGGCGCAAGGGCCAAAGCCCATCGTCATCCTGCCCTATGCGATCGACTCCAATGACATGAAGTTCTGGCTGGCCCCGGCGCTCACCGCGCGGGACTGGCTAGAGTACGCCACTGACACCTTCGACCAGATGCACGCCGAGGCCATGGACGGCGAGACCAAGATGATGAGCCTGGGGCTGCACCTGCGCATCATCGGACGCCCCGGTCGGATCGGCGCGTTCCGGGGATTCCTGGAACATATCGCCGGCAAGCCCGGCGTCTGGATCACCAGCCGCCAGAAGATCGCTTCCGCCTTCGCCGAAGCCGTGCCGCTGCCCGTCGCATGATCGAACTCTGGTCCGTCCCGACCGCGAACGGCCAGAAGGTCCACATCGTGCTGGAGGAGGCTGGGCTGCCCTACCACGCGACCATGATCGACCTGACCAAGGGAGAGCACCGGACGCCTGAGTTCCTCGCGCTGAACCCCTTCGGCAAGGCCCCGGTGATGCACGATCCGGACGGACCGGGCGGGCGGCCGCTGGTGCTGGCCGAGACGCTGGCCATCGCCTGGTATACGGCGGAGAAGGGCGCGAACGGCCTGATCTCCGATAACCCGGCCGTCCGCGCCGAGCAGATGATGTGGGCCTCTGCCATCTCCTCGTCGGTCGCCATGCCCTTCGCCATGCAGTTCTTCGCCACCCAACTGGCCCCGACGCCCGACCCGTGGCTGATCGAGACCATGACCGGCGGCGCGCGCCGGTCGCTGGACGTGTTCGAGGCGCGGCTCGCGGATCGGGAGTGGGTCTGCGGCGAGACGTTCAGCGTGGTCGACTGCCTGCTGTTCCCGGTCGTCGCGACGTCGGCGAAGCGGTTGGAGGGCTGGCTGGACGCCTACCCGTCGCTCAGGCGTTGGCATGACGCTGCAGCAAAGCGGCCGGCCGTGCGGCGAGGGATGTCGGTCGGCCTCAGCGCATAACGCGCTCGACCCACACGACCTGCTGGCTTTCCAGAACCGAATAGATGACGGCGACCTTTCCAAAGCCCGCCTTGCGCAGGCGCGGGTCCGCCTCAAGCGCAGGATATCGATGGGGGAACAGGTCGAGTTGGTCGATGAAGGCCCGAAGGCCTTTCTCGAACCGGAGCGCATATCCGAGATCGAAGTCCGCCAAGCTCAGGGTAATGACTTCAATGTCCAGCAACGCCCGTCGGCTGAGAACGACCTTCAACGCAGAGCTTCGAGCTTTGCGCGGATGCGATCCATGGCCTCATGCAGGGGCGTGCCGTCCCCGCCCATGCGGCGGGATTCTTCCACCGCCTCCAGAATCTCTTCGTCCGTCATCTGTCGAGGCGCGTGTTCCTCCCAGAGCCTGAGAGCGTCCCGCATAAGATCGCTGACGTCGGCGTAGCGACCCGAGGAGACTGTATCCTCGATCAAGGCGTCGAAGTGGGGACCTACATCTACAGTGTGTGTCATGGCTTTCTCCCTATTCAGGATAGCATCCGTGCGGCTCGCTTCCAATCCGAGCGGTTGACGCGTGAAGTCCTGCACGGCTAAATGTCCGGACATTTGATCCGAGGCGTCATGGCCCATCGCTCGCTCCTGTTCGTGCCCGCTTCAAGGCCCGACCGCTTCGACAAGGCGGCCGGGGTGGGGGCCGATGCCGTCTGCATCGATCTGGAAGACGCCGTGCCGCCGGACGGCAAGGACGCGGCGCGGGTGGCGGCGATCTCGGCGTTGGACGGACGGTTCGGTCTGCGCGTCAACGCGGTCGGCACGGTGGAAGGCGACGCGGACCTCGCTGCGCTGAACGGGGCCAGGCCGGTCTTCGTCATGATCCCCAAGGCCGCCTCGGCCGCCGATGTCGCCGCCGTCCGTGGAGCCACCGACGCCCCCCTCTGGCCCATCGTCGAGAGCGCCGAGGGCCTGCATGCCGCCTGGGACATCGCCGCCGCGCCAGGGGTGCAGGGCGTCCTGTTCGGCGGGGCCGACTACGCCGCCGACCTGGGCTGCACGATGGAGTGGGAGCCCCTGTTCCATGCGCGGGGCGTGCTCGCCGCCGCCTGCGCGCGGGCGGCGGTTGAACTGCTGGACGTGCCCCATCTCGACATCGCCGACGAGGCCGACCTGATCGCCTCCACCCGCCGCATCAAGGCGATGGGCTTCACCGGCCGGGCCTGCATCCACCCCTCCCAGATCGCCCCCGTCCACGCCGTCTTCACCCCCACCGAGGCCGAGATCGCCCGCGCGCGCCGTGTGCTGGAGGCCTTCGAGGCCGCCGGCGGCGGCGCCGCCCTGCTGGACGGCAAGCTCATCGAGAAACCCCTGATCCGCGCCGCGATGCGCACGCTCGAACACGTCGGAGACGCCTGAATGGTGCAGCAGTTCAAAGAGGTCGGCCCCCAACGCTACCGCGAGACCTTCGGCCGCTACTTCGAGGATTTCATCGTCGGCGACGTCTATGAGCACCGCCCCGGCAAAACGGTGACGGAGTACGACAACCACCTGTTCACGCTGATGACGATGAACACCCACCCGATGCATTTCGACGCCGAGTTCGCCAAGGCCTCGGAGTTCAAGCGGAACATCGTCGTCAGCCCTTACACGCTCGCGCTCCTCATCGGCATGAGCGTCACGGACTGCAGCCAGAAGGCCATCGCCAACCTGGGCATGGACGAGGTCAAGTTCACCGCCCCCGTCTTCGCCGGCGACACCATCTATGGCGAGAGCGAGGTGCTGGCCAAGCGCGAGAGCCAGTCGCGGCCCGGCCAGGGCATCGTCACCATCCGCACCATCGGCCTGAACCAGGACGGCGTTCAGGTCTGCACCTTCGTGCGCAACATGCTGATCCCCGGCCGCGGCAACGCGGTCGAGGATCGCGTCGGGAACTACTGACATGAACGCCCACAGCCCCATCATCTCCGACGCCGACGAACGCGCCATCCTGCACGCTATCGACAAGTGGATCGAGCAGAAGGTCCGGCCGGTCGCCATGGAGCTGGAGCACGGCGATATCTGGCCCGCCGACCTCGTCGACGACATGGCCGAGCTCGGCCTGTTCGGGGCCATCGTCGATCCGGAATACGGGGGCCTCGGCCTGTCGGCGACGACCTATTCGCGCATCGTCATGAGGATCGCCGAGGAGTGGATGAGCCTGACGGGCATCTTCAACTCCCACCTGATGATGGCCACCGTTGTCCAGCGCTTCGGGACGCAAAAGCAGAAGGACTACTGGCTGCCCAAGTTCGTGACCGGCGAGATGCGCGGCGGCCTCGGCCTGACCGAGCCGGACGCGGGCACCGATCTTCAGGCCATCCGCACGGTCGCGACGCGAGACGGCTCGGACTATGTCGTCACGGGGACCAAGACCTGGATCTCCAACGCCATCATGGGCCACTGCTGCGCCCTTCTGGTGAAGACCGACCCCGAGGCGCAGCCGCGTCACAAGGGCATGTCCATGCTGATCGTCTCCAAGATCGACCCGGAGACCAAGGCCCCCCTGCCGGGTATCTCGAACGGCAAGAAGCTGGAGAAGCTGGGCTACAAGGGCATCGATTCGGGCGAGTTCATCTTCGACGGCTACCGCTGCGACGCCGAGCTCAGCCTGGTCGGCGGCGAGGAGGGCAAGGGCTTCCTGATGGCGACGGGGGGCCTGGAGATCGGCCGCGTCAACATCGCGGCCCGCTCGGTCGGCATCGCCAAGCGCGCGCTGAAGGAAAGCGTCATCTACGCCCAGACCCGCAAGACGATGGGCAAGCCGATCGCCGAGCACCAGGCGATCCAGCTCAAGCTCGGCGACATGGCGGCCAGGACCCGCGCCGCCGAACTGCTGGTCGAGGACGCGGCCCGGGCCTTCGACGCCGGCGGCCGGATCGACATGGAGGCCGGCATGGCCAAGTACTTCGCGTCGGAGACGGCGGTGGAGGTCGCCACCGAGGCCATGCGCATCTTCGGTGGCTACGGCTATTCCAAGGAATACGTCATCGAGCGCCTCTTCCGCGACGCCCCCTTGATGTGCATCGGCGAGGGCACCAACGAGATGCAGCGCATCATCATCGCCAAACAGCTGGTGGCGAGGAACAAGATATGACCCGCCAATCCTCCCCCATCGGGGGAGGGGGACCGCGTAGCGGTGGAGGGGGCCAGCCTCAGACACGGTGTTCGCGGTGGGCCCCCTCCGTCTCATCGCTTCGCTACGATCCACCTCCCCCAATGGGGGAGGATTAGATGCGCCCCCTGTCCGGCGTCCGCGTCCTGGCGGTCGAGCAATATGGGGCCGGTCCCTACGGCACCATGTTGATGGCCGAGTTGGGGGCCGAGGTCATCAAGATCGAGGCGCCCTCGATGGGCGGGGACGTGTCGCGCCAGACCGGGCCCTATTTCCTGGGCGACCAGGACAGCCAGTTCTTCCAGACCTTCTCGCGCTCGAAGTCGTCAGTGGCGCTGGAGATCAAGACGCCCGAGGGCCGTGCCGACTTCGAGCGGCTGGTCCAGTCGGCCGACGCCGTCGTCAACAACCTGCGCGGTGACCAGCCCGCGAAACTGCGGATCGACTATCCCGTCCTGAGGGCGATCAAGCCGTCCATCGTCTGCGCCCATCTGTCGGCCTATGGGCGGAACAACAGCCGGGAAACCTGGCCCGGCTATGACTATCTCATGCAGGCCGAGGCCGGGTTCATGAGCCTGACCGGCGAACCCGACGCCCCGCCGACGCGGTTCGGCCTGTCGATGGTCGATTTCATGACGGGCACCATGTGGGCCATGGCCACCGTCAGCGCGATCCTGAAAGCCCGTGAGACCGGCGTCGGCTGCGACGTCGACGTCAGCCTGTTCGACGTGGCGCTCCATCAGCTCAGCTACCCCGCCGTCTGGGCCATGAACGAGGGCCACGACGTCGGCCGCCTGCCGCGCGGTGCCCACCCCTCGATCGCGCCTTCCCAGCTGGTGAAGACCAAGGACGGCTGGGGCCTGCTGATGTGCCAGACGCCCAAGTTCTGGGACCGCTTCTGCGAGCTGGCGGGGGCGGCGCATCTGAAGGCCGACGCCCGCTTCGCCGACATCCCTTCGCGCCGGGCCAATCTGGCCGCTCTCAGCGAGGCGGTAGACGCCGTGACCTCGACCCGAACGACCGATGACTGGCTGAGCGTCCTGGGCGGCGAAGTCCCCTTCGCCCCGGTCCGCGATGTCGCCGAGGCGCTCGCCAATCCCTTCGTCGCCGAGGTCGGCATGCGCGACGTGGTCGATCACCCGGACCGCGACGGCGGTCTCCACATGCTGGCCAGCCCGGTGAGGATCGACGGCCGCCGCGCACCGGGTGTCCGGGCACCGAAGCTGGGCGAGCAGACGACAAAGGTTCTGGGCGAATGAAGCTCGAGGGCGTCAAGGTTCTCGACCTCAGCCTGTTCCTGCCGGGGCCGATGCTGACCCTGATGATGGCCGACCACGGGGCCGAGATCGTCAAGGTTGAACCCGCCGGAGAGGGCGAACCCACCCGCCACGTCGGCTATCGCAAGGGTGGCGAGAGCGTCTGGTTCCGCAATACCCATCGCGGCAAGCGCTCCATCCAGCTGAACCTGAAGGCCCCGGCGGATCACTCTGTCTTCATGGCGCTTGCTGCCGAGGCCGATGTCGTCGTCGAGGCGTTCCGGCCCGGCGTGGCGAAGCGTTTGGGCGTTGATTACGACGCGGTGCGAGCCATCAATCCGGGCGTCGTCTACTGCGCCATCTCCGCCTTCGGTCAGGACGGGCCCTATCGTGATCGGCCCGCGCACGATGTAGCGGTCCAGGCGCTGGCGGGCGTCGTCTCGCTGAACGAGGGCCAGGACGGCCTGCCCGCGATGCCCGCCATGCCGGTGGCCGATGCGCTCGCGTCGCTGACGGCCCTGTCCGGGGTGCTGATGGCGCTGTTGCGAAAGCGCGAGACCGGGCAGGGCGACTACCTCGACGTCGCCATGTTCGACAGTGTCCTCGCCTGGACGCCGAACGTCACAGGGCGGATCTTCGCCACCGGCGAGGCCCACGTCGTCAAGGACGAACGCTCCTGGGGCGGCAACGCGATGTACGGCCTTTACCGCACCGCCGACGACCGCTGGCTGGCGCTGGGTGGGGCCGAGGTGAAGTTCGCGCGGAACCTGCTGACGCCGCTTGGGCGCGAGGACCTCATCCCCTACGCCGAGCAACCACCGGGACCGGGACAGGAGCCGCTGCGGGCCTTTCTGCGCGAGACGTTCGCGGGCCGGACGCTGGCCGACTGGGAAGCCTGGCTCGCCGACAAGGACGTCTGCTGGGCTCCCGTCCGTTCGCTGAAGGACGCCTTCGACGACCCGGCGCTGGAGGCGCGCGGCATGCTGGCCCGCGACGCCGACGGCAACGAGATCGTCGGCACGCCGATCCGTTTTAGAAACGAGCCCGCGGTGATCGATCCTAGGGTGCCCGGCCTGAATGAGCAGGGGCCCGACATCCAACTCCGTCATCCTCGGACTTGATCCGAGGATCGGACCTGCCGCGGCGGTCATGCCGGCTGCGACCCCCGATCTCGCGTCACGGTCTGGCGCATCATCCGAACGACGTCCGATCCTCGGATCAAGTCCGAGGATGACGGTTTAAAGCGGGGTGCCTCAACCCTCCCGCCGATAGGTCATCGCATAGACGAACCGCCCTCCGGGATGCACCGAATCCGATGCCAGGATCAGAGCGCCATCCTCGGCGTAGTAGCGCCGAAGCGTTCGCAGCGCCGCCCCGCCCGTCTCGGCCTTCAGCGCCTTGGCGTCGGCCGCCGACAGCAGCTCGGCGGTGATCTCCTGATCGATCCGCCCGGCCGCGACGCCGAACCGCTCGTCCAGCAGTGCGTGCACGCTGCGGCCTTCGCCCAGATCACCCGCCACCCCGGTGAACGGCTGTGGCACATAGATCCGCGACAGGGCGAGCGGCAGGGCCTCCGCGATCCGCAGCCCGTCGATGACCAGCCAGACCCGCTCCACATCGCCGCCGATCCGTGCCGCCTCGTCCGACGTCAGCCGCCGCTCCGTTTCCGCAAGAACCGTCAGCCGCGCCGTCTGGGCGTACTGCATCAGGTCCTCGACCCCGCCCAGCGGCTGGACATAGGCCGACGGACTGGCCGCCGCGATCACCGTCGTCCCGGCCCCCCGCCGACGCGCGATCAGCCCGGCCTCAGTCAGCAGGCGAATGGCGTCGCGGGCCGTGTGCCGCGACACCCCGTGGGTCTCGGCCAGCCCCAGCTCGGGCGGCAACTGCGACCCGACCGCATAGTCCCCGCGGGCGATGGCGGCGCGCAGGGTCTCGGCCAGCTGTCGGTATCGGGGGATCGCCATGGCTCTCCCTACATCGCCCGCCGCATCGCGGACCAGCCGTCGGTCAATGCGTCACGATGCGCGGGCGAGGCGACGGCGATCAGGGCCTCGGCCCGCGCGTCGATCGACAGGCCGCGCAGGTCGGCGACGCCATGCTCGGTCACGACCACCACCGGATCGCCGCGCCCGACGCTGGGCGGACGGGACAGACGCGGCACGATCCGGCTCAACGCATCGCCCTTGGCCGAGGCGGGCAGGGCGACCACGGGCACGCCGCCCTCGGACGCCCAGGCCCCCCGCAGAAAGTCGATCAGCCCGCCGGCGCCCGACACCTGCCGCCCGTCCATCCACTCGGCGTTCACCTGCCCGAACAGATCGACCTCGATGGCCGAGTTGACGGCGACGAAGCGCGGGATGGCCGCGAGCGTCGAGATCGCATGCGTCTCCCCGACCGGGCGGAGGTGCACGCGCGGATCATCGGCGACGCGGGCGTAGAGCGCCGCCGAACCCAGCGCCACGCCGGTCGTCACGGCATCCACCGCATCCCGGTCCAGCAGGTCCATCAGCGGCTCCGTCACCATGCCGGAGTGGACCCGCAGCCCCCGCCGTTCGCCGAGCGCCGCCAGCGTCGCCACCCCGATCTTGCCGAGCCCGGTCTGTACCGTCGCGCCCTCGGGAATCAGCCCGGCGACCCGCTCGGCGATGGCGGCGCTGACCGGATCGATCGCGCCTGCGCCATAGCCGGGCAGGGGCGTGTCGACCTCCACCACGATATCGAAAGCCTCCAGCGACACTGTCGGCCCGTCGCGCACGGCGGGCATGCCCGCGTGGATCAGGCCGATCCGGAACCGGGTCCGCGCGAACACCGCCGGGCTGAAGTCGGCGGCGACGCCCAGGCTGCACCGACCGTCCGGGCCCGGAGGCGCGACGGTGAACACCCCGGCGTCGAACGCCCGCTCCGACAGCCGCCGCCACGCTTGCGTGTAGGTCAGGGGCGAGAACGCCAGCCGCCCGGCCGCGAAACTGTCCCGCCATTCCGGGGCCAGGAAGATGGCCTCGCCCCGCGACCCCTTGTGCAGTCCGGCCCAGTCCGTGCGATTGACGCCGGGAATCCAGACCCCCTCGAACGTCATCCCCGTCGCCGCCTCGGGTCGCCGGGCCAACGCCTCGGCGAGCGCCACCGGCTCGCTCGCGCAGCCGGGGATGAAGACGCGACCGCCCTCCGGCACAGCCGCCTTGAGCGCGTCGATCGCGGCGTCCATCGTCATCTTCGTCGGCATGGGGCGGCGGTCGTCTCCGGCTTGACCGGCGAGGGCCGGGGACGCGATAACAGCATATGTCCGGACATTTGTCCTCCATCACCGAACGGCTGGCGGTTATGCTGGCCCGGCCGGTCTCGGCCGAAGACCGCGCGCGGGCGCGCCTGCACCTGCTGGACTGGGTCGGTTGCGCCGTCGCGGGGTCACAGGAAGAGGACGTGACGCGCGTCGCGGCCCTGGCCCAAGCGGAAGGGCAGGGCGTCTGCCGCATCATCGGTGGCGGCCGGGCCGGCCCACAAGCGGCGGCGCTCGCCAACGGCCCGGCAGGCGCGATCCTGGAGATGGACGACGTCGACCGCCGCGCCCTGCTGCACCCCGGTCCCGTCGTCATGCCCGCAGCTCTGGCGCTGGCCGAGCACCTCGGCGTGACCGACGGCGAGGCCCTGCTGGACGCGGTGGTCCGCGGCTATGAGGCCATGATCCGCATCGGCCGGGCGGCTGGGCCGTCGCACTACCGCTTCTTCCACCCGACCGGCACCATCGGCGGCTTCGGCGCGGCGGCGGCGGGAGCGAGCCTGATGGGGCTGGACGGCGAACGCACGGCCTGGGCGCTCGGCCTGGCGGGCCAGCAGGGGGCCGGGCTGTGGCGCGCGCGGCACGAGCCCGGCTCGGTCAAGGCGCTCCACGACGGCCGCGCGGCGGCGAACGGCGTGGCCTCCGCCCTGCTGGCCCGCGACGGCTTCCGGGGGCCGCTGCGGGTGCTGGAGGGCGAACAGGGCTTCTTCCCCGCCATGGCCCCCGACGCCGACCCAGAGGCCGTTCTGGCAGTCGCCGACAGCTGGCTGATCCACGAGGTCAGCTTCAAGCCCCACGCCGCCTGCCGCCACGCCCACCCCGCCATCGACGCGGCGCTCGCCCTGCGCGAGCGGCTCCTTCCCCTCTCCGTTCATCCCCGCGAAAGCGGGGACCCAGTGCTTTGGGCGATCCGCGTCGAGACCTACCGCGACTCCGTCCTGTTCTGCGATAAGCCCGCCCCGACCACGCCGCCCGAGGCCAAGTTCTCGCTCCAGCACAGCGTGGCCGTCGCCCTGATCCACGGCGACGCGAGCCTCGACCGCTTCGAGCCTTCCGCCCTGACCGATCCGGAGATCGCCGCGATGCGCGCCCGCGTCTCGGTCGCCGTCGCCGACGACCTGACCGCCGCCTATCCGGCCCGCTTCGGGGCGCGCCTGATTGCAACGGCGCGCGGCGTCGAACACCGAATCGAGGCGCTCGATGCCCTGGGCGACCCCGAGAACCCCCTGTCGCCCGATGCCGTCCGGAGCAAGGCGCGCGCCCTCATGGCCTGGGGCGGCATGAACCCGGATGCCGCCGACGCTCTGATCGCCGCCGTTGAGGGGCTGGGCGTCAACACCACCGTCGCCGACCTGTCCGCCGCCCTGCCGGGGAGCGCGGCATGACCCTGTCGCGCACCTTGGCCCAACGCGCCCTGGCCCTGACCTGGGCCGACATCGACGTCCCCGCGCGGGCGGCCGCCAAGTCCTTCCTGCACGACACCCTGTGCGTCGGCGCGGCCGGGGCGCGGGCGCCGCTCGCCGACAACGTCCTGACTGCCGCCCTTCGCTGGGGCGAGGGGATGGCCTGCGGCGTTCTCGGCCGTCCCGGCGTGCGCCTGCCCCAGCCGTCGGCCGCCTTCGTCAACGCCTTCCAGATCCACGCCCAGGAGTTCGACTGCGTCCACGAACCGGCCGTGGTCCACCCCATGGCCACCGTCGGCGCCGTGATCCTGTCCGAGGCCGACCGCGCCGCCGCCGAGGGTCGCCCCGTCTCCGGAGAGGCCCTGCTGACCGCCCTCGTTGGCGGGGTCGAGGTCGCCGCGTCCCTCGGCCTCGCCGCCACCACGTCTCTGAAGTTCTTCCGCCCCGCGACGGCGGGCATCTTCGGCTGCGTCGCCGCCCTGATCTCGCTGCGACTCCTGTCCGTCGACCAGGGCGTGTCCGCCTTCGGCTACGCCCTGGCCTTCGCCTCGGGGACCATGCAGGCCCACGCGGAGGGCAAGCCCGCCCTGCCGATCCAGATCGCCAACGCCGCCCGCGCCGCCGTCATGGCCGCAGACCTCGCCGAGGCGGGCCTGCCGGGACCGGAGGCCTCGCTGGAAGGCCCCTTCGGCTACCTGAGCCTGTTCGAGACCGCCCACGACGCCGCGCCCCTGACCGACCCCGCGCCCGGCTTCCGCATCGCCGAGGTCAGCTGGAAGCCCTTCCCCACCGGCCGCGCCGCCCACGGCGGCATCGTCGCCCTCCAGTCCCTGATGGACGAGCACGGCCTGACCGCCGCCGACGTCGCCCAGGCCGTCTATCGCGCCCCGCCCCTGATCCACCGCCTCGTGGGCCGGAAGCCCAGCACAGACATGGCCCCAGCCTGGGCTCGTCTGTGCCTGCCGTGGCTGGGTGCCGTCGTCCTGGCGCGCGGCACGGTCGGCCTCGCCGATTTCACGCCGGCGCGCCTGTCCGACCCCGCCCTGCTGACCCTCGCCGACCGCATCCGGGTCGAGGCCGACGACAACCCCGACCCCGCAGCCTTCACCCCCGCGACCCTCACCGTGACCACGACCGACGGCCGCACGCTCAGCCACACCGTCACCGCCCAGCTCGGCTCTCCCACCCAGCCCCTGACCCGCGACCAGCACCTGGCCAAACAGGCGGCCTGCCTCGACTTCGCGGACCTCGGCGCCAACGCCACCGCTCTCGCCGAGGCCATCGACCGGTTCGAGACCCTGGCCGACGCCTCTTCGATCCTCTCCCTCCTCGGAGCCCACCGATGACCGATACCCACCGCACCTACTGGGACGAGATCGACTTCGCCGCCATCGCCCGCGACCACCCGATCGGCGACGCCTTCACCAAGCTTGTGACCTCCATCAGCCGGGACGAGCTCCGCGCGCATCAGGAAAAGCTGTTCGCCCGCTGCGTCTCCCGCGCCTGGAAGACCGCCTTCTACCGCCGCCTGTGGGGCGCGGCCGGCGTCGCCGAGGGCGACATCAAGGGCCTCGACGACCTGCCGAACCTGCCCAGTTTCGACAAGTCCGACATCATGGCCTCGCTGGAGATCGCCCCACCCTTCGGCGACTTCGCCGGCTTCGACTCCTACCCCGCCGACAAGCGGCCCCCGGTCATTTTCCACACCACCTCGGGCACGACTGGCCGTCCCCAGGTCCTGCTGTTCGGCCCCAAGTCGCGCGAGGTGCAGAACCTTCTGCTCGCCCGCCTCTACCGCTGGCAGGGGCTGCGCTCCGGCGACGTGGTCCACTCCGTCTACGGCCACGGCATGATCAACGGCGGCCACTATGTGCGCGAGGCCGTGACCCACTGGACCAGCGCCGTCTTCATGTCGGCGGGCACGGGCGTCGAGACCCGGTCGGCCCAGCAGGTCGAGCTGATGAAGACCTTCGGCGCCACCGCCATCGTCGGCTTCGCCGACTACATCAAGCGCCTGGCCGAGGTGGCGCGCGAAGCGGGCCTCGTGCCCGGCGTCGACATCCCCGTCCGCATGATCTCGGGACACATGGGCCGCGAGGACAAACAGGCCCTGTCCGACGCCTGGGGCGGGGCGGAGTGTTTCGACTGGTACGGCGTGGGCGACACCGGCTGCATCGCGGGCGAAGGCCCCGACCGCGACGGCCTCTACGTCATGGAGGACGCCCAGTATCTGGAGGTCTGCGACATCGACACCGGCAAGCCCGTGGCCGACGGGGCCCTCGGCGACATGGTCGTGACCTGCCTCTACAAGGACGACCTGTATCCAATCATCCGGTTCAACACCCACGACGTGACCGAGGTCATCACCCGTCCGTCGTCGATCGGGGCCAGTTTCCAGCGGATCGAGGGGTTCCTCGGCCGCTCCGACAACATGGTGAAGGTGCGCGGCATCAACATCTTCCCACAGGCCATCGGCCCCATGCTGGACGAGGCGCCGGAGTTCCTGAAGGAGTTCGTCTGCAAAACCCGCCGCGACGCCGCCGGGCGCGACACCTTCGTCGTCGTGGCCGAGGCCACTGCGCCCGGCGATCCCGCGCTCGCCGCCCGCTTCGGCGAGATCCTGAAGCGCAAGATCGGCATCGAGGTCGCGGTCGAACTGGTGGGTCGTAGCGAGACCGCCGCCCTGACCCAGATCGACGTCCGCCAGAAGCCCATCCGCCTGATCGACGAGCGGTTCTGATGATCGGCCCATTCGAGCCGGAGGTCGCGGCCGGGGTCGCTGAGCTCGCCGCCGCCTATGCCGAGGGCTCGGCCCGGCCGGACGGTGTGCTGGAAACCTATCTGGCCGGGATCGAGCGGCTGAACCCGGCGATCCACGCCTTCATCGACCTCGACATCGACGCGGCACGCGACGCCGCCAGCGCCTCGGGTCATCGTTGGAAATCCGGCATGCCGCTGTCGCCGCTGGACGGCTGCGTCATCGGCGTGAAGGCCAATATCGCCGTTGCCGGCCTGCCCTGGACGGCCGGCATCGGCGCCTGGCGCGACCGCATCGCCGACCGCGACGCCGCCTGTGTCGCCCGACTGAGGGCTGCCGGTGCGATCATCCTAGGCACGCTGAACATGGAGGAGGGGGCGCTCGGTGCCGTCACCGACAACCCGTGGTTCGGCCGCACCGAGAATCCGTGGCGCGACGACTACACGGCCGGCGGCTCCTCCGGCGGGTCGGGCGCTGCGGTGGCGGCGGGGCTGTGCGCGGCCGCGCTCGGCACCGACACCATGGGCTCGGTCCGCATCCCCTCCGCCTACTGCGGCGTGTTCGGCATCAAGCCCCGCTACGGCGCGATCCCGGAGGAGGGGGTCACGCCTCTGTCGCCCAGCCTCGACCACGTCGGCGTCCACGCCCGCTCGGCCGAGGACTGCGCCGCCGTTCTCGCCGAGATCGCCTCGCCCGACCCGGCGTCGCCGTCCGGCCCGCTCGCCGTGCTGGACGTGACCGGCCGGGCGAACCTGTCCGACGACGTCCGCGCCGCCTTCCTCGCCGTGGTCGCCTCCGCCGAAGCTCAGGGCCTCCTGCAGGGCTCGGTCCCGCTCGACATCGACCTCGGCCGCCTGCGGCGCCGGGGCCTGCTGATCTCCGAGGTCGAGGGCATGGCCGAGCACGCCACCATGCTGGAGGCCCGACCCGACGGCTTCTCCGACACCTTCGCCGGCATGCTCCGCTGGGGCGCGGCCCAGTCCCCCGCAAAACTCGCCCAGGCCCGCGCCGAGATCGCTTCGGCCAAGGCGCGTGTCGAGGCCCTGATCGGCGACCGCATCGGCCTCCTGTGCCCCACCACGGGCGGCCCCGCCTTCCCCTTCGGCGATCCCATCCCGGCCGACCAGGCCGACATCACCTGCCTCGCCAACATGGCGGGCCTGCCCGCCGTGGCCTTTCCCATGGGTCTATCCAGCGATGGTCTGCCCCTGTCCGCCCAGATCATCGGCCGCGACAGCCAGGCGATCCTGGAGCTGGCGGGGAAGCTCGCCGCCTACAATCCTCCCCCATAGGGGGAGGGGGACCGCGAAGCGGTGGAGGGGGCTTGCCGCGAACGACGGCGTGCGCGGTTGGCCCCCTCCGTCATTCCGCTTCGCTTCATGCCACCTCCCCCAATGGGGGAGGATTTCGGCCCCACGCCCGATCCTGACGAACCGATCGCTTACGCTGTCCCGATGACCCGATCTGCGCCGCCAAAGTGCACGATGTCCACCATGTGCACTTCCCTCGTTTTCAGACGGTTCAGCCGGCTCGCCCCCTGTTTCCACCAGCTTCACCGAAACGGAAACACCGGCTTCCGCTTCCCCAGAAACGCATCGCGCCCCTCGCGGAAATCCTCGCCCTCGACCGCCTCGATCAGCCAGCGCGCGGTCTCGTCCGTATCCCCCGTCTCCCCGTCGGCGATCAGCCCCACGATCGCCTTGGCCCGTCGCGCGGTCCACTGGCTGGCCGCCGCGATCTGCGCCGTCTTCTCCGCCACCGCCGTCTCCAGAGCGTCCGGCGCATGCAGCCCATCTACCAGCCCGATGGCCAGCGCCTCGTCCGCCGCGATCAGCCGCCCGGTGAACAGAATGTCCTTGGCCCGCGACAGCCCCACCGCCTGCACCAGCCGCCGCGTGTCCGGCAGGGAATAGACCAGCCCCAGCTTGCCCGGCGTCAGCGCCAGCCGCGCATCCGTCGCCGCGATCCGCAGGTCGCACGCCAGCGCCAGCCCCAGGCCGCCACCGACGCAGGCTCCCTCGATCATCGCCACAGTCGGCTTCTCGAACGTCGCCAGTGCCTCCATCGCCTCGCCGACCCGGTCGAAATAGGCGCGGGTGCTGTCCGGCGTCGCATAGACGGCCTCGAACTCGCCGATGTCCGCCCCGGCGGCGAAGGTTCTCCCTGCGCCCCGCACCACCAGCACCTTGGCCGCCTGGTTCGCCGCCACGCCCGCCAGCAGGCCGGGCAGGGCGGTCCACATGGCCAGGGTCAGGGCGTTCTTCTTCTCGGGCCGGTTCAGGATCAGGGTCGCCACATCGCCCGCGACCTCGACCTTCAGCGCATCATCCATCAGCCCGTCCAAAAAGAAGTTCCCGCCCAAATGATCTAAGTCTATACCATTTGCCAAGGGCGGATCGCGCCGCCCCTCTCGAGGAGATGACGATGAGCGGAATCCGCGAAGGCATGCCGGTCCTGGCCCGCCACGCCGGCGAATGGGAAGGCGACTACATCCACGTCGATCCCGACAACAACGTCATCGATCGCCATCGCTCGCACCTCCAGTGCAAGTTCCCCGAAGAGGGTCCCTACGCCTACTATCAGATCAACACCTACATCTGGGACGACGGTCGCAAGGAAGAAATCCACTTCCCCGCCACCTATCGCGACGGCCAGATCTGGTGGGACACCGACCGCATCGACGGCCGCGCCTGGGAGATCGACCCCCGCACCGTCTGCCTGACCTGGACGCGCAAGGACATGCCCGGCGCCTATCTCTACGAGATGATCCAGCTGTCGGAGGACGGCAACCGACGCGCTCGGACCTGGCACTGGTTCGAGAACGACACCCTGTTCAAGCGCACCTGCATCACCGAGCGCCGGGTCGGCTGACCTCTCAGCGCGAGCAGCTGCCCTGCAGGGTCCGGAGGTTGATCCCGATCCGCGTCGCGTCGGGACTGGCCCAGGCATAGCTGATCGCAGGGGCGTCCTTCTGATCGTGGACGTACAGCGTCAGGGCATCGGCGTTCTGCCCCGTCGGCCAGCGGACGTTCCTCAGCCGAAAGCCATAGGTGCGGGGCGTCGTCTCATCGGTGGTCACCCAGACCTCGCCGCCCTGGTCGTGGATCGTGAGGTCGCGGGCGTAGAACCAGCCCTCCTGCGGTGAAAGGCGCGGCACGGCCAGCCAGCAGGTGAAGCCGGTCGCGCGGCGATACTGGACGGGGGTCTCGGGCTCGTCCGGAAAGGCGTTTTGCCCCCGCGCGTCCCGCACCGTCTCGGTCATCCACAGCTGATCGGTCGACAGGGCGATGTCGGCCCCGATGGTCAGCAGCGGTCCGGACCCGCCGCCCGACCGCACGTTGCAGGCCCCGCCCTCGATCCAGCCGACGAACTGGTCGGCGTTCCTCCGCCACAGGGTCTCGCACCCCGGATTGAACCGCATGGCCTCGCGCATCAGGCTGGCGTGGTCGGCGTCAGCCGCCAGCCGCGTCTCGCCCTGCGGCGTCAGCACGTCCATCCGGATCGCCATCTTCGCCGGATCCACGGCGAAGGCATAGAGTCGCTGACGGCCCAGATTTGACGGATCGTTGTCGCGATACTCGTCCAGCCTCAGAACCAGGGGCCCGATGCCGGGAGCCTCGACCCGCCGGATCGTGACGTGGCGGCGAGCGGGGGCGGCGTTGTCCGGATAGCCCAGCTCCTCGGCGAACCCGACCTGCTCGGCATTGTCCCATTCGCCCTGGAACATCTCGACCAGCCGCGGCAGGTCTCGTTCCAGCACCCCGATCGCCAGGGGCGCGGGCGGTGGGTCGCCCGCCACCGCCGGTCCGGCCACGAGGGCCAGAAGGGCGGCGACGGACGCCGGGCCTCGCATCAGAAGCGGGCGCTCAGGGTGATGCCGTAGCTGGCGCCGGGGCTGGCCGTCACGGCGAAGGCGCGCGGACGGTCGCCGGAGGGCGACACCGGTGCCGGGAAGTCGACGTAGCGCAGCACGCCCTGGGGCGTGTCGTCGTCCGTCACGTTGCGCCCCCAGAAGGCCAGCCGCAGGTTGTCGTTCTGCACGCCCAGTTGCAGGTCCAGCCGGGTCGCGGCCGGGATGGTGATGTTGTTGTGAACCTGTTCGAAGAACTCGCCGCGATAGCTGACGTCGGCCGAGGCGAACGGGGTCCAGCCACTGTCCAGGGCGTCGCCGTCCCAGCGCAGGCCGGCGCTGGCCAGGTGCTCGGACACCAGCGGCGGCCGCTTGCCGACGATGGAACCCGCTGTGCGGCAACCGGGTCGGTCCAGATTGATCGCCGTGCCGGTCCTGCAAGCGGCGCCGAGCAGCAGCACGGCCTGGTCACCGTCGACGCCCTCGGTGATCTCGGCGTCGAGGTAGGAGTAGGTGAAGCGCGCCGAGATGTTGTCCGTCAGGCTGTAGGCCCCCTCCAGCTCCAGACCCTTCAGTTCCGATTCGCCGATGTTGGCGCGGAAGCTCTGGACCACGGCCAGGGTCTGGAAGGTGTTGGTCAGCACCTGGTCTTCGTAGATGTTGTAGAACAGCGAGGCGTTCAGATAGTCGAAGCCGAACAGCCGCGTCTTTGCCCCGATCTCGTAGTTGGTCAGGGTCTCTTCGTCGAAGGTCGTGACGGGCGCGGTCGGGTCGTTGAACCCGCCCGGCGCATTGCCGACCGCATACTGGGCATACAGGGTGAGGTCCGACGACGGCTCCCACGTCAGCGTCGCGCGGGGCAGGGTGTTGTCGAACTGGGTCGTCCGCGTGCCCGCCGTGCCCACCACCGCGTTCGGATTGGGGCTGCGCAGCGTCGCCAGATAGGCCGGGGTGAAATACTGCGAGGCGGTGTAGGGCTGGTTGGTCGAGGTGACCTCGTCTTCCTGATACCGCAGCTCCAGCGCCAGGGTCAGGGTGTCGCTGAACGCCAGATCGACGCCGCCGAAGATGGCGCTGGTCTCGACCTCGGTGATGGCCCCCAGAGCATCCAGACCGACCTCGGTCGCCTCCAGGAATTCAGGCGACGGCGTGTTCTCGTCGTTGGCGGAGTAGACGCCGATGTTCCAGGTCAGGAAGCCGCCCGACGGACCCGACAGCCGCAGTTCGTGCGTCTGGGTCTCGCGGTTTGAGCTGCCGGTGTCGTTGAACGGCGAACGGCCGCACAGGCGGTTGGCGATCGGGGTGAAGGGGCAGCCCGCGCCGATCAGGAAGAAGTCCCGGTCGTCGTAGGACTGGTCGTAGCCCGAGGCTTCATAGACGTCGTTCACCCCGCCCAGATACGACAGGACATAGCCCGAGCCGCCGATGTTCCAGTTGGCGTCGGCGATGAAGCGCTCGGCCTCGCGCTTCAGGCCCGGCAGCAGGAAGCGGTCGGTGTTCAGGGCGAACCGCGTCGGCGTCGGGATCTCGCCGCAATAGTAGCTGCGGGTCGTCTGGAAGCAGTTGTTGAAGGTCGAGGGCTGCAACGCCACGGCGAAATGGCTGTCGCGGTCCTCGGTCCGGAAGTAGCGGATCGAGGCGTCGAAATCGCGGTGCGGATTGAAGAACAGGCCGCCATACAGCCCCTGCGAGCTCTGGCTGCCCAGGTCCTCGCGCAGGCCGACCTGGTTCTCGTACTGGCCGTCGACGTCGGTGGTGTTCATGCCCAGCATGACGCCGAGACCCGGCAGCAGCGGGCCGGAGATGACGCCCGAGATGGCCAGGCGATTGTCGGTGCCGATGGTATAGCTGGTCCGCCCGCTCCAGTCGTCGCCCGGGCGACGCGTCACGACGTTGATGGCCCCCGACAGGGTGCCGCGGCCGAACACAGCGGACTGCGGCCCGCGGATGACCTCGACCCGCTGGGCGGTGTCCAGGTCCAGGGTGGTGAAGTCACCGAACCACGGCACGCCGTCCAGGAAGATCCCGACCTTGCCGTCGGACACCAGGATGTTGGAGGCCCCGCGAATGACCGGCCGGTCGCCGTCGCGGCCGAAGGCCTGCTGCAGCTGCACGCCGGGCGTGTAGCGCGCGATGTCGGACAGATCGTCCAGCTGGCGATCCAGAATGGCTTCCTCGGTGAAGGCCGAGACCGCGATCGGCACATCCTGAAGGGACTCTTCGCGGCGGCGCGCGGTCACAACGATGTCCTCGACCGTGCTGGCTTCCTGATCCCCGGACGCCTGCTGGGCCGAGACCGGCGCGGCGGCGGATGCGAGCGCGGCGAAGGCCACGCCGGCGAGGATCGTGGTCCGCGTCCGAACGGCTTGTTTGAAGTGCGACATTGGAACCAGTCCCTCCGATTGGCCAAATGATATACTTTTAGGTCATTTGACTATGAACCAGCTTCCAGCGGCGTCAACGCTGTAATGTAACGCCGTCCGGGGTCGCCCTCAGGGTGTCATGGAACCGTAACCGTCAGAACACGGTGAACGCCGATCAGATCAGTCCGGCGTCAGCCAGCTTGTCGATCACGGCCCGCTGGCGCTGGGCGTAGAAGGCCGGCATCGGCACGTTCAGGCCGCCTGAGCCGTCCAGCAGGGTGTTCCTCGGTTGGATGTCGACGCCCGCATAGGCCTGGGACCACAGGTGCATGGGCTGGCGCGACAGGATGTTGGGCATGCCCGGCCGGCGGCGATAGCGGCGCAGCGCCCCGATATCGATCTCGGCATAACCCGCCATGCTCTCGCCATAGCCGGCCTCGGCCAGGATCAGGCCGCGGAAGTCGATGACCTTGGACGAGGCGTCGGTCGAGGCCTTGGGGATGGCGATGCCCTCGATCCCGGCCGAGTTGGCGCTGACGACATAGGCCAGGTTCTCGATGGCCCGCGCCTGCTTCGCCACATTCTTGGGCGTGGCCAGGGCTGCCGCGATCTCGCTGGAGGAATGGACGAACACCTCGGCCCCGCGCACGGCGTGGGCGCGGGCGATCTCGGGATACAGGATCTCCTCCGACGCGATCGCCGACAGCCGCCCGATCTCGGTGTCCGCCACCGGGAAGACGCCATCGATCCCGTAGCGCGCGATGTAGTGGTCCCAGACGTCGTAGGGACTGGGACCGAACAGCGTCACGAGACGGCGATAGCGCAGCACCACCTGACCCGCCGGGGCGATGACGAAGCTGCACTGGAAATACAGCCCCGGGAAATGCTCGTCGGTCTCATAGGCATTGCCCGCCAGGAAGACGTCGTGCGCCCGCGCGAGGTCGCCTAGCGCCCGGTATTCCGCGCCGTCGGGGGCCAGACACGCCTTCTCGGCCCAGACCGCCGTCGGCTCGCCCATCGGAAAGCCGGTCAGGAAATACTCGGGCAGGACCACCAGCCGCACATCCGGGCCGATGAAACGTTTGGACGCGGCGATCTGGCCGCCGATCCGGCGTATGGCCTCGGCCATGCGGGGGCGACTGGCCCGCGCGTCGGCGTCGCCATTGACCGCGAAACAGGTCGTCTGCAACGCGAGGGCGATGTAGGGCGAAGGGTCGGACATTGCGCGCTCCGGTCGGATCGTCCTATGCCTAGCGCGGACTGAGTTGGTATAGGAATAGGTCATTTGGCCGACGGCGCTTCGGACATCGACGGCTTCAACGCCCAGCTGCTGAACGGGGCCCTGCCGACGCCCCTGTATCATCAGGTCTATCTGGTGCTGCGCGAGCGCATCCAGTCGGGCATCTATGCCGAGGGCGCGACCCTGCCGGGCGAGCAGGAACTGGCTCGCGCCTTCGACGTGTCGCGTATCACGGTCAAGCGGGCGCTGAACGAGCTCGCCGCCAACAACCTCGTCAGCCGGCATAGGGGACGCGGAACCATCGTGACCTTGGGCGGGGTCATTCCGATGGTGTCGGGCTCGTTCGAGACCCTGATCTCTTCGCTGCGCTCCATGGGCCTGACCACCGAGGTCGAACTGCTGGAGGTCGCCGAGGAAGCCGCCGATGCCCTGGTGGCCGAGCGGCTGAGGCTGGAGCCCGGCGCGGCCGTCCAGCGGGCCGTGCGCCTCAGAAAGCTCCAGGGCGAGCCCTTCTCCTACCTGACCACCTATGTGCCCGCCGCGATCGCCGGGCGCTACTCGATCGAGGAACTGCGCTCGACGCCCCTGCTGACCCTGCTGGAGCGGGCCGGGGCAGGGGCCGTGGAGGCCGAACAATGGATCACCGCCGCCTCCGCCTCGCCGACCGTGTCGGCCTGTCTGGACGTGCCCTCGGGCTCGCCGGTGCTGAAGATCGAGCGCACCATGATCGGAGCCGACGGCGCCCCGGTCCAGATGATCGTCGGCCACTACCGCCCCGACCGCTTCCAGTACCACATGAAGTCCCAGCGCCAGTCGGGCGCGGAGGGCTGGACGTAGGGCGGTCGCTTCCCACCCCGGCGCTCCCTTTCCCTCCGGCACTTCCACTCACTCCGTCATCCTCGGACTTGATCCGAGGATCGGATTGTCCGCGAGGCCGTCGCGGCCGCGAGGCGAGACCGAGCCAGACTCGGACGTATGAGCCGCTGAACGTCCGATCCTCGGATCAAGTCCGAGGATGACGGTGAGAAGGTCAGGCAATGCGGGAAACTCCTTGCCAACCGTGCCCGCGCGGCAAATGATATAGACTTATATCATTTGCGGACGACGCCTTGGCCGATGCGCTTCTCCTGCTGCTGCATGTCCTGATCCTGGTCTACTGGCTGGGGGGAGACCTCGGCGCGTTCGTGGCCTCCTTCCTCATCGCGAACCCTGCGAAGGACCGGGCGGCCCGGCTGGGCGCGGCGGGTCTGCTGGGCGACGTCGACATGGCCCCGCGGACCGCCTTGATCCTGGCCTTCCCGACCGGCTTCACCCTCGCCGTGACGCGCGGCTGGGTCGGGGTCGATCCGGTCTGGATCGCAGCCGCGTGGATCGCCGGCCTGAGCTGGCTGTTCGTCGCCTGGCGCATCCACCTGTCCCACGCCGCGCCCGCCTCCTTACTTCGCCGGTTCGATCTGGGCCTGAGATGGGTCGCGGCGATCGGCCTGGGGGCCGGCGGACTGGCCGGTCTGGCGGGCGTGAGCGGCTGGCCCCTGTTCCTGAACCTGAAGCTGCTGATCCTCGCCGCCTGCGTCCTGACAGGCCTGCTGGTCCGCCGCCTGACCGCCGACCTCGGCCCGGCGCTGGGCGCGCTCGCCGCGGGGCAAGCGGACGCCGATGCCCGCATCGCCCGGTCGCTCGCCGTCACCCGTCCTGCCGTCCTCCTCATCTGGCTGCTGCTGCTCGCGGCGGCCCTCCTCGGTCTGTGGAAACCCCAATGAGCCCTGCCGACGATCTGACCCGCCCCTCCGCCGCCGCCCGCCCTTCTCCTGTAGACAGCCTGCGCGCCGCGCTCGGTCCGGAGGTCGTCTCAACCGATCCCGCCCTGCTGGACCTCTACGGCCAGGACATCTGGAAGATCGGCCGTCGCCCGGTCGCTGTCCTCAGCCCCGCCGATACCGACGGCCTGTCGCGCGCCCTCACCGAGACCGCCCGCCTGGGCCTGCCCGTCGCGCCCCGGGGGGGCGGCATGAGCTACACCGGCGGCTATGCCTCCGACGCCGGACCCGTCGCCCTGATCGACCTGTCGCGCATGGACCGGGTGCTGCACGTCGACGCCGAGGCCATGACGGTGACGGTCGAGGCCGGCTGCACCTGGAAGACCCTGTACGAGACGCTGAAGCCCAAGGGTCTGCGCACCCCCTTCTGGGGGCCGCTGTCCGGCGTGTCCTCGACCATCGGCGGCGGCCTGTCCCAGCTGAACGCCGTCTTCGGTGCCGGTCATTGGGGCACGACGTCCGAGAGCGTGGTGGGCCTTACGGTCGCGTTGGCCGACGGGCGGCTGGTCTCGACCGGCGCGCGGCGAAAGGCCGACGGCCGCGCCTTCTATCGCCACTATGGCCCCGACCTGACCGGCCTGTTCTGCGGCGACTGCGGCGCCCTCGGCGTCAAGGCCGAGATCACCCTTCGCCTCCTACGCAGCCCCCCGCACGAGGCCCACGGCTCCTTCGCCTTCGACACGGCCGCCCAGGCGCTCGCCGCCACGGCCGAGATCACCCGCGCGGGCGTCGCCGCCGACATGTTCGGCTTCGACCCGGCCCTGTCGGCCATGCGGCTAAAGCGGGCCTCGCTGCTTCAGGGGGTCAAGGCGCTGGGGGCCATCGCCACCTCGGGCGGCGACCTGTTCAAGGGCATGGCCGCCGCCGCCCGCACCGCCGTCGCCGGACGCGGCTTCCTGGGCGCCGACGACTGGTCGATTCATCTGACGGCCGAGGGTCGCTCCGCGCGCGGCGTCGAGGACGACCTGGCCGAGGCCCGCCGCATCTGCCTGGGTCTCGGCGGACGCGAGGTCGAGGCCTCGATCCCCCGCGTGGTCCGCGCCAGCCCCTTCACCCCGTTGAACAACGTGCTTGGGCCCGACGGCGAGCGGTGGGTTCCCGTCCACGGTGTCGTCGCCCTCCAGGACGGCCCGGCTGTCCATGCCGCTGTCACGGCCCTGTTCGAACGGCTCAGGCCCCGGTTCGAGGCGGGCGGGGTCCAGACCGGCATGATGCTGACGGCCCTGTCGACCAACGGCCTGTTGATCGAACCCGTCTTCGTCTGGCCCGAGGAACGCCGCGCCCTGCATGAGGCGACGGTGGAGCCGCACATCCTGTCCAAACTCCCCCGCCACGCCGAGAACCCCGAGGTCACCGCCCTGATCGCTGAGGCCCGCGCCGGCGTCATCGAGGCCTTCACGAGCGTGGGTGCCGCCCACTTCCAGATCGGCCGCACCTATCCCTGGCTCGACAGCCTGGACGAGGGCTCCCTCCACCTGATCCGCGCCATCAAGACCGAGCTCGATCCCACCCACCGCATGAACCCCGGCGTGCTGGGCCTGTGAGGGACTTCACCGCCCGCGACCCGAGGACCGGCGTCCACGACTGGCGCGGACAGGCGCTCGACCCGGCCGAGGTCGCCGACGTCGCCACCCGCCTGCGCGCCTCCCAAGCCGCCTGGGAGGCGAGGCGGGCCGCCTCCCGGCTGGAGGTGCTGCGCGTGTTCGCCCAGGCCCTGCGCCGTCACGCCGAGCCCATCGGGGCCGCGCTGGAGACGGACACGGGTCGTAGGCGGATCGCCCGGCTGGAGATCGACAGCGTCGTCGGCTCCATCGAGGGCTGGGCCCGCGTCATCGCCGCCGACGCCCCGCCCGAATGGATCGAGGGCCGGGGCCTGCCCTCCGTGCGCCACACGGCCGCGTGGAAGGCCTATCCTCTCGTGGGCGTCGTCAGCCCGTGGAATTTTCCCCTGCTGCTGGGCATGATCGACGCCGTTCCGGCGCTGCTGGCCGGATGCGCCGTGCTCGTCAAACCGTCAGAGGTCACGCCCCGCTTCATCGCCCCCGTCATGGCGGCGGTGGCCGAGGTTCCGGAGCTGTCCGCCGTCTTCGCCATCGTCCCCGGCGACGGCGCGACCGGTCAGGCGGTGGTCGAGGTCGCCGACTGCGTCTGTTTCACCGGCTCGGTGGCGACGGGCCGCAAGGTCGCCGTCCAGGCCGCCGGTCGCCTGATCCCCGCCTATCTGGAGCTCGGCGGCAAGGACCCGCTGATCGTGCTGGAGGGCGCCGACCTCGACGCCGCGACCGACGCCGCCCTGCGCGGCTCGGTCCTGTCCACCGGCCAGGCCTGCCAGTCGATCGAGCGCATCTATGTCGCGCGGGCGAGCCACGACGCCTTCCTCGATCGCCTCGCCGCCAAGGCCCAAGCCGCCCGCCTGAACTGGCCCGACATCGCGGCCGGAGAGATCGGCCCCATCATCTTCGACCGCCAGGCCGACATCCTGTCCACCCAGATCGCTGATGCCCGCAAACGGGGGGCCAGCGTCCTGACCGGCGGCGAGATCGAGACTCACGGCGGCGGCCGCTGGCTGCGCCCCACGGTCCTGTCCGACGTCACCCCCGACATGGCCGTCCTGCGCGACGAGACCTTTGGCCCCCTCCTGCCCGTCATGGCCTTCGACACGATCGACGAGGCCGTCGCCCTGGCCAATGACGGCGAGTACGGCCTGTCCGCCGCCGTCTTTGCCGCGACCCTCGACGAGGCCGAGGCGGTCGCCCGCCGACTCGAAGCCGGGGCCATTAGCCTGAACGACGCCGCCCTGACCTCCATCTTCTACGAGGCCGCCAAACAGGGCTTCAAGAGCTCGGGCCTCGGCCCGTCCCGCATGGGCGAGGACGGCTATCGCCGCTTCCTCCGTCGCCAGGCGCTCATCGCCAACACCGCCCGGCCCCTGCCGCTGGCGGCCTTTTCCGAAGAGGGTTTGACGTGAAGCACCGCTCCATCACCGGCACCATCCTCTATACCTCCAAGAAGCCCGAGCGCCTCGACCAGCCGCGCGGCATCGAGCATTTCCGCTTCACCCACCACACCGACGGCAAGCGCACCTTGCGCGCCCACTGCGAGATCGAGGAGCCGCACCCCAGCGTCCTGCGCGACATCGTCTATTCGCTGGACGAGCACGGCCGGCCGATGGACTGCCACGTCCGCCTGACGGTCGATGACCGCTTCATGGGCTCGGGCTGGTTCCGCTTCACCGACGACGGCGTCGAGTGCGAGAGCTACGGCCCCGCCATCGGCCGCCTCAGCCAGTTCATGCCGCTCAGCGAGCCGATCGACGGCATGGGCACCCATCCGGTCGTGGCCGACGGCTATCTGCTGGCCCTGTTCGACTGGGCCGAGGGCGAGAAGAAGAAGCTGCGCGTCCTGCTGCCCAGCCCCGATCACCGGGGTGCGACCCCGCCCATGATCTCCGAGGTCAACATCGACGCCGTCTTCCTGGGCCGCGAGACGGTGACGGTGAAGGCGGGGACCTTCGCCGCCAGGCATTTCCAGTTCATCGACGACGGCACCTCCGGCATGGCCGGCCAGCACCCGCCCTACGATGTCTGGATCACCGACGACGAGGACGGGATCATGGTTCAGGGCGGGGTCGGCGGCTATATGCAGACCTGGTACGAGCTGATCGCCCTGGATCGCTGAGGGGGTCGCTGACATGGACCGCCGCGCCCTGTTGCTGACCGGTCTGGCGGTCTCGGTCGCAAGGCCTGTGGGGGCACAGGCGCGACCGGATGTGATCATCGTCGGAGTGGGGCTCGCGGGCCTCTCGGCGGCTCTGACGCTGCAGGACGCCGGCGCGCGCGTCATGGTGCTGGAGGCGCAGGATCGTCCCGGCGGCCGTCTGCGCACCGAGAGCGGCGGCGGCCTGACCGTCGACGTCGGCGCGGTCGAGGTCGGCCCGCACTACCGCCGCCTGCGCGCCTGGGCCGCCCGGCTCGGCGTCGAGATCCGACCCATCACCCGCCGCTTCGGCGGCTTCGGCTATGCGATCGGCGACCGGCTGGTCAGCGCCGCCGACTGGCCTTCCAGCCCCGCCAACCTCACCGTCGGCGCCGAGCGCGAGATCGCCCCGGCGGCGCTGGAGGCGAGGCTTCTGCGCCCCCTGTCGCCCATTCGCACGGTCGATCAGGCCGCCGATCCCGCGCTCGCCCCCTTCGACCGCCCCGCCGCCGCGCTGCTGGCCGAGGCCGGCGTCTCGGCCGAGGCGATCCGGCTGATGGATCGCTGGACCAACGCCCCCTCGCTGGCGGGAGCGTCGGCGCTGGGCCTTTTCCGCGAGGCCGCCCGTTCGCCCCACGCCCCGCCGCCGGCCGGCCCCGAGACCGCCGGAGAGATCGTCGGCGGCAGCGCTGTCCTGCCCGCCGCCATGGCCGCCGCCCTAGTCGAGCCCGTCCGCTATGGGGCCCCGGTCTCTGCGATCAGCCGGACGACGTCCGGGGTCGAGATTCGCCTCGGCTCAGGCGAGACCCTGAGCGCGGCCCACGTCATCGTCGCCGCGCCCCTGACCGCCGTGGCCGGGATCGCCTTCGATCCGCCCCTGCCGCCGGATCAGGCCGCTGCGGTCGCGGGGGCCGTCTATGCCCGCGTGACCCAGATCCATCTCGTGCCCGAGGCCCCCTTCTGGGACGCCGACGGCCTGCCACCGTCCCTCTATGTCGATGGCCCGCTTGAGCGGGTGTTCGCGGTCGAGACCGAAGCCGGGGTCGAACGGCTGGTCTGCTGGATCAACGGCGATGGCGCGGTGCCGTGGGACGCGATGACGCCGGACGACCGCGTCGCCTTCGCCCTGGCCGAGCTCGCGCGTGTCCGGCCGGCCTCGGCGGGCAAGGTGCGCGGAGCCTTCTCATGGAGCTGGGCCGGGCCCCTGTCCGGCGGCATCCGCCATGCGCCCCGGCCGGGCGAGGCGCTGACGCTCGGCCCGGCCCTCCAGCGTCCGCACGGCCGGATCCACTTCGCCGGCGAACACGTCCGCCGCGAGGAGCACGGAATGGAGGCCGCCTGCGAGACGGGGGAGCGGGCAGCGCGGGCGGTCCTCGTCTAGGCCCGCTCGATCACATTGATCAGCACCCCGTCCGGATCGCGCAGCATGATCTCGCGATCGGTCCGCCGCTGGGGCGTGTCGACCAGCCGTTCCGGCGCGCCGATGAAGGCATGCCCCATCGGAGCCAGCCGCGCTGCCAGCGCGTCGAGGTCCGGCCGGTGGAATACCAGCACCCCCTCGCCGATGTTGACGCTGCCCTCGGTCTTCTGAACGCGCGTCAGCGTCTGGCCCGTCACCTGGAACAGGGCGATCATCCCGTAGGGCGGTCCCTCCGCCTTCAGGATGCGGAACCGCACGCCCGCCCCCTCGGCCAGACCCAGCAGTCGCTCCAGAGGCGCGCCCTGCAGGGCTCCCTCGAACAGCAGTTCCGGCAGGCCGATCCCGTCGCGATAGAAGGCGGTCGACGCCTCCAGATCCGACACGAACAGGGCGCATCGCACCAACTGGCCGGTCGACGGCGGCGTCTGGGCCAGGGCCACGGTGGCCATGGCGGCGGGGGCGAGGGCGGAGCCGATCAGAAGGGCGCGGCGGTCGGGCGTCATAGGGTCATCCTGTCACGGTCTGGGCGAGGAGAAGGTCGGCAACGGCGGCCGGGGCCGTCACCATGGCGTCGTGGCCGGTCGCCAGGGTCGAGACCGACCAGGTCGGATCGGACCGCAGCCGCGCGTGATGCGCCCCGAACGAGGCCATCGGCAGCACCGGCTCGACGCAATGGACATAGGCGCGGCGCAACCCGTCGGACCCGCCGTTCACCAGCCGGATCGGATCGGTCCAGGTCTTCAGCGGATGGGGCGTCAGCCGGCGCTTCAGCCAGGCCTCGTCCTCGCTGCCGGCCGCGACACCGAAAATCGTGACGTCCGGAAACACCTGCATCGCGATCCCGTCGGGTGCGAGGGCGCTCAACCCCGACAACGTCCCGGCCGCCGCCTCGGGTGTGATCCCCGGCGACTGGGTGATCATGGACTGGCCGTCGGAGGGCACGGCGGCGTCCAGATACAGGACCGAGGCGATCCGCTCCTTCACCGCGTCGCATACCCCGGTGATCACCATGCCGCCGTAGGAGTGGCCGCACAGGTGGACGTTCGTCAGTTCCTCGGCCTCGATCAGGGCGACGATGTCCCGGATGTGGGTCTCCAGGCCGACCTCCGGCCCCATCAGATGGGCCCGCTCGCCACAGCCGGTCAGGGTCGGCGTCAGAACCCGCGCGCCGGTCGCCTCCAGCCGCTCGGCCACGCGTCGCCAGCACCATCCCCCGTGCCAGGCCCCATGCACCAGAACGAAGGCGGGGCGCGAGCTCATCGCTCGCGCCCCGCTGTGGGTAGCGTTCAGGACCGCCCCCAACGCGCCGCCGGCCAGGAGAGTCCGGCGGCGCATCCCCTCAAAACCTAGAAGTTCCGGCGCAGGCGGAAGGTCACCCGACGCGGATCGTTCGGATAGCCCAGACCCACCAGCGAGGAGGTGACGTAGTACTCCTCACCGCAGTTCGAGCAGTCCAGCGCGGCTTCCCACGCCCCGTCCGAGCTCTCGTAGCGGATGCCGAGATTGTAGACGGTGGTCGTGGGCGTCAGGGACAGCGGCACTGTGATGGCCGTCGTCGCGCCGAACGGAACACCCGTGACCGTCCCCGAGTCGTTGTAGGTCGAGGTCCAGTACTCGTCCGAGTAGCTGAGCGAGCCGTTCAGCGACCACTCGCCGCCCAGGAAGACCGCCGGCAGGGTGTAGCGCGCGCCCAGGGTGCCCTGGCTTTCGGGGAAGCGCACCGGCTGGTCACGGGCGGTGACGCAGTTCAGCGGTTCCGGCGTGGTCGAGCAGGGGACGCCACCTGCGCCGTTCACCGCCGGGATGTCGACATACTCGCGATCCGCGATCGAGCCGGTCGCATAGATCTCCAGCGCGTCGATCGGGCGCCAGGTGATCTCGGCTTCCAGGCCGGTCGCCTCCAGGCCGCCGGCGTTGCGGGTGACGAAGTCGATGCCGCCGCCCGCGCGGGGCTGACCGCTGAGCAGTTGCAGGTCTTCGACGTCCAGCCGATAGGCCGTCAGGTTCAGCCGCAGGGTGTCGTCGAACAGGTCCGACCGCAGGCCCAGCTCATAGGACCAGGCCTCTTCCGGCCCAAAGGCCGAGTTGGTGGCCGCCGTCGTCCCGCGCGCGTTCCAGCCGCCGGACTTGAAGCCGTTGGTGGCCGAAGCGAACACCATGACGTCGTCGCTGAACCTGTAGGACGCGGCGACGCGGGGCGTGAACCGCGACGTGCTCTGGTCGACCGGAACGCCCGCCGCGATCAGGTTGGCCGTCGTCGGCCGCACCGTGGCTGCGCCTGTCGCCGGGATGAAGCCTGTCGGATAGCTGGCCCGCGTCCGATCGATGAAGGCGATCTCCTTGTCTTCGTCGGTGTAGCGACCGCCGAGCGTCACGGTCAGCCGGTCGGTCAGGGCGAAGTCCCCTTGGGCATAGACAGCGAAGCTGTCGGCCGAGTTTTCCAGCAGGCGGTCGCCGAGAACCAGGGACGTGGTCGCGGTGGGCGTCGTGGCGAAGGTGTCGACCTGATAGGTCTCGTTGTCCTCGGTGAAGTAGAAGACGCCGGCGACCCAGTTCAGGATCCCGACCTCGCCGGTCAGCTTGACCTCCTGGGTGAACTGCTCGCTCCGGACCTCGTTGGAGATGGTGAAGCCGCCGAACGGCGAGGGGCTGCCGCCCAGGCCGAAGTCGATGGAGAAGTCCTGGCCGGTGTTGATGTAGCCGGTGATGAAGCTGATCGTCGCCCAGTCCATCGTGTGGCTGAGGTTCGAGATGATCGTCCCGACCTGGTTTCGTGCGCAGTTGCCCTGGCGATTGTTCAGGTAGTCGTTGATCGTCCCGTTGTCGCACTCGCCCGTCCGCAGGCCGCTCCGGCTGGTGTATTCCGGGTCCAGCGGATTGGTGCCGATCGTGGTCTTCTGCTGATCGACCCAGTCAGCCGACAGGTTCCATTCCCAGCCGTCGGCGGGCTGGACGTTCAGGGCGCCCCGGATGCCCCAGGTCTCCTCGCCATTCAGCGTCTCGCCGGTGACCAGGCTGTCGGTGTAGCCGTCGGAATCGATCCGCAGCAGGGTCAGGCCCCCGGCGACCCGGTCCGAGATCGGGCCGCTGATGGCCCCCCGGAACTGGCGGCGTTCGAACGAGCCATAGCTGGCGTCCAGCGATCCCCGGAATTCCCGGCCGGGCTTGCGCGTCGTGATCGAGATGGCGCCCCCGGTCGTGTTGCGCCCGAACAGCGTGCCCTGCGGCCCGCGCAGGACCTCGATCTGGTCGACGTCCAGCAGGGTGATGTTGTTGGCGATCTGGCGGGCGACATAGACTTCGTCGACATAGGTCGCGACCGGCACGTCGAAGGTCGCGACCTGTTCGGTCGAGCCCAGGCCCCGGATGAAGTAGCTCACCGCGCCGCCGGTGCCGGTGTTCAGGCCCCCGGTCAGGCTGGGCGTGACACGCACCAGGTCGGTCGTGTCCTCGACGATGGCGATTTCCAGCTGGGTGTCGGTGAAGGCCGTGACGGCCAGCGGCACGTCCTGGATATTCTGCTCGCGCCGCTGGGCGGTGACGACGATGTCTTCGATCCGCGACGCCTGGTCGTCCTGGGCAGCGGACTGGGCGGCGGCCGGCACGGAGGCCAGCACGATCAGGCTCGAAACGCTCGTGAACAGCAACGCGGACCTACGCATGGACGGCTCTCCTGCATCTGGATGACGGCGATCCCGACTCTGGCTGGTCGGTTCTAATGATATATCCTTATACCATTTGCGACGTCCGACAAGCGTCGCTACCCTGTCGTGGAACGGAGACAATCGGATGCGTCTTTTTTGCCTCTCACTGTTCGCTGGAGCGCTGTTTCTGGCGTCCCCCGGCGGGGCTCAAGGCCAGGGCTTCGATGTTCGCAGCTTCGAGGCCTTCGTCGATGCGCGAACCGGAACGGGCTCGCCGGTCTACTGGTATTCTGTCGGCACATTGCGCGCCTATCCGTCCGGCGAGCTGCTTGCGCGGGTCGAGGGTTACGACACCTCGACCTCCGACCGGCCCGAATCCGGGCGCTCCCTGGCCCGCCAGTTCTCGCGCAAGATCTACATCTACCGCGACGCCGAGACGAACGAAGTCCTGCGTGAGCGGAACGGCCTTCCGGTCGAGCCGGTCGCCTATCCCTATCAGTTCATCACCTACGAGATGGCGGGTGACCGTCTGACCACCATGGTCGAACAGGGCGCGGGGGCTCGCCTCCAGCGCATCGGGCCGGGCGACACCATGCAGGTCCGCACGATCGGCGACGCCTATGTCTTCACCGCGCCCCTGTTCCTCGACATCCCGATGGGCGAGCGGCGCTATCGGGCGTTCGAGAACTACGACTTCTTCATCCAGGCACCGGGCGGGGCGTCGAACCCGAACCAGCTGTCCTGGGTCCGCTATGGCGACGCTCCGCCCTGGGCCGGCGGCGGCCCGGCGATCATGCACCTGATCACCTGGCGCCTCGACCGCTACGAGGACGTGCCCTCGACGCTTCGCGACTACATCGAGGCCGACGCCCCGCTGTGGCGCAGCCCCCCGACCGGCATCGACGACATCCGCCGCCTGCAGGCCGGCCAATGAGCGATCTGCGCTTCGAGCCCACCATGGTCCGCGACGATCGCCCGGCGCGCGCGATCTATGAGGAGGTGCTGGCCAACCCCGCCCGGCGCGGCTTCGGCTTCGGCCAGCGCGCGGCGGTGGTCAACATCGACGTCCAGCAGGCCTACACCCGCCCCGACCTGTTCCCGAAATCGGCCTATGTCACCGACCCGGACCAGATCGACTGGATCAACCGGCTCAGTGACGCCGCGCGGGCAGGGGGGCTGCCCGTCGTCTGGACCCGGGTCTGCTACAAGCCCGACGGCGGCGACGCCGGCATATGGGGCACCCGCACCGACACCCCCGACAGCCTGCAGAACATCAAGTTCGGCTCGGAGCGCCACGCCTTCGACCCCCGCGCGCGGCCGGACTGCGAGACCGACCTGATCTTCGACAAGCGCATGCCGTCCGCGTTCCACGAGACGCCGCTGCAGAGCTATCTGGTCTGGCACCGGATCGACACGGTGATCGTCACCGGCGGCTCGACCTCGGGCTGCGTGCGCGCCACCGCCGTCGACAGCCTGTCGCGCGGTTACCGCACCATCGTCCCGGTCGAATGCGTGGCCGACAAGCACGAGGGCTACCACTTCGCCAACCTGACGGACCTGCTGCTCAAATACGCCGACGTTCTGCCGGCGGCCGAGGTCCTGACCCATCTGGAGACCGCCCGATGATCCGCGCCCTGCTGCTGGCCACGGCCCTCGCCGTCTCCGCCTGTGCCTCGACCGCCATCGCCGAGCCCGCCCCGGACCGGGTGCCCGCCGATCAGCGCGTGCCGCTGGACTTCCGCCGTACCACCCTGGTGGTCCGCGACATGGAGGCGTCCCTGGCCTTCTACCGCGCCATCGGCCTCGTCCCGATCTACGACAACATCATCCGCACCCCGCGCGACGCCCCGACCGACGAAGCGGCCGAACGCTCGCTCCGTCTCGTCTTCCTGCGCGCCAACGACGACTACATCGGCATCATCGGCCTGATGGAGTATTCCAAGCCCGAGCGGGAGCCGCGCCCGGCCCGAGCCGAGGACGACCGCATCCTGCATCCCGGCGACGTGGTCCTGGTCTTCAATGTGCAGAACCAGGAAGAGGTCTTCGCCCGCGCCATCGCCTCGCCGGGCGTCCGGGTCGGAGAGACCCCCCACATCGTGACCTACCCCGGCTACGACGGCACCAGCGTGATCCGGGTCAATTTCTCGTCGGTCTACGACCCCGACGGCCACTACATCGAACTGAACCAGGTCCTCACCGACCTGCCTGTGGGGGAGTAGATCGACTGTCTCCTCCCTGTCGCCCGCTCGGGCGATGGGGAGGTGGCAGCGAGCCCTTCGCGAGCTGACGGAGGGGTTCTGGCCACGATGAAGGTTCTTGCTGTCAGAGACTTAGCGTCCAAGTCTGATGTTGCGACCTAGGATTTGCACTCGTTGGACTCGGCACCGCCGGAGTCCAAACTAGTGGCGATCTCGCTCGCCGTCGCCGACCACCCGCCGCCGTCCCGCAGCCCCGCCAGCATCCGCCGCACCGCGCTCATCCGGAACGGCTGGCCGGCGACGTAGGGGGTGAGCGTGAACCCCAACACCCGCCGGTCGTCCGTGCCCGCGTCTGCCTTCAGGAATGCCGCCGCCTCCAGCACCTGATCGGCCCAGGCATCCTCGGTCTGTCGCCGGTCGATCACCAGCGTCCGGTCATCCAACTCGTTCATCAGTGGAACGGCGTAGACGCGGCCGGCGTCCGTGGTCATCGCCACCGGCACCTCATCCTGCTCCCAGTCCAGACAGACGTCGAACCCCGCTTCCCGGATCAGGCCCAGCGTCCTGAACGACTGCTGCCGCGCCGGGCTCATCCAGGTCCGGGGCGTCAAACCCGCGCGGTCGAACGCCTCGCGCGTCCGCGTCACCAGCGCCCGCTCCTCGTCCTCGCGCAGGCCCGAATGGTGGATGGCATCCGTCGACCAGCCGTGCGCCGCGATCTCGTGCCCGTCCTCCAGCGCCGCCTCGACCAGCGGCCGATACCGCTCCAGCGCCACACCATTCACCGGCACGGTCGCCCTCAGCCCGGCCTCCCTCAGCGCCCGCAGCAGCCGATACGCCCCCACGCGCGGGCCATAGTCCCGGGTCGTATAGTGCCTCAGGTCGGGCCACGGCGTCTGCATCGCCCCGGGGTGCTTGAACGGCTTTCCGGACGGATCGAGCATGTGCCACTCGACCGGCAGCACGATCATCACCGCCAGCCCCCGGTCACCCGGCCAGCGCCCCTTGGGCCGCTCCGCCACCGGCCGCCAGCCGTACAGCGACTGGTCCATGCCGCGCCGCCGATGCGGATAGATCAGATGCTCCTCAGGCAGCGGCATCGTCAAACCCGTATCCACCCGTCGCCAGCCCGCGCCGCTCGATGTCCGCCACCGTCCGGTCCCAGCAGTGCTCGCGATAGTGGGCCGCGATCTCCGACCCCGTGGCGAACCAGACCTCGTCGCGGTGCCCCATGATGTGCTCCAGAGCGCTCTCGAAGGCGCGGATGCGGTTCGGTTGGCTGACCAGATAGGCGTGCAGCGGAATGCACATCACCGTCCCTGACTCGCGCCCCTCGGCCAGCAGCTGGTCGAAATGCCGCTTCAGGATGCCGGCATAGCGCCAGGGGTCCAGCCCCATCACGGAGTATCCGATGACGTCATTGACCTCGAGCGAATAGGGCATCGACACCAGCCGCCCCGTCCGGGTCTTCAGCGGCTGGGGCTGGTCGTCCTGGAACAGATCGCAGCTATACCAGAAGTCGTGTTCGGCGATCAGGTCCAGCGTCCGCGCCGTGTGGGTCAGGGCCGGCGCCAGATAGCCCCGGATGCGCTGTCCCGTCGCCGCCTCCACCGAGCGGATCGAGTCTTCCAGCACCGCCCGCTCCTGGGCCTCGTCCATGCCGTAGGAATAGCGTGTGTTGTAGATGCCGTGGCTGAAGAACTCCCAGCCCCGCGCGTTCGCCGCCTCGATGATCTCGGGGTGGTGGTTGATCAGCCCGATCGACAGCGACACCGACCCCCGCAGCCCGTGCCGGTCCAGCAGATCCTGCAGCCGCCAGTGCCCGATCCGGTTGCCCCAGTCCCTCTGCGAATAGCCCACCACGTCCGGCGCAGGCCGGGGCCAGCCGAGCCGAGCCGGATTCACCGGCGGATCGAACTCGTAGAATTCGATGTTGGGCGCGATCCAGAAGGCGAGCGCCTTGCCGCCCGGCCATGTGATCTTCGGCCGGTCGCGATAGGGCCAGTGGTCGTAGAGGTTGGGGTCGGACCGGTTCACTCGGCCGCTTCCTGCCGCTCCGGCTCATATCGGTCGCCCAGCGCCAGCATGTCTTCCAGGCCGATGCGCGCGTTCACCCCGGTCAGGTCGGTCATCCGGTCCTTGTAGCTGACCGTGGATCCTTCCGCCTTCAAGGCCTTCAGGAACGTCTCCGCCGCCGGAATCAGAGCGCGGACAAGGGCCCCCGGGCTGATCACCAGCCGAAACCCGAGGTCGCCCAGGGCATCGCGCGACAGGATCGGCGTCTTGCCGCCCTCGACCATATTGGCCATGGCGGGGGTGCCGCCGAGCGCGGTGATGATCCGCTTCATCTGCTCCAGATCGCCCGGCGCCTCGACGAACACGACGTCCGCCCCGGCCTCCGCATAGGCGACCGCGCGCTCCAGGGCGGGCTCGAAGCCCTCCACAGCGATGGCGTCCGTCCGGGCGATGATCAGGGTCTCGTCGCTGCGCCGGGCGTCCAGCGCCGCATGGACCTTGCCCACCATCTCGTCCATCGGCGCGACGCCCTTGCCGGCCAGATGGCCGCAGCGCTTGGGAAAGGTCTGGTCCTCCAGCTGGATCGCCCGGGCCCCGTTCCGCTCGAACACCTTGACCGTGCGCGCGACGTTCAGCGCATTGCCGAACCCGGTGTCGGCATCGACGATCAGGGGAATCTCCACCCGCTCGCAGATGCGGGCCACCACGTCAGCGACATGGTCGAAGCTGACCAGTCCCAGGTCCGGCCGGCCCAGTTGGGTGTAGGCGATCGACGCGCCCGACAGATAGACGGCCTCGAACCCGGCCTGTTCGATCAACAGAGCCGACAGGGCGTCGAAGGCGCCGGGCGCATGGACCGCCGGTCCCGGCGTGGTCAGGCGGGCTTTCAGGCTCACGCGGCGGCTCCGGTGGTTGCGGGGGCGGAACGCTTCAGGTGGGCGATCAGCCCCCCGTCCCGCATCATCGCCGTAAGATGGTCAGGGAAGGGGGCGAACCCATAGGTCCGGCCCGAGGTCTCGTTGATCAGCCTGCCCGCCTCGAGGTCCAGACTCAACCGGTCGCCGGCAGCGATCTCGTTAACCTCAGCCAGGGTCACAGCGGGCAGTCCCAGGTTGATGGCATTGCGCCAGAAGATGCGCGCGAAGGACCGGGCGATCACGGCGCGCACCCCCAGCCGCTTCAGCGACACCGCCGCCTGTTCACGCGACGACCCCAGGCCGAAGTTCAGCCCCGCCACGACGAAGTCGCCCGGTCGTACCGAGCTCGCGAAGGTCGGGTCGACCGCCTCGAGGCAGTGGCTCGCCAGGGCATCGGGGTCCAGCTTCATCAGATGGCCGGGGGCCAGCAGATCGGTATCGATCTGATCGCCGAAGACGAAGGCGCGGCCGGCGGAGGGGGAGGTCATGCCGCCGCCCTCCGCTGGCCCAGATATCCGCGTGGATCGACGATCCGCCCCGCCACCGCGGCCGCCGCGACGCTATAGGGCGAGCCCAGATAGACCTCTGCTCCCGCGTGGCCCATCCGGCCCTTGAAGTTGCGGTTGGTGGTCGAGATGCAGACTTCGCCGTCGGCCAGCTGCCCCGCCCCCATGCCCGCGCAGGCCCCGCAGCCCGACGGCATCAGGGTGGCCCCCGCCGCCATCAGGGTCGCCAGAGTGCCGTCCCGCGCCGCCGCCTCCGTCACCCGTGACGACGCCGGGGCGACCAGCAGGCGGACGCCCGCCGCGACCCGATGGCCCGCCAGCACGCGTGCCGCCATCCGCAGATCCTCCAGCTTGGCCCCCACGCAGGCGCCGATATAGGCCTGGTCGATCCGCCGACCCTCGGCCTCGCGGACCCCCACGCTGTTGGCGGGCGAATGGGGCAGGGCGATCATGGGCTGCAACGCACCCGCATCGAACCGGTGGATGGTCTCATAAGCCGCATCCGGATCAGAGGCCCAGCCCCGCGCCGTCGCCTCGTCCTCGACCGGAGCGCCCGCCGCCTTCAGCCAGGCGAAAGTCGTCGCATCCGGGGCCACGACCCCCGTCTCGGCCCCCAGCTCGGCGGCCATATTGGTCAGGACCAGTCGCTCGGCCATCGACATGGCCTCGACTGTCGACCCGGCGAACTCGACGGCCCGGAACGCATTGTCCATGCCCAGTTCGCGGCACAGGAACAGCATCATGTCCTTGGCCGTAACCCCGTCCGCCAGGGCCCCACGCCAGTCGATCTGGATCGTCGCGGGCACCTGCAGCCAGGTGCGACCCGTCGCCGCGATCGCCGCCATGTCGGTCGCGCCATATCCGGCGGCATAGGCCCCGAACGCCCCGGCCATCGGCGTATGGCTGTCGCCGCCCGCCACCAGCATCCCCGGCCGCACCAGCCCGCGCTCGGCCAGCAGCATGTGGCCGATGCCCTCCATGTCGAAGAACCGACCCACACCGTGCTCGGCCGCGAACCGTCGCGTCAGGCTCAGGATCGCCGCGCTCTCGGCATCGACGGCGGGGACATAGTGGTCCGAGGCGATCACCACCTTGGACGGGTCCCACAGCCCCCGCCCCAGCTCTGCCAGCATCGGGGCCCATCGCCTCGGACCCGAGCTGTCATGGGCGAAGCACAGGTCCACCTCTGCCGTCACCAGATCGCCTGCGCGCGCGTCCGCCCGGCCCGAAGCCTTCGCCGCGACCTTCTCGACGAGCGTGCGACCCTTTATGGCGTTGGCCCCAGCCATCCGAATCCCGGAAACCCGCGCGGGTGGACCGCGCAAAAGATATAATCTTATATCATTTGCTCTCGCGGACTTGCCAAGGCAATTCCTCAGGCGAAACGACGAAGGACCGACCCATGGCAGACGGCAGCCCCCATTCGACCCAGACCTATCGCTGGGACGACCCGTTCGATCTTGACGGCCGGCTGACCGACGACGAGCGGATGATCCGTGACGCGGCCCGCTCCTATGCCCGCGACCGGCTGTTGCCCCGCGTCGTCGCCGCCTTCCGGGACGAGGTCTTCGACCGCGCCATCATGACCGAGATGGGCGAGATGGGCTTCCTCGGGGCCATGCTGCCGGAACAGTACGGCGGAGCGGGTGCCAGCCACGTCGCCTATGGCCTGATCGCGCGCGAGATCGAGGCGATCGACAGCGGCTATCGCTCGGCCATGTCGGTGCAGTCGTCGCTCGCCATGTATCCGATCTACGCCTTCGGCTCCGAGGAACAGCGCATGCGCTTCCTGCCCCGGATGGCGGCGGGCGAACTGATCGGCTGCTTCGGCCTGACCGAGGCAGACGGCGGCTCCGACCCTGCCTCGATGAAGACCAAGGCGGTCAAGGTCGAGGGCGGCTATCGCCTGAACGGCGGCAAGTACTGGATCACCAACTCCCCCATCGCCGACCTCGCCATCGTCTGGGCCAAGCTGGATGACGTCATCCGCGGCTTCATCGTCGAACGGAGCTTCGACGGGTTCACCACCGGCAAGATCGGCGACAAGTTGTCTCTGCGCGCCTCCATCACCGGCGACATCGGCCTGAACGATGTCTTCGTGCCGGAAGAGAACCTGCTGCCGGGCGTCAAGGGCCTGCGCGGGCCATTCTCTTGCCTGAACAAGGCCCGCTACGGCATCGCCTGGGGGGCCATGGGCGCCGCCGAGTTCTGCCTGCATGCCACGCGGGACTACGTCGCCGAGCGCATGCTGTTCGGCCGACCCCTGTCCTCCCGCCAGCTGGTGCAGAAGAAGCTGGCCGACATGTCGACCGACATCGCCCTGGGCTTCGAGGGCGCCTATGCCCTGGGTCGTCTGCTCGACACCGGTGCCTTCGTGCCCGAGGCCATCTCGATGATGAAGCGCAACAACTGCGGCAAGGCGCTCGCCATCGCCCGCGAGGCCCGCGACATGCACGGCGGCGCCGGCATCACCGGCGAACTCCACGTCATGCGCCACGCCATGAACCTGGAAACCGTCAACACCTACGAGGGCGCGCATGACGTCCACGCCCTGATCCTCGGGCGGGCCATCACGGGCGAGAGCGCGTTTTAAGCCCGGTTAGCCGAACTCCACCAGCACGTCGTCCGCCGCCACCGGGTCGCCCGCCTTGGCGGACACGGCCTTCACCACGCCGTCGCGCTCGGCCTTGAGGATGTTCTGCATCTTCATGGCCTCGATGATGGCGACGGTCTCGCCGGCCTTGACCTCCTGGCCGGGCTCGACGGCGATGGACACCACCAGCCCCGGCATCGGCGACTGGATCAGCTTCGACGTATCCGCCGCCGCCTTCTCGGGCAGGCGGGCGAACAGCTCGGCCTGACGCGGCGTGAAGACGCGGACCCGGGCCCTGGCCGCGCCCGAGCGCACGGTCCAGCCGTCCGCCGTCCGCGCCACTTCGGCTGTGAAGGCCGCGTCGTCCAGCACCGCCCGGAACTGGGCCATGCCGGGCCGCCAGTCGATGTCCGACAGGCGCAGAACCCGATCCTCACCGGCCAGCTCCAGCGCCAGCACTTCGTCCTCGTCGTACCCCAGAGACACGCCGTGAGCCGCGCGGTCCACCAGCACGATCCAGTCCGTCCGTTCCGAGGGATCGCCCGCCTGTTCGGCCATGATCTCGTTCATGGCGCAGGCCGCCGCGATCATGACGTCCAGCCGCCGCCGGTCCGGCTCCGCCCCCCGGAACCCGTCCGGGAACTCGTCCTTGATGTAGCTGGTCGACAGGGCTCCTGACCGGAACCGCTCCTGGTCCATCACCGCCGCCAGGAACGGCACGTTATGGCCCACGCCCGCCAGATGGGTGTCCTCCAGCGCGCGGCGCATGCCGTCGACCGCCGCGATCCGGGTCGGGGCCCAGGTGTTCAGCTTGGCGATCATGGGGTCGTAGAACATCGAGATCTCGTCGCCCTCGCGGACGCCCGAGTCGTTCCGGACGACGTATCCGTCCTGCTCGCCTTCCTCGGGCTGCTCGTAGCGCACCAGACGCCCGATCGAGGGCAGGAAGCCGCGATACGGGTCCTCGGCGTAGATGCGGCTCTCGATGGCCCAGCCGTTGATGGCCAGCTGATGCTGGGTGAAGGGCAGGCGCTCGCCCGCCGCCGAGCGGATCATCTGTTCGACCAGATCGACCCCGGTGATCAGCTCGGTCACCGGATGCTCGACCTGCAGCCGGGTGTTCATTTCCAGGAAGAAGAAGCTGCGGTCCTGACCCGCCACGAACTCCACCGTCCCGGCCGAGTCGTAGTTCACCGCCCGCGCCAGGGCCACGGCCTGCGCTCCCATGGCTTCGCGCGTCGCCGCGTCGAGCAGGGGGGAGGGGGCCTCCTCGATGACCTTCTGGTTCCGCCTTTGGATCGAGCACTCGCGGTCGAACAGGTGGACGACGTTGCCGTGCTTGTCCCCCAGCACCTGGATCTCGATGTGGCGCGGGTCGATGATGAACTTTTCCAGGAACACCCGGTCGTCGCCGAACGCCGTCTGGGCCTCGGCCTTCACCGCGGCGAAGCCCTCGGCCATGTCGTCATCGGAATGGGCGACGCGAATGCCCTTGCCGCCGCCGCCCGCCGAGGCCTTGATCATGACCGGATAGCCGATCTCGTTGGCGATCTGGAGGGCGTGGGCGTTCGATTCGATCAGGCCCATGTGACCGGGCACGGTGGAGACGCCGGCCTCGGCGGCGAACTTCTTGGACGTGATCTTGTCGCCCATGGCCTCGATGGCGTGGGGATTCGGGCCGATGAAGGTGATCCCCTCGGCCTCCAGCCGCCGCGCGAAGACCGGGTTCTCGGACAGGAAGCCGAAGCCGGGATGCACGGCTTGCGCCCCCGACCGCCGGACCGCGTCGACGATCTTGTCCTGCACCAGATAGCTGTCGGCGGCGGGCGAGGGGCCGATGTGGATCGCCTCGTCGGCCAGCTCCACGGCCATTGAGCCGGCATCGGCGTCGGAATGCACGACCACCGTCTGGATGCCCATCCGGCGACAGGTCTTGATGATGCGGACGGCGATCTCGCCCCGGTTCGCGATCAGGATCTTGGAGAACATGGCCCGGTTCGTAGGCGGTGGCGGGCCGCCGGTCCAGACCCGCGCCCTCGCCCCGGCGGGCCTGCGGATGAACGCCTTCGCCATTCTCCGTTCAGGCGAACCGTCACACGTTCGCCGTTCTGGGTTGGCAAGGTCGCCCCTGATCGGCTTTAACCCTCGCCGACCCCTTCGACTGACTGGCCTGGAGTTCGCCAATGAACCGTTTCCTGACCGCCGTCTCGGCGACCGCCCTCCTGCTCACGGCGACCGTCGCGTCCGCTCAGGACTTCCGCGCCCTGGCCCAGACCGATCTGACGGCCGCGCGCGACCAGCTCCGTGCCAACCACCCCGCCGCCGTCATCCCGGGCGCGGCCGGCGACACCTTCCGCAGCTGGATCGACGCCGGCCTGACGGACGCCCAGGGCCGCATCGGCCAGGTCAACTCCGGCGACGCCCACGCCTATCTGATGCGCTACTACGGCGCGGGCTTCCGCGATTCCAACATCGCCATCACCCCCAGCTTCGAGGGCCTCGGACCCTATTTCGGCATCAGCTGGCCCGGCGTCGCCACCGGCTGGAGGAACGGCCGTTATGAGGTCACCTATGTGAAGCCCGGCGTCCGCAACGCCCCGCGCGTCGGCGACATCGTGACCAGCTGCAACCTTACGCCCATCGAGGACTATGCCCGCGGCAAGCTCGACAAGTGGGAAGGCAACCTGGAGACCGAGGCCGGTCGCGTCACCTCGGCCCCCTATCTGCTGTGGAACCGCAACAACCCCTTCGTCTCGGGCCTTCCCTCGACCTGCGAGTTCCAGCGTGGCGAGCGCGGCCGTCCGCGCGCTGTCGAGCTGCGCCCCGTGCCCCTGGTCGCCGGTGACCTGGAGGCCGCCTATCGCGCCAGCGTCTATCAGCCGCCCGCGACCCCGCTGAACATCGAGACCGTCAACGGCCGCCCGTGGGTCCACGTCCATTCCTTTGCCGACAGCGCCGGCTGGGACGCCTTCAACAGCCTGGTCGAAGGTCAGGCCGCGGCGCTCCGCGGACCCCAGGGCTTCGTGCTCGACCTGCGCGCCGCCGCCGGTGCCTCGGCCTTCACCTCGACCGCGCGCGGCTATGGCCTGGCCAACCGCATCTGGACGCCGGAGTTCACCGTCAGCCGCCAGCCGGCTGCCGGCGAGATCACCTACCGCGCCACCCCGGGCAATCGTCAGTGGTACGCCGATACCCTGGGCCGGATGCAGGCCGACCCGCGCTTCGTTCAGGAATCGGCCCCCGTCATCGAACAGACCCAGGCTATCGTCGCGGCCTTCGACGCGGCGCTGGCCGCCGGTCAGCAGACCTTCACCCTCGCCGGCCGTCCGGCCGTTGCCGACACCGGCGCGCCGAACCCGGTCCAGGGCCCGGTCGTCGTTCTGGTCGACGCCGGCTGCTCGGGTGGGTGCCTCGACACCCTGGACCTGCTGGTCCGCCTGCCCAACGTCCGGCTCGCCGGCTCGACGACAGCCACGGACACGATCTTCATCGAGCCCACGGTCGCCCGCCTGCCGTCGAACTATTCCGACATCAGCTACGGCCACAAGGCCTGGACCAGCCGCCAGCGCGGCAACAACCAGCCCTTCACCCCGGCCCAGGGCCTGGCCTACACCGGCAACCCGACGGACGAAGCGGCCGTCCGCGCCTGGGTCGGCACCCTGTTCGGCGGCTGATCTCTCTCACGCAATGAGATCGGGCCGGGCGGGGGACAACCCCGCCCGGCCCTTTTGATTCCGGGCGGCATGGCTGTGTCGCGGCGGATCGTCAGGGGAGCGAAAAGCGGACGTCGTCAGATTCCGCTAGGGGTGGTTAGCGGTAGTTCCCGCTCAGCACTCCAAAGCCCAGCGCAGCAGCGAGCAGTGCGAGCACAAGGCCGCCCCACCTGAGGCCAGTTCGAACGCCGCCGGCGACGTATCCTGCGCCGAAGGTGCCAAGCACGAACCAGCTTACAAAGCCAAGGAACGCGGGATCAGGGCTGAAGCGCCTCCCCCACGTGTCGAACGCGAAGCCCCACCAGAAGAAGATGGCGATCGATGCAAGCGCAACGCTGATGCCAACCATCCCTCTCTTGCCTGCCGACACCGGGCACTCCGACTCGTCATAGATGTTCGGCGAAGGGTAGAAAACAGATCTGGCAGCGCCTAGCCTGAAGTAGCTTCTCGGGAGGTGTCATGACTCGAAAAGCGACGCCGAGAATCGGCGAGGGTGCTGTGATTGCCATCCCTCTCGGCGATGGACGCTGGGCATTGTCTCAGGTTTATCAGCCTGGCATCACCTTCTTTTTGTTGGTGTTCGATCAGGTCGCTGACGGGCTTGACGCCCCGCCGGTGCTGACGGCGCGTCCGATTATCGGAGCATGGACCAACGATGCCGAAATCTACCGCGGGAACTGGAAGCTACTGACTCATCGTCCGGTCGCACCGGGCATCTTCGTGGAGCCGGAGTATACGGTCATCATCGCAGGAGAGACGGTCGTAGAATCCTTCGATGGGAAGAGGCGGCGCGCCAAGGCCCAAAGCGGCGACGAAGCATTGAAAAACAGGAGTAGCCAATCTCCTCTACTGGTCCAGGACGCCACCAGAGCCGCTTTCGGCCTCGAAGCGTGGAAGCCATTCTACGACCGTCTCCGCCTCAGCCCGGCAGTTTGACTGACGGTGTCCGTATTGCCGATGGAGATGTCCGCTTTGGGGTCGATACCGGTCGTTGGCACCGCGTCCATCCGCTGACCTGTCGGCCACAACCTCAGCCAGCATGACCAACAGTCTTCGGATGTGAAAAGCGGTCGTTGCTCGGCTCTTGCTCAGCGCGTAACTGCGGTGTCAGCGTCGCGGGGTGCGAGGGGGTACAGATGAAAGACAAGAAGAAGTTCACCTTCGGCATGGCGATCGGTGTCGCGGCCGGAATGGTGCTGTACCGCATCCTGTTCGGTTAGACCCGTCGCGGCGGTCCGCTTCGGGCGCCGAAGCGGTCTTCGACCCCGCTCGGAACGCGGCCGTTCGCGTGACCCGGCCGTACCGCTCTTGGCACCGACGCCCCCCGCCCCCACATCCGCCTCATGACCGACCTCCACACTCCCCACCGCTCCGCCGCCGGCTTCGATCTGACCCCGCCGTCGGAGGGCCAGCGCGTCGCGCTGGAGGCCGACCTCAGCGCGGAGGAGCGGCGCGTTCTCCTGTCCCACGGCACCGAGGCTCCCTTCTGCGGCGTCCTGCTGGGCGAGAAGCGGGCGGGCGTCTATGCCTGCCGCCAGTGCGGCCTGCCCCTGTTCCGTGCCGGCACCAAGTTCGAGAGCGGCACCGGCTGGCCCAGCTTCACCCAGCCGGTCGATGAGCAACATGTCCGGGCCATCGTCGACCGGTCCTACGGCATGACCCGGACCGAGACGGTCTGCGCCCGCTGCGGCGGCCATCAGGGCCACGTCTTCCCCGACGGCCCGCCGCCGACCGGCCTGCGCTACTGCATCAACTCGGTCGCGCTCCAGTTCGTCCCGGAGGGCAGCCCTCTGCCCGATCCGCTGGGCCGGGGCGACGGCGTGGCATGAGGAGGGAAGGGGGCCGATCCGTTCGCCTTCCAGACACATTCCGGGTTAGGATCACCCTCAGTTCGGAGTTCCGCCCATGCTGATCGCTCTCGGTCTCATCGCCGCCCTGACGACTTCGGATCCCGATCTGGTGGTCACCAAGACCGTGTCCGACGGCGGCGCGGTCCTGGTGGGGGCGGAGGCCCCGACCGCCGAGGCGACACCCGATCCGCAGGCCACGACGATCACGCCGCACAATCTGACGACCCAGCAGCAGATCGACCGCTGGCTGGCGACCCGCTCGGCCGATCTCGAACCCTTCGCCGACGACGGTCCGGTCGACGACCGCCAGATGCACGGCTTCGTCACCGGCTCGATCGGCTCCAACGACTTCAGCGCCGTCGGTGTCGGCGTCTCCCTGCCGATCGGAGAGAACGGCCGGCTGGACGTGACCTATGAACAGGTCCGCAATGGCTATGGCCTCTACGGCGGGGGCTACGGATACGGTTACGGCGGCTACGGTTACGGCGGTGGCTTCTACGGCGACCGATACGGTCTGGGGTTCGACGACCTCGATGGTCCGCCGCTGAACGCGCCCAATCCTTTCTTCGGTCCGGGCTGGACCCATGCGGGCCGCGACCGTTCGCGCGAGCCCCGCACCTCCATCGGCCTGTCGTATCAGTCGGGCAGCGACCGCAAGTCCGGCGACGATCGCCGCTGAGCGACCTTTCAAGGCGGATGCGAAAAAGGCCCGGTCATGCGACCGGGCCTTTTGGCTTCAGATGGTGCCGCCGGGGGGAATCGAACCCACGACCTCAGCCTTACCAAGGATGCGCTCTACCACTGAGCTACGGCGGCGGAATCTGAGGAAGCGGCCGTATAGCCACATGCAGGACGGGGGGGAAGCCCCTTGCCCCGAAAGATTTCCCGGTGCTGACTGGCGTCATGACCGATCCGCCTGAATCGCCCGCCGCCGCTCGGTCCGAAACCCCCGTGCCGACCGTTCAGACCGAGTCGACCGTCAAATCCGAGCGCGCCGCCCGGCTGGCCAAGGCGCTCCGCGAGAATCTTCGCCGCCGCAAAGCTCCCCGGCCCGCCCGACCCACAGACAGCTGACCCCGTCATCGAACGTGACCGTATCCGGCCCTTTCGCGATGCACCACGGCTGGGCTAGATAGCCGGCTCGCCGGGACGGTCGATCCTTGCGGCTTCAAGGACGACATGGACAGCATCACGGTTCACGGCAACGGCCCGCTCCATGGGGAGATCCCCGTCAGCGGCGCGAAGAACTCGGCCATCAAGCTGATGGCGGCCTCGATCCTGACCGATCAGCCGTTGCGCCTGACCAACATGCCGCGCCTGGCCGACACCAAATTCCTCGGCCGGCTGCTGCGTTCCTTCGGCGTCGAGGTGACCGAGAACGGCCATGGCGTCGAGCAGGAGACCCTGTTCCACGCCGCCGACATCACCTCGACCTTCGCCCCCTACGACCTCGTCCGCCAGATGCGGGCCAGCTTCAACGTGCTGGGCCCGCTCCTGGCCCGCACCGGCCACGCCAAGGTCTCCCTGCCCGGCGGTTGCACCATCGGCGCGCGGCCCGTCGACCTGCACATCGACGCCCTGACCCGGCTGGGTGCCGCCATCGAGCTGGAGGAGGGCTATGTCTCGGCCACGGCTCCAATGGGTCTGCGCGGCGCGGAGATCGAGTTTCCCTTCGTCTCGGTCGGCGCGACCGAACACACCCTGATGGCCGCCGTCCTCGCCCGGGGCACGACGGTGCTCAAGCGCGCCGCCCGCGAGCCCGAGATCGGCGACCTGGCCCGCTGCCTCGTCATGATGGGCGCCAACATCGAGGGCATCGACACCGACACCCTGATCATCGAGGGCGTGACGTCGCTGAGCGGCGGAGAGTGGTCCGTCATCCCGGACCGGATCGAGATGGGCTCCTATGCCTGTGCCGCCGCCATGGCGGGGGGCGAGGTGCGCCTGACCCGCGCCCGCGCCGACCTGATCACCGCCCTGACCGACAAGATGACCGAGGCCGGCGTCGAGATCGAGCCCACCGCCGACGGCGTCATCGTCCGCCGCGACCCGGCCGTGCGGCTTCGGGCCACCAACGTCGCGACCGAGGTCTATCCGGGCTTCGCCACCGACCTTCAGGCCCAGTTCATGACCCTGATGACCACCGCCGACGGCGTCAGCGTCATCCACGAGAACATCTTCGAGAACCGCTTCATGCACGCGCCCGAGCTGGCGCGGCTGGGTGCCGACATCTCGGTCCACGCGGGCGAGGCCCATGTCACGGGTGTCGAGCGGCTGAAGGGTGCGCCCGTGATGGCCACCGACCTGCGCGCCTCGGTCAGCCTGGTGATCGCCGGTCTGGTGGCAGACGGCGAAACCACCGTTGGCCGGGTCTATCATCTGGATCGCGGCTTCGAGCGTCTGGAAGAGAAGCTGGGGGCCTGCGGGGCCGACATCCGCCGGGTGAAGGGCCCGCCCGTCGAGGGACCGGACAATGAGCACTGACCAGCTGGAGAGCCAGCCGATCACGACGGAGGAGGGCGAGGCGATCCGCGCCGCCTCCGGCTCCAGCGCGCCGCTGCGCTTGCTGGCCGAGGACGACGAGGATCTGGCCATCATCTCCGCCGCGCTGCAGGACGCCATCCTGCGCCCGGCCGACATCGTCTGGGAGAAGGGCGCGCGACGCCTGACCATCGAGCTCAGCCGCTTCTGCTGGGAATGCGGCGGCACGCGGGTGCGGGCGGCCATGCAGTTCGGCGACGTCCTGGCGGTCAAGAGCCGGGGCCTGCCGCGCCTGCCCGACACGCCGCTGGAGCTCCTGGCCATCCACTTCATCGAAGGCGAGCCGCCGGGCGGCAAGGTCATCCTGATGTTCGCCGGCGGCGGTGACCTCCGGGTCGACGTCGAATGCCTGGACGCCGTCGTCGCCGACCTGTCGGAACGCTGGCAGGCGCGCATGGCCCCCACCCATCCGGACAGCGAGCCCTCATGACCGATCAACGGCTGGCCAGTGTCGAGCTGGACGAGGCGACCCTGCCGTCCGCCACCGCCGAGATCGAGCACGAGCGTCGCGTCGCCATCTTCGACCTGGTCGAGAAGAACGCCTTCGCCCCCGACGCCGCCGACGCCGGTCCCTATGGCCTCAAGCTGTCGCTCCAGGACAACCGGCTGGTGTTCGACATCACCGGCATCGACTTCGCTCGCACCTATGCCCTGTCCCTGACGCCGCTGAAGAGCGTGCTGAAGGACTATCTGATGATCTGCGACAGCTACTACGAGGCGCTGCGAGGCTCCTCGCCCAGCCAGATCGAGGCCGTCGACATGGGCCGGCGCGGCCTGCACAACGAGGGGGCCGAACTGCTCGAGGCCCGCCTCGACGGCAAGGTGGCCATCGACCACGAAACGGCGCGACGGCTGTTCACCCTGGTCTGCGCGCTGTATCGGCGCGGCTGAACTCGACTAACCCCCCGTTTTCGTGCATGAGGCCGCCTTCTTACGGCTCGCGCTTTCGCCCGGCGCGGGCCTTGATTCGTATTCACGGGGCGCAGGAGGCCGCATGGCCAAGGAAGAACTGCTCGAGTTTCCCGGCACGGTGTCGGAACTGCTGCCGAACGCCACCTTTCGCGTGACGCTCGAGAACGATCACGAGATCATCGCCCACACCGCCGGCAAGATGCGCAAGAACCGCATCCGCGTCCTGGCCGGCGACAAGGTCCTGGTCGAGATGACGCCCTACGACCTGACCAAGGGCCGCATCACCTATCGCTTCAAGTAAGGGCGCGCGCTTGTCGCGTCCCGACCTGGTGCTGGCGTCGGCCAGCCCGCGCCGCATCGAGCTGCTGGCGCTGATCGGCATCACCCCCGATCGCATCGATCCCGCCGACATCGACGAGACCCCTCGGAAGGCCGAAGAACCGCCGCGCCTGGCGGTGCGGCTGGCCCGTGCCAAGGCCGAAGCCGTCCTGACCCGCCATCCGGGCGCGCTGGTCCTGTCGGCCGACACCGTCGTGGCCGTCGGCCGCCGATTGCTGGAGAAGCCCGCCGACGCCGCCGAGGCGGAGCGGTTCCTGCGGCTGCTGTCCGGCCGCAACCACCGCGTCTTCACCGCCGTGGCCCTGGCGACGGCGGCGCGCACCACCCATCGCTGCGTCGAGACCCGCGTGACCGTCAAACGCCTGTCTGACGCCGAGATCGCCGCCTACGTCGCCGGTAGCGACTGGCGCGGCAAAGCCGGTGGTTACGGCATCCAGGGCCCGGCCGCCGCGTTCGTCACCCGCATCGTCGGCAGCCACCCGGCCGTTATGGGCCTGCCCCTGCCCGAGACGGTCAATCTGCTGGCGGGCGCCGGCTGGCACCGATGAGCGGCGTCGAGGTCTTTCTGGACGACACGCCGGGCGAGACGCGCGGCATCCTCGCCCGGGACGGCCATCTCGAGCACCTGATCGTCCAGCGCGACGACGATCCACCCCAGCATCGCCTCGGTGCCCGCGCCGTCGGTCGGGTGATCGAGGTCGAGGCCGGCTTCAACGCCGCCTTCGTCGATCTCGGGGCGCCCGGTCCCGCCGCCTTCCTGCCGCTGGGGCAGGGACCTCGCCCGCGCGAGGGCGACCGGATCGAGGTCCAGACCACGGCCGAGCCACGTGAGCGCAAGGGGCCGACTGTGCGGTTGATCGGTCCCGCCGAGGGATCGCCGCGTCTTCTTGCTCCCGCCCCGGACGTCCGCGCCGAACTCGCCCGCCTCGCCCCCGGCGTCGCCGTCCAGATCGGCCCCGCCGCCATCCAGGCCTCGTGGGACGCCGAGGAGGAGGCCTTGGCCGACGGCGACTTTTTCGCCGAGGTCGCCCTGGATCTCGCGGTTCAGCGCACCCGGGCCCTGATCGCCGTCGACATCGACTACGCCCACCTGCCGGGCCGTGATGCGAAGACGGGCCGCCACCGCGCCAACCTCGAAGGGTTGCGTCACGCCGCCCGTCTGATTCGCCTGAAGAGCTGGGGCGGCCTCGTCGCCATCGACCTGGTGGGCTCCCGCCTGGATGCCGAAACGATCGGCCGCGCCGCCCAGGCTGTCTTTGCAGAGCCCGATGTCGTGTTCGGTCCGCTGAACCGCTTCGGCGTGCTTCAGCTGTCCCTGCCGTGGCGTCGGATGCCGATCGAGGACCGGCTGCGCGGCTGGGATGCGAGCCAGGTCCCCCTGACCCGCGCGATCGATCTGGTGCGCCAGATGCGGATGCGCCTGCTGCAGGACACCGCGACACCCCGCTTCACCGCCCGCTGCGCTCCCGCCGAGGTCGCCCTTGCGGCACCGCTCGTCGCCCGCCTGGGCCCCCGCGCGGCGGTCGTCGCCGACCCCGCCGCCCGTCCCGGCCACGCCGAAATTCAGGAGGGCTGAACCATGGCCTGCCCGATCTGCACCAGGAACCCGCCCGCCGAGGCCTACAAGCCCTTCTGCTCGCGCCGCTGCGCCGACCTCGACCTCCAGCGGTGGCTCACCGGAGCTTATGTTCTGCCCGAGGTCGACGAGGCGATTCCCGACGCCGATCCAGAGGAGGGGTGAAGGGTTAGCCTTCCTGCCGGGGTGGGGGCGGCAGCCGAGGGTGTTCTCCGTAATGAACCTGTTTCGTCCTCAAACCCCGCACGGACCGTCGAACAGAAGGCTCAATCATCCGCGCTCACCCGAATTCCCCTCGGGAGTTCAACGCCGGAAGCATTCGAAGCCCGACGTTCTCGCCCGCATTGAAACCGCGCCCATACTGCTGGTGGTCCCGTCGCAGGGGAGGGCGCAAGGCCTTGCGAGCTTGTTGCGGCGGGAGCGGTTGGAGCGGGGGCCCTGGTCTCCGGTCGCCGAGGGGCAGTGTTCTCCAAGGGACCGGGCGTCGGGGCAGAGTGGGCGAACCACAAGACAGGCGGCGTCGGGCTCAAGCAGCGAGACGGCCGCGCGTCGAGCGGTAGCCCCCAATAAGGATGTCGGCAGAAGACCGGCGTCGTTCAGGGGATCGGCTTTCGCAAGCACGCCGACCCTCCCGCCGGAGGCGTCAGTAGCGGCAAGGCTCTAACAGAGCCGTTGGTCCTGGTCGGCTGCCATCTGGCGGCGCAGGCCGTCCGCTTCCGGTCAGACCAGCCGCGCGGAGCGTCGAGGCTTTCGCGAAACGGTATCTCCATTGTCATCCCGGCGAAGGTCGGGACGCTCCGCCCGCCCTTCCCACCCGTTCACAGCGGAAGAGCGATGTCTCGCGTCCAGAAACCCTGAAAGGCCCCGCCATGTCTCGCCTGCGTCGCCCTCGTGCTCGACCCCGCCGACCCCGCCGCCCTCCAACGCCCGGCCAGATCGCCGATCTGGAGGCCCTGCACGCCGAGATGCGCGCGCGCTATGATCTCTTCTGGGGGGTGGGAGGATGCGCCAGCACTGCGGGCCTCTCGGGCCACCAGGAAGACGAGGCCTGATCCTGTCTGGACACCCCGTTTCGGCTCGCCTATAGACCCCGCTCTTGCGCCCCTGGACCCGATCCGGGCGCTGCGCCTGGGTAGCTCAGTTGGTAGAGCAGCGGATTGAAAATCCGCGTGTCGGTGGTTCGAATCCGCCCCCAGGCACCACCTTTCCCCAAGGTCAGGCTTCGCGGCGGCTTTCGCCGAACAGGGTTGGTTAATCTAACGATGAAATGCAGCAGTGGTGCGACATTGCGGGCGAGTGCGACACAGGCTCGCCCGAGGGGCGAAAAGCACCTGCGCGCCCTTGACGCTCTGGTATCGGTTCGCCAAAGGAGCTTGACCGCTTTCTTTGCGTGAGCGGCCGGGCGTGCGTGAAACTTCGGTTTCCGGGCACTCGACCAACCCGCCGAAGGGGCCCCCCGGGGCAACCGGACGCGACAGAAGGCGTTTCGTCGTTCGGCCACTCCCGGCCAGACGACGGGACACAACCGAATTTCATTACGGGGGCGCTTCGCACTGACGCGTTGCGTCTCTTGGGTTCCACGAGTCAGACCAAAAAAAGCAGGAACTGGCGACACATGCACAAGACCAACATTCTTCTCGCTCTGGCCGGCGCTGCCGTTCTGATGGCGAGCTCGCCGGCCCTGGCTCAGACGCCGGCCGCTCCCGACGCCGCCGCTGCCGCCGCTCCGGCTGCCGCGACCCCGGCTCCGGCCGCGACCGCCGCTCCCGCCGCCGAAGCCGACCCGGAATCGGTCGGTGAAGCCATCAGCGGTGGCCACTCCGGCAACATCACCCCGATCTCCATGTTCATGGACTCGGGCCTCGTCGTTAAGATCGTGATGATCGGCCTGCTTCTGGCCTCGATCTTCTCGTGGACCCTGCTGATCATCAAGCTCATCGAGTTCGGTGGTCTGAACGCCAAGACCGACCGCTTCCTCGAGTCCTTCCGCCAGGCGCGCACCATCGCTGACATGCGTAAGGTCGCGACCTCGGACGAGTTCGACGGCAACCCGCTGGCCGACATGGCCGCCGCGGCCACCGAAGAAGTCGAACTGGCTCGCCAGGCCGGCCTCTCGGTCACCGGCGAACACCGCGACACCACCATCCTGCGCGCCCAGACCGCGGTCGCCGCGGTTCAGTCCGGCCTCGCCGGCCGCCTGTCGGGTGGACAGCAGTTCCTGGCCTCGACCGGATCGACCGGCCCGTTCGTGGGTCTGTTCGGTACCGTTTACGGGATCATGAACTCCTTCATCGGTATCGCCCAGTCGAACACCACCAACCTCGCCGTCGTCGCCCCCGGCATCGCCGAGGCCCTGCTGGCCACGGGTATCGGCCTCTTCGCCGCTATTCCGGCGGTGGTGTTCTACAACTACTTCAACACCCGCATCGCCGCCTACGGCACCCGCTCGGACGGCTTCAATGCTGAGCTGCTGAACGGCATTTCGCGTCAACTCGACAAGGGAGCGTAAGACGCATGGCCGCCAAACTCTCCGGCGGCGGCGGCGGCAAGTATCACGTCGAGCAGAACAGCGACATCAACGTCACGCCTTTCGTTGATATCATGCTGGTTCTCCTCATCATCTTCATGGTGGCCGCTCCCTTGGCCACCGTGTCGATCGAGGTGAAACTGCCCCGGGCCGTCGCGCCCCCGGCCCAGAACCCACCGAAGCCGGTGTTCATCTCCATCCAGAGCGACGGTGACGTCTTCCTGGGTGACTTCCGGTCCAGCCCTGAAGCTCTGGGCGACGACCTGCGTGTCCAGATCCGGACTCGCAACCCGGAAGAGGAGCGGATCTTCATCCGCGCCGACCAGCAGACCCGCTACGGCGATTTCATGCAGGTCATGAACGCCCTGCAGGACAACGGCTTCTATTCCGTCGCCCTGGTCGGCGAAGACACGGCGGTGCAGTAGTCATGACAGACACACCCGTTGAGTATCATCGCAGTCGCTATGACGCCCCTCGCAAGAAGGGCTTCATGGGGGTCTCTGCCGGGGTCTGGCTGATCAGCCTGGCCGTCGTCACCGTTCTGTTCGGAATCATGATCTTCTATCTTCAGAAGACCCGGTTCGAGCTTCGGGAGATCGATTATTCGGACGAGGCCGTGGACGTCGAGATCGTCGAACCGATCCCGCCGCCTCCGCCCCCTCCGCCTCCGCCGCCTCCGCCGGACACGCCCCCGCCGCCCAAGTTGCAGGTGCGCCCGCCGGTCATCAACACCTCGGCCCCTCCGCCGCCGATCACTCTTCCGATCGAGCCGACGAAGAAGGAGGACCGGGTCGAGTACACGGGTCCGCCCGTGATCGTGCCCGGACCCCCGCCGCCGCCGGCCCCGCCGGCTCCGGTTCGGCCGCCCGTGATCACGAACCCCAGCTGGGCACGTCAGCCTTCGCCGGAGTATCCTGATCGCGCGCTGGAGCGGGAAATCGAAGGCAGCGCCGATCTCAGCTGCACGGTCAACCCGAACGGGTCGGTCAGCGGTTGCTCGGTGGTCTCGGAAACGCCCGCGGGTGCCGGCTTCGGCCGCGCCGCCCTCTCGGCGGCCCGCAGCGCCCGCCTGTCGCCCCGCTCGGTCGACGGTGTGGCCACCGGTGGTACGGTTCGCTTCACGGTCCGGTTCAACCTGCCGGATTGATCTGCGGATCGACCCAAAAGACAGACGCCCCGGAAGGTGACTTCCGGGGCGTTTCTGTTCCGGGCGACCCGCGCCGATTGGGCTTGATCGGCGAAGGGTCAACCGCTAGATACCCGCCTCTCGCAGCCCCTCGGGGATGACGATGTGCAGCCTTAGCTCAGCTGGTTAGAGCGCCGGTTTGTGGAGCCGGAGGTCCTCAGTTCAATCCTGAGAGGCTGTACCATTCTCCCCTCGATCATCAGGCCACCTCGGCCTGGTCCGCCTCGTCCATCGGCGGCATGGCCGTATCGGGACGTCGCCGGCACAGCTGGGTGATCGGCACCTCCAGACGGTCCAGCGCCTCAACCGTTGCCAATCGCCCCGCTTCGACGACCGGGGCGTACATCTTCCAGTCGCGGATGTCCGACCCCTCCGGCATCGGCAGGATCAGGAAGTCCGTCTCGGCCCGGCTCTCTTCCATCTCGGCATCGGTCGTCAGCGTCGCCGCCCGCATCAGGATCGACACGATCGGCGGCCCCTTTTTCCAGGCCCCCGAAACGATCCATCGCCACCACGACGGCGGGTTCTCCAGCGCATGGGGGTCGACCCCCCGGGCCTGGGACATGTCCACCCCGACGATCGGCCCGGCGTTGAACTGGCGCATGACGTCGGTCGGGAAGTTCTTGATCACGGCCCCGTCGACCAGCACCTGGCCGTCCATGACGACCGGCGGCATGACGCCAGGGATCGAGATGGACGCCCGCATGGCTCGCCGCAGCAGGCCCCGCCGATGCACCTCGATCCGGCCCGTCGTCAGGTTGGACGAGCAGGCGAAGAAGGGCAGGGGCATGTCGGCGATGTCGACGTCGCCATAGGCCTCCTCCAGCAGCCGCGCGACCTTCCGGGCGCGGGTCATGGCGATGATCGGAAAGGCCAGGTCGGACAGCGGGTCCGACGCGACGAAGGCCCGGCGGATACGGGCGTCCAGCTCCTCGTCGGTCCAGCCCAGGGCCGGGCCGGCCGCGATGACCGCCCCCATCGAACTGCCGCCCAGGAAGTCGAAGCAGACGCCAGCCTCATGCAGCGCCTTGATCGCCCCGATGTGGGCATAGGCCCGGGCCCCGCCGCCGGACAGGACCAGTCCAACCGCGGTGCCGGTCACGATCCGCGCGATCCGGGCGGCATCGGCTGCGTCGCCCTCGATCGCATGGAACCAGCGGCCGGGATCGACCGCGTCCAGCCAGACGCCTGTATTGGCCGGTCTGCGCATGCGCGGGTCGCGCAGCAGGATCAGGTCGGTGAACTGCTGCAGACCATGGGCATTCATGGCCGGGATCACCTTGGGCGGCGCCGTCAGGGCGTCGCCGACGACGAACAACCGGTCCACCTGGCGGGCGCACAGATTGGCCCATGACGGCTCGTCCAGCTCGGCGACGTACAAGACGAAGTCGTGTGTGTCCTCCATGCGCGAGAACCAGTCCGAAACGGACGACAGGGCGGAATGGTCGATGACCTGGCAGGTGAAGCCCATGGCCTCGATGGCAGAGGCGATTCGCTCGACGAAGGCCCGGATCGGTCGGGCGCGCACGGAGACGAAGCCGAACACCGTCGGCTCGGTGACGCCCGGCGCTCGCTCCCGCGCTCGCTGCAGCATCAGGCGCGACAGCTCGATCATGACGTCGGGTCGAGTGCGGACGGCCTCGAAGAAGTCCTCGCGCGGCAGGGCCAGGATCTCGGAGTCTCGCAGTGCCACGACGCTGGCGGAATGCGGCGTGCCGGCGATCAGGGCCATCTCGCCGACCGGCTCGCCCGGCTTGACGACGCCAAGGAACTGCGGCGGCTGATCGGGCTCCTGGCGAAACACACCGAGGCGGCCGGAGCGGACCAGATACAGGCTGTCGGCCTCGTCGCCGGCCTGGAACAGGACTTCGCCGCCTGTCAGGGCGAACCAGCTGGCGCGGGTGTTCTTGTCCTCGAAGACCCGGGCCAGCGTCGCTTCCAGGGTGTCGGGGCGATGCGGGGCCATGATCGGATATCGCCGGGCTGCGGCGCGCGGTTACGCGCCGATCGAGGATGCGAGTTAGCGACGCTTCGGCAAGCGGAGCAAGACCTTCACGGCAGCCTTCGGAACGCCATGCCGTCGGCATCGAACAGGTGCGCCTTTCCGGGCGGGATCCGCAGCGCCAGCCGGTCGCCCGCCTTGACCCGCACCTCGCCCGGCAACTGGACGGTCAGGGTGTCGGCCTCACCCGGCAGGGACGCATAGGCATAGGTCGCCGCGCCCAGGCTCTCGACAAAGGTCGCGGTGGCCGTGATGGGATCGCCGGGGCCGTCCAGCGTCAGATGTTCGGGCCGCACGCCCAGGTGGACCGGCTGTCCCGCCCTCGCGGCCGTGGCGGCCACCGCGACGCGCACCGTCGCCCCGTCGGCCAATCGGACCGTGGCTGCGTCAGCCGACGCCTCGACAATCTCGGCGGGGATCAGGTTCATCTTCGGACTGCCGATGAACTCGGCCACGAACCGGGTACGGGGGTGTTCGTAGAGCTCCAGCGGTGCGCCCACCTGCTCGACCACCCCGCCGTTCAGCACAACGATCCGGTCGGCCAGGGTCATGGCCTCGACCTGGTCGTGGGTGACATAGACCATGGTCGTCTTCAGCCGCTGATGCAGGGCCGCGAACTCGTAACGCATCCGCACGCGCAGGGCGGCGTCCAGGTTCGACAGGGGCTCGTCGAACAGGAAGACCTCGGGCTCGCGCACGATGGCCCGTCCGATGGCGACGCGTTGGCGCTGGCCGCCCGACAAGGCCTTGGGCTTGCGATCCAGATAGTCGGCGATGTTCAGGATGTCGGCGGCGGCCATAACGCGCCGCTCGACCTCGGCCTTGTCGGTCTTGGCCAGGGTCAGGCCGAAGGCCATGTTCTGGCGCACCGTCATGTGCGGATAGAGGGCATAGGACTGGAACACCATGGCGATGCCCCGGTCGGACGGCGACAGGGCGTTGACCGTGCGACCGGCGATGGAGACCTCGCCGGCGTCCGGATCTTCCAGCCCGGCGATGACCCGCAGAAGGGTGGACTTGCCGCAGCCCGACGGACCGACGAACACGACGAACTCGCCGTCCGCGACGTCGAGATCGACGCCCTTGAGCACCGGCGTCGCACCGAAACTCTTGGTGATGCCGCGAAGGGCGACCTCTGCCATTCCTGTTTCCGTCCCGTGTTTTGCGGCGACCGTAAACGGTTACAGGATGCAGGGAAATCCTCTGCCCGAAACGGCCTCAGCTTCGCGCGTTCTTGCCCTTGTAGGGCTTGGCGCCCGGCTTGGGTTTGCCGGTCCAGGGGCGGTCGCCTGCGGCGGCACCGGGCTTGGCGACCCAGGGCTTCTTGGCGGACTTGGGCTTCTCGACCCAGGGCTTCTTGCCCTCGGGGGGAGGGGCGTCCTTGGTGCGCTTGACCCATTTGGGCTTGGCCTCGGCGGCGGCCGGCGGGGCAGCCGGGGCGTCGGCCGGGCGCGGGGTCCAGGGCTTCTTCGCAGGCGCGCCTTCGGCACGGGGCGGACGGGCCGGGCGGTCGCCGTCGTGGCGCGGGGGCTTGTCGAAGCGACGGGCGGGGCGTTCGGTCGGTCCGGGTGCCACGGCGTCGGAGACGGTCACGCCATCCTCGGTCGAGGCGGCGATGGCCGCGCGGAACTTGGCCTCGGCGGCCTTGGTGATCTCGAACTTGGTCTCGCGCTCGAAGATCTTGATGGAGCCGACGTCGGGCTTGGTGACGTGACCCAGGCGGCAGATGGTCGGCAGTAGCCATTTGGGATCGGCGTTCTTGTCGCGGCCGACGTTGATGCGGAACCAGACCATGTCGCCGCCCCGGGCGAAGTCGGTCAGGGGGCCTTCCTTCTGGCCGCGATCGTTCACGCCCGTGGCCTGGGCGCGCTTCATGCGGTCGTCGTCGTAGACGTCCTCCGGCGCGGGCAGCTTCTGGCGATAAAGGCGGATCAGGGAGGCCGCGATCTGTTCGGGCGTCGAGCGTTCCAGCAGCAGCTTGCCGAGCGCCAGAGCCTCTTCGTCGTCCACCGGGGCGGTCAGGGCGGGGTCGGCCAGCAGCCGCTCGCGGTCCTTCTCGAGGATCATCTCGACGGTCGGCGGGCCCTGCCATTCGGCCTTGATGGCGGCCGACTGGAGCATCAGCTCGACCTTGCGACGGCGCGTATAGCTGACCATCAGGACCGACACGCCCTTCTTGCCCGCGCGGCCGGTGCGGCCCGAGCGGTGCAGAAGGCCGGCCTTGTTGATGGGGATCTCGGCGTGGATGACGAGGCCGAGGTCGGGCAGGTCCAGACCGCGCGCGGCGACGTCGGTGGCGACGCAGACGCGGGCGTGGCCGTCGCGCAGGGCCTGGAGCGCTTCGGACCGCTGGCTCTGGGTCAGTTCGCCCGACAGGCCGACGACCGAGAAGCCGCGTTCGCGGAGCGACGAGGTCAGATGCTTCACCCGCTCGCGCGTGTTGGCGAAGACCAGGGCACCGGGGGCCTCGAACCAGCGGAGCACATTGACGACGCCCAGCTCGACCTCATTGGGGGCCACGCGGATGCAGCGATATTCGATGTCGCCGTGGGGTGCGTTCTTCTGGGTCGTGTCGATGCGGATGGCGTCGCGCTGATAGGTGCGGGCCAGATCGACGATGTCGCGGGCCAGGGTGGCCGAGAACAGCAGGGTGCGGCGCTGGGCCGGAGCGGCGTCGAGGATGAAGGTCAGGTCCTCGGAGAAGCCCATGTCGAGCATCTCGTCAGCTTCATCCAGCACGACGGCCTTGAGCTGTGTCAGGTCCAGCGCGCCGCGCGACAGATGGTCCTTCAGGCGGCCGGGCGTGCCGACGACGATGGCGGCGCCGCGCTCCAGCAGGCGGCGCTCGGCGCGGGGGTCCATGCCGCCGACGCAGGTGGCGATGCGGGCGCCGGCCTTGCCGTAGAGCCATTCCAGCTCCTTGGAGACCTGCAGCGCCAGTTCGCGGGTTGGGGCGATGACCAGGGCGGCGGGGGCACCGTTGTCCGGGACGCGGTCGGCGTCTCCGAGCAGAGTCGTGGCCAGGGCCAGGCCGAAGGCGACGGTCTTGCCCGATCCGGTCTGGGCCGAGACCAGCAGATCGCGGCCTTCTTCGGCCTCCAGCACGGCGGACTGGACGGGCGTCGGCTCGTCATAGCCGCGTTCGGAGAGAGCGCGGTCGAGCGCGGGATGGCTGGCGGGAAAGGGCATGGAGGTCTCGTAGGGCGCCGGGGGCACAAACGCGAGCGGGCGCGGGTATTCAGGGGGCGGGGCCTATAGGCCGCGATCAAGGCCGAATGGTGTTGTTCTGCCAGTTGCAGCTCAGGACGGCGCGTCCGCCGCCACCGCCTTCATCGACACGGTCGGGTCGGCCAGCCGCCGGGGATCGATCGGCGTACGGCGCTGGATCAGCTGCTTGCCGGCCATGAACTCGGGCGGGGCATTGACGGCCTCGACGCAGACGATGCGGTCGCCGCTGAGGTGGAAGACGGCGAAGGTGCCGATCTCAGGGTCGCCCCGGATAAGGGTCCGGTCGGCCTCGAGAGGCAGGCCGGCGATCTGAAGCTTGATCTCGTACTGGTCCGACCAGAACCAGGGGACCTCGGGCGGGGCCTGGGGTCGGCCGACGATCGCGTGGGCGGCCTGGCGGGCCTGTTCGAGGGCGTTGGGCACGCTCTCCAGCCGCAGGGTGCAGCCGTGGACGGGGACGGGGCGGACGGTCACGTCGCCGATGGCGTAGATCGCCGGGTCCGAGGTGCGGGCGGTCTCGTCGACGACGATGCCGCCGGACCCGGCCGGATCGCAGTCCAGACCGGCGGCGCGCGCGAGGTCGTCGTTGGCCAGGGCTCCGACCCCGACGAGGACGACATCGGCCAGGAGGAGTTCGCCGTCGGACATCCGCACGCCGGCGTCCTCGAAGGCGGTCACCTCCGCGCCGAGGCGGATGTCGACGCCCGCCGCGCGGTGCCGCCGGGTGAAGAAGGCCGACAGGGGTTCGGAGGCGACGCGGGCGAGGACGCGATCCATCCGTTCCAGCACGACGACCTCGGCCCCGAGCGACCGCGCCGAGGCGGCGGCCTCCAGCCCGACATAGCCGCCCCCGACGACGACCAGCCGGCGGCCGGGGTGGAGGTGATCCTTCAGACGCTCGGCGTCGGCGAGAGTGCGGAGCTCGATCAGATCCGGGCGATCCGCGCCGGGGAGGGGCAGGCGGCGGGCCTTGGAGCCGGTGGCGAGAATGAGGGCATCGTAGGCCTCGGTGGTTCCATCGGACAGGGTGACCGTGCGCTCGGCGGGCGAGATGGCGGTGACGCGTACGCCGGTCCGAAGGGTGACGGCGTGGTCCGCGTAGTAGTCGGCCGGGCGGAGTAGCAGGGAGTCGAGGTCGGCTTCTCCCTTCAGCCAGGCCTTCGAAAGGGGCGGGCGCTGGTAGGGTGGAACGGGCTCTTCGCCAATCAGCAGGATGTCGCCCTCGAAGCCCGAGGCGCGCAGCAGGGCGGCGGCCGATCCGCCCGCGTGTCCCGCCCCGACGATCACGACGCGCATCGTCGGGCTCCTATTCCGCGTCCGGCTGAAGCTCGGGCCGGGTGTCGGCGAAGGCCGGCAGGGCCAGACAGGCCGCCTCGATCGCTTTCAGCCTCGGCCAGCGCAGATCGACGCCGAAACGTCGGGCGTTGGCCATCTGCGGGACCAGCAGGACATCGGCCAACGTCGGCCGGTCGCCGAAGGCGAAGGGCCCGGCCGTGTCGGCGACCAGGGCCTCCAGCGCATCGAAGCCGCCGGCGATGACGTCGTGAGCCCACGTCTGTGTCTCGTCCGGCGTATGACCCAGCGCCTGAAGACGTTTGAGAACGCTCAGATTCTGGACCGGATGGATGTCGCAGGCGATGGCCTGGGAAAAGGCACGGACCTTGGCCCGCTGGATCAGGTCGGTGGGAAGCAGCGGCGGGTCCGGATGGCGCTCGTCCAGGTACTCGCAGATGGCCAGCGACTGGGTGAGGACCGTTCCGTCGTCGAGGATCAGGCTGGGGAGCAGGCCCTGGGGGTTGATGGCGAGATACTCGGCGGAGCGTTGCTCGCCGTGCCTGAGGTGCTGGAACCGCTGTTCCGCCTCCAGACCCTTGAGGGCCAGGACGATGCGGACGCGCCAGGCGGCCGAGGAGCGGAAATAGCCGTGCAGGATCATGGGAATCAGGCCGCCGGTGCGCCGATGACGACGGTCAGGTCGCCGAGGCCGTCAATCGTGGCGATCAGGGTGTCCCCCTGAACGACCGGCCCGACGCCGGCGGGGGTGCCGGTGAAGATCAGGTCCCCGGGCTCCAGCCGATAGAAGCCGGAGATGTGCGCGATGACCTCCGGCACGGACCAGATCATGTCGGACAGGTCGCCGGCCTGCCGGGGCTGCCCGTTGACCGACAAGGCGATGGCACCCGCGCCCGGATGGAAGCCTGCGGCGGGATGGATGAGCCCGAGCGGCTTGGACTGTTCGACGTTCTTGGCCACGTCCCAGGGGCGACCGCCGTCCTTGGCGACCTGCTGCAGATCGCGGCGGGTCATGTCGAGGCCGATCGCATAGCCATGAACGAGCGCCATGGCGTCCGCGACCGCGACGTCACGGCCCGCGTGGCCGATGGCGATGACCAGTTCGACCTCGTGGTGATAGTCGGCGGTCGCCTGCGGATAGGCGATGACGCCACCACCCGGCACCACGGTCTCGGCCCAGGCGGTGAAGAAAAAGGGGGGCTCGCGGTCGGGGTTCTGGCCCATCTCGCGGGCGTGGGCGGCATAGTTGCGGCCGATGCAGAAAAGCCGTCGCACCGGGAACATCGGGCCCGTGGTCGTGGGCGCCAGGACGGACGGCGGCGGCTCGAAGGTCAGGGTCACGCGTGTTCGTTCCGAAAGAGGGTCAGCCGTCGGGCGGGCCTGGGTCGGAATAGCCGAACGAAACGAAGGTGTCTCGCCCCCTCAAGCCGGGCAGTTCGCGACCTCGGCGGATGTGCGCCGCATCCAGTCGATCCAGACCCCGACCGGCCGCTCGACCGCTTGCGTCAGGGCGCTCGAAGGCCCGCAGAACCGCGAGTCCATCAGGCTGGCGATCGCGAGGGTGTTCACCGCTCCGGCCCGGTCCCACAGGCCCTCATAGCCGGGCTGTCCGACGCGGGCGCGGTCGGCGTCGAACTTGATCCGGGAGTTGACGAACTCCTCATGCGTCCGTTGCCCGGCGGCATAGGGCAGGAGCCAGGTCACGGCCTCGCGGGGCCCGGCGCCGGACGGATTGCGCCATCCGAACCAGTCCTCGCCGTGGACGTCCGCGGCCAGGGCGGCTGTCATCAGGGGATCGAGGTTGTAGGTGACGTAGTGGATCGCGTCGCGTTCGTGGAAGTCGTGGACCGACCCGTCCGCCAGGATGTTTCCGCTGACATGGCGGCGATAGGCCGCCCGGGCCCGGTCGATCAGCACGGGGTCGCCGACGCGGTAGGCAGCCAGGGTCGCGAGCTTGATCCGGTGGCTCTGCCAGTTAGTCTCGGCGTTGATCGGGGTGCCGTCCATGGCGTCGAGGTAGCCAACCGACAGGGCCCTCCAGAAGCCGTCGATGCGGGCCTTCGCCTCCGGGTTCAGGGCGTCGTCGATCAGGTCGGTCGCCATGATGAGGGTGTCGAAACCGGTCTCGTCGATCGGGTTGAAGGACCAGCGATAGGTCGTCGCCCAGGCCGTCAGATAGGTCTCGGCGCGTTCGGCATAGCGGGCGTCGCCGGTCAGCCCATAGGCGAGGGCCAGGGACAGGGCGATCGGGAAGTCCTCGCGGGCGCGGCCGCTGATCTCGCGTATGCCCCGGCCAGGCAGGGTGCCCTCGGTGTGAAGGACGGGGATCGCGCCGGGCGGGCGGGTCAGGCCCAACGTCGCGCGCTCCAGAACGGCGGTGGCTGCGGGCGTGTCAGCTGCGGCGCGCCAGGAGGCTCCCGAACCGGGATTGAACAGAGCGAACCTGGCGGTCGATGCTGCGGGGCTCGATGAAACGACGTCGGCCTCCGCCTCGGCCTTCACCGTCCCCGGGAAGACCAGCGCCGCCGCGATGGTCGTCAACAGCAGGCCCAGTATGGCCCTGCGCCGCGTGTGCCCGCCACGGGATGCGTACGGCCCTACCACCGGCGTTCCGCCATCTGGGCCGAGGCGAGAAGCAGCGCTCCGAGGCCTTCGTCGTCGGTTTGCAAGGCGGTGGCTCCTTCGGTCGAACGAAGCGCGTCCCAGCCGCGCAGCGCGGCGGCCTCGCCTTCGTTGAAGCTGAGCAGTCCCGAGTTCAGCCCCCAGGTCAGGCCATAGACGTAGAGGGCCGAGGCCGACCGGTCGATCGGGGCCGTCTCGTCATCGAGGACTGTCCGCCACCATCCGTCGGGCCCTTGCAGCCGGACGATCGGGCGGGCCATCTCGCGGTACCAGGCGACATACTCGAGCCGTGCCGGGGTTTCGGCCGGGAGGGCGTCGATCATGCGGGTCAGGGCGGCGAAGGCCGTGGCGTTCAGACGGGCGTCGAACCGGCCGTCCATGCGGGCGGCGGTGTCGGCGTGGAACAGCAGGGCTTGGCGGTCGAACAGGGTGCCCGCCATGCGGCGGAACGGCGGGTCGAGGGCGACGATGCCTGCGCCCACCATCTCGTCTCCGCCGGGACCGGCCCAGAGGGAGCGGGCATAGAGCAGGTCGTCGGCGTTGCAGTCGGTTCCGGTGCAGAACGCGTCCCAACTGGCCCGGGTGGGGGGCTCGCCCGAACGTCCGGCGACGTTCGCAGCGGTGGCGTATCGGGCGTCGCCGCTCGCCCGGCCGAGGGCGTCGAACCCCAGGGCGAGTAGTGGGCTCTCCGGCGCTGCGGTCGTCGACAGGCGACGATCCGCGAAAGGGCGGGCGATGGCGAGGACCTGGTCTTGCCAGGGAAGGTCGGCCGTGGCCTGTGTGACCGGCGCGCCGACCGCGCCTGTCGTGCCGCACGCTGAGAGGGCAGCGGCCAGCACGACGCCAAGGAGTGGGATCGAGGTCCTAGCGCCCATAGGGGGCCTCGTTGTTCTGGCGGCTGATCTCCGGAGGCTCGCCGTCCAGGATCAGCCGGATACGGCTGCCGGCCGGGACGGTGTCGGGCAGGGACAGGGTCACTGGCTGCACCTTGGGCCGCAGATCGTCGGGCGCGGGCAGGGCGGGGAAGTTGGCTTCGGCCAGCACCGCCCCGCGCGCGCTTTCGAGGATCACTCGGCCCGACGGCGAGGCCACGGCGCCGAGGCTGTGGACCGTGACCGTCAGGCTACGGCCGTCGGATGCCAGGTCGGACGGGCCGATCCCCACGTCCGGACGGGTGGACATAGCGGGGCCTGCCTCGGAGAGGGCGAACTCCAGAACATTGGCCCCCGGCGCCAGGACGACCGGAAGGGCTTCGCCCGGGCCGAAGGCTACCGTCCGGGCCTCGCCGCCATCCGGGCGGTCGTCGCCGTCGGCGTCGCGACCCTGGCGGACGCTCCACTGGCCGGACCGGATCTCCCCGCCGGAGATCGCGGCGCGGACGGGGCGGTTCGAGAGGTTCCAGACCACGACGCGGAAGCCGTCCGACGCCGGTTCGCGCACCAGGATGGCGGTCCGCAGCGCGTCCTCGGGATCGTCGAAGCGCCAGGTGATCCGGTGACCCGGGACGATCCGGTTGCGGGCGTGGGCGACGCCGCCCAGCCGGGCGCGCTGGAGCTGGACACTGGGCACCTCGACGCGGTCGGTCCACCAGTGGTCCACGGTCTGCATGTTCATCCGCACGGAGCTGGCGTGGAGCTCGCGGGCGTAGAGCCGCTCCAGCGGTTCACGATTTCCCGTCTCGGCGGCGGCGAAGGTCAGGGCGTCGGAGGGCGCGTCCGGAGCGGCGGCCTGGCTGATGTATCTCTGATGCAGGTCGGGCCGGCCGAGGTCGCGCCCGATGTCGCTGTTGACGTTGCCGTACTCGTTGGTGCCCGTCGGATCGCCCAGCGGCGCGAGATAGCGGCTGTCCTCTGTCCAGCGCCAGGCGGACCAGAGCAGCATGGCCGTCGGTCCCAGACCCGATCCGCGCTGGGCGTCCGTGGTCCAGTTGATGTCGGCGGGCCAGGTGACGGTGCCGTCCGCGCCCGGCCGCCCGTGGGCGACATAGCCGTCGGCCAGTTCGAGAAGCAACGACCTCAGCCGGGGCGAGCCGTTGTAGTCGACCAGCAGCATGCCGGGGTGCAGCACCAGATGCGACTGCCCCTTGGACCAGTCCCACGGCGTCTCGCGGGCGAAGATCGAGCCGCCGAAGTTGTTGGAGATGATATGCCTGTGGCCCGCCGCATTGATCGCGGTGATGTCGGCATAGCGGCGCGCGGTGGCCATCAGCCGCTCGACGGCGACGGGATCGCCCCGGTTCAGCAGCGCAGCCTGGGCGACGGCATTGATGCCCTCCTCATAGATGTGCAGTTCGTCGGTCTGGATGCGGTTCAGGCCGTCGTCCCACATGTCGTTGCGATAGCTGGCCTCGACCAGAGCGTTCAGCGAGGCGGTCAGCTTGTCCGTATCGACCCCCATCAGGGCCGGACCGACCCACTGATTGGTCATGTCCGTGTCGTCGGAGATGCCGCCGCCGAACTCGCCGTCGACCTGACGGTTGTCGATCCACCAGTTCACGAAATGGCGCACCTGCTTCAGCGCCTCGACCTGGCGGAAGGCCCACAGGGGCACGCCGGCGGGCGGGGTGGGCTGGACGAAGTCGGGCAGGGGCTGGGACGCGTTCCACTCGCTCCAGTAGGCGCGGCCCTCGACGTTGTCGGGATCGACGCGCAGCAGGTCGGTCAGGTCCCGGTAGAAGCGGTCGAACAGGGCGAGGTCGCGCGTGATCTGGCGCTCCTCGACCAGGAAGCCGTAGCTGTCCTGAACCTGGATCAGGCGATCCGCGACATGCTGCGGACGGGCCGCGTCGCGGGTCTTGAAGATCAGTCGCACGCCCATGCCGTCCAGGCTCTGGGCCCCGAAGTCGGGGGCGGCGGAGCTGACGGTGAAATACAGGCTGTGGTCGTCGTCCAGGACGCGGTCGCGGGTGTCGAGAAACACCGTTCGCGCCTCGCCGGGGCGGACGGAGACGTTGACGTCCAGCATGTCGCGCAGGGGCCAGGTCGGATCCTTGACCCGCAGGTTCAGCGAGATCAGGCCGTTCGCGTCCGGCGTCGCCGACAAGGCCGGGATGTCCAGCACGATGCCGTCGAGGCCGCCCGCCTGCTGATAGCTGAGGGTCGGGACGTTGCGGATCAGCGGACCGCCGGGCCGGCCGCGACGGAAGTCGATCGGAACGACGACGTGGGCGATAGGTCGCCGGGCGGTCAGGGCCGTGACGCGCGGGGCGCTGGGGGCGCTGGCCGGCAGGGCCATGACCGTGTCGCGCTCCTCCGGTGGATAGCGACCGGTGATGAAGGCCGTCACCTCGTCGGTGGCCACATAGCTGGGCTCGACCCCGCTGCGGACGACGTAGCGGTAGTCGCCAAGGCTGGGGGGCAGGTCGCCGGCCGTGACGTTGTAGACGCCGATTTCCTGGATGGGGGTTTCGGCCTCGGTGTTGGTGAAACGCAGGGCACCGCCATGATGCGCCGACAGACGCGTCGAGGTACGTTCGGCGCCAGCTTCGCGCTGGAAGAGCGCCTGGGCGGGCGCGTCGTCGATCACCCGGCTGGCGTCGATGCGAGCATCGACGGCGGCGACCTGGCCGTGCGCCGCGCCCTGGATCTCGATCTGGTTCCACGGTTCGTCTGGCAGGAACCAGGTCGCGGAGCGTCCGCCCATCGAATAGACGTTCCAGTCCGGCAGGATGAAATAGTCCGTCCGTCCGGGGATGCGCGAGCGGTTGTAGACGCCGGGCCAGGTGGTCTCGCGGATGCCGTCGTTGCCCTTCCAGTGGCGCTGGGCGACGTCGCGCTGATCGGTGAACTCGACGCGGCGGATGCGGGTCAGGGCATCGGCCAGATAGGGGGCGGACCCCTGGTCGAAGCCGAAGCGGCGGTTCCAGGCCTCTTGCCAATCGGCGGGCGCGGGCGCGGGCGCGGTCTGGTCGGCGGGGGAGGCCGCTCGCATCCCACGGACCTCCGCGTCGGACAGGGCGCGGTCGTAGATGCGCAGATCGTCGAAATCCGAGCCGCGCGTGAAGCTGTAGCGGCTGTGGACCTGAATCGGAGAGACAATGCGCGAGGCGGTGCCGAACTGGTCCAGGGCCGCATCGAGGGGGGCGGGCGTCATCTGGGCCGCGACCCGCTGGCCATCAACGTAAAGCACCACGCCTTGGGTCTCGTCCCAGGTGAAGGCCAGATGGCTCCACTGGTCCGGGTCGGGCACGCTGGGCAAGGTGTAGCTGACCCGCACGCGGGCCAGATTGGTGTCGGTGACGAAGGCGTCGAAGCCCGAGCCGTTCCAGTCGATCCGCAGGAACGTCATGTCCCAGCTGGAATGGTTGGCGAAGCCGACTCGGAAGAGCACAAAGGGCGTGGGGCCGGTGGCGTAGCGGGCGCGCCAATCGAAGGCGAGAGTGCCCCGCTGGGCATAGATGTTTCTGGGAGCGGACCAGGCCAGTTGCTGGTCGTCGGTGCCCTCCAGATAGCCACCTCTTGCCCCGCCCTCGGGCCTGAGCGCGATGCGGTCTGCGAAGGTCGGCTCCGCCTGGCCGGAGGCCAGATCTGCCGTCAGGCTCTGATCCGCCGACATATGGAACAGCAGGCCGTCGTCTCTCGGGTTCGTCTGTCTCGCCGTCGCGTCGCTGCAGAGTGCCATGAGGGCCAGCACGGCGATGAAGCCTGTGTGTGAGATCAAAGACCGCATATCGCTCTCGCTTGCGGCACGGGCCCCGTCACCCAGAGTGACCCGGTCCGTCCCTGTCCTGGTGTCCTCGCCGGCTCTTATGGCCGATGCTGTTCGAGACTATGACACCGGTTTCCAAGAAGGAAAGCCGGCATTTCCAGACGGTCTGCCCGGCGGGGCCGGTCTGGTGCGAATGTCAGGACGGCGGTGTGCGGTCTGGCCTGTGCCTGGATGGGGGCGAACCCCTAGGAGACCCCGTCCGTAGGGCCCGGCAAGCTCTCGGAAACCATAGTCGTATCACATTTCCTTAGCTGGGCCGTGGTTCATGGGCTGCTGAACGAGGGAGCGGGATCTCATGAACGAAGCAATCAAGCTGGGGCTGGCGATCGCCGGGGTCGGGGCCTTGCTCGCGCCCGCCGCAGCACAGGCGGCCGACCAGGAAACGACCTTCCGTATCTTGGCGGTGGTCCAGCCCTTTTGCCGGATCACCGTGGCGTCCGGCGAGAACGGCGCCGAGGCCGTCAATGGCCGGGCGGACTTCGGCCCGGTGCGCGAACTCTGCAACACGCCAGGCGGCTATGTCGTTCGGGCCCAGTTCCGAAACCTGAACCAGGGATCGCTTGTGGCCGGCGAGTCGCGTCTGCCGATCGCGGCGGACGGCTCGGTCGAATTCACATCCGAGATGGCCCGGCTGCGCGTGCGCAACTGGAGCGTGGTCGACCTGGCTGAACAGACCGACCAGCGCGTCTATCTCCGCGTCTCGATCTCGCCGCTCTAGCGCGCGACGTCTAGCTGAGCGACGGGCGGATGGTGACGGTGATCTCGTCCTCGTAGTCACCCGCCGGCCGCAGTGCGAGGGCGGGTACCACGACATCGAGGGTGTGGTCGCTGAAGCCGCTCGCGCTGGGCGGCGCTGCGAAGTCCGCACCGCGCTCCGCGCCTTCGGACAGAAGCTGGCCGGACAGAATCGGCGAGTAGGCGATCGGCTGGCCTACGCTGCGACCCGGCCGGATCAGGTCGAAATCGTTGGTTGACGTCAGTTCGATCTCGTAACGGGTGTTGGCATAGGCGCGGAACTTCAGCGGCGTGATCGCCCGCCCGTTGGTGGTGATGGTCCCCAGGTCCAGTTCGGTCCCCCAGGCGGCGGACAGGCCGACACTGGGCTGCACACGCGCTGAAACCGACACAATGCTCTCGCTCCGCGCCTCTTCCCCACCACGTTGGTCGAAGGCTTTGGCGACCAGACGGAACTGACCCTGATAGACGCCCGGCGAGACGCGCTGGCCGCGCGGCAGGACAACATTCAGGCCGTCCCGGGGGGGAGCGCCGACCCCGTCCAGGCGGGGCCCCCGGTCAGGGCGGAAGGTTATGTCGTTCTCGCCCGACACGCTCGCGACCAGGATTTCCGTCCCGCTCCGCAGATCGAGACCCTCTCCAAAGCCGAGACTGCGATCGTCCAGCGACCTCAGTTCGAACGACACGCGTCTCCCCGCGCAATCGCTGCTGGCCGCTGTGGTGGAGAGGACGGGAACGGAGACATCGGACGGGGCGAAACCGTCGTAGTCGAAGCTGACGACGCCCGGGACGGCGATCAGCTGTCCCAGGGTGCAGTCGGCGGCCGCGCCGGACGCAGCCCCCAGGGCGGCGGTGCCCGCGACGATCGCCCAGATGCTCTTGCTCATGGTGCATTCCTCGATGCCGGCGGAATCCTGCCGATGTCAGCCAGGGCGCCCTGATCGGCGCCGATCTCGAACTCATAGGTCTCGCCGCCGGCCATGACGACCTGCCAGCGACCGACCGACAGGCCGGAGATGCCGAAGCGGCCCGTGCGGTTGGTGAACATCTGCCGGGGCGGCGCGTCCGCATCGCTGAGGCTGCGGGCGACGCCCGACTTCAGCACCAGCGGCTCGCCCTGTCCGTCCAGCAGATAGCCGATCGCGGTGATGTTGTAGGCCGAGCCCACGGTCAGCGAGAAGCCGGCGTGCTCCCACGGATAGAGCTCGAACACGCCGTCGCCGAGGTCATAGCCCTGGGGCGCGTCCGGCACGTCGAAGGGAACCTGCTGGCGGGAGTAGGTGCTGAGACCCACGAGGGCCGGGCCGAAGAAGCCGGAGCGTGCGATCTCGCGCTGAGAATAGCGGGTGCCGATCACCACGGCGGCGTCGCCGAGGCTGGGGTGGGTGTCGACGATGGCGAAGGCCCCGTTGATGCGCGGTCCGATAGCGACCCGGCCGTCGGCATAGGCGATCGTTCCGGCGGCACGAACGGACGTGGTCTGCGCCGCCACATCGCCTTGCCGGTCGAAGGCGGTCCGGTGCGACAGGCCGACCTCGCCGCGATTGCCGAAATAGCCGAGGTTGCCGTTCAGGCCGATCGACTCGCGTTCGCGAGAGAGCTGGGCGTTGTAGGCGATGCCGCGCCCGGTCAGGCCGGGCCCGCGACCATAGCCCAGCTGGAAGCTGTCGCTGGCGCTGTCGTAGCTGGCGTTGGCCGAGCTGTTGAAGCCGAAGCGGCGGGTAGCCGTGATGCCGACGGACACCTCGTCGCGACCGGAAAAGCTGATGTTGGCGTAGCTGACGCGGGCGCTGACCGATGTGCGCTGATCCGGACTCCAGGCGACCCCTGCCGTGCCGCCGTAGCGGTCATCAATGAAATCGGTTCGCGATTCGGCGTAGTCCGCGCCGACGAAGACCGACAGGTTGCGACGGATCGGCTGGTCATAGCGGGCCGAGACCAGCCACCCGGTGGAGCTGTTCTGGGGAAACTGTTCGATACCGCTGAAGTTCTCGCTGCGGTTCTCAACCGACAGGTTCAGCCTGCGGGAACTGGCGAGGTCGGGAATTTCCTGGGTGTAGCGATACTCGAGGCGGACGGCGACGCCTGAACCTACAGCATCGTTGTTGCTGCCGGCGAGCTCGGCGTTGAAAACACCGAAGCCGGTCGCGAACACCGCCTCCACACCCACCTGCTGGGCGGTTTCGGCCAGCTGGAAGTTTCCTCCTGCCGTCAGGCGGTCGGTGATGCCGCGCCTGTAGAAGCCTGTGGCCACCGCCCGTTCGGTCAGATACTCGCGCTCGTTGTTCAGAAGGGGCGCGTCGATGCCGATCTGGAAGTCGAACTCGCTGAGGCCTGGCGCCAGAAGCGCGAAATCGGAGAAGAAGTCGTAGTTGATGACCTGGCGATCGCCCGCCTCGTCCTCGATGACGATCTGGACGTCGCTGGCACCGATGGTCAGCGGCAGGTCGGTCAGGTCGAACGTACCGGGGCCAAGACGCAGCGTCCGGGCCGGCTGGCCGTTGACGAAGATCTCCACCGTCGCCGGGGCCTGAAGCGTCAGGGTGCGCGCGGTCGTGGCCGTCAGGCTGCGTCCACCGCGATAGGTCTGGGTCAGGCGCGACAGGCCGATGCCGGCGACATCGACGGCGCTCTGGAAGGATGCCGTCGCCGGCAGCAGATCTCCGGCGGTCCAGCGCAAGGATTTGTACGGCTGGTCGAAGATCAGGCGCGACGCCTGCCGGGAGAAAGACTGGTCGTCGTCGCCATCGTAGGTCAGACGGTTCTCGAACGCGATCGGTCGAAGGCGGCCATCGATATCCAGGTTGAAGCGCGGGCCTCGAACGCCTTCCTCAATGCCGACGTGCTCGTAGTCGAGCGTGCCCTGATAGTTCAGCGCGATGGCGAAGCGGCTGGATGCGTCGGGCACCAGATCGCTCTCGTCGTCCTCGAAACCGAGGGGCACGCGACGACGCAGGCGAGCGCTCGCGTCGATGCCGAGCACGATTTCCAGCGCCGCAGGATCGAACGTCAGGTCGATTCCGGCGCCCTGCACGTCCTCCAACCGCACGAAGCCATCGGCGGAGGCGCTCGACTGGACGGCGGAGAGGTTTGTCGGCGTGAGGGTGCGTTCGAGAACCCGAACCAGATCGGCGACGGCGACGCGGACATCATCCTGAGGCGTGATACGGACTTCCACCTGGCCGAGGGGCCCGGTCTCTCGGACAGGGACCAGGAGCACGATGTCCTGAGTGCCAGTGTTCAGGCGCTGGGTGATCCGGGGCATCGGCATCGCCGACCCTGCGCCCGCGCCGCCCGCTGGAATGAGGTTCGCCTGCGGCTGGCCGGCGGCGCTCCAGGCTCCCACACCGGGCAAGCCGCCCGTCGTCAGCGCCAGCATCGAAATCATACCGGTCCGTGCGTATCGTTTCCGGTGTCTGCCCGGCCCCCGCGGCGTCATCCGTCAGCCTGTCGGCTGCGGCGTGTAGCGTCCGACGAGATCGCCGGATGCCGGCACGTCGGTGCGCGCGAGGAACATCGCCCGTCGGCCCGCAGCGGGGACGATGCCCAGTCCGAATGCGCCGTTCATGTCGCCGGGCTGCAGCCGGACCGACCAGTCCGAGCCTGGAACGGAGAGCTCCATCTCGCCCTCGGTGACATAGCCCACGGCGGCGGCGTCGTTGGCGAAGGTGATCAGGAGGCCCGGATTGCCTTCGGAGTTGGTCCAGCGTTCGACGCCGGCGATCGAAATCTCAGGCTCGGCACGGGTGGGAGAAACCGCGACCACGGATTCAACCGCGTAGTAGAGCGAGACGCCGCTTTGGCCCTGTTCCAGCTCGACCGGGAGTTCCGACGTCGAGAACATGTAGAGCTTGCCGACGTCGATCGTCGGGTCGCCGATCCAGCGAACGCGGAAGATCTGGCGGCCGCCGGCGGGGATGATCGCCTGAACGGGAAAGATCTGAAACTCGTCGCCGACGTCCGGCTCCTGCACCGCAGCGCCGCGTTCGGGAAGCGTCAGGCGGCTGACGGTCACCTCGACGGTCACCGGGCGTGCGCGGTCGTTGATGACCTCGATCGCCGCGTTGGACGCGCTTCCGCTGGTGGTCATCTTGATCAGGACGGGCTGCACCAGCAGCGCCAGAGCCGGCGCGGCGGCCACGGCGAGGGCGAGGATCGCCAGGCCCGCGACGACGAAGTTTCGACTGAAACGCATAAGGGTACAGGGTTCTCGTGATCGGGCGGCGACGCGCCCGGACCGGCCTTGGCCGGCGAAGGAAGAAACGGGGGACCGGCGAACCGGCCCCCCGTCCAGGCTCGATCGTCTTAGATCGAGGGGCCGCCGGTCAGGGGCGACATCGTCAGGCGGACTTCGTCACGATAGGTGCCGGCCAGCAGCAGCGAGCCGGACGCCGGGATCGAGAAGAAGAAGCGCGCGGACGACGCGAACGGGTTGCCCGAGGCGATCAGGGTGTTGGTCGCGGCGACCGGCTGCAGGCCGCTTGCGGTGCTGCCCGCCGAGAAGGCGATCTGGTAGGGGACCGTCTTGACGAAAGCCGCATCGGCCGTGCCCGTGTAGCTGCTGAGCAGACCGGAGTTCTGCGAGGTGCTGGTCACGGTGTAGGGCGTGTTGCACTGGGCCTGGGCGTAGTTGAACGCGCCCGAGGCGGCTTGCACGGTGTTGTCCGAATCCTTCTGGATGTCGACGACGAACGCCTGGTCACCGGTGGTCAGGCCGTTGCCGTTGCTGTCGGGACCGACGCTGACACCGTTGGTGCCCACGTTGGCCGTGTTGCCGGCGCTGCCGAAGCGGCAGAAGTTGGCGACAGTGGCGTTGATCTGGAAGTTGCTGATGGCGTCAGAATACTGAGTGCCGGCACCGGGCGTCTGAGCCAGGGCGGGGGCGGCCATCATCGCGACGGCGGTGGCAAGCAGGAACATCTTCTTCATGGGGTCGTCTCCAACGTGAGGCGCGGAATGCGCCTGTTCTTCGAAAGGATCGGACAGGTTTGTCCGATATGCCGGAGACGGCTGGAGCCGAACCGGTCATGGGGGATCGAGATCACAAGGCTCCTCCGGAGCTGCCCATCAGCGGGCTGAGTGTGACCACGAGAAAATCTTCGTACTGGCCGGCCAGCAGGGGCCGTCCGTCCGAAATCAGGCGCAGGTCGACCTGGCCCTGGCCCGACAGCACGCCGTCGGACAGCCGATCCTCGCTCAGGATGTCGACGCAGGGGCTATCGAGCCCCTTCATGGTCGCGCTCTGGCAGCCGAGAACGGCGGGGAGGCCGGGAAGGGAGAGGGTGGCCTCGTAGGCCATGCCGTCCGCGAACTCGCTGGCGGCGGGGCGGTCGCTCTGGGTGAGGGCCCCGTTCGTCGACGACATGCGCAGCGCGAAGCCGGTGTTGCACTCCACGGCGAACCCCAGGCTGGCCGTCTCGGCGCGCAGAGTGTTCGCGGCGGTCTGGGGATTCTGGAAAGTCGCCGAACCAGTGGCCGGCGTCAGGCTGCAGCGGATGGGGACGACGCCCCGGACGGCGACCCTGAAGTTGGGTTGCAGAGCGACCGGGTCAGCCGCGAGGCCCGGGGTCGGGGTGAGCGCCATACCGAGCGCGGTTACGACCGACGCGGCGCCGATCCATGTGGTTATCGCCATGTCTCTGGGCTGGAGAGATCTGCTGCGAACGGTGGTGGAGGGGTATTGACGCTTGTCCTGCGTCCAAGCCCGACAGCATCAGCCAGGTCTCGCGGGTCTCGAGCCTTGGCTGGCCTGAGATCGCTCGATCGAACGACGCCTTTCCTCTAGTCCAGAAAGCTCGGCAACACGCCGACAACCTGAGCTATTCACCGTTCCAGCGCTACCAGCGCGTCTCCCCGTTCAATCCGACGGGCTGTATGACGGTTACTAAAAACTTAAGCGTCCCCAGAAAGGGTGATGAATTCGCAGCTTTCTGAACACCGTTCGGCTCTGGGTTGCGGAACTCGCCAAGCGGGCGAGAGCCGGGCGGGACGCGCTCGACGACCCGCGTAAGGCGAACTCGCGGACCCTTGATCCCTCATGCCGCCGCCTGTTTAGGTTAACGCTGTTCGCTTGTGATTGACCATCAGGGATCGCCGCCCCATAGCGTTGCGCAACAGGGATCTGGGCCCTGAGTCTGCGGATAGGCGATGTACCGCGTCGACATCATCAAGGATGAGAAGCGCTGGACGGATACCGTCGGCGTAGCCTCGTCGCCGGACGGGATCACCGCAGTCGCCATCGGCCTCCTCGCGGAAGCTGCTGTCGAAACAACGCCCACGCCCGGCAGTCGCTTCGTGGCCGAAGTCTTCGATGAGACCGACCGCCTCGTCGTCAAGGCCGAGCTGCTGATCTCCGCCTGAGCACGGACGCTCAAGGGCTTCGGCCGAACAGGGTCATGTCGGGCGGATCATGGAACCCGGAACGCGCTGACCTTGGCGATCAGCTGTTCGCGGCTGTTGACCCCGGTCTTCAGGTAGATGCGCCGGATGTGGGTCCGGACCGTTTCCAGGCTGACACCCAGATCCTCGGACAGTTCATCGGCGCGGCGCCCCCCGACCAACCCCTTGACGATCCGGGCCTCTGACGGCGTCAGCCCGAGCAAACCCTTGACGTCGGGTAGATGGGTCGAAGGAACCTCGGTGCTGTAGATGCTGAGGAGTGTATGCCCCGTCTCAGGGACCATGCGGCAGCGGAAGACCAGAGCGCCTCTTCCATTGGTCAGGTCCAGGCTCCAGGAGTCCGACGCAAGAGGTGAACCGGACAGGAACTCTTCGAACGACTTCTGCTGTCCGCGCTGGGAGAGGTGGATCCTGCCGTTCTTGATCCCTGCGGTATGCTCTCGCAGCAGCCGGCTGGCCGCGTCGTTCATCCAGACAACGCGCAGGTCCTCATTATTCATGAATAGCATGGCCTGGGGCCATGTTTCGATGCTGATCAAAGCCAGGTCAGCGATCGATGGCAATCCGTCTATTCTCTTGTCCTCATTGAACGCTGACAAGTACTCAGAATGTGCCATTAACTACTATCAACTGTTACGGGGGATTGTCGCATACCCAATGTTGGGTACTAACTTGAGTTAGCTTGCGAGGTCTTTCGTCTCGACTGTGAACGCCGTTATCGACCGCGAGTTGCATGCTGCTGTCAAGGGATCGTAACCGCGCATCAACGAGACCGTTGAATTCTTGACTTAACGGCTCTCGGACGGCGTCGTTCGGCATCGCCGCAGCCACCCGTGTCTGCGTGGGCCCTGACGGCGGCTATCGGATAAGGCCGGCGTAGATGTCGCGCAGAACGCCGAAAGCCAGCTTACGTGTCCCATCCTCGGCGATCAGGCCCTTGCGGTTCCAGCCCCGCTGGAAGCGGCCGTGCCAGCGGCGGGGAGATCGAAAGTCTTTCAGCAACCAGGGCGTCACGCCCGCGAACACGCCGGAGGCAAGGACAGCCTTCATCGTCTCCTCGTACAGCCAGGCCTGATGCTCCTCGGTCCAGCGGCTTTCCCGAGGTCCATGATGACCCTGCAGGGCGTCGGCCCCGAACTCTGACATCAACAGCGGCTTGTCCCAGGTGGTGCCGAAGGCGACCTGGTGTATCTCGGCTGGCGTCCGCTGACCGTACCAGCCTTCGTACTGGTTCATGGCCACGACATCGAGATCGACGCCGAGCGGATCGGACACCACCAAGCGGGCTTCGCCGTCCCGGACACCGCCGACATCGACGTTCTTGTTCAGGGCCGCGGTGACGAGCCGCGTGGAATCGAGCGCCCGGATGTCGCCAATCACGGTCCGCAGGAAGGCGAGACGCTCAGGAGTCTGAGGCGTCTCATTGGCCACCGACCAGAAGGCGACCGAGCAGCGGTTGCGGTCCCGCAGGATCATCTCGGCCATCATCTGACGGGCGAGAGCAAGCGTGGCGGGCGCGTCGTAGGCCACGTCCTCCCAGTAGACCGGGATCTCGGCCCAGACGATCAGCCCCATCTCGTCGGCCAGCCGCAGTGTGGTCTCCCCATGCGGATAGTGGGCCAGCCGGACGAAGTCGCAGCCGAGTGCCTTGGCCTCGCTCAGGAGGGCACGGGCCTCGGCCTCGGTCGTCAGGCGACCGCCATCAGGCCCGATCCGCTCTTCGTGGAGGGCGATGCCCTTCAGGAACCGCGGCTCGTCGTTCAGCAGGATTTCGCGCCCGCGAGTCTGAAGCGTTCGAAAGCCGACGCGGTCCGACCAGCCGTCGCCCTCGATCTCGATGGCGACGTCGTAGAGCACGGGCGCTTCGGGCGACCACAGCCGCAGTCGGCGTGGACCTGCTGCGGACAGCCGGGCGCGGCCGTCGGCGCTCGCGACCGCCTCCAGCCCCAGGCCCAGGTCGGTGATCGCAAGTCGGACCGTCGCTCCGGCCGATGCCGGTCCGTCCAGCTCAACATCGGCAACGATCCGGCCGCTCTCCAGTCGGACGAAGGCGTTCCGGACGAAGGTCTGTGGCGTGTCGACCAGCCAGACCGAGCGGGTGATCCCCCCGTGGTTCTTCCAGTCAAAGTCCAGGGCGGGCAGGGTCTCGGGGCCCTGGCGACTGTCGGCGCGGACGACGAGGCTGTTCGGACCGGGGCGCAGGCGGTCGGTGACCTCGACCTCGAAGGGGGTGAAGCCGCCCTCGTGCTCGGCGACCGGTTCGCCGTTCAGCCAGACGCGGCTGCGATAGTTGACGGCCTCGAACACCAGGAACCGGCGGCGGCCGTCGGCGGGCGGACCCTCGATGTCGCGGCGATAGTAGGCGGGGCCGTCGTAGTGAAAGAGCTCTGCGTCCTGCGTATTCCAGTCGCCGGGGACGGCGATCTCGTCACTGGTGGCCCATTCATATTCGACCAGGGGGCCGTCGTCGGTGGTCGGGCGGTCCTCCCAGAAGTTCCGGCGCACCCCGGGCTTGCGGCCCGAGACGTCGAACGGGTCGAGGATCAGTTTCCACGGGCCGTCCAGAGACACGCGCGAGCGGTTCGGCAGGGCACCGATCAAGGTCGCAGCTGGGCTCGTCTCTGCGGTTTGGGCCCTTGCAAGGCGGGCGGTCGCGGCGGCCACGCCGGTCAGAGCTCCGGCCGAGATCAGGCGGCGGCGGTCGATCATCGTCATGGCAGGGTCTCGTTCACATCCTGGCCCTGAAGGTCGCGCCAGGCCATGGCCAGGAAGCGCAGTCCGAACGCACCGGCGATGTCGCGCATCACCAGTCTCACCCGACCGTCCACGCTGCGGGCGCGCGTCTCCAGAATGGCCCCGGCGAGATTGGGATCGGGATGGTCGGCGACGAAACGGTTGGCCAGCAGCCAGTTCAGGGATCGCTCGATGTTGGCGTCGAACTCGCCGCGGACGCCGTAGTCGCGCAGCCTCAGCCACAGGATGCCGGAAAACGCCGTGGCCGATCCGGTGATCGAGCCGGGCCGCGACGTGCCGTCGACGTTCAGATCGTAGGCGAAGCCGCCCCAGCGGTCCTGATACCGCGCCATCGCCCGGCCGGTCTTCAGCGCGGCCTGAAGGAAGATGGGGTCGCGGCTGAGGTCGTAGGCTTCCAGCAGGGCCTCGGCGTTCCAGACGTTGAAGCGCGGATGGACGCGGCCTGTCTTGGGATCGTTGGGTTCGAACGCCATCCACAGGCCGTTCGCGTCCTGGCGCTCCACCACCGTGCGGGCGTGGGCCAGGAACCGGTCGCACCAGGTCTGGTCGCCGGTGTGCCGGCACATGTCGCGGGCCAGGGAACCCTCGATGTTCGGCCGGGCGACCTGGGTGACGGAGGCCGGGTCGGCGTCTGGATGATGCGGCGAGCGGTCGGTCCAGAGCGCGCCCGTGTCCGGCTCGATGATGTTGTAGAACAGGCCCGGATGGCCCGGCACCGCCGTGTTCTCGAACAGCCAGCGGCCGGAGCGGGTGGCGGTGTCGGCATACTTCGGATCGCCCGTGGTGCGGCTGAGCGCGAACAGGCCCGGCGTGCCGTCCGACACAGTGGTGAAGTTGATCAGCGGGCCCAGCCGGTCGCCGTGGGCGGCGTTGACCAGACCGGCCAGGGGATGGGGCGGCTGGAACTCGGTGGAGATCCACCAGTCGCCGGCCCGGCGGGCGGCCGACAGGAACTCAGGTTCGCCGGCCACGCGCCAGGCCTCGATCAGACCCAGCGCTGTCTGGCCGGTGTGCCAGTGCGGCTCATAGTCGATCCATTCGCCGGCCAGCAGGTCGTAGTCGGCGCGACCCTTTCCGGTCTCGTCGATCAGGACGCGGGCGGCGTGGGTTCCGACATCACGAATGGCCGCCTCGATCTCGGCCAGCCGCGCGGGGGCGGCGGCCGCGGGGAATGCGGCTAAGGCCAGGGCGAGAGCGGCCGCGGCGGCGCGGATCAAAGATAGGCCCCCCTCTGCCAGGGCACGAACTCGGCGTCGCCGATCCCGAGCGCCTCGGACGCCGAGGGCTCACCGGACGCCAGCGACAGCAGCCGGTCGAAGATGCGCCGGCCGACCGAATCCAGACCCTCGCCGTCCAGCACCGGTGAGGCGTCGACGTCGATGTCTTCCGCCATCCAGCCTGCCAGACGCGCGTTGGAGGCGATCTTCAGGCAGGGCGCGGGCTTGGAGCCGAAGACGGAGCCGCGCCCGGTGGTGAAGGCGATGAGATTGGCACCGGACGCGATCTGGCCGGTGGCCGAACAGGGGTCGTAGCCGGGACTGTCCATGAAGGTCAGGCCGGGCTTCCGGATCGGCTGGGCATAGCCGATGACGTCGTCCAGCGGGGCCGACCCGGCCTTGGCGACAGCACCCAGCGACTTCTCCAGAATGGTCGTCAGCCCGCCCTTGAGGTTGCCGGGCGAGGGGTTGTTGTTCAGCGCCATGCCGTTGGCCTCTGCATGGTCGCGCCACCAGGCCAGCCGCTCCATCAGGCGCTGGGCCGTGTCCGGATCGGCGCGGCGCAAAAGCAGGTGTTCGGCCCCCCAGATCTCCGGCGTCTCCGAAAGCATCGCCGAGCCGCCGTGAGCGATCAGCCGGTCCACCGCGCGACCCAGCGCCGGATTGGCGGTGACGCCGGACCAGCCGTCCGAACCGCCGCATTGAAGGCCGACCACCAGCCCTGAAAGGGGCGCGGACTCTCGCCGGGCCGTCGCGGCGAGCGCGATCAGGTCGCGGACCATGGCCTTGCCGTCCTCGATGGCCTTCAGCGTGCCGCCGGCCTCCTGGATCGACAGGGTTCGCAGCGCCGGCCCAGGCGACAAGCCTTCGTGCGCCAGCCAGGCGGGAATCTGATTGGCCTCGCAGCCCAGGCCGACGATCAGCACGCCCGCGACGTTCGGATGGCGCGCATAGCCGGCCAGCGTGCGCTGGAGCAGCCGAATATCCTCGCCGTCCGCCGCCCCGCCGCAGCCCCCGGTGTGGGTATAGGCGACAACGTCGTCGACGCCCTCTGGCAGGCTGTCGGCCGGGAAGACGTCGGCGATCCGGCGGGCGACCGTGGCTGAGCAGTTGACGCTGGTCAGGACGGCGATGGTGTTGCGGGTGCCCCACAAGCCGCCGGCGCGGCGATAGCCGGACCAGGTGGCGCCTTCGGCCGGGGTGGGCAGGGGGCGACGGTCGGTGCCGATCTGGGCGGCGCGGTCGGCGTCGCTCATGGTCAGGTTGTGGGTGTGGACCCAGGCCCCGGGGGTGATGTCGACGGCGGCCACGCCAATGACCTGGCCGTAGCGACGTACGGGCGATCCCGCCACCACGGCGCGGACGGCGACCTTGTGCCCGGCGGCCACGGCCTCCCGGAGCGTCAGGCCGTCGACCGATGCTCCCGCCGCGAGGTCGGTCAGGGCCACAGCCACGTCGTCGTCGGTATGGAGACGGAGCAGGCTCATCCGTCCCGACCCAGGCCTTCCACGGCGGCGCGTGCCCCGAGTTCGGCCAGCGCCCGATAGGCTCCGACAACTGCGTCGCGGAAGGCAGGGTCGGCCGCCAGGGAGGGCGGGAAGACGGCCTCCAGCGAGAGCAGGGCGCGCGCCTGCGCCTCCGCGTCCGGCCCGGCGGCGTCCAGCAGGCGGCGGGTCGTCGCGGCCAGCGGATCATCGACCGTGAAGGTCGTCCCGGCATCGTCGCGGCCGCCCTGCCAGCGCATCCAGCCGGCGATGGCCAGCGCCAGATGGGGGATGGGTTGAGCGCGCTCGATCCGCGTTGCGGCCGTGGCCACCAGCCGCTGGGGCAGTTTCTGCGACCCGTCCATGGCGATCTGGCGGGTCCGGTGGTTCAGGCTGGCGTTGGAAAAGCGCGCGAAAAGGGCGAAGCGATAGGCGGCGATATCGAGTTCCGGCGGCGGCGTCAGGGTGGCCTCGGCCTCGTCCCATAGCGCCTCGACGAACCGGGCATAGGCGGGGACGGCTACGGCCTCGGCGACGAACGCGATCCCCGCCAGACCGCCCAGATAGGCCAGGGCGGAGTGGGCACCGTTGAGGAGGCGCAGCTTGGCGTCCTCCCACGGGGCGACGGCGCGGGTGATCTGGACGCCCAGGGCCTCGAAGTCCGGCCGCTCGCCCGCGAACCGGTCCTCGATGACCCACTGCAGAAAGGGCTCGGTCTTGACCAGTCCCTCGTCACGAACGCCCAGACGGGCGGACAGGGCGTCGATGTCTTCAAGCGTCGTGGCGGGCACGATGCGGTCGACCATGGTCTGGGGAAAGGCGCAGGTGGCCTCAATCCAGTCCGCCGTGGCCGGGTCGTGGGCACGGGCGAAGGCCAGGACCGCGTCGCGGATGCGTGCGCCGTTATGGGGAAGGTTGTCGCAGCTGATGACCGTGAGGGGCGCGAGGCCGCGCTCGCGGCGCAGCCTCAGTCCCGCAGCGAGGAAGGCGGGGGCGGTGCGGGGCCGGGTTGGGTCGGACAGGTCGGCGGCGACGTCCGGGTCGTCGGTCAACAGGGCACCCGAGGCCGGGTCCAGCTTGTAGCCCTTTTCGGTGATCGTCAGGGTCGCCAGATGAACGTCGGGATGGGCCAGCCGCTCGACCAGGCCAGAGGGGTCTTCGGGCGCGACCCGGACGCCCGTCACCGCGCCGACGACGCGCAGGCGCTCTTCGACACCGTCGCGGACCGACAGGGTGTAGAGCCCGCCCTGAGCTTCCAGCTGGTCGCGCACCCCCGGCGATCGGAGGGACGCCCCCAGAACGCCCCAGCGCGGATCGCCCGCCGCCAACGCCCGATCGAAGACGTCGGCCTGATGCGCGCGGTGGAAGGCACCGATGCCCAGGTGGACGACGCCCGTCCGGATTGCGGCGCGGTCATAGGCCGGGTGAACGACGCCGGTGGGCAGGCGGTCGAGCGTCTGTGGCGACAGCCGCATCAGCCCAGCAGGCCCGGCAGGGTCAGGCTCAGCGCCGGCACGAAGGTGATGGCCATCAGGGCGGCGAACAGGGCGAGGTAGAACGGCCAGATGGTGCGCACCGCTTCCTCGACCTTGATCTTGCCGACCGCGCAGCCGACGAACAGCACAGACCCCACCGGCGGCGTGACCAGGCCGATGCCCAGGTTCAGCATCAGCATGATGCCGAACTGGACCGGGTCCATCCCGGTGGCCATGGCGACCGGCAGGAAGATCGGGCTGGTGATGACGATCAGGGGGGCCATGTCCATGAAGGTGCCCAGCACCAGCAGGATCAGGTTGATCATCAGCAGGATCAGGATCGGATTGTCGGTCAAAGTCTGAAGCAGAGTCGCCAGTTGGTCTGGGGCTTCCAGCAGGGCCAGCAGCCAGCCGAAGGCGGCGGCCGAGCCGATGATCAGCATGACCATGGCCGTCGTCTTGACCGCGTTCTGCGCCGCCGTGACGAAGCCCCCGAAGCCCAGGGTGCGATAGACGATCAGGGCGATGACGAGGGTATAGACCACGGCCACGGCCGAGCTCTCGGTCGGGGTGAAGACTCCGCCCAGCACGCCGCCGAAGATGATCACGGCGGTAAGCAGGCCCGGAATGGCGGCGGCGAAGGCCCGGGCGAAGGCGGGCCAGCCGGGGAACTCTCCCTTGGGATAGCCGCGCCGCACCGCGATGAACCAGGCCGTGACGGCCAGAAGGATGCCGGTCAGGATGCCCGGCAGAACCCCCGCCAGGAACAGGTCGGCGACCGACACCGACACGCCCGCCGCCGCCGCATAGATGATCATGTTGTGCGACGGCGGGATCAGAATGCCGAGGATCGCCGAGGTGGAGGTGACATTGACCGCGTAGTCGGCGTCGTAGCCCTTCTCCTTCATCATCGGGATCAGGGTCGAACCCAGGGCCGAGACCGAGGCCACGGCGGAACCCGACACACCGCCGAACATCATCGATGCGCCGACGTCGACGACGCCCAGGCCGCCGCGCATCCGTCCCATGGCGGCGTCGGCCACCCGGACCAGTCGCTCGGCGATGCCCGCCTGTTGCATCAGGTCGCCGGCGAAGACGAAGAAGGGGATGGCCATCAGGGCGAAGACGTTCACCCCCGTCGCGATCCGCTGAAACGCCACGACCGGCGCGATGTCCATGAAGATGAAGGTCGCCAGCGACGCGAGGCCCAGGGCGAAGGCCACGGGCACGCCGATGATCAGCAACAGAGCCAGAAGCCCGAGGAGAAGGGTCAGCTCCACAGCGGCTCCACTTTCCGGCCCCGGGCCTCGGTGATCAGGTGTTCGACCGCGAACAGGACGCTCAGCCATCCGGCGATCGGCAGGGGCAGATAGGCGGCCCCGCGTGGCACCCCCAGCGTCGGGATGTCGAAGGCCCAGGTGCGCACGACCAGTTCGCCGCCCCAAACGCCCATGGCCGCGCCGAACCCCGCGACGCACAGCAGGGCAACGATCCGGCTGAGCCGACGGAGGCCCTGAGGCATAGCATCGGTCGCGGCCGTCATGCCGAGGTGGAACTGCTCGCGCACGCCGACGGCCGCTGCCAGCAGCACGAACCACACCATCAGCAGCAAGGCCGCCTGCTCGGCCCAGGCCGGGGCGTCGCCCAGCACATAGCGGGCAAAGACCGACCAGCCGATGATCCCGGTCATGACGATCAGACCGAACGCCGCGAAGGCGAGGGTCCCTCGGCTGATCCAACGCGATACGAAGGCCAGACCCGCCAGCATCACGCCATCCCCCGGATCTGCTCGACCAGGGCCCGCTGGGCGTCGGAGGTGATGAAGCGGTCCCAGACCGGTCGCATCGCCGCCTCGAAGGCCGCCCGGTCCAGATCCTCGACGACCTGGACGCCCGCCTCGAGCGTCGCCTGACGCGCCGTCTGCTCGCGCGCTTCCCACAGGCCGCGCATGAAGGGCACGCTCTCGGTCGCCGCGGCGCGGATGATGTCGCGGTCAGCGGGCGTCAATTTGGCCCAGGTCCGCCCCGAGGCGACCAGCACCTCGGGTGCCATCACGTGGCGCGTCAAGCTATAGTAGCGGGCGACCTCGAAATGGCGGCTGTCCTGATACGAAGGCCAGTTGTTCTCGGCCCCGTCCACGACGCCCTGCACCAGGCCCTGGAACACCTCGCCATAGGACATGGGGATCGGGCTGGCCCCAAGTGCCTGAACGAGGGCGACATACAGGTCCGAGGTCTGCACCCTCAGCTTCAGGCCCCGCATGTCCGCGGGCGTCCGGATCGGGCCGCGTGTGTTGTAGAAGCTGCGCTCGCCGGAATCGTAGAAGGCCAGGCCCACCAGGCCATGCCGTTCCAGCGCGTTCAACACCGTTCGCCCCGGCGCGCCGTCCAGCGAACGCCGCATGTGATCGGTCGACTGGAACAGGAACGGCAGCGACGGCACCAGCGTCAGCGGCTCGATCGGATTGAGCGGGGCCAGGTTGACCCGGTTGATGTCCAGTCCGCCGAAGACCGTGATCTCCAGCGTGTCCTTCTCCTCGCCCAGCTGACCGCCGGCATAGTTGCGAAGCCTCAGCCGACCACCGGTCCGTTCCGAGATCAGCTCTCCGAAATGGTCCACCGCCGCGACGGTCGGATAGCCGGAGGGGTGGGTATCGGCACCGCGCAGAGGCCGCTCGCCGATCTCCTGCACGCACCCGGCCACGGGTGCGGCGAAAGCGGCGGCGATCAGGGCGCGTCGGGTTGCGGTCACAGTCTATAGGCCGCCTTGACCAGGTCATAGGTCAAGGCCCGGGCAAGATCGTGGGCCTCGTCCTCCTCGATCCGGTGTTCGACGACCAGCCGGGCGAGGAAGCCGGCGTCCATCCGCCGGGCCACGTCGTGCCGCGCTGGGATCGACAGGAAGGCGCGCGTGTCGTCGTTGAAGCCGACGGTGTTGTAGAAGCCCGCGGTCTCGGTCACCTGCTCGCGGAACCGCCGCATGCCCTCGGGCGCGTCGTGGAACCACCAGGGCGGGCCGAGCCGAAGCGCCGGATAGTGGCCGGCCAGGGGGGCCAACTCGCGGGCGTATGAGGTCTCATCCAGGGTGAACAGGATGATGGTCAGGCCCGGCTCGGATCCGACCGCGTCCAGCAGCGGCTTCAACGCCGTGACGTAATCGGTCTGCGTCGGGATATCCGCCCCCTTGTCGCGGCCGAAGCGAGCGAAGACCGAGCCGTTGTGGTTCCGGAACGACCCCGGGTGGATCTGCATCACCAGACCGTCGTCCAGGCTCATGCGCGCCATCTCGGTCAACATCTGGCCCCGGAACAGCTCGGCGTCGGCGGCCGAGACGGGGCCGGTCGCCACACGCTCGTACAGGGCGGCGGCCTGATCCTGCGGCAGGTCGGCGGTGAAGGCGGTCGGGTGTCCGTGATCGGTAGAGGTCGCGCCGTGCTCGGCGAAGAAGGCCCGGCGCGTGCGATGAGCCGCCAGATAGCCTTGCCACGTGCTGACGTCCTCGGCGGTCAGAGCGCCGAACCGGACGAGATTGTCGTGAAAGCCCTCGAAGTCCGGATCGAGAACCGGATCGGGGCGGTAGGCCGTGATGACCTTGCCGGACCAGCCGCTGTCACGGATCGTGCGGTGGTGGGCCAGGTCGTCCAGCGGGCTCTCGGTGGTGGCGATCACCTCGATGCCGTAGCGGTCGAACAGGGCGCGGGGCCGGAACGCCTCGGTCTTCAGGGCCGCGTCGATAACGTCGTAATAGTGATCCGCCGTCTCGGCCGACAGGCGAACGTCCAGGCCGAACACTTCGGCATAGACCCAGTCGTGCCAGAGGCGGGACGGCGTACCGCGGAACAGATGGTACCGCTCTGCGAAGCGGCGCCAGATCGCGCGCGGGTCGGTTTCGACCGGCCCGCCGTCGGCGCGGGGGACGCCCAGATCCTCAAGCGCCACGCCCTGGCTGTAAAGCATGCGAAAGACGTAGTGGTCCGGTGTGATCAGAAGTTCGGCCGGGTTCTTCCACGGTTCGTTCAGTGCGAACCACGACGGGTCGGTGTGCCCATGCGGGCTGACGATCGGCAGGCCCTTGATCTCGGCATAGAGACGACGGGCGACTGCGCGGGTGTCCGGATCGGCGGGAAACAGTCGATCGGGATGCAGGTCGAGCGGCCGTGCCATCAGTGGGACCCGGCGGTGTAGCGCGACCGCTGGGCCGCCACCCTGGCTCGCGCCTCCTCCATCGCCTCGCTCTCGGTCGCCTCCAGCAGGGCGTCGATGACGCGGCTCAGGTGATCGCGCATGGCGGCGCGCGCCGCTGGCCCGTCGCGCATGTTGAGGGCCTCGACGATCGCGGCGTGTTCGGTGATGCGGGGCTTGACGCCAGCCGCCCGGACTTTCTCGGACAGGAACTGGTGCTGCCGCGACCGGCTGCGCGCGTCCCAGAGATTCTTGATCGCGACGACCATGGCGCTGTTCTGCGTCGCCTCGGCGATCGTCATATGGAAGCGACGATCGGCGTCCTCGCTCATCACCACGTCGCGGGCGTTCTCGTCCTCCATCTCATCGACGAGGGCTCGCAGGCGGTGGATGATGTCGTCCGTCATACGGGTTGCGGCCAAGGCGCACGCCTCGCCTTCGACCGCCCGGCGCGCCTCCAGCAGTTCGAACGGCCCGATGTCGGTCTCGCCAGCCTTGCCGCCCGAGGGCTGACGGGCGAGCACATAGACGCCGGAGCCCATCTTGACCTCCACCAGTCCGTCCAGCTCCAGGGCGATGACCGCCTCCCGGACGGTCGGTCGCGAGACGCCGAAGCTCTGGGCGAGGTCTCGTTCGGACGGAAGGCGCGCGCCGACCTTGAACTCGCCACCGGCGATACGCCTGGCCAGATCGCTGGCGACCTGTTCGTAGAGCCGGCGCGGCTCGGGCTTGAGTTCGGATTTCGACATCACCGGTCCCGTCTATCTGGCCTGACCAATCTGGACAACCCAGATTGTGTGGACTAGCCTTGGCTCTCAGTTTTTTCAGAGGATATCCCATGCCGCCAGCGGAAGGCGATCCGGGTCCGGGCCTGATCATCCCGTCAGGGGATCGGGCGGTCGCGGGTCCACTGATCATCCGTGCGGCGCGGGTGATCGTCACATGCCCAGGGCGAAACTTCGTCACCCTGAAGATCGAAACCGACCAAGGCATCCACGGCATCGGCGACGCCACCCTGAACGGGCGGGAGAAGGCCGTCGTCGCCTATCTGGAGGAGCACGTCTGCCCCCTCCTCATCGGGCGGGACGCGCGGCGGATCGAGGATACGTGGCAGATGCTCTACCGCGGCGCCTACTGGCGCGGCGGTCCGGTCACCATGCGGGCGATCGCCGCCGTGGACGTGGCGCTCTGGGACATAAAGGCCAAGGCGCTGGGCACGCCGCTCCACGACCTGCTGGGCGGCAAGTCGCGGGATCGCGTCCTGGTCTATGGCCACGCCAATGGCGCCGACATCGACCAGACGGTCGCCGCCGTCGAACGCTATGTGGAGCTGGGCTACAAGGCTGTCCGGGCCCAGACCGGGGTGCCGGGGGTCAAGCTGGCCTATGGTGTGGGGCGGGGCGAACTGCACTACGAGCCGGCCGATGCGCACCTTCCGACCGAGACGACCTGGGACACCGCGCGCTACCTGAACCACGTCCCGCGCCTGTTCGATCGGCTGCGCGAGCAGTACGGCTTCGACCTTCAGCTTTTGCATGACGGCCATCATCGCATGACGCCTCTGGAGGCGGCCCAGCTGGGCAAGGCGCTGGAACCGCACAGACTGTTCTGGCTCGAGGACGTCACCCCGGCCGAGAACCAGGAGGCGTTCCGGCTGATCCGTCAGCACACCACCACCCCGCTCGCCGTGGGCGAGATCTTCAACACGATCTGGCAGTGCAAGGACCTGATCCAGGAGCAGCTGATCGACTACATCCGCACGAAGATCGTGGGTGTGGGCGGGCTGACCCATCTGCGCCGGATCGCCGACTTCGCGTCGGTCTGGGGCGTCCGGACGGGGTGTCACGGGGCCACCGACCTGTCGCCGGTCACCATGGGCACCGCCCTGCATTTCGACAGCTGGGTCCCGAACTTCGGCATTCAGGAATACATGCGTCACACGCCCGAAACGGACGCCGTTTTCCCCCACGACTACCGGTTCGCGGACGGCTACCTCTATTGCGGCGAGACCCCGGGGCACGGGGTCGACATCGACGAGGCTCTGGCCGCCCGCTATCCCTACGATCCCAAGCAGCTACCGATTGCCCGCCTCACCGACGGCACGATGTGGAACTGGTAGCCCGGCCGTGATCCGGCCGCAGAGCAACGCCTTTCGCGACAGGATCGATCTGTCCGGCGTGTGGCGCGTCCGGTTCGATCCGGACGGTATGGGCGAAGTGTCGGGCTGGTCCGCCGGGATCGGCGAGGGGTTCGCCATCGCCGTGCCCGGTTCCTGGAACGAGCAGCTCGCCGAGGCGGGCTTCATGAACTACGTCGGGGCCGCCTGGCTAGAGACCGAAGTCTTCGTGCCCGTCGGGTTTGAGGGACGGCGCATCGACCTCCGGTTCGGCTCCGCCGACTACGAGGCCAGGGTCTGGGCCGACGGCGTCTATCTCGGCTCCAGCGGCCCGGCCATGCTGCCGTTTGAGCTCGATGCCACGGCGGCGGCCCTTCCCGGCCAGATGCTGCGCATAGTGGTGCGGGTCTCGAACGAGCTTCCGGTCGACGGCCCGACCCAGCGCGTGACCCGTCAGGACTATGTCGATGAGCGACGCATCCGCGACGAATATCTGCCGACGGTTCGGTTCGACTTCTTCCCTTACGGCGGCCTGAACCGGCCGGTCCACCTCACGGCGACGCCTCGCACCCGGATCGAAGCGGTGCGCGTGACGCCGGGTCTAAAGGGCGGACAGGGCACGCTGAGGATCGAGGCTGACCTGAGCGGGGGAGCGGGGCTGGTGGCCACCGTGTCCGGCCATGGGCAGGAAGCCCGCACCGAGGGGGTCCGGCACGGGCACCTCGCGTCGCTTACGATGGATCTTGCCGATGTCCGGCCTTGGTCGTCGCCCGATCCCGCGCTCTACCGCCTGATGCTTGACCTGCTCGACGCCGTTGGCGGCGTCGTCGACCGGGTCGAAATGGATATCGGCTTTCGCGACATCCGCATCGACGGTTCTCGCCTGTTATTGAACGGCGGGCCGGTCCAGCTGAGGGGGTTTGGCAAGCACGAGGATTCGCCGATCCGGGGCAGGGGGCTCGACCTGCCGCTTCTGGTCCGGGACTTTCAGTTGTTGCGGTGGACCGGGGCGAACTCGGTACGCACCTCGCACTATCCCTACAGTGAAGAGTTCCTCGATTTCGCCGACCGCGAGGGTATCCTGGTGATCGGCGAGGCCTTCAGCATCAATCTCGATTTCCGCCGTGTGACGGACGCCACGCTGGCGGCCCACAAGGCGGCCGTGGAGGCTCTGATCCACAGGGACATGCATCGCCCCAGTGTGATCGCCTGGTCCCTCGCCAATGAGCCCGGCTATCTGGCGGAGCCCGAGTATCGCGAGCGGTCGGGCCCCTACTGGAAGGCGCTGTTCGACCATGCGCGCGCCGTAGACGCCTCCCGCCCCCTGACCCATGCGAACGTCGGCTATGCCGGGATCGACGACCCGGCCTTCGATGTCGCCGACATCTGCAGCATCAATCGCTACTACGGCTGGTATCAGTCTCCGGGCCGGATCGAGGAAGCCGCCGCGCTGCTGCGGGCCGACCTTGATCACCTCGCAGAGCGGGGCAAGCCGCTGTTCGTGGCGGAGTTCGGGGCGGACGCCCTCGCTGGCCAGCATTCGACCACCGACCAACTGTTCACCGAGGAGTATCAGGCCGACCTGATCGCTGCGTTCTGGGGCGTGATCGCGGATCACCCCGCCTGTATCGGCGGCCATGTGTGGAACTTCGCCGACTTCCGCACGGCCCAGCACGGGCGGCGGGTGGTGGTGAACCTGAAGGGGGTCTTCACCCGTGACCGGCAACCCAAACGCGCGGCCTTTCGTCTGCGCGACCTCTGGACCGGCACGCCATGACCCTGAATGCCAGCGGTCAGCCACGTCTGCCCCTCCGCCGCAAGCTGGGCTGGGCCGTCGGCGATTTCGGCTTCAACATCTTCTGGCAGACGCTGAATCTGCTGATGCTGCCGTTCTACACGGACGTCCTGGGGCTGGACGCAAGGCTGGCAGGGACGGTCTTCCTGATCGCCAGCCTGTGGGACGGTTTCGCCGACACGGTGATCGGGGCGGTCTGCGATCGGACCCGGACCCGGTTCGGCAGCTATCGTCCGTATCTTGTCTTCGCCAGCCCTCCGCTGGTCATCTGCTTCATGCTGTCCTTCCTGACACCGGACAGCGACCAGAGCGGCCTGTTCCTGTATGCCCTGCTCAGCCAGATGCTGCTGCGGACGGCCTATTCGGTCGTCAGCATTCCTTATTCGTCCCTGTCGGCGCGGATTTCGGGCGACGCGGACGAGCGGTCCAGCATGGCGGGCTGGAGGATGTTCTTCGCCTATTCCGGCGGGGCCGTCGTCACCTTTCTGATGCCCAGCGTGGTGGACCGTCTCGGGGCCGATCAGCCCTATGCCTATGTGCTGGCCGCCGGTGCTGCGGGCCTGATCTCGTTGCCGTTCTTCTGGCTGTGCTTCGCGAACACGACCGAGCCTGCCCGCGCGGTCGAGACGAACCCCGAAGGCTTTCGGTGGTCGGCCATCGGTGAGGATCTGCGAACGGTCGGTAGGATGATCGTCGGCAACGGGCCTCTGGTGCGGGTTTTCCTGTGCATCATCGTCAGCTCGCTGGCCTTCACCATGACCAACAAGGCGCTGACCTACTATGTGAACCACTATCTGGAGCGGCCTGACCTGCGTGGGGTGCTGGTGCCGCTGGCGCTGGTGGCCGTCCTGGCGTTCAGCCCGTTCTGGGCCTGGGTCGCGCAGAAGACGTCCAAGCGGAACGCCTGGCTGATCGCCAACGCCTGCAGTGCGGTGGCCTTTCTGCTGTTCTGGCTCAATCCGTCGCGCGATCCGGTCTCGGCGGCCGTCTTGCTGACCGGGATCTCCGCCGCCAATGCGGCCTACCAGGTTCTGTTCTGGGCGATGCTGCCCGACACGGTCGAGTACAACGCCCACAAGCTGGGCCAGCGCCATGACGCCAAGGTGTTCGGCCTGGCGTCCTTCGCCAAGCAACTGGCGCTAGGGGTGAACGGGTTCCTGTTCGGCCAGCTGCTGTTCGCGGTGGGCTATGTCGACGGCGACAACGTCTCGGGCGCGACGGCCGACGGGATCAAGTCGATCATGACCCTGGTGCCGCTGGCGGGCATCGGCCTCTCGTCCCTGATCATGTGGGGCTACACGCTCGATCAGGCGCGACACCGGTCGTTGACCCAGGGGCCCTGAGGCGATCGCCGCCCTGGGCTGACCGGCCCCCTTAACGCGGGCCGGTCAGGTCCGCGTCGGTGACCGTGCCGACGCTGTCGCGCACCGTCAGCACAGGGCGACGATCCGCATCCGTCGCACCGGAGACCGTCACGTCGCGAACCGTCACGCCTCGGGTGCGGCCGAGGACGATATGCCCGACCTCTCCCGAGAAGTCGGCGGCGCCCGTGACCTGAGCCTGCAGCCGGTTGCCCCGGGGCTTTCCCGCGGTGGCGTTCAAATCCACGGCGTCGGCCACCGTCATACGGATGTTGGACAGGGTGACGCCCGTTACGGGCGCGTCGGCCTGGCCCCCGATCAGGATGTTGCCTCGGGTCCGGATATCCAGCCCGTCAAAGGTGATGTCGCGTACCGTACCGAACCGGCCGTCGCCGAACCGAGTGTCGACGTCGATATAGATCGGATACTCGCGCCGGTGCCGTCCACCGGTCTGAATCACCATGTTGGTGAAGCGGGCGTTCTCGTAGACGCCGCCGTCCTGCATGAACAGGGCGACGCCATAGCGGCTGTCGGTGATCACCACGTTGGACACGGTGATGTCGCGCGTGACGGTCTGCGATCCGGTTCCGAACTTGAAGGCCGCGTCGTCGGATGTGATCCGACAGTTCGTGATCGTCACCCGCTCGACATTCCGCTCGTGCGCCTTCAGCACGATGGCGTCGTCGCCCGTCGAGATCAGGCAGTTGGAGATGCGCACATCGGCAGAATCCCGGATCTGGATGCCGTCGGAGTTGGGCGACAGCATCGGCGCATTGATGGTCACCCCGTCCACCACGACGTCGTCGCAGTTGTTGAAGCGGACGTTGTACTTGGCGGGGTCGATGATGGTGACGTCGCGAACGCGGACGTTGCGGCAGTCGGCGAAACCGACGGCGAAATCGGGTCGATTTTCCAGATCGCCCCAGAAGGCGGCGCCGGACCCGTCGATGACGCCCGTGCCCGACAGGGTGACGTTGCGGACGCCCACCGCCGACAGGACGCCGCGATTGTTGGCGTCCTCGGCCCGCTCCAGTTCGGCGCCGCCCAGTCCCCGCATCGCGACATAGTCGGCCAGGCGGGTCGAGCCTTTCAGAACGGCTCCCCCGTTCAGGTGAAAGGTGATGTCGGACGCCAGTTGCACCCCCCCGGTCAGGAACACGCCGCTGGGCAGGACCACCGTGCCGCCGCTCGGCGCGCAGGCGCTGATGGCGCGCGCGATCGCGTCGTCGTCCAGGGCCTCGTCGTCGGCGACGGCGCCGAACGCCGTCACGTCGCAGATCGTCGGCGAGGATGCCGCCTGCGGGCTCTGCGCCAGGCTGGTGGAACAGCTCGCCAGCATCAGGGCGGCGGTGCAAACGCGGGTCGACAGGGAGAAAGGACGCATCACATACGCTCCGCGGAAGGCCAAAGGTCAGGGTCGAAGGCGATGCCGAAGCCGGGTCCGGCCGGCAGGGTCAGCACGCCGTGTCTGGGCGAAACAATCGGCTCATGGGCAAAGTCGAGATCACGCGGCTGGCCACGGTATTCCTGCAGTCCATGCAGGTTGGCGGCCTGGGCGGCGAAATGAAGAAGTTCGACGGTCTCGGAGCCGTTGCGAGGATAGTGGGGGGCGACGCCGACGCCTTTCGCCAGCGCGGCCCGCTGGACCGCCAGCGTCCGGCACATGCCGCCGTTGTACATGAAGTCCGGCTGCAGGACGTCCAGCCCGCCGTGATCCAGATACCAGCGCCACCGCTCCGCCGAACCATCCTGTTCGCCGCCTGCCACGGGGATGTTGACGCGCTCCACGACCTGCCGGGTCATCTCGACGTCTTCGTAGGGACAGGGCTCCTCGACGATAGCGACGCCATAGCTTTCCAGCATCCGGCAGATCTCGATCGCGCGCGGCGCGTCATAGGATCCGTTGGCGTCGGCGTAGATGATGAAGTCGTCCCCGAAATGCTCGCGGACCGCCTTGACCACGCCTTCGGAGCGTCCCGGCGAGGCATCGGCGTTGCGGCTCATCCGGTTGCCGATCTTGATCTTGACCCCACGCGCGCCGGTCTGTTCCACCTCGCGCGACAGCCAGGCCACCTCCTCCTCCGGGGTCGTGTTCCGGCGAAGGGACGAGATGTAGATCGGGATCTCGGTCCGCAGGACGGGCCCCATGAAGTCCACGCACCGAACCCCGGCGGTCTTGCCCAGCATGTCCCAGACCGCCAGCTCGATGTGACCCACCGCCGTCCAGAAGGCGAGGCCGGCGAACTTGTACTCGCGAACATACAGCGCCTGAATCAGGGCCTCGATGTCGCGCATGTCCTCGCCGATCAGACGAGGCTTCGCGACCAGGTGGAACAGGCTGGAGACCTCGGCCATCCGGCTGTTGGCCTTGACCACGCCCTCGACGCCGTCCTCCGAGACGACCCGGACGAACTCGTGTTCGCCATCGACCTTCAGCATCTCCGCCGAACGCAGCACGACCGGTCGATCCAGACAGGCGTGGAAATCGACCTGCGGGACGGGCGGCCCGAACTCATAGAGTCCCGACGGACCGATCTGCGCCACCTGCGCCTGAGCATTGCCAGAAGCCAGCAATCCGGCGATCAGGGCGCGGCGATCCAGCTTCATGCCGGCAAGACCCGCGTGGCCGTGCTCCAGATCGCTGGGTCATAGTCGATGCCCCAGCCGGGACGATCCGAAACCGGCAACATGCCGCCGACCGGTGCCAACACCGGGGTGTGCCCATAGTCCAGCGTATCGGGGCGCGACCGATACTCCTGATACCCGAACAGGTTCGGAGCCACCGCGCACAGGTGCAACAGGGGCGAGGTGTCGGCACCGTTTCGCGGGAAATGCGGATTGTAGAGCAGCCCCGCCGCCTCGGACATCTTCTGCACCGCGACACAGCGCAGGACACCGCCGTTGTACATCGGATCCGGCTGCAGAACGTCGTAGGCGTGGTGGTCGCAGTACCAGGCCCATTTCTCGAACGCCGAGTCGTTCTCGCCGCCGGCGATCTTCAGGCTTGTGCGGTCCGTGACCTGCTTGACCATCTCGAAGGCCTCGAACGGGCAGGGTTCCTCGAACATGGCCACGCCGTAGCCTTCCAGCATCCGGCACATCTCCAGCGCCATCGGCGCGTCATAGGCCCCGTTGGCGTCGGCATAGATGACCATCTGATCGCCGAAGGCCTCGCGCACGGCGCGGATCATCGCTTCGGATCGGCCGGGGGTCATGTCGGTGTTCCGACCCATGCGCCGGCCGACCTTGACCTTGATGGCCTGACAGCCCGTTTCCTCGACCTTCTGGCGCAGGTGATCGACCTCCTGTTCGGGCGTCGTGTCGCGCTTGTTCGAGGACAGGTACATCGGGATCTCGGACCTCAGCTTGGGGCCCATCAAGGCGTGGCAGGGCCTGCCCACTGTCCGCCCGATCAGATCCCAGACCGCGACCTCGGCCTGACCCATGGCGCTCCACCACGGGACCCCGGCGTACTCGTAGTCGTCGCGATAGCCGCGCTGCAGGATGCGATAGAGATCGCGCATATCCTCGCCGACGAACTTCGGCTGCACGAACAGGCGGAAGAACTCGACGGTCTCCTCGGCCTTGGTCGAGGCGCGAACGACGCCCTCGACGCCGTCCTCGGACACGGCCCGGACGAGGAAGGTGCCGGCCCCCGCCGTGCGCCATAGCTCCAGCGCCCGCAGGCGGATCGGCTCGGCTGTGATGCTGGACAGATCGACGGGGGATCGGACGTCCTGGGGAAAGGTCATCAGGCCGTCCTGACGCGGACGGGGCGGATGGATGTCGGCGAACACGGGGCTGGCCAGCGCGCCAAGGCCCAGGGTCAAGGCGGCTCTTCGCGTGGACTGCACTGCTCGTTCCTCCGTTGAAGAACTGTAATCCGGCCTGACCAATCAACGCAAGCGCTGTCGGCAATCCTGCCACACTCAGACATTTGGCTACCGAATTGGTAAGGGCGATTTTGACAGGCGGACAGGACACATGTAACGCTGTCATCAAGCCGAAACACAATCGGTCCGGAAACATCAGGAGGGCAGGATGAAGCGGGAAGTGTCACGTCTGGCATTGTTGACGGCGCTCGGCGCCATGGCGGCGACCCCGGTGGTCGCCCAGACCCAGGATCCCGATCGCGCGACCACGCTCGACGAGATCGTCGTCACCGGACAGAGGGGCGCCATCGCCTCGGCACGGGCGGCAGAGCGCGCCAACGACAACCTGACCAATGTCGTTTCCGCTGACTCTGTGGGTCAGTTCGGCGACCAGAACACAGCCGAGGCGCTGCAGCGGCTGCCGGGCGTCAACATCGAGCGGAACGAGGGCGAGGGTCGGACCGTCTCGGTTCGCGGCCTTCCGTCGTCGTTCACCCAGGTGACGGTGAACGGTGTGCGCGTCGGCACGTCCGAGGCGGGGTCCACGACCGTGGCGCTGGACGTCATTCCGTCGGACCTGCTGGGCCGGATCATCGTCTCGAAGACCTACACGCCCGACATGGACGGTGACACGATCGGCGGTGCCGTCGAGCTGCAGAGCCAGTCGGCCTTCGACCAGCCGGGCGATCGCTACAGCTTCCGCGCCGAGGGCAACTATCAGGAATATGCGGACGAGTGGGGCCCGGAGGTTGGGGGCAGCGTGTCGCGCCGGCTGCTGGACGGCACTCTGGGACTGGCGCTTTCGGCCAACTATTCCCAGCGCTACATCAACGGCAACGACCTGCGGAACGAGGCGGGCCTGCGATCCATCACCCGGAACGGGACCACCTTCCTGTATCCCGACGAACTGAACCAGCGCTTCGAGATCGGCGAGCGCGAGCGGTTCGGCGGCACCTTCAATCTCGAATACCGCCCGCACGACGGGATGGAGCTGTTCCTGCGCGGCCAGTTCACCCAGCTGAACGACGACGACACCCGCGTGCAGCAGCTGTGGCAGACCGAGCGATCGACCGGCAACGAAGTCGTGGCCATCACCGACACTTCGGGCACGTTCAACGATGTGCGCAACCGCTATCAGGTGTTCTTCCAGCCGACCGAGGATCGGCTGTTCTCGATCTCGGCGGGCGGCGAATACCGTTTCGACGACGGCTGGCAGATCGACTATCAGATCGACAACTCGCGGTCCCGCTGGTCCCAGGAAGACGGTCTGCGCCCGCGGTTCGAGATCGACGATATCCGCGCCATCGCCAGCTACGGGCAGGACGATCTGACGGTCGATATCCAGCGAGAGTCCGGCACCCGACCCGACCCGGCCAATCCGGCCGCCTATGTCTACACCAACCTGCTGTTTATCGAGGAAGAACGGACAGACGATATCTCTTCCGGCCGCTTCAACATTCGCGCGCCTTTCTCGCCCTTCGGCGATGACGGCTACATCCAGTTCGGAGCGAAGTTCCGGACGCGCGAGAAGGAGGCCGACAAGGCGGAATACAACGGCGATCCGCGCACCCGAGGCATCACCGGCACCTATGCGACCCTGCCGACCTTCACGCCCGACACCGGCTTCCGCAACAGCTTTGGCCCCTTCGTCCAGCTGGATGCCCTCCGTGACCTGGCCATCCGCAGCCGCGACGCGCTGCTGGCTGATCCGCGCTTCCAGCGTCAGGACAACACGGTCGCCTCCGACTATCGCCTTGGTGAGGATGTGACCGCCGCCTACGTCATGGGCAACTGGAGCCTGGCACCGAACCTGACCCTGATCGGCGGCGTCCGCGTCGAACAGACCGAGTTCTCGAGCCAGGGCTTCTTCTTCGAGAGCGACGATAATGGACTGAACGCCGCCGGCCAGCCGCTGTCGGCCGTCAGCCTCGGTACCTATGAAAAGGACTACACCGAGGTCCTGCCCTCGGCCCTGATCCGCTGGGAGGCGTCGGACACCCTGGTCGTACGCGCCTCCTACGGGCGCGGTCTCGCCCGTCCGGACTTCGACGACGCGAGAAACAGCCAGGCCGTTCGTTTCGACCCCACGAACGCCGCCAACACGCGCGAGCTGGAGGCGGGCAACCCCTTCCTCGATCCCCTGATCGCGGACCAGTTCGACGCCTCGGTGGCCTGGTACCCCTCAAGCCAGGCGGTCTTCCAGATCGCGGCCTTCCACAAGGAGATCACGGACTTCTTCCTGGATTTCGAGACCACCAACCTCGCCCAGACGCCCATCATCCTGCCCACCGGGGTGTCGTCCAACTTCGCCGGCATCGAGACGGTGATCAACGGCGGCGAGGCCAGCGTGACCGGTGTGGAGCTGTCTTACTCCCAGAGCTTCGTCGAGCTGCCGGGGCTGCTGTCCGGGCTGTTCGTCGAGGCCAACCTGACCCTCGCCGAGAGCGAGGCGGAGACCAGCGAGCGTCCCGGAGAGAGCTTCCCCTTCCCGGGTCAGGCCGACGTCTCGGGCAACCTGTCGATCGGCTGGGAGAACGATCTCTTCTCGATGCGCGTGGCGGGCAATCACCGGGGCGAGGTTCTGTCCGGGCTCTCCGGTGACGGGATCGAGGACCGCTATCGCGCGCCCTTCACCCAGATCGACGTCAACCTGCGCTGGAACGTCACCGAGGAAGTCCAGCTCTATGTCGACGGCGTCAACCTGACGGGTGAAAAGGACGTGCGCTACTATGTGGGCGGCGCGCAGAACCTGTTCGAACGCGTCCAGGATTTCGGTTCGACCTATCAGGTCGGGGTCCGGGCGACCTTCTAGGGATACCCTCTGCGCGGGTCTCTCCCTGAACGTCGCGCAGCGGGGGCCTCTGGAGGCGGCGAGTGGACGATCCGCGATTGTTCCTGAGACGGCTGTTCGACACAGCCGTCGCCGCCGCCTCCGATTTTTCCGGAATCGCGGAAGCCATCCCGGAGGTGGCGGGGCGCGTCCATGTCATCGGGGCCGGCAAGGCCGCTGCCGCCATGGCGTCGGCCGTCGAGCGGGGCCTGTCCGATCGGCGGTTCTCAGCGCCGCTTTCGGGCTTTGTGGTCGTTCCAGACGGCCATGGCCTGACGCTGGCCCATCTCGATCTGCTTTTCGCTGCACATCCGACGCCTGACGAACGCTCCGAGGCCGCGGGCGGGAGAGCCCTGGCCGAGGCCACCTCGCTGGGCCGCGACGACCTCCTGGTCGCGCTCATTTCCGGGGGTGGTTCATCTCTGATGGCCGCGCCGGCGCCTGGAGTGACCCTTGCCGACAAGGTCGCCACGACACGGATGCTGCTGAACGCCGGGCAACCGATCGCAACGATGAACGCGGTGCGCGGCCGTCTCTCGGCCATAAAGGGCGGGGGCCTGGCGCGCGCGGCCTGGCCTGCCCGGGTCATGACCTTCGTCGTCTCCGACGTGCCGGGTGACGATCCCGCGCTCGTCGCGTCCGGTCCGACCCTGGGCTCTCGATCGATCGTTGCAGCCTTGCCGAGGGACCTCGAACGACGGCTGGCCCCCCATGTTCTGGCCCGACTGTCCGAGCGGCAGGACGTCGCCGCCCCCGCCGACATGCCCTTCAGGATCATGGCCACTGCGGACATGGCGCTGAAAGCGGCAGCCGCTGTCGCCGAGGCGTCGGGGGTCAGGGTGCTGAACCTGGGTGGCGCGCTGGACGGGGGCGCGGGACAGCTTGCGCGCGATCACGCGGAACGGGTCCGCCTATTGAGCGACACGGGTCCGGTGTTGATCCTGTCGGGCGGAGAAACGACCGTTCGGGTCACGGGGTTGGGCCGTGGCGGGCGCAACACCGAATACCTTCTCGCCCTGGCGCTCGCGCTCGACAGGCATCCCGAGGTCTACGCCATCGCGGCCGACACAGATGGATGGGACGGCGTCGGCCCGGCGGCGGGCGCGTTCTGCGACCCCACGACCCTGGCGCGCGCCCGAAGCGCGGGTCTCAGCGCCACCGCCAGTCTGGCCGACAATGACAGCCTGACGCTGTTCGAGCGCCTCGGCGACGCGATCGTGACCGGCCCGACCCGGACCAACGTCAACGATTTCCGCGCGATCCTTGTTCGCTAGGTTGCGGCCATAGAGCGGGTTGCTTCGGCCTTGCCGATGGACTTCGGATCCAGGAAGGCGTGGCGGAGAGGGTGGGACTCTTTCCTGTGTCGCGCTTAGACCTTTGACAGGGTTCAACTAACTGACTATAAAGAACTTCTCGCGTCAGGCCGCGTCACCAAGTGCGACACAAAGGCCCCAGAATGGCGCGAGCCCCAGCTCATATCACCCGTCGTGGCGCGACGTTCATATATCGTCGGCGTGTGCCGGACGACGTCCGTTCTGGCGCATTCTTCGGCGGCCGGGAGCACTATCAAGCATCGCTGAAGACCTCTGACCTACACGAGGCCAAAGTCAGGGCGCTGCCGGTCGGTCTTCGGTTCGATGCAGAAGTGGCGAACCTCCGGGCAGGGTCGCTGAAGGCCCCGATGCTGAGGTCAGGTGTCGAGTTCGTCCTGACCGATGAGGCGCTGGAGGCAGTCCAGGCCCGGTGGTGGTCGTCTGCGCTCAGCCGAGACAGAGAGCTTCGAACCAGTGCTGAAGCGGACCCTGATGGCGACTGGGCTCACCGCATGGAAGGCGACGATGATCACCGACATGCGTTGCTTGGAGCGCTTGCTGATCCAACGACGGGTCGCGCAGCACTGCTCAAGCTGAAGGGTGAACTCGCCGATGAGTGGTCTGGCTTCGTTGCGGCCGAGGCTCGCCGGCTGGGTGTGTCGTCGCAATCACCGGAGTATCGACGGGTTGAGACAGCGATCGTCAACGCCGAGATCGATGTTATCCGTGGTCGGCACCTGGCGTGGCTTGGGCAACAGGTTGAACCCACCACGATGGCTGTGGGGAGAGGGATCACTCGCAACCTCAAGCCCCAATCAAACTGGACCATCACGCATCTGAGCAACGACATGCTCGAGAACAATCCGAAGGGCGCATCCTGGCATCACAAGGTCACCGCGCAGGTCGTGCCGCTGTTCGTGAGCCATCTCGGTCGGCCGCGCGCTATTTCCGAGATTACAAGGAACGATGTTCGGGATTTCGTTGGACGCTTGCGGCAGTGTCCCACCAACGCTGCGCAGCGGTTCCCAGGCAAGTCGCTCGCCGACGCGATCGCCCTGAACAAGCAGAGGGCTGAGCCCTACGCGACGGTCGGACCGAATACGATCCGCGACACCCACTTCGCTGTGCTTCGGGCCGCCTTCGGATACGCGGTAGGTGAGGGCTGGCTAGAAGGATCGCCGACAGATCGGGTCAAGGTCACGGGCTCGACCAAGAAGGGCGGACAGCGGCCGTCATTCAAGGAGGAGGAACTGTCAGCACTATTCGATCTGCCCGTATTCACCGGCTGCAAGTCTAGCGCGCAATATGGGGTCGCCGGAGAGGTCAGCCTTGATGATCATCGGTTCTGGACACCGCTACTGATGCTCTTCACCGGCATCAGGCCCAGCGAGCTTGGTCAACTCGCGGTAACAGACGTGAAGCTCGGCCGTATCCCATTCATCAGCATTCTGACCGAGTTCGACCCCAACGACCCGGACGACAAGCCGTTCTACATGACCTTCAAGACCTCGAACGCACGGCGTGAAGTCCCCATTCATCCCATGCTTCTGGAACTCGGCTTCGGTGCGTATGCCGTGCGGATGGCAGCATCGGGCAGCGCCCGCTTGTTCCCGGACTGGAAGGCCTCGAAGGATGCTCGCAAGCTCTACTCCGGGGCGAGGTGGATCAGACGGTTCAACGAGGTGTTCATCCCGGCTTGCACTAAGCGACAGCCCAAGCCGACGTTCTATTCGTTTCGCCACACGTTCAAAGTCGCCATGGCAACGAGAGGGATTGATCGGGCGATCCAGAACCAGGTGCTGGGACACGCCAATGGGGGGATGGACGCTTATTATTTCGACGCGGTGGAACTGGATGTTCTCCATCAACAGATCTCACGGGTCAGCTACCCGCACCTGGATCTGAGTCATCTCGTGGAACGAGCGAAGTCCTAGGAACGGTCGCCCTACCGCCACCCGGGTCCGTGACGCGCGCCACCTCTGAAACAGTCCGCCTTATATCGCCAATCGGTGTTCACCGACCCACATAATACCGACATGGACGCACGCTCAAAATCGCGTTTCTGCCGCTCGATGTCGGATTATCGACGGGGGAAGCGTTCTTCAGGCCCTGTGCAAGGCGGCGTAAGTTCTGACACCCCAGTCCAGAATCTGCCGAAAAGAACGGGCGCGCTCGACTATAGGCGGCCGGTTGAAAATCACGTGCCTCACGCCTGAGGCGGGCCAACGTCCGCTATCCGGCGTGAATCAATGACGGTTGCCGACCCTGAACGGACATTCGGAACATCAGCAGGACATCGCCAGGCTAACGGTCGGGTGCCATTCAACGCCATCTCGCGGCCACACCGATCCTTCGCCTTTTCCGGGCTGAAGCCTCGACCGACTGGGCGGCTTCCATTGCCTAAATCAGCATTGCCTAAATCAGGACCGGCAGCGCCACTCAGTGCGCGGTGCTCTTGAAGGCGCTCAGAAGAAAAAGTTAACTTGACAGCACCGTTACAAACTCTCGTCATTATCAAATCGCATACAAGGTCCTCCCAATGCAAAGCTGCTTTCTTGTCAAATCTCTGGCCGTAGCATTGATGCTGTCGGCCATGTCTATGTTTTCCGCCGCTCCTGCGGAAGCTCAGGATTCAGGTTGCTCCCCGTTCTGCCCAGGCGAGTATGTATGGAGCCCGAAAGATGAAGCGTGGGCGCTGATAGAAGTTCAAGGATTTGGCGGCATTGGCATAAACTGGAGAAGCTTTGATCGATTCGGTGACAATCTTCGCATCATAGACGCCGCGCAAGTTGCGCAGACGAAGATCGACAATATTGAATATATACTTTTGACTGTGGTTTTTGATTGTAACCAGCAAAGAACTAATACTGTCAGGTGGGAGTCCTATGATGTAGCCGGATCCCAGTTAGAAGCGTTTGGAGGTTCAGGTGAATGGTGGCCCCTGGAAGGGGGACTAGCGATTTGGTCTGGGGTCAGCGACATATTGTGTGCGACTGATACTCCTCAGCTTAGCAATCAATTTTTCCCAAGCGTGGAAGCCTTGCTTGAGCACATCCGAACAAGTCCGCCCGCGTGATAAAATCCCATTTATTTGAAAGAATTATTATAAGGGTGACTTTCTCTCCCAGGTCTGTATCGGGCTCATAAGTGATTTCGGTAGGGGGCGGAGTATTTCTCACCTCTAGCTAGTTCGAGAGGGCGCGGAAGTATATCGCTGGGCTTACCCACCCTTAGCCGACGTTGACCGCTTCCGCTTTGTGCGTGCCGCCCGATGTCCGCTTTCCACCCTCAACCGCCGTTCCGAAGGTCTGCGCTTGGCTGGCAAAGCCGCCCAGTTAGCCCTTCGTTCCCCATCCGGCAGGGTGTATCATTTGGTTCAACGACCGATGCGACTGGAGCCTCACCATCACGAACCGATACGTCGCATACTACCGTTGTTCCACGAAGCGTCAGGGGCAGTCCGGTCTCGGCCTCGACGCCCAGCGATCAGCCGTCGCGGCCTATGTCGGTGACGGCACGCTGCTGATGGAGTTCGAGGAGGTCGAGAGCGGCACGAAGGCGGATCGACCGGCGCTGGACGAGGCGTTGCGGCAATGCCGGATGCGGGGCGCGGCGCTGGTGATCGCCAAGTTGGACCGTCTGTCCCGGAACGTGTCGTTCATCGCCAAGCTCATGGATCAAGGCGTCGATTTCATCGCGGTGGATATGCCGTCGGCGAACCGCTTCACGCTGCACATCATGGCGGCGATGGCTGAGCAGGAGCGGGACATGATCTCGCAGCGCACGAAGGCGGCCCTGGTCGCCGCGCGTGAACGAGGCGTGGTTCTCGGCGGACGAAGAGGCGAGCACCGGATTGAAGACCATGCCGCTGTAGGACGAACACGGTCGGCGCAGGTGCGCACGATCAAGGCGTCTCGGCTCGCGGCGGATCATCTCCAGATCGCGGACCAGATCAGGCGTGACGGCATCATGTCAGTCCGGAGCATTGCACAAGAGATGAACGCACGGTCCATCATGGCACCGAGAGGAGGTGCTTGGTCGGGCGCTCAAGTCAGTCGGCTCCTGCGACGAGCATCGACTGGGGCGTCTGCGTGAAGGACGTCCCACTATCTCCCGAGGAAGAGCAGGAGATCGCAACAGCCTTAAGCGGGATGGAAGCCGACCTCGACGACCCCGTGGCCCTGGCGAGGTATGAGAAGCAGGTTCGACGGCTGATCCAAGATGGTGCGAACGCGGGTGCCGAGGGCCGCATACGCTACCGGGAGCAACTCGCCATTGCGCAGAGCTTCGGGCATCCCGAGCCCGAAGAATACGCCCGTAGCCAAGCCGCACACCTCGCCACGATCGAGGTGCTGGAGCGGAGGACAGAAAGGGGCTTCCGACAGGCGAAGGCCGACATCTTGATGCTCGCCAACAAGGCAGCGGCCAAGACCGAGAAGGTGTCCAGAGCTGCTCACAGCGGCGTGCGTCGGCGGGGGCAGGCAGACAAGTTCTTCCTTGCCACCACTGGGGTGGCGGAGAAGGAGGGTCGGCCGGTCAAAGGCGGTTCAGTAGAAGCCGAAATCCAGAAACAATATGCAGGATACCGACTGCCTCACTGGGAGAAGACGACCCTGCCTTTGAAGGTGCTGGCGCTATCGGTGGAGAGCCACAGGCAAGGGGCTCACACGATCAACCTTCGTGTGTCGAAGGGCATCGACGAGGCGGCAAGGCGATCACCACGCGGCATCGTCAGCTATATGCAGGACAGGATCCGGAAGGCGATGAAGGAGACCTTCGCTGATGATGCCCCGGAGTTCTGGTTCGTGCTGGAGAGGGACAATGCCACCCGGTTCCACCTTCATGGCGCGGTGGTCATTCCCCAGCCCGGATGCGAGCGCATGATCGACGAGGCGCTCAGGAGAGCCGGCGGGAGCTGGAGTCAGAAGTCGTTTCAGCAGGTTGGAAGGCCGGTGACCCAGCCGATCTGGTGGGCGCACTACACGACGAAGAGTTTGAACCTGACGGTGCTCGACATCGACACCCGGCTGTTCGCCTCGACCCTCGGGATCCGACGGGCGGCGCGAGCGGGATGGGAGGATCTGCGGCGAAGTTTCTAGGACTCGGCATTCCCGGAGTCAGAAGCCCGCGAATGCCGCCTCATCGACTGTCACCTGCTCCACCATTTCGACCTGAACGCCTAGCCTGCGGTCCTTCAGCAGTTCGCAGAGGGCGTCGCCGTCAACCAGATCGATGGCCGGAGCACCGTCACGGGTTGCTTCACGCCTTGCGTCGGCAGTGAACGTCCCGGTCGTGATGATGAGCCCCTTGTCGGTGCGACCGACCATGGCCCCCCGAAAGTCACGAACAGCGCCCGAACCGACCGATCCTGCGTATCGCTTGCACTGAAACAGAACGTGGAAGGACAGCAGGTTCACCCGGAGCACGCCGGTTCCGTCGATCCCGCCATCACCTGATTTTCCAGTGACCTCGACTTTGATGAAGCCGAACTCCCGGAGCAGCCGCTGGCACAGCCGCTCGAACGTGCTTGGATCGAGGGCGAGAAGCTGGGTCATGAGCTGGTCTTTCCAGTCGCCCTGAACCTCAACAGGCATGGCGTCGCCCAGCGCATCACCGGGGCTCAGATCCACGGCCTTTGCCTCCTTGTCCGCAACACGCATCATGCGGACGTCGCGTTTGACGCTCGCGATCTCGTCCGGCGACATAGCCGCACCCTTCGGGGTCAGGCTCCAGATGCCCCGCGAACTATTGTCCAGCGCCCCCATCTTCTTCAGGTAACTGCGCGCCCACGCGATCCGATAGGCGACGGCGAGTTCGTTCCATTTGCCATGCGTGACGGCGCGGACTTCGTCGGACAGGCCCATATGGGCAGACACGTCATCGACCATTTCCTGGATGGTCATCGATCGCCCATGGGCCTTCAGCCGATCGATGATCGGCTGCATGAAGGCATCGAACGGCGGGACGTCATCAATCGTCGGCACTAGCTGTCCAGCTCCTCGTCAACATCAGGCTCCGGCACGGCAACCGCAGACCCACCGGATTGAAGCAGGTCCTCTGCGTCCAACGTCGGTCCATTAGCGATCTTCGCCAGCAGGGCTGCCTGGGCGGGTTCCAGCGCGACGAGGAGGGTCAGCACCCGCAGCACGTTCAGCAGTTCGGTGGTGTATTCGCTGAGCCACTCGGTCGGTTGGATCAGGCTCAAGGGCGATGGCGGGCGCTTGTCGCCCATGGGGGGCTTGGAACGGTCCTCGCGGCGGTAACTCCACCACTGGCGGATGACCGACTTGCCGGATACCTCATAGTCCCAGACAGCCGGGGATACGTTGTCGATGAAGCCCGTCCCGATCTTCAGCCGCTGCGCCCCCGGATCGTAGTCCAGGTCGTGGGGCATTTCAGCCAGGGTGACCGGCAGCGAACCACCCTTCGGGATCGTCGGCTCGGGCCCCTCTGTCACACGAGGTGCTCCTGCCGGACGACCATCTGCGAACCGTTCGCCGAACGTATGCAGCCAGATCACCTCGCGCCCGATCCCTACGGCCTCATCGAACAAGTCCCGGTCGGCCGTGATGGGTATGCGAAGACCAGGCTGCTTCAGGTTCTCGCGGAAGCGCTCGACATATCCAGGGTGGGCTGCAACGGCTGCGATGTAAGCCATCATCGCTGGCGGAGTGACCGCGATCCCGAAGGTCTCACCCATCACGCGCAGCACGTCGGCCGACAGGTTGGACTGCGACGCGCCGGCATCGGCCCAGAGGGGAAACACCCGCCCGCCGAAGGAACCCTTGTAGTGGTGAAGGTCAGGTATGAGCCCCGAGACGGTGAGCGCTGGACCAGCTGTGGGCGAATGCGCCAGGAGGCCAGCGAGGTAGACCTGCTGGTCGGAGTGCGCATTCCAGAGGGTGGGGTTAGCCTGATTGATCAGCCGAGCGTCTGGCAGCACCCACTGCCGGTCGAAAGACCGAAACGCATAGCGCGTCGGCGTAACCGCTTGCGCATCGTCCTTGGCGACGGGCTGCGTCCGCTTCTCGTGGCCTGCCAGATTTTCTTTCACGGCCTTATCAACGTGCTTGTCGCCAGGCTTGCCGTCGCGCAGGTGAGGGTGGAACAACAGCGCCTTCTTCGCAGCGTCCTTTTCGGTCACCAACCGGGCCCAGCGCTCCTTCAGTGACTGGGCGTCTGGGGCGATTACCCAAGTTCGTCCCGCCCTGACACCAGAGCCGTTGTAGACGAACAGGTCTTCAAGCCCCGGATAACCGCCCCAGCTGGCTACCGCTGCGGGTAGGAATGGCGCACGCGGCTCGCTCGGCGCATCCACCCACCCGCCGTCATCCAGGCCGATTGCGGCCAGAGCCGCGAACTTCGCCACCCTGGATCCATCAGGCAATGACCGGACCCGCACTCGTGCAGGTCCCACGGGGCTGTCGGGGCGCTTCCTCGACGCCATGACGATGCAGACCGTCTGCTGCACACCCTCGAAGATCCGTGAGGCCACCGGCGGCTGGTGCCCCTCCGGCGTGCAGTCGATCACCCAGATCTCATCGGCGTCGCGGCGCAGGTCTGCGCGCATCTTCTGAAACCCAGGACCGTTCAGGAAGCCGGCGACGGTGATGAAACAGACCACGCCCTGACGTCGGGTCCAGTCCTCGACGACGGTCTTGTCGGTCCCGCCCCGGAACGGATCACCGCCGAACACCTTCCACGCCGCCCAGCGCCAGAAGTAGACATACAAGTTGCGCAGGTGTTTCGCGTGCGTCCCGACGCCCCACTCCACCGGCGGCTGCCAGTCGTCGAGCGGCGTCGTTAGCCCCGGCCCCCGGTTCTCGACCCAGCCGCCCAGACCCTTGGCCTTCTCCTTGTAGGGCGGGTTGCCGATCACGACGGTGATCGCCTCTTTCCGCTTGATCGCGTTGGCGTCGCGCCGGGACTGGGCGATGCCCGCCACCGATTGAGGCACCCATTGCGTCTCCTCATCGGGGTCGGCCAGGGTGTCGGTGATATAGAGCCGCAGGCCGGTGGCGTCCGTCCTCTCCGGATCCGCCTCGGTAAGGTCGGCGATCTCTGCCAGTAGCCGGAGTTGCGCCACCGCGAACGGTCCGAACTGCAGCTCGAACCCGATCAGGCGCTTCAGCGAAGACTGGATCGCCGCCGGCACCGACCCTGCACCTTCTTCACCCTCGACCGTCGTCGCGATGCGGTTCAGCACGCCTAACAGGAACGTCCCTGTCCCCACCGCAGGATCGGCCAGGGTGACCTCAGACGACGCCAAGCCCCTCGGCAGGTTGAACCGCGTCGGTGACCGGAGCGCCTCGTCCACCATTCGCACCATGGCCGTGACTACCTCGGGCGGGGTGTAGTAGCTGCCGGTCTTCTTGCGAAGAGACGTGTCGTAGGCCTGCAGAAACTCCTCGTAGAAATACAGCCAGGCCTCGGTTCGACCCTTTGAAAGCGTCTTCCACTTCACCACGTCCAGCACCCGCACCAGGGTGTCGATCGAGGTCTCCAGCAGATGAGCGTCGGTGGTCGGTTCGATCAGGAGCTTAAGCGCCGAGCCGATCAAGGTGTTGGTCTGGCTGAGTGTCTTCGCAGCCGGCCCGATCCCGCCGGATAGGTCGATGTCGCGAGCCTTCGCCATGAGCAGGCCGAAGGTCACAGCCTGGGCGAACCCGTCCGCGAAGTCCGCGTTCGAGGCCTCCGGCAACAGCAGCTGTCGCCAGTCTTCACGAAGGCCGACTAGCGCCGGTGCCCCCAGCTCCAACTGCTCGGTAACTTCGTCACGCAACAGGCGACACAGGCGGGCCGAGGTCTCCGCCAGCTGCTTCGGCGTCTTGGGTGGAATCGGGTTCCAGTCCAGGAACGTGGACAGGAGCAAGGTCAGTGTGGGCGGGGCCTTGAGCGCCGAGCCGCTGGTTTCGACGTCTCCGTCCAGAACGACGATCTCCATCGCCCGGACCCCGTCGCGCCACAGCGAGAAAGCGTTGCCGTCGGTGTAAATCAGGTTCGGCAGGGCCTTCAGCTTCTCCCACTGGCCCTTGTCATGTCTGTCGGTGAACTTCCTGGGGTCGGCTCCCTTGCCGGGGGCCTTGACCTCGATATGGCCGATCAAGGCGCCTTTGCGGGTCACTGAATAGTCGGGCCGCGTCATCAGGTCGGCCAACGAGGTTTCACCAACCGTCACCGTGCCGTCGGCGGCCGGTCCTATAACAGCACATAGGTCGGCGATCAGGGTTTCCAGCGGTGCCCGCAGCTGATCTTCAGGTTGGCCTGTGACCGCCGGGTTGCTCAGCTTGGACTTGGCCGTCGCGCCGAACTTCGAGACTGCGTCGTCCAGCGTCAGTTTCATCCACAGCCCCCTCAACAGCCCCATCCATCGCTTGTGGGGCGAGGTCGTGCAACCTCCAAGATCACTGGACCCGGCGGCGAATCAGAAGACTATCGGCCCATGTCGCAGTTCGAGCTTTTCGCCACCGGATCGGAGCGTCCGTCCACCATCCCGAACGTGGATACCGTGCGCGCTCGTCTGGAGGGGGTGCTCAGAACCCTCCGGTCAGCGGACGAGATGCCGTTGACGTCGAAGCAGCTGGCCTTCTGGACGACGGTGGTCCCGCAGATGTCGAACTGGCTTCCGGAAGAGGAGCGGTCGTCGGTCTGCGCAGAGTTCGAATCTCAAGTCGCTCGGCTCAGTCGTAAAGCGGCCTAGACCGTCGGAATAACAAGTCCTTCAGGACGCTTGCCGAGCGATTTCACGGTTGGAACGCATCGGACCGCTCAAAGCTGCGGACTTTGCCCTCCAGCACACCTCCGGAGGTCAGCAGAAGGGCGTCAGCTGACCTTTATCCGGGGTGGAGTCACTTACCTGTGATGTTTCAATACCCGCAGTCCGAGAGCGCGTTGCCTCAACTTCATTCAGATCAGCATGCTAACCTGAAATCGGAGCGGAAACCGCTTCGGTCAGGAAAGAACACACAGAATGAATACCTACGATCTGACCACATGGGTCGGCACCGAGATCGTTGAAACCGAGCAGATGAGGGCCATCAGCATGGATGAGGCCCGCAGCTTCGCTCGCGGTGTGGTTACAGAACGCATTCGGACCAACCCGCAGGCCTTCGCGTTCCTTCGATCGCGTTACTGCCTGGCTGAACATATCCATGGTCAGCCTCCTGCGTTCTCGGAGACAGCGGAGATCGGTGAGTGGTATCTCGCAGGGGAAGGCCCGGAACCCCGGGTGGGCTGGCGTCGCGCTGACGCACTTGAGGGCGGCAATGTTCGGCTGGATCGAGAAGTTGAGGGCAACGGTGCATGAGCACGACGAGACGCGAGAGCCGCCGGTTTCAGAAGGCTCGAATGCCGGTCAAGCCGGTAGCGCGGTGCAAGTTACAGGCCGCCAGCGCTTCTTGAGCGCCAGGGTTAGCCGAGAGGAGTTCGTGGACATCAAGACGGCCGCTCTCCGCGACGGGGTGACCCTGGGCGAATACTTCTTACGGGCACACAGGATGTATCAGGCGCGGGAGCGGCCCGACTGAGTCACAGGAGGGCGAGGCCATGTGTGATGCTGACGGATCGTGCAACACAACGTCTGCGACACAACCTGCGACACAAGCCCGGAGTCTCTCGGGCTAATGTGCTGATTCATATATCAAAATAGGGCGGTGGCGGAGAGGGTGGGATTCGAACCCACGGTACCCGTAAAGGCACGCCGCATTTCGAGTGCGGTACATTCGACCACTCTGCCACCTCTCCGCGGGGCCGTAGACGCTCGGTCGAAAGCGAGCGGCCTCTCTAATGGCCCGGCCCCGGCATCGCAAGCCGGAATCTGGGCCTGGGCTCAGCGCAGGGCGGGGAGGGCAAGGCCGGGTGCCTGACCGTCGGCGTCGGCCGTCCCGGTGTAGCGAAACAACTCGGCTGGTCGGCCTCCGGTCCCGGTCGACAGTCGCCCCGTGGGCGCGACCAGGCCGGTCCGCTCGACCCCCCGGCGGAAGTTCTGCTTGTGAAGGGACAGGCCGACCACGGCCTCGGCCGCCGCCTGCAGGACCGACAGGGTGAAGGTGTCCGGCGTCAGCTCGAACAGGACGGGACGATAGCGGAGCTTGCTCCGGAGCCGCCCGAGGCCGGTGGCGAGAATCCGGCGGTGGTCCGAGGCCATCGGCCGGTCGCCGAGCATGAGGGGACGGGCGTCGCTGCGATCCCGCGTGGCCTCGGCCACCAGCCCCGCCTCGAACAGCAGCTCGAACCGCTCCAGCACCCGCGCCTCGTCCCAGCGATGACTGGACCCGACCGGGAACAGGGCCTCGACCCGCGCCGTCCGACGGGGATCGGAGGCGGCCCAGATCCGCAGGCCGGAGAGAATCTCCCGGGTCGCCGGTTCGCCGGCGCCGCGGCGGTCTTCCCACGGGAAGAGCTCCAGCACCGGGGTCCACCGCGCGCCGGGCGGGGTCATGTCCACGGCATCGGCCGTCAGGGCCAGATAACCGACCGAAATCTCCCGGCTCTGGTCGGGGCCGAGCGTCGCCCTCGGCGCGTCCCGGCCGGCATCGCCGAAGGTGTACAACTGCTCGACGAACCCGAGGCCAAAGCCGGTCTGGGCCGTCACGAAGGCCCGCAGCGCCAGCTCGAAGGTCCGGTCCCGGGCCGGATCGAAAGGGCCGGAGGGCAGGGCCAGTTCGCCGTCGACCGTCTCGGTTGTCAGGACGCACAGTCGGCCGGACCGGAGCGCCATGACCACGGCCGACAGTCCGATGTGGACACCATGCTCACCGCCCCAGCTCACGGTCTACTCCGTGTGCCAGGCGTCGGGGCCGGGCAGGACGCCGATCGCCTGCGACAGGATACGGTAGCGTTCGACATACCGGGCCTGAGCCTCCGCCGGGGGCAGGGGGTCGATGATCAGGTCGTAACCCGACGGGGGCGCGCCGAAGAAGCCGAGGGCCTCGACCTCGCTGAAACCCGCCAGCTGCGTCGCCTCGAAGAAGGCGCAGGCCTTGTCGGCAGTCTTGATCAGCTTCTTGATTGGGACGGGGGTCTTGGGCGGCAGGCCGAACCGCACGTGGATGGCGTCCTCCAGCCGCGCCTCAAACGCCTTGTAGCTGACGCCCAGGGCCGCCTTGAACGGCGAGATCATGTCGCCGATGACATATTCCGACGCATCGTGGAGCAGGGCGACCAGACGCCATTTCGGCTCCAAGCCCGGGTTGATGTGGGCGGCGATCTCCTCGACGACGCAGGAGTGTTGAGCCACGGAGAAGGCGTGTTCGCCGAGGGTCTGGCCGTTCCAGCGGGCGACGCGGGCCAGGCCGTGGGCGATGTCCTCGATCTCGATGTCGAAAGGCGACGGGTCCAGCAGGTCCAGCCGGCGGCCCGACAGCATCCGTTGCCACGCCCGGGGCGCGGGCTTGCGGGCGGGACGGGCAGGGGCGGGGCGGCGGGCGGGCGTGGCGTCCAAGGCGAAGATCCTGTCGGGCGGCAGGTCAGGTGACCCATCCAGCAGCCGGGATCAAGCGCCCGATCAAGCGGTGGCGGCCTATTCGCCGACGTTCAGGGTCACCAGGTCCTTGGCGGAATCGAACACGCCGTCGCTGTCGCGGTCCTTGGCCCGGACCGTGGCGATGACGATCGGCCCGCCTTCGGGGCCGCGCGCCTCGAAGCCGACCAGGCGCCAGCCTTCTTCGGCCGGCCGGTTGTCGGTCAGGATATAGGTGGTGCGTACCGCGTCGCCGGGGGCCCGGGTGCGGATTTCGGCGGCGTCGTCGCGCGCCTGAACGCTGACGCTCTCGTCGTCCGAACTGACGTCGACGGTCTGGCTGGCGTCGTCGGCCTGGATGGAGAAGTTTCCGAAACGGACATTGGCCTTGTCGCCGTCGGCCTCCACCGTCAGGCCCGGCAGACGCACGCTGGCGCGCTCGCCTGCGGCGACCGCCGCGCCTTCGGCGCGGATACGGTCCCCCTCTGCGCGGATCGCATCGCCTTCCGCCCGGGCCGCGTCGGCCTCCGCGCGGGCGGCGTCCACCTCTGCGCGAACCTCGGACGCATCCTGCGACGCGGCGAGCGCGGCGGCCGTGTGGGGCATGGACCGGGCCAGGTCCTGTTCGAACCGGTCCAGCACCGTATCGGCTGTCTGGTCGTCGAGAGAGATGAGATGGAGCGAGACCTCGGCTCCGCGCGGCCCGGAATAGACGCAGACGTCGCCGCCGGCGTGGGCCGATCCCTTGCGGGTCAGCACGCCCAGGGTCTCGGGGCATTGCAGGGTTTCGATGACCTTCAGGACGCCCTTGGCTTCGGTCTCGCTGGTGGTCGACGAGATGCGCACGGAGTTGTCGCCGTCGCAGGCGGCCGCCAGGGCGGCGACGAAGCAGAGTGGGGCGACGGCGATGAGGCGCATTCAGGCGGTCCTTTCGCCTCTGGTTTCGAACAAAAACAGCGGCGGTGCCAGTGAAATCGCGGTAACCGGTCTGACGATATCTGTTCGCGAGGTGTTCAGAACGCGGCGTTTCTCTATCCGCTCTAGCCGCCCGGCCGCGCGCCTTCGCGGCGATTGAGGAAGGCCAGCCGCTCGAACAGATGAACGTCCTGCTCGTTCTTCAGCAGGGCACCGTGCAGCGGCGGAATGAGCTTGTTGGGAGACGTCTCGCGCAACGTTTCGGGCTGGACGTCGTCGACCATCAGCAGTTTCAGCCAGTCCAGCAACTCGGAGGTCGACGGCTTTTTCTTCAGGCCCGGCGTGTCGCGGATCTCGTAGAAGGTCTTCAGGGCCGCAGCCACCAGACGCGGCTTGATGCCGGGAAAGTGGACCTCGACGATCGCCTTCATAGTCTCGTCGTCGGGGAAGCGGATGTAGTGGAAGAAGCACCGGCGCAGAAAGGCGTCGGGCAGCTCCTTCTCGTTGTTCGAGGTGATGACGACCACGGGCCGCACGGCCGCCTTGATGGTCTCGCCGGTCTCCTGGACGAAGAACTCCATGCGGTCGAGTTCCTGGAGCAGGTCGTTGGGGAACTCGATGTCGGCCTTGTCGATTTCGTCGATCAGCAGGACGGGCCGGACGGGGCTGGTGAAGGCCTCCCAAAGCTTGCCGGGCTTCAGATAGTTGCGGACGTCATGGACCCGCTCGTCGCCCAGTTGACTGTCGCGCAGACGGCTGACGGCGTCGTATTCGTAGAGGCCGTTGTGGGCCTTCGTCGTCGACTTGATGTGCCAGGTGATCAGCGGAGCGTTCAGCGCTTTGGCCATCTCATAGGCCAGGACCGTCTTTCCAGTGCCGGGCTCGCCCTTGATCAGCAGTGGCCGCTCGAGCGCCACGGCGGCGTTGACCGCGATCTTCAGGTCCTGGGTGGCGATGTAGTTCGAGGTGCCCTCGAACCGGTCGGTCGGCCGCGTCATCGAATGCTCCGGAATGGTCGAAGCAGGCCTAGCCGATGACGCGGCCGGTTAACAACGATCCGTTTGTCGCTCGTGTCAGGTGATACGCTTGGCCGAGACCGGGTCGCTGGCCGGGAAGGTCTCCTCGACGCCCTCGTCGACCAGGGCTTCCTGCCTGTCCTCGGCGCTGGTCTTGTCGGCGAGATGGTCGTGCTTGTCCTCTCCGAGCGGCTGAACCTTGCGCGCATGGTCGCCGTCGACGTCGTGATCGTCCTGCGCTGCCGAGCGGTCGGCGGTTTCGTCGAAGCTGTTGGGATCGGTCATTTGTTGTCTCCTTCGGGCGCATAGCCCAGGTCTTCGATATCGTCGTCGGACAGGCGCTTGGCTTCCCAATGGGCGGCGCTGGACTGGGCTCCCTGGACCTCTTCCATGAGGCCGGAATAGACCAGCTCGACCTCGCCCTCGCCGGGTTCGTCGGCACCCAGATCCTGGTCCGCGACCCGCGCCGCGTCGGCACCGAACCGTGCGTCGCCTTCAGGCTCGACGCCGTCGAGCGAGAGCTGATCCTCGATCTCCTGATCGTCCTCGTCGAAGTCTTCCTCGTCGGCGTCACCCTCGGCCGAGGTCACGTCCAGAACGTCAGGCATCTCTTCGAAGGTCTTGTATTCGTTGGTAACGCCGCCACTCTCGCTGGCGTCGACATTGTCTTCGTCGAACGTCTCGGACTGATCCTGGTCGTCCGCGGGATTGTCGAGATCGGGCATGGTCGCCTCCCTGTGTGGAAGGTCAACGCAGCCACGGTCGGCCGCGTTCCGTCAGCCGGCGACCTCAGCCTCCAGCGCCGCCCGGACCTGTTCGATCGCTCGGGGCCAGCCGTCGAACCCGCCGGTCGCGAAGGTGCGCACACGGGGATAGAACGGATAGCGATCCGTCCCCAGGAGGTGCCAGTCGTCGGGCGCATGGATCAGCCAGGTCCGCGCCCCGGCCGCCGCCGCGATGTTGGTCCCCGCGATGCCCGGCCCGACCACCAGGTCCAGCGCGCAGGACAGTGCGGCCAGGTCGTCCAGGTCATCCTTGAGGTTCATCGGCGGGGTCCAGATGCGCACGTCGGCGGCTTGGGCCGCCGCCAGATCCTCGGTCACGTCTCCGCACTGCAGGTTGACCATCACGCAGCCCGGCGCGGTCAGGACCGGCTTCCATCGTTCGAAGCTGGAGAAATAGCGAGCACGAACGCCTGTCAGGATCAGGCTCTTCCAGTGCAGACCGACCTTGAACCCAGGCCCCAGGGCCTCCAGCTCGCCCTTCCAGCGCGCGACCTTCTCGGGGTCTGGCGTCAGATAGCCGTCGCGGTCGGGGAAGGCTTCCATGGTCGGTCTGTAGATAGCGCTCAGGCTGGCCATCGGCGTCCAGGCGTCGGCCTTCCCGTCGCGTTCGCCGACCTCCTCCATGAAGGGGCAGTAGCGGTGCAGCCGCCCTTCGATCCGGACCGCCCGGTGTCCGCCGACCACGGCGGTCGGGAAGCTGCGCTGATACAGATCGACCAGTCGCGGCTCGACGGCGATGAAGACCTTTCCCTGGGGCCCCACGGCGTCCACGACGTCGGGCAGGCAGGTACCGAAGACCATCTCGTCGGCGATGCCCTGTTCGCCGACGACCAGCAGGCGCTTGCCGCGAATGTCCTCGGTCGCGGGATTCCAGCGCGGGGCGTCGACCACGACTCGCATCGCCTCCGGCATCTCCGGATCGAGCCGCACCTCATAGGCCGCGAAGCCCTCCTCCAACCGCCCCATGCCCATCAGCAGCATGGCCCGCGCCATCCGCATCATGGCGTCCTCGTAGCGCGTCTCGGCCCCCGGCAGGGCGGCGTCCAGGTCGGCGAGAGCCCGGTCGGGCTGGCCCAGCGGCTGCAGCACATTGGCGCGGTTGTAGCGGGCCTTGGCGAAACCCTCGTCCAGCCTCAGGGCCTCGTCGAAGAAGGGCAGGCTGTCGCCCATGCGGCCCTGATCGGACAGGACCGTGCCCAGGGTGTTCCACAGCGTCGGGCTTTCCGGCTCGATCGCGATCAGGTCGCGCAGCCGCTCGATCGCCTCGTCGTAGCGTTTCTGGTCGCGCAGAACGCAGGCCAGGTTGTTGGTGCCCTCGATGTGCCCCGGCTCGACAGTCAGGAACTTCAGCAGCAGCTTCTCGGCGATGTCCAGGTGCCCCAGCCGCTGGGCCAGGCGCGCCAGATCGTGGGCGATCGCCGGATCCTCGGGCAGGATCCGCAGAGCGGCCTCATAGGCGTTCAGAGCTTCGGCCAGGGCTCCACACTTCTCGCGGGCGATCGCCAGGACGTGCCAGCCCAGGCCGTTCCGCTCATCCGTTTGCAGAATCGCCAGCGCCCGCCGCGACGCCGCCTCGTAATCGCCGACCCGGATGGAGGCCACCGCCGCCTTCAACTGCTCCAGCGTCTTCCTCTGGGCCTTGGCGCTGGGGCCTCGCGTGTCCGACAGGGCGTGCGACAGCCTGCGAATGGCGGCCGGCGATGCAGCATCTCCGGCGGCACCCTGTGCCAGCGGCATGTGGCCCAGCGCGACCTCGGCGGGGGTGTTGTCGGTGGCGGGCGAGGCGAGGGGCATGGGTGCGACTCGGAACAGGGTGAATTCTCGGCGAGGACCAGCTTGGCCTTCAGGGCCAGAACACATGGTTAACCACGGCCGTTTAACCTCGCGCAGTCAGCGTGCGGCTAGTCAGAAGTCGCGCGGGCCGCAGGAGGGCGTTGCCGATGCCGTTGAAGCTGTCGTTGAAACCCGGCGAGAAGTTCGTGCTGAACGGTGCCGTCGTCCAGAACGGCGACCGGCGCGGCGTGCTGATCCTGCAGAACAAGGCCTCGGTGTTGCGCGAGAAGGACATCATGCAGCTGGAGGAGGTCACGACACCCGCCAAGCGCATCTATTTCCCGGTCATGATGATGTACCTGGACGAAAGCGCCGTCCCCAAGGTCTACGACGAGTTCGTCACCCGCCTGTCGGAGTTCATGAACGCGACCCGCAATCCCGCCATCATGGCCGATTGCGTGGCGACGTCGAAACACGTCATGGCCCGCGAGTACTACAAGGCCCTGATGAGCGCGCGTAAGATCGTCGACTATGAGGAAAGCCTCACCTGATGCTGTCCGCCTACGCTCAGGCTTCAACGCGGACCGAGACCCCGCGCGAGATGGAATACCGGTTGTTCGGTCAGGTCACGCGCGCGCTCATGCACGCCGCCACGGTTGATCCGTCCGACGTAAAGACCCGCATCGACGCGCTGGACTGGAACCGCCGCCTCTGGTCGGTGCTGGCCACCGACTGCTCGGACCCGTCCAATCAGCTGAACAACCCGATTCGCGCCCAGATCATCTCGCTCAGCCTGTTCGTCGGTCGCCATTCCTCGGCCGTCATGCGCGGCGAGGAAGACTTCGAACCGTTGATCGACATCAACAGGGCTGTGATGCAGGGGCTCGCGCCCCAGGGTACGCCCACCGCCTGAGGTAGGTAACGGTGGAAAACGCCGGCGAGATTTTGCCGAGCTGGTTCCAGTGCCCCAGAACTTTCCTAATCCTTTCAATCGGATCGGCCCGGCCCGGTCCTTGCGTCGTCGCGCGCAGGACCAGAACCGGTTCAACGGCCAGAAGGCCGTATCCCCCGACCAGAATGGAAGGACTGTCTCATGGCCAACTCGGTCAACACCAACTATGGCGCTCTTATCGCGCTGCAGAACCTGAACGCCACCAACGCCGAACTGGCGGTGACCCAGACCCGGATCAACACCGGCAAAAAGGTCTCCTCCGCCAAGGACAACGGAGCCATCTGGGCCATCGCCCAGGGTCAACGGGCCGACATCGGCGCCCTGGGGGCGGTCAAATCATCGCTCGACCGCGGCGTCTCTGCGGTCGACGTCAGCCTGGCGGCCGGCGAGAGCGTCTCTGACCTCTTGCTGCAACTGAAGGAGAAGGCGCTGGCGGCGACCGACCGGTCGCTGCAGACGGCATCGAGGGCCGCTTTGAACGAAGACTTCAAGGCCATCCGCGACCAGATCACGACCGTGACCAACAACGCCGACTTCAACGGGATCAATCTCCTGAAGACCGGCGCGCTCGGTTTCTCGGCCCTGGCCAATGCGGCGGGCACCGCGACCCTGACGGTCCAGGCGGAAATCCTGGCCCTGGGGTCCACGAACGTCACCGTGACGGCGACCACGACCATCGGCACCTCGACCCTGGCCACCACGGCCCTGGGTCTGGTGAACGCCTCCATCGACCGGGTCTCGGGCGCGCTCGCGCGGCTGGGCACCAAGGCGAAGGCTCTGGAGACGCATCGCACCTTCGTCGGGAAACTGACGGACGCGCTGGAATCCGGAGTGGGCAATCTGGTGGACGCCGATCTGGCGAAGGAGAGTGCCAAGCTCCAGTCGCTGCAAACCAAGCAGCAGCTGGGTGTCCAGGCGCTGGGCATCGCCAACCAGTCGCCGCAGATCCTTCTGTCGCTCTTCCGACAGTAAGCCTAGGGACGCCCGGGGTTCGCCCCGGGCGTTCTTGTTTGATGTCGCTAACGCTCGGCTCGCGGAGCCTCGCTGCTTGAGCGCTCGTTCGTTGCGCCACCTCTCGACGCGCGGCGTCTCGCTGATTTTCTCTGCGTGAGCGGGCGATCACGAAGTCGGCATGGGGGCTTTGCGAAGCGGCCGAAGCACCCCTACCTTTAACCTCCCTGTTCAACAGTCGAAAGGAGGTGATCCAGTGATCTCATTGTCCCATACCCGTGCGGTGACCGGTTGCTGGTCCTCTGGCGAGGTCCGGGCCTGATCCTTTCAGGCTGAGTATCGGTCGGCCGTATCGCGGTCAGACAATGAGGGCCGTCGGAGCGATCCGGCGGCCCTTTTTGCCGGATACGATCGCTCGAGCAGCGGTCGCGCGCTGTTTTGGGAACGGGTCAGCCAAAGAGCCCCTGAACCCATAGCCAGGCGTCCTGCCAGTAGCCGGCGCTGGCCAGAAACAGACGCGAGATCAATTCCCACGCTGCCCAGACGAAGACGCAGAACCCGGCCACGCCCAGCCAGGCCAAGCCGATCATCACGCCGTCCCTCTGCATCAGGCCAAAGCCGAACAGGGCGATGAACAGGGACGGGAACAGGTTTCCGCCGAACAGGGGCAGCATGACGATGACGCAGAGCAGGCTGGTCACCACGCCGATCAGGACCTCGGAGACTTCGCTGCTCATGAAGCCCAGGCGCGGTTGCGACAGCCGCTCGATGACCTTCAACGGCTTTCTGACCCGTTTGACGACCGCGCGGTAATTGTCGCGCGGCAGGCTGGACCTCAGGGCCCATGCGGGCATCCACAGCTGGTCGCGACGGATCACCAGCTGCAGGCAAATCAGCAGCATCGGCGCGCCCAGCACCGTGGTCGATCCCGGTATCGGCGAGGCGATGGCGTTGATCAGCCCGAAGAAGACCATCAGCGCGCCGAAGCCCCGCTCGCCGAAGGCGTTGACCAGCTCGCCGAGATACAGCTTCTCGTCGTCCTTGGCCCCGATGTCCTCGAGGACCTGCGAGAAGGGCCGCGTGTCGCTCTGATAATCGTAATCGGGCATCAGCGCGCGGTCTCGAAGGGGTGTCGCCGTGATCTAGGGCCGAGGCTCGATCACCGCCACTTAAGAATCCGACAGGAACGCTCGCAACCGGCAACCGCTCCGGCGGTCAGGCCCCCAGCAACTCCCGCCCGATCAGGAAGCGGCGGATCTCGTTGGTGCCGGCACCGATGTCGTACAGCTTGGCGTCGCGGACGAGGCGTTCGACTGGCCATTCCTTGGTGTAGCCCGCGCCGCCCAGGGCCTGGACGGCTTCCAGAGATACCTTCACCGCGTTCTCCGAGGCCAGCAGGATCGCGCCCGCCGCATCATAGCGGGTGGTCAGGCCCGCGTCGCACGCCTTGGCCACGGCATAGACATAGGTCCGGGCCGAGTTCAGGGCGACGTACATGTCGGCGATCTTGCCCTGCATCAGCTGGAAGCTGCCGATCGGCTTGCCGAACTGCTTGCGGTCGCGAACGTAGGGCAGGACGACGTCCAGCGCCGCCTGCATGATGCCCAGCGGTCCCGCGGCCAGCACGGCGCGCTCATAGTCCAGCCCGCTCATCAGCACGGCTGCGCCGCCGCCGACCGGGCCCATGACGTTTTCTTCCGGGACCTCGCAGTCCTCGAACACCAGCTCGGCGGTGTCGGATCCGCGCATCCCCATCTTGTCCAGCTTCTTGGAGACGCTGAACCCCTTCATGCCGCGCTCGATCAGGAAGGCGGTGACGCCGCGCGAGCCCGCCGCCGGGTCGGACTTGGCATAGACGACCAGGGTGTCGGCCGAAGGAGCGTTGGTGATCCAGAACTTGGTGCCGTTCAGCACATAGCGGTCGCCGACCTTGCGCGCCTCCGTCCGCATGGAGATGACGTCCGAACCCGAACCGGCCTCGGACATGGCCAGAGATCCGACGTGCTCGCCGCTGATCAGCTTGGGCAGATAGCGCCGCTTTTGGTCGTCGGTGCCCCAGCGGCGGATTTGGTTGACGCACAAGTTTGAGTGGGCCCCGTAGCTGAGGCCGATCGAGGCCGAGGCGCGCGACACCTCTTCCATCGCCACGACATGTTCCAGGTAGCCGAGACCCAGGCCACCCCAGTCCTCCTCGACCGTGATGCCGTGCAGGCCCAGCTCGCCCATCTCGGGCCACAGGTCGCGGCGGAAGGTGTTGGTCTCGTCGATCTCGGCGGCCAGAGGTGCCAGACGGTCGGCGGCCCAGCGGGCGGTGGTGTCGCGAATGGCGTCGGCGGTCTCGCCGAGGCCAAATTCCATGGATTGGGGGGCGTTGGGAATGCTCATGACCCCGCCCTAGCATGGTCCGCCCGCGACTGTGGAGAGGACAGGTTGTCGGAGGTCGGAAGACCTCTAGCGGTCGCCCCCCGGCAGGCCGAAGCGGCGATACAGGTTCAGCGACGACACGCCCACGCAGGCGACGCCGATCACCGCCAGCACCCAGCCGATGATGCTGGTCTCGTCGCCGCCGCCCTGTTCGGACGCCAGACGGAAGGCGGCCATGGAGGCCCCGAAGGCCGTCAGGCCGACAGCCCCCATGATGATGAAGGCTCCGGTCTCGCTCCAGTCGAAGCTCTCGGGGGCCGTCGCCTCGAAATCGGGGCGGCCCAGCGGCTGGCCGCCCTGGGTCAGGCTTAGGTCGTCACCGAACAGGCCGGCCTCCGGCTGGGCCACGGTCTCGGCTTCCTCGCGTTCGTCGGCGGTCCAGGCGGGGCGGGCGATCACGGCCGGCGGCGCGTCCTCGGGCGACGTCAGGACCAGGGCCTCCGAGGCTTGCGCGCTCTCGAAGGTGACAGGGGCGCTGGCCGTCGCAGGCTCGTCATTTCGATCGGCCGCAGGCTGCAGGAAGGGCAGGGGGCCGATGATCGGCGTGCCATAGGGCGCGTAACGCTGGATGTTGATCGCAGACAGGTCGGGCCCAGGGGCGATCTCCGCCCGTGCCCGTTCCGCGCCATAGGCGGCCTCCACCGGTTCGCTCGCGGTCGCGGTCGGCTCGGCGATGTCGCCCGAGGCTTCCGCGTCGTTGGCTGCGAAGCCACCGACGGCATCAGCGTTGGGTGTCGGCTCGACGGGCACGGTGATCGGGGTCTCTTGCTGAACCGTGTCGGTCTCGGAAATCGCAAGGTCCGCTTCGGCCGGGATCGGCGCAAAGCTGGGCACGATGGGTTCGGGCTCGACGATGCGGGATTCAGGCTCGCCGAGCAGGGCGGCGACGGCGGCGTTGCGGGTGTCTGTCGGTTCGGCGGACACGACCGTGTCGGCCTCGGTCGGAACTGCTTCGATCGCCGCTGCATCACCGATCGGGTCGGCGACAGGAAGCGACACGGACTCGGGTTCCGGCTCGGGTGCGAGGGTCTGCGCGATGTCTGGAAGGGCGTCGGGGACCGGCACGGTCAGAAGGTCGGCCAGGGAGATCGGCCGCGACGGATCGGCCGTGAACAGGGCGCGCTCGGCGGCCCGGCGGCGCAGGCCGGCTGTGGCGATTTCGGTCGCGGGCCAGGCCATCATGGCTTCGGCCGCCTCGGTCGTCGCCCCGCTGGACAGGCGTGCCAGCACGTCCGACGTGTCGAAACGATCGCGGCCGACCGAGAAGCCGAAGCTGACCAGGGCGTCGAACTGGTGCTGGTTCAGGACACCCGGCGCGGCCGTGTTGACGCTCTTTTCGATGGGCAGCAGGTCGTAGCGCAGCAGCAGTTCGGCATCGGCCTCCGAGACCGTCGCGCCCTCGCGGGCCGACAGGGTGTGACCATAGCCGATGATCCAGCCGCCCTCGGCGCGCGCGATCGCGCGGGGGCGAAAGCCCTCGAAGCTCTTGATCAGGACGATCCCCTCGCGGGAGATTTTCCTCATTGGCGTGGACACGTCGGACACCGATATTGACCCAAATCGAGACAGGGCGGCTTCGCCCCGCCGGCGAACCCGCAAGGAGCGCGCCGCAAGACGCGGGTCCTACAACAGAATGACGCCGGCGAGGCCGAGGAACGACAGAAAACCGATCGTGTCGGTGATCCAGCTGACGAAGACGGGCGACGACACGGCCGGGTCGCGGTCCAGCCGCTCCAGCGCCAGCGGCACCAGCGTCCCGGCCAGGGCCGCGGCGAACAGATTGATCACGACCGCCAGGCCGATCGTCAGGGACAGCAGCGGCTCTTGGAACCAGATCCAGGCGATCCCAGCCAGCAGCAGGCCGACGGCCGCGCCGTTGAACAGGCCGACCATGATTTCCCGGCCCAGGATGCGCGGCGTGTTGGCCGAGGTCAGCTCGCGCGACGCCAGCGACCGCACCGCCACCGTCAGCGCCTGGGTGCCTGCATTGCCCCCGATCGAGGCCACGATCGGCATCAGGATCGCCAGATAGACCAGGGCCTCCAACTCGTCCGCGAACTGACCGATCACCAGCGATGCGAAGACGGCCGTTCCCAGGTTCACGATCAGCCAGGGGATGCGCGACCGGACGACGCCGAACACGCCCGCGCCCCGGCTCTCGTCCGACACGCCGGCGAGCCGCAGGATGTCCTCGCGGTTCTCTTCCTGGATGATGTTGACGATGTCGTCGACGGTGATCTGGCCGACCAGCCGACCACCCGCATCGACCACGGGCGCCGAGATCAGGTGGTACTTCTCGAAGATGTAGGCGACCTCTTCCTGGTCGGTGTCGGCCGCGATGGCGTTCACCGGCTCCATCAGATCCGACAGCTTCACCGTCCGTGCGGCTCTCAGCAGGCCGCTGATCGGGATGCCGCCGACCGGCCGGTTCACCGGATCGACGATATAGATGTCGAAGAACAGCTCGGGCAGGTCCTCGCCCTGGGCCCGGACGTGGTCGATGGTGTCGCCGACGGTCCAGAACAGGGGCGCGGCCATGACCTCGCGCTGCATGAGGCGACCGGCGGTATCCTCGGCATAACCCAGCGAGTTCTCGATCGCCGCGCGGTCGACTGCGGGCATGGCCGACAGGACCTTCTCGCGCTGGTCGTCCTCGAGGTCCTCGACCACGGCGGCCGCGTCGTCGGAATCCAGTTCCTGCAGCGCCTCGGCCAGTGTGCCGGGGGCCACGCGCTCCAGCACCTCCTCGCGGATGCCGTCGTCCAGCTCAGGCAGGGTCTCGGCCAGCAGCTCGGGCGGCAGCCACACCACCACGACGCCTCGGTGCTCAGCCGTCAGAAAACCCATCAGGTCGGCGACGTCGGCGGGGTGCAGATCTTCCAGCAGGGCGCGCAGGCGCAGACCGTCGCCGTCGTCTGCGGCGTCGACGACCTTTTCGACGAAGGCGGCGGTCAGGACATAGTCCTCGTCCAGCGCCTCGTGATCTTCGATTTCGGTGGGATCGAGAGTGGCGGTCTGTTCGCTCACGCGGGGGCCTCCCTCTCTCGAAGATATCGCTAGTCCTGCAAGGCCTGGTAGGGGCCTCGCCTGCGAAGTCCTGCGAAGCCCGTCAGGGCGAAGCAGGATGGTGCGGTCGAGAAGACTCGAACTTCCACGGGTTGCCCCACAGCGACCTCAACGCTGCGCGTCTACCAATTCCGCCACGACCGCTCGCATCGGAGCGGGGCTGATAGCGGAGGACGGATGGGAAGGGAAGGGGGCGCGAGACGCGGGATGGCCGTGACGACAGGCTTGCCACTCCGGGGTGCGCGGGCTATGTCCCCGCCTCCCCGATTGATGGATGCGTAGCTCAGCGGGAGAGCACCTCGTTCACACCGAGGGGGTCACAGGTTCAATCCCTGTCGCATCCACCATTTCTTCCCTCCTTGTCGCCCAGATCCCCGGGGCCCTTTCGGGCTCATGATCGCATCAGGCTGTCCCGCGGCGGGATCGGCGCTCCATGACGATCATGAGCACGATACCCAGCAACAGGACCGTCAGACCCGCCAGGCCTCCAACGCCCACATAGGCGAGGCTGGACCAGAGCACGAACCCGCTCGAGGCGGCGAACAGCAGGGGGGTCAGTGGATAGAGAGGGGTCCGAAACAGGCGGGGCACGTCGGGCCGCTTTAGCCGCAGGACGATCACGGCCAGACCGGACGCCGTGAGAAACAGCCAGAAGATCGGGGCGGTATAGTCGACCAGAGTCGCGAAACCCTCCCGGGTCGCCGCGCCCAATCCGACCAGCGCCAGGGCCACCGCGCTCTGGGCCAGGATGGCGCGAACGGGCGCACCCCGCTCGACCTCCCACTGCGCCAGTTTGGCGATCGCGGGCCAGTCCTGGGCGGCGGCATAGGTGGTGCGGGCGCCGACGACGATGGTGGCGTTGATCGAGGTGATGGTGGCGGTGGCCACACCGATGGCCAGCACGCCCCCCGCCGTCGGACCGAAGGCGACGCGCATCAGGTCTGCCGCCGGGGCCGAACTGGCCGCGAGCCCGTCCAGTCCCAGGCCCCGCCACAGGGCCCAGTTGGCGATCAGATACAGGATCGTGATGGCCCCGATCGCCATCAGCAGCGCCCGGACCATGCCGCGACGGGGATCCCGGGTCTCCGCCGAGAGGGTCGAGATCTCGCTCCAGCCGCCATAGGCCAACAGGACGAAGACGAGGGCGAGGCCCAGCGTCGACGGCGGGTCGCCCCGGACGGGGCCGGGATCCACGGGCGGCGTGCCCCCAAGGATCAGCCACACGGCCGCAACCCCCAGCAGGATCAGCCCCAGAGCCTCCAGCCCGGTCAGGCTGAAGTTCGCTCCGGCCGAGCCATGCACGCCCCTGAGGTTGAAGGCCGTCAGCAGCAGGATCGCACCGGCTGCATAGAGCGCGGGCCCCTGGGGGCCCAGCGGCCAGACGAAGTTCAGATAGTCCCCCAGCACGAACCCCAGCAGCGCGATGGAGCCGGTGTTGATGACCGCGAACCGCGACCAGGCGAACAGAAAGGCGATCCGCCGGCCATAGGCGGTGCGCAGGAAGTGATAGTCGCCGCCCGCGTGCGGAAACGCCGTCGACAGTTCCGCATAACAGAGGGCTCCCAGCAGACTGATCGCGCCGCCTGCGACCCAGACGAGGAAGAACCAGTCCGCCGATCCGGCGTTCTCGGCGACCAGGGCCGGGCTTTTGAAGATCCCGGCCCCCACGACCATGGCGACGCCGATGACGGCGACGTACAGGCTGCTGAGGCGGCGCCGGGGCGTGCCCGGGTCGACATCAGTCATGCGGGGCTCAGAAACGGGTGGTCACGCGACCGTACCAGTATGCCCCGTTGAACCCGATGGGTGACAAGACGTCGTAAGGCAGGTTTTCGAAATAGCTGATGTCCGCGCTGGACCGGTCCGGATATTCGTCCAGCAGGTTGACCGCCCCGACCGCGACCGAGGCGGTGTCGTTGACCGCCCATTCGACCTCGGCGTCCAGCGACCATTCGGCACCATAGACCTGGGTCGGGGTGAAGCCGCCGCCGAAGTCGAACACCCGCGTCGCCTCGCCGAAGCGGGTGGCCCTGAGCGTCAGGTCGAACGGCCCGCGCGCATAGTCGGCGCCCAGGATCAGCTTGGACTCGGCGGGCGCGGTCTCGATCGTGTTCCTCTGCTCGGTGCCGATCAGGGTGGTGAACCCCAGGGCCTGAAGCTGGGACGAGACGGGGTCGACGCTGCGGATCTCGGTCTCGGCTTCGGAATAGCCAAGCGACAGATCCAGCTGCCCTCCGGCCAGGTCCGTCCGCCACAGGGCGACCACATCGAAGCCCTCGGTGCGGGTGTCCACGCCGTTGGTGAAGAAGTTGACGGTGTCGACACCGGCCACGCCGGTCGCGGCCTGAACCGCGCCAGCGACGCCGCTGAAGGCCTCGGACAGGGCGATCCGGTCGTCGACGTCGATGCGGAAGACGTCGACCGTCACGCTGAGGTTAGGCCGGAGGTCCACCACGAACCCACCGGCGAGGTTCAGCGACGTCTCCGCCTCCAGCTCGGCCGCGCCCAGCGCCTGGGCGATCGGGCTGGAGACCGGCACCGTGCGGACCGTGGACAGACCCGCGCCACCCGAGCCGATGGTGCTGACCGAGAAGGCGAACCCGCTCTGGGCCAGGGACGGAGCGCGAAAGCTGCTGGAGACCGAACCGCGCAGGGCGAAGGCGTCGGTGACCTCGTACCGGCCGGCCAGCTTGCCGGCCACGGCGTCGCCGAAGTCGGAGTAGTCCTCCACCCGAACGGCGGCATCCAGATACAGGCGGTCCGTGACCTCGGCCGAGGCTTCCACATAGGCCCCCCAGACGTCGCGATCGATGTCGACGGCTTCAGACGGCGCGAGACCGGCATAGGCCTGCGACGGGCCGGGGCCAGGGAAGGTGCCGATCGTATAGGACGCCGGGTCGCCCGCGCCCGTCTCGAAGGTCTCGGTGCGGTATTCGACACCCCAGGCGATCTCCAGCGGCGAGGCCAGGCCGACCTCGAACGACCGGGTCAGGTCCAGGTTCAGGTTCACCAGATCGAACCGATAATCGCCGAGGAAGAAGGACGTCGGACTGGTTGGCCCCAGCGACGGATTGAGCGAGTTCTCCAGCCCGAACGCATAGTCGCTCAGTCCGTAGTTCAGGCTGACGTCAGCCGTCCAGCCGCCGATCTGGCCACGAAGCCCGCCGACCAGCTGCACGTCGTCGGACTCGATGATCGTCTGGGGCCGATAGCCGTCCGGATAGACCGAGGCGATGTTGTCGAAGCCGTCGGGGTAGCGATAGAAGCCCGCCCCCAGCCCCTCGCGGGTGTCGAAGGTGCCGAAGGCATAGGCTTCAAGTCCTTCGGCCAGCGGAAATTCCGTGTTGAAGAAGGCCGAGAATTGCTCGGTCTCGGCGTCGCCCGGCCGATAGAGGACCTGGCCTTCGGTCGCGAGGTTGGCGGGCGTCGGGTTCTCAAAGAAGGGCAGGATGCCCGGCCCGCCCCGTTCGGTCGCCTCGCGTGTCTTGTACTCGCCGCCAAGCCGCAGGAAGCCGCCGGCGGGCAGGGCCCAGCCATAGGAGCCGGTCAGGATGACGGTCTCGCCGTCCTCCAGCGTCTCGCCGGTCGGCTCGAAGTCGGTAACGTGCAGGCCATAGCTGGCCGAGAAGGTCCCCCCGGTCGGCGTATCGTCCAGGATCAGGTTGATGACCCCGGCAATGGCGTCCGACCCGTACTGGGCCCCGGCCCCGTCGCGCAGGACTTCGACGCGTCCCAGGCCGCTGACCGGAATGGCGTTGAAGTCGACCGGGTTGGCGCCCAGGCCGATCTTGGACTCCAGATTGACGATGGCGACGGTGTGCCGGCGTCGACCGTTCAGCAACACCAGGGTCTGGTCCGGGGCCATGCCGCGCAGCTGTCCCGCGCGCACCACGTCGGCCGGTCCGCTGTTGGACTGGCGCGGGAAGTTGAACGAGGGGGCGGTGGCGTTCAGGGCCGCGCCCAGTTCGCCGCCGATCGCAGCCGCCTGGGCCAGGGCCTCGCCGGTCAGAACGTCGACCGGCGCGGGCGTTTCCAGCCGGCTCCGGGGGGCGACCCTCGAGCCTGTGACGACCACGTCGTCGACGGTCTGGGCGGGGAGCTCGGCCCGGTCCTGAGCCAGAACGGGCGTGACGGCCACCGGGCTCACGAGCATGCAGGAAGCCAGAAGGGCCAGGCGTCCGGAGTTCGGGGACAAGTCAGATCTCCTCAAGGTGTTCGTTGCTTTGGGGCCGCTCAGCAGGGCTGTCGGCTCGGCGCTATTGAAGGAGCGCAAGCTCCACCGTCAATGCGATCACCCTTTAGTTCTGTTCACGAGGCTGACAGGAAAGCTAAAGGCATTCTGAGATGCCCAAGGATTGCGGCGGTCTGTTCGCCGTTGCCTATTCGACGGCCCCGAACACCCCGCGAAAGCTGGCCTTCAGCGCTGCGTCGGCCTCGTCCATCGTCGCGAGAATGCCCAGATCGACCAGGCTGGTCACGCCGTGCTCGGCGATGCCACAGGGCACGATGCCGCCGAAGTGGTCGAGGTCGGGCTCCACGTTCAGGCTGATGCCGTGGAAGCTGACCCATTTCCTGACCTTGACGCCAATCGCCGCGATCTTGTCCTCGCGGCTCCAGCCGGGGCCCTTGCGCTCCACCCAGACGCCCACGCGGCCCTCGCGCACGCCGGCCTCGACGCCGAACTCGGCCAGCCCGCTGATCAGCCAGGCCTCCAGCCCCCGCACGAAGCCGCGCACGTCCTTCCCGCGCTGGTTCAGATCCAGCATGACGTAGGCCACCCTCTGGCCGGGCCCGTGATAGGTGAACTGTCCGCCCCGGCCCGTTCGGTGGACCGGAAACCGGTCGGGGGCCAGCAGGTCGTCGTCCCGGGCCGAAACGCCCGCCGTATAGAGCGGCGGATGTTCCAGCAGCCAGACGCGCTCGGCGGCCTCTCCCGCCGCGAGGGCCGCCACCCGCGCCTCCATCTCGGCCAAGGCGTCCTCATAGGGGACCAGGCGCGGAGCCACGACCCATTCGACCGGGCGGCCATCGGAACGAATCAGCGGGGAAACGGTGGCGCTTAACGGCTCGGCAAGCATGATCGGTTCAATGTGACCCCGAGGGCCGCCAATGCAAGATCAGCCGCCAGTACCCTCCAGCGTATCCGGAGTTCCCATGAGCCAGGTCGAGGCCGTCGACGTCGAGCTGTCCGTCGTCCTCGGGCGATCTGTGCTGCCTATGTCGCAGCTGCTGAAGATGGGCCGGGGCGCGGTCATTCCGCTGGACGCTACCGAGCACGACGAGGTGTGGATCCTGGCCAACAACCATCCCGTCGCGCGCGGTCAGATCGAGATCCGCGAGGACCGCATCGCCATCACCGTGACGCGCGCCGCCGACGTCTACGACTTCATGGCCGGCGCGGCCTAGATACCCGCCGCCTTCATGCCCTCCGGCGTCTCGGCGTCCGGATCGCCCGGCAGCCAGGCGACGTGGCCGTCATAGATCTCGCCATCCAGGATGCCTTCCTCCTTGGCCACCAGCACAGGCACCAGCATCTGGCCGGTGACGTTGGTCATGGTGCGGATCATGTCGACGATCCGGTCCACAGCGATGATGTAGCCGATCCCCTCCAGCGGCAGCCCTGCCGTCGACAGGGTCAGGGTCAGCATGACGATGCTGGTCCCCGGCACGCCCGCCGTCCCCAGCGATCCGAGCACCGCCGTCAGTCCGATCAGCACATACTGGGTCAGGCTCAGCTCGATGCCGAAGTACTGGGCGATGAAGATCGAGGCGATGGACGGATAGATGGCCCCGCATCCGTCCATCTTGACGTTGGCCCCCAGCGGCACGGCGAAGGCGGCATAGGCCTGAGGCACGCCCAGCCGCTCGACGGTCTGGCGCAGGGTGATCGGCAGGGTGCCCAGCGACGACTGGGTCGCGAACGCCGTCTGCTGCGCCGCGAACGCCCCCTTGAAGAAGGACAGAACCTTCAGCCCGTGCGCCTTCAGCAGCAGCGGATAGACCACGAAGACGTGGAACAGGCAGGCGGCGTAGATGGCCACCACGAACTTGCCGAGCGGCAGCAGCGCCTCCCAGCCATACCCGCCGACGACCGATCCGATCAGGCCGAACACCCCGAACGGCGTCAGCTGGATCACCCAGCGGGTGATGCGGAACACCACCGCTGCACCCTCATCGACGAAGCGCCGCGCCGTCTGCGCCCGGTCGCCCAGAGCCACCAGGGCCGCCCCGACCAGGGCCGAGAAGAAGATGATCTGCAGCACCTTGCCTTCGGCCAGGGCCGTGAAGGGATTGGTCGGGACGATGCCGATCAGCACCTCCAGCGGCGTCGGGATCTCGCGCTCTCGCACCTCGCCCAGCGGCAGGTTTGCGAGGCCCGCGCCCGGATCGATCAGATGTCCGAAGGCGAACCCGACTCCTACGGCCAGCAGCGACGTCAGGGCGAACCAGACGACGGTTCGGATCGCCAGCCGCACCGCCCCGGCGCCTTCGCCCAGCTTGGCGATCGACGACGCGATGGTGAACAACACCAGCGGCGCGACCACCATCCGGATCAGGTTCAGATAGACGTCGCCGATCGGCTGCAGCCAGACCGTCGCCTGCTCCTGCAGGATCAGTCCGGCGGCGATGCCCAGCACGAAGCCGGCGGCCGTGCGTTGCCACAGCGGAATGGCGAAGAAGCGTGAGAGCATGAGTTCGGCCTGCGGGAAGGGGACCGCAACATCGGCGTCGCAAGTCGCGTCCGCAACGATCGCGAAGGCCGCCCGACCGCAGTTCCTCTGACAGCCCCTTTAGCTGAGCTAAACGCTCAGCCCGCCATCGCCTTGGTGACGTAGTGCTCGACCACCAGCATATCGATGGCTTCCTCGATGTCCTCGAAGGCCTCGACCAGGACGTCGGGCTCCAGCGCCTCCATCGGCACTGGGGTGTATCCGTAGGTGACGCCGATCACCGGGCAGCCCGCGTCCCGCGCCGTGCCGACGTCGGGTGCGGCGTCGCCGATCATGATGGCGCGGGCAGGGTCTCCCCCGACGCTCTTTACGGCCTCGGTCAGGTGCGCCCCTGAGGGCTTGCGCTCGCTGACCCGGTCCGGGCCGACGATGGCGGCGAAATGGCGGGTCAGGTCGATCTTGCCCAGCAACAGCTCCGACAGGTCCGACCGCTTGTTGGTCACCACCACCAGGGTCGCGCCCCGTGCCGCCAGGGTCTCCAGCGTTTCGACCACGCCGTCGTAAGGCACCGAGTGGTCGGCGATATGGTCGACATAGTCGGCGAGGAAGGCCTCCAGCAGCGCAGGGTCCCGCGCCGCCTCGACCGATGCCCCTGCGCGCTCGAAGCCGTGGACCAGCAGGGCGGTGGCCCCCGCGCCGATCAGGTCGCGCGCGTCCTCGACCGGGCAGGGCGGCAGGCCCTTCAGCGCCAGCATGCGGTTCAGTGTGCCGATCAGGTCCGGGTGCGTCTCGACCAGCGTCCCATCCAGGTCGAAGCCGATCGTCCATCCGATCAGGTCCTGTTCGATCATCGCCGTCTCCCGTCCGGCCCGTCGATGGGCTAGACCGCAGGCGTGACTAGCTGCCGGACCGATTCATGACCAGCCACTCGACACGACGGGCCGCCGTCATCCTCGCCGCCGGCCAGGGCACGCGCATGAAGTCGCCGCTGCCCAAGGTGCTGCACCCCGTCGGCCACCGCGCCATGCTGGACCACGCCATCGACGCGGCCGAGGGCCTGGGCTGCGAGCGGATCATCGTCGTGGTGGGCAGCCACTCGCCCGAGGTCCGCGCCCACGTCGAGCGCCGCCTCGGCGCTGGCGCGATCGCGGTCCAGGACCCGCCGCTGGGCACCGGCCACGCCGTGCGCGCCGCCGAGGCCCTGCTGGCCGATTTCGACGGCGAGGTGGTGGTCACCTATGGCGACGTGCCCCTGCTGCGCGCCGCCGACATCGGGCCGGTGTTCGGCGGCGAAGGGGTGACCGTGATCGGGTTCGAGGCCCGCGACCCCGGGGCCTATGGCCGGCTGGTCATGGAGGGCGACACCCTCGCCGCCATCACCGAGGCCAAGGAGGCGTCGCCTCAGGTCCTGGCCCTAACCACCTGCAATTCCGGCGTCATGGCCGCGCCAGCGCGGCTGCTGTTCGAGCTGCTGGCCTCGGTCACGAACCAGAACGCCAAGGGCGAATACTATCTGACCGACGTGGTCGCCTTGGCGCGCGGGCAGGGGGCCCCAACCCGCGCCGTCATGGCCACCGAGGACGCGGTCATGGGCGTGAATGCCCAGGCCGAGCTGGCCCAGGCAGAGGCCCTGTTCCAGCAGGTCCAGCGCGAGACCTTCCTGGCCTCGGGCGTGACCATGAGCGCGCCCGACACCGTCCACTTCGCCTGGGACACCCAGGTCGGGGCGGGGACGGTGATCGAGCCCTATGTCGTGTTCGGCCCCGGCGCGAGGATCGCCGAGGGGGCGCGGATACGCAGCTTCTCCCACATCGAGGGGGCGACCGTCGCCTCGGGCGCCGAGGTCGGTCCCTACGCCCGGCTGCGGCCCGGCGCGGACCTGGCCGAGGACGTCAGGGTCGGCAATTTCGTGGAGGTGAAGGCCGTCCGTATGGAGAAGGGCGCCAAGGCCAACCATCTCTCCTATCTGGGCGACGGCTCGGTCGGGGTGGGCGCGAACATCGGCGCGGGCACGATCTTCTGCAACTACGACGGCTTCAACAAGGCCCGCACCGAGGTGGGGGCAGGGGCCTTTGTCGGGTCGAACTCGGCGCTGGTGGCGCCGGTCTCGATTGGAGCGGGGGCCATTGTGGGGTCGGGCTCGGTGATAACCAGCGACGTCCCCGCCGACGCCATGGCCCTCGGACGGGCGCGTCAGGTCAGCAAGGACGGTGCCGGGGCCGCGTTTCGGGACAAGGCGAAGGCACTGAAGGCAGCCAAATCCAAGTGAGCGACATCCAGAAGCAACGCGCTGGCGAAGCTGCCGCCCTCCGCGTCGAACCCGGCATGGTCGTGGGCCTCGGCACCGGCTCCACCGCCGCCTGGTTCGTGAAGGCGCTGGCCGCCCGCAACCTGACCGGCCTGCGCTGCATCCCCACGTCCGAGAAGACCGCCGACCTCGCCCGCGAGCTCGGCCTGCCCCTGACCACGCTGGAAGACGTGTCCCGCATCGACCTGACCGTCGACGGCGCCGACGAGGTCGGCCCCGGTCTGGCGCTGATCAAGGGCGGCGGCGCGGCCTTGCTGCGCGAGAAACTGGTGTGGGAGGCCTCGGACCGCTGCCTCGTCATCGCCGACGCAGCCAAGGTCGTGCCGGTGCTGGGGGCCTTTCCCCTGCCGATCGAGGTCGTCGCCTTCGGCCACAAGGCGACGGCGAACCGCATCATGGACGTCCTGATCGACCACGACATCGCCATGCCCGCCCGCCTGCGCCAGGCCGACCGGGGCGTCGTCCGCACCGACGGCGGCAACGTCATCTATGACGCGAAATGTGCGGCGATCCACGACCCGGTCCGCCTGGCAGACGACCTGAAGCTGATCACCGGGGTGGTCGAGCACGGCCTGTTCCTTGACCTCGCCGACGAGGCCATCATCGGCGAGGACGCCGGTGTGAGAACCCTCATCCCATAAGACGTCACAGATCGTCGAGGTGCCTGAGCCGCGCCCTCAGCCTCGGACCGACGAAGTCCAGGAAGGCCCTTAGCTTCAACGGCACCAGCGTGGGGCCGGTGTTGACGAGATGGATGGGTGCTGGTTCAGGCGCGAAGTCCGCCAGCAGTTGAACCAGCCGACCCTCCCGAATCTCGGGTTCTGCCTGGTAGGACATCAGGCGCGCGACGCCGAGCCCGGCATTTGCCGCGTCAATCACCGCATCCGCTGTGTTCCCGGAAAAGCGCGGCCGGATATCGACCATTCGCGCCTGCCGACCTGTCCCGAACGGCCAGGTTCGATACGGCTGAAGACCCTCGAAGGCGATGCAGTCGTGCTGTCCCAGGGCCTCCGGCGTCTCCGGGCGTCCGCGACGGGCCAGATAGTCGGGGCTGGCACACACGATCCAGCGGGCGTGGCCGATGGTCTGGGCGACCAGACCGCTGTCGGGCAGCCGCCCGATCCGCACGGCGACGTCGACGCCGCTTTCGACCAGATCGATCACTTGATCCGACAGCACGACCCTGACGTTCACGTCCGGGTAGGCCGTCAGGAACTCCAGCACGGTCGGCGTCAGATGCCGTTTGCCGAACATCAGGGAGGCCGTGACCAGTAGATCCCCCCTCGGCGTCTGATACTCCCCGGCCGCCGCGCGTTCGGCATCGCCCAGGTCTTCCAGTATCCGCCGCCCGGCCACGGCGAAGGCCCGCCCCGCGTCGGTCAGCAACAGCTTGCGACTGGTGCGGACGAACAGCTGGGTTCCCAGATGCGTCTCCAGGTCCGAGACCCTGCGACTGAGCGTGGGGAGGGGCGTCTCCAGTCGACGTGACGCCGCCGAAAGGCTGCCGCCGTCGACGGCCGCCAGAAAGGCCCTGATTGCCTCGAACCGATCCATCTGGCCTCTCGAAAAACAAAAGGAAGCCTATCAATCCTGCCTGATGCTTCAAGAAAGCGGAAGGGCCAGATGGGTCGAGCGCCGGGACCATCTCCGGCTTTCACTCAAGCTCCGGAGACTTCAATGACCACACGCTTTCAAACCGTCGATGTCGACGGGACCGCCATCTTCTATCGTGAGGCCGGATCGCGCGATCGACCGACACTGCTCCTGCTGCACGGCTTTCCCACCGCAGGTCACATGTTCCGGGACCTCATTCCGATTCTGCAGGACCGTTTCCACATCGTCGCGCCGGACCTGCCGGGCTTCGGCAACTCGGCCATGCCGAGCCGCGAGGCCTTCGCCTACACCTTCGATCATCTGGCGACGGTGATCGACCGCTTCACCGAGGTGATCGGTCTGGATCGTTTCGCCCTGTATGTGTTCGACTACGGCGCGCCCGTGGGTCTGCGCATCGCCGCGCGTCACCCCGAGCGGATCACGGCCATCATCTCCCAGAACGGCAACACCTATCTGGAAGGTGTGTCCGAGGCGTTCAATCCGGTGCAGGCCTACTGGGCCGATCCCAGCCCGGCGAACCGGGACGCGCTGCGCGGCTTTCTCGCGCCGGAGACGACCCTGTTCCAGTATACGCAGGGCGTGAGCGACCCCTCGCGGGTGTCACCGGACGGTCGGAACCTGGACGACTTCTATCTGGCGCGTCCGGGTGCCGATGAGGTCCAGCTGGACCTGCTTCTGGACTATGCCTCGAACGTGGCCGCCTATGATGACTTGCAGGCCTACTTCCGCGCGCACCAGCCGCCGTTGCTCGCGGCATGGGGCCGCAACGACCCCTTCTTCCTGCCAGCCGGCGCCGAAGCCTTCCGTCGGGATCTGCCGACCGCTGAAATCCGGTTCTTCGAGACCGGCCATTTCGCGCTCGAAACCCACGCCGAAGAAATCGGATGGACCATCATCGACTTCCTGAGCCGCGTCCTGCCCTGAACGCGATCGCGCCTTCGCCGCGACGTCTTTCCCAGCGTGGGGCGTCGCGGCAATCGGCAAAACGCCAGCTTGGTCGAGTCGATGCCGGATCGTCTTGCCGCAGACCGCCGCGCTTCATACATCCCGCCCTTCCCGAGCGCGCGCGGCGGGACCAATTTCAGCCGATTCAGACTATTCAGACGCTGTTTTTCTGACGGCGAGGGGCCACGATGACGACCTATGACTACGACCTCTTCGTCATCGGCGCGGGCTCCGGCGGGGTCCGGGCCGCGCGCCTGACGGCGCTGGGCGGCAAACGGGTGGCCATTGCCGAGGAGCACCGCGTCGGCGGTACCTGCGTGATCCGGGGCTGCGTGCCCAAGAAGTTCATGGTCATGGCCTCGGACTTCGCCCATTCGTTCGAGATCGCCGAGGGCTATGGCTGGACCATCGACGCCAGCTTCGACTGGCCGAAATTCATCGAAACCAAGGACGTCGAGATCGCCCGCCTGTCGGGCATCTATGTCGCCAACCTGGGCAAGGCCGGGGTCGAGCTGATCCACGGCCGCGCCGTTTTGAAGGACGCCCACACCGTCGTCATCGCGGGCAAGGGCGAGGACGGCGGCGACCTGACCGTCACGGCCGAGCGCATCCTGATCGCCACCGGTGGCCGCCCCTGGATGCCCGAGGACATGCCCGGCATCGAGCACGCGATCACCTCCGAGCAGGCCTTCCATCTGCAGGAACTGCCCGAGCGCATCCTGATCGCCGGCGGCGGCTATATCGCGGTCGAGTTCGCGGGTATCTTCGCGGGCCTGGGGGTCGAGACGACGCTGATCTATCGCGGCCCGAACATCCTGCGCGGGTTCGACGACGACGTTCGCGCGCACTTGGCGGGCGAGATCGAGAAGCGCGGCATCAAGGTCATCCTGGGCTGCCAGCACAAGGAGATCCGGAAGACGGAAGGCGGCCTGCTCAATGTGCTGGAGAACGGCATGGAGCTGGAGACGGATGTCGTCATGTTCGCCACCGGCCGGACGCCGCACGTCAAGGGACTGGGCCTGGAGGCGGCGGGCGTCGAACTGACCGACGACGGCGCGATCAAGGTTGACGGCCTGTCCCGCACGACCGCGGACAATATCTGGGCCATCGGCGACGTCACCGACCGGATGAATCTGACGCCGGTGGCCATCCGCGAGGCGGTGGCCTTCCACGAAACCGTCTATCGCGAAAACCCCCAGGCCTTCGACTACGAGTCCGTCGCCACGGCGGTGTTCAGCCAGCCGCCGGTGGGCGTCGTGGGCCTGAGCGAGAACGAGGCGCGCCGCGCCTTCGAGGGCGCGGTCGATGTCTACGTCACCCGCTTCCGGCCGATGAAGTACGCCTTCACCGGGTCGGACGAGCGTATGCTGATGAAGCTGGTGGTCCATTCCGGCACCGACCGCGTGGTCGGCGTCCACATCGTCGGCCCCGAGGCGCCCGAGATGATCCAGCTGGCCGCGATCGCGGTGAAGGCCGGCCTGACCAAGGCCCAGTGGGACGCCACCTGCGCCGTCCACCCCACCATGGCCGAGGAACTGGTGACGCTGCGAGTCAAGCAGACGCCGGAGACGAACGCGGGATGATCACCCCGTCACCTTCCCGGGCACATTCATTGTCTCGCAAGCGCGAGACGACTATCTTCGCGCAATGACCATCCGCTGGACGCCCGAGAGCTGGAGAAACAAGACCGCCCTGCACATTCCGGCGGACTATCCGGACGCGCGCGCGCTCCAGGCCGTCGAGGACGAGCTGAAGGCCTTGCCGCCCCTGGTGTTCGCGGGCGAAGCCCGGCGTCTGAAGGACCGGCTGGCGGCGGTGGAGGCCGGCGACGCCTTCCTGCTGCAAGGCGGCGACTGCGCCGAGAGCTTCAAGGAATTCTCGACCGACAACATCCGCGATACCTTCCGCCTGATGCTGCAGATGGCGGTCGTCCTGACCTTCGCGGGCCGCAAGCCCGTGGTGAAGGTCGGGCGCATCGCCGGTCAGTTCGCCAAGCCCCGCTCGGCCCCGATCGAGACGATCGACGGCGTGACCCTGCCCAGCTATCGCGGCGACAACATCAACGGCTCGGCGTTCACGGCCGAGGAACGGATCCCGGATCCCCAGCGCCTGCTGAGGGCCTACAACCAGTCGGCTTCGACGCTGAACCTGCTGCGTGCTTTCGCCGGCGGCGGCTACGCCGACCTCTACAACATCCATCGCTGGACCCAGGGCTTCGCCGACCAGGGCGTGGGGGCCCAGTATCGTGAGCTGGCGGACAAGATCGCGGAGGCCCTGGCCTTCATGGAAGCGGTCGGCGTCACGCCGGAGACCCATCCGGACCTGAGCCGCGTCGAGGTCTTCACCTCGCACGAGGCCCTTCTGCTGAACGTCGAGAGCGCCCTGACCCGCCTGGATGGGGCGACCGGCGAGTGGTTCGACACCTCGGCCCACATGCTGTGGATCGGCGAGCGCACCCGTCAGCTGGACGGGGCCCACGTCGAGTTCATGCGCGGCATCAAGAACCCCATCGGCGTGAAGTGCGGCCCGACCATGGAGCCGGACGACCTCCTACCCCTGATCGACGCGCTCAACCCGGACAACACCCCCGGCCGCCTGACCATCATCGGCCGCTTCGGCCATGACAAGGTGCATGCCCGCCTGCCGCGCCTGATGAAAGCGGTGAAGGACCACGGAAAGCGGGTCATCTGGTCGATCGACCCGATGCACGGCAACACCCTGATGGCGGCCAGCGGCTACAAGACCCGGCCGTTCGACCGCATTATTGGCGAGGTGAAGGGCTTCATCGACGTGGCCGAGGCCGAGGGCGTCCACCCCGGCGGCGTCCACCTGGAGATGACCGGCCAGAACGTCACCGAATGCATCGGCGGGGCCCAGGCGGTGACCGAGGACGACCTGTCCAGCCGCTACCACACCCACTGCGACCCACGCCTGAACGCTGATCAGGCGCTGGAGCTGGCCTTCCTGATCGCCGAGCGGCTGAAGACCGGCCGTCTGGCCCGGTCCGCCGCCGCCTGAGCCATCAGGCGACGGGTCCGGCGGGCCTGAACAGGGCGGCGACGCGCGGCACCGCGTCGGCCGCTTCGGTGGGATCCATGGTCTCGTCGGTCGATCCATAGCCGAACATGTCGCCGGCCAGCTTCTGCAGCCCGATGCCGTCCGGCCGCGTCGTGACGCCCACGCCGCTGTAGTAAAGGCTGTAGCGCACCTCGGGCTGTGCGGGCAGCCACGTCATCTGGCCGCGAACCGGGATGATGCTTTCGTCGCCGAACAGGGCGCGGGCCCCGTAGCCCGTGCAGTTGACGATCACCGGCTGGCTCAGCGCCGCGATCTCCGATGGCGCGTGAAACGTGCGGGTCTCGATATGTCCACCCTCGATGAGGAAGTCCGACATCAGACGCCGACCCAGTTCGGAGACATTGAACTGCATGTTCAGCGAGCGGCGGACGTTCGGCTTGTCGAAGGGGTGGTCCTGCGGGTCCACGGCGAAGGAGCGCGGCGTCAGATCGCGCAGACGGGACGCATAGTTGACGAAGGCGACCTCGCCCGGCCGGCGTGGGCGCGGCGTCGACGGTCCTGACGAGGACGGCTGGTCCGAGAGAATGTAGTGGTCCAGGAAGGCGACAGGATCGGCGGGCTGGCCCAGGTAGTCCTGGTGCGCCGCCCAGGACGCGCGGGCCAGTCGTTCCCATCGCGCTGGAAAGGCTTGGTCGACCCGGTCCGCGTCGGCGACCCGCGAGTCCGGTGTCCACAGGCCCGTCGCCCGGGCCGAGCGGGTGTGCGGCAGGCGCTCGCTGGCATAGATGGTCACCTCCGCCCCGGCCCGACGCAGAAGCGTCGCCGTTGTCAGGCCGATGGCACCGCAGCCGATGACCGCGACCGGCCCGACGCCGCCGGCCAGAGCAAGCTCGCGAGCGATCTCTGCCGACCCCCAGGACAGCGACCAGCCGCTGCCGCCGTGGCCATAGTTGTGAACCAGCCGCTTGTCCCCAAAGGACTCGGCCTCGATGCGCGGGCCCCTCGCGCGGAAGGGCCGGAGGCAGACCGTCACGCGGGTGATCCGCTCGCGCCGTGAATCGATCGGGAAAAGAGGAGGTAGGGAGAAGCGAGGCCTCGTCGCCTGAAGAGGCGGTGTCGTCACGCATCCACCCAGCGCCAACCCGCCCAGCGCGAGCAGCATCGACCGCCGGGACCCGGTCACCGTCTCAATCATGCCGGCACCCTGATGCGAATGGACATCCGCAGCCTAGACGGGCTTCCTAGCCACAAACAAGCGAGACCGTGCCTTGCCCGAACGCTCTTTGCGTCGCATGTGAAGCCTCCACGTGGAAGACGGCGGTATGGAACAGATCGGACGGCCCGAGGACGACGACCGGGCGGGGCGCACAGCCTTCCAGGGGGCACCCGGTGCCTTCAGTCACGAGGCCTGCATCGAACTGCGCCCCTGGGATGAACATGTCCCGTTCGAGACGTTTGCCGGGGCGATAGAGGCCGTCAGATCCGGTGCCTGCGACTGCGCCCTGATCCCGGTCGAGAATTCGACCATCGGGGTTGTCGAGCCGGCCGCGACCCTGGTCGCCCAGTCCGGACTGCCGGTGGTGGCCGAGGCGTGGCGCAAGATTCAGATCGCCTTGATGGCTATCGACGGCACCGAAATGGCGCATCTACGCACCGTACAAAGCCACCCCGTCGCCCTCAGGCAATGCGCGGGCAAGCTGGCCGACCTGGGGCTGGAGATCGTTGAGGCTTTTGATACCGCCGGGGCGGCTCGTGAGGTGTCCGAACTCGGCGACCGCACCCGCGCGGCGCTGGCGCCCGTCGCCGCGGCCGAGGTCTACGGCCTGTCGATTCTGCGCAACGACCTCCAGGATTCCGACGAAAACCGCACACGGTTTGTCCTCCTGGCGCGCGAAGCGGGTTGACGGCGCACGATCCTTGCGTGTCTTAAGGCTTGAGGGTCTGCTTCGGACCCGAAACCCGAGCCCTCTCATGTCCCCGCGCGCTTGCCTTCCCACTCTTTCGCCCCGTTCGCGCGCGGCCGGCTCGCTCTATTTCGGCTATCGCTTCTACGGCTTTCGATACGCCGGCTGAGGCCAGGCGCGCTCCTTTCGCACCTGACAGCCTCGCCGGCGACCGCTCTGGACCAGAGCGGCTGCGCGCCCCTGCATCCCGCATCGAAATCACCGTCTTGAAAGCCTTCTCACCATGCCGAAATCGAACCTTCAGCGAGTCTGGCCCGATATGAATCCCGCCGACATGTCCCCCGAGCAAATGGCGCTGGCCGCCCTGCGTCATGAGATCGATCAGATCGACGACGAGATGCTGGCTCTGTTCCAAAAACGTCTCGCCATCGCCGCCAAGGTGGGGCTCGCCAAGGACGCCCCCCATGGCCCCCACACCAAGCTGAGGCCCGATCGCGAGCAGACGGTCCTCAGCCGCGTCCTGTCCCGCGCCGAGCCCGACAAGGTCACGGCGGTCGAGGGCCTGTGGCGCGAGATCGTCGGCTGGGGCCTGGCTCAGCAGGGTCAGCTTCAGGTCCAGGTCTGGGCCCCGACCGATCCGACCCGGGCCTTCGACGGGGCCCGCCACCGCTTCGGCACCGCTGCCGCCATCCGCATGGTGCGCGATCCCCAGGCCGCCCTGGCCTTCGCCGCCGAGGGGCGAGGCGTGGCGGTCCTGGCCGTCAACACCGACGACCCCTGGTGGGTCGGGCTGCGCCGTGACTGGTCCAGCCTGAGCGTCTTCGATGGTTTCGGCCAGGCCGGGGGACAGCCGACGTCGTTGGCGATCGGCAAGATCGACCCGGCGGCCCTGCCCAGGGGGCGCAGCGTCATCGTCACGGCCGGCGGCGACGCCGGCGACGGCGGCGGGGCGCGTCGGTGGGGTCTCAACACCCATCATGGCTGGACCCTGGCCCTGACGGACGCGCACCTGACCCCCGGCGATGCCGAGGGCTGTGTCGGCGCGATCGGCTAAAGGATCAGGCGGCGGGCGCTGCCGGTGGCGGTGGCGTCGCGCCGGGGCGGCAGCGCCGCCGGGGCCTGCTGTCCCACCTCGCCGGGCAGGGAGGCGATGTAGCGATACACCGCCCGCTTGTCGGCGTCGGACATGGCCCGAACGCTCGGCCACGGCATGGGCGGTAGGCTGGATCCGGTGGCCAGCAGTTCCACCCACTGGTCCTCGCTCATCCGTCCGACGGTCATGCGCAGGTTCTTGCCGTAGGTCGTGCCCCACGGCCCGGTGTGGCCTTCAGTCGAGCCCTTCAGCCACTCGGCCTCCGGCGGCTGGGCTCCGTTGGTCATCGCATACTGCGGCGTGTGGCAGTCGTTGCAACCGCCGAGCAGGACCAGATAGCGGCCTGCCTCTATATCGCTGGCGGCCACGACCCGTGGCCCGTCGGCGGCGGCTGCCGTCACGGTTGTCTCCACCGTCGGCTGGCATCCGGCCAGTAAGAGTGCGGTGCCGAGGCAAGCAGTCATGGACGCGCGCTTCATTTCACATTCCCCCGTTATCCCGCGCGCAGGGGACGGGAGGCGGAGCCGTTCGTCAAGCGTGGCTGGAATCGGCTAGACCCGTCAGGCGTGACGCGACCGCAAGGAGGCCCGCATGAACACGACCGAGGTCTTCCTGATCGCCATGCTGATCATCTTCAGCGCGCCCTACCTGGTCTGGCGGCTGCTGAAGACCGACCATTATGCGCCCCTGGTGGTGGTTCAGATCGTCGCCGGCATTCTGCTGGGGCCGGGCGTTCTGGGCGCGGCCTTTCCGGACTACTACGCCTTCGTCTTCAATCCCCAGGTCATCTCGGCGCTGAACGGCATCGCCTGGTGGGCGGTGATGATCTTCGTCTGGGTGGCGGGGATCGAACTGGACCTGAAACAGGCCTGGGCCAGCCGGGGGGAGACGGGGGTAACTGCCGGGCTGGCACTGGTCATGCCTCTGCTATTCGGGTGTGCGGCGGCGGCGGTGCTGCTGCAGTTCCCCGGCTGGGTGGGCGAGCGCGGTGCCACCTGGCAGGTAATCGCCGGCATCGGCATGGCTTGTGCGGTCACGGCCCTGCCCATCCTGGTCCTGTTCCTCGACAAGCTGGGCGTTCTCAGGAACCCCCTGGGCCAGCGGGTCTTGCGCTACGCCAGCCTGGATGACATCGCCATCTGGGGCGTGCTGGCGCTCATCATCCTGGACTGGGACAGGCTGGGTCGCCAGGCGGGCTTTCTGGTCGGCTTTCCGATCGCGGCCTGGGGCATCCGGGCCCTGATGCGTCGCATTGCGGAGCGCGATCGCTGGTACGTCGGCCTGATCTGGCTGGCCGCCATGGGCTTTGTCTGCGACTGGGCGGGACTGCATTTCATGGTGGGAGCGTTCCTCGCGGGCGTCGTCCTGGACAAGGACTGGTTCGACGAGGCGCAGATGGACGCGTTCCGCGATCACATCCTGCTGGCGGTCATGCCGGTCTTTTTCCTGTCCACGGGTCTGCGCACCCAGTGGGACATCGGGGGCCTTGCGGTGTTCGGGGCGGCGGCGCTGCTTCTGATGGCCTCGGTGGCCGGCAAGCTGGCCGGGGTCCACCTGGCCGGTCGCATCCTGAAATGGCCGAAGGGCGAGGCGGCGGTGATCGGCTGGCTGCTCCAGACCAAGGCCCTGATCATGATCATCTTCGCCAACATCCTGCTGGACAAGGCGATCATCACCAACGAGGCCTTCACCGCCTTGCTGCTCATGGCCGTCGGATCGACCATGCTGACCATTCCGATGGTCAAGCCGAGGCTGAGGGCGGTGTTCAGTGGCTAGTGGCTAGTGGCTAGTTGTTCGCGGTCGGCCATCGGCCGATCAGGCAGCGGGCTGAAGGTCGGCCATTAGCCACCAATCACCAGTCACTCCCTACACAGCCATGTTGTCGATCAGGCGGGTCTTGCCCAGCCAGGCGGCGGCCAGGATCCTCGCCGGAGCGTCCACCACGCCGTTTGCGAAGTGCGCGAGGTCGTCGGCCCGGCGCACGGCGACATAGTCGACCCGCTCGAACCCGGCCTTCAGCAGGTCTGCGTAGGCGTCGCGCTCCACGGCCGCCAGCGGTCGCTTGTCGCCGGCCTTGGCCGCCGCCTCGGCCAGCACGCCGTTCAGCCGTCGGGCTACTGTCAACTCCGGCTCGGTCAGATAGGCGTTGCGCGACGACAGGGCCAGGCCATGCCCGTCCCGCTCGGTGGGCGCACCCACGATCTCGGTGGGGATGTCCAGGTCGCGCGCCATGCGGCGGACGACCAGAAGCTGCTGATAGTCCTTCTCCCCGAACACGGCGACGTCGGCCTCGACCTGATTCAGCAGCTTGGCGACCACGACGGCGACACCGCCGAAGAAGTGGGGCCGAAAGTCGGTCTCCAGCCCCTGCGACGGGCCGGAGACGGCGACCGACGTCGAGAAGCCGGAGGGGTACATTTCCTCGACCGAGGGCGCGAACAGGAGGTGGCACCCGGCGCCCGTCAGCAGGTGCGCATCCTCGGCCTCGCGCCGGGGATAGGTGCCCAGGTCCTCGTGGGCGGCGAACTGGGTCGGGTTGACGAAGACGCTGGCGACCACGCGGTCGGCCCTCTGCCCGGCCTCGCGCACCAGCGTCATGTGGCCCTCATGCAGGGCCCCCATCGTCGGCACGAAGGCCACGTTCAGCCCCTGACGGCGCCAGTCGCGGACCGCCTGGCGCAACGCATCGACCGTTCGCGCGATAGGCAGGGGAGAGGGCGTGCTCATGCTTACCGGATTAACCCTTCGACTTAAGCGTGTTCGTGCACGGGGCTTCAAACGGTGCCGCGCTATGGGTCGGCTTATGACGCCCGGCAGAATGCTCCGTCCAGTCCTGATCGGCCTTCTGGGGCTCTCGACGTCGTCGTGCGGCTTCGTCGAGGGCGATCCTAACCGGTTCGAAAACCTGGCCCAGGCCGTGGCGGACATTCCGCTGGACGGCGGCCCTGCTCCCGTTCGCACGGCGGCCGAGGCCGGCCTGCGTCCCGCCTTCGTCTCGGCCGAACAGGTCGCGGCCCCCGGTGCCCTGCGGGTCGAGGTCCTGGACCCTCACGCCCTGTGGGATGCCCGCGACGCCGGTCTGAGGGGTGCTGTCGAACGCGCCGCGCCCGCTGTGATCGAAGCGGCGGCTCCGGCGGTCACGCGCGCTGTTGTGCGCGAAGTCAGCCATGCGTCCGACACGCTCCGTCCCGACGCCGTGCGCGAGACACTGCAACTGGGGGCCTTCTCCAGTCCGGCCGCCGCCCGCGCCGCCTGGAACCGGATTTCCGGGGCCGGGGAAACGGTATCGACCCTGACGCCTGCCTTCGAGGCGGTCACCGTGGACGGCCGCACCCTGACCCGGCTGAAGGTCGTGGCCTCGGCCGAGGCCGCACGTGCCGTCTGCCGCGCCGCCGACGCGGCTCAGCTGGGCTGCCTTCGTCGCGGCTGAGCCGCGTCGTCCACAGGCGTCGCTTAACCTTTCGTTGACCTCTGGCTCGACGCCCGCGAGTCTGGGCCTGAAGCGGCCTCAAGGTGAGTCGGCCGCATGAGCGAGGCAGCGCGCATGGGTCAGGCCCAGGTCATCGTCGTCGGCAACGAGAAGGGCGGGGCGGGCAAGTCCACCCTGGCCATCCACATCGTCTGCGGCTTGCTGCACGCCGGGCGGCGTGTCGCGTTTCTGGACCTTGACCTGCGCCAGCGGTCGATGAGCCATTTCTTCGCCCACCGCGCGGCCTGGACGGCCGCCAACGGCGTGGTCCTGCCCATGCCGGTCGAGCCCGATCTGGGGGACGGCAAGGCCCTGGCTCGTGCTGACGAGGCCGAGCAGATGGCCCGTTTCGAGGCGGCCTTCGCCGAGGCGCAGGCCTCCGGCGCCGAGGTCATCCTGATCGACACGCCAGGCGGCGATACCGCCCTGTCACGCGCGGCCCATGCCCGCGCCGACCAGATCGTGACACCGATGAACGACAGCTTCGTCGACTTCGACATGCTGGGCACGGTCGATCCGGTGACCCTGGATCTGCTCAAGCCCTCGACCTATTCCGAGAGCGTCTGGGAAGCGCGAAAGCACCGCGCGATCAAGGAGGGCCGCCACGCGGCCATCGACTGGATCGTGGTGATCAACCGGATGGCCGTCGCCGAGGCGAGGAACCGGCGCCGTTTGGAAGAGCGGATGCTGAAGCTGTCCAAGCGGGTCGGCTTCCGCGTCGGGCCGGGACTGCGCGACCGTGTCATCTACCGCGAGCTGTTTCCCTTCGGCCTTACCGTGGCGGATCTGTCGAATGAGGTACGGCCCGTGGCGGTGTCTCTGGCCCACGTCGCGGCGCGGCAGGAGATGCGCAACCTGATGCAGTCCCTCGGCCTGGAGGACGTCAGCCTGCCCGTCCTCGACGCCGCAGCTTGAGGACTTTCCGCGCATGGGCCTGATCTGGCTCGTGCTGGCGGGCATCGCGGTCTGGGCTCTGGTTCGCCTGGGCCGTCAGACCGAGGGGCCGCGCCGGGGGCAATGGCGGGTCGCGGCGACGCTCATTTCCGCCGTCATGCTGGCCGGGGGCGCGCTGGCCTTGTCGCGCGGGGCCTGGATCACCGGGGCCGGCCTGTGCGGGGCGGCGCTGTGGCTGACGCTGGCATCACGCATTCGGGCGACCGCGCCGAAGGCCGAGGGTCTGTCGGACGCAGAGGCGCGCAGCCTGCTGGGCGTGCCGGTCGAGGCGACCGCGCAGGACATCACCGCCGCCTGGCGCAGGCTGATGGCGCGGGCCCATCCGGATCAGGGCGGCACCGAGGGGCTCGCCGCCAAGCTGAACGCGGCGAAGGACCGGCTGCTGAGGAAGTAGGGCGGGGGCTTTGCCAACCTCGCCCGCGCCGCCTAAACCCACCGAATGCCGAAGCTGACCTCCGCCGTCGATCCGAACAGCCCGTCGTTCAAGGCGCTCCACGCCCACAACACCGCACTGGTCGCCGAGCTGCGCGAGAAGGTGGCCACGGCGGCGCGCGGCGGGTCGGACGCGTCGCGCGACCGCCACGTCTCGCGCGGCAAACTCCTGCCCCGCGACCGGGTCGAACGGCTGCTGGACCCCGGCTCGCCCTTCCTGGAGATCGGCCAGCTGGCCGCCAACGGCATGTACGGCGACGAAGCCCCCGGCGCCGGCCTGATCTGCGGCATCGGCCGGGTCTCGGGCCGGGAGGTCATGATCGTCGCCAACGACCCGACGGTGAAAGGCGGCGCCTATTTCCCCATGACGGTGAAGAAGCATCTGAGGGCGCAGGAGATTGCCGAGCAGAACGAACTGCCCTGCGTCTATCTGGTCGACTCAGGCGGGGCCAACCTGCCGCACCAGGCCGAGGTCTTCCCGGACCGCGACCACTTCGGCCGCATCTTCTTCAACCAGGCGCGGATGAGCGCGAAGAACATCCCCCAGATCGCCTGCGTCATGGGCAGTTGCACGGCCGGCGGGGCCTATGTGCCGGCCATGTCGGACGAGACGGTGATCGTGCGCAATCAGGGCACCATCTTCCTGGCCGGCCCGCCCCTGGTGAAGGCCGCGACCGGCGAGGTCATCTCCGCCGAGGATTTGGGCGGCGCCGAGACCCATGGGCGCAAGTCCGGCGTCGTCGACTATGTCGCCGAGAACGACGAGCACGCGCTGGAGATCGTCCGCGACATCGTGGGCCACCTCAACACGGTCAAGCGGGTCGAGCTGGATGTGCGGGAGCCGAAGGTGCCCGCCTTCGCCGCCGAGGAGCTGTACGGCCTGATCCCCGACGACGTCCGGGCCCCCTATGATGTGCGCGAGGTTATCGCCCGGGTCGTGGACGGCTCGGAGTTCGAGGAGTTCAAGCCGCTGTATGGCGGGACCCTGGTCTGCGGGTTCGCCCGCATCTGGGGCTATCCGGTCGCCATCCTGGCCAACAACGGCGTGCTGTTCTCGGAGAGCGCGCTGAAGGGGGCGCACTTCATCGAGCTGGCCTGCAAGCGCAAGATCCCGCTGGTGTTCCTGCAGAACATCAGTGGCTTCATGGTCGGCGGCAAGTACGAGGCCGGCGGCATCGCCAAGGACGGGGCCAAGCTGGTCACCGCCGTCGCCTCCGCCAATGTGCCCAAGTTCACCGTCCTGATCGGCGGCAGCTTCGGGGCCGGGAACTACGGCATGTGTGGCCGGGCCTACAGCCCCCGGTTCCTGTTCACCTGGCCCAACAGCCGGATCAGCGTCATGGGCGGGGAACAGGCGGCGGCGGTGCTGGCCACTGTCCACCGCGACGCCGAAAAATGGACGGCCGAGGAGGCCGAAGCCTTCAAGGCCCCGGTCCGCCAGAAGTATGAGGATGAGGGCAACCCCTACTATGCCACCGCCCGCCTGTGGGACGACGGCGTCATCGACCCGGCCCAGACGCGGGACGTGCTGGGCCTCGCCATCTCCGCCAGTTTGAACGCGCCCATAGCCGACACGACCTTCGGCGTCTTCAGGATGTGATTGAGATGCGGATTGGCATCCTTTCCCTCACGCTGTGTCTGGCTTCCTGCGCCAGCGGCGCAAATGTCGATCCCCTTCCACAGGCCTTCGGTGGAACCTGGGATGAGACGCCCGCAGCGTGTGCTGATCAGGATGGTCTTACTCGTCTCATCGTACGGGGCTCCACACTACAGTTTTATGAGTGGCGTGGAGACGTTCTTTCCGTTCGCCCTAATGGCGACGGGTCAGTAGACGTCGATCTAGACTGGGCGAGCGTTGACGATACCGACGCGAATGATCAGCCGTTCCTGCGACGTCGCACCGGCACGATAGCTTTGTCGCCGGATCAATCCGAGCTTGAGATCGCTATCGACGGCGAAGCCACGACCTACGTCCGCTGTTCTGGAGATATCCGATGACCGACCCCGCCGAGAACGACCTGAACGCGCTCGACATCACGCCCGGCGAGGCGGCCGAAATCAACGCCATCGCCCAACCCTTGGTCCCCGACCCGGCACCGGACGCCAATGACGACCTGGTTCAGATCGACGCGACCACCGACGGGGTGGTCTTCATCACCCTGAACCGGCCGGCGAAGAAGAACGCGTTCGACGCCGCCACGATTGCGGCCCTGCATCAGGCGTTCGAGACCCTGCACGGGGCCGACCATGTGCGGGTCGTCTTCCTGCGCGGCGCGGGCGGGACGTTCAGCGCGGGGGCCGACCTGTCGTGGATGCGCGACGCCGTGGACTGGTCCGAGAGCGACAACCGCGACGACGCCATGGGCCTGGCCAAGATGCTGAAGGCCCTGCACGACATCCCGGCCCTGACGGTCGCCCTGGTCGAGGGTTCCGCCATGGGCGGCGGGGCGGGCATCGTCTGCGCCTGCGACATGGCCGTGGCGGTGGAGGGCAGCCGGTTCGCCTTCTCGGAGGTCAAGCTGGGCCTGATCCCGGCGACCATCGCGCCCTATGTGGTCGAGGCGGTCGGCGCGCGCCGAGCGCGTCAGCTGTTCCTGACCGCCAACATTTTCGATGCCGACTATGCCGCCCATGCCGGGATCATCGACATGGTCCTGCCCGAGGGGTCGATGGACGAGTTCGTCTCGATGCTGACCGACAGCCTGACGCGCAATGCGCCCGGCACCATGGGCGAGGCCAAGCGGCTGGTCCACGACGTGGTCGGCCAGAAGATCGACCGGGGCCTGATGGAGGAGACCGCCAAACGCATCGCCCGCGCCCGGGTCTCCGTCGAAGGGCAGGAGGGGGTGCGCGCCTTCCTCGACAAGCGCGATCCCAGCTGGGCTCAATAGATGTTCAAGTCCGTCCTGGTCGCCAATCGTGGCGAGATCGCCTGCCGCGTCTTCCGCACCGCCAAGCGGATGGGGCTGCGGACCATCGCGGTTTATTCCGAGGCCGACGCCGACGCGCTGCATGTGCGCGAGGCCGATGAGGCGGTGCTGATCGGGCCGGCCCCGGCGCGCGAGAGCTATCTGGATCAGGCGAAGGTTCTGGCTGCGGCGAAGGCGACGGGGGCGGAGGCGATCCATCCCGGATACGGCTTCCTGTCCGAGAACGCCGAGTTCGCCGAGGCCGTGATGGCGGCGGGGATCGTCTGGATCGGCGCGCCGCCGGCCGCGATCCGGGCCATGGGGCTCAAGGACGCCGCCAAACAGCTGATGATCGAGGCCGGGGTGCCGGTGACGCCGGGCTATCTGGGCGAGGACCAGAGCCCCGAGCGGCTGAAGGCCGAGGCGGACGGGATCGGGTATCCGGTGCTGATCAAGGCCGTGGCAGGCGGGGGCGGCAAGGGGATGCGCCGGGTCGATGCGGGCGAGGCCTTCCTGGAGGCGCTGGCGTCCTGCAAGCGCGAGGCGGCGTCCAGCTTTGGCGACGACCGGGTGCTGATCGAGAAATACATCCTGTCTCCCCGCCACATCGAGGTTCAGGTGTTCGGCGACAGCCACGGCGAGGTCGTCCACCTGTTCGAACGCGACTGCTCGCTGCAGCGCCGCCACCAGAAGGTGATCGAGGAGGCCCCGGCCCCCGGCATGGACGCGGCGACGCGGGAAGCGGTGACAGCGGCGGCGGTGCGGGCGGCGAAGGCCGTACACTACGTCGGGGCGGGGACCATCGAGTTCATCGCCGACGGCACCGAGGGCCTGCGGGCCGACCGCATCTGGTTCATGGAGATGAACACCCGGCTGCAGGTCGAGCATCCGGTGACCGAGGCGATCACCGGTGTCGACCTGGTCGAATGGCAATTCCGCGCGGCGGCGGGCGAGCCCGTGCCGCTGAGGCAGGATCAGCTGTCGATCACCGGCTGGGCCATGGAGGCGCGGCTGTATGCCGAGGATCCGGCGAACGGGTTTCTGCCGTCGATCGGGCGGCTGGATCACTTCGTGCTGCCCGACGGGGTGCGGGTGGATACCGGAGTGGAGCGGGGCGGCGAGGTCAGCCAGTTCTACGACCCGATGATCGCCAAGCTGATCGTCCATGCGGAGACGCGCGAGGCGGCGGCGGAGGGGCTGGCCGAGGCGTGCGGGTCGGTCGAAGTTTGGCCGGTACGGACCAACGCGGGGTTCCTGGTGCGGTGTCTGGAACATCCCCGGTTCGTGGTGGGGGATGTGGACACGGGGTTCATCGGGGCGGAGGAGGGGGCGCTGACTGTCGGCGCTGCCGAACACCGCATTGCGATGGCTGCTTTTGGCGCTCACGCCGAGGACGGAACCATCCCCGAATGGTCCGGCCAGATGCCACAATCGCCGTGGGCCGGCTGGAGCCAGGGTCTCTATGGGTTCAGGTTGAACCGTGCGCCGGGGGCGGGTTTGCATCTTTTCCGACGAGGCGAGGCGTTGTCGGCCGTGGTGAATGCCCCGCCGCTTAGTCGGGGGAAAACCGAGGAGACCTTTGTCGTTCGAATGGGCGGTGAGACGGCCACATACCAGTCGCAGATTGGGCCGGGATCGAGAACGACGGTGACGGTGGATGGGCAGAGCGGCCTGTCACTCTACGTGACGGACGATCAGGTGGTGATCTTTGAAGATGGGGACGCGGCCGTCTTCGAGCGCCATGCTCCGCGTACCGGAGCGGCAGGTGCCGCTTCCGACGGCTCCCTCCGCGCGCCCATGCCGGGCAAGATCGTGGCGACGCCGGCGAAGGCCGGCGACGCGGTCACCAAGGGGCAGCCGGTGGTGGTGCTGGAGGCGATGAAGATGGAGCACGCCCTCGTCGCGCCGTTCGACGGGGTGGTGGGAGAGGTCGGCGTCTCGGTCGGGGACCAGGTGGCGGCGGACGCGGTGCTGGCGGTGGTCGAGGCCAAGGGCTGAGCAGATTGGACTCCGGAGAGACCGAGTCCAATGAGTGCAAATTCGGAAGTTCAATGCGTTAGGCTTGCATCCTGATAGACTGGATGAGTCCAAGGCGAGGTAGGATCAATCTTTCTCCCTCCCCTTCATGGGGAGGGATGACCGCGAAGCGGTCCGGGTGGGGCCGTGTCGTTCATGCGCCCGGACGATTCTTCCCCACCCTGGTTCGCCTGCGGCTCACCGTCCCTCCCCATGAAGGGGAGGGAGAGGTAGATACCGACTCATGCCCCTTCACATGATCAAGCTGTGCGTCGGCGTCGCCAAGGTCGAGACGCTGGAACGGCGGGCGGCCAAGGGGGACTGGCTGACGGTCAATACGCGGATGACGCCCAAGCGCGCGGCCGAGATCGAGGACGGGGGCTCGATCTACTGGGTGATGAAGGGGTCGGTGACGTGCCGCATGCCCATCGTGGATATCTCCACGCGCGGCGAGGGCAAGGCCTCGATGTGCCTGATCAAACTGTCGCCCGAGGTGGTGCGCACCGCCCCGCAGGCGCGCAGGCCGTTCCAGGGCTGGCGCTATCTGGAGCCCAAGGACGCGCCGCCGGACCTGTCTTCGCTGGACTCTGGGGACATGCCGGAGGACCTGGCCAAGCAGCTGCGGGAGATGGGGGCGTGGTAGGGACGGCTAGGGACTAGGGATTAGGGATTAGGGATTAGACGGGCCTGGGTCAGAGACAGGCGCGCTTCGGGCCGCTATAGCCACCGGCCGCCGACCGGCGTCGGCTCCTCCAATCCCTGATCCCTAATCCCTCCTATGCTTTCCCCCGCCACACGCGCCGCGACCCGCGAGCTTCTGACCCTGGCCTGGCCGGTGGTGCTGGCGCGGATCGGGATCATGACCATGGGGCTGACCGATGCCATCGTGGTGGGCAACTATGCCAGCCGCGAGCTGGCGCTGCATTCCTTGGCCTGGGCCCCGACCTCGGTGGTCGTGACGACGGCGGTCGGCCTGCTGCTGGGCGTGCAGGTGATGACCGCGCGCCTGCTGGGGGAGGGGCGGCAGGAGGAGGCGGGCGCGGTCCTGCGGCGGGGCCTGGTTTATGCGGCCCAGATCGGCGTCGCCTCCATGCTGGCCCTGATCGTGATCGGGCCCTGGGCGCTGGAGCGCCTGAACCTGGAGGACGGACTGGGATCGGCGGCGGCGCCGGCCCTTATCGTCTTCTCCCTGTCCATGCCCGCCTATCTGATCTCGGTGGCCGCTCAGTTCTTCCTGGAGGCCCTGGGCAAGCCCAAGCCCGGCATGATCGCCATGTGGGTGGCGAACGGCGTGAACCTGGCGCTGAACCTGGTGCTGGTGCCCGACCTGCTGGGTCTGGGCGTGGCGGGGGCCGAGGCCTCGGCCTGGGCGACGTTCTGGGCGCGGGCGTCGCTGGCGGTGTTTCTGATCGTCTATATCGCGCGTCTGCCCGAGGCGCGGGCGCTGGGCGTGTTCACGCGGCCCCGGCGCGATCCGGTCGCCGCGCGCCAGCAGGTGACGATCGGCGTGGGGTCCGGGTCGTCCTATTTCATCGAGGTCGGGGCCTTTGCCCTGATGACCCTCTATGCCGCCCAGCTGGGCACGGCGGAGACCGCGGCCTGGGCGGTGGTGCTGAACATCTCGGCCATCGTCTTCATGATCCCCATGGGGCTGTCGTCGGCGACGGCGGTGGTGGTGGGGCGCGCCTATGGCGGGCGGGACGGTCTGGCAGTGCTGAGGAACGGTCTGGTGGGCATCGCCGTGGTCACGGTCCTGACCCTGATCGTCGCCTTGGTGGTGTGGCCGACCGCGCCCCTGCTGATCGCCGCCTACAACCGCGATCCGGTCCTGGCGGCCATCGCCGTGCCGGCCCTGGTGCTGGCCACCCTGTTCTTCGTCGCGGACGGGGTCCAGGTGGTGGCGGCCCAGGCCAACCGTGCGGCGGGCGACGTCTGGTGGCCCACGATCATGCACTTCACCGCCTATGGGGCGATCATGATGCCGCTGGGGTGGTGGCTGTCGCGGTCGATGGGCGTCGATGGCCTGATCTGGGCCGTGATCGTCGCCAGCCTGGTGTCTTCGACCTTGCTGACGGGGCGGTTCGTGCGGATCGCGCGCCGGCTTCAGGCTGGCGGATTTCCGGACTGAGCTTTGTGGGGGCAAGGCCGCTTGGGCCGGTTGGTGACCTCTCCGGTCAGGATGACGGTCGAGGCGACGGCGAACAGGATGGCGGCGAGTGTGCGCGAATCGTCGACCGACGCCGACCACACGGTGAAGAACAGAAAGCCGAACCCCATCAGGATTCCGGCGATCATCCAGGCCCAGCGACGCGGCATCGTCTCGCTCCGTCCATGCCCCTGACAAGGGTGCGTTCCACGATGTAAAGGATGCTGGACAAAAACGCGATAAATGTCAAGCGTCCTTGGCAACTCTAGCGCTGGACGAAGATCACCGTATTGCCGTCGGGGTCGTCCACGGTGGCATCGCGCGTGCCCCAGGTCTGGTCGACCGGACCCTGGTGGATGGGCGAATCGGCCCGGGCCGAGCGATCCAGCCCCCGCGCGATGGCGGCGGCGAAATCGGCATCGACGTCCCGGGTCAGGACGATCAGGTGCTGACCCACCACCCCGTCTCCGGCATGGCTGGACAGATGGAGCTCTCGCCCCTCGCGCGTCAGGATCGCATAGGCGGGGTCGGTGGGTTCGGGCCAGACGCCGACCAGCTGAAAGTCCAAGACCTCCGTGTAGAACGCCAGCGACCGCGAGATCCGGGTGGATTTGACGACGGGAACCAGGCTCATGGGCGATCTCCGGCCGAGCGCGCGTGACGACGGCGCGACGCGGCCCTATATGCCACGGCTCGCTCATTCCTGGACCCCCCATGCCCCGCATCCTGATCACCTCGGCGCTGCCCTACATCAACGGCATCAAGCACCTGGGGAATCTGGCCGGGTCGATGCTGCCCGCCGACGTCTACGCGCGGTTCAAGCGGGGGCAGGGCAACGAGGTCCTCTACATCTGCGCCACCGACGAGCATGGCACCCCGGCCGAGCTGGCCGCCGCCGCAGCCGGGCAGGACGTGCGGACCTATTGCGACGAGCAGCACGAGATCCAGAAGCGGGCGGGCGAGGCGTTCGGCCTGAGCTACGACTGGTTCGGCCGGTCCTCGAACGCGCCGAACCGCCGCCTGACGCAGCATTTCGCCAGGGTGCTGGAGGAAAACGGCTTCATCGAGGAGCGGGTGGATCGGATGATCTATTCGATCGACGACGCGCGGTTCCTGCCCGACCGCTATGTCGAGGGGACCTGCCCGCACTGTGGCCACGTCGGCGCGCGGGGCGATCAGTGCGACAACTGCGGGAGGTTGCTGGACCCCACCGACCTGATCGCGCCGTACTCGGCGGTGTCGGGATCGACCAATCTGGAGGTGCGGGACACGCGGCACCTGTACCTGCTGCAGACCAAGCTGGAGGGCCGGATCCGGGAGTGGATCGATAGCCGCGAGGGCTGGCAGACGCTGGCGAAGTCGATCGCCCTGAAGCATCTGGACGAGGGGCTGATCGACCGGGGGATCACGCGCGACCTGGCCTGGGGCGTGCCGGTGGTGGGGCCCGACGGCGGGCCGCGACCGGGCATGGAGGGCAAGGTCTTCTACGTCTGGTTCGACGCCCCCATCGAATACATCGGCGCGACCGAGGAATGGGCCGAGGCTACGGGTAAGACCTGGCGCGACTGGTGGCGGCTGGACGAGGGGGCGGACGACGTTCGCTACGTCCAGTTCATGGGCAAGGACAATGTCGCCTTCCACTCGGTGGTCTTTCCCGCGACCCTGCTGGGCTCCGGAGAGCCGTGGAAGACGGTCGATACGCTGAAGGCCTTCAACTGGCTGAACTGGTACGGCGGCAAGTTCTCGACCTCGCAGAAGCGCGGGGTCTTCATGGACCAGGCGCTGGAGCTGCTGCCGGCGGACTACTGGCGCTGGCACCTGACGGCCTATGGGCCCGAGGGGTCGGATGCAGCCTTTACCTGGGAGCAGTTCCAGTCGACGACGAACAAGGACCTGGCCGACGTGCTGGGCAATTTCGTCAACCGCATCGTCAAGTTCGCCGAGTCCAAGTTCGACGGCGTGGTGCCGGACGGCGGCGAGCCGGGACCGCTGGAAGCCAAGCTGGAGTCCGACGTGCGCGCCGGCATCGCCGAGGCGACCGAGGCTTTCGAAGCCATGGAGTTCCGCAAGGCCTGTCAGGCCCTGCGGGCCGTCTGGGTGCTTGGCAACGAGTATCTGCAGGAGGCCGCGCCCTGGACGGCCTTCAAGACGGACGTGGAGCGGTCGGCGGTCGGGGTGCGCACGGGGCTCAACCTCGTCGCCCTGTTCGCGCGGATCGCCGCGCCGGTGATGCCCTTCACCGCGCCGACGATCGCCGCCACGGTGGGAGAGACCGACCTGTCATGGCCGGGCGCGGATGAGGCTCTGCTGGACCGCCTGCCGCGCGGTCAGGCGGTGGCGTCCGCCGAGGTTCTGTTCAAGAAGATCGAGGACACTCAGGTCGCGGAGTGGAGCGAACGCTTCGGCGGAGCGTCCTGACCTGAGGTGCCCCGGCCCCGGTCAAGGGGCGGGGGTCGCCTCTTTCTCCACAGCCTCGCCGGCGGTCGCCGGCGGCGTCGTCAGCCCGCCGTCGGCGTCGAGAGTCACGCTGTCCTGTCCCTCCAGACCCCGAGTGTGCTTGGCGACCTCCTTATCGGAGATGTCGAGGAACGCGGGGGCAGCAGCGTTGTGCTGTTCCAGATTGCCGGTGCGCACCACGACGGAGCGGTAGCCGTCCCAGATCATGTGAGCGGCGACGTACAGGACGATCACCAGGCCGACGTAGCTGATCCAGCGGTACTTGTTCAGCAGGCGGGCGATGAAGGTGGCGGCCAGACCCATCAGGGCGATGGACAGCACCAGGCCGAAGACCATGATCCAGGGGTGATCGTGCGCCGCGCCGGCCACGGCCAGCACATTGTCCAGCGACATGGTGATGTCGGCGATCATGATCTGAAGCAGGGCGGCGCCGAAAGTCTTGCGCTTCAGGCCCAGTTCCTCGGGCGAGGGGCCCTGGCCGTGCTCGATGGCCAGCGCCAGCTCCAGCTCGGCCTGAGCCTCGGCCTGGTCGTGGGTGCGCTGCTCCTGGATCTCGCGCCACATCTTCCAGCAGACCCACAGCAGCAGGACGCCGCCCGCCAGAAGCAGGCCGACGATGGCCAGAAGCTGCACGGTGATCAGGGCGAAGCCGATGCGCATGACGACGGCGGCGGCCAGCCCGATCAGGATGGCCTTGCGGCGTTGTTCGGTCGGCAGGGCGGCGGCGGCGAGGCCCACGGCCACGGCGTTGTCGCCGGCCAGGACCAGGTCGATGGCCAGCACCTGGCCGAGCGCGGTCAGCTGGCTGGCGAATTCGGGAGAGCTGAGGAATTCCATGGGGCGCTGTTAGGGCAGGGGGAGGCGGTTAATCAAGCGGTCGCTGCTTCCGGGATGCCTCATAAAGCGCCACGGCGGCGGCGTTGGAGACGTTCAGGCTCTCGAACCCGCCCGGCATCGAGATTTTGGCCAGAACGTCGCAGTGTTCGGCGACCAGGCGGCGGATGCCGTCGCCCTCGGATCCCAGGACCAGGACGGTCGGCCGATGGTCGAGGGCCCCTTCCAGCGTTTCCTCCGACGACCCGTCCAGGCCGACGGCGCGCCAGCCAAGGTCGGCGAGACGCTCCAGCGCCCGCGACAGGTTGGTGACCCGGGCACAGGGCAGGCGTTCGGTCGCGCCGGCCGCCGCCTTGGCGAGGGCGCCGGCCAGAACCGGCGAGTGCCGGTCCTGCACGACGATGCCGCGCGCCCCGAAGGCGAGGGCCGAGCGGAAGATGGCGCCGACGTTCTGGGGATCGGTCAGCTGGTCCAGCATCACGATGACGCCCTCGGCGGGCTCGGCCATGTCCTCCAGTGTCACGCCGTCCAGCGGCTGGACCTTGAAGACCAGGCCCTGATGCACCGCACCCTGGGGCAGCATCCGCTCCAGCAGCTGGGCCTCCATGATCTCGATCTTGTGGCCGTGGGCGAGGCCCTCGCGCTCGATCTCGGCGGCGCGGTCCGGCGTGGCCAGCAGGCGCCCCATGCCCTTGCGCGCTGGATTGGCCAAGGCGGCCAGCACCGGATGGCGGCCCCACAGCAGGCCGTCCGCATCGACCTTGCCGCGGTTCGAGCGGGGGGCGGCCGTCGGGTCGGCCTCGGTCGCACGAGGGGACCATCCGCCCTTGCCGGACCCGCCCCCGGGTCCGCTGGGGCGGCCCTTCGCAGGGGGCCCACCGGTCGGTTTTCTGCCCGATTTGCGGTCGTTGCGTTCTGGAATTCTCGACACTATAAGACGCCCTCCGATTTGGAGCCCTAGGGCTTTCGGGTCTGGCGCTCCCTGTATCGCAGGCGTGTCCCGACCTCGAAGTCTTTTGTTCCGGGAGAGGTCGAAAGACCGGTTCCGGATCCGGTTCGGCGGTTCGAAACGCGCGAGGGGGAATGTCCCGAGCGGCAAAGGGGGGGGACTGTAAATCCCCTGCGTAAGCTTCGCAGGTTCGAGTCCTGCTTCCCCCACCACGCGGTTTCGAGACGACGATCAGGCGTGACGAAGAGGATCGACCGCGGAAGTTCTTGTTTCAGAACAACGGACTGCCGGGGTTTCCGTGCGGGTATAGTATAATGGTAATACAGCAGCCTTCCAAGCTGAATATGTCGGTTCGATTCCGTCTACCCGCTCCAGGTTTTTGATTGCACATAGCGCCCCTCAACCCGGGCCATCAGGAGTTTGGCCATGGCCAAGGAAAAGTTCGAACGTAACAAGCCGCACTGCAACATCGGCACGATCGGTCACGTTGACCACGGCAAGACGACGCTGACGGCGGCGATCACGATGACGCTGGCCAAGGCCGGTGGGGCCAAGGCGATGGCCTATGCCGACATCGACGCCGCGCCGGAAGAAAAGGCTCGCGGCATCACGATCAACACCGCGCACGTCGAGTATGAGACGGCCAACCGTCACTACGCCCACGTCGACTGCCCCGGCCACGCCGACTATGTGAAGAACATGATCACCGGCGCCGCCCAGATGGACGGCGCGATCCTGGTGGTGTCGGCCGCCGACGGCCCGATGCCCCAGACCCGCGAGCACATCCTCTTGGCCCGTCAGGTCGGCGTGCCGGCCCTGGTCGTGTTCATGAACAAGGTCGACCTGGTCGACGACGAGGAGCTGCTGGAGCTCGTCGAGATGGAAGTGCGCGAGCTGCTGAGCTCCTACCAGTTCCCGGGCGACGACATTCCGATCACCAAGGGCTCGGCCAAGGCCGCGACCGACGGCGTGAACCCGGAGATCGGCGAGCAGATGGTGCTCAAGCTGATGGAGACGGTCGACAGCTACATCCCGCAGCCGGAGCGTCCGATCGACCTGCCGTTCCTGATGCCGGTGGAAGACGTCTTCTCGATCTCGGGCCGCGGCACCGTGGTCACGGGCCGGGTCGAGCGCGGCATCGTCAAGGTCGGCGAGGAAGTCGAGATCGTCGGCATCCGTCCCGTCCAGAAGACGACCTGCACGGGCGTGGAAATGTTCCGCAAGCTGCTGGACCAAGGGCAGGCGGGCGACAACGTCGGCGTGCTGCTGCGCGGCACCAAGCGTGAAGACGTCGAGCGCGGCCAGGTGCTGTGCAAGCCGGGCTCGATCACGCCCCACACCAAGTTCCTGGCCGAGGCCTATATCCTGACCAAGGAAGAGGGTGGCCGTCACACGCCGTTCTTCACCAACTACCGCCCGCAGTTCTACTTCCGCACCACGGACGTGACCGGCATCGTTCACCTGAAGGAAGGTGTCGAGATGATCATGCCCGGCGACAACGCCGAGCTGAACGTCGAGCTGATCACCCCGATCGCCATGGAAGAGAAGCTGCGCTTCGCCATCCGTGAAGGCGGCCGCACCGTCGGCGCCGGCGTCGTGGCAAAGATCGTCGAATAGGCAGGTTGCTGGCGCTAACGCGACCGACGCGGTCGGTCGCTGCTTGAGCGCGGCTTCAGACTAAGAGAAGGGCCTCCGGAGCGATCCGGGGGCCCTTTTTTCTGCCGCGCAGCGGCCGGTGACAGTGCGATGGCTTGACTCTTTCCTGACAGACAATCAATTGCGCAATCAGTTGTAGAATTGAGACGTCTCATGTCTGACGGGCGGCCAGCCTCCCTTTTTCGCGGTGCCTTTCTCGCTCATGACCTTGAGCGGGCGGCGAAGCTCATCGTCGTTCAAGCCGATGCCATGCTGCAGACCGCCGGCTTTTCGTTCCCGTCACGCGCGGTTTCGACCGTGCTGCTGATCGCAGAGCTAGGACCCGTAACCATCGCCGAGATCGCGGAAGTCCTGGACCAGCCGCATCAACTGGTCACCCAGCGTGTCGATTTGCTTGTGGCCCACGGCCTTGTCGAAAGACCCGTGGATCCGGCCGACCGTCGCCGCAAACCGCTGAGCCTTACGACGGCGGGTGAGGCGCAGGTTGAGACGCTGCTGGCGCTTCTGATGGAGGTCGAGCGGGTGTTCGAGGGGCTTTCCGACACCCTTGGATGCGATCTGGCCTCGTTCTCGCAAAGCCTGATCGATCAACTCAGGGACCGCACCCTGACCGAACGGTTGGCGTCCAGGAAGGACGTTTGACGATGACGCACCAGCCTTCCCTGCAACGGCGCGGACAGGCGTTCGTCGATCTCATCCTGGTCATCGGCTCGCTGGTCTGCGTCAAGGCATTTTTGTTGCGATACGACGACCTCTGGACCTACGCAGGTCCGGTCTCCCTGCTCGTCGCCGTGGCGGTCGCCACCCTGTGCCTGCGGTGGCGCAGTCAAGGCTGGCCGCTGATCGGGCTGGGGCGTCCGGTGGGGCTGTGGCGACTGGCGCTCTGGACCCTGCTGGCGCTGGTCCTGACCATCGTCGTGGGCGAAGTGGCCCGGGCTCTGACACCTATGGCCTTCGGAGCGGCCGATCCGACGACGCAGGCGATCGATGCCCGGTATCAGGGGCGGTTCGATGCCGTCGCAGGCAGCCTGCCTGACTATCTGTTCTGGCTCTCCATCGCCTGGATCGTCGGTGCATTCGCCGAGGAAATGCTGTTCCGAGGCATGCTTGTCTCACGCTTCGAGGCGCTGTTTTCCGGAGTCCCCTACGCCGCCGTGGTCGGCGTGGTGCTGCAGGCCGTGCTGTTCGGCCAGCAGCACTTCTATTATCAGGGCCTCGCAGGCTGGGTCGCCACCGGGGCGATCGGCCTGGTCTCCGGGTTGCTGTATCTCGCGTTCGGTCGAACCCTTTGGCCCCTGGTGCTGGCCCATGGGCTAAGCAACTCGATCGGACTGACCCTCCTCTACCTCGGGCTGGCCGGCTAGCCCCTCTGGAGCGAGTGTCCGATGGATCGGCCTAGCCAGGATTGGGCTCGCCCGTTGCCGGATCGGTCTGGGTCTCGCCGGAGTTGGACGAGCCTTCGGAGCCTCGGGGTTCAGTGGCGGGGCGGGGAGTCTCGCCGTCCTGGGGCGGGCGGCGCTGGTTCTCGTTCTCGGACTGGCGGGGTGGTCGGGCAGGGTCGGTCATGGGGTGTCTCCTGATCGGAACGGCAACGCTCCAGAGACGCGGCGGCTCCCGGCCAACCTTTCCTTCACCACGTCTGCGAACCGTGCCGAAACGGGGCGCGGGTTAGGGCTGCGACCGGAACGCGCCTTGCTGAGACGGGCGCGACGGAGACGCGCATGGCCGGAACGCTACAGGTCGAGATCGTCAGGGCCGATCAGCTGACGCTGGCGGATCGGGTGCTGTGGCGCGCCATGACGGACGCCAACCCGGACCTGGCCAGCCCCTATTTCCGGTTCGAGTTCACCGAGATCGCGGCGCGGATCAGCCCGGACGCGGCGGTGGCGATCCTGAGCCGCGACGGGCGCACCATCGGCTATTTTCCGCACCAGCGGCGCGGGGCGGCGATCCAGCCGCTGGGCGCGCCGATGAACGACTATCACGGCGTCGTCGCCATGCCGGGCGAGGCCCCGCCTCTGGAGACGGTGGCGGCCCTGATGGGGGCACCGCGCCTGAACGTCTCGGCCTGGGTCGGTCCTACGGGCGTGGGTGAGCCTCGCGAGACCCTGATGACCATCACGCCGGAAGAAGGTTTCGACGCCTGGTACGCGGAGCGTCGCCAGACCTGGGGAAAGTATTTCAAGGACAAGGAACGGGCCCGGCGCAGTCTGGAGGCCGAACTGGGCTCGGTGCGCGTTGAGCGGGGCCTGACCGACCCGGCCCTGCTGGACCATCTGATCGGGCTGAAGCGCGAGCAGTATGCCAGGACGGGGCGGCACGACATCTTCGCCTGCGGCTGGACGCGCGATCTGCTGCACGCGCTGATGGACCACAGGGGCGACTTCGGCGCGTCGATGGCGGCGCTGTGGGCCGGGGATCGGCTGACGGCGATCGAATACTCGCTGCACGCGGGCGACCGCTATCACTTCTGGTTCCCGGCCTATGAGCCCGCTCTGGCGCGCTGCTCGCCGGGCATCCTGCTGACCCTGGACACCATGAAGCTGGGCTGCGCGGACGGGTTCCGCGTGTACGACTTCGGCTTCGGGGGCGAGGGCTACAAGAAGTATTTCTGCAATGCGTCGCAGGGCGTGCGCGAGGCGGTGGTGCTGAAGCCGGGTCTGGGGGCGACCCTGTCGGACGCGGCCGTGGGCCTGCTGGGTGGCCCGGGCGGCGGACGGGCTGAGCGGCTGCGCACCAGCGTGCGCCGACGCTGGGCCGCCATCGAGGCCTGCGAGACCACGCCCGCCAACCGCCTGATGGGGGCCGTCGCCGCCGCCGGCGTCGCCATGAAGAAGGCCACCGGCCGTCCTTCGGTGACCAGGGCCTCTGCCTGAGAGAGTTGGCCATGATGAAAGCCGCCCGTCGCACCCGTTATCCCGGCCCGATCGCCGAGGCTGCCAGGCACCCGCATGGCCTGGTCGAGCAGGGGTTCGCCTCTGACGAAGCTCTGGCCGCGATCCTGCACCGCTATCCGGCGCAACTGATGGACATCAATCTGTATGACTATGACGCCGAGGGGCAGGTGTCGCTGCGTACGGGCGACAAGGGCGATCTGTCGGGCGACCAGTTGCTGGCGGCCATCCAGGGCGGGCGGCTGTGGGTCAATCTGAGAGATGCCCAGGAGGGATGCCCCGACCTGTGGGCCGCCGCCATGGAGGAGTTCGCCAAGGTTCAGGCGACCTATCCCGGCATGCGGGCGGTGACCAACGCGGGGCAGTTGATCATCTCCTCGCCGGTCGCCAGGGTGCCCTATCACTTCGACGCCGCCGGTGTGGTCCTGTTCCACCTGCGGGGGCGAAAGCGGATTTTCGTCTATCCGGGCGACGAGACGCACCTGCCCGAGGTGGCGATGGAACAGGTGGTGGCGCGTCAGACGACCGAGGAACTGCCCTACACCCTGGCGTTCGAACGGGACGCCCAGGTGTTCGACCTGGAGCCCGGCGAGGCCCTCACCTGGCCGTTGTATGCGCCGCACCGGGTCGAGAACCTGGATAAATTCTGCGTAAGCCTGTCGATGGATTTCCAGACCTGGCCGTCGCGGTTCCGGAACGGGGCCCTCTATACCAATGCCGTGATCCGCAGCCGGGGCGGGCGTCCGCGCTTCACCGACGGCATGGCGACGCCGGAGCTGGCGGCCCGCTGGGCGGCGTCCCTGGCGCTGAAGCGGGTGGGTGGACTGAAGAGCAGGATCGCGCATTTCGAGCGAGATTTCGTCCCGGATGCAGGTGCCGAGGACGGGGCCGGCGTGCTGAAGGCCTGACCGCGCGTTCGATTAAATCGAGGTCATGACGTCGAGTTAAAATGACTTCGGTCCCGGCCGGGCTCAGGTTCCGCTTCATTGCTGGAGGAGCTGAACCCATGAAGACCACCCTTGCCGTCACCGCCGCATCCGCCGCCCTGATCGCCTCGCTCGCCGCCGCCGCCCCGGCAGCCGCACAGCAGACCGAGGTCCACGTTCGTTACGCCGCCGCCCGGATGGTGGTCATCGTCGAGGACCGGGCCGACATCGCCGTCGAGATCGAGCCGGGCACCGGTGGTTTGCCGACCCCGACCGTCAGCCGCGTCGGCAACGAGATCCGTATCGACGGCGAGCTGGGCCGCCGTGCCTTCCGCAACTGCCAGAGCGGCCCTGCCGACGCCCGTCAGCCGGGGGAGGGGGCCTCGGTGGAGGTTCGCGACCGCGGCCGGGTCAATCTGTCGGATGCGCCCCTGATCGTCGTGCGGACGCCTCCCGCCGTGAAGGTCTCGACCGAGAACGCGGCCGTGTTCGGCTCCGTCGGCCGGGGCGCGACCTCGATCGAACTGGCCAGCGGCGGCTGCGGCGACTGGACTGTCGCCAACACGGCCGGGTCCATGGATCTCGCCATCGGCGGCTCCGGCAACATGCGGGTGGGCACCTCGGGCCGGCTGGAAACGGCTATCGGGGGCTCAGGCCGCATCACCGCCGGCGCGACGCGTGACCTGGATGCCTCCATCGGTGGATCGGGAACCGTGATCGTGGCCTCTGTGACCGGGGCGGTCGATGCGGCCATCGGTGGTTCCGGCGACATCCGTATCAGCGGCGGGCGTCCGAGCTCCATCGACGCCTCCATCGGCGGCTCGGGTGACATTTACGTCCAGGGCGATGCCGGGGCTCTCGATGCCTCCATCGCAGGGAGCGGCAACATCACCGTCACGGGCACGGTGTCCAGCCTGGATGCCAGCCTGGTCGGCGGAGGCAACGTCAATGTGGGCCGGGTGACCGGCTCGGTGTCCCAGTCCGTCATGGGCGGCGGGCGTGTGCGAATCGGCGGCTGATCCCCCACCCAGCCCGCCGACGACGGAGACGGCCCGGGAGCGTGGAACCCCCCGGGCCGTCTTTCATGTCCAGCAGCCCGCTTGTCCGACGCTCGCGTTCGTCGGATAACGACGATCTCGAGGTGGAGACCTGAGGGCGGACGGGCTGTGCAAGCCTCGCCATGGATGTTCGGGAGGTTGGGATGACGGCGTCGAGTCCGCTGCTGGCGCGTGAGCCTTTCAACGACTTTTCAGAGGTGCTGGGTTGACCCACAGAGCACTCACTGGGCGGTTGCTCGCCGCAGCCCTGCTCAGCGCATCCGCACCGCTGGCCGCGCAAGCCCAGACGTTCTTGCGCTGCGACGTCGTCTATTCGGGGTCGACCCGGACAAGCGAGGTCTACGCCTTCGATCAGGACTCCATCTACCGGCTGGGCGTCGGTGATCGGCTGATCGATCAGTGCGAGGTCGCGACCCATTACGACCCGGAGGCCGAAAGCGGGCATCAGGTCGACGACGTTCGATGCACGGTGAACGCTCAGGTCATCCGCTTTGAAACCACGAGTGCGGTCGGGCGCTCGCTCGCCGCCAGTGGCAGGGGCGAACCCTGGTTCATCGATATCGAGATCTATCGCGCCAATGGAGACATGCGCGCCATGGTCGGTCACTCCTTCGAAGGGTCCGGGGCCTGTGAGCGCATCGACGATCCGCGACGCGCGGCGCCCGCATTCTGATCCCACGCAGACGAGGAGACGTCAGATGACAGCACGCCTTTGCCACCGGGTCTGCCGTGGCGGCCTGATCCCCCTTCTGGCGCTCGCCGCATTCGGCACCGCATCGGCCCAGGACGCGAGCGGGTCCATCGTCGTGGAGTGGACGAACTACAACGGATGGGCACCGGGCTCCGAGGGCGAGCGCCAGGCGTTCGGCCCGGCGCTGAACCAGACTATGTCGGCGCGCTTCGTGCGGGTCGGGGCCGATCAGGTCGAAACGCGCGTGTGCAATAACGGCCGGACGGGCTGGGACGGCCTGCTGGAGATGAGCGACGACTACACCTGGGACGAGGACGGGCGAACGCGCCTGCGTCCCGGAGAGTGCACGACCTTGCGCGACCGGCTCGATCCAGGTCGGCACAAATACTATCTGATGACCCGGCCGGTGGACGGGAACTGGCCGGAGTGATCCGGCCGGCGCGGCGGAGGAGAAACATGGGAAAGACGCCAACGAGCGTTCGGGCCGCGCTTTGGGTCGCCGGATGCTGCGTGATCGCTGCACCGGCTCAGGCGCTCGCGGACCCCATCTGGGTCCAGTGCGAACTGGGACCCGGTGAGATCAACCAGAACTTCGGCGTCCTGGAGGACGTGTTCCTCGTCGGCACCGGCACCTTCCGCTTCTATGATCCGGCGAGGCGCGTGCTCAACGACGACGGTTGCGCCGAAGACGACCGCATGACGTCGCGGTGCGTGCTGACCGCCGACGAGTTCACCTACGACGGTCGGATGGGCGGCCAGCGCTGGCGGGCCCGGATCGACCGTCGGACCGGCGGCGCGTCCTACGCTTACGAGAATCCCGAGCGCCCGGAGAGGTCGGGCACCGTGAACAGTCTGTGCCGGGGCACCAGCGACCCGCGTCCTCCCGCCCAGTTCTGACGCGGGTTCGCCACATCCCGGACCATGCCATCGGCAGTCACCAATTTCGAATGCGGTCAGCGGTCCGCGCGCTTGACGAAAACGGAATCGGTCGTCATAAGCGCCAACTCTTGTTGGACCGGCTGTGCAGTTCGCTGCAGACGCGGTTCGCGGGAACGACCTGAGTTACCGTTCTTTGTAGCGACTTAGGACTTCAACGGCCTTCGCGGGCGACCGCGTGGGCCGATCGTTTTTGCGAAACGTGCGTACCTGACGGGGTTACCCCGAAAGGCTCCGGTCTTTGAAATGGTTCACAGGGACGCAGGTTCGCCTGCTTGGGAAATACGACCGATATGGATCAAAGCATCCGCATCAGGCTCAAGGCCTTCGATCACCGCGTCCTCGACTTTTCGACGCGCGAGATCGTCAACACCGCCAAGCGCACGGGCGCGACCGTTCGTGGTCCGATCCCGCTGCCGACCCTGATCGAAAAGTTCACCGTGAACCGCTCGCCGCACGTCGACAAGAAGTCGCGCGAGCAGTTTGAAATCCGCACGCACAAGCGTGTCCTCGACATCGTCGACCCCACCCCGCAGACCGTGGACGCGCTGATGAAGCTCGACCTGTCCGCCGGCGTGGACGTCGAGATCAAGATTTAAAGAAAAGAAGGCGGGATCCGACAATGCGCACGGGCGTGATCGCCAAGAAGCTGGGCATGACCCGCGTGTTCGCCGAAGACGGCGCGCACGTTCCGGTCACTGTGCTTCAACTCGACGACTGTCAGGTCGTCGGCCAACGCACTCAGGAGCGGGACGGCTATGTCGCCCTGCAACTGGGCGCCGGGGCCAAGAAGGCCAAGAACACCAACAAGGCCCAACGCACGACGTTTGCGAATGCAGAAGTCGAGCCCAAGCACGTCGTCATGGAGTTCCGCGTGTCGGACGACGCCATGATCGACGTCGGCGCCACCCTGACGGCGGATCACTTCGTCGCCGGCCAGAAGGTCGACATCCAGGGCGAGACGATCGGCAAGGGCTTCGCCGGCGCCATGAAGCGCTGGAACTTCGGCGGTCTGCGCGCCACCCACGGCGTCTCGGTCTCGCACCGTTCGCACGGTTCGACCGGCAACCGTCAGGACCCGGGTCGTACGTTCCCGGGCAAGAAGATGGCCGGCCACCTGGGCACCGAGACCATCACCACCCAGAACCTGACCATCGTCCGCGTGGACGCCGAGCGGGGCCTGATCATGGTCAAGGGCGCTGTCCCGGGCCACGAGGGCAGCTGGGTCAAGGTCCGCGACGCGCACAAGAAGCCGCACGCCGACCTGCCCTTCCCCGGTTCTTTCAGGAAGAACGGTCAGGCCGCCGCGGCCGCCGAGACCCCGGCTGAAGAAGCCCAGGTCGAGGACGCCGCTGTCGAGACCGTCGAAGGCGGTGAAGCGTAATGAAACTCTCGGTCATCAAACTCGACGGCAAGGCTTCGGGCGACGTTGAACTGTCGGACGCCGTCTTCGGCATCACCGACATTCGCGGCGACCTCCTGGCCCGCTACGTCAACTGGCAGCTGGCCAAGCGCCGCGCCGGCACGCACAAGGTCCAGACCCGGAACGAGAACTCTCGCACCGGCAAGAAGATGTACAAGCAGAAGGGCACCGGCGGCGCCCGTCACGGCTCGCGTCGTGCGCCCCAGTTCGTCGGCGGTTCGCGCGCCTTCGGCCCGGTCGTCCGTGATCACGGCTTCGACCTGCCCAAGAAGGTGCGGGCCCTGGCCCTGCGTCACGCCCTGTCGTCCAAGGCGAAGTCGGGCGACCTGGTCGTCGTCGACGCCCTGACGGTCAAGGACGCCAAGACGGCGGCGCTGCGCGAGACCTTCGGCAAGCTGGGCTGGACCCGGACGCTGATCATCACGGGCCCGGAAGTGGACGCCAACTTCGCTCTGGCGTCGCGCAACATCCCGCAGATCCACGTGCTGCCGAACGCCGGCCTGAACGTCTACGACATCCTGCGCGCCGACAAGCTGGTGCTGAGCAAGGCCGCCGTCGACGCCATCGAAGCCCGCTACGCCGACTTCAAGCCGTCGCGTCGCGAACAAGCCGAGAAGGACGCCGCGTAATGGCCGCCCAACCCACCGCCAAACACTACGACACCATCCGCTCGCCGATCATTACCGAGAAGGCGACGATCCTGTCGGAGCAGAACAAGGTCGTCTTCCGCGTCGCCGACACGGCGACCAAGGACGAGATCGCCGCGGCGGTCGAAAGCCTGTTCAAGGTCAACGTCCTGAAGGTCAACACCCTGGTCCAGAAGGGCAAGACCAAGCGCTTCCGGGGCATCATGGGCCGCCGGGTCGACATCAAAAAAGCGATCGTGACGCTGGCCGACGGCCAGTCGATCGACGTCACCACGGGGCTCTGATCCGATGGCCTTGAAGACCTACAATCCGACGTCGCCCGGCCGCCGCGCCCTGGTGCTGATCGACCGGTCCGAGCTCCACAAGGGCCGGCCCGAGAAGTCGCTGACCGAAGGCCTGACCAAGTCGGGCGGACGCGGTCAGGGCGGTCGCATCGCCGTCCGCTTCCGCGGTGGTGGCGCCAAGCGTCTGTATCGCAAGATCGACTTCAAGCGTCGCAAGTTCCAGGCGGCGACCGTCGAGCGGCTGGAGTACGACCCCAACCGCACCGCCTTCATCGCCCTCGTGACCTACGAGGACGGCGAAAAGGCCTACATCATCGCGCCGCAACGCCTGAAGGCGGGCGACACGATCGTGGCCGGCGAGAAGACCGACGTGAAGCCGGGCAACGCCATGCCGCTGCGCTCCATCCCGGTCGGCACCATCATCCACTGCGTGGAAATGAAGCCCGGCAAGGGCGCCCAGCTGGCCCGCTCGGCCGGCGCCTATGCCCAGCTGGTCGGTCGCGACCAGGGCTATGCCCAGATCCGCCTCGGTTCGGGCGAGCTGCGCATGGTGCTGGACGGCTGCATGGCCACGGTCGGCGCCGTCTCGAACGCCGATCACATGAACCAGAACCTGGGCAAGGCCGGACGCGTCCGCCACATGGGCTGGCGTCCGCACGTTCGCGGCGTCGCCATGAACCCGATCGACCACCCGCACGGTGGTGGTGAAGGCCGGACCTCGGGCGGCCGCACGCCGGTCACGCCCTGGGGTAAGGACACCAAGGGCACCCGCACCCGCAAGAACAAGGCGACGGACAAGTTCATCATCCGTACCCGCCACGTTAAGAAGGCTCGCTAAAGATGGCTCGCTCCTCCTGGAAAGGCCCGTTCGTCGACGGGTATCTGCTCAAGAAGGCCGACGCCGTTTCGACGTCGGGCCGCAAGGACGTGATCAAGACCTGGTCGCGTCGCTCCACCATCCTGCCGCAGTTCGTGGGCCTGACGTTCGGCGTCCACAACGGTCACAAGCACGTCCCCGTGCATGTGAACGAGGACATGGTCGGCATGAAGCTGGGCGAGTTCTCGCCCACCCGTTCGTTCCCCGGCCACGCCGCGGACAAGAAGGCGAAGCGGAAGTAACATGCCCAAGACCAACAACCCCCGCCGCGTCGGTTCGACCGAGGCCCGCGCCAAGCTGGTCAACGTTCGCATCAGCCCGCAAAAGCTGAACCTGGTGGCCGCTTCGATTCGCGGCCTGCCGGTCCAGAAGGCGCTGAACGAGCTGGAATTCAGCCGCAAGCGCATCTCCGACGACGTCCGCAAGGTGCTCTACAGCGCCGTGTCGAACGCCGAGAACAACCACAACCTCGACATCGACAACCTGGTCGTCGCCGAGGCCTTCGTGGGCAAGAACCTGGTGATGAAGCGTTTCGCGAGCCGCGCTCGTGGTCGTTCGTCGCGTATCCTGAAACCGTTCAGCGAGATCACCATCGTGGTCCGTGAAGCCGGCGAGGCCGCCTGATGGGTCAGAAAATCAATCCGATCGGTTTCCGCCTCGGCGTGAACCGGACCTGGGACAGTCGCTGGTTCGCCGACGGCGCGAACTACGCGCGCCTGCTGCACCAGGACATCAAGCTGCGCACCTGGCTGAAAGAGCGACTGAACGCCGCCGGCGTCTCGCGCATCATCATTGAGCGTCCGCACAAGAAGTGCCGCGTGACGATCTATGCCGCCCGTCCGGGCGTCGTGATCGGCAAGAAGGGCGCCGACATCGAGAAGCTGCGCAAGGACATCTCGGCCCAGACGGAAGGCGAGGTTCACCTGAACATCGTCGAGGTCCGGAAGCCCGAGACCGACGCCCAGCTGATCGCCGAGAACATCGCCCAGCAGCTGGAGCGCCGGATCGCCTTCCGTCGCGCCATGAAGCGCGCGATGCAGTCGGCCATGCGCCTGGGCGCCAAGGGCGTCCGGATCAACGTTTCGGGCCGCCTCGGCGGTGCCGAGATCGCGCGGATGGAGTGGTATCGCGAAGGTCGCGTGCCGCTGCACACCCTGCGCGCCGACATCGACTACGGCTTCATCGAGGCCAAGACGACCTACGGCATCATCGGTGTGAAGGTCTGGGTGTTCAAAGGTGAAGTGCTGGAGCACGACCCGATGGCCCAGGACAAGCGCTGGGCCGCCGAGGCCGCCGGCCCGTCTTCCAACGAAGGTCGCGAGCGCGGACCGCGCCGCGACGACCGCGGCGGCCGTCGCGGCCGTGAGGGCTAAGGACCATGCTGCAGCCTAAGAAAACCAAGTACCGCAAGGCCTTCAAGGGCCGGATCCACGGCGCCGCCAAGGGTGGCTTCTCGCTGAACTTCGGCTCCTACGGGCTGAAGACGCTGGAGCCGGAACGCATCACCGCGCGTCAGATCGAGGCGGCTCGCCGCGCGATCACCCGCCAGATGAAGCGCCAGGGCCGTGTCTGGATCCGCGTCTTCCCGGACGTTCCCGTCTCGGGCAAGCCGGCCGAAGTGCGGATGGGCAAGGGCAAGGGCGCCGTGGACCATTGGGCCGCGCGCTGCCACCCGGGCCGTATCCTGTTCGAAATCGACGGCGTCGCCGACGACGTGGCCCGCGAGGCCCTGCGTCTGGGTGCCGCCAAGCTGCCGGTTCGCACCAAGGTGGTCACCCGCCTCGACTCCGGCGTGTCACACGTGGAGCACGTCGCCTGATGACCAAGATCGCCGATCTTCGCTCGCAGACGAACGACCAGCTGGGCGACCAGCTGCTGTCGCTCAAGAAAGAGCAATTCAACCTCCGCTTCCAGGCCGCCACCGGTCAGATGGAAAAGACGCACCGCGTCTCGGAAGTCCGCAAGGACATCGCCCGCATCTCCACGCTGCTGCGTGAGAAGCGCCAGGCTTCGTAAGGAACACCGATGCCCAAACGTATTCTCGAAGGCGTGGTCGTGTCCGACAAGGGCGACAAGACCGTGGTCGTCAAGGTCGAGCGCACCCTGCTGCACCCGGTCCTGAAAAAGACCGTGCGTCTGTCCAAGAAGTATCATGCCCACGACGAAGGGAACTCGCTGAAGGAAGGCGACGTCGCCCGCATCGTCGAGTGCGCCCCCAAGTCCAAGCTGAAGCGGTGGGAAGTCCTCACCCCCTCGGCTTCGTAACCGGAAGGATCTGACACTATGATCCAGATGCAAACTAACCTGGATGTGGCCGATAACTCGGGCGCTCGCCGGGTCATGTGCATCAAGGTGCTGGGCGGCGCGAAGCGCCGCTACGCCTCGGTCGGTGACACCATCGTCGCCTCGGTCAAGGAAGCGATTCCGCGCGGCCGGGTGAAGAAGGGCGAGGTCGTTCGCGCCATCGTCGTTCGCACCGCCAAGGACATCCAGCGCAAGGACGGCTCGGTCATCCGCTTCGACAAGTCGGCGGCCGTCATCGTCAACAAGCAGAACGAGCCGGTCGGCACCCGCATCTTCGGGCCCGTGCCGCGCGAGCTGCGCGCCAAGAACCACATGAAGATCATCTCTCTGGCTCCGGAGGTCCTGTAGTCATGGCCGCCAAGATCAAGAAGGGCGACCGCGTCGTCGTCCTCACCGGCAAGGACAAGGGCCGCACCGGCGACGTCGCCAAGGTGCTGCCGACCGAGAACCGCGTCGTCGTGACGGGGATCAACATGGTCCAGCGCCACACCAAGCCGTCCCAGGGCGACCCCCAAGGCGGGATCAAGAACAAGGAAGCCTCGCTTCACCTGTCGAACGTCGCGATCGCCGACGCCAACGGCAAGGCGACCCGCGTCGGCTTCCGCATGGACGGCGAAAAGAAGGTTCGTTTCGCCAAGACCACGGGAGACGTCATCTGATGGCGACCGAGAAATACACCCCTCGTCTCAAGGACGAGTACAACAGCCGCATCAAGGGCGTGATGACCGAGAAGTTTGGTTACACCAACCCGATGCAGCTGCCCAAGCTCGAGAAGATCGTGCTGAACATGGGCATCGGCGAAGCCGTGGCGGACTCCAAGAAGGCCAATGCGGCCCTCAAGGATTTGACCCAGATCGCCGGTCAGAAGGCCGTGCCGACCAAGGCCCGCAACTCCATCGCCGGCTTCAAGCTGCGCGAAGGCATGGTCGTGGGTGGCAAGGTCACCCTGCGCGGCGACCAGATGTACGAGTTCCTGGACCGTCTGATCACGATCGCCCTGCCGCGCGTGAAGGACTTCCGGGGCCTGAAGCCGACGTCGTTCGACGGTCGCGGCAACTACGCCATGGGTCTGAAGGAGCACATCGTGTTCCCGGAGATCAACTACGACCAGATCGACCAGATGTGGGGCATGGACATCATCGTCTGCACCACGGCCAAGACCGATGACGAGGCGCGCGCGCTTCTGACCGAGTTCAAGTTCCCGTTCGTGAAGAACTGAGCGGGAAGGGAAAAGCACAATGGCTAAGAAAAGCGCCGTAAACCGCAACAACATGGTGAAAGCCAAGGTTGCGCAGTATGCCGCAAAGCGCGCCGCCCTGAAGGCGACCGCGAACAACGAGAGCCTGCCTCTGGAAGAGCGTTTCGACGCCCGCCTGAAGCTGGCCGAACTGCCGCGCAATTCCGCGGCCGTCCGGATCCGCAACCGCTGCGAAGTGACGGGCCGTCCGCGGGCCTTCTACCGCAAGCTTCAGATGAGCCGTATCGCCCTTCGTGAACTCGGCAACCTGGGTCAGATCCCGGGCCTGACCAAGTCCAGCTGGTAAGGGGAGATTTCAAGATGATGATCAACGATCCCCTGAGCGATATGATCGCCCGCATGAAGAACGCCGCGATGCGCAAGCGTTCCAAAGTGCTCACCCCCGCGTCCCGTCTGCGCCAGCGCGTCCTCGACGTGCTGCAGGACGAGGGCTACATCCGCGGCTATTCGCTGGTCCAGAACCCCGGCGAGTTCCCGCAGTTCGAGATCGAGCTCAAGTACTTCGACGGCCAGCCGGTCATCGCCGAGATCGCCCGCGTGTCCAAGCCGGGCCGCCGCGTCTATTCGGCGATCAACGACCTGAAGCCGATCAAGAACGGCCTGGGCATCTCGATCCTCTCGACGTCCAAGGGCGTCATGTCGGACACCGCCGCGCGCGACCAGAACGTCGGCGGCGAAGTCCTCTGCAGGGTCTACTAAGATGTCGCGTATCGGAAAACGTCCCATCGCGGTGCCCAAGGGCGTCACCGTCACCATCGACGGCCAGACCGTCACCGTCAAAGGTGCCAAGGCCGAGCGGTCCTGGACCGTGGCCGAGGAGATCGAGGTTCGCCAGGAGAACGGCGAACTGACGCTCCACGCCCGTGCCGACACCCAGCGCGCTCGCGCGATGTGGGGCCTGTCGCGGACCCTGGTCGACAACATGGTCGTCGGAGTCACCGACGGCTTCGAGCGCACGCTCGAGCTGGTCGGCGTGGGTTATCGCGCCGCCTTGAAGGGCAACGACCTGTCGCTGCAATTGGGCTTCTCGCACGAAGTCGACGTCAAGGCCCCGGCCGGCGTCACCTTCACCGTGCCCAAGCAGACCGAGATCAAGATCTCGGGCCCGGACAAGCAGGTCGTCGGCGAACTGGCCGCCAACATCCGCAAGCTGCGTCCGCCGGAGCCCTACAAGGGCAAGGGTGTCCGCTACGCCGGCGAAAAGGTCCGCCGCAAGGAAGGCAAGAAGAAGTAAGCCATGGCCACGACCCTCAAGCAAAACGCGCAACGCCGCAAAGAGCGCACCCGCCGCCGCCTCAAGGCGGTCTCCAGCGGTCGTCTGCGCCTGTCCGTGCATCGTTCGGACAAGAACATCTCGGCCCAGATCATCGACGACCTCAAGGGCGTCACGGTCGCCTCGGCCTCTTCGCTGGAAGGCGACAAGGCCGGCACGTCCAAGGGCTCGAACGTCGCGGCTGCCGCGGCGATCGGCAAGCTGGTCGCCGAACGCGCCATCGAGAAGGGCGTCAAGGACGTGGTCTTCGATCGCGGCGGCTACATCTATCACGGTCGGGTGAAGGCGCTGGCGGATGCCGCGCGTGAAGCCGGCCTGAACTTCTAAGGACCGACAGATGGCCCAGGCACCCCAACGCGGCGGCGGACAAGGCGGCAACGACCGCAACCGTCGCGACAACCGCAACGCTCCCGCTGTCGACGGTCCGGATTCGGACATCGTCGAGAAGCTGGTTCACATCAACCGCGTCGCCGCCACCGTTAAGGGTGGTCGCCGGTTCTCGTTCGCGGCCCTGATGGTCGTCGGCGACGGCAAGGGCCGCGTCGGCTTCGGTCACGGCAAGGCGCGCGAAGTGCCGGAAGCCATCCGCAAGGCGACCGAAGAAGCCAAGAAGACCATGATCCGCGTGCCTCTGCGCGAGAACCGCACCCTGCACCACGACGGCAACGGCCGTTGGGGCGCCGGCAAGATCATGATGCGCGCGGCTCCTCCGGGAACCGGCGTCATCGCGGGTGGTCCGATGCGCGCCGTTCTGGAAACCCTCGGCGTCGCCGACGTGGTGGCCAAGTCGACCGGCTCGTCGAACCCCTACAACATGATCCGGGCGACGTTCGAGGCGCTGAAAGTCCAGTCCTCGCCGCGTCAGGTGGCCTCCAAGCGCGGCAAGAAGGTCGCCGACCTGATGGGCCGCCGCAACGACGGCGCTTCAGCTCCTGAAGCCGCGCCCGAACCGCAGGAAGCCTAAGTCATGGCCAAGACCGACAAGAAGACCGTCACGATCAAGCAGACCGGTTCGCCGATCCGCCGCAAGAACGACCAGCGCGCGACCCTGATGGGTCTCGGCCTCAACCGCATGGGCCGCGAGTCCACGCTGGAGGACACGCCCTCGGTCCGCGGCATGATCGCCAAGGTCGCGCACCTGACCGAGATCGTCGAGAAGTAAGGGATTGGGGATTAGGGATTAGAGCCCTTGCTGGTCGATCCAGCGCTCTAATCCCTAATCCCTTTTTCTCTAATCCCTTCAGAACAACAGCCGAGTCTGGCCCCCGCGCTAGGCGCTAGCACCCGAAAGGATCAGGCACATGAAACTGAACGAAATCCGCGACAACCAGGGCGCCCACAAGAAGCGCATGCGCGTCGGCCGTGGCCCGGGCTCGGGCAAGGGCAAGACCGCCGGTCGTGGCGTCAAGGGCCAGAAGTCCCGTTCGGGCGTCGCCATCGGCGGCTTCGAGGGCGGCCAGATGCCGCTGTACATGCGCATGCCCAAGCGCGGCTTCAACAATCCCAACGCCCTGAAGCTGGCCGAGGTGAACCTGTGGCGTCTGCAGGACGCCGTGGACGGCGGCAAGCTGGACATCAAGGGCGAGATCAAGGGCGAGGCCCTGGTTGCCGCCGGCGTGATCCGTCGCGTCAAGGACGGCGTGCGCATCCTGGGCACCGGCGAGATCAAGGCCAAGCTGAACCTGGTCGTCTGGTCGGCCTCGGCCGGCGCGGTCAAGGCGATCGAAGCGGCCGGCGGCTCCGTCGTCCAGCAGCGGATCGCGGCCGAAGCCAAGGCCGCGGCGGCCGTCGAGAAGCGCAACGCCGCCAAGGGCAAGGCTCCGCCCGCCAAGGCACCGCGCGGCGACGCCAACAAGATCTCGGCCCGCACCACCCGCACCGCGGCCAAGGCCTGACGAACAAAGCGTGACGGCGGTCTCGCTAAGGGGCCGCCCGTCACCTATCTGGACGAAGGCGTCGGATTCGGAAGGATCGGGTGCCGGGTACTGACAAGTCGGGGTAACGACACATGGCTTCGGCCGCCGAACAACTCGCCGCCAATATGAACATGGGCTCGTTCGCGAAAGCGACCGAGCTGCACAAGCGTCTGCTGTTCACGCTGGGCGCTCTGCTGGTCTACCGCATCGGCACCTACGTGCCGATCCCTGGCATCAACTCCGCGGCCTTCCTGCAGTTCTTCCAGGATCCGGACGGCCAGCGCGGTGTGCTGGACATGTTCAACATGTTCTCGGGCGGTGCCGTCGAGCGGATGGCCGTCTTCGCTCTGAACGTGACGCCCTACATCTCCGCCTCGATCATCGTCCAGCTGATGGGTGCGGTCTATCCGCCGTGGGAGAAGCTGAAAAAGGAAGGCGGCGAGAGCGGTCGCAAGCAGCTGAACCAGTACACCCGGTATCTGACTGTGGTTCTGGCCCTGGCCCAGTCGTTCGGCATCGCCGTCGGCCTGAACGCTCAGGCGGGTCTGGTCGATGAGCCGGGTCTGTTCTTCATCGCCACCACCGTCGTCAGCCTGACCGGGGGCACGATGTTCCTGATGTGGCTGGGCGAGCAGGTGACGGCGCGCGGCGTCGGCAACGGTATCTCGCTGATCATCTTCGCCGGCATCGTGGCGATCCTGCCTGGCACCGTGGCGCGTCTGCTCGGCCTGGCTCAGCAAGGTCAGCTGTCGGTCTTCACCCTGCTGTTCATCACGGCCCTGGCGATTGCCGTGATCGTGTTCATCGTCTTCATGGAGCGGGCCCAGCGCCGGCTGCTGATCCAGTATCCCAAGCGTCAGGAGGGCAACCGCATGGCGGGCGGGGAGCGCAGCTTCCTGCCGCTGAAGGTGAACACCGCCGGGGTCATCCCGCCGATCTTCGCCTCTTCCCTGCTGCTGCTGCCGACGACGGTCGCCCAGATGACAGCGACGGCCGACCTGCCGGGCTGGATGGACTGGCTGCCGCTGGTCACCGCCCAGCTGCAGCAGGGCCAGCCCCTGTTCATCGGCCTTTACGGCGCGCTGATCGTGTTCTTCTGCTTCTTCTACACCTCGATCACCTTCAATCCCGAGGACACGGCCGAGAACCTGCGCAAGTATGGCGGCTTCCTGCCGGGCATCCGTCCGGGCAAGCGGACGGCCGAATATCTGGACTATGTGCTGACCCGCCTGACGGTCATCGGCGCGGCCTACATCACCGCGGTCTGTCTGTTGCCGGAACTGCTGGTCGGTCAGATGGGCGGCGTCTACTTCGGCGGCACCTCGATTCTGATCGTGGTGTCGGTGACCATGGACACGGTGGCGCAGATCCAGTCGCAGTTGCTGGCACACCAGTACGAGGGCCTCATCAAGAAGGCCAAGCTGCGCGGTCGCGGCGGTCGGGGCGCACCTGCTCCGGTCCGGCGCTAAGTCGCCTGTTCGTGGGCTATCGCGCGTTGCGCTACTTGAGCCCAATGTTCGCGGGCTATCGCGCTTCGCGCTGCTTGAGCCGAATGCCCGGGGAGGGGCGCCGAGCATGAATCTGATCCTGTTCGGGCCGCCTGCGGCCGGCAAGGGCACGCAGGCCAAGCGGCTGGTCGAACAGCGCGGCATGGTCCAGCTGTCGACCGGCGACATGCTGCGCGAGGCGATCGCTTCTGGCTCGAAACTCGGGCTGGAGTGTCAGGCGATCATGTCGCGCGGCGAGCTGGTGAGCGACGCCATCGTCATCGCCCTTATCGAGGCCCGTCTGAAAGAGGCCGAGGATGCTGGCGGAGCCATCTTCGACGGCTTCCCCCGCACCGTGCCCCAGGCCGAGGCGCTGGATGCCATGCTGGCCAAGCTGGGCAAGCAGATCGACCGGGTCGTGCGCCTGCGCGTCGACGACGCGGCCCTGATGGAGCGGATTTCCAAGCGCTTCGCCGATCAGGGTCGGCCCGACGACAATCCCGACAGCTTCAAGGTCCGGCTGGAGGCTTACAACCGGAACACTGCCCCGCTGCTTCCCTACTATGGCGACAAGGGCCTGCTGACTGAGGTGGACGGCATGGGCTCGATCGAGACCGTCGCGGCCTCTATCGACGCGGCCCTGGACGGCACCAAGACCTGATCGCCGGGTGAATCGCTAGGGCCGGGCCCTAGGCGATGAACCCAAGGTGGCGCTTCTCCGTCTCGCGCGTTCATCCCGCGATGGTATTCAGCCGCGTGACCCAGCCCCTGTCAGACGCGAAGGCGAAACGATGGACCCGGCCCGCCGCCGTCGCGGCGGTGCTGGTCCTGCACGCCGTTGTGCTTGCGGCTATCGGCCTGTCGCGCGCCTCCGCGCCCGCGGTCGCTCCCCAGGCCCCGATCGAGGTCGAGCTGTTCGAGTTCGCACCGCCGCCACCACCGCCTCCGCCCGATCCTGAGCCTGCCGCTGATCCGGGAGGAGGAGCCCCGGCGGCGGCTTCACGCGTGAACCGTCCGCCCGACCCGCCGCGCGTCCCGCCCGAACTGCCCGTCGCCCCACCGACGCCCGCACCGCAGCCGACGCTGATCGTCGGGGCCTCGCCGACCGCGACCCTGAACACCGGCCTGGGCCAGGGCGGGGAGGGTGCCGGCACGGACTCCGGGACAGGGGCGGGGGACGGTCCCGGCGCGGGTTCCGGCCCGATCATCCTGCGCGGTGCCTCCAACGGCGAGATCCTGGCCTTCGTGCCACCGGAGGCGCGTCGTCGGCGCATCTCAGGCCGGGCCTCGGTCAACTGCGTGATCCGGTCCGACACCCGGCTGGAGGGCTGTCGCCCCGTGGAAGAGACGCCCGCCGGGCTGGGCTTCGGCGATGCAGCCGTGCGGATCGCCGAGACCCATTTCCGCTTTCGCCCCCCGTCCACGGCGTCGGGTCGTCCCGTCGAGGGCTTCCGCGTGACCGTCTTCGTCCAGTTCGGACGGCAGGGCTGACCGCGGGGTTTGACCTGACGCCGCGAAGCCTTCCAAATGCCCACTGAACGAAGAGGGGATTTCATGGGCAAGCGGTTCGGCACGGCGGCGACGGCGCTCGCTCTCATTCTGGCGCTGAGCGCTCCGGTCTCCGTCGTTCAGGCGCAGACGACCCCGGCCTCCTACGAGCGGACCATCGAGGGCCTGACGCGTCAGGACGGCCTGTTGCCGATGTTCGTCGATCAGGCCGGGGGACGGGTGCTGCTGGAGCTGCCCGCTGCGTCGGGGGACGGGGTTCTGGCGCGAGTCATCCACCACACGGCGCTGCGCACCGGCGTCGGATCGGCGGTGACAGGGCTGGACCGGGCCCAGATCGGACCGACCAATATCCTGGCCTTCCGCCGCATCGGCAAGCGGGTGATCGCCGAGTTCGAGAATCCTCGCTACCGCGCCACTCAGGGAACCCCCGAGGAACAGGCGGCGGCACGAGACGCCTTTGTCGGGTCGAGCGTGTGGTCGGGCGAGGTCATCGCCACGGCTCCGGATGGGGCTGTGCTGGTCGACATCTCCAGCTTCGTCACCCGCGACGCCCACGGCATCGTGCCGTCGTTGGCGCGATCGGGGCAGGGGACGTTGCGGCCGGTCGCGGACCTGACCCTGATCGATCCCTCGCAGGCCCGGGCCTTTCCCGACAATATCGAGCTGGAGGCGCGGCTCACCTTTGCGGTCGACAATCCGGGGCGGGTGTTGAACCAGATTGCGCCGGACGCCCGGATTGCGACCTTCACCGTGCGCCACAGCTTCATTCGGCTGCCAGACGCCGGTTATGAGCCGCGCCCGTATGACCCGCGCACCGGGGCGATCTCGACCCTGATCACCGACTTCTCCGTGCCGCTGGACGAGCCGATCGTCAGCCGTGTGGCGAACCGGTTCCGACTGGTGAAGACCGATCCGACGGCGGCGCGGTCCACCGTGGTGGAGCCCATCGTCTTCTACGTCGACCGGGCGGCGCCCGAGCCGATCCGCACGGCCCTGGTCGAGGGGGCGATGTGGTGGGCCGAGGCGTTCGAGCGAGCGGGCTACATCGACGCCTACCGCGTCGAGGTGATGCCGGAAGGGCTGGATCCGCTGGATGCCCGCTACAACGTCATCAACTGGGTCAACCGCGCGACCCGCAGCTGGTCCTATGGCCAGAGCGTGGTGGATCCGCGCACCGGTGAGATCGTCAAGGGCAGCGTGCTGCTGGGCTCGCTCCGCGTTCGTCAGGACATCCTGATCTTCGAGGGTCTGGTCGGGGCCGACCAGACGGGCACCGGCGGGCCGAACGATCCGCAGGAGGTCGCCCTGGCCCGTATTCGCCAGCTGTCGGCGCACGAGGTCGGCCATGCCATCGGCCTGCTGCACAACTTCGCCGCCTCGACCCAGGACCGGGCCTCGGTCATGGACTACCCCGTGCCGCAGGTGGCGGTGGACGGGGACCGCGTGCGGTTCGACGACGCCTATGCGGTCGGAATGGGCGATTGGGACCGGTTCGCCGTCGACTGGCTGTATGCCGACGCCGAGCCGCCCGAACTGGCGCGGCGCGCGGCGGACGGGGCCAGGCGGCTGCGCTTCGTCTCGGACGGGGATGCCCGCGTGGGCGGCGACGCCCAGCCGTGGGGCAGTCTGTGGGACAATGGCTCGGACCCGGTGGCGGAGCTGGCGCATCTGATGCAGGTGCGCCGCGTCGCGCTGGATCGGTTCGGGCTGGAGGCCTTGCCGGAGGGGTCGGCCGTGAACGACCTGCGCCGCCGGCTGGTGCCGATCTATCTGTATCATCGCTATCAGGTCGACGCCGTCGCCAAGCTGATCGGTGGGCTGGACTATGGGTATCCGGTGCTGGGCGACGGGCGCGAGACGGCGACGCCGGTGCCGGTCGCGGATCAGCGGGCCGCGCTCGCCGGGCTGATGGCGACGCTGGACCCGGCCGCGCTGGACCTGTCCGAGCCTCTGCTGGCGCTGCTGGCGGCCCAGCAGTCGGGCGACAGCGATCCGCAGCACGAGATCGAGCTGTTCGCCACGCGCCAGGGCCAGCTGTTCGACCCGGGCAGCGCCGCCGAGGCCGCCGCCGACGCCACTCTGGCCGCCCTGCTGGCTCCGCGTCGTGTGGAACGCTTGGCTGACGTGGAGCGGCGCGATTCGTCGGCGCTGGGCCTGACCGAGACGCTCGACACCTTGATCGCCACCGCCTTCCGCCCCGCCGCTGATCGGCTTGCGGAGCCCGCGCGGCGGGTGCAGGCGCGCACGGTGCTGACGCTGGCGGGCCTGCTGCGCTCGGACGCGGTGTCGGCGACGACCACCGCTGTCGTGGAGGACCGGATGAATGCCCTGGCGGAACGACTGGAGGAGTCGCGCGCGTCCGATCTTGTTCAGCGCGCCCACGATCATTTCCTGGCGGAGCTGATCTCCGACCGCGAAAGGCTGGACCAGGTGCTGGAAGACAACCGCATCGAGACGCCGACTCCGCCGGGCAGCCCGATCGGGGCGGAGGCGTGCTGGCACTGCTGACCCGCCAGTCAGCCGTTGACGCAATCTGAATCACCTGTATAAGGCGCGCTTCCCGCGAAGGGCGCCACGCTCCTGGTCTGTTGACCGGAGCGTTTGTTGCGTCCGGAAACGCGTATCTGGAGAGCTTCGTGGCCCGTATCGCTGGCGTCAACATTCCGACCAACAAGCGCGTCGAAATCGCGCTTCAGTACATCCATGGCATCGGCCCTGCCGCCGCCAAGGACATCACCGGCAAGGTCGGGATCGAGGCTTCGCGCCGAGTGAACCAACTGACGGACGCCGAAGTCCTGCAGATCCGCGAGACCATCGACAAGGATCACACCGTCGAGGGCGACCTGCGCCGCGAGACGTCGATGAACATCAAGCGTCTGATGGACCTGGCCTGCTACCGCGGCCTGCGTCACCGCAAGGGCCTGCCGGTCCGTGGCCAACGCACCCACACCAACGCCCGCACCCGCAAGGGTCCCGCCAAGCCGATCGCCGGCAAGAAGAAGTAAGACACACACATGGCCAAGGAACAGGGTCGCGTCAAAAAGCGCGAGCGCAAGAACATCACCTCGGGCGTCGCCCATGTGAACGCGTCCTTCAACAACACGATGATCACGATCACCGATGCCCAGGGCAACGCGATCTCGTGGTCGTCCGCCGGTCACATGGGTTTCAAGGGTTCGCGCAAGTCGACGCCCTACGCGGCCCAGATGGCCGCGGAAGACGCGGGCAAGAAGGCCCAGGAACACGGCGTCAAGACGCTGGAAGTCAACGTCTCGGGTCCGGGTTCCGGTCGTGAGTCGGCGCTGCGCGCCCTGCAATCGGTCGGCTTGACCATCACCACGATCCGCGACGTCACGCCGATGCCGCACAACGGCTGCCGTCCGCCCAAGCGTCGTCGCGTCTAACCGAACGTCGCCGCCGACCTCATCTTCCGCCGGCCCTGGACGCACCTGACGAGGAGCGAGGGGCCGGCGAACTCCGTATCCAAGGGACACCCATGATCGAACGTAACTGGCAAGAGCTGATCCGTCCCGAGAAGCCGCAGATCGAGCTGGGCTCCGACGCCCAACGCAAGGCCCGCCTGGTGGCCGAACCCCTCGAACGCGGCTTCGGCGTGACGCTGGGCAACGCCCTGCGCCGCGTGCTGCTGTCGTCGCTGCAAGGCGCGGCCGTGACCGCGATCCAGATCGACGGCGTCGTCCACGAGTTCTCCTCGTTGGAAGGCGTGCGCGAGGACGTCGTCGACATCGTGCTGAACATCAAGCAACTGGCGCTGCGCATGCACGCCGAGGGCCCCAAACGCATGACGCTGCGGGCCACCGGCCCCGGCGTGGTGACCGCCGGCCAGATCGATGTGCCGGCCGACATCGAGGTTCTGAACCCCGACCATGTCATCTGCACGCTGGACGACGGGGCTTCGGTCCGCATGGAACTGACCGTCCAGAACGGCAAGGGCTATGTCGCGTCCGAGTTCAACCGCCCGGAAGACGCGCCGATCGGCCTGATCGCCGTTGACGCCCTGTATTCGCCGGTCAAGCGCGTCGCCTACCGGGTCGAGCCGACCCGCCAGGGCCAGTCGCTGGACTACGACAAGCTGGTGCTGGAAGTCGAAACCAACGGTGCCGTGAGCCCTGTGGACGCCGTGGCCTATGCCTCGCGCATCCTGCAGGACCAGCTCCAGATCTTCATCACCTTCGAGGAGCCCAAGAAGGCTGTCGAGGCGGCGGACGGCAAGCCCGACCTGCCGTTCAACCCGGCCCTGCTGAAGAAGGTCGATGAGCTGGAACTGTCGGTCCGCTCGGCCAACTGCCTGAAGAACGACAACATCGTCTACATCGGCGACCTGATCCAGAAGACCGAGGGCGAGATGCTTCGCACCCCGAACTTCGGCCGCAAGTCGCTGAATGAGATCAAGGAAGTGCTGACCTCCATGGGTCTGTCGCTCGGCATGGATGTGCCGAACTGGCCCCCGGAGAACATCGAAGACCTGGCCAAGAAGTTCGACGACCAGATCTAGTTTCAACCCTCCGCCCGGGCCGATTTCGGTCATCGGAGCGGTTAGAATGAATGCGGTCAAAGGTCCCTGAAGAGGGAAACCCGGACCGGAGTAGGAGAGACCCCGATGCGCCACGGCGCCGCCTATAGGAAGCTCGGCCGCACGGCCAGCCACCGGACCGCGATGTTCGCCAACATGGCGGCCTCGTTGATCAAGCACGAGCAGATCACTACGACCCTGCCCAAGGCCAAGGAGCTGCGGCCCTTCGTCGAGAAGCTGGTCACGCTCGGCAAGAAGGGCGACCTGCACGCCCGTCGCCAGGCCATCAGCCACGTCCGTGACGTGACCCAGGTCGGCAAGCTGTTCGAGACGATCGGCCCGCGCTACGCCGACCGCAACGGCGGCTACATCCGCATCATGAAGGCGGGCTATCGCCATGGCGACAACGCCGCCATGGCGGTGATCGAGTTCGTCGACCGCGACACCTCGGCCAAGGGTTTGGATTCCGGGCCGGTCATGGCCTACGACGGCGACGACGAAGCCTAGGCTTCAAAGCCAACTGGATTTGAGAAGGGCGGCCCGGGCGATCGGGCCGCCCTTTCTCTTTGCCCCGGGGCGCGGCAAGCTGCGCCGATGAGCCTCGATATCGTCCCTTACCGCCCGGACCACCACGCCGCCTGGGTCGCCCTGAACGAATACTGGATCCTGGACGGGGGCTACACCATCGAGGCCAAGGATCGGGTGGCGCTGGACGATCCCGAGGGTGCGATCCTGGCGAAGGGCGGAATCATCCTGATCTCCGAGCGGGACGGGCAGGCCGTGGGCTGCTGCTGCCTGATCCCCATGGCCGACGGGGGTTATGAGGTGGGCAAGATGGCGGTGGCGGCGGATGCCCAGGGTCTCGGCCTCGGTCAGCGTCTGCTCGATGCCTGCGAGGCCCACGCCCGCGCCCGTTTGGCCCCGCGTCTGTATCTCGAGACCAACACCTCCCAGACCCACGCCATCGCGCTGTATCAGCGGTTTGGCTTCGTCGAACTGCCGCCCCAGCCATCGCCCTACGCCCGGTGCAACTGCTGGATGGAGAAACGCCTGTGAGCGATCTGGTTCTCTACAGCCATCCCTTCTCGTCCTACTGCCAGAAGGCGATCGTCGCCTTCTATGAGAAGGATCTGCCCTTCACCCAGAGGATGCTCGAGGACGAGGGGGCGATGGCGGAGCTGAAGGCGGTCTGGCCGTTCGGGCAGTTCCCGGTCCTGCGCGAAGGCGGCCGGACGTTCGCCGAGACCTCGATCATCATCGAGCGACTGGACCAGATTTCGCCGGCGACGCCGATGATCCCGGCCGATCCAGAGCAGGCGCTGGAGGTCCGGTTCATGGACCGGGTGTTCGACAATCACCTCCAGGCCAACCAGCAGCGCATCATCTACAACGCCCTGAGGCCCGAGGCCGACCGCGATCCGATCGCCGATCGCGAGGCGCGGGCGAAGCTGGAGACGGCCTATGGCTGGCTGGACGGGGTCATGGCGGAACGCACCTGGGCGGCGGGCGAGGCGTTCAGCCTGGCCGACTGCGGCGCCGCGCCGGGCCTGCTCTATGCCCATTGGACCCACCCGATCCCTAAACACCACGCCAACCTTTGGGCCTATCGCCGCCGCCTGCTGACGCGACCCAGCTATGCGCGAGCCCTGGACGAGGCCCGGCCCTATCGCGGCTATTTCCCGCTGGGCGCACCGGACGAGGACTGACACCGGTCACTCCGTTGCATAACGACGACTCCGGACGGAAATTCGCGTTTCGGGAGACAATCGCTCTTGGGCGACTCCGCCTGACAGGCCTAGCTTGGCCGTACAACAACCTCAGGAGGGACGTTATGCGTAGGGTTACGGGTTCCAGGAACGTGCGGACGAAACTGCTTACGGCGGGGTGCGCCCTGGCTCTGATGGCCCCGGCGGGTGCCGCCCTGGCCCAGGACGGGCAGGATGCGACGAACCTCGACGAGATCATCGTCACCGGCACCAAGCGCGATTCGACCATTCAGGACGTGCCGTTCTCCATCAACGCCCAGACCCAGGAAGACATCCAGCGGTCGGGTGCCGTGACCCTCGAAGACCTGTCTCGCAACGTGGCGGGTCTCTCGATCCAGAACCTCGGGCCGGGCCAGAGCCAGGTGTCGGTGCGCGGCGTGTCGGCCGGTCAGGTCGTCCGAGACCAGCCGGGCGTCAAGGAACAGGTCGGCGTCTATCTGGACGAAAGCGTCATCTCGCTGTCGCTGTTCACGCCGGACCTGGACCTGTTCGACCTGAACCGCGTCGAGACGCTGCGCGGACCGCAGGGCACCCTGTTCGGCTCGGGCTCGGTCGGCGGCACTGTGCGCTACATCACCAACCAGCCGACGCTGGGCGGTCCGATCGAAGGCACGGTCGAGCTGAATCTGAACGGTGTCGATGGCGACGACTTCGGCGGACATGCGAAGGGCGCGATCAACATCCCCCTGTCCGACACCGTGGCCTTGCGCGCCGTCGGCTACTACACGGACTACGCCGGCTTCATCGATTCCCGCCGCGAGGGCGGGGTCGTGCGTGACAACGTCAACGGCGGCAGCCGCCGCGGCGGTCGTCTGGCCCTGCTGTTCCAGCCGTCCGATACGGTCTCGATCACGCCCCGCGTGGTCTATCAGAAGATCGAGACCAACGGCTTCAACCGCCAGGAATCGTTCAACCTGTTCGCCAACCCGTTCACGACGACCCGGGCCCCGGTGACGCTCGACGAGCGCGAGCAGTTCCTGCTGCTGGACGAGGGGTTCGAGGACGAGACCTTCCTGGCGGACCTGACGGCCTCGTTCGATCTTGGCGCGATCGAGCTGACCTCGGTGACCAGCTACATCGACCGCGACATCCTGGTCAGCCGTGACGCCAGCGCCCTCACGGGTTCGGTGTCAGTGGACCTGGGCTTCCCGGCTGCGGCGGTTCTGCTGCCCTCCAATCTGCAGGACACGACGCAACTCGAGCAGTTCAGCCAGGAAGTGCGGATCGCCTCGACCAGCGACGGCCCGTTCCAGTGGCTGGCCGGCGTCTTCTATTCGCAGGTGGACCGCGTCTATCAGCAGGTCCTGCCGACCCCGGGCTACGACGCCGCGACCGACGCCCGTCTCGGTGCCGGCACCTCGGCCTCGGTGCGGAACGGCTTTGGCCCCAACTCGCCCTACAACGCCCTGCTGCCCTACGACATCGAGCAAACGGCCGTTTTCGGCGAGGCCAGCTACGACTTCGGTCAGCTGACCGTCACGGCGGGCGGGCGCTTCTACGACTTCTCGGAGACGCGCAGCTTCACCTCCGGCGGCCTGTTCGCCAATGGCGATCGCCGCACCGACACAACCGAGTCCGACGGTTTCACGCCCCGCATCCTGGTCAGCTACGAAGCGTCGGACAACGTCACCTTCAACGCCCAGGCGGCCCAGGGCTTCCGCCTCGGCGGCGTCAACGACCCGTTGAACATCCCGCTGTGCTCGCCGGCCGACGCCGCCATCTTCGGCGGGTTCCAGACCTATGACGACGAGACCCTGTGGAACTACGAGGCCGGGGTGAAGTCGCGGTTCGGCAATGTCACGCTGAACTCGGCGGTCTTCTACACCGACATCGAGAACCTGCAGACGACGCTAGACGCCGGATCGTGCTCGTCGCGCGTGGTGTTCAACGTCGAGAGCGCCCACACGGCGGGCATCGAGCTGGAAGTCTCGACCCTGCTGACCGACAACCTGGAAGTCGGCTTCGCGGGCAGCTTCGTCGAAGCCGAGTTCGACTCGACCGTGCGCGACGGCACGGGTGCGGTGATCGGCGGCATCCGCGAGGGCAACCGGCTGCCGTCGGTGCCGGAGCTGCAGCTGTCGCTCAACGCGACCTACAGCTTCACGATGCTGGGCGGTCTGCCGTCCTACATCAACGCGTCGTTCCAGCACGTCGGCAGCCGCTACACCCAGGCCAGTGACCAGGAAAACAACCCGCGCTCTTTCGTGTCGGGTCTGGCCTTCGGTGGCGCGACGGGCACGCGGGCAACGGTCGTCGATCTGGAACTGCCGAGCTACGAGCTGTTCAACATCTCGGGTGGTCTGGAGTTCGACAATGGGATCGAGGCGATCGTCTACATCAACAACGTCCTCGACGAGAACCCACTGCTGTCGTTCGATCGCGAGCGCGGTGGCCGGGCCCGTCTGGGGTACACGGTCGGCACGCCTCGCACCGTGGGTCTGACGCTGCGCCGCTCCTTCTGAGGTAAGGCGTCGCCAAGCGATTGGGGCCGGTCCGTCGAAAGGCGGGCCGGCCCTATTCTTTGGACAAGTCCTGTCGGCTGAACCACGCCAGCGCTGCCAGAAGGGGTGTGACGGTCCAAAGGGCGAGGCTGAGAATGGCCTTCCAGGCCAGGCCGTCGGGGGCCGCGGCCGCTTCGGCTCCGCCTTGCAGCAGGGTCTTGAGCGTGTCGTGGGCCAGGCCCGGGATCAGCAACTGGGCCTGCAGGTCGCCAGCGCTCCAGCCCAGCAGCGGCAGGCTCTGCATCAGGAAGAATTGGCCAATGGCGACCGCCATGGGCACGAACAGGGTGGCCAGCAGGGAACGCGACAGCATGGCCGCCAGAAGCCCCATCATGCTGAACTGCATGACGCGGGTCACGGTCACGCCGACCATGCCGCTGAATTGGCCCATTCTCTCGCCGCCGAAGCTGAACGCCAGCGGCCGCTCGAAGACGGCGGCCTTGATCAGTTCGCCGATCAGTCCAAACGCCAGCCAGGTCACGAGGGCGGCCAGCACCACGCCGAACACCAGGACGACCTTGCCCAACACCAGGTTGATCCGGCTGTTGCGCGCGCTGGTCAGCCGCCAGGTCTCCCAGCGGTAGTCGCCGGCATAGATGATCGCCGCGCCGATCAGGACGAACAGCATCACGATGGGGTTGGCGAAGTCCGAGGCCTGGGACACCAGGCTCTGACCCAGGTCGATCGGACCGGATGCGGCCAGCGGGCCCCCTTCGGCCGTCAGCTCCGGCGGCAGGTTGGCGGCCATCTCGGCCATGCGGGCCTTCGTGAAGAGTTGGACCGCCGTGCCGATGGCCAGGAACAGCACCGGCACGAACAGGATCGACCAGACCATGGCCATCCGGTTCTTGGTGAACCGGTAGGTCTCCGAGCGGATGGCATCAGCGAGCATGAATGGTCTCCGGGTGCTGGACGGAGCCCGTCTCGGTCATGAAGACGCTCTCCAGGTCGGCACCGACCCAGCGAGCCTCGTCGATGTCGACGCCGGCCTCGATCAGGGCCCGGAGCAGGGCCGGGGCCTCGGGTCGGGGCAGGGCGGCCATGACGGCGTCGCCTTCGAGGGAGCCATGGACGCCGGGCAAGGCGGCGATCACTTCGAGCGTCTTCGAGATCGGGGTCACCGATAGTCGCAGGCGTTCACCATCCGAGGTCAGGTCGCTAACCGCGCCCTCGCGGACCAGCTTGCCCCGGTTCAGGATGGCGACGCGGTCACATACGCGCTGGACCTCCAGCAGCTGGTGGCTGGCCAGGATCACGGTGATGCCGTCGCGCTCGGCGAGGGAGCGGATCAGGGCGCGCATTTCCTGAATGCCCGGCGGGTCCATGCCGCTGGTGGGCTCGTCCAGGATGACCAGTTCGGGATCGGTGATCAGGGCGGCGGCGACACCAAGGCGTTGCAACATACCGACGGAGAAGCCCCTCACCTTGCGGTCGGCAGCCTCTGCCAGGCCGACCCGCTCCAGCCAGCCGGACACGCGGGCCGCGTCGGCTCGCAGCCCGTGGGCGGCCGACAGCCATTCCAGCACCTGGCGCGCGGTCATGAAGGGCGGAAAGCGCGGCGTCTCGATCATCGAGCCCATGCGACGGGAAGCGGCGACGTCGCCGATCCGTCCGCCCATGACGGTCGCCTCGCCGTCCGAAGGGCGAATGAGGCCGAGCAGTATGCGGAACAGCGTCGACTTGCCCGCCCCGTTGGGTCCGAGCACGCCATAGACGCCGCCGCGCGGGATGGTCAGGCTGAGCCCGTCCAGCGCCCGCACCGACCCATAGGTCTTGGTCAGTCCGCGTGTTTCGATCACCGAGGTCATGGACCGACCTTGGCTGCGGGACGGAGCCCCGACAAGCCGTCGTGAGGCCGTCGCGGATTAAGATTATGCAACCTCTAACCCCCGTCGGAGCCTGCGAATGTCCCGTGTCCTGATCGCCTGCCTGACCCTGCTGCTCGCCGCCTGCGCGACCTCGACAGGGACACAGCAAGACGGTGGGCGGCCGCTGACGGTGCTGATTTCGATCGACGGCTTTCGGGCGGACTACCTGACACGCGGTGCCACGCCGACGCTGTCGGCTCTGGCGGCGGAGGGCGCGACCGGGCCGATGCGGCCGTCCTATCCCAGCGTCACCTTCCCGAACCACTATACGCTGGTGACCGGCAAGCATCCGGATCACCACGGGATCGTAGGGAACTCCTTCGTTGACCCTGAGCTGGGCCGGTTCACCATGGCCAACAAGGAGCCGGGATTCTGGGATCAGGCCGAGCCGATCTGGATCACGGCGGAAAAGGCCGGCCTGACGACGGCAACCATGTTCTGGCCGGGGTCGGAGACGGAGCTTCAGGGCGAACGGCCGACCTACTGGGCCCCCTTTGATCAGGCGGTGACCGGGGATCAGCGGGTCGATCGCCTGCTGGGCTGGCTGGACGCGACGCCCCGGCCCGATCTGGCGACGCTGTATTTCGACACGGTCGACACCGTGGGGCACACTTTCGGTCCAGACACGCCGGAGGTCGATCGCGCGCTGAGGGATGTGGACGCGTCCATTGCCCGGCTGATTGCCGGCCTCAGGGCGCGAGGCCCGTGGGAGCGGACCAACCTGATCGTCGTCTCCGACCACGGCATGGCGCAGACCTCGCCCGAACGCGTGACCTATCTGGACGACCTGGTCGATCCGGCCGCGATCCAGATCCTCTATGCCGGCTCGGCGGTGTTCGCGGAGCCGACCGCAGGCCGCGAGGAGGAGGTCCGGCGGGCCCTGGTCCGGCGTCATGCCCATGGCGAGTGCTGGACACGACAGACCATTCCCGCCCGGCTCGTCCTCGGTTCGAACCCCAGGGTGCCGTCGATCGTCTGCGCCGCCGACGTCGGATGGCTGTTCGTGCCGCGCGCGCGACCGGTGACGCGGATCGGCGGCGCTCACGGCTATGACAATGCAGCCCCGGAAATGCAGGCGGTGTTCATCGCCCGTGGGCCGGACATCGCGCCCGGGGTGACGCTCAGGGATCTGGACAGCGTCGATGTTCAGCCCCTGCTGGGGCGACTGCTGGGCATCGCCGTGCCCGCCGCCGATGGGCGGCCCGAAGACACCAGACCGGCCATGGCACCGCGATAGGCTTTGGCCCACGTGCTGGGGGACAGGCGTTCGTCCTGTGACGACGGCGCATCGTCCACGCCTTGATCCGGCCCGAAAGCGCGACAGATATAGGCGGTCCATGACCTTGATCCGGAACGCCATGAAGACCTCGACTGTCGCCATCGCCGTGGCCCTGACGCTGGCCGCTTGCGGCAACGCAAATGTGTCCAAGGCCCAGGACGGCGTGTTCGCCGAGCCGACCGACCGGCAAGCGCCGACGGATGCCTCGACGATGAAGCAGAGTTTCGCCCCGGTCGTGCGCGAGGCGGCGCCGGCGGTGGTGAACATCTCGGCCCGCGCAATCCAGCGGGTCCAGGCCGACCCCTTCTTCCAGTTCTTCGGCGGCGGGATTCCTCGTGAGCGGGTGGCGGAATCGGCCGGGTCGGGCGTGATCGTGCGATCCGATGGCATCGTGGTGACCAACAACCACGTCATCGCAGGGGCCCAGCAGATCCGCGTCGTGCTGAACGACCGGCGTGAGTTTCCAGCCGAGATCATTCTGTCCGACGAGCGGTCCGACATCGCCGTGCTGCAGCTTCAGGGCGTGACCGAACAGCTGCCGGTCCTCGCGATCGACGATCGCGAGGAACAGGAGGTCGGCGATCTTGTGCTGGCCATCGGCAATCCGTTCGGCGTGGGTCAGACCGTGACCAACGGGATCATCTCCGCCCTGAACCGGACCGAGACGGGAATCTCGGACTCGGGCTCGTTCATCCAGACGGATGCGGCCATCAATCCGGGGAACTCCGGCGGGCCGCTGGTGGACATGGACGGCGACCTGATCGGGATCAACACAGCGATCTTCTCGCGATCGGGATCGTCTTCGGGTGTCGGGTTCGCCGTGCCGGCCTCGATGGTGCGCCGGGTGGTGGACTCGGCGTTGGGCGGCGAGAGCGCGGTCGTGCGGCCTTGGCTCGGGGTGAAGGGCGAGGGCGTGTCTGCCGCCATCGCCCGGTCGCTGGGGCTGGCGCGGCCGCAGGGACTGATCGTCACCGAAGTCTATGCCAATGGACCCGGCGCGCGCGCCGGCCTGCAGGAGGGCGACGTCATCACCGCCGTGGACGGTGCCGAGATCAACGACCAGGGCGGGCTGAACTTCCGCATCGGGACCAAGAGCCCCAACGAGGTCGCCGCCGTGACCATCGTTCGCGACGGCCGCACCCAGACCATCAATGCGCGGGTCCAGACCCTGCCGGGCGATGCCAAGGCCGACGGCCTGCTGATCCAGGACGGCCCGTTCGCGGGGGCCGAGATCGCGGCCCTGAACCCCGCCCTGGCCGACCGGCTGGGCGGCGACCCCTTCGCCACGGGCTTGCTGATCACCAGCGTTCAGCGCGGCAGCTACGCGGCGCGGGCGGGGCTGCGGCCTGGCGACCTGGTGCGTGAGGTCAACGGCCGGGCGGTGACGACGCCTCAGGCTCTGGCGCGGCTTGGATCTTCGGAAGTCACCATCGAGCGTCAGGGTCGCCGGCTGACCGGGACGCTTCGCTAGGGCTCAGCCGCCCTTGATGGCCGAGGCGATCGACCAGCAGTGGCCGAAGGGGTCCATGACGCGGCCATAGCGGTCGCCCCAGAACTGGTCGGCAAGGGGCATGACGGGCACGGCTCCGGCGGTCAGGGCGCGGTTCCACCATTCGTCGGCATCGTCGACCTGGAGATGCAAGGCGACGCCGGTCGGGACGATGTCGCTGGGCTGGCCGTGCTCCGGGAATTCGTCGGACAGCATGACGACACCGCCGTTGATCCGCAGCCGGCTGTGCATCAGCCGCTCGCCGTCCTCCGCGAGATTGCGGAACAGCTCTTCGGCACCGAAGGCCGCGCGGTAGAATTCAACCGCCGCCTGCCCACCACGACCTGGGATGGTCAGATAGGCGATGACACCGGCGGGGATGGGATCAGGTTCGGTCATCGCGGGATCCTTTGTCCGGCAGCCTCGATCCTTCTACATAGCCGCATGGCCGATCTTTTTGAAACCGCGGGCCTCCATCCGCCGGACGCCCCGCTGGCGGACCGGCTGAGGCCCGCGTCGCTGGACGAGGTGGTGGGCCAGGATCATCTGCTGGGCGAGGGCGGGCCGATCCGGCGCATGGTCGAGGCCGGGCGCCTGGGCTCGATGATCCTGTGGGGTCCGCCCGGCACCGGCAAGACCACCATCGCCCGGCTGCTGGCGAAGGCGGCGGGCTATCAGTACCAGTCGATCAGCGCGGTCTTCTCGGGCGTCGCGGACCTGAAGAAGGCGTTCGAGACGGCGCGGGGTCGGCGCGCGGCCGGTCAGTCGACCCTGCTGTTCGTCGACGAGATCCACCGTTTCAACCGCGCCCAGCAGGATGGATTCCTGCCGTTCGTGGAGGAGGGGATCGTTACACTGGTCGGGGCGACGACCGAGAACCCGTCGTTCGAGCTGAACGGGGCCCTGCTGTCGCGCAGCCAGGTCTTCGTCCTGAAAAGGCTGGACGATGCGGCGCTGGATCAACTGTTGATGAGAGCCGAGGCCGCGGAGGCGCAACCTCTGCCGCTGACGCCTGAGGCGCGCCAGGCGCTGCTGGCCCTGGCTGACGGCGACGGCCGATATCTGCTGACCATGGCCGAGACGCTGTTCGCTATGCCGCCCGAGCCGCTGGACGTTCAGGCGCTGGCGGCGACCCTGCAGAAGCGCGCGCCGGCTTACGACAAGTCGAGAGAAGAACACTATAACCTGATATCCGCGCTGCATAAATCGGTTCGCGGATCGGACCCAGACGCGGCGCTATACTGGCTGGCGCGGATGCTGAATGGGGGCGAGGACCCTCTGTATCTGGCGCGTCGGATCGTGCGGATGGCGGTGGAGGACATCGGCGAGGCTGACCCCCTGTCGCTGCTGGTCGCCAATGCGGCCAAAGACACCTACGACTTCCTGGGATCGCCCGAGGGCGAGCTGGCTCTGGCCCAGGCGGTCGTGCATCTGGCCACCGCGCCCAAGTCGGTCGGTGTGTACGAAGCGTTCAAAGCGGCGAGGAAGGCGGCCGCCGAAACGGGCTCGCTGATGCCGCCCGCCCATATCCGCAACGCCCCGACCAAGCTGATGAAGTCGCTGGGGTACGGGAAGGGCTATCAGTACGATCCGGACACGCCCGAGGGGTTCTCGGGCGCAAACTTCTTTCCTGACGAGATGGAGCGTCGCGTCTTCTATGCCCCCAAGGGCGAGGGGCATGAGGAAAAGGTCAAGGCGCGGCTGGAACGCTGGGCCGCGATGCGGGCGGCGAAGGTGGACCCCTCGTAGCTTGCCCCAGCGATCCATCGGCGTATCGTCGGTCCGCAACCATCCTGGGGAGGGGACCTTGGTCAGCGTGATGAGTGCGTCGTCGGGGGTAAAGACGCCCTGGCATCTGTGGGCTGTCGGCGTTGTCGGCGTTCTCTGGAACGCCTTCGGCTGCATCGACTACACGATGACGGCGGTGCAAGGCGAAACCTGGTTGCGCCAGATGGGCATGAACGACGCCCAGGTCGCCTCGCTTCAGGCCATGCCCGCCTGGATGACCGCGGTCTGGGCGATCGGGGTATGGGGCGCGCTGCTGGGGACGATCCTGCTGCTGGTGCGGTCGCGGCGGGCGCTGCCGGTCTTCGTCGTCTCGCTGGTCGCCTATGTGATCAGCCTGATCTACGACTACGCGCTGTCCGACGATGCCAAGGTGGCGCCCGAGGGCACCTGGATCATGCAGGCGGTGATCCTCGTCGCTTGCCTGTTCTTCGTCTGGTACGCGCGGACGATGACGGCGCGCGGCGTCCTTCGATGACCGCTCCGCGCCGGCCCTGGCATGTCTGGCTGGTCGGCGCTCTGATTCTGGTCGTCTGGTCGCAAGGGGCCTGGGACTGGCTGATGATGACGACGCGCAACGCCGGCTACATCGCCAATGTGCCGGCCGACTGGCAGGCGCTCGTTTTCGGCCAGCCGTGGTGGGTGAGCGTTCTGTGGGTTGTGGCGGTCTGGGGCCTTTTGCCAGGGGCGATCGGTCTGTGGATGCGGCGGAGGTGGGCGGTCTGGGCGCTCGGCGCCGCCGCCGTCGCCCTCGTTCTGGATCAGGCCTATGTCTATGTGCTGCATCCCGATGCGGCCGCCTGGCGGGCGCAGGGGCTGGCGTTTCCGGCGATCCTTTGCGCCGTGATGGCCGCCTTCGCCCTCTATGCCTGGGCCATGGCGAAGCGGGGCGTGCTCCGCTAAGCGAACAGGCGTGACGACGCGCGCCCCCGTTTCCCTGACCGAAGACGAGATCGCCGCCGTGCGGTCGTGGGTGATCCATGAGGACGCCTCGGTGATCGCCTTCGCCAAGCCGGCAGGGCTGTCCAGCCAGGGCGGACGGATCCAGGCCCACACGCTGGACGACCTGCTTTGGGCGTTCGCGCGATCGAACGGCAAGCGGCCCGAGCTCGTCCACCGGCTGGACCGCGACACCTCGGGCGTAATCCTGGCGGCCAAGACCAAGCCTGCCGCAGGGTTTCTGGGCAAGGCGATCCAGGCCCACAAGCTGACCAAGACCTATCTGGCGCTCGTCTCCGCCGCGCCCGAGCCGCCCGGCGGCGACATCAACGTGCCCCTGTTGCGTCAGGAGATCGGCCGCGAGAGCTACATGCGGGTCGCCGCGTTCGACGCCAAGGGCGCGCAGGGCTCTCGCAGCCGCTATCGCACCCTGTCGGCGAGCGAAGACGGGGCCCTGGTCGAGCTTCAACCCTTCACCGGTCGGATGCACCAGCTGCGCGTCCATATGGCCCACATCGGGCGGCCCCTGATCGGGGACGTCCGCTATGGCGGGGCGCTGACCGCCGCGGGACGAGGCGCGCCCCGGCTGATGCTGCACGCGGCCGCCCTGACATGCCCCCATCCGGAGGGTGGCCAGCGCACGGTGACGGTCGAGCCCCCGGAAGACTTTACGGCGCTGGCTGAGGCGATGGGGCTAAGTGTCCCTTCTCCCCTCGCGGTAGAAGGTGGCAGCCGAAGGCTGACGGATGAGGGGTGAAACTCGGTTCAGCCGACGAGGGTCCGGCAGATCAGCGGACGTGCATCTCCGTACCCCTCATCCGGCCCTCCGGGCCACCTTCTCCCGCAAGGGGAGAAGGGAACCTCTCGGCGGCGCTGACGCTTCAGTCAGATGATTCGCATTCTCGCCATCGCTGTCTCGGCCCTGTCCCTCTCGGCCTGCGCCTCGCTCGCGCCCTATGGCCCACAGTCCCGTCCCGGAGCACAGGGCTATGCCGAACAGCGGATCGAGAGCGACCGGTATCGCGTGACCTACAACGGCGTGGGCGCTGCCGGGCCGGTGGCCGACCTGGCCCTGCTGCGCGCCGCCGACCTGACGCTGGAACAGGGCTATGACTGGTTCGAGGTGACACAACGCTACGTCGACGGCCGTCCCGACAGCGCGGGGGGTTTCCGGCCCAGCCTGTCGGTCGGATATGGCTCCAGCTCGGGACGCTACGGCGGCTACCGCTACTCCGGCTCCAGCACGGGCGTGGGTGTCGGCCTGAACTTCAGCGGGCCGTCCCCGACCTCGACGATGCTGGAAGTTCGCCTCGGCCGGGGCGCGGTCCCGGATCGCGGCGAAGCCTATGATGCGCGCGAGGTGCGTTCGGCACTCAGCGGCCGCGGGTAAGCGCCCGGTACTCGACCAGACGTTCCTTGTCGCGCCGGACTTGGTCGCCGATGGTGTTGTCGAGGTCCAGCGAGGCGTAGCGGACCCAGCCATCCAGTCCCAGCTTGTCCTTCACGGCCGCCGTCGGCGTGCGCCAGCGCGCGTAGGATATCCACGACACGACCACGGCCAGGGCCACGGCCACCAGCTGCAAGACCCGGAAACCGCCCTCGTTGCCAGCCGGGGCGGGCCAGAAGGCGAAGACAGCCAGCCAGATCACCAGCACCAGCGGCGTGGTGATCCGCCCGACCCAGCGCATCCAGTAGCGTTCGCGCCTGACGCGCCAAAGCTCCAGCTGGGCGTACTTTTCCAGGTGCTCCATCCGCGCGCCCAGCCACAGTACCAGCCGCGTCAGGAACAGCGCCCTCTGGCCCCAGGCCTTGCCGTCGTTGGCATAGGTCGTCTCGGCCTGATCGGACAGGGCCCGGGCGTTGGTGAACAGGTTCTGCAACTCCCTCGTCCGCTGAACGATCTCGCGCGAGAGCTCGTAGGAGTCGTTTTCCAGCCTGAACCGGTACTGGACGAACAGGATCGCCGAGACGCCGTAGAAGACAGCCGCGGTGATGAGCATGCCGAGAACGGCCAGGCCCAGACCCTGGGGCTGGCCGCCGGTCCACTGGGCGAACAGGGTCGGCCCCAGGACGGCCATGGCCGCGAACCCGACAAGAGCTAACCCCTGCGTCAGTCGCTTGGTCAGGATGTGGATCCGCAGCGCATCGAATACGCGCCGGCCATAGCCATGGATCCGGCCGCGAATGTCCTCGTCTGCCGGAAACCGCTCCTCGACCTGACGGGTGAACAGGACATGGAAGCGATCCGGCTTGTTCTCCGTCTCCCAGAAGGGGAAAATGTCCAGCGCTTGGTTGAAGTAGCGGTCGATGTTGGCCGAGATGACGCCGATCGCCTCGGGGTCCAGGGTGAAGTAGTCGCTCTCCTGAATCGGCCGCAGGATGCCGTCCTGAGCCGTTGTCGGATTGGGGTTCGCGCTCGGGATCGGCGGAGGCGCGGTGCGGTCCGCGCGCGTCTCGGCCCCCGCAGGCTCGGCCGACACGGGGGGCAGATTCGCGGGCTGGCCCGTGTTTGGCGTCTGGTCCTCGTGCGACATGGTCATGACCCTAGACCGAACCGGCCAAGCTTCCGACGCCCTTCGCGTCGAAAGCGAAGACGGATATCGCCGTTAACCCTGAGCGGCGGCAAGTGAAGTTTCCGACAGCAAGGCCTCAATACCGCGCCATGGCCGCCGCGAAGGCGACCAGCGGGAACAGCAACAGCACTTCCAGCCGGACCCACAGGGCGGCCCGGGCCACCTCGGCGGCGGGCGGGTGGAAGCCTGCGTCGGCCTTCAGCGCGCGGCTCCAGCGGATGAACCGGATCGTGGGCATGATGGACAGGATGCCGATCACGGCGAAGGTCGCGACCTTGGCCCAGAACCACGGATTGTCCTGATAGGCGATCCAGCCCTTGGACCCCCAGATCACCCGTACGACGCCGACGATGGCGACCGCCGCGGCGATCCCGCCGTAGCCTCCGTCCAGTTTCGACAGCCGCGACACCGGCACCGGGTCGGCCTTCAGATACGCCAGTTCCATCGCCAGCATGACGGCCAGGCCGAATACCAGCACATGGTGCGTGATCGCCAGTCCCAGATCGAGCATCCGCCCCTCCCTTCGCATCTGCGCGATGCGGGTTATAAGCCGCGCACAATGACACGTCTTCTGATCGTCGGCCTGGGCGGAGCGCTCGGCTCCATGGCGCGGTATGGCGCGGGGCTGGCGGTCGCGCGCCTGATGCCGGGCGCGGCCTGGCCGTGGGCGACGCTGTCGGTGAACGTGGTCGGCGGGCTGCTGATGGGCCTGCTGGTCGGGTGGCTGGCGCAGCGGGGGCAGGGGGGCGAGAGCCTGCGCCTGTTTGCCGCCGTCGGCGTGTTGGGCGGATTCACCACCTTTTCGGCCTTCTCGCTGGAGACGGTCCTGATGATCGAGCGGCGGCAGTACGGCATGGCGGGGGCTTATGTTGGCCTGTCGGTGGTGCTGGCGCTCGCGGCCCTGTTCCTGGGCCTGGTTATCGCCCGGCGCGTGTTCGGAGCCGCCCTGTGAGCGACGACGCCCCTAAGGCCCGCGAGGTCCAGACCCTGTATGTGGCCGAGGCCGAGGACGGCATCCGTCTGGATCGCTGGTTCCGGAGACGCTGGCCGCATCTTTCCAACATCCAGGTGCAGAAAATGGCCCGCAGCGGCCAGATCCGCGTCGACGGGGCGCGGATCAAGCCCGAGGGTCGCCTGACCGCCGGGGCCGCCGTGCGGGTGCCGCCCATCCCCGACGCCATCGTCCGCGCGCCCGGCGAGCACATGGCCCTGACGCCCGCCGACGTCGCCTTCGCCAAATCCATGGTGATCTATGAGGACGACCTGGTCATCGCGCTGAACAAGCCCTGGGGCCTGGCGGTGCAGGGCGGGACCAAGACGACGCGCCATGTCGATCGCCTGCTCTCGGCCTGGGGCGAGGGCATGGACCGGCCGCGCCTGGTCCACCGGCTGGACCGCGACACCTCGGGCGTCCTGCTGCTCGGCAAGGGCCCGGAGGCGGCCAAGCGGCTGGCCGGGGCGTTCGCGCGGCGCCAGGCGAAGAAGACCTACTGGGCCATCGTCATCGGCCTGCCCAAGCCCAATGCCGGCCAGATCGACCTGCATCTGAAGAAGTCCGGCATCAATGACTACGAGATCATGCGCCCCGCCGACCCCAAGGAGAACGGGGCCGAGCCCGCCGAGACGGCCTTCGCCCTGATCAGCCATGCCGGTCAGCGCGCGTCGTGGATGGCGCTGCGCCCCTTTACCGGGCGGACGCATCAGCTGCGGGCGCACATGAAGGCGATCGGGCATCCCATCCTGGGCGATCCGAAATACGGCGACGCCGCATCGACCGAGCTCAGCGGCCCGCTGAAGCTGCAGCTCCACGCCCGCCGCATCGAGCTCGACCACCCGTCGGGGGGCACCCTGGTCGTCGAGGCCCCGATCAGCCCGGAGATGCGCGCCGGCTTCCAGCATTTCGGCTTCGACGAGGGCGAGGCGGACACCGATCCGTTCGCCGGCGTGAGGCGGATGCGGTGAGGCCGCTGGCCATCTTCGACATCGACGGCACCTTGGTCGACAGCCGCGCCTCCATCCTTCAGGCCGCGACCGAGGCCGCGCGTGAGCTCGGCCTGCCGGAGCCGGAATACGACCGAGTGCGCCAGATCGTCGGCCTGTCGCTGCCGCATGCGCTCCAGGTGCTGGAGCCCGATCTGAGGCCGGACGAACTGGAGCGCTTCACCGCCGCCTTCCGCGCCAGCTTCAATCGCATGTTTGAGGCGGGCCACGAGGAGCCGCTGTATCCCGGAGCGACCGAGCTGCTGCGCCGTCTGCACAGCGACGGCTGGCGGTTGTCGCTGGCGACCGGACAGAACCGGCGCGGCGTGGCCCGCAACCTCGCGCGCCAGGGCTGGGCCGACATGTTCCTGTCCTCCCACTGCGCCGAGGACGGCCCGGGCAAGCCGGATCCCGCCATGCTTCACGCCGCCATGGCCGCCTGCGACAGCGAACCCCACCGGACGGTGATGATCGGCGACACGGCTCATGACGCCGCCATGGCCGTCCGGGCGGGCATCCTGCCGCTGGGCGTCGCCTGGGGCTTCCACACGGCCGAGGAACAGCGCGCGGCCGGGGCCCGGCACATCGCCACCAGCTTCGGCGAACTGGCGGTCGTTCTGGACGGCTTCGCGGCCCGCGTGCGCGCTGGCTGAACCGGCGCGCGCCGCCTATATCGCCGCCATGTCCCACATCCCCCCGCTCGACCCGATGGTCGCCGCCAAGAAGGGCTTTCGCGAGTCCGAGGAGCGGCTGAAACGCTTCTGGACCGACGCCACCGTCGCTCCGGACGCCGACGGCTTCGTCGTCCTGCTGGACGGCCGCGCGCCCAAGACGCCCGCTCATGCGCGCTTCCTGCTGCCGACCGAAGCGGCTGCGCGGATGGTCGCCGACGAGTGGGCCGCCCAAGGGGAGTTCATCGACCCCGGCGCCATGCCCGCCACGCGTCTGGCCGCCACCGCCATCGACCGCGTGAGCCGGACCCGCGAGCCCGTCGCCGAGGAGATCGCCGCCTATGTCGGCTCGGATCTGCTCTGCTACCTCGCCGAACACCCGACCTCTCTGGTGACCGAACAGGCCCGCGCCTGGGCGCCGTGGCGGGATTGGGCGGCCGTCGAGCTGGCCATCCGCGTGGAGGCCACACAAGGCATCATGCACAGACCCCAGCCGCCCGAGAGCCTTCACCGCGTGCGCGATCTGGCGCTGGCGCTGGACGATTTCGCCCTGACCGGCCTGGCGACCCTGGTGCCGCTGCTGGGCAGCGCCATCCTCGGCCTCGCCGTCCAGCGCGGAGCCCTGAGTGGAGAGGCCGCCTTCGAGCTCAGCCGCCTGGACGAGGAGTTCCAGGAACGCCAGTGGGGCGTCGACGCCGACAACGCCGAACGCACCGCGCTCCGCCGCGCCGAGGCCGTGCTGGTGGACCGCTGGTTCCGGGCCCTAGCCTAAATCCTCACCCGTAGGGGGAGGGGGACCGCAAAGCGGTGGAGGGGGTGGAGGAGCGGCGCATTGCGACGCGACGACGCCGCGCACGCGCTCTGCGATGCTCTGCAGCACCCCTTCCAGGTTCGACAGAACGTTGCGAGCGGCGATCCGGTAAACGGTGATCCCGCGTGCTTCCAACCATGCCGTTCGTCTCAGGTCGTGCGCCGCCTGATCGGGATGCTCGTGGCCGTCGCCGTCGATCTCAAGCGCCAGCCGCGCGTCGTCGCAATAGAAGTCCAGGATGTAGGGACCGATCGGGTGCTGGCGGCGAAAGCGCGCGTTCGCCAGCCGGCGGCCGCGAATGGCGGACCAAAGAATCACCTCGGGTAGGGTGAGTTTGCGCCGAAGGTCCTTGGCGCGCGCGATGGTCAGCTTCGGGGCCTCCATCGGGCCAGACTAGGCAATGTCGGCTCACGCGTCAGGCCCCCTCCGTCTCTCCGCTACGCTCCGAGCCACCTCCCCCAACGGGGGAGGATTTACTCGCTGGCGACCACTGCCTAATCGTCGGCCAAGGAGTCTCTCATGCAAGCCATCCTCGACCAGCTCGAAGCCCGCCGCGCCGCCGCCAAACTGGGGGGAGGGGAGGCGCGGATCGCCGCCCAGCACGCCAAGGGCAAGCTGACCGCGCGCGAACGGATCGAGGTCCTGCTGGACGAGGGCTCCTTCGAAGAGACCGACATGTTCGTGGAGCATCGCTCCCACCAGTTCGGCATGGAGAAGCAACGCGTCCCCGGCGACGGCGTGGTCACGGGCCGCGGCACCATCGGCGGCCGTCTGGTCTATGTCTTCTCCAAGGATTTCACAGTCTTCGGGGGCTCTCTTTCGGGCGCGCACGCGGCCAAGATCGTCAAGCTGATGGGCATGGCCCTGACCAACGGCGCCCCCATCATCGGCCTCTATGACGCCGGCGGCGCGCGCATTCAGGAGGGCGTCGAGTCGCTCGCCGGCTACGCCGACATCTTCCTCCAGAACACCCTGGCCAGCGGCGTCATCCCCCAGATCAGCGTCATTATGGGCCCCTGCGCGGGCGGCGACGTCTATTCGCCCGCCATCACCGACTTCATCTTCATGGTGAAGGACACCTCCTACATGTATGTGACCGGCCCGGACGTGGTGAAGACGGTCACCAACGAGGTCGTCAGCCACGAGGACCTGGGCGGCGCGCGCGTCCATGCGGGCAAGTCCGGCGTCGCCGACGGGGCGTTCGAGAACGACATCGAGGCCCTGATGGAGGTCCGCCGCCTGATCGGCTTTTTGCCCCTGTCCAACCGCGAAAAGCCGCCGGTCCGCGACAGCTACGACGACCCCGAGCGCGACGAGGCCAGCCTCGACACCCTCGTCCCCGCCAATCCGAACCAGCCCTATGACATCAAGGAGTTGATCCTGAAGACGGTCGACGAGGCCGACTTCTTCGAGATCGGCGCGGATTTCGCCAGGAACATCGTCTGCGGCTTCGGCCGTCTGGACGGTCAGCCCGTCGGCATCGTCGCCAACCAGCCCCAGGTGCTGGCGGGCGTGCTGGACATCGACTCATCGAGGAAGGCCGCCCGCTTCGTCCGCTTCTGCGACGCCTTCGGTATTCCGCTGGTGACCTTCGTCGACGTCCCCGGCTTCATGCCCGGCACGCGCCAGGAATACGGCGGCCTGATCAAACACGGTGCCAAGCTGCTGTTCGCCTATGCCGAGGCCACGGTGCCGAAGCTGACCGTCATCACGCGAAAGGCCTACGGCGGCGCCTATGACGTCATGAGCTCCAAACACCTGCGCGGCGACGTCAACTACGCCTGGCCCTCGGCCGAGATCGCCGTAATGGGTGCCAAGGGCGCGGTCGAGATCATCTTCCGCAAGGAAGCCGACGATCCCGAGGCTCTGGCGGCGCGGGAGGCCGAATACAAGGAACGGTTCGCCAATCCGTTCGTGGCGGCGGGGCTGGGCTACATCGACGACGTAATCATGCCGCATGGGACGCGGCGGCGGCTGATCAAGGCGCTACGGACGCTGAAGGGGAAAGTGCAGACCAACCCGTGGAAGAAGCACGATAACATTCCGCTTTAGGCGGCAATCTTTGCGATAGTGCCGATCATTGGTTTCCGGACTGCGTTAACGGAGAGGGCTGATGTGGAGCGCTGAGCAAACGGCTAACGGCGGGCAGTGGATTGGCCGTTTGCAAAGTCAAACGGCCGCACCTGGCTGGGCAGTCGTTGAGTTAGACCCTGTCGCCGAGGGTGCGGTGGGCCGGGCGTATCAGATACCCGACGACCCAGAAGTGCCATCGGTAATGGTGGAGTTGAACTTCCCGCGAGGGATAGCGGGTAGACACAATCTCCAACAAGCGCCGATTTATACATTCCATCCGTCGCGAGGTGAGGTCTTTCCGCGGGATAGGATGCCTGAACTATTTCCGAACGCATGGGCCGCTGAGGCTATTGATCTGGAGATTGATTTTTCAGGAGATCATCTCGAGTTTGGGTTCCGAACACCAGCCTCAGATGGAAAGGGTCGGCTACGCCGCGTTCCCCATACGGTGCCTCCGCAGCCCGCCGATAATCTTATGCGATGGCCCGAGTTCGTGGCCTTTGCCTCTAAGGAGAACTCCGGCCAAATCTTTCGGGGGCAGTCTGCTCCGCACCGGCTCCGGACTTCGTTTCATCGGTCACCACGAAAAGATTTGGTACGATATCGGTTGGTCGATATCCCGGAGATTTACCGTTCACTTGCGTGTCAGCTGAGGACCTATTTTGATCTTCTAAATCCTGAGCATACTGGATCGTTTTACAGCCTCATCCAGCACCACGGATATCCGACTCCTTTGCTTGACTGGACCTATTCTCCCTTCGTTGCAGCGTTCTTTGCCTTCGAAAGGTTGGACCGATCCGCGTCGCACGTTCGAATTTTTGTGTTTGACCGAGACTCCTGGGTTGCCGATCTGCCTCAGATCCCGCTGGTGACGTTCACGGCTCCCCACTTCTCCATGGTCGATGTGCTATCGCTAGAAAATAGTCGGATGGTCCCGCAGCAAGCCACAGCAGCGCTGACAAATGTCGATGATATAGAGTACTACATCCAGTATCACGAAGTGGTTCATGGAAAGAAGTATCTGCACCGCATCGATATACCTGTCTCTGATCGCGATATCGCGTTGGCCCAACTCCGACTCATGGGCATCACGGCAGGTTCTCTATTTCCTGGCCTGGACGGTACTTGCAGGGCAATGGCTGCTAAGAACTTCTAGCCCAACTCCCTTTACCAAAGCTCCTCTTCCTCTGCTCCCGCAACTGCCGCCGCTCGCCGACCGCCGAGCGGGTGTTCGCCGACTGGCCGGGGGTGGAGACGGCGTCGGCTTCCCTCTCCCAGAGGGAGAGGGCTTGAGGTTCGGAGAGCGAAGCAATCCGCAAACCGAAAGGGTGAGGGGTTACGCTCTTGCCGGTTGGCACCTTAACCCCTCACCCTTTCGCGCAAGTCCGATCGCCTGACGGCTCCCGGGCGCTCAAGCCCTCTCCCTCTGGGAGAGGGAAGGAGGTGCAATGGCCCGCGACTGCAAAACGACCTTCTCCCGCGCGCTCCGTAAGGCCCAGACCCCGGCCGAGGCCAAGCTCTGGCAGGCCCTGCGGAACGGTCGGCTCGACGGGCTAAAGTTCCGTCGCCAGCACCCCATCGGACCTTACGTCGCCGACTTCGCCTGCGACGCCCTGATGCTGGTGATCGAGCTGGACGGCGGGGTGCATGACGACGACGACCGCGACCTGAAGGATCAATATCGCCAGCGGGACATCGAGACCCTCGGCTGGTCGGTGACCCGGTTTCGGAACACCGAGGTGATGGCGCGGCTGCCCGACGTGCTGGATGCGATCCGCGACCAAGTGCGGCGGGCGAGAGGGTAACCCCTCACCCTTTCGCGCAAGACCGATCGCCTGACGGCTCTCGGGCGCTCAAGCCCTCTCCCACTGGGAGAGGGGCCCAGTTATGCGATCTACCCCAGCGCCTCCAGGCACACCGCCTTCTTCGCTTCCAGCGTCGGGTCGTCGACCGCCTCGACCGAAGGCTTCAGAGCGACGACCGTCTCGGCGTCGGCGGTGCAGACGGCCTGGGGCGAGAGGCGCTGGCGGGCGGGTTCGAGGACGCGCAGGGTGGCGGCGGCGTCGGCGGCGAGGGCGGATTTCAGGACGGCGTCCAGGGCCTGGGCGCTCGTTCCGCTGACGCCGGGCTCCAGGGCGGCGGCGACGTTCAGCCAGGCGCGGTCGCCGCCTGCGATGCCCGCCATGACTGTGTTCCAGCGTGACCCGGGCTGGTCGGCACCCAGTTCCTGGATCGCGCCCGAGGGCCCGTTCAGCCCGATCAGGTTGATGACCTCGTCCGGCGTCACCGCCGCGCCGCCGGACCAGTCGTCCTGGACCCCGGCGACATAGGCCAGGCTGGCGGGGGAGGGGGCGGCCGAGGCGGCGGCTTCGGGAGCCGGTGTTTCCCCGGTCGTGCGGGGCTCGGAACAGGCGGCCACGGCCAACAGGGCGATCAGGGACAGGCGGCGGATCATGGTCGGTCTCCGAAGCGGGATATCGAATACGGGGCGGGATTGCCTCGCCCCGGCGGCGCGCTCTATCTCGGTTCCATGACACCGACCCTCTACGGCATCCCCAACTGCGACACGGTCAAGAAGGCCCGGACCTGGCTGGACCAGAACGGCCGCGCCTACGCCTTCCACGACTACAAGAAGTCCGGGATCGACCGGGCGACGCTGGAGGGCTGGGTCGCGACCCACGGCTGGGAGACCGTGCTGAACCGCGCCGGGACCACCTTTCGCGCCCTGCCCGAGGCCGACCGCGCGGACCTGGATGCCGACAGGGCCGTCGCCCTGATGCTGGCCCAGCCCTCGATGATCAAACGTCCGGTGCTGGACCTCGGCGACCGCACGGTCGTTGGCTTCAAGCCCGAGATCTATGCGGCGGCGGCGCTCGCCTAGCCTTCGACTTCGGTGTCGGGGCGGTCGTGGCCGTCGGCGCGCTCGGTGATCCAGGTGCCCGTCGTGTCCTCGTATTCGATATAGGCGGTGTGGTCGGCGACGCGCTGTTCGCGGCTGGCGGCGACGGCGGCGGCGCGGGCGGCGTCGTGGTTGGGGAAGGTCTCCGAGAAGGTGTCGCCGACCTTGTAGGCCCAGCCGCCGTCGTGCTCGACGATGCGATAGGTGACGTGGCTCATGCGGGGCTCCTTTGCGCGGGTTCGAAGGGCTTGATCGCATTTTCCGCGCCGTCGTGCATCCATAGGCTCCGATCGTGACGACAAGAGATCGAAAGCGCGGGCGACGGGCCCGACGATCCGGGGTAAGACGACGATGGAAGACCTGTTCCGATCCTATTGGTGGCTGCTGTTCCCGCTGGCCTGGTTCGTGTCGCAGGGCTTTGGCAGCATCCTGAACTATCGCCGGCAGCAGGCGACGCTGAAGCTGATCGAAACCTACGCCAAGAGCGGCCAGCAGCCGCCCGAGGCCCTGCTGAAGGTGCTGGAGCAGCCGATCGACGACGATCCCGACGACCGTCCCTACGGCGCGCGTTCCGGTGGGCGCGACGGCAACCTGTTCTCGCTGGTGCTGTTCGGCCTGCTCGCCGCCGGCTTCGGATACGCCTCCTGGGCCGATATCTACGGGGCCGGCGACGCCTTCCTGATCGTGGCCTTCGTCATGGGGGCCCTGGCGGTCGCGACGGCCGTGACCCTGATCTTCGGCCGGTCGCGCCGGGGCTGATGACCGGGCGTGGGGGAGCCATCGATGGACGCGAGCCTGGACGCCGGGCTGGTCGCGGCTGCGCGGGCCGGGTCGGACGCCGCCTTCGCCCGGCTGGTCGCCCGGCATCAGGCCCCGGTGCGGGCCTTTCTGCGGCGCACGCTGGGCGGCAGCTTCGACCTTGCCGACGATCTGGCCCAGGATGTCTTCGTCGCGGCCTGGGGATCGCTGGGGCGGCTGAAGGATCCGGCCGGGGTCCGCTCCGGGCTCTATGGCATCGCCTGGCGAAGGGCGCAGGACGCCATGCGATCCGGCCTGCGCGGCCAGGCGCGCGACCGGGCCTGGCTGGAGGCGGCGGAGCCGCCTGCGGGGATTTCGAACGAGGATCGCATGTCGCTGGAAACGGCGATGGCCGGCCTGCCGCAGGATCAGAGGGCCTGCGTGGCCCTGTGCCTGGCCGACGGCTGGTCGCACGCCGAGGCGGCCGAGGCGCTGGGGCTTCCGCTGGGGACGGTCAAATCCCATGTCACCCGCGGCCGGGCCAGACTGCTCGCCGCCCTGACGGGGGACGCCCATGACGCCTGACCAGACGCACGATCAGACCCTGTCTGCCTTCTTCGCCGAACAGGCCCCGCCGGCGCGTGACCTGATGTTCGAGGCGCGGGTGGCCGGCCGGGTGGCGCGACGCCGGGCCGTGGCGACGGTCCTGGCCCTGGTGCCGTGGACCATCGCCGCGGTGGCGGTGCTGTGGGCCCTGGCTCCGCTGGTCGCCCCGGTGGTCGAGGGACTGGGCCAGACCCTGGCCCCCGCCGTCGCGCTGCTGGTGCTGACCGCCCTGACGGTGGCGGGGGCGCAGGCGGCGGGGCGCGGTCTGAGGGCTATCTGACGGCGCGCATCTGACCCGTCAGGGCGAACTGACGCCGCCGGGGTTCGGGCAGGGCACGGTAGGCCTGCCAGCGCATCTCCGCCCGGCAGATGGCCGGGTCGCCGAGCCGATCGGGCGTCACGACCTCGAGGTGGTCGCGGCAGAAGTCGCGGCTGGCGGCGTGGACCCGGCGGACGAACTCCTGCTGGTCTGCAGCGCGCGCGAAATCCAGGTCGCCGATGGCGACGCGCATTTGCGGCGGTGCGGCGGGCGTCTGGGGGGCGGGCGAGGCCAGCACGGCGGCGGCCAGGATCAACGACAGGGACATGGTGAGGACTCCGATGGGTTGGGCGGGATCGCCACCCGTTCAGAGACACTGGCCCTCGCCCCCGGATGCGAAGCGGAGCATTAAGTTTCCTCCATCCAGCGGAGGTGTCGCCTTACGAAGATTTCATGTGCGTCGGCGCATCCGCCGGGCCTCGCCGCCGCCTCTTGTGATCAGGAGGCCCGGGCATCAGGCTCGCGCCGTCAGGAAAAACGAGGGGACCACCCATGGAAGACTTCATCCCGCTGTTCGCCATCTTCGCCGTGTTCGGCACCATCACGGCCATCGTCGTCGGCCCGAGCTATCTGAAGAGCAAGGAGCGCCGCGAAATGCAGGCGACGGTGCGCGCCGCCATCGACAAGGGCCAGCCCCTGCCGCCCGAAGTGATCGAGGCCCTGGGCAAGGAGGCGACCCGCAATGTGCCCAGCCGCACGCGCGACATTCGCCGGGGCATCATCTGGCTGGCCGTCGGTATCGGCCTGGCCGCCTTTGGCCTGATCAACGAGGCCAACTTCACCGGCGGCGGCTGGGACAGCGACGTCGAGATGGGCGGCGGCCTGTTGGGCATCGCGGCGATCCCCATCACGATCGGCCTGGCCTTCATCGTCCTGAGCTTCTTCAACAAGAACAAGGATTGAGCGCGGTCGGACAGGGGGAACATCTGTCATGGCCCAGTCCCTTCTGGACAGGCACGACGTGGAGCTTGCGGCCCTGGCGGCCGCCGGCGGCCGGCGCGAGTTCGGCGAGCTGGTGCGTCGGCACGGCTCTGCGGTGCGGGCGCTGCTGCGGCGGATGGGGGCCCAGCCCTCGGAGGCCGACGACGTCGCCCAGGATGCCTTTCTGCAGGCGTTCGAGAAATGCGCCGAGTTCCGGGGCGAGGGCACCTTCGCCGCCTGGGTCAAGCGCATTGCCGCGCGCCTTTATCTGAAGCGCAAGGCGAAGAACGCCCGCTACGTCGCCGAACTGGAGCCTGACCAGGCCGAAGCGGTGGCGGCCCCGGACACGGCGGGTCACGTCGATCTGGACGAGGCCCTGAAAGGGCTGAGCGAGGTCGAACGCCTGTGCGTCTCCCTGTGTCATGGCGCGGGGCTGTCTCATCCCGAGATCGCCACCGCCATGAATCTGCCGCTTGGAACGGTGAAGTCACATGTCAAACGTGGTCTGGATAAGCTCCGCGCCCGGCTCTCGCCGGCCGTGGGACAGTCGGGGAGGGCGGCCCATGTCGTCTGACGAGTTCGATCCGGCGATCGAGCGGCTGTTCAGCCGCTCGCCCCAGATGGCCGACGCCTCGCAGTTCGCGGCCGGCGTCGAGGCCCGACTGCAGACTTCGAACAGCGTCCGCACGGTCGCCCTGACGGTGGCGGGCCTGATCGGCGGCATCATCGCGGTGCGCGAATCGACCAATGTCAGCTTCACCCTGTCGGACGCCCGGGCCCCCGTGGCCGGCCGCGCCATCGGTCAGGGCTTCGAGGCTGCCAGCCTGAACGTCCAGGGCGCGGTCCAGTCGGCGCTGCAATCCTTCGGTCTGGCGGACGTCTCGCTTGGGTCGTTGGGCGGGATGCAGCTATTCTGGATCTCCGCGGGTGCGTTGATCGCCCTCGCGGCCGCGGCCGTCGTAAAGCTGTCCCAGGAGGTCTGATCGTGTCGAGCCAGAAGCAGGAGGCGATCAAACGCCTCGCGGCCCCGGACATCATGAAGCGCAAGGGCGGCGAGCCGATCGTCTGCCTGACCGCCTATGACGCGCCGACGGCCGAGCTTCTGGACCCGCACTGCGACCTGCTTCTGGTCGGGGACAGCGTGGGCATGGTGGTCCACGGCCTGCCGAATACCGTCGGGGTGACGCTGGAGATGATGATCCTGCACGGCCAGGCGGTCATGCGCGGCGCGCGCCGGGCCATGGTCGTCATCGACATGCCGTTCGGCAGCTATGAGGGCGGCAGGGAGATCGCCTATCAGAACTGCGCTCGGGTCATGAAGGAGACCGGAGCCCAGGCCGTGAAGCTGGAAAGCGGCCCGACCGTGCCCCAGACCATCGAATACCTGGTCCAGCGCGGCATCCCCGTGATGGGCCACGTCGGCCTGCGGCCTCAGGCCGTGCTGACCGAGGGAGCCTTCAAGGCCAAGGGCAAGACCGACGACGAGCGCCTGCGCGTCATCGCCGAGGCCGAGGCCACCGCCGACGCGGGCGCCTTCGCCATCGTCGTGGAAGGGACCGCCGAGCCGGTCGCGGCCGAGATCACCCGTTCCATCGACAAGCCGACCATCGGCATCGGGGCCTCGGCCGCCTGCGATGGGCAGATCCTGGTCACGCCGGACATGCTGGGCCTGTTCGACTGGACGCCCAAGTTCGTGCGCCGCTATGCCGACCTGCGGGGCGAGATCGATCGGGCGGTCGCGGGTTACGCCGCCGATGTCCGTGCCCGCCGTTTTCCTGCCGAAGTCGAGACCTACTTCTCGAAAAAGCCCGCCGCGACCTGAGGTCCGTCTTCCTGACGGACAGCGTTGCGGGCGCGGGGTCGAACCTCTAGGGTCCGCGCCGATTGGCTTTTCAGCGTTTTTTCCGGGGCGGCGTTTCACGTGACTGATGTCTTTGAGGAGGTCGAGGAGGAGATCCGCTCCGAACGCCTGAAGCGCCTCGCGCGCCAATGGCTGCCCATCGTCGGCGGCGTGCTCGCCGTGGCTTTGGTGGCGGCCCTGGCTTGGTGGGGTTGGCAATCGATGCAGACCGGCCGCGCGCATGACGGCTCGGTCGCCTATCAGCGCGGTCTGGAAGCCCTGCAGTCCGGAGATCAAGCGGGGGCAGAGAGCGCCTTCACCGAAGCGGCCGAAAAGGGCAACGGTGCTTACAAGGCGCTCGCCCTGCAGCAGCGCGCCGGTATCGCCGTCGCCGCCAATCGCATTCCGGACGCGATCGCCTTGTTCGACGAGGCGGCCGAAGCCGCAGGCGATTCGATTCTGGCCGATCCCGCCCGGTTCAAGGCCGCGCTGCTGGTCATGGACACCGGCACCCTGGAAGAGATCGAGACCCGCCTGGAGCCTCTGACCGAGGAAGGCCGCCCGATGCGTCCCTTCGCCCAGGAGGCTCTTGGCCTCGCCCGCCTGCAGCACAACAAGCCCACCGAGGCGCGCGAGCTGTTCACCCTCCTGACCCTGGGCCAGGACGTGCCGGAAGCGGTGCGCCAGCGCGCCCAGGCGGCCATCGGCCTGATCGACAGCGAAACGACCGCCGGGATCGCCGCCATCGTCGCCGCCCAGCAGGTCACCCCCCCCGCACCGGTGTTGCAGGCCCCGCCCGCCGGTGCGTCGGGTCCGGCGCAAGCCCCCGCCGAGGCCCCCGCCCCGTGAGTTTCGAGACCGGAGTTCGAATGACGACTTTGACGCGCGCCCTCAAGGTCGCCGCCGTGATGGGCTTGGCGGTTACCGTGGCCTCGTGCGCCTCGGCCCGGCGCGTGCTGCCGTTCGGCCTTGGCCAGGACGACACGCCCCAAGCCACGGCCAGCGCGGGTGAGCGGGTCTCTATCCTGTCGTTCGAGCAACAGCTGACGCCTTCGGCGGCTCTGTCGGGTCGGGACTTCTTCCTGCCCGGCCCGGTCGCGCGGACCGCCTGGCCCATGGCCGGTGGCACGCCCGAAAACCTGGTCGAGCATAGCATCGCCGCTCCGACCTTCGAGGTCGCCTGGCGCCGGGGGATCGGTCGCGGCTCCAGCCGCACGACGCAGGTCATGGCCCCGCCGATCGCCGCTGATGGGCGGATTTATGTCATGGACGGCGAGTCGACCGTGACCGCCGTGGATGCCGGCTCGGGCGAGGTGGTCTGGCGGCGCAACGTCAAGCCGGATGGCCGCGAGGCTGCGGGCGGGGTCGCCATGTTCGGCCTGCCGGTACCCTTCGTGGGATCCGGTGGTGGCGCTCTGGAAGGTGGTTTCGGCGGCGGTCTGGCGGTTTCCGGTGGACGCCTGTTCGTCGCGTCCGGATATCGCACCCTGTCGGCCCTGGATGCCGCCACCGGCAACCCGGTCTGGAGCCAGCCCGTCGATGTCCCGCTGCATAGCGCTCCGACGGTCGCGGCCAACCGCGTCTACGTCATCGACGTCGACAACCAGATCATCGCCTTCAACGCCCAGACGGGGGCCCAGGAGTGGTCCTATCGCGGTATCGTGGAGCCCGCTCGCGTGCTGCGGGCCTCCAGTCCGGCGGTCAGTGGCGACACGGTCATCGCGCCCTTCTCGTCCGGAGAGGTCGTGGCCCTGCGCGCCTCGAACGGCCAGGCGGTCTGGAACCAGGTTCTGTCGCGCACCAGCCGCACCAGCGCCCTGTCGGAAATTCGCGACATCGCCGGTCGCCCGGTCATCTCGCGCGGCTTCGTCTATGCCGTCGGTCACTCGGGTCTGATGCAGGCGATGGATGTCCGGACCGGTCAGCCGCGCTGGTCGGCACCCATTGCGGGCGTCAACGCGCCCCTGCCTGCGGGCGATGTGGTCTATGTGGTGTCCAAGTCCGGAGAGCTGTCTCTGCTCAACCGTGATACGGGCGCGCTGTATTGGACAAAGAACCTGAACGAGGGGCGTATCCGCCAGGAGGGCGGCCTGTTCGGACTGTTCGATCGCACGGTCCGCCCGGAATGGAGCGGCCCGGTCCTGGCGTCCAACCGGCTGATTCTCGTGAACTCGGACGGTGAGGCCGTCGGCTTCGATCCGAAGACCGGGGCCCAGACCGCCTCTGTTCGCCTCGGGGGCGCGGCTTATCTGGCGCCCATCGCCTACAACGGGGCGCTGTACGTCCTGACCGACAACGGCGATCTCGTCAGCATCCGCTGACGAAGCCCACCAAACTGCGTTAGAAGGCCGGCATGGCATTGAAGGTCGCCATCGTCGGCCGCCCCAACGTGGGCAAGTCGACCCTGTTCAACAGGCTGGTGGGCAAGCGCCTCGCGCTCGTCGACGATCGCCCGGGCGTGACCCGTGACCGTCGCTATGCCGACGGCAACATCGGCGACATCGACCTGACCCTGATCGACACGGCTGGCTATGAGGACGTCACCGACGAAAGCCTCGAGTCGCGGATGCGGGAGCAGACCGAGGCCGCCATCGAGGACGCCGACCTGATCCTGTTCATGATGGACGCGCGCGAAGGCGTGACCTCGCTGGACCGCATCTTCGCCGAACAGTTGAGGAAGCAGCACACGCCCATCGTGCTGTTGGCCAACAAGGCCGAGAGCCGCGAATCGGGCGGTGGCGTGGGCGAGGCCCATGCCCTGGGCTTCGGTGAGCCGGTCGCCATCTCGGCCGAGCACGGCGAGGGCATGGCCGACCTGTATGCCGCGATCCGCGACGCCTCGGTCGACATCTTCGTGGAGGAGGTCGACGAGCCCGACAAGCCGATCCGCATCGCCATCATCGGCCGGCCGAACGCGGGCAAGTCGACCCTGGTCAACCGCCTGATCGGCGAGGACCGCCTGTTGGTCGGACCCGAGGCCGGGATCACGCGCGATTCCATCTCTGTCGACTGGGAATACGAGGGGCGCAACATCCGCCTGGTCGACACGGCCGGGATGCGGCGCAAGGCCCGGGTGCAGGAGAAGCTGGAGAAGCTGTCGGTCGCCGACACCATCCGCGCCATCACCTTCGCCGAAGTGGTCGTGCTGGTCATGGACAAGGACAACGCCTTCGACGTTCAGGACCTGCAACTGGGCGATCTGGTCGAGCGCGAGGGCCGCGCCCTGGTCTATGTCGCGGCCAAGTGGGACCTCGAAGAGAACCCTCAGGCTAAGCTGGCGGAACTGAGCCGCCTGGCGGAGGAGAAGCTGCCCCAGCTGAAGGGATCGCCCTTCGTCGCCCTGTCGTCTCACTCGGGACGCGGGGTCGACCGGCTGATGCCGGCGATCCTGAAAGCGCACGACACCTGGTCGGTGAAGGTCAAGACCAAGGACTTGAACGACTGGCTGTCCATGGCGACCCAGCGCCACCCGCCGCCCGCCGTCGACGGCAAGCGGATCAAGACCAAATACATGGCCCAGACCAAGGCCAGGCCGCCGACTTTCGTGCTGTTCGCCAGCCGCGGCGGGGCCCTGCCAGACCACTACATCCGCTATCTGACCAACAGCCTGCGCGAGAGCTTCGACCTGCCGGGTGTGCCGATCCGGTTGACGGTGAAGGGCGGGTCGGAGAACCCCTATGCGGCCGGCGGGGCCAAGTCCGGGCCCGAACGCTACAAAGGTGACGCCAAGACCGCGCCTCGCAAGGTGCGCAAGAAGGAGGACGAGGAGTCCCGCCTGCCCGGCAAGGCCCTGGAGCAGAAGAAGACCCGCGTCGCCAAGCCGCGCGTCATCGGCGCGGTGAAATCCTCGGCGTCCAAGAAGGCGGGGTCGTCGGTGGCCATCCAGAAGGGCGCTCGGGGCGGGGCCCGTCAGGTCAGTCGGTCCGGCCGAGTCCGCACGGGCCAGAAGCACGCGCCCAAGAAGTAGGCGCTGACTGACTATTCCGGGATGTCGCGGAAGTTTCCGTAGCCGCTGCTGCGCGCCAGGTTGCCGAATTTGGTGGTGTCGGAATCGAAGCTCAGGCGGACGATGCCGATGGGGCCGTGGCGCTGCTTGCCGATGACGACCTCGGCCATGCCCTTCAGCTCGTCCATCTCCTCCTGCCACTTCATGTGTTCTTCGGTGCCCTCCTTGGGCTCCAGCCGTTCCTTGTAGTAGCTCTCGCGGTACACAAACATTACGCAGTCCGCGTCCTGCTCGATCGAGCCGGATTCACGCAGGTCCGACAGCTGGGGCCGCTTGTCCTCGCGGTTCTCGACCTGACGCGACAGCTGCGACAGTGCGACGATCGGGACATTCAGCTCCTTGGCCAGGGCCTTCAGGCCGCCGGTGATCTCGGACACCTCCTGCACTCGGTTCTTCTGGCCGTTGCCCTCGCCGACGGTGATCAGCTGGAGGTAGTCGACGATGATCAGATCGAGGCCCTGCTCGGCCCGCTTCAGGCGGCGGGCCCGGGCGGCCAGCTTGGAGATGGCCAGGCCGCCGGTGGCGTCGATGTAGAGGGGGCTCTCGCCGATCTCGATGGCGGCGTCGCGCACCTTGCCGAAGTCCGAGGCGTCGATCTCGCCCTTCCTCAGCCGGTCGGACGACACGCCGGAGGCATCCGCCAGGATCCGCATGGCCAGCTGCTCGGCGCTCATTTCCAGGCTGAAGAAGGCCACGACCCCGCCGCTGACCGTCTTTCGCCCGTCTGGCGTCGGCTCCCAGCGGTAGTTGCGCGCCACGTTGAAAGCGATGTTGGTCGCCAGCGCTGTCTTGCCCATCGACGGGCGGCCCGCGAGGATCAAGAGGTCGGACGGGTAGAGACCGCCAAGCTTCTGGTCCAGATCGTCCAGGTGGGTCGCCAGACCCGCCAGCTTTCCGTCGCGCTGATAGGCCTCGCCCGCCATCTGAACGGCACCGGCCAAGGCCGTCGAGAAGCTGACGAAGCCGGAGGAGGGGGCCCCGGTCTCAGCCAAGGAATAGAGCGTCAGTTCCGCCTGCTCGATCTGGTCGATGGCCGCCGTCTCGGGATCCGGTGCCTCCTTGATGATCTCGCCCCCGATACGGATCAGGTCGCGACGCAGGGCCAGGTCGTAGACGACGCGGGCGTAGTCCGGCGCATTGGCCCCAGGCGGGGCACGGTCCATCAGGTCAGCGAGATACCGCAGACCGCCGAACTCGGCGAAGGCCGGGTCCTGCTTGAACCGTTCCATCAGGATGGTCGGTTCGGCCAGCAGACCCTGCCGGATGTGATCCTCGATGGCGTCATACAGGCGCTGGTGGAAGGGCTCGTAGAAATGCGAGCCCCGCAGGCGATCGGACAGCCGCTCGAACACCGCGTTGTCGAACATCAGGGCACCCAGCAGTGCCTGCTCGGCCTCCAGATTGTGGGGCAGGGACGGGATCGCGAGGTGATCGGCGGAGATGGGGGCGTACGCGTTCATCGGGTTAACGCATACCTGTCGCAGCCCCCTGCGACAGTCCCGGACGCACCCTTGGCCGGGGATCGAATCGGCCGTGCTGTGGACCGCTGGAAAATCCCTAGGCGGATCAGTTAAGGCGACGCTTTAAGCGGCCGGGCAAGGGTAGCGGGCGATCATCCATTCGCGCATGGCCTGGGTCACACTGATGCTGCGCCGAGTTTCGGGGATGCTGTTGAAGCGCGTCAGAAGTTCGTTGGCACCGATCCTCACTCGCTCGGGCCGACAATAGGCCGGCTGTCGTCCTGCGGCCACGGCGGTGTCGTGCTCGGTCTTCAGGGTCTGCCCTGCCGTTTCGACCTCGCGCAGCAGTCGGCGCGTATCGGAGCGAAGCATCGCTGTGGGGTTTCGCGGGATCCTGTCGGCGGTGGCCAGGAACTCGCGGACCGTCATCGACTGGGCGCTGGCGGTCCCGGCACCCAGGAGCGCAAAGGCCATCATTACGGCGGCAAACACGGATCTCATGCGGACTCCCAAATCAGACCGAACCTTTGCAGCGTCGGATGGCGGCAAATCCAAGGCGTCCGAACGAAAACGGCGCGGGAATCGCTTCCCGCGCCGTCTCATATCCAACGTCCCCGGTGTCCTTAGAAGTTGTAGCTCAGACGGCCGTAGACGAACCGTCCGTTGAAGCCGTAGGGCGAGAACTGCGGGAAACCGACCGAGCCGGTGGGCGGGTTCAGGTTCGCAGGCGTAAAGTTCGGATACTCGTCGAACAGGTTGTTGACGCCGATCGCCGCCGTCACGCCGATCGGGAACTCGTAACGACCCTCCAGATCGACCAAGGTGTCGTCGCCGGTCTCGTAATCCAGGGTCGAGACGTTGTTGGCGACCAGGACGCTCTCATAGTAGGTCGCGCGCGCCGTGGCCGAGAAGCCGCCCATCGACCAGTCGAGCGAACCGACGAACTTGGTCGCCGGCGTCCCTTCCTCGAAGGAGAGGATGTTGGACCGGTCGAACAGGAAGTTCGGCGAGACGGGGATGGAGACGAGCGGCACACCCGGCACGGTGTCGACCGACGTGTCGTTGAAGTTTCCGGCCAGGGTGAAGTCGAAGCGGCCTGCGGTGTCGGTCGACAGGCGGTAGCGCCCGACGATGTCCACGCCTTGGGTCGTCGTCTCCAACCCATTGGTGAAGAAGCGCGCCGAGGACACGCCCAGCGGCTGGATGATGCCGAGAACGGCCGCGATGGTCGCCGCTGACTGGCTAGGACGGGTCGGCCCAAGGTTCTCGGACAGGATGATCCGATCCTCGATCTCGATCTGGTAGGCGTCGATGGTCAGTTCGAACGGACCGCTGCGGAAGACGGCACCCAGCGAGTAGTTGACCGACTCTTCCGGCTCCAAATCCCGAGCACCCAGGGCGATCGACACAGGGTCGTCGACGCGGAACGTACCCGACTGGATCAGGTTGGTGACCGGCTGGCCGCCGACCACGGTCGTGACCAGGTTGGTCGCGATGTAGCTGAAGTACTGCTGCTGCAGCGCCGGCGCGCGGAAGCCGGTCGAGACCGCACCGCGCAGGGCGAAGGCGGGCGAGAAGTCGTAGCGGCCGGAAATCTTGCCAGTCACCGTCTCGCCGAAGTCAGAGTAGTTCTCATACCGAGCGGCAACGCCGAACGAGAGGGCCTCGGTCAGATTGCCTTCGATGTCGACATAGGCACCGATGTTGCTGCGGTCCCGCTGGGTGGCGTTGGCGGGGCTGAAGCCCGGGAAGCCCTGGGCACCGCCGCCCTGGCTGCTGCCGGGGGCGCGGATCCAGGATGCGAGCTGACCGGCGGTCTGCTGGAAGTCCTCGGACCGGTACTCGACGCCGAAGGCCAGGTTGACCGGCTCGGCGAGACCCAGATCGAGCGGGCGTACGCCGTCGACCGCGAGGGTGAACTGCTCATACACCAGACCTCCGGCCCGGAAGCTGCGGAGCGAGTTGGCCCCGAACGAGGCGTTGATGGAGTTTTCGACCCGGTAGTCGAGGGCGTTGCGGCCATAGCTGGCCGAGATGTCCCAGTCCGTGCCCCAGGCCGGGCCGCGGAAGCCGCCGTACAGGTTGTAGTCGTTGATGTGGGTCGCGATCAGCGGCAGGAAGCCGTTGGGATAGACCGACAGCACATTGTTGGCATTGTTGAAGGCCCGCGCTGTGGCCGCCGATTCCGAGTCCTTGTTGACGAAGCCGCCAAAGGCATAGAACTCCCAGCCCGCATCGAGCGGATTGCCGAGGTTGAACCAGACGGCCTGAGATTCGACCGACGGATCGCCGAAGCGGCCGAGCACGGTCGTCGAGGAGTTGTTCGGCGTGGCGGCGGGTGTCGCGTAGTCAGACCGGTTGGTCGGGTCGCGCTGCTGGATCTCGCCCGAAATTGTCAGGAAGCCGTCGTCGTAGAAGGGCAGGCCGATCCAGCCCGCGATCGACTTCTGCTCGCCATCGGTCTCGCTGCGCGAACCGCGGGCGGTGTCGAACTCGGTGTCGTAGCGGCCGTAGTTGACGGTGATGCCGCCGCCACTGTTGGCCTCGCGCAGGCGCAGGTTGACCACGCCGGCGATTGCGTCGGAGCCGTACTGGGCCGAGGCTCCGTCGCGCAGAACTTCGACCGACCCCAGCGTCACCGAGGGAATGGTATTGAGGTCGAAGGCGGCGGCACCGCGACCCAGGCTGCCATTGACGTTGACGAGGGCGCTGATGTGGCCCCGCTGGCCGTTGATCAGGACCAGGGTCTGGTCGGGCGCGAGGCCGCGGAGCGTCGCGGGGCGAACGTGGTCCGAACCGTCTGAAATCGCAGGACGCGGGAAGTTGATCGAGGGGGCCGAGGCCGCCAGCGCGGTCGCCAGTTCCGTGCCCGTGCCCTGCCGGGTCAGCACCTCGCCGGAGATGACGTCGACGGGGGCAATCGTGTCGAGGCGGGTCCGTCCGACGGTGCGGGTGCCGGTGACGACGATCTCGTCCACCGTGTCCGCGTCGTCCTGAGGCGCGGTCTGGGCGAAGGCAGGCGCGGCCATGCAGCTCAGCGCCACCACCGAGGCGAAACCGAGCAGGCGCACGCGAGAAGATCTGTTGGTCATGTGGGTCCTGATGCCTTGGGTCCCGGCGCCCGACGCGCCGGCGTTCGTCTGATGGTCACTCCGGACCCGTGACGGACCCGGACAGATGTCGTCGAGATGACCGCGCACGAAACATGCGCATCAGACCCCAGCCGTCCATCCTCACGCAAGCTGGGTTCGCGAAGGCGCTCGGTCAAGCAAGGTTAAGCGGGAACCCGCCTTGTCGTTGCATTTTTGACATAGATTTGCCTTGGACCATGAGAAAAGGGCGCGCCCGGAGGCGCGCCCTTAAGTTTCTCTAAAGATCGGCGAACCGATCTATCGGGATCAGGCCTCGGAGCCGAGACCGTCCTGTTGGCCGGCGCCGCCTTCGACCATGTCGCGGGCCTGTTCGGCTGCGGCATTACGGTCTTCATCGTAGGCCGCCTTGATGACGTCCTCGCCCTTGGCCTGACGCTCGGCCTCGTCGGCCGAGCGGGCGATGTTGATCTTGACCGTGGCCGAGACCTCGGCGTGCAGGCGCACGACGACTTCATGAACGCCCAGGGTCTTGATCGCGGTGTTGAGCGCGATCTGCGAACGCTCGACCTTGCCGCCTTCGGCCTGGATGGCCTCGGCGACGTCGCGACCGGCGACCGAACCGTAGAGCTGGCCAGTCTCACCCGCCTGGCGGATCATGACGTAGGTCTGGCCGTCGATCTTGTCGGCGACCTTCTGGGCCTCGCCCTTGTTCTTCTCGTTGCGGGCCTCGATGGCGGCGCGGTCGAGTTCGAACTTCTCCAGGTTCTTGGAGGTGGCGCGAAGGGCTTTTTCCCGCGGCAGCAGGAAGTTGCGGGCGAAGCCGTCCTTGACGGTGACGACGTCGCCGATGGCGCCGAGGTTCTCGACGCGTTCGAGCAGAACGACCTTCATCTTACTTCACCACATAAGGCAGGAGGGCCAGATAGCGGGCGCGCTTGATGGCCTTGGCCAGTTCGCGCTGCTTGATCTGGGACACGGCTGTGATGCGCGAGGGCACGATCTTGCCGCGTTCGGAAATGTAGCGCTGGAGCAGCTTGACGTCCTTGTAGTCGATCTTCGGCGCGCCTTCGCCCGAGAACGGGCAGGTCTTGCGACGACGATTGAAGGGACGGCGGCCACCACCGGAGCCGTTGACGGGCGTGCCGGGCGTGTTGCCCGAGGCGGACGGGGAATAGGCGTCAGACATATCTGTGATCCTTCCTTACGCGGCCACGTCGGCGTCTTCACGCGGCGTGCGCTCGCGGTCGCGCTCACGCTCGCGCTCGCGGCGGGCCAGCAGCGGCGACAGTTCCAGGTCCAGTTCCTCGACGCGGACGGTCAGCCAGCGCAGGACGTCCTCGTTAATGCCCAGCTGGCGCTCGACCTCGGCCATGGCCGGGGGCGGGCAGTCGATGGCCAGCAGCGAATAATGGGCCTTGCGGTTCTTTTTGACCCGGTAGGTCAGGTTCCTGAGACCCCAGTACTCGATCTTGGCGACGGTTCCGCCGCCGGCCACGATCAGGTCCTTGATGGTGTCGTTCAGGGCTTCGGCCTGCTGCGCGCTGATGTCCTGGCGCGACATGACCGTGTGCTCGTAAAGAGCCATAGTGTCGTCTCCCTTGTAGGACGTCGGCGCGGACGGACCGGGTTAAAGTCCTTATCCACGATGGATCCCGAGGCGGCGGCCGGAATGACTTCCCGAACCCTTTGGAGTTCCGCACCGGGACCGAAGCCCTGGAAAGCGGGCGCGTATAGGGGAAAAGGGCGGACGGAGCAAGGCGCATGACGAGGGCGGCCCTCAGCATAGCAGCGTTTGGTTAAGCCTCGCGGGGCTAGGCTCGTCTCGGCTGGAGGGGACGCCTTTGCTGAGAGCAACCGAAGTGGGTTCGACGGCGCGCACAACGGGCGCCTTTGGGGCGGCGGAGCCCACCGGATCGACTGGCCAGGAGCGCCAGGCGCTGAGCGCCCATCCTGGCTCGCAACGGCTGGCCGACATCGTGGACGCGGCCCGCATCGGAGCCTGGGAGTGGAACCTCCAGACCGGTCAGCTTTGGCTTAACGAGCGCTGGGCGGAAATGCTGGGCTATACGCTCGCGGAACTGGAGCCGATCTCCATCGAAACCTGTTCGCGTCTGCGCCATCCGGAAGACCAGGCTGCCGCCCTGCTCAAGGCCGAGAAGCATCTCTCGGGCGAAGATCCCTATTTCGAGGCCGAGGTACGGATGCGCCACAAGGCCGGCCATTGGGTCTGGATCCTGGATCGCGCCCGGCTGGTGTCGCGATCAGGTGACGGGCGGCCCCTTGTGATGGTCGGTGCCCACCAGGACATCACCGCCCGCAAGATGTCGGAGATCGATCTGGCCCAGGCCACCGAGCGTCTGTCCCTGTGCATGGACATCGCGGGATTGGGGGTCTGGGAAAAGGATCTGACCACCGATCGTTTCCGCGTCGACCCACGGATCCGCGAAATCTACGGCATCTCCGGCGAGGACGAATGGCTGGATCGGGAGACCACGCTGGGGCGTATCCCCAGGGAGCACCGCGAGGAACTCGCCGCCGATGCGCGTTGGGCTCTGGAGACCGGACGTCCAGTCCAGTCGAAGTTCCGCGTCGAGACCCCCGAGGGCATCAGGTTTATCGAGGGCCATGCCGTTGCCGCGACCGGCCGTGCGGGACAGCCGATCCTTCTGGGTGTGAACCGCGATGTGACCGAGGAGGTGAGCCGCACGGCAGAGCTCGAGGCCAAGCGGGTCGAGGCGGAGGCGGCCGCCGTGGCCAAGGGGCAATTCCTGGCCACCATGAGCCATGAGATTCGCACGCCGATGAATGGCGTGATCGGCATGCTGGAGGTTCTGCGCCGCGCCGACCTGGCCCCTGCGCAGCGCGAGCACGCCGAGATCGCCCTGCAGTCGGCGACGCATCTGCTGCATATTCTCGACGACATTCTCGAAGTATCCCGTCTCGAGGCCGGTCAGGTCCGGCTGGAGGCCCGGGACTTCGATGTGCGGGCGATGGTGCGTGAGGTCAGCGATCTGTTCACCCGGGGCGCGCTCCGCCCCGGCGTCGAGATGTTCACCGAGATCGCGGACGATGTGCCGGTGTGGATCACGGGCGACGAGGCCCGCCTGCGCCAAATCCTGACCAACTTCGTCGGCAACGCGGTCAAGTTCACCGAGGCGGGGACCATCGTGGTCGAAATCGGTTACCGCCCTGCGGAGGGACGGCTGGTGATGGCGGTGCGCGACACCGGCATCGGCATCTCATCGGAAACGCGCGAGCGGCTGTTTCAGCGTTTCGTGCAGGCCGACGCGTCGACGACGCGCCGCTATGGAGGCACCGGACTTGGCCTGGCGATCTGCCGCCAGTACGCCGACCTCATGGCTGGCGATATCGGCGTGGAGAGCGAGCCAGGACAGGGCAGCCGTTTCTGGCTCGAACTTCCGGCTCCTCCGGGCGAAGGCCGAGAAGAGGCGACGATAGAGCCCGAGGCCGTCCCGGCGAAGTCGCTGCGCTTACTGGTCGCCGAGGACAACGAGACCAATCAGAGGGTCATCGCGGCGCTGCTGAACACCTTTGGCCACAGCTTCACCATCGTGCCCGATGGGGCCCAGGCGCTGGCCGCCGTGTCCAGCGGCGATTTCGATGCCATCCTGATGGATGTGCAGATGCCTGTGATGGACGGGCCCACGGCGACGCGACGGATCCGCGCCCTCGGCGGCCGTGCCAGCATGCTGCCGATCATCGCCCTTACGGCCAACGCCATGGCGGGCCAGAGAGCGGAGTATCTGGCGGCGGGCATGACCGACTATGTGTCCAAGCCCGTGGACGTCGGCGCCCTGTTCGCGGCGCTGGAACGAGTGGGCTGATCCGGCCTTCTGCGGCGACTTGCCCGTCGGCTGCGCTTGTCCTACCCCTCGCGGCCTTATTCTGAACCGCGCCGGACCCTGCCCATGACCCTCGCCCTCCTGTTCCCCGGACAAGGCAGCCAGACGGTCGGAATGGGCGCGGCGTTGGCCGATGCCTTCGCTTCCGCGCGGGATGTGTTCGCTGAGGTGGATCAAGCCCTCGGACAGGATCTTTCCGGCCTGATGCGCAACGGTCCCGAGGATCAACTCACCCTGACCGAGAACGCTCAGCCGGCGTTGATGGCGGTGTCGGCGGCGGTCGTGCGGGTATTGGAGGAAGATTTCGGCGTTGGCGTGGACCGCGCGTCGTTCGTCGCGGGGCATTCACTAGGCGAGTATTCGGCGCTGGCCGCTGTCGGCGCCTTGTCGCTGTCGGACACGGCGCGGTTGCTGAAACTACGCGGTCAGGCGATGCAGCGGGCTGTGCCGGTCGGGCAGGGGGCCATGGCCTCGCTGATCGGGCCGAAGACGGACCTGGCTCTGGCGGAGGCCGCCGCCGCGGCGGGGGCCGAGGTCGGCGTCTGCGTCGTCGCCAACGACAACAACAACGGCAATGTGGTCATCTCCGGCGACAAGGCTGCGGTGGACCGAGCCATCGAGAAGGCCAAGGAGTTGGGCGCGCGGGCGATCCCGCTGAACGTTTCGGCGCCGTTCCATTGCCCCCTGATGCAGCCCGCCGCCGACGAGATGGCAGCCGCCCTGGCGGCCGCGTCGTTGAATGCACCGTCGTTGGCCGTGGTGGCGAACGTCACGGCACGGCCCGAGCGCGACGCCGACGTCCTCCGCCGCCTGCTGGTCGAACAGGTCACCGGCCGGGTCCGCTGGCGCGAATCGATGGAATGGATGGCCGGTGAAGGCGGTGTGACCCGCTTTGTCGAGGTCGGTTCCGGCAAGGTGCTTACCGGCATGGCCAAGCGGATTGCGCCTGAGGCGGAGAGCCTGGCGCTCAACACGCCGGAAGACATTGAGGCCTTCGCCGCCTCGCTCGCCCAGTAAGGAGAAAGCCATGTTCAACCTGACCGGCAAGACCGCTCTTGTGACCGGGGCAACCGGAGGAATCGGCGGGGCCATAGCGCGGGCCCTGCACGCGCAGGGAGCCACTGTGGTCCTGTCCGGCACACGCGAGGCTGTGCTGGCCGAGATCGCCAGCGAACTGGGCGATCGGGCCTACGTCGCCCCCGCGAACCTATCGGACGCGGCCTCGGTCGACGGCCTCGTCGCCCGGGCCGAGGAGGTGGCGGGCGCGCCGCTGGACATCCTGGTGGCCAACGCGGGGATCACCAAGGACGGCCTGCTGCTCCGGATGAAGGACGAGGACTTCCAGTCCGTGCTGATGATCAATCTGGAAAGCTATTTCCGGCTCAGCCGCGCGGCGCTGAAGGGCATGATGAAGCGCCGGGCTGGGCGGATCATCGGCATCACCTCGATCGTGGGCGTGACCGGCAACGGCGGCCAGACCAACTATGCAGCGTCCAAGGCCGGGATGATCGGCTTTTCCAAGTCCCTGGCCCAGGAGGTCGGTTCGCGGGGCGTGACGGTCAATTGCATCGCGCCGGGCTTCATCACCTCCCCCATGACCGACGTGCTGAACGAGCAGCAACGCGAAGGCATCCTGAGGAACATTCCCGCCGGACGGCTGGGCGAGGGCCCCGAGATCGCGGCTGCCGCCGTCTACCTGGCATCCGACGAGGCCGCCTACGTCACGGGCCAGACGCTGCACGTGAACGGCGGGATGGCGATGATCTGAACAAGAACCACTGGCAACGCCCTATTTCCCCTCGCGAGCGGTGTGCTAAAGGGCTCGGCAACCGGTTGGGTCATGCGGGCGTTGCCCCTTGCGCAAGCGGAGCCGTCATGAGACGGCAGACACCCACGACGCCGCCCCACAGCGGCCCCATAAGGCAGAGACACCCATGTCCGACACCCTGGAACGCGTCCGCAAGATCGTCATCGACCACCTGGACGCCGATCCGGACAAGGTCACCGAGAAGGCCAGCTTCATCGACGACCTGGGCGCCGACTCGCTCGACAACGTCGAATTGGTCATGGCCTTTGAGGAAGAGTTCGACATCGAGATCCCCGACGACGCCGCCGAGCACATCCAGACCGTCGGCGACGCGGTCAAGTTCATCGACGAGAAGACGGCGGGATAAACCGCTGTTCGATCGGCAGCCAATGGCCGCCCGGCGCTCCTAGCGGAGAGGCCCGGCGGCCATTACTGTTTCAGATTCAGGATTCGTGGAGCTGGAGCCCGACATCATGCGTCGCGTCGTCGTCACCGGTCTCGGCCTCGTCACGCCCCTCGGCACGGGCGTGGAACACAGCTGGAAGGGGATCGTCGAAGGCCGCTCCGGCATCGGCCCCATCACGGCCTTCGATACCGAGGGCTTCGGCTGTACCATCGCCGGCGAGGTGCCCAGCGTCGACGGGCGCGGCGGCGGCGGCCCCGACGTCCCCGGCAGCTTCGATCCCGACGCGATCATGTCGCCCAAGGAAAGAAAGCGCGTCGATGACTTTATCCTGTTCGGCATCGCGGCGGCCGACGAGGCCTTGAACGACGCGAACTGGCATCCTGAGACCGACGAGGACAAGGAACGCACCGGCGTCATGATGGGCGCGGGCATCGGCGGTCTGGGCCCCATCGCCGAGAGCGCCCAGATCCTGGCCGAAAGCGGCCCTCGCCGCATCAGCCCCTTCTTCATTCCTTCGGCCCTGATCAACCTCGCCAGCGGCCAGATCTCGATCCGGCACCAGCTGAAGGGCCCCAACCACGCGGTGGTCACGGCCTGCGCCTCGGGCGTCCACGCCATCGGCGACGCGGCCCGGATGATCGCCTTCGACGACGCCGACGTGATGGTGGCCGGTGGGGCGGAAAGCACCATCGTGCCGATCGGCATCGCGGGCTTCCTGGCCTGCAAGGCGCTCTGTACCGCCTACAACGACACGCCGGAGAAGGCCTCGCGGCCTTATGACCGGGGCCACGCGGGCTTCGTCATGGGCGAGGGGGCGGGCGTGCTGGTTTTGGAGGAGTATGAGCACGCCAAGGCGCGGGGCGCCAAAATCTACGCCGAGGTGATCGGCTACGGCATGTCCGGCGACGCCTATCACATCACCGCTCCGTCCGAAGACGGCGACGGGGCCTATCGGGCCATGAAGGCGGCGGTGAAGCGGGCGGGGATCGACGTGACCGACATCGACTACGTCAACGCCCACGGCACCTCGACCATGGCCGACTGGATCGAGCTACGCGCTGTCGAGCGGCTGATGGGCAACCACTCCGGCCACGTCGCCATGTCGTCGACCAAGTCGATGACCGGCCACCTGCTGGGCGCGGCCGGGGCGATCGAAGCCGTGTTCAGCGTGCTGGCGATCCGCGACCAGATCGCGCCGCCGACCATCAACCTGGACGATCCGGAACACGAAACCGCCATCGACCTCGTGCCACACAAGGGCAAGCCGATGGAGATCGATGTGGCCATGTCCAACAGCTTCGGATTCGGGGGCACCAACGCCTCCATCATCTTCCGCAAGGTGGCCTGATGGTGTTCGGGGGGGCGCCGGGGGCCAAGAAGCGCCCTGGCCTGATCGCGGCGCTGCTGGCGGCCTCGGCGACCTTCAGTCTGTTTCTGATCGCCGGTCTGGCCTGGGCCTGGAGCGTCTACTACTCACCGGGCCCGCCTGCACAGAACGACGAATCGACGATCGTCACCCTGCCCAGCGGGTCGGGTGTCTCGGCCATCGCCGCGCGGCTGAAGAACGCCGGGGTCATCCGCTCCGTCGATATGTTCAAGGCCGCCGCGACCCTGACCGGGGCCGACCGGCGTCTGCGCGCCGGCGAGTACGAGGTACCCAGCCGGGCCTCGCTGAAGACCGTCATCGGCCTGCTGACCGATGGCCGAGTCGTGCGCCACTTCGTGACCATCCCCGAAGGCTGGTCCTCGGCCCAGGCGGTCGACATCCTGAATGCCGAGACCATCCTGACCGGCACGATCGAGGAGGTACCGGAGGAGGGATCCTTGTGGGCCGAGACTTACGAGGTCACGCGAGGCGAGACCCGCCAGGCCGTCATCGACCGCATGCAGCGTGCCGCCGAGGAGAACCTGGCGCGACTGTGGGCGACCCGAAGCCCCAACACCGTGGTCCGCAGTCCGGAGGAGGCCGTGATCCTGGCGTCCATCGTCGAAAAGGAAACCGGCGTCGGTGCGGAGCGCCCGCGCGTCGCTGCCGTCTTCTCAAACCGCATCCGGCTCGGCATGCGGCTGGAGAGCGATCCGACCATCATCTACGGCATCACCAAGGGCCGACCGCTGGGACGAGGCATTCGGCGGTCCGAGCTGGAACGCGACACAGGCTACAACACCTATCTGATCGACGGTCTGCCGCCGACGCCGATCGCCAATCCTGGACGGCAGTCGCTAGAGGCCGTGCTCAATCCTCCGCGTACGGACGACCTGTTTTTCGTGGCAGACGGCACGGGCGGCCATGCCTTCGCCCGGACCTATGAAGAGCATCTGAGGAACGTCGCCCGCTGGCGGGCGATCGAGGCGCGCGCGGCCGGGGAGACGGCCGAGGCCGTGCCGCCCAGCCTCGCGCCCAGCGCGCCGGCCGTCGCCGCGCCCAGCTCGGCGCCCGCTCCGACCGGTGACGCCGTCATCACGATGCAGCCTACCGGGGCCTTGCGTCCGGCGGCGCCAGCGCGCACCACCGTGCCTTCCCCGACCACGCCCCAGGCCTAGAATGTCCAATGACCGCACGCCCCGCCGGGGCGTTCTCCTGATCGTCGCCAGTCCCTCGGGCGCGGGCAAGACCAGCCTGTGCCGCCGCCTGATGGCCGACCACGGCGGACTGGAACTGTCGGTCTCGATGACCACGCGCGACATCCGGCCGGGCGAGGTCGCGGGGCGCGATTATCACTTCGTCGATCACGCCGAGTTCCAGCGCGGCATCGACGCCGACGCCTTCCTGGAATGGGCAGACGTCCACGGCAATCGTTACGGCAGCCCGCGCGGCCCGGTCGACAAGGCCCTGGCCGAGGGCAGGGACGTGCTGTTCGACATCGACTGGCAGGGGGCCCGCCAGATCGCCGAGAAATGCCCCGGCGACGCCGTGCGCGTTTTTATCCTGCCGCCCAGCCTGGAAGAACTGCGCCGCCGCCTGGTGACCCGCTCCCAGGACGCCGACGACGTCATCGAACGCCGCATCAAGAACGCCAAGGGCGAGATCGAGCACTGCGCCGAGTTCGACTACGTCTTCGTCAACGACGACTTCGACCGCTCCTATGCCGAGTTGGCCCACATCTATCACGCCGAGCGCAGCCGCCGGTTCAGGAACACCTGGGTTGATGCCTATCGCGAGGCGCTGCTGTCCGAGGACGTCTGAGCCGCGAACCAGGGCTCCATCCGCCGGATGGCCTCCTCGATCTCTGGCGTCGAGACCGCGAAGCTGAAGCGCATGAAGCGGTGGCCCTCTAAGGGGTCGAAATCGACCCCCGGCGCCGTCGCCACGCCGGTGTCGCGCAACAGTTGCTCGCAGAAGCCGACGCTGTCGTCCGTCAGATGGCCGATGTCGGCCCAGATGTAGAAGGCGCCGTCTGGTGGCGCGATGGTCTTCAGCCCCAGGCGCGGCATGGCGGCCAGCATCCGCTCCCGATTTCGGCGATAGACTTCGATATGACCCTCCAGCACGTCACGCTGGTCCATCGCCACCAGACCCGCATGCTGGCTCAGCGAAGGCGGCGTCAGGAACAGGTTGCCGATATAGGCCTTGGCCGTCTCGATGTGGTGGGTGGGCACTAGCAGCCAGCCCAGCCGCCATCCGGCCATGCTCCAGTATTTGGAGAAGCTGTTGATCACCATGGCGTCGGGCGCATGGGCGAGCATCGTAGGTTGGGGCCCGACATAGCTCAGACCGTGGTAGATGTCGTCCGAGATGATCTGGATACTCCGTATACGGCATATCTCGGCGATGCGGGCCAGCTCGTCCTCGGCGATGATTGAGCCGGTCGGATTGGCGGGGCTGGCGACGATCAGACCGGCCGGCGCAGGGTCCAGGGCCTGGATGGCGGCGGCGGTCAGCTGATAGTGCTCGGCCGGACCGCAGGCGATCTCGACCGCCTCCATCCGCAGCCCCCTCACGACGTTGCGATAGGCGACGTAGCCCGGCCGGGCCATGGCGATCCGGTCACCGGGCGCGAACCTTGACGACAGCGCCAGCACCAGAGCGGGGGAAGCACCGCAGGTCAGCAGCAGACGGTCGGGCGACACCGCGACCCCGTACCGTTCGTCGTAGAGCCTGGCGATCCGCGCTTTCAACGGCGCGCTCTCCCAGTAGCCCATGGCGTCGGCCTCGAGCACGCGGTGCGCCTCCTCGATCGCGCGGGGTGGGGCCCCGGTCGACGGCTGGCCGAACTCCATGTGGATGACGCTGCGGCCCTCGGCCTTGAGGGCGTGGGCTAGGCGGCTGATGACGATGGCGCGAAACGGTTCGATGGCGGCGGTCATGTCGCCGGTCTAGGCGCGGAGGCCCGCCGGCGACAAGCCCGCAAGACCCCGATCAGGCAGCGGTCGGCGTGCGCGTGTATCGGTTGAACCACTCCAGCGTCCGGAGCCATGCCTGGGAGGCGGTAGCGGGGTTGTAACGTTCCGGGGTGGCGTCGTTAAAGAAGCCGTGAACGGAGTCCGCCCACAGGTGACCCTGGTGGGTGATGCCGTGGCGTTCCAGCTCGGCGATCTGGGCCGGGAAGCCCTCGGCCAGACGCCCGTCGAGCGCGCCGTGGTGGATCAGGATGGCGGCCTTGATCGCGGGCACGAGCTCCGACGGCGTGGCGCCACCGTAGAAGGGCGCGGCGGCGGCGAGTTCATCGCCCATCATGCCGGCCAGCAGGTTGGACGCGGCTCCGCCGTAGCAGAAGCCGGTCGCGGCGACCTTGCCGTTCCCGTCCTCGCGCGCCTTGAGCCAGCGGGCGGCCGCGAGCAGGTCTTGGGTCATCTTGTTGCGGTCCAGCGATGCGAACAACTGGCCGCCGCGATAGTCGTCGCCGGGATAGCCGCCGACGCTGGTCAGGGTGTCGGGCGCAAACGCCATGAAGTTGGCCAGGGCGAAGCGGCGGGCGACGTCCTCGGTGTGAGGGTTCAGGCCTCGATTTTCGTGGATCACAATGACGCCGGGCAGCTTGGCCGGCGTGGCGCTGCGCGAATCCGCGCTGAACGGTCGGACCAGGTAGCCGCGGATCTCTCCGTGGCCATCGGGCGAGGGCACGGTGACATAGGAGGCGCGGATGCGCTCGTCATCCCGTGCAACCTGCTGCCCCAACGCATAGTTGGGCATCAGGGCCTCGATGATGACCGACGCGGTCAGACCCGCGACAGCGTATTTGCTGACGCCGCTGACGAAGGCACGCCGGTCGATCTCGCCGTGGATGAAGCGGGTGTAAAGGTCCACCGCCTCGGCAGGGATTTTCCTGTTGTCGCCGCTCATCGTCGCCTCCCGTTTCGTCTCTCTTGCCGGAGACGGACACAGTCTGGATCAAGGCGCGGGCCGACGCCACAGGCTCAAGAGCCGCAGGCGGCCGCCAGTCTGAGGAACCCCGCGATGTCGATGGTTTCGGCCCGGGCGTCCGGGTCGATGCCGGCCGCCTCGCATAGCGCGGCACCGCCCAGCGGCTTGAGGCTGGACCGCAGCATCTTGCGACGCTGGCCAAAGGCGGCACCCGTCACGCGCTCAAGCCGCGTCAGCAGGTCCGGCGCAGGCCGGTCGGGGTGGGGCACCAGATGCACGACCGCCGAGGCGACCTTGGGGGGAGGGGTGAAGGCCGCCGCCGGCAGGTGCATCACGATCCGCGCGGTCGCCGTCGCCTGGGCGATGACGGCGAGACGGCCATAGGCGTCGTCGCCGGGGGCCGCCACGATCCGCTCGGCCACCTCTTTCTGGAACATCAAGGTGAGGGACAGGGGTGTCCACGGCCGCGTCAGCCACTTGATCAGCAGGGGCGTGCCGACGTTGTAGGGCAGGTTGGAGACGATGTGCGCCGGCCCCGTGGTCAGGTCGGCCTCGCGAACCTTCAGCGCGTCGCCCTCGACGATCGTCAGTCGCCCTGAGCCGTCCTCCAGTTCGGCGAGGAGCGGCAGGAAGCGGGGATCCTTCTCGACCAATACCAGATGGCCGAGGTCGCTCTCCAGCAGGGCACGTGTCAGCCCCCCGGGCCCGGGGCCGACCTCGATGACCGTCCGGCCCTCGAATGGCCCGGCGAGGCGGGCGATCTTTCGGGTGACGTTCAGGTCCAGCAGGAAATGCTGGCCGAAGCTCTTCTTGGCGAGAAGGCCGTGGGCCTCGAGCGAGGCGCGGATGGTCGGCAGGTCGGTCACAGACCCTGTTAGCTCGCCCGGCGCGCCGCCGCCATCTCCGCCGCCAGACGGATCGCGGCGATCATGCTGTCGGCGCGCGCGACGTCCTTGCCGGCGATCTCGAAACCGGTGCCATGGTCGGGCGAGGTGCGGACAATGGGCAGGCCCAGAGTGGCGTTGACCCCGCCCCAGAAGTCCAGCGTCTTGACCGGGATCAGGGCCTGGTCGTGATACAGGCAGATCGCGGCGTCATAGGTCGCGCGCGCCTCGTCGTGAAACATCGTGTCGGCGGGCAGGGGGTCGGTGATGGCGATGCCCTCGGCGCGCAGGGCCTCGGCGGCGGGTTTCAGCACCTCAAGTTCCTGCAGACCCAAGGCTCCGCCCTCGCCGGCGTGAGGGTTCAAGGCCGCCAGCGCCAGCCGGGGCCGCGCGATGCCGAAGTCGCGGCGCATCGCCTCGTCGACGACCCGCGCGGTGCGCTTGACCCGCTCGGCCGTCACCATCTGAGGCACCTGATCCAGCGCGAGGTGGATGGTCACCAGACAGGCGCGCAGGTCCCGCGCCGTCAGCATCATGACAGGGCCGCGAGTGCCCTCGAAGGGGGCATCGGCGGTCAGTTCCGCGATGAACTCGGTATGGCCCGGAAAGCGAAAGCCAGCGGCATACAGGGGGGCCTTCGCGATCGGCGCTGTGACGAGGCCCGAGGCTTCGCCAGACATGCACAGATTGACGGCCCGCTCGATCCAGTCGGCGACGACCCCGGCGTTCCGGACGTCAGGAGTTCCGGGCGTCACCGGTTCGGGGGCCGGATGATGCAGCACCGGGAGGGCCCGCCCAAAGACGGTCCTCGTGTCATCGGGATACAGAATCTCGGCGACCGGAATGCCCTGCATCGCCAGCAGGCGTGCATCGCCGACGACGAAGAAGGGCGTCTCGGCGTTCAACGCCTGCCAGGCCTTGGCCACGACCTCCGCCCCGATCCCGGCGGGCTCGCCGAGGCTGAGGACCAGAGGCGCGGATAACACGGCTTACTTGAGCTCGATCAGGGCGTCGGCGCGCAGGTCGCGGATGTAGCGCCGGGCCAGCATCGCCAGGTTCTGGTTCTGGAGCCTCAGCTCGACCTCACGATAGGTAGGCGCGTCGGCTCCACCCACCCGGCGACCGCAGACGGCGACCAGATGAAGGCCTAGCGGCGTTCGCACGGGGTTGGACACGGTGCCCACCTCGGCCGCGCGCGCGACCTGCTGGAACTGGGGCGCCAGGTTGGCCACGTCGCTTTCGCCCAGGTCCGATCCCAGAAGGCCCGCCTCGGACGCGGTTCTCTCCAAGATATTGTCACAGGTCAGGCTGGGCTGCAGCGCGGTCAGCCGCTGGGCCGCGCCGGCGACCTCGGCCTCTGTGGCGGTCTCGGGCAGCTCGATCATGGCCTGTTTCAGGTTGACCAGGCTGGTTGCCGCGCCCGCGCGCTTGTCACGCATATAGACGATGTAGACCCCGCCCTCGACCGGGATCGGCCGGGACAGCTGTCCGGTCTCCAGACTGTCGAATGCAGTCTGCAACGCCGGCTGCACGGTGCCTTGGACGATCCAGCCCGCGTCGCCACCGCGCGCGGCCGACGGCGCGGCCGAGAACTGGCGGGCCACGGCCTGGAATGGCGCGCCCTGGACCATCTGGGCGACCAGTTGTTCGGCACCTGCCAGCGCTGCCTGTTGACCGCCGACCCGGGACGCCTCGATGTAGATTTCGCCGATCAGATACTGGGGCTTGGACGCGGCCTCCGACAGCTGACGCAGGTTCTGCTCGACCTGTGCGCGACTGACGCGGGCGCGGGTGTTGAAGCGGCCTCCGACCAGTTGGCGCCAGCCGATCTCGGTCCGAAGCTGCTGCCGCAGCTGATCGGGACGAATGCCGCCCTGGGCCAGGAAGGACACATACTGTTCCGGCGTGGTCCCGGCGTCCTGGGCCATGGCCGTGAGTTCCTGGTCCACCTCGTCGTCGGTGATGATCAGGCTCTCGTAGTTGGCGATCTCCTGGGCCTGGAGACGTTCCTCGATCAGGGCCTGAAGGGCCTGTTGCTGGATCGCGGGGATGTTCTCCTCGGTCGGCTGGACCTGGCTCATGGCGATGACGGTTAGCATGCGCTGCCGCAGGTCGAAGCCCGTGATGATCTGGTCGTTGACCGTCGCGACGATGCCGTCTGCCAGGCGGAACTCGGGCGCAGGCGCGGTGGGGCCGGCCGGCACCTGTCCCGCCGCGGGGTCGAGCGAGCCGGCGGCCTGGGTGGCCGGAGCCGCTCCGCCTTGCGAAGATTGAGCCATCGCCGATCCGGCGACCAGCGCGGCCATCGCGACCCCGGTCGTAAAGCGCATCAAACCCATAGTCCGTCCTGATTCCCTGAAAGCCCAGCTGGCCGGTTTCTCACCGGGCGGGCGTATGCCGTGACGCCTCATGCCTAACGCAGGCCGTTGGATCCATAGCCTGACCCTCCAAAAGTGGCGAGGTTTAGACGGAAGAAGACGCCGTCGGACGGCCCGGTGGGCCGGACCCGGGTGTTGTCTCGTCGATAACCGACCTCGATGCGGAAACAGTCGTCGTCGAACAGCAAGCCGACTTCGGATCGGGTGATCAGGTCGCGTTCGAGATCGGCGATGCCCGCGACCGTGACACCCCAGTTCCCATAGACGAACTGTTGCGCCGCGATCTGGACGAACTCGTAGTTCCTGTTCAGCGGCCCATCCAGAGGGTTGGAGCGATCCAGGATGTAGCTGACAGTCGCCAGGTTTCGCCGGCCCCACCGGCCATCGACCGCCGTCTCGGCGCGGCGCAGGTCGCCCGAGCCATCGACGGTGGCGTGGCCCCAGCCGCGCACCCGGTCGGACGGCCTGAACTCGGCCTGGACGACCCAGTCCGACGTCTGGGCGGCCAGACCCGTCGGGTCGTACAGGCGGGAAGGATCGTCGGGAATCGGGACGCGGAAGCCGTCCTCTTCGGCGTCGCGCATGCTTCGGCCCACGAACAGACTGGCGCTCCGGCTCTGGTCCCAGCGCAGGGTGGTGCGCACCCCGGCGGTTAGGCGGACACCGCCCTCCAGCAGGTCGTGGCCGGGAAACCGGTCGACGCGGAAGAGAGACGCCTGATCCAGCTCCAGTGTTTCGGAGTCCTCATTGGGGATGCGCGGGTCAAGATCTGGGTCGGTCGAGACCGAAATCTGACCCATCGGCTCGATGATCAGGTCGGCCCCGTCCGCCAGGCGACGGATCAGCGGATAGCTCACGTCCAGACCGATCGTCGCGCGCTCGCGCGTGATCGTCTCGTTCTCCAGCCCCAGGATCGGGGGCAGGTCGTCGACGGAATAGACGTCCACCCGGCCGTCCACGAAGGTCTCATATCGGATGCCCGCCGGGGCGATGAAGGTGCGCCGCCAGTCGAACTGGCCACTGATGCGGCGGCTGTCGACGCCCGGCAGGCCTGCCGTCGATCCTGTGGGGATGACCTCGGGCCTCAGAACTGGGCTGCCGAAATAGCGCTCGCGGTACAGCGACACGGCCGACCCGCGCAGCCTCAAGCGCCCACCGAGAACGGCCGCGTTCGGCTCCCAGCGCGCATCGATCAGGGGCGCGACCAGCGGCAGGGTGTCGTCATCTTCGAACACGTTCAGGGCCGGCGTGACGGGGTCGAACCGCGACACCCGCAACGACTGGATCGAGAAGGCCGCGATCGAGAGATAGGAGCGGTCAGTCTGGCGCTCGGCATAGAGCTGGCTGATCAGGCGCCGCTGGTCGCCGTAATACAGGCCATTGTCCTGATAGGGATCCTGGATGTCGTAGCGGTCGAACAGGGTCTTGTCCGAGGTGCGCTCGGCCGTGAAGCCCCAGCGCCAGGATCCGGCGGGGTCGAAGCGGCCATATCCCAGGAAGTAGCTGCGGCTGGTGCGGTCGCCGAAGTCGACATTGGATTCGGCATCGCCGTCACCATCCAGGTCGAAGTCGCCGAAGTTGCGGGCATAGGTCGCGCCGCCACGCAGGACGACGGTGCCGTCGGCGAACCGCCGGCGCCATTGCAGGTTCAGGAACGGCAGAACCCGCGTGTTGAACTGGGGGCTGATCAGCCAGTCCTCGGACGGCGACACGACCTGCAGATAGGGGGTCTCGACCGAAAGGCCGCGCCCTGAGTCGTAGTTAAAGCTGGGCACCAGGAAACCCGAGGCCCGTTCGACCGTGGGATCCGGATGCGCGAACGCCGGCAGCCACAGCACCGGCACCCCACCCAGTTTGAACACGGCGTTCCGATACAGGATCGCGCGCAGTTCCTCGTCCTGCACGACCGTCTCGGCCTGGATCGAGAGGCTGGGTTGCTTGGGATTACCCTCGGCGTCGCAGATGGGGCAGGGGGTGAAGATGGCGTAGTTCAGCTCGTTCACGTTCTCGCTGCGGCGGACCGCCGTCGCTGCCATCAGGCTGGCTCCGCTGGTCAATCGCGTGGCGAAATCCACTGCGACACCGGCCCGAAGGTCCTCGTCCAGCTCCAGGTGACTGGCGAAGACGCGGTTGCCTTCGGGGTCGGTCAGTTCGACATCGCCGTCGGCTGTGCCGATCCCACGCGCGATATCGAAGGTGATGCTGCGGCCGCGCAGGGTGTGCCCCTGGTAGCGAGCGAAGACCCGCTCAGTCTCGCCGATTGCCGAGATCAGGTCGCCGATACGGCCCGCCTGTTCAGCCTCGATGTAGAGCGCATCAGGAGCAAGGCCGTCCGGGGCTGGACGGATGTCGGGCGCGCGGGGAACGGTGGTCGTCTGGGCCTCGGCCAGACCGGGCAGGCAGGCCAGGGCGGCGACGCCAACAAGCAGGCGCGCGCGCAGGGCGTTCTTGCTAGGGACGGGACCACCGGACCGCATGGATTTCGATACCGCTCCTGATGGCCCCCGCCGGGGCCTCGCTTAGCCGTCTTCGGTATAGAACAGCAAGGTGAAGGCGGCGAGCGCTGTCAGGATCGCCGGCAGCCAGGCCGCGACGATAGGCGGCACGACCTCGGCGGAGCCCATGGCCGCCGAGAACTGGTTGAGGAAGAAGAAGGCGAACCCCAGGATGACCGCCGACACCGCCATGCGCGCCAGGTCGCCCAGCCGCATCAGCCGGAGCGAAAATGCCGCCGCCAGGATGGTCATGGCGGCGAACGTCAGGGGCGTGGACAACAGCTGCTGCAGCCGAAGCCGATAGGCGGTCGACGAAAAGCCCGCGTCCTCGATCCGCTGGATCTGGCCGGGCAAGGACCAGAAGGGCGTGGACTGGGGCCGGGCGAATCGCTCGAAGGCCTCCTCGTCGGCCAGCGCCGAGGGCAGGTCCAGGGTCGCGTAGCGCATGGCCCGCTGGCCGGTCTGGGCCCCCACGGCGTCGAACAGCCGCCAGCGGCCGGCCGACAGACTGGCGGCGGGGGCGTCGATCCGCTCCGTGAAGGCCCGGCGGCCATTGGGATCGGTGGTGTAGATGAAGAAGGTCACATCCAGCAGGCGCGCGTTGGCCCGGTCCTGCCGCCCGGCCCGGATGACCATCTGGCGCGCGCCCTCGCCTTCGCGAAGCCAGATCGCGGTCTGCTCCTCGCCGCTCATGATCGAGCCGGAGATGCGCTGGCGTTCGCGCTGGAACAGGCCGTCGCCAGAGGCGGCCAGCGGGCCGATGATGGTGACCGTCAGGATACCGGCGACCACGGCTGCCCCGGCCGCCGGCAGCACGAACCGCCAGGCCGAAACCCCCGCCGCCCGCATCGCCACCAGCTCCGAGCGCCGGTTCAGGCTGACGAAGGCCGACAGGGTGCCGAACAGGAAGACGAAAGGCAGCAGCTGAACGATCACTGCCGGGCTCTTGACCAGCATCAGGCCGAAAATCCGCAGCGCCGACAGATCGGTGTCCGAGCCCAGGCCGCGCGAGATCTCGACGAAGTCGATCAGCATGACCAGGGCGGCGATGACCCCCAGCGCCACGGCCAGCGACCGCGCCAGCTGGACCAGCACGTAACGCTCGATCCGTCCCAGACGCAGCGCGCTGAGAACATGGCGCGGCGCGGCGGTGAGGGAACCCAGCGCGGTCATGCGAACCGGGCCTTCAACGTCTTGATCGACCAGCCGCTGCTGCGTCGCGGCTTTAGCGCGCGGAACAGCAGCCGGAGCGACACGGCCGTCGTCGCGATGGGCAGCAGATACTGGAACACGTTCAACCAGCCGTTCCAGGCGCTGGCGGCCACAACGGCGTAGCCGACGATCCGGACCAGCAAGAAGGCCGCCGAGGCCTTGGCGATCCGGCCGCTGTATCCCGTGCGGCTGAAGGCTCCGCCGAGGATGGCGGTCAGGGCCAGGGCCATGGCCGTCAGGGCATAGAGGGGCGACGACAATCGCGCGTGGGCCTCGGCCAGCAGTTCGCCGCGCGGGGCTGTGTCGCGGATCAGGTCGGGCGTGGGCGAAAACAACTGCCCGATCCACAGGTCGGCGGGCTTGTATCGGATCGTCTGGTCGTCAGTGACGTACTGGCCCAGCGGAAACACGTAGCCGTCGAACGACAGCTGCTGCAGCACGCCGGCCGAGCTGTACTGCTGCCAGGACCCCTGCTGCATGGTCAGCACCGGCTGGCCGTCCACGCGGCCGAAGCGGGCCTCGGACGCGTCCCAGGTCGTGACCTCGTCGCCGTCCTCGATGTGGATGAAAAGGTTCTTCAACAGGCCGTTCTGCTCGATCTCCTGAACGTAGACGGTCAGGCCGTTGGGGCCCTGGACGAAACGGCCTTCCTCGACCAGCAGGGCGGCCAGATCGGTCCGGATCTCGAATGCTTGCTCGCGCGATTCTCTCTGCGCCCAGGGCTGGACCACGACGTTGGTGATCAACATGACCACAGCGACGGCGGCGGCCAGCCGCGCGCCCGGCTCGATCATGCGCCAGCGCGTCATGCCGCTGGCATAGGCGGCAGTCAGCTCCTGTTCCCTCTGCAGTCGAGTGAGCGCGATCAGGGCACCGACGAACAGCCCGATCGGCAGTATCACGGCGAACAGCTGCGGCACCGCCAGCAGGGTCAGCTTCAGCATGACCCAGACGCTCTGGCCGCGTTCAACGATGATTTCCAGCTGGTCCAGGCTCTGGCTCAGGATGCCGATTCCGGCCAGCGACCCGCACGCGCCCAGTACGGGTAGGGCGATCTGTCGAAAAAGGTAGCGCTGAATCAGGGTCATGCGGGCGATGAAAATCACCCGGTTGCGGGCGCGGACGTGGCGGCGCATCTAATACACGCGCTGGCGCACCGCCGACAATGGCGGCTATAGCCAAGCTTCACAGTATCAACGACCGGGTCCTGCCCGGCTGGAGTCCGCTTTTTCCATGCAGATCGAATTCGTCGCCGACGCCCATCGCTCGGGTGCTCTCGCCATTCTGGTTCATGATGGCCGCGTTCTGGCCGGGACTGGGGGCGACCACGATGCGGCGACCTCCGGCGGACTGACCAAGGCCATGGGGGCCAGCCGATTCACGGGTGGTGCCAACTCGACCACCACCGTTGCGGCCCCCGCGGGCCTGTCGGCCGATCTGGTGGTGCTGAGCGGGGCAGGGGACACTGCCAAGTTTGACGACCTGGCGCTGGAGACCGCCGTCGGGGCCGCCTACCACGCGGTCAAGCTTTCGGGCCTGGAGGCGCTGACCATCGACCTGTCGCACTTGTCGGCCGAACAGGCCGCCCGGGCGGCCTTCGCGGCTCGCCTCGCCGCCTACCGTTTCGACAAGTACCGGACCAAGGAGAAGCCGGACAAGGTTCCGTCGATCAGGACGGTTCACATCGTGACCGCCGATCCGGCCGCCGCAAAGTCCGCCTTGGCACCGTTGGACGCGGTCGCCGACGCCGTCTGTTTCTCGCGCGACCTGGTCGCGGAGCCGGCCAACGTCCTGTACCCGGCCGAGTTCGCCCGCCGCGTCAAGGACCTGGAGCGCCTGGGCCTGACCGTAGAGATACTCGGCGAGAAGGAGATGGAGGCGCTGGGCATGCACGTCCTGCTGGGCGTCGGCCAGGGCTCCGTGCGCGAGAGCCAACTGGCCGTCATTCAGTGGAACGGCGGCACTCCGGGCGATCAGCCCATCGCCTTCGTCGGCAAGGGCGTCTGCTTCGACACCGGCGGCATCTCCATCAAGCCCGCCCAGGGCATGGAGGACATGATCTGGGACATGGGCGGGGCCGCGGCCGTCGCCGGCCTGATGCACGCCCTGGCGGGGCGCAAGGCCAGGGTCAACGCCGTCGGCGTGCTGGGCCTGGTGGAGAACATGCCTGACGGCAACGCCCAGCGACCGGGCGACATCGTCGCCTCGATGTCGGGCCAGACCGTCGAGATCATCAACACCGACGCTGAGGGTCGCCTCGTCCTCGCCGACGCCCTCTGGTACACGCAGGACCGGTTCAAGCCGAAATTCATGGTCGATCTGGCGACCCTGACGGGGGCCATGATCGTGGCCCTGGGCCTCGACTATGCCGGGGTCTTCGCCAACGACGACGCCCTGGCCGACGCCATCCTGGCGGCGGGCCCCAAGGTCAACGAGAACGTCTGGCGCCTGCCGATGCCGCCCCAGTACGACAAGATCATGGACAGCGTGAACGCCGATGTGAAGAACTCGGCTGGTCGCGACGGGGGGTCGATCACGGCCGCCCTGTTCCTGCAGCGGTTCGTCAACGGCGTGCCCTGGGCCCACATCGACATCGCGCCGACCGCCTGGGTCAACAAGTCGACGCGGCCGACGGTGCCGGACGGCCCTGTGGGCTGGGGCGTGCGTCTGCTCGATCGGATGGTGGCCGACACCTACGAAGCCGGCTGAGGCCTACTGGCTGGTCACTTCGGAGATGTGGAGGGTCGCCGCTTGGGTCTGGCCTGACCGGTAGGTGCCGATCCAGATTTCGTAGCGGCCGGCCATCGGACGGTTGAAGCGGATGGCCGGGTTCAGGCCGTTCACTCCGCCGTCGTCATCACAATAGAAGCGGCCGTCGGGCGCGTTGATGATCAGGCTGGTGTCCGCATTCGAGAACACTGAAAGGATCAGGGGCAGGCTCCCCGGCGAGAAGTTCAGGCGGACGTCCGGGGCTTCGGTTATGAAGCCGGTGCAGTGCGAACCGGCGTTGCGGGCGGACAGGTTGCCTCCTGCGCGGACCGACACCGTGCCGGGGTCGGGTGTGAACCCGCCCGACAGGCTGTAGGTGCCATAGTTCGGGTTGAGCGACGCGTTCTGGGCTGCGGCCGGCGCGCCACTGACGACGGCGAGCGCGGCGAGAAGGCTGAGTATTGACGGCGATGGGAACATGACGAAGGCTCCGGAGCGACAGATCGGCCGGACGATGGCGTGGTCAGGGTCTGAGGGCATCGTCCAAATGGATGAAGCGGAAGGACGGACGTGAGCGACGCGCGAGGCGGTGAGGTCTGGTTCTATCATCTGGAGCGGTCGACGCTGGATCAGGTGCTGCCCGACCTGCTGGACCGCTCGCTGCAACGAGGCTGGCGCGCGCGGGTCCGCGTCACCGATCCCGATCAGCGCCGCGAGATCGACGAGCGGCTGTGGGCCTGGCGCGAGGACAGTTTCCTCGCCCACGGCCTGGCCGAGGAGCCCGAGGCGGAGCGCCAGCCGATCCTCCTGACGGGGGATCAGGAGAACCGTAACGGGTCTCAGGCGCTGTTCATCGTCGACGGGTCAGACATGAGCCTGAAAGAGGAGTTCGAGCGGTGCTTCATCATTTTCGACGGTCGCGACGAGACGGCGCTCATGACGGCGCGGATACGCTGGAAGGCGCTGAAGGATCAGGGGGCCAACCTCGCCTACTGGAAACAGTCGGACGCCGGGCGCTGGGAAAAGGCGGCCTGATCGCGACCCTGTTTCTGGCCGCCTGCTCCTCCACGCCCGAAGCCACCGCTCCGGCGGTGGTCGAACGGGCTGAACAGAACCCCCCGGTGGGCAGCCGAATGCCCGACGGCGACGAGGACCTGTGCAAGGCGCGGGAGCTTCAATACCTGGTCGGACGTCACCGCAACGATATCCCGGTGCCGGTGCAGGTGGTCAACCGCCGGGTGGTCTGTACCACCTGCCCGGTGACCATGGACTTCTCGCCCTACCGGCTGAACATCTTCTACAACGCCGAAACCGAATTGGTGGAGCAGGTTCGATGCGGATGATCGTCACGCTTTCCGGCGTTGCCGCCCTGATGGCCGGCTGTGCGATGCCGCAGGAGCCGTCGCCCGCCCCGGGGCCCGGCTCTGGCCAGTGCGACGCCGCTTCGGCGCGTTCTCTGATCGGCAGCCATGTCGGCGCGGTGACCTTTCCGGCCGGGGCGAACGTGCGGATCGTCTGCACGACCTGCCCGACGACGCGGGACTACCGCCCCGACCGCCTCAACGTCCGGTTCGAAGAGGCGACCGGGATCATCCGCAGCGTCGACTGCGGCTGATCCCGGCCTCGCCTCTCGCTACCAGCGCCAGGCGTCTCGAATCACCTCGACGATGTAACCGTCGTAGGCGTCGATCAGATAGATGTAGTTGTCGACGACGACCCACTGCGTTCCCGGCGGCGGGAAGCCCAGGCCAAAGGTCCGCCAGTCGTCCAGCCGGTAGCGCCAGAAGATCGACGGCAGGTAGTCGCCCTCGGACCACCGCTGTCCCCAGTAGTTCCTCGGCACCGAGTAGTAGCCGTAGTTCGGCGCGAAATAGAAGCCGGAGCGGAACCCGGAATAACCCCGGAAGCCCCGGTCGTTGCGCCACCAGTCATAGCCCCGGTTGCGGCTCCAGTCGCGCCGCCAGCTATCCTGGTTCCAGCGATTGCGGAAGCCGTCATAGTCTCGCCGCCCGTTGCGGTCATTGGACCAGTTGCGCCCGCCGCCGTTGCGATCGCGATCCCAGCCGCCGCGATCCTGGCCGCCGCCGTTCCAGTTGCCGCCATTGCCGCCGTTGCGATCCCAACCGCCGTTGCGGTCGTCCCGGTCCCGGCGGTCACGGTCATTCCCCCTGCCGTCGCGGTCGCGGTTCTGATCCCGATCCCGGTTCCAGTCCCGGCCTCCGCCGTCGCGACGACCCTCGCCGCTGCGATTCCAGCCGTTGCCGTTCTGCGGCGGAGCCGGGGGAGTCACGCCGGGCGCGGACGGTTGATCAGGCCGGCTCCAGCCACCGCCGTTGCCCTGGCCACGATTGTCGCCGCGATCCCGCCGCCCCTCGCCACGCGGCTGGCCGCCGCGATCGCGCCCGGCATCGCCGCGAGCCTCTCGGCCGCGATCCGCGTCGCCACCATTGCCACGGCCTTCCTGACCGCCGCCACCGCGATCGCCTCGGCCCTCACGGCGTCCGCCGCCGTCACGGTTGCCGCGCTCGCCCCCGCCGCGCCGCTCTTGCGCCTGTTCGGCTGCGGGTCGCTCGCGCTCGACGCGCTCGGCGCGCATCATCGTGCCCGCCTGGGGCTCGGCGCGAGCCGAACGCTCCTCGGAGGCCACCTCCATCGTGAAGTCTTGGGCCAGAGCCAGTCCGGGCACCCCCGCCGGCAAGGCCAGGGCGGCCAGGGCGACAAAGGCCGTCAGCGTCGATTTCATGGTCGTCTTCCCCGCACGCCGAAGTCCGGCGGCTCGTCGTCACGCTCGCGCCCGGCGCATGAACGGTGTCTGAACGACGGCTTGCGGGTGAAGGCGGCGTCGCCCAGATCAGGTGTTGCACCCAGCATGCCGGAGCCCCCCACACATGAGCGCCCCCATCGAACTCTGGTACTGGCCGACGCCCAACGGCTGGAAGGTCTCCATCGCCCTGGAAGAAATGGGACTGGCCTATGAGGTCAAGCCGGTGAACATCGGCCGGGGCGAGCAGTTCAAGGCCGACTTCCAGGCGATCAGCCCGAACGGCCGCATGCCCGCCATCGTCGACCCGAACGGGCCGGACGGACAACCGCTGTCGATCTTCGAGAGTGGCGCGATCCTGCAGTATCTCGCCAATAAGTCCGGCCAATTCTATCCCACAGACATCCGCGCCCGCGCCGAGGTCGATCAGTGGCTGTTCTGGCAGGTTGGAGGGCTGGGCCCCATGGCAGGCCAGACGCACCATTTCCGCCAGTATGCCCCCGCCCTGATCAAGGACCAGCGGCAGATCGCCTATGGCGTGCGCCGCTACACCGATGAGACCAACCGCCTGTACGGCGTCCTCGACCGGCGGCTGGCCGACCGCGAGTTCCTGGCCGGAGAATACTCGATCGCCGACATGGCGGCCTGGCCGTGGATCCTGCCGGAGCACCAGGGCCAGAACCTCGCTGATTTCCCTCACCTGAAGGCCTGGGTCGAGCGGGTCGGGGCGCGGCCGGCGGTGGTCAAGGGGCGCGCGGTCGGCGAAGAACTGCGTGGCAATCTGGCGTCGTCCGGCAAGGATGCGGAGGAGGCGAGGAAGCTTCTGTTCGGCCAGCGCGCGCGCAAGGCCTGACCTTACCTCCTGACCTCACTCGGGTCGCAGGTTATCAGGCGGCCTGGAGAACCTTGCGCAGCTGGGGATGCAGCTCGGTGTTGGCGGCCAGGATGGTCGAGCCCGTCTTGGGGTCGCCGTCGTTGTCGATGGTGGTCACCGACCCGCCCGCCTCGGTGACGAACAGGATGCCCGCCGCCACGTCCCAGGGCTTCAGGTTGCGTTCGAAATAGGCGTCGTAGCGCCCGCAGGCGACCCAGGCGAAGTCCAGCGCGGACGATCCCAAGCGCCGGATCCCGGCCACGCGCTGGCCTACGGCATGGATGTCCTTGATGGCCTGGGCGTGGCCCGTCTTGCCGATGAAGGGCAGGCCGGTAGCGATCAGGCTCTCGGCCAGATCGCGACGGCCGGACACGCGGATGCGCTGGTCGTTCAGGTAGGCGCCCCTGCCCTTCTCGGCCCAGAACAGCTCGTTCATGACGGGGTTGTAGGTGACGCCGGCGACGATCTCGGACGATCCATCCGGTGCATAGCGTTGCAGTCCGACCGTGATCGCGAAATGCGGCATGGCGTGCATGAAGTTGGTCGTACCGTCGATCGGATCGACAACCCAGGTGTGGGACTTGTCCGTCCCTTCCATCATCCCGCGCTCTTCGCCCAGGAAGCCGTAGCCGGGGCGGGCCTTCATCAGCAGCTCGTACAGGGTGTCTTCGGCCTTAATGTCGGCGGCCGTGACGAAGTCGCCGGGGCCCTTCCTCGACACCTGCAGGTTCGCGACCTCGCCGAAGTCGCGCAGCATCGGACGCGCCGTCTTGCGGACGGCGTCGATCATGACGGAGACGAGGGCGGAGGCGAGGGCCATGGGGGAATCTCCTGGTCCGTCTGTCCTGAAAAGGCGGGCTGCCCGAACAGACGGAGAAGTTCAGAACTGGCCCCGGAGGGCAGGGAAGGAGTTCAGTCCGCGCGGCGGACGTATTCGCCGGTCGTCGTGTCGACGATGATGCGTTCGCCGGCCGACATGTAGGGCGGGATCATGATGCGCACGCCGTTGTCGGCCAGAGCGGGCTTGTAGGACGACGACGCCGTCTGGCCCTTCACGGTCGGCTCGGTCTCGGCGACGGTCAGCGTCACCTGATCGGGCAGCGACAGGCCGATCGGACGGTCCTCGTGCATCTCTATGACGACCTTCATGCCGTCCTGCAGGTAGGGGATCGAATCCTCGCCAACCCAGTCCTTCTGCAACTCGATCTGCTCGTAGGTGGCGTCGTCCATGAACACCAAGGCGTCGCCCTGCTCGTACAGGAAGGAGAAGTCCTTCTGTTCCAGCGTGACGCGCTCGACCTTGTCCTCGGAGCGGAAGCGTTCGTTCAGCTTGTTGCCGGTCTCGAGGTTCTTGGCCTCGACGTTGGCGAAGGCACCGCCCTTGCCGGGCTTGACGTGGCTTGCCTTGGTCACGACCCACAGGCCGCCGTTGTGCTGCAGGACCATGCCGGGCTTGATGGTGTTGCCGTTGATCTTCATGGGGTCTCGGGAAAAGGGCGCGAGGCCCGGGCGTCACGGTGACGGGGCCTCTAAATCGGGCGCGATCCCTAGAGGAAGCCGCCCGGCAGGGCAAGGACAGGCAGGCCTGGTGCTTCGCAACGCGAGTCTGACCCGTTTGTCCGTAGCCAAGAGAACGAAAGCAGAACTTTTGCTTGCGGGCGGGCGGGTGACCGGTCTCTATCGTTGCCAGGAGAGAGCCATGCGCGACATTCGAACCGACTTCTACGTGCCCCGCGATATCCGCCAGCCGCGCGTCGGGGCGCGGTTGATCGTGGCTTGCGTGGCGCGCGACTGCAGCCGCGCCGCCCTCATGGATCCGCGACCGCTGTTCGGCGCGCGGCGCAACTGGCCGGTGGCGGGTCGATCGGAGCGGTTCCGCTGCGCCTGCGGCTCGCGCGAGACGCGCCTCAGCTACACGGTGAACACCGCCCAGGCTGACGGACCGGTATCGCTGGACGCCATGCGGCTGTGGCTCTGACGAGGCCGTCCACGGTCGTCTTCGTGTCGACAACCCGTCACGCTTGAACCGTGGCGGGAACGGGCCACATACTCTCATGAACGCCGTCGGAATCGACGGGCCTGTCCAGGGTGTCGCTGCATATCGCGGGGCGTCCGGTCAGGCGGGCCGGAGATCGTCAAAGGCCCAGGAGCGCATAATGTCCGAGAGTAAAATCCTCCCCGTCCTGCCTCTGCGGGACATCGTCGTGTTTCCCCACATGGTCGTGCCGCTCTTTGTAGGGCGCGAGAAGTCTGTGCGGGCCCTCGACGAGATCATGAAGGGTGAAAAGCAGATCCTGCTGGCCACCCAGAAGAACAGCGTCGACGACGACCCGACGCCCGACGCCATCTATCCCATCGGGGTGCTGGCCACGGTCCTGCAACTGCTGAAACTGCCCGACGGCACGGTCAAGGTGCTGGTCGAAGGCAAGGGCCGGGCCCGCCTGACCCGTTTCACCGACCGCGAGGAGTTCTTCGAGGCCGAGGCCGTCGAGATCGAGGACGACCTGGGTGATCCCTCCCAGGCCGAAGCCATGCTGCGCGCCGTGGTCGAGCAGTTCGAGAACTATGTGAAGCTGAACAAGAAGGTCCCGCCCGAGGCCCTCAGCTCCATCCCCCAGATCACCGACGCGTCCAAGCTGGCCGACAGCGTCGCCGCCCATCTGTCGGTCAAGATCGCCGACAAGCAGGCCCTCTTGGAAACCATCGCCGTGCCCCAGCGGCTGGAGAAGGTCTATGGCCTGATGGAGGGCGAGATCAGCGTCCTGCAGGTCGAGAAGAAGATCCGCTCGCGCGTCAAGCGCCAGATGGAGAAGACCCAGCGCGAATACTACCTGAACGAGCAGATGAAGGCGATCCAGCGCGAGCTGGGCGAGACCGACGACGCCCGCGACGAGGTGATGGAGCTGGAGAAGCGCATCAGGAAGACGCGCCTGTCCAAGGAAGCCCGCGCCAAGGCCGACGCCGAGGTCAAGAAGCTGCGCAACATGAGCCCGATGTCGGCCGAATCGACCGTCGTGCGGAACTACCTCGACTGGCTGCTGTCCATTCCGTGGGGCAAGGCCAAGCAGAAGCCGATCGATCTGGCCAAGGCCGAGGCCATCCTCGAGGAGGACCACTACGGCCTCGAGAAGGTCAAGGAACGGATCATCGAGTATCTGGCCGTCCAAGCGCGCACCAACTCGCTGAAGGGCCCGATCCTGTGCCTCGTCGGACCCCCGGGCGTCGGCAAGACCTCGCTGGCCAAGTCGATCGCCAAGGCCACGGGTCGTGAGTACGTCCGCATGTCGCTGGGCGGGGTGCGCGACGAGGCCGAGATCCGCGGCCACCGCCGGACTTACATCGGCTCCATGCCCGGCAAGATCATCCAGTCGATGAAGAAGGCCAAGACCACCAACGCCTTCATCCTGCTGGACGAGATCGACAAGCTGGGCGCCGACTGGCGTGGCGACCCCTCCAGCGCTCTGCTGGAGGTGCTGGATCCGGCCCAGAACAACAGCTTCGGTGACCACTATCTGGAGGTCGACTACGACCTGTCGAACGTGATGTTCGTCACCACGGCCAACAGCCTGGACATGCCCCAGCCGCTGAAGGACCGGATGGAGATCATCCACGTCTCGGGCTACACCGAGGACGAGAAGGTCGAGATCGCCAAGCGTCACGTCCTGCCCAAGGTCACGACCGACAATGGCCTGACGCCGGCCGAACTGGTGGTGCCGGACGAGACCATCCGCGACCTGATCCGCTACTACACCCGTGAAGCCGGCGTTCGCTCACTGGAACGGGCCCTGGGCGGACTGGCGAGGAAGGCCGTGCGCGAGATGGCCAAGGAGAAAACCCTCTCGATCACCGTCGATGCGGACAAGCTGGCCCAGTATGCCGGCGTCAAGAAGTACCGCTATGGCGAGACGGACGAAGAGGATCAGGTCGGGATCGTCACCGGCCTGGCCTGGACCCAGTTCGGCGGGGACATCCTGACCATCGAGGCGATCAAGATGCCGGGTCGCGGTCGCATGACCGTCACCGGCAACCTCAAGGACGTGATGAAGGAGTCGATCTCGGCCGCCGCCAGCTACGTCCGGGCCCGCTCCTTGGCCTTCGGCGTCAAGCCGCCGGTGTTCGAGAAGACCGACATTCACGTCCACGTGCCCGACGGCGCCACGCCCAAGGACGGCCCGTCCGCCGGCGTCGCCATGACCGTGGCCATGGTCTCGGTCCTGACCGGCGTGCCGATCCGCAAGGACATCGCCATGACCGGCGAGATCACCCTGCGCGGTCGGGTTACGGCCATCGGCGGCCTCAAGGAAAAGCTGCTCGCGGCGCTCCGCTCGGGCGTCAAGACGGTGCTGATCCCGCAGGAGAACGAGAAGGACCTCGCCGACGTGCCCGACAATGTGAAGGGCGCGCTGGAGATCGTCCCGATCTCGACGGCCGACGAGGCGCTGAAGTGGGCCCTGACGGGCTCTCTGACCGCGGTCGAATGGGACGAGGTCGCCGAGCCCCTGAACCCCGCCCCGGCCACCGTCCCGCCGATCGACGGCACGACGGTCGTCAGCCACTGACGTTAAGTGTCTCCTTCCCATGCCAAGGCATGGGAAGGAGACGGGGCGCTTCTTCAGCGCCGTGACGGAGGGGTTCTTGCCGCCGCTTCTTCGAACAGGCAAAGACCCTGTGTGGATGGGCGGCTAGCTCAGCTGGTCAGAGCATCTCGTTTACACCGAGAGGGTCGGCGGTTCGAACCCGTCGCCGCCCACCACTCTTCTTCAATAAATTCAGATAGTTGCGAGGAACCTGCCGAGTTAATCTGTTCCGGGCGCTGATCAATATTGGCCAAGGGGGGCAATAGGGGGGCAGTTTCTGCGGATTTCGTTGGAACCGTCTGAAACTCAGGGAGTGAACTCCTTGCCGATTGCGGCAATGCCGCCGTCTCCGCAGGATGTTCGAGGTCTGTTGAAGCGGTGGAGGGCGAGCGTGCAGTCGACGACCGCATCGCGATAGCGGTGGAAGCGAAATGGCGGCCACCGCAGCAGAGATTGTCGCCCTAAGCGGCGAGCCGTCGGATCTACTTCTGGGGTTGAGGCTCGGGCGAATAGCGGGCTGGAAGGGACGTCTAGTTCTGGCTCAAAGCTGCGGTTGCCAAAGTCCGCTATCGGGAGGCAGGCCTGTTTGAGGGTGAGTTCCGCAAAGCGGACCTTCTAGAGGTCCGAAATGGGTGGAAAGCGGACGTTAGCCGCCCTGTAATACTGCGGCGGTTCTCGCCCCCGAGACGAGAGCGAGTAGCTGAGGGACGAACCGATCAATGCTGACATAGCTGGTTTGGAACTTCGCCTTCAGGCGGCACGTGGGATCATCTCTGTCGGCGATTTCTACCCTCGCCTCCAGCACACCCAAGTTCCCCAAAGGGCCAATGCTCAAGAGCAACATCACGTCGTCGCCTTGCAACTGATCGTAGCCGAGAACCAGTTCCGGGGGTTTCACCAGCGGGTAGGTGGTCAACTCCGCAGCCAGTTCTGACAGGCTTTCCGGTGCACCCCAGAACCAACCTCGTCCTGAGAATGCGTCACTGTGCAGGTCGAAGTGCATCTGCCAGACCCCATCGCCATCGGGGACCACTTGTATCGTCAACCTGTCCATGGACGCGAGATTAGGCTGTCAGTTTACCGTCCGCTATGGGTCGAGAGCAGCCTCATGCCCCGGGGCGAAAGGCAGACCTTGGCTGATCGTTTGAATGTCGCCTTTTCGGCGGTGTCCATACGACTGCTCTTGGCGCACCGGCGGCGGCGAGACCTCTCATTTCGTCGCCCGCCATGAATGGGCGCAGAGGCTCGGTCAGAAGAAGCCACCATTCGCAAAGACCAACTGGCCGTTGATCCATTCCCCGTCTGCCTCGCAGAGGGCTGCAATGGCATTGGCGATGTCCTCGGGTTCTCCGATCCTCCCATAGGGGATCGCAGCCACCGCCTGCTGCATCACCGCCGGAGGCACGCGGAACAGTTCGGTGTTGGTGGGCCCGGGCGCGATGGCGTTGACCGAAATTCGGCGGCCCGCCACCTCCTTGGCCAGGGACCCGCAGAGCATCTCCTGCGCCGACTTGGTGGCGGCATAGGGGCCGTGGGTGGCCCGCTTCTGGGTCATGGAGGTGGAGCTGAGCGCGATGATGCGGCCGCCGTCGCGGACGCGGCGAGCGGCCTCGCGCAGGACGTTGAAGCTGCCCTTCAGATTCGTGGCCATCATCCGGTCGAAGGCCTCATCCGTGAACTGGGCGATCGGGGCGGTATTCATGATGCCCGCGTTGCTGACCACGACATCGACGCCGCCGAAGGCCTGAACGCAGGCGTCGAACAGGGCACCGACGGCGGCGGGGTCGGCCACGTCGGCCTGGCGGGCGATGGCGCGGCCGCCGGCCCACTCGATCTCCTGAACGACCTGGGCGGCCAGGTCTGCGTTGGTCAGATAGTTGACCGTGACCGCATAGCCGTCGCTGGCCAGGCGGCGGGCCGTGGCGGCGCCGATGCCGCGCGAGGAGCCCGTGACAATGGCGGCGCGTCCTGCGTTGGGCGACGGTGAACCGGGCGCGTCCTGGGCCGAGGCCCGGGCGGCGGCGAGGGCGGGCACGGCGGCGGCGAGGGCCAGCAGGGCGCGTCGAGAGGTGTGGGTCATTGTCATTGTCCTTTGAATGGAGAGATCAGCGGGGCCGCAGGATTGCGGAGATGCGCGCGTTGGCGATGAGGGTGGCGGCGCCGGTCAGGGCGCTGGCGACAGGGACAATGAGCAGGCCCAGGCCCAGGGTGTTGCCCAGCCCCCCTGCGGCTGCGGTGTCGCTGATCGCACCGACGATGACGGGGCCCAGCGCCGGTCCGACCAGACCCGATCCGATCAGCATCAGACTGGTCGCCATGGCCTGTTTGCCGGGACCGGCCATCAGGTGCGCCGCGCCAAAGGCCCAGGGCAACAGCAGGGCGAAGGAGAACATCGTCGGCACGAACAGGACGATCGACATCCACCCCGTCGGCGCGAACAAAGCCGCGGTCGTGGTCACGGCCGAGATCAGGAACAGCCAGCCCGGCAGGCCGATGATCCTTCCCCGGCCCGACCGCACTGCCCGATCGAATCCGCGTCCGCCCAGCAGGGCACCGATCACGCCGAGCCCTCCCTGCAGCAGGCCGAAGGACAGGCCGACCTCGCCCGCCGTGAGGCCGTGGGTCCGGATCAGGAAGGGGGAGGAGAAGACATAGAAGGGCACGGAAGCGAAGCCGATCATGACAGCCGCCACAAACAGCCAGCGGAACCCCGGCGCGGACACCAGGCGTAGGGCTTCGCGGACGAAGGGCGTGCGATCGGCCTCGGTGCGCGGGCGGGGCGGGGTGGGGCGAATAACCAGCACGGCCAGCAGCAAGGCCAGGCCGCCGAGCGCCCCCGCCCCGACCAGAGCTGTGCGCCAGCCGACGGTGTCGGCCATGGCACCGCCCGCCGCGAAGCCGACCATGGTCCCCAGCGGGATGCCCATGGAGAAGAGGCCGAGCGCGAGCCCGCGTCGTTCTGGCCGCACCTGCCGGGCGATCAGGGCGTGACCTGCGGGCATGCCGCCGGCCTCGCCGAAGGCTACGCCGAAGCGGGTCAGAGCGAGGACGACGAAGCTGGCCGCCAGTCCTCCCAGGGCCGTCATGACGCTCCAGACCAGCAGGCACCCCAGCAACACCAGCCGCGGCGAGCCCCGGTCGGACAGCCGCGCCAGAGGGAGAGACAAAAGGGTGTAGCAGACGGCGAAGGCGGCCCCGGTCAGCAGGCCGATCTGGGTGTCGCTGAGGCCCAGGTCGGTCTTGATCGCCTCTGCCAGGATGAACGGCAGGATGCGGTCGATCTGGCTGATGGCACTGATGATCAGCAGCGTCGCCAGCAGCGCCCAGAGCCGCCAGCCCATGACGTACTCCGATCGGGCACCGCCGAGCACGGTCACGGGCGGGCCTCGAAGCGCACTCCGGTCAGATCTTCAGAGACGGCCCAGAGCCGTTCGCGGGCGGCCGGGTCCAGAGCGGGCGCAGGAATACGCGCCTCGGCCGGAAAGCCGTTCAGTTCGGAGAAGCCGTCCGGCCCGTAGTAGGCGCCTCCCTCCGCGTCGGGAGAGGTGGCGGCGAACAAGCTCGGCAACGCACCCTGGGGCACGGGCTGGAACAGGAACCACAGCATGCCGCGCAGCGCGCGACGAACGCCGCTGGGGCCGCCCGGAGTGTTGTAGAGCAGTCCCGTGCGCGAGATTCCCGGATGGACCGAGATGCTGGTCACACCCCAACCGGCCCTCCGGCTGCGCCGCTGAAGCTCCAGGCCGAACATCAGGCAGGCCAGTTTGGATTGGGAGTAGACCGGCATGGGGCGATAGCGACGCCGGGCCTGCAGGTCCTCGAAATCGATCGTGCCGGCCCGCGCTGCGATGCTGGACAGGGCGACCACCCGCGCCTGCCCCGCGTTGACGAGCAGTGGGAGCAGCAGACCCGTCAGGGCGAAGTGCGCCAGATGGTTTGTCCCGAACTGGAGTTCGAACCCGTCCGCCGTCTCCATGCGGCGAGGCGGGGTCATGACGCCGGCGTTGTTGACCAGGATGTCCAGGACGTCGGTCTGGCCCCGCAGACGCGCCGCCAGCGCCGAGACGGAGGCCAGGCTGGCGAGATCGACCTGTTCGAACCGCACGGAGGCAGACGGGATCTCGGACTGGATGCGAGCGACGGCCTGGGCGCCCGTCTCGGCATTGCGGCTGGCGATGACGACCTGGGCGCCGGCGCGGGCGAGTTCGCGGGCGGTCTCGAAGCCGAGGCCAGCGGAACCGGTGACGAGGGCGGTCTTGCCTCTCTGTGGCAGGATGTCTGCGGTGGTCCAACGGGTCATGACGGGCGCTCCGGGTTGAGGACCACGCAGCGGCGGTCGATCGAGGCGAGCAGCATGACCCACGGCGGCCGAAAGCGAATGTCGGATGCCGCGCGTTTCTTGCCTGAAACTCCAGGCCCGCTTGCCGCCCCCGCCCCAAGGGCGTAGCCCCGGTTCGGCAGAGCATGGAGTTTTCGATGACCAGTCGCCTGACCGACGCCATCGCCGGGATCCTTGACCGGAAGGGGGTGGAGAACGGGGGAATTGAGACCCCCGTGCCAGGGCTGCGGCTTATCCGCACCTACGGTTGCGTCCCACCGCGTCACATGACTTACCGCCCTTCGCTGTGCCTGATCGCTCAGGCGGCCAAGCGGGTGATGGTCGGCGACCGCACCCTGACCTACGGCCACATGCAGTCGATGGTGATCACGGTCGAAGTGCCTGTGCTCGCCGAGATCATCGACGCCACGCCTGAGAAGCCCTTCATCGGGGCGACCCTGGCGCTCGACCCCGACATCATCCTCGATGTGGTCACCCGCATGGACAAGGCCGCCCGCCCGAGCGGACCGGCCGGTCTCGGACTGGTGGTGGAGAAAATCGATGAGCGCATCTCCGCCGCTATGGTCCGGCTGATCGAACTGGTCGAGCAGCCCGAGGCGGTCGACATCCTCTATCCGGGGGTGATGCGCGAGATTACCTACTGGCTTATGACCGGCCGGGCCGCCGCCAATGTCGCCCGGATGGTTCTACCCGAGGGGTCTCCCCAGCGGATCGCCGCGGCCATCCACCACCTGAGGGACAATTTCGATGCTCAGCTGAGCGTCGCGGATCTGGCGAACCTGGCGGGCATGAGCCCATCGGCCTTCCATCAGCATTTCAAGGCCCTGACGTCGATGTCTCCCCTGCAATACCAGAAGCATCTGCGCCTGCTCGACGCGCGCCGGCGCATGCTCACCGAAGGCGAACGCGCGGGCTCGGCCGCCTTTTCCGTCGGCTACGAAAGCGTGTCCCAGTTCAGCCGGGAGTACGCCCGGATGTTCGGCGACGCGCCACGCCGCGAGACACAGCGCGCGAGAGTGAGCTTGTCAGCGGAGTTGAATGCTGTGGCTTTGGTGAGAGCTGTCTAGGCAACAATCACCGCCGTCGCCGCAGGACGCTGTGGGCCCCTGGCGTGCTTTCGGCGACACCGCCTTTTGGCGCCGCTCTACGCGAGTTGGCGTACGCCCGCTCCTGGCGCGTTACCGACCGCTTAGCTTGCCTGTCAGATGCCAACGTCAGTCCAGCGCTCGGAGGTGAGCCAGAGCCTGTCAGCGAGCGCGGCGTCTCTCGCCCAAGCTGCGACGCCCACACGGCCGTTGGTCCCGGTGTTGGCAGGGGCGATGTCGCAATCCTCACAGTAGACGCCGCCCATCCCATCCAACGCAAGGGCGGTCGCGCACCACAGGCCTGTGGCCGCACCTTGATCAAGGGTCTTCATGCCGCGGGACGGATCGACGATCGGGCGACCCTTGTCGTCCAGAGCTTTGAACTCCGCGATTTCTTCGGCTGTCAGATGACGCGCCAAGTTCGTCAGGATCTGTCCAGGGTGGAGCGAGAAGGCGCGCACGCCACGCTTCTTTCCGCGAGCATCCAAGGCCATGGCAAACAGGGCATTGGCCGTCTTCGACTGGCCGTAGGCGATCCACTTGTCATAGGGCCGCTGTTCGAAGTCGAGGTCGTCGAAGTCGACCCCCGCGATCTGGTGGCCGCGTGATGAGACTGAGACTACGCGTGCGCCTTCGGCCGAAAGCAAAGGCCACAGGGCGCAGGTCAGGCGGTAATGCCCGAGATGATTGATGGCAAACTGACCTTCATGGCCGTCCGCATCCCGAAACAGGGGCGTGGCCATGACGCCGGCGCTGTTGATCAGAATCGAGACTGGAGACGCCCGGTCCAGCATGCGCGACGCGAAAGCAGCGACGGAGGCGGGAGCGGTGAGGTCCATGTCTTCGATCGTGACACCCCGAAGGCCTGCCAGGGCGGCTTCGGCCCGGGCCCGGTCCCGAGCCGGCACCATGACGTGCGCTCCGGCGGCGGCCAGACTGCGCGTGGTGACGAGGCCGATGCCGGAATAGCCGCCCGTGACGATAACCAGCCGGCCAGTCAGATCGATCCCCTGCATGACGTCTTCGGCGGTGCTGGCGGCGTCGTGAGGGGAGCCGATGGGCTGTTGAGGGGTGATCATGGCAGTGGCTTTCGATTGGCGATGACCAGACCATGGGTTAGGTGTGGCGGACGATACAGCTTCTGGAATCGGGTTTTATGTCGTGATCATCCAGAGTTCGCCGATCGACCCGTTGTCGGATGTTCTCGGTGCCGTCGGCTTTAGCGCCGCCTGCTCCGTCCGGCTGACGGCTGGCGGGGACTGGGCCCTGCGGTTTCATCCCATCGCACTGAAGTTCAACGCCGTGCGGTTTGGCTGCTGCTGGCTGACGCCGGAGGGCGGGGAGGCTGTCTGCCTTCAGGCCGGCGACTGTTTCATCGTCTCGGGGCGACCCTTTATCCTCTCGAGCGCTCCGGACCTTCCGGCGATCGACGCGGCCGTCGCCTTCAGTGAGGACAATCTGACGGCGACCTATGGTCAGGGAGACGACGTCGCCCTGCTGGGCGGCAGCGTGGCGTTCACGCATGCGAGCGCTGCGGACCTGATCGATCTTTTGCCATCCGTCCTCGTCATTCGGGCCGACGCCGGAGGCGCGGTGCCGATTGCGTGGCTGCTCGATCAACTCGACCAGGAATGGCGGGAAGGACAGCCGGGCGCCCAGGCGGCCTGCGACGACCTGTTGCGGCTGATGTTCATCCACGCGCTGCGAACCCACCTGACCCGGGCGGAAACCGGCTCCCTCGGTTGGCTGGCCGGGTTGAATGATCGCGCCGTGGCAGCGGCGCTTCGGGCCATCCATGCCCAGCCCGCCAAAGTCTGGAGGCTGCCGGAGCTTGCGGCTACGGCGGGACTTTCCCGCGCGGGTTTCGCCGAGCGGTTCAAGGCCATCGTCGGCCGGGCCCCCGTCGCCTACGCCGCGCGGTGGCGAATGCAGGTTGCGGCCCGGCGTCTAATCGAAGGCCGCCGCAGTGCATCCTCGGTGGCGCAGGACCTCGGCTTTCTGTCAGACAGCGCCTTCGGAGCGGCGTTCCGTCGGGTGCATGGGGTCTCTCCCGGGCGCTATCGGACGTTGCGCGCCCAACAGGGCTCGACGGCAGAGAGCGGCAAATCCGCACCGTCGTGACGCCGGCGCGGCCCGAGCAAAAACTCATCCACGTCAGATCTGCGGGTGCTGTCCGGTCATCGCTGTGACGGGTGGAAGAGGCTTGGATGGCAAAGCGCGTCACGGCGCGGAGACGGATGTGAACAGGTGTCGTGTCAGCGGCACTGCGATTATTGGCTCCAAGGTGGTTTCGGCACTGAAAGCACTTGGCCGTGACAGTCCCCATTTGGCTGACGGGGTCTCACCGTTCCAGCCCTCGCCGCCCTCGCTCAAGTGCCGCCTGTCTCGCAAGGCCGTTTCCCTGACCGACGATCTCGATCGCAGTGCCGACGCCCGGCAGCGCCACACCCGCCGGCAGCCGCGCATAGTGCTCAACCCCGCCTGCATCCCGAACCACGATGTAGGGCGAGGCCCCGATCTCGTCGTGCCGTCCGGTCTGTACGACCTGTCCGTGAACGCGCTCCGTGCCAAGTTGGCGTATCGTCGACGCGCCCGCCAACCTGCGCTGGTTCAGCGTTCGGATGATATCGCGTTGGATCTGCATGGTTCTGAGCCTCGCCTCCATCCGCGCATCGAGGCGATATCGGCTCCCGCTTCGCTCGGCGAGGCCGAGGCGCTCCAGATGCCGCAGCCGGCCTCGAGACAGGGCGGCCCAGGCGTCCGTCCCGCCGACGCCGTCCGCGACGAAGCCATCGGCGTCCGCCGCCTTGATCAGGCGGCGATCAAAGCCGGTGAACCGGTCGGCCTCGGTCTCCTTCCAGATGCGGCGTTCGGCTTCGGCCCGTGACAGATCGCCGAGACGTTCCTGGGCCACCTCCTGTGCCCGCGCGCGAAAGCCGTAACCCATATAGTCCCGCGGGATCACGAGATCGCGGCCATCCGCCCGCCGGCCTCGAACGACCAGGTGCGCATGCGGTTGGTCGGTGTCGAAATGACAGGTTCCGATCCATTGCAGACCCGGCTCGCCGAGATCGGCCGAGACCCGGGCCATGACGTCCCGGGTGTAGCCCCTCAGATCGGCGACCCGGTCGCCGTGCTCGGGCGAGACGATGAAGCGGAAATGATGCCGGTCCGGACCCCAGTCCCGCGTCGCCTCGGCCGCGTCGACGGTCTCTTCGGCCCGGTCGAAGAAGGCGGCCGGCGCGCCCTCCGCACCGGCACCGGCGCGGCCCAGATAGGTCACATGGGCGGCCAGGGCCGTCGCCCGCTCGGCCCATTTGCCGGCGTGCCGCGAGACCAGGGCCTTGACGATGACCCTCTGGCGAACGTCGAGGCGAAAGGCGCGTCCTGAACGCTTCTGCGCTGTCTTGAGCACGCCTGAACGGTTGCCGTAGGCAAACAGCCGGGATGCGGCCAGACGTTGGAGCAGGGCCGAACGCACGTTGATGCGGTCGCTTTTCAGGCGGGTCGGCAGGCGAACCCGTCCAGCCCGGCTCTCATGATCGACCCGCGCATGCAGCCGCGCCTGGATGTCGCTTCTGACCGTCATGACCGCGTCTCCGAGGACGCGACGGCCCCCAGAACCGCCTTCAACTCAACCCAAGTCGTGACGGCGTTCCGAGGTCGTCGCAAGACACTGACAGTCTACAGCAAAACGCAAACGCTCTCATCTTCTTTTATCTTGCCCTGAACCATCGAATGCGAGCGGAAGACCATGCTGATCAATGACGAACAACAACCACCAAAAGTATTGAGGGGCAAAGAGATGTGTGACGTTATCTCGATTCTCAGGTCGAGGGGTGAACGCCTCCCCAGCGGCCAAACGCAGAAAACCCGCCCGGCCGAAGCCGAGCGGGTCGTCCCTATCCGTTGTGGTCCGTCAGGCGGCGCGGGCCCTGATGGCGACGTGCCGAACCCCGGCCTCGATCGCCTTCTGACCGAGGTTGAGCGCCGGTCCGAACGGTCGAGGATCGCCCGTCCGCGTCCGATCCACCGAATGCACCAGGGTGAGGCAGCAGGCGGGCTCGAGCGCGATCAGGTCGTCATTGGCCCGGAAGGGAGCCGCCTTGCCGTGGGTGTCGAAATCCGCGCGGGCCAGGATCAGGGTCACCCCCTTCTGCTGGGCCCATTTGATGGCCAGTTTTTCGGACCCCTTCGCCCCGGTGGTGGCCAGGGCCATGTCTGGCCATTCCTGTCTGGCCCAGTTGAGCGCATCGAAGATCCGCCCCGCATCGTCCGCGCTGTCGGCCGTGGGCGCGCCCCGGAAGGCGATCACCGGACCGCCCGGGTCGGCCTCTCCGGACCGGCGAGCCCGGATCGCCCGGATCGCCTGTCTGGCTTCTAGCTGGGCCGCGGTCAGATGTGTGCCGCGCCGCGAACCCCGCCAGGCCGTCCAGACCTCGCCGGTCGCGAGCGTCCAGGTCTCCGAGGCCGCGTCCCGGATCATCTCGCAGGCCCGGGTCGCCGCATCGCCGGATCGGGCTTTGGCGGTGGCCTCCTGGAGCTCGGTATCGGCCGCCTCCGATCCATCGAAGTCGCGGTCGAGCGTTCGCATCGTGTCGCGGGCACGGTCGGCGTCGCGCTCGATCCGCCCCGCCGCGGAGTGAAAGGCGCCGATCAGGGCCTCTCCGATGATCGTCTGATAGTCCTCCAGGGCGGTGTCGGAGATCAGGTCGACCAGTTCGGTCATCAAGGCGCGCCCGAGCTGGACCAGGGCGTCTTCGCTCGGATGCGGACGCGGATCGCCGAGCGCGGCGGTCAGGTCGTCGAAGGCCGAGTCGGACTTGGGCGAGAAGGCGGAGCCGGGGTTTGTGAAAAGGGTCATTGGACCACTCCTTGAAACGGTCGAGCGCCCCATGCGCAACGACCCCGGTTTTGGCCACGGTGGGCCCCGGAAAGTCACCGGAGCGGTCCGCCCTTCGCGGGCCGTGCAGGGGAACGGCCCTGCCGTTGACTTTCAGGGTGCCGTGACAAAATCGGAGGGCGTTGTGTGGGGGCAGGTCGTCGTCGCCCTTCGCGACGACGACACGGTTCGGCGCCGTCGCGCCGAGGCGGACGGGCCCGCGACGCATTTCCGTTCCATCGACGGCGGCGCGCCGCCGGCGTCCCCGGATCGGGATCCCCACAGCCGGCGCGGGCCGGGGCCCCCAGCCGTCGACCAGAAACCAGGACAGAAACGGCCCGGCGCTCGCGCGCCGGGCCGTCGATCCGCGTCGGGATCCTGGGCGATCAGAACGGGATGTCGTCGCTCAGGTCATAGCCGCCGGCGGGTTCCTGAACCGCGCCCGCGCCGGACGCCGGTGCCTCGGGCCGGGCGCGCCGGTTCTTGAGACGGATGTCCTCGACGATCAGGCGCAGGTCGTAGTGTTCCACCCCGTCCTTGCCGGTCCAGGTGTCGTTCTCGACATGGCCCTGGAGGACGACGCGGCTGCCCTTCTTGGCGAATGGCGCGATATAGTTCTCGGTCGTCGCCGCGTTGAAGCACAGGCAGTTGAAGCCCGTGGTGCGTTCGCCCGGCGTGCCGTCGGCGCGCCGGAACCGGGTGGTCTCCAGGACCCGGAAGCTCGCCCGCTTCTGGCCCGAGCCCTGGGCGGAGAGGATGGACGGGTCGGCGGCCAGATAACCTTCGACGGTGAGGGTCTGCATGGTCAGTCTCCTGTTGTTGAACGGATTGGAAGGGGTCAGGCGGCGGCGCGATCGTCGAGGCCCGTGTCGGCCTCGCGGTCCTCGGCCCAGTCGAGAACGGTCAGCCGGTTGATCACCAGCTCCTTGGCCGTGCGGTCCTGGCCGTCGCGCGAGGCGTAGGCGGTGTCGATGAAGGTGCCGATCGCCACCACCTCGCAGCCCCGGGCCAGGGCGCGGGCGATCACCTTCTCGTTCAGCCCCCTGGACCAGCTGACGCAGTTGACGCCGACGAGCCGGTCCTTGCCGGCGGCGTCGACGCCGCGTTTCTCGATCAGCCGGAACACCGCCTTGGCGAAGTCCTCGCTGATCTGGGGGTCGGCCGCCAGTCGGCCGGTGAACACCATGGTCTGCATGTCAATCTCCTGTGGATTCGAAGCGTCGAGAGAGCCGATCTCCCTCATCCCGCCTCACCCCGAGACCGCCCTCCCTTCAATCCTCCCGACCGGGCGGGGCCTTTCGCCCCGCCCGGTCCCGTTCAGGCCGCCGCCCCGTCGAGCACCGTCTGCACGGGGTGTCGCCGCAGCACCGCCTCCACCACCTCCGGCCGGTCGACGGGCACGAACACCCGGGGCGTGTAGGCGATGATCTCGACGAAACACCCCAGGGCCACCAGGGCGTCGCGGTCGGTCCGGCCCCCGACCACCTCGATGCGCCACCGGTCCATGACCCGGGCACGTTTCAGCCACAGCCCCCCGGTCAGGGCGAGCTGGACGTTGCGGTCCAAGAGGATGGCGGCGGTCCGGGCGCCGTCGGCCCAGGCCTCGCCCACGCCGGTCAGGCCCAGGCTCGCCTTCAGCGCGCGGACCTGGACCTCGTCCAGCACCCGGCCGAGCCAGCGCCGCCCGTCGGGCGCGCGAACCCGGCGCACGGAACAGCCGCGCGCCGGCAGACGCCCCCAGATGGGCAGCAACAGGCCGGTGGCGAGGGTGAGCCGGCGCGTGCGCCAGGGATCGGTTCGCGCGACCTCCGCGTCCCAGATCCGGCGCCAGGCCTCGGGGTCCGCCGTCCTCCAGGCGGATTCCTCGAACGCCGTCTCGGGCAGGGTCTGGCGTCCGTCGGGTCGCAGGAGGCGCACGGCGGCGACCAGTCGGTCCGCGTCCGTGGTCGTGGTCAGACCCAATTCGGCGACGGCCGCCCGCCCGGACTTCTCATTGACCACCAGGGCGTGGGCGCGGTCCGCGATCGCGAGCCGGGCGGCCTCGGAGGTCAGGATCTCGCGACGGATCCGGAGCGAGAAGGTGACCAGGGCGGTCCCGGCGCCCGTGGACGGGTCAGTGCGGATCGTCTCCTCGTCCACCACCTCCAGCGCATCGGCCTCGATGTCCTCCAGACCACGATCCAGATCGCCCGAGGCCGCCGCGCGGTCGAGAAGGCCCGAGAGGATGCGGTCGAAGTCCGCGAACAGGGCGTTCTGGTCGGCGATCCGCAGCGCCAGCAGCCGGTTCAGGAAGGTGTGGATCGGGGGTAGGTCGTCCGAAGCCTTGAGGCCGCCGTCGGCGTCGAGCAGCTTCAGCCCCGTCCTGGCCATGAAGGTTTCCAGGGTCATGGACGCCAGGTCCCCGAAGGCGAGGGCTCCGTAGAAGACCAGCAGCGCCCGGCGCGCCCAGGGGCTCTCCAGATTGTCCTCGGCCCGGAACAGGCCGGCCCCGGCCGTCCGGCGCTCCCCGCGCGTGAGCGCGCCCAGGGAGTCCAGCCGCCGCGCGATGGTGGAGGTGAACCGCTTCTCGCCCTGGATGTCTGTGGTCACCGGGCGAAACAGGGGCGCGCAGGCCTGGTGGGTGCGGTGGCTGCGTCCCAGCCCCTGGATGGCGGCGTCCGCCCGCCAGCCGGGCTCGACCAGATAGTGGACCCGCCGCTGCCGGTTCGCCGCCCCGAGATCGGCGTGATAGCTCCGGCCGGTGCCGCCCGCGTCGGAGAAGACCAGCACCCGCTTTCTCCCCGACATGAAGGCGTCGGTCTCGGCCCGGGCCGCCGAAGCGCCGCGTCGCTCGACAAGCCGGCGCCCGTCGCGCTCCACCACGCGGCGCGACCGGCCGGTGATCTCGGCGACGGCGTCGGTGCCGAAGGCGGCCAGGACCGCGTCGAGCACGCCGGGCACGGCGGGCAGACCGGCCAGGGTCGCGATCAGGGCGTCGCGACGCCGCAGGGCCTCCTGGCTGACCGCCGGCCGCCCCTCGTCCATCACCGGAACCAGGGTGACGCCGCCCTCTCCGTCGTCGATCGCCTCCATCAGATGGACGGGAAAGGCCTCGCGCAGATAGTCGAGCACATATTCGCGCGGCGTCAGGTCGATGGAGAGATTGTTCCACTCCTCGGGCGGGAGGGAGGCCAGCCGGCGCTCCATCACCGCCTCATTGGTCGAGACGATCTGGACGACGGCGGACCGGTCATGGGCCAGGTCGTCGCGCACGGCGGCGATCAGGCTCGGGGCCTTCAGCCCGGCGAGCAGATGTCCGAAGAAGCGCAGCTTGGCCCCCTCGAAGGCCGAGTGGACCGCCGAGGCCGCCTGGGGGCTCTTCGGCCGGCCCTCGTCGTCCGAAAGGCCCGTGGCCTTGAGCGCCTCGGCCAAGTTGGCGTGGATGATCTGGAAGGCGTCGGCCCAGGCATCCCAGATGGCGACGTCGTCATCGGTCAGGGGATGGACGAGCGGTTCATATTCGACGCCCTCGAACGACAGGCTTCGGGCCACATAGAGGCCCAGCGCCTTGAGCTCGCGCGCCACCAGTTCCATGGCCGCGACCCCGCCCTTGTCCATGGCCTCGAGGAAGTCGGCGCGCGTCATGAAGGGGGCCTCGTGTCCGCCCCAGAGCCCCAGCCGCGAGGCATAGGCGAGGTTCTCGGCCGTGGTCGCGCCGGTCGCCGAGACATAGAGAACGCGGGCGTCCGGCAGACGGTTCTGCAGCGCCAGCCCCGCCATGCCCTGCAGCGAGGCCTTGCGGGGCCCCCGCGCGCCGCGGCCGGACCCTGCGGCATTGGCCATGGCGTGGGCCTCGTCGAAGGCGATGACGCCGTCGAAGTCGGCGCCCAGCCAGGCGACCACCTGGTCCAGCCGGGACGGGCGGGCCCCCCGCGCCGGCTGGCGCAGGGTCGCATAGGTGGCGAACAGGACGCCGCGATCCAGCCGGATCGCCTCGCCCTGTTTCCAGCTCGACAGCGGCACCAGGTCGTGGGCGGCCCCGCCGATCGCCGTCCAGTCGCGGCGCGCGTCCTCCAGCAGGGCGTCGTTGCGCGACAGCCAGACGGCCCGCATCCGGCCCTGGGCCATGTTGTCGACGATGACGGCGGCGATCTGGCGACCCTTGCCGCAGCCGGTGCCGTCTCCGAGGAAAAAGCCCCGCCGCAGCCGCACGGCGCTCTCGTCGTCGTCGCGCGCCGGCACCATCTCGGACGGGACCTCACCCGGCCGCCAGCGGCCGGGCAGACGCGCGCCGTGCGCCTCGCCGGCGTAGATCACTGTCTCGGTCTGGGCATCGGAGATCCGGGCCTCGCCGCGCAGGGCGGGCGGCAACACCGGCCGATAGGTCGGTGCTGGGGGCGGAACCGAGGCCATGGGTCCGGATTCGACCAGGGGCGAGGGGTGGGGCCGGGGATCGGCCAGGACGATGCGCGCCAGATCGTGGGCCTGGTAGAGGCCGACGTCGCGGCCCTCGCCGCTCCAGGCCCGGACCTCATAGGCCAGGGGCGCGGCCCCGGCGAGCAGGGCCAGCCGTCCGGCCGGCAGGGACAGGGCGCGCGCGCGCGGGCCCACAAGGGCCCGGGCGGCGAGGGCGACCCGGATCCGTGGCCTGGCGCTTTCGCGGGCGGGCAGGCGGGAGATGGCCGCGATCGCCGCCGCCGGATCGGCCGCCTCGATCACCGCCGGCCGGTCCCGGAGCGCCTCGGTCCGGTCCATGACCAGCAGGCCGGTCTCGACCGAGGTGCCGTGCCGGGCGAAGGCCCCGGAGGGCAGGGCGATGCGGCCGACGACGGCGCCGTGCGCCTCGAGCCGTCGGTACAGGCGCGCGTCGACGAGCGCGCTCAGGGGCACGATCGCCGCCAGCCGTCCACCGGTCGCCAGGGCCTTGAGCGCGGCCTGCAAATGGTCGGCGAGGTCGGTGAAGGGGGGATTGGCGATCACGGCGTCGAACCCGCCCGCGCCCTCGGCGAGATCGTGGATGTGGCGGCCGTCGTGGCGCGTCCGCGTCGTCGACGCGAACAAACGGTCGAGCAGGGCGGCGCGTCCGGGCGCCTTTTCGTTCAGGGCGAGGACGCCGCCGCAGGCCTCGGCGATCGCGGCCAGGAGACCGGTGCCGGCCGAGGGCTCGAGCACCCGGTCGCCGGGCCGCACCGTGGCGGCGAGCACGACCAGGGCCCCAAGCTCGGGCGGCGTCGAGAACTGGTCCAGGGCCACCTGTTCCTCGCTGCGGCGGCTGTGGGTCGGGCCGAGCGCGGAGACCGAGGCCAGCAGGGTGGCGATCTCCAACGGCGCGTCCTCCAGCCGCGCCACCTGGGGCGCGAGACGCCGGATCTGCAGCACGGTCGCCGCCTCGACCGCGTCATAGGCGTCGCGCCAGCCCCAGCCGCCTTCGGCGTCCGAGGCCCCGAAGGCGTGGGTCATGACGCCGGAGACCAGGCGGCGATCGAGGGGACGGGATCGGGCCAGGTGGACCGCGAGCGCGCGGGCCGCGGCGAAGATGTTGGCGGCGGTGCCGGACGCCGGGGGATGGGCGAACAGCGACAGGGTCGAGGCCAGGGTCGAGGTCGAGGTCATGGTCGAGGTCGAAGTCATGGCGGGCTCCATGGCCGGGAGGGGAGGGCGCCTCCCTCGCGATCCTCCCGGCTCGCCCTCGCCCGGCCCTTCCTTTCGGCTCCTCGGACGCGGGGGCGACACGAGAACGCCGCCCCGGTCGCGACCGGGGCGGCGTCGTCTCTTCGGGTCCTGTCAGGCGGCGACCGCGTCGAGCGCCGCCTCGCCGGCGGGCGTGACCACCAGGGTCCCGGCCCCGCCTTCCTCGACCTCGCCGTCATCGCCATCCCCGGCCCAGGACAGGGCCGGCGGCGCCCAGCCGCGGGCCGCCGCCTGCTCGGCCACCCAGTCGACCAGTTCGGTCTTCTTCAGCGACCGGGTCCGGTCGTCCGTCGCCCCCATGGCCTCGAGCATGTCCAGCAACAGGGTCTTGGGGTGGGCGGCGAGGAAGGCCGCGTCCGGCGTCCAGTGCAGGGCGATGTCCGCCTCGCAGAGCGCGGCGAGCTCGGCCGCCTCGGCGCGGGCCCGGGGACGGATCAGGGTGGTGCGCGCCTCACGCAGATCCAGGCTGATCGCCGTCAGCTCGGCCAGCAGGCCCAGCCGGTCGCCGTGGGGCAGGGCGTGGACCCAGGCGATGACGGTCTTGCCCGAGGCCTCCCAGGCCGTGCGTCGACCCTCGAGGCGCTCGCGGACCTCGCCGTCCAGGTCCGCGATCACCCGCCCGCCCGTCGGGGCAAAGCCGGTGGCGTGGAGCGCCAGGGCCGCGTCCGGGCGCGTCCCGGGGCCGCGGAGCACGAGCCCGGTGAACAGACGCGCGATCAGGGCGGTCAGGGCGGTCGCGGGGTCGTCGGCCAGGGCCCGGATCAGGCCGCGCGTCGCCACCTCGGTCCGGACAGCGTGGAGGGCGTGGGTGACGCCTTCGGTCTCCGGCTCGGGGGCCTCGGTCTCCGGCGGCCGATACACCGGCGGTAGGGGCGTCTCCCCGCCCATGTCCTCCGCCTCGACCTCGTCCTCGGTCGCCGGCTCGGCGGGTCCGTAACACCGCACCTCGACCCCGGTGTCCGGGGCCGGCCGCAGCACCAGGGCGGTGACCGCGCGCCCGCCGCCGCCGGTCTGGTCGGCGGCGATGCGCGCGCGGATCATCTCGACGATGGCCGGATCGACGCGCTCGGGCGGGGCGGCCTCGGCCAGGGCCGTCCCGACCGCCTCGGCGTGCGCGTTGAACGCGTCGCGCTCGGCCCGGTAGCGGGCCATCGCCTCGGCGGGCAGCCGGCCGCCATAGACATAGCCGACCGCCTCGAGGTCCTCGTCCAGGTCGGGGTCGGGACCGGCGGTGACGTGGACCGCCAGGCCCTCGGCCTCGAACACCGCGGCGATCCCCCGAACCCGCTCGGTCCACAGGCGGGTCAGCAGGTCGGGATCGAGCAGGACCGGGGCCAGTTCGCCGAACAGGTCGGCGACCGTCCGCCCGCCGGCCGCCGAATAGGCGTCGGCGTCGACGAGGGCGCAGCGGCGATCCCGCGTCGTCACCTGGCTGTCGTTCAGCCGTTCGAGGATGCGCCAGTCCTGGAAGCCGTGACCGGCCAGGGCCGCCTCGGCGAGTTCGGCCTGTTCGGCGGGGTCCGGAAGCCGGGCGAGCAGCCGGGCCTGTTTCAGGGTCAGCCGCCCGGCCTTCAACGCCTCGAGGGCGACGGCGGGCAGGGCGGAGAGGGCGGCCAGCCGCCGGATCTCGACCTCGGGGTGGCCGAGCGCGGTGGCGATGGTCTCCAGGCTCAGCCGCGACCGGATCATCCGGCCGATCGCCGCGATCACATCGGCGATATGGACCGGAACGGCGGTGTTGGTGAGCAAAGCCGCCGCGGACTGGCGGGCCGGGTCGGTCTCGACCACGACGACGACGGGATAGTCGTCGTCGATCTCTCCGGCGTCGCGCAGCCGCTCCAGCGCCAGCAGGCGTCGGCGGCCGTCCAGCGCCATCCAGGCGGCCTCCTTCCTGCCGCGACCGGGGCGGACGGTCAGGCGCTGCAGCAGGCCCGCCGCCCGGACGGTGGCGGCCAGGGTCGCGATGTCGTCATCGGGCGGTTCCCGGTAGCGGAGGTTCTCGCGGGCGACGGCGAGGTCGCCGAGGCGGACGGTGCGCTCGTCGCGGTCCCTGGGGACGGCGACGGTTGAGGGGGTGGGGGCAGGTTCGGTCATGAGGGGTCTCCCGCCGGGCGACGGGCCATCCCGCCGCTCCGGCGCCCCTCAGCGCCCTTCCTCCTCCCTCCACGCCGCCGCGGCGGCCTCGACGTCGTTCCAGTCCCCGAACGGTGCATCCGGCCATACCGCCTCGGCCGCGAGGCCCAGACCGACCAGGCGCCGGCGCAGCTTGAGCGCCGCCGCCTCGCCGACCGTCCCGGCGTCGGCCGCGATCAGCACGTGCCGCGCCTCGGGCGGCGCGGTCCAGGCGGCCAGGTTGTGGGCGGTCATCAGGGCCCAGCCCGGAAGGCCGAACCGATCCATGGCCGACAGGGTGGTGACCACCCCTTCGCCCACCAGCATCGCCTCGCCGGCCAAGGCCAGCCGGACGGCCGCCCCCGGCGGCACCCGGCCGACGGTCTTGCGTGATGGCGTGAGCCCGGTGGCCGGACGTCCGTTCGGCTGCAGATAGGTGAGCTCGACCGCGGTGAGCACGTCGTTCGCGTCCGAGACCCGGGCGACGAGCGCCGGCAAGACGGGCCCGCCGGAGCGGTAGACGGAGGTCGGGGCGGCGGGGTGAAGCCCGAGCGCCAGGGCGACCCCGCCGCCCCGCACCGCCCGCCGTCGAAGATAGAGGTCCGCGGCCGACCCCGGAGCGACAGCCGTCGACCCGGCCCAGAGCCGGGCGGCGGTCGCCACGCGCTGCCGGCGGTCCGGTCTCGGTCCCGAGGAGACGGCCGGGCCGCCGCCGGTCAGCCGACCGCTCGGGTCGATCAGGCCGCGCCGCACCAGATCGTCGCGCATCACCCGCCAGTCGGCCTCGCCGAAGCCGTGGATCACCACCCGGCCGTGCGAGAGCATCAGGGACATGGACCGGTCGGCCGGGCTGTGACCGGGGGCGGGGACGCTGGCGCGCGCGCCGCCGCTGTAGAGGTCGCCGCCGAGAGCGGCGACGATCGGGCGCAGGCTCATGGGATCAACCCCAACGCCTTGAAGCTGGCGGTGCCCTCCCGGCCGACGACCAGATGATCGTGGACCTGCAGATTGAAGACCCGGGCCGCCTCGACGATCTGGCGGGTGACGGTGATGTCGGCCTGGGACGGGGTCGGGTCGCCGGACGGGTGGTTGTGAACGAGGATCAGGGCCGAGGCCGAGAGCTCGAGCGCGCGGCGGATCACTTCGCGGGGATAGACCGGCGCGTGATCGACCGAGCCGTCGGCGACCCATTCGTCGCGCAGCAGGATGTTGCGCCGGTCCAGATAGAGGGCGCGGAACTGTTCGCGGGGCAGATCCGCCAGGGTGACCCGGGCATAGGCGACCAGGGCCTGCCAGGAGGTCAGGACCGGCCGGTCGCAGAGGGCCGCCCGCGCCAGCCGGACGGTCAGCTGGCGCAGGAGCTTGAGATCGAGGACGGCGGCCGGCCCGAGGCCGTCGATCCGGCCCAGTTCGGACGGATCGGCGGCGGCCAGGGCGCCCAGGTCGCCGAAACGGTCCAGCAGGGCGGTCGCGACCCGTCCGGTCTCGGTCGCGCCGAAGCGTCGACCGAGCAGCAGGCACAACAGGTCGTGGTCGGACATCGCGTCAAGCGACGCCGGTTCCGCCGTGACCCTGACGGGGATGGCCCGCGACGGTCGAACGGGTTGGGCATGGGCTGAAGTCGGTCTCACGGCGGCCTCCTGGCTTTCGCTCCGTGTCGGAGCGCCGCCTGCCGCCCTTCCTTTCCTCTTTCCCCGCCGCCGGTTGCGGCCGTGTGCGATCGGCCGGAACAGCGGGTCAGCCCCGCGGCGATGTCCCCGGTCCGGGCGCTTCGGCCGGTCCGACGTCGGTGGACCCACGAACGGGAGCGCGCGGCCTCCGCCTTGCCTTGTTTCGGCAACTGACCTAGATTTTGCCGGTAAAAACGGACAAAGGAGCGACTATCGTGGCCAGTCTGAAGACCCCGACGACCCGGACGCCCTCGCAAGGCCGGTCGCGCCGAGGGCCGGCTCAGTCCTTGCCGACCCGAGACATGCCTCTGGTGATGGGCTTCATGGATGCGGCCGGCGGACTGGATCTCGAGCGGATCACGGCGTCCTTCGGCATGACCAAAAGCCAGCTGGCCGAGACCGCGGGCCTGGGCCGCGACACCTTCCAGAAATCCGCCCGCCAGAGGGCGCCCAAGGCCCAGGCCCGGGTCAGGGAGATGCTCGAGATCGTCGGCCGGATCGAAGGCTGGGCCGGCGGCCGACCCCAGGCCATGGCCTGGTATCGGGCACAGCCGATCGCGGCGCTTGACGGCCGCACCGCCGAGGCGCTCGTGAAGTCCGGCCGGGCGGGAACGGTGCGCGACTACCTTGATCATCTCGCCATGGGCGGCTTTGCTTGAGATATCGCGGCCCGGCCTATCGGGCCCACGACCCCCGCTGGTCGTTCGCGCCGGTTTCGGGTGAGGGTGCCGCGATCCACGGCGGCCGCTTCAACCCCAGGCGCACGCCCGCGCTCTATCTGGCCCTGTCGCAGATGACGGCGATCAAGGAGGCCAATCAGGGCTTCTCCCGCAAGATGGACCCGTGCGTCCTGTGCGAATACGTGGTCGATTGCGACGACATCGTCGACCTGCGCGACGCGGACGCGCGTATGTCCGCCGGGGTGAGCACCGAGGACCTCGGGTGCGGCTGGCTCGCCCTGGCGGCGTCGGGTCGGACGCCGCCGACCTGGGCCATGGCCACCCGACTGATCACGGCCGGAGCCGCCGGCGTCCTCGCACCGAGCTTCGCGCCGGGGGCCGGGGTCGATGATGTCAACCTCATCCTGTGGCGCTGGGGTGACGCCCGCCCGCACCTGTGTCGCGTTCACGATCCTGCCGGGCGATTGCCGAAAGATCCGTCGTCGTGGCGAACGGCCACCTGATCGACGCTCCGGCATCCAGCGACCGCCGTGCGCCCTTTGCATCGGGGGTTTGCCCTCGGCGCTCAGAACTCGAACTGGGTCTGCTGGGGGTTCGCCGGGCGGGCCCGGGACCTCCGGTTGGCGGGCCCCGGAGCCTCGACGCGGGGCGGTGGGGATGGGGCGGCCGGCGGCACAGGCGCGCGGGGCGCCGGAGCGGGATCGGGGATCGCCGGTGTCTGCCGGTCCGCCGCATCCGCCGCGGCCTTCGACGGCGCGCACCGGTGCCGGGGCACCGGTCGACCGCCTCGGCTCTGCGTCCGCCAGCGTTTCCAGGCCTCGATCTCCACCTCGCTGTACCCCACCCGACCGGGCGACAGCGAATAGGGCGCCGGGAACTGGCCGGCGCGCTGCAGCCGCCAGGCGGTGGTCCGCGACAGGCCCGCCGCCTGTCGCACCTCGGGCCAGCCGAGGAAGCGGCCGGACGCGGGCTCGGCCTCCAGGAAGGCCATCCAGTCGCTCATGGCCGGGCCTCCTGCGAGGTGGGCCGGCGCCGCTGCGGCGGCGCTCTCTGCGCCTCGGCCCAGTCGCGCAAGAGGCCCCGGCGATAGAAGGGCCTGTTGCGGATGTGCTCGCACGGCGGGCCTCCTGTCCCGACGCACCAGGCCCGGGCCAGGGTGGTCGGCTTCATCCGCACGCCGAAGCGCCACAGATAGTCCGAGGCCTCGCGGCGGGTCAGCCAGTCGTCGTCGGTTTCGGGGGGCGGGGGGGCCTCGGCGGGGGTCATGGCCGTCCTCCCGGCCGGCAGTCCCGGGCGCTGAGCACCCTGCGCCCGGCGCTCAGGGCGAGATAGCAGTCGACCACGGCCGTCACATAGGCCTGGGTCTCGGCGATCTGGGGGATGCGGCCCAGTCGGGCGACCCGTTCGGGGCCGCTGTTGTAGGCCGCCAGGGCCAGCCGCAGGTCGCCGAACCGCACGATCTGGCGGGCGAGATAGTCGGCGCCCCCATTCAGATTGGCGACCGGATCGAACCGGTCCTCGACCCCCAGCTCGGCCGCCGTGCCGGGCATCAGCTGGGCCAGGCCGCAGGCCCCGGCCTCCGAACAGGCGGTCGGCCGATAGCCGCTTTCTATGACGACTAGGGCATGAAGGAGCTTGGGGTCCAGACCGTGCCGGTCGGCGGCCTCGTCGATCGCCACGCGGTAGGGCTGGGATAGGGGAGCGAGCCGCGCCGCCTCGGTCGGGCTGGACGGCGACACCGCCGCCGGCGCGGAGGCCAACACCGACGTCTCCGTTGCGGCGAACAGATCCCCGCCCGCCCCGCGCCAGTCCGGCGTCCGGTCGAAATCCGGGGTCCCCGCGGGGTCCAGGACCATCAGTCCGGCGAGAAGGAGGGCCCTCACCATGTCAGCACCGTCCGGTAGGCGCCCAGGATCGCGCCCTCGCTGACCGGCCCGAAATAGCGGCTGTCGAAGCTCGTCGGCGTATCGCCCAGGACGAAGACCTCGCCCGGGCCGAGCGCGCGGCATCCCGACAAGCGCGGCAGGGGCCGGCCGAGACCGTCGCGCGCCAGGACCGGCACCGGCCGTCCCGCCACCGTGAGCCGCGAGCCTGTGGCGCAGACCCGGTCGCCGGGCCCGGCCGCGACCCGCTTGAGCAGGCGCGCCTCGGCCGGGACGCCGAGGCGCGCCAGATAGGCCCGGGCGGGAACCGGCGGGGGGAGGACGACCAGGGTCCCCAAGTCGAACCCCGCCCCGGGATCGTGACGATAGAGGCCCCGGGCCAGGCTCGGGCTCTCGTTGATCACGAGGGGGGCGGGTCCGCGGCCAGGGTCCGGCGTGAGCCCGGCGAGGGCGGCGAGGGGGAGGAGCGGGCCGAGCGTGGCCCCGATCAGGCGGTGGGTGCGGGTCATGGCCGGTAGGGCTCCAGAATGAGGTCCCGGGTGATGAGGACGCGGACGACGGCGCCCGGGCGCAGGGCGATGGAGGGCCGGACCTCGAGCTCGCGCTCGACGAGCCGTCCGCCGACCTCGGCCCCCTCGATGGCGGCGGCGTCGCCGGCGTCCCCCCAGAACCCCCCGCGCTCCCGGTCCCGGTCGCGCGCCAGGGCCCCGAGGGTGGTGATGGCTCCGGCGAACAGGGTGCCGGTGAGGAGGGCACCGAGCCGGCGATCGACCCGGCCCTCGACCCCGACGGTGCCCTGGGCGTCGACCCCGGGCTCGTCGGCGAGGACCAGGCTGTTGCCGTTGGGCAGCATCAGTCTCTGCCAGACCAGAAAGGCGCGGCGGTCCCCATAGCGGCTGTCGCCCTCGTGACGACCGATGAGCCGCGTCCCCTGGGGGATGAGCAGATGGCGGCCCGAGACGGTGTCGAAGACGGGGGCGGTGACCACGGCCATGACCGGCCCGGCCCGGCTGGTGCCCACGCCGGTCAGGAGCGCAGCGGGCACGATCGCCCCGGCCTTGAGCTCATAGGGGCTCAAGGGGGCGATCAGGGCGTGAGGGCTGTAGACCGACGGCCGCTCCACACCGCCGGTCGGGGCCTGCGGTGCAACGTCGGCCTCCCCGGACACGCGAGAAGGCGACGTCCCGGGAAAGAACAGGGCTGAGCGCCGCGCCTCGGCGGCGACGTCGGCGGCGACGCGCGCCCGGTCCCGGCCATCGCCCTCCCGGCCATAGACCGGGGCCAGGACCCGCGCGGGCGGTCGCGGCGAGGAGGGCGCCGGCGTCGACGCCTCGCTCGCCTCTGCCCCGCGGGGCGGAGGAAGGCGATCGAGGTCGGCGTAGTCTTCGGGCCCGTCGGTGATCGCCTCGGACGGGCGCACGGTCCGGTCGGGCGGGTCGCGGTCGTCCGCGCCGCTCCGGGCGCGGGCCTCGGCCCGCAGCTCCGGCTGGACCACGAAGGCCCAGGCGAAGGCACCGGCCAGGAGGCCGCCCGCGGTCAGCACGATCCCCGCCACGACGGTCCGGCGCACGCGCACGGCGGCGGGCCGGGGCGCGCGCGCCGACAGCGGCGGGGGCGGGGTCTTGGGGGCCGGTGGGGCCAGGGTAGGATCGTCGGTCATTGCGGGTCTCCGGTCAGGGGTGAAGACGCTGGATGCGAACGACCCGGGCCCGGCGGTCGCCGAGGCGGAGCTCGGCCCGGTCGAGCACCTGGTCGACGACCCACAGGCTGCCCTGCTGGCGATAGCCGACCGTCTGGCGCGCGCCGTCGGGCCCGATCACGAACAGGGCCGGGGCCTCGCCGACCTCGAGCGCAGGCGGGAACCGCAGGAAGGTGCGGGCCCCGTCGGTCAGGACGGCGGTGGGCGTCCAGGCCGGGGCCCGGCCGCGGGGCAGGATGCTGTAGCCGGCGTCGAGCGGCCCCACGGGTTCGACCAGGGGATCGGGCCCGGAACCGTCCAGGGCATCGACCCTCGTCCCCATGCCGCCGTCGACCGCCGCCGTCCGCGGGCGCGCTTCCGGCGGGAGATCCCAGGTCACGGCGGCATCGAACCCCGCGTCGGGTCCACTGGACAGGGCGACCATATAGAGGCCGCCGGTGGTGGTGATGACGAGGTTGGTCTCCAGGCCGCGCTCGAAGGGCTTGATCAGCACATGGGCGCGCCGGCCGGGTCCGTCGCCGGAATGGGTCTCCCCGATCTGCCAGCGCACCGTGTCGCCGGCGGCCTTTGCGATGACGCGCTCGCCGGGCCCCAGGGTGAGCAGGGTCACGCGCAGCGGCGCGGTCCGGACCGGATAGACCCGCCCCGGACCCCAGGCGAAGACCCGGACCCCGCCGATCACCCGGTCCGGGAGATCGACCGATCCGTCCAACGTCGCCTCGACCCCATGCTCCGGGGCCTCCGCCGGATCGGCGTCGACCGCCTCCAGATAGGGGCGTTCGGTGCCGGACCCGACAGACGGCCCGGGCTCCAGCGCCACGGCCTGCGGGCGCTCGACCGTCATGGGCACAGTCGCGCCGGCGGTCGGCGGGCCGGCTCCTAGGGTGGCGCAGGCGGACAGGCAAAGGCCGAGAACGGCCGGGATCAGGAGGCGTCGGGGGTCCATGATACATCCTCGATGCGAATGCCGAGCGGGTTCTTCATCAGCTCCTGCTCGGTCCGGGGGGGCTGGTGGCGGACGGTGATCAGGGCGCGCCAGCGGCTGTCCCCGGCGGGCTGGGTGTTGACGAACCGGGTCTCGCGCCACTGCAAATCGTAGGTGCGGGCCGTGCGGCGCACGACGTTGAGGACCTCCACGGTGGTGGCCTCGCGCCCGGCCTCGGCGAAGGGGTCGTTGGCCTGGGCGTAGGTGTTGAGGAAGCCGGCGGCCCTCGGCGTCACCAGGTCATAGGCCTGGAGCCAGTTCTGGCGGATCACGACTGGATCGACGGATTTGGAGCGGACGTCCCGCACCCATTCGGCCAGGGCGTGGGCGGTCTGGGCCTCGGTCGGTTCGTAGCGGCCGTCCAGCGCCGTGATCCTCTGGGTCTGGCCCCAGTCCGAGACCTCGACGACGAAGGGGCGCACGACGGCCTGGTTCGCCTGGTGGCCCCAGCCCGCCGCGAGACCGGCGGCGAGGACGAGATTGGCGAAGGCGATCCGCCGCCAGTTGCGGGCGTGGGCCAGGGCCAGGCCCATGCGGTCGTCCCAGACCTGGCCGGCCCGCTGGTAGGGGGTCGAGGCCGGGGCCGACGGCTGGGCGCGCTTGGGCCGGAAGAAGGGATGCATCAGCGGTCCTCCGTCTTGAGCTGGGGCGAGAGCGATCCGCTGGTCTCTCCCGCCGCGAAGAGGGAGCGGCCGGTGTTGGCCGCGACATAGGCCTGGAAGGCGGCGTTCCGGGGCGAGGCCGGGCCCGGAGCGCCGGTCTCGCGCGCCCCGCGCGCGCCGCCGGGTCCGCCCTCGGACGCCCGGGCGGCGGCGGCCTCGAAGTCCCGGCGGGCGGCCTGGGCCTCGGCCTCGATCCGGGCGGACGATCGCTTCGGCGCGGCGGGCGCGTCCCCGGCCGACCCATCGGCGGAGACACCGTCCCCAGATGGCGCGGCCCGCCCCGATCCCGACCGGTCGCTCGCCGGAGCCGGGGGGCCTCCGGTCGCAGCGCCGGCCGCCGGCGTCCCTGCGGCACCGCGTCCCGCGGGCCGCGGGGCGGGGGCCGCGGCTCCCGACGACCCGCCCGGTCCGGGCGCGCCGGGGCGGGGCGCGGATCCGGCCGGCCCCGGACCCCGACCGGGCGCGCCGCCCGCCGCCGCCCGGGCCGGGCCGGCCAGGCGGGACGCGGCGCCGCCGAGCGCGGAGCCGGCCCCGGCCACGCCCCCGGCGGCGAGCGCCGCCGCTCCGCCGACGGCCAGGGCGCCGGTGACCGCGGCTCCGGCGCCCAGCGCCGGTCCGCCGGTCACCAGGGCGGCCGCGAGATTGGGGATGAAGAGGGCCAGCATGGCCAGGAGGAGGGCGGCCACGAGGATGGCCAGGGCCTCGTGGAGGTCGGGGTTGGCGCTCGGCTGGAGCTGGTCGAAGACGGAGCTGGCGCCCGAGACGACGATGGCGAGGGCCAGGACCTTGAGCCCGGAGGCCACGACATAGCCGAGGGGGCGTTCGGCGAGGAAGGCGGACTTGGACCAGATGCCGAAGGGCAGGAGGACGAAGCCACCCAGGGTGACGATCTTGAACTCCAGCAGGGTGACGATGATCTGGAGCGCGAGGACCGCGAAGGCCAGCATGATGCCGATCATGGCCAGCCCCAGGATCAGGGCGTCGACGAGGTTGCCGGCCACGTCGAGCGGATTGGCGACGGGCGCGGGCGTCTCGCCCAGGGCCCGGACGATCTCCCAGCCCTGCTGGAGGACGGCTCCGGGGTTGAGGAAGTCCGCGCGCGAGAGGGCTCCGCCGCCCGCCGCCAGCCCCAGATCGACGAACCCGGCCTGGATGGTTTCGGCCAGGCCCTGCCAGTCGTTGATGAGGTAGGCGAAGACCCCGATCAGCAGCACCTTGCCGAAGGCGGTGGCCAGGAGGTCGCGATCCGGCGACAGGGCCCACTGGATCCCGGTCAGGGCCACGACCAGGGTGATCATCAGGCCGAAGATGCCGTTGACCGGCCCCTGCAGGGCGTCGAAGCCGGCCGAGACCGTCTCCGAGAACACGACCATCAGTTCGTTGGGCGTCTCCATGCTGGCGGCGGCGGCCATGGGTCCGTCTCCTCACTGCCGCGCACGGGCGTAGGGGTCGAAGTCGGGCGGTGGCGGCGGGGTCGTGGTCCGCCCCCAGAACCGGCGCCGCGCCTCGGCCCCGGCGGCGCGTTCGGCGGCGTCCCGCGCCGTGGCCTCGGCCAGGAGGCGGCTCTGGGCCGTCAGCATCGTGCGGATCCCGGCCAGTTCCTCGGCCAGGACGGCCAGGACCTGCGTCGAGGACTGGATCGCCGCGGTCTGGCCCTCGGCCTGCTGCGAGGCGAGGACGGCGCCGGTGAGCCGGCCGGTCCGGGCGGTCGCCAGCCGTTCGAGCTCGGCGGCGGTCCGGGCCAGGTCGCGGGCGGTCGAGCGCGCGGTCTCGGTGCGCGCCGCCGCCTGGTCCAGGGCCCGCTCGGGCGACAGGCCCTCGATCGCCGTCGGATACAGGGCCTCGAACTGCTGCTCGAGCGCCCCGATCTCGCCGGCCATGCCCTGGACCTCCCGGGCCAAGGCGGCGAGGTCGCCGAGCGTCTCGCCGGTCGCGCCCAGATGGCTGTAGGGCGAGGCGGCCAGGGCCCGGGCCTGGTTCAGGAGCATCTGGGCCTCGTTGGTCAGGCTCTGGGCCTGGCGCGCGGCCTGAAGGGCGTTCTCCACGTGGTTGCGCGGATCGAACACCACCTGCTGGGCCCCGGCCGGCGCGGCCGAAATCAGGGTCAGGGTGGCCAACAGGGCGGCGAACCCGGCCGACCCGGGCCAGGTTCGCCGGGTCGTCCGCAGCGTTGTGTCAGGAGGCGACGGGGGCGGGGTCGGCGTCAAAGACGGAATCGACATGGGACAGTCCTTTGGCGGTGAGAAAGGCGCGCGCGAACCCGGCGGGGCCGTGCGCCTGGAGGGTCTGGTCGATGAGGGCCTGGTCCTCGGGCGAAGAGGCCCCGCACAGGGCGAGGGCGGCTCCGGTGAGCCTCAGGTCGAACAGCCGGCGACCCTGGGGCTGGCGCCAATAGTAGGCGCGCCGGGCCGGGGCGAAGGCGAGGAGCTCGAGCTGGCGGCGGTTGAGGCCAAAGCCGCGGTAGAGAGCGGCCGAGGCGGGCTCCAGGGCCCGCGGATTGGGCAGGAAGACCTGGGTCGGGCAGCTCTCGATCAGGCTGGGCGCGATCGCCGAGGCGGCCACGTCGTCGAGCGACTGGGTCGCGAACACCACGGCCACCCGCTTCTTGCGCAGGGTCTTGAGCCATTCGCGGATCCGGGCGGCGAACTGGCTGTGGTCGAGCATCAGCCAGGCCTCGTCCAGGATCAGCAGGGTCGGGGCGCCGTCGAAGCCGCGCTCGAGCTGGTGGAACAGGGCCGACAGCACCGGCCCGGCCACCGAGGGCGTGGTCATCAGGGTCTCCAGCTCGAAGGTGTCGAAGCGGGTCGGGGCCAGGGCGTCGGCGGCCCCGTCGAGCAGGGCCCCGTGCGAGCCCTTCAGGGTCAGGGGCTCGAGCGCCCCGCAGAGGTCCGCGTCCTGCAAGAGGGCGCTGAAGACGGTCAGGGTCCGCTGGGCCGGCGGGCTGTCGGCCAGGGCCGAGAGCGCGGCCCAGATTTCCTCGCGCTGGCGGGGGGACGCGGCGATCCCGGCGCGCGCGGCCGTCTCGACGATCCAGTCGGCCGCCCAGGCCCGTTCGGCCGGATCGTCGACGACGCCGAGCGGCTGAAGGGCGAGATCCCCGCCGGGCTCGAGCGCCCGCCAGGCTCCGCCGACGGCGAGGGTCGCCGCCCGGGCCGAACGGCCCTTGTCGAAGAAGACGACGCGGGCTCGGGGGTAGCGGAACCACTGCAGCGCCAGAAAGGCCAGGAGCGCCGACTTGCCCGATCCGGTCGGCCCGACGACCATGGCGTGGCCGACGTCCCCGACGTGCAGGACAAGCCGGAACGGCGTGGCCCCGGTGGTCCGGGCCACGGCCAGGGGCGGGCCATCCAGGCCCGTGTCCCGGTCGGGTCCGGCCCAGACCGCCGAGACCGGCAGGAGGTCGGCCAGGTTGAGGGTCGAGACGAGGGGGCGACGGACATCGGCATACGGCTCGCCGGGCAGGGAGCCGAGCCAGGCCTCGACCGCGTTCAGCCGCTCCTCCCGGGCGACGAGACCCTGGGCGTTGAGGACGGCCTCCACGGCCCGGGCCTTGCCCGCCGCGCCCTGGGGGTCGGCGTCGAGCACCGTCACCGTCAGGGTCAGGTAGCCGTAGGCGCAGACCTCGGCGCCGAGGGCCTCCAGCGCCCCGTCGCACTCCTGGGTCTTGGAGGCCGCATCGGTATCGACCAGCGGCACCTCCTCGCGGGTGATGGCCTCGCGCAGGAGGGTGCCCACGCCCTTGCGCTTGGCGAACCAGCGCTTCCTCAGCCGGACGATCTCCCGCTCGGCCTCGGGCTTGTCCAGGGCGATCCAGCGCGCGCTCCAGCGGTAGGCGAAGGGCAGGCTCGAGAGCCCGTCCAGCAGGCCCGGCCGGGTGGCCGACGGCAGGCCCCGGACCGAGACGACCCTGAGGGCCAGGTCGCCGAGGCGCGGCTCCACCCCGCCGGAGAGCGGGGTGTCGGCCAGCAGCGCGTCCAGGAACATCGGGGTCTCGGGCGGCCGCACCGGATGGGGGCTCTGGGAGACCGTGGCGTGAAGCCAGGTCAGGAGGGCGGCGTCGTCGAGCGGCTCGGCCTCGGGCAGGGCGTCGCCGAGCAGGTCGATGAGGCGGCCGGCCTCGTTGCGGAACAGGTCGAGGCTGGCGCGCCAGTCCACGCCCGAACGCCCCAGGCCGTCGAACAGCCAGCGTTCGATCTGGCGGGCCTCGTCGGCGGGCGGGAGCCAGGTCAGGGCCAGGCGATAGTCGGTCTCGAAGGCGGGGTCGTCGCCCTCGAACAGGGCCCGGCGTTCGGCGTCGATCAGCCAGGCCGCGTCCGGGCCGGGCTCTTCGACGGGATAGGGCCGGGCGGGTCGGCGCTCGGCGTCGACGTGCAGGCACCATCCGGTCCCCAGCCGGCGCAGCGCATTATTGAGCCTTGCCCGCACCGCCATCAGCTCGTCGTCGGTCGAGGATTCCAGGTCCGGTCCCCGGAACCGGATCGCGGTCATCAAGGAGCCGTCCTTGTTGAGGACGACGCCGGGCGCGACCAGGGCGGCCCAGGGCAGGTGGTCGGCCAGGGCGGCCGGGGTCCTGCGGTGTTCGTCCAGGAAGCGCATGGCCCGACCTCAGGCGTCCAGGTGGACGGGGCGGGCGAGATGGCGCCGGGCCACGTCGAACACCCGCGGATCGGACCGCGCGGCCCACAGGCCGAGCGCATGGGCGAGCGCCCACCAGATCAGGCCGAGCCAGGGCAGCCGCAGCGCCAGGCCCAGCATCAGGGCGATGGTGCCCATGAGGATGGCGTAGTCCCGGGGCAGCCCGCCCATCAGGGCGGGCGCCACCAGGGCCTGGGCGAGGGAGAGATCGAAGCCCTCGGGGCGGGCATCGCCGGTCACGCGGCGATCTCCATCCCGCCCGCGAAGCCGAAGAAGTCGAGAAAGAAGGTGCCGGCGGCGAAGGCGATGGACAGGCCGAACAGGATGCCGAGCCCGCGCCGCATCGACGAGCCGTTCTCGCTCATGGCGATCCCGGCGCCGAAGACGACGACGGCGACCACGGCTGCCGCCTGGACCACGGGTCCGGTGACGGACTCCACGATCTGTTGCAGGGGGCCCTCCCAAGGCATGCCCGATCCCCCGGCGAGGGCGGCCGTGGCCGAGACCAGGGCGCAGGTGCTCAGCGCGGCCGAAAGGCCGCGGAGATGTCTCCGTTCCATGTGTTGCGATCCTTGTGGCGCGCCGGTGAAGTCCGGTGGCGACTCAAGGCAAGCAAACAATCCCCGGTCTTGTCAACAGTAGGCGTGAATAAATATTCCAGACTTACAAGTAATCCTAAGGAGAGTTAATTGTAACTTGCACAAGACTTGTGAACGACGTGTCGAAACCGGCAAGTCAAAGTGAGTTGCCGTGACGCCTGATGCGCTCCGAAAAGCCCGGCCGACGGGGATTGGTGGCGTTGCCAACCGTCGCGTGTGTCGTCACAGTGACGCACGCTGGAGTGGAGATGTCTCGTGAGAACGGGTTTGACGGGCGCGGTGGCGGCGGTCCTGGGGCTGATGACCGGGGAGGCCCTGGCCCATCCGGGAGGCCTGAACGCCGAGGGATGCCACACCAACCGGCGGACCGGCGATTATCACTGCCACCGGTCGGGAGGCGCATCGCGTGCGCCCACGACGGCACCGCGCATCCAGGCGCTCCGGTCCTCGGGGGCCTGGGCCAACTGCACCGCCGCTCGCAACGCCGGGGCCGCGCCCGTGCGCCGGGGCGATCCGGGCTATGGCTCCCATCTCGATCGCGACAATGACGGCGTCGGCTGCGAATAGGCGGCCCGACCCGGGAGAGAGCCTTCAGTTGGCCGCGCGGGCCCTGCGCCAGTCCCAGGGCCGTTCGAACCGGCTCGACCACAGACCCCGTCGGCTGGACCGGGCCGCGGCTTCCTCTGTTCCGTAGCGACCGCCGCTGTAGCGCGCGTAATCCAGCGCCCAGCCCTCGGTGACCAGCCAGGCCCCGAGATCCTGGCCGGCGACGGCGCAGCGCGCCACGATCCGGCCGTTGCGGTCCGGTCGGCCCACGCGCTCGCAGTCGACCGGACGGTCGGCGATGAAGCCCCCCAGCGCCCGCGCCGCCGCCGCGCCGCAGCGCCAGAGCTCGCCGTCCCGGTCGCAGGTCTGGGCCGCCTCGGGGGCATCGACGCCCCACAGGCGGATGCGCGCGCCGCCGAGATCCAGGGTGTCAGCGTCCACGACCCGGACCGGGCCGGCCAGATCGGGACCCTGACGCCCGGTCGGGGTCTGTGCAGACGCCGCCGTCGGCGTGAGGATCGGAGATCCCGAGAGCCGAGCGTTCAGGACCGTGCAGAACAGGAGGGCGGCGACGAGGGCGAGGCCGCCGATCCCCGGCATCGATCGGATGGCCCGCAAGTCCGCAGGCCGCTCGCGCGCCGTCCGAGGAAGGGCTCCGGTTCGCCGGCGCATCCAGGGCCGCCTCATCTCAGCGCGTCCCAGATCCAGGCCGCCAGGGCCGCCGCCTGAACGAGCGTCAGGACGATGACCAGGCCAACCAGGGCGATCTCTGTGTGACGCGGCTTCATCGAACCGAGACTGCCAGCGGCGCGGAGCCTTGACCAGCCAGGCGAGGGGCTCCCGGTCCGCTGTGAGCACCGGGTCCGTCGCGGGCGACCTCGGCCCCGCAGCCTGGGGAGGCCGCCGCGCTCACACGCCGCGTTCCCCGCGTCGGCCGCGCTGGGCGGCGAGCGCCTCCAGGTCGTCGATAAAGGCCGCGTGGCTCTGAAGGCCGTCGGCGGCCCCCGGTCGCCGCGCCAGTTCGGCGGCCTCGGCCGACAGGGCACGCACCTCCTCGGCTCGGCTGGGGCCGAGGGGCATCAGCCCAAGCGCCCGGCCGCGGATCAGAATCAGGGCCGCGCTCGGGTAGCGGGGTTCCAGACGGGCAATCCAGAGGGGCACCTCCTCGCCGGTCAGGGACAGGGTCTCGACCCGCGCGAGGATCAGGCCGGCGGCTTCGCGCAGGGCCGGCCAGGCCATCAGGAAGCGGAGTCCCGCCAGGGGATCGGGCCAGTGCGCGGCCAGGGCATGGGCGCGATCCAGCGCCTCGACGTCCTCGAAATCGGGAAGGCGGGAGAGATAGGCTCGCAGGGGGTCGGGATCGAGGCTCTGTTCGAACAGGGCCCAGCGGGCCGTCTGGGCCTCCTCCAGTCGGCCCTCGGCTTCAAGGACGAGGATCTCGGCCCTGTCCCAGGCCGGGCAGGGCAGGGCGGGCTCGGGCCGTCGTCCCGGGCGGGTCGCGACAGGGTCTCGGGGGCGGCTGGCGTCCAGCGCCGCGCGGGCTGCGGCGCTCTGCCCGGCTTCGGCCAGTCGCCGTGCGACCTCGGCCCCGATCTCGGGTCGGGATCGCTCCGCCTCGGTGAAGGTCGCCGCCCAGGCCTCGGCGTCGCCCGCGCGATCCGCCAGCCGACGCACGACCAGGGCGCGCCGACCGGTCGGCAGGGGACGGCCGTCCGTCAGCGCCCCCAGCAGGCGCCCGGCCAGCTCGGGGGTGAGCCCGGGAGTGGCCCGGCCGATCCAGACGGCCCAGGTCGACAGCCGGGTCTCCACAGCGTCCGCGAGCAGGCGGGTGGTCCGGTTGGGGTCAGCCGCGCCGGACACGCGACCGAGGTCCGTCGCGGCCTCGGCGAAGAGGATTCCGAGTTCGCCCTTGGGATCCTTCACGCGGTCCGACAGGTCGGGGAAGAGATCGAGCCAGGCCACCAGGCGTTCGAGCGCCAGATCGGGATCCCGGGGGGCCAAGGTCTCGACGATGGCCCGGCGATGGGTCTGGAGGTCTGCCAGGAGCTCGGGGCGTTTGCGCCACGACACCCGCGTCCGGCTGGCGGCCAGGGCCGAAAGCCGTTTGTCGATTTCCAGGGCGAGATCGGCGGGCCCCACCTCGGCGGCCAGGGCGAGTTTCAGGCTGCGCTTGAGATTGGCGTCGCCGACCGTCGCCTCAAGCAGGAGGCCGGCGAGCCGATCGGCCCCAAGGGCCGCGAGATTGGCCGCCGAGAGGGTCTTGCGCGCCGTAGAGGATCGAGGAGCCATGCCCCATCAAGGCGGCCCGGTCGTCCGCGTCAACGCCGCGGGGCGAGGGGATCGACGAAAGCGCGTCCGCACCCCACGAATGACTGGCGGGAGGGCCGGCTCTGAGCCCATGGCACCGGGGGCGGACGGCCCCCGGCGGGGGAGGCTCGGGCCAGGGCGCGCTCGGACAGGGGGATCCACGACATCCCGTCTTGAGGCCTGACGGAGTGTGCGGCCGAGACGAACGGCCCGCCCCAGGGGTCGAACCTCTTTCGAAAGGGACGGCCCGACGTCTGAGCTTGCGGGTTCAGAAGGGTCGTCGGGCCGTCGGCCGACCGGGGTGGCGGTCGGCACGCCAGGATCATGCCTGAAGCCTCGGCCCCGGCAAGCGTCATGTTTGACGCGCGAGCCGGGGTGGAACGGCTCGGCGCTCGATAACTCTTCGGAGGCCGCGGACCCTGGACTTCCGGTCGGGCTGGTTCGTGAATCTCGCCCCCGAACGGTCGGCGGCCTGGGGCGTTGAACACCGATGCGGATCGCCAGCTTCAACATCAACGGCATCAACACCCGGCTGGCCTCCCTGCTGGTATGGCTTGAGGAGACCCGCCCCGATGTGGTGTGTCTCCAGGAGCTCAAGGCTCCGACCGAACGGTTTCCAGCCGCAGCACTGGAGGCGCGCGGCTACTCGAGCGTCTGGGAAGGGGAGGCGCGCTGGAACGGGGTCGCCATCGTCTCGCGCCCCGGCCCGCCCGTCGTGACCCGGCGACGCCTGCCCGGCGACCCGACGGATCGCCAGTCGCGCTACATCGAGGCCGCCGTCGACGGCGTGATCGTGGCGTCCCTCTATCTGCCCAACGGCAATCCCCAGCCCGGGCCCAAGTTCGACTACAAACAGGCCTGGTTTGAGCGCCTCACGGACCACGCGCTGACCCTGCAGGGGCTCCAGGCCCCGGTGATCCTGGCCGGCGACTACAATGTCGTGCCGACCGACGCCGACATCTATGAGACGAGATCCTGGAAGGCGAACGCCCTGCTGCAGCCGGAGCCCCGCGGCCTTCGCCGGGCTTCTCGACCGGGGCTGGACCGACGCCCTGGCCGAGCGGCATCCCCATGACCCGCAGTGGACCTTCTGGGCCTATCTTCGGCAGTCCTGGGAACGTGACGCCGGGCTCCGGATCGATCACCAGCTGCTCAACGCCGCCGCGGCTGCCCGGCTGGTCGACGCCGGGGTCGATCGCGAGGTCCGGGGCCGGCCCAAGGCAAGCGACCACGCGCCCGTGTGGATCGAGCTCAGCTGATGGCGGCCCGGCTCAAGGTCTTCAGCTGGTCCGACGGGTTCCATCGCTGGACCGTCGCCGCGTCGTCGCGACCCAAGGCGCTTCAGGCGTGGAACGCCGATCAGGACCTGTTCAAGACCGGTCTGGCGCACGAACTCACGACCGGACCTTCCAGGGATGCGGCCCTGAAGGCTCCGGGGACGGTGATCCGCACCGAGGCCGAGATCGATCCCGCGCTCCTCAAGGCCCCCAGACCTGACCCCGACCGAAGGCGACGCCGCCAGGTCCGGGACCGCGAGGCCGCCACACGGGCCACCATCGAGGCCCTGGACGCGGAGCTGGCCGAGAGCCTCGCGCCGCTACGGACGCAGCGCCGCGACCTGGATCAGAAGATCGCCGACCTCGAGGCGTCCACGGCCGAGCAGAAAGCCAAACTGACGAAGACGCGAAACACGGCCACGGCCCGGACGAAGACGAACTAACCGTGTTCTCTGTATGTTTTCTGCCATACCCAGCAATGGGTATTCAGAATTGTCGGTCTTCCGGCTTTGTTCGCATCTGCAGCAAGAGCGCGGCCGCCGGCACCGTCTCGGCTGACCTGCCAGGCTCAGATATGCAGAGTTCCGGCCCGGCCGGGCCGGACGCGTCAGGGCGTGAGGCGCGGTCGGCCTAGTAGGCGTTCACCCGGGCGAGCAGCAGCGGAATGGTCCGGACGATGATGCTGATGTCGCCGAGAAAGCTCCAGTGGCGCGCATAGAGATTGTCGCAATCCACGCGGCGCGCCATGCAGGTGAGTTCGCGGATTTCGCCGCGCAGGCCCTGGACCTGGGCCAGGCCGGTCAGTCCCGGACGCACGGCGAAGCGGTCGTTGTAGTGCGGGATGAGGGCCGCGTATTTGAGGTCATGCTCGAGCGCATGCGGGCGAGGGCCGACGATCGACATGTCCCCGCGGATGATGTTCAGCAGCTGGGGGACTTCGTCCAGGCTGGTTTCGCGCAGCATGCGCCCGATGCGGGTGATCCGGTCGTCATCGCGGGTCGCGTGGCGGACCTCGGCGTCGGCGTCGGCGACCCGCATGGTGCGGAACTTGTAGATGGTGAAGACCCGGCCGTTCTTGCCGGTGCGTCGCTGCCGAAACAGGATGGGACCCGGGCTGTCCAGGGCGATGGCCAGGGCGATCAATCCATAGGCGGGGGCCAGCAGGACCAGGGCCAGAGTGGACAGCGTCACATCCATCAGCCGCTTGAGCAGAGGACACAGGCTGTTCCGCGCGAAGCGCGGCCGCCAATCCGCCCCGGTGTCGTTGAAATCGACAGCCGAACTCGAGCCGCGCGAGACGGTCCCGTCAAACATCTGAAAGAGCCCCCAGCCCGGAGAACCGCGTTAGGACTTAGGTAAGCCTGTCGCCTTGTTGCGGTGCAAGATGAATCCCTATCCTTACCCCAATCTTGGGTAGTCTAACGGGGCTCTGTCGCTTTCACGCAACAGTGGCATTTGGGGAAACCGCAGGCTTTCAGGGCCTTAACCCTCACGATTAGGTCAGCCTTAAGCTGTGCGTGAAAGGGTGAGGGCTCAATCGGAGCCCGCCTTGTGACCTATATCGCCGCCTCCCAGGTCCAGACCCCGCCCCGGGCCCGGCTGCGGTTCGGACGTCGCTCGGGCTATGCCACCGCGGTGGTCTTCTCCCTGACAGTCTGGGCTGTGGTCGGCCTTCTGGTCCGCGGCCTCGCCGCCTGATCACCACGGTTCCGGCACGCCGATCCTTCCATTACGCGGCAGCGCCTCCAGGATAGACCCTGGACCCACACCCTTTCGCCCCGTCACGCTCGGCGCAGTGCCGTCTCTAACGGGTGTGGTTGCTTCGAACTGCGCGCGAACACCAATCCCGCACCGCCGTTGGCAAGCAGCACTTCCGCCTCCAACAACTGCGCAGTCTTAACCTTACCGACGAATCAACCGTCTCGGTCAAGGTGCAAGAAACCCTGTCTGTAGAACGGATGTTTGTGCCTATCGGCGAAGATGTTCCCAAGCAAGGGGAACAGAGATGCTTCGCAGCCTGTCGCCATATCGGTACAGACACCTTCTCGCCGCCGCCCTGATCTCGGTCGCCGGGGTCGCTCAGGCGTCGGATCGGGAGACGGTCCCCGTTATGCCGACCCGCGCGGCAGCCCCGCCGCCCGCCGGCTTTCTGGTCCTGTGCCGTCGTTCGCCCCAGGACTGTGTCGAGCCGGGCGTCGTCCTGCCGGATCTGGCGGCCCTCGAAGCCGAGGCCCATCGTCGGTTCTGGGCCGATGCTTTCGGGACCTCGTCGGCTCCGGCCGCCCTGGCGTCCCCCTCGGCTCCGGCCGCCATTACGCGGGCCGGCGCGTTCGACTGGTCGACGGTGTTCGGCCGAGCGGCTCAGCCAAGGGTCGAGACGGCAGGAGAGGGGGCGGGCGACCCCGCTTTCTCCGCCACACGGGTCGACCTCCCCGTGGCGAACCCGGCTGAAGCCGCCATCTCTACCTTGGTCGGGGCCTCCAACACCGCCACCGCGGCCGCGACCGCCGATCCCGCGACCGAGGTGTCGGCGGCGGGATCGCCCATTGACGCAACGCCTGCGGCCGGTGACCAGGCGCTGGCTGCCCTGGATCCTGCCGGTACCGCCTTCTCGGCCTTCGCCGCCTCGGCGGCGGATCCGACTCCGCCGGTCGCTGCAGCGTCGGCCCCCGACACGGTCGCGGGTAAGGCCGATGCCGAAGTCGAGGCCAAGGTTGAGGTTGGGGCGGGGCCGCCGGTGGTCTATTCGCTGGACCGCGAGGGCTGGCGGCTCGTGAGCCGGGTCAATCGACGGCTCAATCGTGAGATCCGGCAGGTTTCGGACGCGCGCCTCTATGGCGTCGACGATTTCTGGGCGCGGCCTCAGGCACAGGAGGCTCAGGGCGACTGCGAGGACTATGTTCTGGCCAAGCGCGCCGCCCTGATCGCCGAGGGGGTTCCGGCCGCAGCCCTGTCGATCGCCATCGTCGAAACCCGGTGGGGCGAGAGCCACGCGGTCCTCTTGCTGGCCTCGGACCGGGGCGAGTTCGTTCTCGACAGTCTCTCGCCGTGGGTCACCCGCTGGGACCGGGTGGATTACCGCTGGCGCGAGCGGCAACAGCCGGGCCGCCCCTTTGACTGGGTCCGGATCGCCGTCTAGGGCTGCCTTGGAAGGGGAGCTCTGGATGACCGCTGCCGCCGCCTATCGTCTGCGCCTCGCCCTCGCGATCGCCGTGGCCGTGACCGCAACCGGTCTGGCCGTCGCCCTGGCCGGTCCGGTCAGCCTGCCGCTGAGGAGCTGGCCCGCGCCCGTGCCCCTGACCGCCGTGTCCGAGGCCCGGGCGGTCCGAGCCGCCTCGGCCGATCCCGTCGACCTCGATGCCGTCGAGCGCTTCAGCCGCGACACCCTGGCCGCGCGGCCCGGCGAGGCCGCCGCCTGGGCCCGGCTCGCCTGGGTCGCCTCGGAGCGGCGCGATGTCGCGGCGATGCACGAGGCGCTGGAGCGAAGCTATACGGTGGCTCCCTATGGCCCGGACATCACGGCCTGGCGTCTGCGCTTCGCCTATGGCCAATGGGCGGCGCTGACGCCAGAGCTTCGCCGACTGGCGACCGAGGAGCTTATGGTCTCTGCCCGGTACCGGCACCAGATGACCGCCGAGGCCTTCGCCGAGGTGTCCGATCCGGCCGGCCGACTGGCCTTTGATCTCACCGTTCGCAGCGTTCAGGCGGCATCTCGCGGCTAAGTGCTCGGCTCTGGCGTGTGTGCCAACCGCCACGCACGCCAGAGTCACCGCAAAGGCACAGCGAGACCATAATACTCCATTCTGGGTAGAAAAGACCGAACGACGGTCCTTCAAATCTTCCCTTTCGCACCTGCACACGCTAATAGGACTTAACCATTTGGAGGGTTGGGCCATGCTGAAGACCGGATTTCTCGCTGCCGCATGCCGCGCGGCTTTCGCAATCACCGCCGTCGGTGCTGTCGGGGCGTTGCCTGTAGCGGCGTCCGCGGCTGTGCAGGACGAAGTGGCCGCGCTGACCGCCCAGATCCAGACCGCGATCATTACCGCCCAGAATGAAGCCGCCGCTGCGGGCCTATCTCCGGACGACGCGGCCGCCTTCATCCAGGCTGCGGTTCAGGCGACGATCGCCACGAGCGGTGCATCGCCGGCCGTGGCCAGCCAGGCCCTTGCCTCCGCGCGCGCCAATCTGGCCGCCAGCGGGCAGCTCTCGGCGTCGGGTTCGGCGGCGGTCTCAAGCGTTCAGAGCATCGTGAGCGGCACGACGTCGGGCGGCGCGCCCGCGTCGGGTGGCGGCCAGTCCGGCGGAATTCCCGGGGCCTCCAGTTCGGCGGGTGGCGGTGGCGGTGGCGGCTCGGACTACCGACCCGGGACCTGATCCCTCGGGACTGGGCCGGTCATTACACACATCCCGCCGGTGATCCGGCGGAGGGGGATCTATGCGGAAAACCACGTCTCGTCTCGCGCTGCTTCTTGCTGTCGGCGCCTCGGCCATGGCTCCGACGGTCCAGGCCCAGTCTACCTCGGGCTCCCTGCAGGGGGCTCAAGGCCAGACCGGTGATTTTTTCGCACGTGACCGGGGCGTCCCGGTTCGTGAGCGCCCTCGTCCCGAGTACGAGGCGCTCGGCCTTCCGGCCGGGACCTTCGCGGCGTTTCCGAGTATCCAGGTGGACGCCGAGTACAACGACAATATCTTCGCGGTCGCCAGCGGTGCTGACAGCGACTGGGTCTTCCGGCTCAAGCCCGAGGTGAGCCTCGAGTCCGGCTGGTCGCGCCATGCGCTTGCCGCCTATGCCCGGGCGCACATTGCCCGCTACCAGGATTTCGACGCCGAGAACTTCGAAGACTGGAATGTGGGAGCCACTGGCCGGCTGGACATCACCCGCGCCGCCAACCTCGCCGGCGGCGTCGATTACGCCAGCGTCACCGAGCCCCGCACCTCCTCCAATGCGCCCGCGTCGACCCGCGAGCCCATCACCTACGACCTAGGCTCGGCTTTCCTGGCCGGCTCGCGGGTCAGCGGTCGCACAAAGCTGTCGGCACGCGCCGACATCCGCGAGTTCGACTACGAAGACGCAGTCACACTCGGCGGTACGGTCGTCGATCAGGACAACCGCGACCGGACCATCACCAGCCTGACGGGCCGCGCCGACTACGCGGTCAGCCCGGCAACGGCGCTGTTCGTCCAGGCGACCAGCAACTCCCGCGACTACGATACGGCCACGTCCCTGCTCCTGCCGGCCCGCGACTCGGACGGCTACGAGATCCTGGCGGGGGCCAATTTCGAGGTCGGTGCGCTGGCGCGAGGCGAAGTGGCTGTCGGTTACATCAGCCAGGAGTTCGATGCGGCCGTTTATGACGAGATCAATGGCTTCGGGGCCCGTGCTTCGCTGGAGTGGTTCCCAACCCAGTTGACGACGGTAACGGGCACGGCGTCGCGCACGATCGAGGATTCTGGGATCGCCGGATCGGGCGGTTATCTTTCTACGTCGGTCGGCCTGCGGATCGACCACGAGCTGATGCGCAACATCCTCCTGAACGCCGACGTTTCGCTTTCGAGCGACGCCTATGAAGGCATCGACCGGGACGACGATCGCCTCCAGTATTCGGTCGGCGGAACCTATCTGCTGAACCGCACCCTGGGCGTGAGCGTCGCGGCGAGCCATTTCGAGCAGACCTCGGACGGTGTGGCTGGTGGTACGGAATTTGATGTGAACCGTCTGACCCTGACCCTGGTGGCTCAGTTCTAGACGATTTTCGTCGCCTTCGAGTTCGCGTGGCCTGCTGATGAACAATCTGACCCCCATCCGTCCGGTCGAAACCGCGCGGTCGTCCGTCAATCCGGGCGATGGTGCCGGCATGCCCGAGGGGGTGGATCTTCACCGCCTCATCGCCCTGTTCCGGCGGCGGCTGCCTTTGTTCCTCGCCGTGGCTCTGGTCGTCATGGCCGGGGCCGTGATCTCCACCACCCAAGCCACGCCGCTCTACACGGCGACCTCAAGCCTGACGATCAACACGCGGACCCAAAACATCGTCTCCACGGAGGCTGTGCTGTCAGGCCTTTCGGCCGAGACGAGCGTCGTCGATACCGAGATCGAGATCATTAAGTCTCGTCAGCTCGCCCAGCGCGTGGTCGAGGCCCTGAATCTCGAAGAGGATCCGGAGTTCAACCCGGCGCTGGCGGAGCCCGGTCCCGTCCGTGCGGTCTTGGGCGGGATTGCTACCCTGTTCGGCGCGGCGGCCCCCGATGCCGCGCGCGCCCAGCTATCGGCGGTCGAAGCTCAGAAGCAGAAGGAGCGGGTGGTCAACTCCGTGATGAGCCGCCTGTCGGTGCGCCGGGCCGGCCTGACCTATGTGATGAACGTCGGCTTCACCTCCGAGAACCCGGCAAAGGCCGCGCGGATCGCCAACACCTACGCCGAACGCTATCTGCTGGAGCAGCTGGAAGCCAAGTTCGACGCGACACGCCAGGCCAACTCCTGGCTGAACACCCGGCTGACGGAACTGCGGGGCGAGGTGCAGCAGGCTGAGGCAGCGGTCGAACAATACCGTACGGCCAACAACCTCCTCAGCGCCTCGGGCGCGACCCTGACCGAGCAGGAAATCTCGACCTACAACCAGCAGCTGGCCACCGTGCGCGCCACCCAGGCTGAGGCCGAGGCCCGCCTACGCACGGCGCGTGCCCAGCTGGCGGCAGGATCGAACGGCGAGGACGTCGGCGAGGCGCTGGGCTCGCAGGTCGTTCAGTCGCTGCGCGCGCGTCGGGCCGAGGTCTCGGGACGCGTTGCGGACCTGACCAGCCGCTATGGTCCCCGCCACCCCGACATGCTGCGGGCCGAGCGGGAACTGGCCGACATCGACAGCCAGATCCAGGCTGAGATCCGCCGCATCATTTCCAACCTGGAAGCCCAGGTCCAGGTGGCCCGCGAACGGACCGGATCAATGGCGGGCAGCTTGGGATCGGCACGCGGGACGCTCGCGGCCAATAACGCCGCCGGTGTCCGGCTGAACGAACTGTCCCGCAACGCCGAGTCTGTTCGGACTCTATACCAGAGCTTCCTCAACCGCTTTCAGGAGACGACCTCCTCGGAAGGCATCGAGGAGTCCGACGCCCGCATTGTGTCGCCTGCCGCCATCCCGACAGGCGCGAGCTCGCCCAACGTTCCCCTGAACCTTGCCCTCGGTCTCGTCATGGCGGTAGGCGCTGGGATCGCGGCCGTGGTGCTGGCCATCATGCTGGACACCGGCGTGATCACCGCCGAGGACGTGGAGCACAAGTTCGGTCTTCCCCACCTGGGCTCGGTGCCGCTGCTGACCTCGGTCGCAGCCCCCGAGGACCGGGACGAAACCCCCCAAGACTATGTGGTCAAGAAACCGCTGTCGAGTTTCGCCGAGGCGGTCCGAGCCATGCGGGCTTCGATCCAGTTTTCGCGGATCGGCCACCGCATCCAGGTGATCACATTGACCTCGGCCCTGCCCGCGGAAGGCAAGACGACGACGGCTCTGTGTCTGACCCGCGTCGCGGCCCAGTCCGGTGCCCGTGTGGTTCTGGTCGACTGCGACTTGCGCCGCAGGAACGTCAACCGCCTGCTGGGCGTCGAGCCGGAGGTCGGCCTCGTCGAGGTGCTGAACCGCAGCGTGCCGCTCGACCAGGCCCTTCTGACCGATGAACTGTCCGGGGCCCGCGTCCTGCCGTTGGCCAAGGACAGTTTCACGCCCAAAGACGTCTTCGGCACCGCGGCCATGGACGAGCTGATCGCCCATCTGCGCCAGAATTTCGATCTTGTGATCCTCGACACCGCACCGGTCCTGGCCGTGTCGGACACCCGCCTGATCGCGTCGAAGTCCGACGCCGTCGTCTTCCTCGCCCGCTGGAGGAAGACGCCGGAGAAGGCGATCGGAGCCGCGCTCAAGGTCCTCGAACAGTCCGGTGCCCATGTCGCCGGGATCGGCATGACCCAGGTCGATATGAAGGCCCAGGCCCGCTACGGCTACGGCGACGCCGGCTACTATTACGGCGACTACAAGAAATACTACGCGGCCTGATTGATGAGCGCCGAGGCCGTCGAAAGCCGCAGGCGGCGTCGGTCCACCGCGTTCGGGTCGTCCTCGCGTACCGAACGGCAACTGCCGCTGGCCCAGCGGGTCGGTCTGATGGTCGTCCCGATCATCCTCAGCCTCGCCCATTTGACCTTCGGGGCTAATCAGCCGGCTGCGTCCCTGTGGTTGACCGCAATTCTTGGTCTGTCCCTGGTGATCGCTATCGCTACGCCGCTGCGGACCGGCCTGCATGACCTGACACCAGCCGCCCCGCTGGCCGTCCTTTTTCTGCTCGTGATCAGCGTCGCCCTCTGGAGTCTGACGCCCTGGACGCCAGGAGGCCCCCATCCGCTCTATGCGTGGGCGGGGATGCCGGCAGCGGCCTCCAGCATCGACCGCAGCGCCACGATCCTGGAGATCGCAAAGCTCCTCGGACTCGCCGCAGTGTTCGTCGTCGGAGCGCTCCAGGGCGTCCGGCGCGATCGGGCCCAGGCCACGGTCGAGGCCATCGTCTGGGCTGGCGGGGCCTATGCGGCGGTCTCTCTCCTGACCTTCCTTGCCGGCGTCCAGGTCGCCCAGGGATCGGGTCGGCTATCCGGCGGCTTTCTGAGCTTCAACAGCGGGGCCACCGTCTTTGGCATGCTGACGGTGCTGGGGCTCGCCGTTTTCCTGCGCGCGTGGAAGCGGACGGAGGGGCAGGGGGTTGCCCGACGCCTGACCCGGGCTGCCGCCCCTCTGGCCAGTCTGGCGCTCTGCGCCGTGTGCCTCCTGCTGACCGCATCGCGCATGGGGCTGGTCGCGACGGCTGTCGCCCTGGCGACCCTGCTCATCTGGGAGATGGGCACAAGCGCGAAGGGTCGGGTACCGGTCCTGGTGGGCGTCATCCTCCTGATCGGTCTGGGCGCGGTCCTGACCTTCGGCGGCAACGATCTGCTGTGGACCCGGGTCGGCGGGATCGATGCCGACCTCGACACGCGGGGCCAGATCTTCGCGGCCCACTGGACTGCTTTCCTGGCCTCGCCTCTGTTCGGCTATGGCCTTGGATCGTTCGATGCGGTCAACACACAGATCGTCACCGTCGACACCGCCGAAGCTCTCTGGTCGATCCGGGCAACCCACAACGTCTATCTGCAATGGCTGCAGGAGGCGGGCATGGTGGGTGCGGCCCCGATGTTCGCCCTGATCGGATTGATCCTGATCTTCGCTGGTCTCCGCGCGGCGGCCGGGCGAGGCAAGACCCTGCATCTCGGCCTCGTCTGCGCGAGCCTGGTCGTGCTGGTTCACGGCCTGACCGACTACGCGCTTCAGGTCCCCTCTATCGCGGCCTTCTGGGCCTTTCTGCTGGGGCTCCAGATGACCTATGCGCAGGGACGAGGCGGATGATGAACGCAGAAGCGTCCGCCGGCCGGTCCCGACCGATGAAAGAGACCCCGAATGCCGATGAACGACCGCAGCTCCAATCCCTTCTGGCCCAAGGTGCCGCCCGTTCGCCGTCGATGGCCGCGCGTGTTCCTGATCGCGGCCGTGGTGGCGGGGTTGGTGGCGGTCCTGTTCGCGAGCGTTCTGAACGGCTGAGCGGCCCCTATTCGAGAGAGCGATCGGACAGGGGCTCTGCGATTCTCGCTGATCGCAGGATTCGGGGTACAGGGGAGGGCGTGGCATGACCACCCAGGACGCACCCATCACGCCGTCGGCCTGGAGCCATCTGCGCGTCCGCGTAGCCGAAGTCCGTCTGACCGTCGCGCTCAGCGCCTGGACCCCCCTCGTGGTCGTCGGTCTCGCAATCATAGCCGTACTGACGGCCGCAGGCGGCGCGCTTCTCTTCACCCGGCTCGGGGAACTTGCGCAGGCCGGTCAGAGCCGCGCTGGCGCTTCCGCTCCGGACCCCGCCTCGCAGCTTCCGGCTCTTGAGTTCACGCTTGCGCCGGATGCCCTGCGCTCGATCTCCATGGACGAGGCGCGCGCCTTCAATGCCGGCTTGCCGTTCTCTACGCTGCCGATCCTGTCGGCCCGACCCTTCATCATGCCGCCGGAGCGGCTGACCGACTACGCCCGTGCCCTCGACTGCCTGACGGCGGCGGTCTACTACGAGTCCGCGTCAGAGACCGTCGCCGGCCAGGCGGCGGTCGCCCAGGTCGTCATCAACCGCATGCGGCACCCGGCCTTCCCCAAGACCGTCTGCGGCGTCGTGTTCCAGGGTCAGGAGCGCACGACGGGCTGCCAGTTCAGCTTCACCTGCGACGGAGCCCTGGGTCGGGTGCCCTCCGCGGCGGGCTGGGCTCGCGCCCGCGCCGTCGCATCCGCCGCGCTGAACGGTGCTGTCGCCCCCCAGGTCGGGATGGCCACCCACTACCACACTGACTGGGTCGCGCCCTACTGGGCCGAGCGTCTGGTCAAGATGACCCAGATCGACACCCACATCTTCTATCGCTGGACGGGGGCCTGGGGCCTGCCGGCTGCCTTCACCGGAGCTCATGCCGGGGCCGAGCCGGTGATCACCAAGCTGGCGGCAGTCGCCACCTATGTGGAAGAGCTCCCTCTTCCGGTAACTGAGACGGCCGAGCTGGATCTGGCTCTGGGTGAGCCGATCAACCTGGCGGCTCCTCTCCGGGTCGAGCCTCAGGCGTCTGGGGAATCTGCAGATGCAGCGCCTGCTGAGGCGGTGGTTGAGGCGGTTGCAGCTCCGCCTCCTCCGCCGGCCGTTCTGGCCAATCCTTTGGCCCCCCCAAGCACGTCCGCACCCCAGCGTCGGACCCGGATCGCGGTGCCGCGGTGAGGGATACAACGGTCCGAACGTCGCACAGCTGCACTAACGGCAGTTGGCCATGGTTTTGGTTGTAGGGGGACAAATGTCAGACAGGAACGGAAAGGTCGCGCTAATCACCGGCGTGACAGGTCAGGACGGGGCTTATCTCGCCGACCTGCTGCTGGAGAAGGGCTACACTGTCCACGGCATGAAGCGACGGTCCTCGTCATTCAACACAGGGCGGATCGACCACATCTATCAGGATCCCCATGAGGCGGATCCGAGGTTCGTCCTGCACTATGGCGACCTGACGGATTCCACGAACCTAATCCGGATCGTCCAAGAAACCCAACCCGACGAGATCTACAATTTAGCGGCACAAAGCCATGTTCAGGTCTCGTTCGAAACGCCGGAATACACTGCCAATGCGGACGGCACCGGAGCACTGCGTTTGCTTGAGGCTATCCGCATTCTGGGGCTGGAGGCCAAGACCCGTTTCTACCAGGCATCGACTTCTGAACTGTACGGCAAAGTTCGAGAGGTTCCGCAATCTGAGACCACGCCTTTCTATCCACGCAGTCCCTATGCCGCCGCGAAACTCTACGCCTACTGGATTGTTGTCAACTACCGCGAGGCCTACGGAATGCATGCCTCCAATGGTATTCTATTTAACCATGAGAGCCCGCTGCGCGGCGAGACATTCGTCACTCGCAAAATCACCCGCGCCGTTGCGGCGATCAAGCTTGGCTTTCAGGACAAGCTCTATCTGGGGAACATCGACGCCAGACGAGACTGGGGCCACGCCCGAGAGTACGTCCGCGGGATGTGGCTGATGCTGCAGCAGGAGGCACCAGACGACTATGTGCTGGCCACCGGTGAGACCACTGTCATCCGCGATTTTGTTACCAAAGCCTTTGCCCACGTAGATATCTCCCTCGACTGGCGCGGCGAGGGCGTGAACGAACAAGGCATCTGCGCCCGCAGCGGCCGCGTCTATGTTGAGATCGACCCCCGCTATTTCCGCCCCACCGAGGTCGACCTGCTGGTCGGCGACCCGACCAAGGCGAAACAGAAGCTGGGTTGGGTCCACGAAACCAACTGGCAGTCCCTGTGCGCCGAAATGGTCGAGGCCGACCTGATCGCGGTCCCGCGGGAGCAGCGCGGCAATGGCGAGTGAACCGACCTTGGCCCCGATCCTCTTCCCCCTGGCGGGCAAGCGTGTCTGGGTCGCCGGCCATCGCGGCATGGTGGGCTCGGCCATCGTACGCCGGCTGGCCACCGAAGACTGCGAGATCGTCACCGCCACCCGGGCCGATCTGGATCTGAAAGACCCGGCTGCCGTCCGGGCCTTCGTCGCGGACCGCAAGCCTGACGCCATCTTCATGGCGGCGGCCAAGGTCGGCGGCATCCTGGCCAATGACACGATGCCAGCCGACTTCCTGTACGACAACCTGATGATCGCGGCCAATGTGAACGAGGCGGCTTACCGGTCAGGCGTCGGCAAGATGCTGTTCCTCGGCTCCAGCTGCATCTACCCAAAGGAAGCGCCCCAACCGATCCCGGAATCAGCCCTGCTGACCGGCCCGCTGGAGCTCACCAACGAATGGTACGCGATCGCCAAGATCGCCGGCATCAAACTGGCTCAAGCCTACCGCAAACAGCACGGCTGCGATTTCATCAGCGCCATGCCGACCAATCTGTACGGTCCGGGCGACAATTTCGACCTGAACACCAGCCACGTCCTGCCGGCCCTGATCAGGAAGGCGCATGAGGCGAGACTGGCCGGGGCCGACCACATTACAATCTGGGGCACGGGTACGCCGCGCCGTGAGTTCCTGCACGCCGACGACTGCGCCGACGCCTGTGTGTTCCTGATGCAGCGCTATTCGGATTATGAGCACGTCAACGTCGGCTCTGGCGAGGATATCGCCATCTTCGACCTGGCACGCCTGGTATGCGAGGTCGTGGGGTTTGAGGGCGAGATCCGGACGGATCCATCCAAGCCCGATGGCACTATGCGAAAGCTGATGAGCAGAAAGAAAATCGCGACCGCAGGTTGGCGGCCGCAGATCGATCTTCGCACTGGTGTCCATCTAGCCTACGAAGCGTTCCTCGCGGAGTCGATGCATTTTCAGGCCGCCTCTCAACGATCGCAGCCTTCGACACCCAACATGCTCTGAGGATCTCCCTCAATGAACTCAGTAGTGTTGGGTGACTAGTACAGCTTTGGGCTTCATCTGAGCGCGATTAGCCGGATCTTCGTGGCCGATGGCCAAGCTTAAATGATCACCCGCGGGGAGGCCACGCAATCCCGCCATGCGAGTCATGGCTGTCAATATCCTCAACGGCGCATTTGTGGTGGGGCTGGATCCGTCTTCAGGAAAGAAGCCCAAGGTCAAGATTTTAAGTGAGTGTCTCTTCAGCAACCTTTCAAATGAAAACAAGAATATTGGAAAGATATGAGTTGGATCGCTCAACTCGTCGAATTGTTTCATTTTTCCAAGCAGAAGAAACCGAAGTCTTGCTTCTATTGAATGAACATTCGGGGTTGTAATGAGCAATGTTCCTTCCGGCTTTAGTATACGCGAAATTTCTTTTAATAGCATGCCAATGTTTTCGATATGCTCGAAAACTTCTATACTGGTTATGATATCGAAAGAGTTGTCTTCATATTCAAGCTTACCGGAATCTAGATCGGCTTCGGAGAATATAATACCTGGCATGTCAAAATCGGGGCGCTTAATGTCGACGCCGTTGAGCTCAGTGTGCTGCTCTGCGTGAAGTCGGGTAAGAAAGGCACCTGTGCCGCAGCCAAGATCCAAAATGCGTGCGCACCTGTCCTTATCCAAGTGGGCGACCCGTTTTGCCACGTGCAAGTGTAGCCCTGCGTTTGATCGCTCGACGAGTGCCATGGCATCTTCCCCTATAGATCCAATGCCGAACGGCACACGTCGGCGTTTAGCGAGTCTTACGGTACTCGCTTGTAACATAACCACACAAACGTATCAGTTCGGCAAAATCTGCGCAGCTCTTGATATCACAAGACGTACGCCCGCCAACGGGGCACGGCGCAAAAAATCACCAAGATCGTCTTCCGTCAGTAACAGAACCGCACGGAGAACCCAGACGAACAGAACGACCTCTGTTGCCAGCAGGCAGTTCATGATCGCTGGCAAACCCCAATGCGGAGCCAGGACGGCGGCCATCGCCAAAAAGACCGCGTTTGTCGCCACGAATATTCCACTGAAGCGAACATGCGCGTTGGTCGCTACCAGTACAACAGCACTCGCGTTCCACAAGGCTGAGATCACGGTAAGGGTCAGCAGCATCGCAAATATGAAAGGATTGAAAACATTTAGATCTCCGAGCCACAGATGAGAAATCCAGCGCCCAAGGATAACTAGCGCCGAGGCCGCCGCGAGAATGAGGATAAATGTTGCTCCCCAGGAAATTCGATGTATTTCGCGAACTAAAGTATTCTGCCCGGACCCGAAAGCGCGTGACAGTTCTGGCCACACGGAAGCGTTGAACAGGCTCGTGATCTGGATTGGGATGCGAGCAAGCGTTCGCAATGCCGAGAACATTGCAACTGCAGGTCCCCCAAAGACAAGACCGATAATGAGAATGGGCCCCTGGAGCGCCAGCGCATTTCCGACCGGAAAGGCCAGAAAGCCGATAGCCGGAAGGAAGAGCCGTCGCACAATATTCTTGTCTGCCTGCACATTGGGGGTGAAGAGCCAAGGGCCGATGTTTGGCAACCAGATGCACTGGACCACCAACAGCGCGACCCTGGTAGACACCAGCCCAAGACAGACGGCCGCAGGGCCCTGTCCGGCCATCAGAATCGCGGCGGACAACACCACGTCTGCTAGTCGCGCCATATTAGTGAGCATGATGCCCAACGCATTGCGTTCGCAACAGCGAAAGCCTGCGGCGAAAACTCCGCTCGTGAACCCCAAAGCGACAGCTAGTGCCAAGCCTATCAGGACCAGGACTGCTTCATCTTGGCCGATGGTGGGGGTACCGGGGACGTGCCAAACATAGGATAACACGGCAAACGCGACGCCAACCAAGACGGTCAATGCCCCGGCCACAGTGGAGACGCGCAAGGCTCCGTGAAATGTCTGCCCGGCTCCCACAAGATCACCGGCGCCAGCGCGCATTGTCATTTCGTTTCCGGCGGCTGATCCTATCCCAAGATCTGCCATCGCCAAATAGGATGGAATACTTGAAAGTATTAGCCACTCCCCATACTTTGCGCTTCCCCAGAACGTGAAGTACAAGGGCGTCAACAAAATCTGAGAGGCGACAGTGACCAATTGGCCGAAAGCATTTGCTGCTAGAGTTGATCCGATGCGGCGATAAAATGACACGGCTAAAATCTCTGTGACACAGCGGGCAATCTGCTTAACTCAGATAATGCTATCTCTGAATGCGCTAAACATTGGGCTAAGAATGCTCTTGCGTCGTTGGCAGCTAAGTAGTCAGATAGGCTCTGCTCAGGATGGAGAAAGCGTAGGCTAATGATTTGCTTGCGGGTTTGCCAAATATCCACTGTGCGTGGATAGACAATACCAGGACCACGACTACTGCCAAAATCAATAAACAGATTTCGTCCGTATGCGTCAGCATCGTATGGATCTAGGTGCGGATCGATTCCATATTCATTTATCAACAACGCTGAGCTCATGTCACTCACATTTGATAGCGTTCCCATGCGATACATCAAAGATAAGATCGAATAGAAGGCTGAAAAGTCTTCAGTAGATCGCAGTTGATGTCCACGTAAATGATCATAGCTCTCGTGCAAAGCCTTCGCAATTCGAGACGGTGGGACTTGCCATTCCAAGTCGACCAGCGGTTGCAGTTTCTCGCGCAAATCGGGATGGGACACGCCAAGAAGAAAACCGTCCAGCACCGCTGCACTAGGTCGAACAACTCCGCAAAAAACCAAGCAGCCCCCTTGCGTCAGGCGCCGATGAGCTAGCGGGCTCAATCTAGCGTTTTTTATCGGTCTTATCCGACGACGGACGGCCGCCGCGACTTTAAACCAGGCAGGCAGCCGGACGCGAATTTCCGCTTTGCTCAAAGCTGGAATTCGACACGGGAAAAGCGGTACGCTGTTAGGCGGGAAACCGGTCGCGATCTCAGCAAGATGGCCGACGTAAAGGTAGGACAGATCGGTGCGCGTGGCCAAATCAGGTCGGGCCGCAGCGAACTCGGCGGACGAGTTAAGGCCATCCCACATAACCACAACACAGCCCTTTGGCAGTGGAGCGTGGGGCCTAGACAGCAAATAGGATGTATCGGTGACTTGAATCCGATCCAAGGTTTGTGATTTCGCGTGGTTCAATAATTGAGGCTGCCACAGCAAGGCCTGTACAGTCCAACGCAGGCGATTGAAGTCGCTCAGGCGCATCTCTACAGAATTCGGCCCCATACCAATTTTAAGCCGATTTGCGTACAACATCATTCACTCCGTAGGCCGCACTGAAAACGACCAAGCCGCGAAATTTTATCCCAAAAAAAGGCCGCTCCGAACGCATTGCGGCAGGGCATTTCAATCATGTTACTCGGCTGAATTTAGTTATATAATGGCGAACGCTCCAGCAGAAAAACGCATCATTTAGCGGGGTTTCGAATGGACATCGGGTAGCCGAAATCTCCTGGGTCGCTCACAGAGCGAGTACGGTGCGCTTATCTTGCCGAGTGTTTCACCCTTTAGGTGGTTGAGGGATTGATAGGTCTGCAGGACGTGCTGTATCTGAATATGTCGGCCTTGGTAGCGACCAACATGCACCGGCGATTGAAATGCTTGGTGTTTCTGCCGGATTCGAGGAGCGTCGCGTGAAGGTCCTGCTGACGACGCCCGGACGGTTCCACACCTTCGCCCTGGCGCGTGAATTGTTGGCGAAAGACCGACTGCTGGCCATCGTCACGGGTTTCCCCTGGGAGAAGGTGGCGCGCGAACGTCTGCCTCGAGAATGGGTCAAGTCCTTTCCAGCACTGACCCTGCTGGCCATGGGGCTGGGCAAGCTGGGCGTTCCGGCCGGGCTGCTGCGGCCGCTGAACGACTTCCGACGTGCCACACTGGATGCCTTCGGGAGACTTTGGGCTGACCAGGCGGATGTGTTCATCGGCCTGTCCGGCTCAGGGCTGGCGACCGGCCGGAGGGTGCAACAGAGGGGCGGTATCTACATCTGTGATCGTGGCTCGTCCCATATCCTGTATCAGAAGCGCATTCTCGAAGAGGAGGCCCGGATTCAGGGTACGCCAATGCCCGAGTTCAATCCTGCGACGATCGAGAAAGAACTGGCGGAGTATGCCGCCGCCGACGCGATCACCGTGCCGTCCGAGTTCGTCAGACAGTCCTTCCTTGAAGAAGGCGTGGCCGAGAGCAAGCTTCACAAGATTCCCTATGGCGTAGACCTCACGCGGTTCCAGCCGGGCGCGCCGCCAGAGCTGGGGGCCTTTGATATGCTGTTCGTCGGCGGTCTTTCCGCGCGAAAGGGCCTGCCGTATCTGTTTTCGGCCTTCGCCGGATTGAACCATCGGAACAAGCGGCTGACCCTGGCCGGCATGCCGACGGCCGACTTCGCCGTCCTGAAATCGCAGGCACCGGACGGCGCGCGGTTCCTCGGCCACGTCGGCGGCGATGCGCTTCGGACCCTGATGAGCGGAAGCCATGTCCTGGTCCTGCCGAGCATTGAAGAGGGGCTGGCACTGGTCATGGCGGAGGCGATGGCGTGCGGCTGTCCGGTGATCGCATCCAGGAACACGGGCGCTTCGGACCTGTTCACGGACGGCATTGAGGGCTTCATCGTTCCGCCCCGTGACGTTGCCGCGCTGACGGACCGGCTACAGGAACTGGCTGACGATCCGACGCGTCGTGACGCCATGTCTGCGGCGGCTCTCGATCGTGTGAAGGGTATGGGCGGATGGAGCGCTTACGGCGACCGGATGTCCGCCCTGCTGGACCAGCTCGTAGCGACAAGGGCGCGGTCATGAGCGCTGTAATCCCTGATACGGCCCGCCGTAGGACCGGCTCGGTCGCTTCGCCTGTCGCCTCGACCCGGTCGGCGGTCATTGGCTTCGCCTGTTTGTGTTTTCTGTTTCAGGCGATCATCGAACCGTCGCCGACCAATCTGGCGACGGCCTTGATCGCCAGCCTGTCGTCGATCCTGACTGCGCTATATGTCTTTCGGCGCAGCGTGATGAGCGTCACGCCGATCTCCAGCCTCATGGTCTTTGGTCTCAGCTTCACGCTGCTGCTGGGCCCCCTTGTCTTTCAGACTCTCGACTGGCGGCCGATCGCGTTCAACCTCGACGCTCCGGTCACGGCCGTGGCCTTGGCGGCCTTCGCCAGCCTGCTGGCTTGTCTCACCCACGCGATCTACCGGGCGTTCCCGCTGTTTGGCCAGGCTAGGCAGGCCCTTGCCGGGTCGGTCCACAGTGCTCTGTTCGTGTTCCGCGCTCCGACGAACGGCCAGTTGTGGCTTATGGGCTTCATCGGTTTGATCGCCACCTGGACCACCGGCACCAGTGAGGCGTCGGCTGCCATTGAGTTCGGCAATGCCGGAGGTAAATTCCTCCAGGCGTTCAAACCCTTCATGCTAGCGCCTGCCCTGATCCCCGTTGCGCCCTATCTGTTCAGAGCGGGCAAGATCAGCAAGCTCGACTGGACTGCTCTGGCCGGGTATTTCGGTCTGGTGCTTGTGGTCGCCTTTGCACAGAATAGTCGGGGTGCCTTTGCATTCCTGCTGCTCGTCGTTCTACTGAGTGTGGCGATCGCCTTCTGGACCGGACAGCTCAGGCTGGATCGGCGGACGAGTATAGCCGCCGTCGCGGCGGTGGTCGTCGGTCTGCCCGCCCTCAGCTTTCTGTCGGACCTGTCGACCGCCATGCTGGTGACCCGGGCGGTGCGATCTGAGGTTTCGGCCACGACCCTGGTCCGGGAGACGATCGCTACGGTGGGGGACAAGGATGCGCTTGAAAACTATCGGAACCAAACCTCAATCATCGATAACCGCTACAATGAAATCTATATCCGCAATGACTTCTTCCAGCGCCTGACGCTGTTGAAATTTCTCGACCTGAATGTTCGGCACACCCGGGACATCACCGAGTCGCAGAGGGACTTCGCCCGCTACAAGTCGGGTCAGCGGCTGCTGGCCCTTCTCCCGACGCCGGTCATTTCCCTGCTGGGGCTGGATGTAGACAAGCGGACCCTCCAGCACAGCGGCGGCGATGTCTATCGGTTCCTGGCGGCCCGAGGGTCGATGGGGGGGTATGTGACCGGGTCCTCCCTACCCGATGGGCTGGTCATTCTGGGCCCTATGTTCTGGCCGTTCCTGATGATCCTCGCCCTTGCCTCCTTTGTGATCAATGATGCCTTTTGCCGCCGTGTTGCAGGGCTGGGCCTGCTCGTCTCGCCGGTCATTCTGTTCCAGCTGGACCGCCTGTTCATGTTCGGGCTGAACGGCGATGAACTCGCTGTGGTCATTGCAGGCTTGCTGAGGACCTATCCCCAAAATCTGCTCATCTATGCCGGGATGTTCCTCTTCACGGCCGTGGTGTCAGGCCCGTTCGAGCGCAACCGGGGTCTACAGGCGCGACCTGCGGCACCTTACCGGCCACGTCAGGCGCGATGAACATTCTCTATCTAGGCAGCACGGCTCCAGGCACCACATCCAGACATCGAGCCGATGCCCTTCGGCGGTGCGGTCATCAGGTCGACGCGCTGGGTCTCGCTGAGGCGCTCGGCCCAGCCTTGCAGGGCCGGATCTTGCCGCGCGTTCACTATCACACGGGTTTTCGGCTGATGCAGTCGCAGGTTCTTGCGGTGATCGAGGCGAACGCCGACCGGCTTGAACGAAGCGATGTAGTCTGGATCGACAGCGGCGAACTGGTCGGACCCCGGATTCTGGAGCAGATTCGACGGCTGGGTCCGAAAGTCGTCCTGTTCAATGCGGACGATCCGACCGGTGGGCGCGATGGACGGCGATTCGGCAGTCTGGTCGCTGCCCTTCCGTTCTACGATTTGTGTGTCACGGTGCGAGATGAGACTCTGGCGGAGTTCCGGCAACGCGGGGCGAGGGCAATCAAGACCTGGCGGGGCGTTGATGAAATCATCCATGCGCCGCGAGTTCCGGAAGACCACCCCGAGCCTCGTAGTGGCTCCGAGCTGATCTTTGTCGGTACTTGGATCCGGGGAGAGAATCGCGACTCTGTGTTGGCACACCTGGCGATGGCGGGGCTTCCGCTCCGCATTCATGGCGACCGCTGGCAGCGCTCTCCCCTCTGGTCGACGCTCAAACCCCATTGGAAGGGTGGAGCCCTGCATGACCGACCCTACGCCCTGGCCTTGTCTGGTGCCTCCGCCTGTCTCGGCTTTCTGTCACAGGGCAACCGGGACCTGCATACGCACCGCTCGCTTGAGATCCCCTATACGGGCGGCGTCCTGATCGCTCAGCGCACGTCCGAGCATGTCGCGATGTATCGTGAGGGCGAGGAGGCGCTGTTCTGGGACGATGCGGAGGAGTGTGCCCGTCAGTGCCGACGCGTGCTGGCAGACCCGGCCCTGGGCGCGCGCCTGCGTACGGCCGGCATGGCCCGGGCGCGCCAGTTGGGCGTCGGCAACGAAACCGTGGTCTCGACCATCCTCGACGCGCTGGTGTCCCCGTGACCGCCCCCTCGGTCCTGTTCCTCGGCCTAGCCACCTACAGCCGCGTCGGCGGACTGCAGAACTTCAATCGCCGGGTGATCGCCAATCTGGGTGCTCTGGTTTCTGAAGGCCTCGCGGGACAGGCCGTGGTCCACCTGGTGGATGACAGCGCGGCCGACCTGCCGCAGATCCCGGGCGCGACCCTGTTTGGCTTTGGTCGCGATCGCCTGACCATGATCGCGCGGACCCTGGCGGCCAGCCGCAGGGCGGATGTCCTACTGGTCGGGCATATCAACCTGCTGTCGGTGGCCTGGATGGTCCGGATGCTGCGGCCCGGGCTCAGGATCGTACTGTTCGTTCACGGTGATGAGGTGTGGAACGACGCGTTGCGGGCGCGCCGCCCGCATGAGCCATGGATGCTGCGATCGATCGACCAGGTGGCATCGGTCAGCACCTATACCGCCCAGGTCATGGGCGAACAGTACCGGGTGCCCGCCGACCGCTTCGTGATCTTCCCCAACGCCATTGACGACTTTGTGGCCCCACCCCAGCGCGTAACGCGCGGACGCCGTATCCTGTGCGTGACCCGCATCGGCGAGGGCGACCGTCGCAAACACGTCGACCAGTTGATCCGGGCCCTTGCCGTCCTCCGTGACCGGGGTCGGCCGGCGACCCTGACCCATGTCGGGGACGGGGCGTTGCGCGGCGAACTGGAAGGCCTGGCGCGCGACCTTTCGCTGGACGATCAGGTGCGTTTTGCCGGTCGGGTCACGGATCAGGAATTGGCCCGCCTGTACGCTGAGGCCGACGCTTTCGCCCTGCCGTCATCCAAGGAAGGGTTCGGCATCGTCTATCTTGAAGCGTGGAGCTACGGCCTGCCGGTCATGTGCGGGGCCCGGGGCGCGCCGCACGAGATCATCGAGGACGGCGTGGACGGCCGGATCGCAAACGACGGTGACGTGGCCGATATCGCGGACAAGCTGGACGACCTGCTGTCCCGCCCGGATGCGGTGCAGATGGGCCAGAACGGGCTGAACAAGGTGAGGACCCGCTATCTGAACGCCAACGCCCTCGACAATCTGCGACGACTGATCTCGGCTCCCCGATGAAAATCCTCCACATCATCGCCTCTGTCGACCCGGCCGGTGGTGGTCCCATCGAGGGCGTGGTGCGCCAGGATGCCGCCTGCTCCGTCGCCGGCATCCTGGGGTCGCGTGAGGTTGTGACCCTGGATCCGCCCGATGCGCCCTTTCTGGCCCGCTATCCGCTTGTGGTCCATGCGCTGGGCAGGCCGCGGTCGGGCTCGCGCCTGTTGTGGCGGCGGGCGCTGGAGCACTGGCGCTATTCGGCCGCCCTGGTGCCGTGGCTCAGGGCCAACCTGGGGCGCTATGACGTCGTGATCGTCAACGGTCTGTGGAACTACGCCGCCTTCGGGGCCGCGCGGGTGCTGCCGGGCGGGCCGACGCCCTATTTCGTCTTTACCCATGGCATGATGGACCCTTGGTTCCGCGTGACCTATCCGCTGAAACACCTGGCCAAACAGGTCTTCTGGCTGATGGGGGAGGGGCGGTTGCTGGCGGGCGCACGGTCGGTGTTCTTCACCTGCGAGGAGGAGCGTCGCAAGGCGCGGAACCAGTTCCGGGGCTACGGCCCCTATGATGAGACGGTGGTCGGCTACGGGGCCTCGGCCCCGCCGCCGAGTACGCCCGCTCTGGAGACCGCCTTTCGCGCCGCCGCCCCGGGCCTGGGCGATCGGCCCTATCTGCTGTTCCTAAGCCGCATCCATCGCAAGAAGGGCTGCGACCTGTTGATCGAGGCGTTCGCCCGTGTGGCCGACGCCCATCCCGGGATCGATCTGGTCATGGCCGGTCCGGACCAGAGCGGTCTGCGCCCCGCGCTGGAGGCCCTGGCCGAACAGCGGGGGGTGGCGTCGCGCGTGCACTGGACCGGTCCCCTGTATGGCGACGCCAAGTGGGGGGCGATGTACGGGGCCGACGCCTTCGCCCTGCCGTCGCACCAGGAGAATTTCGGCATCGCCGTGGCCGAGGCTCTGGGCTGTGGCACGCCCGTCCTGATCTCGGACCAGATCGACATCTGGCGCGAGATCGAGGCCGCCGGCGCGGGCTTCGTCGGGCCGGACACGGTCGAGGGAACCGAGGCGGTGCTGCGCCGATGGCTTGATATGGACAAACCCGATCGGGCGCGCGCGGCGATGGCCGCAAAGACCCTGTTCAGCGAACAGTTCGACGTCGCCCGGGCCGGGCCGGCGTTGATCGAAACGATCAGGGGGCGGCTATGAGCCAGCCCCTGGACGCCGATCAGACGCACCCCATGCAGGGAGGTGCTACCTTTAGCCTCCGGCATCGCCTGTTCCGGCTGGTTTGGACTTTTGTTTGGGCAACCATTGGCGTCTGGACGCCCACCCCGATGCATGGCTGGCGACGGTTCCTTGTTGCACTTTTTGGTGCTCGTCTCGCTAATTCCGCAAGAATCTATCCGGGTGTTAATATATGGTACCCGCCAAACTTGGTGATGGCAGAATACTCAACTATGGGGCGTGGTGTGAACTGCTATTGCATGGCCCAAGTCACTTTGGAACCATATGCCCTAGTCTCACAAGGTGGGCATTTGTGCGGCGGAAGTCACGACATCGACGATCCCAATTTCCAGCTTTTCGCCCGCCCGATCCTTATTGGTTCGCGCGCCTGGGTAGCTGCAGAAGCGTTTGTTGGTCCAGGTGTTACAGTCGGTGAAGGCGCTGTGCTTGGAGCTAGATCCGCAGCGTTCAAGTCGCTTGAACCATGGACAGTCTATGGCGGCACGCCAGCTCGGGCGATCCGCGAACGACGTGTTCACCATCAGGCTGGGGAGATCACATGAAAAGCTCGTCGTCTGTATCAAGTGTAAATATATTCAAGAGAGCCGCATACAACGCTCGCCTATTGATAATGCGAGCTAGATCAACAGACATAGGCGGACTTGCTAATCACGCGGTCTCTGAAGTTCAGAAAACTGCGGAGCTTTACGAAAAATACACAGGCCACCCAGCATGTAATGCTCGTGTCCTAGAAATAGGCTTCGGTGCTCGACCTTTTCGATCCTATGCAATGTCGGCAATTTTTGGCTCAGCCGTGGGTATAGACCTCGATCGACCGGCGTTCCGGCTTCGGGATGTGCCATCGGTCTGGCGCGCCAATGGCACCGAACGCGCCATCAAGACGTTCGTGCGACTGTTGCTCTTCGACCGCCGTGAGTTGCGTTTGATACAAGCCGAAATCCGGCACATTACAAACGCACACGACAAGCCCGGTCCCCAGCTGATTCACGCCGATGCTGCAGACGCCGGTTTTTGGAGGTCCATCGGGCGCAAGTTCGACTTGATCGTTTCAGACGACGTATTTGAGCATATATCTCCTGAAGATTTGCCGAAAGTCGTGGCCCACATGAAGGCCAACCTCAATGATGGTGGAATCTGCATCATAAGGCCGTTTGTGTTTAACGGCATCAGTGGTGGGCATGATATAGATGCCTATCCGTCGAACCTCTCACGGCTGCCAACCGAAAACGCCTGGCGGCACCTGTGGGACGATGACTTTACCGTTAATACTTATCTGAATAGAATTAGTAGGAGAAAGTTTAGAGAAATATTCGCCAAAAATTTCAATATACTTCAAGACATTTCTCTTCAACCTGATTTGGGAAGAGATAAGCTGACGGCGGACGTTAGAGAGAAAGTTGAGAATTTAGACGAGTATGAGCTATTTTCTAATAAGGTTGAGTTTATTCTAAGCTGAGCTGGAATGAATAGTCTAGCCGTCGTCATCCTGACCCACAACGAGGCCCTGCACATCGGCCGTGCGCTGGACCATCTCGCCGCCATCGCCAGCGAGGTGTTTCTGATCGATTCCGGGTCCACAGACGGCACGATCGGGATTGCCGAGGTGCGCGGTGCCACGGTGCTCCGGAACCCGTGGACCAACTACGCCCAACAGTTCCAGTGGGGGTTGGACAATGCCCCGATCACCGCCGACTGGGTCATGCGCCTGGACGCGGACGAGATCATCGAACCGGATCTGGCGGCCGAGATCGCCGTCAGGCTGGACCGGCTACCGGCTTCGATCACAGGCGTGAACCTCAAGCGCAAACACGTCTTCATGGACCGATGGATCCGCCACGGCGGGCGCTATCCGCTGACGCTGCTGCGGATCTGGCGGCGGGGCACGGCGCGGATCGAGCAGCGCTGGATGGACGAGCACATGCTGCTGACCGAGGGGACGGCGGTCACCTTCGACGGCGGGTTCGCCGACCACAATCTGAACGACCTGACTTTCTTCACCGACAAGCACAACAAGTACGCCACGCGGGAGGCTATCGACGCCCTGAACCAGAAGTACGGACTGTTCGCGCGTGATGAGGCGATGGATGAACGCTCGGCCTCGGCGGCGGCCTCGGGCAAGCGCTGGATCAAGGAGGCGGTCTACAACCGGCTGCCCTTCTGGGTCGGGCCGCTAGGGTATTTCCTCTATCGCTACATCATCCAGCTGGGCATTCTGGATGGGCGCGAGGGTCTGATCTATCACGGCCTGCAGGGCGGCTGGTACCGGTTCCTGGTCGCGGCCAAGATCGTGGAGTTCGATCGCAGTCTGGCCCCGCTCGGCACGGCGGCTGAACGGCTGGCGGCTCTGGAGACGTTGACGGGCTACCGGCTGGCGGACGCGCCGCCGGCCTAGACCAACCCTGCCGCCGCCCGCTCGAACCCGCCAATGATCGCGCTCTTCTGCCATCGTTCCTCGGCCCTCAGCCGGCCGGCGGCACCCAGGGTACGGCGCAGGTCGGGGGTGTTAGCCAAGGTCAGGATGGCGCGGGTGAAGGCCTCGGGCGTGGGGGGCACGGCCAGGCCACAGCCCTCGACCTCGCGCGCCAGACCCGATCCGGGCTCGGCCATGGCCACCACCGGCCGGCCTGAGGCCAGCATGCCGGTCAGCTTGGACGGCAGCACCAGGTCCGCCGCCTCTGGCCTTTGTGGCAACAGGTGGATGTCTGCGGTGCCCAGCAGCTCGGCCAGTCGCTCCATCGGTTGCAAGGGCAGGAAGCGGACGTTGTCCAGACCGGCGCAGTCCGCCTCGAGGGCTGCGCGTGCCGGGCCGCCGCCGCACAGCAGCAGGGAGACGGGGGCCTCGGCGTCCCGTAGGGCTCGAGCCACGGGACCCAGCATCTCCAGCCCCTGTTTGCCCGCCATATTGCCGGAGTACAGGGCCACGATCCGGTCGTCGGCGATGCCCAGCTCCTGACGAAACCGGGTGCGAGGATTGGCGTACACCCGAACCGCCTCGACATCGACCCAGTTGCGGAACTCCATTGTCCGCCCGGCAGTGACGCCCTTGGTCCCCAGCCGGTCGACCATGGCCGGCGAGATGCTGGAGACCCGGTCAAAGGCGCTGAGGAGCCGGCGCTCAAGGCCGAGGGCGACAGAGCGTGCGGTGCGGTTCCGGAGCATACCCAGATCAAAGGCCGCATCGACCTCGAAATCCTGCACATGCAGCCAAGTGCGGGCCCCGCAGACTTTGGCAGCCCCCAACGTTGCCCCGGCTGCCGCGAGGGTGGGGGCGACGGCGAAAATGAGCTCAGGCTTGCGCTTCAGCGCAACAGTCAAGGCGACAGGTAAGGCGGCCGCGCCAAACGAGGCCAGATGGGCGATGCGTGTCAGTCCCGCAGGTCGAGCCGGCACATAAAGCGGCGTCCGGTGCACGGTAACGCCGTTGATCTGCTCGCGGCTCCAACGCGCACCGGAATAGCCTTGCTCGACGTTCCAACTCGGGTAGTAGGGCGGGCCGGTAATCACATCGACAGTGTGGCCGCGTCGCACCAGATCCTCCGCCAACTCACTGGTGTATTTGGCGCAACCGACGAGCTCTGGGCTGTAGTTGAGCGCGACGATCAGGACGCGAAGTCGTCGTTCTCGGACGGTGGACGAACGACGTTGCACTTCGAGAGTGATTGGCTCGGACTGGTCGGTACTGCTCCAGCTTTCGCGATCGTGAAACAGCACGCCAGCTTCCCCGATTCGGGCTGATTGCGGACGATGTGGATCGATCAACTGTGGCCCCTTTTCAACGGGGGGTGCGCCTTCTGGTGCCACTGCCAGGCTGTGGCAACAATGTTTTCTAGGCTTGAGCGCGTTGGGACGAATCCGAGTTCGAGATGCGCGCGACTGCCGTCTGCGACGAGGCGGGCGGGGTCACCCGCGCGACGGCGTCCAGCGGGGGCAACCAGAGTTCGGCCGGATACGCACTCTATTGCCCGCAAGATTTCGCCGACGGAATGTCCCTGGCCTGTCCCGAGATTGAAGACCCCGCCGTGTCCATGTTCCAAAAGTCGCATGACCGCCAAGACGTGGGCATCTGCCAGGTCGGCAACGTGGATGTAATCCCGGATCGCCGTGCCGTCCGGAGTCGGATAATCATCACCAAAGACTTGGAAGTCGTCGAGATATCCCTGAAGGGCCATCATGGCACGTGGGATAAGGTGGGTCTCAATCTCCCGATGCTCTCCGATCTCGGCACTGGCATCCGCGCCGCTCGCATTGAAATAGCGTAGCGAGATAGCGTCGAGCAAACCGGCAGACGCGTAGTCCGCCAGTACGGCCTCACAGAAGAGTTTGGTGCGCCCGTAAACGTTCACAGGAGTGGTTGGAGCGTCTTCCGTGATCAGGGTTTGACCAGCTTCGCCGTACACGGCTGCTGTGCTGGAGAAGACAATTCGTCTGCATCCCGCCATCGCCATGCCGTCCAGCAGGCCGATCAAACCGCCTACATTGTTTCGATAATAGCGGGCAGGATCCAGACCGGATTCGCCGACGGCAGATAGGGCGGCGAAATGGATGACAGCCTGGGCATCCTGCGATCGTATCGCGTGCTCGACGGCCGTGCTGTCTCGTATATCGCCGACTACCAAGGGGCCCCACTTGACGGCCCCCGCGCGGCCTAGGGACAGATTATCGAAAGTTACCGGCACGAAGCCATGCGATGCCAGCGCCTTGCACGTGTGGGATCCGATATAGCCGGCACCCCCTGTTACGAGAATCGTCGAGCCCATTCGTTCCTCGTTCATGCTGCCGGAGCGGCGGTCAGCAGATGGTAATCCCTGTTGGAGACCGTCTTCCTCATCGGAGATCGAGTCCCGACAGTCCCTCGAAGCCCGGCTGTCCGCCCAGGGCCGCCAGCTGGTCGAAGGCCCCGATGATGTGATAGAAGCTGGAGGCGGGCGCGCCCTCGTCGACGAAGCCGCCGTCGGGCAGACGCTTGTCCCGCCACAGGCCGTCGGGCGTCAGATACAGCCACAGCGCCCGGAGCGCGGTCTCGGCATCGGCGATCAGGGCGGTCCGCTCGGCGTCGCGGGACTGCTCGGCCAGGAGCAGCGCCGCCTTCAGCCACTCAGTCTGGGGCCAGAGCCGGGCCCGGCCGCTGCGCAGGGTGCCGTCGTCGTTCAGCGCGTCCTGGGCCACGCCACCGCGCTCTGAGACGCCCTCGCGGCCTCGGGCATACAGGACACGGGCGCGCTGGATTAGGTCTGGTCGGCCGCGCGCCAGACCGTGGCGGGCCAGCAGCCAGGCCCATTCGAACTGGTGGCCGGGCTCGACCAGCCGGCCGTCCTCGCCGCCTGCCGGGGTCCAGTCGGCCTCGTAGAATTCGCGCAGGCGGCCGGTGGCCGGGTCGATGAAGCGGCGCTCGGCCAGGTCGACGATCCGGTCCGCCAGGGTCGCCCAGCCGGCGTCGCCCTGAGGCTCCCAGGCCATGGCAGCCTCCAAGAGGTGCATGTGGTGATTTGATTGGTAGGGCTGCGAACCCGACTCTAGAAACCCGCCCTGCGGAAGCGCCCACATTTCTAAAAGCCGCCTTATCTCGAGGGCGCGCGCTTCTACATTTTGACTGTCTATGGCCAAAGACTTCATGTTGGCCAAGGCGAGTAGGAAAAAGGCTGTGTCGTAGACTGAGGGATTTGGGTCCAGCACGCTACCATTGGCTGCAACAACAGCGTGCGGCATGCCGTCAGTTCGTAGATGCCTGAGAATGAACGAGTCGAATCCTAATCGGATCGCTCTCCGCCAAGGGCCATCCCAACCCAACCTGCCAGCAGTCGCGTATACGTAGATTTGTCTAGGTTGCACGCGCGTACGAACGGGAACTTTAATCCGCCGGCCGTCCAGACCCATGGCCTCGGCGAAGCCCGGTCCGTCCTCCAGCCCGACGGTGGCCCACAGCGGCAGGGCCCGCAGCCTCAGCCAGTCTGCGAGACGGAGGGCGCCCTCGGCCAGGGGGGCCGGAGCCTGACTGGCGAAATCCAGATGAGGCGGCGACGAGGCGCGGACCCGGGCGACGACGCGCTTGACGTCCTGGGACCGGGCGAGGTCCGTGACCAGCACGGCGTCGGGCTCGACCACGATGGCGAGGTTGCGCACCCCCAGCGCCGCGACCAGCACGCCGTCTGGGGCCCGCACGAGGCAGCCGTCCGAATCCTCGAAGATGTGCAGGCCGACGTCGCCCTCTCCCGAGGCTGCGATCGCGTCCCAGGCCCCCATGTCCGACCAGGCGAAATCGACCGCCAGCACGTCGGCCAGCCGGGTCTTTTCCATCACCGCATAGTCGATCGAAATCTTGGGGGCCCCGCCGAAGGCCGCGCCCAGCACCTGGACCGGGCCGCCGTCCGGCTCGGGCAGGGCGGCGCGGGCCGCCGTCAGGACGCCGGGCGCCAGGACCGACAGCTCGTCCAGCAGGGTCTGGGCCCCGACCATGAAGTTGCCGCTGTTCCACAGATAGCCGGCGGCGATGTAGTCGGCCGCGGTGACGGCGTCGGGCTTCTCGACGAAGGCGGCGACGCCGGACAGGCCGGTGCCCGCCGGGCGGATATAGCCATAGGCCGATGACGGACCGTCGGGCCGCACGCCCAGGGTGACGATCCGGCCTTTCGCCGCCGCGGCCCCCGCCTCGGCGACGGCCGCACGGAAGGCGTCGTGGTCGGGCACGTGGTGGTCGGAGGCGACGAAGGCGGCGACGCCGGTCGGATCGGCCCGGGCGACCCAGGCAGCGGCGACGGCCATGGCGGGAGCGGAATCGCGTGCCTCGGGCTCCAGCAGGACCTGGGCCTCGACGCCGACCTCGGCCAGCTGGTCCAGGATCCAGCGCCGGTGGGCCACCCCGCCGATCACCAGCACCCGGCCACCGCCTTCGGCCAGGGGCGCCATCCGCAGCACCGCGTCCTGGAACAGGCTGCGGTTGCCGGACATCGGCACGAACTGCTTGGGCCGGGACGGGCGAGACGCGGGCCACAGCCGCGTGCCGCCACCGCCGCACAGGATCACGGGATAGAACGGGAAAGGTAAGGGGGCGGCATTCGCCGGGTGTGAGGTGTCCGATGTCTTCCTAAGAGCGGACCGTCGGGAAAGAACGACCTGATCATTTTTGAGTGGGTGGCTCATTTCGGGTGGGCCAGGAGGGAGTGGCCGACTGGAAATGCAGCTATCGGCATGCCGAATGCGCGGTCCTGGTCGGTGTACGGCCTTGTCGCCAACGCGTGGCAGCTCTCAATGAAAGATCGAACACGCATCCTGAGCCCCCCGGCCAGTACCCGATATTGGGATAGCGTGTTGCGACGCAGCATATCAATCGTTGTTTGGCGAACTGTGTCTTTGCTCAATCAAAACGGGCATTTTGGTCACGCACTTCAAAGGGGTGGCCAAGCTTGGGGCAGACGAACGGTGACGTCCGATCGGGCAATCGAATGCCTGGTGCCCAAACAAGCAAGGGTGAACTTCGATAGCGACATACGCGGCAGTGGCGCTAGAATCGGTGGATGCGTAGCAACCTTGATCACCTGCCAGAACGCCAACAGCGGGAGCTCGCACGCATATGCTCGGTGCTCCTTGACGAGTTCGAGGCTGCGCTCGGAAGGGGCGGCGGAGGAACAACGGAGTGGCGCCGGGGCGGACAGGTCCTCAAGATCATCCTATTCGGCGGCTATGCCCGAGACGACTGGGTCGATGAGCCCGAGAACGGTTACCTTTCGGACTTTGATCTTCTGGTCGTCGTCAGCCACCCCAAGCTCACTGACATCGCGGATTACTGGTGGGTGGCCGAGGAGAAAATTCTGCGCGACCGGGGAGTCGGCCGCACCGTTAATCTCATCGTTCACGATCTGGCTGAGGTGAACCTCGCCCTCGAACGCGGAGAGTACTTCTGGACGGACGTCGCTCGCGACGGCGTCCTTCTCTATGAGCGCCCCGGTCATCCGCTGGCCTTGCCCAAACCGATGTCGGCCCGCGACGGGGCGGAGATGGCAGAGGGTTATCTGCGCATTTGGGGGCCAAAGGTCTCGGACTCTATGGAGATCGCTGCGTTTTGTGCCCAGCGTGAGAACCGGAGAGATGCCGCGTTCAACCTTCATCAGGCTGTAGAACGCGCCTACATCTGCGTCCTTCTCGTTTACACCTTCTATTTTCCACGGTCTCACAACATCAAATTCTTGCGGTCGCTGGCAGAAGACGTGGACCGGCGGCTCGTGGAAGCCTGGCCCCGTGAGCAGAGACTCGATCGGCGGCGTTTCGAGACCCTGAAACGCGCCTATGTCGAGGCTCGGTACTCGGATCAGTACGACGTCACCATCGAGGATCTCCAGGCCCTGACGTCGAGCGCCCAGCGTTTGCGCGAACTCGTCGCCGAGAGCTGTGAGGCGCGTCTCGCGGCCTTGCGGGCCGCGGCGGAGGCTAGGTAGCGGCTTGCCTGTCTGAAACGTGTGCTACCCTTCTTCGGGGGTGTCTCAGCTTACGGAAGAGGGGGCTGTCCGGCCCGTGAAGCGGGCGAGCTCGATCAGGCGCAGGGCCGTCGCGGCCAGGGGCGTCAAGATCTGCGCGGTGTCGGCGTCGAGGATCCCGCCGGGCGGCTCGTAGCGCTCGATATAGACGCGCAGGGCCGCTCCCGAAGAGCCGGTGCCCGACAGCCGATAGGTGATGCGGGCGTCGGGCTTCAGCGACACCCGAACCCCGGCGTTGTCCAGCCGGTCGCCGGAGACCGGATCGACATAGTCCAGCACCCCGACGCTCTCGACGGCCGGATCCCGGGCCCGAAGCGTGGCGACATCGGTGGAAGCGAGGGCGGCCATCATAGCCTCGGCCTGCTCCAACTCGAGGCCGTCGACGTCCAGCCGCTGGTAGTAATCGCGCCCATAGGTCGCCCAATGCGCCTCAAGGAGGTCGCTGGCCGATCGGTCGCGAACGGCGAGGATGTTCAGCCAGCACAGCACGGCCCACAGGCCGTCCTTCTCGCGGACGTGGTCCGAGCCGGTCCCGAAACTTTCTTCCCCGCACAGCTGGATTCGACCCGCTTCCAGCAATGTGGCGAACCACTTCCAGCCGGTGGGGGTCTCCAAGAGGGGCGTGCCGTTGGCCTGGGAGACCCGGTCCAGGGCCCGGCTGGTCGGCATCGACCGGGCCGCGGTGATCGGCAGCCGGTCCGCGAAGGCCGGCAGACAGCCGGCATTGGCGGCGATCACGGCCAGGCTGTCGCCGGGCGAGATGATCCGCCGGGGTGCAAGGATCATATTCCGGTCGCCGTCGCCATCGGACGCGGCGGCCAGATCCAGCGGGCCCGGTCCCCACATCCGCGTCGCCAGATCGTGCAGATGGTCAAGATGGGGGTCGGGCGGCTCGCCCCCGAAATCGGGCAGGGGCGTGCCGCGCAGCACTGTCCCCGGCGGGGCCCTTAGCCGCCGTTCGAACAGTTCGACCGCATAGGGGCCGGTGACCGCGTTCATGGCGTCGAAGGCGAAGCGGAAGTCGCCCTGGAACAGAACCCGGAGGGCGTCGAAGTCGAAGAGGGTCTCGAGCCGGTCGAGATAGGGGCCGACCGGATCAACCACCTCCACCACGCCCGGCCCCAGGGCCTGCTCTCCCAGTCGGGACAGGTTCAGCGGCGGGCCTTCGACCAGGCGATAGGTGCCCAGGGTGCGGGTGATCTCATAGATCTTGTCGCCCATGGCCTGGGGGGCCGGACCGCCGGTACGGGTATTGTATTTGACGCCGAAGTCGCCGTCGGGACCGCCCGCATTGTGGCTCGCCGAGAGGATGACGCCGCCCCAGGCTCCCAGACGCCGGATCGCCTCCGACACGGCGGGGGTTGAGAAGAGCGCTTCGCGACCGATGACCACTCGGGCATAACCGTTGGCCAGGGCGATCCGCGCCGTAATCCCGGCCGCCTCGGGGCTGAAGAACCGTCCGTCGCCGCCGACCACCAGGGTGGCGCCGGGCGGAGGCGGATCCGCCAGGAAGATGGCCTGGACGAAGCTCTCCAGATAGTGGGCCACCCGGAAATCCGCTGTGCGTTTGCGCAGGCCGGAGGTGCCCGGCTTCTGGTCCGGGAAGGCGGTGAACGCGCGGGTCGTGAAGGACATCGTCGAGCCTCGTCTCGCGCGGCACCGGGACGGCGGTCTCAACCGTCGCGATCCATGCGGCCGCCACTCAGGGAATATCAAAGGCCTATCACACGCCACGTGGGCTTCAAGGGGCTGACGGGCCATGGAGACGGGCTGGCCTGATGTCTCACTCGGCCCCGACCGAAGGCGCGGTCGAGCGCGGTGAAGGCATGCAGTCTCTTGGTTGAGGCAGGCAGGCCTGGCAGGAGCGACGGGGCGTGGCTGGCCACCCGGGACCGCCCCCGGGTTCCGCTGTCAGTCCTCCCAACCCAGGATCGAGCCCCAACTCCGGCCAAAACGATAGCGTTGATCCAGCACCAGGGCGGCCAACAGGACCACCAGCAACGGGATCAGGAGGAGGGAACCCAGCCAGCGCGCGATCGTCAGAAGACCTTCGACCAGCGGAACGCCATTGCTCCGGCCCTTCGGCCAGGAGCCCGCGCTCAGGCTTGTGCTCTGGCCAATCGTCGAAACACGCATCTCTACCCCCAACCCCAGGCAGTGATGCGCTCAAGCTTGGCCTCCGCAAAGCCCCGTCGCCCGAAACGGGAATCGCCGGCTGGACACATGATCCAAAGGTTGAATCGACCCGCGTCTCTCCCGGATCTGAAACTGAGCTCCGGCCGCCTCAGCCGGTCGCGACAGGTGTGGGAGGCCACCGGGGGCTCCCGACCGCACCCCTTTGGCCGGTCGGGCCTGAGCCGGGGCAGCCAGCGGCCGTGCGGCGGCCAGACGGCCGCGTGCGTGTCCTCCCGACCGGCGCGGCGCGTCTCGTTGAGGTCCAGACCAAGGCCGCAGGCTGACACGGCGCGCTGAGAGGGAGCGGGATGGGCTTCGCGATCGCGCAATCGACCGTCTCGTCGGTTGCGTCAGAGGCACCGTCCGGCTGTGGCGAGATCGAGCGGCACGTGGGTGAGGGGGAGGCTCACGGTTGCCGCCTCTCCCGCCAGGCGTTGGAGCCGCGCCAGGGCCCGGTCGACGCGGTCCAGGGCGTAGGGCATGGCTACAAGGGGGGCGTCCAGCGGGCGGGTGAAATCGTCCCAATGGATTGGGACCACCCGTCGGGCCCCGGTCGCCTGGACCGTGTCGCGCCAATAGGCGTCGATCGCCTCGCCGGACTGCGGGCCCAGTCTGCCGATGCCAAGCAGGACGACGTCGGCCGCGAGGCCTTCGAACACGGGGCCTGGGACACCGGCGCTCGGCACCACGAGGAGGCGGCAGGTCGGGGTCTCGATATGGAAGGCGTGGCTGGTTCCGCCGCGATACCGCCGGGCCCGGGCGGGCGTATCGAAGTTGTCGGGCACAGGGCCCGGCGCGAGGTCTCCGGGGGAATGCGGGCTGACGACGCTCGTCACCGTGATGTCGCCGAACCGGTGTCGCCCGCCGTGGGACAGGACCACGGTCTCTCCGGTGAACCCGTCCGCCTGGGCGATGACGGCCAGGCCCGCGTCGCCGAACAGACGGGCCTCGTAAAGCCGCGCGATCGTCGGGGCATCCAGGGCGTGGTCGAAATGGGTATGGGCGACGAACACGGCGTCAATGCGCTGGATCCCGGCCCGGCCGAGATGGCGTCGGATCAGGGTTTCGTCGGCGCTGAGCGGACGCAGCAGGATCGTCTCCGCGTCCGGCCGGCTCACAAAGCCGTCGATCAGGACGGTGTGGTCGCCGAGCGTGAACGCCAGGCTTGTGGTGCCGAGAAAGCGAACGTCGATAGACCCGGGCGCGCGGGCTCCACCATGGGTCTGCAGTTGAGGCCAGAGGTCGAGCGACGGTCGCAGAGCGCAGGCCGAGGCCAGCCCGCAGGCCACCAGCACAAGGGCGAGCGTGGCGATCCTGCGCGAGGACATGCCCCTAGTCCGCGAAGGCGACGCCGGCGACCGCCTCGGCGTAGGCGATATGCATGTTGAAGGTCGGATGGATGGTGCCCTGGATCATCCGTTCAGGACTGGCCCACTGCGTCCGGACGCTGTCGTTGGTCGTGCGGAACCAGCGTCCGAGGTCCTCACGATAAGGGGCGAAGGCCGCAGGGGATTCGGGCGACCAGGTCCAGCCTTCGGCTGTCCGGATCGAGACCGGCATGCGCAGCGAATCCGTCGGGCTGACGCACCAGCCGTGTCCGGAGGCCCCGACGACATGAGCGTCGGCGATCCGCCAGCCGCGCTCGGCGCGACTTTGGGCGACGGTCGCGTTCAACCGCGTCCAGACCCATTCGGCCTTGCAGACCTCCGAGTCCGACCCCAGCGTCCGGGTGTGGTCGCAGCCGTCGGACTCGTAATCCGGCGAGTACTGGAACTGGAAATTCCAGTTGGTTCGGCCCTTGGCGAAGCCGGGCAGTTCGGTGAGGACCGACTCGAACCCGCCCCGCTCGTCGTCCCGGTTGCGATCGCGATAGGCGGCTTCACGGCGGCGGTAAGCGCTGTCCTCCGGATGCGCATCCAGATCTTTTTGGGAGAGGACCGTGCGGCAGTAGTCGCCCCGATCGTCGCGCAGGATGTCGGGGTAGAGGGTGTGGGTCACGGCATCGGGCGGGACCTGGAGCCGGGTGAAGGTCTCGGCGACCCGCTCGAGCCGGGCCGGCAGATGCTCCAGCCGATCCTGCGCGCTCTGGCGCCAGAAACCCAGGGCCCCGAGGGGTGGGGCGTCGCGGCCCCGGTAAGGCGGTATCGCCCCACCGACGCCGCCGACCACCATGGCCGGAATGAAGTTCAAGGGCCCCCAGCCGTAGCCGTTGGGCGGAAGCACGGCATAGTTGATCACGGGGACGAAGCCGACGTCGTTGCCGCCCAGCGACATCAGTACGCGATCGATGGGACGGCCGGGCCCCTGGGCCAGCAGGCTCTGGACCTGCTCGGCCTGGGAGGCGGCCTCGTCGCCGCCGCCCGGCAGCTTGACCTGGACGATGTTGAGTCCGTCGTCCTCCTCGGCCCCCGAGCAGCCGACATGGACGAGGGTGACGGCCCGCTGCTCGTCGCGTGCGGCGAACCAGAGGCCCGCAAGGACCGGCCACGACAGCAGGGATCGGTGGCAGGGCTCGTCCCACCACTCGGCGGGCGTGATGAAGGGCCGCGCCGCCGCCGTCTCGGGCCAGTCAGGTCGCTGGAAGGCTGGGCCGGGCGGAATGGCGGGCGAGATCACCGACGGCACGTCCGGATTGCCTTCGCCCGAGATGAAGGAATCGCCCATGGCTACGATCAGCCGATCCTCGACCGTGATCCGGATCTCGTGGAGCCTGCCCGCGCCGTCGACGACGGCGACATCGCCGCGACCGCCCCACCGTCCCTCGATCGGGCCGCCGGGCAGGGCGAGAACGACCGGCGCCTCACAGGGCTGGGCGGGCAGGGGCTCGCCCTGGACGCTCCACCGACAGGATCCGCCGGCGTCGCTCGAAAGCCGGGCTTCGATCCGGTAGGTCCGGGGATAGAGGTAGTCCGGTTCATAGACCCGGCGCCCGGCCTCGTCCGTGGTCCTGGCCCAGCGCCAGTTGGACCGGCGAAGGCTCTCCGCGTTGGCGCCGTGAAGGGTGTCGAGCAACTGATCGTAGTGCGGCCGGAGCGCCGGGCCGGCGATCCCGTCGGGCGCATCCCGGAGACGATTCAGGAGCGCCTCGGCCCGAAGCCGGGCGGCGTCGTCCGCGCGATCGAACAGACGGAAGCGATCCAGAAGCCGCCAGCCGATGGCGCTCTCCTCGCCGACCCGCACGGGGGAGGCGGCCACCGGCGCGACGGCGGAAGCCCAGACAAGGGCCGCAGCCGCGCCCCACAAAATCCTGGTCATTTCGCCCCCCTTGGTTCCGAGTAACATCGTTACATCGAAGGGACGTGTCTGCAAGCATCAGTTGATCCGTCTGCCGGCCGCGTCATCGTCCGGTCGCCTCAGGCCCTGCGAGATCCACAGGCACCCGCAGGCTGGCGGGCCCGGCCGGTCGGGTCCGGCCTGCACGGGGATGACCTGAAGGCCCGGGCCCCATAGAGTGTCCGAGACCCGGGCGCGCGCCGTTATGTCCAGGCTTCGGCTAAAGGCGGCGCGGACGTCTCAAGCGTCACTCACCGCCCGGCGTCACTCCGTTTGCCGTCCTCCGTGCCCCGTCCTCGGCCCCGGCGGGGCTTGCAATGAGGGACGCCATGATTCACGCTCCACGTGCGCCTTTACGGGTGCCGGGGCGTGAGACCCCCGCTTGAGATGATCCAAACTGCCGGTCCATCTGACCGTCTGCGTTCCCGCGGCCGCCCTGACCCTGGGGCGGCGGGCGGTCCGCTGGCCTGTTTCAAGCGCGAGGTCTCGCTTCCGGCCGCCGTCACCGGGCGTGTTCGACAATGAGGCCCCCCGCGTGCCCGATCCCGCCCGCTCTCCGGTCCCGCCCGTCGCCGACGAGGCTCCGATCCCCGCCGAGGTTCTTTACCGGGCCCATTCCGGCTGGCTGCTGCGGCGACTGCGCCGCCGCTTCGGGGCCGAGATCGCTGAAGACCTGGTTCAGGACGTCTGGGTGCGGATGCTGGGGCGGCCCGGGGTCGACGCGATCCGCAGCCCTCGCGCCTTTCTGCTCACCGTGGCGGCACGGCTGACGATGGATCGGGCGCGGCGGCCGCGGCCGGAGGCGCGCGAACTCGACGACGAGCAGGACGGCGGAGCCGCGGATCAGGCCGAACGCCTGCTGCTGACGCAGATCGTCCGGCAGATGCCGGCGCCTCTGCGGCACGTCTTTCTCTTGTCTCGGTTCGAGGGTCTGACCTATGAGTCCATCGCCGAGCGCCTGGGCGTCTCCGTCAAGACGGTCGAATGGCGGATGTCCAAGGCGCTGGCGCATTGCGCGGCCCGACTGCGCGACTGAAGGCGATCGGCCATGGCCAGACCGGGGGAAGACGCGCGGCGCGAGCGCGAGGCGGCCGACTGGTTCGCCCGTCTGAACCGCCGCACCCTGTCCATGGAGGACCTCGAGCGCTTCAAGGCCTGGCGGGCCGACCCGGACTGTCGCGCGGCCTATGGGCGGATCGAGGGGCTCTGGCGCGACAGCCAGGCCCTCGCCCATGACCCGGACATCGTGGCGCTGCGCGAGACCGTGCCCGATCGGCGCCGGGCGCCGAGCGGTCGACGGCGGATTCTGTGGGCCGGGGCGGCCGTCGCCGCCGTCGCCGCCGCCGGCGTCCTCGGCCTGACCCTGCTGGATCGTCCGACGGTGTTCGTCACTGGGGTGGGGGAGACCCGGACGCTTCGCCTCGCGGACGGGTCGCGGCTCAGCCTGGACACCGACAGCCGCGTCGAGGTCCTTCTCGAGGCCGACCGACGCCGCCTCGTCCTCCGCCATGGCCAGGCCCTGTTCGACGTCGCCTCCGATCCGGCGCGGCCCTTCGTCGTGAGGGCCGGTGATCTGTCGGTGCGGGCGATCGGCACCCAGTTCGACGTGCGCGTCCTGGAGGGCGGGGCCCGCGTGACCCTGGTCGAGGGGCGGGTGGTGGTCGATGACGCCGCCGAGCGTCGCTGGACGCTCGCCGCGGGCGAGCGGCTGGAGGCCGCCGGCGCCGGAGCGGCCCCGGTCGTCGCGCGGCTCGCGCCGGACGCTATGGCCGCCGCGACCAGCTGGACCACGGGCCGTCTCCTGTTCGAGGCCACGCCGCTCTCCGAGGCCGTGGCGGAGATCAATCGCTATGCGCAAGAGCCGATCCGGCTCGCCGCGCCGGGATTCGAGACCCGACCGCTCAGCGGCAGCTTCGACACGGGCGATCCCGCCGCCTTCGCCGAGGCGGTGGCGGCCATCTACGGCCTGAGGCTGGCGCGCACCGACGCCGGCCTTGTGCTTCGGCCGCCCGCCTGATCCGACTTTTTTGCGACGAACCGTCAGGGTGAAGCGGGGTTTCCTGCGTCTCCCCCTCCAAAGGGCGCATTCCGCGTCCTAGGTTGCAGGGGGTGAGGATGCACAGTCACAGGATGTGGGTGAGCGCGGCGGCGCTGATGTCGGCGACGGTCGTCGTGGCCGCGGCGCCCGCCTGCTCGGCTCAGGCCGACGTCGTTTTCGCCATTCCGGCCGGGCCGCTCGAGACGGGTCTGCGGCTCCTGGCCGAACAGTCGGGCGAACGCGTTCTCTATGACGCCACCCTGGTGTCGGGCCGATCCGCGCCGTCCGTGGCGGGGCGGATGTCGCCGGACGAGGCCATCGCCCGCCTTCTCGCCGGCAGCGGCCTGCGTCCGGAGCGGACCTCCGCCAACGTCCTGATCGTCCGCGCCGAACCGGGCGACGGCGGCCAGGCCGCCAGCGTCCTGGACGAGGTGGTGGTGACGGGCTCACTGATCCGGGGCATCACCGACGGGCCCTCGCCCGTGGTGGTCGTGAGCCGCGACGACCTGGACCGGGACGGGCGCGCCAGCGTCGCGGAGGCGCTCGCGGCGCTTCCCCAGGCCTTCGGCGGGACCGGCAATGAGGAGACGACCCAGAACGGCGCCGATCGCTCAGCGACCAACGGGGCCTTCAGTTCCGGCATCAATCTCAGGGGCCTCGGGGCCGACGCGACCCTGGTCCTCGTCAACGGCCGCCGGATCGCGGGCTCCGGGGCCAAGGGCGACCTGGCCGACGTCTCGGGGATCCCGACCAATGCCGTCGACCGCATCGAGGTCCTCCTGGACGGCGCCTCGGCCCTCTACGGGTCCGACGCGGTCGGCGGCGTGGTCAACATCGTCCTCAACCGCCGTTTCGAGGGGGCCGAGACCCGGCTGCGACTGGGTCAGACCACCGACGGTCCGGCCGGCGAATACGGCGTCGCCCAGAGCGTCGGGCGGCGCTGGTCGGGCGGGGGCGGCTTCCTGTCCTGGGACTATCTTCAGCGCGAGGCCCTGCCGGCCTCGGCCCGGGCCCAGGCCGCGACCGCGGATCTCACAGGTCTAGGAGGGACCGACCGGCGGGTCATCTATGGCGCGCCCGGCAATCTCGTGCGGTTCGACGCCGCGACCCAGACCCTCGTCCCGACCTTCGCCATCCGGCCGCGGATCGGGTCCAGCGCCGTCTCGGCCGCGGACTTCGTGGCCGGGGCGGTCAACCTCCAGAACCAGAGGGCGGGCGTCAATGTCCTGCCCCGCCAGACGCGCGACGCCCTGTACGCCGCCTTCGATCAGGCCCTGGGCGATCGGCTGGTGGTGACCGGCGACCTTCGCTACGGCGACCGGCGCTATGAGACCACGGCGGCCCCGTCGCTGTCGCTGATCACCGTGGACGCGCGCAACCCCTTCTATGTCTCCCCCACGGGCGCGGCGTCGCAGCAGATCGCCTACAGTTTCGCGGGCGATCTCGGCAATCCCCAGCTGACCGGGCGGGCCGAGAGCCTGGGCCTGTCGCTCGGGGGCGAGTACCGGCTCGGCGGGGACTGGGTGCTCGACGCCTATGTCGCCTATGCGGAGGCCCAGGATTCCGGGCGTATCACCAACCAGGTCAACAGCGCCCGTCTGCGCGAGGCGCTGGGGACGGCGGCGGACAGCCCCCTGACGCCGTTCAGCCCGAGCCGCGACGGGTTCTTCAATCCCTTCGGCGACGGCGGCGCCAATACCTCGGCGGTCCTGGACTTCGTCGGCGGAGGCTTCAGCACCAACCGTTACGAGACCGAAAGCCGGACCCTGACGCTCCAGGCCGACGGCAGCCTGTTCGACCTTCCGGCCGGGCCGGTCCGCCTCGCGATCGGCGGAACCGTGCGGACCGAGGCCTTCGCCACCGCCTTCACCAACTTCACTTCCGCCCTGACGCAGACGGTGCGGGTCAGCGCCCCGGCCGATCGGCAGATCGACGCGGTGTTTGCCGAAGCCCGCCTTCCCCTGTTCGGCGGGGACGTCCGGGGCCCGGGGCTGGAGCGGCTCGAACTGTCGCTCGCGGTGAGGGCCGAGCGCTATGACGACATCGGCTCCACCACCAATCCCAAGCTCGGCGTCCTGTGGTCGCCGGCGACCGACTGGATCGTGCGGGGTGGCTACGGGACGTCGTTCCGCGCCCCGGCGCTTCGCGAGGTCAACGACCCGGCGACCGCCGGGCCGACCCTGCTGCCGGGCGCGACGGGGCAGACGGTCACCCTCATCCAGTACGGCGGCAATCCCGGCCTGGAGCCGGAGACCGCGCGGTCCTGGACCGCCGGGCTGGAATACCGGCCTCGGGACCGGCCGGAGCTCGGCGCGGCGTTGAACTGGTTCCGCACGGCCTTCGAGGACCGGATCGGCCAGCCGGCGGCGGAGAGCATCCTGACGGTCCTCAGCGATCCCGCTCTGGTCTCCTTCGTCCGGCGCGTGTCGCCCTCGACCAATGCCGCCGACCGGGCCCTGATCCAGGGACTGCTGGATCTTCCCACCACGGCCTCGGCGACGGCCTTTCCGGCTGAGGCCTATGGGGCCATCGTCGACGCCCGCTACGTCAACACCGCCGAGGTCGAGATCGAGGGCCTGGATCTGTCGGCCCGGTTCGGCGTCGCGACCGGCGCGGATCTCTGGCGGCTGGGAGCCTCGGTGTCCCATCTGCTGCGCTACGAGACCCGCGCCACCCCGACGGCGCCCCTGGTCGACGTCCTCGACCGGCCGAACTTTCCGCTCAGCTGGCGGGGCCGGATCACGGGAGACTGGATCCGGGGCGCCTGGAGCGCCCGGCTCGCGGCCGATCTGACCAATGGCTACGAGGACCGGGCCGGCCGCGCCATCGACCGATGGATCACGACCGACGCCCAGGTCCGCTATGCGCCGCAGGGCCCCGGACCCTGGCAGGGGGTGACGGTCGCCCTGTCCGTCCAGAATCTGTTCGACACCGATCCACCCTTCTACGACGCCCCCGAAGGCATCGGCTATGACGCGGCCAACGCCTCGCTTCTCGGCCGCTTCGTGTCCCTGCAGATCACGCGCCGATGGTGAGCCGGCCGGGACGGGTCGGGCCCGTCCTCGCGGTGCTCGCGAGCGTGATGCTCGCGTCGGTGTCCGCCGCCCCGGCGCGGGGGGAGGGGAGACCCTTCACCGTCGATGACCTGTTCCGCCTCGAAAGCCTCGGCGACGTGCGGCTCTCGCCGGACGGCCGGTTCCTCGTCATCGAACGCGCCGGCCCCTATGACGCGACCGAGCGCTTCGAGCACGACTACTTCAACCGCATCCGCGTCACCGACCTGGAGGTGAGGGACGGCACCGGTGCTCCTCTTCACAGCCTGATGAGCAATGGCGCCCAGGGCTATGATTCCGGGCCGTTTTCTCCCGACGGCCGGCACATGGCCGTGTTCCGCCTGTCGCCGGGTCCACGCTGGCAGCTGGGTGTCCTGGCGCTCGAGACCGGCCGGATCGTCTGGCTCGAGCCGACCCCCGACCAGTCCCTCATCGGGCGCTCGGTCGGCTGGCGCGGACCGGACGAGCTGGTGTTCCTGGCGCGCGCGCCCGGCGACCTGCCGATCATCCTGCGGATCGGCTGGCAGACCCAGGCCCGGACCGCGGCGCAGTGGACGCGCCAGCAGGAGGGGCGCGAGCCCACGGTGACGGCCCTGTTCAGCGGGCCGGCGCGAGACCGCCGGCCCCAGGCCGCGCCGTCCCGGCTTATGAGCTACCGGCTCGACACCGGGGCGCTTCGGACCTGGGCGACCGGCGAGTTCGTCGACTTCTCCCTGTCGCCCGACGGTCGGCGGGCGGCGATCCTGGAGAACACCCAGGACCTTCAGCCGCCACCGCGCGGACCCGCGCGGATCGGCACGCCCAATCGGCGGCGGGAGCTGCGCCTGGTCGATCTGGACGGCGGCCGCCTCTGGTCTCCGCTGCCGGAGCGGGACCTGGCGTCCCACCTTCTGAGCTGGGCCCCGGACTCGAGCCACCTTCTGGTGTTCGACCGGGCGCCGGGCGAGCCCTTCGACACGGGCCGCCTGACCCGGGTCGGACGCGACGGATCGGCGTCACCCCTGCCGATGCGCGCGGTCCGACCCGTGGTCCTTTACACCGCCGAGGCCATTCCCTTCGTCCGGGTCGCCTGGCTCGGGGGCCGGCCCGTGATCTGGAGCCGGGACGGAGAGGGCGAGGCGGGCTGGTGCCGGTTCGGTCCTGACGGCGCGGCGCGAGCGCTCGGCGTCGCCGCCGATCCTTCCGCCACCTGGGCCCCCGCTGGGGCCGGACTGTTGTTCGCCTCCGGAGACGCTCTCGTTGAGCTCACGCCGGAGGGCGGGGTGATTACAAGCGCCGGACGGCTCCTGCCGCGCTCGAGCGCCCTGGATCAGGGCGGGCGGGGCGCCCGCAATCCCGATACCGCGTCAGGCGGACCCGGGGCCGTCCTCGCGCCGGGCGGCGATGGGGTCAGACCGGCCTCCGGTGCCGGCGCCGCCTGGATCACGCCACTGGCCGCCGGAGAGACGGCCGTGGTCGGCGACGACCGGGTCCTGGTGACCCGGAGAACTGACGAACGGGGCGTGACCGAACTGGTGCTGCGCGGGGCTGGCGCATCGATCCTGCTCCTGACCCTCAATGCGGGTCTCGCCGAGATCGACTGGGGGCGGGTCACCCCGGTCGACCATCCGGGCTATGACGGACGGCCGCTCAAGAGCTGGATCCTTGAACCGCGCGGTCCTCGACCCCGCGAAGGCTGGCCGACGGTCGTGACGATCTATCCTCGCAGCGTCTTTCCCGAGGCCCCGGCGCGGGCCCTGCCGGGCTCGGCGGCCCATCAGGTCAGCCCCGCCGTGCTCGCCGCCCAGGGCTATGCGGTCCTGTTCGCCAGCCTTCCGACCCATGAGGAGGACCCCGGCCCCGGGCTGGAGCGCCTGGGGGAGGAGGTCTGGGCCATCGTCGCGGCGGCGGCGCGCGCCGGCCTCGTCGACCCGTCCCGCGCGGCCCTGTTCGGCCACAGCTACGGCGGACACGGGGCCCTTCTGGTCGCGACTCAGACCGATCGGTTCCGCACCGTGATCGCCTCGGCCGCCGCCGCCGACTACGGCACCTTCAGCCGCGCGACCCGGCATTTCGCGGCGGTGCCCGAAGACGGCTATCTGCTCGGGCGCGCCGGGTGGCTGGAGGGCGGGCAGGGACGGATGGGGGGACCGGCCTGGTCCGACCCGGCAGCCTATGTCGCCAACAGTCCTCTGTACCGCGTGGATCGCATCCGGACGCCGATCATGCTGATCGAGGGCGAACTCGACCCGGCGGGGGCCGACCCGATGTTCGCCAGCCTCTACCAACGCGGCGTGGAGGCGGCCTACCTCCACTTCTGGGGCGAGGAGCATATCCTGGCCAGCCCGGCGAACATCCGGGCGCTCCACGAGCATGTGCTCGCCTGGCTCGATCGGCACCTGGCCGCCGAGGCACGGGCTTCGGACGGCGAGGCCGACGCCGGGGGTCTAGAGCGTCACGACCGGCCGATGGGCCAGTCGTGACGACCAGCGCCGCGCCCAGGCTTCCAGGGCGGCGAGGATGAGAACCCGATTGTAGTCTCCGCTCCAGATCAGACGATCCGGGTCAAGCAGCAGCTCGAGGGCGTCGGGCGCCACCACCCCGGCCGCCCTGAGCCGACCGTTCCCGAGCCAGTCGCCCAGCAAGGGCAGGCTGGCCCGGACGGTCAGGCCGTAGAAAGTGCTCATCTCCCCCTTGCCCTGTCTGTTCAGGATCGAGGCCGGCAACCGGTCGGCGAAGGCCTGCCGGGCGAGGGCCCGGTCCTGGCCGCCCGCGGTGGCGACATCGGCGGGGATGGCGAGGCCGTGCTCGATCACCGGCTGGCTCAGCAGGGGATGAAGAAGGTCCACGGCACGGGCCCGCAGACAGTCGCCGAAGAAGAGCTGGCAGTTGACGAGCTGGGCGACCTGCCCCCGCTTGGCCGGCGGCAGCGCCTCCAGACCCTCGAGCCAGGCGTGACGTTCGGGTTGGTCGGCATAGGGGTCTGACCGAAGCCGGTCCGACGGGCGCAGGCCAAGCCGCTGGCGCAGGCCGACCCCCGCGAGCGCCCACAGGCTGCTGCGGGTCCAGCGGGCCATCGACAGCAGAAAGCCCGGGTCCAGCCCCGACAGGCCCAGCCGGTCGACGCGGTCGGCGACGATCAGGGGCGTGGGGTTCTGGAAGAAGACGGCGTCGCCGCCATGACCGGTCAACAATCCGCTCGCGCCGGTCTCTCGCGCGATGGCGGCGGCATCGCCGTCATATCCGGGATCCAGCCCCTGAAGCGCCGGGCGCAGGCCCTGACCGAGAAGCGCCAGCTGTTCGACGGTCAGGGCCACGACCGGCTTGCCCCGGTCGCGCAGCTTGAGACTGTGCAAGGCCGCCAGGTCTCGCGCATAGCGGCTTTCGTCGCCCTCGGGATCGACCGCCCGATAGTTCAGCCAGACGGCCGCGCGGCCGGGGATCAGACGGGTCGTGGCGGCGGCGACGATGGCCGAATCCAGGCCACCGGAGACCTCGCCGATCAGGCGGTCATGGCCGAGGGTCAGGCCGGTGACGGCCGTCTCGACGACCGCGCGCAGCGCCTCGGGGGTCTGGTCGGCCCCGGGCGCGATCCGGCCGGCCGCGTCGGCGGGGCGCCAGATCGGGGTCAGGGCCGCCGGTTCGTCGCCCCTGGCGCTGAGCAGGGCGCCCGGCGGGATCGGCGTCAGTCCGGCGAGGGCGACCCGGTCGCAGGCGAGGGCGGGATGATCGACGAAGGCCCCCAATCGCGGCCAGTCGATCGCGATCTCATCCGGCAACCAGCCGTCCAGCGTCTCGGGGGGATCGCTGGAGACCAGGGCCGCGCCCTTGCTCGACCAGAAGACGGCGTCGACGGCCCCGGACGGATCGCGCAGGACCTGCAAGGCGTCACCGGGCGTCGTCCAGGCGAGCACATACCGCCCCCAAAACCGCCCGACCACCCGGCGCGCCGTCACCGCGGCAGGCTCGATGTCGAAGGGCGGCGGCGGAAAGGCGGCGCGGTCGCCGGTGAGGACGGTCCCGATGGCGATCCCGGTGTCGCCCCAGGCCCGAGCCGTCAGGCGGCTCGCCGGGCCCAGCCAGGCGGTGAGGCCCCGCGCGCGGGCGGCTTCGCGCCAGCCGTTCGCTTCCAGGGCCCGGATAGCGTGGTCGAGCGCCGCGCCGGCGGCCGGGTGCGACGGACGCCGGATCAGGACATAGCCGACGTCGGCGGGCGGGGGCACGGTCATCGGCTGAAGATCGGCGTGTAGGCGCGCAGGCGTTCGGGATCGTCGTTCAGGCAGATCCCGTCCAGCTGCACCCAGCAGTGGGCGCGAAACGGCCAGGTGCGCACACCGAACACCCAGTCGGCCGCCAGCCCCCGCTGGCGAAGATAGGCGACCAGGAAAGCCGACCGCTGAAGGCAGCCGCCCCTCAGCGGGACCCAGGGCAGGAGCCGTGCCACCATCGCGGCCGCTCGAATGACCGGGGCCTGGGACCGGGCAGGGCCGGCTGGCCCGGACAGGGTGAGGAGGTCACGCACGGCCGGATCGCGTCCTCGCCGACGGAGGACGACGGCCGCTCCGACGAGCGCCATGAGATCGGAAGGCCGGATCTTGAGGCTATCGGGTAGTTGGAACGCCTCCGTGGCGGGCGCGGGGAGTGCGTCGCGCGCCGTGCTGCCCGGGCGTTCCGCGACCGCGAGGCCGGCCTCGGCCAGAAGGTGAGCCGACGGCCCCGTCGCGCCGACCACGGTTCCGTGCCGGTCCAGTCTCATCTGGTCGGCGCCGCCGGGGAGGCACATATAGGCGTCGTCGACCAGATCCAGGACGACCACGTCGGGTCCGATGCAGACCGCATGGACATGGGCGGCGAGCCAGAAACCGCTCGAGAGGGAGCCTTCGGGCTCGAAGAAATCGTCGCACTGGGACATCGGGCATCCCGGGCGTCGGAACCGTCCGACGCCCGTCTCGCGTTCAGGTCTGCCAGCCGGCCATGTCGTAGCGGCTGATCGGGATCTGCTCGAACATGCCGAGCATCATGTCGGCTTGCGTCAGACGGCGGGCGCGGCCGACGCGAATGAGCCGGGGCGTTGGCGACAGTGTCATCCGTGTGGGTGTCATCCTGGTGGGTCCTTGGTTGAGCTCGGCGCAGCGAACCGCGCGAGGGGCTTGGCGAAGGGGACGCCGGAGGATCCGACGTCCCCCGATCGTCAGGCCGACTGCCAGCCGGCCACTTCGTAGCGGCTGGTCGGGATCTGCTCGAACTGGCCGAGCGGCTGATCGGCCTGGGTCAGACGCCGGGCGGCGCCGAGGCGAACCAGGGGGGTTCGCGTGCCTTTCTGGGTCATCGGAGGTCTCCATCATCGGGACGGCGGAATGCCGGCCCGGGGATGAGGGAGCGATCGCAGCCGCGTCTATTCAACCTATATCCGGACTATATCCGCGGACCGCGGCGCAGGCGTCGCGCGATCTCGCCGGCCTGGCTGGAGCGGTCCCGGTGATAGGCCTGGAGCTGGTCGAGCACCGCCGCGAGGTCGCCCTGGTCGATGGCCCGCCGCACGGCGATGAAGCGCGCTTCGCGCCCCTCGACCAGCTCCGCCTCCAGCCGGAGCGGGCCGCACAGACGGCTGAGCGCATCCGCATGGACCTGAATGAGGGCCTCGTTGCCGGTATGCTCGATCACGGCGTCGAGAACGTCTTCCGGCCGTGGGGAGGGGCCGCGGGTGCCGAGCACCTTCTGAAGGGTCGCGGGGCCGCGGCCATGCAGGGTCAGGGCCGCATGAAGATAGGTCCAGTGCAGGTCGTAGAGGTCGATGACATCGGCCGTCGTCAGTCCGGGAAAGAGGTAGCCCTGGCCCCGTCGTCGCTCGACCAGCCGCTCCCCAGCGAGCAGGGCCAGGGCCTCGCGGACGGGGGTGGGGCTGAGCCTCAACTCCTGCGCCAGATCCTTGATGACGAGGGGTTCTCCCCACCCGAAGCGACCCTCGCGCACACGCGATCGAACGGCGGCGAGCGCCGCGCCGAAGGGGTCGCGAGGGTCATGGGCCATCAGCAGACTTCCCGCTAAGGGCGAACGTGATCCGGTCCGAACGGGTCACGTTCCGGCCTTTCGCCTTAGTCTCTTCCGTCTTCCCGTCTCAATGGAAAAACGTCATCATCCTCAGAACAAGGGCATTATCCGCCAAATACTGGCGGGCCGTCCGCCAGTATCTGGCGGGAAACCGGGGTCATCGGCGAAGCCGCGAGTCGGCGGGCTTCATCCTGTTGTTGTCGTGAGGTGTTGTGCCTACCGAGCTCCCCGAACCGCGTGTCTTTTCCGCAGCCCTGAAAGCCGTTCGGCGCGCGCGAGGGATGCGCCCGCCGGACGTCGCACGCGCCATGGGCCTGCCCCTTCGATCCTACGAGCGGTTCGAGGCGGGGGCCGGCCGCATGGACTGGTCCCGCATTCTGGCGTTCGCGGAGGCGACCCGATCCGATCCCCTGGCCATCTTCATCGCCGTCCTCGGGGGCATCCCGAACCTGGCCGTTCACTGCGCCGACAACAAGCTGCCCTCCCTCTGGCAACTCGCCCTGGAAGAGTTCCACGCCGGCACGGACGACGGGGTCCGCGCCCTCGACGCCGCCTTCATCCTCGAGGTGTTCGAGGACGCGTTCCGAACCCTCGCCGCCGAAGCGCGACGGCGGGGCGCGATCGGTGAGGGCTCCGACGGCTCGGGAAACCGGTCCCCACCCGGCTAGCACAGCCCGGCTAGCGCCGCCGGAAACACGCGGTTCGGACGCGGCGTGACGCCGCAGTCTGACGAATATTTTTCAGGAGCGATCGGCGGGACGGCAGGGGTGATCAGGGCGCTGACGGCGGTTCGCGGAGAATATATTCCTCGAGCGCTCATCGGCGCGGGCCACCCCCGCGTGGGCCGTCGGACCCGTCGCCCCGTGGAACACCGCACGCTTTGGATATATTTGAACCGCTTGTTTGCGCTTTACAGGCCGGCGGCCATGTCGACTTCAACACGACGCGCCCTTTTCTTGTCTCTGGGTCTCATTCTGGGAGTCCAGGGCGCGACACAGCTGTTCGCCTGGACCTACCGCTTCGCGGATATTCTGGGTCCCGGCCTGTGGATCACGCCCGACCTGAGATTGTATCCACCCTGGCGACTGCTGGCCTGGCGGTCCGCTTTCGGCGCAGACGTCGAGGAGGCTCTCCGGCGTTCCGCGGTCCTGATCCTGCTCGGCGGGGTCGGCGGTCTGGGCCTCGGCGTCCTGGTCGAAGGCGACGGCCGCCCCCGGCGCATCCGGGGCTGGGGCGGTCTGGCCGAGGCGAGGCGCGCGGGCCTTCTGGCCCGGGGCGGGGCGGTGATCGGCCGGTTCCGGGGACGGCTGCTGGCCACCGCCGACCTGCGCCCCAGCCTGGTTACGGGGGGCACCCGCAGCGGCAAGGGCCGGGGCCATGTGGTGCCCACGCTCCTGTCCTGGGGCGGCAGCGTCCTGGTTCACGATCCCAAGCGCGAGCTCTGGGCGCTGTCGGCGGGCTGGCGAGCGGGCTTCTCCCACTGCCTCTACGTCGATCCGCGCGATCCGGCCTCGGCCCGCTGGAACCCCCTGGCCGAGATCCGGCCCGGTCCGGGCGAGCTGGCGCAGGTCCAGCGGCTGGTGGCCATCCTCGCCGATCCGGGTGGATCGCGCGACGACGAGGCGATCTGGGACAAGGCCGCCTCCGAGATCCTCGAGGCGGTCATCCTGCATGTGCTCTACACCGCCGAGGACGCCGACAAGACCCTGCTGACGGTCCGCGCCCTCCTGGCCGACCTTGACGCCTCGGTCGACCGGATGCGCAAGGCCCAGCACCGGACGGGTCCGGACGGCCGCCCCGAGACCCATCCCTTCATCAAGACGGCGGTGACCGGCTATGCGGCCATGCACGACCGTTTCCGGACCTCGGTCCAGGGCACGGCCCGCTCCTATCTCAAATGGCTGGCGGGCGAGGATCTGGAGCGGGTCCTGTCGGGATCCGATCTGGCGCTCGGCGACCTGATGTGCGCCGACAGCCCCGTCTCCCTCTATCTCCAGGCCGCTCCGGCCGATGCAGCGGCGCTGCGTCCCTTCCTGCGGCTCTTCTTCTACGCCGCCGCCCAGGCGCTCACCGCCGACGCCGATCGCGACGCGGCCGGCCGGCCCAAACGCCACAAACTCCTGATGGTCATGGACGAGTTTCCGCTCCTGGGCCGGCTCGCCTTCTTCGAGAAGTCGCTGCGCCTGATGAGCGGCTACGGCGTCAAGCCGATGCTGGTCGCCCAGTCGCTCAACGACGTCGTCGAGACCTACGGCCCCCACAACACGATCCTGGACAACTGCCACGTCTTCACCGCCTTCTCCGCGCTCGATCCCCTGACCCAGGACAAGGTGTCCCGGCTGACCGGGACCGTGCTCGACGCCCGCACCAGCCGCAGCGGCCCGGCGGGGCTCGGGGCCGGCCGGTCCTCGGTCTCGCGAAGCGAGACCGAACGCCCCCTGCTGGAGCCCGGGGAGGTCCGGGCCCTGGCCGATCACCATCAGATCGTCTTCGCCGCCGGCCGCCGGCCGCTGCTTGTCGACAAGCTCAAATACGACCGCTGCGAGCCGTTCCGCTCGCGGGCGAGGGTCCCGGCCCCGGCCCAGACCGAGGGGCCCGACGCCCCGCCCGTCCGCCCCCATCCGTGGGCGGGCCGCAGGGCCCTGGGAGAGGACCCCCAGGCCACCCTGCCGCTGTTCAAGGAGGTCTCGGCGGCCATGGACGACAAGAAGGTCGCCCAGCGCGTGGCCGAGATCGTGGGGAGGGTCACCGAAGAGATGGCCGCGCAGGAAGCGGCCCTCGATCACCTGCAAGGAGCCCGTCGTGCCGAGATCTAGTCTCAAGGCCCACCGCGTCCAGGTCTATCTGAGTGACGCCAGGATCGCCGCCGCCCTGGCGCGCGAAGCCCGGACCGGGCGGATCCCCGTGAGCCAGGCGGCCGCGCGCGCCATCGCCCGGGGTCTCCAGAGTTCGCCCAAGGCCGATCCGGACGACCGGCTGCTCAAGCTGGAGCTGGGCTTGCGCGATCACATGCGGGCGATGGGGCGCGACATGCAGATCGTCCAGGAGCTGGTGGTCGAGCTGGCCCGCGCCTTCTTCACCCGCCTGCCCGATGCGATCACCGACGACGACCCGACCCTGAGGGCGTCCGTCGAGATCCGGATCGACCGGCTGCTGGACGCCACCGCCGCCCGGATCGTCACCGGCCGGTCCCGCGAGGCCCTGGCCGTGGCCGAGGAGGCCCGCAGCTTCGGGGGCCCGGGCCGATGAGGCCCCATCCCATCGCCGTCGAGCGACGCCTGGAGGCGCTGCGCCATGCGCTCGGCCCCGTCGTCCTGGCTGCCCTGGAGGATCCGCAGGTGGTCGAGATCCTCGTCAACCCCGACGGCCGGATCGTGCTGGATCGGCTGGGATCCGGACGCGAGGACACCGGCGTCCCCCTGGGCCCCGAGGCGCGCGAGCGCGCCATCCGCCTGATCGCCGACCACGTCGGCGAGCCGGTGGTGCGCGAGGACCCTCGCCTGTCGGGAGTTCTCCCCGGCTCGGGCGAGCGGTTCCAGGGGGTGATGCCGCCGGTCTCCCCGGCGCCGGCCTTTTCCATCCGCAAGCGCCCGGCGGTCGTCTGGGGCCTGGACGACTATGTGAACGGCGGGATCATGACCGCCGCCCAGGCCGGGGCCCTGCGCCAGGCGGCGGCCGAGCGCCGCAATCTTCTCATCTCGGGCGGGACGGGCTCGGGCAAGACCACCCTGGCCAACGCCGTCCTGGCCGAACCGGCCTATGCCGGGGATCGGCTCCTGCTCATAGAGGACACCCCCGAGCTCCAGAGCGTGGCCTGGGACACGGTCGCGCTCCTCACGCGCCGGTCGCCGGTCGCGATCGGCGTGGCCGACCTGGTCCGAGACGCGCTGCGCCTGCGGCCGGACCGGATCGTCGTGGGCGAGATGCGCGACGGGGCCGCCGCCCTGGAGACGCTCAAGGCCTGGAACACCGGCCATCCCGGTGGCCTGTCGACGATCCATGCCAATGCCGCCGAGGCCGTGCCCCGCCGGCTGGAGGACCTCATCGGCGAGGTGGCGGCCCGCCCCTCGCTGCGGGCCATCGGCGAGGCCGTCGACCGCATCGTCCATATCGCGCGGACGGCCGAGGGACGGCGGGTCGAGGCGGTCCTGGCGGTCGCGGCCGGGACGGGCAACACCGTGCAGCTTGAGCGGATCGCGTGACGCGGACGCCGGGCCCGCAGTTTGTCGCCGGCAGCGGGAGGCTGATTGATCCGTAGACGTGTTCGGAGTTGGAAGTCCCGGGCAGCTCAAGCGCAGGCGAACGCGAGAGTGTCCAGTTCCCGCATGAAAGCTCACTGTGATCTTCCCCGCAGAGGTGGACGGGGTTAAGCCGCTCTGCGTTCGGCCTCGGCGGGGCCGATGTAGCCCAGTGGCGAGTGCAGGCGACGGGGATTGTAGAAGCCCTCGATGTATCCGAACAGGTCTCGCCGCGCCTGGTCCCGGGTGGCGTAGACGCGGTGATGGACACGCTCGGTTTTGAGGGTGTCAAAGAAGCTCTCCATGGTGGCATTGTCCCAGCAGTCGCCCTTGCGGCTCATGGATGGGGTGATCCCGGATCGAGCCAGGGCGGATCGATAAGCCTCGGCGGCATACTGGATCCCGCGGTCGGAGTGGTGGATCAGTCCGGGCCCGGCAGCGCGCATCTCGACCTGCCTAGGTTCACCTGACAACCCTCCGGTGATGCATCACCGCGCGAGCCAACCGCCGTCGACCGGCAGGGTGATCCCCTGCACATAGTCGGATGGGGCCGAGGCCAGAAACACCGCCGTCCCGCCGATGTCGGCGGGCTGGCCCCAGCGGCCGGCGGGAATCCGCCCTAGGATCTCTTTCGAGCGGACCGGGTCGTCCTGCAGCGCCTGGGTGTTGTCGGTGGCGAAGTAGCCGGGCGCGATAGCGTTGGCGTTGATGCCGTGCTTGGCCCACTCATTGGCCATTAGCCTGGTGAGGCCCGCAATCCCCGACTTTGAGGCCGTATAGGACGGTACGCGGATGCCGCCCTGAAAGCTGAGCATGGAGGCGGTGTTGATAATCTTGCCGCCCCGGCCCTCGGCGATCCAGCGCCGCGCGACGGCCTGGCTGAGGAAGAAGACAGACTTCAGATTGACGTCCATCACCGCGTCCCAGTCGTCCTCGGTGAAGTTGACCGCGTCGGCGCGACGGATGATGCCGGCGTTGTTGACCAGGATGTCGATGGGGCCGAGCCCATTCGTCGCCTCCTCGACGATGCGTCCGACCGGTTCGGTCGAACCCAGGTCGGCCTGGATCGAGATCGCCCCCACACCCTTGCCCAGGCACTGGCCAACGGTGTCGTCCGACGGGCGGCGCGCGACCGAGGCGATCGAGGCACCGGCCGCCGCCAGCGCCAGGGCGATGCCCTGTCCGATCCCGGTATTGCCGCCAGTGACCACGGCGACCTTGCCGGTCAGATCGAAGGGATTGGCGGGCATGGCTTGATCTCAGCAGTTGGCGAAAACCGCAGCCGCATCGACATCCCCGAGCAGTGGAGGTTGCAGCTTAACGCGACCTATAGATATCATAATGTGAGCAGTCGTCCCATCTTATAACCCGGTTCCCGGAGAACCTTCCATGAAGATCGCCCTCATCACCGAGAACAGCCAGGCCGCAAAGAACCCGGTCATCCACGCGGCCCTGACGGCTGTCGCGGAGCCGCTGGGCCACGAGGTCTTCAACTACGGCATGTATTCGGCGGAGGACAAAGCCTCGCTGACCTACGTCATGAACGGGCTGCTGACCGGCATCCTGCTGAACTCCGACGCGGCCGATTTCGTGGTGACGGGCTGCGGCACCGGCATGGGGTCGATGCTGGCCTGCAATTCCATGCCGGGCGTGTTCTGCGGCCTGGTGATCGACCCGACCGATGCCTTCCTGTTCGCCCAGATCAATGACGGCAACGCCATCTCCATGCCCTATGCCAAGGGCTTCGGCTGGGCGGCCGAACTGAACCTGCAGGACGTCTATCGCAAGCTGTTCGAGGGCGAGCGCGGCCTGGGCTATCCCAAGGAGCGGGCCGAGATCATGGCGCGCAATCGCGGCATCCTGCGCGATCTGAAGGCCGCGACCTGCCGCGACATGCTCACGGTGCTGAGGACGGTGGATCAAGACCTGCTAAAGGCGGCGGTCGCCGGCGAGCGGTTCAAGGAGTACTTCTTCGCCAACGCGAAGGACGCGGAGATCCGCGCCTTCATGCAGGGCATCGTCTGAGCGCGTGTGAGCGAACTGCTGCGCCTGTCATTCGCCCGGATCGCTTTCTCCGCCGGACTGATAATGTTTGCGCCGCCCTGGCCAACAGACCTTGCAACGGCGGTATCGGGAATGCCTCAGGATCGGGCCGAGCGCCCAGAAGACATATGGGGATTTCTGCGAGAGGCGGCCGCCTTGGAAGGCGCGGCACCGGACCAGTACCGCACGTACACTGGCACCAATGGTCAGACCCACCGCATCGAGATTTTCCTGCCAGCTTCCGACGCTGCCGAAGACAGGTCCGTGCGTCCCGCGCTGGTACTCTTCCATGGCGGGGCCTGGCGGGAAGGGGCGCCCGTGCAGTTCTACCGTCAGGCCAGGGCGATCGCAGACGCCGGCTTGGTCGTTGCCCTTCCGGAGTACTCGCTGCGCGACGAGGACGGCACCACGCCGCATGACTCCGTCGTGTGTGCCTTCCTCGCATGGCGGGCGATCCACTCTGCGGCGGATGACCTAGCAATCTCGCGTGAGCACCTGTTCGCCGGCGGCGCCTCAGCGGGCGGACAGATGGCGGCGGCGCTGGCGACCCTGGATCCGCCGGACGGCATCACGGCTCACGTCCGACCGGCCGGACTGATCCTGTACGAGCCTGTCGTGGACAACGGTCCCGGTGGCTATGGCCATGCCTTGGTCCGCGATTACTGGGAGGCGTTCTCTCCGATCCACAATATCAGGAACAGTCATCCCGACACACTGATTTTGGTCGGTGATTCCGACCCCTTGATTCCGGTGGAGACGGCGGAGCTCTATTGCCGAAGGGTGCAAGCCGTCGGAGGGATTTGCTCAGTCGAAGTGTTCAAGGATGCGGGGCACGCGTGGTTCAACTATGATCCTTCCGGCTTTTCGGGCACGCTGGCGAAAGCTGTGACGATGCTTCGGATGTGGATCCGAGGCCCGGAGGGCTAGCCGGCTCCCCGATTGTTCAGTCCTGCGTCCACTCACTAGGCGCGGCTTCGGGTCGTCGCGGGATACATTTAGACTCGCTGTTGCCCGCGCCGCTGTCGGCGATGCGACGTCGGATAGGGGCTCGCGGTGGCATTGCGCCGTCCTGTATGTCGACATATCGTCTCAAAATGTGAGTAGCCGCGCTGGTCGGCGGCAGGTTGAATGTGGTGGCCATGTTTCTCGCGGATGTGATGGATTATCGCGAGGCAGCGCGTCGACGCCTGCCACGGTTCCTGTTCGACTACATTGACGGGGGAGCCTTCGCCGAGACCACCCTGCGCGACAACATCGATCGGCTACGGGCCGTGCGGTTGCGCCAGCGGGTTCTGACCGGGGCCGATGAGGTGTCCCTCGAGACCGAGCTGCTCGGCCGCAAGTCGGCCATGCCCGTCGCGCTCGGTCCGGTCGGGATGGCGGGGCTGAACGCCCGGCGAGGAGAGGTCCAGGCGGCGACTGCGGCCGAAGCGGCAGGTGTGCCGTTCTGCCTGTCGACCGTGGGTGCCTGCACGCTTGAGGAGGTGGCCGCAGGTGTATCCACGCCGCCCTGGTTCCAGCTCTATGTCATTCGCGATCGCGGTTTCATGCGCGAGATGATCGCGCGCGCGCTGGCAGTCGGCTGCGACACCCTGTTTCTGACGGTGGACATGCCCGCTCCTGGTCCTCGATACCGCGACAAGCGGTCGGGGCTGTCGGGCGGCTCTGGGCTGGCGCGGCGCGTCAGCCGGCTCACACAGGCTGCGGTGCGGCCCACGTGGGCCTGGGACGTTGGGCTACTGGGTGGACCGCACACGATCGGCCATGTCGCTTCGGCGCTCGGGGCCGCCGCGGGCATCGATGACTACTGGGCCTGGATGGCGCGCAATTTCGACGCCTCGGTCACCTGGGACGACGCCGAGGAGATCCGGGCTCTCTGGCCGGGGCGGATGGTCATCAAGGGCGTGCTCGATGTGGAGGATGCCCGCGAGGCGGCGCGGCGGGGCTTCGACGGCCTGGTGGTCTCGAACCATGGTGGGCGGCAACTGGACGGCACACTGGCGTCGATTGACGCCCTTGGACCGATCGCCCGCGCCGTGGGCGACCAGATGACGGTGCTGATGGACGGCGGGATCCGGTCGGGGCTGGACGTTCTGCGGGCTCTGGCGTGCGGGGCCGACGGCGTCCTGCTCGGGCGCGCGTGGGTCTACGGGCTTGGGGCTGGGGGGCGGCGGGGTGTCGCCGAGGTCCTGGCGCTGATCGAGGCGGAGATGCGGGTGGCCATGACCCTGCTCGGTGTTGAGCGTATCGATCAGGTCGGGACCGACCTTCTGGTCCCGAATGGAGCGACCGAGGAGGCTTGACCAGCATCAAGCTATCACATTATGAGATAGATGAGCATAAAATGAGACACGTTGCCCGACCGACGGGGAGACGGCGGCGACACAGGCAAGGCGTCGGGCAGTCGTCTTGCCGTCCAAACGAAACCCGCTCCCGCGAGCCTGCGTCCCATGCCGAACCTCGTTCACGACCTGTCGCGATCAATGATCGACGAGACGTTGAGCCGTCTGATCGACAACCTGGTGAACATCAAGGACGACACGGGCGAGTTCCTGCTGCGCCTCGATGACGGGCGCGTGATCGACACCAAGGGCTGGAACGACTGGGAATGGACCCATGGAATCGGGCTCTATGGCCTCTACCGGCTTTACGAGCAGACGGGCGATGATGCGGTCCTGCGGATCATGCTCGACTGGTTCGCCAACCGGTTTGCGGCAGGAACGCCGACCAAGAACATCAACACGGTGTCACCGTTCCTGACACTGGCGAACCTTTACGAACACACCGGCGACGTCACGTTTCTGCCCTACCTCGATACATGGGCCGAGTGGCTGATGGACGGCTTGCCGAGGACAGAAGAGGGGGGTTTCCAGCACATCGTCTTCAACGACGAGAACCCGCAGGAACTCTGGGACGACACCCTGATGATGAGCGTTCTGCCGCTGGCCAGGATCGGCCTGCTGCTGGACCGACGGCACTACGTCGAAGAGGCGCGCAAGCAGTTCCTGATCCACATCAAATATCTGTTCGATCGCAAGACAGGCCTCTGGTTCCATGGCTGGACCTTTCTGGGACGGCACAACTTCGCCGACGCCCTTTGGGCGCGGGGGAACTGCTGGGTCACGATCGCCATTCCCGAGTTCATCGAGATGCTGGATCTCCAGCCCGATGACGCCCTGCGCCGCTTCCTGATCGAAACGCTCGAGGCCCAGGTCAAGGCGCTGGCGCAGCATCAGCACGAGAGCGGCCTCTGGCGCACCCTGATCGACGACCCGACCAGCTATCTGGAAGCCTCGGCGACCGCCGGGTTCGCCTACGGCATCCTGAAGGCGGTCCGGAAACGCTATCTGTCCGCCGAGTACGAAGCCATGGCGGTTCGGGCGCTCAAGGGGGTGCTCGCCCATATCAACGAAGAGGGTGAGCTGACTCAGGTGTCGTTCGGCACTCCGGTGTTCGACACGCTTCAGGGCTATCGCGACATACCGCTGACCTCGATGCCCTACGGCCAGTCCATGGCGATCCTGGCGCTGGGCGAGTTCCGCCTCCGGTTCATCTAGGTCGGAGAGAGCACCATGACCGCCGTCGCGATGCGCAAGCCCAGCTGGATCAACTACTGGGGCTGGGGCTCGGGCGACATGCTCGGCGCCGGCGCTCAGGCGGTCATCACCGGCTGGCTGTTCTACTTCTTCACCACCTTCTGCGACCTGACGGCCGTGGAAGCGGGTTTGATCCTTGGGCTGCCCCGGCTGATCGAGGCCATCACCTGTCCCCTGATCGGCTATGTGTCAGATAATCTGAGACACTCGTGGATCGGCAGGAAGATTGGACGGCGCAAGGTATTTCTCCTTGCCACGATTCCGCTTCTGCCGAGCTTTGTCCTGTTGTTCGTGACCGGCCAGAGCTTTTACTACTACCTAGCGGTCTTCATCTTCTTCGAGCTTCTCTACACGATGTTCCTGATCCCGTGGGAGACGCTCGCCGCGGAAATGACGAAGGACTACAAGGAGAAGGCGCGGTTCGCCGGGGCCCGGATGCTGGTGGCCCAGGGCTCGGCCATCCTCGCCTCCCTCCTGCCGACACTGATCATCAACACCTTCGGGGGCCAGGACTCACCGACCACCTTCCTGATCATGGCGGCCATCTTCGGCGTCCTCTTCAGCATCGTGGTGACGGTGGTCGTCATCACCACTTGGGAGCGGCCCTACACCGAGGCCGAGAAGGCCTTCCAGCCGCCGCCGATGAGCCTGAAGCGAGCGATGCTGATCCCCGTGACCATGTTCCGGGACCTGTTCTCGACCCTGCGGATCCGGGCCTTCCGCCAGCACCTGTCGATCTATCTGGGCGGCTACATCTCGCAGGACATCTTCAACACCGCCTTTCCAATCTTCGTCGTGACCGTGCTGCTGGGTGGCACCCTGGTCATCTCTCAGCTGATGACGCTGATGTATCTGGCCCAGCTGATTTCGGTGATGATCGCCATAAACATCGTCATCCGCACAGGGCCGGTGATGGCGTACCGGATTGCCATCACCCTGGTCGCCCTCGCTCTCCTGCTCTACCTCGCCTTCTACCTGATCGAGCCGGCGGGGTTCGGGGCGGGAGTCGTGGCGCTTGACGGAGATCTCCTGTCGGCTCTGAATGTGGCGAACCCCGCTTTCAGTCCGATGCTTGCCTTCTGGCTGTTTGTCCCCGTCCTGCTGGCGGGTCTGGGACGCGGGACGCTCAACTTCGTGCCCTGGAGCGTCTACAACTACCTGCCCGACGTGGACGAGGCGGTGACGGGCCAGCGGCGTGAGGGTATCTTTGCCGGGGTCATGACGCTGGTGCGCAAGGTCGCCCAGTCGGGCGCGATCATCGTCACCGGCTGGATCATCGGGGCCGGGGGATATGTTTCTGCAAGCGATGGAGTCGCCGCCGAGCAGACGCCGCAAGCCATCGCGACGATCGTCTGGCTGCTTGTCGCTGGGCCGATTGTGGTCATGCTGCTGGGTCTCGTCATCTCGTGGCGCTTCAACCTGAATGCCGGCACTCACGCGGTTCTCATGGCCGAGATCGACCGCTTCCACGCCGGGGAGCGCACGCCTTCAAATCCGTATGCCAAGGCCGTGGTCGAGGATCTGACCGGGTGGCGGTATGAACGGCTCTGGGGGCGCGGTCGCTGATCGCCCCTAAACGTCCGGTTATCGAAGCCGTCGCTCGCCGGGAGCTCCTCCCGCCGGCGGGTCCGGGTCGCCGTGAAGCCCACCGATCCTGCCAAGTGGCCGGAGCGTTTCCTGTAACGGCGGACCAACCACCACGTATCGGCCAGCCATGGAAGCGAGCGGCCTACCTGCGAGACAACTTCACGCCTGTCGTCCCATGGCATTGCCGTAGCCGATGATGATCGTGGCACCGACGAGCAAGGCCACCCCCAGCCAGACCAGAGCGCGGAGCCCGGGCCTAGCGTCCTTCCATTCCTTGAAGGCGAAGCCCCACAGGGTGCCGAAGATGATGATGGAGGCCATGTGGAGCGTCCAGCTGGAGAAGCCGAACCGGCCCATCTGGCTTTCGCCCATCGTGTAGAAGAAGAACTGGAAGTACCAGGCGGTGCCGGCGAGGGCGCACAGGAGATAGTTGGCCGACAGCGGGGTCCGCGCCGTCTCGGAGGAGCCGTCGGCAGCTGTAGGCCCCGCCTCTGCCAGACCGGTTCGTCCCAACCACTGGCCGGCGCTCCGGTTCCGAGCGATCAGCCAGGCGCACCAGATCCCGTTGGTGATCAGCCCGCCAAACATGACCAGGCAAAGGACGGGCAGGCCGGACCAGAGCGGACCGGTACCGGCTGCTTCGGAGATCGCCTTGATGGGCTCGCCTGCGGCAAGACCAAAGGCGAAACATGCCGACATGACGCCCGAGAAGATCGCGACGCCGATTCCCTTCTTGAAGTCGAACTCCGCGATGACGGCTTTCTTCCGCTCGTCCGGCAGGGCGGCGTCCTTGCGCGCTCCCGCCAGGGCGACCACGACGATCCCTGCCAGGGTCACGACCAGTCCGAGCAGGATCGTTCGTCCAGACGAGGTGGACAGCAGCGTCTCGCTGAAGTCCCCCTGCACGAGCGGAGGGATCAGCGTGCCGAAAACTGTGCACAGCCCCAGGACCACAGCCATGCCGAGCGACAATCCCAGGTACCGCATCGTCAGGCCGTATGTCAGACCGCCAAAGCCCCACAGCACCCCAAACATGACGCAGAGGCCCACGACCTGGCCGGGGGTCTCGCTGAGGACGCCGAGCAGGTCCCGCGTCTGAATCGCGGCGAAAAACCAGGGCGCGATCAGCCAGGAAAACAGACCCCCTGTCAGCCAGAAGATCTCCCAGGACCACCGACGGACAGCCCGGTAGGGCACATAGAAGCTCGCAGACGCGAGGCCACCCAGCCAGTGAAACAGGACGCCGAGGACGGGATCCGGGGTCATGCAGCGGTTCCGACCGGCGCAGAGTCAGACTGCGGAGCATGTACGGTCATGGGTCACACCGTCAGATTGAGGCGATAATGGCGGATGGCGTTTCGTGCGAAGAGGTCCAGCCGTTCGTCCTCGCTGAAGCCGGCGACGATGGCGTGGTAGGCGGACAGGTGGGCGTCGACGCTGCCGAACAGTTTGTCGGTCGGGACGTCGGTGGCGAACATGCATCGATCAGTGCCGAACACCTCGAGCGTCTCGAGAACGATGGGTTCGATCGACTTCTGGGTCCAGTGTCGATCCGCCAGGCCAAAGCCAGACAGTTTCACGCCAACATTGGGCAGGGAGGACAGGGCCTTCATTCCCTCGCGCCAGACCTCCCGCCCGTTGCTGTCGTCATCGATGGGCATGCCCGCGTGGTTCACGATGACGACGGTATCGGGATGCCGCGCGATCAGTGAGGCCATGGTCGCCATCTGGCTCGGGTAGCATTGCAGATCGAAGGATAGGCCATGACGGGCCAGCAGTCCGAAGCCTGTTCGCCACGCAGGATCGAGGGTCAGATCGTGCGGCGTGTAGGATCGCGCGGGGTCGCGGTGCCAGTTGATAATCTGGCGTATCCCGCGGACGCTACGATGCGACGCCTGCGCTTCCAGCAAGCGGTCTGCATCGGGGCTTTCCAGCTGAGCGAAGCCAACGATGGCGTCAGGGAGCCCATAGGCGTCGGCCAGACCCTGGAGCCAGCGGGTCTCCTGCAAGGCCGCGGAGGGATCGGCACCCGCCTCGACATGGACCGCTCCTACCAGATGCCATCCGTCGAGATCTCTGCGGTAATCGGCAGGCAGATAGGTTCGCGCGATCGGCTCGACGCTACCGTTCGGACCGTCGTCAGAGAACGGCGGTGACAGCCACGGATACCGGATGCGCTCGAGATCCCACAGATGGAAGTGGGCATCGACAAAGGGCAAGCCGACCACGACGTTCCTCCTCCAATGCAGCCCTGTGTTACGGGCCTTGGCGGGCTCTCAGTAGGTTGTCCTACCGCCCGAGATGTCGAAGGTCGCGGCGGTGGAGAAGCTGCACTCCTCGCTGGCCAACCAGCATATCAGTGAGGCGACCTCGTCCAGCTCGCCGAGGCGGCCCATCGGAATCTTCGACTGCATATAGTCGATCTGGCTCTGCGGCAGCTGATCCAGGATGGGGCTCTTGAAGGTCGCCGGGGTGATGGCGTTCACCCGCACGCCAGTCTGGGCCAGTTCCTTGCCCAAGGACTTGGTGAAGCCCAACAGGCCCGCCTTGGACGCCGAATAGGCCGACGCGTTAGGATTGCCTTCCTTGCCCGCGACCGAGGAGACGTTGACGATCCGGCCGTAGTCATTCTTCAGCATGTGCGGCACCACCGCGCGGCAGCAGTAGAAGGCACCGTTCAGATTGATGTCCATGACCCGGCGCCAGCTGTCGACCGGGAACTCCCAGACCGGGCCGGTCGCGCCCGTGACCCCCGCGCCGACCACCAGGATGTCGATGCGGCCGAGGGCCTCGGCGCTCGCATTGGCCGCGCGCACTACAGCCTCGTGGTCCGACACATCGACGACCTGGAAGTTGCTTGCGCCTGTCGCCTTGGAGACCTCGGTCAGGACGTCAGCGTCCAGGTCCCACAGACAGACTTGGCCACCCTCGGCGACGATGCGGGCCGCGGTTTCGCGGCCGACGCCGGATGCCCCGCCAGTCACAATGGCACAGCGCCCCTGAAAACGATTGGCATAGACGCTCACGCGACTTCTCCCGATGCGGCGCGCCAAGGCACGACCGTTTGGCTCTGTTCGCCCAGTCCCTGGATGCCCAAACGCATCACGTCGCCGGGCTTGAGGTAGAAGGGCGTGGGTTTCTGGCCGAGGCCCACGCCGGGCGGCGTGCCGGTGGTGATCAGGTCGCCGGGCTCGAGCGTCATGAACTGACTGACGTAGGAGACGATCTCGGCCACGCCGAAGATCATTGTCCGCGTGTTGCCGGTCTGCATGCGCTTGCCATTGAGGTCCAGCCACATGTCGAGGTTCTGGACGTCATCGACCTCGTCGGCCGTGACCAGCCAGGGGCCGACCGGGCCAAAGGTGTCGCAGCCTTTGCCCTTGTCCCAGGTGCCGCCGCGCTCGGTCTGGAAGGCGCGTTCGGAGACGTCGTTGATCAGCACATAGCCGGCGACGTGATCCAGCGCGTCCACCTCGTCGACATAGGAGGCGGGCTTGCCGATGACGATGCCCAGCTCGACCTCCCAGTCGGTCTTCTCCGACCCGCGGGGGATCATGACGTCGTCGTTGGGGCCGTTCAGGCAGCTGATGGCCTTCATGAAGACCACCGGCTCGGCCGGGATCGGCAGGTTCGATTCCGCCGCGTGATCAGCGAAGTTCAGGCCGATGGCGATGAACTTGCGGCTACCCGTCAGCGGCAGTCCGTAGCGAGGGGAACCCTCGACGGCGGGCAGGGCGGCCGGATCAATCGCCTTCAGTCGGGCGAGGCCTTCGCCGTGCAGCAGGTCCGGCGTGATGTCGGCGACATGACCGGACAGGTCGCGGATCACTCCATCGGCGTCCAGCAGGCCCGGCTTCTCTGCGCCCTTGGGACCGTATCTTAGAAGTTTCATGGACGGGGGCCGGGCATCAGTGAGGGTAGGGGCGATGAAGCGGAATGTCGGGATTCAGGGCGACACCAAACCCAGGCGTGTCGGGCACCTTCAGGCGGCCGTCCACCGGCACGGGCTCTCCAGTCAGCAGGGGCTGGAACATGGGCACGACCTCGTCGGCCTTGGGCGCCATCATCAGGAACTCCGCGAACGGGCTGTTATGGCGCGTCACCACGAAGTGATAGCTGTAGACGCTGGATCCGTGCGGAATGACCATCACGCCGCGGGCGTCGGCCAGGGCCGAGATCTTGATCAGCTCGGTCATGCCCCCGCACCAGCCAACGTCCGGCTGGATGATGTCGCAGCACTCCATCTCCAACAGCATGCGAAAGCCCCAGCGGGTCGCTTCGTGCTCGCCGGTGGTGACAAGCATGCCCTTGGGCGCATTGGCCTTCAGGTCGCGATAGCCCCAATAGTCATCGGGGCTGAGCGCCTCCTCGATCCACTTCAGGCCGAACTCGTGGGCTTTATGCGCTAGCCGGGTCGCATAGTTGAGGTCCAGCGACATCCAGCAGTCGAACATCAGCCAGAAATCCTCGCCGACGCGTTCTCGCATCGTGGCCAGTTCCTTGATGTTCTTGCGAAGCCCCTCTTCGCCTTCGGCCGGGCCGTGGTGCAGGGGCATCTTGCCGCCGATGAAGCCCATCTGCTTGGCTAGGTCCGGCCGCGCGCCGGTGGCGTAGAACGTCAGCTCGTCGCGGACCGCTCCGCCCAGCATGTGATGCACCGGCTCGCCGCGTAGCTTGCCCACAAGGTCCCACAGCGCAAGGTCGACGCCACTCAGGGCGTTCACCACCAGGCCTTTGCGGCCATAGTACTGGGTCGAAAAGTACATTTGGTCCCACATCTTCTCGATCTCGGTCGGGGAACGTCCGATCAGGAAGCGCGACAGGTGCTTCTCGACGATGTAGGCCGCCGGTTCGCCCCCGGTGGTGACCGCGAAGCCGACCGTCCCGTCGGCCGCCTCGATCTCCACGACCAGGGTGCCCAACACATTGATGCCGAAGCTCTGGCGGCTCTGACGATACTCAGGATAACGCGACATCGGCGTGGCGATGTGGTCGTCGATCCAGTGCCCCTCGCCCTGATCATGGTAGTCGGCACCGCCGCCCCGAACGACGAAGGCCCGCACCTGACGGATAACGGGGAAAGCCATTGCGGTCTCGTCTCCAGATATCAATATATGAGATGATGCTGAGGGGTGCGCTGAGAGTGTGTATCAGTCGGGGGCCAAGTGACCCCATCTCCCCAAACCGATCTCTTGCCTGTCGTATCAATATTTGAAATAAGAAGCTACGAGATGAGACAATCAACGTCAACACGCAGCCAAGGGATCGAAGCGCGTGACGGCACCAAATCGTCGAGCAGCCAGACCCTGCTTCGGGGCCTCGACGTGATCGAGGCTGCAGCAGACGGCACCATCAGTCTGACGGATCTCGCCATGGCCGTCGGTCTCAATAGAAGCACGACGCATCGCCTGGCGTCCGCTTTGGTGGATCGGCAGTATCTCAACTTCCTGCCGCGGGACGGCTACACTCTGGGACCGAAGCTGCTGGAGCTCGGCTTCAAGGCGCAGCAGCAGAAGGACCTGCCTCGGGTGGCCCGTTCTCACCTGGAGGCCCTTGCAGCGGCCACGGAAGATACGATCCATCTGGGCGTCTTGGACAATGGTCGTGCGCTCTATCTGGACAAGATCCCGGGACGTCGCCGGATCGAGATCAGTTCCCGCGTCGGGGAGCGACAGCCGCTGCGATCGACCGGCCTCGGCAAGGCGCTGCTGCTGGACGAGACGGAGGTCCGCTGGCTTGAGATGTTCGACGCCGAAGAACGTCATGCGCCCAGCTCGCTGGGCCGAGAGATCTGGCTCGAGCGGATGCGGAGCTACGCGGCCGCTGGCCATGCCTTCGACCTCGAGGAGAACGAGGACCGCATCCGCTGTGTGGCTGCCCCTATCCGAGATGTGGCCGGGCGGGTCGTCGGGGCCATCAGCCTGTCCAGCGCGGCTCAGTATATGGACGACCACCGTATGGCGTCCTTACCGCACGAGGTGCGGGCGACCGCCGACGCGATCAGCCGCGAGCTAGGCTGGCGAGAAGGCGCGACCTCATCGGTCGCCCCGGCGGCAAAGCCGATACGATCTGCTCGAACTTAGACGATGGAGCCGCCATGCTGCTGGAAGGCAAGACTGTTCTGATCACGGGAGCCTCCGGCGGCATCGGCCGCGCCGCGGCCATCGGCTGTGCGCGGCACGGCGCGAATGTGGCGATCAACTATCTCAATGACGAAGCCGGCGCCGACAGCGCAGTCCGCGAGATCGAGGCGTTGGGTCGTCGCGCCATCGCGGTCCGCGGCGACGTGGCTGACCCTGACGCGGCACCACGGTTCGTTAGCGCGGCGGTCGAGGCGTTCGGCCGCGTGGATGTGTTCGTCAGCAACGCCGGTATCTGCCCGTTTCACAGCTTTCTCGACATGCCGCGAGACGTGCTGGAGCGGACCCTGCGGGTGAACCTTCACGGGGCCTGGTACATGACCCAGGCGGCAGCGAACCAGATGGCGGCACAAGGCGAGGGAGGCTCCATCATCGCCGTCAGTTCGATCAGCGCGCTCGTCGGGGGCGGCATGCAGACCCATTACACGCCGACGAAGGCCGGCGTTCACTCCCTGATGCAGTCCTGCGCCATCGCGTTGGGTCCCAAGGGGATCCGCTGCAACTCGGTGTTGCCCGGCACCATCGAGACCGACATCAACCGCGAGGACCTCGCCGAGCCGACCAAGCGGGCCTACATGGCTGGCCGTATCCCGCTCGGTCGCCTCGGGGCACCGGAAGACCTCGCGGGTCCCATCGTCTTCCTCGCCTCCGACCTGGCGGCCTACGTCACCGGGGCGGCTCTGCTGGTCGACGGCGGTGCCTTCGTGAACCTGCAATGAGCGCGCCCGCCGAGGAGACCGTCGCCTTCCGCATGACCCTCGATCCGGGCCAGGCAGAGGCCTATCGCCAACGGCACGATGAGATCTGGCCTGAGCTGACGGAGGCGCTGATCACCGCGGGGGTGATCAACTACCGGATATGGCTCGATCCGCAGAGCCACCATCTGTTCGCCGTGTTGCGCCGTCGGGTTGATCACACCCTGGACCGATTGCCGGACACGGAGGTGATGCAGCGGTGGTGGGCCATGATGGCCGACATCATGCAGACCCATCCGGATAACGTGCCCGTTCAGGTCGATCTGATGCCGGTGTTTCATCTGGAGGCACTCGTGCGCGGCGGCTAAGGGGCCGCTTGGAGATCCAGACGACGCTAACGCAGGGCATAGACCCGGAAGTCGGAAATCCGCAGGCGATTGGCGGTCGTCCGAATGGAGAACCAGCCCCGCGTATAGGGCTCGGGGTCGTTCAGTTCGAACACCCGGGCACCATCGCGCCAGTATTCAATGCGATGGTCGGCAGCGACGAGTTGGATGGTCTGGCGCGCGTTCGGCCGAAGCATATGGGCGGCGTCGGAGAGATCGTGCTCAGGCAGAATAGGCCGATTGGCCGCTTCGCCGACATAGCGCCGCATCCGGGTCGTGGTGTTCCGATTGCCTCCTTGACCGACGTAGTAGGCCAGCAGATCGTCATAATCAGCGAAAGCGCCGCTGCGGGCTCGCGGTGGAACACCGGCGGGGGCCCCGGGGTCCGTCGCCATCCAGAAGCAGTTCAGGTCGCTGACGTGATCGTTCGGGCCGCCTTCGGAGACCGCGACGGCATCGTACTGGATCATGACGGGATCTCGCAGTTCCTGGCGGAACCAGACGCTGCAGCCACCGGCCGTGTCGATCTCCATGATGCCGCCATTGACAGTCATCGTACCCGCGCGCTCCAGCTCGACCCGCCATTGGCCCGGACCCGCTCGGAAGGTGTCGGAGTAAAGCTGGAGCCCAAGACGGCTGCTAGGGATCCTCGCTAAGCCTTGGGCGCATGCGCCCAAAGAAAGAGCCGCAGCGGCTCCCAAGCCCATAGCCTGGCGTCGTGTCGGGGCGATGCCGGTTGCCAGGTTATGGGTCCCGCCATCGGCCGCGACCAGGGCGGGACGCGTGTGGTCGGCTGAGCCACGGTCAATCAAGCGGTCGGTCATCTGAAGCCCCCTAGGTTCTGTTTCGGCGGTCGGTCAAATTTGGCGAGAGAGACACGAAGCCACGTCTGGGTTCGAAGATCACCCGCCGCGCCGACGTCGGCACTCCGGATGCCGCGAATGCCAAATCCGATTTCGTCAGCGGCTGTGCCCCCACGATGGCAGAGGCCATGATCGTCCCTGCGGGTGGCGCACCCATATATCGAACTTCTCGACGAAATCGTGTCATAGAATGCATTGACATATCATTATATGACATTAGTCTCGCCTATGTCGATGTCGATCTAAGCCGCGCGCGTAGTCGGTCGCGACAGGGAAGGACACTGCCCCAACCGTCCTGAAAGAGGCGGAACAGTGGTGTCCGTGGAAACGTGGACTGCAAAAGGGGGCAGCCTTGTCACACTCGAACTCTATCCGTCGCCGTGCGATGAGCGCCGCGTCGCTGTCGGTCATCAGTGCTCTCGCAATTGGCGTCGCTGGTACCGCCTCGGCTCAACAGAGCCGGGCGTCCCAGGATAATCAGGCGTCGACTGTCGACGAGGTTGTTGTGGTCGGTATTCGTGGCGCGTTGAGCGACGCCATCCGGACCAAGCGGAACCGGGATACGATCGGTGAGGGTATCTCGGCGGATGACATAGGCTCGCTTCCCGCTCTCGACATTGCGGAGGCGTTGCAGGTCATCCCTGGCGTTCAGGTCAATCGCGAGAACAACGACGGTGCATTCCGCTACGGCGAGATCAGCCTTCGCGGCCTTCCCGGTGCATTCACCAATACGACGGCGAACGGGCAAAGCTTTGCATCGCCGTCAGGCAGCGTGACCCCGGCCGAAGGCGTCCCGAACGCGTTCGGAGCCTTCGCTTCGAGTGTGTTCGACGGCGTGTGGGTCAACAAGTCCTCGCGCGCGGACCTGGTCGAAGGCGGAATCGCCGGCACCGTTGACCAGCGACTGGCTAGCGCCTTGTCACGACGGGACGGAGAGTTCACCCTTCGCGTCGGTGCCCAATACGAGGAGCTTCCCGGCGAATACGTCGGAAACTTCTTCGCTTCCGGAACCAAGCACCTGATCGAAGACAGGCTGGCCGTTACCTTCCGGCTGGCCCACGAACAGGAACATTTCCGTCGCGACGGGATCAACTTCACCAACTACACAGCGCTGACAACCGACGGCACCCGGAACAGGGGCGGGTTCTACAGCCCACAAGGTCAAACGTTTGATCAATGGCGAGCCGCCAATGGAATTGCGGCGAACGAGACCGTCCTCTATCCCAGTGCGTTTCGACAGTACAACGAGACGCGAGAGGGTTTCCGCACCTCGTTCGTCGGCGGGATCGAGTATCAGGCGACACCTGAGCTGAAGCTAGCGGCTAACTACCTCTACACCAATCGTGATCTGGATCTATCAGCCGAATGGCTGCTCCCTAGCGCAAATGCCATCACCACAAGCATCACACCGACATCGACGCCGTTTGCTGGCTTTACAGACAGTGCGGGTAGGACGGTTTGGGTTGTACCCGGTTACGACTACCTCGATATCACCTATGCGCAGAGTTCTCGCGGCACGCTGAACACCCAAAAAGCAGAGGGTGTGTTCCTGAGTGCGGATTACGAGACGGACCTCTGGCGGATCGACGGCTCAATCGCCCTCTCAGAAGCTGAGTTTGTGCGGCTCGGAGGTAACTATCAAGCCCAATATCTTGCCAGGGCCTCGAACGGGCACTTGGTCAATAATGGAACATTCGGATCTATAAACTCAGGCGCTGGGGATATTGACCGCTATGTATTCACTCTAAATTTCAATCCTGCGGTCACTTCAATTGGCACAAATCTTAACTTGTTTTTCCCGCCGACCAACAATGCAACACAAAACTTCATCAGTGTTATAGATCCATCTGGGAATGAGCAGCGTGTTTTCTCGGCTGGCAATGAAGTCTTCCGCGACCGGACAGACAATGCGGTAAATCTCAACGTACAGAGAGAAGTAAACTTTGGGATTCTTAAGAACGTAAAGTTCGGGGCGCGCTACAATTTGCAGAGTGTCGAGTCGTTCATCCTGTTTCAGTCAATTGCCGGTGTGAATACGGCTGGCCTTTCCAATGATTTCTTCAGACCGGGGACGCAGGACTTCTTCGGACGACGTACCCCAGCGGGAGCGTATCTTAGCGGAGAGTGGGAGTTCATCGATTTTGCCAGGGCTCAGTCGCTGTTCACCGGGGCCGGCATCAGCAACCCGGCCAATTTGCAAACCTCGCCTTTCAACGGTTCGATCTACCGCAGGACCGCCAGCGGAGCCCTAGACGGGGCGGCCAGTGTCGCTTCGACAGACACCACTATCACGGCCCTTTACGGGATGGCCAACTACGAAGGCACCCTGTTCGGGTTCGATTGGTCCGGCAATGCCGGTGTCCGCTATGTCAAGACTGATCTGGACGGCGAAGGCTTCAGCATTGTCAGGGGGCAGGCTGTTCCGACGAGCGCGAGCAAGTCTTACGAAAACATCTTGCCGGCGATGAACTTGTCCGTCGAGTTGACGCCTGACTTGTATCTCAGGCTCGCCTACTCTGAGGCTATGAACAGGCCAAACCCAGCCGGCTTCACTCCTTCGACGTCAGTTGTTGAGGTGACTGGCGTCGGTGGGGCGCTCGGTCGAGTTGATGTCGCTCTACCGGGCTTAGGCGTTGAAGCTTACACCTCACAGAACTTTGATGTGTCGCTCGAGTGGTATAACCGGAGGGGTAGCCTTCTTTCTATCGCCGCCTTCACCAAGAACGTGGCTGGTTACATCGATCAGCGGCTGGTTTGTCCCACGGATGGGGGTGACCTCGGGTTCGGAACGCTGACGTTCAGGGACCTCGGCGGTGGCGTTGCTGAATGTACGATCGATGCGGACGGCCGTGAAATCCGCATTAGCGAGACCTTTAACTTCGATTCCGATATCCAGATCGATGGTCTGGAGATCGCTGTCCAGCAGGATCTCAGCTTCCTGGACAACCCGTTCCTCGCAGGCTTCGGTGTCCAGGCCAGCGCGTCATTCCTGAACGTGGGAGGCGAGGGCCCTGACGGCGAACCCGCCCGTGTGCAACAAATCTCTGACCAGTCCTACAATGTTGCTGCCTATTGGGAAAATGAGGCCTTCAGTGCGCGTCTTGCCTATAACTGGCGATCCGACTACTTCCTTCAGGGCGGTCTGACTATTACGGGTGCAGAGGATCGCCAAGTTGCGCCTCGCGGACAGTTGGACTTCATCGCGCGCTACAACATAACCGATGATTTCATCATTACCGGTAGGGCGTTCAATATTCTTGACGTACTCTATGAAGAGTATCAGTCAGGAAATGAGCAAATGGTCCGTCAAACTGCCTATGATGGACGGACTTTCGCTGTAGATCTCACCTATAAGTTTTAACTACCTCCTGAACCTTGGGGCAAGGCGCTCAGCGTCTTGCCCCATTTTCTTCGGGAGACGAGCCGCAAAGCGTTTGGCGGCAGAAGTCGTACCGGGTCTGAAGGCCGCATTCGTTTTTCCGGACCGCCCTAGGGCGGAAAGCGGGGTTACATGTTTCGAAATCTTGCCGTAGCCGTCTGCCTGACCTTCTCTTCAGCGCTGTTCCCGACCGGTGCTGTGCAGGCACAGGACGTCCGTCTCCTGGACTTCTGGGTCGAAGAAGTCCGCTTGTTCGGTGTCGCAGGTGCAGGCCAGCGGATCGATCATGATCTCGATGCCCGCAGGGCGACAGGTTTCCGGACGGACGTCGTGGGGCTTGACCACGCAGACCATCAGGTTGGCGACCTTTCGCTGGTATACGCCCCCGGCGAGGCAGGCATGCCGGAACGCTTCGGCTTTGTGTCCGGGCTCTGGGGCGAGCGCTGGGACTTGAGGGCCGACCGGGTTCTGCGCTTCTGGGTCAAGGTCGCCGACAACCGCGCTGAACCCCGCTGGACCGTTCACCTCGTTGACAGCAACGGGGTGGTCGCAACGACCGAAATCGATGGTGTGACCGGTCAGTGGGTGGAGTTCTCGATCGAGAAATCATCCTGGAGGCCGCAGTCGGGATTCGCCTGGGAGTCTGTTGCTGCGCTGGAGTTCGAGGCCGAGTTCGGGAACCGGGCTCGCGTTCATCTCGACGGCGTCCGGTTCGAAGGCGGCGGGCAGGTCCTCGGCGTCACCGACAAGCCCCTGGAACAGCGCATGGCGGAAGCGGCGGCCAGCCGTGACATGCGGGTCGCTGACGCTTTCCACCGCGAAGCCAGGGTTGCGGAAGAAGACTTTCCCGGCCCTGAACGCGGGCTGTCTCATCCGCAGAAGCTGACGACGGCGTTCGCGAAGTTCGTGATGAACGAGGACCTCGAAACCGCCAATCGCCTCCTGCGTGAAGAGCTCGAGGCGAGTTCCGTCCTGACCGTCTGGAGCCTGTATGAGACGCCGCTCTATGTGCGTATCTATAATCTGTTCTCGAGCCAGAGCCGTGTCTATCCGGGCCGGCTGACCCCTGGAACCGAGGCGCTCCTGCTCCAGACGCTTTGGGAGCGGAATGAAGTCGAGAATGATATCGCGCTGACCCGCCAGAGCACCTGGTGGATGCAGGGTAGCGAGAACCATGACCTTCAAGCCAAGGCGAGCAGTATCGGGGCGTCGACGATATTCATGAATGTGCCCGAATATCGTGACCGTATCTATCCAAACTACGGCTATGGCGCAGGCTATCACTATGGTCACGCCGGATATTACGGTCCCGGCGTAGGCTTTGACAGTCGGCACGGCGGCGGGCGGGCCAATCTGAGCGACGGCCAGGACTACCGTCCTGCGGATCACCACCGCGCATGGGTCGATTTCTTCCAGGAGTATATTGCTGAGCGCGGGCGTCGCGGCTTCTTTCTCGAACACGCGTCGCGCGGCTATGCCAAGCACTCGCTGAGCTTCCTCCACCTGGCCACCAACAATGCCGACAACGACGAGTTGGAAGCGCTCTGGGACGAATTCTACACTGTCTACTGGGCGGACTGGGCGCAAACCTCGATCTCGGGGGTTCGCGGTGGCCCGAAGACCCGTCATCAGAACGATGTTGGCGGTCCCAGCGACAGGGAGACGGCTGACCTGATCAGCTTCCACATGGGTGGGCCGGGCAATGCGGGGCCTTTCCATTACTGGAACCTGCTGGACGACTACCAGCTTCCCGAGATTGTCTGGCGCATGGCGCTTGATCGTTCGGCCATGGGTGCGTTCATGGTCCGGTCGCGCGGGGTGGGTGAAGAAGAGAATGTCTGGCCGCGGCCGCTCGGCAATGAGCGCAGCCTGCTCGTGGACACAGAGTCCCGATTCCTGCGCAGCACCTATGTGACGCCGGAATACACGCTGGGCACACAGATGGATCACCCGGCAGCAGTCCACTCGCACCTGTCGATCGCTGCGCGTTGGCACGGCATGACGTTCGCTCAATCACCTCTGGCACGGATCGTTCCTGTCGGCCTGAGGGATCAACCGAACGAGAATGGTAGTCTCCCGGAAGAGTGGGACATGGAACTGATGCTCCGGTCTCTCCATGATGAAAGGACCCTGATCCTTCAGCAGGCCCGCCGCTGGTTCTCTGTGCACCCCGAGTGGTTTCCTGGCGGTCCGCAGAAATACAACCGCCGCATGGGTGTGTGGTTCGGCAATGCCTGGGACGAACGCGTTGAACGCGACGGCTGGGTCTTCGTGCGCAGTGGAGACGCCTATGCGGCTGTCCGCCCGGTAACCTGGGACGGTGACTACGAACGCTCTCTGTCGGCGACAGGGGTCGGCAACCAGGTCTTCTTCAACAAGCCGTATGATCCACCGACGGTGCGGTTGCTGACGGACAGCTACACCTGGAATGAGGCGGGCACGATCATGGAGCTGCGCGACAACTTTGCGCCCCTCGTCATCGAAGCCTCAACTACAGAGGATCATCCGACGCTCGAGGCATTCATCACGGATACGCTCGATAATCGCCTTGAACTGCACAAGACAGTGGTCCCCGGCTGGCACATCCTCGTCTACGTCGGGCTCGGTGGCGATGAGAGAGAGATCGTATTCAATGCGGGTACGACAGAAATTCCGACGATTGGCGGTCAATACGTAAACTATAGCCACCCCATGACCTGGGACAGCCCGTTCATGTCATCGGAGTACATGAGTGGCGTTGTGAACCTGAGGTTCGGTGACCAAGAAACGGTGATCAACTTCACAGACTGAGCACATCAGTTGTTGCTCCGCTCAGGGCCAAAGTTGGGCCTGTCAGGTCCCATCTTCATCGAGTAAGGCGGATGTACGCAGAGTTGTCCAAGGTGTCTCCGGGGTCGTCGAAGGCGAACTGGCAAGTCGGCGCTCTGATCTGCCGGGCATTTTGTGTTGCCATGTTCGTCGCACTGGTTGGGTGTGCGAGTGCCGCACGCGCACGATCAGACACCCAGGTGGGACAGCAATCGGAAGTCCGCCGGCCGAACATCCTGTTCGTTTTTGCCGACGACTGGGGTCAGTACTCCGATGCCTACGCCGAGGATGCGACCAGGCCCTGGAACCGCTTCGCGCGCACGCCGAACTTCAACCGCGTCGCGGCCGAAGGCGTGCTGTTCAACAACGCGTTCGTGAATTCCCCCCAGTGCACGCCGAGCCGTAGCGCCCTGTTCACGGGCCAGTCCTTCTACAGGACGGGTCTGGCGGCGGTTCAGGATGGCATCTGGGACTTCACCAATCCGTCCTTCCCGATGCTGCTGGAGGCGTCGGGTTACCACATTGGATACACATCGAAAGTCTGGAGCCCGGGCACGCCCCGTGACGCGCCCTTTGGAGGGCGCGAGCGTGCCTATGAAGCGGCCGGACGTGACTTCGACGAGTTCTCCGAGTTCGTTTCCGGCGAGGTGGAGCGCGGTGGCGACGCCTCAGAAGCCAAGGCGGTCCTTTACGGGCAGGTCCGCGCCAACTTCAGGACTTTTCTCGACCATCGCGAGGGCGACGAACCCTGGCTGTATTGGTTCGGCGCTCGCAATCCCCACCGGACATGGGTCAAGGGCTCTGGCCACGCGCTCTGGGGCATCGACCCTGACGATCTGCAAGGCAATATGCCGCCCTTCCTGCCCGATGTGCACACGGTGCGCGAGGATCTCTCGGACTACTTCGGTGAGATTCAGGCCTTCGATGCCATGCTGGGGGTGCTGCTGGAAGAACTGGCGAGCACGGGCGAACTTGAAAATACGATCATCGTGGTGAGCGGCGACCACGGCGCGCCGGGCTTTCCTCACGGTAAATCTACGCTGTACGACTTCGGAACGCGGACTGTGCTCGCTGTACGCTGGGGCGACCGTGTCGAAGCGGGTCGTTCTGTAGACGACTATGTGGATCTCGCCGACCTGGCACCGACGCTGCTGGATGCCGCTGGCGTCGCGGTTCCCGACATCATGAACGCGCGTTCTCTGATGCCGATCTTGTTGTCCGACGACAGCGGTCAGGTCGACCCGGAGCGCACGTGGGTTGTCACCGGACGCGAGCGCCATGTTGCGACCGCGAGAGAGCAAAACCTGCCCTATCCCCAACGGGCGATCCAGACTGAAGACTTCCTCTTGATCTGGAACATGCGTCCCGATCGCTGGCCTGCGGGCTCACCCGAAAACATCTCCCGCGCCACTGCGCCTGATGTCGAACAGCTTGAGGCCGATACCTTCGTCACACATCCCGATATGGATGGCGGGCCCACCAAGGCGTTTCTCGTCACCCAAAGGAATTCCGCCGATTTCAGTCGCTTCTACGACATCGCGTTCGCGAAACGGCCTCAGGAAGAGCTGTACGATCTTCGCATCGATCCACACCAGATGAACAATGTCGCGGGTCGCAACGACTATTTCAGTGTTCAGGCAGAACTCCGCGACCGACTGTTGGCCTATCTGCGCGAGACGGGCGACCCCCGTGTCCAGGGCGATGGGACACGCTTTGATCACATGCCCTATACGTTCGTCGCGTGGGATGCGGGGCTTGAAGCGGGTGGACACGCATGCCCCGGCGCGGGGCCTTGCGGGTCAGGAGGTCAGCCAGCCATCGCGCTTGTGCCGCCACCGAACCCCGCCGCCGACAGACCTGTCGAGAGCGTTCAGGAGGATTGATCCATGTCGCGCGCAAGCATTCTCGTGTTGTCCTTCGCGGCCTGCCTGCTTTCAGCGGCGCAGGGACTGGCTCAGGAGCCGACGTTCGCGGATCGCCTTTCTCTGGACCCTGCAGAGACCTGCTCGAGCGGCGCGCCCGGGCCGGACGATGTCGTGGCGCTTGCCTTGCGAGGCGCGAAAGGACGAAATTACGTCGTCGCCGGCGGCAGCGAAACCGCAAGGCTGGCTGTGCGCGGACCGGCCAACACGGCCTTCAGTGTTTTCGAGGTCACTGAGACGGCGACGGAAAACACCGTCGCCATTCATAGCCTCGGGCATCTCAAGTTTCTGAGTCTGGACAGCGAAGCAAGGGTCTTCGCGCAGGCCGAACCCGCGCAGGCTGTTCCGTTCGTCTTCGAGGAAACCGACAGCGGCTATTTCCGCATCCGCCTGCATGGTCATCAGGTCTGGCTGCGCATGAACCAGAACGGCTACCTCGATTTTCGTACCCGCGATCCTCAAGCGGCCGCCCAGTTCTGCGCCCAGAACGTTGTGTCGGACTGATCTGGACATGCGGACTGGTCGCAGAAAGCCTGAGCGTATGCGGAGCGAGCGCAGCGCGATCACGCTGACGATCGCACTCGTCGGATACTGGGCGCTCAGTTCGTTTGGCGGGTCTGCTCTTGCTCAGTCGGGGCCGATTGATCCGAACCTCGCCCAGGAGGCCAGCCCTCGTCCTTCGCTTGAGCTCAGCTATACTTCTTCCCTGAACCGGCAGTTTCCGATCTATGTCTTTAAGCCTGATCGGGGTTCCGGGACGGAGACCAGTCCGGCGCTGGTGATGTTCCACGGCGGCAGCTGGCGGACCGGAGAGCCACGGCAGTTTTTCCGCCAGGCCGAGGTCTGGAACCGCCTCGGGGTGACGGTCTTTCTGCCGGTCTACGCCTTGGAACGCACCCACGGGGCCACGCCGCAGAAGTCGGTAGAGGATGCTTTCCGCGCCTGGCAGGCGGTCCGCGAGAACGCAGCGTCGCTCGGCATAGACCCGACGGCGATCGCGGCCGGTGGGGGGTCGGCTGGCGGCCACGTCGCGGCGGGGCTGGCGACCTTGACGCCTCCGGCCTCCGTGAGCGGTCACCGGCCGCCAGCGGGGCTGATCCTGTTCAACCCCGTCATCGACAACAGCCCGGAAGGGTACGGCGCGGATCGGATTGGTCCGGAGTGGCGGTCGTACTCCCCGCTGCACAACATCGGACCAGGACATCCCCCGACGCTCATCATGTTGGGCGATCGCGACACCCTGATCCCGACGGAAACGGCGGAACGCTATTGCGAAGCGGTGAGGGTGTCGGCGCGGTGCGAGCTCATCATCTATCCTGAAGCCGCGCACGGCTGGTTCAACAACGAGGGCTTCGTCGACACCCTTCGGGATTCGACCCGGTTCATCGCGGAGATGTTTTCACTCGATCCGGTCACGTTTGCCAACTTGGACCGCGTGGACGCATCGTCACCCCTCGACGAAGAGGCGGATGAACCGGAGGGTCCGCGATCCGCCACGGTCTCACAGGACACCGCTTCATCTGAACCGGTCCGCGACAATGAGTAGGGTTGTCTTGGCCCGACTCGACGGACGGAGTCGGGTCCGGAGATGCCTGGCCGTCCCTGGGATCCTTGCCCTGGCGCTTGGCTTGACCGGCACGGCGGCCCTCGCGGGTTCCGACGCCCAGTCGCCGCGCCCTTCCATCTGGGTCAGCTCGGCGGAACGACCGCACATTCTGAGCAAGATCGAGGAGAATGCTTGGGCGCGTCGCACCTTTGAAAGTCTGCGGGCGAGAGCGGACGAGGCCGCGCCCTTGACCCTCGCCGACCGACGGTCGCGTATCCTCGCCTTGCCGCTCGCCTGGTCCGAGGAGTCCGGGGCGTCGGCCGTGCTGATGTCATTCACGCGGGACAACAACGCGCCTGTGGATCCCGAAGCGGCGCGCCAACTCCGGTGGAACTATCCCGTCGAACCGCAGCTGGCGATCTTGAAAGGCCTGCAGGACGCGATCGATTGCGGCGTGCTGTTTTATCTGACCGAAGAAGAGCGGTATGCCATTTGCGCCGCAGACATTCTGCATGTCTTCGTCGATACGCTGAACAGAATACCACCGCCCATCAACGACACGCCCAACAGCGGCTGGCTGTACAGACAGGACCATCTCCTGGAAGCCCGGCTCGTGGGCGCGCAGCTTCCGATCATCTACGATCTCGTCCACCCTTATCTGGCTAGCGACGGCGAAGTGTATAACGTCGGCGCGGACGCCCTGCGACCGTTCTCCATCGCGGATGCCCAGCACGTATTCAGAACCTATGCGGATCTGGCTCTTCATCGGGGGCTATATGATTCGAACTGGCCTCTGCTGGAGATGTCCAGTCTTCTGAACAATGTCCTTGCCGTGGACGACGCCGAGGAGCGGGCGGCGTTGCTGGTCCAGGCTCTGGAGACCGGATCGGACCGACAGCCTTCTCTGGCCGCACTCAACAAACAGCTCTCCACTCCGGGAAGTATCTGGCCGGAATCGCTGACGTACTCGTTCGCCGTGGCGCGGTTTCTGATTTACGCCATGGCGCTGCTGGACAGAAACTTCCCGGACCTGGATCTCGGTCAGAAATATCCCAACGTCCTTGACGCTTACGAGACCTACCACACGCTCCAGTTTCCGAACGGGGATTACCCGGCGTTCGGCGACTCTCGTCGACGGATCGGCGTGGATTTTCTGAACTACGAGATCGCCCTGGGCCTGAGCCAGATCAGCGGGAATGCGATCGCGAAAAATCGGATCGAAAGCGTGCTGCGCTCAAGTGAAGAGGCCGGCGTTTATGATCGCGGACAGATCCCGAACAGAAGCTATGGGGCGGAACCCTATACCCTACCTCTGAAGCTGTTGTGGTCGGTGCCGAGTTTGGATGATGGCAGCCTGGTCGATCTGAATCCGCCCCGGCCGCGGACCGTCCATTTGCCGTTCGCGGGCATCGCCGTCCAGCGCAACGTAGATCGCGGCTCGACACCGGAAGAGGGGCTGATGGCGGTGATGGGGGGAGGGGCCTACATCCATGGCCATGCCTCTGGCATCGATCTCGAGCTCTTCGGCCAGGGCGCGGTCCTGGGTGTCGAGAGCGGGAGGGGCGTGTACGGCTCCGATATCCATGAAAACTACTATCGTCTGTTCGCCGCGCACAACACGGTCATCAGCAACGGCGGGTCCGCGAGCTCGGGCCAGTGGGTCGGTCTGGGGACCGATATCGCCCGGATTGTCGCGATCGAGCCGGCTCTTGGCACGCCAGGGGCCTCCGACCGTCATTCGTTTGCGACGATGGAGTTTCGGGACGGGTTTAATCTCGTCGCGCCTGCGGAACACCAGCGGACGGTCGCGATCGTTCGATTGACGCCGACGCAGGGCTACTATCTCGACGTCTTCAGGGCGCGGTCGGAGGGCGAGAGCCAGTTTCACGACTACGTCTATCGCAACGTCGCCGATGCCCTGAGCCTGACCTCAGGCGGCGAGGAAGTGTCGCTGACGCCGGATCCCGAGAGATACGCGGCTTCATCGAGCCTGATCTGGGAGCGAAACCGAAGGTTCAGACACCCGGGTTGGCACTTCTTCAGGGATGTCGCGTCCGCGGCGTATGGCGATGGTCCTCTTGTGGCCGAGTTCACCGCCGCCGACCTCGGCGATGAGGTCGTTCGTATGCGCGCGCTCATTCCGGGCGGCGCTCCTCAGCAGCTGACCCGTGTCGTCGCGCCCGCGTCTTCGGTGGCCGAGCCGCCGTACGATGATCGATCCATCCCCGCGCTTGTTCTGCGGCGTGAGGGTGAGACGTGGTCGAACCCTTTTGTCGTCCTTTACGAGTCTGACCGTGGTCAGGCGGCGGTGCGATCTGTCGAGCGGCTTATGGACGGTCCGACCTTCAAGGGTGTTCGCGTCACGAGCGAAGTCGAGGGGCGCGAGATTGTTCAATATATCCTGATCCAGGAACAGGAGCAGGTCTATAGTCACCCAGACGGGCCGATCGAATTTCTTGGCACTTTCGGAATACTGACCCTGTCCTCAGGCGGACGTGTAGAAGAGGCCTACATCGGCGACGGGCGGTCCCTGTCCTACGGCGACTTCATCCTTGAGACCGCCCGGAACGCTTCAAGCGCCTACTGGACGGCAGAATAGGTCGCCGGAGCAGATGTCATGTCACCCACAGCGGAAACCCGTCCCATGCTGAGACTCTTGAGAGCGTTCTGGATCCTGCCTCTGGCACTTCTGGCCGCCTGCGCCCATCGGAGCGATCAAGTCGTGGCGGCCCCGCCGCCGAACATCGTGCTCATCCTTGCGGACGACATCTCGCAGGACTTCGGCGTCTATGGCGTGCCGATCGAGACGCCGCATTTCGATGCGCTGGCGCGTGGCGGAGTGCTCTTCCGAAACGCCTACGTCGCCGCGAGCTCCTGCAGCCCCAGCCGCGCCAGCCTGATCACCGGTCGGTATCCGCACAATCACGGCGCGCCGGAACTGCACATGCCGGTACCGGAGGGCCAGTTCGCCTTCCCGTCGGCGCTGAGGGAAGCCGGCTACCACACCGTGGCAGCGGGCAAGTGGCACATGGGCCCGAACGTCGTCTCGGCTTTCGATAAGGTCAATGACATCGACTATGCCGATGACTTCACCGGAGCGCAGACCTGGATTCCGGAACTGCGCGCCCGCCCGCGGGATCGGCCCTTCTTCTTCTGGTTCGCCGGCTTCGACGCCCACCGGCCGTGGGAGCCGATCACGACGGCCCCACCGATCGACCCGGCCACCGTGGCGCTGCCGGTCGGTCTGCCCGACACGCCGGCCGTCCGTCAGGACTACGCCAACTATGTCGACGAGGTTCGTCGCTTCGATCAGCTCATCGGGGACGTGGTCGCCGAACTGAAGGCGCAAGGTGTGTTCGAAAACACCCTGATCGTGGTCACGAGCGATAATGGCCGCCCGTTCGCACGCAGCAAGACCACGCTCTACGAAGGGGGAATGCGCACGCCGCTGGTGTTCCACTGGCCGGGCGGAAATCTGCCTTCGGGGGTCGTTAGCGAATCGTTGATCAGCCTGATCGACATCGCGCCGACCCTCCTCGACATCGCCGATCTGGACGTCCCCGAAAACGTGCAGGGCCTCAGCATGGTTCCGGCGCTGCGGGACCCCGAAGCGACGCCGCGCGACATCCTCTTCGGCGAACAGAACTGGCACACCCAACGCTTCGCCGGACGGATGGTGCGCCAGGGCCGGTACGTCTACATCCGGGACCACGCGCCGAATGAATACAGCCTCATCATGGTCGAGCGCCAGAACCCGACCAACACGGAGCTGTCGCGCCTGCTGGCAGAGGGTGGTCTGACGCCGCTGCAGGCCGAACCCTTCTCCGTCGATCGACCCGAAGAACTGCTGTTCGACGTCGTCGCCGACCCGGACCAGATGAACAATCTGGTGGCTTCCGAAGAGCACGCAGCCGTTCTCGCCAGCATGCGAGCGCTCCTTGCGGACTGGCGCACGCGCACGGGAGATTCCATCGGGACTGTCGAGGAGATGACCGCCGACCGGCTGGATCGGACGTCTTTCCAGGCGCAGTTCACGGGTCTTCGACCTGCCGATGGGGTGATCCCGGGGCGAGCCTCACGCGCGACGGAAATCAACGATCCGGGGCCTCGGTGAATTCAATCAGCATAGCCGAACAAAAGTCCTGTCGACGATGTTGCGACGAAACTGACGGACCTCAAGAGCGGAAGGATATTGTTATGTCGAATCTATCCAGGCGAGCATTCAGCGTTCTCACGATGTGTTCCGTCGTCGCCTTGTCTTCATGCGCGACGCCCTCGTCTGGGCAAGGCCGTCGTGAAACCGCAGACGATCGCATTGCAGCTGTCCTCGCCTATGCGATCGCCAACCCGGTCGAACCGCAGGCGGTGACCATGCATCCCGTCCTGCGGGATCAGACGTTCTCCCGCCCGTTCAACGTTTCCCGATCCGCGCGCGCCTATCTGCAGCTGATGACCGATCCGTCGAAGGACGCTGAATCGGCCAGGCTGCTCGACGAGGTGGCCCAGTACTATCTCGATCACCCGGAAGAAATGCCGGACCCGGATTCGACCTACTGGGCCGGTGAGTACCATTCCGCCATCATGGCCAAGTTCGGCTTGAACGGAAGCGCACGGCCTGGCGTGATTCCGCGCAACGTCGAGCGGAAAATGCTCGATTACATGGTGGCTTACGTCAATCAGTGGTCCCGTCTTGATCACTACGAATTCAGTCTGACTCATCAAACCTACTACTACTGGAACAGCGAGAACCACTGGTGGCAGGAGATTGTGACCGCGTGGGGCTATCTGTTGGCGCTAAAAAACGACCCCGCTTATGCCGGTATCGTTCTCAACGATGGTCGGACAGTGCAGGCGCATTACGACGCCAACGTGGAATACATGAAAGAGCACATGCGACAGCGTGCGCGAAAGGGCTTCTTCACGGAAATCTCCAGCGGGGGATACGCCGGGCGCATGCACAATATGTATTTCATGATCAACGAGATCTCGCCTGATCCTGGGCTGCGCCGACTCGCGAGGCTATCGCTTGATCTGTGGTGGACCTTCTGGGCGGAGGAACAGATTTCTGGCGAACGCGGCGGCGGCAAGGTCCGTCACAGGGGGATGCGAGGTCTTCTGCCCAATACAGAAAGCCATATGACCAACGCCTGGTACTATCACGGTACGGGTAGCCGCGATCTGGCTCGTTTGCGCGATAGTGAGGGAGGGACGGCCCTCGCAACAGAGTATATTCGACTGCTGTCAGATTATCGCCCGCCAGCTTATGTGACGGAGATCTTGCAAGATCGCTTGTCCGCTCCGGCTTACTCAGTGACGCAACGTCGTATCGGGCGCTCTGCCGGTCAGGACGAGAACGGGCCGCCAGAAATCCTGAACGAAGTTCGGACGATCTTCGACAGAGAAAGCATTCCGCGCTATAACTTCTATGATTACGAAAATTCGGGTGTTCTCAAGTACTCCTGGGTCAGTCCGAGTTTCGTGCTGGGCACAAACATGCGCCCGCCGCTTGACGTCCATGAGTGGACAGCCGGCAGCGCGCAGAGCTGGTGGCACGGACTGCTGGTGAGCGATCCCGAGACGCTCTATCCTCAGCGGGTCGTGCCCACGGTCATCTACGACCGCGACTCCATGGGCGAACAGTACGCTGTTCAGTCCAGGGGCAGCTTCATGACCCGCAAGCTGAACGACGCCTGGAGCCCTCGTCAGGACAACAGTCAGTTGCCGATGGGGGTCTACATCTCCGACGGGCTGAGGCGCCATACGACAGTCGAAGGAGGCTTCCTCTTCATCAACAGCCCTACGACCTGGGTCGCCGTACGGGTGGCAGAGGGAGAGTTCGTCGCTGCCAATCAACGGCTTGAACCTCGCCACGCCAGAGCGGGAACGTTCTATGGTTTAGAGAACGAGACAGCCCCCGTGATCATCGAGGCCGCTGAACATTTGGAGTATTCGAGCTTTGAGGCGTTCAAGGCTGCGGCCCGGGCGGCGGCCCTGAGACAGGATGGCGGCGTCTACCGCTACGCCAGTTTGTCCGGTGACGTGCTCAGCCTGTTCGACGACCGGTCTGCGCCCACGATCAATGGCACCGTCATCGATTACGAGCCGGATGTTGCCTACAATAGTCGGTATGTCTTCTCGCACTGGGACAGCGGGATCATCCGCGTCTCCGTCGCTGGCAACGAACACGTGCTCAACTTCATGCGACCCGAATGAGCCGGGCGGTATCGCAGGCCGCTTGATGCTGAATCACCTACCGGTTTCGTCCTTGCGGACGAGATCGGGAGGTTCGGTGGGTGGCCTTGAGGCCGGGGATCGACCCGCCGCCGCGCCGGTGGATCCTCAGTGGGGGCGCACGATGCATCGGAAGCCGATGTGCGAGGTCGAACTGTCCACGGCCTGAGGATGCCGCGCCGCGGGACGGTATCGCTGGCAATAGTTCTCGGCGCAAAGGTGTGATCCGCCCTTGAGCACCTTACGGCCGATCGGAATGGCGGGAAGGGCGGGGTCCAGGCTGTCGCGTTCGGTCCCGCCGCGCGGATTCGAGATGACGCAGCAGGACCGGTGCGGTGTCGTCGGCGTGCCGTACCAGTCCGAGGTCCACTCCCACACGTTGCCGATCATGTCGTACAGGCCATAGTCGTTCGGCGGAAACGTCTCGACCGGCGAGGTTCGCTCCCAGCCATCCGAGCACAGGTTCTGCGACGGGAAGCGCCCCTGCCAGTAGTTGGCGAGCATTCGACCATCGGGGGCGAGCGTATCGCCCCAGGCATAGTCCACATCGTGTCGTCCCCCGCTGGCGGCGAGCTCCCACTCGGCTTCCGTCGGCAGGGACTTGCCCGCCCAGGCGCAATAGGCCTCGGCGTCGCTGTAAGCGATATGGACGACCGGGTGGTTCGCCAGACCCCGGAGACTCGAAGTCCCGCCCAGGGGGCGGTCCCATCGCGCGCCAAAACGGAACTCCCACCACAGGTGAGGCTGGTCGAGCGGCACAGGCCGGGTCGGCGGCGAAAAGACGATGGAGCCGGCCCGCGCCATCTCGGGGGGCATGCCGGGATAGTCCTTCGGATCGGGCGCGATTTCAGCCAGCGTCCGATGGCCTGTCTGGGCGACGAAGGCGGCGAACTGCGCATTCGTGACCGGATGCCTGTCGATATAGAAGCCATCGACCTCCACTTGGCGAACGGGACGCTCCTCGGGATAGAACCTCTCGGACCCCATGAGGAACGAGCCGCCTTCGATCCACTGCATGCCTCTCGGCGCATCAGCCACGACCATAGGGCTCCCTTGACGACGTCATCCGTTCATCGAACGACCACCGTCATCCCTAGCAGGTCGCCGGGACGCGCCCTAGACGATGCCGTTGATCACAGGGGCTTCGGATGCGCTGCCGGGGAAGACCCGGCCGTCCAGGGCGGCACGGTCGATCCCCAGATGATCGCGCAGCATGCCCTTGAACACGGACCGCACGTCCAGCGTGGGCGTCAGATCGCGGGCTTCGAACAGGCGGTTGTCCGCCAGGGTCGGCCAGTCGCCGATCATCCCCCCGGGCTTCAACGCGCCGCCCGCCATCATGAGGGCGGATCCCGTGCCGTGATCGGTGCCGGCGGTGCCGTTGGCCCTGGCCGTCCGGCCGAACTCGGTCGCGATGACGACGACAGTCCTGTCCCAATCTTGGGCGAGCCCCGTTCGCAACCCGGCCACAAGTTGATCCAGACCCGACAGCCGCGCCTGCAGCTGACCGACCTGCCGGGCGTGGGTGTCCCAGCCGTCGACGGACAGGGCGACCACGTCGGCTCCTTCAGGACCTGTCATCAGTCGCGCGACCGCCTGGCCCAGACCCGCGACATTGTTGCGTCCCACGCGCATGTCACCACCCATCGCCATGGCCTGGGCCTCGGTTTCCAGACCGGCGGCCAGGTTTTCGGCCAGCAGGCGATCTTCGACGTAAAGATCCTGCAGCAGCGCGGCGATGCGATCCTCCGACCCGGTTCGTCCGCCGGGTGCCCAGCTGGAGGTCGCCGCCGATCCGCGCAGGATCAGGGGCGTCTGGGACCCGATCGCCAGACCCTTCATTGCGCCAGTTTCGGCCAGCGCCCGGTTCAGCCAGCCGTCGGTCTGGCGCCTTAGGCCCTCTCCGCCGTTCTCGAGCACATCCTGGGCGTCGAAGTGAGACCGCACACGCGCGGGAATGGCCACCGCAGGGGCGAAGCGCATCTGGCCCCGCCCATACAGCGCGTGAAGCTCGGTCAGAGCGGGATGCAGCCCGAAGCCGTCGCTGAGCATCAGGCTGTTCTCGATGGCGAGCGTGCCGCGCAAGGGGCGATAGTTCGGGTCCTGCGTCGGCACGATCACGGACAGACCGTCCATGGCGCCCCTGGCGATGACGACGACCAGCTTGTTCGGGCTTTCAGAGGCGCTTTGGGCACCGGCGTGTCCGGCGAAGGCCAGACTGACGCCGGCGGCCGAGGCGCCGAGCAGGAAACGACGGGTCAGATCGAGGGAACGGGTCATCGGCGCTGGAACTCCGGCGACATGAGGAACAGGGTGACGGCCTCGGGCCGGCTCTCGGCGCGCGCCACGGCCATGCGGGTGCGCTCGCCCAACCGCGGGCCAAGCGCGGCGGCCGCCAGGGCGTTCGGATCGGCCGCCTGGACCATGCCGGCCGCGGCGCGCGACCAGTCCAGGCGCTTGACGAGAGCGTCCGGCCCGGCCCAGTCGGCGGCGGTGTCGAGCCATCCTTCCGGTGACGGCGCGCTCTGCGGCGGCTGCCCGAGGGCTATCAAGGCCTGTCGAAGCGGCTGGACGCGTTGCGGCTCCGTGCCGAAGGCGCGATGCGCCGAGACAATGAACTCGTACGGCGTCTTGACCTTGGCGGGTGCCGGGTCCCAGGCGTCCGGCGCGGCAATCAGCGCGCGGGCGACGACGGACAGGTCGCCGCCGGACGTCGTCCAGGCCCGCTCCAGCGCGGAAACCAGGGCGGGCGGCGGGGTATCGGCCACGAAATGGACGGCGATCTTGCGCGCCAGTCTGCGCGCGGTCTCCGGGCGGTTTGCCAAGTCCCGGATGATCGCCTCGCCCTGTTCGCGCCCCGTGTCGGCGTATCGTCGACCGAGGACGGTGCGTTCGCCCGGCTCGTGGACGATGGGGCGAAAGACGAAACCGTTCGGGCCGGGCTCACCCGCCATTGCGCGGCGCAGGCGACCGCCGCCGTTGCGCCCGCCTCGGGCGGCTCCGGCCATCGGGATCGACCAGCCCGTCAGGGCCCGGGCGAACTCCGTGACGTCGGCCTGAGTGTATCCGGCGTCGGAGCCGACGGTATGAAGCTCCATGATCTCGCGGGCCAGGTTCTCGTTCAGACCTGCGTTGCGCCGCTGTCCGGCGATGCTGTTGGGTCCGACCGACTGGGCTTGGTCCAGATACAGCAGCATGGCGGGGTGCTGCTCGGCCGCCAGGGCGAGGGTGTCGAAACGGCCGAACACATAGGGCCGGATGGCCTCGCGCTCATAGGCGTCCAGAAAGATCGCGGCCTGGAACTTGGTGGCGGAGACCGTGAAATGGTTGGCCCAGAAAATCGCCCAGCGTTCGCCGAAGCCACTGGGCGTCGCCGCGCCAAGACGGACCCGCGCGAGGAATGCCTCGGCCGCCGCCCGGGTCAGGGCCTGGCGGCTCTCGCGACGCGCATCGAACGCGGCCTGTGCGGCGGGGTCGGCGGGGCGGCCGCCGTCCTGCGCCGTTGTTTCGGCCATGGCCATCTCGGGGCGATCCTGCATCGCCATCTCCGCCATGGGCGCGGGTGCGTTTCCGGGAGCGGCGCGGGCCTCCCGCCGCGCCATGCGGCCTTCCCGTTGGTAGGCAAGTAGAGCCTCGACCTGATCCGTGGACGACGGAGAGGCCCCCGGCGGAGCGTCCGCGCCGGACGATCGCACCTGCGATTCCAGCCACCCTCTTGGATCGGCGGCCACGCGCTCGATCTCTCCGGGCCGCGCGCCCATCCCGAACCGGGTCAGGGCGATCGACGCCGTCAAGGTCGTCTCGGTCTCAAACATGCGACGCGTCCGATCTGTCAGGGTCCACGCCTCTGAAACGGTCTTCGCCGTGCATTCCGTCGAAGACGCCCAGGAAATTTGCGCATAGGGGGCCGGGACGAGTTCGGGGGAGGGGCCGTGGCGCGGTTGGGGAACACTCGCTTCAACGCCAGCATGAAGAGATCCCCGTCTCACCAAGAGCCGTTCAGGCCTCCTCGACCGCCGTATAGGTCAGTTGCCCATTGATCCAGCGTTCGAGCGCCGCCGTGTCGAGTACCCGGACCTTGCGATAGGACACCTCGATCAGGGCGAGTTCGCACAACTGGCCCAGCGTCTTGTTGAGGTAGGATCTCGTCACGCCGAGAAACATGGCGATGTCCTCCTGGGTTATGGCCAGGTCGACGCTATTGGCCTGTCTGTCGTCCGCGACATGTCGCGCGTTCTTAAGCAGCACGCGCGCCAGCACGACGGACTTGGGCAGGGCGCGCAGGTCGTTGAGGGTTTCGACCAGCTGATGAACCCTGTGGACGTTGCTCTTCATCATCGCCTCGACGATGACCGGGTGGCGTCGGACTACGTCTTCGTACTGTGACGCCGTCAGCGTCAGCACGACTGCGTCCTCGACGGCTTCGGCGTCATGGGTGCGGGCCGCGTTGGCGAACAGGGTGACCTCGTTGAACTGCTGTCCGGGCCCCAGGATCGCAGTCAACAGCACAGAGCCGTCCACGCCCAGCGTCATCATCCTCAACTTGCCGGACAGGATGATGCCGAGATCGACCCGGCGATGGCCGCGGCTTTGGACCAGCTGACCGGCTTTCAACTCGACGCGCTTGCCGGCCGCCAGAAGGGCCTCGCGGGCGTCCGGCGGAAGGACGTCCAGCAGTCCAAGGGTGTAGCTGTTGAAAGTAGAGTACATGACCCCAACAGCCTAGGGAGTTCTCGCGGCCTTTCACAGGCGCTGAGCGATCAGACCATTCCGAGCTTGAGTGTTCTTTATTGAACAGTCCGGCCGGCCGCATCGTGCTCCTATGGCGGTATGGAGCGCGACCAAACCCTGATCGGAACGGCCCTGGATTTGGCGGCCGCTGGCAGCGATGCTCACGATCGGCCGATTGCAACGCCGCGTGGCCATCTCGCGAGCGGATCCGATCCGGTCGCCGCAACGTCGAGCCGAGCGCAGACGATCACGCGACAGAAGGGCGCCGCAGGCAGCGATCCTTCCCCCCTTAGGCGCTGGATCATATCGCGTCTTTTGACCCATGCGGTCAGCGACGCGCGGGAGGCGCGCCGCCGCGCTCGGGCCGAAACCAAGCGGGTCAAAGAGGGCCGACGCCACGTCGTCGAATACTTCCACCAGATCGATGACGGCTATTCGCACCTGGCCATGCAGACGCTGACAAAGCTGGCGGCCACCTACGACATCGACGTGTGCGTGCATCTCGTCCCAGCCGGACGCGATGGGAACTTTCCGGAGCCAGACCTTCTGCAGAATATGGCCTGTCGCGACGCGGCCAATGTGGCAGCCGCTTATGGTCTGGAGTTTCCCCCGGCGGAAGCGCTTCCTTCCAAGGTGCTCTGCGACCTCGCGCTCGCGGTTGTCTGCGGGATGTCGAATGAGCAGATCACCGTGATCGGCCCGCGCGTCAGCGAATGTCTCTGGCGTGACGACGCGGCCGGGCTTCAGACTCTTGCGGCGGAATACGGTCAGGCCTCGGCGGGAGCGGTCGCGCAACGGCTCGCTGCCGGTTCGGCTCGGCGCGCGGCGCTGAAGCACTACGGCGGTGCCATGTTCTGGTACGAGGGCGAGTGGTACTGGGGCGTCGATCGCCTGTCGCATCTGGAAGAGCGTCTGCGATCGCTGGGGGCCGTCCGCCAGACGACGTCCCCGCAGGTCGCTCCGCGCCCCACAGGAGCCTCGTCATTTCCGTCCGAGGCCGCGGCGATGACCCTGGAGTTCTATCCGTCTCTGCGCAGCCCCTATACCGCCATCGCCTGGGAGCCGACCCTGGCCCTCGCCGGGGCGTCAGGGGTCAAGCTGGTCGTGCGGCCGGTGCTGCCCATGGTCATGCGGGGCGTGCCTGCGACCTATGCCAAGGGCTTCTACGTCTGGAAAGACGCGCGGCGTGAGGCGCGGCTGAATGGCGTAGCGTTCGGAAACTTCTACGATCCGATCGGCGAGCCGATCAAGCGTGGCTATAGCCTATATATCTGGGCTCGATCGCAAGGCCGAGGCAACGACTTGCTTGGCGCCTTTCTGAGCGCGGCCTTCGCTTGGGGTGTCAACACCGATACCCGATCCGGCCTCCGCACCGTGGTCGAGATGGCGGGCCTCGACTGGACGGAGGCTCGTCATCACCTGCATGACGATAACTGGGCCGACGAACTCGAGGCGAACCGTCGGGAGCTCTACGCCGCCGGCCTGTGGGGTGTGCCCAGCTATCGCCTTCTGGACCGCGACGGGAACGTCGTGCTGTCGGTCTGGGGCCAGGACCGCCTTTGGCTGGTGTCGCGCAAGATCGCGGAGCAAGCCCGATGATCCAGCACGTTCCAGAAAGGAGACCATCGTGACAGCCCCCGACTTCGCTTCGCCGCAGGCGTTTCGGACCTATGCGCGGACTTGGTTGGCCGAGAACGCGCCGCCGCCGCCGCCCGAGCGCCTGCCGATCACCCCGATCGAGGTCATGACCGTGCCGCAGCGCGACTACCTGCAGGCCTGGCAGCGCAAATGTCATGAGGCCGGCCTGATCGGCGTCGACTATCCGGTGGACTACGGCGGACACGGCCAGACCGGCTACCAGCGCATCGCCAACCAGGAGATGGAACGCGCCGGGACGCCCTATCTGATCAACATCATCGGTCTGAGCATGGTCGCGCCGACGATCCTGCAGCACGGCACCGAGGAGCAGAAACGCAAGTTCCTGCCCGGCTGTCTGTCGGGCGAGGAGATCTGGTGCCAGGGGTTCTCCGAGCCGGGCGCCGGATCGGACCTGTCCAACCAGCGCACCACGGCGGTGCGCGACGGCGACGACTGGATCGTCAATGGACACAAGGTCTGGACCAGCCTGGGCCATTTCGCCCGCTGGATGATCCTGGTGACGCGGACCAGCGCCGAGCACCGCTATGACGGGCTGACCTATTTCCTGTGCCAGATCGCGGGCCATCCTGGCGTGACGGTTCGGCCCCTGATCAAGATGACCGGCGAGACCGGTTTCAACGAGGTGCTGTTCGAGGACGTCAGAATCCCGGACGCCAATCGTCTGGACGACGTCGGCCGGGGATGGACCGTCGCCATGACCACCCTGACCGCCGAGCGCGGCGCGGTGGAGGGCGCGGGCAGCGCTGGGACCGGGGCGGGCGACCCGGCGGCTGCCGTCCGACGGCTGATCGATCTGGCGCACGGCACGCGCCGGGGCGGGGGCCGGGCGGCCGACGATCCGGTCACCCGCGACGCGATCGCCCAGCGCGCCATCGTGGCCGAGGGCCTGAAGCAGAACGCCCGGCGCGCCAAGGTGGCGGCCCTGTGCGATCACCCGCTCCGCCTGCCGCTGCAGACTAAGGTCACAGTCACCGAGTTCGATCAGGACACGGCCCGACTGGGGGTCGAGATCGCCGGCGCGCATTCGACGCTCTACAAGCGCGACCCGCGCGCGCCGGAGGCGGGTCACTGGCCGTTGGCCTATCTGAACTCCTTCGGCAACACGATCGCGGCGGGGACCAACGAGATCCAGCGCAACATCCTGGGCGAGCGGGTGCTCGGCCTGCCGAAGACCAAGTGAGCACGGCCATGACGGACACTCAGATCGCACCGGCGGACTTTGGCTTCGGCGAGGACGAGGCCATGCTGCGCGACACCGCGCGCCGGCTCCTGAGCGAAAATCTGCCCACCGACCGGCTGCGCCGTCTGGTCAGCGACAAGCCCGAGCCGGTCTATGATGAGGGCGGGCGCCCGCCCTGGGACGCGGCGCTGTGGCGCGAGATCGTCGACCTGGGCTGGACGGGTCTCGCCCTCGGTGAGGACGTCGGCGGGGCGGACGTTTCGCTGGCGGGGATCGCGGGGATGGTGGAGGAGGTGGGCCGCGCCGCCTTGCCCTCGCCGCTGATCCCGACTCTGTCGGCCAGCCTGGTGCTCAGGGCGGCGGGTAGAGATGTGGCGCAGAGCCTGATGGCGCGGATCGCAGAGGGCGCGACCGCTACCTTGGCCCTCACGAACGAAGCCGGCGACTGGGAGCCCGAGGCCGCGCCCCTGACGGCGGCTCAGGACGGCGACGGCCTGGTGCTGAACGGCAGCGCCTTCTTCGTTCAGGACGCCTTCAAGGTCGCGACCCTGGTGGTCAGCGCGCGCCTCGGGGACAGGTTGGTTCTCTGCGCCGTGCCCACGGACGCAGAGGGCGTCACGCTGGAACAGGATCACATCCATGATCTGACGCGCGACCAGGCGACGGTGCATTTCAAGGACGTGCGGGTGGGGGCCGACTCGATCCTGTCAACCGACGCCGCCGGGCCGTTGGCCCAGGCCTGGCCGGGGCTGCTGGTCCTGGTCGCGGCCGATCTGTGCGGCGCGGCCGAGTGGCTGTTGCAGACCACCGTGGACTATGCGCGGGAGCGGGTGCAGTTCGACCGGCCGATCGGCTTCTTCCAGTCGGTCAAGCACCCGCTGGTGGATGCGATGATCGGCATCGATCGGGCCCGGTCGCTGCTCTACCACGCCTGCGCCGAGATCGACGCGGGCGCGCCGGCGGCGGAGATGGCGGCGCGCATGGCCAAGAGCGCGGCGTCCGACGCCGCCGCCTTCGTGTCGAACCGCGCGATCCAGCTCCACGGCGGCATCGGCTTCACCTGGGAGCACGCGCTACACATCTACTTCAAGCGCAACCTGCACCATCAGGCCCTGCTCGGCGACGGCGTCCATCATCGCCGCAAGATCGCCGACGCCCTGATCGGGCCGATCGGGGGCTGAAGTGATCGACCTCTACACCGCGCCCACCCCCAACGGCTGGAAGGCCTCGGTCACGCTGGAAGAGCTGGCCCTGCCGTACGAGACGCATTTCGTGAACATCGCCAAGGGCGAGCAATCGACCCCCGCCTATCGGGCCATCAATCCGAACGGGCGGATCCCCGCCATCGTCGATCGCGACGCGGACGACTTCGCCGTGTTCGAGTCCGGCGCGATCATGATCTACCTCGCCGAGAAAACCGGTCGGCTGCTGCCGACGGACGCCAAAGGACGGTCGCGTGTCATCCAGTGGCTGATGTTCCAGATGGGCGGGGTCGGCCCGATGATGGGACAGGCGAACGTCTTCCTGCGCTACATGCCCGAGAAGATCCAACCCGCCATCGATCGCTACCAGAACGAGGGTCGGCGGCTGTTCGAGGTGCTGGACGGCCACCTGGCCGACCACGAATGGCTGGCGGGCGACTTCTCGATCGCGGACATCGCCAACTGGTGCTGGGTCCGGACCCATCGCTGGTCGGGCATCGACGCCGACGGCCTGCCCCATCTCGCGCGCTGGAAGGATGCAATCAAGGAACGCCCTGCCTGCCGCCGGGGGGTCGAGGTGCCCTTCGTCCTGCCAAGCGGACGGGACGAGGCGGCGGCGGACGCCTTCGCCAAAGAGGCGCAAAAGATCGTCCAGCGCTGACGGCGCTCGGGGGAGGGGAACCGGAGACACCATGCCGACCGCCACGACGTCCTACCGCCTGCTGGGTCTGGAAGCCTCGCCCTATACGATGAAGGTCCGGTCCTTCCTGACCTTCAAGGGCCTTCCCTTCGAATGGATCACCCGCAGCCTCGCCAACGAGCCCTTGTTCCAGAAGCATGCAAAGGTGCAGCTGATCCCGCTGCTGTTCCTGCCGAACGGCGAGACGATGCAGGATTCGACCCTGATCATTGAACGGCTGGACCGGGAGACGCCGGACCCCTTGATCCATCCGGAGGATGAGGCGCTCTGGTTCCTGTCCTGCCTGTTCGAGGAGTTCGGCGACGAATGGTGCAACAAGCTGATGTTCTTCCAGCGCTGGTTCTATCCGCAGGACGCCCGGGCGACCGGCGCACGGCTGGCGCATGACCGGCTGGAAGGTCGCTGGTGGCGCCCGCTCGCCCGGCCCATCGTCGCCCGTCTGATGGTCCGTCGAATGGTGCCGCGGCTGGTCTACTCGGGCGGAAACGAGACCAACCTGCCCCAGCTGAAACAGTCGTTCGAGAACCTGGTCGCGCGGCTGGAGACCCATTTTCAGTCGCGGCTTTATCTCATGGGCGGCCGGCCGTGCTTCGGCGATTTCGGCCTGTGGTGCAATCTCTATGAGGCCTGGACCGACCCGACGGCCAAGGCCCACATCGAGGCGCGGGCGCCCGCTATGGTGGCCTATATCCAGCGCATGCTCTCGCCGCGCGTGGAGGGGCCGTTCGAGACACTCGAAGCCTTGCGCCCGACGTTGACGCCGATCCTGGTCGAGGAGGTCGGCACGCGGTTCCTGCCCTGGATGCAAGCCAACCAGACGGCGTTCCTCACCGGACAGAAGGAGACCCGCCTGACCATGAACGGGTCGGTCTTTCAGCAGAAGACCTTCAAGTATCAGTCGGGCACGCTCGATGAACTGCGCCAGAAGTTCTCGACCGTGGCGGGCAACCGAGAGCTCCGCGAATTTATGGACGAGACACGATGTCTCTCCATTCTCGAAACCGACCAGCGGGCATCAGCAGCGTGAGCCAGCACGGCCGCGGTCGGGGCGATTTGTTCACTAGTCGGCAGACCGGATGAATACGCCCCGTGTAGCTTGATCTGCAGAAACCAAAGAACGCCGTCGGACCACTCGGCGAAGAGCGCCGATCGGGGGGAGCGATGTCCGAGAACACCTATCCCGTGCCGTATGAAATGCTACGGCACTGGGCGACCAAGACGCCCGACCGGATCTACCTTCGCCAGCCGGTGGAGCGGGTCTATCGCGAATGGACCTGGGCCCAGGCTCATGACGAGGTCCTGCGCCTGGCGGCGGCCCTGCGCGCGCTGGGACTGAAGAAGGGCGACGTGGTCGCCATCCTCGGCAAGAACACGGCTGAATGGTTCCTGTGCGACTTCGCCTGCGCGGCCGCTGGTCTGGTGCCCGCGCCGATCTATTTCTCCGCCGGGGCCGAGACCATTCGCTATGTACTGGAGCACAGCGAGGCCAAGGCGATCTTCGTCGGCAAGCTGGACGATCTGGAGCCGGCCCGCGTCGGCATTCCGGAAGGCGTGATCACCATCGCCCAGCCCTACGACACCCTGGCCTGCCAGTATCGGATGACCGACCTGATCGCGGAGCACGGACCGATGCCGCAGGTCGAGCTTCCCGCGATGGAGGAAACCTTCTCGCTGGTCTACACCTCGGGCACGACGGGCGATCCCAAGGGCATCATCATTACCTTCCATAACATCGGCTACAGCTCCACGACCGCGGTCAAGGCGCTGGGCTATAGCGAGACGGACCGGCTGGTGTCCTATCTGCCGCTGGCCCACATCACCGAGCGCGCCATGGTGCAGCATGTGGGACTCTATCACGGCTGCACCGTCTCCTTCACCGAGAGCCTGGAGACCTTTGCCGAGGACCTGCGCAATGCCCGGCCCACGATCTTCATCTCGGTCCCGCGTCTGTGGATGAAGTTCCAGGCGGGCATCCTGGCCCAGATGCCGCAGAAGACGCTGGATCGGCTGCTGCGCATTCCGATCCTCAGCGGGATCGTGCGCAAGAAGATCAGGGCTGGTCTCGGCCTTGCCGACGCTCGCATCTGCGGCTCCGGGGCCGCGCCCATTCCGCCAGCGGTGCTGGAGTGGTTCGCCCAGCTGGGCATCCAGATCGCGGAAGGCTTCGGCATGAGCGAGACCTCCGGACTGGTGACCGCCAACTACCCCTTTCGGCGCGACATGATCGGCACCGTCGGCGCGCCCGCCGAGGGATCGCGGATCCGGATCTCCGAGGACGGGGAACTGCTGATCGGCGGCGACTGCGTTGTCGCGGGCTACTACAAGGACCCCGACAAGACCGCCGAGATTTTCCGGGACGGATGGCTCCATACCGGCGACAAGGGCCAGATCGACGGGGACGGCTATCTGCGGATCACCGGCCGCGTGAAGGACATCTTCAAGACCGGGAAGGGCAAGTACGTCGCCCCCGCGCCGATCGAAAACCTGATCGCCGAGAACCCCTACGTTGAACAGGTCTGCGTCATGGGATGCGGCCTGCCCCGGCCCGTCGCCGTCGTCGTCATGAGCGAAGGTGCGTCCGACGTCCTCGACCTCGATAGGGGCACCCTGGCGGACACGCTTCGCAAAACCAACGCGCGCCTGGAAGCCCATGAGAAGCTCAGTCACATCCTGGTCGCCAGGGATCCGTGGACGGTCGAGAACGGGCTCTTGACGCCGACGCTCAAGATCAAACGTCACCTCCTTGAAGATCGCTACGCCGCATTGATCGCCACGCCCGCGACCGGTGCCGTGATGATGGAGCCGTACGCCGCGTGATGCCGCGTTGAACGTCCCCGAGAGACCGCCCGATGTCCTATCCCGTACTCAAGCCCGAAGATCCCGCCCTGCCGATCACCTATCCGGGCTTTGTCTTTCGCGTGCTCCTCAGCGAAGGCCACGACGGGGCGGCGCTGCTATCGGGGACCGGCCTGGACCCAGCGCATCTCGTCGATCCGAACTTTCGATGCGGGTTCGCGCCGCTCCGTCTTCTGCTCCTGAACGCGATCGAACAGACGGGCGACCCCCATCTGGGCATCCGGTTGGCAAAGCGGTTCGAGCCGACCTATATCGGCCTGCCCGCCTACGCTGCGATGAATGCGGCGAGTTTCAGCGACGCTCTGACGGTCCTCAAACGGTTCTTCTTTCTCGCTTTCCCCGCCGTCGAGTTCGACTTCGACGAGGGGCAGGCAGATCAAGCCTGCGAAATCGCGGTCCGCCTGCGCCCCAAGTTTCCCTTCGATGGCATCGAATACTTCGCGCGGATCAGCGCCCTGATCGCCTGTGACGGTCTGTTGAATGGCATCCTCCGGACGGATCGGGTCGTCGTGAGAGCGGAAACGTTGATTGAGGAACCGCTCGGGTGGTCGACGGTCGCCGGTCAGATCGAGTTTCCCGTTCGCTTCGGAGCCGATGCAGATCGGCTGATCTTTTCCGCCGAGCACCTGCACAGGCCCTTGCCCGGTCACGACCCGGTCAACCACACACGCCTCACGGTCTTGTGCGAGGCCTTCGCGCGCGAGGCAGCGATCCAGGCGAGGGCGGTTGGTCAGGTCCTGGCCTATCTCGAGCGGGCGAAGACGCCCGCCGCGTCGCTCTCCGAGATCGCCCAGGCGCTGGGCTATTCCGAGCGCAGCCTGCGTCGTCAGCTCGAACGCGCGGGAACGTCATACCGCAAGCTGGTCGATCAGGCGCGTGCCCAGCGCGCCCGCGTGCTGCTGGGTTCGACGGATCAACCGATCCAGACCATCGCCTTCGACTTGGGTTTCGACACGGCATCGAACTTCGCACGCAGCTTCAAGCGCTGGACCGGCGTCACGCCCAAGGCCTTTCGTGAAGGCTGCAAGTCCGCGTCCGAGGCTGGCCGGAACTGAATACTCCTTGGCCGAAGCGGAGCTTTTGTCCGCTCCGGCCGCGCGGCATAGCTAAGCTCGGCAGAGGGAGAGCGGGCGAATGAGAAAGCTTGTCGTGATCGCCGCCGGGCTGGTCTTGTCTTCTGCTCCGGTCACGGCGCAGACGCCCCCGTCGAGCGAGGGTGAGATCCTGTCTGCCTTCTTCGGTCTGGACCGCTCGCTCAGGATCGCCGTGGCCACGGCTCGGACGTGCGCGGGCATCAGTGGCTCGGACGGCATGCCGGTCATCTTCAGTCACGAGGTCGACGCGACCACCCTCGCGCCGGAGGACTTCCGGGTCACGATGGCGTCGGGAGAGATCGGCGATGTCGGGTGCGTCACACTGCGACCCGCAGACGAGCCCGGAGAGCTTCGCACCGCCTTGCTGATCGGTCGCTTCGGGTCGTCGGCGTATCAACCCGCCACCGCCGAGATCGTCGGTGACATTTCCTCGCTGGACGGCGCGGTCAACTTCCGTGGGGCGACGGCGACCGTGACGCCACTGGAGGCGGGACCGACCCTGGTGCTGGCCGAGACCCTGTCCCGGACGGATTGGACTGTCGGAGGAGAGAACGACTGTCCCGCAGACGGGCTCTTGGCGATCGTCCGGGCGACCTGGGCCGGCGGCGTCTCCCGTCCTGACGGCGACGCGGTCGGGTCCAGGGAAGCGGAAATGTACCGGGTCACCCTGCGTCGGCCGGACGGCGGAACCGACACGGTCTCGCCCATGGCGCTCGGCGATCTGAACGACAACGACAACAACCACGACCTGTGCCTGGGCGTGGCGGGCCAGCCGGTGAGCGTCTTCTTCCCTGCTGGCGGGCTTGTCGATCCGAACGACGATCTGAACCCCGATACCGAGGTTGAGGTCTCGAGCCGACCCTAAGGGCCCGCAAGCGGCGTCCGCAAACAAGAGGCTGATCGCATGAGGACGTTTCGCAAGCTGGCTCTGGTCGCTGCCGTCGTAGCGACGTTCGGGACCACGCCAGTGCTGGCGCAGGCCAAGCGCCCCAACATCCTGTTCGTCCTGTTCGATGATGTGGGCTTCACGGACTTCGGTGCCTACGGCAGCAACACGCGCACCCCGGTCATCGACCGCCTCGCGTCGAGAGGCACGCGGCTGTCGCGGTTCTACACCTCGCCCTTCTGTGGGCCGAGCCGCGCCATTCTTTTGACCGGCATGGACAACCACCAGACCGGCATCGGCACGCTCGTAGAGACCGCCACCGAAGACATGCGCCGGCACCCCGGCTACTCCATGGTCTGGAAAGACGACCAGCCGACGATCGCCTCGCTCCTGGCGGAGGCCGGCTACCAGACCTATGCCACAGGCAAGTGGGGCATCGGCGAGGTCGGGGCCAATCTTCCCAACAGGTTCGGCTTCGATCGATCCTACGTGATGGATGCCACGGGTGGCGGGAACTACGACGCCAAGCCCTATCTGCCAGGGTCGCATTCTGTCGAGTGGTTTGAGAACGGACACCCGGTATCTCTGCCTGACAACTGGTATTCGTCCAGCTCGCTGGTCGATAAGATGATCGAATACATTGCCGAAGGCGATGAGGAACGCCCGTTCTATGGGTTTCTTGCCCTCCAGGCCCTGCACATGCCGATCCAGGTCTCGGCGGAGTACACGGACCGCTATGACGGCGTGTTCGACGCCGGCTGGGACGTCATGCGCCAGCAGCGGCTCGAGCGGGCCATCGCCCTGGGGCTGGTCCCCCCGACGACTACCCTCGCACCGCCGCCGGCGAGCCACCGCCGCTGGGCCGAGCTGACGCCGCAACAGCAGCGCGTGTCAGCCCGGGAAATGCAGGTGAACGCGGGCATGATGGAGGCGGCCGACTTCGAGATCGGACGCCTGGTCGCCTACCTCGAACGCACCGGGCGACTGGAGAACACAATCATCGTCATCGCTTCGGACAATGGCGCGGAGTCCGGGATGACCTCGATGGAGGGACTGGCCGACGTCGCGCTCAGCGCCGTCAAGCTGATCGAGGGCTTCGACACCTCGTTCGAGAACCTCGGCGAGCCGCGGAGCGTGACCGCCATCGGCCCGGAGTGGGCGTCCGTCTCGTCCGCTCCGTTCAATCTGTACAAATTCTACGCCAGCGAAGGTGGTCTCCGCGTGCCGCTGGTCATCGCCGGTCCAGGGATCGAGGCGTCCGCCCTGAAACATGCGCCGGTGCATGTGGCGGATCTGGTCCCCACCATGCTCGAGGCGGCGAACGTGCCGTTCGATCCGTCCCGGTTCTACGGGCGCAGCGCGCTGCCCATGCTGTCAGGCCGCTCTGACAGCACCTATGCTGACGATGACTCCTTCGCCTTTGAAGTCAGTGGCAATGCCGCCCTGTATCGCGGGCGATGGAAGATCACGCGCAACAGCCTCCCTCTCGGCGACGGCCAATGGCGCCTTTACGATCTCTCTGTCGATTCCGGCGAAACGACAGACCTTTCCGCCCGCAACAGAGCCCTCTTCGATGAGATGATCGCGGAGTATGAGGCGTATGCCGCACGGGTCGGAGCCATAGAGATCGCGCCCGAAGACAACGCCGTCGCCATTCTCAACAGAAACCTCATCGACAAGTCGATTGAAAAGTACTGGCCCTTTCTCGCCGGCTTCATCTTCACGATCTTGGCGGGCGGTGCGCTGACGGGATGGTTCGTTTCCAGAAAACTGCGCGCCCGCACGGCAGAGCGCTAGGTCGCATGAATTCCTGGCTGACCAGGCAAGTCGTGGGGTGAATTCATATGGACCAGGTACTCGTTACTTTAGCCGTCGTCCTGGCGCTGGGGCTGGCAGTTTACTTTCTCGTGCCGCAGATGCTGCAACTGCTGGGGCTGCACCGCCACTACCGCATTCCACCCTACAATCTGCCGGGCCGAAGAGCGCTGGTCGTCTGCACGAGCCACGACAGGCTCGACCCGACGAACCGCAAGACCGGCGCATTCGGTTCAGAGTTCACGGTCCCCTACTACGCCTTCGTGGATGCGGGGATGGACGTCGACCTCGCCTCGATCAAGGGCGGCGAGATTCCGATCCAGCCTCCATCCTGGTCGTGGCCGCTGGCGTGCGCCGAGGATCGGCGGTTCATGGCTGACAGGGCCGCGCGGCAGAAGCTGCGAAACTCGCGGCCGATCGTTCAGATCGACCTGGATGAGTACGATGTGCTGTTCATGGCGGGCGGCTGGGGCGCGGCCTATGACCTCGCCCAGAGCGCCGCGCTGGCCGACCTCGTCACCCGCGCCAATGCCCGGGGCAAGATCCTTGGTTCGGTTTGCCACGGCGCGCTCGGACTGGTGTCGGCGCGGGGCGTGGACGGCGAGCCGCTCGTCAAAGGGCGGCGCGTCACAGGCGTCACCAATCGCCAGATCAACACGTTCGGTATCGCCATCACTCCGAAACATCCGGAAGAGGAGCTCCGAAAGGCCGGCGCGATCTTCGAATGCCAGCACGGATGGCTCGATCCGTTCGCGACCCATACGACCGTCGATGGCAATCTCATCACTGGCCAGAACCAGAACAGCGGCTACGAGACGTCGCACCGCATCCTGGAAAATCTGGCCACCCAGCGAAATCTCTGAGTGTGTGAGGCGAACGGCCCGGTCTCATGAGAGGGTCGGCGACCTGGAAAGTCCCGGGGCCGCGCATCGGCTGGCGGCCGCTCGAACGGATTGCCTTCGGACTCATCTACGGGGCCATCATGGTCTTGAGCCTGCTGATGGCCATGAATGAGGCGGCCGGGTCCCCGTTCGACATGGCGATCGTTCTGTTCGGATCAGTGCTCGCCATAACCCTGGCCCGCGCGTTCGCCGAGCTCCTGTCCCATGCCATCCAAACTGGCGAGCGGGTTCTCACCCGTCAGGCCCTTCTGACGGCATGGCGGGGTTCGCATCCCACGCTCTCGGTCGCCAACCTGCCCACGGCCCTGTTCGTCGCGGCCGGTCTGGAATGGCTGACAGTCGGTCAAGTGGTCATCGTTTCTCAGGTGTACAGCATCCTGATCCTCGTGCTGTTCGGCGCGAGGGTCGGATGGGTGATCAGCCGCGGTCCGTGGTTGTCCGTGGGCGGGGCGGTCTTCTCAGGCGGGATCGGCGTGGCTCTGGCCGCCATGAAATACCTGATCCACTGGCCGAGACCCCTTTGATCCGCACCGTGGTGCCGCGTGGGCGGATACAGGGGCGACCATGAAGCGCATGTGTGCGGGCGTTTTGGCGGGCGGTGGCCGCAACTGAATGGTTTTTGGCCTGTCCGGAGCTGTCCGGCGGAACGGCGCTCTCCGTATAACCGTGAAGCTGTCACGGCGCTCGCGGTGATGAAAGCTCATCATGCCCTTCGCCCGGCGTTGGCGAGACGGAGGCCCTATGTCGATCCGATGGATACCGCTTCTGGCCGCCGTCGCGCTTGCCCTACCGGGGTCGGCGGCGGCTCAAGAGGCGTGGGATTACCAAGCCACCCTGTACGGCTGGTTCCCCGGTGTCACGACCACCGTCGAGACGCCATTCGGTGAGGTCGAGGGCGAGGTCGGTTTCGACGAACTCTTGGAGACACTGGATTTGGCCTTCCTCGGGGCGATCGAGGCGCGCAAGGGCCGCCTGTCCCTCGTGGCGGACCTGCAGTTCTTCGACGTCGGCGTGGAGGCGGAGCCGCCACCGGGTCTGCCGTTAAGCGAAGCCGAAGTGGACTCGCAGATGACCCTGCTCGGTGCCTATGCGACCTATGCCGTGATCGATCAGGCCGATCTCCGGGTCGATGTCGGCGGCGGGCTGCGATACGTCGATGCGTCGATAGAAACCCACTTGGTCGGCCAAGGCACCACGCCGGATACGTCGTTCAGCCGAGACGGCGGCTGGACCGACGCCATCATCGCCGCCCGTGTGCGCCGCCAGTTCAACGAGCGGTGGCACGGGGTCGCCTATGCCGACGTCGGCGGTTTCGGAATCGAGGATTCCTCGGACCTGACATGGCAGGCCTTCGTCGGCGGCGGCTACCGGATCAATCAGACCTGGTCTGCATCGGCGGGATACCGGCACCTGGCCATCGAACGAGAGTTCCGAGCGTCCCCTGTCACGGTCGAGGTTTCGGGGCCGTTCATCGGCTTTCAGGCCTCCTTCTGATGATTCTGTCGCAGGGAGCCCGGAGACAGACGGGCAACCGGCGTATTGCCGCTGTGCTAAAGGTTCTGGCCGCTGTTCCAGCGCTCGGCTTTTTGATCGTCGGTCTCGCCTGGTGGATCGCCCCCGCGCTCGTCGGCCTGCGGCTGGGCATGGACCTCCTCAGCGGGCTCGGGCTCAGCACCCAGATCGCCGACCTTGCGTCGTTCTTCCTGATGCTGGGCGGCACGATCCTGATCGGACTACTGAGCGAAGACCGCGTCTGGTTCTACCCACCCATCATGCTCCTTGCCTTTGCGATCATCGGACGGCTGGTCGCGTGGCGCTTTCACGGCGCGGACTTCGCTGGGTCCATGATCGCCGTTGAGGCCCTGGTGATTGCCATTCTTGTCCTGAACGCCCGCGCAATGGCCAAGTCCTGACAAGCTACCACCCGACAACGATACCCACCCCTGGAAGCCCTGGCGGGCGAGGACGACGAAGGACAACATCGTGAAGATCATCTTCCGCCGCGCGTTCTTCTCGGTCGCGGCTTTGTCGATTGTGCTTCTTGGCGGATGCGCGACCCAGTCGCCATCGCTGTTGATCCCGATCAACCAGGCGCCGCCGGGGGCCACGACGGTCGATCTGCTGGCGATCACAACGCGTGCTCCTTCGGACGTGCCTGGGGAAATCTATTCCGGCGAGCGTAGCCGTGATGTCTCGGGTCGCATCATCGAGGTCTCCATTCCGCCCAGCCACCAGCGCGGCCGGGTGGAGCTTCCCTCGTCGCCCAACCCAGACCCGGAGACGGAGTTCGCGGCTGTGAGCGTGGAGGCAGCGACGCCGGAACAGGCCTGGGCCTGGTTCGAGGCGCAGCAGACCGACGGCCGCCTGCTCATCTTCGTTCACGGCTACAATGTGCGGTTCGCCGACGCCGTTTTCAGCCTGGCGCAGATCACCGAGGATCTGCCCGTGGTCGCCGCGCCGGTGCTGTTCTCATGGCCGTCTCGCGGGGCACTGCTGGGTTATCTCTACGATCGCGAAAGCGCCACCTATGCCCGGGACGCCTTCGAGATGGTCCTGACCGAGGCAGTGGAGAGCGACAACGTCTCGCAGATCACGATCCTGGCCCATTCCATGGGCAGCTGGATCACGATGGAGACGCTGCGCCAGATGAGCATCCGCAACGGCCGGGTGTCCGAGAAGATCGTCGATGTCGTCCTCGCCGCGCCGGACCTCGACATTGACGTCTTCGAACAGCAGTTCCTGGCGCTCGGCGAAGAGCGGCCGTACTTCACCTTCCTCGTTTCGCGCGACGATCGGGCCCTTGGCTTGTCGCGAATGCTTGCGGGCCGCGAGCAGCGCCTCGGTTCGATCGACCCTTCCCAGGAACCCTTTCGGTCACGCATCGAGGCGACCCCCCGTGTGGCCGTGATCGATCTGTCGGAGGTGTCGGGAACTGACGCGGCGCGGCACTCCAAGTTCTCCGGAAGTGAGGAAATGCTCGATTTCGCCCGCCGCACGATGGAACAGAACGCCCAGGCGACGAACGAGCGCACGCCGATCGGGGAACTCGCGGGGGCCGTGATCGTGACGCTCGGCCTCGGGGTGGCTCAGCTTTCGGAGTAGGGCCGAGGGCGGTCAAACGTCTGTACGGGCTCCGATCGGGTGCGAGCCAAGGTGTCGCGCCGGGGTCGCCGCGCCGGCCACCTGTCGAGGGCCGTCGCCACCACCTTTGGACGATGGTCTGATCGGGATCTGTGCGGATGGGGATGGCGAGAGAGGCGCGTCCCGGTTCCGCAGAAAGTGAGGTCTCGACATTCCTGAAGACGGGGCACATGTTGGAAACAAATCTCAACATGTAAGCCTCAGTCAGAGCGATAGAGGGCGCCCACGCAAAATGAGACATCTCAATCTGGTCGTGTCTTGCTGTCTGGCCCTGCTGGTATCCCTTGCGACACCGGCCGCGGCTCAGAGCCCGGCCGCCGCCGACGAACGCATCGCCGACTTCCTCGACTACGCGATCGCGAACCCGCTCGAGCCATTGGACGTGGCCACTCACCCGGAGTTGCCGGGACAGTCCTTTTCCCGGCCCTACAATGTATCACGATCCGCGCGTGCCTATTTGCAGATGATGACCGACCCGTCGAAGGATGCGAACTCGGCACAGATGCTGGAGGAGGTGGCGCAATACTACATCAACCATGCCGAAGAGATTCCAGACCCGGACGCGACTTACTGGGCGGGCGAGTATCATGCCGCCATTTTGGCCAAGTTCGGATCCAATGGCACTGTCAGACCCTCTGCCGTGCCAAGGGACGTCGAGGTCAAGCTGCTGACCTATATGGCAAGCTACGTCAGACACTGGTCAAGGCTCGATCGTTATGCCTTCAGCCGCACTCACGATACCTTCTATTACTGGAACAGTGAAAATCACTGGTGGCAGGAGATCGTCACGTCATGGGGCTACCTTCAGGCCTTGAAGAACGACCCCGAGTTTTCGACCCTGGTGCTGAACGACGGCCGCACTGTCAGCCAACACTATGACATCACGGTCGACTACATGAAGGAACACATGCGCCAGCGGGCGCGCAAGGGCTTCTTTGTGGAGATCTCGAGCGGCGGCTATGCCGGACGCATGCACAACATGTACTATATGATCGACGAAATATCGCCGGATCCCGAACTTCGGCGGCTCGCGAGACTGTCGCTTGATCTATGGTGGACCTTTTGGGCGGAAGAACAGGTTTCGGGAGAACGTGGCGGCGGCAAGGTGCGGCACCGCAGACTGAGAGGACTTCTCCCGAACTCGGAATCCCACATGCCGAGCGTATGGTACTACTTCGGGCTTGGTACCCGGAACATGGACTATGTGAGCGGCGTGCCGCGAAACTCGATCGCCCTGGCAGGCGAGTATATCCGCTTGCTGTCGGACTATCGGCCGCCGGCCTTTGTCACCAACATCCTGAGCGACCGCCTGTCCGCGCCTGCCTTTGCCGTAACCCAGCGCCGCGTTGGACGTTCTGCGGGCCAGGATGAGAACGGACCGCCAGAAATCATCAACCAGGCGCGCACTGCCTTCGACCGGGAAAGCATTCCGTCGCACAAGTTCTATGACATCGAGAATTCGGACGTCCTCAAATACTCCTGGGTGAGCCCGAACTTTGTTCTCGGCACCAATATGCGTCCGCCGCATGACGTGAGCGAATGGGTGGCCGGCAGCGCGCAGGGCTGGTGGCACGGCCTGTTGCTGGAGCACCCCGGGACGCCCTTCCCGCAACGGGTCGTGCCCACCCTGATCTATCCCGGGGATTCAATGGGCGAGCAGTACGCGATCCAGTCGCGCGGAAGCTTCATGGCCCGCAGGCTGAACGATGCCTGGACCGCCAGCCAGAACAACGCAAACTTCCCCATGGGGGTCTACATCTCGGATGGACTGAGGCGGCACACCTCGCTTGAGGGCGACTTCATCTTCATCAACAGCCCGACGGCCTGGGTCGCGGTGAGGGCGGCGGGCAGTGAGTTCAATCCTGCCAATGACCTTCTCGAACCGCAGCAGGCACGGTCCGGAACGTTCTACAGGCTCGAGGATGAAAACGTGCCCGTGATCATCGAGGCCGCCGAACATGCGAATTACGCGAGCTTCGAAGCGTTCAAGACGGCCGTAAGGTCCGCCGCCCTGTGCCAGTCCGATGGCGCCCATCACTACGAGAGCCTGTCCGGCGATAGGCTCAGCATGTTCGACGATCGGTCCCTTCCCCGGATCAACGGCGAGGTGATCGATTACACCCCCAGCGTTGCCTACAGCAGCCGCTATACGCACTCGGATTGGGACAGTGGGGTCATCACCGTGACGGTCGCTGGCCGTCAGCACGTTCTCGACTTCATGGGCGCCGAATAGCCATGGCGCAGACCTGTGGTCCTGCATTCGCGTGGTTGTCGCCAGTTCCGCATCGTACATCGGCTTCCGCGCTTTGCGCCGGGTCGTGATGACGTCCAGGTGATCATTGATCGAAGTCGCGAGGCTCGCGCTGGTCAGCGCACAATATCGAGAGGGCAAACCCCATGCGGGCTAGCATGAGATCGCTCTTCCTGGCTCCTGTCGTGACAATGGTCATGGCCTGCGCCGCCGGTCCCGAACGCCATGTCCGCCCGCATCTCCTCGATCGCGAAACTCGACCGAACATCCTGATCATCATGACCGATGATCAGGGTTACAGTGACGTCGGATACAACGGGAACCCGTTGCTCCAGACGCCGAGGATCGATGGCCTGGCGCGAAGCGGCGTGGTCTTCGATCAGTTCTATGCCCAGCCCGTCTGCTCGCCTTCGCGGGCCGCCCTTCTGACTGGGCGTCACGCCATGCGTCTCGGCATACAGGACACCGAGGGCGGCAACGCGATCCTCGCCCAGGAAGAAGTCACCATCGCGGAAGCTCTGCAGACCAGCGGTTACCGGACCGGACTCTTCGGCAAATGGCACCTGGGCGACAACGTCCCCGCGCGTCCGCAGGACCAGGGGTTTGAAAGGGTGCTGACCCATGTCGGCGGCATGATCGGCATGCCCTACAACCCGCCCCAAGGACGCTCCTATTTCGATCCCATCTTGATCGAGGACGGCGTGGATCGCCGATTTGAGGGCTTCGCGCCCGACATCTTCGCCGATGCTGCCATCGCCTTCATGACCGACACCGTCCGTGAGGGTAGTGCGCCCTTCTTTGCCTTCCTGTCGTTCAACACGCCTCACCACCCGCTGACCGTCCCTGACGCCTTTGCGGATCCCTACCGGGACCTGGGTCTCAGCGAGGAAACCGCGCGCTACTACGGCATGATCGCCAACATCGACCACAACATCGGGCGCGTGTTGGATGCGCTGGAGACCCTCGATGTGCTTGATGAGACGCTGATCGTCTTCGTCGGAGATAACGGTACTTCGAGCCTGCATCGTCAGAGCGATCTCTGGGAGTCCGGTCTCCGCGGGCGAAAGACGGCCGTCTACGAGAATGGCATCCGCGTCCCCATGATCCTCAGGTTGCCCCAGCCCGGGGGTGCCGTCGGCCTGCGCGCCCAGGTCGGCACCGTCGAAGACATCATGCCGACCGTCCTTGATCTCGCGGACGTTGCGACGGACGTGGAGTTTGACGGTCTGAGTCTGGTGCCTTTCGTGTTCGCAGCGGATGCCGAGCTGCCCGACCGTGATCTGTTCTTCCAGTTCCATAGGGGAAATCAGCCGGTTCCCTACCGCAACACCGCGGTGCGGCGGGGAGACTACAAGCTGGTTCAGCCCGTAGGGCAGGGGGCGCAGGCGTTTACGCCGGAAACCGCCCGCTTCGAACTCTACAACCTCGCCGAGGACCCTCGGGAGACGACGGACCGAGCCGCCGATGACCCGGCGCGCGTTCGTGCCTTGATCGCCGCCTACGATGGCTGGCTCGCCGAGACGCGCGCCGACGCACCGGGTCAGCAGGTCACCTGGATCGGGGACGATCGACAACCCGTCGTGACCCTCTCCCGCCAGGACTGGATCGGTGGCGGCCTGCGTGACGGTGAAAACGGCTACTACGCGCTCGAGGTGCGCTCGGCGGGGCGCTACCGGCTGACCTTCCGCTGGAGCGACCTTCTGAACGCCACTCACCCGGTGACGATCCAGATCGGAGATCAGACCGTCAGGCGTGAAATTCTCAGTTCGGAGTTGGAAGCTCGGATCGAAGAGATCCAGCTGTCCCAAGGGCCTTTGCGCTTGCAGGCCTGGGTGACCATCGACGGCAGGGACAGCGGTTTCGAGTTCATCGAAATCGAGAGGCTCGACGACTGACGGCAACGGAGTGCTGCTGTCTGCCGGCAAGGCAGGCTGACCGAGACGGATGCTCTCTTTATGAACCCCAAGGAGATGCCATGACTGCCCAATCTCACAGGCTCAAGTGGGGCTCCGCCGTGGGCGCGTTTGTGACGGGTCTTGCGTTGATTTCCGGCTGCGCCGCCGCCGCGCATCAAGACCTGACGCCGGCTCCTCGTTCCTCTGCGGATGCCGCCGTTCATCCGGAAGACGCCATCGCACCCGATCTGCGCGCAGGTCTGAGGTCACGCCTGCCGCCGGAGCTGAATGAGGCGTGGCTCGAGCAGAACCGACGTCGCCGGGCGCAGGCGATGGCCTCGATCCCGGACGGGATGGGCGTCCATACCATTCCCGGACCCGCCGGCGCGCCGGATGTGACGGTGCTCATGCTGGACCCCCATCCGGATCGCGACAATGACCCTGTCTTCCTGTTCATGCACGGGGGCGGCTATGTCGGGGGATCCGTCGCAGCGACGGCTGTGCGTTTGCCTGGACTGGCGGAGGCCTGCGACTGCGTCGTCGTTTCGGTGGGGTACAGACTTGGGCCGGAAACGCCGTTTCCGGGACCCATGGAAGACAACTTCGCCGCGCTGAGGTGGCTTCACCAGAACGCTGCTGTCTTGGGAATTGACCCAACCCGTATCGCGGTCGGGGGCGGAAGCGCGGGCGGAGGGCATGCGGCGCAGCTGGCCATCGCCGCAAGAGATCGCGGCGTTCCCGTTCGCTTCCAAGTGCTGATCTACCCGATGCTGGATGACCGCACCGGCAGCACGCGGCGCGTTCCCGGGCATATCGGTCACTTTGTGTGGAATGAGGCCTCCAATCGGTTTGGCTGGAGCGCCTATCTTGGTCGCCCCGCCGGATCGGATGATCCGCCTTACGGGGCCGTGCCTGCGCGGGTAGAGGATTTGTCCGGACTTCCGCCCGCCTGGATCGGCGTCGGCTCAGCGGACCTCTTCTTTGCGGAGAATCTGGAGTACGCGCGACGTCTCGTCGAAGCCGGAGCGCTTGTCGAACTCGTGGTCGTGCCCGGCGCCTATCACGCGTTCGAGGGCGACTCGCCCGACAATCGCGCCACGATCGAGTTCACGAACAGCTGGCAAAACGCCTTGCGGCGGGCCCTGCATCCGGCGACGCCGTGACGCTTGCTCCGACAGCAAGGCGATCAGGCGACCTCTTCCAGAAACCCGATCTGGCGCAGCCAGGCCTCGCAAAGCCTGGGCCAGACCGCGACGGGCGAGCCGACAGTGTCGAGCGCAAAGCCGTGGGGCGCGTCGGCGAATATGTGCAACTCGGCTGAGCCGCCCGCATCGTCTATCGCCTTGGCGAGGCGATGAGCGTTCTCCACGGGCACGACGCGGTCGTTGGCCGCGTAGACGATGAAGGTCGGCGGCGGGTTTGTGATCAGTTGGGCGTCGGGTTGCAGCCGGTCATACAGCGCCTGCTTTTCCGGCGGGGGCAGGGCGGCCTTGTCAGCGACGACCGTGCGGCCCTTCGCGTTCGTGGAGATGGGAGCATAACCGACGACGAGGACGTCAGGCCTTGTCGACAGCGGCTCCAGCCCCGACGGTGGCGCAGACCATTCCGTGGGATATTCGGCGGCGAGGCAAGCGGCCAGGTGGCCGCCGGACGAGAGGCCGACGACTCCCAGCCCCCCGTCTGCATACCCGCCGGCCCGGATCATCCGCATGGCTTCCATGGCGTCGTCCAGGGGCGCGGCTGACCCGTGCTCGGCATTCGGAAAGCGGTGGATCAGGACGTAGGTCTGATAGCCGAGGGGGGTCAGCCAGTTAGCGACCGCCACACCCTCCCTGCCAATCATCAAAGCGGTGTAGCCGCCACCTGCGAGAACGAGCATGGCCCGCCCGTTCGGACGCCCTGGCCTGAACTCGAGCAGCCACGGGTGAGCCACGGAGGTGATGACCGCGGCACCTGGCGATGCGTCGACATCTTCCAGCGAAAACGAGCCATGACGCCCTGCTACTCTCCATAGCGGGTGGTCGGCATCGGATCCCAACAACAGAATGCTCCTGCGCAGAGAGATTCACCGATGCCGACAGTGGAACGCCACGCGGTCTCCAGCAAGGTGACGTCAATCTGGGTTTGGGGACGACGTCGCGCCCATTCTAGAGGGTGCCCTGGGCTTGAGTTGCTCGGCGAATGGGACGACGTCGCATTGCGGTCGCCCAGGCGCGCACGAAAACGACCTATGGATCCCATTACAGGGTTCGCTATGCGCCTCGCCCGCCGCGCCGGCACATCTCGCGGACCCTGCCCTGCATGTTTCGACGCAACTCGGCTTCGATCTGGGCCCTGATGGCTCCCGGATCCATGCCGGCGCCGCTGACCTCCACAAGCAGTTCGGCGCGGGTCAGCATTCCATCCCGGTCGGTATCCAGCCGCCTTATGACCTCATCGAAGGTGGCCGTGAACTCGATCCGGGAGACCTGACCATCCTGATCGTGATCGAACTGTAACCGGCCAGGCATGCTGTACTCGGAACCCAGATATCTCCGCGACCACGCCACGAACTCAATGGCTCTGAGATAGCCGTCCGTATTCCCATCGCTGGCGTCGAAGCTCTCCGCGGCACCGACGGTGACTTCCATGCGACTGACCCGCGTGTCTCGGTCGATATCCAGACTGGTGAGGAACAGTCCAACGGGCATGGCGATCCGGGATCCGTTTAGAGCCTGTAACGTCCTCGTCGGACCATCGGACGCCAACCGGGGTGCAGATGGCTCAAGCTGACTGGCGCACGCCGACAGCGTGATCGCCGCCAGAAGCGGAAAGATCTTGCGGGTCATGTTGTCTCCAAAGCCGATCAAACGACCGGGCTGCTGTGAGTGGGGTAGGGAGGGCACCCGCGCGGCCAGGGCCGTCCGCGCGGGTGCCACGGGCCTCAGGCGACGGAGGTGGTCGGGGCGACCTCGCCTGAGCCTCCCTCGTCGACCGTCGCCCCCGCGGGAAGAGCGTCGATCGAGCGTTTCATGCCGGTGGATGCGGCACCGGGACGCCCAAACAGGGCGCGAAAAACGCCGCTGATAGAACCGGCTCTGCGGACGTCGCCGGTCAGGTTGCCCCATTCATGAAGGGCGATGACGAAGGGGTTGTTGGACGTCAGCGGCTTGGTCAGGCCGTAGACGACGGGCGTATCGGCGCGTTCGCTCTGGAAGGTGCCGAAGAGCCGGTCGAAGACGATCAGGACACCGCCGAAGTTCTTGTCGAGGTACTCCGTATTCGAGCCGTGATGCACGCGGTGATGAGCCGGCGTGTTCAGCACCCATTCGAGCGGTCCCAGACGCCCGACGGCCTCGGTGTGGATGAAGTACTGGTACTGCAGGTTCACCGTCAGCAGTGTGGCCACTAGAAGCGGGTGGAAGCCGAGCAGCGTCATCGGCAGGAAGAAGACCCAAAGACCCGAGATGCCGCTCGTCCAGCTCAGCCGGGCTGCCGCCGGCAACGTCAACTCGTTCGCCGAATGATGCACCGCGTGTGACGCCCAGAACCATCGGATGGTGTGGCTGAACCGGTGCTGCCAGTAGTAGTAGAACTCCAGCACGAAGAAGCCGACGAACCAGGTCCGCCAGTCGTCTAGGGGCCATTGCATGGGCGCCAGGGCGAACACGCCGAGCATGGCGATCCCGATGCCGCCGTTGAGCAGGCTCTTGAACAGGAACTGTCCGATCGCCGTCCCGACCGTGCCGCCCAGCGCACCGAGATCGTAGCCTCGGCCGGTGCGAACGCGCCAAAAATATTCGACCGTGGACAAGACGACGACGGCGACAATGAACAATGTGGACGGCTGGAGACTAGACATAACAAGCTTTGCGGTGATCGGCGGGAAACAGGGTGCCCCGCCTCGGAAAAAACCGGTGAAACTTCAGCTTCATTCTGTGGCGAGGGCGCTGCCAGGCGGGTCAGCCGCGTCAGCCTGCTCGTTCCACTCGTAGATCGCCGTGATTACGCACTGTCCTCCACTGCGGGGAGGGCCGGTGAAGACTTGATCACCGCGAGAAACGCATGACGAACCGGGCCCACGGCGGGTGGCGATCGCGGCGAAAGCAGACTCCGGATCGCATGTCCCGGAAAGCTCCGCCATGTACCATTCACCCCGCGCCTCGAGCAGCACGGCGTTGTTTCCCAAAGGTCTCCAGCCATCGCTGCCGCGGGAGCAGATCTGGCTGGCAGCTTGGCCACGATGGGCGCTGATCTCGGCAGTCCGCAACGACTCCGATTCTACGTGGGTGGCCTGCTGTTCAGTGGTCGTGGCGCTTGCAGCCAGAACGAAAGCGCCGAGTGGGGCGATCAGGCGGACCTTTACCGTTGAAGACATGGTGACGGTTCCCAGACGAGGATCATGGGAGGATCTCTAGGCGTGCACCATTGCCGCGATTTGCGGGGAATGACCCCGACTGTCGCCGATTGTTGCCAGCCCGCCTTCGGCGGCAATCAACCGTCACAGAATCAACGTGGCGGGGCCTCGCGCGTGCCGTTAGCCTGTAGGTCATGGGGGCCGCCTACCGCATCTTGGTCGTTGACGATGACGCCGAAATCCTGGCGCTGCTCGAGGGCGTGCTGGGTCGCAACGGCATGTCTGCGAGGGCGGCCCGAAACGCGGAGGAGGCCGACCGGGTCCTCGAAAGCTTTCCGGCCGACCTGATTGTGCTCGACTTGATGATGGAGGGCGAAGACGGTCTGTCGTTCTGTCGTCGACTGCGAACGCGCTCGAACGTGCCGATCATCATGCTGACCGCGCTCGCCGAGGATGTGGACCGCATCATCGGGCTGGAGATCGGGGCCGACGATTACCTGCCCAAGCCCTTCAACCCGCGTGAGCTGGTCGCCCGCATCAAGTCGGTCCTGCGCAGGACCGGGGACGCCAAGTCGGTAGAGGAGACGGGTGACGACGCCGTTTTCGCCTTCGGTCCTTTCCGCCTGTCCCCGGCGCACATGGTGCTGGTTCGAGAGAACGGTGATCCCGTGCATCTCACGTCCGGTGAGTTCGCGCTGCTCCTCGCCCTGGTCGAGCGCGCGCCTCGAGTCCTCTCGCGGGACCAGCTGCTTGATTTGTCCCGCGGGGCCGTCGCCAATCCCTTCGACCGGAGCATCGACAGCCAGATCAGTCGTATCCGCAACAAGATCGAGGCCGATCCTCGTTACCCCGACTATATCAAGACCGTTCGCAATCTGGGTTATGCCTTTGCGGCGAAAGTGGCCAGGGTTTCGGCCTGATGGTCTGGCTCCAGCGGGCCGTTTCCTCCCTGGTCGTCAGGATCACCGCCCTCACCGTTGCCGCGCTCCTGGCGATGTTCGCCATCGTCGTCCTGCTGCTGCAGACACCCCTCGCGGCCGAGGCGCTCTATCCCCGGGCCTTGTCCGACAATGCGGAGAGCATCGCGGAACTGGTCTGGCTCGTGGAGACCTCTCCGCCAGAAATCCAGCCCTTCATCCTCTCAGCCTATGGGGGGGGCTATCGCGCCGCCGCGATCACCGACGACTTTGCACCCGGGCTTCAACCCCGCGACGGGATGCGAACGAGGCTGACGACAGGCGGGAGCGACGTCGCCGCGCTCCTGGAGGGCCGGGAGATTCGCTTTCAGGCCATCGGCGTGCTGGGCCTCCAATCACGGCTCAGGCAACAGGGAGCCGGTCCTCTGGTCGGGACCGCGGCGCTGCAGGTCGCGATCCAGCTCCGAGACGGCCGGATCGTGAACGTCTGGCTCGTCCCCGCTTTGCGGCTCAGCCGGCCGTCGGCGGCGCTGGTCACCTCCGGTCTCGTCCTCATGCTGTTCGCGGTCGCGCTCGGTCTGGCGATCGCCGCGGTCACGTTGCGGCCGATCCGCCGGCTCGAACAGGACGCTGCCCTGGTGGAGCTGGGCGATGCCTCTTCCGGGGTTTCTGAAACGGGGCCTGCGGAGCTCCGGCGGGTGTCCGCGGCGCTCAACCGGATGCGAGACCGTCTAACCGGTCTCATTCGAGAGCGTGAGCAGATGGTGGCCGCCATCGCCCATGATGTCAGAACGGGGATCACGAGGATCCGTCTGCGGATGGACGAGCGCGGAGTGGTGTCCGCTCATGAGATCGAGGGAGACATCACCCAGATGGAGGCGCTCATCACCGACATGCTCGCCTATGCGCGCGCGCAGAGCCCGTCAGGACACCAGGAGCTCGTTCGCATCGACCGATTGATCGCGGACATGGCGCAAGCCGCGCCCTACGCGGTTCGCCTCGAGCCGCTGACGGACCAGGATTTCGTTATCGTGGGCGATCCGGTCGCGCTTCGTCGGCTGTTCGAGAATCTGATGGAGAACGCCCGGCGCTATGGCGGCGGCGGGACTACCCTTCGGGTGGTAGCGACCGAAGGCGGTCGTGAGGTCCGCATCGAGGACGACGGTCCCGGACTGCCCGAAGACCAACTCGAGACCCTCTTCCAGCCATTCCAGCGCGGAGAAAACTCGCGCAATCGCGCCACGGGCGGAACCGGTCTTGGCTTGGGCATCGCCCGCGCGATCGCCAAGGCGCATGGCGCAAGCCTGCATCTGGAGAACCGGCCCGACGGCGGTCTTGCGGCCGTCGTCCGCTTTCCACAGGACCTGCTGACCTAGCCGGAAGGGTGGTCGGCAACATCCCGCGACAAACGGTTTCAGTCGCGCCAAACCGCTGCACGACGCCGCGCCTAGCCTGTCTCCATCACCAACGGATTTGAAGGAGACCGATCATGATCAAGAAGATTGAATGGCAGCCGAGCCTGTGCGCCGTGATCGCAGGGGTCATGGCCCTGGCCTTTGCGGACACCGCCTCGGCCCAGTCGCTGGAGCAACTGCGAGAGGCGGACGCCAATGGCGACGGAAGCGTCACCTGGCAAGAAATGATGGACATGCGCGTCAGCGTCTTCGAGCGTCTTGACCGCAATGACAATGGAGTCGTCGAGAGCGGCGACAGTCCGGCCTTCGGTCCCGGACGGAGCCGCTTCGAGCAGGCCTTCAACAGCCTGAGGGTGGCCGACGCCAATCGCGATGGACGCATCACGCGAAGCGAAATGCTGAGCGCCCCCGCGCCGCTGTTCGCGAATGGCGACACCGACGGCAACCGGGTCCTTAGCGCGAGGGAACTGGCTGCTCTGCGCCGCTAGGCGCGCCAGCCCGTCAAGAGGCGTCATCTCATGAGCTCCCGCAAACACACCGCCCTAACCACGATCGCGATGGTCGCGTCATGCGGCGCGCTTGCCGCGTGCGCTGTGCCCGTCACCATGCACGCTGGCGTCGCTGGATCCGTCGCTGCCGTTTCCGACGAAACCACAGGCGCCGGCCTCTACTATCCCCCGGCCTCGAGCCTGGAGACGCCAAACATCCTGTTCCAGCAGATGCCTGGCGTCGGTCCGCAGCAGCGACAGTCTTTCGTCGATCAGGTGAACCTCGCCGTCGGCATACCCGGGCGATCGGTTCCCATCGTCGCGCAAGCCGTCGGCGCAAACCGGGAAACCCTGGTTCTCCTCTATGTCGGTGGCGAAGGTGCGATGACGCCCTATCTCGCCCGCGGCGTTCTTGCGCGTCTGACCGCCGTCACGCGTTCCGCCCCAGCGCTTCAGGCGATGGGGCTCAGCAGCGAGTTCGATGCCTACAACATGGCCGCGGTGCTCGGCTTCGGGCGGATCGTCGTCACCGACGGGCGCGCCTTCGCCCACCAGGCCAATCTCCGTCAGGACTGACCACTCGAGGCGATATTCCGCAACAAAGCGTCGCCTGACCGGCAAGCGCCGGCAATGGGCGCCGCCTAGAAGCGAGGCTTGGCTGTGCCGACACGAGCGCATCCTGCGCCTGGCCCTCAGACCTGCAGAAAAATCAGGAGTCTACCCATGAAAACGCAATCCCACGTCTCCGTGCTGCTCGCGAGCATGAGCACTCTCACCCTGCTGATGAGCGCCGTCCCCGTCGACGCCCAGGCGCAGGACAGACGCGAAGAGCGCCGCGAGGCGCGGCGCGGCGCCGAGCCCGTGACCCGATCGGATCAGGTCACCACGGGTCGCGGCGAATTCTCACGCCGGATCGAGGCGGATATCAACGCCGAGGGCGATCGGGCCTACCGCTCGCGCACAGTGACCGGGCCCGACGGCCAGACGGCAGGCATCCTCGGTGAGTTCAGACGCACCGAAGATGGGGCCGTGACGTCCCGGACCTTCACCGACCGCGACGGGGACACGGCTGGGCGATCCCTGACGCGCTCCATCGATGAAGACTCGGCCAGTCGGGAACGCGAGGCCTACACCCGGTCTGGCGAAACCGCCTCCGGGAGCGACACGGTCACCCGCACTGACACGGGGGCGGCTCGAACCCGGCAGTTCGAAACGAGCACCGGGCGCGGTGGTGCTGTCGACTCCGAGGTGGCGCGTACGGACGATGGGGGCAGCTTCAACCGCGCGGTGACGGATGCAGACGGCAACACGCTTGCGACCCGGGAAACCGTGGTCACCAACGATGACGGCAACCTCAGCAAAACCACGACCGTGACCCCTCCCGATCGCGACGACTGACTTTGTCGGCGAGAGGGCCGCGGGCAGCCCGTGCCGGTCGTCAACCGCTGCGACCGGCAGTCGAGCTTGTTGGCAACATTTCGCCACAATCCGCCACGCCGAGGGCACACCCAGCTTTGCCGTATGCGGTAGTCCAGCCGTGGTCCGCTCGCCAGATGCGTGGGCCTCGACGGCGATCTCGAACGCTTCAGGAGCATCGAACATGCCTGATTTTCGTAAACGCGCCCTTTTGGTTGTGCTCGGCTTGACCTTCGCAGCCTCGGCCTTCGCGCAAGACCAGACCTATGAAGAGGCCCTTGCGGAGCTGAGGACCCAGTTCCGGCGCGGCGACGTCAACGGTGACGGCAAGCTGAGCCAACAGGAAGCCAGCAACGCGGGCATGAGCCGTCTCGCATCGAACTTTCGTCGGGTCGACACCGACCGCGACGGGTTCGTCACCCTGCCGCAACTCGAAGCTAGGCTGGCCGATCAGTACGGCCGATGAGCCTGTCCGGCGTCGGCGATAGCCATAGCGGGCGGGTTCAGCCCGGAGGTGGCGCACACGGACGCCCGGGTCGCACCGCTGCTGGCTCGATGGTCCTTCTTGTCCTCCTGTCAGCGTGCGGGACGACAATGCCCATGGCGACCTTGCCTGAGTCGGTCGATGAGCGTTGGGCGACAGAGGCCGGACCGGACGTCGCTCCGCAGCAGCCCGACTGGTGGCGCGCCTTCGAGGATCCGACCCTCGACGCTCTCGTTGTTCGCGCGATCCAGGACAGTCCAAACCTTCAAAGCGCCGCTGCCAAGATCGCCCAGGCCCGGGGGCAGATGATGTCCAGCGGCGCGTCCCTCGGGCCGCAGTTCGCCGGCGCCGCCGGGTCGAATGTGGTGCGAATTCCCCCCGCCCTGGCCGAACGGATCGACCGGATCGACCCGACGATCTACTCCGCCAACCTCGGGGTTCAGAGCAGTTGGGAGCTCGATTTCTGGGGCGGTGCGCGCAACGCCGCCCTTGGCGACGCCTATGCCTATCTCACCGCCCGGCAGGCTTACGATGCCGCGCTGGTGTCACTCATCGGACAACTCGCCAGCGCCTACATCGACTATCGCACCAGTCAGGCCCGACTGGCGTTGGCCCGTGACGACGCGGCGCTCCGAGCACAAAGCCTGACCCTGGCCGAGGCGCGTCATCGCCACGGATTGACCGACCCCAGCGATCCCGCTCAGGCGAGGATGGCTCTGCAGCAGCAGGAGGCGACCGTTGCGGCGCTGGTGCTGGATGTGGAGACGGGCCGACACGCGATCGCACTGCTGACCGGCACGACCGACGGCGAGATCGCCGACATTCTGGTTGATCCGACTCCCATTCCGGACGCGCCACCACCGCCGGATCCTGGCCTGCCTCACGATCTGCTGCGCGCCCGACCCGATGTGCTGCAGGCCGAACTCGCGGCCCGCGCGCAGTACGCAAGGTCGAACAGCGCCAAGGCCAATCTGTATCCCTCCTTCTCGCTGTCGGGATCGATCGGGCTGAGTTCCAACACCATCGGCGACTCCTCTCTGCTCGACATCTTCAGCTGGGACGAACGAAGCGTGAGAGGCGGCCTGTCGATCGTTCTTCCGCTCTTCCAGCGGGATCGCATCATGGGACAGGTTCTGGTGCAGGACGCCGGCCTTGAGCAGGCGATCCAGGCCTATTCTCAGGCCGTCATCGCCGCGCAACGCGATGTCGCCGACGCCCTCGCCCAGCACGCGGCCGCCCGTGACACGACCGAGGCGCTGGCCGCCTCGACGGTGGAGACCCGACGACTGGTTCAGCTTGCCTCTGACCGCTACGCCGAGGGTGCTGCCGCCCGCCAGGACATCCTCACGGCGCAGCTGAACGACAGCGCCGTTCAGGACGCCTTGCTGCAGGCCCAAGGCAACGTCGCCAGGGCCTACGTCGCCCTGAATCGGTCGCTGGGTCTGGGCACCGGCGCACCCGGAATGCCGGCGCGATTGTCCGCCGAAACCAGCGAGCGCATGCGAGCCCGCACGCGATGGGGGGACCGTCTCGACGAGCTCGACGGCTCGGTCAGTCAGAACGAGGGCGAACGATGATAGCGCGATATCTGACCGCGGCGGCCGTTATGGCGGGGGCGCTAGTGTTGACGTCGTGCGGCCGCTCTGACGGCGGAGCGGCTGGAGGGCAGCCGCCGCAGGTGACCGTGGCTCGGCCGATCATGACGGAGAGCGCGAGCGTGCTCGAGTTGACGGGGACCGTTTCAGCTTCGACATCGGTGGAGCTCATCCCCCAGGCCTCGGGTCCGATAACGGCCAAGACCTTCACCGACGGCTCTTTCGTTCGTCGGGGGCAACCCCTGTTCCGCATCTCGCCCGAACCCTACGAGGCGCAACTGGCGCTCGCCACGGCAGCGGAAGCCCAGGCGCGTGATCAGTACGATCTGCAACAGCGCCTGTGGGCGGACGACGCCACCTCGCGCAACAACCTGGACAATGCGGGTCACGCCCTGGCCCAGGCCGAGGCGAACGCGCGGCTGGCGCGGATCAATCTGTCCTACACGGTCGTCCGGGCTCCGTTCAGCGGCTGGATCGGGGCGACGACCGTCGATGTCGGCGATTTCGTCTCCGCCGGGACGGCGAGGCTGGCCACGATCCAGCGGCTGGATCCCATCCATGTCGAGTTCAGTCTGGGCGAGCGGCAGGTTCTGCGCATCCTGGAAGGATTGCGCGCCCGGGGCGAGACGGTGACGCGCTCGGGGCGCGGATATCCCGTCGCGGTCGGGCTTCTGGATCAGACGGATTTTCCCTACGTCGGCGCTCTCGACTTCGCCGACCGGCGGATTGACCCCTCCACCGGGGCGTTGCAGGCGCGTGCCATCGTGCCGAACACCGGTCGGACCGACCTTCTTCCGGGCATGTTCGCGCGCGTGCGGATCGAGCTCGGAGCCAACGAGCCGCGAATGGAAGTACCCGCCTCCGCAATCCAGAGTGATCCCTTGGGCGACTACGTCCTGGTGCTTGACGCCGAAAACACAGTACGGCGACGCGACATCGAGGTGGGGGGCGATTCAGGGCGCAACCGCATCGTCAGCAGCGGGCTGAGCCCCCAGGATCGCATCATCGTCAACGGTCTGGCGAATGTCCGGCTTGGCCAGCCGGCGAGGGTCGCCAGCGCATCGGCTCCGGCTGCGAAGACCGCGCCGTGATCGCCCGCTACTTCATCGACCGGCCGGTCCTGGCCAATGTCATCGCCATCCTGCTGATGGTGATCGGTGGGATCGCGATCTTCGCCTTGCCGGTCGCGCAATATCCGCCGCTGGCCCCGCCGACGATCTCGGTCACGGCGAGCGCGCCCGGCGCGAACGCCCAGACCGTTCTGGAGACGGTGGCCCGGCCGATCGAGCGACAGGTCAACGGCGTCGAAGGCATGCTCTACATGCAATCGACCTCGTCCAATGACGGTCGATACTCGCTTCTCGTCACGTTCGAACCGGGAACGGACCTCGACGCCGCCCAGGTGCTGGTCCAGAACCGTGTCGCGATCGCCTTGCCGCAGTTGCCGGAGTCGGCGCAGCAGCAGGGCGTCGTCACCCGGCAGCGATCGACCGCGATCCTGCAGATGGTGACGCTCGTCTCCAAGAACGGCGACTATGACGGTCTGGAACTCGCCAACTTCGCAGGCGCTCGGATCCGCGACGAACTGGTGCGCTTGCCGGGCGTAGGCGACGTCACCGTCTTCGGCGTCGGCGCATACAGCATGCGGGTCTGGCTGGATCCCGAACTGATGAGCGTCCGGGGGCTTCAGCCCAACGACGTCCTCTCGGCGATCGCCCGACAGAGCCAGCGGGTGAGCGCCGGCAGCATCGGGTCTACGCCAGCGCGTCCCGGTGAGCTTCTGCAGCTGTCCGTCGACGTCGACAGCAGTTTCGAAACGCCGGAAGATTTCGCCAACATCATCGTCAAATCGGGCAATGAACCGTCCGCGCCCCTGACACGGCTGGGCGACGTCGCCCGGGTCGAGCTGGGCAGCAACAACTACGGGCAGAACTTTCGTTACGACGGGCAGCCAGCCGCGGGTCTCGCCATCTATCAGTTGCCCGATGCGAACGCCCTCGAAACGGCGGAACGGGTCGAGGAGACCTTGGAGAGGCTGTCCGCGCAGTTTCCACCGGGGCTGGAATACACGGTCCCGCTCGACACCACCGAGTTCGTCGACAAGTCGATCCACGAGGTCTACAAGACCCTGATCGAAGCCGGTCTGCTCGTCCTGTTGGTCATCCTGCTGTTCCTGCAGGATTGGCGTGCCACCCTGATCCCGGCCACGACCGTCCCGGTCACGATCATCGGTGCCTTCGCGGCCATGGCGGCCCTGGGCTTTTCGATCAATCTCCTGACGCTCTTCGCCATTGTCCTTTCGATCGGCATCGTGGTCGATGACGCCATCATTGTCGTCGAGGGGGTCACCCAGCGGCTCGAACAGGGCATGGCACCCCGTGAAGCGGCGGCCGCGGCGATGCGCCAGCTGCTGGGGCCGATCCTCGGCATCACCCTGGTGCTGATGGCCGTCTTCCTGCCCGCAGCCTTCATGCCGGGCGTGACGGGTGAGATGTATCGCCAGTTCGCCCTGGTGATCGCCGCCACCGCCTTCCTCAGCGCGATCAACGCGATAACGCTCAAGCCCACCCAGAGCGCCCAGTGGCTCCGCGCCAGAAAACAGGACGCCGAGGGCGCTGCCCCATCGAAACATCCCCTGGCCCGGTTCCGGCGCGGCTTTGAACGGGGTTATGGCTGGCTCGAGCGACGGTATCTCGCGCTCGTCGAGCGGATCGTGCGCCGGAGCGGCATCGCGGTCATCATCGGGCTCGCCCTGTGCGGCCTGGCGGTCATCGGTCTGGTCCGGACGCCGACGGGCTTCATCCCGACCGAGGACCAGGGATACATGCTGGCCATCGCGCGGCTGCCGAGCGGGGCCACGCTCGAGCGCACCGAGCGGGCGACGGCCGAGATGACGCGCATCGTGCGGGCCCACCCGGCCGTCGAGCACGTCATCGCGATCGACGGCGTTTCCGCGCTCGACAACAATGCGTCGCTCGCCAGCGCGGGGCTGCTCTACATCGTGCTCAAGCCCTGGGATGAGCGCGACAAGATCGATGGCGGCGATCTGCCCTTGATCTACGCGGCGTTGAACGAGAATTTTCAATCGGTCCAGGACGCCAGCATCCTTCTGACCGTTCCGCCGTCCATCCCCGGCCTTGGCTTGTCAGGGGGCTTCCAGATGCAGGCCCAGCTGACCGATGGATCCGTTGACTACGGGCGCCTGTCCGAGGCGACGAACGCGATCGCCAGCCAGGCCGCGGACGATCCCGCGATCCAGCAGGCGTTCTCACCGTTCCGCGCCGATGCGCCTCAACTCTCGGTCCGCATCGATCGGGAGCGCGCCCAGGCGCTCGGCGTGGCCCCCGATGTCGCCTTCGACGCCCTGACGACCTATCTCGGCTCGTCGTTCGCCAATCAGTTCACCCGGTACGGGCAAACCTACACCGTCTTCGTCCAGGCCGACGCCGAACATCGGATGGACGTGGAGGACATCACCCGGCTCTCCGTTCGCAGCCGGTCGGGGGCCATGGTGCCGCTGTCGGCGTTCGCCAGTGTGGAGCGGACGACGGGTCCGGCGCTGATCAGCCTCTACAACCTCTACCCGACGGCCGCCATCAACGGATCGGCCGCGCCGGGCTACAGCTCGGGACAGGCGCTGACGGTCCTGGAAGGGTTGGCGCAAGACACCCTCCCCAGCGGAATGTCGTACGCCTGGACCGGCCTGTCGTATCAGGAAAAGCTGGCGGGGAGCGCCGCCCTGATCATCTTCGCCCTGTCCATGCTGCTCGTCTACCTGGTGTTGGCGGGGCAGTACGAGAGCTGGCTGTTACCGCTCAGCGTGATCGGGGCCGTGCCGCTCGCGCTCCTGGGAACGGTGGCCGTCCTGCTCGCGCTGGGATTGCCCAACACGATCTACACGCAGATCGGTCTTGTCCTGCTGATCGCGCTGTCGGCGAAGAATGGCATCCTGATCGTGGAGGTCGCGCGCGAACGCAGGATCGAGGGCGAAACGATCGAAGCCGCGGTGATCCACGCCTGCCGCGAGCGGTTTCGACCGATCCTGATGACCTCGCTGTCGTTCATTCTCGGGGTCGTGCCCTTGATCCTGTCAGACGGCGCAGGAGCGGCGGCGCGCAAGTCGATCGGCGTCGCCGTCTTCTCCGGGATGATCGCGTCCACTGTGTTGGCTTTGGTTTTCGTACCCGCCTTTTTCGTTGTTCTGTCCCGTCTCAGTGAGAGAATGGGGCGACGCACCGTGGTATCAGTCTAATACTAAGGTGTCGGAGTTCGCTGCATTCGAGTGGGCGGTTTCGTTTCGCGGAATGGCGGTTACGGGCCAGAAATATTGGCGCTCGCGCTCGTCCAGTTTGAACCATAGGTCCATATAGTCGACCAGTGCCGACTGGGCACAACTTCTTTGTCGCGGGTTCTTAAACGCTGAGACGATCCAACCGGGGCATCCAACGCCGCCCCGGCCCGCGACACCCGATCATCGTGAATTTCACACGCTCGGGCTGGCTCGTCGAACTCTATGCGATCGACCAGCCGACAGGGCTGCAGCCCGGCTGGCTGCACTTCGATGTCGAGCGCCGCCTGCTGCGACTGGGTGGCGACGCGCTGAAACGACGGGTGCGGGAACGACGCGCCAGGGCGAGAAACCGAGCCCGCCTTTGCCCACACCCTGCATCTGCAGGGAGACCCCTTCCAAACCCTCCTTGAACTCTCACGGCAGGGTGACGATCGACTGGCTGAGGTCCTCACTGCCGCCGGCTATTCTATCAGCTGAGAACGCCCTCGACGGTCCGGCCATCACAGGGGCACGGGGCGCATTCCGGACGCTAGGTCGCGGCGGCAGGGAAACATGACCGCCGTCATGGAGTGCCCCCCGCTCCTCGCGCCCCCAGGCCGAAACCGGGGTGGCGCCGATCCCTCAGGCATCCTGAACCATCAGGGCGTGGTCCGGCGATTGGCGCAGCCGCGTGGCGTCCCTCAGCGGCGGAGCACCATTTGATCTTCAAGATGAGCGGGACCTTTGTGCGCGAGGCCCGGGAGTGGCTTGGCCGCCACTGGACCGGGGAGGGACGCGACGTCTTCGAGTGCACGCCTGCCGAAGGCACCAAGGCCCTGCTGCACCGCTTCGCGGCGGCCGGCGCCGCGGTGCGCTACAGGGCCGTCCATCACGCCGCCGTCGAGGACATCGTCGCCCTGGACATCGCCTTGCGCCGTAACGATCCGGACTGGGTCGAGACCCTTCCGTCGGACCTCTCGGCGTCGCTGATCCACCGGCTCTACTATGGCCACTTCTTCTGCCACGTGTTCCACTAGGACTATATCGTCGCCCGGGGCCACGATCCGGTCGCGCTGGAACATCGGATGCTGGAGCGGCTCGATCTCAGGCGCGCGGCCTACCCGGCCGAACACAATGTGGGCCACCTGTACACGGCCGGTCCGGCGCAGGTCGCGCATTTCAGGGCGCTGGATCCCTGCAACTGCATGAACCCCGGGATCGGAGGCCTGTCCCGAACGGCGGATTGGCGATGTGAAGAGCCGGGCTGAAGGATCGGGCCCCGCGAGGACAGGCGAGGCGTGCGGCGGCCACGATCATTGAGCCAAGTCGCACAGTGGCGTCCGCCGCGTGGGGTCCGGCCGCGATCGCAAACTCCGCCACGGACCTCGCCACCCTCGCGACGCGCGCCGCCGCAGCCAACCTTGGTGCTGCCGTCGACACGGCCCGCACCCAGGACGGACGCCGCCTCAGACACCGGTCGGAGCGAGGAGATCCACGCAAAGCTCCGGTCCCCGAGGCTGGACCGAGAGCTAGGCGGGGCAGGGGGTGGCGCCGCGACCTGCCCGTGACGGCCCTGGCCGCCCAGCCCCTGAGCCACCCAGCCCGCCTCCACGACAAGCCTGCCTACTGCGAGAACAGCGTCACGCTGTGCGCCGGCCCAGAGATCAGCACCCCGTTGCTCGCCGTTCGTTCGACGCGCGTCGCGTCGTCGAGCGCGCGAACGACGTCCCCAAGCCCTGCGGGCAGTCCGATGCTGCAGACCGGCCGCGTCGGTGAGCCCGCGGGGCGCGGGGGTTCGGTCGGACCGAACGCAATCGACGGCCCTTCGATCCGGTAGGTGCGCGCCATGCCCGCGCAACGGGGGGCCCACCACAGCTGCCGGGCGTCCCCGCTCAGCACCAGGGCCACGGGCTCGTCCACGGACCGGCCATCGATCCCCGCGACCCGCCATTCCCCCGCCAGGGTGGTGACCGCCTCGGGACCCGGGGGTTCCGGCATTCCCGTCGGCTGACGGGTTTCGTCGGGGGGACGGGTCGAGGTGGGCGCGGTTGGAGCGGGCCCCTCGCACGCGCTCACGGCAGCGCAGAGGAACAGCAGGGCTGATCGGGACCTCCACCCAGCGGCCATGTCCCTCACGCGAGGAGAGTCCGCGGGAGAGGTCATCGCGGCGCCCTAGCCGGCGGTCCCGGTCTTCGGGGCCCGGGGCTTGCGGGGCGTCTTCACGGGTGGCGAGGCGTCGCCCTTGGCCGAGCGCCCCCTGGCGCCGAGCCCGATGGCCTTGGCGAGGGCCGAGCGCTGGGCGCTGTAGGCCGGGTGAACCATCGGATAATCGGCGGGCAGACCCCATTTGGCGCGGTAGTCGGCGGGCGTCAGCCCCCGGGTGCCCAGGTGGCGTTTCAGGCTCTTGTAGGGTTTGCCGTCCTCGAAGCTGATAAGGGTGTCGGTTCCGATCGACTTGCGGATCTCGGCTTTGGTCGCCGACTGCACGGCCGGAGCTTCCGGTTCGGCAGGTGAAGCTGTCGTCTGGAGCGAAGACAGGGTGGCGAAGGTGTCGCGGATCAGTGCCTGCAGATCCTCGGCGCTGAGCCGGGTGTTGGCATTGGACACATAGGCGCTGACCAGTTCGATCGTGCCGTCGCGCGCATCGGCGATTGCGTCAAAGGTCTCTTCGGTCATCGTTCACATCATGTCTGTTTGAAGCCGGTGCTCCGTTGAGGAGCAAATACTCTCATTCCGCCAGAGAGCGCCAGAAAAGACCTGTCTTCGGACGCATTCATCGGTGACGGGTCGCAAGGCGCCTGGGTCTCCACTGCCTCGTCGTCGAGGCGCGGGTCGCGGAACCGGGGGCCCGCCTGTGAACTTTGTGGGGCAGGGCGGGGCACCATGATCGATCAGGCGACATCACAGCGGTGGCAAGAGGACAGCTATCCCGCGCGCTGTCGGGGTTGCGGCCTGAAGTCGACCCTCGTGTTGCGATGGAACGTCTCGGGCGAAGTCCGCAAGACCTGGGATGGCACCAGCAAAGCCCGCGTCGACCTGAGACAGCCCCGGTCGTCCACCGCTCAATGCGCGGCGTGCGGCTCCACCGATCTCGCCATCAGCAAGGCAGAGATCGCCTAGTCGCGGTTGAGAGGCGTGCCGTTCCGGCAGGGTCTGCGCAAGACGCGATCGACCTTGGCGGCAGGAACCGCCACCTCACCTCGTCACCGGCGCACAGACGCCGGCCCCTCACACCCTTCGAGCCGGGAGATCGCTGTCGGCACCGAGCCGATCCTCCGGGCTGACGCGACGCATTCAAGGACGAACCCCGTCGTCGCAGCCGCCCGCGCCAGCCTCTTGCTAAGGTTGATCTTGCTCGGGTATGAGTCGCGCTGAACTCTCGATTGTCAACGCTTGTGTGTTGATTATATTGGCAGTTACTTTTTGAGATCGGCTAGCCGGAGGGTCTTATGGTTGTCCGGCTGTTCAGGGGAAGGGGCCGCCGGACCCGTCATGCGCCCGACCGAACGAATGGGAGCTGGCTGTTTCGGATCTTCATGGCCTGGTTCGCGCGAGCCTACAGCCGGTCCGATTGAAGAGATCGTCGCGCTCCTCCGCCCCCGGTGGGGGCGCGACGGGCGACCTGAGCCAGACGCCTGCTTACGCTCAGGTCGCCACCTTTTCGACGTCGGATGACAGACGTCGGATGACTGACGAGGCATCGGACGTCGCCGAGCGAGGCCCATGTTTTGCGGCCGGCAGGGCGGCCTGAACCGGTCGAACTCCCGGCAGCCGCGACCAGGGCCACCAGGACGCCTGGCCGCGCGGGATCGGACGATCTATTTCGAGTACGACCCCGGATTTGTGTCCCTCGGCCTTGATCTCTCTCCGCTGGGTCCGACGGTCAGGGCCCTTAGGGCGTCGCGTCTCACGACCGCCATCCCCGCTTGCGCAGGGCCTCCGGCGGCTCCTCCAGCACGGCGTCGATGGAGGCGAAGGGGAGGTTTGCCGGTCGTGTGGCCTCCATGACCGCTTCGAGTCCGCCGACGACCGACAGAAGTTTGACGAAGGCCTCGGTGGAGGCCAGCCCGGTGCGCTCGAACTTGCGCAGGGTGCCGAGCGCCACGCCCGAACGCGACGACAGTCCCGCCTGAGTGAGGCCGATCGCGAGTCGACGCTGGCGAACCGCATCCGCCATCTTCAACAGGGCCCGTTGCGGGGTTATAAGTGCGACCATGAGCGCTGTTATAGCACATTTCTCGTGCTAAGCGTTATCATGATAGCGCTTGTCCGTGAGAAGGATACCACGCGAGCCCGCATCCGGCGGGTCGGCCCCGTCGGTCCGTCCAGGCCGAAGCCGGATCGACGGCGGCCTTGGCCCTTCCTCGAGGGTCGCTCCGCGATCAGTCCCGCGAGAGCGCGCGCGCCAGGCTCAGGAGCAGAGAGCGCCGTTCCGGCGCGAGGGCCTCGTAGCACCGCAAGAGCTCCATGGCCGACCGTGAGCGGATCGGCGGAGGCGGCTCGGCCCCGGAGCGCTCGGCCGGTCCGAACAGGCGCTCGGGGGTCAGCCCGAGCGCCGAGAACAGGACCGGATAGGCCGACGCCGGAACGCGGTTGACCCCGCTCTCGTATTTCTGGATCTGCTGGAAGGTCACGCCCAGCAGGCGGCCGAGGTCGGATTGGGTCAGGCCCGACGCCATCCGCGCTTCGCGCAGGAGGGCGCCGATGCCATGGTCGAACTGGCCGGCCTTGCGCTTGGCGGATCCGGGGGTCTTGGCGGGTGTCATCGCTACAGCTTAGCCCGGAATTCCGGCGTGTCAGCCCCTGGTCGCGCGCGCGGAGCGGGGCCAGCCCCCTGGGGGCTCGCCGGCCAGCCATCGCTCCCCCGTGCCCAGGAGCAGGGCATAGAGCCCCAGAAGGCCGAACACCCAGCGGGAACCCACATAGACGCGCATGTCCAGCGATGGATCGCCGAGCACGCTGATGTGGACGAGCATCAGCAGAAGCTGGGCGGCCGCGGCGGCCAGGATCCACCAGCGGTCGAACCGCAGGCTCATCCACACCAGGACGGCGAGCGCCAGGGCGTCGTTGAGCGGCAGGGTCCACCAGATCGCGAGCGGCGCGAGCACGCCGCCGGCGACATAGTTGACCACGAGCAGAAGGACGCCGAGCCGCTCCGGCTTGGCGCCCTTCCACCAGGCGATCGCCCAGATCGCGAAGGTGGAGACGAGGTAGAAGAGATGCAGGTCCGCGCCGTCCAACCGCCGGTGTCCTTTTCGGGCCTTAGGCCACGGCCTCCAGGCGCCGACCGCTCGGACGGGGAACGGGCTGATCCTCGTCGGGCTTGGGCTCGAAGGGTCCGCCCAGGCGCCACTCGATCCGCAGCTTGCGGGCGTCATCGCGCATCGCCTGATGGGCCTTGAGCAGGCGGGCGCGGGCCTTGATCACCGGTCCCTGGGCCTGGGTGATCGCCGTCAACGCCTCCTGGCCGACCACGGCGGTGATCTTCTGGTCGATGCGGCCGTTGGCGAGATAGGCGCTGAGATCGTTGAGGGCCGCGAGGGCCCGGTCGAGCTTTTCCTCGGCGTCATAGAGCCGCTGGGCCGCGCCCTGGCCGTACTGGGTTCTGTCCATGCGTCTGGCTTTCTCCGCGACACGCGGGTGAGAGGGATGATGCGCAAGATCGAGGCTCAGCGGGCGCGATCGATCGCCTGGGCGGTCTGTTGACTGTCGTTCATCAGATCCACCACCGCCTTGGTCGCCAGGGCCATCACGACGGCCATGGCGGCGATGATGAGGAGGCGAACGAGGCCGGCGGGCGGGGGGCGGTAGCCCCAACGCCAGCCTGCGCCATCAACCAGCCCAGGCACAGCAGTTCGTGGAGCAGGTTCTCCCGGGACAGGTCGCGTTGCCGCGCCTGGGTCTCGAGAAGAAGACTGTCGAGGACTTCGTCCACCCGGGGGTTCGGCGAGAGCCGGCGAAGCGCCGTCTCCACCTCGTCCCAGGTCCATTGCGGCAACTCCAGCTGCCTGTGCGCCATGCCGATCCTCCCTCTTGCCCGGTGAGACAGGCATGACAGGCATGTCGAGGCCTATGGGGTGGTTCGTGGGGGAGGGTACGTTTCGTTCCAGGAGCGCCAACGCCGCCTTTCTGCGGTTCACGCCCAGCCGGCGGCACGCCTCGAAGATATGCTTTTTGACGACGCTCTCGCTGATGCCCAGCTGCCAGGCGATTTCCTTGTCGGTCTTGAAGGCCGTGAGCCGGAGACATTCCTCCTGACGTTGGGTGAGAGCCGGGGGCATGGTCGACGTCCTGTTGCCCGGCGACGCTAGAGGCCTTCAGGGCGGCCCGTCCAGCGGTGTCGCCGGACGCGACCGGGGTGTTCCCGGGCCGTTCCTTGTCTCCACGGCCCCGGGATTGCCCGGGTGCGGTCAGCCCCTATAGGTTGGTGGACGCGAGCTGGACGCAGCCCAGGACACGGTGATGACCGCCAGGATCCGAACTTCCACCTGCCGTCCCGATCCGCGAGACGCCGGTCGCCGGCACCGCGGCATCGACCGCTCCGTCCTGCGCGCATGAGCCTCGCTGGTTCGCCGTCCGATCCCGCCGTCGACGTCGACCCCGCAGTCGACGTCGACCCCGTGGACGAGCGCGACCCCACCGACGTCCATGTCGGGGCGGTCCTGAGCCGGCTGCGCTCCCAGCGCGGCGTGCAGGCCAAAACCCTGGCCGCGCAGATTGGCGTTACGAGCCGCCAGCTCTTCAAATACGAGTTGGGAATGAACCGGATTTCGGCCTCCCGGCTCTGGGTCATCGCCCATCATCTCAGGGTTCCCGTCCAGATCTTCTTTCCAGGCGGCGGGCGGATCGAGGTTGCGAGCGCCCCTTCGCCGGCCGTCGAGGATCCCGGGTTCGCGCTCGCCGCGCGGCTCAACCCGCAGGACCAGCGACTGGTTCTGGCTCTCATCCGAAGGCTGATCAGACTGGGCCCATCCTCCCTGGACTGACGACCCCTGCAGCCTGGTCCGCCGTGTTCATGCAACCGTGGATCGGCGAACGCCGGCGGCACGTGACCGGCCGGACACCGTCGCAGGTGGTGGGGGATCGCAATTGGGCGTCAGTCGGTCCGTGCCGGTGCGCACCCGGCCGCAGGTTCGGCGGCGACCCCGCGCGCGGCGACGATCAGCAGGCGCGAGGCGGCCTCGACGGCCCCGGCATAGAGCTCGCGGTCCGTGGCGACGCCCCCGGCGGAATGGCGCACCCAGGACAGGGCCTCGGCCAGGGCTCGGGCCGTTTCGGCCTCGCTGACCGGCTGCCAGCCCGTCCGGTCGGCCCGCTCCAGCACATCGACGACGAGCCGTGTCCTCAGTGGACCTTCGAGGCGGCCGGTCTGATCCACAATCGCCGCCCGCGTGGCCCGCGGCGGCGATCCGGCGACGGGTTCGAGGGTGTCACCGTCCAGCCTGGCCAAGGCGTCGCGGGCCTCGCCCAGGGCAGCGGTCCAGAGGTCGGACGGCCGTTCGCCCAGCGCGTCCAGCCGCACGAGCTGGCGCAGGGCCTTTTCGATATCTCCGGCTGTGCGGGTGAGGGCGGAATCGAGCGGGGGCGGTGTGCCCATCACGCCACGCCACAGGTCGGCCTTGGCGGGATAGTTGCGAAAGATCGCGCCGCTCGTCAGCCCGGCCTCGGCCGCGACGCGCCGGATCGTCACCGCCTCATAGGGGTGCTCGGAAAACAACCGCCGCGCCGTCGCCTCGATCAGCTTCAGGGTCGCGGCCTTTTGCTCTTTTCGTCGCGTCGCCATGGGGTCCTCGCCAGCGAATCGCTCGATAGCCGCTCCCCGTCGCCTTGGCGAGACGGCAGGCACGATCAGGCCCACCCGGTGCCAAGAGCATACTGTTGCGGCGCGCCGGGGCGCGGCCGTGAGCGAGGTGCGAAGGTGTGAATTCTGAGCCAGGGCCGAGGTCCAGTTCCGACCCATCACGGACAATCGCAGCGCGGAGTTCGTAGGTCGCAGACTGGCTCTGAGCGGGCCTTCGGGAGGTCCGCTCCTGGACGTGCACTTGAACCAAAATCCGCCCTGCCGTAGGCTCGGATGCGGGATTGCGTTTGATGGGACACCGGCGGAAACGAACCGCTGCATTGAACTCTGCGCCGAGTGGCCGCCCGAATGGCGAGACAAACCCCCCGTCGTTCCGTAGCGCCTGCCGCCGCAAAAGCGCCAAGAGCCGCTCAGCGCGCCGCAAGTACCAAACGCCGTGACCATGAGGCGCTCGTAGGGATTTCGCTCGTCAGGACATACTCGGCCCCGGCGCCTGGCTCAGAAAGCCTGCGATCATCACTGTGGCCTAAGGCTGAACGGGGTTCCTACGAAAACTCCCGCGATCCAATCGTCTTTGTCGGATCGATAGCCCAGCCGAACTCCTGCGGTGAAAGAGCCGTTGGTATCCCCCACCAAGTAAACTGGAACATCCACTGCATACTCACTTTCGCTATGGTCCCAGGTCAAACTTGGAGCCATGCCCAATCGGAGGGCAAATGGCTGAGTCTCAACGCCAAAACGACCCAAAAACGAGCCTGCTTCGATGACTGATCGCCACTCCACCGATGTCAGAAAACGCTCGTTAAGTTCGGGAGCCCCGATGGGGCCGTTTAGACACAGCGTAGGGGCAGCAGTGGCGGCAGGGCAAAGAACGCCTTCATCCTGATCGTCGGGCGCGTTCTGGTACTCCGCTGAAAAAATCCACGAGGTTTCGAGCGAACGGATGAAAGCGAAGTAGCCTTTGAATCCCCATGGCACGTCACTCTGTGATCGGGAAGTGAATGTCGCGGCGTCAGTGTATTCCGCATCCCGCCAGCCAATGGTGCCTTCAAAGCCATATGCCGTTGCGTCACCAAAGATCGAAGCTAGGTACGCACGCTCCGCGTCGGCGCCAAGGTGGTCGTTGATGAAAGCACCCCCGCCGCCCGCATCGCACTCCGCGTCGGTTGGCCCGTTGGGACGGTTGCGGCAGGCCTCTCTCGCTCGGAGCGTGATCGCATCGTCTCCGGGTATCCTCAGGAAGCGACCGTACCTGGACCAAGCAAGGCTCAGCTCGATATCGCTCCGGAGACTGTCAAAGGTTGCCAAATCAGTCCGAGGGACATCCTTGGCCAACGGTGCGGTCGCAGTCAGTGTCCATCCGCTGCGAATGCCGGTCCGGCTTGACCTACCACCTTGATTGGGCCGGGTCTCAGAACGGATGTCTGATAGAGAGATCGACACCTCCGATGACCCCGAAGCGGCACTGACTTGAATTGCAGAACCGCTCGGCTGCAAAACACGCCCCGGCGGAGCCGCGACAACGGCCGAGCTATCCCGGGTCGGCTCGTCGGGCTCGACGACGGCAGCAACCTGAGCCACCTCATTCTGCGCTGGGGCAACAGGCGCGACGCCGCCACTAGCTAAATGACTACGAATGGCCGCCAGCTCAGCCCGAGCCGCCGCGATGACACTCTCCGCCTCGCTGATCTGCTGGTCCAAGGCGTCGATACGGGCCAGATTGCCGTCTTGAGCCGCCGCGTCAGATGGCGCGTTAAGCGCGGCGAGGGCACCGAGCAGAACGATCTTACGCATGGTCGAACGTGCCGGGGAACACCTGGGCATCGTTTCCGCTGGACACGGACATTTTGCCTTTGGCCAAGCTGCGTGTGTCCAGCTTGAACTCCCAATCGCACGTCGCACCAGACGGCCCTTCCAGCCAGATCACGAACGTATGCTTCTTGATCGCGGGCTTGATTTCGCAGCGACCTTTACCGGCACGGGTGGGGACATCGGTATTGTCGATAACTACCCAGGCGTCGGTCGCCCCGGAGCCTTTCTTAAGTGACACGTCGACGATCATGTCCCAGCCCCCGCGCTCAGCCCACAGCGTTAGCTGCAAAACAGCGTTAGATGAGCAACAACCTTCGGATGAGTCAATGACCCACTCGATCAAGCCTTCAGCCCTCAGCACGGGAACGTTCGAGCTCAATCTTGGCCGACCGAGCCGGGCACCATCATAGCTGCACTAAAGGATGTCGCGGCGGGGGGTTGTTGAGATAACTTCCTGCTTCTGAACAAGGCGTGCGGGTCTTCCCTCGAGATCGGGCAAGTCGATTTCGATTAGACGGCGCATGTGAGAGCGAGCTAACAGCAGTTGCACGGACCCACGCTTCCCGAAGGTGAAACGCTCGGCGATGTAAGTTCGCCGCTTGGTGACCTTCGCGGCCAAGCGGAGAAGGAGGTCCCTCTTTCGGCCGCAGCCTGTGCCGCCGGACCGCTGCGGCGGCGCTATCGCATCATCCGATACCGGTGCGGAACTCTGGCGGGAAGTTTGCCCCCTAGACGTCTGCAACAGGTCGGTAGCGGTAAGTTCCGAGCAGGACGGTCGAAGGTCTGCTCTTCGTCCAGATGTCAAAGTCCGGAGATGGCGCATTTCGGCAGTTTGCGGCGTCCGCTTTCGCCCTCCCACCCATCCTGCTGCAGCGAGTTGGCCGACCATGACTCGTGACTCAAAGGCAGCGGTCAGTCAGGATCATTTGCTGAATAGGTGTCGCTTAGGCTCCATGGACCCGAGCAAGTCCCGGCTCGCCTGGCGCGTTCACAGTCGCAGCTAGGGACTTCCCGACGCTCTATGTCCTTGTCGTCGCCAAGAAGCGCCGTCGGTTGTGTTCCGTGCGTTGGCGAACCTCTGCCATGGCTGCAGACTCGGTCGCCTCGAGCATGGCTTCAAAAAGCCGGTGGAAGTGGTCTCGCATGGCCGCACGGGAGGCCTGCGGGTCGCGCCGGCGCAAAGCCGCGAGAATCTCGGCGTGCTCGTGGGTGCGGGCCGCGCCATCGTTGTGGCAGACCCGGCCATAGACCTGGCGCACCTGGGGAAGTTCATTGCGGATCCGCCAGATCAGAGCGACGCAGTGTTCGACCACCGGGTTACCCCCGATCCGGGCGATGGCAAGGTGGAACTGCTGGTCGGCCAGGGCCGCAGCCTCTTCCGACGCATCTGTCCCGGACATGACCAGGATCAGCTCCTCAAGTTCCTGGATGTCGGCCTCGGTGATGTGAGAGGCGGCGAGGGCGGCGGCTTCAGCCTCGATGATGGCGCGCGCCGCGGTCAGGTCGAAGGCGGTAACCTGCGGCAGGGCGCCGTTGTCCTGGCGCTGCTGGACATAGACGCCAGAGCCGGTGCGGATGCTGATCCAGCCCTGGGCCTCTAGCGCGATCTCGGCCTCGCGGATTGTGACGCGACTGACGCCGAGGCGTTCGGCGAGGTCACGCTCTCCGGGCAGCCGGGAGCCGACGGGGAATTCTCCGGACTCGATCATGTCCCGGATCTGGTTCGCGACCGACTGGTAGAGACGGTGTTCGGCCATCTGGTCGTCTGCTCTCTGGTCTAAGGTCGGGCCCCGAGGACGGTGCCGAATCGTCCGTCAGCAACCTCTTGCCACGCCGCCATCGGGGAGGGCGACGGGCGAAAGCGTCACGGCGGACCCCGCACGGTGATATTGGCAGACCCTTATGTCAACCAGTGCCTGAGCATCGGCACCGGACTGTCGTCTAATCTGCGCTCCTGGCGTTGTTTCACTCTGCGCGCCAGCCATTGCAATGTCACGGTGCTCGGCCACTCGCCTATCAAAACGGCTGTCGAGCAATTGGTTGACCAATTGGTCTGGGACACAGGTTGAGTTGGGTCTCAAAATGGGTTGACAGACCCGCTAGGCCAATCCAGCTTCTGGACAACAAAAAAAGCCATGGGAGGCGACGATGACGCGGATGGGGCTCGCGGTTGCGCGTGCGAATTCTCACAGGGGCCGGATGACGGCCCTCCTGGCCAGCACGGCGATCTTCATTGCCGGGCCGGCGCTGGCGCAGACGGCTCCGGCCGCTCAGGACCCGGACGGGGCGGACCAGGTCGACGAGGTCGTGGTCACCGGTATCCGATCATCGCTGCAGAGCGCCCTGGTCCAGAAGCGCAACGCAGACAACCTTGTCGAGGTTATCGAGGCGGAGGATATCGGCAAGCTGCCCGACCAGAACCTGGCCGAGGTGCTCGAGAACATCACCGGCATTCAGATCACACGCGAGGCGGGCGTCGGACGGGGCGTGCAGATCCGGGGCACGGACGCCAACCGTGTGGAGATCAACGGCGTGTCGACGGTCGGATCGGGATCCGGCCGCTCGGGCATTAGCTTCGACGATCTGGCCGCATCGATGATCAGCTCGGTCGAGGTGACCAAGGTGTCCGAGGCTACCACCATTGAAGGCTCGGTTGGCGGCACCATCAATCTGAGGACCATCCGCCCGCTGGAGCTGTCGGAACCGCTGTTCGCCTTCCGCGCCCAGTCGGAATACAGCGACCTGTCCGACACCGCGACCCCGCGATACTCGGGTACCGTCGGCAGGCGCTGGGACACCGGCATCGGCGAGATCGGCCTGGTCGGTAGCTTCAGCTACGCCGAACAGGACGTGGCAGCCTTCCGCCCTCGCGTCGACCGCGATGCCGTGGTGACCCCGACCTCGGGCCGGGCCAGCGCGGAGGCGTTTCCCTTCCTACGGATCCAGTTCTTCAACCAGGACTACGACAACTTCGAATACGAGACCCAGAACTTCGCCGGCTCGGCCGAGTGGAAGCCGACCGACAATTTGCGGTTCTACTTCGATGCCGTGCTGAACGATCAGGAGCGGGCCGAGCAGAGCTCGACGGTCCAGATCTCGACCGTGTCGGACAATGGCGTGGTCGATCGCACCGACAACACCGCCTTCGAGACCGTGAGCCTGGGCACGGCCAACGGACCCAATGGCGACATCGACCTGGGCTCGGTTCAGGCGGCGGTCGCCGGGATTATCCAGCCGCGCCTGACCGGGAACCTCGCGCCCTATCTTCGCACAACCAGCGACACGGGCTCTCGCGTGACCGAAAGCCGGGTCTTTGCCCTTGGCGGCGAATGGGACGGTGAGCGGTTGTCCCTGCGGGCCGAAGCTTCGATTTCGACCTCGGATTCGCTGCTGCCGAGCTTCAACACGACGCTGGAGTTCGTGAACCCCAACTCGCCGCGCCCGGTCCAGGGTGTCAGCCTGGCCAATGGCGTGCCGATCGAGTTCGATCTGCGCGGCGGCACCTTGCAGTTCGGCATCGCTCAGGGCCTGGCGAACACGCCGACGGCCGCCATGCTGCGCGACCCGGCCAACTACAGGCTGCAGCAGGTCGCCCAGTCGCGGAGCCTGCGGGAAAACGAGGAGAAGGCGTTCCGCGCCGACGCCTCCTACGACACCATCGGCATACTGCCCTTCTTCGACTCGATCGATTTCGGTCTGCGCTGGAATGAGACCAGCGTGCTGAACGACAACGTCACCGGCACGACGGGGTTCACCAATGTGACCTCGTCCTTCTTCCGCCCGAGCGGCGACCGGTTCGCCGATATCCTGATCCCCGGCCCGGACAACTTCAACGCTGCGGACGATCGTCGGCTGTACTTCCCTGACTTCCTGATCATCGACGGAGCCCGCGCCTTCCGTGATCCGGCTGGAACCCTGGCGGCGCTGAATGCCGCGATCGTGGCCAGCAACGCCGCCAATGGATCCAACATCGCCCAGATCGGCGTGCCGACGTCCCAGGCCAGCGCCTTCTTCGAGATCACCGAGAACAGCACGGCCGCCTATCTGCAGGCGAACTTCGACACCGAGGCTCTCGGCATGCCGGTGCGGGGCAATCTGGGCGTCCGCTATGTGACGACCGATCTGAACTCGGTCGGCAACACGGTCGCGACCGGCGGCACCACGGTGCGGGCCGAGAACGAGGCGTCCTATGAATTCTGGCTGCCGCGCTTCAACCTGGTGATCGAGCCGACCGAGGATGTCATCATCCGGGGCGGCATCGCGCGCGACATCCGCCGTCCGGACTTCAACAACCTGTCGTCCTCGGTGACCTTCGCGACCAGCGAGAACACAGCTGTCGTGCGGGGCAACCCCGATCTCCAGCCTGAGGCCGTGCTCTCGTTCGACCTGTCGGCGGAATACTATTTCGCTCCGGCAAGCCTGGTCAGCGTCGGCGTCTTCCACAAGGTCCGCGACAACCTGTTCGCCACAGTCACCGAAAGCCCGCCGGACAACGCTGTGGGCGGTGTCGCGAACCGCAGCCGAGACCAGGCCTGCCCCGGCGGCGGCGTCTACAACCCCATCGCCATCATCAACCAGAACAACCCCGCGCGCGGCGAAGTCGGGATCTGCGTGCCCCTGACCTCGACCTTCAACGTGGACGGCGAGACGACCCAGACAGGCGTCGAGATGGCCCTCCAGTACGATCTGTCCCAGTGGGAAGACCGGCTGGGCTGGGCCTCGGGTTTCGGCTTCATCGGCAACTTCACCTACCAGGAGACCGGCGGCGACGTTCAGAACTACCGGACCATCGGCCTGACCCGGAACACCACGCGGGACCTGGGCTTCAACCCGCTGCCTCAGGATCTGATCGAACTCGAGAACCTTTCGAAGTATTCCTACAACGCCACGCTTTACTACGAGCAGGGCGGTCTGAGCGCGCGGATGCGTTACACTTGGCGCTCGGACTTCCTGAACACCGAAGCCTTCACCTCGGCCTTCGACGTGCCGCGGGTCAGCGACGACCGGGGACAGCTGAACGCCAGCGTCAACTACGACATCACACCCTGGGCCAGCGTCGGCATCGAGGCGATCAACCTGACGCGGGAAGACGCCAACGAGTTCTGCATCAATGACGACGCCCTGCTCTGCTACAATGGCCTGACAGACCGTCGGGTGACCGCGGGCCTGAGCATCCGGTTCTGATCCCGATGTCCGTTTCGTTGTCAGCCTGCGCCCGCATAGCCTCTGGGAACAGGTCATGAGCCTGGCCATCAAAGCGCCGATCGCCGCGATCACCCTCGTGATCGCGACGATCGGTGTCGCCGGCTCGGCCTGGGCCGAGTCCGCGCTTGTGCGAACGCAAGCTGAATTTCAGGCGGCGCTGACCCGTCTGGAACCCGGCGACACCCTGACCCTGGCCGACGGCGAATGGCGGGATTTCGAGATCGTCTTCACCGGCCGAGGCGCGGCCGACCGGCCCATCACGCTCACGGCCCAGACCCCCGGTGGTGTGACGATCACCGGCCGGTCCAACCTGAGGATGGCGGGCGAGCATCTGGTGGTGTCGAACCTGGTGTTCCGCGACGGCTGGTCGCCGACGGGGGAGGTTCTGTCCTATCGTCGATCGCTGACGGAACGGGCCAACTTCAGCCGCATCACCAGCGTGGTGATCGACGGCTTCTCCAAGCCTGACCGGGCCGCATCGGACAACTGGGTCGCCCTGTACGGCCACGACAATCGCTTCGACCACAACCAGCTGATCGGCAAGACCAACGCCGGGGCGACCTTGGTGGTCGTCCGGGACCCGGACCAGGGGCTGGTGAACCGGCATCTGATCGACCACAATTTCTTCGGTCGTCGGCCCGTCCTGGGTTCGAATGGCGGTGAAACGATCCGGGTCGGCACCAGTCATGCCTCGGACTCCGACTCCTTCACCACCGTCAGCGACAACTGGTTCGAGCACGCCGACGGCGAGGTCGAGATCGTCTCGAACAAGTCGGGCGGCAATGTCTATCGCGGCAATGTCTTCTTCGAATCCCAGGGCGCGATGGTTCTGCGCCACGGCGACGGCAATCTGGTCGAGGGCAATGTCTTCATCGGCAATGGCGTGGTGAACACCGGCGGGATCCGCATGATCAACCGCCGAAACACCGTGCGAAACAACCATTTGGAAGGGCTGGCCGGATCGAATTTCGGTAGCGCCCTGACGATCATGTACGGCGTGCCGAACTCGCCGTTGAACCGCTACGTTCAGGTCGACGCGGCCGTGATCGAGAACAATACCATCGTCGACGCGCGCGAGATGTCGTTCGGCGCGGGCTTCGACGCCGAACGATCGGCCCCGCCGGTCAACAGCCGGTTCGCCAACAATCTGATCGTCAACACCGACGGCCATGATGCCATCCGGGTGCAGGGCGACATGAGCGGCATCGCCTTCGATGGAAACGTTCAGTCGCCCATCGCGACCTCGGCGCTACCGGGGTTCGAGACCCGCGAGATCCAATTGGAAACGGCCGGCGGATTGCGCCTCCCCACCGGGCCGAACGGCGTGGGCGCACGACGCGAAACGCCGCTCGTGACGCGCGAAGCGACCGGCGTCAGCTGGTATCCCAAGTCCACGCCGACACCCGCGCTGGACAGCGGCACCGTGCGGGTCGTGGAGCCGGGCGAGGACACCTTGGTCCGCGCGGTCGCAGACGCCCAGCCGGGCGACCGTCTGGCGCTTGAGCCGGGCCTTTATGTCGTCAACCAGACCCTGCTGCTGGACCGCGCCGTCAGCGTGACCGGACCGGCCGAGGGCGGGGTCGAGATCCAGTTTTCGCGTCCCACCCTGTTCGAGATCGGGCGTGGCGGGTCGCTGAGGCTGTCGCAGGTGACGGTGTCCGGTGCTCTGGCCCCCGACGTGGCGGGCGCGGCCGTGATCCGGGCCGGGCAGGGGGCCGCCGGCTATCAGCTGATCGTCGAGGACGCGGCGTTCCGCGACCTGACCGTCAACCGCAGTTTCAACGTCTTCGCCGCCGGGCCGGGGACCCTGGCCGACCGCATCCGGCTGGAACGGGTCGTCGTCGAGGGGGCGACGGGCTCTGTCATCGCCGCCCATACCGAAACGGCGGATCTGGGCACCTATAACGCCGAGGTCGTGGAGGTCATCGACAGTACCTTCCGTGACGTCGCCGGGCCGGTCATCGATCTGTACCGGGGCGGCACGGACGAGAGCACCTTCGGCCCGCGCCTGAGCCTGACCGGTTCAACCTTCGAGCGCAGCGGTCGCATGGGCGACGAGGCGGGCGTGCTGATGCTCTATGGCGTCCAGCGCACCGAAGCACGGGGCAACCGCTTCGTCGACAGCGGCCCGCCCCGCTTTTTCCGCCGGGTGGGCGATCCGGTGTTCGTCTGGATGGACAACCGGTTGGAGGGCACGCCCGAGCTGATCACAAACGTCGTCCCGCTGGAGAGCGCCCCATGACCCGTGCGGTTCTGATTGCCGTCCTGGCGACCCTGTCGGCCGCGGTGCCGGTCGGTGTCCTGGCCCAGGGCGTTCCGGCCTCGGCCACGGCGGCAAGCGACGCCGCGCCGGTTCTGGTCTCGCCTGCGAACTGGCGCGCCATGGCCGAGGCGGGCGACCGCTATCCGATGTTCAGAGCCGAGCGGGCGCGGGTCGAGGCCGAGGTCCGGGCCGCCATGGCCGCAGGGATCGACGTGCCCCAGCCGCGCGATCTGGGCGGCGGGATCACCCACGAGCGGCACAAGGCCAACTACAAGGTCATCGCCGGGGCCGGGGCGCTCTACCGGATGACCGGCGACCGGGCCTATGCCGACTTCGTCCGCGACATGCTGCTGGCCTATGCGGACCTGTACCCGACGCTGTCGGATCACCCGGCGGGGAACTCTCCGGTCAAGGGACGTCTGTTCTGGCAGGCGCTGAACGACTCGGTGTGGCTGGTCTATTCGGCCCAGGGGTATGACGCCGTGCGCGACACCCTGAGCGGGGCTGACCGGCGGCGGATCGACGACGACGTATTCCGGCGCATGGCTCGCTTCCTGTCGGAAGAGAACGCCCCCTATTTCGATCGCATCCACAACCACGCCACCTGGGCCACGGCCGGGGTGGGGATGGCGGGCTATGTGCTGCGTGACGGCGATCTGGTGGACCGGGCCCTGAACGGCACGACGCGCGACGGTCGCGCGGGCTTCCTGCGCCAGATCGACGAGCTGTTCTCGCCCGACGGCTACTATGCCGAGGGGCCCTACTACCAACGCTACGCCCTGGCCCCCTTCATCATCTTCGCCCGCGCCATCCAGCAGAATGAGCCGGAGCGGGACATCTTCGAACGCCGCGACGGCGTGCTGCTGAAGGCCGTCGACGGGGTGATCCAGTCGTCCTACAGCGGGCTGCTGTTCCCCATCAACGACGCCATGCCGGACAAGGGTCTGACGTCCGAGGAGATCGTCACCGGCGTCGCGGTCGCCTATGCCCAGACCGAGGACGCGCGGCTGCTGTCGATCGCTCAGCAGCAGGGGCGGACCCTGCTGTCGCCCGACGGCCTGGCGGTGGCGCGCGGAGTGGCGGAGGGGGCGGCCCGGCCGTTCGCCTTCCGCTCGATGCAGCTTCGCGACGGGCCGAACGGCGACCTGGGCAATCTGGTCATGCTGCGGCGCGGCGGCGAAACCGGCCAGGCCCTGGTCATGAAGAACACCCAGCAGGGACAGGGCCACGGCCATTTCGACCGGCTGACCTGGCTGTTCTACGACAACGGCTCGGCCGTGGTGACCGACTACGGCGCGGCGCGCTTCCTGAACGTCGAAGCCAAGAACGGCGGCGGCTATCTGGACGAGAACGACAGCTGGGCCATGACGACCGTGGCCCACAACGCCCTGGTGGTGAACGAGACCAGCCAGTTCGGCGGCGACTGGCCCACGGGCGAGACCCGTCCGACCACCCCCCTGGTGTTCGAGGTCACCGACGATGTGCAGATTTCGTCGGCGCGGCTTGAGGGTGGGCATGACGGGGTGGTGGTGACGCGGACCCTCGCCATGGTCGAGCATCCCGAGCTGACCGTGCCGGTGGCGGTCGATCTGCTGCAGGTCCGCAGCGAGGTGCCGGCCCGCTTCGACCTGCCGCTGCATTTCAACGGCCACATCATCACCCAGGGGTTCGAGGCCGAGCCTTTCGTGACCACCCGCCCGGTGCTGGGGGATGCCAACGGCTATCAGCACCTATGGGTCGATGCGCGGTCGCAGGCCGGCGAGGAGGCCCGCAGCCTGACCTGGCTCCTGGGCGGGCGGTTCTACACCTATCGTTTTGCGGCCTCGGCCCCCACGGAGGCCCTGCTGGTCGAGAGCGGGGCCAACGATCCGCGTTTCAACCTGCGTCGCGAACAGGCGCTGATCCGACGCATGGACGGCGAGGCGTCGGCTAGCTTCGCGGCGGTGCTGGAGCCGCACGGGGCCTATGACGGAACGGCCGAAACCGTGACTGGCGCGACCAGCCAGATCCGCGCCATCGAACAGGCGCGCGGCGAGGCGGCCGAGGTCGTCGTGCTGACCCTGGCGTCTGGCGCGACCCTGGTCCTCGGCATCGCCGACGACGCCACAAATACCGGCCGCCACACCGTTCGACACGGTGGCCAGGCCTATGAATGGAGCGGCGCCTGGGCGCGGTTCGACCGGGAGAGCCAGCCATGAAGTCCAAACTGCGCTGGGTCATCATCGGCCTGATCGCCGTCGCCACGGTCATCAACTACATCGACCGAAACGCGCTGGCGGTGATGTGGCCGGAGATCGCGCCCGAGATCGGCGCGACCAAGGAAGACTATGCCCTGCTGGTGACCATCTTCATGGTCTTCTACGCCATCGGCCAGTTCACCTTCGGCAAGCTGTTCGACAAGATCGGCGTGCGAATGGGGTTCGCGGTGTCGATCGGTGCCTGGTCGATCTCCATCGCCCTCCATGCCCTGGCGAGCTCGATCCTGAGCTTCAGCATCTTCCGCGCCATGCTGGGCATCAGCGAGGCCGGTGCCTGGCCCGGCGCGGTCAAGGCCAATGCCGAGTGGTTCCCGCCCGAGGAGCGCGCCTTCGCCCAGGGCATCTTCAACGCCGGCGCCTCGATCGGCGCCATCGTGTCGGCGCCGCTGATCGCCCTGATGTTCCTGAGCATCGGCTGGAAGGGCACCTTCCTGCTGGTCGGGGTGCTCGGCTTCCTGTGGCTGCTGCCCTGGTTCGTCCTCTACCGCGCCAGCCCCCAGCAGAAAGCGATGATCGAGGCGGCCGAAAGAGCTCTGGATCGCCCGGCGGCGGACCAGCCGATCGAGGCACCGATCGCGCCCGGCTATGTGCCCACGACCCGCCAGATGCTGGGCCATCGGCAGAGCTGGGGCGTGATCCTGAGCCGCTTCTTCCTCGACCCCATCTGGTGGCTGTTCGTGTCCTGGCTGCCGATCTATCTGGCCGAGACCTTCGGCTTCGACATCAAACAGATCGGTATCTTCGCCTGGGTGCCCTATGTCGGAGCCATGATCGGCAGCCTGTTCGGCGGCTGGCTGTCGGGCTGGTTGATCGGCGCGGGCCGGTCGGTGGATGTGGCGCGCAAGGCCTCGATCACCCTGGGCGGCGTTATCATGATGCCCTGCCTGCTGATCGCACCCAACATCACCGATCCGACCATCGCGGTTCTGGTGATCGCGGGCATCCTGTTCGGCTTCCAGGTCGCCATCGGCAACATCCAGACCATCCCCGGCGACCTGTTCGACGGGCGCTCGGTGGGATCGCTGGCGGGCGTGGGGGGCATGGCCGCGGTGGCCGGGACGCTGATCACCACCTGGCTGGTCCCCGCCATGACCAAGGTCTCCTACGGCCCGATCTTCATCCTCGTCGCGGCGCTTGTGCCGCTGTCGCTGCTGTCCCTGTGGTTCGTCACCGGTCGCATCGCGCCGGTCGAGCCGCGCTCCTCCTCTGCTACCCAGAAGGTTCTCTAATGCGCTTGAAAGACAAGGTCGCGATCGTCACCGGTGGCGGTCGCGACATCGGCCGCGAAGTGTCGCTGAAACTGGCCGCCGAGGGCGCGCGAGTCGTCATCAACTTCGCCAACGACGCCGCCAGCGCCGACGAGACCCTGGGCCGGGTTCTGGCCTCCGGCGGTCAGGCGGTGATCCACCGCGCCGACGTGTCCACGGGCGCAGGCGCAACCGGTCTGGTCGAGGCGACACGGGCGGCCTACGGCGACCGGATCGACATCCTGGTCAATCTCGCGGGCGGCATGGTCCAGCGCCGCCCCCTGGCCGAGATCGACGAGGCCTTCTTCGACCAGGTCATGAACCTGAACCTGCGCTCGGCCTATCTGATGACCCGGGCGGCGGCCCCCCACATGGCGGCCGGCGCGGCCATCGTGAACTTCTCGTCCCAGGCGGGACGGGACGGAGGCGGACCCGGCGCCTCCGTCTACGCCACCGCCAAGGGCGCCCTCATGACCTTCACCCGCTCCATGGCCAAGGAGCTGGGTCCGCAAGGTATCCGGGTCAATGCCCTGTGCCCCGGCATGATCGGCACCAGCTTTCACGACACCTTCTCCAAGGACGAGGTGCGCAAGGCCGTCGCGGCCTCAACGCCCTTGCGCCGGGAGGGCCGTCCCGAGGAAGTCGCCAACGCCGTCGCCTTCCTGCTGTCGGACGACGCGTCCTTCCTCACCGGCGTCAACCTCGACATCAATGGCGGGCTCCTGTTCTCATGATGGGCCTTGGGCGTCTCGTCGCCGTCGCAGCCGTCGCTGCCCTGTCGCTCTGGATCGCAGCCCCGGCAGAGGCTCAGGGGCCCGCTTCCAACTGGGTTCCCGCCTGGACAGCATCGGCCGCCCCGGCACGCTTCGACCTCGTCGACGGCGTCGCGCTGGTCCATCGGGACCAGACGATCCGCCAGGACATCCGCCTTGGCGTCTCGGCCCGGGCGATCCGCATCCGCATCAGCAACGAGTTGGGTGTTGCGCCCCTCCGGCTAAGCGCAGTGAGCGTCGGGACGTCCGGTGAGGCACCCCTCGCGGTCACCTTCTCGGGAGAGGACGACCTTGTCCTGGCGCCGGGCGTCTCGCTGCTGAGCGACGTGGTGCCTCTCGCCGTCCCGGCCTTCGGCCGCCTGACCCTCTCCATGCATGTCCCTGAGGAGGCTCCAGGCGTGGTCAGGCGCACCCCCATGCGGCTCGCCGCCGGTGACGCCGCGGTAAGCGACGCGGCCCCGCTGGATTACCGTCAGGGCTTTGTCTCCGCCGTCTACGCCGATCGCGAGACAGCGCCGGCCGTGGTCGTAGCCTTGGGCGATTCCATCACCGAGGGGGCGACGACCACGCGGGGCGCCGACGCCGACTGGCCGTCGCTCCTGGCCAACCGGCTTGAGGCCGCGTGCCCGGGCGGCTTCGTGGTCGTCAATGCAGGCATCAGCGGCAACCAGGTGGTGCGCGACGGTCGCAGCCCCAACGTCCGCTCGCGCCTGGACCGCGATGTGCTGAGCCTGCCCGGCGTGACCCACGTCGTCTGGATCGAGGGCGTCAACGACATCCGCCATGACGGAAACCCGATGAACCCCGGTCGCGATCCCGAGGAGGTTATCGCCGCCTATCGCCAGATCGTCGATCGACTGCATCTGCACGGTATCAAGGTCTTCGGCGGCACGCTCACACCGTTCGGCGGTTCCGAACGCTTCGACGCGCGGTCCGAAAACTCGCGTCAGGTCGTGAACGCCTTTATTCGGACGTCAGGAATCTTTGACGGCGTCGTCGACTTCGACGCAGCTCTGCGTGATCCGGATCAGCCGGTCAATCTCGCCACAGGCACCCACACCGACGACCGGCTGCATCCAAACGACGAAGGCCACCGCCGCATGGCGCAGGCGGTCGATCTGGCTCACTTTCAGCCGCAGGCCCGATCGTGCGAACATAATCTTTCGTCGCGATCCCCTGGGGCGTCGGCAATCATCCGCCAAGGCGCCCTGATTAATCTTGCGCCTCAGGGGTAGCCCTCTTCCCCACGAACGGGATGAACCCGTTTGGGAATGGGTGTCAAAATGTCGTGGTTCTGGAGCCAGGCGAGTGTCTGCTCGGGGCGTGGGCGACATTGATGGAAGACGGGGCAGGGGAACCAGCAGCCCAATTCTACGCGCCTTTCCGAGTCTGGCTCATCTGAGACGTTCGGTACGACCGCTATCGGGCGGCAGGTGTGTTTCAGAGTGTTCTCTGATCCTGCCATAGGGGATCGCGCGGGATAACCTGGTGATCCTTTCGGTCGGATGTGGCCTCGACGCGGATCATGGCTGACGTAGCCACAGCGCCACTTTCTGACCGATCAACGTCAGCTCAACCGGGCTCTGAATCGACACAGATTGAAACACGACGAAACCCATCGCGGGCGCAATGGCAATGGTGGGTCGTTTGGCGGGTCAAGCCGGGTTGATGTCAAAAACCTCAATGATTTCAACGTTTTTGGCGGACAGGGTGGGATTCGAACCCACGGTAGGCTTTCACCTACGGCGGTTTTCAAGACCGCTGCCTTAAACCACTCGGCCACCTGTCCGGTTCGCAGGGGATAGCAGCGACGCTGCCGTTAACCAAAACGGAAATGACGGCGGCGATGATCCAGTATGGTTCATCGTGCATTTTCTCATTGGCGGCAGGCGGCACGCGCAGGGTGTGCATTGAGCACGCTGTGGGGGCTTGCAGCCTGCGCAACCGGTGCCGGGCCCGTCCGGCCGGTGACCGAGGCCGTTGCCGTGGTTGGCGATCCGGCACCGATCGTGTCGGGGACAATGCGGCCCTATCAGATCCGGGGACGCTGGTACCGGCCGGAAGAACAGCCCGGCTATGACGAGACCGGGCTGGCGTCCTGGTATGGCGAGCCGTTTCACGGGCGTCCGACCGCGACGGGCGAGCGGTTCGACATGCATGAACTCACGGCGGCGCATAAGACGCTGCCTCTGCCGGGTCTGGTGGAGGTAACCAATCTGGCGAACGGACGCCGAGTTGTTCTCCGGGTCAACGATCGCGGGCCCTTCGTGGACGGCCGGATCATCGACCTGTCGCGCGGCGCGGCCGAGGCGCTGGACATGATGGGGCGCGGGGTCGGCGAGGTGCGGGTACGCTATCTGGGTCGGGCTCCCAGACTTGGTGGTGGGCGGCAACTTCAGATCGCGGAGACCCTGCCGCCGAACCGATCCAACATTTCACAGCCACCACGCCAGACATTCTGGATCGAGGTCGCGGCCTATCCGGATGCTCGGGAGGCACGAACCCTGGCCGAACGGCTCGGCGGCCTGGCTCAGGTGCAGGCCGCGACAAACGGAGCGAGTTTTCGGGTCATCACTGGGCCTTGGCCTGACGCCGGGGCCGCCGAACAGGCCCACCGGGAGACGATCGCGCGCGGCTTCGGCTCCGCGCGGCTGATTCCATCCACTTAACGGGAGATCCCGGCAATCCGGCCTTGGCCCGACCCGCGGGCATCTCCATTGTATGGGCGTGACGCGCGCCCGATTCATCACATTCGAAGGCGGGGAGGGGACCGGCAAGTCCACCCAGGCCGCCCGACTGGTCGAGCGACTGTCGGGGCGCGGGATCGATGTGGTCCGCACGCGCGAGCCCGGCGGGTCAGCGGGGGCCGAGGCGATCCGCGACCTGGTGGTGTCCGGCGCGGCGGATCGCTGGTCGGCTCGGACAGAGGCCCTGCTGATGTACGCCGCACGATCGGATCACCTGGAGCGCACGATCATTCCCGCGCTGGAGGCCGGGAGATGGGTCGTCAGCGACCGGTTCGCTGATTCCAGCCGCGTCTATCAGGGGGCAGCCGGCAGGGCAGGCGCTGCCTTGATCGAGACCCTGGACACCGCGGTTGTCGGCGCGCGCCAGCCGGACCTGACCCTGATCTTCGACCTCCCGTTCGAGCTAGGTCTGGAACGCGCCATGGCGCGAGGGGTGGGCGAGACCCGGTTCGAGTCCAAGGGCGCGGCCTTCCATGCCCAGTTGCGCGAGGGCTTCCGGACGGTTGCTGCGACGCACCCGGATCGATGCCGATTGATCGACGCCAGCGGCGATCCCGATCGGGTTGAAGCCCGCGTCTGGGCTGCCGTGGAGCCTCTGACGTGAGCACCCATCCTCGTGACCGGTTCGATCTGGTGCCGTCCGAGGCCGCCGAGCGGGCCTTCGTCGATGCGCGCGATCGCGGACGGCTTCATCACGCCTGGCTGCTGTGCGGGCCCGAGGGCGTGGGAAAGGCCACCTTCGCTTATCGCGCGGCGCGGAGCCTGCTGGGAGGCCGTCACGACCCGTCGCGAGGTCCGCTGGGGGTCGCACCCGGCGATCCTGTAAGCCAACTGGTCTCGGCTCAGTCGCATCCCGACCTGATGGTGCTCGAGCGGCTGGTTGAGAGCGGCAAGACGAAGAAGTCGATCTCGGTCGATCAGGCCCGCGACCTGCCCGAATTCTTCTCCAAGAGCCCGTCCCAGGCTCCGTACCGCGTGGCTATCGTGGATGCTGCGGATGATTTGAACGTCAATGCCGCCAACGCCTTGCTGAAGACTCTGGAGGAGCCGCCTGAGCGGGGCGTGCTGATGCTGGTCAGCCATGCGCCCGGTCGGCTCTTGGCGACGACCCGCTCCCGTTGTCGGCGGCTGTCGTTTCCCGCGATGGACAGGCCAACGCTCGCCGAGCTCGTGACCCGCCAGACCGACCTTTCAGGCGTCGAAGCCACCCGGATCGCCGACATGGCGCGGGGGTCGCCGGGCGCGGCGCTGTCCCTGGCGACCGCCACCAGTCTGGGCCTGGACGAATTGGCGCATCGCTGGGTCGAGGGGGGCCCGGTCGATGCGGCAGAGGCCCTCTCGGTCGCGGACGGATTTCGCGGGGCGGAGGGTCAGGCCCGGTTCGAAGCCCTTGTCGACCGTCTGGCTGCGGCGGTCCGCCAGCGTGCGCTTGATGCGGCCGCAGAGGGAAGGGGGGAACCCTGGGCCGCGCTGTGGGGTCGATTGACCGACTTGCCGGAGCGCGCCGCCGCCGTGAATCTGGACCGGGCCGACCTGTTGGCGGCCGCGTTGGCCGATGTGGCCCGCACCAAGGCCAGGGTTGCCTGATGCTGATCGACAGCCACGTCAACCTGCACGCGCCCCAGTTCGACGAGGATCGCGACGCCGTCATCGCCCGCGCGCGCGCGGCCGGCGTCGAGATCATGGTGGAAATCTCCGACAAACTCTCGACCTTCGAGGCGACCCACGGTCTCGCCATGGCCCACGGGGACGTGTGGTGTACCGTCGGCGTCCACCCGCACGAAGCGAAGGATCATCTGGACCTGACCTTGGAGACCCTGTCGGCGTTGGCGAACCGACCTCGTGTCGTTGGCATCGGCGAATGCGGGCTGGACTTCCACTACGATCTCAGCCCGCGCGAGGAGCAGGAAAGCGTATTCCGGACCCATATCGCCGTGGCGCGCGCGACCGGGCTCCCTTTGGTCGTCCACACAAGGGAGGCGGATGATCGCATGGGTGCGATCCTGAACGAAGAGATGGCGGACGGACCGTTCCGCTTCCTCATGCACTGTTATACAAGCGGTGCAGAACTAGCTGAACGAGCAGCGAAAATGGGAGCGTGGTTTTCCGTGTCGGGCATCGCGACCTTCAAGGCGGCCGAAGAGGTTCGGGCGGTGATCCGGACCATGCCGCCCGAGCGGATCATCGTCGAAACGGACTGCCCGTACCTGGCGCCCGTGCCCCACCGCGGTCGTCGCAACGAACCGGCCTACGTGGGACATGTCCTGCAGGCTCTGGCCGACATTCGGGGCTGGAGCCGGGAAGAGGCTGAGGCAAGGACGACCGACGCCTTCTTCGCGCTGTTCGACCGCATCCCGCGACCGGCGGGCCGATGAGCGGGACGTTGGAGATTACCATCCTGGGCAGCGGCTCATCCGGTGGCGTGCCACGCGGCGACGGCGACTGGGGCGTCTGTGACGCGACCGAGCCACGCAACCGCCGCACGCGGTGCTCCATGCTGGCCCGAAGACGTGGACCGCAGGGCGAAACGACGGTCCTGATCGACACTTCGCCCGATCTGCGAGAGCAGATGCTGGCGGCGGGGGCGACCCAGATCGATGCGGTTCTCTACACGCACGATCACGCGGATCAGACGCACGGCATCGACGACCTGCGCGTCTTCGCCCTTCGTCGTAGGAAGCGCGTCCCGGCCTGGATGGATGGGCCGACGAAAGCGGCTCTGACCAGCCGGTTCGACTACATCTTCGAGTCCAAGGAGGGCTATCCGGCGATCGTCGAGGCGCTGGACTTGCCGCCGGACGGCACGTCTTGGACGATCGATGGGCCTGGCGGCTCCATTCCCGTGACGACGTTCGACCAGGCGCACGGACCGATCCGCTCGGTCGGCTATCGTCTCGGTTCGTTGGCGTATTCCAGCGACGTGTCTGACCTGACGCCGGAGGCGCTCGATGCCGTGCGCGGCTGCGGGCTTTGGATTCTGGACGCCTTGCGATGGACCGCGCACGGGACCCACGCAAATGTGGATCAGGCGCTGGCGTGGATATCGGCTGCCGCAGTCGAACGAGCGGTGCTGACCAATCTACATATTGATCTGGATTACAACGCCTTGCGAGCCCTGGTTCCTGCTAATGTCGAGGTGGCCTACGACGGCTGGAGCACCAGCCTTGCACTGTGAACGCCAACACCGATTTCTTATAATATATCTTAGGCGATAAATGGAGACGCCCTCATGGCCGGTCTGAAAGACAAGCGCGGCTTCATCGACAAAGACCGTCTGGACCTATCTGAGCGCCAGGCCGTCGAATACTGGATGAAGCGCTGGGGTGTTACCCGCGACCAAATCACCGCAGCGCACCGGAAAGCCGGCCGCATGGTCAAGGATATCGCCGCCGAGCTCGGCAAGAAGCGCTGAACTCGCCTATGCGCTGACCTCGCCTACAGGTGGATCATCCGGCCATAGGCGTCCAGCGCCGCCTCGTGCATGGCCTCGGACATGGTCGGATGCGGATAGACGATGCCGTGCATCTCCTCCTCCGTCGCCTCCATGGTGATGGCGGTGACATAGCCCTGGATCATCTCGGTGACCTCGGCGCCAATCATGTGGGCCCCGATCAGGGCACCGGTCCTGGCGTCGAAGACGGTCTTGACGAATCCGTCGGTGTCGCCTGATGCGATCGCTTTGCCGTTAACCCTAAAGGGGAAGCGGCCGACCTTGATTTCCAGACCCGCCTCCTTCGCCGCCGCCTCGGTCAGCCCGACGGAGGCGATCTGGGGCTGCGAATAGGTGCAGCCGGCGATGGGGCTGTTCAGGTGCGGGGTCTTGAAGCCGGCGATGTGCTCGGCGGCGTGGATGCCCTCGTGGCTGGCCTTGTGCGCCAGCCAGGGCGCGCCGGCGCAGTCGCCGATGGCATAGAGCCCCTTCACATTGGTCTGGCAGTGGCCGTCGATCTTGATGTGGCCCCGGTCCATCTCCACGCTCAGCGCCTCAAGCCCAATGCCGTCGGTGTTGGCCGTAATGCCCACCGCAGAGATGCAGATCTCGGCTTCCAGGATCTCGGACTTGCCGTCGGCCTCGATCGAGACCTGGACGCCCTGACCGCCCTTGGCGACCTTGGTGACCTTGGCCCCGACGCGGAACTTGAAGCCCCGTTTCTCGAAGGATTTCCGGGCAGCGGCTGAGACTTCTTCATCTTCAACGGGAAGAATACGCGGCAGGGCCTCGACCACGGTCACCTCGACGCCCAGAGCACGATAGAAGCTGCCGAACTCGATTCCGATGGCCCCCGAGCCGATGACGACAATGGATTTGGGCAGGAATTTCGGGGCCATGGCCTCGCGATAGGCCCAGATGCGGTCGCCGTCTGCCTCCAGACCGATCTGCGGCAGCGCCCTTGCCCGTGCGCCTACCGCCAGCATCACCGCTTTTGCTTCGACGGTACGGGTTCCGCCGGCCTTGAGCGCCACCACCACCTTCGGAGCCCTCTGCCCTTTCTCGAGCGTGGCCGTGCCTTCGATGACCTCGATCTTGTTCTTCTTCATCAGGAAGCCGACGCCGGCGTTCAGCTGTTTCGCCACGCCGCGCGACCGGGCGATGATCGCGTCGAAATCGAAGCCGACCTTTTCCGCCGACAGGCCGTAGTCCTTGAGGTGGCTCAGGCTCTCGTACTTCTCGCCGGACTTGAGCAGGGCCTTGGTCGGGATGCAGCCCCAGTTCAGGCAGATGCCGCCCAGAAGCTCGCGCTCGACGATGGCGACCTTCAGGCCCAGCTGGCTGGCGCGGATCGCGGCCACATAGCCGCCGGGTCCCGAGCCGATGACGACGAGATCAAGGGTATCGGCCATGTCAGATCAGTTTCTCGATGTCCGGGCGAAGGGCCTCGGGTTCGACTTGCGGGGCGTAGCGGGCGACCACCCTGCCCTCGCGGTCCGTCAGGAATTTGGTGAAGTTCCACTTGATGTCGCGGCTGCCCAGAAAGCCCTTCTTCTGTTCGGTCAGCCAGGCATAGAGGGGATGCCGGTTCGGGCCGTTGACCTCGATCTTGTCGAACAGCGGGAACTTCACGCCATAGGTGGCCGAGCAGAAGGCGGCGATCTCGGCTGCCTTCCCGGGCTCCTGCAGGCCGAACTGGTTGCAGGGAAAACCTAGGACCTGGAAGGGCTTGTCCGCGTACGATTCATGCAAGGCTTCAAGACCAGCATACTGACCGGTGTAGCCACAGCGGGACGCCGTGTTGACAATCAGCAACGCCTGGCCGCGAAACCGCTCAAGCGGCACCTCGGTGCCGTCGATGCCGGTCGCGGAGAAGTCGTAGACGGAGGTCATGGCCGCGCCCCTAGGCCAGCATGGTGACGGGATCTTCGATCAGCGGCTTGAACGCCTGCAGGAACCGCGCGCCAGTCGCCCCATCGACCACGCGATGATCGCAGGTCAGGGTCACGGTCATGACCGTGGCGACCGCCAGTTGGCCGTTCTTGACGACCGGCCGTTGTTCGCCCGCGCCCACGCTCATGATCGCGCCTTGGGGCTCATTGATGATCGAGGCGAAGGCCTTGATGCCGAACATGCCGAGGTTGGAGACGCTGAAGGTGCCGCCCTGGAATTCCTCGGGCTTCAGCTTGCGGTCCCGGGCCCGTTTGGCGAGGTCCTTGGACTCGGTCGCGATCTGCGACAGCGACTTGGTTTCGGCCTTGCGGATGATCGGGGTGATCAGGCCGCCGTCGATGGCGACGGCCATGGCGACATCGGCGTGATGATGAAGCGCGATGCCTTCGGGCGAATAGCTGGCGTTGGCTTCCGGCACAGCCTTGAGCGCCAGCGCGGCTGCCTTGATGACGAAGTCGTTGACCGAGACCTTGATGCCTTGCGGCTCCAGCATGGCGTTGACCTTGGCTCGCACCGCCATCAGTCCGTCGATCTCGCAGTCGATGGTCAGGGGGAAGTGGGGCACATCGCGGAAGCTGTCGGTCAGGCGACGCGCAATGGCCTTCCTCATCCCGTCCAGCGGGATCAGGTCGTAGCTGCCGTCGGGGATGCCCATCTGGGCCAGGGACTGGACCTTGCGGAGCTCCGGCGCTGCAGCAGAAGCCTGCGGCGACACCGATGCGGGCTTGGCGGTGCCCGAGCCGGCCGCCTCGATGTCGGCCCGGACGATCCGGCCGTGCGGCCCGGTACCCTTGACCGCACTCAAGTCCAGACCGGCCTGCCTGGCCAGACGACGGGCCAGAGGCGAGGCGAAGACCCGCGCGCCTTCGGCCTTTGCGGTCGGGGCAGTCGAACCGGAGGCAGGAGCGGCCTGAGTGGGCGTTGGCGTCTCGGACTTTGCCGATGGGGCGGTCGCAGCCGGTGCCGCCTTTGGTGCGGGAGTGGCCGAACCGCCCTCCTCCGCCAGCCGGGCGATCGGTGTGTTGACCTTCACCCCCTCGGAGCCTTCGGCGACCAGGATGTCGGTGATCTGACCCTCGTCGACGGCCTCGACCTCCATCGTCGCCTTGTCGGTCTCGATCTCGGCGATGACGTCTCCGGCCTTGACCGTGTCGCCGACCTTGACGTGCCACTTGGCCAGGACGCCCTCTTCCATCGTCGGCGACAGCGCGGGCATCAGGATGTCGGTCATTGGGCTTTCGTGGCCTTGTCGCCGGCGGCTTGCGCCAGGCCCTCGTTCAGTCCTGCCAGCACCAGCTTGTAGGTCTCGGCCTCGTCCAGACCCTTCCCCTGATTGTAGACGTGGGCGACGTTCCGGGCGAGCAGGGCCAGCATGTTGCCGAACGCCTTGGGATCATCGAAGGCGGGCTTGATGGCCATGACCGGCTCGTCGTTCGACCACCAGAACCGCATCACTTCGATCGCGCGAGGGTCCGCTGTGATGCTGTCCGGCACCTGGATCGCGGTTCGGTTGGGAGCTTCAGTCATGCCATTACCGCCTTCACAGCCTTGATGATTTTGTCCGTTCCCGGGAGCGACAGCACTTCCAGGTTGGCCGCATAGGGCAGCGGCACGTCTTCCTGATGCACGCGCAGCGGCGGCGCGTCGAGATAATCGAATGCATGCTCGATCACCCGCGCCACGACCTCGGCGCCGACGCCCATCGGACCCCAGCCTTCCTCGGCCGAGACCAGGCGGCTGGTCTTCTTGACGCTCTCGACGATGGTCTCGTGGTCCAGCGGGCGAAGGGTCCGCAGATCGACGACCTCACAGCTGATGCCTTCGGCCTCCAGTTGTTCCGCAGCCTGCAGCGCGAAGCCGACCATGCGGCTGTGAGCGGTGATGGTCACATCGGTGCCCTCCCGGCGAACCTTGGCCTTGCCGATCGGCACGACGTGGTCGCCCTCGGGAACGTCAAACTCGATCCCGTACATCATCTCGTGCTCGAGGAAGACGACGGGGTTCGGATCGCGGATCGCGGCCTTCAGCAAGCCCTTGGCGTCGGCAGCGTCATAGGGGGCGACAACCTTCAGTCCCGGGACGTGGGCGTACCAGGAGCCGTAGTCCTGGCTGTGCTGGGCCGCCACTCGGCTGGCCGCGCCGTTGGGCCCCCGGAAAACGATCGGCGCACGGATTTGGCCGCCCGACATGTACAGCGTCTTCGCGGCCGAGTTGATGATGTGGTCGATCGCCTGCATGGCGAAGTTGAAGGTCATGAACTCAACGATCGGCTTCAGCCCCGCCATGGCGGCACCGACCCCGAGACCGGCGAAGCCGTGCTCGGTGATCGGGGTGTCGACCACGCGGCGGTCGCCGAACTCCTGCAGAAGTTCGCGGCTGACCTTGTAGGCACCCTGATACTGGGCGACCTCCTCGCCGATCAGGAAGACGGCCTCGTCGCGGCGCATCTCCTCGGCCATGGCGTCGCGCAGGGCGTCGCGGATGGTGGTCTTGACTATGGTCGTGCCGGCGGGGATCTCGGGATCTCGCAGCACGACCTTGGGCGTCCGAGTGGCGCTCTGTGCGGGGGCCTTCTCAGGCTCGCCGGATTTGGCCTCTGCCGCATCGGGCCTGGTGACGGCGGCTTCTGCGGCGACCGGCTCGGACTTCGGCGTAGGCGCAGCAGCCCCAGCGTCGCCGGCGAGGCGCGCGATAACCGCGTTGACCTTCACGTTCTCGGCACCCTCGGCGACGAGGATTTCAGCGATCTCGCCCTCATCGACGGCCTCGACCTCCATGGTCGCCTTGTCGGTCTCGATCTCGGCGATCACGTCACCTGCCTTGACCACGTCGCCCGCCTTCACGTGCCACTTGGTCAGGGTGCCCTCTTCCATGGTGGGCGACAGCGCCGGCATCAGGATGTCGGTCACGCTGCGGACTCCACATACACGTCGGTATAAAGCTCTGAGGGATCGGGCTCCGGGCTTTCCTGCGCGAACTGGACCGCCTCGGCGACGATGCCCTTGATCTCGTTGTCGATGGCCTTGATCTCGTCCTCGGAGACCTTGGCGGCCTCCATAAGGGCTTTGACGTGGTCGATGGGATCGCGGGTCTTCTTGACCTCGTCGACCTCTTCCTTGGTGCGATACTTGGCGGGATCGCTCATCGAGTGGCCGCGATAGCGATAGGTCTTCACCTCGAGGATGAAGGGCCCCTCGCCCGCCCGGGCGCGCGCCACGGCCCGCGCCACCGCGTCCTTGACCGCCAGCACATCCATGCCATCGACCAGCTCGCCAGGAATGCCGAAGCTGGCCCCGCGATGGGCCAGTTCGGTCGTCGAGGAGGAGCGCTCGATCGACGTGCCCATGGCGTACTGGTTGTTCTCGATGATGTAGATGGCCGGCAGCTTCCATAGCTGGGCCATGTTGAAGCTCTCGTAGACCTGCCCCTGGTTGGCCGCGCCGTCACCGAAATAGATGAAGGCGACCGAATCGTCGCCCCGGTATTTGCCGGCGAAGGCCAGGCCGGTGCCGAGCGCCACCTGGGCTCCCACGATGCCGTGGCCGCCATAGAAGCCCGTCGGCACGTCGAACATATGCATCGACCCACCCTTGCCCTTGGACGATCCGCCGCTGCGTCCGGTCAGCTCGGCCATGACCTCTTTCGGATCCATGCCGGCGGCCAGCATGTGGCCGTGGTCGCGGTAGCCGGTGATGATCTTGTCGTGGCCCTGTTTGACGCTGGCCTGAACGCCGACCGCCACGGCCTCCTGGCCGATGTACAGGTGGCAGAAGCCGCCGATCAGACCCATGCCGTAAAGCTGCCCTGCCCGCTCCTCGAAGCGGCGGATGAGGACCATCTCGCGATAGAAGGCGAGCAACTCTTCCTTGGTGGCCGTGGGCCCATTCGGGAGTTTCCCCGACGGCTTGGCTTCCGAGGTCTTCTGGGCGGCTCTCGCCATCCGGCGTCTCCGGGCTGAGCCCGTGGCGAAACGCGCCGCCGGGGCTTCTTGTCGTTACGGAATGGGGCTGTAGCAGCCTTCGTTCCCGAAAGGCAAAGCACGCAGCCCGGCCTGTAACAAGAGTTCAGGAGCGGGCGGTGACCGGGGACGAGGCAGCAGGGGCCGAGACCCGAATCACGTAGTCGCGGGGATCTGAGAAGCCGAGGACAGCCCGGGCCCGCTCCTCCAGCAGGTCGCGCGACAGGCTGTTGGATTTGAGATAGCGCACGCGAACCTCAAGGTCCGCCCGGTGCTCGGTCAAGGCCGTGAGTTCGACCTCGCGCTCGGCAAGCCGCAGGTCGCGAGCATTCCCGGACAACAGCCCACGCTCGCCCGTCAGGGCCTGCACGCCGAGGTAGACGACCATGAGGAACAAAAAGGCGGAAAGGCTGTACGGCTTCATTCGTTCGGGCACTTCGAACGCTCCTTCTGAGCGCAGACACGGTTGTTCATCCGTGACCGGAAATGCCTAAGGAAAGGTAGCTGAGCCGCCTATTTCAGCAGCATACCGTCGCCGTAGTAGCTGGCCTGGTCGCCCAGAAGCTCCTCGATCCGCAAGAGCTGATTGTACTTGGCCGTCCGGTCCGAACGCGCCAGCGAGCCGGTCTTGATCTGCCCGCAGTTGGTGGCGACGGACAGGTCGGCGATAGTCGAATCCTCGGTCTCGCCCGAGCGGTGGCTCATGACGGCGGTGTAGCCCGCTCGGTGCGCCATATCGACGGCGTCCAGCGTCTCGGACAGGGTGCCGATCTGGTTGACCTTGACCAGGATAGAGTTGGCCAAGCCCTCGCCGATGCCGGCTGCCAGGCGCGCCGGGTTGGTGACGAACAGGTCGTCGCCGACGATCTGTATGCGGTCGCCCAGCACTTCGGTCAGGTGCTTCCAGCCCTCGAAATCGTCTTCCGAACAGCCGTCTTCGATCGAGACGATGGGGAATCGTTCGCACAGGTCGGCCAGATAGGCGACCATGCCTTCGGCCCCGAAGGTCTTCTTCTCGCCTGTCATCTGGTAGGCGCCGTCCTTGAAGAACTCGGTGGCGGCGACGTCGAGCGCCAGGTGGTAGTCCTCGCCCGCCAGGTAGCCAGCGGCCTGACCAGCCTTGGTGATGAAGGCCAGCGCCTCTTCGGCCGAGGCCAGGTTGGGGGCGAAACCGCCCTCGTCGCCGACGTTGGTGTTGTGGCCGGCGTCCTTCAGCTGCTTGCGCAGCGCGTGGAAGATTTCGGATCCCATGCGCAGGCCCTCCGAGAAGGTCTCGGCGCCGGTCGGCAGGATCATGAACTCTTGGATGTCGATCGGATTGTCAGCATGGGCCCCGCCGTTGATGATGTTCATCATCGGGGTCGGCAAAACGCGCGCCGAGATGCCGCCGACATAGCGATACAGCGGCAGGCCGACGGAGATGGCGCTGGCCTTCGCCACGGCCAGCGATACACCGAGGATGGCGTTCGCGCCCAGCCGGCCTTTGTTCTCGGTGCCGTCCAGGGTGATCATCGCCTCGTCGATGCGGCGCTGGTCCTCGGCGTCCATACCGGACAGGGCGTCGAAGATCTCGCCGTTGACGGCATCGACCGCATTCTGGACGCCCTTGCCGCCCCACATCACCGGATCGGCGTCGCGCAGTTCGACCGCCTCGTGCGCGCCTGTGGAGGCTCCCGAGGGCACGGCCGCCCGGCCGAAGCTGCCGTCCTCCAGGACCACGTCGACCTCGACCGTGGGATTGCCCCGGCTGTCCAGGATCTGGCGGGCGACGATGTCGGCGATGTCGGTCATGAGAGGCTTCGCGATTGGAGGAGGATGGCGGGCGGGGTTTAGCCCGCCGCCCGCCAAACGCCAACCGTCAGCCCGTCTGCGGTCAGGCGCAGCCCTCGACCAGTTGGATCGCCGGGCCGCCGACATGGATGATGCGAGCCTGGCCGTCTCCGTCGATCTCGTAGCGGATGCCACGAGCAGCGGCGTCCTGCGTATAGCCCCCAGCCGCCGGGGCTCCGGATGTCCAGACAAATATGTCCTCGGCCGGAGCCGCGACGTATTTGTGGGGTTGGGAAACCGCGAGCGGACCATAGGCGGCCTTGATGGCGGCGGCCGTATCGCCGACGCCGAAGCCGCGGTCGGTCTTCAGGGTGGAGGGTTCGGCGACGGAGATTCGCGTCAAGACGCCGTCCTGGATCATGACCAGCAGGCCCTGCGGCGCACGCTCAGGCCGCCACTGATCGCAGACCTCGGGCTCGGGCCCGCCCACGGCGTTCGGATCGCTGTCGTCGCCCAGGGCCGTCACCACGTCGGCGCGGGTCATGCCGATCCGCAGGGGACCATAGCCCCCGGCCGTCAGGGCGTTCGGGTCGGGCGCAGTGGCGGCCGGCGCGGTCTGGGCGGGCGTCTCGGGCGCCGACGCCGGCTCTGTGGTCTCGGGCGCGCTGCAAGCCGTGACCATCAGAGCGGCCGCTGCGGCGATGGAGAAGGTGCGGATCATGAGGAGCTCCTGAACTGAGAGCACCATCAACGCACGAAAACGGCGCGCGGGGAAACCGCGCGCCGCAAACATCATCGAGCCGTCGTGGAGACCCTAGTCTTCCTTGGGCGTCAGGACCTGGCGGCCGCGATAGGTGCCGGTCTTCAGGTCGATGTGGTGCGAACGGCGCAGCTCGCCCGTGTCCTTGTCCTCGGTGTAGGGGTTGGTGCCGAGGGCATCGTGCGCACGGCGCATGTTGCGCCGCGAGGGTGATACTTTGCGCTTGGGAACGGCCATGTCCGTCTCGATCTCAGTATGCGGCGCCGACGATGCCTAGAAAGACTCGACGGCGCGAAAAACGAAAAGCGGCGGCCCAAGGGATGAGCCGCCAGCGAGCGGGGGCTTATGCCGGACCTTGGCTCGGAGTTCAAGGGGCGTAGCCGAGCATTCCTAACGCGCGCCGACGACGCTTGAACGTCGCTGGCGAAGACGGGTCCCGACGTCACGCGAGCGGAACAGCAGGATGTAGTGATCCCCGTAGATTGCGTCCGTCAGAGCGTAGGGGGCCGCCTCAAGGTCGAGATAGCGCGAGGCGTGCGGCTGTGTCGGGTCCAGGTCGGTATTCGCAAATCCGCGATTGGTCGTGAGCATCAGATACTCGGATCCCGACGCCACCATGTTTTCCAGCGCGGCCCAGACGTCCGACTCGGAAAGGTGATTGAGCAGGTCCTTGGAGAACAGGAGATCGGCCGGTGCCGGAACCTGCTGAGTGATGTCCAGAACCTCAAACCTGCATAGGGGGTGAGCCTTAAGATTGGCTTCGACCAGGGCCGGGACGACGTCGTAGCCGACGTAATCGATATCTGGATTCTCGCCGAGAAAGATCGGCATCCAGTTGAAATCGCCGCAAGGCAAATCAGCGAGCGAGGCCAGTTCCAAGCCGTCGCAGAACCGGGTGAGCAGATGCAAGGCGTGAGCCACCTGTTCCGAGCCTCGTCCCGACCCCGCCCCGGATACGGACTCCTCGGACAGCCAGAGCCGGTTCTCGTAGACACCTGCGAAACGCTGCTCGAGCCGCGATGATCGTTGTCGGCCACCGGTCGCAAAGAGCTGTCTTGCACGGCTCCAGACACCCATCAACTTTTCCCCCAGCCGAGCGGATCGAGTCTTCTCATCACTCCCCAACAGGGCGCGTCTGCCGTTGCGCTGCCTTAGAAGACCCGGTCGCGCCGCGCAATGAAGGTGCGGGGTCGTGATGTAACGGAATGGTCCATGCGGCGAAGACGGGGTCACCATCAACGATCCCGGAGCCCGCCATGATCCGCCGCTATCTCCTCGCCTTCGCCCTGACAGCCGCCGCTGCTTTCGCCGCCGCCGGCTCCGCCATGGCCGAGCACGTCCCCTTCAGCCGCCCGGCTTTCGAGGCCGCCCAAGCCGCGGGCCGCCCCATCCTGGTGGATGTCTATGCGCCCTGGTGCCCGGTTTGCCGCGCCCAGGAGCCGATCCTCGAATCGCTTCAGGCCCAGCCTGCCAACGCCGACCTGGTTGTCTTCCGTGTCGACTTCGACAATCAGAAGGACGTGGTCCGCAGCTTCCGCGCCCAACGCCAGAGCACCCTGATCGCTTACAACGGCAACCAGGAAACCGGACGGTCGGTCGGCGACACCAATGCCGCCAGCCTCGCCCGTCTCGTCGCCTCGACTCGGCAGTAGGTCATGATCGCGACCCTCGGCACGCTGGCCATCGCCTTCGTGGCGGGGGTCCTGACCATTCTCAGCCCTTGCGTCCTGCCCCTGGTGCCGATCGTGCTGGGCGGCGCCCAGTCCGAGGGGCGCTGGGGTCCGGTGGCCCTAGGCCTCGGCCTTGCCACCAGCTTTACCGTGGTCGGCCTGTTCGTGGCCACCATCGGCTTCTCGATCGGACTGGATGGAGACCTGTTCCGTCGGATCGGCGGGGCCATGCTGATCGCCATCGGCGTGGTGCTGCTGGTCCCGGCGATCCAGGTCCGGATCGCGTCCGTCGGCGGCCCCCTCTCGACCTGGGCCGACGGTGGCATGCGAAAGCTCGACGGGCGTGGCCCCTGGGGTCAGCTGGGCTTGGGAGCCCTGATGGGTCTGGTCTGGGCACCCTGTGTCGGGCCGACCCTCGGCGCAGCTTCCCTGCTGGCCGCGCAAGGCCAAGACCTGGGCCGGGTCGCCCTGACCATGTTGATCTTCGGCATCGGCGCGGCGACGCCTCTGGTCCTGATCGGCCTGATGTCGCGTCAGGCGATCGCGCGACTGCGCAGCCGCATGCTCGCGGCGGGCTCGGCGGGCAAATATGTCCTGGGCGGCCTCATGGTGCTGATCGGACTGATGATCCTGGCGGGCTTCGACAAGTCGCTGGAGTCTTGGCTGGTCGCCAACTCGCCGATGTGGCTGACCGAACTCACCACTCGGTACTGAGCCGCGCCTTCCAGTTGTCCCTGGTCAAGCCGTAGTAAAGGCTGTCTTTCCAGACGCCGCCGATATTCCAGGTTCGCTCCGCCGAGCCCGTCCGCACGAACCCTAGCCGTTCCAGCAGGCGAATCGAGGCGAGGTTCTCCGGATCGACGTCGGCGGTCGCCAGCTCTGTCAGGCCTTCGCGGAAGACGTGATCGACCGCCGCGCCTACGGCTTCTCGCGCCAGCCCCTGCCCCCAAGCCTCGGGATGCAGGATGTAGCCGACGTCCGGCAGCTTCCAGAAGCCCGCCTTGCCGATCGCCCGGCCCTGCCATTCGATGACGAAGTCGGGGGCCCCGGCCCGGTTCCCGGCGATCATCTTGTCCAACCAGGCTTCCGTCTCGGCCAGTGTCCCGTGCGGCAGGCTGGACCACCAGCGCATGGCCGCTTCGTCGGACAGGATCGCGTGGATGTCGCTCAGGTCGTCGGGGCGTGCGTGGCGGAGCGTCAACCGCTCGGTCCGGAGCGTCGTCACGTCAGTGCCTTTTCGAACAGCACGAAGTAGAGATCGTCGCGTCTGGGTTCGCCGAAGCTGAGATCGCCATAGGGAAACGGCGCGGTCTCGCCCGTCGCGACATAGCCCAGCCGCTCATACCAGGCGATCAGGGTCTCGCGCTGGGGAAAGACCTGGATGCGAACGCGGCCGGCGCCGAACCGCCGTGCCAGCGCCTGCTCGGCCTCAGCGACCATCCGGCGACCCATGCCCGCCGCCTGCAGGGTGGGCCTGACCGACAACATGCCGAAATAGCCCATGCCCTCGGCGAGTTTGACAATGCGGACGCAGGCTACGGCCTCCCTCCCCTGCCAGGCGACCAGCAGGGCCTGGTCGGGATCGGCGATGATCTCGCCCAGTTCCTGCGGATCGGTGCGCTGTCCGTCCAGCAGATCGGCCTCGGTCGTCCAACCGGCGCGCGAAGCCTCGCCGCGATAGGCACTCTCGATCAGGGCGTGCAGGGCTGGGATGTCGGCCGGGACGGCGTCTCGAATGACGATGTCAGTCATGGCCGAGCTTGTCGGCGACCGCCTCTCCGATGGCAAGCGAGCTGGTCAGGCCGGGGCTCTCGATGCCGAACAGGGCGACCATGCCCGGCAGTCCGTGAACCTCGGGACCGTCCAGCTGGAAATCCGGCTGGGGCTCGCCCGGCCCGTGCAGTTTGGGCCGGATTCCGGCGTAGTCGGGCGTCAGGGCACCGTCGGGTAGGCCGGGCCAGAACCGGCGGATGTAGCGCGCGAAGTCCTCGGCCTTCGACGCATCGACCGAATAGTCCTCGGTCTCGACATAGGTCAGGTCCGGGCCAAACACCGCCTGGCCGCCCAGGTCCCTGCGATAGTGGGTGCCGAGCGCGCCGGGGATCGGCGGCGGATAGATCAGCCGCTCGAACGGCGCCTTGCCGGTCAGACGGAAGTAGATGCCCTTGCCGAGGTGGCGGGTCGGGATGCGGTCGACCGGGAAACCCTCGATCCGCGCCGCGACGTCCTGCGCCTGCAGCCCCGGGGCGGTGACCAGCAGGCGCGTGGTCAGGACCGCGCCGCCCTCCCCGCCCGCAGTGATCCGGAAGCCGCCGCCTGGCAGGGGCTCGGCCCGTTCGAACGGGGTGGCGACGACGACCGAGCCGCCGGCGTCCTCGATCTCGCCCTGCAGGGCCAGCATGTAGTCGTGACTGGCGAAGATGCCGCTCTCGGGCGACAGCAGAGCGGCGTGAGCGTTCAGGCCCGGCTCGAGGGCCCGCGCCTGGGGCCCGGTCAGATGCTCCAGGCCCTCGACGTCGTTGGCTGTGGCCTGCTGGAAGATCGCCTCGATCCGCTCGACCTCAGCCGCCTCGGTCGCCACGACCAGTTTGCCGCATTTGCGGTAGTCGACCTTGTGGCTCTCCAGGAAATCATACAGCGCCCGCCGACCCTCGACGCACAGTCGCGCCTTCCGCGAGCCGGTCGGATAGTAGAGCCCGGCGTGAATGACCTCGGAGTTGCGGCTGGAGACGCCCTGGCCGATGTGATCGGCGCTCTCGAGAACCAGAACCGTCAGCCCCCGCTTCGACAGCGCCCGTCCGCAGGCGAGGCCCACGGCCCCGGCCCCCACGACGGTCGCGTCGAAGTCGAAGGCGGTCACGACGGCGGGCCGTAGCGCCGTTTCGCCTCCGCCTCGAAGCTGGCGATCAGCAGGGACACGGCGCGATCGAAGTTGGCCTGGAGCGCGGCGTTCAGGAGGGGCGATTTGAAGGCGAAGTCGATGACGAACTCCAGCCGGGTCCCCTCGGGCACCGCTCGAAAGTCCCAGCGATTCCTGAGGTGACGGAACGGACCGCGCAGCAGGCCGACCTCGACTGACGGCGCGTTGGTGTCATGACGGACCCAGGTCGAGAACCGCTCCTTCAGGAACGAGAACCCTACCGCCGCCTCTGCGTCCATCAGTCGGACACCCGGGGCCTCCTCGCGCCGGTTCCATACGCGCATGGAATTCACCCACTTCACGAAGCGGGGATAGGCCTCCACGTCCGCGACCAGCTCGGCGAGCTGATGCGGCGCATAGGGCAGGATGCGGGTGACGCGGTGGACGGCCAAGGGTGGGGTCAGCGTCCGGTGCTGGCCAGACGCGCGGCCTTCAGCCGGGCGAAGTCGTCGCCGGCGTGGTGAGACGAGCGCGTGAGCGGCGAGGCGGAGACCATCAGGAAGCCCTTGGCCCGGGCGATCGCCTCATAGGCCTTGAACTCCTCGGGCGTGACGAACCGCTCGATAGCGGCGTGCTTCCTCGTCGGCTGCAGATACTGGCCGATGGTGATGAAGTCGACGTCGGCGGAGCGCATGTCGTCCATGACCTGCATGACCTCTTCCTTGGTCTCGCCCAGGCCGACCATGATGCCGGACTTGGTGAACTGGTTCGGATCGCGCTCCTTGACCTGCTGCAGCAGCCGCAGGGAGTGGAAGTAGCGGGCACCGGGCCGGATCTTGAGATACAGCCGTGGCACGGTCTCGAGGTTATGATTGAAGACGTCGGGGCGCGCGTCGATCATGACCTCGGCCGCCCCGTCCTTGCGCAGGAAGTCGGGCGTCAGGATCTCGATGGTGGTCGCCGGGGCCTGGCGGCGGATCTCGCGCACCACCTCGGCGAAGTGGGCGGCGCCGCCGTCATGCACGTCGTCGCGGTCGACCGAGGTGATGACGACGTGGTTCAGACCCAGCTGGGCCACCGCGAGGCCGACCTTGGCGGGCTCTTCCGGGTCCAGCGGCTGGGGCAGGCCCGTCTTGACGTTGCAGAAGGCGCAGGCCCGCGTGCAGGTGTCGCCCATGATCATCAGGGTGGCGTGCTTCTGGCTCCAGCACTCGCCGATGTTCGGGCAGGCCGCCTCCTCGCAGACGGTGTGGAGCCCCTTCTCCTTCACGATCGCCCGGGTAGCATTGTACTGGCCCGATCCCGGGGCCTTGACGCGCAACCACTCGGGCTTTCGCAGCACGGCTGTCTCCGGCCGGTTCGCCTTCTCCGGATGACGCAGTTCGGCCGGGGATCGCGTGAGACTGTCGATGAGGGTGACCATCGAGGCGGGCCGGGCTCCTGGGGCTAGAGCCGGTATGTCGTCCTTCCGTCCGCGGATGGCAAGTCACGGCCTGCTTCAGCCTCTTTCCGCTCACGCGACGTAACGCATCTTTTCATCGCCGCGAGGCTTAACTAGGTTGCCCGCCCTGACAGCGAGGGGGCGGTTCAATGCCCTCCGGAGGAGACGCCTTTTGTTACGGCCTGGCCTTGACCCATCCGCAGGCGAAGAGTCGCTGTTCGACGCCCTCGTCGCGGCGCGCGCCAGGTTCGGCGACAAGGAGATCGTCGAGGATCAGGACAGGAAGCCCCTGACCTATACCGGCCTGATCCGCGCCGCCTTCGTGCTTGGGCGCAAGATCGCGGCGATGACCAAGCCCTCCGAGCGGGTCGGTATCCTGCTGCCTTCGTCTATGGGTGTGGTGGTGACCTTTTTTGGCCTTCACGCCTTCGGGCGGGTGCCGGTCATGCTCAACTTCACGTCCGGCGAGCGGAACCTCAAGGCGGCGATCCAGGCGGCCGGGGTCAAGCGCATCCTGTGCGCCCGACGCTTCGTCGAACAGGCCAAGATCGACGACCTGATCGAGACCCTGTCCCAGCATGCCGAGATCGTCTGGCTGGATGACATCCGCGCGACCGTGGGCTTGCAGGACAAGCTGTTCGGCCTGATGGCGGGCCTGATGCCCGGTCGGTTCCGCGTGAAGACCCGACCGGAGGACCCCGGCGTGGTTCTGTTCACCTCCGGCAGCTTCGGCGCGCCCAAGGGCGTGCAGCTGAGCCAAAAGAACCTGGTCGCCAACGCGCGTCAGGTGGCGACCCACATTCCCCTCGACCCGAACTGGGTCATGTTCAATCCCCTGCCGACGTTTCACTGCTTTGGCCTGACGGGGGGCGTCGTCCTGCCGCTGTTGAACGGTCTGAAAGCCTTCCAGTACCCGTCGCCCCTGCACGGCAAGCAGATCGTCGCCCTGCTGGCCGAGGTGAACACCTCCATCCTGTTCGCCACCGACACCTTCCTGAACCATTGGGCCCGGGTGGCCGCGCCGGACGATTTCCGGACCGTTCAGTTCGTGGTGGCGGGTGCCGAGCGGGTCCGGGACGAGACGCACCACCTGTTCAACACCAAGTTCGGCGGCGTGAAGCTCCTGGAGGGATATGGCGCGACCGAAGCCGCGCCCGTGGTCGCCGTGAACCATCCGGACCGGAATCGACCCGGGACCGTGGGCCAGCTGCTGCCCGGGATGGAGGCGCGCCTTGAGCCTGTCGAGGGTATCACCGAGGGTCAGCGCCTCTATCTGCGCGGACCGAACGTCATGCGGGGCTATATGTCTCCCGACGATCCGACGAAGATCGAACCGCTGGACGGGGGCTGGCACGACACCGGAGACATCGTCGACCTGGACCCGGAGGGCTATATCTCCATCCTCGGGCGGGTGAAGCGGTTCGCCAAAATCGGCGGAGAGATGGTGTCTCTGTCGGCCGTCGAGGGTCTGGTCAGCGCAGTCTGGCCCGAGGGTCGGCACGCCGTGATCTCGATCGCTGACTCGCGCAAGGGCGAAAAGCTGGTGCTGGTGACCGATCGGGCCGACGCCGACGTCGGACGCATCGCCGAATGGGCCCGCGAGCACGGCGCGCCAGAGCTGGCCGTGCCCAAGAAGATCGTCCGGGTGAAGGAGCTGCCGATGCTGGGCACCGGCAAGACCGACTATGTCGGCATCCAGTCTCTCGTGGACATGGCCGAGGCGGCGTAACCTTAGCCGCAGCTTGAACCGAACTCTCCGGTGTCGCAGATTCGTGCCGCATCCAGAGGAGCTCACATGTTTGAATCATTCGAGCGTCACCGGCCGTTGGCCCTGTCGGGTCTTCGGATCATCGCGGGCCTGATGTTCATCCAGCACGGGACGCAGAAGATCTTCGGCTTTCCCGCCCCGGCCCGGGGACCGTTCGACCTCATGAGCCAGATCGGCGTCGGCGGCGTGCTGGAACTGGTCGGCGGCGTGCTTCTGGTGCTGGGCCTGTTCACCCGGCCGGTCGCCTTCATCCTGTCAGGTATGATGGCCGTGGCCTATTTCCAGTTCCACGCCCTGTCCGGGGGCCTGTTTCCCCTGGTGAACGGCGGGGAGCTGGCGGCCCTGTACTGCTGGATCTTCCTGTACATCTTCTTCGCCGGTCCGGGTTCGGTGGCGCTCGACACGGTGCTGAAGCGGAAGTGATGCAAATCCTCCCCCGTTGGGGGAGGTGGATGCGGAGCGAAGCGGAGTAGACGGAGGGGGCTCGCCGCATGCACCGTCTTGCGCGGCCGGCCCCCTCCACCGCTTCGCGGTCCCCCTCCCCCTATGGGGGAGGATTTGATCGCATCAGGCCTTCAGCTTCTTCGCCAGTCCCGCGATATACTCGCCCTGGTGACGAGCGCCGGCCAGTTCGTTGGCACTGGGCTGTCGCGAGCCGTCGCCGCCGGTGATGGTCGTGGCGCCATAGGGCGAGCCGCCCGAAATCTCTTCCAGCGTCATCTGGCCCTGGAAGGCGTAGGGAAGGCCCGCGACCACCATGCCGTGGTGCAGCAGGGTCTGGATCAGGCCGATCAGGGTCGTCTCATTGCCCCCGTGCTGGGTCGCCGAGGAGGTGAAGGCTCCGCCGACCTTGCCGACAAGCTTGCCCTGGAACCAGACGCCGCCGGTCTGGTCCCAGAAGTTGCGCATCTGGGACGCCGCCGTGCCGAAGCGGGTGCCCGCGCCGACGATGATGGCGTCGTAGTGCCCCAGATCGGCTGGGGAGGCGATCGGAGCCTTCTGGTCGAGCTTGTAGTGAGACTGGATCGCCAGTTCCTCGGGCACGGTCTCCAGCACACGCTTGATGTCGACCTCGACGCCGGGCACCGATCGCGCGCCCTCGGCGACCGCCTCGGCCATCTGCTCGATGTGGCCGTAGGTCGAATGATAGAGAACCAGCACCTTGGTCATGGGTCGCTCCTGTTGGGATTTCGCAATACTGCAACAACTGAAGTGTCAGATTTAATGCCCCTGATCGGGAACGCAAGGGGTCAGACGGTCGCGTCGGCCCGGATCGGGCAGAGCTGCCCGTAGAAATCGGCGTCATGGGACGTGTGCTGGCCGCGCGCGGCGCGAAAGCGGTGCTCGACCGCCATCGCCTGTTGCTCGATGTTGAGCCCCTCCCACCCGCACCGTGCCGCGGGATATGCATAGGCGCGCGGCCCGTCGCCCGCGCGCAGCTTCCCCGTCAGCAGATTGATCCCGCTTTGCGCCTGCCAGACGTGGACCATCTCGTGGATCAGCACGGCCTGGAGCGGAAGGGGGGCGACCGCGAAGTCGGCGGGAAGCCCCCTGCCCGGCCAGCAGACCCAGCTGCGATCGAACCAGACGCCCGGCACGAAGGCGCGACCGAAGGGCCAGGGCGTGGTCATGAGGCGGACGTCGTCCAGGCGAACGGCCCCGCCGAACTCGGCCCGGATGAGCCGCCGCTCGCCGTCGGTCAGGGCCCGGATCACTCCGAGATCAGCGTGTCGCCGCTGGGGGCGACCCACTCCCAATGCCAGGGCTCGTAGAGATAGGGCACGAAGCCGAAGCGGCCGGCGTTCCGGACCAGCCAGCGATAGGTCGCACCCTGGCTCATGTGCTGACGGCTGGCGACCGAGGTGTTGTCGACGCCGAAGTCGAACAGCTGGCCGACATAGAGGTCGACCGCCGTGCCCGTGCGATGGGCGGAGCAGACGGCGCGGCGCAGGCCGTCGCAGTTGCCCTGAGCCGCGCAGCGGGCCGCGTCGGCCTCGGGGTCGCGGAAGCCGGAGAATATCTGAAGCAGCTCGCGGTCGGCGTTGATCTCGGGCACCTCTATGCGGGCGGCGGCGACCATGCGGCGGTAGGCGTCCAGCACGTCGCGGCGAAGCAGCCGGGTCAGACGGTCGGCGTGCTCCTCTTCCTCGACCAGATAGCCCAGGAGGCGGATCGGCGGGGGGTTGGGGCATTCGTCCCGCAGCCGGGCCTGGATGAACGGCCGCCGCTCCTGCAGCACACCCTTCAGCACCTCGAAGGTGGCGGCGTCGAACACCCCCGTGGCGGTCATGCCATAGCGGGACTGAAACCGCGACAGGGCCTCGGCGAAGTCGGGCGAGCCGGCCTGGCAGTCCGTGCCGATCTCCTTCTGCAGCAGGGGGACGTAGGTCACCCAGCCCCACTCCGGGCCGGCGAAGGGGGCCCATTCGAGCGTGTAGACGGACACGGCGTTGGCCAGCCCCGCCCCGGCAAAGGCCTGTTCGTGGACGTCGCACTGGGGCGTCCAGGCACCCTGCGCGTCGGCGCGGCCCGGCATGAGCCAGACCAGAACCGTCGCCACGATGATCGCCAGCATCCCCAAGCGCATAGTGGGCAAGAAGCCTGACCGTTGCGGCGCAAGCAAGGCCCCTCTCCCGCCGTCGTCAAAACTGGCATGGTCGGGGTCTTCGCCGACTCGTCCCGGCGCCTTCGGAACCGTGCATGACCGACGCCTCCGCACCCGCGCCGACCCGCCGCTCCAGCGCCACGCTGGCGGCCTTCGCCGCCAGCTGCCTGCCCTATGCGGCGCTCGGTCTGCCGGTCTACGTGACCCTGCCCGAGTTCTACGCCAGCCATGTCGGCGTCAGCCTGTCGGCGGTCAGCCTCATCTTCCTGATCGTGCGGCTCGCGGACATCGTGGTCGATCCGGTGCTGGGCGTGATCATTGACCGCACCTCCACCAAGTGGGGCCGCTACCGGGTCTGGATGGCCATCGGTGCGCCGATCCTGATGGGGTCGGTGGCCATGCTGTTCTTCGTCGGCCAAGGGGCCGGGGCGACCCACCTCGCGGTGTGGCTGGTGGTCATGTACTTCGGCTATTCGATCAGCCTCCTGAGCCAGATGAGCTGGGCGGCGGTGCTGTCGACCGACTACGACCAGAGGTCGCGCATCTACGGCTACTGGCAGGTGGCCAATATCCTGGGGGTGCTGGCCGTGCTGCTGATCCCGGTCGGTGCCCAGGCGATGGGCTACACCTATGTCGAGGCGGTCCGGATGCAGGGCGGGTTCATCGTCGGCCTGCTGCCCGTCGCCCTTCTCATCACCTTCCTGTTCACGCCGGAGCCTCGGGCCGTGGCCCCTCCCGCCCATGGGGGCCTGGGGGCCACTCTGACCCTGATCATGAAGCCGGTGCTGAGGCGGCTGCTGCTGTCCGACCTGCTGCTCGGCGCGGCGCGCGGGCTGATCGGGGTGCTGTTCTTCTACTTCTTCGAGCAGGCGCGGGGGTTCGAGCGGGACCAGACGTCGATCCTGCTGCTGGTCTATTTTGTGGCCGGGCTAGTCGGCGCGCCGGTCTGGGCCTGGCTGGCGACGCGGATGGGCAAGCACCACGCCCTGGCGGTCGGCAGCGTCTATTTCGCCGTCAGCTTCGCGGCGGCGACCCTGCTGGTACCGGCGGGGAACTTCCCGGCGGCGCTGGCGGCCATCTTCGCCACCGGGCTGGCGTTCGGGGCGGCGGACCTGCTGCTGCGGGCCATGATGGCGGACGCGTCGGACGCCATACGGCTGGACGTCGAGGCCGACCGGACGGGGCTGCTCTTCTCGATCCTGAACGCCACCTCCAAGCTGGGCTACGCCGTCTCGGTCGGGGCCTTCGCGGTACTGGAGTGGATCGGCTTCGATCCCGAGCCGGGTGCGGTCAATGATCCCGGCGTGATCCTGGGGCTGCAGTGGCTGTTCATCGCCGCGCCGGTGGGGCTGCTGCTGGTCTCGGCGGTGGTGCTAAGGCTCTATCCCCTGACGCCCGAAGCCCATGCCGAGGTGCGGGCCAAGCTGGCGGCGCGGGACGGAGCGTCGGCATGACCCCCGTCGACCGGCTGAAGGAGATCATGGTCCGGCTGCGCGATCCGAACGGAGGCTGCCCGTGGGACGTGGAGCAGACCTTCGCCAGCATCGCGCCCTATACGATCGAGGAGGCCTATGAGGTCGCCGACGCCATCGAGCGGGGCGACATGGGCGAGCTGAAGGGCGAGTTGGGCGACCTGCTGTTCCAGGTGATCTTCCACGCCCGCATGGCCGAGGAACAGGGGCTGTTCGCCTTCGACGACGTGGCCGAGGCGATGTCTGACAAGCTGATCCGGCGGCACCCGCATGTGTTCGGCGACGAGGACGCGCAGATCAGTGGACCCGCGCAGAAGCTGCGCTGGGAGGACATCAAGGCGGCGGAGCGGGTGGCGAAGGCGCAGACGGGGGTGCTGGACGACGTGCCCGTGGGTCTGCCGGCGCTGCACCGGGCGGCGAAGCTGACCAAGCGGGCGGCACGGGTCGGCTTCGACTGGCCCTCGACCGACGAGGTCTTCGACAAGCTGGACGAGGAAGTCGCCGAGCTCAGGGCCGAGATCGCGGCGGGCGACCTGGACAAGGCCCGCGAGGAGATGGGCGACCTGCTGTTCGTGGTGGCCAATCTGGCGCGAAAGCTGGGGGTCGAGCCGGAGGACGCGCTGAGGGGGGCCAACGCCAAGTTCGTGCGCCGGTTCGGCTTCATCGAGGCCGAACTGGCGAAGGATGGGCGGACGCCGGCGCAGTCGGATCTGGCCGAGATGGACGCCCTGTGGGACGCGGCGAAGGTAGCGGAACGGAAGGCCTACTGACTTAGGCTGGCGTGGGTGGCACCGAATTGGGCGGCGAAGGCGGCGTGGCGCGGGGAGGCGACGCCGTAGAGCAGCGTCGAGCGCACCACCTGACGCGCCGCCTGGATCGTCGTAGTCATCCAGCGGAGCAAGGCGGCCTCGCTCGCCACCGGGGGGCAGTCCATGGACAGGCCTTGCAGGCCCGAGCGCTTCAGCCGGCTGAAGCTCGGCGCGCCCGGCACCTTATCCAGGTGGGCGATCACGAAGAGGCAGTAGGGGCGGATCAGGGCCACTATCGGGCTCAAGCTGCATTCGGGCACGCCGTCGATGTCGCCGATTTGGCAGATGACCCCGCGTTCGACACGCGCGCGGACGTCCATCAGGAGCCGCGCGATCTCCATGCGCCCGCGTTGGCTGGACAGGCTGACGAAGGAAACGGGGACGATGAGGCTGGGGTGTCGCGCCTCACCCTGTGTTTCAGCCAGGCGATTGATCCCGTGCGCCACGGTCGCGAGGTCGATACGCAGGATGTCGCCGGGCGGCAGGGCGCGCACCATGGCGGCGGTCAGGCGCTCGCCCGAGCCGACGACCTGGACGCTCCGCACCATGCGGCAGCCGATACGGCCGAACGACCGCAGTTCATAGACTGGTGCCAGATCGCAGGTGACCGACAGTTCGCGTCCGTCCGCAGCCACGAACGGCGTCCAGCGTTCCATGACGCTGACCGGGGGCGCGGCGGCTTCACGCTCCTGGCGCTCGCCCCGCTCCACCGCGCTGACGCGCACGCGCGAGCCCTGGATTTCGGTCGGGCTGACCTTGGTGACCTGGAGCACACTTTGGTCTGCCTGGGCTCCGTCGCCGATAAAGTGGGCCAAGATTTCCCGCAGAATCTGGAGGCAGGCGGCCTGGCCGGAGAAGCGGCCAAGCTCCGGCTGGCAGATCAGGAAGTCGGTCTCCGAGACACGGACGTGATAGCCGTTCGATTGGAGCCGTCGCGCGACCGTGCGATCGGCGTGCTCAAGCACCTGATCGCGACGCAGAGGCCAGCGTGCGCCCAGACGATCGACGATGGCGTCGAGGGCGATCAGATTAACCTTGCCTGCAGCCAGCAGGCCGGCGTCGCCGAACGGATCGAGCGCCGAGCCCAGGTCGACCGAGGCCAGGCGGCTGCCGGCGGCCTCGCCATGTGAGATCGTGTCTGCGTCTGTCATGACCCTAGCCCGAAGCTGCTCGTGCGCCGCCGCCTCGGTCATGCTCGAAAATTGCGCCGCCGTTCGCGGACATGGCCCCAGAATGGGTCTGCACCACCTTCGTCCATAAGCCAGTGTCGCCTAGCAGGGCGGCCTCACTCGGAGGTGCAAATGTCCCAGGCGTCAGTGTTGGTGGTGGACGACGATCCGGTCGTCGTGGCCAGGGCTAGGGCCGTGCTTGGCGCGGAGGGCTATGCGGTCACGGACGTCCGCTGCGGGCGACACGGGCTGGAGCGGATCGCAGTCTGCCCTCCCGATCTCGTCGTCACCGCCATTCTCATGCCCGACGGCGACGGGATTGAGCTCATCTGCGCCGTCAAGCGCGAGCGACCGGGCCTGCCGGTGGTTGCGGTCTCAGACCGACGCCTGCTGCGAGGACTGGATCTGCTTCGCCTGGCCAGCCAGCTTGGCGCGGACGTTGTTTTGGAGCAGCCGGTCGGGGACGACGTGCTGGTGGCGACGGTGGCGCGTCTCATTCAGGCGAGGCGGGCCGCCTGACCGTCGGCGATCCGGCGAAGCAGCGATGGGTCAGGTCGGAGACCACCTCGAAATTGACGACCGCGAGCTCCTCGATGGCCACGCGGACCTGGGCCAGGTCCTGGTAGGCCCGGGCTGTGAAGCGCAGTTCATTGGCCTGACGCGAGATCCAGCCCGCCTCGATCAGCTCATTGACCTTGCGGCGCACGGTCTCCTTGGGCGTTCCCGTCGACTCGGCGACGGACCGGGCGTTGGTCCCCAGGGTTGGAAAGATGGGTATTTCGCCGCTGATCAGCTGGGCTGGCGTGGAGGTGGCGAACCCCTCGTGCTCGGTGGTGCGGATGGCGACGACGAGCATGATCAGGAACTTGTCGATGTCGCCGGAACAGGCTTCGCGCGAGAGGCTGAACAGGTTGAGCAGCGGCCGGAGCAGGTTGCGGGAGATTGCCGGGTAGTTGTCGGCGACGAGACGGCGTAGCGCATCGCGACCAACCCGGGAGTCATGCGTGACAGCTGGCACCGGCGTGTTCCTCGTGCGGACAGAGTGTCGCACGTTCGGGCCTGGTCTGCACGCAGTAAAGCAAGGCTTGGCTGTGCGGCTATTGCGCTCCGAACCTCTGCTCGAACCGCCCCATCGCCTGAGGGTCCAGCCGCACGGTCAGCCGCATCCGCCCCTCCCCGTCCGTCTCGCGGCCGGTGACCCGGCCGTGTTCGTAGAGCCAAGCCAGCGCCTCGCCCTGTGAGGGTTCGAGGGTGAGTTCTGTTTCGGGGTCGTCGTCGATGCGGTCGGCGATGGCGTGGCGCAGCGGCTCGATGCCGTCGCCGGTCCAGGCGGAGACGGCCACGGCGTCGGTGTTGGCGCGGGCGGCCTGGCCCTCGACGGCTTCGCGGGCCTCTGGGTCGAGGAGGTCGATCTTGTTCCAGACCTCCAGGATGCGGCGCTCCCGGGCCACACCGTTGGCATCGACGGCCTGGTCGATCTGTTTCAGCACCGTTTCGACGTCCTGGGACTGGGCGACGGTGTCGGGCGAGGCGATGTCGCGGACGTGCAGGATCAGGTCGGCCTCGCCCACTTCCTCCAGCGTGGCGCGGAAGCTCTCGACCAGCTCGTGCGGCAGGTCGGAGATGAAGCCGACGGTGTCGGCGATGATGGCCGGGCGGCCCTGCGGCAGGCGGATGGTGCGCTGGGTGGTGTCCAGGGTGGCGAACAGCAGGTCCTTGGCCATGACCTCGGAGCCCGTCAGCCGGTTGAACAGGGTCGACTTGCCGGCGTTGGTGTAGCCGACCAGGGCGACGGTCGGGAACGGCGCCTTCTGGCGTTGCTTGCGGTGCAGGCCGCGCGTGCGGCGGACCTCCTCCAGCTCGGACTTCAGCTTGACGATGCGGTCGGCGATCAGGCGGCGGTCGAGCTCGATCTGGGTCTCGCCAGGGCCGCCGGTCGAGCCGGTGCCGCCCCTCTGGCGCTCCAGGTGGGTCCAGGTGCGGACGAGACGGGACTTCTCGTAGTCGAGGCGGGCCAGTTCGACCTGCAGCCGCCCTTCCTTGGTGCGGGCGCGGCGGCCGAAGATTTCGAGGATCAGGCCGGTGCGGTCGATGACCTTGCAGTCCCAGGCCTTTTCCAGGTTGCGCTGCTGGACGGGCGTCAGGCTGTCGTCGATGACGGCGGCCTCGGCCTCGGCGGCGCGGATCAGGGCGGCGAGCTCCTCGACCTTGCCCGTGCCGAACAGGGTGGCGGGGGTGGTCTTCCTCAGTCGCACGACCTCTTCCGCGCGGACGTCGAGGTCCAGCGCGCGGGCGAGGCCGGCGGCCTCTTCCAGACGGTCGGTGGCGGAGCGGGAGGACCGCTCGCCGAAATCGGGATGGATGACGACCGCCCGGATGAGCGGGACGGAATGGTCGATGAGATGAGTAGCCAAGCGTTTCCTGTTTTCGTCATCCTCCGACATGATCGGAGGATCGGATGGTCCGCGCGAAGGACAGCAACGCGCGGACGGGGTTGTGGGTCATTCCACTGACTGAGCGGCCCCACGTCCGATCCTCGGGTCAAGCCCGAGGATGACGGTGGAGGGGTGGCTCAATCTTCGTCGGCGTCGGGTTCGTACAGCTGCACGGGGCCGGACGGCATGATGGTGGAGATGGCGTGCTTGTAGACCAGCTGGGCCTGGCCGTCGCGGCGAAGCAGCACACAGAAGTTGTCGAACCAGGTCACGATGCCCTGCAGCTTGACGCCGTTGACCAGGAAGATGGTCAGAGGCGTCTTGGTCTTGCGGACCGCGTTGAGGAAGGTGTCCTGAAGGTTCTGACGTTTGTCTTGCGACATGGCAGGTTTGTCCTGTTCTTGATTGTTCGCCGCGCGTGGGGAGACGCTCGGGGCCGGTTGGATCCGGCCTTGTCAGCCTAGACGACGGATCGTCGCGACCGCAACCGACTAGATGGCCGCTCGCTTCGCCGCTTCAAGATAGCGTTCGCGCAGGCGGGTCGCGATGGGGCCCGGCTTGCCGTCGCCGATCTTCACGCCGTCGATCGAGATGGCGGGCATGACGAAGGCGCCGGCGGCGGTGAAGAAGGCCTCCCTCGCCTGCTTGGCCTCCTCGACGCTGAAGGGGCGTTCGTCCAGTTCGATGCCCTCGGCCGCGATCATCTCCATGATGGCGGTGCGGGTGATGCCCTTGAGGATGTTGGCCTGGGTGTCGCGGGTGCGGAGCTTGCCGTCCTTGTCCACGATCCAGGCGTTGGTCGAGGAGCCCTCGGTGACCAGGCCCATTTCGTCGACCATCCACGCCTCATAGGCCCCCTTGTCGCGCGCGGCCTGCTTGGCCAGGACGTTGGGCAGCAGGCCCACGGTCTTGATGTCGCAGCGGCCCCAGCGGATGTCGGGGTGGGTGACGACGGCGACGCCCTTGGCGGCCTGGGCCTGGGCCTTGGCGAAGGGGGCCGAGCGGGAGGTGACGACAACGCTGGGCGGGGTGCCCTCGGCCGGGAAGGGATGGTCGCGGCGGGCGGTGCCGCGGGTGACCTGGAGGTAGACGATGCCGTTGCGGACGCGGTTCCGGCGGATCGTCTCCTTCAGCACGCGGGTCAGGGCCTCGCGCGACATGGGGATGTCGATGCGCAGCTCGGTAAGGCTGCGGTGCAGGCGGGTCATGTGGCCGTCGAAATCGGCCATCTTGCCGTCGAACACCGACCAGACCTCATAGACGCCGTCGGCGAACTGGAAGCCGCGATCCTCGACGTGGATCGTCGCCTCCGAATGGCGCTGATAGACCCCGTTCACATAGGCGACCCGTGACATCAGTCGATGCTTCCTTCGTCTTCCTCGCCGCCCCGTGACGGCGACACGCCCAGCGACTTCAGCTTTCGGTGAAGCGCCGATCTCTCCATGCCGATGAAGGCGGCCGTGCGCGAGATGTTTCCGCCGAAACGCATGATCTGGGCGGCCAGATACTCGCGCTCGAACACCTCGCGCGCCTCGCGCAGCGGCAGGGCGATGGTGCGTTCCGTACCCATGCCCGAGCCCCCCGTCGCTGCGACTTCCTGAGGCAGCATGTCGGCGGAGATCGGCTGGTCCAGATCGCCGGTGGCGAGGATCAGCAGGCGCTCGACGTTATTGCGCAGCTGGCGGACGTTACCGGGCCAGGGATGGACCTGGAGCACGGCGATGGCGTCATCGCCCAGGCGGCGCTTGGGGAGACCCTGCGAGGCGCTGAGCGTCTCGATGAAATAGTCGACCAGTTCGGCGATGTCCTCGCGCCGTTCCGACAGGGGCGGCACGCGGATCGGCACGACGTTCAGACGGTGGAACAGGTCCTCGCGGAACCGGCCCTCGGTGATCTCGGTCTTGAGGTCGCGTGAGGTGGAGGTGACGACGCGCACGTCGACCTGGACATCCTGCTCGCCGCCGACCCGGCGGAAGCGCTGTTCGACCAGGACGCGCAGGATTCGGCTCTGGCTCTCGCGGGGCATGTCGCCGACGTCGTCCAGATACAGGGTGCCGCCGTGGGCGCGTTCGAACACGCCGATCTTGCGGGGACGGCCGTCGTGGCTTTCCTCGCCGAACAGTTCCAGGTCCAGACGCTCGGGCGTCATGCCGGCAGCGGAGATGGCGACGAACTCGGCGCGGGCGCGGGGGCTTGCGTCGTGGATCTGGCGCGCGACCAGCTCCTTGCCCGATCCCGGCGGGCCCGAGATCAGGACGCGGCTGTTGGCCGGGGCGACCTTGGAGATGGTGGTGCGCAGGATCTGCGCTGCCGCCGAACGCCCGATAAGGCCGGTCGGCGTCATCGCCTGGGCCCGCAAGCGGCGATTCTCGCGCTTCAGCGAGGCGGCCTCCAGCGCTCGTTCGATGACCACCACCAGCCTGTCGGACTTGAAGGGCTTTTCGATGAAGTCATAGGCACCGCGCTTCAGGGCGCTGACGGCCGTCTCGATATTGCCGTGACCCGAGATCATGACGACGGGCAGATCGGCGTCGAGCGTCTTGATGATGTCGAGCAGCTCCAGCCCGTCCATGCCACCGCCCTGCATCCAGATGTCGAGCACGATCAGGCTGGGCTTTCTGGCGCGGATGCCGGCCAGAGCCTCCTCGGAGCTGGAGGCCACGCGCACGGAGTGGCCCTCGTCCTCGAGCAGGCCCGAGACCAGGTCCCGGATGTCGGCCTCGTCGTCCACGACCAGGATGTCGGCACCGTTGGATCGCATGTCGCCTCGCTATTCGGCCGCCGCCAGACCGGTGCCCTTGGGCTCGGTCTGGCTGTTTCGGACAGGGGGGGTCAGGGGGAAGATCAGGCACACGCGCGCCCCGTTGAGGGTCTCGGCGTCGGCCAGTTTCAGCTCGCCGCCATGGTCCTCGCAGATGCGCTTGACGATGGCCAGGCCGAGGCCCGTGCCTTTCTCGCGCGTGGTCACATAGGGTTCGGTCAGACGGTCGCGGTCGCGCACCGGCAGGCCCTTGCCGTCGTCCTCGATGACGAAGGTCGCGACACCGTCCTCGATCTCGAGCCGGGCGATGATCGCGACCTGTTCGGCGTCTGCGGGGGTGCCCAGACGGCGCGCCGCGACGGCCTCCCCGGCGTTCTTCAGGATGTTGGCCAGGGCCTGGCCCAGCATCCGGCCGTCCGCGCGCATCCTGGCCTTGGGCAGGGGCTCGACCAGGTCGACGGCGATGTCGGGCATGGCGACGCGCTGGGCGAAGACCGCCTCGCGCAGCAGTTCGGCCGGGTTCTCATTGGTGAAGCGCGGCGCGGGCATGCGGGCGAAGGAGGAGAACTCGTCCACCATCCGGCCGATGTCGCCGACCTGGCGGATGATGGTGTCGGTGCAGCGATCGAAGATCTCGACGTCCTCAGTGATGGCGGGACGGAACTTGCGCTTCAGCCGCTCGGCCGACAGTTGGATCGGCGTCAGGGGGTTCTTGATCTCGTGGGCGATGCGGCGGGCGACGTCGCGCCAGGCGGCGTTCCGCTGGGCCGTGACCAGCCGGGTGATGTCGTCGAAGGTCAGGACCATCTCGCCGCCGACCCCGCCCTCGATGCGGACGCGCAGCCGTCGGGTCTCGCCCTCGCGCGCGACGTCCAGATCCTCTTCGATGTGGGCCTCGACCCGGCCAACCAGTTCGCCCAGCTCGGGGGCCACGGCCGCCAGGGACTTGCCGCGCACCTCGACCTCGGAGATGGACAACAGCTGCAGGGCGCTGTCGTTGATGGCGGAGATACGGCCGCGCTTGTCCAGGCCGATCACTCCTGCGCTGACGCCCGACAGGACGGTCTCGATGAAGCGGCTGCGGTCCTGGGCGTCCTCGCTGGCGGTCTTGAGGGCGGCCTGCTGGGTCTCGAGGTCGCCGGTCATGCGGTTGAAGGCCTGGGACAGGGTCGCGATCTCGCCGGGCGCGCCATCGGCGTCGACCCGCGCGGACAGGTCGCCCGCCGCGACCTGGTCCGCCGCCTTCACCAGCCGCCCGATCGGGGCCGAGATGGCGCTGGCCGCCGACATCCCCAACCAGACCGCGCCGACCAGCACCAGAAGGGCGGTCTCCAGATAACTGAGCGCGAAGGCGACCTGGATGCGGGCGCGGCTCTCTTCGGCCAGTCGATAGGCCTGGATCGACTCTTCCCCGTTTCGCATGCGGGCGATGATGCCGGGCGCGAGCGGGCGGACGACGTAGAGGTAGGCGTCGCCATACTCCGGCAGAGGATACAGGGCGCGGACGGTGTCGGGCCGTTCGGTGACCGCGACGGGTGCCTCTTCGCCCTCAGCCGCCGTTTCGAAAGCTTCGCGCGGGGGCGCGACATAGGCGGGCGCGCCGTCCATGACGCCCTGGGCCATCACCTCACCCTCGCCGTTCAGGATGTAGACGGCGGGATAGCCGAAATAGCCGGCGATCTGCGTCAGGGCCTGGGAGAACTGGATGCGGTTGTCGAACGCGTCGCGGATGCCACCCAACTCGGTCGCCATGGTCACCAGGTCGGCATCCAGTCCCGCGCCCACGTCGGCGACATAGGCCCGGCCGATGTCGGCTCCGTTCTCGACCGCCGAACGGACGTTCTGGCTGAACCACTGATCCACGCCCCGATTGACCAGGACGCCGAACACCAGAGCAATCACCACGGCGGGGGCGAGGGCCACGAGAGAGAAGATGGTGACGAAGCGCAGATGCAGACGCGCGCCGGGATCCTGGCGACGCCGGCGGGACAAACGCATCACCTGAAGGCCGACGATGGTGGCCAAGCCTCCGATGAGAACCAGATTGGCCAGAAGGATCGCCAGCACCGCCCGGCTGGCGGCGGCCTGGGCATCGCCGCCCCCTGCCCCCGGCGCGACCGCCACGATCCAGATGGCGGCGGCCGTGATCAGAAAGGCCACGACATAGGCGGCGACGAAGCCGGCACGCGCCCGGCCGGCCGCCAGCCGATCCCAGAGGGATGGGGCGAGCACTGTGTCTTCCGTCGCTGGCGCTGTGTCGGACATCACTCGATAGCTTCGGCGACCTGTGGCGCTTTATCAACAGCAGAGTTGCGCAAATGTGCCAGGTCTGGCGCGGGCACCTCCCAGAGTCCCGCCAGTCCCACCGCGATCTCTGCCGGATCGTCCAACCGACACAGGGCGCTCTTGGCGGCCCGGCGCGTCTCTGGCTCCCGCGGCCAGGGGGCCTGTTCGACGTACCAGCCGAGGTGTTTCTTGAACATGCGCAGGCCCAGGCCGGGGCCATAGAAGGCCAGCGACGCCGACATGTGCTCGATGACGATGGCCAGCCGCGTCTTCCGATCCGGCTCCTGCAGCGTGGTCCCGTCTGCCAGCGCGCGCTCCAGATGGGCCGCCAGCCACGGACGGCCATAGACGCCGCGCCCCAGCATCAGGGCGTCGGCCCCGGACCGGTCCAGCGCCTCGCGCGCCTCCTCGGCCGTGACGATGTCGCCGTTGACGATGACCGGGATGGCGACGGCCGCCTTGACCGCGCCGACCGCGTCCCAGTCGGCGTGGCCGCTGTAGAACTGTCGGCGCGTGCGGCCGTGGACAGTGACGGCCCGCACGCCCAGAGCCTCGGCCTGGCGGGCCAGTTCGGTGGCGTTCCGGCTGGTGTCGTCCCAGCCCAGCCGCATCTTGACCGTCACCGGACGCGATGTCGCCTGCACCACGGCGTCCATGATCCGCCCGGCAAGTTCGGGCGTGCGCATCAGGGCCGAGCCGGAGGCGGCACCCGTGACCTCCTTGGCCGGGCAGCCGAAGTTGAGATCGACGATGTCGGCCCCGGCGGCCTCGGCCATGCGCGCGCCCTCGGCCATCGCCGCCGGATCGCGCCCGACCAACTGGATGACCGTGAGCGGCAGGCCCTCGCCCACGGCCGCGCGGCGCACGACGTCGGGCCGTCCGCGCGCGAACTCCGCGGAGGCCACCATCTCGGTCGCCACATAGGCCGCGCCCAGACGGCTGGCGAGCCGACGGAACGGCAGGTCGGTGACGCCGGTCATGGGGGCCATCAGCACCCGGCCCGGGATCGTCACGTCGCCGATCTGAAGTATGTGGGTCATCGTGTCCGTCAGCACGCCAAGCGCGGCCTCTCGTCAACCGCCAAGATGGCCCCTAGAAGGCGGCGCATGACATTCGCAAGCGTAGTGGTGGCGGCCGGCACGGGCTCGAGAGCCGGTGGGGACAAGCAGTGGCGCATGCTCGGCGGCAAGCCGGTGGTGCGCTGGTCGGTCGAGGCGCTTCTGGAGGCCGGGGCCGCGCCGGTCGTGGTCGTCGTGGGGAGCGACAGTCTGGCGCGGGCTGAAGAGGCGCTGCGCGGTCTTTCCGGCTGGGTCGCCGTTGCCGGTGGCGCTGAACGAGTCGATTCGGTGCGCGCGGGGCTGGACGCCATCGACGGGCCGGATGATCGGCCGGTCCTGATCCACGACGCCGCCCGCCCGATGCTATCGCGGGACGTCATCGATCGACTTTTGACGGCATTGCCCGGCGCGGACGGGACTATCGCCGCCCTGCCCGTCTCCGACACCCTGAAGCGCGGCGGCGCGGCCATCGAGGCCACCGTCGATCGCGCTGGATTGTGGCGGGCCCAGACGCCCCAGGCCTTTCCGCTGGGCCGCCTGCGCGCCGCCTATGCCGCCTGGCCGGCGGGAGAAACGCCGACCGACGACGCGGCCGTGGTCGAACGCGACGGCGGCAGAGTGCGCCTGGTCCAGGGCGACCCCCGCCTGATGAAGCTTACCTATCCCGAGGATTTCGCCATGGCCGAAGCGCTGCTGCCCCGTCAGACCCGCGTCGGCTCCGGCTTCGACGCTCATCGCTGGGGGCCAGGCGACGCGGTCTGGCTGTGCGGCGTCTCGATCCCGCACGATCAGACCCTGATCGGCCACTCCGACGCGGATGCGGGTCTGCACGCCCTGACCGACGCGGTCCTGGGGGCGATGGGCGACGGCGATATCGGCGACCACTTCCCGCCGACGGATCCGAAGTGGAAGGGCGCGGCGTCGGACCTCTTCCTGATACACGCGGTCGAGCGGTTGCATGCGCGCGGGGGGCGGCTGGTCAACGTCGACGTGACCCTGATCTGCGAGCAGCCTCGGGTCAAACCGCACCGCCAGGCCATGCGCGAGCGACTGTCCGAGATCCTGGCCCTGCCGCTGGACGCCGTCAGCGTGAAGGCGACGACGACCGAGGCCATGGGCTTCACCGGTAGGGGCGAAGGCCTGGCGGCCCAGGCCATAGCGACGATCGAACTTCCAGCTTGAGTCTCTAGCGGCGGAACTGGCGCCACAGCGCCCCGGTCAGGTTCACATAGTCGTCGGTCCAAGGCCGGACCTCGGTGTCGGCGAGGGTCTGCCACTCCGGACGGCGGCGGAACTGCGAGAGCCCCTCCTCCGTCGGCGACAGGATCATGGCCTCGGTCGAGGCGTCCGCCATCTCCGGGCTGGCGTCGCTCTCGCCATAGACCTGATGCAGGTTCGGCACGCCCAGCGCCTGGGCCGCCGCTGCGGCCGGCAGAGTGATGTCTAGGTTGCGGTTGGACAGGTGAAGGATCACCACGCCGTCGGGCTTCAGCAGCCGCAGATAGCCCTCGATCGCCTCGACCGTCAGCAAATGGGTCGGCACCGCGTCCGATGAAAAGGCGTCGATCAGCAGCAGATCGTAGGAGCCAGGCGCCTCGCGAGCGAGCGTCAGCCGCGCGTCGCCCAGCACCGTCCGGACGGGACCGGCGGCGCATTCGGAGATGAAGGTGAACTGATCCGGATCGCGCGCCAGCCGATCGACCAGCGGATCGATCTCGAAGAAGGTCAGCCGGTCTTCGGGTCGTTTATAGCCGGCCATGGCCCCGGTCCCCAGGCCCACCACCCCCATGTTGAGCCCTGACCGTCGCATCTGCATGGCCTGGGTCGCCTGGCCGATCGGCGTCGTCGGGGCGTAGTAGACCGTCGGCATGCAGGCGAACGCGGGGTTCCTGGGCTGGGCCCCGTGCAGGGTCGTGCCGTGCAGCAGCACATGGACCTCTCCACCCAGCCGCTCGTCCTGCATCGTGCCGACGCGCATCACGCCAAAGAAGCTGCGGTCCGTGAACTTCGCCTCGTAACCCCTTGCGATGTAATGGGTCGACAGGGCGGCCATGGCCGCGATGGCAACATAGGCCGGCGTCCGGTCGCGCAGCAGAAGACCGGCCACCATGGCCACGACCAGGATCATCTGGGTCAGGCGCGGCATATCGGCGGAGACGTTCTTGCTGAACCACCAGGCGAAGTCCCAGTCGACCTGGAACATGGCCGAGAGGATCGGCGGTGTCGCGCAGGCGATGGCGGCCAGCACGAACAGATAGACTTCCCAGTTGCGGATGGGCGACCGATCCAGCGGCCGGGCCAGACCGACCAGAACCAGCATCAAGGGATACTCCCAGACCCCGTCGAAGATGACCGGGGCCAGCAGGGCGGTGAACGCCCCACCCACCACGCCCCCGACCGAGAGCAGGAGGTAAAACTCCGTCAGCCGGTCCGGCGGCGGTCTCCGCTGGGCCAGCCGCTGGTGGCACATCAGGGCGATGAAGAAGAAGGTCGTCAGGTGCAGGCTGAACAGCACCAGCCAGTTTCCGGATCGGAACGCCGTGAAGGCCACGCACACCAGCCCCAACGCGGCCGCGATCACCAGGGTGATCGGCAGGGGAATGACAGGCCTGTTCTGGAAGGCGATGACGAAGGTCAGCAGATACAGCGCCAGCGGCGCGACCCAGAGGAAGGGCGCCGAGGCCACGTCGGTCGACAGATGGGTCGTGACGCCCAGCATCAGGCTCGCGGGCGCGGCGGCCAGCAGGACCCAGACGACCTTTTCCCGCCAGGCGATTGGCGCGGACCGCTCCAGGGCGCCGACCTCGCCCTCCCCCGATGCGCGCCTCCAGGCCACGACAGCGAGCGCCACGATCATGAGCACGAAGACGGCATAGCCTCCGCTCCAGCTCGCGCGCTGTCCGGACAGGGTCAGCAGGGGCTCGATCACCGCCGGATAGGCGATCAGGGCGAGGAAGCTGCCGAGATTGGAGGCCGCGTAGAGCACATAGGGGTTCTGGCCGTCGGCGTGACCGACCCGGACACGCGCATACCAGGCCTGAAGCAGCGGCGCCGTGGCCGACAGGATCGCGAAGGGCGCGCCGATCGACAGGGTCAGGGTCGCCAGCAGCCAGCCGATCGGGGCCTCCGGGGCCGGATCGCCGAGCAGGCCGCTGATGTGGAGCGGCAGGAACAGCGCCGCCAGGACCAGGAGGACCAGATGTACGCCGATCTGCGCCTTCATCGAGGTCAGGCGCTGCAGCAGGTGGGCGTAGGCGTATCCAGCGAGCAGCGCGGCCTGGAAGAACACCATCGCCGTGTTCCACACCGAAGGTGATCCGCCGAGCATCGGCAGGACCAGCTTGGTCGCCATGGGCTGGACCGTGAACACCAGGGCCGCCGAAGTGAAGATGGCCAGAGCGAACAGCCCCGGCGTCGCCCGGTCACGGCTGTGGCCGCCCGGCGAATGGGCGGAGGCGTCGCTGGCGGTCACGTCACTCATGCGAACTCCGGTCGCGCCGACCGGTCGACAGACCCGAGCGCCGGGGTCACTGTATCGCCATTCGCGCCCGCTTCGGAAAGCCCCATGTTCCCCGACGATATCGCCGATCTGGCCGAGCGCGTGATCACGGCCTGTTCCGCGCACGGCTGGACGCTCGCCACCGCCGAGAGCTGCACCGGCGGTCTGGTCGCCGGTGCCCTGACGGCCGTGCCGGGCTCGTCGGCGGTCGTGGATCGGGGCTTCGTGACCTACTCCAATGCGGCCAAGACCGCTCTGCTGGGCGTGCCGGCACAAATGCTGGCCCAGAACGGTGCCGTGTCCGAGCCCGTGGCGCGGGCGATGGCGGAAGGGGCGCGGCTCGCGGCCGGGGTGTCCCTGTCAGTGTCGATCACGGGCATCGCCGGGCCGGGCGGAGGTTCGGCGGACAAGCCCATCGGCCTGGTGCATTTCGCCTGTGCCGGACCCGCAGGGACGGTCCATGCGCGGCATGCGTTCGGCGACCTTGGGCGGGAGGGCGTGCGCCTCGCCGCCGTCAGGGTGGCGCTTACCCTGCTGCTTGACGCCTGCGAGGCCGGATGAGCGACCTGCCCGTGGTGGATGCGCGCGGCCACTGCTGTCCGGTGCCGACCTTGCGTCTCAGAAAGGCGTTGGAGAGTGCCCCGGCCGGTGCTCGCGTCGTGCTGCTGGCGACCGACCCCATGGCCCGGATCGATGCGCCCTATCTGATGACCGAGCTGGGCGGCCGGGTCGTGTCGATCGTGGAGAGCGACGGCGTGCTGACGATCACCGTCGAGACGCGCGCCGCTCCGACAGATTGACGACCGATGCGGTCGGCTCGTCCGGGTCCTGCTCGAAGTCGGGAGCGCCCCGGGCGCGTTTTGCGATCTCCATCTCGGTAGCGAAGGCCCCGCCATAGAAGATGGCGTTGACGTTCCACGACAGCCAGATCAGCAGCACCACGACGGCACCGACCGATCCATAGGTCGCGCCCAGTTGGGCGATCTGCTCGACATAGATGGCGCAGAGCCATGACGAGATCATCGACAGGACCGTGGCCACGGCTCCGCCTGCGATCGACGGGCCCCAGGCGACCGGATCGCGATGGGACATGGCGTAGCGATACAGCATCGTGAGCCCCAGCCCGAGGCCGAACGCAGGCACCAGTCCGCCCAGCAGGAGCCCACCCCCGCCGCCGGCATCGTCGGCCGTGTGCTGGAGCAGCCGTGCCGTCACGACGGCACCCGACACCACGGTGAACAGGGCGAAGGCGAACAGAGCCACGAAGAAGGCCAGCATGTTGAACTTAAGGAAGCCGTGCGGCTCGGTTTCGTCGTGGATCAGGTTCAATCCGGCCAGCAGGGCCTTGAAACCACGATGGGCCGCATAGGCACCGACCACCAGGGCGAAGGCGCTCTGGGCGGAGACGGTTCGGGCCGAGGCATTCGCCAGCCGTTCGACCTCGGCCTGGAAGATGGCGCGGGCGGCATAGGGCATGACGTCGGCGAGGGCGGCGGCCTGTTCGCTGACCTGACCGATTGAAAGGACGGCCTTGTAGAAGCCGATCAGGATGGCGATGGCCGGAAACACCGCCAGCAGGGCGAAGAAAGACACCCCGCCCGTGTAGAGCATGACGTCGCGGCCCCAGCTCCGGGCGAAGGCACGGCCCGAAAGGCGCGCCCAGTATCCGGGTGTGGCAATGTCCGTCTTCAAGCCGTTCAAGCCGGTTCCCGCCGCAGCCCCTGTGCAGGCCAACCTAGCGAAAAATCCCGTTCTGGGAAGCCTCGCCGACGGCCCCGGATTTCGCCTGAGAGGGGCATTCGCGCATTGCGTCTGGCGGCGGTGCCTCGGTATGGTCGCGGCGCGCCACGGGCGCGGCCCCGCTCGGGGTCCAGGGGGGCGGCTGACGTGCTTTCGGATCCACGCGTACTGGTCGTCGCCCAGACAGACGACAGGATCGGTGCCCTGTGCCGGGGCCTGGACAGCCTGGGCTGGCGCACGATGACGGCGCGCAGCGGCGGGGCGGCCATCGCCGCCCTCAGCGACTTTCGGCTTGAAGCCGCGATCATCGACGCCGACCACCCGGAAGCTTCGGCCCTGCCCGAGGCATTGCGTCTGGCCGCCGGGGCCCGGCGACTGCCCGTCGTTTCCATCGGCTCGGCCTGGGCCGAGGACGGCGTCGACCTGGCGATGGCCCACCCGCCCCATCCGACCCAGCTGGGCCTGCGGCTGGAACAGCTGGTCCGTGCCGCCATCACTGAGGAAGAGTTTCGCCTGCGCCGCCAGACTCTGGCGCTGCATGGCGCGACGCTGGACCCGGGCGAGCCCGACCCCAGCCCGCTGCGCATCCTGATCGCCGGGGCGCCGGACCACCGCTTCATCGGCCTGTCGAACACCCTGACTGAGGCGGGGGCCGAGATCGTCGCCGCGCCGACGCCCTACACCGCCTTCGACTATCTGCACGAGAGCGCCTTCGACGCCGCCGTGCTCTGGGGCGCGCCCGATCATGCGCCGGCGCTCAGCATCGCCTCGGGCATGAAGCGCAACACGCGCCTCTATCACATCCCGCTGGCGCTCTATCTGCGGTCCGAAGGCGAGATCAATCTGGGCGAGCTCTACAACCGGGGCTTCTCCGAAGTCGCGGCGGCCTCGACACCCGAGCCGGACATCGCGGGACGCGTGCTGGCCCTGGCCCGGACCCACCGTCGCCACCTCGCGATCCGACGGGCGCTGGAGGGCGCGCGCGGGTCCGGCGTCATGGACCCCACGACCGGCCTGTTCACGCCCACCCTGTTCGCCAGCCATCTCGGTCGCGTCGCCGATGCGGCCACCGCGCGCCGCCGGCCGCTGTCGGTCTGCGTGCTGAAGGTCTCCGAGACCGAGACCCTGACCCACGCCCGTCGGGGTGGCTGGCTGGATCGCGCCATGCCCCAGATCGGAGCGATGGTCTCGCGGCTGGTGCGGGTCGAGGATACGGCCGCGCGCCTGGCCCCGGAGGTCTTCGCGCTCGCCCTGCCCGCCACGCCCGGGCTGGCGGCGCGGCTGGCGGCGGAGCGGATCGCCGCCGTCATCGGCTGCACGGCTTTCGACGCCGGTCCGGACCGTTCCCCCTTCGTCGTCGAGTTCCGGGTCGGAGTCTCCGAACTGATGCCAGGTGAGGCCGCGGGGACCGTGCTGGAACGCGCCTCGGCCGACCTGCACGCCGCACGCGCCGCTGTGGCCTGACCCGAGGGAGATCGCCATGGCGGGGCGCATCGGGGCGCATATGACGATCTCGCTGGACGGGTTTGGTGCCGGCCCGAACCAGACGCTCGAGAACCCGCTCGGAGAGGGCGCAAGGCCGTTGCATCGCTGGATGTTCGAGGACGGCGACAACAACATCGACGAGCGCCAGGCCATCCTCGCCTATTCGGCCTTCATCATGGGCCGCAACATGTTCGGGCCGGTCCGGGGCGAGTGGCACGGCGACTGGCAGGGCTGGTGGGGCGAGACCCCGCCCTATGGTGCCCCCGTGTTCGTCCTGACCCATTATCCGCGCGAGCCGCTGGTGATGGCGGGCGGCACCACATTCCATTTCGTCACCGAGGGCTATGACGCGGCGCTGGACGCGGCCCGGTCAGCGGCCGGCGGCGGCGACATCGCGATCTGCGGCGGCGTCAGCACCACGCGGCACTATCTGAACGCCGGCGTGATCCACGATCTGCACCTGCAAATGGCCCCGATCGTTCTGGGAGCCGGCGAGCGTCTGTGGGAGGGGCTGACGGCGGAGCTGGAACCCGTCTCGGCGCGCCAGACCCGCTACGCCACCCACCTGCACTTCAAGCCGAGGCGCTAGGCTCCCGCCACCCGCGCCAGATCGGCCGTGATCCGCTCGGCGACCTTCAGCCGGTCCTCGGCCGAGGGCCAGTCGCCCTTGACCACGACCTTCTGGTCCGGCCGGATCTTCCAGCTCGCGTGGTTCTTCTGGATCAGGCCGACCAGCCCCCCCGGGTTCGGGAAGCGGTTATCGCGCAGCGTCAGGACACAGCCTTTGGGACCGATGTCGATACGCTCGATGCAGGCGATCTTGCAGTTGGCCTTGACGCCGACGATCCGAAGCAACTGCTTGGCCTCGTCCGGCAGGGGGCCGAAGCGGTCGATCAGTTCGGCGGCGAGCGCCTCGCGGCTCTCGGTGTTCTCGGCGTCCGACAGGCGGCGATAGAGGCTGAGACGAACGTTGAGGTCCGGGACATAATCCTCTGGAATCAGGACCGCCGCGCCGACGTTGATGGCCGGGGACCAGCCGCGGTCGATCGCACCACCCTCCCCGTTCTGACGCAGCTCGGCGACCGCGTCCTCCAGCATCTGCTGATACAGCTCGACGCCGACTTCGCGGATGTGGCCGGTCTGCTCGTCGCCCAGCAGGTTGCCGCCGCCGCGCTGATCGAGGTCGTGGCTTGCCAGCTGGAAGCCGGCGCCCAGATTGTCGAGTGACTGCAGCACCTGCAGCCGCCGCTCGGCCGACAGGGTCATGGGCTTGTTCGCGTCGGTGGTCAGATAGGCGAATGCCCGCGCCTTTGACCGCCCGATCCGGCCGCGGATCTGATGAAGCTGTGCCAGGCCGAACATGTCGGCGCGGTGAACGACCAGGGTGTTGGCGGTCGGGATGTCGATGCCGCTCTCGACGATCGTGGTGGAGACCAACACGTCGTAGCTGCCGTCGTAGAAGGCGCTCATCACGTCCTCCAACTGGGTCGGGCTCATCTGGCCGTGGCCGACGACGAACTTGATCTCGGGCACCTGGAGACGAAGGAATTCCTCGATGTCGGGCAGGTCCGACAGGCGCGGGCAGACGTAGAAGGCCTGTCCCCCCCGATACTTCTCGCGCAACAGGGCCTCGCGGACCATGACCGGATCCCAGGGCGCGACATAGGTCCGCACGGCCAGACGATCGACTGGCGGGGTGGCGATGATCGACATCTCGCGGATGCCCGACAGCGCCATCTGAAGCGTACGCGGGATGGGCGTGGCGGTCAGCGTCAGCAGGTGGACGTTGGCGCGGAGGCTCTTGAGCTTCTCCTTGTGCTTCACGCCGAAGTGTTGCTCCTCGTCGACGATCACGAGGCCCAGGTCCTTGAAGCCGACCTGATCCGACAGCACCGCATGGGTGCCGACGACGATTTCAAAAGAGCCGTCCTTAAGGCCCGCGCGCGTCTCGGCGGCGTCCTTGGCCGTGACCATGCGCGACAGGTGACGCACCTTGATGGGCCACCCGGCGAACCGCTCCGAAAAGGTCTTGAAGTGCTGGCGGGCCAGCAGGGTCGTCGGGCAGACAATGGCGACCTGCTGGCCGCTCATGGCGACCACGAAGGCGGCGCGAATAGCCACTTCGGTCTTGCCGAAGCCGACGTCGCCACAGATCAGGCGATCCATCGGCGAGCCCTTGCCCAGATCCTCCAGCACGTCGCCGATGGCGTTCAGCTGGTCGTCGGTCTCTTCGTAAGGGAAGCGGGCGCAGAACTCGTCGAACAGGCCGGCCGGCGGGGTGATGGCGTCGCCGGACTTCAGCGCGCGCCTGGCGGCGAGGGCGATGAGGCCCTCGGCCATATCGCGCAGGCGGGCCTTGGCCTTGGCTTTCCGTGCCTGCCAGCCGGCACCGCCCAGACGGTCCAGCTGGACGCCGTCGGACTCGGTCCCATATCGCGTCAGAAGATCAATATTTTCAACCGGTAGATAGAGCTTGCTCTCACCGGCATACAGAAGCTCCAGGCAGTCGTGCGGGGCCTCCTGAATCTCCAGCGTCTTCAGGCCCTCGTAGCGGCCGATGCCGTGGTCGAGGTGGACGACGAGGTCGCCGGTCGTCAGGGCTGAGGCCTCGGCGAGGAAGTTGGAGGCGCGCCGCTTGCGCTTGGGTCGCGCGAGGCGGTCGCCGAGGATGTCGGTCTCGGAGATGACGGCGATGTCGTCGGTGACGAAGCCGTGCTCCACCGGCAGGACGGCACGCAGGAACAGATCCGTCGACGCCGTCTGCACGTCCGCCCAGTCGCGCACAGGCACGACCGGCTCCAGCCCGTGGTCCGACAGCATGACGCCCAGACGATCCGACGAGCCCTCGGTCCAGGAGGCGAACAGGACGCGCTTGCCGTCGGCCTTCAATCCGGCGGCATGGGCGGCGACCGCCTCGAACAGGTTGACGCTGTCCTGTGTGCGCTCCGCGGCGAACGTCCGGCCCAGTCGTCCGCCCGCGTCCTCGGCCGCGCCGTCGAAGGGGCTGAAGCGGCGGACCGCTCTGCCCGCCAGCGCGCCGTTCCACTCGGCATCGGGCAGATACAGGCGTTCCGGCGGCAGGGCCCGGTTGGCGGCCCCGCCCTTGGCCCTGGACGCCTCCTGGCGGGCCTCATAGGCGTCGCGGGTCAGGTTCCAGCGCTCGGTCCGGGCCGCGTCCGCCTGATGATCCAGGAAGATCGTCGCCCGGTTGGGCAGATAGTCGAACAGCGTCTCCAGCCGGTCATAGAGCAGCGGCAGCCAGTGCTCGAACCCCTGACGCCGTGCGCCCTCCGAGACGGCGGCGTAGATCGGGTCCTCGCCCGGGGCACCGAACAGATTGAGGTAACCGCTGCGGAAGCGGCTGATGCTCCCGGCGTTCAACAGGGCCTCGGACACGGGCGACAGCGACACGTCGCGTCGCTGGCCGGTCGAGCGCTGGGTCTCCGGGTCGAAAGTCCGGATCGATTCCAGTTCGGCACCGAACATGTCCAGCCGCACGGGCTCGGCAAACCCGGGCGGGAAGACGTCGACGACGCCGCCGCGCACGGCGTATTCGCCCCGGTCGTTGACCGTCGAGGCGCGCATATAGCCGTTGGTGGCGAAATAGGCTTCGAGGGCCGGCAGATCGAGCTCGCGCCCGACCACGGCGTCGAAGGCGGCCGAAGCGGTGACTTCACGGGGCGGCGTGCGCTGGAGGGCCGCAGCGACCGTGGTCACGATCAGCAGGGGTTTGCGGTCGTCGGGCTCGCGGCGCGCCAGGGCCGTCAGCGCCGCCATCCGCTCGGCGGAAACCGCCGAGGTGGGGCTGAGGCGATCGTAGGGCAGGCAGTCCCAGGCCGGGAACTCAATGATCTCAATGTCCCTGGCGAAGAACCGGAAAGCCTGGACAAAGGCGCCCGATCGCGAGAAGTCGCGCGCCACAAAGACGCCGACCCCGCCGGCCGCCTTGATACGCTCGGCGACAACGAGGGCGTCCATCCCCTCGGGCGCGCCGCCCAGATCCTGATCCGTGCGGCGCTCGGCCGCTCCCCCGTCCATCAGCCCGCGCCTTCGGCCACGGCGGTGGCGACATGAGCGCGCATGAAGGCGCGGACCTTCACCATCAGCGAAGTGTCATGCTCGGGCGGCGTGGGCTTTGTCTCGATGATCCAGGCGTAGAGTTCGTGATCATTGTCTTCGGCCAGCAGGGCCTCGAGCTGGTCCAGTTCGGCGGCCGACAGGTTCCCCCTCTCGCGCTCGATGAAGGGCCCCAGCACCAGGTCGGCCTCGCGAAAGCCCCGCCGCCAGGCGCGGAAGGTGATCCGGCCCAGCCGTTCGCGCCGCGCGGTCTCGGCGTCGGTCAGGGTTTCGGCACGCGCGTCGTGTTCGGCCACAAGAATCCTTGCCCGGTCCAGTCGTTCAACAGAGGCGGTGAGATAGCGTTCCGTCGCCCGTTTCGCCAGCGTCGCGGCGGCGGCTATTGTCGCGGCCGATGCGCCCGGAGATTCTCTTTCCCCTGTTCGCCCCGGTCGACAGCCTGAAGGGCGTCGGGCCGCGCACCCTGCCGCTGGTGCAGAAGCTGGCCGGGCCGCTGGTCCGCGACGTTCTGTTTCTCGGGCCCACGGGCGTCATCACGCGGCGCCGCACGACCGCCGCCGAGGCCATGGAGGGCGAGGTCGGGGTGTTCGACGTGATCGTCGACCGCATGATCGCGCCGGGTCGGCCGAGCGTGCCGCTGAAGGTCCGGGCGTCGGACGCCACGGGCTTCATCCACCTGATCTGGTTCGGCGGCAGCCCTCAGCACATCGACCGCCAGCTGCCGCGCGGCGAGCGTCGGCTGGTGTCCGGCAAGGTCGAGCGGTTCAACAACGAGGTCCAGATCGTCCACCCGGACTGGATCGTGCCGCTGGACAAGGGCGAGGAGATTCCGGCCGTCGAGCCCGTCTATCCGGCGACCCACGGCATCACCTCGCGCCAGGTCAGGAAGATTGCGCAGGGTGCCCTCGCCGTCGCGCCAGAGCTGCCGGAATGGCAGGACGCCGCGTGGTTGTCGGCGCGGCACTGGCCCGGCTGGCACGCCGCCGTCGAAGCCCTGCACACCCCGACCGGAGAGCAGGACCTGGGGGCCGACGCGCCGGCCCGCCAGCGCTTGGCCTATGACGAGTTGCTCGCCCATCAGCTGGCGCTCGCCCGCCGCCGCCGTGCCCGCCAGATCACGCCGGGGCCCGTGATCCAGCCGGGAGCGGTATCCGCGACCCTGCTCTCCGCCCTGCCCTTCACCCTCACCGGTGCCCAGAGCGCGGCCGTCGCCGAGATCCGGACCGATCTCGCCTCGGGTGAACAGATGGGGCGGCTGCTTCAGGGCGACGTGGGCTCGGGCAAGACGGCCGTCGCCGCCCTGGCCATGGCCGATGCGGCGTCCAGCGGGTTCCAGTCCGCCCTGATGGCCCCGACGGAAATCCTCGCCCGCCAGCATTTCCAGCGGCTGGGCCCGATGCTGGAGGCAGCCGGAGCTCCAGCGCTTCTCCTGACGGGCCGCGACACCCCGGCCGAGCGGCGCGAGAAGCTGGGGGCCTTGGCCAGTGGCGCGGCCCGCGTCGCCATCGGCACCCATGCCTTGTTCCAGGACGCCGTCCGCTTCGACCGGCTGGCCCTGGCTGTGATCGACGAACAGCACCGGTTCGGGGTCAACGAGCGCGCCCGGCTTCAGGCCAAGGGCGACCCGCGCGTCGGCGGCGTCCACCTGCTGACCATGTCGGCCACTCCGATCCCGCGCACCCTTGAGCTGACCCAGTATGGCGAGCTGGAGGTCAGCCGGCTGATGGAGAAGCCGCCCGGCCGCACGCCGGTTGCTACAGCGGTCCTGCCGCTCGCCCGCATCGGCGAGGTGGCCCAGCGGCTTAAAGCGGCGGTCGAGGCCGGTGCCCAGGCCTACTGGATCTGTCCGCTGGTGGCCGAGTCGGAGGCCATCGACCTGGCTGCGGCCGAGGAGCGGGCGGTGGACCTGCGCCGCCTGATGAAGACCGAGGTCGGCCTCGCACACGGACAGATGCCGGGGGCTGAGCGGGAGGCCGTCATGGCCGACTTCGCCGACGGCCGCCTGCCGGTGCTTGTGGCCACAACGGTGGTCGAGGTCGGGGTGGATGTGCCCAACGCGACCATCATGGTCATCGAGCACGCCGACCGTTTCGGCCTGGCCCAGCTGCACCAACTGCGCGGGAGGGTGGGTCGAGGGGCGAAGTCCAGCGCCTGCATCCTGCTGTACGGAGGGGCCGACGGGGGCCTGGGCGAGACGGCGCGCGAGCGGCTGGAAACCCTGCGCCGGACCGAGGACGGGTTTGAGATCGCCGAGGAGGACTTCCGCCTGCGCGGGGGCGGCGATCCCCTGGGCCTAAGGCAAAGCGGTTTTCCGGCCTACCGGTTCGCCGACCCGGTTCGGCACAGGTCGCTGCTGCTGGCGGCGGCCGACGACGCGCGGCTGGTCTTGGGACGAGACCCGGACATGACCTCGGAGCGGGGCAAGGCGATCCAGGTGCTGGAAGCGCTGTTCGACTGGAAGACCGATCGTTCGGGGCTGGACTAGCCAGCCTGGGCGGCCATCCAGACGTTCAGACGGCGCTCAACGTCGCGCTCAAGATCGGCGTAGAACAGGTTGTAGGGACGCGCCTTTCGGCGATCTGCCCAGTTGCCGACCTCGCGGAAGGACTCGGTGGTCAGCTCTGTGTGGCGCAGGATGCCCTCACGGCACTGGGTGGCCACAGCGCGGTCGATGAAGGCTGGCCGAACACCCCATTCCAGGCCCGTGGCGTTGGCCGCGCCGTGATGGCGCCGGGCGGGAACGGCGACGCCGTCGGCCGCGCCGCTGACCGGATTGACGCACAGGGCCGGGCGTCCGTTCAGGTCCACCAGACGGCCATTGTCGTCCCAGACCAGGGCGCGCCGCAGCCTGCGCTTGGCCGCGCCTTCGTTATCCTCGCCCACGCCAGACCAGCCGACGACGCAGCCGATGCTGGTCGCCGTGGCGCAGGCCGGCAGCGCGGTCGCCAGGGTCTCGCGCGCGACCAGAACGTCCATGACATAGACGGCGGCGACCCGGGCCCTCAGCGCCGGGTCGCCCGCCACACGCTCGCGTACAAGCCGGTCGATGAGTTCTCCGCCCTGCTCGACCCCGGCCAGGACGAGGGGGCCGGTGGGGTGGCCGGCCAGCCAGGCGTCGAAGGCGCGGCGCGCGTCCTCATAGGCGAAGGCGCGAGCGTCGCGCGCGTCGTCGCGCAGCGTCAGCCGGGTGTAGAGCGAGCCCTGGCGATACCGTGGCACGCTGATCGATCCGGCCCGCGCGAAGGGCCCGGCGTAGTTCGGAATGACGACGCGCTTCAGATAGGCGTCGGCGTCGGGGTCATCGATCGGCCCGTTCCAGTCGGAGCCGCCGTCGAAGGTCGTGGAATGCAGGAAGAAGACGGCCGCCGGACCTGCGTTCGCCGTCCGCACGTCGCGCATGGCCCAGGCGTCGGGCGACGCATAGTCGGGTGCGGGCGGCGGATCGTAGGTCTGGAAGGGAACCTGCGGGTCCAGCCCTGCGCGCAGGATATCGCCCCGCCAGACCGCCACGGCCGCTGTCAGCAGGAACACCACGACAAAGCCGGTCCAGCCGATCCACTGGCCGAGGCTGAGCCGGGGCAGGATCATCGATAGGGGTCCGGCTGGGACAGGAAGCCCTGAACATAGCGCCAGACACCTTCCTCCAACGGCGTAGACTGGCCTGCGAAGCCCAGCGCCCGCACGCGGTCCATCTTCGCCTCGGTGAAGTACTGATACCGGTCGCGGATCGCCTCGGGCATGTCGATGTAGCCGACCTTGGGCTCCTTGCCTGCCGCGGCGAAGGTGGCGTGGGCGAGATCAAGGAACGACCGCGCCTGGCCGGAACCAGCATTGAAGATGCCGCTGACCTTGGGCTCGCACAGCAGCCAGTCGATGATATCGACCACGTCATCGACGAACACGAAGTCGCGCAACTGGCCGCCGTCGGCGTAATCCGGATGATGAGAGCGGAACAGGCTTACGGTCTCGCCCGCCGCGACCCTGGGCCAGATCTGGGCGATGACCGACTTCATCCCCCCCTTGTGGCCCTCGTTGGGGCCATAGACATTGAAGAACTTCAGTCCCGCCCATTGCGTGGGCGCATGGTCGCGCGAGGCTTCGCGCACCGCGTACTGGTCGAACAGTTTCTTCGAGTATCCATAGGCATTTAACGGCTGGAGCCGAGACAGGGACGCAAGGTCGTCGGCGTCTTCGAACCCATCCGAGCCGTCGCCGTAGGTGGCCGCGGAGGAGGCGTAGATCAGCCGGGTGTCATTCAGGGCGCACCAGTCCCACAGGTCGCGTGACAGGCTGAAGTTGGTCCTCAGGATCAGGTCGGCGTCCTGTTCGGTCGTCGAGGAGATTGCCCCCATGTGGACGACGGCCGAGACCCGCTCGACGTGGCGCTCCAGCTGGACGAACAATTCCTCGGGCTGCCAGAAGTCGGCGATCGGGGATTTGGCGATGTTTCTCCACTTGCCGAGGTCGGCGGTCTCCAGCCGGTCGCAGACGATGATGTCCCAGCGGTCCTCGGCGCACAGGCGCGAGACGATGTTGGAGCCGATGAAGCCGGCCCCGCCGGTGACCACGACTGCCCGCCTCATGCCGAACCCTTCATCGTCTCGATGGTCTTGGTCGTCGAGTATCCGTCGGCGAAGGCCGCCAGCCGCACCTCCCCGCCCCAGCTCTCGACCAGATCGCCGCCGACCACACCCTCCCGGGTGTAGTCGGCCCCTTTGATCAGCACGTCCGGCCGCAGCCGCTCGATCAGGCGGAGCGGCGTCGGGTCGTCGAAGGAGGTGACGCGGTCCACGCTGGCCAGGCCGCCGATGACGACCGCGCGGCTGTCGAGGTCGTTCACGGGCCGCCCTTCGCCCTTCAGCGCCCGCACCGAGGCGTCGGTGTTCAAGGCGACCACCAGGCGGTCGCACCAACTGCGCGCCTGGGCCAGATAGGCGACGTGGCCGCGGTGCAGGATGTCGAAACAGCCGTTGGTGAAGCCGATCTTCAGGCCTTGGGCCCGCCAGGCCTCGACCTCGGCGGCGAGGTCGTCCAGGCCGGTGACCTTGGCGAGAGCCGCGCCCGCGTGCTGGCTGACCTCGGCCTCGATCAGTTCGGCGGGGGTAACGACGGCCGTACCGCTCTTGCCCACGACGACGCCCGACGCGAGGATGGCCAGCTGCACCGCCTGCTCCAGCGACGCTCCCGCGCCCAGCGCGAGGCCCAGCGCGGCCAGCCCGGTGTCACCGGCACCGGAGACGTCGAACACTTCGCGCGCCCGACCAGGGAAGTGGCGGACGGGGCCGCCGCGCCGCATCAGGCTCATGCCCTTGCCGGCCCGGGTGACGACGATGGCCCTGGCCGTGGTGGCCTCAAGAAGCGCGGCCAGAGCGGCTTCGATGTCCGCGTCCGTGTCGACCGGCAGGCTTGTGGCGCCGGCCAGTTCGGACGCATTGGGTTTGATCACGTCGACGGCCCCGTAACGGGCGAAGTCGCGGCCCTTGGGATCCACGATGACCGGCACGCCCGCGTTCTGGGCCTGCCACAGGGCGGAGCGGATCAGGCGTTCGGTGACCACCCCCTTGGCATAGTCGGACAGGAGAATGGCCGAAGTATCTGAAAATACTTCGTCCCGCTCGAAAGCGCCGACGACCGGTTCTTCCTCGTCGAGGCGCATCAGCTGCTGGCCACCCGAGACGTATCGGGTCTTTACGATGGTCCCGCCGGCCGCCGTCAGGGCGATGAAATCCTCGATACGTTCCTCAGCGGAGACGAGCGACGCGAGTTCGGCACCGGGCCCATCGTCGCCCGCGACTCCACCCAGCCGCGCGGTCGCGCCCAGCGCCGCGACGTTGCGGGCGACATTGCCGACACCGCCGGGCATGGCCACCATGCGCCGGGCGCGCAGGACAGGGATCGGGGCCTCGGGCGAGATGCGGCTGACCTCGCCATAGACATAGCGGTCCAGCATCAGGTCGCCGACGCAGGCGATGGTCAGGCCGCGCGCCTTGTCCAGAAGCGCCTGCAATCCGCCGAGGTCGAGGTTTCGATCCGTCATGGACCCTCAGCTAAAGCGCGCGGACACCGGAGACAACCGCGCTGACCTGGTCGAAAAAGACAGTCCGTTGAGTCCACTGAGTCCACTTGCCGGTTCACTGGACGGGACCCGAGATCACGAACCTAGAACGCCGCTACGCCATTTCCGGACGCAGCGGCGTATTTTCGGAGATCAGGCGGCCTTTGCCATCCGGGCCTTGGACAGATCGTCGTAGGCGATCAGGTCGGCCGCCAGAGCCTCGAACTCCGACAGGGGGACCATGTTGGGGCCGTCCGACGGGGCGTGATCGGGATCCTGGTGCGTCTCCATGAAGACGGCGTCGACGCCCACGGCCACGGCGGCGCGGGCCAGGACCGGCACGAACTCGCGCTGGCCGCCTGACGATGTCCCCTGCCCGCCCGGCTGCTGGACGCTGTGGGTCGCGTCGAACACGACCGGGCAGCCGATGTCGCGCAGCACCGGAAGCGCCCGCATATCCGAGACCAGGGTGTTGTAGCCGAAGCTGGCCCCCCGCTCGCAGGCCATGACGTTGGGGTTGCCCGCGCCGACGACCTTGGCGATGACGTTCTTCATGTCCCAGGGGGCGAGGAACTGGCCCTTCTTGATGTTGATGGCCTTGCCCGTCGCGGCGGCGGCCAGCAGCAGGTCGGTCTGGCGGCTGAGGAAGGCGGGAATCTGCAGCACGTCGACGGCCTGGGCGGCGACCCCGCACTGTTCCTCGTTATGGACGTCGGTCAGGACCGGCAGGCCGGTGACCTCGCGGATTTCGGCGAAGATCGGCAGGGCGCCTTCCAGGCCGATACCGCGCGCGGCGCTGGCGCTGGTGCGGTTCGCCTTGTCGAAGCTGGTCTTGTAGATGATGCCGACGTTCAGACGCTGGCCGATCTCCTTGAGCGCATGGGCCATCTCGAGCGCGTGCTCGCGGCTCTCGAGCTGGCACGGGCCGGCGATGAAGACGATGCGGGCCCCGCCGCCGATGACGACAGGCGTGGTGATGCCGTTGCCGGACAGGGTGATGACGGCGTTCGGAGCGTTCAAGGCAGTGCCCTTGTTCTAGCGACGGTTTGGCGGCTGGCGCGTTCGGATGGGCCAGCCTATGGGGCGGTCAGGTGGGCCCGATCGCCGGATTTCGCAACCTAACACGGAGCCGGAAGGCGTGACCACAGACCGCGAGCCGCCCGTCATCCTGTGGTTTCGGCGCGATCTGAGGCTGGCGGACAATCCGGCGCTCCAGGCGGCTCATGCCATGGGTCGGCCGATCCTGCCGGTCTATGTGCTCGATGACGGCACCGCGACGCGGCCAATCGGCGGAGCCAGCCGCTGGTGGCTGGACAAGTCGTTGCGGGCCCTGGGCGCGTCCATCGCCGAGCGCGGCGGATCGCTGATCCTGCGGCGGGGTGATACGGAAGCCGAGTTGCGTCGCCTGATCGATCAGACGGGCGCGACCTGTGTGATGATGAACCGCCGTTTCGAGCCGGACGGTTGGGCTCAGGACACGGACATCGCCCACGCCCTGAAGGCCGAGGGGGTCGAGGTGAAGGGGTTTAACGGCACCCTGTTGACCCGGCCCGGTTCGGTGCTGAACGGCTCAGGCGGGCCCTACAAGGTCTACACCCCCTTCATGAAGGCGCTGCGGGCGCAGGTGGAGCCGCCCGCCCATACGACCGGCCCACGCGATCTGTCGGGCGCGCCCAGGGTCGACAGCGACGACATCGACACTTGGGGCCTGCATCCCGCCCGGCCGGACTGGTCCGGCGGCTTCCTCGGCGAGCCCGGCGAGGCCGGGGCGACGCGGGCGCTTTCGGAGTTCCTCAAGACCAGCCTGAAGGCCTATGCGGACGATCGCGACCGACCGGATCGCCCGGGCACCAGCCGCCTGTCGCCGCATATGCATTTCGGCGAGATCAGCCCCTGGCGGGCCTGGACGGCGGCCTACAACGCGGCCGGTTCCAATAGCATTTCAGAGAGTCAGGCGGACAAGTTCACCAACGAGGTCATCTGGCGCGATTTCTCCGCCCACCTGCTGCATCACTTCCCGACCCTGCCGACCGACGCCTTCCGGCCCGAGTACGACCGGATGCCGTGGAACAACGACGACGCCCAGCTCAGGGCCTGGACAAAGGGTCAAACCGGCTACCCCATCGTCGACGCGGGCATGCGCGAGCTCTGGACCACGGGCTTCATGCACAATCGCGTGCGGATGATCGTTGCGTCGTTCCTGATCAAACACCTGCTGATCGACTGGCGGAAGGGCGAGGCCTGGTTCTGGGACTGTCTGATGGACGCGGACCTGGCCCAGAACGCCCAGAACTGGCAGTGGGTGGCGGGCTCGGGGGCCGACGCCTCGCCCTATTTCCGCATCTTCAACCCGATCACCCAGGGCCAGAAGTTCGATCCGGACGGGGTCTATGTGAAACGCTGGGTGCCGGAGCTGAAGCGGCTGTCGCCCGCCTTCGTCCATTCGCCCTGGACCGTGCCGCCCGAGATCCTCCGCGCCGCCGACGTGACGCTGGGTCGCACCTATCCCAAGCCGATGGTCGACCATGCCGAGGCCCGGGCGCGCGCTCTGGCGGCGCTGAAGACAATCAGCGGCGGCGGTGAAGCCCAGCCGGAGGATTGACCGTAGCTGTTGTCAGCCACAGGTTGACCCCATGACCGTTTCGACTGCCGATCTCGCCTCCACGACGCAGCGAACCCCGCGCGTCTTCGCCGGGCTGGTGCGCCTGCTGTCGGCCAACTGGACCTACGGCACCCTGACGCTGAGCCTGCCGAACGGCGAGGTTCACCGGTTGGAAGGGGCGACGCCGGGGCCCAGCGCGGTGATGCACATCAAGGACTACCGGTTCGCCACGCGCGTTCTGGCCAATGGCGACATCGGCTATGCCGAGGGCTACATCGCCGGCGAGTGGGACAGCCCGCATCTGGCCGTACTGCTGGAGACCCTGGCGTCCAACTACGACCACATCCGCCGTCTGTTCGACGGCAATGCCCTGATGCTGGCGGTGAACTGGGTTTCGCACCGGCTGAACCGCAACAGCAGGACGGGGTCGAAGAAGAACATCCACGCCCATTACGACCTGGGCAACGCCTTCTACGGGGCGTGGCTGGACCGCACGATGACCTATTCCTCGGCCCGGTTCGACAGTCCGTCCGAGCCGCTGGACGTGGCACAAACGCGCAAATACGCAGACCTCGCCCGCGCCATGGACCTGAAGCCTGGCATGCGGGTGCTGGAGATCGGGTGCGGCTGGGGTGGGTTCGCGGACTATGCGGCGCGCGAGATCGGGGCGCATGTCACCGGCGTGACCATCAGCAAGGAACAGCACGACCTGGCCCGCCAGCGCCTGTTCAACGCGGGCCTGTCGGAGAAGACCGACATCCGCCTGATGGACTATCGCGATATCGAGGGGACGTTCGACCGGGTCGCCTCGATCGAAATGTTCGAGGCCGTCGGCAAGGAATACTGGGGGGCCTATTTCGACAAGGTCCGGCAGGTCCTGGTCCCCGGCGGCCGGGCGGGGCTGCAGATCATCACCATCCAGGACGAGCTGTTCGACGAGTACAACGCCCGCGTCGACTTCATCCAGAAATACGTCTTCCCCGGCGGCATGCTGCCCTCGGAGGCGCGACTTCAGCCGGTGGTGGAGGCTGCGGGCCTTCGCTGGGACGCCGTCGAGCGGTTCGGCGTGGACTATGCCGATACGCTGTCGCGCTGGGACCGGAGCTTCCAGGCCGCCTGGGGCGACATCCGCAAGATGGGCGGCTTCGACGAGCGGTTCAGGCGGCTCTGGCACTTCTACCTCGCCTATTGCGAGGCCGGGTTCCGGTCGCGGCGGACCGACGTGATCCAGCTGGCGCTCAGCCGCAGCTAGCGCCCCTTCTTCCTGACCCACATGGCGGCATCCGCCTCGGCCAGCCAGGCCTCGACGTCGGTCTGGCCGGCGAAGGCGCGCACGCCGAACGAGCCCGCCAGCGCCGCCGGCTGGTCGTTCCAGCGGAAGTCGGCGGTCTCCAGCGCCTCTTTCAGGGACGCGACCTTCTCGCGCCCTTCCTCCAGCCCGGCATTCATCAGCAGCACGGCGAACTCGTCGCCGCCCAGCCGGCCGACGGCATCGGTGGCGCGGACGTTCTCGAGCAGGATTTCCGCCACTCGAACCAGGGCCGCGTCGCCGGCCGCGTGACCGAGCGCGTCGTTCACGCCTTTGAACCCATCCAGATCGAGATACAGCAGCGCCGCCGGGACCTTGTAGCGGGTGCAGTAGGCCATGGTCCGGTTCAGGGCCGCCACGAAGCCGCGCCGGTTCAGGACCGGAGTCAGTACGTCGTGCTCGGCGGCCGCCTCCGCGGCCTCCGCGCGGGCGCGCAACGCCTCGACCTCGGCCTTCAACCGGGCAATCTCGGCCAGCGGATTGGCAATGGCATCCATGTCGGCCGCGTCGGTCACGGTCGGGCTCCGGGGCGACTCAGACGGTGGCCGCGCAGGCACAGGCTAGCGCCCTCGGTTGCGGGCGCAACGCGCGTGCTGTAACCGGCCGCTTTCCCGCAACTGGAACCTCGACCGCATGGCGACCGAGACCCCGCCCGTCGCGATCATCATGGGCAGCCGCTCGGACTGGCCCACGCTCAAGCACGCGGCCGAGACGCTGGACCGGCTGGGGGTCGCGTGGGACGCGCGCGTCGTGTCCGCGCACCGGACGCCGCAGCGCCTCGTCCAGTTCGCCACGACCGCCAAGGGGGACGGGTTCAAGGTCATCATCGCCGGGGCCGGCGGCGCGGCGCACCTGCCCGGGATGGTCGCCGCCATGACCCCCCTGCCCGTGCTCGGCGTACCGGTTCAGTCCAAGGCTCTTCAGGGGCTCGATTCGCTGCTGTCGATCGTCCAGATGCCCGGCGGTGTGCCGGTCGGGACCCTGGCCATCGGTGAGGCGGGGGCCAAGAACGCGGGCATCCTCGCCGCCCAGATCCTGGCCCTGTCGGACCCGACGCTGGCCGGTCGGCTCGACGCCTTCCGCGAGGCCCAGACCGAGGCGGTCCACGAGACGGTCGAGGACTGATTGCCCGCTTCGTTCGCTCCCCTCGCGCCCGGCTCGACCATCGGCATTCTCGGCGGCGGGCAACTGGGCCGGATGCTGTCGCAGGCAGCCGCGCGGCTGGGTTTCGACGTCGTCATCCTGGACCCAGAGGACAACAGCCCGGCCGGACGGGTCTCTCGCGGCCAGATCGTCGCCGCCTATGACGACCCGGTAGCGCTGAACGTGTTCGGACGGGTCTGCGACGTCGTCACCTTCGAGTTCGAGAACGTGCCGGCCACCTCGATGGAGCGCCTGGCAGAGGCCGGGGCGCTGGTGGCCCCCGGCCCGACCGCTCTCGCCGTGGCCCAGGACCGGGTGGAGGAGAAGACCTTTCTGAACGCGGTCGGAGCTCCGACCGTGGCCTTCGCTCCGGTCGATACCCTCGACGATCTGAAGGCGGCCATCGAAGCGCTCGGCACGCCCTGTGTCCTGAAGACCCGGCGCGAAGGCTATGACGGCAAGGGCCAAGTCTGGATCAAGTCGTCCAGGCAGGCGAAGGCCGCCTTCGAGGCCATCGACGGCCGCCCCGCCGTGTTGGAAGCCAAGGCTGCGTTCGTGCGGGAACTGTCGGTGATCGCGGCGCGGGGCCGGGACGGCGCGATCGCCGTCTATCCCCTGGGCGAAAATCGTCACGCCGGTGGCGTCCTGCGCACCACGATCGCCCCCGCATCCGTCGACGCGAAGACCGACCGCCGCGCCCGCGCGATCGCCCGGGCGATCATGGAGGGGCTGGATTACGTCGGGGTCATCGGCATCGAGCTGTTCGATCTCGGCAAGGGCGAGCTTCTGGTCAACGAGATCGCGCCCAGAGTTCACAACACCGGCCACTGGACCCAGGACGGCTGCGTCTGCGACCAGTTCGAGCAGCATATCCGCGCGGTCGCCGGATGGCCGCTGGGGCCTACAGGGGCCCACGCGAGCGTCGAGATGCAGAACCTGCTGGGCGAAGAGGTTGAGCTCTGGTCAAAGCTGGCAGCTCGGCCCGACACCCGGCTCCATCTGTACGGCAAATCGGAAGCCCGACCCGGCCGCAAGATGGGCCACGTCAATCGGGTGAAACCCTCGTAGCGGCGTCCGGACCGGAGACCCCCGCGATCCTCTCGAAGATTGCAACGATCTGGTCCTCATCAGCCTGTTCCGGCACGCCGTCGGCCACCTCGTCTGCGGTCCAGATCAGTGAGTCGGCCGGGTCGTGGCGCATGGCCCAGGCCCCGAACAGCCGGGCCTCAACCGGCCCGCTGAGCAGATGGCGGACGTCTTGATGCCGGTCGTCGCGGGCGATGCGGGCGAAGGCACCGCGAACAGCCGGTTCGGGGCCTTCCAGCCATTGCAGATAGAGGTCGGCGCGGCAGACCAGGGCCCCGGTGATGTCGTCGCGGACATTGCACCGCCGGGCATCCGCCAGAATGCCGTTCAGCATTCCGTCGTCGTAGCCGAACGGCTGGGAGGCATAGACGACGCGGTAGAGGCTCATCGGGGGTCCTGTCGTCACCGGGGTGGCGTGCGAGCCCAGACTAGCGCCGTCCGCCGTGAGCGATACCGCTATGGTGCCGCGGCATCGGTCGAACGGCCCCAGCCGAGGGCATGCACCATCACGTGGTAGATCAGGTTCTGCTCGATCGTGCCCTGGAACAGATGGGCCCAGGGACCGGAGGCGCGCACGGCGACGTCCTCGCCGCCATGTGAGGCCGAGCCGAGCGGCACCAGGGCCTGCTGGCGATAGGTCAGCGCCGTGGTGTCCGACAGCTCCGGATCGGGCCTCGGACCCGTGACGGCGCCGGGGCCGTTGGCATAGGATAGGGTGGTATAGGCATGGCCGTCGCGGGCCTGTGAGACGCGGCCGTCGACATCGACCACGACGCCCAGGATCGGATTTCCGCGCTGGGGATAGCCGGCCATGGTGAAGTTGTGGCTGTGGTCCGCTGTAACGACCACGAGGGTGTCGGAAAGATCGACCCGGGCCATCACGGCCGCGACCGCCCGGTCCAGCTCGACCGCCTCGTCAAGAGCCAGGGCGGCCGCGCCGATGTGGTGGGCATGGTCGATGCGACCGGCCTCGATCATCAGCACATAGCCCTCCTCGCCCTCCAGCCGTTCGATCGCCGCCAGGGTCATGTCGGTCAGGGAGGGCTCGCCCGCCGTGTCGGCGGCGCGCAATGCCTCGTACTCCATGTGATCGCGCTCGAAGAGGCCCAGTACCGGCCCCTCGGTCGGCAGTGACGCGAACTGGGCCGCGTTCCACACGTAGGTGCCGCCGGGATGCCGAGCACGCCATTCCTGGGTCAGGTCGCGGCCGTCGGAGCGCAGGCCGGTCGTGCCGGCATCTTCGGGATCCGGCTGAGCCGTGGGCAGGAACTGGGCTCGGCCACCCCCGAAGGCGACCTCCAGTCCGTCCCCATAGGGCCATTCGACCAACTGCCGGGCGATGTCGACGCAGCCGGCCGCGCGGGCCTCCTCAGGCAGTTCGCTGTCGTTCTCCCAGTCGCGATTGGCGACATGGGCGTAGGCGGCGGCGGGCGTGGCGTGGGTGATGCGGGCGGTCGAGACGACGCCGGTGGCCATGCCAAGACCCTCGGCCTGTTCGAACAGGGTGCGGACCTCGCCGGCCCGCGAGCCGGCGCAGTCGTTCAGGGCGACGGTCTGGTTCAGGCCGATGATGTCGTTGCGCGTCTTGACCCCCGTCGTCAGGGCCGTGGCCGTCGGGGCCGAATCCGAAACCTGGGCGTCATGGGCATAGGTCCGCACAAGCGCCGAGAACGGCAGGCGGTCCATGGCCGTCCAGGTCGATTCGCCGTCCTGGCCGGCACGCTGGCCCTGGCGGATGCGCGCGGCGGTCTGGGTGCTGATCCCCATGCCGTCGCCCACGAACAGGATGACGTTCTTCGCGCGGCCGGTGTTCGGGCGGACCTCCAGGCGGGCCTCGAGGTCGGCCTGGGCCTCGACGAAATAGCTGTCAGCGGCCTGCGGCAGGCTTTGCGCGCAGGCGGTCTGGGCGCAGGCCAGTCCCAGGCCCGCGAGGAGGGCGATACGGTTGGGCGACATGGGTGACTCCGACGGCAACGGAAGGCTTTGGGGGCTGCCCGGTGTCGCTAGCGGATGCGCGTGACAATTTCCTCATTCGTGTCGCGGCCTGTCGAACTGTCGCACGCTCGCGCGTCTACCCGGTGACGCAAGCCCGCGTCGTTCAAGCCCGGACCTCGCCATGACCCGCATCATCGCTCCTTTCGCCGCCGCCCTCGCCCTGATCGCCGTGGGCACGCCCGCCTCGGCCGAACAGTTCGCCCTGTTCGTCTATGAGACGCCGTCCGATTTCGCCGCCCGCAACGACCCCGCGCGCGCCCAGGCCTACTGGGGTGGATTCGCCGCCCTGTCCGAACAGATGACCGCCGCCGGGATCGTCCGGGGCGGCGGGCCGCTGTCGGAGCCCTCGCTGGGGGCCACGGTCACCGTCCGCGACGCGCGCGCCGCCTCGACGCCGGTCAACGGCACCGGCGAGGCGCTCAGCGGCTGGTTCGTGATCGACGTGGCGAACCGGGCCGAGGCCGAGGCCTGGGCCGCGCGCGTCCCCGCCGCCTCAACCGCGCGGATCGAGGTGCGTCCTGTCCTCGATATCCCGATGGCGGGCGGCATGGCGCGCTGATCCCGACGGGTTCGGCAGGTCCCCCGCCCGCCGGACCAAGCTGAATGCTCCGTTCAGCGTCGGTTCATGCGGTCGATTCGACCTTCAGCCCATGTGGGGCTTTCCCCGCGACCGTAATGGCGGCGCGGCTTACAGCAGGAGCATGTGATGAAGACCAGAACCCTGATCATCGGCGCCTTGGCGACCCTCGCCACCGTGGCCGCGCCCATGGCCGCCTCGGCTCAGTCGTGGCGCGGCGATCGCGATCGCGACGGCCGCTACGAGCGCTGGGAGCGGCGGGCGGATCGCAACCGTCACGACGGCGGTCGCTACACCGACCGCGAGCGCTACAACGACTATCGCCGTGGCCAGCGCGACCAGTGGCGCGACGGGCGTCATTACGGCGGCAACGCCTATGGCCACCGGGGTCGCTGGTATCGCGGCGCGACCATCCCCTACGACTACCGCAGCCGCTGGTATGTTCGGGACTATCACCGCTACGGCTATGCTCCGCCGCCGCGCGGGCACGGCTACTACCGCACCGACACGGGCGACATCGTGCTGGCGGCGCTCGCCACCGGCGTGATCATCTCGCTGCTGGATTAAGTCAGCGCAAACCGACAAGGCCCGCCCGGAGCGATCCGGGCGGGCCTTTCTTTGTCAGGCGATGCCCAGTTTGGCCTTCAGGATGTCGTTGACGGCGGCCGGGTTGGCCTTGCCGCCCGTCGCCTTCATCACCTGACCGACGAACCAGCCGATGGCCTGGGGCTTCTCGGCGATGGCCGCGGCCTTGTCGGGGTTGGCGGCGATGATCTCGTCGATGGCCTTCTCGATCGCGCCGGTGTCGGTGACCTGTTTCAGGCCGTGCGTTTCGACCACTTCGGCCGGCGACCCTTCGCCGTTCCAGACGTGATCGAAGACTTCCTTGGCGATCTTGGACGAGATTGTGCCGTCCTCGATCAGGGCCACCAGTTCGGCGACATGTGCGGCGGGCACCGGGCTCTCGGAGAAGTCCTTGCCGTCGGCCGCCAGTCGGGCCGACAGCTCGTTGGTCACCCAGTTCGACACCAGCTTGGCGTCGCGGCCCTTTGCCGCCGCCTCGAAATAGTCGGCCTTGGCCTGTTCGGAGATCAGCACGACGGCGTCGTACTGCGACAGGCCGTATTCGCTCATCAGACGCCGGCGCTTGTCGTCCGGCAGTTCGGGCAGCGAGGCCTTGATGCCGTCGATCCAGGCCTGTTCCAGCTCCAGGGGCAGCAGGTCCGGGTCGGGGAAGTAGCGGTAGTCGTTCGCCTCCTCCTTGGACCGCATCGACCGGGTCTCGCCCTTCACCGGGTCGAACAGACGGGTCTCCTGATCGATCTTGCCGCCGTCCTCCAGGATCTCGATCTGGCGGCGGGCTTCATACTGGATCGCCTGAGAAATGAAGCGGAAGCTGTTGACGTTCTTGATCTCGCAGCGCGTGCCGAGGTTCTTGAAGTCCCCCGTCGCCTTGAATCGCTCATAGCCTCCCTCGCGGCAGACCGAGACGTTCACGTCGGCGCGCAGATTGCCCTTTTCCATGTCGCCATCGCAGGTGCCCAGATAGATCAGGATGGTCCGGATCTTCTTGACGTAGGCCACCGCCTCCTCCGGCGTGCGCAGGTCGGGCCGGGAGACGATCTCCATCAGGGCCGTGCCCGCGCGGTTCAGGTCCACATAGCTCTCGGTCGGCGAGAGGTCGTGGATCAGCTTGCCCGCGTCCTGTTCCAGATGCAGCCGCTCGATGCCGACGTTGAAGAAGCTGCCGTCCTCGGCCTCGACCTCGACCACGCCCTCTCCGACGATCGGGAAATACAGCTGGCTGATCTGATAGCCGGTCGGCAGGTCGGGATAGAAGTAGTTCTTGCGGTCGAACTGGCTGCGTTTGTTGATCTGCGCCTTCAGACCCAGCCCCGTCCTGACCGCCTGCTCGACACAGTGCTTGTTCAACGTCGGCAGCATGCCGGGAAAGCCCGCGTCGACCAGCGACACCTGCTCGTTCGGCCCCGCGCCAAAGCCCACGGCCGCGCCGGAGAACAGCTTGGCCCTGGAGGCCACCTGGGCGTGGATCTCCAGCCCCATGACGATTTCCCAGGCCCCGGTCCGGCCCTGGATCAGTTTCGAGTTTGCGAGCGTGTCGGTCATCCGCCGTGATTAGCGCCCCGCGCGCTCGCGCGGAAGGTCGTGTCTTGAGCCTGTCGCGATTTCAAGGTCATCTGCGACCTCTCACCTCTGGAGCAGCCCCATGATCAAGTCCGTTCTCGCCGCCGTCGCCCTCGCCGCCCTGGCTCCCGCCGCCCTGGCCCAGACGGCCCCGGCACAGGATCATTCCGCCCATGCGGCCCACACGGCCCGCCCGACGATCGCCAGCCCGATCAAGGAGCTGCTGAACAACCCCGAGACCGCCGCGGTGATGGAAAAGCACCTGCCCGGCGTCGCCCAGCACCCCATGCGTCCCCAGTTCGAGGACATGACCCTGGCCGAGGTCATGCCGATCTCGCAGGGCGCGATCACCCAGGCCACGATCGACGCCATCGATACCGACCTGAAGGCGCTTCCGGCAGCCTGATCCCTAGAGGGTGTGGACGGTCCGTCCTGCGACGACCGTCCGAGTCACCCGGCCTTGCAGCCGCCGCCCGTCGAAAGGCGAGTTCTTGGACTTGGACCTCAGGGCGTCGGCGTCGACGATGACCGGCGCGCCGGGGTCGAACAGGATCAGGTCGGCCGGAGCACCGGGGCTCAGCCGCCCGGCGTCGAGCCCCAGCAGCGTCGCGGGCCCTTCTGTCAGGGGCCTCAGCACGTCCAGCAGGTCGATCCCCTCCTCGTGATGCAGGGTCAGGGCGACCGGCAGCAGGGTCTCCAGACCCACAGCACCCGGCGCGGCCTCGGCGAACGGTCGACGCTTGTCCTCGGCCGGTGCCGGCGTGTGCGCCGAGGTGATGGCCTCGATCAGACCGTCCCGTACGGCCTCGATCAGGGCGCGTCGGTCGCTCTCGGGCCGCAGCGGCGGGTCCAGCCGGTAGAAGGTCCGATAGTCGCCGATATCGACCTCGTTGAAGCACAGGTGGTTGATCGACACCGAGGCGGCGACCTCCAGCCCCCTGCCCCGGGCGCGCGCCAGGACCTCCAGCGCGGCCTCGGTCGAGATCTGGTCCACCAGGAACCGCACGCCCGTCTGCTCGACCAGAGCCAGGTCCCGCTCCAGCTGGATGCGCTCGGCGATGGCCGGCGCGGAGGGCAGGCCCAGCCGCGTCGCCAGCTCGCCCGAGGTCGCCACCGCCCCCTCCGACAGCCAGGGATCGGCCGGGCGGCAGGCGATCATGGCGTTGAAGGCCGTCGCATAAGCCATGATCCGCTGCAGCACCCGGCTGTCGGCCACGACATGGTCGCCGTCGGTGAAATACAGGGCCCCGGCCTCGTGCATCAGGCCGATTTCGGCCATCCGGGTGCCGCCCCGCCCTTTCGTCGCCGCCCCCGCCACACGAACGTTGACGAGACCGAGCGCCGCGCCGCGCCGCTGGATGAAGTCGACCATGGCCGGGTCGTCGACGGCCGGGTCGGTGTCCGGCTGTATGACGATGGTGGTGACGCCGCCCGCAGCCGCCGACAGGCTGGCGGACTTCAACGTCTCCTTGGGCTCGGCCCCCGGCTCGCCCGTGCGAACGCGGAGGTCGATCAGCCCGGGCGACAGGCACAGGCCGCCGGCGTCTATCGAAGTCGAGGAATCGCCTAGGTCGACGAGCGAGTGCGGCCCACGAACCACCTTAACGATGAGACCGTCTTCGATCAGGATCGCCCCGGGGCCGTCGTAGTCAGAGGCCGGATCCAGCAGGCGAGCATTCGTGATCAGAAGCTGGCTCATGCCGCGCCCTCCAGCCGAGCGGACAGGGACGCCAGCACCGCCATCCGGGCGGCGACCCCCATCTCGACCTGGTCCTGGATCAGCGACACCGACAGGTCGTCGGCCACGTCCGAATCGATCTCCACGCCCCGGTTCATCGGCCCGGGATGCATGACCTTGGCCCCCGCCTTGGCCCAGGCCAGCTTCTCGCGGTCCAGCCCCCAGAAGCGGAAATACTCGCGCGTCGACGGCACCAGGGCCCCGTCCATCCGCTCCAGCTGCAGGCGCAGCATCATCACGACGTCGCAGCCCGCAAGCCCCTCGCGCATGTCGTGGAACACCTCGCAGCCCCAGCGGTCGGCGTCGCCGGGCACCAGGGTGGGCGGGCCGATGAGACGGACGCGGGCCCCCATCATCGACAGCAGGGCGACGTTGGACCGCGCCACGCGGCTGTGGGCGATATCGCCGCAGATGGCGACCGTCAGGCCGCCCAGGTCCCCGAAAGCACGACGCAGGCTCAGCAAGTCGAGCAAGGCTTGGGTCGGATGTTCGTGTCGCCCGTCGCCCGCGTTCACGACCGCGCAGCCGACCTTCTGGCTCAGCAGGGCGGCCGCCCCGGACGCGCCATGCCGCACCACCAGAATGTCCGGCCGCATGGCATTCAGCGTCACGGCGGTGTCGATCAGGGTCTCGCCCTTCTTCACCGAACTGGCCCCGACCGGCATGGTCACGACGTCGGCGCCGAGCCGTTTGGCCGCGATCTCGAAAGACGAGCTGGTCCGGGTCGAGTTCTCGAAGAACAGGTTCAGCACCGTCCGCCCGCGCAACAGGTCCAGCGCCTTGGTCGATTGCCGGTTCAGATCGACGAACGCATCGGCCAGGTCCAGCAGCGACGCCACAAATGGCGGGTTCAGATCGGCCGACGCCAGGAAATGGGGTTTCGGGAACGGGACCAGCCGGTCGGCGATCAGGTCGGCGGCGACGGCTGAGTCTGTCATCAAAGCCCGCCTATAGCCCCGGATCACGCCAGATGGAACAGCGCGAGCAACAGCGGAATGCCCACCGCGCTGCCCACGGTCGTCAGGGCCACGATTCCCGCCATCAACGGCGCGTCCCCGCCCATCTGGCGCGCCAGGATGTAGGACGCCGCCGCGCCGGGCGCCGCCCCGCACAGGAGCGCGATGCCCTGGGCGGTCTCGGAGCCTCCATAGAGGCGACACAGACCCCACATGACGAAGGGGGTGATGACCAGCTTGACGATCGACACGACCGTGATCGTGACCCGCCGCCGCGCCACCTCGGCGAAGCTCAGGCCCGCCCCCGCTACGATCAAGCCCAACGGCAGGGCCGCGCCGCCCAGCAACTCCAGCGTCTCGGACACGCCGGGAATTATCGGCACCCGGGTCAGGTTCAGCGTCAGCCCGATCAGGCAGGCGACCAGCAGGGGGTTGGAGACGATGGCCTTGCCCAGCGACAGGACCGACGTCTCGCGCTGGTCAGCCCCCCAGCGCACCAGGACGACGACGCACAGGACGTTGGTGACCGGAATCATTGCGCCGATCACCACGGCGGCCAGAGCCAGTCCGTCCGCTCCGTAAACGGCCTGGATGACCGGCAGGAAGACAAAGCTGTTCCAGCGGATGACGCCCTGAAACACCGAGGTGAAGGCAGGGCCGTCCAGCCTCAGCAATGGCCGGACCAGCAGGGTGATTGCCGCGATACCCACTGCCGTCGTGACCGCCGCGGCGCTCGCCGCCGTCGCGCCTCCGCCGGAGATGTCGGCGTGCCAGATCGCGGTGATCAGAAAGCCCGGATACAGCAGATGGATCGACAGTTTCTCGATCGGCCGCCAGGCGGCGTCGGGCAGAAAGTCGGACTTCCTCAGGCCATAGCCGATGGCGATCAGCACGAAGACCGGCACCACACCGGCGAACAGGGCCGTCACACCCAGGTGTCCTGGTCCCGCACCCGATCCAGCGCCCCCTGAAGGATCCAGGCCGCGGCCGTCCGGTCTACGACGCCCGCGCGGCGCTTCCTCGACAGGTCCAGCTCGTCGATCAGGAACCGCTCGACCGCGCTGGTCGACAGCCGCTCGTCCCAGAACGCGACGTTGACGGGCCGCAGACGCTCCAGATTGCGGGCGAAGGCGCGGCACGACTGGGCCCTGGGCCCCTCGGTGCCGTCCATGTTGACGGGAAGGCCGATGACCAACGCCGAGACGATTCGGCCGTCCATCAACCGAAAAAGCGCCTCCGCCTCGGCGGTGAACTTCGACTTGCGGATCAGCTCCAGCGGGCTGGCGATCATCCGGCTGGTATCAGACACGGCAACGCCGATGGTCTTCTCGCCGAGGTCCAGCCCCATCCATGCCGTGGCCGGCGGACAGGCGGACGCGAGGTCTGTGAGGTTCAGTACGGGCACGCGGGCGGCCTAGGCGTTGCCATCCGGCCTGTCAAAGCAGAGGGTGCGCCTGTCTTCGACGGGAGGGAGTTCATGCCGCGCCACCTGGTCCACGCCGTCGTGCTCGGCACGGTCGCGCTTTCGCTCACCGCCTGCGACGCGGTCTCGGATGCAGTCGGCGCGGGCCCGGATACCGCCAGAGCCGCGGCCCAGGCCGCGCCCTTGACCGCGAACGGCGCACCGGTCGCCCTGACTCCCGAACCCGGAACGAACGAGAGCCTGATGTCGGCGGCCAGCGTCGTGCGTGTCGATTGGGTGGCCGACAACGGGGCAAAGATGTTCGGCACGGCGGGTGGCGACCCGGCCATGAACGGCCTCTACACCTACATCGCCTTCTATACCTCGCCCGACGGCGGATGGGCGATCTACCGCCTGGGCAATATCCTGGACTACACCGTCCTGTCGTCGTCGGCCGGACGGGTCGACCTGGACATCCATGAGAGCACGATGGATCAGGGGACCAGCGAGATCGGCAGCCGCCACCGCAAGGTTATCGTCACCTGGACACCGGGTGTCGACGGCGAGCCCCCGACCGGGTTGACGGTCACGCCCGCGCTCTAGCGTCCCGGTCCGAGACGACCCCGAGACGATTCCTGCATTCGGTCGCGCCCTTGGACAAACGATCAAGCGCGGCCGCGCGCGGCCGGCTACTCCGACCGAAATCACGGAGGTGACAATGATCGTGGAAAAGGCCGTTTGGATGATCGAGCGCAACGCCGATCAACCCCTGACCCTCAATGGCGTGGCGGAGGCCTGCGGCGTCTCGCGCTCGCATCTCGCCAACGCCTTCGGCAGCGCGACCGGAACGCCGCTGATCAAATACCTGCGGGGACGCCGGCTCAGCGAGGCCGCGCGCGCCCTGGCCGAAGGAGCGCCGGACATCCTGTCAGCGGGCTACGGTTCTCATGAGGCCTTCACGCGCGCATTCCGGGACCAGTTCGGCCTCACGCCCGAGGCGGCGCGAGAAATCGGTGGGCTGGACGCCCAGGCGCTTGTTGCCCCGCTGGAGTTTCGGCCCACGGCCTTTCCGCGCCTGTCACCGCCTCGGCTCGAGCGCGCTGACGCGGTGCGGGCGGTCGGACTGGCGCAGAGTGTCTCCTTCGACGCCCTGGTCGAGATTCCGGCCCAGTGGCGGCGCTTCATGTCCCGTCATGACGAGATCACCGCCCCCCTGGACTCCATCCCCATCGGCGTTTGCCACCCGGCCGACGAAGACGGCGTGTTCACCTATGTCGCCGCCGCCGAGGTCGCGCGGTTCGGAACCCTGCCGAAAGGCTTCAGCGGGGTCGATATCGAGCCGCGCCTGTGCGCCGTCTTCGAGCATCCAGGCCACGTCTCGACGATCTTCGAGACCTACACGGCGATCTGGAACGAGGCCCTGCCGGCCACCGGCCAAGGCCTCGCCGAAGGCCCGGTGATCGAACGACACAATCCGAGCTTCGACCCGGAGACGGGCGAAGGCGGCCTGACGCTGTGGATTCCGGTGACCCAGCCATGACGACGTCTGCCGACGATCTCGCGCGCAACCGGGCGACCGTGGCAGGCTACGACAACTCGGTCGACAGCTATTCCGCCGACACCTGCCACGAACCCACCGTGGATCACCTCGAGGCCCTCGATCGACTGGTCGCGGGCGTGGGTGCCGGCGGTCGCGTTCTGGAAGTCGCCTCCGGCCCGGGCTGGGACGCCGACCGGCTGGAGAGCGAGGGCGTCCAGGTGCATCGCACCGACCTGTCGGAGGGGTTCATTGCCTTCCAGGCCAAGCGCGGCAAATCCGTCGCGAGGCTGGACCTGATCGTGGACGATCTCGAAGGCCCTTGGGATGGTGTGGTCGCCCTCTATGTGATCCAGCATGTCGGCCGGGGCCTGGTCGACGGCGTGATCGGCCGCATCACCAGGGCACTGCGGCCCGGCGGGACGCTGTTGATGTCTTTTCAGACCGGCGAGGGGGAGCGGATCACCACCGACGCCGAGGGAACCTATCACGTCGTTCGCTGGGCCGAGCGCGACATGGCCGCCTGCCTGGCCCGGCACGGTATCGCCATCGACTGGCGATCCACCTTCGAGGGCCGGGAAGGCGTCTGGGTCACGGTGATCGCGCGCCGTTCTTGAGATTCGGGGAATGGACGGCTAATCCCGCCCTTCCCCTTTTCGCTGGAGCCATGATGGCCATCGACGCAGAGACGGTGCGCAAGGTCGCTCACCTCGCCCGCATCAAGACCCCCGAGGACCGGCTGGAGGGTCTGGCCGGAGAGCTGAACGGCATCCTGGCCTGGATCGAACAGCTGCAGGAGGTCGATGTGACGGGCATCGAGCCGATGACCTCGAACGTCGCCCAGCCGCTCCGCCTGCGTGACGACGTCGTGACCGACGGGGCCAAGGTCGAGGCCGTGCTGTCGAACGCGCCCAGGTCCGCCGACGGCTTCTACGTCGTGCCCAAGGTGGTCGAATAGATGTCGGACCTGACCAAACTCACCCTCAAGGCCGCAATCGACGGGCTGGAGGCCAAGGCTTTCTCCTCGGAGGAGATCACCCGCGCCTTCGTCTCGAACATCGAGGCCGCCAACCCGACGCTGAACGCCTATGTCACCGTCACCGCCGACAAGGCGATCGACATGGCGAAGGCCTCCGACGCCCGCATCGCCTCGGGCGACGCCGGGGCCCTCGAAGGCGCGCCGCTGGGCATCAAGGACCTGTTCTGCACCGACGGCGTCCAGACGACGGCCGGCTCCAACATGCTGCGCGGCTTCGTCCCGCCCTATGAATCGACCGTCACGGCCAACCTGTGGCGCGACGGGGCGGTCATGCTGGGCAAGCTCAACATGGACGAGTTCGCCATGGGTTCGTCCAACGAGACCTCGGCCTTCGGACCCGTCAAGAACCCCTGGAAATCAAAGGGCTCCAACGCCGACCTGACACCGGGCGGCAGCTCGGGAGGCTCCGCTTCGGCGGTCGCGGCCGACCTGTGCCTGGCCGCCACGGCGTCGGACACCGGCGGCTCGATCCGCCAGCCCGCCGCCTTCACCGGCACCGTCGGCATCAAGCCTACCTATGGCCGCGCCAGCCGTTTCGGCATGGTCGCCTTCGCCAGCTCGCTGGACCAGGCCGGGCCGATCACGAAGACCGTCGAGGACGCGGCTATCCTGCTGCGTTCGATGTGCTCCTTCGACGTGAAGGACTCCACCAGCCTGGACATCCCCACACCGGACTGGACGGCTTCGGTCGGCCAGTCGGTCAAGGGGTTGCGGATCGGTGTCCCCGCCGAATACGTCGTCGACGGCATGCCCGCGGAGGTCTCGAAGATCTGGGCCGACGGCATCGAATGGCTGAAGGACGCCGGCTGCGAGATCGTCCACATCAGCCTGCCTCACACGAAGTACGCCCTGCCGACATACTACATCGTCGCTCCGGCCGAGGCGTCGTCGAACCTCGCCCGCTACGACGGCATGCGGTTCGGGCACCGGGCCGAAAACGCCACCAGCCTGACCGACCTGTACGAAACCAGCCGCGCCGAGGGCTTCGGCAAGGAGGTCCAGCGACGCCTGACGATTGGGGCCTATGTGCTGTCGGCCGGTTTCTATGACGCCTACTACGTCCGAGCGCTGAAGGTCCGCCGCCGCATCGCCCAGGACTTCGACGACGTCTGGGGCAAGGTGGACGCCATCCTGACCCCGTCCACGCCCTCGGCCGCCTTCGCCCTGGGCGACAAGCAGATCGACCCGGTGACGATGTATCTGAACGACGTCTTCACCGTGACGGCCAACCTCGCGGGGCTGCCTGGCATCTCGGTGCCGGCGGGTCTCGACGCCAACGGCCTGCCGCTCGGCCTTCAGGTCATCGGCAAGGCACTGGATGAGGCCACGGTGTTCCAGGTCGGCGCGGCGCTGGAACAGGCGGCGGGCAGTGTCGGCAAGCCCGAGCGGTGGTGGTAATCAGCCGGCGCAGGTCTCGGCCGCCGCCAGCTCCGCGCCCAGCACGCCCCTGACCGCCAGCGGCGCGTCCGTGGCGATCACCACGGCCCCCTGCTCGAACAGGTCACGATACTCCGACACGTCGCCATCCTCGGCGTAGCGGTCGTCCAGCCGTCGTCCCGGCGCGCCCAGGGTGCCGAACTGGACCTCGACGCCGCGTCCCGCCAGCGCGCGCCAAAGGGCCGGTCGGGCCTCGCGCGTGCCGGTCCAGGCCAGGATCTGCGCGGCGTTGAGCCCTTCCAGCCCCGCCACGTCGTCCAGTCCAGCCGAGATCATCATCTCCGGGGCCATCTCCGCCACCGCCCGCGCCGTATCCGGTGAGTAGGTAATCAGGATCACCCGTCCGGCCGCGCCCGCCGCGCGCACCTCCTCGATCACCGCCCGAGCCAGCGCCAGTGTCGAGGCCTCGTCGGCGGGTTTCAGGTCGATGGAGGCGATGGCCTCGACCCGCCCGGCGGCGTCCAGCGCCTCGCTCAGGGTCGGCGGAGGCGCGTCTGTGACAGTCCCGTCGGTCGCCTCCAGCCGCACGGCCCGCAATTCGGCGAAGGTCAGGTCGGCCACCCTGCCCCGGCCGGTGGTGGTCCGCTCCAGCGTCTCGTCATGCATCAGGACCAGCCGCCCGTCGCGAGTCAGGGCGGCGTCGATTTCCAGAATCGCGCCGGGAATGGCGCGCCCGGTCACCTCGATCGCCTGAACGGAGTTCTCGGGATGGTCGGCGGCGGACTGGGCCCGGTGCGCCGAGATTGCCACGCCGCCCCGCTCCCGGACACAGTCGAAATAGGCGGCCAACACGGGTCCGGTCGACGCGGTCTGCGCCGCCGGGGCGGGGGCCGCGATGCAGCCGCTCGCGACGAGGGCCAGGGCGGAGGTGGCGAGTGCGCGGATCATCGGTGTGGTCTCTGTGGGCCGCGTGTCATAGCGGCCACGACACCGGGGCGGAACCCATTGCGCAATCCTGGCCGCCGCTTGCCGCAGAGGCAACGGCGACGCATCTTGCGGACACGCATTCACCGGGAGCGAATCACGTGCAGGATCTGGTCGGGCCCGCTCTGGGGACCCTCGCGGCGGTGGCCGTGGGCGGATACCTGCTGGGTTCGATCCCGTTCGGCGTCCTGATCACCCGTGCGGCCGGCGCGGGCGACGTTCGCAACATTGGCTCAGGCAACATCGGAGCCACCAATGTGTTGCGGACAGGCCGCAAGGACCTCGCGCTCGCCACCCTGCTGCTGGACGCCGGCAAGGGCGCGGTTGCCCTGCTGATCGCGCGCCAGCTGTTCGGGTCAGAGGCGGCCGGCGCCATCGCCGGCGGCGCAGCCTTCCTCGGCCACCTGTTCCCAGTGTGGCTGGGCTTCAAGGGCGGCAAGGGGGTGGCCACCTTCTTCGGCCTGCTGATCGCCGCCGCCTGGCCGCTGGGGCTGATGGCGGGGGCGACCTGGCTGATCGTGGCCTTTGCCCTGCGCTACTCTTCGCTGGCGGCCCTTATCGCCGCGGCGGCTGCGCCCCTGCTGGCGCTGCTGCCCCTGCCCGCGCGCGGACTGCCGGTGGAGGCACCGATCCTGTTGCTGTCGGTCTTCACCGCCGTGCTGATCTGGATCCGCCACCACGAGAACATCGGCCGCTTGCTCAAGGGGGCCGAGCCCCGCATCGGCGCGGCGAAGCGGGCGTGAGCCTGTCCGAGGCCGAGCGGTTCGCGCGGCTTCGTCTGGCCCGCACCGAGCGCGTCGGGCCGGTCACCTTCCAGCAGTTGCTGCTCCGCTTCGGCTCGGCCGAGCGCACGATTGAGGCCCTGCCCGATCTCATCCGCAGTGGCGGCGCGCACGGTTTCGCCCTGCCCGCGATCGATCGCATCGACGCCGAGATCGAGGCGGGGCATCGCGCCGGCGCGCAGTTGGTTCTGCTGGGCGATGCAGCCCATCCCCCGCGTCTTGCCGCGCTCGATCCGCCACCGCCGGTGCTGTGGGTCCGGGGCAACGTCGGCCTGTTGTCTCGAGATGCCGTCGGCGTGGTCGGGGCCCGGATCGCCTCGGCCGGAGGTCAGAGGATCGCGCGCGGTCTGGCCCAGCAATTAGGCGAGGCGGGTTTCGTCGTCGTGTCCGGCCTGGCACGCGGCATCGACGCGGCCGCTCACGGCGGATCGCTGGAGACCGGCACGGTGGCGGTGCTGGGCGGCGGCGTGGACGACGTCTATCCGCCCGACAATGCCGCCCTGTATGACCAGATTGTCGAGCGTGGCGCGGTGGTGTCCGAGAGCCCCATGGGCAGCCGCGCCCAGGCCCGCGACTTCCCCCGCCGCAACCGCATCATCTCGGGCCTGTCGCGCGGGGTGATCGTGGTCGAGGCCGAGATCCGGTCGGGTTCATTGATCACCGCCCGACTGGCCAACGAGCAGGGGCGCGAGGTGTTCGCCGTGCCCGGCTCGCCGCTGGACCCGCGGTCCAAGGGGCCGAACGAGCTGCTGCGCCAGGGGGCCCACATCTGCGAGGGCATCGACGACGTCATTCGCGGGCTGGAAACGCTACGCACGCTCGCCGAACCGTCCCGGGACGACCCGTTCCACGACGGCGGCGACATCGGCGACGTGGATGCCGCCTTCCTCGACCGCGTCGCCGATCTGCTGTCGCCCACGCCGACGCCGCGCGACGAGATCGCCCGGGCCCTTGACGCTCCCATCGCCAGCGTCGCCGCCGCCCTGCTGGAACTCAGCCTCGCGGGCCGGGCGACGCTGTTGCCGGGAGGGTCGGCCTCGACCTAGGCCGAGCGGCGCTGGCGGGCGGGCTGAAGCTCGACCGCCCGAGCCTCGGGCCTTTCGCCGGCCAGGGCCGCCGCGCTGTCCAGGATGCGCCCCAACGCTTCGTCGCCGTCCCATCGGGCCATCTGGGCCAGTTCGACGGCCATGGCTGAGATATATTCCCGCACGGGAAACTCGCGGGGTCCGCTGGCGGGACGGTCGCCGGAACCCTCCGGGACCGCGGCTGTCAAATGGGTGGTCATGGTCGCGCCCTTCCAATTCCGATTCCCGGTATAGGACACAACCTAAGCCTGTTTGGCAACCTTAACGCGAGCACTCTGCACGGCGTCCGATTGACATAGGGCGCGACCCTGACCACGTTCGCCCACCCTCCCCTCAGACTGAGCCGTAATGAATCTCGTCATCGTCGAGAGCCCCGCCAAGGCCAAGACCATCAACAAATACCTCGGCTCCGGCTATGAGGTGCTCGCCTCGTACGGACATATCCGCGACCTTCCTTCAAAGGACGGCTCGGTGAAGCCCGACGAGGATTTCGCCATGGACTGGGAGATCGATGCCCGTGCCTCGACCCGCATGTCCGAGATCGCAGCCGCCGCAAAGCGTGCCGACCGCGTCATCCTGGCCACCGACCCCGACCGCGAGGGCGAGGCCATCAGTTGGCACGTGCTGGAAGTCCTGAACAAGAAGAAGGCGCTGAAGGACACTGCGGTCGAACGCGTCACCTTCAACGCCATAACCAAGTCTGCCGTTCTCGAGGCGATGGCGGCCCCGCGCCAGATCGACATGGAACTGGTCGAGGCCTACCTCGCCCGCCGCGCGCTGGACTATCTGGTGGGCTTCACCCTGTCGCCGGTCCTGTGGCGCAAACTGCCCGGGGCCCGCTCGGCTGGCCGGGTGCAGTCCGTGGCCTTGCGTATCGTCGTCGACCGCGAGCTGGAGATCGAACGGTTCAAGCCGCAGGAATACTGGTCGATCGAGGCCGATCTGGCCGCCGACAGCCCGCCCTTCACGACCCGCCTGGTCAAACACGCAGGCAAGCGCGTGCAGCGGCTGGACATCAAGGACGAGGCCACCGCCATGGCCGCCCGCGCCGCCATCCAGTCCGGCGACTTCACCATCAAATCCATCGAGAAGAAGCCGGTCCGCCGCTTCCCCTCACCGCCCTTCACCACCTCGACCCTGCAGCAGGAGGCGTCGAGGAAGCTGGGCTTCGACGCCCAGCGCACCATGCGCGCGGCCCAGAAGCTGTACGAGGGCGTCGACGAGACCGGTGGCCTGATCACCTATATGCGGACCGACGGCGTCCAGACGACGCCCGAGGGCATCGCCGAGGCGCGAGAGGTCATCGGCGAGACCTTCGGCCCTGCCTTCGTCCCAGCAGAAGCCCGATATTACAAGACCAAGGCCAAGAATGCCCAGGAAGCGCACGAGGCGATCCGACCGACCAACATCGCCCGTCGCCCCGACAGCCTGCGCCTCGAATCCGACCTGCAGCGCCTCTACGAGCTGATCTGGAAGCGGATGGTCGCATCCCAGATGGAGGCCGCGCGGCTGGACCGGACCACGGTCGAGGTCGAGACGCCCGACGGCCAGACGGGCCTGCGCGCCACGGGCCAGGTCGTCACCTTCGACGGCTTTCTCGCCGTCTACGAGGAAGGCCGCGACGAGAAGCAGAAGGGTGCCGAGACCGAGGAGGACGACGACACCGCCCGCCTCCCTGCCCTGAAGGAAGGAGCCAAGGCGAAGGTCGAGGCCATCCGCACCGACCAGCATTTCACCGAGCCCCCGCCCCGCTTCTCCGAGGCCACCCTGGTCAAGAAGCTGGAGGAGCTCGGCATCGGCCGCCCCTCGACCTATGCTTCCATCCTGACCACGCTGCGCGACCGCGAATACGTCCGCATGGACAAGAACCGCTTCATCCCGGAGGACAACGGCCGCCTGGTCACCGCCTTCCTGGAGCAGTTCTTCGGCCAGTGGGTCCAGTACGACTTCACCGCCGCCCTGGAGACCCAGCTGGACGAGGTCTCGGCCGGCGACATGGACTGGAAGGCGCTGCTGCGCGACTTCTGGTCCAAGCTGAAGCCCGCGACCGCCGCCGTGCTGGAACGCCAGGGCGTGATCGACGAGCTCGACACCGCCATCGGGCCGTTCCTGTTCCCCGAGAAGCCAGACGGGTCCGACGCCCGTCTGTGCCCGCTGTGCAAGACCGGGCGCCTGCACCTGAAGGCCAGCTTCAAGATGAAGTCGTCCTTCATCGGCTGCTCGAACTATCCCGAGTGCCGCTACACCCGGGGCTTCGGCGCGGGCGAGAACGCCGGCGACGAGGCCGGCGGTGACCGCGACCTCGGCATCGATCCTGTGACCGGCCAGCCGGTCGCGCTCAAGATCGGCCGCTTCGGCCCCTACGTCGAAACCCCCGTCCCCGGAGAGGAGAAGCCCAAGCGCTCGTCCCTGCCCAAGGGCTGGAGCCCGGCGACCCTGACGCTGGACCAGGCCGTGCGCCTGCTCGGCCTGCCTCGCGCGGTCGGCGTCCATCCCGAAGACAATCAGCCCATTACGGCGGGCCTCGGCCGTTATGGCCCCTTCATCCTCCATGCGGGGACCTACGCCAATGTCGCGGATATCGATGAGGTTTTCGAGATCGGCCTGAACCGCGCGGTCGTCCTGCTGGCCGAAAAGCGCGCGGGCGGGTTCAAGGGACGCGGCGCGGCCGTCGCCCCGCTGAAAGACCTGGGGGCCCACCCGGAGACGGGCGAACCCGTCCACGTCATGTCCGGCCGCTTCGGGCCCTATGTGAAGTCCGGCAAGATCAACGCGACGATTCCCAAGGGCACCGCGCCCGAAGACATGACGATGGAGGTCGCGGTCCCGCTGCTCGCCGCGCGCGCCCTTGCGGCTCCGTCCAAGGGCAAGAAGGCACCGGCCAAAAAGGCGGCTACGGCCAAGAAACCGGCGGCGAAAAAACCGGTGACGAAGAAGCCAGCAGCGAAGAAGACGGCGGCCGCCAAGGCCTGATCCCTCTTCCCGCCGATCTATAGAGCGGTCTTGCCCAGGGCTTCACAAGCCTTGGCCCGGGTCCATCGCAATACGCCGAGGCCGTCGTCAACCGGCGGACTACACCGTGTGATATCAGGTCCTTATCGCGGAAGGTGCAGGCTCGCTGTGAGAAGATGCACGCGTTGGACTCGGTGTCGCCCGAGTCCAACCGCAGGGCCCCGCCGGCGAGGAGGGCTACCGGCGAACGCCTCTGCCCGTAAGTTCTTGCTTTGTTCTCATCGCAAGCTATCTTCTGGACATGCCTCCCACCCCTTTGCCGACGAAAGGCCGCGGCGCCCGGTCCAACGCCACCGGACGCTACGAGCCCAAGACGACCGAAGCCTTCGACGACGGCTGGACGGCCGAGGACGAGGTGCCCGCCCAGATCCGCACCACCCAGACCCCCGAACACGCCCGAACGATCATAGCCAGGAACACCAGTCCCGACATCGGTTTCGACCGCTCGATCAACCCCTACAAAGGCTGCGAACATGGCTGCATCTACTGCTACGCCCGTCCATCCCAGGCCTGGATGGGCCTATCCCCGGGCCTGGATTTCGAGAGCCGGATCTTCTTCAAGCCCGAGGCAGGGCGTCTCCTGGAACAGGAGCTCGCCGCGCGCCGATACGTCTGCAAACGCATCCACATCGGCGGCAATACCGATCCGTATCAGCCGGTCGAGCGCGAGCTTCGATCCACCCGGGCGATCCTCGAGGTCTGCCGACGCTTCAACCAGCCGATTTCCATCATCACCAAGTCGAACCTGATCACCCGCGATGTGGACATCCTTGGGCCGATGGGCCGCGATCGTCTGGCCAGCGCCTTCGTCTCGATCACGACGCTGGACCGAAAACTTGCCCGCGCCATGGAGCCCCGAGCCTCGACGCCGGCGAAGCGGCTGGAGGCTATAAGCCGACTGGCGGAGGCCGGGGTGCCGGTTGGCGTCGGCTTCGCCCCCGTCATTCCCGGGCTGAATGATCACGAGCTGGAGGCCGTGCTCGAGGCCTCCGCCAAGGCGGGCGCGACCACGGCCATGTACGTGACGCTCCGCCTACCGCTGGAGATCAAGGATCTGTTCCGCGAGTGGCTGGCCGAGGCCCGGCCGGAGCGCGCCGCCCGCGTCATGTCCCTGGTCCGCCAGACCCGAGGCGGCACAGACTACGACGCCGACTGGTCCCAGCGGATGAAAGGCACCGGCCCCGTCGCCGACCTGATCGCCGCCCGCTTCAAGGCCGCCGTCAAACGCTACGGTCTCGACGCACCCCGCCACCAGCTGGACGAGACCCGGTTCCGCGTCCCCGCCGATGCGCGTCCGCAGCTAGAGCTGTTCGGCTGACAAGCCGTCACAGCCGCGTCAGACGGCTCCCTCGACCAGCCCACGCCAGGTCGGGTCGGTGTCATCGACCAGGTCCACATCCTCCAGCAGGACGACCACGCCCTCCCCGTCCGGCAGGATGACGCCCAGCACCTCCATGACCTCTCCGTCCGGGCTGACGTGGCTTTCGGCCTGCACGGCCACCGCGCCCTGTTCGCCGTCATCGTCCCACCAGATCACGGGTTGAGGCAGGTCCATGTCGATCGGCCGGGCGTCGTCGGTCTCGCCGAGCGCGAAGATCGCCCGGCGCGCCTGGATGTCCTCCAGGGTCGCGACACGGCCGACGAAGGGCTCCAACCGGGCCCAGTCGTCGACGTCGAAGCCGCCCCCATCCTCTCCGAAATCCGGTGCCTCGTCGCTCATCGCCTACCTCCGAAACACCCCGACCAGCTCGACATGGCTGGACCACAGGAACTGGTCGATCGGCGTCACCCGCTCCAGCCGAAAACCCGCATCGATCAGGACGCGGGCGTCCCGGGCGAAGGTCTGGGGGTTGCACGACACCCCCACCACGACGCCGGCCTTGGTCCCGGCGATCTGGGCCGTCTGTTCGATGGCCCCGACCCGCGGCGGGTCGAACACGATCGCCTCGCAGCCCTTCAGATCGTAGGGCGTCAGCGGTCGCCGAAACAGGTCGCGGGCCTCGGCGGCGATCGGCTTCAGGCCCTTCGCGGATCCCATGCCGGCCTTGAGCGCCGCAATTCCCGCGGCGGAGGCATCGGCGGCAACCACGCTCGCCACCGTCGACAGAGGAAAGGTGAAGGTCCCGGCCCCGCAGAACAGATCCGCCACCTTCTTGGCCCCCCGGACCGCCTCGACGGCGCGCAAGACCATCGCCGCCTCGGCCTCCGGCACCGCCTGCAGGAACCCCCCGGCCGGCAGCGGCACGATCGCGGGGCCAAAGGCGACGTGCGGCTGGCGCTCCATCGCCAGCGTCTCTCCGGCCAGCGACAGCCGCGCCAGACCGGCCTCGGCCGCATTCCGGATCGCCTGGGCGCGCCGATCGCCCGACAGGCCGGAGCGCTTCTCCACCCCCGTCACATCGACATCCAGCCCGTCCAGCGTCCAGGTCACATGCAGCGTCGGCGCCGACTTCGGATGATCGAGAAACGCCGCCGCGATCCGGGCCAGCGCCGGAAAGGCTCGCACCAGACGCGGATCGGCGACCGGGCATTCCGTCACCTCGACCAGCCGCCAGGACTTCCGCGCCTTGAAGCCCAGCACCACCCGGCCGTCCTCCAGCTGCCGCGCATGCAGAGCCAGCCGACGGCGCGTTCCCGGGGGCACGGCCACGGTCGCCTCGACCTCCGTCTCGATGCCCTCGCGTCCCAGGGTGGCGATCACTTGATCGCGCTTCCAAGCCAGGTACGGCCCGCTGGCCCAGTGCTGCAGCGAGCACCCGCCGCAGTCGCCGTAGTGCGGCGACACCGGCGCGACCCGGTCAGGGCTGGCCTCGACGATCTCGCCGCCGTCCATCCGCCCGTCGCGAACCTCGCCCCGCACCGTCTCGCCTGGCAGGGTCAGGGGCACGAACACCGCGCCGCCCGGCGTTTCGGCGACGCCGTCCCCCTGCCCGGCCACCCGGGCGATCTTCAGCGTCGTCGTCATCGCGGCCTTCTAGACCGCTTCGCCGCCCGGCCGAAACATGAACGGAGATGAACGCGCGGCTCAACGCCGGTTCAGGTTCGGAGCCCTAAACCTCATTTCAACAGACGCCGGATGTCCCGACGTCGGCACAGGGGTTTCTCTCATGACTACCCGGTTCATCAGGTCCGCCGCTGCCCTCGCCGCCCTCGCGGCTGCGGCGACGCTGGCACCCGCCGCCGCCTCGGCTCAGTCCTATGGCTACGGCAGCGGCTATTCCAGCAACGGCTACAGCCAGCCCTACGGCTACACTCAGGGTAGCGGCTACAGCCAGGGCTACGGCTACGACCGTTGCCAGACTCTCGGTCAGGGCCGGACCGGTGCCGGTGCGCTGATCGGCGGCGGCATCGGCGCGGTCGCGGGTTCTCAGATCTCGGGTCGCGGCAACCGGACCGAAGGCTCGATCATCGGTGGCATCCTGGGCGCGGTCATCGGTTCACAGGTCGGCCGGGCCTCGAACGACAACTGCCGCTCCGACTACAATGGGCAGACCTACAGCCAGGCCCCGACCTACTACAGCCAGAACGATCGCTACGACGACCGCGCCTACAGCTCGGGATATCGGGACGATCGTGGCTACCGGGCCGACGAGCGCTACGACGAGCGTGGCTATTCGAACGACCGCCGCTACGACAACCGCCGCGATGGCGGGCGGTACGAGCAGGGCTACGAAGTCTCGGCCGACGGCTACTACTATTACGACCCGCGCCGGGGCTGGCTCCCGCGCTGATCGACTGAGAGTTCGCGTCCTCGGTTAGTTTTCAGCCCCCCTGTCGATCGGGGACGCGTTCGGCGCCGCCGGCGGAGCAATCCGCCGGCGGTTGCTTTTTGGGGGTCAGGGCACCTGCGGCATAGTGTCGGGAACCGCACATAGGCCGATCTGTTTTCATCAATGCAGGGGTGCTGAAGCATCGCGGTCGACGCCGTCGCCGCGCGAATGAAGGAGTAGGCTTATGTCCAAACGCAAGGTCGCGCTGTTCGCAGCCGCCGGATTGGCAGCCGCAGGGGCTGCCGGAACGGCGGCGCTGGCGACGGCGGATTCGCGTGTCGCGATCGCCTCCGACACCGTTCAGCAGGTCCGGGGATCGAACTGGAACAGCAACTCGAACTCGAACTCCAGCTCAAACTCCAGCAGCAACTCCAGCTCGAACAGCAGCGCCGATGATGACGACGATCGTCGTCCCGGCCGCTGGCAGCGGTCGGACAGCAACTCCAACTCCAACTCGAATTCCAGCAGCAACTCGAGCAGCAACTCCAGCTCGAACAGCAGCTCCGACGATGACGATGACGATGATCGTCGCCCCAACCGCTGGCAGCGGTCGGGCAGTAATTCCAGCTCCAATTCCAGCTCGAATTCGAGTTCCAACTCCAGCTCGAACTCGAGCGACGATGACGACGACGATTGATCCAGTCTGAACCGGGGCTCCGACCAAGCGTCGGAGCCCCCTTTCCTGACCCCTCAAGCCGGAGCCCGCGTGACGGAGCCAGTCATCACCTTCACCTGTGCGCCTGAAGACGACGGCGTCCTGCCGCCCCCGGTCCCCGCGCGGACGGTCCTTCCCGACTGGTTTCGCCGACTGCCCGCCGTGACGGAATCGCAGCGATCGATCACCGACACGGGGCTCACCGTGAAACGCTGCATGCCCTTTCTGGACGGAATGATGCTGGGATGGCTCCTGCCGCTCGCGGCGACCGTGAAGATGCAGATCAGCGACGACGGCCGGACCATAGACACGGGGTGGCAGTTCGATCGTGCGATGGTCAGCAACCATGGCGCTCACCAGGTCTCTGGCAACCCGCACGAACCCCGCCCGCCGTCGAAGTTTCACAACTTCTGGACCATCCGCACCGCGCCGGGCTGGAGCTGTCTGTTCACCCCGCCGCTCAATCGTCCCCACCCCGCCTTTGAATGCTTCTCGGCCGTGGTCGACACCGACACCTATGTCGCGCCGATCCATCTGCCGTTCATCGCCACGGGCGAGGACGGGCTGCACGTCATCGAGAGGGGCACGCCCCTGGTGCAGGTCATCCCGTTTCGCCGGGAAGCTGCGACCGCCGAAATCCGCGTCGAGACCAAAGACGAGACCGCTGAACGCCGCCGCATCCAGCGCCTCGTGACGGCTCAGGAGGGCTGGTACCGGACCGAGGCCCGCGCAGAGCGCTAGCCTCGCTCCCGGCGGGCCCACAGCAGATATTCGACGTTGCCGTCGCCGCCCGTGATCGGGCTGTCGGCTGTGCCTCGGACCCGCCAACCCGATTGTTCCAGCCACGCCGAAACCCTCGTCAGGGCGGCGAGCCGCGCCGCCGCGTCCTTGACGATGCCGCCCTTCCCGATCGCCGCAGGGCCGTCGGCCTCGAATTGAGGCTTGACCAGGGCGACCAGGTCCGCCCCTTCGTAAGCGAGGCCGAGAGCGGCAGGTAGAATCTTGATCAGGCTGATGAAGCTGGCGTCGCAGACGATCAGGCCTGGCACAACCGGGATCAGATCCCGGGTCAGTGTCCGCGCATCGGTTCGCTCCAGATCGATCACGCGGGAATCGGCGGCGAGGCGGGGGTGCAGCTGGCCGAAGCCGACGTCCACAGCGAACACGCGCGACGCCCCTCGCACGAGGCACACCTCGGTGAAGCCGCCCGTTGACGCCCCCACGTCCAGCACGACGCGTCCTTCCACCGGGATCGGCCAGAGATCCAGTGCATGGGTCAGTTTCACCCCGCCACGGCCGACCCAAGGATGGTCGGCCTCGACCACCACCACGGTCTCGTCCCGGACTGTCTGAGACGCGGATCGAGCCGGACGGCCATCGACGGTCACGCCTCCAGACTTGATCACGGCCTGGGCGCGGGCACGGCTCTCGACCAGCCCTCGCGCGACCAGGGCGACATCGAGTCTGGTCATGCGCCACTGGCGGCGCGTAACCGCAAGGTGGCCTGCGACGTAGACACGCGGACAAACACCGAGGTCGATCCCATGCGCGTGGTTTCCGTCCTGTTCGCCCTCGCCATTCTCGGGATCGCCCTTTGGCTGATCCCCCAGACGCGGCGCGGGATGCTGGTGGCGGCCGAGTCTGTCAGCATCACCATGCCCCGGATGCGCTAGAGCCCCGCCAGTCGGGCGAGCGCGGTTTCCAGACGGGCCTTGGTCGCCTCGGCCTCGGCCAGCTTGGCGCGTTGTTCCTCGATGACGGCGGGCGCGGCCCGTTCGACGAAGCTGGGGTTGCCCAGCTTCTTCATGACGTGGCCGATGTCGCTGTCAGCGGCGGTGATCTCCTTGGACAGGCGCGCGGCCTCCGCCGCCAGATCGATGACGCCGGCGAGAAAAAGGGCGACCGCCGAACCGCCGGATACGAGGATCACCGCGCCCTCCGGTGCCGCCCCGGCCACGCCGATGTCCGACACCCGTGCGAGGGTGAGGATCAGGTCGCGGTGGCGGTCCAGGCGGCCGGCCGTGGTGTCGTCGGGCTGGACAAAGGTCAGCGGAGGCTTGGCGGCGGGCGGGACATTCATCTCGCCACGCAGGGCGCGGATGTCGCCGACCAGATCGACCAGCCAGCCGATCTCGCTTTCGGCTTCCGGATCGACGAAGGCGTCGGGCAGGCGCGGCCATTCGGCACCGATCAGCATCGACTCGGCGCGCGCGGCTCCGGCCTTGCCGAGCTCGTCCCACAGTTCCTCGGTAATGAAGGGCATGACGGGGTGCAGCAGCTTCAGCGTCTGATCCAGAGTCCAGGCGGTCATGGCCCGGGTCTCGGCCTTGGCGGCTTCGTCGGTGCCCTGGAAAACCGGCTTGGCCAGTTCCAGGTACCAGTCGCAGAAGACGTTCCAGACGAAGCGGTAGAGCGCGCTCGCCGCATCGTCGAACCGCCCGCCCTCGATGGCCTCGGACACCTGGCGCTCGGCCTTGGTCAGTTCGCCCCGGACCCAGCGGTTGATGGTCTGGCTCACCGTCGCCGGGTCGAAGCCTTCGACCCGCGCGCACTCGTTCAACTGGGAAAAGCGCGCGGCGTTCCACAGCTTGGTACCGAAATTGCGATAGCCTTCAATGCGCTGTTTCGACAACTTGATGTCGCGCGTGCCCGACAAGATGGCCATGGTGAAGCGCAGGGGATCGGCCCCCAGCTCGTCGATGATGGTCAGGGGATCGATGACGTTCCCCTTGGACTTGCTCATCTTCTGGCCCTTCTCGTCGCGGACCAGGCCGTTGATGATGACCCGCTTGAAGGGCACCTCGTCCATGAAGTGCAGCCCCATCATCATCATCCGGGCGACCCAGAAGAAGATGATGTCCGCCGCCGTGACGAGATCGCTGGTCGGGTAGAAGCGCTTGAGGTCGTCAGTGCCTTCGGGCCAGCCCATGGTCGAGAACGGCCACAGGGCGGAGGAGAACCAGGTGTCGAGGACGTCCTCGTCCTGAGTCAGAGCCTTGCGGCCCGCCTGCGCGACGGCCTCCGCTTCGGTTTCGGCGACGTAGATGTTTCCGTCGGCGTCGTACCACGCCGGAATCCGGTGGCCCCACCACAGCTGGCGGCTGATGCACCAGGGCTCGATGTTCCTCAGCCACTCGAAATAGATCTTCTCGTAGGATTTCGGCTCGAAGACCGTGTCGCCCTCCTCCACCGCCTTCAGCGCGGGCTGGGCCAGGGTCACGGCGTCGACGTACCACTGGTCCGTCAGCCACGGCTCGATGACCACGCCGGAGCGGTCGCCATGGGGCACGACGTGCTTCGTCTTCTCGAGGTCCTTCAGCCAGCCCTCCTCCTCGGCGCGGGCGACGATGGCCTTGCGGGCGGCGAAGCGGTCCATGCCGTCGTAGTCGGCCGGAACGTCCGGTGCGTCCGCAGTGGTGATGCGCGCGAACGCGTCCATGACGTTGATGGCCTGAAGTCCCGCACGCTTTCCGACGCCGAAGTCGTTGAAATCATGCGCCGGCGTGATCTTCACTGCGCCCGAGCCCTTGGTCGGGTCGGCATACTCGTCGGCGACGATCGGGATGCGCCGCCCGACGATGGGCAGCGTCACGAACTTGCCCACCAGCCGCGCATAGCGCGCGTCGTCCGGATGCACCGCCACGCCGGTGTCGCCGAGCATGGTCTCCGGCCGGGTCGTCGCCACGACGATATAGTCGCGCGTCTCCCACTCCGTCGACTCGCCCGCCTCGTCGAAGGCGGTCGGGTGCTCATAGGTCACGCCGTCGGCCAGCGGATAGGCGAAGTGCCAGTAGTGGCCATCGACCTCGCGCTGCTCGACCTCCAGGTCGCTGATGGCCGTCTGGAACTGCGGGTCCCAATTCACCAGCCGCTTGTCGCGATAGATCAGGCCCTTCCTGTGCAGTTCGACAAAGACCTTGCGCACCGCCGCGTTCAGGCCCTCGTCCAGGGTGAACCGCTCGCGGCTCCAGTCGCAGGACGCGCCCAGGCGGCGCAGCTGCTGGACGATGGTGCCGCCGCTCTCGGCCTTCCACTCCCAGACCTTTTGCACGAAGGCGTCACGGCCCATGTCGCGTCGGCCGACGTTGCCTTGGGCCGCCAGCTGGCGCTCGACCACCATCTGGGTGGCGATGCCCGCGTGGTCCGTCCCGGGCAGCCACAGCACCGCCTTGCCCCGCATCCGGTGATAGCGGGCCAGGATGTCCTGAAGCGTGTTGTTCAGCGCGTGGCCGATGTGAAGCGACCCCGTCACGTTCGGCGGCGGGATGACGATCGAATAGGCCTTGGCGGACGTGTCCTGCCGCGGCGCGAACAGGCCCGAGCCCTCCCACATCGCATACAGGCGGGGTTCGGCGGCCTTGGGATCGAAGGACTTCTCAAGCATGGCGTTCTCTGGGCCCGGTCGCTCCGCGCGCGGCGCTTTGCGGCTTCGGGGCGGGTCTCGAAATGCAGAAAGGGCGGCTCCATCGGAACCGCCCCTGCTGGTCTTAGTCGCCGGTGGCGAGCGGGGCTAGCCCGCGTTGCGGGCGATGCGTTCGACTTCCTTGCGTACGGCCGCCTCGACGATGCCGGGCAGGTTGGTGTCCAGCCATTCCTTCAGCATCGGGCGCAGCAGTTCGCGGGCCAGAGCGTCGACGGTCGGGCCGCTGCCGCCGACCAAAGCCGCCGGCTCAGGACGCGCCAGGCTGGCCGACAGTCCGGCGAAGGCCGAGGCGGCGCTGGCGGCCGCTCCGGCACCGACCAGGCTATCAAGCGGGGCCGAGGTCTCGCTGGGGGCGGGTTCGTGATGCACGGGCTGGGGCTCCGGCTGGAAGGCGGTGGGGAAGGGTTCGGGCTCCGGCACATCGGCCGCCAACACGTCCAGATCGCCGATGCTTTCAACGGCTGGCGCTTCGTAGCGGTCGGTCAGGTCGAGGATTTCCTCTTCCTCGGCAGGCTCGGGGGTCGGTTCGGGCGCAAAGGCTTCGGCCATCACTGGCGCGGGCTCGACCTCGGGCTCAGCTTCGGGTTCCGGAGCCGGCGCGGGCTCCTCCGCTGCCGCCGGGGCCGCCTCAGCCGCCGGGGCGTCGTCCTCGGAGATGATCCGGCGGATCGACGCCAGGATCTCTTCCATCGTCGGTTCTTGAGCGGTCGTGTCGGTCATGAGCGGGCCTTGAGCGAACCTTCGGGACGGCGAAAGCAGGGACGAAAGACGCGGAGCCGACGGACGCCTGCCCCCCCGCCGTTCGTCGCACCAACGAACATGGGAATCAACGGGGCTTTTTCGCCTCGTTGGTTAACTGCCGTTCGGCGCGGTCCGGACGATCTCGCCGTTCAACTGCTCGTCGATCGGCGACTGGGGCCCATCGCTGGCCGGAGTGACCGGCGGCGAGGCGATCCGGTCGATGGCCTCGACCGCGAAATCCCACGGCAAGGCCCCGCGATTACGAACGCGGTCGGCGTTCACCGCCGGGTCGTACAGATCCAGGGTCGGGTCCAGGTCTTCGCCGCTCAGGCGTCCCATCGAAGCGAGGAGATTGGCCTGGGAGACGTATTGATTGCGACGGGCCTGGGCCAGGGTGATCTCGGCGTTACGCAGTTCCAGCTCGGCGTTCAGCACGTCCAGCGTCGTGCGCAGTCCAACCTGCTGCTCCTGGCGCACGCCCTCCGCGGCGATCCGGGCGGCGCGGACGCCCTCCTCGCCGGCTTCCAGCTGGGCGTTGGCCGAAACGATCTGGGCGTAGGAGCTGCTGACGTTCTGGAGAACGGTCCGCTCCTGGCCACGAATGTTGATCTTGGCGGCATTGGCCTGCTCGAGCGCCTGGGCGACCCGGCTGCGGTTCAGGCCTCCGGTGAACAGGGGCACCGACAAGGTCGCTCCCGCCTGGAAACTGGTGTCGCGGCCGAGGTTGAACGAGCCGAGGTCGTCGGATCCGCCATAGGAGGCCGACAGGCCGACGGACGGCATATACGCCGAGCGCGCCTGGGCGGCCTGGGCCTCGGCCGCCTGCAGATCGTATTCGGCGGCGAGCACGCCGGGATTCTCGGCGAGGCCGATCTCCAGGGCCTGCTCGAAGTCGGCGGGCACGCCGGGCAGGACGGGCGGCTGAACCAGGTCGGCTGGGGCCTGACCGATGACGGCGGCATAGACGGCGCGCGAGACCGACAGCTGGGCGCGCGACGCGGCCAGATCCGATTCGGACTGGGCCAGGCGGGCCTCGGACTGGGCGACGTCGGTGCGGGTAATCTCACCGACCTCGAACCGGGCGTTGGATTCTTCCAGCTGGCGCTGCAGAACACCCAGGTTGGCTTCGCGGATGCGCAGGATCTCGATGTCGCGCAGAACGTCGACATAGGCCTGGATGACCGCCCCCAGAACGGACTGCTCGACGGCCCGAAGCTGCTCGCGGCCGCTGCGGACATTGGCCTCGGCGGCGTCGATTCCGCGGGCGATCCGGCCGCCGGAGTAAAGGGTCTGGTTCAGGCCGATGCTGGCGCTGCCGCTGTCGGACTCGGTCACATTCTCGGAGGGAGCGATTTCGAACACGCCGTCGCCGTTGAGATCCACGCCAGCGATATCGGGCCCGTCCCGACGCGAGTAGTTGGCGGAGACGGTGGCGGAGACGTCCGGGCGCAGGCCCGCGCGGGCCTGGGGCACCAGCTCGTCGAGGGCGCGCTGATTCGCGCGCTGCGCCTGCAGCGTCGGATTGGTGCGATAGGCCAGAGCGATCGCTTCCTGAAGCGTATCGGCGACGGCCGGTGCAGCCAGGCCCGCCGTCAGGGCGATGACGGCGACCGTAGCGAGCGCGCGCGTGCGTTTGAACATGAACCCTGATCCTTCGGGTGCCAGACCGGCACCGGTATCCTTCGAGGGGCGTAGTGCGTAAGAGCTTCGCCCTGCGCCAGTTAAGTTTTTTTCACGCGACCGCCAGCGTCATGCCGACGCAATCCGGCCTTCAGAGGGCGAATGACGGCGCAGGTGTCATTTCCGCCAGCACTGGCGGGGCCGCGTCGAACAGTTCGCGCCGCGAAAGGCCCTCGCGGCCCTTCACATAAAGCACCGCCCGGCCGTTGGGACCGGACCGCTCGACGACCGCCAGACGCCCGCCGACCTTCAGCGCCGCCAGCCAGGCATCCGGGCGAACCGCGACCGCGCCCTCGGACACGATGACGTCGTAGCCTTCGCCGGTCGGGCGGGTCAGGGGCGCGCAGACGGCTTCGACGCCGGCGTCCTCCAGCGCGGGACCGACGAGGTCCAGAACGGCCTGCTCGGCCTCCTGGGCGGTGACCGTCAGGCCAAGCTGGGCCAGAACGGCCGCGGCATAGGGCGCGGCGATGGCCAGCGCCGTTTCGCCAGCCCGGGGATCGAGGGCCTGGATCAGCTTGGCGACCTCGCGGGCCTGCATCAGGCGCCGACCGGCCGCGATCTCGACCTCGACCTCTCCATAGGCCGAGAAGGCGCGCGCCGGATCGCAGAACCGCTCGCGCGCGACGGTCAGCAGCGCCGCCTGCAGCGGTCGGTCGGTGACATCGTTCACGCGCACCTGGGAATCGACCATGACCTTGCGGGCGGCGGCGAAGTCCATGTCTGAAGGCGTCCTGGCGGCGGGGAGGAGATTCTGGCGTGCTTATAGGTCCGCGCATGGCGGGCGACAATGATTGCCGCCGACAATGATTGCAGGCCCCGTATCGATCTGATAGCGAACGCCCCTCGCGATCTGGGGGCCCTTGAACAGGCCCTACGGCCTGATGGCGGAGTGGTGACGCAGAGGACTGCAAATCCTTGCACCCGGGTTCGATTCCCGGTCAGGCCTCCATCGCGACCCGGTCGATGACGCGGAAACCCTAGATCGGCGCGGTCATCCACCCGATGGCACCCGCCGCACCAACGCTCGCGGCGACTACGCCGATCGCGACCGCGATGCGCACGTTCCGCCCCATGAAACTCAGAAGCCCAGCCATGTCGTCCTCCCCGGACCCCCATAGCGCCACGGAAACCGACGTTCATCAAGGTGGATGAAGCGTTAACGATCTGAAATTTTGGTGACTGTCACGCTTGGGTCGCGTCGCAGACCTGATGCAGGGCAAGCGCCGCCGCCGTGGCGACGTTGAGCGAATCGAAGCCCCCCGCCATCGGCACGCCGACGGTGCTCAGCCGCGCCAGGATGTCGGGCGGCAGGCCGGGGCCCTCGGATCCGACCAGGATTGCCTGACGGCCCCTGCCCTCCACTGCCCTCAGAGGGATCTTGCCGGCGGGTGTCAGGGCGATCACCTCGAACCGTGCCCGCTCCAGCGCCGAGAGCAGGGCCTCGAGAGAGACCGCCACGACGCTCGGCGTCCGCAGCACCGCCCCGACGGAGACCCGGATCGCCTTGCGATAGAAGGGATCGCAGCACCGGTCGTCGCGCAGCACGGCGGCCGCACCGAAGGCCGCGGCATTCCGGAACAGCCCGCCCATGTTGTCGTGATTGCCGACGCCGGACGCCGCCAGCACGACCGCCCGCTCTGGCAGGCCGGCCAGCAGGGCATCTAGGTCCGACTCCACCGGCTTTTCTCCGACCGCCAGCATTCCGCGATGCAGGGCAAAGCCCGCGATGCGGTCCAGTACCGCCTGCGGCGCCGCATAGACCGGCACACCGACCGGAACGCGCGCCAGCAGCGCGAGCCGCTGCTCGACGCGGTGCGCGGCCATAAGGACCGACCGGGGGCGGCACAGGGAGGCCGGCGACAGCAGGGTGTTCAGCACCACCTCGCCCTCGGCGATGAACAGGCCGCGTCGCCCCGTCAGGTCGCGCTCGCGGATATCGCGATAGTCGGCCACGCGCGGATCGTCCGGATCCTCGACGAACTGCATGGACATGGCCGACATTTCCCGTTGCGCGACGCGGAACGCCGCTGCTATAGGCGCGCCTCCCAAGTGTGCATTCCGCGGTAGCTCAGCGGTAGAGCAGCCGACTGTTAATCGGCTGGTCGTAGGTTCGATCCCTACCCGCGGAGCCACTTGGACCAAGGCTTCGGTTTGGCCTCAGGCCGCCGCTGCCGTCTGTTCCGCCCACATCCCCTGCTGCTTCAGGAAGTCCTCGTGGGACGGCAGGTTGTCGACCGTCGCGGCCCAGGCCTTGCGGATCTGCTCGAGCCCGGCGGCGACCTGGGCCAGGTTCTGATAGGCGTAGAGCGGGTTGTAGGTCTTCGGCACGATGCCTTGGCCATACATCACCGCCATCCACGATCCCTGGCTGAAATACTCGTCGGCCCCGACCTGGAATAGCAGGCCCCGATCCCGGAACATCTCGACCCGCTCGGCCAGGGTGGCGGGGATCGGCATGTCGCGGACGTGCCGCCAGAACGGCGTGTCGTCCCGGTCGGTCGCATGATAGTGCAGGATGACGAAATCGCGGATCAACTCGATCTCGCGTCCCAGGCGTCGATTGTAACCGTCTGTATTCGTTTGGCTGAAGGCGATGTCTGGCCAGTGCTGCAAGAGCCGGATGATCCCCACCTGCACCAGGTGGATGCTGGTCGATTCCAGTGGCTCGATGAAGCCGGACGACAGGCCCAGCGAGACGACATTCTTGTCCCACAGCTTCTTCCTGCGCCCCGTGACGAAGCGCAGTGCGCGCGGATCAGCCAAGGCTTCTCCGTCCAGATTGGCCAGCAGGGTCTCCCGCGCCGTGTCGTCGTCGACGTAGTCCGAGCAATAGACATAGCCGTTGCCGGTCCGGTGCTGCAGGGCGATCCGCCATTGCCAGCCCGCGTCCCGCGCCGTCGATGAGGTATAGGGGTCGACCGCGCGCACCTTGGCGCACGGCACCGCCAGGGCGCGATTCATCGGCAGCCAATGCGACCAGTCCTCGTAACCGGCCTTCAGCGCCCCCTCGATCAGCAGGCCTCGGAACCCCGTGCAGTCGATGAACAGGTCCGCTTTCAGGGTCCGACCGTCCTTCAGGACGACGTGATCGACGAAGCCGTCCTCGGGCCGCTGCACGACCTCGACGATCTCGCCCTCGATCCGTTCGACCCCGCGTTTGGCGCAGACCTTCCTCAGGTACTGGCCGTACAGGATGGCGTCGAAATGATAGGCCGTGTGAAAGCCCGACAGAGCCGAGCGCGGATCGGGCGACCGCTGGCCGACCCGACCGCGTCGCGCGGCGTGCGAACAGATGGAATAGGCCTCCAGACTGCCCGCCTGTCCCTTTTCCTTCAGCGCGAAGTAGGACCCGGGAAAGTCCCCCAGCGTCGGCCCGACGCCATAGGTGCCGAACGGGTGGAAATAGGCGCTGTCGGCCTTGCCCCATCCGTTGAACTCGATGCCCAGCTTGATGGTGGCCTTGGTCTCGCGCATGAATTCGGCCTCGTCGAGGTCGATCAGGGCGTTGAAGTCCTTGATGGTGGGCACGGTCGCCTCGCCGACCCCGACGATGCCGATGTCGGCGCTCTCGACCAGCCGGACCTCGGCGTGGGGGCCCACCGACCGCTTGATCGCCGCCGCCGCCATCCAGCCGGCCGTGCCGCCTCCGACAATCAGGATGGATTTGATCGGTTCAGGCATGGGGCCTCCGGCAACGCTTCATGCGGAAGATGAACCGGACGAGTGCCGAGCGCCAGCGTGATGGTGGCTGAAGCAGCGACACGCCGCGCGACGAGCGGTGGGCCCTCAACGTGGCTCAAGCAATGAACGCCCGCGGCTCGAGCGTTGGCCAACCATGAAGGCCTTGGTCGGAGTGAGAGGATTCGAACCTCCGACCCTCTGGTCCCAAACCAGATGCGCTACCAGGCTGCGCTACACTCCGGAGGCGGGGTCTGCCAGAAGCGCCGCGCCGTGGCAACGCGAGAGGCGCGTCAGGAGCCGAAGAAGGAATGTTTCACCCGGTCCCCGGCCTTGGCCCCGATCTCTTCGGCGCGGCCGGCGCGTAGCTCCAGCACGCCGTTCGCCGCCCCGTTTGAAGGGATGATCGCCTGCGAGAAGGGCGTGGTGTGGCTGGCGATCGAGACGATGCGCCCTGCGGGGTCGATGTAGAGGATGTCCAGCGAACTGGGCGTGTCCTTCATCCAGAAGCCGCGCTCGCCGGCCTCGGGGAACTGGAACAGCATGCCGCGATCGTCGGCCAGGGGCTCGCGGAACATCAGACCGCGCTCGCGCTCGGCGTCGTCGTCGGCGATCTCGACCATGAAGGCGTGCTCGCCGGTCGCGGTGATGATCGTCAGCGGCTCCAGCGGGTTGCCCGCGGCGTCCACGGGAGCGTTGCCGCCGGCGCAGCCCGCCAGGACGAGGGCGAGCACCAGACCCAGCAGGTTTCGTTTCGACAGCATCGTCGCCCTTTCGGGGCGACGCCTCAGCCGCCCGGCCTGATCTCCGCGACCACCAGGCCCTTGGGCCCGCTGGCGAACCGCACCGCCACCGTCTCACCTGGCACCAGATCGTCCAGGCCACAGCGCCGCAGCGTTTCGATATGGACGAAGATATCCCCCGGATCGGTCGAACGCACGACGAATCCATAGCCCTTGGTGCGATTGAACCATTTGACCGTCGCCAGTTCGAGGTCGCCGGCACCCTCCTCCGGCATGGACAGGCTGCGACGGTCCGACTTCAGGCTGTCATAGCCCCGCTTCGGCGTCGCGGCCTCCATTTCGGCCTCGCCCAGGTCATGCACCTGCACGACCTGCCAGCCCTTGGGGCGGCGCGCGCAGTCGCAGGCGATCGAGGCCCCTTCGCCGGCCTGGTCCCAGCCGCCGTCGCGCAGGCTGCTGATGTGCAGCAGCACGTCCTTATGGTCCGTCTGGTCGGGGTCGTCGGGAACGATGAAGCCGTAGCCCTTACCCGGATCGAACCATTTCACCCGACCGACGACACGGACCATGTCCGTTACGTCCAGCCCCTCGTAGTCAGACACGTTCAGCCCCCCGCCCGCGCACATTGCGGACGGATTATGTTTAACACGGTTCTGTGAAGCCAGGAAAAGGCAAAAACGCCTGTTTCAGAAACGGCGCAGCTTGGACAGGCCGGTGTGTCGGAGGACACACGACCGCTGCGGATGCAGCGGCTGTCACGCCGAGGCCGAGAGGCCCGCAAGGCGCGGCAGTATAGACAACGATTCCGAAGAGGTCCGCGTGGCAGTCCCTAGGGGAGTCGAACCCCTCTTTTCAGGTTGAAAACCTGACGTCCTAACCGATAGACGAAGGGACCGCTGCGCGAGAGCGGGCGATATAGCGGGCGATTCCGGGGGGCGCAAGCGGCCCGTGTCGCTAAATGGACATCCGGGGGTCCGACGCGTCCTCGATCTCGAACTGAACTCCGCGTCGTCCGTTCCAGTCGTCGGCCTTCAGCCGCCCGACGACGCTCAGGCCGCCCTGCCCGGCAAGCAGCGCCCGGCCGAGCGGCAGGTCCGCGCAGCGCCAGGCGATGGCCCGGATCGAGGCTCCATCGGCCCCCACAAGGCGGCACCGCACATGGCCTCCGTTCATCTGCACGGGCTCGCGCGCCTGAACCCCCACCAGAGCGAACGACGGCTCCGGATTGCCCGGCCCGAAGGGGGCCAGCCGCTCGAAATCCTCCAGCAGCTCCCGCGTCGCCGCGCCGGGATCGATCAGCACGTCGATCTCGACCTTGTCCTGGGCCTCGGCGTCGGCCTGTTCACCGGCCATAGCCGCGTTCAGATGATCCCGCAGGGCCTGGATGCCGTCCGGCCGTACGGTCAGACCCGCCGCCATGGCGTGACCGCCCCCCGCCAGCAGCAGGCCGTCGCGCCACGCCGACTGGATCGCGCGACCCAGGTTCATGCCGGGCTGCGACCGGCCCGAGCCCTTGCCCACCCCCGCCACCGCATCGATGCCGATGACCACGACGGGCTTCCTCCAACGCTCCCTCAGCCGCCCCGCAACGATCCCGACCACGCCCGGATGCCAGTCCTCGCCCGCCACAACGACAACCGCCGAGCCATCGGCGTGATCTCCGGTCGCCTCGACCCGGCGAATCGCCGTCTCGGTGACCTCGCGTTCGACCTCGCGCCGGGCGACGTTCAGGGCGTCCAGTTCCTCGGCCAGAGCCCGGGCCTCGTCCACGTGATCGGTGGACAGCAAGCGGGCACCCAGGTCGGCCCGGCCGATCCGCCCACCGGCGTTGATTCGGGGGCCCAGGATGAAGCCCGCGTGGTTGACCTTGGCCAGCCCCGGCTCGCTGCCCGCGATTGCCAGCAGCGCCTTCAGCCCCGGATTGCCCCAGCCAGACATGACCTGCAGGCCCAGAGCCGCCAGCGCCCGGTTGAAGCCGGTCAGGGCTGTGACATCGCAGATGGCTCCCAGCGCGGCGAGGTCGAGCCACTGCCGGATGTCCGGCTCGGCGCGGCCCTCGAACAGGCCACGTTTCCGGGCCTCACGGTTCAAGGCAGCCAGCAGCACGAACACCACCCCCGCGGCGGCCAGGTTCCCCTGCCCCGACGTATCGCCCGGCCGGTTCGGATTGACGACGGCCAAGCAGGCCGGCGGTTCCTCGCGCATCAGGTGGTGATCGATGACGACGACCTTCAGCCCGATGGCGCAGGCATGGCCGATGGCCTCGTTGGCCGCCGCGCCGCAGTCCACCGTGATGACCAGATCGGCCCCCAAGGCCTTCAGTCGGTCGAAGGCCAGGGGGCTGGGTCCGTACCCCTCGGTCAGGCGGTCCGGCACATAGATGGGGAGGTTGGACCCCATGGCCCGGAACCAGCGCACCAGCAGGGCCGCGCTGGAGGCACCGTCCACGTCATAGTCGGCGAAAACGTGGATCGCCTCGCCGGCCGTCAGGGCATCCACGATCGCCGCTGCCGCCCCGTCCATGTCCATGAAGGTGGAAGGGTCGGGGAAAAGCCGCTTCAGCGTCGGCTCCAGGAAGTCGGCCCCCGCCTCCGCCGCCACGCCCCGCGCCGCCAGTGCTCGGGCCAGCGGCTCGGACAGTCCCAACCCCTGCATGTGGGCGCGGATAAGGGACGCGTCGGCCGGTCTCTGTCGCCAGGCACGACCGGACAGCGAACAGGCGACATCCAGAAAGCCGTGGCTCAGCCCTGTCGCCGCCCCATCCGCCATCAGATCGGTCGCGTCGTCCGGATGCGCCGGACCGTGCGGGTCGAGGAGTCCATCACCAGGGTGTGGGTCGTGACGAAGCCTTCGCGCATCACCACCCCGTCCAGCATCGCGCCCTTGGTCACGCCGGTGGCGGCAAAGACCGCGTCCTTGGAAACCAGTTCGTGCAGGTCGTACTTGCGGTCGAAGTCGGTCACGCCGGTGCGCTCAGCCCGCGCGCGCTCGTCGTCGTTCCGGAACAGCAGCCGTCCCTGGAAATGCCCGCCGACGCACTTCAGCGCCGAGGCCGCCAGAACACCCTCGGGCGCGCCTCCGGACCCGAGATACAGGTCGATTCCCGTCTCCGGCTCCGCAGTGTGGATCACGCCCGCGACGTCGCCGTCGGTGATCATCATGACCCGGGCCCCGACCTCGCGAAGGGCCGCGATCAAGGCCTCGTGCCGGGGCCGGTCCATGCAGCAGACGGTGATCTGATCGGGCCGCACGCCCTTGGCCGCCGCCAGCGACCGGACGTTGTCCCCTGGAGTCATGTCCAGATCGACGGTGCCGGGGACGTATCCTGGCCCGATGGCGATCTTGTCCATATAGGTGTCGGGCGCGTGCAGCATGCCGCCGGCCGCCGACATGGACAGCACCGTCAGGGCGTTGGCCATGGCCTTGGCCGTCAACGTCGTGCCTTCCAGCGGATCGAGCGCGATGTCGATCGCCGGGCCTTTCCCGGTGCCGACCTTCTCACCGATGTAGAGCATGGGCGCCTCGTCGCGCTCGCCCTCGCCGATCACGATCTTGCCGTCGATGTCCAGGCTGTTCAGGGCGTTGCGCATCGCGTCGACGGCCAACTGGTCGGCATGCTTCTCGTCACCTCGGCCGATCTGGGCCCATGAGGCGATGGCGGCCAGTTCGGTGACCATGGCGGCGTCAGCAGCGAGGGTCGAGGCGAAGGGGGCCGATGCGGCCATGGGCGGTCTCCTAGGGCGAAGGATGATCCCGGGATTCTCTCGACCGGGCGACAAGTTTGATCAGCGCGGTGCCGGAGTGCGGTCGATGGGCGGCGGCGCGGCGGCACGGCGGCGGGCCTCGGCGGCGAACGCCTCGACCTCGGCCTGGGTTTCCGCCGTCACCGGCGCGATCTGCTGGGCATCCACGCGGGCCGTGATCTCACTGGCCAGGGTGGCCGGATCGCCCAGGGTCCATTCGATGCGCGCGGCCTCGTCGGCCAGGTCGGCACCCTCGGTGGCGAGGCCACGGACGCGGGCGGCGACCTCGACGGGCGCAGGCGTGTCCGTCGCCCCCTTGGGGAAGTCGGCCCAGCGGGGATACTCCCGATTGGCATCCACGAGGGCCTGAATTCGCGGCGCGATCGGCGAGGCGGCGTCGGTCTCGGCGTCGAACATCGCGGCGCACCCGGACAGGGCACCCGAGGCCAAGATCAGGCCGAGTGTCTTTTTCGCTCGATGCGCGTTCATCTCGGGCCGGTCTTAGGCCATGATCATGACAGGCGCAAAGGGCGGACGACGCGCCCGTCGCCCACCCAGGACGCGCCGGAGACCCCATGGCCAAGACACCTCGGACCCCGCCCAAACCCCTCGCCGTGGCCTCGGCCCCCCGCAAGTCGGGTCGTACGACCTCGGCCAAGCCGCGGGCCCCTCGAGCGAAAAAGGCGGTCGTGGAGACGGTCGTATCGCCGGAGCCCTTGGTCGCAGCGTCTCAACCGATCGCGCCCGAGCCCGAAGCGGCCGCACCGCCGGACACCTCTGACGCCCAGCCTGCCAATCCCTTCGCCTTCCCGGGCGAGGAGCAGCGGCAGATGATCGAGACTCTGTCGCTCAACCTGGCCAAGGCCGCCATGACGGCCCAGTCCGCCATCGCCGAGGCGGCCCTGGCCCAGGCGGACCGCCCTGCGGCCCTGTCGCCCGATCCGTTCAACGTCGGCCCGGCCATGAACTCGGTCATGACCAGCCTGGCCAACCGGCCGGACAAGCTGTTCGCCGCCCAGGCCGATCTGTTCAACCGCTATATGGACCTGTGGGCCACGACCGCCCGCCGCGTCTCCGGCGAGGAAGCGCCGCAACCCTCGAAGGACAAGCGCTTCAAGGATCCGGCCTGGGCCGAGAACCCGATGTTCGACGTTATGCGCCAGTCCTATCTGGTCACCGCCGACTGGATGAACGGCCTCGTGAGTTCGGTCGAGGACGTCGACCCGCGCACCAAGCGCCGCGCCGAGTTCTTCACCAAGCTGCTGACCGACGCCTTCTCCCCCTCCAACTTCCTCGCCTCCAACCCCGCCGCCCTGAAGGCCATGGCGGACTCCAACGGCGAAAGCCTGGTCAAGGGCATGCAGAACTTCGCCGCTGACCTCGAGCGCGGCATGGGCAGTCTCAAGATCAGCCAGGCCGACTACGGCAAGTTCGTCGTGGGAGAGAACGTCGCCACCGCGCCCGGCCAGGTCGTCTGGCGCGACGAATTGTTCGAACTGATCCAGTTCGACGCCGCCACCGACAAGCAGCGCGCCATTCCGCTGCTGATCTTCCCGCCCTGGATCAACAAGTTCTACATCCTGGACCTCCAGCCCGAGAACTCCATGATCCGCTGGCTGTCGGCCCAGGGCTTCACGGTCTTCGTCTGCTCCTGGGTCAATCCGGACGTCTCGATGGCCGAAAACGACTTCGACGACTATCTGGAGAAGGGCATCTATCGCGCGACGCAGAAGGTCATGGACCAGACCGGTCAGGACCGGCTGAACACCGTCGGCTACTGCATCGGCGGCACCCTGATGGGCGCAGCTCTCGCCCACATGGCGGCCAAGGGCGACAAGCGCGTCAACGCCACGACCTTCTTCGCCGCCCAGCACGATTTCGAGGAGGCGGGCGATCTGCTGCTGTTCACAGACGAGCACTGGCTGAGCCAGATCGAGCAGCAGATGGACGCGGCCGGCGGCGTCCTGCCCGGCGCGGCCATGGCCGACACCTTCAACGCCCTGCGCGCCAACGACCTGATCTGGTCGTTCTTCGTGTCCAACTATCTGATGGGCAAGGAGCCGGCCGCTTTCGACCTCTTGTTCTGGAACGCCGACCAGACGCGCATGCCCAAGGCGCTGCACATGAACTATCTGCGCAGCATGTACGGCGCGAACAAGCTGAGCCGGGGCGAGTTCGAGATCGGGGGCGTCAAGGTCGATCTGTCGAAGGTGAAGATCCCGCTCTACTTCCAGGCCAGCCGCGAGGACCATATTGCCCCGATGAACTCGGTCTATCGCTCGGCCAGGGCGTTCAAGAACGCCGACGCGACCCTGACGCTGGCGGGCTCGGGCCACATCGCGGGCGTCGTGAATCCGCCGAGCGCCAGGAAGTATCAGCACTGGATCAACCCTGCCCTCCCCGCCACCCTCGCCGAATGGCAGGCAGGGGCGGTCGAACATCCCGGCAGCTGGTGGGAACACTGGGCCGGATGGCTGCATGAGCGATCAGGCCAATGGGTCGCATCGCGCGATCCCAACAAGGGCCCACTTTCACCCATAGAACCCGCGCCTGGGTCCTATGTGAAAGTGAAATCTTGAGGCGTATCGAGCCGAACCTGCTTCTCGCCATCGCGACCGGACTGCCGCTGCTGATGCTCACCCTGAGCGCGACCGTCTATGGCGCGCCGGGCCCGGCCTGGCGCTATCCCTTCCTGGCGGGGCTCTACACCGCCATGTTCGTCGGCCTGCACCGGCCCCTGTCGAAACTCATGCGGATGCGCACCGACCGACCGCCCATGATCGACCTGCGTGCCCCGTCCTCGATCCTGTGGGCTGGCATTTTTCCGGCGATCGTTACCGTCTTCGCCGCAGTGCCCTATTTTCTTCGTGGCCTGGACTTCGGCATTTTGATCGTCCTGGCCTCGATCCTGTTCGGCCAGACGGTCCGCTCCGCCATGAAGGCCCCGACCGCGCCTTAGGCCGGCCGGAACAGCAGCGCGGCGCCGTTGTTGCAGTACCGCTTGCCGGTCGGGCGGGGGCCGTCGTCAAAGATGTGACCCTGATGTCCCAGGCAGCGCGCGCAGTGGTATTCGGTGCGCGGGATGCCGATCAGGAAGTCGGTCTTGGTGCCGACCGCATTCGGTAGGACATCATAGAAGCTGGGCCAGCCGGTCCCCGAATCGTACTTGGTATCGGAGCTGAACAGCGGCAGCTCGCAACCCCGGCAGACGAAGGTGCCGCGGCGCTTCTCGTTGTCCAGCGGGCTGGTGAAGGGACGCTCCGTGCCTTCGCGGCGCAGGACGTTGTAGCTGGCGGCCGGCAGGCGCTCGCGCCACTGGGCGTCGGTGATCCGGCGGAACGGAGAGTTTACATACAGGGCGTCGGAGGCGTCTGCCGGTCCCGGCGAGGAACAGGCGGCGAGCGCGGTCGCGGCTCCGGTCAGCAGGACGGCGCGGCGGGTCTGGGCCGAAGACGGGATATGGGTCTGGGTCATGGCCTCACATACGTCGGCAGGACGGCCCAGGTTTCAAGGCGTCAGATCAGCGCCGTCAGACCAGACGGGTCGCCTCGTCCAGCCCCAGCATCAGGTTCAGATTCTGCACCGCCGCTCCGGACGCGCCCTTGCCCAGATTGTCCAGCAGGGCGACCAGACGCGCCTGAGAGCCGCCCCGATCGCCGAACACATGCAGACGCATCCTGTTGGTGCCGTTCAGGCCTTCGGGGTCGAGGCCGGTCATCGCTTCGGTCTCGTCCAGCCCCGCCACCTCAACGAACCGGCAGCCGTCATAGGTCTCGACCAGAGCGCCGTGCAGTCGATCGATGGACGGCGTCTCCGGCAGGGCGGCGAGGTGCAGCGGAACCTCGACCAGCATGCCCTGGCGATAGCTTCCGACCGCAGGTGAAAACAGCACCGGCACATGCAGGCCTGAGTGCTTCGTCATCTCCGGCACATGCTTGTGATGCAGGCTCAACCCATAGGCACGAAAAGCCGAGGTGCCCTCCCCCTCGAACTCGGCGATCATGGCCTTGCCGCCACCGGAGTATCCGCTGACGGCATTCACGGTGACCGGCCAGTCGACCGGCACCAGCCCCGCCTTCACCAGAGGCCGCATCAGCCCGATGAAGCCGGTCGGGTAGCAGCCAGGGTTCGACACCCGGTGCGAGCCGATGATCTCGCCGCGCTGAACCGCGTCCATCTCGGGAAAGCCATAGGTCCAGCCGGTCGCCGTGCGATAGGCGGTCGAGGCGTCGATGACCCGCACGTCCGGGTTCTCGATCATGGCCACGGCCTCGCGCGCCGCGTCGTCGGGCAGACACAGGATCACTGCGTCCGCCGCGTTCAGCGCCTCGGCCCGCGCCCTGGGATCGCGTCGCCGCTCGCCCAGCAGGATCAGCTCCAGATCGGCGCGCTGTTCCAACCGCTCGCGGATCTCCAGCCCCGTGGTCCCGGCCTCGCCGTCGATGAAGATCGTATGGGTCATTCGTCTACCTGGCTCCAGCGATCGATGTAGTCCATCACGCGCCGTTCTGCCTCTGTCCGCAAAACGGCCGGCGGTTGGTCCGCCCGAAGGGTGCGATAGGCCTCAGCGACGGCCTTCAATCCCGACCAGAGCGTCGCGGGTCCGAGGCCGCTCACGGTCGGTTCGAGCAGAGCCTCTGCCCCCTCCAGCGCCTCGATGTGGCGCAGCCCCCGCTGTCGCACACCGGCTCGCCGTGCCAGCAGGGGACCGAGCACCCGCTCCCGCAGCCAACCGATCGTCACCAGGGCCTCGTGACGTTCGCCTCGCGCGAGCCGGGCCGCGCCGTAGTGCAGCCAGACCCAGATTCGATCCTCGAACCACTGGTCCGGATGCGCTGGCCAGACGGCGGCGCTTGCGGCCAGCACCAGGCCACAGCATTCGTCCCGCTCCCAGAGCACGACCGGATCGTCGACCCGTTCGGTCAGATCGGCCGCGCGCACGAACTTCAGATCGACGTGCAAGATGCCGTCGCCTTCGTCCACGGCATAGAGGCCGATCAGCAGGCGAGGCTCGCCGACGTGCTCACCGGTGAAGTCTGCCAGCAAGGTGCCCAGACTCTCTGCCACTGCCGTCTTCTCGGCCGACACCGCCTCGTAGACGCCATCATCGACAACCAGCACCAGGTCCAGGTCCGAGAACCGGTCGTCCCGTCCCTCCGCAGTCGAACCGGCGGCCAGGACGGCGATGAAGCGCGGGTCCGCGCTCAAAACCTCGATGGCATTGTTGCGAAAGGCCGCGATCATCTGCCCATCCTCATAGAAAAAGGCGCTCCAGGTTTCCCCGAAGCGCCCTTTCGTAGTCCCACTGCCGGGATCGGCAGTTAGCGCTTCGAGAACTGGAACGAGCGACGGGCCTTGGCGCGGCCGTACTTCTTGCGCTCGACGACGCGGCTGTCGCGGGTCAGGAAGCCGTGCGGCTTCAGGATCGGGCGCAGCGCGGGCTCATAGTGGGTCAAGGCGTGCGACAGGCCGTGGCGGATGGCGCCGGCCTGGCCGGACAGGCCCGAGCCCTGGACCGTGCAATCGACGTCGAACTGGGTGGCGCGATCGGTCACTTCCAGCGGCTGGGCGATCATCATGCGCAGGATTTCGCGGGCGAAATACTGCATCTGGTCCTTGCCGTTGATGGTGAACTTGCCGGTGCCCGGCTTGATCCACACGCGGGCGATGGCGTTCTTGCGCTTGCCGGTCGAGTAGGCGCGGCCCTGAGCGTCCAGCTTCTGGACGTATTCGGGAGCGCTTTCGGCGGCACCGGCGGTGCCGAGACCCTTCAGGGCGTCAAAGCCGCTGGCCTTGTCCTGGGGGGCGGCTTCGGGGGCCGTGTCTTGCGTGACGTCGGTCATGGCTTACAGGCTCCGGGTGTTCTTGGACGAGCGGCCGGCGAAATCGATCGTTTCGGGCGCTTGCGCTTCGTGGCTGTGCGTCGGTCCCGAGAACAGGCGCAGGTGCGTCATCTGCTTGCGGGCCAGCGGGCTTTCCTTGGGCAGCATGCGCTCGACGGCCTTCTCGAGCACGCGCTCGGGGAAACGGCCGTTCAGCACCTTCTGCGGGGTGGTCGACTTGACGCCGCCGGGGTGGCCGGTGTGGCGATAGTAGATCTTGTCGGTCAGCTTCTTGCCGGTGAACACGACCTTGTCGACGTTGGTCACGACGACATAATCGCCCAGGTCGACGTGGGGGGTGTAGGTCGGCAGATGCTTGCCACGCAGGCGCATGGCGATGAAGGTCGCGAGACGGCCCACCACGACGCCTTCGGCGTCGATGTGGATCCACTTCTTGTCGACCTCTGACGGCTTCAACGCAGCCGTGGTGCTCTTCAGCATGACGAGGGTCCTTGGGACGGAGACGAACGGGGTCGCCCCGGACGGCCGGAACGAGCGAAGGCGGGTCTCTAGAGGATGGCCTGTGTTACGTCAATGAGCACGAATCGCAGACTTTGCCGTTAAGATACTGATTGGTAATATGATTTTGGCAGAGGTATTAAAATACCGCACAATCAGACCGGCTAAGCAGGCTTCAGATCGCTATTGGTCGTCACAGAACCATGATGACCCCTCCCCGCCCGGTCGCCTAGATCGCCCAGAGAACGGGAGATCACCATGCGCCTGGATCGACGCAACCTCTTCGCCGCCGGGGCAGCCGCTGCCGCATTCGGAGGCCTGGCACGCAATGTCGTCGCCCAGACAGCCGGCGAAACCTACGTCAACGAGATCGAGGGCTATGGCCCGCTGATCGCCGACCCGAACGGCATGCTCGATCTGCCCGAAGGCTTCTCCTACCGCATCCTGTCTCAGGGCGGTGAGACCATGGACGATGGCCTGCTCGTACCCGGCCAGTTCGACGGCATGGGCTGCTTTCCGCTGGACGGCACCCGCGTCGCCCTGGTGCGGAACCACGAACTGCGCGGCCGCAACGCCAATCATCGCAACTGGGGCCCCGGCGGCCCGGATCAGGCTCTGATCGAACGCCTGCCGGTCGAGAAGGCCTACGACACCTACAAGGACGACCGCCCCCTGCCCGGCGGCACGACGACCCTGATCTACGACATGGCGACCGGCGAGGTCGTCAGCCAGCATCTCAGCCTCGCCGGCACCTCGACCAACTGCTGCGGCGGCCACACCCCCTGGGGGTCCTGGTTGACCTGCGAGGAGACGGAAGAGACCCCCGCCGACGCCGACGTGACGAAAGAGCACGGCTATGTCTTCGAGGTGCCCGCCAACGCCACCGGCCTCGTGGATCCGGTCCCGCTCAAGGCGATGGGGCGGTTCGATCACGAGGCCGTCTGCGTCGATCCTCGCACCGGCATCGTCTACGAGACCGAGGACACGGTCGACGGCCTCTTCTACCGCTTCATTCCGAACACACCCGGCAAGCTCGCCGAGGGCGGCCGTCTCCAGGCCTTGGTCATCAAGGGCACGCCCGGCGCCAATACGGCCAACCACACCGACCGCTTCTGGAACGTCGGCGACTGGGTCGAGACGGAGTGGATCGACATGGAGGACGTCGAGAGCCCCAACGGCGATCTGCGCATGCGCGGCCACGCGGCGGGCGCGGCCCTGGTCGCGCGCGGCGAGGGCATCTTCTGGGGCGACAACGAGCTCTACATGACCGCCACCTCGGGCGGGCCGATCCGGCGCGGGCAGGTGCTGCGCTATGTCCCCTCCCCTGCCGAGGGCACGGCCGACGAAGCCGCCTCGCCCGGCCGGCTCCAGCTGTTCGTCGAGAGCACAGACGAGAAAACGCTGAACATGGCCGACAATCTGGCCATTGCCCCGAACGGTCATCTGATCCTGTGCGAGGACAACTACTCCGACACGTCGCGCAATCACCTGAAGGGCGTCACTCCGGACGGCAAGGTCTATACGATCGCGAGAAACGTGTTCCGCGGGAACGCGGAGCTGGCGGGCGCGGTCTTTTCGCCCGACGGCTCGACCCTGTTCGTCAACATCATGTTCCCCGGGATCACGCTCGCCATCACCGGCCCATGGGACAGCGTGCGCGTCTGATCAGCCGCGTGGCCCGGACATGAACAGCCTGGGCTGGGACCGGCGAACCAGCCACAGGTTCGCCGTCGCCAGCGCCAGCACCAGCGCCGCGCCCGCCTGGTGCAAGCCGCCCAGCCAGATCGGCACGACGTTGACCAGGGTCACGACCCCCAGCGCCGCCTGCAGCCACAGTGCCGCCGCAACCACGATCGCCGCCAGCCCCAGCCCCTCGGCCAGCCTCCAGCGCCACGCCTGAACCGCATAGACCGTCCCGCCCAGCACCAGGAGATACCCCCAGATCCGGTGATTGAACTGCACGAGGGCTGGATCATGCAGAAAGGCCAGCGCCCCCTGCCCCCAGTCGACCGGGGCCAGGATCGCCCCGTTCATCAGCGGCCAGTCGGTATAGATGAAGCCCGCCTTGGCCCCCGCCACCAGCCCGCCCAGCAGGCACTGGAAAAAGACCGCACCCCAAAGGACCGACGCGCCCCGGCTCCAGCCCGCCGGCGACCGAGAGATCTCGGGCCCGTTCCAGGCCTCCAGTCCCGTCCAGATCAGGCCCGCGAAGATCAGCAAGGCCAGACCCAGGTGTACCGTCAGCCGCTCGGGCGCGACATCGACCCGCTCCGACAGGCCCGACGACACCATCCACCAGCCGATCGCCCCCTGCATTCCGCCCATGACCAGCAGCAGGGCGCACCGCCACACCAGCCGATCCGGCAGGGCGAACCGCCCGAGGAACGATCGTTCGGGCAACAGACGGAACGCCAGGAAGGCGAAGAACGGCATAGCGAACACGACGCCGATCAGTCGCCCGAACAGCCGGTGAAACCACTCCCACCAGAAGATGCCCTGAAACTCGCTCAGGCTCATGCCGGCATTGACCAGGGCGTATTGCGGGATGGCCTTGTACTTCTCGAAGGCTTCGTTCCAGTCGGCCGCGTTGAGGGGCGGCAGGGCTCCCATGATCGGCTGCCATTCCGTGATCGACAGGCCCGACCCGGTCAGCCGCGTGATCCCGCCGATCACGACCATGGCAAACACCATGGCTGCGGTGAAGAACAGCCAGACCGCGACGACCCGCGACTGTTCGACCTTTCCGAAACGGTTCATTCGACGCCTGACGCTCCGCCCGATACAGTGCCGCTCCAGCGACGGGACGCGGTATGCTCCCCGATCGCGGCAAGATCAAAGTCGTCGGCATGACGCGAGGTCGCATGGGGCGACGCGCGCAGGAGAATGGGAAGCATGGAGCAGACCGATATCGTCCTTGCCGTCGTCGGCGTGCTGGTCCTCGCTTGGGCGGCCGATCAGATGACGGGCCGTCGGGGTCTGTTCGCCGCGTCGCTGGTGTCGGCCGTGGGCGCGGTCTGCGGCTGGTTCCTGGCAGTCCGGGTGTTCGGGGCCTCGACGATGGACCAGTTCGACTGGACGGCCTGGTCCGGCGTCGGCTCGCTCTTGGGGCTGATCACCTTCTACCTGTTCCGGAACACGCGCTGATGGGTTTTCGTACGCGGCGTCTGGTCGCCTCCGCCGGCATCCTGGCCTTCCTGATCTTCTACATCTGGGCCGCGATCGCCGTTGGCGAACGCGTTCCCGCCAATCCGCTGGCCCAACTCGCCTACTACGGCCTGGCCGGAACGCTCTGGGGCGTTCCCTTGTTTCCGCTTCTGTCCTGGGCCGAGGGCAAGCCGATGTGGGGACGACGCCCGGACTGACGGCGACGGTCGAGGCGCGGGCCTTGCAAGGCCAGACCGCAAACGGAAAGGGGCCGCCTTGCGGCGACCCCTTGCGACCATCGTCTAAACAGAAGTCAGATGGTCGGAGCGACAGGATTCGAACCTGCGACCCCTTGACCCCCAGTCAAGTGCGCTACCAGGCTGCGCCACGCTCCGAGAGGCCGGTGCTATAGCGGCGGGACCGCCGCGCCGCAAACCCTAAAAGCGGGCGTCCGCCGCTTTGGCGATCAGCCGGTCAGGACGGCGTCCAGACGCGACCGCGCGGCCTCGATCTCGACGAGAAGTGCGCGCAGCCGATCGTTCTTGGAACCCGTGATCGACACCCCGGCCGCCTTTGCGGAAGACGGCCCAGCACCGCTCGTCGCATCAAGCGTGAAGGCCGTCCCGGGTTCTCCATAGGCCGCCAGGGCCGCAAGACCCTGCTCTTTGTGGAACCGCTGGACGCCCTTGATGGTCAGGCCCTCATCATGGAGCAGACGGCGGATGGCCTTCAGGATCACGATGTCCTGCGGGCGATAAAAGCGACGCCCGCCCGCGCGCTTGACCGGCGTCACGAAGGGAAATTTGGTCTCCCAGAAGCGGAGCACATGCTGGGGCGCGCCCACCGCCTCGGCCGCCTCGGAGATGGTGCGGAAGGCCTGGGCGGACTTGGCCAACTCAGGCCCCGTTCGCGCCGTGGACACGCGCCTTCATGATCTGGCTGGCGCGGAAGCTGATGACGCGGCGCGGGTTGATCGCGGCCGGCTCGCCTGTCTTGGGATTGCGGCCCATCCGGGCGCGCTTCTCACGGACCTGGAACACGCCGAACCCCGAAAGCTTGACCGTCTCGCCCTTTTCCAGGGCCTCGACGATGAGGTCCAGCGTCCGCTCGACAAGGGTGGAGCATTCGTGGCGTGACAGGCCGACTTCTTCGTGGACCGCCTCGCAAAGGTCAGCCCGGGTCAGTGTCTGAAGTTCACCCACGGATCGTCCCCCAAGGTCCAGCCGGCTCCATAAAGCGGGGAAAAGACCGCGAAGTCAAAGCGCGAGCGTCCTTAAAGTCGCAGGGCGCACGCTCCCCAGGTCAGGCCGCCGCCCATGGCCTCGAGCAGGACGAGGTCTCCGCGCTGGATGCGGCCGTCGCGGATCGCTGTGTCCATCGCGAGAGGAATGGAGGCCGCAGAGGTGTTGGCGTGCATGGCCACCGTCGAGATGACCTTGTTCTCGTCCAGGCCCAGTCGGTCGCCGACGCCCTTGATGATCCGCTGGTTGGCCTGGTGCGGCACGAACCAGTCGACCTCGGGCACAGTAATGTTCGCTGCCGCGCAGGCCGCGGTGATGGCCTCGGCGATGTTCACGACCGCGTGGCGGAACACCTGATTGCCCGCCATCCGCAGATGGCCGACCGTCCCCGTGCTGGAGGGGCCGCCGTCAACGTATAGAAGGTCGGTCTTGGTGCCGTCGGACCGAAGCGCGAACCCCAGGACACCCTGATCCGCGCTGCTGCCCTGCCCCTCGCGGGGCTCGACCACGAAGGCCCCCGCGCCGTCCCCGAACAGAACGCAGGTCGAGCGGTCGGTCCAGTCCATTAAGCGGGTCATCTCTTCGGCCCCGATCACGAGGGCACACTTGGCCAGCCCTCGCGCCACGAAGCCATCGGCGACGCTGAGCGCATAGACGAAGCCCGAGCAGACCGCCTGGACGTCGAAGGCGATGCAGGTCGGCGCGCCCAGCTTGCGCTGAACGATCGAGGCGGTGGCCGGAAAGGTCATGTCTGGCGTCGTCGTCGCCACGATGATCATATCGACCTCGGACGGATCGCGACCGGCGTCGGCCAGCGCGCGCCGGGCCGCCTCGGTCGCCAGGTCGCTGGTCGGCTGATCGTCGCGGGCCCGGTGGCGCTGGCGGATGCCGGTCCGCTCGATGATCCATTCGTCGGAGGTGTCGACGATCTTGGACAGGTCGTCGTTGGTGACGATCTGTTCGGGCAGAAACGAGCCCACGCCGGTGACGGCGCTGCGAATGACGCTCACGAAACGATCTCTTCCTTCGCCACGGCCGGGGGCGTCGCGTGCATGACGCTGTCGAGCCGGCCCAGATTGGCCCCGACGGTCTTCAGATAGTCGCTGCGGGCCAGATCGACGGCGATCCGGATCGCGTTGCCGAAACCCTTGGCGTCGGCACCCCCGTGGCTTTTGACCACGATGCCGTTCAGACCGAGCAAGGGGCCGCCGTTGATGGCGCTGGGATCGATCTTGCGGGCCATCTCCCTCAGCGCCGGCATGGCGATCAAGGCACCGGCCTTGGCTTGCAGGCTGGAGGTCAGGGCCTGTTTCAGCAGGGTCGAGATGAACCGCGCCACGCCCTCGGCGGTCTTCAGCGCAATGTTGCCGGTGAAGCCGTCGGTGACGACCACGTCGACCGTGCCCCTGGCAATGTCGTCGCCCTCGACGAAGCCGTGATAGTTCAGTCCCAGCCCGCCCTCGCGCAGGATGCGGCCGGCCTCTCGGACTTCCTCGTGGCCCTTCACGTCCTCCGACCCGACGTTCAGGATGCCGATCGTCGGCCGCACGCCCCCGTGGACAGCCGTGTGAAAGGCCTCGCCCATGATGGCGAACTCGACCAGCTGTTCGGCGTCACTCTCGATATTGGCCCCAACGTCCAGCACGGCCGTGACGCCGCGCAGCGTGGGCCAGCTGGCCACGATCGCCGGCCGTTCCAGCCCCGGAGCTGACATGCGCAGGATCAACTTGGAGATGGCCATCAGGGCCCCGGTGTTGCCCGCCGAAACCGCCGCGCCGGCCTCACCTATCTTGACCGCCTCGATGGCGTTCCACAGGCTGGAGCCCTTGCCGCGCCGCATCGCCTGGGCCGGCTTCTCGTCGCCGGCAACCACCTTGTCGGTATGGCGAATGTCGCAGACGTCGCCGGTCAGGTCGTGGCGCGCCATCTCGGCCACGATGGCGGCCTCGTCGCCATGAAGCAGAAACCGGACCCCCTCTCCGCCGTGGCGGCGGATATAGTCGCGCACTCCGGCCACGACGACCGGCGGACCATGGTCGCCGCCCATGGCGTCAAGCGAGATCACGGTCGGAATGGGCAAGGGGTCGGAGGCTCCGGCGCGCCGCTCACGGGACGCGGTCTTGTTCGTTCAGGATACCGCCCCGCTGGACGGATGCAATCGGGGCCGACGTTGCGTCAGCTTTTTCCGTCTTCGCTCGCCGCCTTGAATTGTTTCAGCACGGCGAAGGGCGAGATTTCGGCGGGTTCTTCGGGCTGGACGAACTCGGCTCCCGGCTTTCTGGGGAACGGATCCAGCGCCAGCGTGAATTGCTCCACTGCGTACTGACCCAGATCGATTCGGCCGTCCTCGATCACGTCGGGCGCGTCATCGTCGAGCGACACCTCGATTTCCCCGCCGTCGTCGTTGGCGACGCTGGGCGCCTCTGTCAGTCTGACGACGAACGACTGGTCGATCTGGACAGGCAGAGGATCCAGCGTGATGCCGCAGACCTGCTCGGCCACCGCCTTGACCCGTCCCTTCAAGGCCCAGCCGACGTGGTCGGGCGCGACCGACATCTCGGCCTCGAACGAGGTCAGCGAGGCGAGGTCCAACGCCTTGACGATCCGCATCCGCGTGGTCTCATCGGCCACCAGCCGCCGCGTCACGCCCGCACCGATCTCGTTGACACGCAGCACGTCGCTGAACGGCAGGCGATGATCGGGGGTCACGCCGCGATCTCCGCCCAGGCCGGTCGCGCCAGCACATCGCCCAGCGACTGCGCCCCCAGCCCGACGCGGGCCCGCAGGGTGTAATCGACCAGCCCCTTGGCGACCTCCGGTTCGGCCGCCTCATAGACATTGCGCGCAATCGCCTGGGCCAGGGCCGCACGATCGTCCGACCGGATCGGACCCTCGTAGGCGGTCATGCGGCCGTACAGGGCCTCTCCGAGCTTGCGCATCTTCTTGGCCATGGTGACGTCATGTACGCCCAGTTCGCGGAGCGCATTGTCGAGCGCCGAGACATAGACGTCGAACAGCTCCTGGGCGATCTCCGCGCCCTTATCGCCATCGTCGCGCAGGCGCAGGATCAGCAGAAGGACATGCAGGGTGTAGAGCTCGAAGCGCGCATCGATCTCGTCCTTGACGCCCAGCGCCGTATAGAAAGCCGGCTCGCGGGCCTGGTCGACCGCCGCTGAATACAGCGACAGGCCAATACGATCGGGAGTCCGGGTCTTGAACAGGTTCTGAAGCATGATCCAGCGGCCCCTTTTCCGCCGCGCCGTTGAACTAGGACGCGGGTCCGTCTAGGTCAAAGACCTTGTTTCGTCGCAGGTGCCCGGATCCATGAGCAACATCGTCACCCGTCTGGCCCTCGTCTCTGCCGTCGCGGCGCTCGCGTCTGCCTGTGCCCCCACCGTCGGCACCCACGGCTTCCAGACCGTCGACGTCGCCCCGGCCGAGATCAAGGTCGGCGAGGACACGAAATCGACGGTGCTGGCCCAGCTGGGATCGCCCTCGGCCACGTCCACGTTCGAAGAAAACATCTGGTACTACATCAGCCAGACGACCGAGCGGTACACCTACAACCGGCCCCAGGTTTCGCAGCGTTCGATCACCGCCATCACCTTCAACGAGGCCGACGACAAGGTCGCCGAGGTCCGCAATCTGGACCTGACGGATGGCCAGCAGGTCGCCATGAACGGCCGGGAGACGCCGACGCGTGGGCGTGAGCTGACGGTCCTCGAACAGCTGCTGGGCAACGTCGGCCGTGGACAGCTGCCGCGGACCAACGAGGACGTCCCGGGTCAGCGCCGGCCGGACTGAGCCAGGCCTTCCTCAGAAATGAAAGACGCCCCGGAGATCGATCTCCGGGGCGTTTCTCGTTCTCGGGGTCGGTGGTTTTAGCCGACCGTGCCGCTCGCCAGCACCGCCAGCAGAAGCAGGGCCACGATGTTGGTGATCTTGATCATCGGGTTCACCGCCGGGCCGGAGGTGTCCTTGTAGGGATCGCCGACCGTGTCGCCGGTCACCGCGGCCTTGTGGGCCTCGGAGCCCTTGCCGTGGACGACGCCGTTCTTGTCGGTGAAGCCCTCCTCGATGACCTTCTTGGCATTGTCCCAGGCCCCGCCGCCCGAGGTCATCGAGATGGCCACGAACAGGCCGGTCACGATCACACCCATCAGCATGGCGCCCAGGGAGGCGAAGGCGTTGGCTTTGTCCGAGATGAACAGGATCGCCGTGAACAGCACGATCGGCGACAACACGGGCAACAGCGACGGCACGATCATCTCGCGGATCGCCGCCTTGGTCAGGATGTCGACGGCCCGGCCGTACTCCGGCTTGACCTCATAGGTCATGATGCCGGGGTTCTCGCGGAACTGGCGACGAACCTCCTCGACGACCGATTCGGCCGCCCGGCCCACGGCCATCATCGACATGCCGCCGAACAGGAAGGGCAGCAGCCCCCCGAATAGCAGGCCGACGACGACGTAGGGGTTGGTCAGGTCGAAGGCGACAGTCCCCATGTTGGCGAAGAAGGGATACTCCGCCGGGTTGGCGGCGAAATACTGCAGGTCCGACGTATAGGCCGCGAACAGCACCAGGGCGCCGAGGCCCGCCGAACCGATCGCATAGCCCTTGGTCACGGCCTTGGTGGTGTTGCCCACCGCGTCCAGCGCGTCGGTGACATGACGCACGTCGGACGGCAGGCCCGCCATCTCGGCGATGCCGCCGGCGTTGTCGGTGACGGGACCGAAGGCGTCCAGCGCCACGATCATCCCCGCCACGCCCAGCATCGTCGTGGTGGCGATGGCGATGCCGAACAGGCCGGCCAGCTGGAAGCTGGCGACGATCCCGACGATGATCACCAGCGCCGGAAGCGCGGTTGCCTCCAACGACACGGCCAGACCCTGGATCACATTCGTGCCGTGGCCCGAGACCGAAGCGTTGGCGACCGACCGAACGGGCCGGAAGTTCGAGCCGGTGTAGTATTCGGTGATCACCACGATGGCGGCGGTGACCAGGAGACCCACCAGGCCCGACCAGAACAGGGCCATGGGCTCGATCTGAAGGCCTGACGTCGTCACGACGGGCCCGGTGACCATGGTCGTGATGACCCACCAGACCGCGCCAACAGACAGCACGCCGGTGACGATCAGGCCCTGATACAGGGCCCCCATGATGTTGTTGGACTTGCCCAGGCGGACGAAGAACGAGCCAACGATCGAGGTCACCACACAGATCCCGCAGATCGCCAGCGGCAGCAGCATCATGGTTTCGACATAGGGCTGGTCGCGGAAGAAGATCGCCGCCAGCACCATGGTGGCGACCGTGGTCACCGCGTAGGTCTCGAACAGGTCGGCGGCCATGCCGGCGCAGTCACCGACGTTGTCGCCCACATTGTCGGCGATGGTCGCGGCGTTGCGGGGATCGTCCTCGGGGATGCCGGCCTCGACCTTGCCCACCATGTCGCCGCCCACGTCGGCGCCCTTGGTGAAGATGCCGCCGCCCAGACGCGCGAAGATGGAGATCAGCGATGCGCCGAAGCCCAGGGCCACCAGACCGTCGATGACCTCGCGGCCCGTCGACTCCAGACCCAGCACCTCGGTCAGCACGCCGTAGTAGCCCGCGACGCCCAGAAGCGCCCCGCCCGCCACGAACATGCCGGTGATGGCACCGGACCGGAACGCCAGGTCCAGCCCCTTGGCCAGGCTCTGCGACGCGGCATGGGCTGTTCGCACATTGGCCCGCACCGAGATCAGCATGCCCGCGAATCCGGCCAGTCCCGACAGCACCGCCCCGATGACGAAGCCGATCGCCGCATAGGGCCCGATCAGAAGATATGCGGCGATCAGGATCACGACGCCCACCATGGCGATGGTGGTGTACTGGCGCTTCAGATAGGCCGAGGCCCCTTCCTGGATCGCCGCGGCGATCTCGCGCATCTTGTCGTTGCCGGTCTCGGCCTTCATCAGACTGGCGGTCTGGATGAGGCCGTAAAGCACTCCCAGCGCGCCAGCGGCTATCACTAGCCACAGAACATTCGTCATTTTGGCGGTTCCAACCCTAATGCATTAGGCGCGCGGACCCTTGGCGCGGTGGGCGTTTGCCGCCTCTATCCGCCTTCCGGTCCCCCCGTGCGCAGTCCGGACGCCTGAGTGCGTCCCGCGGGAATTGCGTCGGAACCGTGCCAAATGCGCGCAGGGGGCGCAACCAGGGTTTTGGCGGAATGACGGGCTTTCTCAGCCCTGACGCACGCCCGTTCGGCGGCGCGGGGTCTGGAGCGCAACTTCGGCGGCGGCGATGGAGCCCGCCCCGCTGATCGCGGGCGCCGCCCGCATCAGCCAGGCCGAGATTGCCGCCGAATCGACTCGGGTCCAGTCGTCGGCCAGCACGAAAGGCGTCCGGTGGGCCTGACGCACCAGGGCGTCGCGAAAATACGGCTCCTTGGCCCGCATCATCTCCGGCGTCTGGCCGGTACCGAGGGTCAGCCGCAGGGTCACGAAGACATAGTTCCGGATACGTCCGTCCGCGATGATGGGCAGGCCGACGCCGGCGATGTTCAAGGAAGGATTGGCCGTCGATTCGGACTCGGTGGGGCCAGCCGCCGCTGCGCTGGACGCGGCGGCTCCGGCGACGGCCAAGGTTCCGAGGGCGAGGATGTCTCTGCGGAGCATGGAGTCAGGATGACCGACAGGGCTTAGGATTCCGTTGCCGAGGCCGACGTCAGTCGTGCGTCCATCCCGCGCGGGACATCGGAACGACCCGGCCCAGGTAGCTGGCGGTGACGCCGCCCCCCGGAGTCACCTCGCCGATCCGCGTGAGCCGCAGGTGAATGCGATCGGCCTCGCGCTTCAGCGCGGCTTCTTCCTTCGCCGGAACCGTCATGATCAGCTCATAGTCGTCGCCGCCGGTCACCAGCTTTTCCAGCGCGGCTTCCGGGTCGATCCGGTTCTCGAACCAGGCCTGGGCCGCCGCCGACCGCGGAGTCGTCTCCAGGGTCACGGCCACGCCGACTCCGCTGGCCCGCGCGAGGTGGCCGAGGTCGGCAATCAGGCCGTCGGAAACGTCCATCATGGCGCTGACCATGCCTCTCGCCGCCCGGCCAAAGGCGAGCCGGGGTGTGGGGCGACGATAGCGCTCTGCGAGGGCGTCGATACGCTCCGGGTCCAGGCTCAGACGGTCCTGCGCGGCCTGAAGCCCCAGCCAGCCATCGCCGATCGTGCCGGTCACATAGACCGCGTCGCCCGGACGGGCCCCGGATCGTGAGAGCGTGTCTCCCTTGGGCACCCACCCGAGAAGCGTGGCCGAGAAGGACGCCGGCCCCGGCGTCAGCACGGTATCGCCCCCCAGCAAATGGATGCCGAAGGCCTTCTGATCGGCCGCCAGCCCGGCCGCGAAGGCCTCGCGCTCGGGCCAGCCGCAGCGCGGCGACCAGTGACAGGCCAGCAGGTAGCCGAAGGGCTCTGCACCCTTGGAGGCCAGGTCGGACAGGTTCGCCCGCAACACCTTCTGCGCGACGGTGTCCAGGGGGTCGTCAGGCAGGAAATGCACGCTTTCGACGATGGCGTCCTTGGTCAGAACCAGGTCAAAGCCGGGCCGCGACGGCAGGACGGCGACGTCGTCGGCCAGCCCTCGAGCGAACTCCGGATGGGCGAGGGGCCGCAGCAGCTTTTCGATGGTCTCGAACTCGCCGGCGGCGTCGACGGCGGGCATCCGGTCAGGCCTTGGGGCGAACGTCGCGGGCCACGCCGTCGAGGGCGGCGTTGACGAACTTGGCCTCTGCCTCGTCGAAGAACGCCTTGGCCAGTTCGACGTATTCGTCGATCACGATTTCCTTGGGCACCTCGGGGCGTTCCTTCAGCTCCCAGGCTCCGCAGCGCAGCAGGGCCCGTAGCGTCGCGTCCAGCCGCTCCAACCGCCAGTTGGAGGCCAGCCGCGCCTTCACGGCCGCGTCGATGTCGCGCTGGCCGGTGACGACGCCGCGCACGATCTCGGCGAACCAGTGCTCGTCGGCTTCGGCCATGGTCTCGCCCTCGATAGGGCCGTCGAAGCGGTGGTTCTCGAACTCGGAGATGACGGTCTCGACCCCCTCCCCGGCAAGTTCCATCTGATACAGCGCCTGAACCGCGGCCAGCCGGGCCACGGTCCGCGCGCGGCGTTGACGGCTGGTCAGCTGGGGCTCGGCTCGCGCCTTCTCGGCCTCGGCGAGTTGCTCGAGCACGGCGGCGATGGAGTTGGGGATCGGGGACGCGGGTTCACTCATCCGCCGAGCCCTAGCCGCAACCGCTTCTTCAGTTCAATGAGATCCAGACAGGCGCGCGCCGCCCCACCGCCCTTGTCGCCTTCGGACAGGCGGGCCCGCGCCCAGGCCTGGGCCTCGTCCTCGACCGTCAGGATGCCGTTGCCGATGATCAGGCCGCGTGTCCCTAGCGCCATGATTCCGGCGGCCGATTGATCGGACACGATCTCGAAATGATAGGTCTCGCCCCGGATCACACAGCCCAGGGCGACGAAGCCGTTGTAGCGCGGGGCTGTGGGAAACCGTCCGGCCTCTTCGGCCAGGGCGATCGCCGGCGGAATCTCCAGCGCCCCGGGGACCGTGACGACATCGAACAGCGCGCCGCGCGTGGTCAGAGCGTCCTTGGCCCCTTCCAGCATGGCATCGGCCAGATCGTCATAGAAGCGCGCCTCGACGATCAGGATACGGGGCGGGTCGTTCAGGATGGGTCTTCTCCGTCCATGCCACGCCAGCCGACGATGTTCAGGCCATAGCCCTCGAGGGCCGCCGGCTCGGGTCGGGTGGAGCTCATCACGATCATGTCGCGCACGCCGAGATCCAGCAGGATCTGCGCGCCGACGCCGTAGTTTCTCAGGGACCGGTCCAGCGCGACCGGCTTGTCGGCCCCCGACAGACGTTCGGCCAGCCCCTGAAGGGTGGGATCGCGCAGGAACACCACCACGCCCGGTCCGTCATGCGCCGTGATCGTCCGCAGGGCCGAGGGGATATAGCTCTGGCGCGCCTCGACGTGGCCCAGCAGGTCGGCGGCGAAATCGACCTGGTGCATCCGCACCAGGGTCGGCTTGCCAGCTTCGATCTTGCCGTGAACCAGGGCGACGTGCTCCTGCCCCTCGATGGTGTTCCGATACAGCATCAGACGGAACGGCCCGCCGTGAACGCTCTCGAACGGCGTGTCCATGACCCGTTCGACGAATCTCTCGGTGCGGCGGCGATAGGCGATCAGGTCGGCGATGGTGCCGATCTTCAGGCCGTGCAACTGGGCGAAGCCGATCAAGTCCGGCAGTCGCGCCATCGTCCCGTCGTCGTTCATGATCTCGCAGATCACTCCGGCGGGCGTAAGGCCTGCCATGCGGCTGATGTCGACGGCGGCCTCTGTATGGCCCGTTCGGACCAGCACGCCCCCGTCCCGCGCCACCAGCGGGAAGACGTGGCCGGGCGAGACGATATCGTCGGCACCCTTGGTCGGGTCGGAAGCGACCTGAACGGTCCGCGCGCGGTCAGCGGCGCTGATGCCGGTCGTGACGCCTTCGGCCGCCTCGATCGAGACGGTGAAGGCGGTCGTCATGCTCTCGCGGTTCTCGGCGGCCATCGGCGGCAGGCGCAGCGCCCGCGCGCGCTCGGCGGTGATGGCCAGGCAGATCAGGCCGCGCGCGTGGCGGGCCATGAAGTTGATCTGGTCCGGCGTCGCGAACTGGGCCGGGATGATGACGTCGCCTTCGTTCTCCCGGTCCTCGGCGTCGACCAGGATGTAGGGCCGGCCGTTGCGGGCATCCTCCAGGATGTCCTCGATCGGGCTGATGGGGCTGTCGGCATTGCTGGCTACGAGATGCATCACGCCGTCTCCTGCCACCGCGCGAGGTATCGCGCCAGCATGTCGATCTCCAGATTCACGGCGTCGCCGACGCTGAGCTGGCCCAGGGTCGTCGCCTCCCAGGTGTGAGGGATGATGTTCAGGCCAAAGCGCCGACCCTCCACGCTGTTCACCGTCAGGGACACGCCATCGACCGTGATCGAGCCCTTGGCCGCGATGTAGCGATGTAGGGGCTCGGGGGCCTCGACGGTCATCCGGTGCGAGCCGCCGTCCGGCGCGATCTCGACCACGCGGCCCAGCCCATCGACGTGACCGGACACGATATGGCCGCCCAATTCGTCCCCAGCGCGGGTGGCGCGCTCAAGGTTGATTCCTGTCCCGGCCTGCCACTCGCCCAGGCTGGTCTTGTCCAGCGTCTCGCCGGACACCTCGACCGCAAACCAGCCCGGCCCCTTTTCGACGACCGTCAGACACACCCCGGAATGGCTGATCGACGCGCCCAGATCGATGCCGGACGTATCCCAGGCGGTCTCGATCTCATAGCGGCGGTCGCGCGCGGTCTGGGCGACCGAGCGGACCCGGCCGATGTCGGTGATGATGCCCGTGAACATTCAGGAAAGCCTCTCGTAGCGTTCCCACAGGTCGTCACCCAGAGGCTCGACCGCAAGACGCCGCCACCGCGACGCATGCGCCAGCCGGGCCAGGTTCAGCGCCGCCACGCCCGGCCGCCCGTCCCCGCCCAGCAGGATCGGTGCCCTGAACCATTCGATCGCATCGACGACTCCGGCCGAGAGGAAACAGGCCGCCACACGGCCCCCGCCCTCGATCATCAAGGAGCCGACTCCGCGATCCTGAAGCGTTTTCAGCACCGCCTCGACCGCAGGTCGGCCATTGGCGTCGGCCGCGACCCTGACGATCTCGGCGGCGCCGATCGGGACCGGTTCGCGGGTGGTGAGCACCAGCGTCCCGGAGACGGCGACGCGGGCGAAGGTGGGCGTCCTCAGTCGACTGTCCAGAACAACGCGCAGCGGCTGGTTCGATTCCAGATCTGGCGCATCGGGCAGACGGACGGTCAGTCGCGGGTCATCCGCCAGGACGGTTTCGACTCCGACGAGCACGGCGTCATGGGCGGCGCGAAGGCGATGGCCCTGCTCGCGCGCCGGCAGGCCCGTGATCCACTGGCTCTCACCCGTCGATGTGCCGATACGCCCGTCCAGCGACGTCGCGACCTTCCAGGTGACCTTCATTCGCCGCGCGAGGTCCCGTCGTCGTCCAGCCCCTCGTCGCCCAGGAAGCGGGCGAAATCACCGGTGGCACGGAAGTCCTTGTAGACCGAGGCGTAGCGGACATAGGCCACCTCATCGACGCCCTTCAGGGCCTTCATGATGAAGTCACCGACCGTGCTGGACGGGATCTCGGTCTCGCCCAGACTCTCCAGCTGGCGCACGATGCGCGACACCATCTGCTCGACCTGCTCGGGCTGGATCGGGCGTTTCCTGAGCGCGATGGCCAGCGACCGCTCCAACTTGTCGCGATCAAACGGCGTGCGCCGCCCGTTGCGTTTCAGGATCACAAGTTCGCGCAGCTGGACCCTCTCAAACGTCGTGAAGCGCCCGCCGCAGTTGGGACAGGACCGGCGACGACGGATGGCCGCGCCGTCGTCCGACGGACGGCTGTCCTTCACCTGGCTGTCCGCGTTGCCGCAGAAGGGGCACTTCATTCAGCGGCCTATCCGTAGATCGGGAAGCGCGCCGTCAGTTCGCGCACCTTGGCCGAGACCTCGGCCACCACGGCCGGATCGGCCTCATCGCCCCCATTCATGCTGGAGACCACGTCCGCAATCCAGTGGCCGACCTGCTGGAACTCGGCCACGCCGAAGCCGCGCGTGGTGCCCGCCGGCGTCCCCAGCCGCACGCCCGAGGTCACGGTGAAGGGCGCGGTGTCGAACGGCACGCCGTTCTTGTTGCAGGTCATCAGGGCGTGTTCGAGTTGAAGCTCTGTCGCCTTGCCGGTCACGCCCTTGGGCCGCAGGTCGACCAGCATCAGGTGGCTGTCGGTGCCGCCCGACACGATGGCCAGGCCCCGCTCGACCAGGACGGCCGCCAGGGCCTGGGCGTTCTTCACCACCTGGCCGGCATAGGCCTTGAACTCGGGTTTCAGCGCCTCGCCGAAGGCCACGGCCTTGGCGGCGATGACATGCTCCAGCGGCCCACCCTGAAGGCCTGGGAAGACCGCCGAGTTGATCTTCTTGCCGATGTCCAGGTCGTTGGAGAGGATCAGGCCGCCGCGCGGGCCCCGCAGGGTCTTGTGAGTCGTCGTCGTCACGATGTGGGCGTGCGGCACCGGGTTCGGATAGACGCCGCCCGCGACCAGCCCGGCATAGTGGGCCATATCGACCATCAGGTAAGCGCCGACGCTGTCGGCGATCTCGCGGAAGCGTTTGAAGTCGATATGGCGGCTGTAGGCCGAGGCCCCCGCCACGATCAGCTTGGGTTTCTCTCTTTGCGCCATCTCGGCGACGTGGTCGTAGTCGATCAGATGATCGTCTTCGCGCACCTTGTAGGTCACGGGCCGAAACCACTTGCCCGACTGGTTCGCAGGGCTGCCGTGCGTCAGGTGCCCGCCGCAGGCCAGATCCATGCCCAGGAAGGTGTCGCCGGGCTGCAGCAGGGCGAAGAACACCGCCTGGTTGGCCTGTGCCCCCGAGTGCGGCTGGACGTTTGCGAAGGCCGCGCCGAACAGCTGCTTGGCCCGTTCACGCGCGAGGTCCTCGGTGACGTCGACGTATTCGCAGCCACCGTAGTAGCGCCGTCCCGGATAGCCCTCGGCATACTTGTTGGTCAGCACCGACCCCTGCGCCTCGAGCACCGCGAGCGAGACGATGTTCTCGGACGCGATCAGCTCGATCTGCTCCTGCTGGCGATGCAGCTCGCCCTTGATCGCGGCAGCGACGTCGGGATCGGCCTGGTCGAGGCCGCGCGAGAAATAGGCGTCATGGATGAAATGAGCGGTCACGGGCGGCGTCCGGGCTGGCTTGACGGGAGACGCTCTATCTAGTCCCGACCGGCGTTAGCCACAACATCTTGTGTCAGGACGCGGCGATCAGACGCCGGAGCTTGGCTATGGCCAGCCGTTCCACAGCCTTGGGTTCGGCGGCGGGGCCGACAGCAGTCGCTTCAATACCGGTAGCCACGTGGATCGCGGTGACCTTGAGATAAGCGCCGTTGCGGATCGACTCGACGATGACCTCGCCGAGGTCATCAGGCATCACGCAGCGACCGGCATCCGCGCGACGTTGCAGTGGGTCCACAGCTTGTCCATCGCCGTCACCAGAGCGTCCATCATGCCGTCGTCGTGGTCGGGTGACGGCGTGAAGCGCAGGCGCTCTGTGCCCTTGGGCACGGTCGGATAGTTGATCGGCTGGACGTAGATCCCGTGGTCTTCCAGCAGCATGTCCGAGATCATCTTGGTGTGGACCGGGTCGCCGACGAAGACCGGGACGATGTGGCTCTCGGACGGCATGACCGGGATGCCCGCCTCGGCGAAGCGGCGCTTCAGCGTTTCAGCCCGCTCCTGGTGCGCGTCGCGAAGTTCCGGATGCGCCTTCAGATGCCGCACCGAGGCGAGAGCCCCGGCCGTCAGCGCCGGAGGCAGACTGGTGGTGAAGATGAAGCCCGACGCCCAGCTGCGGACCGCGTCCACGATCACCGCGTCGGCGGCGATGTATCCGCCCATCACACCGATTGCCTTGCCCAGGGTGCATTCGACGATGTCGATGCCGTCCAGCACGCCATCACGCTCGGCGACGCCCGCGCCGGTCGCGCCGTACAGGCCCACGGCGTGGACCTCATCGAGGTAGGTCAGGGCACCGTATTTGCGCGCCAGGGCGATGGTGCCCGCCAGATCGGCGATGTCCCCGTCCATCGAATACACGCTCTCGAAGGCCACGAGCTTGGGCGCATCGGCCGGCGCGGCGGCCAGCAGCGTCTCCAGATGCGCCAGATCGTTGTGCAGGAAGACGTGCCGCTCGCACCCGCCGTTGCGGATGCCCGCGATCATCGAGGCGTGGTTCAGGCTGTCCGAGAAGATGATCAGACCCGGCAGGATGCGCTGCAGCGTCGTCAGCGTCGCCTCATTGGCCACATAGCCCGAGGTGAAAAGCAGCGCGGCTTCCTTCTGGTGCCAGGACGCCAGCTCGGCCTCAAGATCGACCGCTGACCGGGTCGTGCCCGAGATGTTGCGCGTGCCGCCGGCCCCCGCTCCGACCGTATCGACCTCGGCCTTCATGGCGTCGAGTACCGCCGGATGCTGACCCATTCCGAGATAATCGTTGGAACACCAGATGACGACGTCCTGTTCGGTGCCGTCATCGCGCCGACGCACAGCCTTGGGGAACTGGCCCCGGACGCGCTTCAGGTCGGCGAAGACGCGGTAACGCCCTTCGCCCTTCACCTGGTCGACGGCGGATTGAAATGCAGCTGTGTAATCGAACAAGGTTCGCGGCTTTCGCTGGCCATCGGAAACGGCGCGGTGATGCGCCGATGACACTCCAAAGTCCACACGCCCGGCAAGGCGAAATCGTCGCAAGCCCTTAATTGATAACCGTTCTCATTACGCTTTCGGCAGGTCGTCCAGCCGCCCGCGCAGCATTTGCAGGATGCCGGAGAAGTCGCGGCCGCCGTATCCCAGGCGATCGAACAGCTGGAACAGCGCCTCGGTCTGGGCCCCCAGCGGCGTCGAGGCTCCGGCTTTGGCGGCCGCATCCTGGGCCAGCTTCAGGTCCTTCAACATCATCGCCGTGGCGAATCCACCGTTGTAGTTGCGATTCGAGGGTGCCGTCGGCACCGGACCGGGCCATGGATAGTAGGTCGTTACCGACCAGCTTTGTCCCGATGACTTGGCCGCGATATCGAAGAACCTGACGGGGTCCAGCCCCAGCTTCTCGGCTAGGGCGATCGCCTCGCACGTCCCGAGCATGGTGATGCCCAGGATCATGTTGTTGCAGATCTTGGCCGCCTGCCCCGCCCCATGGTCCCCGGCCCGGAACGTCGCCCGGCTCATGGGTTCCAGCGCCGTCTCGACACGTGCGAAGTCAGGCTCGTCGCACCCGACCATGAAGGCAAGCGTTCCTGCGTCCGCCGCCATCGTGCCGCCCGAGACCGGGGCGTCAGCGAACGCATAGCCGCCTTCCCTGGCCAGGCCGGCGACCTTGCGCGCCGTGTCCACGTCGATGGTCGAGCAGTCCAGCAGCAAGGCCGACGACGGCGCGACCCCGATCACCTGCTCGGAAAAGACCTTCAGCACATGCGGGCCAGCCGGCAGCATGGTGATGACGACGTCGGCGTCCTTCACCGCCTCCCCGACGGAACCGGCCCTTCTGCAACCCGCCGCAGCCGCCCGCTCCAGCGCCTCGGCAGACAGGTCGAAAGCGGCCACGGCATGCCCCGCCTTGGCCTGATTGGCGGCCATCCCGCCCCCCATGTTCCCGAGGCCAATAAAGGCGATCTTTCGAGCGGTCATGAGGCGTCTCCCGGTGCGTTTCGTGTTTCGCCCCGGTTAGCCCCTCGCCTTCGAGGCCGCCAGACCTGTCGGGCGGGAAGCGAGACGAAGCTGTCGTCGAAAGCATGCTAGGGTCGAAGCCCAAACCGGAGAGACACCTTGGCCGCCCAGCTCGTCGTGACCTACAAGACCCCGTCGGACATCACTGCCTTCGACCGTCACTACCGAGACGTCCATGCGCCGCTGGCACACAAGATTCCGGGTCTCCGACGCTTCGAGACCAATGCCGGTCCGGTGATGACGCCAGAGGGTCCGTCAGACATTCACCTCATCGCCATCCTGCATTTCGACGACATGCCCGCTATCGGGGCCGCCTTCGCGAGCGCCGAAGGTCAGGCTGCGGCCGCGGATGTCGCCAACTTCGCGACGGGTGGAGCCTCCATGGTGATGTACGAGACGACGCAGGCCTAAGCGGGGCTGTTCAGAGCCAGCCCCGGTCAGACCTCGCGCCCCTGTACACCCAGGCCTCAGGCTAGGGCAGAGGCGTCCATTCCTCGCCCGCGGGGAGCGGCGCGAAGAGCCTGTCGAGATCGGCAGGCGTCACATCGTCCAAGGTGGCCGGCGACCATTTCGGCGCATTGTCCTTGTCCACGATCACGGCGCGAACGCCCTCCTGGAAGTCATGGGTCCGGACGACCCGGCCACCCAGGCGGTACTCCATCGCCATGACGTCGGCGAAGTCGGTCATGGCCCGACCCGCCCGCAGCTGGCGCAGGGTGACCTTCAGCGACTGGGGCGACTTGGTCAGCAGGATGTTCCGCTGCGATATCGCCCAGTCGGAGCCGTCACTGTCCAGCGCGTTCACGATGGCCTCGACCGTATCGTGGGCGAACAGGGCGTCGATCCGGGCGCGATGGGCGGCCAGCGGCGCAGGTCCCGCTTCGGTCGCGTACGCATTCACGACATCGGGTCCGCGCGCGACGATGTCCGCCTTCAAGGCGTCGATTTTCTGCGAAGCCACGAAGTGGGTATGGATCCCCAGGGCCACCGTATCCGCGGCCTTCAGCCGGGCTCCTGTCAGGGCCAGCCAGGTCCCTGTCTCACCGGGCAGCCTCGGCAGGAACCAGCCGCCGCCGACGTCGGGGAACAGGCCGATCCCGGTCTCGGGCATGGCATAGGTGGTGCGTTCGGTCGCCACCCGGATCGTCGCGGGCTCGGAGATGCCGACGCCGCCACCCATCACGATGCCGTCCACAATCGCCACGATCGGCTTGGGATAGACGAACATCAGGTGGTTCAGTCGGTACTCGGCGAGAAAGAAGGCCTTGGCCTCGACCGCATCGCTCGCGCCGCTTTCGGCGATCATCCGGATGTCGCCTCCGGCGCAGAAACCCCGCTCTCCCGAATGATCGATCAGGATCGACGTCACCCGAGGGTCGCCGCGCCAGGTCATCAAGGCAAGTGTCATCGCCTCGCACATCGCGAGGTTCAGCGCGTGCAAAGCGCGCGGCCGATCGAGGGTGATCCGACCGACACTGTGTTCGACGCGCGTCTCGACTTCGGTCTGGCTCATGGCCGCCGCTTAGCCCGGCCTGCGCCCCAAAGAAAAGCCCGACGCGAACGCCGGGCTGAAAAGTTGGTGATGGTGGGTGTCCTCAAGGAGAACACCGTCTTCGTCCGCCGATTTGGTTAACGAGACGTTTCATCGTTGCGACCCGGAAACCAGGCCACCTGCCGCGCCCCGCCGGCAGCCGTCCAGACCAGCCGCCAGCCGCCCGTCGTCGCAACGAGGCCGTCGGGACCCCCGAGATCGATCTGCGGCTCGAAGGCCCGACCGTCGATCTGGATCACGTCGGGCAGCCCCGCGGGTGCCACGCTCCACCGGCCGTCTTCACCGACGGCGACAGGGCGCTGCACGCCGGCGGTGATCGTCACGGTCGTCGAGGCGGCCGCCCGACCGGACAGAAAGACCGCCCGGCCGTCGCTGTCGACCGCGTCCAGCCCCGGCGCTGGATCAAAGCGGCGGGTTGGAGCGCCTGCGCTGACGAAGGCGATGGGGCCGCCGGCAGTGCCTGACACCAGCAGCCGGCCGGGCGCCGGGTAGCGCGCCTGCCCGGTCTGAACCTCGGCGGTGAACAAGGTGTCGGCGACGGGCCTGGGCGTCACCAGGCGGAACCGGCCCGTCTCATCCGCAGCGGCGGCGAAAACCTGACCCGTCGGGGTCGCGAGCACCACGCGGCCCGACGGTGAAGCCGTTCCGGTTAAAGTCAGTGAACCGCCCTCGATCATCGCCGTCTCGATCGTCGGCGGCGTGATCCAGGCTTTCTCGGCACCGGACGATGCCGAGACAGGCGCTTCCGAGCCGCAAGCCGCGAGCCCGAGGCACAGCGTCGCCACAAGGGTGATCCGTCGTTTCATCATGCGTGCCGTGTCTGTATGACCCGCTTCGGAGATAGCGCGGTCGTCACCGCCTGTCCCCTTTTCCGCATCGAGGTTCCATGTCGTCTGCCCCTCCCGCCATCCTGCCCTTCGACGGTCCCTCCGTCTGCCTGTTCTGTGGATCTTCCGACGCGGCCGATCCTGTCTACACCCGCGCGGCCGCGGACTTCGGGCGTGCGGCGGCACAAGCGGGCTGGCGGCTGGTCTATGGCGGAGGCGGCGTCGGGTTGATGGGGGCCTCGGCCCGCGCGGCCCACGAGGCCGGCGGCCGCGTGCTGGGCGTCATGCCCGAGTTCCTCCGCAACCGCGAGCGGCTGTTCGACGAGGTCGAGACCCTGGTCGTCACCTCGATGCACGAGCGCAAACAGATCATGTACGACCAGTCCGACGCCTTCGTCGTTGCGCCAGGAGGCATCGGCACGCTCGAAGAGGTGGTCGAGCTTCTGAGCTGGAAGCGGCTGGACCTGCACGGCAAGCCGGTCATCTTCCTCAACATCGACGGGTTCTGGGAGACGTTCTTCACCCTGATGCTGCACAGCGTCGAGACGGGTTTCACGCCGCCGTCATTCCTCGAGGCCTGGTCCGTCTGCGACACGGTGGAGGCGGCGATGGACATTCTGGAGCGGACGGACGTCACGATCTCCTTGCAACATGATCGCCGATAAGTGATCGTTGGTCACTTCGTCGTTAGCGTTCGTCTCCTTTGAAAACTCGGCTTGACAGTTTTTAATCAGGACGCACTATGAGACGGGGTTGAATGAACCCCTGTCGCACCCGGAGACCTCCCCATGCGCTCTGTTCTGTCCATCGCCGCAATTTGCGTGGCACTCGCCGCCCCGGTCGCCGCGCAGGCCCCCACCGGAACGCGTCTCGTCCTCGCCGATGCCGCCACCGCGCCGACCCGACCCACCATCGTGGACGGTGCCAGCTGGCGCTGTGAAGGGACGACCTGCACCGCGTCGGGCGGCGCGAACCAGCCCGCGCCCCGCGCCTGTCGCCGGGTCGTCGCTCGTCTTGGCGCGGTCACCCAGTTCACCTGGCGCGGCACGCCCCTGACGGCCGAACAACTCGCGGCCTGCAACGCCTAGGACTCTGTAGGGAGGGCGGTCCGACCGCCCTCCTCAGGCCGTCTCGCCCTTCAGCCGCCGCACGATCCGTTCGCGTCCGATCAGCGGGACCAGCGTCGCCATGTCGGGGCCGCGTTCCTGACCCGTCAGGATGTGGCGCAGAGGCATGAACAGCGCCTTGCCCTTGGCCCCGGTCTTCGCCTTGACCGCTTCGGTCCACACGGCCCAGGAGCCGGCCTCGAGCGTCTCCGGCAGGACCTCCAGCGCCGCCGCCGCGAAGGCGGGGTCTTCGATCAGGGGTTCGACGGGTCCTCTCACCATTCGCGTCAGGGCGACCACGTCGCCAAAGCGGGTCAGGTTGCCACGCAGCGCGTCCCACACCGCTTCTCCGAGATCGCAATTCAGCGCCGCGAGCCTCGTCTGCGCCTGGGCATAAGGCATGACGTGCAGCGCCTGCGCGTTCAGGCGTTCCAGATCCTCGGTGTCATAACGCGCGGGCGAGCGCCCCATCTTGTCGAAGCTGAAGCCGCTGCCGAGCACATCCAAGCTCCCGGCGACTTCGAGGGCGTCGGATGTCCCGATCCGGCCCAGGTGACTGGTGATGGCCAGCGGCTCATATCCTTGATCGCGCATCTCGGCGACCGACAGAGAGCCCAGTCGCTTGGACAGCGCGGCCCCGTCGGCGCCGACCAGCAGCGGCATGTGGGCGAAGCGGGGCAAGGCCGATCCCATGCCCAGGGCGATCAGGGCCTCGAAGATCTCGATCTGGGTCCCGGTGTTTGTGGTGTGATCCTCCCCCCGGATGACATGGGTGATCTCCATGTCCAGATCGTCGACGACCGACGGCAGGGTGTAGAGATAGAGCCCATCCTCGCGGATCAGCACAGGGTCCGACATCGAGGCGGTATCGACCTCGGCGTGTCCTCGCGACAGGTCCTCCCAGGTGACCCGGCGGCCGTCCAGCTTGAAGCGCCAGTGCGGCTTGCGCCCCTCGGCCTCCAGCGCCGCCCGGTCCGCCTCGGTCAGTTCCAGCGCCGCCCGGTCGTAGATAGGTGGCAGGCCGCGTGACAGTTGCACCTTGCGCCTACGATCGAGCTCCTCAGCCGTCTCATAGGCGGGATACAAGCGACCGGCCGCCTTCAGCCGCTCGGCCGCCTCGTGATAGCGGTCGAACCGCTTGGACTGGTTGTATCGCTCGTCCCAGACCAGGCCCAGCCAGCTCAGATCGTCCTCGATGCCCTGCTCGAACTCCGGCGTCGATCGCGCAAGGTCCGTATCGTCGATGCGCAGAACGAACGATCCGCCCTGCCCCTTGGCGAACAGCCAGTTGACCAGGGCGGTACGCACATTGCCGACGTGCAGCTTGCCGGTGGGCGACGGGGCGAAACGGACCTTGACGGACATGAGCGGACGGACTTTCGGGGAGGCGAGGCGCGTAGGTCGTCCGCCGCGCCGTCCAAGTCAAGGCGACGGGCCCATGCGGCTGTCGCGTAGATTTCGCTGTCCCGGCAACGATCTTGCGGCATAAGGCGGCCATGACCGCCCCGGCCCAACTGAGCGTCGATCTGAACGCGCTTTCGCACAACTTCCATGCGCTGGAGGCCCTGACCCGTGTGCCTGTGCATCCGGTCGTGAAGGCGGACGGCTATGGGCTGGGTGCCGCCCGGGTCGCGACGCGGCTGATGGCCGAGGGGGCCCGGACCTTCTTCGTCGCCCGACTGGCGGAGGGGGAGGCCCTGCGCGCGGCGCTCGGAGCGGAGCCCGCGATCTATGTCCTCGACGGCTGCGTCGGAGAGGGGGCTCCGGCGCTGCTGGCGGCGTCCCTTCGTCCCGTCATCAATCACCCGGACCAGCTTGCCGCCTGGCTCGGGTCCGGCGGTGGCCCATGCGGAATACAGATCGACACGGGGATGAACCGGCTGGGATTCCGACCGGAGGCCGCGCCCGAAGCCTTCGACGGGCTGGAACTGGTCATGAGCCATATGGCCTGCGCCGACGAACCCACCCAGCCCATGAATCGCCGCCAGCGGGACGCCTTCGCCGATATCTCCGCCCGTTACCCTGCGGCTTTGAGGTCCTTCGCCAACTCCGGCGGCTGCTTTCTGGGCCCGGACTTCGCCTTCGACGCCGTGCGGCCCGGCATCTGTCTCTACGGCGGGGGTCCGGAAGGACGGCCAGACGCCCGGCTGAAGTCCGTCGCGACCCTGACCGCCGAGGTCCTTCAGGTCCGCGAGGTCCCCGCTGGCGAGAGCGTCGGCTATTCGCGCGGCTTCGTGGCCGAGACGCCGCGTCGAATCGCGACCTGCGGCGCTGGCTATGCGGACGGCGTCCTGCGGTCCGCCAGCGGCGCTGGGCAGGTCTGGGCCGGCGGTGCCCTGCGCCCGATTCTGGGGCGGGTCTCGATGGACGTGATCGCGGTCGATGTGACGGGGGCAGATGTCGCCATCGGCGATTGCGTCGAGCTGTTCGGGCCGAACCGACTGCTCGACGACGCGGCATCGGCGGCGGGCACCATCTCCTATGAGTTGCTGACCTCGGTGACCCCGCGGGTGCATCGCCGGTACCTGTGACGTCGCCGCAGGGTTGAAGTCGCCAGGCCCGCGTTCCAAAGTCCGCGCCGCTTCGCCGGAGTCTCGCATGCGCCTTATCGCCCTCGCCGCCCTTCTCGCCGCCCTGCCGGCCTCCGCCCTGGCCCAGACGCCGGCGGCCGTTGAACAGCCGCTGCTGCACGAGGTGGTCGGCCAGGTCTCGCCGGATCGCCTGCTGGCCGACGTCACGGCCCTCGTCGGTTTCGGCACCCGCCACACCATGTCCGAAACCCGGTCGGAGACGCGAGGCATCGGCGCCGCCCGCCGCTGGACCGAGCGCGAGTTCCGCCGAATCTCCGGCGAGTGCGGGAACTGCCTGGAGATCGCACTGCCCGCCGATATGGTCACCGGCCCCCGCATCCCGACGCCGGTCGAGGTCGTCAATGTGCTGGCCATCCAGCGCGGCACCGGCGACCCCAACCGCGTCATCGTCATCTCCGGCCACATCGACAGCCGCGTGTCCGACGTCATGGACTTCACCTCCGACGCCCCCGGGGCCAATGACGATGCTTCCGGCGTCGCCGCGGTGCTGGAAGCCGCGCGGGTCCTGTCGAAACACCGGTTCGACGCCACCCTGGTCTATGCGGTCCTGTCGGGCGAGGAACAGGGCCTGTTCGGCGGCCGCATCCTGGCCGACTATGCCAAGGCCCAGGGCTGGGTCGTCGAGGCCAATCTGAACAACGACATCGTCGGCAACTCCCAGGGCCAATCCGGCGTGCGCGACACCACCCGCGTCCGCGTCTTCTCCGAAGGCACCAAGACGGTCGAGACGATCGCCCAGGCCGACCGTCGACGCTACAACGGCGGCGAGGTCGACAGCTCTTCGCGCAATCTGGCGCGCTACGTCGACGGCATCGCCGACCGCTACCTGACCAATTTCGACGTCGACATGATCTATCGCACCGACCGCTTCGGCCGCGGCGGCGATCAGGTCGAGATGCTTCGCGCGGGCTTCCCCGCTGTGCGCATTTCCGAAGGGGCTGAAAACTATGATCACCAGCATCAGGATCTGCGGACCGAGAACGGCGTCGTCTATGGCGACACCATCGATGAAATGGACTTCGACTATCTCGGTCAGGTCGCGCGTCTGAACATCGCCACCATGGCCGCCCTGGCCAATGCGCCGATGGTGCCGTCCGGCGTCACCATCGCCGGTGCCGTCCGGCCCGACACGACCCTGACCTGGACCGCCGCGCCGGGGGCAGCCGGCTACCGCGTCTGGTGGCGCTCCACGACCGCGCCGCAATGGACCCACAGCCGCTGGGCCGGCAATGCCACGACCCTGGTGCTCGCGGGCATTCCGATCGACGACTATTTCTTCGGCGTCTCGGCCGTATCCGAGGACGGCTACGAGAGCCCGGTCGTCTTCCCGGGCCCAGCCGGAGCCTTCGTCTCGGTCGGCGACCCGGCCCCCGCCAACTGACGATGGGCGAAGTGCGTGGCCGCGTGCGCGTGGCCGTCTTGATCTCCGGTGCCGGCTCCAACATGGCCGCGCTGATCGATGCCGGTCAGGCACCGGATGCGTCCTATGAGGTCGTTTTGGTCGTATCCAACGATCCCGACGCCGGCGGGCTCGCCATCGCGCGCGCCAAGGGCGTGACGGCTGTGACGGTCGACCACCGGCCCTTCGGCAAGGACCGGGTCGGCCATGAAACCGTCATCCAGGCCCAGCTGGAGACTGCGAGCGCTCAGGTCGTCGCCCTCGCCGGCTATATGCGGCTGCTCACGCCATGGCTGGTCGGTCGTTGGGCGGATCGGCTGTTGAACATCCATCCCAGCCTGCTGCCGAAATATCGTGGCCTGGACACACATGCGCGGGCCCTGGCGGCCGGAGACTCAGTGGCGGGTTGCACGGTCCATCTTGTCACCGAGGGTATGGACGAGGGTCCGATCCTGGCCCAGGCCGAGGTACCAGTCCTCGGAGATGACACGCCCGCCAGCCTGTCTCAGCGGGTGCTCGCGGCCGAGCATACCCTCTATCCCGAGGCCCTGTCGCGGTTCTGCTTCGATCGTTTCGGCCTGTAACGACAAGGGGCCCCGGATCGCTCCGGGGCCCCTCGGGACTTGGTATCCTGCGGGTTTTCCCCGAGGGTGATCGATCAGCCGACGATTTGGTCTTCAGTGAAGAACTGGGCGATCTCGATGCCGGCGTTCTCCAACGAGTCCGAGCCGTGGACCGAGTTCTCGCCGATCGACAGGGCGAACGACTTGCGGATCGTGCCGTCAGCGGCGTCCTTGGGGTTCGTCGCCCCCATGACCTCGCGATATTTGGCCACGGCGTTGTCGCCTTCCAGCACCTGGACCACGACCGGCTCGGCGGTCATCTGGCCGACCAGCTCGCCGTAGAACGGGCGCTCGGCGTGGACTTCGTAGAATTTCTTGGCCTGGGCCTCAGTCAGCTTGACCCGGCGCTGGGCGACGATGCGCAGACCGGCCCCCTCGATCACGGCGTTGATCGCGCCGGTCAGGTTGCGGCGCGTGGCGTCGGGCTTGAGGATCGAGAAAGTGCGTTCGGCCATGATGTGACTTCTTGTTTGGGAGATTGAAGGTCGCGGGCTTATAGCGACGCCCCTCCCCCGCGCCAACCCGCAAGTCTGACCCTTCTATGCTCCAGATCACCAACCTGACGTTCAATGCCTGGGGCCGCCAGTTCCTGGACGACGCCTCGGTCAGCCTGCCCCCCGGTGCCAAGGTCGGGCTGGTCGGTCGAAACGGCATCGGCAAGTCGACCCTGTTCAAGATCATCCTGGGCGAACTGGCCGGCAATGGCGACGAGGTCAGCCTGCCAAAGACCGCCCGCATCGGCTCGGTCGATCAGGAGCACCCGGCGACGCCGGTCAGCGTGCTGGAGACCATTCTGGAAGCCGACACCGAGCGCCACGACCTGCTCGGCCGCCTCGAAACCGCCGAGCCGGAGGAGATGGGCGAGATCTGGGCCCGGCTGATCGAGATCGACGCCGACGGCGCGCCCAGCCGCGCGGCTGAAATCCTGGCGGGCCTCGGCTTTAATCACGAGGACCAGCAGCGGCCGATGTCGCATTACTCCGGCGGCTGGCGGATGCGCGTGGCCTTGGCCGCCGCCCTGTTCGCCCAACCGGACATGCTGCTGCTGGACGAACCGACCAACTACCTCGATCTGGAAGGGGCCCTCTGGCTCGAGGCGCGGCTGAAAAAGTATCCCGCGACCGCCCTGATCATCTCCCACGACCGCGAGATGCTGAACGAGGTCTGCACCCACATCCTGCACCTGGCGAACCGCAAGCTGGAGATCTACACCGGCAACTACGACCAGTTCGAACAGGCCCGGGCCGAGAAGGCCCGCCTGCAGCTGTCGGCCAAGGCCAAGCAGGACGCCGAGCGCGCCCACCTCCAGGCCTTCGTCGATCGCTTCAAGGCCAAGGCGTCCAAGGCCGCCCAGGCGCAGAGCCGCATGAAGCGTCTGGCCAAGATGCAGCCCGTCTCGACGACGATCGAGGAACGCGTCGCCCCCTTCACCCTGCCCTCGCCGCCGCGCCCCCTCGCCCCGCCCCTGATCCGGCTAGAGCGGGCCAACGTCGGCTATGAGACCGGCAAGCCGATCCTGCGAAACCTCAACCTGCGCATGGACCTGGACGACCGCATCGGCCTCCTGGGCGTCAACGGCGCGGGCAAGTCGACCTTCGCCAAGATGATCGCCGGGGCCCTGAACGTCTCCGAGGGCGAACTGCACCGCGACAAGAAGATGCGCGTCGGCTGGTTCCACCAGCACCAGATCGAGGCCATGGACCCGACCGACACGCCGCTGGAGATCATCCGTCGCGCGATGCCGGACGCCCCCGAGAGCGCCCGCCGTTCCAAGCTGGCCCAGTTCGGTCTCAGCTACGAGAAGCAGGAGACCAAGGTCGAGGCCCTGTCCGGCGGTGAGCGCGCCCGCCTGTTGCTCAACATGGTCGCCATGGACGCGCCTCACGTCCTGATCCTGGACGAACCGACCAACCACCTGGACATCGACAGTCGCCGGGCCCTGCTGGACGCGCTGAACGACTATTCCGGCGCGGTCATCCTGATCACCCACGACCGGTCGCTGATGGAGCTGGTGGCCGACCGTCTGTGGCTGGCTGCGGATGGCACGGTCCGACCGTACGACGGGGACATGGACGACTACGCCCGCTTCGTCTTGGAGCGGGCCAAGCAGGCGGCGGTCAAGCCCAGCCAGATCAAGGCCGAGGCCCCCCAGGCCGCCCCGACCCACACCGCCGCCAAGGCCGAGCGCAAGAAGGGCGGCCCCTCCCCCTCGACCCTGCGCCATGCCGCGAAGAAGGCCGAAGAACGCGTCGCGGCCCTGACCGCCGAAATCGCCCGCATCGACGACGACCTGGCCAACGCCGCCGTGTCCAACCCCAAGGCGCTCGAAGGCTTGACCCGCGCCCGCGCCAAGACCCAGGGCGAACTGGACGCCGCCGAAGCCGCATGGATGCAGGCCGAAGAGGCTCTCGCCGAGGTCGCCTAGCCGCGAAGCTCGCGCAGAACAGCCGGGACCAGATCGGGCAGATCCTCCGCGATCAGACCGGGTCCGAACCGGTCGCCGGCCACGCTGTGTATCCAGACGGCAGCGCAGGCCGCGTCGAAGCTCCCCATGTGCTGGGCGATCAGGCCGCCGATCAGACCGGCCAGCACGTCGCCGCTGCCGGCTGTCGCCAGCCAGGGCGACCCGTTGGCATTGCATATCAGCCGACCGTCCGGCGAGGCGATCACGGTCTGCGCGCCTTTCAGCACGATATGGGCACCGGCCGTCGATGCCGCCTTCAGGGCCGCCGCCTCACGGCCCAGCGACAACAGGCCGGGAAACACGCGCTTGAACTCGCCCTCGTGCGGCGTCAGCACATCGTCCCGGTCCAGGCTGGCGAACAGATCGACCCCCCGCCCCTTGAAGATCGTCAGGGCGTCGGCATCGACCACCAGCGCGGCGCCGGTCCGGGCCAGGGCCGCCAGATTCTGGACGGTCGCATCGTTCAGCCCCGCCGCCGGACCGATGACGACGCAATCCATGCCTTCGGCCACGGCTTCGAGGGCGTCGGGCGATGCGAAGGCCTCGACCATCACGGCTTCCAGCGCGCCGGCCACGACGGGCGCCGCATCGGGTGGCGACAGCACCTTGACCAGGCCCGCGCCGACCCGCAGCCCAGCCCGTGCCGCGAGCCGGGCCGCCCCCGTCCTCAACGGGCCGCCGGAGACGACGCCCAGCCGTCCACGCGAGTGTTTATGCGTCGCCGCATCCGGCCACGGAAAACGCACGCTCCACAGCGACGGGTCGTTCAGTTCGGCCATTCGATCCTCCGTCTCCGGAACGCCTGAAAATGCAGTCCGGCCCTTGCCTTATTGTGCGATGCGGTGTCCCTTTCATTCCCGAGTGTCCGGCTCGCCAACGGCCGGGCCCGCGCCGCCTCGGGATCGCCCATGAAGAAGATCGAAGCCGTCATCAAGCCGTTCAAGCTGGACGACGTGAAAGAGGCCCTCCAGGACATCGGCGTCCAGGGCATGACGGTGCTCGAGGCTAAGGGATACGGCCGCCAGAAGGGCCATTCCGAACTCTATCGCGGCGCCGAATACGTCATCGACTTCCTACCCAAGATCAAGATCGAGGTCGTGGTCGCCGATGACCTCGCGCCCGCCGTGGTCGAGGCCATCCAGACGGCCGCCCGAACCGGCAAGATCGGCGACGGAAAGATCTTCGTCTCCGACATCGCCGACGTCATCCGCATCCGCACCGGCGAAACCGGGGCGCAGGCGGTCTAGTACCCCAAGCTTCCTCCCCAGAAGAAACGTAGAGAAGGATCATCGAACTCATGAGCGCCAAGAAAATCCTGCAGGAGATCAAGGACAAGGACGTGAAATACGTCGACGTCCGCTTCACCGACACGCGCGGCAAGCTGCAGCACGTCACCTTCGACATCGACCTCGTCGACGAGGAGTTCCTCGAAGAGGGCACGATGTTCGACGGCTCGTCGATCGCCGGGTGGAAGGCGATCAACGAGAGCGACATGCTGCTCAAGCCTGACCTGACGACGGCCTACATCGACCCGTTCTACCAGCAGACCACGATGTTCCTGTTCTGCGACGTGATGAACCCGGACACGGGCGAGCCCTACAACCGCGACAGCCGCTCGATGGCCAAGAAGGCCCTGGCCTATGTGCAGTCCTCGGGCGTGGGCGACGCGGTCTATTTCGGACCGGAAGCCGAGTTCTTCATCTTCGACGACGTGCGCTGGTCCACCCAGCCGCACGACACCGGCTACGCCTATGACTCGACCGAGCTGCCGGCCAACACTGGCGCGGAATACACCGAGGGCAACATGGGCCACCGCCCGGGGCCCAAGGGCGGCTACTTCCCGGTCAACCCGGTCGACTCGGGCCAGGACCTGCGCGGCGAAATGCTGGGCGTCATGCGCGACCTGGGCCTGCAGCCCGAAAAGCACCACCACGAGGTCGCCCCGGCCCAACACGAACTGGGTCTGAAGTTCTCCGACCTGCTGACCATGGCCGACCGGCTTCAGCTCTATAAGTACGTCATCCACAACGTGGCGGCGGCGTACGGCAAGACGGCAACGTTCATGGCAAAGCCCATGTATGCCGACAACGGCTCGGGCATGCACGTTCACCAGTCGATCTGGCGCGACGGCAAGCCTCTGTTCGCGGGCGACAAATACGCCGGCCTGTCCGACACCTGTCTTTGGTACATCGGCGGCATCATCAAGCACGCCAAGGCCATCAACGCCTTCGCCAACTCCACTACCAACTCCTACAAGCGCCTGGTCCCCGGCTACGAAGCCCCGGTCAAGCTGGCTTATTCGTCGCGCAACCGCTCGGCCTCGATCCGGATTCCGTGGGTGTCGTCGCCCAAGGCCAAGCGCATCGAGGCCCGCTTCCCCGATCCGATGGGCAACCCCTATCTGACCTTCGTGGCCCTTCTGATGGCCGGCCTGGACGGCATCGAGAACCGGATCGATCCGGGCGCTCCCGCCGACAAGAACCTCTACGACCTGCCGCCCGAAGAGCGCGGCTCGATCCCCGAGGTCTGCGGCAGCCTGAAGGAAGCCTTGGAGTCGCTCGACAAGGACCGGGCCTTCCTCAAGAAGGGCGGCGTCATGGATGACGACTTCATCGACAGCTACATCGAGCTGAAGATGGAAGAGGTGATGCGCCTGGCGCTGCACCCGCACCCGGTCGAGTTCGACATGTACTACAGCTGCTGATCCGGCGACGGATCGCGATAGAGGGGCCGGGCGGCGACGCCCGGCCCTTTCCTTTTGGGCTGCCCTCCGGCAGCAAGGAGGCATGGACGCCGCTCGCTTTCGATCCCTCGCCGAGACCGCGCCGGCGGACCTTCGCCAGAAGCTGCTGTCGCTGCCCGACATCATCGCCGACTGGGTCGCGCCGCACGGAGGCCTGGCGGGCCGCAAGATCATGGACTTCGGCTGCGGGCTGGGCGAACTCGCGGCGGGTTTGGCCTATGCCGAACCCACCGCGCAGGTGATCGGCGTCGAGGTCACCGACCAGCCTGCGGCCCTGTCATCCGCCCTGAAGCCGATCGAGCTCGAACCGCCGCCCAATCTGTCGTTCCGCGAAGTTCCATTGGGTCAGGTCGGCGACGACGGTGACTTCGATCTCATCGTCAGCTGGTCGGTGTTCGAACACATCCAGCGCAACCAGTTCGACGCGGTGATGGCGCGTCTGATCACCCGCCTGAAACGTGGTGGTCTGCTGTTCATGCAGGTTTCGCCCCTGTTCTTCAGCCCGGAGGGCTCGCACTTCTGGGCGCTCGGCTACACCGACTGGCAGCACCTGACCCGGGAGCTGAGCGAGGTCCGCGAGGATCTCGACGCTTCGACCCTGAATGAGCGACAGCGTGATCTGCACTGGAAGCTGTTCCTGCGCTTGAACCGCTTCACCGCGCCGGACTTCGAGGCCCGGCTGGCCAGCGCGGGCTTCAGCCTGCTGCGTCGCCAGATCGATCGGATCGACCGCGAACCTCCGGCTGAGCTGCTGACCGCCTATGACCGGGACGCGCTGACGACCGGGCAGGTCGTCTTGCTGCTCCGACGGGATTAGGCCGGCAGGCCCTCGGCCTCGTCTTCGCGCTTGCGACGCAGCTCGATCAGCCGGACGCACCAGATCGAGATCTCGTAGAGGATCACCAGGGGGATCGCGAGCATCAGCTGGCTGATGGGATCAGGCGGCGTCACGATGGCGGCCAGGACCACGACCGCCACGATGGCATAGCGTCGCCCTTCGCTCATCAACTTGGACGAGATGAGCCCGGCGAGCCCCAGCAGCGTCATCACCACCGGCAGCTGGAAGCAGAGCCCGAACGCCAGGATCAGGGCGGTGACGAGGTTCAGATACTCCGACACCTTGGGCAGCAGGGCGACCGCGACGGTCTCCGAGCTGATCTGCTGGCTCAGCGAGAACCACATCACGAACGGCAGCATGATGAAATAAACCAGCGCGGCACCCAGCATGAACAGCAACGGGGACGCGATCAGGAACGGCAGGAATGCCCCCTTCTCGTTCCGATAGAGGCCCGGTGCCACGAAGCGCCACAACTGGAACGCCAAGACCGGAAACGACAGGAAAACAGCGCCGAAGCCAGCGAGCTTCATCTTGGTGAACAGGATTTCCAACGGTGCCGTATAGATCAGCTGAGCCGCCTCGGCCGTCGTGGGCGGCATCGGGGCCAGCCCCGCTGTCACCTGGATCAGCAGGATCGGCGACACATTGTGCCCGTCGCTGACGGCATACAGGGCACTGGCTGCCGCGAACGGCTTGACCAGGAAGACATAGATCGGGCCGGCGAAGAAGAAGCAGACGATGAAGGCGATGCCGAACGCCGCCACGCACCAGATCAGCCGCCCGCGCAGCTCGATCAAATGATCCATCAACGGCGCCCGCGACGCCTCGATCTCGGCCTCGTCGCGGTCGGTCACAGGTCAGTCTTCGGCTTGCGCGGCTTGCGACCGGCGCTCGGAGCCTTGGCCACGGCGGCGGGGGCTGCGGGCTTGCGCGCCGCCTTCGGCCGGGTCACCGCGACCGCGTCCCCGGTCTTGGCAGCGCGGGGCTTTGCGGACCGCCGGGGCTTGGCCGCTTGCGCGACCGCAGCCTCGGCCACGGCGGCATCGGAGGTCGGCAGCGGCGTCATGACGGGCTCGGGAAACTCCGGGCTGTTCAGAGCGAGCGGCGGGGCGACAGCCGGGATCGCGGGCTTGTCGAGTTCTGACCTGATGTCCTTGAAGGCGGCGTCGGCCTCGGCTCCCAGACGCACCATGCCCTGACCGACGGCCCCCTGGCCCTGACGCAGCGCCTCGACCTCCTTGCGCAGGTCATCCAGTTCGGACTGTCGGGCCATTTCGTCGAAGCTGGCACGGAACTCGTTGGCCATGCCTCGCATCTTGGCGACCCATTTGCCGAGCTGACGCAGCATGACGGGCAGCCGTTCGGGCCCGACCACGATCAGGGCGACAGCGGCGATGACGAGATATTCGAGGCCCCCGATCCCGGGGCCGAGGCCGCCCATGCGTCAGGCTCTTTCCGCCAGCGATATCAGCGCTTCAGCTCTTCCTTTTCCGCGTCGGTACGCGGCAGGCTGGACACGCCCTCGGCCGGTCCGTCCTTGCCGTCGTCTTTCAGGCCCTCACGGAAGGCCTTGATGCCCTTGGCGGCGTCACCCATCAGATTCGAAATCTTGCCCTTGCCGCCGAACAGCAGCGCGACCACGACGATGACGATGGCCCAGTGCCAGATGCTCATAGCGCCCACGGCGAACTCTCCTCAGACGGACCGTCTCGGCCCGCGTCAAACATACGCTGCATATAGGCCACCGGATGGCGACGCGCCAAGGGAAGCTGTAAGGCCGCGCAAATGAGTCATGTCATCATCCACACCGACGGTGCCTGCAAGGGCAACCCGGGCCCCGGCGGCTGGGGCGCGATCCTGCAATCTGGCGGCAAGACCAAGGAAATGTCAGGCGGAGAGCCCCTGACCACCAACAACCGCATGGAGCTGACCGCGGCCATCATGGCGCTGGAGGCCCTGACCCGCCCCTGCAAGATCGATCTGCACACCGACAGCAAATACGTGATGGACGGCATCACCGGCTGGATCCACGGCTGGAAGGCGCGGGGCTGGAAGACGGCGGACAAGAAGCCGGTCAAGAACGACGACCTGTGGAAGCGCCTCGATGCGGCCCGCACACGCCACGAAGTCAAGTGGCACTGGGTCAAGGGTCACGCCGGCCACGAACTGAACGAGCGCGCCGACCAACTGGCCAATCGCGGGATCGAGGAGATGCGCGCGGCGAAAGCCTAGAGCGCGCGGACTTTCAGGTCGCCGCCCCGGCTGGCCTCGACGATAACGCTGTCTCCGACCGGCGGGCCGTCGCCCTCGATCTCTGCCGCCCATTCGGCACCCGAGACGAAGACCCGGCCGCGTCCGTCGACGAAGGGCGCGACGACCCGAGCGCGCTGGCCGATCAGGCGCGCGTCGCGGTCGTTGATGTCGGGTCTGTCGTCGGGGTTCACCCGCTGGATCAGACGGCGAGAGAACAGGGTCGCCACGACCGTCAGGGCCGCGAACAACCCGACCTCGCCCGCGAACCCGATCTGGAGCCCGAGCGCCGTCAGCACGGCCACCACGCCGGCGGCCACCGCCGGCCACAGCAGCCACTCGGTCGAGGCCGCGGCCTCGACGGCCAGAAGCAGGACCCCGATAGCCAGCCAGATCCAGAAGGGCTGGCTGTTGTAGACGTCGATCACCGCTTGCATCGAAACCGCCTCCGATCAGGTGGTGGGGGGGACTGCGCCGCCACGGGCGCGAGGCGGAGGCGGCGGGGCGGTCCGGGCCGGTCCCTGCTGCTCGCGGGCCAGGCCGACGAGTTCGCCGATGCCGGCGATGGTGCCGACCAGGCCGCTCATCTCGGCGGGGACGATGACCGTCTTGGCCGTCGGGTTGCGCGCCAGTTCGGCGAAGGCGTCCACATACCGTTGGGCCACGAAGTAGTTGATCGCGTTGACGTCGCCACGCGCGATCGCCTCCGACACCATGGCGGTCGCCTTGGCCTCGGCCTCGGCTTCGCGCTCGCGGGCCTCGGCGTCGCGGAAGGCGGCTTCCTTTCGGCCCTCGGCCTGCAGGATGGCGGCCTGTTTGGCCCCCTCGGCGCGGGCGATGGCGGCCTGCTTCTCGCCCTCGGCCTCGGTGATCACGGCGCGGCGCTCGCGCTCGGCCTTCATCTGGCGGGCCATGGCGTTGGTGATGTCGACCGGGGGCGTCAGGTCCTTGATCTCGATCCGGTTGACCTTGACGCCCCAGGGCTCGGTCGCCGCGTCGATCACGGTCAGCAGTCGCGAGTTGATGTTGTCGCGCTGGAACAACACCTCATCCAGGTCCATCGACCCGACCACGGTCCGCAGGTTGGTCGAGCACAGCTGGGTGATGGCGTAGGGCAGATTCTCGACGCGATAGGCTGCGCTGGGCGCGTCCATCACCTGGATGAAGACGATCGCATCGACCTTCACCATGGCGTTGTCCTTGGTGATGACCTCCTGCTGGGGCACGTCCAGGACCTGCTCCATCATGTTCATGCGCCGGCCGATCCGCTCGACGAAGGGCACCAGGATGCTGATCCCGGGCTTCAAAGTCTTGGTGTATTTCCCGAACCGTTCGACCGTCAGCTCGCGGCCCTGCGGCACGATCTTGACCAGGCTGAAGAGGAAGACGGCTGCGAAAACGACGAGGGCCAGCACGAAATAGGTCATCGGGATTCTCCTGCCCTCAGGCTAGCCGGACGCCCGGCCCCACGCCACCGAAACCGGACGGCGGCGTCCTTACAGTCCCTGACCGCGCTCAGCCCGGCGACGCCGCGTCCCGCATGTCGATCGCCGCCTGGAGAATCCGCTGCGTCTCGCTCCAGGCCACCAGACCCAGGGCCTCGCCCATCGGCATGAAGCGCGCCTCGGCCGTGTCGTCGCCGGCGACTGGCTCTCCATCGATCCATTCGGCGAGGAAATCGATCAGCACATAGTGGCGGCCGGCCTCGGGGAAGATGCCGTCCACCACAGCGATCAAACCGACCAGCCGCGCTTCGACCCCGGTTTCCTCGCGTAACTCGCGCAGGGCGGCGGCCCGCACCGTCTCGCCCGGTTCGATTCGCCCACCCGGCAGGCTCCACTCGCCTAGCCGTGGCGGCGTGCCGCGCCGGATCAGCAGGACGTCGTCGTCGCGCAGGCAGACGACGCCGACGGCGGGCACGGGAGAAGGCAACGACTCGGTCATCGACCGCAGCCTAGACGGTTTGCGCTGGCGCGCGCCGCGACGCTTTGAGACAACGGGACATGGCCTCCCTTCCCCCCTCCGCCATCGCCGACCTGAAAGCTGCGCTCGGCCCCTCCGGCTGGACCGAGGACGCGCAGGAGATCGCGCCCTGGCTGACGGAATGGCGCAACAAGTGGCAGGGCCACACGCCCCTGATGCTGAAGCCCGGTTCGACCGCCGAGGTCGCGCGGGCGGTGTCGATCTGCGCGGCGCACGGCGTCGCCATCGTGCCTCAGGGTGGGGATACCGGCCTCGTGGGCGGCCAGATCCCCTATGGCGAGGTTCTGCTGTCGACCCGCCGACTGCGCGCGGTCCGCGATGTCACGCCGCTGGACGACGCCATGACGGTCGAGGCGGGCGTGACCCTGCTGGAGGCACAGCAGGCGGCGACCGCCGCAGGCCGCTTCTTCCCGCTCAGCCTCGCGGCCGAGGGCACAGCCACGATCGGCGGGGTCATCTCCACCAATGCGGGCGGCACGGCGGTTCTGCGCTACGGCATGATGCGCGACCTCGTCCTGGGCCTCGAGGCCGTCATGCCCGACGGCCAGATCTTCAACGGCCTGAAGCGTCTGAGGAAGGACAACACCGGCTACGACCTCAAGCAGTTGCTGATCGGCGCCGAGGGCACCCTGGGCGTCGTGACGGCCGCGACGCTGAAGCTGTTTCCAATCCTGCGCAGCCGCGCCACGGCCGTCGTGGGTCTGGAGACGCCGCATTCCGCCATCCAGCTCCTGGCCACCGCCAAGGCCGAGACCGGCGGCGGGGTCGAGGCCTTCGAGCTGATGAAGCGCATCGGCGTCGAGTTCGCCCTGCGACATGTCCCCGGCGTGCGCGAGCCGCTGGACAGCATCCAGCCCTGGTATGTCCTGATCGAACTGACGTCGGGAGAGCCGGGCGCGGCCGAGGCCGGCATGGAACGCATCCTGGAGGCGGCCTTCGACCAGGGCCTGATCACCGACGCCGCCATCGCCCAGAACGAGACCCAGACGCGCGACTTCTGGAAGCTGCGCGAGGAGCAGTCGGCCGCCCAAAAGCCCGAGGGCGGCGGCTGGAAGCACGACGTCTCCGTCCCCGTCAGCCAGATCGCCGACTTCCTTGAAGAGGCCACCGCCGCCGTCGAACGCTTCGAGCCTGGGGCCCGGGTCAGCGCCTTCGGCCACGTCGGCGACGGCAACATGCACTACGACATCCTGTGCCCGCCGGGGGGCGACCTGAAGGCTTTCCTCGGCCGCTGGGAGGCAGGCTCCCAGGTCGTTCACGACATCGTGGCCCGCTACGACGGCTCCATCTCCGCCGAGCACGGCCTGGGTCGCCTCAAGACCGACGAGGCCCGCCGCTACAAGTCGCCGCTGGAGGTCTCGACCATGCAGGCCATCCGGCTGGCCATCGACCCGAAGCGGATCATGAACCCGGCCGTGCTGTTCTAAAGGTCGCGCCCGGCTTCAAACCGTCGCCGAAGCGGCCTAGATGGCGCTCCGAACGCAAAGGAGCGCCCTCGCCTTGCTGATCGTCCTGTCACCGGCCAAACGGCTGGACTTTTCCGAGCCGGCGGTCGCGGTCGAGCCGACCCTGCCTCGCCTGACCGAGGAGACGGCCAGCCTTGCGCGAACGGCCCGCCGCCAGACCAAGGCCGACCTGCGCCGCCTGATGGGCATCTCCGACGATCTGGCCCGGCTGAACCGCGAACGCTTCCAGGCCTTCGATCCCGAGTCGCAGGAGGGCACCCCCGCAGCATTTGCCTTCGCCGGCGACGTCTACCAGGGGCTGGACGCGCGCTCCCTCGACGCGGACGCCCTGGCTTTCGCCCAGGACCGGGTTCGTATCCTGTCCGGGCTCTACGGCATCCTGCGCCCGCTGGACCGCATCCAGCCCTATCGGCTGGAGATGGGCACGCGGCTGAAGACGCGCCGGGGCTCCAGCCTCTACGACTTCTGGGGCGACCGGCTGTCGAAGCAGCTGAACGCCGACGCCGAGGGGCACGCCGACCCGACGCTCGTGAACCTCGCCAGCCAGGAATACTTCGGTGCCGTCGACGCCAAGGCGCTGAAGATCCCGGTCGTCACCTGCCACTTCCGTGAGGCCAGGGACGGCGAGAGCCGGATCATTTCCTTCTTCGCCAAGAAGGCCCGGGGGACCATGGCCCGGTTCGCCGTCGAGGAGCGCATCGAGCGGGTCGCCGACCTGAAGGCCTTCGACCGCGACGGCTACGGCTTCGATAAGGCCGCCTCGACGGACCTCGACTGGATATTCATCAGATCGGGAAATTCCTGACGCCTGTCGCCTTCGCAGACGCGAGCAGCTAGGGTTTGCCGAACCCTGACCCCGGCGTCGAAGGACGGCGGCAAGAAACCAGAACGGACGACAGCCTCATGTTCCAGTGGCCCGGAAAGAAGGACGGCGAGCAGACCGAACGTCCCGTCTATCGCAACCCCGACGACCTGCGCGGTCAGGTGGCGGTCATCTCGGGTTCCACCTCCGGTATCGGCCTCGCCTTGGCCCGCGCGGTCGCCTCGCGCGGCGGCGACGTGGTCCTGAACGGCCTGGGCGACCCTTCCGAGATCGAGCGCACCCGGGCGGAGCTGGAGGCCAGCTGCGGCGTCCGCGTCCGCTATCACGCGGCCAATATGCTGAAGGGCGACGAGGTCGCCGACATGGTCGCCTATGCCAAGCACCAGCTGGGCCGACTGGACATCCTGGTGAACAACGCCGGCGTCCAGCACGTCGAGGCGGTGGAGCGGTTCCCGTCCGAGAAGTGGGAACAGATCATCGCCATCAACCTCTCCTCGACCTTCTATGCGACGCGAGCCGCCATCCCGATCATGAAGGCGCAGGGGCGCGGCCGGATCGTCAACATCGCCTCGGCCCACGGTCTGGTCGCCAGCCCGTTCAAGTCGGCCTATGTCGCGGCCAAGCACGGGGTGATCGGCTTCACCAAGACCGTGGCTCTGGAGATCGCGCGCGACGGCATCACCTGCAACGCCATCTGCCCCGGCTATGTCGAGACGCCGCTGGTCACCCAGCAGATCGCCGACCAGGCCAAGGCCCGCGGCATCTCCAAGGAAAAGGTCATCAGTGACGTGATCCTGGAGGCCCAGCCGACCAAACAGTTCGTGACGACCGACCAGCTGGCGGGGATCTTCCTGTATCTGGTGTCCGACCTGGGCGCCTCGGCCAACGGGGCCAGCTTCTCCATCGACGGCGGCTGGACCGCGCAATAGGCAACCCACGACGCCGGGGGGCGACATGGCACTGTTCAAGCGCAAGACCGTCCCGGCACCCGCATCCGCGACCGTGGCTCCGAACCCGACGGGCCCACGCCCGATCTGTCTGGCGCTTCAGGGCGGCGGAGCGCACGGGGCCTTTCAATGGGGCGTGCTGGACCGGCTGCTGGAGGCGGACGTCCTAGATATCCGCGCGGTCACGGCCTCGTCCGCCGGGGCGATGAACGGCGCGGCGCTGGTGGCGGGTCTGGCGACCGGTGGGCCCGAGGGGGCGCGGGCCGCGCTGGACAAGCTGTGGCGCGAGACCAATCAGTCCGGCGGCAAGAACGTCTTCGGCGACAGCTCGATCTGGTCCAACGCCATGACGCCCGGCTGGCTCAAGGACACCGCCTTCTGGCGCGCGGGCGAGACACTGGCGATGTCGATGTCGCCGTATGAATTCAACCCCTTCAACCTGAATCCTCTAAGACGGGTTCTGGACGCCTCGATCGATTTCGAAGCAGTGCGCACCTCAAAGATCAAGCTGTTCGTCGCGGCCACCGCCGTGCGGCACGCCCGGTCGCGCGTGTTCCGGTCTGAGGAGATCACCGATCAGGTCCTGCTGGCCTCGGCCTGCCTGCCCCATCTGTTCCAGGCGGTGGAGATCGAGGGCGAACCCTACTGGGACGGAGGCTACCTGGCCAATCCGCCGCTGTGGCCGCTGTTCTATGAGGATACGCCGGACGACATCCTGCTGATCACCCTGAACGCCTTCGAGCGGACCGAAGCCCCGCGCGCGGCGGGCGACATCGTGGACCGGCTGAACGAGGTGGTCTTCAACGCGCCGCTGGTGGCGGAACTGCGCGCCGTCGCCTTCGTGCAGGAACTGATCCAGGAGGGCCGGCTGATGCCTTCGGCGCGCGACCGCTACCGCAACATCCTGATGCACGCCATCGAGGCCGACGGCTGGCTCGGCGACCTGTCTTTGGGGACCAAGTTCAACACGGAATGGTCGTTCCTGAACGATCTCAAGAAGCGCGGCCGGGCCGCGGCCGACGAATGGCTCGACCATTGCCTGACCCACGTCGGCACGGACTCCAGCGTCGATCTGCAGGCGCGGTTTGGCTAGCCGACATAGCCCGCGGCACGTCTCAGCCGGTCGTTGATCGCCTCCCCCAGCCCCTCCGTCGGCACTGATGCCACGGCGATCCCCGCCGGTTCTTCACGGTCTGCCTCGCGCAGCCGACGAAACAGGTTCGCCGCCGCCTCGCGCGGGTCGCCCGACGGGCTGAGGCTCCAGCGCGCTTCCCCGACGCCGGGGCCGAAGCCAAGCAGGATCTCGCCGTCGCGCGCGGTCACAGCATTCAGTCGCAAGGGTGCCCGAGGCGCATAGTGGCGGGTCAGTCGCCCGGGGGAGCGGTGTCCCTCGGCGGTCTCGATCAGGGGCCCGACGACAGCCTCGATCTCGGCGCGCGTGACCGAGCCGGGGCGCAACAAGGATACCACACCGCCCAGCACCGACACGACGGTGCTTTCCACCCCGACCGCGCAGGGGCCGCCGTCGAGGCTGGCGGAGGCGAAGGCCCCGGTCTCCTCCATGGCGTCGAGATACGTCGTCGGGCTCGGGCGGCCCGAGCGGTTGGCGGACGGCGCCACCACAGGCCCGCCGAAGGCCGCGAGCACGGCGCGGGCGCGGGTGTGGCCGGGCACGCGGACGGCGACGCTGTCCAGCCCGGCGCGGGCGAGGTCGGACACCCCTGCCCGGTGCGGCGCGACGATGGTCAGGGGGCCGGGCCAGAAGGCCTCGGCGAGGCGCCGCGCGGCGTCGTCGAAGACGGCGATACGCTCGGCGGCGACGGCGTCCTCGACGTGGGAAATCAGGGGGTTGAAGCGGGGTCTGCCCTTGGCCTCGAAGATTTTCGCCACGGCCTGCGCGTTGCCGGCATCGGCGGCCAGCCCGTAGACGGTCTCGGTCGGCAGGATCAGCAGGTCGCCGGCGCGAAGGGCCTGAACGGCCGCGCTTAGGTCGCCGGACGCGTCGCCAGGACCACGTCCACCCTCACCTGCCGTCCTAATACTGCGTTCCAAGGTCCGCGCGTCCCGATGCCGAAGGCCGCCCGATCCAGGGAGAAGCCACCGGTCATCTGCGCCGTCCGCCCGTCGGTGCGCAAGGTCACGGGAAAGGTCACCGGGCGGGTCACGCCTTTCATGGTGATGTCCGCTTGGGCGCTGAACCGCTGTCCGCCGGCCGGCTCCAGTGATCTTAGGCGAAACGCGATTCGCGGATAGGCGGCGCTGTCCAGGAAGGCCGGACCCAGCGCCGTCCGCGTCAGGGCCTGGTCGTCCATCCGCAGCGAGGACGCCTCGACCTCGATCCCGACGCGGGCCGTCTGGGGCACCTCCGGGTCGAAGCGGATGTCGCCGCTCCAGCGCTCGAACCGGCCGACCCTCGCCCCCAGCGGCGATCCGACCCGCATGGTGATGGTCGATTCGGGCCGAACCACCTCCCATCGACCGACGTCGGCCCGGACGCCGCTCGCGATCAGCAGGCCGACGCCGAACAGCAGGGTGGCGACGGCGCGCATCATCCTAGGGCCGGCGGGGAATGATCGGGATCATGCGATGCAGGACATTGTCCCGATCGACGAAGTGATGCTTCAGCGCCCCGAGGACATGCAGCGCCAGCAAGACATACAGCACCTTCACCCCGGCCTCGTGGGCGTCCATGAACTGGCCGGCCAGTTCGCGGCTCTGCGGCAGGGGCAGCAGCGGCCAGTTGAACAGGCCGAAAAAGTCGATGTCGCGTCCTCCCGCGCTGGACGCCGCCCATCCGCCCAGCGGCAGGCCGATCAGCAGCAGGTAGAAGCCGACGTGGGTCGCGCGCCCCACGATCCGTTGCCAGGCCGGCGTTCCGGGCGGCATCGGCAGCGCCGGGTTCATCAGCCGCCAGCCGATTCGGGCCAGGGTGACGACGAGAATGGTCAGCCCTAACGCCTTGTGGGCGGTGATGAAGGTCCGGGTGCCTTCATTCGCCTCATGCGCCGTGATCAGCAGGACCTGAGCCAGAACCGCCAGGGCTATACCCCAGTGGAACAAGAGCGAGACGGTCGAGTAACGGTTGCGGGGTTCGGCCATGGTCCACCGGGAAGGTCGCGCTAGTCCGCGACAGCTTGGCCTAGTCGCGCGCGAAGTCCAAGCCTTGCCTGCCGTGGCGGCATGGCCGCAAAGAAGGCGAAACGTTCCGGAGGACCGCCCCATGACCTATCGCGCGCCCGTTCGCGACCTGGCCTTTTGCCTGACCGCCGTCGCGGGGATCGACGACCTCGCCACAACCGGGGCGTTTCCGGACTACGACGCCGATGTCCTGAACGCGGTACTGGAGGCGGCCGGGCAGTTTTCCGAGGGCGTGCTGGCCCCCTTGAATCGGCCGGGCGATCTGGCCGGAGCGAAGTACGCCAACGGGGCCGTCACGGCCGCTCCGGGTTTCGCCGACGCCTATCGCCAGTTCGCCGAGGGCGGCTGGACCGGCCTCGCGGCTCCGGCCCACGCCGGCGGACAGGGCCTGCCCAAGGCACTCGAGCTGGCGGCCTATGAAACCGTCCATTCCGCGAACATGGCGTTCGGCCTGTGCCCCATGCTGTCGCTGGCGGCCATCGAGGCGATCGAGGAACACGGCACCGAGCATCAGAAGACGGCCTATCTGCCGCGCATGGTCTCGGGCGAATGGACCGGGGCCATGTGTCTGACCGAGCCCCAGGCCGGCTCGGACCTGGGAGCCCTGACGGCCACCGCGACGCCGAATGGTGACGGCACCTATGCCCTGACGGGTCAGAAGATCTACATCACCTGGGGCGACCACGACGCCACGGACAATATCGTCCACATGGTGCTGGCCCGCCTGCCCGACGCGCCCCCCGGGCCCAAGGGAATCAGCCTGTTCCTGGCCAACAAGCGGCTCGTGAAGGACGACGGCTCGCTGGGCGATCGCAACAGCTTCCGGCCCGTCGGCATCGAGCACAAGCTGGGTATCCACGCCTCCCCCACCTGCGTGATGCAATACGAGGGCGCCACGGCCGAACTGGTCGGCCGGCCGCACGAGGGTCTGGCCCACATGTTCACCATGATGAACGCCGCCCGCGTCGGTGTCGGCGTCGAAGGCGTCGGCATCGCCGAGCGCGCCTATCAGCACGCCCTGGCCTATGCCCTGGACCGCCGCCAGGGGCGCTCGGTCTGGAGCGGAGAAGCCGGCGCGCCGATCTTCGACCATCCCGACGTGCGCCGGACCTTGTCGGTCATGAAGGCCCGGATCGAGGCCGCGCGCGCCATCTGTCTGTCGACCGGTGTCGCCGCCGACATGGCGCGCCACGCCGGAACTGAGGAGGCCCGGCGGTCGTGGAAAGCCCGCGAGGACCTCCTGACCCCCATCGCCAAGGCCTGGTCGACCGACATTGGCGTCGATGTGGCGTCGCAAGGGTTGCAGATCCACGGCGGCATGGGCTTCGTCGAGGAGACCGGCGCGGCCCAGTTCTATCGCGACGCCCGCATCGCCCCGATCTACGAGGGCACCAACGGCATCCAGGCCATGGACCTGGTCGGGCGCAAGCTGTCGCAGGACGGTGGTGCCTCCGCCAAGGCCCTGATCGCCGAGATGAAGGCGACGCTGAAGGAACTCGGCGGCCTTTATGCCGGCAAGCCGGTCGAACGGTTCGCTGCAGGCATAGAATCCGCCCAGGACGCGACGCTGTGGCTGCTCGACCGCAAGGCCCATGCCGACGGTGCCGCCGACGTCCTGGCCGCCGCCGACGCCTATCTGAAGCTCATGGGTGACGTCATCGGCGGCTGGATGCTGGCCAAGGGCGCCTTGGCCGCCAAGGCGAAGCTGGCCTCCGGCGACGGCGACCCGGCCTGGCTGGAAGGCAAGATCGCGCTCTACGAGGTCTATGCGGCGAACGTGCTGGGCCACTGTTCCAGCCGTCTGGCCGCCATCGGCCAGGGCGGGGCCCTGCTGCAGCGCATGACCCGTGAGGCATTGGGCGCGGCGTAGTCTTCTCCTCCCTGTCGCCCGCTTGGGCGATGGGGAGGTGGATGCGAGCCCTTGCGAGCAGACGGAGGGGTTCTTGACGCCCCGAAGAACCCCTCCGTCACTGCGCTTCGCTCCGTGCCACCTCCCCATCGCTTCGCGATAGGGAGGAGACGGAGGGTCGACTGCGACAACAAGTTAAACCGAGCTCTTATCGTCGATATCTAATATCATCTCTTAGATGCACGCCTTGGACTCGGTGTCTCCCGAGTCCAATCCCGCTCAGTCCAGCAGGGCGATCGCCTCCCGGACGAACACCGCATGGGTGACCACGCCGATGTCCAGTTGATCATCCCCCACCCGGACTTCCTGGCTCAGCAGGCCCGCGATGAAGGCATTCTCCGGCTCGGTCGTGCCGGGACGCTTCCTGGCGCTCGGCGTCCAGAACACCGGCCCGCCGGAGTTGCCGGGGAAGACGGTGAAATCCAGCAGGAAGGTCGGGAAGGCGCTGACCGGCGACAGCGGATAGCTGGCGATCCGCCCCACCCTCAGGATCGGAAACCCGGCCCGGTTGGCCGACAGGCCTCTCGGAAAGCCCAGCGACAGCAACTCGTCGCCCGGCCCGACCTGCCAGGCGTCAAAGGCATTTTCGTCCGCCAGCCAGCCCAGCGGAATGGCTGCCCGGGCGAAGGTCTCCGGCGCCGCGACCTCCATCACCGCCACGTCGCGGTCCGGATGCCGGGTCCACAGCGGCTCACCGGTGTCGGCGCGGATGGTCAGAGGCTGGGGATCGAACCGCCAGCTTCCATCGGGCAGGGCCGTGCGCCAGCCGATCCGGGCTTCCGGGTCCTCCATCCGTTCCAGCACATGGGCCGCCGTGACCAGGACGACGCGCGGCGTGCCGTCCGGACGGGGAGCCTGGATCAGAAACCCGGTCCCGACCGTCCGGGTATCGGGCCCCGACGGCTGGTCCAGCTGAACCGTCGCCTCGATCAGACCGACGGTCAAATCCCAGACCGGGGGCGAGACCTCTGCGGGCGGTACCTGGATCATATGGAGCTCGGCGATGCGAAGACGGCATTTGACGACGGCCTACCGGGTCGCACACCTTGGCGATCCAGCCTAGAGGGACACTCCTATGGACCGCCGCCAATTCGTCGCCACGACCGCCGCCTCGGCCATGGTGGCGGCCGTCTCCCCCACCCTCGCCCGCCCCGGAGCCCAGATGTCGCCTGTCCCGCCCGTCGCCAGGAAGATCCCCGTCACGACCACTCAGCTGGGGCGGACCAGGGTCGACGACTATCAGTGGATGAAGGACGACAACTGGCAGGCGGTGCTGCGCGATCCGACCCTGATCAAGGCAGACGTCAAGGAGAACCTGGACGCCGAGAATGCCTATCGCGAGGCCATGATGGCCTCGACCCTGCCGCTCCAGACGCAGATGTTCGAGGAGATGAAGGGGCGCATCAAGGAGGACGATTCCTCGGTCCCCTCGCCTGATGGTCCTTGGGAGTACTTCGTCGAGTACCGCACGGGCGACCAGCATCCGCGCTACATGCGGGTAGAGCGCCAGGGCACCTTCACCGTCGACGGCGAGACCGTGACCAAGAATTTCGTCGTCGCCCCGACGCCCCAGCTGCTGCTGGACGCCAACGCCCTGGCCGAGGGCAAGGCCTACTCCGAGGTCGCCGCCACCGAGCACAGCCCCGACCATACCCTGTTCGCCTATGCCGAAGACGCGCAAGGGTCGGAGGTTCACCAGATCTACGTGCGCGACTTGGCGACCGGAGAGGTCCTGCCTGATCCCATCCAGTCGGCGAACGGCAACTTCACCTTCTCGCCCTGCAGCCGCTGGATCTTCTGGACCAACCGCAACGACTACGGCCGCCCCGACAAGATATTCCGCCGCCCGGCCCGCGGCGGCGAAACCACCCTGGTCTATGAGGAGGAGGACGAGGGAATGTTCCTCGGCGTGGGTCGCAGCGCCGACGACCGCTTCATCCTGATCGGCATCCAGAACCAGGAAACCTCGGAAGCGCGCTTCATCCCCGGCGACGCCCCGACGTCGGAGCCGCGCGTACTGGCCGAGCGTATCGTGGCCCAACGCTACGACGCCGATCATTGGGACGACCGTTGGGTGATCCGCACCAACGCCGATGACGCGATTGACTTCAAGATCGTGGAGGCAACGACCGCCTCGCCGGGACGAGACGGCTGGGCCGACCTCGTGGCGCACACGCCCGGCCGGTTCATCGAGGGCGTGGCCCTGGTGAAAGACTTCGTCGCCCGTCAAGAACGCGCCGACGCCAACACCAGGATCGTCGTCCGCGACCGCGCCGGCGCCGAGCACGAGATCGCCGTCGACGAGCCCGCCTTCGCCCTGTCGCTGGCCGGGGCGTCCGAGTTCGAGACGACGACGATGCGCTATGGCTACAACTCGCCGTCCACGCCGACCTCGACCTACGACTACGACCTGGCCACGCGCGAGCGGACGCTGAGGAAGGTCCAGGAGATCCCGTCGGGCCACAATCCGGCAGACTATGTCGTCGAGCGGCTGAACGCGCCGGCCGAGGATGGTCAGCTGGTTCCGGTGACGGTCCTGCGCCGTCGCTCGACACCGGTCGACGGGTCCGCGCCACTGCTCCTGTACGGCTACGGCTCCTACGGCATCCCCATGCCGGCCAGCTTCTCGTCAGGGCGGCTGTCGCTGGTCGATCGCGGCTGGATCTATGCCATCGCCCACATCCGGGGCGGGTCCGACAAGGGCTGGGGCTGGTTCCTCGACGGGCGCAAGTTCAAGAAGAAGAACACCTTCACCGACTTCACCGCCGCCGCCGATCACCTGATCGCCCGGGACTACGCCCGCGCCGGCAATATCGTCGCCCAGGGCGGATCGGCGGGTGGCCTGTTGATGGGGGCCGTAGCCAACATGCGGCCCGAGCTGTGGGCCGGCATCATTGGCCAGGTGCCGTTCGTCGACGTGATCAACACCATGTCGGACACGACCCTGCCCCTGACGCCGCCCGAATGGCCCGAGTGGGGCAATCCACTGGAGGACCCCGAGGCCTACGACTACATGATGAGCTACAGCCCCTACGATCAGGTCGGGCCGAAGGCCTATCCCGCGATCCTGGCGACCGGGGGCTTGTCCGATCCGCGCGTGACCTACTGGGAGCCGCAGAAGTGGGTGGCGAAGCTGCGGCCCGCGACCACCTCGGGCAATCCGGTGCTGCTGAAGATCAATATGGAGGCCGGGCACGGCGGGGCCTCGGGTCGTTTCGACTATCTGAAGGAGGTCGCCCACGACTACGCCTTCGCGGTCTGGGCGATTGAGCGGGGGTGGGAACGGGCGTGATCCGCGACGCCGTCGCCGCCGACCTGCCTGCGATCACCGCCCTCTACGGTCGTGAGGTTCTGACCGGGACGGCGACGTTCGAGCTGGACCCGCCGACCCTGGCCGAAATGACTGCACGGTTCGACGCCGTGCGCGCAAGAGCACTACCTTGGCTGGTCGCCGAGGTGGAGGGGGCGTTTGCCGGCTATGCCTATGCCTCGCCGTTCCGGCCGCGCCCGGCCTATCGCTATGGCGTCGAAGGCTCGATCTATGTGGAAGAGACTGCGCGGAGGCATGGAGTCGGCCGGGCCCTGCTGACAGCGCTGATCGACCGCGTGAAGGGGATCGGACTGCGCCATGTCATCGGTGCCATCAGCGACAGCGAGACCAGCGACGCCTCCATCGCCCTTCACGAGCGACTGGGATTTCGCCGGGTGGGTCGCTACGCCGAGGTCGGGTGGAAGTTCGATCGGTGGCTGGACGTTCACCTGATGCAGCTGGACCTTGACCCGGACGGCAGTCCGCCATCGGGCCCCGGGCTCGACCTGCGCGGTGGCCTGGCCTGAGCCTCAGTGGGTGGCGATGTCGGCAGGCGGCGTGGTCAGCCAGGGGGCCAGCCGGAACCTGCGCGGCGCTTCGCCGACCGTTCGGTGAATGATGAACTGCCGCGCGAAGGCGACCACGGCGCTGATGGTCTGGCTGTCGAACGGCTTGCAGACCGCACCAAGGGCACCTGCGAAGCCCTCCGGGATCTGCTCGGGATTGGCCGTGAGGAAGACGACCGCGGTGCCGTGCTCGGCCACGAGGCGCTGGGCGATCTGGGGCCCGGTAAGGCCATCGAGAAGGTTCACGTCAACGAGAGCAAGCGAAGGCCGTTCACGCTCCGCCAAGGCAAATGCACCGGCCCGGTCCATGGCGCTACCGACGACATCACACCCGAGATCGCTCAGAACGAGCTCGAGTTCCATGGCGAGAATGGCCTGATCCTCGACGATCATGACCTTCAAATCACACAAGTTCTGCACCACGCCGTCTGCCCCCCGGCCCGATGAACACCACTATGTCGGTTACCGCACACTTCAAACGCGCGCTTGGAGAATTGGTTCGCGCCGTCGTAGGGAAAATCTCCCATAGGCACTCCCCGGAGGAAGAATGACTGCGGACCCGGACATCCGGATCGCGGAGCTCGAAAGACGCCTGACCGGCGGCTATCAGCTGTTGCAGGCGCTGGTGGGCATCCGACTGCGCAGCGTGTCCGATCCGGAGAGCCAGCGGCATCTGACGTGGCTCAGCGACGTCGTCGCCGCAATGGGCCTGTTGACCCGGCGCAGCGTTGCGGAGGGTTCGGTCGACTTCACCGGCTACCTGGACGACGCCGTTGGCTTCTGGAGGCGGGCCTGCGAGGATCGGTCGATCCGGATCGACGTTCGCGCCTCGGCCGCGGACCTCCCGGAGAGCCATGCCCTGCCGCTGGCGATCATTCTGCACGAGTTGATGTCGAACGCTGTGCGGCACGCCTTTCCGGACGGTCGTCGCGGCTCGATCGCTGTGGCCTATTCGCGCGCCGTCGACGGGGCCAGCCTGGTCGTTCGGGATGCGGGCGTCGGTGCCGAGGCCCTTGCGAAGGGGGACGGGCTGTTGCTGGTCGAGGGACTGGTGGCCCATCTGGGCGGGGCGATGACCATCGAGACGGCCCCCGGTTCCGGTGTGGGGGTCAGGGTCCGACTGCCGATCCGCGACGCACGCCCACACTAGGCTGGGCGCAACGCCTGCGGTTGTCTCTCTGAGCGGGGGCGGCGGTGGCTGGGGAACTAGGACTCGAACCTAGAATGACGGTACCAAAAACCGGAGTGTTACCATTACACCATTCCCCAGCAGGACCGGCGCACCGGGGCCCTGAGGCCTCGGGAGGCGGTCAGATACGCCAAGGTCGGGGGGGATGCAACACCCGGCCGGGCGACTATTTCAGGGACCGGCCGAACGTCGCTTGCAGGCCCCGGAGCCCGTCGCTATAAGCCGCGTCCTTAAGTCGGAGTGTGGCTCAGTCTGGTAGAGCACTGCGTTCGGGACGCAGGGGTCGGAGGTTCGAATCCTCTCACTCCGACCATTATCTTGGGGCGCTAGCGCTCGGCCCTCGGGGCCCCGCTGCTTGAGCGCCGTATCCTTAGCTCCTCAATCGTCGGCCCTCGCTGCCACGGCCGTGAGTCGCGCGCCGACGGCTTCGATCGTGCGCTCGCCCAGAGCCTTGCGGCGCGCCAGCAGATCAGGAGAGCCCGCGTCGTAATCGGCCATCAGCCGACGAACGAAGGAGCCGTCGCGGACCTCGGCCAGAACCTGGTCCATCGCCGTCCGGGAGGGTTCGCCGATAACCCGGGGGCCGGTCAGATAGGCTCCGTACTCGGCGGTGTTCGAGATCTTGGTGAAGGCCCCGGCGACGCCGCGTTCGAACATCAGGTCCGTGACCAGTTTGACCTCGTAGAAGCATTCGAACCAGGCGACCTCGGGCGGGTAGCCGGCCCGCACCAGCTTCATGAAGGCCGCGTCGATCAGTTCGGCCACGCCGCCGCACAGGACCACCTGCTCGCCGAACAGGTCGCTCTCGCATTCGGCCGCGAAGGTGGTCTCCAGGATTCCCTTCCTGCCGCAGCCCAGGGCGGCTGCGTAGGAGAGGCCGAGCGCGTGAGCCCCGCCGGTCGCATCCTGATGCACGCCGAACAGGCAGAAGACCCCTTCCCCGGCCTCGTACAAGTCGCGGATGCGCGGGCCGATGCCCTTGGGCGAGGCGAGAATGACGTCGAGGTCGGTGCGGGGGGCCACCAGACCGAACCGGACCGACAGGCCGTGGGCGAAGATCAGGCTCGCGCCCGGCCGGATGTTGGGCTCGATCTCGTCGCGATAGAGGTCGCGGTGCGCCTCGTCCGAGACCATGACGGCGACGACGTCGGCCACGGATGTCGCCTCGCCAGCGGTCCGGACCGTGAAGCCATCGGCCTCGGCCTTGGCGCGGGTCGACGATCCGTTTTTGAGCCCGACGACGATATCGCCAACGCCGCTGTCCCGCAGGTTCAGCGCGTGGGTTCGGCCCTGGCTGCCGTAGCCGATGACGGCGACCCGCTTGGCCCGGATGATGGACAGGTCGCAGTCGCGGTCATGGAAGACGGGGAGCGGAGCGGGTAGAGTCTGGGTCATGCCGGGTCTCATAACGCCATCCATGATCGTGGGCTTCTGGAAAGAGGCCGGGCCGACGAGGTGGTACAAGAAGGATCCGCAGTTCGACTGGCGGGTGCGCGAGGAGATGAGGGCCGCCCATTTCGCCGCCGCGCGCCGTCAGCTGGACGACTGGATGGGCACCGCCGAAGGGGCGCTGGCCCTGATGATCTTACTGGACCAGTACCCCCGGAACAGTTTTCGCGGCACGGCGCATCAGTTCGCGACCGACGCCCTTGCTCTGATGTTCGCCAAGCGTGCCTTCGATCTGGGTCATCCCGCAACCTTCGAGCCGGAGCTGCGCCAGTTCTTCATGACGCCGTTCGAGCACTCTGAAGATCTGGCGGACCACGACGCCCTAATCCCCTTGCTGGGCGACGACATGCCCGAGGTGGCGAAGTTCGCCAGAATCCATCGCGACATCATCGTCCGTTTCGGCCGTTTTCCGCATCGGAACCCCGCGTTGGGACGCGAGACGACGCCGGAGGAGCAGGCGTTTCTGGATGAGGGCGGGTTCGCAGGATAGTTTCGAGCGGCTGGCATTTTTGGACAGCGCTGGACTGTCCAACTGTCCAGCAGGAGAGCGTCAGTACCATTCGTCGATCGCCGTCTGCTCTCGCAGGCCATTGTAGATCTTGAGCCAGCCCGCGGCTTCCGATGCTCGCCCAGCGGCCAAGGCGTAGGCCAGTCGCACGCGTGCCAGGTCCTTGAGATCGCTCGCCATGAGGTCGGCGGGATCGCCCTCGATCGGCGCGACCGGTGCCTGGCCAGGCTGATCTGTCCGCCGCCAACCCTCCAGCGAGGCGCGGGCCCAAAATGTCGATTTGCCCAGATCGTATCGGGTGCAGACCGTCCTGGCGCTGTCCCCGCGCTGGAAGTCGTCGCGAGCCAGACGCCAGATATCCTCGGACCCCGAACGCGAGCCGATCATCCTGACATGATCTGGGAAACTATCGGCCATGCGCGCTCTCCTGCTATTGGGGCGAAGGTCGGAGCTATCAGACCGCTACGTCAGTTTCGGTCGTGGCCACCGACCAAACCTGTGTGAAACCGAATCGGACACCTGCCCTCAGCGCAGAATCACCGTCATCTTGCGTCTATGACCGCCGTCTCCATCCTCCCAGACATCAAGGCCCGGATCGGAGCCCAGGTGGCGACACCGGCCGACCATCCCGAGTTCCAGTACCTGAACCTGCTGAGGGACATCCTGGACAACGGCACGCGCCGGGACGACCGGACGGGCACGGGGACGCTGGGCGTCTTCGGCCGTCAGATGCGGTTCGACCTGTCGAAGGGCTTTCCCCTGCTGACGACCAAGAAGCTGCATCTGCGGTCGATCATCGTCGAGCTGCTGTGGTTCCTGCGGGGCGAGACCAACGTCGCCTGGCTGCGCGAGAACGGCTGCACCATCTGGGACGAATGGGCCGACGAGGCGGGCGAACTGGGCCCTGTCTACGGCAAGCAGTGGCGGTCCTGGGCCGCGCCGAACGGTCAGTCGATCGACCAGATCGCGCGCCTGATCGAAGGGCTGAAGACCGATCCCAACAGCCGCCGCCACATCGTCTCCGCCTGGAACCCGGCCGACATCGAGGACATGGCCCTGCCGCCCTGCCACTGCCTGTTCCAGTTCTTCGTCGCGGACGGAAAGCTGAGCTGCCAGCTGTATCAACGGTCGGCGGATGTGTTCCTGGGCGTGCCGTTCAACATCGCGTCCTATGCGCTGCTGACGATGATGGTGGCGAAGGTGACGGGGCATGAGCCGGGCGAGTTCGTCCACACCTTCGGCGACGCGCATCTGTATGTGAACCACGTCGAGCAGGCGGAGCTACAACTGACGCGCCAGCCGATGGCGTTCCCGACGATGACGGTGGCCGACCGGCGGGATGTGTTCGCCTTCGAGGCCGCGGATTTCGTGCTGTCGGGCTATCAGGCGCACCCGCACATCAAGGCCCCGGTCGCGATCTAGGATGGCCATCCCCCACCTTGCCCTGGTCGTCGCGCGGGCGCGCAACGGCGTCATTGGTCGCGACGGCGATCTGCCGTGGCGGCTGCGCAGCGACCTACAACGGTTCAAGGCGATCACCCTGGGCAAGCCCTGCATCATGGGGCGCTCGACGTGGGAGAGCCTGCCGCTGAAGCCCCTGCCCGGGCGGCTGAACCTCGTGCTGACGCGGGACCTGTCCTATGAGGAGGCAGGCAAGGCCCGGGGGGCGGTCGTCTGCTCCAACCTGGCCGACGCGATCGATATTGCGCGCGAGACGGCCGAGGATGATGGGATCGACGAGATCTGCGTGATCGGCGGGACGGCGCTGTTCGAGGCCACCCTGCCCCGCGCGCGGCGGCTCTACATCACCGAGGTCGAGGCCGAGCCGGAGGGGGACGCCTGGTTTCCGGCCTTCGACGAAAGCCTCTTTCGCGAGACGTTGAACGAGCGGCATGATGCCGGTGAGAAGGACGATCACGCCTTCACCTTCCGCGTTCTGGACCGCATCTGAGATCAGGAGACGACGCCGTGCTGACCTCGACCACCAATGACATCTCGGGCCACCGGATCACGCGCCATATCGGCGTGGTGCGGGGCGTGACCGTGCGGTCGCGGAACCTGGTGTCCGACGCCATCGGCGGGGTTCAGTCCATGCTGGGCGGACGGGTCGGGGCCTATGTGAAGCTGGCCGAGGCCGGGCGTCAGGAAGCATTCGACCTGCTGGTCGAGCATGCGAGGGCGGCCGGCGGCAACGCCATTCTGGCCATTCGCTATGAGTCAAACGAGATCATGCCCGGCGTGACCGAGGTGCTGGCCTATGGGACGGCGGTGGTTGTAGAGCCGGGCTGAGGAGCTTTCGCTTCCGGCATCGCATCGGTGCCGCACAGCCGGTCCCAGAAGCGGAAATAGAGCCCGAAGTTCGTCTTCATATGGGTGTGGTGGCGGCTGTGGTGGGTGGCCGTGATCAGCTCCGAGCCCACGCGGCTGCGCACCCAGCGGTCGGGCCACATCTCCCAGCCGCAGTGGTTCATGACGGCGGTCGCCGTCATGAAGGCCAGCATTACCGCCAGCATCCAGATGTTCATCGGGATGACGAAGGCCAGCAGCGGGAGCAGCCAGGCCGTCAGGGCGGCCTCGGCCGGGTCGAAGGCGAAGCTGGCGAAGGGGCTGGGGTCCCTCGCCCGGTGGTGGGCGGCATGGGCCCACGGGAAGAACCGGCGATCGTGCAGCAGCCGGTGCGTCCAGTAATAGTGGGTGTCCTGCACGATCAGCAGCAGGACGAAGCTGACCGGCAGCCACCACAGGGGATACGCCGCCGGGTCGACGTAGATCATCGTCCCGCCCGCCTTCCAGCCTTCCAGCGCGATCGCGGCGGGAAAGGCGTAGATCGGCGTGGACATCAGCGAGAACTTGATCTCGTGCGCGATCAGCTTTCGCGACGGCCGCTCGCGGTTCAGCCGCGTGCCGACGCCCGATGCCCGGCCCCAGGTCAGCCACCACACCCCGCCCGCGATCAGCAGGTAGCGGGCACCGATGATGAGGGTCAGCCAGACGGTGGTGACGAGGACGGCGGTGACGGTCATGGGATGGTCTTACCCAATCCTCCCCCCTTGGGGGAGGTGGCGCGACGCCGCTTCGCGTCGTGACGGAGGGGGCATGCGGCGCAAGCGGCGTCCGGAGCCGGCCCCCTCCACCACTTCGTGGTCCCCCTCCCCCTACGGGTGAGGATTAGTGCAGCACTGCCATATGGCCGCGCTCGAAGGCGGACAATTCGTCCTGCCGGCCTTCCTTGACCTTGAGCACCCAGTGAGGGTCGGACAGGAGGGCGCGACCGACGGCGATGAGGTCGAACTCTTCGCGCTCCATGCGGGCGATCAGACCGTCCAGCGAGGCGGGCCGCGAGCCCGCGCCGCCGAAGGCCGCGATGAACTCTCCGTCCAGGCCGACGGAGCCGACACTGATGGTGGGCTTGTTCGTGATCACCTTGGCCCAGCCGGCGAAATTGAGGTCCGAGCCCTCGAACTCCGGCTCCCAGAAGCGGCGCTGGGAGCAGTGGAAAACGTCGACCCCAGCGTCCGACAGAGGCAGCAGCCATTCGGCCATTTCGTCGGGGTTCAGGGCGATCTTCGCTTCATAATCCTGCTGTTTCCACTGGGACAGGCGGATGATCAGAGGGGTGTCGGGGCCCAGGCCCTCGCGCACCGCCTTGACGACCTCGACGCCGAAACGGGCGCGCTCGGCGATCGTCGGGCCGCCCCAGCGATCGCTCCGCGCGTTCAGCCCCGCCCAGTAGAACTGATCGATCAGATAGCCGTGGGCCGAGTGGATTTCGGCGGCGTCGAAGCCGAGGTCGCGAGCTGCGCGGGCCGACTTGCCGAAGGCGGCGATGGTGTCGGCGATGTCCTCCTCGGTCATCGGCGCGTACTTCTGCTTGCCGGGCGCGACGAGGCCCGAGGGGCTGTCAACCGGGCCAAGAGGCGTCCACTCGGCCCCCTGCCCCCGTGCAGAGCCGACATGCCAGATCTGGGGCGCGATCAGGCCGCCGGCGGCGTGGACCTCGTCGACGACCGTCTTCCATTGCGGCAGGGCCTCGCCGTGGAAGACGGGCACCGCCGCGTCATTGCGGGCGGCGGGGCGTTCGACGACCGTGCCCTCGGTGATGATCAGGCCGACCTGGCCCTCGGCGCGGCGGCGGTAGTAGGCGGCGACGTCAGAGGTCGGGATTCCGTTTGGCGAAAACGACCGCGTCATCGGGGCCATGACGATGCGGTTGGGCAGGGTCAGGCCCTTGATCGTGAAGGGACGGAACAGGGTCTCGACGCTCATCGGTGTCTCTCTCGGCAGTGCTTCCGCCAGGGTGACGGGTGGCGTTGCCTTTGAAAACCCTCAGAGAGCGAGTTTTTCCGCCAATCGTCGCGCCATGACATCGAACCGCTCGGCGACGTCGCCAGACGCCAGCGGCGCGCCGGCATCGGCGGCCTGGCGCAACGAGGCATCCAGCGGAAGGTCGCCGAGGAAATCGAGGCTCAGCCGCCCGGCCTCGGCCTGCGCGCCTCCGCGTCCGAAGACGTCGCCGCTCATGTTCTCGATCAGTCCCAGCGTCGGCACATTGACGCGCTGGAACAGGGTGTGGGCGCGGCGGGCGTCGGCGAGGGCCACCTCCTGCGGCGTCGAGACGATCACCACCCCGTCCAGCGGCGTTTTCTGGATCAGCGTCAGCTGCACGTCGCCGGTGCCGGGCGGCAGATCGACGACGAGGACGTCGAGGGGGGTTTCCTCCGTGCCCCAGCGGGTCTGGGTCAGCATCTGGGTCAGGGCCTGGGACGCCATGGGGCCGCGCCAGATCATGGCGTCGTCGCTCTTGGTCAGGAGGCCGACGGACATGGCCTTGAGGCCGTGAGCGCGGTGCGGCTCCATCCTGCCATCGCGGTAGTCGGGCTGGCCCGAAATCCCCAGCATGGTCGGGATGCTGGGGCCGTGGACGTCGGCGTCGAGCAGGCCGGTCGTCAGGCCGCGACGGGCGAAGGCTGCGGCCAGGTTGACCGCGACGGTCGACTTGCCGACGCCCCCCTTGCCACTGGCCACGGCCAGGACCCGGCGGACGTGGGCGGGGCGGTCGGTGGCCACGGGCGCGCGGGGGCGGGTCTGGTCGACGGCTTCGCGCGACAGGCCGGCCTTTCGGGCAGTCGGCGCTTCGGACGTCAGGATGACGGAGACCTTGCTCATGCCCGGCAGGGCCGCCAGCGCCGCCTCGGCGGCGTCTCGCACGGGGGCGTAGGCGGCGGCGCGGTCGGCGGGCACCTCGATGACGAAGCCGGCGCGGTCGGCGGCGACCGTCAGGCCCTTGACCACGCCGGCCTCGACCAGCCCTCGCCCGGTCGCGGGATCGGGGATGGCATTCAGCACGGCTTCGACGGCGGCGCGGTCGATCACGGTATACGGCCTCGGTTGCAGGGGGTGGACGCGCGTTCTATCGGCTGAGCCTGCCGCAAGCGAGCCCGACGTGTCCTCCAGCCGCTCCATCACCCTGATCGCTGGCCCGACCGCCTCGGGCAAGTCGCGGCGCGCGCTGGAGATGGCGGCGCGCACCGGCGCGGCCATCGTCAACGCCGACAGCCAGCAGCTGTACGCCGACCTGCGCGTTCTCAGCGCCCGGCCTTCGGCTGATGAGGAAGCCCAGGCCCCGCACCACCTCTATGGCACCGTCGATGCGGCCGAGGCCTGGTCGGTCGGGCGCTGGACGCGGGCGGTGATGCCGCTGCTGGAGGCGTTCCGCGCCGAAAGTCGGCCGGTGCTGATCGTGGGCGGCACGGGGCTGTATTTCTCGGCCCTGACGAAGGGGCTGGCCGACATTCCCGACGTGCCGGCTGCGGCGCGGGAAGAGGCGATGGCGCTTTATGACACCGAGGGCGAGGCGGCGTTTCGGCTGCGCCTGACGACCTTCGATCCGCCCGCCGCCTCGGCCATCGAGAGCGGGGATCGCCAGCGGCTGACGCGGGCCTGGGCGGTGGCGCGGGCGACGGGGCGGTCTCTGTCGGACTGGCAGGCCTCCACGCGGCCGCTGCTGGTGGCGGGGACCTATGACCGGCTGGTGATCGAGCCTGAGCGCGAGGCGCTCTACGCCGCCTGCGACGCGCGGGTGGACTGGATGCTGGCGCATGGGGCGGTGGACGAGGTGCGGGCGCTGACGGACCGCGGCCTGGGCCCCACTTTGCCCGCCATGAAGGCGGTGGGGGTGCGGGAGCTGGCGGGTTATCTCGCGGGAGAGACAACCAAGGCCGAGGCGGTGGCGGTTATGAAACAGGCGACGCGAAACTATGCGAAACGGCAGCTGACGTGGTTCAGGAACCAGTGCGGGGACTGGGCGCGGGCATGACTGACCGACGGCTCCTCACCGCACCATCCAGCTGACCAGCAGCAACACGAACAGCCCCGCGCTGACGGCCTGCCAGAACCGCACCGGCTCGCGCTCCATCAGGGACAAATCCCGCCGCATCGGGACGGCGGCGGCGCTGCCGCTTTCCAGGACGTGGATCAGTTCCTCGACGTCGGCGAAGCGGTCGGCGGGGTCGGCGGACAGGGCGCGCAGGAGGGCGGCCTCCAGCCAGGCGGGCATGTCGGGGCGGTGGGTCGTGGGGCGGGTCGGCTTGTCGAATCGGATGCGGCTGAAGTCGGTCTCCTGACCCGAGGGATAGTCGCCGGTGAACAGGCGGTAGAGGGTCACGCCCAGGGCGTACTGGTCGGTCAGGGCGTCGCCGGGGTTGCCGGCGAACATCTCGGGCGCCTTGTAGCCGGGGGTGCCGGGGGCCTCGGTCTCGGAGAACTCCTCGATCCTCGGCAGACGGGCGACGCCGAGGTCGATGAGCTTGAGCCCGCCGTTCTGCTCAAGAATGACATTGTCCGGCTTGATGTCGCGGTGGACGATGTTCAGCCGGTGCAGGGCCGCGACGGCGCGCGACAGGCGGATGCTTGCATCGACGCCCTCGGGAATCTGGAAGGTCTCCTCGGCGATGCGGGCATGCAGGGTGCGCCCGACATAGAGCGGCTGGGCGATGTAGAGACAGCTCTGGCGGCCGGGGTCGAGGGACAGGGTCTTGCCGACGTAGGGGCTGTCGATGCGGCGGCCGATGAAGCTTTCGCGCAGGAAGGCCCCGCGCGCACCGCTTTCGGACAACAGCTTCGGCTTCGGGAACTTCAGCACGAGACGCTCGCCCACCTCGCCGTCGCGGGCCTGGAAGACGCGCGTGTATTTGCCGTCCGAGATCAGCCGCTCCAGGTGGAAGCCGTCGACGCGGTCGCCCGCGTTCGGGACCGGCAGGATCGGCAGGTGCGCGGCCTCGGCACCGATCGCGTCCTGATCCACCGGCCCGATGCGGATGACATCGATGACGATGGCGGTGGCGTTGTCGCGCGTCTCCGCGGTGCCCGCGGCGTCCACGATCGCCTGGGCATCGGCCTCGGGCGACGCCCTCCGGCCGAGCAGGCCCGTCAGCGCGGCGTCCGACAGAACGCCATGCGCCCCGTCGCTCGTCAGCAGCAGCCGGTCGTAAGGCTTGAGCGCCACCGTGCGGGTGTCCAGACGCAGATCCGGCTCGATGCCGAGGGCGCGATACAGGACATGGCTGAGGCCCGGCTGGCTGAGCGTGTGGTCCTCGGTCAGACGCGTCAGGACGCCGTCGCGGAAATGCCAGGCGCGGCTGTCGCCCACGTGCAGGACGGTCGCTTCGCGCGCCTTCAGGATCAGGGCGGTGAAGGTGGTGGCCGCGCCGGCCATGTCCGGATCGGACCGTCCCTTGGCATGGAGCCAGCGATTGTAGCCCGACAGGGCCGCGACCCCGGCGGCCGCCACGCCCTTAAGCGGGTTCTGATCGACATAGGCGTCGATGAAGCTGCGCCCGGCCAGTTCCGACGCCACCCGGCCTGCCTTCGATCCGCTGACCCCGTCGGCGACGAGGGCGACCATGCCGTGCAGGGCCTGTTCGGAGGGGCTGCCGATGTGGACCGCGCCGAAATCCTGATTGTCGGCCCGGGGGCCCAGGGCGGTCGCGAAGCCCGCCGCGATCTCCAGCCTGCCGTTGGCGTCCCGCTCCACCATCGTCATCCTCGGGCCGTCCGCATGCCCGGCATGCGGGTCTTTGCTACCACCCGGGGATCGGATCGTCAGCGTCGCGGAAAGGGACGCCGTGGCGCAGGCGTCGGGTCGGTCCGCATACCGAGCGTTCCCGCGTCCGATCCTCGGGTCAAGCCCGAGGATGACGATGGGAGGATGACGTGGCGCAGCGTCAACTTGGAATTCACCCGCCCAGCCCCTATATTGATCGTGCCGGGGCTTGCTCCGGATATGGCGATAAACGCGCTTGTAATAAGCGGACCGGACCCGGGTGCGATTCCCGGCGGCTCCACCATTCCTCCTCCGCGTTATCGGCGGGCGATCATGGGGCCGACTAGCATCGACGGACGTGTAAAGAAGACTGCTTTCGCTCGTCCTGGCCCACCGTATCGGGCCATTTTCTAACTGCGAACGATAACTTCGCTGGAGAAGTCCGTCTCGCCGCGTAATGCGGTTCGACAGACTTCGAACACTTAAGTCCTAGGGGTTCAGATCCCTGGGCGGGGCCTGTCGGGAGCCTGGCAACAGAATCCCGGCGCTTTTCCCGCCAAGCCACTTCCGCCCAACGTCCCGCCCGGCTATCTGTCGCCCCGCTGACGGGAGTATCCATGGCCGACGACGCCCAGCCGATCGACGAGATGCAGTACGAGAAGCTCGCGCAGGATGCCCTGCGCGGTGTCGTCCGTTCTGCGCTCGAACGCGCGGCCGGTCCGTCCGGCATCCCGGGCGCGCACCATTTCTATGTGACCTTCAAGACGCGGGCCCCGGGCGTGTCGGTGCCGCCCGACGTCGTGGCCAAATATCCCGACGAGATGACCGTCGTCCTGCAGCACCAGTACTGGGACCTGGCGGTCGAGCACGACCTGTTCTCGGTCATGCTGAAGTTCGGCGGCATGCCCAAGGTGCTGACCGTGCCCTACTCCGCCGTGACGCGCTTCTATGACCCCAGCGTTCAGTTCCTGCTGCAGTTCGAAGCCCCGGAGCCGGTGGCCCAGACCGTCGCCGAACTGCCCGCGCCGAAGCGGCCGGACCCCTCGCCCTCTGGCGATGACGGTCCCAAGGTCGTTTCGCTGGACCAGTTCCGCAAGAAATAGACGGGTTCGCAACCGCGCGGACCTCGCTAAGCTGAGGCTTCCGAACGGGAGCTCGCGATGTTTCGTGCCTTGGGTCTTGTCGCACTGATCTGGCTCTACGCCTCGGCAGCCCCGGCGCAAAGCAGATTTGACGGCTGGGCCGCGGCCATCGTCGCGGCCGACTGGCGGACCAGTGCCGGCGAGCCGATCCAGGCCTTCGACAACGCCCGGCGCGACCTGACAGCCGGCTTTCTGGCGGCGGGGTTCTCGCGCGCGAACATGGTGGACGTGACGTTGCGCCCCGACGCCCGGCCGGTCGTCACCGCCGAAGATGCAGCCCGGCGGATCGCGGAGGTCACGGCGCGGGCGAACCGGGGGTGCTTTCTCTACATCACCTCGCACGGGACGCCGGGCATGATCATCTTCGGCCCCGACGTCCTGATGACGCCGACGCAGCTGGCGACGCTGGTGAGGGGATGGTGCCAAGACCGGCCGACGGTCCTGGTCCTGTCGGCGTGTTTCGCGGGGTCCTTCATCGATGGGCTGGCGGCGCCGAACCGGATGATCCTGACGGCGGCGCGGCGCGACCGGGCCTCGTTCGGATGCAGCGAGGACGCGACCTATCCCTATTTCGACGGCTGCGTGATCGAGCGGTTGCCGACCGCTTCAGATTTCGTCGCCCTGGGCAACGCCGTCCGGTCCTGCGTCAAGGACCGAGAAGAGCGCGAGGGGCTGACGCCGGCGTCGGAGCCCCAGGTCTTTATCGGGGCGACCATGCAATTGCTGGCGCCGACCTTGAGGTTCGATCGACCCTCCTGACACCATGCCGGCAGCATGGGGCGTGCAAGGCATTCGTCAGAAACAAGCTGGAGAAACGAGATGCTGACCGGAGGCTGCCACTGCGGGGCGATCCGCTATGAGACCGCGGACGAGGCGATCCATCACTGCCTGTGCCACTGCCACGACTGCCGCAAGTCGGCGGGCGCGCCGGCCGTGGCCTGGGCCCTGGCTCCGACCGATCAGGTGACGATCACGGGCGAGCCCGTCTGGTACGCCTCGTCCCAGGACGGGCGGCGCGGGTTCTGCGGCGTCTGCGGGACCGGGCTGTTCTACACCAATGCGGTGATCTTCCCCGGCCAGATCGACATCCAGAGCGCGACCCTGGACGACCCCGACGCCATCCCGCTGCAGGCCCAGATCCAGACGGCCGAGGGCATCGGCTGGATGAAGGATCTCGGTCACCTGCCGTCGTTCGAGCGTTACCCCGGACCGCCCGAGGCCCCCTGACGCGGATAGGCGCGGATGGTGATGCGCTCGCGCTCGCCCTCGCGCCGCTCGACCAGCAGACGGGCGACCTGGGCGTCGTCGTGGAACAGATAGCCCTTGATGGCGTCCAGCAGGGCCTTGGCCAGATTGTCGAGGTCCATCCACGGCGGATCGCCGACGTGCTCCATGACGATTTCGACGACGAAGTCACCGTACGAGGGCCGGGCCCCGCGCCATTCCTTGCGGAAGAACTCGTAGACCAGCGGCTTGTAGTATTTGGCCTGGGTGGTCAGGCCATCGATCATGACGACGACGGCGTCGCCCTCCTCGCGCGCGCGGACCTTGCCGGAGACGATCCAGTCCGAGTTCACGCGCGCCCGCCTTGTCCGATCATGGCTCCGTGCTACACGCCTCGCCATCCTCCCGCCACGCCTTCGCGAGCCGTTCGATCATGACCGCCCACCGAACCGAGACCGACACCTTCGGCCCCATCGAGGTCGCCGCCGACCGCTACTGGGGGGCGCAGGCGCAGCGGTCGCTGGGGAACTTCAAGATCGGCTGGGAGAAGCAGCCCCTGCCGATCGTGCGCGCGCTGGGGATCGTCAAGCGGGCGGCGGCCGAGACCAACATGGCGCTGGGCCGGCTGGACCCCGCCATCGGCAAAGCCATCGTTCGGGCCGCGGACGAGGTGATCGAGGGCAAGCTGAACGACCATTTCCCGCTGGTCGTCTGGCAGACGGGGTCCGGCACCCAGTCGAACATGAACGCCAACGAGGTGATCAGTAACCGCGCCATCGAGATGCTGGGCGGCGAGATGGGCTCGAAAAAGCCGGTCCATCCCAACGATCACGTCAACATGAGCCAGTCGTCCAACGACACCTATCCCACGGCCATGCACGTCGCCTGCGCCGAGGAGGTGGTCCATCGCCTGCTTCCGGCCCTGCAGCAGTTGCATAACGCCCTGAACGACAGGGCCCAGGCGTGGAAGGACATCATCAAGATCGGGCGGACGCACACCCAGGACGCCACGCCCCTGACGCTGGGCCAGGAGTTCAGCGGATACGTCCAGCAGGTCGCCAAGGGGATCGAGCGCATCGAAAGCACCCTGCCCGACCTGATGCAACTGGCCCAGGGCGGCACCGCCGTCGGCACCGGGCTGAATGCGCCGATCGGTTTCGCGGAAGGCGTCGCTGACAAGATCGCGCAGATCACGGGCCTGAAGTTCACGACAGCGCCGAACAAGTTCGAGGCTCTGGCCGCCCACGATGCCATGGTCATGAGCCACGGGGCGATCAACACGGTCGCGGCGTCCCTGTTCAAGATCGCCAACGATATCCGCTTCCTGGGGTCCGGCCCGCGCTCGGGCCTCGGCGAACTGGCCCTGCCGGAGAACGAGCCGGGGTCGTCGATCATGCCGGGCAAGGTCAATCCGACCCAGTGCGAGGCCCTGACCCAGGTGTGCGTTCAGGTGTTCGGCAACCACGCGGCGATCACGTTTGCCGGCTCGCAAGGGCATTTCGAGCTGAACGTCTTCAACCCGGTGATGGCCTACAACTTCCTGCAGTCGGTGCGGCTGATGGCCGACGCGGCGGTCAGCTTCACCGAGAACTGCGTGGTCGGCATCGAGCCGCGGATCGACAACATCGCGCGGGGGCTGAACAATTCGCTGATGCTGGTCACGGCGCTGAACGGCAAGCTGGGCTATGACGCCTGCGCCAAGATCGCCAAGACGGCGCACAAGAACGGCACGACCCTGCGGGAGGAGGCGGTGGGTGGCGGATACCTGACCGACGCGGAGTTCGACGAGGCGGTGCGGCCCGAGAAAATGATCTCGCCGGGGTGACGGCGCTCGTCCGCCCGTACTGGATCGAGGCTCGCTTTGAGCGCCGCGAGGGCTGGGACCCTGACGCCTACCCGTTCAATCTGCCGGCGGTGCGTTCGTTGCATAGCCTGACGTTCCATCCCAATGTGACGTTCCTGGTCGGCGAGAACGGATCGGGCAAGTCGACCATCATCGAAGCCTTGGCCGTCGCGTGGGGCTTCAACGCCGAGGGTGGAGGACGCGAGCATCGGTTCGGCACACGGGAAAGCCATTCCCCTCTTCATCGGTTCGTCCGACCCGTCCGATCTTCTCAGCGGGTTCAAGACGGGTTCTTTCTGAGGGCCGAGAGCTTCTTTACCGTCGCGAGCTATCTGGAGGATCCCGAGATCAGGGCCTCGCGGTTCGGACGACGCTCGCTTCACGAGCAGTCCCACGGGGAGAGCTTCTTCGCTCTCTTCGATAACCGGTTCATCGGCGACGGTCTCTACATTCTGGATGAGCCGGAAGCGGCCCTTTCACCGAGCCGCCAGCTTTCGTTTCTGGCCAAGATGCACGAGTTGGTTCTCGGCCGTTCGCAGCTGATCATCGCCACGCATTCGCCGATCCTGCTGGGCTACCCGAATGCCTGGATCTACCAAGCGTCCGAGTTCGGCCTGGATCGGATCGAGTACGAAGACACCGATCATTATCAGGTCACGCGCAACTTCTTGACCCGCCGGCAGATGATGCTGGACGTCCTTCTGAAGGAGGACTGAGCCATTTTGAGGATCGCACCTTTTCGAGCTAGGTTTGCGCCATGGGTCAGGTCGAACTGAACATCGGCATCGATCCGGAGCTGGTCGACCAGGCGCAGCGCCTGGGGATCAGCATCGCAGGCATGGATGAGCGCGCTTTGCGTCTGCATCTGCAGAAGGTCGATCCCGCCGGAGCAGAAGCGCGGGCGAAGCGCTGGGCCGAGGAGAATGCTGAGGCGATCAGAGAGCACAACGCGTTGATCGAGAAGCGCGGCCTGTTATCGGACTACATCCGGCCTTGGTGGCTTTGAAGCAGTTCGATCTGTTCGAAAACCCATCCGGCGAGATGCGGCCAATGGCACCGTATGTGGTGATCTTGTCGTCGCACCTGTTCAACGACCTGGTTGAGATCGTCGTGGCTCCCGTGCTTCGTCCCGGCCTGCTAAACGCGAGCGATTTCGACGTGCGCGTTCGCTGGAATGAGGAAGACCATCTTGTGAGCGTTATCGGCCTTGCCGCAATCAGTTCAACACGACTGAAGCGCCGCGTCGGCTCACTCCTCGCCCACGATGACGACATCCGACGCGCGCTGGACCGGCTGTTCACCGGCTTCTGATCAGGGCTTGTCGCGGATCGTCGCGCCGACCGGGGCGAGCGCCAGCTTGGCCAGTTCGAAATCCTTGATGGCGAACGGGATGCCGATGATCGTGATGGCTTCGAAGAAGGCGATGATCAGGTGCGACAGGCCGATGTACCAGCCGGCGAACACGAACCAGATGACGTTCAGCCCGACCCCGAAACAGCCGATGTCCTGACCACCCGACTCGCCGGCCCAGACGACCTCGCGCCCGAACGGCCAGAAGGAGTAGCTGGCGATGCGCCAGGCGGCGAAGCTCCACGGCAGGCCGACGACGGTGATCGCCAGGATCGCGCCGCCCAGCAGCCACAGAAGACCGCTGATCCAGCCGCCGAAAATGAGCCACAGGATGTTGAGGATGAGCCGGATCATGCGCGGGATATAGGGCGCTGTCGGTCTGGCGACAGTGGTCGGCCGGTGAATTCGGCGTAAGCTATCGGTCGGTAAGGTGAGTGGCGGGAGAGCGCGATGGGCGAGATCGTCAATCTGAACCGGGCGCGCAAGGCCCGCGAGAAGGCCGCGGCCAAGGCCGAGGCTTCGGTGAACCGAGTGGCGCATGGACGGACCAAGGGCCAGCGTCAGGTGGCGGAGACCGAGAAAGAACGGGCTTCCCGCTTGCTGGACCAAGCCAAGCGCGAGGATTGAGATGGCGTCGAACGGCGACAATCGCAGAGGGCACAGCCTGATCGCCCTCATCGCCTTGCGTCAGGCCAAGGCTATCGAGGAACGCAAGGCGCGAGAGGCGGCGGCAAAGACGAATGGCGACGCGCCGAAGCCCGGGAAGCGCGGCTGGTTCGGCTAATCCTGCCTCGGGGCGCGGATCAGCAGGACCTGCCCTCCGAGCACCAGAGCCAGACCCACAGCGGCCGGCCATCCGAAACGGGCTCCCTCGAACAGCATCGACACCAGCATGGCGATCGGCGGCGTCAGAGCCGAGATATAGCTGGCCATGGCATAGCCCCGCGCCTTGGCGACGGCGAAATAGGTCACGAAGGCGACGACCGAGCCGAACACGGCCAGATACAAAAGCGAGATCAGGTAGCCGGGGCTGGGGTCGATGGTGAAGCGCGCGCCGGTCGCCAATCCATACAGCGCCAGCATGCCCGTGCCGTAGGCCATGGCCCAGCCGGTCTGGGGCAGGATGGCCGACCCCTCCTGCTGGCCGCGCCAGGAGAAGTAGTTGCCGACTGCCGAGCTGGCGACGGCGAGCAGCGCCAGTCCGATGCCGGTCAGGGCGCGTCGGTCCAGCCCCTCGGCCATAGCTTCACCGCCGGACAGGACCGCGACCCCGACGATGCCAAGGGCCGCGCCGATCCAGGCCGCCCGGGCCGCCTTCTGGCCCACCACGACACGGAACAGGACGAGGTTGAGGAAGGCGAGGGTTGCGAACACCACGGCGACGATCGCCGAGGTGACGTTCTCCTCGGCGGCATAGGTGAAGGAGTAGCTGATCGCGAAGACGAAGGCCCCCTGCCCCACGGCCGCCAGGTGCTGGGCCCGGTTGAGGCGGAGCGATCGACCGGTCACAGCGCAGCCGACCAGCAGGATGATCGCCGCCAGCCCGAACCGCCAGGTCAGGGACGCGGCTGGATCGACCGTCCCGAGCTGCCAGGTGATTGCGTACCAGGTCGTGCCCCAGATCACCGCGCACACCAGCACGCCGGCGACCGCGAGAGACCCCGCTGAGGGTGTGCGGAACGTCGGAGGGGTCAAGGTCGACTCGGATCGAGTGGGCGTCGGCCCTCGGCTTGCGCTCTAAGCGGTGCGGTTGCAACCGCCGAGGCGTGACAGCGACATCGCGCCCGCTCGGCTCAGGCCCGGAGCTTGAGCGCCGCCCGATCGGCCTCCGGCACAGCGGCGTAAACGGTCGCCGACCGAATGCCCAGCCGTGCTCGCGCGGTCGTCAGCGGCTCGGCGAACAGGGCCTCGTAATCGAGCGCGGGCAGCCAGCGCGCGGCCCGACCGTTGCGCCAGGCCTGCAGCACCGCCCGGCGGGCCGGGATCGAAGGATTCTCCCGCTGAATCTCGCGCGCGGCACCCCAGCCGATGAAGCCGAAGCCGAGGTTGTGGGTCTGGCCGTAGGAGAAGCTGACGACGCAGGCCTCGCCCAAGGCATCGGTGCCGTAGCCGGTCAGGACGTGCCAGATATCGTGGACGTCGCGCAGGCGGCGCGAGTACCAGACGACCGGATGCGGCGCGTCGATCTCGGGCGCGACCTCCCGTGCGGTCTCCGCCAGACCATCGGCGGTGAAACCCCTGGCCTCGCGGAAGCTGCGGTATTCGGCCCCGACGGTGCCGGGCGCGAAGCGCGCCAGCCAGACGGGATCGTCCAGCTTGTGCGCCAGCTCGTCGCGCAGGAAGGCCTGGCGACCTCCCTCGACGGTGCGGAGCATCCGGTTATAGCCCCTGGCGCCCGAGCCGCCGGTCAGGGCGCGCATGATTTCGAACACCTGGGCGGTGTCCTCCTTGTCGCGGACCAGCTTGTGGAAGGCCCGAAGCGCCGTCAGGGGCCGAAGCCGCTGGGGCTGCAGCGTCTGGAACTCGTCGGGGTAGACGGCGGCGTTCATCGTCATCGCTTCCATCCGGCTGGAGAGCCGATAGTCTAACGCAACCCACCGCTCGACCCAAGCGGTCAGACCGAGATCACATGCTGAAGAAACGCTCCGTCGTCCTCGCTGGCCACGCCACCTCGGTGGCGCTGGAGCCTGAGTTCTGGGCCGTGCTGGACCGGGTAGCCGCCGAGAAGAACCTGACCCACGCGGGCCTGCTGGCCTGGGTCGATCAGACGCGCGGACGCCGCTCCCTCGCCTCGGCCTGTCGCCTGCTGGCGCTCGAGCACGCCGCCGCCATGCCGACAGGACCGCGCTTTCATCACTAGAGACGGGAAAATAGAAAACGGCCCCGGATCGCTCCGGGGCCGTCGTGGATTGTGGGAGGCGTCGCGCCTAGCCGGCGCGGGCCTCCAGACTGGTGATCTGCTCCTTGAGCCGGAGCTTCTGTCGCTTCAACTCCCTGACCTGCATCTCATCCACGGAGGGTCGGCCGAACTCGCGCTGAATGGTCTCATCCAGACGACGGTGACGGTTTCCCAGTTCGCGGATACGAGCTTCGATGGTCATGGCTTGCGCCTCCATGTCTAAGGGACGAGGGTAGTGAGCGCCCGGATTGACGACCTGTAGAATCACATTTCAGTGACGCAACACACCGTTATCCAAACTTGCGGATGCTCCCATCCTCGCCGACAGCCTCCCCCCGAAAATGGACCAAGATGTGAACGGAGCCGCAGGAAACCCGCCTCGCCTCGTGGTGGGCATTTCAGGCGCATCGGGCGTCATTTATGGCGCGCGTGTGCTGGATGCGCTGAACGATCTGGGAGTCGAGAGCCATCTCGTCGTGACGCGCGCTGCCCTGCTGACCTTGTCGCAGGAAACCAATCTGTCGCCGGACGATCTGACGGCCAAGGCCACGGTCGTGCATCGGCTCAACGACGTGGGGGCCACCATCGCGTCGGGGTCGTTCCGGACGCTCGGCATGATCGTCGCGCCGTGCTCGGTGCGGACCATGAGCGAGATCGCCACCGGAGTGACCTCCACCCTGCTGACCCGCGCAGCCGACGTGGTTCTTAAGGAGCGCCGGCCGCTCGTCTTGATGGTGCGCGAGACGCCGTTCCATCTGGGGCATCTGCGGACGATGACGGCGCTGACGGAGATGGGGGCGATCATCGCGCCGCCCCTTCCGGCACTGTATGCGCGGCCCGCGTCGATCGCCGAGATGATCGATCAGTCGGTGGGGCGGGCGCTGGATCTGTTCGGGCTGGACTGGGGGGCGGTGCGCCGCTGGGACGGGCTCAAGGGTCCGGCCTCGGAGGAGGCGTGAGCGCGTTCTGGGACTGGGCGCTGGGCGCCTATCGCGAGCCGGGCGTGTCGGAGGCCTGTCTGGATCTGCAGGACGGAGCCGGCCAGAATGTGCCGCTGCTGCTCTGGGCCGCCTGGACGGCGGCAACGGGCCGTGCGCTGGACGCCGACACGATCGAGGCGGCGTGCGATGCCGCCCGGGCTTGGGAGGGGGTCGCTGTGCTGCCGCTCCGAAACGTCCGCCGAACGCTGAAGAAGCCTATCCCCGACATCGGCGACGCCGGGCGCGAAGCCCTGCGCGAGCAGGTCAAGGCGGTGGAACTGGCGGCAGAGCGGTATCTGATGGCCGATCTGGAGGCGCTGATCGATGGTCCCGGCGGGTCGCCCCGGCCCGCCCTCGAGGCCCTGGCGGCCGTCGCCCGGGTGTGGAGCCGGGTGGTGCCGAGGCCGGCGCTGACGGTGCTCGCCGAACGACTTCCGGCGTGACACCGCCTCGGTTATAAGCCCGCCTGCTCAGGGTCCATCATGAACGACGACCAACCCTTTCTGACCGAGGAAGAACTGGCGCTGCATGCCCAGGTCAAGGTCCTGCGCCTGGAGCACGCGGACCTGGACGCCTCGATCGAGGCCCTGTCGCACATGCCCATTCCCGACCAGCTGCTGATCGCCCGGCTGAAGCGCAAGAAGCTGCTACTGCGGGACGAGATCGTGAAGATCGAGAGCCGGATCCTGCCGGATATCATCGCGTAGAGGGCATCATCGCCTGACGGCCCCCAGCGCCTGTCGCGCGGCCTCGGCCTCGGCCAGCAGAGCCTTCCTTTTGTCAGGGCCAAAATTCTCCAGCGTCCGATAGGGCATGGCCAGGCGGATGTTGTCGCGCAGCCGGTCGCGGTTCCGCTCCAGAAAGCCCCAGTACAGCCGGTTGAAAGGGCAGGCCCCCTCGCCCGCCTTGGCCTTCACGTCGTAGCGGCACGGCCCACAGTAGTCGCTCATCCGGTCGATGTAGGCCCCGGACGCCGCATAGGGCTTTGAGCCGACGATGCCGCCGTCGGCGAAGGTCGCCATGCCGCGGGTGTTGGGCATCTCCACCCACTCATAGGCGTCGGCGTAGACGGTCATATACCAGTCGTCGACCGCGTCAGGATGGACGCCCAGCAACATCGCCAGGTTGCCCGTCACCATCAGCCGCTGGATGTGGTGGGCATAGGCGTGGTCGCGCGTCGAGGCGACCGTGTCGGCCACGCAGGCCATGTCGGTCTCGCCCGACCAGAAAAACCACGGCAGGATCCGGTCGGCGTCGAGAAAGTTCCGCGCCCGATACTCAGGCACCTTCAGCCAGTAGATGCCGCGCACGAACTCCCGCCAGCCCAGGATCTGGCGGATGAAGCCCTCGACCGCGTTCAGCGGCGCGCGGCCCTCGCGGTACTCCACCTCGGCCCGGCGGCAGATGTCGAGGGGGTCGAGCAGGCCGAGGTTGAGCGAGGTCGAGATCAGGCTGTGCCACATCCAGGGCTGGCCTTCCGACATCGCGTCCTGCCAGTCGCCGAAGCCGGGCAGGATGTTCGACAGGAAGTCGGCCAGCACCGCCTCGGCCTGCTCAGCGGTCGTGGGCCAGCCGAACGCGTCGAGCGTGCCGAAATGGTCGGAGAACAGACGGGCGACGTCGGCAATGGCCTCGGTCGCTACGGCGTCGGGTGGGATGCGGAGGCGGCGGGGTGGTCGCAGGCCCTTGGTCAGCTTGCAGCGGTTCTCCGCGTCATAGTTCCACTTGCCGCCGACGGGCTGGCCGTCGTCCAGCAGGATGCCGGTTTCGCGCCGCATCTCGCGATAGAAGAACTCCATCCTGAGCTGGCTCTTGCCCGAGGCCCAGCGGCGGAAGCGGTCGTGCGAGCAGAGGAAGCGGGTATCGGGGCGGATCTCGACGGGCACCTTCGCGACGCCGGCGAAGGCCGCCAGGGCCTCGGCCAGCCGCCACTCGCCGCACTCGGTCACGGCCACGGCGGTCAGGGGCAGGTCGTCGAGCGCTCGGTGCAGTTCGCCGACGATGGAATGAGAATTGGCCGGGTCGTCGATGCGGACGTAGCGGACCGTCACGCCCCGGGCTTCCAGGCGCAGGGCGAAACTGCGCATCGCGGCGAAGACCAGGGCGATCTTCTGCTTGTGATGGCGGACATAGGTGGCCTCGTCCCGCACCTCGGCCATCAGGACGACGTCGAGGGCCGGGTCGAGGTCAGCCAGAGCGGACAGGCCGTCGGACAGCTGGTCACCCAGCACCAGCCTCAGCGTTCCGGTCGTGCTAGGCTGAGGCATGGCATCCTTTCTGATCTCCACCGAAGACCTCGCGCGCGATCTGAACGCGCCGAACCTGCAGATCGTCGACGCCAGCTGGCACCTCGACGGACGCGACGCCCGCGCCGAGTTCGAGGCGACCCGCATCCCGGGCGCGGTGTTCTTCGACCTGGACGCCGTGTCTGACCACACCACGGACCTGCCGCACATGCTGCCCGACGCCGCAGCCTTCGCGGAGGCCGTCGGGACGCTGGGCATCGCGGCGAGCGACCGGATCGTCGTCTATGACACCCAGGGCCTGTTCTCGGCCGCACGGGTCTGGTGGACGTTTCGACTGATGGGGGCCGACGACGTGCGGGTGCTGGATGGTGGCCTGCCCCGATGGATCGCCGAGGGCCGCCCGACAGCGTCGGGGCCGGTCGAACCGACCGCGCCCGCACGCTTCGTCCCGGGAACGCGACACGCAGCCGTCGCTGACATGCCGACGGTGCTCGCCGCCCTGTCGGGGGACGCGCAGATCCTCGACGCCCGGCCGGCCGCGCGGTTCAACGGAGACGTCGCCGAGCCTAGACCAGGCCTGAGGTCCGGTCATATGCCGGGCGCACTGAATGTGCCGTTCAAGTCCGTGCTGGACGCGGACGGTCGGCTGCTGCCGGCCGAAGCCCTGCGCAACCGCTTCGTCGAGGCGGGTGTGACCTTCGACCGGCCCATCATCACCAGCTGCGGCTCCGGCGTGACCGCCGCCGTCTTGACCCTGGCGCTGGCCGAACTCGGCGAGGACAGCGCGCTTTACGACGGGGCCTGGGCCGAATGGGGGAGCCGCACGGACACCCCCATCGCCGTCGGTCCCTGACGCCTCAGGCGACGGTCGCCACGGTCGGCCGGGGCATCGGGTCGAGCGCGACCGGCTCGTCCTTCTCGCCGCGAGAGACAACGGTGGCCAGCACCAAGTCGCCCGTCACGTTCAACACCGTGCGGCACATATCCAGGAACCGATCGACGCCCAGGATGAGGCCGATCCCTTCCGGCGGGATGCCGACCATGACCAGGATCATGGCGATGACCGGCAGCGACCCGGCGGGCACGCCGGCGGTGCCCACCCCCCCCAGGATACAGACCAGCATAACGACCACCTGCTGGGTGATCGACAGCTCGATACCGAAGAACTGGGCCAGGAACAGCACGGTGACGCCCTCGAACAGGGCCGTGCCGTTCTGGTTGGCGGTCGCGCCGACGGTCAGGACGAAACGCGCGATCTTTCTCGGCAGCTTCAGCTCTTCCTCCGCCGCCTTCAGCGAGACCGGCAGGGTGGCGTTGGACGAGGCTGTGGTGAAGGCGACCAGCATGGGTCGCTGGACCCCCTTGAAGAACCACAGGGGACTGCGCCCGGCCCCGATCCAGACGACCAGCGGATAGACGACGAACATGTGGATCGCCATGGCCCCCACGGCCACGCCGACAAAGGCCGCGAGCCGGACCAGAAGATCCCAGCCGAACAGGGCCGCGAGGTTGAACATCAGGCAGGCGATGGCGATCGGGGCCAGTTTGATGACCATGTTGATCAGCTTCATCGTCACCTCGAGCAGACCCTCGATGGTGAGCTTCAGGTGATCGACGTTCGGACCCTTGGCCATGACCAGGCCGATGCCGAAGAGCAGGGCGAAGATCATGATCGGCAGGATCTGGTTCTCGGCCGCCGCCGTGAAGACGTTGGACGGGATCAGGTCGAGGAAGAACTGGCCGAACTGCACGCTTTCGGGGGCATTCTCGACGATCCCGGCCGCGCCCTCGGCGCCTTCGGCCAACAGGCGCTGAGCCAGTGCAGGGTCCACGCCGTCACCCGGCCGGAAATAGTTAACCATGCCCAAGCCGATGATCACGGCGATGGTGGAGACGACGACGGTCAGGCCAAGGGTCTTAAAGCCCGCGCGCCCCAGGGACTTGAGATCGCCCATCTCGGCCACGCCGACCACGAGCGCCGAGAACAGCAGCGGGATCACCAGCATGAACAGCAGACGCAGGAAGATCTGACCCGCCGGTCCCGTCACGTTCGACGTCAGCCATTGCACCCAGGCTGTGTCAGGTCCGACGTACTGGTTGACGAAGAGCCCGCCCCCAAGCCCGACGATGAAGCCGAGCAGCATCAGCCAGTGGAGCGGTATCCCGCCGGGTTTCGTCGTGTCCATTCATCCCCCGAAGGCACCGCCCGCTGCTCGCGGGTCGGCTCGTCTTGAACTCTAGCGGACCGGCAGACCATAGATCAGGCCACCCGGTCGAGCGTTCCATTGTGCATTCAACCCGCGGGCAAGGTCGAGGGGCGATTGCGAACCCAGGTTTCGCTCGAACACCTCTCCATAGTTACCGACGGCACCGACGGCATCGACCGCCCAGGTGCCGGACAGGCCCAGCCGTTGGCCGAACTCACCCTCCGCTCCCAGCAGGCGGCGGACGCGAGGGTCGCGGGCACCCTCGGCCTGTTCGTCAACGTTCTGCTGGGTCACGCCATACTCCTCGGCCAGGATCAGGGCGTTCAGGGTCCACCGCACGACCGCCGTCCACTGCTCATCGCCGCGCCGCGTGACCGGGCCCAGAGGCTCCTTGGAGATGACGTCGGGCAGGAGGGCGTGCTGGGCCGGGTCCGCCAGGGTCGTGCGGGCCGCCGCCAGGGCCGAGATGTCGGCAGAGAAGGCGTCGCAGTCCTCGCGCCCGTAGGCCTGGCGCGCGGCTTCCTCCGTCGGCAGGACGACGGCGCGGTATTCGATGCCCCGGCTGCGGAAATAGTCCTCGGCGTTCAGGGCGCTGGTCGAGCCGGACTGCACGCAGACCCGCGCGCCATTCAGCTCGGCGGCGCTGGAAAGGTTGAGAGAGCGTCGGACCAGGAAGCCCTGCCCGTCATAGTAGTTGATGCCGGCGAAGCTTAGCTGGCCCGCCGTGTCGCGCTCCATCGTCCAGGACGTGTTTCGGTAGAGGACGTCGATGCGCCCGTCGGCCAAGGCCGCGAACCGGTTCCCGGCCGTCAGCGGCACGAAGCGCACGGCGTCGGCGTCACCGAAGATCGCCGCCGCGAGGCCCCTGCAGAAGTCCGCGTCGAACCCGCGCCACTCGCCGCGATTGTCGGTGTAGGCGAAACCGACCAGCCCCTGATGCACGCCGCAGTTCAGGCGTCCCCGGCGCTTGACGGCCTGAAGGGTCGGGCTTTCGACGACCTCCCCCGAGCTCTGGACGGTGGTGGAGGCCGGCGTTTCGACGGTGACTTCGGGCTCTGCGTCCCGGCCGCATCCGGCCAAGGTCGCCGTGGCCGCCAGCATCGCGGTCCAGTCCAGAACTCGCCTGACACTCACGCTCATGTCCGTCCCGCGTCACGGTTTGGGACGACTCGCGTCGTCCTGTCGCGCCCCGGTCGCTATAGAGGCCCTCAGGCGACGGATCGCAACCCGTGGAGCACCGAATGGATCCCCTTTCCGACCGCACCCGCCTGATCGCCGCCGCCACCCAGCGCGGGGGCGGACGGCGTCCGGTCAATCCGCCGATCGAGCGGGCCTCGACCCTGTTGTCGGACCGGGTGGCCGATATGCGCGACGATACGCTGGGCCCCGTCTACGGCATCGACGGCACTGCCTCCCAGTCGGCGCTGAGGGCCGCCGTGGCCGACCTTGAGGGCGCCGGGCATTGCTGGCTGACCCCCTCGGGGCTCGCGGCCGTCACGGTGCCGATCCTGGCCCTGACCCGGCCGGGCGACGAGGTCTTGACGACCGATGCCGTCTACGGCCCCGTTCGGCGGTTCCTGATCCGGCATCTGGCCGCCCGAGGCGTGACCACCCGCTTCCATGCGCCGGACGCGACGGCGGACGAGGTCACGGCGATGATGGGCGAGCGGACGCGCCTGATCCTGATCGAATCGCCCAGCTCCCTGACGTTCGAGATGGTCGACGTGCCAGCGCTGGCGGCCGCCGCCAGGGCGCGGGGCGTCACCACCGTGATGGACAACACCTGGGCGGCCGGGCTGGCGTTCAAGCCTCTCGCGCACGGCGTCGACGTCAGCGTCCAGGCCCTGACCAAGTATGCCGGCGGGCATTCGGACCTGCTGCTAGGCTCGATCTGCGCATCGGAGCCCAAGGTGGCCAAAACGATCGCCGATACGGTCGAGGACATCGGGCTGTGCGTCTCGCCCGACGACGGCTGGCTAGCGCTTAGAGGTCTGCGCACCCTGCCGCTGCGATACGCCGAACAGGCGCGGTCGGCGCTGAAGGTTGCGGATTGGTTGGGCGGCCGTCCCGAGGTGGCCCGCGTGCTGCACCCCGCCCTGCCCGGCGATCCGGGCCATGCTCTGTGGTCGCGCGACTATGCCGGCGCGGCGTCGATCTTCGGCGTCGTGATGAAGGGTGGCGGCGGGGCCGCCGCCGAAGCCTTCCTCGACGCCCTGACGCTGTTCGGCCTCGGCTACTCCTGGGGCGGGTTCGAAAGTCTCGCTACCTACGAAACGCCGCAGCTTGCCTATCGCGACGCCCAGCCGGCCCTGGAAGGCCCGCTTCTCAGGCTGCACGTCGGGCTCGAAGACGCCGCCGAGTTGATCGCCGACCTGAACGTGGGCCTGGCCGCCTGGCGCGCGGCGCTGAGCTAGCCGCCGATCTCGGGCATCATGCCGGTGACGAAGCCCCGCATGCCGGTCTGCGGCTGGAGCATTCCGCGCAGGAAGTTGACCGTCACGCCCGCGCTGTCCTCGAACACGAAGCGGCTTTGGGTGAAGCGGCAGTTGGTGAAGCCGGGCTGCTGGACGCCCTTGAACACCAGCTGGGCGTTCCTGAACTCGCAGTTGACGAAGGTGTTTCCGTCCAGCAGCTGGCGACCCTCCAGAACCTGATCGCGGATTTCGGGCATAGCGGTCCTTTGAAACGAGATGGCGCGCCCAGCAGGACTCGAACCTGCAACCGCCCGCTTAGAAGGCGGGTGCTCTATCCAGTTGAGCTATGGGCGCGGACAGGGCGCAGGGGTTAGCCGCAACCGCCACGCGGCTCAAGCAGCGAGCGCCCGCGGCGCGAGCGGTAGCCGCCCGAACGCTCAATGCGTCCAGGGCTGTTTGCGGTTGGTGGCGAAGTTGTCGGCGTAGGCCTTCAGGATCACTGGCGGCTCCTGCGGCTCGTGCAGGCGGAAGGCGATGCCGTGGCGCTCGGCATAGGCGACCGCTTCCTCCTTCGTCTCGAAGGACAGCCGCACCTGGCCGTTCATGTCGCTCGAACTGGTCCAGCCCATCAGGGGGTCGATGGTGCGCGCGGAGGCCGGCTCGAACTCCAGCCGCCAGTCCTTGGTCTTGGCCTTGCCGGACTGCATGGCGGTCTTGGCGGGGCGGTAGATGCGGGCGAGCATGGGCGGTCTCGGTCTCGTCTTGGGTGTGGCGGACTTATAGCCGGTCGGCCCCCGGCGTCGAGGGCCGCGCCGGCTATTGACGCATCAACTCGCGCGCGGTGATGACCCGCATGATCTCGTTGGTGCCCTCCAGGATGCGGTGGACGCGCAGGTCGCGCACGATCCGCTCCAGCGGATAGTCCTTGAGATAACCGTAGCCGCCGTGGAGTTGCAGCGCCTCGTCGGCGATCTGGAAACAGGCGTCGGTAGCCAGCCGTTTGGCCATGGCGCACCATTTGGTCTTCTCGGGATGACCGGTGTCGATGGCCCAGGCCCCGCGCAGGACCATCAGTCGGGCCGCCTCCAGCTGGGTCGCCATGTCGGCCAGCTTGAACTGGGTATTCTGAAACTGATCCAGGGACTTGCCGAACTGTTTTCGCGTGGCGACGTAGGCCTGGGCCGTCTCCAGCGCCAGCCGCGCGCCGCCCAGCGAACAGGCCGCGATGTTCAGCCGGCCGCCGTCCAGCCCCATCATGGCATAGCGGAACCCGTCGCCTTCCTGGCCCAGCAGGTTGGCGACCGGGACGCGGCAGTCGTCGAAGCTGACCACGGCGGTGGGTTGGGAGTTCCAGCCCATCTTCTTTTCCTGGGCTCCGAAGCTCAGACCCGGCGTGTCCTTTTCCACCACGAAGGCGCTGATGCCCTTAGGGCCCGCCTCGCCCGTGCGCGCCATGACGACATAGACGTCGCTGGTCCCCGCGCCCGAAATGAAGGCCTTGGACCCGTTCAGGACGAAATGGTCGCCGTCGCGCGTCGCCGAAGTGCGCATCGCCGCCGCGTCCGAACCCGAGCCCGGCTCGGTCAGGCAGTAGCTGGCGATCAGCTCCATCGTCGCCAGCCGGGGCACATAGCGGCCCCGCAGATCGTCCGAGCCGAAGCTGTCGATCATCCAGGTCGCCATGTTGTGGATGGAGATGAAGGCGGCCGTCGACACGTCGCCACGCGACAACTCCTCAAAGATCACCGCCGCCTCGACCCGGCCCAGCGCCATGCCGCCGTGCTCCTCGCCCGCATAGATGGCGGCGAAGCCCGTCTCGGCCGCGCGGCGCATGACGTCGACGGGGAAGTGCTTCGTCTCGTCCCACTCGGCCGAATGGGGGGCCAGTTCGGCGTCGGCGAAGGCACGGGCGGCGTCCTGGATGGCGCGCTGGTCGTCGGTGAGGGCGAAGTCCATGGGGTCTCCCGGAGGTTTGGGGCCTTCTATCCGCTTCCCTCTCCGGGGAGAAGAAAGCTAAACCGCCGCATGACCCTGATCGTGCCGCCCGCCCCCTATCCCCTCGCCCGCCCCCGCCGGCTGCGCAGCGCCCCCTGGATCCGGCGCATGGTGGCCGAGACGACGCTGACGCCGTCGGACCTGATCTGGCCATTGATCGTCCATGACGGCACCGAGGACCGCGTGCCGGTGCCGTCGATGCCCGGCGTGTTCCGCCTGTCGCCCAAGGCCGCGGCCGAGGCGGCCAAGGAGGCCCACGGGCTCGGTATCCCCATGGTCGGCCTGTTCCCCAACGTCGACCCGTCGATCAAGGACACCGTCGGTACGGGCGCGACCGATCCGGACGGCCTGGTCCCGGCCTGCATCCGGGCCATCAAGGACGCGGTGCCCGATATCGGCGTCATGACCGACGTGGCGCTGGACTGCTACACCGACCACGGCCACGACGGCGTCCTGGAGGACGGGCGTATCGTCAACGATCCGACCCTGGAACGCTTGGCCGAGCAGGCCTTCATCCACGTCCATGCCGGGGCCGATGTGGTGGCCCCCTCGGACATGATGGACGGCCGCGTCCAGGCGATCCGCGAGGCGCTGGAAGCCAATGGATATCAGGATGTTATGATCCTGTCCTACGCCGCCAAATTCGCCTCGGCCTTCTATGGCCCTTATCGAGACGCGGTCGGTTCGGCCAAACAGCTGAGCGGCGACAAGAAGACCTATCAGATGGACTATGCCAACGCCGACGAGGCGTTGCGCGAGGTCGCCATGGACATCGCCGAGGGCGCGGACATGGTCATGGTCAAGCCGGGCATGCCCTATCTCGACATAGTCCGGCTCGTGTCCGAAACTTTCAGGGTGCCGACCTTCGCCTATCAGGTGTCGGGCGAGTACGCGATGATGCGCGCCTCGATCGCCAACGGCTGGCTGGACGAGGAGCGGGCCATCCTCGAGACGTTGCACGGCTTCAAGCGGGCGGGCTGCGCCGGCGTGCTGACCTATTTCGCGCCCCAAGCGGCGCGGCTACTCGGCACCTGAGCGTGACTGCTGTCGAGCCCTTGGACTTCGGCCGGGTCGACCCGGTCTATCGCGCCTGGGCCGAGGACTATCTGAGACAGAACGGGTTCGACCCCGCCCCCTTCCTCGATGTGCCCCAGCCGGCCGAGGACGAGATGTTCTTCAAGGCCCTGCTGCCGAATTTCGAGGGTGACCGGGGCATCGGGGCCTTCAAGTTCGTCGAGGCGACGATGCGCCACTACGAAGCGCTGAGGCAGATCGCGGACCCGCTGTTCGGCGGTCTCGACAAGGTCTCCAGCGTGCTGGACTTCGCCTCGGGCTACGGCCGTTTGACGCGCGCCCTGCTTCAGAGGATGCCGGCCGAGCGCATCTGGGTGTCGGACATCTATGCCGAGGCGATCGACTGGCAGGTCGCGACCTTCGGCGTGAACGGCTTCGCCTCCGTGCCCGATCCGGAGGCGCTAAGGCACGATCAGAAGCACGACATCATCTTCGTCGGATCGCTGTTCTCGCATCTGCCGGCCGATCTTTTCCGGGCCTGGCTCGCGACCTTGCATGGCATGCTCTCGCCGCAAGGCGTGCTGGCGTTCAGCGTCCACGATGCGTCGATCCTGCCCTCCGACCAGACCATGGACGGGACCGGCATCCGGTTCTTCCCCTGGAGCGAGAGCGGCAGCCTGGACCCGGCCATCTACGGCATGACCTATGTCACCGAGGCCTTCGTCGCCGACGCGATCGCGCCCATCGCCCTGAACACTCCGCCGTGGCGCGTGTTTCACAAGGGGCTCTACGAGAACCAGGCGCTGTATGTCGTCGGAGCCGCCGGACGCGACCTGTCCGGTCTGACGGTGGCCTGCCCGCCTCTGGGGGGCTTCGAGCGTGCAACCCTGCTGACCGACGGCTCGGTTGAGTTCGCCGGCTGGGCCATCGAGCGCACGCCGGGTGCAGCGCTGCGCCTGGTCGTCAGTATCGATGGTCACGAGATCAAGACGGCCGAGCCGACCGGTGACCGGCCGGACGTGCAGCCGACCTTTCCCGCCTCGCCGACACCGCCGTTCGGCTGGCGCTTCCGGCTGTCGCGCGCCGAGGCCGCAGAGGGCGCGACGATCCGTTTGGCGATGGAGAGTACGGCGGGCCTGAAGACCTTCGCCTACGCCCGCATGCCCTCGGACCCGGCCCTGACCTACTCCGGCTGGTCGCGGCGGGCGCTGCGTCACGGGTGAGGGTGGTAGGCGGCGACGGGTTCGAACCGCCGACCCTCTCGGTGTAAATCGCCCCAGATGCAGTTTTTCTACTATTCAAAAGATTACATAATCGATGTAAAATACTGATTTGTATGACTATCGCTGTTTCACCGTTTTTCACGTGTTTGCAGCGAAACTTACACCGACTGCCCCCCTATTGCCCCCCTTGTGGTAGGTTCACGACGTCTGATTTGCTCAGGAGGGCACCGCCTTGCCCAGCCCCATCATCACGACGGATCGTCAGCTCGCGAGCCTCAAGCCGCTCGTTCACCGCTACGAGCGACGCGTGTCCGGCGCACGCGGTCTCAGCGTAAGGGTGTGGCCGTCAGGTCTGACGCAGTTCGAAGTGCGATTTGCGGTTGGCGGCGGGCCTCGCCGGCGGACGATCCTCGGAGATTATCCGGCCGTCTCTCTCGCCGATGCGCGCGAGAAGGCGGCTGAGCTCCGGCTGGATGTTCTCAAAGGGCTCGATCCCGTCGCCGAGCGAATGGCCGCCCAGCGACCCGCCCCGCCATCGGAGACGCTCGACCAAGTCGCCGAGATGTATTGGGCGGCGGCCGAGCTCGGACTGCATGGAGGTCGACGACGGCCCAAGCGGCCACGGACGATCGCCAACGAGCGGCACCTCTGGAAACGACATATCTCGGCCTCGCTCGGGGGAACGGCGCCGCGCGACCTGAAGCGGGCGGAGGTCAAGAGCTTCATGCGCGCGCTCGTGACCGAGCGGCACCTTTCGGCCGCCAGCGCCGCCTCGATCGGCGGTCTCCTTCACAGCGTCATGGCCTACTGCGTCCAGGAGGAAATGATTGACGCCAATCCCGTGGTCGGACTGGCGCGGCCCCTCGCCCTGGTCTCGCGCGACCGGCTGCTCGATGAGGCCGGCCTCAAGCTCGTCTGGGAGATCGCGCTGGACGGGGCGCGCCCCCGACCGCCGGGCTACCTCAACGTTGGCCTGGCGGCACGTCCGGAGCCGGTGATGGCGCTCGCCATCCAGTTCCTCATGCTCACCCTAACGCGTCGGAACGAGGTGGCCGGCTCTCGAAAGTCGGAGTTCGACCTGGATGCCGGACTTTGGGTCATTCCGGCCGAACGCGCCAAAGCGAACCACCAGCACCTCATTCCGCTGAGCCCGCAGGCGTTGGCTGTGCTGGCCGAAGCGTTCGCCCTGGATTCCACCAGCCCCTTCGTCTTCCCCTCCCCTCGCGTTGCCGATCAATGCATCGACGAGCAGGCGATCACGCGGACCTTTTCGCGCATCTTCGAGCGGAGAAAGCTGCCACTCAGATCTCCCCACGACGTGCGCCGGACCGGAGCGACGACCCTGACCGGACGCTATGGCGTGACCCGGTTCATCGTCGGCCTAGTGCTCGGCCACACGCCAAAGGACGGTGCGGCGGTCACGGCTGTCTATGACCGCTACACCTACGTCCCGGAAAAGCGGGACGCCCTGGTGAAGTGGGCCGGGCATCTGACCGGCGTGCAGGCCGAAGCGCCTCCGGCCGAGCCCAGTACGACCGCCGCGACCGCAGAGCGCGCTGAGGACCTCGAAGAGGCGAAGCGCCGCGCGCTCCGCCTCTGCGCCGAAGGTCGGACCCAGCAGGCCGTGATGACGATGTGCATGGCCGCCAGCCGGGTCGGCTCCGTCTCGCCGGCTCACATGGATTTGCTGGCCAATGTCGGCCTGGAGTTGGCCAGCAAGAACGATTGGTTAGAGCTCGAGACCTGGATCAATGGGTTCGGCTAAGTCCGTGGAATCGCGCCAGAGAAGAGCGCGATAATCCCGAGCGAGGATTTCGAGGCCATCATGATGCAGTCTTTGGCGATCCTGGGCGGCGGCGGACACGGTAGATCGGTGGCCGACAGCGCGGAACGCGCGGGGTGGACGAGCCTGTCTCTGTTCGACGACAGGCCGCTCGACGACCGCCGCGTTCAGCCTTGGTCGAGATGCGGAGGCTTCGACGAACTTCTCCGACGGCTTCCAGAGTTCGACGGCGTCCTGATCGGCGTGGGCGACAACCGCGACCGGCTGGCATTGCATGAAAAGCTCGAAGGCCTGAACGCCCCTTTAGCCGTGCTGATCGATCAGGCGGCTTCGGTCAGTCGCCATGCGACGATCGGCGCGGGATCCGTCCTGCTCGCGGCTTCCCACGTGGGCGTCGGAGCCAGTCTCGGTCACGCCGTCATCATCAACACCGGAGCGAGCGTGGACCACGACTGTGTGGTCGGGGACGCGGTTCACATTTCTCCCGGGGCTCGTCTCGCGGGTGGGGTCGAGGTCGGCCCTCTGAGCTGGATCGGTATCGGGGCCTGTGTCCGGCAAGGCGTTCGAATCGGTCGCGCGGCCATTGTCGGGGCCGGCGCGGTCGTCATCCGGGATGTTCCCGACGGCGTGACCGTCGTCGGCAATCCCGCCCGACGTCTGGAGCGCTGAGGCCGTGCTGAACACCCCCTTCGCCCCCTGGCCCAGCTTTTCGCCCGAGGAAGTCCAGGCTGTCGCCGCCGTGGTGGCCTCCAACCGGGTCAACTACTGGACCGGCGACCGTTGCCGGACCTTCGAACGCCGCTTCGCCGAATGGGCCGGGACGTCCCACGCCATCGCCCTGGCCAACGGCACCGTGGCGCTGGATGTGGCCCTGAAGGCGCTTGGCATCGGGCCGGGCGACGAAGTGATCACCACGCCGCGCACCTTCCTGGCGTCGGCTTCGTGCATCGTCACCGCCGGGGCGGTTCCGGTGTTCGCCGACGTGGATCCCGACAGCCAGAACATCACCGCCGAGACCATCGCCGCCGTTCTGACGCCCCGGACCCGCGCCATCATCTGCGTCCATCTGGGCGGAGCCCCCTGTGACATGGACCCGATCATGGCCCTGGCCGAGGCGCATGGGCTGAAGGTGATCGAGGACTGCGCCCAGGCCCATGGCGCGCGCTATCGGGGCCGCAGCGTCGGCTCCATCGGCCACGTCGGGGCCTGGTCCTTCTGTCAGGACAAGATCATGACGACCGGGGGCGAGGGTGGATTCGTCACCACCAACGACGAGGCTCTGTGGTCTTTCATGTGGTCCTACAAGGACCACGGCAAGAGCTGGGAGGGAGTCTATGAGCGGGCGCACCCGCCAGGCCCCCGGCTGGTCCACGACACCTTCGGCACCAACTGGCGGATGATCGAGATGCAGGCGGCGATCGGCCTGATCCAGCTGGAGCGGATGGCCGACTGGACGGCGCGGCGCACGGCGCTGGCGATGCGGCTGGCAGAAGTCTGCGCCCGGCACGAGGTCGTGCGCGTGCCCCCCATGCCGGACGACGTGGTCCATGCCTGGTACCGGTTCTACGCCTTCGTCCGGCCCGAACGCCTCGCCCCCGGCTGGACGCGGGAGCGGATTATCGACGAAATCGTGGCGCGCGGCGTGCCGTGTTTCCACGGCTCGGCCCCGGAGATCTATCTGGAGCGCGCCTTCGACGGCACCGGGTGGCGGCCGGCCGAACGCCTGCCGAACGCGCGCCTGCTGGGCGAGACCTCCCTGGCCATGCTGGTCCACCCCACCATCACCGACGACCAGATCGACACCGCGTGCGAGGCACTGGACGCGGTGCTGGCCAAATGTGCTCAGGCCTGAACGGTCTGTTTGTCCCGATCAGCCCGCCGCTGCCAGGCCAGGCGCAACTGTTCTGACCGATCGGTCGTGAACCCGACGGCGGTGTAGACGGCGTCAAGCGACCCAAAGGCCTGCCTTAGACACCCTGCAGAAGAAACATCGCCGCGCTTGTTGAGGAGCGCCGCGCTGAGGTAGCCGGTCTCGGCGAGGAGCCGGCGCACCCTGGCGATCATTTCATCAGGCCCCAGCGCTTCGACATGCTGGGCGTCGCGTACGCGTCGTTCGAAACCCACCTGTCGAAAAGCGGCCTGGAGCGAGCCAAATCGCGCCACATAACTGTTCGGCGGGAAGCGCCCCAGAGACCTCACCATTTGGCGATTGAGCGTGCCATGCCGATCCAGCAGCCTTTGCAGGTCGGCGAGCAGTTCGCGATCGCCGTTTCGAAAACGTCCACCTCCCACCAGGCGCGCCTGGGCTTCGCCAAAACAGGCCTTGGAGATCATGGGCTTGACCACCGCCGTACGGGTCCAAGACGACGGTGTGACGACCCGACTGAAGTGTCCGAGCCGGGTCCGCGTCCGTCCTTGAACCAGAACCCCGGTCACAAGGTGATTCCTCAACACCTTGCGGACAAGACTCGTCGTCCACCCCATGCGTCGACGCGTGGCGACCGCCTCCAGGTTCAGAACCTTGGTGACTGCGGCGACGCTGAGCACGTCCCTCACATAGAGCTGGAAGATCCGGCGAACGGCAGCGACTTCTTCTGGAGGCCCCCACACAAGCCGCACAAGGCCGTCGAGTCTTGTGCGACGCTCGCCGATCCCCATCACGCGGCCGGGTCCTCCTTGTCTGCACTCGGCTTCCCGCGAGAAACCAAACGGCGCTTCGCCGCAGACCCAGCCTCCGAGACGGCGGTTATGTCCCTGCCCTCGCAGAGACCACTGCGATTTTTCCAGGCTGAACTCGGCCGCCAGAAGGCGTTGCACCGACTTTACCAGGGTCGCGGTCGGCGACCCGTCTTCGTCGAAATCGTGAGTGCAATAGCGCACGCCGACGCCGGCCGACCGGCATAGAAACTCGTAGTGAGCGGCCTCGTCAGGGTCCTGGTACCGGCCCCATCGACTGACATCCGCCACGATCACAGTCGAGAAGCCCGGGTTGGCCAGGACGTCGCGCAGCAAGGCTTTGAGAGCCGTCCGGCCCTTGGTCGACAGACCGCTCCGCCCCGCGTCGGTGTAGGTCTGAACGATCTGGTACCCCTCGCGAGCGCAGAAGTCCGCGATCGACTGCTGTTGCAGTGCGATGGAGGTTCTCTGCTGGCGGCTCGACATTCTGAGGTACTGGGCGGCAGGCTTGGCGACCTGGGCCCCGCCGACCTCCGAAGGCTTCACCGGAAATCTTTCATCTTGAGCCTCGCCGCATCGTGCTGCGGCTGCGGCGTCGTCTGCCAGGACAGATCGCCCGGTACGCCTGTCCTGTGAAAGATGGGAGCCGGCTGGACGCTAGGTCGCGTCGTGTAGGGGTCCAGACGGTCAGGGTCATCTGCGCAAGGAGAGCGCCGAGCGCGCTGTGACCATGACAGGCTTCGTTTTTCGTTCGTCGTGGCCGTATCGCCGATGGCTGCAAACAGGCTGCTCAAAGGGCCGAAATAGCTTTTCAGCGTCCTCGTTTCGGGCAGGTAGGGACAGGCATTGACCACGGCCATGCTCAAATATCCCTTTTCTCGGAAAAGCCTGGTCAGGAGGGGTTCGACATTCTCCCAGGTCAGGTTCCCCTTCCGCCATCGAACGCCAGTGCGAAGGGAAGCGCTTTGGCCAGCGAGGCGGAACGCCGAGCCCAGTGAACCGAAGCGGGTCTTGTAAACACTCGCAGGAACGAGGCCTCGGGTGGAGACGATTTCGTGGGTGACCGTTCCATGCACGGTCTTCAAGCGACGGAGATCGTCAATCAACTGATCGTCCGTGAAGCTCCGTTTGGCGCGCGTCTCGAGCCTTCGAGCGGCCTTGGCGAACAGGCCAGGGGCAACGATGGGCTTGAAGACCCTGACACGCGACCACTCGCTGCGCGGCAACATCGAGCTCCGTTGTCCGAGTTGCATGTGCGATTTGCCGAAACAGAAGATGCCCACCGCCAGCTCGTTTTTGAGAACCGCGATGATCCGCGCTCCCGTCCACTCGCCCCCGTTCTTGAACGGCACGCCTTCGCGGTTCAGCGCGCGGTAGATTTCGTGTGGCGGCTCGCCGTCTCGTGCATAAGCCCGATAGATCCTCCGTACGACGGCAATCTCCTCGGGGCTGCCAGGAACAAAGCGCAGCTGCTGGCCTGGACGATTTTTGCCTTCGCCTTGACGCAGCGTCCGTGTTCTTCCTGTCCAGGGATCATAGAGGGCTTTTGCAAAGCCGTAGGGAGCTGGGCCGCCGCCACACCCTCCGGCAATCTTTGACCGCCGCGCCCCGGCGCGCGTCCGGGCAGAAAGCTGACGGCTGTACTCGGCCGCCATCACCCGTTTAACGCTCTTCAGGATCGTCGAAGCTTGGCCACCGTCATTGCTAAAAACTTCGGCACAGTAATGCACGGGGACGCCCGCCTGCCGACAGATGAACTCATAGTGAGCCCCTTCATCCGGGTCCTGGAATCGGCCCCAGCGGCTTACGTCGGTCACGAGTATCACGGCATAGTCGGGACTGCCCAGAACATCGTGAAGCAGTTCCTTGAGCCCGTCGCGTCCCTTGATCGTCAACCCGCTCTTGGCCTGATCGCAGTAGCTTCGAACGATCACATAACCGTTCTCGGCGGCATAGTCGGCGTTGATCTCGGCCTGGCATTCGATTGAGTAGTGCTGCTGGGCGTCCGACATCCGAAGGTACTGAGCCGCCCTGATCAGGCCCGTCGCCGCCGGACCCTCTGGCGAGGCTGCCCCTCCATCCTGAACGGTCAGGCTCATCGCGGCTCGCTTTCGTTGAACGAGGCCTAGAGCGAGTCGCACCAGGGGAGGATCACAATGGCGTTCTCGCCTGATACCCCCTCGACGGATGACCGGCGGACATAATCGGCGCGTCCTGTGGAGAAGCTGGCAAAGGCAAGGGCGAGCAGATGGACAGTTTTCGACTGTCTGGAGCGAACTCTCCCGAAGGCGGGCGGGGCTCGGCTCGGAGCGGACAGGTCGAGGGTCCCGAGCGGTGCGCCCTTGGACTGACGGGAGGAAACCGACTGGCGGTGCCAAACCGCCGGTCTCCCCCCGTTCCTCGCCGCCGTCTTCTCATCGACTATGGGCCCGACCTGCGCGTGCGGCCGATCAGGCAGAACCCAGGATGAAGACCGCCCAATCTTCCATGAGCTGTCGACGCTTCTCGACCATGTCTCCGCGACGATAGGCGGCCTCGACCTTGTTGCCGACCACATGCGCGAGGGCCATTTCAGCAACCTCGCTGGCATGCGCCGTTCTTTCGGCGGCCCAGTCCCTGAACGTGGATCTGAACCCATGCGGGACCGCCTCGACCTTCATCCGGCGCAGGACTGCCGATAGTGTCATGTCGGAAAGCGGCCCTCCGTCGGAGGCCTTAAACAGGAAGGATTGGTGAGCACGCTGCGGCTGTCGCATCACCAGCTCCTGCGCGGCGGTCGATAAAGGGACGCGATGCTCACGACCCGCTTTCATTCGCTCGCCTGGCACGATCCAGATGCCCTTCTCGAGGTCGAACTCTTTCCAGCTGCAGCCTCGAACCTCACCTGAGCGGGCCGCAGTCAGGATCGCGAACTCAAGCGCCCTTGCCCCTGTGCCGTCCTGCTCCCTAAGGGCCCGCATAAACGCGGGCATCTCATCGACCGGCAGTGCTCGATGATGCATGACACGCCGCACCTTCGAGGGATTGGCCAGCAGCTTGTCCAAATGGCCGCGCCAGCGGGCCGGGTTGGGGCCGCTTCGCAGATCTCGAGCCGCCGCCCAGTCCAGGACCCGCTCCAGCCGCCCTCGAACTCGCTTGGCTGTTTCCGTTTTCGTTAGCCAGATCGGCTCGAGAACGCGCAAAATGTGTGCGAGCTCGATCCCCGAAACATCGACATCGGCCAGGACTGGATAGGCGTAGACCCGCAGCGTGGATGTCCATTGATCCCGGTGCTTTTCGTTCTTCCAGCTCGATGAGTGTGCGGAAACAAAGGCCTCGGCTGCCTGTCGGAAGCTCATCCCGGTTTGGACCTTTTCAATCAAGGACCGACGGGCCTGTCGGCCGGCCTCGATAGGATCGATCCCGTCGCGGATCGCAGCCCTCGCGTCTCTCGCGGCCTCCCTGGCCCTGGCGAGGGTCACATCCGGAAAGCCGCCAAGCCCCATTTCACGCCGACGGCTTCCGATCGTGGCCCGGAGAATCCAGCTCCTCCCGCCGGAAGGGTGAACCTGCAATCCCAAGCCAGCGACGCCGCCGACCATATGAAGGCCGGGCTGGATCAGCCGTGAGACGGCCAACGGACCAAGTTCTTTCGCTCTTCGAGGCATAAGCGCAAACAGTGGAATTCGAGCTCGACGCTATCAGAAATACCCACCTACTGTCCCCACAAAAAATCTGCGCTCGGATGACAAATCTTGAAACGTATTGAATGATGAAAATCGGGCAGCTTATTGATTTTGCGAAGACGGGTGCCGGCTGGAAAGCGCTGAAAATGGCAGAATCCGACACCCTGTCCGCCATCCACCTCTGCAACAGATTTGCGGGCTGATCGATAGCGCGCGGTGAGCCGGAGCTCCGGGACCATAGCCCTTCAAACAGCCGTTCACGGCCTTGTTCTGCGGACTGAAGCGCTGGCAGCAGGCCCATTGCGTTAACGTTTTCGATGCGGTTCCGCGCGATGGGCGGTCGAGCTAAGGATGTCGGCGCAATCACCAACACCACGATGCCCCACGCCGGGGGCGTTGGTGACTAGCTGGCCCTGCGACCACTGAACACCAGCCGACCGCCTTCGATGACCCGGCTGTGCGGCAAGGTGCGTTCCGCCACGAGATTGTCGTTCAAAGCCGTTCCTGCCGGCGAACGGGACGAGGTCTCGATCGCCAGCGAACGCCCGGAGGCCAGGCCGACACGGGCCGCCCGTACCAGCGGCTGACCCAGAACATAGTGACCGCGGAAGGGGTCGCCCGGATAGAAGCCCAGGGTCGCAAAGACGTACCACGCGCTCATCTGGCCGCAGTCGTCGTTGCCGGTGATGCCGCGAGGCGTATCGTTGTAGAAGCGCCGGGCGATTTCGTTGACCAGTTCGGGGCCCCGCTCAGGGCGATCGCTGTAGGCATAGAGCCACGCGATATGGTGGCTGGGTTCATTGCCATGGGCGTACTGGCCGATCAGACCCTCCTGGCCTTGGTGCGGATCGTCGCCTGCTCCCGTCAGAGAGAAGAACCGGTCGAGCATGGCGGTGAAGTTCCGCCGACCGCCCATGGCGGCGATCAGGCCGTCGACATCATGAAGCGCCGGCGTCCAGCTATACTGCCAGGCATTGGCCTCGGTGTAGTCGCCGGGCGTGCCCAGCGGCGAGGTCGTCTGCAGCGGGTCGAACGGCGTGCGCCACGCGCCGGCGCGGTCACGGCCTCGCGCGAGCCGCGTCTCCGGGTCCACGAGATTTCGGTAGCTGGCCGCGCGTGCCGCGAACCGGCTCGACGCGCTCCCGTCGCCGGCCATCATCGCCATATGGGCGGTCGCGGCGTCGCCGATCCCGGCCTCAAGGGTTCGCGACACCGCCTCGTTGGGGAACAGATCGTTAGGATAGTAGCCGTAGCGCTCGACCGCGTCCCAATCGGCCAGCCGATGGTTCGTCTTCGAGGTCTTGATCATGGCCGCCAGGGCCTCGGCGCCGTCGAAGCCCCGGAACCCCTTGGTCCAGGCATCGGCGATGACCGGCAGGGCGGGGTTTCCGATCATGCACCAGGTCTCGCGACCCCAGATCGGCCAGAGCGGCAGATGCCCCTGCGCGCGATGGTGATCCAGCAGGGTCAGCACGAAATCGTCGACCCGCTCGGGCGCCAGCAAGGTGTAGAGTGGATGGGCGGCGCGAAAGGTGTCCCACAGGGAGAGCGTCGAATAGTAGGCACGACCACGCGCTGCCGAGACTGCCCCGGTCGCGCCACGATAGCGCCCGTCAAGGTCCGAGATCGTGCTCGGCTGCAGCATCAGGTGATAGAGCGCGGTGTAGAAGATCCGACGGGTGGTCTCATCGGTGTCGATCTCGATACGGCCGAGCAACTCTCCCCACTCGGCATCAGCCGCGCGCGCCACGGCATCGAAATCCCAGTCGGCCACCTCCGCCATGTTTGCGCGAGCCCCGTCGACGTCGATCGTCGACAGCGCCACCCGGGCCTGAAGCAGCCCATCGTCGCCGACATCGAAGCCGAGAAGAAAACGCGGCGCGATCTGACCGGGACGCTTGGGCAGTTCGCGCACCGATGCCACAGGCCGGTCGAAATCGAGCGCGAACGCCATCGTCCGCGTCGTCCAATTCGAGGAATCGATCGTCCCGTCGACGCCGTCCGCCCGCGCGGACACGCTGGCGGCCGTGACCCGCGCGTCCTCCAGAAAGCGCAGTCGATGATGCGTATCGACGAGCACATGAACCCGCCCGGCGCGGCCGAAGCGATAGCGGTGCAACGCCACACGGAGCGAACAGGTCAGCTCTACGAAGCACTGGTTCTCCGTCAGCCGGACGGCGTAGTAGCCGGGCCTCGCGACCTCGCTCGCCTTGTCATAGGCGCTCGACAGATCGTCCCGAGGATCGGCGCACGGCTGCAGCAGGACATCGCCGAGTTCCGGGATGCCCGTTCCGCTGGCTCGGGTCTGGGAGAAGCCCAGAATGCGCGGCGCGCGATACTGATAGCCGCTGGTGTAGTCCCAGCCGGTGTCGGCGTTGTCCGGACCCGGCTGGATCATGCCGAAGGGGCGGCAGGGACCGGGAAAAGTGTGTCCCGTGCCATCGGTGCCGATGAAGGGATCGACATAGCGGGTCAGGGATCCGCCCGCCTGCGCCCGCGCCGTCAACGGTCCGAGCATCGGCACGGCGACCATGCCGCCGACGACCCCACGGCGGCTGACCCTCGGCGTCATGCGGTCGACCGTTCGAACAGGAGGGGGTTGCCCGGCGCGTCAATGATCGCGCCCGCCTCGATCCCGGGGCACCACCGGGCGCGGTCCGCCCGCTGGGGATCGTTAACCGGCTCCGCCAGCCGCATCGCGGCGTCCATGTAGATGATGGTCATCACCGATCGCGGCGTCGTCGACACATTGGGTCCGGCCTTGTGGAACAGCCAGCCGGCATGGAAGCTGACATCGCCCAGATCGAAGGGCTCGTCGATGATCGGAAACGCCTGGGCCTCCATGGCCGCTGTGATGGCCGCTTCGCTCTCGTCCGAGATCGGGAGATCGCGCCCGAGGGCCGAGCGGTGGCTGCCGGCATAGAACGCGAGAGGCCCCATTTCACGCGGAACCGGCTGCAGGGGGATCCATGCCGTCACGGTCCGGTCGCTCGCCAGAGGCCAGTAGTACTGGTCGGCATGCGCCGGGGTGATGCCGCCGCCCGGCTCCTTGTACAGGGATTGGTCGTGATAGAGGCGCACGCCCTCGACCTCAAGCAGGTCGGCGGCGATTCTGGCCAGCGTCCGGCCGAACACGAAGTCACGCACCATCTGGCTGTGCTGCCACAGGTTCATCACCTGCAGAAACGCCCGGTCATAGGTCGTTCGCTCTTCGAGGGGCAGCGTCTGGGTGTTCAGGGCGATGGTGAGCCGGGTGATCTCCCGACCATAGGCCGCGAGGACGTCGCGGGGCAGCACGTCGCGCAGGTGAACGAAGCCATCGCGGCGAAAAGCGGCCACGATGTCGTCGTCGACGGGGTAGTCGCGATGGATGTCGAGGGCGGGTTCAAGCAGATCGGCCATGGCGGAATTCTACAGCATCAACCCCGCCGATGGACCGATCCCCATTGTCGAGGTTCCGGCCATAAACTGACAGCATCTTGCGCTCACAGCTCCGGTATCGCCCAGGTCGCGGACATGGGCCCGATCTGATCCGGCGTCGCTGCCGTATCCGAGGCATAGATCAGCCGCCAGCCCTCCAGCAGCGCGCTCGTCACCGGCTCATCGCCGAGGTTGAACACGCATCTCACCGCGGGTCCGTGATCGCCTCGATCAAAAGCGAGAAGCGGGGCCTCCGCGGCAAGAGGATGAAACCCGCCGGTTCTCAAGGCAGAATGCGCCCTGCGCAGATTCAGCAGACGACGGACGGCTCCCAGGGACGAGGTCTCATTCGCATCCTGGTCCGCGATCGCCAGCATCAGATGCCGGGGGTCGACCGGCAACCACGGTCGCCGCGTGGAAAAACCCCCATGGGGAGGGTCCGCCCGCCAAGGCAGGGGTGTGCGGGCCCCGTCCCGGCCCAGACCGAGCGGCCAGTTCGCGATCGCTTCAGGGTCCAGGAGGTCCTCGAACGGCACCTTGGCCTGCGGCAAACCCAGCTCTTCGCCCTGATAGATGAAGGCATTGCCCCGGAGGGCCAGCAGCAGGGCCATGGAGAACCCGGGAGGCAGTTCCTGGCCGACTCGCGTCGCCCAGCGGGACGCGACACGCGGCGCATCATGGTTGGAGAACGCCCAGCTCGGCCAACCCTCACCCACCTCCCCGGACCACTGACCGACGGTGTTGACGACCAGGTCCGGGGTCAGGCGATCCGCCGAGAGGAAATCAAAGCTGTAGACGCTGTGCAGGTGAAGATCGTCTGCAGTGTAGGTCTTCATCTCGGTCGCGGCCCATTCGCCACCGATCTCTCCAACCAGAAAGATCTCGCCGTAGCTGTCCGCCAGGGCTCGCACCCGCTGGAGAAACGCGGGGATTTCGGGCTGCGACTGATTGTGCCGGTGGATCTGGAAGTCGAACGGCCGGGTCCGCATCCCGCCGTCCGCTGGCCGCGCCGGATTGTCGAGCAGCGCAGGGTCGTGGATCGCATAGTTGATCGCATCCAGCCGGAAGCCGTCGACGCCGCGCTCCAGCCAGAAGCGCATAGCCTCGAGCAGGGCGTCCTGGACGGCCGGTTCGCGACAGTTGAGCTGCGGCTGCTCCTTCAGGAAGTTGTGCATGAAGTATTGTTTGCGCGCGGCGTTCCACGTCCAGCCGGGCCCGCCGAAGACCGATTGCCAATTGTTCGGGGGCGACCCGTCGGGCTTCGGCTGCGCCCAGACGTACCAGTCGGCATGGGGCCCATCGGCGACGTCGCGGCTGGACCGGAACCACGGATGCTGGTCCGAGGTGTGAGCGAACACCATGTCGACGATGACCCGCAGACCAAGGTCATGGGCGCGGGTGATCAGAGCGTCGAAGTCGGCCAGGGTGCCGAACAGCGGGTCGACATCCGTATAGTCGGCAACGTCATAGCCATAGTCCTTCATCGGCGACACGAAGAAGGGCGACAACCAGATCGCATCGACGCCCAGCGACGCGACGTAATCAAGGCGCGCGGTGATGCCGGCGAGGTCGCCGACCCCGTCGCCATCGGTATCCAGAAAACTTCGCGGATAGATCTGATAGATCACCGCGCCCTTCCACCAGGACAGGGCGGTTCGGCTGACCGCCTGCGGCATCGTATGCTCCGGAAGAGAGGTCGGACCGGGTCGTCCTGATGATGCAGCAGACGATAGTTCCGGGCATGACGGCGCGTCGCGATCAAACCGCGAGACCGCAAATTTCTGTCAGTATTTGACGCGCGGGTGACATAGTCCGTCCCGGACCCGCACCCGGAGGATGGCTACCATGCCGCCAAGGCCGGGCCGCCCCTCAAGGGTTGAGACCCAACGCCGCGAGGAATCGGAAGGGCGAGGGTTTGAGCGGCTTGTCGCAACGCGCACGCTATGACCGCGATGGCTATCTGATCGTCCGATCGCTGCTGTCGGATGAGACCATAGCCGACCTGAACGCGGAAACAGCCCGGGTCGCCGACCCGACCGTTCTGGCGGTGCATTTTCCGCACAAGCTGTCCGGATTGTTCCGTGAAACGCTGCATCATGCGGCGCTCGTCGCGCGTCTGACCGAGCTGATCGGCCCCGACGTCAAGGCGATACAGTCGATGCTGTTCGTCAAGCCGCCAGGCAAGCCGGGACAGGCCTGGCATCAGGACGAGCATTTCCTGCCGACGCGTGATCGCTCGCTCTGCGGAGTCTGGATCGCGCTGGACGATGCGACGATCGAGAACGGATGTCTGTGGGTCCACCCGGGTTCGCATGCGGACGGGATCCTTTACCCGATGCGTGCCCACGGCGATCCCCGCTTCGACGCCAGCGATGAAGCCTACGGCTATGCCGAAGGCCGAGAGGCGGGGGAACCGGTAGAGTTGGCCCGGGGCGATGCGGTGTTCTTCAACGGCTATCTGCTGCACCGCTCCCTGCCCAACCGCTCGCCCGACCGGTCGCGCCGCGCCCTGGTCATCCACGCCATGAGCGCCCGTTCGCTGTTGCCGTGGAACCATGACGGCCGGAGCCCGACCGAAGACTTCCGCGACATCGTCATGATCGCCGGCAGGGATCCCTATGCGTGGAAGGGATTAACCGATCTGTCGCGTCCGTTCGTCCGGCTGGAAGGAACGCACTGATGCTGCCTTTCCAGCGACACCGCGGCCTGCCCTTCTTTGTCCTGATCAGCCTGCCGGCCACGGCGATGGGGTTCGCGCTGTCGGTGCAGATCTCGGTGCTCAGCTGGATGCTGTCGACGCGCTACGGCCTCGACATCGAGGAGATCGGGCTGGTCTGGGCCGCGGGCCCGCTGGCCGGGATCCTTGGCCAGCTTCTGGTCGGCGGCCTCAGCGACCGAACCTGGCTGTGGGGGGGACGGCGGCGGATCTTCATCGTCACAGGCGGCGCGGTCGCGGCCCTGTCGATCCTGCTGCTGCCGCAGATCGGCGTGATTTCCGAGGCGGTCGGCCTGCCCGGCGTGTTCGGTATCGCCATCACGGTGGCACTGGCGCTGGATCTCGCGGTGAACGTCGGCTTCAACCCCACCCGCGCCCTGATCGCCGATCTGACGGAACCCGGCGCCGAGCGGGCCAGTGCCTACAGCATCATGCAGCTGGTCTCGGGCAGCTTCGGCGTGGCGGCCTATGCGATCGGCGCGCTCTTCGGCAACGACGTCCTGATCTATGCCGCGGTCGGGCTCGTGCTGTTGTTCGCGATCGTGCCTTCGCTGCTGGTGACCGAACCCGCTTCGCTGTCCGCAAACGTGCCGGGTGCGGTCCAGGCGCCAGCCGGGGGCGTCGCACCCTCCCCCACCCCGGAAAACGACTGGGTGGCGACCGTGACCTCCCTGTCACCGCTCTGGGCGATCCTGATCTACGACATCTACGGCCTCGGCATCCGGATGACGGATGCGAACCTGTCGGGCGGCACAGCTGAACTTCTCTGTGCGCTCGCAACCCTTGGGCTCGTCGCCCACGCCTTCTTCGGTCCTGTGGATCGGCACAGCAGCTTTCGCCGGATGGTCGCGGCCAGCGCCTTCTGCTGGCTGGGGGTGCAGCCGATCTTCGTCTACATGGTCAGTTTCCTGCAGGGTCGCATGGCCGGGCTGGGCGATACGACCCTTGGTCAGGTCACGGCCTTTGCCTTTCTGGCCATGAACGGGGTCGCGGCCCTGGCGCCGCTGCTGCTTGGCCGCCTCGCCCGTCGCTTCGGCGCGCTTCCGGTCCATGTCGGCGCCGTCGCCGTGATGGCCGCAGGATGTCTGTCGATCTGGCTGTTCGTCACCGCGCCCTGGCAGCTTTATGCCCTGATGGCGCTCTGCGGCATCGGCTGGGGCTCCATCGTCAGCCTGCCGTTCGCCATCATGTCGGACCGGGTGGCACCGGCGCGGATGGGCCTGTTCATGGGCCTGTTCAACCTGTCCGTCGTCCTGCCCCAGCTGGTGACCAGTCTGGGGATCGGCACCCTGGTCGCGGCGGCTGATGACAAGGGGGTGGTGTTCGGCCTGTCAGGTCTCTTCCTCGGTGTCTCGGCCCTGCTCTGGTCCCTGACTCCCCGCGTTTCCCCGATCCCGAAAGGAACATCGTGATGAACCGACTGCTGATCTGCCTCGTGATTCTCGTCACCCTGACCGCCAGCCCTTCCGCCGCCGCAGGGTTGCCCGGTTCGGAGCCCGTTCGCGCCCCGGACAATGTGCTGGAAAACGAGGTCGTCTATCACATCTTCCAGCGCAGCTTTCGCGACAGCGACGGCGACGGTCACGGCGACCTCAGGGGCATCCAGCAGAGCCTGCCCTACCTGCAAACCCTGGGCGTCACCGCCATCCTGATGACCCCGCTTTACCCCAGCCGGGTCTACCACAACTATTTCGCCACCGACTTCGAGGGCATCGATCCCCGCTACGGAACGATGGAGGATTATCGGGCCCTGGTCACGGCGGTCCATGCGGCGGGGATGAAGATCTATCTCGACATGGAGTTCCAGTATCTCGCCGAAGGTCACCCGTGGTGGACCGCCGCCATCGCGGATCGCAGCTCGCCCTATGCCGATTACATGCTGTGGGACGATCGCGCCGCCGGCATCGCCGAGGAAGGACCGTTCGGCCTGCGCGAGCTCTACAACTTCAACCGCGACACCCACGGCGTCACCACGGTCGATCTCAAGCACCCGGCGGTCCGGGCCTATTTCGACAACTACCTGCACGACTGGGTCGATCCGAACCGGGACGGTGACTTCACCGACGGGGCGGATGGCTTCCGGCTGGATCACATGATGGATGATCTCGATTCCAAGGGCATCCTGACCAATCTGTTCGCGGACTTCTGGAAGCCGGCTTTCGACAGGTTGCGCGCGATCAATCCCGAGCTCGCCCTCATCGCCGAGCAGTGGGACTGGCAGTATGGCGAGGAGTATCTGACCGACGCCGACACCAGCGCCGTATTCGCCTTTCCCATTCACGACGCCATCCGTCGCTGGGACCGATCGGCCCTCGTCACGGCGATCAACCGCACCGGCGAAGTGACCCCGGAAGGCAAGGCGCAACTGATCTTCGCCGAGAACCACGACGTCAGTCGCATCGCCTCCGACCCGAAGATCACGCCGGAGAAGCTCCGCTCGGCGGCGGCCCTGATGTTCCTGCTGCAGGGCACACCGATCCTCTACTATGGCCAGGAGCTGGGCATGCGCGGCCAGCTGGATGCCGGCTATGCCAGCGACGAGGCGGGCATCCCGGTGCGCGAGGCCTTCAAATGGGCCGCGACCGATGCGTCGCCGGGCCAGGCCATATGGTACCGCCGCCCGGGCGAGCGATTCTGGGATCAGCGTTATGCCCGTGATCACGACGGCATTTCGGTCGAGGAACAGGACGTCCGGCCGGACTCCCTGCTCAATCGCTATCGTCATCTCGCGGCCCTGCGCCGCGACCATCCGGCTCTGGTCACAGGAACCCAAGCGGTCATGGAAGGGGACCCCAGGCTGTTGATCGTCGAGCGCCGCAGCCCCGGACAACGCCTGATGGTCGTCACCAACCTGTCGGCCGAAACGGTCGTCTACACCGGTCCAGGCATGGAGGGGCCGGACCTGATCGGCGGCGGAAACGCATCCTTGCGGCCCTGGCAGACGGCCCTGTTCGAGGCGCCATGAGATGGCGGCGGTTGATCTTCCGGCCAGATGATCGGCAGTTTGCGCGATGGTAGTGCAACCGATCTGCGAGCCTGTCCGCCTCCCCTTGGGGATCAACGCCCTGATCACCCGTGTGGCGGCGTCCGCATCGGCCCCCGAACCAGCGCGGCTGCTGCATTTTCACGATGTCGCCGAGATTGTTCTGTTTGGAGAGACCCACGGTCGCTTCGAGTGCGACACACTGAGTTTTCCCATCACGCCGGGCTGCGCGGTCTTCGCCCCGACCATGCGCTATCATGACTTCCACTTCGAACCCGGGCCCAAGAATTGGACCTTGATCCAGGTCGATCCATACGTCCTGGCCCGGGTGACCAATGTGTCCGTCCCCGGTCAACCCTTCTGCGTCAGCCCCTCGCCGTCCGTCGCCGCGCGTCTCGCGGTTCTGGCGGACTGGCTCTCAGCGGTCGCCGCCGCCGACCCCGCCGATCCGTTGATCGACCAGATCGTCGGTCTGATCATGCACGCCCTGTGCCGGGTCCCACAGGTCGTGGCCGAAGCGATGCCGGACCGGGGCACCCAGCTTGCGCGGTTCCTCCCGATCCTCGAGCGGCTGCGCGCCAACCCTGGGGACCCCCTCCCCCTGCGCGAGGCCGCGGCGCTCTGCCATCTGTCACCGGCGTATTTCTCGCGTCGCTTCGCTGCCGTGTTCGGGTGCGGCTATGCCGACTATGTCACCGCATTCCGCTTGCACATCGCTTCCCGTCGGATCGCCACGACGACTCTGCAACTGTCAGAGATCGGCTATGCTCTGGGCTTCTCCTCGCCGTCCCACTTCTCCGCCCGATTTCGCGAGCGATTCGGCGTGACCGCCCGGGAATACCGGGATCGGCTGAGGTCCTCGCTTCAGCCCGAGCCGCTCGGCTGACAAGCAGGGATGACCCCACGGGTGGCGTCGCGCCGCCTCACAGTTCGTCGACAGGTCCGTCGTCGTGAGCGGCCTGATCGCGCAGCCACGCGACAAAGACCTTGGCCTCGTGGCGACCGCCCTGACGCCGCGTCAGCAGGTGGTAAGCCATCTCGCTGGCCAGATAACCGTCTGCGAAGGGCGCGACCAGACGGCCGGACGCCAGGTCGGCGGCCACGAAAGCCCGGGGGGCCAGGGCCACGCCCCGCCCATAGGCGGCCGCGTCGATAGCGAGCGCCGTCTGGTCGAAACGCAGACCGACATCGGCCGCAACATCCGACAGCCCCTGCGAGCGTAGCCAGGTGGGCCAGTCGGGCCGCGGTTCCTCAAGGCTGCTGCGCCGAACGTGGATCAGAGCATGCCGCGCCAGGTCGGCCGGCCGGCTCAGGGGCTCCGGGCCGGTCAGGAGCGAGGGACTGCAGACCGGGATGACGCCGGCTTCCAGCAGCAGCTCGCTGCGCACCCCCGGATAGTCGCCACGCCCATAGCGGACCGCGACATCGACCCGTCCGCCGGCCACATCGGCCAGCTGCATGTCGGCCGAAATCCAGGCCTCAATGTCCGGGTGTGCCGCCGTGAACCCGGCCATGCGCGGAACGAGCCACTTCACGGCAAACGAGGGTGGCACACTGATCGAGAGGGACTGGCGCCGCGCGGGGCCGTATATGACGTCGGCGGCCCGGGCCAGCTGCTCGAAGGCATCCCGCAGGATGGGCTCCAGGGTCTGGCCCAGGTCCGTCAGGGCCATGACACCGCCCTCGCGGCGGAACAGCGGCCCTCCTGCGTGGTCTTCCAGCACCCTGATCTGCTGGCTCACCGCGCCGGGGGTGACGCCCAACTCGCGCGCCGCCTGCGAGACACTGAGCCGGCGCGCCGTCGCCTCGAAGGCCTTCAGGGCATTGAGCGGCGGCAGGCGACGTCCGCCCTCGGTCGCTTCAGCCGCGCTCACGGGCCGCCTCCAGCCAGGGCGGCACATCCAGGCCTTTCGAGCGCAGGAACTCGGGGCTGTAGATCTTGCTGGCGTACCTCTGACCCGGATCGCACAGCACGGTGACGATGGTCTTGCCCGGACCCAGGTCCCGCGCCAGCCGGATCGCTCCGGCGACGTTCACGCCGCTGGACGGCCCCAGCGCCAGTCCCTCGCTCGACACAAGACTGAACATCACCGACAGGGCCTCGGCGTCCTCGATCCGGTAGGCATGATCGACCGCCATCCCTTCCAGATTGCCGGTGATGCGGTTCACCCCGATGCCTTCGGTGACCGAGCTGCCCTCGGCCTTCAGTTCGCCCGTCGTGAACCAGCTGAACAGCGCTGCCCCGGGGGGATCAGCCAGGCCGATCCGCACCCCCGGATGCCGTTCGCGAAGGAAGGCCGACACCCCGGCGAGCGTCCCCCCGGTTCCGGCGGCGCAGATGAAGCCGTCGATCCGCCCCCCGGTCTGCTCCCAGATTTCCGGCCCCGTCGTCGCCTGATGGACCCGACGATTGGCGAGGTTGTCGAACTGGTCGGCATAGAAGGCCCCATTCGGCTCGCTGGCGTCGAGGTCCTGGGCCAGCCTCCGCGAGAAATGCACGAAATGGTTGGGACTGGCGAAGGGCGCGGGATCGACCTCGATCAGGCGCGCGCCCAGCATCCGGACGGCCTGTTTCTTCTCCTCGGCTTGGCTGCGCGGCATGACGATGACGACCGGATGGCCCAGCGCGGCCCCCACCATGGCCAGGCCGATGCCGGTGTTCCCCGCCGTGCCCTCGACGATCATGCCCCCGGGACGCAACCGGCCGTCGGCGCGCGCCTCCCGGATGATGCCGAGAGCGGTGCGGTCCTTGATCGACTGTCCCGCGTTCAGAAACTCGGCCTTGCCCAGGATTTCGCACCCGGTCGCTTCGGACGCGGCTCGAAGGCGCAGCAGGGGCGTGTTGCCGATCAGTCCGAGGACATCGGGCGACGGGAAAGAGAGGTGGGGCGCGTGGGTCACGACAGAACGCTTATAGAAATTCTGTTTCGGTGAAAGCCCGGGCCGGCGTTCCGCGGAGGTTGGGCGCCCGAACTATCGCGTGCCGTAGCGCATCCGGCTGAGCATCTCGGTAGCGCGGCGCAGCGGGACCTCGAAATCCTTGCCCGCCTTCCATTTCTCGAAGGCCATCACGTTGTCGATGCGGCGCGACACGAAGGCTTCGGCTGCCTCCCTCCCCTCGAACCAGCGCATCGTGAGGGCCGGGATCAGGATGCCCGACAGGATGGTGCGTTTGGAGTAGTGGTTCCAGTCCGTTGCCGTGTCGCCGGCCCAGCGCCACAGATGATCCGCGCTCTCCCACGCCAGCGACAGCCCCAGGTCGGCGTTGGTCGGCAGCGCTAGGAACCCGGCGCATTTGCGCGTCGCCTCCAGATCGGCCGCCCCCGCCTCCATCCGCGCCGAGATCGCCCGGGCGATTCGCTCGCGGATCTTCAGCCCCTCGGCCGAGCCCAGCGCCTCCAGCGCCCGCGCGTCGTGACGACGCGACAGCAGGGCGGCCAGATCGCGCGCGCCGTTCGGCAGCAGCAGTTCCTGGTCGCCCTCGGACAGGCCCTCGGTGGCACAGGCCTCGCGAACCATGCGGGCATTCCAGCCCAGGCCAGGAGCCAGTTTGACGGCCGCGTCCAGGACCGCCTGCTCCGTGGCGTCGGCCCAGTCCGGTTCGGCGTTCAGCAGATGCGTCGTCTCGGTCATGGGATTACGATACCGCGTCCCGCCCGCCGCTGCGAGCGTGGCCACGGGGGCGCGACGATTGGCACGGTCCGGCTGGACAGTGGCGGGGGCTTGGTGTATTCGCACGCCTTCGCTCGCCGGGCTGTCGCCCGCGGGATCGGATTTTATTTGTCTGCCCGTCTCCCTTTCGAGGGGCGCGGCGGGCGGCCAAAGGAGAGTTCAACCTGGTACAGATTTTCGTTCGCGATAATAACGTCGATCAAGCGCTCAAAGCCCTCAAGAAGAAGATGCAGCGCGAAGGCAGCTTCCGCGAAATGAAGCGCCACGTGCACTACGAGAAGCCGTCGGAGAAGCGCGCCCGCCAGAAGGCCGAGGCCGTCCGTCGCGCCCGCAAGCTGGCTCGCAAGCGCGCTCAACGCGAGGGTCTGCTGCCCCCGCCCAAGCCCCGCGTCCCGCGCACCTGATCTCTGGATCAGCGCAGACATTCAAAGGCCGCCCCGCAAAGGGCGGCCTTTTTGTTTCTCCTCCCTGTCGCGCGGGGATGGGGAGGAGATGCCGTGCGTGCGCCTACCGCCCCCCGCCCGCGATGGCCTGGCCGAAGCTCTTCCAGCTCAGTTTCACATCCGACAGCGCCCCGGCCCGGAACGCACGTCCCGCGAGCCAGACCATCAACAGCGCCACGGCGAACATGCCCGCCATGGTCCCGGCCACCTCGATCAGTGGCGGCCCCGACGGGGCTCGCGCGGCCATCAGGAAGGGCGTGAAGAAGGGCACCCACGAGGCGATGCGCACGATCGGCGCGTCCGGGTTCACCAGGGCGAACTGGACCAGCAGGATGGGGATGACCAGCACCATCATGATCGGCCCCATCAGAGTCTGGGCGTCGCGCGGCGTCTCGCAGAAGGCTCCGATGGCGGCGAACAGCACCGCGTACATCAGATAGCCGCCCACGATGTAGGCCATGAAGTAGAAGATCAGGCCGCCCTCGGTCAAAACGCCCCAGATATCCAGCGCCGTCTCCGGCACCGTCGTCGCCAGCCCGATCGCGCCGATCCCGCCCCAGACCACCAGCACCGACAGCGTGAGCAAAGCCACCCCCAGCACCTTGCCGGTCAGGATCTCGGTCGCCGACGCCGAAGACAGCAAAACCTCCAGGATCTTGTTCGACTTCTCCTCCATCACGCTGTTCAGCAGGATCGAGGCCCCGGTGATGATCAGCGACCAGAGGATGAAGGCGAAGGCCAGGCCGATGATGCCCGGCAGCCGGTCGCGGAACGACACCTCCCCTCCCCCTGCCGAGCGCGGCGAGAACAGGCTGACTTCCGGCCGGAAGTCGTCGGTGGCCTGGACGATCGCCGCATCGATGCCCGCCTGGGCCAGCACAGCGTCGCGGTTGGCGTCCTGCAGGGCCGCGCGGACGAAGTCCTCGACGGTGTCGTCGGTCGCCCGGGCCGCCCAGACCCGGGCGGCGGGGCCCTCCGCCGTGCGGTCCAGGAAGACCACGGCATCCAGCCGCTGGGCCTCCGGCGTCTCGTCCGTCAGATAACGCCGCACCAAGGCGTCGCGGGCTTCGCCGGGCGCGGCCGCAGCCAGGTCAGCGGGCGTGTCCACGATCCGCATCCTCTGACGCGCCGCCTGCGTGATGGCGCTCTGGGTCGCCGCTGGGGGGACGCCTGTCGCTTCCGCCGCCTTCTCTGCCGCCTCGCGCGCCCGCTCGACCGAGCGTTGGGCCTCTTCGGCGAGGCGACCGCTCACGGCCTGGGCCAGGCCCGCCGCCTGTGGCCCCTCCTCGATCAGGACCACGGCCCGGACCTCGTCGGCGCTGTCCATCAGGATCGGGATCGCCCCGCCCAGGACGGCGAACAGCGGAAAGGCCAGCAGCGACAGCCAGAACCCCACGGTCCGCGCATAGGCCATGAACTCGCGACGGGCGATCAGCAGGATGCGGTTCATCAGACGGTCTCCGTCAGGTCTTTGGAGGTCTGGGTCGCGGGCCGGGCCACGCTCTGGTCCTGGTCGGGATGATCGCCGGTCAGGTCGATGAAGGCATCGTGCAGGGTCGGTTCCTTCAGTTCGAACCGGCGAACGTCCAGCCCGGTCAGGAAGGCCGCCTTCAGCGCGTCCTGCCCGGCCGCGCCCTGGGCCAGCGCCGCCTTCAGCACCCGAACGCCGTCCTGTTCCGACACCACCTCCACGCCCGTCACACCGGGCAGGCCTGCCGCCTGCTCCACCGCGATTGCCCCCTCGAGGTCCAGTGACCGCCGCGAGGTCGCCCGGGCCTCAGCCACCGTGCCGTCGAACGCCTTACGTCCCCGCGCCACCAGCACGACCTGATCGCACAACCGTTCGGCGTGTTGCATCACGTGGGTCGAGAACAGCACCGTGGCCCCGTTCGACGCCAGGTCGCGGATCACGGTCTCCAGCCCTTGCTGGTTGACCGGGTCCAGTCCGCTGAACGGCTCGTCCAGGATCACGAACTCCGGCCGGTGGACGACCGAGGCGATCAGCTGGACCTTCTGGGCCATCCCCTTGGACAGCTCCTTCATCTTCTTGTTGCGCGCCGCGCCGAGCCCTTGCGCCTCCAGCATGTCTTTCGCGCGCTTTCGCCCCTCGCTGCTCGGCAAGCCTTTCAGGGAGCCGAAGAAGGCGATGGCGTCGACCGGGGTCATCTTCTTGTAGAGGCCGCGCTCCTCCGGCAGGAAGCCGATCCGGTCGCGCACACGCCGCCCGTCGGACGCGCCGAGGATTTCAATGGACCCGCTGGTGGCCGGCTGCAGCCCCAGGATCATGCGGATGGTCGAGGTCTTGCCGGCTCCGTTCGGCCCCAGAAAGCCGCAGATCGCGCCCTTCTTCACCGTGAAGCTCAGGTCGCGAACGGCCTGAAACTCGCCATAGCGCTTGCTCACGCCATCTAGCGTCAAGGCATTCATACGGCATCCCCACTGCGGTCTCGACACAGGGGTAGCAAAGCAGACTTTACATGCAAACTGTATTCGACGTCATGTTCGACGCCGGGCTCAGGAGGCGGCAGGAAGCTCCGTCGCCACTTCGAACGTCGCGCCCACGACCCGGGCGGGGTTGACCTGCTCACCGTTCCGCCGAACCTCGAAATGCAGGTGCGGCCCGGTCGAGTAGCCGGTGGAGCCGACCAGACCGATGCGCTCGCCGGCGAGCACCCGATCCCCGGACGCCACGTCGATCCGGCTGAGATGGGCATAGAGAGTGGTCATGCCGTTCGGATGGCGCATCTCGATGAAGTTGCCATAGCCCTCAGGCTGCCGACCGATCCGCAGAACCTCGCCCTCCCCCGACGAGTAGACCGCTGTGCCGGACGGCGCCGCGATATCCACGCCCTTGTGCATCCGCACGCCGCGCTCCCCGCCGAGGCGCCGCATCCCGAAGCGGGAGTTGATCGCAAAGCCCCGCACCGGCTCCTCGAAGGCCATCATCCGCGTCACCGGGCCGGCCGGTTCAGCGACTGCGGTGACCGGAGGCAGCGCCGGCAGGCTGCCGGGCTCGATGGCGGGCTCGGGGACGGCGGGGGCCATCGCCATGGCCAGAACAGCGACGCCTGCAAGCGCGGCGGCATGGCCGGAGTGGGTCAGCAGGGAACGGAGGGTCGGCAACGGTCGGCGCATAAAGTCGTCGGCTCTGTCGGCGCTTTGGAGAAAGCTGTCGAACGCGCCGTCGCAATGATCCGTAACCGATCGCGAGCGGCGCGAACGGCTCTTCTAAGACTCCGTGGGGCGACTTTGCGGCACCCCGGGTGACAGGTGGTCGCACCCCGGGAACCCAGGCAAAAGCGCGCCGGAGTCTCCTCCGGCGCGCTTCATGGCAGTGTTTGGACGGCTTAGGAGAGCGGCAGGGTCAGCGTGATCCCGCCCGTATGGCTATCGGCGCTGTCGCCGAACCGGCCGCGATAGCCGACTTGCAGATCGAACGGCCCGAGCTCGCCCGTGATCCCGGCCGAGGCCAGCAGGGAGCCGCCGAACGGGTCGTCGAACTCGCGCGACAGGACCTTGGCCGGATTGCCGGCGATACCGACCCGCACCGCTTCGGAGCTGTCGTCCAGGCTGTCGCGATAACCGCCCTCGGCGAACACGCCAAAGCCGCCCATCGTGGTCTCGGCGCGCAGAGCGACCTCGCCCGTGATGCCCTTCACCTCCCGGTCGCTGTACTGGTAAGAGGCCGCGAAGCCCTGCTCGGTGTAGCCGTCGATCTCGGAACTGGCCCAGGTGACCGCGACGCGAGGCGACACGGCGATGCCGCCGGCGTCGAACCACATACCGGCCTGCACCTTCGCACCCGACGAGAAGCCGCGCGTTTCCCCCGTCTGCACCAGGGCCGCGAGAGAGCTGACCCGGCTGATGTCGTTGAAGTCCTCGCTGGCGACGCCAACCGCACCGTTCAGGAAGGTGTTGCCCGACCGCCAGCCGCCATACAGGTCCAGCGACAGGGTCTGCAGCTCGAACTCCGTCGGTCCGGCCTCGACTTCCGCGACCCGCCACGCGCCGCTCAGGCCGAAGCGCAGGGTGTCGGTGCCGCTCTCGATGCCGATCTGGGCACCGTAGCTCGAGGCCTTGCCCTGGGACGCCGTCCCGCGCTGGTCGAAGCCGGCGGCGTCGTACAGGGCACCCGCGACGACCGAAGTTCCCGCTTCCCAGGCCCGTTGTCCAGACAGCCGAGCCGTCGCCGCATCCAGCGCATCCTCGCGATGCCGGAAAGCGGTCTCGCCCTGGAAGGTCGCCTCGGACGCGCGGTCGCCATAGTAGAGGTAGTCGGCCGACAGCGTTGCCAGCAGTCGGTGCCCGGCCGCCGTCGGGTGGACCCCGTCGAAGAACAGATAGGTGTCGGGCGCCGCGCAAATCGTGGCCCCGTTGAAGCAGGCCTGGGTGACGTTCGTCAGGCCGAAGCGACCCGGGTTGGCCGCGATCGGGTCGGACACCTTGGCGAGGTCGAACAGGATGATGTTGGTGTTCGGCCGCGTCGCGGCCAGGGTCAGCAGCGAGGTCTGCAGCTGGCCGTTGAACTGCGAGCCGGCATAGTCGGCCAGGGCCGCCAGCGGCGTCGGGCTGAACTGCGGCGTGGTGCCCAGGCGCGGCAGGTTGGTCACCAGGATCGTGCCCGCCCCGCGCGAGGCGATGTCCCCGACGAGGAAGTTCATGTCCGCCACGGCCGCCCGGATCACCGGATCCACGAAGCCCGTCGGATTGCCCTGGGACGTCGGCGGCAGCACGGCGAACGCACCCAGCGACTGGAAGATGTTGTTGGCCCCGCCCAGCACGCTGACCAGGTCATTGGCGCCGAAGGTCCCGCCCCGCGTGACGTAGGTGGTCAGCTGTTGGCGCATGCCCGGCGGGAAGGCCACGACGTTGTCGGTGCGCGACCCACCGTAGGCCAGGTTGATGCTGCCGCTGACCGGCCCGTTGAAGTTGGCGGCCGCGAAGCCAAGCTGCTCGGTGAAGACCGGCCCGTTCGAGAACCGGCCCTGGAAATAGGGCGGCGACGGCGGCTGGGTCCGGCCCGAGGCCAGAAACAAGTTGCCGTTGTCGCTGAGCGAATCGCCCAGCACGACCAGCCGTCCATAGGACTGGGCCGAGGCGGCGGTCGCCAGGGCGGTCGAGGCAGCGAGCGTCAGCGCAGCCAGGGCCGCGCCGCGAAGAAAGCGGTTCATGATGTCCTCCCGTCGGTCGGCTCTGTGCGACCGTTCCGCGACAGTCTGCGCCGTCCACGGACAGAAGCAAGATGCCCCAAGGGCAACTATGCGCAAGCTTCTAGTGAAGCAGTCGGAAACGCAGCGTTCCGGCAACACTCTTGAGCACCCGTAGAGCCTGGGGGTCGTAGTCCCGATCGACGTCCGTGATGACGTAGCCGGTGCGCTCGTCGGTCTTCAGGTGCTGGCCCAGGATGTTCAGCCCCGCCGCCGACAGTTCGCGGTTCAGCTCGGCCATGACCCCCGGCTGGTTCCTGTGGATGTGCAGGATACGGTGCCCGCCCGAGACATCAGCCAGCTGCACGTTCGGCAGGTTGACGCAGAAGGTCGTGTCGCCCCGGTTCAGATATCCCAGCAGCCGCTCGGCCGCGAACTCGGCGATGGCCTCCTGAGCCTCCTCCGTCGAACCGCCGATGTGGGGTGTCAGGATGACGTTCTTGAGCCCGCGCAGGGGGCTGTCGAACGGATCGGCGTTGGTGCGAGGCTCCTCCGGAAACACATCCAGCGCCGCGCCGCCCACGCGCCCTGCCCCGATCGCCTGGGACAGGGCCCCGATGTCCACGACATGGCCGCGCGACAGGTTCAGAAACAGGGTGCCCGGCTTCATCGCCTGAAACTGCGCCGCGCCGATCAGATTGGTGTTCTCCTTGCGCCCATCGACGTGCAGCGACACCACGTCAGCCTCAGCCAGCAGGGCATCCAGCGACCGCATCCGGCGCGCATTCCCCAACGCCAGCCGCTCGGACAGGTCGTGGAAGATCACCCGCATCCCCAGCGCCTCGGCCAGCACCGACAGCTGGGATCCGATGGCTCCATAGCCGACGATGCCCAGCGTCTTGCCGCGCAGCTCTCGCGAGCCTTCCGCCGACTTGTTCCATTTGCCCTGGTGCATGGCGGCCGACTTGTCCGCCACGTCACGCATCAGGATGACGGTGAGGCCGATGGCCAGTTCCACCACGCTGCGGGTGTTGGAATAGGGCGCGTTGAACACGGCCACGCCCCGCGCGGCAGCCGCGTCGAGGTCGATCTGGTTCGTGCCGATGCAGAAGGCCGCCACGGCCATCAGGCGATCCGCCGCATCCAGGACCCGTTCGCTGACATTGGTCTTGGAGCGGATACCCAGCACGTGGACGCCCTTGATCCGCTCGATCAGGTCGTCCTCGTCCAGCGCGCCCTTCATCGTCTCGACGGAGTAGCCCGCCTCCTCCAGCCGCTCGACCGCCGCCGGATGAATGTTTTCCAGCAGCAGCATGCGGATTCGGCTGCGCGGATAACTCCAGCGGCCGGCCAGACCCTCGGCGTGCAGCAGTTCGTCGATCGAGCGGGCCTCGGCATCGGCGACCTCGACCACCCGCTCGCGTCGGGCGATCTCGGTGAAGGCATAGAACCTGTCGGCCGCGCCGTTCAGCTTGACCTCGGCGTCGTTCCAGCCGTCGCCGACCATCACGACGGGCGCGGTCAGGCCCAAGCCCCGGATGACCTCCGGCTTGCCGTTCTCATGCGAGAGCGGGTTGGTGTCGTCGACGCCCGTGACGCGACCTTCGGCGTCATAGGTCAGGTCGTTACAGAACACCCGATCCGGCGCGACACCCAGACGCTGGGCGATAGGCGCGATGATCTCGCGGAAGCCCCCCGACAGGATGACGATCTGACCGGCATGGTCGTTGAAGAACTTCAGGTTCCGTCGCACCGACGGGGTGCCTTCATCCAGGATCCGGTCCGCCAGCGCCTCGATGTGCTCGCGCCGCAGCGGCAGCAGCGCCAGCCGCGCGCGCAGGGCCTGACCGAAATCGATCTCGCCGGACATCGCCCGGTCGGTCAGCGCGGCGACCTCGGCCCGTACCGACGCAGCATCCGCGTGACCCTCGAGCGCGATGTCGGCCAGGGCCTCCAGCGTCTCGATCCTCACGAGGGTGGAATCGAAGTCGAAGATCAGCGTCGGAGCGGCGGTCATGCCCCTCTTTCGCCGACCTTCGCACGCGCAGCAACGGCTTTGTCGGTCTCTCTAGAGGCCCGTCATCCGGCGCACTCGGCTGTCGGGCCGACGGCTTTCCAGCGCCGCTGCCCCGATCGCGGCCGCGATGGTCGCGACGGCCAGCAAGGCCCCACCCTCGCGAGCGTGATCCCTGGCATAGCGACCGGCCTGGTCGGCGTAGAGCCGGGCCTCTCGCGCATACTTCCGGCGCTGCTTGTCCGACATCGCGCGCTGGCCTCGCTTCAGCAGCTTGCGCGCGCCGTGCCGGGCGTCGTCGGAAAAGTCCCCCGCGCGTTCGCCAAGGTCCCCGGCTCGCTCGCTCAGCCCTCGCGAAATGTCCTCGAACCGATGGCGCAGAGCCTCTGCGTCGATCCAGCCACGCGGATCGATCCGGCTGCGCAGCGCTTCATAGCGGCGTGGGCCCGTACGCTGGGTCAGCAGGATCGTGCCGACCGCTGCGACCAGAACCAGGGCGACGGACCCGGCGGTGATCCCGGGATGTTTTCTGACTTCGGCCAGAGCGCTGAAATTGCGGACCATGGGGTAGTGTATCTCCTCGTCGAGCCCGTCTTGGGTCGGCTCATAGAGACCGTCCACGTCGGGTTGCCAGGCGGAATCGCGATCCCGCATCAGCACAGGAGCGAACTTCGCCATGAGTGGTTCCGCGATGCCCGGCGCGGCGGCATACATCATGGCGATCAGGCGCCCTGCCCCGCCCACGGTGATCTCATGCACCGAGTGGGTCGCGCACCACAGGATCGCGTCGGCCATCACCTCCGTCGCATAGACCGGCTGAGGAATCCGTCGTCCGCCGATCGCAGTCCGGCCATGGGCTCCTTCGACAGGGCCGGGCTTCACCAGGGAGACAGCCACCGGTGCCCGCTCCTCGGCCAACTGGGATCTCAGGGTGTTGGTGAAGGTCTTGACCGTCAGCTTGGACGCCGCGTGCGCCTCGATCAGGGCGTTCGGCAGGTCCGACAGGCTGGCTCCCACGTTGACGATCGTGCCGCCCCCGGGACGTGCCCTCAGGTGCTCGGCGGCGAGGGCAGAGCCGTTGACAAGGCGGTCGTAGATGGCCTCGAACATCCGGTCCGGCTCATCCAGCCCCGTGTCATCCGCATCTTCCGGAATGGAAACGCCGACCACATTGACCCAGGTGTCGAAGCCCCCGAACAGCCGAAGGCATTTGTCCGTCGCCTCATGCAGGGCGTCGTAGTCCGCCACGTCCGCCGCCGAATAGGCCGCGCGCGCGCCCTCGCGCTGCAGGTCCTCGACCAGGCGCACCAGGGCCGGTTCGTCACCGTCGATCAAGAACACGCAGGCCCCATGCCGCGCTGCGCGTCGCGCCGTCGCCAACCCGATGCCAGAGGTCGCCCCCGTCACCACCACGGCTTGATCTCTCAACGGTTTGCGGGTCGGTTTGGCGGGCATGGAAGGGGTCTCGTGGGATCGGTCGGGAGAACGGGTGCGGTCCTGCGCCGCTCCGGACCACAGATAGCCATGCAGACGGGGCCTTACCATTGCCCGCGTGGCTTCCTATCTTGCCGCCTTCCCTCATTTCTGTCTTCCAAGGACACGCCGTGACCGATCACGCGCCCGCCGACACCGCGCCGACCGACGACCTCGCCGCCGCCTTCCAGATCGAGGGCTGGCCGGTGCGCGGCCGTCTGGTCCGCCTGGGCGAGGCCATCGACACAATCCTTTCGGCCCACGCCTATCCCGAGCCGGTCGCGGCCCTGCTGGGCGAGGCCTGCGCGCTCGCCGCCCTGGTCGGCTCCAGCCTGAAGTTCGAAGGCCGGCTGATCGTCCAGGCCCAGGGCGACGGCCCCGTCCGCTATGTCGTCGCCGACTACGACACCCAGGGCTTCCTGCGCGGCTACTGTCGCTACGAGGAGGCCGAGGTCGCGGCCGCCTCCGCCGGGTTCGCCAGGCCGGGCGCTCGCAGCCTGCTGGGTCAGGGCGTCTTTGTCATGACGCTGGACCGGGGCCCCGACTTCGAGCGCACCCAGGGCATCACCCCCATCGAGGGCGAGAGCCTGTCGCTGGCCGCCGAGCATTACTTCGAACAATCCGAGCAGATCCCGACCAAGGTCCGCCTTGCCGTCGGCGCGGTGACGACCGAGACCGGGACGGTCTGGCGGGCGGGCGGAGCTCTGATCCAGCTGATCGCCGGCGACGAGGCGCGCGGCTCGACCGAAGAGGTCTGGGACCGCACCCGCGCCCTGTTCCACACCCTGGCCGACGATGAGCTGGTCGATCCGACCATCACGCCCGAGACCCTGCTGTTTCGGTTGTTCCACGAGGACGGCGTGCGGCTCGAGAACGCCCAGCCCTTGAAGGCCCAGTGCCGCTGCTCGGCCGACCGCATTGAGACGGTTCTGGCCTCGTTCAGCGCCGAGGAGCGCGCCGACATGATCGAGCCGGACGGCAAGATCCACGTCACGTGCGAGTATTGCGCGCGCGTCTATGCGCTGGAGCCCGACGCCGCAGACGCCTGATCCCAGACGCAGAAGAAGGGCCGCGCATGGCTGCGCGGCCCTTCCCTGGAGACTTCGTCCGGCTCAGACGAAGTTCGCGACGTCCAGGCCGGCGAGCGTCGCGCCCTGGACGAAGAAGGCGGTCGTTGCAGCCGCACCAGCACCACCGGCGTCGTCGACGAAGACGTAGGCACCGGAACCGTCCGCCAGAGCCACGACCACCACCGAGATGTTGGTGTTGACGCTGAACGCGTTGTTGGCGTCGACCAGCGCGGTCGCGTAGTCGGCGGCCGTTCCTTCGAAGTAGTTCACCGCCGTGATCGCGGGAACGATGTCGAAGATGTCGCCGACGTTGTAGTCGGAAACCACGTCGCCGTTGAAGGCCGGTCCGGCAGGCGGGATCGCATCGCCCGCGCCGAAGACGAAGGTGTCGTTGCCGGCACCACCGGAGACCGTGTCGGCCCCCGCGCCACCGGTGATGACGTCAGCGCCGTCGCCGCCCGAGATGTTGTCGGCACCCGTGCCGCCCAGGATGGTGTCGTTGCCGGCACCGCCCGAGATGGCGTCGTCTTCCGAGCCACCGTCGATGGAGTCGGCACCGTCGCCACCCGAGATGGAATCGGCATCCGCACCACCGGAGACGATGTCGTTGCCGGCACCCGAGGAGATGGCGTCAGCACCGACACCCGAAACGATGGAGTCGGCTCCACCACCGGTGGTGATGTTGTCGCCACCGTCGCCGGACGAGACGGTGTTGTTGCCTTCGCCGCCCTGGATGGTGTCGGCACCGGTTCCCGAGGAGATGAAGTCGTTGCCTTCGCCGCCGAAGAGGCTGTTGGCACCGTCACCGGCCACGATGGAGTCGGCTCCGTCGCCGCCGAAGATGGTGTCGGCCGCAGCGCCACCGGTGATGGTGTCGTCGCCGGCATCGCCGTTCAGGCTGTCGGTTCCGCCACCGCCGTCGATGATGTCGTTGTCGGCACCGCCGCTGATGGTTTCAGCCGCTGCACCACCGACGATCGAGTCGGCACCCGCCGCGCCGGACAGGTTGTCCCCGCCGCCGCCGCCCACGATGGTGTCGTTGCCGTCACCGCCGTTGACCGTGTCGGCGTTCGCGCCACCGACGATCGAGTCGGCACCGGCACCGCCGGCCAGGACGTCGTTGCCGCCACCGCCGGTGATGGTGTCGTTGCCATCGGAGCCGTCGATGTTGTCGTTGCCGCCCAGGGCCGCGATGATGTCGTTGCCGGCACCACCGTTGACGAAGTTGTTGCCCGCGCCGGCCACGATCGAGTCGGCACCGTCATCGCCACCGATGGTGTCGTTGCCCGCGCCACCCGAGATGGTGTCGGTTCCGTTGCCGCCGTTCAGGTTGTTGTTGCCGTCGCCGGCCGCGATGATGTCGTTGCCTTCACCACCGAGGATCACGTCGTTGCCGGTTCCGGCCACGAGGCTGTCGGCACCGTCGCCACCCTGGACGGTGTTATTGCCTTCACCGGCGTCGACCGTGTCGTCGCCGAGATCGCCGAAGCCGAGGTCGTCGCCGGCGAAACCGAAGATTAGATCGTTGCCCTGGCCACCCAGCAGGGTGTCGTTGCCGTTGCCGCCGTCGATGCTGTCCACGCCCAGGTTGCCCTGGATGAAGTCATTGCCGTTGTCGCCGAACAGGCTGTCGGCGTCCTGGCCGCCGAAGATGAAGTCCTCGTCGTTGCCGCCGCGAACGGTGTCATTGCCCTGACCGCCCTGCAGCAGGGCGTCGCTGCCATTGCCGCCTTCGATAGAGTCGTTGCCATTGTCGCCGAAGATCGTGTCGACGTCGTTCTGGCCAAACATTACGTCGTTGCCGTTGCCGCCGGCGATGGAGTCACCGCCGTTGTTTCCAAACACGAAGTCGTTGCCATTACCGCCGAGGATTGTGTCATCGCCGTTGCCGGCGTTGATAGTGTCGTCACCGTCATCGGCGAAGAAGGAGTCGTTGCCGTTCTCACCGTTCATAATGTCGTTGCCGGTGCCCCCGGTCAGGACATCCGCGCCATTGCCGCCCACGATCGTGTCATTGCCGTCACCACCGAACAGGACGTCGTCGCCATTGTTGCCTTGTAAAGAGTCATTGCCCAGATCACCGAACAGAAGGTCGTTGTCGTCGAGACCCGCTAAAGTGTCGTTACCCTGGCCACCGATGATCGTATCCGCGCCATTCTCACCGAACGCAAAGTCGTTTCCGAGATTGCCCTGAATGTAGTCGTCACCATTTCCGGCGCTCAGGAAATCATTGCCCTGGCCGCCAAAGATGATGTCGTTGCCGTTCTCGCCGAAAATCTGATCGATATCAGCATTACCCTGGAGCAGATCGCTGCCCTCACCACCGCGCAGGGTGTCGGCACCATTGCCGCCGAAGATCTGGTCGTCGCCGTTATTGCCGGTGATCGAGTCCTGACCGTCGTTCCCGTAAAGCAGGTCGGCGAAGGCGTCGCCGTCGATGGTTTCGTCGGCCACGTTCGCGGGCGCGCCGGTCACGTTGTTGCCGTAGACCAGGATCGTGCTGTCGGCGAACTGGAAGCTGTTCACGCCGGTCACGGCCGGCCGCGCGAAGTTCAGCGTCGTCGTGCCCGGGCCGGGGTTGGAGATCGTGATGGTCTCGGGATCGGCGCCCAGCGCCGGATTGACCGTGATGACCGTGGCCGTCGCCGTCCCGTTCGAGAAGAAGATGATGTCGGTGCCGGCACCGTCGCCGTTGCCGTAGGCATTCGCATCCGCTTGGGTCGCGGTCCGGAAGTTGAGATTGGCCATGGGATATCCGGCTTGCGCGAAGCTCCCCTTGAGCTCCGTCAGACCCTTTAGCCTCTAGCGGGTAACGATGATTTCCGCTTAGGATCAGCGTTCTGACTTCTTGTACCCGCGTTCTGGTAAACGCTCGCCGGTCAGCAGGGCCTCGTCGTGGTCCAGCAGACTGCGATAGGCGCTTGGGGTCATTCCGTATCGCGACCGGAAACTGCGGCTGAGATGCGCGGCGTCGCTGAAGCCCAGGCGATGCGCCAGGCCACCGATGGGTTCGATCCGCGACGTGTCCGACAACGCCTCGCGCGCGCGCTCGAGCCGGCGGGTCGACATGAAGGCTTGAACGCCGCCGTCTTTGCGGAACGCAGCGAACAGCCGCCCCCGCGCGACGCCGAGGTCGCGGCAAAGCTCGGGGATGCCGATTTCGCCCATGCCCAGCCGGCTCTCGATCAAGGCTATGGCGCGACCTCGTAACGCCTCCACGGCGCTGAGACGGGGCGCGACCTTGGGCCTGACGCCCGCCAGCGCAACCGCGACCAGCTCCAGAAACACCCGCCCCAGCCGCTCGGCCTGGGCCTCGTCCAGCGTCGGCAGGGCCGCGAGAGTCTGCTCCGCCTGACCGAATACCATCGCCGCTGCGGGCTCCGGAACGACCAGGCCGTGCAGCGGCTCCAGCGGCCCGAACCATTCTGTCGCTACGGGCCGAGGCACCACGAGGCCGAAGGTCTCGCTGGCCGTCGAGACGTGCAGCGATGGCCGTGCCAGGTCGTGGAAATGAAAGGTCCCCGCCGGTTCATGGAAGGGGCGGCCGTCGAAGTCCCCGTGCGCCAATCCGCTCTTCATCAGGCCCACGATGATCGGATCGAAGTCCGAACTGCGGATGTCGTCCAGCCGCCGCTCCCAGCGCATGGCGGTGATGTGCGTATGCACGAAGGTCACCGGACCCAGCTGCGCATAGGTCCAACGCGTGTCGAACGGCTCTGTCGGATCGGTCCGATAGATCGGCTTGGACCGCGGCCAGTCCCGCAGCGACCAGGCCCTGTATCGCTCGTCCGGCGGCAGGTCGGCCGTCGAATAGGTCAGGATCGGGATGGTTTCGGAGCGGGGCCCATCGGGATCGTTCGCCGCAAGATCGATACGCTCTGGCGGCAATGTGGAACGCTCACGCTACTTTCCGGTAACCTTAGGGCTGTGGATCGTAGCGACGCAACGAAAAAGAGTGCGGCATTCTCCTCCGAACGGACCCTCCGTCCAGACGCAGAAGAGGGGCCGCGCATCGATGCGCGGCCCCTCCCTGGAGACTCCGTCCGGCTCAGACGAAGTTCGCGACGTCCAGGCCGGCGAGCGTCGCGCCCTGGACGAAGAAGGCCGTCGTTGCAGCCGCACCGCCACCGCCGGTGTCTTCAACGAAGACATAGGCACCGGAGCCGTCCGCCAGAGCCACGACAACCACCGAGATGTTGGCGTTGGCGCTGAAGGCGTTGTTGGCGTTCAGCAAAGCGGTCGCGTAGTCCGCGGCCGTTCCTTCGAAGTAGTTCACCGCCGTGATCGCGGGGACGATGTCGAAGATGTCGCCGACGTTGAAGTCGGAGACAACGTCGCCGGTGTAGGCCGGTCCGGCAGGCGGGGTCGCATCGCCCGTGCCGAAGACGAAGGTGTCGTTGCCGGCCCCACCGGAGACCGTGTCAGCATTTCCACCGCCGGTGATGGTGTCAGCGCCGTCGCCACCGGAAAGGTTGTCGCTACCCGCGCCGCCGAGGAGGGCATCGTCACCAGCACCGCCTGAGATGGCGTCACCAAACTCACCGCCCGAGATCGAATCGGCCCCGTCGCCGCCCGAGATGCTGTCCGCACCAAAGCCACCGATCACGGTGTCGTTTCCGGCACCCGAGGAGATAGCGTCATCACCGTCACCGCCGTCGATGGAGTCCGCCCCCGAGCCAGTCGTGATGAAGTCGTTGTTGCCGTCCGAGGAGACCGTGTTGTCGCCGTCGCCACCATTGATGGTGTCGGCCCCGCCCTCCGAAATGATCGAGTCGTTGCCGTCGCCACCGAAGATGGAGTTGGCGCCGAGACCGGCCACGATGGAGTCGGCTCCGTCACCGCCCATGATGGTGTCGGCATCCACGCCACCTGTGATGGTATCGTTGCCTGCGTCGCCGTTCAGACGGTCGGCAGCGCCACCGCCGACGATCACGTCGTTGCCGTCGCCACCGTTGATGGTTTCAGCCGCCGCGCCACCGATGATGGAGTCGGCACCCGCCGCGCCGGACAGGATGTCCGCGCCGCCGCCGCCGACGATGGTGTCGTTGTCGGCACCGCCGTCGATGGTGTCGGCACCGGTACCGGCGACGATCGAGTCGGCACCGGCACCGCCGAGTACGGCGTTCGTGCCGTCACCGGCCGAGATGGTGTCGTTGCCGTCCGAGCCGTCGATGTTGTCGTTGCCAGTGCCGGCCGTGATGCTGTCGTTGCCCGCACCCCCGTTGACGGTGTTGTCGCCGTTGCCCGCGTCGATGGTGTCGTTGCCATCATCGCCACCGATGATGTCGTTTCCGTTTTGGCCGGCGATGGTGTCGTTGCCGGCTTCGCCATTGATGACGTCGTTGCCGTCCTGGCCCTGAATGGTGTCGTTGCCGTTGCCGCCCAGGATGACGTCGTTTCCAGCATTGCCTTCCAAGATGTCATTGCCCTCGCCGCCGTTGACGGTGTCGTCACCGGCCTCGCCGGCCATGAGGTCATCGCCGAGATCTCCAAACAGCAGGTCGTTGCCCAGACCGCCGAAGAGGAAGTCGTTGCCCTGACCGCCCAGCAGCGTGTCGTTACCTTCAAGGCCGTTGACGTCGTCATCTCCCAGGTTGCCCTGGACGAAGTCGTTGCCGTCGCCGCCCCTCAGGCTGTCGTTGCCCTGGCCACCGAACAGGAAGTCGTTGCCAGCGTCACCGAGGATGCTGTCGTTACCTTGACCCCCTTGAAGGAGGCCATCGTCGCCTGCGCCGCCGTCGATGGTGTCGTCGCCGTTGCCGCCGAACACGGTGTCGGCTCCGTTCGAGGCACCGATGTTATCGTTGCCGTTTCCGCCGTCGATCACGTCGTCGCCGTCCTCGGTCGACCCGCCGCCGAACGCGGTTCCGATGGTGTCGTTGCCGTTTCCGCCGTTGATGGTGTCGTTGCCGTTGTTACCAATCAGGGCGTCGTCGCCATTGTCGCCGTTGAGCACGTCGTTGCCGTTGCCGGCCCCGACCGAGTCGTTGCCGTTTCCACCGTTGATGGTGTCGTTGCCGTTCTCGCCGGTGCCGTCGGAGGTGTTGATCTGCTCGTTGCCGTCGCCGCCGTTGAGGACGTCGTCGCCATTACCGCCGGTCAGAGTGTCGTTGCCCAGGTCGCCGAACAGCAGGTCGCTGTCGTTAGCACCCGACAGGCTGTCGGCACCCTGACCGCCGATCAGCGTGTCGGACCCGTTCGCGCCCGAAAGGGTGTCGTCGCCGATGTTGCCCTGAAGATAGTCGGCCCCGTTGTTGCCCAGCAGGCTGTCCGCGCCCTGGCCGCCGAAGAGAAAGTCGTTGCCCTCGCCACCCACCTGGGTGTCGTTGCCCAGATTGCCCTGCAGAAGATCCCCGCCGTCGCCGCCGACCAGCGAGTCGGCCCCGTTGCCTCCGAAGATCTGATCGTCCCCGTTGTTGCCGGTGATCGTGTCGTCGCCGTCATTGCCGAACAGCAGGTCGGCGAAGGCATCGCCGTCCAGCGTTTCGTTACCGGCCGCGCCGTAGATCAGAACCGTGCTGTCGGCGAACTGGAAGCTGTTCACGCCGGTGACGGCCGCGCGCGCGAAGTCCAGCGACTGGGTGCCCGAAGCCGACGCGTTGGCGATGCGGATCACTTCCGGATCGGCGCCCAGCGCCGGGATCACGGTGATGACGGTGCCTGTCGCCGACCCGTTCGAGAAGAAGATGACGTCGGTGCCGGTGGTGTCGCCAGCATAGGCGGTGGCTTGCGTCTGGGTCGCCGCGCGGAAATCGAGATTGGCCATGGATCCTCTGGAGGGCTGGTTCACCAGGTTCGACGCGGCACCGGCCGACCGAACAATGGTTAAGCTTGACCATTATCAAATCGATATGTGGTGTCGAGCGCAGATATCGACGTTTCCCCAATGGGATCAGACGGAAAGGGCGGCCCCGTCGCCGGAACCGCCCTCTCCTGCTTCATCATGTCGCCCCGGCCTGCGCCGGGATGGGATCACTCGCTCTCGGCGAGCTCCAGCTGCAGATCGGCCGGCAGAGGCTCGACTGCCGCCTCGCGCGTCGACGTCAGGACGGCGTCGCGATCGTTGGCGATCTTCTGCAGGGCCCGCAGATAGGCCCCCGTGCCCGCCGGGATCAGGCGGCCCACGATTACGTTCTCCTTCAGGCCTTCCAGCGTGTCCTTCTTGCCGTTGACCGAGGCGTCGGTGAGGACGCGGGTGGTCTCCTGGAAGGACGCCGCCGAGATGAAGCTGCGGGTCTGCAGCGACGCTTTGGTGATGCCGAGCAGGACGGGCTGCGTCGTGGCCGGGCGGCCCCCACGCTTCTCGACCTTCTCGTTCTCGGCCACGGCCTCGGCGATCTCGACGGTGTCGCCCTTGATCAGGGTTGTCTCACCCGAATCGAGGATTTCGACCTTCTGCAGCATCTGGCGAACGATCACCTCGATGTGCTTGTCGTTGATCGGCACGCCCTGCAGTCGATAGACCTCCTGCACCTCGTTCACCAGATACTCGGCCAGCGCCTCGACACCCTGGATGCGCAGCAGATCGTGCGGATCAGGGTTGCCGTCGATGATGTAGTCGCCCTTCTGGATCAGATCGCCGTCGTGGACGGAGATGTGCTTGCCCTTGGGGATCAGGAACTCGACCGCTTCGCCCTGTTCGCCATCCGCGTTCGGCTCCGGGGTGATCTTGATGCGGCGCTTGTTCTTGTAGTCGCGACCGAATTCGACGCGACCGTCCATCTCGGCGATGACCGCGCAATCCTTGGGACGACGGGCCTCGAACAGCTCGGCCACCCGCGGCAGACCGCCGGTGATGTCGCGCGTCTTGGCGCCTTCCGTGGGGATACGGGCCAGGATTTCGCCGGGCTTGACCTCATCGCCGTTGGCGACCGACAGGATGGCCCCGACCGGCAGCAGGTAGCGGGCGTCGGAGCCCGAGGCCAGCTTGGCATAGGCGTCCGACAGGGTGATCCCCATGGCCGGACGCAGGTCCGAACCGCGCGGGCTGGCGCGCCAGTCGATGACGACGCGCTGGGCGATGCCCGTCGCCTCGTCGGTCTCCTCGCGGAACGACAGACCCTCGGCCAGATCCTCGAAGCGGACGATGCCGCCCACTTCGGTGATGATCGGCGTGGTGTAGGGATCCCACTCGGCCAGGCGCTGGTTCTTCTTGACCGTCTCGCCTTCCTTGACACGGATGCGCGCGCCGTACGGGGCCTTGTAGGATTCCCGGTCCTTGCCGTCGACCAGCACCGTGATGACCACGTTGCGGCTCATGGAGACCAGGTCGCCGTGGGCGGCCGTGACGGTCGGTCCGACGATCCGGATCGTGCCGGCGTTGGTCGCCTCATAGAAGCTGGTCTCGGCCACCTGGGCCGTGCCGCCGATGTGGAAGGTCCGCATCGTCAGCTGGGTGCCCGGCTCGCCGATCGACTGGGCCGCGATGACGCCCACGGCCTCGCCCATGTTGACGTTGGTGCCGCGCGCCAGATCCCGCCCGTAGCAGTACGAGCAGATGCCGGCTTCCGCCTCGCAGGTCAGGGCCGAACGGACCTTGACCGACTGGACGCCCGCGTTGTCGATGACCTCGACCTCCTCTTCCTGGAGATAGGTGTCGGCGGGGAACAGGACGGTGTCGGTGCCCGGTTCCTTGATGTCCTCGGCCGCATAGCGACCCAGCACCCGCTGACCCAGAGAGACCAGGACGTCGCCGCCCTCGACCACGGCGCGAAGCGTGATGCCGCGCGTCGAGCCGCAGTCGTCCTCGGTGACGATCGAGTCCTGCGCAACGTCCACCAGACGACGGGTCAGATAACCCGAGTTGGCGGTCTTCAGCGCGGTGTCGGCCAGACCCTTGCGGGCGCCGTGGGTCGAGTTGAAGTACTCAAGGACGGTCAGGCCTTCCTTGAAGTTCGACACGATCGGCGTCTCGATGATCTCGCCCGAAGGCTTGGCCATCAGGCCGCGCATGCCGCCCAGCTGCTTCATCTGGGCCTGCGAACCGCGGGCACCAGAGTTGGCCATCATGTAGACCGAGTTGATCTCGGCCGTACGACCCGAAGCCAGAACGCGCGGCTGCGCGATCTCGCCCATCATCTCGTCGGCAACCCGGTCCGTGGCCTTGGCCCAGGCGTCGACGACCTTGTTGTACTTCTCGCCCTTGGTGATCAGGCCGTCGGCGTACTGCTGCTCGTATTCCTCGACCAGGGTCCGGGTGGCGTCGACGATCTCGCCCTTCTTCTTGGGGATGACGATGTCGTCCTTGCCGAAGGAGATGCCCGCCTTGGCCGCCTCGCGGAAGCCCAGGCCCATCATCTGGTCGGCGAAGATGACCGTCGCCTTCTGACCGCAGTGGCGATAGACCTGATCGATCAGGTTGCCGATCTCCTTCTTGGTCAGGTTCTTCTCGAGCAGGCGGTAGCCGATGTTCGGGTTCTGCGGCAGCAGGGCACCCAGCTTCATCCGGCCCGGCGTCGAGTCGATGACCTTGGTCACGACGTTGCCTTCGCCGTCCTGCTCGGTCCACCGCGCCTTGATGCGGGTGTGCAGGGTCACGACGCCGGCATCCAGCGCCGCGTCGATCTCGCCGATGTTGGCGAACAGCTTGCCCTCGCCCGGCTCACCGTCCTTGACCAGCGACAGGTAGTAGAGACCCAGCACGATGTCCTGCGACGGCACGATGATCGGCTTGCCGTTGGCGGGCGACAGGATGTTGTTGGTCGACATCATCAGGACGCGCGCTTCCAGCTGGGCCTCGAGGCTCAGCGGGACGTGAACGGCCATCTGGTCGCCGTCGAAGTCGGCGTTGAAGGCGGCGCAGACCAGCGGGTGCAGCTGGATGGCCTTGCCCTCGATCAGCTTGGGCTCGAACGCCTGGATGCCCAGGCGGTGCAGCGTCGGTGCCCGGTTCAGCATGACCGGGTGCTCGCGGATCACCTCTTCCAGGATGTCCCAGACCTGGGGCTGCTCGCGCTCGACCATCCGCTTGGACTGCTTGACGGTGCCCGACAGGCCCTTGGCGTCCAGGCGCGCATAGATGAACGGCTTGAACAGCTCGAGAGCCATCTTCTTGGGCAAACCGCACTCGTGCAGCTTCAGGTCGGGTCCGACCACGATGACCGAACGGCCCGAATAGTCGACGCGCTTGCCCAGCAGGTTCTGGCGGAAGCGGCCCTGCTTGCCCTTCAGCATGTCAGCCAGCGACTTCAGCGGACGCTTGTTGGCGCCCGTGATCACGCGACCGCGACGACCATTGTCGAACAGGGCGTCGACGGACTCCTGCAGCATCCGCTTTTCGTTGCGGATGATGATGTCGGGCGCGCGCAGCTCCATCAGCCGCTTCAGGCGGTTGTTGCGGTTGATGACGCGGCGATACAGGTCGTTCAGGTCGGAGGTGGCGAAACGGCCACCGTCCAGCGGCACCAGCGGGCGCAGTTCCGGCGGAATGACCGGCACGACCGTCAGGACCATCCACTCCGGCTTGTTGCCGGATTCCAGGAAGGCCTCGATCAGCTTCAGGCGCTTGGAGGCCTTCTTGGCCTTCATTTCCGAGGGGCTGTCGGCCAGCTCGCCACGGTGGCGCTCGGCCTCCGCGTGCAGGTCGATGCCCATCAAGAGGTTGCGCACGGCCTCGGCGCCGATCTCGGCGGTGAAGCCGTCATCGCCGAACTCGTCCTGGTAGCGATAGAACTCGTCTTCCGTCAGCAGCTGGTTCTGCTTCAGCGGGGTCAGGCCCGGCTCGGTGACGATGTAGTTCTCGAAGTAGAGCACGCGCTCCACGTCCTTCAGCGCCATGTCCAGCATCAGCGAGATGCGCGACGGCAGGGACTTCAGGAACCAGATGTGGGCGACCGGGCTGGCCAGTTCGATGTGGCCCATCCGCTCGCGCCGGACGCGGGCCAGAGTGACCTCCACGCCGCACTTCTCGCAGATGATCCCCTTGTACTTCATGCGCTTGTACTTGCCGCACAGGCACTCGTAGTCCTTGGTCGGGCCAAAGATCCGCGCGCAGAACAGGCCGTCACGCTCGGGCTTGAACGTGCGGTAGTTGATCGTCTCGGGCTTCTTGATCTCGCCGAACGACCACGAGCGGATCTTTTCGGGCGAGGCCAGGGCGATCTTGATCTGGTCGAAGGTCGGAGTGACCGGGACCGCGTTGAAGATGTTCAGGACTTCCTGGTTCATCTTGATTCCTTCTGCGGCGGGGGCCGCGTAAAATATCGAAAAGTGGAGAGAGCGAGAGACCGTCCCTCCCCGCGTCGGCGAGGAGGGATCATTCGGTCGGTCAGCTGTTCTCCAGCTCCACGTTCAGACCCAGCGAACGCATTTCCTTGACGAGCACGTTGAAGCTCTCGGGAATGCCCGCCTCGAAGCTGTCGTCGCCACGGACGATGGCTTCATAGACCTTGGTCCGGCCGGCCACGTCGTCGGACTTCACCGTCAGCATCTCCTGCAGGGTGTAGGCCGCGCCGTAGGCTTCCAGCGCCCAGACCTCCATCTCGCCGAAGCGCTGTCCACCGAACTGCGCCTTGCCGCCCAGCGGCTGCTGGGTGACGAGCGAGTAGGGTCCGATCGAACGGGCGTGGATCTTGTCGTCGACCAGGTGGTGCAGCTTCAGCATGTAGATGTAGCCGACCGTGACCGGACGCTTGAACTGCTCGCCCGTCTGGCCGTCGTACAGCATCGACTGGCCCGAACGCTCCAGGCCGGCTTCTTCAAGCAGGTCCTCGATGTCCGAGATGTGCGCGCCGTCGAACACGGGCGTCGCGAACGGCACCCCCTTGGACAGGTTGCGGGCCAGCTCGACCAGGTCGTCCTCGTCCTGCGGCAGCGGGGTGTCCGCGCCGTAGATGTGGGTCAGACGCTCGACCAGGGCCTGCTTCTGTCCGCCCTGTTGCCAGGCGTCCAGCAGACCCGCGATCTGCTTGCCGAGGCCAGCCGCGGCCCAGCCAAGGTGCGTCTCGAAGATCTGGCCGATGTTCATGCGCGAGGGCACGCCCAGCGGGTTCAGAACGACGTCGACCGAGGTCCCGTCTTCCAGGTGCGGCATGTCCTCGATCGGCAGGATCTTGGAGATGACGCCCTTGTTGCCGTGACGGCCGGCCATCTTGTCGCCGGGCTGAAGCTTGCGCTTCACGGCCACGAAGACCTTGACCATCTTCATCACACCGGGGGGCAGTTCGTCGCCGCGCTGCAGCTTCTCGACCTTGTCCTCGAAGCGACGGTCCAGCGCCTTGCGCGCGTCCTCGAACGACTTCTTCATCGCCTCGAGCTCGCCCATGGCCTTTTCGTCGTCGAGCGCGATCTGCCACCACAGGCCGCGCGACAGCTCGCCCAGCTTGGCTTCCGTGACTTCGCCGCGGCCCAGGCCCTTGGGACCCGAGACGGCGTTCTTGCCCAGCAGCAAGGGCTTCAGGCGGCCGTAGACGTTGCGCTCCAGGATCTTGAGCTCGTCGTCGCGGTCCTTGCCCAGGCGCTCGATCTCGTCGCGCTCGATCGACATGGCGCGCTCGTCCTTGTCGACGCCGTGGCGGTTGAACACCCGCACGTCGACGATCGTGCCGGCGACGCCGGGCGGCAGGCGCAGGCTGGTGTCGCGGACGTCCGAAGCCTTCTCGCCGAAGATGGCGCGCAGCAGCTTCTCTTCCGGGGTCATCGGGCTCTCGCCCTTCGGCGTCACCTTGCCGACCAGGATATCGCCCGGCTGGACCTCGGCGCCGATGGCCACAATGCCCGCCTCGTCGAGGTTGCGCAGGGCCTCCTCGCCGACATTGGGGATGTCGCGGGTGATTTCCTCAGGTCCCAGCTTGGTGTCGCGGGCCATCACCTCGAACTCCTCGAGGTGGATCGAGGTGAAGACGTCGTCGCGCACGATGCGCTCCGAGATCAGGATCGAGTCCTCGAAGTTGTAGCCGTTCCACGGCATGAAGGCGACCAGGGCGTTCCGGCCCAGAGCCAGTTCGCCCAGGTCCGTCGACGGGCCGTCCGCGATCACGTCGCCGACCTTCACCTCATCGCCCACACGCACGATCGGGCGCTGGTTGATACAGGTCGACTGGTTGGAACGTTGGAACTTGGACAGGCGATAGATGTCGACGCCCGAACGGCCGGCATCCAGTTCGTTGGTGGCGCGCACCACGATCCGGGTCCCGTCGATCTGCTCGACCACGCCGTCACGACGGGCGACCACGACGGCACCCGAGTCACGAGCGACGACGGCTTCCATGCCCGTCCCGACCAGCGGCGCGTCGGACTGCACCAGCGGCACGGCCTGACGCTGCATGTTCGCGCCCATCAGGGCCCGGTTGGCGTCGTCGTTCTCGAGAAACGGGATCAGGGCCGCGGCGACCGAGACGACCTGTTTCGGCGACACGTCCATCATGTCCACGTCGGCGCGGATCAGCAGCTGCGAGTCGCCGTTGATCCGGCCGGGCACCAGCTCCTCGACGATCATGCCGTCCTTCAGCTGAATGTTGGCCTGGGCGATCGTGTATTTCGCCTCTTCCATGGCCGAGATGTAGACCACCTCGTCCAGGGCCTTGCCGTCCTTCACGCGCCGATACGGGCTCTCGATAAAGCCGTACTTGTTGACCCGGGCGTGGGTGGCCAGGGAGTTGATCAGGCCGATGTTGGGGCCTTCCGGCGTTTCGATCGGGCAGATGCGGCCATAGTGGGTCGGGTGAACGTCGCGCACCTCGAAGCCCGCCCGCTCGCGCGTCAGACCGCCCGGGCCAAGCGCCGACAGGCGACGCTTGTGGGTGATCTCGGACAGCGGGTTGGTCTGGTCCATGAACTGCGACAGCTGCGACGAGCCGAAGAACTCGCGCACCGAGGCGGCGGCCGGCTTGGCGTTGATCAGGTCGTGCGGCATCACCGTGTCGATATCGACCGAAGACATCCGCTCCTTGATCGCCCGCTCCATCCGCAGCAGGCCGACGCGATACTGGTTCTCCAGCAGTTCGCCGACCGAACGCACCCGGCGGTTGCCCAGGTTGTCGATGTCGTCGATCTCGCCCCGGCCGTCCTTCAGGCCGACCAGGATCTGCAGGACCTTCAGCACGTCGTCCTTGCGGAGCACGCGGATCTCGTCGGAGACCTCGGGGGTTTCCAGACGCATGTTCATCTTGACCCGGCCCACGGCCGACAGGTCGTAGCGCTCCGAGTCGAAGAACAGGCTGTTGAACATGGCCTCGGCGGCTTCCGGGGTCGGCGGCTCGCCCGGGCGCATCACGCGATAGACGTCGAACAGCGCGTCCTCGCGGCCGGTGTTCTTGTCCACCCGCAGGGTGTTGCGCATGTAGGCGCCGACCGTGACGTGGTCGATGTCCAGCACGTCGATGGTGGTGAAGCCCTTGGACTCCAGCAGCTCGATCGTCGGCGCATCCAGCTCGTCGCCGGCCTCGGCATAGATCTCGCCGGTCTCGAAGTTGACGGCGTCGGCCGCCAGATAGCGGGTCACCAGGGCGTCGGCCGCCAGCGACAGCGACTTGGTCGTGTCACCCAGCTTCTTGGCCGCGCGGGCGCTGATCTTCTGGCCGGCCTGGGCGACGATCTCGCCGGTGTCGGCGTCGACCAGGTCGAACTCGGGCTTAACGCCCCTCCAGCGTTCCGGCTTGTAAGGCGTGACCCAGCCTTCGCCGCGCTTCTCATAGGGGACGGTCTCGTAGAAGGTCCGCAGGATCTCCTCGCCGTCCATGCCCAGGGCATAGAGGAAGGTGGTGGCCGGCAGCTTGCGGCGACGGTCAATGCGGACGAACACCACATCCTTGGCGTCGAACTCGAAATCCAGCCACGAGCCGCGGTACGGGATCACCCGCGCGGCGAACAGCAGCTTGCCCGAGGAGTGGGTCTTGCCCTTGTCGTGGTCGAAGAAGACGCCCGGCGACCGGTGCATCTGCGAGACGATCACCCGCTCGGTGCCGTTGACGATGAAGGTCCCCTTGTCCGTCATCAGGGGGATGTCCCCCATGTAGACGTCCTGTTCCTTGATGTCCTTGACCGAGCGGGCGCCGGTTTCCTCGTCCGCCTCGAACACGATCAGGCGCAGCTTGACCTTCAGCGGCGCGGCATAGGTCATGTCGCGCTGGATGCATTCCTCGACGTCGTACTTGGGGTCCTCGAATTCATACGAGACGTATTCCAGAACGGCGCGCTCGTTGAAGTCCTTGATCGGGAACACCGACTTGAACACCGCCTCGATGCCCTCGTCCTTGCGCGCGCCGGAACGGACCTCGCGCTGCAGGAACTGCTCGTAGGAGGCGCGCTGGACCTCGATCAGGTTCGGCATGGCGACGGCTTCGGGGATGCGGCCGAAGGACTTGCGGATGCGCTTCTTGCCGGTGAAGGTCGTGGCCGATGCGATCTGACCGTTGATGGCGAGACCGTTCAGGACGTCAGTCATTCTGTTTTCCCATTCGCGCAGCCGGGGGGAGGCGCGCGTCAAATGCAGCGGCGCGGGCTGACCCTGGGGTCACCCGCGACAATCGGTTTCGGCCTCCACCCTCGACGCGCCGAAACGGTCAGGAGGCCTGAAATCATTGAAGCTCCTGGGAAAGGAGCCACGCCTTCGCTCGGTCGGAGGGCGACGGACCGGGCCTCGGCGCTTTCGCGCAGACTCATGGGGAGTGGTGCGGGAACCGCGCTATATACGCGCTTCACAGGCGAAATAAAGGCCTCCTTGACTTTTTCACGGACGCCCTGTCGATCCGGACCGCCCTCGCGCGTCTTCCTGTCGTCGTGCAGGATCGGAGCGTCCGATCCTGCGACCCAAACCGGAGGCTGACCCCATGCAATACGCCCTTCTCATCCACGAGCCCCATGCCGAGGCCTATCCTGATGGCGACAGCGGTCAGGCCTGGCTCGACATCATCGCCGCCCACACTGCCTACGGCCAGGAGATGGGCGCCGCCGGCGTGATCGTCGGTGGGGCGGGCCTGAAGAGCCCCGACACCGCCACCACGGTCCGCGTCACCCCGACCGGTCGCACCGTCCACGATGGCCCCTTCGCCGAGACCCGCGAACAGCTTGGCGGGATCTACATGATCGACGTGCCGGACCTCGACGCCGCGATCGAATGGGCCAAGAAGCTGCCGATCGCGAAGACGGGCTCGGTCGAGATCCGCCCCATGCTCTCCCCGCCCCCGCAGGGCTGATCTGTCCCGGTGAGCCGCCTCCTCGACCAGACGTTCCGGGACGCCGGCGGCCGGGTGATCTCCGCCCTCGCCGCCGCCTTCCGCGATCTTGACCTGGCCGAGGAGGCCTTCGCCGAGGCCTGTGCCCGCGCGCTCGAACGGTGGGGCGACGCCCCGCCTACCGATCCCGCCGCCTGGCTGTACGCGGTCGCCCGACGCTGGGCGCTGGACCGGTTCCGCCGCCGCGCCACCGCCGCCGCCTATCGGCCCGACGACGCTCCGCCGGAGCCGACACCCGAGGACCACGTCATGGCTCTGGACGAGCCCATTCCCGACGAGCGGCTGCGGCTGATCTTCGTCTGCTGCCACCCGGCCGTGAGCCCCGATGCCCGCGCGGCCCTGACGCTGCGCACCGTCTGCGGCCTGTCGACGGCCGAGGTCGCCGCTGCCTTCCTGGTGCCCGAGCCGACGCTGGCCCAGCGCCTCGTTCGGGCCAAGACCAAGATCGCCGAGGCGGGCATTCCCTACGACGTCCCTTCTCCCGACCGGTGGGCCGAGCGAATGGACGCGGTCCTGTCGACGCTGGAGGTCGCCTATGCCCAGGCCCATGCCGACGCCGCCGGGGCGGGCCCTCACGCCGAATATGCCACCGAGATGCTGAACCTGACGGCCCTGCTTACCCGCCTCGCGGCCCAGGACGCGGAGGTCCAGGCCTTGGCCGCCACCATCCGGTTCGCCGAGGCCCGCCGCCCCGCCCGCCTCGACGCCTCGGGCGCCATGATCCCGCTGTCCGATCAGGACCCGGCCGAGTGGGACGCACGCCTGATCGCCGAGGCTGAGCGTCACCTAGCGACCTCAGCCCGCCTGTCGCATGCCGCCCGCAGGCCCCCTGGACCTCGGGCCCTTCAGGCGGCCATCCACGGGGCCCATGCGGAGCGTGCCCGCACCGGCCGGTCCGACTGGCCGGCGATTCTGGCCCTCTACGACCTTCTGCTCGCCCGCCGCGACGATCCCGTGATCCGGGTCAACCGCGCCGTCGCCCTGGCCGAGGTCGAAGGTCCCACCGCCGCCCTGGCCTCGCTCGCCGACATCACAGCCGACCGCTGGCTTCCGCTCGCCGCCGCCCGCGCCGATCTGCTGTCGCGTCTCCATCAGATCGCTGAGGCCCGCGCCGAATACGACCGGGCACTGACCCTTGCTCCGGCCCCAGCGGAGGCGCTGTTCCTGACGACGCGACGAGATCGACTGCCTGGTTGAGCCGCCGACAGCGGTCCTTGCCCTTGACCCCGTCGCCCGGGCGTCGTGATCTCCCCTTCCCTTCGCCAACCGGGTTCCCTTCATGTCGCGTCTCGCCGTCTCCGCCTGCCTCGCCGCCCTCGTTATTGCGAGCGGGCCCGCCTTCGCCCAGACGGCCACGCCCCAGACCCCGAACATCGGCGGCTTCCCCGACAGCCCGGCCATCCCGGCGCCCACCAACCCGGCCTATCCCGGCGTCATCCGCTACGAGGTCGACGCCACGGACCTGGACCGCCACATCGTCTCGGTGCGTCAGGTCATCCCGGTCACCGGCTCGCGGATCACGCTGCTGTATCCGAAGTTCATCTATGGCAACCACGCCGACACCGGCCCGATCCAGCTGATCGCCGGCCTGACGGTCATGGCCAATGGGCAGTCCGTCGACTGGCGCCGCGACGCCGTCGATCCCTACGCCTTCCACATCGACATCCCGGCCGGAGCGTCCGAGCTGGAAGTCTCGTTCCAGTGGCTGACCCAGTCCGACAACGCCAACTGGCGCGTCGTCATGACCCAGCGGATGCTGAACCTGCAGTGGGAAAAGGCCCTGCTGTATCCGGCGGGCTACGTCTCGACCGGCATCACCTTCGCCCCCTCGATCCGCCTGCCCGAGGGCTGGCAGTACGGCGTCTCGCTGGAGACCACCTCGTTCGAGAACGGCCTGGCCACCTTCGCTCCGACCGACCTCTACACCCTGGCCGACAGCCCCATGTTCGCGGGCCTCCATTATCGCCGAGTCGAGATCGATCCCGAGGGCGATGACGTCCACATCAACATGGTCGCCGACGAGGCCGCCAACCTGGCCGCCACGGCCGAGCAGCTTGGCTACTATGAAAATCTGATCACCCAGGCCGACCGCCTCTTCGGATCGCGCCACTTCGACCGCTACGACTTCCTGCTGGGCCTGACGAACCAGATGGGCGGCATCGGGCTGGAGCATCATCGCTCTTCCGAGAACACCCACGCCCCGAACTTCTTCACCTCATGGTCGGCCTCGGCCGGCGGCCGCGCCCTGCTGCCGCACGAATACGTCCACTCGTGGAATGGCAAGTTCATGCGCCCGGCCGACGAGCTGACGCCGAACTACAACGTCCCGACCGAGAACAGCCTGCTCTGGGTCTATGAGGGCCAGACCGAATACTGGGGCGACGTGCTGTCCGCCCGCACCGGCCTTCACACCAAGGCTCAGGCCCTGGTCCTGCTCGCCGACCGCGCCGCCTTCTACCAGAACCAGCCCGGCCGCGAGTGGCGCAACCTTCAGGACGTCAACAACCACAACCTGCTGGGCTACCGCGTGCCCGGCCAGTGGACGTCGTGGATGCGCGGCACCGGCGACTACTACGACGAGGCGGCCCTGATCTGGCTGGACGTCGACACCCTGATCCGCGAGCGGTCCGGCGACCGCCGCTCGCTCGACGACTTCGCCCGCACCTTCTTCTCGCCTGAGGGCACCGACGGCGACTGGACGCCGCGGGGATATACCTTCGCCGATGTGGTTGCGGCCCTGAACGCGGTCGAAGCTTACGATTGGGCGACCTTCCTGCGCACGCGCCTCGACGCCGACGGCCCGGAGGCGACCGCGCCCCTGGATGGCATCGAACGCGGCGGCTATCGCCTGACTTATGTCGAGGAGCCGAACGCCGACGAGAAGGCGGTCCACGGCAACTGGGGCTCGGACTTCCGCTATTCGCTGGGCTTCTCGCTCGCCGGGCCGAACAACCGGGTCGCCGCCATCCAGTGGGACGGACCGATCTATCGCGCCGGAATCGGCGCCGGCTGGGACCTCATCGCCGTTGGAGACCGCGTCGCGACGCCCGAAGTCCTGCGCGAGGCCGTGAAGGCGGCGAAGGGTGGCACCGACCCCATCCGCCTGATCCTCCGGAACGGCCAGCGCATCCGCACCGTCGACCTCGCCTGGCACGAGGGCCTGCGCTACCCGCGCCTGGAACGCGTCGAGGGCACCCGCGACCGCATCGGCGACATCCTCACGGCGCGGCGGCGGTGACAAACAAAAAGGGCCGGGGTTTCCCCCGGCCCTTCCGAAAGTAGAAGCCGTGAAGCTTCTTACTTGATCTGCACCGTCGCGCCGGCTTCGGTCAGCTTCTTGGCGATCTCGTCGGCGTTCTGCTTGGAGACGTTCTCGACGACGTTCTGCGGGGCGCCTTCGACCAGGTCCTTGGCTTCCTTCAGACCCAGGTCCGAACGCACGCCACGGACTTCCTTGATGACGTTGATCTTCTTGTCGCCGCCCGAGACGAGCACGACGGTGAACTCGGTCTGCTCTTCAGCAGCTTCGGCCGGAGCGGCAGCGCCGCCACCGCCCGCGGGCATCGCCATGGCCACCGGAGCGGCGGCGGAGACGCCCCACTTTTCTTCCAGCAGCTTGGACAGTTCGGCGGCTTCGAGGACGGTCAGCTTGGACAGGTCTTCGACGATCTTGGACAGGTCGGTCATGTCAGATTTCCTTCGGGGAAAAGTTGGGGTTCAGAAAGGGGTATGCGGAGATGGAAGGTCGGCTTACGCGGCTTCTTTCGCGCCATAGGCGCTGAAGACGCGGGCCAGCTGGGCGGCGGGCGCTTGAACCACACCGGCGATCTTGGTCGCGGGCGCGTTGAGCAGGCCGAGCAGCGAGGCGCGGATTTCGTCGAGCGTCGGCAGCTTGGACAGGCTGTCCACGCCCTTCGGATCGACGACGGTCGCGCCCATGAAGCCACCGACGATGACGAAGCGGTCATTGCCCTTGGCGAATTCGGTCGCGACCTTGGCGGCCGTGGCGGGGTTTTCGGCGTACGCGATGCCCACAGGACCCTTGAACAGGTTGTGGTAGTCGCTGCCGTCATTCGCCGCGAGCGCCTTCAGCGCCAGGCGGTTCTTGACCACCTTGAACGCTCCGCCGGCGGTGCGCAGACGGCCCCGCAGGTCTTCCATTTCCGCAACGGTCAGACCCAGGTTGTGGGTCACGACCACGCTGCCGGCCTCGGCGAAGACGCCTTTCAGCGTTTCGATCGACTCGGCCTTTTGTGCGCGATCCATTGCGGTCTCCAGTCTTGAGGTTCGACGCCGGGCTTATTCCCGACGGCGAGAAGCCGAACCCCTTCGCATCGCTGCGAAGCGTTCCGGCCGGGTCGCGATGTCCGAAGGATGCTCTGACAGTCCTCCGCCCCCGGTTCGGGGCGGTGTCGTGTCGTCTGCGTCCCCATCTCCCCACGGCACCAGAGGGCTCTCTGGCATTTACGGCGAGGGTGGCCCCCTCGCCCCGAAGTTCTCGGACAGGTCCGCCGCGACCGGGGTCACGACGGGAAGGCGCGCTCTATATAGGATGCAGGGTGGAAATCAAGGCGTGGAGCCTACTTGGGGTACGAAACACCGGCACCGTCATCAGCGCACTCGAACCTCGCGCAGAACTTTGTCGCAAACTCGCCGACGTATCGTTCGATAGCCGCCTGAACGAGGGGCTCGGTCTGGACCGAGAGGATCACCGTCTTTCTCGCCACCTCGCGCCCGATTGGCGTCTCGTAGAACGCGATTAGCGCCTCAAGTTCTTCTTCGGTGAGAACCTCGGCGTAGATCGGCGCAAGCTGGCGCATCAAATCGTCAACCATGGCCAGGATCAGACCGGGAAGATTCTCTTCGGCCCAAGTGACGTGCCCGGGTTCCGCTTCTCCCTCGGCTGCAAGGAGTTCACCGACATAGGCTTCGATCGATTTGCCGAGATTATCGCCGACCGATAGCGCGATGTAGCGCTCCGCGAGCGCCTGTCGGTCGATTGGCGGCCCGTCCTGCGCCGTGGCGGGCGCAGCGGCCAACGCTGCGACGATCGCAAGACAACGCAGTATCCGAAGCATCATGATCACCACTACCCTGAGCTGTAGCCGTCATGACAGGCCAGCGAGGTTCGGCCAATTGAAAAAAGGGCGGCGATCCTGCGACCGCCGCCCCTGTTCATTTCAGCGCCGTGAGGAGGATCAGGCGTTCAGCGACGCCGGATCGACCTTCACGCCCGGCCCCATCGTGGACGACAGGCTGATGCGCTTCACATAGGTGCCCTTGGCGCCCGACGGCTTGGCGCGAACGAGGGCGTCGACGATCGCCTTGACGTTGGCTTCCAGGGCGTCCTGGGTGAACGAGGCCTTGCCGATGCCGGCGTGGACGATGCCCGCCTTCTCGACGCGGAACTCGACGGCGCCGCCCTTGGCGTCCTTCACCGCTTGCGCGACGTTCGGGGTCACGGTGCCGACCTTGGGGTTGGGCATCAGGCCGCGCGGGCCCAGAACCTTACCCAGACGACCCACCAGGGCCATCATGTCAGGCGAGGCGATGACCCGGTCGAAGTCCATCATGCCGCCGTTGATCTGCTCGTACAGATCCTCGGCGCCGACGTATTCGGCGCCGGCCGCGCGGGCCTCGTCGGCCTTGGCGTCCTTGGCGAAGACGGCGACGCGGACGTCACGGCCGGTCCCGGACGGCAGGTTGACGACGCCACGGACCTGCTGGTCGGCGTGACGCGGGTCGACGCCCAAGTTGACGGCGATCTCGATCGACTCGTCGAACTTGGCCGAGGCGTGGTCCTTGACGGTCTTGATGGCGTCGGCGAACGGCATGAGCGTCTCGCGGTCGACGGCCCAGGCCTTGATGCGCTTGGTTTGCTTGGTCATGTTCAGCGCTCCACGATGTTCAGGCCGATGGCCTTGGCGGAACCTTCGATGATGCGCGCGGCGGCATCGATATCGTTGGCGTTCAGGTCCTTCATCTTCTTCTCGGCGATCTCGCGCAGCTGGGTGCGGGTGATCGAACCGACCGTCTCGCGGCCCGTCAGCTTGGAGCCCGAGGTGATGCCCACGGCCTGCTTGATGTAGTGGGTGGCGGGCGGGGTCTTGGTGACGAAGGTGAAGCTCTTGTCCTGGTAGACCGTGATCACGGTCGGCAGGGGCGTGCCCTTCACTTCCTTCTCGGTGCGCGCGTTGAACTCCTTGACGAAGCCCATGATGTTGACGCCGCGCTGACCCAGCGCCGGCCCGATCGGCGGCGAAGGGGTGGCGGAGCCCGCGGGCACCTGCAGCTTGATATAGCCCAGAATCTTCTTGGCCATCGGTCTCTCCTATGAAGCCGGGAAATCAATCCCAACGGATGAGCCGTGGTGCGGCATGGCGGCCTCCCACGGATTTCACGCTCCTCCGGCGGGCCGGAAAAGCGAAGGCGGGCCTATAGCGGCCTGCCCTCACAAAAGCAAACGGCGGCTCCGCAGGAAGCCGCCGCTGCAATGTCGTGGTCTGCGACGCGGATCAGGCCGCGTTCTTCTCGACCTGGCTGTACTCCAGATCGACTGGCGTCGGCCGGCCGAAGATCGACACCGCGACCCGCAGACGGGCGGCGTCCTCGTCGACGCTCTCCACCTGGCCGTCGAAGCTGGCGAAGGGGCCGTCGATGACCTTGACGGTCTCGCCGATGTCGAAGCGGATCGTGGGCTTGGGCCGCTCGACGCCCTCCTCCACGGCGCCGATGATGTTCTGGACCTCGCGCTCACTGACCGGCAGCGGCTTCGTTCCGCCCGCCGCGCCCAGGAAGCCCGTGACCTTGGGCGTGTCCTTGACCAGGTGATAGGCGTCGTCGGTCAGCTCCATCTTCACCAGCACATAGCCCGGGAAGAACTTGCGCTCGGAGTTGACCTTGCGGCCCCGGCGGATCTCGACGACGTCCTCGGTCGGCACCAGGATCTCGGAGAAGCAGTCCTCCAGATCGCGCTGCTTGGCCTGGTCGCGGATGTGCTGCGCGACCTTCTTCTCGAAGTTCGAATAGGCGTGGACGATGTACCACTTGTGGCGCGGGTTGGAGGCCACTTTCGTTTCGGGCGCTGCATCCGTCATGGGCGCGTCTCCTTTTCTTTTCTTTATTGGCCGATGGCGAGGACGATGGTCGACAGCTGGCCCAGGATCCAGTCCACGATCCAGAAGAAGGCCGCCGCCATGAGCACCATGATGAACACCATCACCGAGGTGATCCAGGTCTCCTTGCGGCTCGGCCAGATGATCTTGCGGCCCTCGGCGCGAACCTGGCTAAGGAATTGGCCCGGGCTGGTCTTCTTCTTGGGCGGCGCGTCGTCGACGGCGACCGTGGCGGACGATGCGGCACCGGCCATCTGGGGCCGCGCGCCGGCGGTCGACCGGTTGCCGGCGGCAGGATTGCCGGTGCGGCGTCCGCCGGGGAACTTGGACTTGGCCATCGTCTGGTGGGTCTTCTCTAACGCTTGATCCGGCCCCGCAGATGGGGAGGCCCAGGCTGCGGCGACAGAGGGGAAATGGCAGGAGTTGGGGGATTCGAACCCACGACCCCCGGTTTTGGAGACCGGTGCTCTACCAGCTGAGCTAAACTCCTAGACAAGACGGACACACCACATGGGCGCGTCCGTTCGCCAGACCGGGGGCTATGCCTCACGCCGCCGGCCATTTCAAGGCCGGATCAGTGGTCCAGGTGCGCCGCGACCGCTTCGGCCTCGTCCTCGGGCTTTACCACCTGTTTGAACAGCAGCTTGTCGATCCGGCGGTCGTCCATGTCGATCACCTCGACCTCGAACCGGCCGAGCTGAAGCACCTCGCCCTCGTCGGGCACGCGCGACAGCTGGTGCAGGACCAGTCCGGCGATGGTGTGGAAGCCCTCGTTCTCGCCGAAGTCCTCGCCCAGTTCGTCGGCCAGTTCGTCCAGATCGGTCTGGCCGTCGACCAGCCAGGTGCCGTCCTCGCGCTTGCGGATCAGGACATCGTTGTCGTCGTGGCCCTCGTCGAAGTCGCCGGCAATCATCTCCAGCAGGTCGGTCGCCGTCACCACGCCCTCGAACGCCCCGAACTCGTCGACCAGGAAGGCCATGTGGACCTTGGACGACTTCAGGATCTCCAGCGCCTTCAGCACCGAGGTCGACTGCGGGATGAAGGCCGGGGTCTGGACGTGCTTTTCGATATTGAACTCGCCGTTGTCCAACAGGCTGTCCAGCAGGTCCTTCTTGTGGACGACGCCCAGCGGATTATCGACGTCGTTCTCGCGCGCCACCACGATGCGGGAATAGGGGCAGGTGCGGACCTCTTCGCGCAGCACTTCCTCTGAGTCGTCCAGCGCGACCCAGAAGACCTCGTGACGCGGCGTCATGGCCACGCGGATCGGCCGGTCGCCCAGGCGCAGGATCTCCTCGATCATGGTCTGCTCTTCCGGCTCGATCAGACCCGACGCCGTGCCTTCGGCGATCATGGTCTCGACCTCCTCCTGGGTGACGTCGGATCCGTCGCGGTCCTTGACGCCCATCAGCTTGAGGATGCCCGAGGTCGAGGCGGTCAGCAGCGACACGAAGGGATGCAGCACGATGGCGACCGTCGAGATCGGCCCTGCCGTCTTGGCCGCGATCGATTCGGGAAAGATCAGCGCCAGCCGCTTGGGCACCAGCTCGCCGACGATCAGCGACACATAGGTGATGCAGATGACCACCAGCAGCGTCGAAAAAATCTCTGTGTAGTTCGCGAGCGCCGGGAAACGCGCTTCCAGGATCAGGTTCAGTTCGCCCGCGATCGCCGCCTGACCATAGGCACCCGCCAGAATGCCGATCAGGGTGATCCCGACCTGCACGGCCGAAAGGAAGTGGGTCGGATTCTCCGAAAGCTTCAGGGCCGCCTTGGCCCCGCGATCCCCCTTCTCGGCCCGGCTTTGCAGCTTTGACTTGCGGGAAGAGACGACCGCGAGCTCGGTCATGGCGAACAGGCCGTTGAGCACCACGAGGAGCAGAACGACAACGATGGCGATGGCTAACATTTAGCGGGAGGAGGACCGGCGCGGCGCGACAGTCGGCGTCCGCTGTTCGGTCCTAGCGGAATGCGGCCGGTTTCGCCACGATTTCCTTGTCGCGGCCGATCAGTCGCTCCGGCCGGCCTCGATCGCCCCATAGGGGCCACTGCGCCCGTCATCCGCCGTGGCGCAGGCCGAGACCCCCAGCAGGGTGCCGATGAAGATGCCGATGTGCAGGGCGCGTCGCATGCGGATTGGTTACCAAATTCCTAACGTCAGCGTGAACGTAGGCTCCGGTTCGCGGTTGCATGCAAGACGTCACCCCTGCCGGTTGTGCGGAACGGTAAACGCCAGGGTGTGTTCGTCAGGTCCAGTTCAAAGGAATCCGAATGCGTCGCCTGTCCCTGCTGTCGTGCCTGCTCGCCGCCACCGCCCTGACCGCCTGCGGCGACCCCAAACCGATTTCGAACAGCGAAGGCACTGCTCCGGCCGCGATCTCCCCTGCTGCCGTGCCGATGGCGTCTGGACTATCGCGGCAGGCCATCGAGACGGCGGTGTGGAGCGCGCCCGTCACGGACTCTCCAACTGCCGACGCGGCCCCCGCCCCGGCCCCCGGTGCCCCGCCCGTTCCCCCGATGCCCAAGGCCGAGATCATCCGCGCCCAGATCCTGCTGGATCGCGCCCGGTTCTCGCCCGGGATCATCGACGGCTTCGGCGGCGAAAACACCCGTCAGGCGGTCGCCGCCTACGAGGAGGCAAACGACCTGCCGGTCGATGGGGAACTGGACGCCCAGGTTTTCGCCCGTCTGACCGAGGCCTCCGGCGCGGTGCTGATCGACCACGTCATTACCGCCGAGGACGTCGCCGGACCCTTCGGTGGCCCGGTCCCGACGAGCCTGGAGGCCATGGCCGAGCTCGAGACGCTCGCCTATGCCACGCCGCTGGAGGCGTTGGCGGAGAAGTTCCACGTGTCGGAGGGCCTTCTGACGGCCTTCAACCCCGGGGTCGATTTCTCCCGGGCCGGCCAGACGATCGTCGTCCCGTCTGTGGCGGCCGCCCCCTTGCCGGAGGTGACCCGCATCGTCGTCGATAAGAGCGAGAGTTCGCTCCGGGCCTTCGGTGCCGACGGGGCCCTCCTGGCCTTCTATCCGGCGACGATCGGCAGCACCGAGCGCCCGGCCCCCAGCGGCACCGTCACCGTCGTCGCCATCGCGCCGGAGCCGAACTACACCTATGACCCCAGCCGGGTCAGCTACGACCGGGGCGACCGTCGTCTCGTGGTGCCCGCTGGCCCGAACAATCCGGTTGGGTCAGTCTGGATCGATCTGTCGCGCGACACCTACGGCATCCACGGAACGCCGGATCCCTCGAAGATCGCCAAGACCCAGTCCAATGGCTGCGTCCGCCTGACCAACTGGAGCGCCGAACAGCTCGCCGCTTCGGTGAAGCCGGGCGTTGAGGTCGTCTTCACCTAGGCCTTGGCCTCGACCTCCTCCGGATCACCGTCCTTGAAGCGCCATTTCATCGCCAGCACGCCTGCAGCCATGATCAGGGCGGCGGCGTTTGCGAACGCCACCGGCCAGGCCTTGGTCAGGACGCCGTAAACGACCCACAGCACGAAGCAGGTCACGGTGAGCGAATAGGTCTTCAGCGATACCGACGACGCATCCCGCTCCTTCCAGATCTTGATCATCTGGGGCGCGAAACTGGTGATGGAACACAGGGCGGCGGCGGTGCCGAAGGCGTTGGCGATCAGGTCGGACATTCGCCGTGAACGGCGGTGTCCTCCCCGGGTTCCTCAGCCCTGCGGTGCTCGGGTCCCGACCGTGCGGTCGAGGAAATCGAGATAGGTCCGCCACTGCTGCAACTGGCGCTCGTTGCCTCGCACACCGTGGCGCTGACCGGGATACAGCATCATCTCGAAGGGAATGCTGCGGGCCTGAAGCGCGTCGATCACCCGGGTCGAGTTCTCGAAGATCACGTTGTCGTCCGCCATGCCGTGCAGCAGCAGTATCCGCCCTGTCAGGTTCTCCAGCCGAGGGATGGCATCCGAAGCCGCATAGCCCGCCGCGTTCGCCTCCGGCGTCGACATGAACCGCTCGGTATAGTGGGTATCGTACAGCCCCCATTCGGTCGGCGGGGCCCCGACGATGGCCGACGCCAGCCCCATCTGCGGCTCGGTCAGGGCCATCAGGCTCATGAACCCGCCATAGGACCAGCCCATCATGGCGATGCGGGCATCGTCCACGTAAGGCAGCGATCTCAGATAGTTCGCAGCTAGAACCTGATCCTCGATCTCAGGCCCGCCCATCCGCAGATGCAACGCCTGTTTGAAGGCCGCCGATCGGTCGCCTTCTCCACGATTGTCCAGACGGAAGACGAGGTAACCCGCCTCGGTCAGCAGCTGCGTCGTCGCCGGCTGCCAGCCGTTGCGCACAGCCCCACCGCTGGGGCCGCCATAGACCTGCATCACCACGGGATAGGTCCGGCTAGGGTCGAAGTCGACGGGCCTGGCCATCTGCCAGACCAGGGTGTGGCCGCCGCTCTCCAGCGTGCCGAACTCGATCGCCGGGCGGCGAGACACGAACGGCTGGAACGGGTGGTCGGCGTCCAGAGCGTTCTCCTCGATCCAGCGCACGAACCGCCCGTCCGCCGCATACAGGCCGGACTGCGAAGGCGTGGTCAGGTCGGTGTAGTTGCCGACATAGGCCGTGGCCGTGCGGTTCATGCTGGCCGACCACCAGCCCCCGGCCGGCGTCACCGCCACCGGCGCGGCGGCCTCGGTCAGGCGCGTGCGGAACAGCTGCTGCTCGATCGGATACTCCGCGCCGTCCCGCATCGAGGCGGTGAAGAAGACCTCGCCCGTCTCCTGGTTGACGCCGTTCAGGCCCTTGACCGGCCAGTCGCCCTCGGTGATCGCCCGAATCTTTCGACCGTCGGCGTCGTGCAGATACAGGTGCCGCCAGCCCGTGCTCTCATCCGACCAGATGAAGCGCCCGTCGTTCAGCGCCTTGAAATCGTCGGTCAGTTCGACCCAGGCGTCGGACGTCTGGGTGGCGATCACCCGCGACGCACCGGTCGCAGGGTCGACTCGCAGAAGGTCGAGGGTCTTCTGATCCCGCGACTGCCTCTGCACGAACAGCACGCTGCCGTCCGCCGACCAGTTCACCCGCGCCAGATAGATGTCGGCGTTCTCGCCCAGGTCGACCTTGACCCGCCGTCCCGCCGCTACGTCCTGCACCCACAGTTCGACCACGGCGTTCGGACGACCGGCGCGAGGATAGCGCTGCTGGATCACCGTCGCCCCGCCGCCCGTGATGTCCAGACGCGGGATGATGTCGACGGTCGACTCGTCGGTCCGCTGAAGCGCGATGAACCGCTCGTTCGGGCTCCACCAATAGCCGGTGTCGCGATCCATCTCCTCCTGGGCGATGAACTCGGCGGTGGCCCAGGTGATCAGGCCCTCGCCGTCGGTCGTGACCGGCCGCTCCTGCCCCGAGGCCAGGTCCATGACGACCAGATCCTGATCGCGCACGAAGCTGACGAAGTTGCCCTCGGGGCTGACCTTGGCGTCGATCTCGTCGGCCTCGGTCTCGGTCAGCCGGCGGATGTCGCCGCCTTCGCGGCTGGCCAGGAAGATGTCGCCTTCCAGCGGCGCCAGGATGTAGCGCCCCTGCTCGTCCCAGGAATACTCGACCACGCCGCGCTGGCTGATGCGCATCCGCTCGCGCCGCGCCTTCTCGGCCTCGGACAGTTCCCCCGCATCGGGCACCAGCGCCCGCGCGTCGATCAGCTTGAAGGGTTCGCCCTCGCCCGTCGGGGCGGCCCACAGGTCCAGCACGGACACGTCGTCCTCGCGCGCCCTCAGAAAGGCGACCAACTCGCCGTCGGGCGACAGGCTGACGCCCTGGGCGACGGGCCCGTTCAGCGCGGGATTGGCAAAGACCCGTTCGGGGGTCAGGACCGCCGGATCAGACGTCTGGGCCTGGGCGGTGGCGGCGAGAAGGGCGAAGGCGGAAACGGCGAGGACTGTGCGCATGGCCGTCACGCTAGCGACGGAAATCGCCTCCGTCACCCCGGGTCTACGTCCGAATCTGTCGTCTCGGACCGGTAGGGTAGCCTGGCTATGGATTATAGGGATTGCCATGAACGCCCTGGCCCATCTGGACTCCCTGGACAATAGGTCCAACTCGGTTCCTTGGTTTGTATCTGAAATCGTTGAACTTTCGGGCGCAGTTGGACTCTCTGGACTCTCTGGACTGATTTTTTGAGGTCCCGCCGGCGGCCTTTGCGACCTCAGCGACCTTTCACCCGTGATCCGCCCCGCCTAAAGACACCAAGCGATGACCGACACCGTCCTGTCCCCTCCCCCGGCCCGCCCGTCCGCCTTCCACGAGCTTGAGGTCCTGTGGGTTCACCACTGGACGCCTCAGCTGTTCAGTTTCCGCGTTGCGCGCCCCGAGGACTTCCGCTTCCGCTCCGGCGAGTTCGTCATGATTGGCCTGCCGGGCGAGGACGGCGCCAAGCCGATCCTGCGCGCCTATTCGATCGCCAGCCCCTGCTGGGACGAGCAGTTGGAGTTCCTGTCGATCGCCGTGCCGGACGGCCCGCTGACCTCCCGGCTGGTGGACATCAAGCCGGGCGACACGGTCCTGATGGGCAAGAAGCCGACCGGCACCCTGGTGCTGGACGCCCTGACCGGCGGCGAGACCCTCTGGCTGATCGGCACAGGCACGGGCCTGGCCCCCTGGCTCAGCGTCGCCCGCGACCCCGACACCTATGCCCGCTTCGGCCGTGTCATCGTCTGCCACACGGTGCGCAACATCGCCGACCTCGCCTACCGCGACTTCTTCACCGCCGGAATCCATGACGATCCCCTGATCGGCGAGGAGGCGGCCGCCCAGCTGACCTATTATCCGACCGTGACGCGCGAAGACTTCGACACCCCCGGCCGCATCACCGACCGGATCACGTCCGGCGCGGTCTTCACCGACCTCGGCTTGCCCGCCGGCTTCTCGCCCGAACGCGATCGCGTCATGCTCTGCGGCTCCATGGCCATGATAAAGGAGACCGCCGAGCTGCTCGAGGGCTTCGGTATGAGGGAGGGCTCCAACGCCGAGCCCGGCGACTACGTCCTGGAGCGCGCCTTTGTCGGCTGACACTTCGCACAGGCCCCAGATCGTCGCCGTCGACGCCCGCGTCGACCCGGCCGCCTGCCGGACGATGGCCGACGTCCGTCAGGGCGTCGACGCTCTGGACCGCGCCCTCGTCGCCCTGCTCGCCGAACGCCAGCGCTACATGGAGGCCGCCGCCCGCATCAAGCCCGACCGCGACGCCGTCCACGACGACGCCCGCATAGAGGATGTGGTGGCAAAGGTGCTCGTCTCGGCTCAGGCCCACCACTTGTCGCCCGACATCGCAGAGCCCGTCTGGCGCACCCTCATCGACCGCTGCATCGCCCACGAGTTCGCCACCTACGACCGCACGCGTAGCTAGCCCTTCAGCGTGCGAAGCATCAGCTCGTGCCGCCAGGCGGCGACATCGGCCAAGGCCCGGTCCAGCGCATCCCGCACCCGGTCCAACAGCGGCGGGGCGGCGGCTTTCTCCGACACCTCCGCCTCGGCGCAGGCCTCGGCGAGTTCGCCTGCGCCGATCCCCGCCGCCGCGCCCCGCAGGGTGTGAACCGCGTCGCGCCAGCCGTCCTCGCGCACGTCCAGCATGGGTGCCCAGACCTCGGCCTGCTGGACGAACAGCCCCAGCACCTCCTCGGCCACGCCGTCGTCGCTCCCGGTGGTGCGGTCCAGCACCCCGAAATCCACCGCGCCGGTCAGGTCGCGGCGCGACACCTAAGCCGCCTGCTCGGGATGTTTGGCCAGGCGGGCATTCCGCGCCGACCACAGGAAGTAGACCGCCAGACCCACCGCGTTCCAGATCAGGAACCAGAACTGGGTCCGGGGCTGCAGGCTCAGGAAGAACACGACACACCCCACGATGGTGATGGTCCCCACTAGCCAGAACAGCGGGGCCTTGAACTTCCTTGGCCGGTTCGGATCGCGCAGCCTCAACACGATCAGACAGACCCCGACCGCCGCGAACGCCGCCAGCGTTCCCGCATTGGCCAGGGACGCCAGCTCGTCCAGCCGCATGACGCCCGCCAGCGCCGCCACGACGATCGCCGTGAAGATCGTCACCACGGCGGGCACCCCCCGCGTCGATATCCGCGCCAGCCGCGTCGGAAGCAGTCCGTCCCGCGCCATACCGAGAAAGATCCGGCTCTGACCGAACAGGAAGGCCAGCAGCACGGTCGGAAGCGCGATCACGGCGCTTGCTGCGATCCACTGCGCGGCCGTCCCCTGCCCCATCTCGCGCAGGATCAGGGCGAGGGGCTCGGGGCTGGCGGCAAAGCTCTCGACCGGCCGCGCTCCGATCGCGGCAGCGGCGACGACCAGATACAGGGCCGTGCAGATCAGCATCGAGCCGACGATGCCGATGGCCAGATCGCGCTCGGGCTTCTTGGTCTCCTCGGCCGCCGTCGAGATGGCGTCGAAACCATAGAAGGCGAAGAAGATGATCGCCGCCGCCGCCATGACCCCCGTCTGCACGAAGGGCGCGCCGAAACCGTTGGGCATGAAGGGCGTAAAGTTGGCGCTGTCGAACGCCGGCAAGGCGATGACCACGAAGACGATCAGGGCGGCGACCTTGATGACCACCAGGATGGCGTTCAGGGTCGCGCTCTCGCGCGTGCCCAGCAGCAGAAGGCCCGTCACCACGGCGATGATGAAGACTGCGGGCAGGTTCACGATCCCGCCCGCCACATGCGGCCCAACCGTCAGGGCGGTGGGCAGGTCGATCCCCAGGCCGGTCAGGAAACCGACCGCGTAGCCCGACCATCCGACCGCAACGGCCGAGACGACCAGCGAATACTCCAGGATCAGGCTCCACCCCACGACCCAGGCGATCAGTTCGCCGAGAACCGCGTAGGAATAGGCATAGGCGCTGCCCGCCTGCGGCATCATGGTCGATAGCTCGGCATAGGCCAGGGCGGCGCAGGCGCACACGAGGCCGGCGAGCGCAAAGCTGATCATGACGGCTGGTCCCGCCAGCCCGGCCCCGACGCCTATCAGCGTCAGAATCCCCGTGCCCACGATCGCCCCAACACCCAGCGCCAGCAGATGCGGCCAGCTCAGCGTCGCCTTCAGCCGCGGACCATCCGAGGCCTGATGCAGCGCGTCGATCGACTTTCGCCGGTTCCAGAAGGCCATGCGTCACTCCCTGCCCCATTCCGGAGCGAATCCCGACCGGATGCTAGACGGCCCCGCATCGATCCGGAACCGCCTTGGGAAATCGCTTGCCAGGTGTAGGCCGAGTGATTATGTCCCGCCCTCCCGCGCGGTCCCGCTTCGACACACGCGGAGGTGGCACACGGTTTGCATGGCCACCACGGCGAATGGTTCGGGTGATTAGCTCAGTTGGTAGAGCAGCTGACTCTTAATCAGCGGGTCGTAGGTTCGAACCCTACATCACCCACCATCGTCCCCTCTGAGACACCTTCAGACTGACAGGGGCACCGCCGTCGAGGCGGGGGCCGGTGTTTCGTCCCAGGGTCCGGGATCGCGGCCGCCGGCGTAGCGAACCAGGGCCTCGACCCGCTTGTCGATGGAGGGGTGGGTGGCGAACAGGCCGTCCAGGAACCCTTCCTTCTGATTGTCGAGGAACATGCCCTGAACCTCGTCCGGGGCCCTCAGCATCGATCGCCCAGAGATTTTCCGCAGTGCCGAGATCATGGCGTCCGGATTCTTCGTCAGTTCGACCGCGCCGGCGTCGGCCACGAACTCGCGCGTGCGCGACAGCATCAGACGGATGACGACGGCGAGGGCGAAGCCGACGAGGGCTATCGCGAAGCCGATGAACAGAAGCGGGCCGGCGTTCTTGTTGTCGCGGCCCGACCCCCGAACATAGAACAGGCCGCGAAACAGCAGCTCCGCCAGCACGGTGATGATGCCCGCGAAGATCGAGGCGATCACCATCGTCCGCACGTCCTTGTTGATGACGTGGGTCAGTTCGTGGGCGAGGACGGCCTCCATCTCGTCTCGGTCCAGCGCCTGCATCAGACCCCGGGTGACGGTGACGCTGTAGTGGCCCTCGCGCAGGCCGGACGCATAGGCGTTGAGCTCGGGTCGTTCGATGATCCGGAGCGTGGGCGTGGTCAGGCCGCGCGAGATCGCGAGATTTTCCAGGAGGTTGTAAAGCTGGGGCTCGGCCGTCCGTTCGACCTTCCGCGCCCCGGTCATCGCGTCGATCATCGCCTGATTTCCGAAGAAGGCGATGGCGAACCAGACACCGGCGACGACCACGGCGAGGGGGAGGGTCGCGCCAAGCATGGACAGGGCGAGCCCGATGTCCTGGCCCAACGTGCCGCCGGAGTTCGGCAGAAAGCCGATCCCCATGAGCATCAGCTGGATCCCGAAGATCACTCCGACCAGCATGACCGGAAATCCCGCCAGCAGCAGAACCGAGCGGGTGTTGTTGGCCCAGATGTGGGTCGCGAGACCGACGGCGCGCATGAGCGGTTAGAACTTTACCTGCGGCGGGGCGGCGTTCATGGCGGCGCGGTCGCCGGCATCGACCTCAAAGAAGGGCTTCTCCGTGCCGAAACCGAACATTCCGGCGAACAGGACGGTGGGGAACTGGGCCCGCACCGCGTTGAACTCAGCCACGGCGTTGTTGAAGAAGCGACGGGCAGCGGCCAGCTTGTTCTCGATGTCGCTGAGCTCGCGTTGCAGCTCCAGGAAGTTGGTGTTGGCCTTCAGGTCCGGATAGGCCTCGGCGACGGCGAACAGGCGGCCCAGGGCGGCGGTCATCATGTTGTCGGCGGCGACCTTGTCGTTGACGCTTGTGGCCCCGGCGGCGGCGGCGCGGGCCTGGGTCACGGCGTTCAGGGTGCCCTGCTCGTGAGCGGCATATCCCTTCACCGTTTCGACGAGGTTGGGGATCAGGTCGTTGCGCTGCTTCAACTGGACATCGATGTCGGCGAACGACTGGTCGGCGCGCTGATCCAGCGCGACCAGCTTGTTGTAGGCGCCGATCACCACGAAGGCGAGGACGGCGACGATGACGGCGACGACGATGAGCGTGATCATGGTGGCTCCCCTGGCTGCAGGGCGATTATCGCGCGACGGCGCGGCCCCGGATAGCGAAATCGTCGCGGTCGCTGGCCCGCTTCAGGCCGGCGGCCGGATCGTGCTCAACGGAACTTTCGCAGGCCCCTCGGTCCCATCCGACCCGCCCCGGCGCGCTTGCCCAGCCAGTCTTTCCAGTCCGGCCAGTTGCGCCGTCGTCCGCCGCCGTCGACCCATTCGGGACCGTGGCCGCCGTCGAAGATCGCGATGTCGGACAGGCCGCCCTGTTTGAAGGACTGCAGCTTCACCCCCTTGCCGCGGCCCATCTCCGGCAGTTCAGCGGCCGGAAAGATCAGGGTCTTCAGGTTCTCGCCGATCGTGGCGACATGATCTGCTGATCCAATCCGCAGCGCCGCCAGAAGGTCGCCGTTCAGCACCTGCTTGCCGCCCCTCTTCTGGGCCAGCAGTTCATCTTCAGGCGCGATGAAACCGTAACCGGCCTTCGACGCGATCAGCAGCTTCGCGCCCGGCTGGTGGGCCAGAACCGCGACGATGCCGGCGCTCTCCTCGAGCTCGATCATCAGGCGCAGGGGCTCGCCGTGTCCGCGACCCGACGCCAGCTTGTCCGCACCGACGGTGAAGACCCGCCCGTCCGACGCCGCGACCAGCAGCTTGTCGGTCGTATAAGCGGGCACCAGGAAGCCGAGGGCGTCGCCCTCCTTGAACTTGAGCTCGGACGGGTCCTCGACCTTGCCCTTGACCGCCCGGATCCAGCCGCGCTCGGACAGGATGACGGTGATCGCCTCTTTCGGGATGTATGCCTCGGGCGCGACGAAGGCGGAGGCGTCGACGGCCTCGGCGATGGTGGTTCTGCGCGGCGAGACCATAGCCTTGCGCGTCGCCTCCAGCTCCTTGCCGATCGCCTTCCACTGCTTGGCGGGCGAGGCCGACAGCGAACGCAGAGCGGCCAACTCCTCGGACAGGGCCTTGTATTCGTTCTCGATCGTCATTTCCTCGATCCGAGCGAGCTGGCGCAGACGGGTATCGAGGATGAAGTCGGCCTGGGTCTCCGACAGGCCAAAACGGGCGATCAGGACGGCCTTGGGCTGTTCCTCCTCGCGCACGATGCGGATGACCTCGTCCAGGTTCAGGAAGACGATCCTGAGACCTTCCAGCAGGTGCAGCCGCTTCTCGACCTTTTCGATCCGCCACTGGGATCGGCGGTTCAGCACCTCGCGGCGGTGATCGAGGAAGGCCTGGAGACAGGCCTTGAGCCCCAGGACGCCGGGCGTTCCCGTGGCGTCCAGCACGTTCATGTTGATGGGGAACCGCACCTCCAGATCCGACAGGCGGAACAGGGTCTCCATCATCGCCTCGGGCTCGACGTTGCGGCTCTTGGGCTCGATGACGATGCGGACGTCCTCGGCCGATTCATCTTGCACATCGGCGACGAGGGGCAGCTTCTTCTGTTCGAGCAGTTCGGCCAGCTGTTCGATCAGCTTGCCCTTCTGGATCTGATAGGGGACCTCGGTGATGACGGCCTGCCAGCCGCCCCGCTCCAGAGGCTCGCGCTCCCAGCGGGCGCGCAGGCGCACCCCGCCCCGGCCGGTCTCGTAGGCGTCCAGGATCGAGGCATGGCCCTCGACCGCGACCCCGCCGGTCGGGAAATCGGGGCCCGGAACGATCTCGGCCAGCTCGGCCGTCGTGGCGTCGGGCCGGTCCAGCAGCACCAGACAGGCGTCGATCAACTCGCCGACATTGTGGGGCGGGATGGAGGTCGCCATGCCCACGGCGATGCCCGAAGAACCATTGGCCAGCAGGTTGGGAAAGCCGGCCGGCAGGACGATGGGCTCTTCATCCTGATCGTCGTATGTGGGGCGGAAGTCCACGGAATCCTGATCGATCCCATCCATCAGGAGCATGGCCGCCGGCGTCAGCTTGCACTCGGTGTAGCGCATGGCGGCGGGGTTATCGCCGTCGATGTTGCCGAAGTTCCCCTGCCCGTCCACCAGCGGATAGCGCTGGGCGAAGTCCTGGGCCAGGCGCACCAGGGCGTCGTAGATCGAGGCGTCGCCGTGCGGATGGTAGCCGCCCATGACCTCACCCACGACCTTGGCGCATTTGCGCGCCGCCGCCTGCGGGTTCAGCCGCATCTGCTGCATTGCGTAGAGGATGCGGCGGTGCACCGGCTTGAAGCCGTCGCGTACGTCCGGCAGGGCCCGGTTGGTGATGGTCGACAGGGCGTAGGCCAGATAGCGGCGGCTGAGCGCCTCGCCCATCGGCTCATCGACGATGCGACCGCCTTCGGGCGGCGGAGTGTGGATAGTCATGGGCCTGCGAATCGGGGATGCGAAGCGAGGAGTCTAGCTCAGACTGCCACGCGCGGGCCGAACCATCGCGTTAAGTCGCCAAGGCCTTCTGGATACCGGCAAGCAAAGTCTCCGCCGTAATGGGCTTTGGCAGGTGAAGGTCGGCACCGGCGTCCAGGGCCTGGTCTCGGTGTTCGGCCATCGCATTCGCGCTCAACATGACGATCGGTGTACGCGCAGGCAGGCGCGCCGCCTCCAGCGCACGGATCGCACGGGTCGCCGTCAGGCCGTCCATGACCGGCATCTGCATATCCATGAGGACCAGATCGAAGGTTCCCCCGGCATAGGCGGTGACCGCCTGGGCTCCGTCCTCGACCATGGTCAGGTCCACGTCATGCCCATCCAGGATCAGCTCGACCACGCGCCGGTTGGTCGGATGGTCCTCGGCCAGCAGGATGCGCAAGGGCCGCTCGGTCGCCTCGAGACCGGATGCCTCGGCTGAACGGTCATGATTGACGGCATTCGCTTCGGCGCGGACCAGCGGCAGAGTAACGGTAAAGCGGCTGCCTTTGCCGGGCTCCGAGATGGCGGTGATGGTTCCTCCCATCATCTGGACCAGGGCGTGACAGATGGAGAGGCCGAGGCCGGTTCCGCCGAAACGCCGGGTGATACTGCTGTCGGCCTGGTTGAACCGCTCGAAGAGGCGTGCGGCGTGATCGGCGTCGAAGCCTACGCCACTGTCCTCGACCTCGAACGACAGCCGGGCTTCGCCGTCCGCAATCGGTTGAAGGTCGACCCTGAGCGTGACAGTGCCCTCCCCCGTGAACTTGATAGCGTTCGACAACAGGTTCGAGAGGACCTGCCGGATCCGCACGCTGTCGCCGCGAAACACACCCCGAGTCTCGGGCGACCGTTCGAGGCGGAAAGCTAGCCCCTTGTCCCCGGCCCTCTGGCGAGCGACTTCGGCGGCCGAGACGAAGGCTTCTTCCAGATCGAACGGCCGGTCCTCCAGCGTCATCTGCCCCGCTTCGATCTTGGACACGTCAAGAACGTCCGAGACCAGCCGCTCCAGGGTGATGCCGGACTGGCGGATCAGGCCGACCATCTCGGCCTGTTCGGACGTCAGGGCCGTGCGAGAAAGGGCGTCGACGATGCCGATCACGCCGTTCAGGGGCGTGCGGATCTCGTGGCTCATGTTGGCGAGGAAGTCTGACTTGGCCTGGCTGGCGGTCTCGGCCGCGGCCTTGGCGTCGACCAGGGCGCGTTCCTCGGCGACACGCTCGGTGACGTCGCGCGCTACGGCGTAGATTCTATCCTCGAACCGCTGAGCCCGCCATTCCAGGATACGATAGTCGCCGTCCCGGTGCATGTAGCGGTTGCGAAAGCCCAGGATCGGCGCGCCCGGTCTGCGCGTCTCGACCTCGACCACACTGCCCAACGTCCCCGGCATGTCGTCCGGATGGACAAGGCGAAGCAGCGGCTTGCCGGCCATCTCCTCCGGGTCATGCCCCAGGGTGGTCTGCCAGGACCGGCTGGCCTTCACCACCGTGCCGTCCAGATCACGAATGATCAGGAGGTCAAGCGACACTTCGAAGAAGGTGTTGAGGTCGACAACGCGCTCACAAGCGTCGGCAACTGCAGCTTCTTTGGCGAACGCATCGAATGACATACGCAACGGATCCTGACTGGATTCCGTCACGCTAACCAGATTCGCTTAAGGTCCCGTTGTCAGCGGCTACAGCCGACCCGCCTCTTTCAGACGATCGATCATCCAGACCCGCGCCGGTGGGATGGGCTTGTTCTGCGGATGGAAGACGAACTGCTCCAGAAAATGGCCCGTCAACTCCAGGCCTGATCCCACATCGCCGGGAGCCAGACCCGCCTGGGCACCGAGCATGAAGGGTGGCAGTTTCAGAAGCTTGTCAGCGTATGGTCGTCCAGCGTCGGAGCTGACGGCGCGTCCTGTGCGCGGGCTGACCCAGATAAGGTCGTCGACAGAACCCGTCACCGCGCAGGACCCCAGGTCCAGACCGAACCCCAGGTTTTCCAGCAGCCCCGCCTCGAACCGCACGAAAATGGCCGGCCAGACTTCGGGAATCTCAAACGCGCCCATCATGGCCTCGAACGCCAGAAAGGCTCCTGGGTGCGCCTCGCGCTCGGGCAAGGCGCCCTGCGCCACGGCCGTGGCCGCCGCCAGGCCGGCGAGAGCCACGGGATCATCGAACAGGACGCTCGGCCCCTCGCCCACCGGCTCCAGCCGCGCAGACCCCAGTTGATCGGACGTCCGCGCGCGGTAGTCGGCGATCACCCGCGCCCCGGCCTGGAGAAATGGCTTCATCCGTCGCGAGGCCCCGCCCGCGACATAGGCGGCGTGACGGCCATGGGTCTCGGTCAGCAGATCGACCACGACGCCCGTGTCACCATGCGCCCGCGCCGACAGCACATAGGCCTCCTCGTGAAACTCCATCAGTCGCCCTGGATGATGTCCACGACGGCATCGGCCCGGTCGTTGGGCACGGCGAAGCTGAGCACATACTGCTCGATCTTCCAGCCCTCGTCCGTCAATCGCATGACGCCGGAGCCCCGCGTGACGCCGTAGCTCTGGTTGACCAGTTTCTCCTCGAACCAGGCGACACATCGGCACTCGATCGGCGCGATCGTGATGGTTCGCTCGGTCGCCGGGTAGGACCAGCCCCGCCCGCTGCCAAAGGACGCCGCGGCGTACTGGCGTAGCTCGTCGATGGTCCAGTGCTCTGTCGCGTCGGTGCCCACGAAGCGGGCTTCGGGGGTGTAGAGGGCGAAATAGGCGTCCGCGTCGGCCGCACTGGACGCGGCGTTCAGTTGGTCAAGGACGGCAGCCACCTCGGCCTGAGCGGGGTCCGGGGCGGACTGGAGGGCCAAGGCGGCGATAAAGGGGATCAGCACGGCGATGTCTCCTCCCCACCGCCATCCTCGGACTTGATCCGAGGATCGGATTGTCCGCAGCGATCGTGACGGGTTCGACGTTCGGTCTAGCCTCTCAACCCCGCCTTCGCCACCACGTCCGATGCTCGGATCAAGTCCGAGGTTGACGGAGTGATGGTTCGATAGCCACCCTAATCACCGCTCTCGGGCACCGGGTAGGTTTCCGGCGTGATCGCCTTGGCGATGGCCAACAGGTTGCGCGCGGCGTTGCGCCCGACACGATCGGAATAGTCGTGGCCCTGATCCGTCTCGGTGTAGTCCGGTCCCGGTCCCGGCCCGAGGTGCCAGTAGGTCCAGGACTGGCCTGGAATGGTGAAGCCCATGTCGATCAGCCCCTGACACACCGTGGCGACGATGTTGTGGGCGCCGTCCTCGTTGCCGGTGACGACAACGCCAGCGACCTTGCCGAAGGCGATGGGTCGGCCGCTGGCGTCGGTCTCCTCGAACCAGGCGTCGAGACGTTCCAGGGCACGCAGGCAGACGCTGGACATCTGACCCAGCCACGTCGGGGTCGCGAAGACCACGATGTCGGCCGCCTTCAGCTTGGCGTCGACCGAAGGCCACTCGTCGCCCTCGCCCTCGTCGGCGCTGACGCCGGGTTTGATATTCAGATCGACCAACCGGATCATCTCGACCGTGGCCCCGCCCTTTTCCAGTTCGGCGACGACGACCTTGGCCAGGGCCTCGGTGTTGGATGTGCCGGGCGAAGGCTTGAGTGTGCAGTTCAGGACGACGGCGCGCATGATGATCTCCGGACGGGCCGCATCAACGGTGGGCCGGTCGCTCCGTTCCGGACGTTTTATTTAACCGATCGGTTGACAAGGATGTGGCGACGGCGCATTTAACCGATCAGTTCAACGCGAAACCGTGCCATGCAGACCGACGACCTCTCCGCCAAGTTCGCCGCCCTCGCCGACCCCACGCGTCGGGCCATTCTGGCGCGGCTGTGCGAGGGCGAGGCCAGTGTCAACGACCTGGCAAAGCCCTTCGAAATGAGTTTACCTGCTGTCTCCAAGCACCTGAAAGTGCTTGAAAAGGCTGGGTTGATCACGCGCGGCCGCGAGGCCCAATGGCGACCCGCCCGGCTGGAGCCCATGGCCCTCAAGGGTGTGGCCGAATGGCTGGAACACTATCGGCGATACTGGGATTCCAGTTTCGACCGCCTCGACGCCTACCTCAACAAGATCCAGAAGGGAGACCCCCGTGGCCCACGCAACTGAAACCGCCGCCCAAGAGATTGACCCCTGCGTCGCCACCGGCGCGCACAACCATGCCCTGGTGCTGGAACGGGTTCTGAACGGTACGCCGGAGAAAATCTGGAAGGCCTGGATGACGCCCGAGATCCTGGCACAGTGGTTCTGCCCCAAGCCCTGGAGCATCAGCGCCCCCGTCATCGAGCCCGAGGTCGGCGGCCGGTTCGCCTTCACCATGCACGGACCGGACGGAGAGGTGATGCCCAACGACGGTGTGTTCCTGCTTGTCGAGCCGAACCGCCGCTGGATCACGACGGACGCCTTCGTGAAGGGCTGGCTGCCCGCAGGCATGCCCTTCATGGTCGCCGAAATCGTGCTGACGCCCCTGGAGGGCGGCAAGACCCGCTATGTCGCCACGGCCCGCCACTGGTCCGAGGAGGCCATGAAGCAGCACGAGGCCATGGGCTTCCACGAGGGCTGGGGCACGGTCGCGGACCAGCTGAACGCGATCCTGCCGAGCCTTTGACATGTCCCTGGTTCACGACGTCGCCCTGCCCGACCTGCCGCCGCTGTTGCCGCGCCGGCTGGATCTGACGCGGACCTTCGCCGCGCCGCGCGCCCTGGTCTGGATGGCCTGGACGCGGCCCGAGATGCGGGTGAACTGGCTGGGGCCGGTCGACTGGCCGATGGTCGAGGGGTTCAACGACCTGCGCATCGGCGGCGAGTGGAGGGCCTGCCTGCGCTCTGTCGAGACCGGCGAGGACCTATGGCAGGGCGGCCATTATCGCGAGATTGTGGAACCGGAACGGCTGGTCTTCACCTTCAAGTGGGACGAGAGCCACGAGGACGGGCCGCCCGCCGACACCCTGGTCACCGTGCTGCTGCACGAAACCGACGACGGCCGCACCCGCATGGACTTCACCCACGAGGGTCTGAAGTCCGAACGCAGCCTGACCGGCCACGAATACGGCTGGAACTCCACGCTGGACAGGCTGGACGCCTGGCTGGCCGCCAACCCCGACTGAACCCACCATCAAGGGAGACACGATATGAAGATCGTGACCAGCCTGAGCTTCAAGGGCAATTGCCGTGAGGCGTTCGAGTTCTACGCCAAGGTCCTGGGCGGCAAGATCACCGCCGCCCTGCCCTATGGCGACGGGCCGCCCGATATGCCGGTGCCGCCCCACTACAAGGACTGGCTGATGCACTGCTGGCTGGAGGTCGGCGATCAGGCGATCATGGGCGCCGACATGGACACCCAGTGGTCGCCGAACATCGACAAGCCCAAGAACGGCTTCGACGTGACCTTCCACACCGGTGACATCGAGGAAGGTCGCCGTGTCTATCGCGAACTGGCCGAGGGCGGTCAGATCGGCATGGACTTCTCGGAAACCTTCTGGTCGCCCGGCTACGGCAGCCTGACGGACCGGTTCGGCATCCCGTGGATGGTCAACACCATTCCGGCCGAGGGTTGGGCCCCGGGCCAATCCTGATCAGAGGTGCCTGAACGCGCCCGCGCACTCTTCATCATCGGAGATCAACCCCATGAACGCCTCGCCCATGGTCTGGACCGGCCGCGTCCTGAGCGGCCTGTTCGCCCTCTTCATGCTCGCCGGCTCGGTCGCGCCGAAATTCCTGATGCCCGAGATCGCCAGGCAGGCGGCGAGGCCCGCCGGGGTCGCGGATGAGAACGTCGTGCTGATCGGCGCGATCGAACTGGTCGGGACCCTGCTCTACCTCTGGCCCCGCACGGCGCTGTTGGGTGCCCTGATGCTGACCGCGGTTCTGGGCGGCGCGGTCGCCAGTCACATGAACGCGGGCAACGCCCTGTTCAGCCACACCCTGTTCGGCGTCTATCTAGGGCTGGTGATGTGGGCGGGCCTGTGGCTGCGGGATCCCGCCCTGCGCACCCTGATGCCTCTGCGCGCCCGGGAGGCCTGAGATGGACAAGGCGAAACCCGGTCTGACCCCAGACCTCTACCCAACGTCCTTCGACGGCTGGCGCGGCGAGGCGCTCCGCCGCCTGCGCGCAGCTGCACTCGCCGTGGACAGCGTCGAGGAGGTCATCAAATGGGGCCACCTCGTCTATCTTTCGAATGGGCCGGTCGCCCTGATCCGTGCAGAGGGAAAGCGGGTCCTGTTCGGCCTCTGGCGTGGTCAAAGGCTGGTGGAGACGGAGCCCCGACTCAAGCCGGGCGGTCAGTTCGAGATGGCCTCGATCAGTTTGGCGGAGGGCGAGACCCTGGACCCCGCCGTCGCGACCGCCCTGGTTCGCGCCGGCGTCGCCCTGAACGCCGAGCTCGGGGACCCGACCAAGATCGCCAAGGCCCCCTGAGGACGCCGCCATGCGTAAGCTCAGACTCTCGTCCTTTCTAACCGTCGACGGCGTCATCCAGGCGCCCGGCGGCCCCACCGAGGACTGGACCGGCGGCTTCCCCTACGGCGGCTGGCTCGCGCCCCATCTCGACGAGACGGTCGGCGAGATGATGGAGGAGTGGATCGGCCGCGACTACGACCTGCTCTTGGGCCGCAAGACCTATGAGATCTTCGCCGCCCACTGGCCCGATCAGGACGACGAGATCGGTCGTGTCTTCAACGCCATCGACAAGTTCGTCATCGCCGGGGCCGACACCCCGCTGACCTGGGCCAACAGCCATCGGCTGGACGGTGAGCCAGGCGAGGCGGTGCGCCGACTGAAGGCATCAGGGGACCGAGATCTTCTGATTCAGGGCAGCGGAAAGCTGGTGCAGGCGCTGCTCGCGGCCGACGTCATCGACGAGATGACCTTGATGGTGTTTCCCGTGGTGCTCGGACGGGGCAAGCGCCTGTTCGGAGACGGCGTCGCTGCCACGGCCTGGCAACTGACCGATACCCGGCATTCCCCGTCCGGCGTGATCTGTAGCCGCTACGTCCGGTCCGGAGCGGTCGAAACCGCCGCCATCGCGCCCCAGGCCCAGAACGACCGCGAGGCCGCGCGACAGGAGCGCATGCGCCGTGAGGGCTAGCGGACCATCCCGGTCGGGAACGGGTGCCCCAAGGCTTCGGCCATCGCCTGCTGGGCGATCAGGAACACCTGCTCCTGCTGGTGGTAGTTGTTGGACAGGACGATCACGCTGATCTCTTCGCGCGGCTGCCAGGTCATCAGGTTGCGGAAACCGGACCAGCTGCCCGTATGGTAGATCTGCATATCGTCGAACCCGGGCGTGACCCGGCGGCCCAGCCGATTGGCCATGACGCCATAACCCCAGATGCGACGAACGCGACCTCGTTCGCTGCCCTGATCGGCGGGCGCATGATCGGCGATCAGGGCCGCATGGCTCTGCGCGGTCAGCAACCGCCCGCCGTGAAGGGCGCGCTGCCAGACCAGCATGTCGTCCAGCGTCGAATAAAGGGCCCCCGCCCCCGGGATGATCGAGACGTTGGCCAGTCGCTGCGGCGTCAGGCCCTCGGGAAATGTCGCATGACCCGCGACCAGGCCGGGGCCGTCACCGATGCCAGTGTCGGCCATCCCCAGCGGGCCGAAAAAGGCGGTCTGCAGATAATCCCCGAACGACATCCCCGAGGCGCGCTCGACGATGTCGGCCGCCAGGTTGAAACCTGCATTATTGTATCTCAGCTTCTCGCCCGGCGCGAAGGACAGGCCATAATCCGCTGAATCTTCGGTCAGTTCCCGCATGGTCGCCGGTGTTGTCCGCCGCATGCCCCATCCGGGCCTCTGCATCAGGTCGGGAATGCCGGAGGTGTGGGAGATCAGGTGCCGGATGCGCAACGGGGCCCAGGCCGCCGGGCACGGCTGGATCCAGCGACAGACAGGATCCTCGACCGACAGCTTGCCCCCGTCCTGCAGACGCAGGACCGCCACGGCCGTGAACTGCTTGGACAGGCTGGCCAGCCGGAAGCGTGATGTGAGCGTCAGCGGAGTGCCGGTGTCCGCATCGGCCACGCCATAGACTTGGCGGAACAGAACCTGGTCACCGCGGGCGACCAGCACCCCGCCCATGAAGCGGCCCGCCTCGGCTTGTCCGCGCAGGCGCTCGGAAAGTTGTGGCAGCGACTCGACCCTGACGACGGGAGCACGCGACGGAGGCGCTGACTCGGCGGCCGCGGATGCGGTTGTGGCACCGCGCGACGTGACCGCGATCGCGCCGACGCCCGCACCGACCAAAAGGAGCCCGATCAGGCCGCCCAAGACGATCCGGGGATGGTTCCCTGCGAAACGCGGAACCTGAAACACCCTAGACGTCGAACTCCAGGCCGAACTGGGCATAGAGCGCGCGGCTGTCCTGCCATTTCGGATCGACCTTCACGGTCAGGAACAGATGGACAGGCCGGTCCAGCAGCTCGGTCAGTTCCTCGCGTGACTTCTGGCCGATCCACTTCAGGGTCTGGCCGCCCTTGCCCAGCACGATCGGCCGCTGGCTCTCGCGCTCGACATAGATGGTCTGTTCGATGCGGGCCGAGCCGTCGGCCTTCTCGTCAAAGGCCGTGGTCTCGACGGCGGCCGAATAGGGCAGCTCCTCGTGGACGCGCAGATAGACCTTCTCGCGGGTGATCTCGGCGGCGAGGACGCGGATCGGCACGTCGGCGGACTGATCCTCGGGGTACAGCCAATGGCCGAGCGGCATGGCGTCGGCCAGGCGCTTCTTCAGGTCATCGACGCCGTCCCCGGACAGGGCAGAGATCATGAAGACCTCGCTGTAGACACCTGTTTCAAAGAGGCTTTGCGACAGGGCCAGCAGGGTGTCGCGGCGCATGCCGTCGATCTTGTTCAGCACCAGGATGACCTGGGTCCCGGTGGACTTCAGATTGGCGATGATGGTCTCGGTGTCCTCGGCCGAGCGCCGGTCGGCGGCCTGGCCCTCCTTGCCTTCCGAGGCGATGTGCGAGGCCGCGTCGACCAGATGAACCACGGCGTCCGCGTCCTGGGCCCCGCCCCAGGCCGAGGCGACCATGGCCCGGTCCAGACGGCGGCGCGGGGTGAAGATGCCGGGCGTGTCGACCAGGACAATCTGGGACTCGCCTTCGATGGCGATGCCGCGAACGGGAAAGCGGGTCGTCTGGACCTTCTGTGTGACGATCGAGACCTTGGACCCGGTCAGCCGGTTGACCAGCGTCGACTTGCCGGCGTTCGGCGCGCCGATGATGGCGGCGAAGCCCGCACGATGCTGGGATTGGGGTTCGGTCAAATCACGCCTTCACGTTTCAGCAGGGCGGTCGCGGCCGCCTTCTCCGCGTCCTGACGCGAACGTCCCTGCGCGGTCAAGGGTTCGACGCCGGGGATAGACACCTCGACCGTGAAGGTCGGGGCATGGTCGGAGCCACTCTGGCCCACGACGCGATAGCCGGGCAGCGCCCGACCCTGGCCCTGTGACCATTCCTGGAGGGCCGACTTGGGATTGTTCAGGGCGCGCGGCGCCGGCGTGGCCAGCTCCTCGGCCCAGGCCCGGTCGAAGACGGCGCGCGCGGCGTCGATCCCCCCATCCAGATAGACGGCGGCCAGCAGGGCCTCCATCGCGTCGGCGACGACGCCCTCCTTGCGACGGCCCCCGGTCTTGGTCTCTCCGGGCGACAGGCGCATCGCCGCGCCGACCCCCATCCGCTCACCGACGCGACCGCAGGCGTGCTTGTCGACCAGGGCGTGCAGGCGAGACGACAACTCGCCCTCGTCGGCGCCGGGGAAATCGCGATGCAGCCGTTCGGCGACCAGCAGTCCCAGCACCCGGTCGCCGAGGAACTCCAGCCGCTCGTTGTGGCGCGCGGGCTTGCCGGCGGCCTTGTCGGCCCCCTCTCCCACGCTGGAATGCGTCAGGGCCCGCTCAAGAAGGGCGGGGTTGGCGAAGGCGTAGCCCAGGCGATCGACCAGAGCGGCCACCGCCTCGGCCCGTGCATTCCCCATCAGTCGAGGACGCGGAAGAAGCGACTGGGCCGGACGTTGGCGAACCAGCTGACCGGGTTCCACAGGGACGCGCCCGGTTCCCACGAGAAGGCGATGATCTCGGCCTTGCCGACCAGGTTCTCCTCCGGGACCAGACCAACGCCGGCCGATTCCTGCACGCGGCTGTCGATGGAATTGTCGCGATTATCGCCCATCATGAAGTAGTGGCCGGCCGGCACCGAATAGACCGGGGTGTCGTCCAGGTCGCCGCCGGGACCGAAATCCTGGATCAGGAAGGACCGGCCGCCCGGCAGGGTCTCGCGCAGTTGCGTCATGGCGCGAGGGCCGAAGATGTCCTCGACCTCGCCCCGGCTGACGACGACGTCGTTCACCGGTTGGCCGTTGATGTGCAGGACGTTGCCGATCATCTGGATGCTGTCACCGGGCAGGCCGATGACACGCTTGATGTAGTCCGTCTTGTCGTCACGCGGCAGCTTGAACACCACGATGTCGCCCCGACTCGGCGCGCGCCCGAACACCCGACCCTCGCCCAGCGGCAGGTTGACCGGCAGCCCCGACGAGTACTTCGAATAGCCATAGGCCCACTTCGATACGACGATGTAGTCGCCCTCGTACAGGTTGGGCTCCATCGAGGCCGACGGAATGGTGAAGGGCTGGAACAGCAGCACCCGCAGGACGAACGCGATGGCCAGGGCGACGACGATCGTCTTCACGATCTCGAGGGTCTCTGACCCGGCGGAGGACCCACCGTCGTCGTCATCCTTGACGTTGACGCGGGCGGGACCGGGGATCCGCTCCTTCTTGTCCTCGAACGGGGCATCGCCCTGATCGCTCCAGATAGGGCGCGTGGCCGCCCCGGTTCCAGCGGAGGCAGCAGCCGCCGTCACGGGCGGAACAGGGGCCTGAGCCGGCGCGTCAGTGACAGGAACAGGGTCAGCTTCGGCGGCGACTTCGACCGGCTCCTCGGAAGCCGACACTACCTCGGCGGGCGAGTCTTCTGTGCCCGCGTTGTCCGGCTCCACCGGTACCCAGGCTTCCGCGGCGGCGAACGCCGCTTCCGACTCGTCGACCTCGGCGGGCGCGGCTTCGGGCTGGGCAGGCGTCGTCTCGGGCACATCGACCGGGGTCGGCTCCACGCCGTCCGCCGCCACGTCGCGCTTGTGGTCTTCGCTCATGTAGAAAGCCCGTCCCCGGCCGCCGAACGCGGTCTGATCTCGCAGCGCTGGCGTATAGCGCGATTACGCCATCGGCAAGGCTTCGATCACCACGAAGGCGAGTGCATAGGGGTGCTCGTCCGACAGGGTCAGATGGATGCGGGCTTCATGCCCTGGCGGCGTCAGCCGGGTCAGATGCCCCGCCGCCGGACCGGTCAGCGCCAGGGTCGGCTGGCCGCTCTTCAGGTTCACCACCCCCATGTCCTTCCAGTAGACGTCGCGCCGCATCCCGGTGCCCAGTGCCTTGGCGCAGGCCTCCTTGGCGGCGAATCGCTTGGCGTAGCTCCAGGCCGCATCGGGCTTTCGATCCGAACGCTGGCGCTCCAGTTCGGTGAAGCAGCGGCTCTTGAACCGGTCGCCAAACCGGTCCAGCGAGCTCTGGATGCGCCGAATGTCGGTCAGGTCGGCGCCGACCCCGATGATCACGCCGCCGGCTCCTGACCGCGCGCCTGATCCATCAGCGCGCGCATCCGGGCGATCGCCGGACCAAGGCCGACGAAGATGGCCTCTCCGATCAGGAAATGGCCAATGTTCAGCTCCATGATCTCCGGGATCGCGGCGACGGCGGCGACGGTCTCGTAGTCGATGCCGTGGCCGGCGTGGACCTCCAGCCCCAAGGCATGGGCATGGGCGGCGCCGGCGGTCAGGGCGGCCAGTTCGGTGGCGGCCTCATCGTCCCGCCCATCGCGGACAGCGTCGCAATAGGCGCCGGTGTGCAGTTCGACGACAGCCGCGCCGGTCCGCTGGGCCGCTTCGATCTGGGCGGGGTCGGCACCGATGAACAGGGACACCCGCGACCCCGCCTCATTCAGTCGACCGACCACGGGCGTGATCCAGTTGTGCCCGCCGACGACGTCGAGGCCGCCCTCGGTCGTCCGCTCCTCGCGCTTTTCCGGGACCAGACAGACGGCGTGAGGCCGATGATGCAGGGCGATGGCCAGCATCTCCTGCGTCACGGCCATCTCGAGGTTCAGCGGGCGTTCCTGCTCGCGCAGAACGGCCGAGAGGTGGTCGATGTCGGCGTCCGAGATGTGGCGGCGGTCTTCCCTCAGATGCGCCGTGATTCCGTCGGCCCCGGCGGCCAGCGCCTCGCGCGCCGCGCGCACGGGGTCGGGATAGAGGCCGCCGCGCGCGTTCCGTACCGTCGCGACATGGTCGATGTTGACGCCGAGGCGGACACGCTGGGTCACTTCGACAGCCTCCGGCTGCCGGGATCCTCGACCGGCAGGGCCGCGAGTTCGGGCGGGAGTGCGTCCGCCGGATATGCGGGCACGTCCAGCGTCGCCAGGGCCACCAGCGGCACGCTCACATCCGCCCGGCCGCCGGAGCGATCGACGATGCAGGCGGCGGCCACGACGTCGCCTCCCGCCTCCCGGATCGCGGCGATGCATTCGCGGCTCGACAGGCCCGTGGTTACGATGTCCTCAACCATGACGACCTTCTGACCGGGCTCGACGTGAAAGCCGCGCCGCAGCTTGAAGGCCCCGCCCTCGCGTTCGACGTACATCGACGGCACGCCCAGGTGCCGAGCGGTCTCGTAGCCGGGGATGATGCCGCCGACCGCGGGGGAGATCGCCACGTCGACCGGCCCGACCGCCGCGACGATCTTGTCCGCCAGCGCCTTGCACAGCCGCGCGCAGCGGGCCGCGTCCATGAAGACCAGGTTCTTCTGCAGGAAGACTGGGCTGTGCAGCCCCGAGGACAGCACGAAATGCCCCTCTCTCAGGGCCCCGGCGGAGCGGAATTCGTCGAGAACGTCGTCGGAGGTCATGCGCCGCTCATAAGCCCGCGAGCGTCACAGGTGAAGGCCGAGAACGTCGCTGCGTCAGTATTCCCGGCTCTCGGCCTGGCGCTCTTCCAGATGACCGTCCTTCAGGGCGAAGACGCGGTCCATGTGACCGGCCAGCTCCATGTTGTGGGTGGCGATCAGGGCGGCGACGCCGGTGGATTTCACTAGGGTCTGCAGCGTCTCGAACACCGACTGGCTGGTGGCCGGATCGAGGTTTCCGGTCGGCTCGTCGGCCAGCAGCAGTCGTGGACCGTTGGCCAGCGCCCGGGCCAGGGCGACCCGCTGCTGCTCGCCGCCCGACATCTGGGCGGGCTGATGCCGGGTGCGTTCGGCCAGACCCAGAGACGCCAGAGCCGCCTCGGCCCGGGCCTGGGCCTCCGCGAGCGGCCAGCCGGCGATGCGCATCGGCAGGGCGACGTTGTCGCGCGCGTCGAACTCCGGCAGCAGGTGGTGGAACTGATAGACGAAGCCGACGCGGCTGAGCCGGAGCCGGGTGCGCGCCCGTTCGTCCAGCGCGCCGACGTCCTCGCCGTCGATGCGAATCTCGCCCGACGTCGGCCGCTCCAGCAGGCCCGCGGCGTGCAGCAGCGACGACTTGCCGGAGCCCGACGGCCCGATCAGCCCGACCAGTTCACCCGGAAACAGGTCAAGATCGACGCCCTTCAGCACCGTCAGACCACCCTGGCCGGTCGTATAGGTGCGGGTCACGCCCCGCAGCGACAGGACAGGACTATTCATAGCGCAGGGCCTCGACCGGATCGATCCGCGACGCGTTCCACGACGGCGGCAGGCTGGCGACACAACTCATGACCAGCGACCACAGAGCGACCCAGAAGACGTCCATCGGATCGACTTCGGCCGGGATGGCGTCCAGCATATAGACGTCGGCGTTGAACAGCTGGACCCCGGTGATCGCCTCGAGGAAATGCTGGATCGGCCCGATGTTCAGGCAGAACAGCAGGCCCAGCACCAGTCCGGCCAGCGTCCCCGCCACGCCGATCGTCGCCCCCGCCATGAAGAAGACCCGCAGGATCGACGACGGGCTGGCCCCGATGGTCCGCAGGATCGCGATGTCGCGGCCCTTGTTCTTCACCAGCATGACGATGCCGGAGATGATGTTCATGGCGGCGATGGCGACGACCAGCCCCAGGATGATCGACATCGCCACCCGCTCGACCTTGAGCGCGCCCCAGAAGGCGGCCAGGCGGTCACGCCAGTCCTGGACGAAGGCCCCCGGCCCGGCGGCGGTGGCGACCGGCTCAAGATAGGCCTGCACCCGGTCGGGGTCGTCGACCTTCAGCTCGATCACGTCCCACAGACCCTCCTTGCCGAAGAACAGTTGCGCCTGTTCCAAAGGCATGAAGATGAAGGCGCGGTCGTAGTCGGCGGTGCCCGACGAATAGGTCCCGCCGACGACGTAGGTCTTTTCCAGTCCACCCAGGTTGCCGAAGGCGCTATCGGCCCCGGTCGGGGAATAGATCTGGATCGGATCGCCGATGCGCAGGCCCAACTGATCGGCCAGGGCCTGACCGATCAGAACATTGTCGCCGCCATAGGCCCCCTGCCCAAAGCTGGCCCGCGCCCGCTCCGAAAGGCTGGATGACACATACTGCATCGTCGCCAGGTCCTGGGGCCTGAGACCGCGCACGATGGCACCGGTCGTCTGGCCACCCGCGCGTATCAGGGCCTGGTTCTCGGTCAGGGGGCTGACGCTCTCGACGCCTGGCACGGCGGAGACCCTGGCCAGGACCTCGTCGCGGTCGAACGCGCCCAGCACCTCGCCCTGGATGTACATATGACCGTTGAAACTCAGCATCCGGCCCAGCAGCTCGGACCGGAACCCGGCCATGATGCTCATGACGCTGATCAGCACCGCCACCGCCAGGGTGATGCCGATGAAGCTGATGATGGCGATCGTCGCGACCCCGCCTTCCTTGCGCTTGGCGCGCAGATAGCGGAGGGCCAGCCCGATCTCCCAGGCGGAGAAGGGACCAGCCGGTTTGGGCGGGGCACCCAACGGGGTCGCGGTCAACCGATCGCCTCCAGCGCCCCGGCCAACGGGGCCGTCGTCTTCTCGCCCGTCGCCCGGCGCTTCAGCTCGACCACGCCCTCGGCTACGCCTTTGGGACCAATGGTCAGCTGCCAGGGGATGCCGATCAGGTCGGCGGTGGCGAACTTGCCGCCCGGACGCTCGTCGGTGTCGTCGTAAAGCACCGACTTGCCCGCCGCTTCCAGCGCCTCGACCGCGGCCTCGCACGCCTGGCAAACCTCGGGGTCATTGGCTCGCAGGTTGATGACCATGACGTCAAAGGGGGCCACGGCGTCAGGCCAGATGATGCCGCCTTCGTCGTGGCTGGCCTCGATGATGGCACCGAGCAGACGCGACACGCCGACGCCGTAACTGCCCATGTGAACGTCGGCGTCCTGGCCATCCGGTCCAGCCACCCGCGCCTTCATCGGCGCCGAGTATTTAGTCCCGAAGTAGAAGATATGACCCACCTCGATGCCGCGCGCCGTCAGCCGATCGGCCTCGGCCGTCTGGCTCTCGAACACCGCGGGGTCATGCATCTCCTCGGTCGCGGCGTACAGGCTGGTTCGCGCATCGACGATGGCCTGAAGATCGTTCCAGTCGACATCGGCACCGGGTGCGGGCATCTCGACCAGGGTCTTGTCGCAGAACACCTGGCTCTCGCCGGTCTCGGCCAGGACGATGAACTCGTGGCTCAGATCGCCGCCGATCGGCCCGGTGTCGGCCCGCATCGGCACGGCCTTCAACCCCATGCGGGCGAAGGTGTTCAGATAGGCCACGAACATGCGGTTATAGGCCCGCCGCGCCGCCGCCTCATCGATGTCGAAGCTATAGGCGTCCTTCATGAGGAACTCGCGCCCGCGCATCACGCCAAAGCGCGGCCGGCGCTCGTCCCTGAATTTCCACTGGATGTGAAACAGGTTCAGCGGCAGCGCCTTGTAGGACTTCACATAGGCCCGGAAGATGTCGGTGATCATCTCCTCATTGGTGGGGCCGTACAACAGCTCGCGCTCGTGCCGGTCGGTGATGCGCAGCATCTCCGGGCCATAGGCATCGTAACGGCCCGATTCGCGCCAAAGGTCGGCCAGCTGCAGCGTGGGCATCAACAGCTCGACCGCCCCCGCCCGCTCCTGCTCCTCGCGCACGATCTGTTCGATCCGGTTCAGGACGCGCAGCCCCAATGGCAGCCAGGCATAGATGCCGGCGGCCTCCTGCTTGATCATGCCGGCGCGCAGCATCAGCTGGTGAGAGACGATCTGGGCGTCCGAAGGCGCCTCTTTGAGGGTCGGCAGAAAGTAGCGCGACAGGCGCATCGGTCGGTCCTTGTTGGCAGGCGTCCCGTCTAGCCCGTGGCCCCGAACCTTGGCAACGCGAAGGCAGGCCGATTGACCGATCATCAACAATGTGCTTTGTAATGCAAAGTGCTTCTAAGGAGATGACGATGAGCCCGTGGACCGCAATGATGATCGCCGCCCTCGCCGCGATACCCCCCTCCAACGCCGCAGCACAAACCGGATCCGTCGAGGTGCGGCTGACCGGGGCCCGCCCCGGCGGCCCCGCCATGGTGCAGCTCTGTTCGGAGTCCGAGGGCCTGCAGGAATGTGCCCGCTACACGACCGTGCCGGTGCGAAACGGCGCGGCCACGGCGCGTTTCGCAAATGTGCCCGCAGGCCGGTGGGCGGTCGTCGCCTTCCAGGACATCAACTCCGACGGCCGACTGGGCTTCGGCTTCCTCGGCCGCCCGAATGAGCCCTGGGGCTACAGCCGGGGTGCCCAGGGCGTCATGGGCCCGCCAGACTTTGCCGCTGCCGCCGTGGCCGTGCCTGCGGCCGGCGGCGTCATCCCCGTCCGGCTTGGGCTGTAGTCATGGACCTCGATCTCATTCCCCTGGGCTGGGTCCACAGCGTCGCCTGCCTCGTCGCCCTCGCGGCCGGTGCCTATGTCTTCGGCACTCGCAAGGGCACACTGCGACATCGTCAGGTCGGATGGGCCTATCTGGTCTCCATGGTGGTGCTGAACGTCACGGCGCTGGGGGTCTATCGTCTCGGCACCTTCTTCTTCCCGCACTATCTGGCGATCGGGTGTCTGGTGCTGATCGCGATCGGCTGGGGGGCCGGACGTCTGATCCGCAGGCACGGCGGATGGCGCTACGTCCATCTCTCGGCGATGATCCTGAGCTACTACGTCCTGATCGGGGGCGGGGTGAACGAGGTCTTCCTGCGCGTCGAGGCGCTGCGCCCAATCCTGACGCGTGAAGGGCCTCAACTGGTCGGCATGACCCACGGCGTCGTGATGCTGGTGTTCCTGATCCTGCTGCTCGGTTGGAACGCCGCCGAGATCACGCGGATGGTCCTGCGTCGCCGTCGGCGCGGTCCTGTCGCGGTCTAGGGAACCGGTGGGGCAAGATCCGGCAAGGGCATCCAGCCAATGTAGACCAGCCCCATCACCCCGGCCCAGACGATCAGGGCCACCCAGGTCGTGGTGACGAACTTCTTCTTCAGGTTCGGCGTCTCGGGCGCGCCCCACTGGCGGCCGTCGGTCGGCGGCTCATGCGTCTCCGACGACGTGCCCAGCGGCAGGATGGCGAACAGGACCACCCACCACACGACGATGTAGATGGCCAGCATGGTCACGGGGCCGATGGGCATCAGTGCGGTTCCTTCGGGGTTTCCATCAGTTCGACCAGGACCCCGCCCATGTCCTTGGGGTGCAGGAACAGGATCGGCGTGCCGTGTGCGCCGATACGCGGCTCTCCCGTGCCCAGGATCGTGGCCCCACTGGCGCGCAGGTCGTCTCGCGCGGCCAGGATATCCTCGACCTCGAAGCAGACGTGGTGCTGACCGCCCTTGGGGTTCTTGGCCAGAAATCCGTGGATCGGACTGTCCTCGCCCAACGGCTCGATCAGCTCGATCTGGCTGTTGGGCAGGTCGATGAAACAGACCCGCACGCCCTGGGCCGGCAGGTCGAAGGGCGCGCCGGCGCAAGTCGCGCCCAGCAGGTCGGCGTACATCCTCACGCTGCCCGCGATCGAGGGGGTGGCGACGCCGATGTGGTTCAGACGACCGATCATGGCGCAGGCTATGACCCCTCGTCCGCGCCTGGGCAAGCCGCGCCCATGCCCGGCGCCCTGAGCGCCAGCAGGGTGGATCGTCGCACCTCTGCGGACATCAGCCCCGCCTCCTCCAGGATGCACCCCACGACGGTGTTGGAGTTCGGGGCCAACAGACCATAGGGCTGGTCCAGCGCCTCCAGCCAGTCGCGCGCCCGGGTGAGCCGATCGAGAGCCGCCGCCACGACCGCAGGGTCGTCGCTGACGATGGTCATCTCGTGCAGGGCCTCGCCCGAGCTGGGGAAATCATAGGCGGCGTCCGTATACGGCGTCAGCCGCGCCGCCAGCTGGTCAGGGCTGTCGGTGTCGCCCGGGAACTTGCCGTTCTGACTGGCGGAAAAGGCCCAGGCCTGACCGGTCTCGGGCACCACGAGGATATAGGCGTGGCGGGGAAACAGCACATAGTGGGCCAGCCATTTGGTCACCCAGACCAGCGGCGGCTTGTCAGGCCCCAGGGCGTGGGCCCCGACATAGACGCCGGGCGGCAGGACGGCGGCGTCGATCCGGCCGTTCACGGCCTCCATCCGATCGACCATCACTTGGTCCAGCAGGAAAGTGCCGCCCTCCGTCGCCGCCAGGAAGTGAGCCCTGATCTCGGCCGCCGTCGGATCGTCGCCCAGGTCGCGACCGTGGATGGCCTCGAACGCCTCCTCGGAGGTCGGCTGTCCGTCGGGCGTCGAGAACCACAGCACGCCGAGTTCGTGGGCCGTGCGGCGGGCCGGGTCCTCGCCCCGGAAGGTGGAGAGGCTGAGCGTCAGATTGGCCATGGCGAACACCACGAAGAACGCGGCGGTCGCCTGGCCAACGATCACCACCCACTTCCGCCAGCCCGCGAACGGATGGCGCGCATGACGAACACGCTCAAGCAGCCGGCGGGCCCGGCTCCGGGTGGCAGCGAGCCAGGCCGCGGGCACGCTACAGCCTCAGAATGACCGTCTCGACAATCGGACGGCGGTCCCAGATCTGCTGGCTGGCCTTCTTCAAGACCCGCGCCACGGCCTGTTCGACCACCATGTCGTCGTCGCGCGCCTCGCCCTTCAGGCTGTTGACGGCCTGTTCGACGCGCTCGGCGAGGTCGTCCAGGGCATTGCCCAGAGGCGTGACCTCGTCGCCCGGCAGGCCGATGCCGCGGACGTCGATGTCCGAGACGATCTTGCCGCGCTTGTCCATGGCGAAGCTGACGACCAGGACGCCGTTGGTCGAGGCGTGGCGACGCTCGCGCAGGGCCTCGCCCTTCTCGGTCACGACCATGCCGCCGTCGACGTAGAGGCGGCCGTTGGGCACCTCGTCGATGATGGCCGCCTTGCCGGGGGCCAGGCGCACCAGGTCGCCGTTCCGGGGCGTCACCGTCTCGGGCACGCCCAGGTCGCGGGCCAGGGCGGCGTGCTCCATCAGGTGGCGCCGCATGCCGTGGGTCGGGACCGAGATGCGCGGCCGCGCCCAGGCGTACATCTGGCGCATCTCGTCGCGGCACGGGTGGCCCGAGACGTGGATGCCCGGGTGGTCCTTCTCGGTGTAGAGGCGCACGCCCCGGTCGGCGAGCCGGTCCTGCAGGTCGGCGATGGCCAGTTCGTTGCCCGGAATGACCCGGGACGAGAACAGGCAGTGATCCCCCGCGCCCAGCTTGATGAAGGGGTGCGATCCGTCGGCGATGCGTGACAGGGCCGCCCGGTCCTCGCCCTGGCTGCCGGTACACAGATACAGGATCTCGTCGGCGGGCCAGTGACGGGCCTCGTCCTCGGACAGGATGGCCTTAGACTCGTTGAACAGGCCGACGTGTTTGGCCGCCGCCGTGATCCGGTGCATCGAGCGCCCGGCCAGAGCGACACGACGCCCCGCCTTGTCCGCCGCCTTCATGACACTGACCATGCGGGCGACATTGGAGGCGAAACAGCCGACCGCGATCTTGCCGGTCTTCAGGCTGCCGATCAGTTCGATCAACCCGGCCTGCGCCTCGGTCTCGGACCCCGCCTCGCCCTCGACGAAGACGTTGGTCGAGTCGCAGACCATGGCCAGCAGGCCCTCGTCGCCCATCTTCTGGATGGCGGCCACGTCGGTCGGCTTGCCGATGACGGGGTTGGGATCCAGCTTCCAGTCGCCGGTGTGGAAAACCGTGCCCAGGGGCGTCGTGATCTTCAGACCGTTCGGCTCGGCGATCGAGTGGGTCATGGTGATGAAGTCGACAGAGAACGGGCCCAGATCAACGTGCCCGCCCATCGGCACCTCGATGATCTTGACGTCTTTCAGGATACCGGCGTCACGCAGCTTCTCGCGGATCAGAAAGGCCGTGAACGGCGTGGCGTAGAGCGGTGCCTTGATCCGGCTCCAGAGCCAGCCCAGCGCGCCGATGTGATCCTCGTGCGCATGGGTCAACAGGATGCCGCGTATGGTCTCGCCTTCCAGGAAGGAAGGGTCCGGCACGATGATGTCGACGCCCGGCGTCGACTGGTCACCGAAGGTCACGCCGACGTCGACGATGATCCACTGGCGATCCACTTCGGAGCCGTAGCCGTAACAGTTGAGGTTCATCCCCACCTCGCCCGAGCCGCCCAGTGGCAGGAAGACGAGTTCGTCGTTGGCCGAAGCCTTGGATTGTTTTGTCATGTGTCCGTCAGATGGGTATTGCGGCGCCAGATTTCGAGCAGGCCGCGAATGGTCAGGTCCGGGTCGAACCGGTCGATACTGTCTGTGGCCCCTTCGAACAGGCTGGCCACGCCGCCCGTTCCGACCACGGTCATGGGCCGGGCCCACTCCGTCTTGATGCGCGCCACCATGCCCTCGATCAGGCCGACATAGCCCCAGAAGACACCCGACTGCATATTGGACACGGTGTCCTTGCCGATCACGCGCTCCGGCCGCTGAATAGCGATGCGCGGCAGCATGGCCGCCGCCTCGTGCAGGGCCTGAAGGCTGAGGTTGATGCCGGGCGCGATCGCCCCGCCCTCGAAGGCCCCATCGGCGGCGATGATGTCGAAGGTGGTGGCGGTGCCACTGTCGATCACGATCAGATCGCCGGGATAGACCAGATGCGCGCCGATGGCGTTGACCAGCCGGTCGGCCCCCGCCTCGCTGGGCTTGTTGATCCGCACCGGAATGCCAAGCTCGACATTGTCGCCGATCACAAGCGGCTCCACCGACAGATAGCGCCGGGCCAGGTTCCTGAGGTTGAAGATCGACTGGGGCACGACGCTGGAGATGATGCAGCCGTCGAGGCTGCTGAGGGCGATGGAGCGCATGGCCAGCAACTGCGTCAGCCAGACCGCGTACTCGTCCGCCGTGCGGCTGGCCTCGGTCGCGGTGCGCCATTGGGCGATCCAGCTCTCGCCGTCATGCACCGCGAACAGCGTGTTGGTGTTGCCTTGTTCGATGGCGAGCAGCATCAGGCGGCCTCACCGAAGAAGACGTCGCCTGCGGATATCAGCCTCAGCGACCCGTCCGCCGTCCGCAACCGCAACGCTCCGTCCGGGGCGACGCCGTCGGCGATACCGCTGACGGTCTCATGCCCCAAGCGCGCCACGCAGGGACCGTCCAGCCCTTGCGTCCGCGCCGTCCAGGCGTCGAGCACGGGCTGGAAGCCCAGGGTTTCCCACCGCGCCTGCCAGGCGGCGAAGGCCTCGGCCAGAACGCCTGCCGCCGCCTCAATCGACGGGGGATAGGCGACGTCGCTTCGCAGATGCGCCTTCAGACAGGTCGCCGGACGCTCGGTGCCGTCAGGCGCATGAGCCAGATTGACGCCCATCCCGGCCGCCAGCCACAGCCCGCCCCCCGGATGGGCGCCAGACTCGACCAGGATGCCCGCCGCCTTGTCGCCGCCGATCAAGACGTCATTTGGCCATTTGATGCTGACTGATCCGGGTGTGGCGAAGGCTTCCAGCAAGTCCGCGACCGCGAGCGCCGCCACGAAGGTGACCTGGGCCGCCTCGGCCGGAGATTTCTGTATCAGCAGCGTCAGGGTGGCGAACAGATTACCGATATCGCTGTCCCAGGCCCGCCCTCGTCGTCCCCGCCCGGCGGTCTGGCGACGCGCCACGATCCAGCGGCTGGCGGGGTCGCCGGCCTCGGCCCGGCGGCGCGCCTCGGCATTGGTGGAATCGATCTCGTCGAGGACTTCGATGGGCGGGACCACCGCCCTACCCCGCGCCGAAGCCCGAAGCGGCGATTCGCGTCGCGGGCTCCAGCCAGGTCAGGCCGACGATCACCAACGGGAAGCTGAAAGCCGCGCAGGCCCAGCCAATCCACTGGCTCTCGGCCGGAGCCCTGTCGGTCTTCGTCACGCCCTCGGGAGCCGCGTCAAACCACATCAGCTTGATGATCCGCAGATAGTAGAAAGCCGCCACGACCGAGGCCACCAGACCCGCCGCCGCCACCATCCAGTAGCCGGCCGAGGCCGCAGCCCCGAAGACGTAATACTTGGCCCAGAACCCCGACAGCGGCGGCATTCCCAGCACCGACAGCGACAACACTGTGATGGCGATGGCCGTCACCGGCCGGTCGTTCTTGAGCCCCGCAAGATCGGCGATCGTCCGGATCGGCCGCCCGTTGCGGCTGAGCGACAGCAGGAGGGCGAAGAAGCCCATGGTGTCGAGCATGTACAGGGTCATGAAGATGACCATGGCCTGCAGCCCGGCCTCGGTGCCCGCCGCGATGCCGAGGATGGCGTAGCCGATGTTGGCAATCGACGAATAAGCCAGCAGCCGCTGGATGTCCTTCTGCGCCAGACCGCCCCAGGCCCCGACCACGAAGCTGGCCAGCGAGATCAGGATCAGAACCTGGGCCCACTGGCTGTGCGCCTCGAGGAAGCCCTCGGACAGCGTCCGCGCGAACAGCACCATGGCGGCCATCTTCGGGGCCGTCGTGAAGAAGGCCACGACGGGCGTCGGCGCGCCCTCGTAAACATCGGGCGTCCACATGTGGAACGGCGCGGCCGAGACCTTGAACGCCAGGCCGCAGATCAGGAACACCAGGCCGAAGATCAGACCCGGCCCGGGATTAGCCGTGGCATAGGCCGCGATCTCGTCGAACCGCATCGAACCGGTGAAGCCGTAGATCAGGCTGGCCCCGTAGAGCAGCAGGCCGGACGACAGCGCCCCCAGCACGAAATACTTCAGCCCCGCTTCCGACGCCTTCAGGTCGTCGCGGTGGTAGGCGGCCAAAACATACAGGGCCAGAGAGTGAAGCTCGACGCCGACATACAGGCTGATCAGGTCGCCCGACGACACCATCATGCCCATGCCGACGGCGGCCAGGACGATCAGGACAGGATATTCAAACCGCGCGATCCGCTCGCGCTGCATCCATCCGCCGCCCAGCACCACGGCGACAGCCGAGGCAATATAGATGGCGACCTTGGCGTAGATCGACAGCGGATCGGCCACATAGGCCCCATTGAACGCGACCCCCAGCGGACCGGTCGCGGCAACGGCGGCGGCGGCGATCAGCAGGCCGACAGCCAGAATCGACACGAGGCGCGCCGACTTCTCGCCGAGGAAGGCACCGACCATCAGCAGCACCAGACCGCCGATGGCGAGCACGCCCTCGGAAGCCGCGATGTTCAGGTCCTTAAGCAGGTCAGGGGTCATCAGTCTCTCACCCGCCGGTCGCGAGGCGCCAGCCGCCGACGACGGCGTCGACGGAGGCGGCGGTGTAGTCCAGCACCAGACCGGGCTGCACGCCCAGCCAGATCGTGCCGATGATAAGCGGAACGAAGATCGCCAGTTCGCGCGTGTCGATGTCCTTGATGGTCGCCAACGCAGGGTTGGTGATCTCGCCGAACATCACGTTGCGATACAGTGTCAGCGCATACACCGCCGACAGGATCACGCCCGTCGCGGCGACGAACGCCGCCCAGGTCGAGGCCTGATAGACACCGGTCATGGTCAGCATCTCGCCGATGAAGCCCGAGGTGCCGGGCAGGCCGACATTGGCCATGGTGAACATCAGGAAGATGGCCGCGTACCACGGCATTCGGTTCGTCAGGCCGCCGTAGAAGGCGATCTCTCGCGTGTGCATCCGGTCGTAGACCACCCCGACGCACAGGAAGAGCGCGCCAGAGATCAGGCCGTGGCTCAGCATCTGGAAGATCGCGCCCTGCATGCCCTGTTCGTTGCCGGCGAAGATGCCCATGGTCACGAAGCCCATGTGCGCCACCGACGAATAGGCGATCAGCTTCTTGATGTCGGTCTGACGGAAGGCGACCAGCGAGGTGTAGGCGATGGCGATCACCGAGAGAGTGAAGACCAGCGGCCGGTACATCACCGAGGCGTCCGGGAACATCGGCACATTGAACAGGATAAAGCCGTAGCCGCCGAGCTTCAGCAGGATGCCGGCCAGGATGACCGACCCCGCCGTCGGGGCCTGCACGTGGGCGTCCGGCAGCCAGGTATGGACCGGCCACATCGGCATCTTGACCGCGAAAGAGGCGAAGAAGGCCAGCCAAAGGATCGACTGGGCCCACGGCCCGAAGGCGTATTCCTTGAGCGCGGGAATGCTGGTGGTGCCCGCCTCATTGGCCATCCACAGCATGGCCAGCAGCATCAGGACCGACCCCAGCAAGGTGTAGAGGAAGAATTTGTAGGCCGCGTAGATCCGGTTCGCCCCGCCCCACACCCCGATGATGATGAACATCGGAACGAGGGTGCCCTCGAAGAAGATGTAGAACAGGAACAGGTCCAGCGAGGTGAACACCCCGATGACCAGCGTCTCCAGAACCAGGAAGGCGATCATGTAGTCGACGACGCGCGTCTCGATCGTCTTCCAGCTGGCCGCGATGCAGATCGGCATGAGGAAGGCGGTCAGCAGGACGAACAGGATCGACACCCCATCGACGCCGAGATGGTACTCCGCGCCGGCGAACCAGACGTAGCGTTCCACGAACTGATAGGCGGCGCTGGACGGATCGAACTGCGCCACCAGCACGCAGGACACGGTCAGCGTCACCAGCGTGGTGCCCAGCGCGATCCAGCGGGCCAGGCCGTCGGCGTTCTTCGAGGCGAACCGGCCGATCAGGATCAGCAGCGCCCCGACCAGCGGCAGGAAGGTGACGACGCTCAGGATGTTGGGGATCGCACCCATAACTCAGGCACCCCAGGCGTAGATGGCGAAGGCGAGCAAGCCGGCCACGCCGAGCAGCATCACGAACGCATAATGATAGACATAGCCGGACTGGAGCTTGCCCAGCCGCGCGGCCGACTTCAGCGAGGCCCAGGCGGCACCATTTGGCCCCAGGCCGTCGATGATGCGGATGTCCCCGACCTTCCAGAACAGATCGCCGAGCGCCCGGGCCCCCTTCACGAACAGGAAGTCATAGATCTCGTCGAAGTACCATTTGTTGGACAGGAAGCTGTTCAGCGGCCCGCCCCGCTCGGCCATGCGCCGGGCCAGACCCTCGCGCAGGACGTAGAAATAGACGGCGGCGAAGGTGCCGATCGACGACACGATCAGAGGCGCCCACAGGACCCAGGTCGGGACCTCGTGGCTGTCGTGGATGACGTGGTTGTCGGGCCCGGTGAAGATGGCCCCGCGCCAGAACTCGTGCTCGTGGTGGCCGACGAAGAATTCATAGAAGGCGAAGCCTGAGGCGATCGCGCCGACCGACAGCAACAGCAGCGGCACCAGCATCACCCACGGGCTCTCGTGCGGCTTCAATGGTCCATGATGGCCATGATCGTCATGCCCGTGCCCGCCATGATCTCCATCTTCAAGTGGCTCGGAATGGGTCTCGATCTGGGCGTGAGGCTGCGCATGGTCGTCGTGAGCGTGACCGTGCGCGTGCTCGTCCTTCCACGCCGGCTTGTTGTGGAAGGTCATGAACACAAGCCGCCAAGAGTAGTAGGCCGTCAGACCGGCGGCGAACAGGCCGATGAAGAAGACGAACAGGCCGGCGGGGCTGTAGTCGGCGGCGGCGAAGGCGCTCTCCAGGATCGAGTCCTTTGAATAGAAGCCCGCGAAGCCGAACTTGAACTCGTGGCCAGGAATGCCGATGCCGGTGATGGCGATCGTTCCGATCATCATGACCGCATAGGTCACGGGCAGCAGCTTCCACAGCCCGCCCATCTTCCGCATGTCCTGCTCGTGATGCATGCCGTGGATCACCGAGCCCGCGCCCAGGAACAGCAGGGCCTTGAAGAAGGCGTGGGTGAACAGGTGGAACATGGCCGCCTGGTAGGCCCCTACTCCGGCCGCAAAGAACATGTAGCCCAGCTGCGAACAGGTCGAATAGGCGATGACCCGCTTGATGTCGTTCTGCGCCAGGCCGACCGTCGCGGCGAACAGGGCCGTGATCCCGCCGGTGATGGCGATCAGCAGCGAGGCCGTTGGCGCGTATTCGTAGATGGGGCTGAGCAGGCACACCATGTAAACGCCCGCCGTCACCATGGTGGCGGCGTGGATCAGGGCTGACACGGGTGTCGGGCCCTCCATGGCGTCGGGCAGCCAGGTGTGCAGGAAGAACTGGGCCGACTTGCCCATCGCGCCGATGAACAGCAGCACGCCCGCCAGATCCAGCGCTGACCAGGTCTGGCCGATGAACTCCCAGCCCTCGCCTTGCCGCGACGCGATCAGAGGGAACAGCTCGGCGAACTGGATGGTGCCGAACATCCAGAAGACGGTGATGATGCCCAGCGCGAAGCCGAAATCACCGACCCGATTGACCACGAAGGCCTTGATGGCGGCGGCGGACGCCGTCGGTTTCTTGAACCAGAATCCGATCAGCAGATAGGACGCCAGACCCACCCCTTCCCAGCCGAAGAACAGCTGCATGAAGTCGGCCGCCGTGACCAGCGCCAGCATGGCGAAGGTGAACAGCGACAGATAGGCGAAGAACCTCGGACGGCTGTCGTCCTCGGCCATGTAGCCCCAGGAATACAGGTGGACCAGCGACGACACCGTCGTGACCACCACCAGCATGACGGCGCTGAGAGCATCGATGCGGATGGCCCAGTTCGACTGGAAATCGCCCGCATTGATGAAGGGCGCGAGGGTGACCGTGAAGGGCTCCAGATGGCCCCAGGTCCACTGGATGAAGACGGTCCAGGCGACGGCGCACGAGAAGAACAGCAGTCCGGTCGTGACCGCCTGCGAGGGGATGTCGCCGATGCGGCGGCCGAAGAAGCCGGCCACGGCCGCGCCGAGCAGAGGGGCGAAGACGCCCAGGGTGACGAGCAGTTCGAGGTTCACGCGGTCAGCCCTTCATCACTGACGCATCATCAACCGCGATATCGCCGCGGTTGCGGAAGAAGGTCACCAGGATGGCCAGGCCCACGGCGGCCTCGGCGGCCGCGACCGTCAGGACGAACATGGCCATGATCTGCCCCTGGACGTCGTTCAGATAGGTCGAGAAGGCCACGAAGTTGATGTTCACCGCGAGCAGGATCAGCTCGATCGACATCAGGATGATAATGATGTTCTTGCGGTTCACGAAGATGCCGAACACCCCGATGGTGAACAGCATGGCGGCGACCGCCAGATAGTGCTGCAGTCCGACGTCCATCAGCGCAGCTCCTCGGCGGTGACGCCGACTCCGGTCGTCGCGCCCTTGACCTCGACTGAAGTCTTGCGATCGCGATTGGTCTGGGCACCCGGATCCTGCCGGCGCACCGACTCCTTGCGCCGCAGGGTCAGGACGATGGCCCCGATCATGGCGATCAGCAGGACGATCCCGGCCGCCTGGAAGACGTAGACATAATCCGTATAGAGCACCCGCCCGATGGCCTCGACGTTGGTCGTATCGGCGGTCGCCAGCGCCGGTGCCGCGACGTCCGCCGTCGCGCCACTCTGGGCTACAACGATCGAGATCATGACCATCTCGGCCAGCAGCACACCCGCCACGATCGCGGCCAGCGGCAGATAGGCGGCAAAGCCCTCGCGCAGTCGCACGAAGTCCACGTCCAGCATCATGACGACGAACAGGAACAGCACCGCCACGGCGCCGACGTAGACCACGACCAGCAGCATCGCCAGGAACTCGGCCCCCAACAGCACGAACAGCCCCGCCGACGAGAAGAAGGCCAGGATCAGCCACAGGACGGAATGCACGGGGTTCCGCGCCGTCACGACCAGAAGGCCGGACAGAACGGCGACCGCCGACATCAGATAGAAGGCTATGCCTTGCAGCATGGGAGGCGCGTGCCCCTTTCCGATTCAGCGCGGCGAATTCGCCGCACCTCTTAGACAGCGACCGCTCCCAGCGGAAGCGGCCAAATCACCCGTCGAGCGACGAGTTGAACCCGACGTCACCGATAGGGCGCGTCCAGCTCCAGGTTCTTGGCGATCACCCGCTCCCAGCGGTCGCCGTTATCCAGCAGCCGCGCCTTGTCGTAGAGCAGCTCCTCGCGGCTCTCGACGGTGAACTCCATGTTCGGGCCCTCGACGATGGCGTCCACCGGGCAGGCCTCCTGGCACAGACCGCAGTAGATGCATTTGACCATGTCGATGTCGTAGCGGGTCGTGCGGCGGCTGCCGTCCGAGCGCGGCTCGCTCTCGATCGTGATCGCCTGGGCCGGGCAGATCGCCTCGCACAGCTTGCAGGCGATGCAGCGTTCCTCGCCATTCGGATAGCGGCGCAGGGCGTGCTCGCCCCGGAAGCGTGGCGACTTGGGGCCGCGCTCGAACGGATAATTCACCGTGGCCTTGGGCCGGGCCATGTACTTCAGCGACAGGCCGACCGCGCCGATCAGATCGATCAGCATGGCGCCCTTCGCGGCCTGGACGATGCGGGTCAGCATTACTCGGGGTCTCCCGGACGGCGGCAGTCGCGTTCGTAACGCTCGCTGTCCTTGTTCATCATCTGGCAGAGGCGCACGCGCTCGGCCTCGCGGCGCGTGATTTCCTGCTGCCGGCGATCCCACCCGTAGACCGAGGTGGGATCGGCCTCGTACGGCGGCGGCAGCAGGGCGCAGGCACCGACCGCAAGAGCCATCAGGCTGATCGTCAGGGCGCGCATCAGCCGCCTACCACGAAGACGCGCCACGCCGCCACGATGACCACGGCCACCAGCGACGTCGGCAGGAAGATCTTCCAGCCCAGCCGCATCAACTGGTCGTAGCGATAGCGGGGCACAAAGGCCTTCACGATCGAGATTATGAAGAACCAGAAGACGATCTTGGCCGCGAACACCAGGAACAGCAGGAAGTTGACCAGGAACCGCGGCCAGTCGGCGGCAAAGTCGATCGGGAAGCCCGGGTTCCAGCCGCCGAAGAACAGCAGGCTGATCATGGCGCACATGAAGACGATGTTGGCGTATTCGCCGATCATGAACAGCAGGTAGGGCGTTGAGGAGTATTCGACCTGATACCCGGCCACGAGCTCGCTCTCGGCCTCGGGCAGGTCGAACGGCGGGCGGTTGGTCTCGGCCAGGGCCGAGACGAAGAACATGATCGACATCGGGAACATCACGACCAGCAGGGGCCAGCTGTCGAGCCCACCGCCGAAGCCGAACCAGTTCCAGAACCAGCCCTCCTGCGCCGTCACGATGGCCGACAGGTTCATGGTCCCGGCCAGCAGGATCACGTTGATGATGATCAGGCCGATGGAGACCTCATAGGACACCATCTGCGCGGCGGACCGCAGCGAGCCCAGGAACGGATACTTCGAGTTCGAAGCCCACCCGCCCATGATGATGCCGTACACGCCCAGCGAGCTGATCGCGAAGATGTAGAGGATGCCGACGTTCAGGTCGGAGATGACCCAGCCCGGCGCGAACGGGATAGCGGCCCAGACGATGAAGGCTAGGACGAAGGTGATCAGCGGGGCCAGGATGAAGACGACCTTGTCCGCCCCCGCCGGCACGACGATCTCTTTCAGCACGAACTTGAAAAAGTCGGCGAAGGACTGAAGCAGGCCGAAGGGACCGACGACGTTCGGGCCCTTTCGCATCTGGACGCTCGCCCAGATCTTGCGATCCAGCAGCAGCAGAAAGGCCAGCGACAGCAGGATCCCGACCGTCACGATCAGGATGCCGACGCTGGTCAGAAGGGTCCAGCCGCCGGGGGTGCTCCACATCTCCTGCATGGGCCTACTCCGCCGCCATCAGGGCCGGAGCGACGCGCTGGGCGCTCAGCTCGGCCATGGTCGCGCTGGCCCGCGCGATCGGGTTGTTCAGATAGGGGTCGACCACGATGGAGCGCAGGGCCACATCGCCCAGCTCGCCCTTGGCCCCCAGGCCGGCGACATCGAACGATCCGGCCGGGGCCAGATAGTCGATGCGCCCGAAGGTCGGGTGATCCGCCATCAGCCTGGAACGCAGCTGGTCCAGGGTGTCGTACGGGAGGGTCTGGCCCACGCGCTCGGACAGGGCGCGGATGATGGCCCAATCCTCTTTCGCTTCGCCTTTGGGGAAGACGGCGCGTTCGGCCATCTGCACCCGGCCCTCGGTGTTGACGTAGAGGCCCGGCTTCTCGGTCCAGGCGGCACCCGGCAGGATGACGTCGGCGGTGTGCGCGCCCCGGTCACCGTGGCTGCCCAGATAGACCTTGAAGGCCTTGGACGCGCCGGTCTCGATCTCGTCGGCGCCCAGCAGGAACAGCACGTCCAGAGCCCCCTTTTGCACCATGGCGTGGGCAGACAGGCCGCCTGCGGCGGGCACGAAGCCCATGTCCAGACCGCCCACGCGGGCGGCGGCGGTATGAAGGAGATTGAAGCCGTTCCAGCCGTCTTTCACGACGCCCACTTTGGCCGCCAATCTGCCGAGCGCGTTCAGGACCGCCGGACCGTCCGGCCCGACCAGGGCTCCTGCCCCGACCACGATGGCTGGGCGCTCGGCATTCGACAGCGCGTCCACCGCCGCCTTGGGCAGCTTGGCCAGGGTCTTGGTGCCGCGACCGACGAGGTCGTAATCATAGGTCAGGTCGGCTTGTTCGCCGATCACGCCGACGCGGGTCTTGCCGGCCAGCCAGCTCTTGCGGATCCGCTGGTTCAGCAGCGGGGCCTCGGTGCGCGGATTGACCCCGACCAGCAGGATGGAGTCCGCGTTTTCAAGGCCTTGCAGGCCAGTGTTGAACAGCCAGCCCTCTCGCGGGCCGACGCCCAGAGCTGCTCCGTCCTGACGGCAGTCAGTATTGGCCGATCCGAGCGCGCGGAACAGGTCCAGCGCCGCCTTCATCGATTCCGCGTCCTGCAGGTCGCCGGCGATGACGCCCACCTTCTCCGGCTTGGCCGCCTTCAGTTTCGTCGCGACCGCGTTCAGCGCCTCGTCCCAGGAGGCGACGCACAGCTTGCCGTTCTCGCGGACATAGGGCCGGTCCAGACGACGCGCCTGCAGGCCATCGACGACATAGCGACTCTTGTCCGACAGCCACTCTTCGTTGATGCCCTCGTGGACGCGGGGCAGGATACGCATGACCTCGGCGCCCTTTGCCTGGGCCGAGATGTTCGATCCCAGACCATCCATGACGTCGATGGTCTCGGTCCGCTTCAGCTCCCACGGGCGATAATGGAACTGCCACGGGCGGTGCGTCAGGGCCCCGACCGGGCACAGGTCGTTGACGTTGCCCGACAGCTCCGAACCAACCGCGCTTTCCAGGTAGGTGGTGATCTCGGCGTCCTCGCCCCGGCTGATCATGCCGATGTCCGGCACGCCAGCGACTTCCGACACGAACCGCACGCAGCGGGTGCACTGGATGCACCGCGTCATGAAGGTCTTGATGGTCGGACCCATGTGCTTTTCTTCAACCGCGCGCTTGTTCTCGGCGTAGCGAGAGCCGTCGCGGCCATAGCCCATGGCCTGGTCCTGCAGGTCGCACTCGCCGCCCTGGTCGCAGATCGGGCAGTCCAGCGGGTGGTTGATGAGGAGAAACTCCATCACACCTTCGCGGGCCTTCTTCACCATCGGCGTGTCGGTGAAGATCTCCTGGTTCTCGGCGGCCGGCAGGGCGCACGACGCCTGCGGCTTGGGCGGTCCGGGCTTCACCTCGACCAGGCACATGCGGCAGTTGCCGGCGATCGACAGTCGCTCGTGGTAGCAGAAGCGAGGAATCTCGTGCCCGGCGCGCTCGGCGACCTGCAGCACGGTCATGCCGGGCTCGAACTCGACTTCGACGCCGTTGACCTTGGCGACGGGCATCAGCTTACCTCTTCCTCAGGACGCACGGCCATCATCGCCTGTTGCGTCGTGCCGTCCGGCAGGGTCTGGACGATCTCGATCTCTTCACCGCGGATGGCATAGGTCACGACCGGATCGCCTGCCTCGTTCATCCAGCGAACCTGGGTCGGGTCGGGCAGGTCCAGCGGCTTCCAAACCACCAGACCGTCGCCGGCCCGGCATTGCGCTTTCAGCCAGCCACCGTCGACCGGCGCGCGCCACTGCACGTTCAGGGCCTCGCCCTCCGCGCCCGTGATTTCGATGGCATCGAGCGTCTGGCCGTGGATCGCCGCCAGCCCCGCGCGGCAGACCCGGCGCAAGTCGACGGCGGTCAGAACCGCGGGCACCTCCGCCACGGCGTCAGACACGGGTGCAGCGGCGGCCGCCTTTTCGACGGGCGTCGGTTCTTTTTCCGCAGCGGGCGAACAGGCGACCAAGCCCGCCGCCATCAGCCCAATCACCGTCATCCTCGGACCTGATCCGAGGATCGGAAGCACAGCGGCGCGAACGACCGCGCGAGGCACGATCGCGCCACATCCCGACGCACGAGCGGCGGAACGTCCGGCCCTCGGATCAAGTCCGAGGGCGTCGGAGGATGTTTGGTGACTCCGCATCCCTACTCCGCCGCGATCGCGTGGCCGGCGAAGTTCGCGCGGCGGCTACGGTAGTCGGAGATGCGGTCCTCGATCTCATGACGGAAATGCCGGATCAGGCCCTGGACCGGCCAGGCGGCGGCGTCGCCGAGCGCGCAGATGGTGTGGCCCTCGACCTGGCCGGCGACGTCCAGCAGCAGGTCGATTTCCGACGGATCGGCCTCTCCCACCGCCATCCGCTCCAGCACGCGCCACATCCAGCCGGTGCCCTCGCGGCAAGGCGTGCACTGGCCGCAGCTCTCGTGCTTGTAGAAATAGCTGATGCGGGCGATCGCCTTCACCAGGTCGGTCGACTCGTCCATGACGATGACGGCGGCTGTGCCCAGGCCCGACTTCATCTCGCGCAGGCTGTCGAAGTCCATCAGCGCCGTCTCGGCCATGTCTCGCGTGATCAGCGGCACCGAGACCCCGCCCGGGATCACCGCCTTCAGATTGCCCCAGCCGCCGCGCACGCCGCCGCAGTGCTCTTCCAGCAGCTGGCGCAGCGGAATCGACATCGCCTCTTCGACATTGCACGGCCGGTTCACGTGGCCGCTGATCGACATCAGCTTGGTGCCGGTGTTGTTCGCCCGGCCGAAGCCCGCGAACCAGTCCGCCCCGCGCCGCAGGATGGTGCCGACGACGGCGATCGACTCGACGTTGTTCACCGTGGTCGGGCAGCCATAAAGGCCCGCGCCGGCCGGGAAAGGCGGCTTCAGGCGAGGCTGGCCCTTCTTGCCCTCTAGGCTTTCCAGCAGGGCGGTCTCTTCGCCGCAGATGTAGGCCCCGGCACCGTGGTGGATGTAGACGTCGAAGTCCCACCCGTGGACGTTATTCTTGCCGATCAGTTTGGCCTCATAGGCTTGCTTGACCGCCGCCTCCATGCGCTCGCGTTCCAGCACATATTCGCCGCGCAGATAGATGTAGCAGGCGTGGGCCTGCATGGCGAAGCTGGCGATCAGGCAGCCCTCGATCAGCAGGTGGGGATCATGGCGCATGATCTCCCGGTCTTTGCAGGTGCCGGGCTCGGACTCGTCGGCGTTGACGACCAGATAGTGCGGCCGGTCCTTCACCTCCTTGGGCATGAAGGACCACTTCAGACCGGTCGAGAAGCCCGCCCCGCCGCGTCCGCGCAGGCCGGAGTTCTTGACGTTGGTGATGAGCCAGTCGCGGCCCATGTCCAGCATGTCCTTGGTCGCGTTCCAGCAGCCGCGCGACTTTGCCCCCTCCAGGCCCCAGTCGTGCAGGCCATAGAGGTTGGTGAAGATGCGGTCCTTGTCCGCCAGCAGACCGACCATCAGCGAGCCCCCCCGACCACGGCCGCCGCCACCGACACCCCGGCCACGCGGGCGCGAGACTTCGCTGCGACGATCGCCGGTGTCGCGCTCCTCGCGCGGCGGCGGGCGCTGGGATTGGGATGACGGAGGCTCAGGCGCATTAGGGGAACCGGACGGTGAAGACGGCGCAGGCTGCGCGGGCGTAGGTGGCTGAGGTTGCGGCGGCGCGACGCCGCCCAGAGGCAAAGCCCCCGCCCCCATCAGGTTGGCCAGAAGCAGACCGGCGGACTTGCCGCGGCCGGGCCTCGACCCGGAGTTGGACGATGTCACGACGATCCCCCGAACGTCTTGCGATCAGCGACCATGCGCCACGGACCTGACAGGGCTGCGACAGACTCATCACGACCCTCCGTCCAGCTCGGCCATGCGGCGTCGGTGATACCGGGTCCGCAGGAAGATGGCGGCCAGCATCAGAGCCCAGCCGGCCGCGAGCGCGGCATAGCCGGTCATCTGAACGATCTCGGCCAGGCCGCCGGCCCGCGTCCCGCCCCAGACCAGAACGGCCCCCAGCAGCACCAGCCCGAACCCCGCCAGCCGCTGGGTGCGGCCCACGGCACGCATCTCCGCGCGATAGGCGGCGACCTTGGCGTCGGCTTGGGGGTCGGACGAGGTCATGCCGACACGGGCTCCGTGTTCGGCAGCTTGATCGGCTTGGCCGCCGAGCCATCATAGAGCTTGGGATCGGTCAGGGTCAGAGGCCCGCCCTCGGGCGCCGAGTTCACGCGGTCCACCCGCGTTCCGCGCTCGGGCGTCTTGCCGGCGGCGAAGTCGTCGATGATCTGGTTCAGGTCGGCTGCCGTCAGATCCTCGAAGTAGTAGTCGTTGATCATGGCCATCGGCGCGTTCACGCAGGCGCCCAGGCACTCGACCTCTTCCCAGTAGAACCGGCCGTCGGCCGACAGCGTCTGTTTGGGGCCGATCCGGTCCTTGCAGACCTTCATCAGGTCGTTGGACCCGCGCAGCATGCACGGCGTGGTGCCGCAAACCTGGATCAGGGCGGCCGAGCCCACCGGCTCCAGCATGAACATCGTGTAGAAGGTCGCGACCTCCAGCACCCGGATGTAGGCCATGTCGAGGCGCTCGGCGATCGCGCGGATCGCCGGCTCGGACACCCAGCCCTCCTGCTTCTGGACCAGCCATAGCATCGGGATCACGGCCGAGCGGGCGCGGTCGGCCGGATATTTTGCGATCCACCAGTCGACCTTCTTCATCGTCTCCTTCGAGAAGGCGAATGAGGCGGGCTGGTCCTTGGCGAGACGACGGACGGACATCAGTCAGGCTTTCACGAAATCGACGCGGGCGATCTTGTCGCCGGCGAAGGAATAGATGGCCGCGACCTCGAACGGCGTGGCGTCGGGCGTGCGGAAGACACGCTCATGGTCGATCACGGTCTCGCCGATCACGGTGCGAGACAGCAGGACGGCGCGGTTTTGAGGATACTGGGCGAACAGACCGACGTGGCGTTCACGATAGGCGTCCAGCCCGCGCAGATTGGGCGCGGCGTTCAGGTCCGCGACCGTGATGTCGTCCGTGAAATGGCCGACGAAGGCCTCGATATCCTGAGCGTTGTAGGCGTCCAGCTGGCCCTGCACGACGGTTTCGACGCTCATGCGCCCCTCCCCGTCCAGCGGCTCAGTCGCGCGCGCCAGACGGCCTTGCCGGCCGCGGCCAGGTCGCGCGACAGCCACGACAGCGGCGGCAGGAACCGCACGGCCAACTGGCTGACAAAGATGAAGCCGCTCATCCACACCACCGAGCGCAGATTGGCCTCGAGAAACCCCCGCCCCTCGGACAGATATCCGGCCCGGTAGGCTCCACGCACCAAGGTCACCCCGGCAATCCCCGGCGTCGCGATCATGGCCGAGGCCAGGGCGAACTTCGCCCGGCCCATGATCGCCCGGCGACGCGGCGAAAAGGCGAACTGGATCGCAACGGCGAGCGCCAGGAAGCCGACGAAGGCGACGGCTTGCAGGGTCGTGAACACAGGATTGACGGCGAAGGCGCTCATCTCAGCGATCGACCTCGCCGAAGACGATGTCGAGCGAGCCAAGGATGGCGGACACGTCAGCCAGCATGTGGCCGCGGTTCATCCAGTCCATGGCCTGCAGGTGGCGGAAACCGGGGGCCGAGATCTTCACCCGGTACGGCTTGTTGGTGCCGTCCGAGACCAGATAGATGCCGAACTCGCCCTTGGGCGCTTCGACGGCGGCATAGACCTCGCCCGCCGGGGTGTGGAAGCCTTCGGTGTAGAGCTTGAAGTGGTGGATCAGGGCTTCCATCGACCGTTTCATCTCGCCGCGCTTGGGCGGAACGATCTTGTTGTCCTCGACCATGACCGGCTCGCCGGGGCAGTTGCGCAACTTGTGGATGCACTGCTCCATGATGTGGACCGACTGCTTCATCTCCTCGACGCGAACCAGATACCGGTCCCAGCAGTCACCGTTCTTGCCGACCACAACGTCGAAATCGAGCTCGGCATAGCATTCGTACGGCTGCGACTTCCGCAGGTCCCAGGCGATGTCCGAACCGCGCAGCATGACGCCGGAGAAGCCCCACTGCAGGGCCTGTTCCTTGGACACCACGCCGATGTCGACGTTCCGCTGCTTGAAGATGCGGTTTTCGGTGACCAGGCTCTCGATGTCCTTCAGCGCGCGCGGGAACTCGGCGCACCAGCGGCCGATATCGTCGATCAGGGCCATCGGCAGGTCCTGATGAACGCCGCCGGGGCGGAAATAGTTGGCGTGCAGCCGCGCCCCGCAGGCCCGCTCATAGAAGACCATGAGCTTCTCGCGCTCCTCGAAGCCCCACAGCGGCGGCGTCAGGGCGCCGACGTCCAGGGCCTGGGTCGTCACGTTCAGCATGTGCGACAGGATGCGGCCGATCTCGGAATACAGGACCCGGATCAGCTGGGCCCGGTACGGCACCTCGATGCCGAGAAGCCGCTCGATGGCCAGGCAGAAGGCGTGCTCCTGGTTCATCGGCGCGACGTAGTCCAGCCGGTCCAGATAGGGCACGTTCTGGAGGTAGGTGCGGGCCTCCATCAGCTTTTCGGTGCCGCGATGCAGCAGGCCGATGTGCGGATCGACGCGCTCGACCACCTCCCCGTCCAGCTCCAGCACCAGGCGCAGCACGCCGTGGGCCGCCGGATGCTGAGGGCCAAAGTTGATGGTGAACTTGCGGTCGTCCATCTCGCGCGCGTGGGCGGTCCGGCTGTCCGGCGCGTCGAACGCGATCCGGCCCAGGTCGTCGGTCACGAGGTCAAGCTCTGCCCGATCGGGCGTCTTGTTCGCGATGGGGTGTCCGTCGGCCATCAGGATTTCCCCCCCGAAGGCGTGCCTGCCGAGCCGATGGCCTTCTCGTCGCCCGGCAGGACGTCGGTCGGATACTCGGCCCCTTCCCAAGGCGACAGGAAGTCGAAGTTGCGGAACTCCTGCGTCAGCTTGACGGGCTCGTAGACGACCCGCTTCTGCGCCTCGTCGTAGCGGACCTCGACATAGCCGGTCATGGGGAAGTCCTTCCTGAGCGGATGCCCCTGGAAGCCATAGTCGGTCAGCAACCGGCGCAGGTCCGGATGGTCCGAAAACAGGATGCCGTACATGTCGAACGCCTCGCGCTCGAACCAGCCCGCCGACGGATAGATGGCGATGATGCTGGGCACCGGCGCGACCTCGTCGGTCGAGACCTTGACCCGCACCCGGATGTTCCGCGTCAGGCTCAGCAGGTGATAGACCACCTCGAACCGCTCGACGCGATCGGGATAGTCGGCCCCGCAGACATCGAGCAGCTGCTGGAAGCCGTACTTGTCACGCAGCTCGCTCAAGACCCCAACGATCCGATCGCGGTGGCAGGTCAGGGTCAGCTCGCCGAAGGCCACGGTCGCATCGACCTGCAGTGCGGCCACCATTTCCTGGCCCAGCGGCGTCAGGGCGGCGGTGTTCGCGGCGACGGTGGCGAGATGGCCGCTCATCGCTCGATCGTCCCGGTGCGACGGATCTTCTTCTGCAGTTGCAGCAGCCCATAGACCAGCGCCTCCGCCGTCGGCGGGCAGCCGGGCACATAGGCGTCCACCGGCACGATCCGGTCGCAGCCGCGCACGACGCTGTAGCTGTAGTGATAATAGCCGCCGCCGTTGGCGCAGCTGCCCATGGACAGGACATAGCGCGGGTCCGGCATCTGGTCGTAGACCTTGCGCAGCGCCGGAGCCATCTTGTTGGTCAGAGTGCCAGCCACGATCATCAGGTCGGACTGACGCGGGCTGGCGCGCGGGGCCATGCCGAACCGCTCCAGATCATAGCGCGGCATCGACGCCTGGATCATCTCGACCGCGCAACAGGCCAGACCGAAGGTCATCCACATCAGCGAGCCGGTGCGGGCCCAGTTGATGACGTCGTCCAGAGACGCGGTCAGGAAGCCTTGTTCGGCGATCTCGGTGTTGACCGCCTCGAAGAACTTATCGTGAAGCTTGGGGTCATAGCCCTCGACCGACGAGCGCGCGCCCTGACCGAACGCGGTCGGCAAGGACGACGACGGCGCGATCAGCCCACCGGGCGGGGGTGCGATCACTGCCATTCCAGCGCGCCCTTCTTCCATTCGTAGATGAAGCCGACGGTCAGCACGCCCAGGAAGACCATCATCGACCAGAAGGCGAAGATCATCTCGGGCCGCGCCAGATCGAACATCGACACCGCCCAGGGAAACAGGAAAGCCACTTCCAGGTCGAAGATGATGAACAGGATCGATACCAGATAGAACCGAACGTCGAACTTCATCCGGGCGTCGTCGAAGGCGTTGAACCCGCACTCATAGGCCGACAGCTTCTCCGAGTCGGGGTTCGAAGGCGCCAGCGCCCAAGCCGCGACGATGAAGCCGACGCCGAGCACCGTCGCGATCCCGATGAAGATCACGATCGGCAGGTACTGCAGAAGGAATGCGTTCATACGATTTCGTCCTCGCCGCGGGGGAGGTGGCGGCGGATTCGGCGCTTTCTAGACCTATCGTCGGGCCGGTTCAAACCCATGCGGACGAAGGAATTTCATTGCGAACGGTTCGCATGAAAACCGCTGTTGTCGGCTGTTCATCTCGACTGTCACAGGTTAGCCGTTTCAGGTCAGCTCAAACCTCTCACGGACCCCCGCATGGCTCTCGGATCCCGCGTCCTCGACGGCGTTGAACGCATCGGCAACAAGCTGCCCGACCCCGTCTTCCTGTTCCTCTGGTTCATCCTGGCCCTGATCGTCCTCAGCCTGATCGGCGCGGGCCTGGGCTGGTCGACGGTCAATCCCGTCACGGGAGATGAGCTCCGGGCCCAGAGCCTGCTGTCGACCGAGAACCTCGCCAAGCTCTTTATCGACATGCCCAAGACGCTGGCCGCCTTTCCTCCCCTCGGGATCGTGCTGACGGTCGTCTACGGCGCGGCGGTGGCCGAGCGGGCCGGCCTGTTCACCACAGCCTTCCGGGGCATGCTGCTGAACGCGCCTCGCTTCATCCTGACACCGGCCGTGGCGGTGACCGGCATGGTCTCGCACCACGCCTCGGACGCGTCCTATGTCGTGGTCATCCCCCTAGCCGCCGTGATCTTCGCGGCGGCGGGTCGGCACCCGCTGGCGGGGCTGGCGGCGGGGTTCGCAGCGGTCTCCGGAGGGTTCGCCGGCAATCTGTTCCCGGGGGCCTCGGACGCCCTGATCCTGGGCATCACCGAGCCGGCCGCCCAGCTGATCGATCCGGCCTACAACGTCACCATCGCCGGCAACTGGTTCTTCTCGATCGGCATGGTCGTCGTGTTCACGCCGATCATCTGGTTCCTGACGGACGTCGTGATCGAGCCGCGCCTGAAGGGTCGCTCGCCGATCATGCCTGAAGGCCCGACATCCGACGAAAAGGTCCCCCTGACGGCCGCCGAGAAACGGGGTCTGGGTTTTGCGGGCCTGACGCTGCTGGCGATGGTCGCCCTTTGGGCCGCCCTGACATTCATGCCCGGCTCGCCGTTCGTCGATCTGGAAGCCGAGCCCAATCAGCGGTTCAACCCGCTGTACCAGTCCCTGGTCGCCTTCTTCGCCATTCTGTTCTTCCTGGCGGGCGGAGCCTACGGCGTGGGCGCGGGCACGGTGACGAGCCACCGGGACATGGTCGTCATGATGCGCGACGGCATCGCCCAAATGGCCCCCTATGTCGTCCTGGCCTTCTTCGCCGCCCATTTCGTGGCCATGTTCAACTGGTCGGGTCTGGGCCCGATCCTGGCGGTCAGTGGGGCGGAATACCTCAAGGGCATCGCCCTGCCGACGCCGATGCTGCTGGTCGCGGTCGTGCTGGTGTCGTGCTTCTTCGACCTGTTCATCGGCTCAGCCTCAGCCAAGTGGTCGGCCCTCGCCCCCATCGTGGTGCCGATGTTCATGCTGCTGGGCATCAGCCCCGAGATGACGACGGCTGCTTATCGGATGGGCGATTCCGTCACCAACATCGCCACGCCTCTGATGAGCTACTTCCCGCTGATCCTGACCTTCGCCCAGCGCTGGGACCCGAAGTTCGGACTGGGGTCGCTGATGTCGACCATGCTGCCCTACGCCGGCGTCTTCCTCATCGCGGGCCTGGCCATGGTGGGGATCTGGGTGGCGCTGGACCTGCCTCTGGGGCCGGGTGTGGGTGTGCATTACGAACTGCCAACGGCGAACGTTCCGGCCCCGTCCGTGGGCCTGGAGGCCGCACCCGTGGCGGCCCCGGTCGTACGCTAGAAACATATCCACAGACACGCCGCTTGACAGCTTCCGGCACCCCCGCCTAAACGACGCCCCTCGCCGCGCCGGAGACGACGCAGCGGGAAACGCGGGTGTAGCTCAGTTGGTTAGAGTGCCGGCCTGTCACGCCGGAGGTCGCGGGTTCGAGTCCCGTCACTCGCGCCACTTTCCATGATCTGGAAAGTGGCGCGTCCGCCCCCCTCTCTTCTTTGTGCGGTAACGCTCGCGACGCGGTCGCTCTCTGCTTGAGCGCGGGTTTGTGCGCTAACCTTGTGTCGCGGTCGCTCGGCGCTTGAGCGCGGGCGGCGCGGCGTGCACGGTGGCGCCATGGGGCTGCCGCACATTTCCGACTCGCCGATCACGCCGTCGCTAAGGCCCCCCGTCCCCCGCAACCTCTGCACCGACTGCGGCGTCTCGCGGATGGAGGATCCCAGCCTCTGCGGCAGGGCCTGCCAGTTCATCAATCCCGACTATCCAGCAATGGAAACCCGCGTCCATGGCCGGGCCCGCGCGACCGAGGGCGACGAGCTGTTCTTCGGTCCCATCCGGCGCATGGTCCGCGCCTCGCTGACGCCGCCCGCCGAGGGAGCCCAGTGGACCGGGATCACGACCCGGATCGGCGAACGTCTGCTGGAGACCGGTGCCGTCGAGGCCGTCCTGACCATGGCCCCGGACGCTCAGGATCGCTGGCGACCCACGCCCGTCCTGGTCACACAGGCCGCAGACATGGCCCAGGCGCGCGGCATGCGGATGGGCTATGCGCCGCTGCTCGCGCTGCTGGAGACCGCACGAGACCGAGGTATCCGCCGCCTCGCCGTCATCGGCATCCCCTGCCAGGTCTACGCCCTGCGCGCCCTGGAGGCCGAGCTGGGCTTCGAGGCCATCACCGTCATCGGCACGCCCTGTTCAGACAACACCACGACCGAGAACTTCCACACCTTCCTTGGCCTGCTGTCCGACGCGCCAGAGACGATCAACTATCTGGAGTTCCGCGCCGACTATCACGTCGAACTGCGCTTCACCGACGGGCGGGTGAAGACCATCCCCTTCCTCAGCCTGCCGATCTCGCAGCTGGCCCCAGACTTCTTCCCGCTGACCTGCCGGACCTGCGTCGACTACACCAATGCCCTGTCGGATATCACGGTCGGCTATATGGCCGGTCAGGGCGAACAGTGGCTGATCGTTCGAAACGAGCGCGGCCAGGCCCTGGTCGATCTGCTGGGCGACGAGGTGCGCCTGTCGGAGCCCGAGAGCCACGGCAAGCGCAAGGTCGCGGTTGCCGGCTTCATCGCCAATGTGGAGCGCGCGGCCGGCGGCCTGCCGCTCCGCCGCATGCCCGACTGGGTCCGCCCCATCGTCAGCTGGCTCCAGCCCCGCACCGGCCCGCGCGGCCTCGAATTCGCCCGCACTCGTCTGGAGATGAAGGCCGCCGAGACCGTCATCCATCTGCGCCGCGAGGAACCGCGCCGGATGAAGTCGATGATTCCCGATCACGTGTGGAAGCTGGTCGCGCCCTACGGTCTGACTCCGGCCGAAGACGAGCTCAGTGAACCGCGAGTGCTTCAGACGGCTGAACGAACTCCGGACGGCCGCTGACCTCGCCATAGGTCATGCACAGATCTTCGAAGACCCGGTTCCACGAGAACCGCTCGACCGTGTGGACCCGCGCGGCAGCTCCCAGCGCCTCGATGTCACGCGCGAACAGGGCCTCGATGGCCTGGGCGTAGTCATCCGGGTCGGCGCTGCGGGCCAGCTGACCCACGCTGTCGTTGACGGTCTCGGCGACGCCGCCGGCGTTGACGCCCACGACGGGGCGACCGCAGGCCATGGCCTCCAGCACGATCAAACCGAACGGCTCCTTGTCGTTGGCGTGGACGAAGGCGTCGCAGCTGGCGATGATGCGGGCGACGGCGCGGGGGTCGCGCTCATACGGCAGGGCGATCACACGGTCCTCCGGCGGCATCCCCGCTCCGGCACCGACCAGGACCAGATGATAGGGCGCGCCCAGCCGCTGGACCGCCTCGATCAGCACGTCGATGTTCTTCTCGCGCGCCGGCCGGCCGGCGAAGCACAGCAGGCGCGCCGACGCCGGGAGGCCCAGGCGTTTCAGCAGCCAGTCACGGTCGCCCCGGTCGGGCCGGAAAGTGTCGATCTCCACGCCCAGAGGACGGATGACGATGTCGCGGATACCCGCCTCCTCCAGACGGCGCGCGATGAACCGGCTGGGCGAGATCACGCGGTCGAACTGGCCGAACAGGCGGGCCCAGCGCTTCTCGACCGGCTTCTTGGCCCACTCCCCGAAATGCAGCGCCGCGAGGCCCGCGGGGTCCGAATGGCAGAAGCCGACGACGGGACAGCCGGCCCTCTGACCGGCCTCCAGCGCGCCCTGCCCCGGCGTATAGGGGTCGCCGGCCTCGATCAGGCTGGGCTTCATCGAAGCCACCCAGGCCCCCCAGCGGCGAACGGAGGTTGGCCAGCGATAACCGTCGCCGAACGGAAGCTTGGTCGCATGCAGCTTTATGATGCCGTCCTTGCCCGCCTGGTGCCGCGTGCCGGGCACGATCAGGGAGTGGGCGATGCCGGGCCGGTTCTCCTCCAGCCAGGCCTTCTTGGACAGCAGGTATCGCTTCACCCCACCGGACCGCGGCGCATACAGCATGGTGGTGTCCACCATCCGGACCCGCGGGTCGCTGGTCGAGGCCTTCAGGACCCTGAGCGTTTCTGCGACCTCTTCGTCCAGCCCGGGGATAAGCCTGAGCTCGCCCTCATGGACCTCGAGATCGGACATGCTCATAGGGTCGTGCTCCTGCGACGGCGGCGGCTGAACGCGCGTCCGTCGATTTTGGATGCGTGCGGACGATGTGCGCCGGACCATGACGCGCCCCTACGCCGGGGAACCGCCAAGCTCAAGCGCTATCGTCGTCGTCCTGGGTGTCGGGCGCGGGCTGGATTCCTCGCCGCGCCAGCGCCTCCCTGACCAGGACCTCCATCTGCGCATTGACCGAGCGCAACTCGGCGGCGGCCAGACGCTCGACGGCCGCCATCACGCCGGGCGACGCCCGCATCAGGAAGGGTTTGCGTGGCCGGGCCAAGTGGTCTCAGCCGTACAGGGTGCCGGTGTTGACAACCGGCTGGGCCTCGCGGTCGGCGCACAGCACGACCAGCAGGTTGGAAACCATGGCGGCCTTGCGATCCTCGTCCAGGTCGACGACGCGGCGGTCGCTCAGGTCGGCCAGGGCGCTCTCGACCATGCCCACGGCCCCGCGCACGATCAGGCGACGGGCCGACAGGATGGCCTCGGCCTGCTGGCGACGCAGCATGGCTCCCGCGATCTCGGGCGCATAGGCCAGGTGCGCCAACCGCGCCTCGTCGATGGTGACGCCCGCCACCCGCACCCGGTTGGCCAACTCGTCCCTCAGCCGCCCGGCCACATCCTCGGCATCGGACCTAAGGGTCAGCTCCTGATCGACCCCCTCCTCCTGCTCGCCATGGTCGTAGGCATAGTGGGACGCGATGTCCCTCAGACCTGTGTCGATCTGGATGTTCACGAAGGCCTGGTAATCGTCGACGTCGAACAGGGCCTGGGCCGAATCCTCGACGCGCCAGACGACGTTGGCAGCGATCTCGACCGGACTGCCCCGCTTGTCGTTGACCTTCAGCGTGTCCGAAGTGACGTTGCGCGCCCGCAGCGAGATCTTCTTTCGCGTGTACCACGGCAGCACCCACCGCAGACCGGTGGCCCGGTCGGTGCCGCGATAGTCTCCGAACAGGAGGATCGCCGACGCCTCGTTGGGCTGCAGCGAGTACAGGCCACACATCAGGAACAACCCGACCGTCACCACCCCGATCCCACCGATCAAGTTCAGGGCCATGTCCGGCCCCTGCGCGATCCAGACCGGGCCCAGAATCACCAGACCCAGCCCCGCCAGGAGCATGGCGATACCGTTGGCCGTGCTGGCCGGTCGTTCCGTGGAAATGGTTCTGCGGTCGTTCATCTCAGCCTCCCAATCGATATGATAGTGATATCACTGTGATCGCGACCATTGCAATAGCCGGTCGAGCACCGTTCCCCCGGTGACTGAGTTTCGGCCTTGCATTCGCCTCAAATTCGCGAAACTTGGGACAGGCCGCGCAGCCCTTGTTAGAAGGCACCGGCGCCCGATCGCGCGTATCCATCTGGGGTGAATTCTCGAATGCGTAGACTGCTTGCGACCGCGGTGGCGCTTGCCCCTTTGATGGCTGCCACAGGCGTCCAGGCTGAAACCGTCATTTCGAACGCGCGGACGACGCCGATCCAGACGTCGAACGCCACCGGCTCGGCTCGCGACGACATCCGCCTCGCGTCCGGCGGGTCGATCACGATCAACAATGGCGTGGCCGTCACGGTCGACACCAACAACTTCATCGACCTGGATTCCGGTTCGAGCATCAACATGCTGAACTCGGCGGACGGATCCACGGGCATTCTGGTCGGGCCGGCGGCCACGGCCGGGAACGTCACGATCGGCGGCAACATCGCCGTCACCGACAACATCGAGACCTATCCGGACACCGATAGCGACGGAGACCCGGACGGTCCCTTCGCCAATGGGACGGGCCGCTTTGGCGTCCGCCTGACCGGCGGCACGGCCCTTACCGGCAACATCCTCGTCGAAAGCACGGCCGTGATCCAGGTCGAGGGCAACGACTCCCGCGCCGTCTCGCTCGAGCGGGATCTGACGGGGAACGTAACGGCCTTCGGCTCGCTGCGGGCCATCGGCACCAATGCCATCGGCTACAGCCAGACCGGCGCGGTGTCGGGCTCGGTCAACCTCGGCGGTCCCATCGCGGCGCAGGGCCAGGGGGCCTCGGGCGCGGTGATCCAGGGCGACGTCGGCGGCCGTCTGACGCTTCAGGGCGCCATGTCTTCGACCGGTTACCGCTTCTTCAGCCGCCCCAGCGACACGGCGACCGCCCGCCTGGATCCCGACGATCTGCTCCAGGGCGGTTCGACCGTGGTCGTCGGCGGCAACGTCGCGGGCGGCGTGGTTCTGGACGTCCGTCCGGCCGACAACAGCACGACCTCCACCGACGAAGACGGCGACGGCATTCCGGACGCGTCCGAGGGCAACGCCGCCCTGACCGGCTACGGGGCCGCTCCGACGCTGGCCATTGGCTCATCGACCCGGGGAATCACTCTGGGCGTCGCCGGGACCGGCGACCTGAACTATGGCCTGATCAACCGGGGCTCGATCAACGCCGACGGAGTCTATGACGGCATCGCCAGCACGGGCGTCCAGCTCGGCGTCGCGGGCGGCCAGACCCTCGCGATCGCGGGCGGGGTCCGTAACGAGGGAGCCGTCACCGCCCTCGCCCGCAACGGCTCAGCGACGGCCCTGGCGATCGGTGCGGGCACGTCGACGGCACGTATCGACAACACCGGGAGCCTCAGCGCGGGCGTGACATCCACCGTCGGAGGCGTGACCGCAGGCGGGGTGGCCATCGCCGCGGGCGCTTCCGTCCCGACTTTCAACAACACCGGTACGATCATCGCCAGCGCGACGGGTGGCCTGGGCAGTTCGACGGCCGTGCGCGACCTGTCCGGATCTCTGACCACCTTCAACAACGCCGGCGTGATCCAGGCGGTGCTGGGCGCGAACGCCAATGGCGATCCGAGCACCGGAACGGCCACCGCCCTCGATCTGTCCGCCAATACGACCGGCGTGACCTTCCGCCAGTTCGGCGAGGCCAGCGCCCCGACGACGGAAGACCCCGACGCCGACGGCGACGGCGTCACCAACTCCAATGAGCCCTTCCTGGTGGGGGATATACGCTTCGGCTCCGGTGCCGACGTCTTGGCGCTCGAGAACGGCGAGATCCGCGGCGGTTCGGCTTTCGGAGCGGGTGCTGACCGGCTGACGATCACGGGCGGCGGCATCCTCAGAGGCGCCGTCACAGACACGGACGGCCTGCTGACGGTCGATGTCGCCAACGGGACGCTGGATGCGCGTCAGCTCGGTGTGACCGGCGCGACCAGCCTCAATATCGGGGCGAACGGCGACCTGATCGTCACGCTCGATCCGGCCACGGGCAGCAATGCCGGCTTCCGCGTCAACGGGACCGCAACCCTCGCGACCGGGGCTGGTCTGGGCGTGCGCTTCAACTCGCTCATCACCGATCCCCGCCGGTTCACCATCATTGACGCCGATGTGCTGAACGCCGGGACGATCGACCAGAGCGCTGTCCAGACAAACTCGCCCTATCTGTTCGTCGTGTCGGCGGGCACCAATGTCGCGGCCGGAGACGTCTTCGTCGACGCCCGCCGGCGCACGGCCGCCGAGGCCGACCTGATTGCCGTGGAAGCCCAGGCCTTCGACAGCGTCTACGGCTCCCTGGCCGGCAACACCGTTCTGCGCGAGCTGTTCATCGCCCAGACCGGCCGTGAGGGCTTCATCGACCTGTACGAACAGGTCCTGCCCGACCACTCGGGCGGGCCCCTGCTCTCCCTCGCCTCTGGCGTCGACGCCGTCACGCGGGCGCTGTCAGGGCGCAACGCCACGGTCACGCCTGGCGAGACCAGCGCCTGGCTCCAGGAGATCAACTTCTACGCCGACAAGGACAAGACCGACACCTACGGCTTCCGCTCTGAAGGCTTCGGCGTCGCCGGCGGCATCGAGCGCGGGACCGATCTCGGCGCCTTCGGCGTCACGGTGGCCTTCACCTCCTCAGACATCGAAGACCCCGAATCCGAGGCCGAGGAAATCCTGTCCGCCAGCCTGATCGAGCTGGGCCTGTCCTGGCGCGCCCAGGGCCAGGCCTGGTCGACCTGGGCCCGCGCGGCCGGTGGCTACGCCACCTTCGACTCGACGCGCCAGCTGGTGACCCGCGACATCAACCTGATCAACCAGTCCAGCTGGAACGGCTTCACCCTGGCCCTCGCCGGCGGAGCCTCTTACGAGCGCAACTTCGGCCGCCTCAGCGTCCGGCCCGAGGCCTATCTGGAGTACTTCTCGCTCAGCGAGGACGCCCACGTCGAGGAGGGCCTGAACAACGGCTTCAACCTCGAAATCGAGGACCGCGACGGGCACATGTTCGCGGGCGTGGCGGCCGTGAACATCGGCTATGGCTTCGGCGAGAACGGCTGGATCCGACCCGAGCTGCGCCTCGGCTGGCGTCAGAACATCTCGGTCGATCCGGGCGAGACCATCGCCCGCTTCGCCTCCGGCGGTTCGCCCTTCACCCTGTCGCCGGAGTCCATCGAGGGCGGCGGTCCGATCGCGGGCTTCAACCTGTCGGTCGGCAACGACCTGGGTCGCCTGTCGGTCACCGCCGACGCCGAGATGATCGAGGACTACGTCCGCTACACCCTGCTGCTCCGGGCCAGCTTCCGCTTCTAGGGCGGCCGGTCAGCCTTCGCGCAGTTCGACGGTCGAGACCGGTGACACGCCGCGTTCCAGCCGGATCAGGTCCAGCACCTGCACCATCTGCCGTGCCCGCCACAGGCTGGCCAAGTAGATCAGGGTGGTCGCGATCACCACGGCCACCATTCCGAACAGGGTGTCGGCCTGGTCGCGTGCAAAGGCCAGCGTCGCCTCTGGCGCGATCTCGCCGGCCGAGACGAACAGCGTAACCGGCACGGTGACATAGAAGACGGCCAGCATCTGGAACCCAAGCTCCTGGCGTCTCTGGTTCAGTGTCACCAGCGCAGACAGGGCGTTGAACAGTTCGGGCGACGCGTCATGGACCAGAGCGAAGGCCTTGGACGTCGACGGATTGCGCCTCAGACCAGACACGACGTCGTTGCCGAACCACCCCCACGATCCCGGCGTTGTCGCGCCGGAGATCAGCATGCCGATCGTCGGAAACAGCCGCTTGTAGGCCAGCCAGAGGGGCCACACCGGATGATCCAGCGGACGCGGCCTGCGCGGCGTTGTTTCGGTCGTCTCGGTCATCGCGTACCCCCGCCCCAACGATGACCAAAGGCCGTCCTTCGATCAAGCGGGCGGCGACCTCGGTTCGGATCCGCTGACCTTACGCTCTGCCTGTGCCATCTGGAGCAGCGACAGAAAGGACCGCGCCCGCCAGTCCGCGACGAACCGGATCACCACCGCACTCGCCAATCCTGCGATGCCGCCGCCCCAGTAGGCCGCCAGCTCCGGGTTGCGGGCCACGCCGAGAAGCGTTGCAGGAGACAGCTGTGCCCATATCGCCCCGACGGTCAGAGGCACCGTGATATAAGCCAGCACCAGACTGCGGAAGAAATGCTCCTGTCTGCGGCTGTTGATCTCGCCGAGCGCAATCAGTGCGCTGAGCTCGTGGTCCGACACGCTCTCCAGTCGCGCCACGACCGCACGGCTGGGCCACATGGCGCGCAGACCCAGGATTACGTCGAACCAGAAATAGGAGGTTTCGCGCCTGAAGGGCGACCGCGGCGAAAGGCTGGCCAGCAGCGAGCGCCAGAAGGAATAGAGAGCCGTCGTTTCCTGCCACAGCGCCCACAGCCGGTTGTCCGCCAGCGGGCCCTTCTGCCAGGGCTTCAGCCTTCGGGGTTTGCAGGCTTCAACCGCGCCTTCAGGCTCGACGTGTCCCACCGCGATCCCCCCATCGCCTGCACTTCCGCATAGAACTGATCGACCAGGGCCGTGACGGCAAGCTGCGATCCGTTCGACCGCGCCTCGTCCAGCACCAGGCCGAGGTCCTTCCTCATCCAGTCGACTGCGAAGCCGAACTCGAACTCGCCCCGCGCCGCCGTCTTCCAACGATTGTCCATCTGCCAGGACTGGGCCGCACCTTTCGAGATGGCCTCGTACACCGCGTCCGTATCCAGCCCGGCGGCCTGGGCGAAATGCACCGCTTCTGCCAGCCCCTGAACGACTCCGGCGATGGCGATCTGGTTGACCATCTTGGTCAGCTGTCCGGCTCCCGACGGGCCCATGTGCTGGATCGCCTTGGAATAGCTCGTCAGGACCGGCAGCACGCGCTCCAGCGCTTCGCTCTCGCCGCCGGCCATGACGCTCAGCTGCCCGTTCTCCGCCCCGGCCTGTCCGCCGGACACGGGGGCGTCGATAAAGGCCACGCCCCGCTCGGCTGTCAAAGCCGACATCTCACGCGCCACCTTGGCCGAGGTCGTGGTGTGATCGACGATGACCGTCCCGGTCGCCAACGCAGGCATGGCCTCGCCCACGACCTGCCTCACATCCTCGTCGTTTCCGACGCACAGGATGAGCAGTTCAGCCCCCTCAGCCGCCTCGGCCGCCGTCGCCGCGAACCGTCCGCCGTGAACCTTGGCCCAGGCGCGGGCCTTGTCGGGGGACCGGTTGTAGCCCGCCACCTCGTGCCCGGCGGCCAGCACGTGACGCGCCATCGGCCCGCCCATGACGCCCAGTCCGGCGAACCCGATCCTCACGCGCCCGCACCACCCGCGATGCCGTAGCGCCCTCGGAAATAGGTCAGGGTCGCGCTGTCCGAGGCGGTGAAGCTTTCAACCGCCCCGACCAGGATCACATGGTCGCCCATCTGGACCCGCCGATAGGTCCGGCAGTCGAATCGCGCGGCGGCGGCGGCCAGTTGTGGCGGGCCGTCTCCGATCCGGGCGAACTCGCCCTCGGCCATGACCCCGCTGCCTTTGGCGAATCGGCGCGCCAAGCTTTCGGACTGAGCGTCCAACACATGAATGGCGAAACGTTCGGCCTGGGCGAAGGCCGGATACCGCTCGGATCGCTCGTCCAGGCACCACATAACCAGCCGGGGCCGCAGGGACACCGAGGTGAAGGAGTTGATCGTGATCCCGACCGGACCGTCGGGCCCGTCGGCCGTGACCACGCAGACGCCGGTCGCGAAGGCCCCGAGCGCGTCACGATAGGCCCGGGCCTCGCTCAGGCTCACGGCGTCGTCAGGAATGGGTTCTAGGCTCACGTGAGGGACCTAGGCGACCGCGTCACCGGTGGCAACGGTCATCCCGCCGCACAGGTCGCGGAACCGGAACGGCGTCATCCGGGTTGCAGCTCTACCATTAGGAGATACCCATGCGCCTGATCGCCTCGATCGCCCTCTCGGCCGCGGCCGCCTTGACCTTAGCCGCCTGCTCCCAGCCCGAAGAACCGGCGTCCGTGCCGGACACCAACGCCACGGCTCCCGAGGGCACGACCCCGGCAGAACCCAGCGTCGGCTATGCCCCGCCGGAGGGCGGCGGCGTTCCCGGATCCTCGGATGAATCGACCGGACCGGGCAATCCGGATGGCACGGTCGCCGACCCGACCCTGCCGCGCGAGACGCCCAACCCCTAGGCCATATAGCCTCTAGACGAGGCGGCTCTGCACCACGGCCGCGCCGATGAAGCTGGCGAACAGCGGATGCGGCGCGAACGGCCGGCTCTTGAGTTCGGGATGGTATTGAACCCCGATGAACCAGGGGTGGTCTGTCCGCTCGACCGTCTCGGGCAGTACACCGTCGGGCGACAGGCCCGCGAACCGAAGACCCTCGGCCTCGATGGCCTCGCGGTAGTTGATGTTGACCTCGTAGCGGTGGCGGTGCCGCTCGCTGATGGCGCTGGTGCCGTAAATCTCGGCGATCTTCGAGCCCGGCGCGAGCGTGGAATCATAGGCTCCCAGCCGCATCGTTCCGCCCAGGTCGCCGCCCTGCTGGCGCAGGACGCGCTGGTTTCCCTGCGTCCATTCAGTCATCAGACCGACGACCGGTTCGTCGGTCGGACCGAACTCGGTGGACGAGGCCTTCTTGAGCCCCGCCTGGTTGCGTGCCGCCTCGATCACCGCCATCTGCATGCCGAAACAGATGCCGAAATAAGGGATGTTGCGTTCGCGAGCGAAGCGCGCCGCCTCGATCTTGCCTTCGGCCCCCCGCTCGCCGAAACCGCCGGGCACCAGCACCGCGTGCGCCCCCTGCAGTCGGTCCTCGCACAGTTCGCGGTCGCCCTCGAAGGTGTCGGCCTCAACCCAGTCAATGTTGACCTTGACGTTGTTGGCCACGCCCCCGTGGTGCAGAGCCTCGATCAGGGATTTGTAGGCATCCTTCAGGACCGTGTATTTGCCGACCACGGCCACGGTGACCTCGCCGTCGGGCTGTAGACGACGCCGCGCGATCTCTTCCCACTGGGCCAGGTCCGGCTCGGGCGCGTCGGTGATGCCGAAATGGGCCAGGACCTCGGCGTCCAGTCCCTCGCGGTGGTAGTCCAGCGGCACGGCATAGATGTCGGCCGAATCCATCGCCTGGATCACGCCCGACGGGCGCACGTTGCAGAACAGGCCGATCTTGCGCTTCTCGTCCTCGGGGATCGGGAACTCGCAGCGGCACAGCAGGATATCGGGCTGAATGCCGATGGAGCGCAGTTCCTTGACCGAGTGCTGCGTCGGCTTGGTCTTCATCTCCCCGGCGGTCTTGATGAAGGGCAGCAAGGTCAGATGGACGAAGCAGGACTGGCCGCGCGGCAGGTCCTGGCCCAGCTGGCGGATGGCCTCGAAGAAGGGCAGGCCCTCGATGTCGCCGACCGTCCCGCCGATCTCGACCAGGACGAAGTCGACCTCATCGCCGTCATCGGTCAGGGCCGGCGTCAGGCAGAAGGATTTGATCTGGTCGGTGACGTGGGGAATCACCTGGACCGTCGCGCCCAGATAGTCGCCGCGCCGTTCCTTCTCGATGATGGTCGAATAGATGCGACCGGTGGTGATGTTGTCGGATTTCGCCGCCGAGACGCCGGTGAACCGCTCGTAGTGGCCCAGATCCAGGTCCGTCTCCGCCCCGTCGTCGGTCACGAAGACCTCGCCGTGCTGATAGGGGCTCATCGTGCCGGGATCGACGTTCAGATAGGGGTCCAGCTTGCGCAGCCGGACCTTGTACCCCCGCGCCTGAAGCAGCGCGCCGAGGGCCGCAGACGCCAGCCCCTTGCCGAGGGATGAGACCACCCCGCCCGTGATGAACACATATCTAGCCACGGGGGATCACCTTAGGCGCTGATTCGGCACCGCCAAAGGATCGCCGCGCGATCCGGCTTGCCGAAAGACGGATTGCGATGCGATCCGCTGTTGAAAACAAAACTCCGCCCCGGCGCGGGTCCGGAGCGGAGGCGATGAGGGCGGGAGGAGCGGCGGGAGCGAGGCCCGCCGTCACCTTATTGCTCCGGCGCGGGGGCCGGGGTGGCGCCGACCGTCGGCAGGCTGGCTTCCAGGTCGTCCAGTGACGGCGCGGTGCGCGGGGCCGGCACGGTCTGAGGCGGAGGAGCGGCACCGGTGGCTTCGGGCGCCGCAGTGCTACCCACGGCGATCGAGCCCAGAGCATCGGCGTCTACGACCGACTGGCTGGACCGTTCGATGTTGCCAACGATGGTCAGCAGGATCGCACAGACCCCAAACGCCCCGCCCAGCCACCAGGTGGCCACCGTCAGGAGATTGCCCGCGCCGCGCGCCGTCATGAAGCCCGAGGGCCCGCCGCCCATGCCCAGCGCGCCCCCTTCGGAGCGCTGCATCAGGACGACCCCGGTCAGAGCGACAGAGATGATGATCATGGCGACGAGGAGAATGGTCTGGAGCATGGTGCCGCTTATGTGTGGCGAGAGCCCCCGCCGATCAAGCGGCGGCGTCTAACATCCTTGCCGACCCACGGCAACGCGCGCCTTAGGCTGCCCGCACGATCGCGAGGAAATCCTCTGCCTTCAGCGACGCCCCGCCGACCAACGCCCCGCCAACCTCCTCGACCGCCAGCAACTCCGCTGCGTTCTTCGGATTGACCGAGCCGCCGTACAGGATCGGCGTCGCCGCCGCGTCCAGCTGCTCGATCAGCGCAGCCCGGATGGCGGCATGCATCTCGGCGACCTGCGCCGTCGTCGGCGTGCGGCCGGTTCCGATGGCCCAGACCGGCTCATAGGCCACGGCGAAATCCCGCCCGCGCAGACTTTCCGGCAGTGATCCGGCGAGCTGGGCCGTCACGACTCCAATCGCCCGACCCGCGTCGCGCTGTTCCATCGTCTCGCCGACGCAGACGATGGGCATCAGCCCCGCCCGCAAAGCCGCCTCGACCTTGGCCGCCACGTCTGTGTCGCTTTCGCCGAAGGTCGCCCGACGCTCGGAGTGGCCCACGATGACCAGCGACGCGCCCGCGTCCTTCAGCATCTCGGCCGACACCGACCCGGTGAAGGCCCCCGACGCCTCGGCATGACAGTCCTGACCCCCGACCTCGACCGCCCCGCCCTTCAGCCGCCACGCCGCCTGGGCGATCAGGGTCGCGGGCATGCACAGTCCAACCTGGTTAGCCGTCGGTTCGGACGCCAGGGCGGCCCGGACCGCCTCTGCCTCGGCCAGTTGGGCCGCCAGACCGTTCATCTTCCAGTTGCCGACGATCATCTTCACGGATTGTTTCATGGGGGTCTGTCTAGGCACCGCCTCGCCCGGCGCCAAGCCCGCCCGCCGGCCCACCCACCGGTCTGCGCTTGCGAGGGTCGCCCGCCCTCCCCTATAGGCCAGCGAGGCGCTTCCCGCCGTCCGACGTTCCCAGGCCCGCTTCCATGATTTCCGGCTTCCGCGACTTCGCCAAGTCCAAGTGGGCGATCGCCCTCTTTGCGCTGCTGATCCTCAGCTTCGCCGTCGTCGGCGGCACCCAGGCCGACATCTTCGGCAGCCTGGGTCCGAAGAATGTGATCGACGCCGGCGACCGGTCGCTGTCGCCCGCCCAGTTCCGCGCCGACTTCGACCGGATCCGCGGCAACGTCCAGCAGGAGCAGGGTCGCCCCGTGACGCTGGAAGACCTCGTCGGCCAGAACGCCCATGTCCAGTACCTGGAAAGCCAGACCCGCCGCCTCGGCTTCCTGAACTGGGCCCACAAGGCCGGCATCCGCGTCGACGAGAGCCTGGTGCTGGACCGCATCCGCGAGATCCCAGCCTTCTTCGACCAGATCACGGGTGCTTTCGACGAGGCGACCTATCAGCAGATGCTGGCCCAGGAGAACATCACCCCGCTGCAGCTGGAGGAAGAGTTCCGCGACACCGCCGTGTCCGAGCATTTCGCCTCCGCCGTCGCCGCCGGTCTTCGCGCCCCGCGCGTCTACGGCGCACTTGTCGCCGCGCGTGCCTTCGAGGTTCGTGACGGCCGCTGGTTCACGGTCACCCAGGCCATGGCCGGGACCACGCCCGCGCCGACGGACGCCCAGCTAACGGCCTTCCTCAACGAAAACGCCGCCCAGCTGCGTCGCCCAGAGTTCCGTATCGCCTCGGTCATCGTCTTCAGCGACGCGCCGAACGCGACGCCGCCCGCCATTCCCGAGGCCCGCATCGTCGAGCGCTACAACTTCCGCCGCGAGGCCCTGTCGACGCCCGAGCGCCGCAGCTTCACCACCCTCACCGTCGCCGATCGCGCGGCCGCCGAACGCATCGCCGCTGCGCTCCGCGCTGGCCAGTCGCCCCAGGCCGTGGCCGAGGCCAACAACGTCGAGGCCGTGCCCTACGTCGACCAGCCCCAAAGCGCGATCGCCGATCCCGCCATCGGCTCGGCCGTCTTCGGTCTGGCGGCCAACCAGGTGTCGGCCCCCATCCAGGCCCGCGTCGGCTTCACCGTCGCCCGGCTGACCACCATCACCCCCGGCCAGGCCGCAACCCTCGAGAGCGTCCGCGACGCCGTCGTCCAGGAATTACAGCTGGAGGATGCCCGCGCCCGCGTGTTCAGCCGCGTCGAGGCCTATGAGAAGGCCCGCGCCGATGGCAAGACCCTGGCTCAGGCGGTTCAGGAGGTCGGCGCCCGCATCGTCCAGCTGCCGCCCTTCACCCAGGACGGTCAGCTGCCGGATGGCCAGCCCATGAACGCCCCGCCGCTGATCCTTCAGAACGCCTATGCGCTCACCGCGGGGGCCGAGAGCGAGGTCGTCGACGCCGGCGAGGGCCAGTATTTCGTCGTGCGTCTGGACTCGATCCAGCCCGCCTCCCTGCCGACGCTGGCAGAGGTGCGCGAGCCCCTCGCCCAGCGCTGGACCGAACGCGAGAACGCCCGCCGCCTGTCGGCTCTGGCCGAGCGTCTGGCCACGCGCGTACGCGGCGGCGAGGACATCGCTGCGGTCGCCGCTTCGGCCGGAGCCACGATCAACACCCGCACGAACGTCCAGCAGAATGCCGAGAGCCAGACCGATCTGGGTGAGGGCATCCTCCAGGGCCTGTTCGGCCAGGGTCGGGGCCAGGTCTTCACGGCCCAGGCCTCGGCAAACAGCTCGGTCGTCGGCCGCGTCGACGCCGTGCGGGCCGCCGACCCCGCCACCAGCGCCCCCCTCGCCGATCAGGTCCGGCCGCGCATCTCACAGGAGTTCGTCGGCGGCCTCGGCGAGCTTCTGGTCAATGCGGCCTCCACGCGGTCCAAGGCGGAGAACGACCTAGTCCTCGCGCTCGAGGCTCTGGGCGTCGATGCCCCCGCCGCCGCCACGACGCCAGCCGCTCCGGCGCAATGACCCAGGCCGCCGGTGCCGATCCGGCGCGCGAGCTCGCCCTCGCCGCGCTTCGCTCCGGCCGTCCCGCCATCGTCCACCGGCGGATCGTCGACGACCTGGAGACTCCGGTCTCGGCCTATCTGAAGGTCGGCTGGGGCCGCCCCCACGCCTTCCTGCTGGAATCCGTCGAAGGCGGGGCTCTGAACGGCCGATATTCGATCATCACCCTGGACCCGGATGTCGTCTGGCGCTGCCGGTCCAATGCGGCCGAGATCGCCCGGGGCAAGGACATCGGGACAGGGCGCTTCACCTGTCAGCCCGGCGGAGCCCTCGACAGCCTTCGCGCCCTGATCGCCGAAACGCGCTTCGACATTCCCGACGGCCTCCCGCCCATGGCCGCCGGTCTGTTCGGGGTGTTCGGCTACGACATGGTGCGGCTTCTGGAGCCGCTGGGAACACCGAACCCGGACCCGCTGGATCTGCCCGACGCCGTCCTGACGCGGCCTTCCCTGATCGCCGTCTTCGACTCGGTCATGCACGAGATCGTCGTCATGGCCCCGGTCTGGCCCGGGGGTGTTCCGGAACGCGATACCGCCGCGGCGTCCGCTCGTCTGGACGCCTTCGAGCGAGACCTGCGTCGGCCGCTCGTGGCCCGCGCCCCGGTCGCCGCGGCCGAGACCCCGGACTTCCACTCCCCCGTGGACGGCGCGGCCTATACGGACCTGGTCGCCCAAGCCAAGAATTACATCGCCGCCGGCGACATCTTCCAGGTAGTGCTGAGCCACCGTTTCAGCGCGCCCTTCAACGGCGACCCCTTCGCCTTCTACCGCTCGCTGCGCCGTCAGAACCCGTCGCCCTATCTTTATTTCCTCAACTTCGGCGACTTCCAGCTGGCGGGCTCCAGCCCCGAGATCCTGGTCCGGCTGAAGGACGGCGGCATCACCATCCGGCCCCTGGCGGGCACCCGCTCGCGCGGCGCGACGCCCGAGGCCGACCGCGCCCTGGAGTCCGAACTGCTGGCCGATCCCAAGGAGCGCGCCGAACATCTGATGCTGCTTGACCTGGGCCGGAACGACGTCGGTCGCGTCGCCGCGCCCGGCAGCGTCCGGGTGACCGAGAGTTTCGTCGTCGAACGCTACAGCCAGGTCATGCACATCGTCTCAAACGTCGAGGGCCGGGCCCGCGACGATCTCGACGCCGTCGACGCCCTGCTGGCTGCCCTTCCCGCCGGAACCCTGTCGGGCGCGCCCAAGGTCCGCGCCATGGAAATCATCGACGAGTTGGAGACCACCAAGCGCGGCGTCGGCTATGGCGGTGGCGTCGGCTACATCTCGGCCGGCGGAGAGGCCGACATCTGCATCGTACTCAGGACCGCGATGTTCGCCGACGGCCAGGTCTTCGTCCAGGCCGGTGCCGGCGTTGTGGCCGACAGCGATCCGGCCGCCGAATACGCCGAGACCGAGGCCAAGGCCCGCGCCCCCATCCGCGCCGCCGCAGACGCCTGGCGCTTCGAGCTCGGTGCGCCGCTGAACGACTGAGGCCAGACTGAAACCCGTCCCGGCCCGCCGTCGTAACCCTGTGGTCCGAGGGGAGACAGCCGATGACCATGCCATTGACCGTGACCTTCACCGGCGGCGCGACAGGCGAATGGATCGTCGCCAAGGCCATCGCCGTGACCGGCCCGGCCCTCGATCCGGCCAGCCGCCTGTCGATCAGCGAGGGAGCCGATCCGCCCACCGGCATCTGGGCGCTGACGGGCACGGTCAGCAATGTCCGCTATGCCAACCGATCGGAAGTCACCGCCCTGCGCGCCCGCCAGGCCGGACTGCAGCGGCCGGAGGCGACCCGCGCCGCCCTCATCCCAATCCGCAAGACGGAGGCGTGGTGGGCGCTGGCCCAGGACGAGCGCCGCGACATCCTTGAGGAGCAGTCGCACCACACCGCCATCGGGCTCGACTACCTGCCCCAGGTCGCCCGCCGCCTGCATCACTCGCGCGACCTCGGAGAGCCGTTCGACTTCCTGACCTGGTTCGAATACGCGCCCGAGCACGAGAGCGCCTTCGAACATCTGCTGGAGCGTCTCCGGGCCACCCCGGAGTGGACCTATGTGGACCGCGAAATCGACATCCGTCTGGAGCGCCAGCCCGCGTAGCCAGCGTCCGGTCGGTTAGGCCGGTACGGGCTCGGCGATCTCGGCGTCGTCCTCCTCGTCATAACCCACCAGCCTCAGCGCCCGACCCTTCATGCCGTTCAGCTCGGCCCAGCGCAGCAGGCCCTCCTCGCGGCCGTGGGTGATCCAGACCTCCTCTGGCCGGATCTCTTCGAAGGTCGCGATCAGCTCGGGCCAGTCGGCGTGGTCGGAGATCACCAGCGGCAGTTCCACGCCCCGCTGCTTGGCCCGCGCCTTGACCAGCATCCAGCCCGAGGCGAAGGCCGTCACCGGATCGGCGAAGCGTCGTGCCCATCGATCCTGGATCGCCGACGGCGGCGCGATCGCGACCTCGCCCCCCAGCGCGTCCTTCTTCAGCCCGGTGGCCGACAGGATCGGGCCCAGTTCGACGCCCTCGCGTTCGTACAGCCGGTTCAGCCGCTCCAGCGCCCCGTGGACGTAGATCGGCCTCTCCCACCCCGCCTCGCGCAGCAGCTTGATCACCCGCTGCGCCTTGCCCAGGGCATAGGCCCCCACCAGATGCGCCCGGTCCGGAAACTGGCCCAGCGACTGGACCAGCCGCCCGATCTCCTCGGCGTCCGGCGGATGGGTGAAGACGGGCAGGCCGAAGGTCGCCTCCGAGATGAAGACGTGACACGGCACGGGCTCGAAACCCGCGCAGGTCGGGTCGCGCCGCCGCTTGTAGTCGCCCGAGACCACCATGGTCAGGCCCTGATGGGTGATCACCGCCTGGGCCGAGCCCAACACATGCCCGGCCGGGACCAGCCGGATCTCCACCCCGTTGTGCGACGCCGTCTCGCCATAGCCGACCGCCTGCCTCAACCGCGTGAAGTCCTCGCCGTAGCGCTCGGCCATGATCGCGAGGGTCTGGGGCGTCGCCAGAACGGCCCCATGGCCGGAGCGCGCGTGATCGGAGTGGCCATGGGTGACGACGGCGCGGTCCACCGGCCGGACGGGGTCGATGTAGAAGTCGCCGGGCGGACAGTACAGGCCGGCCGGAGTGGGGTGCAGCAGGTCTTCGGGACGGATCATCGTGACAGATATGGCTCTGGATGCTTGCGCGACCAACCGCGCTGGATAAGGACGATCCAATGAGCGATCCGTTCCTGACCTATATCCTTCCCCAGCTGGCGTCCGGTGCCGCCCACACCCACGCCCTGGGCTTCGTCTACGAGGGCTTCGAGGGCGACCGCGTTCGCCTGCGTACGCCGTGGCGACCCGACCTGGTCGGCGACCCCGACACCGACGTCTTCGCCGGCGGGCTGGTCACCGCGATGCTGGATCACGTCGGGGGCCTCGCGGTCTGGGTGGCGCTGGGCGGGTTTCGGCCGATCGCCACGCTTGACCTGCGCATCGACTATATGCGGGCCGCCCGCCCCCGCGCCGACCTGCTGTCGGAGGCCCGCTGCTATCGCCTGACGCGCACCATCGGCTTCGTCCGGGCCTGGGCGTTCGAGGATGACCCGGCGGACCCTGTCGCGGCAGCCCAGTCGACCTATGTCATTGACTCGGACGGAGGCCGGGGCATCGGGGCCAATCTGAAGTCGGGAGAGGCGGCATGAGCGCCCTTCTCGACAACATCCCCTATGCCCGGTTCCTCGGCCTGAGGACCGAACAGGCGGGCGACGTCCTGACCGTGACAATGCCGTTCGCGGATCGGTTGATCGGAAATCCGCTTCTGCCGGCGCTGCACGGGGGGGCGACCGCCGCGATGCTGGAACTGACCGCCGTCGCCCAGGTCGCCCTGGTCTGGCCGCGCCTGCGCCTGCCGCGCCCCATCACGGTGACGACCGCCTACCTGCGCTCTGGCCGCCCGCAGGACGTGTATGCGCGCGCTCGTATCTCGCGGGCCGGACGCCGTGTCGCCCACGTCATCGCCGAGGCCTGGCAAGACGACCCGGCCCAGCCCATCGCGAGCCTCACAGCCCACTTCTCCCTCGATCACAACCCAAACTTGTCATAAACCATAACTCATGATTGTCTTCGGTGTGGCGCTCGGCCACGCAGGGAGATCATCATGTCCAGAGAGACCATCAGCGAGACTGTCGCCGCCCGCCTTCACTCGGCCGAGGCCGCTATTGACGCGGCCCTGATCGAAACCGCTCAGCTGGCCGCTTTGCTGCCCGCGGCCCGCGCCCAGGCTTATCTGTCGGCGGTGTCGGGGCAGAAGGCGTTCGACGGCACCGCCGCCTCGATCGGAGCCCTGGCCGAGGCGCGCGCGCACATCGTCAGCACCCACAACGCCTTGGCTGTCCTCGCCCGCAAGATGGGTCTGGATACCGTCGCAGTGGGAATCCTGGACAAGCCCGAAGACGAACCGCCCCACGGCGGCGGCGGAATTCAGGTTTCACTCGCCCCACAGGTTAACAAAGCGCTACCGCAAACCCTCTAAGCGTGTTAAGGTTCTCTTTACCAACAGTTCTGTTTGGAAGGGGCTACACAATGGATCGTACTGAAGTTGTCGCCAGCGTCGCAAGCGACTTGCACGCCAGCGAGCGTGCCATCGACGCTGCCATCACCTCGACCACCACCCTGGTGCAGTCGATGATCGGGGCCCGCGCCCTGCTGAACCTCTCGCCGGTGGCTGCCGCCGGTTCGCAGACCAAGGCCATGGAGGCTATCGCCGCCCTCGCCTCGGCCCGCGAAGCCATCGTGGCGTGCCATGCCGAACTTCAGCGCGACCATCGTCGGATGGGCTTCGGTGCCTACGCCGTCGGCATCCTGGACAAGCCCAGCGACTGGGATTCGGGACGCCCGCCAGCCGTGACCGATCAGCGCGCAGCGTGAATTCGCAGTAACCTTGCCCTCGTTCAATAGTCGGTAAGGCAGACTCAAGTCAGATTAGCCCTCGCGTCGATCCCGGCGCGGGGGCTTTTTGATGCTCGACACGTTGTGGTCGCAGATCGCGTTACTGTTCATCGTTGCGATCGGCGTCTTCGCCTTCTGGAAGGGCGGCGACGCCGAGCGTCTGGGTATGGGCGCCTGGATCCTCGGGTGGTTGGCCGCGATGCTCATTCAGCAGGACGGCAAGCTGTACCAAGAGTTCCAGATTGGACTGTTCATTCTCGATATCGCGATGCTGGCCGTGTTTGCGGCCCTGACCTGGCGTTTCCGACGATCCTGGCCGGTCTGGGCCGGCGCGTGCCAGTTGGTAATCCTGACGTCCCACATCGCCTTTCCGCTGGCGAAGGCCGCGTCCATGACCGCCTTCTACACCGTGGTGAATCTCGCCGGTTACGGCATCCTCATCGCCATCGGCGTCGGCACCTTCTGGGCTTGGCAGGACCGCCGTGCGGCAGGGCTGGAGTAGGGATTTATTCCTGGCTACGGTCGGAACGAGCCGAACGAATTGCCCCGCTGCCCGTCGCCATGCCCCTGTCCCACGCCCGTCTCTGGTCCGCGCTCGACGCCCTTGCGCATCGCGAGGGCCTGTCGGCGTCCGGGCTGGCCCGGCGCGCAGGACTGGACGCCACGGCGTTCAATCCGTCCAAGCGGTTCGGCCCGGGGCAGCCGCCCCGCCCACGCTGGCCCTCGACCGAGAGCCTGAACCGGATTCTCGAGGTCACTGACGTGACCCTCGCCGAGTTCGCCGCCTTGGCGGATGACGCCCCGCCCCGCGTCGCGACGGCACCCCTGATCGGCATGGCCCAGGCGGGCCAGGACGGCTTCTTCGACGACGCGGGCCTGCCGACCGGCGAGGGCTGGGACCAGACCGACCTGCCCTCCCCGACCGACAGCCTGTTCAGCCTGCGCATCACGGGCGACTCGATGGCACCGCTGTACCGCGATGGCGACCGGGTTCTGGTCGACCGCGACCGTGCCGACGTTCGGCGGGGCGACCGGGCCGTCGTTCGTACCGTGTCGGGCGAGACCCTGGCCAAGGAGGTCGGAACCCTGACCGCCAATACGGTGACGCTCGTCTCGATCAACCCGGACTATCCGCCCCGCACCTTCCCTCGCGCCGATATCGCCTGGATGGCGCGGATCCTTTGGGTCAGCCAGTAGCCGACGAACGAAAGGCCGCCCCTTGCGAGACGGCCTTCCTATTCCGTTGGTCTACGCACTCAAGGAGCGAGTCTCCGCGAGCCGAGCATTATCGCCCTAGGCTCAATACGGTTGGACGTAGTTGGCGTTGACCCAGCCGCCACCGGCGATCTGGACCCATTCGCCCTGAGAACCGACCGCCGTGAAAGGCTGACCGGCCGACAGGCTGCCTGCCTGACGGTAGTTGGTCCCCGGACCCGAGCGGATGCGCAGGTTCGACGAAGCGCGATACTGGGCTCCGCTGGAGCTGCCCTGGGCGTTCACCCGGGCGCGCTGCTGGTTGCAGCCGATGTAGGAGCCGGCCGCGGCACCGGCGGCACCGCCGGCGACGGCGCCCAGCGCGCGCTCATTGCTCGAAATCCGGCTGCCGGCCAGTGCGCCCAGCACGCCACCGATCACCGCGCCGGTGGTCTGGCGACCGCCGGGGGCGTCGCAGCTGGTGATGCCGTTCGATTGGGCCTGGGCCGCCATGGGGGCGGCGGTGACCAGCGCAGCCAGGGCGGCGGCGGTCGCGAAAGTGGTGTTCAATGTCTTCGACATGGCTCTCTCCGTTTCATCGAGGTTGGTCGATGTCAGGCATAATGCGCGCTACCGTATGAAGGCTCCCCAAGCTCTGCGGTTATTTTCGGTTCATGTTTGTTGTCGCTACCGCTCGCCGCGCGGCGGCTCGCTGCTTGAGCGACGACGGCCTCAGCTCCTGGCCAGGTTCCCGTGCGCGCCTGCCTCGATCAACTCGATCGTCTGCCCCAGACCATAGATCGCCGCGAACGAACCGAACCGCGGCCCCTGCGACGCGCCGAGAAGCACTTCGTACAGCGCTCCGAACCAGCCCCTCAGCGGTTCGAACGCGTGTTCCTTGCCCACCGCATAGACCTCGCCCTGGATCAGCTCGCCATCGGTCGTGTCGGCCGGCAGGGCCTTCAGCCGCCCCGACAGATCCAGCAGAGCCGCCTTCTCTCTGTCGTCGGGCAGGCGATAGGACTTCGTCGGCTTCACGAAATCCTCGTAGTAGTTCAACGCCCGGTCCATCAGCCCATCGAGCACCGGCTCGTTCTCCGGCGTCGCCTCGGGCAGGTATTTGGCGAAGTACGCCCACAGTTGCGCCTTGTTGGACGCATTGGCCACGCCGACCAGGTTCAACAGCAGAGCGAACGACACCGGCGAAGCGACCTCGGGCGGTGTCCCGGCGTGGATCGACCACACGGCGTTGTCGATCTGCTTGGCGGGCTCCTGCGACCGATAGGCGTCGATGGCACCCAGATAGTCGTCGATGGCGCGCGGAATGACGTTGAAGTGCAGGCTCTTGGCCGACTTCGGCGACTGGAACATGTACCAGCTCAGGCTCTCGGGCGTGCCGTATCGCAGCCACTGCTCCATCGTCAGGCCATTGCCCTTGGACTTGGAGATCTTCTTGCCCTCGACGTCGAGGAAGAGCTCGTAGTTGAACCCCTCCGGCGGCGTCCCACCCAGCGCCCGACAGACCTTGGAGCTCTCGCGCACGCTCTCGATCAGATCCTTGCCACTCATCTCGTAGTCGACGTCCAGCGCGGTCCAGCGCATGGCCCAGTCCGGCTTCCACTGCAGCTTCACATGGCCGCCCGTGACGGGAAGCTCGGTCCGGCCGCCTGCGGGATCGTCAAACACGATGGTGCCTTTGGCGACGTTCCGCTCCAGCGTCGGCACCTGCAGGACATGGCCGGTCACCGGGCTGATCGGCAGGAAGGGCGAGTAGGTCTCGCGCCGCTCGGGCCCCAGCGTCGGCAGCATGATCGCCTGCACCGCATCGAACCGGTCCAGCAGGCACAACAGAACGTCGTCGAAACGCCCGGACGCGTAGGTCTCGGTCGAACTCATGAACTCGTAGTCGAACCCGAAACCGTCCAGGAACGCCCTCAACCGCGCGTTGTTGTGCGCCCCGAAGCTGTCATGCGTTCCGAACGGATCGCGCACCCGCGTCAGCGGCAGGTGCAGGTCGGCTGCCAGCATCTCCGGGTTCGGCACCCCTTCCGGCACCTTCCGCAGCCCGTCCATGTCGTCGGAAAACGCGATCAGCCGCGTCGGCCAGTGATCCCCCGTCAGCGCGCGAAAGGCGTTCCGCACCATCGTCGTGCGCGCCACCTCGCCGAAGGTCCCCATGTGCGGCAAGCCCGACGGTCCATACCCCGTCTCCAGCACCACGGGTCGACCCAGCGCCTCGAAGGTCTTGAGCGCCTCGTCCGTCTTGCCGGCGTCGATCAGCAGCTTGGCCGCGACCCGGTCCTCGTCCGACAGGCGCTTTTTCAGCACATGGTCGAGCAGAGCCCGAGCCTGTTCAAAGGGCCACGACTTGGCCTCGCGGGCCAGGGGAACGAGGTTCTGAAGCATGGCGCGGGTTTGGCGGTTGGCGCCTGCACCGTCAACGTTTAGGCGCTGACCGGATGAAGACCGCCGACTTCGATTTCGACCTGCCGGAGGACCGCATAGCGCTCCGTCCGGCCGAGCCGCGCGATGCGGCCCGCCTCCTGGTCGTCCAGGACGGCGCGCTCACCGACCACCCGATCCGCGACCTTCCCGACTTTCTGCTGCCCGGCGACGCCCTGGTCTTCAACGACACCCGCGTCATCCCCGCCCGTCTGTCCGGCGTCCGCACTCGCCCCGGCCCCGACGGCGAGACCCTGACAGTCCCCGTCGAGGCCACCCTGCATCACCGCGACGCGCCCGATGCCTGGTCGGCCTTCATGAAGCCGGGCAAGCGGATAAAGGCGGGCGACCGGGTCGTTTTCTCGTCTCCCTCCCCCCTTGAGGGGGAGGGCTTGAGCGCGACGGTCATATCGAAACAGGACGACGGCCTGATCACCCTGCGCTTCGACCGCGCCGGCCCCGCGCTCGACGACGCCATCCGTCAGGTCGGTGTCATGCCCCTGCCCCCCTACATCGCCGCCAAACGCCCCGAGGATGACCGCGATCGGTCGGACTATCAGACTGTCTTCGCCCAGCATGACGGCTCCGTCGCCGCGCCCACCGCCGGGCTACACTTCACCCCTGCCCTGCTGGAGGCTATCCGCGCCCGGGGCGTCTCGACCCACGCCGTGACCCTGCACGTCGGAGCCGGCACCTTTCTACCAGTGAAGGCCGACGACACCGCCGATCACCGGATGCATTCTGAATGGGGCACGGTGTCGGAGGACACCGCCGCCGCCCTCAACGCCGTCCGCGCGGCCGGCGGCCGCATCGTCTGCGTCGGCACCACCTCCTTGCGCCTACTGGAGTCCGCCGTTACGCCCGACGGCGTGATCCAGCCCTTCCACGGCGACACGGCCATCTTCATCACCCCCGGGTACCGCTTCAGGGCCGCCGACGTGCTGATGACCAACTTCCATCTGCCGAAATCGACCCTGTTCATGCTGGTCAGCGCCTTCGCAGGGTTGGAGACGATGAAGGCGGCCTACGCACACGCCATCGAAACCGGCTACCGCTTCTACTCTTACGGCGATGGCTCGCTGCTGTTCCGGACCGCGCACTCGCAATCCAACTGAGCCGACGCTACATCGGCTGGGAACAAGCGTGAGAGCCCCCATGTCCGATCCCGTCGTCATCGTCGCCTTCGCCCGCACGCCCATGGGCGGATTTCAGGGTGCCTTCACCGGCGTCAAGGCGACAGAGTTGGGGGCCACGGCGGTCAAGGCGGCAGTCGAACGCGCCGGCCTGTCGCCGGACAAGATCGAGCAGATCGTCATGGGCTGCGTCCTGCCGGCTGGCCTCGGCCAGGCGCCGGCGCGCCAGGCCGCCATCGGTGCGGGTCTGGGTCAGCATGTCGAGGCCACGACGGTCAACAAGATGTGTGGATCGGGTCTGCAGGCCGTGATGATGGCGTCCGACAGCCTCGCGGCCGGCTCCGCAGACATCATCGTCGCAGGCGGCATGGAGTCGATGACCGGTGCCCCCTACCTCATGACCAAGCACCGCGGCGGTGCCCGCATCGGGCACGATGTGCTGGTCGACAGCATGTACATGGACGGGCTGGAGGACGCCTATACCCCCGGCAAGCTGATGGGGGCCTTTGCCGAGGATGCGGCCCGCACCTATCAGTTCACGCGCGAGGCCCAGGACGCCTATGCGCTGGAAAGCCTCAGCCGCGCCCGCACCGCGATCGAGACGGGGGCCTTCGCCGCCGAGATCGTCCCGGTCGAGGTCGCGGGCAGAAAAGGCACCGTCACGGTCGCCGAGGACGAACAGCCCGGCAAGGCCATGCCGGAGAAGATCCCGACGCTGAAGCCTGCATTCAGCAAGGACGGCACCATCACCGCCGCCAACGCTTCGTCCATTTCCGACGGTGCCGCCGCTCTGGTCATGACGCGTGAGAGCGTGGCCAAGGCGCTGGGCCTGCCGATCGTCGCCCGCATCGTGTCGCACGCCGCCCACGCCCATGAGCCCGGCCTGTTCACCACCGCGCCCGTCCCCGCCATGCAGAAGGCGCTGAAGAAGGCAGGCTGGTCGGTCGAGGATGTCGACCTGTGGGAGATCAACGAGGCCTTCGCCGTCGTGCCCATGATCGCCATGCAGGAGATGGGCATCGACCACGCCCGCCTGAACGTGAACGGCGGCGCGACGGCGCTCGGTCACCCCATCGGCGCGTCCGGGGCCCGCGTCCTGACGACCCTGCTGGCGGCGCTCCAGGCGCGCGGCGGCAAGAAGGGCATGGCGTCGCTCTGCATCGGTGGCGGCGAAGCCGTGGCCCTCGCGGTCGAAATCGCATGACCCTGGACCGGCGCAGCCTGATCGGCGCGGGCGTGCTGGCGACGGCCGCCTCGCCAGCCCTCGCGCGCCGCACGCTCCCGGCTCAGAGCCTCGCACCGCCGGACCCCACCGAGACCGTCCGCCTCTGGCCCGCCGGCGCGCCCGGCGGCGAAGGCGTCACCGTCACGGCCGTCGTGCCCGAACGCTCGACCGACCCGGCCTTTCACGACCGCTACGCCCAGTACACGACCGACCCGATCCTGACGGTCATGCGACCGCAGCGACCCAACGGCGCGGCCATGCTGCTGATCCCGGGCGGCGGCTATCGCTGGGCCGTCCTCGACAAGGAAGGGTTCGACGTCGGGCGGGTCTTCGCGGCGGCCGGGGTCACCTGTTTCGTCCTGCGCTATCGCCTGCCCTCCGACGGCTGGGCGGCCGGGCCCGCCGCGCCGCTTCAGGACGCCCAGCGCGCGCTGCGCCTCATCCGCGCTCGCGCCGCCGAGTTCGGCATCGACCCACAGCGCATCGCCAGCCTCGGTGCCTCGGCCGGCGGCCATCTCGCGGGCCTGCTCGCCGCCCGGCCAGACGCCACCTACGCGGCCGTGGACGACGCGGACGCCGCATCCTTCCGACCCGACCTCAACGTCCTGCTTTATCCCGTCGTGACCATGGCGGACCCCCACGCCCATACCGGATCGCGCCTGCACCTGCTGGGCCCCACGCCCTCGCCCGAGCGCATTGCGGAGTGGTCGCTCGACCATATGGACTGGACCGGCGTCGCGCCGACCGTCCTGATCCACAGCATGGACGACGTCAGCGTCCCTCCCGAAAACAGCTTGATGCTGATCCCCCGCCTGCGCGCCGCCGGCGTAGCGACCGAGGCCCATCTGTTCCAGGAGGGCGGCCACGGCTTCGGCATCCGGCTGATCGCTGGCAAACCGGCCGCCGTCTGGCCCGAGCTGGCGCTCGCCTTCGGCCGTCGGAACGGCTGGATCACCGCGTGAGCGCCTCCTCCGGTGCATCCTCCTCGTCGGCCTCGCGCCGCTGTCGCATCAGCCGCAGCAGGGCCGAAGCACCCGTGGTCAGGACGATCATGATGACGCTCCGAGTTGCGAATCGTTCGCATGATTGCGCGCGTCGGCCGCCCATGGCAACCCTGAGCTCGGCGGCTTCCTGATCGGATCAAGACCCATGCGAAGCGACGGAAAACTGGACTATCTCGAACTGCCTTCAACCGGCATGGCCGAGACCAAAGCCTTCTACGAGACGGCGTTCGGCTGGCGGTTCATCGACTATGGCCCCACCTACCAGGCCTTCGACGAAGGACTGGAGGGCGGGTTCGACACCGACCCCTCTCGCCCCGCCCACCCCTTGCCCGTTCTCTATGCCTCCGACCTGGAAGCCATGGCCGAGAAGATCACGGCGGCCGGCGGCCGGATCACGCGGCCGATCTTCGACTTCCCCGGCGGGCGCAGACTCCATTTCCTGGACCCCTCGGGCAGCGAGCTGGCGGTGTGGTCCGAGGCGGCCCCGCACGGAGCGGAATGAAGTCCTGCGGCGACTGCGGTCTGTGCTGCAAGATCATGGGCGTCACCGCCCTTGAGAAGCCCGCGGGCCGCTGGTGCCGCCATTTCGGCAAGAGTTCAGGCTGCGCCATCTATGACGATCGTCCCGCCGACTGCCGTGTCTTTAACTGCCTGTGGCTCCTGACCGAGGCGCTGGGCGACGACTGGAAACCCACCGTCTCGGGTTTCGTCCTGCATTCCGAACAGGCCGGCCACCGCCTGATCGTTGAATGCGACGCCGCCCGCCCCCACGACTGGCGGCGCGCGCCCTACGAGGCCCAGCTCCGCCGCTGGGCCTCCTCACAAGGACAGGAAGTGCTGGTCTTCGCAGGCAAGCGCGGCCTCAGGCTGGGGCCCACGGACACGCCGGTCCGACGGGCCTAGCGCGGATCCACGCTCTGGGCGATCCGTTCGGCCAGCAAGCGATCCTGGCCCTCCACGCTTGCGATCCAGACGTGGATCTCCTGCGGCGCGGCGGTGCGGGTGAACAGGTGCTCGAGCGCCACGCGCCGCCCCTCCTCGTTCGCGACGATCGACGCCCGCCCTCCGGCCTCGACCATTTCTCCGGAGTAGATCGGAAACTGCGAGACCGGACCGGCATAGATCATCACCAGCGACCGCCCCTCGCGCCGGACCGTCCAGACGTTGAAGTTCGGACCCGGTCGCCCCGTCGTTACTGTCACGCCAGCCGGGAGCTCGAGCGAGAAAGGCAAGGCCGCGATGGCCGAGGCGGTCAGGACCGTGGGCGGCGGCGGGGTGGGTTCAGCGGGCACAACCGGAGCCGCGCTCGGTGCCGTCGCGGCGGGCGTCGCCGGGGCGGGCACCGTCGGTGGCGGTGAGGCTACCGTGGGACGGGTCACGGGCGGAGCGGCGGGCCGCACGGCGGTTGGGGCGGTCGGCGTCACGGCAGCCGGCGCAGGCCCAGGCCGAGCGGCGGGCGTCGCCGGATTCGTGGCCGGGGCGGTCATGGCCGGGGGTGTCGGAACAGCGGCTGGTCGCGTCGCTGGGCCTGGAGCAGGACGCGCGACAGTCGGCGTCGAGGGGGCCACAGTGGTCGGCGTTGACGACGGTCGAGCAACCGGGGGCGTCGCCGCTGCCGGGGCCGGAGCCAAGACAGCCGCCGGTGCCGGCGCAGGAACGGCCGCTGGTGGAGCGGGACGCGCCGCCGCGGGCGGGGCCCCGTTCAGCATCCGCGTGAGGTCACTGGCCGAGCTCTGCGGCGGCGCGGCGCTCTGGACGGTGGCGAGGGCGGCGAGGATCAGGACGGTGGACATAGCCACGACCATCGCGCCTCAGCCCATGAACGGCAAGCTCCGCAGCGTGTAGGCGACCGCCGCGACCACGGTGACACCCGCCACGCACAGGCCGACGAACCACGCCAACTTCTTCCACAGAGGGCCGGTCTCCTCGCCCGGCTCCGGCGGGGGAACGGGCTCAATGATGATAGCCGGCCTCCTCGTCGATCTTGCCCCGGAAGACCCAATAGACCCAGGCGGTGTAACCCAGGATCATCGGCAGGATCACGGCCGTCCCCACGATCATCAGACCGAGGGCATTGTCGGGGGCCGCCGCCTGACGGAAGTCCAGGGCATAGGGCACCATATAGGGGGCGAACCCAACCGCCAGGCCCAGATAACCCGACAGGAACACCAGCAGGGCTCCGACGAACGGCCAGCCGTGCGACCCCCGCTGCGACATGATCCAGACCAGCGTGAGGCCCGCCAACCCCAGGAAGGGGATCGGCAGGAGGGGCAGAAGCGTCGCAAGTTCCAGCGAGAACCCGTCGCCCAGATCGAAGCCCCAGCGGGCCGCGACGCGGGGATGGATCAGCAGGGTCGCCACGCTGACCGCCGCCAGCAGGATCGTCGTGGCCAGCGCCGCCCAGCCCGTCCAGCGCTTGGCGTCGCCGTGCAGATTATCCTTGGTCTTCAGCATCAGCCAGGCCCCGCCCAGCAGGGCATAACCCGCGACAAGCCCGACCGAAACCAGCAGCGTATAGGGCGTGAACCAGTCGAACTGTCCGCCGGCGAACCGGTCGTCGCGCACCATGACGCCCTGGATGAACCCACCCAGCACGAACCCCTGCGCGACCGTCGTCAGGATCGAACCACCGGCGAACATCTGGGTCCAGAACCGGCGGCCCTTGTTCCGCGCCCGGAACCGAAACTCGAACGCCACGCCCCGCAGGATCAGCCCCGCAAGCATCAGCAGGATGGGCAGATAGAAGGCCGGCATGAGGATCGAATAGGCCAGCGGAAAGGCCGCCAGCAGGCCCCCTCCGCCCAGCACCAGCCAGGTCTCGTTGCCATCCCAGACGGGGGCGATGGTGTTCATCATCACGTCCCGCTCCTCTTTCGAGGACGCGAAGGGAAACAGAATGCCGATGCCAAGATCGAAGCCGTCAAGCGTCACGTACAGCAGCACGGCGACCGCGATGAGCCCGGCCCAGATCAGCGGAAGGTCCAGGCTCATGACGTCGCTCCTCTCAGGCCGTCGGGCCCATCCGGCATGTCGTCGTCGTCGGGTGATGTGTCCTCCGGTGCCTTGGCAAGAGGCGTTCCCGGCGGACGCTGGCCACGCGGGGCGGGCTCGGTCCGAGCGGCGACCGGCCCCTCGGCGATCAGCCGCAAGATGAACAGGGCCCCGGCCGTGAAGACGATCGAATAGACGATGATATAGGCGAGCAGCGAGGTCGCTACCTGACTGGCGATCACCGGCGAGACAGCGTCGCGGGTCTTGAGCACGCCATAAACGACCCACGGCTGCCGACCGACCTCGGTCACCATCCAGCCGGCGAGCACGGCGATGAAGCCCGACGGCCCCATGACCACGCAGAACCGCAGGAACCACGGGCTTTCGAACACCTTGCGCCGCCAGATCAGCCAGGCTCCCCAGAAGCCCAGCCCGATCATCAGCAGACCGAGGCCCACCATGATCCGGAAGCCGAAGAACGGGATGAACGGTGGCGGCTGATCCTCGCGCGCATAGGCGTCCAGCCCCGTGATCACCTCGTCGCGCGGCAGATTCTGGATCATGTTGCCGACGCCGGGGATCGACACCTGGAAATGGTTCTTCTGCGCTTCGCGGTCCGGAATGCCGAACAAATGCAGCGGCTGGTCGGCGCGCGTTTCCCAATAACCTTCGAGGGCGGCGGTCTTGGACGGCTGATACTTGTGCGTCACCTCGCCCGACCAGTGGCCGACGAACAGTTGCATGGGGGCGAGGACGGCGACCAGCCCGATGGCCATGACCAGGGAGATACGGCTCTCGCTCCAGCCCTCGGCGTTAATCCCGCGTGCCCGGTCCTTCAGCACATGGAACGCCGAGGCTGCCCCGACGACGAGGCCCGTCGTGATGAAGGCGGCCAGCAGCATGTGCGCCAACCGCGAAGGGAAGCTGGGATTGAAGATCACCTTCATCCAGTCGACTGCGACGAAGGTGCCGTCGGCCAGAACCTCATGGCCCTGCGGCGTCTGCATCCAGCTGTTGGCCGAGAGGATCCAGAAGGCCGAGATACTCGTACCGACGGCCACCAGGACGGTCGAGGCAAAGTGAAGCTTGGGCCCGACCTTCTTCCAGCCGAACAGCATGACGCCCAGGAACGACGCCTCCAGGAAGAAGGCCGTCAGGACTTCGTAGGCCAAAAGGGGGCCGAGCACGCCGCCCGTCAGCCGGATGAACTCCGACCAGTTGGTGCCGAACTGGTAGCTGAGCACCACCCCGGACACGACGCCCATGCCGAAGCTGAGCGCGAAGATCTTCACCCAGAACAGGTACAGCGTCTTGAACGCCTCGTTCCGCGTCTTCAGCCACAGGCCTTCCAGCACGGCCAGATAGGCAGCCAACCCGATGGTGAAAGCCGGGAACAGGATGTGAAACGCTACGGTGAACGCGAACTGGAGCCGCGAGAGCAGCAGGGCGTCGAAGTCCACAACAGTATTCCTAATGACCCTAATATTTCTAAGGTCTTGCGCCCTCGCGCACGCGAAGTCCACCGCTCATCCGGCAGCGCGGCCTCAGGTCGCAGTAATTCATCGATGAGTGATTTATCCCACCTCAGGCGGCGGGAAGCTCGATCCAGAAAGTGGACCCTTCGCCTGGCACCGACTCGACGCCGATGGAGCCGCCCTGCAGTTCGACGAGTCTCTTGGCCAGGGCCAGGCCGATGCCGTGACCCTCGACCGCAGAGCGTTCCAGCCCCAGCCGATTGAACCGCTCGAACAGCTGGGCCTGTTTCTCGGGCGACAGGCCGGGGCCCTTGTCGATCACCTCGATGCGCACGCCGTCGTAGATGCGGGCTGCGCGGAACGTGACCTCGCCCCCGCTTGCAGCATACTTGACCGCGTTGGTCGCCAGGTTGTCGATCACCTGGGTCAGCCGCTGAGAGTCCGCGATCGCGACCAGGCCATCGCCCTCGGCGAGAACCCTGAGGTTCAGCCGCGCCGCCTCGGGTCGGAGGGCGGTGGCGCGGCAGACGTCGTCCAGCACCCCCGGTACGTCCGTGGGCCGCAGCTCTACCTTGACGGCGCCGGACTCCGCACGGGCGACGTCGAGCAGGTCATGGGAAAGAGCCTCCACCTGCCGCGCGGTCTTGACCATCATCTCGGCCATCTCGCGCTGGGTCTCGGTGACGGGACCCAGTTGACCGGATGACCACAGGTCGCCGATCCCGATGACGCCGCCGATCGGGCTCTTGATCTCGTGGGCAACGTTGGCGAGCAGACGCGACTTGGCCTCGGACGCCCGTTCAGCGCGAAGCTGGCCGGCTCTGGCACGTTCCGACAGTCGGTCGCGTTCCTCCAGCAGCGACGCCACCAGAACGATGGGCACATAGCCGAACAGAAGGGTCAGCTGCATCAGCATGGCCCGCTCGGCCAGAGCGCCTGGGTCGGTTTGCCAGGGGCCCGCTCCCACCATCAGTGAACCGATGGCGCAGACCGCGACGACGACGAGGGCCGCCGTCACGCCGACCACCCTCAGCCGTGCGGCGATCACGATCAGCAGCGGGACGAGGAGGAACCCCAACTGGAACCGCATCATGAAGTAGACGAGAAAACAGGTCGCCCCGAGCAATCCGGCCAGCAAGGCTGTCTCGGCGACCCGCCACGGCGAGATCAGGACGCGGACCGGCTGTTTCTCCAGCGCCAGGATGAACGGCGCGATCACCGCCAGACCAAGGGCGTGTCCAAACCACCAGGTCTGGAACGACACCAGGAAGTTCGCATCCTGCATGAGATAAAGGCCGGTGGCGGCGAGCAATCCGCCTCCGATCGGGGCAACGGCGGCCACCGAGAGGATGAACCGGAAAGCCCCGTCGACGCTGGCCAGGTTCAGGGTCGGGGCGAACCGCCGTGCCAGGAAGACCCCGGCGACGATTTCGGCCATGTTCGCGGTCGTGAACATGATCGCGAGTTCTGGTCGATTTCCGGCGAGGAATTGCCCCGCCAGAACGCCGATGGCGATCAGGCCACCGAAGCTCAGGTCATAGCTGACCCCCCGGCCGCTCCGCAGCCAGACGGCGACAGCGACGGCGTTCGCCGCCCACAGGGCCGCGACAAGGCCGGCGGTGCGCGCGGTGGAAATTGCAAGAACGGTCAGCACCATCACCCCGACCACGGTGATCATCGGGATCAGGGGATCGGCGAACAGGGTCGCAGCCGTCGTCACGCGCGGCGCACGGGCGGCGCTGGGGCCGACGCCGGCGGCCTCGGCGTCTGTGGCGTTGATCGCGCGGCTTTGGGCCATCAAGCGGGGACTCTGGGGAGGAAACCTGAAGGCGTTAAAGCACGCGCTCCCTAACATCCCCTGAAGTCACGGGCTTGGGGTCATCAGCTTATGGAACTTTTTCACGGCTTCGGCCGGCCCGCCGAGATAGCCCCAGACGCCCTGGCTGACCGCGAGAAAATCGGCCCCGGCCTCGATCAGAACCGCAGCGTTCTCCGTGGTGATCCCCCCGATGGCGACGCAAGGCAGTTCCATCGCCTCCTGCCAGATCGACAGGATCTCCGGGTCGGGCCGGTGCGTCGTCGCCTTGGTCTCGGTCGGAAAGAAGGCGCCGAACGCGACATAGTCGGCTCCGGCCTCCGCAGCCTCCATGCTGAGGTGACGACTGTCGTGGCAGGTGACGCCGATCATCGCCGACTTGCCCATGATCCGGCGGGCCGCAGCGACTGAAGTGTCTGACTGGCCGACATGGACGCCGTCGCAGCCGAGGCGGGAGGCAAGATCCGGTCGATCGTTCAGGATCACGGCCACGCCCTGTGACTGCGCGATCGGGGCCAGTCGCCGCACCGCCGCTTCGATCGTCGCGTCGTCGGCGGGTTTGAGCCGAATCTGCAACGCCGCGACCGGCCCGGCCTGCAGCGCCGCCTCCAGCTTCGCGGCGAAGGCTTCCAGATCGGCGATGACCGGCGGCGTGATCAGATAGAGTTGGCAGTCGGGGGCGCGCATGGGCGGCACGTGCGACGCGGAGGCCGGCGCGTCAACCACGTCGCTTGCGAATGCGTTGCAATCCGTAATGGAGGTGCTACAGAGAACCAGTCGCAACTGAGTTCAGAGACTTTCGCGTGTACGTCTGCAACTGCAATGGCCTTCGCCAGCGTGATGTCGCCCTCGCCATCGAGGCGGGCGCCCGACGTCCGCGCGACGTCTTCGAACGGAACGGCTGCGCCGCCCAGTGCGCCAAATGTGTCTGCGAAATGCGCCAGATGATCGACGACGGACGTCAGGTGTTCGCGCTCGCCGCCGAATAGGCCGAGAGCTAAAATCATTCGCAATATCAATGTTGTGATAAGAACTCGCAACAGCCCAATCGCCCGATCTGCCGTGTTATGAAGTGTGCGGCGACGCCTTTTGCGCTCGTCTACCTATCCAGGAGCCGACGGCCATGAAGGGCGATCCCGCGATCATCCGCACCCTCAACGCGGTGCTGACCAACGAACTGACCGCGGTCAATCAGTACTTCCTGCACGCCCGGATGTTCGAGAGCTGGGGCCTGAAGCACCTGGGCCAGATCATCTACGACGAATCGATCGGCGAGATGAAACACGCCGACAAGCTGATCAAGCGCGTCCTGTTCCTGGACGGCCTGCCCAACATGCAGGACCTGCACAAGCTGAAGATCGGCGAGAGCGCGATCGAGTGCCTGGGCGCGGATCTGGCCCTGGAGCTGGGCGGGCGCGACACCCTGCTGGGCGGCATCGCCCAGGCTGAGGCGGCCTCCGATTTCGTCAGCCGCCAGATCTTCATGGAAATCCTGTCGGACACCGAAGAGCACATCGATTTCCTGGAAGCCCAGTTCAAACTGATCGAACAGCTGGGCGAGCAGAACTACCTGCAGTCCGCCATGACCGAAATCGCGCCGGACAAGAGCGCCACCGGCAACTGAGCCGGAACCCAGGCCTGCGCCGGTCATTTGCTCCGCACAGACCGCGGAGCGACCATGACCGACATCGACGATACCCTTGATGACATCCGCGAGGCGGCGACCGGTTTCCTCAATGCGGAGGATCGAGACGCGGGCCACGTGGCCCTGGGAGTCGCGGTGACGATCGGATTCGCGCTGCTGGCCACCGCCTTGGCCAGCGGGACCATCGGCCCCGGACGGCGAACGTCCGCCCAGAAGCGGGACGGCGATGCCCCTGTGGCGGAGCGACCCCGGGGCGCGTTCAGCCTGGTTCTGCCTGCCGTGTTCTCGGCTACCACCTTGTCGGCGGTGCGAGTCTGGAACGCGCCCGCACGGCCCGAGCGAACGAACGCCATGCTGCTGTGGGCCGGTGCCCAAGCCATCAACGCCGTCTGGATCGCGCTGCGGCCGGCCGGGCGCGGCATGCAGATCGCCGCCGCCATGACCTCTGCCGGTCTCGCCGCAGCCTTCGCCCACGAGGCCAGAAAGCTGGATCCGACCGCCGGCAAGCTGGCCAACCCCACAGCGCGGGGTGTCGGCTTCGTGAATGCGGTCGGTCGCAAGGTCAGTCAGCCCGACGCCACACTGCATTAGACATCTCTCTCAAGCCGATCAGCCGCCGGTACCCCGCGACGTGCGTCATTACCCTCGCGCCCGGGGCTGCGAGGTGTGGGAAGGGCGGGCGGAGCGTCCGGGCCTTCGCCCGGTGACCGTAGGAAGTGTGTGTTTCGGCGAAAGCCTCGACGCTCCGCGCGGCTGGTCTGACCGGAAGCGGACGGCCTGCGCCGCCAGATGGCAGCCGACCAGGACCAACGGCTCTGTTAGAGCCTTGCCGCTACTGACGCCTCCGGCGGGAGGGTCGGCGTGCTTGCGAAAGCCGATCCCCTGAACATCGTGGGTCTTCTGCCCACGATCTTTTTGGTGGGCTACCGCTCGACGCGCGGCGTCTCGCTGCTTGAGCCCGACGCCGCCTGTCCTGGGGTTCGCCCACTCTGCCCCGACGCCCGGTCCCTTGGAGAACACTGCCCCTCGGCGACCAGAGACCAGGGCCCCCGCTCCAACCGCTCCCGCCGCAACAAGCTCGCAAGGCCTTGCGCCCTCCCCTGCGACGGGACCACCAGCAGTATGGGCGCGGTTTCAATGCGGGCGAGAACGTCGGGTCTCGATTTGTCGGGGCGCTGGATTCATTGGGGGAATCCGGGCGAGCGCGGATGATTGAGCGATCTTCCTTCTCCCCTTGCGGGTCGACGAAGGAAACCCGTGCGCGAGCCGGCGACGTAAGCCCCTCACTTTTCGGCTCAGCGCATCGCTACGCTCTGCGAGCCTCAAACCCTCTCCCGCTGGGAGAGAGGGACGCTTGTTCTACGCCGCGCCGTCGGCTTTTTTCTTCTCTGCGTAGATCAGCAGAGGCTGGGCGCGGCCCTCGATGACTTCGGCGTTGACGACCACTTCCTCGACGCCGTCGAAGGTCGGCAGTTCGAACATGGTCTCGAGCAGAATGCCCTCCAGGATGGAGCGCAGGCCGCGGGCGCCGGTCTTGCGGGTGATGGCCTTCTTGGCGACGGCGTTGAGCGCGTCGTCGGTGAAGGTCAGGCCCACGTTCTCCATTTCGAACAGGCGCTTGTACTGTTTGACCAGGGCGTTCTTGGGCTCGGTCAGGATGGTGACCAGGGCCGTTTCGTCCAGGTCTTCGAGCGTCGCCAGCACGGGCAGACGGCCGATGAACTCGGGGATCAGGCCGAATCGCATCAGGTCGTCGGGCTCGACGCCCTTGAGGATGTCGCCGGTGCGGCGCTCATCCACGTCCTTGACCTTGGCTCCGAAGCCGATCGAGGCCCCCGCGCCGCGGGCGGAGATGACCTTCTCCAGCCCGGCGAAGGCACCGCCGACGATGAACAGGATGTTGGCGGTGTCGACCTGCAGGAACTCCTGCTGGGGGTGTTTCCGGCCACCCTGGGGAGGCACGGAGGCGACGGTGCCCTCCATGATCTTCAGGAGGGCCTGCTGGACGCCCTCGCCCGAGACGTCCCGGGTAATCGAGGGGTTGTCGGACTTGCGGCTGATCTTGTCGATCTCGTCGATGTAGACGATGCCGCGCTGGGCCCGCTCGACGTTGTAGTCGGAGGCCTGAAGCAGCTTGAGGATGATGTTCTCGACGTCCTCGCCCACGTAACCGGCCTCGGTCAGGGTCGTGGCGTCGGCCATGGTGAACGGCACGTCGATGATGCGCGCCAGGGTCTGGGCCAGCAGCGTCTTGCCCGAGCCCGTGGGCCCGATCAGCATGATGTTGGATTTGGCCAGCTCGACGTCGTTGTTCTTCGTCGCGTGGTTCAGGCGCTTGTAGTGGTTGTGGACGGCGACCGAGAGCACCTTCTTGGCGTGGCTCTGACCGATGACGTAGTCGTCCAGGACCTCGCGGATTTCCTTCGGCGTCGGGACGCCGTCCTTGGACTTGACGAAGCCGATCTTGTGCTCTTCGCGGATGATGTCCATGCACAGCTCGACGCATTCGTCGCAGATGAACACGGTCGGTCCGGCGATGAGCTTTCGCACCTCGTGCTGGCTCTTACCGCAGAAGCTGCAGTAGAGCGTCGACTTGGCATCGGTGCCGGCGGCTTTGGTCATGGACCCTTCTCACTCTCACGTTCCGGGGAGGGAACGCGCTGCCCTCGCGTTGATTCCACCATCATGGACGCGAAGATATTCAAAAAATGACAATCACCCATCCCGCCGCCCGCCACAACCCCGTGAAGACGGAGCCGAACGGCTTTGACGGGGATGGTTCGCCGGGGATCAGACAAGGCTGGGCGGGGATTGCGGCGAATGGGTGACATGGGGGCCACACCGGGCGTGCGCCAGTCCCCCGCGCCCGGACAGGCCATCGTCGCGTTCGATTTCGACGGCACGCTGACGGTTCGGGACAGTTTCACGACCTTCCTGAGGAAACGCGCGGGACGGCGCGGGTGGGCCATGGGCCTGGTCAAGCTGGCCCCGGCCACGGCCGCCTATGCGCGCGATCGGGACCGCGGGGCGATCAAGGCGGCGGCGGTGAAGGAATTCCTCCGGGGCGTCAGCCGCGCCGAACTGGCGGCCGATGCGGAGGCGTACGCGGCCAGGGCCTGGCGTAAGCTGATGCGGCCGGACGCGCTGGAGACCTGGAACGCCTGGGGGCAGCGGGGCGCGCACCGCGTGATCGTGACGGCCTCCCCCACCCTTACGGTCGCGCCGTTCGCGCGGCGACTGGGAGCCGAAGGGCTGCTGGGGACCGACCTGACCTTCGACGCCGACGACCGGGTGACCGGGGCGTTCGAGAGCCCCAACTGTCGAGGCGAGGAGAAGGTGCGGCGCCTGAGAGCCGCCTATGGCTCCGACCTGAGGCTGGCGGCGGCCTATGGCGACACCTCTGGCGACACCGAGATGCTGGCCATCGCCGACGAGGTGGGGTTCCGGGTGTTCCGCGAACGACCCTGAGGGCGGCTGATTACCGTCCCTGGGCGTCGACGTCGAAGACCATGGCCCGGCCGCGCGAGGTGGGCTCCCAGCCCGCCTCGATGATCGAGGTGACTGCGGTCGTGACGGCGTCGAGATCGATCCGCTGTTTTTCCATCTCCGGACGACCGCTGGGGTGCATCGGCATGGGAAACTGGACGATCGCCTCGCGTGGATAGCCCTGCAGCCTCAGCGAGATGGCGATGCCCTCCCACTTGCCATCCGCCACCGGCCGGGGCTGGCGGCGAATCTCCCACTCGTAGGTCTCGCCGTCGACCACGACGGTGCCGGAGTTGTCCCGTGTTCGCTGCACCTAGACGGTCTTGATGCCGTCGCCTTCGGCCTGTTCGCGCTTGTCGTAGACGTGGTCGACGATGCCCCAGGCCTTGGCTTCTTCCGCGGTCATGAAGTGGTCGCGGTCCAGGGTGCGTTCGACCTCTTCATAGGTGCGGCCGGTGTGCTGGACGTAGATCTCGTTCAGGCGGCGCTTGGTGGCGATGATGTCCTCGGCGTGACGCTCGATGTCCGAGGCCGTGCCGCGGAAACCGCCGGAGGGCTGGTGGACCATGACCCGGGCGTTCGGCAGGGCGATGCGCTGGCCCGCTTCGCCCGCCGTCAGGATCAGGGAGCCAGCCGAGGCGGCCATGCCCATGACCACGGTCGAGACCGGCGACTTGATGTACTGCATGGTGTCATAGATCGCGAGCGCCGAGGTCACCTGACCGCCGGGGCTGTTGATGTACATGGAGATTTCCTTCTTCGGGTTCTCCGATTCCAGAAACAGCAGCTGGGCGCAGATCAGGCTGGCCATGCCGTCCTCGAACGGACCGGTCAGGAAGATGATCCGCTCGCGCAGAAGGCGCGAGAAGATGTCGAACGCCCTTTCGCCCCGGCTGGATTGCTCCACCACCATGGGGACGAGATTGTTCGAGATGTAGTCGATGGGATCGCGCATGGGGTCTCGCTGGATGCAGGGCGGGCGACTCGGCCGGTCGCCTTGTCACCCTGATATCGCGACGCGCCGCGGGGAGCGCAAGGCTCCCCGGTGTCAGCCCTCGTCTTCGTCCTTGAGCAGGTCTTCCTTGGTGATCGGCGTGTCCTTCACCTTGGCCAGTCCGAAGATCAGGTCGCAGACCTTCTCCTCATAGATCGGGGCGCGCATCTGGGCGGCGGCGTTGGGGTTCTGGCGATAGAAGTCCAGGACCGCCTTTTCCTGGCCCGGATAGTTGCGGGCCTCGTTCATGATGGCGTTGTTCAGCTCCTGATCCGTCACGCCGACGTTGTTGGCGCGGCCGATCTCGGCGAGCACAAGGCCGAGGCGCACGCGGCGCTCGGCGATCTTGCGGTACTCGTCCTTGAGCTTCTTGTCGGACTTCTTGGCGTCCTCGGGCGTCAGGTTGCCGGCTTCCTTGTCGGCCTGCACCTGTTGCCAGATGCCGTCGAACTCGGCGTCGACCATCTTGGGCGGCAGGTCGAAGCTGTGCTTCTTGTCCAGCTCGTCCAGCAGGGCGCGCTTCAGCTTGAACCGGGCGGCGCCGGCGTACTGCTGGTTCAGGTTCTGGCGCAGCAGGTCCTTGAGCTTGTCGAGGCTCTCCAGACCGATGCGCTTGGCGAACTCGTCGTCAATCTGGGTCTCGGCCTCGGCCTTGATGGCCTTCACCTTGACGTCGAAAGTGGCCAGCTTTCCGGCCAGGTTCTTGGCCTGATAATCCTCGGGGAAGGTGACCTCGATGGTCTTTTCCTCGCCGACCTTGGCACCCTTCAGCTGCTCTTCGAAGCCGGGGATGAAGCGGTTGGAGCCGATCACCAGATCAGCGTCCTCGGCCGCGCCGCCCTCGAAGGGCTCGCCGTCCAGCTTGCCCAGGAAGTCGATGGTCAGCTGGTCGCCGTCGGCGGCCTTGACGGTCTTGCCCTTCTTGTCCTCGTAGGACTTGGCCTGGCCGGCCAGTTCCTTGAGCGCCTCGTCGAGGTCGGCGTCGGACGCCTCGTAGACGGGGCGTTCCAGCTTCAGAGTCTTGGGATCGACGGGTTCGAAGTCGGGCATGACTTCCAGCGCCATTTCGTAGGCGAGGTCGTCGGAGCCGGCGAGGACCTTGTCCATGTCGGAGGTTAGCTTCATCTCGGCGGGGGCGGCTGGACGGACCTTGGCCTCGTCCAGGGCCTTCTGGCTACTTTCGTTGATGGCGTCGTTGACGATCTCGCCCATCATGTCGCGGCCGAAGGACTTCTTGACGTGCGACACCGGCACCTTGCCGGGGCGGAAGCCCTTGAGCTTCATCTTGGGCGCGATCTCGGCGGCCTTGGCGTCCAGTTTGGCGGTCAGTTCGGCGGCCGGGATGGTCACGGAGATGACGCGGCTGAGGCCTTCGGTGAATTTCTGGACGACTTGCATGGACGGATCTGACGCTCTGGGGCGGCACCGCAGGGAGGGGCGCACGCGGGGGATGTGAAAGCAGAAGGGCCGCCCCATCGGAGCGGCACCTCGAAGCCCGCCCTTATGTCGATGGGCGCGCCAAAGGTCAACGCGAGGCGGTTTCGCGGTGAGCGGCACCTCGCTATGGGGGGAGGATGACCCAGACCTCACCCTCGGGCCCCTCCCCCATAGGCGTGTTCGTGACGCCGGTCACGCCGCTGCAGCAGAACTGTACGACCGTCTGGTGCGTCCGGACGAAGAAGGCGGCCGTGATCGATCCCGGCGGGTCGGTGGACGCGGTAATGGGTGAGGTGGCGCGGCGTGGGCTGACGCTGGATCAAATCTGGATCACCCACGGGCACCTGGACCATGCGGCGGGCGCGGCGGAGATGGCCGAGAAGTCGGGCGCTCCGATCATCGGGCCGCACCCGGCCGACCAGTTCTGGATCGACGGCATCCCGGCCCAGGGACAGATGTATGGGCTGCCCGAAGCCCGCAGCTTCACCCCCACCCGCTGGCTGGACGAAGGCGACGAACTGACACTCGGAGAGACCCGCTGGTCGGCGCGGCACTGTCCGGGGCACACGCCGGGGCATGTGATCTTCTTCAATGAACCGGCGCGGTTCGCCCAGGTGGGAGACGTGCTGTTCAAGGGCTCCGTTGGGCGGACAGACTTTCCGCAGAGCGATCCCGAGGCCCTGATCCGATCCGTGATCGAGAAGCTGTGGCCGCTGGGTGACGACGTGACCTTCGTGCCGGGGCACGGGCCGATCTCGACCTTCGGCGAGGAGCGACGCACCAATCCGTTCGTGTCGGATCGGGCGGTGGCCGGGACGCCGCCGGCGAGGGCGGCGTCCGGACCTTCCTAGACTAGCGGCGCAGCAGAATGCCGATCAGGACACCGGCACCCAGGGCATAGAGGGTCGCCTTCAGCGGCTCTTCCTCGATGCGGGTCTTGGCCAGCGTCGCGCGATCGCGCGCCCAGCCGCGGCCGGCGTCGATGTCGTTGCGCAGGGCCTGACGCAGTCCCTGCTCGCGGGCGAAAGCCTTGCGCTCGCCATCGACGATCCAGCGGTCACCTTCGGCATCCAGCGTCTCGCGGCGGGTGTCGAAGTCGTCGACGATGTCTTCGGCGTTCAGGGTCGGATTGATGTCGGTCATGGGGAGGGTCTCCGGACGCGTTGATTCTGCCGGATTGAACCCCGGGGCTTCAGAGCGGTTCCGGTCTGGTGACCCTGTTTCAACTGGAGAGCCGACATGACCGATCCGACCCCCCAACCTGAAATCCAGCCCATCGACCCCTCGCCCATGCCGCCCGAGATCGACCCCGCCGGAACGCCCGACGAGGTTCCGCCCCAGCCCGGCGACAATGACGGCGGCATGGATCGCCCCGGCGCGGAGTAAGGCGTCAGTTGATTCGCACGCGATTGAAAATACGGGCCTTTGGAACCTTAACAGGGCGTCGGGGTTTCAAATCCAACCGCCAGCACCAGGATAGTAAAGGGATCAACTGATGGCCGAAGGACACCCCAACCGCCCCTCCGGAGTCTCGAAGCGAGGCTTCGCGTCCATGGACCCCGCTCGCCAACGCGAGATCGCCCGTAAAGGCGGTGCCAGCGTTCCCAGCGAGAAGCGCAGCTTTTCTCAGGACCGCAGCCTTGCGGCGCAGGCCGGCCGCAAGGGCGGCGAGGCATCGCACGGCGTCAAGCGTCCGAACGACGTCGAAGGGCAGGCCGAATAGGTCTGCCCACGCTGAGTGAAGTCAGAGGCGGCCGGTGATGAACCGGCCGCCTTTTTCGTGGATCAGACCGCCGAGAGCAGCACCAGGGCCACCGACGGCTCGGGACTGGCGCGGAACTCGGCGACCTGCCAGCCGGCGGCCTGTGCCATCGCGGTGACCGAGGCCTCTGTGAACTTGCGAGAGCTCTCGGTATGGATCGTCTCGCCGGCGGCGAAGGCGAAACTGACGCCCCCGATATGGACGGTCGTATCCGCCACGGCCTTCAGATGCATCTCCATGCGAGACTGTTCGGCGTTCCAGCGGGCCTCATGAACGAAGAGGTCCAGGTCGAAGTCGGCCCCAAGTTCACGGTTTGCCCGGGTCAACAGGTTGCGATTGAAGGCGGCCGTCACGCGCTGGGCATCGTCATAGGCGGCGACCAGGATGGCCGGGTCCTTCACCAGATCGACGCCGAGGATGAATAGCGACTTCGGACCCAGACGTTCGCGCGCATTGGCCAGGAAGGCGATGGCCTGGTCTGGCTCCAGATTGCCGATGGTCGAACCAGGGAAGAAGCCGATCCGGCAGCCCCGGCCCAGTTCAGGCAGGGGCGCGAGGTTGAGGAAGTCGCCGACCATCGGCGCGACTTCCAGATGCGGATAGGTCTCTGCGATCGAGGCGGCGGCGGCGTTCAGCGCGTCCGGACTGATGTCGATGGGCACATAGGCGGCGAGCGACGGCGCGCTATCCAGCAGGATGCGGGTCTTCTCGCTGGCCCCCGAACCGAACTCGACCAGGACGGCATTGTCCCCGAAACGGTCGGTGAGGCCTGGGGCCATGTCGCGCAGAAGGGCCGCCTCCTGCCGGGTGGGGTAGTACTCCGGCAGGCGGGTGATGTCCTCGAACAGGTCTGAACCCGCAGCGTCATAGAACCATTTCGGCGACACGGACTTTCTCGGCCGCGACAGTCCGGCGATCAACTCGGCGCGGAACCGGGCGGTCTCGACCGTTTCGATGCGCGGCCGGCTGGCGGCCACCGCGTCCGACGCCAGCCTGAGGCCCATGAAGGCCCAGCGCTGATGGGGATAGAAGAAGTTGCGATAGCTCGCCCGAGCGTGCCCCGACGGCGTGGCCAGCGACCCGCCGCGCAGCACCCGCTGGTTTGCCATGAACTTGCCGTTGTATTCCGACGCCGTGCCCTCGGTCGGTCGGAACCCCGGATAGGGGGCGTAGGCCGACGCGGTGTGCTGCCAGACCTCGTTGAACAGATTTGAAAAGACGTCGGGCGCAGTGGCGACTGCGCTCTCCCACTCAGCCTCGGTCGGCAGACGACGACCGGACCAGGCGGCAAAGGCCTCGGCCTCATAGGCGCTGACGTGGCGAACGGGCGCGTCCGGCTCGACCAAGACGCGGCCGGCGAGGCTCATCGTGGTCCAGACGCCATCGTCCTGCCGCCAGTACAGAGGGGCATCCCACCCTTCGGCCTTGGCCGTCGCCCAGCCGTCGGCGAGCCAGAGCTCGGGCCGCTGATAGCCGCCGTCCTCGATGAAGGCGATCCACTGGCCGTTGGTGACCAGATCGTGATCCAGGGTGAACGGCTCCAGCCAGACCTTGTGGCGGGGGCCCTCGTTGTCGAAGGCGAATCCCTGTCCGTCGTGGCCGATCTCGACCAGCCCTCCCTCGAACCGGGTCTGACCGCCGCGCGCGGCCTGAAGGGGGCCGCCGGGACGAGGTTCTTTGGCATAGGCGGCAGGATCGAGTGGCGAACGCGCCATCAGCGCCAGGATGTCCATCAGGAACAACTCCTGATGCTGCTGGTCGTGATGCAGACCGAGGGTGAAGAGGTAGCGGTCCAGATCGGTCGTCAAACCGTCGGCGAGGCGGACCTCCATCCTGCGATCGATCTCGGCGCGATAGGCCAGGGCGTCATCAAGCGAGGGACGGGTCATGAGCCCGCGATCCTGGCGCTCCACCCGGCGTCCGAGGCTTTCGTAGTAGGAGTTGAAAAGCTGCTGGAAGCGAGCATCCACCGGGGCATAGTCTTCTGCAGATGCCAGGATCATGGCTTCGAAGAACCAGCCCGAGTGCGCCAGATGCCATTTGCCGGGACTGGCGTCGGGCATCGCCTGGGCGGCGAGGTCTTCCGTCGAAAGGCCCTGCGCGAGATTGGGCATGGCCGCGCGCACGGCGCGATAACGGGCCAGGTCGTCGGCATCGACGGCCGGGGTTCGCGCGATCGCGGTCATGGGGACGGCTCCGTTCCGGCGGCAGGACCCGACCTTTCGGCCGGGCTGTAGGCTCGATTACGCTAACACGACCGTTCCGGTTTCGTTGCCACGATGCGGCGATCGGGCGCGACTGCTGACAGGCATTGGCAGCACCCGGTCAGCGGACAGGCCGGCCCCCGTGCTTGGCGTATTCCAGCCGCGCGATGGTGCGGTTGTGGACCTCGTCGGGGCCGTCGGCGATGCGAAGCGTGCGGACCGTCGCGTAGAGCTCGGCCAGGGGCGTGTCGCCGGAAACGCCCGCCCCACCGAAGGCCTGGATGGCGTCGTCGATGACCTGGAGCGCCATGCGGGGAGCGGCGACCTTGATCTGGGCGATCTCGGACTTGGCGTTCTTGGCCCCGGCCTGATCGATCATCCAGGCGGCCTTCAGCACCATCAGCCGGCACATCTCGATGTTGGTGCGCGCTTCGGCCACACGCTGTTCCCAGACCGAGTGCTCGGCGATCTGCTTCCTGAAGGCGGTGCGATTCAAGAGCCGCTCGCACATCAGTTCCAGCGCGCGCTCGGCGCAGCCGATGACGCGCATGCAGTGATGGATGCGACCGGGGCCGAGGCGCCCCTGCGCGATCTCGAACCCCCTGCCCTCGCCCGCGATCAGATTCTCGACCGGCACGCGGACGTTGTCGAGCACGACCTCGGCGTGGCCGATCGGCTTTTCGTCATAGCCGAAGACAGTGAGCATCCGCTCGACGCGGAAGCCGGGCGTGTCGGTCGGCACCAGGACCTGGGACTGCTGGGCATGGACGGCCGCGCCCGTGTCGGTCTTGCCCATCACGATGGCGATGGCGACGTTCGGGTGGGCCATGTTGGTCGACCACCATTTGCGGCCGTTAATTACACAGTGGTCGCCGTCGCGAACGATCGATGTCTGGATGTTGGTGGCGTCCGACGAGGCGACCTCGGGCTCGGTCATCAGGAAGGCGGAGCGAATCCGCCCCTCCATCAGCGGCTTCATCCAGCGCTCCTGCTGGGCCGCGTTGCCGTACATATGGAGCACTTCCATATTGCCGGTATCGGGGGCGTTGCAGTTGAACACCTCCGGCGTCCAGAGACCGGCCTTGCCCATGGCCTCGGCCAGCGGGGCGTATTCCAGATTCGTCAGACCGGTGCCGTGATCGCCGGGCAGGAACATGTTCCACAGCCCAGCCTCGCGCGCCTCGGCCTTCATCGCCTCCATGGTCGGGGGCTGGCGCGTGGCGTCGGCGTGAACCTCGGCGAAATAGTCCTTGGCGCGCGGCAGGACGCGGTCCTCGAGGAAACGAGTGACCCGTTCCTGGAAGTGCAGGCCACGGTCGGAGTGCTGGAAATGCATGGGTCGTTCCTCGCTTACGCAAACGGCGCGACCCGAAGAGGCCGCGCCGTTTCAGTCCTCATCGTCTCAGGCGGGCATCAGCGCTTCAGCAGCGGAGCCAGCTTCTGGGCGATCATCATGTCGCCGGCGATCTTCAGCTTGCCCTGCATGAAGGCCATCATGGGGTCGAGCTGGCCGTTCGACAGGGCCATGAAGTCGTCCCACGCCATCGACACCGTGGCGTCGGCGGGCTTGTCCTCGTTGGTCACCGAGTTCGGCACCGAGGCCCCGTCGATGTAGATCTTGCCGTGCTCGCCGAGGTCCAGCTTCACGGTCTTGCCCAGACCGGAGTTGTCGCCGACGGCGCCGCGGATGTGTTCGGTAACCTGAGCCAGATCGGCCATGGTGCTCTCCCTGGAAGCGGTGGAGCCGAAGCCGTAGCCCTCCCCGCCCCGGCTCACAAGATCACGTCGGGGAAAGATGGATCAGCGCGAAAGCGGACCCATCAACAGCCGCTTCAGTCGTCCCATGATCTCGGGCGTCATGGGGGCCATGAGGCCGCGCGTCTCGACCGGCAGGTGGGCCATGGGGTCACCACCGGTCTGGAAGACGTAGTGGTCGAAGAAGGACCGCCAGGCCTCGCGTTCGTTGGGCGGCAGGTCGCGCAGCGTCAGCATGGCGTGCCACAGGGTGAACATCGGCGTGACCATCCACTCCGGCCCGTCGCGCCACCAGAAGTTCACCAGGGCTCCGACGTCCTCCAGCGAGCGGACGTGATGCCACCACAGGCTGGGGATGTAGATGGCGTCGCCGGGCTCGAGTTCGGCGACCCGGGCGTGACGCATCGCCTCGGCGAAACGCGGGTGGGCCTCCAGGTCCGGGGCGTCGAAATCGACCAGGCTGATCGGCTGACCGGCCAGGGTGTGATCCAGAGGGCTGACGTAGAGGTTTGCGATCTGCTCGGGCGGAAACAGGGTGAAGCGCCGGCGGCCGGCGACCACGCAGGCCAGGTTCTGGGCCAGGTCCCAGTGAGCGGCCGTGATCGTCCGGTTGCCGAGCCACAGGGAGGTCAGACGCTCCCGCTCCGGGGCCAGGAGCGGCATGGGATGCGCCTCGGCGAATCCCGGCAGGTGAGACGGCACGGGGATGGCGCCGGCATACAGATACTCCGGCGACGCTGCCTCCAGCCGGTCCAGCAGCGCAGGGAGTGGCAGTTGGATACGCTCGAAATTGAACCCTCTCAGATCCTCCGAATAGAAGAAGCGACCCTTCATCCCGGGTTCGCCACGGAAGGCGTTGACGGGATGGGGCGCGGGCTGAGCGCGAAGGTGGGCGAGGATGTCGGGGGCGCGCACCGACGCCCAGTCGGCGACGAGCCCCCTCAGAATGACCGGTCGACCTGCCGGAACGATCTCGGCCTCGAAGCGCGCGCGATCGATGTCGGTGAACTGCGGCAGGGGTTTCGGTTGGGCGAGCATGGCATGACGATAGCGACCTCATGCGCGGCGGTCACCGCATCCCCGTTGCGCCGCCGCCCGCGCTCGGCTATCGACGCCGCCTGCCGGAGACGTGGCCGAGTGGCTGAAGGCAACGGTTTGCTAAATCGTCATACCCTGTAAGGGGTATCGAGGGTTCGAATCCCTCCGTCTCCGCCAGCATCTTTCCTCGATCGAACAAGCTGTTGCTCGCGGGTGCTGCGAGGGATTCACAAGGGTCTTCGGACGCCCCAGCGCGCGGCGGGCAAGCGACCTGACGGTCCGCAGGTCAAACCAGACAGCCCAAGCGTCCTGAAAAAGCGTGTTGCATTCGAATGCATTCGGCGTTCAATACCCAGATGTCCAACGCTCCTCTCGCGGGTCTGCACCAGCGACTCGTCCGCTACGCCGATCTCGTGCCCTGCACCACCGCGTTCATCGACGCCCGGACGCCGGGCTCCGATGCGAAGGAGAATTTCACCATCATCGGGCCCGGAGTGGCCGAAAACCCGGACCAGCACGTCCATATCTCCGAGCCTCATGGCTTCAACATCGGCGGCGCGCGGCAACCGCCGGGTTGCCTGAACTCGCAGCATTTCCACGAGACCGCAGAGGTCTTCTTCGTCCATTCGGGCCGCTGGGCCTTCCGGACCGGGGAACACGCCGACGAGGGCGAAGTGATCCTGGAGCCGGGAGATACGATCTCGATCCCGGTCCATGTCTTTCGCGGATTCGAGAATGTCGGCACGGAGACGGGGTTCCTCTATGCCGTTCTGGGCGGCGACGATCCGGGTCGTGTCATCTGGGCCCCGGACGTGCTGGAGAAGGCGCGCGGACATGGTCTCTTGCTGCTGGAGAGCGGTCGACTGGTCGATACCCTCAAGGATCCGACGGGGGCGGAGCACGATGCGGTCGTGACCCCCGAACCCCGCGCCGCGCTGGAGCGCATCGTGCGCCATATCGACAGCGACGCGCTGGAAGCGGTCGTCGTTCGCGGCGACGATTCGCTGGCGGCGGTGCCGACGGCCGTGCCGGGCCTGATCGAGGGCGCGGTGCTGGGCGGCGCCAGCGCGCCGGAGGCCGCGCCGGCGTCGCCTTTGGCATGGGCGCACGGCTTCGTCTGCCGCCGGGTCCGAATCCAGCCGGACACCCGGACACCCCGATTCCGGCGCGATCAGGCCGAGGTCATCTTCGTTCACGCCGGGCGGCTGGACCTGGAGGTCGAGGGGCAGACGGCGCGTCTGGGGCCGGGGGACACGGTCACCATCCCTGTGGGCGCGGCCCGAGTGCTTGCGTCCGAGGAGGGCGCGGACCTGTTCGTCACGCGTGCGGGCGACGCGCCCGCCCCTGCTGCCGTCCTGGACGAGGTCGTCGCATGACCCGGCGTGACGATGTCCTGGGCCGCTGACGCCCGGATCCCGTCGCCGGCGGGGCGGTCGATCGAGGACCTGCTGTCGCCTCGCCCGCGGCGTCAGGCGCTGGACGGTTTCGACGCGGACTACAGCGACATCGTCGATTACATCATCCGCTGCACGCACCGGATCTGGGAAGAGAAGAACGTCGGCCTGTGCCGGTCGCACTATGGCGAGGATTGCCGCATCCACACCCTTGCGGGGCCTGTGCGGGGGGTCGAGGCCGTCGTGGCGAACACCCTGGCGACCCTGGCCGCCTTTCCCGACCGCAGCCTGATCGGGGAGGACGTGATCTGGAGCGAGGACGCGCCCGGGCTGTTCCACACGTCTCACCGCATCGTCAGCCTGATGACCCATCTCGGCGACGACGCGCTCGGTCCCGCGACGGGCCGACGCGCGCAGGTCACGACCATCGCCGACTGCCTGGTTCGCGAGAACCGGATCGTCGAGGAGTGGCTGGTCCGCGACAACGCCCACCTCGTCCGACAGCTGGGCCTGGACCCCTGGACCGTGGCGCGGGCCCAGGCCGAGGGCGATCGCGCCCTGACCGGCGAGACCCACGACTGGAGACGCGAAAAGATCATGCGGGTCCGCTCCGGCCGCGGCCTCGCCAAGCCGACCGCCTCGGATCACCCCGCCGCCGCGCCGGCACGGATGCTGACGAAGGCCGTGAACGACGGCGCGCTGGGCGAGGCGGCGCAGCAGCTGTCCGTCTCGGCCGAGGGGAACTGGCCCTCGGGGCGGCGATGGTTCGGCCGAGGCGGCTGGATCGGCGCGATCAACCAGCTGACGTCCGTGCTGGAAGCGCCGCGACTGGTGGTGGATCACCTCGCCGCCACCGCCCTGCCCCACGACGAGATCGCGGTCGCCATTCGGTGGTCGCTGGCGGGTCGACACGTGCGACCTGGCGTCTATGGCCCCGAGACCGGGCGCGACCTGCTGATCCTGGCGGTCAGCCATTACCGCATGAGACACGGCCGGATCGTCGAGGACGTTACTGTCTTCGACGAGATGGCGATCCTGCGTCAGCTGGCCGGAGGGCTGGGGGCATGACGGTCCTGGGTCAGCTGCTGGCCGGCGAGGGACCGCCCGTTCTTCAGACCTGTCGTTTCGAGGGGTTGGGCGGCAGCCTCTATGGACGCGAGGCGATCGCGGAGCGGCTGGCCGCGCTGCGCTCCGGCTTCACCCCGGCCCTGGTCGACCTGGAGACACCCCGGCTGGGGGTCTGGATCGACGGCGAGCATGCGATCGTCGCCGACCTGGTTCACGGGCAGGTGCAGAGGCTGTGGCTGCTGGGCGAGGCCGTGGGCCTGGTTCCTCTCCCGGCCGTCCATATCCCCCTCGACGCCGATCTGGCCCAGGCGACGCGAGCCGTGCGGTTCGAGGGGTGCGATCATCCAGACCTCGATGAGGGCGACGCCTCAAGACTGAGCCGGGCCGTCGGCGCGTGGCCGAACCCGCCGCCGGCACGGCCCCGGCCGATCGTCCTTCGGGCGGCCTCGATCGGATCGACGGTGTTCGGTCTTGTGCGGCTGGAAGGCGAGCTGCCTGACGGTCCGCCGCTGTGCGTCGGCTGCAACGGGCTGGTCTGGGTGCAGGGAGAGACCGTGTCGTATCGGCAAGACGGCGCGGAGCCCGCGCAAGCCTGGGGCCTGGGATGGTCGCCGCGCCTGTGATTGCGCTCGCGGCCGCTTGAGTGTGCCCGTTTGGCGACAGGTGATCTGCATTCGAATGCAAAAGTCGTAGACAAGCTAAGCATTCGAATGCAGTCTCCAATTCTGTGATCCGGAAACGGACGGCTGGAGGGGCTAAGGCGATGGCGAAAAAGTATGGACTGGCGGGCGTTTCCATCTTTGCATTGAGCCTCGCGGCGGCCTTGCCTGCCGTGGCCCAGAGCGTGCCCGATCAAGAGGCCTCGACGGTCGAAGACATCGTCGTCACGGCCCAGCGGCGGGCGGAGAACCTTCAGGACGTGCCGATCGCGGTCACCGCCCTGTCATCCGAAACCCTTCAGAACAACGACATTCGCGACCTCTCGCGCGTCGAGGTCCTGACCCCCGGCTTCACCTTCGGCAAGTCCGGGTCCGACGCACGGCCGGCGATCCGTGGGGTGCGGACCGAGAACGTCGGCGTCTCCGGCGACCCATCGATCGGCTACTTCACCGACAACGTCTATCGGAGCCGGGCCTCACAGGCCAACGAGCCCTTCGTCGATGTGGCGCGGGTCGAAATCCAGCGCGGTCCGCAAGGCACGCTGTACGGGCGCAACACCTTTGGCGGCAACATCTCCATCGCGACCAACGACCCGGCCGCCGTGTTCGACGCCGGGGCCAATCTGACGCTGGGCAGCTTTAACCGCATCGCCGTGGACGGCTTCGTCAACATCCCGCTGAACGACACCCTGCAACTGCGGATCGCCGCCCTGCGCGAGACGATGGACGGCTATGTCGAGGGCGTCACCGACGACCTCGACATCTTCGACCGCGACACCAGCTATGCCCGCGTGGGACTGAGGTTCGCACCGACGCCGCAGCTGGAGGCCGTGCTGCGCTACAGCCACTGGAGCGAACAGGGCACCGGCGGCGCCGCCTTCGGTTACCGGGTCGGCGGCATCTTCGTGAACCCCACCACGGGCAACTTCGACATCAACGGCCAGCCCTATCTGCTGCGCTACGACCTGCCGCGCACGGGCCGCCCGCTGGTGGAGGGGATCCCGATCAACACCAATCCGCTGTTCTACGGCGGTGATACCAAGCTGGTGCAGGACCTGACGCAGGACGCCTTCAGCGCCAACATTTCGTACGACTTCGGTCCGGTCATCTTCCGCTCGATCACCGGCTACACCGAGTTCGAGGTCTTCCGGAACGCCGACAACGACTTCTCGCTGCGCCTCGGCGCGGTCGACGCGCAGGAAGACGTGCTGGAGAGCTTCAGCCAGGAACTGCAACTGGCCTCGAACGGCGACGGCCCGCTGGACTGGATCGTGGGGTATTTCTACTTCAACGAAGACGTGACGGCGTCGTTCTTCTCTAGCTGTCCGACCCTCGCCCGCGACACGGCGGGCTGCGCCTTCGCTGCCGGTCTGCCGGAAACCACCTCGAACGCCGTCTTCGGTCAGGCCTCCTACTGGCTGATCCCCGACCGCCTGCGCGTCACCGGCGGTGTTCGCTACACCGAGGACGAGAAGGTCATCCGCCGGGCCAACGCCACGACCAACGGCACCCAGCGCCTGACCTCGGTCACCCCGACCGGCCAGGAATTCGACTTCACCTTCAGCGAAACGACCTGGCGCGTGAACGCCGAATACCATCTCGATGACGACCGGCTGCTGTATGCCACCGTCTCGACCGGCTTCCGATCGGGCGGCTTCAACTCCGGCTTCTTCACCAATCCGGCCTTGCCCGGCGCGTTCGGTCCCGAGACGGTCACGGCCTATGAGATCGGCTCCAAGAACCGCTTCTGGGACGACCGGCTGCAGATCAACCTGTCGGCCTACCGAAACGAGTTCCAGGACCTGCAGGTCCAGAACCAGTTCCTGATCGTCACGCCCACGGGCACGACGACGACCTCGGTCATCCTGAACGCCGCCGAGGCCCACAGCCACGGACTGGAGATCGAGGTCCAGGCCGTGCCGATCGACAACCTGAATCTCGCCTTCTCGGCCACCCTGATGGAGGCTCAGTACGACGACTATCGCAACGTCCCGGCACCCTCGAACTACACCGGTTTCCTGAACTATTCCGGCAACGACGTGCCCTACAGCCCCAGCATCAAGCTGACCGGCCAGGTGGGATACGACTTTGTTCTGGGTGACGGGTCGGTGATCACGCCGCAGGCGACGGTGCTGTATTCCGACGAATACTACCTGACGGACACCAACACGGTGCTGGATCTGCAGGAGGCATTCGCCAAGGTCGATCTGCGCGTCAGCTGGGTCGATGCCTCGGAGCGCTACCGCGTCGATGTCTTCGCCAACAACGTCGGCGACGAGATCACCCAGAACCGCGCGACCTTCGGCTCGCGCGGCCTGAACCAGAGCTTCGACGCGCCGCGCATGTACGGGATCCGTCTCAGCGCGGCCTACTGACCTCTCATCACCCCGATGAGCCTCTGGGGGCGGCCTCGGCCGCCCCTTTTTTTCGCCCGGTGTTCAGAACCCGGCGTCGGCCCGCAGCTTGGCCGCGCCCGCGCGGATGAAGCCGTGATCGGCTCCGAGCAGGAACAGGCTGGCCCCCTGCCCTCGCCACGTGTCGAGCTCGCTCAGGTCTGGCGTGAACAGGCCCACGGTTCGCCCGGCGGCACGGCAGGCGGCGATGATGTCCGAAACTGCCGTCATCACCCGCGGTGCCTTGGGATCGGTCTCGCCGAGCGCCACGGTCAGGTCGATCCGGCCGATGAAGATGGCGTCGATGTCCGGGACGGCGGCGATGGCGTCCAGCTGGTCCAGGGCCTCGACGTCCTCGATCTGGAGCACGATGCTGGTCTCGGCCCGCGCGACCTTCAGGCGGTCGCCGATCGGAGGACTGACATAGCCCGAGGCGCGGGTGCCGCCGGCATAGCCGCGCCCGCCCGCGCCATAGTGACAGGCGCGGACGGCCGCCTTCGCCTCCGCGGCCGATCGGACATGGGGCACCAGCACTCCTGCGGCCCCCAGGTCGAGCGCGCTAAGGATCTCGTGCGGCTGGCCCGACGCGACCCGAACAAGCGCGGGCATGGCGCCCGCGCGCGCCGCCATCAGCCCGCGATCCAGATCGGCTCGGTCGAAGGGCGCGTGCTCGGCGTCCAGGCACAGACAGTCCAGCCCGGTCTGGGCCAGCACCTCGACCACCGAGGGATGCGGCGTCTTGACGAAGGTGCCCAGCAGGGGCTCGCCCGCGACCAGCCGTGTCTTGAACGCGGCGGCGGCGCTCATCGTGTCTTCCAAAGCCGGTCCGAGGCAATGGCGGCCCCCTCGACCAGCGCGCCCAGCTTGGCCCAGGCGATCTCCGGATCGACCGGGCCGAACCCGGCGAAGGTGCCGAACCCGCAGTCCGCTCCCGCCAGCACCCGCTCGCGCCCGACCAGATGGGCGTACCGCTCGATCCGCTGGGCGACCAGTTCGGGGTGTTCGATGAAGTTGGTCGTGGAGTCGATCACCCCGGGGATGATGATCAGGTCGTCGGGCAGCTGGTTGTCCTGAAACCAGGTCCATTCATGGGCATGCCGAGGGTTGGCCGCCTCGAACAGAATGGCCCCGACCCTGGCCCGACGGGCGAGGTTGAACACCGTCTCGAACGGCGCGTCGCAGTGGTGCGGCCCCTCATAGTTGCCCCAGCAGACGTGCATCCGCACGCGGTCAGGCGGCACGTCGGCGAGGGCCGCGTTCAAGGCCTCCAGATGGCCCTCGCAGGCCCGCACATAGTCGGCCTCGGGCAAGTCCTTGAACATCATGTGCCGGCCGACGCCCAGGTCCGGGCTGTCGATCTGCAGGATGAAGCCGGCCCCGACGATCGCCTCGTACTCGCTCTTCATCGCGGCGGAGAGCGCCTCCAGATAGGCATCCTGCGTCGGATAGTGGCCGTTGGGCTGGAACAGGGCGATGACGCCGGGCGAAGCCGCGTTCAGGAACGCCTCGACCGGCCCGGTCTGCCCCACCGCCGCCGCGATGTTGGCGATGTCGGACATCAGGGGTCCGTCGTCCTTGACCGCGATCGGCCCGACGCACATCGGACGGCGATAGGTCGGCGTGCCGCCGCCGGACGCCTGGCGCGCAAGGAAGCTCGGGAACTGTTCCAGATCCTGCGGCGCGCGGCGCGGGCTGTCGCCGCCGAAGCCGCTGAGGCGGTCCTTCACATAGGTGGCGTAGGAGATCTTGCTCATCTCCCCGTCAGAGACGACGTCCAGACCGGTCTCGACCTGACGCGCCACGGCCGCCGCGACAGCCTCGGCCACCACAGCCTCGAAGGCGACGGCGTCGAAAGCGGGGTCCTCGCCCTCGCGCGCGAACAGCCCGTCGGCGACGACGGCCGGGCGAGGCAGGCTGCCAACATGGGTGGTCAGGATGCGATCGGTCGAGGTCTTCATGCGGGCTCCAGTTGCCGGCTCAGGGCGTTGATCTCGGCGGCGACGACGACCGGGGCTTCCAGCGGGGCCATGTGACCACAGTCGGGGATCAGGACCAGACGACCGTTCGGCACGGCCTCGGCCAGCCGCCTCGCGGCCTCGGGCGGGGCGAGGCCGTCGGCCTCGCCCGTCACCACGATGACCGGCATGGTCAGGGCCGCCAGGATCGTTGCCGGGTCTGGTCGCATCATCAGGGCCTGGACATGCCTCCGGAACTGCGGCGCGCCCGCCTCCAGCGCCATGTCGGAGACCAGCCGCCGCTCGGCCTCATGGACCTCGGGCTCGGCGAAATAGACGGGCTTCAGCTCGTCGCGGACCAGTCGAGCGAAGCCTCCGGCGTCGGCGGTCGCGATCTGTCGGGCGCGGCGTTCGGAGCGATCCGGGGTCTCGGGCTCGGCGTGGGTGTCGATCAGGATGAGGCCCGCGATCCGGCTGGGCACCCGCGCCGCCGCGACCATCGCAGCCATGCCGCCCATGGAGAAGCCGACCAGCACGAAACGTTCAGGTGCCTCGGCGAGGATGCGGTCGGCCATGGCCTCGATCGTATCGTCCTCGGCGAAGTCCACGCACACGACCGGCCCCGCCAGAAAGGGCGTCACCGCCGACCAGAGCCGGTCGTCGCACAGGAGGCCCGGCGCAAGGACGGCCGGGATCACCCTCTGCTCGGGGCCAGGCGGGCGGAGCGGCCGGGGACGATCTCGCCGCTGAACAGCCGGCGTTCGGGAGCCATGTCCGGGTCCTCGATCCGGGCGAACAGCATCTCGACCGCCGCCGCCGCGAGGGCACCGATGGGCTGTCGCACCGTGGTCAGCTGATAGGCCAGCCAGCGGCCGGCGTTGAACCCGTCGAAGCCCGCGACCGAGACGTCCTCGGGGATGCGCAGCCCGTGCTTCAGCCGCGCGGCGTCCATGGCCCCCAGCGCCATGGCGTCGTTGGCGCACAGGACGACGTCGAACCGCTCGCCGCCGGTCCACAGGCGGCCGAAGGCCTCGATCCCGCTCTCGTAGCGATAGTCGCCGGGCGTGACCGCCGTGATGCAACCGCCCAGCCGCTCCAGCGTGGCGCGGGCCCCGGCGGCGCGCTGCTGAGCCACCTCGGACTCGTCCGGGCCCGTGATCATGGCGAAGCGGCGATGCCCGGCCTGCCAGAGCCGATCGACCAGCCGCCCCTCCCCGTCCGCATGATCGACAGCGACGGAGTTACCCGCGTGATGCGGCGGCGCGCGGTTGTAGAAGATGACCGGCGTGCGGTGCAGGTCGAAGTCCTCGAGTTGCTCGGCGGTCATGGCGGTGGCGGCGATCACGCCGTCGACCTGAAAGCTCCACAACTGTTCCAGCGCCGTGCCGACCTCGGCCGCGCTCTCGACGGTGATCAGCAGGACCCGGGCACCGCGCCGCGCCACCTCGGCGGTGATCTCCACCATGATCTCGGGATAGTAGAGGCTGGCGGAGGCCGGCAGGATCAGGCCGACCAGGTTCGACCGCCGTGTGATCAAGCCTCGCGCAATGGCGTTCGGCCGATACCCCAGGCTGCGGGCCGCCTCGAGGATCCGCTCGCGCGTGTCCTGGGATACGCTGCCGCCCGGCGAAAAGGCCCGGCTGACCGCCGACTGGGACACGCCCGCCAGCTTGGCCACGTCATAGCTGGTGGCGCGGCCGGAGCGGCGGTCGGGATCCTTGGGGGCCATGCTCAGGCAGCATCCTTCTGGCTGTATCGGCGGACCCGGATATCCGCCTGTTCCTTGTGTCCTGCAAAGCCTTCGATAGCGCAAAGGCGAGAGCAGTATTCGCCGATCATCACGCTGGCCTCCTCGGTCAGGACCTTCTGATAGGTGCAGGTCTTCATGAACTTGCCGACCCACAGACCGCCTGTGTAGCGCGCCGAACGCATGGTCGGCAGGGTGTGGTTGGTGCCGATCACCTTGTCGCCATAGCTGACGTTGGTCAGGTGACCCAAGAACAGGGCCCCGTAATTGGTCATGTTGGCCAGGAAATAGTCCGGGTCGCGGGTCATGACCTGGACGTGCTCGGACGCGATGCGGTCGGCGATCTCGACCATCTCGGCGTCACTGTCGGCCAGGATGATCTGGCCATAGTCGCGCCAGGCAACCGAGGCGATCGGGGCGGTGGGCAGCCATTTCAGCTGGCGTTCGATGGCCTCGACCGTGTCGTGGGCCAGTTTCTCGGACGTGGTCAGCAGGATGGCCGGGCTGTTGGGCCCATGCTCGGCCTGACCCAGCAGGTCGGCGGCGCACAGGTCCCCGTCCACGCTGTCGTCGGCGATGACCAGGGTCTCGGTCGGGCCGGCCAGCAGGTCGATGCCGACTCGCCCGAAAAGCTGGCGCTTGGCCTCGGCGACATAGGCGTTGCCCGGCCCGACCAGCATGTCCACCGGCTCGATGTCACCGCCCGGCGCACCGACAGCCCCCAGCGCCATCAGCCCGATGGCCTGCACTCCGCCCAGCGCCAGGATGGCGTCGGCACCGGCCATGTGCTGGGCCACCACGATCGCCGGATTGGCCTGTCCGTCATAGGGCGGGGCCGCCGACAGGATGCGCTTGACCCCCGCCACCTTGGCCGTGACGACGCCCATGTGGGCCGAGGCGACCAGTGGGTACTTGCCGCCGGGCACATAGGCACCGACCGCGTTCACCGGCGTGTTCCTGTGGCCCAGAATCACGCCCGGCAGCGTCTCGACCTCGACGTCCCGAAGCGCATCCTTCTGGATCTGGGCGAAGTTGCGCACCTGGGCCTGGGCGAAGCGGATGTCGTCGATGGTGCGCTCGGACAGGGCCGCGTAGGCCGACTTGATCTCGTCCTCGCTCAGCCGGAAATCCTGCCGGTCCCAGTGGTCGAGGTCGCGGGAGTAGCGGCGCACCGCCTCCATGCCTTCGGCCTCGATGTCTCCCAGCATCCGCTCGACGGTTTCACGCACCCGTGCGCCGTCAGCCTTGACCGCCTCGACCGAGCGGCCTTCCTTCAGCCAACGGACCATCTGTTCCTCCCGTTTGGGCGCTTGCGCGACGCTTCGAATTGAGGGCAGTCTAGGTTTGTTGCATTCGAATGCAAGAGGGTGTTCGAGACGACGAGGGAGGGTGGGATGCGTCTGTCGCGGCGAACGGCCATGGCCTCGGGTCTCGCTGCGGGCGCTCTGGCGACGGGAAGCGCCCGGGCGCAGACCCCGTGGCCCAGCGAATTCCTCTGGGGGACGGCCACGGCCGCCCATCAGATCGAGGGCAATAACGTCAACAGCGACTACTGGGTGCTGGAGACCCTCCCCGCCACCAACTTCGTCGAGCGCTCGGGCGACACCTGCGACAGCTGGAACCGCTGGCGCGAAGACGTGGCGATCATCCAGGCCCTGGGCCTGACCGCCTATCGCTTTTCGATTGAATGGGCCCGGGTCGAGCCGGAGGACGGCATGATCTCCCATGCCGCCCTCGACCACTATCGCCAGATGTGCGTCGCCTGTCGCGAGGCCGGCATCGAGCCGATCGTGACCCTGCATCACTTCTCCAGCCCCCGCTGGTTCGCCGCCCTTGGCGGCTGGGAGGCGGAGGAGGCTCCGGCCAAGTTCGCGCGCTATTGCGGGATCGTGGCGGCGGCGCTGGGCGAGCACCTGACCTGGGTGTGCACGATGAACGAGCCGAATGCCCAGGTGACATCCTATGTCATGCGTGACGACCGGCCCTTCCCAAACGAAGACGAGGTCATCCGACAGGCGACGAAGGCGGTCGGATCCGACCGCTGGGGTGCCTATTTCATGGGGAACTCGTTTGCGGTGCGCGACGGGTGCCTCGCCGCCCACGCCCTCGCGACCGAGGCGATCAAGACCGCCGCCCCCCATGTGAAGACCGGCCTGACCCTTGCGCTCCAGGACCTGAAGCCCGGACCGGGCGGCGAGGCCCGATATCGCCGCATCTTCGACAACGCGCGCGCGCCCTTCTATGCGGCGGCATCCGGCGACGACTTCATAGGCGTCCAGCCCTATATGCGGCTGATCGTGGGACGGGACGGCTATCTGCCGACGCCGCCCGGCGTGATCGTCAACCACTCGGGCCGCGACGCCTCGCCCGACGCCCTGACGGCGGTGGTCCGTGAGGTCCGCGCCAACTGCCGGGCACCCGTGATGATCACCGAGAACGGTATCGAGACCGACGACGACGCCCTGCGGGTCCGGCACATCAACGAGACATTGGAGCAAATCCAGATCTGCCTGACCGAGGCTCCGTTGCTCGGCTACATCCACTGGAGCCTGCTGGACAATTTCGAATGGCGGTCGGGGTACGGCCCGCGCTTTGGCCTCTATTCCGTGGACCGCCGGACCTTCGTGCGAACGCCCAAGCCCGCCGCCGGGGCCTATCGCGCCATCGTCGCCCGCGCCCGGGCCAACAGCGCATGAGCGACCTGACGGGCCTGCGCGTCCTGATCACCGGAGCCGGACGGGGCCTCGGCCGTGCCTGCGCCGAGGCGGTGGTCGACGCGGGTGGCGAGGTCATCGCGGTCGCCCGCTCCGCCGCCGATCTCGACGACCTCGCCGCCGCGCGTCTCGGCCGGATCGAGACCTGGGCCATGGATGTCTCCGACCCTGACTTTCCGGCCCGGATCGCCGCCTTGCCGCGTCTGGACGGCCTGGTGAACAACGCCGGGTTCAACCGGCCCCAGCCCTTCACCCAGGTGGACGTCGAGACACTGGACGGCATGCTGGCGCTGAACGTCCGCGCCGCCTTCCTGACCGCCCAGGCGGCGGCGAAGGTGATGGTGCCCCAAGGGTCCGGCGTCATCGTCAACATGACCTCCCAGATGGGCCACGTCGGCTCGCCCGGCCGCACCGTCTACTGCCTGACCAAGCACGCGCTGGAGGGCCTGACCAAGGCCGCCGCCGTCGAACTCGCCCCGCAGGGCGTCCGCGTCGTCAGCCTGGCCCCCACCTTCATCGAGACGCCCATGACCGCCCCCATGCTGGCCGACGAGGCCTTCGGCAGGTTCGTGCTGGACCGGATTCCGCTGGGCCGCGTCGGCACGGCGGCCGAGGTGGCCGGAGCCTGCGTCTTCCTGTTGTCGCCCGCCGCCGCTCTGGTCACCGGCTCCAGCCTGCTGGTCGATGGAGGCTGGACCGCCCAATGACCGACGCCGACCGCAAACGCCTGATCTGGACCCTGTTCCAGCGCCTCGACGCCGCCGACCCCGCCGAGGCCGCCGCCCTTTGGCGCGCGGCGATGACGTCCGACGCCGTCTTCCACGCCGTCCATCCCATGAACGATCTGTCCGGTGCCGAGGGTCTGATCGCCGGTCTGGTCGCGCCTCTCCGCGCTGCCATGCCGGACCTGCAGCGCCGCACCTATGCCCTGATGGCCGGGCGCTTCAAGGACGCCGACTGGGTCTGCGCGCTCGGCGTGTTCGAAGGCACGATGACCGGACCCTGGCTGGGCATTCCGGCGACCGACGGCCTGGTCAATCTGCGGTTCGGCGAGTTCTACCGGATCGAGGGCGACCGCATCGCCGAGGTCTATGCCATCCACGACCTGATCGACCTGATGCGACAGGCCGGGATCAACCCCCTGCCCGCCCCGCCCGCCGGCGTGCCCGACATCTTCCCCGCCCCGATCACCCAGGACGGCGTGCGCTTCGACCCGGCCCCGCAGGCCGAGACCGACGCCTCGCTTGCGCTGGTCGAGGCCATGATCTTCGGCCTGCACAAGTTCGCCGAGGGCGATCTCAAGCGCATGGGCATGGAGCAGTACTGGAGCCCGCAGATGCTCTGGTACGGCCCCGGTGGCATCGGCTCGAACCGGGGCGTGACCGGCTTTCAGCGCTATCACCAGAAGCCCTTCCTGACGGCCTTCCCCGACAGGGTCGGCGGCAATCACAAGGCGCGGTTCGCCGACGGGGCCTATGTCGCCTCGACCGGCTGGCCCAGCATCACCGCGACCCACGCGGGCCCCTGGCTGGGCGTGCCGGGCACCGGTCGTCAGATCACCATGCGGGTCATGGACTGGTGGCGGCGGGACGGCGACGCGCTGAAGGAAAACTGGGTCTTCATCGACGTGCCCCACGTCATGCTGCAATCCGGCCACGACATCTTTGGAGCGCTGGCATGACGTTCTCGACGCTCGACTGGGGCATCGTGCTAGTCTTCATCGCCGCCAATCTGGTGATGGGCTGGTTCCTGGGTCGAGGCGTGAAGACCGCCAAGGAGTTCAATGTCGGCTCGGGCAAGACCCCCTGGTGGGCCATCGGCGTCTCGGTGATCGCCACCTACATCAGCGCCCTGTCGTTCCTGGGGGCCCCGGCCTGGGCCTATTCCGACGGGCTGGCGGCCCTGGCCATCCACCTGAACTACCCGATCGTGATCCTGGGGGTGACGGCGTTCTTTCTGCCCTTCTTCTACAACTCCGGCGTCGCCTCGATCTACGAGTACCAGGAGCGGCGCTTCGGGCCGACGTCGCGCGCAGTCATGTCGACCATCTTCCTGGTGACGCAGGGCCTGTCGACCGGCGCCATCCTGTATGCCACCGCGCTCGTGCTGCAGTTCATCACCGGCATCCCGATCCCCTGGGCGATCGTGGCCATCACCATCCTGGCCCTGATCTATACGACGATGGGCGGCATGCTGGCGGTGATCTGGACCGACGTGTTCCAGGCTGTGGTCCTGTTCGGCGGGGCCATCGTCATCATGATCGCCCTGTTCGTCCTGATGCCCGAACCGATCGGCGAGGTGCTGGCCAACCTCAAGGCGGCGGGTCGGCTGAGCGCCATCGACCTGACAGCCGACCCGACCGTGCCGACGACCATCTGGTCGGGCCTGATCGGCATGACCCTGTTCCACGTCACCGTCTATGGCGCGAACCAGATGATGGTGCAGCGGACGTTGGGCGCCAAATCCATCGGCGACGCCAAGAAATCCTATCTGCTGATGGGCTACGCCGCCTTCCCGATCTATTTCCTGTTCTTCTTCATCGGGGTGCTGGCCTGGGGCTACTATCAGGGCCGGCCGTTCGAGAACACCAACGAGATCATCCTGCAGTTCGCACAGGATTCAGGCATTCCCGGCCTGCTGGGCATCCTGGCGGCCGCCGTGCTGGCCGCCTCGATGTCCACTCTGAGCTCGGCCTTCAACAGCATGGCGACGGCCAGTGTCGTCGACTTCTACGAGCGGTATTTCCGCAAAGGCGCCAGCGACGCCCACTATCTGGCGGCGACCCGCGTCATGACCCTGGTATGGGGCGCGATCATCATCGTGCCGGCCATCCTCTACGCCAACTCGACGGGTTCGATCCTCGAGGTCCTGTCCAAGATCGGCAGCTATTTCGTGGGGGCAAAGCTGGGCATGTACGGCCTCGGCTTCTTCTCCAAACACACGACCGAGCGCGGCCTGCTGGTCGGGGTGTTCGTCGGCTTCGTCATCATCTGGGCGGTCGCGACAAGGACGGACATCGCCTGGCCCTGGTACTGCTTGATCGGCGGTGGCGCGACGATGAGTGTGGGCTGGTTGGCCAGCCGCATCCTGAGCGGCAAACAGGCTGAGTGGTCGCCCTACTCCATCCCCGGCCAGCGCGCGCGGTTCGAGGCCTCGGGCGCGCCGACCTCGGTCGACGGGTGGAGCACCGTGCCGGGCAAGATCGATCGCCAGAGCCTGTGGCTGGTCGCCTATCTGATCGCGACGATCGCCTTCCTTGTTGCCCTGGAAGCTCTGGCCTGACCGAGCGGAAGCGGGTTTCAGGAATTCGGCGAGGTCGGTCGGTGTTCGCCGGAAAGGATCGTGACGTCGGCTTCAGAGACGGTCACCCGGATCGTCTCCACGGGGCCGGGGGCACCGCTGGGGCCGGCCATTTCCCATAGCGCTCCTTCGACCCGGAGACTCGACCGCTGGCTGGCCCCCGAGAAGGTGCGCGAGACGACCTGGGCCACGACACCCTCGGTCGAGGGGATCAGGCATTCGGGGCGGAAGACCGCCACTGCAGGCCCGGCTTGGGCCTCGGCCGCGCGGAACGACCCGAACGGCGTCGACGCCTGTCCGTCGACGATCTGGACCGGCAAGGCGTTGAGCGGCCCCAGCAGTCGGCCGGCCTCAAGGGACGCAGGACGGCGATAGCAGGCCTCGGGCGCGCCGCTCTGCAACACGCAGCCGTCGGACATGAGGACCAGCCGATCGGCGCTCGTCATGGCCTCCTCGGCGTCGTGGGTGACCAGCATCACGCCGACGCCCGAGGCGCGCAGCACCGCCACGACGTCCTCGCGAACCTGGCGCCGCAGGGCGGTATCCAGCCGGGAGAAGGGCTCGTCCATCAGGACCAGCGCGGGCCGAGGGGCCAGGGCGCGGGCGACGGCCACGCGCTGCTGCTCGCCGCCCGACAGGCGATGGGGCCAGTCGTCCGCGCGGTCGGCGAGGCCGAGACGACCGAGGGCGTCCAGCACCCTCGTCCGCCGGTCCGAACGCGACAGGCCCTTCAGTCCGAAGGCGACATTGTCCAGGACGGTCAGGTGCGGAAACAGGGCGTCTTCCTGAAAGACCAGACCGACGCCGCGCGCCTCGGGCGGAACGCTGGACCGGCCGTCGGCGACGCAGCGTCCCGCGATCTCGATCCGCCCCGAGGCGGGCCGTTCCAGCCCGGCGATCAGGCGCAGAAGCGTGCTCTTGCCGCTGCCCGAGGGACCAAGGACGGCCACGAGCTCGCCCGACGCGACGGACAGGTCGACACCCGAGACGACGCTCCGCCGGCCGTAGGCGAAACACAGGCCCTGGACGGTCAGGACAGGGTCAGGCGTCATCCGAGGCACTCCGTCCCGGCCGCGAGCGCGAGATGCGGTGGGTCAACCACAGACAGGCCGGCACCGCCACCGCCACGATCATCAGGGACGGCCAGGCGGCTTGGCCGATCCGTTCGTCGCGGGCATAGGCGTCGGCCAGGACGGCCAGAGTGTCGAAGTTGAACGGGCGCAGGATCAGGGTCGCCGGCAGCTCCTTGACCACATCGATGAAGACGATGAGCCCGGCTGTCAGCAGACCCCCGCCGGCGAGGGGCACATGGATCGCCCACGCCGTCCCCAGCGGCGAGCGACCGAGCGAGCGAGCGGCGTCGCTCATCGACGGGCGGATGCGGGTCAGGGCCGAGGCGATCGGCTCCAGCGCAGCCGCCATCAACCGCGCGGCATAGGCATAGACCAGCAACGCGAGCCCGCTGACGAACATCCACGCCGGCCCCGGCAGGGCACGCCACAACAGCCCGGCGGGCACCAACAGGCCGATGGCCATGACCGCGCCTGGCGTCGCATAACCGAGGCCGGCGAGGCGGGTCAGCAACGGTCGTCCCCGTCCCGCCAGGGCCAGGGCGAGGGCCAGGATCGTGGCCAACACGGCGGCGGCGACCCCCAGCCCTGCGACGCGGGAGGCCGCCGCCGCGAGTCTGGGCCACTCGGGCGTGGCCTGAAGACCGTTCCAGCCCAGCCACCCCAGCGGCAGCAGGAAGGCCAGGAACAGCAGAGCACAGCAGGCCGTGGTCGCCGCAAGGGCGGCCCAACCCGACAACGGCCGGGCCGGCACCGTTCGCCAGCCCGTCGCCTGAACCCCGTAGGCCCGGTGCGACCGACTCCACCGTTCAAGGATCAGCAGCGCGGCCGCCGTGGCCAGAAGGGGCAGTCCAAGCGACGCCGCCGACGCCGGTGACCCGTTCACCGACCAGGCCCGGACCACGCCGGTGGTCAGGGTCTGGACGCTGAGAAAGCTGACCGCGCCATAGTCGGCGAGCGTCTCCATGAGCGTCAGGGCCAGACCCGCCGCCAGCGCCGGGCGCGCCATCGGCAGGGTGATCCGCCAGAACACCCGCGCGGGTGAAGCCCCCAGCGCCCGCGCCGCCTCGTTCGCCGCGCTGGATCGGTTCAGCAGGGCGTCGCGCACGGCGAGATAGACGTAAGGGTAGAAGGCCAGAGAGAGCACGAGGATCGCGCCGGGCAGGCTACGGATCGTGCCGGGCACCTCGACGCCGAGCCCATGACGCAGCCAGGTCCGCACCGGACCGGCGACGTCCAGCAGATCGGCATAGCCATAGGCGAGCGCGAAGGTCGGGGCCGCGAGCGGGAGAACCAGCAGCCAGGCGAAGGCCCGGCTGCCGGGGAAGCGGTATTGGGTGACCAGCCAGGCGGAGGTGACACCGACCAGAGACGCCAGAACGCCCACGCCGACGGCCAAGGCAACCGACGTCGCCCCATAGTCCAGGACCGTCTCACTCGAAATCCCGGCCCAGGGACCACGCGCCGCCGCCAGACCGACGCCCAGCAGCGGCAGGATCACCACGAGCGTGGCGATCAGGGCGACCCACGTCAGGACGGACGGCGTCCTCAGCGACCAGCCGCCCGGATGAACGGTCGTCCCGATCAACGCCAGCCGGCGGCGGTCATCAGCTCCAGCGCCTGCGCCGTCCGGGGGCCGTAGGTGGCCACCGACATCGGATGGGCGGTGAAGTCGGCGATGGCGTCGACCGGCGGGGGAGCCGGAACCGACGGACTGGCGGGATACTCGCCATTCGCGGCGGCGATCATGGTTTGGGCCTCGGCCGAACCCATGAACTCCATCAGGCGGATGGCGTTATCGCGGTTCGGCGCACCGGTGACGACGCCGCCCCCCGAAACGTTCACATGGCTCCCCTGCCCGTCCAGCGAGGGGAAGGCCAGTTTGATCCGCTCGACCAGCGCCTTGTCGGCCGCGTCCTCGCCGCTTCCCAGCAGGACGTAATAGTAGGAGTTGGTCAGGGCGATCTCGCAGACACCGGCGCCGACGGCGCGGATCTGATCGCGGTCGCCGCCTTCGGGCGGGCGGGCCATGTTGGCGGCGATCCCGCGCACCCACTCACCAGCCTTCTCGGGACCCCAGACCTCGATCAGGGCTCCAACCAGCGACAGATTATAGGGATTGTCAGCCGAGCGGACGCACAGCTTGCCCCGGAAGCGGGGCGAGGCGATTTCCTCATAGGTATCGACTTCGGCCGGCTGGACCTTGGCCGGATCGTAGGCGACCACACGGGCGCGGCGGGTGAAGCCGAACCAGCGGCCCTCGGGGTCACGCAGATTCGCCGGGATGGCAGCGTTCAGGGCCTCGCTCTGGATCGGCTGGAACAGACCGGCATTCTGCACGCGCCACAGGGCCCCGGCGTCGGACACCACGAACACGTCGGCGGGGCTGGCTTCGCCCTCGGCCTGCATGCGCGCGATCAGCTGGTCGGCGTTCCCTTCGATCCGGTTGACCCGGATGCCGGTCAACTCGGTAAAGCGTTCGTACATCCTGAGGTCGGCGTCGTAATGACGGGCGGTGTAGAGGTTCACAACGCCGGCGTCGGTGGGCGCAGCCTTGTCCTCAGCCTGCTGGCCGCAGCCAGCCAGGAGGAGCGCGCCGGCGACCGCCAGCATCAGGGTATTGCGAAGAGACATGGTGACAGTTCCGTGGCTGAGACCGCGACCGGCGGCGTTGCTTCTGCCCCGCTATAGTGAACTTGAGAAGCAGTCGCAACACTCGATAGCGAAGACGGCCCGCGACGGTTTCGCCGCGGGCCGCGCTCAGTGTCAGCCGATCCGTTCGGCGATACCGTTGAGGGTCTCGGTCAGGCCGCGCAGACGACGCGCCGTCTGATCGTTTCCGGACACGGAGATGTCCCCCGCAGCCGCGCGCAGCTGTCGTGCCGCCGCCGCGTCGCGGCCGCCGGCCTCGACCAGCGGAGCGGCCGCGTCGACCGCGGTGCTGACCCGGGCCATGACCTCGGCCGACAGGCCTCCGTCGCGAGCCAGCTGGTCCAGATAGGCGCGGGCGACCACCGGATGGTGGGGCCAGCGGACCGGGAACTGCTGTTGCGGGTTCACCGTGCCGCCCTCGTCGGCCATTCGGGCGGCGGCGATCTCATTGGCGGTCAGGTGCTCGCTGGGCTGGAGCTCCAGGACGTCCAGGCCGCGGGCGATCTCGGTGCCGTAGATGCGGCCGTTGTACCAGTAGACCGACCAGTAGCCGCCCAGGATATCGTGCTGCTCGCTCAGCGGACCGCGATCGAAATAGGCGATCTCGCGCGGGTTGGACGAGTCGGTGAAATCGCTGATCGACAGCCCGCCCTGGTACCAGGCCTGGACGAACAGATCGCGACCCGGGACCGGGATCAGCGAGCCGTTGTGGGCGACGCAGTTCTCGCGCGCCGTCTGGGGCGCGGGCAGCTTGTAGTAGCTGCGGAACACCAGCTCGCGGTCGACGATGTCGTAGATGGCGTTGGCACCCCAGGTCACCGGGTCTTGCACCCGGCAGCGCGGCCGCGCCCCGCCGCCCCACTCGTCCGTGAAGATGACCTTGGTCCCGTCGTTGTTGAAGGTGGCCGAGTGCCAGTAGGCGAAGCCCGGATCGTTCACGGCGGCGATCCGGCGCGGCGCCGCCGGGTTGGAGATGTCCATCAGGATGCCGTTGCCCGAACAGGCGCCGCCGGCCAGGTTCGCCGAGGGGAACAGGGTGATGTCGTGGCACTGGTCGGTGCGGTTGGTGGTCTGGGTGCCGTCGCCGTGATCGCCGCCGCGCCACAGACCTGCGACCGCGCCGGTGGCGTCGTCGGCGAACACGCGCGGGCTGTCGATGATGCGCGCCTGGGAGGGATCGGCCAGCGGGATCTCGATCACGTCGATGCTGAACAGGGCGGTGTTCTCGTCGCCAGGCAGACCGGCGACGCAGCCCGCCAGCTCCGCTTCGTCGCGTACGCCGGCGGTGCCTGAGTTGTAGACGATCAGGCGACGCGCGTCGGCAGACACCACAGAATGGGTGTGCGAGCCGCGGCAGGTCTGGACCTGGCCGACCTGCACCGGATTGGCGCGGTCCGAGATGTCAAAGATGCGAACGCCGCGGAAGCGATCGGGCTGAGGCCCGGAGCCGACGCCTTGACGACCGCAATCGACGCGCCCGCTGTTGGCCTCGACCGACATCAAGAGCAGGTCACCAACGATCGAGACGTCGCCCTGTCCGCCTGGGCAGACGACCGAGGTGATCAGCTGGGGCTCGGCCGCCCCGTCGATGACCTGATACAGGTTGAAGCCGTGGTAGTTGCCGACGGCCAGAAGGTCGTTCTGGAACGCCATGTCGGTATTGGCGAAGCTGAGGAAAGGCGCGCGACTACCGAACCCGGCCGCCGTCCCTGCGGCGGCCTCGCCTTCCTGGCCTTGCGCCGGAATGGGCGGGGGCAGGCCCTCGGGGTTCGCCGGGTCGAAGAAGCCTGTCGGCTTGGGCAGACTGGCGACCAGGGTCAGATTGCCAGCGGCCTCGCCGGCGTCGCGGAAGCCGGCGGTCAGGGTGCTGCGCGGATCGCCGACACGCTCGCGGAGCAACAGCGACATCCGGTTGATCTCGGCGGTCTGCTCGTTGTTGATGTCGTTGGCGAAGCGGAACAGCACCGGGTCGTAGGCCGAGCCGGAGCGGGCGAACAGGTCGGCGACCATCTTCACCGCCCCTTCGTGGTGAGCGATCATCCGCTCCAGGAACTGGCGATCGAACTCCGGGCCCTGGGCGGCGGCGAGCGCCGTCATCTGCTCGGGCGTGGCCATGCCGGCCATCATCGAATGCCCGGCGGCCCCGTGGGCCGAGTGATCCATGGCGGCGTGATCCATGCCCGCCATCGAATGCCCGGCGGTAGGGCTGGGCGCGCTCTGTCCGCGTTCAGCCAGCCAGCCCTGCATGAATTCGATTTCATCGGCCTGGGAGGCGGTGATCCGGCCGGCGATGTCGCGCACCGCTTCGGTGTTGGTCCGTTCGTTGACCAGGGCCGCCATTTCGACCGCCTGGCCGTGATGCAGGATCATGTCCTGCATGAATTTGACGTCGTCGGCCGAGTAGCGGTTGTCGGCGATCCGGGAGGCCTCGTCACCGCTCAGAGCGCGGGTCGCCTGACCCGGCGCGCCTGGCTGGACGATGGGCGCGGTCTGGGCCACGGCACCCGAAGCGAACAGCAGGACGGCGACGGCGGCCGAAGCCCCCAGACGAAGGCGGACGGACGGCGCGAACTTCAGCAACAGCAACTCTCCCGATGATCTGGGTCTCGGACCCTTTCGTCCATCTGACCACGGTCGCGGGCGCGGGCCAACCCGCCATCTTTCCGCCGCAAGGTCGCAGCCCGGAAACCTCGCCGTTAACGTGAAATCCATGGGGCCTGTGCAAGGTCGGTCCATGAGCACAGCCCTCGACCTGGAGCGCGGCCCGACGGAGCGCATGGACGCCCCCGCGCTCCAGGCGCTGGCCGCGCGCACACTGGTCGCTGCCGACGGCGCCGCCCGACGTGGACCGTTCCGGCCGGATGTGTGGTTGAACGCGCGTCAGCGACACGCCTCGCGCCTCGCCGTCCACTGGTTTCGCAGCGCCGACGTTGCGGTCGTCCTCGGCCTGACGGTCGCCGTGCTCTGGGTCATCACCCCGGGCGGCGCGCTGCAAGCCCCCCTGTGGCGGGCGCTGCCGATGGCGCTCGGCGCCGGGATCGTGCTGGGGCTGATGCGGTCGCTGGGACTGTACCGGTTCGCGCGCGGCCAGAGCGTGTCCCTGCATCTGGCGGCGGTCTCGGGTGTGGCTCTGGCGGGCGGGGGCCTGGCGACGGCGCTCGAGGCCCTGCTGTCGGCGGCTCGACCGGAGCTGACCGCCTATATCCTGTGGACCGCTTTCGTCACCGTGGCGCTGTATGGACTGCACCTGGGCTGGAGCCTGAAGGTCGCGGACTGGCGGGCCAAGGGGGCCCTGACCCCGAATGTCGTGCTGGTCGGGGCCACCCGCCACGCCGAGCGCCTGATCCGCGAGGCCCTGCAACGCCGCGACATCAATGTGCTGGGCGTGTTCGACGACAGGCTGGCGCGATCGCCTGACAGCGTGGCGGGCGTGCCGGTGCTGGGCGACGCCCAGGCCCTGATGACCCATCGAATGACGCCCTATGTCGACAAGATCGTGGTGGCCATCGACCCCAAGGCCGAGGCACGGGTGCGCGAGCTGACCGCGCGACTGTCGACCCTGCCGAACGAAGTTACCCTGCTGGTCGATCCGGTGGATGCGGGCGAACGCGGCGCGGCCCTGGACCGGCTGGCCCGAGCCCCCCTCGCCTCCCTCGACGGCCCGGTCGACGACGACCGCCGGGCCTTCAACAAGCGGATCCAGGACCTGGTCGTCGGCGCGCTGGCGCTGGTGCTGCTGGCTCCCGTCATAGCCCTGACGGCCCTGGCCATCCGTCTGGACAGTCCGGGCCCAATCTTTTTCCGCCAGCGCCGCCACGGCTTCAATCACGAGGAGATCGTGGTCTGGAAGTTCCGCTCCATGCGCCAGGAGGCCGCCGACGCCACCGCCAGCCGCCAGGTCACGGCCGACGACGACCGCGTCACTCGGGTCGGCCGCTTCATCCGGTCCACCAGCCTCGACGAGTTGCCCCAGCTGTTCAACGTCCTGAAGGGCGAGATGTCGCTGGTCGGACCACGCCCCCACGCCATCGGCATGAAGACGGGCCAAGTCGAAAGCGCGCGCCTGGTCGCCGAATACGCCCATCGCCACCGGATGAAGCCTGGCATGACCGGCTGGGCCGCGATCAAAGGCTCGCGCGGGCCGCTGCATACGGCGGCCGAGGTTCGCACCCGCGTCCGGCTGGACGTCGAATACATCGAACGGCAGTCGCTGAGGCTCGACCTCTGGATCATGCTCGTCACCGTGCCCGTGCTGCTCGGCGACCGGGCGGCCCAGCGGTGACGGGGCAGGGCTGATGTTCTGGCGCGGGGTGTGGGGCTATCTGCCCGCCAACATCATCCAGGGACTGGTGGGGTTCGGCTCCATCATCGTCTTCACGAGGCTGCTGAGCCCCGAGGATTTCGGCCGATACGCCATCGCCTTCTCGGTGATGACCCTGTTCCATGTCGCGACCTTCAGCTGGCTGGAGGCGGCGATGGCGCGCTTCTGGGCGGCCGAGAGGGGCCAGACGCTGGCCGATCATTTCCTGACCCTCTACCGGACGGCGGCGGTGATGACGGCCGCCGCCCTGCCCCTGATGGCGCTGATCCTGTGGGTCGCGCCCATCGGGCCGGGCCTGAAGACCGCGATCGCGGTCGGGGTGGCGGGCATTCCGATCCGCTGCCTGTCCAAGCTGGCGCAGGAACGGTTCCGCGCGTCGGGCGCGGTTCGCAAATCGGCGACGCTGGACATCTTCGTCAGCCTGGGCGGCTTCGGCATCGGGGTCGTCGCCGCCCTGCTGGGGGCCGGGGCCGCCTCACCGCTGATCGGGCTCGGCCTCGCGCCCCTGCTGACCCTGCCGTTCGTCCTGCCCGGAGAGCTGAAGCTGGCGCAAGGCGGGACGCTGTACCGGGACCGGCTGTGGTCCTATGCGCGCTACGGCTATCCGATCGCGGCGGGCCTGGGCCTGTCGCTGGTCATGGCCTCGACCGACCGGTTCCTGCTGGAAATCTTCATGGGCCCGGCGGCGGTCGGCGCCTATCACGCAGGATACAGCCTCGCGAGCCGCACCCTCGACGTCCTGTTCATCTGGCTGGGGGCGGCCGGCACGCCCGCGTTGATCATGGCGTGGGAGCGCGGCACGCGTGAAGGCTTCATGGCGGCTGCCCGCGAACAGGCCTCGACCTTCATCCTCATCGGCCTCCCGGCAGCGGTCGGCGTGGCTCTGGTGGCGAGGCCGCTGGCCGAGTTCATGATCGGCGAGGACCTGAGGGCGGCCGCCGCCTCGGTCACGCCGCTGATCGCCCTGTCCGCCCTGCTGTCGGGGGTGACGTCCTATTACCTCAGCCAAAGCTTCGTGCTGGGCCGACGGACCGACCGGCTGCTGCTGACCCTGTGCATCCCGGCCGCCTCCAATGTCGTGCTCAACCTCGCGCTCGTGCCGTCCATGGGGGTGATGGGGGCAGCGATCGCGACGACGACCAGCTTTGGGATCGGGGTCCTGGCCTCGATCGCCATGGGACGGCGAATCGGCGTGGCCATGCCGATCCCGTGGACCACGCTGGGCCGTTGCGGCCTGGCCAGCGGAGCGATGGCGCTGGTCGTCCTCATGCTGCCGGTCTGGGGCGGGATCGGCGAGCTTCTGATGAAAGCGAGCGTCGGCGCGGCGGTCTATGGCGCGGTCGTCATCGCGCTGAACGCCGCGGGCGTGCGCGACGTCGCGACCCGTCTGGTCGAGGCAAGACTGGGGCGCGGAGCCGCAGCATGAGCGCGCCCGTCGTCATCGAGAACGGCCCGTGGAAGTCAGCCCTCCCGACCCTATCGGTGCTGATCCCCTTCCTGCGAGACGACCCCGGCGTGCTGCTGGCCATGCTGGATGCCGAGGCCCAGTCGCTCGACGGGGCCGTAGAGATCGTCCTGATGGACGACGGCACGGGCGACGCCGATCTGACGGCGAGACTGTCGGCACAGGTTCGCGCGACGGCCCTGCCCAGCCGGCTGATCACATTGGTGGCCAACGAAGGGCGATCCAGGGGTCGCAACCGGCTGGCGGCGGCGGCCCGCGCGGGATCGATGCTGTTCCTCGACAGCGACATGCGGCCGGACAGCAGCCAATTCCTTCGGACCTGGGCCGATCTGGTGCGTCTCGACGCCCCGCCGATGGCGTTCGGCGGCTTTTCCCTGCTGCAAGCACCGACCGAGCCACGGTTCTCGGTGCATCGGGCCATGGCGACGCGAGGCGAATGCGTGGCGGCGGCCGAACGGGCCAAGGCTCCGGAAAAATACGTCTACACCTCCAACCTGCTGGTCCGGCGCGACGTGTTCGACGCCGAGGGCTTCGATGGGGCCTTCACCGGGTGGGGCTGGGAAGACGTGGAGTGGGCCATGCGGGTGTCGCGCCGGTGGCCGGTGCTGCACCTCGATAACCCGGCGACGCACATGGGGCTGGACACCGTCGAACAGCTGGCGGGCAAGTATGAGCAGTCGGCGGGAAACTTCGCCCGTGTCGTGGCCCGGCACCCCGACATCGTCGGCGGCTATCCCAGCTATCGCGTCGCCCGGATGCTGAAACAGGTTCCGGCCCTGGCGACAGTCCGCCCGTGGATGAAGCGTTTTGCGATGGCCGGCTGGGCACCGACCCCGGCGCGGGCCTTTTCGCTGAGGCTGTACCGCGCGGCTCTCTATGCCGAGGCGGTGTGATGCAGGCGGTCTGCGTCATCATCCCCACGATGCGACGGCCAGAGAGCCTGGCCCGGGCGCTGCGGTCGGTGTTCACCCAGACGGGGCTCGGCTCGCGTGCGGTCTCGCTCGTCGTGGTCGACAACGATCCGGCCGCGACCGCGCGCGCGACGGTCGAGGCGCTTCGGCCAGCCTGCCCCTTCCCCCTCACCTATCGCCACGAGCCCAGACCCGGGGTCGCAACGGCGCGAAACGCGGCGCTTCTGGACACCGACGCCCCGCTGATCGCCTTCCTCGACGACGACGAGGCGGCCTCGCCGGGCTGGCTGGCGGCGCTGTTGGCCGCGCAGGTGCAGACCGGAGCGGACGCAGTCTTCGGACCCATCACCGGGCGTGTCCCGGACGACACCGGCTGGGCGACCGCCTATCTTGAGCGGTTCTTCGGGCGCGCGGGACCCGCGTCCACAGGCCTGATCGATCATGGATACGGCTGTGGGAACTCGCTGATGGTGCGGGCGACGGCCCTGCCGGGCCCCGCGCCCTTCGACACCGGCGCGGACCAGACCGGCGGCGAGGACGATGCCCTGTTCGCGGCGCTGGCGGCCCGCGGTGGACGCTTCGGCTGGGCCGCAGACGCCTGGGTCGAGGAGTTCGCTCCACCGCACCGCGCGACGATGCGTTACGCCCTCGCCCGGGCCTTCGCCTACGGCCAGGGGCCCAGCCAGACGGCCGCCAAGGCGCGGGACTGGCCGGGCGTCGCGCGGTGGATGGCCGTCGGGATGGCGCAGACACTGCTGTGGGGAGCGATCGCCATCGGCCTGACGCTGATCGTCCATCCCGGCCGGGCCGAGATCATGGACCGAACGGCGCGCGGGCTGGGCAAGGTTCTCTGGACCCGCGGGTTCGAGCCGCGCTTCTACGGCACGCGCGAGCTGAAGCGGCTGGACGCGATCAGCCCGTCAGCCGCCTGAGGAAGGCCGGGGGGGAATAGGTCGAGCGATTGACCACGACGCCGGCAATGCGGCCGCCCACGGCCTCGATCTCGTCCCGCAGGATCACAGGCTCGACAGCCGAGGTCGCTCCGGACGCGACGACCAGAACCGTCGCGTCGACGAACGGGGCCAGTATGATCGCAAGGTCGGATCGGTCGGCGGCCGGCGCGTCGATCACCACCGTGTCGGCGACCTTGCGCATGGCGTCCCAGTAGCGGGGATCGGCCAGAGGTTCGACTCTCTGACCAGAGCGCAGCACCTCTGCCCGAAACCGCGTGACCCACAGGCGCCCGCCCAGACAGGGCCGCGCCGTCATCAGCCGGGCCGGCGCCACGGGCTTCCGATCGCGCCCCATCACCGGTGGTGACACGGCGAAGAAGCTGGATCCGTCCGGAGAAGAGGCCGCAGGCGCACCCAGCCGGCCATAGCGTTCAAAGTCCGCCGCGACTTGCTCCTGCTGGCCGGGCTGGGACAGGTCGGCATCGATCAGCCAGACCGGCTTTCGGGCGCGCACGGCCGCCAGCCGGGCGAACTCGCGGGCGACCGTCGAGGCCCCCTCTCCGGTCGAGGCACAGGCGATCTGGACGACCCGTCCGCGATGCGCGGGGGCCGGTCCGAGGGCGGCCCAGAGGCCCGCCATTTCGCTCGTGAGATCGACCATCGAATCGGTTACGCGGTGACTGAGGCAGGCGAGGCTAACACGCGGAGTTCATGCCGACTTCACGGGCGCGACGGCGAGAACCGGCATGTCGAGCGTTCGGCCGACCATGCCCGGCGTCGAAAGGCCGCGTCGCGTGAACACCCTCAGCAAACCCACGCACAGGGCGGTGAACCCCGCGAACAGGATGACCAAGGCCAGCAACGGCGCCTTCAGGCTGGTGCCCCGCGTCGGCGCGGCGGCCCGCTCGATCACTCGGACATTGTCGGCCCCGGCGCGGACGAGGCCATTGTCGGCCCGGCTCTGGGTCTCGCGCTGCTGGAACTCGCGGATCGAGGCGGTCAGGACGTCGCGGTTCGAGGCCAGGGTGGCGTTCTCGGATTCCTGACGGGTCATCCGCGCCTGCCGGTCCAGGATCTCGGCCAGCTGGCGGTTCACCGAGGCCAGACGCGCGGACAGCGAGTCGCGCTCCGCCTGGGTCGTGATGCGGGTGGTCTCCAGCTCGGTCCAGATCGGGTTGGGGCCCAGTCGGACCTCCTTGGCCCCCACGGTCGTGCCGGTGGCGACATAGGCCTGAAGCCCCGCGATCCGCGCCTCGATGTCCCGCACCGGCTGGCTGTCGGGCTGATAGCGGGCCAAGAGCTGCTCGCGCTCGGTGCGAAGGGTCAGGATCTGGTCCTGGGCCGAGACGTTCAGATCCTGCTGCAGGGCGATCTCCGCCGGGATCCGGTCCAGCTGGGCCTCGATGGTGATCAGCCGCCGCGCCGCCTGGTTCAGCTGGTTCTCGACCGAGAACTTCTCCGTCAGGGTCGACTGATAAACGGCCGCCAGGGCCGTCTTGGTCGCGGCGAAGTCACCGATGTCGTTGGACGTCAGGAAGCCCTCATAGGTGCGATCCACCGCGGCCAGCTCGTCCTCGAACGCCCGCCGCTGGGTGGCGATGGCCGAGGTCGAGCGGTCCTGGAACACCTCGCGTCGATAGATCAGATACTGGTCGATGATGGCGTTCAGCACCCGGGCCGACTTCTCGGCGCTGTCGCTCTCGAACCCAAGGCCGATGGTCGAGCCTTGCGGGGTCGTCGAAACCGACAGGTTGTCGTTGATGAATTTGATCGCGTCGCCTTCCTGCTTCTCGACCGGATCGGTCGAGACCTTGCCTGGCTTCTGGAAGAAGGGCAGGCCCAGCGCGCGCACGGCCCGCAGCTTGACCTCCCGGCTGCCGATGATGTTGGCCTCGGTCTGGGCCACCTCTCCCGGCGCGGGCGGCTGGGACTGACGGTCGGTCATCCCGCCGACCCGCGGCTGATAAACGTATTCCTGACCCGCCCCCACGAAGAGGCTGGCCCCGGCGGTATAGGTCTTCTTCAGCGTCAGCACGGCGGCGGCACCGATGCCCAGGACCAGCAGGAAGACCAGGATCATCACGCCCAGCTCGCGAAACAGCAGGCCGACGACGTCGCCGAACCCGTAGCGCGGGCGGGCCGAGACATAGGCTGTGGCCGTCGAACGCATGAACAGGGCGAATCCGTGGGAAGGTGACCGTTCTCGATCCTTCGCCGGTCGGCGTTAACCAGTCATTACCCATGATCCACCAGCCTGCACCGCATGATGGATCGGCGGCAGATTCTGGTGGGCGTTCTGGGCGCAGCGCTCGCGGCGTCCGCATCCGGCTGCGCCTCGGGCCAGAGCCGACCGCCGAACCGGGTGCGGCGCGACGGGTTTTCGGACATCGCCTTCGCCGACTGGACCGAGACCGAGCCGGAATATGTGCTCTATCCGGGCGATGAGATCGAGGTCGCCCTGCCGACCGCGACAGAACTGACCCGAACCCTCAGGGTCGGGCCGGACGGGCGGATCGCCCTGCCCTTGATCGGCCAGGCCATGGCGGCGGACCGTACCCTGTCGGAGCTGGAGTACACCCTGTCGGAGGCCTATGCGCCTCAGCTGGTGCGGCCGGTGGTCGAGGTGACGCTGAGACAGGCGGGCCCGATCCGGGTCTGGGTGGCGGGCGAGGTCCGCACGCCCGGCGTATATGACATGAACGGCGACATCGACGCCTATCAGGCCGTCGTCCAGGCCGGCGACTTCCTCGCCACCGCGCGACCCCAGCAGGTGGCGCTGATCCGACGCGGGCCGGGTGGGGTTCGCATGATGCGGGTGGTGGACCTGAGGCCCCGTCGCGGCGAGGTCGTGGCGCTGAGGCGCGGCGACATCCTGTTCGTGCCGCGCTCGACGCTCGGTGAGCTGGCCAACTTCTTCACCCAGATCCGCAACGCCCTGCCGATCGGGTTCAACTATTCGATCAACGGGCAGTATCAGCAGTTTTAGTGGGCTACCGCTCGCGACGCGGCCGCTCGCTGCTTGAGCCAGCCCCTCCCCTCAACACCGTCATCCTCGGACTTGATCCGAGGATCGGACTGTCGGCGCGGACATGGTCGGAACAAGGCGGAGACCGTCGTGCGCCGGCTTCGGCACACAGCAGGAGGAACGTCCGATCCTCGGATCAAGTCCGAGGATGACGGAGGGGTATCAGGCCGCCAGCTTGACCACGCCGGCGTCGATGTAGCGGCGGGCGGCGCGCTGGGCTTCGGCGATCTCGTCGCGTTCCATCTCTTCGGACATCTCGCGGCGATAGACCCGGGCTTCGACCGAGCCCTTCATGGCCGCGAGGTTGAAGATCATATGGGCAGAGACCCGGTCCATCGGACAGCCGCCCGAGCCCGAGGAATACATCATCCCCAGGCGGAACAGGGCGTCGCCGTCCATGTCGGGCGTCGGCAGAGGCAGCGAGGCTGCCTCGACTTCATTGGTCGCGTCCGGCGCGGTTTCTTGCGCGTTCATTACCGTATCCTTGCGATGGCCGGACCTTTCTGGCCCGCCTTTCGATACGCGATAAAATACCTCCGGTTTGAAGTTAAAGTTAACGGCGCAGAGCCGGGCAAAGTCTTTTCAGTAAAGGTGAAATGAATACTCCGAAGGCGATTCACAGGTCCGAAATACACTGTAAACGCCTGATTCACGATTGCCGGGCGTGACGGCTTCGCCGACCGGAACGTCACCGTGGCGTCACCGCAGCGGCCTAGCCTGCCCCGATGATCCGGCTCATCCTCGCGGCCCTCGTTTTCGCAAGCCCGGTGCCCGCCCAGACCATGACTGACGTTCAGGTCCTGCCGCGCCCCCTGGTCATCGCCCATCGCGGGGCCTCTGGTGAGCGACCCGAGCACACGCGGGCCGCCTACGACCTGGCGATCGACCAAGGGGCGGATTTCATCGAGCCGGACCTGGTCATGTCGAAGGACGGCCATCTGGTCGTCCGCCATGAGAACGAGATTTCCGAGACGACGGACGTCGCGTCGCGGCCGGAGTTCTCCGAGCGGCGGGCCACCCGGACCATCGACGGTCGCCCGGTCACCGGCTGGTTCACCGAGGACTTCACCCTGGCCGAGCTGCGGACACTCCGGGCGCGCGAGCGACTGCCAGCTCTTCGTCCCGCCAGCGCCGCGTTCGACGGAACCGAGACGATCCTGACCTTTCAGGAGGTGATCGACATCGCCCGCGAGGGGACCGCACGCACCGGCCGGGTGATCGGCGTGGCGCCGGAGCTGAAGCACCCGTCCTACTTCGTGTCGATCGACCTGCCGATGGAGCCGCCCCTGATCGAGGCACTGGTCGCCAACGACCTGATGTCCGCCCACAGCGCGATCCTGATCCAGTGTTTCGAGGTCGAGGCCCTCCGCGCGCTCGACCAGTCGACCGACGCGCCCCTGCTGCAGCTGATGTCGCCCTTCGGTGGGCCGGCGGACCGACCCGGCACGACCTATGCCGCCATGGCGACGCCGGATGGCCTCACCGAGATCGCGACCTATGCCGACGCGATCGGGGTGGAGACCGCGATGATCGTGCCGCGTAGCGCCACCGGGGCGACTGCGGCACCGACGACGCTCGTCGCCGATGCCCATGCCGCGGGTCTTCGCGTCATCGCCTGGACCTTCCGCGCCGAGGACGTGTTCCTGCCGACCGACCACCGCAGCGACCTGACCGGCTGGCTGCGCCGCTTCTATGCGGTCGGCGTCGACGGAGTGTTCAGCGACTTCCCGGGCGTCGCCGTCCAGGCGCGCTAGGTCTCGCGGAACTGCAGCTCGGCCAGGCGCGCATAGAGCCCGCCTCTGGCCACCAGCTCGTGGTGCGTTCCCTCCTCCACCGCCATGCCATCCTCCATGACGACGATGCGGTCGGCGCGCAGGACGGTGGCCAGCCGGTGGGCGATGACGAGGGTGGTGCGGGTCTCCATCGCCTGATCCAGCGCGGCCTGCACCAGGGCCTCGTTTTCGGCGTCCAGGGCGCTGGTGGCCTCGTCCAGCAACAGGATCGGCGCGTCGCGGACCAGAGCCCGAGCGATGGCCAGCCGCTGACGCTGACCACCCGACAGGCTCTTGCCCCGCTCGCCCAGAGGCGTGTCGAACCCCTCTGGCAGAGCCTCGACGAAGCCCAGCGCCTGCGCCTCCTCGGCGGCCTGACGCACCTCGACCTCGGAAGCGGCCTCGCGGCCGAAGCGGATGTTCTCCATCGCCGAGCCCGAGAACAGCGGGGCCTCCTGCGACACCCAGGCGAAGCGGCTGCGCACCTCGGCCGGGTCGGCGGTCTTCATATCGACGCCGTCCACGCTGACCGATCCGGCCTGAGGGTCATAGAACCGAAGCAACAGCCGAAACACCGTCGACTTGCCCGCGCCGGAGGGCCCGACCAGGGCGACCGTCTCGCCCGGCCGCACCGAGAGGTCGAACCCCTTGAGCGCGGGCAGGTCGGGCCGCCCCGGATAGGCGAAGCGCACGCCCGCCATGGCGATGCGGCCTTCGGGCGGGCTCGGAAGGGCGACGGGCCGCTCGGGCGCGGCGATTTCGGGAACGGCGCGCATCAGCTCGTCGATCCGCTCCATGGCCCCGGAGGCCTTCTGGACGTCGCCCCAGCTCTCGCCCAGGGCACCGACGGCCCCGGCGGTGAAGACCGACAGCAGCACGAACTGCAGCAGCGCGCCCGGCGTCATCGCCCCGCGCGCCACATCCTGCGCACCCAGCCACAGCACGAAGGTGATGCCCCCGAAGATCACCACGATGACCAGGGCCGTCATCCAGGCGCGCGCACGCATCCGCGTCAGGGACACGCCGAACGCCTCCTCGACCACCGCGCCGAACCGGCTGGCAGCGCGGGTCACCCGTCCGAAGGCCTGGACGGTCTCGATGGCGTCGACGCTCTCGCCCGCGAAGCCGACGGCGTTGGCGAACTTGTCCTGGGACCGCACGGTCAACTTCCGGACCTGACGCCCGAAAATGAAGATCGGCGCGATCAGCAGGGGGGCGGTCAGCAGCACCAGACCCGTCAGCTTGGGGCTGACGAAGAGCAGCAGCACGACCCCTCCAATCAGGGTCAGGAGGTTCCGTAGCGCGAAGGAGACAGAGGTCGTCAGCAGGGTCTCGACCAGGGCAATATCGGTGGTCAGGCGACTGAGGACCTCTCCCGTTCGCATCCGGGCGAAGAAGGCCGTATCCAGCGTCAGGATGCGCTCGAACAGGGCGGTCCGGAGATCCGCGATCACCCGCTCGCCCGTCTTGGTGACGTAGAAGTACCGGACGGCCGTCGCGATCCCCAGACCCACGGCGTTGGCACCCAGAAACAGGAACCAGCGGTCGATGTTGCTGCCACCGTCCTCGAACCCCTGGTCGATCGCCCCGCGCGCCGTCGCCGTCAGGCCCAGCGAGGCGACCGTGGAGGCCAGCAGCCAGAACAACGAATACAGGGCATCAAGACGGTGACGGACCAAATAGGGCCAGAGCCGCAGCAGCGGCTTGACGTTCCGGCTGCGATCCCTCCGCTGCCCCGCCTCGCCTAGTTGCTCGACCAGCACGGCTCCCGCCCCGGGTCGCCCGACGACGGTCCCCGCGCCGGTGGGGGAATCAGGCATAGGCGCGGCTGGACTGGTCATCTCCCGCGCCTCTTGCCCCGGATGGCGCCCCGGTGTAAACGCCGCCGCTCATTCCCGCCGGGCCGTCTGGCGGGTTTTCTCATTTCGAGGTCGCTGAAGTAGCGAGGCTCCGCGAGCCGAGTGTTGGCGACATCAAACAAACGCGCACCGACGGTCGGCATCGTCACCGCGCCAGAGACCGGACCGACGACCATGAAGCCCGATACCCACCCCGATTACCACTTCATCACGGTCACCCTGACCGACGGCTCGACCTACAAGACCCGGTCGACCTACGGCAAGGAAGGCGACGTCCTGAACCTGGACATCGATCCGTCGACGCACCCGGCCTGGACCGGCGGCAACCAGCAGCTGCTGGATCGCGGCGGTCGGGTCTCGCGCTTCAACAACAAGTTCGGCGGCTTCATCAAGAAGTAGGTCGTGGCTGCAACGGCCACGTCACGAAAGGCGCCGGTCTCGTGACCGGCGCTTTTTGTTTGTCCGGAACGACGATACCATGCGCGGGTTCGACCCTCGCGGCGTGGACACCGGGTTCCACGGGGCGTCGAACGAAGGCGATACGAGAATGAATCGACGTGAATTGACCCTCGGCGCCGCGATGGCGGCGATGGCGGCCCCGGCAGCGGCCCAGACCGCGGCTCCCTATGCGCCCGCCACGACGTCCGACAGCCCGTACTTCGCCGCCTTCGACGCCCAGATTTCCCGGCTGCCGGCGGCCGAGCAGCCGGATGTACGCGCCTTCTATGAGCTGAACGGCTGGCGGCCGGTGTGGAACGCCGATCGCCTGCGCCGCCTCAACGACGTCTCGGCCCGGATTGAGCGCCACGGCCTGTCGCGCACCGACTTCTTCGACTTCGTCGGTCTGGCGGCGGACCCTGACAGTGCCGACCTGCGGACCACGTCGGCCGCTCTGAAATACGCCCGCGTCCTTGCCGAGGGCATGGTTCGGCCCGAGACGGTCGAAGAGCTGTGGGAGATGCAGAAGAACCGCGTCGATCTGCCTCTGGGCCTGAACGACGCCCTGGTCCGGAACCAGCTGGTCGAGTGGTACGAGGGCCTGGCCCCGACCGACATCGGCTACAACAACCTGTCGGCCGGCTACGTCCGCTATCGGCGCCTGATCCGCGAGGGTGGCTGGCCGGCGTTCCCGCCGCGTCCCGGCACGCTGGAGCCCGGCTCCAGCGACACCCGCATCCCCGCCTTGATCGCGCGCCTGGTGGCCGAAGGCGATCTGACGGCCGAGGCCGGCAATCGCCTGCGCAATGAGGGCCTCGTCTATGGACCCGAGCTTGAGGCGGCGGTTCGCGGCTTCCAGGCCCGGCACGGCCTCGCCGCCGACGGCCGGATCGGCGCCGGGACGCAGAGCTCGCTGGGGGCTTCAGCCGAGGATCGCGCTCGCCAGATCGCGCTGAACCTGGAGCGGCGTCGCTGGCTGAAACGCGACGTCAATCCCGAGCGGATCGAGGTCAACACCGCCGCCGCCATCATGGTCTACTGGAAGGACGGTCGCCCGGTTCACTCCAACCGCGTCGTGGTCGGCTCACCCGAGAACCAGACGCCGAGCCTGGAAAAGCCCTTCGCCTCGGTCGTGGCCAATCCGCCCTGGTATGTGCCCGCCGGCATTGCCCGTCGTGAGATCCTGCCGCGGGGCCCGGCCTATCTGGCCAGCCAGAACATGTACATCCAGAACGGCACGGTCATTCAGCGTGCCGGGCCGAATGCCGCCCTTGGCTATGTAAAGTTCGAGCTGCGCGATAGCTACGCAATCTTCCTGCACGACACGCCATCCAAGGCCGCCTTCAACCTGTCGGTGCGCCAACGCTCGCATGGCTGCGTGCGGGTGCAGAACGCGGTGGAGTTCGCGCGTCTGCTGCTGTCGCCCGACCCGACCCTGCTGGACCAGTTCGACGCGGCCCAGGCGTCGCGCCGCACGACCCGGATCCAGACTGGCCGCGAGATCGGTGTGCGTCTGCTTTACTGGACGGCCTTCGTCGACGGCCAGGGTCGCGTCGCCTTCCGCGAGGACGTCTATCGCCGCGATCGGGTGCTGGCGGAGGCGCTGGGCATCGCGGTCAGCCTGCCGAACGTGGTCGATGACGGCCGCGTGGACGTGAACGACGTCGGTCCGTAACGGCTAGCCGCGGAACGCCGCCTCCAGCATTCCCATCTGGGTCAGGACCGGGTTGACGTCGGTTTCTTCGGGCGCGTCCAGATACATGCGCCGATCCAGGTACAGCACCCGGTCGTGCAGCTTCTCGGCTCGGACCAGATACTCGACCAGGGCGATCGGAATCTCGGGATGGGTCGGCTCGGTGGAAACCTTCCGTTCGCCCAGGCGATAGCGCGGATCGGCGGCCGCGTCCGGCGTCATGTCTCCCTCACGCACCGCCCGCTGCACCAGCAGCCAGGAGGCCACCTGCATCAGGCGGGTCGTCAGTTTCATGCTTTCGCCCGCATAGGCCAGGGCCGCCGCGCGCGACAGAAGCTTGGATTCGCGTCGGCCGTCGCCGTCCAGATAGGCGGCGGTCTCCTCGACCAGCTCCATGCCTTCCTGGAAGGTGCGCTCGAACAGCTCGGAGCGCGCGAAATCGCGGATTTCGCCGGTACGGCCTGCTGTGGGGGCCTGGAGGTCGTCGCTCGCCATCAACTCAACTCGCACCATGTCGACACAGGCAGGCCCACTGCTCCAGCGGACCGGATCGGCACCGCGCCAGCCTTGCCTGCAACCGCCATGCCACGGATCGCCACCACGCGGAACCGTCAGCCGTTGAAGTTGAACAGGGCGTCGGCCGCCGATTTCTTGGCCGCCTTGGTTGCGATCGCGCCCCGCGCGCGCTCGATCTCGGCCTGCAGGGCTTCGATGCGCTCGTTCAGCTCCTCGACCGAATACAGGTCCAGATCCTCGCGCCCCAGGGCCGTCACGCCCGCGCCGCGTGCCGCGCGCGGCTCCAGATCCTCGAACGTCATCGTCGCCTCCTTGGCCCGAAACCGCCGGTCCTCTAGTTACGCGCCCGGACACGGACGATTGCAAGACTTTGGGAGAGCGCCATGCGGGTGATCGAGATCGACGGCGGCGCCGGCGCGGCAGAGGCCCTGCGGATCGCCGAGCGGCCCGAACCGGAGGCGGGACCGGGCGAGATCCGCATCCGCGTGCGCGCCGCTGGGGTCAACCGCCCCGATCTTCTGCAGCGTGCCGGCGCATACCCGCCCCCACCCGGCGCGTCCGACATCCTGGGTCTGGAGGTTGCCGGGCAGGTCGATCAGGTCGGCGAGGGCGTGACGCGCTGGCGCGCGGGAGACCGGGTCTGCGCGCTGCTGTCCGGTGGCGGCTATGCCGAGTTCGCGGTCGTGGACGCTCGCCACGCCCTGCCCGTGCCCGACGGGCTCGACCTGAACACCGCAGCCGCCCTGCCCGAGACCGTCTTCACGGTGTTCGCCAATGTCTTCGAGGCCGGCCGCTTGCAGCCTGGGGAGAGCCTGCTGGTCCATGGGGCGACATCCGGTATCGGCGTCACGGCCATCCAGATGGCCAAGGCCCACGGTGCGAGGGTGATCGCGACGTCCCGCACAGCGGCGAAGGCCAGGGCCGCGAAGACCTTGGGGGCCGACATCAGCCTGGATTCTTCGACCGACGATCTCGCGGCCCGGATCGCCGAAGGCGGCGGAGCCGACGTGGTCCTCGACATGGTCGGCGCGGCCTATGCGGAGATCAACCTCAATGCCTTGCGCGCTGGCGGCCGCTGGGTCGTGATCGGAACGCAAACCGGCGCTCTGGCGCAGGTCGACCTGCTGCGGTTGATGCTGAAGCAGGCCGTCCTGACGGGCTCAACCCTCAGACGTCGCGCCGCCGACGAGAAGGCCCGGCTGGCAGGCGGCGTCGAACGGGTGGTCTGGCCCTGGGTCGCCGCTGGGGCCGTCCGGCCGCCAATAGAAGCGACCTTTCCGCTGGAGCAAGCATCGCTCGCCCACCTCCGGCTGGAGGCGGGCGAGCATATCGGCAAGATCGTCCTTACGCTTTAGCCGCTACCAGCGGCCGCCGCCGCGGACAGGACGCAGCGAGGAGATCCGGTCGTTCATCCCCCAGCGGTCCAGGTTGCGGACGTTGCCTTCGAACACCTGGCACTGGCCGCGGAACTCGGCGTCGGTGCAGGCTTCCCAGGCCCCGCGAAACTGCATGGAGCTGATGGCGTCGTTAATGCCGGTCGAGCCCAGATTGTAGACCTCGCCCCGGAACGTCTGGCTTTCGCCGCGGAAGTTGGCGTCGCGATAGACGGTGACGAAGTTGCGGCCGTTGTTGCCGCCGCCGTTCCAGCCACCACCGTTGTTGCCGCCGCCGCCGCCACCGCCGGTCGGCCGCTCGAACTGCCCGCGAACGCCGTAGCAGATCAGCAGGCCGTTATCGTTGCCGATGTCGCTGGACGAGCACGGCGCCAGTTCGATGGACGTCGAGCGCGTATTGCCGGCCGTGTCCCGGCAGTCGGCGTAGAGCCGGCCCTGGTTCACATAAGCGCCCGAACAGGATTGGGCGTAGCTGCCTCGCGGTGCCCCACGGGATTGCGCGTCGGCGGTCTGAGGCACAGCAGCGACGCCGAGGGTGGTCAACACAGCGCCGGCGGCGACGAAAGCGAGCGTCTTCATGGGTCTTCCTCCTGACAGTCCCAAGATGCGAAATGCATCCGATACGACAATGTTCACTGGCTGGCATGAACCGGAGCTGTATGGCTGCGATATCGGCCAGACACCCCTCCCACCTTCGCGCCGGCAGGACCGAGAAGATCACAAGGGTGATCCCCGGTAGAGCCAGGCTGACCGAATGTTCGGGTCGATATTGCCTCAACCAGACCAACCCCGCCAAGCCTTGCTTGTCGCACGAGAAGACGACGTTTTCTTTTGCGGCGAAACGGCCTATATCCGGATCATCCGCGCCCGGCCGAAAGGCCGGGCGCCGTCGTATCCAGCGCCCGGACTGCACCGGGCCTCTCCTTCCGGGACCAACGCCCATGACCGACATCCTGATGCCCAAGGCTACCGCCGTCTGGCTGGTGGACAACACCTCTCTGACGTTCGAGCAGATCGCCGCATTCTGTGGCCTGCATCCGCTGGAGGTGCGCGGCATCGCCGATGGCGACGTGGCGCGCGATATCCGCGGCGTCGATCCGATCACCGGGGGCCAGCTGGCCCGCGAGGAGCTGGACAAGGCCCAGGCCGACGAGAACTATCGCATGCAGGCGATCGTCAGCCGCCACGCCGAGCTGATGAAGGTCACCAAGGCGGCCCCGAAATACACGCCGGTCTCGCGTCGCCAGGACCGCCCGGACGCCATCCTGTGGTTCGTCAAGAACCATCCCGAGGTCACCGACGCGCAGATCGCCAAACTTCTGGGGACCACCAAGGCCACGATCGACAGCGTGCGCAATCGCACCCACTGGAACAGCCCCAACATCAAGCCGGTCGATCCGGTGACGCTGGGTCTCGTCGGCCAACTGGCGCTGGACGACCTGGTCTCCAAGGCCGCCGACAAGAAGAACCGCGACGACGCCAAGAAGGGCGGCCCGGCCCTCGAGCCCGTCGCGCAGGAGCCGGTCGAGCCGGAGTTCGTCCCGGAAGAGCGCGAGCGCCGCACGGCCGAGCCCACGGCGGCCTCCGTGTTCGGAAACCGCAGCTAGGGCGACCTGGCGCGACGCAGGCAAGGAAAAGGCCCGCCCGGCTTTCGCTGGGCGGGCCTTTTTTCGTCTCACTCCGCCGGGGCGGGGCTCGGCAGGGTCGGCGGCTCGACCTGCGGCATGCTGGGCGCCTCGGGCAGATCGGGCAGATTGACGTCCACGGCGACGTTGGTGTCGGCCGCGTCTTCGATCGGGTTGCCGTTACCGTTCAGCAGGACGAAGGCGATGATGGCGACAACGACGACGAGGCCGATAACCAGGAATGCGGCGACCCCACCCCCTCCGCCGCTCTTTTCAGGCTGGACGTTGACGGTGGTGTGGGTCGGTTGGGCGACGACGCGCTCGGGCGGGGGCAGGTTGGGATCGGTCATGGATCAGCTGCCCGGAACGGAGGGAGCCGCCACTTCGGGCAGATTGACGTCAACGTTGACCTCCTTGGTCTCGGGCGTCATGCCGCCGCCGGCGAAGACGAAATAGGCGACGATCGCCAGGACGACGACGATGCCGCCGACGATGAAGGCCAGGCCTGCGTTTCCGCCGCCGCTGCTGTTGGTGTTCTCGGCCATGGATGTGTTCCCTCTCAAGGCTGTTCCCTGTGCGGCAAGAACACCGGTCACGCTTGCGGGTTCCGGCCGCATGGACGTCAGGGCCTGACTTTGGCCGTCGTGCCCCTTATGTTCTCGAATCCCCGCTCCGTGAGTCCGCCCGTTTGACCGACGCCCTGCCCGCCCCTCGCATCTCCGACCTCGCGCGCTCGCGCGGCCCCGGGGGCGTGGCGGAAACGCCGGACTATCTGTCCGGCCTGAATCCCGAGCAGCGCGCGGCCGTCGAGGCGACGGAAGGGCCAGTGCTGGTCCTGGCCGGCGCGGGCACGGGCAAGACGCGCGTCCTGACCACACGCCTGGCCCACATCCTGGCCACCGGCCGTGCGCGGCCGTGGGAGCTGCTGGTCGTCACCTTCACCAACAAGGCGGCGCGCGAGATGCGCGAACGCATCACCCACCTGATCGGCCCGTCGGCCGAGGGGCTGCGCTGGCTCGGCACCTTTCACTCGGTGGCCGCCCAGATCCTGCGTCGCCACGCGGAGTTGGTGGGGCTGAAATCCACCTTCACCATCCTGGACACCGACGACCAGGAGCGACTGCTGAAGCAGCTGCTGGAAGCCGCCAACATCGACACCAAGCGATGGACGCCCAAGTCGCTGGCGGGCCTCATCGATCACTGGAAGAACCGTGGCTGGACGCCCGAGAAGCTGCCGCCAGGCGAGGATTTCGCCAACGGCAAGGGCCAGGCCCTGTACGCCGCCTATCAGTCGCGGCTGGCCACGCTGAACGCCTGCGACTTCGGCGATCTGTTGCTGCACAATCTGACAATCCTGTCACAACACGCGGATCTGGCGGAGGAATATCGACGGCGGTTCCGCTACATCCTGGTCGACGAGTACCAGGACACCAACGTCGCCCAGTACCTGTGGCTGAGGCTGCTGACGTCCTCCACCGGAAACGTCTGCTGCGTCGGCGACGACGACCAGTCGATCTATGGCTGGCGCGGCGCGGAGGTGGACAACATCCTGCGCTTCGAGCGGGACTTTCCGGGCGCCAAGATCGTCAAGCTGGAGCGCAACTATCGCTCCACGCGTCACATCCTGGGCGCGGCCTCTGGCCTGATCGCCGCCAACCGCGACCGCCTGGGCAAGACCCTGTGGACCGAGGACCAGACCGGCGACAAGGTCCGCGTGCGCGGCGTCTGGGACGGCGAGGCCGAGAGCCGACTGATCGCCGACGAGATCGAAACGGCCCGCCGCGCCGGCATGGCCTACAAGGACATGGCCGTCCTGGTCCGTGCCTCGTTCCAGATGCGGGCCTTCGAAGAGCGGTTCGTGCTGCTGGCCATTCCCTACGTCGTCATCGGCGGCCCGCGCTTCTTCGAGCGCGCCGAGATCCGCGACGCCCACGCCTATCTGCGCCTGATCCAGTCCGAGGACGACGACCTGGCCTTCGAGCGGATCGTGAATGTGCCAAAGCGCGGGATCGGCGACACCTCGGTGCAGAAGATCCTGCAGATCGCCCGGCACCGGAATGTGTCGGCGATGACGGCCGTCCGCGAGCTGATCGTCTCGGATGAGCTTCAGGCCCGCACGCGCACGGCCCTGTCCACCTTCGTGCGCGATCTCGACCGCTGGCGGGCGCTGGCGTCCGACACCCGCCACTGGCTCCTGACCGAAACGGTGCTGGAAGAGAGCGGTTACGTCGACATGCAGAAGGCCGACCGCGCGACCGGCCCCGCCCGTCTAGATAACCTGAAGGAACTGACCCAGGCCATGCAGTCCTTCGAGACGCTTGGGGCCTATCTGGAGCATGTCTCCTTGGTCATGGACCTGGACCGCGGCCCGTCGTCGGACGCGGTGCAGATCATGACCCTGCACGGGGCCAAGGGGCTGGAGTTCCCTTTGGTCTTCCTGCCCGGCTGGGAGGAAGGCGTCTTCCCGTCCCAGCGCAGCATCGACGAGAAGGGCGAAAAGGGCCTGGAGGAGGAACGCCGCCTCGCCTACGTCGGCGTGACCCGCGCCAAGCAGGACGCCCGCATCAGCTTCGCCGCCAACCGCCTCGTCTACGGCCGCTGGACCAGCCAGCTGCCCAGCCGCTTCGTCGACGAACTGCCCATCGACCACGTCGAGGCCGAGTCAGACACCGGCTACTACGGCGCCTCGGCCGGCATGAAGGAGGCCAAGTCCCGCTGGGACGAGGCCCCCTCTTTCGGCGCGGGCTACTCCTCCCCCGGCTGGCAGCGCGCCCAGAGTTTCGCGGCCTCTAAGGCCCCCGCGGCCCGCCCCGCCCGCCAGACTCTGATCGAAGGCGACGGCCGCCTCATCGCCACCGCCGACCCGACGGCGGGCGGCGGCTGGACGAAGGGCGAGCGGGTCTTCCACCAGAAGTTCGGCTACGGCGCGGTGCGCGTGGTCGAGGGCAACAAGCTGACCGTGGAGTTCGAGAAGGCCGGCGAGAAGCGGGTGATCGACACCTTCGTGGAGCGGGCGTGAGAGAGAACTGGCCACTTCTCGCTACGGCGGCACTGATTTCAGCAATGCTCCTCATCGCGTTTGGTAGCTGGCCCGTTGCGCCGAACTGGAGCACGAGTGAGTGGGCGGCGGTCGTCCAAGCCGTAGGGTCTGTTCTCGCAATCTTGGCTAGTGGCTGGCTCGCAATCTGGGCTCCACAGTTCGCCGAAGAACAGCGCTTCAAGGCTTCTCAAGCTCGTCGCGTCCTCGCACTTTTGTCGATTTCCGAGGAAATAGCCGCGATCGCGAACGGTGCAGATCACCTCGTCAAGAGCAAAGCCTACCACTCCAACTCTAGCGACCATATCCGGATACAACTTGCTTCGCTCCGCAATGAGCTCGACAATGTAGCAGGCGTAGAGTTTCCCCCATCTCTCAGAATTCACATCATTCGAGCTAAGGCTGCAGCTGACGTGCTAGATAGAGTCCTATCGGTTGCTGAAGCTGCAGTCGCTGGAGGGGCTAAGCTTCCAGAGAATCATTTCGAACTTGCCGTTCAGAATGCGAAGCGTGTCGGTCCCCGGCTGAAGGCTGACCTAGAAGCTCATCCGGTGGGAAGAACCAAGATGAAGGGTTTCGTGTAACCAGCACCCTCGCGCCACACCCTTCATTAACGAGGTCTTGCCACCCTTCCCCCGTGCGCTCCGCCCTCCCCATCTCCCCGCCGACCGAGACCGCCCCACCTGTCTGGGAGCAGGTGCTGGCGGGGCTCGTCGTCATCATGCTGACCCAGGCGCTGATCGGGCCCGTCTTCGCGCCGACGCAGGAGGAGACGCCGATCCTGCGGCTCGTCTGGCTGCCGGTCTATGCGGTCATCGCCGGGCTGATCCTCTATCGCCTGCCCGCCATGGTCCGGGCCTGGCCGGTGTGGATCATGCTCGGCGTCCTCGTGCTGCACGCCTTCGCCTCAAAATGGTGGTCCATAGACCCCGAGGTGACCCAGAGACGGGTCATCGCCATGGCCATATCCTCCGCCTTCGCCGTCTATCTGGGCGTCGCCTTCCGGGGGCCGCATCTGCCCCGCCTGTTGATGCTGTGCGGCCTGGCCATGGGGCTGGGCAGTCTGGTCATGGTCGCGGTCAATCCGACGATCGGCATCCACCAGGCCGAGAACGCCGGGCTGTGGCGCGGGCTCTGGTACGAGAAGAACCAGATGGGCCTCGTCATGTCGGCCGGAGCGGTCGCAGCCGCCGCCTGCCTGGCCTCGGGCGACCCCCGCCGGCTCCTGCCCGCCATCACCCTGGTCGTCGCGACCGGCCTTGTGCTGGCGACCCAGTCCAAGACCTCCCTGCTGTGCTTGATCCTCGGCACCGGGGCGATCGGAGGCCTGTGGGCGATGCACCGGGGCGGGGCGGCCTTCTCCATCGTCGCCCTGTGGTTCGGCGTCGTGATCAGCGCGGTCGCGGGCTATGTCTTCATCACCGACCCCGAGGCCGTCCTTGTCGCCCTCGGCAAGGATCCCTCCCTGACCGGTCGGACCGACATCTGGGCCGCCCTGATGCGCGACGTGGCCGAGCGGCCGTGGACCGGGTTCGGCTACTCCGCCTACTGGGGCATCGACTCGGTGCCCGCCGAGTTCATCCGGCTGGAAACCCAGTGGCCGGTGCCGTCGGCGCACAACGGCTGGATCGACCTCTTGATCCAGCTGGGTTGGCCTGGGGCGATCCTGACCGGCGGAGTCGTGCTGCTGGCGCTGGTCGTCACCCTGTTCCGCATTCCCGGCGCGGGCGCGCGCGAGGGCTACTGGGCCGTCGGCTATCTGGCGGTCTTCCTGCTGCTTAGCCTTTCGGAAAGCGTGCTGCTCAGCCACGCCAACCTGCCCTGGACCCTGTTGCTGGCCATCCTGGCGCGCGCCATTTCAGGCGAGCCCGATCCCGTCCGCGCGCCCCTTGCCCGGCCAGTGCGCGGGGCCTACCAGACGGCTCCCCGAATCGCCGCACACTCAGGCCATGCCCGCCTCCGTCGCCCCGTCCCTGTTCGATGACATGCCCGAGGCCCCCAAGCCCGCGGCCCCCGCGCCTGCGCCCGAACCGGCCCTGAAACCCCAAGCCGCGGCTCCCGCCCCGGCCTCGGCTGCCCCTGCGCCGACCGGCGGCTACTCGGCCTCGTCCATCGAGGTGCTGGAGGGACTGGAGCCCGTCCGCAAGCGCCCGGGGATGTATATCGGCGGCACCGATGAGCGGGCCCTGCACCACCTGTTCGCCGAGGTCCTGGACAACGCCATGGACGAGGCGGTGGCCAAGCACGCCAGGCTGATCACCGTCGACCTCGACGCCGAAGGCGTGCTGTCGGTCCGCGACGACGGCCGCGGCATTCCTGTCGACCCGCACCCCAAGCACCCGGGCAAGTCCGCGCTCGAGGTCGTCATGACCGTGCTGCACTCGGGCGGCAAGTTCTCGGGCAAGGCCTATGAGACCTCCGGCGGCCTGCACGGCGTCGGCGTCTCCGTCGTCAACGCCCTGTCCGACGTGCTGGACGTCACCGTCTGGCGCGACGGGTTCGAGTGGAGGCAGTCCTTCAGCCGCGGCCTGCCGCTGGCCCCCATCCAGCAGGTCGGGCCGTCGAAGAAGCGCGGCACCCTGATCCGCTTCCACCCGGATCACGAGATCTTCGGCGTCGGCGCCGCCTTCAAGCCCGCGCGCCTGTTCCGCATGGCCCGGTCCAAGGCCTATCTGTTCCGGGGCGTCGAGATCCGCTGGACCTGCGCGGCCGAGCGCATCACCGACCACACGCCCGCCGAGGCGACCTTCCACTTCCCGAACGGCCTGGCCGACGCGCTGGCCGAACGGATCGGCGAACTGGAGACGGTCACCCCGACCTTCTCGGGTCGCGTCGAAAGGAAGGGCGAAGCCGGGGCGGTCGAATGGGCCGTGACCTGGTCGCCCATCGGCTTCGGCGACGCCGACAGCTTCGTCCAGTCCTACTGCAACACCGTCTCCACGCCCGACGGCGGCACGCATGAGGCCGGCTTCCGCGCCGCCCTGGTCAAGGGTCTCAAGACCTATGGCGAGCTGACCAACGAGAAGCGCGCCGTCCAGATCACGGCCGAGGATGTCATCGCCAATGCCGGCGCATTGATCAGCGTCTTCATCAGGAACCCCGAGTTCCAGGGCCAGACCAAGGACCGTCTGTCTTCGCCCGACGGCCAGAAGATCGTCGAGGCCCTGATTCGCGACCCGCTGGACCACTGGCTGACCGAGAATCCGAAACAGGCGAACGTCCTCCTGGGCTTCATCATCGAGCGGGCCGAGGACCGGCTGCGTCGTCGCAAGGACAAGGAGGTCCAGCGCGCCGCCGCGACCCGCAAACTGCGCCTGCCCGGCAAGCTGGCCGACTGTTCGCGTCAGTCCGCCGACGGCACCGAACTGTTCATCGTCGAGGGAGACTCAGCCGGCGGCTCGGCCAAACAGGCCCGCGACCGAGCGACCCAGGCCATCCTGCCCCTGCGCGGCAAGATCCTGAACGTCGCCTCGGCCACGGCGGACAAGCTGCGCCAGAACATCGAGCTGAACGACCTGACGCTGGCGCTGGGCGTCACGCCCGGACCGCGCTTCGACATCGAGGCCCTGCGCTACGAGCGGATCGTCATCATGACCGACGCCGACGTGGACGGGGCCCATATCGCGGCGCTTCTGATCACCTTCTTCTACCGCTCCATGCCCGAGGTGATCCGTCAGGGCCGGCTGTTCATGGCCCTGCCGCCGCTCTACCGGCTCCAGGCCGGGCCGCTCAGCGAATACGCCCGCGACGAGGCGCACCGCGAGGAACTGATGGCCACGGTGTTCAAGGGCAAGAAGGTCGAACTGGGCCGGTTCAAAGGCCTCGGCGAGATGATGGCCTCCCAGCTCAAGGAGACCACCATGGACCCCAGGAAGCGCACCCTGGCCCGCGTCACCTTGCCGTCGTCCGAGGAGGACATCGAGGACCTGGTCGAGCGTCTGATGGGCAAAAAGGCCGACGCCCGCTTCCGCTTCATCCAGGACAACGCGCGGTTCGCCGTCGCAGACCTTGACGTCTGAAGCCTACCGCCCTTGCTGAAGGACGTTCGTGACCCGGCGCCCAAGCGGGTCGCGCGAGACCCAACTCTCGCCGACGCCGGCGTTGATCATCGGCGAGCAGAATCGCGAGATCATCATGATCGCCGGCGAGATGTTGTTCAGGCAGACGCGATCACCCTCGACGCGCCAGCGGGCCGAGACCGTGCGGCCGTTGGAAAACCGCGCGCTGTAGCTGCCGTCCGGGTTGAACCAGTGCCGCACCCAGCCGCCGTCCGGATACTGTGACACCAGCGTATTGCCGAAAGCCCGCTCGATCTCGGCGCTGGCCGTCATCGGCACAGCCGTCGCGGCTGCCAGGACCAAGCCGGCAAAAGCCAGCGTGGAACGCGTCATCCTCATGCCGGAAGCCCCTCCGTCACCTCATCCCCGGAACAATCCTTAACGAACGTTCACATTTGCGCAAGCGCGGCTATCCCCAGCGAATACTTGACTCAGGTGTAGGGATTTCCATATACGGCGGGCTGTACGGAACAGGACTGGCGATTCGCGCCGCCCGCACGCCCAACGGACACGGGCGGTTCCGCGCTTCCCCGCCGCGACCATGAGGGTCCGGCACTCCTTTTCCCGCCGAGGCCCGTCCGTGCCTTCGGCCCTTCGTCATAAGGACGCATGACCGAATTCTCGCAGCTGGGCCTCTCGCCCACCACGCTTCAGGCCGTGATCGACACCGGCTACACCACCGCCACCCCGATCCAGGCCCAGGCCATTCCCGTGGCCCTCGCCGGCCGCGACGTGCTCGGCATCGCCCAGACCGGCACCGGCAAGACCGCCGCCTTCACCCTCCCCCTGATCGAGCGCCTGTCCAAAGGCCGCGCCCGGGCCCGCATGCCCCGCGCGCTCGTTCTGGCCCCGACCCGCGAACTGGCCGACCAGGTCGCCATGTCGTTCGAGAAGTATGCCAAGGGGACCAAGCTCACCTGGGTGCTGCTGATCGGCGGCGTCTCCATGGGCGACCAGGTCGCGGCGCTGAACAAGGGCGTCGACGTCCTGATCGCGACACCCGGCCGCCTGCTGGACCTGTTCGAGCGCGGCAAGATGATGCTGAACGGCGTGGAGCTGATGGTCGTCGACGAGGCCGACCGCATGCTGGACATGGGCTTCATCCCCGACATTGAGCGGATATTCAAACTGACGCCGCCCAAGCGCCAGACCCTCTTCTTCTCGGCCACCATGCCGCCCGAGATCACGCGACTGACGACCCAGTTCCTCAAGGATCCGACCCGGATCGAGGCGTCGCGCCCGGCCATGACGGCCGAGACCATCACCCAGTATCTGGTCCGCATCCCCACGTCGGACCCCAAGGCCAAGCGGGCGGCGCTGCGCGAGCTGATCGGCCGGGCTGACGTCAAGAACGGCATCGTCTTCTGCAACCGCAAGTCGGAAGTCGATGTCGTCGCCAAGTCCCTGAAACAGCACGGCTTCGACGCCTCGCCCATTCACGGCGACCTCGACCAGTCCCTGCGCACCAAGACTCTGGCGGCCTTCCGCTCGGGTGAGTTGAAGCTGCTGGTCGCCTCGGACGTCGCGGCTCGCGGCCTGGACATTCCCGATGTCAGTCACGTCTTCAACTACGACGTGTCACACCACGCTGACGACTATGTCCACCGGATCGGCCGCACCGGCCGCGCCGGCAAGCTGGGCCAGACCTTCATGATCGTGACCCCCGGCGACGACAAGTCGCTGGATAAGGTGCTGAAGCTGATCAAGATGGACCCGCAGGAACTGGTCCTCGATCTCGACTGGTCGAACCTGGGCGGCGTCCGTCGCGCCCGTCCGGACGCCAAGCCGGTCACGGCCGAAGCGCCCCGTCCGGATGTCCCCGCGGCTGCATCCGACGCGCCCGCAGAGCCGGCCGCGCGCCGCACGCGCAGTCGTCGGTCCAGCAAGCCGGAGGCCACGGTCGCCATCGAGGCCGGGGTCGTCGCTGCGCCGGCGATCGTCCCTGCCGTGATCGTCCCTGCCGTTGTCGCCGAGCCCGCGCCGCCCCCCGTCGAACCGGCCGTGACCAGCGAGCCGCGCCTGCGTCAGGCCGACCGCCGTCCTGGCGGCCGGACCGAGCGTGACGCGCCTCCCGCCCGCGAGGGAGCGGGCTTCGGGTCGGACATTCCGGCCTTCCTTCGCCGCCCGGTCGCGCTGAAAGCTTAGGCTGCAACCTGGACGCGTATTCGAGTGGCCCTTTAACTCGGTGTTACGGAAGCGCGGCTAACCCTTCCGGCGAACGGCGGGTGGCGATCCCGTCGCGCCGGGGGATGAGAATGACGGGCCAGGTTCAGACGACGCTCCGGAGCCCCGAGGCCTTCTCCCTGGCACGCCGCGCTGTCGACGAGATGGAAGCGGCCCACATCTGGCCAACGCCTCTGAACTTCGAGCTCTGGATCCACTATCTGGGCGAGCCCGACGGCCCCCTGGGTCAGGAAATGCGTCGCCTGCTGGCGGACGGCACCGCCTTCACCGAAGGCACCTCCGAGATGCTCGCGGCCGAATACCTGCCGCGCGGCCGCCTGTCGGAGGAGATCCGCGACGCAGGCGCAGTGCTGAACCGCGAGCTGTCCACCGTGTCGGAAGCGATCGCCAAGGCCCAGCAATCCCAGGCCGCTTATGGCCAGACGCTGGCCGGAGCCTCGGCCCATCTTGAGACCGCATCGGAGCCGACGGCCCTGCTGGGCGTCGTGTCCAAGCTGACCAAGGCCACGACCCAGGTCCAGGCCGAGAACGCCACGCTGGAAAAACGACTGGAGACCTCGACCAAGGAGGTCGCACGCCTGCGCGAGCACCTGGAGCAGGTGCGTCGCGACGCCATGACCGATGCCCTGACCAACCTCGCCAACCGCAAGGCTTTCGACGAAGAGTTGCTGCGCGCCTGCGACGAGGCCGACAAGACGGGTCGCCCGCTGACCCTGGCCGTCCTGGACATCGACCATTTCAAGCGGTTCAACGACACCTGGGGCCACCAGACCGGCGACCAGGTCCTGCGCTACGTCGCCAGCGTAATCGGCCGGGTGTCGAAGTCGCCCCGTGTCGCCGCTCGCTATGGCGGTGAAGAGTTCGCCATCATCTTTCCTGGCGAGAGCGCGGCCGTCGCTGAAGCCGTGCTCAACACCATCCGCCAGGAGATCGGGGCCCGAGCCTTGCGGCGCCGGTCGACCAACGACGAACTCGGTGCCGTCACCATGTCTGCCGGGCTGGCCCAGCGTCGTCCCGAAGAGACCGGGTCGTCCCTGCTCGATCGCGCCGACGAGGCCCTCTATGCGTCGAAGCGCACCGGGCGGAACAAGGTCACCAACGGCGAAAGACTGCCCGAAGCGGCCTGAGCCGGCAGCGATCGGACTGTAGGCCCAGACCCCTCCCCTGCTAGGCTGAGCCCATGCGCAGCTTCGCCTTCGCCGTCGCCTACTGGAGCCTGTCCATCGGCTATGGCCTGACCGCGGCCTTCGCGGCCCTGGCTCCGGGGCGCGACGCGACGGCCTTCGTCATCCGCGCCTATGTGCGCCGCATGGTCCAGGCGATGCGGCTGTTCGCCGGCATCCGGATCGAGGTTCGCGGGCGTGACCGCCTGCCCCCCGGAGCCTTCATCATCGCCTCCAAGCACCAGAGCTGGGGCGACGGCTTTGCCACCTACGACCAGTTCGACGACCTGGCCTTCGTGACGGGGGACCATCTGGAGAAGTTCCCGCTGCTGGGCACGGTGCTGCGCAAGCTGGGGGCCATCGTCGTCAACAACTGCGGCGGCCGCGAAGCGCGCGACTCACTCAAGCAGAGCGGCGCGACCGCCCACGCCGAGGGCCGGCGCATCCTGATCTATCCCGAGGGCAACCTGGCGAAGGTCGGCGAGAAGTTCCGCTACCGCTCCGGCGTCTGGCACATGTATCGCGACTTCGACATGCCGGTCGTGCCCCTGGCCTCGAACCTCGGCCTGTTCTGGCCACAGGAGGCGTACGGGAAGCGCCCCGGCACTGCGACGCTGGAGTTCCTCGAGCCCATCCCGACGGGGCTCGGCAAGGAAGAGTTCCTGGAGAGATTGGAGGCTTTGGTCGAGGGCAAGACCGCCGAACTGATCGCCGAGGCCACCGGCCGACCGGTGACACCCGCCGTCCGCGTTCTGGCCCCCGACGAGGCGGCGCGAGCGAGGGCGGCCAGCGCTAAGGCTTGACCTTCGGCTTCCGCGGCCGCTTGGCAGCGGCCTTACGAGCGGCCACCTCCATCGACCGGCGCGCCCAGGCGACGGCCTCGTCCGGATCGTCCACAGCGCTGTCCGGCAAGGACCAGTAGCCCATGGTCATCGTCTGCCCGTCCTTCGTCGGAAAGGTGAACTGCCGCGCGCCCGCTTCGATCAGCAGGGGCGCGTTGGTCTCGTCCGCCTTCATCCAGACGACGCCGTCATCCACCAGAGCGAACATCACACCGTCGGCATAGACGCCGGCCCCGCCGAACATCGGCCTGATCTGAAGCGAGCCGAGCCCTTCGAAATGCTCGCGAACCCAGTCTCCGAAAGCGGCGTCGTACGCCATGCCTAGGTCGCCGGGATGACCGCGCCGTCGTACTTCTCGGCGATGAAATCCTTCACCGCCTGGCTGCGCAGCGCGGTGGCCAGGGCCGTAACGCGCGGGTCGTTCTGGTTCTCCGCGCGCGTGACCAGGTAGTTCACATAGGGACTGTCGCCGCCCTCGATGGTCAGGGCGTCCTCACGCGGGTTCAGGCCGGCGTCCAGCGCATAGTTGGTATTGATGACGGCCATATCGACCTGATCCAGCACGCGCGGCAGGGTCGCGGATTCCAGCTCGCGGAAGCGCAGGTTCTTCGGGTTCTCGGTGATGTCGCGCAGGCTCTGCGACGGGTTCGTCGGGTCCGCCAGACGGATCAGCCCGGCCGTCTGCAGCAGGATCAGCGAGCGCCCGACCGACGACGCATCATTGGGAATGGCGACGTCGGCCCCGGTCGGCAGAGCCGCTAGCGTCTGGAACCGCCGCGAATAGGCCCCCAGCGGCTCGACATGGATGCCGGCCACGGTCACCAGGGTTGCCCCGCGCGCCGCGTTGAACTCATCCAGATAGGGCTTGGTCTGGAAATAGTTGGCGTCCAGCCCGCCCTCGACCAGCTGGGTGTTGGGCTGGACGTAGTCGTTGAACACCCGCACCTCGATCGGCGTCCCGGCCTCGGCCAGAGACGGCGCCAGGAACTCCAGGATCTCGGCATGCGGCACGGCGGTCGCGCCGACGATCAGCGGGGCCGAGCCGTCGGCCGCCGTCTCGGCACCGGAGCCGCAGGCGGCGAGTACCATCGAGGCGGCGGCGATCAGGAGCGAGCGGCGAAGCATGGGGAGATGTCTTTCGTCGAAGGAAATCAGCGGTGCGAGACCCTAGCGACCAGGGCGTCGCCGAGCATCTGCAGAATTTGTACGAGCACCAGCAGCAGAACTACGGTCACGACCATGACATCGGTCTGGAACCGCTGATAGCCGAACCGGATGGCGAGGTCGCCCAGGCCCCCGGCCCCGACGACACCGGCCATAGCGGTATAGCTGACCAGGGCGATCGCCGTGACCGTCGCCCCCGCGATGATCCCCGGCATGGCCTCGGGCAGCAGGGCGCGCGTCACGATCTGATAGGTCGAGCCGCCCATGGCCTGGGTCGCCTCAACCACCCCCTTGTCGACCTCGCGCAGCGCCGTCTCGACCAGGCGGGCATAGAAGGGCGCGGCCCCGACGACCAGCGGCGGAATGGCCCCGGCCACGCCCAGCGACGTCCCGACCAGGATCACCGTCACCGGCAGCATGACGATCAGCAGGATGATGAAGGGCACGGATCTCAGGATGTTGACGATCAGCGACAGCAACCCGTTGAGCACCGGATTGGCCGCCAGCCGCCCCTTGCCGGACAGGTACAGCAACACCCCCAGCGGAATGCCGAACAGGACGGTCAGAGCCATCGACCCGCCGAGCATCAGCAGGGTGTCGCGCGTCGCCCGCGCGATCTCGGGCCAGTCCACGTTGGCGAAGAAGGCGGTCACGATACCGCCTCCACCACCACGCCCCGCTCGCTCAACCGCGCCACGGCGGCTTCGGCGTCGCCGCCGGTAAAGGCCACGACCATCTGGCCATAGGGCTCGCCCCGGATGCGGCTGATCCGGCCCGACAGGATGGAGTAGTCCACGCCCACCGACCGAGCCACGCGGCTCAGCTCCGGCTCATAGGTGGCCGCGCCCCGGAACGTCAGCTTGGCCAGCCGTCCGCCCGCCGGCACGACGGAGGCGTCGAAGGTCTCACCCCCCTCACCTTCCGCCAGCATGGCCTTCGTCACCGGCGATTTCGGATGCAGGAAGACGTCGGCCGTCGCCCCCTCCTCCACCACGCGCCCGTCCTTAAGCACCGCCACCCGGTCGCAGACGCGGCGAACCACCTCCATCTGGTGGGTGATCAGGACGATGGTCAGCCCCAGTTCGCGGTTGAGCTCGGCTAGCAAGCTCAGGATCTCGTCGGTCGTCTCGGGATCGAGCGCACTGGTCGCCTCGTCGCACAGCAGGACCTCAGGGCCACAGGCCAGCGCACGGGCGATGCCGACCCTCTGCTTCTGCCCGCCCGAAAGCTGCGCCGGATGCTTCTTGGCATGCTCGGACAGGCCCAAGCGCTCCAGGAGTTCCCTGGTCCGCGCCTCGACCTCTGCCGCCGGACGCCCTTCCAGCCGCAGCGGAAAGGCCACGTTCTCCTCGATGGTCTTGGCGTTCAGCAGGTTGAAATGCTGGAAAATCATCCCGATCCGACGCCGCGCGGCGCGCAGGGCCGAGGGCTTCAGCGATGTGATTTCCTGATCCCCGACGAAGACCTTCCCGGCGTCCGGCGTCTCCAGCCGGTTGATGGTGCGGATCAGCGTCGACTTGCCCGCGCCCGACCGCCCGACCACCCCGAACACCTGGCCCCGCGCGACCGTCAGATCCACGGCGTCCAGCGCCACGCGCTCGCCCGCCGCGCTGCGATAGCGCTTGGTCACGCCTTCCAGCCGGATCATGTCAGTCGGTCTCGAGCGCCGAGGCCGGGATGATGGTTACGCTCTCGCCGCAGCCGCAGGCGTCGGTCTGGTTCGGATTGCGGAACACGAACTTGGAGGCGAGCCTGGTCGTCTCGTAGTCGATCTCTGATCCGATCAGGAACAGGATCGCCTTGGGTTCGATCAGAATGGTCACGCCCTTGTCCTCGACGACCTCGTCCACGGGCTCGATACGTTCGGCATAGGCAAACGTATACTCCTGCCCGGCGCAGCCCCCGTTCTTCACCCCGACACGCAGGGCGACATAGGGCTTGTCGGCCGTCTCCATGATCTCGCGTACGCGCGCGGCGGCGGCCTCGGTCAGGGTGACGACCTTGGGGCGAGGCCGGCGGACACGGGTCGTGGTCTGAAGGTCGGTCATCAGAACATGTTCAGGGCCAGCTTGGCCTCGTCGCTCATCTTGGAGGGATCCCACGGCGGCTCGAACACCAGGTTGGCGCGGGCCGAGCGCACGCCCGGTACCGTCTTGACCGCGTCCTCGATCCAGCCGGGCATCTCGCCCGCCACGGGGCATCCAGGTGCCGTCAGGGTCATGTCGATCAGCACGTCGCGATCGTCGGACAGGTCGACCTTGTAGATCAGGCCCAACTCATAGACGTCGACCGGGATTTCCGGGTCGAACACCGTTTTCAGCGCCGCGATGAGGTCCTCGGTCAGCCGGTCGATCTCGGCCTGATCCATCGCACCCGCCTGCGGCTCCGCCCAGGTCTCGGCGAAGGTCTCGCTGGTGGTGATCTTTTCGCTGGTCTCGCTCACACGAAGAATTCCCGAGCCTTGATGAGGGCGTCCGCGAAGGCGTCCGCATCTTCCACAGTGTTATATAGGGCGAAGCTGGCCCGCGCGCTCGATGTAATGCCGAAACGACGAGACAGGGGCTCGGCGCAGTGAAGGCCCGCCCGCACTGCAACGCCATACCGGTCCATCACCTGGGCCACGTCGTGGGCATGGGCTCCCTCGAGCGTGAAGGTGAGGATCGCCCCCTTGCCGGGTGCCTCGCCGATGACCCGCAGCCAGTTCAGGCCCGACAGCCGCGCCACCGCGTGGTCATAGACGGCCATCTCGTGGGCCGCGACCGCCTGACGGTCGAACCCCATGAACCATTCCAGCGCCGCGCCCAACCCGATCGCCTCCAGGATCGGCGGAGTGCCCGCCTCGAACCGGTGCGGAATGTCGGCATAGGTGACCGCGTCCTCGGTCACCGTGGCGATCATCTCTCCCCCGCCCTGATACGGCGGCAGGGCCTCAAGCGCCGCGCGCTTGCCGTACATCCCGCCGATACCGGTCGGGCCATACAGCTTGTGGCCGGTGAAGACGTAGAAATCGCAATCCAGGGCCTGCACGTCCGGGCTGCAATGCACCGCCCCCTGACACCCATCGACCAGCACCAGAGCGCCCACGGCATGGGCCAGATCGGCGACGGCGCGGACGTCATTCACGGTGCCCAGCACATTCGACATATGGGTCACCGCGACCAGCTTGGTCTTCGGCCCGATCAGGTCCGCCAGCGCCGCCATGTCCAGCGACCCGTCGTCCTGCACCGGTGCCCACTTCAGCACGACGCCGAACCGGTCCCTCAGCATCGCCCACGGCACGATGTTGGCGTGGTGCTCCATCTGGGTCGTGATGATCTCGTCGCCGGGCTTCAGGCTCTGCGCCAGCCCGGCCGCGACCAAGTTGAAGGCCTCGGTTCCGCCCTTGGTCCACACGATCTGGTCCGGGCTCTCGGCGTTCAGGAACCGCGCGACGGTCTCCCTCGCCTGTTCAAAGGCCTCGGTCGTCTCATTGGCCAGTGTGTGCAGGCCACGATGAACGTTGGCGTAGCTGCCCTCCATCGCCGCCATCAGGGCGTCGATCACCGCCCGCGGCTTCTGCGCCGAGGCGGCCGAGTCCAGATAGACCAGCGGCTTGCCGTTCACCGTCCGCGACAGGATCGGGAACTGCGTGCGGGCGGCATAAGGATCGAAGCGTGTTACAGGCGCGCCGTCAGCCATGACCTCACCACCTCTCTCGCGCCCTCATGCGCGATGCGGTCGACGACCTCGAACAGAAAGGCCTGGGTCAGCAGGGCCCGCGCCTCGTCGGCGGGAAGGCCGCGCTGCTGCATGTAGAACAGGGCGTTTTCGTCCAGATTGCCGACCGTATTGCCGTGCGCGCACTGCACGTCGTCGGCATAGATCTCCAGCTCCGGCTTGGCGTCCACCTCGGCCCGCTCCCCCAGGATCAGGGCGTGATGGCCCATGCGCGCATCGGTGCCGTCCGCCCCGCGCTCGACGACGATCTTGCCCTGGAACACGCCGTGAGCGGTATCGCGCACGACGCCCTTAGTCAGCTGGGAGGTGACGCCGTTCAGCCCGCCGTGACGCACGACGCTGGTGAGGTCGGTGTGACGCTCTCCGGACAGGGCATAGAGGCCGTCCAGCGTCACCGCCGTCGCCTCTCCGCCGTGGGACAGATGCGTCTCTTGGCGCTGCAGCTTCCCACCGCTCGTGATCGTCGTCTGGCGATAGACCGCGCCCGGTGCCGTCTTCACATGCGCCACAGCGACCGAAATCGCATCGGCGGGCTCGTCGATCAGGACGACCCGCGTGACCTCGGCTCCAGCCGGAACATCGAGGTCGATCCGATAGTTGGCGACATATCCTGCGCCCGCGCCTTCATGGCTTTCCAGCAGCGTCAGCTTTGCGCCCGGCGTGACCGCGATCCGCACCGAGGCGCTGTGCCCCGTTCCGGTCGCGTCCGACACGAACCGCAGCCGCAGTGTCTGCTCGCCCGAGGCCACGAAGGCGTCGGCCCCCACCGCCCGGCCGTTGGCGAAAGCGATCTCCTCACCACCGAGGTCCGCGAACGGCCCACCCGGCACGATCTCGACGGTCGGCGATAGCGGCGGCGTCTCGCGCAGCACGCGGGCCAGGTCGGTGTATTTCCACGCCTCGACCCGCCGCGACGGGAAGGTCGAGGGATCGCGAAGGTCGACTGCCGTGCTCACGCCGCCTGCGGCAGATACTTGTCGTACCCTTCCGCCTCCAGCTGATGCGCCAGCTCGGGTCCGCCCGAGGCCACGATCCGCCCGGCCGCCAGTACATGCACCCGGTCCGGTTTGATGTAGTCCAGCAGCCGCTGATAGTGGGTGATCACCAGCATCGCCCGATCCGGCGACCGCAGCGCGTTGACCCCCTCCGACACGATCCGCAGAGCGTCGATGTCCAGCCCCGAATCCGTCTCGTCCAGGATCAGCAGCGACGGCTCCAGCAGCGCCATCTGCAGGATCTCCATCCGCTTCTTTTCGCCGCCGGAGAAGCCGACGTTCAGCGGCCGCTTCAGCATGTCGAAGTCCATCTTCAGCGCCGCCGACGCCGCCCGGACCATCTTCAGGAAGGCCGGCGCCGAGACTTCCTCCTCGCCCCGCGCCCGCTTCTGCGCGTTCAGCGCGGTCCGCACGAAGGTCAGGGCCGGCACGCCGGGGATTTCGATCGGATACTGGAACGACAGGAACACCCCCTTCGCCGCCCGCGCCGCCGGGTCGAGATCGAGCAGGCTCTCCCCCCGCCATTCGACCGACCCCTCGACAGCCTCATACCCGGGCCGCCCCGACAGGGCATAGCCCAGCGTCGACTTGCCCGCCCCGTTCGGCCCCATGATCGCGTGCACCTCGCCCGCCGGAACGTCGAGCGTCAGCCCCTTGAGGATCGGCTTGTCGCCGACGGAAACGTGGAGGTCTTTGATCTTGAGCATTGCTTCTTCTTGATTATCCGACCGAGCCTTCAAGGCTGATCGCCACCAGCTTCTGGGCCTCGACGGCGAACTCCATCGGCAGCTTCTGCATCACGTCGCGGACGAAGCCGTTGACCAGCAGGGCCACGGCCTCCTCCTGCGACAGCCCGCGTTGCTGGGCATAAAACAGCTGGTCATCCGACAGGCGCGTCGTCGTCGCCTCGTGCTCCAGCTGGGCCGAGCCGTTGCGCGCCTCGATATAGGGCACGGTGTGAGAGCCGCAGTCGCCGCCGATCAGCAGGCTGTCGCACTGGGTGAAGTTGCGCACCCCCGTCGCCTTCGGATGCACCGAGACCAGGCCGCGATAGGTCGAATCCGACTTCCCCGCCGAGACCGCCTTGGCGATGATCCGGCTCTTCGAGTTCTTGCCCAGGTGGATCATCTTGGTGCCGGTATCGGCCTGCTGATGTCCGTTGGTGATGGCGATCGAATAGAACTCCCCCGAGCTCTCCTCGCCGCGCAGGACGCAGGACGGATACTTCCAGGTCACCGCCGACCCGGTCTCGACCTGGGTCCACGACACCTTGGACCGATCGCCCCGGCAGTCTGCGCGCTTGGTGACGAAGTTATAGATGCCGCCCTTGCCCTCGGCGTCGCCGGGGTACCAGTTCTGGACCGTCGAGTATTTGATCTCGGCGTCGTCCAGGGCGACTAGCTCGACCACCGCCGCATGCAGCTGGTTCTCGTCGCGCATCGGGGCCGTGCAGCCTTCGAGATACGAAACGTAGCTGCCCTTGTCGGCGATGATCAGCGTCCGCTCGAACTGGCCCGTCTGGCTCGCATTGATGCGGAAATAGGTCGACAGCTCCATCGGGCACTTCACGCCCGGCGGGATGTAGACGAACGATCCGTCCGAAAAGACCGCGCTGTTCAGCGCCGCGAAATAGTTGTCCGAGACCGGCACGACCGACCCCAGATACTGCCGCACCATATCGGGATACTCCCGCAAGGCCTCGGAAATCGGCATGAAAATGACGCCGACCTTGGCCAGCTCGGCCTTGAAGGTCGTGACCACCGACACACTGTCGAACACCGCGTCCACCGCATAGCGCGGCGCGCCCTCGACGCCCGCCAGCACCGCCTGCTCGCTCAGCGGAATGCCCAGCTTCTTGTAGATTTCCAGGATCTCCGGATCGACCTCGTCCAGTGACTTGGGTCCGTCCTTCTTCTTGGGCGCGGCGTAGTAGAACAGCTCCTGATAATCGACCGGCGTGTATTTCACCGAGGACCAGGTCGGCTCCTCCATCGCCAGCCAGCGTTCATAGGCGGCCAGGCGCCATTCCAGCATCCACTCCGGCTCGCCCTTCTTCTCGGAGATGAAGCGCACGATGTCGGCGTTCAGCCCGCGCGGGGCGTATTCGGTCTCGATGTCCGAGGTGAAGCCGTGCTCGTACTTCTCCAGCGCGGCGACGGCGTCGATGGTTTCCTGAACAGCGGCCATGGCTTAGGCGGTTTCCTTGACGCGCGCCGACTGACGGGCGCGGCGGCTCTGATATGCGCGCGTCCAGGCGGATGCGAAGCGTGACCAATCGTCTTGGGTCGTGCCCCAGCCGCCCGAGACGCGCACGCCCCCGGTCGCCAGATCCATGCGACCCATAGCCACGATCGTCCGGCTGGGCTTGGTCTTGCCCGACGAGCAGGCGCTGCCGGCCGAGACCATGACGCCCTCCAGGTCCAGCACGATCAGGGCCTGCGGGCTCTCCCAGTCTGGCACCGACAGGAACAGTGTGTTGGGCAGACGCGGCGCGCCCTTGCCGATGATGACGGCACCCGCCACCTCGACGGCCGCTTCCGCCGCATCGCGCCAGGCCGCATGCGCCTGCGCCGTCGGCAGGTCGCGCACGGCGCACTCGGCCGCGACGCCGAAGCCGTGGATGCCCGGCACGTTCTCGGTCCCGGCCCTCAGGCCCCGTTCCTGCCCGGCGCCGCGCACGATCTGCACCGCCGACCGGCCTTCGCCCAGCACAAGGGCTCCCACCCCCTGCGGTCCGCCCAGCTTGTGCGCCGACAGGGTCAGGGTGTCGGCCTTCAGCGCGGCCATCGACACCGGAATCTTGCCCGCCGACTGGATGGCGTCGACGTGCAGCCAGCCCCCAGCCTCGCGCACCAGGGTCGCGGCCTCGCGGATCGGCTGGATCACGCCGCTCTCGTTGTTGGCGTGGTGGATCGCCACCACCGCCTTGCCGGGCGCGCGCAGCAGCTCCGACAGCTTGCCCAGATCAACCACGCCGCGCCCATCGACCGGCAGAACCTTGACCGGCTTGCCCGAAGCCTTCGCCGCCTCGGCCACGCAGGGGTGCTCCGACGCACAGACGATCAGCCGCTCGCACCCGGCCGCGATTGCGCTGGCGATGGCCTGGGCGTTGGATTCCGTGCCGCCGGACGAAAAGACGACCGACTGAGCGTCCGCACCGACCAGATCCGCCACCCTTGCCCGCGCTGTCTCGACCCGCGCCCGCGCGCGACGTCCGGCGGCATGGACCGCCGAAGGATTGCCGTTGTCGGCCAGGGCCTCGGCCATCGCCGCCTGGACCTCGGGCCGCACCAGGGCCGAAGCGTTATAGTCCAGATAGACCGGGCTCATGCCGCCACCCCGACGTCGGTGGTCGCCGGAGCACGCCGCGTCCGGTTCAAGATGACGTCCTCCAGCGAGACGCTGGACAGATAGCGGTGGATTTCATCACCCAGGTCCTCCCACAGATTGTGGGTGATGCAGCGTTCCCCCGCCATCATGCAGCCGCGCGGCGAGGAATGGGCCGCGCACCGCGTCGCCCGGATCGGCTCGTCGACCGCCAGGACGATTTCCGCCACCACCGTCTCGCCCGCCGTCTTGGCCAGCCGATAGCCGCCGCCCGGGCCGCGCACGCTCTGGACCAGACCACTCTTCCTCAGGCGGGCGAACAGCTGTTCCAGATAGCTCAGTGAAATCTCTTGCCGCGTCGCGATCTCGGCCAGGGACACCGCGCGCGCCTGACCGGCCTCGCCCCGGCCATTTCGGGCCAGGTCGGCCATCGCCATGACGGCGTATCGTCCCTTGGTCGACAGTCGCATCGTCGTCCTTCAAAAACCGCGCGCTTTTCAGGGGTCCTGTGCTATGACCCGCCGCTTCGCGAGGCGGCCCGGCGCAGGTTGGACTTAGAAAGTCCTACCCCAGCGGTCAAGTATTTCGGGGCCTCGAAATGACAGTTGAACGGATTCCAGAGCCCTATGCCTGAAGTCATCCTGCCCGGCGCCTCCGGTCGCATCGAAGGCCGCTATTCCCCCGGCAAACGCCCGAATGCCCCCATCGCCCTGATCCTGCATCCGCACCCCAAGGCGGGAGGGCACATGAACAATCCGGTCGCGGTGACCCTGTACCAGCTGTTCGTGAAGCGCGGCTTCGCGACCCTGCGCTACAACTCGCGCGGTGTCGGCAAGTCCCAGGGCGAGTTCGACTCAGGCATCGGCGAGCTGGCCGATGCGGCGACCGCCCTGGACTGGCTTCAGTCCAACAACCCGGCCGCCACCCAGACCTGGGTCGGCGGCTATCAGTTCGGGGCCTATATCGGCATGCAACTGCTGATGCGCCGGCCCGAGACGGACGGCTTCATCTCGGTGTCGCCGCCATCGAACATGTACGACTTCAGCTTCCTGGCCCCCTGCCCGGCGTCGGGCCTGTTCCTGCACGGGACCGCAGACACCATCGTGCCCCCGGTCGAGGTCGAGCGCGTGGTCAACAAGCTGCGGACCCAGAAGGGCATCGTCATCGACTATGAGCTGGAAGAGGGCGCGACCCACTTCTGGCAGGACCACATCGACGCCGTGGACCGCCGCGTCGGCCTGTATCTGGACAAACGTCTGGAAGCCGAGCCCGCCTGAGCCTGCGCCAGGCGGGCTCGCGCTCGTCAGTGCCCGGCCTCGGCCGGCGGCTGGCCCTTGGTCTTCCACAGCGACCAGACCACCCCACCGGTCAGGATCACCGCGGTGATGGCCAGCGACCACTCTGCCGGGAACTTCTCCCAGCCCAGCAGGTCGGCGACGAAGATCTTGCCGCCGATGAACACCAGCAGCACCGCCAGCGCCTGCTTCAAATAGGCGAAGCGGTGGATGACCGCCGCCAGGGCGAAGTACAGCGCCCTCAGGCCCAGGATGGCGAAGATGTTCGACGTGTAGACGATGTAGGGATCGGTCGTGATGGCGAAGATCGCCGGCACGGAGTCCACCGCGAAGATCACGTCCGCGATCTCGATCATGACCAGCGCCAGGAACATCGGCGTGGCCCACAGCACCATCCTACCGGTCTTCGGATGCGGCTCGCGCACAAAGAACTTCTGCCCGTGCAGCTGGTCGGTGATGCGCAGATGCCGACGCATCCACTTCACCAGAGGATTGGCCCCCACGTCGGCGTGGCCCTCGCCGGCGAAGAACATCTTGATCCCGGTGAAGATCAGGAAGGCCGCGAAGATATACAGCACCCAGCCGTACTGGCTGACCAGGGCCGCGCCCGCCCCGATCATCAGGGCCCTGAGCACGATCACCCCCAAGATGCCCCAGAACAGCACCCGGTGCTGGAGCGCGCGCGGAATGGCGAAGTAGCCGAAGATCATGGCGATGACGAAGACGTTGTCCATCGCCAGCGACTTCTCGATCGCGAAGCCGGTCAGGTATTCGATGCCGGACTGGCGGCCCAGCTCCCACCACACCCAGCCGCCGAAGATCAGGGCGATGGCGATGTACATGCCCGACAACAGCAGGCTCTCGCGCACGCCGATCTCGTGCTGGTCCTTGTGCAGGACGCCCAGGTCCAGCACCAGCAGTGCCACCACCACGCCCATGAAGGCCAGCCACATCCAGGCCGGCTTGCCCAGCCAGTCGGCCAGGAAGAACGTCATCAGGTCCATAGGACTCCCCTTCGTTAGGGAGCGACCACGGCGCGTGTTTTCGGATCGACCGGAAGGTCGTCGTCGCGCACCGAGCTCGCTCGATGCGGTCCGACATCACGTCTGCCATCAGACGTCAGAGGGGCCCGGTCCGCTGTGTCTGCCTTAAGCGACCGCCGGTTGGCGATCAAGCGGGGTCAGTAGATCAGGACAGAACGTCGCGCCTCGACCCACGCCGCCTCGTCCGGACCCGCGATGGCCTCCAGGTCGCCCGGCTGGGTGGCCGCGTCATCGACCCACTCGCGCAGCGCCGGCCCGCCGTTGATGACGTCGATCGGCAGCTTTCCGAAAGCGTACTCGTAAGGAAAATCGCGCCACAGGTCGTAGTCCGGATACAGCCGGCGGATCGCCTTGAACCCCGCCGCCTGCAGCCGCCAGGGCTGGAAGGCAGCATGGTCGTAATGCGGGTCCTCGACGTGAATCTGCACACCCGAACACAGCTGGCCGACATGTTTGTGGAAGGTCGGCTGGAACCACATCGGCCGCAGCACGCAGCCCCGGACCCAGTCCGGCGCGAAGGCCTGCATCTCGGCGATCACCGCCCGGGCGTCGATGTCGGGGGCCCCGAACAGCTCCAGCGGCCGGGTCGTGCCCCGCCCTTCGGACAGGGTCGCCCCCTCCAGCATCACCGTGCCCGGATAGGCGCGCGCCATCGACAGGTTCGGCGCGTTGGGGCTGGGGTTGATCCAGGCCCGCTCGTTCAGCGGCCAGCCGAACCCCGGCCCGGCCTCGGGGTCGTACCCCTCCATCGCGATGACGCGATAATCGACGTCCAGCTTGAAGTGGTCGATGAACCAGTGGCCCATCTCGCCCAGGGTCAGGCCGTGGCGCATCGGCATGGGCCCCGCCCCGACGAAGCTCTCCCAGCCCGACACCAGGGTCGTGCCCTCGACCGGTCGCCCTGCGGGGTTTGGCCGGTCCAGCACCCAGACGGTCTTGCCGGTCTCGGCCGCCGCCTCCAGCACATAAAGCAGGGTCGTCACGAAGGTGTAGATGCGGCACCCCAGGTCCTGCAGGTCCACCAGGATCACGTCGAACGTCGACAGCATCTGCCCCGTCGGCCGTCGTACCTCGCCATACAGGCTGAACACCGGAAAGCCATGGACCGGATCGGTCTCGTCCGGGCTCTCCATCATATTGTCCTGCAGGTCGCCCTTCATCCCGTGCTGGGGCCCGAAGGCGGCGCTGATCCGCACCCCCGCTGCGATCAGGGCGTCGATGGAATGGGTCAGGTCGGCGGTGACCGAGGCGGGATGGGCGAGGAGCGCCACGCGCCGGCCCTTGAGTTGGGCCAACAGGGCCGGATCGGCGAGCAGGCGGTCGATGCCGAAGGTCATGGCAGGTCCAGGACGAAGCTGTCGGGATGGTGGAAGTCCGGCTTATCGGACGGATGGGCCAGGGCCCAGTAGGAGAAACTGCCGTCGACAGCCTCTATCACCGCCGACAGGCCCAGGCGGATCGCGCCGTTCGGCAGTTCGATCCGTGTCTCCAGCGCAAGCATGTCCCAAGCCAGGTCCAGTTCGCCGGGCGTCGCAACCTCGATCGCGTTGCGCATCCCCTGTCGCGGCGAGTCGAACCGGTAACTGGCCCACTGGCCCGAGGGCGACAGATTGTACTCCACATAGCCGTCATCGGCCTGAACGAAGGCCTCGAAGCAGCTCTGCCGCCAAAGATCGTCGGCGCGCCCCGGGGCGGCACCTCCCGGCCAGACCACCTCGGCCATCTGGCCCTCGGCGACGAAGCGCAGCCACAGAGCCAGACCGTCACGTTCCAGCCGAACCGTCAGGGTCTCGATCGGGCTCCCGGGCGAGGCCGGATGCGGCTTCAGCCGGACTTCCGGCATCGTCGGACTGTCGGTTCGCTCCGTCATCCCGTCGTGCTACACGCCCCCTCCTCCCATAGCCAAGCCCCAGCCCTCAAGACGCCCGACGCCATGACCGAGCCCGCATTCAAGTCCGATTTCCTGAAGTCCCTTCAGGCGCGCGGCTACATTCACCAGATCACCCATCCGGCGGAGCTGGACGCGGCGGCGAAGTCTGGCGTGGTCTCCGGCTACATCGGCTTCGACGCCACGGCCCCCAGCCTGCACGTCGGCAGCCTGATCCAGATCATGATGCTGCGCCGGCTCCAGCAGGCCGGTCACCGCCCCGTGGTCCTGATGGGCGGGGCCACGACCAAGGTCGGCGATCCCACCGGCAAGGACGCCTCGCGCCCCCAGCTGACCGACGAGACCATCGCCGCGAACCTGGCCTCGATCCGCACGGTGTTCGAGCGGTTCCTGACCTTCGGCGACGGGCCCACCGATGCGGTCATGGTCAATAACGACGACTGGCTGTCGGGCTACGGCTACATCCAGTTCCTCAGGGATTTCGGCACCCAGTTCACGATCAACCGCATGCTGGCCTTCGACTCGGTCAAGCTGCGGCTTGAACGCGAGCAGCCGATGACCTTCCTCGAGTTCAACTACATGCTGATGCAGTCGGTGGACTTCCTGGAGCTGAACCGCGCGCGGAACGTGACGCTGCAGATGGGCGGCTCGGACCAGTGGGGCAACATCGTCTCGGGCGTCGACCTGGTCCGCCGTGTGGATCAGAAGGCCGCCTTCGGCCTGACCACGCCGCTCCTGACCACGGCCTCGGGCGGCAAGATGGGCAAGACGGCGCAAGGCGCGGTGTGGCTGAACGCCGACCAGCTCTCGCCCTTCGACTACTGGCAGTTCTGGAGGAACGCCGAGGACGCCGACGTCGGCCGCTTCATGCGCCTGTTCACCGACCTGCCGCTGGACGAGATCGCCCGCTACGAGGCTCTGCCCGGCGCCGAGATCAACGAGGCGAAGAAGGCGCTCGCCGACGCCGCCACGACCATGCTGCACGGGGCCGAGGCGGCTGAACAAGCTAGGCTCGGCGCAGAGGCCGTATTCGAAAAGAACATCACGATTGCTCTGGTGACGAAGGACCTGCCTTGGAGCGGCACCGATGAGGAGATCGCCCGCAACGGTGGACCATTCACCCGCAGGTCCGCTAGCGTATTGGTCCGAGAGGCTGGCCTTGCTCCTTCGATCAAGCAGGCTGTCAATCTCATCAAGGGTGGAGGTGTCCGGATCAATGGTGAGGTGGTCACCGATCCGGAGCACACCTACGGACGAGACGGAGTCGAACAGCCGTCTGGTGCCTTTGAGGTTCAGTCGGGCAAACGGGGGCAGATCATTCTCGTTCGCCCGATCTAGTCCGCTCATCCCCGCGAAAGCGGGGACCCAGTGCTTTGGGCGATCGATGGTGGCGATAGGTCGCGTTGCCGGTCCGAGATCGCCTCGCGAAATGACTGGGTCCCCGCTTTCGCGGGGATGAGCGGAAGGAAGGACTTGCCATGACCGACATCACCGAGGGCTCCAAGGCGCCCGCCTTCGACATGCCCGCCGACAGCGGCGGTCGCGCCACGCTTTCGGGCCCGACGGTCCTGTATTTCTATCCCAAGGCCGACACCCCCGGCTGCACCAACGAGGCCAAGGATTTCAGCGAGCACTCGCTGGCCCTCCTCGCCGCGGGCGTCACGGTCATCGGCGTGTCCAAGGACCCGGTGAAGAAGCTCGACAAGTTCAAGGCCAAGTACGACCTCAAGGTCACCCTCGCCTCCGACGAGGAAACCGGCGTCACCGAGGCCTATGGCGTCTGGGTCGAGAAGAGCATGTACGGCAAGACCTACATGGGCATCGAGCGCGCTACCTTCCTGATCGACGGCGCGGGGATCGTCCGGCGGGTCTGGCGCAAGGTCTCGGTCAAGGGCCATGCCGAAGAGGTTCTGGCGGCCGCGCAGGCGCTCTGAAGCAATCCGCTCCGGTCGCGGACGGTTCAGGCAAGTGCAAATCCTGAAACCGCCAGATGTAACAAATCCCCTGACAGGCGAACTCTGGGCCCCGGATAGATTCGTTAAGGCAGGAAGCCGGAGCAACGTGGTTAAGATTGCGTGAACGGTATTGCCCAAGCGCAACAGTTCACGGATAACCGTCGCCGTACATGGGGGCGTGTTCATATGGCAGAAGAACAAGGGGCGGTCAGGCGCTCGTTGATCGACCGCTGGTTTCCGGAACGCCACGTTTATCTCCGCCAGAACGGCGAGACGCGTGGATATGTTCTGACAAGCAGCCGACAGATCTTGATGGCGGGCGTCGCGGCGGTGGTCGCCGCCTGGACGCTGGTCGCTTCGGGCGGGTTCATCTTCGACATGCTGGTGGCTCGCAACGCCGACGATGAAATCGTCCGGGCACGCGCGGCATCCGAGCGTCTGAACGCGGACCTTCAGGCCCGACTGGAAACCGCCGTGGTGCGGATGTCGGCAACGACCGGCGGGCTCGACGAGATGGCGCAGATGGTCGAGCGCCGCCACGCCGCCCTGTCGAACGTCATGGGCATGTTCCGTGGCGTGGACGGGGCCGAAACCGTCCTGGCCCCCACCCCTGCCCCCATCGAAGGCACGGCAGGTCCGGTCCAGCGCATCGTCGCCGTCCGCATGGATCAGGAGCGGCTGATCGAGCGGGCCGGCGACTTCGCCCAGACGCGGGCGGAACGCCTGCGTCTCGCCTTCCGCCTGGCGGGTCTGAACCCCGCCGCCTATGCCGCCTCCGGTTCCGCCCTGGGCGGCCCGCTGGTCGAGGCCAACGATCCCGAGGCCTTGGCCACCATTCTGGATGTGGACGAGCCGTTCGCCGTCCGCATCCGCCACGCCGCCGACAACCTGACGGACATGCGGACCCTGGCGGATGCCGCCGAGGGCCTGCCCTTCGACCGTCCAACGAACGCGCGCACCACATCCGGCTTCGGCGTTCGCTTCGACCCGTTCAACGGCCGTCCCGCCGTTCACCAGGGTCAGGACTTCGCCGCCCCGATGAACACGCCGATCTATTCGACGGCTCCCGGAATCGTGTCTTTCGCGGGCGTCCGTTCAGGCTATGGCAACACCGTTGAGATAGACCACGGCCGAGGCTTCAAGACCCGCTACGCCCATCTGAACTCCGTGGCCGTCCGCCCTGGTCAGCAGGTCGCCCTGACCCAGCGGATCGGTGCCATGGGCACGACCGGTCGCTCGACCGGCGTCCATCTGCACTACGAGGTGTGGATGGACGGACGACCCCAGAACCCCGCCCGCTTCATGAGAGCCGGAGACACCCTTGTTCAATAAAGCCAAACCCCCCGTCACGCCCGACCGTCCGTCGAACGCGATGCCGATCCCGCCGCTGCCGGACCTGCCGTCGCCGGGTGCCAACCGCGCCCCGACGCCCGCGCCCGCGCCGTCGCCCATCGCCTCGTCGCGCGGCCTGTCGACCCTGTCGTCCGACCTGCAGTTCGAGGGCCACGTCTCGGGTGCCGGTGACCTCCAGGTCGATGGCTCGATCAAGGGCGACGTTCGCGTCGGCCGTCTGATCGTCGGCGAGACCGGTGCCATCGAAGGCAATGTGACCGCCGACTATCTCGAAGTCCGCGGCCGCATCGTCGGCGCCGTCTCGGGCAAGCAGGTCAAGCTGGTCTCGACCGCCTATGTCGACGGCGACATCACCGCCGAGCAGTTGTCGATCGACATCGGCGCCTATTTCCAGGGCCGTGTCCTGCAAAGCCGCCGCGAGGCCCCCGCGCCCGTCGCCCCCGCCCCGCGTCCGGCGCCGGTCGAGGCTGCGGCCCCCACGCCCACTCCCGCGCCTGCGGCCGACGCGCCCCAGGTCATCGATCTGAAGTCGATCTGACGTCTCTCTCCCTCCCCTTCATGGGGAGGGACGCCGAGCCAAAGCGAGGCAGGGTGGGGTCGTGTCGTCCTTGCGCACGAACTACTCGTCCCCAGCCGCGCTCGGCTGACGCCTCGCAGTCCCTCCCCATAAAGGAGAGGGAGAAGCCGCATCACTCCACCGTGCTTCCGCGGGTTTCCCCGACGCGCTGGGCCAGGGCCGCGCCCATGAACCGGTCCAGGTCGCCGTCCAGGACGCCTTGCGTGTCCGACGTCTCGACCTCGGTCCGCAGGTCCTTCACCATCTGATACGGCTGCAGGACATAGCTTCGGATCTGGTGACCCCAGCCGATGTCGGTCTTGGCGTCGGCCAGGGCCTGCGCCGCCGCCTCGCGCTTCTGCAGCTCGAGCTCATACAGGCGAGCCCGCAGCATCTTCCACGCCTGTTCGCGGTTCTGGTGCTGCGACCGCCCCGCCTGGCAGGCCACGACCGTGTTGGTCGGGATGTGCGTCAGACGCACGGCCGAATCCGTCTTGTTGATGTGCTGGCCGCCGGCCCCGGACGCCCGGTAGGTGTCGGTGCGCACATCCGAAGGGTTGATGTCGATCTCGATGGTGTCGTCCACCACCGGCGACACGCCGATCGAGGCGAAGGAGGTGTGCCGCTTGGCCGCCGCGTCATAGGGGCTGATCCGCACCAGGCGGTGAACGCCCGATTCCGACTTCAGCCAGCCATAGGCATTGGGCCCGCTGATCAGGATGGTGGCCGACTTGATGCCGGCCTGCTCGCCCTGTTCCTCGGCCTCGATCTCGACCTCATAGCCGTGGGCCCGGGCCCAGCGCGAATACATGCGCAGCAGCATTCCAGCCCAGTCGTTCGACTCGGTGCCGCCGGCGCCGGAGTTCACCTCCAGATAGGCGTCATTGCCGTCGGCCTCGCCGGACAGCAGGGCCTCCAGCTCGGCCCGCGCCGCCCGCTCCTTGATGGCCTTCAGCTGGGCGCGCGCCTCGTCGAGCGTGGCTTCGTCGCCTTCCTCGTCGGCCATTTCGGACAGCATGACGCCCTCCTCCAGGCCGCTCTCCATTTCCCTGACGGTGTTGATCTGGGCTTCCAGGCGCGAGCGATCGCGACTGACCGCCTGGGCGGCTTCGGGATTGTCCCACAGGGTCGGGTCCTCGACCCGGGCGTTCAGCTCATCGAGCTTTCGGACGGCGACATCCCAGTCAAAGACGCCTCCTGAGCAGAGCGACGCTCTGCTCGATGTCGGCCTTCATGGCCTCGACATCCGGTCTCATATGCAAATCCTTACGGTGCGAAGGCGGGGAGATAGAGGGGTCTGAAGCGGGTGGCTAGTGGCTAGTGATTGGTGGTTCGTGACTGGCGGGAGGCTCAGGGGCCTGATCCAGCCACTCGCGACCCGCCACCAATCACCCAGATCTAGAACAACCCATCCAGATCGCGCGCCGGCTCCTGCTTGGGCGGCGGCGGCGGAGCCTGGGGCGGCGGGGGTCCCGTGGTGGCTGCCGCGGCCGCTTCCTGCTCGCGACGAACCACCTCGTTGTAGTTCTGGGGACCAGTCGGGGTCGCGGGTCCCCGCTCCTCGCGTTCCTCCTCGCGGCGACGCTCGGTGCCGGGGCGGAAGGCCTCCTCGATCCCCCGCACGCTGCGGAAGATGGCCCCACGGGGACGCACGAACTCCCGCGCCGGCCGCTCCTTCAGGGCGTCCTGCATGAAGTCGATGAACACCGGCACGGCGGCCGTCGTGCCCGTCTCACCGAACCCAAGCGGACGGTTGTCGTCGAAGCCGATGTAGATGCCCACCACGATGTCGGTGGTGAAGCCGACGAACCAGGCCGAGCGGTACTCGTTGGTCGTGCCGGTCTTGCCGCCGACCCAGTTCCCCAAGCTGGCCGCGCTGGCCGCCGTCCCGCGCTTGACCACGCCCTCCAGCATGGAGCTGATCTGATAGGCCGTGATGGGATCGATCACCTGTTCTCCACGCTGTTCCAGCATGGGCGAGGCCTGACCGGTGAACGCCCGTCCGCAGTCGCGGCAGCGTCGCGTGTCGGCGCGGTAGATGGTCTCGCCGTCCCGGTCCTGGACGTATTCGATCAGATAGGGCCGAACCCGCCGCCCGCCGTTGACGAAGGCTGCATAGGCGGCGGTCATGTTGTAGGCCGACACCTCGCCCGCCCCCAGCGACACCGACAGATTGGGTTGCAGGTTTTCGGCCACGCCCATGCGCCGCGACAGATCCACGACCTTGTCCATGCCGATGGAGTTGGCCAGCCGCACGGTCATGACGTTGCGCGACAGCTCCAGCCCGCGCCGCAGCGTCTGAGGCCCATAGTATTGTCGGCTGTAGTTCTCGGGCGTCCAGCGCGTTCCGTTCGGCCCCCCGGCAAAGCTGATCGGCCCGTCGACGATGATCGAGGCCGGCGTGAAATCCCCTTCCAGCGCGGCGGCATAGACGAACGGCTTGAAGGCCGAACCCGGCTGTCGGAACGCCTGGGTCGCACGGTTGAAGCTCGACAGGGCGAAAGAGTATCCGCCGACCATGGCCAGGACCCGACCCGACTGGGGCTCGATCGCCACCAGGGCCCCGTTCACGGCGGGCACCTGTTTCAGGGCGAACTGGCCGTTGCGCGGTTCGACGAAGATCAGGTCGCCGCGCCGCAGCTGACGATTGACGTTGGCCCAGGCGGCGTCCTCGACGATCAGGGTGCCGGTCGCATCGTCGCGCGCCGTGCGGACGCGCACGGTGTTGCCCGACACGCTCTCGATCGCCGCGGCGCGCCACTCACGGCGTTCGGGCGGGGCCTGCTCGCGCAGGGCGACGGCTTGCCAGCCCGGGGCGAAGTCGGTCGTGCCCCAGGCCCCACGCCAGCCGTGGCGACGGTCGTAGTTCTCCAGCCCCCGCATCAGGGCATCGCGCGCCGCCGTCTGCAGCGACGGGTCCAGGGTGGTGCGCATATAGAACCCGCCGGCGTTCAGCTGCTCGCCGAACTCGGGATTGGCCCGCGCGATCCGGCGCGCCTCTTCCACGAAGAAGTCGGCGTCCTGGTATTCGGCGCGGCGCGGAGCCTCGCGCGTGGTCAGCGGCGTGGACACGGCGGTGTCGTAGGCCGCCTGGGTCAGGAACTGGTTCTGCAGCATCTCGCCCAGCACCCAGTCGCGACGCCCCTTGGCCGCCCCGGGATGGCGTTTGGGGTGATAGTTGTTAGGCCCCTTGGGCAATGCGGCCAGGAAGGCCGCCTCTTCCGGGTTCAGATCCTGCAGCGACTTGCCGAAATAGTTGAAGGCGGCCGAGGCGACGCCATAGCTGCGGTAACCCAGGAAGATCTCGTTCAGATACAGCTCGAGGATCTGCTCCTTGGACAGGGTCGCCTCCAGCCGGCTGGACAGGATGGCTTCCTTCAGCTTGCGGCCGATGGTCGACTCGTTCGTCAGCAGGACGTTCTTGGCCACCTGCTGGGTGATCGTCGATCCGCCCTCCAGCCTGCGCCCGGTCACCACGTTGAACAGGTTCTTGAACATCGCGCGGCCCAGGCCCGAGACGTCGATGCCGCCGTGCTGGAAGAAGTTCCGGTCCTCGGCCGCCAGGAAGGCCTGGACCAGGCTGGGCGGGATTTCCTCATAGGGCACATAGATGCGGCGCTCGTCCGAGAACTCGCCGATCAGGGTGCCGTCGCCGGCATAGACCCGCGTCGCCGTGGGCGGGCGATAGTCGGCCAGCTCGGAGGCGTCGGGCAGGTCGTGGAACAGCCAGGCGGCATAGATGGCCACCAGCAGCCCGGCGAGCGCGATCGCGCCCAGCAGGGCCACCCCCGCCATCACGAACCAACGCTCGGCAAGCTTCACTTCAAGAAATCTCCGACGCATGCCGCTCGGGTTTAGCCCGCGTCGGGTCCGCCGGAAAGGCCGGAAACGGTCTGTGACCTCAGCCGCCGGTCGCGGGCATCCCGGCGATCACGGTTCCGGCGGCGGGCTGGCTGAAATAGCGGTCGATCCCCTCGGCCACGGCGCGGATCAGGCGCTGACGGCGCCTCGCGTCGCCCAGGGCCCGCTCGTCGTCGGGATTGGTGATGAACCCCATCTCCAGCAGCACGGCTGGCACATCGGGGGCCAGCAGGACGGCCAGGCCGGCGTCCCGGTGGCTGCGGCGCAGCAAGGGATGATCGGCCGCCTCGATATGGGTCAGCAGCACCCGGGCGAACTGGGCCGAGCGGTTCTGGGTGGCGCGTTGGGTCATGTCCAGCAGGATGCGATCGACCGACGGATCCCGCCCCGGCAGGTGCAGGTCGCGGTGCCAGTCCTCGGACCGGGTCACCTCGCGCACGGCGCGCGAGGCCCCCTGTTCGGACAGGGTGTAGACGGACGCCCCCCGCGTGGCCGGATCGGCCCCGGCGTCGGCATGCAGCGAGATGAAGAGGTCGGCGTCCGCCTGGCGAGCGATCTGGACCCGGCGGTTCAGCGCCACATAGACGTTGGTGTCGCGAGTCAGCAGCACCCGGTAGCGACCGGTGCGGTTCAACTCGTACCTCAGCGCCAGGGCGGCGGCCAGGGTGATCTCGCTTTCGGTGCGCTGCTGGCCCGTGGCTCCGGGATCGTGCCCGCCGTGGCCCGCGTCGATCACGACCAGCGGCCGTTCCGCGCGACGCTGCGGGGTGCGCGGCGCCTGCCGAGGTTGCGCCGCCACGGCGCCTCCCGTCGAGGCGATGTCGATGACGTAGCGATAATGGGCCACCCCGTCGCCGGGCGGCAGCAGGAACCGCCGCTCGATCCGCGCCGTCCGGGCCAGACCCAGTTGAACCCGCGACGCGGTGCCGGCGGAACTGACCCGCCAGTCGCGCACCAGGCCGCTGCCTGCTCCGTCCACGCCGCGCCCCGCGCCGACCCCGGCCAGGGTCAGGACCAGCCGCCCGTTGTCGCCGGTTTCGATCACCTCGCCCCGCGCCGATCGGTCCAGATCGATCACGACCCGCGTCCGCGCCGCGTCTCCGCCGAACCGGATCCCGCGCACATCGCCGGTCACCCCGGTCGCCCGGCCGTGACCCGCGACCGCCAGCACGGACGCCAGCACGCCCAAGGCGAGCAGGGTCAGGCCCCACTCGCGCAGGCCCCAGGCAGACAGGTTGAAACGCATTGGACGCGGCATTCTGACGGCGACCCACCATTGTCGTTGGCGACATCCTGCCCGATCGTCGTGTGGATTGGGTTAAGCGCCGGGCGAAAACACGCGCGCCTTTTCATTCATCCGAACCATGCTTATGCTTGTCCTCGTCCGCGAACGATCGCGCCGCCGGTTCATCGGGTTGGCGCGGTGCCGGCGCGGCGCTGACTTCCCGCCTTTCGAGACCCCTTCGGCAATGCCCGAGGATCGACGGAGCCGGGCCCCCGAACCGGAGCCTTACGCCGCCTCGTGGCGCTGTGGGCTCCAGGACCGACCAAGAACCCATGGGCTCATCCGCCTGCGTCACCCTCCGACCGCCAGCCGCTTCAGGACGTTCCTGGGCCGGGCCGGTCGCCGTTCTCGGCCAAGGCCAGGACGCGGGGCTGACGCGCGCCAGCGCCCCCTCCCCCATTCGGCGAGCCGCTGAAGCCCCAAGACGGGCCGGCCGAGCGCGCCAGAGAGAAATCTTCAATGTCAAAGACCATGCTTATCGATGCGGCGCACGCGGAAGAAACCCGCGTCGCCATCGTGGACGGCCGCCAGGTTGAGGAATTCGACTTCGAGTCGAAGACCAAGCGTCAGCTTCGCGGCAACATCTATCTTGCCAAGGTCACCCGCGTAGAGCCCAGCCTCCAGGCCGCCTTCGTCGAATACGGCGGCAACCGCCACGGCTTCCTGGCCTTCAACGAGATCCACCCCGACTACTATCAGATTCCGGCCGCCGACCGCGAAGCGATCATGGCCGAGGCGCACTCGGCCGAAGATGATCACGACGACGAGAACGCGCGGGATTCGGACGACGGCGATTCCGAAGGCGGGATGGCCGAGGAGGAACGCCTCAAGCGCCGCCTGATGCGCCGCTACAAGATCCAGGACGTCATCAAGCGCCGCCAGATCCTGCTGGTCCAGGTCGTCAAGGACGAACGCGGCGGCAAGGGCGCAGCCCTGACCACCTGGCTGTCGCTGGCCGGCCGCTACTGCGTCCTGATGCCCAACACCGGCAAGGGCGGCGGCATCAGCCGCAAGATAACCCAGGCTACGGACCGCAAGCGCCTTAAGGCCGCGGCGTCTGCGCTGGATGTGCCGCGCGGCATGGGCCTGATCATCCGCACGGCCGGTGCCAAGCGCACCAAGGCCGAGATCAAGCGCGACTACGAATATCTGCTGCGCCTGTGGGAGACGATCCGCGAGACGACCCTGGCCAGCCACGCCCCCTCGCTGATCTACGAGGAGGAGAACCTGGTCCGCCGCGCCGTGCGCGACATGTTCGACAAGGACTTCGACGGCATCCAGGTCGAGGGCATCGAGGGCTTCAAGGAGGCGCGCGACTTCATGCGCGTGCTGATGCCCTCCCAGTCCAAGAAGGTGCATCTGTACCAAGGGTCCAAGCCCCTGTTCGCCGCCAACGGCATCGAGGAACTGCTGATGCAGATCCACCAGCCGGTCGTGCCGCTGAAGTCGGGCGGCTATCTGGTCATCAACCAGACCGAGGCCCTGGTCGCCATCGACGTCAACTCCGGGCGCGCGACCAAGGAACGCAACGTCGAGGCCACGGCCTTCAAGACCAATTGCGAGGCCGCCGTCGAAGCCGCGCGCCAGCTGCGCCTGCGCGACCTCGCCGGCCTGGTGGTCATCGACTTCATCGACATGGACGAGTCCAAGAACAACCGGACCGTCGAACGCATCCTGAAGGATGAACTGGCCCGCGACCGGGCGCGCATCCAGATGGGCCGCATCTCGGGCTTCGGCCTGATGGAGATCAGCCGCCAGCGCCGCCGCCTGGGCGTCATCGAGGGCGCGACCGAGGTCTGCCCGCACTGCGCCGGGGCCGGACGCGTGCGTTCCGCCGAGAGCGCCGCCCTGATGGTGCTGCGCGCCGTCGACATCGAGGCCGGCAAGAACGGCGCGGGGTCGATCAACCTGAAAGTGTCTTCGGCCGTCGCCCTCTACATCCTGAACCACAAGCGCGACTACCTGCAGCACATGCTTCAGACGCGCGGCCTGGCCGTCGTCATTCAGATCGACGATCGCCTTGGCCAGGGCGAAAGCGCGATCGAGCGCACCGAGACCAACGAGGACTTCACGCCGCCGGAGTCCGCCCTGTCCCTGGCCGATCTCGACGACGATTTCGATGATGCGGCCTATGACGACGACGAGGATGCCGACGAAGACGACATCTTCCTGGGCGATGACGAGGACGAAGCCCAGTTGGACCGCGAGGATTCCGACGACGACGAGCCGCGCGAGCGCGCCGAGCGCGCCGACCGCCCGGAGCGGGCCGAGGGCGAAAGAGGTCGCGGCCGGGGCCGTCGCCGCCGCGGCGGACGTCGCGACGAGGAGGCCGCGCCCGTCACGGCCGACGCCGAGGTCCTGGGTGCTGCCGGTGACGATGAGGACGCCGAGGGCCGCCGCCGCCGTCGGGGCCGTCGCGGCGGACGCCGCATGCGCGAAGAGGGCGAAGGCGAAGGCCCGTCGGCCTTCTTCTGGGTCCGTGGCCGCACGCCGTCGCTGGAAGACCCCTATGTCTGGTTCGACCCGCTGAACCCCCAGCCGCGCGCCGAGCGTGAGCCGGACGCCACGGTCGAGGCCTCCGTGGACGCCGAGAGCCGGCCCCCCGCCCGCGAGCGCACCGACCCCGACGGTCAGGGCGAGCGCGAAGGCGGCCGCCGTCGCCGTCGCCGTGGACGCGGCCGTGGCGCGGAGCGCTTCGCCACCGAAGGCAACGCCCCGGCCGAGGGTGACGCACCCCTGGTCGACGCCACGACAGACGATGACGCCCTCGCTCCCGTCCAGGCTGCGGCCGAGGTGGCCCCGGAGCCGCAACGCCGCCGCGTGCGTCGCAAGGCCACCGTCGTCGCCGATGCGGCGATCGAGGATGAAGCCGTGGCCGTCGATCCGGCCGTCGCGGGGGTCGCGCCCGAGCCGGTCGAGGACGAGGTCGTCGAGCCCGAAGTCGTGGCCGAGGAGACGCCGGAACCCGCCATCGAGCCGGTCTCCGAGCCCCAGCCCGTCGCCGCGGCCGCCCCGGTCCGTGACCTGTCGGAGATCATCGCCAACGATCCGGCGCAGATCACCGCGCCTCCGCCCAAGCCCAAGCGCGGGTGGTGGCGTCTCTGACGGATCGGCACTAGGTTGGTGTCACGAGGCGGGGGCGCCTTTCGCAGGAGTTCGCCATGACCCGGCAGACCCGACCCGCCGCTCGTCCCCTTGGGGGCGTCGTCGCCGCTGCGGTGGCGCTCGTCCTGGGGGCTGTGGCCTCTCCCGCCTCGGCCCAGTCCACGATTCGTGACACTGAGGTCGAGGGCATCATCCGCGAGTGGTCGGACCCGGTCTTCACGGCCATGGGTCTGGAGCCGGCCGAGGTCGAGGTCCTGCTGGTCGCCGACAACGACCTGAACGCCTTCGCCACCCGCGGGCGGATCATGGGCATCAACACTGGCCTGATCCTGCGCACCGAGGACCCCAACCAGCTGCTCGGCGTCATCGCCCACGAGGCCGGCCACATCAAGAACCGCCACACCCTGCGCGACGGGGCCCAGGGCGCGGGCATGCAGCCTCTGCTGATGTCCATGGCGCTTGGCGCGCTCGCCATCATCGCGGGTGAGCCGGGGGCCGGGGCCGCCCTTTTGGGCTCGGGCCAGTTCTTCGGCACGCTCGGCGCATTGCGCTATCTCCAGGGCCAGGAGGGCGAGGCCGACATCACCGCCGCGCGCGGTCTCGAGGCCGCCGGTCAGTCCGGTCGCGGCCTCGTGTCCTTCTTCGAGAATTTCCGCAGCCAGGAAGTCTTCTCCGACGCCCGCCGCTACCCCTATTTCCGCAGCCACCCCCTGTCGGGACAGCGGATCGAGGCCCTGCGTCGCCCGGTCGAGGCCATGTCGAATTACGGACAGGTCGACAGCCCCGAGCGCATGGCCCAGCACGCCCTGATCCGGGCCAAGATCCACGCCTTCATGGACCCGCCGACCCAGACGCTGCGGACCTATCTGGAGAGCGACACCTCGTTCCCGGCCCGTTATGCCCGCGCCATCGCCTGGTACCGCGACGGCCAGACGCAGCGCGCGCTGGACGCCACCGACACCCTGATCGCAGAGGACCCGGAAAACCCCTATCTGTGGGAGCTGCGGGGCCAGATCCTGTTCGAGGAGGGTCGTCCGACCGAGGCCATCGACGCCCACCGTCGCGCCGTCGGCTTCCTGCCCGACGCCCCGCTGCTGCGCATCAACCTCGCCCACGCCCTGATCGAGACCAACGACGCGGCCCGGCTGGACGAGGCGGTTGAGCAGCTGAAGATCGCCACGGCCCGCGAGGACGACAACACCCTGGCCTGGCGTCTGCTGTCACAGGCCTATTCCAGCCAGGGCAAGGAGGGCGAGGCGCGCCTGGCCTCGGCCGAATTCTACTTCGCGGCGGGCGGCGAGGAACAGGCCACCCAGTTCGCGCTTCGCGCCCGCGACATGCTGCCGCGCGGCTCGATCGAATGGCGCCGCGCCATGGACATCGTCCTGGCGTCCGGGGCCACCATGGACGACATCAACGATCTGGACGCGCGTCAGGAGCGGCGGCGCGAGCGCGGCCCCGCCATCATCCCGCCGGGCGCCTGACCCCCACCTCCGCAGAGACCCGAATGACCGACGACGCCCCCTCGCCGCCCCCGCCCGCGCGCGATCCCCTGGCCTGGTTCGGCTCGGGCCGAGGCGGCGCGGCCGCCGTGGCGATCTCGGTACTGGCCTTGGGTCTGGCAGCCGCGCCCTACGCGACCAGCGGCGGCTTCGGCGAGAAGGTCCGCGCCTATCTGATCGCCAACCCCCAGGTGCTGGACGAGGCGGTCCAGGCGCGCGAGGCCGCCGAGGCGACGAACCGCGTCGAGACGATCAACGCCACGGTCGCGGCGCACGCCGCCCTTCTGGCCCCGGACCCGCGCGATCCGGCCTTCGGTCCGGCCGACGCCAAGGTCACCGTCATCGAATTTTTTGACTATCGCTGCCCGGGCTGCAAGGCCGTGTCGGAGGACTATCTGGCCTTGATCCGCGACCATCCGGACGTGCGCTTCGTCTTCAAGGAATGGCCGATCCTGGATCGGGGCGACGACACGAGTTCAAACTACGCGGCCCGTGCCGCGCTCGCCGCCCACGCCCAGGGGCGCTACCTGCCGGTTCACCGGGCCCTGATGGCCGAGCCTGCACTGGACCCGTCCGCCGTTGACCGCATCCTGACCGAGAACGGCGTCGACCTGGCCCGCGCCCTGACCGTGATCGCCTCGCCCGAAACCGACGACCTGATCGCCGATATCCACGGCGCCGGCCAGACCCTGGGCCTGGTCGGTACCCCGACCTTCCTGATCAATGGCCGCACGACCTCGACGATCAACCCGGTCGAGGTGTCCGCCGCGATCGAGGCGGCGAAGCGGAGCTAGTTCCCAACTCCCTCCCCTTTATGGGGAGGGACCGCGAGCGGCAGCGAGCGCGGGTGGGGCCGTGTCGTTCGAGCGCAAGGACGATTCTTCCCCACCCGGGCTTCGCCACGCTCCGCCGTCCCTCCCCATAGAGGGGAGGGAAAAGGAAACTCAGGCCAGCCCCAGCGTCATCGCCCCGCCGACCCACTCGACCCTCGCTCGCGCCCGCGCGGCCTCGGCGGCATCCGCATTGCCCAGCGCCGTCTCCGCCTCCGCCAGCACCCACAGGCTGTAGGGGTCCATCGGCCAGTCGACGATCAGTTCCTCGATCTTCGCCTTGGCCCCCGCCGCGTCGCCGCTGGCCAGCATCGCCGCGGCCAGGCTGCGGCGCGTCGGATACCAGATCACCGGCGGATCACCGCCCTCGGGCCCCGAGCCCTGGATCTCCGCCGCCCGGCCATAGGCGACGATCGCCGCCGCCGCATTGCCCTCGATCATGGCCGCCCGGCCCTCCAAAACCCGCTGGAACACCTCGACGAAGGCGTTGCCGTCGTTGCCCCGGCCGCCTGCGATGGCCCCGCTGTCCCGGATCGCCCGGATCGCCTCGGCCTCCGCCCGCACCGCCCGGGCGTCGCCCGCCCGCGCCGCCGCCTCGCCCCGCGCATAGCGCCAGCTGGCCCGCAGCATCGGTCGATCCGCGGGCGGTTCGGCGAGGGCCGCGACCTGCTCGGCCGAGCCGAACCGGCCGTGGGTGGCATAGGCGTTGTGCGCCATCATCTGGCGCCAGGCGTTGTCCGCCGGAATGTCCGGATAGGTCGCCAGAAAGCGCTGGCCCAGCAGAAGCCCCTCATCCGCCCCGCCCGCCATCAGGGCCCCGCCCATACCGAAATGGATGTTGTGCGCATGCAGGGCCATCCCCGGCACCCCGCCCGGAGGCCGCGCCAGTTCGTCGTAGCGCTGGTCCAGCGCCACGGCGTTGACGTTGGAGTTCATCGCGTCCCGATACCGCCCGACCCGGTAGAAGGTGTGCGACGGCATGTGCACCAGATGGCTGGCCGACGGCGTCAGCGCCGCCAGCCTCTCGCCATAGGGGATCGCCTTGTGCGGATCGTCCGACCATTCGGTCAAATGGATGTACAGGTGGATGGTGCCGGGATCGTTCGGTGCCCGCTCCAGCGACGCTTCCAGGATGTTCATCGCCTGGGTGATGCCGGGGTCCTTGGCCTTGCCGTCCTCGTCCCACCATTCGTCCGCCTTCAGCATCCAGGCGTCGGCCGCAATGGCCACGATCATGGGGTCGTCGGGGTTGTCGCCCGCGATCCGGTCCATGGCGCGGGCGAAGCGAACGTTACGGCTGGACTTGAAGCCGGAGTATCGCTGGATCATCGCGTCGATCATCCGCCGCTGCACCGGGGTGGCGTCCCGCGCCTTCCGCCGCGCCAGCTGCGCCAGCCGCCGGCCTTCGTTCATGGACGCGTCGTCGGTGCCGCCCCCGTTCAGGTTCGGCCCCAGCGCCCAGGCCTCGCCCCAGGTACACATGGCGCAGTCCGGATCCAGCGCCTGCGCCTTCTTGAACGCCCGGACCGATTCCTTGTGCTCGAATGCCCAGCGCAGTCGAACCCCGTGATCGAACCAGGCCTGGGCGTCCGGGTTTGCCGTATCGATCGCCCAGCTGGCCTCGCCGAAGCCGTCGACCATCACCATGTCGGTGGCCGAGGCCGCGTCCAGCACCGAACCGACCGTGCCGCACCCGCGCGGGTTCTGGATCAGGGCCGCGCTGGCCGCCGCATCCGCCGCCGCCCGCGAGGCGTCCGCCACCGCCGCCGGCGCGCTCAGACAGATGGCCGCCGCAGTGAATGCCAGAAATCTCGATCGCATCGGTCGTCTCCCGCCCGGGAACACCATGCGACAGACCGCTCAGGCCGCCAAGAGCCTCAGATCAGGCCCGCGAGCGGCGAGGACGGATCGGCGTACATCCGCTTCGCCATCCGCCCGGCCAGATAGCCCTGCCGCCCCGCGATCACGGCGTGCTTCATGGCCGAGGCCATCAGGATCGGATCCTTCGCCTCCGCGATGGCGGTGTTCATCAGCACGGCGTCACACCCCAACTCCATCGCCAGGGTCGCGTCAGACGGAGTGCCCACGCCCGCGTCGACCAGCACCGGGACCCTGGCCTGCTCGACGATCAGCCGGATGTTGACCCGGTTCTGCAGACCCAGCCCCGATCCGATCGGTGCCGCCGCCGGCATGATCGCCGCGGCCCCCGCCTCCTCCAGCCTGCGGCACATGACGACGTCGTCGGTGCAGTAGACCATGACCTGAAACCCGTCCTTGATCAGCAGCTCCAGCGCCCTCAGCGTCTCGATCATGTCGGGATACAGGTGGGCGGTGTTGGACAGCACCTCCAGCTTGACCAGATCCCATCCCCCCGCCTCGCGCGCCAACCTCAACGTCCGCACCGCGTCCTCCCCGGTGAAACAGCCGGCGGTGTTGGGCAGGAAGGTGAAGCGATCGGGCTTCACATAGTCCACCAGCATGGGCTGCGACGGATCGGACAGGTTCACGCGGCGCACCGCCACTGTGACGATCTCGGCCCCGGCCGCCTCCGCCGCCGCCGCGTTCTGGGCATAGTCCCTGTACTTTCCGGTGCCGACGATCAGCCGCGAGGTGAAGGTCCGTCCGGCGACGGTCCAGGTGTCAGCGGCGACATCGACGGCGGGCGGTGAGAAGGGGGCGTTCATTGGGCCTACTTAGGGGCTCAGACAGTCTGACGAAACCGGTAGTGCCGATTGCCGGTGCGAGAGATGGCCGCCGGCACCGGGATACTGTCCGCCGCTCTCACCATCCCCGCCCGTGATCCTCGGACTTGATCCGAGGATCGGACCATCAACGGCGCGATAACTTGAGCGTGCCGCCGTGTCGACGCGCCAATTGCCAGCCTGCCCGCTGTTGAACATCCGATCCTCGGATCATGTCCGAGGATAACGGAGTGCGTTGAAAGGCTTCCTTGAAGCACGAGCGTCGAGCACTCGCGTTACAATAAGTAATCCTATTCAACATATTGCGTGACTTACATAAAGTCGTGCGAGAGCTATTGCACTCGTTGCACCCGGTACCGCCCGAGTCCAATCGGCCCTCACCCCCCGCCCACGAACTGGACCAGCTCGATCCGGTCGCCCTCCTCCAGGGCCGTCGTGGCGTGCAGCGAGCGGGGCACGATGGCCAGGTTGCGCTCCACGGCGACCTTGCGGACATCGAAACCCAGTTCCTCGACCAGGGCCGTCACCGTCCGCGCGACGACCTCCCGCGTATCTCCGTTGACTTGGATGCGCATGCCGTTACGTCAATCCGTTCACATCCGGCGCAACCTCGGCTTTGACGAGGGACGCCGTTCCGCTAAAAGGCCGCGCTTCACAGCGCGGTAGCCCGTCCGGAGCGAATGCCCGAAACCCCCGTCCTCTACGTCCTGAACGGCCCCAACCTCAACCTCCTGGGCGTGCGCGAGCCGCACATCTATGGGCGCGAGACCCTGGCCGACGTCCAGGCGATCTGCGAGCGGGCGGCGGATGGCGCGACGGTCATCTTCCGCCAGACGAATCGCGAGGGAGAACTGATCGACTGGGTGCAGGAGGCGCGGACCGAGGCCTCGGCCCTGGTCCTCAACCCGGCTGGCTATGGCCACACCTCCATCGCCCTGCTGGACGCGCTGAAGGCCCTGACCATCCCCGTGGTGGAATGCCACCTGTCCAATCCCGCCGCTCGCGAGGATTTCCGGGCCCACAGCTATGTCTCGCTGGCGGCGACCGGAGTCATTTCGGGCTTCGGTGCCCACTCCTATGAACTGGCCGTCAAGGCCGCCCTCCGGCTGGCGCGGGAACGCGACCCCTCGCCGGCCCGTTGACCTCAGACCACAAGGCACAGCTCTCCATGGCGACCCAGAAGCCCGCGCTGCCCAACGAACCCTCGGTGGAGATCGACACCAGCCTGGTGCGCCAGCTGGCCGACATCCTGAACGACACCTCCCTGACCGAGATCGAGGTCGAGCGCGGCGAGCTGCGGATCCGCGTCGCCCGCGAAATCACCGCCGCTCCGGTCGTCCAGTATGCCGCGGCCCCGCAACAGGCTGCGCCCGCGCCCGCCCCGGCGGCTGCATCGTCGGCACCGGCCTCCATGCCGTCCGATCCCGCCACCATCGTCGCCAGGTCCGGCGAACAGGTGAAGTCGCCCATGGTCGGCACCGTCTACCTCCAGCCCTCGCCCGAGGCCGATCCGTTCGTCGCGCCCGGTGACAAGGTGAAGAAGGGCCAGACCCTGCTGATCATCGAGGCCATGAAGACCATGAACCCGATCCAGGCCCCCCGCGACGGCGTGGTCCAGGACATCCTGGTCGGCGACGCCCAGCCGGTCGAGTTCGGTGAGCCCCTCGTCGTCCTCGTCGAGGCCTAGGCCGCCATGTTCACCAAGGTCCTGATCGCCAACCGCGGCGAGATCGCGCTGCGCATCCACCGCGCGTGCAAGGAGATGGGCATCTCCACCGTCGCCGTTCACTCCGAGGCCGACCGGGGCGCCATGTGGGTGCGGTTGGCGGACGAAAGCGTCTGCATCGGTCCCGCCCCCGCCGCCAAATCCTATCTGAACATCCCCTCGATCATCGCGGCCGCCGAGATCACCGGGGCCCAGGCCATCCACCCGGGCTACGGCTTCCTGTCCGAGAACGCCCGCTTCGCCGAGATCGTCAACGCCCACGGCATGACCTTCATCGGCCCGACGCCCGAGCACATCCGCGTCATGGGCGACAAGATCACCGCCAAGAAGACCGTGCTGGAGGCCGGCATTCCCTGCGTCCCGGGCTCGGCCGGCGAGGTCGAGACGGTGGAGGACGCCATCGAGGCGTCGAAGACCATCGGCTTTCCTCTGATCGTCAAGGCGGCGGCCGGCGGCGGCGGGCGCGGCATGAAGGTGGCACTGACCGCCGATGACCTGGTCGAGGCCGTCCAGACCGCCCAGACCGAGGCCAAGGCCGCCTTCGGCAACGGCGCGGTCTACATGGAGCGCTACCTCCAGAAGCCCCGCCACATCGAGATCCAGGTCGTGGCCGACAGCCACGGCAACGTCGTCCACTTGGGCGAACGCGACTGCTCGCTGCAACGCCGCCACCAGAAGGTGCTGGAGGAGGCCCCCTCGCCCGCCCTGTCGGCCGCCGAACGCATCCAGATCGGCGAGGTGGTCAACAAGGCCATCGGCAAGATCGGCTACCTCGGCGTCGGCACCATCGAGTTCCTGTGGGAGGACGGCCAGTTCTTCTTCATCGAGATGAACACCCGCCTGCAGGTCGAACATCCGGTCACCGAGGCCATCACCGGCGTCGATCTGGTGCGCGAACAGATCCGCATCGCCGCCGGCCTGCCCCTGTCCTTCACCCAGGAGGACATCCATTTCGAAGGCCACGCCATCGAAGTCCGGATCAACGCCGAAAACGCCGAGACCTTCGCCCCCTCGCCCGGCACGGTCACCGACTTCCACGCGCCCGGCGGCCTGGGCGTGCGTTTGGACAGCGCCATTTACGCCGGCTATTCGATCCCGCCCTACTACGACAGCCTGATCGGCAAGCTGATCGTCCACGGCCGCGACCGGCCGGAATGCATCGCCCGGCTGAAGCGCAGCCTGAACGAGATGGTCATCGGCGGGATCGACACCACCATTCCCCTGTTCCAGCGCCTGCTGAACGAGCCCGACATCATCACCGGCGACTACGACATCCACTGGCTGGAACAGTGGGCGAAGCAGCGGGCTGCAACCTAAATCCTCCCCCATCGGGGGAGGTGGCACGGAGCGAAGCGAAGTGACGGAGGGGGCCCGGCGCACACGCCGTCATGCGCGGCCAGCCCCCTCCACCGCTTCGCGGTCCCCCTCCCCCAACGGGGGAGGATTACGGTGACCTTCACCGCCCACGACCTCCTCGCCTGCTACGCTCGGGGCGTCTTCCCCATGGGCGAGGCCCGCGACGACCCCCGCGTCTTCCTGGTCGAACCCGAGATGCGCGGCGTCATCCCGCTGGACGCCTTTCGCGTCCCCACACGCCTGCGTCGCACCGTCCGTGCCGAGCCGTTCCAGATCCGCGTCGACACCGCCTTCGGTGCCGTCATCGACGCCTGCGCCGCCCCCGCGCCGGGGCGCGAGGACACCTGGATCAACGGCCCGATCCGGCGGCTCTACCTCGAGCTCCACGCCCTTGGCCGCGCCCATTCCGTCGAGTGCTGGCGGGACGAGGTGCTCGTCGGCGGCCTGTACGGCGTCACCCTGGGCGGCGCCTTCTTCGGCGAGAGCATGTTCAGCCGGGCGACCGACGCGTCCAAGGTCGCGCTGGTCCATCTGGTGGCCCGCCTGCGCCTCGGCGGCTGGGCCCTGCTGGACGCCCAGTTCCGCACGCCGCATCTGGATCAGTTCGGCCTGATCGAGACGCCGCAGTCCGTCTATCTGAAGAGGCTGGAAGCCGCCTTGACGACACGCCCCGATCCGACCGCCCTGTCACGCCCGCTGACGGGCACCGAGGCCGTCGCCTATTCCTTGCAGCCCACGACCCAGGCGTCATAGATCGGATGCTGCAGCCCGCTCAGCGCCGGCGTCGAGGCATACATCCAGCCCCGGAAGATCTGACGCGGTTCGGCCCGAACGGTCCCGCGCGGCTGCAACGTGACCTCCAGATAGGCGATCGAATCCGCCACCAGTTCGTCCTCGGCCGCCACCTCACAAGCGCGGGCGGTGAAGATCAGGGACTGGTTGAACCGCACCGGCCGGCCGCCGACTTCAACCTCAAAACGCATGCTCTCTGCGGTGATCTTGTCGATCGCCTCAACGATCGCGACGCGACGACGCTGGCGGGGAGTCGGCGTGTCGGGGGCGAGGCGCTCGGCCTTCTCCTCGTCCGTCTCGCCTTCTTCCTCGTCCTCGTCCTCCGCCGCCTCGTCCTCGTCCGCCTCGGCCGCATCGTCCTCGATCGCGGCCGTGGCGATCGCCGGCGTGGGCGGCACGATGGCAATGGGGTTGGCCGGTGCGGGGTCACCCGCCGGCGCGGATTCGGCGCTCGCATCCTCACGAAGCGCCTCGGCCACGGGGTCGGCGGCCGGCGTCGCGTCCTGAGGCGGCGCGTCCTGCATACCGCCCGCCACGACACCGCCCGCGACCGTCAAGGCCAGGGCCGCCGCGCCGACCATCATCAGCCGGTTGCGCGTCATTCGGGCTTCCAGGCTTCGTAATCGCCGACCGCCGCCGGACGGACGCCCTCGGCCGCCAGTGAGCCCTGGGGGCGCCAGGCCAGGGGCGTGCCGGTCATGTTGGGGCGATGATCCTTCTCCCACCGACGGCGCGGCAGGGGGACTTCGGTCGGCGGCTCGTCGAAGGTGTAATGCAGCCAGCCATGCCAGTCGGGCGTGACCTTCGACGCATCGGCATAGCCGTTGTAGATCACCCAGCGGCGGCGACGGCCGTCATAGCTGACGTTGTCGCGCGACTGGTAATAGCGGTTGCCGTTCTCGTCGGTCCCGATCAACTCGCCCCGCTTGGCGATGGTGAAGAACGTCCCGAGCGTCGCGCCCGAGGTCCAACCGAAGATCCTGCCCAGCACTGGCTGTTCCGTTCGAGAAATCCGCCGGCAGGGAGGCCGGTCCACTGGTTGTGATCATAGAAACCGGGAGGCTCCACGTCCAGCACGCCCGCGATCGGTCCCGGATCAACATCTTGGGGGTAACCCGCAGCTTTCTCCCCACATCTATTGCGACCCAGCGTCGGCGAGGCATAGAATCAGAAAACCGTACCCCGAGCCCCGCGCATGCGTTTCACGCCCCGCTTCCAAGACCTCGCCCGCGATCTCCGACTGGAACGGCGCGTGGTCGAGCGGCCGGGCGGACACGGCTCGGTCATCGTGCCGGCCGGATGGACCGATGCTCGTATCGAGGCCTGGCTGGACTGGGCGGCGAGCCTTCCGGCCGATCTGCCTCGCCTCAGCGATGGTGGCACGACCCCCTCCCCCGTGCTGGAGGGCGCGATCGACCGCTGGGCTGGACGCCTGGCCGCCTGGGGTCGTGCCATGGGGGTTTTCGCGGGCGACAAGGACGCCCGCGCCTTCGCCGACGACCTGACGGCCTCGGTCCTCCTCGGCCTCGCCGCTCCGGGCGCGTCCAGGCCGGACGGCGCTCGGGTCCACCCCATCGCCGACGACCCCGTCGCCGAACGCCCCACCACAGGCCTCGCCGACCTCGACGACCCGGCTCTCCGCGCGGCTTTCGACGCAGAGACCCGCACCCTCCAGGGCGAGCGCCTCTCCGCAGGCTCGCTGCTGCGCCTTTGCGATGCCCTGAACGCCGTCGCCGATGCCGTGGCCCGCTGCGAGGGCCCGGCGGCCGACTGCGCCGATCCGGCCGCCAACCCCGCCCTCGCCCGCGCCGCCTGGGCCGCGCGCCAGGCCGGAGCCGACGACGCCTCGATCTTGCGCGCCATGGCGGGCGAGACCTTCTCCGCCCCGGACGCCCGGGCAACTCCACCGCCCCGCCTCGCCGTCTTGAGACCAGATGCGACGGGACAAGCCATGGTCACCGCGACGACGGCGGCGCTCGCAGGCGAAATCGTCCTGGCCTTCGACCATGAGGAAGGCCACGCCTTAGCGCTGGCCGCTGACGCCCCCGCCGCCGCCCTGTCCTGGCCGGCCATCTGTGCCCTCGGGGGCGACGCGGTAGGCGCGCTCGAAAGCCTCACCCGCCTGTGGACCACTGCGCTCGAGATCGAGGTCGCCTCCGGCTTCTCGGTCGACGGCTCTGCCGCACGTCGCCGTCACGCGGCCCGGCCCGTTCGCCTGTCGCTGGACGGGGTGCTTCAGGGCTTTCTGTCAGCAGGACGTGGCCTCGAAGCCGAAGCGGACATGGTTGCGCTCAACGCCCTGGTCGCCGCCGCTGCCTCCCTGACGTCCTCCGAACTGGCCACGGCTCTCCACGCCGCCGTGGCCTGGCCTGACGTCGCCCCCCGCATCGACGCCGCCTTGGCCACCGGTCTGACGCGCCTTGGCGAGGGCGGCCTGGCTGGCCGCGCACGCGTTTCCGTCGAGAACGCCCGCGCCGCCGCCCGCCAGGCCGGTCGCCGCAACGGCCTGATCGCCCTCTTGCCGCCGGCCCCAGAGACCGCTCTGCGTCTCGGCCTGGGAGGCCTTGCGGCGATTGAGGTCGTCCAGACCGATGGCGGGGAGACCACCCGGCGGCTGCACTCCTCCCTCCACGCCGCCATCGCGGCCAAGGGCGGCGATCCGGAAGACGCCGAGCGCTGGGTCCTAGGCCGCCGTACCCTGGTCGGCGCGCCGGGCCTCGATCACGAGCGGCTGCGCGGCTTCGGCTTCACCGACGCCGAACTCGAAAGCGTGGAGCGGGCTCTGGCCACGGTCGAGACACTGGAGGACGCCTTCGCCCCGACGGTGCTGGACGCCGGCTTCATCCGCGACGTGCTGGGTCTCGACCCGGAGGCCACCGGCCCGGCCGCCCTGCTCGCCGCCCTTGCCCCCCCGGACGCGCTGGACGCCGCCCGCTTTCATGTCTTCGGCCACGCCGACCTGTCCGACTGGACGGACACGCCAGACCCCCTCGGCGACCTGCTGACCGACATGCCCGCCGCCAAGGCGCGGCTGGATAGGGCATTCACCAGCTTCAGCGACGTCCCTCACACCCGGACCCTCATCCTGCCCTGGACCGCCACCGCCGCTGAGGTCGAGGGCGTGATCCGCGACGCCGCCACGACCGGGACCGGGCCGATCCATCTGGTGCCGGCGCCCGCCCCATCGCAGTCCACCCTGGTCCTGCCCGAGCCCGAGGCACGCCGCCTGCCGGAGCCTGCTCCGGTCGCGGTCGAGACCGTCGTCGAACGGGTCGTCGAGCGCGCCCGCACCCGCGCCAAACTGCCCGACCGCCGCAAGGGCTACATCCAGAAGGCCGCTGTGGGCGGCCACAAGGTCTATATCCATACGGGGGAGTACGCCGACGGCGAGTTGGGCGAGATCTTCATCGACATGCACAAGGAGGGTGCCGCCTTCCGCAGCCTGATGAACAACTTCGCCATCGCCATCTCGATCGGCCTGCAATACGGCGTGCCGCTGGACGAGTTCGTCGACGCCTTCGTCTTCACCCGGTTCGAGCCGGCCGGGCGCGTCACTGGCAACGACTCGATCGGCTCGGCGACCTCGATCCTGGACTACATCTTCCGCGAGCTGGGCGTGTCCTATCTGGGCCGCCACGAACTGGCCAACGCCGACGCGGAGCCGCTGGACGCCGACGGCCTGGGCGGCGGTCAGGCCGATGAGCTCGTCCCCGCCTCGCACTTCATCTCCCGCGGCTTCGCGCGCGGCACCGCGCCCGACAATCTGGTCGTCCTGCCCTTCGCCCGGCGCGTCGAGCCTGAGGCCGCGCCCATGCGGATCACCGACGCTGACGCCTGCCCGGCCTGCGGCGACTTCACCCTGCAACAACGCGGCGGGGCCTTCGTCTGCGATGCCTGCGGCGTGGCCCCGTCGATGCAGGGCTGAACGGCGCGGTTCTTGCTTGTCCGACGGCAAGTCCGGAGCCGCCCATGAAGTCCCTCGCCCTGCTCGTCGCCACCCTGGTTGCTCTCGCCACCGCCCTGCCTGCCATGGCCCAGAACGCAGGCCAGATCGCCCGCGTCCGCGGTGGCGCGTCCTGCCCGGGTTGCAACCTGTTCCAGGGTGAGTTCTCGGGGCTGGAGGCCAGCGGCCTCAACCTGTCCGACGCCCGCGTTCGCCAGGCCGACCTCAGCCTCGTCGTCATGAACCGGACCCGCTTCGCCAACGCCGACCTGCGCGACGTCGAGGCCTATGGCGGCGTGTTCTCGTCGTCGAACTTCGCAGGCGCGAACCTCGCCAACTCCAGCTGGGTCGGGGCTATTCTGGACGGATCCAGCTTCGCCGGCGCGACCCTGACCGGGGCCAACCTGTCCGGGGCGCGGCTGGTCCGTGCCACCGGCCTGACGCAGCGCCAGCTGAACAGCGCCTGCGGCGATGCCTCGACGGCCCTGCCGCGGGGCCTCACCATCCCGGCCTGCTGAACGCCCCGGACCTTACCGCGATTTAAGTGGGCTTTGTTGGCTACAGGCGTCATCTAGGGATCGTGACCCAGTCCCGTTTCCATCTTCGCATTCTGTTCGCGGCCGCCGCCTCGACCGGAGCCCTGCTCGCCGCCGGATCGGCTTTGGCGGAAATCCAGCTCCAGCTGCAGGACCACGATGTCGCCCGCATGGTTTCGCTGGGCGGATCCTGCAATCGCTGCGAGCTGTCGGGGCGCAATCTGTCGGGGGCCACCTTCACAGGCGCGACCTTCACGTCGGCCACCCTGGTCGGTGCGAACCTGCGCGGAGCCGAGCTGGTGGGCTCCAACTTCTCGTCCTCGGACTTCACGCGCGCCGACCTGCGCGGCGCAGAGATCCAGGGCTCCAACTTCACCGCGTCGCTTTTCAGCGGAGCCGTCTTGAGCGGAGCGGAGGCCCAGGGGTCCAACTTCTCGCGCGCAGACCTGTCCCAGGCCGACCTGTCCGGCGCCGAGCTTGTCGGGGCCAATATGAACGCGGCCGTGCTGACCCGCGCCAACCTGACGGGGGCGGAGCTGTTCGGCACCACGCTGGCCAACGTCAGCGCGCGCAGCGCCAACTTCTCCAACGCCGAGATGAACGCGGCCAACATGTCCGGCGGCGACTTCGGCTCCGCCAGTTTCGTCAACGCCGAGATGGACGGGGCCCGGCTGTCAGGGGCCAGCTTCTCGCGTGCCAACTTCAGCGGAGCCTCTCTGAACCGGGCCGACATCCGGGGGGCCGATCTCTCGCGCGCCATCGGCCTGACTCAGGCCCAGATCTCGACCGCCTGCGGCGACACCACGACCCGACTGCCCAGCCGTCTCAGCGCGCGCAACTGCACCCGGATCATCATCCGCGCGCCACAACCACCGCGGCCGCCGACACCGCCCGCGCCGCCCCAGCCAAGACGCAATATCGTCATCGCCGACGGAAACTGACCATGAAAAAGGCCCGGTGCGGTTGCTCCGGGCCTTCTCGTTATCGCGAAGTTCGCAACCTCAGACCTTGATCGGCGGGGCCGTCCGGATGTGGACATCCTTCAGCTGACGCTCGGCCGCCTCCGTGGGGGCGTTCATCAGCAAATCCTCGCCCTGCTGGTTCAGCGGGAAGGCGATGACCTCGCGGATCGCCGTCTGGTTGGCCAGCAGCATGACGATGCGGTCGATGCCCGGGGCCAGCCCCCCGTGCGGCGGCGCGCCGTAGCGGAAGGCGTTCAGCATGCCGCCGAACTGTTCCTCGACCACCGAGGCGTCATAGCCCGCGATCTCGAAGGCCTTGAGCATGATCTCGGCCTTGTGGTTCCGGATCGCGCCGGAGCACAGCTCGTAGCCGTTGCAGACGATGTCGTACTGATAGGCCAGGATATCCAGCGGATCCTTGGTCGTCAGCGCCTCCATCTCGCCTTGCGGCATGGAGAACGGGTTGTGACTGAAGTCGACCTTCTTCTCCTCGTCCGACCACTCGAACATGGGGAAGTCGACGATCCAGCAGAACCGGAACACGTCGTCCGAGATCAGGCCCAGGTCCTGCCCCAGCTTGGTGCGCGCATTGCCCGCGAACTTGTAGAAGACGGCCGGGTCGCCGGCGGCGAAGAAGCAGGCGTCGCCCTGGCCCAGGCCGACGGCCTTCATCAGGGCGTCGGTGGCCTCGGGCCCCAGGTTCTTGGCGATGGGTCCACCCCAGCCGCCCTGATCGTCGGACCAGAAGATGTAGCCCAGGCCCGGCTGGCCCTCGCCCTGGGCCCAGCTGTTCATCCGGTCGCAGAAGGCGCGCGACCCGCCCTTGGGCCCAGGAATGGCCCAGACGGCGTTCTTGGCATCGGCCCCCAGGATCTTGGCGAACAGGCCGAAGCCGCCGTCACGGAAATGCCCGGAGACGTCCTGCATCTCGATGGGGTTGCGCAGGTCCGGCTTGTCGGTGCCGTATTTGGCGATGCTCTCGCGATAGGGGATGCGCACGAAGGGATAGGCGTCGACCGCCTTGCCGTCGGCGAACTCCTCGAATACCCCGTGCATGACGGGCTCGATGGCGGCGAACACGTCCTCCTGGGTGACGAAGCTCATCTCGACGTCGAGCTGATAGAACTCCAGCGACCGGTCGGCGCGCAGGTCCTCGTCGCGGAAGCAGGGCGCGATCTGGAAGTAGCGGTCGAAGCCCGACACCATCAGCAGCTGCTTGAACTGCTGCGGGGCCTGCGGCAGCGCATAGAACTTGCCGGGATGCAGGCGGCTCGGCACCAGGAAGTCGCGGGCACCTTCGGGCGACGAGGCCGTCAGGATGGGCGTCTGGTACTCTAGGAAGCCCTGACCGACCATGCGCTGGCGGATCGAGCTGATCACCCGCGAGCGCAGGACGATGTTCTTGTGAAGAGTCTCGCGGCGCAGATCGAGGTAGCGATGCTTTAGGCGGATCTCCTCGGGATACTCCGGCTCGCCGAAGACCGGCAGCGGCAATTCGGCGGCTTCGGACAGCACCTCGACCGACTTGACCCGCACCTCGACCTCGCCGGTCGGCAGGGTCGCGTTGACGGTACCCGCCTCGCGCGCCACGACCTCGCCGTCGATCCGGATGACGCTCTCGGCCCGCACCCGCTCCACGATCGCGAAGCCCGGCGTCTCGGGGTGCAGCACCAGTTGCGTCAGGCCGTAGTGGTCGCGCAGGTCGATGAACAGCAGACCGCCGTGATCGCGCTTCCGGTGGACCCACCCCGACAGCCGCACATTCGCTCCGGCATCGGAGGCTCGGAGGGCACCACAGGTATGGGAGCGATAGGCGTGCATGGGCGGATACGTCTTGGAAAACGGCTGTGGAACAGCGGCAAGGAGAAGCGGCGTAAGGCGCATCCAAGCCCCCGAAAGTCAAGGATCGGCCATCCACAGGCGACACCGTCTGTCCACGGCGGACAAAGGAACCGTGCCCGGACAGTCACGGTCATCTGCTATGCTGCTCGCCATGTCCGCTCGGCGCTCTTCCCAGGACCAGCTCCGGCTCCCGCTGACGCGGGACGTGCCCGCCAGCGCGGCTGCTTTCGTGCGGTCGGCGTCGAACGCTTTCGCCCATGACGCCCTGGCCGTCTGGCCAGATTCCGCAGGCCGGGTCATGGCCCTGTGCGGCCCCGCCGGCTGCGGCAAGAGCCATCTCGCCGCCCTCTGGGCCGAGCGGATCGGGGCGGTGCCCCTGAACGGCTCCGAGGCCGCCCTTGCCGATCCTCTGGAACTGGAGGGTCGCCCCGTCCTTCTGGACATCGCCCAGGACGCCGACGACGAGACCCTGTTTCACCTGATCAATCTGGCCCAGCAGGACGGGGGGGCCCTCTTGATGGTGTCTCGTCCTTCCCCGCGCCGCTGGCAGGTGGCCGTGCCCGACCTGCGGAGCCGCCTCGATGCGGTTCGCGTGGTCGCCATGGAGGCGCCCGACGACACGGTCCTGTCGGCCATTCTTTCCGCTCGCTTCGCCGAGCGCAGCATTACCCCCGGCGATGGGGTCATCGACTACCTGATCCGCCGCATCGACCGGTCAGCTGAGGCGGCGGCCGAGATTGTCGAACGGCTGGATGCCCAGCATCGACCGGTCAATCGCGCCCTGGCGCGACAGGTCCTGGAGGCGAGCGCCGATCTGTTCGAGGAGCCCGGAGAAGGGTTGCAGCCGTAACGAACCCGCCCCACAACCGGCCCATGTCCGACGCCGCCATCGCCGACAACACCACCGGAGAGGAAGTCCCGTCCTCGCGCGCGCCCCAGCTGAAGCTGGACGAGGCGCTGATGGCCTCGCCCGCGCGGTTCTTCAACCGCGAGATCAGCTGGCTGAAATTCAACGCCCGTGTGCTGGAAGAGGCCGCCAACCCCGTCCACCCGCTGCTGGAGCGGCTGCGGTTCCTGTCCATCTCGGCCAACAATCTGGACGAGTTCTTCATGACCCGCGTCGCCGGCCTGAAGGGTCAGGTGCGCGAGCGGGTCAGAACCCTTTCCGCAGACGGCCTCACCGCCGCCGAGCAGCTGGAACGCGTCAACGTCTCCGCCGGCGAGTTGATGGACGAACAGCAGAAGCGCTGGCGTCAGTTGAGGAACGAACTGACCACCGCCGGCATCGAGGTCGTCCGTCCATCCAAGATCACCAAGACCGACCGCGACCGACTGGAGCCGGAGTTCCTGTCGCAGCTGTTCGCCGTCCTGACGCCCCTGGCCATCGACCCGGCTCACCCCTTCCCCTTCCTGCCCAACCTGGGCTTCTCCCTGGCGCTGAAGCTGCGCCGGGCCCGGGACAACAAGACCCTCTATGCCTTGGTGCCCGTGCCGACCCAGGTCCGCCGGTTTTGGGAACTGCCGGGCGACGGCCGTTCGGTGAAGGGCCGGCGGCGGTTCGTGACGCTGGAGACGGTGCTGCTCCTGTTCATCGAGCACCTGTTTCCCGGCCACGAGGTGCTGGAGAAGGGCGTGCTGCGCCTGATCCGCGACTCGGACATCGAGATCGAGGAAGAGGCCGAGGACCTGGTCCTGGAGTTCGAGGAGGCGCTGAAGCAGCGCCGCCTGGGCTCGGTCGTGCGGGTCAAGATCGAGGCCTCCATGCCTCAGGACCTGCGAGACTTCATCATTGGCGAGCTGGAAGCCGAACCCCAGGACGTGGTCCTGATCGACGGCATGCTGGGTCTGGCCCAACTGTCGGAGCTGATTCCTTCAGGCCACCCCGACCTGAAATTCCCCGGCTATGAGCCCCGCTATCCGGAACGGGTCCGCGACCAGGGCGGCGACGTCTTCGCCGCCGTGCGCGAGAAGGACATCCTGATCCACCACCCGTTCGAGAGCTTCGACGTGGTGGTCCAGTTCCTTCGCCAGGCCGCGCGCGACCCTAACGTCATCGCCATCAAGCAGACGCTTTACCGGACCTCAAAGGACAGCCCGATCGTCGCCGCCCTGATCGAGGCGGCGGAGAACGGCAAGAACGTCGTCGCCCTGGTCGAGATCAAGGCCCGCTTCGATGAGGAGGCCAATCTGCGCTGGGCTCGGGCCATGGAGCGAGCCGGTGTCCACGTCGTGTTCGGCTTCGTGGAGTACAAAACCCACGCCAAGCTCAGCGTCGTCGTGAGGCGCGAGGGCGACGCCTTGCGCACCTACTGCCACTTCGGCACCGGCAACTACCACCCGATCACGGCCAAGGTTTACACCGACCTCAGCCTGTTCAGCTCCGACCCGGTGCTGGCGCGCGATGCCTCGCGGGTCTTCAACTACATCACCGGCTACGCTCAGCCCGAGGACCTTGAGGCCCTGGTCGTCTCGCCTCTGAACATGAAGTCGACGCTGATCGACTTGATCGGCAAGGAGATGTCGGCCGCCGCCAAGGGCCGGCCGGCCGCCATCTGGGTGAAACTGAATGCGCTCGTCGATCCCCAGATCATCGACGCCCTGTACCGCGCCAGCCAGTGGGGCGTGCGGATCGAACTGGTCGTGCGGGGCATCTGCTGCCTGCGTCCCGGTGTTCCCGGCCTGTCGGAGAACATCCGGGTCAAGTCCATCGTGGGCCGGTTCCTGGAGCACAGCCGCATCATCTGCTTCGCCAACGGCCGCGACCTGCCGCACGACAAGGCCAGGGTCTACATCTCCTCGGCCGACTGGATGACCCGCAATCTGGATCGCCGGGTCGAGGTGATGACGCCGGTCACCAACGCCACCGTCCACGACCAGATCCTGGACCAGATCATGGTCGCCAACCTGAAGGATGACGCCCAGAGCTGGGTGCTGGGCCCCGACGGCGGATATACCCGCGTCACGCCCGCCGACCCGGCCCGGCCTTTCTCGGCCCACCAGTACTTCATGACCAACCCCAGCTTGTCCGGCCGGGGCCGCAAGGTGAAGACCCTGCCCGGTCGCCTGCGCTACGACCGGCCCGGCAAATGAGCGTGACGGCGTGACCGAGCCCTATCCCGCCCCGCGCGAGGCGGCCGTCGTCGACATCGGCTCCAACTCCGTCCGCATGGTGCTGTACCGGCTGGAGGGCCGCGCCATCTGGACGGTCTTCAACGAGAAGGTCCTGGCCGGCCTGGGTCGCGACCTGCCCGAGACCGGCCGGCTGTCCGAACCCGGCGTGGCCCTGGCCATGACGGCGCTGCGCCGCTTCGCCGCCGTACTGGAGGGGGTCAAGCCCGCCTATGTCTTCGTCGCGGCCACCGCTGCCGTGCGCGAGGCCGAGGACGGCCCACTGTTCTGCGATCGCGTCGCCGCCGAGACGGGCCTGCGCGTGCGCGTCCTGACCGGCGAGGAAGAGGCCCTCTATGCCGCGCTCGGCGTCGTCGCCGGCGACCCACGCGCCCAGGGGCTGGCGGCCGACATGGGCGGGTCCAGCCTGGAACTCATCCGCATCGGTCAGGGCCGGCCTGAGGCGGGGATCACCCTGCCGCTGGGCCCCTTCAGCCTCGCAGACCCCGAAGGTTTCGACGCTGACCGACTGCGCGCCGTCATCGCAGAACGCCTCAAGCCCGTGACGAAGCAGTTCTCGACTTCGGAGCTCCACGCTGTGGGCGGTGGCTGGCGCTCGCTGGCCCAGTTGCACATGGAGATCAGCGGCTATCCCCTGCGGATCGTCCATCAGTACGCCATGACGGCCGGCGAGGCCCGCGACGTGGCCCGCTTCGTCGCCCAGCAGTCCAAAGCTTCGCTGGACCGCTTGCCCGGGGTTTCCAAACGACGCGCCGAGACCCTGCCCTACGCCGCCCTGGTGCTGGAGGGCCTGATCGAAACGCTGGGTCTGAAGACCGTCGTCTTCTCCGCCTGGGGTCTGCGCGAAGGCCTTCTGTACGAAACCCTGGACCGCGAGGAGGCTCCCGCCGATCCCCTTATTGCCGGCTGCGCGGCCCTGGGGGCTCGCCAGGGCATATCGCCGGGCCTGCCCGCCGCGCTGGAGGCCTGGCTCGGCGAGGTCATCGCCGCCTTGCCCGACAGCTTCGGTCCCGAGCGCGACCCGGTCCTCGCCGCCGCCGCCTGCCGCCTCGCCGACCTCGGCGCGCGGCTGCATCCGGATCACCGCGTCGATCTGGTGTTCGATCAGGTCCTGCGCGCGCCCATCCCCGGCCAGACCCATGCCGAGCGCGTCTGGCTGGCCTGCGCCCTGAACGCCCGCTACGGCGGCAGCGCCTCCACGCCCTTACCCGAGGCCGCCGACCGCCTGCTGGGTGAAGAGGCAAGACTGGGGGCCCGCGCCATGGGACTGGCGCTGAGGCTGGGCTGCGACCTCTCCGGCCGCTCACCGCAGCTTCTTGCCAACGCGGCTCTCGGCGTCGACGGCGGCACCCTTCGCTTGAGTGCGGCATCTGGATATGCCGACGTGCTGCTGGGCGAACAGACCAAGCGACGCGCCAAGGGTCTGGCCGAAGCCTTGGGGCTCAAGCTTGAGATCTGAACCGTCACCCAACCGCGATTGACAACCTATGCGGCGGGTGCGAACCGCCGTTCTCCCAGTCAGCGAGGTGGACCTTGAGCCTTCTTCGAGACCTCGTCCCGCCCCTCGCCGTGCGGTCCGCCCGAACCGTTCGCGACCGGCTCCGCAAGCCCGGCCTGTTCGAGGGCGACGACCGGATGTTCAAGGCCTACGCCGCCAAGGCTCGCGCTTACGGCGAGTACGGCATGGGTGCCTCGACCAACTGGATGCTCGCCAACACCGACATTCCCGTCCACGCGGTCGACACCGCACGGCCGTGGGTGGATTCGGTGATCGCGGCGAACCCGGATCAGCCCCGGCTGACCGCGATCTGGATCGACGTGGGGCCCATTCAGGAGTGGGGATATCCGGTCGGCTACAGCCACCGCCACAACTTCGAGGCCTACAGGACGGCCATCTGGCGTCAGGCCACCAAGCCCGATCTGGTCCTGGTCGATGGCCGCTTTCGGGTCGCCTGCTTCCTGCACAGCCTGCGAGTCGCGGACCCCGGCACGATCATCATCATCGACGACTATGCGCTGCGTCCCGACTTCCATGTGGTGGAGGAACTGATCCCCGTCTCGGAACGGTGCGGCCGCCAGGTGCTGTTCGTTCGTCCGTCGTCGATCGACGAGGCCGCGGTGGCCGAACTGGAACAGGCCTTCGCGTTCGTCATGGCCTGATCGGCCGGCCGCTCTACTCGATCTCCACGACCTCGACCCGCGCGCCGTTCAGTACAAGGGCGATCTCGCCGCGTTTGAGCTTCAGCGCGTCCTCGCCGAACAGCTGACGCCGCCAGCCCTTCAGGGCGTCCACGTCCGCCTCGTCCGAAAGGGCGATCTTTTCCAGGTCGGCGACATTGGCGATCAGCTTGGAGGCCACGCCCGCGTTGTCGCTCTTGGCCTTCAACAGCACCTTCAGAAGCTCCACGACCGACGGCGGCGCGGGCTGGTTGTGGGCCGGCCGGTCCATCTTGGGCGCGTGGGCCTCCGGATCGGCCATGACGCGCTTCAGCACCTCGATCAGCTCCAGCCCCAGGCGCGAGCCGCCGAACCCCTTGGGCACGGAGCGCAGCCTGTTGAAGGCCTCGATGTCGGTCGGGGCCTGGGTCGCGACCTCGTCGATCGCCTCGTCCTTCAGGATACGCCCGCGCGGCTGGTCGCGATCCTGGGCCGCCCGCTCGCGCCACACCGCCGTCGCCTTGAAGGCCGCCAGATAACGGGCCGAGTATTTCTTGGGCTTCAGCCGCTTCCAGGCCTTCTCCGGATCGGTGTCGTACAGGTCCGGATCGACCAGATCCTCCATCTCCGACGTAACCCAGTCCAGTCGGCCTTCCTTGAGCAGCCGGTCGCGCAACTTGGGATACAGCGCCGCCAGATGGGTCACGTCGCCCAGGGCATAGTGCAGTTGGGCGTCCGACAACGGCCGGCGCGACCAGTCGGTGAACCGGCTGCCCTTGTCCAGGTCGATCCGCAGCATCTGCCGGACCAGGCCGTCATAGGCCACCTGATCGCCGAACCCGGCCGCCATGGCCGCCACCTGGGTGTCGAACATCGGCTTGGGCATGGCCCCCAGTTTGACGAAGATTTCCGTGTCCTGCCGCGCAGCGTGGAACACCTTCACGATCGCCGGATCGCGCAGGATGTCCAGGAACGGCTCCAGGTCCAGCCCCTCGGCCTGAGGGTCGATGATCGCCTCATGCTCCGGCGTCGCGGCCTGGATCAGGCACAGCTTGGGCCAATAGGTCGTCTCCCGCATGAACTCGGTGTCGACCGCGATGAAGGGAGCGTTGCGAACCGCCGAACAGAACTGGGCCAGCGCGTCATTGGTGGTGATCGGCGTCATTGAAATGCTATAGCCCCCCGCGACCGCGTCGTGGCAAGAGCCCCGGCCTTTTTTCCGCACTCCTTTCAGGCCCGTGAGCGATGAGCGACACCTCCGATTCCCTCCAGAACGGCCTGACCTATGCCGATGCCGGCGTCGACATCGACGCCGGCGACATGCTGGTGGAGCACATCAAGCCCCTGGCCAAGTCCACCGCGCGACCCGGTTCGGAGCCGTCGCTGGGCGGATTCGGGGCCCTGTTCGACCTCAAAGCGGCGGGCTTCGTCGACCCTCTGATCGTCACCACGACCGACGGCGTGGGCACCAAGCTGAAGATCGCCATCGAGACCGGCCGTCACGACGGCGTCGGCGTCGACCTCGTGGCCATGTGCGTCAACGACCTGCTGGCCCAGGGCGCCGAGCCCCTGCTGTTCCTCGACTACTACGCCACCGGCAAGCTGGAGATCGACGCCGCCCGCCGCGTCGTCTCCGGCATCGCCGAAGGTTGCCGCCAGGCCGGCTGCGCCCTCGTCGGCGGCGAGACGGCCGAAATGCCCGGCATGTATTCCGGCGGCGACTACGACCTCGCGGGCTTTTCGCTGGGTGCCCTGGAACGCGGCCACGCCCTGCCGCGGCTGGACCTCCAGAACACCGGCGACCTGATCATCGGCCTGGCCTCGTCGGGCCCCCACTCCAACGGCTACTCCCTGATCCGCAAGGTGGTCGAGCGCTCGGGCCTGTCATGGGGCGACGACGCGCCGTTCGCGCCGGACCGCTCGCTGGCCCAGGCCCTCATGGAGCCGACCCGCATCTATGTGAAGTCGGTCCTGCCGCTGATGAAGGCCGGCAAGATCAAGGGCGCGGCCCACATCACCGGCGGCGGTCTGATCGAGAACCCGCCCCGCTGCCTGGCCGATCACCTGACCGCCGCTTTCGACTGGGACGCCTGGCCCCTGCCGCCCGTGTTCCGCTGGATCGCCGAGACTGGCGGCATCTCGGATCACGAGATGCGCCGCACCTTCAACTGCGGTGTCGGCTTCATCCTGATCGTGGCACCCGCCGACGCCGAGGATGTGCTGGCCGGTCTGCTGGAAGCAGGCGAGACGGCCTTCGTCTGCGGGCAGCTGGTCTAGCCGACGCCCTGCTCGGCCTGGACCACCGTCGGATCCTCGATCACCACGCCCGGTCCCAGCACCATCACGCCGGCCAGCAGCACGGCGGCGGTCGCGGCCAGGCCCGTCGCTCCGAGCAGGGCCAGCGGGCTCGTCCTGCGCGTTGGTACGCCGAGATTGGCTCGGGCGGCTTCGATCTGGGTCAGCGCGTCGGCCATGTCGGGTCTCCAGCCATCATGCTGCGACCTCACGCCCATTCGGTTAACCGAAGGTTGCCGCGCCTCCTCGCTTGGCGACGGCAAAGCCACAGCCTAGAAGCGGCCCATGATCCTCGTCGTCGATAACTACGACAGCTTTACCTACAACCTCGTCCACTACCTCGCGGAGCTGGGCGCGGAGACGCATGTCATCCGCAACGACGACCTCACGGTGGAGGAGGCCTGGGCGCTGAAGCCCGAGGCCGTCCTACTCTCCCCCGGCCCCTGCGCCCCGGACCAGGCCGGCATCTGTCTGCCCATCCTGACGACCGCGCCCGACGACATGCCGATCCTGGGCGTCTGCCTCGGCCACCAGGCCATCGGCCAGGCCTTCGGCGGCGACGTCGTCCGCGCCAGGACCCTGATGCACGGCAAGACCTCGCCGATCACCCACGACGGTCGCGGCCTGTTCAAGGGCTTGCCCAGCCCCTTCACCGCCACCCGCTACCACAGCCTGGCCATCAGTCGCGCGACGCTTCCCAATAAGCTTGACGTCACCGCCTGGACCGAGGACGGCGAGATCATGGGCGTCCAGCACTATGAGCGGCCCATCCACGGCGTCCAGTTCCACCCGGAATCCATCGCCACCGAGCATGGCCACGACCTGATCGCCAACTTCCTGGACCTGGCCAACGTCCGTCGCCTCGCGGTCGTCTGATGTCCGACACCATCAAGCCCCTGCTGGCCAAACTGGTCGACGGCCAGGTTCTGACCGAAGCCGAGGCCGGCGATTTCTTCGCCGCCTGTCTGCGCGGTGAGCCGACCCCGGCCCAGGTCGCCGCCGCCGTCACGGCGCTGCGCATCCGGGGCGAGACCGTCCCCGAGATCACGGCCTTCGCCCGCGCCATGCGCGCCGCCGCCACGCCGTTCGACACCCCCTTCGACGTCATCGACACCTGCGGCACCGGCGGAGACGGCGCCCACACCTTCAACATCTCGACGGCGGCGGCGCTGGTTCTGGCGGGCGCGGGCCTGAAGGTCGCCAAGCACGGCAACCGCGCGCTCAGCTCCAAATCCGGATCGTCCGATGTGCTGGCCGCGCTCGGCGTCGACCTGACGGCCCCGGCCGAGCGCCAGAAGCAGGCGCTGGATCAGGCCGGCATCTGCTTCCTCTTCGCCCCGGCCTATCACGGGGCGATGCGCCATGTGACGCCGATCCGGGCCGAGATCGGCTTCCGAACCGTCTTCAACCTGCTCGGCCCCCTGTCGAACCCCGCCGGCGCCCGCCGCCAGGTCATGGGTGTCTATGACCCGCGCCTGCTCGAACCCCTCGTCGAGGTGCTCGGCCGCCTCGGCGCCACCCGCGCCTGGACCGTCCACGGCCAGGGTCTGGACGAACTCACCACCACCGGCTCGACCGACGTCGCCGAATGGAAGGACGGGGCCGTCCGCCGCTTCCAGATCACGCCCGAGGACGCCGGCCTGCCCCGCGCCAGCCTCGCGGACCTGCGGGGCGGCGACGCAGAGGAGAACGCCACGGCCCTTCGCGCCCTGCTGGCCGGAGCCCCCGGCCCCTATCGCGACGTGGTCATGCTGAATGCCGCCGCCGCCCTGGTCGTCGCCGACCGCGCCGCCGACCTGAAGGAGGGCGTAGCGCTGGCCGCCCGCGCCATCGACGACGGCTCGGCCGCCCGGTCGCTGGAGACGCTGGCCCGCATCACCTCCGCCCCCGCAGAGGCGCCCGAGGCATGACCGACATCCTCGAACAGATCGCCGCCTACAAGCGCGAGGACGTCGCCGCCCGCAAGCGCGCCCGCCCCTTCGCCGAGATCGAATCGCTGGCCCTTGTCGCCGGCATGCCGCGCGGCTTCACCGCTGCCCTGCGAAAGCGCGCCGAACCCGGCCGCCCCGCCCTGATCGCAGAGGTCAAGAAGGCCAGCCCCTCCAAGGGCCTGATCCGCGCCGACTTCGACCCGCCCGCCCTGGCCCGCGCCTATGAGGCCGGGGGCGCCGCCTGCCTGTCGATCCTGACCGACGGCCCGAGCTTCCAGGGCGACGACGCCTGTCTGGTCGCCGCCCGCGCCGCCGTCGCCCTGCCCTGCCTGCGAAAGGACTTCCTCGTCGACCCCTGGCAGGTGGCCGAGAGCCGCACGCTCGGCGCCGACTGCATCCTGATCATCCTGTCGATGGTGGACGATTCGTTGGCGGCCGATCTGCTGGCCGAGGCCCGCCGATTCGGCATGGACGCTCTGATCGAGACCCACGACGAGGCCGAGATGGCCCGCGCCGCGTCGCTGGGCGGCGAACTGATCGGCGTCAACAACCGGTCGCTCCGCACCTTCGAGGTCGATCTGAACACCACCGCCCGCATGGCCCACCTGGCACCGCCCAACGCCCTGCTGGTGGCCGAAAGCGGCATCTTCACCCCCGCCGACATCGTCGCGGTCGCCGAGGCGGGTGCAGGCGCGATCCTGGTCGGCGAAAGCCTGATGCGGCAGGCTGACGTGGAGGCAGCGACGCGGGAGTTGCTGGAGCCCGTTTCCCGTTAAGTTGACATTAGGCAAGAACACTTACAGAACATCGGCAACGGTTCACGACTTGTTCTGAAGGCTCTCCGCCATGCTCACCAAGAAGCAGCACGAACTCCTGATGTTCATCCACGAACGCATTAAGGAGACGGGTGTCTCCCCCTCGTTCGACGAGATGAAGGAGGCGCTGGATCTGGCGTCCAAGTCCGGCATTCACCGGCTGATCACGGCCTTGGAGGAACGCGGCTTCATCCGCCGCTTGGCCCACCGGGCCCGGGCGCTCGAGGTCATGAAGCTGCCGGAACAGGCCACGGCGGGTGCCCCGCGCGGCCGGGCCGGCTTCACACCGGCGGTCATCGAGGGCGGCGGACGCAGCCAGCCGGCCGAACCCGCCAACGACACCCGCGAACTGGTCCTGGTCGGCAAGATCGCCGCCGGCGCCCCCATCGCCGCGCTCCAGGGCGACAACGGCCGCTATTCCGTGCCCGAGGCCATGCTGGGCGCGGGCGAGCACTACATGCTCGAGATCGAGGGCGATTCGATGATCGAGGCCGGCATCCTCGACGGCGACCTGGTCGTCATCAAGAAATCGGACACCGCCTCCTCCGGCGAGATCGTCGTCGCCCTGGTCGAAGGCGAGGAGGCGACGCTCAAGCGGCTGCGCAAGAAGGGCGGCTCCATCGCCCTGGAGCCCGCCAATCGCAACTACGAGACCCGCATCTTCGGCCCCGACCAGGTCGAGGTCCAGGGCAAGCTGGTGGGACTGATCCGGCGGTATCACTAGGGTCACGCTGAACTTGTCATCCCGGCCGTAGCGCAGCGGAGAGCCGGGACGGGTCCGCTTTTGGCTTGAGCGGGCCCGGCCATCGAGCCGGGCCAACGTTCAGGCGTCGAGACTGCAATCGCCTTCCTCCCGGTTCGCCCTCCGGTCGACCGGGAGCGATAGAAGACGGCGTCTTGGTCCCGGCTCTCCGCTGCGCTCCGGCCGGGATGACAAGAGCGGCAATCTCGAAGGACCGCGCTCACCCCTCGCCGTCCGGATCGCCGATCCGGCTCCACGGGCGGTCGCCCCGAACGTCGGCAGCCCACACTGCGCGCCAGCCGGCCTCGCCGCGCCACAGCTCGACCGCCCCGCCCCGGGCGTAGTCGACACCGTCAAGCACCAGCGTGTCCGCGCAATTCCCGGGCAAGGCCGTGACCACGGCCCGCACACTGACCATCTCCGCCGACCGGCACATGTCCGACATCTGCTCCGCCGACGGCTCCGTCCTTCCCCACCAGAGCGCCACCGGGGCGGTCGCCGTCTCGGGCAGGCACGAGGTTCGCTGACACACCCATCCCGCCTCAGGCCTCGGCGTCAGCTCCAGCCCGCGCCGCCGCGACCAAAGATCGGCCGCGAACTCTCGCACGCCGGGCCGCACCACCATCGCCTTGCTGTCCTCGCTCCAGGCCGCGTTCGTCCCAGCGTCGCCGATCCACAGCGTCGGCGTCTCCGCCCTCGGCCACAGCAGCACGGCGCAGGCAAGCGGCAGCCCCAGCCATCGCAGCCGCCCCTTCCAGAGGGCAACTAAAAGCACGCCAAGAAATGAGATCGGCAGCACATAGTCCGGCGCGCTCGCCACGGTCCGCACCGCCCCCGGCAGGCCTGCCGTCCAGTGGCCGATCGCCAGCATGGCGTCCACGCCTCTACCCGCGATCCACAGGAATGGCCCACCCAGCCCCAACGGCTCCAGCACCGCCCCCAAAGCCAGCGCCGGCATCATCACGAAGTCGGCGATGGGCGATGTCGCAAGGTTGGCCACCAACCCATACACAGCCGCCCGGTTGAAGTGCTGGATCGCGAACGGCCCCGTCGCCGCCCCCGCGACCAGGCTGGCGGTGACCGCCGCCGTGAGCCAGTGCCCCGCATCCTGCACCGCCGCGATCGGCCACGGCACGCCCATGTCCCTCGGCCGGGGCGGCCAGGCCTCGGCGAGCGCCACCAGGGCCGCCGTCGCCGCGAACGACATCTGGAACCCCGGCGTCACAATCGCCTCGGGCTGGAGCGCCAGCACGATCATCGCCGCGACCGCCAGGGCGTGCATGGTCACCGCCGGCCGGTCCAGCAGCATGGCCGCGAACGCCACCGACGCCGTGATCGCCGCCCTCTGGGCCGGCGGTGGCGCGCCCGACAGCACGAGGTAGCTCCACACGGCGATCAGCCCCGCGACCGCCGCCACCTTCTTGCCCGACACCCTCAGCGCCAGCAAAGGCCACGCCGCAACGCCCAGCCGGACGGCGAAGAAGACGAATCCTCCCACGATCGCCATGTGCAGGCCCGAGATCGACAGGATGTGCGCCAGGCCGCTGTCGCGCATGGCGTCCAGGTCCTCGCGCGCAATCCAGGTCTCGTGCCCTGTCACCATGGCCGCCGCGATGCCCCCCGTCCGCTTGCCCAAGCGCGCGACGATCCGCTCGGCCAAGGCGAACCGGGCCGCGTTCACCTGCATCGCCAGGCGGATCTGCCAGGGCGGCTCGGGCAGCACGGCCTGGCGCGTCGGCCCCAGGCCAAACGCCGTCCCACCCATCCCGAGGAAGAAGGCGTTGCGACCGAAGTCATAGGCCCCCGGGCTGGCCGGCGGGGGCGGTGGATTGACGATGGCGAACAGCCGGATCGCCTCGCCCGGCCGGGGCGGCTCGCCCCGCACCGTGGCCCTCAGCCGGATCGGCGTCGCCTCGGGCTCGAGGCCCCGGATTCGGACCGGCGCGATGACCACCCGGTGGCCCCGGTCCCCGGGACTGTCGACATCCATGACCCAGCCTTCGACCGTGGTCGGCTCGGCCATCGCCGGGGCGATCGGTGCCTCGACCCGTTCGGTCCGCACCTTGGCCACCGCCAGCCCCAACGTTAGGCACGCCAGCAGCATCAGCGGCAGGGTCACAGCGCGCCCCAGCCCCCGCCACCGCGCACCGACCCAGATCGCGGTCGCCAGTCCAGCGGCCAGCACCAGAGGCCACGTCGGCGGCTCCGCCTTCAGCGCGAAATAGATCGCCGCCCCGCCGCCGAACGCCACCGGGGCCCACAGCCGCCAGCGTAGGGTCTGCGCCGCCGCCTCGACCCGAAGCCAGGCCACGATCCGCTCCCTCGGGGTGGGATTTCTGACATCGGGCGGTATAAGGGCGGCCCGTCCGGACCCCTCCCCCATGCCTTCAGCCTCCCCCCAGGTCGTCACCCGCTTCGCCCCCTCGCCCACCGGCTCGCTCCACATAGGAGGGGCAAGAACCGCGTTATTCAACTACCTCTACGCGAAGGGTCGGGGCGGCAAGTTCCTGGTCCGCGTCGAGGACACCGATCGCGAGCGATCGACCGACGAGGCGGTCAAAGCCATCTTCGACGGCCTGTCGTGGCTCGAGCTGTTCGCCGACGAGGAGCCCGTCTTCCAGTTCGCCCGCGCCGACCGCCACCGCGAGGTGGTCGATCAGCTGCTGGAAACCGGCCACGCCTACCGGGACTTCCTGACGGCCGAGGAGACGGGTGCCCTGCGCGACGCCGCCAAGGCTGCCGGCCAGGACTTCGTTTCCCCCTGGCGCGACCGCGAGCCCTCGGTCGATGACTTGGCCAAGCCCCACACCGTCCGGTTCCGCCGCCCGCTCGATACCGCCGTGGTGGTCGAGGACGCCGTGCAGGGCACGGTTCGCTGGGACAGCTCCTCGCTGGACGACCTCGTTATCCTTCGCTCGGACGGAGCCCCGACCTACAACCTCGCCGTGGTCGTCGACGACCACGACATGGGCGTGACCCACGTCATCCGGGGCGACGACCATCTGAACAACGCCGCGCGCCAAGGCCTGATCTACGATGCCCTCGACTGGGCCCGCCCGGTCTTCGCCCACATTCCCCTGATCCACGGCCCGGACGGGGCGAAACTGTCCAAGCGCCACGGGGCCCAGGCCGTCCACGAATATGCCGCCATGGGCTATCTGCCCGAGGGGATGCGCAACTATCTGGCGCGCCTCGGCTGGGCCCACGGCGACGACGAGCTGTTCTCGGACGAGCAGGCGCGCGAGTGGTTCGACCTCGACGCCATCGGCAAGGCGCCGGCCAGGCTGGACTTCGACAAGCTGGCCCACGTCAACGCCCACTGGCTGCGTCTCGCCGCCGACGACCGCCTGGGCCAGCTGACGCTCGACGCCCACCTCGCCGCCGGTCGCGACCTGCGCGAGGGCGACGAGGCGCGCCTTCAGCAGGCCATGCCGTTCGTGAAGGACCGCGCCAAGACCCTGGTCGAACTGGCCGACCAGACCGCCTTCGTCCTCGCCCGCCGCCCGCTGGCGCTGGATGACAAGGCGCGCGCCCTGCTGTCCGGCGACACGGTGGACCGCATCGCCCGCCTGCGCGGCCGCCTCGCGTTGTTTCAGTCGTGGGACGTCTTCGCCCTCGAGGCCGAGCTCAAGGCCTTCGCCGAAGAAGAGGGCGTCGGCTTCGGCAAGATCGGCCCGCCGATGCGCGCGGCCCTGACCGGCGGCACCCCATCGCCCGACATCGCCCGTACCCTTTCGGCGCTGGGCCGCGAAGTCGCTCTGGGGCGCTTGGATGATGCGCTGCAACAGACTAAGTGAACGTGCCTAACCTTCCCGAGGCGGCCAGCTAGCCCGGCCGCGACACACCACTACAGAGGGGCCGCTTGATGAGCGACGTGTCCAAATCCGCCGGTACGGCGACCCTGACCTATGGCGACAAGATGGTCGAAATGCCGGTGCTGGCCGGATCGACCGGCCCGAACGTCATCGACATCCGCAAACTGTACGCCGCGACCGACGCCTTCACCTTCGACCCCGGCTTCACCTCGACCGCGGCCTGCGAAAGCGCCCTGACCTTCATCGACGGCGACGCCGGCACCCTGCTGCACCGCGGCTATCCGATCGACCAGCTGGCGTCGAAGTCCAGCTTCATCGAGGTCTGCCACCTGCTGCTGCACGGCGAGCTGCCGACGGCGTCGGAGTTCGAAGCCTTCGAAAACATCGTCACGCGGCACACCATGCTGCACGCCCAGTTCGACCGGTTCTTCGAAGGGTTCCGCCGCGACGCCCACCCCATGGCCATCATGGTCGGTGCGGTCGGGGCCCTTTCGGCCTTCTATCACGACAGCCTGGACATCCATGACGCCCGCCAGCGCGAGATCTCGGCCATCCGCCTGATCGCCAAGATGCCGACCATCGCCGCGCGCGCCTACAAATATCACGTCGGCCAGCCCTTCGTGTCGCCGCGCAACGAGCTGACTTACTCCGAGAACTTCCTGCGGATGTGCTTCGCCGTTCCGGCGGAGGACTATGAGGTCAATCCCGTCCTGGCCAAGGCCATGGACCGCATCTTCATCCTGCACGCCGATCACGAGCAGAACGCCTCGACCTCGACGGTGCGTCTGGCCGGTTCGTCGGGGGCCAACCCCTTCGCCTGTATCGCCGCCGGCATTGCCTGCCTGTGGGGCCCCTCGCACGGGGGCGCCAACGAGGAGGCGCTGAATATGCTCAAGGAGATCGGCACCCCGGACAAGATCCCGGAGTTCATCGAGGGCGTGAAGGCCAAGAAATACAAGCTGATGGGCTTCGGCCACCGGGTCTACAAGAACTACGACCCGCGCGCCAAGGTGATGAAGGAGAGCGCCGACGAGGTGCTGGCCGCCGTCGGCGACCCCAACGACCCCCTGTTCCAGGTCGCCAAGGAGTTGGAGCGCATCGCCCTGAACGACGAGTATTTCATCGAGCGCAAGCTGTTCCCGAACGTCGACTTCTATTCGGGCATCACCCTGTCGGCGATGGGCTTCCCGACCTCGATGTTCACCGTGCTGTTCTCCCTGGCCCGCACCGTCGGCTGGATCGCGCAGTGGCAGGAAATGATGGCCGATCCCAGCCAGAAGATCGGCCGCCCGAGGCAGCTGTATACGGGCCCTACCGAGCGGGACTACGTGCCGATCCAGCAGCGGGGATAAGACCCCTCTCCCGGAGGGAGAGGGCTTAAGCGCCCGAGAGCCCAGCAGGGCGCTCGGCCTTGCGCGAAAGGGTGAGGGGTTCCGCCCTCACCGGCTCGCACCTTAACCCCTCACCCTTTCGGCTTACGGATCGCTGCGCTCTCCGAGCCTCAAGCCCTCTCCCGCTGGGAGAGGGTTTCGATGACCGCCTCCGCCGCGATCTCCGACGGGTCCCGCCCCTCGCGGCCCATCAAGTCCAGCGCCGCCGTCTGCCGCGCCGCCTGATCGGCTCGCGCCGCCGGGTCGTCCAGCAGCCGCCCGATCTCGGCGACGAACCGGTCCGGCGTGGCCTCGGTCTGGATCAGCTCCTTGGCGATCTCCGCGTCCGCCGCGTGGTTGAACAGGGTCGCGTACTTGCCGGTGAAGAAGGGCTTCATGATCGCATAGCTGAGCGGCTGGAAGCGGTAGCCGATGACCATCGGCGCGCCCGCCAGGGCCAGTTCGGTCGAGACGGTGCCCGAGGTCGCCAGAGCCACGGTGGCTGCCTTCATGGCCGCGTACTTGTCCGTCTCCGAGACCAGATGCGCCCGGAACGGCCAGGCGGCGACGCGGGCGGCGACGTCCTCGGCCACGGTGCCGGCGGCGACGACCGCCACCTCCAGCCCCTGCCGTTCAGCCTTCAGGCGAGCGACGGCCGCCTCATAGACAGGCGTCATCAGTCGGATTTCGCTCGGCCGGCTGCCGGGCAGGACCAGCAACAGGGGGGCGTCCGCCGCGATGCCTCGCGCGGCCCGGAACGCCGCCGGATCGGCCCCGCTCATGTCGATGTGCAGGGCCTGGGACCCCACGACGGTCGTCGGCAAGCCCTCCCTCTCGAACCACGGCGCGTCGAAGGCATAGAGGGCCAGCAGGTGATCGACCGCACCCGCCAGGGTCTTCGCCCGCCCCGGGCGCGAGGCCCAGACCTGAGGTCCGACGTATTTGACCAGCTTCACGTCCGGCAGCACCGCCCGGATCGCCTTGGCGACGCGAATGGTGAACCCCCAGCTGTCGATCAGGACGACCGCGTCCGGCCGCTCGCGCACGGCGAAGGCCACCGTGTCCGCCACCCGAGCCTTGACCCGGCCATAGGCGCGCAGGCCCTCGATCCAGCCCAGCACCGACAGCTCGGCGATGTCGAACGGGCTCACGATGCCCTCGGCCGCCATCTTGGGCCCGCCGACGCCGACCAGCGCCACGTCCGGCCGCCGGGCCTTCAGCGCCGCCGCCAACCCGGCCCCAAGAGCGTCGCCTGACGCCTCGGCCGCGACCAGCATGATCTTCACGGCTGCGTCTCGGGGCGCGCCTCGCCCCAGACGAACAGGCCCAGCCGGTCCGCCACCTCGATGATCGCGGGCCGGTCGATCAGGATCAGTCGCTCCGCCACCCCGCCGACACCCGCCAACCCGGCCGCCGCCGCCATCTCGACCGTGCGCGCGCCCATCACCGGCATGTCGACCCTCAGGTCCTGAATCGGTTTGGGGGCCTTGCCGAGCGCCCCCTTCAAGGCCCCGGCCGCCCCGCGCAGATCGGCGGGCAGTCCGGCGACGCGGGCCAGCATGGCGTCGGTCCCCTCCTGCGCCTCCACCGCCAGCACAAGGCCGTCGCACACGACCGCGCCCTGACCGATGTCGAGTTCCCCCGCCTTTTCCGCGACATGCAGCGCCTTCCTCAGGTCCGCCAGCTGCGCGTCCGTCGGCGTCACCCGTCCCAGCGCCCCGGCGGACAGGGTCTCGCCGCCCAGGATGTCGTCGGCCCCCTCGATGGCGTATCCCTCGGCCTCGAACACCGACAGGATCTTCCTCAGCAGGGCGTCGTCGCCCTTCGTCGCCGCCGCGATAATGCCAGGCAGCACGGTCGCCCCCTTCAGATCGGGCTTCAGCGCCTTGAAATCCGGACGGTTGACCGTCCCGGCAAAGCACACCGCCGCGCACCCCGCCGCTTTCAACGCCGACAGCACCTTGCCGATCTCGGCCATGCCCGCCTCGATGCCGGGGTACCGCACCAGATGCGCGTCGGCGAAGCTGGTCAGTCGCACCACGAACACCGGCCGTCCCTCGGCCTCGCATCGCGCCGCGATGGCCAGAGGCAGGGCCCCGCCCCCCGCGATCAGCCCCAGTTTGCCCGCCGACACGCTAGGCCTCCGGCAGGCACAGGGGCCGCTTGGAACTCTCACGAATGAAGGCGACGATCTCCATGATCTCGATCAGATCGCCGTATTCGATTTCCATCTTTGACACCCGGTCGGCGAATACGCCCGGACCCTCGAAAAGGTCCCGGTACGCCGCCAGCAATCGTCGGACCGCGTCCTTGCTATAGCCCTTCCGCTTCAGCCCGATCAGGTTGAGCCCCTGCAGCCGCGCATGGTTGCCCCAGGCCGAGCCGTAGGGGATGACGTCGCGCGTCACGGCCGCCAGGCCGCCGACGATCGCCCCCTGCCCCACCCGGCCGTTCTGATGCACCGCGCACAGACCGCCCAGGAACACCCGGTCGCCGATCCGCGCATGCCCGCCCAGCGTCGCCTGATTGGCCATGACGACGTTGTCGCCCACGACCGCGTCATGCCCGACATGGGCCCCCGTCATGAACAGGCCGTTCGATCCCACCCGCGTCACGCCCGATCCCTGCGGCGTGCCCCGATTGAAGGTGGCGTGCTCGCGGATCGAATTGTCCGATCCGATCTCCAGCCGCACGGGCTCGCCCTTGTATCCATTGTGCTGAGGGTCGCCCCCGATCACGGCGAACGGGTGGATCACGGTCCGCGCCCCGACGCTCGTGTCCTGCTGGATCACGACATGGCTGACCAGATGCACGCCCTCGGCCAGGACGACGCCAGGCCCGACCGTACACCACGGCCCGATCACGACGTCATTTGCTAGCCGGGCCGACGGTTCGACGATGGCGGTCGGATGGATGGCGCTCACGGCGTGACCGGCTGATCGACGGTCACCACCATGGCCATGAACTCGGCCTCGGCCGCCAGCTTGCCGTCGATGAAGGTTTCGCCCCTGAATTTGTAGGCGTCGCCCCGCGCGCGGGTCACGACCACATTCATGCGCAACTGGTCGCCAGGACGGGCGGGTTTCCGGAAGCGGACGCCGTCGATCGACATGAACATGATGACCTTGCCCTCGACCGCCACGTCCAGGGTCTTGGACATCAGCAGGGCCCCGGTCTGGGCCATGGCCTCGACGATCAGGACGCCCGGCATGACGGGATCGATGGGAAAGTGGCCGGGGAAGAACGGCTCGTTGTGGCTGACGTTCTTGATGCCGGTGATGGAGGTGCCGGCCACGAAATCCTGGGCCTTGTCCACCAGCAGGAAGGGATAGCGGTGGGGCAGACGGCGCATCACCTCGGCATAGTCGATCGCCAGGCCGATTTCGGCCTCACCCGCGTCGCTCATCCGTCCCTGCTCCTCTTGGCTCCCGCCTGTTTGGAGACCCAGACGGTCTCGCGCAAGAACTGCCGGATGGGTTTCGCAGGATAGCCCGACCAGGTTTCACCCGCCGGAATGTCGGCCAGCACGCCCGCCCCCGCCGCGACTCGCGCGCCCTCGCCGATGCGGATGTGGTCGCCGACGCCGGCCTTGCCGCCGAATATCACGCCGTCCCCGACGGTCACGGAGCCCGAAATCCCGGCATGGCCCGCGATCAGGCAGTTGCGCCCGATGACGCAATTGTGGGCGATCATGACCAGGTTATCGACCTTTGTATTCTCGCCGATGAGGGTGTCGTCAAAGGCTCCCCGATCGATGCAGGTGTTGGCGCCGACCGTGACCTGGTCCTGCAGGATGACGCGGCCCAACTGGGGCACGTCCACCGGTCCGGTCGCACCGCCCGCCGCGCCGAAGCCGGCCTCTCCGATGCGGACGCCCGCATAGATCTTCACCCGGTCCCCGATCAGGGCGAAGCCGATCGTGACGTTCGGGCCGATCACGCAGTCGCGACCGATCTGGACGCCAGGTCCGATGACGGTGTTGGCGCCGATCTCGCTCCCGCGCCCGATCCTCACCCCTTGCCCGATGACCACGCCCGGCGCGAACCGGACCGTGTCGTCCTCGGCGGCCTCGGCCGGGTCGATCGGCTGGAGCCGCAGCGGTCGATGAAGGGCCGCTGACACAGCCGCCCAGGCCGCCTGCGGGGTCCGCGAGAGGATCACCGAGGCGGTGGCCGGCGCGAGGTCCGCCGCCTCTGCCGGCACCAGAACGCAACCGGCCCCGGTCGACCGCAGGGCCTCGACGAACTTGCGATCGCCCAGAAACCCGACGGCATCGGTCCCGGCCGTGGACAGGGGCGCGACCCGGCTGATGGGTCGGCCCAGATCGCGAACGACCTCGCCGCCCGTCAGGGCCGCGAGGTCGGCGACGCCGAGCGGGCTCAGCGTCTCATAGAAGCGAGGATCGGGCGACACGCCCAACCCCTTACTGCGCCGCTTGGGCCGGGACCGGCAGGCGGTTGAAGCTGAGCGACGGCAGCTGGGCGTTCAGACGCTCGATCGCCGTGTCCGTGATGTCCATGGCCGGGTTCATGATGAACACGCTCTCGCGGTCGATCAGGATGCCGCAGCCGCGCTCCTGGTACAGGGCCACCAGGATCGGCTCGACGGCGACCGAGATCAGCCGACGCTGCTCACCCAGAGTATAGCGCAGCTCGCCCTCGCGGGTCTGCTCCAGCTGCTGGGCTTCCTGGATACGGGCCTGGAGCGCCTGACGGTCTGCGTCGGTCACCGCCGCGCCGCCGTTCTGCAGGCGGGTGATCTCCGACTGGATGTTGGTGGCGTAGGGCGCGAGTTCGCCCTGAACTTCCGTGGCCAGCTGCTCCATGCGAGCCTGGACGCCCTGGCCGACGGTCGACTGGGCCAGCAGGCGCTGGTTGAAATAGACGCAGACGCCCGGGATGACGGGTCCGGGGTTCTGCGGCCCTGCGGTCTGGGCTGCAGCACTTGCCGGAAGGGCGGTCGATGCGACGAGCGAAGCGAGGGCGAAGGCCCCGATGGCGAGGAGTTTCATGCTGTACCTTTTGCGGACCGAAGGGCCTGCTGCTTTAGAACTGGGTTGAAGTCGAGAAGCGGAAGGTCTCGGTGCGATCATAGTCCTCTTGGCTGAGGATCTTGCTGAAATCGAAGCGGATCGGACCCATCGGCGAGCGCCAGTGGACGCTGAGGCCGGCCGAGGCGCGCAGCGACAGGTCGTCGGCGATGGTAGTGTCGGGCAGACCGTTGCTTCCCAGGGTGTAGCGATCGTCCAGAACGCCCAGCGTGCCGACGTCGGCGAACAGGGAGGTGCGGATGCCGTATTCCTCGGGCAGGCCGTTCGGCAGGGTCAGCTCGACGCTGCCCACGGCGTAGAAGTTGCCGCCGAGCGCGTCATTCGTGTTCAGGTCGCGCGGCCCCATGCCCGCGTTCTCGAACCCGCGGAACGAGTTGCCGCCCTTGAAGAAGCGGTCGTTGATGCGAACCGCGTCGCCGTTCCAGCCGCTGACGTAGCCAGACGATCCGGTCACCGAGACGATCCAGCTGGGCGTGATGCCGTAGTAGGCCGTGACGTCGACCTCGGTCTTCACATAGTTCACGTCGCCGCCCAGGCCCGCGAAATCCTGGCGCAGGGATCCGGTCCAGCCGCGCGTGGGCCGGATCGGGTCGTTCCGACGATCCACCAGCAGGGTGTAGCCGACCGAGGAGTTCAGCGAGGCCCCGACCTGTTCGCACAGGGCGCGCGAACCGCCGCCCAAGCCACTACAGTAGCCCTGGGGCACGATGATCTCATCGTCCTTGATGAAGTAGCGGGTCGACAGCCGGCTGTAGCCGTTCAGCGGATAGGTCAGACGCAGACCGGCACCGGTCGACCGGTAGTCGAACGAGGACTCTTCCTGGAAGTCGTAGCGGGAGTGGAAGACGTCGAAGCCCGCGCCGATGTCGCGACCCAGGAACCGGGGCTCGGTGAAGCGGAAGTCGATCTGCTGGCGCAGCGAGCCCCACTCGACCCGGGCAACGACGTTCTGGCCACGACCCCGGAAGTTCCGCTCCGAAATGCCCAGGTTGACGACGAAGCTGTCGACCGAGCTGAAGCCGGCACCGACCGAGAGTTCGCCCGTCGGCTGTTCCTCGACCGTGACGTTGACGATCGAGCGGTCCGGGGCCTCGCCCTGCGTCTCCTCGATCGTGACGTCCTTGAAGAAGCCCAGCGCCCGCAGGTTGTTGCGCGACCGCTCCAGCAGGGACCGGTTGAACGCATCGCCCTCGTTCACCAGCAGTTCGCGGCGGATGACCGGATCGATGGTGCGCGTGTTGCCGACGACGTTGATCCGCTCGACGTAGACCCTCTGGCCCTCGGCGATGTTGAAGGTCACATCGATCGTGTCGGTTTCGGGGTTCGGGCGATAGGTCGGGTTGATGTCGACGAAGGCATAGCCCGCTGACCCGGCCGCGAACGTCAGGGTGTCGACCGAGCTCTCGATCCGGTCGCTCTCGTACAGATCGCCCGTGCGGATCGGCAGCAGGGCCTCCAGCAGGTCGGCGTTCAGGCGGTCGTTCTCGGTGACAACGTTGATCTCGCCGAAGTTATAGCGATCACCCTCGTCCACCGTCAGGGTGATGCCGAACGCGCTGTCGTCGGGGGCCAGTTCGGCCACGGCCGAGACGATCCGGAAGTCGTAGTAGCCGCGGTTCGTATAGAATTTCCGCAGCTGCTCGCGGTCGTAATCGAGGCGGTTGGGGTCGTAGTTGTCGTTCTTGGTGAACAGCCGCCACCACTGCGACTGCTTGGTCACCATGACCTCGCGCAGTTCGCTGTCGGAAAACGCCTGGTTGCCCAGGAAGGTGATGGCGCGCACGCCCGTCTCGGGGCCCTCGTCGATCTCGAAGACGACATCGACGCGGTTCTGGTCCAGTTGCACCAGCTTGGGCGTCACGGTCGCCGAGATCCGGCCCGACAGGCGATACAGTTCGATGATCGAGCCGACGTCCTCCTGGACGCGGGCGCGGGTGTAGATGCCGCGCGGGGTGATGGTCACCTCCTCGCGCAGCTTGTCCTCGGTGATCGCGCCGTTCCCCTCGAACACGACCTGATTGATGATCGGGTTCTCGACGATGTTGACGATTAGATCACCGTCGGCCTCCAGGCCGATCTGGACGTCGGCGAACAGCTGGGTCCGCGTCAGGGTGCGGATGGCGACGTCCAGGATGACCGGATCGATCGTGTCGCCCGGCTGGATCGGCAGATAGGACAGGACCGTGGTCTGATCGATCCGCTGATTGCCCTCGACCAGGATGCGGTTGACCACGCCGGTCTCGTTCGCCGCGGCCTGGGCCGGCGCGATCTGGCCCGGCTGGACGTCGGGAGCGGGCGCGGTCTGGGCCAGCGACGGGGCCGCGACTATCAATGCCATCAGGCTCGCCGTGGCCGCGCAGGTCCGGCGCAGCGAACGGGCGCTCGGGTTCGTGGCGTCGCGGGTGTCGGTCAGGATCATTCGGGAAACCATCGGGGGCTGGCGCCGGCTCAACTGACGAGCCCGCCGAGGAATTGGAACAGGTTCAACTTTTGCAGGTCGTTCCAGGTCGCGAACAACATCAAACCCGCCAGCAAAGCAAGACCGACCCGATACCCCGCCTCCTGAACCGCGGCCGCGACTGGTTTCTTCGCCACAGCCTCATAGGCGTAGAAGACCAGGTGACCGCCATCGAGAACCGGGATGGGCAACAGGTTTAGAAAGCCGATTCCGATCGAAAGTATGGCGGCAAAGCTCGTCAGCGTCAGAAGCAGGTTGATCGTGGTCGCCACCGGGTCCGGATTGGCCGCCACGGCGGCGTTGGTCAGGGCTCCCGATGCCTTGGCGATGCCCAGCGGCCCGCTCAGCTGATCGCCGCTCTCGCGACCGGTGAAGATGCGACCCAGATAGGTCAGGGTCGTGCCCAGAATGTCGCCGGTCTCGCGGAAACCCTGGCCCATGGCCTGGATCGGGTTGTAGCGGACCTGACGGGCCTCGGCGGGCGAGGAGGCCAACGCCAGACCGATGCGGCCGACAGTCACCCGTCCGGCTATTGGGTCTTCCAGAACCTCCCGCACCGGCGTCGCGACCAGGATAACCTCGCGGCCAGCCCGCTCGACCGTGAACCGGACCGGATCACCGCTGGACAGGCTGACCTTTCGGGTCACTTCTCCCGCGTCCGCGATATCGCGCCCGTTCAGGGCGGTGATGAGATCTCCGGTCAGAAAGCCGGCCTCGGCTGCCGGGGAGCCGGGCACCACCTGCGCCACCCGCGCAGGCCTCAGTTGCACGCCGACCAGAGAGAACAGGATGGTGAAAATCGTGATCGCCAGGACGAAGTTCGCGAACGGCCCGGCCGCCACGATCAGCATCCGCTGCCACACCGGCTTGAAGTGGAAATAGTCGCGCTCGGCCCCGACGCCGTCCTTGGCGATGATCTCGCGCTTCAGCGTGTCCAGCCCCCGGCTGTCCGGCACGCTCGACGCGTCCATGTCGCCGGAGAACTTTACATAGCCACCCAGCGGCATCCAGCCGACGCGCCATTCAATCCCGTGCTTGTCGGTCCGGCTGAAGATGGCCTTGCCGAAGCCGATGGCGAACCGGTCGACCTTCACGCCGAAGGCTCGCGCCACCCAGAAATGGCCCAGCTCGTGAATGGTGACGATCACCGTCAGCACCAGAAGGAACGGCACCACATAGATCAGGGCCTGGGTCAGGGCGTCCAGCATGCGTCGTCCACGTCTCCGTTTCCGTCAGGACCGTCGCCGTCAGGCGGCGAGGGCCAGGGTCTGGACGATGCCGGACGCGACGCGCCGGGCCTCGGCGTCGAGCGCCAGAGCCCCCTCGCAGCCGTCGCCTGCTTGAGAAACCGCCCCCGTCGCCGTCATCCGATCCAGCGTTTCGGCGACGACCGTGGCAATATTGAGAAAGCCCAGACGCCGGTCAAGAAAGGCCAGGGCCCCGATCTCGTTGGCGGCGTTGAACACGGTCGGCGCCCCCCCGCCCGTCTCCAGGGCCTCACGCGCCAACCGCAGCGCCGGGAACCGCTCTGGATCGGGGGCCTCGAAGGTCAGCCGTCCCAGCGCCGCCAGGTCCAGTCGGGGCGCTGGCCACGCCATCCGGTCCGGATACGCCAGGGCGCAAGCGATCGGCGTCTTCATGTCCGGCGGCCCCATCTGGGCCAGGGTCGAGCCATCGACGAACTCCACCAGGCTGTGGATGATCGATTCCGGGTGGACGACGACGTCGATCTTTCCGGCCGGCATGCCGAACAGATAGGCCGCCTCGATCATCTCCAGGCCCTTGTTGGCCATGGTCGCGCTGTCGACGCTGATCTTGGCGCCCATGCTCCAGTTGGGATGGGCAACGGCCTGTTCCGGCGTCATGGCGGCCATCGCCTCGCGCGAGGTCTGACGGAACGGCCCCCCCGACGCGGTCAGGATCAGCCGCGCGACCTGTTCTGGCGCGGCCGCCGGGAACACCTGGAAAATGGCAGAATGCTCGGAATCGACGGGGATCAACCGCCCCCCGGCTGCCTCGACCCGCTGGATCAGGCCGGTGCCGCAGCAGACCAGGCTCTCCTTGTTGGCCAGGGCCAGCGTCGCGCCCGTCGTCGCCGCCGCCCACGCCGACTTGAGCCCCGCCGCGCCGACGATCGCCGCCATGACCAGGTCGGTTGGCCGGGTCGCCGCCTCCGTGATCGCAGCCTCCCCGGCGGCCACCGCGATGCCGGTTCCCGCCAGCGCATCGGCCAGTTCGCTCAGCCGCGCCTCATCCGCCGTCACGGCCACGGCAGGCTGCCAGCGCCGCGCCTGCTCCGCCAGCCGCGCGATATTGGCCCCTCCGGTCAGGGCCACGACCTCGAAACGACCGGTGCCAGCGCCTTCCGCCTGCTCCATCAGGTCCAGCGTCGATGTGCCGACCGAGCCTGTGGAACCCAGGACCGTGATGCGCCGCTCGATCATCCGCGCCCATCCAGCATCATTGAGCCCAGCCGCCCTGCCGCCATCACGACGGCGGCGAACATCAATCCGTCCACCCGGTCCAGCAAGCCGCCGTGCCCGGGGATCAGCCCGCCCGCGTCCTTGACGCCGAACCGCCGTTTCAGCGCCGACTCCCACAGGTCACCGGCCATGGTCGCCAGCGCCCCCGCCAGCCCCAGGGCAAGACCCCACGCCGGATCGGGCAGTCCCAGCGGCAGATAGGTCGCGACCAGCCAACCGGCGACCGAGCCCGCGATCAGGCCGCCGACGAACCCCGACCAGGTCTTGTTGGGCGAATAGCGCGGCCACAGCTTTGGCCCGCCGATCAGACTACCGACCAGAAAGGCCATGACGTCGGACGCCCAGGCGACAACGAAGACCAGGATGGTCCAGCTCAGCCCGACACCGGAGTTGCCGTCCCTCAGCCAGATGAGCAGAAGCGCCGGCCACCCCAGATAAAGCACGCCATAGGCCGCATCCACGCCCTCCTGCCCCAGCCGCCGGGCATACAGCGCGACGGCCGCCGCCCCGAACACCAGAACGACCAGCGCGGGGGACATGGCCCCCGTATGCGCCGTGATCGTCGCCGCCATGATGGCGAGCGCCACTCCGCCCGCGATCAGGTCGCGGCGCCCCGGCGCGCTCATCGCCGCCCATTCGCGCGCCAGCAGCACGATGGCCGCCAGGATGATCGCTAGGAACCACAGGCTGCCGGCCCAGATCGCCAGCACCGCCAGAGGTGCCAGCACGAGGGCGGACGCCGCCCGGATTCCCAGGTTTCTCAGCGACACCATCAGCCGGCCGCGAGCACCGGCTGAGCCGCGATCGCGCCGAACCGTCGGTCGCGCAGCCGGAACTGTCGTACGGCGTCGCCCAGGGCCTCGGCCCCGTAATCCGGCCAGAGGACGTTCTGATAGACAAGCTCGGCATAGGCGGCTTCCCACAGGAGGAAGTTCGAGAGCCGCTGCTCGCCCGAGGTCCGCACGATCAGGTCGACCGGCGGCCCGCCCGCCGTCGACAGACCGGCCCCCAGCGCCGCCTCGTCCAGCGGACCTGTCGCCTTGCCCGCCAAAAGTTGGTCCACATACGCCTGCGCCGCATCGACGATGTCGGCGCGTCCGCCGTAGTTGAACGCCACCTGCAACAGGAACCGGCTGTTGTGCGCCGTCGTCCGCTCCGCGCGCTCTACGATGGCGGCGATGTCGGCGGGCAGGCCGGTGCGGCGGCCCAGCACCCGCACGCGCACGCCCTCGCGCTCCAGCCGGTTCAGATCGCTGGCCACATAGGACCGCACCAGCCCCATCAGATCGGAGACTTCCTCCGCCGGGCGGCGCCAGTTCTCGGTCGAAAAACCGAACACCGTCAGGCACTCGATGCCAAAATCCGGCGCGGCCTCGACGGTACGCTTCAGGGCCTGGACGCCCTCTCGATGGCCCAAGGCACGCGGCAGGCCGCGGGCTTCGGCCCACCGCCCGTTTCCGTCCATGATCAGCGCGACATGCCGGGGGCCCGCGTCGGGGTCCGGCAGGCCGACGGAATGGGCCGTCATCCGTCTATCCAGTCCTGTCGAGGTCGAGGAAGGCCTCAGACCTGCATGATCTCAACTTCCTTGGTCTTCAAGGTCTCGTCGATACGCTTGATGGCCGCATCGGTGTCCTTCTGGACCTCGGTTTCCATCTTCTTCTGTTCGTCCTGGCTGATGTCGCCCGCCTTCTCGGCCTTCTTCAGGTCGTCGTTGGCGTCGCGGCGCACGTTGCGGACGGCGATCTTCTGTTGTTCGGCGTATTTCCCGGCCAGCTTGGCCAGCTCCTTGCGCCGTTCCTCGGTCAGGGGCGGGACTGGAATCCGCAGGGTCTGGCCGTCGACGATGGGGTTCAGCCCCAGACCGGCCGCGCGGATCGCCTTCTCCACCGGCCCGACCATGCCCTTGTCCCAGACGCTGACCGAGATCATGCGCGGTTCCGGCACGCTGATGGCGGCTACGGCGTTGAGAGGCGACGTCGAGCCATAGGCCTGGACTTGGACCGGATCCAGCAGGCCGGCGTTGGCCCGGCCGGTCCGCAGGCCCTGGAACTCTTCCTTCAGCGAGGACACAGCCTTGTCCATGCGGTCGCGATAGGTCTTCAGATCGGGCTTGGCCATGGCGGGTCTCCGGTTCGTTTCTTATGGCTTATCAGGCGGCGGCAGCGGGCGCATCGCCGATGACGGTGAAGGTCCCCTCGCCGCTCAGAACCTTACGCAGCGAATCCTCCTCGCGGATCGAGAAGACGACGATCGGGATCTTGCTCTCGCGCATCAGGGCGATGGCGGAGGCATCCATGACCCGAAGGTCGCGGCTCAGCACGTCCTGATAGGTCAGGGTGTCATAGCGGGTGGCCGCCTTGTCTTTCTTGGGATCGGCCGAATAGACGCCGTCCACCGAGGTCCCCTTCAGCAGGGCGTCGCAGCCCATCTCCGCCGCCCGCAACGCCGCCGCCGTGTCGGTCGTGAAATAGGGGTTGCCCGTCCCGGCCGCGAAAATCACCACGCGGCCCTTCTCCAAATGGCGCACGGCCCGTCGGCGGATATAGGGCTCGGCGATGGCGGCCATGGGGATAGCGCTCTGGACCCGCGTGTCCACGCCGATCTTCTCCAGCGCGTTCTGCATGGCCAGGGCGTTCATGACGGTCGCCAGCATGCCCATGTAGTCGGCGCTGGCCCGCTCCATCCCTGCCGCCGCCGTCGACAGCCCTCGGAAGATGTTGCCACCGCCGATGACCAGACAGATCTGCACGCCGCTCTCGACCACGCGGGCGACCGCCGCGGCGACCGTGTCGACCGTTTTCATGTCGATGCCATAGCCCTGCTCGCCCATCAGGACCTCGCCCGACACCTTCAGCAGCACCTTCTTGTAACGCGTGTCGGGGCTGTCGGCGGGCATGGCGGTCTCGGATCAGAACGGAATCGGGCGGGCTATCTTAGACGAAGGGCCCGCCCGGCTTCAAAGCCGAACACGCCGATCCTGCATTTGAACGGTCAGGCCGTCAGTTCGCGCCGGGGAACGGGAAGGGGTCCGTGTCGGTCGGCCGGGTCGGCAGCGGCATCCGCGGCAGGGGCTCGTCGCTGTTGGCTGCGCTCAGCAGCACGCTGGCCAGGATGACCGCCGCCTGACGCAGGTCTTCCGGCTTCAGGTGGTCATAGCTGTCCAGAGAGCTGTGGTGCAGCCGGCTGCTGTAATCGAGCGGGTCCTGGATGAACTGGAACCCCGGAACCCCGACCGTTTGCAGGTAGACATGGTCGGTCCCGCCCGCCGAACGCAGGGACACCGTCGTCGCCCCCATGCTGGCGAAGGGCTCCAGCCAGTCCTCCAGCACCGGCACGGCCGCGACATTGCCCTCGGCATTGATGCCCCGGATCCGGCCCGAGCCGTTGTCCAGGTTGAAATAGGCGACCAGATCCGAATAGCCCTCGCGCGGCTGGATCGGCCACCGGGTCCGCCAGGTCCGGTTGTTGGGCAGGGCGGCCAGCGCGGGATCCTCCAGCGGCGCGCGGGTGGCCAGATGGCGATCCACATAGGCCAGGGAACCGAACAGCCCCTGCTCCTCCCCGTTCCACAGGGCAAAGCGGATGGTGCGCTTGGGCCGGACGTTCAGCGTCCGCAGGATGCGCGCCGCCTCCATGACCACGGCGGTGCCGGCCGCGTTGTCGACCGCCCCGTCCGCCGCCACCCAGCTGTCGAAATGGGCACCGGCCATGACGTACTCGCCCGAGCGGTCCGTCCCGGGAATGTCGGCCAGCACGTTGTAGGCGTTGATGTCCTCGTCGTGGAACCGGACCTCGCTTATCAGCTCCACAGTCGGCGCGGCGCCCGCGACCGCCAGACGGGCGAGGCGGCGATAGTCCTCGGCCGCGATCTCCATGCCCGGCAGGGTCGGCGTCCGTCCGACGTGGTGCGTATAGCCCGCGCCGTGGACCAGTCCGCCGTCGCGGTAGGCCATGCGGACCCAGCCCAGAGCCCCCTCCTCCGCCAGGAAGGCGTCCATCCGCAGCGGGAAGTCGTCGCGCGAACTGGTCTGGACGCCGCGCTCGGTCGCGGCGTGGTTATGAGTGGGCTGCACGAAGGCCGTTCGCTCGGCCAGTTCCGCGTCGGTCCAGCGTCGGAACGCCGGCTCGGTCGGATCAGGCACAGCCGTCGGCGGCGAGATCATCACGATCTTGCCGGCCAGCTTGCCCCGCCATTTCTCCAGATCGCCCGGATTGGCCATGGGGGCCAGGATGACCTCGCCCGACACCGCGCCTTCGGTGCCCGGCGTCCAGGCCACCGGAATGGCGCGCAGATCGATGGGCCGCGGCGTCGTCATGCGCGCGCTGGACCGCACGATCGACCAGCCGCGACCGAACTCGAAGCCTTCGGTGCGGACGTTCGACAGGCCCCACTCGCGCAGCCGCTCCTGCGTCCACCGCTCGGTCTCGCGCATCTGGGGCGAGTTGGTCATCCGCCCGCCGATCCGGTCGGTCAGGTGCGCCGCGGTCTGCATGACCTGCGAGTGGTTGAAGCCCTGGTCGATGATCCGATTGACGGCGGCCCGGTCGACCTCCTGGGCCTGGACGGACCCCGCCAGCAGGACGGCGGCGGCGGAAACAGTGGCGAGAAGACGGATCACGAAAAGGCCCCCGGACAAACAATCAGGCGCGCATTTGGCCCGAGACCGACGAGGCTGCAATCCAAAAGCGAAAGGGGCCGGCGATCGCTCGCCGGCCCCTCCGTTTTCATCCGTGTCCGTCGCGTCAGGCTTGCGGCGCGATCATCGAGGCGACTTCCGAGGCGAAGTCCGGTCCTTCGACCTTCTCCACGCCCTCGCCCAGAGCCAGACGGACGAAGCCGGCCAGGTGCAGGCCCGGCGCGCCCAGTTCCTTGCCCGTGTCGGCGACCAGCTGTTCGATGGTCACGTCCGGGTTCATGACGAACGGCTGCTTGGTCAGCACCACGTCCTTCTGGAACTTGTTGATCTGGCCTTCCACGATCTTGGCGATCATGTTCTCGGGACGGCCTTCTTCCTTGGCCTTCTCGGTCAGGACCTGACGCTCCTTCTCGACGGCGGCGGGGTCCAGATCGTCCGTGTTCAGCGACAGCGGCGCGGTCGCGGCCACGTGCATGGCGATCTTGCGGCCCAGTTCGCGCAGCGCGGCCTTGTCGCCACCGCCGTGCAGGGCGACCAGCACGCCGATGCGGCCGACGCCCGGCGACACCGCGTTGTGGACGTAGGACGCGACCACGCCCTCGTCGACCGACAGGCGGGCGGCGCGACGCAGTTGCATGTTCTCGCCGATGGTGGCGATCATCTGGGTCACTTCGTCCTGGACGGTCTTGCCGCTTTCCAGCTCGGCGCCGTGCAGGCCCTCCAGCGTGGCGTGCTCCAGGCCCAGTTGAGCGAACGACTTGGCGGCGTTCTGGAACAGCTCGTTGCGCGCGACGAAGTCCGTCTCGGCGTTGAACTCGATGGCGGCGCCGACTTCACCGGCTCCGACTTCCTTGGAGGCGACGGCGACCAGGCCCTCGGCGGCGACGCGGTCGGCCTTCTTGGCGGCCTTGGACAGGCCCTTGGCGCGCAGCCAGTCGATGGCGGCGTTGATGTCGCCGTCGGTTTCCTGCAGCGCCTTCTTGCAGTCCATCATGCCGACGCCGGACTTGGCGCGCAGTTCCATCACGAGGGCAGCGGTGATCTCGGCCATTTCTGGTCTCCTGAGTCTTTAGATGTGCATGAGCGGCCGGGTGTTACCCCGGCCGCATGTCAGTTTCGCGAGCGGTCCGAACGCCGGACCGCGAGGATCAGGCGGTGGCCTGCTCGGTCTCTTCGGCAGCCGGGGCTTCCTCGGCGGCCGGAGCCTCGCCCGAGGCGGCCAGCATTTCCTCGGCCACGGCCTCGGCGCCCGCAGGGGCGGCGTCGGCTTCGACCGGAGCCGAGGCTTCGCGCAGCATCGGCTCTTCCGGGTTCTCCATGGCGCCCAAGTCGACGCCCGAGTTGGCGGCACCGGCGGCCAGACCGTCCAGCACCGCGTCGGCGATCAGATCGCAGTAGGTCTGGATCGCGCGCGCGGCGTCGTCATTGCCCGGGATCGGATAGGTGATGCCGTCGGGGTCCGAGTTGGTGTCCAGGATCGCGATGATCGGGATGTTCAGCTTGCGGGCCTCGAGGATCGCGATCGCTTCCTTGTTGGTGTCGATCACGAACATGATGTCCGGGATCGAGCCCATGTCGCGGATGCCGCCGAGGGAGAGCTCCAGCTTCTCCTTCTCGCGGGCCATGTTGACCAGTTCCTTCTTGACCCGGCCTTCGCCGCCGCGCTCCAGGATGCCTTCCAGCTCGCGAAGACGCGCGATCGAGCCCGAGACGGTCTTCCAGTTGGTCAGGGTGCCGCCCAGCCAGCGGTTGTTCATATAGTACTGGGCGCAGCGCTTGGCGGCCTCGGCGACCGGCTCGGCGGCCTGGCGCTTGGTGCCGACGAACAGCACGCGCCCACCTTTGGCGGCCACGTCGCGCACGGCGACCAGGGCCTGGTGGAACAGCGGCATCGACTGCGACAGGTCGATGATGTGGATGTTCGAGCGCGATCCGAAGATGTAGCGCTCCATCTTCGGGTTCCACCGGTGCGTCTGGTGGCCGAAGTGGGCGCCGGCTTCGAGCAGCGTGCGCATGGAGAATTCAGGCAGAGCCATCTTAAGTCAGTCCTTTTTCCGATTGATCCGCCGCGGGCGCTATAAGGACCCTGCTGGGCCCCTCGGAACGGAGCGATCCGGGATGTCTCCCCGAACCGCGCCACGCCTCGCGTGTGAAGTGGCGGGGCTTCTAGGCGGAGATGGCGGAATTAGCAACCCTCTCCCGTCGTGAGAGGGCTTGAGCGCCCGGGAGCGCGGCGATCGGCCTTGCGCGAAGGGGTGAGAGGCGGGTCGCGGGACATTCCCATCGGCGAGCCCTCATCCGTTCGCTTCGCGGCCACCTTCTCCCCAGGGGAGAAGGAACAGCCCACCACGACCTAGCGCAAGCTCATCTTAAGTTGCTGTCCGCAATCGTCTGGGCCGCTTCCTTAATCATTACGGCCAGCCCCTCGATGGCACCCATGTTCGACGCGGCGTCCCCGTTGCCTAGGTCTCGGACGCCTTTCCCGAGGAAGCGGGTCTCTCGCGCCAGCTGCATCAAGGCAAAAGCGATCGCATACTGACCGTCACCTGCTCGCGCTTTGTCTTCGCAGAAGTCTTCGAAGTCCTTAGTCATCACGCATCCTCCAGCATCAGCACGCCCGGCGCGGACTTGAGCGCGCCCCTCAGCGCCCCGTCCAAACGATAGCGCCCCGGAAGCCTCAGCTCGATCTCGCGGCGGCCGTCGAGCGAGGCGACGAGGGTGATCTCGCCGCCCTTCCCCTTCGCCTCGGCCCGCGACAGCCGGGCCTGGATCGCCGCGGGGTCGGTGCCGCGCGACGAGACGTGGACGCGCAGACCCAGGGTGGCGTCATCGACGACCGTGTCCAGCGCCCGGATCTCGTCGGCGAAGAAGCGCACCTCGCCGTCCGCCGACTTGGCCCGCACCCGCACCAGCAGCGCCGCCCCGACCTCCAGCATCTCGCGGCTGGTTCGCAGCAGGTCGGCCCCGACCAGGCATTCGAACTCCCCGGTCGGGTCGGAGAAGGCGCAGAAGGCGAACTTCTCGCCGGTCTTGGCGCTGGCCCGCTCCTGACGACGCCGCACGACGCCGGCCATCAGGAAGGCCGTGTCGCCCTGCTCGGCCCGCTGCACCGCCTCGGCGACGAAGGTGACGCGCTTCCTCCGCAGCGCCCCCTCCATGTCCTCCAGCGGATGGCCGGACAGGTAGAATCCAACGGCCGACAGCTCGTGGTCCAGCCGTTCGGGTCCCACCCACGGCTCGACCGCCTTGAGGCGCGGCCGCGAGGCCCCGGCCTGATCGGCCCCGAACAGGGACACCTGCGACGAGGTCCGGTCCGCCGCCACGCTCTGGCAATAGGCCATCAGGACATCGGCCTGATCGAACAGCTGTCGCCGGTTGGGATGGATGCTGTCGAACGCCCCGGCCTTGGCCAGCCCCTCCAGCGCCCGCTTGTTGACCGCGCGCGGATCGACCCGCTCCAGGAAGTCGAAGATGTCGGTGAACCGCCCGCCGGTCTCGCGCACCTCGCACACGTGCTTCATCGCCTCCAGGCCCACGTTGCGGATGGCCCCCAGCGCATACAGCACCGCCCCCGTCTCGCCCTCCCACGACACGTCGAAGTCGGCGGATGAGGCGTTCACGTCCGGTGCCCGCACTGGCACGTCGAACTTCCGGGCGTCCTGATAGAAGACGGCCAGCTTGTCGGTGTTGGACAGGTCCAGCGACATCGAGGCGGCGAAGAACTCGACCGGATGGTTCGCCTTCAGCCAGCCCGTCTGATAGCTGATCAGCGCATAGGCGGCGGCGTGGGATTTGTTGAAGCCGTAGCCGGCGAACTTGGCCACCAGGTCGAAGATGCCGCCGGACTGGGCCTCCGGCACGGACTGGTCCGAGGCGCCCTTGATGAAGCGCGCCTTCTGGACGTCCATCTCCTCCTTCTTCTTCTTGCCCATGGCCCGGCGCAGCAGGTCGGCCTCGCCCAGGCTGTAGCCCGCCAGGATCTGGGCGATCTTCATCACCTGCTCCTGATAGATGATGACGCCATAGGTCTCCGACAGCGTCTCCTTCAGGCTGGGATGCAGATAGTCGACCTCGGCGCGACCGAATTTGCGGTCGATATAGGTGTCGATCATCTCCATCGGCCCGGGCCGATACAGGGAGATCAGCGCGGTGATCTCCTCGATGGAGCCGCAGCGCATTTTCCTCAAGGTGTCGCGCATCCCCTGGGATTCCAGCTGGAACACCCCGACCGTCTGGCCCGACGCCATCAGCTCATAGGTGGCCGTGTCCTCCAGAGGCAGCAGGTTGAAATCCACCGCCGCCCCGCGCCGCGACAGATATCCGTGCGCCCGGTCCAGCACCGTCAGGGTCTTCAGACCCAGAAAGTCGAACTTCACCAGACCCGCCGGCTCGACCCACTTCATGTTGAACTGGGTCGCCGGGATGTCGGACCGCGGGTCCTGATACAGCGGCGTCAGCTCGACCAGGGGCCGGTCGCCGATGACGATGCCCGCCGCATGGGTCGAGGCGTTGCGATAGAGGCCCTCCAGCTCCAGCGCGGTTTCCAAGAGAGTCGCCACCGCTCGGTCGTTGTCGCGCGCCTCCTTCAGGCGAGGCTCGATCTCGATGGCCTGGGCCAGAGTCGTGGGGTTGGCCGGGTTGTTCGGGATCATCTTGGCCAGACGGTCCACCTGGCCCAGCGGCATCTGGAGCACCCGGCCGACGTCCCTAAGCACCGCGCGCGCCTGCAGCGTGCCGAAGGTGATGATCTGGGCGACCCGGTCGCGGCCGTACCGCTCCTGGACATAGCCGATGACTTCTTCCCGCCGCTCCTGGCAGAAGTCGATGTCGAAGTCGGGCATGGAGACCCGCTCGGGGTTCAGGAACCGCTCGAACAGCAGGCCGAACCGCAGGGGATCGAGATCGGTGATGGTCAGGGCCCAGGCGACCAGAGACCCCGCCCCCGAACCCCGTCCCGGCCCGACCGGAATCCCGTGCGACTTCGCCCATTTGATGAAGTCCGACACGATCAGGAAATAGCCCGGGAAGCCCATCTGGACGATGATCCCGACCTCCCACTCCAGCCGGGTCCAGTATTCGGCCTCGGGCGCGGCGGGCGTCACCTGTTTCAGCCGCGCCTTCAGGCCCTCGCGCGCCTGATGCAGCAGTTCCTCGGGCTCGGTCCGGCCATCGCCGGCGTCGAAGCGCGGCAGGATCGGCGCATGGGTCTTGACCAGGAAGGCGCAGCGTCGGGCGATCTCGATGGTGGCGTCGCAGGCCTCGGGCAGATCGGCGAACAGGGCCCGCATCTCGGCGGCCGAGCGGAAGTAATGCTGATCGGTGATGCGCCGCCGGTCCTCCTGGCCGGTGAAGGCCCCGTCGGCGATGCACAGCAGGGCGTCGTGCGACCGCGCCTGCTCGCGCCGGGCGTAGTGGACGTCGTTGGTGGCCACCAGCGGCGCGTCGTTGGCATAGGCCCACTCGACCAGCCCCCGCTCCGCCGCCGCCTCGTCCGGCAAGCCATGGCGTTGCAGTTCGACATAGAAGCGGTCGCCGAACACCCGCGCCATCTCGGCCAGGGTCGCGGCGGCGTCCTGAGGCTTCGACTGCACGAACGAAGGATCGACCGGCCCGTCCGGCCCACCCGACAGCAGGATCAGCCCCTCGGACCGCGCCGCGACGGCCGACCACGGCACATTGGGTTCTTCGTCTCCCGCCTCGAGGTAGGCCATGGACGACAGAGCGCACAGGTTTTGCCAGCCCGCCTCGGTCTGGCAGATCAGGACGACGGTCGGAATCTTGGCCCAGCGCTCGGCGCGGCGCCCACCGATGCCGGTGACCGGCAGGGCGCAGGCGATCAGCGGCTGGACCCCCGCCCCCTTGGCGGCCTCCGAGAACTCCAGCGCCCCGAACAGGTTGGCGCGGTCCGCCACCCCCACCGCCGGCATCCCGTGGTCGGCCGCCAGCTTTCCGACCTTGCCTGCCTTGATCGCCCCTTCCAGCAGCGAATAGGCCGAGCGGACGCGGAGGTGGACGAAGCCCTGTCCTGAAGCCTGATCGGAGATGGCCTGATCCTCGATGTCAGGCCGGAGGCGACTCATCTCGCCAGCAGGGCGACCTGCCACACCATCCAGACAAAGCCGCCGCACGATGCAAGCGACAGCGTCTCTCGAACCACCTTGGTCATCGCCTTATCCCCAGATTGCATGTTCCGGGAATGTTCTATGTTGGCAGTTTGTTCTGGTCAAGCCCTACAGAGAACAGGGGCTGCCGATAGTCTCCCCCTTGAGAAACGACATGACGGCGTCCTCGAAACACCGTGGCGCGGTCAGGAGGATGAAATGCGGGGCCTCGTCCACCGAGACCAGGGTCACGTCAGCGCCGGGCCCGAGATCGGCGATCCGGCGGAGCGCGCCGGCGTAGGGGGTCTTGGGATCCAGCGTGCCATGCAGGACCAGGGTTCTGGGCAGACGGACCGGCTCTCCTCCGAACAGGGCATCACGGGCGTAGGGCGGAAAGGGATTGGCGACCAGATAGCCCGGCAAGGGACTGGTGAACCATGCTGCTGACTGCTCCTCGGCGACGGTCTCGGCCTTCAGATCAGGCCGGGCGTTGTTCTCCGACCCGCTGATCGCCATGACCAGCGGCAGGGAGGACGGAGACTGGGGGTAGCGGCTGAAAGGCTCGGCGATCCCCCTGAATTCGTCCAGAACCGCATCGAGCTCGGTCGTATCGTTGCGGGCGAGTTGTACGGCCAGCGCCGGAATTTTCGACCGCAGGGCCGGGAAGTCCAGAAGGCTTCCCATGAAGGCCTTGATGTTTCGGCCCGGGATGCGCTCCAGCCAGGGCGGCGACCCCTCTGCGGCCTCGAGCAGACTTTGATAGGACTCGTGCTCCTGTTCGCCCAGAAAGGCGCGTCCGGTGGCGTCGGTGATCTGTGTCCGATGGCTGAGGTCCCACTGATCCGTCGTCTCGGGCGGCACGAGGCTGTCGAGAATGAGGCCATCCAGATGCAACGGCGCCGCCTGCATCATGCGGAGCACCATCTGGGTGCCGTAGGACACGGCGTAGACATAGACCGGACCGTCCTGCCGACCGGCCTCGATCAGCCCGGCCAGATCGCGGGCGGCATTCGTGATCGTGAAGGCACCCGCTCTGCCGGGGTCCTGATAGACCGAGGCGATGCAGCCGGCCCATTCCGAACCGGCCAGTGCGATTCCCTCCGCGCTGTCGGGAGCTTCCTCAACGGGGCACAACTTCGAAGAATAGCCCGTGCCACGATGGTCGGGGACGAACAGGTCGAAGCCCGGGAACGCGTTTCGAAGCTGAGGAAGGAGCGGATAGAAGGACGCTCCGGATTCGCCAGGCCCCCCTGCGACCAGCCACACGCTGCCCCGGGCCGGGCCGTCGGCCGGAAACTTGCGGACGAAGAGATCGACCGTTCGCGTATCACCGACCTCCTGGTGATCCAGGGGCGCAGAGGCGACGGCGCACAGGGACCCCGTCAACTCCGGCAGCGTCCCGTCGTCGGCGCATCGTTTGTAGTCGCTCGCATGCGCCGAGCTGGCCAGCGCCGCGGCGAACATCGCCCCAGCGAACGGAAGAAGCGGTCTGAGCATGCTGGCCCCTGAAGCGCGCGGTGACACCGCCTGAGTTTCGGTGCCCTACGACATCGTGCGGTATCCGGTTACGGCTCGCGCCGGTCAGCGTGCGGCTCGGAGCGACACTAACCGCGCGACCGTTCCACCGTATCCACAGCCGGATTGGCCCTCAGCGCCGCCATGATCGTCGTCGCGTGCTTGGCGTCCGACACCTCGACGTCCAGGTCGACGTCGAAGAAATCCGACTGCCGGTGCGCCATCTTCAGGTTCAGGATATTGCCGCCCGCCTCGCCGATCACCGTGGCCACCTGACCCAGGACGCCCGGCGCGTTCTGGATCGTGGCCCGGAACCGCGCCATGCCGACGGCGCCCTGCTCGGCCTGGGGCGTCCATTGCAGGTCGTTCCAGACGCTGTCGTCGTCAGCGAAGTCGGCCAGACGCTGACAATCGATGACGTGGACGGTCAGGCCCTTTTCCGGCTCCAGGATGCCGACGATCCGGTCGCCGGGCACCGGCGTGCAGCATTCGCCGAAATGGATCGAGACGCCGGGAGTCAGCCCCCCGCCCCGCACGAACAGACGGGCCTTGTCGGCGGCGATCTTCTTCTTCTCGCCGCCGCTCGAAAGCGTGCCCTTCAGCGCCGGGAACAGCGTCTCGGCGACCTTGTTGACCGCCAGACGCCCGCGCCCGATGGCGTCGAACAGGTCGTCTTCGGTGGCCAGCGCCAGGGTCTCCAGCGTCGGCTTCAGCTTGACGTCGGACAGCGACTTGCCGGCCCGAACCAGCGTCTGTTCCAGCGTGGTCTTGCCCAGCTTCTGGAACTCGTCGCGCTCGGACGAGCGGATATGCCGCCGGATCGCCGACCGCGCGCGCCCCGTGACGGTCAGGCTGCGCCAGTCTGCCGGGGCCTCGCGTTTCTTGCCGCGAATGATCTCGACCACGTCGCCGTTCTGTAGCCGGGTACGCATCGGCTTCAGCTCGCCGTTGATCTTGACCCCCACGGCCGTGTCTCCGACCTCGGTGTGGACGCCATAGGCGAAATCCAGCGGCATCCCGCCCTGCGGCAGGGTGATCAGCCGACCCTTGGGCGTGAAGACGAAGACCTGATCCAGGTACATCTCCAGCTTGGCGTGCTCGACCCAGTCCTCGCCACCCTCGCCGTGCTCGATCACCTGCACCAGATGACGCAGGTTCTGCAGGGGATCGCGCCCCCCTTCCCGCTCCATCGCCTCCTGGTCGAAGCCATAGGCCTTGTTCTTGTAGGCCCAGTGCGCCGCCACCCCGTCCTCGGCGACCCGGTCCATGGCCTCGGTGCGGATCTGCATCTCGATGCGCAGCCCACCCGGCCCCACCACCGTCGTGTGCAGGCTGCGGTAGTTGTTGGACTTGGGCGTGGAGATGAAGTCCTTGAACCGCTCGGGCACCATCGGCCAGGCCCGGTGGATGACGCCCAGCGCCCGGTAGCAGTCGTCCTCGGCCTCCAGCAGGACGCGGAAGCCATAGATGTCGGACAGGGAAGAGAAGCCCACGGACTTCCGCTGCAGCTTCCGCCAGATCGAATAGGGCGTCTTCTGTCGGCCATAGACGCGCGCCTTGATGCCGGCCTCGGACAACACCTGCTGGATCTCGGTCGCCACGACCTCGGTCGCCCGCCCGTGCTCCAGCTTCAGCGCCTCCAGCCGCCGCTCGATAGCCGTCCGGGCGGTCGGATTCAGGTGCTCGAACGCCAGCTCTTCCAGCTCGGACGCGATGGAGTGGATGCCGATCGACCGGCCCAGCGGCGCATAGACCTCCAGCGTCTCGCGGCTGATCCGCTCGCGCTTCTCGGGCTTGACGTATTTCAGCGTCCGCATGTTGTGCAGACGGTCGGCCAGCTTGACCAGCAGCACCCGCACGTCGCGGCTGATGGCCAGGATAAACTTTCGCAGGTTCTCGGCCTGGCGCGTGTGCTCGGCCTGCAGCTCCAGCCGGCTGAGCTTGGTCACCCCCTCGACCAGCACGGCCACCTCCTCGCCAAACATGCGGGCGATGTCGTCGCGCGTCGCAGAGGTGTCCTCGACCACGTCATGCAGCAGGGCCGTCACGATGGTCGCGGTGTCGAGCTTGTAGTCGGTCAGGATGCCCGCGACCTGGATCGGGTGGGCGAAATAGGGGTCGCCCGAGGCCCGCAGCTGCGAGCCGTGCATCTTCATCGCATAGACATAGGCCCGGTTCAGCAGGGCCTCGTCGGCGGTGGGGTCATAGGCCTTGACCGCCTCGATCAGCTCGAACTGACGCAGGACCGGAATGCGCTTCGCCGCCTCGGTCTCCCGAGACGGCGATGCAAGGTCGTTGGCAATGGTCGTTGGCGGCGGGGTCTTGCCGGACCGCGCCGGGAGGATGGTGATACCGTTGGCGGGTTCGGCCGTCAGTACCGCTCCTCCTGTCCGCCGTCGCGGTCGCTCTGCAGCGCGCGGATCAGCTCGGCCTCGGCCATGTTCATGTGCTGCGGCTCGGCCAGCAGGCCGACGATTTCCGCTTCGTCCTCGGCTTCCGTGCGCTCGTCGACGCGCTGCAGGGCCACGATGACGGTCTCGGTCAGTTCGTCGGGGACCACCGTCTGCTCGGCGATCTCGCGCAGGGCCACGACGGGATTCTTGTCGTTGTCTCGGTCGAGGGTCAGGGCCGCGCCGTTGGCGATGGCGCGCGCGCGGTTGCCGGCCAGCAGGACAAGGCCGAACCGGTTCGGCACTCTCTCGATGCAGTCTTCGACGGTAACGCGAGCCATGGGAATCCTTCGGGGCGGGGAGAACCGCGTTGCATACAGATGGGGAGCCGTTTGTGCAACGCCACACCGGCGGTTTTGGGGCGTCAGGCCAGCGGCCTCGCATCCGTGCCCACCTCGGCAAGCCGCTGGAGTGCCTCTGCCGTCTCCCCCAGCACCGGATGCCGCCACCCCGGCGCGATCTCCGCCAGCGGCCCCATGACGAACAGCCGCTCCGCCGCGCGGGGGTGCGGCAGGATCAGGCCGTCACAGTCTCCCTGCTCCCGCCCATAGGCGATCAGGTCCAGATCCAGGGTCCTCGGCGCGTTCCTGGCCCCCCTTCGCCGCCCGAAAGCCTCCTCGATGCGTCCCAGCGCCGCCATCAAGCCGTGGGGATCGAGCGCGGTCCGCACCCGCACCACACCGTTCAGGAACGGCGGATCGTTCGGATCGGGCCAGGCCTGCGACCGCCACCACGATGACCGCGCCATCACATCGATGCCCTCGGACCGGAACCGCGCCAGCGCCGCCTCCAGCGCCTCGGCGCAGTCTGCCCACACCCCCTTGTCATTGCACCCCACGGCGACGAAGACGGCCGCGTCCAGATCGAGGTCGCCGTCTATTTCGACGCTGACCGGACCGCCCATTTCAGCCGACGAGATTTCCATGACGCTTTACCCGACCGATCGCCTCGCCCTGTTCATCGACGGGGCCAATCTTCATTCGGCGACCAAGGCCCTGAACGCCGACCTCGACTTCAAGCGGATGCTCGAGGGGTTCCGGGAAAAGGCCGTCCTGGTTCGCGCCTACTATTACACGGCCGTGGTCGAGGGCGAAGAGTTCTCGGCGGTGCGACCCCTGGTCGACTGGCTGGGCTACAACGGCTTTTCCGTCGTGACCAAGCCGGCCAAGCGGTTCACCGACGCCCAGGGTCACAGCCGGATCAAGGGCAATATGGACATGGAAATCGCGGTCGACATGCTGGAACTGGCACCGCGTATCGACCATGCCATCCTGTTCTCGGGCGACGGGGACTTCCGCCGCCTGGTCCAGGCTGTCCAGGCCCACGGCACCCGCGTTACGGTGGTCTCGACCCTGAAGACCCAGCCGCCCCAGATCGCCGACGAACTGCGTCGTCAGGCGGATGCCTTCGTGGAGTTGGCGGACCTGATGATCGACTACGGCCGGCCGCGCGCGGATCGCACATGACCCCCGAACCGCCCCGCGACTGCCCGCTCTGCCCGCGCCTCGTCGCCTATCGCGCCGAGAACGCGGCCCAGCATCCCGACTGGTGGAACGGCCCCGCCCCCTCCTTCGGCGACCCGGACGCGCAGCTACTGATCGTCGGTCTGGCCCCCGGTCGCACCGGCGCGAACCGCACGGGCCGCCCCTTCACCGGCGATGGCGCGGGCGTGATCCTGTACGAGACCCTGCTGAAGACCGGCTTCGCCACCGGCCGATACGACGCCCGGCCCGACGACGGCCTGACCCTGGTCGATTGCATGATCACCAACGCCGTCCGCTGCGCTCCGCCGCTGAACAAGCCCCTTCCGGTGGAAGAAGCGACCTGCCGCCCCTTCCTGATCGACCGCCTCGCGGCCCTGCCCCGGCTGAAGGTCATCGTCACGCTCGGCGACATCTCGCGAAAGAATGTGCTGAAGGCCCTGGGTCTGCCCGCCTCGGCCGCCCCGGCGGGCCATGGGGTCGAGGCCGCCGTCGGCCCCTACACCCTGCTGAACAGCTATCATTGCTCCCGGCTAAACACGAACACCGGCCGCCTGACACCCGCGATGTTCGAGGCCGTGTTTGAGCGCGCCCGAGCTCTGATCGCCGCTCACGGTTAAGCCCCGATAACCTCGCGCGACAGGCGACTGTTGTTCGTCGGACACACGAATCACGGGGCGTTCGTGGTAGAAGAACCCAAGCGGAACGTCCCCGTCACGCTTGCGTTTTCAGGGTTCAGCCGGGAGGGGCTGCCATGCGTAAGAAACCCAGTCTGTTCACCGCCAACGAGCGCCGGATCGCGCTTCTCGCCCTCCTCGGGGCGGCCGTGCTCACGCTCAGCCTGATGGCCTTGGAGGGTCTGTTCCGCCCGTCGCTCGGCCTCTACGGCGGGTCCATGTCGGCCCCCAGCCTCCCGGACGTCATCGACGCCCGGCCGCTCTCCAGATTCTGATCACGAGCGCGCCAAGACGTCCGATTTTGACGTAGGCGTTGACTAGACTGTGCCTCGACACGGTCTTTGACATCAGCGGGCGGTTCTCAACCTGGACTCATTGGACAAGCTGGACTTGTCCAGCCGAGTCCAGGTCGCTCCAGCCGACAGGGCTGTCTCAGCCCTTGTCCCGCATCAGCCGGGCCTTGTCGCGGGCCCAGTCGCGGTCGGCGCTCGCCTCGCGTTTGTCGTGCAGCTTCTTGCCCTTGGCCAGCGCGATCTCCAGTTTCGCCTTGCCGTCGTCGTTCAGATACAGCTTCAGCGGAATGATGGTCTGGCCGTCCTTCTGGACCGCCCCGATCAGCTTATCGATCTGCTTTCGGTGCAGCAGCAGTTTCCGTGGCCGACGCGGCTCGTGGTTGAAGCGGTTGGCCTGGGCATAGGGCGGGATGTCGGCGTTGATCAGCACGATCTCGCGCCCCTCCACCGCCGCATAGCTCTCGGCGATGTTGGCCCGCCCCATCCGCAGCGCCTTGATCTCGGTGCCCAGCAGCATGATCCCGGCCTCGAGGTTGTCCTCCAGGAAATAGTCGAACCGGGCGCGGCGGTTCTCGGCGATCACCTTGGCCTTGGTGATCGGGGCCTTCTCCTTGGGCGGGGCCATGGCTACAGACCCGCCGCGGCCATGGCCGCGTCGATCAGAGGACGCACCTCGGCGCGCGTCGGCACCAGCGGCAGCCGCACCTCCTCGCCGCACAGCCCCAGCCGCGACAGGGCATACTTCGTCGGCGAGGGCGAGGCGTCGGCGAACAGGGCCCGGTGCAGGCCGATCAGCCGGTCCTGCCACGACCGCGCCAGGGCCAGGTCGCCCGCCTGGATAGCGTTCCACAGCGCCACCATCGCCTCCGGCGCAACGTTCGACGTCACCGAGATGACGCCCACCCCGCCGTGGGCGCAGTAGCCGAGGAAGCTCCCGTCATCGCCGCTGATCAGATCGAACTGACCCCCGATGTTGGCCCGCATCCAGCTGACCCGCCCCATGTCACCGGTCGCATCCTTGATGCCGACAATGTTCGGATGGGCCGCCAACTCTGCCACCGTCCCGTCCGCCAGATCGACGCCCGTCCGCCCCGGGACGTTGTAGAGCAGCACCGGCAGCTGCACCGCCTCCGCGATCGCCTCGAAATGCGCCTTCAGCCCGGCCTGCGAAGGCCGGTTGTAGTAGGGCGTGACGACCAGGGCCCCGTCGGCCCCGACCGTCTTGGCATGGCGCACCAGTTCGATGGCCTTGCCCGTCGCCGAGGCCCCTGCGCCCGCGATCACCCGCACACGTCCTCGCGCCAGTGCCACGCAGCGCTCGACCAGCGCCTTGTGCTCCTCCGTCGTCAGGGTGGCGCTTTCGCCGGTGGTCCCGACGGGCACGAGGCCGTGGACGCCGGCGGCGATCTGACGCTCCAGAAGAGCTTCAAATACGGCCTCGTCCACGTTTCCGTCACGAAGAGGTGTGATCAGGGCGGTGATCACGCCCTTGAACAAGGGGGCGGTCATTGGAACAGTCGAACCTTGCGTGGGGGACGGGCGGCAGTCGCCGCTTCAAGAGCGCGAGAGGGTAGGTTGCCGGGGTCAAAGCCGCAACCGTCACATATGGGGATCGGACACTTGATGCTTGCGACCAGCCTGGCGGCCCTCATCGCCGCCCTCGCGCCGATTCCGCAATCGACCGCCGACCTGAACCGTCAGGGCACGCCCTATCAGCAGTCCGCCACCGTGGCCCCGACGGCCGGCTATCAGGCCCGCCTCCTCAGCGACGCCGACACCGCCCTGTTCCGCCAGGGCCTGGCCGCCGCCCGCGCCCGCGACGTGGTCGGCACCCGCAACGCGGTCGCCTCGATCGGCGATCCGACGGCCCGGAAGCTGGTCGAATGGGCCCTGATCGACACCTCGGCCGAGCAGCTGTCGTTCGCCGAACTGTCCCAGGATATCCGCGCCCTCGACGGCTGGCCAAGGGCCGAATCGCGTCTCAGCGCCGGGGAGCGAGCCCTGGACCGCGCCGGCGCAGGGCCCGATGCCGCACTGGCCTTCTTCGGCGAGCGCCGCCCGACCACCGTCGAAGGGGCCATCGCCCTGGCCGACGCTTACGAACAGCGCGGCCGCGCCAACGAGGCCCGCGCCCTGATCGGCGAATGGTGGCGTACGCGCAGCTTCGACGCCGCCGCCCAGACCCGCATTCTCGGCCGCTGGGGCACCTGGCTGACCCAGGCCGACCATGAGGCCCGGCTGAACATGCTGCTGCTGGGCCCGCACGGCCCGGCCACCCGCGCCATGGTCGCCTATGTCTCGCCCGAGCGGCAGGCGATCACCACCGCCGCCCTCACCCTGCGCTCGGCCTACAGCTCGGACGGCGTCGTCGCGAACCTGTCGCCCTCACAGGCCGCCGATCCCGTCATCGCCTTCGAGCGCGCCCGCATCCTCCGGGCCGCCAATCGCCAGTCCGAGGGCTTCGCCGTCCTCGCCGCCCTTCCCCCCGCCCCCCTGCATCAGGAGGGCCAGGACAGTCTTTGGTCCGAGCGCCGGAACTACTTCCTCGACGCCCTGGAGCGCCGCGAGTGGCGCGCCTCCTACGCCGCCATGGCCGGCCACGGCTTCCCGGCGGGTGAGCGCAAGGTCGATGCCGAGTTCTTCGCCGGCTGGGTCGCCCTGACCAAGCTGGGCGATGCTGCCCTTGCGGCTGAGCATTTCGAGACGCTGCGCCAGTCGTCTCAGACCCCGATCACCCAAGGCCGCGCTCTCTACTGGCTGGGCCGGGCGGCCGAAGCGCGCGGCGACCAGGCCGGGGCGCGGAATTACTACGAGGCCGGCGCGCGCCATATCCAGACCTTCTACGGCCAGTTGGCCGCCGAGAAGGCCGGCATCACCACCCTGACCCTGCCAGCCGACCCGACCATCACCCCCGCCGACGTGGCTCGCTACGAGGCCAGCGAACTGGTCCGCGCCACGCGCATCCTGGGCGAGACGGGCGAGATGAGCCTGTACCGCGTCTTCGCCTACCACGCCGACGACGTCCTGCCCGGCGCGACGGACCTGGCCCAGCTGATGGACATGACGCGGGCCTATGGCGACGGCTTCGCGGCCATGATGATCGGCCGAGCCGCCAGCCAGCGCGGCTTCCTGATGCCCGAGCGCCAGTATCCCATCCGCATCCCGCCGGAAGTGCCGGGCGCCGCGCCCGTGGCCTTCAGCCTGGCCATCACGCGTCAGGAATCCAGCTTCGACCCCCGCGCCCGGTCATCGGCCGACGCGCGCGGCATGATGCAGTTCCTGCCCTCGACCGCCCAGGGCGTCGCCCGTCGCCTGGGCATGCCCTATTCCGCCGAGCGGCTGTGGGATCCGGACTACAACATGACGCTGGGCAGCTATCACCTGGGCGAGTTGATGAACCAGTTCTCGGGCTCGATGCTGCTGACCACCGTCGGCTACAACGCCGGCCCCGCGCGCGGCCCGCAGTGGGTCTCCCGCTGCGGCGATCCGCGCGGCGGCGTCGCGGGCGGCGGGGTCGATCCGGTCGACTTCATCGAGTGCGCGCCCTTCACGGAGACGCGCAATTACATGATGCGGGTCATGGAGAACATGGCGGTCTACAAGGCCCGCCTGAACGGCGGCTCGGCTCCGCTGACGACGTCCCAGGATATCGCGCGAGGCTCGAACGGGCCCCGCGCCTACGCGCCCTGAGGCCTCCGACGGATCGACAGCGTCGGCCCGTCGTCGGTGTCGACCCAGAGCCCATCGAGGCCGAAGGCGTCGCGCAGAACCTGGGGTGACAGGGCGACGGCGGGCTCGGCATCTGCCACGACCCGTCCATCGCTCATGACCACAACGCGATCCGCAATCCGAGCAGCGAGCGTCAGGTCATGCAAGCTCAGCATCACGCCCCGCCCCTGCTCGGCCTCTCGCCTGAGATGATCCAGCACGAACAGCTGGGTGTCCGGATCCAGCCCTGCGACGGGTTCGTCCAGCAGCAAAGCGCGGCCAGGCGCGTTCAGGGCACGGGCCAGCAGAACCCGCGCCCGCTCCCCGCCCGACATGTCGGCCACGCCGCGATCCGCCAGACGATCCGCGTCGAGGCCGGTCAGGACGCGAGCCGCGCGTTCCAGGGCCTCGGCCTGCGGCAGAAACGGCGTGGCGAGGGCGACGATCTCCGATGCCGCCATGTTCCACGCGATGCGACGCTCCTGAGGCAGATAGGCGGCACGCTGCGCCCGCTCGCGCTCGCCCAGTTGCGCCACATCGTCTCCACCCAGACGCGCTGTCCCGCCTGTCAGCGGCAACAGGCCCAGCATGGCGCGCAGGGCGCTGGTCTTGCCCGCGCCGTTCCGCCCGACGAGCGCGACGACCTCTCCAGACGAAAGGCTGACGTCGGCACCCGTCAAGACCTTCCGCCGACCGATGGCCGCGCACGCGTGTTCCAGCCGCGCCAGCGTCACGCCCGCCACTCCCGCGCGGCGCGCCAGGCGATCAGGGCGAACAGGGGCGCGCCGACCAGGGCGGTGAAGACGCCGAGCTTGAGCTCCTGATCGGTGGGGATCAGCCGGGCCATCAGGTCGGCGACCACCAGCATCAACCCCCCCGCCAGGGCCGAGGGCACCAGCAGCCGACCGGGATCGCCCCGCACCAGGGCCCGCACCAGATGCGGCGCGGCGAGACCGACGAAGCCGATCACGCCCGCCACCGCAACCGCCGACCCCGTCGCGACGGCCGCCCCGACGACCACGAGGGCGCGCAGGCGACCGAGGGCCACACCGGACGATGCCGCCACTTCCTCGCCCAGGGTCAGCAGTCTCAGCCCCCGGCCCGCCATGACTGCAAGGGCCCACGCGACACCGAGGGCGGGGGTCACCCAGGCGACGTCGATCCAGCTGCGGTTCTGGACTGAGCCCATAAGCCACGACATCACCTCGGCCGTCGCGATCGGCGAGGGCGACAGGTTGAACACCAGGGCCGTCACCGCGCCCGCCAGGCTGGACAGGGCTACACCGAACAGGATCAGCCCCTCGGGCGACGACAGTCGGGCGGCGACCAGCGTCAACAGAACGCCCGACAGCCCGGCCCCCGTCAGGGCGGCCAGCTCGACCGCGCCAGGCACTGCGGCGGCTCCCGCGACGATCGCCAGGGCGGCCCCCAACGCGGCCGTCGCCGACACTCCCAGCACGCCGGGATCGGCCAAAGGGTTCCTGAGCAGCCCCTGCAACAGGGCGCCCGACAGACCCAGCGCCGCCCCGACCACGAAGGCGCACACCGCCCGCGGCGCCCGGATCTGCCACAGGACCACGCCCGCATCCGACCCCGGATCGATCAGAGCGGCTCCATAGGCACCGAGCGGAATCGCCGTCTCGCCGAGGGTGATCGCGAACACCAGTGCCGCAAGAAGGCCCGCTACCAGAACGACGTTGAGACGGGTCACCGGGCGCTGCCGGTCGCGATCATGTGGGCCGCATCGGCCGCGAACCATGCCGGGCAAGTCAGGACGGCTCCCGGCAGGTCGGCGACGACCCGCCCGCTCGCGGCGCGGCGGACCACCGGGTGGCGGCCCACGCCTCGCCAATCGGCTCGCAACTGATCGAAGAAGCCCAGCACGAACCGGCTGGGCGGCCGGAGCGCGATCCGCTCGACACTGATGGGACCAAAGCCCGCCAGGCCTGCGGCATTGGCAAACCCTGCGGCCCGCAACACGGCGTCCACCAGCGTGCCGGTCCCTGCGGTAAAGCCGCCGGCTGTCAGATAAAGGGCGGATCCTCGCGATCCTTGTCCGGAGGACGAGACGGCCAGCGTGCGGTCCATCCGCTGCACCAGCCGCTCGCCGGCGTCCGGGCGGCCCAGGGCGGTGGCGACGTCGCGGGTGTTTCGTCGGACGTCGGACATCTCCGTGGCATCGCCGATCTGGACGACGCGCACGCCGCGCGATTCCATGGCGCGCAGCAGCCGGGGATCCCCGCCCCAGGTCCGGACCACGACCTCCGGGCGAACCGCGAGCGCAGCCTCCAGCGTCGGACGCACCCTCTGCCGACCTGCGGCGGCCCGGCGCAGCCAGGCGTCAGGATCGTCGGCGCGCGGCGACAGGAAGAGTTCGGCGTCCGGCGCGAGGGCCAGCACATACTGGTCCGCGCATTGATCCAGCGAGAGGATGCGACCGGGCGGCGCGGCGACGGCATGCGCGCCCGGCAAGACCAAGGCCAGCGCGACGGCCGTCGCCAGGACCCGCCTCAAGGTTCGAGCAGCCCGACGAAAAGGGCGTCGAGCAGCGTCCGGGTCAGGGTCACGGGGGCGACCCAGTCGAAATAGGGCTTGGTGATCATCAGCGAGACGATCCCGTGGGCTCCAGCCCAAAGCGACTGCGCGGTGGCCCGAACATCGCCCTTCAACCGCCCCTCCGCCGCAACCGAGGCGACCACCGCCTCGAAAGACCGATACAGGTCCGCGCCGGGTCCCATAGCCGCGCTTTCGGCCTCCTGCGCCTCGACGGGCCGGGTCAGATAGATCAGCCGGTAGGCATTGGGATTGGCGAACCCGAAGTCGACATAGCCCTCGATCAACCGGCGCAGACGCACCTCCGGCGCGGCGTCGGCCGCGATGATGGCCGCATTGGCCTCGGTCAGTTTCCGGAACGCGTTGCTGCAGATCTCGTGCAGGATTTCGCGCTTCTCGGCGAAATGCATGTAGAGCGCCGTCGACGACAGCCCGACCTCGTCGGCGATCCGGCGGATGGTCGCGCCTTCGTAGCCGACCTCGACGAAGATGCGTTCGGCCGCCTCGAGAATCTCGGCCCGGCGGGCATGGCCCTCGCCCTTGGGCTTGCGGGTCGACCGTCGGGCAGTCGCTGCGGCAATGGGCGATGCGACGGACAATCGGCCGCTCCAGACAAATCCGGCGCCGGGACGCGACGGGAACTGGCCGTCCATAGCGCCGATGGAGCGGCGGCGCCAACCGCTTGCCGGGACTGATCTCGCGCGGTAGCCGTTCGGCGTGGGGGAGCGTCAAGGAGCGCGAGGCGACGGCCCAGCGGCGTTCCCCGAACGCGCCGCGCGGATCGGCCTGTCCCGCGGTCAGATGGCCGTGCTCCTGGCGATCGGCTCTGGTCTGGGCTGGGCGGCCTGGGCCGATGCCGAGTTGACGACGGTCTTGATGATCTTCGTCGTTCAGATTGGCTTCCTCGCATCGGCACTGTGGCGTGCTTTGCTCCTGACCGCGAGCCTTCGGGCGACGCCGAGGGTCGACCCTCGTCCGATCGTCCTGCCTCGCTACAGCGTTCTCGTCGCCCTGTTCGACGAGGCCGCAGTGCTGCCGCAACTGATCGAGCGGTTGTCGCAGATCGACTACCCGCCAGACCGGCTGCAGGGCTTTCTGATCCTGGAGACGGATGATCAAGAGACCCAGGCGGCGGCCCGGGATCTGGACCTTCCAGAGTGGCTGACGGTGCTGATCGCGCCCGACGGTTCGCCGCGCACCAAGCCCCGCGCGCTCAACGTGGGCCTGGAACACGCCACGGGCGATCTGCTGACTGTCTATGATGCCGAGGATGATCCCGCCCCCCTACAACTGCGCGAAGCCGCCGCCCGGTTCAGCGGTGATCCCGACGGGACGCTCTGGGCCCTTCAGGCTCCGTTGCGCATCCGGACGCCGATCCGGACTGAAAGCCCGTTCCTGGACCGACAGTTCGCGATCGAATACGCGGCCCTGTTCGAGGTGACCCTGCCGGGGTTGGCCCGACTGGGCCTGCCCTTCCCGCTGGGCGGCACCAGCAACCATTTCCGGGTCGGCCCGCTGCGTGCCGTGGGCGGTTGGGATGCCTACAACGTGACCGAGGACGCCGATCTCGGCTTTCGGCTCTGGCGCACCGGCGGGCGGCTGGGGGTGATCTCGAGCCCGACCCACGAGCCACCACCTGGCGGGCTGGAGCATTGGCTGCCCCAGCGGACGCGGTGGCTGAAAGGTTTCATGCAGACCTGGGGCGTCCACACGCGCGATGTTCGTGGCCTCGGCTGGAAAGGGGGCGTGTCGCTGACCATGACGCTTGGTGCCGCCATCGCGGCAGCAGCAGTCCATGCAACCTCCCTGGCCTGGCTGATCGCGACCGTGGCCATCGCGCTGGCCGCCGATCTGGCACCGCATACGCCGGGGTTCGCCGCTACGGTGCTGTTGACCGGAACGATCGCCGCCTGGGTCAATGCCGCGATCGGCTGTCGACGAGCGGGCCTGACCTACACGCTCGCCGACATGCTCTCGGCCCCGGCCTACTGGTCGCTACTCAGCCTCGCCTTCCTGCACGCCGCCTGGCGACTGGTCCGCGAACCCTTCGCCTGGGACAAGACCGCTCACTCCGCCGATCCTCGCCAGGACGAAGCGCGTTCGCCCGCGTCCGCTGGACGCGAGGCGGCCTGAGCGCCTATGGCCTCGCCGATGCCGCCGATCCTTTCGCCCCTGCCCGAAACCCTCGTCACCCGCGCCTGGCCGGACTACGCCCTGCTGGACAGCGGCGGCGGGCGCAAACTCGAACGCTATGGCCCCCACACCGTCGTGCGGCCTGAGCCGCAGTGCTGGTGGACGGCGCGTGATTCCCAGGCTTTTGACCAAGCCGACGCCGTCTTCGATCCGGACGACGAGGACGAAGCCGGGCGCTGGCGTTTCAAGGGCAAGCCGGTAGAGGCCATCCCCCTGGCCTGGCGCGACGTGCGCTTCACCGGCCGGTTCACGCCGTTCCGGCACCTGGCTTTCTTCCCGGAACAGGCGGCCAACTGGGAATGGCTGGACGGCCGAATCCGGAGCCTGAACCGGCCCCGGGTGCTGAACCTGTTCGGCTACACGGGCGTCGCCAGTCTGGCCTGCGCCGCCGCCGGGGCCGAGGTCACGCATGTCGACGCCTCCAAGAAGTCGGTCGCCTGGGCGCGCGAGAACACCGAACTGTCTGGCCTGGCCGACCGCCCCATCCGCTGGATCGTCGAAGACGCCCGCAAGTATGTCGCCCGCGAGGTCCGGCGCGGGTCGAAATACCACGGCATCATCCTGGACCCGCCGAAATACGGCCGCGGGCCCACGGGCGAGGTGTGGCGACTGTTCGAGGACATGCCCGCTTTGCTGAAGGACTGCGCGGCCCTGCTGGCCGACGACGCGGACTTCCTGCTGCTGAACGCCTATGCGGCGCGCATCTCGGGGCTGTCGTTGGCCCACCTGATGCAGGAGGCGACGGCGGATCGCGGCGGTCGGATCGACTGGGGCGAACTGGCCCTGTCCGAGGACGGCCCCGACGCCCGCGCCATCGGCCTGAGCTTCTTCGCTCGGTGGTCGGCGTGAGCGGTGAACGCCTGATCACGTCTCTGACAAACGACACGGTCAAGTCCGTGCGTGCCCTGCACATGAGGAAGGAGCGCGAGGCGACGGGTCTGTTCCTCGCGGAAGGTCTCAAGTTCATCGGAGAGGCGCTGGACCAGGGTCGCGCACCCCGGACCCTGCTGGTCGGCATGGAGGCTCGGCCTCATCCCCTGCTGGATCGCGCCAAGGCCGAGACCTGGCAGGCCGGCGGCGAGGTCGTGACCGTGACCCACCCGATCCTTGAGAAAATCAGCCGCCGCGAGAACCCACAGACCGTTCTGGCGGTGTTCGCCCAGGCCTTCACGCCCCTGAGCGCCATCCAGCCCGAGACTGCGCCGTGCTGGATCGCCCTGGAGCAGGTGCGCGACCCCGGCAACCTGGGCACCATCATCCGCACGGCCGACAGCGCGGGCTGCGGCGGGGTCATCCTGATCGGCGACTGCGTGGATCCCTTCTCCGTCGAGGCCGTCCGGGCGACCATGGGGTCTGTGTTCGCGGTGGCGATCGCGCGGGCCTCCGCTACGGATTTCATGGCCTGGCGCGAGACCTGGCCGGGCAGCGTGGTGGGCACGCGACTGGACGCCACGGTCGGATATCGAGACGCCGCCTACGCCCGCCCGGCCCTGATCCTGATGGGCAACGAGCAGGCGGGCCTGACCGACGCCCTGGCCGCCGCCTGCGACGTGAATGTAAAGATCCCCATGCGCGGCCGGGCCGACAGCCTGAACCTGGCGGTGGCAACCGGCATCATGGCCTATGCCGTGACGGACGCGATCGCCGGCTGATCGCGGCAACCGCCACCGGTCCGGATCGTTGGGTGGGTCCCCCAACAATCGGAGAGACCAGATGAAACTTCCCAAAGGCACCCTCGTGGCCGTGGTCGATGGCGAGAAGCTGGCCTTGTTCGAGAATACCGGTCAGCAGGACATCAAGCTGACGGCCAGGCCGACGCCGACGATCGAGGACCGCGCGTCAGGCGCCGCCGGCCGCATCTCCAGCGAGGCCAACCCCGATAACGACACCCAGGCCGAAGACGGTTTCGCCATGGGCGTGGCCGACGTGCTGAACAAATGGGTCCTGTCGAACAAGGTCGACAACCTGCTGGTCATCGCGGCTCCCAAGACCCTGGGGCAGCTCCGCAAGGGTTGGCACAAGGCGACCGAGGGCAAACTGGTCGGCGAGATCGCCAAGGACCTGACCGGCCATTCCACCGACGACATCGCCGCCGCGATCGAGAAGGCCTAGGTTCCGCGCGGCCTGACCCGGTTCGTCGGCGCCGCCTCGGCCGGGTTCTCGGGCCAGGGATGCCGGGGGTAGCGCCCCCGCATCTCGGCGCGCACCGCCGCCCATGACCCCTTCCAGAATCCGGGCAGGTCGGCGGTCACCTGGATCGGGCGACGCGCGGGCGACAGCAGGGCGAGGGTCAGGGGCACGCGCCCGCCGGCCACCGTGGGATGCACGGTCACGCCGAACAGTTCCTGAACCCGGATCTCCACGCGGGGTCCGCCCTCGGCGGCGTAGTCGATGGCGGCCGATCCCAGGGGCGTCGTCAGACGCGCCGGTGCCAGGTCGTCCAGCGCCCGCTGCCGGTCCCACGGGATCAGGCTTCTGAGGGCCTGTTCCAGAGAGGCGTCGGAGATTTGGTCCAGAGACTGGACCGCGTCCAGCAGCGGCCACAGCCAGGTCTCGGCCCGAGCCAGCAGGGCCTCTTCCGTCACGTCGGGCCAGTCCGGATCGATGGTCCCCAGGAACGCAAGTCGGGCTCTCAGTCCACCCGCCCGCTCACCCCAGCGCAGACCGGCGAGCCCTGTCCGGGTCACCTCGGCCTTAAGCGCCGCTGTGACGTCGGCGCGGTCCGGGGTGCCGACGACACGCTCTTCGACGACAATAGAGCCCAGCCTTCGCGACCTGCGGATCACCATCCGGCCAGACGGCTCGCGCACCAGCCGATCCTCGGTCGTCATCATGCTCTCGATCTGCGTGGGGTCCAGAGGTGCCGCCAAGCGAATCCGGTCGCGCGCCTCCCCGCCGCCAAGGTCGGCCACCGCCAACCATGTCTCGGCTGCCAGCGGGTCCGTCGGGTCCAGGAAGGCCCCGCGACCGGATGCCAGCAGCACCTCGCCAGGTTTGCCTCTGGCCTTGGCGATGCGTTCGGGAAAGGCGGCGGCGACCAGGGTGCCGGGCTCGATGTCGACGCCAGCGGCGGCTCGAGAACCCGCGGCTCTTGCCCAGCGATCCACCAGCTTGCGCGCGTCGTTGGCTCGGGCAGACCGGTCCCGCTCGAAACCCCGCAGCCGCTCCCGCAGATCGACATCACGGCCGCCCAGCCCTGGCTCGCTGAGCACCGCCGCAATACGCGCGCCTAGGCCGGCGTCGCCGCCGTCCGCTGCTGTCGCGACGAGATGACCGAGCCGGGGTGTCAGCGGCAATCCCGCCAGGCGGCGTCCGTGGTCGGTCAGGTCACCCTTGCCGTCCAGCACACCCAGCCGCGTCAACACCGCGCGCGCCTCGGCGAAGGCCCCCGCGGGCGGAGGATCAAGCAAGGCCAGTCCCTCCGCCGACCGCGCACCCCACCTGGCCAGATCGATCGCCAGGCCCGTCAGATCGGCTTCCAGTATCTCAGGCCGCTGGTGGGCCACGAGGCCTCGCGTCGTCTCCTCATCCCAAAGCCGGTAGCAGACCCCGGGCTCCGTCCGCCCCGCCCGGCCCCGACGCTGCTCTGCTGACGATCGGCTGACCCTTACGGTCGCCAGGCGCGTCAGGCCGCTGGCCGGTTCGAACCGGGGCACGCGCGACAGACCCGCGTCGATGACGACCCGGACCCCCTCGATGGTCAGACTGGTCTCGGCGACCGAGGTGGCAAGGACCAGCTTGCGACGCCCCGGCGACGACGGCGCGATGGCGCGGTCCTGCTCGGACTTGTCCAACGCGCCGTACAGGGCGACCACATCGATCGTCGCATCACGCAGGCGGTCACGGACCAGTCCGGATACGCGGTGAATTTCCGCCTGGCCGGGCAGGAAGCCGAGGATCGAGCCGGTCTGCTCTCCCAGGGCCGTGAGGCATGCGCGCGCCATGGCCTCTTCGATGCGCTCCGCCGGATTGCGGCCAAGGTAGAGCGTCTCGACGGGGAAGGCGCGGCCCTGGGCCTCGATCACCGGGGCAGGCTGCCCCGCCGGATCTGCCAGCAGGCGAGCGACGCCCGCGATATCCAGTGTGGCCGACATGACGATCAGCTTCAGGTCGTCCCGCAGAACGCCCTGACTATCCCGCGCCAGCGCCAGACCCAGATCGGCGTCCAGGCTGCGCTCGTGGAACTCGTCGAAAAGGACCGCGCCGACGCCCTCCAAGGCGGGATCGTCGAGGATCATACGGGTGAAGACGCCTTCCGTGATCACCTCGATCCGGGTCCTGGGGCCGATACGGCTCTGCAGCCGCGTGCGATAGCCGACGGTCTCACCCACAGCCTCGCCGAGGGTCGCCGCCATCCGCTCGGCCGCCGCCCGCGCCGCCAGACGACGCGGCTCCAGCACCAGGATGCGAGTCCCACCCAGCGAGTCCGCATTCAGAAGCGCGAGCGGGACGACCGTCGTCTTGCCCGCGCCTGGCGGAGCCGCCAGGACCACCGCCGGATGCTCCGCAACGGCGGCGAGCAGGTCGTCCAGGACGGTGTGGATAGGCAACATGGCCTCTCCGATAGCGTCCGGCGACGCCCGGTCCAGCGATTCTGCGCCCCGACGGCCACGATCCTGGTCACGAAAGCGTCGTCACGGCTTCATGGATCGGAAACCGCGTTGCCAGTGGGGACGCGTCTCGCTAGCGTCCGGCCCGGAAGGCGGCCCCGGGGAGGGATCGCCGTGTTTTGTTTGCATCGAGGGGGCGTGACGTATGTCCGCAGAAGGCCTGAGGCCCAAGGGGAACCGTCTGTTCCTCAAGAAATCCGTAGCCCAGATCCAGAAGGAAGCCGCCAAGAGCGAGCTGAAACGGACCTTGGGCCCGCTCAACCTGATGTCCCTGGGCATCGGCGCCATCATCGGCGCAGGCATCTTCGTCCTGACCGGACAGGTCGCCGCTGCCCATACCGGGCCGGCGATCATGCTATCGTTCGTTGTCGCCGGGGTCGCCTGCGGTCTGGCGGGCCTGTGCTACGCCGAACTGGCCTCGACCATGCCGGTCTCGGGCTCGGCCTACACCTACGCCTACGGCACTCTGGGCGAGGTCTTCGCCTGGATCATGGGCTGGCTGCTGGTGCTGGAGTACGGCGTCGCGGCCTCAACGGTCGCCGTCGGCTGGTCCGGCTATGTGGTCTCGATCCTGACGGACTTCGGCATATCCGGGAGCCTGTTCCCGACCATCCAGTACGCCGGTGGCGAGGGCCCGCAATGGGCCACGCCGCTGGTCCAGGCGGTCATCGGCGAGGGTGGAAGCTCCTTCCCGCTGACCGGCACCTTCAACCTCGTGGCCGCGATCGGCATCGCTTCGGTCTGCGCCCTGCTCGTTCTTGGCGTGTCTGAATCGGCGAATATCAACAACGCCATCGTGGTCATCAAGATCATCGTGCTGCTGACCTTCATCGCGGTCGGCATCGGCTATGTGAACCCGGAAAACTGGGTTCCTTTCATCCCGCCGACCCCCGAAGGCGGCACCTGGGACCAGTTCGGCACCGGCGGCATCTTCCGGGGCGCGGCGATCATTTTCTTCGCCTACGTCGGCTTCGAGGCCGTCTCGACCGCCGCCGCCGAGGCCAAGAACCCGTCCAAGGACGTTCCTGTTGGCATCCTTGGCGCATTGTTCGTCTGTACCCTGATCTATATGGCCGTTGCCGCCGTCATGACCGGCGTGGTTCCCTACCTGGAGCTGGCCAGCCCTGCGCCGGTCGCCGTCGCGATCGACCGCATGGGTCTGGAATGGGCCGATGTTCCGCTGGCGTCCGCACCGGGCGGACAGCTGAACATGATCGCCTTCCTGATCAAGATCGGCGCCATCACCGGCCTGTCCTCGGTCATGCTGGTGCTCTGCTACGGCCAGACCCGGATCTTCTACACCATGGCCCGGGACGGCCTGCTGCCCCGCGCCTTCTCCATCATTCACCCCAACTTCCGCACGCCGTGGATCGGCACGATCCTGCTGGGGATCATGATCGCGGTGGCGGCCTCGTTCCTGCCCATCTCGATCCTGGGCGACCTGGTGTCGCTTGGCACGGCCACGGCCTTCTCGATCGTGTGTCTGTCGGTGATCATGCTACGCATCAAGCACCCGGACATGCCGCGTCCGTTCCGGGTGCCGGGTGGCATCGCGACGGCGGTGGCAGGCATCATCGCTTGTCTGGCGCTCGCCGGCTTCAACTTCGCGCCGATGATCGCGAACTTCCAGAACGGCAATCCGCTGCCGCTGACGATTCTGGCCATCTACGCCGTGGTCGGTGCCGTGATCTACGCGATCTACGGCTTCTGGAACTCCAAGCTGGCCAAGGGCATCGACATCACCGAGGAGACCACCATCTCCTCGCCTGCCGAAGCCATGGGCAAGGGCGTCGACAACCAGAAGGACTAGGGCGGCTGGCGTGCGAGCGCCAAGCCGATAGAAACGGAAAGGCCCGGGAGCGATCCCGGGCCCTTCTTCTTTGGAGGTCGCGGCGTCCCCCATGTGCAACGCCTATGCGATGAAGATTCCGCCGTCGGTTCTGGTCGAGGCCTTTCACCAGTTTCGCATCCCCCTCGTCTTTCCGGAGGGACTGCCGAACGCCGAGCCGACGGACTGGATTCGACCGACGGACCCGGCGCCCGTCATCCAGGCCGCCGCCGACGGAGCCGCGTCCCTGTCGCGGGTCCGATGGGGCCTTCCGCCGTCCCAGACCGGACGACCGCTGTTGATCAACATGCGCAGCGAGGGTCGCACCTTCAGGGACGGCCGCGCCCTGATCCCGGCCAGCTGGTTCTACGAATACACGGGCAGCCGGTATCCGAAGACGCGATGGACGCTCCGGCCGATCGGTCAGCCGTTCGTCACCTTCGCCGGACTGGTCCGCGAGACCCCCGTGGGGACACGATTCACGCTGCTGACAGTCGACGCAGGTCCCGACATCCAGCCGATCCACGGCCGCCAGCCGGCCATCGTGGCCCCCGAGGACCGAGCCGAATGGCTGGTTCGCGGAGCCCCCCTGCATCCGTCGCCGGCGGGGACTCTGGAGGTGTTTCAGACGCCGCCCGAGGCGAGCCTTCTTTAAAGCATGTGGTGCGGATGAGAGGACTCGAACCTCCACATCTTGCGATGCCAGAACCTAAATCTGGTGCGTCTACCAGTTTCGCCACATCCGCGTGGCGGCGGGTTTAGAAGCTGGCGAACCACGCCGCAACCGACTTGCGGGAAAGGTCGCCTTAACCCTGTTGCCGCCATGGTCGCGCATTCGCGTGCGGGGTCACATCCATGTCGTCCATGAGCGATCGTCCGATCCTCATCAAGAAGGTCAAGAAGGTCTCGGGTGGCGGCCACCATGGCGGCGCCTGGAAGGTCGCCTATGCCGACTTCGTCACGGCGATGATGGCCTTCTTTCTCCTGATGTGGCTGATCAACACGACGGACCCCGAGCAGAAGCGCGGCATCGCGGAGTATTTCGCGCCCGCCAGCGTCAGTCAGACCACCTCCGGCTCCGGCGGGATCTTGGGCGGCACTTCGCTGGGCGAGGACGGGGCCAAGAGCGCCGGCTCGATGTCGGTACTGGAACAGCAGGCCCCCGAGGCCCCCCAGGACGCGCCCGAAGAAGCCGGCACCAGCGCCAACCTCGCCGCCGCCTCTGAAGAGGAACTGCGCGAGGAGATCGCCGCGCGCGAGGCGGCAGAGTTCGCCTCCGCCGCCGAATCGCTGCGCCAGGCCATGCAGCGCCTCCCCGAACTTGCTGAGCTGTCCAAGCAGTTGATCATCGACCAGACGCCGGAGGGCCTGCGCATCCAGCTGGTCGACCAGGAAGGCCGTTCGATGTTCGAGCAGAACTCGGCGCGCCCGAACGCCCGGGCCCAGGTCCTGCTGAGAGCGATCTCGGGTGTCATCAACCGGCTGCCGAACCGCATCTCCATCTCAGGTCACACCTCGGCCGTGGCCGGCTCAGGCCGGGCCTCCAGCCCCGGTGACTGGCCACTGTCGGCACAGCGCGCGGATGCGTCGCGTCAGATCCTGCAGGGGGCAGGCGTCGATCCGGACCGCGTCTATTCCGTCGCCGGCAAGGCGGGTTCCGATCCGCTGTACCCGGACGATCCTTCGCTGGCAGGCAATAGGCGGATCGCCATCGTCCTGTTGCGCGAGGCGCCCGTCCTGCCCACCGACACCAGTCTTTGACCCGCGCCCGGTGCGAGAACCGTCTTGCGGCGCGGCCCGGAATGACGCCAAATCGGGCCATGGATCAGCGGCGGCCATACGGGCGACGACTTCGGATGCGGGCGGTGTGACGTGACGCAACACGTACCGACACGCCAGCTTCGCTTCTTCATGACGGCGGTCGCCCCCTGCCCCTATCTGGCTGGCATGACCGAGCGGAAGGTGTTCGCCAATCTGCCGTTCTCGGACGGGGCCCACGTGAATGACGAACTGACACACGCCGGGTTTCGGCGCAGCCAGAACATCGCCTATCGCCCGGCCTGCGAAGGCTGCGACGCCTGCGTCTCCGTGCGGTTGCCGGTCGAGGAGATCGCGCTGTCGCGGACGCAACGGCGGATCATGGCCCGCAACGCCGATCTGTCGCGCGATCTGGTGGAGGCCGAGGCGACCCAGGAGCAGTTCGCCCTTCTGAAACGCTATCTATCGACGCGCCATCCGGGCGGCGGCATGACGGACATGACCTGGCTGGACTATATCGCCATGGTCGAGGACACGGCCGTTCGGACCCATCTGATCGAGTACCGCCTGCCGTCCACGGACGAAGGTCCGGGCGACCTGGTGGCGGTGACACTGGCTGACCTGCTGTCCGACGGCCTGTCGATGGTCTATTCGTTCTTCGATCCGGACATCGAGAAGCGGTCGCTGGGCGTGTTCGCCATCCTGGACCATGTGCGCCAGGCCCAGGCCGTGCGCCTGCCCTATGTCTATCTCGGCTACTGGGTCGAGGGCTCGCCCAAGATGGATTACAAGGCCCAATTCAGGCCGATGGAGGTCCTTCGCCCCCTCGGCTGGATGCGGGTTCCCTAGCCGCTCAGGCTGAAGGCGTAATCTGGAACAGCGAACGGGGCAGGTCCTCGTTCAGGGCATAGGCCGTCCAGACGATCTCGTTCTGCTTGATGCCGTCATAGTACAGCCGGACCCGGCCGGGTTGGACGAAGGCGACGCCGGGATTGCGATAGAAGTCGGAGTAACGCCGCTCGTGCCAGCCTCTCGGCGTGGCGAAGCCAAGCCAAAGGATGGCGTAGTCGTCAGCGGCGATGCCGAACAAGGTCTTGCCGCCCTGGGGGTCATTCACCCGCACCACATGAATCGGCCGGCCATCGGCGGTGTCGTCCGGCAGGCGATCCAGCGTGAATCCCTCATCCAGCGCGAAGCGGATGATGCCGAAGCCGAAATTCTCGGACCATTCGCGGCTGGCCTGTGCCCCCGGGATCGGACCGTTCTGATTGTAGGAGGTCTCGCCGTCATAGGCGGCCTGGAAATAGGTCGATCCGTCGGCCAGCTTCGCGTCGATCCGCACCCAGCCGTTCGCGGCATGCGCCTCGGTGCTGACGGCGGGGTAGACGCGCCACATCCGATAGTCCGGCACCTCGATCCGGCCGGTCTCGGTGCCTTGCGGCCAGAAAAGACCCCGCCCGGTCAGGGTCAGGCTGCGCGGCCGCATCCAGTCCGGGCCGCCGGCCGCGGCGTGGGCCAGCCGAACGATCTCGGCGGCCGTCAAGGGCTCGGCCTGCGCTGCGGCTCTCGCGGCGAACGGAACGACGGGACCAGCGGTGAGGCCGGCGAGCAGGCTGCGTCGGTCAAGTCCGGGGTTCATCGCGTCACATCCCTGCCAGTCGGGCATCCAGCCGCTCGCGCACGGCCGGCCAGTCGTCTGAGACGATGGCATACTGCGCGGTGTCGCGCACCCGGCCCGTCCAGGTGATCTTGTGCGATCGCAGTCGCCCCTCGTATGGAGCGCCCAGCTTTTCGATCGCCGCCTGACTGCGGGCATTCAGGACGTCGGTGAGAATCTCGACCCGCACGGCACCGGCGTCGAACGCGTGTCCCAGCAAGAGCCGCTTTGTCGCCGGATTGACCACGCATCCCCTCGCATCGGGCCGATAGAAGGTCGCGCCCAGCTCGCACCGCCGATGCTCGGGGCGGATCTCGTAGAGACTGGTCGTCCCCACCAGTGCGTCGTCAGCAAGCCGACGAACGGCATAGGCCACGCGCGACCCGGCGGCGGTCTGAGCGAGCGCCGCCGCCCACCAGGCCTCGAAATGCTCGCCGTGACCGGTCCCGGCCATCGTCGCCCAGGCCTCGGGATCGACGTTCAAGGCGTCGCCTAGCTCCTTCTTCAAGGCCGGCGCATAGGGCTCCAGACGAACCCAGGCGTTCTCCAGAACGACCGGCGCGAAGTTCAAGCTGCGCCCTCCTCGCGCAAGAAGGCGAGAACGGCTTCCGGCCCCTCGGTCTTCGACACGAACGCCGATCCGATGCCCCGAGCCAGGATCAGAGTGAGGCCTCCGCCTTCCGCCTTCTTGTCGCCGGCCATCCGCGCCAGCAGCGCCTCGGCCGAGAACGCACCCGCCTGCTCCAGCCGTGTCGGCAAGCCGGCGTCAGCGATCACGGCTTCGACACGACGGACGTCGGCATCGGCGCACAGCCCTTGCCGCGCCGAATAGCGGAAGGCGATGCAGCACCCCAGCGCCACCGCCTCCCCATGGGCCAGGGAAGCCTCCTCGAAGCCGAGTTCCGCCTCGATCGCATGGCCGAAGGTGTGACCCAGGTTCAGCAGCGCCCGCCGACCAGCCTCCTTCTCGTCCTCTCCGACGATGGCGGCCTTGATCTCGACCGAACGGACCACGGCGCGCTCCAGAGCCACGGGATCGCCCGCGGCCCCGGCCGCCCCCTCTCCCGCCAGCCAGTCGAAGAAGTCGGGGTCGCAGATCAGACCGTGCTTCAGCACCTCGGCCCAGCCGGACCGCAGCTGGCGCTCCGGCAGGGTCGACAGCACGTCGATATCAGCCAGCACCAGGCGCGGCTGGTGGAAGGCCCCCACGAGATTCTTGCCGCGTGGCGTGTCGATCGCGGTCTTTCCGCCGACGGACGAATCGACTTGGGCCAGAAGTGTCGTCGGCACCTGCACGAAGTCGATGCCCCGCATGAACAACGCCGCCGCCAATCCGGCCAGGTCACCGACCACCCCGCCGCCCAGCGCCACGATCACGTCCTTGCGGTCCAAGCCCGTGGCCAGCAGCAGGTCCATGACCCGCTCCAGCTCGCCAAAGGATTTAGATGCCTCCCCGGGCGGGACGGTGATCCTTTCGCTTCGGATCCCCGCTTCGGCGAGCGATGCCGTCAGGGCTGGCCCATGCAGGGCTGCGACCGTCTCGTCGCTGACGATGACCGTGCGGCCGCAGGCAAACGGCGCGATCCGACCGCCGGCCTGGGCGATCAGGCCCCTGCCGACCAGCACCTCATAGTCTCGAAACGATCCCCCACGAACCGGCACCGTCTTCACGTCGTCGTCTCCCGGGCCCAGTGCGCCGCAAGCGCGGTCAGGATCGCGTCGACCGCCTGGGCATGGGCACCGGCGCCGACGTCGACCGTCACATCGGCCGTCTCTGCATAAACGGGGTAGCGAACCTCGGCCATGGCCGACAGCGCCTCAAGCGGGTCCTTGCCACGCAGCAGGGGCCGGGTGTCCCGTCGCTGAACGCGCGCGGCCACAACCGGCAGATCGGCCCGCAGCCAGACCGTCGTCGCGCGTTCCCGCATCAGGGATCGCGTTCCCGGGTTCAGCACCGCACCCCCCCCGGTCGCCAGCACGATCGGCGGCCCGTCCAGCAAACGCCGCATGACCCGCGCCTCTCCGGCTCGGAACTCGGCCTCGCCCAGCTGACTGAAGATCTCGGAAACCGTCATACGGGCGGCGGACTCGATCGCCTCGTCGCCATCGACGAAGGGCAGGCCGATCCGGTGGGCCAGGCGGCGGCCGACAGTCGATTTGCCCACGCCCATGAGCCCGACCAGGGCTATGGTGCGGTTCGGGCGAGGAATCGCGGCGGCCTCGGCGTATGGCCGGCTGCTCACGCGCGACCTCTCTGGCGATGGAGTAAGGTGCAGGCCATGTCGGCTTCAGTCTCTACACCAAGCGGGCGCGCTCGCCAGCGCCAGGCGCGCCCATGACGACACCCCAGGTCGAGGCCTTTCTGGAGATGATGGCCGTCGAGCGCGACGCCTCGCCCCATACCCTCTCGGCCTACGCTCGCGACCTGGCCGATGCCGAGGACAATGTGGGCTCAGGCGGCCTGATGGCGGCGGATGAAGCGGCGATCGAGGCGTGGTTCGGCGGGCTCGCAAAGCGAGGGTTGTCGGCCTCCACCGCCGCACGCCGTCGCTCGGCGGTGCGCCAGTTCTACCGCTTCTGCCTGGGCGAGGGCTGGCGAACCGACGACCCCTCCCGGCGGCTGGAGGCTCCGAAGCAGGGCCGCCCCCTGCCCCGCACCCTGACCCGCGAGGAGGTCGAGCGGTTGCTGGGCGTGGCGGCAGCTCGCGACGGCGCGGCGGGTTTGCGGCTGATCACCCTGGTCGAACTGGCCTATGCTTCGGGTCTGCGCGTGTCAGAACTACTGGCACTGCGGGTCGAGGCGGTCCGGCGAGACCCCGCCTATCTGATCGTGCGGGGCAAGGGCGGCAAGGAGCGGCTGGCTCCGCTGAACGCCTCGGCCCGCGAGGCGGTCAAGGCCTGGCTGATCGCCCGCGACGCCGCGCGGATGCCCAAGACCCCCGAAAGTCCATGGCTGTTTCCCTCCAACGCCGCCTCGGGTCACCTGACGCCCCGTCGCTTCGCCCAACTGCTGGATCAGGCCGCGATCGACGCCGGGATCGACCCACAGAGGGTCAGTCCGCACGTCCTCCGCCACGCGTTCGCGACCCATCTGCTGGAAGGCGGCGCCGACCTTCGCGTCGTCCAGACCCTGCTCGGTCACGCTGACATCGCCACGACCCAGATCTATACCCACGTCGCCACCGACCGGTTGACCCAGGTCGTGAACCGGCATCATCCCCTTGCGAGCGAAGACTGAACCCCCGCTTGCTCCCCGCCGCCGCCGCGACTAGGTTCCGCCGCCTTGTGACAGGGCCGCTTCGCCCGCCCCTCCCGGACGCCTGATGGCCACCCATTACCTCGAGTTCGAAAAGCCGATCGCCGATCTGGAGGCCAAGATCGAGGAACTGGGCCTGCTGTCGGCCACCTCCGGCTCGTTCGAGGCAGAGATCGAAGGCCTAAGGCGCAAGGCCGAGCAGCTTCGCCGAAAGACCTATGCCGAGCTCGACCCCTGGAAGAAGACCCAGGTCGCCCGTCATCCCGAGCGGCCGCATTTCATTGACTATCTGGCAGGCCTGTTCACCGACTTCACCGAGCTTCACGGCGACCGCCAGTTCGGCGACGACCAGGCTATCCTGGGCGGCCTCGCCCGGTTTCGCGGCCAGCCCGTCGTCGTGATGGGCCACGAGAAGGGCCATGACACCGCAACCCGCCTGACCCATAACTTCGGCATGGCCAGGCCGGAGGGCTATCGCAAGGCCGTGCGGCTGATGGACCTCGCGGAGCGGTTCGGCCTGCCGGTCCTTACGTTCGTGGATACGGCCGGTGCCTATCCGGGTCTCGGCGCAGAGGAACGCGGCCAGGCAGAGGCCATCGCCCGCTCGACCGAACGCGGACTGACACTGGGCACCCCCATGATCGCCACGGTCACAGGCGAAGGCGGCTCCGGCGGCGCGATCGCCCTGGCCGCCGCAAACCGCGTGCTGATGCTGGAGCACTCCATCTATTCGGTCATCTCTCCCGAAGGTGCCGCCGGCATCCTCTGGCGTGACGGAGGCCGAGCGCGCGACGCCGCCAACGCCATGAAGATCACCGGCCCGGACCTGATGGGCATGAAGATCGTCGATCGGGTCATTCCCGAGCCCGTCGGTGGGGCCCACGCCGACCCGGAAGCTGCGATCACCGCTGTCGGGAATGCGGTTTCGGAGGAACTGGCGGCTTTGATGCCCCTGACGGCCGCGCAGCTTCGGGCGCAGCGCTCGGAGCGCTTCTACGCCATAGGGCGCGCGGGCTGATTTTCCTGCGGCGTCCTGCCGCACCACCGGCAGGAAACTCCTGAGTTCTTTCGGGCGACCTCCTAGCGGGGAGGGCCGGCGCTTGTCAGGCACAGTTTCACAGCAAGCCTCGCAAAAAGGCTGGGGGCGTGCCCCGGCCGCTCATCCTTCCTATTCCGAGTTCTACCAGGCGTCAGGCTATGCCCGCTTCGAACACGAGACGCGCTCGAGCGGATCGCTTGGCGTCCAGCTCATGCGCGTGCGGCAAGACGGTCACGCGCTGACCGACAGCGCGACACCGGACCTGCTGATCGGTATCCGGCGAAAGGTGACGGCGGCGCCCGCCCGTTACAACCTCGGCGACAAGTGGATCGATATCCCGACGGACCGGCCGCACACGGTCGCGGCCCCGCCGCTGACGGATGTGGACTATCGGATCGAAGGTCCCAGCGAGCTCATCATCGTCGCCGCCCCGGCCCATCGCCTGGCGGGTGCGGTAGACAGTCCAGCGTTGATCGAACGGCTGGCTCCGGTTTACGAGACGCCCTTTCAAGACCCCCTGTTCGAGGCTCTGGGAGCCCGGGCCTGGACGGAAGCGGGGCGCGCCGATGGTCTGTTCGTCGACAGCGCCGCCGTCGCGATGCTGTCGATCCTGCTTTCCGCCGCTGACGCCCGACGCCGGACCTCGCCCCGTGTGGCCCCTCCGACGGACCTGCGCTTCAGCCGCGTGATCGACTTCATCGAAGCCCACCTGGCCGAAGACCTGTCTCTGACTGATCTCGCGGCCGTGGCCTGCCTCTCGCCCTTTCATTTCACCCGCGCCTTCAAGGCGCGACACGGGATGAGCCCCGTCCGGTTCGTCCAGCGCCGTAGAGTGGAGCGAGCGATGCGTCTTCTCGCGGTGCCTGGGAACCGACTCATCGAGATCGCGCATCAGTGCGGGTTCGCGGACCAGGCCCATTTCACCACGGCCTTCCGACGGGTGACCGGGATGGCACCGGGGGCCTGGCGGTCCGCCCGGATGGGGTGAAGCGGCAGATCGAGAAGCCGGTTTCCGGCGGACCGTGCGGGCGGAATGTTTTTCTAGACCGTCGCGGCGTCCGCGTTGGTGCGGGCGCCGCGCGTCTGTTTGCGCCATAGCGCGGCATATTCGCCTCCGACCCTGGCCACCAGTTCGTGGTGAGCGCCACGCTCGATGATCCGCCCGGCCTTGAGCACCAGGATCTGATCCGCATCGGCGATGGTCGACAGGCGGTGCGCCACGACCAGCGTTGTTCGCCCCGCCTTGGCCTTGCGCAGGGTCTTCTGGATCGCCGCCTCGGTGCGACTGTCGAGCGCGCTGGTCGCTTCGTCCAGGATCAGGATGCAGGGGTCAGCCAGCAGGGCCCGGGCGATCCCGACCCTCTGACGCTCGCCACCCGAAAGCTTCAGGCCGCGCTCGCCGACCTTGGTCTCCATGCCCTCGGGCAGGCCCCGGATGAAGTTGGCCAGTTCCGCAGCCTCCGCCGCCGCCCAGATGGTGGCCTCATCGGCGTCGGGACGGGCGAAGGCGATGTTGACGCGCAGGCTGTCGTTGAACAGGGCCACGTCCTGCGGCACCAGCGCCACCGCCTGACGCAGCGACGCCTGGGTGACCGAGCGGGCGTCGACGCCCTCGATCACTACGCGGCCGTTCTGGGGATCGAGCAGGCGCAGGGCCAGTTTGACGATCGTGGATTTGCCAGAGCCCGAGGGTCCGACCAGGGCCGTCGTCGTGCCGGGCGCCACGTCGAAGCTGACGTCCTCCAGCCCGCTGGATCGCGCATCGTGACGATAGGACACGTCCTCGAACGCCAGCGAGGCCCCCCGGTGATCTGTCGATCGCGGGAGTTCCGTCGCGCCGGGCGCGTCGGCCACCAGCGGGCTCTGCCGCGTAACCTTCAGCATCTCCTCCATGTCGATGAATGACTGGCGGATTTCGCGATAGGCAAAGCCCAGGATGTTCAGCGGGGCATAGAGCGAGATCAGAATCAGCACCGCCGCCGTCACGTCTCCGGGCCCCATCCGACCCGCCGCCGCCTCGAACCCCGCCATGACCGCCATGACGCCCAGCCCGATATTCATGATCAGGGCCTGGACCGCGTTCAACAGGGCCAACGAGCTGTTGGCCTTCAGCGCCGCCGCGCCATAGACGCCCAGCGCCCGGTCGTAGCCGTCCGCCGCCCGCGCCTCGGCCCCGAAGGACTTGACGGTCTCGTAGTTCAGCAGGGCATCGACCGCCTGGCCGGCTGCCTCTGTGTCGGCCGTGTTCATCGTGCGCCGATGCTCGATCCGCCAGTTCGAGATCGAGAAGGTCAGGACGGCGTAGACAATCACCACCACGACCGCGACGGCCGCGAACCGCCAATCATAGGCCCCGCCCAGGACCCCCGCCGCCAGGATCAGCTCCAGTCCTGTCGGCACCAGGTTGAAGGCCAGAATCCGCAGCAGGAAATCGACAGAGCGCGCCCCGCGATCGACCGTGCGTGACAGGGCTCCAGACCGCTTGGTCTGATGGAAATCCAGCGAAAGGTTTAGCGCATGGGCGAAAGTCTCCGCCGCCGCCCGGCGCTGGGCCGCCTGGCGGACGGGGGCGAAAACGACATCGGACAGCTGAGGTGCCGCGCTGGATATGAACCGCACGACCGCCCAGCCGACCGCGAAGCCCGCGAACCCCATGCCGATGGCGACACCCGCCGGCTGGTCCGAGGCCAGATGATTGACGGCAGCCCCCAGGACCAACGGTGCCAGGACGCCCAGCCCCTTGCCTGCGATGGTCATCAGGACCGCGAGGATGAGCCGGAGCTTCAGCTGCGGGGCTTGTGACCGACCGACCAGCCGGATCAGGTCCATCAGGGCAGGGATGGTCTTCGGATCGACCGGCGGTTCCGCTACGGCTCCCGCCGCCTGCGCCTTGGCCTCCATCGACCCCCCTCGCCTGCCCGCCCGCTCACCTCTCGCCATGGCGCTGATATGGCGTGTGTCGGCCCGGGGCGAAAGGCGCGTCTTAGTCGAGCGTCGCGATCGCCTCGATGATCTCGTCCACCGCGTCTTCGGTCGTCGCCCAAGAGCACACGAAGCGCACCGAGCCGTCATCGAACCGGTAGCAGGCCCATCCTGCTGCATTCAGCGCCTGATGGGCCTTTGCTGGCATTCGGACGAACACGGCATTGGCCTCGACGGGATGGGCCAGGATGAAGGGCGAGCGCGTGGCGATCCCTTCGGCCAGCCGCCGCGCCATCAGATTGGCGTGCGCGGCCCCGTCCTCCCAGGCATTGGTCTCCAGCATCCCCAGGAACGGCGCCGCCAGATATCGCGCCTTGGACGCCTGCTGCCCCGCCTGCTTCAGACGGTTGTCGATCCGCCGGGCCAGCGACTTGTCGAACATGACGATGGCTTCTGTACACAGTCCGCCCGCCTTGGCCCCGCCGAACACCAGCACATCGACGCCCAGCCGCGCGATCTGAGTCAGGTCGAAGCCGGCCGCAGCGGCGTTGGCCAGACGCGCTCCATCCAGATGAACCCCATACCCCTTGGCCTTCACAGGCTCGATCAGATGGCGCAGCTCGTCGGTCGTGTAGACCGTGCCGTACTCGGTGGACTGGGTCAGGCTGAGCGCGGCCGGAGGCTGGCGGTGGCCGACCTCGGGTTCCTCAAGCGCAGCGTTCAGGGCCCGGGTATCGATCTTGCCGGAGAAGCCCGGAAGACCGATCAGGCCGACGCCCTGGCCAAAGAAGCCGGGCGCGCCCGTCTCATCGGTGCAGACATGGGCCGCGTGGTGGGCCAGCACCGCCTCGTGCGGCCACGCGAGCATCGACAGGGCGATCGCGTTTGCCGCCGTGCCCGAAAACACAAACCGGATCTCGGCGTCGGCGTCGAGCCGCTGGCGGATCAGGTCGGCGGTCCGGGCCGTGATGTCGTCCGCCCCATAGGCGCGAGCGTAGCCCGCGTTGGCGTCGATCAGACCCTGCAGGGCGGCCGGGGCCATGCCGGCGGTATTGTCGGAGCCGAAGTCATAACGCATCGCCGATCAGGCCTCGTTCTGGTCGCCGCCGCGGCCGCTCTCGAACCCGCCGCTGGTAGGATTCGCGCGCCGACGCAAACGCGCGCCGTCGTCGGGCGGCAAGGCAACGCCGTCGTCTTCACCATAGGGAACGGCGACCTGATGCGGGAACGGAATCTCGATACCCGCCGCGTCCAGCGCCTCCTTGGCGGCCTGGAAGACGTCCGCTCGTGTCTGCCAGTAGTCCTCGGATTTACACCAGGCCGCGAGGGTCATCTCGACCGAACTATCCAGCAGGTTGGTCACGCCGGCCCAGGGCTCGGGATCGGCCAGCACCTTCTCATGGGCGGCGGTGGCCCGAACCAGAGCCTGCTTGGCCTCGTGCAGATTGGCCCCGTAGCCGACCCCGATCTTGAGCTCGATCCGGCGGGTTTTCTGACCCGACAGGTTCAGGATGAAGTCACCAAAAACCTTGGCGTTCGGAGCCATGATCTTCACATTGTTGGCATCGGCGATCTGGGTGAAGAACAGATCCAGCCGCTGCACCTTCCCCACATTGCCGCCGATGTTGACCAGGTCGCCGACCCGGTAGGGCCGCAGGATCAGGAGCATCACCCCCGCCGCAACGTTCGACAGCGTGCCCTGCAAGGCCAGGCCCACGGCCAGCGAGGCCGCCCCGAGGACCGCGATGATCGAGGTGGTCTGAACGCCGAGTCGCTGAAGGACCGCGATGAAGCCGATCAGGAAGACGAGGACCCGCACCACCTGCACGGCGAAGCTGAGGACCGTCGGGTCGTGCCGGAAGCCCCGCATTCGGCCCAGGCCGTTGCGGGTGGCCCGCGCCGCCCATTTCGCTGCGATAACCGTGGCGACCAGGATGATCAGGGCGATCGACAGGTTGACCGCGAAGTCGCCTGCGATCTGGGTCAGCTTGGCGATCATGGCCGTATCGACGGCGACGGCCTGCTCGCCCGATGAGACGAGCGCGGCCAGAGCGGCTTCGGGAGACGTCATTCGGAGGGTCTAGCGTCTGATTGGCGGAATTGAACCCCCCGAACCCCGCGGAGGGCCGTCAACACGCCCCTCAGGCCAGTCCCGCTTTTTTCAGCGTCTTGTAGGCGCGGATGACGCGTTGAAGCTTGGCCTCCGCGCCCCGATCGCCCTGGTTCAGGTCCGGGTGAAAGCGTTTCAGCAACTCGTGGTAGCGCGCCTTGACCGCTGCCTTGTCCGTCCGGGCGTCCAGATCGAGATCGGCCAGAGCCTGCCGCTCCAGCTTGCCCAGACGCAGACCTTCCTCTTCCGCCGCCGCCTGTTCGCGCACGCGTCGCCCAAACAGACCGAAGCTGTCGTGCCAGCCGCCCGTGCCCGTCGTGTTCGCGGTCCCCATCTTGGAGGCGAAGGCCGCGGCCTCCCGCGACATCTTGCCAGCCTTCATTTCCCAGGTCGGGCGGCCGCCCGTCATGGCTTCGCGCTCCTGGGCGGCGCGAATCTGGCCTTCGGACATGCCGGCGTAGAAGTTCCAGCCCTTGTTGTACTCGCCGGCGTGCGGCTGACAGAACTCGTAGAACTCGTTCAGCCGCTCGCGCGACTTGGGTGCCCGCGCTGTGGCCGGTCGGGTGCAGTCGGGCCAGTGGCAGGGTTTCTCGCCCGGCTTCAGGCGCAGGACATCGGCCTCCGCCGCCTCCTCTTCGGGGCGGGGCGGCTTGATCCGCATATCCTTGAAACGGGGTTTGTACTGGAACGATGCAGGCATTGATCCCAGTGTAGGGTGGAATTGGTCACCATCAAGGAACACCCGCATGGCCGAAGGCCCGATTGCGTCGATTATCCGGGAAAAACTGACAAGGGCGCTGGCTCCGACCCGTCTGGAGATCGAAGACGACAGCGCGCGTCATGCCGGCCATCACCACGAAGGGGGCATGGACGCCAGGCCGGGCGGCGAAAGTCACTTCAACCTGACGGTCGTCTCGGCCGCTTTCGAGGGTCAGGCGCGCGTGATGCGCCAGCGGACGATCAACACCCTTCTGGCCGATGAATTGGCCGGTCCGGTCCATGCCCTGTCAATCCGCGCCATGACCCCTGCGGAAGCTCCGATCTAGGACAGAGAGCAGCGTTCATTTCGTCTTAGAAGGTTCGCCCTACCGTTGCACTCGGGACTGTTTCAAGTGCGGCCGGGGGACGAATGGTTGGCTCCGACGAGATCGGCAAGGACCTCGGCGCGAGCCAGAGCCCCCATGCGCAGGCCAATGACGCCGCGCAAGCGCTGACAGCGATTCTCCAGACGCAGTATCTTCGCTACCTGATCATCGCCAGCTGGGCGCTGGGTCTGCTGGCCACCGTCGGTGCGGTCGAGGCCGTCGTCTGGTTCTGTGGCACGGTGGCGGCCGGCGCCGTGCGAGGCTCGTTCGAGCGCCGCATGGCGGGTCGGGTCGCTTCCGGGTGGGGCCTGCTGTTTCCCGCCGTCGCGACGGTGACCACGGCTGCCTGGGCCTCTGCGCCCTTGCTGGCCTGGTTCTCGGACCACCCGTTCGGCCATTCGCTGGCCGTGGCCCTGCTGATCGGCGGCTATGTGCTGGTCTTCTCCCAGCTCCGCAGCTCGCCGAAACAGGCGATCGTGATCTCGTCACCCTACTCTGCTGTGGCCGCAGTCATTCTGGTCAGCGCCTGGGGCACACCCGATTTCCTGCCGTTCCTGGCGATCATGCCGTTCACGGCGGCAGGACTGTTCGTTCTCGTCACAATGACCATGCTGCGCGAAGAGCGAATTCGCGCCTTCCAGGAACATCAGGCCCATCTGATCGAGGAACTCCAGGCCGCCCGCGACAAGGCGGATGCCGCGAACGAGGCCAAGTCCAGCTTCCTCGGCGTCATCTCGCACGAGCTTCGCACGCCCATGAACGGCGTGCTTGGCGCGGCTCAGCTGCTCAGCGCCACTCGCCTGGAAACGACCCAGCGCGAGTATCTGTCGATCATCCGCAACTCGGGTGACAACCTGCTCAGTCTGCTGAACGACATCCTCGACATGACCAAGATCGAGGCCGGCAAGATGACGTTCGAGGTCATCGACATCAATCTCGAGGATCTCCACCGCCGCGTGACTGGCCCCTTCCTCGCTCAGGCGGAGGCCAAGGGACTGGATTTCCGCTCCTCGTTCGAGGGCGAACTGCCCGCCGTGGTCCGGGGCGACCCCTTGCGGGTCTGCCAGGTGATCCAGAACCTGCTGTCCAACGCCGTGAAGTTCACCGAGACCGGAACGGTCGACTACGTCGTGCGCGGCCGTCGCGTCGGCGACCGCCGCTGTGCCTTCGACTTTTCCGTCACCGACAGCGGAGCGGGGATCGCGCCGGAGGATCTGGAGCGGCTATTCCAGCCCTTCACCCAGGCCGACGTCTCATCCACGCGCCGTTTCGGCGGAACCGGTTTGGGCCTGACGATCGCGCGCCGAATGGCCAACATCATGGGCGGTGACATCACCGTCACGTCCGTGCCCGGCCAGGGTTCGACCTTCACTCTATCGGTCGAGGCCGAGGTGGCGGAATGGCGGACCGTCGTCGCCGCGACGGCCATCGACGCCGAGGTCGGCGACGGAGCGGCCTTGTCCGTGCTGGTGGTCGAGGACCACCCGGTGAACCGCATGATCCTGGAGGCCTGGCTCAGCTCTGCGGGTCACGGCACCACTGCCGCAGAGAATGGCCAGATCGCCGTCGACCTGGCGGCGTCCCAGATCTACGACCTGATCATCATGGATGTGAACATGCCGGTGATGGACGGGTTGACGGCGACGCGGCTCATCCGCGGGGCGGGTCCGAACCGCGAGACCCCGATCGCCGTGCTGTCGGCTTCGGCGCGGCACGAAGACCATGAAGCGGGGCTGGAAGCCGGGGCCGATGCCTACCTGAACAAACCCATCGATTTCAATGCCTTGGCCAAGGTTATCCGGACGGTCGGCTCGGGCCGCGAGACGCTTCGGGCCCTGTCCGACGATGACGAAAGCCGCGCCGCCGCATGAACGGGAGATGAGCGGCGTCGTTCAGACGCGGCTCAAGGGGCAACTTCTAGGGTGAGCTCAAGTCGGTAGCTTCCGACGCCCCAGGAGTAACCCCGTGAAGAAGATCATCACCATCAGCCTGGCCGCCCTGATCGCCGCCGGCTCCATGGCGACCGCCTCGGCCGCCGACGCCCAGTCCCGCTACGACCGTGGGGATCGTCAGGAACAGCGCCAGGATCGCCGCGAAGATCGTCGTGACGACCGACGCGATGACCGACGCGACAACCGCGAGGATCGCCGTGAATGGCGTCAGGACCGTCGCGATGACCGCCAGGACTATCGCCAGCAGGCCCGTGCCTATGAGCGGTGGCAGCGTGCGGAGCGCCGTTACAGCGCCGGTCGCTACTATGCGCCCCGCGGCTACCAGGTCCGCACCTGGAGCTATGGCCAGCGCCTGCCCAGCCACTACTCGAACGGCTATGTCATCAATGACTACAACCGTTACGGCCTGCGTGCCCCGCCCCGTGGATACCACTACGTCCGCAGCGGCAATGACGTGGTTCTCGCCGCCGTCGCCGGTGGCCTGATCACCGCCGTGATCGCGGGTCTGTTCAACTAAACAGGTCCGATCGATTGCGCCCCGGAGGGAGACCTCCGGGGCGTTTTCGCGTTTGGAGCTCGTCATGCCTAGATGAGGTCCGATGCGCGCCTTCGCCGAACTCCTGGACCGCCTGTCACTGACGGGATCGCGCAATGCCAAGCTGGTGCTTTTGCGCGATTATCTGCGTGCCACGCCCGACCCCGACCGGGGCTGGGCCCTGGCGGCCCTGACCGGCGACCTCAGCTTCGATGCGGCCAAGCCCGCCATGATCCGTCGGGCCGTCGAGGCGCGGCTCGATCCCGTGCTGTTTGGCTGGTCTTATGACTACGTCGGCGATCTCGCTGAGACCGTCGCCCTCATCTGGCCCGCCGCCCCGGCCCATCGCCCCAACCGCGAGCCGGAGTTGGGCGAGGTGGTCGAGGCGCTCAGGACGGCCAAGCGCGGCGAGGTTCAGGCATTGATCGAGGGATGGCTGGATGCCCTTCAGCCCAAGGCGCGATGGGCGCTCCTGAAGCTGGTCACAGGAGCCCTGAGGGTCGGGCTGTCGGCGCGGCTGGCCAAGACCGCGACGGCGACGATCCGGCCGCAGACCGTCTCCGAACCACCGGACCCTGGAGGCCAGGAGGCGACCCGGGCTCTCGAGCCTATCGACGTGTCCGAGATCGAAGAGGTCTGGCACGCCGTCGATCCGCCCTATGCCGATCTGTTCGCCTGGCTGGAAGGCCGGGCCGAGCGCCCTAGCCCCGACGCCCCCGGCCGATTCCGGCCCGTCATGCTGGCGGTCGCCATCGACGAGGCCGTGGACTTCGCCAAGCTCGATCCCGCCGACTATGCGGCAGAGTGGAAGTGGGACGGCATTCGGGTGCAGGCCGTGCGCGAGGCCGGCGTCGTGCGGATGTACTCCCGCACGGGCGATGAGATCGCAGCGACCTTTCCCGACGTAATCGGGGCCCTCACGTTCGAGGGGGCCATCGACGGCGAACTGGTGGTGCTGCGCGAGGGCAAGATCGCTCCTTTCGGCGACCTGCAGCAGCGGCTGAATCGAAAGACCGTCGATGCCAAGGCCATGGCGGCCTATCCGGCGGCCATCGTCGCCTACGACGCCCTTGCGCTCGATGGCGAAGACCTGCGGGCCTTGCCGTTGCGCGTGCGCCGCGCTCGGCTGGAGACGATGATCGACGCGCACGGCGGCGACCGGCTGCAGCTGTCGCCGGTTGTCGAATACTCCGACTGGGATGCTCTGGGCCGCCTTCGCGCCGATCCGCCGGTCGGAGCGGCCGCCGAGGGTCTGATGCTGAAGCGGTGGGATTCGGCCTATGTCGCGGGGCGTCCCAAGGGGCCCTGGTTCAAGTGGAAGCGCGATCCTCACACCGTCGACTGCGTGATGATGTACGCCCAGCGAGGCCACGGTAAGCGATCCAGTTTCTACTCGGACTTCACCTTCGGCGTCTGGACGCCGGAGGGCCCCCTCACCCCGGTCGGCAAGGCCTACTTCGGCTTCACCGACGAGGAGCTCAAACAGCTCGACAAGTTCGTGCGTGACCACACCATCGACCGGTTCGGACCGGTTCGATCGGTTCGAGCCGAGCGGGATTTCGGCCTGGTGCTGGAGATCGCCTTCGAGGGGCTGAACCGATCACCCCGGCACAAATCGGGTGTCGCCATGCGCTTTCCCCGCATCAGCCGCATCCGCTGGGACAAGCCCGCGCGCGAGGCGGCCACGATCGGCGAGGTCATGGACCTGCTGGACGCCATCGAAAGCGGCGGTGGGCGTATCGCTCAAGCCTGAGCCCGTTGCGTGTCGGGTCCGGGTGCCTATCTCGGGGACTGGAAAATCGCAGGAGCTACCCATGGACGTTCTCTACAAGGCCCACGCCACCGCTTCCGGCGGCGGTCGCTCCGGCCGGTCGCACACCGATGATGGCAAGATCGACGTCGCCCTGTCGGTACCCAAGGCCATGGGCGGGGACGACGGTCCGGGCACCAATCCCGAACAGCTGTTCGCGGTCGGCTATGCCGCCTGCTACCTCGGCGCCCTGCGGCTGGTCAGCCAGGGGGCCGGCACGCCCGTCGGCCCGGACACGCAGGTCCACTCCGGCATCGGCTTCGGCAAGAACGATCACGGCGAGGGCTACAACATCTCGGTCGACCTGAAGGTCACCGACCACGGCCTGGACAGGGCGACCATCGACGACCTGATCGCCAAGGCCCATCAGGTCTGCCCCTACTCCAACGCCACGCGCGGAAACGTCGACGTCGCTCTGTCGGCGGAATAACCGCACCAAAAGAGGCCGCGCGCGTGTTGAGCCGCGCGCGCGGCCCCTCTAAACGAGCCGCATGGCCCCTTCCCCGCTCGACGCGACCCCCGACCCCCTGCTGACGTTCGAACCCCACCGCAAGGCGTCGGTGCGCGAGGTGTTCGGCATCGACTCCGACATGATCGTTCCGGTGTTCGAGCCGGGCGACAGCCATGTGCCAGAGGTGGACCCCGCCTATCGCTTCGATCCGCAGACCACGCTGGCCATCTGCGCCGGGTTCGCCCATGACCGCCGGGTGATGGTCCAGGGCTATCACGGCACCGGCAAGTCGACCCATATCGAACAGGTGGCGGCCAAGCTGAACTGGCCCCTGGTCCGCGTGAACCTTGACAGCCACGTCAGCCGAATCGACCTGGTCGGCAAGGACGCCATCGTCCTGAAAGACGGCAAGCAGATCACCGAGTTCCGAGAGGGCATGCTGCCCTGGGCCATCCAGCGCCCCATCGCCCTGGTGTTCGACGAATACGACGCCGGCCGCCCCGACGTGATGTTCGTTATCCAGCGCGTGCTGGAGGCGCAGGGTCGCCTGACCCTGCTGGACCAGAACCGCGTCATCCGCCCCAACCGCTGGTTCCGCCTGTTCGCCACGACCAACACCATCGGCTTGGGCGACACCTCGGGCCTGTATCATGGCACCCAGCAGATCAATCAGGGCCAGATGGACCGCTGGTCGATCGTCACGACGCTGAACTACCTCGACCACGACGTTGAGGCCGAGATCGTCGCCGCCAAGGTCCCCGACTGGGCCGACGCCGAGGGCCGCCGAAAGATCGCCGCCATGGTCCGCGTCGCCGACATGACCCGAAACGCCTTCATGAACGGCGACATCTCCACCGTCATGTCGCCCCGCACCGTCATCACCTGGGCCCAGAACGCGACCATCTTCGGCGGCGACCTGGGGCTGAGCTTCCGCCTGACGTTCCTGAACAAGTGCGACGAGCTGGAGCGCCCGACCATCGCGGAGTTCTACCAGCGGGCGTTCGGCGAGGACCTCCCGGAGGCGGCGACGCGGGTAAAGGTGGGGTAGGTCTCCCGCACCCAGCGACCCCCGCCAGACTTGCCCGCGCTTGACCGCGATCAGTCGATGGCCGCTGCCGACTGGACCAGCCGCGTCAGCTGCGTGCGGGCGTCCGCGAATCGCATGCGGAGGCCCGGCGGGATCGCAGCACCATAGCTTTGCGTGAACCGGCCTTCGGAATGGTCCAAGGCCCGCAGGAGATCCGCGGCCGCGGCTCGCGCAGCGACGGGATCGGTGCTGCCCACACGGTCGATCCAGACCGGCTGCGTGTGCGCGAAGTGGGCATAGGACATGATCGGCCAACCTGTCTCGCCGCCCATGGCGCGCGCCGCGATCCATCCTCCCGAAGGCAGCTCTACCGTTCCGGTGTAATGTCGACGGCCGTTCCCTTCGAAACCATCCAGCGTCTGGACGACTTGTCCGTTGACGATGATCTCGACCCGCTCGACCGGGCGCACGCTGATCAGGTCGATCGACCAGCTCTGGCGACCCTCGGGCACGGTCGCGCCCGGAGCCCGGCCGTCCACTTCAAAAAGGAGCGCAGGTCCGGTGGTCACGAAGCCCTCACCCGATCGCACCCCCTCGACCGCCGACGCGTAGTCCGACTGGCCTCCAGTCACGGGAACATAGGCGCGCGCGGTGCCCACGGCCGGCACGCGGTAGAAGTTGGCCATCATGTCGGTGCCTGACGTGGCCGGCATGGCGCGCCCGATGTTGAGGAACCGGTACCAGGCCTGAGAGGTGCCGATGGGGCTGGTCCACTGGCAGACGAGCTCAAGACCCATGCCGTCAGACAGAACGCCATCGACGACCAGTTCCAGAGGCAAACCGTTCGCGTTCAGATCCGCGAACGGATCGCTGTCTCCGCCGACCGGGTGAACATAGGTCGCGAGCGCCCCCTGCGCCCTCGCGAAAGGGTTCACCAGCCCGTTGTGCAGATCGCGGTTGCCGTAGACGGGGTTGGTCGGGCCGAAGAACCAGGGCTCAAACGCCTCGGTCACGCCGATCATGCCCACATGGCCGTGATAGTCGGACCGCACCTCCTGCGTCAGCCACGCCGTGGTGCCGTCTTCGGCCATCGCCTTCTGACCGATGCGATCAGCGTCGATGAACCGGTTGTACTGGTTCCAGGCCATCGGTGCCGAGAAATCCAGATCCTCGCCCTGCATCGGCAGGAGAAGGTCGTCCAGATCGAGTTCGTTGACCCCGCTGCCATTCAAATGGACGTGGTGATCGGCGGAAGCGTAGCCGGCCATCTCTGCATTCCAGATGCGGGAGATATCCAGGGAGGCGGAGACGGAGCCGCCTCCGACCACGCGGACGGACTGGGTCTGGGGAAGCGAGAACGGTCCGTGGGTGGCGACGATGGTGTAGTCGCCTTCAGGCAGTTGCAGGGTCGCGCGACCGTCGGCGTAGAAATAGACCGGGCCGTTCTGATTATCGACATAGGTCGGCCCGCCGGGATTCACGACCGGATGGCCATCCGCGCGCGTGATCGAGAGCCGCGCAGGCGTCGACCGCCCAGCTTCGTCTGACCCTGCCAGGGTCGTGGTGATCGAAAGCTGGCCCAGTCGCGCGCCATAGTCCCAGCCCCGGATCGGAACGGGCTGAGCTGTCCCTCCGGCAGCGGGAACCACCATCAGCCTGAACTGCTGATCTCCATCGGCCACCACGTAATAGATCTCCGAGCCGTCCCCCGACCATGTCGGAAAGAGAGCCTTTTCACCGGCTGGAGTGAGCCAGCGCGGAAAGGCCGGCCTGTCGACATCCATGACCGCCAGCCTGACGGTGTTGCCATCGCCGACCCCATAGACGATCGCGCGTTCCACCGGATGCGCATCGGGGTTCAGATGTGCCATCCAGCCCTGTTCGAACAGGACCGGGCCGTCCGTCCCGTCCGCGTTACGAAGCTTCAGGGCCAGGGCGGGTCCAACCGCCTCCTGGTAGACTATCCGGCCGTCGCCCAGCGCTCTCGCGGCGCGCGCCGCCCGGGCACCGGATGTCACGGCTTCGTCGGCCCCCGTCTCGAGGTTTCTGCGCCACAGATCCAGTCGCCCCGCGCGCGCCGAGGTATAGATCAGGAAATCTCCGTCGCGTGTGAACTCCGGATCGAGGTCGATCGCCGGAGTGTCGATCTCGGACAGGACCGCACCATCGACACTGATGATCACGATGGCGGTGTCGGAGCCGCTGTCACGGACGAAGGCGATGCGCGAACCGTCGGGCGACCAGCGCGGCCGCGCGTCGATCGCGCTTGCATTGGTAAGCCGCCGGGCGACGCCGGTCTCCCGGTCCAGCAACCAGATCCAGCCCTGATGCGCGAAGGCGATCGTGGTCCCGTCAGGCGATGCGGCAGGATAGGTGGGGCCGGAAGTGAGGATCGGCAGGTTCTCCTGCTCGAGGTAGAGCTGATGCCCGAAGCCGTCGACCTTGGGATACTGATGGGTCCATTGCGCCGACACCGCCACCGGAGAAGCGAGCCAGGCCGCCGCCGCCAGAATGGCGAGGGGGCGTTTTCGGATCATCGTCATCAAGGTCACTTTCACTCGGGCACGGCGAGTGTCCCCCAAGCCGAAGGGCCTGACAATGGCGGCGAGGCCGGGCTCCATCGCAGACCGGCTTGCGGCCGTCTCATGAGTTCGCCGCCCTTTCGCATCCAGGAGAGGCCAGACTTCAGCCGTCCCGCCGCCGACCCTCGTCCGGAATGGCCGAGCCGGCCACCCAGCTGACCAATCCGGTCACGATCGCTGCCCCGATCCCGGCCCAGAGCCCGTCCACCACGAACCCGCCCAGCAGGCTGGCCACGATCCCGATCGTCGCGGCGTTCACCACCAGCAGGAACAGCCCGAAGGTGATCACCGTCAGAGGAAAGGTCACCAGCACCAGGATCGGCCGGACCACCGCATTGACCAACCCCAGCAGCACCGCCGCGGCGATCAGCGAGGCGGTCGACAGGAAGGCGACGCCCGGCACGACATAGGCCGCCAGCCAAAGCCCGAGGGCCGTCACCACCGCCTGCAGGATGAACCGGATCATCGTCGTTTCCCTCCGCCCGTCGCTGCCGTTCTGGTGCCTGATATCGCGAGGGCGCGGCGCGCTCGCAACCATTGTTGTTAGCGGAACCGTAGCGACCCATATGCGCTATTGCGACAAGCCTCCCCGGCGTCACTCTTAGAAGGATCACCCCCATGACCGACCAACGCATCGAAGGCGCCGCCAACGGCATCAGCGGCAAGCTTAAGAACGGCATCGGCACCCTGACCGGCGACACCAAGCTGCAGGTCGAAGGCAAGTTCGAAGAAGTGAAGGGCAAGGCGCTGGACGCCTATGGCCGCGCCATCGACAAGCTGGAGACCCTGTCCGAGCGCGCCCCCGCCGACCTGCGCGAGCCAGTCCGCACGGGTCTGGACTTCGCCCGTCGCAAGCCCCTGCTGACCACTGGCATTCTCGCCGGCCTCGCCTTCATCCTCGCCGGATCGGGCCGCCGTCGCGGCTGATCGGCCCACGCCAGACGAACGAAAGGCCCGGGATCGCTCCCGGGCCTTTTGCTTTGCCGCTGGCTGTCGCTAGACCGCCTCGCCGTCCACCGTTTCCTTGGCCGGCGCGCCGGCGGTCGGGGTGATGTCGAAGGCGATCTTGCCGTCCTTGAGCTCCACCTTGACGTGGCCGCCGCGCGTCAGGCGTCCGAAGAGGATGTCGTCGGCCAGCGGCTTCTTGATGTTTTCCTGGATGACCCGGCCCAGGGGGCGCGCGCCGTACAGTTCGTCGAAGCCGTTCTTGGCCAGCCAGTCCGCCGCGTCGTCGGTCAGCTCGATGGTGATGTTCCGATCCGCCAGCTGGGCTTCCAACTGCAGAACGAACTTGGTCACCACCTGACGGATCACTTCGGGCTGCAGCGCCTTGAAGCTGACCACGGCGTCCAGACGGTTCCGGAACTCCGGCGCGAACAGGCGCTGGATGGCCTTTTCGTCCTCGCCCTCGACCTTGCCGCGACCGAAGCCGATGGATGCGCGCGCATTGTCGGCGGCCCCGGCATTCGTCGTCATGATCAGGACGACGTTGCGGAAGTCGACCTTCTTGCCCACCGCGTCGGTCAGCATCCCGTTGTCCATCACCTGAAGCAGGATGTTGTAGACGTCGGGGTGTGCCTTCTCGATTTCGTCCAGCAGGACGACCGCGTGCGGGTGCTGATCGACGGCGTCAGTCAAAAGCCCGCCCTGGTCATGCCCGACATAACCCGGAGGGGCCCCGATCAGACGGCTGACGGTGTGGCGCTCCATGTATTCCGACATGTCGAAGCGCAGCATCTCGATGCCCAGCGTCGAAGCAAGCTGCTTGGCGACCTCGGTCTTGCCGACGCCGGTCGGACCCGCGAACAGGAAGGAGCCGATGGGCTTTTGCGGATCGCGCAGACCGGCGCGGGCCAGTTTCATGGCCGAGGCCACCTGCTCGATGGCCGCGTCCTGACCGAAGACGGCCCGATTCAGGTCCTTCTGCAGCTCGCGGAGCCCCTCGGTATCGGACTTGGAGACCGACTTGGGCGGAATCCGCGCCATCTTGGCGACGACGGCCTCGACCTCCTTCTGACCGATGACCTTCTTGCGCCGGGACTCAGGCAGCAGCATCTGCGACGCCCCAGCCTCGTCGATCACGTCGATCGCCTTGTCCGGCAGTTTCCGGTCGGTCATGTAGCGGGCCGATAGCTCGACCGCCGAGCGGATGGCCGCGTCGGTATAGCGCAGCTTGTGGTGGCCCTCGTAGGCGGTCTTCAGCCCCTTGAGGATCTTCACCGTGTCCTCGACTGTCGGCTCGTTGACGTCGATCTTCTGGAAGCGCCGGACCAGGGCCCGGTCCTTCTCGAAATGCTGGCGGTATTCCTTGTAGGTCGTCGAGCCCATGCAGCGCAGGCTGCCAGACGCCAGGGCGGGCTTCAGCAGATTGGACGCGTCCATCGCCCCGCCGGAGGTGGCGCCGGCACCGATCACCGTGTGGATCTCGTCGATGAACAGGATGGCGTCGTCGTGCGTCTCCAGTTCCTTGACGACCTGTTTCAGACGCTCCTCGAAGTCGCCGCGATAGCGGGTGCCGGCCAGCAGCGCGCCCATGTCGAGCGAATAGATGGTCGCGCCCTTCAGCACGTCCGGCACCTCGCCGTTGACGATCTTGCGCGCCAGGCCTTCGGCGATGGCGGTCTTGCCGACGCCGGGTTCGCCGACCAGCAGCGGGTTGTTCTTGGTCCGGCGGCACAGGATCTGGATCGAGCGTTCGACCTCGGCCATGCGACCGATCAGGGGGTCGATCTTGCCGTTACGCGACTTCTCGTTGAGGTCGACACAATAGGCTTCCAGCGCCTCCCCGCCCGATTTCACGGCGGCGGCGTCCTCGGCCTCTTCCGGCGACTGACCAGGCGCGGGCTTGGCGGGCCGGGTCTCGCCGGCTCCGGCCTTTTTGGCGATGCCGTGGGCGATGAAGTTGACCGCGTCGTACCGCGTCATGTCCTGCTCCTGCAGGAAATAGGCGGCATGGCTCTCGCGCTCGGAGAAGATGGCGACCAGGACGTTGGCGCCCGACACCTCTTCCCGGCCCGAGGACTGGACATGGATGACCGCGCGCTGGATCACGCGCTGGAAACCGGCCGTGGGCTTGGCGTCCTCGCCGTCGGAGGTCGCGAGCGCTGCCAGATCGGTATCCACGTACAGGGTCAGGGCCGTCTTCAACGCCGTCAGTTCGACGTTGCAGGCCTTCATCACCGCCCCTGCGTCCGGGTCGTCGACGAGGGCGAGCAGCAGATGTTCAAGGGTGGCGTACTCATGCCGACGCTCGTTGGCATAGGCCACGGCGCGGTGGAGGGTCTCTTCGAGAGGACGCGAAAATGAGGGCATGGGGAGGTTCCTCTCAGTCCTTTTCCATAGTGCATTGCAGAGGGTGCTGGTGACGGCGCGCCGTCTCAACCACCTGGGCGACCTTGGTCTCGGCCACTTCGTAGGTGAAGACGCCGCAGACCCCGACGCCATGCTGGTGCACGTGCAGCATGATCCGGGTCGCGTCCTCGCGGCTCTTTTGGAAGAACCGCTCCAGCACATAGACGACGAATTCCATCGGCGTGTAGTCGTCGTTCAGGATCAGCACCCGATACAGCGAGGGCTTCTGAAGCTTGGGTTTTGTCTCGGTGACGGTGGCGGCGCCGAGGCCGCCTCCCTGTTGTTCACCTGGTCGTCTCGACGGCATTCGTAATCCGGTGGGAGTTCGATGGATCAGATAGGGAATGATGGCCTGATTTGAAGGCGCGTCCAGTCACAGGTGACGTGAGACATGCGAAAAGGGCCCCGGCGTTCCCGCCGGGGCCCTCATCGTGCGACGATTTGGTCAGGTTTAACGGGCGGCCTGGAAAGTCTCGACGGTCGCGGTGACGCGCTCGTTGATGGGCTTCAGGCTGTCCTTGACCGATCCGGTCAGGGTCTCGGTCATCTTGGTGACCTCGGCCAGATAGGTTTCCATCGCCGACTTGGCGAAGTTGGTCTGCAGCTCGATCAGCTCCTGGACCGAACGGGCCTGCGACATGGTCTGGGCAGCGGCGACGCTGTGTTCCCAGCTGGTCTTGCCGTAGGACAGGGCCTGGGCCGACAGGGCCTCGGCGCCCTTCTGGGCGGCGGTGGCCGAGGCGGTCAGGGCCTCCAGGTTCGACTTGGAGTGGGCCGACAGCTCGGCGAGCGAAGCGGTGGTCTTTTCCATGCCTTCGCGCAGCGCCTTGGTACCGGCGGCCTGGGCGGTCTCGGCTTGGGCCTTGAACTGTTGGGTCTGGACCTTGGCGGCGGTGGTCGCCTGGTCGACGGTCTTCTTGATGGTCTCGGCGGTGTCAGCCATGGGAATTCTCCTGAACCAGATGGGTCGCGGTTGGTCCGCGTGATGCTTTCCCGCCCCAGGCGATTCCGGGGCGACGCGGCTCATATGGTGCAAGTGCTAACACAGGTCAAGGCGTTTTTGTTGCACTGCACAATGACAGCGGTGTCCAACTCGCGCGTCAGGCTTTCGCTGTTCAAATCCGCGTTGACCTCTGCTTAACCCACGTGAAACCTGCGACCCTCATGCTAGGCTGACATCAGCGTCGCGCCGGGGGGCCGTCGTCGCGTCACGAATGAACGAGGCGAGTTGCCGATGATGCGTGTTTGGTCCGAACCTCGTCGCCTGATGGCCGCGCTGGCGATCCTCGTCCTGATCGCAGCGACGGGTTTCAGCGCGTGGTCGCAGGTCCAGGCCCAGTCCGGCGAGAACACCCGCTATGCGGCCATCGTCGTTGATGCCGGCACCGGCGAAGTTCTGTTCGGACGCCACGCCGACAGCCGTCGCTATCCGGCCTCGATCACCAAGGTGATGACGCTCTATCTCGCGTTCGAGGCGCTGGAGCGGGGTCAGGTCAACGTCGATGACGTGATCACCGTGTCCCCTCTGGCGGCATCGCAGCCTCCGTCCAAGCTGGGACTGGCCGCCGGCCAGACCATTCGGCTGGACGACGCCATGCGGGCGACCGCCGTCCGCTCCGCCAACGACATGGCCGTGGTCGTCGCCGAGCACATCGGCGGCTCCCAGGCCCGCTTCGCTTCGATGATGACCCTGAAGGCGCAGGAACTGGGCATGACCCAGACCCGCTACGTCAACCCGAACGGCCTTCCCGACAGCCGCCAGCTGACCTCGGCGCGCGATCTGGCCATCCTGGCGCGCGCCGCCATGCGGGACTACCCGCAGTACTATGCTTATTTCGGCCAGCATGACTGGGCCTACGAAGGGCGTGGCTATCGCAACACAAACGGGCTGCTGCATTCCGGTAACGGCTACGATGGCATCAAGACCGGCTTCACCAATGCCTCGGGTTACAATCTGGCGGCCTCGGCGGTGCGCGACGGGCGCCGGCTGATCACCATCGTGCTGGGTGGCCGCTCCAGCGCCACGCGCAACGCCCACGTCGCCGAACTGATGGACATCGGCTTCGAGGTCGAGCGCCGTCGGGCGGCCGGTGAGCGGATCCAGGTCGCGCAGGCCTTCTTCGAGGCGCGTGGCTTCGGCGTCGGCGGACCTGACACCGGGGCTCCCGTCGCCTATGCGGCCCTGAATGGCGCTCCGGCCGGAGAAGACGAGGCCGGCCAAGGCTCGAGCAGCGTGGCCTACACCTCCCTGCCGGCGTCCGCAGTTCCTACGCCCGTGACGGTCTCCTCCAGCCCGGTCCCAAGCCCGCCCGCCGGCTATACACGCGCGGTCCCCCAGCCCGCCCCCGTCGAACGCGCGCCTGTCGAGCGTGCCCCGATTGAGCGGGCCGAAGCGACGCCTCCGCGGCCTGCCAACCTGACCGCCAGCCTGAACGCCGGCGTGGCGACCGGCGCGGTGCTGAACCGGAATGCGGCCACGACGACGTCGCGTCCTCCCGCCGCCGCGCGACCACCCGCCGCGCCTGCCCGGCCGGCCGCCGAGCGCTGGAGCGTGCAGGTCGGGGCCTTCCGCGACGAAACGGTGGCGACCGAATGGCTGACCGAGGTCAACCGCCGCTTCCGCAGCCAGTTCGCCAGCGCCGAACGCACGGTCGCGTCCGCCGCCGGCTGGCACCGGTCGCGCTTCACCGGTCTGACCCAGTCCGCCGCCGAGGCCGCCTGCGCCGCCCTGGCCGAGCGCCGCGTCACCTGCATGGTCGTCCGACCCGGCGGCTGAGCCTCAGCGTTTGCGGAAACGCGCGGCTTCGGCTGCGAGTCCCGCGCCCCAGGCGTCGCGTTCCTCGGCCAGTTCCGGCACGAACGGCGCGTCGGGCAGGCGTCCGGCGACACCCCGCATCGCCAGCGCCAGCGGCTCTGCCATCTGAGCCAGCATTCGCAAGGGTCGCCCCTTCGCGTCCCGCACGTCCCAGCCCTCGGCCGCGAAGGCGTCAATCTGTTCCAGGGGCGGAAGCCGCTCGATGCCGTCCCAGTCCTCGGGCCGGGCCGCCCCCTCGGCCTCGTCGCCGGTCAGTCCGAAAACGTCGCTCAGGCAGGCATCGACCTCTGGGAACTCGTCGCGGCGCGTGGGGTCGGCATAGCCCGGCTTCATCAGGGCCTTGGCCTCCAGGTCGGAGACCCCGGGAAGGTCGATCAGTCTGCGTGTCTGGGTCATGGTGATCGTCTAGCGCAACTCGACCCGCCGGGCACCGGACGGAATGGCGAGTTCGCGGCCTGACCAGGTCGCCGGGCGTCCATCGATACGGGCCCTCGTCGGCGGGGCCCGGTCGTCTGGCCAAGTCAGAACGAACCCGCCCGGGGGTCTGGCGGCACCGCTCAGGGTCAACACGGTCGCTCCCGCCCGGTGCCGGAGCGAATAGGACAGGGAGCCATAGGGCGTCTGCACGTCCCGGACCCCGATACCGGTGGGGCTGTCGATCCAGCGCAGGGGCACGCCGGCCCCGAGCACAAGGGCCCGGTCACCGTCCCGCTCGTACACGAACAGATCCAGCGCCGAGCGGATGTAGTCCGAGCTGATCCAGGCATGGGGCATGTCGCCGATAAAGCGCGGCTCGCGTAGATCGCGCCCCACGACTTCGGCCCACCCGTTCCAGGCCTGGGGCCGGCGGTCGGCGAAGAAGAAATCCAGCGCCTCCAGCGCCCGCTCGCGCTGACCCAGCCGGACCAGGGCTCCGACATTCCGGAGCTCATAGGGGGTGTAGTCCCGCCAGGCGGCGCGGTTCGCGGCACGGGCCTGGAAGTTCGACCAGTAGCGGTCGAAGGTGTTGGCCAGCAGGGTCTGTGGCAGCTGGTTCTGCAGCCCGCCGGGCGACAGGCCGATGGTGGTGGAGGTGGCGTCGAAGTCGCCCCGGTCGGCCGCTCCCGCGATCCAGTCGATGCCGTGGTGGGCGGCGGTGGCCTCTATCGAGGCGAGGACGTCGGTCAGGAACTGCTGGCGGGCGACCTCGTAGCGGTCGGCGGCGGCGGTGTCGCCCAGCCTCCGGGCGATGAACACCGCGTCGCGGTAGCCGAGCAGGCCCCAGAAGTTGTCCCAGTTGGAATAGGCGGGCCGGTCCGAATAGCCCTCGTGGCTGATGGAGGGCGGAAGCAGGCCGTAGAAGTGGCGGCGGTCGGGGGTCTGGTTCTCGGCCACACGGGTCGAGGCGCGCAGCTCGTCCATGTAGCGGATCGCGCCCTGGACCTGGGGCCAGACGGCGCGCAGCTGGGTCTCGTCGCCGGTGTAGCGATAGGTCTCGGCCGCCAGGAAGACGAACTCCCCGTGGCTGTCGTTCTCGGGCACCGGGTCGGCCCCGCGCGCGTCGACGCAACAAGGCACCTTGCCGTTGTCGAAGACGAACGGCGCGTACCAGGCCAGATAGTCCTGGCTGAGCGCGGCGTGGCCCAGCCGGTTCAGCCCCTCGGCCATCATGGCCCCGTCGCGGATCCAGGAACGGTTGTAGCTGCGCGTGCCGGGCTGGAGGATCGGCCCCTGCCGGGACATCAGCATGTGGGCCAGCGAGGACTTCATCGTGTCCTCGATGCGCTGGGCTTCGGGTGGCACAATCAGGTCGAAGCGATCGAGCTTCTCGCGCCAGGCGGCGGCGATGCGCGACTGGACCGTGTCGAGGGCGGCCTCGACCGAACCGGTGGCCGGCAGGGCCGGGCGTTCTCCGGCCAGAGCCGCGACCCAACCGAAAGTCCGGGTCTCGCCGGGCTGCAGCGTCACGGAATACATCAAGGCCCCGGCCATCAGTCCCGTGCGGTCCGACTCGACCACGGCGTCGCGCGGCGCGTCGGGCCCGCGCGCCAGCAGGCTCTGCGGATCGGCCCCGCCCTGGAACGTCGCCAGCCGCGCCTCGTCGGGCTGAACCAGAGGCAGCACGCGCAGGGCGTCATTCAGCACCAGCTCGGCCCCGTTCCACTGAATCTGCTCCAGCGGCGACGCACCGCCCGGCACGGCCAGGAACTGGACGGGGCCGTTGACCTGCATCGGCCGCGCCATCAGGGCCAGTGTCAGCGTCCGCTCGCGAGCCGATGAGTTGGTCAGGTCGTAACGGCCGTACAGCGAGGCCGCGTCTGGCGAGCCCTCAGCCATGGCGGTGATCGTCAACGTCCAGTCGTCGTGGGACCAGGTGACGGTGGGGATCGGCAGATCGTCATCGATCAGCGCCTGATCGATGCGCACATCGGCCCAGGTCACCAGCCGACCGTTGTCCAGCACGAACGGCTCGATCGACGGCCCGCCGCGCTTCAGTTCGATCGCGCCGTCCTCGGAGATCAGGCCGCTTTCGCCGCCGCCGTCGACGCCGACCAGGGTCCAGTAGGGCTGCTCGCCGCGAAACCCGCGCGGATACAGCCCGCGCCGGCTACGGTCGGCGATGGCGGTGAGGAAGGCGGTGCGGCTTTCGCCGAAGGCCAGCGGCTCGATGCGCAGGTCCGCCAGGCCGTAGCCGGTATCCGCTCCGCCAGCGCCGCCGAACCCGGCCCCCATCTGGCCCGAGGCGGGGGCCGGCACCGGCTCGATCAAATCCAGCCTGAGCCACCGGGCCGAGGCCTCTCTCGTCATCAGCCAGTCGGTCCCGCCGTCGCCGTCGTCGACGCGGGCCAGCTCGCGCCATGCTCGCCGGTCCGACGACGCCAGCAGGCGATATCGCGATGCCGCCCGCCCTTCGACCCAGCCCAGGCTCACCCCGCCGAACTCGCGTTCGTACCCCAGATCGAGCGTCAGGCTCTGCGGCCCCTGCCTCTGGGTGATCCATGCGCTGCGTGGGTCATCATCCACAGCGAGCGACGCGCTTGAGTTTCCATCTTCACTCGACGCCTCGGCGACCGGGCGGGGCGGCACCGAGGGCTCCGGCGGCAAGGTCCGCAGGGTCAGGTCGTCGATCTCGACAAAGCCTTGTCCGCCCTCGCCCGCCACGACGACGAACTCGATCCGCTCGGCTCCCCGGAACGTCCTGTCGGGCTTCGGGCCCCAGGCCCAGACGATCTGCCGCCGCTTGATGACCACGTCGGTCCATTCGCCGGGGAAGGCGTAGCGGGTCAGCTGGCGCCAATGGACGTTCTCGCCCGACGCATCGGTGAACTTGATCTCGAACGTGTTGGTCGGCCCCTCGCCCCGGACCCGGAAGCGGATTTCGAAATTCTCGGGGGCCTCGAACAACAGCGGGCGAGCGGCGAAGGCATAACCCGACCGGCCGTTGAAATCGTAGTCCAGCCGCAGCGCCTCGCCGCGCTCGCTATCGACGGATCGGATCGTCGAGGAGACGTCGGTAGAAGCGTCGGCGGTCCAGGGAGACAGGTCCTCGAAGGCGTCGAGGGTCCGGGTGGTCTGGGCCTCGGCCGCCGGAGCCAGCAGCAGAACAAGCGCGATCAACCCGCTGAACAGACGCATACTCAACCCTTCACACTGCCCGCCAGCATGCCGCGGATGTAGAACCGCTGGAGCGCCAGAAACAGCACCAACACCGGCGCGACGGTGATCACCGCCCCCGCCATCATCATCTCCACATCCTGGACATGCTCGCGCGACAGGGCGGCCAGAGCGACCGGCAGGGTGTAGTTAGACTGGTCCGTCAGCACGATCAGCGGCCACAGGAAGTCGTTCCAGCTGCCCAGAAAGACGAACAGGCCCAGCGTCACCAGGATGGGCGTGAGGGTCGGCAGGACGATGCGGCGAAAGATCTGGCCCTCGCTAGCCCCATCGACACGCGCGGCCTCCAGCATCTCGTCGGGGATGGACAAGGCATACTGGCGCACCAGGAACAGGCCGAAGATCGACGCCAGCCACGGCACCAGCGCCCCGGCATAGGTGTTCACCAGGCCCACCGACTTCAGCATCAGGAACAGCGGCAGGGTGCCGATCTGCGCCGGCACCACCAGGGCCGCGATCAAGAGCTGAAATGTCCGGTCGCGGCCTGCGAATCTCAGCTTGGCGAAGGCGTATCCCGCCGGCACGGTGAACAGCAGGGCCAGCAACGTCGCCAGGGTGGCCAGGGCGAAGCTGTTCCAGACATAGCGGCCCATGCCGCGCTCCACGAACAACTCGCGATAATGCTCCAGCGTCGGCTGCGAGGGCAGCAGTGGCGGGGGAAAGGTGGCCGCCTCACCGCTGGACATGAAGCTGACCGACACCATCCAGGCCAGCGGAAACAGCACGACCAGACCGATCGCGGCGACGCCGATGTTCATGGCGATCTGGCGGGGCGTCATGTGTGATCCCCGCCCAGCCGCCGCGACACGGCCAGCTGCACCATGGTCACCGCGAAGATGCACAGGAACAGGACGAAGGCGACGGCCGAGGCAGACCCTAGGTTCCACCATTTGAAGCCCTCTTCGTACATGAAGTAGAGCACCGTCACGGTCGACTGGGCGGGGCCCCCTTGCGTCATCACATAGGGCTCGGCGAACAGCTGGAAGAATCCCGCGACCGAGATGATCGACACCAGCAGCAGCGTCGGTGAAATGGCCGGCAGGGTCACGTGCCGGAACCGGCTCCAGGCCCCTGCCCCGTCGATCCGCGCCGCCTCATGCAGTTCGTCCGGCACGGTCTGCAGCACGGCCAGGAAGATCAGCATATTGTAGCCGAAGCTCTTCCAAACGACGAACAGCAGGATGGCCGGGATGGAGGTCGCCGGATCACCTAGCCAGTCGACGGCAGGCAGGCCCAGCGACGTCAGCGCCCAGTTGATGATGCCGTAGCGCGTGTTCAGCAGGTAGTTCCACAGCACCGCCGTGGCCACGAGCGTCGTCACGAACGGAGCGAAGAAGACCACCCGCCACATCGGTCGCCACTTCACCGTCCGCGCGTTCAGCAAAAGCGCGGCCCCCAGGGACGCCGCGATCGACAGGGGCACGCCGATCCCGGCGAACAGCACCGTGTTCTTCATCGCCTGCCAGAACAGAGGATTGGTCAGCAGCCGCTGATAGTTCTCGATCCCGACGAAGCGCAGGTTGGCCAGATCGGCCAGGGCATAGATGTCGAAGTCGGTCAGGCTGAGGAACAGCGACGACACGACTGGCACCGCGAAGAACACCACGATGGCGATCAGGGCCGGCGCGACGAATCCCCATGCGGCGCGCTCCCGGGCAGCGATCATGGGCGGCCCCGATCCAGCATCCACCTACGCTTTTCCAGCAGGCGGTCGGCGCGTCGGTCGATCTCGCGGGAGGCCTCGGCGACAGTGAACTCGCCGCGCACCATGCGTTCGGCGACGATCTGCATTTCGGTGACGATCCGTTCCCACTCGGGCACCTTGGGAACAGCTCTGGCCCGTTCCAGCTGCCCGCCGAAGGCCGTGACATAAGGGTCCGAGGCGACCTTGGGGGCCGACCATGCCGAGGGGCGCGCAGGCAGACTGCCGGTGATCACGTTGAACTCGGCCTGCACCGTGGGGTCAGACAGGTAGCGCACCAGTTTCCACGCCGCCTCCTGGTTGGGCGAGGAGCGGAAGACGGCGAGCGAAGATCCTCCAGGGGCCGATGCACCCGGGCCCGTCGGACCGGGCACTCCAGCCGTCGTCCAGTGCGGCTGGATTTCGGACGGCAGACGGGACTTCATGTCGCCAATGGTCCAGGGACCTGAGAAGTAGAAGCTGAACCACCCGCGCGCGAACTCGGTCCAGACGTTCGAGATCTGCGACGCCGACGCGACCGGGGCCAGGCCTTCGTCGAACAGGCTCTTGTAGAAGGCCAGCGCCGCCTGAAACGACGGGCTGGCGAAGTTGCCGCGCGCATCCTGATCGCGAAGCAATGATTGATCGCCCTGAAGTCCAAACGTCAGAAGCTGCTCGAACTCATTGACTGGCAGGAGGATTGCGTACTTTTCAGGTCCGACGACGCGCTTGACCGCGTGCATGGCCTGCTTCCATTCCGACCAAGTGGTCGGCATCGCGTCAAAGCCCGCCTGGGCCAGAAGATCGGTGCGATGAAAGATCAGACGGGTGTCGACATACCAGGGGGTGGCGACGGCCCGGCCTTCGATGCGATTGGTCTCCAGCACGGCCGCGAATTGATCCGACAGAAGGTCGGCCGCCTCGGGCGGGGTCGGCGACAGGGCCCCGATGGCCGCCATCTCGGCCACCCAGGTGTTGCCGATCTGGCTGACGTCCGGCAGCGAGTTTCCCGCATAGCCGGTCAGCAGCTTCTGGTGCGCCGCCGTCCAGGGCTGAGGCTGAACCTCGACCTTGATCGCGGGGTTGGCCGCCTCGAAGGCCGGGATCAGGCGGGGGACATTGGTCCCCTCATTACCCATCGCCCAGAAGGTCAGGTGCGTGATCCCGTCGTTCCGCCCGCAACCCGTCAGCGTCGCGCCCGCGCCTGCCATCAGTCCCAGCGCGGCACGGCGATCGATCATGCGTCCAGCCAGCCGCCGGTGAAGCCCGCCCGCTCCAGACCGCGCCTCAGGTTCGGCTCGCCCCGCATAAAGCGCCAGATCAGGTCCGAGCGCCCGTTCTCGATCATGGCCACGATCGGCCCCTGGTCGATGCCGAGGTAGTCTCCATCGACCCAGCCGACCCCCGGAACGATCCGCCCGTGCTGCAACCGCCCTTCCCGCTCCGTCAGGGTCGGGTTGAAGCTGTCAAGGAATCCGAACTCGGCGTAGATCGCTTCGCCATAGCGGGCCTTCATGGCCTTCAGACAGGCGGTCACGGCCGAGGGCGCGAACGGATAGCTGGCCATCGCGGCCGTTGGCGCGATGGTGCCGTCATCGCGCTCGCCCGGGCCGCGCGCGGAATAGCTGAAGAACTCCCGTTCCCGCGCGTCGATGACCTGTTTGAAATCGCCTGGCCCGTCGCACGCCGTCAGGCCCCAGACCTCGGCGGAATAGCCGTCCCACCCGCCGGGATTGGTGATCGCATAGCTCCGCTGGGCCTGAACCGCGCGCACGCTGTTCTGGAAATAGTCGAACGGCCCGATCTCGGCTGACTTGGCCCGCATCCATGCGTCGCGGATGCCGCGATAGTCGACGAACATGTGGCTGTACTGATGCCCGAACATCGGCGCGAAATGCAGATGGGCCGAACCATAGTCTTCCGTCCAGCTCCGGTCGTAGACGCTGCACCACTCGTCCCAGACGGAGGCGGGCACCGCATGGGTCCGACTGCCGATCGCCAGCAGCAGGGTCAGCATCCCTTCGTTGTAGATGTGCCAGTCCGCCGGGATGAAGCCCGTCTCCGGGTGCCAGCCCATGCTGATCCGGTTCGGCCGCACGACGGCCCAGTCCCACTCGACGCGGTCGTAGACGGCCTGGGCCAGACGCCGGATCTCGGCCTCGTCCGCGAGGTCGCCGTCGAAGTAGCGGGCCGCGAACAGCATCCCGCCCAGCAGCAACGTCGTGTCCACGGTCGACAGTTCGACCTGGCCGAAGCGATGGCCCGTCCGCATGTCGAGGAAGTGGTAGAAGAAACCCTTGTGGCCGGTGACGCCGGACGCTTCCGGGCCCTGAGGCGCGTCATGGAAGAAGCGCACGGTGTTCAGCGTGCGCGCCCTCGCCTCCTCGCGGCTCATCCAGCCGTTCTCGACGCCCACCGGCCAGCAGGCCAGGGCGAACCCGACGGCCGCGACCGAGCAGAAGGACTGCGTCGGCCACCGATCCGGCGTCAGGCCGCGCTCCCGATCCGTCACCTGGACGAACCAGTCGAAGGTGCGTCGCTGAAGCTCGGCGACCTCGGGGTCCAGCGGGACCGATGCCATGCTCGACGGCCCGGTCGCGCACCCGCTGGTCAGCAGGGCGGCGACCGCGCCGGTGCTCATCATAAATCCGCGACGATCCATGCCGCTCCTTCTACGCTAACGCCCCCGCGCCTTACAGAAAATGCGGCCGCCCCCGGCAATGCAGGAGCGGCCAGTCTCAGGAGAGTGGGGTCAGAAGCTGTAGCGGAAGCCCAGCTGGAAGGTCCGCGTGGGGAAGAGGACACGGGAGGGTCGGCCGAACTGCGGGTTCGGATTGGTCGCAGAGCCAGTCCCGTCGCCGAAGCCCGCGTAGTTGTAGAAGTCGAAGATGTTGATGGCGTCGACGAAGAGCTGCAGCTCCGAGGCGTTCCAGAGCTCGAACGTCTTAGTCAGCCGGAGGTCCAGGTTCCGGTAGGCGAAAGCGTCCGGGATGATGAAGTTGTCGGTCGGCGGCCGTCCGGCGTTGGGGCGGATCAGGAAGTCGGGGGAGTCCGTCCGGGTGTCGTCGAAGATCGTGTAGGGCGTGCCTGACCCGAGCGTCAGGATGCCAGAGAGCTGGAAGTCCCAGGGCAGGTCGACGATCCCGTTTGCCACGATCCTGTGCTCCTCGTCGTTGGACGTCGGACGGACCGGTGACGTTTCGACGCTGAAGCAGTCGAAGCAGAAGGTGTCGTTCCCGCCGTTCTGCTCGGAGTTCGACAGGGTATAGGCGATGTTCAGGCCCCAGCCGCTGTCGCGCGTATAGGCCTTGTCCGCTTTCAGATAGAGGGCAGTGAACTCCCGTTCCTTGTTGTGGTCGGAGACCAGATAGGTCCGATAGGGGTTGGTGCCTCCCGGCGAGCAGAAGCCACCGTTGTCCTCAAAGGCGGGGTTGTCGCCGTCGATGGCCGGGCGAGTCGATTCGCGGCAGCGGTTCAGATACTGCCAGGTGAACTCGTTCTCCGTCTTGCCGTAAGCCAGGGTGACCTCGGTCTGCCAGTCCCCCAGCCGCTGTCGAACGCCGAGGTTGAACTGGTCCGTGCGGGGGGGCTCGAAGTCGTTCTTGAGCAGGAAGGCCTCCCCTCGGGCTGGGATGGCCGAGAAGATCGGAATGAGGCCCTCGGCCGTCCGGTAGGACTCTTGCCACAGGATGGGGTCGTTGGGCTCGCCAGTCGCCTGGCCCGCCGGTCGGCCCGTCGTGCTGAAGAAGGCGTTCTGACGGATGTTGGCGGGGCCGGCGATCTCATCGAACGCGAAGTTGAAGTTGACCCTGTCGTAATAGCGGCCCGCGCCCCCGAAGACGACGGTCGAGCGATCGCCGAACACATCGTAGGAGAAACCGATCCGGGGCTGGAAGGCACCGGTGAAGGCGTCTCGGTCGTCGCCGGTGGAGAAGTAATCCCCGGCGTTGAACCAGCTGGGCACATAGCCTGCCACCTTGCCACCGTCGGTGGATGCGATCCACTGATCCAGCCCCGTGCGGACATTGGCGGGGGTCACGTAGTCCTTGTTGTTGGCGTTGGTCTCATAGTCCCAACGGAGACCGATATTGATCTCCAATTGATCGGTGATGCGCCAATCGTCCTGGATGTAGAGGCCGATCACCGTGTTCTCGATCGAGAAGTCCGGCGTCTCCCGACCCAGCTCGATACGATAGGGAACGGTAGTGCTGCCGCTCAGTTCGGGCCGGCCGTCGACATCGAAGAACAGCTGCGGATTGCTGCCGAACGACCTGAAGACATCATAGGTCTGGAGCGAGACCTTGGCGCCCAGCTTGATCGTGTGGAAGCCGTTGAAGTCGACCTCATTGAAGGTGAGGTCGTTGCGGAACGTCAGAGCCTCATCGGTGATGTCCTGAGTGCTGTCCCGACCCCCGATGTTGAGGACCTCGCGGCCCCCGAACCGATCGGGCTGAAATCCCGGCGTATTCTGATCCGAGTCCGTGAACAGGCGGTAGAACTGCCCGACATCGCTGAAATTCAGGGCCCCGGGATTGTAGTTGTAACGGCGGAAATCGACGGCCAGTTCGTTGGTGAGGAGGTCGGTCTGCCACTGCCAGCGCAGGTTGCTGCTCAGGGTATCTTGAGCGAGTGCGGTCGCTCTCTCGAAGGCGTTGGCTCCGCCGACATCCCGGATGTCCTGCTCGTCGCGATAGGTCACGCTCCAATCGACCAGATGACCTTCGGCCGGCTGCCAGCTCAGCTTGCCGAAGAACAGGTCCTCTTCGAAGGGCGTGGCGAAGGCGCCGATGAAATCCGCGAACGTCTGGGTGAACCGGGGTTCCTGGACGCCCAGATTGACCACCGCGGCGCGGTTCTCTTCCTTCCGTTCGTAAGTGCCGAAGAAGTGGAGCCGGTCGCGGATGATGGGGCCGCCGAGGGCGAAACCGTACTGTTGCACCTCGAGGTCGGGCTGAACGTCACCGTTCCGCCGACCGAAGACGTCCTGCTCGATGAAGCTCTGGTCCCGATAGGTGCCGAAGATCTCGCCGGTGAACTCGTTGGTGCCCGAACGCGTCACGGCTGTGATGATGGCGGAAGAGGCCTGCTCGTACTCGGCCTTGAAGTTCTGGCTGACGACGCGGAATTCCTGGATGCCGGCCTGGGGGAAAGGATTACCCCGGCTGTCGTCCTGACCGATGATGCCGCCGGCGATGACGTTGGACTTCAGGCTGGCGCCGTCGATGAAGGCGTTGACCGACTCAGCGCGCTGCCCGCCTGCGGTGATCGTCTGCTCGTTTTCATCCAATGACGTCCGCACCCCCGGAGCCAAGCCCGCGAAGTTTAGGAAGTTGCGGTTGATCTGCGGCAGGGTCTGGATCTGCTGGGTCGTGACGTTGGTCGCGTTCTCCGGCGTGCGGACTTCGACCAGCCGGCGGCCGACGACCACGATGTCGTCGACGGTGGAGGCCCCCTCACCCGCCGACGCCGTGACGACGTCGCCAACGTCCAGGTCCAGGTCGCCGACCTGACCCACGCCGATGCTGACGGTGTCGCTGGCGGTCTCGCCCTCGCTGGTTGTGACTGTGACCTCGTACGAGCCGGGTCGCAGGCCCGACAGCACATAGGTGCCAGACGCGTTGGTGCTCGTACGCGAGGTAAAGCCGCTGGCGGTGTCGCGCGCGACCACCTGGGCTCCGGCCTCCACCCCCGGGCCATCGGTCACCGAGCCACGCAGCGTGGCCCCTGTCACCTGCGCCGACGCGGTCGAAGCCAGGCTGAGGCCTGCCACGAGAGCGAGAGCAGAAGTCGCGGCCAAGGCGCGGCAGCGCACGCTGGGACTGATCATGTTCGGTCTCCGGACAAGGGGGATTGAGGGGCGGGTTCGGTGCGTTCGCCGATGGTCGACTGGCGCACGACGAGGCGGGGGCTGATGATCTCGCAGCCCTCGGCCGACAGATCGTCGGGCTGCGTCGCCGAGGCGATCAGGGCGACCAGACGCTCGACCGCGCGACGGCCGGTCTCGGCGATCTCGATACGCATGGTGGTCAGGGCGGGTCGCACCAGGGCGGCGATCGGCACGTCGTCGAAGCCGACCACAGCGACGTCTTCCGGAACCCGCACGCCGGCGTCCTGCATGGCCAGCAAGGCTCCGACGGCCATCATGTCGTTGCCGGCGAAGACGGCTTCCGGTCGGACCCCTTCCGCCAGAAGGTCGCGCATCGCCTGATGGCCGGACGCCTGGGTGAAGTTTCCGGGGACGATCATCGGTGTACAACCTGCCGCGTGCATCGCTTCGGAGTATCCGGCCTGTCGGTCGCGGGCCTCGAGATTGCCCTGAGGGCCGCCGATATGGGCGATCCGCCGGTAGCCGAGCGAAAGCAGATGCTCGACCGCCGCGCGCGCCCCTCCGATGTTGTCGACAACGATCGAGGGCCGCCCGGCCTCGTTGACCCCACCGTTCATCAACAGCACGGGCAGACGCCCCGCCAGGTTGGCGGCCAGGTTGGCGGCGTCGAGGTGCGGAGACAGGACAATCAGTCCATCAACGCGCCCGCGCATCGACCGGATGGCGGCGGCGGCGTCGCTGGCATCGTCATGCGAGCTGGAGACGATCAGATGTAGACCCGCCGCGCGCGCGGCGACATCCATCCCGCGTATCAACTCCGAAAAGAACTCACCAAACAGGTCCGGCAGGATGACGCCGACCGTGTCCGTGCGGTTGGTCGAAAGGCTGCGGGCACCCGAATGGGGCACATAGGACAGCGCCTCTACGGCCTCCAGCACTCTCAGTCGCGTCGGCTCTGCGACTACGCCCGCACCGGTCAGGACGCGGGACACCGAGGCGACGGACACCTTGGCGCGCTCGGCGACGTCACGGATCGTGGCGGGCTTCATGCACGCCTCCGCTGGGCGGCATGGTGGCGTCGGTCCCGGGGCGGACGAAGAATCAAGGTGTGAGTCCTGAAGGTTTCCGGTCGTTCCAGCCTCCTTGGCGGAGGTCCGTCGACAGATGTGTAATCGGTTACATGACACATCGGAAAGGCACCCCGCAAGTGCCCCAGTTTCGACACACCTGGGATTTCATCCCTCCCGCGCGGCCACGCTTGCCGTCGACGTCAGGCTTTTCAGGGCGCTAGGGCCGGACACGGCCGTAGAAGGCCTCGATCAGATTCAGTCGCTCCTGGTAGGGCACCGGTCGCGGGACTGGCCCGTCGTTTCCGAACTCGATCAGAAGATCCTCGCTTGCGAACCTCGGCCATGCCGGACGTTGCGCCCCGTTCGGATCTCCCGATGTGGCGAAACGGGTCCAGTAGTCTGCGATGAGGGTGGCGGCGCGCTGGTCCCGTTCGCCCATCGGCCGTCCCACGGTGTGAAGATTGTCGAAAACGTAGGGACGCTCGGACGCGTGGGTCGCGCCCCCGCTCGGCTCGGGGTTCGACGCGGCGACCACGTCGAACCGGTAGAGGAAAGTCGGGTGCCCGGCGCGCGCATGAAGCCTGGCCAGATGACGCGCCGGCTCGTTGAAGACCAGGTCACTGACGACGGAGGCGTCGTAGCCGTCCTGCCCGCCGTAGGCCGCGACCAGCTCGTCACGCTCCGCATCAGTCAGGGCGTCGTCGATCCGGCCGTAAGCGCCGGCGTTAGCCGGACGGATCCACCAGAACTCGGCGCTGTTGGTGCCCAGAATCAGAGGCACCGGGGCCTGCCGGCCGGCGGCGAAGGCCTCGACGACGTCTTCGGGCACGATCGCGCCATCGACGATCAGATTGTCGGAATAGAAGGCGGGCTGGGGCGTCAGGAGGCGCTCTGCGGGCAGGGCTCGAAGCTGATCGGCAGTGACGTCGAGCATCCCGGCTTCGCGCGCGAAGGCCCGGCCCAGGCTCTGGGCCGACGGATGCCCAGGCCGGTCCTCGACGAGAAGCGCAGAGCGTTGCCGTCCCAGACCCGATTGCACGATCGCCCGGTGAAACAGGCCGCGCGCGCCGGGGGCGACCATCAACTGCATCACCGCGGCACCGCCGGCCGACTCGCCGAAGATCGTCACGGCACCCGGATCGCCGCCCAATGCCTCGATGTTGTCCCGAACCCACGACAGGGCAGCGATCTGGTCCATCACGCCATAGTTGCCGGCCGGTTCGTCGTCACTCCGCTCGGCCGCGAGGGCGGGGTGGTCGAAAAAGCCCAGCCGTCCCAGTCGGTAGTTGATCGTGACCACCACGACCCCGCGTCGCGCCAGATTCGAGCCGTCGTATAGCGCGGCCGTACCCGAGCCGTTGTTGTAGCCGCCGCCGTGGATCCAGATCATGACCGGCAGGCGCTCGGCCGTCTCCGGGGCCCAGACGTTCAGGGTCAGACAATCCTCGCTCATGGGCAGCGGGCCGACGCCGGGATCGCCGTTGGCGGGGGGCTGAATGCAGATGGCACCGGGCGACGTGGCGTCTCTGGCGCCGTCCCAGGACGGAGCCGGCTGCGGGGGCCGCCATCTCAGCGCGCCGACAGGAGGCGCGGCGAACGGAATATTCTGAAACGACACGACCTCGCCGGCCCGCTCCCCGACCAGCCGCCCCTGCGTGAGGGCGACCTGGGGCGGACCGGATGCGGGCGCGACGAAGATTGACAAGGCGATTGCCAGGGTTGCGAAGGACATAGCCAACCCTAGCGGGCCGGTCCGGCAGGGCAATGACCGTCGGCCCATCTGGCGGAGGTTCAAAATCTGCACTACGGCTTGACTGTAGTGCGCGTGGGCGGAGGGTTTTCGATGACGACGGGGCTGGAGGGACGGCGCGTTCTGATCGTCGAGGATGAGGCGCTGGTCGCCATGCTTCTGGAAACCATGATCGAGGATATGGGGTGCCGCCCGGTGGGCCCTGTCGGAACGATCGACGAGGCGCTGGACGTCGTGGCCAACGACGGCGCGCTCGACGTCGCCCTGCTGGACGTCAACGTCGCCGGCCGCGACGTCTTCCCGGTCGCCGAGGCCCTGACGGCGAAGGGCGTGCCCTTCGTGTTCTCGACAGGCTATGGCGAGGGCGGGCTGGCGGATGCCTGGCGTGGACATCCGACCGTGCAGAAGCCCTTCACCGAAGCCGCGATCCGCGACGCCCTGCGCCGCTCGCTCGGCGTCAGCCTCGTCTGAGCCGCTTGAGCACAGCACGGGCCGCATTGTGTCCCGGCGCGCCGGTCACCCCGCCGCCAGGATGGGCGCCCGACCCGCAGAGATAAAGACCCGGCACGGGCATCCGGTAGTCGGCGTGCCCCAGCACAGGGCGCGCGCTGAACAGCTGATCCAGCGTGAGCCGGCCGTGGAAGATGTCTCCACCCACGAGGCCGAACCGCCGCTCGAGGTCCAGGGGCGTCAGAGCCATGCGACCGACCACCGAGGCCTTGAACCCCGGTGCCCAGCGCTCGACCGTGTCGATCATCAGATCGGCGACCGTGTCGCGGTGATCGTCCCAGCTGCGCCCGTGAGACAGGGTCGGCGCCACATGCTGGCAGAACAGGCTGGCGACATGGGCACCCGGCGGCGCGAGACTGTCGTCCAGGGTCGAGGGGATCAGCATCTCGATGATCGGATGCGACGACCATCCGGTCAGACGCGCCTCCGCATGGGCCCGGTCCATATAGTCGAGGCTGGGGGCCAGGATGATGCCCGCTGTCAGATGGTCGCCCGCTTCCGGACGAGCCGTGAACCTGGGCAACTCGGACAGGGCGACGTTCATCCGGACGGTGCCGGACCCCGAGGCATAGCGGCCCATCCGCTCGGTGAAATCGGCGGGGACGACCGCGGGATCAACAAGGCGGTCGAACAGCAAACGAGGATGGACGTTGGCCACGACCGCCCGAGCCCGGACCGCCTCGCCGCCAACCGTCGCCACGCCGACGGCCCTGCCCCGCTCCGTCAGGATCTCTGACACCTCCGCCCCGGTCCGGATGTCGACGCCGGCCTCGACGCATGCGGCCGCCATGGCCTGGGTGATCGCCCCCATGCCGCCGATGGCGTGACCCCAAGCACCGCGCTTGCCGTTCACCTCGCCGAACACGTGGTGCAGCAGCACATAGGCGGAGCCAGGCGTATAGGGGCTGGCATAGTTCCCCACGACGCTGTCGAAGCCGAACAACGCCTTGATCGGGTCGGTCTCGAACCAGCCGTCCAGCCAGTCACCCGCCGACTTGGCGAACAGGTCCAGCACATCGCGCCGCGCGGTCAGGTCCAGCCGACCCAGCCGCCGAGCCACGGAGGCCGATGACAGCAGCTCCGGCACGGCCTCGCGCCAGCCACCCTCCGGCAGGTTCGGCGGCGTCTCCAGGACCAGAGCCCGCAGCACATCCGCAACAGCCTCCAGTCGGCGTTCGTAGTCCGGAAGGCGCTCAGCATCGCGAGCGGAAAAGGTCGCCACCGATGCGGCGGTGCGCCCCTCGCCCGCCTCCAGAGCCCGCCCGTCGGGCAAGGGCAGAAAGTTCGACATTCTGCGCTCGACGATGCGCAGTCCGTGCCGCGCCAGAGCCATGTCGTCGATCACCTTCGGATTCAGCAGGCTGACGGTGTAGCTGGCGGTCGAGTTGCGAAATCCGGGATGAAACGTCTCGGTGACCGCGGCCCCGCCGATGACGTCCCGCCGCTCCAGCACGACGACCTTCAGCCCGGCACGCGCCAGGTAGAAGGCACAGACCAGCCCGTTGTGCCCGCCGCCGATGATGGCGATGTCGGTGTCGGTCGAGGTTGCCATTCCGGAAAGGCTCTAGCACGACCGATGGCCGGGCCAAGGTCGCGACCGGTCAGCGCGGCGGCAGCCATGAGGAGATGAAAACCCAGGCCTGGAACAGCCAGCCCAACCAAACGATTAGGATAAGGCCTAACTCGAAGCGCAGCCGGCCGCGGGGCAGAGAATCGCGCATGCGAAACCTTAGCGCGCAGGCTTCAAAAATCTACCTGTGGTTGAGGACTTGGAGTGGCGCGCGGGCGAGTGTCGTCAGGCTGGAGGATCCTGTCACGAAGCAGACGGTGCGCAGCTGTCGCGAAAGACCGTCGAAATGCGCGACGACCGCCTCGGTGGAAAGGGTCGCCGCCTTCAGCACGCCTGCGGCCTGCCCCACCAAATCGGCTCCAAGACGGATTGCCTTGGCCGCGTCCACGCCGTTCCTCACGCCACCGGAACCGATGATCAAGGCGGTGGGACAGGCGCTTCGCACATCGGCGATGGCCTGCGCCGTCGGAATGCCCCAGTCGGCGAAGGCGAGGGCGTGGGCCTTGTCGGCCGGCTCGGTGGCCCGCTCGCCCTCGATAAGACCCCAGTTGGCTCCGCCCGCGCCGGCGACGTCGATTGCGGCCACGCCCATATCGACCAGCCGCCGAGCCGTCGCAGCCGATATTCCCGCCCCAGTTTCCTTGACCACGACGGGAGCATCGAGCTTGCGGATCAGGGCCTCCAGAGCCGCCCCGACCCCCCACCAGTCGCGATCGCCCTCCGGCTGGCAGGCCTCCTGCAGCGGGTTCAAATGCACGATCAGGGCGTCGGCCCCGATCATCTCCATGATGCGCCGGGCCTCATCGACGCCGAAGCCGCGCGTCAGCTGGGCCGCGCCGATGTTGGCCAGGATCGGCGTGTCGGGGGCCCGGTCGCGCAACGAGGCATTCAGCCCTCCGCCCGCTCCCCCCTCCAGGGCTCCCCGCTGCGACCCCACGGCGAGGGCGATGCCCAGCGCCTGAGCGGCCTCGGCCAGATGGGCGTTGATCGCCTCGGCGCGCGACGGCCCGCCGGTCATGGAGCTGATCAGGAAGGGCGCTCTGAGCCGGCGGCCCAGGAAATCGACGCCCAGGTCGATCTTGGCGTGGTCCAGGTCCGGCAGGGCCTCGTGGACGAACCGGATCGCGTCGAAGCCGGCGTCGCGCGCATGGCGCCCACCCCCCGCCAGTACGACGTCCAGATGCTGATCCTTGCGGTCTCGAATGACGTCGTCGCTCATCGGCCTATGCTTAGCGACGCCCGGTCGCGGTTGGAACTGTCTGCGACGCGGCGTAGGGTCAGGTCATGACGCTTCTGTGTTTCACCCTGCTGACGCTCGCTGTCTTCTTCCTGATGGAAGGGGTGGCCTGGACGACGCATCGCTACATCATGCATGGGCCCCTAGGCTGGGGCTGGCACCGCGATCATCACGAGCCGCACGACAAGACCTTCGAGGTCAACGACCTTTACGGAGTGGTGGGGGCGGTCGTCGGAACCAGCCTTTTCGTCGTCGCCTGGCTGACCGGCCTGTGGTGGATCCGGGCGATCGCGCTGGGCGTCACCCTGTACGGCGTCGTCTATGCCTTCGTTCATGACGGCCTCGTTCACCAGCGCTGGCCTTTCCACTGGATGCCGAAGAACGGCTATGCTCGCCGACTGGTTCAGGCGCACAAGCTGCACCACGCGGTTCAGACCCGCGATGGAGCCGTGTCCTTCGGGTTCGTCTTCGCGCCCAATCCTCAACGGCTGAGCGCCATCCTCAAGGCGCGTCGGGCAGAGCGCGGCGTCGCGGACATTCCGGCCGAGTGACGCGGGCTCGCCAGACCACCATCGGACTGATCCTGGCCGCCCTGATCGTAATGGGGTGGGCTTCCCTTCACGTGTGGGGCGTCTTTTTCCAGCCCCTGACCGGTGCCGCCCTGTACGTCGTTCCGCTGCTGATCCTGACGCAGAGCTGGCTGGGCGCGGGAATGTTCATCGTGGCGCACGACGCCATGCACGGCTCGCTCGCTCCCGGACACCCCAAGGTCAACGCCGTGGTCGGTCAGGTCTGCGTCGGGGCCTATGCGGCCTTTTCCTACCGCAAGCTCAACGTCTGCCACCACCAGCACCACCGCAGCCCCGGGTCGGCCGAGGACCCCGACTTCCATGCCGAACGGCCCGACGCCTTTCTTCCGTGGTTCTACGGCTTCTTCACGCGCTACTTCGGCTGGCGAGAGTTCGCGATCGTGACGGCCGTGCTGATCGCCTATCTGCTGCTCGGGGCGTCGGTCGCCAACCTGATCCTGTTCTGGGCGCTCCCGGCCGTGCTCAGCGCGCTGCAGCTCTTCGTGTTCGGCACCTGGTTGCCGCATCGGCACACGGCGGGCGAGGGCTTTGCGGATCATCACAACGCCCGAACCCTGCCCATGCCATGGATCGCGTCACTGCTGAGCTGCTTCCACTTCGGCATGCACCACGAGCATCACCTGTCGCCCGCGACCCCGTGGTGGAGACTGCCCGCCGTCCGTCGCGAAACGGTCAGACGCGAGTCCACAGCGCAGGCCTGACCGGCAGCGGCTTGCCGCGATCCAGCGCCTGGGTCCAGATGGCAATCAGAGCGCCCCGTCCGAACAGCCACAGCTTCATCAGCCGACCGACCGACACCCGCGACCGCCAGGCTTCGGGCCCCCCGCGCCGGACCTTGCGACCGATCTCGCGATAGACCCCGCGCGCCGCCGCGATCGCCATGGCCGAGCGGAACGGCAGGCCGCGAAGGCCGTCGCGCGCACTGTCATAGTAGGGCTCGGCCACGGCCAGCAGGCGCTGGGTCACGCCATGAACCACCTGACGGTTCACCGGATCGGCCACCGCTTCGGCCGTCGGCTCCAGGCCCGCCTCGATCAGCCAGTCTGCCGGCAGATAGACGCGACCGCCCTCGGCGTCCTCGATCACGTCGCGCGAGATGTTGGTCAGCTGGAAGGCCAGCCCCAGGTCCTGAGCCCGCCGCAGGGTCTCAGGATCGGTCACCCCCATGACCCGAGCCATCATCACCCCGACCACGCCGGCGACGTGCCAGCAGTAGGCCATCACGTCGTCCAGCGTGCGATAGTCGCGGTGCTCCACATCCATGGCGAAGCCGTCGATCAGGTCCATCGCCCAGCGTTCCGGCAGGCGATGGCGGATTGCGACGCGCTGGAAGGCGGCGAAGACGGGGTCGGACATGGTTTCGCCCGTCATGGCCCTCCGCGTGAGGTCATAGAGCCGATCCAGCCGCCGCTTCTGTTCCTCTGTCGTCAGGATCTCGTGGCCGAAGCCGTGATCCTGGCCGTCGATCTCGTCGTCGCAGGCCCGGCACCAGGCATAAAGCAGCCAGGCGTCCTCGCGCACCTTGGGATCGAACAAGCGGGACGCCGAGCGGAAGCTCTTGGAGCCCTTGGTGATCGAAGCCTTGGAGGCGGCGAGGACGGCGTCGGTCACCGAACGTCCGCCGCCTGTTCCAGCATGAGCCCCGCCGTCGCCTTGGCCGAACCGACCACGCCCGGGATGCCTGCGCCCGGATGGGTGCCGGCGCCGACGATGTAGAGATTGGGGATCACGTCGTCCCTGTTATGCGGCCGGAACCAGGCGCTCTGCGTCAGGATCGGCTCCAGCGAGAAGGCCGAACCCAGGTGAGAGTTCAGGTCGTCCTTGAAGTCCTGGGGCGTCCAGATCCGCGTCGTGACGAGGTCACGCCGCAGGTTCGGCATGTAGCGCTCTTCCAGATAGTCGATGATCTTCTCGCGGTACTCCGGTCCCTTGACCGACCAGTCGATGTCGGCGGCCCCCAGATGCGGCACCGGCGAGAGCACATAATGGCTGGACTGGCCGGGAGGCGCCATCGACGGATCGGTGGCACAGGGCGCGTGCAGATACAGCGAGAAGTCCTCCGGCAGTTCCGGCCCAGAGAAGATCTCGGAGATCAGCTCGCGATAGCGCGCGCCGAAGCAGATGGTGTGATGCGCCAGCTGCGGTTGCGGCGTCGACACGCCGAAATGCAGCACGAACAGCGACATGGAGAACCGCTTGGACTTCAGCGACTTGGCCTTGGACTGGCCACGCGGCGTCCGCCCCAGCAGCTTGTCGTAGGTGTGGACCACATCGGCGTTGGAGGCGATCATGTCTGCGGCGATCACCTCGCCGCCCTCCAGAACCACGCCGGTCGCCCGGTCGCCCTCGGTCTTGATGCGCTCGACCGACGCGTTCAGGCGCAGATCGCCGCCCAGGTCCGTGAAGAACTTGCACAGACCTCCGATCAGGGCCCCGGTCCCGCCGCGCGCGAACCAGACTCCGCCGCGCCGTTCCAGCGCATGGATCAGGGCATAGACCGAGCTGGTCTTGAACGGGTCACCGCCCACCAGCAGCGTGTGGAAGCTGAAGGCCTGGCGAAGCTGGGGGTCCTGGATGTGGCGCGCGACCATGGCGTGGACGCTGTTCCAGCTTTCCAGCCGCGCCAGTTGGGGAGCCGCCGCCATCATCGACCAGAACGACTGGAAGGGCACAGTGCCCAGGCGGAGATAGCCCTCCTGGTACAGCTCCTCGGAATACTTGTGGAACCGGTCGTAGCCCTCGACGTCGGCCGGATTGAACGCCGCGATCTGGCGCTCCATCGCTTCCTGGTCGTTGTTGTAGTCGAACGCCCGGCCGTCCTCCCAGCACAGGCGGTAGAAGGGATCGACCGGCAGCAGGTCGACATAGTCCTTCAGCACCGAGCCCGTGCCCTCGAACAGCTGCTCCAGGCAGTCCGGGTCGGTGATGACGGTGGGGCCGGCGTCGAAGGTGAAGCCATGCTCCTTCCAGACGTAGGCCCGGCCGCCCGGCTTGTCCCGCTTCTCGACAAGGGTCGTCTGCACACCCGCTCGCTGGAGCCGGATGGCCAAGGCGATGCCGCCGAAGCCGGCCCCGATCACCACCGCGCGTTTCGCCGTCAGGTCTCTCATGTTCTCTTTCCTAGACCCGTCTCGCGCAGCTGTCGAAGCGCCCGATGGATGGGTACGGGCGGTTTTCCGGTCAGGATACGCGCCTTGTCCAGCGTGGTGCTCCGTCCTGCGTAGAAGCGCCGCACCAGCGGTTCGGACAGGCTGTAGAACCGGCGCATCACGCTCCAGCGTTTCGAAGGCTTGGCCGCCCGGAACAGCATCCGATCCAGCAGGCGATAGAAGGCCCGTTCGGCCCAGATCGCCTTGGAATGGCGCTCCATGAGGACGCGCAGGCCCTCCGAGGACAAGTCGCTCGCCCCCGCCACCAGCCGCGCCGTCGCCACGGCGTCCAGCAGCGAGTAGCCCGTCGTCGGATGGAACAGGGCCGCAGACAGCCCGGCCCGGGCGACCGGCGCGCCCTCGGCCCAGAAGGCGTCGATGTCGCCGTCCAGCGCGATGGGCAGGACGCCCTCCTCCTCGTCCACAACCGCCTCGACGACCCAGCCGCGCGAGCGGATGTAGTCGTCGATCCGTCCACGAAGGACGTCGCGGTCCAGGCGCGCGCCGTCGACATAGTAGGTGTCCTCAACCAGCACGGTCCGCTCGTCGAAGGGCAGCAGATAGACGAACCGGTAGGCGTCGCCCTGTGCCACCGTCGCATCCATGATGGTCGGCCGGGTCAGGCCGTGCGGCTCGGTCAGGCGGACGGTGCGCCCGAGGAACAGCTGCCAGCCCAGATCGAGGTGGGGCGTCGGGGCCGGTCCCCGTGCATCGATCACGCCCCTTGCCCTCAGCACGGTCTGGTCGGCCAGCGTCACCGCGTCGGGTGCGACATCGACCGCCTCGCCCTGGATCAGCCGCTCGCCCAGCAGGGGCGCGACCGCCTCATGCAGCCGCTCGGACGTCATGCTGTTGTAGGGGGTGTCCATCGCCCGGCTGAGGCCGGGGAAGTAGATCTCGTAGCCCCCCTCCCACCGGTGGGGCGTCGCCGGGGCCAGCCAGGCCCGATCCTCGGCCGATATGTCGCCGTCGAAGAAGGACCAGGTGTGCTTGCCGCCCAGGCGTCCGTCGCGTTCGACCACGGCGACCTTCAACTCGGGTCGGTCGATGGCCAGACGCCAGGCGATCAGACTGGAGGCCAGCCCGCCGCCGACGAGGATCAGATCGAACTCGGCGGATTCCATTCCCGACACTTAGAACCAAAAGAGCCCCGACGCGACCGCGGCGGGGCTCCTGATTTGGACAGACTGCCGCTATTCGCGCGGCTCGACCGTCAGGGCGTAGCCACCGGACTGGCCGGAACCGAAGCTGCGCGCGCGGATGACGTACTCGCCCTCTTCCTCCACGGCCCAGTCGACCTTGGCATGAGTGTCCGACAGGCTGTCGTCGTCCGACGCCACGCTGGTGAAGACGCCGTCCTCGTCCTCGCGACCGATGTCGAGGTAGGCGTCGAACTCATTCGAAACCATGGTCAGGCGCAGCTTGTCCCCCGCCTTCACCGTGATCCGGTAGGCGTCGTAGAAGGCTCCGTCTTCGGCGATGCCGCCATCCTCGCTCAGAGTGCCCCGCGCGGTGGCTCCGATCAGGATGCTTCCCGGCGTGGGTTGAGGCCCCCGGTCGATCAGCTCCAGCGAATACAGACCATCGGCGTCTGCATACAGAGGCGACGCCCGCAGGATGAAATCCCCCGTCGACGGCAGGGTGAAGTTCAGACGCGAATCCGTCCCTTCGCCCAGGCCGTCGTCATCGCTGGCCAAGGCAAAGAAGTCGCCTTCCGGACTGCCGATCTGGACGAAGGTATCGAAGTCCCCCGAACGCATGACGACCTGGATGCGGTTGCCTTCTGTGCCCGAGATGCGGAAGGCGTCGAAGCCCCGGTTGTCGTCATCGCGGGGGTCCGCATCGGCGATCTCACCCTGGATCGTCGCCCCGAACGCCAGTGAGGTCGGCTCCGGGTCCGGCGCGGCCTCCGTCAGGGTCAGGGTGTAGTCGCCCGCGCCGTCCTCGCTGAAGGCGCGGGCTTCAAGGGTGTACTCGCCGTCCTCCGTCAGCGTATGCGACAGCCGCGAATTCGTGCCCTCCCCGGCCCCGTCATCATCCGAGTCGAGGATGTAGCGACTGTCCCCGTCGCCGGCATACAGGTCCAGATAGGTGTCGAAATCGTCCGAGCTCATGGTCGCCACGACACGCTGACCGGCGCGTCCCTGGAAGGTGTAGGCATCGCTCCTCTGGCCTCCGGCGTTGGAGCCGTCGTCTTCCGTCAGCGCCCCCTCGACCGTCGCGCCGAACGCGATCGTCTGCGTCTGCATTGGCGGCGGCCCCTCGGCGATTCCGACGGTGTAGGCTCCCGTCTGGCTGCCGCCCAGCGGCGCGGCCCGGACCAGATACTCGCCGTCCGCCGGCACCGTCAGGACAAGGTAGGAGTTCAGGCCGCCGGACGGGCTGTCGTCGTTGGACGCCAACTCCTCGAAGCTGCCGTCGGGTGCCACTTTCCCGACGCGGACGATCGGATCGAAGGCGTCGCTTTCCATCGTCACGGCGATACGGTCGCCCTCGCGAGCGGTGAAACTGTAGGCGTCATACAGGTAGGCGGACCACTGATCGTCGCCTTCCTCTTCGGGATCGGCGTCGCTGATCTCGCCTTCGAGCGGATCGCCGAGGCGGATCGGCGTCGGGTTCGGAGCGATGGCGGCGGGGCCGCGGTCGATCGCCTTCAGTGTGTAGGCACCCCCCTCGAGGCCGGCCAGATTGCGCGCGCGCAGGCGATAGGTGCCGTCGCTGCCGATCGTGAAACGCAGGCGTGAGTTCAGGCCTTCGCCCAGACCGTCGTCGTCGGAAGACAGAACTTCGTCGCCGCCTGGCCCCAGCAGTTCCAGATAGCTGTCGAAGTCTTCGGCCCGCATCGTGAACTCGAGCCTCTGACCCTGGCGCGCCTGGATCGAATAGAGGTCGTAGATGTACTCGCCCATCTCGCCGTCGCTGACCTGGGGATCGTCGCTCGTCAGAGCGCCGGACACGTCCTGGTCGAGCCGCAGGGGCGTCGGCTCCTGGGCCATCGCCGAACCGGCTGCGGTGATCAGCGCCAACGCGCTGGCGGTGATGACGAAGGTCGAGCGGCGCATTGGTTTTCCCCGTTTTGCCAACCGATCATAGACGCCGATCCGTGACGCCTGTAAATCGCCCGAACCCCTTCGGATTCTGACGAAACGGAGCCACCCGTGGCCCAAACCGACGCGCGTGCAAGGCCGATCGACGGCAAGACCTTCGCGGCCGGTCTGGTCGATCGCATCACGGCCGCCACGGCCCGCCTCGAACAGACCCACGGCGTCCGGCCGGGACTGGCGGTGGTCATCGTCGGCGAGGATCCGGCCAGCCAGATCTACGTTCGCAACAAGGGCGAGACGACCGCGCGGGCCGGCATGCGGTCGGACACCCATCGCCTGGCCGACACCACGTCCCAGGCCGACCTCCTGGCGCTGATCGCCGACCTGAACGCCGACCCCGGCATCCATGGAATTCTGGTCCAGCTGCCCTTGCCGGGACATATCGATTCGGCCGCCGTTCTAGGCGCGATCGACCCCGACAAGGACGTGGATGGCTTCCACGTCGTCAATGCGGGTCGGCTGGCGGTCGGCCTGCCCGGGCTGGTCCCTTGCACCCCCCTCGGCTCGGTCATGCTGTTGAAGGACACGCTGGGCGATCTGGGCGGCCTGAACGCCGTCATCGTCGGGCGGTCCAATATCGTCGGCAAGCCGATGGCCCAGCTGCTGCTCGCCGAGAACTGCACCGTGACCATCGCCCACTCTCGCAGCCGCGACCTGCCGGCCCTTTGCCGTGCCGCCGACATCCTGGTCGCCGCCGTCGGCCGGCCCGAGATGATCCGGGGAGCCTGGATCAAGCCCGGCGCGACCGTCATCGACGTCGGCATCAACCGGGTGCCGTCCGCCGATCCGGCCAAGGCGGCCGAGGGCAAGACCCGTGTCGTCGGCGATGTCGCCTTCACCGAGGCGGTCGAGGTCGCGGGCGCGATCACGCCTGTGCCCGGCGGAGTCGGCCCCATGACCATCGCCTGCCTCCTGGCCAACACCTATATTGCGGCCTGCCGGTCCGCCGGAATCGACCCGGAGTCTCTGGACGCTTGAAGCATCGTCATGATCCGCTGATAGTCGCCACCGAGGGGCGGCCATCGCCGACCCGAACGGAGGGGTCCATGGCTCGCAGCAGTTCTCGTCTCGTCGCGTCGATCGCGATCGTGATCGCCGCCCAGAGTGTGGCCGCCTGTGGCTACAACGACATTCCGACCCGGCAGGAGCGAGCCGAGGCCGCCTGGGCCGACGTGCAGTCGCAATATCAACGCCGTGCGGACCTGATTCCCAACCTGGTGGCCACGGTGCAGGCCGCCGGCATCCAGGAACGCACCACCCTTACCGAGGTGATCGAGGCACGGAACGCCGCCGTCTCCACGCCCCTGACCACCGAACAGTTGAGCGATCCGGCGGCTGTTCAGGCCTTCGTGAACGCCCAGGGTCGGGTCACGGCAGGCGTCCGATCCCTCGGCGTCCTCGTCGAGGCCTATCCCCAGCTTCAGGCCAATCAGAACTTCCTGAACCTCCAGTCCCAGCTGGAAGGCACCGAGAACCGCATCACGATCGCGCGGCGCGACTACAATGAGGCCGTCCGCGCCTACAACACCGCGCTCAGGACCTTCCCCACGGTGATCTGGGCGAACACCGTCTTCTCCGGCGAAGAGCCGATGCAGCTGTTCAACGCCACCGACGAGGCCCAGAGCGCGCCTCGTGTCGAGTTCAACGTGAACGGCGCGCCCGCCCCCAGCCCCGGCGGTGCCGCCCAGCCCGTCGCGCCCGGATCGACGCCGCCTGCCCAGTGAGGTCGGTTGCGATCACCAAGATGGCCCACAGGCTTTTGGTCATCGTTCTGGCCTGTTTGACGTCGGGCCTCGCGCTGTCCGGCGTCGCCGTCGCGCAGACCTTCCCGTCCCTCAGCGGCCGGGTCGTCGATCAGGCCCGGTTGCTATCGGAGCCCAAGGAAGCCGAGATCACGGCCAAACTGGCCGCGCTGGAGGCCGCCACCGGCGATCAGTTGGTCGTGGTCACGGTCAACAGCCTCGAAGATCTCGAGATCGAGGACTACGGCTACCGTCTGGGTCGCGCCTGGGGCATCGGAGCCGGCGAAACCGACAGCGGCGTCCTGCTGATCGTCGCGCCAAACGAACGCAAGGTCCGGATCGAGGTCGGCTATGGACTGGAGCCCATCCTGACCGATGCCCTGTCCAACACGATCATCCAGAACGACATCCTGCCGCCGTTCCGCGAGGGCGGCTATGAGCGCGGGATTACGGCGGGCGTCGACGCCCTGGACACTCAGCTGAGGCTCGATCCGGCCGAAGCGGCCGCCCGCGCGGCGGCAGCGGCACCGACCGGCTCCGAGGCACCCGTCATGCCCGCCATCATCATCGCGGTGATCTTCATCCTGCTGTTCGCCAGCTTCATCCGGGCGGCCGGCGGCGGCCGCCGACGGCGGCGGCGGGGTGACGGCGGGCTGGGACCTGTCCTGCTCTGGACGGCGGCCGAGGTGCTCAGCAGCGCCGGCCGCGGAAGTTCCGGTGGATCGAGTTTCGGCGGCTTCTCGGGCGGCGGCGGCAGTTTCGGCGGCGGGGGGGCCTCGGGCGGATGGTGAAGCGCATCTCCACATCCGATCACGCCCGGATCACCGCCGCGATCCAGAAGGCCGAGGCCGCGACATCGGGCGAGATCTTTTGCGTCCTCGCCAATGAAGTGTCCACCTATCGGGACATCAGCCTGTTGTGGGCGGCGGGCGCGGCCTTTCTGCTGCCGCTCGGCCTGATCCCGTTCGGCTTCGAGCCGTCCTGGATCCCCGGCATGGCCGCGGGCTGGGATGCTGCCCATCTTTCCGGACGGGTGACGGAAACCAGCCAGGCGCTCGCCGCCTACGCCCTGATCCAGTCGGCGGTCTTCGTCCTCGTCTACGCTGCGCTTCGCTTCCCGCCGCTTCGTCGGCGGGTCACACCCCGCGGCGTGAGGCTAAGCCGGGTTCGAAAGGCGGCGCTTCATCAATTCCTGGCCCACGGTCTGCACGTCACCGAGGACCGCACAGGCGTCCTGATCTTCGCCGCGCTGGGGGATCACCAGGTCGAGATCATCGCCGACAAGGGCATCCACTCGCGTGTCGACCAGGCGGTCTGGGCCGACGCAGTCGAGGCCTTGACGGGGCACTTGAGGGACGACCGTCCGGCCGAGGGTTTCGAAGCCGCGATCGGTCTGGTGGGCACGGTCCTCGCTGAACACTTTCCGCCGCGCGCCCGCAACCCCGACGAGATCGCCAACCGCCTCGTGGAAATCTGACATCGGGCGGGTCGCCAAGCGGCGGCAAATGGCTTAGCCGTCCGGCCGTGCGGCTCCTGACCTACAATGTACATCGCTGCGTCGGCATGGACCGTCGGCTGGACGTCGACCGGATCGTCGCCGTCATCGCCGAGCATGAACCCGACATCGTCTGCCTGCAGGAACTAGATGTGGGTCGGGCCCGGACCGGCGGGGTCGATCAGGCCCAGGTCATCGCCGACGGCCTGGCCATGTCCGTCCGCTTCAACGCCGCCATGCGGGTCGAGGCCGAGGAGTACGGCGACGCCGTCCTGACGCGCTGGCCCGAGCGCCTGATCAAGGCAGGGGCCCTACCGACGATCCGCGGGATTCCCGGCCTGGAGCCGCGTGGCGCCGTCTGGATCCGCGTGGAGATCGACGGCGTCGAACTCAACGTCCTCAACACCCACCTGGGGCTCGTTCCGCGTGAGCAGCGGCTGCAGGCCGCGGCCTTGGTTGGCCGGGAATGGCTCGGGCACCCGGACTGCAAGGGCCCGACGCTTCTGGCGGGCGACTTCAACGCGACGTCGATCACCCGACCCTACCAGACGATCGTGCGCCGACTCGCCGACGCCCAGCGCCAGATCGGCCAGCGTCCCTCGATCAAGACCTTTCCGTCCGGTTTTCCGGCCATCCGGATCGACCACGTCTTCGTGACGCCGGAGATCCGGATCACGGCGGTACGCGCGCCCTTCTCGCCCCTGTCCCGGATGGCGTCGGACCACCTGCCGCTGGTGGTCGATTTCGAGGTTCAGTCGGCGGTCTGAAGCCGCTGCGAACGGTTCCGCCGCTTCCAGGGTCGCCAGGCGTCCGAGGGCGATTTGGGGTCGCCGAGCTGGAACTCGGCGATCGTCCGCTCGATCCAAGACGGTGGCGCGGCACCGAGGGGATTCAGTCGTCCCGTGTCAAACTGGCGCATCGCCTTGCCCGTGGACCCCATGACCGCCTCGGCCGCTTCGAACTCATCCGCCGTCACCCCGATGAAATGGCCGATGGTCCGATGACGGAAACGCCGGACCGCATCCTGCCCGGCGGAAGTCTCGGGGGCGATGGCGACGTCGCACTCGGTATCCATCCCCAACGACCGGTTGTTCAGATTGGTCGACCCGATCCTCAGCAGCCGATCGTCCACGATCGTCACCTTGGCGTGGACGATGATCCTCTGACCGCCGGCCGTGTTGGGACTGAAGGCCGAGAAGCGGTCGTGCCGGTCGGCACTTTCCAGGCGAAACAGGACCTCCGCCCGGGCCGTGTCCATGGTGATGCTGTCGAACCAGCTTGGGCTGCGTCCGGTGGAGACCAGAACGACTTCGGGCCCGTCGGGCTCAGCCAGGCGTTCGGCCAGTGCCGCCGCGATAACCGGCGAGGTGAAGTACTGGTTCTCCATATAGATCAGCCGCCGGGCGCCCCGGATGGCCTCGACGTGCAGGCGCTCGTTCTCGCGGACCTCAGCCCGCCCGCCGTGCTTCGGCTCGGTCCGGGCGATGCCGACTGGAACGTCGGTGAAGTCCGGCTCCACGCCCTCCGGCCAGGGATCGCTTCCGACCGCATCGGGCAGGGTCCGTTCCCAGGTCGCCTTGAACCATCGCTCGCGTGCCAGATCGCCCAGCGCACGCGCGGCCGGCCCATCCATGACGCACATGGTTTCGTGCCGAGGCGGCGAAATCAGCCCTGACGGCTGGGCCCGTCGCACATCGTCGTCGCTGTGCGCCTCTGAATCCCAACGATCCACCGAGACATCTCCGCCGCCGCAGAAGGCGACGGCGTCGTCGATGACGATGACCTTCTGGTGATGGCAAGCTCCCAGCGGCCCCGGCTGGTCGAGCCGGAACTCGACCATCCGCTTCCTGAACCACCCCTGCGCTCGGTGCGGGTAGAAGCCCTGCGATGCCGCGATCAGCAGAGGCGATTTCCAGATCAGCAGTCGGACGTCCAGCTCGGGCCGGGATTTGACCATCATCCGCAGCTGATGGCCGATCTCGGCTTGCCGGTCGCCGGGACGGGTCTCGGGATCCAGCCGCGTGCGGGGGTCGAACTGCCAGCCCAGCACAACCACCGAGCGCCGCGCCTTGGACAGAGCCGAAGCCAGCGCATCAAAGTAGGTCTCGTTCTCCATCAGAACCGCCAGCCGGTCGGCCCGCTCCACCCGCCAGCAGGTATCGCCCGGCAACAGCACGGCACGCGCGTCAAGGGCCTGGCCGTGGGCCGCCTCGTCCTGCATCGATCGGTGGTCCCCCTCCGGCGCGCTGGATCACGCTCCGACGGCGCTACGACGTCCGGAGCGCCCATCCGTTCCCATGACGACCCTTCCCGGTCAATCGGCCCGCTCGATCGGCGCGCTGGCGGCCGCATTGTCCGGTTCGACGAAATCGGGCATAAGACCCGCCGTGGCGGGGGAGACAACATCGTGCAGGCGCTGATCCAACTGCTTGCCGGCTTCATCGTCATGCTGGCGACCGCCGCCCTGGCCCAGTTCGGCGTGTCCCTGGACCGCGCTGTCGAGCCTGAGCGCGAGGTTCGTCGCGTGGTCGATTGCTCGCCGTCCGCATCGCTGCCGACGGACGCCGCTCCCCCGCGCGAGTGCTGACCCTTCCCCGCTGAATCGCGCCTGCCGCCTTTCGGGACAGGGTCTTAGCCGTTAGGGTCGAGGCACGAGGCGCACACGCGCAGCGTCAGCCCATCCGAGATCCGCGTCCCATGAAGTCCCGCCAAAGGCCGCCTCTGACCCTGACCGACCCGGAACCCGTCGAGGTTGCGCCGTCGCAGATCGAGGACGATACGCCCGAGGCTCCGCCCCCTGCCCCGGAGGTTCAGCCGGTGATGGACGGCCTTCGACCCATGTCGGAACGCCGTCGCCGGCGTCTGGTCGAACAGCAGCGCCGCGAGGCCGAGCCCGGGCCCACCCTTCCGGAGCCTGTGCCCACCCCCGTTGCCGAGAGCGCGCCCGTTGCTACGCCCGAGCCCGCGCACGATCCCTTCATCGAAAGCGGAGCCCTGACCTTCGCGACCAGCGCCGAGGCACCCCCGGCAACGCACCACACGACGAACCAGCCCGTCGTGTCGACATCGACGCTGTCCGTCGCCCCGCCGTCGTCGGGCCGGACCTATCTGATCGCCGGGGTCGCGGCTGCCCTCTGGATCGGTGGGGTGGCCTCGTGGGCCGCCTATGAGGTGGGAGCCGGCGACGTCACCCTCGATCCGCTGCGGCTGGCCCTCTACGTCCTCATCGCGCTGGCTCCAGCCGGCCTCGCCGTGATGCTGGCCCACGCCGTGCGTCAGGGCGCCGGTCTGGCCCACGAGACGCGGCGCGCGCGTGATCTGGCCGAGGCCCTCGTCGCGCCGACCGCCCTGGCCGCCCAGCAAACCGGTCAGGTGCTGTCGACCCTCAGGAACGACATCGACCAGGCCGCCCTGGCCGCTGAACGCGCCCGCAACGACATGGCTCTGCTGCGCGAAGCTCTGGCCGAAGAGACCCAGCGCCTGAACGATGCCGCCGAAACCGCAGGCAGAACCGCGCGCCGGCTGGTCGAGCAGTTGGGCAAGGAGCGCGACGAGATGGCCTCGCTGGGCGGTCGGCTCGACACCCAGGCCTCCGGCGTTCTGAACGCGGTCGAGAAACAGTCCCGGCTCATCGTCGACGCCTCGGATCTGGCCCAAACCCAGCTTCGGGAAGCCGAAGCCGCCCTCGCCGCCCGCGCCGCGGACCTGGCCGCCGCCGCCGTGGAGGCTCAGGACGCCGCCCGCCTTGCCGCCGACGATCTGGCCCGCCAGACCCTGCGGCTGGAGAACGCCGGCACCGGTGTCGCCGAACAGATCCAATCCGTGGAAGAGGGCCTGGGTCAGCAGCGCGCGGCCCTGGTCACCGCAGCCTATGCGCTGCGGACCGATCAGGAGGACTTTTCCGCCCAGGTCGAGAGCCAGCGCGCCCAGCTGACCGAGCAACTGTCGGCTGCCCGCGCGGCCGCAGCCGACCTCGGCGACACCTCGAACCGCGTCACCGAGGGGATGCGCGATCTGGTCGAGGCCACTACGGATCAGTTCCGTGCGCTGGTCGACCTGTCCCAGCGCGAGGCCGACGGCTTCGACGCAGCCACCAAGATGTCGCTCGACAAGTTCGAGTCGCTCGCCGCCGAGGCTCGCGACACCCTGATCGAAGAGACCCGCCGGGCATTGGCCATGCTGATGGCGACCGCCGAGGACAGTCGCCAGACCGCGGCCGAAGCCGCCGGCCAGGCCCAGATCCGCGCGGACCGGCTGGGCGAAGCCCTGTTCGAAGCCGCCCAAAGGGCCGACGAGGCCGCCGACGCCCGGGTCGAGGGCGCGCGCCGCATCGTCACCGAGACGGTCGATCTGGTCGAGGAGGCCGGGGAGAAGGCCATCGAGAAACTGGAGTCCACGCTCGCCCGGATGACCCAGGCGCTGGCCGAGGTCGACGCCGCGATCGGGGATCTGGACGACCGCGCCGCCCGCCTGCCCGAGGAGGCTCGCGCCCGCGCCGACGCGGTCCGTGCCACGGTCGAGGACGGGTTGGCCGCCCTGGCCGCCGCGTCGCGCAAGGCCGCCGAAGACACAGAGGCCCTGGACGCGGGCTTCCAGGAACGGGTCCGGCGCAATTACGACATGCTGACCGAGGCCGTCCGTCTGATGGGCGTCGTGTCGGGCGACCCGGCTCCGACGCGGCGGCGAGAGATCGCCAGCGATGCCACCGCGACTGCGCCTTCGCCGCCGCCACCGGTTTCGACGGACCGGCCCACCCAGGAAAAGGAGCGCGGCTTTGGCCTGCGTGGCAGGCTTCGTCTGGCGCCGACCGGCGACAATGCGGCACCGCGGTCCGCTCCTCCGGCCTCCGAGCGGCTGGACTGGAGCGATCTGGTTGACGACGCCGGGCCCGAGGCCCCCCTTGAGCTCGACACGCCTGTCATGCCCGACGATCCTGCGGCTCTCGCGGACCGGATTACGGCGGCGATCCGCCGGATGGGGGTCGACCCCAACGCCCTCCTCCCTCGCTCGCGCGTCGAGGAAGCCGCCCAGGCCTTTGCGAGCCGGGATCCCGACCGTGCGCGCCAAATCGTTCGCCGCGTGGCACCCGCGGCCGTGCGAAGCGTATCCCGCCGCGTGATCAGCGACCCAGAGTTGCGCGGCGACGCCGAGCGGTTCGTGCGTGGCTTCGCAAGCCGTCTGAGCGGCCAGGCCGCCGAGGGCGAGGCCGTGGTTCTGGCGGCGCTGGCCACCGACACGGGTCGGTCCTTCATGCTGCTGGACGCCGCGATCGGCGATCTCGCCTGACACGCGATTCGTCCGCGAGAGCCGCAATCCGGTCGGATTTGACTTGACGGCGCGAGCGCGTTTCCGCAACCGTCGCGGCGTTGTCATGACCCTGTCATGCGCAGCTTGGGGGCCTCAGTTCGGGCCGCTGATCGTATCAACGGCACTCGCAAGGCTTCATGCTCGACACCCTCGCCGAGGAAAAGCCCGACCGCAGGCCGGCCATGCTGGTCTGTGTCTACGAGGACGCCGATCCGCTGTGGCCGATCGACATTCTCCGAGCCTCCCCCGCCAACAGTCTGGCTCCCCGACTTGTCCCGCTCGGTCCCGATGATCCCGCGACCCTGGCCGGGCTGATCACGGGCGAACTGGACGACGCCGACTGCCGCGCGGTCCTGCTTGTCGGCCGCACGCGCAAGGCCGATCGTTTCCGGATCCAGATGCGAGCAGAGAACCGGGCCCTGACCGGCGGCAAGAAGCTGTCCGAAACCGGCCCGGCCCTTGCCCGGGCAACGGCGCCGGTCGCAGAGATGGTTCGCGCGCTGGGCGATGCAGGGTTCGCCGCCGAGGCCACCTCGGACTGCGAGGAGGATGTCGGGTCTTATCTGCTGTATCGCGTCCTGACGGCCCTGCCGGACAACGCAGACGCCGTCGCTGTCGGCCTGTTGCGGACACCCGGTGGTTTGAACGCGGACGATGCTCGCCGTGGTGTGGAGGCGGCGGCACTGGCCATGGCGCGCCACCTGACCCCCCTGCCCCGCGCCCGCTTCAGCTGAGGCGCGCCCTCAGCCGCCAGGCCGCGGCAAGTCCGACCAGCGCCAGCCCGCTCATCGCGAGATAACCCAGAGAGCCGAACTGGGCATACAGCGGACCGGCGGCCAGGGTCGCGAGCCCGATGAGCACACCCGCCGCCATCACCGAGTTCAGGGTCTGAGCCGCCGTATGCTGACCGGGCGGAGCAAGCCGCTCGACCAGCTCGACGCCCGCCAGGAAGGTGGCCGCGAAGGTCAGGGCGTGCAGAGCCTGAAGAGGCCACAGCAGCCACAGCGGCGGCATCATCGCCAGCGTGGTCCAGCGCAGAACGGCCGCGCCTCCGCCCAGCCCGAGCATCGTCAGGGCGCCGATGCCCCGCGCCTTCCGCCACGGCTCAACCCACCACATGAAGCCGATCTCGACGACGACGGAGAAGGCCCACAGCAGTCCGGTCGTCCGCTCGCCGATGCCCTGCGCCTTCCAGGCGATGGCCGAAAAGGCATAGTAGAACCCGTGGGTCGCCTGAACGGCACCGATGGCCAGCAGGGTGGTCATGAAGACCGGGTCTCGCGCGAGACGTCCCACGCCCGCGAACCGGTCGCGGGCCCGGGTGATCTCGCCGACCGCATCGCCCGGAAGGAGCGTCGCAGCCGTCATGGCGAGGAGGCCCGCAAGGCCGGCGACCGCGACGATGACGGCGTCGACGGCCGCTCCGGACAGGACAGCCCCCATCCCGACGCTCGCCATGACGAAGGCGGCAGAGCCGAACCCGCGGGGCCAGGCGAACGAGAACCCGCTGCGTCGCGCGACCTGGAGGGCGAAGACGTCGGTCAGGGGGATCAGCGCGGCCATGGCCGTCGTGGCCACGAACCAGGCCGCGGCCTGGAGGATCAAGATGTCGCTCGCTCCAGCCGAGACATAGGCGGCGCTGGCGACGGCCCCCAGAAGGGCGATGGGCACACGTCGACGGCTGAAGCCGTCGGCCCAGACGGCGATCAACGGTCCCGTCACCAACCGAGCCAGCATCGGGGCCGCCAGCAGGCCGCCGATCTGCACGGCCGTGAATCCCTGGGCTGCCAGCCACAGGCCGGCGAAGGGCAGGCTGATGCCATTGGCCCCGAACAGCAGCACATATTGAAGGGCCAGGCGGCCGGACGGCGTCATGCGTCGATCCGATAGCAGACGCCGGAGATTCCGTGGGCTAGGCTTCTAGGATGAGCTGGAATCGCACGCTGGGTGGCTTCGCCGCTTTGAACGGAGCCACGGCGGTCGCCGTCGGTGCCTTCGCCGCCCACGGCGCGGGACCACAGATCAAGACCCTGCTGACCACCGGCGCGACCTACCAGCTGACCCACGCCCTGCTGGGCCTGATCTGTGCCGTCTGGCCGGGCGCGCCGAGACTGGTCCGGATCGCCGGCTGGCTGGCGGCGACGGGCGGGCTGATCTTCTGCGCCTCTCTGTCCCTGATCGGGCTGCTGGACCTGCCAGCGCTCGGGGCCGTGGCCCCGATCGGGGGCGTCCTGATGATTGCCGGGTGGCTGACCGTCGCACTGGCGGCGTTCCGGTCATCCTCCGTCAACGACTGACCTTCTAACTGGAAGTCCCGAACACCGCATGGCTTTCCCTGTGACCGAGACGCCCCGCCGAGAGCTCTATCCCGAGCTCGAACCCTTCGCGTCCGGGTGGATGCAAACCGACAGCGTCCACGAGATCTACTTTGAGGAATGCGGCAATCCTCAGGGGCAGCCGGTTTTGGTCCTGCATGGCGGGCCCGGTGGCGCGGTCAATCCGGCCATGCGCCGATACTTCGATCCGGCCATCTACCGGATCGTCCTGTTCGACCAGCGCGGGTGCGGCAAGTCGCGGCCCAACGCCTCGCTGGAGGACAACACGACCTGGACCCTCATCGACGACATCGAGCGGCTGCGCGAACGCTGCGGCATCGACCGCTGGACGGTATTCGGCGGCTCGTGGGGATCGACCCTGTCGTTGGCCTACGCCATCACCCATCCCGAGCGGGTCAAGGCGCTGATCCTGCGCGGCATCTTCCTGCTGACCAGAAAGGAGCTGCACTGGTTCTATCAGGATGGGGCCTCCATGATCTTCCCGGACGCTTGGGAGCGGTTCCTCGCCCCCATTCCGGAGGACGAACGGCACGACCTGATGGGGGCCTATTACCGCCGTCTGATCGGGGACGACGTCGCCGAGCGCGAGCGCTGCGCCGTCGCCTGGTCCAGCTGGGAGGGCGAAACCGTCAGTGTCGAGGGGCCTGCGGGGCGCCCGGACAAGTTCGCGGAGCCCGATTTCGCCGTCGCCTTCGCCCGCATCGAGTGCTGGTACTTCACCAACGGCGGCTTCTTCCCGGAGGAGAACTGGCTGCTGAAGAACATCGGCCGTATCCGACACATCCCGACCTGGATCGCGCAGGGACGGTTCGACGTCGTGACCCCCATCGCCAGCGCCTGGTCCCTGCATCGCGCCATGCCGGAGGCGAAGCTGGACATCGTGGCCGATGCGGGTCACGCCTCGTCGGAACCTGGCATCGTCGACAGCCTGGTGCGCGCCACCGACTGGGCCGCCTCACTGTAAGGCCCGTCAGATCAGGCCATAGCCCTTGGGCAGTTCGGCGTAGCGGTGAACCCGCGTCGACAGCACGAAGGCGAAGCCCAGCATCACCGTCATCATCGACGATCCGCCGTAGGACAGCAGCGGCATGGGCACGCCCACGACCGGGGCCAGTCCCATGACCATGGCCCCGTTGATCAGCACGAACAGGGCGAAGAAGGCGATCATCCCGGCCGAGGCGACGCGGCTGAAGTGGCTGTGGGCCGTCGAGGCGATCCGCAGCGAAATCAGGATGATGGCGACATAGCAGGCCAGAAGGCCGAACGAGCCGACGAAGCCGAATTCCTCGGCCACGGTCGAGAAGATGAAATCGGTCTGGCGCTCCGGCAGGAACTCCAGCTGGCTCTGACTGCCCAAGCCATAGCCGCGCCCCAGGACGCCGCCGGACCCCAGGGCGATCTTGGACTGGATGATGTTGTAGCCGGTGCCCGTCGGGTCGGACTCCGGGCTGAGGAAGGTCAGGACGCGGTTGCGCTGGTAGTCGTGCATCCCGAACATGACGAAGGGCGGAATGGTCACGATGGCCGCGAGGCCACCGGCGGCGATGACGCGCCAGCTCAGGCCCGCCACGAACATCACCGCTCCGCCCGTCAGTCCGATGATCATGGCCGAACCCAGGTCCGGCTGTTTGGCGACCAGCAGGAAGGGAATGCCGATCATGCCGACCGGGATGATCAGCTTCCAGGACCAACGCGCCTCCTGAGCGGTCTGGTTGTGGTACCAGCGGGCCAGGGCCAGCACGAGCCCCAGCTTCATGAACTCGGCGGGCTGAATGCGGATGAAGCCCAGATTCAGCCAGTTCTTCGCGCCGCCCGCGACATAGCCCAGCGGCGTGAACTCGATCATGAGGACCATCACCAGCAGCACGGCGTACATCGGATAGGCCGCCCGGAACCACCATTTGGGATGCAGCATGGCCAGGGCCAGCATGACCACCAGCATGACGCCGAAGCGAACCAGGTGATCCATCGCCCAAGGCTGCCACTCACCGCCCGCGATCGAATACAGCATGGCCGTGCCGACGAAGGCGACGACGCACAGCAGGGCGACCAGACGCCAGTCCAGCTCCATGATCTTGGTCGAGAGCCGGTCGCGCTCTCCGGGACGGGTCAGGGCGGAAGCGGTCATTGCGGCGGCTCCGACAGATAAGGACGCGGGCCGGTCGTTGTGGTCGGAGCCTGCTCGGTCACGGTCGATGCAGGCCCGGCGGCGCCCAGGGCGTTGGCCTCGTGCGACCCGGGATCCTCAGTCTCGGCGAACCCCGACTGCTCGATGCGCTGTCGGATCTCGGGATCCTTCAGCAGGGCCACGCGCATGACCTCGCGCGCGCGCGGCGCACCGGCCGTGCCGCCGCCCATCCCGCCGTGCTGGACGATGACGGAGACCGCATAGCGAGGATTGTCGATCGGCGCATAGGCGATGAACAGGTTGTGGTCCTTCTGCGACCAGACATTCGACTTGCGCGCGCCGGAACCATAGTTCCGCGTCTGGGCCGTGCCGGTCTTGCCGGCCATCCGTACCGCGCCGAGGCCCAGCTGGCTGTTGCGGAAGCCGGTGCCGCCGACGTCGGTCACGCGGTTCATGCCCTCGCGAAGGACCGCGAGCATTTGCGGATCGTAGGGCAGATCGCGATCGCCGCCCGGAACAGACTGCTCCTCGCCTCCGATGGACTTGATCAGCCGCGGCTGAACCGCCTTTCGCCCGTTGGCGAGCCGCGACGTGTAGACCGCCAGCTGGAGAGCGTTGACCGTCAGGGCCCCCTGACCAATCCCGTAGCTGGGGGTTTCGCCCGGATACCATTTGCCGTCGCCCCGAACGGGATTGCGCCGCCGCCAGTCGCGATCCGGGACCAGGCCGGCGTTCTGGTTGCCGACGCCCAGGTCGAAGGTCTGGCCAAAGCCCATGGTGCGCGCCACCCCCGCGATGGCGTCCGGCCCGACCTCGACCGCCAGGGTCATGAAGTAAACGTTGCAGGAGTTCTTGATCGCTTCGCGCATGTCCTGGGAGCCATGCGTGGCGTGACAGGCGAAACGGCGGCCGAGATAGAAGGCCCCGCCGCAGTGAATCCGACGATCCGGGTTGGCCCCGGCGATGAGGGCGGCGAGGCCCGTCACCGGCTTGAAGGTGGAGCCCGGTGCGAAGACGCCATTGATCGCCTTGTCGGTCAACGGCCGCCGCTCATAGTCGGCCCAGGCCCGATAGATCGGACCCGGCACCCCCGACACGAACAGGTTCGGGTCGAACGACGGCGCCGACACCATGGCCAGGATGTCGCCGTTGCGGACATCCATCACGACGCAGCTGCCGGCCTCCTCGCCGAAGACTTCCAGCGCCCGGTTCTGGACGTCGGCGTCGAGGGTCAGGACGACATCCTTGCCGGGTTGGGCGGGGCGAGAGCCGCCGACGTCTTCGGCCACGACCCGGCCGCGCGCGTCGACCTCGACCCGGTTGCCGCCCTCCACGCCGCGCAGATCGGCATCCAGCGCCTTTTCGACGCCCGACCGGCCGATCCGGAAGCCGGGGTTGAAGAGCAGCTGTGGCACCTCTTCGCCGCGCTCCCGCACAGCGGTGATGTCGCGGTCGGAAACCTTGGCCACATAGCCGATGACGTGGGCGAACGCGCCACCGTAGGGATAGAAGCGCGCCTCGTTCATGTCGGCCATCACGCCCGGCAACTCGTTGGCGTAGATGTTGACCTTGGCGAACTCTTCCCAGGTCAGGTCCGTCTTGACCGGGACGGGAGCGAAGCGCGGAGCGGCGTTGACGTCGCGGATGATCGATCGACGACGGTCCACCGTGTCGGGCAGCAGGCGACCCAGCAGATCCAGCGTCTGGTCCAGGTCCTTGGTCTCGTCGCGCACGACCAGGACGCGGAAACTGGGCCGGTTGCCGGCGATGACGACGCCATTCCGGTCCAGAATGCGCCCGCGCGGCGGCGGCACCAGGCGGAAGTTGAACTGGTTCTGGCTGGCGAGGGTCGCATACTCCTGGGCCTGCACGACCTGCAGCTGGGCCAGGCGCACGGTCAGGGCTGTAACGCCGATCGCCGTCAGACCGCCAACCACGAAGGTTCGCCGCAGGAAGGAGCCTTGGCGCTCGTTGACGTCGGAAAAGAAGATGGAGGGTTCGCTGCTCATCTGAACCGCACGTCGCCGTCATCGAACCGCTGGATCATCCAGTCGGCCACAGGGAAAAAGAGAAGCGTCGGCACGATCTGCCACAGAAGCGCGATCAGGCTTGGGGCTCGCCCAGCATCCATGCTGACCACCAGATAGACCAGGAAAAAGGCGATGGCGCAGCAGATGGCGTACCAGACGAACAGCACCTGGGTCTCCTGGCCGGCCAGCAGGTTTCGGGAGCCCAGCACGACCGCATAGACGGCAATCAGCGCCAGCGGCCAGGTCCCGAGCGTCCCGCCCCAGAAGACGTCGAGAAACACCCCGAGAGCGAACAGCACGGCCGGTGCCAGCATCGACGGCCGGATCAGCGGCCAGGCGAAGGCCAGCACCAGCGGCAGCACCGGCTCAGGCAGAGTCAGGCCGAACAGTTCGACCGGCGTGGCCAGCACGATCGTCAGAGCGACGGCGATCAGAGCCGGCCGGACCAGAAGCTCGAACGAGCCGACGACCCGCACCGCGACGGGCCGTCTCACTCTGTGGCTCCCGCGGGCGTCGCGTTCGCAGCGGCCCGGCGTGCGGCGGCGTCACCGATGGCCGCAGCCTCGGTCGCGTCGGGCGCAGGCGCGGTCGACAGGCCGGCGAGAGGCGGGGCGTCGAGCGCGTTCGTGTCCGCCAGTTGTCCGAAGTCCTCGAACAGCATGACGCGGACGTAGTCGATGGCGCCCCGGTCGCTGAACAACTTGACCCGCCAACTGCCGTCGATCCCCCTCGCCACCACGCCGATCGGCACGCCACGGGGCATCCCGCCGCCGTCGCCGGACGTGAGGACCCGGTCGCCCGCCTGGACCGAGCCGACGCCGCGCACGAACTCAAGCCGGGGATTGCCCGACCCGTCGCCGCTCAGCAGGGCGCGCGCGTCGGTCCTGTCCACCAGAACGGGGATGCGGCTGGCGACGTCGGTGACCAGCAGCATCCGGCTGACGCCGCCCGTGACGCCGACGACCCGGCCGACCAGACCATGTTCGTTGATGACCGGGTTACCAATGCGGATGTTCTTGCCCGCCCCGGCGTCCAGCAGACGCGCGTGAACGAAGGGCCCGCGCGATTCCGACACCGACCGGGCGGTCGCCATGGCCACGGGCGGCTCGGTCCGTATGCCCAGCAGGGTCTCGTAGCGGGCGTTGACGTTCTTGAGGGCGATGGCCTGGTCCCGCCACGGCTCCAGCTCGGCGACCTGCCGCCTCAGTCGCCGGTTCTCGGACACGGCGAAGAAGTATCCCTTGATGTAATCGGTCGCGCTGCCGGTCCAGCGAACCGGAGCGGCCAAGACCCCGCTGACCGGCGCGGCGACGGCGTCAAAGCCGGCCCGGACGGGTCCGTACTCATGCCCCTCGCCGTCGAGACGGCGGTCGGCGAGAATCATCAGGATCGAGGCGATCAGGGCGACGACGACCGCGACCGCGGCGGTCCACGCCAGCGGTACTTTCAACTGATCGAACGGTCCGTCGCGGAACGCCACGGCCTTGCCTTCCAAAAGAGGTCAGAATCGGCGGGACGCCCCCCGCCGCTGTGGGCAGCCTATCGCAAAAAGCGGGCCAGATTGGAACCGGCGAATTCGCAGCAATCACGGGGATTTGCGGCGGTGGTCGCTGGCCGCCTCAGAGTGCCGAGTCGAGCACGCCCTTCATCCAGCGCGGATGCTCCAGCACGCGCCCGCAACCGATCGCGACGCAGCTTAGCGGATCGTCGGCGACGGACACCGGAAGACCGGTGTGATCGCGGATTTCGGCGTCCAGACCGCGCAGCAGAGCGCCGCCGCCGGTCAGCATGATGCCCTTGTCGGCGATGTCAGCGGCCAGTTCCGGTGGGGTGGCTTCCAGCGCGACCTTCACCGCGTCGATGATCTGCGAGACGGGTTCCGCCAGCGCTTCCGCCGCCTGACGCTCGGAGATGCGGACCTCGCGGGGCACGCCCTGCATCAGGTCGCGGCCCTTGACCTCGATCGACAGGCCTTCGCCGTCGGCCGGGATGCGGGCGGTACCGATGTCCTTCTTGATGCGTTCGGCGGTGGTCTCGCCGATCAGCAGGTTATGGTTGCGGCGCATGTAGCTGATGATGCTGTCGTCCATCTTGTCGCCGCCGACGCGGACCGAACGGGAATAGACGATGCCCGACAGCGACAGCACGGCCACCTCGGTGGTGCCGCCGCCGATGTCGACGACCATTGAGCCCGTCGGCTCGTGAATCGGCAGGCCGGCGCCGATCGCGGCGGCCATAGGCTCGTCGATCAGGCCAACGCGGCGGGCCGAGGCGTTCAGGCAGCTGTCGTTGATCGCGCGACGCTCCACCGCCGTAGCGCCCGAGGGCACGCAGACGATGATCTTGGGATTCACGAAGCCCTTGCGGTTGTGAACCTTGCGGATGAAGTGCTTGATCATCTCCTCGGCGACTTCGAAGTCGGCGATGACCCCGTCGCGCATCGGGCGGATGGCTTCCATGTGGCCCGGCGTCCGGCCCAGCATCTGCTTGGCCTCGAGGCCCACGGCGTGGACGATCTTCCGTCCACCGACGTTTCGCAGCGCGACCACGGACGGCTCGTTCAGGACGATGCCCTTGCCCTTCATGTAGATCAGGGTGTTGGCGGTGCCCAGGTCCATCGCGATGTCATTGGAGATCGCGCCGAAGAGGGAGAAGCTCATGGGGGTCGGTTACCGTTCGGGTTTGGGCCGTCTGAGGCGATGCTGATCCAGCCCGTTTCGGCGACGCCCCGACCGAGGCGCATCCCCATACGCGTTCGGCCTCCTGATCGTCCTCGCCTGACGGACTGAGCGCCCGTTTGCCCGCTGCTACAGGTGATTACAAGCCCCGAAACCGTCCGGTGGGCCCCCGTCGATCACGACACGGTTACGGCTCCGCTTGGGGACGTGGCGGGCTGTCGACCGCTGTCTCGCGCCGCCGGACCAGTTCGCGCACCCCCAGCATGATCGCCAACCAGGCGACCGCGACCGCAATCAGGATCAGCGAGGTCCAGACGCCGTCTCCGCTGACCGCCGAAACCACCGCACCGCCGAAAAATGCCACGAGCGCCGTCTTGGGCAGAACCCCCAGGGCGCACCCGGCGAGAAAGCCGAGGTAGGACGCGCGCGTGGCCCCGAACGCCATGTTGACGACGATAAAGGGGGCGGACGGAACATTCCGGATCATGAAACTGGCGTAGAAGGCGTTCCGGCCCACGAACCGCTTCAGCCGCGCCAGGGTCCGGCTGTCCAGCCGGTCGATCAGCCGTGCCGCCGGCCCCCGGCCCAGCCAGTAAGTCACGCCGGCCGATACCACCGTCGCCGCCCAGCTGTAGAAAAAGCCCAGCGACGGCCCGAAGGCGACGACGCAGGCGGCGATCAGGATGAACTGGGGCGCGCCGATGAAGGCGGCGGCGACGAACAGGCCGATGGTCGCGGCGAAGGCCCAGGGGCTGCCGCGATAGCCCTGCAGCCAGCCCTCGAGGTTCTCCTCGGCGGCCAGACCGAACTGGCTCTTGCCCAGCGCCAGCAGCCCCAGTGTGGCCCCGAGCAGCAGCGCCGCCGCCAGCGCCGTGCGCCAGCGGCGGCCTTCCATGTTCAGGATGAAGTCGAGGATCCGCCTCATGCCCGGCCGCTTAGCATTGGCCGCTCCCCCTGCGCGAGCCCACCGCCGGTTTGATCCGCGTTTCGCATCTGCGTAAAGACGGCGGGCCTTCCCGGGGAATCGCCGATGTCCGACCTTCAGTCCTCCGCCCTCGCGCGCGTCGCGCCGTCCGCCACCCTGGCCGCCACCGCCAAGGCGCGCGAGCTGAAGCGGCAGGGACGCGACGTCATCAGCCTGGGGGCCGGAGAGCCGGACTTCGACACGCCGGAGAACATCAAGGCCGCGGCCATCGCCGCCATCCAGCGCGGCGAGACCAAATACACCGATGTCGATGGCCTGCCCGAACTGAAGGCGGCCATCGTGGCCAAGTTCGAGCGCGAGAACGGCCTGACCTATACGACGGCGCAGATCCACGTCGCGCCGGGCGGCAAGCCGGTGATTTACAACGCCCTGGTGGCCACGCTGAACGCCGGCGACGAGGTGATCGTGCCTGCACCCTACTGGGTCAGCTATCCGGACATGGTGCTGCTGGCGGGTGGAGACCCGGTGTTCGTGACCGGCGAAGAGGCCGACGGCTTCAAGCTGCGGCCGGAGGTTCTGGAGGCGGCGATCACACCTCGGACCAAGTGGCTGCTGCTGAACAGCCCGTCCAACCCCACGGGCGCGGCCTATACCCGGGCCGAGCTGGAGGCTCTGGCCGAAGTGCTGCGTCGCCATCCGCACGTCTGGGTCCTGACCGACGACATGTACGAGCACCTGACCTATGGCGACTTCCAGTACACGACGATCGCCCAGGTCGCGCCCGATCTTTACGACCGCACCCTGACGGTCAACGGCGTGTCCAAGGCCTATGCCATGACCGGCTGGCGCATCGGCTATGCGGGCGGGCCCAAGCCCCTGATCGACCTGATGCGCAAGGTCGCCAGCCAGACGACGTCCAACCCGGCCTCCATCAGCCAGTGGGCGGCGGTCGAGGCGCTGAACGGGCCGCAGGACTTCATCGCCGAGCGCGGCGCGGCGTTCGAGAAGCGTCGGGACCTGGTGGTGTCGATGCTGAACCAGGCGACCGGCATCCGCTGCCCGGTGCCGGAGGGGGCCTTCTACGTCTATCCGTCGATCGAGGGGCTGATCGGCAAGACGGCACCCGACGGCACGGTCATCGACGGCGACGGGGCCTTCGCCACCGCCCTGCTGGAGGCCGAGGGCGTGTCTGTGGTCCACGGCGCGGCGTTCGGGCTGAGCCCCTATTTCCGCATCAGCTATGCGACGTCGGAAGCCGTGCTGGAGGACGCCTGCGCGCGCATCCAGCGGTTCGCGGCCAGCCTTCGCTAGCTGGCGCGGCTGACGGCGAAGTCGGCGAGGCTTTCCAGCGCAGAGCGCCAGTCGCCCCGCGGCAGGATCTTCAGCGCCCCCTTGGCCGCGTCGGCGTAGTCACCGGCGGCATCCAGAGTGGCCGAGACCGAGCCGGTGCCGATGATCAGCTCCCGCGCCCGGCGGAAGTCGTCCTCGGTGCGCTGATTGCCGTTGATGGTGCGTTCCCAGAAGGCGTCCTCGCGGCCGCGCGTACGGGCCACGGCCAGCAGCAGCGGCAGGGTGACCTTGCCTTCGCGGAAGTCGTCGCCGGCGTTCTTGCCCAGGGCTTCAGAAGAGCCGCCGTAGTCGAGGGCGTCGTCGGCCAGCTGGAAGGCCAGACCCAGGTTCAGGCCGTAGGACCGGAGCGCGGCGGTCGTCCGCTCGTCGGCGCCCACGCCCACCGCGCCTGCCTCGGCGGCGGCGGCGAACAGCTCGGCGGTCTTGGCCGAGATGATCCGCAGATAGGTTTCCTGGTCCAGGTTCAGGTCGTGGGCGCGGGTGAGTTGCAGCACCTCGCCCTGGGCGATGACGCCCGACGCTCTGGCCAGGATGCCCAGGGCGCGGATGGCCCCGGTCTCGACCATCAGCTCGAAGGCCCGGGCGAACAGGAAGTCGCCGACCAGCACACTGGTCGCCGAGCCCCAGATCAGGTGAGCCGCGACCTTGCCGCGACGGCGCTCGGACCCGTCGACAACATCGTCGTGCAGCAGGGTCGCGGTGTGGATGAATTCAACCGAGGCGGCGAGCTTGAGCGCGTTCTCGACCTCGGTGGCTCCCACGGCGCGGGCAGCGGCGATGGTCAGGAGGGGACGCAGGCGCTTGCCGCCCGCCGAGACGATATGCTCGGCCAGCAGCGGGATGACGGGGACCTGGGACTGCATCCGGTCCAGGATCAGGGCGTCGACCGCCGCCATATCGCCCTTGGCCAGCCGGGCCAGGGCGTCGACGTCGCCTCTGGGGCGGGCTGCGGTCAGAACGGCGGCGTCCAATGAATGCTCTTTCAAACCTCGCGGCGCGAGGGGAGTTCGCGTCGCCCGATCGTCCGTCCTTGCGGCGCGGCGTCACGCCGGACAATGGTGACCCCGCCATGAAGGGTCAAGCCGCGTGACCGTCGCATCCCCACCGCCCGGGCCCGTTACGCCCGAGGATGAACCGACCGAGAACGCCCTGCTGGGCGGAAAGGTTCGCTTGCTCCAGCCCGCGCGGGGTTACCGGGCCGGGATGGACGCGGCCCTGCTGGCGGCTGCGGTCGCCGCGAAGCCCGGCGAGACGGTGCTGGAGGCGGGATGCGGCGCGGGGGCGGTCCTGACGCAGATCGCGGCACGGAGGGCCGGCGTGACGTTGACCGGGGTGGAGCGCGATCCGGTCGCGGCTGAGCTGGCGCGACGGAACGCGGCCCTGAACGGCTGGACCGAGCGGATGACGGTGATCGAGGGCGACGTCGGGCGGGGCTTCAAGGCTTTGGGCCTCCCGCGCGCCGACTGGGCGGTGTCCAACCCGCCCTTCTTCGACGACGAAGGCGCGCTGCGGGCCCCCTCCCCGGCCAAGCGCGGGGCCTGGATCGCCGACGACGGGCTGGCGGCCTGGGTGCGGTTCCTGACCGACGGGGTCAAGGACGGCGGACGCGTGGTCATCATCCACAGGGCGGACCGGCTGGCGGACCTGCTGGGGCTGCTAGGCGAGCGATGCGGGTCCTTCACCATCCGGCCGGTCCAGCCCTTCGCCGAGGAGCCCGCCAAGCGTGTGCTGGTCCAGGCGATCCGGGGCGGCCGAGCACCGTTGAGGCTGTTGCCGGCCCTGGTGCTGCACGACCGGTCCGGGGCCAAGCATACGGTGGAGGCGGAGGCGATCCTGACGGGTGTGGCCGGATTGGACTCGTGAGACACCGAGTCCAACGGGTGCAACAGCTTTCAAAGCTTTAGAAGACTTCGGGACAAGGCATTAATAAGAAAGGCCTAAGCCCGCCGCCGCCCCTGGCACCTTGCCCGCCGGGCCGAGGCGCGCTCTTGTAGCCCATGCGCCTGATCCTGATCCTCGCCGCCCTGCTGCTCGCCCCGACCGTCCAGGCGCAGGAGGCCTTGCTGCTGAGGCCCGAGCGGGTGTTCGACGGCGTCGATGCCCGGCCGCATCGGGGCTGGAGCGTGCTGGTGCGCGGCAACCGGATCGAGGCAGCGGGACCCGACGTGGTTGCACCGGCGGACGCACGGGTCATCGACCTGCCCGGCCAGACCCTGATGCCCGGCCTGATCGAAGGGCATTCGCATCTGTTCCTGCACCCCTATGACGAGACGCCGTGGGACGATCAGGTGCTGTATGAGCCGCTTGCGCTGCGGACCGCCCGCGCCGTCAACCACGCCCGCGAGACCCTGATGGCGGGCTTCACTACCGTGCGGGACCTGGGAACCGAGGGGGCCGGATACGCCGACGCCGGACTGCGTCGCGCCATCGCCGAGGGGATCGTTCCGGGCCCGCGCATGCTGATCGCCAGCCGCGCCATCGTCGCCACCGGCGCCTATGGTCCCAAGGGGTTCGAGCCGGGCGTGCCGGTGCCTCTGGGCGCCGAGGAGGCGGACGGAGACGACCTGGTCCGCGTGGTGCGCAGCCAGATCGGGGCCGGCGCGGACCTGGTCAAACTGTATGCCGATTATCGCTGGGGGCCAGGCGAGCCGAGCCGGCCGACCTTTTCCCAGGCCGAGCTGACCGAGGCGGTCGAGGCGGCTCATTCGGCGGGACGCCAGGTCGCCATCCACGCCGGGACGGTCGAGGGGATGCGGCGCTCAGTCCTGGCCGGGGCCGACGTCCTGGAACATGGCGACGCCGGCACACCGGAGATCTTCCGCCTGATGGCCGAGCGCGGGGTTGCCCTGTGCCCCACCCTGGCGGCGACCGAATCGATCACCCGCTATCGCGGTTGGGACGGGTCGGAACCGGCCCCGCAGAACGTCCTGACCAAGCGAGCGGCCTTCGCTGCGGCGCGCGAGGCCGGGGTCGCGATCTGCATGGGCGGTGACGTCGGCGTCTATGCCCACGGCAACAACGCCCTGGAGATGGAGCTGATGACGGCCCAGGGCATGTCGGCGTCGGACGTCCTGATCGCCGCGACCTCGGGCAATGCGGCGATCTTCGATCTGGCCGACCGGGGCGCGGTCCGGGCCGGTCTGCTGGCCGATCTGGTGGTGGTCGAGGGCAATCCGACGACGGACATCTCGGCCGTCCGTGCAGTGCGGCTGGTGATCAAGGACGGCCAGATCGCGCGCGACGACGCGGCCCAGCCGCGCTAGACGCCTGCGCCATGTCCCTGCGCCCCCTCTTCGTCACCCAGGTCTATGAGGCCAGTCTGGCCGGCACGCCCGGTTTCGCCGACTTCAACGAGGATCTTGCCGAAGCGTGCCGCATGCTGGCGATCGAGGACGGGGCCGGGCGGGCCTGGTGCCGGGATCACGGCTATCGCGGCTATACCTCCTATGGGTCGCTGAACGACCTGCCGCAGCGACTGCCCGAGTTCGCGGACCTGAAGCGGCATCTGGACCGACACGCTCTGGCCTATGCCAAGGCACTGAACTTCGACCTGGCGAGGAAGCCCCGGCTGGACACGATGTGGGTCAATATCCTCAAGCCCGGCGGCGCGCACAGCGGCCACATCCACCCCCACGCCTTCCTGTCTGGCACCGTCTATGTCGCGGTGCCGGACGGTGCGTCCGCGCTGAAGCTGGAAGACCCGCGCCTGGCCATGATGATGGCCCGGCCGAGCGTCCTGCCTGACGTGCCCGAGGCCGAGCGGCCGTTCGTCTATCTGGCTCCGCGAGCGGGAACGGTCCTGATGTGGGAGAGCTGGCTGCGGCACGAGGTGCCGGCGAATGCGGCGAAGGCCGAAAGGATATCGGTAAGCTTCAACTACGCCTGATACGATGTAACCTTCCCCGTTCCCCACCGTAACAGGGCGCACGTGACCGACCGCGAAGCCCAACTTAAAGCCCTGATGCTCCGCGGACTGGATGGCGATGCGGCCGCCTGGCGGTTCCTGCTGTCTGATCTGGGGGCGCACCTGCGTCCCTTCTTCCGCCGGCGGCTGTTCAACGGCGGGGAGGACGCGGAGGATCTGGTGCAGGAGACCCTGATCGCCATCCACGCCAAGCGGGCCACCTGGGATCGCAACCAGCCCTTCACCGCCTGGGCCTTCGCCATCGCGCGGCACAAGCTGATCGACCATCTGCGCCGTCAGGGCCGCCGCCCCACACACCCGCTGGACGAGGCGTCCGACCTGTTCGCCGATCACACCGTCGAGGACGGTGCGACGCGTGCCGATCTGACGCGCATCCTGGCCCTGTTGCCCGCGCGCCAGCGCCGTCTGATCGAGGACGTGCGGCTGAAGGGCCTGACGGTCGCCGAGGCCGCCGCCAACCATGGCTACACCCTGACCGCCGCCAAGGTCAGCATCCACCGCAGTATGAAGTCCCTGAACGCCCGCTTCGCGCCCGCGTCCGTCGACGGAGCCGAAGATGAAGACTGATGACCTGATAGAGGCCCTCGCGGCCGACCTACCCGCCGCCGGCCCCCGGCAAGTCGAACGGCGGATGCTGCTGGCGCTCGTCGCCGGAGGCCTGCTGGTGCTGCTGGGCGTCGGGCTGTGGCTCGGCTTCCGGGAGGATCTGGGCTCTGCGATGATGGGGCCGACCTTCTGGATCAAGGCGGTCTATACCGGAGCGCTGGGCGTCGTGGGGTTCTGGCTGCTGGATCGGCTGGGACGCCCCGGCTCGGCGATCCGGGCGCCGCTGGTGGCCCTGGGCATGGTTCTGGCCGCCGGTGCCGGTTTCGCCGTCTGGGAGTTCTTCTCCATGGAGGAGGCCGAGCGCATGCCGGCCGTGATGGGCGAGAGCGCGCGAGAGTGCGCCCCGCTGATCCTGATCCTGAGCCTTATCGCCGCCCCCTTCGTGTTCGGAGCCGCCCGCGGGTTCGCGCCGATGCGGCCGGGCGCGGCCGGGGCGGCGGCGGGCCTGCTGACCGCAGCGCTGGCGACGACCCTTTATGGCCTGCACTGCCCCGAGCAGACCGCCAGCTTCGTCATGGTCTGGTATTCGCTGGGGATCGCCCTGGCGGCGGCAGCGGGCGCAGCGATCGGACGGGTCTTGTTCCGCTGGTAGGGCGCGCGGCCTTCAATCCGCCCTTCCTTGCGCCTATCTCGTTTGCCCTGACGCGCGCCGGTCGCTAAACCCGCGCCGACCTCCTCACACGTTTGAATGACAAGGGCGCACGCACCTCATGGCGCAGCAATACATCTTCCAGATGCAGGGTCTGACCAAGACCTTCCCCGGCGGCAAGAAGATCTTCGAGAACATCTGGCTGAGCTTCTACAACGACGCCAAGATCGGCGTCGTGGGCGTCAACGGCTCGGGCAAGTCCACCCTGCTGAAGATCATGGCCGGCATCGATCCGGAATTCACCGGCGAGGCGCGGGCCGCCGACGACATCAAGCGCGGATACCTCGAGCAGGAGCCGCATCTGGATGAGGCGCTGAACGTGCGCCAGAACGTCGAGGCCTGGTGCGAGGAAAAGCAGTGGGTCAACCGCTTCAACGCCATCGCCGGCGAGATGGCCGAGGAATACACCGACGAGCTGATGGCCGAGATGACGGCCCTGCAGGAAAAGATCGACGCCGGCGACGTCTGGGACATCGACAGCCGCATCGAGATGGCGATGGACGCCCTCCGTTGTCCGCCCGACGACTGGATGACGACCAACCTGTCCGGGGGCGAGAAACGCCGCGTGGCGCTCGCGCGGCTGCTTCTGTCCAAGCCGGACATGCTGCTGCTGGACGAACCGACCAACCACCTGGACGCCGAGAGCGTCGCATGGCTGCAGCATCACCTGGAGGCCTTCCCCGGCTGCGTCATCCTGGTGACCCACGACCGCTACTTCCTGGACCTGGTGACCAAGTGGACGCTGGAGCTCGATCGCGGCAAGGGCATCCCCTACGAGGGCAACTATTCCAGCTGGCTGGAGCAGAAGCAGAAGCGGGTGGTGCAGGAGAACTCGGAATCCGAGGCTCGCCAGCGCGCCCTGACCCGCGAACTGGAATGGGTGCGCTCGGGCGCCAAGGCCCGTCAGGCCAAGTCCAAGGCGCGTCTGGCCGCTTATGAGCGGATGGTGACCGAGCAGGAGAATCTGCGCGGCGCCCAGACCCACGCCCACATCCAGATCCCGCCCGGGCCGCGCCTGGGCAATGTCGTTCTGGAGGTCGAGGGCCTGCAGAAGAGCTACGGCGACAAGCTCCTGTTCGACAACCTGACGTTCAAGCTGCCGCCCAACGGCATCGTTGGCGTCATCGGCCCGAACGGTGCCGGCAAGTCGACCATGTTCAAACTGATCACCGGCCAGGAGACGCCGGACGGCGGCACCATCAAGGTGGGGGAGACGGTCAAGCTGGCCTATGTCGACCAGTCGCGCGACGCGCTGGATCCTAACAAGACCATCTGGGAGGAAATCTCGGGCGGCACCGACGTGATGATGGTGGGCAAGCGCGAAATCAACACCCGCGCCTATGTCGGCAGCTTCAACTTCAAGGGCGGCGACCAGCAGAAGAAGGTCGGTCAGCTGTCGGGGGGTGAGCGCAACCGCGTCCACCTGGCCAAGACCCTGGCGACCGGCGGCAACCTGATCCTGCTGGACGAACCGACCAACGACCTGGACATCGAGACGCTGCAGAACCTGGAAGAGGCGCTGGAGGAGTTCGCGGGCTGCGCCGTGGTGATCTCCCACGACCGCTGGTTCCTGGACCGTCTGGCGACCCACATCCTGGCCTTCGAGGGCGACAGCCACGTGGAGTGGTTTGAGGGGAACTTCGAGGCCTATGAAGAGGACAAGAAGCGGCGACTGGGAACGGATGCGTTGATCCCGCACCGGATCAAGTTCCAGAAGTTCGGGCGGTAGTCAGTCCGCGAGGCGGGCCGCCAACGCCGCAGCCGCATCGGCCATCCGTCGCGTCTCGGCATGGCTGGGACTGATGGCCAGGATGGCGCGGAAGGCCCGCTCCGCATCCAGAAATCCGGCTCTGGCGGCGGACCGGTCCCCGGCCGCCTCCGCAGTCTGGGCCAGTTTGGCGAACGAGACGGCGAGGGCGCGTTTCCATTCCGTGTTGCCCGGATCGCGGGCCGACAGGTCCTTCCGGATGGCGAGACTGTCTTCATAAGCCGCGCGCGCCGCAGCAAGGTCGCCCTCCGCCACCGCCACGTCGCCGAGCCGCTCGTGACTGACCGACAGGTCGTGTTTCCATTGCGTGTTGCCCGGATCGCGGGCCGACAGGTCCTTCCGGATGGCGAGGCCGTCTTCATAGGCCGCGCGCGCCGCAGCAAGGTCATCCTCCGCCCGAGCCACGTCGCCGAGCCGGTCGTGGCTCACCGACAGGTCCCGTTTCCATCCGGTGTTGCCCGAATCGCGGGCCGACAAATCCTTGGCGATAGCGAGGTCGGCTTCATAGGCCGCGCGCGCCGCAGAAAGGTCGCCCTCCGCCACCGCCACGTCGCCGAGCTTGCTATGGCTGACCGACAGGTCGCGTTTCCATTCCGTGTTGCCCGGATCGCGGGCCGACAGGTCCTTCCGGATGGCAACGCCGTCCTCATAGGCCGCGCGCGCCGCGGCAAGGTCGCCCTCCGCGACCGCCACGTCGCCGAGCCGGTCGTGGCTCACCGACAGGTCCCGTTTCCATCCGGTGTTGCCTGGATCGCGGGCTGACAGGTCCTTGGCGACGGCGAGGCCGTCTTCATAGGCCGCGCGCGCCGCAGCAAGGTCGCCCTCCGCCACCGCCATATCGCCGAGCCGCGCGTGGATGACCGACAGGTCGCGTTTCCATTCGGTGTTGCTCGGATCGCGGGCCGACAGGTCCTTCCGGATGGCGAGGCCGTCTTCATAGGCCGCGCGCGCCGCAACAAGGTCGCCTTCTGCACGAGCCACATCGCCGAGCCGTTCGTAACTGACCGACACGTCACGATTCCACTCGGTGTGGCCCGTATCGCGGGCCGACAGGTCCTTGGCGATGGCGAGGCCGTCTTCATAAGCCGCGCGCGCCGCAGCAAGGTCGCCCTCCGCTCGAGCCAAGTCGCCGAAGCCGTTGAAGACAACCATGCGGTCACGGTCATCGGTGGAGGTATCCAGCGCACGCTGCGCCGCAGCGCGTGCGGCGGCGAGGTCACCCGCCAGGGTGGCGAGGCGGCCGAGCAGGACATGCGTCCAGTGGTCGTCGGGGTCCAGGGCGGCGACCTTGCCATAGATGCGTCGGGCGCGTTCGACATCGATCGCATAGGCGATGGTGCCGGCCTGACGGAGGCGCGTGGCCGCGTCCCGAACCGCCGCGGCCTCCAGGCCGTCGATCAGGGCGACGGGGTCCTCATCGCTCAGGCCAGCGCGGGCCTGCTCCAGGTCAGGCCCAGTCGAGGCAGCCACCTGGTCCAGAGTGGCCTCGACCGCCTCGCGCTCATCCAGGGCCAGCGTCCTTCCCTGTTCCAGCATCATCGCCTCGATGCGGCGGAGCATCTCCTGCGTTTCGTCATGGCGGGTGTGCTGGGCGGCGAACTGGGTCTCCAACCAGCGCCGCATCTCGGTCAATTGCTCGCGGACGCCCTCCGTGGCGACCTCGAGCTGGGCCAGGACCGCCTGTCCGTGGATGACGGCGTCCCCGACTTCGACCAGCTTGTCAGCGACGAAGATGGCGCGGAACCGGGGGTCGGTCTTCATCGCCTCGACCACCTCGCCGCACCAGGCGTCGTAGAAGCCGATGACCTGAGAAACCTGTCCGAAGAACCTAGCCTTCAGTCGGTCCGGAGCATGGGCCCCGTCGGCCCAGCGTTCGACCTCTTCCCAGGCGATCTGGGTCGTCTGTTCGACCAGACGCGTCTGCAAGAGCATCGGGTCGTCGTCGTCCTGAGGCGCGCGGAACGCCTGCTGATAGCTGGCGAACATCGCCGCCTCGATCCCGGGGTCCCAGTCCAGCGCCTCGGCCCCGGTCTTCGCCGACGCCAGGCCCGCGCGGACCCCGGCCAAGAAGGCGACTGGGGGATTGGGGTCGGGGCGTCGGGCATAGGTCTCGACGATGAACTCGGTCGCCAGGATCTGGGCCTTGCGGAGCGCGCGGGCGATGTCGTGGTTCTCGCTGAGCCCGCGCCGCCCGAGCAGCCGGCCATGCAGCGCATGGCCGACGGCCACCACGACCTTATCGGAGCGATTGCCGAGGACACCGCCCACGGCCATCTTTCCCGCCTCGACCGCACCGTCCCATAGGACCTTGCCCAGTCCGGCGTAGAGCACCCCACAGGCGACGGAGACGGGCTCGACCATGCGTTCAACCTAACGGCGTTTTCGCGTTCGTCCAGATTCGCCAAGGCCAAACCGGTGCCGATGGCCTCGTCGGCGGACGTGTTAGGGAGGCCCCATGAACGCTCGCCCCGCCTTGCTGATTCTGTCCCCTGCCCTGGCCCCCGTCGCGCCGTTTCTGGAGCCCGCCTATCGCGTGATCCGCTTTTGGGACGCGCCACCGGACGAAGCCAGGGACGAGATCACCGCCGTCGTCGTGGCGGGCGAGGACGCGCTCGACGCCGCGCTGCTGGAACATCTGCCGAACCTGCGCCACGTGGCCTGTTTCACCTCGGGCTATGACGGGCTGGATCTGGACTGGTGCCGGGCGCGGGGGCTGGTGGTCACCCATGCGCCGGCGGTGAACCACGAGGATGTGGCTGATCATGCCCTGGGCCTGATCCTGGCGGCGCAGCGGCGGATCGTGGACGGCGACCGGATCGTGAGGTCGGGGGGCTGGATCATCGAGCAGCGGCTCATCACGCCGTCGATGCGCGGACGCCGCGTGGGCATCGTCGGGCTCGGCGCGATCGGCGAGGCGGTGGCGCTGCGGGCCGCGGTCATGGGCTGCGAGGTGCGGTGGTGGGGTCCGCGGGACAAGGCGCAGGCGGCATGGCCCAAGGCGGCGTCGCTGGTGGCGCTCGCTTCTGAATCCGACATCCTTGTCGTGGCCTGCCGGGCGGACGCCGCGAACCGGGGGCTGATCTCGGCCGGGGTGATCGAGGCCCTGGGGCCGAATGGGCTGCTCGTGAACGTGGCGCGCGGCTCGCTGGTCGACGAGGACGCCCTGATCGCGGCGCTGAAGGCCGGGCGGCTGGGCGGGGCGGCGCTGGACGTGTTCGAGACCGAACCGACCCGGGCGGAGCGCTGGGCGGAGGTGCCCAATGTCCTGCTGACGCCGCACACGGCCGGGGCTACCATGGCGGCGGTTCAGGGCATGCTGGCGCTTCTGATCCGGAACCTTCAGGCTGTCGCGGCGGGCGATCCACCCGTGACGCCTGTTCCATGAGTTCGCCCGTGACCGACCCCGCCGCCGAGTTCGACGCCCTGACGCTGGAGTGTTTTCCCATGCGGGACGACCCGCCGCGCATGGTGCCGGGGCGGCCTGAGCGGGACTGGATGGACGATTTCGCCGGGCGCCATCCCTATCGCTGCCTGCCGCTGACCATGGCGAATACGACGGGCTGGGACCTGCTGTGTCCGTTCGGGTTCGAGGCCGAGTGGGACGGGCGGATGGGGGCGGACGCCATCCAGTTCCGGCCCGACGCCGACGCCCTGTATTTCGAGCATTTCGCGGCGTCGCACTTCACCGAGGGCGTGCTGACCTTCCACACCGGCTGGCTGTTCCGCACGCCGCCGGGCTGGGCCATGCGGGCATCGGGGCCGCCAAACCGGGCCAAGCACGGGATCGCGCCGCTGGAGGGCCTGACGGAGACGGACTGGCTGCCCTATCCCTTCACCATGAACTGGCGCTTCACGGCACCTGGCGTGATCCGGTTCGAGAAGGGCGAGCCCTTCTGCTTCCTTCAGCCCATTCCGCACCACCGGATCGAGCGGTTCCAGCCGGTACGGCGTCCCGTGGATTCCGACGGCGATCTGGCGCTGCAATACCGGAAATGGTCCGAGGTCCGCACCGACTTCAACACCCGGATGGCGGCCGGCGATCCGGAGGCGGCCAAGGAGGCGTGGCAGAAGTTCTACTTCCGCGGCGAGTTTCCGGACGCCATTGCAGAGGCCCCCGACAGCCACGTCAACAAGCGGCGCATGGCCCCCCTCCCCGAGGCCCCGGTACCGGCGGCCCCGGCACGCGCGCACGTCGGCTTCACCAGTTGGTCGGCGCAAGGCGCGGCCAGGGCGATCATGGACGACAAGACCTAGTCGGCGGGCTGCCGCGCGGCCTGTCGCTCGGCGGCGGTGACCGTGCCGTCCTGGTCGGCGTCCAGGCGCTGGAACCGCCAGGCGACCACCGACTGGAACTCCTGACGGGTCAGGCGGCCGTCACCGTCGCGGTCCGCCCGCGTCCAGGCGCGCGCTCCGGTCTGTCCCGCCGCGACCGCCTGTTCGATCTCGGCCGCGGTGACGACGTCGTCGGAATCGGCGTCCGCGCGCTCGAAGCCTCGCAGGGCGCGGGCCTGCATCTGGTCCGCCGTCATGGAACCGGCTTCGCCCGCGTTCGGGCGACGCGGCGCCGGTCGGGGCGGCAAGGGTTCGATGTCCTCGGACGCCTCCTGAAGGGGGTCGGACAGCGGGGCGTCGAGCGGTTCGAGCAGCGGCGCAGGCTCGGCCGCTGCTGTTGGGGCGGCGGCAGCGTCGTCCCCTTGCGAGCAGGCCATCAGGCCCGAAGACGACAGGGCGATCAGGGTCAGGACCAGTGGGCGCAACGACATCTCCCGGGGCGACGAGCGTGACTGTAACGCGCAAACGCGCCGATGCCGTCGCCGCTTTTCCGCTGGAAATCATATAAGGATATCCTTATATGATTATGTCATGGCACTGACCGCCGACCAGATCGTGGATGCCTTGCGCGCCGCCGGGGAGCCGACCCGGCTTCGGGTGCTTTCGCTGCTGGCCGGCGAGGAACTGTCGGTCATGGAGCTGAGCCGCGTGCTGGACCAGAGCCAGCCGCGCGTCTCGCGGCACCTGAAGCTGATGGCCGACGCCGGACTGATCGAGCGGTTCCCGGACGGGGCACGGGTCTTCTATCGCGTCTCGCACGAGCCGGACGTTCGCCGCCTGGTCGACACCGTTCTGGACCTGCTGGACGACGGCGAGGGCCTAGCCGACCACGCCCGGCTGGAGGAGGTGCGCGACGAGCGCGCGACGGCCGCCGCCGCCTATTTCGAACAGGTCGCGCCCAGCTGGGACCGCATCCGGTCGCTGTATGTGTCCGAGACTGCGGTCGAGAGCGCCATCGAGCGCGCCGCTGGACCCGGGCCGTTCGAGCGGGTGGTGGACCTGGGCACGGGATCGGGGCGGATGCTGACCCTGCTGGGCAAGAAGGCCCGGATGTCGATCGGCCTCGACCTCAGCCAGAACATGCTGAACATCGCCCGCGCTAACGTCGCCAAGGCCGGGCTGGACAAGGTCGAGCTGAGGCACGGCGACATCTTCGCGACCCGTCTGCCGGCGCAGTCGGCGGACTTGGTTCTGGTGCATCAGGTGCTGCATTACCTGGCCGATCCGGTCGCGGCCGTAGCCGAGGCGGCGCGGCTGGTCATGCCCGGTGGAAAGCTGCTGATCGTCGATTTCGCGCCCCACGACCTGGAGCGGTTGCGCGAGGAGCACCAGCATCGCCGCCTGGGCTTCGCGGACGACGAGATCGGCCGCTGGCTGGGAGATGCGGGGCTGAAGCCTTCGGCGACCATTGCCCTGCCGCCCGACACGGCGGGCCTGACCGTCACCATCTGGACCGCCGAGAGACCGGCCGTCGCCAATCGGAGCGTCGCCTGATGGCCGCCACATCCCTCGCCGCCGCTCGCGCATTGCTGCTCTCCCCGCTGGGCCCCGTGGCACGCGCGGGCGAGAACGGCAGCCCCGTGCGCGTCTCGTTCGAGTTCTTTCCGCCGAAGTCCGACGAGGCCGAGGCCAATCTGTGGAAAGCCGTCCGCCGTCTGGAGCCGCTGAACCCGGCCTTCGTCTCGGTGACCTACGGCGCCGGGGGGTCCACGCGCGAGCGGACGCACCGGACGGTGCAGCGGATGCTGGCCGAGACCTCTCTGAAACCCGCCGCCCACCTGACCTGCGTCGAGGCCAGCCGCGACGAGGTCGACCAGGTCATCGCCGACTACAAGGCCATCGGCGTGGATCACATTGTAGCCCTGCGCGGCGATCCGCCCGGATCGGCGGTCAGCGGCGGCAGCGGGATTGGGGGGGCTTATCAACCGCGTGCGGACGGCTATGCCAACGCCACCGAACTGGCACGGGCCATCCAGCGGGTCGGGGGGTTCCAGACCAGTGTCGGCGTCTATCCGGAAAAGCATCCGGAGAGCCCGTCCATCGAGCACGACATCGACGTGCTGAAGGCCAAGGTGGACGCAGGCGCCACGCGGGCGCTGAGCCAGTTCTTCTTCGACATCGACGCCTTCCTGAGGTTCCGCGACCGCATCCGGGCGGCCGGGGTGACCATCCCCCTGATCCCGGGGATCATGCCGGTGTCGAACTTCGCCGGGCTGCAGCGGATGAGCGCCTCGTGCGGGGCGTCCGTGCCCGGTTGGCTGGCGGCGCATTTCGAAGGGCTGGACGACGATCCGGAGACGCGCAAGCTGCTGGCCGCCTCGGTCGCCGCCGAGACCTGCGCGCGGCTGCAGGAAGAGGGCTTTTCCGACTTCCACTTCTACACGCTGAACCGCGCCGATCTTGTCTATGCGATCTGCCGGGTGCTGGGCGTGCGGGAAGGACAATCCTCCCCCGTTGGGGGAGGGGGACCACGAAGTGGTGGAGGGGGCCAGCCGCAGATGGCCGAGTCCGGGGCGAGCCCTCTCCGTCACTCCGCTGCGCTTCGTGCCACCTCCCCCAACGGGGGAGGATTTCAATGACCCGCCGGTCCCGCATCGCCCAGCTCCACGCCGCCGCGAAGGAGCGCATCCTGGTCCTCGACGGGTCGTGGGGCGTGATGATCCAGCGGCGCGAGCTGTCGGAGGAGGATTTCCGGGGCGACCGATTCACCGCCCACAACGGCCAGATGAAGGGGAACAACGACATCCTCTGCATCACCCGGCCCGACGTCATCGCCGATCTGCACGACCAGTATTTCGCGGCCGGTGCCGACATCTCCGAGACCAATACCTTCTCGGCCACGACGATCGCCCAGGACGACTATCACCTGGACGCTCAGTCGGTGTGGGACATCAACCTGGAAGGCGCGAAACTGGCACGCGCCGCCGCCGATCGCTGGACCGAGGCGGAGCCGCACAAGCCGCGCTTCGCCGCAGGCTCCATCGGGCCGCTGAACAAGATGCTGTCGATGTCGTCGGACGTGAACGATCCGGGCGCGCGGCTGGTGACCTTCGATCAGGTCTATGAGGCCTATCGCCATCAGGTGAAGGCGCTGAACGAAGGCGGCGTTCACCTATATCTGATCGAGACCATCACCGACACGCTGAACGCCAAGGCTGCGATCAAGGCCATCAAGGACCTGGAGGACGAGGGTCTGGAGCCCCTGCCCATCTGGATCAGCGGCACGATCACCGACCGTTCGGGGCGGACGCTGAGTGGCCAGACGGCCGAGGCCTTCTGGAACAGCGTGCGCCACGCCAAGCCGTTCGCCGTGGGGTTCAACTGCGCGCTGGGCGCCGACCTGATGCGGCCGTTCATCGCCGAGCTTTCGCGGGTGGCGGACACCCTGGTGGCCGCCTATCCCAACGCCGGCCTGCCCAACGCCATGGGCCAATACGACGAGGAACCGCACGAGACCGCCCACTTCATCGAGGAATGGGCGGCGTCCGGCCTGGTCAACATCGTCGGCGGGTGCTGCGGCACGACGCCGGAGCACATCCGGCATACGGCGGATGCGGTGTCGAAACTTCCCACACGCGAGATACCGGAGCGGCCGGTGGCGATGCGCTTGTCAGGGCTCGAACCGTTCGAGCTCGTGGCGTGACACGTCGCCGAACCCCGTTTTCCCTCTGGCCACGGACAGCTCGCCGTGTTGCTCTATCTCGCAGGTGCGAGATGCGCCGCGGGGGACGAGCAATGAGGGGTACACGGCGGGAATTTCTGACGCGGGTGGCGGCAGTTGGCGGAACGGCCGGTCTCTATACCGCCATGCGAATGCTGGGGCTGGTGGACGACGGTGTCGCCCACGCGCAGACGCCCAATCTCAGGCCGGGGTCGGGGGAGGGTTCCAGCGTCGTCATCCTGGGGGCCGGGCTCGCGGGCCTCAGCGCCGCGCATGAGCTGAAGAAGGCCGGCTATGCCGTCACCGTGCTTGAGGCCCGCGACCGGGTCGGCGGGCGCAACTGGACCCTCCGCCGTGGCTCCAGGATCGTCCATACCGACAAGGCCGACCAGGTCTGTGGCTTCGACGATGGTCAGTATTTCAACGCCGGCGCGGCCCGCATCCCCAGCCATCATCAGGCCACGCTCGGCTACTGCAAGGAGCTGGGCGTCGAGATGGAGGTGATGGTCAACCACTCCTGCGGTGCCCTGATCCAGGCCGAGGGCTTCAACGACGACCGACCGATGCAGATGCGCCAGGCCATTTACAATGTGCGGGGCAACGTCGCCTCCCTGCTGGCCAAGGGAGTGCAGAACGGCGGCATCGATGTGGCCATGAGCGCCGAGGACAAGGCACGGCTGGTCGAGAACCTGATCGGCTGGGGCGAACTGGATCCCGACCTGATGTTCCGCCACAGCGAGAGCGCAGGGTTCGCCGTCGAACCCGCCGCGGGTGATGTGACCGGAAAGCCGAGGGACGCCATGGTCCTGGCCAGCCTGCTGCACCCCGTCGCATGGGCCGCGCCCGGGTTTCACGACGGGATCGACATGCAGGCGACGATGCTGCAGCCCGTCGGAGGCATGGACCGCATCCCGATGGCCTTCGCCGCCGGGCTTGGCGACGCGATCCGCTTGAACGCCGAGATCACCGGCCTGACGCGCCGGGGCGCGGGCGTGGAGGCGACCTGGCGGGATGCGACAGACGCGAGCCAGAGCGTCACGGCGGATCACTGTATCTGTACCATCCCCTTCCCAGTGCTGGCGGGGATCGACAACGACTTCTCCGCGGAGCGGAAGGCCGTGATTGCCGGTGCCGTCTATTCCGACTCGGTCAAGATCGCATTTCAGTCGCCCCGCTTCTGGGAGACGAACGACCACATCTACGGCGGCCTGTCCTTCACCGACCGGGACACCCTGATGACCTGGTATCCCTCCGGCCGGTTCCTGCACGAGACCGGGGTTCTGGTCGCCGGCTATAGCTTCGGCGGGTCCGCGACGCGGCTGGGCTCCCTGCCGCTGGCGGACGGACAGGCCTATGCCCGCGAGACGGTCGAACGCCTGCATCCCGGGCAGTCGGGCAAGCTGACCGACGGTGTGACCGTGCATTGGTCGCGCGTCCCCTACTCCCTTGGGATCGAGGGGCCGATCGCCCGGCGGGACCCGGCGGGCTACACGCTGATGAACGAGCCGGACGGCCCCTATCTGTTTGCCGGCGAACACCTCGCCCACGTCGGCGCCTGGCAGCAGGGGGCCTTCGTCAGCGCCTGGCGCGCCGTGAACGCCATCGCCGCCCGCCGCCAAGCCCTCGCCGCCTGAACCGGAGACGACAGACATGACCGCCAAGCTCGCCCTCGCCGCCACCCTCTGCGCCCTCGGTTTGGCCGCGCCCGTCGCCGCCCAAGAGATTGTCCGCACCTATCCGACGCCGACGTCCTTCATCGCTTCGACCGTGACCGTGCCGGAAGGCTCGGAGATCATCTTCCTCAGCGGTCAGCTACCGAGCGTGGCCGACACGACCGCTGAGCCCGGTTCCGTCGCGGCCTATGGCGACACCGAGACCCAGTCGGAATCGACCTTCGCCAAGATCAAGGCGCTGCTGGAGACGCGCGGCCTGACCCTGGGCGACGTGGTGTCGATGACGGTCTATCTGGTCGCCGCGCCCGGGTCGGACCGGATGGACTTCGGCGGGATGATGCGGGCCTACAACCGCCATTTCGGCACGCCGGAACAGCCCAACCGCCCGTCCCGCTCGACCGTCCAGGTCGCCGGCCTCGCCGGACCCGGCTTCCTGGTCGAGATCGAGGTCACCGCCGCGCGAACGACCACGCCCGCCCCGTAACCCAGGATAACTGTCCCCTTGCGTCCCACCTTCATCAACGTCGGCGAACGAACCAACGTCACCGGCTCGGCCAAGTTCAAGAAACTGGTCGTCGAGGGCGACTATGCCGCCGCCCTGGCGGTCGCGCGCCAGCAGGTCGAGGCGGGGGCCGCGATCATCGACATCAACATGGACGAGGGCCTGCTGGATTCGCAGCAGGCCATGGTCACCTTCCTGAACCTGATCGCGGCCGAGCCCGACATCGCCCGCGTGCCGGTGATGATCGACAGTTCCAAATGGGAGGTGATCGAGGCGGGCCTGAAGTGCGTCCAGGGCAAGCCGATCGTCAACTCCATCTCGATGAAGGCGGGCGAGGCGGAGTTCCGCGAACAGGCGGTCAAATGCTTGCGCTATGGCGCCGCCGTCGTCGTGATGGCCTTCGACGAGGTGGGCCAGGCCGACACCGCCGCGCGCAAGATCGAGATCTGCACCCGGGCTTACCGGATCCTGGTCGACGAGGTCGGCTTCCCGCCCGAGGACATCATCTTCGACCCCAACATCTTCGCCGTGGCGACGGGGATCGAGGAACACGACAACTATGCCGTCGACTTCATCGAGGCGACGCGGGTTATCAAGCAGACCCTGCCCTACGCTCGCGTCTCGGGGGGCGTGTCGAACGTCAGCTTCAGCTTCCGTGGCAACGAGCCCGTGCGCCGGGCGATCCACAGCGTCTTCCTGTATCACGCCATCCAAGCGGGCATGGATATGGGCATCGTCAACGCCGGCGACCTGCCCGTCTATGACGACATCGAGCCGACGCTGAAGGAAGCCGTCGAGGACGTGATCCTGAACCGGCCGCAGCGGACGAACGTGTCCAACACCGAGCGGCTGGTCGACATCGCCCCCAACTACAAAGGCGACAAGGGGGTGGCGCGGGTCGTCGACCTGAAGTGGCGCGACCAGCCCGTGGGCAAGCGGATCGAGCACGCCCTGGTCAACGGGATTACCGAATACATCGACGCCGACACCGAGGAGGCGCGGCTGTCTTTCGACCGGCCGCTGCACGTCATCGAGGGTCCGTTGATGGACGGGATGAACGTCGTCGGCGAACTGTTCGGCGCGGGCAAGATGTTCCTGCCGCAAGTGGTGAAGTCGGCGCGGGTGATGAAGCAGGCCGTGGCCTGGCTGGAGCCCTTCATGGAGGCCGAGAAGGCCGGCAAGCCGCGCGAGCAGGCGGGCCGCATCCTGATGGCGACGGTCAAGGGCGACGTCCACGACATCGGCAAGAACATCGTCGGCGTCGTGCTGCAATGTAACAACTACGAGGTCATCGACCTGGGCGTCATGGTGCCGGCCGACCGCATCCTGGATGCCGCGAAAGAGCACAACGTCGACATCATCGGCCTGTCGGGCCTGATCACGCCGAGCCTGGACGAAATGGTATTCGTGGCGCGCGAGATGGAGCGGCGCGGCTTCGACATTCCCCTGCTGATCGGCGGGGCGACGACCAGCCGAACCCATACGGCGGTCAAGATCGAGCCCGGCTATCGCAGCGGCTCGACGACCTATGTCGTCGACGCGTCGCGGGCGGTGGGCGTGGTGTCGGGCCTGTTGTCCAAGACCGAGCGTGCGAAGAACGAGGCGGCGACGCGCGACGAATACATACGCATCCGCGAACAGTACGCCCGGGGCCAGGAGGTCAAGGCGCGCACCTCGATCGCCGATGCGCGGAAGAACCCGGTCGCCATAGACTGGACCGCGCCGCGTCCGGCCGCGCCCAGCTTCACCGGCGTGCGTGCCTACGACGCCTGGGACCTGGCCGATCTGGCCGCGCACATCGACTGGACGCCCTTCTTTGCCAGCTGGGAGCTGATCGGGCGCTATCCGCACATCCTCGAAGACGAGATCGTCGGCGAGGCAGCCAAGGACCTGTTCAAGGACGCCCAGGCGATGCTGAAGCGCATCGTCGAGGAGAAGTGGTTCACGGCCAAGGCCGTCGTCGGCTTCTGGCCCGCCAATGCTGTGGGTGACGACATCGTGTTGTTCGAGGACGAGGCGCGCACGACCGAGATCGCTCGCTTCCACACCCTGCGCCAACAGATCGCCAAGTCGAACGGCAAGCCCAATGCGGCCCTGTCGGACTTCGTGTCGCCGACTGGGGAGGACTGGATCGGAGCCTTCGCCGTCACGACGGGACACGGCGAACTGGAGGCGTCCAAACGGTTCAAGGACGCGGGCGACGACTATTCGGCCATCATGGCCGCCGCCCTCGCCGACCGGCTGGCCGAGGCCTTCGCCGAGCGGCTGCACAAGGAGGTGCGGACGACGCTGTGGGGCTATGCGCCCGACGAGGCGGCCGACATCGACGCCCTGATCGCCGAACAATACCAGGGCATCCGCCCCGCGCCCGGCTATCCGGCCCAGCCCGACCACACCGAAAAGGCCACGCTGTTCCGCCTGCTGCAGGCCGAGACGAACGCGGGGATGGCCCTGACCGAGAGCTATGCCATGACGCCGCCCGCCTCGGTGTCGGGGCTGTATTTCGGGCATCCGCAGAGCCACTATTTCGGCGTCGGCAAGATCGATCGCGACCAGGTCGACGACTATGCGCGGCGGAAAGGCTGGGAGGTCAGCGAGGCCGAGCGCTGGCTGGCCCCGATCCTGAACTATGAGCCCGACGCAGTGGAGCGGGACAAGGCGGCCTAATCCTCCCCCGTTGGGGGAGGTGGATCCGAAGCGAAGCGAAGGAGACGGAGGGGGCCAGTCGCGCACGCCGTCATGCGTGGCAGGCCCCCTCCACCACTTCGTGGTCCCCCTCCCCTTACGGGTGAGGATTTACTGCGCCACCGGCACGCCCATCTCGTCCAGACCGGCCGCTTCCAGCGTCACCGGCGGAGAGGTGATGTTGTCTCTCACCCGGCGCGCGGCGTGTTCGCAGCGGCCCGGCAGGCCGAAGAACAGGCCGAAGGCCTGGCTGCGGGTGGCCTCGTCCGGCAACGCCAGCAGGGCGTCCCAACGCGCCTTGGCCTCGGCCTCGGCGGTCTCGGCGCCGGCGCGGGTCGCGGGCGTCTGGCGGGCGGCGCCGGTGCGAAGAGCCTCGCGGAAATCGATGGCCTCCAGCGCGCCCAGACGCATGATGTCGCGATCCAGGTCGTCGGCCGTCGTCAGGGTCTGGCCGAGCGCGATATGGCCCTCCACCAGGGCCGCGCACCAGGCGACCAGCGGATAGTCCTGATCCGGGGCCCCGCGCGGGAGGGGGGTCTCATAGGCGATGGCCTCGCGGGCACGCAGCGCGTCGGCGCTCTCGGTCACCTCGGTCGCGGTGGCGATGGGACCGTCCTGGTCCTGGGCCAGGGCGGCGGGCGCGACGAGAGCGAAGGCAAGAAGGGAAGCGACGAGGCGAAGGTGCATCAGAGATCCGGGGTCAGTTTCAGGGTGTTGATCGGCCATAACGCCTGAAGCGGCGCAATGGTTTTTCCGTGGCGACATGTTAGCCACGGGATCGCATCAGACAGGAGCCGACCGTGCCCGATTTCCGCGTCCTCAGCGACACCGTCCGCGTCGCGCCCCAGATCGCCCTGTCCGACGTCGCCGAGGCGGCGGCGCTGGGCGTCAAGGCGATCGTCTCGAACCGGCCGGACGGCGAGGACCCGGGCCAGCCGACGGCAGCCCAGGTCGCGGCTGCGGCTGAGGCGGTCGGCCTCGATTTCGTCCACGCCCCGGTCACGGGCTTCCCCGACGAGGCGGCGGTGGCGGCGGTCGGTGAGGTGCTGGCGAGCGGTGAGCCCGTCCTGATGTTCTGCCGGTCGGGCACGCGCTCGGCCATGACTTGGGCGCTCGCCATGCGTCGGGCCGGGACCGAGCCGGAGCCCCTGCGCGAGGCGGCGGCCGCCGCCGGATACGACCTGAGCCGTCTGCCGCTCTAGCGCGAGATCGCGACGCGGGCGGCGAAGGGCACGGGCTCCGGGTCACCGCACGAGGCCAGAACCAACTGCGCCGCCATGAGACACAGGATGGCCGCCGCGATGGGCTGGAGCCGATTTGATACAGAATAGGCGATGGCGCGGGCCATTTCGGACGCTCCTGGATGGTTTACGATCCGTTAAGGCAAGGTCCGCGCCGAGCGAGCAGGTATTGAGATGATTCCCTTCGTCCGTGAGTTCGACTTCGCCCATGGCCGCCGCGATCAGGTCTCGCCCCTGGTCCAGAGGGTGATCGCGAACAACCCCGGGCCGTTCACCTTCACGGGGACCGGGACCTATATCGTGGGGCGGACCGCACCGGGCGCGGGCGTGGCCGTGATCGATCCCGGACCGCTGGACGAGGCGCATCTGGAGGCGCTGCTGGCGGCGGTCGAGGGGCGGACCGTGACCCATGTGCTGGTCACCCACACCCACCGCGACCACGCCCCCCTCGCCCGCCCCTTCGCCGAACGAACCGGGGCACCGGTGCTGGCCATGCGGCCGCCTGAACGCCAGACCCATGCCTCGGGCACGCTGGATGAGGATGAGGACACGGCGTTCACTCCCGATGTCATCCTGACCGGCGGCGAGCGGACCCGAGGCGACGGCTGGACGATCACGGCGATGGCGACGCCCGGTCACGCGTCCAACCACATGGCCTTCGTGCTGGAGGAGGAGAACGCCCTGTTCTGCGGCGACCACGTCATGGGCTGGTCGACGACCATCGTCGCGCCGCCCGACGGGGACATGGCCGACTATATGTCCAGCCTTGAGGCCGTGATTGCGGCGGAGTTCGCCACCCTGTGGCCGACCCACGGCGCGCCGGTGACCGAGCCCGCCCCCTTCCTGGCGGCCTATCGCGCGCATCGGCTGGAGCGAGAGGCTCAGGTGCTGGCCCGTCTGGAGGCGGGGGACCGGACGATCGCGGCGATGGTGCCGACCCTCTATGCCGCCGTCGACCCACGCCTGTGGCCGGCCGCCAGCCTGTCGGTGCAGGCCCATCTGATCAAGCTGGTGAAGGAGGGCCGGGTCGCGGTCGAGGGCGAGCCGACGCTGGACACGGTCTACGCCCCGGGCTGAAGCTCGGCGACGATACGGGTCACCAGACGGCAGGCCTCGCCGCCGTCGTCGCGGGCCTCACGCGAGGCGACGCGGACGTCGGTCGCGCCGGGGCGGATGCGGATGGTGGCGTCATGGACGAAGCCGAACCACGTCCCCTCGCGCGTGCCGTCCGCCCGGCCAACGCCGAAGCCCAGGACGTCGAACCCGGCCTGTTCCAGCGCATAGGCCGCCGCGCCGGGTGCGACCTGGGTCGGGACGGTGGTCGCCGCGCAGGCCTGAAACACGGTCGATCCAGCGGCATCGGCGGCTTGGCGGCGTTGCGCCAGAATGCCCGCGAAAGCCGGTGGATCGCTGAGAGCCGTCGTCGCCTGGGCCGAAACGGAGGTGGTCGGCGCGGTCAGGATCCCGGTCCCGACCTGTGACAGATGCAAGCCGTAAAGCCCCGCAGTCGCCCCGCCCAGAACCACGCCGGCCAGGGCCATCAGGCGCGCGCGCGGCTCGCCCAGCGCCACGATGACGCCGCCCAAGGCCGCGAACGCCCCCAGCGCGGCCAGCGCCAGCCCGACCCGCAGGGTCAGCATCGAATAGCCGACCTGCCAGTCCCAGACGCCCAGCCGCATCCCCGCGATGGCGATGAACACCGTCAGGGGTGCCAGTGCGGTCAGGACCAGCAGGACCCGCGACCAGCGGACGGCGCGGGGGGCCTGGGCCATACGTCAGACCCGCTCGGGCGAAGCAGCGGCGGTGGGCAGGCGATAGTCCTTCAGCCGCTCGCGCAGCAGCTTCTTGTCGATCTTGCCAGTCGCGCCCAGCGGGATGTCGTCGACGAAGACGACGTCGTCGGGCATCCACCATTTGGCGATCTTGCCGACCAGGAAGTCCAGGTGCTCTTGCTTGTCCTGGCTCTCGCCGGGCTTGAGCTTGATGACCAGGACCGGGCGCTCGTCCCATTTCGGATGCGCCGCGCCGATGACGGCGGCCAGCTCGGCCTTGGGATGCCCCACGGCGATGTTCTCGATCTCGATCGAGCTGATCCACTCACCGCCGGACTTGATCACGTCCTTGGCGCGGTCGGTGATCTGCATGAAGCCGTGCTCGTCGATGGTCGAGACGTCGCCGGTGTCGAAGAAACCCTCGTGGTCCAGGATGTCGCCGCCCTCGTCCTTGAAATAGGCCCCGGCGATGGTCGGGCCCCGCACCATCAAGCGGCCATAGGTGGTGCCGTCATGCGGCATCTCCTGACCGGCGTAGTTCTTGAGCTTCAGCTCGACGCCCAGCGGCGGCACGCCCTGTTTGATGCGCCACTTCATCTGCTCGTCGTACGGCAGGGCCAGCAGCTCGGGCGTCAGGGTCGACAGGGTGCCGATGGGCGAGGTCTCGGTCATGCCCCAGCCCTGAAGCACCTCGATGTCGAACTCGTCGTTGAAGGCGCGGATCAGGCTCTCAGGGACAGCCGAGCCGCCGATCAGCACGCGCTTGACGGTCGGGATCTTCAGATTGTGCTCGCGCAGGTGGGCCAGCAGCAGTTGCCAGACCGTGGGCACGGCGGCCGAGAAGGTGACGCCCTCGGTCTCGATCAGCTCATAGATGGCCGCGCCGTCCATGCGCGCGCCCGGCATGACCAGCTTGGCCCCCGATGCGGGCCCCGCGAAGGCGATGCCCCAGGCGTTGGCGTGGAACATCGGCACGACCGGCAGGATCACTTCCTTGGGCGACGGCCCAAGGACCGTCGACTGCATGCCCAGCAGGGTATGGATGAAGTTCGAGCGGTGCGAATACAGGACGCCCTTGGGGTTTCCCGTCGTGCCCGAGGTGTAGCAGAGGCCGCAGGCGGTCTTTTCGTCAAACCCGCCCCAGGCGCAGTCCTCGGACGCCCCTTCCAGCAGGGCCTCGTAGCAGTCGGCCTTGGGCAGCTTGGTCGCCGGCATGGTGACCTGATCGGTCATGACCACGACCCGCTCCACCGTCGGGCAGTGCGGCAGGATGGCCTCCAGCAGCGGCACGAAGGTCAGGTCGACGAAGATGATCCGGTCTTCGGCGTGGTTGATGATGTAGATCAGCTGTTCGGGGAACAGGCGCGGATTCAGGGTGTGGCAGACCGCCCCGATGCCCATGATGCCGTACCAGGCCTCGATGTGGCGGCCGGTGTTCCAGGCCAGGGTGGCGACGCGGTCGCCGACCTTGACGTCCCAGCCCTTGAGCACGTTGGACACGCGCTTGGCGCGACCATGAATCTCGGCGTAGGTCGTGCGCACGATCGGCCCCTCGACCGAACGGGTCACCACCTCGCGGTGGGGGTGCCAGTTCTTCGAATGGTCCAGAATCCGGTCGACCGTCAGGGGCCAGTCCTGCATCAAACCCAGCATCGCATTCCCTCATGACGCCCCGGCTCAAGGCGGGGCTTGGTTTTCACGCTAGCCGAGGTGGGCGGGGGTAGGCAACGTGACGCGGGGTCAGGATCGGGCCGCAAAGTCGGCCCCGGCGTTGCGTCCTCAGCGGATTTGCCCTTCTTTGCGCCGCGTCGGACCCAGAAAAGGAAAGCTCAGCCATGCGCTTCATCGCCCGCACCGCCCTGTCCCTGACGGCCGTCGCGGCCCTCGTCGGCTGCGACCGCTCGATCGAGCCTGCTGCGGAGCCCGCGGTTCCGACCGAGGTGGCCGCGCCCGCCACGACCCCGGCCGCGCCGGTTCAGGCCACGGGCGGGCTGGCGATCGAGGGCGAAGGCCTGCGCATCTTCGACGCCGAAGGCGCCGCCCGCGCCCTGCCCTTCGGCACACCACAGGAAACCGTGATCGCGGCGGTCACCGCCACGACGGGGGGCGTCGCGCCCGAGCAGAGCACTAACGCTGAATGCGGCCAGGGCCCGGTGCAGCAGGCCGCATACGCCAACGGCCTGCAGCTGCTGTTCCAGGGCGAGGAGTTCAGGGGCTGGTTCCTGAGCGAGGCCGGCCTGACCACCGTCGACGGCATCGGCGTGGGAGCGACACGCGCGGCCCTGAACGCGGCTCGCACGGTCGAAATCCAGACCGACTCGACCCTGGGCATCGAGTTCACGGCCGGCGACATCATGGGCTTCCTGACGGCAGCGGATGCGTCGGGGACTGTCGAGTCGCTCTACGCTGGCGAGACCTGCTTCTTCCGCTGATCTAGCGGGCGGCGGCGCTCAGCAGCAGGCGCGCCAGGTCGCCGGCCTCGCGCGCCAGGGTCTTGCTCGCGGCCGGCTCCAGAAGGGCGCGCACGGTCGCACCGTCGACGATCAGGGTCAGGCCCCGCGCCAGCCGGTCGTCGTCCTTCTCGGCCCAGGTCGGCGTGCCGGCTGTCTGGGCCGCGCGGCGCGCGTCGGCCAGCGCCGCGATCAGCCGTTCGCGCATGTCGCGCTCGGCGTAGCGGAGGATGCGACCGACCTCGGCGTTGCGGAAGCTCTCGCCGATCACCTCGGCCGCCAGCAGCCCGTAGTCGGGACCGCAACCGAGCAGGATCATGCGCTCGATCAGCTTCTGCAGCCCCGTGACGGGGTCGTCGTGGATCGCGGACAGGACGAACAGCGACGCCATTTCCGCCCGCTCCTCGGCCACCATGGCCTCGACGATCGCCTGTTTGGAGGGGAAGTAGTGGTACAGGCGGCCCGGGCTGATGCCGCCCGCCTCGGCACAGATGTCGGCGATGCTGGCCCCGTGAAATCCTAGCCGGATAAAGCACGCGCCTGCGGCCTGCAGCAGCTCCTGACGCTGCGCGTCGAACTTTTCCACGTTCCGGGTCCGGGCCATGGGTCGCTCAATGCCGTTGCCCGGGGGCGATGTCCAGATAATTCGAGCGCTCGCTCTATTTATTGTGCAGATCCAAGTCGGGTCCTCACGGTGGCGCGCGTCGTTTGTGCGAAGTAGGACAACCCCATGACCATTCTCATCGCCATCACGGGCGGCTCGGGCTCGGGCAAGTCGACGCTCGCAGAGGCTGTCGCGGCCGCCTTGCCCGAAGGATCGGCGGTCCTGCTGCGCGAAGACTCCTACTACCGCGACGCCGCCTCCCTGCCCGGCTTCGACGCCGCGACCTTCGACTTCGACGACGTGGCGGCGCGGGACCATGACCGGCTCGAGGCCGATCTGGGGGCGCTCAAGGCCGGTCAAGACATCGTCGCGCCGATCTATTCCTTCATCACCCACGGACGAGAGCCCGGCGGCCAGCCGGTATCCGCAGCCGAGGTGGTCATCGTCGAGGGCACGCACCTGCTGTGTACGGCCTCGCTCGCCGACCTGTTCGACATTCGCGTCTTCGTCGACACACCGTCCGACATCCGCTTCATCCGCCGCCTGCTGCGCGACCAGGCCGAGCGCGGGCGAACGGCGGGCTCCGTCATCGAGCAATACCTGACGACGGTCCGCCCCGGCCATGAGCGGCTGACCGAGCCGTCGCGAACGCGCGCGGACTTCGTGGTGGCCGACCAGACCGCCGCCGTCCGGCTGGAGGACCCCCAGACCGTCGTCCGTCTCGCCGCGCCTCTTTTGGCCCACCCCCTGCTCAGCAGGTTGGTCAACGCTGAACCGCAACGATGATCGTCCGTATTCCGGTTCTGATCATCATGGTTTATGGCCAAGCTTGATGGACTCTCATGGCACCGGCGTTCTGCCGAACCTATCCCCCGGTCAGGACCCCCGACGCGACGCAATCGTCCGCGAGGCCCGCCGCCACTTCATGGCTCAAGGGTACGCGGCGACCCGCATCGAGCCCATCGCACGGGGTGCCGCAGTGTCGACCGCGACGCTCTACGCCTACTTCCCGTCCAAGGACCATCTGTTCGAGGCCGTCATCGAGGATGCCTCCGAGGACTTCTCGCGTCAGATGGAGTGCGTCCGGCTGGCTGACGGTCCGGCGCGCCCCCTGCTGACCGAGTTCGGTGTCGCCTATGCGCGCTTCATGGGCGACCCCTTCGTCCGCTCGGTCTTTCGCCTGGTGATGGCCGAGCGCCCGCGGTTTCGCGAGGTCGCGCTCAGCTTCTTCCACAAGGGCCGCAGCGACTTCGGCAAGCCCCTGATCACCGCGCTCGACACCCTGGCCAGGCGCGGAGAGATCCGCTTCGACAAGGCGTCCTGGGCGGCGGGCCAGTTGATGGGGATGATCGAACATCCCGTCTTCTTCATGCCCTTGGTGACCGGCGACGAGGTGCAGGCCGTGCGCGACCCCGAGCATATCGCGGCCGACGCGGTCGAGACCTTCCTGGCGCGCTACGGCGTCTGACCGGTCAGGGCTGGAGCCGCGTTCTCCGCCAGCCGTCGCCGTCGCGGTCGAACCGCATCCGGTCATGCAGTCGGAACGGACGGTCGCGCCAGAACTCGACCGACCCGGGCACCACGCGCCAGCCGGTCCAGTGATCGGGGCGAGCGACCTCGCCGCCCTCGAACCGCGCCGTCTCGCGGGCCACGGCGGCCTCCAGCGCGGCCCTGTCGTGAAGGGGCCGGGACTGGTCCGAGGCCCACGCCCCGATGCGGCTCTCGCGCGCGCGACTGGCGAAATAGGCATCGGCCTCGGCCGGGGTGACAGGCTCGACCGCGCCGCGCACGCGCACCTGTCGCCTCAGGGTCTTCCAGTGAAACAACAGGGCCGCGACCGGCCGTTCGGCGAGCTGCAGGCCCTTGGCGCTTTCCGTGTTGGAATAGAAGGTCAGCCCACGCGCATCGATGTCCTTCAGGAGAACCATCCGACTGTCGGGCGCGCCATCGGTGTCGACGGTGGACAGGGCCATGGCGTTGGGGTCGTTCGGCTCGTGCGCGCGCGCGTCGGCCAGCCACTGGACGATCAGGCCGATGGGCTCTTCGCGCTGGAACTGGGTTTCCTCGCCGTTGGCGGCCAGGGCGGCGGCGTAGTCGCGGGCGTATTCGTCGCGGTTCGGGCTGGGCGGGATCACGGCGCTGGTCATGGCCCGGCCTATAGCAAGGCCCGAACGTCGCCGCACGATTAACCCGCTCTTGACCATGATCGCGGCCTATTCGCCGAATGAGCGCGCCCGGCCCGACCCTGACCGAAGCCTTCGCCGTCCTGGGCCTGCATGGCCCGGCGGACCAGGCCGCCGTGGCGCGCGCCTTCCGGCTGGCGGTGAAGTCGGCGCGACCTGATCTGCCCGGCGGCGACGACGCCAGGTTCCGCCGGGTGATCGCCGCCTATCGCCTGATCCAGAAACGAGGTGGAGGCCGCGCGGCCCTGGCCGGTCCGGTCCGCCGACCTGCGGCCCTGCCCGTGATCGGCCTGACGCCCCTCCAGGCCCTGTCTGGCGGGAGCACCACGGTCCGGCTGGGTCAGCGGAGTCTGCGGGTCCAGGCGCCCGCAGGACTGCGCACGGGCGAACATCTGCGACTGAAAGGGGCTGGGCCGGACGGCAGCGATCTGTTCCTGCCGGTTCTGATCCGGGCCAGCGGCGGCCTGACCGCAATCGGCGACGACCTGCACATGACCTGGGCAACCCCGCGCAGATTGCTGGCGGATGGCGGCCGGGTCGAGATTGACACCCATGCCGGGACCAGAGCGTCCTGGATCACGCCGGGCCTGATCGACCCGATCCGGCTGCGCTTGAGAGGCCTCGGCCTGCCCGCGCGCGGGCAGCGCAGACAGGGCCATCTGTTCGTTCACCTGACCCCCGCCGACGACGTTCCGTCCGCCGCCGAGGACCTGCTGGCCCGGTTCACCCGGGTCTGGACGCCGGACCGGCTGGCGGCCTAAGCCTCGCCGAGCATGTCTCACAACACCTTCGGCCATCTGTTTCGCGTGACGACCTGGGGCGAGAGCCACGGGCCGGCGATTGGCTGCGTGGTCGACGGATGTCCGCCGCTGATCCCCCTGACCGAGACCGACCTGCAGCCCTGGCTGGATCGCAGGAAGCCCGGCGGCAGCCGCTTCGTCACACAGCGGAAAGAGAGCGACACCGCGCGCATCCTGTCGGGCACGTTCGACGACGGCGCAGGTCCGGTGACCACCGGGACACCCATCGCCATCCACATCGACAACGAGGACGCGCGGTCCAAGGACTATGGCGAGATCGCCCGCGCCTTTCGGCCCGGCCATGCCGACCTGACCTATCAGGCCAAGTACGGGGTCCGCGATCACCGGGGCGGCGGCCGCTCCTCGGCGCGCGAAACGGCCAGCCGTGTCGCTGCGGGCGCGGTGGCGAGGAAGGTTCTAGGACAGGGCGTCACGATCCGCGCCGGGGTCGTGCAGCTGGGGCCGCACAGGATCGCGCCAGAGGCCGTCGATTTCGACGCGGTCTATGAGAACCCCCTGTTCGCCGCCTCGGCCGAGGTCGTAGCCGCCTGGGAGGCCTATCTGGACGGGGTCCGCAAGGCCGGCTCGTCCATCGGCGCCGTTGTCGCTCTGGAAGTCACGGGCGTTCCCGCCGGCTGGGGCGCGCCCCTCTACGGCAAGCTGGACGCCGAACTGGCCGCCGCCCTGATGAGCATCAATGCGGTCAAGGGCGTCGAGATCGGCGCGGGCTTCGGATCGGCCGAGCTGACGGGCGAGGAGAACGCCGACGAGATGCGGCTGGGACCGGACGACGAGATCGTGTTCCAGTCCAACCATGCCGGCGGCGTCCTGGGCGGGATATCGACGGGCCAGCCGATCACCGCGCGGGTGGCCTTCAAGCCCACGTCCTCGATCCTGACGCCGCGCCAGACGGTCACGCGCGACGGGACCGAAACCGATCTTCGCACCAAGGGGCGGCATGACCCCTGCGTCGCCCTGCGCGGCGTTCCGGTGGTCGAGGCCATGGCGGCCTGCGTGCTGGCCGATGCCTTGCTGAGGCACCGCGCCCAGGTGGGTTGAGGCCCGGGGTCAGATCGTATATACGATGATCGAGTTCGATGCTCAGAAAGACGCCGCCAACCTTGAGAAGCACGGGATTTCGCTGAGCCGCGCGGATGAGATGGCGATCGAGGCTGTCTCGCCCGACCCACACATCTCGGAAGCGCGCTGGCGGGCCTTCGGTCGCATTGGAGGCAGGATGTTCTGCCTCATCTTCACGGTTCGCGACGGTCGAATACGGGCCATCAGTCTGCGGCGAGCGCATGGCAAGGAGTACCGGCGATATGTCCTCCCAAAAGAATAGAGCGGACGTCTTCGCCGATGATTTCAAGCCGGATTTGACCGATCCCGAAAATCCTGAATGGACCGAGGAGGATTTCGCCCGCGCCCTGAAACCCGAAGACTTTCCGCAATGGGTTTTCGAAGCCTTTCCGAACACGGCCCGGCCTGTGCGCGGTAACCAGAAGGGCCCCACAAAGACGCCGATCTCGCTGCGGGTCGATTCCGACGTGCTCGCCCGCTTCCGGGCAACCGGACCTGGCTGGCAGGGCCGGATGAACGAGGCCCTGCGCAAGGCGATGCCCGGCTGACACGGCCAAGGTCATCTTTGGTTCACCCTGTTGGTGCCAGATGAAGGCCATGACCCAGCCGTTCCGCCGTGCCGCCGCCCTGTCCACCTTGCTGGCAGGATCTCTGATGCTTCAGGGCTGTCTGGTCGGAGCCGTGGTCGGCACGGCCGGCGCGGTCGTGGGCGGTGCCGCCAAGGCGACGGGGGCCGTCGTCGGGGCGGGCGTCGACGCCGTCACCACCTCCGACGAAGAGACCCGAGCGCGGCGCGAACGCGAGCAGCGGGAGTACGAGCGCGAACAGCGCCGTTGCGAACAGCGTCAGGCCCAGGGCCGTCCCTGCTAGGCGCCGCCTAACGCACGCCGATGTATTTGTGCGTCTGGACGCTGAGCCGCCATTTCGGGTGGCGCAGGCAGTAATCCATGGCCGCCGCCGTGTTGGCGGCCTGATCCGGCCCGTCCATGGGCTGAAGCCAGAACCGCTCGAAGGCGAGGTCTTCGAACCGCTCCGGCATGGCCAGGGCCTGGGGATAGACCAGTTTCAGTTCCTGCCCGCTTGTCTGGACCACCGGCGCGGCGGCCTTGGGACTGACGCAGACCCAGTCGATCCCTTCCGGGGCCGCGAGTGTGCCGTTGGTCTCGACCGCGATCTCGAAACCGCGCGTCTTGAGCGCCGCGATCAGGGGCGGGTCCAGTTGCAGAAGAGGCTCGCCTCCCGTGCAGACGACCAGGCGGGGGTCGCCGTCCCGGCCGATCCAGAAGCCCGCCACATGATCGGCCAGGGCGTCGGCGTCGGCGAACTTGCCGCCGCCGTCGCCGTCGGTGCCGACGAAGTCCGTGTCGCAGAACGCGCAGACGGCCCCCGCACGGTCCTGTTCGCGTCCGCTCCACAGATTGCAGCCGGCGAAGCGCAGGAAGACCGCTGGACGACCGGCCTGGCCGCCCTCCCCCTGGATCGTCAGAAAGGTCTCCTTGACCGAATAGGTCATCGGCCCGACTGCACGTTCTGAGCCGTCCACTCGGCCCAACCGGCCGCGCGCAGGTCGCAGGCGGGGCATTCACCACAGCCATAGCCCCAGGGATGGCGCTGGGTCCGGTCGCCGCGATAGCAGGTGTGGCTGTCCTCGACGATCAGGTCGACCAGGGCCGGTCCGCCGATCCGGTTCGCCAACGCCCAGGTCTCGGCCTTCGTCAGGGCCATCAACGGCGTCTCGATGGGCACGGGCTTGTCCAGCCCCAGCGACAGGGCTGTGGACATGGCCTCGATCGTGTCGCGGCGACAGTCGGGATAGCCGGAGAAGTCCGTCTCGCACATGCCGCCGACCAGCACGTCCAGCCCACGCCGGTCCGCCAGCGCCGCGGCGACGCTGAGGAACACCAGGTTTCGCCCCGGCACGAAGGTCGTCGGCAGGCCGCGCGCGCCGATCTCGATGGCGCGATCGCTCGTCAGCGCCGTCTCGCCGATGGCTCCGAACCCGGCCAGATCGACGACGTGATCGGGGCCTAGCCGATCGGCCAGGGCCGGAAGCGCCGAGGCCATGCCGGCGCGCACCCTCAGGCGCGCCTCCATCTCGACCGCGTGGCGCTGGCCATAGTCGAAACCGACCGTCTCCACGCGATCATAACGCTCCAGCGCCCAAGCCAGGCAGGTCGCGCTGTCCTGCCCGCCGGAGAACAGGACGAGGGCGGAGGTGTTCGGCGGCGAGGTTTCGGTCATGACGGCCCTGCGGTCGGCCGGACGGCCGCGCGCATCGACAAGAGGTGGGAAAGGACGGGTTCGGTCTTTCCTACATCAGCCGGGGAGCCGTCGCAAAAACTGCGGTCGTCCCAGTTGTCCCGGGATCAGCGCTTGCGCGCGATCAGGGTGGTGCCCGCCGCGATCACTTCCTGCACGTTCATCGGCAGGGCCTGGCAGATGGGATCGTTCAGAATCTCGGTGCGCGGCCGGGCCAGGAGGTCGCCGACCGTCATCTGCTCGAACGTCTCGCGGGTCTCGCCCTCCAGCCCCGCGCGCCATTCGTCCAGCATCCACGCCAGCGAGAAGATCGGGTGCTGCCAGGGCCGGACCTCGGCGGACAGGATATCGCAGGCGTCCTCGAACTGGCTGATCGTGCCCTTGGGCGTGGCGTTGAAATAGTGGTGGGGATAGCCGTGGACCGGCTGGAGGAATGGCCAGTCGATCCGGACCAGCCCGCCGGGCTTCAGGACACGCAGGATCTCCTGCACCGCGACCCATGGGCGCTTGGTGTGCTCAAGGACGGCCAGACACAGGACATGATCGAACTGGGCGTCGGCGAACGGCAAATCCTCGCCGATGCAGACGACATCGGTGGACGGCGCAGCCCAGATTTCCGCGTTGACGACGTTGTCGTAGTAGACATGCCGATAGCCGGCTCCGACGTCGAGAAACATCTGGTCGGGGTTGGCGCGAACGATGGCGCTGATCTCGGGCGCGTAGTCGTTGGCGGCCACCGGGGGCGTCGTCGGAATCTCGAAGCTCTGGCGGATGTGGTCCGGCAGATAGTCCAGAGCGTCTCCCGGAAGCGTCTCGCGATCCGGCGGGCGAGTGAAGGCGATGCGAGACAGCTTGCGTGATCGCATCGCGCTGTAGTCCGGGGCCTGGGCGAGTTGCATCCGGCCCTCGTGACGGCCGTACCGCTCGTAATGATCCAGGGCACCCATTCCCGCCTGGGCGACGTCGGGATTGGCGGCGAAATAGCGCTGGGGATCCAGATGGGCGGCGTCCCTGACCCGTTCCACCAGGGGGATCTCTGACGGGGCCGACCGAACGTCGGCGTCTCGCGTCATCACCTCGGATGCAACCATGCCTACACCTACTGACTCAACTCTTCAGCGTAGGAGCACGTGCGGGAGCCGAATGTTCCATGACACGGTGAAGAGGAAACTCACCAGTTCGCGACGGAATCCCTTCACGCTTTGCGTCCAACGGTCGTAGCGTCGTGAAAGAAGTGCGTTGGTCGGGGGACAGACGTGAACGATTACAGTCTTTTCGGTTGGTTTCGGCGCCTGGCGCTGCCGACGGCGCTGATCATCGGCCTCGCCTCGTGCGGCGGCGGCGGCGGTGGCGGTGGCGGAAGTGACGGTGGCGGTGGCGGCGGCGGTGGCGGGCCTCCCACGCCGCCCCCGGCTGCGGCCATCACGGACGCAGAGGCGGCCAAGTTCCTGACCCAGGCCACCTTCGGACCCACCGACGCCGAGATCGACGCGGTCAAGGCACAGGGCTTCACGACCTGGATCAATGCCCAGATCGCCCTGCCCTCGTCCTCGCACCAGACTTATGTCGAGAACCGGCTGGCCCAGATCCGACTGACCAACGCGCAGGCCAACCTCAGCCCCAATCAGTTCTACGAAAGCTTCTGGCTGTATTCCGCGACGGGCCAGGCCCAGCTGCGCGAGCGGATGAAGCTGGCCCTGTCGGAGATCTTCGTCATCTCCCTGACCGACGCCAACGTCGATGTCCGAGGCGCAGCCTCCTACTATGACATGCTAGGCGCCAATGCCTTCGGCAACTACCGCACCCTGCTGGAGCAGGTGTCGCTGCATCCGATGATGGGGATCTACCTGACCCATCTGGCCAACCAGCGCGAAGACCCGGCGACGGGCCGCACCCCGGACGAGAACTACGCCCGCGAGGTCATGCAGCTGATGTCGATCGGGGTGTTCGAGCTGAACCCCGACGGCACTGTGCGCCGCAACGCCCAGGGCGAGCCAATCCCGACCTATACGCCCGCCGACATCTCCAACCTGGCCAAGGTCTTCACCGGCTTCAGCTGGTATCACCCCAACCCGACCAACCAGACCTTCTTCGGCGGCAACCGCAACGCCGACGCTGCCGTGCGACCGATGATCGTCTATCCGCAGTACCATTCGATCACGGCGAAGACCTTCCTGGGCGTGACCATTCCGGCGGGCAACAATGACGCGGCGGCCGATCTGCGGATCGCGCTGGACACCATCTTCAACAACCCCAACGTCCCGCCCTTCATCTGCAAGCAGTTGATCCAGCGACTGGTCACGTCGAACCCCTCGCCGGGCTATGTCAGCCGCTGCTCCAGCACCTTCGTGAACAACGGCTCAGGGACGCGAGGCGATCTGGCGGCGGTGGTCCGCACCATCCTGACCGACGCCGAGGCGCGCGACATCAACTCGGCCAACAGCGCGACCTTCGGCAAGATCCGCGAGCCGATGATCCGGATGACCAACTGGATGCGCGCCTTCGGGGCGACCTCCGTCAGCGGCAACTATCTGCTGAACTCGACCAGCGGGAACACCTCGCTGGGCCAGTCGGCCCTGGCCAGCCCCTCGGTCTTCAACTTCTTCCGGCCCGGGTATGTGCCGCCCAACACGCGCGCCGGGGCCCAGAACCTGACGGTGCCCGAGTTCCAGATCGTCGATGAGGTCACCGTCGCCGGCTATGCCAACACCATGCAGGCGGCCATCGGCAACGGCATCGGCACCGGCTCGGACGTGCGCTCGGCCTACACCCGCGAGGTCGCCGTCGCCGACGATGCCAATGCCCTGGCCGACCGGATGAACCGGATGCTGCTGTACGGCCAGATGTCCTCGACGCTGAGGGCGCGCATCGTCGAGAGCGTCAACTCGGTCGCCATCCCGGCCGCGACGGGCACCAACCAGGCCGCCATCGACACGGCCCGGCTCAACCGGGCACGGCTCGCCGTCTATATGACGATGGTGTCGCCCGAATATCTGGTTCAGCGGTGAGGGCGGGACGATGACCCACGGAACCTACGATCGCCGCCAGCTGCTCCGCATCGGGGGTGGCCTGTCGATGCTGGGGGCCGCCGCGCCCTTCGCCGCCCAGCTGGCGGCCGCCGGCAACGCCGCCAGCCAGAGCGCGCCCGACTATCGGGCCCTGGTCTGCGTCTTCCTGTTCGGCGGCAACGACAGCCACAACATGGTGCTGGCCACCGACAACGACAGCTGGGGCCGGTATTTCGCGGCGAGGAACACCGGCAACGACCCGATCGCCCTGATGCCCGTCGGCACGCCGCCGACGCCGGTCGGGGCGACCAACAGCGTCACCGGTCGCGTCTCGACCGCCGACTCGCCCGAGGCTTGGGGCGGCGTCCTGCCGATCGTGCCCCGCACCTTGAACCCCATCCCGGCGGGTACCAACGCCTCGACCCGGACGTTCGCCCTGCACCCGTTCATGCAGCCGGTGAAGGATCTGTTCGACGCCGATCGCCTGGCTGTCGTCGCCAACGTCGGCACTCTGATCCGTCCGATCACCAAGGCTCAGTACGAGGCCCGGACGGTCCCCTTCCCCGACAACCTGTTCTCGCACAACGACCAGCAGTCGACCTGGCAGGCGGGCCAGACCGAAGGGGCTCGCACCGGCTGGGGCGGCCGGTTCGGCGACCTGCTGTCCAGCCAGAACGGCACCTCGTCGTTGTTCACCGCCGTCTCGACCGGAGGCAACGCCGTCTTCCTGTCGGGCCAGAGCGTGGTCCAGTACCAAATGAGCACCGGGGCCCAGCCCGCCGTGGTCATCACCGGCCAGTCCGGCACCAGCCTGTTCGGTTCGACCGTGGCTCCGGGGCGGGTGCGCGAGATCATCACCGACACCAGCTCCGCCAGCCTGTTCGCCGCCGACTATGCGACGACCACGGGCCGGTCGATCGGGGCATCCACCACGCTCAACAATGTCTTCGCCTCCTCGGCGGTGACCGGCGTCGCGACCGCGCCCGCCTATCGCAACCCGATCACGGGCGCGACCGAGACCAACAGCCTGGCGGTTCAGCTGCAGACCGTGGCCCGGATGATCGCGGCCGCCCCGACGCTGGGCATCCGTCGCCAGGTCTTCTTCGTCAGCCTGGGCGGCTGGGACACCCACGACTTCCAAAACGTGGCTCAGGGCAACAACCTGGCCAAGGTCGCCCATGCCCTGTCCTATTTCGACGGCGCCCTGGGCAACCTCGGCGGTGTGAACATGAGGAACGCGGTGACCACCTTCACCGCCTCGGACTTCTCGCGGACCTTCACCACCAACGGGGACGGCACCGACCACGCCTGGGGCGGGCACCATCTGGTGATGGGCGGCTCGGTGCGGGGGGGCGACATCTATGGTCAGTATCCCACCCTGGGCGTCGATCTGGGCACCTTCCGCAACCCGGACATGACGCGCTCCTACCTCGTGCCCACCACGTCGGTGGATCAGTACGGGGCGACGATGGGTCGCTGGCTGGGGGTGTCGGAGAGCAATCTGGACGTCATCTTCCCCAATCTGAGGAACATGGCCTCCCGAGGCCTAGGCTTCCTCTAGAGCGGCTCTTCCGTACACGGCCCAAGCGTCACGCAAGCGGCACCATACCGTCGCACGGGCGAAGCCAACCCCCGTTAGGTGCCCAAAGCATCACTCGGGGGATTGTCATGCTGAACCGCTTCACCACGCGCGCCGTGCTCATGGGTGCCGTCGCCACCTGCGCCATCGCCGGGACCGCCAACGCCCAATCTCAGGAAGACACCCAGCTGGAGGAGGTGATCGTCACCGCCCAGCTGCGCGCCCAGGACCCGATCGAGGTCCCGTTCGCCCTGACCGCCTACAACGGCGAGTTCCTGGAAGGCCTCGGCGTCCAGGATTTCGAGGAACTGTCGGCCTTCGTGCCCGGCCTGATCGTCCAGAACCAGTCGCCCAACAACCCGGGCTTCGTGATCCGGGGCATCACCTCCGATTCGACCGGGGCATCCGACGAGCCGCGCGTCTCGATCTATCAGGACGGCGTGTCGATCTCACGCGCGCCGGGTGCCTTCGTCGAGCTGTTCGACATCGAGCGGGTCGAGGTCGCAAAGGGCCCGCAGTCGACCCTGTACGGCCGGGGCGCCCTGATCGGGGCCGTCAACGTGATCCAGAACAAGGCCGACATCGACGGCTTCGAGGGCGAGGCGCGGCTGGGTATCGGCAATCTCGACTATCTGATGGGCGAGCTGATGGTGAACCTGCCGGTGGGCGACACCGCGGCCCTGCGGCTGGCCGGACGGGTGAAGACCCGCGGCGGCTACATCGACAACCTGCTGGGCGGTCGCGACTACAACAGCGTCGACACCCAGGCCTATCGCGCCAGCTTCGCCTGGCAGCCGTCCGACGCCTTCCGCTTCGACCTGATCGGCAACTTCCAGGTCGACAACCCCTCGGGCGTCAGCTTCCGCTCGATCTTCTACGACGCGCAGAATCCGGACACCGGCGCGATCCTGGGCGGGCGCGAGCCCTCCGATGGCGCCGCCCTGACCCCGTCGACCAGCATCAACGGCGGCAGCAACCTGGGCATCGACCGTGAGGTCTGGGGCGTGACGGGTCTGGCCCGCTGGGACCTGTCCGACAGCCTGACCCTGACCTCGACCACCGCCGTCCGCAGCTTCGAGACGGCCGAGACCTTCGATCCGGACGGCATCTCCCTGCCGATCCTGACCGGCGTCGGCATCTCGAACGGCGATCAGTTCAGCCAGGAACTGCGTCTGAACTGGGACAACGGCGGCCAGTTCTCGGGCTTCGTGGGTGCGGGCTATTTCCGCGAGGAGAACGACTCGGAATCGCCGATCGAGATCGACGAGCGGATCGCCCTGGCCCAGTTGGCCGGCATCCTGGACGGCAATCCTGCGGCGGTGGGCACCACCTTCCTGCCGCGCTCGGTCTATGCATCCCAGGCCTTCCTGCAGCCGCTGCTGGCCGGGTTCGGCATCCCGACGGCGGCGCGCGCCGGCATCGCGGCGAATCTGAAGGCCAACCACATCGAGAACGCCTTCACCGACACCGAGCTGGACAGCTTCGACGTCTTCGCCGACCTGACCTGGAAGCCGACGGATCGGTGGGAGTTCGCCGCCGGGGTCCGCTATACCACCGACGACAAGACCACCGCCTTCGGCTCCTCGGTCCTGAACGGCCGGTCCATCGCCGGCGGCCTGCTGGCGCTGACCCAGATCCAGCCCCAGATCAACGCCCTGATCGCCCAGGGCACGCCGGCCTCGCTGGCCCAAGCCGCCCAGCTGGGAGCCTTCGCCTCCGGCCTGGTGACCCAGCTGGCCACGCCGGGCGCGGCCACCGCCCCGGCCAGCGCCGCCTTCCCCCTGTTCGGCCTGACCTTCCAGCCCACGGCCGGCAACGGACAGGTCAGCGAGCGGACGCTGGAAGACGACGGCTTCACCTGGCGTCTGACCGGCCGATACGAGATCACGCCGGACGCCAGCTTGTATGCCACCTACGCCCGTGGCCGCCGCCCGGCCGTCCTGGCCGTGGGCGTGCCGACCACGCCGTTCGGCGCGCCGGTGTTCAACGAGGTCGAGGAGGAAACGGTCGACAGCTATGAGGCCGGCCTGAAGACCGTCCTGGCCGACGGGGCCCTGCGCCTGGACGGCGCGGTGTTCTTCTATGACTACCAGAACTTCCAGACCACGGTGCAGGTCGGCACCCAGTTCATCACCACCAACGCCGGTGAGGCCGAGAGCTACGGCTTCGAGGGGCAGGCGGTGTGGTCGGCGACCGACACCTTCGATCTGTACGCCACCTACGGCTACAACCACTCCCGCTTCCAGGCGGGCATCTTCGACGGCAACCGCTTCCGCCTGTCGCCGGACCACAAGTTCAGCCTGGGGGCCCTGTGGTCGGTTCCGGTGGGCGGCGGCGCGATCGAGATCCAGCCGACCTACACCTGGCAGTCGGAAGTCTTCTTCGACAACGACAACGACCGCACCAGCCTGCAGACCTCGAACTTCGTTCCCGACCGCGCGGTCGACGAGCTTCAGGACAGCTACGGCCTGCTGAACCTGCGCGTCCGCTATACGCCCGACCACGGCAACTGGTCGGTGGAGGCGTTCGGTGACAACCTGGCGGACGAGGACTTCCTGAAGGACGCGGGCAACACCGGCGACGGTCTGGGCCTGCCGACCTTCATCGCCGGCGAGCCCCGCACCTATGGCGTCAACCTGACCGTGAGCTACTGACCATGAAGATCGACCGTCGCGGACTTCTCACCGGCCTCGGCGCCGGGGCCCTCGCCGCCCCGGCGGTCGCCGCTTCGAGGCAGTCTCCGACGGTCGCCTTCCTGCACGGCGTGGCCTCGGGTGATCCGACCGGCACGGGGGCGATCTTCTGGACCCGCGTCACGCCGGGCGATGGGTCCAAAGCCGACATCCCGGTCCGGCTGGAACTCGCCACCGACGCCGACTTCGCGCGGATCATCCGCGTCGCGGACGGCCTGTTTGCTCGGGCGGAGCGCGACTTCACGGTCAAGCACGATCTGGACGGCCACGGCCTGGACGCGGGCACTGAGTATTTCTATCGCTTTATCGCCGAGGGGGTGACCTCTCCCGTCGGCCGGGTCCGCACCCTGCCCGAGGGTCCGACCGCGGACGTCGTTCTCGCCGTCGCCTCGTGCCAGCTCTACCCCGGCGGCCTGTTCAACGCCTACGAGGCCATGGCGGCCGAGGAGCGCCTCGACGCCGTCATCCACCTCGGTGACTACATCTACGAGTACGGCGCGCGCCGGAACGATTACGGCGGGGCGACGGGCGCCCAGTTGGACCGCCTGCACCAGCCGCCGCGCGAGATCGTGTCGCTGGAGGACTATCGGCTGCGTCACGCCCAGTACAAGTCCGACCCGGACCTGCAGGCCGCCCACGCCCGCGCCGCCTTCATCTGCGTCTGGGACGACCACGAGGTGACCAACGACGCCTGGTCCGCCGGGGCCGAGAACCACCAGCCCGAGACCGAGGGCGACTACGCCGCCCGCAAAGCCATCGCCCTGCGCGCCTACTATGAATGGATGCCGCTTCGTGAGCCGGCGGGTGGTCTGTCGCTCGACCACATCAACCGCAGCTTCGAGTTCGGCGATCTGGCGACACTGGCCATGGTCGAAACCCGGCTGCTGGCCCGTCAGAAGCAGCTGGAATACGAGACCGACATGCCCATGATCGGGGGACAGCCCGATCTGCCAGCCTTCCGCGCGACGCTCAACGCGCCCGACCGCGACCTGCTGGGCGACGCCCAGCGCGACTGGCTGAAGGGCGTGCTGACCGCCTCAAAGGCCGCGAACAAGCCGTGGCAGGTGCTGGGCAACCAGGTCGTCATGGCCCGCGTCAACGGCCCCGACGTGACCAAGATCGCCTCGCCGGAACAGATCGAGGGTCTGATCGCCGGCCTGCCCGAAGACGCCCGCTCGGGCATCCGCCAGATGATCCAGCTCTATGCCCTGGGCGTGCCCTTTGGTCTCGACAGCTGGGACGGCTATCCGGCGGGGCGCGAGCGCCTTTACGCCGCCTTCGCCGAGGCCGGGGTCCAGCCGATCGTGCTGGCGGGCGACAGCCACGCCTATTGGGTCAATGAGTTGAAGGACGCCTCGGGGGCCCGGCGCGGGGCCGAGTTCGGCACGACGGGCATCACCAGCCCCTCGCCCGGCGATGCCGTCGCGCCGCTGCCGCTGGGTCCCCTGCTCAGCGCCAACAACGACGAGGTCGTCTACTGCGACCAGACCTCCAAGGGCTATCTCCTTCTGACCCTGACGCCGGAGCGAGTCGAGGCGAAGCTGCAGACCGTCTCGACCATCTTCGCCAAACCCTTCGAGGCAGGCACGGCCTCGACCTGGGTCGTGACGCGGGGAGCCGACGGGATCAGCGCGCCGATGAGAGGCTGAAGTCTCCTCCCTGTCGCGCAGCGATGGGGAGGTGGCAGCGAGCCCTTCGCGAGCTGACGGAGGGGTTCTTGACGCGGCACGATCGAATCCGCGTCAAGAACCCCTCCGTCACTCCGCTTCGCTCCGTGCCACCTCCCCATCCCTTCGGGACAGGGAGGAGACGGCGGCCCATCTCGCATCCCGCGCGCGCTCGTACCCTTCCCGCACGACCTCCCTCGGGCGGTCCGCGCCAAGCAGCGCCGTTTGCTCGGCCCAGACGTCGGCCAGCCGCCTCACCGTCGTCGCGACCCATCCCGGTGCCTGCTGCCGGGCCCAGTTCTGGACCGAGGCGACGTTCAGGATCAGCAGGAAGACCCCCGCGATCACGATCACGCGGCTGGTCCACCGCCGGTCGCGGGCGGCGATGCCCTCGTCGTCGGGCGGATCTCCGGGTGGGAAGGCGAACCGACCCAGCGCCAGCAGCGGATTGATCGACGCGGGCTCAGGCGCGGTCGGCAGGTCGTGGGCGTCGGCCGTCGCGATCCAGTCCCCCCCTTCTTGCGCAATGGGCGGATCCGCAGGCGGGGCCTTAACATCCACGGGTTCCAGATAGGGCGCGGTCTCGCCGTCGAGCGGCGGAAACGGCGAGGCTGGCAACGCCGTCGGGAAGGGGGCCAGGGGGGCGTCCGGATCGTCGGGGCGGTCGGTCATGCGGCCCTCAGAACTGGAAATAGATGAAAGGGGCCACGCCGTCCGGGCGCACGGCCTCGACCAGCAGGATCGCGGCTCCCACCAGCAGCCCCATGGTCAGGGACGGCGCGGGCTTCAGCCAGGTCGCGACGCCTTCGACCGCGCGGGGCGGCAGCCAATGCATGGCCAGGCCGCCGACGATCAAGGTCAACACGAAGGGCGTAACCAAGGTCGCCGTCTCGAACCGGCCGAGGCCCGTCAGCACCTGCATCGCCATCGGGAAGGTCTCGGACCGGAACAGGATCCAGCCCAGGCAGACGATGTGGAAGGTCACGAGGACACCGATCCAGGCCGGGATGACGCTGCGATCTCCGAACGCGGCGCGGCCCAGTCGTTCGATCACCTGCACCCCGCCGTGCAGCGCGCCCCAGGCCACGAAGGTCCAGGCCGCGCCGTGCCACAGCCCGCCCAGCAGCATGGTGATGAAGACGTTCAGGCAGCTGCGGACCAGGCCCTTTCGGCCCCCACCCAGCGGCACATAGAGGTAGTCGCGCAGCCAGCTGGACAGGCTGATGTGCCAGCGCCGCCAGAAGTCCTGCATCGATTTCGCCCGGTACGGCTGGTCGAAGTTGCGGGGGAATGAGTAGCCCAACAGGGCCGCGATCCCGATCGCCATGTCCGAATAGGCCGAGAAGTCGCAGTAGATCTGAACCGCGTAGCCGTAGACGGCCGCCATCAGGTCCAGCGTTCCGTATACGGACGGATCGAAGAAAACCGGATCGACCAGCCGAACCGACAGCTCCGAGGCTATCACCGTCTTCTTGAACAGGCCCCAGCCGATCAGCAGGAATCCGTGGGCCGCCATCTCGCGCGTCAGGCGCGGCACGCGGTCGAACTGGGGCAAGAGGTCCGACGCCCGCACGATCGGTCCCGCCACCAGATGCGGGAAGAAGCTCATCAGAAGCATGACGTCCAGCAGGCTCTTGGCCGGCGGAGTCTTGGCTCGATAGACATCGACGACGTAGCTGATGCCCTGGAAGGTGAAGAACGAAATGCCGACCGGCAGGACGATCTCCAGCAGCGGCAGGTCTCGCTCCCATCCGACCCGCGCCAAGAGCTCTCCCGCCTGTTCGACGAAGAAGCCGTAGTATTTGAAGACGCCGAGGAGGATCAGGTTCGCCGCGACGCCGAGCCCGACCCACAGCTTGCGTCGCCCCTCCTGGTCGGGCCGAGCGATCAGGGCGGCGACGCCCCAGTTCAGCACGGCAGACGCGATCAGCAGGGCGACGAACCGCCAGTCCCACTGGGCGTAGAAGAACCAACTGGCCAGCAGGAGAAACAGCTTTCGCCGCCCGTTCTCGCGATCCAGCGACCAGGCGGTGAAATAGACGAATAGGAAGAAGACGCCGAAGGCGAGCGTCGGGAACAGCATCTACCAGCTCTTCCCGAGACGATCGTAGGCGGCAATGATGTCATCGGCCAATAAGGAGCCGATCCAGTCGCCGCCGGCCCCCGTAAAATGCACATGGTCAGAGCGCATCAAGGGTTCGTCACCCAAGGTCAGGGCATGGGCCGAACAGTCCCCTCCCATGCGGCCTCTCCAGTCCCAGAACGCGACGCCCAGCTCCTCAGAAACACGCTGCTGCACGTCTCGAACCACGGCGAGCATGGCAGGAGCTTTCCAGCGGCCCTCCGTATCACCGGCACAGGTCCCGCCGCCCTCACCCCGCATCGCCTCGGGTGCGCCGAGAACGAGGATGGCTCCGGACTGGGTCCGTTGAAGGTGCCTGATCCTGGCTCGGAATAGGCGTTCGTAAGCCGGGGGGCTTAGCAGATCGTCGAACCCCTCGTTGGTCCCGTAAGCGACGATCACGAGTGCGGCCGGCGGCGCGTCGGCTGGCCAAGCCGCGTCGTCTAAATCAGCTAGGGTGGCCCCCACGACCCCTCGCTGATCCAGCGAGATCGAAACGTCCGGAAACCGCGCCCGCAGGCGGCTCAGAAGCGCGCCGGTGATGTGGCCACCCGCTGTGTGACTATCACCGAACTGTACGACTACGACCTCTTGCTTCTGACCTATGGCCGCAAGAGATAGCGAGTAGGCGTCGTTCTGGTTCAGAACGACGAAGAACCCACCGAGACCTTCCGGCTGGCACAGGCCGCCAAGGCAGGTCGCGCTGACGGGGTCGGGCAGAGGGACCCAGGGGCGCTCCTGGGCGAGCGTCGGCGCAGCCGCCACCAGACCCGCCAGCACGACCAGCGCCCGGATCACGTCCCCGCCGGGGCCACCGCCGCGTCGGCCTGAGCCTCCAGACCCGCGTCGCGCCTGATCCGCTCCGCCACGGGCTCGGTGATCCGGATGTAGCCGGCCATGGTCATGTGGATGCCGTCGCTGGCCCGCATCAGTCGTCGCCGCCCGGTGCCGGTCTCGGGCAGATAGGCGTCGTATTCACCCGCGGCGTCCCGCGTCACCGTCTCGGTCTCGAGGAAGGGCACGCCCAGCGCCGCCATCCGGGCGGACACGACCTCGTTGATCAGGTTCATCCGCCCGTCGAAGCCCGCACGCTTCATTTCCGGCAGACCGATCCAGTAGACGGCGATCCCCTGCCCTCGCAGCATGGCCACCAGGTCGTCGACGCGGCGCGCATAGGCCGCCTTCCAGCCGTCGGTGCCGAAGTCGTGGACGACGCCGTCCAGGCTGATCCCCTGGGCGTCATTGGTGCCGAACAGGATCACGGCCGCGTCGATCGGCTCCTCGGCGATCTGGCGGGCGGTCTTGGACTGGATATCAACGTAGTCGTAGCGCGACAGGCCGGTGGAGACCTCGCTGAACTTGGTCACGGTCACGGCCGAATAGGGCCGCATCTCGCGGTACAGGGCGGTCCAGACGCCGTCGGCCATCGAGTCGCCGAACACCCCGATCCTCAACCGCCCTTGGGCGGCCTTGTCGCGCAGCGGGTTCGGCGGAGGCAGGACGGGGGCAACGACGGCCGGAGCCAGGATCGGCGCGGCGGCGGGCGGCGGGCCGGCCGAAGCGTTGGCCGTGGTGCCGGGCATCAGCGTCGGACGCCGCAACCAGGCACGACCATCCGGCGTCAGGGCCAGCCCGACGACGACGCCGACCACGAGGGCGGCCGTGACTGCATTGACCCCAGCGCGCACGCGACGGACCCCACTCGAAAACGACCCCGTCCTATAGCCGGGCCGAGCATCGTCCCGCCATGACGCACGCGCCACGCGGGAGGAAAATGGTTAAGGCGCGTTCGACGACAGTTCGGTCACATACAGGGTCGCGGGGGAGTTGCCCGAGCTGTAGGTGCCGACCCAGACCCGATACTCGCTACTGCGAGGAGTGTTGATGCGGACACGCGGATTCAGGGGTTCGTCGCCGCCGTCGTCATCGCACCAGACGTTGTCGTTGTCGTCGGCCACGACGAGGGTCGTGTCCCGGTCGGCGTCGACACCGAAGATCAGCGGCAGGCTGCCGGCCTGATAGGTTACGATGTAGTCCGGATCATCGGCGACCATGCCGACACAGCTGGTCCCCAGGCGAGACGCGTCAACGCCCCCTCCGGCCGTCAGATTGATCGTGTGGGGGTCTGGCGAGAAGCCGGACCGCAGCGAGATGCCTCCAAACGTGCCACCCGCGCCGCCCAGACCGGACGTCAGGCTGGAGATGCCGTTGCCGCTGTTCGAGCCGGAGTAGAGCTCGCTGATGCGAAGCTCCGCCGCGCCGCTGTTTCCGCCATAGGCCCCGACCCAGATGTCATAGACGCCGGAACCCGGATTGCTCCAGCTGATCTCGGCGTTGGTGCCTCCGCCGGAATCGTCGTCGCAATGCCAGTCGCCATTGGGCCCGTTGATCAGCAGCGTCGTGTCGTTCGATGAGCTGGTCCGGATGATCAGAGGAAGGCTGCCCGCCGAATAGGTCAGCTGGGCATCCGGGGCGCGGGACACCATGCCCACGCAGCCGCTGGCCACGTTCGACGCGTCGATGTCGCCGCCCGAAGTGACGTAGATGATGTAAGGATCGTCCGCGAACCCCGCGTTCAGTCGGTAGTCGCCATAGGTCGCGCGCGCCGAGGCGTCCACGGACTGATAGGCCTGTTTCTGCGCCAGCGCCTGTGATGGAACAGCCAGCCCGGCGGCCACGCACAGGCCCACGGCCGTCATGAGTTTCGTCTTCATCTCGTCCCCCCGTCCGATTGAGGGCCCAAGGAGATATCAACGCTCGACGAAAGACAACCGTCCGTCTGAAATCGTCAGACCGTCCGGCCTCCGGCGAAGGTCGCCGCGAAATACCCCGCCGTCGCCGCGGCCGTCGTCAGAACCGTGCCCCAGATCAGGTCCACGACCGTCAGCTTGGTCTGCCACACGGCCAGCGTCGCCTGGTTGGTCAGGTCATAGGTGGCATAGGCCACGAAGCCCAGAACCGCGCCGTTCAGCGCGGCACGGGTCCATGCCCCCTCCTTCAGCGCCGGAGCGACGGCGAAGAACACGATCCCGCCGATGTAGATCACATAGAACAGCACCGCCGCGACCATGTCGGGCTTGGGGGCCATGATCGGCCCGATCACCGGCTTGTAGAACCGCTCGGTCATGGTGCTCAGCCACACGAAATCGATGGCGGCGAAGGCCACGGCCGTCCCGACGTAGGCGGCGATCCATTTCAGCATGCGACAGTCCTCAGGCGGGCTTCAGGCGATAATGGCTGACGGCCCAGGTCCGGCCGCCGTCGTTACCGAATAGGCCCGCCGTCGCCAGATAGAAGCGTCTCCAGCGCCGCACCCACAGTTTCGCGTTCGCCGGACCATAGGTCTCGCTCATCAGTTCGAACACGCGGTCCTTGTTCATGTCCATGTTCGCCAGCCAGTCCTCGGCCGTCCGGGCATAGTGGGTGCCGTTCCAGGTCCACTCCTCCTCGACCGCGAAAAGATCGGGGAACTGGCGGATCAGGTCGTGGCTGGGCATGACGCCGCCGGTGAAGAAATGCTGGGCGATGAAGTCGCCCGAATCGGTGTGATCGAACCGGTAGGGCGCGTCCCGGTGGGTGAAGACGTGGATGAACATCCGCCCGTCCCGCTTCAGCCAGCTTCGGGCCCGGGTCAGCAGGGCCCGCCAGTTGGCCATGTGCTCGAACATCTCGACCGAGACGATCCGGTCATAGGATCCCGGCTCGGGCGGTTCGAAAGCGTTCATATCGCAGGTGATGACGGTCAGGTTTCTCAGGCCGCGCTGACGCGCCTGTTCCTCGATATGCCCCCTCTGGCCGTGGCTGTTGGAGACCGCCGTGATCCGGCTCCGGGGATAACGCTCGGCCATCCACAGGCTGAGCGATCCCCAGCCACAGCCCATCTCCAGCACCGTCTGGCCGTCCTTCAGCCCCGCGTGACGGCAGGTCTCGGCCAGGGCGGCGTCCTCGGCCTCGTCGAGGCTCTCGGTCCAGGTCGGATAGAGGCAGCAGGAGTATTTCAGCCGCTCGCCCAGACACAGGCGGAAGAACTCGGGCGGCAGCTCATAGTGCTGGTCGTTGGCGGCGTCCGTATGTTCGGCGATGGCGCGGGCCGCCATCTCGGAGGCGAAGGCGGCGGCATCGTGGGGGCCTTCACGGTCCAGCCGCTTTCGCGCCTCGGTGACCAGGCTGGCGATGGCGGGACGGGTGACGAAGTCCGGGAAAGGGGCGTCCTGGAGCTGGCGAATGGCGACGTTTGCGAGATTCATGCGACGATCCTGACATTGCGGCCGTGCCTTGCGAAGCCTAACCGTTGTCACGCGCAACGGCCGTTCTTCTTGGGGGCGACCCGGCAGTTACGCACGGCCGATCCGCACGGATGACCCCTCATCCGCCAGCGGGCAACGGTCGTAGTTGACGGGTCAGCCTTCGCGTCCGGAGACCGCATGAGCCCGCACCTCGTATCCTCGAACCCGGCCCCCGGCGCGCCGCGTCGCCGAATCGCCGTCGTCGGTTCGGGCATTTCCGGTCTGTCCGCCGCCTGGTTGCTGGGCGAGGCGCACGACGTGACCCTGTTCGAGGCCGCCGACCGCATCGGGGGGCACTCCAACACCGTGGACGCTCCGACACCGTCGGCACCGGTCGCGGTCGACACCGGCTTCATCGTCTACAACGCCGACAACTATCCGAACCTGGTCGCGATGTTCGAGCACCTGTCGGTGCCGACCAAGCCGGCTCACATGTCCTTCGCCGTGTCGATCGACGACGGGGCGTTCGAATACTCCAGCCACGGCATCCCGGCCCTGTTCGCCCAGAAGCGAAACTGGGTCAGCCCCCGGTTCTGGCGCATGATCTCGGACCTGCTGCGGTTCCAGAAACAGGCCCCGAAGGATCTGGCCGAGATGGAGCGGACCGGCGAGACGCTGGACGCCTATCTGAACCGCAACGGCTACGGCGACCTGTTCAAGGAAGCCCACCTGCTGCCCCAGGCGGCGGCGATCTGGTCGTGCTCCATGGGCCAGATGTCGGCCTATCCGGCGGCGTCCTTCGTGCGGTTCTACATGAACCACAACCTGCTGACCTATGACCTGAAGCCCACCTGGCGCACGGTCGACGGCGGCAGCCGCGAGTATGTCAGCCGCCTGCACGCTGCCTTCGCGGGCCGCACGGTCCTGAACGCCGGCGTCGTCGGGGTGGCGCGCGACGCGGGCGGCGCGACGCTCCGGTTCGCCGACGGCCGGACCGAGCGTTTCGACGCGGTCCTGCTGGCCACCCATTCGGATCAAGCGCTGAAGCTGCTGGATCAGCCGACAGCCGAAGAGCGCCGCCTGCTGGGGGCCATCGCCTATCGTCCGAACCGCGCCATCCTGCACCGCGACGTCTCGGCCATGCCCAAACGCCGCCACGCCTGGGCCGCCTGGACGCACAAGGGCTATTCCGACCGGTCAGGAGAGGGCGGCGTGACCTACTGGATGAACGAACTCCAGTCCCTGCCCGGCCCGCCGCTGTTCGTCAGCCTGAACCCGGCCAAGGAGCCGGACCCGGCGCTCGTGATCGGCGAATGGGATTATGAGCACCCCGTCTTCGACCAGGCGGCCGTGGCGGCGCAAGGCGAGCTCTGGTCGCTCCAGGGCCAGGGCGGCGTCTGGTTCGCCGGGGCCTGGTTCGGCTCAGGCTTTCACGAGGACGGGCTGCAGGCGGGGCTGGCGGCGGCCGAGCAGCTGGGTGGCGTGCGCCGGCCTTGGTCGGTCCAGAACGAGAGCGGACGGATCGTACTGGGCTCGACACAGGCCCCTGTGGCCGAGGCGGCTTGATTACACCCGGACAATCCTCCCCCGCGTCTTCGCGGGGGAGGGGGACCGCCCGAAGGGTGGTGGAGGGGGCGGACGCGCACACCGTGTCTGGGACCGCCCCCTCCACCGCTTCGCGGTCCCCCTCCCCCGTTACGCTTCGCTCCTCGGGGGAGGATGTTTCTGCCCTCTACGTCGGCGAGGTCGTCCACCAACGCGTGGCCAACTTCGAGCACCGCCTCCGCTACGGCCTCTACATGCTGTTGCTCGACATCGACGCGATCGAGGCGACGACCAGACGCCTCCGCCTTTTATCCCACGGCCGGTTCGGCCTGATGAGCGTCTCCGCCCGCGACCACGGCGACCGCTCCGCCACCCCGCTCAGAGCCCAGATCGAGACCCATCTCTCCGCCGCCGGCATCAGCCTCGACGGCGGCCCCATCCGCCTGCTGACCATGCCGCGCATCCTCGGCTACGGCTTCAATCCGATCAGCGTCTATTTCTGCCACCGGCCGGACGGGACAGTCGCCGCCCTGGTCTACGAAGTGACCAACACCTTCCACGAGCGCCACAGCTACCTTGTCGCGGTCCCTGAGGCCCCGCCTCCCGGCCCGATCCGCCAGACGACGGAAAAGCGCTTCTTCGTCTCGCCCTACATGGACATGGCCCTGACCTATGACTTCACCGTGCGGGAGCCCGGCGAGGCCGTGTCCGTCGTCGTCGCCGTGCGCCGGGGCGACACGCCGATCCTGACCGCGTCTTTTGCGGGGCGTCGTCGCCCGCTGAGCGACGGCCAGCTTCTGCGCGCTTTTCTCAGCCACCCTTTGCTGACGTGGAAGGTCACGGCGGGCATCCATTGGGAGGCGCTGAAGATGATGCTGAAGGGCGCGCGCTATCGGCATCGCGGTTCACCGCCGACGCCTCCGATCACGATCGGGCACTAGCGGCTTGCCGGTCCCGGATCGGCTCCCCACATGCCGCAAGGGGATGAACGAGGGCCGGGTTTCAGACATTTCAGACGTTTCAGACTCTGTTTTTCGAGTCTGAAATGCGCGGCGGTTGCGGCGATCCGGCGATGGCCCTATCCACGGGGAAACAGCACATATTCATCGTGCCGTGAAAAAAGGGGGAGCGATGCGCAAGATCTACGCTGACGCGAAATCCGCGCTGGAGGGTCTGACCTTCGACGGCATGACGATCATGTCGGGCGGTTTCGGCCTGTGCGGCATCCCCGAGAACCTGATCGCGGCGCTGCGCGACAGCGAGGTCAGGGACCTGACCGTGATCTCCAACAACGCCGGCGTCGACGGCTTCGGCCTGGGCCAGCTGCTGGAAACCCGCCAGATCGCCAAGATGATCAGTTCCTACGTCGGCGAGAACAAGGAGTTCGAGCGCCAGTACCTGGCCGGCGAGCTTCAGCTGGAGTTCAACCCGCAGGGCACGCTCGCCGAACGCATCCGCGCGGGCGGAGCCGGCATCCCCGCCTTCTTCACCGCCACCGGCGTCGGCACCCTGGTCGCCGAGGGCAAGGAAGTGCGGGAGTTCGACGGACGCAAATACGTCATGGAAACCGGCCTCGTCGCCGACCTGTCGATCGTCAAGGCCTGGAAGGCCGACGCGGCGGGTAACCTGGCGTTCCGCAAGACGGCCCGCAACTTCAACCCGATGATGGCCACGGCCGGCAAGAAATGCGTCGTCGAGGTCGAGCACATCGTCCCGACCGGCAGCCTGGATCCCGACCACATCCACACGCCGGGCATCTATGTCGACCGCCTGATCCTCGGCACCTTCGAAAAGCGCATCGAGCAGCGAACGATCACGCAAAGGGAGACCGCGTGATGGAGAAGGACGAGAAATTCGAACTCCTGAAGAAGATCAACACCAAGATGGGGTGGGCGCTGTTCCTCCTCGTCTGCATCACCCTGAACACCTGCTCGGTCGCGGACGATATCGAGGATGCGGTCCGCGATCGTCCTGCCCCTGCCGCCGAAGCGGCACCCGCCGACGCCCCCAACCAAGGCTGATCCATGCCCCGCACCCGCGACCAGCTCGCCGCCCGCGCCGCCCGTGAGCTCGAGGACGGCTTCTATGTGAACCTCGGCATCGGCATTCCGACGCTGGTGGCCAACTACATCCCGGCCGGGATCGAGGTGACCCTGCAATCCGAGAACGGCATGCTGGGGATGGGCCCGTTCCCGTTCGACGAGGACGTCGATCCCGACCTTATCAACGCCGGCAAGCAGACGATCACCGAGATCCCCGAGAGCAGCTATTTCTCCTCGGCCGACAGCTTCGCCATGATCCGGGGCGGTCACATCAACCTGTCGATCCTGGGCGCGATGGAAGTGGCCGAGAACGGCGACATCGCCAACTGGATGATCCCCGGCAAGCTGGTGAAGGGCATGGGCGGCGCGATGGACCTGGTCGCCGGCGTCAAGCGCGTGGTGGTGGTCATGGAACACGCCAACAAGCACGGCCAGTCCAAGGTCCTGAAGGCCTGCACCCTGCCGCTGACCGGTACCGGCGTGGTCAGCCGGATCATCACGGACCTGTGCGTCTTCGACGTGAAGCCGGGCGGGGCTGGCCTGGAGCTGATCGAACTGGCCGAGGGCGTCACCCTGGACGAGGTCGCGGCGAAAACCGAGGCGACCTACACGGTTTCCCAAAGCCTTGAAGCTGCGGCATAGTTAACCCCGACAGCGGCCCCGTCAGAGGGCCGGACGATGGAGGGTGACATGACCGACGTCCCGACGCCGGGTGCTTCCGACCGTATCGCCGCCATTCGCGCGAGCATGAGCGACGATGCGGAGGCGTCCGCCGCCTTCGCCGAACCCATCCGGGTCGCGATCGAGGCCGCGCTGGCCCGCCTCGACGCGATCGGCGGCTCCGCCCCTCATGCCGAGGCCATTGCCCTTCTGGCGCATGTTCGCGACCGCGTGTCGGGCCTGGACCCCGCACGGCTGGAGCCTCGTCAGGGTCTGGCCGGGCTGTTCGACAGCCGAGGAAAGCGGTTGAAGGCTTTCCGCGCCGCCTATGTCTCGGTCGCGGATGCGGCGTCGTCCGGGGCTGCGGACCTGGCGGATCGCAGCGGAGCCATCGTCCGTCGCGGCGACGAGCTGGAAGCCCTCTGGACCGACCTTCGCAAGGGACTGACCGACCTCGACGACCATATGGCCGCCGGTCGCGGCTGGCTGGCCGAAAGGACGGACCTGCCCCCCAACCCCATCCCGCCGGAGGCCGCCGCTGCGTTTGAGGACACGACCGATGCCCCTGCGGAGCGTCCGGTCGCGCTGGTCGACGAGGCGTCGGGATCCGTCGAGGCCCAGGCGGATGCCGAAGCCCATTTCGAAACACCCGCCGTCGAGGCCGAGCCTCCGGCTGCGGAGCTTGCCGTCCCGGCCGACGCGCCGGAAGTAGAACCGACGGGCTTGACCGGCGACGCTCCGGCAGCGCCTCAAGAACCCGATGCCGAGGCCGTCTTTGTCCTGCCTCACCCAATCGAGGGGCGGCTGGCAACGCTCGACGCCCTCCGCGCGGGCGCCGTCGCCGCCCTGCCCCGCATCCGGGCCCTCCAGAACGCCGACCACTCTGCTCCGGCCGCCCTCGCCCAGGCTCGCGACGGCATCGAGGCGTGGAACGCGGACTGGCGCGACGCCCTGGGTCTGGCGGGCAAACGCCCGAAGAAGGTCCGCCCCGACACCGCCCGACTGGTCCAAAGCCGCGAGGCGCTCGTCGGCCACCTCTCCGCCGCCGAGCGCGCGGTGGCCTCCGCCCAGGCCCGCCTGGCCGAGCTCGCGCCCCGATCCGCCACGCCTTCGCCCGAGATCCGCGCCGCCGCCTGACGCCGGTCGTCGGGGCTGCGCCTCGAATTCGGCGCACGCTCGCTCTATATGCGCGCCATGACCGCCGTTCTCGACGAACTGGCCGCGCCCGCGTGCCCCCTGCCCGATATCGCCGCCCCCGACATGGACGCGGCGATCGAGGCCGCGCGCGCGGCCGTCGGCCTGCCTGTCGGCACTCGGATCGTGGCGGCCATGTCGGGCGGGGTGGACTCCACCGTCGTCGCAGCCCTGCTGCACAAGGCGGGCTATGACGTCGTCGGCGTGACGCTGCAGCTCTACGACCACGGCGCGGCGTTGAAGAAGAAGGGGGCCTGCTGCGCGGGCCAGGACATCCACGACGCCCGCCTGGCGGCCGAGACCCTGGGCATTCCGCACTATGTTCTGGACTACGAAAGCCGGTTCCGCGACGCGGTGATCGACCAGTTCGCCGACGACTATCTGGCGGGGCGCACGCCCGTGCCGTGCATCCGTTGCAACCAGACGGTGAAGTTCCGCGACCTGCTGGACGTTGCCCGCGACCTGGGAGCCGAAGCCATGGCGACGGGCCACTATGTCGGCCGCGCCATCGGGCCGGACGGACGGCCGCAGATGAGGAAGGCGATCGATCCGTCGCGCGACCAGTCCTACTTCCTGTTCGCCACGACGCGCGACCAGCTCGACTATCTGCGCTTCCCCCTGGCCGGGCTGGAGAAACCGGCCGTGCGCGGTGTGGCCGCCGAGCTGGGCCTGCGTATCGCGGCCAAGCCGGACAGTCAGGACATCTGCTTCGTTCCCTCCGGCGACTATCGCACCCTGATCGACCGGCTGAGGCCGCAAGGACGCGAGGCCGGCGAGATCGTGCACATGGACGGCCGGGTGCTGGGCACCCACGGCGGGATCACCGACTACACCATCGGCCAGCGGCGTGGGCTGAACGTCGCCGTGGGCGAGCCGCTGTTCGTCACCCGGCTGGAGCCCGAGGCGCGGCGCGTGATCGTGGGCCCGCGCGAGGCCCTGCTGACGGCGTCGCTGACGCTGGACGAGACCAACTGGCTGGGCGACGCGACATCCATCGAGGCGGCGGCCGAGGCGAACACGCCCGTGCTGGCGCGCGTGCGCTCGACCCGCCCGCCCTCCCCGGCCCGGCTCGCTCTGGGCGACGGCGTCGTCTCGCTGGTGTTCGACATGGGCGAGGAAGGCGTGGCCCCCGGCCAGGCCTGCGCCCTCTACGACCCTGCCGATCCGGACCGCCTGCTGGGCGGCGGCTTCATCGCCACGACGACGGCCGTCGCCCTTGTCTGACGCGCTGGACGTCCGCCCCGCCCTGCCGGAGGCGCATCGGTGGCTGCTGGAGACCTACCCGCGCCTGCGCTGGCGCGACGCCGAGCTGGGCGAGGTCGCGCGGTTCTGGCTGCAGATGCACGGGAGCTTTCGTCTCAAGCAGGCCGAGATGGCCCGCCACGTCGCGGCGTGGCGAGCGGGCGGCGATCTCGTCGGCTTCCATCGCGGTCTGATCCCGACGCTGCAGGCCTATCTCCAGCATCTGGATGGCCACCACCGGGTCGAGAGCGGTCACTATTTCCCGGTGATGCGCCGGGTCGAGCCGCGCATCACGGCGGGCATCGATCTGCTGGACGCCGACCACGACGCGATCCATGGCCAGTTGGAGACGCTGTTCAAGGCGGGACTGGGTCTTCACCAGGCCCTGGCGAGCGGCGCGCCTGACGCCGCCGACCATGCGGCCACGCTGGCGGACACCCTCGACAAGGCCGCTCAGCCGACGCTGCGCCACCTTGAAGACGAGGAGGACATCGTCATCCCCCTGATCCAGCGCCACGCTGACGCCTTCGCCCACTGAGGTTTATTTCAGAGACAACCTGCATCCGAAGTGCTGATACTCAACCTCTGGGGATTGTGATCACAACAAAGGGGCTCGTTTTCATGCGTACCATCCAACTGGTTTCCATCCTGGCCCTGATGGCCGCGACCCCCGCCCTGGCCGCCCCGCCGGTCGAAGCCCTGGCCGTCGAACCCGCCGCCCTGGCCCAGGCCTCGGCCCGTCCGACCTACACAGCCGCCCAGTTCTTCGAGAACCGCAGCTATCAGCTGAACGGCGGCTCGCGCGTCGGAGCGTTCTCGCCGGACGGCCGGTCGATCCTGATCTCGTCGGACCAGACGGGCGTGTTCAACGGCTATGCCCTGCCGATCGCCGGTGGCGATCCGGTGCCGCTGACCAACTCCACCACCACGGCGACCTTCGCCATAAGCTATTTCCCGACCGACGGCCGGGTGCTGGTCACCACCGACGGTGGCGGCGACGAGCTGAACCACATCTACGTCCGCGAGTTGGACGGCACGCTGCGCGACCTGACGCCGGGCGAGAACCTGAAGGCCGGCTTCCTGGACTGGAGCGAAGACGGCAAGACCTTCTACCTGACCTCCAACGCCCGCGACCCGGCCTCGTTCGACGTCATCGCCTATGACGCCGAGACCTATGCCTCGCGGATGGTGTTCCAGAACGACGGCTTCTTCCCCGACGCCATCTCGGGCGACGGCCGCTATCTGGCGCTGTCGAAGAACGTCTCCAGCGCGCGGACCGACCTGTATCTGGTCGATCTGCAGGCGGGAACGGCCCCGCGTCTGATCACGCCGGAAGCCAACATCTCGCACAACGTCTACGACTTCACGCCCGACGGCACGGCGCTGATCTACGGCACCGACCAGTTCGGCGAGTTCACCCAGGCGCGTCGCCTGGTCCTTGCCACCGGCGACACCGCGCCGCTGATCGAGGCGGAGTGGGATGTCTCCAACGTCGCCTTCTCGCCGACCGGCCGATACCGTGTCTCGTCGTTGAACGCCGACGGCTCGACCGAGGTCACCATCATCGACACCAAGACGGGCCAGCCCGTGCGCATCACCGGCATTCCGGGCGGCGACGTCGGGGCCGTACGCTTCAACCCGGCCGAGGACCGCATCGCCTTCAGCGTCCTGTCGGACACCTCGCCGTCGGACATCTTCACCGCCAGCCTGTCGGACGGCGTGGCCTCGCGCCTGACCACCGCCCTGAACCCCCAGATCGACGAGGATGTCCTGGTCGAGGCCACGGTCGTCCGCTATCCGGCCGAGGGCGGGGTGATGATCCCGGCGATCCTGTACCGCCCGCACGGTGCCTCGGCCGACAACCCGGTGCCGGCCATCGTGCTGGTCCACGGCGGACCGGGCGGCCAGACCCGTCGCGGCTACAACGCCACGGTCCAGCATCTGGTGAACCACGGCTACGCTGTGCTGGGGGCCAACAACCGGGGCAGCTCAGGCTACGGCAAGACCTTCTACCACATGGACGACAAGGCCCACGGCGAGGCCGATCTGCGCGACATCGTGGCCGGCGGTCAGTGGCTGAGGGATCAGGACTGGGTCGCCGACGACCAGGTCGCGGTCATGGGTGGATCCTATGGTGGCTACATCACCGCCGCCGCCCTGGCCTTCCATCCGACCGCCTTCGAGGCCGGGGTCAACATCTTCGGTGTCACCAACTGGGTCCGGACGCTGGAGTCGATCCCCGCCTGGTGGGGCGCCAACCGCATCGCCCTGTACGACGAGATGGGCGACCCAGCCACGGACGCCGAGCGCCACCGCCGCATCTCGCCCCTGTTCCACGCCGGCAACATTCAGCGGCCGATGCTGGTTGTTCAGGGAGCCAACGACCCGCGGGTCCTGCAGGTCGAGTCCGACGAGCTGGTGGCCGCCGTGCGGGCCAACGACGTGCCGGTGGAATACGTTCTGTTCCCCAACGAGGGCCACGGCTTCCAGCGCCGCGACAACCGCATCACGGCGCAGGAGGCCTATCTGACCTTCCTGAATACCTACGTCCGCGACGCGGACTAAGGCCCGACGCTACGCCGCCTCTTCGGAGGCGGCGTCGCTGGCGGCGTCCTTCGGCAGAATCTCGCCGACTGTCAGACGGTTGTCCGTTCGGGTCAGCTGGATGTCGCGGCGGTTGACGATCTCGCCGCAGCAGGAACAGGCCAGACGCGGCTGCAGCGAGTGACCGCATGGCGCGTGGATCATGTCGAAGCCGGCCATCTCGTCGCCGTAGACGTGTTTGGAGCCCCAGCCGTGCAGGGTGACCAGCACGTCGGACAGATCCTTGCCCTTGGCGGTCAGGATGTATTCGTTGCGCGGGGGGCGTTCTGAATAGAGGCGCGGCTCCAGCACCCCGTGCTGGACCAGGGTCTTGAGGCGAGCCGCCAAGACGTTTCTGGCCACGCCCAGCCGCTCCTGCCACTGCTCGAAGCGCTTCACCCCCTGGAAGGCGTCGCGGATGACCAGAAGCGTCCACGGATCGCCGATGACCTCCAGCGTCGCGGCGATGGAGCAGCTCTGGCGCGAATAATCTGCTGTTCTTCCCATGGCTTGAAGGTGACCCTGCGTCAGCGGATTTGCAAGAGGGTTGCCAAAAGCGACCCGGTCAGTCAGTCTTGTTTGGCAACCAACACCGCATCGATTGAGGCGGCGTTTCCTGCATTCCCATGACTGACGGGCGGAGGCGGCTCGCTTCCGCCCGTCTTTTCGACGCCCAAGCCGCTCTGCCGATTCACGGCAACGGTTGTCTGGTCCGCGCGTTGACCACCTGTGATCGAAACAGGCGCAACACAATGGTTCGCATAGCCTGGGGCGCGCCCTCCCGCGATCCGTCCGGGGGGCCAGAACTCGCGTGGGCACCACACTGGCTCGGACAGGCCTCTGCGCCGGAACCGGTCGGGATGTCGGTGATCGAGGGTGCCCGGGTCTATCCCGGCAATGTGCAGTCGCGCGACAAGACTTCCCATACCGGCGGCCAGCTGGTTCTGGACGCGAACTTCGCGCTGACCGAGACCTCGTGGTGCGTGATGGACGGTCGCAAGACCTTGCCGACCGACGTCGACATCCACGCCCCCTCGGACGCCCTGGCCGGCGATCACTATTTCCTCGGATCGGTTCACCCTCACTTTGGCCACGTCCTGCTGGAGGGGCTGGCGAGGACGTGGGGTCTGGATGCCTTTGCGGCGCGATACCCGCAAGGGCGGGTGGTGATCCATGAGCCCTGGACACCCGATTTCGCGATGGTGCTGCTGGAACTGGCCGGGTTGGAGCCCCACCGCCTGCTGCGTCCGGCGAGGCCCATCCAGATCGAACGCCTGCATGTCCCCAGCATCGCCGCGTTCGGACACCGCTGGATCTCGACCGAACAGGCCCGAACCTGGCGCCGCATCGGCGACGCTCTGCATGACGGCCGGCGGGCAGAGCGGCGGGTTTACCTCAGCCGGCGTGGGATCGCCGCGCGATCCCTGATCGAGGAGGCTGCGGTCGAGGACCGGTTCGAAGACGCGGGCTTCGAAATCGTCCGGCCCGAGACCTTGCCAATCGAGGAACAGGTCCGCCTCGCGCGGAGCGCCCAGGTGCTGGCCGGCTGCGTGGGCAGCCAGATGTATCTGGCGGCCTTCCAACCCCCGGGAGCGACCACCCTTGTGCTGGCTCCCTCGAACTTCTTTCTCCCAGATGACGACCTGATCGCTCGCGCCATGGATCATCAGCTCGCGGTCGCGTTCGGAGGGCCAAGCGCCTACCGGATGCCGCAAGGGCCGTGGTCGATCGATCCAGACGCGGCGACGGCCCTGATCGCGACGCTGGAAGACCACACAGCGAAACGGCCGCGTCCGTCACCGGGCGCGGCCGTCTTCGCGGTCGGGGAACAGTCTCAGGAGCGGTAGTTCTGGATCCGCGTGGTGCGCAGGCCCTGCATGCCCCATTTGTCGATCGCCTTCTGCCAGGCCAGGAATTCCTCGGCCGTCAAACGATAGCGGGCCAGGGCATCCTCGAGCGGGATCAGACCGCCACGAACGGCGGCGACGACCTCGGCCTTTCTGCGGATGACCCAGCGGTCCGTGTTGACGGGCGGCAGGTCGCGGATGGTCAGGGGCGTGCCCGTCGGACCGACCACATACTGTTCGCCGTCCTTGTTGACGCGACGCTCTTGCAACATGGGCTTATGCCTCATTCACCACCACCAATGAATGAGACTGTAGCCGCGCGCCGCTAAGGGCGAGTTTAGCGGCGTGGTGAAGGAAGGGATAACATCCTCCTCGGCCACACCCAGCCATATCGCCGATGTTTGAGTAATGGTTCATTCAGTCTAACGACACGTTACCTAAGTATCAGCGTTTGATGCTGATCAGTTCGGCCAGCATCTCGTCGGCCGTGGTGATGATCTTGGACGACGCCGAATAGGCCCGCTGTGTGGTGATCAGGCCGGTGAACTCGGCCGAAAGGTCGACGGTCGAGGCCTCCAGCTGTGACGCCCCGATCAGGCCCGCCCCACCCGTGCCGGGGGCCTTCAGGTTGTAGGTGCCGGACCCCTGGCTGACGCGATAGGCGTTGCCGTTGGCCGTCGTCAGGCTGTCTGCGCTGGTGAAGGTGGCCAGGGCGACCTGGGCGATCCGGCGGGTCACGCCGTTGTCGAAGATGGCGGTGACGAAGCCCTCATCGTCGATCTCGATGTTCGACAGATTGCCGAAGGCCGTTCCGTTCGTAACCACCGCCTGGACGATAGAGTCTGAATCGTACTGCGTCAGTCCACCCGCCGAAGCGGTCAGGTCGAAGGTGACGGACTGGTCGTCGATGCCCAGCGCGGAGGCCCATTTGGGAGCGGCCAGCGTCGGGGCCACGGCCGAGTCGGACGCGTTCAGGGTGATGACGGCGGCGCTGGGGTCGCCGAACAGCATGGAGCCGGGCGTCGCCGTCTCGGCCGCGATCATGCCGTCGACGTCCAGCCGGCCGTCCTGGGTGAACAGGACACGGCCCGATCTCAGGATGCCCGTCTCGTTCGGAGCGACCGTTCCGTTATTGATGTCGCTCGCGGGGATCACATGGACCTCGGCTAGCCATTCGTTAGAGTTGGCGGTCTTGAGGAAGGAGTAGGCCAGGGTGCGCTGACCGCCCTTGGAATCCGAGATCGGCACGGTGATGCGGAAGTCCGGCTTGAAGCCCGTGCCCGCTTCGGCGTCGTAGATCGACATCGGGTTGGTCGTGGCATTGTAGGTGGCGAAGTCCGGCGACACCGGCTGGCTGGACTGAAGGTTGGCGTTCAACTGGGCGCGGGTCGAGGCCTCGGCCGTGCCGCCCACCGAGCCGACATTGATGGAGCGCAGCCGGTTCAGGTCGGACGGATCAGTGGCGATGTCGCCCTCTGAATCGACTGGCCAGCCCTGAAGGTACAGGCCGGCGGTGTTCTTCAGATAGCCGAAGCTGTCGACCCGGAAGGCCCCGGCCCGGGTGAACAGGCGGGCATCGCCAGCGTCGAGGTTCTCGGCCTTCTCTGTCGTGACGAAGAAACCCTGGCCGGCGATGCCGAGGTCGGTCGACGAGGTCGTCCGCTGAAGCTGGCCGGGCTGGGAGATGAAGTTGCGCTGATTGGCCAGGACGCCGCCGGCCGAATAGCCGGTGCCGGCACTCTGCGAGTTCACGACGGTCGAGAACTCGGCCGAGGTGCGCTTGTAGCCCACCGTGTTCACGTTCGCGATGTTCTGCGAGATGGCGGCGAGGGCGGCCGAGTTGGCCGTCAGGCCGGACACGCCGGCGAGAAGGGCGGAGTTGATGCTCATGGCGGGGGCTCCTTAGGAAAGCAACTTGAGGGGATTGAGAGCGGAGGCGATCGAGGACATGACGCCGGGGTCGTCCTCTGTGGTCGGTTCGGTGGTATCGGCGGTCCGCTCCTCGACGCCGATCACGGCGCTGAGAGGCACGATGGAGGTGCCGATGGTGAGGTAGGGCTGGCCGTCGTACATCTCGACGCCCGTCACGCGGCCACGGGTCAACACCTGGGCATCCACGTCGGCCGTGCCGTTCTTGGCCACGACCTTCAGGGTGTAGACGCCCCCGTCTGTCAGCTGGCCACCGGCTGTGGTCTTGCCGTCCCAGACGAAGTCGTGGGTGCCCTCCGTGCGCTCCGGAGCCGGCCCGGACCAGACGACCTTGCCGGTCGAATCGAGGACCTGCAGTTCGGCCGACGAGGCGGATGCGCCGAGCTCGTAGCTCCAGGCCGCCTCGCCGTCCTCCAGTCGGGCGGCGGACCAGACGGCGGTGGCATCCTTGCCGATATAGTTGGTTGCCCCCGACAGTCCCCCACCCTGCTGGGCCGCGAGCAGGCTGGTGAGAAGGTCGTTGGTGAGCAGCTGTTGCTCGACCCCGGTCATCTGGGTCAGCTGGGCCGTGAACTCGTTGGAATCGAGCGGCGACAGAGGATCCTGGTTCTTCAACTGGGCGGTGAGCAGCTGCAGAAAAGTCTCGAAGTTCGAGACCAGGCTGGTGCGGCTGGCGGCGGCGCGGGTGGTCGCCTCTGTGGTGGTGATGGCGTCGACCATGGGGTCAGACCTTCATATCGACGCCGGCGGGCGTCAGGCTGAGATTGATCCAGCGCGCGGGCTGGGCAGACAGGTCGGCCTCGGCGGAAAGCCGCGAGGCGGCTCCGAAGGCGCGGGCGTTATGGCGATCGGTCGAGCGGTCGAAACCGCTCCCCTGCCCCGCCGTCGGGTCGCGCTCGGCGAAGGACAGGGCGTCGTCCGCCAGGGTGAAGCCGGCGTCCAGCAACTGGCGGCGCAGCTCGTCGGCCCGGCCGCGCAGATCGGTCGCGGCCACCGGATTGTCGAAGGCGAGGGTGGCGCGCAGGGCCCCGTCCGCCTCGATGTCCAGGCTGATGTCGACGCGGCCCAGGCCTTCTGGCGTGAGCGCCATTTCGAACCGGGTCGAGCGGCCCTCCAGCTTTCGGACGATCTGGGCGGCGATCTGGGCGGTGGTCTCGATGGTCGTTCGTGACAGGGTGGACAGGCCGGGCGTGTCGGCAGCCTCGGCGGCGCGAGTCTCCGCTGCGGTCGGGGCGGCGGGAGCCGGAGACGCGGTCGTGGGCTCTTCGGCCGAGACAGGCGGTGCGACCGGCAGGGCTGCGGCCTCGGTCGGCGACGAACCGGGCTTGGCTGACGGCGGCGTCGCGGCCGGGTCTGCAGACCCGGGGGCCACGGGGGCGGCGGAGGCCTCGACGTCGGTAGCTTTCGCGCCGTTGCCCGTGCCCGCGACCGCGCGGTCGATCACGTCGCGCACGCGGACGGGCTCGGCCGGCGTCCCATCGGCCGGAGCCACCTGGACCTCGTCGCCCTCGACGGGTGCTGCGGCGGCTTCGACTGGGGCGGTCAAGGGCTCGGCCGGAGACGCGCTCTTGGCCGGTCGGACAGGCGTCAGGACAGCGGACTGCAAGGCGGCGACCTCGCGGGCGCGGTCGGAAGCCGGCTGCGCGACGACCTTCTGCTCGGCGAGCAACCGGTCCGCGATCGCCTGTGCCGCCTTATCGGCAGCAAGCTTTTCCGCGCTTGTGCTGGCCGGAGCGCCGGCGTTGGTGCCCGCTTCGCTGCCCGGCAACGGGTCCTTGGCGGTGCCGCTACCGGTGACAGCACCACCCTCACCCGAGCCATCGACGGCCTTGTTCGCGGTCAGGTCCGTCTCGGGGGTCTCGTCGGACGGGGGAGCGGACAGCGGAACAGCGTCGTCGGCCGTTTCAGCGCCGGCTGCGCCCTGGATCGCGACCAAGGTCTCCGAAGCTTCGAGGACCGGGATCGGGGACACCGCGACTGGAACGGCCAAGGTTGCGTCAGGCACGGTCGCCAGACCGTCCAACGCGGTTGCGCCCGTCTCGGTCTCGACGCCCTCGGCGATGGGGACGGCCGGTTCGCTCTTGGGAGACTTCCCGGACGTCGGCCGCGCCGGAGCCTCGTTCGCGGTCGCGTCATTCAGCGCGGCGGCGAAGTCACCCTCATCGCCCGTGGGGCGCGCCTCTGCCCCGCCGCCCTTTGCAGGGGCGGTGGAACCCGGGACGGGCCCAAGGACGGCGGCGAAGGCGGAAGAGGACATGCGGGTGCAGGCGATTCAGGCTGGAGGGCGTGGCGCCTGCTGCGCCGGAACATTCGCCAAGCCAGTCGCAAGGGTTGGGCCAGAGGAACTCGCAGCGTCCAGTCCATTGTAATATCGAATGAATCGATGATCCGGGTTGAAACCGGATCGGGCGCCGTGCGGACGGTTCTTGCCGCGCCGGTGTCGGTTTTTGCCCGGTGCAGCGTGCCTCGGCCGCGCTGGCCCGACGCTTGCGGACCTGTTCAGTCATGACACCGCGTCTCGAATCTTTGCCGAATGAATTCAGTGCGATGGCTGCAAGGCCCTCGCGCGCGGCTGGGCAAGTTGCGCACGCAGCCGGGCATGGCTTGCCGGGCGGAGGGTTAATCGGATGAGCCTGAACTCCATCCTGAACATCGCCAACTCGGGCCTGCAGACGGCCCAGACCCAGTTGCGCGTGGTCTCGGACAACGTCTCCAACGTCAACACGCCCGGATACGTCCGAAAGATCGCCGACCAGGTCTCGCTGACGACCCAGGGCGTCGGTTCCGGCGTCGAGGTCGCCCGCATCCGTCTGGCCACCGACCGGTTTCTGCAGGCCGCCAGCCTCTCGGCCGGTGCCGAGGCCAGCCGCCAGGGCGTGCGCTATGAGCTGTACGACCGCATCCAGTCCCTGTTCGGAGATCCCGGCGGAGACACCGGCTTGTTCTCCCAGATCGACGACATCTTCTCATCCTTCGCCGTCGCCGCTGAAGACCCGACCAGCGGCCCGCGCCGCCAGGACGCCCTGTTCAAGTCCCAGAGCGTGTTCGACGAGGCCTCGCGCATCTCGGGCCAGATCCAGGCCGTGCGCGAGGACGCCGACGGCCGCCTGCAGAGCGCGGTCGAGAAGGCCAACAGTCTGCTGGAACAGATCGAGACGCTGAACCTCGACATCGCCCGAGCGGTCGTCCTCGACGGCGACGCCTCGGGCGCCCAGACCCAGCAGGCGCGTCTGGTCGGCGAGCTGTCGTCGATTCTGGACGTCCAGGTGACACAGCGCGCGGTGGGCGGCGTGTCGATCCGCACGGGAGCGGGCGTGCTGCTGGCCGGCAACGGCGCGGCCAAGCTGGAGTATCACCGCGCCGGTACGGTCAATGCCGAGACCGCCTTCAACGAAATCTGGGTGACCGAGCCGGGGTCGACCAAGCGTCCCCTGGCCGAAGGGCTGAAGTCCGGCGAGATCAAGGGTCTGCTGGAACTGCGCGACGTCGATGCGCCCCAGACGGCCGAGCGTCTGGCCGAACTGGTCGCCCATGTCGCCGACGAACTGAACCGGGCCCACAACGCCAACTCCGCCGTCCCTGCCCCGACCAGCCTGACCGGCAAGAACGTCGGCCAGTCCCTGACGACCGCCCTGACAGGCTTCACGGGCGGGACGACAGTGGCCGTGGTCAACCCAACGACGGGCGCGATCACGACCAGGGCCGACATCGTCTTTTCCGGCGCGACCTTCACCATCAACGGCGGGCCCGCGACACCGATCGCCAACTTCCTGACCGATCTGAATACAGCGCTGGGCGGTGCCGCGACTGCGAGCTTCACGAACGGCCGGCTGAACCTGACGGCGGCGGGCGCGAACGGTGTGGCGATCGCCGACGACCCCGCGAACCCCAGCGCCAAGGCCGGGCGGGGCTTCTCGCACTATTTCGGTCTGAACGACCTCATCTCGACTGACCGCCAGTCATCCTACGACCTGGGGCTGACGGCCGGGTCGGCCCATGGCTTCACGGCCGGCGAGACCCTGACCTTCCGCTTCACCGGGGCGGACGGCGCGCGCATCCGTGACATCCAGGTGGCGATCCCGGCTGGAGGCACCGTCGGCGATCTGGTCACGGCGCTGAACAGCACGGCGACTGGCATCGGTCGCTACGGCTCCTATGCCCTTGACGCGACGACTGGGGAGCTGAAGTTCACCGCCGTCGGCGACCCGGCCCCGCGCCTCGGCGTCCTGGCCGATACGACGACGCAGGTGCCCTCCGGCATCTCGGCGACCGAACTGTTTGGCCTGGGCGGCGGTGTGCGGGCTTCGCGCGCCGACGGCTTCAAGATTCGCACCGATATCCAGCAGAGCCCCTCGCGGCTGGCCATGGCCCAGCTGAACCTGTCGGCCGCGCCGGGTACCGCCGCCTTGTCAACCGGCGATGGTCGGGGTGCATTGAGGCTCGCCGATGCCGGCCAAGTGACGGCGCGGTTCTCGGCCGCCGGCGACAGTCCTGGCGGCAGTCTGTCGGTCTCGCGCTACGCCTCCGAACTGTCCGGCGAGATCGGCGGTAGGGCCCAGTCGGCCAAGACCCGTCGCGACAGTGCCGTCGCCCTGGCCACCGAGGCCCAGGCGCGGCAGTCGAACCACGAGGGCGTCAACCTGGACGAGGAACTGGTCCTGATGACCGTCTATCAGCAGGCCTTCAACGCCTCGGCACGGCTGATCCAGGCGGCCAGCGAAATGTACGACACGCTTCTGGGGATGGTCCGATGAGCCGCGTTTCGACTACGGGTAACTATCAGTCGGCCCTGCTGGATCTGATGGCCTCGCAACAACGCCAGGCGGACGCCTCAAAACGCGTCTCGACCCAGAAGGTCGCCACCGACATGACCGGCTTCGGTCGCGGGGCCGAGACCCTGACGGCGCTCAAGGGGGCGGCCAGCCGGGTCCAGGGGTTCCTCGATACCGGCGAGGTCGTGGCGGCGCGGCTGGAAGCCCAGGACCTGGCGCTGAACCGGGTCATCGACGGCATCGGTGGCGCGCGCGAGGCCATCGGCGGTGTGCTGGCTTCGGATTCCGCAGGCACCCTGATGCTGGAGCTGGAGGGCTATTTCCAGTCCGTGTCCAATGGGCTGAACGCCCGCCACCAGGGTGGCTATCTGTTCGCCGGTGCCGACACCGACAATGCGCCTGTCTCGGTCGGCACGCTGAGCGATCTCGCTGCGGCGGCCAGCGTCGCCGCCACCTTCGGCAACGACACCATCAAGCCCGTGTCGCGCGTGGCTGAGAACACCTCGGTGGAGACCGGCTATCTGGCCAACGAGCTGGGCACGGACGCCTTCCAGATCTTTCGCGACATCAAGGCCTATCACGACGACCCGGCGACCGGCCCCCTGACAGGTAAGCCTACGGACGCGCAAAAGGCCTTCCTGACCGCCCAGTTGTCCCGGCTGGACGCGGCGCGGAACGACACGGTGGACGCGGCGTCGCGCAACGGCTCGCTGCAGAAGCGCATCGACCAGATGAGCACCAGTCATCTGGCCCAGATCACCTCGCTGAACGAGCTTGTTTCGGACCGGACAGACGCCGATCTGGCCCAGGCGGTGACCGACCTCCAGCTTTCACAAATCGCGGTCCAGGCCTCGGCCCAGGTGGTCAGCCAGCTGCGCGAAGTGTCCCTGCTTAACTACCTCCGCTAAGACCTCTTCCTCTCCGTCATGGGGAGGAAGACAGCAGTGCGACGCCGTGCCCCTAGCTATTGTTCTCTGAGGAGAACATAATAGGAACAATGGCTCAGCTGGATCTCAAGATAAAATTGGCCGTCCTGGCCGACGCGGCGAAATACGACGCCTCCTGCGCCTCCTCCGGAACGTCCAAGCGCGACAGTCGGGGCGGCAAGGGCATCGGCTCGACCGAGGGGATGGGCATCTGCCACGCCTACACGCCGGACGGGCGGTGCGTGTCGCTGCTAAAGATCCTGCTGACCAACTTCTGCATCTATGACTGCGTCTACTGCATCAACCGCACGTCCTCGAACGTGCAGCGAGCGCGGTTCAGCGTGGACGAGGTGGTCGAGCTGACGCTGAACTTCTATCGGCGGAACTACATCGAGGGGCTGTTCCTGTCGTCGGGCATCATCCGCTCGGGCGACTACACGATGGAGCAGCTGGTGCTGGTCGCCAAGAAGCTCCGCGAGGAGCACGACTTTCGCGGCTACATCCACCTGAAGCTGATCCCGGAGGCCGATCCGAAACTGGTGGCGGAGGCGGGCCTTTATGCCGACCGGCTGTCGGCCAATATCGAGCTGCCGCGCGACGAGGCCATGGGCCGACTGGCACCGCAGAAGGATGTCGGCGTCATCAAGAAGGCCATGGCCGACGTCCGCCGCCAGGTCGAGGCCGCCCGCCCCGAGAAGAAGGCCCGGGCGCGCCCGCCCAAGTTCGCGCCGGCCGGCCAGTCGACACAGCTGATCGTCGGCGCAGACGGCGCGCCCGACACCGAGATCATCGACCGTTCGGCGTCGCTCTACGGTGGGTACGGCCTGCGCCGGGTCTACTATTCCGCCTTCAGCCCGATCCCGGATTGCAGTTCCGCCCTGCCCGTCTCCCGGCCGCCGCTGATGCGCGAACACCGGCTGTATCAGGCCGACTGGCTGATGCGGTTCTACGGCTTTTCCCCGCCCGAGATCGGTGAGGCGACGACGGGCGGCATGCTGGACTTGGCCATCGATCCCAAACTGGCCTGGGCGCTGAACCGGCGGGCGGAATTCCCTGTCGATGTGAACACCGCCCCGCGCGAGCGGTTGCTGCGGGTGCCCGGGCTGGGGGTCAAGTCGGTCGACCGCATGATCTCCGTGCGGCGTTATCGGACCTTGCGGCTCGAGGACATCGCGCGGCTGTGTCGAGGCATCGACAAGGTCCGGCCCTTCATCACCGCTCTGGACTGGACGCCCGGCGGGCTGACCGACGCGGTCGACCTGCGGGCCCGCCTCGTGCCGGAACCCAAGCCGGAACAGCTCACTCTGTTCTGATGACCATAGCGGAACTGGCCCACGAGACCGACTTCGACGGCTGGCGCGCAGCCGCCCGTCGGTTTCGATTGGCGGGCATCGAGCCGGCAGCGGCGCGGTTCGTGGTGGCCGGGGCAGAGGATCAGACGGGGTCGTTGTTCGACGCACCTGTCGCCATTCCCGCGACAGACGCGGCTGGCCCGTCAGAAAAGGCGTTCTCGGTCCCCAAGGCCTTCGTGGACGTGGCTCAGGACGTGATCCTGCACCGCTCCTCCGATCGGTTCGATCTGCTGTATCGGCTGCTGTGGCGGCTGAGGGATCAGCCGGACCTGATGAAGGTCGTCTCAGACGCCGACGTCGCCGACGCGATGGAGCGGGCCAAGAACGTCAGCCGGGCCAGTCACAAGATGAAGGCCTTCGTCCGCTTCCGGCTGGTCGAGGACGAGGCGGGAGAGGCCTATGTCGCCTGGTTCGAGCCGGCGCACCGGGTGCTGGAGCGGACGGCGGGCTTCTTCGCACGACGCTTTGCAACCATGCGCTGGTCGATCCTGACGCCCGAAGCGTCATGCTTCTGGGACGGCGAGGTTCTGGTGTTCGGCCCGGGGGCCAATCCCGAGGACGCGCCGCAGGACGACGAGATCGAGGCCTTCTGGAAGACCTACTACGCCTCGACCTTCAATCCTGCCCGGCTGAAGACCAGGACCATGCAGGGCGAGATGCCCAAGCGGTACTGGAGGAACCTGCCGGAGGCCCAGCTGATCCCGGAACTGGTCGCGGCCTCGCGCGCTCGCACCGACACCATGGTTCAGGCCGCCCCGACCGAACCGAATGCCCGTCTGTCCAAGGCCATCGCCAAACACGCCCGAGACGGATCGTTCGACGAGGGGTTCGTGGCCTCCACCCTCGACGAGCTGAAACACGCCGTTCAGGCTTGCCGCCGCTGTCCGCTGTGGCGCGATGCGACCCAGGGCGTCTGCGGCGAAGGTCCCAAACAGTCCAAGCTGATGATTGTGGGCGAACAGCCGGGCGATCAGGAGGACCTGGCCGGGCGTCCCTTCGTCGGGCCCGCCGGTCAGGTGCTGGACGCTGCGCTGCAGGAGGCCGGCATCGACCGCGACGACGTCTTCGTCACCAACGCGGTCAAGCATTTCAAGCACGAGCCACGCGGAAAGCGGCGACTTCACAAGACGCCCGTCGCTTCGGAGGTCTCCGCCTGTCGCTGGTGGCTGGATCAGGAGCGTCGGCTGTTGAAACCGGCGGTGACCCTGGCGCTCGGCGCGACGGCCTCACTGGCCGTGTTCGGCCGCAAGGTCGCCGTGACGCAGGAGCGAGGACAGGCCCTGACCCTGGCCGACGGCTCGATCGCCATGATCACCGTCCACCCCTCCTATCTGCTGCGCCTGCCCGACGAGGCGACCAAGGCTCGCGAGCGCGAGGCCTTCGTGCGCGACCTGCAGCGCGTCCGAAGCCTGCTGTAGGCCGTAAGTCATCACCTGTTGCAGGCCGATGACGTCCCCGCTCTCATGACAAGCATACGCAACCTGCGACATTCGCGATTCGCGCGGTCTCGGCTATGGGTGGTCGCATGAGTACGGCGGATTTTCAGATCGAGGAGGCAGGGGGCGGCGGTGCCGTGCTGAAGCTTTCGGGTGACTGGACCACCATGTCCCTGGGCAAGGCTGCGGTGAAGCTGGGTGACCGGCTGGACGGCCGGACCGTCCAGAGCGTCGACCTGACCGATCTCGGCCGCTTCGATACGGCCGGGGCCCTGGCCCTGGTTCAGGCGTCGGGCTGCGCCATGCCGAGCGGTGCCTTCGACGCGCGTCCCGAGGCCGGGCGCATCTATGCGATGGTGGAGACCCTCGAGCGGCAGAGCGCCGGCCCGCCCCCTCGCCCCCAGTCACTCGTCCGCTTCTTCGCCAAGATCGGCCACGGCGTGCATGACGCCGGGGCCGAGTTCCTGCTGTCCATGGCCTTCCTCGGACGGCTGATGGGGGCCAGTGGACATGCCTTGCGTCGTCCCGCCGACATCCGCTGGGCGGCCTGGGTCAGCCAGGCGGACAGGGCGGGGCTGGACGCCCTGCCCATCATCGCCGTGACCAACTTCTTCATCGGAGCCGTCATCGCCTTTCTGGGCGCGAACCTGCTGACTCAGTTCGGGGCGGGCGTCTTCACCGTGCAACTGGTGGCCGTCGCCGTGCTGCGCGAACTAGCCGTGCTGATCACCGCAATCCTGCTGGCGGGCCGGTCGGCTTCGTCGTTCGCGGCCGAGATCGGTTCGATGCGAATGAACCAGGAGGTCGACGCCATGCAGGTCATGGGCGTCAATCCGTTCCAGGCGCTGGTCATCCCGCGACTGGCCGCGATGCTGGCGATGATGCCGCTCCTGACCTTTGTCGGCATGCTGGCCGGCTTCATGGGGGGAGCGCTGGTGACCTGGAGCCAGCTTGACTACGGCCCGGCCTTCTTCATCCAGCGCGTCAGCGAGGATCCCCTGATGGGTCAGCACCTGATGGTCGGCATGATCAAGGCACCCGTGTTCGCCATCGTCATCGCCGCCATCGGCTGTCGCCAGGGCATGGCGGTGGCCGGCGACGTCGAGAGCCTGGGCCGCCGGGTGACCGCCGCCGTGGTCCAGGCCATCTTCGCCATCATCGCGCTGGATGCCGTGTTCGCCCTGATCTTCCTGGAGCTGAACCTTTGACGGCGCCCGCCAATGACACGGCGGCCAAAGCCGGGAAGCCCGAGACCCTGATCGAGGTGCGCGGTCTATTGAGCCAATTTGGTGAGCAGGTCATCCACCAGGACCTCGATCTGGACGTCCTGCGCGGCGAGGTTCTGGGCGTCGTGGGAGGGTCCGGCACGGGCAAGACGGTGCTGCTGAACTCCATCATCGGTCTGAAGGACCCGGAGGGCGGGACGATCCGTCTGTTCGACCACGACCGGGCCGACCTGACCGACGCCCAGGCCGCGGACATCGAGCGGCGCACCGGCGTCCTGTTTCAGCAAGGCGCGCTGTTCAGCAGCCTGACCGTGCTCGAGAACGTCGCCTCGCCGATGGTCGAGCACACCAACCTGCCGCACGACACCATCCGCGAACTGGCCGAGATGAAGATCGCCATGGTCGGCCTGAAGCCGGAATCGCATCACCAGAAGCCGGCCGAGCTGTCGGGCGGCATGCGAAAGCGCGTCGGTCTGGCTCGCGCCCTGTCGCTGGATCCGGAACTGATCTTCCTCGACGAGCCTACAGCAGGGCTGGACCCGATCGGGGCCGCGGCGTTCGACGAGTTGATCCGCAAGCTGTCGGATGATCTGGGGTTGACGGTGTTCATGATCACCCACGACCTCGATAGCCTGTATGCCATCTGCGACAAGGTCGCGGTGCTGGCCGACAAGCGGGTGATCGAGAAGGCCACGGTTCAGGAGTTGGAGAAGTCCGACCACCCGTGGATCAAGGAATACTTCCTGGGGCCGCGCGGTCGCGCCGCCACCAAGGCCGCCTAGAGGACCGAGATGGAACGAGACGCACATTACGCCGCCGTCGGCATCGCCACTGTCGCCCTTCTGGCGGCGCTGGCGGTGTTCGCCATCTGGCTGGCCCGGCTGCAGTTCAACGACGACTACGACATCTACGACATTGTCTTCTACGGGCCGGTGCGCGGACTGTCGGAAGGCGGCGAGGTGCACTTCAACGGCATCCGGGTCGGCGAGGTGACCGACCTGAACCTCGACCCCAACAAGGGCGACCAGGTGATCGCGCGCGTGCGCCTGGACGCGACCACGCCTGTCCGCGTCACCAGCCGCGCACAGCTGGAGCCACAAGGCATCACCGGCCTGAACTATATCCAGGTCACGGCCGGCACGGACGGCTCGGCCCTGCTGAAGACCCAGTATCCGGACAATGTCGTGCCGGTGATCCAGAGCCAGCCTTCGCCAATTGCGGAGCTACTCAGCGGCTCGGGCACCGTCCTGGCCCAGACCGTCGACGCCCTGAACCGGATCAACCGGGTCCTGTCCGACGACAACGTCCGCAGCTTCTCGACCAGCCTGCGCAACATCGAATCGCTCACCGCCGAGCTGGAAGCGCGCAAGGGCATGTTCGAGGATCTGGAAAAGGCGCTTCAGACCGCCAACGCCGCCATCGCCGAGTATCAGGCCCTGGGTGCCGAGGCGCGCGCCCTGATCGAGGGCGACGGCCGCGAGGCGATCCAGAATATCAACGCCGCGACCGCCGATGCCCGCACCGCGATCGCCTCGATCAACCGGACGGCCAACGCCCTGGAGGGCCCGATCGGAGAGGTCGCCACCACAGGCGTGCCGCAGCTGCTGGAAGCCATCCAGGGGCTGGAAGATGCGACGCAGTCCCTGCGCGGCCTGGTCGACGACGTGCGCGCCAGCCCGCGCGACTTCATCAGCCGTCCGGCGTCCGAAGAACTGGAGGTCCAGCCGTGATCCGATCGCTCGTCATCGCGGCCGCCGCCGTCGCCCTCTCCGGCTGCGCCCTGCTGGCTTCGCCCGATCCCGTACAGCTCTATCGTTTCGGCGAGAGCAGCGGCCCTGTGGCCTCCACCATCGTGGGCCAGCCCATTCAGGTCCGCTTGCGGGGCGTCGAGTTTCCGGCGGCGTCGCGCGGCGACCGGCTGCTGGGCGTCACCGGTGCGGAGGCGGCCTATATCGGCGGGGCCCGTTGGGTGTCCCCGTCGCAGCAACTGTTCACCCAGAGCCTAGAAAGCGCGTTCTCAAGCCAGGCCCGCAGCGTCAGGCTCATCGGCACGCGCGAGCTGACGCCAGTCACGCGCCTTCTGGACATCGATGTTCGTACCTTCGAGGCCCGATACGACTATGAGGGTGCCGTGCCGGTCGTGACCATCGTCGCCCGCGCCCGCCTGCTGCGCTTCCCCGAACGCACCATCGTCGCCGAGCAGCTTTTCACCATCACCGAGCCGGCCGGGGAAAACCGAGTCTCGGCCATCGTCCAGGCCTTCGACCTCGCGACGCGAGACCTGAACACCCAGGTCGTGACCTGGACCGAGGCGAACGCGGGTTAAGGGTGCGTCAAACGCGGACGTAGGGGGTCACGCGCCCCCTCCCCCCGGCGCGCGGCATCCGCTATCCCCGGGGCATGGCCAGAGACGGTGCGATCTATGTCTGTCAGTCCTGCGGCGCGGTCCACGGCAAGTGGTCCGGCCAGTGCGGGGCCTGCGGCAACTGGAACACCATCGTCGAGGAGGGCCGCTCCGCCCCGCCAGGCGCGCTGAAGCCCGCCGCCACGGCGCGCAGCCGGGGCCTGGCGTTCGAATCGCTCCAATCCGAAACGCCGGAACCGCCGCGCATCACCACCGGAGTGGTCGAGTTCGACCGGGTCTGTGGCGGCGGAGTCGTACCGGGCTCGGCCATACTGCTGTCCGGCGACCCCGGCGTTGGCAAGTCGACCCTGCTGCTGGACGTGGCCGGACGCGCCGCGCTTGCCGGACGACGCGTCGCCTATATCTCCGGCGAAGAAGCGATCGAGCAGATCCGCAGCCGTGCCAAGCGGATGGGCCTCGCCAACGCCCCCGTCGAACTGGCGAGCGCCACGGCGCTTCGCGAAATCCTCGGCACCCTCAAGCGCGAAAAGTTCGACATCGTCATCGTCGATTCCATCCAGACCCTGTGGTCCGACGCCCATGAGGCCGGGCCCGGCTCGGTGACACAGGTCCGCGCCTGCGCCGGCGAACTGGTGCGACTGGCCAAGGCGGGGGGGCCGGCCGTGGTCTTGGTCGGTCATGTCACCAAGGACGGCCAGGTCGCGGGCCCCCGCGTGGTCGAGCACATGGTCGATGCCGTCCTGAGCTTTGAGGGCGAGCGGGGCTACCCCTTCCGCATCCTGCGCGCCGGCAAGAACCGCTTCGGTGCCACCGACGAGATCGGCGTGTTCGAGATGGGCGACGCCGGCCTGACCGAGGTCTCCAACCCCTCGGCCCTGTTCCTCGGCGAGAACACCCAGCGCGCGGCGGGCGCTGCCGTCTTTGCGGGGATCGAGGGGTCGCGCCCCGTGCTGGTCGAGGTCCAGGCCCTGGTCGCGCCCTCCGCCTATGGCACGCCACGCCGGGCGGTCATCGGCTGGGACACGGGGCGGCTGGCGATGGTGCTGGCGGTGCTGGAGGCGCGTTGTGGCGTCGGCTTCGGCAATCAGGACGTCTATCTGAACGTCGCCGGCGGCCTGCGCATCAACGAGCCCGCCGCCGACCTCGCCGCCGCGGCCGCCCTGATCAGTTCGGTGACTGACACCCCCCTGCCCCAGGGGTGCATCGTCTTCGGCGAGATCAGCCTGTCGGGCGAGGTCCGCGCGGTCGGCCGCGCCGAGGCCCGGCTGCGCGAGGCGCACAAGTTGGGCTTCGACCAGGCCCTGTCGCCGCCCCTGACCGTCAAGGGCGGTGGCGTGGCGATCACGCCGGTCAGCCGACTGACTGAAGCCGTCGAACGAATCTCGGGAAACAGGTATTAGGGCACATGGCCCCTGTTGCGGACGCATGACCGGCTTCGACGCCTTCGCCCTGCTCGTGATCCTCGCCTCGGCCGCGGCCGGCTGGGTGCGCGGGGGCACGCGCGAGATCATCACCCTGCTCAGCTTCGTCCTGGCGGCGTTCCTGGCCCTGGTGGCCCTGCCGCTGACGGCACCGGTCGGGCGCGCTCTGATCGATCCGGACTGGGCGGGCTCCATCTTCGCGGCCATCAGCTCGTTCCTGCTGGTCTATTTCGGCATCCGCATCTTCGGCTCGGTCCTGTCCAAGCGGGCGCAGGCGCATCCGACGCTGGGCGGGATCGACCGGCTGCTGGGCATCGTCGTCGGCTCGGGCCGGGCCCTGGTACTGCTGGGGGCCATCCACCTGGTGATCGTCGCCGCTCTGCCGGGCGAGCGGACGCCGAACTGGCTCTCCGAGGCGGCCCTGCGTCCGCTCAGCGCCGGGGCCGCCCGGGCCATCCAGATCATCCTGCCTGGTATCGGGCGCGGTGCGGACGCCATCAGCCCTGTCGTGGATTCGTCCGTCCGCAGAGGCTTTTCCAACGAAGACGCCTTGCCCCCGGCGCAATCCGGGCCTACCTCGCCGCGAACCGCCCCAGAGTAAGTTTTTCGCCTGTCATCGGAGCCGCCACGATGATCAAGCTGGACCACGCCATATCCGCCCCCGTCGTGCATCGCGAGCATCATCGCGAGGCCGACGACGACCGTCCGCGCCTGGAGTGCGGCGTCTGTGGTGTGTGGGGCGCGGAAAAGGACGAAGGCTCGTCCATCGTGGCGCTCGGCCTGCACGCCCTGCAGCATCGCGGCCAGGAGGCCTGCGGCATCGCCTCGGTCAACGTCGATCGTTTCCACACCGAGCGGCACATGGGCCATGTTGGCGAGGCGTTCGGCGGCTCGGACCTGCCCAAGCGCATGCCCGGCCACGCCGCAGTCGGCCACACCCGCTACTCCACCGCCGGCGGTAGCTTTCTGCGCAACATCCAACCGATGTTCGCCGATCTGGACACCGGTGGCATCGCCATCGCCCATAACGGCAACCTGACCAACTTCCTGTTCCTGAGGAACCAGTTGGTCGCCGAAGGCTCGATCTTCCAGTCGACGTCCGATTCCGAAGTCATCCTCCACCTGATCGCGCGGTCGCGTAAGGCGCGCATTGTCGACCGCTTCATCGACGCCCTGGCCCGGATCGAGGGCGGCTACGCCCTGGTCGCCCAGACGCCCAAGAAGATGATCGGCGCGCGCGATCCACTCGGCATCCGGCCGCTGGTGCTGGGCAAGCTGGGCGGCGCCCACGTCCTAGCGTCAGAGACCTGCGCCCTCGACCAGATCGGGGCGACCTTCCTGCGCGACGTCGAGCACGGCGAGGTCGTGGTGATCGACGAGGACGGTCTGACCTCGATCAAGCCCTTCCCCGCCCGCGCCGCCCGCCCGTGTCTGTTCGAGTACGTCTACTTCTCGCGCCCGGACAGCGTCGTGAACGGCCGCTCGGTCTATGGGGTGCGCAAGAGGATGGGCCACGGCCTGGCCCAGGAACATGCGGTCGAAGCCGACGTGGTCGTGCCCGTGCCGGACTCGGGCGTGCCCGCGGCACTGGGCTATGCCCAGGAGAGCGGCATCCCCTACGAGATGGGCATCATCCGCAGCCACTATCTGGGTCGCACCTTCATCCAGCCCAGCCAGGGCGCGCGCCAGCTGGGCGTGCGCATGAAGCACAGCCCCAACCGCTCGGTCCTGGAGGGCAAGCGGGTCGTCCTGATCGACGACTCCATCGTGCGCGGCACGACCTCGGTGAAACTGGTCCGCGCGGTGCGCGAAGCGGGGGCCACAGAGGTCCATCTTCGCTCGGCCAGCCCGCCGATCCTGTGGCCGGACTTCTACGGCATCGACATGCCCGAGCGCGACCAGCTGATCGCCGCCAACAAGACCCTGGAGGAGATGCGCGAGTTTCTCGAGGTCGACTCGCTCGGCTTCCTGTCGGTCGAGGGCCTGTACCGCGCCATGGGCGAGACCGGCCGCGACGCCGCCGCGCCCCAGTTTACCGACCACTATTTCACCGGCGACTACCCCACCCGCCTGCTCGACCGCGAGATCGAGGAGGGCGGCCGCGAACTGGCCGGGCGGCAACTTTCCCTGCTGGTCAGCGCTTAGGTTCCCGATGGAAAACCGCCTCGGCTACTTTACGATCGACACGCCGGACCTGACCAAGGCCAAAGCATTCTACGCCGGCCTGTTCGGATGGACGTTCGATGCCGGCTCGTCGAAGTCGACCTATGCCCATGTGACCGAGGCGACCGGCGCGGTATCGTTCGGCATCGTGCGCGGAGAGAAGCGCGACTTCTCTCATCTGTACTTCCGCGTCGCCGACGTCGACGCCGCCTGCGCCAAGGTCAATGAACTGGGCGGCCGCGCGGCGATTGCGTCCGATAGCCCCTCGGGCCGCTCGGCGGTGGTGTCGGACGACCAGGGCGTCAGCATCGGCCTGTGGCAGCCGGCCCCCGGCTACGCCTGACCGCATGGACGAAGCGGAACGGCACGCGCTATCAGGCGCGATGACTGACGACACCCTACCCCTCGACGACCGTATCGCTCTCGTGACCGGGGCTTCGCGCGGCATCGGCTATCAGAGCGCCCTGGCCCTCGCCGTCGCCGGTGCGCACATCGTTGCGACCGGAAGAACCCAGGGGGGGCTGGAGGAGCTGGACGACGCCGTCTATGCCGCAACCGGCCGTCACGCGACCCTGGTGCCGTTCGACCTGGTCGATGGCGGCGGCATCGACCGGTTGGGCGGGGCGATCTTCGGGCGCTTCGGGCGGCTCGACATCTGGGTCAACGCCGCCGCGACCCTCGGGGCCCAGGGCCTGACCCCGGTCAGCCACATCGACCCGCGTGGATTCGCCAAGATCGAGAAGACCAACTTCACCGCCACCTATCGCCTGATCCGGTCGCTGGAACCGTTGCTGCGCCAGTCGGATGCGGGCCGGGTCATCCACCTGACTACCAGCCTGGCGCGCGAGCCCAAGGCCTTCTGGGGCCTGTACGCGGCGACCAAGGCGGGCTCGGAGGCCATGATGCTGGCCTGGGGCGACGAGATCGAAAACACGCCGATCCGCGTCAGCGTGCTGGACCCCGGCCGCATGCGCACCCAGATGCGGGCCCAGGCCTTTCCGGGCGAAGACCCCGAGACTCTGCCGCATCCGTCGGAGCTTGGTCCCCTGGTCGTCGAACTGGCGCGCGGCGATTTGATCCCGCCGACGCGGGTATCGTTCAAAGATTGGAAGTCGGCGCTTCCGCCGGAAGCCCTGATCTAGGGATCAGTCGTCGCGGTGGACGCGTTCGCGGCGTTCGTGGCGTTCCTGGGCCTCGACGGACAGGGTCGCGGTCGGGCGGGCTTCGAGGCGGCCAAGCCCGATCGGCTCGCCGGTGTCCTCGCAGTAGCCGTAGGAGCCGTCCTCGATCCGGCGGAGCGCATCGTCGATCTTGGAAATCAGCTTCCGCTGCCGATCCCGCGTCCGCAGTTCCAGCGCACGGTCCGATTCCGAGGACGCCCGATCGACCAGGTCCGGATGGTTCTCGGTCTCGGCCTTCAGGTTGACCACCGTCCCCTTGGACTCGCGGAGGATTTCGTCTTTCCACGCCAGGAGCTTGGTCTTGAAATAGGCCAGCTGCCGTTCATTCATGAACGGCTCATCGTCCGACGGCCGATAGCCGGCCGGTTCGTCCGATGGGATCGAGGCCAATGCGGTCATCGCACTCACACTCTGAACAACGCCCCCCGTGGCGCAACCCGGCGTATAGGCAGGTCGGTGAGTCCCGGCAACACGCATCTCGCGTCCGTGATCACGGCCAAGCTCGCTTCGCGGCACCGGCGTGACAATTCTTCATCACCCGGTTCGTCGATCCCGGGATAGGCGCGCGAAATCCGCGATTTATGCTGCGGCGCGGCGAACTTCGGCCTTGGCCAGCTCGACGGCCGCCCGCAGGTCGATCTGTTCCAGCACGCCGGTCAGGACAGGGTCGGGGTCCTCCGGCCGCTCCTCGCGCAAGGATCGAGACAGCCGCTCGAGAGAGACCTCGCCCGTCTCTCCGGACAACAGGGCCAGCTTCAACTCTTCCAGCCGGTCCAGCAGCCCGCCGCCCCGTCGGACCGCCCGCCGCCGCCGCTCCGTCGCGCTCTCGATGCCTTGCAAGGCCATCAGCGACGAGACGTCCGAAACGCCTGATGCGGGCGCGGCGGATTGGGTCGGTGCCGTCGCGCCGGCCGGGCCGGCTTGACCCACGGCGAAGCCTGAGGCGGGACGCGCGGCACGACCCGGGATCGCGGGCCCGGGCGTGTAGGGGCCGGTGACCTTCATGACGGGGAACTCCGGAGCATTCCTCACCATCGTCGGGAGACCGTCACCGTTTGGTTAATGACCGGGCAGGATTTGCCGGGAGGCCGCGATCGGTCGGGGCGCGGCCGTTGATTTTGCGACACTTTCCAGGCGGCACGCACCGTGCATCGCACACGCCAGAACCTCGCCCGAAAGCCGGTCCATGTCAAAGTCGCTTATCCCCCTCCTTTCCGCCCTGGCGCTGTCGGTGGCCCTCGCGGGTCCGGCTCTGGGCCAGTCGCGGATCAAGGACATCGCCTCCATCGAGGGTGTACGGACCAACCAGCTGGTGGGCTACGGCCTCGTCGTCGGACTGAACGGGACAGGCGACTCGCTGCGCAACTGCCCCTTCACCCGCCAGTCGCTCGAAGGCATGACCGAGCGGCTGGGCATCAACATCCGGGGCACCAACGCCAACGCCAAAAACCTGGCCGCCATCATGGTGACGGCCGAACTGCCGCCCTTCGCCACGCCGGGCGCGCGGGTGGACGTCACGGTATCCAGCCTGTGCGACGCCAAGAGCCTGCTGGGCGGCACCCTGTTGGTCACCAGCCTCCAGGGCGCGGACGGAGAGGTCTATGCGGTCGCCCAGGGCGCGATCCAGACCGGATCGGTTTCGGGTTCGGGCGGGTCGGGCTCCTCGGTCACGCGTGGCGTGCCGACGGCGGGCCGGATCGCCTCGGGCGCGACGGTCGAGCGCGAGACAGGCTTCAATCTGGACAGCCTGCAGGAAGTCCGTCTGACGCTGCGCAATCCAGACTTCACCACGGCCCAGCGGATCGCCGCCGCCATCAATGCCACCTATCCCTCCACGGCGCTCGCGGAGAACGGCTCGGTCGTGACCCTGCGTCCGCCGTCCGCGCTCGGGATGGCCGGCTTCATCAGCCGGGTCGAGAACATGCCGGTCGCCGTCGACACGCCCGCGCGGGTGATCATCGACGAGGTCAACGGCGTCATCGTCATGGGCGAGAACGTCCGCGTCTCCACCGTCGCGATCGCCCAGGGCAACCTGACGATCTCGGTCCAGGAAAATCCCCAGGTCAGCCAGCCCGCCCCGTTCAGCCAGGGCGAGACCGTCGTCGTCCCCCAATCGGACGTCACCATCGAGGAAGAGCTTGGCCGCGAGATCCGGCTGGTCAACGGCTCGACCTCGCTCTCGACCCTGGTCAATGGGCTCAATGCGCTCGGCGTCTCGCCCCGCGACATGATCTCCATCCTGCAGGCCATCAAGGCCGCCGGCGCGCTCCAGGCCGACATCGAGGTGATCTGATGAGCGACCTTGCCGTCTCTCCCGCTCTGCTGGCCCAGGCACCGACTGCGCCCTCGGGCACCGACGCCCGTCGCATGCGCGAGACCGCCGAACGCTTCGAGGCGTCCTTCCTGTCCCAGATGATGAAGCCGATGTTCGAGGGCCTCTCGACCGACGGTCTGTTCGGCGGCGGCGAGGCGGAGGCGACCTGGCGCACCTTCCTGATCGACGAGATGGCGAACAAGACCGTCAGGGCCGGCGGCATCGGCCTGGCCGACACCGTCATGGCCGAGATGATCCGGATGCAGGCTGAACAGAGCGCGGAGGTTCTCCCGTGACCCACGACCCGCTGACCGCCGCCGCCTACCTCCGACGGCTGACCGACCTGACCGACCGCCTGACGGCGCGCCTGGAGAAGGAGACCGACGCCTTCGCCTCGCGCAGACCCCAGGACGTCGCCGCCGGCCTGGCCGAGACCCAGGAGCTGGCCAACGCCTATCGCCGCGAGACCGCCCAGGTGAAGGCCAACCCGGGCCTGATCTCGGCCGCCCCTGCCGCCGACCGCACCGCCCTGATCCGCGCCACCGAGGCGTTCGAGGCCGCGCTGGCCATCCATGCCCGCACGGTCGAGGCGGCGCGCAGCATCTCGGAGGGTCTGGTTCGCGCCATCGCCCAGGAGGTCGCCGGGGCCCGCGCGCTCGGCACCGGCTACGGCGCGGGCGGCCAAGCCTATGCTGGGGACAGTCGCGCGGTCACCCTGAACCGCACGGCCTGATCGATCTCAGCCCGCGAGCGCCAGCTCCAGCGGGGCGTCGGCATCCGGTGACAGGGTGGGCCGTCCATAGGGTCGGCGACCGGCCACGGGCCAAAGCCGCTCGGCCAACGAGGCCCACAGGGCGTTGACCTCGAAGGCCGCCTGACTGTCGGGCTGGTCTTCCTGCGCGCCCAGGCCCTTCCACATGGCATTCTGATAGGCCGCGCGGTGACGCAGGCCGACCTCGGCGATCTCCATGCCGAAGCCGTTCAGATGATCCAGCGCGTCGCGGATGACCCGGGGCTCGGCGCCGTTCCGCCGGACCGGTGCCTGGTTCAGCACGAACATGCCGGGCCGACGCATATTGGCCACCAACTGAACAGTCCGGCCGACGGCCTGAAGGTCGAAGAAGCTGGGCCGGACGACCACCAGGCAAAGGTCCGCCAGACGTGCCGCTTCCGCCGCCTCGGCGTCTCCGGCGCAGCGGGTGTCGACGATCATGACGTCGACGCCCTGGCGTTCAGCCGCCCGGTGGGTGGTGAACAGCACGCCCGCGCGGCCCTCGATCACCACGGGCCAATCCGCCGTCCGCTCTCGGGCCCAGTCGAGGGAGGACCTCTGCGGGTCCATGTCCACCAGCATGACGCGCTGACCGGCAGCGCTCGCCGCCGAAGCGAGGTGGACCGCCAGTGTGGTCTTGCCCGAGCCGCCCTTGCGCGACATCACCGCGATCGTCTTCATCCGGCCCCCGCCTGAGTTTCCGCCGAATGTCATCGGTGGATGTGGTTAGGGTCTCTTAACCAACAGAACAACGTTTCGCCACCTCAACGAATTCACGACAAGGGATTCGCTCACAGATCGTCGTTCGAGCCCTCAGCGCTTCCTGCTCAATCGATCAGTCTGGCTCCTCGTTCTGACGTCAGGTAGCGCCAGACCCACTGGGAGGCGACAGACATCCGCCGGTCGAAGCCGATCAGCAGATAGACGTGCACGAACCCCCACAGCAGCCATCCAATCCCCTTGGTCAGCCTGAACGGCCCGATCACGAACACCGCTGCGCTGCGCCCGATCACGGCGGTGTCCCCTCGGCTGCGATAGCGGAACCGGGGCAGTTTCAGCGGTCGGCCGGATTTCGCGCGGGGCATTGCGCGTCTCAGCGCCTTGCCCAGATGCAATCCCTGCTGCTTGGCGACCTGGGCGAGCGCGGGCAGCGACTTGCCGCCCTGCTCGAAACTGGCCAGATCGCCGATGACGAAGACGCGGGCGACGCCGGGCAACGACAGGTCGCGTCCGACCATCAGCCGCTCCTGTCGATCCACCGGCATGGCATCGAACCAGTCCCGGGCCGGTGCCGCCTTGATGCCGGCACCCCAGATGACCGAAGACGCCTGGATCCGTTCGCCTGACGCCATGACGCCGTCCGCGTCGATGGCCTCGACGCGCGTGTTCAGCCGGACCTCGACGCCCATGCCTCTCAGGGTTTCTAGGGCGTAGGCCTGAACCGAGGCGGGAAAGCTCGCCAGCAGCCTGGATCCGCTTTCGATCAGGATGACTTTTGCCCAGGTCGGATCGATCCGTCGGAAATCGCCCGCGAGCGTGTAGCGGGCCAGTTCCGCGATGGTACCCGCCATCTCGACGCCCGTCGGGCCACCGCCGATCACGACCGTGGTCAGCAGGGCCTCGCGCCTGACCGGGTCGGGCTCGGTCTCGGCCGCCTCAAACGCCCTCAACAGCCTGGCGCGGATCGCCCGGGCGTTCTCGATGGTTCGGACGCCTGGCGCGTGCTCGGCCCAGTCGTCATGGCCAAAATAGTTGTAGGCCGACCCGGTCGCGACCACGAGCGCGTCGTAGGGCAGGTGCCCACCATCCTTGAGCATGACCCGCCGCCGCGAGGTATCGACGCCGCAGACCTCTGCCAGCACCGTGTCGATATTCGGATATTTGGCCATCACGCGCCGAACCGGCGCGGCGATATCAGCCGGCGACAGAGCGGCCGTCGCCACCTGGTAGAGCAGCGGTACGAAGAGGTGGTAGTTCACCCGGTCAACGATCGTGACCCGGACCTTGCTCCCGCCCAGCGCCATCGCGCATGACAGGCCGCCGAATCCGGCCCCTACGATCACCACATGGGGCGCATTTCCGACGGCGGAGGGCGTTCGGTCGGGCGATGGAATCTCGACGGGCGTGAAAGTCATCTCGGCTCCCGACAGAAGCCTCGCACGAAGCGCTGCCGTCACGGCGCTGTTTCGCCCCGCACGGGCAAGCCGTTACCGCACGCAAACCCAGAAGGGCTCCGTGGCAAGGGCCCGTTAACTCCAGTCCTGCGGTGAAGGTTAAACAGTTCGTGGCATCGTACCAGCATGCCTATACGCACGCGCTTGCTCGGACTGGCGTTCGCCGCCTCCGACCTGCTGATCGAAATGGACGCTGACGGCGTCGTGGTCTTCGCCCTCGGGTCGGGCCCGGAAACAGGTGCGCCGGGCGAGACGCTCGTCGGCCGGCCGCTGTCCGATGTTCTCGGCAAGGCCAGCGTCCTCGAGGTCCGCGATGCCCTGGTCGGCCTGGCCCCCGGCCGCCGGTCTGGAGCGATCGAGATTCTGATGACCTGCAGCGGCAACCGGGTCCGCCGTGCCAGTGCCCGATTGTTTCAACTACCGGACCTCGCGCCGAACATCTCGTGCGCGATCCAGTACGAAGGACCGGCATATCGACTGCATGACCCCGCCGCTCGGCCGGCGCTCAGCCCCATCGCCCTGCTGGAACGGGCCCGCCAGGTTCTGACCGATCCGGCCGACGAGCGCGGGCTGGCTGTCGCCTTCGTCGACATCAACGGACTGTCGGCGGCGTCGGAGTCGGGCGAGGCCGGACAGCGGCTGGTCGCGCGGGTCGAGGCCGCCCTCCAGTCCGCCTCGCTGGACGGCTCCAGCGCCGGTCGCCTGAGCCCCGAGCGTTTCGCCATGCTGCGCGACCGGGACGATACCACCGACCTGATCGGTGAGGTCCGAGAGCTCGGGCTCAGCGAAGGTTTGGACCTGACCCCCCGCTCGGCCGAGGCCAGCATCGAACACGACGGCAACCCCCTGAACGCGCTGCGCGCCCTGCGCTTCGCCGTCGAGGGATGCCTGGCCGACGGCGGGCTCGTGCGCCCGGAGATGAGCTTCACGGCCTCCCTGGCACGCACGCTCAAGGAGGCCGATGCGTTTCGCGCGATGGTCCGCACGCGCAACTTCGAACTCCATTACCAGCCCATCGTCGCCCTGCGCTCCGGGGCCGTGCATCATTTCGAGGCGCTGGCCCGGTTCAAGGGCACGTCAGGGCCGGCCGAGACCATCCATATGGCCGAGGAACTGGCCCTGATCGAAGGATTCGATCTGGCCGTGGCGGAAAAGGCCCTGGGCCGTCTGCGCCGGCCTGGCGCGGGGCTGCTCAAATTCGCGGTCAACGTCTCGGGGGCCTCTCTCGCGGACGACCGGTACGTTCAGGCCCTCCTACGCATGACAGCCGCCAATCCGGACGAGCGCCGTCGCCTGATCGTGGAGGTGACCGAATCCGCGGCCCTTGCCGACATCGGAGCCGCGAACCGTCGACTGGGGGCGTTGCGCTCGGCAGGCATCAAGGTCTGCATCGACGATTTCGGAGCCGGTGCGGCGTCCTACGACTACCTCCATGGACTGTCGGTGGACACGGTCAAGATCGACGGGCGCTTCGTCCAGGGTCTGGACAGCGACCCGCGCGGCCGCACCATGATCGGCCACCTGGTCGAGATGTGCGGAGCGCTGGGCGTCGAGACGATCGCCGAGATGATCGAGACCCAGGCGGTCGCCGACATCCTGCGCGAGCTCGGCGTCGACCACGGCCAGGGATGGCTGTTCGGCAAGGCCGAGCTGGAACCACGAACCACGCTGGCCTCCTCGGTGGAACCGGCTCGCCGCCGCGGCGCGGTCACCGCCTGGGCCTGACGCAGGGCGGAACCTGTGGCATCGTCCGTCGTCCGGAGATCGCCATGACCCGCCTCGCACTGCCGCTTCTCGCCCTCGCGGCCCTGTCCGCCTGCGCCACGGGGCCAGGTGCGCCGGCAGGCGCGCCGGATTACTCGCCCATCACGAGCCGCCCCGCCCCGCCACGGGCGGCGCTCTACGCCGACTGCATCGCCGCCTCGGTCGCAGCCGGGACCTATGCACACGCCCAGGACGAGGAGACCGATCTGGTCGTCTTCACCTGCGACGGCCGCACCGCCCGCGCCTTCTACGAAGGTCTGGCCGAGCGGAGCGCGGCGATCGGGTCGGAGTTCACTCACACAGGCCGGACTTATCGCTCAACAAACAGGGTCGAGCGCGACCTGTTCGGCGTCGACTGGTGCTCTACCGACGGCACCGCGTTCAGCTGCGCGATCAGCCTCAACGCCGGTCCATTCCTGCGTGAGTCCGCAGACTGACAGCAGGGACATCATGTTCCCACATTGTTCTTGCTGAATCGACGCGCTTGATCCCCATATAGCGATGTTGCCCCGGACACCGGTCCGGTCTTCCCGCGTTCCCGGACTCCATGACTGAAAAGCACAACTTCATCCGCGTGCGCGGCGCGCGCGAGCACAATCTCAAGGGCGTGGATGTCGACATCCCGCGCGAGAAGCTGGTCGTCATGACCGGCCTGTCAGGCTCCGGCAAATCCTCGCTGGCGTTCGACACAATCTATGCCGAGGGCCAGCGGCGCTATGTGGAATCCCTCAGCGCCTACGCCCGCCAGTTCCTGGAGCTGATGGGCAAGCCGGACGTCGACCTGATCGAGGGCCTGTCGCCGGCCATCTCCATCGAACAGAAGACGACGTCAAGGAACCCGCGCTCGACCGTCGGCACGGTCACCGAGATCCACGACTACATGCGCCTGCTGTGGGCGCGCGTCGGTGTCCCCTATTCGCCTGCCACCGGCCTGCCGATCGAGAGCCAGACCGTCAGCCAGATGGTCGACAAGCTGTCCGCCCTGCCCGACGGCGAACGCATCCTGCTGCTGGCTCCCGTCGTTCGGGGCCGCAAGGGCGAATACAGGAAGGAGATCGCTGACTGGCAGCGCCAGGGCTATCAACGACTGAAGATCGACGGCGAGTTCTACGCCATCGAGGACGCGCCGACGCTGGACAAGAAGTTCAAGCACGACATCGACATCGTCGTGGACCGGATCGTCACCAAGGCGGGGATGGAGCCGCGCTATGCCGACTCGATCCAGACCGCCCTGAACCTGGCCGACGGCATCGCGACGGCGGAATGGGCGAGCGCGCCCGAGGGCGAGGAGCCGCGCCGCATCGTCTTCTCCGAGAAGTTCGCCTGCCCGGTCTCCGGCTTCACGATCAGCGAGATCGAACCGCGGCTGTTCAGCTTCAACAACCCCTTCGGCGCTTGTCCGGTGTGCGACGGCCTGGGGGTCAAGCTGGCGTTCGACGCCGATCTGGTCATCCCCGACCGCGACAAGGCCCTGCACAAGGGCGCGGTCGCTCCCTGGTCGCGTGGCCCCTCGCCCCTCTACACCCAGACGCTGCAGGCACTCGCCCGTCACTATGGGTTCAGCATGGACAAGCCCTGGCGCGAGCTGCCGGAGCAGGCGCACAGGGTGATCCTGCACGGCACCGGCACCGAGAAGATCAAGTTCGTCTATGACGACAACGCCCGGAAGTATGAGGTCTCCAAGCCCTTCGAGGGCGTCATCCCCAACCTGGACCGCCGCTGGCGCGAGACCGACAGCGCCTGGGTCCGCGAGGAGCTGGGCCGGTTTCAGTCCGAGACCCCGTGCGAGGCCTGCGGCGGCAAGCGGCTGAAGCCCGAGGCCCTGGCGGTCAAGATCGACGGCGCCGACATCGCCGACATCAACTTCCTGTCGATCTCCAAGGCCTTCCTGTGGGTCTCGACGCTGGAGGAGCGACTGACGCCCAAGCAGCTGGAGATCGGCCGCCGCATCCTCAAGGAGATCACCGACCGGCTACGCTTCCTGAACAACGTCGGGCTGGACTACCTCAGCCTCGCGCGATCGTCGGGCACCCTGTCCGGCGGCGAGAGTCAGCGCATCCGGCTGGCGTCGCAGATCGGGTCGGGCCTGACGGGCGTTCTCTATGTTCTGGACGAGCCGTCGATCGGCCTGCACCAGCGGGACAACTCCCGCCTGCTCGACAGCCTTCGCGGCCTGCGCGACCTCGGCAATTCCGTCCTCGTCGTCGAGCATGACGAGGAGGCAATCCTGACGGCCGACTACGTCATCGACATGGGCCCCGCCGCAGGCGTCCACGGCGGCACGATCTGCGCCGAGGGCACGCCCGAACAGGTCATGGCCAACCCGAACTCCCTGACCGGCAAATACTTGACCGGCGAGCGCGAGATCGAGCTGCCGCCCGAGGGCCGCCGCCCGGTCAACCGCAAGAAGATGCTGAAGATCAGCGGCGCGACCGGCAACAATCTGAAGGGGGTAACGGGCGAGATCCCGGTCGGCCTGTTCACCTGCGTCACCGGAGTGTCAGGCGGCGGCAAGTCGACCTTCACGATCGAGACCCTCTACAAGGCTGCCGCGCGCCGCCTGCACAATGCCTCGGACGCGCCCGCTCCCTTCGACCGGATCGAGGGGCTGGAGCATTTCGACAAGGTCATCGACATCGACCAGTCGCCGATCGGCCGTACGCCGCGCTCGAACCCCGCTACCTACACCGGCGCCTTCGGTCCCATCCGCGACTGGTACGCGGGCCTGCCGGAATCCAAGGCACGCGGCTATGGCCCTGGGCGCTTCAGCTTCAACGTAAAGGGCGGTCGCTGCGAGGCCTGCCAGGGCGACGGCCTGATCAAGATCGAGATGCACTTCCTGCCGGACGTCTACGTCACCTGCGACGTCTGCAAGGGCAAGCGCTACAACCGCGAGACGCTGGAGATCGTGTTCAAGGGCAAGAGCATATCCGACGTCCTGGACATGACGGTCGAGGAGGCGGGTCAGTTCTTCAAGGCCGTGCCGCCGATCCGCGACAAGATGCTGACCCTCAGCCGCGTCGGCCTGGACTATGTCAAGGTCGGCCAGTCGGCGACGACTCTATCAGGCGGCGAGGCCCAGCGGGTCAAGCTGTCCAAGGAGCTGTCGAAACGTGCCACGGGCAAGACCCTCTACATCCTGGACGAACCGACCACCGGCCTGCATTTCGAGGACACGCGGAAGCTGCTGGAGGTGCTTCAGGAGCTGGTCGAGAGCGGCAACACCATCGTCGTGATCGAGCACAACCTGGATGTCATCAAGGTCGCCGATTACCTGCTGGACTTCGGTCCCGAGGGCGGTGACGGCGGGGGCGAGATCGTCGCCGTCGGCACACCCGAACAGGTGGCCGCCAACGACAAGAGCTGGACCGGTCGCTACCTCAAGGATGTGCTGGATCGCCACGAGACGCGTCGCAGGGCCCGTGTCGCCGCCCTGCCGGAAGCCAAGCCAAAGCCGGCGAGGAAGAAGGTCAGCGTCTGACGCCTATTCGTGCGGCAGGCCCATCAGGTCGCGATAGGCGGCCGCGAAGGGCGCATAGACCACGGCAAGCTGGAGCGCCGACAGGACGGCGTTGACCACGCCCCACGCCAGCAGGCCCGGTGCCGCCGTCTGCAGGATCGCCTGCGTCGATTGACCCTCCAGGGCGGCGAGTTGCTCCAGCCCGCCACCGGTGACCATCATGATCGGCAGGGCCACGACGCTTCCCAGCAGGCTGACCAGGATCGACATGATGAAGGCGATGACCGCCATCCCCAGGATCGGCAGGGTGTGGCCCTTCGTGGCCTGGAACGAGGCGAAGGGCGCGATCCGCTTTTGGGCCATCGTCAGCGGCACCGCGAGACTGAGGCGAATGGAAACCCAAACGGCCAGCACGAGCGCGGCCAGACCGGCCAGCACCCCGACCAGAACGCCGGCCCCCTGATTGCTCTGGCCGACCACCGTCGCGACGACCCCGACCACCATGGCCAGGACGAAGAAGCCGAGGCCCATCACAAGGCTGAGGATCACATTGACCGCGAGCACCCGCAGTTCGTCGCCGCCCAGACGCAGATAGCCAAACGCCTTGTCGGCTGGGCTGAGCACCGCCCGTGCCACGCCCGCGCTCAGCACGGCGCTGAGCAGCAGACCCAGGGGCGCCCCGAGGCCCAGGATGGTGAAATAGCTCTGACCCAGCTCCTGGAACGCAGCCATGTCCGGCTCGCCGCCCTGAAGCGCTTCGGCCTGGGCCATGATCCCGGGAAGCTGGCCCCCGACCAGGGCGAAGAAGGCCACGAAGAAGATCACATAGGCCAGGCCCCAGAAGACGATTGCCAGGGGATGGCGGCGCACGATGCGAAACCCCTCGAAGGCGGCCTCGGTGGCTGAAAAGCGCATGGCGAATCCTCTCGTGCTGCGGGCGCGACCCTATCCGGCCTCGCCGGGCGCGTCAGCCCCGACCGTCTCGGGTGGAGGCAGGAGCTCTCGCGCGGCCGACGCGAAAGGCGCGGTCCACAGCGCCTGACTGAAGCCGGTCAACCAGGCCAGCGGGGGCAGGGCTGCGAGGCTCACGCCGATCAGGAGCCCGGGGTTTTCCAGCTGCGCCAGCATCCAGGCCTCTATGACCGCATCGTCCGGCCACTGCCCCATCCCGGCCCCCAGTGCCACGGCCGCGATCAGGACCAGAAGAATGAAGACGAGCCCGATCAGGATCGTCACGGCGAACAGACAGATGATCAGCAGGAACAGCTTTCCGGTCTTGCCTCGGCCCGCCCGCCAGCCCGCCTCGAAGGCCAGGGTGCGGGTGATGACCGCGGCGGGCGCGAGCAGGCTCAGCCTCCCCCACAGCACCAGGGTGACCACCGCCAGCAGCAGACCCAGCCCACCGGCGAGCCAGCCGGCCCAGGCCATGCCCCCGCCGCCGATCCCGGCCGCAAGGCCCAGCCCCACCGCGACCCCGCCGATCACGAGCCACAGGGCGACGATCCCAACGATGATGGCCAGGCCGATCACCGCGACATGGAACTCGTCGCGTCCGAACCGCAGGAAGGCCCCGCCGTCGCCCCGCCGCCCGGCGAGAACGGCCCGGATGACGGCGGTTGTGACCAGAAGGGTCGCCACCAGGCCCAGAATGTTGGCCAGCCCGTTCCACGCCTGAAAGCTCAGATAGGCGCCAAGATCCTCGAACCCCTCCATCCCGGTCTCGCCCGCCAGGGTGCCTGCGTCGCCGGTCTCGATCGCCTGGACGACCAGGGGGGCCATGGCGGCGATCGCTACGACCGAGGGCACGATCATGACGAGCCCCCAGGCCAGGGTCGAAAAGGGCTTGCCGAACGCCAGGCGGAAGGGGGCCGCGATGGCCTCGCCGATCGAGAAATCCCGTCTCATGTCGAGGGCTCCTCAGGCGACCAGTATTCCAGCTGGCGATAGGCGGCGCCCAGGAAAGCCAGAGTCAGCGGCAGTTGCAGCCCGACCAGGCCGACGACCCAGGACACGGCCGCCACGGTGCCGCTCAGCACGCCGTTACCGATCAGGGCCGCCAGCACGACCGTGGGCACTGAGGTCAAGACGAGGCCGCCCAGCAGCGCCCAGAAGCTGCCGTAGGCGATGCCCATGCTGTTCAGCGACACCATCTGCCGTCGCCCCAGGGTCGCCGGGATGAACAGCGACAGCCGCACGATCAGCAGCAACGGGATCACCAGCGCCCCGATGCCGACGATGGCCAGGACCACAAGCTTCCACGGCGCTCCGACCGCTGCCCAGTCCCGCGCCTGGATCGCCGGCACGTCCAGTTCGGCCCCGCCGAAGATGGCCAGCACCACCAGCCCCAGGATCGACACGATGATGGCCAGGAAGATCAGGCACAGAAGGGCCGCCCCGAGCAGGCGCAGTTCGGGCCACCTGAACTGAAGCCCCAACGGCCCCAGCCCCAGAGTTCGCGCGGTCTTCAGATCGGGCGAGATCGACAATCGGGCCAGCGCACCGACGGCGATCAGGCCGACCAGTCCGATCACAGCCTCAGCCACCGCGCTCATCCATCCCGGCGCCATGATCGGCAGCCGAGACGCGATGCCCAGACCGACGAGCAGCACCAGCGCCCCTGCCGCGCCCGCCCACAGGCGCGGCAAGGCGGCGAGCGTCGCCGCCAGGGCGCGCTGAAGATCCAGCCGCCGTCCGCCTACATCCCTGTGGCTCATCAAGCCCCCTCGCTGAGCGTGGCCGTTCTTATAACCCTGCGACGCCGCGCCTGACAGACTTCGGCTGACGAACTGGCTCCACGTGGCTAGAAAGCCGCATGTCCAAGACTTCGCCTTCGTCCCTCGCCCCTATCCACGTCGTCGGCGGCGGCCTCGCCGGGTCAGAGGCCGCCTGGCAGATCGCCCAGGCCGGGGTGCCCGTCGTCCTGCACGAGATGCGCCGTCCGGGCGTCACGACGGATGCCCACCACACCGACGGTCTGGCCGAGCTGGTCTGCTCCAACTCCTTCCGCTCCGACGACTGGCAGTACAACGCCGTGGGGCTGCTGCACGCCGAGATGCGGGCGCTGGACTCGATCATCATGGCCTGCGGCGACGCCAACCAGGTGCCCGCGGGCGGGGCGCTCGCGGTGGATCGCGAGGGCTTCTCCGCCGCCGTGACCGCCCGCCTGCACGCCCACCCCCTCGTTACCGTGGTCCGCGAGGAGATCGCCGGCCTGCCGCCCCCCGACTGGGACAGCGTCATTGTCGCCACCGGCCCCCTGACCTCGCCTGCCCTGGCAGACGCCATCCTGGAGTTGACCGGCGAGGAGAGCCTTTCGTTCTTCGACGCCATCGCCCCTATCGTCCATGCCGAGACGATCGACTTCGACATCGCCTGGCGCCAGTCGCGCTACGACAAGGAAGGCCCGGGCGGAGACGCCGCCGCCTACGTCAACTGCCCGATGGACAAGGCGACCTACGACGCCTTCATCGACGCCCTGCTGAGCGGCCCCAAGGCCGAGTTCAAGGAGTGGGAGAACGTCCCCTATTTCGACGGCTGCCTGCCCATCGAGGTCATGGCCGAGCGCGGCCGCGAGACCCTGCGCCACGGCCCGATGAAGCCCGTCGGCCTGACCAACCCCCAAGACCCGACCGTCAAGGCCCACGCCATCGTCCAGCTGCGCCAGGACAATGCGCTGGGCACGCTGTTCAACATGGTCGGCTTCCAGACCAAGCTGAAGCACGGAGCGCAGGCCGAGGTCTTCCGCATGATCCCGGGCCTGCAGAACGCCCAGTTCGCCCGGTTGGGGGGCCTGCATCGGAACACCTATCTGAACAGCCCGCGCCTGCTGGACCGGCAGATGCGGTTGAAGCCCATGCCGCGCCTGCGCTTCGCCGGGCAGGTCACGGGGGTGGAGGGCTATGTCGAGAGCGCCGCCACGGGCCTGCTGGCTGGCCGCCTCGCCGCCGCCGAGCGGCTGGGCCAGACGCTTGAGGCCCCGCCTGCCCACACCGCCATCGGGGCGCTGGTCGAGCACATCACCGGCGGCCATCTGGAGGGCGCTCGCTTTTCCCCCATGAACGTCAACTATGGACTTCTGCCCCCCATGGAGGCCCCGCGTCAGGACGGGGAAGGCAAGCGGATCCCGCCCAAGGATCGCGGCCGGGCCAAGAAGCGGCTTATGAGCGAGCGGGCGCTGTCGGGCCTGACCGCCTGGCGCGACGCGGCCTGACCATGGCCCTGCTGGAGCCCGTCAAGGTCAGGGTCCGGAGCCGCATCAACCAGCTGTTCAACGACTACGAACGAGGCGAACGCCCGGCACTGCGCCGCGCCGACGCCCTGTTCGCGCCCGACTCGGTCGCCTGGCGGGTCAATGGCGACATCGTCACCATGATGATCGGCGGCGTCTCGGGCCTGCTGCTGCAGATGCTGCACCCGGCCGTGCTCGCGGGCGTCTGGGACCACTCCGACTTCCGCGCCGACATGCACGGCCGCCTTCGCCGCACCGCCAAGTTCATTGCCGTCACGACCTATGATCATGGAGCCAATGGACAGGCCGCCATCGATCGGGTTCGCCGTATTCACGACCGGCTGGGCGGCACCCTGCCCGATGGCACGCCCTACCGCGTCAGCGATCCGGCCCTGCTGGCCTGGGTGCATGTAACCGAGACGACCAGCTTCCTCGACGCCTGGGTCCGCTATGCCGAGCCGTCCATGAGCCGCGCGGACCAGGACGCCTATCTCGCCGAGATGGCCCGGATCGGTATCGCGCTCGGGGCCGATCCAGTGCCGACCGACCGCGCCGGGGCCGACGACCTGATCCAGTCGATGCGCGCCGAGCTCAAGGCCGACGCCCGCACGCGGGAGGTCGCGGCCCTGGTCATGCGCCAGAGGATCGGAGGCGCGGCCGAGGGCGTCGCGGCAGGTCTGGTCATGTCCGCCGGCGCGGACCTGCTGCCGCCGTGGGCCCGGCGGATGCATGGCATGCCCTCGGCCTCGCCCCTGGTTCATGGCGGGGCCCGCGCGCTGGCGAAGGGGCTGAGCTGGGTCTATCAGGGCTCGCCCAACCGCAGGGTCTGGCCCGACGAGGTGACGACCTGGCCCGAGACGCGCCCTAGATCCGGCCCCGCGCAACGGCCCAGGTGAGCCTGGGCGATCGGCTGGGGTCACCGGGCGGTCTCCCAATCAGGGCGGCATGGGCGACTGCCGGAAAGGCGACGGCGGGCAGCGCGCGAATCGACCGGTTCACCGCGTCGCGAAGGGCCTTCGCCTCGTCAAGACGGCCCGTCTGCGCCAGACCCCACATCCGCCCCACCTCGACCACTGCCGCGTCGTGTCCCGGTCCTGCCAGCACCCTGACCGCCGTCTGCATCGGCCCCACATAAAAGGCGTCCAGGTCGTGCGGCTCGCCGTGGACGCGGCCGATATGCGCCTCGATCAGCGCATCGAACGGCGCGCGCTCCAGAGCCTGACGTCCGACCAGATCGGTGAGAGCCTCCAGAGCCGGATGGCCCTTGCGCGCCACGCCCTCGAACACACCGTCCATCTGCTCGCGCCACCAGACGAAGCGCATCTCGGCCAGAAGCGGCTGGGTAACGCGGGTCGGGATGGCCAGCAGCTCGGCCTCGAGGGCATAGAGCGCGATAAGATCGGCGCGCGCGACAGGGTCGCCGACGAACCGGCTGGACAGCCAGCGATCGGGATCGGCGGACCGGACCTGTGCGTCGAGGACGCCGGACGTCGTCATGCCTTGGTCGATGCGACCAGTCGCCCCTGGGCCAGGGCCCAGCCGAGCGCCAGCAGGAAGATCGTCAACGCCCCTTCGAGAACCCGCTGGGCCAGACCCCGCACCTCGATGTCCGACACCACGCCGCCGAAGCTGAGGAAGGCCACCGCGAAACACCCAAGACCAAGCGGCAGGAGCCATCGTGCCTCAGTCCTGCCCATGGCCAGTCCGGTCAGCAGCAGGCCGACCACCCCCGCCAGATAGCCGGTGCCCCCGATCAGGTCGTGCATCATCTGGGCGGCCGACGGCTCGGCTCGTCCGCACTCGAAGGCGCACGGATAGATCGCCGCTCCGATCAGGCCGAAGGCGTACCAGGCCAGCAGCAGCAGGCCGATCGCCGCCAGCACGTTCCGCCTCAGCAGCACCGCCGCGGTCAGGCAGAACCCGATGATCAGTACGCCGCTGGGGAAGAAGCCGAACCAGCTGACGGCCTGCCCCGTCACGGCACCGGTCGCACCGAGTTCGCTGATGTACTGGCTGAGGGGATCATAGCCCGGATAGGCCAGGCCACCGACCAGAATGGTCCCCCACTGGATGACCTCACCGACAACCAGCAGGGTCAGGGCGAACCGGCCGGCCGACATCGAAGGCTCAGCCAAACAGGGTCTGGTACATGGCCATGGAGGTCAGCATCGGCAGGCTGAGCAGCAGGTTGGTGCGGCTGCCCAGCATGGCGACGCGCGCGGCGCGGGCCTTCTTCTCGTCGTCGACCACGACGATGCCCAGCGCCCGCTTCTGGTTGGGCCAGATGATGCCCCAGACGTTCAGGAACATGACGATGGCCAGCCAGACGCCGACGCCCAGCAGCATATAGCCCTGGTCGCCCTGAACGAGGCCACCGGCCAGACCGAAGCTCATCACCTCCATGGCGTAGCCGTGGCCGCGCAGCGCCAGGATCGCCAGGCCCGCCACCACGGTCGCCAGCGCCGCCCAACGGAACCAGAACAGGGCCTCGGGCGCGATGTATTTCGAGACCGCAGGCTTCAGATCACCAGGGATGGTCGGCATGACGCGGATCTGGACGAAGTTGAAATAGTACAGCAGCCCGATCCACAGGATGCCGAAGCCGACGTGGGCCCAGCGCGCCACAGCCTGCCAGAAGCTGAGGTCGAAGCCGCCGGGCGCCGTACGTCCGAAAGCGAAGATCATGATCGCCGCCAGCAGGAGGCTGAGGATCAGGGTGTTCCTGAAGTTGGTAAGCAGTCCGGCCATGTGAGTCCCCCGTGGCTTGATTGCCGGACGCTTAGCGGCAATCGGCGGCCGGGAGAAGTCGTGTCAGGGCCGGCTCGCCATCCCCAGCTTGATCGCCTTGGCCTCTTCGGCGAACTCGCCGCGCTTGACGCCCCACAGGAGGATGATCGGCGCGGCGACATAGACCGAGGAATAGGTGCCGATGATGATGCCGGCCATAAGCGCGATCGAGAAGCCGAACAGGGCCACGCCGCCGAACACAGCCAGCGCCGCCAGGACCATGATCGCCGTCACGCCGGTGATGATGGTGCGCGACAGGGTCTCGTTGATCGACAGGTCGATCACGTCGCGCAGGGGCATGGTCTTGTACTTGCGCAGGTTCTCGCGGAGGCGGTCAAACACCACGACGGTGTCGTTCATCGAATAGCCGATGACCGTCAGGATGGCCGCCACCATGTTCAGGTTGAACTCCAGCCGGAACAGCACGATCAGCCCGAACACCAGGATCACGTCGTGCATCAGCCCGGCCACGGCGCCGAAACCGAACTGTGGCTCGAAGCGGAACCAGATGTAGGCGAACATCAGCACGATGGCTGCGCCCAGTGCCAGAAGGCCCGAGGTGAACAGTTCGCCCGAAACCTTGGAGCCGACAACGCTGACGCCGGAATAGGTCACGGCCCCGACGTCGGCGGTGATCGCCTGCTGCACGCGCTGGACGACCTCGGCCTGGACCTCGCCCTCGGGAATCTGGAAGCGCAGGATGGCGCTGGAGTCGTTGTCGATGCCCTGCACCCCGACGTCGCCCATGCCCAGTCCGTCAACCGCGGTGCGGACCTGTTCAAGATCCAGGGCCCGCCCGTCCGAGGTGGTCAGCTCCATTGCCGCCCCGCCCCGGAAGTCGATGCCCAGCACCATTCCCGGATAGACGACGCTGATGACCGAGGCGATGCACAGCACCGCCGACAGCGCGCCGAACAGCTTGGCGAAGCGAACGAACTGCAGGTTCGTCTTGATCGGAATGATCTTGATCAGAGGCCACCAGGTCATCGCCATCACTCCGCGATCGGCAGTTTCTTGGGCCGGCGCACCTTCAGCCAGTAGGCCAGCAGCACCTGCGCCACCAGCACGGCCGAAAACACCGAGGTGAAGACGCCGATGGTCAGGGTCCAGGCGAAGCCGCGCACCGGTCCGGCCCCGAACACGAACATGATCATGGCCGCGACCAGGGTCGTGACGTTGGCGTCCAGGATGGTGCCCCAGGCCTTGTTGAAGCCAGCGTCCATCGAGGCGATGACGGACCGTCCCGCCCGCGCCTCGTCGCGCATCCGCTCATAGATCAGCACGTTGGCGTCGACCGCCACGGCGAAGGTCAGGATCAGACCGGCGATGCCCGGCAGGGTCAGGGTCGCCTGGGTCATGGACATGGCCGCGATGATCAGAAGTCCGTTCAGCAACAGCCCAAGCACCGATACGCCTCCGAACAGGAAGCCGTAGGCGAGGATCATGAAAACGATAATGATCGCGAAGGCGATCATGGTCGACAGGGCTCCGGCCGCGACAGCGTCGGCGCCCAGCTCGGCGGTCACGACCCGGCGCTCCTCGACCGACAGCGGGGCCGGCAGCGCGCCGCCGTTCAGCAGGTTGACCAGTTCGGCCGCCGATTCAATCGAGAAGCTGCCGGTGATCTGGCCCGTACCGCCCGTGATAGCGCCCTGGATCGTCGGCGCCGATATGATGCGGCCGTCCAGGATGATGGCGAAGGGCAGGCCGATGTTCTGGGCGGTCGTCTCGCCGAAGCGCCGCGCGCCCTGTCCGTCGAAGCGGAAGTCGATGGCGGGGCGGCCGCTCTGGTCCGCGCCGACGCTGGCCCGCGTCAGGTTCTCGCCCGAGACCAGGATGCGTTTCTTGACCAGATAGGGCGTGCCGGTCTCGTCTTGCAGGAGCTCGGCGTCCGGCGGGATCAGACCGGTCTGCAACGCCTGGGCCTGGTTCTGCACGTCCACCATCTGGAAGGTCAGCTGGGCCGTCTGGCCGATGACGCGTTCCAGCGCCTCCGGATCGCTCTCGCCGGGAGCCTGGACCACGATGCGGTTCGTGCCCTGACGGGTGATGGACGGCTCGCGGGTGCCCAGCGAATCGATCCGGCGGCGGACCACCTCGATCGACTGCTCCACGGCCTGCGAGGCCATGCCGTCCCACGCGGGATCGGTGAAGGCCAACCGCACGCGATCGGAGCCGACGCGCTGGGCCTGGCGATCCGCCTGGCCGTTCGGACCGGGAGCGCCGGCAGCCAGTTGCAAGGCCTCGAAGGCCGCATCCTGCTGAGCCGGATTGGCGAGAGTGACCAGGGCCCCCCGGTCCTCGCGGACAATGGCGGACGTGGCCACGCCGTCTTCACGCAACGCCACGCGCACGTCTTCCAGCAGGTTCGTCACCCGCTTCTCGCGCAGTTCGACCGTGTCGACTTCCAGCAGCAGGTAGGATCCGCCGCGGAGGTCCAGACCCAGGTTCAGGGTCCCCTTGGGCAGAAAGGCCGGCAGGGCTTCGCGCTGACCCGGCGTCAGGATGTTCGGCACGGCGAACAGCAGACCGAACACCACAGACAGGGCGACGAGGATGACCTTCCAGCGCGACAGCTGAATCATGGACGGAGGTTCCGGTTCAGCGCGGCGGGGTTCACGCCTTCGCGGCGGGCTTGGAATCGTTGGCGGCGATGGCGGTGCGGTTGCGGACCTCGGCGATCATGCCCTTGACCACGCGAACGTTGACGCTGGGCGCGATCTCGACGTTCACCTCGGCGTCCTCGACCCGGGTGACCTTGCCGATCAGGCCCGACGACAGAACGATCACATCGCCGCGCTTGACCGCGCTGATCAAGGCCTGGTGCTCCTTGGCGCGCTTCTGCTGCGGACGGATCAGCAGGAAGTAGAACAGCACGAAGATCGCGACGAACGGCAGGAACTGCACGATCAAGGCGACGAAGCCGCCGTCTGCGGAGGTGGTCATGGTCTCTATCCCGACGTGAGGGCAGGCCTCATCGGGCGCCCATTGAAAACGAGGCGCGATACCTAGGGCCGAGGCCCTGACAATGCAACGCCGCTACCTCGGCAGGACCGTGACCGGGTCGATCGCCACCGGTTCGTCCCCCTGCATGCGCCGGGTCTCGAAGTGGATCGAGGGCCGTCCGTCGCCGGCGGTCAGGCCGACGGTGCCGATCTGCTGGCCGGCCCGGACGTCCTGATTGTCATCGACCGTGGCCGAACCCAGGTGGCCATAGACGGTGCGCCAGCCGTCGCGGTGGACCACCAGAACCGTCAGCCCCTGACCCACCAGATCGTCGCCGACATAGGCCACGCGCCCGTCGGCCGCGGCCACGACCGAGGCTCCAGCAGGGGCGCCGATGTTGATGCCGTTGTTCCGCTCGCCCAGACCCACCGGCCCGAAGCGCCGCACGATCTCTCCCCGCACCGGCCATTGCAGGGCGACCGCGCCCGGGGCGGCGGTGCCCGCCCGACCGGTATTCGCGGGCTGGCGCGGCGGCGGCGGCAGGGCGGCGTTGCCCGACGGCGGCGGTGGCGGCGGTGGCACGACGCCGCTGTCGGGCACCAGCACCCCCACCGGCGTCGGCCCGGTCGCATAGGGATCCGAGCCCGTATCGATGGCGCTGTCGGGCAGGATGATGGACTGGCCCTGGGTGATCGCGCCGCGCGGGCCGAGACCGTTCAGGTCGATCAGGGTCTGGACCGGCGTCTGGAACCGGCGTCCGACGCCCGAGATCGTGTCGCCCGGCTGGATCACATAGGCGGCGCCCGCGCTGACCGTCGGCGCGCCGGTGGGCGGGACATAGGCCGGAGGGGGTGGCGGATTGTAAGCCGGCGGCGGGACATAGGTCGAACCGCCTCCGGGTGGCGGCAACGCGCCGCCGTCGATCCGCTCGACCGGCGCGGTCGCTGGCGGCGGCGGTTCATAGGGCGGCGGCGCGGGCTGATTGCCATAGGCGGGAGGCGGATAGCCGGGCTGGGCCGGGCCTGCGCCACCATAGCCCGGCATCGGCCGGGTCGAATATCGCGGGGCCGCCGGATAGCTGACGCAGGCGGTCGCCGCCATGCCGGCGAGAGCGATCACACCCGCCCTGATCCATTGTCCGAGAGCCATAGGCCCCTCCCCGTTCATCATGCCCGACATGCCCCGCTTCGTCCCCTTAGCCAAGCCGCCAAAACCGCGCGAAAGTGGGGCGGAAAGGTTAATGGGGGCGGGCTTACCCCTCCTTCGCCGTCCCCTCGACCAGAGGCACGAAGCGAACTTCGCACAGGCTCTCGCGACGGAAGCTGCCGTCGTCCTGGCCGACGTAGCGATGCAGCATCTGCACCGAGGTCCGCCCCACGGGCGCGACCAGCACCCCACCGGGCTTCAGCTGTTTCAGCAGTTCCGTCGGCTCGGTCGGCGAGGCGGCCGTCACCATGATCCGGTCGAACGGCGCCTGTTCGGGCCAGCCCAGACCGCCGTCCGAATGTTTGGTGATGACGTTGTCGATCTCCAGCGTCCGGAGCTTGGCCTCGGCCTCGACCAGCAGGCTGCGATACCGCTCCACCGAATAGACGTAGCGCGCCAGCCGGCTCAGGATCGCGCACTGGTAGCCGCTACCCGTGCCGATCTCGAGCACCCGGTGGCGGGGCTCGACCCCGAGGGCCTGGGTCATCAGGCCGACGATATAGGGCTGGCTGATGGTCTGGGCGCAGTCGATCGGCAGGGCCTGATCCTCCCAGGCCTGATCCAGGAATTTCTCATGGACGAAGACAGCACGGTCGATGGACTCCATCGCCGCCAGCACGCGCGGGTCCGTCACCCCCTGCTGGCGCAAGGACAGGATCAGACGGCCAGCGCGGTCGTCGCGGAGATTCATTCTCCCCCCCCTGGGGGGAGAGGCCTTGCCCTTGCAAGGCCGAGGGGGGCCAGTCCGTTCATTCGGGCCCGCCTCTGGACGCTGCGCGTCCTGTCTCCGCCCAGAGGGCGCAGATTTCCTTCGGCGGCACGCCGCCCAGCACGCCCTTCAGGTCATGAACACTCTCCCGGTGGGTCAGGTCGATGTGCAAGGGCGTGACGCTGATCTTGCCGTCGTCCATGGCGCGCAGGTCGGTGCCCGGCGCGTGGTCCATCTTGGTCCCGCGAAAGCTCATCCAGTAGTAGTCGCGGCCGCGCAGGTCAGTGCGCTTGACTGCGTGCATCTCTCCGGCCTGGCGAAAGCCCTGCACCGTCACCTCGACCTCGGTCACGGCCTCGGGGGCCCGGGCGGGGAAGTTCAGGTTCATCACCACCCCCTCGTTCCACGGCTGGGCCAAGAGGCGGCTGATGATGGCGGGGGCGAAGGCCTCGGCGGTTTCCCAGTGGGCCGTCACCTCGTCGTGGAATCGCTCCAGGCTCTGGCTCAGGGCGATGGAGCGGATGCCGAAGGCCATGCCCTGCAACGCGCCTGCGACCGTGCCGGAATAGGAGCAGTCCTCCCCGACATTGTGTCCCCGGTTGACGCCGCTCAGCACCAGATCGGGCCGCTCGGGCATCAGGTCGTTGACCGCCAGGACAACACAGTCCGTCGGCGTCCCCGTCACCGCGAACCGCTTGTCGCCGAGCCGGTTGACGCGCAGCGGCTCGGTCAGGGTGATCCCCCGCCCCTTGCCCGACTGCTCCTCCTGCGGCGCGACGATCCAGACGTCGTCAGACAGGGTCCGCGCGATGCGTTCGAGGCAGGCCAGCCCCTCTGCCTCGATCCCGTCGTCGTTGGTCAGGAGAATGCGCACGTCAGGCGCCGTCCACGTGCGTCATCCCCTTGGGCATGTAGGGCACCAGCGCTGGGGGCACGGCGATCCGCCCGCCCTCGTCCTGATAGTTCTCCATGATCGCCACCAGCGTGCGCCCCACCGCCAGGCCCGAGCCGTTCAGCGTATGGACGAACTCGGTCTTCTTCTCGCCGGCCCGCTTGAAGCGCGCGTCCATCCGCCGGGCCTGGAAGTCCCCGCAGTTGGAGCACGAGCTGATCTCGCGATAGGTCCCCTGCGAGGGCAGCCAGACCTCCAGGTCGAAGGTCTTCCGCGCCGAGAACCCCATGTCGCCCTTGCACAGCAGCATGCGCCGGAACGGCAGGTCCAGCGCCTTCAGCACGGCTTCCGCGCACCCGGTCATCCGCTCGTGCTCGGCCTCGGAGTCCTCCGGCCGCGTGATCGACACCAGCTCGACCTTGGAGAACTGATGCTGCCGGATCAGCCCCCTTGTATCCCGCCCCGCCGACCCCGCCTCAGCCCGGAAGCAGGGCGTCAGCGCGGTGAGGCGCATCGGCGTGGTGAGCTCGTCCTCCGACAGGATGGTCTCGCGCACGAGGTTGGTCAGGGAGACCTCGGCGGTGGGGATGAGGTAGCGACGCCCAGCTGACATCTCTTCCAGCAGGCCGACCAGCACACCCTCACGACCGAGAAGGTGTATATCCAAGGCGACTTCAATTCCCTCGGGCTCGACGCGATCGATAGTCAGCTGATCCATTTCGTCGTGCCCGCGCCTAAAGGACTGCGCGATGGCGGACGGGGTGACACCGGTCGAGAACAAATCCTCCTCAAACTTCGGCAACTGCCCCGTGCCGAACATCGCCTCATCCCGCACCAGATACGGCGGATTGACCTCCAGATAGCCGTGCTCGGCGGTCTGCATATCCAGCATGAACTGGCCGATGGCTCGCTCCAGCCGCGCCAGCCCGCCCTTCAGCACGGCGAACCGCGCCCCCGACATCTTCGCCGCCGCCTCGAAGTCCAGCAGCCCCAGCGCCTCGCCCAGGTCCGCATGGTCCTTGGCCGGTCCGGTGCGGCGGGGTTCGCCCCAGACCGACACCTCCACATTGCCCGCCTCGTCCTCGCCGTCCGGAACGTCGTCCGCCGCCAGATTCTTCTGCGCCGCCAGCAGGTCGCGCAGGGCCTTGCCCTTCTCGGTCTCCACCGCTTCCTGCGCCGCGATCTCGGACTTCAGCCCCTCGACCTCGGCCTTCAGCCGGTCGGCCTCGGCCATGTCCTTCCTGCCCATCGCCGCGCCGATGGCCTTGGAGGCGGCGTTGCGTTTGGCCAGCGCCTCCTGCCCCGCCGTCTGGGCGGCGCGCAGCTCGCGATCCAGCGCCAGCGCCTGATCCACGATCGCCTGCGCATCCTCCACGCCCCGCGACCGCCAGCCCGCGACGAAGGCTTCGGGAGTCTCACGGATGGCGCGGATATCGTGCATGGCGGGCGTCTTCGTCAGGAGGAGCGGACGGTCTAGCGGGCGTCGCGGAATGGGGCAAACCATGATCCCTCTCCCGCTGGGAGAGGGATGCCGCTAAGCCTCACCTGTGTCCGCGCCTGTCGTCATCGCCGTCGTGTTCGCCCTGCTGGGCCTGGTCTTCGGCAGTTTCGTCGCCGCCGTGACCGTCCGACTGCCGCGCGACGAGGACATCGTGCTGGCCCGTTCGCGCTGCATGAGCTGCGGCGAGACACTGAAGCCCTGGCACCTGGTCCCCGTGTTCAGCTGGCTGGTACAGCGGGGACGCTGCGGCCTTTGCGGGGCCGCCGTCTCGCCCCGCTACATCCTGATCGAGTGCGCCGCCGCGGGGATCGGCGTCTGGGCCGCCCTGGCCGGTCCGGGCGACCTGAGCTGGAGCATGGCCACGGCCGTGCTGGGCTGGCAGCTGCTGCTCATCGCCCTGATCGACGCCGAGAATTTCTGGCTGCCGGACGAGTTGACCCTGCCCTTGATCGCCACCGGCCTGATCGCCTCGGCCGTCCTCGCGGCGGGCTGGCCGATCGACCAGATGATCGGCACCGTCGCCGGCTTCGCCTCCCTGTGGCTGCTGGCGGAGGTCTATCGCCGCGTTCGGGGCCGTCAGGGGATGGGCGGGGGCGACCCCATCCTGTTCGCCGGGGTCGGGGCCTGGGTCGGCTGGCAGGGCCTGCCGACGACCCTGCTGTGGGCCTGCGCGGCGGGGTTCAGCCTGGTTCTGACGCTGCTGATCACGCGCCGCTCGGTCAGCGCCACCGACCGTCTGCCGTTCGGCACCTTCCTGGCCATCGGCCTGTGGCTGACGTGGATGTGGGGCCCGATCGGCGGATGAGATTGGACTCGGGAGGCACCGAGTCCAACGGGTGCAATTCTTGAGTCTTTGCGCGACAAATGACGCCCAAAGGGTTGAACATTCGCCAGTCGGCCGTGATCAGCGTCCCGTGACCAGTTTCACGACGATGTGGGCTGTGGTGTCGATGATGGCGTCGGGCGCTGTGTCCCCCCGCCGCATCAGGTCGAACCCGGCGGCGACCGATTCGACCAGGTTCGCCACCTCGTAGGACGTCAGTCGGGGATCGAGGCCGGGGGCGTGATAGCCCGTGGCATGGGCCACCGCGATCCGCCGCTCGAACGCCAGGTGGACCCGTCGCAAGCGCCGGACCCGCGATTCGACGAAGCCGGCCTCGCCCTTGTCGGCCAGCATGTGCTCGATCCTCAGGACCGGCCCGTGATCGCGCCAGATCATCAACACATCGACGACATAGGCCCGGGCGGCGGCGAAGGCGTTCTCGGCCGACCAATCGCCTTCCAGGTGCCGCGACAGGGGCTGGAAGTCCGCCGCCGCGGCCTCGCACAGCAGCAGAACCGGCTCCTCCACAGTCTTGAAATAGGTGTAGAAATTCGAAGGCGACAGGCCGGCGTCGGCCGCCACGTCCGCCACCCGGATCTCGCCCAGATGCCGCTGGTCCAGCAGCCGGCGCGTGGCCTCCAGGATCGCGCCGCGCGTTCGCCCGCCCCGCGCCCCGATGCGGTGTCCCAGCTTGTTCAGAGGACGGTCGGGCATGGGGGGCGGCCGCGAATGGAATGGTGCCGGCGGAGAGGATCGAACTCCCGACCTTCGGTTTACAAAACCGCTGCACTACCGCTGTGCTACGCCGGCTCGCGGTTCGTTTAGCTGGCGCTTGCGCCCGGGCGCAAGCTATCCAGAGGGCCATGCCGAACTCCGCCTACGTCACGCCCGTGCTGCTGCTGATCGCCTCGAACGTCTTCATGACCTTCGCCTGGTACGGCCACCTGAAATTCGGGTCCAAGCCGCTGTGGATCGTGGTGATCGTCAGCTGGGGCATCGCCTTCTTCGAATACTGCCTGGCCGTGCCCGCAAACCGCATCGGCCATCAGGTCTATTCGGCGGCCGAGCTGAAGACGATGCAGGAGGTCATCACCCTCTTGGTCTTCGCCGTCTTCTCGGTGACCATCCTGGGCGAGCGGCTGACGCTGAACCACGCGGTCGGGTTCGGCCTGATCTTCGCCGGGGCGTGGTTCGTATTCCGGGGGCCCTTCTAGGCCGCCTCGGCCATCGCCATCGACGCGGCCCGCTGTTCGGCCCAGGGGATCAGGGTCGCGCGCGGCCAGGCGACCAGCCAGGAGGCCGGCGTATACTCGCCGCTGTCGATCAGGGCCTTGCGCGTCGGGGAACTGGCCGAGGCGCGCTCGGAATGGATCGGGGCCGGGCCCTGGTGGATGATGAAGGCCCCGCCCTTCAGCGGGTTCAGCCTCAGATAGGCCAGGCGCGGGCTGATGGTCTCCAGCGGCGGATCGTAGAACCAGCTGGACCCGATCATGCCGGCCAGTTCGGGCCGCGTCTTGCAGATCGCCGCCGCCGTGGCCCAGGCGCGGTCCCAGCCGGCCTCGTTGAAGTCGGCCAGCTGACGGCTCTCGGTGTGGACCTCCAGCCAGGGCTTCTTCCAGCCCTGCGCGCGGACGTAGTGGACCAGCTGAGACCAGCCGTGGCCGTCGCGGCCATTCTTGACCACCTGGCCCGGCCCCATGGGCGAGGACAGGTCGATGGTCTGGGTCAGGGCCCCCGGCACGCTGAGCACCAGGGCCATGCGCACGTCCTTGGCCCAGTGGTCGGCGTCATAGGCCGCGCCGGTCTCGGTCGCCGCCGTCAGGAACTCGGCCATCTTGTCCAGCCAATAGGGATAGAGCTCCATCACCTCGCCGGGCAGCCGGGCCTGTTTCGCTCGGCCCGGCAGCTCCAGCGCCCAGGTGGCGACCAAGGCGCGGCGCATGGCGTCGGTCGCGTCGGGGCCGAGCGCCGCGTCGGCCGCATGGCTGGGCAGGTCGAAGTTCCAGTGGGGCGCGGCGGCGACCGCCGGGTCCACGGCCTCCACCGAGGCGATGTCGACCCGCGTCCGTTCGTCGGACGTCAGGCGCGCGCGCACGGCGTTGAACGCCGCGACTTGGGTGGGCGAGAGCGTTTCCATGAACACAGACTGCCACATGGCAGTTGGCGAACCTTTAAGGCTGGCGAGACGTCTTGCCGCCGCGCTAAACCGCCCGCGACCCCCTATGGAGCCCTGACATGTCGATCCAAGCCCGCCTGACCGAACTCGGCATCACCCTGCCCCAGCCGGCCGCAGCCGTGGCCAACTATGTGCCCTTCGTGCGGACCGGCAACCTGCTCCATATCTCCGGCCAGCTGTCGAACGACGCCTCGGGCGGACTGAAGGGCACGGTCGGCGACGACGTGAGCCCGGAACAGGCCAACGCCGGCGCGCGCCTTTGCGGCATCAACCTGCTGGCCCAGATCAACGCGGCGCTGGACGGCGACCTCGACCGGGTCGTCCGCGTCGTCAAGCTGGGCGGCTTCGTCCAGGCGGGGCCGGGCTTCACCGCGATTCCGGCCGTCATCAACGGCTGTTCGGACCTGATGGTCGAGGTGTTCGGCGACGCCGGCCGCCACGCCCGTTCGGCCGTCGGCGTCTACCAGCTGCCGCTCGGCTTCGCCGTCGAGGTGGACGCCATCGTCGAGGTGCGGTGACCACCGAGCCGGACTTCACCCTCCAGGTCCACGACAGCCTCTCCGCCATCGGGCGCGAGGCGTGGGACGCCTGCGCCGCCCCGACCGGCGATCCGTTCGTCAGCTTCGACTTCCTGCACGCCTGCGAGGCCTCGGGCAGCGCGGTGCCGCGCGCGGGCTGGGCGGGGCGGCATCTGACGCTGAGGGACCCCGACGACCGGGTGCTGGGCGTCATGCCCCTCTGGCTGAAGGGCCACAGCCAGGGAGAGTATGTCTTCGACCACAGCTGGGCCGACGCCTATCAGCGGGCGGGCGGGCGGTATTATCCCAAGCTGCTGTCGGCCGTGCCTTTCACCCCCGCGACCGGCCCGCGCCTGCTGGTGCTCCCGGACGCGAACGCCGCGACGGTGCGTCAGGCCCTGATCCAGGGGGCGCTGACCCTGTGCGAGCGGCTGGACCTGTCGTCGCTGCACGTCAACTTCCCGACCGAGTCCGAGTGGCGTCAGATGGGCGAGCAGGGGCTGCTGTTGCGCCAGGACATGCAGTTCATCTGGAGCAATGAGGGCTACCAGACCTTCGACGACTTCCTCGCCGCCCTGTCGTCGAACCGGCGAAAGACCATCCGGCGAGAGCGCCGCGACGCCCAGGCCGGTCTCGACATCCGCGTCCTGACCGGATCGGACATCACCGAGGCCCACTGGGACGTCTTCTTCGCCTTCTACATGGACACGGGGTCGAGGAAGTGGGGCCGCCCCTATCTGACCCGCGCCTTCTTCTCGTTGGTGGGTGAGACGATGGCCGACCGCATCGCCCTGATGATGGCCTTTCGGGATGACACCCCCATCGCCGGCGCGCTGAACTTCATCGGCCGCGACGCTCTGTACGGCCGCCAGTGGGGCGCGCTGGAGGAGGTGCCCTTCCTCCATTTCGAGCTCTGCTACTACCAGGCCATCGACTTCGCCATTTCGCGCGGCCTGTCCCGCGTCGAGGCGGGCGCGCAAGGCGAGCATAAGATCGCTAGGGGTTACCTCCCCACCCCCGTCTACTCCGCTCACCACATCGCCGACATGGCGCTGAGGGTGCCGGTGGAGCGCTATCTGGAGCAGGAGCGGCGGGGCGTGGAGGCGGAGATCGCGGGGCTGACGGCGGAGTTGTCGCCCTATCGGAATGACCCCCGGTAACACGGGAGGCTTCTAGAGCTCTTTGGTTTGTGCCGTTTCGATAGGCCAACGGACGAACGCAACCACCCATAGAAGGACCAAGTTGATCCAGGGGATGACCGCCAGTATTGTCCACCATCCGGACAGTCCAAGTCGGCGAAGAATGCGAAACACAGGGAACGCGACCAGAAACAGTGCGGCCAGCACAACCAACCAGTGCCAGAGTGAAAAGCTTCCCACGATGGATCCCATCCGAACTAACTTGCGGCGACGGTAGCATAAGATTGTTCAGGCGCTAGCGCAGGGGTGCCTCCTTTGCAGGCAGCTGACCTCGCTCCGCCGCCGCCGCGAAGGCCCGCGCGATCTCCCCATCCACCGCCGCTGCGTCGTCCAGTTCGACCACCGCCGTCAGCCGCTCGGACCAGCTTTCCTTCCGCACCGCCGCCGTCAGCCGCGCCGAGGCCTCCGGCTCCAGCTTCAGGCCCAGCAGGGCCCGGCCGCCCTTCAGCGGGCGCATCGCGGCGAACTGGACGCTGCGGCTCCAGGCGGAATAGCCCTTCCTCTGGGTCGGGACGACGCCGTCCACCCCCGCCGCGATCCGCGCCACCACCTCCAGGATCGCCCGCGAGCCTGCGTCCTTCCACAGCGCCGCGCGCAGGCCGTCAGGATCGTCCCAGCCCAGACCCCCGCCCGGATCGGCGGCGGAGATGACGGTGGAGGCGTGGTTGACGCCCAGGCCGTGGTTCGCCTTCAGCCAGGCGGCCTGCGCCTTCTTGCCCGTCTCCGGACAGGCCTTCATCACCTCGACCCAGGCGTCCAGCGACCGGCCCGTCTGCGCCTCCAGGTTCGCCTGCAACGAGGCGAACCATGTCTTCTGCCGCTCGGTCATCTGGATCGTGGTCATGGTCTCGGCCTCACGGCGAACCCCGTAAGGGGTTCATCACAAAGAGCACCAAGGATACACGAAGAGCACAAAGAGCGCGTCGCTGTGTCCACGCACGGGGTCCCTTCGTGTCCTTCGTGGCTTTGCTTCCTTGGTGTCCTTCGTGATGAACCCTTGATGGGCCTGCGGCCCGCCCTTCGCGGCGAGGCCCCGACGCACTACCTTAGCGAATCCCATGCCCATCCGCCGCCTCCCGCCCGAGACCGTCAACCGCATCGCCGCCGGCGAGGTGGTCGAACGCCCGGCCAGCGCCATCAAGGAACTGGTCGAGAACGCGCTGGACGCCGGCGCGCGCCGCATCGAGATCCAGGCCGACAGCGGGGGCCTGTCGCGCATCCTGATCGCCGACGACGGCCACGGCATGGCCCCGGACCAGCTGGCGCTGGCGGTCGAGCGTCATGCCACCTCCAAGCTGGAGCCCGACGACGCCGGCGACGTCGACCTGCTGCGCATCCACACCCTGGGCTTTCGCGGCGAGGCCCTGCCCTCCATCGGCTCGGTCGCCCGCCTGACGATCACCAGCCGCAGCGCCGGCGGCGACGCCCACCAGATCACGGTGGAAGGCGGCGACCAGCGTCCCGTCGCCCCCGCCGCCTTCCCCGGCCCGCACGGCGCGCGGGTCGAGGTGCGCGACCTGTTCTACGCCACCCCCGCCCGGCTGAAGTTCATGAAGTCGGAGCGGGCCGAGGCCATGGCCATCTCCGAGGAGATCAAGCGCCAGGCCATGGCGCACGAGGCCGTCGCCTTCACCCTCGACCTCGATGGCCGCACGGTTCTGCGCCTGCCCGCCGAACACCCCGGCGACGAGGGCCGGCTGAAGCGGCTGGCCGCTCTGCTCGGCCGCGACTTCGAGGCCAATGCCCTGCTGATCGACCAGTCGAGGGAGGGCATCCGCCTGTCCGGCTATGCGGGCCTGCCGACCTACTCCCGGGGCAACGGCGCGCATCAGTATCTGTTCGTCAATGGCCGCCCGGTGCGGGACCGGCTGCTGCAGGGCGCGCTGAGGGGCGCCTACGCCGACTTCCTGGCGCGCGACCGGCATCCGGCGGCGGCCCTGTTCCTGGACATCGATCCCCTGTTCGTCGACGTGAACGTGCACCCGGCCAAGGCCGAGGTCCGCTTCCGCGACCCCGCCCTGGTGCGAGGCCTGATCGTCGGGGCGCTGCGCCACGCGCTCGCCGCCGCCGGCCACCGCGCCTCGACCACCGTCGCGGCGGATGCCCTGTCGGGGTTCCGCCCCCACACCGGCGTCGCCGCCTTCAGCCCCTCGTCGCAATCCAGCCAGACGTTCTCCGGCGGCTACAGCGGCTGGACCGGCTGGGACCGCCCGGCCAGTACGGCGCAGGACCTCCCCGGCCTGAACGAACGCAGCGCCCGCGTCGAACCGGACGCCCTCAGCCACCAGCCACTAGCCACTAGCCACCCGGCGGGCGCTCCGCCCGCCGACATCGACCACCCCCTCGGCGCCGCCCGCGCCCAGGTCCACGGCACCTATATCGTCGCCCAGACCCGCGACGGCATCGTCGTGGTCGACCAGCACGCCGCCCACGAGCGCCTCGTCTATGAGCGGATGAAGGCCCAGATGGCCGAGGGCTCCGTCACCCGCCAGACCCTCCTGACGCCTGAGGTCGTCGAGCTCGACCCCGCCGAGGCCGACCGCGTGGCGGCAGCGGCGGATCAGCTGGCCGAGCTGGGCCTGGTGGTCGAACCCTTCGGCGGCGGGGCGGTGCTGGTGCGCGAGACGCCGGCCCTCCTGGGCGACACCGACGTCCAGGGCCTGATCCGCGACGTCGCCGACGACCTGTCCGAACACGGCGCAGCGCTGAGCCTGAAGGAGCGCCTGGGCGAGGTCTGCGGCACCATGGCCTGCCACGGCAGCGTCCGCGCCGGCCGCGTCCTCAGCGCCCCCGAGATGAACGCCCTCCTGCGCCAGATGGAGGCCACGCCGCACAGCGGCCAGTGCAACCACGGTCGGCCGACCTATGTGGAGCTCAAGCTGGCGGATTTGGAGAAGCTGTTCGGGAGAAGGTGAGGGGTCGCATTACTAGGCGAGGTCTGACGCTGGAGGTTTGCCTCGAACCGAGTTTCGGCTCGCGTGCAAATACTTCCGGCCAACCTCGATTGCCGCCTGATCGGGCGGAAACAGCTCGTGGAAGCTGCCCGTCATCGATTTTCCGAGTTTCTGCAGAATGCCGATAAAGCCGAAGACCTCATCTTTATCCTCTTTGAGGATTTGTCCGATCCTAAGATCATCACCGGTCTCATCCAGATACTGCTGATCGACACGACCCTGCCGGTGCTCGTGCAGATGGCGGCGAGCAACCATGCGATGAGCGGTTGCCAACGCGGCATCACCCACTGTCCGACGGAGCTGGAATCCGAAGTGCTTGTCTAACCGACAAACGGTGTCGTTCAATTTGTGGCGCGGACGATTGTCCGCCCAATAGGAGCGGCGCGCGTTGGTCAGGGGAACACGCTTCACCAGCTGCTCGATAAGTGCATCCGAAAAGCCGTCCCACGCGCTGACGGCGTCTCGCAATGCGTGTCCTAGGGCATCTGCTCGAGCCCTGTCACGGGCGGTTTCGAGGCCAGCGCTCAATAGCTCGTAGTCGTTCCTTGACCCGCACGAGCAGCAGTAGCTGGGTCCACCCATGACGTCCTGACCGGTCCCGCAAGCTTCACAGACCGAGTGAGTCTGTTGTCGCTCGTCTGCCAAATAGAACAGACGACCATCTCCCCCAACTGTGTCGACTGGTAGGTCGTCGAGGTCCCAAGTGTAAGATCCTGGCCCTCGTTCGAGAGCTTGACTGATCAAATCACAGACAGCTTCGACGTAAGACCTTTGACGGTCAGTCAGGGTCAGACTTCCGGAAGGGGTTAACCCACAGTAGGCACAGAACCCGGATGAGGTTTGGGCAAAATCCGACGAGCGCCAGTACTGCCTACATTTTGGACAAGTTCGACCGAACCAACCTTCCCGGTCCGACGCCATGATCACCTGATAAGAACCCGGAATCGTCGGCGGTCGTCCGCGTCCGCCAATGCCGGCGATATCAACTCTTTCGATGGGAATGCCTTGCGGAAGTGCGTAGAGCATCACCATCGTGACCGGCACCGGATTGGAACTTGAATACCGAATCGCGTAACGAAGACCGCGATCTGTACGATCGACGTCAACAGTCATCTTCCCGCCGCTGTGGCCGATCTCCTCAAAGTCGCGGCGGTCAGTCATAAGACTCGTCTCGCGCAAATTTTTGCAGGTGCCAATGACGAAGAGCAGCTCGTAAGCACCTAAGGATTAGCTCGTTTCTTGAACCGGATCACGGGGCAATTCGGTCTGCTTCATGCACTTTTCCGCAGATGCACCAGATATGCATCCGAGCCCTTAGCGGACGCTCGCCAGGGCAGCTATGAGCCAGAACCGAAACCTTCGTAGCGCATCACAGCACCCATGCCCTCCTTCCTCTTCGTCTGCCTCGGCAACATCTGTCGCTCGCCGCTCGCCGAGGGTGCCCTGCGGGCCGAAGCCCAGCGCCACCGCCTTGACCTGATCGTCGGTTCCGCCGGCACGGGGAACTGGCATGCGGGCGAGCCGCCGGATGAGCGGGCCGTCGCCGTCGCGGCGCGGAACGGCGTCGACATCACGGCCCTTCGCGCCCGTCAGGTCACGCGCGCCGACTTCGCCCGCTTCGACCACATCGTCGCGCTCGATCACGCCAATCTGAAGGACCTGCGCCGCCTGGCGCCCGCGGACGGCACCGCGCGGCTCAGCCTGCTGCTGGACTGGGTGCCGGGGCGACAGGGTCAGGCCGTGGCCGATCCCTGGTTCGGAGAGGCTGAGGGCTTCGACGCCACCTGGGCCGACGTCACCGCCGCCGCCCGCGCCATGGTCGAGCGGCTCTGAGAGTTCGGGGAATTCAGAGACGCTGTTCGGGCGGCGCTCACTTTCTCCCTCCCCTTCATGGGGAGGGACGCTGAGCCGGAGGCGAAGCCGGGTGGGGCCGTGTCGTTCGTGCGCAACGCCGTTCGAACCCCATCCTGACCGCTTCGCGGTCGTCCCTCCCCATAAAGGGGAGGGAGAGCAGTCAAACCCTCAACGCCTCGACCACGCCGCCCGCCCGGCCGCCCGACACGACCTCTCCGCCCGCGATGGCATAGACGGTGTCGCCCACTGCCGCCGCCGCCAGGCCGTGACGCGGCGTCCTCATGTCCGGCCCGGCGCTCCACGCATCCGTCGCCGGGTCATAGATCCAGGTCTCGGCGAACACCCCGCCACCGCCGGGCGCGAACCACTCGCCCCCGAACGCCACCAGCCGACCACCCACCGCCACCATGGCCAGGCCTCCGCCGACCTGCTGGTCCGACGCGGCCGAGCGCGGAATGGGGGCCAAGGTGTCCCAGCGGTTCTCGATGGGGTCGTAGCGATCCAGCTGTCCGGTCCCCCCACCCCGCACCGTGCGCCCGCCCGCGACCCACAGCGCCCCGTTCAGAACCGCGCCCGCCGCGCTGTTCCGCGCCATCGGACAGGGTTGCGCCTCGTGCCAGCCGCCGTGTTCGGGGTCCAGCACCCAGTGGCTGGCCACGTCCGCCTGGTCGCCCCAGGCCCCGTTGGGCGATCGGCCCGGCGAGCGCCCGGTGATCAGATGCAGCCGCCCGCCGAAGGCCAGGCCCACCGCCTCGGCCTGGGGCTCGGGCAGGGAGGCGGCGGGCTCCCACGCCGTGCCGTCCGCCGACAGCCGCCAGACCTCGCGCATCCCGGTCCACTCGCCCGCCGGACTGACGCCATAGCCGCCGACGGCGAACAGGCCCAGCGCACCGTCGCCGATCATCATGGGGTGGTGGCGCGGCGCGGGCAGGCGCGGCCCCTCGCTCCAGGCGTCGGCGACGGGATCATAGAGGCCGACCCGGTCCTCGACGTGCAGGGGCTCGCCCCCCGGTCGCCCGACCAGGCCGCCGGCGACGACGATGCGCTCGTCGTGGACCGCCGCATAGACCTCCTGCACCGGCCAGGGCATGGGCGTGCGCGGCTGCCAGCCCGTGTTCGTCTGCGCCCGGGCGCTGAAGGGCGCGGCGGCGGCCACGGCGGCTCCGGCGGCGAGCAGACGGCGGCGATCGATCTGGGTCATGTCCGCAGGCTAGACCAGGGTGCGCGGCCACGCCACCGGCCGGCGCGGGCTCGATGAAGGGGCGTTCCGGGTGCCTGCGTCCGATTCTGACGTATCGGGCCCTTAGACTGCCCGCCCATGAGCCTGTCGCCCTATCGCATCCGTTCCGCCGACGTCTGGGCCCAGGCGCGCGAGGACTATCTGGCGGGCATGCCGGCCGAGGCGGTGTGTCGGCGTCACGACCTGGGCCTGTCGGCCTTTCGCCGCCGCGCGCGCCGCCACGGCTGGCGGCGGCTGGATCAGGACGCGCCCGCCGGGGCCGAGGACCTGTCGCTCTATGACGACCTGGGGCTGGACGATCAGATGGAGACGGCGCGGCGGCGCTATCTCCAGGCGCTGGAACAGGGTCGTTCGGTCGACGCGGCGCGCTGGCGGCGGCTGTGGCGCGAGCTGGAGGCCGAGAACCACGCCCTCATCGCCGACCTCTATCGCGGCCTCGCGCCCGCCGAGATCGCCGATCTGAGGCAGGCCGACCGGCTGGAGTTCGAGGCGGCTGAAGCCGAGGAGGATGCCGCCCTGTCGCTCGGCCCCGTGGTGCCCCCGTCCCTGCCCGGCCCGGACGCGACGCCGCAAAATGTGCACGATGTGCACCCTGTTTTTTCGAGTGCACAAATATCTGAGGCTCAGCCCGCCCCAAACGACGCCCTCAGGAACAACACCCGGGCCGCGCCATAGTCCCGGGCGTCCAACCGCTCATAGCCTGGGGTCTCGATCTCCGGCTCGTCGGACCCCCGCTCGAACACCACGATCGCGCCGGGCTTCAGCCAGTTGCCCTCGATCAGCCGGGCCAGCGCCTGTTCCCCCAGCCCCTTGCCATAGGGAGGATCCAGAAACGCCAGGTCGAAGGCCTCCCCGTCTGAGCCCGGCCGGACGCCCAGGTCCGTCGCGCTCCTCCGATGCACCCGCGTGGCCCCCATCAGCCCATAGGCGTCGGCGTTGTCGCGGATGGCCCCGCGCGCGTCCTCGTCGGTCTCGACGAACAGGGCAAACGCCGCGCCCCGGCTCATGGCCTCGAAGCCCAGGGCGCCCGATCCGGCGAACAGGTCCATCACCCGCGCGCCCTGCATGGGCTCGGCCCAGGCGGCGTGTTCCAGAACATTGAAGATCGCCTGGCGCGCGCGGTCGGATGTCGGGCGCGTGGCCTGCCCGTCCGGCGCGACGATGGCGCGGCCCTTCAGGCGTCCGGCGACGATCCTCATGCGATCACGCTTCCGGTTCCGGAACCTGGGCCCACAGGTCCTCGGTTGTCAGGCGCGGCCGCTCGCCGGCGAGGGCATAGGTGTCCGGCTTGTGCTCGATGCAGACCTCGTCCTCCAGGGCGAAGATCGACGGGTCCTCGAACGCCATGGCCGAGACCATCGTCAGGCCGCCCTCGTTCATCCGCCAGAACAGGCCGGCGCCGCAGGCCGGGCAGAACTGGCGCACCGCCCAGTCCGAGGAGGCATAGGTCGCCACCTCGCCCTGAACCACCACGCTGGTCCCGCAGTCGACGCTGAACAGGATGCCGCCCGAGATGCGGCGGCAGGTGGGGCAATGGCAGGCATGCATGCCGCCGTTGGGCTCGGCGGTGAAACGCACCGCGCCGCAGTGGCACTGGCCGGACAGGGTGGCCATGGATCGAGGCTCCTTGGCTTGAGCTTACCGAGGTCCGCGCGGACCCGAGGGCTTCCTCGGGCCGCCCGGCGCGGGTCGTCCGGCCGGCTTCCCGGCTCCGCCGCCGGCACGAGGCTTGAAGTCGCGCTTGGCCTTGTCCGCATCCCGCGCCCAGGTCGCGGACTTGGGTCCGATCATCTGGTCCTCGCGCGGCTTGAAGGCGCGCTTGGGCTTGTCGCCGTCGGCCGAGGCCCCTTCGCGCGGGGCCCAGGTCTTCTTGCCGGGCGCGGCCTTGAAGTCCCGCGGCGCGGCCTTGGCCCAGCCGGCCTTCTTCGGCGGACGGGCAGCGCGGGCGGTGGCTTCCTCGGTCGCAGTGCCGGCGGCGCGGACGCGGCTGGGTTTACGCGAGGGATCGGCGATGGCCGAGCCGGACTTGCCGACCACCTTGGGCGCGCCGGTGCGGCGGCCGGGGATGGGGGCCGGCGTCTCGACGGTATTGCCCTGGGGCATGTTCTCGGGGCGGATGTGGGCGGCCAGCAGTTCGCGGATCACGCGGGGGCCGACCTCCTCGACCGCGCCGGACGGCAGGGTGCCCAGTTGGAACGGCCCATAGGCCAGACGGATCAGGCGGTTGACGGTCAGGCCGACGCTCTCCAGCACCTTCCGCACCTCGCGGTTCTTGCCCTCGGTGATCTGGACGCTGATCCACAGGTTGGCCGAGGGGTCGCCGCCCTCGTTGGTCTTGGCCTTGTCGATGGTGGCCTCGACGGGTCCGTAGCGGATGCCGTCGACGGTGACGCCGTCCTTCAGCGCGTCCAGTTCGGCCTGGGTCACCCGACCGCGAGCGCGGGCCCGGTACTGACGGACCAGGGCGGTGTCGGGCAGCTCCAGCGCGCGGCTGAGTTCGCCGTCGTTGGTCAGGAGCAGGAGCCCCTCGGTGTTGATGTCCAGGCGCCCGACCGAGATCACGCGGGGCAGGCCCGCCGGAAGCGCGTCGAACACCGTGGGCCGTCCCGCCGGATCATTGTGGCTGGTCAAGAGGCCGACGGGCTTGTTGTAGCGCCAGACGCGGGTCGCCTGGGTCGCCGCGATCGGCTTGCCATCGACGGTGATGACGTCGTCGCGAGTCACCAGGGTGGCGGGCGTATCCAGGATACGGCCGTTGACCGCCACCTTGCCCAGGCCGATCAGTCGCTCGACCTCGCGCCGCGAGGCGATGCCGGCGCGGGCCATGGCCTTGGCGATGCGTTCGGTGCGCTTGGGTTCGGCCGGAGCTTCCTTGGCGCCCGGTTTGCCGCCGGGCTTGCCGCCGGCGCGGGGACCTTTGGGCGGGCGGGGTTCGGGCCGGGCTCCCTTGTCGGCGGGATAGGCGCGGCCCGTGCCGCCGCCGGAACCGCGTCCCTCGGCCGCCTTCTCGATCGGCGCATAGCGCGCGGCCGAGGCCGAGCCGGGGCGGGACGCGCCGCCCTTGGGCCGGTCTCCGGGCTTGTGAGCGCGCAGGTCTTGACGCGGCTTGGGCTTCTTGTCGTTGTCGTCTGTATGGCGGGCCATGATGAGCGGTTCATGCGCATGGCGATGGCCTTGGCGCAAGCGGCGGCGGACGCAGGCGAGGTGCCGGTCGGCGCCGTCGTGGTCAATGAGGCGACCGGCGAGGTCGTCGCCGAGGGGGCCAACACCCCGGTCGCGGGCCACGACCCGACCGCCCATGCCGAGATCGTGGCGATGCGTCGGGCGGCCCAGACGCAGGGCAACTACCGCCTGACCGGCCTGACCCTCTATGTGACGCTGGAGCCCTGCGCAATGTGCGCCGGGGCCATCAGCCACGCCCGGATCGGCCGGGTCGTCTGGGCTGCCGATGATCCGAAGGGCGGAGCGGTCGTCCACGGTCCCCGCCTGTTCGAGCAGCCGACGCTGCACCATCGCCCGGTCTGTGAGGGCGGCGTCCTGAGCGAACCCGCGTCGGAGCTGCTTCGCGGCTTCTTTCGGGCGCGTCGCGGAACGGGCCAGGTTTCTGACCGTTAGCCAAGCCTGGCTGTTACAGGACCCCCATGGCAAAGCTCACCTCGGTCGCGGCAATCCTGATTTCGCCCCTGGTCATCCTCGCCGCTTGCGGCCCGGAGCCAAGCGCCGCCCCCACCGACGGAGAGGCCGTGCGCCAGCGCGCGATCGACGCCCAGACCGCGCGACGCCGGACCGGCGCCGAGGTCCAGGACCGCGCCCTGAACCGCGTCATCCGCACCGTCTATCTGTGCGACAACGGCGAGCGCCTGTCGGTAGATTTCGACAATCCCCGGGACATGGCGACGGTCAGGAACTCCAGCGGCGAGGCGGTCGACCTGTACAGGGAACGGGCGGTGGACGGCATCTGGTACCGGGCGAGCGCCCATGAACTGCGGGGCTCGGGTCTGCTGGCCACCTGGACGGCAGACGGACGCCAGCCGTCGGACTGCCGCGCCATCGACTGATCGGCGGGGTTGTCAAGACGACTGCCTTCGTCCTTAAGGCGGTGATGTCCCAGACCCTGACCCCCGCACAGCAGAAGGATTTCAACGCCGGGGCGGAGTGGCTCAGATACCATCTGCTGAATCACGCCGAGATCACCTTTCGCCGCCTGCTGAAGGCCGTTCCCGGCCACCTGCCCAGCCTTCAGATGCAAGGCGTCAGCCTGGTCAAGCTCGGCAAGGTGGCCGAAGGGGTCGAGGCGCTTCGAGCCGTCACCACAGCGCAACCCGAGAACCTCAAGGCCTGGCGCGACCTGGCCGCCGCCCTCCAGATCGCCGGCGACGCGGAGGGAGCCAAGGCCGCCTACGACCGGACCGGCACCGACCGGAAAGCGATGCCCGAGGTTCTGACCTTTTCGCACGAGGAGGCCGAGTATCCGTTCACCGTCGTGGACTACAAATACAAGGCCATCGTCCGCCATGGCGAGGCCCGGCCCACCCATCCGGAACTGACCGCCTTGATCGAGGCGGGCCGCGACCGCTACGCTGCCCTGATCGACGAGATCGGCAACAGCATCGCCGACTATGACGATATCCCGACCTTCGGCACCTACGAGATGCGCCAGCCCCTGTGGCTGAACGGCTGGTTCCCGCCGCTGGACGGGATGGTCCTGACCCAGATGCTGAAGCGGGGAAACCCGGCCCGGTTCATCGAGATCGGCTCGGGAATCTCGACCAAATTCGCCAAGCGCGCGGTCGAAACCTACGGCCTTCGCACCCACATGACCTCGATCGATCCCCAGCCGAGAAACCAGATCGACGAGATGGTCGACGTGGTCATCCGCTCGCCGCTGGAGGATTGCGACCTGTCGATCTTCGAAGCGCTGGAGGCCGGCGACATCCTGTTCCTGGACAGTTCGCACCGCAGCTTCCAGGGCTCGGACGTCACCGTCTTCTTCATGGAGATCCTGCCCCGGGTGAAGCCCGGCGTGATCGTCCATGTCCACGACATCTACCTGCCGTATGACTACATCTCGGGTCACCTGTCGCGGCTGTGGAACGAGCAGTATCTGCTGGCCACGGCCCTGCTGTTCGGGCCGGACCGGTTCGAGGTCCTGTTCCCCTGCTGGTTCGCCCATCAGGACCCAGCCCTGCTGGCCCAGGCGAACGCGCGGCTGAGGCCTGGCAAGATGGCCGACCTCAACCTGTACGGGGCGTCGTTCTGGATGCGGACGGTCTAGGGACGCCGATCGCTCAGGGACGCGGCGGGCGCGGGCTGGACTGCTCATAGGCATAGCCCAGCGACAGGATGCGGGCGTCGTCCCACTTGGTGCCGATGAAGCTCAGACCCATCGGGCTGCCCTCGTCCATGCCCATGGGCACGGTCAGGTGCGGATAGCCCGCGATGGCCGGCAGGCGGCTGGCCGAGCCCCGGCCGTTGTCATCGTCTTCGCGATCGTTGGTCCAGGCCCGCGACGTCGTCGGCGCGATAAGGGCGACGACGTTGTTCTCGCTCAGCATCCGGTCGATGCCCTCGACCCCGGCCTGGCGCAGCGAGCTCTCGCGCGCCGCTAGATAGGCCGGGTCGCTAAGGCCGCCGGTGGCCTCGGCCTGGATGAACAGCTCCTGCCCGAACAGCACGGTCTCGCGCGGCTCGGCGGCGTTGAAGGCGATGACGTCGGCCAGCGTCCGCGTCGGCACCTGCTCCGGGTCGGTGGAGGCCAGATAGGCGTTCAAATCGGCCTTCAGCTCGGTCAGCAGCACGATCAGCTCGGCCTGGCCGATGCCCTGGGTCTGGGGCGCCGTGGTGATCTCGACAAGCTCGGCCCCGGCGGCGCGCAGCGAGGCCAGCGCCGCCTCGAACGCGGCCTGGGTCTCCGTCGAATAATTGGTGACGCCGTAGCGCAGGACGCCCAGGCGCGTGCCCCGCAGCGACCCGGCGTCCAGGGCGGCGCGATAGTCCGTGCGGCGCGCGTCGGCCTCGGCCGTCGCGGCATCGGCCGGGTCGGTGCCGGCGATGGCGGTCAGGACCGCCGCGGCGGTCGCCACGTCCATGGTGATGGGGCCGGTCGTGTCCTGGGAATGGCTGATCGGCACGACATGGGTGCGGCTGACCAGACCCACCGTCGGCTTGAAGCCCACGACCCCGTTGACCGAGGCCGGGCAGACGATCGAGCCGTCGGTCTCCGATCCGATCGCGGCGGGGGCGAGCCCGGTCGCCACCGCGGCCGCCGAGCCCGACGAAGACCCACAGGCGGTCCGGGCCCGGTCATAAGGATTGACGGTCAGGCCGCCCACGGCGCTCCAGCCCGAGATGGAGTTGGACGAGCGGATGTTGGCCCATTCCGACAAATTGGCCTTGCCCAGGATCACCGCCCCGGCCTCGCGCAGGCGGGCGACCACGGGCGCGTCGCGACCGGTCGCGTTGTTGGCCAGCGCCAGCGATCCGGCCGTCGTCGGCATGTCGCGGGTCTCGATATTGTCCTTGATCAGGATGGGCATGCCCGCGATGCCGTCCGAGGGCGACCATTCGACCGGGCCGACGCCCGGGGCCCAGGTGATGACGCTGTTGGCCAGGGTCTCGTCGCGCAGGACCGCGGCGGGTCCGCCCCAGGTCTGGGCCCCGTCCTGAGCGACCGCCGTCTGCGAGGCCGCGGCCAGGATCGCAGCCGTCGAGGCCGCCACAAACCATTGTCTCATCATGCTACTTCCCCCGCGCGCCCAGGCGCTCATTCCCCGAACCTAGACCGCGTTTCAGGTCGCTGGATAGTCCGCTGTCGTCGCAGACCCGCTGGGGCCGGCCTCAGGTCGAGGCGCGCAGTCGCTCGGTCATCTTCTGGAAGAGACGGAGGGTTTCGGGACTGACGTGGTGCTCGATGCCCTCGGTGTCGCCCTCGGCGATCTCCGGAGACACGCCGAGCGCCAGCAGGAACTCGTGGACGATCCGATGCCGTTCACGCGAGGCGTCGGCCATGCGCTCGCCCGCCTCGGTCAGGGTGATCGAACGATAGGGCCGGGTCTCGACCAGGCCGTCGCGCTGGAGCCGCTGCAGCACCTTGGCCGCCGTGGCGGGTGCCACACCCAGGCAGTCCGCCAGGTCGGTCAGCCGCGCCTGGCCGGTCTCGGCGATCAGGTCGCCGACCAGTTCGACATAGTCTTCGGCCACCTCGCTGGAGCGGGCGTCCCTCATGCGTCGGAAGGCGGCGGCTCTGCGCGCCGCGCCGGGAACCTGGACCACGGCGGTCTCCATGGCGCGCGGACCGGCCGCGCGAGTCGTGACAGACTAGGACGAACCGGCGGGGATTTCATCGTCCTGTCGCGAAGGGACGCCAAGGGGTCGGCGTGGTAACGACATCCCCCATGCCTGTCCGCCTGCTGATCGCCGTCCTGCTGGGTCTGACGCTGGGCCTCGCCGCGCCGGCCTTGGCGGCCGCGCCGAGCCTGCCTGCCGCCGCAGAGCCGCTCCAGTTCTACGCCTTCAGCTTCACCGACACTCCGGCCGAGGAGGCCGCGCAGGATGTCGTGGTCGGGGCCCTCGCCCGCGATCTGCAGGTCGACCCGGCCGTGGATGGCCTGGTCACCTTCCGCGCCGACGGCTGGTACTCCGACGAGGCCCTGCTCCAGGATTTCGGCACGGCCCTGCTGGATCAGGACATCGCCCTAATGCGGACCGGGCCGGGTGCCTATGCCGTCGTGCCCAGCGCCAACGTCCCGATGCTGATGGCGCGGGGCGGCACGCTGATGCGTCTGCCGGAACCGGCGTCGGCGCGAGCACCGAGCCCGGCCCCGGCATCGAGCGCCGGCGAGACATCGACCGCGCGTCGGGCGGGCTGGTGGGACAACGCCCTGGCAGCGATGCTGCTGTTCTTCGCCGGCGCCGCGGCCGGGGCCGCCGCGCTGTTCGGGGGGCAGATCGTCCATCGACGCGCGATGGCGGAGACCGCGCGCCTGTCTCCGCCTTTGCTGCGGCTGACGGATCAGAGGCTGAAGCTCCGTCCCCCGGTCGATGTCGCGGAGGCCGATCCGGAGCTGATCATTCCGCGGTTCGAGGATCGGCAATAGCCTCCCCCCTCCGTCATCCTCGGGCTTGACCCGAGGATCAGACGTCGTGCCGAGTGATGAGCCTGGAGTTCGCTCGACCGACCATGCGCCGATCGGGGCATGACCACCGCTGAACGTCCGATCCTCGGGTCAAGCCCGAGGATTACGGCGGTGAGCAGTGACACGCCGGGTCAGAATACCTCGTCGACCTCGGGCTGAAGGCGACGGTCGGTTTCCAGAGCGGGCGGACGCGAGGGGTCGATCCGCACCGGTTCCGCGAAACGCAGCCGGTCGTAGCTTTCCTGGGCCGAGGCGGCGACGTCGGCCGAGTCCCGCAGGATCGTCGGCTTGAGGAAGATGAACAGGGTCCGGCGCGTCTGGGTGTCGTTCCTGGACCGGAACGCGCCTCCGATCAGGGGCAGGCTGCCCAGGCCCGGCACGCGGCTGGTGCCCGCCTGACGGTCGTCTGTGACCAGGCCGCCCAACACGATGGTCTCGCCGTCGTCGGCCAGGACGCTGGTCTGGATGCTGCGCCGGTTGGTGATCAGGTCGGCCGCGCCGGTGACTGAGGTGGTGACCAGCGACGACACCTCCTGGCTGACCTCCAGCCGCACCGTCTCGCCCTCGTGTACGCGCGGCACGACCCGCAGGGTCAGGCCCACGTCCTCGCGGCTGATGGTGGTGAAGGGGTTGGTCGAGTTGCCGTCCGTGGCGAAGCTGCCAGTCCGGAACGGCACATTCTGGCCGACCACGATCTCGGCCGGCTCGTTGTCCAGCACCGTCACGCTGGGGGACGACAACAGGTTGGCATAGGAGTTGGTGCCGAGCGCCTGGAGTAGCAGGCCGAACTCGCCCTCCTCGCCCGCCGCGACCGACAGGCCCGACGACAGCAGCCGCCCGGCCGGATATCCCAGCGCCGTCAGGACGGTGCTCAGCGCCGAGCCTGCGTTGCCGAATGAGGTGCCGCCGACGACGCCCGTGTCCGGCACCGCCCCGCCGAGACCCAATTGCACCCCGATCTGCTCGCCCAGTTCGCCGGTGATCTCGACGATGGCGACCTCGATCTTGACCTGTGCCCGGCGCAGGTCGAGCTGGCTGATCAGGGCCTCCAGCATCTCGACCGTCGCCGGCGGGCCGCGCATGACCACGGCGTTCAGCTCTGGCGAGGCCTGGACCGTCACCCCGTCCAGGGTGAAGCCGGCCGGGCGACCGGCAGGGCCGCCGCTGCCGGGTTGAGGCAATGAGCCACCCTCGGCCGGCTGAGTGATCGCGCTGACGGCCTGGGCCGCCGCGTCGCGGTTGGAGGCGCTGAGGCTGGCCAGCCCCGTGTCGTTCCTCAGCGACCGGGCGACGGCGTTGTTCGCGGCGGGCTCTCCGCCCAGGAGACCGCGCACGACCTCGGTGATCGATTCGGCGTCGGAGTTCCTGAGACGCACCACTCGCACCACCGGCCCTGCCCCACCGGGCGTGTCCAGCGCGGCGACGATCGATCGGGCCTGGGCCAGATCGGCCGCGTCACCCCGGATCAGCAGCACGTTCGATCGCTCGTCCGCCGTCACCCGAGGCCCGCCCGCGTCCGACCCCAGGAGCTGGCTGACCGAGGCCGCGACATCCACCGCCGAGGCGTAGCGCAGAAGGATGCTGTCGAACGAGGCGCTGCCGCCCCGGTCCAGGCTGGCGGCCAGCTGCTGCACCCGGGCGATGTTGTCGGCATAGTCGGTCACGACCACGGCGTTGGGATCGGTCAGGGCCTCGATCGCGCCGAACGAAGACACCAGGGGCCGCAAGGCGCGAACCGCCTGGTCCGACGGCAGGTTCCGAAGGCGGATCAGCCGGGTCACGATCTGCTGGTTCGACTGGGCCCGGCCGGTCTCTGACGATCCGCTCTGCACCACCGTCGCCTGCGGCACGATCCGCCAGACGTTGCCGCTCCGCACTGCCGCGAAGCCCGAGGTCCGCAGCACCGACAGGAACAGCTCCCACACCCCGTTTCGGCTCAGCGGCTCGGCCGAGACGACGTTGACCTGGCCTTGCACCTGTGGATCCAGCACCAGGGTGCGGCCGGTGATGCGGCTGACCTGTTCGGCCACATCCTTGATGTCGGCCCCGCGCATGTTGATGACCACGTCCTGGGTCGCCTGGGGCGGCGGGGCGACGGTCTGGGCCAGGGGCGTCAGCGGCCCGGCGGCGGCGAGGCTGAGAGCCAGGGCGCTGGCGGTGGTCAGGCGGATGATCTTGGTCACGCCGGGCTCCTAGCGAAGGGGGACGTTGAGGGTGATGCGGCGGCCGCCACGCGCGACGACGACCCGCGCCTGGCCGGCCGACCGGGCGCGCTCGAACAGCTGCTGGTCCGAAGAGGCGTCGCCGACCGGTTGGCCGTTTAGGCTCTCGATCACATCGCCGGGCTGCAGGCCGAAGCGGCGCAACTCCGCCGAAGGATTGGGGCCGATCCGGTAGCCCGCGGCCGAGGCGGAGACGCCCGCCGCGCCGGCGGCGGCGGCCACGTTCGGCGTCGCCCCCGAATCGAGTGGAAGCGGCACCGGTCGAGCGGCGGCGGCTGCGGCGGCCGCGCTGGCGATCGGCGAGGCCGAGGTCAGGGCGGCGGAGACGGCAGGGCCGGGGGGAGTCGGCTGGACCGGGGCGACGGTGATCCCCGCGCCCGCAGCGGCGGCGTCGGGTGCGGCCGACGCGACCGGGGCCGGGAAATCCAGCCGCTCGCGCGTGCCGCCGACATTCAGGATGACATGATCGATCTCGATCGCCTCGATCACCGCGTTGCCGACCGGGCTCTGGCCGACACCATAGATGGCGGCCGGTCCCTCGCCCACGGCGATCAGGGCGGTAGAGGCGCTGGCGGGATAGGCGGACAAAACGCCCTTCAGCACGAGGCCGAGGCTGGACGCGGGTAGACCGCCCACGGCCGCCGCGCCACCGCCGAAGGGCGCCAGCGACACGATCCGGGCGACCTCGGCATCCGGGCCGCCGGTCTGCGCACCCAGAGGAGGCAGGCTCTCGGCCACGGCGACCTCGGCTCGGCCATCGTCCCAGCCGGTCAGTCGCCAAGTCAGGGCGGCGAGCGCCCATGCGATCGACCCGACCACCAGCACGCTGACGACCCGTAGCGCGATTTCGTCCCGACGCTCGGGCGTCATGCGGCGCTCCCCAGACGATCGACGAAGCCGGACAGGCGGATGGCTTCGCGTGCCGTTCCAGCCGGGGATACCGCAACCTCGACGGCGATCAGATCGGGATCGTCGGTCGCGCTGCGGCTGACACGCACGTCCCAGTCCCGGTCCAGCATCCGGACCGTGGAAACGTCCGGCGTATTGGCCCCGCCGCGCAGATTGAGCTCGGTCAGCCGGTTCTCGGCCACCCACTGGGCAATAACCCTCTGTTCCAGCCCGCGCACGCTGTCGACGTGGGCCTGGGTCGCGCGGGTCAGGCCGACCGTGGCGATGGCCAGAATGAACAGGGCGACCAGCGCCTCCATAAGCGAGTAGCCGGAGCGCATCAGGCCGCCTCGTCCGCGACCGGGCGTGCCACCGCGTTCAGGCCATCGAACTCCACGCGCCAGCGGCGGTCACCCTTGGCGAGGCCAAAGGCGGCGACGGGCTGGCCTCCATCGGGATCGATCATGAGGGGAGATACGGTGTCCAGCCCGATCAGGCTCACACCCGCAGGAAGAGGATGGCGCTCGGCCAGGGCGTCGACGACTCCCGCCGGCTGGCCCTCCGGTCGTACGAAGCCATAGCCCTCGCCGTCGAAGGCCAGTGCCAGAGGCCGCCGGGTCACCAGAACGTCGTCGGCGGCCAGTCTCAGACGGTCGGCCAGACGGTTCGCCTCGCTTTCGACGCCCATGCCCCGGTCGCTGAGACCGACGCCCAGGGTCACGACGCCCGCCATCACGCCGACGATCGCCAGCACCACGAGGATCTCCACGAGGGTCATGCCCTCGCGGCGCGCGCTGACGAACTGTCCCCCGACAGATTTCATCAGCGGCTCTTGTCTGTCAGGTCGGCGTCCAGAGCCTCGCCGCCCTCCTCGCCGTCCTTGCCGAGGCTGAGAAGGTCGTAGGGACCGGTCAGGCCCGGGCTGCGATAGACATAGTCCCGGCCCCAGGGATCGGTCGGAACCTCCGGCAGATAGCCCTCCGCAGACCACGATCTCGGCTCGGGCGGGACGGTCGGACGCTCGACCAGGGCGCTCAGCCCCTGGGCGGTCGTTGGATAGTCGCCGTTGTCGAGGCGATAGACGCGCAGCGCCGTCGCTATGGTCTTCAGGTCGGTCTTGGCGACCGTGACGCGGGCCTCGTCAGGCCGTCCGATGACGTTCGGCACGATCAGAACGGCGACAACCGCGATGATCGCCAGAACGACGATCATCTCGACCAGAGTCAGACCAGCACGGTGCCGCGAAAGACGAATTGCGCTTTCGTGACGGTTAGGCGAAGTCATCATGACACTTTTTCTCGATCAAACGGCCCATAGCGACAGGCTGTTTTTCGCTGCTATAGACCGCCCGGTGGCCTGCGACCACGCCCTTCTGTCACGGACTGACGATGCCCGGTCGACCCGCCCGTTCGAACCTTCCGAGCCGAGGCTTATGGCGCATCGTCGATGACAGAATCTTGGCGGTCGATCGTGCCTGGGCCGGGCCGACGACGGTTCTGGTGCCTTCGGAAGACGTCCTGACCCTGACGGTCGATCTGCCCTTCCCCACGCGGGCGCAGCGGCTGCAGAACCTTCCGTATGCGATGGAAGACGCAGTGGCGGAGCCGCTGGCCAGCCTTCACTTCGCGCTCGGCCAGGAGGTCGCGCCGCGTCGGCATATCGCCGGGGTCGTGCGGCGCGCCCGGATGGACCAGTGGATCGCCCTGCTGGCCGGGGAGGATCTGGACGCGGCGATTCTGCTGCCTGATGCCCTGACCCTGCCGATACCGCCCGCCGGGGTCTGGGCCGTCCGCAAGGCCGAGGGCGGCCGCGCCCTGATCCGCACCGACAACGGCGCCGGCTTCGCCGTGCCGCTGGCCATGCTCGATTCCGCCTGGAAGGCGGCGGGCCAGCCGCGCATCGCCGCCATCGGGGACCCCCTGCCCGACGCCATGGCCGAGGGGGTCGACGCGACCGCCGCCATGGTCGACCCTGCGGGCGATCCCCTGATGGTCCTGCCCCCGCTCGACCTGCGCCAGGGGCCCTACGCCGCGACCCGTCCCACCGCGGCCTCGGCCGGGCGGATCCTGGCCCTGGTGGCCGGTATCGGGATCGTCGTCCACATGGCCATCCTCGGCGTCGACGCCCTGCTGCTCCACGGCATGGCCGAGAAGAAGGAGGCCGAGGCGCGCGCCGTGCTTCAGGCCGTCGCCCCTCAGGTCGCCGCGACCGACGATCCGGTCGCCGCCGCCGACCGCCTGCTGGGCGGAGCCGGTGCCGGTGGCCGCCCTTTCACCGGCCTGCTGAGCCGCACGTCCCAGGCCTTGCCCGGAGCGGGCGTCGTGGCCTTCAACCGCGTCGCCTATCAGCCGGGCGGCCTCGACATGGCCGTGGTCGTGCCCGACGCCTCGACCCTGGACCGGGCGGTGCAGTCACTGAACGCCTCGGGCCTGACGGCCACCGGCACGCCGGGCGTGGCCGACGTCGCCGCGAGCGCAGGGGGGCTCAACGCCACCCTCACCGTGGCCGGAGCCGGTCGATGAGGCCGCCGATCCTGCTGACCCGCTCCTCCCCCGCTCTCGACAGTGCCGCTGCCTGGTACACGGGCCGGTCGCGGCGCGAGCAGATCATGCTGGCGTTCCTCGGCGGCCTTCTGATTGTCGCGGCGCTGTGGCTCGGCATCGTCCGTCCTCTGCTGGACATGCGGGCCACTTCGGTCGCTCGCATCGCCGCCTATGAGGAGGTGATGGTCCGCGTCCGCACCGGCGGCCCGCCGGGAGCCTCCGTCGCCCCCCTGGACGGCCCGCTCCAGACCGCCATCCCCATTCAGGCGGCCACCTTCGGCGTCGTCCCCACCGTGGCCATGGAGGGCGACGCCGCGACCGTCACCGTATCCGAGGGCCGATACGACAGCCTGATCCCCTGGCTGGCCGCGCTGGAATCCTCTGGGGCCGTCCTGTCGTCGGTCGAGTTACAGCGCGGGTCGCAGCCCGGCGCCGTCAACGCGACCCTGAGGGTCGAACGCCCATGAGCATGGCCGAAGATCGCCCCGCAGCCGCCCCGACCCTGGCCTATGGCTTCGCGCGCCGTCGCGGGGCCATGATCGTCACCGGCGGCGACCATCCCGTCTGCCTGCACCGCCGCTCCGCCTCGCTGGAGACCCTGCTGGAGGTGCGCCGCGTGGCGGGCGAGCACCTGTCGTTCGAGGCCGTCGACGACGACCGCTTCGACGCCGTCCTGCGAGAACAGACCGGCTCGGAGGCCGCGCCCGCCGCAGACTATGCCGCCTCCGAAGACGACCTCGCGGCCCTGGCCGAAGACGCCGCCGCCGTCGACGACCTGCTGGACAGCCGCGACGACGCGCCGGTCGTGCGGCTGATCAATGCCCTGCTGCTCCAGGCCATCCGCGACGGCGCGTCCGACATCCATATCGAGGCCGAGGAGAAGCGGCTGGTCGTGCGCTTCCGGATCGACGGCGTCCTGCGCGAGGTGCTGGAGCCCGCCCGGGCGCTGGCCCCCCTGCTGGTCAGCCGGATCAAGGTCATGGCCCGCCTGGACATCGCTGAAAAGCGCGTCCCTCACGACGGCCGGGTGACGCTGCGGATCGGTGGCCTCGACGTCGATGTTCGCGTCTCGACCATCCCGTCGCAGCACGGCGAGAGGGTGGTGCTGCGTCTGCTGGACCGGGGCTCAACCTCGCTAGATCTGGCCCAGCTCGGCATGGCTCCGCGCGATCTGGAGACCTTCGAGCGGCTGATCAGCCGGCCGCACGGCGTCATCCTGGTCACCGGACCGACGGGCTCGGGCAAGACGACGACCCTCTATTCGGCTCTGACGCGTCTGAACGACCGCCGCCGCAACATCATGACGGTCGAAGACCCGATCGAATACGCTCTGGACGGCATCGGCCAGATGCAGGTCAACAGCCGCATCGATCTGACCTTCGCCCGGGGCCTGCGCGCCATCCTGCGCCAGGACCCCGACGTCATCATGGTCGGCGAGATCCGCGATCACGAAACGGCCGAGGTCGCCGTGCGCGCCTCCATGACCGGCCACCTGATGCTGTCGACGCTACACACTAACACCGCCGTCGGCAGCGTGACCCGACTGATCGACATGGGCGTGGAACGCTATCTGCTGGCCCCCATGCTGACCGGCCTGATTGCCCAGCGTCTGGTCCGCCGGCTCTGCTCCCACTGCCGCCGCGAGGACAAGGCGACCCAGGCCGACGTCGAGCTGACCGGCGGCGCGGTGCCGCTCGGCGCGCGCGTCTTCCGTCCCGTCGGCTGTCCCGAGTGCCGGGGCGAGGGGTACAAGGGCCGGCTGGGAGTCTATGAGGTGATCGAGGTCGATCCGACGATGCAGGCCGCCATCCACGACGGTGCCGCCGAGGCGGACCTGATCAAGCTGGCGCGCAAACGCGGCCCCGGCCTGCTGGAGGACGGGGCCACGAAGGCCATGGCCGGCGAGACCACGGTGCAGGAGGTCGCGCGCGTGGTCCGCGAAGACGTCTGATGCCGGTCTATGCCTGGCAGGCCGTCGATCCGGAGGGCAAGCCCCACAAGGGCACGATCGAAGCCACCTCAGACGTCGGCGCGCGCCAGCTGGTCCGCGACCGGGGCCTGATGCCGACCGGCGTGTCCCTCGCCGGGGAAACCCGCAAGACCGACCTGTCCAAGGGCATCGTGATCTTTCGGCGCGGGATCAGCTCCAAGACCCTGTCGGCCGTGACCCGCCAGCTCTCGACCCTGATCGGCTCGGACATCCGCATCGAGGAGGCGCTGCGCATCGCCGCGCAGCAGACGGAAGGCCAGCCGATCGGCGTCGTCCTGACCGACGTTCGCTCGGCCATTCTGGAGGGCCGCAGCTTCGCCTCGGCGCTGGGTCGCCACCCGAAGGTCTTTCCCGAGTTCTACCGCGCTTCGATCGCGGCGGGGGAACAGTCCGGCAAGCTCGCGACCGTGCTGGCCCACCTGACCGAGTTCGTCGGCAACCAGGAAAAGGCCCGGCGCAAGGTCCAGCTGGCGCTGCTGTATCCGGCCCTGCTGGCGGGCGTGTCACTGCTGATGATCACCCTGATGATGGTCTATGTCGTGCCCGACATCGTCCGCGTCTTCGTCTCGCGCGGAGCCGAGCTGCCCTTCCTGACGCGGGCCCTGATCGGCCTGTCGGCCTTCGTCCAGGCGTTCGGCGTCTATGTGGCGATCACCCTCGTCGTCGCGGGCGTCGCCTGGAACCGCTGGCTGGCTGTGCCCGCCAACAGCCGCCGCTTCGCCGAGTTCCTGCTCAAGACGCCGCCTTTTTCCGGCTTCACCAGCCACCTGAACGCCGCCCGGTTCGCCGGGTCGCTGGCCACCCTGGTACGCTCCGACGTGCCGCTCGTCGAAGCGCTGCAGGCCGCCGCCGCCGTGACGCCCAACGCTTTCGCCCGCGAGCGCGCCCTGGTCACCGCCGCCCGGGTCCGCGAGGGATCATCGCTACGTCGCGCCATGGCCGAAGCCGACGTCTTCCCGCCCTTACTGCTGGCCATCGTCTCGGCGGGTGAACAGTCGGGCAAGCTGGGTCACGGCCTGGAACGCGCCGCGCAGGACCTGGAGCAGGAACTCGACAGTCTGGTCCAGGCTCTGGTGTCGCTGGTCGAGCCTGGCGTGCTGCTGGTGATGGGCGGGATCGTGCTGCTGATGGTGCTGGCCATCCTCATGCCGATCGTGAACCTCAACAATCTCGCGGGACTGTGAGACCCGAACGCTACAGGCTGGTCTCGAAGCTCACCGGCGCGGCGATGCCCGGGATGACGCCCACCCCGCCCGCGCCGATCTCGGCGGTCAGGCCCCCGTCGGCCTGGATGCGGGCCCGCATCACCGGCTCGGTCGCGCCCGGCGCATTCAGGGCCACCACCGCGCCGCCCTCCGTCGCCGTGACGCCGCCGGTCAGGGCGGGCACGGCCGTCGCCGCCCCGCCGCCGCTCGGCGCGCACTGGCCAGGCGATGTCGTGATCGTCCCCTCGCCCTCCGGCGCGCCCCGGACCGACAGCCGGGCGACGTCGAAGCGCGCCACCGGATCGCAGACGAACGGCATGATCGGCGCGACGGCGTTCAGCAGCCGCATCGACGCCGTCCCCTCCAGATCGCGCACCAGGAGCCGCCCCGGCCGGATCAGGGCCTCGGCGCTCGCCGCCGTATCCGGCCCGCGCAGGGTGATCCGCTCGGCCGCCGACAGGGTGCCCAGCGACGTCAGGGGCATAAGGCTCCAGCCCGCGCCGAACCCGCCGGGCATGGCGCGTTCGCCGGCCCAGACGGTCCCGACCGCCTGCCGCTCTCCGTTCGAGGATCGCGGCGTCACGATCTCGGCCGGGGCCATGGCGACGAGGCCGATCAGATACGCGCCGCCGGCCACCGCGCCCAGCACCACGCGCCAGCGGGTCACCTTGACCGTCAGGCGCTCGAACTGAAATGCGCCCCCGGCCCGACCGCTCTCGCCTTCGCGTGTTCTCCAGACCTTCAGCATGGGGCCTCCCTCGTCCGCGCCTCGTTAACACGCCCGGCGTGACAGCGAAGCGGCGCCGCGAAGGTTTCACCCTGATCGAGGTCCTGATCGCGCTCGTCCTGTTCGCCCTGATCGGCGTGGCGGGCTTCACCCTGCTGGACGGTGTGCTGAGGACGCAGGGCGCGACCGAGACGCGGCTGGGCCGCATGGCCGAGATCCAGCGGGCCATGCTGGTCGTGACCTCCGACCTCGACCAGTTGACCGGCTCGGTCGCGGGATCGGGCGGCGGCCTGTCGCTGCGGAAGGTGGACGTCTCGGGGGGCCTCGTCGATGTGCGCTACGACCAGGTCGGCGACACCCTGACCCGGACCGTATCGGGTCCGGGGGGACAGCGGGTCCAGACCCTGGTGACCGGTGTGTCCTCCGCCCGATGGACCTTTCATCGCCGACGTGGCGACTGGCTGGACGTCTGGCCCCTGCCGGACCCGAGTGGTACGGCGACGGCCGGTCCGCAACTCGGTGGAGCCACCCGCTTGAACCCGGACGAGGGTCTGACCGCCGTCGCCCTGGACCTGACCCTGACGGGTCTGGACGGACAGCCGGGGGCTACCGTGCGCCGGCTCGTCTCCGTCCCTCTGACCGATGCGCCAGCGGCCGCTGCCCTTGTCACGCCTACCGGGGTCGTCCCGTGACCCGGCGCAAAGGGATGATCCTGCTGAACGTGCTGCTGGTGCTGGCGGTGGCCAGCGTCGCCGTGCTGATCATGATTTCCTCGCAAGACTTGGAGGTGCAGCGCTCCACCCGTCTGCGCGACGCCGCCCAGGCGAAAGCCTATGCCCGGGCGGGCGAGCTGTCGGCGGTGACCGCGCTGCGCCGCGATGGCCTGACCGCCGGCGCCACCGACAACCTGACCGAGCCCTGGGCACAGCTGGGCCAGCAGGCCATCGCCATCCCCGGCGGACAGTTCGCCCTGACGATCGAGGATGAGCAGGCGCGGTTCAACCTGAACGCCATGCAGTCCGGCGACCCAGGCCCCATCGACCTGTTCCAGCGAATCGGCGCGGCGCTGGGGATCGACCCCGCCACCCTGATCCGTATCGCCACCGTCGTTCGCGTCGCGGGGCCTCTCAGCGACGAGAGCCTTATCGTGGCGGCCGGCGTGCCGCGCGCCGACCTCGATCGACTAGCCCCCTATGTCGCCATCCTGCCCGGGCAGACCAGTGTCAATCTGAACACCGTCGGCCTGCCCCTGCTGACACTCATGACCCAGAACGCCGAGGTCGCCGGGAAGCTGATCGAGGCTCGGACCCGCAAAGGCTATCTGACCCCCGCCGATCTCGCGGCCGAGGGGGCCCCGACGCTGGCGGGCACCGGCTATACCTCCGACCACTACCGCGTCGTCACGACGGTGACGGTCGGCGACGTCACCCAGGCTCTGGACAGCCGCATCACCCGCATCCGCGGAATCGGCACGGTCGATGTGGTGGTGATGGGGCGGCGGCGGACGGCGGGCTGACGGATCAGGCCCGCAGGATCTTCTCCATCGCCCGCCCCTTGGCCAGTTCGTCGATCAGTTTGTCGAGGTAGCGGATCTCGCGCATCAGGGGCTCCTCGACGGTCTCGACGCGGACGCCACAGACGGTGCCGGTAATGAGCTCGCGCGCAGGATTCGGTCGCGCGGCCGCGAAGACCCCTTCGAAATCGGTTCCCGCCTCGATGTGGGCAGCCAGTTCTGTGTCGCTGAAGCCCGTCAGCCACAGGATGATCTGGTCGACCTCGGCCCGGGTCCGCCCCTTCTTCTCCGCCTTGGCGACGTAGTGCGGATAGACGCTGGCGAAGCGGGTCATGAAGATGCGGTGTCCGGCCATGCTGCCATCCTCTGCGAAAAAATCATGCGAGAGAAGGGAACCAAACGAGCAGTTCGGTCACCGGTTGCCGCTGAATGACACCGGTGGCACTTGACGGATCGAATGACACCGGTATCAATGGCCTTCTTAGCCGATAAACGCTTCATCAAGAAGCGACGGTAAGGGGGAGAGACGGCCATGGTTTTGCGTTCACTTCTGTTGAGCTCCGTTGCGGCGTGCGTCTTCGCCAGCGGAGCTGCCGCCCAGACGGCGGATCAGCCCGCCGGTCAGGACCAGGAAACGACCGTCGACGAAGTCGTCGTCACGGGCTTCCGGCGTTCGCTTCAGGCCGCCATCGCGGTCAAGCGTAACGAAAACTCCATCGTCGACTCGATCAGCGCCGAGGACATCGCCGATTTTCCTGACCTGAACCTGGCCGAGTCGCTCCAGCGCGTTCCGGGCGTCCAGATCGACCGCGACGGCGGCGAGGGCCGCTCCATCAACGTGCGGGGCCTCAGCTCCGACTTCGTTCGCGTCCGCCTGAACGGCCTCGAAGCGTTGGCCACCACGGGTGGCCGGGACCAGGGCCGCGCCAACCGCAACCGCGGCTTCGACTTCAACGTCTTCGCCTCCGAACTCTTCAACAGCATCACCGTGCGCAAGTCGCAGGAGGCCTCGGTCAACGAGGGCTCACTGGGCGCGACGGTCGATCTCCAGACGGCCCGCCCCTTCGATTATTCCGGCTTTACCTTCGCGGCGGGCGCCCAGGCGACCTACAACGATCTGTCCGAAAACACCGGCCCGCGCGGCACCCTGCTGGTCTCGAATCGCTGGCTGGACGGCCGGCTGGGCGCGCTGATCTCGGCGGCCTACAGCAAGCGCGAGACCTTCGAGGACGGCTCCAGCTCGGTCGGCTTCCGCGTTCCGGCCGACGACGGCTGCGTGCCCACCACGGTCGCCGGCGTCATCACATCTTACGTCAACACGACCCGCTGCTATCAGTCGGTCGGCACGATCACGACGGCGGACGGCCGCACACTGACGGGCCTCGCCGCCCAGGAGGCGGCACATCGCGCCGCTCACCCGCGCATCCCGCGTTACGGCCGCATCAGCTATGACCGCGAGCGTCTCGGCCTGACGGGCTCGATCCAGTTCGACGTCACCGACCGCACGCGGATTACGCTGGACAGTCTCTACGCCAAGCTGGACCAGACCCGGAACGAGGAGTTCCTGGAGATCATCAGCCCCGCGCGCGAGGCTGGCGTTCAGGGCCTGCGCGCCATGGACCTGGTGTCCGGACGGGTGGACAACAACGCCACCCTGATCTCGGCGCTTTTCAACGACGTCGACGCCCGGAGCGAGCAGCGCATCGACGTCCTGTCGACCGAGTTCACCCAGAACGCCCTGACGCTGACGCACGAGTTCACCGATCGCTTCCGCTTCCGGGGCCTGATCGGCAGCTCCGAGGCGATCGGCTCCAACCCGCAGCAGACGACGGTGTCGTTCGATCGCTATGACGTCGACGGCTACAGCTACGACTATTCGGGCGACATCAACGTTCCGGCCATCAACTACGGCTTCGACGTCTCCAACCCGGCCAGCTGGGCGCTAAGCCCGTCCAGCGCGCTGGGCGATCCCTCGATCATTCGCCTGCGTCCGAACGAAACCGAGAACACCTATGACACCATCGAGGCCGAGTTCACCTTCGACCTGAACGACAGCCTGACCTTCCGGTTCGGCGCCTCCCAGAAGGAGTTCGGCTTCGGCGTCGTCGAGAACCGCAAGGCTGTCGAGGCGGTTCCCGCCCAGGCCCTCGCCCTTCTGGCGGCGCGCGGCATCGGTATCGACCAGTACTCCACGACGGTCACCAGTCTGAACCGCGGCTCGCTCACCCTGCCGGCCGGGACGCCCGCATCGTGGGTCATTCCCGATATCGCCCGCCTGGATGCCCTGATCGGCTTCAGCTGCAACTGCGTGAACGACTTCGGCGACTTCCGCGTGACGCCCTTCGCAGGCGAGACGCGTTCGGTGTCCGAGACGTCGAACGGCTACTTCATCCAGGCCGACTTCCAGACCTCGCTGTGGGACATGCCGGTTCGGGGCAACCTGGGCGTCCGCTATGTCGAGACCGAGGTCAACGCCACGGGTCTGCTGGGCACCCGCCTGCTGAACCTGACCAACACCTATGAGGACACCCTGCCGGCCCTGAACGTCTCGATCGAGCCGGTTCAGGATCTGATCGTCCGCTTCGCCGCCGCCAAGGTCATGGCCCGTCCGGCCCTGAACCAGCTGACCCCCGGCGGCACTGTGGCCCAGGGCGTGGCCGACACCACCCTGACCGTCGGCAACCCGTTCCTGGAACCCATCCGGGCCACCAACTACGACCTGAGCGTGGAATGGTACCCCTATGACGAGGCCCTGTTCAGCTTCGCCCTGTTCCACAAGTCGATCGACTCCTTCGTCCAGACGGTGCGCGAGCGGCTGCCCTTCTCCGAGACGGGCTTCCCCAACGACATCCTGCCGGCCGGGGTCCTGCCGTCGTCGGACGTGATCTTCACGTCCAGCCGGAACACGCCCGGCGGAGACCTGGACGGGTTCGAGATCACCCTGCAGACGCCGTTCAACTTCCTGCCCGCGCCGTTCGAGGGCTTCGGCGGCCTGTTCAACTACACCCAGGTCGAATCCGAAGTGGAATACATCGTCAGCCCGACCTTGGGCACGACCACCCTCCAGCCGATCGTGGGACAGTCGCCCTCGTCGTGGAGCGCCACGCTCTACTATGAGCGGGGTCCGTTCGAGGCGCGCGTGTCGGGCACCTATCGCGACGAGTATCTGATCCGCGTGCCCGGGGCGAACAGCAACGACGTCGAAGGCCGCGCCGAGTCGACCAACGTCGACATGGCCCTGTCCTACGACCTCGGCGACAACCTGACGATCTCGTTCGAGGGCATCAACCTGACGGACCAGTACGACGAACGCTGGATCAACAGCGTGCGCAAGAACAACCTCAACTACGAACACACCGGTCGTGAGTTCGTGTTCGGCGTCCGCTACCGCTACTGACCAGAGGGGACGCCTGGTCACTCTTTTCTACCCTTCGACTCCTGAACCGACTGCGCCGGCGCCCATGTGGATCACACCACGGCGTCGGCGCTTTTTTCTCCGGTGGTCGGCGTAACTTCCAAGGGCGTACGAGATGACATTCAAGCTCACCATCGCCCTCGTCGCGGCCACCGCCCTCTGGCTCGGCGGCTGCGCGTCGACCGCCTCGACGATGCAGACGGCGGCCCCTGCCCCTCCGCCCATGAACCGCACCGTGACAGAGCGGCTCAATCCCCAGGTCGAGGCCCTGCTGGTCCGGCTGATGGACGAACGTCGCGACATGGTCATCGACGGCCAGGCCGTCTTCGGCACCCCCGACAAATTCCTGCCCGGAAAGATCGCCGTCGGCATGGCCGGCCTGATCCTGGACACGCCCGCTGACGACCCCCGCCGCGCGCGCTACCTCGCCGGCTTTCGCGACCTCGCCGCCCTGACGGTCGACGACACCAACACCGAATGGGGGGCCTACTATTCGCTTCTGGCCCTGAACCGTCTGAACCAGGCCGGGCTGCTGAACCAGGCGGTCGATCCCGTGACCCTGGCCCGGCTCCGGGTCCAGCTGGACTGGCGCGGCTTCGTCCGAGAGGACGACCTGACCCTGATCGACCTGCCCAACAACTACTACGGCGTGGCCTACAGCGTGGCCCAGCTGCGCAACCTGCTGGGCTGGGAGGATGAGCGCGCCGCCGACGCCCTGCTGGAAAAGACCCTCGCCCACTACGCCACCTATTCTGATTACGGCTTCGCCGACGAGACCGACGGCCAGGGCCGGTTCGACCGCTATAGCGTCCTGCTCATCGGCGAGATCGCCCAGCGCTTCATCGACGTCGGCCGCGAACCGCCCGAGCAGGTCCGGCGCTGGCTGCGCCAGTCGGCCGAGCTGGTGCTGCTGCGCGCCGGGCCGGACGGTGACGGCTTCGAGTATGGCCGCAGCATCGGGGCCTATGGCGAGACCGCCATGCTGGAGGTCCTGACCGCCGCCGCTGTCCTGGGCGTGCTGACGCCCGGGGAGATGGACGTCGCCTATGCCCTGTCCAGCGCCATCACGGCCCGGCACATGGACTTCTGGGTCGATGCCGACACCGGCTCGGTCAACCTGTGGGACGAGGGCCGCCGCACGGACGCCTACCGGGCCAAGCACCGGATCCTGGGCGAGAACCTCAGCCTCGCGCGCCAGCATTCCTATACCAACGCCCTGTGGAACCGGCTGGGCTATCGCGACCGCGCCCCGACGGCCGACCTCGCCGCCTGGCGTGCCTCGCGACCGCGCGCCACCCTGACGTGGTTCGGTCGCGGCGAGTTCGACCGGGCGTTGCTGACGGTGATCGACGGCCGGCGGCTGATCGGCCTGCCGGTCATCAACGGTGGTGCGGGCCAGCACATGAACACGCCCTATTTCCCGATCCCCTTCTCGCCCGGCCTGGTCGCTGGATCGGCCGACGGGGCCTTTCCCCAGCTGATCACCCGGGTCGAATTGGCCGACGGATCGGTGCTCCAGCCGCTGGCCTTCCACAAGGACGTCCGAATGACCGAGACGGCCGAGGCCGTACAGCTGGACTATCGCCAGGACGCCATGGACCGGATGGGCGAGAACGCCCCGATCGCGGACGCACGGATGGCGGCCCGCACCGGATATCGCTTCACTCCGGGCCGGATCGAACGCAGCGACGTCTACACCCCGGCCGCCGACCTCGGCCCCGCGACGCTGAGCCTGGAGTTCGCCGGCTATCAGCCGGTCGAGGGGCTGGCGCGAGACGCCGAAGGGTGGACGGTCACCTACCGCTCTGGCCCGCTGACCCGACTGCGCGTCACCGGCCTGGACAGCTGCGAGACCGCGCTGGTCGAGCCCGTCCACGCCAGTCCGACCGGTCCCTTCCTCAGCCTGATCCGCTGTCGGTCCGGGAGCTCGAACCTGGCCGCGCCAGTCCGCACGGGCTGGACCCTGACCTACGACGAAGCAACCCGATGAAACGTCTGCGTCTGGCCCTCGCGCCGCTGTCGCTCCTGTCGCTCCTCGCCGCCAGTCCGGTCCTGGCCCAGACCGATCCCGTCGTCGCCTTCCCCGGGGCAGAGGGCGCGGGCCGGTTCGCGCTCGGCGGTCGCGGCGGCGCGGTGCTGCGGGTCACCAACCTGAACGATTCCGGCCCCGGGAGCCTGCGCGAGGCGGTCCAGACGCGCGGCCCCCGCACCGTCGTCTTCGACATCGGCGGTACCATCCGTCTTGAAACCCCTCTGACCATCCGCCATCCGCAGATCACCCTGGCCGGCCAGACCGCGCCCGGCGGCGGCATCACCCTGCGCGATCAGGCCCTGGTCATCGCGGCCGACGACGTCGTGGTGCGCTACATCCGCTCCCGCCTGGGCGACGAGAGCGGTGTCGAGGCCGATGCGATCTCCATCACCCGGGGCCGCCGGATCATCCTGGACCACGTCTCGGCCTCGTGGTCCGTGGACGAGACCCTGTCGGCCGGCAGTCGCTACGATCCTCCGGAGCTCGGCATCTACGACGTCTCCGTCCAGTGGTCGATCATCGCCGAGAGCCTGAACCGATCCCGCCATGCCAAAGGCGACCACGGCTATGGCACCCTCGTGCGCGGCTCGCACGGCGCGACCTTCACCTTCCACCACAACCTGTGGGCCAGCCACCGGGCGCGCATGCCTCGCCCCGGCAACTATCTGACGCCCGACGTTGACCCCGTCGGGCCCCGGTTCGCCTTCACCAACAACGTCTTCTACAACTGGGGCGGCGGCCACGCCGGCTACAACGACGACAGCGACCCGGCGACGCTTTCGACCTACGCCTTCGTCGCCAATGCCTATCGCCGCGGTCCCGACTCGCGGGGCGCGGTGATCTTCGAGGAAGAAGACACCCTCGCCCGGGCCTGGTTCGACGCCAACAGCCTGGACGGCATCGTCCCCGCCGATCCCTGGAGCCTGACCACCGGCACAGACGCCCCCGACTACCGCCTGACCGCCCTGCCCGACTGGGCCACACCGGCCCGCCACACCGCCGCAGAGGCCGAGGCTGTCGTTCTGGCCGGGGCCGGCGCCTCCCTCGCCCGCGACGCCGCCGACACCCGCGTCGTCGCTTCGGTCCGCGACGGGAGCGGCCGCATCATCGACAGTCAGGCCCAGGTTGGCGGCTGGCCCGACCTCGCCCCCGGCACCCCCTGGGTCGACGGCGACGGCGACGGCATGCCCGACGACTGGGAGACGGCGAACGGCCATGACCCCGCCACCCCGGACGGTCAGGCCGACCGTGACGGTGACGGCTTCACGAATCTGGAGGACTGGCTGAACAGCCTTGTGCCCTAGGGCGCGACCGGACCCAGCTCGGTCCCGCCCCAGAACCCGCACTGGTGGCGCTCGAAGAAGCCGGCGTCGACCCGGTCGCCGGCCGGATCGAACACCAGGACCGGTCCGCCGCCCTCGCTGACCGTCGGCCAGTCCGCCGCGAAGTCCGGGTCGTGGCCAAAGCCGGTCCACAACCGCATCATCCGCTGCGACAGTGCCCTCTGCTCCGGCGTCCAGCGCCCCGTGTCGGCGAACAGCCACGAGGTCCCGAACACCGAGGCCAGTTCCGACGCGTGATAGGCACCCATCGGCAGCCCCATGATCCAGTCGGGCAGGATGAAGGGCGGGTCGGGGTCGGCGAACTCGTATCCATGGACCGGCACATGGGCGGACAGGACGCGGCGCAGGGCATCGGACGGACAGGCGAACCGGCTGTCGGTGAAGCTTCTCGCGATCGCCACGCCGGGCCCGTCAGCGCCGACCGGATACCGCTCCAGCGCCCGCTCGCCCGCCTCGCCGTACATCCAGACAGTTTGCTTCTCGTAGCGATCCAGATCGCGAACCTCGGTGGCGAACAGGCGACCCTCGTCGGCGTTGGTCCCCACGATCACCGGCACCCGCGCGAACCGCCCGGACGCGAAGGCTTCAGGCGGCGACACCGGCACCACGACATCCGTGTGAACCGGCCCCCACGACCCCGGCCCGTTGATCCCGGATCGCGGCGAGGGCACGCGGGCGATGCGCCAGGCGGGCACGTCTCTCAGACAGCCGACCGGGTCGGGGTCGTCGCATCCCAGCGCCTGAGAGAAGGCGGTGCCCTTTGGCGCCTCGGCAGAGAGCGCGTTCAGCGACTTCGGCTCAAGGCACGGCCCGCTCTGAAGGATCACCCGGTGAAACAGACCCTCCGACGCCGGCGACGCCATCAGATAGCAGGCGCTCCAGGCCCCGGAGCTTTCGCCGAACAGGGTGACGTCCCCCGGATTTCCACCGAAGCCGGCGATGTTCGCCTGGACCCAGCGCAGCGCCGCCTGCTGGTCCATCAGCCCCCAGTTTCCGCCCAACCCCTCGCCTTCGCCCGCAAAGTCGGGGTGAGCCAACCAGCCCAAGGCCCCGAGCCGAAAGTTGACCGTGACCACCACCCGGCCATGCTCGGCCGCCAGCCGCGACGGATCGTAGTTCGCCCCGGCGCCGATGGTGAAGGCCCCGCCATGAAGCCAAACCATGACCGGCAGCGGTCTGGTCGCTGCGGAGGGCGCATAGACGTTGACGAAGAGACAGTCCTCCGACCCTACGACAAGCCCACCGCCTCCGCCCAGCACGGCGTCTCGCCCGATAGCCTGGACGCAGTCCGACCCCAGCCGCGTCGCGTCCCGCACCGTGGTCCAAGGCGCGACCGGCCGGGGCCCGCGCCACCGCCGATCGCCTGCCGGTGGGGCGGCATAGGGCACACCGAGAAAGGCGCGCACGCCGGCACCCTCGATACCCCGAACCTCGCCGGACTGTGTGGCCACGCGCACCAAGGTGCGGTCTGATGCGAAGCGAACGTGATCCACCTCGCCGGGATGGGTGGCGCAGCCGGCGAGCGCCATCACCAGACAAGACAACAGGGCGGCGCGGACCATCCGTCGTCCTTAGCCCGCATCCAGCGCCGCGTGCCACGCGGCATAGGGCGTATTGGCGACCATCTTTCGGTTCTGGTCGGGGGTGCCGTCGGTCCACCAGACGGGCCCGCGTTCGCCCAATGAGACCTTGGCGGTCTGAACCCCGGCGCGCGCCCGCCTCAGCATCTCCGGATCACCCGTCTTGAGGGCCGCCCTGACTGCCCGCCGGGCCGCCATCAGGTCCGACACCAGAGCCTGGCGTGCGATTGGGTCCAGACCTGGGTTGGAACAGCGCCATAGACGCCCGCGCACCACGAGGTAGCGGCCGTCCGGCGTCGTGGGATGGGAGGCGGCGCTCAGATCCGATCGTCCGGGATCAATAGTAGCCGTAGTCGCCCCGGCGCGGCAGGCGCTCATAGCCATAGCGGCCGTCGCGGTTGTAGCCGCCGAAGCCATAGCCGCAGGGATCGTCGCGTTCCGACAGCTGGTTGCCGATCAGCCCACCGGCCAGGGCTCCGATCGCCGCGCCACGCTCCCGGTCGTTCTCGCCGGCGATGGCGGCACCCGCCAGCGCGCCCAGCGCCGCGCCGCTGGCGGTGGCGTAGCGGCGGTTCTCCGCATAGTCGCGCTCGCAGCGTGAGGCGTAGTTGTTGGTGGTCGCACAGGCGCTTGTCAGAAGGGCGGCGGTGGACAGGGCGGCGAGAGTTCGGAGGGCGGGCATCGGAGACTCCTGAAGACACTCCTTCGCCAACGCTGGGCGCGACCCGCCGTTCCGAACGACGTCCCCTTCTCCCCCTGCGGGGAAAGGAATTGGAAACGGCCGCCGGGTCGCCCCGACGGCCGTTCCAAACGGTCAGTCTCGAGCGTCTTTTACTCGACGATCTTGGCCACGACGCCGGCGCCGACGGTGCGGCCGCCTTCACGGATGGCGAAGCGCAGCTTCTCTTCCATGGCGATCGGGGTGATCAGCTCGACGTTCAGCTCGGCGTTGTCGCCGGGCATGATCATCTCGACACCTTCCTTCAGGTGAACGATGCCGGTCACGTCCGTGGTGCGGAAGTAGAACTGCGGGCGGTAGTTGGTGAAGAACGGCGTGTGACGGCCACCCTCTTCCTTGGTCAGGATGTACGCTTCCGCCAGGAACTTGGTGTGGGGCGTGATGGAGCCCGGCTTGCACAGCACCTGGCCGCGCTCGACGTCCTCACGCTTGGTGCCGCGCAGCAGCACGCCGACGTTGTCGCCCGCCTGACCCTGGTCCAGCAGCTTGCGGAACATTTCCACGCCCGTGCAGGTCGTCTTCTGCACCGGACGGATGCCGACGATCTCGACTTCCTCGCCGACCTTGACGATGCCGCGCTCGACCCGGCCCGTGACCACGGTGCCGCGGCCCGAGATCGAGAACACGTCTTCCACCGGCATCAGGAACGGCAGGTCGATCGGACGCTCCGGCTGCGGGATGTAGTCGTCGACCGTCTGCATCAGGGCCAGAACCTGGTTCTCGCCGATTTCCGGGTTCACGCCGTCGGTCGCGGCCTTGGCCGAGCCCTTGGTGATCGGAATGTCGTCGCCCGGGAACTGGTAGGAGCTCAGCAGCTCGCGCACTTCCATCTCGACGAGCTCAAGCAGCTCCTCGTCGTCGACCAGGTCGACCTTGTTCATGAACACGACCAGGGCCGGCACGCCGACCTGACGGGCCAGCAGGATATGCTCGCGGGTCTGCGGCATCGGGCCGTCGGCGGCCGACACCACCAGGATCGCTCCGTCCATCTGGGCGGCGCCGGTGATCATGTTCTTCACATAGTCGGCGTGGCCGGGGCAGTCGACGTGGGCGTAGTGACGGTTGGCCGTCTCATACTCGACGTGCGCGGTGTTGATCGTGATGCCGCGGGCCTTCTCTTCCGGCGCGGCGTCGATGTCGGCATAGGCCATGGCCTTGGCGCCACCGGCCTTGGCCAGCGTCATCGTGATCGCCGCCGTCAGCGTCGTCTTGCCGTGGTCAACGTGACCAATCGTGCCGATGTTGCAGTGCGGCTTGTTACGTTCGAACTTTTCCTTGGCCATTCTCTTCTCTCCGTCCCCTGAATTGAGGGGGCATATCCTAGGTTTTCAGGGGTCCGGCCGAACCGAGGTTCGACCGGGATTGATGGGGGTTAGGCGGAATACTTCTTGATCACTTCGTCGGCGACGTGTTGCGGCACCGGCTCGTAGTGGTCGTACTGCATGGTGAAGGCCGCGCGGCCCTGCGACATGCCGCGAAGCGTGTTCACATAGCCGAACATGTTGGCCAGCGGCACGAAGGCGTTCACGACGGTGGCGTTGCCGCGCATGTCCTGACCCTGGATCATGCCGCGACGACCGTTCAGGTCGCCGATGACCGAACCGAGGTAGTCCTCGGGGGTCACGACCTCGACCGCCATGATCGGCTCGAGCAGCTTGGGCGCGCCCTTGTCCTTCAGTTCGCGGAAGGCGGCGCGGGCCGCGATTTCGAACGCCAGCACGCTGGAGTCGACGTCGTGGAACTTGCCGTCCGTCAGGGTCGCCTTGAAGTCGATCAGCGGGAAGCCGGCCAGCAGACCCGAATCCTTGATGGAGTTCAGGCCCTTCTCGACGCCGGGAATGTATTCCTTGGGGATCGCGCCACCGACGATCTGGTTGTCGAACACGAAGCCCGAGCCCGGCTCGCCGGGTTCGAAGGTGATCATGACGCGGGCGAACTGACCCGTGCCGCCGGTCTGCTTCTTGTGGGTGTAGTCGATGTCGACCTTGCGGCCGAGGGATTCACGATAGGCGACCTGCGGGGCGCCGATGGTGGCCTCGACCTTGTAGGTCCGCTTCAGGATATCGATCTTGATGTCGAGGTGCAGTTCGCCCATCCCCTTCAGGATGGTCTGGCCGCTCTCGTGGTCGGTCGAGACGGTGAAGGACGGGTCTTCCGAGGCCAGCTTGGCGAGGGCGACGCCCAGCTTCTCCTGGTCGGCCTTGGTCTTGGGCTCGACCGAGATCTCGATGACCGGGGCCGGGAACTCCATCTTCTCGAGGATGACGGGCGACTTCAGCGGATCGCACAGGGTGTCGCCCGTGCGGGTGTCCTTGAGGCCGGCCAGGGCGACGATGTCGCCGGCGAAGGCTTCCTTGACGTCCTCGCGGTTGTTGGAGTGCATCTGCAGCATCCGGCCGACCCGCTCGCGCTTGTCGCGCGACGAGTTCAGCAGGTTCTGGCCGGTCTCCATCTTGCCCGAATACAGGCGGCAGAAGGTCAGCGAGCCGACGAAGGGGTCGTCCATGATCTTGAACGCCAGGATCGACAGGGGCTCGTCGTCCGAGGCCTTGCGCACGATAGGCTCTTCGGTCTTGAAGTCGATGCCCGGGGTCGGCGGGATGTCCAGCGGCGAGGGCAGGTAGTCGACGACGGCGTCCAGCAGCGTCTGCACGCCCTTGTTCTTGAAGGCCGAGCCGCACAGGATCGGATAGAAGGCACCGGTCAGCACGGCCTTGCGGATGCACTTCTTCAGCACTTCCAGCGAGGGCTCGGTGCCTTCGAGGTAGGCCTCCATCGCCTCGTCGTCGAGCTCGACGGCGTTGTCGATCAGGTACTGGCGGGCCTCATTGGCCTTGTCGACCAGGTCCGCCGGGATCTCGCCCACGGTGAAGTTGGCGCCCAGGGCGTCGTTGTCCCAGACCACCGACTTCATGGCGACGATGTCGACCAGGCCGGAAAGAGTGTTCTCGGAGCCGATCGGGAACTGGATCGGCACGGCCTTGGCGCCCAGGCGGTCGCGGATCGACTGCACCGAGGCGTCGAAGTCGGCGCCGATCTTGTCCATCTTGTTGACGAACACGATCCGCGGAACCTTGTACTTGTCGGCCTGGCGCCAGACGGTTTCCGTCTGCGGCTCGACGCCGGCGTTGCCGTCCAGAACGGCGACCGCGCCGTCCAGAACGCGCAGCGAACGCTCGACCTCGATGGTGAAGTCCACGTGTCCGGGCGTGTCGATGATGTTCAGGCGCTTGCCCTGCCAGAAGGCGGTCGTCGCAGCCGAGGTGATCGTGATCCCCCGCTCCTGCTCCTGGTCCATCCAGTCCATGGTCGCGGCGCCGTCGTGGACTTCGCCGATCTTATGGTTCTTGCCGGTATAATACAGGATCCGCTCGGTCGTCGTCGTCTTGCCCGCATCGATGTGGGCCATGATGCCGAAGTTGCGGTAGTCCTCGAGCTTGTGCGTGCGGGCCATGAAAGCGTGCCTTGAAGTAGGTTCAGGACGCGGGGGGCGCCCTCGGGGAGATATCGGTGTCCGGATAAACGGGCGCGGGCGATCTAGCTGAAATCGCCCGCACTCGAAAGTCCCAGATAGTCAGCGCAGATGACGCTTTAAAGGCGTTACCAGCGGTAGTGCGAGAAGGCGCGGTTGGCTTCGGCCATCTTGTGGGTGTCTTCGCGCTTCTTGACCGCAGTGCCGCGGTTGTTCGAGGCGTCCAGCAGTTCGGCGGCCAGCTTTTCGGTCATGGTGTTCTCGCCACGCTTGCGGGCGGCGTTGACCAGCCAGCGGATGGCCAGGGCGCGGCGGCGATCGGGGCGAACCTCGACCGGCACCTGATAGGTGGCACCGCCGACGCGACGCGAGCGGACCTCGACCGACGGCTGGACGTTTTCCAGCGCCGTGTGGAAGGTCTGGACCGGCTCGAAGTCCTTCTTCTTGTCGGCCAGGATCTCGAAGGCGCCGTAGACGATGTTCTCGGCGACGGCCTTCTTGCCCTCGTACATGACGTAATTCATGAACTTGGTGACGGTGAGATCCTTGTACTTGGGATCCGGCAGGACTTCGCGTTTCTGGGCGCGGTGACGACGGGACATGAGCTGGGCCTTCTAGTTCGGTTTCGGTGAGCCAGACTGCGCTGGCCGAATATGAGGTGAGCGGGTCGCTTACTTCGGACGCTTGGCGCCGTAGTGCGAACGGCGCTGCTTGCGGTCCTTGACGCCCTGGGTGTCGAGCACGCCGCGCAGGATGTGGTAGCGGACGCCGGGCAAGTCCTTCACGCGGCCGCCGCGGATCAGGACCACCGAGTGCTCCTGCAGATTGTGGCCCTCGCCGGGGATGTAGCACACGGCTTCGTAGCCGTTCTTGGCCAGGCGGACCTTGGCGACCTTACGCAGAGCCGAGTTCGGCTTCTTGGGGGTCGTCGTATAGACGCGGGTGCAGACGCCGCGGCGCTGGGGCGAGCCTTCCAGGGCCGGCACCTTGTTGCGCACGGGCTTGGGCTTGCGGGGCTTGCGGATCAGCTGGTTGATCGTAGGCATCGGTAGGACAGTCTCGACTTCTGATGGAGGCGTGTGCCTGTCGGCCGGGGCGCCTCGGTTTCCTTCTTTTGAACGACGCGGATGCGCCGCCCGGGATCGTTCGAGACTGACGGTCGAACCAAACGAAAAAACCGGAACGCGCGCTTTGGGCGTTCCGGCGGGCACAGCCCGTCCGTTCAATTGTCACGATCAGGATGGGGCAGGCCCCGCCTCGAAAGTCCGGCGCGTTTACGCTTGGAGGCGTGTCAGGTCAAGACCGGCCGCCCGCCCCTACTCCGCCACCGGCCGCGTCAGGTCGAATTCCACCCGGAAATGCCGGTTGGGGCGACGCAGTTCATAGGCGAACATCCGGTCCGGATGGACCTCCATGGCCCAGACGTTGGTCGTCGAGACCGACGCGTCGGAGGCGTTGAACAGCTCGATCGAGAAGGCGTCGACCGGGAAGTCCTGCCGCGCTTCGGTTCCCGGACCCGTCGTATCGCCGCCGTACCAGTGCAGGCCGTCTGGGCGTCCTTCCGGATCGCGGTGATCGTGCTTCAGGGTCAGGCCTTCGGCCGTGCGCGTGACGATCCAGGTGCGCGACCGGTCCTCGCCGACGCTGAAGGGAATACGCACCTCCGCAGGTGAGCAGTCCCGCACATGCATCAGCAGCCGCTGCGAGGCGAAGCCGGCGTCGGCGGCGTCGGTCGTGACCACCCGCCCCTCGAAGCGCTGGCCGCACAGGGCGTTCAGACGCGCCATGAAGGCGTCCTGCTGTGACGACGGCCCCGACGGCACGCTGGCGCAGGCGGACAGGACGAACAGAACGGGGGCAATCAGGGCGGCTTTCATGGGCGTCAGCCTGCGGGTCCGAACGGGACTGCGCAAGTCGGCAAGTCCGCCGTTGACTTCGGAACATCCCTGAGTATGTTCCGCGCCTCTCATTTTCACGGCTTCCCGCCGTCGCAAAGGCAATTTCCGATGGCCAAGCCAGCCTCTATCAAGATCCGCCTGAACTCGACCGCCGACACCGGCTTCTTCTACGTCACCAAGAAGAACGCCCGCACCATGACCGAGAAGATGGTCGTCAAGAAGTACGATCCGGTCGTGAAGAAGCATGTCGAGTTCAAGGAAGGCAAGATCAAGTAAGGCGACCTTCCTCGCCCCAACGCAAAGACGCCCGGCCTCGCGGCCGGGCGTTTTCGTTTGTCCGGACGCCGGCGGCTACTGCGCCGCCGCCGCGCGCTCGGCGTCGAAGATCTTCTTGAAATAGGTCCAGCTGGTCTCGTTCGGCCGCGTGTCATCCAGCGGCGGCGGGGCGGCATAGATCGGATAGTTGGCCGCGATCTCGTCCCGCAGGACCTGGGGCAGGCCGTCGATGCCGTTCGACATGGTCTGGCCGACCGCGTTGAACACCAGGCCGCCGGGCCGTCCGCCCATCCGCATCCACGGCAGCCACGGCGACATCCGCACCCAGGCGATGGCCGGGTCGGCGCGCGGCCGCGAGCCGTCGATCAGGTCGGCCTCCTGCATGGAGAAGTCGAAGATCTCCATCGCGTGGTACTGGTTGCCGACATACTCCTGATAGTCGCCACCCAGCGGGTTCACATAGAACAGGGGGGCCTCGAAGTTCAGGAACACCTTGCCCTGGTTGACCCGCCCGCTGAACCGGAACGGCGTGCCGTCGGCGTTGCGCTCATAGGTCGGGCGCGAGTTCACCGGGTCGTTGGCGACGTGGACCACCTCGACGACCTGATCGGTCTCCGGGTTGGTCCAGCTGCGCAGGATCTCGTTGGTCTGAGGGTCGAGGTAGAGCATCAACTCGCGCGATACGAGGCGATAGCCGGTGCCGCGCACGGGGTCGCTGACCGTGCCGCACTGGCGCACGTTCATGCCCTCGACGTTGAAGATGTGGCGATCCGGCTCGCCGGGCGAGCGGGCGAACACCCGGCCGGACCAGTGATAGACGACCGGCTCGCCGTCCACGGTCGAGCACTGGACCTTGCGGTTCGCCGCGATAGCACCGGCAGGCGTCGACAGGTCGATCGTCTGCGCGCTCGCAGACATCGGCAGGGCGACGGCGGCGAGCGCAGCCAGGGCGGTCAGGGTTCGGGTCATCTCTCTTCCTCCGTTGAGACGTCAGGTTTTGTGAGGGGCCTCGATGGCCCAGACGCGGCAATCGGCGATGCCGTCGCGCAGCGTCTTGATCTCGGCGTATTCGGGGCTGTCCCAGAAGCCACGCAGGGCCGCCATGTCGGGCCATTCAGAGATGACGGCGGACGAACCGTCCCCCCAGTCGCCCTCCAGCAGCTGGACGCCCGGCGCCCGCACCAGATAGCGCCCGCCGTGCCGCTCGATCAGGGCCGCGGCCGCCTTGCCGTAGCCGCCGATGAAGGCCTCGCGATCCGCGATCTTCGCCAGGACGATCATGTAGGCAGCCACGCGCGCACCCCCTTGCTATGGGCACCCTAGCGCGCTCAAATGATATAAATCTATACCATTTCGATCTGACGCCCGGAATCACGACCTCATGGAACTCCTGCGCGCCGCCACACTGACCGTCGCCGATCCAGAGGCGACCGCGGCCCGCTATGTCGAATGGCTCGACTATGCGGTCGTGGAGCGCGGCCCGGTCCCCGCCGACCTTGCGGCCAGTTGGGGCTGCCCCGCCTCCGCCGACCGAGCCTTCGTCGTCTGCCGCCCGGCGTCCCGGGCCGACGTCTTCTTGCGCTTCGTCGAGGGCGCGACGCCTGCCGACTACCAGCCGCTCCGGACCTTCGGCTGGGCCGCAATCGAGATCTGCACCCAGGACACCCACGCCGTGAACGCCCGCATGGAGCGCTCGCCCTTCAAGATCATCGGCCCGCCAAAGGAGCTGGACGGCCTGCCAGCCATCTTCCCCATGCAGGTCAAAGGGCCGGATCAGGAGATCGTCTACCTGACCCAGATCCGGGACAACCTGCCGGCCTACGACCTGCCGCGCGCCGCCAGCCTGATCGACAAGCTGTTCATCATCGTCCTGGCCTGTTCAGACCTTCAGACCTCGCTGGACTGGTTCGAGACGGAGCTGAAGCTGTCGGCAGGCCGCTCGATGGATCTGATCTACACCATGATCAACGCCGCCTTCGACCTGCCTGCGGACACCAAGCACACGCTGGCCACCATGGTCCACGGCCGCGACTGCTTCCTGGAGCTGGACCAGTATCCGGACGCGACGACCGCCCGCCCGACCGAACTCGGGGCCCTGCCCCCCGGCATCGCCATCACCACCTTCCGCCACCCGGACTTCGACGCCCTGAAGGGCTGGATCACCCCGCCCGTCGTCCGCGAAGGCGCGGTCTACGGCGGCAAGCGATCGGGCACCCTGCGGGCTCCGGACGGCACCCTCGTGGAGGTCGTCGAGGCATGACCGACACCGCCCGCGAGGTCGTCCTGTCCCGCCCGGTCACGGCCGTCCCCATCGCCGCCGACTTCACCGTCGGGACCCGCGACCGCACCCCGCCAGAGGGCGACGGCTGGCTGAAGGTCCGCCCCCTGTTCCTGTCGCTCGATCCCTACATCGGCGCGCGCATCCGGGGCCGTCACATGGGCGAGCCCGCGCCCGCGCCTGGCGAGCCCCTGCCCGGCTTCTGCGTCGCGGATGTAGAGGAAAGCCGCGACCCCGCCTTCGCCCCCGGCGACCGGGTGGTGGTCGAGGCCGGCTGGACCGACCTCGCCTGGGTCCGCGCCGACGGCGCGCGCCGGGTCTCGACCGATATCGCGCCGGCGCTCCACCTCAGCGTGCTGGGCATGCCCGGCCTGACCGCCTGGGCCGGCATGACCCAGCTGGCGAAGACCGGCGACGGCGACCTCCTGACCGTCAACGCCGCCGCCGGGACCGTCGGCGGGGTCGCGGGCCAGATCGCCCGGAACCTCGGCGGCCGCGCCGTGGGCATCGCGGGCGGGGCCGAGAAATGCGCCCTCGTCGTCGACCGCTACGGCTTCGAGGCCTGCGTCGACTATCGCGCCGACGACTGGGAGGCCCAGGTCGCCGCTGCCGTCGCCCCCGGCTCCACCATCCATTTCGAGAACGTCGGCGCGGGCCAGCTCGCCGTCGGCATCCGCAATCTGAAGCTTTACGGCCGCGTCGTCCTGTGCGGCCTCGCCGACCACTACCACGCCGACGCCGGCCCGGCCGTCACCGCCATCGGCCCCCTCGTCGGCAAGCGCGCCGCCGTGTTCGGCCTCGTCGTCTACGACTTCTACCCCCGCTGGAACGAGTGGACGGCGCTGGCCGAACCCTGGGTCAAGGCCGGGCGCCTGACCATCGCCGAGGACATCGGAGCCGGCCTCGACAGCGCCGGTGTCCAGCTCGAACGCCTGATGCGCGGCGACAACGTCGGCAAGACCTTGGTCCGAGTGTGATCCGTCCCGGCGGCGAGCGCGGCTTCGTCACGGTCGACGGCCGCCGCGTCCTGATCCGCCGGTACGGTCGCGGCCCCGCCGTGCTGGTCATGCACGGCTCGCCTCAATCGTCCCGCGCCGTCGAAACGGTGTGTCAGGCTCTCGCCGCGCGCGGCCTGACCGCTCTCGCTCCGGACACACCGGGTGCCGGTGCGTCCGACCCCCTGCCCCTGACTGAACCGGGGAGCGCCGACTTCGCCGGCGCCCTGCATCGCCTAACGGAGACGCTCGGCCTTACCCGCGTCGGCCTCTACGGCTTCCACACCGGGGCCGCGACCGCCGCGACCTTCGCCGCCCTGTTCCCGAACGCGACGGCCGCCCTTGTCTGCGACGGCCTGCCCGCCTGGACCGAGGCCGAGCGCGCCCGTTTTCTCGCCGACTATCTGCCGCCGTTCAAACCCACCTGGGACGGCTCGCACATGGGGTGGCTGTGGGCGCGGATGGAGGCCCAGACCGTCTTCTTCCCCTGGCATTCGACCGACCCGGCCGAGCGCATGGCCATGGCGGTCTCGTCGCCGGAACACATCCACGCCAACGCCATGGACCTTCTGGCCACCGGCGACGCCTACCGCCCCGTCTACCGCGCCGCCTTCACCTTCCGTGCCGAGGCGATCGCTGATCGCCTGCCAACCGACTGCCTGATTGCCTGCACCGCCGCCGACATCCTGACGCCTCATCTCGAGCGGCCCGGTCTGGCCGGGCGCGGCACGGTCTTCGCCGACGCCCCGGCCCTGCACGCCGCCGCGGCCGAGCATCTGGCCGCTCATCCCGGATCGGTCGCACCGGATCGCATCGGTGCGGGCTTCATCCCGGTCGGCGACGAACGCCTCGCCGTCCACCGCCTGTCAGACGGCCCCGGCCGCCCGCTCGTGTTGCTCCATGACGCCGGTGGCTCGGCCGCCGACCTGACCCCGCCTCCGGACCGCACCGTCATCGCGCTCGATCTCCCCGGTCATGGCCTTTCCACCGAGGGCTGGACCGACACGATCGACTGGCCAGAGACCGTCCGCGCCGCAATGGACGCTCTCAGCCTCTCCGAAGCCGAGATCACAGGCGTCGGCGCGGGTGCCGTCCTCGCCTCGGCCCTGACAGGAAGTCAGCCCCGACCCGACCGTTTCCTCGGACTGCCCCATCCCGCGCCGTCGCTCGCGCCTGAGTGGGACGGCGCTCACCTTATCCGCGCGTTCCGCATCGCGTCGTGGGAGCGCCTGTTCGACCCCTGGCATCGCCGCGATCCGGCCCACCGCATCGACCGCCCCGCCGACCTTGCCGCCACCCACGCCCGCGCGGTCAGCCTGCTCCGCGCCCATCGGCGATGGTCCGATCTGGAGGCATGGGCCGCTCGATCCATCCGCTGATAGCGGTACGACCGATATTGACGTCCTGATGCGCTAGGGCTGCCTGGAGGTCGCGATCGGGCGCCTCAATCCGGACGACGAAGTGAACTCAGTGGACTCAGTGGACGGTGTTTTTCCTTCGACATCAGGCCGCGAAGTCGGGGTCCGTCGTCCGCTCGGCCGCGGCCGTCGCCTCGGTCCGATCTCCGCCGAAGTTCCGGTACTTGCCCATCAACAACAGCAGCGCCGCCCCGGCCACCAGCCCCACGGCCGAATACAGCAGGATGGTCTCATAGCTGCCGGTGCGGTCGAAATACTGACCGAAGATCACCGGCCCGATGCCGGCCCCCAGGGCGAAGAAGCCGTACAGCGCGCCGTAGATGCCGCCATAGCTCTTCAGCCCGAAATAGCGCGCCACCATGAAGGCCATCAGGTCGTACTCGACGCCCGCCGCAAAGCCGATCAGCACGATCGACAGCCCCGCGATCACCGGATCGGTCGTCCCCTGGGCCAGCAGCCAACAGGCCACGGCGGGCGCGCTCAGCAGCACGAAGGCCACGCCCGGTGCCCAGATGCGGTCGATCAGCCAGCCCCCCAGCAGCCGCCCCCCGATCACCGACAGGCCGATCAGCGACGCGAGGGTCACAATATCCCCCGCCTCGAAGCCGTTGGACCGCAGGATGTTCTCGATGTTCGGAATGGGCCCGCCAACCGCGAAGCTGATCGGCACGAAGGCCACCGCCAGGATCCAGAAGCGCCAGTCCTTCAGCGCCTGGCCGAAGCTGAGGCCCGGTGTCACGGCCTTGCGCTCGGCGTCCGCCACCCGCCGCTCGGCCGATGTGACCGTCCGCCCACCCACGTCGTGGAAGAAGATGAAGGCGATCGGCAGGGCGATCAGCAGCGGCAGGGCCGCCACGCCCAGATAGGCCACCCGCCACCCGAACTCCTCGACCAGCCAGGCCGTGTAGGGCTTGCAGGCGAAACCGAACAGGCCGGTCCCGACCAGCGACAGCCCCAGCGCCAGACCCTTGTGGATGTCGAATCGGTTGTTGACCGCCCGCGTCCAGGTCACCGGCAGGGTCCCCGCACCCACCAGCGCCATGATCCCCCAGGTGGCATAGAACAGCCGGATGTCACCGGTATTGGCCGCGAAGCCCGCGAAGGCCAGGCCGAACAGCAACAGCGACACCAGCGCCACCGTCCGGACCCCGATCCGGTCCGCCAGCAGCCCGACCAGCGGACTCGCGATCAACACGGCGAACGTCATGATCGGCAGGCCGCCCAGAATCTCGGCGAAGCCCCAGCCGAACTCCTTGGCCAACTCGGGCGCCAGAATGCCGATGGTGTAGAACGGCAGGGGCGACAGGCCGAGCCCGATGCCCAGCATCGCCGACAGGACCACGGGCCAGCCCAGCTTGAACTCGCCGTACCCGGCTTTCGCCCCAGACTGTGCTTGCATGCCCGTCCCGATCAGTTGGTATAAGTCTATACCATTTGCCGATGGATTCCCGACCGATGCAAGAGACGATCGCCGCCCTGTCCGACGACAGCCCGCCCCATGTCGCCAAGGACGGGACGCCGCTGTTCCTGTTCGTGTGCAAGGACGGACCCAACGCCCCGGCACGCCGGGTCGAGCATCTGGAGGGCCACCTCGCCCACGTCGAGGCCAACTGGCGCCGCTATGTCGTCGCCGGTCCGATGCGCCGCCCCGGCGAGACCGCGCTCAGCGGCTCCTACTTCCTCGTCCGCGCTGCGGATGTGGACGAGGCCTGGGGCGTGATGAAGGGCGACCCCTACATCACCTCGAACCTCTACGCCGAGGTCGAGGTCACCGACGTCACCCCCTCCATCGGCCTGTGGGTCGGCGGCAAGATCTGGGCCGACGCCGCCTCCATCGCCCACCGTGCCAACGGTGGCTAGCGGATCAGTCGACCGCTTCGACCGCCGCGATGATGGCGTCGGCCACGACCCGGGGCTGGGCCAGCATGATCAGGTGGCCCCCGTCGGCGTGAGTGACCGTCGCGTTCATGGCGGTCGCGAAATGGGTCTGCAACGGCGCGGGAATGATCTGATCGCCGTCGGCCACCACATAGTGGTTCGGCTTGGTCGACCAGGCCGCCGTCGCGCCGATGGCGTTGTCGTTCACGCCGAAGAAGGTCGGATGCTGGGTCGCCGCCAGCACCGCCTGCTGCTCCGCCGGCAGCCCCGCCGAGAACCAGCGGGCCATGGCGTCCGCAGGCCAGGTCACCCAGCCTCCGGTATCGGCGCGCAGCGACGAAAACCACTCCGGCTGCGGAAAGGCCGACAGGATGGAGTTTACCGACTGGTTCGGCCCGGGCGCGAAGGCTGCCACATAGACCAGAGACCGCACCTTCGCATGGTTGCCGGCCTCGGAGATCACGACGCCGCCATAGGAGTGCCCGACCAGCACCACGTCGCCGCCCTGATCCTCGATGGTCCGCGTCACGGTCGCGGCGTCGGCCTCCAGGCTGGACAGCGGGTTCTGCACCGCCACAACTTTCAGGCCTGCGTTCAGCAGGTGCGGGATCACCTCGCTCCAGCACGACCCGTCGGCCCAAGCCCCGTGGACCAGAACGACCGTTGGCCGATCCTGGGCCTGCGCCCCGCCGGCCATCGCGACACTGGCCGCGGCCAGCACAGGCATGCTCAACCGAACAAGAAGACGGATCATCGCGGACCTCCTGCGTTTGGAACCAGACTGAACCTTGTTCGACCAGATTTTGTGACAGTCGTTGAAAAGCTCCAGCGAAATCCCGTTCCGACTTAACCTTTGCGAAAACGGTCTCTGCCTATTGTCCACCGGTAGCAGGGAGTTTCGGCCTCAGTATGCCGACCATCGAGATCCTGACGGAACGCGCCGAGCCAGTCGCCCCCTCGGCGCACGCCGGCCAGATCTTTGCGCGGTTCCAGGCGGACCCCGACACCTTGGTCATCCCGGTCGTCGAGGACGGACGTCCGGTCGGACTGATCGAGCGCAATGCCTTCCTCGTCAAGATCGCCGGCCCCTTCGGCCATGCGCTCTACGCCAATCGCCCGGTCTCGATGATCATGGACCCCGAGCCCGCCATCGTGGACGCGGGCGTCCGCATCGACGCCTTCTGCGACATTCTGGTCAAGGGCGGCCCGAGCGCGCTGATGCGCGGCTTCATCGTGACGCGCGAAGGGCGCTATCGCGGCGTCGGCACGGCGGTCAGCCTGCTCCAGGCCGTCAATGAAGAACAGCGCAGCCGCAACCAGGAACTGGCCGACCAGGCCCGCGAACTGACGGACAGCCGCACCCAGGCGCTCGCCTCCGCCCGCGCCAAGAGCCAGTTCCTCGCGATCATGAGCCACGAACTGCGCACACCCATGAACGGCGTCCTCGCGGTCGCCGAACTGCTGCGCCGCCAGCCGCTGAACGATGCCGCCCACGCCCACGTCCAGACCATCGTCGATTCGTCCGAGACGCTGCTTCGCATCCTCCAGGACGCGCTGGACCTGTCGCGCGCCGAGGCCGGCGAGCTGGAGATGAACCCCGCGCCTACGCCGCTCCGCACGCTCATGGACGACATCGAGCAGATGTGGGCGCCGCGCGCCTCGCAGGACTCCGTCCGGCTGATGGTCGGCTACGAGGGCGACACCGAACTCACGGCCGATATCGACGCCGTCCGGCTGAAACAGGTCTTCAACAACCTGATCGGCAATGCCTTGAAGTTCGCCCGCAACGGCGTCGTCGAGGCCGGCCTGAAGGCCTGGTCCGAGAACGGTCGCGTGCATCTCGAGGCCCGGGTGCGCGACGACGGACCGGGGGTGGACGCCGACCGGGTCGACGCCATCTTCGAGCCCTTCGTCCACGGCTCCGGCCCCGACGGCGCCGGTCTGGGCCTGTCGATCTGCCGCCAGATCATCGAGCGTCTGGACGGCCGCATCTGGGCCGAGAACAACGCCGGTCGAGGCGCCACCTTCGCCTTCGACCTGACCGCGCCCCTGTCGATGGCACCCGTCGAGGCTTCCACCAACGTCTCGTCGCTCCCCGACTGGGACCTTCAGTCGACGCCGCACGTGCTGATCGTGGACGACAACGCCACCAACCGTGTGGTGGCCCAGGCCCTGTGCGAGATGTTCGGCTGCACCTCCGAGACCGCCGAAGACGGGCTGGAAGCGATGGAAGCCGTCCAGGCCCGGCCGTTCGACCTGATCCTGATGGACATCAAGATGCCCCGCATGGACGGCGTCCAGGCGACCCAGGCCATCCGCGCTCTGAGCGGCCCGGAAAGCGCCATTCCGATCGTCGCTCTGACCGCCAATGCCGATCCCGACGACGCCAGACACTATCTGTCGATCGGCATGGCCTCGGTGGTGGAAAAGCCGATCAAGCCGGAACGCCTGCGGATGGCGATGAACGCGGCCATGTCCGCCCAGCCGCTCTCCGAAACCATCGTGACTCCGGCCGCTCGCACCCGCGCCGCCTGATCGCTTCGCATGCAGCTTCGGCGCTGCTAAGCCTGTCGCCATGAACAGATTTCTGCCCTTCGCCCTGCTCGTCCTCGCCGCCGGCTGCGCCTCCGCACCGCCCCCCGTCGAGACGGCGCAGCATTCGACGCCCGCCGCCTATGTGGCCGGCCAAGCCGCCTATCTGGAATGGAACGGCGCGCGTCGCGGCTGGACCACCAGCGCGTCGGGCCTCCAGTACCGCCGTGAGGGACGCGCCAACCCCTCGGGCCGCCAGCCCTCAGCCACCGACACGGTCCGCGTCCACTACGAGGGCACCTTCATCGACGGCCGCAAATTCGACAGCTCCTACGACCGCGGCGAGCCGGCCGAGTTTCCGCTGAACCGCGTCATCGCCGGCTGGACCGAGGGCGTCGCCCTGATGCGGGAAGGCGAGACCTTCCATTTCGCCATCCCCGCCACCCTGGGCTACGGCGACCGCTGGGTCGGCGGCGACGAACTGCCGCCGAACTCGACGCTGCTGTTCAAGGTCGAGCTGATCGAGGTGAAGTAGGGATCGCCACCGATAGGGCCAGCGGCCCAGAGGGAGGAGACTCGCAGCCCTCCACCCTCTAGAACCCGCCGCCCATGGCCTTTCCTTTCGACATCACCGCCACCGAGGGCCGCGCCCGAACCGCCGTGCTGCGAACGCCACGAGGCGACATCCGCACGCCGGCCTTCATGCCCGTCGGCACCGCCGCCACCGTCAAGGCGATGACAGTCGAGCAGGTCGCCTCGACCGGTGCCGACATCCTGCTGGGCAACACCTATCACCTGATGTTGCGCCCCGGCCCCGAGCGGATGGAGCGGCTGGGCGGGCTGCATCGCTTCATGGGCTGGGACAAACCCATCCTGACCGACAGTGGCGGCTTCCAAGTCATGTCCCTTGCGGGCATCTCCAAGGTCAAGGAAGACGCCGTCACCTTCTCCAGCCACATCGACGGCTCCAAACACGTCCTGTCGCCCGAACGCTCCATCGAGATCCAGGCCGACCGCATCGGCGCCGACATCGTCATGCAGCTGGACGAATGCGTGTCCTGGCCGGCAGAGGAACCCCGCGCTCGTGCCGCCATGGAGCTCAGCGCCCGCTGGGGCGCGCGCTCGAAAGCCGCCTTCGGTGCCCGCGAGACACAGGCCCTGTTCGGCATCCAGCAAGGCTCGACGTTCGAAGGCCTGCGCCGCGAGTCGTCCGATCGCCTGATCGACATCGGCTTCGACGGCTACGCCATCGGCGGTCTCGCCGTCGGCGAGGGCCACCATGCCATGTGCGAGGTCCTGGACTACGCCCCCGACATGCTGCCGGCCGATCGCCCTCGCTATCTGATGGGCGTGGGCAAGCCGATCGACCTGGTCGAGGCCGTGTGGCGTGGCGTCGACATGTTCGACTGCGTGCTGCCGACCCGCGCGGGGCGCCACGGTCAGGCCTGGACCTGGGACGGCCCGATCAACCTCAAGAACGCCGGCTTCGCCGAGGACCCAGAGCCGCTGGATCCGACGATCCCCTGCCCGGCCTCGTCATCCTATTCGAAGGCCTACCTGCACCACCTGATCCGCGCTGATGAAATTCTCGGCAAGACCCTGCTGAGCTGGCACAACATCGCCTTCTTCCAGGCCCTGACCGCCGCCATGCGCGAGGCGATCCAGCACGGCCGGTTCGAGGCCTTCCGCCGCGACTTCCACGCGCGGCATCGGTCGAACTAACGCCGCGACGCCCCCGTCGGCCGGAACCAGGCGGGAGAGGCCGGCGGCGGACAGTTGGCCCGCATGCCCAGTCCCTTCAGATAGGCGCGCCTCAGCCGCCCCGCCTCGACCGCGTCCTGCACCGCCCGCGACCGGGCCTGCGCCCCCGATAGCTGGCGCACCCAGCTGCGATAGGGAATGAAGTCCGTGGTCGCATCGCGGATGGCGTCCAGCGCCGCCTCGGCCAGGGCGTCCTGCGCCCGCTCGTTCAGGGTCGGGCTGTCGGGGGCGGGTGGCTCGTCGCGGTCCGGTCCCAGCGCCTCGTCCAGCCGGATCACCTCGGCGCGGATCGGTGCGCACTGGCTGAGATTGCGCCGATCGTAGGGATTGGCTTGGGCCTGCAACAGGACCGTGGGAATCTGCTCTCGCCGCACGTTCAGATCGACCAAGGGCTGGGACGCCGCATCGCCGAACCCGTTCCCGATCTGGCGCGCGGCCGAACAGCCACCGACCAGGATCAGACCGGCGAGGACGGCAACCCAGCCAGTGCCGCGAGGGATTGAACCCATCAAGCGTCGCCTTTCAGACAGACGGTTTCTTTACGCGTTCATAGTTTACTGGATCGATGCTGAACACCGCTCAGACCGTCGACGTCAGGACCTCGGCCTCGCCGGTTCGTGTCATGGTGGTCGATGATTCGGCCATCGTTCGCGGCCTGATCATCCAGATGCTCGAGAAACATCCGGACATCCAGATCGTCGCCCGGGCTTCCAACGGCGAGGTCGCGATCGCCGAGCTGGCCCGCACCGAGGTCGACGTCATCGTCCTCGACCTGGAAATGCCCGTCATGGACGGCATGACGGCCCTGCCCCACCTGGTCGCCCTCCGACCCGGCGTGAAGGTGATCGTCGCCTCGACCCTCAGTCAGCGCAATGCCCGGATCAGTCTGGACGCCCTTCAAAAGGGAGCGGCCGACTATGTGCCCAAGCCGGAGACCGGTGGGCTGGTCAACGCCCTCGACTTCGAACGCGAGCTGACGTCGAAAGTCATGGTGCTCGGTCGACGGGCCAGCTGGGGGACCCAGGCACCGACCAGGCCAGCGCCACGCCCCTCGAACGCTGTCCGGCCCAGCCTCATCGCCATCGGCGGCTCGACGGGTGCGCCTCCGGTCCTGCTGCAGGTCATGGCCGGGTTGAAGGGCGCCGTCACCCAGCCGATCCTGATCACCCAGCACATGCCCGCAACCTTTACGGCCCTGCTGGCTGAACAGATCGAACGCGCGGGTGGACGACCCTGCTCCGAAGGCAAGGACGGTGAGCCCATCCTGCCGGGTCGAGCCTATGTCGCGCCCGGCGGATGGCACATGACGGTCGGACGCAGCGGCGCGACCCCGGTCATCCGGCTCAACCAGGCGCCGCCCGAGCACTATTGCCGTCCGGCCGTCGATCCGATGCTGCGCTCGGCGGTCGAGGTGTACGGTAACCGCGTCGCCGCCGTCATCCTGACCGGGATGGGCGCGGACGGCGCAGAGGGCTGCCGCGTCGCGGCCCACGCCGGCGGACGGTTTGCCGTTCAGGACGAAGCGACGAGCGCGGTCTGGGGCATGCCCGGGGCCGCGGCGAAGACGGGACTGGCAGAGGCGATCCTGCCGGCGACCCAAATCTCAAACTGGATCAAGGAGATCGCCAAGTGAGCCTGGGCACGCCCGACGACATCGAGGCCTTCCGCCGCCTGGTCCTGGAGCGCTCGGGGCTGATCCTCAGCGCCGATAAGGACTATCTGCTGAAGAGCCGACTGGAGCCGATCGCTCGTGCGGAAGGGTTCGCGGATGTGGCGACCATGATGCGTCAGGTGCGTCTCGCGCCCGCGGCGCGGCTGGCTCAGCGGTGCATCGACGGCATGGCGACGCACGAATCGTTCTTCTTTCGCGACATCACGCCCTTCGACCAGCTGCGCGACGTCATCCTGCCCGAACTTTGGAAAGAGAGGGCCAAGACCCGGTCGCTGCGCATCTGGAGCGCGGCCTGTTCGAGCGGACAGGAACCCTATTCGCTGGCGATGATGCTTCGCGAGGAGAGCGCCAAGTTCGGCGACTGGCAGATAGAGATCCTGGCCACGGATTTCTCCCAGCCGATCCTGGAGCGCGCCCGCTCCGCGCTCTACAGCGACTTCGAGGTGCGGCGCGGCCTGAGCGATGAACGGCAGGCGCGTTGGCTGAGGCGCGAGGGCGGAGCCTTCCGGATCGCTCCCGAGGTCCGCGCCATGATCCAGTTCCGGCACCACAACCTGCTTGACGGTATGGCGACCTTGGGCCGGTTCGACCTGATCTTCTGCCGCAATGTGCTGATCTATTTCGATCCGGCGACCAAGGCGCGGACCCTGGAAGGCATTGCCAATTGCCTGACTTCGGACGGGTCGCTGATCCTCGGCAGCGCCGAAACCGTGGTCGGACTTGCAGGGTCATTCGAGCCCACGCCCGGCCTGCGCGGCGTGTTCCGGACCAAGGCCACCGCCACAAGTCAACGCGCCGTCGCCTGACCAAAAGGGAAGGGCGGCCGGGGTGACCCGGCCGCCCTGTTTCGCTGATGATCCGCCGGCGGTCAGGCGTTGGCGAGCTTGTCCATTTCCAGCGTCAGGCTTTCGGCCTGCTGGGCCAGTTCGCCGGAGGCATTCAACAGGTCGTTGGAGGCCTGGCTGGTCTGCACCGCCGCCGCCGACACATTGGCGATGCTGCTTGACACCAGCTGGGTGCCTTCGGAAACCTGGGTGACGTTGGCGGCGATCTCCCGCGTCGCGGCGGTCTGCTCCTCCACCGCCCCGGCAATGGCCGAAGCGATCTCGGCGACCTTGCGGATGGTGTCGGTGATGCCCGCGATGGCCCCGACGGAGGTCTGGGTCGCCGCCTGCATCGAGTTCACCTGAGACGAGATCTCGTGCGTCGCCCGGGCGGTCTGGTCCGACAGGCTCTTCACTTCGGACGCCACCACCGCAAAGCCCTTGCCGGCCTCGCCCGCGCGCGCGGCCTCGATCGTGGCGTTAAGCGCCAGGAGCTTGGTCTGGCCGGCGATGTCGTTGATCAGGGTGACGACGTTGCCGATCTTCTGAGCGGCTTCGGCCAGGGTCTGGATGGCCTCTGAGGTCTTGTCCGCCTCCACCACCGCGTGCTGCGAGATGCTGGAAGATTCGGCGACCTGACGGGCGATCTCGCTGATGGAGGCCGTCAGTTCCTCGCCAGCCGACGACACGGTCTGGACGTTGACCGAGGTGACCTCGGCGGCCGAGGCCACCGAGGCGGCCTGGCGCGTCGTCTCTTCGGCCGTGCGGGCCATGCCCTCGGCGGTGGCCCGCATCTCCGACGCGGCCGAGGCGACGATGGAGGAAATCTGCGTCACCCGCTCGGCGATCCGCTTCTGCTCGGTGATGTCGGTGGCGTATTTGACGACCTTGAAGGGTCTACCGTTGAGGTCGAGGATCGGGTTGTAGCTGGCCTGGATCCAGATCTCGCGACCGCCCGCGCCATAGCGCTTGTACTGTGCGGCGTCGTATTCGCCGCGACCCAGTTTCTCCCAGAACATCCGGTACTCCAGACTCTGGGCCACGGCCGGGTCAACGAACATGGAGTGATGGCGTCCAACGACCTCGTCAGCCCGATAGCCCACGGCCGCCAGAAAGTTGGCGTTCGCGGCCAGGATGTTGCCACCCATGTCGAACTCGATCACGGCCTGGGCCTTGTTGATCGCCGAGATCTGGCCCTCGAAATTCGCGGTGGCTAGTTTCTGCTCGGTGACGTCAGTTGCGAATTTGACCACCTTGATCGGCCGGCCAGCCTCATCGAAGATCGGGTTATAGCTGGCTTGGATCCAGATCTCGCGGCCATCGCGGGCGATCCGCTTGTACTGCCCGGCATCGAACTCCCCTCGACCCAGCTTTTCCCAGAAGCTTCGATATTCGTGGCTCGCGGCATAGGACGGCTCGACGAACATAGAGTGGTGCCGCCCCTGGATCTGATCGAGGGTGTACCCAAGCGCCCCGAGGAAATTGGTGTTGGCGGTCCGAATGGTGCCGTCCAACTCGAACTCGATGACAGCCTGTACCTTGTTGATGGCATCGAGGACGCCCTCGCGAGAGATAGCATCCTCCTCCTGAGAGGTCGCGTCGAAGGCGTCTTTGACTTTGCGGGCCAGTGCAGCTTGGGACATGGGTTCGATCCTGGGGGAGCGGCGGTCAGGCCGCCAGTTGTTGAGGGGGCGATAGGGTCAGAAAGCGTTCGACATTCAGAACCAGCATCAGCTCGCCTTCGAGCCGATACAGGCCGTCGCAGACCGCTCGCCATTCCGGCGACAAGGTGATGGGCGGCAGCTCCTGCTCGGCCGTGGCCAGCCACAAGACGTCGCCGACGTCGTCGACCTGGAGCGCGTAAAGCTCGCCCGATCGCTCCACGATGACGCTCATGTGGGACGCGCCCTCCTCGCGAGAGGGCATGCCCATGCGCTTGCGGATATCGATCGCGGTGACGATGCGGCCTCGCAGGTTGAGAGATCCGGCGACCTCGGGCGGAGCCAGAGGCACGATGTCGATGCGAACCGGCGCGATCACATCCTGCACCGACAGAACGGGTACCCCGAATGTTTCGTCGCCGACCTTGATAGAGACCAGGCCCTGGATCTGGGCGTCGTCGATGGCCGACATCAGGCGGCTCCCTTCATGGGCTCGAGGGTCTCGCTGACGGCGGCCAGGATGTCGTCGCCCTCGCCGCTGCGCACGAAGTCGGCAAGTCCCGTTGGCGTATCCAGGCGGTGGGCACCCAACCCCAGGAGGGGCGTCGCATGCCAATCTGTGGCGCGACCGAACACCTGCGCCATCTGGCGAGCATGAGGGCTCGACGGCGAGGTATCGGCAAGGATGAGATCGTAGAGGGCACCCTCATCGTGCAGCGCAAGTGCCTTCTGCGGGTCGGATGCAACCTCGACGGTGTATCCGGCCTGGGCCAGCAACGGGCCGAGAAGCAACTGGGTGAACGGGCTTCGATCCACCACCAGCAATCTCTTGGTGGGCGCGGCCGAGGTCACGGCGGCGGACTGGGGAGCAACCGAGGCCGTCGCGGCTGGATCGACGCCCAAGCCGACCTTGCGCCAATAGACCTCGACGTCGATCAGCTCCGTTGCCCGTCCGGCGACGATGATGCTCGCGGGCGCGTCCGCGACGGAGCCCTCGAGCTGGGGATGGAGAGGACCGTCGACAATGTCCACAATCTCGTCGACCAACAAACCCAGGCTCTGCTCGCCGCGCGAGAAGACCAGCAAGGGTCGGCGACCCTGGCCCTCGAACGCCACCGGATGACCTGTGGCGGAGATGATCGGCATCAGCGTCCCACGATACTGGACGACCGAGCGACCATCGACATGCTCGACGGATGCCCCTTCCAGTTCCTCGATCCTGGCGACCTGACCCAAGGGCGCGGCCTTGAGCGCCTCGCTGCCGGCACGGAACACCAGCAGCGGCTGGGTCAGTTCGACGACGGCCGCGACCTCGGCCTCGACCGCGTCGGTGCCGCCGACCAGATGCGAGGCCCCAGCCTCCAGCGACATTCCCTTGAAGTCGAGGATCATGATGACCGAGCCGTCGCCCAGGATCGTCGCTCCTGAATAGAGCTTGAGATGGCGCAAGATGGTCGCCACCGGCTTGACCACGATCTCCTCGGTGTCGAACACCCGGTCGACGATGACGCCGAAGGTGAAGGACCCGACCTTGGCCACGACGATGCAGGCGTCGCTGCGCGGTGTCTCCGGGCCCGACAGACCGAGCATGGTCTAAAGCGACACCAGTGGCAGAAGGCGGTCGCGCAGGCGCAGCACCGAGGCTCCGTTGATGTGCTCGATGCGACGACCCTCTGAGCCGTTGGCGCTGACCAGTTCTACGATACTGGCCTGGGGCATGGCGAACCGCTCGCCGCAGCTCTCGACGATCAGGGCCGACACGATGGACAGCGTCAGGGGAATGCGAATGATGAACCGGGTGCCCTGTCCCTCGACCGAGCTCAGCTCGATGACGCCGCCGATCTTTTCAATGTTGGTTCGGACCACATCCATGCCGACGCCGCGGCCGGACACCGACGTCACCTGTTCGGCGGTCGAAAAGCCCGGCAGGAAGATCAGCTGGCGTGCCTCGGCGTCCGTCATGGCGACGGCCTGGGTCGGCGAAATCAGGCCGTTGGCCAAGGCCTTGGCGCGAATACGTTCGGCAGGCAGGCCCCGGCCGTCGTCAGCCATCTCGACCACGATCGCCCCGCCTTCGTGCCGCGCCGACAGGCTGATGCGGCCTGCAGCGGGCTTGCCGGCCGCCAGCCGCTCCTGCGGGGTCTCCAGTCCATGATCCGCAGCGTTGCGGATCATATGGGTCAGAGGGTCCTTGATCAGCTCCAGGACCTGCCGGTCCAACTCGGTGTCCTGACCGGTGGTCGTCAGCTCGATCTGCTTGCCCAGATCGGTGGCGAGGTCGCGGACCAGTCGGGGCAGCTTGGCCCAGGCCCCGCTGATGGGCTGCATGCGCGTGGTCATCACGCCCTCCTGCAGCTCGGACGTCACCTGGTTGAGGCGATGGAGCGGTCCGGCGAACGGGCTCTCGGGCGCGCCTCTCAGGGTCTGGATCAGCTGATTCCGGATCAGAACCAGCTCCGAGACCATGGTCATCAGATTTTCGAGAACGTCGACGCTGACTCGAATGGTCTGGTTGACGGCTTCGGCCTCGGGCACGGGACGCGAAGTCGCCACAGGGGTCTGCGCCGCCACCGCCTCGGGCTCTGGTTCGGCCGGGAGGGATGCAGCTTCCGGCCCGGGCTCGGGCAGCACTTCCAGAGCCGCGGAAGGGTCCGCTTCAAGAGCGATCAGCGCCCGACGAACAGCTTCGGTGAAGCCTTGCACCTGCGCGTTCGAAAGCCTCGGGAACGTCTGGCTGAGCGCCAGGCCAAAACCTCCCCGCGAAGTGTTTCGGGCCTCGCCCACTAGCCCCTCGCGCAGAGCCGCCTGAAGTCCGTCGATATCCACGCCCGCGAAATGAGGACCGATATCGCCGTCGCCGACCATCTCCCCGATCGCGCATTCGCACGCGGCGTCCAGCGTCGCTTCGCCGCCGAGCCTTTCGAGCAGAGGCCGGGTCGGTGCCTGGTCCGCGCAGAGCGTGGCCGCCCCCGTCTCACCCGCAAAGATCGCATCCAGTCGAGCGATCAATGCGCCGTCGTCACCCTGCGGCTCCGTCCCGTTTGACGCGATACCGTCGATCACCAGTCGGACCACATCGACGGCTTGCAGGATTGCCGACACCGCATCGCCGCTGACGCCCAGGGTTCCGTCACGAAAGGCGCCCAGCACGTTCTCGGCGGCGTGCGCCACCGTCTGAAGCCGATGCAGGCCAAGGAAACCGCTGGTCCCCTTGATTGTATGAATCAACCTGAAGATGTCGCCGAGCAACGCAGGATCGTCCGGCGACTGCTCGAAACTCACGAGTTTGCTATCGAGAGCCTCGATGCCCTCTCGCGCTTCGGCGACAAAGTCCTGAATGACGTCGTCCACGGCCCCACCCCGACGGCACGCCGATTCGAGCGCTGATGTCCGTCTGGGCCAGCATTTCCTGAAATGGTTAACCGGAATTGAAGGACGCCGGCACCAAGCTTGACTATATTGCGTCCGGGGCCGGTTCGGCGATTTTCCTTAAGCAAGCGCTAACTATCGGCCCCATAGAAACGGTGCGACAATAAGCGCAGCCGGTGCGCACAGAAGCTGTGAACAAATGGCCGTCGACAAGTCAATAAACGTTCTGGTTGTGGACGACTACAAGTCGATGATCCGCATCGTCCGAGGCCTGTTGAATCAACTCGGTTTTCAGAACGTGGACGAGGCCCTGGACGGCCCGACGGCGTTGGCCCTGATCCGATCCAAGACCTATGGCCTGGTGCTGTCCGACTGGAACATGCAGCCGATGAGCGGACTGGAACTTCTCAAGGAAGTCCGGGCCGAGGAGCGGACCAAGACCCTGCCCTTCGTCATGGTCACAGCCGAAGCCAAGGCCGAAAATGTGGTCGCGGCCCGCCAGGCCGGGGTCAACAACTATGTCATCAAGCCCTTCACCCTGGCCGTGCTCAAACAAAAGCTCACTGCGGTTCTGGGCGAGATCTGACCATGGACACCGCTGCCCGCGCCGAGATCGAGGCGCTGAGAGCGTTCCTTGACGACGTTTGCGATCAGCTCATGACCCAGGCCGAGACCGGCCTGTCCCTGTTGGCCGCGACGCCTCCAGCCTCCAAGGCAGTCGAGGAGGTCTTTTCCGAGATCATGTCCCTGTGCGCCTTTCAGGACCTGGCAGGACAGCGGCTCAGTCGGCTGGCCGACCTGATCGCGGGGGGAACGATCGACACCCGATCAGACGCCGGCCTGTTGCACGGTCCGGCCGACGAAGGCGGTCTCGATCAGGCCGCCGCCGATGCCCTGTTCGATGACCGGTAAGCCCTTCAATCTGGCTGCGTGTCCATGAGCCTGCCATCGACACGTCTTGGCCTGAAGGATGTCGAACCGCTCATCGTGGACGACAACAGCCAGTCGCTGGAGGTCGTCACGGCGATCCTGATGGGGTTCGGCATCAACAAATCGACCAAATGCAGCTCCGTGGCGGAGGCGCGTGACATCCTGGCGACGAAGGTCTTCGACGTCGTCATCGTCGATTGCGAGATGCCTGACGAGGATGGCTTCGATCTGGTTCAGCACATCCGATCCAACCCGAACGCCGGAAACTTCACCGTGCCCATTCTGATGATGAGCGCCTCGACACCCCAGTCCAAGGTCGAGACCGCCCGGGACTTCGGGGCCAACTTCACCATCGCCAAACCCGTTTCACCGACCACCCTGCTGGAGCGAATGCTCTGGATCGCTCAGAGCAACAGGATGTTCATCTCCGATGCCGGCTACACCGGCCCGGACAGACGGTTTCATACCGTTCCCCTCGCAGACGGACTGTCGGAGCGCCGCAACGCGGACCTTGAGCTGACCGCGAAGCCCGAACGCGCGTTGTCTCAGGATGAGATCGACGGATTGTTCGCATGAGCCGTCGTTCACCCTCGATCGCGTTCGTGCCCCGCAATCGCCTGTCGAAAATCCTGTCCGGGATGGATCGCAAGGCCTTCGCCGAGCTCGTTCAGAACGCTGAGCATGAGGTCCAGCTGATCGCGCCGAAACTCGGAGAGAGCATCGGAGGCGACGTCCAGGCCCTTATCCGCCTCTGCCGTCAGGACGAGGCGAACATCTTTGGTCAATCCCGCGAAATCGGCTGGCTGGCGCTCCGCATCGTCGAAAGCGCCCGGCTGGCCGATCGACCCGAACTCGCCGAGGCCGCCGAGGGAGTCTGGGAGATGATCGAAGCCCTATCCGCACGGGGCGTCTGGCATACGGACGCGCTCAAGCTGCACGTCGAAGCGCTTCAAGTGCTCTCGGGCGACGAAAACGTAACGTTGGATCGACGCGAAACGATCACACAGGCGCTCCGCACCATGAGACAGACGATCGGGGCGCGCGACGCCGGTTGACGGCACCGGCCCAGCGCCGCTGGGGATCTCGCGACCCGGTCTCGCCGTTCAGTCCGCTGAACGGATGGTACGTCCTCTCGGGCTCGAACCGAGGACCCTCTGATTAAAAGTCAGATGCTCTAACCAACTGAGCTAAGGACGCGCATCGCGGTCGCGAGAACGGACTGGCCGTTTCGCGGTTGCGCCTTCTGGTTCATCACCGGTCCGGGGTCAAGCCCGGGATCGAAAAGGCAGGACGAATGAAACCATTGGCGGGGGTGCGCGTCGTCGAGTTCGACGGGCTGGGGCCGGTGACGCTGGCCGGGATGATACTGGCCGACCTGGGGGCCGAGATCCTGCGGCTGACCCGGGCGGACGGGGCCTCGGCCTTCGGCGACGTGGGCGGGGCCGTGCTGCATCGCGGACGGGCGGCGGTGCCCGTGGACCTGAAGTCACCCCAAGACCGCGCCGCCGTGCTGGACCTCATCACCCGCGCCGATGCGGTCATCGAGGGCTTTCGACCAGGCGTCATGGAGCGGCTGGGGCTCGGACCGGACGTCTGCCAGGCCGCGAACCCGCGTCTGGTGTTTGGCCGGGTGACCGGCTGGGGCCAGACCGGGCCGCTGGCGGACAGCGTCGGCCACGACATCAACTACATCGCGCTGACCGGCGCGCTCCACGCCATGGGCGAGCCAGACAGGCCGCCCCGGCCGCCCCTGAATCTGGTCGGCGACTACGGGGGTGGGGCCGTGATGCTGGTGACCGGTGTGCTGGCGGGTGTGGTCGAGGCGCGGCGGACGGGCCGGGGAAGCGTCGTGGACGCCGCCATGACCGACGGGACCTCGCTGCTTTCCAGCCTGTTCCACGCGCTGGGGGCCAGCGGCCTGTGGTCGGAGGAGCGAGGGTCCAACCTGCTGGACGGCGGCGCGCCCTTCTACCGATGCTATGCCTGTGCGGACGGGCGGTTTGTGGCGGTCGGGGCTCTCGAGCCGCGCTTCTACGCCGCCCTGCTGACCGGGCTGGAGATCGACCCGGGCGAGGCCCCGCAGTTCCCGCCCAGCGGTTGGCCCGCGTTGCACCGGAGGTTCGAGGCGGCCTTCGCACAGCGGTCGCGCGGCGAATGGGACGACCATTTCCGGGGCACGGAGGCCTGCGTCACGCCGGTGCTCAGCTTCGCCGAGGCGAGTCGACACCCGCACAATGCCGCCCGCTCGACGCTGGCGGGCGATCCGGTCCAGCCGTCGCCTGCGCCGCGATTCAACGCCGCCCTCGGCGTGCCGGGCCCGTCAACGATGATGAACCTCAAGGTCGCCTCGACCCTCTGGCGTTAGGCGACGGCCTGCTCGATTTGCGGGGACCCGGGCTCGGCACAGGCCTCGGCCAGGGTTGCCGCCAGCAGCGCCGGATCGATCGGCTTCGTCAGGAAGGCGTGGACTCCCGCCGCGTCCCAGGCCGCCCGATGCACGTCCATCGCGTTGGCCGTCAGGGCGATCACCGGCGTCCGACGGTTCAGCCCCTCCGTCCGGATCCGCGAGGTCGCCGTCAGGCCATCCATGACGGGCATCTGCATGTCCATCAGGATGGCGTCGAAGACCTGGGTCATGGCGGCCTCGACCGCCTCGGCCCCGTTCTCGACCAGCACCAGGGTGCAGCCGTGGGGTTCCAGCAGCAGCGACAGGATGCGACGGTTCACGGCGTGGTCGTCGGCCGCCAGGATCAGACGTCCGCTCAGGCTGGTTTCGTCGACGGCGATCCGACGCGGTGCCGGGACCGACTTGACGATCGACTTGACCGGCAGGCTCAGGGTGAACACCGACCCCTCGCCCACCCGGCTTTCGGCCGTCAGCCGGCCGCCCATGATCTCGGCCAGGCGGCGGCTGATGGCCAGGCCGAGGCCGGTCCCACCGTATTTGCGGGTCGTGCCGACGTCGGCCTGTTCGAAGCTGTCGAAGATGCCCGCGAGCCGCTCCGGCGCGATGCCGCAGCCAGTGTCGGCGACCGAGACGATAAGGCGACTGTCGGCCTCGCGCCAGTCGACGGAGACGGTGATCGTGCCGTCCTCCGTGAACTTCACGGCGTTGGACAGGAGGTTGAACAGCATCTGCTGGAACCTCAAGGGATCGGTGCGGATGCCGTCCGGCACGGCAGGCGCGATCTCGATCATCAACCGGACGCCGTTGGCCTCGGCCTTGGGCTGCCACAGCCGACCCAGCGACGTCAGCTTGTCGCGCAGGTCCATGTCGGAGGCCTCGAGCTGCATTTTGCCGGCCTCGATCTTGGACAGGTCGAGCACATCGTTCAGCAGGCCGACCAGAACGTCGCCCGCATCCAGCAGCATCGAGACATGCTCCCGCTGCTCGCGGTCCAGTCGGGTCCGGCGCAGCAGGTTGGCGGCAGAGATCACGGCGTTCATGGGCGTGCGGATCTCGTGGCTGATGACCGCGAGGAAGTCGGACTTGGCCGCGCTGGCGACCTCGGCCTTGGCGCGCTGGGCCTGAGCCTCGTCATTGGCGGCCTGCAAGGCCTTGGTCGTCGACGAGCTTTGCCGGACTGCGACCACGAGGTGCATCATGTAAAGCACCCCGCCGATGGCGATCAGCAGGTCTTCCGGACGTCTCGCGACGACAGCCTCGAGGATGGGCAGGCCCAGGAAATAGAGACTGTGCGGGATGACGGCCGAGAACAGCAACGGCCGCGTGTGATGCATGTGCAGGCTGACATGCAACAGGCCCCCGGCGACCTGGACCATGGCGAACAACCGACCTGCCTCGCCGCCGGCGTTCCACAGGTAGGCGGCGATGCTGGAATAGACGACGACATTGAGCGCCGCTGTGGCACACAGGGCGATCTTGTAGACCGGCGAAGGCTCGAGATCCGGACGACGGCGAAGCGGTCGAAAGGCGAGCCAGTCGAGCAACTGGGTCGCCAACACGGTGCCCAGCCAGACCGCCGGCCAGTAGCCCTTGGTCAGGAACCAGGCGGTCAGGGCGATGAACGCCGCCATGCCGATCCGCGTCTTCAGCTCGCGAAACCGGACCTGGGCGATCATGGCCCACCCGTTGGTCGATGTATCGATGACCCCACCCATGCCAGACCCTTGCCCGAAGAGTGCAAAGGAAGGGTTGAAGCCTGCCCAAACCCCGTGACGCCGGCACGCGGCCGGGGTATGGAACGAGCCATCGAACGGCGCGTTTCAGCGCGGCCAAGGGGGAGGGTTGCACAGATGAAGTCTCTGATTCCGCTAACGGGTTTGGTTCTCGTCCTGACGCTGTCGGCCTGCGAAGAGCCGGTCTCGCGCGATGCGGAGATGGCCCCGCCGGTCGAGGTGCCCATTGCGTCCGCGGCCGAGGATGCCGGAGTGCCCGCGGCGGACGCCACGGCCCCGACAGATCAGCCGCCCTTGCCCACCGACGGCAGCCTGCCGCCCGCCAACCCGTCTTCGGAAGAATCGGTCCAGCCTGAAAGCGAGACCCTGTTCTACTGACCGGCGCCTCACGGCGGTCGCGTTTGACTGTTTTCGGGGGATCGGTGTCGGCCCGCCTGCCGACGGTCAGTTCCACCCAAGGCGTCCGTTTGTCCTTCCGCCCCCGCAGTTCGCTCGCCACCGCCGCCGTCGTCGCGACGATCGTCGGGCTGATTTCGAGCGAGGCCCGGGCGGATCCCCGGGCACAGCTTCGAGGCGAACTTCCCGGCGACCTGCGCGCTCAGATCCAGCAGGCGATCGGCGAGACGGACGGGCCTCCGACAAACCGCTTCGAAGCCCGTAGGCGCGCGCGTGCCGCTCTGGAGTCCGCAGAGGCGCTGCTGAGGTCGGAAGGCTACTACCAGCCGGTCCTGGAGGACATCGTCGAGGGCGACGAGGCCCCTGTCGCCATCGTGTCCATCGACCCTGGCCGACGATTCGTCCTCGCCGAACCCACGGTCCAGTGGTCGAGTCCCGAGCCGGCACCGGAAGTCATCGAGACCGCCCGCGCCGAGACCGCCCTGCTGCCGGGCGGACCGGGCCGGGCCGTCGAGGTCGTGGCCGCCGAGGGTCGGATCATCGCCAGTCTGACGCGCCAGGGCTATCCGGACGCGGCGGTCCAGCCGCGCCGGGTCGTCGTCGATCATGCCGCCTTCACGGTTGCCCCGACCTACCGGATCGCCTCGGGACCGCTGGTCCGCCTGGACGGCGTGCGGGTCGAAACCGCCGGACCGACCAACCCGGACTGGGTCGCTGGTCTGGCACCCTGGCGGGAAGGCGACCGCTATGACCCCGAACAAGTTGCGGAACTAGAGCGGCGGCTGCTGGAGACCGGCGTCTACGACGGCGTCGGCGTCGCCCTGACGGCGGCGGATCAGGCCACGCCGACCGGCACACGGCCGGTGATGGTCACCCTGACCGATCGACCGCGCCGCATTCTGGAGGCCGGCGCGACCTTTTCGACAGCAGACGGATCGGGCGTCGAGGGTCTGTGGACCTGGTACAACCGCTTCGGTCGCGCCGACACTCTGAGGTTTCAGGCGCGGCTAGCCGATATCGACAGCCGCATCGGAGCGGACCTGTCCCTGCCCCACTGGCGCAGGCCTGGTCAGACGCTGGCCTTGTCGGCGGCAGTGGTCAACGAGGACACAGACGCCTACCGGCGGACGGCCGGGGTTCTCGCCGCGGATATCCGTCAGCGGATCGGCAAGATTTCATGGTTCAGCTACGGCGTCGGACTGGATGCGGGCCGTTATGACGAAAACCGGTTCGACCCGGTGACCCAGGCCCCCCTGTCGATCAGCCGGGACCTGGCGCTCTTGACCGCGCGGGGCTCGGCCTACCTCGACCAGTCGGACGACCCGCTCAATCCAACGACGGGCTGGCGCGTCTCGCTGAACGTCCAGCCGACGGCAGTGACGGGCGAGGACAGCATCCTGTTCCTGCGGACCGAGGCTCAACTGACCGCATACCGGCCTCTTCAGGCTGGGGCGAAGACCGTCGCAGCGGGTCGCATCCGTCTGGGCTCCATCGTCGGCGGCGACGAACTGACCATCCCGGCGGACCGACTGTTCTACTCCGGCGGCGGCGGGTCGGTCCGGGGCTTCGAGTATCAGGGCGTGGCCCCCCGCCTGCCCGACAATACACCCCGTGGCGGCCTGTCCCTGTTTGAGGTCTCGGCCGAGATCCGGCGCGACCTCGGGCGAAATTTCGGCGTCGTCGGGTTCGTCGACGCCGGGTCGGTCGGGTTCGCGGAGACGCCGGACTTCTCCAACCTGCGGTACGCGGTCGGCATCGGCGCGCGCTACAATCTGTCGTTCGGTCCGATCCGAGCCGACATCGCCTTCCCGCTGGACAAGCGCGAGGGTGACGCCGACTTCCAGATCTACGTCAGCATCGGTCAGGCGTTTTGACCGACGAGGCGGAAACACCCGAGCCGGTGAAGGCCGAAAAGCGTCGCCGCACGCGGCTGCAGGCGCTGGCCTTCTTCGGCGGGATCGCGGTGGTGGGCTTGATCGCCCTCGCCCTGATCCTCGCCGTCGGCGGGCGGATGTATCTGGTCTCAGGCCCGGGCCGTGACCTGGTCACTAGCTTCGTCACCGGTCAGAAGATCGGTCGCTACGGCCGGATCAATGTCGAGGGCTTGTCGGGCGATCTGTTCGACGACTTCACCATCCGTCGCGTGACGGTGACGGATGCGCAGGGTGTCTGGCTGGAGGCCGATGAGGTCCGGGTCGACTGGTCCTACTGGCCGCTGGTCAGCCGCAGGTTCCACGCCACCGAGATCACCGCCGGTCGGGTCAGACTGTTGCGCCGCCCGGAGGTCGAGCCGCCGGACGGTCGCCCGTCCCGCCCCCTGCCGCTCGATATCGACATCGACAGCCTGCGCGCCGATGTCGAACTGCTGGAAGGGTTCTCCCAAGAGTACGGCCGCTGGCGGCTGACCGGCGACGCGAACATCCCGCGCCGGGGCGACAAGACGGCCAGGATCGGAGCCTACAGCCTTAACCGCCCCGGCGACTTCCTGCGTGTCTCGGCGACGCTGGGGGCGGGGCCTGAAGACCTGCGGTTGATCCTGCGCGCCAGCGAGGCCCAGGGCGGGCCTCTGGCCGGATCGCTGGGCTATTCGCCCGACCAGCCCTTCTTCGCTTCGGCCGTCGTGAATGGAGAGATCGTCAACGCCACGGTCCGGACGGGCACGTTCACGCCGGTGACGGTGCGCGGTCGCTACGGCGCGGCGGGCTCCCGCATCTCGGGCTATTTCGACTTCAGCGGGTCCGATCTGCTGGACCCCTTCGTGCGACGTGTCGGACGCACGGCGCGCTTCGGTTTCGCCTCCGTGCCCGACACGCAGGATGAGGGTGTCCACGGGATGGCCTGGCGGCTGATTGCCGACAATCTGGAATCCAGCGCACGGGGCCGGGTGAGCCTGTCGGACCGCAGCGTGCCCGACGGCATCGCACTGTCGGTTTCCACGCGCTCCCTGACCCGGCTGGTCGGCTCCGACACCGGCGGGGCGGCCCGCTACGAGGCGACCTTCACCGGTGACGCAGCCCGATGGACACTGGACGGCTCCGCGCGGCTGGAGCGGCCGAACCTAGCCAGCTATGCGGCGAACACGATCGCCGGGCCGCTCGACATCGCGGCGGACGGCGGTCGCTACGCCATCTCCGGCGACCTGACGGCGGCGGGGGGGCGCAGCGCGGGGATCGTCGGAACCCTGCTCGGGGCCTCGCCGCGCGTGCGGTTCGAGGCGGCGAGGCTGACCGATGGCGCGTTGCTGCTGGAAAGCATCGACGCGCGAGGTCAGGCCCTGACCCTGAGCGGATCGGGCGGACGCAACCTCCTGGGCGGTCTGGGCTTCCGGGGTCGGGCCGAGATCACCGATGTGCGCCGCATCCGCCCGGGCGCGCGCGGAGCGTTCGGGGGACCGATCACGGCCACGTCGGCAAGGTCCGGGGCCCCCTGGACCGTGACCTTCGACGGACGAGGCGCACGGCTGGCGACCGGCATGGCCGAGCTGGACCGGTTGCTGGGGGCAACGCCGCGACTGCAACTCGCGGGCAATCTGAGTGGGAGCCAGATCGCGGTCGAGCGGGCCTTGCTGACCGGCGCGGCGGGAACAGCATCGGCACGCGGCCTGATCGAACCCCAGGGGCGTCTCCGTCTCGCCCTGGACTGGAACGCGCGCGGACCCTTCGGCGTGGGGCCGGTCGCCATCGACGGTGCCATGACCGGTAACGGGGCCCTGACCGGCACCCTCGCCCAGCCCCGCGCCGATCTGACAGCCAACTTCGGGCGCATCGCCGCCGGACCGCTGACCCTGACCGACGCCGATCTGACGCTCAGCTTCCGACGCGGAGCCGATGCCTCGGACGGGCGGGTCGTCATGACGGCCGGATCGAACTATGGCCCGGCGCAGGCATCTGGGAGTTTCTTCCTCGGCGGAAATCGGATCCGGTTGTCGGACGTCGATCTGAACGCCGGCGGCGTGACCGCCCGGGGGTCGATCGCCCTCGCCAACAATACCCCCTCCAACGCCGACGTGACGTTCACCGCCCGGCCGGGCGCCTTCCTGGCCTCCGGCACGGCCAACGGCCGTATCCGCCTGACCGATGGCGCGGGATCGGAGACGGCAGTTCTTGATGTCACCGGTCGCAACGTCCGCTTGGCCAATTCCAGCTGGACGATCCGGACGCTGGACCTGAACGGGCGAGGAACGCTCGATCGCCTGCCCTTCACCGTCGTGGCGGACGTCGGCGGAGCCACGCCGGTCGCGTTCGACGGGTCGGGCGTCTATTCGCGCCAGGGCGAAGCCCAGAGCGTGACGCTCAATGGCTCGGGGCGCGTCCGAGAGGTTGCCTTCTCGACGCGCAATCCGGCGGTCATCGCCCTGGCCGGAGATGGCCGGGTCGCGCGGCTTGATCTGTCGATCGGCGGCGGCGTGCTGCTGGGCGAATTGCGCCAGGATTCGGATGCGGCCGTGATCCAGGCCGACCTGACAAGCGTTGAGCTGGGGTCCATCGCGCCAGACCTGCGCGGCCAGGTCACCGGGCGGGTTTCGCTGCGTGGATCAGGCGATGATCTGTCCGGCTCGGCCAATGTGCGCCTTGCCCAGTTGCGCAGCACCGACGCCCCGCGTGGCTTGTCGGTCGATGGGGCCGTTACCGCCACCCTGGTCAACAACACACTGCGGATCCAGGCCAATGCGTCCGGCACCGATGCGGTGACCGCCACGGCCGACGTGACCCTGCCGGTCGAGGCCTCGGCTGCGCCACTCCGGCTTGCCTTCGTCCGGACCCGGCCGATGTCGGGCGAGGTCGAGGTTGATGGACAGATCCAGCCGATTTGGGACGTCTTCTTCGGCGGCGAGCGATCGCTGGCGGGCCAGGTCGACGGCCGCGCCGCCTTGGGCGGGACGCTGGCGGCACCGCTGATCAACGGCCAGCTGGCGCTGGCCGACGGCCGCTTCCGCGACAACGGCTCGGGTCTGGTGCTGGACGACATGACACTGGCCGCGCGGTTCGACGACGCCACGGCCCTGATCCAGACCTTCACCGCGACGGATGGCAGCGGCGGTACGGTGGCGGGGGACGGCCGGATCGGCCTGCGCCAGGGCTCCGGCTCCAGCTTCGAACTGGCCCTGACCCGGTTTCGGATCATCGACAACGACATCGCGGAGGCCCGAGCGTCCGGTCCCCTGACGGTGGTCCGCGCCGCAGACGGCAATGTCACTCTCTCCGGCGAGATCAACGTCGACGAGGCGCGGATCGAGGCCAACCCGCCGGGATCCAGCGGCATCGTCCGCATGGATGTGGTCGAGATCAATCGCCCCGGCGGCGATCCCGTCGAAGAGGACGACGCGACCGCGTCCCGGGGTCCGCAGATCGGTCTCGACATCCAGCTTCGCTCTCGCGGGGGGGAGGTCAGCGTGGAAGGACGCGGCCTGAACGTCCTGCTCAACGTCAATGCCCGGGTTCGGGGAACCGTCAACCAGCCCGTTCTGACCGGCACGGCGAACATCGTGCGCGGCGACTATGACTTCGCAGGCAAGCGGTTCGTCTTCGACGACCGGGGTTCCGTCTCGCTCTCGACCAATCCGGAACTCATCCGCCTGAACCTGACGGCCGTGCGCGACGATCCGGCTCTGACCGCAACCATCCGCGTGACCGGCACGGCGGCCCGGCCCGAGATCGAGCTGACCTCGACCCCCGCCCTGCCCCAGGACGAGATCCTGTCCCAGGTCCTGTTCGGGCGCTCGGCGTCGCAGCTGTCGCCATTCGAAGCGGCTCAGCTGGCGGCGGGTGTCGCATCGTTGGCGGGGGGCGGCGGCTTCGACGTGATCGGCAATCTGAGAGAGCTGGCGGGTCTGGACCGGCTGTCATTCGGCGGAGAGGCCTCGGCCCTGACGGTCGCTGGCGGGCGCTACATCACCGACGACGTCTATCTGGAGATCATCGGTGGCGGCGAAGGCGGAGCGGCGGTCAATGTCGAGTGGCAGGTGCGTCGCAACCTGGCCATCAGTTCCCGGTTCGGCGGCGAGGGCGACGCGACATTGTCTATCCGCTGGCGGCGTCAGTCCCGCGTCCCCGGCACGGGTCGTCAGGACCGGCGACCCAATGCCGAGGCTGCGGCGTCCGACTAGCGCGCCGCGTCCATCTGCAGCTTGTCCAGCGCGTTGATGCCCCTCAGTCCGGCGACGTGCAGAATGACCTGAACCACCATCACCGCCAGCGAGACGGCGATCTGCCAGGTCGGGATCGTGGGCATGTTCGGAACGGAACTGGCCAGCAGAGGCGTGGCCGCCGTCGACAGGATGCCGTAGGCGAGCAGCACCAGAAACAGGATGGCGATCCACTTGCCGGGATTGCGCCATTGAACGATGGCGAAGATCAGCTGGATCACCGCGAGGCCGCCGCTGAGATAGATCGCGAACTGCGCCCCCATGGCCGCGGCTTCGGCATTGACGTCGCTGCCGGCGGCCGAAGCGACCGCGTCCTGCATCGCCGCGGGATTGGCCAGGGACCATGCGATACTGACGCCCGCCGCGATCACGCCGATGAAGATCGAGATCGCGCTCGCCTTGGCGGCCGCTTCGGCCTCGGCTTCGGTCCGGATCGGAGCCGTCGGGTTCATGCCGGTGATCACGCTGGCCATTCGTATCCTCCTCAAAATGACAATGACCCTTTACATGACAAGGACGCCTTACACAAGGGAGCGCCCGGTCCTGCTCGGGGTTCACCTTTGCCGCGGCGCGGGCTAGAAGCGGGTCATGCGGATTCTTGAACAGGATCATGCCGCCCTCGACCTGGTCGGGCGGGGGGGCGCGGTCCTTGTCGACCGCGCGGTCGCGTGGGCGAACGTCAACTCCGGCAGCGACCATGCCGAGGGGCTCGAAACGACGCTGTCCCTGCTCGAGGCCGAGGCCCGCCGAATGCCCGCAGAGGTAACGCGCGTTCCAACGCAAGGGTTCTCGACCGTCGCCGACGATGGTGCCCTGATGCCCCAGGCGCGAGCCGACGCGCTGCGGATCACCGCGCGGCCGGATGCGCCGATCCAGGTCGTCCTGACGGGGCATTACGACACCGTTTATCCGGCTGACAGCGCCTTCCAAACCGTCATGCCGCGCCCTGACGGCGCGCTCAACGGGCCCGGCATCGCCGACATGAAGGGCGGCATCTCAGTCCTGCTCGGCGCGCTGGATGCCTTCGAGACCCATCCCGAACGGGAGCGCGTCGGCTGGACCGTTCTGCTATCGCCGGACGAGGAGATCGGCTCGCCCGCCTCGGCTCCCCTGCTGGCCGAGCTCGGCGCGCGCGGCCATGTCGGCATGACCTATGAGCCGGCGTTGGCCGACGGGACCCTGGCCGGGGCCAGGAAGGGCAGCGGCAACTTTCACTTGGTCGTGACGGGCAAGGCGGCCCACGCCGGCCGCGCCTTTGACGAAGGCAGGAACGCCGTCGCCGGGGCCGCGCTGCTTGCAGCGTCCCTGCACGCCCTGAACGGCCGGCGCGAGGGCGTCACCGTGAACGTCGCACGCATCTCGGGTGGAGGCGCGCTGAACGTCGTGGCCGACAACGCTGTGGTTCGCTTCAACGTGCGCGTTCCCGATCTGGACGCCGCCGACTGGATCACGGCGGCCATCGCCCAGATCGCGGCCTCGCCTCCGTTCGAAGGGTTGACGCTGGACCTCCACGGCGGTTTCACCCGCCCGCCAAAACCGATGGATGCGGCCCAGACCGCTCTGTTCGAAGCTGTGCGCGAAACGGGGGCCCTGCTGGGCCAGACCATCGCCTGGTCGCCGTCCGGCGGCGTGTGCGAGGGCAACAACCTCCACGCGGCGGGCCTGCCCAACATCGACACTCTCGGTGTGCGAGGCGGCCTGATCCATTCACCGCAGGAGTTCGCCTGGCCCGACAGCTTCGTCGAGCGGGCCCAGTTGTCGCTGCTGATGCTCTGCAAGATCGCCTCGGGCGAGATCGATGCGCTCGCCCTGAAGCGCCTCCGCCTGGAGACGCTCTGATGCTCGTCATCCGCCCCGCCGGTCCGTCGGACCTGGATCATCTGCTGGAGCTGGCGATCCTGTCGGGGCCGGGTTTCACCAGCCTGCCCGAAGATCCGGACCAGCTGGTCGAGCGGCTTGACGTCAGCCGCGACAGTTTCGCCGGGACGCTGGATCCCAAGGCCCGCTGGTACACGCTGATGATGGAGGAGACCGACACCGGCGACGTCGACGGCATCGCCTCGGTCAAGGCGGCAGTCGGGCTGAACCGGCCGTTCTTTTCGTTTCGGCTGGCCAATCAGGCGGCGGCCTCTCCGTCTTTGGACATCCGGATGGACCACCAGACGCTGCAGCTGGTCAACGAATGCACCGGCTGGACGGAGGTCGGATCGCTGTTCCTGAAGGCGGACCGTCGAAAGGGCGGCGCGGGCCGCTTGCTCAGCCAGTCGCGCTACATGCTGATCGGGGCCGAGCCCGAGCTGTTCGGCGAGACTGTGCTGGCCGAGCTGCGCGGCGTGTTCACCCCCGACGGAGCCTGCCCGTTCTGGGATCATGTGGCGCACAAGTTCTTTCCGATGGAGTTCGATCAGGCCGACATGATGACCGGCTCGACCGACAAGCAGTTCATCATCGACCTGGCTCCACGCCATCCGATCTATGTCGACCTGCTGCCCGAACCCGCGCGCGCGGTGATAGGCAAGGTGCATCCGCAGGGGGTCGCGGCGATGGCGCTGCTGGAAAGCGAAGGCTTCCGCCCCAATGGACTGGTCGACATCTTCGACGCCGGCCCGACCGTCACCTGCCAGCGCGATCACATCCGCACCGTCCGCGACGCGCGGCGGCTGGCCGTCAGGGTCACCGAGGACGTGGACGCCGAACTGCCCGCCCTGATTTCGACCGACAGCGTCTCCGCCTTCCGCGCGGTCCGGGCCAAGGCCCAGATCGAAGGCGAAACCGTGCGCCTGACCGCAGAGGTCGCAGCTGCGCTCCGGCTCGGCGACGGCGACGTCGCGCGGGTGAAATCGTGAGACCGAGATGACCGACGGCAAACTGTACATCGATGGCCGGTGGACCGAAGGGCGGGGCGACGGCTTCGCCTCCTTCGATCCGGCGACCGAAACACCGGTCTGGCGCGGCAATGAGGCCTCGACCGAACAGGTCAGAGCGGCCGTTGCCGCAGCCCGCGCCGCCTTCCCCGACTGGGCGGACCGGCCGCGCGACGAACGGATCGCGGCGATGAAACGATATCAGGCCGCGCTCAAGGCCCGCGCCCCCGCCTTCGCCGAGGCCATCAGCCGCGAGACCGGCAAGGCCCTGTGGGAGACCACCGCCGAGCTGGGCGCCATGGCGGGCAAGGTCGACATCTCCATCCGCGCCTATGACGAGCGCACCGGCGAGCGGACCAGCGACACCGCATTCGGCCACGCCACACTGCGCCATCGCCCGCACGGCGTGGCGGCGGTGCTGGGGCCGTTCAACTTTCCCGGTCATCTGCCCAACGGCCACATCGTCCCCGCCCTGCTGGCCGGCGACACAGTCGTGTTCAAGCCCTCGGAGGAGACGCCGCACGCCGGCCAACTGATCGCCGAATGCCTGGCCGAGGCCGACCTCCCCGCCGGGGTGTTCAACCTGGTTCAGGGGGGGCGAGACGTCGGCGCAGCCCTGCTGGACCAGCCCATCGACGCCCTGATGTTCACCGGCTCGGGCGCAGCCGGGGCGCATTTCCGTCGCAAGTTCGCCGACGATCCGCATGTGATCCTGGCGCTGGAGCTGGGTGGCAACAATCCGCTCGTGATCTGGAACGCCGCCGACGCCGAGGCCGTGGCGGGCATCGTGGTCCAGTCCGCCTTCGTCACCACCGGCCAGCGGTGCAGCTGCGCTCGCCGGCTGATCGTGCCGGAAGGCCCGACAGGCGAGGCCGTGATCGAGGCCGTCAACAGCCTGGTCGATCGGTTGATTTTCGCCCCCTGGGACTCGAACCCCGAACCCTATGGCGGCCCCCTGATCTCCAAGCGCGCGGCTGAGCAGGCGCTGGGCGCGCTCCAGCAGCGAATCGGCATGGGCGCGAAGGTGATCCGCGCGTCAGGCCCGGTCGACAACCTGCCCGGCGCCTTCGTGAGGCCCGCGATCCTCGACGTGACCGGCGTCGATGTGCCGGATGAGGAGATGTTCGCCCCCTTCCTGTCGGTCACCCGCGTCGCCTCGTTCGAGCACGCCATCGCCGCCGCCAATGCGACCCGATACGGCCTGTCTGCCGGGCTGGTCTCCGACGACCCGGCGAACTGGGACCGCTTCATCCGCCGCATCCGAGCGGGTGTCGTCAACTTCAATCGCCCGACGACCGGTGCCGCGGGGGACATGCCGTTCGGTGGCCTGGGCGCCAGCGGCAACCACCGGCCCAGCGCCTACTACGCCGCCGACTACTGCGCCTATCCGGTGGCGAGTTTCGAGGCCGGAACAGTGCGGAACATCGAGGGCGAGATAAAGGGGCTGCGGGGGTGATCAATTGGCAAGGTGCGCCAACCCTATCGGAACGGTTCGCCCCTCTGATCGACGTGCTTTGGCGAGCCTTTGCCTTCGCGACCATCATGTTTCTCACGGTTGGTGTCTTTAACGTCGTTTCGTTCGCGATCTGGCAGGAGAACGCCGAGATCGTGCTGTATCCTTTGTTCGCTTTCTGGCTTTGCGCAGCAGTCATGGCGTTTCAGTGCGTCATGAGCGCATGGCCTGAAGCCCGTCTTCGGCTCGGACTTAAGGTGACCTTGGCATTCGCCCTGATGGCTCCCCTGGTCTGGATATCGCTCGTCCATTGGCAATGGCCGGTACTGAGAGGCCAAGCTCTGCTCGCCCAAACCGTCGGAGACTCTTTTCGATGACCGCCCTCGAGGCCAACGCCGATGGCCTGATCGGGCCGACGCACTCCTATGCCGGTCTCAGCCCCGGCAACCTCGCCTCCAGCCTGAACAAGGGCGAGGCGTCGAACCCGCGCGCGGCGGTGCTGCAGGGGCTCGACAAGATGAAGCGGCTGGCGGACCTGGGTCTGCCCCAGTTCGTCCTGCCTCCGCACGAGCGGCCGAACGTCCCCTTCCTGCGCAGCCTCGGTTTCACCGGCTCAGATGCGGCCGTGCTGGAACGCGCCTGGAAGGACGCGCCCAGCTTCGCCGCCGCAGCCTGCTCGGCCAGCCCGATGTGGGCCGCCAACGCCGCGACCGTGACGCCCAGCGCCGACTCAGCCGACGGCCGCCTCCATTTCACGCCAGCGAACCTGGTGACCAATCTGCACCGCAGCCTGGAGCACGAGCAAACGAAGCGGTCGCTGGATGCTTTATTCCCCGACTCGGCCCGGTATGCCGTCCACGATGCCCTGTCGCCAGTCGCGCACCTCGCTGACGAGGGTGCCGCCAACCACGTCCGGCTGTGCGCCGACCACGGATCGCCGGGCGTCAATCTGCTGGTCTGGGGCCGCGACGCCTTCGAGGCCTGGGACGGCCCCTTCCCCGCCCGCCAGACGCGGCAGGCCAGCGAGGCCATCGCCCGCCGCCACGGTGCCTCGGGCGCAGTCCTCGCCCAGCAATCCCGCGCCGCCATCGCAGGCGGCACCTTCCACAACGACGTGGTCTGCGTCGGAGCGCTGCAGACTCTGTTCCACCACGACCTCGCCTTCGAGGACACCGCCGCGACCCACGCCGCCATCCGCGCGTCGGCGGACGGCTTCGAGCCGATCTTCGTGGAGGTGTCCTCCGGCGAGCTGCCGTTGGCCGACGCCATCTCCAGCTATCTCTTCAACTCCATGCTGGTCAGTCTGCCGGGCGAGGACCGCCTGACCCTGATCTGCCCGACCGAGACGCGCGACAACCCGCGCAGTCATGCCGTGGCGCAAGGTCTCGTCGCCTCCAACGGCCCCATCGGCCGGGTCGAGTACGTCGATGTGCGCCAATCGATGCGAAACGGAGGCGGTCCGGCGTGCCTGCGCTTGCGCGTCGTCCTGACCGAGGCGGAGCTGGCGTCCACCAACCCGGCCATGCGCCTGACCGACGCGCTCCACGCCCGCCTGTCGGCCTGGGGCGAGCGTCACTACCGCGACCGCCTGACGCCCGCCGATCTCGCCGATCCCACACTGATCGACGAAAGCCGGGCGGCGCTGGACGCGTTGACCGGCTTGATCGGCCTGGGCTCCGGCTTCTATCCCTTCCAGCGGACCTGACCGGACGCCGCCGATGCCACAGAACCCTTTCCTGATCGTCGGCGGCGTGCTCAGCGCGGCGGCGGCGTTGCTGCATCTGGCCGTGATCGCCGGGGGGGCGGACTGGTATCGCTTCTTCGGCGCGGGCGAAGGCATGGCGCGGATGGCCGAGCGGGGCTCGCTGTATCCGACGGTCCTGACGATCGGCATCGCGAGCGTTCTCGCCGTCTGGTCGGCCTATGCCTTCGCCGGGGCCGGGCTGATCCCGCGCCTGCCTCTGATGCGGACGGCCCTGGTGCTGATCTCGGCGATCTATCTGCTGCGTGGGCTGGTGCTGGTCCCGGCCTATATCGTCAATCCGGGCGGCGTCCTGCCGTTCATCTTGTGGAGTTCGCTGATCGTCCTCGTCTACGGCATCGCCTATGCGGTCGGGACATGGATCGCCTGGCCCGGCCTGTCCGCACGATGAGCCTGACGCACCGGCTGGCGACCGAAGCCGATCTGCCCGCCCTGCACGCCCTGATGGACGCCGCCATCGCCGGGCCGCTGTCGGCCTTCCTGACGCCCGCGCAGGTCGAGGCCAGCCGGATGATCATGGGTGTCGACAGCCAGCTGATCGCAGACCGGACCTATTTTCTGATCGAGGTCGATGGCGTCGCGGCCGGGTGCGGAGGATGGAGCTGGCGGATAACAACCTATGGCGGCGACCATACGCCGGGCCGCCAGCCCGCGCTGCTGACGCCCGGCGTCGACGCGGCCCGGGTGCGGGCCATGTACACCCATCCCGTCTTCCTCCGGCGCGGCATCGGCCGGATGATCCTGGGTCTGTGCGAAGGCGCAGCCCGGGCTGAGGGCTATGACCGGGTCGAGCTGGTCGCCACGATGGGGGGAGAGCCGCTGTATCTCGCAGCAGCCTATGTCGAGATCGAGCGGTTCGAGGACGACCGGGGCGGCGTGCCCGTGCCCCTCGTGCGGATGGGCAAGTTGCTGATCGCCTGATAGCCAAGGGGCATGACCGACACGTCCCTGCCCATGACCCCCGCGCGCCGCCTGAAGAACATCGTGGGCGGCTCGGCGGGCAATCTGGTCGAGTGGTTCGACTGGTTCGCCTATGCGGCCTTCACTGTCTATTTCGCGCCGGTCTTCTTTCCCGAAGGGTCGTCGACGGCCCAACTGCTGTCCGTCGCCGCCATCTTCGCCGTGGGCTTCCTGATGCGTCCGGTCGGGGCCTGGGTCATGGGGGTCTATTCCGACCGCAAGGGCCGGAAGGCCGGGTTGACCCTGTCGGTCAGCCTGATGTGCGCGGGGTCGCTGATCATCGCCCTGACGCCCGGATATGCCACCATCGGCGTTGCCGCACCGGCCCTGCTGCTGCTCGCGCGGATGATGCAGGGCCTCAGCGTCGGCGGCGAGTACGGCTCCAGCGCCACCTATCTGTCGGAGATGGCCACGGCGAAGCACCGCGGCTTCTGGTCCAGCTTTCAGTATGTGACGCTCATCTCGGGCCAGTTGCTGGCGCTCGCCCTGCTCATCGTCTTGCAGCGCACCTTGGGCGATGAGGCCCTGGAGGCCTGGGCCTGGCGTATTCCCTTCTTCGTCGGAGCGGCGCTCGCTGTGGTGGTGTTCTGGCTGCGGCGCGGCCTGGATGAAACCCGCGCCTTCGAGACACGCGAGGGCCCGAAATCCAGCGCGCTGGAGCTGATCCTGCGGCACCCCAAGGAAGCGCTGATGGTCATCGGTCTGACCGCCGGGGGGACGCTCGCCTTCTATACCTACACGACCTACCTGCAAAAATTCCTGGTCAATACCTCCGGCTTCACCAAGGCCCAGGCGACGGAGATCAGCGCGGCGGCCCTGCTGATCTTCATGCTGATGCAGCCGGCGGTCGGGGCCCTGTCGGACCATGTCGGACGCAAGCCCGTGATGATCTGCTTCGGCATCCTGGGTGTCTTCTGCACCGTGCCGATCATGTCCAGCCTGGCGGCAACGAACGAGCCATTCACAGCCTTCCTGCTGGCCCTGTCGGCGCTGGTGATCGTGTCCGGCTACACCGCCATCAACGCCGTGGTGAAGGCGGAGCTTTTCCCAGCCCACATCCGGGCGCTGGGCGTCGCCCTGCCCTATGCGATCGCCAACGCCGTGTTCGGCGGCACGGCCGAATACGTCGCCCTGTGGTTCAAGCTGGACGGCCGCGAGAGCCTGTATTTCTGGTACGTTACCGGAATGATCGGCATCTCTCTGATCACCTATGTGACCATGCGCGACACCAAGGAGAAGAGCCTGATCCGGGAGGATTAGGTTTCGGGCGTGTTCGTCACCGGAGGCGGTGTCGCGGCCGCAGCGTCCCCATCGTCGGCCAGATAGACCACCCGGCACTCCCCATCCAAGGTCGTGTAGCGGCCGTTGGCGGCGTCGACGAACGCAATGCGGCCGCCGTCGTTGTATTCGACCTTCCCCGTCGATCGGCCCGAAAAGGTCTCGGTCCCATAGGTCCAGCAGGTGATGTCCGCAGGCCGGTCGCCGAACTCGGCAGCGTTGCGGGCGCGCTTGGCCTCGGTGCAGGCTGCGGCCGTCACGGCCAGGCCAGCGATGCAGAGGATGGTGGTCATCCGCTTCATGCGGCGAATCTCCCGCCCTTGTGGGCATAGTCCTGGGTGCCACGGGTGATCACCCGGTCATAAGGCTGGACGGCGTCGACGGCGATGGTCGACTGCCCCTTGAGCCGCTCGTAGATCGGGCCGAAATCCTCGTACGTCGCGTCGTTCAGGGCCTCGATGGAGGGGATGACGAAATAGACCTGCTGGAAATCGTCGATGCGGTAGTCGGTCCGCATGATCCGTTCCAGGTCGAAGGCGATGCGATTGGGCGACGCGTCCTCGAGCGCGAAGACGCTCTCGGAAGCGGAAGAGACGATGCCCGCGCCGTAAATGCGGAGCGCCCCCGCCTCTTCGATCAGGCCGAACTCGACCGTGTACCAGTAAAGTCGGGCGAGGTTCTTGAGCATGCCCAGGCCTTGGGCCCTCTGCCCGCCCTTGCCATAGGCCTGCATATAGTCGGCGAAGGTCGGATCGGTCAGCATCGGGACGTGGCCGAACACGTCGTGGAAGATGTCCGGTTCCTGGAGGTAGTCCAACTGATCCGGCTTTCGGATGAACTGGCCCGAGGGGAAGCGCCGGTTGGCCAGGTGATCGAAAAAGACCTCGTCCGGCACCAGACCGGGCACGCAGACGACCGTCCAACCGGTCAGGGCCTTCAGCTTGGGGTTCATCAGAGCGAAATCGGGAATGCCGCCCGTGTTCAGGTCCAGCGCGCCCAGACCCTTCATGAAGGCCTCCGACGCACGGCCGGGCAGGATCTTCATCTGGCGGGCATACAGGGTGTCCCAGGTGTCGTGCTCGACCTCGGTGTAGGCGCGCCAGTTCTGGCTGATCGTCCAGTCGGCGGCTGCGCCGGGTGGCGGTGCGTCGAAGACGTGCTCGAAATCGGCCATGGCGAACTCCCTTGCCGACTATCTAGTCGCGCCGGTCGCGGGGCTCAATGCATGGGCTGGCTTCTCGGCGCCAGTCGGCCCAGCGCATCGACGTTGAACCAGGCGGCGTGATCCGACGCCGACAGGGGCGAGACGTTCGGATCGTGCTCCAGAACGGTCTCGGCGGCATAGATCAGGAACCCCGCGTCCGCGCCGATCGCGAGCACGCGATAGAAGGGCTGATCGCGCAGGTCCGGGCCCGGTGCGTCGGCAGGGCCGGCATAGGCGGGGTCGACGTCGACCACGACGCCCTGGAACTCGGCGTTCCGGTGACGCACGATCTGGCCGAGGGCGAATTTGGCATTCCGGGACTGGGTCATGGCCCACAGATACGGCCTGGCTTGTGAGCCTATCCCGTCCGGGCCGTTCATCTTCCTGACAGGTGGGCTTGGCGCGGGCGGCCGGGCGGGTCTAGGTTGATCTGGACGGGTGCCCGTCTCGGTTGCGCCCAAATGAAAGTTCGGCCCATGCCGGAACCCGACGGCGCGCCTTCGAGGCGCGACGCGCGGTCCCGGGGTCAGCGAACCCAGAGTGGAGCCGCGCCAGGGCGCGACGGCCCCGCATACGGCGCGCTCGATCTGGGGACCAATAACTGTCGCCTGCTGATCGCCCGCCCGGCGCGGGACGGCTTTCGCGTGGTCGACAGCTTCAGCCGGATCGTCAGACTGGGTGAAGGCCTGTCGCGGACCGGCCGCCTGGACGACGGCGCGATGGACCGGGCCTACGAGGCATTGGCCCTGTGCGCCGAGCGGGTCGTGCGGCGCGGGGTCGACTCGGCCCGACTGAGCGCCGTCGCGACTCAGGCCTGCCGCCAGGCCGAGAACGGGCCGGAGTTCATCGAGCGGGTGCGGCTGGGGACGGGGCTCAGGCTTCGGATCATCGATCCGATCGAGGAAGCGCGGCTGTCAGTCGAGGGCTGCCTGAACCTGATCGACCCCAAAGCCGAGGCGGTGCTGGTCATCGACGTCGGCGGGGGCTCCACCGAGTTGTCGTGGCTGATGCGATCGGACGGGGAGATGAAGACGATCGGCTGGATGTCGGCTCCGCTGGGCGTCGTGACCCTGGCCGAGAGGCATCCCGAGCCGGAGGGTGCCGGTGACGACTGGTTCGAGGCCATGGTCGGCGACATGGGCGCGGCCTTGGCCGTCGGCGGCTTCGAGGACGCGGCCTTCCGTCAGGCCTTTGCCGAGGGGCGCGGGCATCTGGTCGGGACGTCCGGGGCAATCACCTCGCTGGCGGGCGTCCATCTGAACCTGCGGCGGTATCAACGCGACCGCGTCGACGGCCTGTGGATGACGCGGGTCGAGTGCGAGGCTGCGGCCGCGCGGCTGAAGGCGCTGGGGCCCAAGGGGCGATCCAGCGAGGCCTGCATCGGGCCGGACCGGGCCGATCTGGTGCTGGCCGGGGCGGCGATACTGGAGGCGGTGCAGCGCGCCTGGCCCAGCGAACGGGTCCGGGTCGCGGACCGGGGTCTGCGCGAGGGCCTGCTGCTGCAACAGATGCGCGCGGCCAGGACGCCGGCGCGACGGCGGCGGGGGCGCGGTCGGGGCCGACCTCAGGCCGCCGGTGTGGGCGGTCCCGAGACCTGAACCGGCAGGTCGATGTCGCAGATCGAGAAATCCGCGCCGCGCGACGAACGAGCCGCTTCCGCCAGGCTCCGGAAGGTCATGGAGGCGGTGTCCAGCACCTGGACGACCGGGCGTTCATTCTCGGGCAGGTCCGAAGCGACGCGGACGCGGGTCATCAGGTCCGGGTCGGATGCGACCATGCCGTTGGCGGCGGCGTCGCCGGTCTTGATAGCGCGCACGACGTCCAGGCCGGAAACCACGCGGCCCCAGACGGTGTAGCGCTTGTCCAGCGCGGGATAGGGCTGGCGCATCAGGAAGAACTGGCTGTTGGCGCTGTTGGGTGCCTCGTCGCGCGCCATACCGGCGACGCCGGGGCAATAGACACCCCACCCGTGAACCTTGCCGTCGGAAGTCGTGGGCATCAGGGCCGTAGGCTGCGTCTGGATCGGCAGGCTGTTGAGAAACCCCAGCATGGAGCCCGCGGGCTCGGCCACCGGGGTGAACGGCGTCTCCGGGCCCCGGCGGAAGGTGAACTCGCCCACAAGATCGGGATAGGGGCTCTGACCCTCTCCATTGCCCAGAGGGTCGCCGGTCTGGGCCATGAACAGGTCGATCACCCGGTGGAACACGATACCGTCGAAGAAGGCCCGGCGAGCCAGCACACGCATGCGTTCGACATGCAGCGGCGCCGCCTCGGGGGCCATTTCGACCAGGATGCGGCCGCGGTTGGTGTCGATGACGAGAAGGACGTCGGCGGGCACGGTGCGCCAATCGGAGGCCGCGGGGGTTGGAGCGGCTCCGGCGTCCTGGGCGAGGGCAGGTGCCGTCATCAGGGCAGCGACGGCAGCGGCGGCGACGAAGGCGCGGATCACACTCATGCTCCAGAAATCTCGACGACCGGCTGGAGGTCGCAGATGCTGAACTGACGGCCGCGGGTGGTTCGGATTTCATCGACACGGGCCTGAAAGGCTGCCGAGCGGGCGTCGAGGACGCGGGCGGTCGGGCGCTCGCCCTCCGGCAGGGCTGCGGCTGTGCGGACGCGGGTCATGGTGTCGGGATCGTCGAGCACGCGGCCGTCCTCGGCCTCGGGACCGGCCTTCAGCGACCGGACGACATCGAGCCCCTCGAGGATGCGCCCAAAGGCGGTGTACTGGCTGTTCAGCGCCGCGTTGGTGCCCATCATCAGAAAGAACTGGCTGTTGGCGCTGTCGGGCGATCCTGCGCGGGCCATGCCGAGCACGCCGGTGCAGAACAGACCGGCCGCATCGACGCGAAAGTCGGCTGTGACCATCATCTGGGCATCGGGCTGGCTCTGGACCGGGAGGGTGCCGACCCAGCCGACGAGGCCGCTGGCGGAGCCGCCCGCGACGGCGGCGAAGTTGGCGTCGCGTCCCCGTCGGAAGGTGAACTCGGCGGGGACGTCAGGCAGTTCCGAGCCGCCTGCGCCGGTGCCCAGCGGATCGCCGGTCTGGGCCATGAAGCCGGTCAGGACGCGGTGGAACTTGTGGCCGTCGTAGAAGCCCTGATCCGCAAGGGTGCGGATGCGCTCGGCGTGGCGCGGCGCGGCGCGGGGTTCCAGTTCGACCAGGATACGGCCCTTGGAACTGTCGATGACGAGAAGGTTCTCGGGCGCGATGGTGCGCCAATCGCCGGCGGCGGGAGCCGGAGCAGCCGTCTGAGCGACGGCGGCGGCGGGCGACAGGACCAGGGCGGCGAGGACGGCGGCGAAAACAGGCTTCAAGGCGGGTATCCGAGTTCAGGGGTGGACGCGTGCGCGTACGGCGGCGGCGACGGCGGGACTTACGAAACTGTCGATGGAGCCGTTCAGTCGAGCGATCTCCTTGACCAGCCGCGAGGCGATGGCCTGGTGGCGCGGGTCGGCCATCAAAAAGACGGTCTCGATGTCGTCATTGAGGCGCTGGTTCATCGCCGTCATCTGGAACTCGTATTCGAAGTCCGCGACGGCGCGCAGACCTCGCACGATGACGTTCGCGTTCAGATGCTCGGCGAAATGCATCAGCAGCGTCGAGAAGGGCTGAACCTCGATGTCGGCACCCAGGATCGCGACCTCGGCCCGGACCATCTCCACGCGCTCGGCCGTCGTGAACAAGGGCCCCTTGTCGTCGTTCTGGGCCACGCCGATGACCAGCCGGTCGACCAGCTTCACGGCCCGGCCGATAATGTCCATGTGGCCGTTGGTGACCGGGTCAAAGGTGCCCGGGTAGAGCCCGATGCGCATGCGATTCCTCCCCGCGTTTCGCCTGATTAGCAGGCCACGGCGAAGGCGTCTCCTCTACCCCGCGCGGTGGGCGGCGACCTTGGCTTCAAGGGTTTCGGACAGGATGCGGCCGGTGGGATGATCGTCGGTCTGGATCTGGTCGCGGACCACGGCGCGGATGGCGTCGATATGGGCGTCGATCAGCATCATGGGGGCGTCCATGCGCTTGACCGGATCATCCATCAGTTTGCACAGCGATGCGGCAAGACGCGTCACCAGCGGATACTGATAGGTGGTGCCAAGTCCCTTAAGATCGTGAGCGCGGAAATACAGGCCTTCCGCCGTCTGGGGCGTGTAGCCTTCGGCGCGGATGGTCGCCTGGGCGGCGTCGAGCTTGGTGATCTCGTCCTGCAGCCACTGGCCAAACTGGCCCGACATCGCCTTCAAGGCCTCTTCGGCGCGGGCGATCGCATCGGCATTGATCCCGCCAAAACTACCGCCGACCTTGGCGCGCAGGACGTTGGGCGGACGGATGACTTGAGCCGGGTTGCTCATGATACGCTCCTGATGACTGCTGCGTGAACAGTGCGCACAGGCCCCTTAAGAAGCCGTGACTTCAAAGCCCTAGGGTCGGACCAGAGCGTGGTCAGGCCATAAACTGCTCGGCCAGCACCCGTTCTTCGAACGATCGCCCGGCGTCGAACAGCATGGTCAGGGCCACGTCGCGCCGCTCCTTTACGGCAACCCGGGCGACCTGCCGGATCTCCAGCCCGTCGGCCACGGCGCTGACTGGACGCTTGTCGGCCTCCAGCACCTCGAACTCGACCTTCGCCCGGTGCGACAGCATCGCCCCCCGCCAGCGCCTCGGCCGAAAGGCGCTGATGGGCGTCAGGGCCAGCATGCGCGCACCCAGCGGAATGATGGGGCCGTGCGCAGACAGGTTGTAGGCCGTCGATCCGGCCGGCGTCGCCACCATGCAACCGTCGCAGGTCAGCTCCTCCAGCCGCACCTTGCCATCGATGCTGATCCTCAGCTTGGCCGACTGGCGGGTCTGACGCAGCAGAGAGACCTCGTTGATGGCCAGGCCGGAATGCGCCTCTCCGTCTTGAGTCCAGGCGTCCATCTGCAGGGGGTGAATGACGGCGCGGCCGGCGCCGGCCACCCGATCGAGCAGACCGTCCTCTTCGTAGTCGTTCATCAGAAACCCGACTGAGCCTCGGTTCATCCCGTAGACGGGCGTGCGCCGGCCCAGGTTGGCGTGCAGCGTCTCCAGCATGAACCCGTCCCCGCCGAGGGCCACGATCACCTCGGCCTCGGCCTCGGGAACGGAGCCGTAGCGCGCGATCAGCCGCTCACGCGCAGCGAGGGCTTCGGGCCGGTCGCTAGCGCATACGGCGATGCGGGGGATTGCGGGCACCGGGTTCACCGCAGGAGGTGGCCCCAGGGCGACGGCGAAGTCAAACGATGCGGGGAATCAATCTCCGAGATGCCCCATCAGGGCTCGGAACTCACGGGCCGCCGCCGAGGGCGGTAGCGACATGCGACCCTGCATTTCGGTGTCAGCGTCGCCCGGCCATCCGTCGGACAGCTTACGGATCTCGTCCAGAACGGCGGGAAACACGGCTCGGTCTATCCCGACCGAGGCGCAGAGCAGGAACAGGGCGTCCGCTCCGGGGCGCAGGATCGCGGCGCGAACCTGGGTCAGCGTGAAGCCGGACAGAGCCGCGATGCCGTGTTCAAACAGGCTGAGGCGCTTTTCGCGCACGGCGCGGATCAGAAAGCCGGCGCGAAGCTGGCCGCCCGCCTGCAGCTTGGCGACCAGACGGCGTTCCATCTCGTCGCGCTCGACGACGCTCACGGCCTCCTGGATGCCCTTGGGCTCGGCCTTCTGGGGCTCGACGCGACGCGTTGCGGCGTCGATCGCCGAGGCCAGCTTGGTCTCGTCGACGCGGAACCGCTCGCCGATGGCCTCGCGCAGGGCCTGACCAACGTATTGATAGAGCTGGGTCGCCAGGGTGTCGTTCAGGCGCGGATGCCGGGTCAGCGGAGCCCGCAGCGCCGCGATCCGGCGCGAGTGTTCGATCAGTCGCTCCAGGGCCGTCTCGGAGACCTCGGCCGTGCGATTGCCAGCCAGCGCCGTCAGGGTGGTCGGCTCGCCCTTGTCAATGATGGCGTCCGCGATCCGGCCCGAGATATGGGGGCGCCGGGCGACCTCGATCTGATGCTCGACCGTGGCCTCGACCAGCACGCGGAGCAGGTCCTGGTCCTTCAACAGCGGGCTGTTGGCGATGACCGGGCGGGCGATCTCGATCTCGTCCAGCGCCAGCATGGCGACCAGCGCGGGCGGGGCCCACTCGGCCTTGGCCAGGCTTTCGGACAGGGCCTTTCGGATGTCCCGCTCGGCCTGACGCGCCAGGATCATGAAGATGTCGCCAAGCAGCGGCGAGGCCTCGGCCCCCGGCGGGGTCGCGTCGCACAAGGCGGTGATGCCCAGCAGAAGGCGCCGGCGGTCCTCGGTCGACTTGGAGCGGGCGAGGTCCAGGAGGCGCGCGGCCGACGAGGCCAGGCCGGGCTCTTCGGCGCGATAGGTCTGCATCTGCACGACAGCGGTCACGGGGTGGCTCCGGTCGGAGAGAGTCCGAACGTCGTCCAGCTTGGCCGTCGGTCGTGAAAACTCGGTTAACGAAGCCTGAATCCTGCGGCCTTCTTGACCCGCCCGGAGGTTGGCGCGACGGTCGAAAAAACCCCCGCGCGACACCTAAGGAAACGCCCATGGCCGACGGCTCGACCCCCTCGCTGAAATCGCGCGTCTCGGCCGAGGAATGGCAGGCGCGGGTCGATCTGGCGGCGCTGTACCGGCTGGTCGCCTTGCACGGCTGGGACGACATGATCTTCACCCACATCTCGGCGCGGGTGCCGGGGCCTGAGCATCATTTCCTGATCAACCCGTATGGCCATTATTTCGAGGAGATCACCGCCTCGTCGCTGGTGAAGGTCGATCTGGACGGCAAGATCGTTCAGGAGACCCAGAGCTTTATCAATCCGGCCGGGTTCACCATCCACTCGGCCATCCACGCCGCGCGCGAGGACGCGCACTACGTCATCCACCTGCACACGGTGGCGGGCGTCGGCGTGGCGGCACAGAAGGAAGGCCTGCTCCCGATCGGCCAGAACGCCTGCCTGTTGCAGCATCAGGTCGCCTATCACGGCTATGAGGGTCTGGCGCTCAACCACGAGGAGCGCGAGCGGCTGGTGGCGGACCTGGGCGACAAGCCGCTGATGCTGCTGCGAAACCACGGCACGCTAGCGGTCGGTCAGACGGCGGCGGCGGCCTGGGTCGGGATGTTCTTCCTGGAGCGGGCCTGCGCCCAGCAGGTGGCGGCCCTGTCCGGCGGACGCGAACATGTGCTGATGGCCCCTGACGCGGCCCAGGCGGAGACGAAGGAACAAGGCAAGGGCATCGGCTTCATCTCGGGTCTGGCCTGGCCGGGAGCCTTGAGGCTGCTGGACCGCAAGTCGCCCGGCTACGACGCCTGATGCGCGTCGCCCTCCTCGCGGGCCTGGCGCTCGCGATGGCGGCATCGTCGGCCCATGCCGGGGCGTGGACACAAGGCAAGGGCAAGGGGCAGGTCATCGCCAAGGCCGAGGCCATGCGGGCGACCGAAGGGTACGACCGGTCCGGCGTGGCGGTCGCCCTGCCCGCTACACGCGACGACCGGGCGGTGGGGGTCTTCGCCGAGTATGGTCTGACCGACCGGATGACCCTGCAACTGAAGGGCGACTGGCAATCCGGCGAAGACGCCTTCGTCGATTATACCGGCCGGGGTCCGGTCGAGGTCGGCGTGACCTGGCAGGCGTGGCGCGACGACCATGCGGCGGTCAGCCTCTATGCCGGCTATGCGGCGGCGGGCGAGGGCCGCAATGCCGGTTACGCCGCCCCCGGCGTCGGCGAGCAGGACTGGGAGGTGCGGGTCTCGGCCGGGCGGGGGTTCGGCGCGCCTGCAGCGGTGGCCGGGCGCTGGGGCGCGGACCGGATGTTCGTCGAGGTCCAGGCCGCACGGCGCATGCGAGACGGCCTGCCGGATGAAGTTCGCGCCGACCTGACCTTGGGGGCTCATTTCGGAGATCGCTGGACCGTGCTCGCACAGGCCTTCGGTGGCGCGACGGACGATGATGGGGCAAGATGGCTGTCGGCCGAGACGTCGGTCGTCCGGCATCTGGGTCGCTGGAGCCTGCAGGCGGGCTGGCGGCGAACGGTCGCAGGGCGGGAGACGCCCTTGGCCCAAGGGCCCGTCGTGGCTCTCTGGCGGCGCTTCTGAACCCTGCGACCACTCGTGCGACGGAAACGGGAACGGTCAACGTTACAAACTGTTTAGGTTGCCTGACGTGGCGGAAACGTTATGGCCAACCGCTCCTTCAGACTTCGAGACATGCGCGCGTGATCAAACGTCACTTCTTCCTCGTCGCTGCGGCCGTGGTGCTCGGTCTCATGATCGTGGCCGCTGTGCTGCGCGTTGCCTTCGCCGAGGATGAGGGCGCAGGTGGCGGACGGGGTGGACCGGGTGGGCCCGGCGGCGGGCGCGGCCAGGCAGTCTCGGAAGCGGTCGTGGCGCTGCGTCCCTTCAGCGACCAGATCGACGTGCTGGGCGTGGCCCGCGGCCGCCGCTCGGTCAACATCACCTCGGCCACGTCCGAGTTGGTGACCGCAGTGCTCTTCCAGGACGGTCAAAGGGTCGCGGCCGGCGCGCCGCTGGTTCGGCTGCAGGCCGGGGAGGAAGAAGCCTCCATAATCCAGGCTCGCGCCAATCTGGCCCAGGCTCAACGCGAGTACGAACGGTTCAGCACCCTGGCAGAGCGCGGTGTCGCACCGCGCGTGTCTGCCGAGGACGCCCTGACCGCCGTCGAGACAGCCCGCGCCACCCTGACCGCCGCCCAGGCGCGCCAGGGCGACCGGGTCATCCGAGCCCCGTTTGCCGGGGTTCTGGGCCTGTCGACCATCACGCCGGGCACCCTGATCAGCCCCGGGGCGGTCATCACCACCCTGGACGACACCGATGTGATCCGCGTCGATTTCCCGGTGCCGGAGCGATACCTCGGCGTTCTCCGCCAGGGACTTCCGATCGTCGCCACCGCAGATGCCTATGGCGACGATACCTTCTCGGGCCGGATCGCCTTGATCGATACCCGGATCAACGAAACGACCAGGGCGGTCACGGCCCGCGCCGAGTTCGCCAACCCCGGTGGTCGTATCCGGCCCGGCATGCTGATGCGCGTCGGCATTCAGGAGGGTCAGCGACAGAGCCCCGCTGTGCCCGAGTCCGCGCTTCAGTACGAAGGGGACGGGGCCTTCGTCTATCGCATCGCCTCCGGGGAGAACGGATCCACCGCCCAGCGGGTCGAGGTCGAGCCCGGCGCGGTCGAAGGCGGATTCGTGGAAATCCTGTCCGGCCTGAACGCCAACGACCGCGTCGTCGGTTCGGGCCTGAACCGCATCCAGCCCAATGCCCCCATCAGCGTCGCCGGAGCCGGCGCCGCCAAGGGCGGAGCCCAGCCACAGGGGACCGCGCGATGATGCTCTCCGACGTCTCCGTCCGCCGCCCGGTCTTCGCGGCCGTGGCCGCCATCGTGCTGTGCGTGATCGGGGCGGCGGCCTTTTTCTTCCTGCCGGTGCGCGAACTGCCCGACGTCGATCCGCCGGTCGTGTCCGTCTCGACCAGCTATCCCGGGGCATCGGCCGAAGTCATCGAGAACCAGATCACCGAGCCGATCGAGCAGCAGGTGGCCGGCATCCAGGGCATCGAGCGCATCAACTCGACCAGCCGCGATGGCCGGTCGAACGTGACCATCGAATTCTCTCTGGACCGCGACATCGACGTCGCCGCTTCCGACGTGCGCGATCGCGTCAGCCGGGTGCAAGGTGCCCTGCCCGATCAGGCCAACCCGCCCGAGGTGGCCAAGGCCGATTCCGACTCCCAGCCGATCATGATCCTGTTCCTGCGTTCGTCCTCGATGGACCGGCTGGAGCTGACCGACTACGCCGACCGCTATCTGCTGGACCGTCTGGCGACGGTGCCGGGCGTCGCCCAGGTGCAGATCTATGGCGAGCAGCGCTACGCCATGCGTATCTGGCTGGATCCCGACGCCATGGCGGCGCGCGGCCTGACGGTCACCCAGGTCGAGCAGGCCCTGACCCGCCAGAACGTCGAGCTGCCCGCCGGTTCGCTGGAGTCGACGGACAAGGACTATACGATCCGCGTCGACCGCACCTATGCCCGCGCCGAAGACTTCGCCCAGCTGCCGATCAGCGCGACGGGCAACGCCTCACTGACCTCCGCCGGTGCCTCGGGCGCCGTGTCCACCGGGGCCCAGCCGACCGGCTCGGGCGCGTCCGGCGCGCTTCAGGGCCGCCCGGTCTATGTGACGCGTCTGGGCGACATCGCCCGCGTGGAGGAGGCACCTGAGGAAACACGGCGCCTGTTCCGCGGCAACGGCCTGGACCAGATCGGTCTGGCTGTCACCCGCCAGGCCCAGGCCAACGACCTGGAAATCTCAACCGGCGTCACCGCCCTGGCCGAAGAGATTCAGTCCAGCTTGCCGCCGGGCACCGAACTGGTCGTCGGATCCGACAACTCGGTCTTCACCAAACACGCCATCGAGGAGGTCTGGATCACCATCGGCATCTCGATGGTGCTGGTGGCCCTGGTGAACTTCATCTTCTTGGGCACTCTGCGAGCGGCCATCATCCCGTCGATCGTGGCCCCCATCTGCCTATTGGCCACCTTCATCGTCCTGGCCCCGCTGGGCTTTTCGCTCAACCTGCTGACGCTCCTTGCGCTGGTTCTGGCCATCGGCCTGGTGGTCGACGACGCCATCGTGGTGACCGAGAACATCCAGCGCCGTCTGGATCATGGCGAGCCGCCGCTGGTCGCCGCCGAACGGGGCACGCGCCAGGTGTTCTTCGCCGTCGTCGCCACCACCGTGGTCCTGCTGTCGGTGTTCGCGCCCCTCATGTTCCTGCCTGGCTACGTCGGCCGGCTGTTCGTCGAGCTGGCGGCGGCGATCGCGGCCTCGATCGCCTTCTCCGCCTTTCTGGCGCTCAGCCTGTCGCCGATGTTGGCGTCCAAGCTGCTGCGGCCCGCCACGGGCTCGGGGTGGGTCGCGAAGCGCGTCGACGCGGCCATGGACAAGCTCAAGAACTCCTATGCCAACTCGCTGGATATGCTTGTCGGCCGCCGCGTGGCGGTGATCGGCGTCTCGGCCTTGGTGCTGGTGGTCGCCGGCGGTGCCGGACTGATGGCGCTGAGCCTGCCCAGCGAACTGGTGCCACCAGAGGATCGCGGCCGCGTCCAAGTCCGCGTCCAGGGCCCCGAGGGGGCCGGTTTTGACTACACCCGCGAGATCATGCTGGGCCTGGAGCCAATCCTGGCTGAGTATCGCGAGGCGGGTGAGGTCGAAAGCTTCCTCGTTTCCGCCCCCGGCTTCGGTGGCGGCAGCTTCAACTCCGGCAACGCCGTCATGGTGTTGAAGGACTGGTCCGAGCGCACGCGGTCAGCCGATGAAATCTCACAGGAGATCAACGGCAAGCTGCGCGGCCAGGTCGACGCCCAAGTCAACGCCTCGACCCCCGGTGCCTTCCAGCGCGGCGGCGGAGGCGGCGGCGGAGGCAACTCCATCGACTTGGTGGTCACGGGCTCGGACTACAACGAGATCTTCCAGTGGCTGCAGCCGATCCTGGCGGCGTCGCAAGAGAACCCCGGCTTTTCGCGCCCGCGCCTGAACTATGAGCCCAACTCGCCGCGTCTGCTGGTCGAGGTCGATCCGCAGCGCGCCGCGGCTCTGGGTGTGTCGTCGCAGGAAATCGGTCGGACTCTGGAGACCATGTTCGGCTCCCGCCGGGCCACGACCTATCTGCGCGGCGGTCAGGAATACGACGTCATCCTGCAGACCGAACGAGAGGACCGTTCGTCCCTCGCCGATCTGAACACCCTGTATGTCGGCACCGGCGGCGGTGCCCTGGTGCCGCTGTCGTCCGTGGTCTCGACCGAGACGACGGGAGCCACCCCAGATCGTCGCCGCCTGGATCGCCAGCGGGCCATTACCCTGCAGGCCGACCTGAACCCCGGCACGACCATCGCCGACGCCGTCGCCTTCATGGAAGAACAGGTCGCCCAGCAGCCGCAGGGGATCGTCAACATCCAGTACGGCGGCGCGGCGCGCGATCAGCAGGAGGCGGGCGGCGCGGTGCTGGCGGCCTTCGGTCTGGCGCTGCTGCTGGTGTTCCTGGTGCTGGCCGCCCAGTTCGAGAGCTGGATCACCCCGGCGGTCATCATGCTGACGGTGCCGCTGGCGGCCGCCGGCGGCCTGTTCGGCCTGCTGATGGCGGGGTCGAGCCTCAATATCTACTCCCAGATCGGGCTCATCATCCTGATCGGGGTGGCCGCAAAGAACGGCATCCTGATCGTGGAGTTCGCCAACCAGCTGCGCGACCAGGGGCGCTCCATCAAGGAGGCCATCGTCGAGAGCTCGGCCCTGCGTCTGCGGCCGATTATCATGACCTCGATCGCCACGGCGTTCGGTGCGCTTCCGCTGATGCTGTGGCAGGGCGCGGGAGCCGGCAGTCGCCAGACCATCGGCGTTGTGATCTTCACCGGAGCGATGTTCGCGACCCTGCTGACCCTGTTCGTCGTGCCCGTGATCTATGGGGCGCTGGCTCGCTTCACGCGCTCGCCGGAGTACACGGCCCGCAAGATCGAGGAGTGGGAAGCCCAGGAGCAGACCGCCAACGACGCGGTCCCGATCGCGGCGGAGTAGGCTCGCCACTGCCCATGCGGGAGTGGGCACCTACTCCTTCAGCCGCCACGTGGCTCCGGTCGGCCCGTCCATGACGACGACGTTCAGCGCTGTCAGCCGGTCGCGGATGCGGTCCGCCTCGGGCCAGTTCTTCTCGGTACGCGCGGTGACACGCTCGGCCAGAAGCGCCTCGACCTCGGCCTTCAGCGTGTCGTCCGCCCCGCCCTCGAACCAGGCGTCGGGCGACGACCACAGCACCCCCAGAATACGCCCAGAGGCGATCAGCTCGGCCTTGGCGATCCCCACCGCGTGGTGGTCGCCGGCCGTCATCGCCCGCTCGATCTCGCTGGACAGGGCAAACAGCGTCGCCATGGCACCCGGCGTGTTCAGATCGTCGGAGATGGCGGTCACGAACTCCGGCGACGGCATGTCGCCCAGAGCCTTGACCCCCTCCGCCCGCCTCAGCGCGCCGTAAAGCCGATCCAGGTTCTTCCTCGACTGATCCAGCAGGCTCTGGTTCCAGTCCAGCGGCTGGCGATAGTGGGCGCTAAGCAGGGCCCAGCGGACGACCTCGCCCGGCACCGACTGCACCAGATCGTGCAGCAGCAGAACGTTACCGACCGACTTGGACATCTTCTCGGCGTCGACCGTCAGGAAGCCGTTGTGCATCCAGTAGCGGGCGTACTCCTCGTGCGCTTCGTCGGCATGGGCGTGGCCATGGGCGCAGACGCCCTGGGCGATCTCGTTCTCATGGTGGGGAAACACCAGGTCGATGCCGCCGCCGTGGATGTCGATGGGCAGGCCCAGCACCTGCTCGATCATGGCCGAGCACTCGATATGCCAGCCGGGACGACCCTCGCCCCAAGGGCTGGGCCACGACGGCTCGCCCTGCTTGGACGGTTTCCACAAGACGAAGTCGTGGGGGTTCCGCTTGTAGGGGGCGACCTCGACGCGGGCACCTGCGATCATGTCGTCCAGATTCCGGCCCGACAGCGCACCGTAGGACGGGTAGCTGGAGACGTCGAACAGAACATGACCTTCGGCGACGTAGGCCGAGCCCTGGTCCAGGATCGCGCCAATCTGGGCGACGATGGACTCCATGTGGTCGGTCACGTGGGGCGCGATGTCAGGGGGCGAGACGTTCAGCGCCGTCATGTCGGCCAGATAGGCGGCCTCATAGCGCGCCGTCACTTCGCCAATCGACACGCCCTCGGCAGCCGCCCTGGCATTGATCTTGTCGTCCACGTCGGTGACGTTGCGCGCGTAAACGACCGCGTGCGCGCCGTATTCGCGCCGCAACAGCCTCACTAGAACGTCGAACACCACCGGCGGCCGCGCGTTGCCGATGTGGGCGTAGTCATAGACCGTCGGGCCGCAGACATAGAGCGTCACCCGGTTCGGATCGCGGGGCGCGAAGGCCCGCTTCTCGCGTTGCAGGGTGTCGTGAAGGAAAAGCGTCATTATGAAGCGGAGCCGTAGGTTTTCTTGCGGGACTTGCCTCGCGTCCCATATAGCCGTGTCAGCCCGGCGAACAGCCGTGGCTACGAACAGGGAGAGCGACGCGCGTCAATCCGGGGCCATCGTCCCGGCGCTACTGGTCGCTGAAATCACTTTATGGACGCCCATGCCGCCCGCCCGACCCTCGTCGGCAATGATCACGTGACCCGCCCAACCCGCGAGGAGGCCCTGGCCGCCGTTCGCACCCTGATCGCCTGGTCCGGCGACAATCCGGAGCGCGAAGGCCTGCTGGACACGCCCAAACGCGTCGTCGACGCCTATGGCGAATGGTTCGAAGGCTACGCCGCCGATCCGGCCAAGGAGCTGAGCCGCACGTTCGAAGACGTCCAGGGCTATGACGACATGGTCCTGCTGCGTGACATCGAGGTCGAAAGCCACTGCGAGCACCACATGGCGCCGTTCCTCGGCAAGGCCTATGTCGCCTATCTGCCGACCGAGAAGGTCGTGGGCATCTCCAAGATCGCGCGCGTGGTGGAGATCTTCTCCAAGCGCCTGCAGACGCAGGAGACGCTGACCCAGGAGATCGCCGCCTCGCTGGAGGATCACTTGTCGCCCGCCGGCGTCGCCGTTCTGATCGACGCCGAGCATCAGTGCATGACGACGCGGGGCGTCCACCACCGCCACGTCTCGACCATCACGACCCGGTTCACCGGGGCGTTCAAGACCGATCCGGCCCTGATCGAACGGTTCCTGAAGCTGGCCAAGGGCTGACACTTCGCCTGTCGGGTGAAAACAGAGCGACGCGGAACCCGGATCGGCCGCTGACCGCTTTACAAGCCCGGCGTCAGACGCCAAGAACCGTCCGAAGCCTTGAACACGCTCGCGCGCCCTCTGCGCCGGGCCATATGGAGACGACCAGAACATGGGCGCCAAGCTTTCGGGACCGGGTGGACAGGGCGGCAAGACGATCGCTCAGAACAGCGACATCAACGTCACGCCGTTCGTCGACATCATGCTGGTGCTGCTGATCATCTTCATGGTCGCCGCGCCGCTCGCCACCGTGTCGATCCGCCTCGACCTGCCGCCGGCCACGCCGCCGACCTCGGACGAGCCGCAGGAGCCGGTCTACATCACGATCCAGGAAACGGGATCGATCTTCATCGCCGAGCAGCAGACCACGATCGAGACGCTGGCCACCGACGTCTGCGCCGCCGTGGGCAACCCGACCGGCCGTGGTTGCCAGGAAGAGCGCGTGTTCGTTCGCGCTCAGCCCGAGGTGCGCTACAACCAGTTCATGGAAGTCATGAACGATCTGCAGGAGAACGGCTTCTTCAAGGTCGGCCTGCTGAACGAAGATATCGAATAGGGGTTCGCGCCCCTGAAACGACGAAGGCCGCGTCCCCCCGGGGACGCGGCCTTTTTCATGCCAGAGAGGCCCGTTAGTGGCGTCCGTCGCCCTTCAGGCTGTCCTTGATGCCACCGACGGTATTCTGGACCTTGCCTTCGACCTTGTCGGCCCGGCCTTCCGCCTTCAGCTTCTCGTCGCCGGTAAGCTTGCCCAGGCCCTCCTTGATGGAGCCTTCGGCCTGCTTGGCGGCACCTTCGATACGGTCATGATCAGCCATGATGATCTCCTCGCGTTCAACGCAACCACGATGGTCGCGCTTCACATAGATTAGCGAGATCGGACGCCTGTCGTTCCGTATGGCCGCGCTTGGGTCAGCGGCGGAGCCAGGCTGTTACAGCCCAGGCGTGGGCCTCGTGGCGCAGTTCGGCCAGGGCGGTGCGGGGATGCAGCCAGACCAGTTCGTGGTCGTCCTCGACCTTCCGAGCCGGATCGAGCGCGATCATTCGGGCGATCCAGATCCCGCCGACGTTGTTGACGGGCGCTCCGTCGGATTTCCTGAAGTACTGGCCGGCCTCGACGATTCGTTCGACGGGTTCGACGGTCATGCCGGTCTCTTCCAGAAACTCCCGGACCAGCGCCTGTTCCTCGGTCTCGACGCCGTCCACCGCACCACCCGGCAGATCGTGGTAGGGCGTGTCGCGGGTCACGCGAACGCAGGCCAGCTTCTCGTCGTGGAAGACCAGACCGAACGCCGTGGGGCGGGTCACATAGTCGAGACCTGCATCGACCCGACCGAACTGGAGGGCCGGACCCGCCGTCGGCGTCACAGGTCGAAGGCCAGGCGGGCGCGGACGCCCTTGTGCGTCCCGTCGAACTCGACGACCGAGCGCAAGCCTGACGCCATGGCGGTGATGATCTTGCCGCCCAGACCGGTGCCCTTGGGCTTGCCGTCGCCCAGGCCCGGTCCGTCGTCCTCGACGGTCAGGATCGCCCGCTTGCCGGTCGAGTCGGGCTGCAAGATGACGCGGATCTCGCCCCCCTGCCCCGGGCCATAGGCGTATTTCACCGCATTGGTGACCAACTCGGTGACCACGACACCCAGGGAAACCGCTTGGTCGGTCGGGACCCAGATAGAGGCCGCTTGGAGCGTGATCCTGGGCGCGCTGCCGTCAGGACCCAGAGACTTGCACAGCTCGTCAACCAGGCCTTCCAGATAGGCGTCCATCTCGACGCTCTCCATATTGCCCGAGGTGTAGAGGCGGCGATGGACGTGGGCCACGGCCTCGATCCGGCCCTGGGCCTCACGCAGGGCCGCACGGGCCCCTTCGTCGCTCAGGTGACGCTGCTGCAGCGACATGAAGCTGGACACCAGCTGAAGCGAGTTGCCGACGCGGTGATTGACCTCTCGCAGCATCGCCTCGGCCCGATCGCGGGCCAGCCGCACCATTTCCTGGGCCTCCTCGTTCTCGCGCTGGAGACGGCGTCGAAGAAGGGCGTCTTCCAGGGCGGAGCGCAGCAGGGCGGTGAAATCCTCGGACACGTCCTTGATGACGTAGTCAGCGGCCCCGGCGCGCAGGGCGGCGACCGCGATCCGGCCTTCCTGGGCCCCGGTCACATAGACGACCGGGGGCGGCGCAGGCCGATCCAGAATGTCGGGCAGGACGTCTAGACCGTCGCGGCCGGGCATGTAGTGGTCCAGCGCCAGGATGTCGAAGACGCCATCCACCAGCAGCTCCAGGCCCGCGTCGCCGTCAGGCGCCAGGGTGACCTCATAGCCGTGGCGGCCGAGTTCCTTCTGCACGAGCCGCGACAAGCCACGGTCGTCGTCGATGTAGAGCAGCCGGATGGGCGGCCGGGCGTCCGTCATTCGATCTCCGGCGCCTGCATCACTGACAGGAACAGGCCCAGCTGGCGGATCGCGGCGGCGAAGCTCTCATAGTCCACCGGCTTGGTAATGTAGACGTTGCAGCCCAGGTCGTAGCAGCGCTGGATTTCCGTCTTGTCGTCCGTAGTGGTGAGGACGACGACGGGGGCGCGCCTCAGCCGCTCGTCACGCTTGACCTCGGCCAGGATGTCGGTGCCGGACATGTCGGGCAGGTTCAGGTCCAGCAGGATCAGCATCGGGCCGTTCAGCTGGACTTCCTCGCTGAACAGATAGTCCAGAGCCGGCTGACCGGCGTCGAAATGCACGATCTCGTTGGAGATGTTGGCCCTGCGAATGTTCTTTTCGATCAGCCGGGCGTGGCCGTGGTCGTCCTCGACCATCACGATCTTCACGGGATTGCTCACACGGTGTCTCCAGCCTCGTCGAGGATCAGGCGTTTGGGAAATTTCAGTCGGAATGTCGAGCCTTCGCCGAGCACGGACTCGACCGTGACGTCACCGCCCAGACGGCGAACGCTGTTGCGCACGAAGGCCAGCCCCAGGCCCTCGCCCGGCCGGTCCTGACGGCCCGAACGGCGGAACAGCTCGAAGATGCGCTCGTGGTCGCGATCCGAGATGCCGCGGCCGTTGTCGGCAATGGCGTATTCGACCCAGCCGCCAGGGACGTCGCGCCCAGTGACCTCGATCCGACCCGGTCGCTTGGGGTCCAGATATTTGACGGCGTTGTCGATGAGATTGCCGAGGATCTGTTCGACCGACAGCCGGTCGCTCTCGAACTCCGGCAGGTCGGACACAACGATCTCGGCGTCGGCCTTCTCCACCTGATGGCTGACGCTGTCGGCGATGCGTCGGACCATGGCGGCGACGTCCAGCGTTTCGGGGATGAGATTGCGGCGGCCCTCGCGCGACAGTTTCAGGATCGCTCCGATCAGCCGGTCCATCTTCTCGGTCGAGGCCCGAATGAAGCCGACGGCTTCGGGAATGTCCTCGCGCGCCGCAGTCAGAGCCTCGCGCTCGACGATACCGGGGGCCAGGGTCTCGACCTTGGTCATCTGCAGGTCGATGGTCCGGCCGGCCTGCTCCAGTTCGGCGGTGTAGCCCATCACGTTGACGAGAGGCGAGCGCAGGTCGTGGCTGACGATATAGGCGAAACGCTGGACCTCCTCGTTGGCCCGCGTCAGGGCTGCGGTGCGGGCTCGAACCGTCTCCTCCAGCCCTGCGTTGACCAGGTCCAGCGCGGCTTTGCTGTCCTTCAGCTCGGCGAGGTAGCGACGGATGAGCAGGAAGGCGATCCCGGCCAGGACCAGGATCAGCACCCCCGCAAGGGAATTGGTGAAGACCGTGAAGCCCGCGGATCCTTCGGATCGTTCGCGCGAGTCGGCGATCTCCAGCCCGATGTGCCGGTCGATATCGTCCAACTGCGCTTCGAGTTCGCGCATGAGTTCCTGGCCTCGCCCGCTTCTCACCGTCGCGATGGCCTCGGCGGCCCGGCCCTGGCGGTACAGGTCGAGGACGCGGGACATTTCGAGGATCTTGTCGCGTGACAGGCGGCGAATGGCCTCGATCGCCGCAAGGCCCACGGGATCATCGCCCAGCCGCGTCTCAAGATCGTCCACCGACGCCTCGTGCAGATCGATCGCAGCCGTGTAGCTGCGCATGAAGCTGTCGCGGCCCGTCAGGAGATAGCCCCGCTGGGACGTCTCGGCGTCCTTCAGATTCAGCATCAGCAGGCGTCCCGCCCGCCGGGTCTGCCATTCCGCCTCGACCTGGGCATTGAAGCGCGCGGTGCGGTCGATGAGCACGAAGGTGCTGAGATTGACCAGCAGCAGCAATCCAATGGCAGCCACCAACAGAAGAAGGATGGACCTTCCGAGGGTTCGCTCGCCCGCGAGCCGGTTCAGCCGGCTTAAAAACTCATCGATCGCGGTACGCATTGTCGCAATGCTTTAGCGGTCGCCTGTCAGGTGTCCAGCTTGGCCGTTTCCGGCGCAACCTGTGCAGGGTGAAGGCATTGAGTTAACTAGCTGTGCCGTTTCGGGAGGGTTTCATGGTCTGGTGGTGGTGGATCGCGCCGACGGCCGTGGCGGTGCTGGGGGGGCTGTGGCTCATTTCCAGCCTCGTCGGCCTGTTCCGAGGCCGGATCGTCAGCGGCCTGTTCGGCACTGCGGGCGGCGGGATCATGCTCGCTGCTGCCGCCGGAGCGGCCCTGCTGGGCCAAAATGCCCAGACCTATGCGCGCCTGACCTATGAACGGCCGGTGGCCACGATCACCAGCCGTCAGCTGGCCCCGCAGTATTTCGAAGTCACCGTGACCCAGCCGGCGGAGGGCGAGAGCGCTGAGCGCACCGCCATCTATCCCGTCCATGGCGATGAATGGCGCATGGAGGCCCAGGTCCTGCGCTGGAAGCCCTGGGCCAACGTCCTGGGTCTGGACAGCCAGTACCGGTTGGATCGACTGTCAGGCCGCTATCAGAGCATCGAGCAGGAGCGTACCGGCGCGCGCAGCGTCCACGCCCTGTCCAGCGACGCCGATCCCGACGGCCTGCCCTGGTCGCTGTCCTTGTGGGATACGGCACGCAAATACCGCCGCTACGTCGATGCGGTCGACACCCTGTACGGCTCGGCGGCCTATATGCCGATGACGGACGGCGGCACTTATGAGGTCTGGATCACCCAGTCCGGCCTGATCGCCCGGCCGACGAACGCTCAGGCGCGCGAGGCTTCGGCCGGCGGCTGGACCATCGCCAACTGAACGAGCGGTCGCCGGAGCGCGCCCTTAGCATCGCGATTGATGGCGGGGCCCGAACTCCCTATATGAGCCGCCTGCGAGCGGGGGCCTATCGCCCCGCGTCACGACTGGACCGCACTCCCCATGCTGGTCACCCTGATGAAGGCCAAGCTGCACCGCGCGACGGTGACCCAGGCCGACCTGGACTATGAAGGCTCGATCGCCATCGACGGCGATCTGTTGGATGCCGCGGGCATCTTTCCGCACGAACAAGTCGATGTGCTGAACATCACCAACGGCGCGCGCTTCACCACCTATGCGATCGAGGCCCCGCGGGGGTCCAAGGTCATCGGCGTCAACGGCGCGGCGGCGCGGCTGGTGCAGAAGAACGACAAGGTGATCGTGGTCACCTATGGTCAGTTGCCGTCCGAAGAGGCCCGACAGTGGTCGCCGACCGTCGTGCTGCTGGACGACGACAACCGGATCAAGCAGGCCGCCTAGATCGGCTGAAGCGGGGCCAAGGCCCAAGCTCGGGCGATGGCGTCGATGCGGGCCTGATCCATGTCGAACCGAGCCTGTCCGATCTGAGTGACAGGGCAGGCCGGTGTCGCACTGTTGCAGATGAAGGCCCCGTCGAAGGTGACAATCTCTTGGACGTGGATCGGACGGGTCGCTGAGGCCAAGCTTTGGCTTGCCAAACCCTGGTCGATCAGCGCCTGGGCCACGCCCGCCAGCATGGGGGCCTTGGGCCAGACCACGGTGTCGCCCGATAGAAAGCCAATGTTCCAGAGGCTGCCCTCCGAAATCAGCTGGTCAGGGTCGGCATAGAGGGCGTCGTCGAAGCCAGTTTGGCGCGCACTGCGGCGAGCCTGGATCGCCTCAATGGAGGCGGTGTGCTTGTGCTCTTGCAGCAGGCGCACATGGGGCTGGACCTGGAGGCGCAGACTGTCGGCCAGCGGTCGCGGCGCGGGGCTGACGGTGGTCAGGACGTGCGGTCGCACCACAGCGTCGGGCGTGCGGGGCCGGATATCTGGGGAGAAGAGACCGATCCTCAGCCAGGCGTCCCGCGTGTCGCGGAGCGCCGTCTGGATAAAGCCTCGCAGGTCATCCTCAACGACCGCTTCGCCAAAGAGCGCCAGCGCCGAGGTTTGCAGACGCGCGAGGTGCAGGTCGAGGCCCCGGACGCCACCGGCCTCGACGCGAAACGAGGTGTAGGCCCCGTAGTTGGTGGTCGCGAGATAGACCAGGTCATCGGGTTGGGGTGCCCGACCGTCGATCAGCATCATGCTCCCTCTCTCAGAGGGAGAAGGATCAATCCTCGCCACCCTCGCCCTCGACCTCGGGCTCATCCCCGCCGCCGCTGTCGGCCAGGCGTTCGACCGAGACCACCTTCTCGCCGTCGGCGGTGCGGAAGATGGTCACGCCTTGGCTGGCGCGACCGACGATGCGGACCTGGCCCACGCGGGTGCGGATCATCTGGCCGCTGGAGGTGACCAGAAGCAGGTCGTCGCTCTCCTCGACCGGGAAGGCCGCCGCAAGCCTTGTCCCGGCGCGACCGCCCAGTCCGTGGGCCGTCAGCCCCTGCCCGCCCCGTCCCGTGCGGCGGTATTCGTAGGCGGAGGATCGCTTGCCGAAGCCGGTGTCCGTCACGGTCAGGATGAACTGCTCGGCCGCGCCCAGGGCGGCGATCCGCTCGGGCGAGATGGGCGCGTCGGCCGTGACCTCGCCCTCGTCGTCCGCCTCCACGACGGCCGTGTCGTCCTCGCCGTCGGTCGCGCGGCGCATAGCGTTGGCGTGCTTGACGTAGGCGGAGCGCTCCTCGGGCGTGGCGTCTACCCGGCCCAGGATAGCCATGGAGATAACCGCGTCGTCGCCCTGAAGCCGGACGCCGCGCACGCCGGTCGAATCCCGGCCCTTGAACACGCGAACGTCGTCGGCCTTGAACCGGATGGCGCGGCCCAGGGCGGTGGTCAGCAGCACGTCGTCCTCGGCGGTGCACAGGGCCACGCCGACCATGTGATCGCCGTCCTCCAGCTTCATGGCGATCTTGCCGGCGCGGTTGACGGTGGCGAAGTCCGACAGCTTGTTGCGACGCACATCACCGGAGCGGGTGGCGAACATGATGTCGTAGTCGCCCCAGGTCGCCTCGTCCTCGGGCAGGGGCAGGACGTTCATGATCGAATCGCCCGGCTCGATCGGCAGCAGATTGACGAAGGCCTTGCCGCGCGACGTCGGCGCGCCCAGCGGCAGACGCCAGACCTTGAGCTTATAGGCCTTGCCGTTGGTGGCGAAGAACAGGACCGGCGTGTGGGTCGACGCGGAGAAGACGCCGACGATGGCGTCCTCGTCCTTCATCGTCATGCCGGACTTGCCCTTGCCGCCGCGGTGCTGGGTCCGATAGGCGTTCAGCGCCACGCGCTTGACGTAGCCGCCGTGCGTCACGGTCACGACCATGTCCTCGCGCGGGATCAGATCCTCGTCTTCCAGCTCGAAGTCGCCCTCGCCGATGACGGTGCGGCGCGGCACGGCGAACTCGGATTTCGCGAGCAGCAGGTCCTCGCGGATGATGGCGATGATGTTCTTGCGGTCCGACAGGATCGTCAGGTGACCCTGGATGGTGTCGGCCAGCCCCCTCGCCTCGCCGAAGATGTCGTCGCGGCCCAGGCCCGTCAGGCGGCTGAGCGTCAGGCCCAGGATCGCGCGGGCCTGTTCGTCGGTCAGCTTCAGACTGTCGCCGTCGATCAGGACGCTGCGCGGATCGGCGATCAGTTCGACGAGGGCGATCATGTCGCCGACGGGCCAGGACTGGGCCTGAAGCCGCTCGCGCGCTTCGGCGGGATCGGCCGAGGAGCGGATGATGTGGATCACGTCGTCGATGTTGGCCACGGCGACCGCCAGGCCGACCAGGACGTGGCCCCGGTCGCGCGCCTTGGCCAGTTCGAACTTGGTGCGGCGAACGACGACCTCTTCACGGAAGTCGAGGAAGACCTCCAGGAGCTTTCGCAGCCCCATCTGCTCGGGTCGGCCGTGGTTCAGCGCCAGCATGTTGACGCCGAACGAGGACTGCATGGCGGTGTAGCGCCACAGCTGGTTCAGGATCACGTCGCCGGACGCATCGCGCTTCAGCTCGATGACGATCCGCATACCCGAACGGTCGGATTCGTCGCGGACGTCGGAGATGCCCTCCAGACGCTTCTCGCGGACCATTTCGGCGATGCGCTCGATCAGGGTCTGTTTGTTGACCTGGAACGGCAGCTCGGTGACCACGATGGCCTCGCGATCCTTGCGGATGGTCTCGATGGAGGCGACGCCGCGCACGACGACGGAGCCCCGGCCTTCGCGCAGGGCGTTGCGAGGCGCGGTCCGGCCCAGGATCTCGCCTCCGGTCGGGAAGTCCGGCCCAGGCACCAGGTCCAGCAGGGCGTCGTCGGAGACATCCGGATCGTCCAGCAGGGCGACGCAGGCGTCGATCACCTCGCCCAGATTGTGGGGCGGGATGTTGGTGGCCATGCCGACAGCGATGCCGCCCGCGCCGTTGACCAACAGGTTCGGAATGCGCGCCGGCAGGACGACCGGCTCCAGTTCCTTCTCGTCGTAGTTCGGCTGGAAATCGACCGTGTCCTTGTCGATGTCGGCCAGCAAGGCCGTGGCCGCCGGGGCCATCCGCGCCTCGGTGTAGCGCATGGAGGCGGGCATATCGCCGTCGACCGAACCGAAGTTCCCCTGACCGTCGACCAGCATCAGCCCCATCGAGAACGGCTGGGCCATACGCACCAGGGCCATATAGACCGAGGCGTCACCGTGCGGATGCAGCCGCCCCAGTACGTCGCCGACGACACGCGCGCACTTGGAGTACGACCGCTCCGGCGTCATGTTCAGTTCGTGCATCGAGTACAGGATGCGACGATGGACCGGTTTCAGACCGTCGCGGGCGTCGGGTAGGGCGCGGCTGACAATCACGCTCATGGCGTAGTCGAGGTAGGAGCGTTTCAGCTCGTCCTCGATCGTGATCACGGAAATGTCGCCCGAATCATAGGGGCCGGAGCCCCCTCCGCTGGCAGGCGGCAGGGCGTCGTCGATGGGTTCGTCGGTCAAGGAAATCGGGGCTCAGTCAGCCGGAATCGGAACGTGATCCTCTGTCACGTTTTCTAGCAGCCAGGGGCCTGTTAGGCAAAGTTTCGCGCCGTCGTCCGATGGCGCTGCGGCCCTCCGTAGAAGGATGAAACCATGCGCCCCGTCGTCGTTGTCGCCGCCCTCGCCCTGATGCCCCTCGCCGCCTGCGCCAGCATGGCCCCCGGGGGCGACATGATGCGCGCCACGCCGGGCGATTTCGGCGAGGCGACCCTGATCGACGGGACGGGCGCGCGGGTCGGGCGGGCGGTGTTCCGCCAGGGCGCGACGGGCCTGTTGATCCGCATCGAGGCGACCGGACTGACCCCCGGCTGGCACGGCGTCCACATCCACGCGACCGGCGAGTGCGCCGCCCCCTTCACCTCGGCCGGGGCCCATGTGAACCACGGCGAGCCCGCCGCGCCGCATGGCCTGCTGAACGCCGAAGGCCCCGACGACGGCGACCTGCCCAACATCCACGCGGCGGCGGACGGCAGCGTCAACGCCGAGGTCTTCACCAGCCGCGCCCGCATCGCCGACAGCGGGCCCGGTCAGTGGCTGTGGGACGCCGACGGCTCCGCTCTCGTCATCCACGCCAGTCCCGACGATCACGCCAGCCAGCCCATCGGCGGTGCCGGCGCGCGCGTGGCCTGTGGGATCATGGCGGCGGGGTGAGGTCTGCCCGGCCCAGCGGGTGCGGTCAGGCCTTCGCGGCCCCTGCCCGCAACCCGCGCTCGGCCAGGGCCACCACTCCGACCCCGGCCATGGTAAGGGCTGCACCCGTCAGGATCTGGGGCGTCAGGACGTCGCCGAGAAAGCCCCATCCAATGGCGATGGACACCACGGGTGTGGCCAGGAAATAGGGCGTCACCCGGCCGGCCTCCCGCTTCTGGACCAGCCAGAAGACCAGGGTCGTGGCAGCCACCGATGAGAGGATGCCGGCCCACAGGACGGTGCCCCACACCAGCGGCGTGGCAGCACGGATCGCTTCGACCTGCCCGCGTTCGAAGATGGCGGACGCGAAAGCCAGGGTCGGCAAGGCGGTCAGGGCGAGCAGGCCCTGCATCTTCAGCGGCGGAATGGAGGTCGTGCGCCGTGCGATGACCGTCGTCATCGCCCAGGCCGCGCTGGCTCCGATCACGACCAGAATCGCGGCCCAGTCATGGAGCGCATGAGGGTCGGCCGCCATCCAGGCGACCCCGGCCAGCGCCACCACTAGCCCCAGCATGGCGAACCGGGACAGACGCTCGCCCAGCAGCAGGAAGGCGAACAGGGCGGTGAATGGAATCCACAGCTGGGCGGCGACTGACGCCGGGCTGACGTCGTCGGCCAAGCCAAAGCCGATATAGATCAGGGCATAGTGGATCGGACCGCCCAGGACGACGATCAGCAGCAGGCTCTTCCAGTCCGGAAACGGCGGGCGCACGAATGGGAAGAGGCACAGGGACGCCACGGCGAAGCGCAGCGTCGCGGTCAGAAGCGGCGGCAGGGTCTCGGTCGCCACCTTGGCCGCGGCATTGTTGGCCCCCCAAATCACCACGATCGCGACGATCGCGCCGATCTCGAGCAGGGTCAGCGGACTGTGGGGCTTTTCGGGAACAGCGGGCACGGGCGGGTCATGACATGTCCCGCCCGCGGTGGCGCGTCACACTGGGTGACAGGGCGTTTCGCCGGCCGCCGGGACGGACCAACCCCTAGAACGGGATGTCGTCGTTGAGATCGTAGCTCTCGCGCGGACCCGACGGCTTGTTCGCCCCGCCGGTCTGGAAACCCGAGGAATAGTCGTCGTCATTCGAACGACCACCGCCGGCGCCGGCGTTGTCATTGCGCCCGCCCAGCAGCGTCAGCTGGCCATTGAAGCGGCCGACCACGATCTCGGTGGTGTATTTCTCGACGCCTTGCTGGTCGGTCCATTTGCGCGTCTGGAGCTGGCCCTCGATGTAGACGGTGGTGCCCTTCTTCACATAGTTCTCGACCACCTTGACGATATTGTCGTTGAAGATGGCGACCCGGTGCCACTCGGTCTTTTCCTTCTTCTCGCCAGAGGACTTGTCGCGCCAGGTCTCGGACGTAGCGATGGACAGGTTGGCGATGCGGTCGCCGCCGGGGGTGGACCGGATTTCCGGGTCGCGGCCCAGGTTGCCGATCAGGATGACCTTGTTGACGCTGCCCGCCATATCGCTCGTTCTTTCGTTCAGGGATTCAGGCCCGCAGGCCCCGCTAGGATTTCGTTAACAGATGTTCCGCTTCTGTTCTAGCCCTGCGGCAGGGCTGGGAAGGCCGGTGCCTCCGCCTCGGTGACGATGCCGAGCTCGTCGATGTCGCGCTGGATCGCTCCCGGCACGGCCAGACGTCCATCGCCGGTGCGCGCCAGGGCAAAGAACCGCGCGCCCTCCAGCGTCCGGCTGAACGACACGCCCCGGGCATCGACGAAGATGAACTGACCCTGGAAGCTGCCGGTGACCTCGCGCGTCGAGCCACCCATCCGCAGGAACCGGACCCGCATCTCTTCCAGGCGGGCGGCGCAGAACTCGATCTGGGGCTGGTCGCGGGCGACCACATTGAACGTGAGCTCACCGTCGGGCCGGGTCACGCTGTAGCAGACGCCCGGGTCAAAGGGGGCCCTGACCTGCTCGGCGCACGCCCCAAGCGATGCGAGGCCGACCAGCAGGGAGCCGGCGAACAGAGCGCGCATCAACCCAGACCCGGGAACTGGCAGCTGCGGTCCTGGTCGGCCAGGACGCGAAAGCGCGTATTGTCGTTGGACTGCTCGACCCGGCGCGGGACCAACCGCAGGGTCAGATTGCCGTGCCGCCCGTACTGGGCATCGCCCGGACCCACGCAGACGCCGGCGTAGAGCGCCTGGACGCATTCGTTCAGACTGAGGTTGCCCGACAGCTGGCGCCACTCCGACCCGGCGAACCGCAGGCAGGGCGCGCCGCCTGTCCGCTGGACCCGGGGCTCCGGCGAAGGTTGTGGGTTGGTGCTGGTGCCGCCATCGACAGGCTGGGGATTGCCGCCATCGACGTCGGTTACTGGCAGCGCCGGCGGCGGGGCGAAGGCGGCTGTGGGGGCCGCGGCCAGATTGCCGCTGGCGTCCAGTCCGACGTCCAGCCCGTCTGTGGCCAGACCGTTGCGCTCGGCGCAGTCGGCCAGGGTTGCCATTCCGATGAACTGTCCGTCGACGAAGCAGCGCAGCTCACGGGTCGGTTGCAGCTCGGGCGCGTCGGCGACGTCGACCGTCAGTCCGGCGTTGGCGTCAGGCTCCTCGGTCGCGGCCTTCTTTTCATCGCCGCCGCCCATGAACAGCAGGGCCAGCACCACGGCGGCGAGGATCGCCAGACCCGCGCCGACCGCCAGGATCACGCGGTTGTCGTTGGGAAGTTGCATGAAGGGGCTCGGCTTGGGTTCGGCTCAATAACCCCGCCGAGGGTCGCCCCGTCAACCGCCAAGCGGCCAGTCTGCCCGGCACACACTGCCCGGTACCCGGCAAATCCTGCCCCGACGCGACCCACTGGGCAGAAATTGCCGAGCCTTCAGCGTGGTTAAGGCAAGGTACCATAGACTTTTCAATGATTTGCTCAAACGGTACCAATGGTAGCCGATGGCCTGGGCATTGCTGTGAACCCCGTGGGTAAAATGCCCTCGACGGTCAAAACGACGGTCGGACACCTTGAAACAAGGACTTTCGTCATGGCGCTGAACAGCGTGAACACGAACTCGGGCGCCCTCATCGCCCTGCAGAACCTCCAAGCCACGAACAAGGAACTGGACCAAGTCCAGGGCCGGATCAACACGGGCAAGAAGGTCAACTCCGCCAAGGACAACGGCGCCATCTGGGCCATCGCCCAGGGCCAGCGCTCGGAAATCTCGGCCCTCAATGCCGTCAAGGACAGCCTGGACCGCGGCGCTTCCGCCGTGGACGTCAGCCTGGCCGCCGGCGAATCCGTCTCTGACCTGCTGGTTCAGCTGAAGGAAAAGGCCCTGGCCGCGACCGACCGGTCTCTGACGACCGCTGCCCGCAGCGCTCTGAACGAAGACTTCAAGGCCATCCGCGACCAGATCACCACGGTGGTCACCAACGCCAGCTTCAACGGCGTGAACCTGCTGAACGGTTCGAACACGGCCGGCTACCGCGCCCTGGCGAACACGACCGGCTCCACGATCACCGTCAATGACGAAGATCTGCGTCTGGGCGGCACCATCAACTCGGTCGCCGCTACGACCACCATCGGTACCTCGACTCTGGCCACCACGGCCCTGGGCCTGGTCAACGCTTCGATCGACCGCGTCTCCGCGTCCCTGGCTCGCCTGGGCACGGGTGCCAAGTCGCTCGAAACGCACCGGACCTTCGTCGGCAAGCTGTCGGACGCCCTGGAGTCGGGCGTTGGCAACCTGGTCGACGCGGATCTGGCCAAGGAAAGCGCGCGACTGCAGTCGCTGCAGACCAAGCAACAGCTGGGTGTGCAGGCTCTGTCGATCGCCAACTCCTCGACCTCGATCCTGCTCGGCCTGTTCCGTTAATCGAAATGGAAGGGCGGGGCTTCGGTCCCGCCCGACCGTTCCCAGGAGCCGCCGGCCTCCCCCCGGCGTGAGGAGCCATGGACACGAATGCCAAGATAGTCAGCGTCCCGACCGCCGTCCCCGCCGCATCGCCCGCGATGACCGGCGGCGATTTCAATCAGGGACGCGCCGCGCAGGAGGCCGAACTGGCCGCGCGGTACCGCCTGATCATCGAGGAAGGCCCGACCGTCGGAACCTTCATCTACAAGACCTTGGACAGCGCGACCGGAGAGGTCGTTCGGCAGTTCCCCCGCGAGGAGGTTCTGCGCCTGTCCGAAAACGGGGGCTATGCCGCCGGGGCTCTGATCGACACCAGCGCCTGATCCGGGTCGACTGGTTCTGAACGACCTTCCCGCGCGGGCCCGCCCGTCGCGGCCATTGCGCGTTAACCATACGCTCATGGTTAACGCCTAGCCTCGGACTGAGAATCCGGGGCTAGAAGACCTATGAGCAACAGCGTTCACACCAATGCGTCCGCCGCCATCGCGCTGCAAAACCTGGCACGAACCAATGAGAACCTGTCGGGCGTCCAGAGCCGGATCTCGACCGGTCTGAAGGTCCAGGGGGCCAAGGACAACGCCGCGATCTGGGCCATCGCCCAGCAGCAGCGGGCCGATACCAGCGCCCTGTCAGCCGTGCGCCAGAGCCTGGACCGCGCGACCTCGATCGCCGATGTCGCCCTGGCCGCCGGCGAGTCGATCTCCGACCTGCTCAACCAGCTCAAGGAAAAGGTCGTCGCGGCCAAAGACACGTCGCTCAAGACCCAGTCCCGCGAACTGCTCGACGCCGACTTCAAGGCCTTGCTCCGCGCCATCTCCTCGGCCGTCGAGAACGCGGCCTTCGACGGCGGAAACATCCTGAACGGTTCGCTGACCAATGGCCTGAAATTCCTGGCCAATGCCGACGCCACCTCGTTCATCACCCTGTCTTCGAAGGATCTCTCGCTCAGCGGCTCGATCATCTCGCTGGGGCTCGCTGACAGTCTGCTGACCGTGACAGGCGCGACGACGGCGCTGAACAAGCTGGACGACTCGATCACGGCGCTGAACAAGTCGCTGGGCGACATCGGGGCCCAGGCCAAGCAGATCTCGGCCCATACGACGTTCGTGTCGAAACTGACCGACACCCTGGAATCCGGCATCGGCAATCTGGTGGATGCGGACCTGGCCAAGGAAAGCGCCCGGCTTCAGGCCCTGCAGGTTCAGCAGCAGCTGGGCGCTCAGGCCCTGTCGATCGCGAACCAGTCGCCGCAGATCATCCTGTCGCTGTTCCAGTAGCCCTTAGCGCCAGCGAGGGCTCTGGCTTCCGATCAGCACGGGGGCGGGGCGACGGCGAGCGGTCTGGGGCTTCGGCGCAAAGCCGTACAGCGACAGCAGGCTCTGCAGAATCGACTTCGGAAAGATCATGATCTCGCTCCTGTCTGGCGAGAGCAAAACATGATTCGCCCGATATCGTTCCCGACCCGGACGTTAAGGCCCCGTTGAGCCCGATCCGCCATGGTGTGACCCGGAGGAATCGTGGCCATCAACAACGGCTATTTGCTGGGTCTGTTCGGGGGAACCTACGACCCCGCGACCAACGCTGCCTTCACGACGGCCCTCACCCGCCAGCGCCAGCCGACCGCGCCGTGGAGCAGCCAGGCCTCGGCCTCCGCCCCGGCACCGGACGCCCTGGTCCGCGCGGCTCTTGGCGGACGAAAGTTCGTCAACGAGGATGCCGCGCCGGTCGACGTGAAGGGTGCCTCGGCCGACTACGCAAAGCTTTTCGCCCTCTACCGCGGGCTCGAGACGCTCAACGCCCTGGCCAATCGCGCGTCGGTGAAGGGGCTGGGCAACGGTGACCTCGGCCTGATCCAGAAACGCTTCGCCTCGGGCCTCTCGGAAATCAGCGCCTACGTCGGCAAGGCGGAGCTGGAGGGCCTCAGACTGGTGCAAGGCACGTCGTCGGCTCTGTCCAAGACCACCGCCGCCGTACCGCGCGACAGCGCCAACTCAGTTACTGGCCCGATCCACGAAGGCTCGCTGGACACCCCGGTCGCGGCATTCGCCGGCGACACGCGGTTCTCGATCACCCTCCGCGTCCCGCAAGGGCTGGGCTTCACGACCACGGCCATCCCCATCGATCTCGCCGACCTTGGGGCGACACCCCGGACGATGGATGCGGTCCTCGGCCATATCAACAACAAGCTGGAGGCGGGCGGTTTTCAGACCCGCATCGGCCGCGACCAGATCAAGGCCGAGGCGCGCACCGTCCAGGTCAACGGCAAGCCGGTGACCCTGCCCGCCGGCCCGGACAAATGGGCGCTGGCCATCCGCGGAACCTCGACCGAGACGGTCGGTTTCACGGCCGCCGACCGCTCCGATGCTGTCTATGTGGTTCAGGGCTCAGGCACCGCCGGTGCGAACCAGCTCCTGAAGTTCCAGTCGGACGGCGGCGCGGCCCCCACCCCTCCCGGCGGCAACGTCGGCGAGACCCAATGGGTCGACGGGCGGCTGTCGCAGGACAATCTTCCCGACGGCATCGCGGCCGTGCGGGCCAGCGCCGTCGGCCCAGACGGCTCGCTATGGCTGGTGGCGGATGTGTCCAAGGGCACCGGCACCCAGCCCATCAAGGGCACTCAGGACGTCGCCCTGATGAAATACGACACGGCCGGTCGGCTGGTGGCGACCCGGGCGCTGGGCGCGGCATCGACGGCCAGCGGCTACGCCATCGCCGTCGACGCGAGCGGCAACGTCGCCGTGGCGGGGTCGGTCACCGGCGCGCTGAACACCAAGGCAACCGACGCGGGCAAGGCCGGAGAGGTCGCCACCCTGTCCGACAGTTTCGTCACCGTCTTCAACGGCGACGGCGAGGAACAATGGACCCAGCGGCGCGGGGCCCGGGCCGAGGACCAGGCGACCAGCGTGGCCTTCGGCCCCGATGGCGTCGTCTACATTGGGGGTCGAGCCAAGTCCGCCGTCGTGGGGGCCAGCAGCGTCGGCGGCTGGGACGGGTACGTGCAGGCGTTCAAAGCGGGCGAACCCTATCCGACAGCCGGCATCGTCGCCGGGGTCGTCGGGCAGAGCCAGTTCGGGACGGCGGGCGAGGACGGCGTCGACGCCGTCACCGTCGACGGCAGCAATCTGTACACCGCCGGCGTCGAGGACGGGCGGGCGGTGGTGCGGCGCTTCACTCTGGATGCGTCGGGCGTCCCGACCCTGGCCTCGACGCGCGACCTCGGCCCGATCTCGGGCGGGATCAAGGGCGTGTCGGTGGCCGACGGCCGGGTCATCGTGACGGGAGCCAGCCGCGACAGCGCCCTGTCGGCCGGCACCACCACCGTGGCCCATTCGGGCGGCACCGACGTCTTCACCGCCGCCCTATCCAGCGACCTGACGGCGTCCAATTCGGATCGACTCACGTGGTATGGGGGCCCGGGCCAGGACACGGCGGCGGACGTCAAGGTTCACGACGGCAAGGTCTGGATCACCGGTATCGCCGACCGCTCCGAAGCCGCCAAGCCCGAAGACCCGACGAGAGGCTTCCTGGCGCGGATCGATCCACTGACGGGCGCGGTAGAATACGAACGGACCTGGTCGGGCGAGAACGATCAGGCCAAGCCGTTGACCCTCGCCGTCGCGACCAACGGCGCGTCGGTGCTCGACCGCTTGGGTCTGCCCCAGGGCGAGATCGACCAGTCGGACTCCAAACGCCTGATCGACGCGACGTCGCTGCGGGTCGGCGACCGCTTCTATGTTTCGCCGGCCGACGGCGGCCGGGCCCAGACCGTCACCATCGAGGCCAAGGACACCCTGGCCACCCTGGCGCGCAAGATTGGCCTGGCTTCGAACGGTCGGTTGAAGGTCACCGTGGCGTCGGAGGGCGGCGCGGTCACCGGCAAGGACGGCGAGACGACGACCACCACGGGCGGCGTCCAGCGCTTGTCGATCACGGCCAAGGACGGGGTGACCGGCGCCGTCCTGACGTCCGGCGAGACGGGGCGAGACGCCCTGCTGGGGCTGGGCCTGTCGCCCGGGTTCATCGGCCAGACCTCCGGCGACGACGTCACCCGCACCTTCGGCCTGAACCTGCCCAGCGGCCTGACCCTGAACGATGCCGAGGCCATCAAGGCCGCGGGCGAGAAGATCCAGGGGGCCCTGAAGGCCATCCGCGACGCCTACCGGGCCTTGGCCCCGTCGACGACCACCGGGAGCGCGAACGGCCCGGTCCCCACCTATCTGACCAACCAGATCTCCAATTATCAGGCGGCGCTGGCACGGCTGTCGGGTTGACCCGTCACCGAGGCCTGGCTGCTTCCTGCGCCCGTCGCTCCGCGAACAGCGTCTCGACCGCCAGTCGCCGCGCGGCGTCGCAGGCGACGATCTGGGACCCCCGCGTGACATAGCCGATCTCCAGATCAGACGCTGTCGCCCCCTCCGGCAGGCGGTGCAGGTCACAGGGCCGGGACGCGGTCTCCGGCAAGGTCAGCCTGGGCGGCGCAACCGCCGAGGTCGGGCGTGATCCGGCACAGCTCGCGGTCGTGAGCGCGCAGGCGATCGACACGATCGAGCGATAGGGGAAGGTCGGCGTCATCGGCAGCTCTCGCGGCAAGGGTGGAACGGGTGGTGGCGGCATCGAGCCGCCGGGTCTTCGTCAGGGCGGCGTCGAGGCGGACGACCTGTCCTCCCTGCCCCTCAGCCTCGGCAGAGCGGGCGACAGCCGTGGCCTGAGCCACAGCGGCGGAGGCCTCAGCCCTGTCGGCACGACGCTGGGCCAGATCGAACGGGTCCCAGCGAAAGCCCAGACCTCCCAGCAGGATGCCGACGAGGCCCACCGCTCCGGAGATCGCCGTCAACCAGCCGAGCGGCGTTAGAGTCTGAATAGTGCGAAACGTGCGAAAAGCCGTCGAACTCACGGGAACACCGTCCTAGCTAGTTCGAAATGCGGCCCATCGCGCAGAGTCGGCCAGTCGCCGCCCCAGACGATCGCCGTCCCCTGCTCTGCCGCCGCCGCCTTCACCGCCTCGGCGATCCGGGGATAGAGCGGCCAGTCCCAGCGCACCTTGCCCTCTACCAGAGCCGCGACATCGACTGCATGCCCGGTCAGATGCCGCGATTTCAGAGTGCGGCTGGCCCCGGCCCGGACCAGGGCCGCCTGACGCGCGGGCGTCCGCAGGCCCTCGGTGATCAGGAAGTCGACGCTGGATCGTCGGATCGCCGCCTCCATGACGGCAACCAGGGCGGGGTGAACGCCCTTCATCCGGGCGCGAGAGCGGGCCGAGAAGCGAAAGCTCATCGCGTCCCTCTTTCGGCGAGACGCAGCCTCAGATTGGCCAGGAGAGCCACCAACTGCTGGGCCGTAGGCGCCACCAGATAGAGCACGAGCGTGAGGGCCAGCAGCCCCATCAGCCCGGCCGCGACGCGCGGCAGCTGCGCCGGCTCGGTCCGCTCGACCGCCGAGGCCAGCAGCCGCCACAGGGCGAGACTGACTACGAACACATAGAGGCGCCGCCATAGCCAACGGGCCTCGGCCAGCGGGTGGATTGGGGTGCGATCAGTCACGGTCGATCTCCTGTGAAAATGTGGGCCGCGTCGAGCGCCAGTCGGCCCCGGTCAGGTCCAGACCCTCCTCGGGCGAGAGCCGGCGCGGCATTTCCCAGACCTCGGGCTCCAGCAGGCGGTCGTCCGGCGACACGAGACGCCGCCGCCGACGGAGGGGCGCGCTCATCCCTGCACCAGGATGACGACGGCCCCGGAAGCACCCGCTCCGCCCGCCCCTCCTGACGAGACACCGGCACCGCCGCCGCCCCCGCCGCCCCCGTGAACGCCGCCCGAACCGCCGGCGAACCCGGCACCCGAGGCCGCCCCCGCTCCGCCGCCGCCTCCGCCACCACAGATCGACACCGGCAGCGGCGGAGCGGCACCGGTCCCTCCGGCCGACACCGAGCCGCCCGTGCCCCCGGCCGCCGAACACGAAAACAGCCCACCGACGCCGCCGGCCCCGCCGTTTCTGGCGATGCCGCCGCTATCCAGTGATCCACCCGCGCCCCCGCCGCCGGGAGACGCCAGGGCGGGGCTGGACGATCCCGCGCCGCCGGTCGCCGAGGCCGAGGTGGTCCCGCCGGCGTTGCCGCCCAGAAGGCTGGGACCGCCGGCTCCGCCGGTTCCGCCCGACGTCCCCGCCTGACCCAGGGCCCCACCCCGAGCGGTCAGCAAGGTCGACGCGCCGCTCGCGACCCGGGTGTCGCCGCCTGCCGCGCCCGCCGCGCCCCCGGCGCCGATGGTGATGGTCAGTGCTCCGGGCAGGTCGGCCGCGCGCCATAACGCTGTCGAGAGGCCTCCGCCTCCGCCCCCTCCGCCGCCGGACCGCAGGCCACTCGCCCCGAAGGCGCCGGCACCGCCTCCCCCGCCTCCACCGACTGCGGTGACAGACAGCGTCCGAGCCCAGTCGGGCGGCGTCCATGCACCACCCGCCGTCAAGAGGATCGCCTCGACTCGCCCGGCCCCGCGCGGAAAGCTGACGCGGCCATCGTCTCCGTCGATGCGAAAGGCCTCTCGCCAGGTGGCGCCGTCGCTCGAAACCTTCAGGGCGATATCGTCATCGCCGATCAGGCCAAACTCGGCCCGGCCGTCATATCCGCTCTGGAACAGCAGCGACACGACGTCCGTCGGGGCGTCCTTGTTCAAGGTGATGCGCAGATCACCGTCGCCGCCGTCTGCCTCAGGGCGCGCGGTCCACAGGGCCTTGTTGACCTTGGCGGCGAAGGGGTTGGTGGCGTCCGCCTCGGTGTTGAGGCCCAGCCGGGTCAGATTCTGATGCTCGCCCTTGCGGATGATCGGGGTCCATCCACCGGCGTCGCGCGCGATCAGCTCATCGCGATCCCGCACAAGAGCCAAGGCGCCAAGAGGCATCGGCACGCGAACCCAGCCCCCCGCCTCGGCCCGGACCAGGTCGCCTGCGCTCCAGTCGCTCCAGACGGCACCCGTCGCCCCGGACGGCAGGATGTAGAGGTCGCCCTCGGTCGGGCTGGTCGGCTGGACTGCGACGGTGCGACTGAGCACCGCCGTCTGGGTCAGGGCGTCGAGGCGGGCGAGCGCCTCGTTGACGGTGACGTGTTTCTGCAGCTGCCCGGCCGCGACATAGGGCAGGGTCAGGCGTGCGCTGTGGCTGGATGGCATGGTCGATCTCCGCGTGAAGGCTGGAGATCAGTCTGAGGGCACCGCCAATGCGGGCGCGTTCGGCGCGCCTCGCTCGACGCCGGCCTTGAATCCAAAGGCTTTCTTAGCCTGTGTTTGGATGATCGGGTGCCGGAGGGCGGATGCGGGGAGGCCGTTGGAAGGGCTGGGAGGCCTCCCCGCGGACCGGTTCGCGGCTGTCAGGACCCACGACGCCAAAAAGGCGCCGAACGAGCCGGTCAATGTCAGCTACGGACGCTTCGGCCGGGCGGATGCGGCCTAGAGTTGCTGAAGTTCACCGGACGCGACGACCGGCCCCTGGGGCGCGTCGGCAGGCGGCGTGGTGCCGGGGGCCTCGATCGAGATCGCGACCGCCGTGGCAGTGCCCGCCTGCCCGCTCAGGGCCGCCGACAGGGTGCGGCGTGAAGCCTCGGCTCCGTCGATCGCGCCGATCAGCTGGACCCCGCCTTCGGGCCGGACCAGCCACAGGTGCGGCACCCCGTCAGAGGCGGCGATCGCCGTCGTGGGCGCGACGAACAGGTTTCCCGTCACGGTGTCATAGGCGATGGTCACAGCCGGTGCCCCGCCTTCTGACAGGGTCAGGGTCGCGACACGGGTGACGCCACCGGCGGCCGTGGGGGCAGCTTCCGGCACCGGCGTCGGCCGCGCGATCAGCACGGCCACGGCGACCAGGCTGGCGGCCAGCAGTCCGGTGGAACCGATGGCCCAACCTCGCCAGAAGCCCAGGCGTTCATTGTCGTTGGCGACGGGGTCGATTCCGGCCTGGATGCGGGGCCAGACGCCGGCCGAGGGCTGGACGCCCTGCACCTCCGCGGCGAACGCGGCCAGATGGGTGTTCCAGGCCTCGACCTCGGCGGCGAAGGCGGGGTCCGCCTGTTCGCGGGCGCGGGCGGCGCGTTCCTCATCGGGGGACAAGACGCGCAAGGCCAGTTCGCCGGCCAGGGCGCGGGCGTCGTCGGCGCCAGGCTCGTCAGTGGTGGGATCGGTCATGATTCGAGGCAGCTCCTCAGCCTCATCAGCCCCCGGCGGATCCAGCTCTTCATCGTCCCCAGAGGCACGTTCTCGCGTTGGGCCAGGGCGTCATAGGTGACGCCTTCCAGAAAGGCCGTCCGGATCACCCCGCGCGCCTTGTCCTCCAGCTGCTCCAGACAGACATTGAGCCGCCCGACCTCGTCGGCCTGCTCGATGGTCTCCGACGCCAGGGCCGCGCCGTCGGCGAGATCATGCGCGTCCTCGACCGGCACAGCCTTTCGCATCGGCGCGGCCGACCGCAGCCGATCGATCGACCGATTGCGCGCGATGGTCACCAGCCAGGTGATCGGGCTGGCGCGCGCGGGGTCGAAAGTCCCCGCCTTTCTCCACACTGTCAGATAAGTGTCCTGCAAGACGTCCTCGGCCGTTTGGCGGTCAGGCAAGATACGCAGGCACACGCCCAATAGCTTCGCCGAGGTCGCTTCATAGACGGTCCGGAAGGCGGACCGGTCGCCCTGTCCAGCCTGGACCAGCGCACCAGCCAATTCGTCTCGCGTCAACATGGCGGCCATGAGCTACTCTGTACGGTTATCGCGGAGTGACTAGGGCGGCGCGAAGCAGCGCCGTCAAGCCGAATGCGCGTCCTAGTCGTCCAGGTAGACGATCCGCCGCTTTTTTGGATCGGCCCGCATCGTCGCGATGTGCCGGTCGTGATCACCCGAGGCCTTGGCCTCGCGCTCGCTGTCCTCGACCCAGTGAGTGCTCTCGATATCCTTCTGCAGCGCATTCGCCGCCATCAGGTGACCCCGGAAGAAAAAGTCGATGAGGTCCGGCCCGAACGGCACGACTTCTCCGGTGAGGGTCGCCGCGCTGTCAAAGCCCAAAAGGCCGACCATCTTGACCAGCGTGCCGGGGGCCGCCCTGGCCCTGAGAGCCTGCATCAGCAACCAGCCGCTGGTTCCGACGCTATACACAGTGCCGACGACGGGAATCCAGGTCAGCAGGCCGTCCAGCCCGACGCCGAATGGCCCGAAGCCCACCGCCCGGTCGGACAGCTTCTTGATCCCCTCGACATTGGACCAGATTTTCTCGATATCCGCGACGGATCGTTTGGCCATCTCGCCCTCCCTGAGCGGGGTCAACGCCCCACATCGACCCGTGTTCATCCTGAAAGCAACTCGCCGTGACGCTTGTGGCCGGTCCGCGCCTGCGATTGTTCCTGATGGTGGCTCTGATGCTGCTGTCCGGCGGTCCGCTGGTCATCGCCCTGGCCTCGCTGAGCGGCATCGGTCACCGATGGGTGGACATCCTGGCCCAGTTCGTCGGACCGGCTCTGGTGGCGGCGTTGCTGCTCGCCGGCGCCGCCCTCGTCCTGCGATCGCGAGCCGCGGTTGTGGTCGGGGGTCTGACCTGCTCCTTCGTGGTCATGGCCGGGTCGCCGCAATGGTTTCCGGCCCGGGGCTGGCCGGCGTCCGATCAGGCCGTCACGGTCTATTTCGCCAACCTCTACGCCCGGAATGACGACGTGGAGGCGATCGCGGCCTCGGTTCGCGCGGCCCGGCCCGACGTGGTCGTCCTGATTGAAGCGGGGGACGCCGTCGTGGACAACCTCGACGTCGTGCTCGCGGAGCTTCCCTATCGTACGATGACCGGGCGCTCGGTCAGCGGGGCCGGCCCCGCACGATCCCTGATCGCCAGCCGATGGCCGGTCGTCGACCGGGTCCACGCCATGACCCATCTGCCCACCGTGGCGGCCGTCGCCGAGACGCCGCTGGGCCCGGTCACCGTTGCGGGGGTGCATATGAACCGGCCGTGGCCCTACCAGTATCAGTGGGGACAATTGATCCAGGCACAGCAGCTGGTCGAATGGCGCGGGACCGTCCAGGGTCCGCTGATTGTCGCCGGTGACTTCAACAGCGTGTCCTCGGCCAGAGTCGGCCGCATGATCCGGGCCGAAACCGGGCTGATCGCCGCGCCCGGCTGGCCCGGCACCTGGCACTCCGCCATGCCCGCCTGGTCCGCCATCACCATCGACCAGGTCTATCGCTCGCCGGACCTGGCTCTGGTCGAGCGGCGCCTTGGGCGACCGACCGGCTCGGACCACCGGCCCGTCATCACCCGGTTCGTCAGGGCCCAGACGCGGCCAGCCGCCTGAGCCGCTCTTCGTGGCCGTGATCGGGAAAGTCCGCCGCGACCCATTCGTCCTCGAAGGCCTTCAGTATCCGCCCGGTCTCCGGCCCCGGCGCGATGCCCAGCCGCGCCACTTCGCGCCCGCCGATGGGCATTCGGGGCACCGGCCAGGTCACGGCCTCGGTCAGGGCTTCGCCTTCGGCGTCCGGGTTTTCGGCCTGACCCAGGATCAGGCGATCCGTTACCGCCCGCGCTCCGAGGCGATACACCAGACGTCTGACAGTCGCCTCGTCGGTCGCAGGGTCCAGCGGTCCCAAGGCCGACGCGGCAAGCCTGGCCTGCACATCGTTCGGCAGACGCAGCGACCTTGCTATCTCGGCCGCTTGAGCTGGATCAAAGGGAAGCAAGGACGCCAGTCGCAGCACGGCGTCGGCCGTTTCGTCGATCAGCGCGGTGAACAGGTCCAGCGACGGCGAACCCGGCAGGATCGTCTCCAGGACCCCGGATTGGAACATCGCCGATACCGAGGCGCGCGGGTCCGGCGCGGCCAGCAGCTTCAGCAGTTCTTTCGAAACCCGCTCGGCCGACAGGCGCGACAGGCTGTCGGCATGAGCGGCGCAGGCGGCGAGCCCCTCCGCGTCCGGCTCGGCCCGGCCATACCAGGCTAAGAAGCGAAAAAAGCGCAGGATCCGCAGATGGTCCTCCTCGATCCGCCGATGCGGGTCGCCGACGAACACCACCCGACCCGCCAGCGCGTCCTCCAGCCCGCCGCCGGTCGGATCGAACACGGCTCCAGTGCGGTCGGCATAGAGGGCGTTCAGACGGAAATCGCGGCGCTGGGCGTCCTCGCCCCAGTCGTCGGTGAAGGCCACCACGGCGCGGCGCCCATCCGTCTCGACGTCGCGGCGCAGGGTCGTGATTTCGAACGGGCGACGGTCCGCCACCGCGGTCACCGTGCCGTGCGCCAGTCCCGTCGGCACGGCCTTGATCCCTGCAGCCTTAAGCGCCGCCATCGTCTGTTCGGGTTGCAGCCGGGTGGCGATGTCGATGTCGTCGACGGCCTGTCCGACCAGGCTGTTCCGTACGCAGCCGCCGACGAACCGGGCGCAGTCGGGCCCGCCCGCCGCCTCCAGCGCCTCCATGACGCGCACCGTCGCCGGGTCGCTCAGCCAGGGCTGGTCGGCCAGACCGGGAGCGGCGCTCACGCCGCGTCCTCGGCCGTGGCGAGGCTGACCTCGTCCTCATCGCCATAGAGCCGGTGCCGCAGCGCCCGGATGATCCCGGCCGTGACGCCCCAGATGTAGCGATCCTCAAACGTCACCGACCAGAACCAGCGCCGATCCCCGGCGGGCGTCTCCAGATGGTCTCGACGCAGCATGGCGGGGTCCATCAGCACGTCCCACGGCACCTCGAACACCTCGGCCACCTCGTCGGGTGACGGGGTCAGGTCGGGCATGCCTGCCAGCCAGCCGACGACGGGCGTGACCAGATAGCCGGTCCCGGTCTCATAGGCCTCGGACAGTCCCAGAACCTCCACCGCCTCGGGACGCAGGGCGACCTCCTCCCATGCCTCACGCAGGGCCGCCTCGACGGCGGTCTCGCCGGGATCGAGCCGCCCCCCGGGAAAGGCGATCTGGCCGGTGTGTCGCGCCAGACTGTCGGCGCGGCGGGTCAGCAGCACCCGCGCGCCCTCGCTTGTCTCGATGATCGGGATCAGCACGGCCGCGGGCTTCAGCGGCCCCTCGATCCAGCGGCTGGACCCGGGGTTGAGGTCGAAGTCCGATCGCATCGGGCCGCCGTCCGCCCGCCAGTCGCCCGGAGCCGTCAGCCGCTCGCGCAGCCGCTCTCTCAGCGACGCCAGGCTCATGCCAGCCCCGCCCCAGGAGGCCCTAGCGGAAACCAGACCCCGCCCGAAGACACCGCCAGCTGTCCGTCGCGTTCTTCGGCCAGCTCGACCAGGTCGTAGAAGACGGTGCGCGCGATCCGGGCCTCCAGGCCTCGGCGGATGTGAACGCGCGGCGCGGGCTCTCCGGTCGCGGCGTCGGTCTCGACCGTGATGGCGTTCTCCGGGCCGGCGCGAACCTCGTCGCCGACGTCGGTGGTGAAAACCAGGTCGTCGCCCTCGCGCGTCATGGCCACCGCGCGGAACGGCAGGTCATCGACGGTGATCTTCAGCTTCTCGCCCGGCGTGACCAGGTGATAGCCGTCGGGATCCAGCCGCAGGACCGTCGAGAACAGCCGCACCAGTTCGGCCCGGCCGATGGGCGAGCCCTCGTGCATCCACACGCCATCGGCCTGAATGACGATGTCGATATCGCCGCAATGCGCCGGGTTCCACAGATGCACGGGCGGCAGACCGCGCGCCGCCTTGGCCGCCTGCGTGACCGCCGCGATCCCCGTCGTGATCTCCGTTCCGCTCATGCCCCAGACTTAGGGCGCGTCGCGTTCGGGCGAAAGGCGGCGAACGTCACGCAGGCAGTACGGGACCCTCGGCGCGTTCGCATTCGATGGCGAGCCACAGGACCCGACGGGGATCTGCCGGCCCCGGCAGCACCGCAGCCGGGGCCGCCACGAAGCCGAAACGCGAGAAATAGGGCGCGTCCCCGACCAGCAGCACGCCCGCTACGCCCCGGCGGCGGGCCTCGTCCACGCAGGCCGCGACCAGATCGGCCCCCAGACCCTCGCCCCGCGCATCGGAGGCGACCGCGATGGGTCCGAGAAACACGGCCTCCGCCCCACCCACAGTGATCGCCCAAAGCCGCACCGACCCGACCATCCGGCCGTTCTGGCGCGCGGCGAAGCCCGCGACGCGACGGGCCGCCTCTCTCAACCGTTCAGCCGTCTTGGCGAAGCGCCCGGGCCCGAAGGCGTCCAGCACCAGCGCTTCGGCCTCAGCGGCCTCGGCGGGAGTCTCCGGGGCGATCCGGATGGACGAAAGATTGGCGGCGGACGCGGACATGGCGCGCGCACCTAGGACGTTCGGGGCCCCGCATCAATCCGCGAACGATGACGGCGGCTTGCCCCGGTCCGGCGAACGGGGGAAAGACCGACCGACAACAGGAGAGTGGCATGACCAAGCGGACGGTGGTGGTGACGGGCGGACACGGCGTTCTGGGTCGCGCCGTGGTCGAGGCGGCCCTGGCCCAGAGCCTGAACGTCGCCCTGATCGACCACGCGAAGGGCGAGACGCCGCCCGAGGGTGCCTTCGAGGTCGCCGGCGTGGACCTGACCGACGCAAACGCCACGACAGAGGCTCTGAAATCGGTGGCCGGCCGGTTCGGCGGCATCGACGCCCTGGCGAACATCGCGGGCGGTTTCGTCTGGCAGACGGTCGACGACGACAAGCCCGCCTGGGACCGGATGTTCGCCCTGAATCTCACCACAGCCCTCAACGCCTCGCGCGCCGCCCTGCCCTGGCTGAAGGCCTCGGCTGAGGGTCGGATCGTCAATGTCGGTGCCGCCGGCGCGCTGAAGGCCGCGGCGGGTATGGGGGCCTACGGTGCCTCGAAATCCGCCGTCCATCGCCTGACCGAGGCCCTGGCCGAAGAGTTGAAATCGACATCGGTGACGGTCAACGCCGTCCTGCCCTCCATCCTGGACACGCCCCAGAACCGCAAGGACATGCCCGACGCCGACCCGGCCAAGTGGGTCGCCCCCGACGATCTGGCGGCCGTCATCCTCTTCCTGGCCTCGCCCGAGAGCCGCGCCGTCACCGGGGCCCTTCTGCCGGTCACCGGCCGGGTCTGAAGATGGACCTCGTCCGCAGCCTGCTGTTCCTTCCAGCCTCGAACGCGCGGGCGATCGAGAAGGCGCGGACGCTGGCGGCTGACTTGGTCGTGCTGGACCTCGAGGACGCCGTGGCCCTGGACGCCAAGGCCAAGGCCCGGGCGGCGGCGGTCGAAGCCTTGCGCACCGGCGGATTTCCCGCCGGCGTGGCGGTGCGGGTCAACGCTCTAGGCACCCGCTGGGGCGAGGCCGACCTGGAGGCACTGGCCGACCTGGCGCTGGATTACGTCGTAGCGCCCAAGGTCGAGAACCCCGGCATCATCGATGCTTATGGGGCCCGGATGAAGCCCGGCGTCCGTCTGATCGCCATGATCGAGACGCCCCGGGCCCTGATCGCCCTGCCCGCCATCGCCGGAGCCGGAGAGCCCCTGGCCGGGCTGATGCTGGGGGTCAACGATCTGGTCAAAGCGCTGGGCACCGGCGCGTCGCCCGACCGCGAGCCGCTGAAGCCCTGGCTGGCCGCGACCGTCGCCTCGGCCCGCGCCAACGGCCTGTTCGCCATCGACGGCGTCTTCAACCGCTTGGCCGACGCGGACGGGCTGGCGGCCGAGTGCGCCCAGGGTCGGCTGTATGGGTTCGACGGCAAGAGCCTGATCCATCCCGACCAGATCGCGGTCGCCAACGCCGCCTTCTCGCCCACCGAGGCCGAGATCACCGAGGCCCAGGCCATCGTCACCGCCTTCGCCGCGCCCGAGGCAGTGGGCAAGGGCGCGATCCGGGTCGGCGGGGCCATGGTCGAACGGCTGCACCTGGATCAGGCCCAGGCCCTGCTGGACCGGGCGGCGGCGTGTCGCTAGAGGCTTCGCGGTTCCTCCGGCGTGGCCCGGCGTCCCCGCCAGCCGCGAAAGCGTGACGATTGTCCCAGCCCTCTCCCGCCCCCGCCGCTGATCCAGGACGACGCCGCGCCTGGGTCTGTTCGCCCGGCATCTGGGACACGCCCTTCCTGCGGACCTTCCTCGCCGACCTGTCCCTGCGCGCCAGCCCGCTGGCCCCCGTCGAGGCCATCGTCGGCTGGGGCCTGAAGCCCAGCTCGCGCGGGGGCCGTCGCCGGGCCAACCGCGCGGGCCTGCCCTACATCGCGCTGGAGGACGGCTTCCTGCGCTCGATCGGCCTGGGCGAGAGTGGCGCGGCGACGCTCAGCCTCATCGTCGACGACCTCGGCATCTACTACGACGCGACCCGGCCCTCGCGGCTGGAGCATCTGATCCGGACCGCCGACGACTGGTGCGACGCCGGGATGCGGGACCGCGCCCGCGCCCTGATCGATCGCATCGTCGCCTCGGGCCTGTCCAAGACCAACATGGGCGTCCCTCTCGACCGGTCGATCCTGAAGCCCGGTCCTCGCATCCTGCTCGTGGACCAGACGGCGGGGGACGCCTCCATCGCCTGCGGTCTGGCGGGTCCGGAAAGCTTCGCCGCCATGGTCCGCGCCGCGCGGGCGGAGCACCCCGGGGCCCAACTGATCGTCAAGCGCCACCCGGCGGTCGCGGCCGGTCGCAAGAAGGGCTGTATCGCCGACGCCGACCTCGCAGGCCTGACGCTGGTCGACACCGATGTCCGGGCGGCGGACCTGCTGGGCGCGGTCGATGCCGTCTGGTGCGTGACCTCGGCCTTGGGGTTCGAGGCCCTGCTGCGCGGCTTGCCCGTCCGCTGTTTCGGCGCGCCCTTCTATTCCGGTTGGGGCCTGACGACAGACGAGGTCGCCACCGGCCGCCGGGGCGTGGCGCGGGATATCGCGACCCTATCCGCCTCCGCCCTCATCGCCTATCCGCGCTATGTCGATCCCCTGACCGGTCAGCGGTGCGAGGCCGAGACGGCGCTGGATCGCCTGATCACCCTGCGCGACCGGGCCGATCGTCTGGCCGGCGACTGGGCCGCCGTCGGCTTCGCGCCCGCCAAGCGGCCTCAGGTGCGCCGCTTGCTGAACGGGCCCCGGACCCGGTTGAAATACTTCGCCAGCGCATCCCACGCCGCCGCCCATGCCGAGCGCATCGGCGGCCGCCTGATCTACTGGGCCGGCAAGGAGACGCCGGAGATCGCGGCGGCGGCGGCAGCCACCTCGGCCCCCGTGGTGCGGATGGAGGACGGCTTCATCCGTTCGCGCGGCCTGGGCTCGGACTTCTTCGGCGCGCTCAGCGTCGCGCTGGACGACCTCGGCGTCTACTACGACCCGACCGCGCCCTCGCGGCTGGAGCGGCTGATCGAGGACGGGGCGCAGGACCCGGCGATGCTGGCCCGCGCCACCGCCCTGCGCGCGCGGATCGTCTCCGCCGGCCTGTCGAAATACAATCTGGCGTCCGGCCCTGCCCGACCCGACTGGCCGTCGGACCGGATGAAACTGCTGGTCGTCGGTCAGGTCGAGAACGACAAGTCGATCCTCAAAGGCTGCGGCGACATCCGCACCAACTCGGGCCTGGTCGAGGCCGCGCGCACCGACTTCCCGGACGCTTATCTGATCTATCGCAACCACCCCGACGTCATGAGCGGCAACCGGCCCGGCCGCCTGGACGCCCAGGCCATGGAGGCGGTCGACACCGTCGCCGACGACCTCGACATCATCGACTGCCTGGAAGCCTGCGATACCCTAGCGACCCTGACGTCCCTGTCCGGCTTCGAGGCCCTGCTGCGCGGCAAGGCGGTGGCGACCTATGGCCGACCCTTCTATGGCGGGTGGGGGCTGACGACCGACCGGATCACGTTCGAGCGGCGCACGCGGCGGGCGAGCCTGGACGCCCTCGCCGCCGCCGCCCTGATCCAGTATCCGATCTATGTCACGCCCGAGGGCTGGCCCTGCGAGGCCGAGGACCTGGTCGAGCGCCTGATCCGCGAGCGCGACACCCCCGCCCAGCCCCCGCCGCCCCACCAGATCGCCCGCTGGTGGAAGGGCATCAACGCCAGCCTCGACCGCCGCCCCCCACCCTCCTATTGAAAAATCCAGACGAGGGGCGCACGTCCCTCAAGCAGCGAGGGACCGCGTCCCGAGCGATAGGGACACCGACCTTGCCTTCTGCCGTCATCGCCGCCACCGGCCTGTTCACCCCCGAGCAGTCCATCTCCAACGCCGAACTGGTCGCCGCCTACAACGCCTGGGCCGAGCGGTGGAACGCCGACCACACGCTGCAGATCGCCGAGGGCGACGTCGCCGCCCTGACCCCCTCGTCAGTCGAGTTCATCGAGAAGGCTTCGGGCATCAAGAGCCGCTTCGTGCTGGACAAGGCGGGCGTGCTCGATCCCGCGCGGATGGCCCCGAATATTCCGGAACGCGGCAACGACGAGTTGTCGATCATGGCCGAGATGGCCGTCGCCGCCGCCCGTCAGGCTATCGCCGCCTGGGGCAAGCCGGTCAGCGAGATCGGCGCCGTCCTGTGCGCCGCCTCCAACATGCCCCGGCCCTATCCGGCCCTGGCAGTCGAGATCCAGCAGGCGCTCGGCATCGACGGCTTCGGTTTCGACATGAACGTGGCGTGCAGTTCCGCCACCTTCGGCATCAAGACGGCGGCGGACTTCATCGCCAACGATCCGTCCAAAGCGGTGCTGATGGTCAACCCCGAGGTCTGCTCGGCCCACCTGAACTTCAGGGACCGCGACAGCCACTTCATCTTCGGCGACGTGGCCACAGCCGTGATCGTCGAGAGCGCCGACCGCGCCGGACCGGGCGGCTGGGACATCCTGGGCACGCGGCTCAAGACGGTGTTCTCCAACAACATCCGCAACAACTTCGGCTTCCTGAACAACGCCGCGCCCGAGGGCATCGGCAAGCCCGACAAGCTGTTCATCCAGCAGGGCCGCAAGGTCTTCAAGGACGTGGTGCCGATGGTGTCGGACATGATCGTCGACCACGCCGGCGACCTGGGCATCGATCCGACGGGACTGAAGCGCCTGTGGCTGCACCAGGCCAACATCAACATGAACCAGATGATCGGCAGGAAGGTCCTCGGGCGCGACCCGACCGAAACCGAGAACGTCATCATCCTGGACGAGTACGCCAATACCTCCTCGGCCGGTTCCATCATCGCCTTCCACCTGCACAACAACGGGTTCGAAGCGGGCGAGACCGGCCTGATCTGCAGCTTCGGCGCAGGCTATTCGGCGGGCACGGTGTTCGTCAGGAAGCGCCGCTGACGATGCCAACCCTGGTCGCGATCGCATTCCTGATTTTTCTTTGGGTGGTGTTCACGGTCTTCTTGTTGGCAACCGGACGATTGAGAGGGGATTGGCGGACGCTTCTGGGGATTTCCCAGCTTTCGAGGATGCCGGGAAGTGAACGGTTCACCGCCATTATCAGTCTGGTCGCGACTGTTTTCGCCTGCGTTCTGGTGTTCTCACCGGCGATGGATTGGCCCTACCGCTTGGGTGGGATCGGGCTCCTGTTTCTCGCGATCAGCGCCGGCTTGATTTTGAAGCGAAGACGAAACCAACGCGGCGAGCCCTAGTCCGCGATCACGAACAGATGAGCCAGAGAACACCGGCTTAGCTTGCGCCTGAAAGGCGAGTGGGCGCATGAAGGGTCATCCCTGACAGCCTGGCGGCGGAGCGTCCGGATGAACCACCCGAAGCAACTGAACTTTCTCGAGGCGCTGGCGCGCGATGTCGCCCAAGTGCTGAAGTCGCTCGGGGGTTCGGCCCACGAGACGACCGTTATCGAATGCGTCGCCGCGCTCAGACGTCAGCGTGGAGAGCCTGTGACGCCGGACCTGGGGCGACTGATCGTAGAGGCGTTCCAGCGCTATACCGAGTGGTTCACGCGCCCCTTCGGCGAGGGCTCCAAGCGCTGGGCCCTGATCGCCGAACCGGGCTGAGGAAATCGCCCCGGCCCATGCGCTGCGCGCATGGGCCGGGGCCGTCTTCCTTAGAACTTCCGCACGTAACTCACGCCGTAGGTGTCGACTTCGCCGCCGTTGTCGTCGGTGAAGTCGCGGCGGGTCCAGTCGGCGCGCAGGCCGTTCTGGGCGTCGAAGAAGTAGTTGCCGCCGACGCCGTAGTTGACGCTTTCGCCGTCTTCTTCGACCTCGAAGCCGGCGACCTCGGCCTTGATCGAGGTGGTGCCGTAGCCGACGCGGCCGAACAGTTCGAAGTTCGGAGCCACGGGCAGGATGCCCACGACATAGGCGGCGGCGTCATAGTCCTGCTCGATCGAGCCGGTCACGCCGCCGAAGGTGACGTCGTCGTCCACGACGCCGATCGAGGCTTCACCCTCGAAGGCGACGTTGGGCGAGACGCGCGCGCCCACGCGGCCGGTGATGGCACCCAGGTCGGCGTCGTCGGCGTCGAGCGCCGTATAGCCCGCCGTCCCGTACCACTGGGGCTGGGACAGGCTCTGTGCTGCCGCAGGCAGAGCGAACAGGGAAACGGCGGCGGTGGCGAGAAGAATGTTACGCATTGTTTCTTTGACTTCCTAGATGCGGGACTGATCGTCCCGGCCCCATCCAGCGAGTGCTCAAGTAGGTATCCCGAGTGGCCGTTCCATGGCCCGACGATTACATGATGGAAACTGTGGGAAGTCAGGCACAGACGACGTTATGCTTGCCGCCTTCTTGCCCTATTCCATCGCCGAAAGCAGGGTGGTCGCCATGGCGTTCAGCGGCGTCGCGAGGCCGTAGACCGCACCTCGCCTCGCGATGACGCCGTTTCGCGCGTCCCACTCCATCGGCCGTCCTGCCAGTCGGTCAGCCAGCAGGGAGTTGACCGAGTCAACAGGAGAGCCGCGGTACTGATCCACGACCTGATCCGGCAGGTCGTCGTCCAGCATTGCTCCTTCGGCCCGCCCGACCGCCAGGCATTCGCCGACCAGGCCGCGCATCAGGGCGGCGATGTCGTCTCGCGCGACGATGACGGCGGGCTTGCCGGTCAGGGCGTTGACGGCCCCGGCGCAGTTGACCGCCAGCTTGCGCCAGGCGACCGATGTCCAGTCCTCGTCGGTCGTGACCTCGATGCCGGGGCTGTCGAACAGGGCGGCGAAGGCCTCGCCGCTCGCGCCTGCCGGAGCCTTCATCCAGCCGTCCCGCCGCTGAACGATGACACCGGGTGTGCTGCGCTCTGCCGGGATTTCCACGATCACCGGGACGATACGCTCCACCGGTACGAATGGAGCGAAGCGGGCAACGTGTTCGACGCCGTTCTGCAGCACCGCCACGCGCGTCTCTGGTCCCACCAGCCGCTCCAGCCAGAGCGCCGTGCCGGCAACGTCATAGGTCTTGGTGGCGATCAGGACCCAGTCGACCGGTCCGGCCGTGGCGGGGTCGGTCAGCACGGTCGGCGCGACATCTACTCGCCCCTGCGGCGTCTCGACGACCAAGCGCTCGAAGGACGTACGGGCGCACAGCACAAGATCGGGATGGCTTAGCGATAGATGGGCGGCCACTGTGCCGCCGATCGCCCCGGGACCGACGAGGGCGACCGTCATCTTCCTTCTCCCCTTGCGGGAGAAGGTGGCTCGCGGAGCGAGACGGATGAGGGGTGAAACTCGGTCTGAGGAATGTGGGCTATCCGAACCAACGCGGGTGCATCCACATACCCCTCATCCGGCCCTCCGGGCCACCTTCTCCCGCAAGGGGAGAAGGGACACGCCCTACCGATCCTTCTCGCGTTCGATGCTCAGCGCCGCTTGGGCCGCCGCCAGCCGGGCGATCGGCACGCGGTAGGGGCTGCAGCTGACATAGGCCAGCCCCACCTGCTCGCAGAAGGCGATGGAGGCCGGGTCCCCGCCGTGCTCGCCGCAGATGCCCATCTTGATGTCGGGACGCACAGCCCCCCCTCGCTCGGCGGCGATGCGGATCAGGTCGCCCACCCCCTCCTGGTCCAGGCGGACGAAGGGGTCGGTCTCGAAGATGCCCTTGTCCATATAGGCCTGCAGGAAACGGCCGGAATCGTCGCGGCTGATCCCGAACGTCGTCTGGGTCAGGTCGTTGGTGCCGAAGCTGAAGAACTCGGCATGCTCGGCCAGGTCCCCGGCCCTGAGCGCCGCGCGCGGCAGCTCGATCATGGTGCCGACCAGGTAGTCGACGCTGTCGCCCGCCGCCTCGAACACCGCCTTGGCCGTCCGGTCCGTCAGCTCGCGCAGGAACTTCATCTCCAGACCCATGGCGACCAGGGGGTGCATGATCTCGGGGATCGGTGCCGTGCCTGACGCCTGCTTGACCGCGATCGCAGCCTCAAGGACCGCGCGCACCTGCATCTCGTAGATCTCGGGATAGGCGACGCCCAGCCGGCAGCCGCGATGGCCCAGCATGGGATTGGTCTCCTGAAGATCGCGCGCCCGCTTCTTCAGCTTGGCCGCGTCCAGACCCGACGAGGCGGCCAACGCCTCGATGTCTTCGTCCGTGTGCGGGATGAACTCGTGCAGGGGCGGGTCCAGCAGCCGCACCGTGACCGGCAGTCCGGCCATGATGGTGAACAGCTCGACGAAGTCCGACTTCTGGAAGGGCTCGATCTTGGCCAGGGCCGTTCGGCGTCCCGCCTCGTCGTCGGCCAGGATCATCTCGCGCACGGCGGCGATGCGAGCCTCGTCGAAGAACATGTGCTCGGTCCGGCACAGGCCGATCCCCTCGGCGCCGAAGCCCCGCGCGGTGCGGGCGTCCAGCGGCGTTTCGGCATTGGCCCGCACGCGCAGGCGGCGGACCTTGTCGGCCCAGCCCATCAGCGTCTGGAAGTCGCCGGTCAACTCGGGCTCGATCATGGCGACCGCACCGTCAAGCACCTCGCCCTTCGAGCCGTCAATCGTTATGACCTCGCCGGCCTTGAAGATACGGCCTCGCGCGCTGAAGGTCTGGGAGCGTTCGTCGATGTGGATTTCGCCGGCGCCCGAGACGCAGGGCCGTCCCATGCCGCGCGCGACCACCGCCGCGTGGCTGGTCATGCCGCCGCGCGCCGTGACGATGCCGCGGGCCGCGTGCATGCCGTGGATGTCCTCGGGCGAGGTCTCCTCTCGCACCAGGATGACGGCGTCGCCCAGCTGGTTCAGCCGCTCGGCCTCGTCGGCGTCGAACACGATCTTGCCGGTCGCGGCCCCGGGCGATGCGGGCAGTCCTGCCGCGACCACCGTGCGCGCGGCCGACGGGTCCAGTGTCGGATGCAGCAACTGGTCCAGCGCCGAAGGCTCGACCCGGCTGATCGCCTCCTCCTGGGTGATCACGCCCTCGGCCGCCAGATCGACGGCGATCTTCAGCGCCGACTTGGCCGTGCGCTTGCCGTTGCGGGTCTGGAGCATCCAGAGCCGGCCCTGCTCGACCGTGAACTCGATGTCCTGCATGTCGCGGTAGTGGGTCTCCAGCTTGCCGACCACGTCGACGAACTGGGCGAAGACCTGAGGCATCGCCTCTTCCATCGAGGGGGCCGTCTCGCCCATCTCCTCGCGGCCGGCACGGGTCAGGGACTGGGGCGTGCGGATGCCCGCGACCACGTCCTCGCCCTGGGCGTTGATCAGGAACTCGCCGTACAGCCTGGCCTCGCCCGTCGACGGGTTGCGGGTGAAGGCAACGCCCGTGGCCGAGGTGTCGCCCATGTTGCCGAAAACCATGGACTGGACGTTGACCGCCGTGCCCCAGCTCTCGGGGATGTCGTGCATGCGGCGATAGAATTTGGCCCGGTCGTTCATCCAGCTGGCGAAGACAGCCGAGACCGCGCCCCACAGCTGTTCGTGCGGGTCCTGGGGGAAGGGCCGGCCCAGCTCGCGCTCGACCACCGACTTGTATTCGGCGACGACCTTTTCCCAGTCGGCGGCCTTCAGGTCGGTGTCGACGGTAACGCCCAGTCGGTCCTTGTGATCGTCCAGAACCTCCTCGAAGTCGTCATGGCTCAGGCCCAGGACGACGCTGGAATACATGGTGATGAAGCGACGATAGCTGTCCAGCGCGAACCGGCGATCACCTGACAGAGCCGCCAGACCCTCGACCGTCCGGTCGTTGAGGCCCAGGTTCAGCACCGTGTCCATCATGCCGGGCATGGAAGCCCGCGCACCGGAGCGCACGGACACCAGCAGCGGGTTGGAGGCGTCGCCGAACGTCTTGCCGACGATCCCCTCCACGGTCTTCAGGCCGGCGGCGACCTGATCGCTCAGGCCGTCAGGATAGGTCTGGCCGTTGGAATAGTAGTGGACACAGGCCTCGGTCGTGATGGTGAAGCCCGGCGGCACTGGCAGACCCAGCGACGACATCTCCGCCAGATTGGCCCCCTTGCCACCCAGCAGGTTCTTCATCGACGCATCGCCGTCGGCGGAACCTCCGCCGAAGCCGTACACCCACTTGCTCATTCGTCAGCCCCTGAGGATCGATGGCGGGTAGACCCCGCTCGGGATGCGGCCCTGACTAACGTGCTGCGCGCGCGAAGGCGAGGCCGGGCTGTAACAAAGGGTGATGTCGGCTGCGGTTCCCTACTCCACGCTCCGCACGTTGTCGTCCGAGTTGCGGTCGATCCACTTGTTGTAGGGATCGACGCCCGCGAACGTGGGCTTCTGCGCCGTTGTGAAGCGGAACGTCTGCACGCCCGTGCGCAGCGGCCGGCGCTCGAACAAAAGGACGTCGCTCGCCTCGAACGCCCCGTCGCCCGGCTCGGCCGAGAACAGGCCGATGTCGAAGGTCTCGTTCAGCGGTGACTCGGTCTCGACGCCCTGGCCGTCGGCATAGAGTTTCCTGGCCTCGACCGTGACGGTGACGTCCCAGCGGCCGTCGGAGCGGCGCGTGGCCGTCGTCTCGTTGACCTTCACGTCGTACAGGGTGATCCGCTCGAACAGGTCGGTGATCAAAGCCTGCTTGTCCGCCGGGGCCACGGCCCGCAGCGCCGCGACCAGATCCAGCGAGCGCGGATAGGGCGGGCCCTTGAAGGCGAAGGACTGGATCAGGGTCCGCAGGGCGGCGTTGACGCGGTCTTCGCCGATCTGGTCGGCCATCAGATACATGACCGATCCGCCCTTCTGGTAGTGGATATAGCCCTGGTTCTCGACCCGGTAGAGAGGAAGCTCCTCCAGCCGCTCGGACCCCCGACTGCGCAGATAGTTGTCCAGCTCGAACTTCAGGAACCGGCGGATCTGGTCGGGACCATAGGTCTCCTTCATCACCATCAGGGCCGAGTACTGCGCCAGGGTCTCGGTCAGGGTCGTGGACCCCTGCGAGTCGGCGCTGACCACCTGGTGGGCCCACCACTGGTGCCCCAGTTCGTGGGCGGTGATGTAGGTGACGTAGTCGATCTTCTCCGGGTCCCGGAAGTCGGCGATGAAGCCCAGCGATTCCGAATACGGGATGGTGTTGGCGAAGGCCTGGGCGAACTGGGCATAGGCCGGGAACTCGATGATCCGCACCTGCCGGAACTGATAGGGGCCGAACGCCACCTGGAAATAGTCCAGCCCGGTCTTCAGGGACTGGATCATGCGCGGCACGTTCCGCTCGTGTCCGGGCTGATGGTAGACGGCCAGTTCGATGCCGTCATGAACCTCGCGCTCGACCTCGTAGCGGGCCGACTGCACCGACAGGAAGTTCAGGATCGGGGCCTCGGTGACGAACCGCGCCGTGCGGCGGCCGTTCGCCGTGGTGTCCGAGACCTTGTAGCCCGGCGCGATCGGCGTCTGGTCGGCCACCGTCGTGACGGTGATGTCCGACGTCACCCAGTCGGCGCCGACATAGTTTCGAGCTTGCGCCGAGGTGTCCTCCAGCTTCGCCTGACGCAGCTCGGCCGGCAGGCCGTATTTGCGGCGCGTCGTTCGGTCGGACAGCAGCCCGTCGCGGCTCATGCCGATGATCGGCGCGAACTCGCCGTTGGAGACGAAGGTGCCGTTGTCGACGAGGCGGGTGGTGTTGCCCCGGTGCTTGAAGCCGCGCTGCTCGAACACTGTCTCGAACCGCACGGTGCGCCGCTCTCCGGGCGCCATCGGCGTGGCGAAGCGGTAGATGCGATAGTCGAACTCCTCCCACTCGCGCGCAATCGTCGCGCCCTCGACCTCCATGCGCGTGACCTGAAGGTCCGGCAGCCAACGCAGGTGCATCTCTGACAGGGGCGCGCCCGTCCGATTCTCGACGACGTAGGAACCCTCGGTCACCAGGCGCGGCGCGTGGGGGTCCAGATCCATGTCGTAGACGACGCTGACCACCGACGGCTGGAGCGTGGTCTCGAAGCGAAGCAGGGTCTTCTCATACTCGGCAGACCGCGCCTCCTCCTGATCCGACGTCTGGTATTCGTTCAGGACGTTGGTGTTGTAGAAGATGAACCCGCCCAGGCCGACGAAGGCCACAAGCGCCACGGCCAGAACGCCGCCCGCTGGGCCCGCGAGACGCCGGGGCAGACGACGCAGGCGCGGCATCAGGCGGGTCTCCGTCCCGCGCCGCCACAGGGCATAGGCCAGCACCAGCAGGATGGTGGCGAAGGCGGTCCAGTAGGCGTCGGCCCAGCTCGAAAAACCTCTGAAATCACCCGTCCCATTCATGTCGGACAGGGGCACGCCCGTTCCGCTGCCATAGCGGTACAGAACATGCTCAAAGCCCAGATTCCCCAGCACGATCGTGCTCACCAGATAGACCACCATGATGGCCCATCCGACGAACTTGTTGGGCGACAGCGCCTGCACGAAGATGGCCAGAACCGCGATCAGGGCGAAGTTCAGCGTATCGGGCAGCAGGAACCACAGGATGTATTTTTCGATCTCGTAGTCGACGCCGCCCTTGTAGGTCTGAACCGCCATGCCGGTCAGCGAGGCCACGACCAGGATCGCGCCCAGCACCAGGGTCAAAGCCAGGGTCTTGGGTGCCAGGAAGGTCCAGTCCGGCGTGGGAGTCGCGTCGATGATCTCGTGCGTCCGCCGCTCGCGATCGCGCCAGACCAACTCGCCCGCATAGTAGATGGCGATGATGATCGCGACGATGCCGAAGGCGCCCTGCAGCAGTTCGATCACCAGGCGGGTGACGAGGAAGACGGGTGCGCCATAGATCTCGCCCGCGAACAGCAGCGTGCCCACGGCATTGAAGGCCCCCAGGACCAGCAGCACGAGGAAGGCCGGGCTTTTGAACATCAGCCCCATCTCGAAGCCGGTGCGGCGGCTCAGCTGAGCCCAGCCCGAGGCGAAGCCATAGCTGGGGGACGGCAGGGGACCGGACGAGGCGGGCGCGGCCGGCGCCTTCTCGGCCAGGGCGCGCAGCTTGTCCTGCTTGGACGCCTTGGCCCCGCGCGCGGCGGGTTGGTACAGGAAGTAGGCGGCGGCGAGGAACAGCACTCCAACGCCGGTCCAGATCAGACGGTTGTAGAGGAAGATGCCTTCCAGCGCTGGTGTCAGGGTGTTGCGCTCGACCGGGGTCCAGTAGCGCGTCACGAGGCCATAGGCCGAGGCACCGAACGGCTCCAGCCAGGCCAGGGCCGTCTCGAACTCCGGCCGCGCCAGGGCCGAGGTCAGGCTGATGTAGAGGATGAACACGGCGACCACGCCGACGTAGGTCGCCATCATCGACCGGGTCACTGTGGCAAGGGCGAAGAACAGCGCCGACGTCAGGAACACCCCGGGCAGGCCCATCACCAGATAGGCCCAGGCATAGTCGCCCGGACGGAACGGCCCGACCGTCTCCTGGTCCACCCAGGGCATGAAGGTGGCCACGATGATCCCGATCGAGACGCTCAGGAAACACAGTGCTACGGCCCCGAACGCCCCGACGAAACGGCCGTACAGATAGTCGAACTTGGTCGCCTGGGTGGCCTGGATCATGGGGCCAAAGCCGGTGGTGGCGTCGCGCGCGACCACATTGGCGACGATGGCCGTGGTCGCCAGCATGAACAGAATGGCGAAGATCGTGTTCGCCTGCGCCAGGGCGTAGGGCGCGTTGACGTTGACGTTGCCTCCGCCCCCGATCGAGATGTTCTCCGACGCGGCGACAATGCCGAAGCCGAACAGGGCGAAGACGATGGCGATGACCCAGAAGGCCGGCTGGCGCAGCTGGTAGCGGAACTCAAAGGCGGCGATCTTGGCGAACATGCGCTTACGCCGCCACTTTGCGCGAGGCCGACAGGGTCGAGAAATAGACGTCCTCCAACCCGCCCGGTACCGGCTCGAAGCCCTCGCCCGGACGTCGATCGCTGAGCACGTGGATCACGGTCTTGCCGGCGAACAGGCGCGTGGAGATGACCTCGTGCCTGGCGCGGTGTTCCTCCAGCGCCTCCTTGTCGATGGTCTTCTTCCAGACCCGACCGTTCAGCCGCTCCATCAGTTCGGCGGGCGCGCCCTCCAGCTGGATCTTGCCGCCCGCCAGCACCGCCATGCGCGGGCACAGGTCGGCCACGTCCTCGACGATGTGGGTCGACAGGATGATCACCACATTGTCGGCGATCTCGGCCAGCAGGTTCAGGAAGCGGTTGCGTTCTTCAGGATCCAGACCGGCCGTCGGTTCGTCGACGATGATCAGCTTGGGATTGCCGATGAGGGCCTGGGCGATGCCGAAACGCTGCCGCATCCCGCCCGAGAAGCCGGCGATGGCCTTGTTCCGCACCGACCAGAGGTTGGTCTGGTTCAGCAGGCTCTCGACCGTCTGTTTGCGGTCCTTGCCGCCCGCGATGCCCTTCAGCACCGCCATGTGGTCCAGCATGTCGTAGGCCGAGACGCGCGGATAGACGCCGAAGTCCTGGGGCAGATAGCCCAGTGTGCGCCGCAGCTTCTCTGGCTCGGCGATGGCGTCGATGCCGTCGAAGTCGATGGAGCCGGACGTGGGCGTCTGCAGCGTCGCGATCGAACGCATCAGTGTCGACTTGCCTGCGCCGTTCGGTCCCAGAAGGCCGAACATGCCGGTCGGCACATTCAACGACACATCGTCCAGCGCCCGCGTTCCGTTGCCGTAGACGTGGACGAGATTCTTCACCGACAGCATATGACAGCCCCTTGCTTGGTCAAGGAGACTTGTCACGACTGCAAGCCAGCCGCAAGTTACGAATGCGTCAGGAAAGCGGCGCGCGGCTGAGGCGGTAGGGACGTCCGACGGCCTCGAAGGCGTCTTCGCCGGCCCGCCGAAACGCCAGAATGACCGTGCTGTCGGCCGCAAGCAGCTCGAAACCCGCGGCCGTCGCGCGCCAGGACTTCGCCGCGGCGACCATAGGCAGGCTGCAGCGCTCCGCCCGCACCGGTCGCACGCCTTCGATGACCAGATTCGCCAGGGCCAACTCGCACCGCGCGGTGCCACCCGCCTCCGTCAGAGCCCAGTAACCCGCCACCTGCTCGACCGGCAGAACTCGACCCTGCGGCTCGGACGCCGCAGGTTTGGGAGCGCAGGCGGTCATCAGCAGGGCCCCGGCGACAAGGGCGATCCCGCGTTCCGCGGTTCCATTTGACCTGCTCCGCATGGGCGTCACCCTCTGCTCAGACCGTGGCCGCCGCAAGGCCGATCAGCCGCCCTTCACACGTCGCCGGAACGCATGCAGCAGCGGCTCGGTGTAGCCGTTCGGCTGACTGACCCCCTCGAACACCAGCGCCCGCGCCGCCTGATAGGCCAGGCTGCCAGCCGGGTCGGACGCCATAGGCCGGTATAGCGGGTCGCCTGCGTTCTGGGCGTCCACCTTGGCGGCCATGCGCAGGAAGGCCGCATCGACCTGCGCAGGCGTGCAGACGCCGTGCAGCAGCCAGTTGGCGATGTGCTGGGACGAAATCCGCAACGTCGCGCGGTCCTCCATCAGGCCGATGTCGTGGATGTCGGGCACCTTGGAGCAGCCCACACCCTGGTCGATCCAGCGCACGACATAGCCGAGGATGCCCTGGGCATTGTTGTCCAGCTCGTCGGACACCTCCTGCTCGGACCAGTTCGCTCCGTGGGCCAGGGGCGGCGTCAGCAGGTCCGCAAGGCCCGGCGTCGGCCGCTGGGCTACGTCCTTCTGGACGGCGAACACATCGACCGCGTGATAGTGCAGCGCATGCAGCGTCGCCGCCGTCGGGCTGGGCGTCCAGGCGGTGTTGGCTCCGGTCCGGGGATGTCCGATCTTCTGCTCCAGCATGTCGGCCATGCGATCCGGTGCCGCCCACATGCCCTTGCCAATCTGGGCCCGCCCCGACAGGCCGCACGCCAGGCCGATGGCGACGTTGCGCGCCTCGTACGCCGCGATCCACTTGGACGACTTGATGTCGGCCTTTCGCACCATCGGCCCGGCCCGCATGGCGGTGTGAATCTCGTCGCCGGTCCGGTCCAGAAACCCGGTGTTGATGAAGACGATCCGGTCCTTCACCGCATGGATACAGGCCGCGAGGTTGGCAGACGTCCGCCGCTCCTCGTCCATCACCCCCACCTTGATCGTGTGGCGGGTGAGGCCCAGCAGATCCTCGACCGCGTCGAACAGCCGGTTGGTGAAGGCGGCTTCGTCCGGCCCGTGCATCTTGGGCTTGACGATATAGACCGACCCGACGGCCGAGTTCCGGAACCGCCCCAGGCCCCGCAGGTCATACAGGGCGATCAGGGACGTCACGATCGCGTCGAGGATGCCCTCGAACGCCTCCTCTCCGTCCGGCAGGCGGATCGCGGGATTGGTCATCAGGTGGCCGACGTTCCGCACGAACAGAAGCGAGCGGCCTCTCAGCGTCCGGGCGGTGCCGTCCGAGGCGGTGTAGGCGACGTCCGGCTCCAACGTGCGTTCCAGCGTCATTCCGCCCTTCTGGAAGCTGGCCGACAGGTCGCCCTTCATCAGACCCAGCCAGTTGCGATAGGCGGCGGTCTTGTCGGCCGCGTCCACGGCGGCGACCGAATCCTCCAGATCGCAGATCGTCGACAGCGCCGATTCCAAAACCACGTCGGCGATGCCCGCCGGATCGATCGCCCCGACTGGATGGGAGGCGTCGAACACCACCTCGATATGCAGGCCGTTGTTGCGGAACAGCCGCGACCGGTCCGTCATGCCGACGTACTGAGCCGGGTCCTTGAGCGCGATGCCTTTGGCGTGCGGGTCGGCCAGATCGGCCCATGACCCTTCGGCCAGGGGCACGGCCTGATCCAGGAACGCCTTGGCCCGCGCCACAACACGCGTCCCTCGCTCCGTGTCGTATCCGCCGCCCGAGGGCAGGTCGCCCAGAGCGTCGGTGCCGTACAGCGCATCGTACAGGCTGCCCCACCGCGCGTTCGCCGCGTTCAGCAGGAAGCGCGCGTTCAGGATGGGCACCACCAGCTGCGGGCCCGCCAGCCGTGCAAGCTCGTCGTCCACCCGCTCGGTGCCGACCTGAAACGGCGCGGGCTCAGTCACGAGGTAGCCGATCTCACACAGGAACCCCTCAGTCGCCGCCGGATCATGCGGCTGCCCCTTCCGGGCCGCGTGCCAGGCGTCGATCCGGACCTGCAGGTCATCCCGCCGCGCCAGCAGCGCGCGGTTCTCGGGCGTGAACCTCGCATAGATGTCGGCCACGCCCGCCCAGAAGCCGCCGGCGGCGATCTCCAGCCCCGGCAGGACCTCGGCCTCGATGAAGGCCGCCAGTTCGTCGGCGACCGACAGGCCGGCGCGGTCTGAATAAGTCATGGAAAGCCTCCGGTCTGAGCGCGACCGGGGAGGCGGCTCGTAACAATGCGTGATCGCACTAGAGCCGGGCCAGTCCGGCTCCGCAAGCCGCCATCGCGATGACACCGGTGACAACGAGGCGTTGGCGGGCCTAGGCTGTTCGCATGACCCGCCTCATCCTCGACCGCCGCCAAGCCATCATCACGGGCGCGGCCCTGCTGACCGCCGGCATCGCGAGGGCGCAGGATCACCCCGTCGCGGCGACGACCCGCGGCCCGGTCCGAGGCGTTCGCGACGGGGTGGTCACGGTATTCAAGGGCGTGCGCTACGGGGCCGATACCGGCCCGCGCCGCTTCCAGTCCCCGACGCCGCCCGCCCCCTGGCGCGATCCAGTCGACGCGTTCGCCTATGGCCCCGCCAGCCCCCAGGGCGGGGCGGAGCCGAACCAGAGCGAGGACTGCCTGTTCCTGAACGTCTGGACGCCGGGACTGGACGCGGAGCGGCGGCCGGTCATGGTCTACATTCACGGTGGCGGATACTCGAACGGCTCGGGCTCCAGTCCGCTCTACGACGGCACCCGGCTGGCGGGTCGCAACGACGTGGTGGTGGTGACCGTGAACCACCGGCTGAACCTGTTCGGCTATCTCTATCTGGCGCGACTGGCGGGCCCCGCCTTCGCCGACAGCGGCAACGCCGGCCAGCTGGACCTGATCCTGGCGCTGCGGTGGGTGCGCGACAACATCGTGGCCTTCGGCGGCGATCCCGACCGGGTCATGGTCTTTGGCCAGTCCGGCGGCGGGGCCAAGATCGCGACACTGATGGCCACGCCCGCCGCCGCCGGCCTGTTCCACCGCGCCGCGACCATGAGCGGCCAGCAGGTCACGGCGTCCGGCCCGATGAACGCGACGACGCGCGCCGCCGCATGGCTGGACGCGCTGGACCTGCCGCGCGAACGCGCGGCCGAGGCCGCCACCCTGCCCGTCGAGCGCCTGCTGCGCGCCGCTCAGATGACCGATCCGGTGCTCGGCTATGGCGGCCTGTCGTTCGCCCCGGTGCTCGACGACCGCACCTTGACGCGCCACCCCTTCTATCCGGACGCGCCGGCCCAGTCCGCCGCCATCCCCATGATCATCGGCAATACCAAGGACGAGACCCGCGCCTTCCTTGGCGGCGATCCGGCCAACTTCACCCTGGGTTGGGACGACCTGCCCGCCCGCATGACCGTCGCCAACATGCGCATCGACGTCGCCCCCGAGGGCGTCATCGCCGCCTATCGCCAGATGCACCCCGACTGGTCGCCTTCGGACGTCTTCTTCGCCGCCACCACCGCCGCCCGGTCCTGGCGCGGTGCCGTGATCGAGGCCGAGGCCCGCGCCGCCGCCGGCACCCCGGCGTGGGTCTATCAGATGGACTGGACCAGCCCCATCGACGGCGGCCGTCGCGGCGCCATGCACGCCGACGACATCCCCCTGGCCCTCGACACCGTCGACGCCCCCGGCAGCCGCGCCCAGGGTCCACAGGCTCAACCCATGGCCGACCGCCTGTCGCGCGCCTTCGTGGCCTTTGCCCGCGCCGGCGATCCAAACCACCCCGGCCTGCCCGCCTGGACGCCCTACGACCTGACCCGCCGCCAGACCCTGATCCTGGACGAGCCCAGCCGCATGGAAGACGACCCCCGCGGTGCCGAACGCCGCCTGTTCGCCCGGATTCCCTACGTCCAGCCTGGGACGTGATCCCCGATCGACCTTGACTTTACCGCGACAAGCGCCCATCTGCCGCCCTGTCGCACCCTTGCGACCCCCGGTGCGCTCCAGCGCGTGTGGGTCTTCCTCCCAAGCGAAGACCTGACTGTAGCAGCGGCCGGCCCTCAAGATTCATTCGCTGCCCGGACACGCGGGGCGGCGCCCGATCAAGCCCGCGATTGCCATTCAGGCGATCCGTCGGGATTGGCGGCGCGCGGTCCTTTGGCGTCTCAGCCCGGCCGATGCGCGTCGCCGCATGCGAAAGACACACGCTCCCATGAGCACCACCTTCGAATCCTTCGGCCTGAACAAGGCCCTGCTGCAAGCCCTCACCACCGAGGGCTACACCATCCCCACCCCCATCCAGGCCCAGGCCATCCCCTCGGTCATGACCGGCAAGGACCTGCTGGGCATCGCCCAGACCGGCACCGGCAAGACGGCGGCCTTCGCCCTGCCGATCCTGCATCGCCTCGCCGAGAACCGCGTCGCTCCCCTGCCGCGCACCACGCGCTGCCTGGTCCTGTCGCCGACGCGCGAACTGGCCACGCAGATCGCGGACAGCTTCAAGGCCTATGGCCGCCACCTCGGCTTCAAGGTCGCGGTGGTGTTCGGTGGCGTGAAATACGGCCCGCAAGAGCGCGCGCTGCAGGGTGGCCTCGACGTCCTTGTCGCCACCCCCGGCCGTCTGCTGGATCACATGCAGCAGAAGACCCTCGACCTGTCCTCGACCGAGATCTTCGTCCTCGACGAGGCCGACCAGATGCTGGACCTCGGCTTCGTCAAGCCGATCCGCCAGATCGTCAGCCGCATCCCGGCCAAGCGCCAGAACCTGTTCTTCTCGGCCACCATGCCCAGCGAGATCGGCAAGCTGGCGGGCGAACTGCTGAAGGACCCGGTCAAGGTTCAGGTCACGCCCCAGGCCACCACGGTCGAGCGCATCAACCAGTCGGTCGTCTACGTCGAACAGGGCAGGAAGCGCGCCCTGCTGACCGAGATGTTCTCCGACCCCAACTACACGCGCTGCCTGGTCTTCACCAAGACCAAGCACGGGGCCGACAAGGTCGCCGCCTATCTGGAATCCGGCGGCGTCCAGGCCGGTGCCATCCACGGCAACAAGTCCCAGCCCCAGCGTGAGCGGACGCTCGCCGCCTTCAAGGCCGGCAAGCTGCGCGTCCTGGTCGCCACCGACATCGCCGCGCGCGGCATCGATGTGGACGGCGTCTCGCACGTCGTGAACTTCGAGCTGCCCTTCGTGCCCGAGGCCTATGTCCACCGGATCGGCCGGACGGCCCGCGCCGGTGCCGACGGCTCGGCCATCAGCTTCGTCGCCGGCGACGAGATGAAGCTGCTGCGCGACATCGAGAAGGTCACCCGCCAGAAGATCCCGGCCAGCGATCGTCGCAACGACCCGGTCCTGGGTCGTCTCGACGCCTCGATCATGGCGGCCGGCGTCGGCAAGAAGGCCACCATGCCCGATGATGATCGTGGCGAGCGCCAGCAGCGCGGCCCGCGCAACCCGCGTCGCGACGGCATCAAGCCCAGCCACGGCGGCCAACCCCACCGCGTGCGCGGCGGACGCGGCGGCCAGGGCGGCCGCACCGACGGCGGCGATCGCCCGATCTCCAACGTCGTGCCGTTCGATCCGCTGGCCGGCGACCGCGCCCGCTCGCGACCCGTCGAAGCCGCCGCCACCGGCCCGGCCAAGGAAGGCGAGATCAAGCGCCGTCCGCGTCGTCGTCGCCCCTCGAACGGCGGCAAGGGTTACGTCGCCCGGGCCTGACGACCCGTTTCGTCGTCCGATAGATGAGCATCAGATCGCCGCCGCCGGATCCTCCGGCGGCGGCGATTTCGTTTGGACGGGACACCCCCGAACCCACTCAGGCCGCAAACGCAATCGGCCCCGCGCACGAGGCGCGGGGCCGATCAGCGCTCAGTCCCGAGGGACCGAACTCAGCGGGCGTAGTCGTGGGCGATGGCCCAGTCGAACCAGTTGTCGACAACGGTACCGGTCAACAGGATGCCGATGCCGCCCGTCAGGGTCGTCAGGACAGCGAACCACCAGGCCCAGCGGTGAATGGACTCCATCGTGGCGTTGAAGCCCATGGTCCAGCGCCAGAACAGGGCTCCGCGCTCGGCACCCGTCCCCCGGTCGGTGATCTGCTCGACCTCACGCTCTGCGCCGTAGCGGCTCGTGGCCAGGATGGTCGCACCGTGCATGGCGAACAGCAGGGTCGAACCGTACAGGAACACGATCGAGAGGGCGTGGAACGGGTTGTAGAACAGGTTGCCGTAGGTGATCGAGAAGGCCCCGGTCCAGTCCAGGTGGGGGAAGATGCCGAACGGCACGGCTTCCGACCAGCTGCCCATCATGATCGGGCGGATGAAGCCCAGCACCAGGTACAGCCAGATCGCCGAGGCAAACGCCCAGGTCGTGTGAGTGCCCAGACCCAGGGCCTTGGCCCGCTGGTAGCTGCGGATGCACCAGCTGATCAGCGATACCGTCAGGAAGAATCCGGCGATCAGCCACCATCCACCCTGGTTCAGCGGCGGCAGGATGTTGAGACCCTGCTCGGGCGGCGGCGGATACAGGCCCAGCCACAGCAGCTGACGGATGAACTCGAACGGGTTCCAGTTCACCTGGGCCAGCATGTTCAGGCCGATGATCTCGAAGGCCAGGAAGCCGGTCAGCAGCGAGACCACGCCGGTCCAGCCCAGATGCATCGGGCCGATCTGGGCGTTGCCGATGGCGCCGATCCAGTGGACGAAGAAGGGCTTGCCGACGCGCTCGTCGTCGCGGTCCGTGGTGGGGGCGCCCATTTCGGCGTGGCCCCGAACCTGAACCTGGGTGAAGATATTCTGATAGGCGTTCATTGTTCTCGCCCTCCCCTATTGCCAGATCGGCAGGTTGCGCCAGCCGTCCCACCATTCGGGCCAGCCCTTGTCCCAGAAGGGACCGCTGATGACGATGCAGATCGCGCTCCATATCCCGGCCTGAAGCGCCAGGAACAGGCCGACCCTGTGAATGCCCAGGGTGCCGACCGAATAGCCGATGAAGTCGCGGAAGAATGTGTCCTCGTGCTCGGGCTGGCGCACTTCCTTGCCGGGACCCGGGTTGGCCGCGGCCAGAACCAGGGAGCCGTGGAGCGCCAGCGCCATCGTCGTCGTGAAGAAGAAGGTCACGGCGATCATGTGCGCGGGATTGTAGTGGAAGTTCAGGTACTGGTAGCCGACGTTCGACACCCAATCGAGGTGGCTGAAGATGCCGTAGGGAAAGCCGTGTCCCCAGGCGCCCAGCAGGAACGGCCGGATAACGACCAGGCTGACGTAGGCGAAGATGGCCACGCCGAAGGCGATCGGCACATGCAGTCCGATGCCCAGTTTGCGGCAGATCTCGACCTCCCGCAGCGCCCAGGAGCAGAAGGCTCCGATCGCGCAGATGGTGACCAGCTGCCAGATGCCGCCTTCACGCAGCGGCGCGAGCGCCAGTCCGTAGGCGATGTCCGGCGGATTGATGGAGATCAGCCACGGGTTCCAGGTGTCGCCCAGCGACGCCCCGTAGAAGATCAACGCCGTGCCCAGCGCCGAGAAGAAGGCGGTCGTGACGCCGAAGAACCCGACGTAGAATGGACCCACCCAGAAATCGAACATGTCGCCGCCGATCAGGGTGCCACCCCTGATGCGGTATTTGCGCTCAAAACTCAGTAAGGCCATGACCGTCTCCGCCCGCTGTCCCGCTCAACGTCGGGTTGGGCTCAAAATATCGGGGTCGCGACAGGCGGGATCGGATTTCTCCAGTCCCGCCCGCGCGCCGCATTCGCGGTTCCCGTCAGGGGGTGGCCGTAGCCGCCGCCGCTGCGCGTTCTGCGCCGTCGATCCAGTTGTACCGAGGCGAGCTGAGCAGGATGAAGTGGATCAGCAGAGCCAGAGTGAACAGGAAGACGGCGAGCGCCACGAGCGCCCTCCGGGGATCGAATAGGAGCCAAATTCTCCACATGACTGTAGTCCTCCATAGCCGGTGACCGGCTTTGTTGGCGACGACGGGTCAAAATGGCCCGCCGACAAAGTAAAGTGGAGACCTAGGCCCCCAACCAGGGACGCCAGTACCAGACGAGCACATGGGCCACGATCGCAATGATCGTGAAGCCGATGAAGCTGGTCATGAAGAGGCCGTGGAATTCCTTGGCCGCCTCCGGCGTGAGTCCAGTCAAGGACCCCGTCGGTCTGTCATCAGGTAGATGAGACATCTCTCCTCCTTTCGTTGGAGCTAGTCTTCGAACGGGGGAAGATCCCCCGCCCGTTTCCGCCCCCCGGATAAGCCGGAAAACGGAACTGGGGTCCGATCAGGGTCGGGCGACGCGTCATGCGGCCCTCCCGCTCAGGACGATGGCGTTGGCGGCGATGAGGCGGTCGCGGGTGACGCGATCCTCCCCGGCCTGGCGGGCGGCCCGTTCGGCCGTGTCGCGCAGGCGCTTGGCCGCGGAAATTCTGACGATGATCGGTTGGGCCGCGACCAGCTTTTCCAGCTCTTCGGCGGCGGTGTCGTCCCAGTGCAGCTCGGTGTGCGGGCGGGCGAGGGTCGGCTCGACCTTGTCCATCTGCGACGCCAGCGGTAGGACGTTGAACAGGGCGTCGAACAGGGCGTTGCAGACTTCCTGCACCAGATAGGTGCAGCCGCCATAGCCCATGAAGGGCGTGCCCGTGTGCCTGCGGATCGCCGCGCCCGGAAAGGACGCGGGCACCCAGACGCCGGCTGGTCCGTGACCGCCGCCACCCTGAGAGGCCTCCGCCAGGTAGATGCGCTCGTTGATGCTGCCGAACAGCACCAGCGGCTTGGTCTCCCGCACCAGGCGGCTGATCTCGGCGTTGTCGGTCTTGGTCCCGGCCACCCGCGCGATGGCGAACTGGCAAGGCAGGCCGAGGTCGTCCTCGAGGAACTTCCGGACGCCGCGCGTATAGGTCTCGTTGGCGACGATGGCGAAGCTGGCGGTGGCGAAGAAGTCCTGGGTGACCGAGCGCCACAGGTCCCACAGTGGCTTGATCGTCGTGTGCTTCTCGCGCTCGATGAAGGGCTCGGGATCCAGTCCCGTCATCTCGCCCAGACGGCGCAGGAACAGGGTCGTCGAGTCCAGCCCGATCGGCGCCTGCAGATAGGGCTTCTCCAGCGCCTCGCAGAGCCCGCGTCCGAACTCGCGGTACATGCAGATGTTGACCTCGGCGTCCGCCAGGTTGCGGACGTCGGCCAGGTGGCTGCCGAGCGGGAAGGTCATGTTGACCTCGGCCCCGATGCCTTCGCACAGGCGCCGGATCTCGGCCACGTCCGACGGCATGTTGAACACGCCGTACATCGGGCCGATCAGGTTGACGCGGGGCTTGTCGCCTTCGGCCCGGTCGCGCGGACGCGGCATCTTCTTGGGCCCGAACTGGGTCCACAGCCAGGTCAGGGCGCGGTCCGCCGACTGCCATTGATCCTCGTCGATGGTGCGCGGCAGGAAGCGCTGGATGTTGGTGCCCTCGGGCGTCACGCCCCCGCCGATCATCTCGGCGATCGAGCCGGTGACGACGACGCTGGGCAGGTCCTTGTCCAGCGTCTGCCAGGCCCGCTTCATCGCGCCCTCGGTGCCGTGGCGACCCAACTCGTCCTCGCCCAGTCCGGTGACGACGATGGGGAGCTCATGCGGCGGCAGGCCGTCGGTGTAGTGCAGGATCGAGGTGACCGGCAGGTTCTCGCAGCCCACCGGGCCGTCGATGATGACCTGAAGGCCCTTGATCGCGGTGAAGGCGTAGACCGCCCCCCAGTATCCGCCCGCGCGGTCGTGATCGAGGATGAGGGTCACGTTCCGACGTGCTCCTCTGCCTTGGCCGCGGCGGCCCTCTGCTTGGCGTAGCGCGCCTTGAACTCGGGACGCAGCACGGGCGTCTCGGTCCAGATGCCCGAGGTTTCACCCTTGCCGACGCCCTCGAAGAACTCGGTCATCCGGTCGAACCGGGCCTTGTTGCCGATGGCCGCGTTGATGACCTGAGCCAGGGAGCCCGCGCCGGCCGGTCCCATCAGGGGCCGGGCCGAGATCAGGTTGGTGAAATACAGCGCCGGGATCGACAACGACTTGGCGTGCTGGACCACCGGGGTCGTCCCGATGGCCAGGTCCGGCTTGATGGCGTCGACCGCCGACAGATCCTGCTCCAGGGAGGCGCGGTAGTTGACCGTGACGCCCTTGGATTCCAGCCACTCGCGGTCCGGGTCCGACCACTTGGTCTGCGGGCAGGCGGTGCCGACATATTCGACCTCGGCGCCGCTTTCGATCAGCAGGCGGGCGACCAGAAGCTCGGAGCCCTCATAGCCCGAGACGACGATCCGGCCCTTGATCGGTGTGGCGGCCAGGGCCGCGCCGATGGCGCCGACCATGGCGTTTTTGACGCCGTCGATCTGTCCCTGCGGCACATTGCAGGCCTCGCCGATGGCCTGGAGCCAGGCGGCCGTGCCGTCGCGGCCGACGGGGGCCGAGCCGACGACCTTGCGGCCCGCCGCCTCGAACTCGCGCACGCTGGCGGTGTAGAAGGGGTGGATGGCGGCGACGACGGCGCAGTCGAGAGCCGCATACAGCTCGCGCCATTCGCGGGTCGGGACGACGGGTCCGGCGGCCAGACCCATCGGCTCCAGCATCCGGCCGATGATCATCGGGTCGGCCGGGAACATCTCGCCCAGCAGGGTGACAGTCGGCTTGTCGGCGCGGGTCTTGGGCGCGGGCACGGGACCGGCCTCGACCTCCTTCCTCGCATAGTTGAGCATGGCGCCGGCCAGGACATCCTTGGCCTCGGCGTGGGTCGGGATGCCGAAGCCCGGCACGTCGATGCCGACGATACGGACGCCGTTGATCTCCTTGGGCAGCAGCTGCAGCGGCACGCCGGAGGCGGTCGGCACGCACAGATTGGTCACCACGATGGAGTCGTAGAGCTCCGGATCCGCCATCTGGAACACCGCCTCGCGGATGTCCTCGAACAGTTTGCCTGTGACCAGGCTTTCGGAGTTGAAGGGCACATAGCCGACCGAGCGACGCGCGCCGTAGAAATGGCTGGTGAAGGTCAGGCCGTAGACGCAGCAGGCCGACCCACTGAGGATCGTCGCCGTCCGCCGCATGCGCAGGCCGACCCGCAACGACCCGAACGCCGGACACATCGATTGCGGCTGGTCATGCGGCCCGACCGGATAGTCCTTGGCATAGCGGGCCAGGACCTCGGACTTTCCGGCCTTGGACGCCGCCGCCGTCAGCTCCGCCTTGCCGCCGTGGCAGCCGCCGTCGAGCGACACCGGCTCCGCAGCTTGAGGGTTCGAGATCGGGGGTCCGTCGGCCATGGAGATCAGACCGCCTCGTCGTAGATGACTTCGAGCGACTGTTTCGGCACGTAGGAGGAGCCGCGCATGTCGCTCTGCGATGCCGGCACCAGCTGCACCGCGCCGCCGGTCTGTTCCGGGCTGAACAGGCCCAGAAGGCCGTCCTGCGTCAGGGGGCGGGGATGCTGCGGCAGGCTGTCGGACACCGCCTCGGCCAGACCCGCGAACAGGCTGCCCCATTCGCTGTCGTGGGTGCCGATGATCTGATAGTTGGCGGACTTCCTGCGGATGTCCTCGTTGGCCGGGATCGAGGCCAGGACCGGGATGCCCACGGCGTCCGCGAAGGCGGCGGCCTCACCCGTGCCGTCGTCCTTGTTGATGATCATGCCGGCCACGCCGACGTTCCCGCCCAGCCGCCGGAAATACTCCACTGCCGAACAGACGTTGTTGGCGACGTAGAGCGACTGCAGGTCGTTGGACCCGACGACGATGACCTTCTGGCACATGTCGCGCGCGATCGGCAGGCCGAAGCCCCCACACACCACGTCGCCCAGGAAGTCGAGCAGGACGTAGTCGAAGCCCCAGTCGTGGAAGCCCAGCTTCTCCAGGAGCTCGAAGCCGTGAATGATGCCGCGTCCGCCGCAGCCGCGACCGACCTCGGGCCCGCCCAGTTCCATGGCGAAGACGCCATCACGCTGGAAACAGACGTCCTCGATCTTGACCTCTACGCCCGTCAGCTTCTTGGCGGCCGAGGTGGCGATGATGGTCGGGCAGGACTTGCCACCGAACAGCAGGGAGGTCGTATCGGATTTGGGATCGCAGCCGATCAGCAGCACCCGCTTGCCCTGCTGGGCCATCATGTAGCTGAGGTTCGACAGGGCGAAGGACTTGCCCGAACCGCCCTTGCCGTAGATGGCGATGATCTGGGTTTCCTTGGTGACCTCGCCGGTATGGACGGGATCAGGCTCGACGGCCGCTTCGGCACGCAGGTGCTTGTGGGTAATCAGGGTGACGGTCATGCGCAGTTCCTCCAATCGAGGATCATCTTGAGGCAGGTCGGGTCGCCGAAGGCGGTCGGATAGGCGTCGTTGGCTTGCGTCGCCGCCATGCGGTGGGTGATCAGGCCGTCCAGGCTGAGCGCGCCGGACTGAATCAGGGCGGTCACCCCGGCCACGTCCTCTGGCTTGAACTCGGCGGCGATGCGGAACCGCGCCTCCTTCATGAAGGCCATGGGGAAGGCGAACGACAGACGGGCCTCGTAGAAGCCGGCGAGGACGATCTCGCCGCTGCGGGCCAGCCGCGCGACCAGGAAGTCCATCAGGTCTTCGGCGCCGGAGGCGTCGTAGATCGAGCGATAGTCGCGACGGTCGTCGGCATCGGGATGGATGGCCACGCCGTTCCGGCGCGCCACATTGGTCTCCCAGACGGTCGGCTTGTCGTGGCCCATCGCCTGGGTGATGCGCAGCAACAGCCGCCCCAAGGTGCCGTAGCCGACGATCAGGTCCGGAGCGGTTCCGCCGACGATGGCGTGATAGGCGGTCGCCGCCAGCGACAGCAGGACTCCGTCGTCCTCCAGCCCCTCGGGAAGGGTGACGGTGCGCGACGAGGGCGTGATCAAGGTGCGGGCCGCGCCGCCGAACAGGCCGCGCGCATCGATGAAGTGTGACGAGCCGGGCACGAACACCCGTTCGCCGATCCTGGATCGGGCGTCGGCACCGGCGTCCACGACGCGGCCGATCGACTCGTAGCCGGGCACCAGAGGATAGCCCAGGCCCGGGAAGTGCGGCATCCGCCCGTCCCAGAGCAGGCGCTCGGTTCCGGTCGAGATTCCACTCACCTCGACCTCGACGACTACGTCGTCGGGACCGGCAGGCTTCAGGTCGAGCCGGCGGAGCGCCAGACGGCGGGGCTCCTCCAATACGACGGCCAAGGTGTCCATCTCAGTGCCTTCGGGAGGCGGGCCACCATAGGCACCCTCCCAACTGTCAGCTTAGATTGACAGTTAGGGTTGTCAAACCTTGATTACACTTTTGAGTGTCAGGCGCGGGCGACAATCAGGCTGGCGATCATCGGCATTGCGGTCGGAATGCGGCGGGCGCTGACGAAACCGGCCTGTCCGCACATCGCAATTATTTCTCGCGCGGGGCGAGGCCGCCCCGAACCCATGGCCAGCAGATAGATGCCGAAATAGGCGTCCCCGACTCGTTCGGCACCGGGCTCCTGCGCCATCGGTTCGCCGATGATCAGGGTCGCACCCGGTTCCAGCGCCCGGTGGATGGCCTTCAGCATATCGAGCGCCGGGCCGTCATCGTGATCGTGCAGCACACGGATCAGACTGACGACATCGGCCCCCCTAGGAAGGGCATCGCGGAAGACATCGCCGCCCGTGGCCCCCAGCGCCAGCCCATCGGCGGCGAATCGCGTCCGGGCCCGATCAGCGACTGCGGGCAGGTCGAACAGCATCCGCTCCACGGCCGGGGCCCGCGCCGCCACGGCGCGCAGGAAGGTCCCCTCCCCGCCGCCCACGTCCAGCAGCCGGCGATGGTGCCCAATCGGATAGGCATCCAGCACCTGCGCCGCCACCATGGCCTGGGACGCCGTCATCAGGCCGGAATAGGCTCCCGCGGCCTCGGCGTCCGGCAGTCCGCCCTCGGCATAGGTCCAGTAGGACGCCAGCGCCCCGCCGCCGCCGCCGCGCCTCAACAACGCCAGCGGATCAGCGAGGTCGGCATAGAGAAGGGCGTGGTGTTCGATCATCGCCGCGACCCCGGGCGCTCCAAGAAGGGCAGCCCCCTCAACCCCCAGCGCCCACTGCACGCCGCCCGCCGGCTCAGCTAGCTTCAGCGCCGCCGCCGCGCGCAGCAGCCGCAGCGTCGCCTCGCTGTCCAGATCGAGATGAGCGGCCAGATCGCTGATCGCGACCGGCCCGGCGGCCAGTCGCTCCAGCAGGTCGGAACGGACGCAGGCGTACGCGATCTGGGAATAGACGAACCCAGCCGTCAGATCGAACAGGCCTTGGGCCCGGCGCCGCGCCACGGGACGCGTCAGCGGAAACCGTGACGCCCATCGCTGGAACGCCGGCGATCCGATCAGCCCGTTCCGCCAGGCACGCCACCGATCACGAAGGGTCATGCATGGGCCCGCAGGGTCATTCTTGAACGAGAGTTGGATTTCACTTGTGTCAATCCAACTGGACACCTTTACTGTCAGCTGGACAAGACGCGAAAGGCGCGCCGTGCCTCTGCGTAACAATCGGGTCGTCATCGTCGGAGCCGGCATCGGAGGACTCTCCGCCGCCGTCGACCTGTGCGCCCAGGGCCTGGACGTCACCGTGGTCGAACAGGCCGCGACCGCCGGCGGGAAACTGTCCGAAATCCACACCGACGGCGTCGGCATCGACTCGGGCCCGACCGTCTTCACCATGCGCTGGGTTTTCGATGCCCTGTTCGAGGCGGCGGGGGCCTCCCTGGACGACAGCCTGACCGTTCGCCGCGCCGACACCCTGGCGCGTCACAGCTGGCCAGACGGCGCGACCTTCGACCTGTTCGCGGACCTCGACCGCTCGGCAGAGGCCGTAGGCGACCTCTTCGGCGCGGAGGAGGCGCGGCGCTTTCGCGCCTTCGCCGCCCGCGCAGCCAAGATCTATGGCGTATTGGAGCGCCCTTTCATCCAGCGGGCAAAGCCGTCGATCGCCGGCCTGACCCTGGACATCGGCCTGCATCGCCCCCTGGATCAGTGGTCGATCATGCCCTACCGGTCGCTTTGGTCTGAACTCGGCACCTATTTCCGCGACCCGCGCCTTCGCCAGCTCTTCGGCCGCTACGCCACCTATGCCGGCTGCTCCCCGTTCAAGAGCCCCGCCACCCTGATGCTGATCGCCCATGTCGAACAGCAGGGCGTCTGGCTGGTCGAGGGCGGCATGCAGCGCATCCCCGAGGCCCTGACCAACCTGATCCGCCGCCTCGGCGGCACCGTCCGCACCGGCCAGCCGTGCTCGGAGATCACGGTCGATCAGGGCCGGGCCAGCGGGGTGATCCTGTCGTCGGGAGAGCGGATCGAGGCCCAGACCGTCATCGTGAACGCGGACCCGTCCGCCCTGGCCCAGGGCCGCTTCGGCACCCAGGCCGCCCGCGCGGTGACGGTCACGCCGCCCCGCGCCCGCTCGCTGTCGGCCCTGACCTTCGCCTTCACGGCCGAGGCCGAGACCGCGCCCCTGGTGCGGCACAACCTGTTCTTCTCTCCCGACTACGTCGCCGAGTTCGACGCCCTGCACGCCGGGCGGATGCCCGAGATCCCGACCGTCTACGTCTGCGCCCAGGACCGGGCGGACGACGACGGACCGCCCCTGCGCGAAGGGGCCGAGCGCTTCTTCGCCATCGTCAATGCGCCGCCCGACGGCGACGTCCACAGCTGGTCGCAACAGGAGATCGACACATGTCGCTCGCGCGCCTTCGAATCGATCCGCCGCTGCGGCCTCAGCCTGGACCCCAGGCCAGAGACGACGGTGGCCACGACGCCCGACGCCTTCGAGAGGCGCTTTCCGGGAACGGGTGGAGCCCTCTACGGCAGGGCGGGGCACGGCTGGGACGGCGCCTTCAGGCGGCCCGGAGCCCGTACGCGGATGCCGGGACTCTATCTCTGCGGCGGGGGGACACACCCTGGAGCGGGCGTGCCGATGGCGGCGCTGTCGGGGCGACAAGCGGCCTCGGCCGTCATGGCGGACCGCGCTTCGATCAGGCGGTCGGCCCCGGCGGCTACGGCTGGTGGTATGTCGATGCCCTCTCGGACGACGGCCGCTTCGGCCTGACCATCATCGCCTTCGTCGGCAGCGTCTTCTCGCCTTGGTACGCCTGGTCGGGACGGCAGAAGCCCGAGGACCACTGCGCCCTCAACATCGCCTTCTATGGCCCTGGCTGCGACCGCTGGGCCATGACTGAGCGCCCGAAAGGTCAGGTCTGGCGCGACGCCGAAAGCCTGAGCATCGGGCCCAGCAGCGTGCGCTGGGACGGCGACGACCTCGTTATCCGCTTCGACGAGATCACCGCACCCGTCCCGCCCATGCCGATGATCCCCAAGGGCTTGCGCGGCGTCGTCCGGGTCAAGCCGCGCGCCATCAACACCATCGCCTTCCCGCTGGACGCACGCGGCCAGCATGTCTGGCGCCCCATCGCGCCCCGCGCCCGGATCGAGGTCACGCTGGACGACCCGGACCTGTCGTGGAGCGGGGAGGGCTACCTCGACACCAATGCCGGCACCGAGCCCCTGGAAGACGCCTTCGAGGTCTGGGACTGGTCGCGCGCTCATGTAAACAGGGACAGCGCGGTCCTGTATGATCTGAAACGCAAGGACGGCTCGGCGCTCAGCCTCGCGCTTCGCTTCGACAGGCATGGCGTGCCCGAAACCGTGACACCCCCGCCGCACGCCCCCTTGCCGTCCACGATCTGGCAGATGCCGCGTCACACCCGTGCCGACGAGGGCCAGTCGGTCAGCGTTCAGCGGACCTGGGAGGACACGCCCTTCTATTCGCGCTCGACCCTGTCGACCCACCTGCTGGGCGAGCCGTGCCAGGCCGTCCACGAAAGTCTGTCACTGGGGCGGCTGAGATCGCCCTTCGTCCGCGCCATGCTGCCCTTCCGCATGCCGCGCTCGCTCCGCTGAGATCTCGCGGTCGCGTTTCTGCGAACGGCGCGTCGAGACCACCTCCCACACGGCCCAGGCCAGGACGAGGCCAAAGACCAGGATCATCTCGACGATGAAGACCTGTTGTCCGCTCACGCCGTCGCCTCCTCCATCAGATCGTGCCGGACGGCCACGTCCTGGATGATCCCGGCCACCAGATCGGGCCGTTCCTCGTGCGCCAGATGCCCGAGGCCAGCGAGAGTTACGAGCCGGGCCGTCGGCAGGGATGCACGGACCTCGTCCGCAACCGAAGGCGGCACCGCCTGGTCCCGGCTGCCGACCACCAGAGTCAGCTCGGCGTTCAGTCCCGGCAGGCTGCCCAGCATGTCGGAGATGTTCCAGCTGCCCATCATGCCGAGTGTCCCGGCGACATGGCCCGGCTTGCGCAGCAGCCGGCCGTAGAGCTCCACCCCCCGGTCGTCTATGATCGATCCGGTGCCCCGGATCAGCCGCGCCACCCGCCCCGGATCGCGCGCCGCCTGGGCGAACAGATGGACCGCCAGAGGGTTGACGAACAGGCCCATGGCCAGCCCGCGAAACAGCGGCGCCACCGCCCCGGCGAAGGGCTGCAGCGCGCCGTTGATCGCCACCACGGGCGCCTCGCCGAACCGTCCGTCCAGCGACATCCGCAGCGCGATCGCCGCCCCGGCCGAATGGGCGACCACCATCGTCGGCCGTACCTGCAGCGCCTCCAGCATCTGGGCCGTACGCCGCGCCATGTCCCACAGCGACAGGCGGTTGTCGGGCGGCATGGCGGTAAAGCCATGGCCCGGCAGGTCGGGGGCCACCACCGTGAACCGCTGAGCCAGCATCGGCATCAGGTCGCGCCAGCTGTGCGTCGCCGCTCCCGCCCCGTGCAGCATCAGCACCACCGGACCCTCGCCCGCGACCTGCACATGCCAGCGCATATCGCCGGCCGTGACGAACTGGCTGGCCTCGCGGTTCGGCCAGTCGCGCCCCTCGACGTCCCAATCCGGCCGCTCGCCCACCGTCAGGCCTCCAAGGCCTTGACCAGATCGCGCACCCGCTCGGCCTCGACATAGGGCAACGATGCGAACGTCGCCCCCATCGCCTCGGCCAGCTTGGCCCCGTCCCCACGCGGCCGGGGCGAGACGTCGATCAGGGCCGCCGACAGGCCGGCCGCCCGGATGCGGCGACAGGCTGTCAGCGCGTCCTGCTCGGCGCGCGTCCGGAATGCCCCGCCGTCCAGCGCGATGTTGCCCCGCCCGTCGGTCATGACGACCAGCAAAGGCGTCCGCCCCTTGGCCCGTTCGCCCAGGGCCAGGGCCGCCGCCGTCTCGAGCGCAGACGCCAGCGGCGTCGTCCCGCCTCCCGCCAGCGCGGCCAATTCCCGCCGCGCCCGCGCCAGGGACCGCGTCGGCGGCAGCAGCACCTCCGCCGCCTCCTTCCGGAACGCGATCAGCGCCACCTGCGTCCGCCGCACATAGGCCTCGGCCAGCAGGAGTTCGACCGCCCCCTTGGTCTCGGCCAGCCTTTGCAACGCCGCCGACCCTGAGGCGTCTACCACGAAGATCACCGTCGATTCAGCGCGTTGTTCGAACCGTCGAATACGGAAGTCGTCGCGCCGCACCCGCAGCGGCCCGCGCGCCTCGCCGGGCCGTTTGCCACGCAGCCTCTGCCACGGGGCGGCGGTCTTCAGCGTCTCCACCAGGTCCAGCGACGAAGCCCCGTCCGGTTGTCCCGGCCGCGAGCCGATCCGTCGTCCCCGCTTGGCGGCCGGCAGTTTCGCTCCCGTGGGTCCCGACCGGGTCGGCGCGCCTCGCATCGTCTGGCCGGACGCCGCCCACATCGCCTCCAGCCCCTCGGGCAGGGCCGAGCGCGCCGCCTCCAGCACCAGATCGTCCAACTCGCCCGGCTGCATCTCGGGCGAGTCCGTATCCGTCTCGGGATCGGGCGCGTCGCCGGTATCGGCTTTCGCCTCGGCGTCGTCCGGCTCCCGCTCCGGCTCAGCCATGTCCTCGTCCGGCGCGGGCTTGGGCGGCAAGCGAGTGGCCCGGGGGCTCAGCACCAGACGGGCGGCCGTCGACAGATCCTCGGCCTCGATCGCGTCCCGTCCCTCCAGCGCAGCCAGGGCCGACGCCGCCCGCAGGGTCAGGCACGGTGCGCGCAACGACGCGACGCCCAGGGCCTCTGCCGCCGCGCAGACCGCATGGATCGCCACTTCGTCCGGTGCCGCGACCTGCGTCAGGTCGGCCCGCGCCTCGGCGATATCCTCGGGCGTGGCGCTGATCGGCAGGGCCTCGCGCCAGCCCACCCCGTCCAGATCGATCCGGAAGGCCAGCCGTTCCAGCAGGGCCTCAGGCGGCCGCTCGTCTTCCAGCCCCTCGTCCAGAGCCACAAGCACGAAGCGCGTCGGCGTCCGCTCCGACGTCCCGTCCCGCTCGATCCGCACCGCGCCGTCGTCGATGGCCGAGGTCAGCCGCGCGGCGACGCCGCCCTCCAATCGTTCGGCCATCGGCGCGATCAGGACGCCGCCGTCCGCCTCAACCAGCAGCCCCCTTTGCAACACCCGCGTGCCCGACCCCAGCGCCGCCGCAAGGTCCAGCCCGCCCAGCAGCCGGTCGTCCCCGACACGCGGCGGCAGCCGCCGCCACGGGGTCTGATCCGAATGAAGTCCCCGCAGTCCCGCGACCCAGGCGTCCCGCACCGGCCCCGGTCCGGCCCGCACAGCGGCCCCGCCCAGCGCGGGATCGATCGCCAGCAAGGCAGCCGCCAGCATCGCGTCAGCCCAGACCTGAGCGGTCTGCTCGGTCATGCCGCGAGCAGGTCGTCCATGGCCCGCTCGATCCGGCTGGTGCCCGCCTGGTCGTCCAATGGCCCACGCCGCAGACGGTGCCGCAGCGCCATGGGCGCGATCCGCCTCAGGTCGGTCTCGGTCACGGTGTTCCGCCCCTCGAACGCCGCCAGCGCCCGCGAAGCCCTCAGCAGTGTAAGCTCGCCCCGCAGGCCGTCGGCCCCCACCGCCATGCACAGCCGCGAACCGGTCTCCAGAACGGCGTCAGGCACGGTGACCGCGTCCAGCATTCCTTGCGCCGCTGCGACCTTCTTCCTGACCGCCGCGTCCTTGGCCTTCCACGCCTTGGCGAAGCCCGCCGGGTCGCGGTCGAAGGCGTCGCGGCGTTTCACCACCTCGATTCGCTCGGCCAGGGTCGATGGAGTCCTGACCTCGACCGACAGGCCGAACCGGTCCAGCAGCTGAGGCCGCAGCTCGCCCTCCTCGGGATTGCCGCTGCCTACCAGGACGAAGCGAGCCGGATGGCGCACGCTCAGCCCCTCGCGCTCAACCACGTTCTCGCCCGACTGAGCCACGTCCAGCAACAGGTCCACCAGGTGATCCTCGAGCAGGTTCACCTCGTCGATATACAGGAACCCGCGGTTGGCGCGCGCCAGTAGCCCCGGCTCAAAGGCCTTCTCGCCCAGAGTCAGCGCCTTCTCCAGATCCAGCGCGCCCACCACCCGGTCCTCGGTCGCACCCAGCGGCAGATCGACGACCGGCGCCGGCGTGGTGCCCGTGCCCTCGTGGCGACACACGCCTTCGCAGGCCGGAGACGGCCGATCGGGCTCGCAGTTGAAGCGGCATCCGGCGATCACCGGCAGGGCCGGCAACAGCGCCGCCAGCCCCCGAACGGCCGTCGTTTTGCCCGAGCCCCGGTCGCCGAAGACCATCACGCCGCCCAGCGTCCGGTCCACCGCCGCCAGAAGGAGGGCGAGCTTCATGTCCGCCTGGCCCACGATGGCCGAGAAGGGAAAGACGACGCGCATGAGTGTCCAATCTGTTGGACACGGACGGTCACACCAATGGACGCGCGGGTCAACGCGTGGCGGCCCGGGGATCGGCGTCATTTGAACTCGGGCGCGGGTCGTGCCTATCGTCGTGTCCGGACGTCGGGGTCCGGGTGGAGACGTAGATGGCCAAGGCGACCGCGACCGGCTGGCGCTTCCATCCCCAGCGGGACGCCCTTCTGGCCGAGGCGCATGCCCGGCCCTTCACGCCGCTGACCGGCCCAGCCCTGGTGACGCGAATCGCGACCCTGTCGGGCCAGGACGGAGAGACCAAGGATCGCGACCATATGGCCACCCTGTGCCGTCGCCTCGGCCAGCCCGAGCCGGGACCCGACGCCCGTTGGGCGGTGGTCGACGGCGGATCCTGGCGGCTGCGCTGGGAACGCCACACCGAACTCTCCACCTGGACCGGCTTTCGAACCCCCACGGGCGGGACCCCCTTCGAGGAGACCGCCTTCGATCAGGTGCCCCAGGACTGGCTCGCCGCCTTCCCGGGCGAGGTGCTGGTCGCGACGCGGCTGGAGGTCTGGCCCGCCGTCGACGAGAAGGCCGCCTCGGCCATGTTCGGGGTCGAGGTGGTCGGCGCGCGCCTGTCGGACGGGGCGGCCATCGCCCTGACCGACTTCCGGCCCGACGGCCGGGGCATGACGCGGCTGCTCATGCTGGCCCATGCCGGTGACGCTTCCCAGACCGGCCGGATGGCCCAGAGCCTGCTGGAGGTCGAAACCTATCGGCTGATGGCCCTGCTGGCCTTTCCCGTCGCGGGTCAGACCGGGCGCGACCTTTCGGCCATTGAGGCGCGCGCGGCGCAACTTGCCGACAAGCTGACCGAGGACGCCGACCCCGAGGCCGACCGCCGCCTGCTGGACGAGCTGTCCGTCCTGGCCGGCGAGACCGAGGCCCTGATCGGTCGCACCGCCTTCCGCTTCGACGCCGCCGCCGCCTACCACCGCATCGTGCGCGAGCGGATCGAGATGCTGCGAGAGGATCACATCAACGGCCTTCTGACCCTGGGCGAGTTCATGCAGCGCCGGCTGGACCCCGCCATGCGCACCTGCGACGCCGTCGCCGAGCGCCAGCGCGCCGCCATCGGCCGAATCGCCCGCATGGCCCAGATGCTGAACACCCGCGTCGAAGTCGCCGCCGAGGCGACCAGCGCGGCGTTGCTGGCCTCCATGGACAAGCGCGCGGGAGCGTCTCTGAAGCTGCAGCAGACGGTCGAAGGCCTGTCGACCGCCGCCATCGCCTATTATGCGGTCGGCCTCCTCGGCTTTCCGCTGAAGGCCATGGAAAAGGCCTGGCGCGGCTTCGACGCGACGGTGGCGACGGGCATCATCGCGCCGCTCGTGGTGCTCGGCGTCTGGATGTGGCTCAGGACCTTCCGCAAGAAGGTCACGGGCGAGGACCACTAGACGCAAATGTCGCGCCCGTTCCGGAACTTCCGGGCCGGCGCCGCAGTTGACAGTCCATGCGCCGGGGCTAAGGTCCGGCCAACTCGATATTCCCAGGGAGGCTACGGGTATGCGCAATTTCGGTATCATGGGTGTGGCGACTGCCGCTCTGCTCGGTCTGGCCGCCTGCGGTGGTGGTGGCGAAGAGAAGGCCGAGGCTCCGGCCGCGCCCGCCGCCGAGGCCCCTGCTGCCGCTGAGCCCGCTCCGGCCGCCGAGCCCGCTGTGGCTCCCGCCGCTCCGGCCGCCGGTGCCACGCTCCAGGTCGCCGGCCTGACGGGCGACGCGGCCGCCGGCCAGCGTATCTTTGGTCAGTGCCGCACCTGCCACGTGGTCGAGCCGGGCGTGAACCGCGTCGGCCCGTCGCTGCACGGCGTCGTTGGCCGTACCGCCGGCACCGTCCCTGGCTACACCTACTCGGCCGCCAACCTGGCCAGCGACGCGGTGTGGGACGAGGCGACCCTGTTCACCTATCTCGAAAACCCGCGCGGCTTCATGCCGGGCACCAAGATGGCCTTCGTCGGCCTGCGTGACCCGCAGCAGCGCGCCGACGTCATCGCCTATCTCAAGACCCAGGCCTGATCTCTTCGATCGGCTAAAGATCGAGGGCCCCGGTGGAAACACCGGGGCCCTTTTTCTATGCGGCTGCTTCTATTCGCGACGCGCGAGCCGTCGCCTCAGGTCCAGCAGGTGCAGCGGAAACGACGCCAGCAGCGGCAGCGAGACCCACCACCAGTCGGCCCCGACCAAGGCGGCGCGCACCGCCAGCAGGATGAACACCCCGGGCCCGAGCACCAGCAGAGCCGCCCATGGCGTCATCCGCCGGGTCAGAATCAGCCAGGCCGCCTCGAGCGCGATGATGACCAGCACCAGATCGACCGCATGGCCGCTGGCGAAGAAGGCCTCCACCGATCAGGCCGGGCGCAGGCCGAGCAGGTGGCCCATGTCCTTGAAGAAGATGCGGGCGTGCGCGGCGGGTTTCGCCTTCACCAGCTCCTTGTTCATATAGGCCTGCCAGGTCAGTTCCTGGATGTCCGGGTCGTCGCACAGGGCGACGAACCGCTCGCGCCGCTTGTCGGAGCGGTACCAGAAATGCTGCATGATCCCGAGCACCATGAAGACCTTGCCGTGGGCCTTCATGAACCGCTTGCGCGCCGTCTTCAGCGCACGCGCGTCGCCGGTGGCCAGGGTTACCTCGACCGCCTCGCCGGCCAGTCGGCCGCCCTCCATGGCGTAGTAGATGCCTTCGCCCGAGGCGGGGGCCACGACGCCCGCGGCGTCTCCAGCCAGGACAACGTCCTTGCCATTGTCCCACCGCTTCATCGGTTTCAGCGGGATCGGCGCGCCCTCGGTTCGTACCGTCTCGCAGCCTTCCAGGCCCGCGACCTTCCTCAGCGCCGTGACGGCGGTTCGCAGCGAGAAGCCCTTCTGCATCGACCCCACGCCAATCGAGGCGGTGTCGCCGTGCGGGAAGATCCAGGCATAGAAGTCGGGCGACAGGTTGCCCTGGTACCAGACGTCGCACCGCTGGGCCTCGAAGTCGGCCGTGCCCGCCGCCGGGGCCTTGATGATCTCATGGTAGGCGAAGACATAGCGCTGCTTGTCCGCGCCCTTCACCTCCTGCGCCGCCACGTTCGATCGGGCCCCGTCGGCGCCGATGACGGTCCTGGCGCGCACGGCGATCGGAGCCGAGTCCTTGTCCGCGCCCTGCGGCCGGTACAGCACGACCGCCGACCCGTCGGCCTCGCGTTCGATGGTGGTGAAGGTGCCCGAACGACGCTGGGCCCCGGCCGCCTCGGCACGGTTCCTCAGCCACTCGTCGAAGCTCTCGCGGTTGACCATGCCGACGTAGCCACCCTCGATCGGCATGCGGACGCGGCGGTCGGACGGCGCGATCATCCGGGCTTCGGAGGCCTTTGCGCAGATCAGGCTGTCGGGGATCTGGAAGTCCTTGATCAGCCGGGGCGGGATAGCGCCGCCGCACGGCTTGATCCGGCCCTGGCGATCCAGCAGCAGGACGGTGCGGCCCTTCTCGGCCAGATGCCGGGCGGCGGTCGAGCCGGACGGCCCTCCGCCGACGACCACGCAATCGAAGGTCTCGGCGATGATGCCGAGTTCAGGCCTGGACATGGCGGACTCCCGTGACGGGTGGGGCGACGGAAGATGCCGGTGCGCCGATTCGTGAAGCGATGAGGGCCGAGGCCAGGAACAACCCGGCCTCGATAATGAAGACGAGGCCGAAGGCGGGCGCGTCGGCCCCCATCAGCCCTCGCCCGATGTCGACGCCGATCGCGCCGAGGAAGCCGCCCGCCGCGAAACCCATGGCCTGGGCCGCACCCCAGACACCCATGCGGATGCCTTCGCGCGCGCCCTTGCCGTCGGTCCCGCCCTCGCCGGCCAGCCCCATCATGGATCCGATGGCGGCGACGGCGAACATGCCGTTGAAGAAGCCCAGGCCGAACACCGTCGGCAGGATCGGCCAGGCCGGCCCCACGGCCGCCGCTCCGGCGAGCAGGCCCAGCATCGCGGCCGAGCCCACGCAGCCCGCCATCGTCCAGCCCCGCATCCAGCCCTTTCCACGCCCGCCGATCATTCCGCCCATCGCCCCGACCAGCACCATACCCAGCAGGACACCGCCGTTCTGGACGCCCGACATCTGGGTCGATTGGCCCGGCGTCATGGCGAACACCAGTCCGGCGAAGGGTTCCAGGATCAACTCCTGGGCGCTGTAGGCCACCATGGAGATCAGCACGAAGATGGCGAACAGCCGGGCCTTGGGATCGCCCAGCGTCTCCTTCAGCGCGACCGAGAAATCCGGCGCGCGCGCGGCCGGAGCCGTGGCCGCTACCGGCTGGCCCTCGACACCCCAGACCGCGAGCAGCGTCACGAGGAAAGCGATCAGCGCGACGCCACTGGCCACCATGGCCAGGCGCTGCATCGAGAAGGGATCCAGCAGGCCCCCGCCGATCCCGGCGGTCAGGACGATGCCGACGATCATCATGATCCACGTGATCGCCGCGGCCGCCGGCCGGCGGGTGGGCGTGACGCGGGTGGCCAGCAGAGCCAGCAGCGAGGTGCCGGACGCCCCGACCCCTGCCCCGATCAAGGTGAAACCGACGATCGCCAAAGCGATGCCGCCGACCGTGGACGACGCCATCAAAGCCGTGGCGTTGGTGGCCAGAAGCGCGCCCATCGCCAGCACCCCCATGCCGCCGATGATCCAGGGCGTGCGCCGGTGACCCTGGTCCGAGCCGTGGCCCCAGCGGGGCCGCGACAGCTGGACGACATAGTGCCAGGCCACCAGCGCCGCCGGCAGGGCGACCGGCAGGGCCAGCTCCACCGCCATGACCCGGTTCAGCGTCGACGTCGTCAGGACGACGATCGACCCCAGGGCGCTCTGCACCAGCCCCAGTCGGACGATTCCCAACCACCCCAGCGTTTGGCGATCCATCACAGGGCTCCGGAAAGGTTCGACACGGCGAAGGCCGAGACCATCATGCCGATGACGTACAGGGTGGTGCCCGTGGCGTTGTACCAGGGCGTCAGTTCCTTGGGCCGGCCCAGCAGCCGGGCCATCAGCCCGAACTGGACCGCCAGCAGGACAGCGACCGCCAGCCCGTGCCACGGTCGGTCCCAGGCCACGAACAGCAGGGTCACGACCAGCACTTGCGGGGCAGCCATGACGGCGCAGGCGATACGCGCGGCCGACTCCACGCCCAGCTCAGCCGGCAGGGATTTGATCCCCAGCAGCCGGTCTCCTTCGACGGCCTTGAAGTCGTTCAGGACCATGATGCCATAGGCCCCGAAGCTGTACAGGGCGGCCAGGATAAGGACGGCCGCGCCGGGCAGGGCTCCGGCCATGACGGCCGCGCCCGTGAACCAAGTCAGGCCCTCATAGGAAAAAGCGACGGCGAACGGACCGGCCACGCCCGAGACCTTCAGGCGCAGCGGTGGCGCGGAATAGGCCCAGGCGAAGAAGAGGCCCAGCGTCGTGGCGGCAAACACCCACGGCCCGGTCAGCCATGCGACACCGAGCGACACGGCCGTCCAGACGATGGCGATGTACAGACCCCAGCGGCCGGGGATGCGGCCGGACGGGATCGGGCGGTGCGGCTCGTTGATGGCGTCGACATGCCGGTCGAACCAGTCGTTCACCGCCTGGCTGGTGGCGCAGACCAACGGCCCGGTCAGGGCGACGCCCGCGATCAAGAACAGCCAGCGACCCTCGAACGACGCGCCCGATGACACCACTCCGCACAGGAAGGCCCACATGGGTGGGAACCAGGTGACCGGCTTGAAAAGCTCCAGCACGGCGGCCGGAGAAGGCACGGTCCTGGAGCGCGCGGCAGGCGACGGCAAGGGGATCGTCCTGTCCATGCCGCACCGTCGCATTGGACATCCGAAAGTGTCAACGCGGATTGACACATTTAGGGCGCTAACGCTCGGCTTGCGGAGTCCCGCTGCTTGAGCGCAGCCCCTTCACCCCCATTCAGTCGTCATCCTCGGACTGATCCGAGAATGACCCTCGGCGCGCGATGAGTGGACGTGAGCCGAGATCGCCGAGCCGTCGCGAGCATGCTCTGCGTCACCGATCCTCGGATCAAGTCCGAGGGTGTCGCGTGGGGGCCGACCGGGCTTAGTCGTCCAGGTCGCCCAGGCCGTAACGACGGAGCTTCGAGTAAAGGCTCTGGCGGCTAAGCCCCAGCACGTCGGCGGCCGAGGCGCGGTTGTCCTGGGTCAGGGCCAGGGCCGCTTCGATGCACAGCTTCTCGATCAGGTCCGTGGATTCGCGCACAATGTCCTTCATCGGCACGCGTCCGATCAGGTGCGTCAGCTGCTCCACCGACTGGGAGACGGCCCCCGTCAGCAGCGGCCCGGTCCCGGTCACGGCCATCGGGGGCAGGCGGCGCGCGACGTTGCGGATGCTGAAGCCATAGGTGGGTTTCACCTCGTCGGGCACCAGAACGGCGGTGACCTCGACCTCTTCGGGCTCGCCGAAGCCCGAGCGGATGACGGTGGCGAAGTTCCGGAGCGCGCCGTGTTCCTTCAGCTGCGACAGCATGATCTTCAGGTCGATCTGCGGCCGACCCAGGAACCGATCCAGCGGCAGATGAGTCGCCTCCTCGCGGCTGGCGAGATGGATCAGTTCCAGGAAGGCCGGGTTGGCCGTCAGGATGCGCAGGTCGGTATCGGTCACGACGAAGGCGTCGGAGATCCGCGCCAGTACCGCTGTCAGGGCCGCGTTCGGATCGGCGGCCGGGACCAGGCTCTCGGGCGTCAGCCGCACGAGCAGCGACGCCGTCCGGTCGTGGCGATACATCGAGGCCGACAACAGGCACGTCGCGCCGCCGGCCAGACGCACGGGGGCCGAAGCCCCGGCGGTCGAACTGTTGGCCGAAGCGAGCAGATCCTCGGCCTCGGCGAAGCTGGAGGAATCGATCAGGGTGTTGAACGGCTGGCCGATCACGGCGGCGGCGTCGCGGCCGGTCACCCTCGTGACGGCCGGATTGGCCTCGCGAATGCGGCGGCTGGGCCCGTCGAGGATCAGCACCGCCTCGGACGCGCTCTGGAACAGCAGCCGGTATCTCTGCTCGGCCTGTCGCAGCCGCAGATAGTCCCGCTCGACCGATTGCTGGACCTGGATCAGACGCTGCTGGAGGATCGCCGAGGCCTGGAGGTCGCGCCCGATGACGATGACCCGACCGTCCGACCCCGCGCCGAGCGCGAAATAGCGAACGGGGATGTCCGCACCGTCGTCGGCCCGGTGGTTGACCTGACGCCACCGCGACGCCTGGCCCTTGAAGGCCGCGTCCAGCATCTCCGAAACCTTGATACGGCTCTCTTCGGTAACCGTGTCGATCCAGCGCCGGTCCATCCAGTCGCCGATGCCGTTGTCGGCCAGATCGCCATTGGACACGGAGACGTCGCGTACTACACCGTCGCGATCGAGGATCAGGGCCACGTCGCTCGCGGCCGATACCAGACCGGCGGCGGCGTCGGGGGAAAGGCTACCGAATGCCGCTTTGGGCTCGCGGAAGGATATGGCGGCCGGAGCGGACGACTGAACGGTCATCTGGGCGCAGTATCGGTCCGGCGCCCCATCATCAAGCGACCGATTGCTGCCGACGGAAGATTGCGTCCACGATCTGGACGGCCTCCCGGGCATCGCCGGCCGTATGATCGGCTCCGACCTGGGCGACCCGCGAGGGGTCTTTTTCGAATGCCCGCCCACCCACGATGACCTTGAGGTCCGTGTTCATGGAGGCGGCCCGCACGTCGGCGATGACCGGCGGCAATATGTCCAGCCACCGTTCATTCGCCATCGAGAATCCGACCAGGTCGAACCGCTCCAAGCGGACGGCGTCGATCAGATCTTCCGCTGTGGCGTCGGGCATGCAGACGGTCCGCCATCCGGCGCGGCGGAAATACTCCACCACGAGGACGAGACCGAAAGAATGGTGATCACCGGGCGTGAGCGCAAAAAGGGCTGTTCGCCCGTCCCCGCCGCCGTTCTCGACATGCACCCTATCAGCGAACTCGTAGACGATCTGCTGCAGACGACAGAGGCCGATGGTCACATCGGTGAAGCTGCAATCGTCAGCCTCCCACATCTCGCCAAGCCGCTTCGCGGCGGGTGACAGCAGGTCGAAGTAGATCGTCTCCACGCCGACACCGCGGCGGATCAGAAGCTCGATGTGGTCCAGAAGGGTCGCCAGATCGGACACCATGACCTGGCGGGAGAACCGCTCCAGCTCGGCCGGAGCAATGACGCCGGTGTTCATAGGAATGACGTCGCTGACTGGCGCGTCACGATGCGCCATGAGCAGCCGGGGGATGATCTCGCCCTCGATCAGCTGAGCCAGGGCCAGCGGCGAAGGATCCTCGGTCAGCAGACGCTCCGGGCGTTCGAACCGGACGACGTTCTCGACATCGCCTGGGGGAGCCGATTGGACCTCCCGGTGGTTTTCTGCGCGGTGGGTGCTAGCCATCGATCCTCCTCCCCAGGAGCGTCGTCTCAGTGGCCTGGCAGGATCCCCATCCACCCGGCGATTTTTTGCTCAGAATCTTCCCTGCGGGAAACCCGCAATCGTTTCGCGCTATGGTCCGGGCCGCCTGCGGAGAGGCAGGATACGGCTGGTCTACCGGCAATCGACGCACGCACGTCATAGGCTCTTAACCTCGCCATTGGCTCCCGCTTCCGCACAGGAGTCAAGCTCGCGCCCGACGCGAGGTGTCAAATCTAATTTACGTCCAATCTATTTGACACTTGTGCGTCCGGAGACCTAGGCTTCGGTCATCGCCTCTATCTTGGGGCGACCCGGAGTCGGTCGATGTCCTCGAGCGCGATCCACCCATCTGGCGATCAGAATCGCCGCCACGCCTCGACCACAGCGGTCGGCCAGGGCGTCATCGAGCGCGGTTTCGGAGCGCTTGTCGACGCCGTCGCGCCCTGCCCCTGGACGGCCCATACCGGCGACCATCGGCTGACGCGTCGCAGTCTGCGCGCCATGCGGCCCGCCCGGCCGCTCTACACCGCCGAAGAACGCGCCCGGCGCGATTCCACCATATGGACGCTGGTCCAGGGCATCCTGGCCCCCGTCCAGTTCCTGGCCTTTGGGGTCAGTCTGGTACTGGTCGTCAACTACCTGTGGACAGGTGAGGGCGCGGGCGCCGCGACCCTGTCGGTGCTGATCAAGACGGCGCTGCTCTACACCATCATGGTCACCGGCGCCGTCTGGGAAAAGGTCGTGTTCGGCCGCTTCCTGTTCGCCCCTGCCTTCTTCTGGGAAGACGTCTTCTCGATGCTCGTCCTGGCGCTGCACACGGCCTATCTGGCCATGGTGCTGCTGAACATCGGCACCCCGCGCGAACAGCTGATCCTGGCTCTGGCCGCCTATGCGACCTACGTCGTCAACGCCGCCCAGTTCATCTGGAAGCTGCGCATGGCGCGGCTGGAAGCTCCTGCCAAATCGCCGATGGTGGCCGCATGAGCGAGGCCTTCGTCCTCGACCGACCTACGCCCGCCGGTGGTTGCACCGATGCGCCGGTTCTGCGCGAGCGGGGACAGCGCGAAGTCTTCTGCGGCCTGACCGGCATCGTCTGGCTGCACCGCAAGATGCAGGACGCCTTCTTCCTGGTCGTCGGCTCGCGCACCTGCGCCCATTTGATCCAGTCGGCCGCCGGCGTCATGATCTTCGCTGAGCCGCGCTTCGCCACCGCCATCATGGAGGAGAAGGATCTCGCCGGCCTGACCGACACCAATGACGAGCTGGACCGGGTGGTCGACCGCCTGCTGGCGCGCCGTCCCGACATCAAGCTGCTGTTCCTGGTCGGCTCGTGCCCGTCGGAGGTCATCAAGCTGGACCTGTCGCGCGCCGCCGGACGCCTGTCGGAAAAACACAGCCCCAACGTCCGCGTGCTGAACTATTCCGGCAGCGGCATCGAGACCACCTTCACCCAGGGCGAGGACGCCTGCCTGGCCTCCCTTGTGCCCCAGATGGCCGAGGCCCCGGCCGACGCCGCGCAGTCCCTGTTGATCGTCGGCGCCCTGCCCGACGTGGTCGAGGACCAGTTCCGCCGCCTGTTCGCCGCCATGGGCATCGAACGAGTGGACGCCCTGCCCGCCCGCAAGATCGCCGACCTGCCCAGCGTCGGTCCCAACACTCGCTTCCTGGTGGCCCAGCCCTTCCTCGGCGATACGGCGCGCGCTCTTGAGGATCGCGGCGCGGTCCGGCTGGACGCCCTGTTCCCGTTCGGGGCCGAGGGCACCACCGACTGGCTGCACGCCGCCGCCCAGGCCTTCGGTGTCGACGAGATGCTGTTCCGCTCGGTCGTCGCGCCGGGTCGTGAGCGCGCCGCCCGCGCCCTGGACAAGGTCCGGCCGGCGCTCGAGGGCAAGTCGATCTTCTTCTTCCCGGATTCGCAGCTGGAGGTGCCGCTGGCGCGGTTCCTGTCGCGCGAACTGGGCATGGTGCCGCTGGAAGTCGGCACCCCCTATCTGCACCGCACCCACCTGAACAAGGAACTGGCCCTGCTGCCGGCCTCGACGGTGCTCAGCGAAGGCCAGGACGTGGATCGCCAGCTGGACCGCTGCCGCACCGCCCGCCCCGACCTTTCGGTCTGCGGCCTCGGCCTCGCCAATCCGCTGGAGATGGAAGGCCTGACGACCAAGTGGTCGATCGAGCTGGTCTTCTCACCGGTCCACGGCTTCGACCAGGCGGCTGATCTGGCGGAGCTGTTCGCCCGGCCGATGAACCGCCAAGACCGCCTGTCGGACGCCATCGTTCCGATCCGCCGGAGGGCTGTCTGATGCAGCTGACCGTCTGGACCTACGAAGGCCCGCCCCACGTCGGCGCGATGCGGATCGCCACGGCGATGTCAGGTTTGCATTACGTGCTGCACGCGCCCCAGGGCGACACCTACGCCGACCTGCTGTTCACGATGATCGAGCGGCGCGGGTCGCGTCCGCCGGTCACCTACACGACCTTCCAAGCGCGTGATCTGGGCACCGACACGGCCGAGTTGTTCAAGACCGCGGTCATCGACGCTCACGCCCGCTTCCAGCCCCAGGCCATGATCGTCGGCGCCTCCTGCACCGCCGAGCTGATCCAGGACGATCCCGCCGGCATGGCGCTGGCCATCGGCCTGCCGATCCCGGTCATCCCTCTGGAACTGCCCAGCTATCAGAAGAAGGAAAACTGGGGCGCGGCCGAGACCTTCCGCCAATTGGTCCGTCACCTGACCACGGCGGTCGAGCGCACGCCGATGGCGGGTCGCAAGCCGGTCTGCAACATCTTGGGACCAACAGCCCTGGGCTTCCGCCACCGCGACGATGTGGTCGAGATCACCCGCCTGCTGGAGCGGATGGGCGTCCAGATCAACGTCACCGCGCCGCTGGGAGCCACGCCCGCCGACATCGCCCGCCTCGGCGCCGCCGACTTCAACGTCGTGCTCTATCCCGAGATCGCCGGAGAGGCCGCCAAACAGCTCGAGAAGCAGTGCGGCCAGCCCTCCATCAAGACCGTGCCGCTGGGCTATGGCGCGACGATCGACTTCATCAGGGAAGTCTGCGCCCTGACCGGTCTGGACCCCGCGCCGGTCCTCGACGGCGTTCCCTCGCGAATGCCCTGGTGGTCGCGCTCGGTCGATTCGACCTATCTGACCGGCAAGCGCGTCTTCGTATTCGGCGACGCCACCCACGTCATCGCCGCCGCCCGCGTAGCCTCCGAGGAGCTCGGCTTCGAGGTCGTCGGCATGGGCTGCTACAATCGCGAGTTCGCCCGCGAGGTCCGCGCCGCCGCCGCCGACCTGGGCCTCACGGCCCTGATCACCGACGACTATCTCGAGGTCGAGGACGCCATCGCCGCCCTGCAGCCCGAACTGGTGCTGGGCTCGCAGATGGAGCGTCACATCGCCAAGCGGCTGCGTATCCCCTGCGCCGTCATCTCAGCCCCCTTCCACGTCCAGGACCACCCGGCGCGGTTCTCGCCCCAGATGGGGTTCGAGGGCGCCAACGTCCTGTTCGACACCTGGGTGCACCCCCTGGTCATGGGGTTGGAAGAGCACCTGCTGCACATGTTCCGCGACGACTTCGAGTTCTCGGACGAGGCCGGTGCCTCGCACCTGGGCGGTCACGGCGCGGGCGCGACCAAGGCGCCGGCCACGGCCGAGGCGGTCGCCTCGACGGAGCTGGCCTCGGTTTCCTCGGAGATCGTCTGGGCCGCGGACGCCGAGGCGGAACTCAGGAAAATCCCCTTCTTCGTGAGGGGCAAGGCCAAGAAGAATACAGAACGCTTCGCCGCAGAGCACGGCCTGGCGACCATAGGGGTGGAGACGCTGTACGATGCTAAATCGCACTACAGCCGCTGATCACAGCGCCCCAACGGGCCCCACGACGCCCCGAGTCCGCGTGGTCATCGTCACCTTGGACAATCACCTGGCCGGCGCGGTCGCCTCGGCCGAGACCGAACTGCGCCGCACCGTCCCCGGACTGACCGTCGCCCTGCATGCGGCGTCGGAATGGGGCAGCGACCAGACCGCGCTCGACGCCTGCCTGGCCGACATCGCCACCGGCGACATCGTCATCGCCTCGATGCTGTTCGTCGACGACCACGTCCAGATGGTCCTGCCGGCGCTGAAGGCCCGCAACGAAGCCTGCGACGCCATGGTCTGCATGATGTCGGCGGCCGAGGTCGTGAAGCTGACCCGCATGGGTCCCTACAAAATGGACGGCTCGACCAAGGGTCCGCTGGCCATGCTGAAGAAGCTGCGCGGAAACACCAAGGCGACCGGCGGCGTCCCCGGCGAAAAGCAGATGGCCATGCTGCGCCGCCTGCCCAAGATTCTGGCCTTCGTGCCCGGCACGGCCCAGGACGTCCGCGCCTATTTCCTGACGCTGCAATACTGGTTCGCCGGCTCGACCGAGAACATGGTCTCCATGGTCCGCTATCTGGTCGACCGCTATGCCGACGGAGAGCGCCGTCCGCTGCGCGGGGCCATGAAGGCCGCCGCCCCGGTCGAATATCCCGAGATCGGCGTCTATCATCCCCGCATGGGCGACACCGCCTCGGCCCGCATGGCGGAGACTACCGATGCCCTGCCGACCCACGCGGGCGTGAACGGCACCGTCGGTCTGGTGATCCTGCGCTCCTACGTCCTGGCCGGCGACGCCGCCCACTACGACGGCGTGATCGCGGCGTTCGAGGCGCGCGGCGTGCGGGTCATCCCCGCCTTCGCCAATGGGCTCGACGCACGCCCGGCGATGGACAAGCTGTTCATGAAGGACGGCCGTCCGACCGTGGACGCCATGATCAACCTGACCGGCTTCTCGCTGGTCGGCGGCCCCGCATACAACAACGCCGAGGCCGCGGCCGAAGTGCTGGGCAAGTTCGACGTTCCCTACATCTCGGCCCATCCGCTGGAGTTCCAGTCCTTCCAGCAGTGGAGCGCGGGCGACCAGGGTCTGCTGCCGCTCGAAGCCACGATGATGGTCTCCATCCCCGAGCTGGACGGCGGCATCGCCCCGATGATGTTCGGCGGACGCACCGACGGCTCGGGCGAGGCCTGCACCGGCTGCCGCCGTCGCTGCACCTTCCCCGGCGCGGATGCCAAGGCGATGGTCGCCTGTCCCGAGCGCGCCGCCACCCTGGCCCAGCGCGTCGACAAGATGATCGCGCTCCGCCGTTCGGCCCGCGCGGATCGCAAGATCGCGGCCGTCCTGTTCAACTTCCCGCCCAATGCCGGGGCCGCCGGAACGGCCGCCCAGATGTCGGTGTGGGCCAGCCTGCACAAGACCCTGACCCGCCTCGCCACCGAGGGCTATACCGTCGAGGTCCCCGAGAGTGTCGATGCGCTGCGCGAGATCATGCTGGAGGGCAACGCCGCCCGCTACGGCACCGACGGCAATGTCCATGTCCGCATCCCCGCCAATGAACACGTCCTGCGCGAGCCCTGGCTGAAGGACATCGAGGCGGTCTGGGGCCCGGCGCCGGGCAAGTCCCTGACCAACGGCTCGGACCTGTTCGTGCTCGGCGCGCGCTTCGGCAACGTCTTCGTCGGCTTGCAGCCGCCCTTCGGCATCGAGGGCGATCCGATGCGCCTGATGTTCGAAGGCACCTTCGCCCCGACCCACGCCTTCTCCGCCTTCTACCGCTGGATCCGCGACGACTTCGGCGCCCACGCCGTCCTGCATTTCGGGACCCACGGCGCGCTGGAGTTCATGCCCGGCAAGCAGACCGGCCTTTCGGAGGCCTGCTGGCCCGACCGCCTGATCGGCGACCTGCCGAATCTGTATCTCTATGCCGCCAACAACCCGTCCGAGGGCATGATCGCCAAGCGTCGCTCGAACGCGACCCTGATCAGCTACATCACCCCGCCGATCAACGACGCCGGCCTGTACAAGGGCTTGCTGGACCTCAAGGCCCTGGTAGATCGCTGGCGCGCGTCCGAGATCGACGCCGTGGCCGAGCGCGCGCAGCTGGCCCCGATGATCTTCGAGGCGGCGGAAGTGCTGAACCTCGATCTGATCGACGGCAGCGAGGACGCCCGCGTCAACGCCCTGATCACGACTCTCCAGGAGCTGGAGCAGACGCTGATCCCGAACGGCCTGCACGTCCTGGGCGAGGCCTTCACCGCCGACGAACGCATCGACCTGCTGCTGGCCGTCGCCGAGGCCCGCGAGGGACCCAAGCCCGGCCGCGACGCCGTCCAGGCCTTGGTCGACGGGGCCGACGCCCGCACGGCGCTGGGCATCAGCGGCCTGGCGTCCGACACGGCCGGCATCGAACTCTTCCGCCACCTGCACGCCACGAACATCTCTCTGTCGTCGAACCCCGAGATGGAGGCCCTGATTGCGGCGCTGGACGGCGGATACGTCATGCCGTCGCCCGGAGGCGATCTGCTGCGCACGCCCGAGATGCTGCCGACCGGCCGAAACATCCACGGCTTCGACCCCTTCCGCATCCCCTCCGCCTACGCCGTCGCCGACGGCATGCGTCAGGCCGATCGCCTGCTGGCCAAGCACAAGCTGGAAACGGGCGCTCTGCCGGAATCCATGGCCATCGTGCTGTGGGGCACCGACAATCTGAAGTCCGAAGGCGGCCCGATCGCCCAGGCCATGGCCCTGATGGGCGCTCGCCCCCGCTTCGACGGCTACGGCCGCCTGTGCGGCGCGGAACTGGTCTCGCTGGAGGAGCTCGGCCGTCCCCGCGTCGACGTGATCGCCACGGTCTCGGGCATCTTCCGCGACCTGCTGCCGCTGCAGATGAAGATGCTGGCCGACGCCGCCTGGCTGGCCGCCACCGCCGACGAACCCCTCGAGCAGAACTTCGTGCGCAAACGCGCGCTCGAGCATCAGGCCAAGCTGGGCTGCGATTTCGAAACCGCGTCGCTCCGAGTCTTCTCCAACGCCGAGGGGGCCTACGGGGCCTCGGTCAACAGCCTGATCGACTCGGGCGCCTGGACCGAAGAGGGCGAGCTCGCCGACGCCTTCGAGAGCCGCAAGGGCTTCGCCTATGGCCGCAACGGCAAGCCGATGAAACAGCCGGCCCTGCTGAACAGCGCACTGGCCGGCATCGACCTGGCCTATCAGAACCTCGACTCGGTCGACCTCGGCGTCACCACCATCGACCACTACGTCGACACCCTGGGCGGCGTGGCCAAGTCGGCCGAGCGCGCGCGGGGCAAGGCCTCGCCCGTCTACATCGGCGACCAGACCCAGGGCGAAGGCAAGGTCCGGACGCTCGCCGAACAGGTCACACTGGAAAGCCGCACCCGTGTCCTGAACCCCCGCTGGTTCGAGGGTCAGCTGAAGCACGGCTCCGAGGGCGTCCGCGCCATCGAGGCCCAGGTGACCAACACGCTCGGATGGTCCGCCACGACCGGCGACGTCCAGCCCTGGGTCTATCAGGAAATCTCGGAGACCTTCGTCCTGGACGCGACGATGCGCGACCGGCTGGCGACGCTGAACCCCAAGGCCTCCGCGCGCATGGCCAACCGCCTCCTGGAAGCGTCCGACCGCGCCTATTGGGCCCCGGATGCCGCCACCCTCCAGGCGCTGCGCGACGCCGCCGACGAACTCGAAGACCGCCTCGAAGGGCTCGTGCCCGCCGCGGCGGCTTAAGGACCACACCGATGACCATGACCCTCGACATGCCCCAGACCCTCAAGCGTCGTCCCCCGGACGGCGCCGGATCGGTCCAGGTAGAGATGGACGCGACCCTGAACATCGGCTCGGCCAAGGTCTTCGCCGTCTACGGCAAGGGCGGCATAGGCAAGTCCACGACCAGCTCCAACCTGTCCGCCGCCTTCTCGCTGCTGGGCAAGCGGGTGCTCCAGATCGGCTGCGATCCCAAGCACGACTCGACCTTCACCCTGACCAAGCGCCTGGTCCCCACCGTCATCGACGTGCTGGAGACGGTGAACTTCCACTCCGAGGAACTGCGCCCCGAGGACTATGTCTACGAGGGCTTCAACGGGGTGCGCTGCGTCGAGGCGGGCGGACCGCCGGCGGGCACCGGCTGCGGCGGCTATGTGGTCGGTCAGACGGTCAAGCTCTTGAAGGAACACCACCTGCTTGAGGACACCGATGTGGTGATCTTCGACGTGCTGGGCGACGTGGTCTGCGGCGGGTTCGCCGCGCCTCTGCAACACGCCGAGCGCGCGCTGGTGGTCACCGCCAACGACTTCGACTCCATCTTCGCGATGAACCGCATCGTCGCGGCCATCAAGGCTAAGTCCAAGAACTACCAGGTCCGTCTGGGCGGCATCATCGCCAACCGCAGCTCGGGCACCGACGAGATCGACCGCTTCAACGCCGCGATCGGTTTGAAGCGCATCGCCCACTTCCGCGACCTGGACGAAATCCGTCGCTCGCGCCTGAAGAAGTCCGTCGTGTTCGAGATGGACGGCTCCGACGAGCTGGAGGCCGCCAAGGCCGAATACATGCGACTGGCGCAGTCGCTGTGGGACGGCATGGAGGCCATCGAGGCCGAACCGATGCGCGACCGCGACATCTTCGAGTTCCTGGGGTTCGATCAGTGAGCGCCACCCTCGACACGCGCACGACGGCGACCTGGGACCAGTATCGCGGCCGGTTGGAGACCTATTTCGACCGCACGGCCCTGGACGCCTGGGCGCAGCTGACCTCTGACGCGCCGGTTTCGAAGATCCGCGCGACCGTCCGCGCCGGACGCGACGAGATGCGCGGCGTCCTGCTGAACTGGATGCCCGCCGATCTGACCGGACTGCGCGTGCTCGACGCCGGATGCGGCACCGGGGCCCTGGCGGTTGAGGCTGCCCGTCGCGGCGCCGACGTTGTGGCCATCGACGTCTCGGCCAGCCTGGTCGGCATCGCCCAGGAGCGCGCCCCGACGGATCTCAAGGGCTCCATCGACTGGCGCGCGGGCGACATGATGAGCCCCGATCTGGGCGACTTCGATCACATCGTGGCGATGGACAGCCTGATCCACTACCCGACCGACGACATCGTCTCGGTCCTGGGGGCCCTGTCGGCCCGCACGCGCGGATCGGTGGTCTTCACCGTCACGCCGCGCACGCCCGCCCTGATGCTGATGCTGACCATGGGCAAGGTCTTCCCGCGCGCCGACCGCGCCCCGGCCATCGTCCCGGCCAAGCTGGACGCATTGGCCATGCGCCTCGCGGCCCTACCCAGCGTCTCGGTCGGCCGCAGCCGTCGGGTCCAGGGCGGCTTCTACACGTCCCAAGCGCTGGAGCTCGTCCGGTGCTGAACGACCTGCTTCTGCAAAGGGCGGCCGAACGGGCCGCGATCAAGGCGGACCCCGACTACAACCGGGCCCAGTGGGCGCGGCTGATCAAGGCCTGCCTGCCCTTTGCCGACGCGGCGACCACCGAACTTCCCCTCGGCCGCCTGCTGCGGCTTTCGCTCTTCCAGGTCTCGGTCGGCATGACGACCGTACTCCTGACCGGCACCCTGAACCGCGTTCTGATCGTCGAGCTGGCCGTGCCCGCCGTCCTCGTCGCGGCCATGGTCGCCATCCCCTTCCTGTTCGCGCCGTTGCGCGCCCTGATCGGGCACCGGTCCGACACCCACCGGTCCCACCTCGGCTGGCGGCGGGGCCCCTACATCTGGTTCGGCAGCCTGCTTCAGTTCGGAGGTCTGGCCATCATGCCCTTCGCCCTCCTGATCAGCGGCGGTCAGGGCACCGGGGCGGTCTGGATCGGACACCTCGCGGCCGTCATCGCCTTCCTGCTGGTCGGCGCGGGCATCCACACCACCCAGACCGCCGGCCTCGCGCTGGCCAACGATCTGGCGCCCGAGCACGCCCGACCCCGGGTCGTGGCCCTGCTCTACGTCATGCTGCTGGTCGGGATGCTGATCTCCGGGATCCTGATGGGCCTGATCCTGGCCGACTTCCAGGAAGTGAAACTCGTCGGCGTGGTCCAGGGGGCCGCCGTCATCGCCATCGTCCTGAACATGGCCGCCCTGTGGAAACAGGAAGCGCAGGACCTGGCCCTCACCGCCAAGGACAAGCCCCGCCCCGAGTTCAAGGCCGCCTGGGCCGAGTTCTCCGCCGGCGGCCGCGCCAGCCGTCTTCTGGTCGCCACCGGTCTGGGAGCCGCGGCCTTCTCGATGCAGGACGTCCTGCTGGAGCCCTACGGCGGCCAGATCCTCGGACTGTCCGTCGGCCAGACCACCGGCCTGACGGCGCTGTGGGCCGCGGGCACCCTCGCCGGCCTGGCTCTGGCCGCGCGGCAACTGGCCCGTGGCGGAGAGTCCCACCGCCTGGCGGGCTACGGCCTGACCTGGGGTATTCTCGCCTTCGTCGCCGTCATCTGCGGCGGGGCCTTCTCGCTCGCGCCCGTCTTCTGCGCCGGCGTTGTCCTGATCGGTCTGGGCGGCGGCATGTTCTCGGTCGGCACGCTCACATCCGCCATGGCACTGGCGCGTGACGGCAAGTCGGGCATCGCGCTCGGCGCCTGGGGCGCGGTCCAGGCCACGGCCGTCGGCCTGGCCATCTTCGTGGGCGGGGGCCTGCGCGACGTCGTCTCCCACCTGGCGGAAGCCGGGATGCTGGGGGCCGCCATGACCACACCGGCGACCGGCTACATCGTCGTCTACCACCTGGAGATCGGCCTCCTGTTCGCCGCCCTGATCGCCATCGGGCCCCTGGCCCGCTACGCGCCCGCCGCTTCGCCTCAGTCCGCGTCCTCGCCTTCAACCCCACGGTTCGGCCTCGCCGATCTGCCCGCCTGATCCTGGTTCGCAAAGGAGCCTGATATGGAAAACAGTCCCTACCTCTTTGGTGATTTCGATGTGGCCGAGTTGTGCCTCATCGTCTTCTTCCTCTTCTTCGCCGGCCTGGTGGTCTACCTCCGGCGCGAAGACCGCCGCGAGGGCTATCCGCTGGAGGACGACGTCTCCGGCCGGCACGAACCGCTGGGCGGCCTCCTGTTCACGGCCAAGCCCAAGACCTTCCTGCTGCCCCACGGTCACGGCACGCGCACCCTGCCGCGCGCCGAGAACCGGGACACCCGCCAGATCGCGGCGCGACGCAGCGCCCCGACCGACGGTTCGCCGCTGGAGCCGACGGGCAATCCGATGCTGGATGGCGTCGGACCCGGCGGATACGCCGAACGTCCGAACTATCCCGACCTGACGCTGGAAGGCACGCCGCGCATCGTGCCGCTCCGTGTCGCCGGTGACTTCCACGTCGCGCCTCAGGACACCGATCCGCGCGGTCTGGCGGTCCTGGGATGTGACGGCTTGAAGGGCGGAGAGGTCTCCGACATCTGGGTCGACCGCTCCGAACAGCTGATCCGCTACCTCGAGGTCGCCGTCGGCGCCCGCAAGGTGCTGCTGCCCATGACCATGTGCATCGTCGACGGCGGGGCCCGGGCCGTGAAGGTTCGCGCCATCACCTCGGCCCAGTTCGCCGATGTCCCCGGCACGGCCAGCCCCGACCAGGTCACCCTGCTCGAGGAAGAGAAGGTCATCGGCTACTATGGCGGTGGTCACCTCTATGCGACGCGCGACCGTCAGGAGCCCTGGCTGTGAGCGCGCCTCTGGTGAAGGCCGCCTCGATCGGCCAGGAGCACGAGGGCGAACCCGTCCGTGGCCTGCCCGGCCACCTGCCCGAGGGCGAACACATCCTCTGGCAGGGGGCTCCGGACTGGAAGGTCCTGGCCCGGACGTCCATGCGGGCCGACTGGATTGCGGTGTACTTCGGCGCGCTCGCGACCTGGAACGCCGGCAACGCCCTGGCCCAGAACCAAGGCCTCGCCTCGGCCCTGACTTCGGCCGGCTGGACCCTGGCCGCCGGGTCGATCGCGGTCGGCCTGCTCGTCGGCTATGCCGTTCTCGTCGCGCGGACCACGGTCTACACCATGACCAACAAGCGGTTCGTGCTGCGGCACGGCGTGGCCCTCTCGAAATGCTTCAACATCCCCTATCGCAGTGTCGCGACGGCGGGCCTGAAACTGGACGGCAAGGGCTTCGGCGACATCCCGCTCGGTCTCGCCGACGGTGCCCGCATCGCCTATCCCCACCTGTGGCCACACGTCCGGCCCCTGACCATCAACAACCCCCAGCCGATGATGCGGGCTCTGCCCGACGCCGCCTCGGTCGCCGAGCGTCTCAGCCTGCAGCTGCAGCTGGCCGCCTCCGCCGCCGATAAGCCCTTCGTCGCCGAGCCCGTTCGTGCCAGCGTGCGTCCGGAGCGTCAGGCTCCGTCCGGCGGACAACCCGCCACCGCCTGATCAGACCGAGAGAGAAACCGACGTGTCCAACCTCGACGACAAGCCCTTCCCCAAGGCCCCGCTGATCGCCGCCATTTTCGTGGTCGGTCTGACGGTGGTCGGGGTCGGGGCCACCCGGATGGGACTGATCAGCCCGGGCGCGGTGGAGGCTCCGGCCGTCACCCCGGTCGCGACGGCGGACATGCGGTTCGCCGACATGGACGACGGGGGCGTGCGCGTCTCGGTCGTGGACGACGGCGAGCGGATCATCCCGCCCGCGACCGGCGGCTTCGTTCGCGGCGTCCTGCGCGGCCTGGTGCGCGATCGCCGCGCCCAGGGCCTGGGCCCCGAACAGCCCTTCCGGGTGACCGAATGGTCGGACGGCAAGGTGACCATCGAGGACACGGCCACCGGCCGCGTCGTTAAGCTAGACGCCTTCGGCCCTACAAACCGCCAGGCCTTCGTCGACCTGATGAAGACCCCTTCGGAGACCGTGGCATGAGCCGACAGTTCCAGACCGGCTGCACGATCGAGGTCGAGCATTCGGACGAAAGCCTGCACGCCCACGTCGCCCTGGACGGCGAGCCCGCCATGCGCCCGGGCGACGCGATCCAGGTCCACGGCGACCCCATCCACGTCGCGTTCGGCGAGCGCCGCACCTTCCGCCGCACGGCGACCGTGACCCGCGCCAACTGGATCGAGCGCACCTGGACGCGCCTCACCGCCGGCCTCGAGTTCGGCGAACTCTACGACGTCAGCTTCACGCCCCGGAGGACCCTGTGACCGCCCTTCCGCTCGACGACTATCAGGAAACCCCGCAGCTGGTGGCGCTGCGCCGCGACGCCGCGCGCCAGTCGGTCCGCTCGGTCGAATCGACCAAGATGGCGACCGAAGACACGGTGCTGTCGCCCCGGTTCTACACCACCGACTTCGCTGCCATGGACCGCATCGATGTGTCACCGGTCCGGGCCCAGTGGGACGCCCTGATGGCCGAGTTCGCGGCCGACACGAACCGCGACCACTTCAAGCGCGACGCCGCCTTCGAGGGCGTGATCGAGAGCCTGCCGGAGGACCTGAGGAAGGAGTTCATCGACTTCCTGGTGTCGTCCCTGACCTCGGAATTCTCGGGCTGCGTCCTTTACGCCGAGATCGCCAAACGGGTTCAGAACCCCGACATCCGCGCCCTGTTCAAATACATGAGCCGCGACGAGGCCCGTCACGCCGGCTTCATCAACGATACGCTGAAGGACGCCAACATCGGCGTGGATCTGGGCTTCCTGACCAAGGTCAAGAAATACACCCACTTCAAGCCCAAGTTCATCTTCTACGCCGTCTATCTGTCGGAGAAGATCGGCTACGCCCGCTACATCGCCATCCACAGGCACCTGCAGCAGAACCCCGAAAAGCGCTTCCACCCGATCTTCAAATGGTTCGAGCGGTGGTGCAACGACGAGTTCAAGCACGGCGAAGCCTTCGCCCTGATCATGCGGAACGACCCCAAGCTGCTGACCGGCGGCAATGTCTGGTGGATCCGGTTCTTCCTGCTCAGCGTCTACGCGACCATGTACGTCCGCGACCACATGCGGCCGGCCTTCCACAAGGCGCTGGGCGTCGACATCACGGACTACGACTACGAGGTCTTCCGCATCACGTCGGAGATCTCCAAGCAGGTCTATCCGGTCACCCTTCGCACCGATGATCCGAAGTTCCGCGCCGGCATGGAGACGCTGCGCCAGACCTCCGACGCCATGGGCGCGGCCAAGGCCAGAGGCGGCCTGATGTCGGGCCTCAAGCGCTTCGGCCTGACGCTGAAGGCGGGCGCGACCTTCCTGGGTCTTTACCTGCTGCCGGTCGACCGACACCCCCTGCCCGCCGACGTGCGCATGGAGCCACGCTGGTAGTCATGGTCGTCGCCCAGCCCCTCATCGTCGCGGCCGTGCTGTGGTGGATCTCCACCGGCGCGATCCTGTGGCTGGTGCGTCGCAACGCCTCCACCTTCGGGGCCTCGCTGGCCCTGGGCGGGGTCGTGGCGGCGGCGGCCGTCGGGGGCCTGTGGCTGTCGGCGGACGACGCCTCGGCGAACGGGGCCTATGTCGCCTTCGGCTGCGCCCTGGCCGTCTGGGGCTGGCACGAGATGGGTTTTCTGATGGGCAAGCTGACGGGCCCGCGCCGCACGCCCTGCCCGGCCGACGCCACCGGCTGGCGGCGTTTCACCGTCTCGGCCGAGACGGTGATCCACCACGAGATCGCCCTGGCCCTGACCGCCGCCCTGTTCGTCGCCCTGACCTGGGGCCAGCCGAACCAGACGGGCACTTTGACCTTCCTCTTGCTGTTCGGCATGCGGCTGTCGACCAAGCTGAACATTTTCCTGGGCGTGCCCAATCCGCCCGCGGACCTCTTGCCGCGCGGCCTGTCCTATCTGGGCAGCTACTTCCGCCGCGCCCGGTTCAACGCTCTGTTCCCCGTGTCCCTCGCCGCCTCGATCGTCGTGACGATCCTGCTGGCCGAGGCCGCCCTGACCAGCACGGGCGGCGAGCGGACCGGCTACATCCTGATGCTGTCGCTCGCGGCGCTCGGTCTGCTCGAGCACGGCTTCCTCATGCTGCCCAAGTCGCACGCCCGCGCGCCCGAAAGCGCCTTGTGGGCCTGGGCGCTCGGGCCCGAAACCAAACCCAACCACGTTGCCCTCGCCACGAGCGGAGAGGGTGACCGATGACAAGAACCATGACCGGGGGGAAAACCGCCATGAACTACGAGACCTTCTTCAAGGCGGAACTGGACGGCCTGCGCGACGCCGGCAACTACCGCGTCTTCGCCGATATCGAGAGGAAGCGCGGCAGCTTTCCCAAGGCCACCAAGCACGGCGACGGCCCCGAGGAAGTCACCGTCTGGTGCTCCAACGACTACCTCGGCATGGGCCAGTCTGCCCATGTCCTGAAGGCCATGCACGAGGCGCTGGACAGCTGCGGCGCGGGCGCCGGCGGCACGCGCAATATCTCGGGCACCAACCATCACCACGTCCTCCTGGAACGCGAGCTGGCCGACCTGCACAACAAGGAAGCGGCCCTGCTGTTCACCTCGGGCTACGTCTCCAACTGGGCGGCGCTGGGCACCCTGGCGGCGCGTCTGCCCAACTGCGTGGTCCTGTCCGACGCCTGCAACCACGCCTCCATGATCGAGGGCATCCGCCACAGCCGCGCCGAGCGTCAGATCTTCCGCCACAACGATCCCGAGCACCTCGACAAGCTGCTGTCGGCCATCGACCCCGAGCGACCCAAGCTGGTGGCGTTCGAGAGCGTCTATTCCATGGATGGCGACATCGGCCCGATCCGCGAGATCATCGAGGTCTCCGAGAAGCACGGCGCCATGACCTATCTGGACGAGGTCCACGGCGTCGGCCTGTACGGCGAACGCGGCGGCGGCGTCGCCGAGCGCGAGGGCCTGATGGACCGGATTACGGTCATCGAGGGCACCCTGGGCAAGGCGTTCGGCGTCATGGGCGGCTATATCGCGGCGTCCTCGGCCCTGTGCGATTTCGTCCGCAGCTTCGCCTCGGGCTTCATCTTCACCACGGCGCTTCCCCCCGCCGTCGCCGCCGGTGCCTGCGCCAGCGTCAAGCACCTGAAGGCCTCGGAGATGGAGCGCGCCCGGCATCAGGACCGCGTGGCCCGCGTCCGCTGGCGTCTGGACATGGCGGGTATCCCCCACCTGCCGAACGAGAGCCACATCATCCCGGTGATGGTCGGCGACCCCAAGAAGTGCAAGATGGTCTCGGACTGGCTGATGGAAAACCACGGCATCTACGTCCAGCCGATCAACTATCCGACGGTGCCCCAGGGCACCGAGCGGCTGCGCATCACCCCCTCGCCGGTCCATTCCGACGAGGACATCGACCGCCTGATCGACGCCCTGTCCGAGATCTGGGGCCACTGCGCTCTCGCCCGGACCGCCGTGGCCGCCTGATGGCGTCATGACTGTCGCGTACCGGACGGCGGCATGAAGACCGTCGTCCTGATCGGCCTGCTGGTTCTGGCGATCGCCCTCGTCGGTGCCGCACTTTGGCTATGGACGCCCGACAAGCCGCTCGCAGAGCTTGAGGCCGCCTATCTGGCCGATCCCGCCGATCTTGTGACCGTGTCCGGTGCTACCCTGCACGTCCGAGACACCGGCCCGCACGACGCGCCCATCGTCATCCTGCTCCACGGCTTCGGGGCCAGCCTGCACACGTGGGAGCCCTGGGCCGCCGACCTCGACGACGACTTCCGCGTCATCCGCTTCGATCTGCCCGGCGCCGGCCTGTCGCCGCCCGACCCGACTGGTGACTATTCCGACGACCGGGTCATCGCCCTGCTGCTGGCCCTGATGGATCAGAGGGGCCTCGACCGCGCGGCATTGATCGGTAACTCGGTCGGGGGCCGCATCGCCTGGACGCTCGCCGCCCGCCATTCCGAGCGCGTGACGCGGCTGGTGCTGATTTCGCCCGACGGCTTCGCCAGCCCGGGCTTCGAATACGGCAAGGCCCCACAGGTCCCCGCCATCATGGGCCTGATGCGCTACACCCTTCCGCGCGGCATGCTCCGGGACAACATCGCCGTGGGCTATGCCAACCCGGCCGCCCTGTCGGACGACACCGTCACCCGCTACCGCGACCTGATGCTGGCCCCCGGCGCGCGCCAGGCCCTGCTGGACAGGATGGAGCAGACGGTCCTGACCGATCCCGTTCCCCTGCTGAACCGGATCACCGCCCCCGTCCTGCTGGTCTGGGGCCAGCAGGACGCCATGATCCCCTTCGCCAATGCCCGGGACTATCAGGGCGCTCTGGCCGATGTGCGCCTCGTGTCCTTTCCCGACCTCGGCCACCTGCCGCACGAGGAGGCCCCCGCGCGCTCGTTGCCGCCCGTCCGTGCCTTCCTGCTGGAAGGCCAGGCACCCGGGCCGGCGATCACCAACCCGTGAGGACGGCGCGGTAGCCGACGCACCCCGCCGCGCCTAGGTTCGGTAACGAAGCCCCGTGCCCACCGTATCCAGCCCCTGAGACCGCGCCGCCGCCCATCGCCTTTGGAGCTCCCATGTCCAGCATCCCCGCCGACCCCCGGTCGACCGCCCCCGCCATCCGCCGCATTTCCGGCAAGGATCTCGATTGGGCCCTGTCGGAGGGGTGGAAGGACTTCAACGCCAAGCGCGGCGACATCCTGGTTCTGGCGGTGCTCTATCCGGTGCTGGGCCTGCTCGCGGCGGCCATCGCTCTGAACGACCGGCTCCTGCCAGTCTTCTTTCCCCTGGTCGCCGGCCTGACCGTGATGGGCCCGGCGGTGGCGGCGGGCTTCTATGAGATCGCGCGCCGTCGCGATCTGGGCATCAGTTCCAGCTGGACGCACTTCTTCGATCCCCTGAACGGGCGCAGCCGCACGCCCCTGGTCGTGCTGACCCTCATGTCCCTGGCCTTCTTCACCGCGTGGATCATCGCCGCCTGGGTGATCTATGAGGCGACACTGGGACGGGTCGGCCCAATGACCGTCGCCGGCGGGTTCCAGCAGCTGTTCTCGACGCCCGAGGGCCTGGCCATGGTCGTCATCGGCAATGCCGTGGGCGCGGTGTTCGCAGTCCTGACTGTGTTCCTGACCCTGGTGTCTTTCCCCATGGTCGTGGACCGTCCGGTGGACGCCGGCACCGCGGTCGGCACCTCGGTGCGCGCCGTCTCGGCCAACCTGCCCACCGTGGCATCCTGGGGCGTGCGCGTGGCGGTCCTGCTGATCCTCGGCTCCCTGCCGCTGTTCATGGGGCTGGCTGTGATCCTGCCGGTGCTGGGCTACGCGACCTGGCACCTCTACACCCGCATGGTCGAGCGCTGATCAGGCGCTCAGGTCCGCGTCCTTGCGCTCGGTGACCAGCAGGAAGCCCAGCACGACGGTCGCCAGGGCCACCACCACCGGGTACCACAGCCCGGCGTAGATGTTGCCTGTCGCCGACACGATGGCGAAGGCCGTGGTCGGCAGGAAGCCGCCGAACCAGCCGTTGCCGATGTGATAGGGCAAGGACATCGAGGTGTAGCGGATGTTGGTTGGGAACATCTCCACCAGCGCCGCCGCGATCGGCCCGTAGACCATGGTCACATAGAAGACGAGCACGAATAGGATGCCGACGACCATCGGCCGGTTCACCAGCGCCGCCTCGGCCTTGGCGGGGTATCCCGCCGTCGCCAGCGCCCCGCCCAGGTTCGCCTCGAACTCCCCCTTGGCCTCGGCAAAGGCCGGGCGCGCCAGGGCTGTCCCGTCAAAGCTGGCGACCCGCGTCTCGCCCACCCGCACCTCGGCCATCGACCCGGCCGGGGCCGCGACATTGGCATAGGACACGCCCGCCTTGGCCAGATAGGCCTTGGCCAGGTCGCACGAACTGTCGAACACCGTCTTGCCCACCGGATCGAACTGCAGCGAACAGTCCGCCGGATCGGCCACCACCGTCACCGGTGACGAGGCGCTCGCCGCCGCCAGCCGGGGATTGGCCGCCTCGGTCAGGGCCCCGAACAATGGGAAATAGGTCGCCGCCGCCAGAAGGCACCCCGCCAGGATGATCGGCTTTCGCCCCACCTTGTCCGACAGCCAGCCCCAGAACACGAAGAACGGTGTGGCCAGCAGCAGCGCCACCGCGATCAGGATGTTGGCCAGGGCCGCGTCGACCCTCAGCACCTTCTCAAGGAAGAACAGGGCGTAGAACTGACCCGTGTACCAGACCACCGCCTGCCCGGCCGTCAGCCCCACCAGGGCGATCAGCACCAGCTTCAGGTTCGGCCACTTCCCGAAACTGTCCTTCAGCGGCGTCGGCGATCCCTTGCCTTCCGCCTTCATCCGCTCGAACGCCGGGCTCTCGGCCAGCTTCAGCCGGATCCACAGTGACACGCCCAAGAGCAGGATCGAGACGAGGAACGGAATGCGCCAACCCCAGTCCAGGAACGCCGCCTCCCCCACCGCCAGCCGCACCCCCAGGATCACCACCAGGCTCAGCAACAGCCCCGCCGTCGCCGTGATCTGGATGAAGCTGGTGTAGAAGCCCCGCTTACCCGGCGGTGCGTGCTCGGCCACATAGGTCGCCGCCCCGCCATACTCCCCGCCCAGCGCCAGCCCCTGGACCAGCCGCATGGCGATCAGGATCATCGGCGCCGCCACCCCGATCGCCGCATAGGACGGCAACAGGCCGACGACGAAGGTCGAAAGGCCCATCAGCAGCATGGTCACCAGAAAGGTGTTCTTGCGCCCCCACAGGTCGCCCAGTCGGCCAAAGAACACCGCCCCGAACGGCCGCACCGCGAACCCGGCCGCGAACGCCATCAGGGCGAAGATGTATCCGGTCGTCTCGTTCACGCCCGAGAAGAACTGCGCCGTGATGATCGCTGCCAGCGAGCCGTACAGATAGAAATCGTACCACTCGATCACCGTGCCGACCGACGACGCCAGGATCACCAGCCGGTCGTCGCGCTTCAGGCCGGTGGGAGATTCAACAGCTGCGTCGGTCATTGTGGTCCCGGTCCCCTCGTGTGGAGGCGGGATGACTCCACCCCTCCGTCATCCTCGGACTTGATCCGGGGATCGGACGTGCCGCCGCTCCCTCACCGGTTTGGGGCAAGGTCGCAACGCCACGTCTCCGTCCCAGTCGATGACACTCTGATCCTCGGATCAAGTCCGAGGATGACGACCGTTGGAAAGATCCGCGCTCAGCAGCGAGACGCCGCGCGTCGAGCGATAGCGCCACGAACCCGCGCTCAAGCAGCGAGGCTCCGCGAGCCAAGCGATAGCGCCCCTTAGATCGGCATCCGCATGATCTCTTGATACGCCGAGATCACCTGATCGCGCACCGCGATGACGGTCTCCAGCGACGCCTCGGCGGCAGACACGGCGGTGACCACGTCGATCATCGAGCCCTGGCCCTGGACCGTTTGGGTCATCTGGGTCTCGGCCGCGCGGGTCGCCTGGGTCATGTCGCCCATGACGTTCTGCAGCAGCTGCGAGAACTCCGGCCCGCCGGCCTCGGCCACGGCCGCGCCCGCGGTCGCCCCGCCGGTCCCTTGCGCCGCGGCATAGGCGCGGGCCGCCATCAACGGATTCATCGACTAGCCCCTATCGCTTCAGGATATCGAGGGTGCGGCTTTCCATCGACCGCGCCGTCTCGATGACGTTCAGATTGGCCTCATAGGCGCGCTGCGCCTCGCGCATGTCCATCGCCTCGATCAGGGTGTCGACGTTCGGCCGCAGCACATAGCCGTCCGCGTCCGCCGCCGGATGCGACGGGTCATAGTCGCGCCGGAACTCGCGCTGGTCCGGCCGAACCTCGGCCAGCGACACCCCCATCGCCCCGTCCAGCCTGCGCGCCTCGAACACCGGCACCTGTCGACGATAGGGTTCACCGCCCGCCGTGCGAGCCGTGGACTCGGCGTTGGCGATGTTCTCGGCGATGATGCGCATGCGCGACTGCTGGGCCGTGAGGGCCGAGGCCGCCACCTGCATGGCGCTGTTTCGCGGCGCGCCACCTCTGCCGTTGATCGGGTCAGGCATCTATCGGCTCCTCAGCGTCCCGGCGGCTTGGCCGCGAGGCGCAGCATGGTCATCGACTTCTGGTACAGGCCGATGGCGGCGTCATAGGCCATGCGGCTCTCGGCCATCTTCAGCATCTGCTCCTCGACCACCACCGCATTGCCATCCAGCGTGGTCTCCGAATCCGGCGAGGCCTCGGACGTGAACCGCGCCACCGGGGCTCCGTTCGGTCCCCCGACCGGCATGTGGCCGGGCCGGGTCTGCGCCATCCGCAGGCCCCCGCCGTCCCGCATCGCTGCGGCGAAGTCGGTGGGCATGGTCAGGTCGCGCCCGACGTAGCCGGGCGTGTCGGAGTTGGCCACGTTCTGGGCGATCATCCGCTGACGCTCGTCCAGCCAGGACAGGCGGCCCTTGATCTGGCCCAGCAGCGGCAGGTCGGCGATGCCCATCGGGATCGTCCTCAGTGGCGAATAGGCAGAAAATGCCCTGTGCGTGGTTAACGAGGCCTTATCTAAACGCGGCGTTAACCCTGATCCTTAAGGCTCCGGTCAGTTTCCGGGGCCCTTTCGCGCATGAACTTCCTCGATCTCGCCCGGGCGATCTTCGGCCTGGCCTTCACCCTGGGCCTGATCGGCCTCGCCGCCTGGGCCGCGCGCCGCTACGCCCCCCAGCTCATGGCCCGCCTCAACGCCGAGCGCGGCGAACGGCGCATGAAGGTCGTCGAGACCCTCGTCCTCGACCCCGCCCGCCGCCTCGTCCTGGTTCAGATCGACGATGAGGAACGGCTGATTCTGCTGGGTGAGGGCAAGGAGCTTCTCCCTCCCCTTCATGGGGAGGGACGACCGGCGAAGCCGGGCAGGGTGGGGTTCGAATCGTGAGTGCGCACCCATCACACGGCCCCACCCGGGTCGCTGCGCGACCGTCCCTCCCCATGAAGGGGAGGGAGAAGGTCTTCCATCTCCCCACCCGCGCAGAGCTCTTCCGCGCGCTGAAGCTCTCGGCCCTGACCACCCTGCTCTGCCTCGCCTGGCCGATCGCCACTTTCGCCCAGGACGTCGCCGCCGCCGGCGCGACCGGATCCGCCATCAACATCGACCTCGGCACCGGCGCCGGCCTGACCGAGCGGGTGGTCCAACTGGTTGGCCTGATGACGGTCCTGTCGCTGGCCCCGTCCATCGTCATCATGACCACCAGCTTCGTGCGCATCATCGTGGTCCTCTCACTGCTGCGCACCGCCCTCGGCATGCAGCAGTCGCCGCCGAACGCCGTTCTGGTATCCTTGGCCCTGTTCCTCAGCGCCATCGTCATGGCCCCGACCTGGCAGGACGCCTATGATTCGGGCATCCGTCCCCTGATGGATCAGCAGATGGAATTGCCTCAGGCGTTCGATCTGGCCGCCGAACCTGTGAAAGATTTCATGCTGGCCCAGGTGGACCAGGGCGACCTCAACCTGTTCACCCGGCTCAGCCGTCTGGAGACCCCCACCACCGCCGACGAGTTGCCCCTGCGGGTCATCGTGCCAAGCTTCATGATCAGCGAGCTGAAGCGGGCCTTCGAGATCGGATTTCTCCTTTTCGTTCCGTTCCTTGTGATCGATCTGGTGGTCGCCAGCGTGCTCATGTCGATGGGTATGATGATGCTGCCTCCGGTGGTGATTTCCCTGCCGTTCAAGCTGATCTTCTTCGTCTTGGTGGACGGCTGGAGACTGGTCGCGGGCAGCCTGGTCGAGAGCTTCCGACAGGCCTCCGGCACCGGCTAGGCCCCGCCCTCAAAGGGTTTCAGCGCCATTCCCGCTTGCATTGTCCGACGAAAGGCGCGTTGATCCCCGCGTCATCGCTTCCGGGAATCGGAGCGAGCTTTTCGGGAAACGACCCTTATGACCACCCAAGCTGAACTCATCGCCGCCGTCGCCAAGGATGCCGGTGTCTCGCAGGCCGACGCCGGCCGCGTTCTGGAAGCCATCGTCAAGAACATCCATTCGTCGCTGATCGGCGGCGGCGACGTTCGCATCTCCAACCTGGGCGTGTTCGATACCGCCGCCCGTGCCGCCCGCGAAGGCCGCAACCCGGCCACCGGCGCGACCATCAAGATCGCCGCGTCGAAGGCCGTCCGCTTCCGCGTCTCCAAGCCGCTCAAGGACGCGGTCAACAAGTAAGCCGCTTTTAGCCGGCCGCGGGTCTCGCGGCCGCAGGAGCCTGGGCTTGAGGACGGGCGGGGGCCGCAGCGCGGGTCCCGCCCGTTGCTTGTCCGGCGCTCGTGGTCCGCGCCCTCAGTTGGGTCTTCATCTCCGCGATCCAGCCGGTGAAGGTATCGGCCGAGGCCGTCAGCCCGGCGAAGTCCCGGGCGCTCGCCACCCCCTCCATGCCGTCCAACCCGTCCAGCGCGATCCGCATCGCCGGCCCCGACCGGGCATTGGCGATGAAGGGGCGATAGTTCCCCGACAGCCGCCCCAGCGCCCCGGCGTTGCGATCCAGCGAATAGCCGACGCCCGCCCGGATCACGCGGCTCTCCTCCTCGGGCGTCAGGGCCGTGGCCGTATCGGTGTGCCGCTGGCCCAGCCGCGCCTCGTACAGCGCCGCCGCCTCGGCCCATTTCTCCTGCTTCCAGAAGATATCGGCGCGTACGCCCTGCGCCTCCACCGACCGGTCGTCGCCCAGCGTCTCCAGGGCATGGTCGAACCGCCCCAGCTCCATGAGCGCCCGCGCCTCCAGCGCCCGCCGCTCGGCGTTCAGCGCGCTAGGCAGCAGCGTCGTGCGCGAGTTCCAGATCGCCTGCAGCGCCGGCTCGGGCTGGCGGTCCATCAGCAGCACCGTGGCCAAGGTCGTCGCCACCTGGGCCTTGGCCACCCCCTCCAACCGGTTGTCGACCTGATAGCTCAACAGCTCCGCCGCCTGATCCAGCAGGTCGACGTCCACCAGCCTGCGCGCCAGCCGGCGCACCATCTCGTCTCCGTCGGCCCCCACGGGCGTCAGCTCGCGGAAATCATAGAACAGCGCCAGCGCCTGCACCGGCTGCAACCCGTCGGCCGCTCCATCCAGGAACAGGGCCTTGAACGCGTTGGTTAGGTCGGCCTGCAGCTCGGTCGCGCCGGGCAGGTTGCCCATCCGGTTGCCCGCCCGCTTCAGCGTGTCCATCGCCTCGCGATAGCGCCCCTGCGACAGATACAGGTCGCCCAGCGTCCGGATCACCGACAGCTCGGTGGCATCGCCCCGCCAGCGCCACTTCAGCTGCTCCAGCTGCCCGGCCGCGGCATCGGCCGTCATCGTCCCCTTGGCCATCTCGATCTTGATGACGCCCAGCTTGGCCGGCGTCGCGATCCCGTCCAGCGGGGCCCGCGCGATCGCCTTGTAGACCGCCAGGGCCCGGTCGCTCTGACCGTCCATCTCGAACAGCCGCGCCTGCACCAGCCGCGCCGTCAGCTGATCCGCCGCCGGGGCTTCCTGCGAGAAGCTGTAGGCCAGCAGCGCCCGCGCCGCCGTCAGGTCGCCGGTCTCCAGCGCCGCCATCGCATGGGCCGCCCCGAACCGCGCCCGCCACTCGGCCGGGAACTGATCGATCGCCGCCGCCCCGCCCGCGAACGCCAGCCGCGCCCCGGCCCAGTCGCCCTGCTCGGCTGCCAGATATCCCTGCCAGACCTTGGCCGACGGATCCCCCGCCAGCGACCCGGCCGCGAAATCCAGCGTCGCCTCCTCGACCCGCCCGATGGAGGCCCGCGCCGCGCCGCGCAACCCGCGCAGCTCCGGCTCGCCCTGCAAGGATGGCGTCGCGGCGAACATGGCGTTGACCACACCAACCGCCTCGTAGCCCAGCCCCGATCCAACGAGGAACCGGATGAAGGCCAGCCGCGCCGCGATCGGCTGGCGCGGATTGTCCGACGCCGCGATCGTCTCCTCGGCCGCCGCGTCCTGCAGCCGGCGATGCCGCGCGGCGAACCCCTCGTCGCCCACCGCCGCCCAGTCGGCCAGGATCAGGGCGGGAAAGTCGGCCTTCCTCGGCGTCTCGGCCTCGACCGGCGCCGCGGCTTCCAGCGCCATCGACGGCGGCGACAGGGTCAAGCCGCCCGGCCGCCCGAGGGTCACCAGATCGCCCTCGGCCCGGATCGACAGGTCGTCTGTCGGCGTCTCGACCGCCAGTCCGTGGGCGGTGGGCAACAGGGTCAGATCCACGGTCTTGCGCCGGTCGCCGAACCCCTTGCCGGGGGCCAGGGCCGTAACAGCCGCGAACCGGTCGCCGACCATCGGATCGGTCAGCCACACCGCCTTGGTCGCCCCGGCCATCTGCGCCACCAGGGTCGTCGCCGAGGCGTCGTCGCGGTCGACCGTCACGCCCGACGCCGCGCCCGGCGAGCCGCCCAGCGTCACGCTCCACTGATTGCCCTGGCCGCTCGCCGTGACCGCCAGCCCCTCGGGCGCGGCGACCCTCAGGGCGGTATAGTCCGGCCCCACCGCCCAGCGCGCGTCGGAGGCGGGGCCAAGGTCGCGCGCCCGGCTCATGTCCATGCGCGCGGCCGTGTCGAACACGATCCAGACCGCCTCGCCCCGGCGGAACACCGCCGCCCCCACCGGCGCGCCCCAGGTGAAGGTCAGCGTGACCCGGTCCTGGGCCGTCGTCGCCACGACCGGCACGGCCCCACCGGCCGGCACGGCGCTGGCCGTCGTCGGCGGCGCGGCGGTGCCGGCCGGGTACAGGTTCAGCCAGACCGCCCCGTCGGCCGTGCCCGACCGCGCGTCCGCGCCCTCGGTCAGGGTCACGACCAGTTCGGTGGCATCCAGCGTCGCCCGTGTCTCGACCTTGTCCACTCCGGGCGGGGGGTCGACCTTCAGGCGGCTGACGTCGGGCGCGGCGGTCGAGCCGATGCGGACGATGATCGCCTGGCCCTCGCGGCGGATGCGCGAGCGCGATCCCACCACCCCGGCGAATTCGATGCGGGTGAAGCCGTCGTTGGCGCCCACGCGGATGGTGATGGGGTCCAGGGCGACGGCGGCTTCCTGCGCCAGCACCGGTCCGACGGCCGCCAGCACCGGGGCGAGCGCGATCGTCCCCGCGACGCCGAGCGCCGTCGAGGTTCGTCCCATCGCGGTCCTGGAGCGCGCGCCGGCCATATCGATCCCTGTTTGCCGGATCGCCCTTTCGGCGCGGTTAACGGGATGTGACCGAACGCCCCTTGAAGCGTTGTCCGCTTGGGCCGACACGACGCCCGTCAGGAGCCCTCATGTCCCCGCCGCCCGCCGCCGAATGGCCCCGCCTGTCGACCCTGTCGACCGGCCTTCGCTGCCGCTGCCCCCGCTGCGGCCAGGGGCCCTTGCTGAAGGGCTTTCTGACCATCCGCGACCGCTGCCCGGTCTGCGACCTGGACTACGGCTTCGCCGAGCCCGCCGACGGCCCCGCCTTCTTCGCCATGAGCGCTATCGGCGTCATCGGCATGATGGCCTTCATGGCCTTCGAGTTCACGGTCCAGCCGCCCATCTGGGTCCATTTCGCCGTGACCTTCCCCCTGATCGCGGCCGCCTGCGTCCTGGTGCTTCGCCCCTTCAAAGGCTGGCTTGTCTCCGAGCAGTGGATCCACAAGGCCGCCCCGCCGGAGTGGGAGAGCATCGGCAAGCACGGGGACTGATCGGACCTCGGGTGTCCCTTCTCCCCTTGCGGGAGAAGGTGGCACGCGAAGCGTGACGGATGAGGGGTGAAACTCGGTTTGACCAGTGAGGGTCAGACCGATCAGCGGACGGCCATCTCCGTACCCCTCATCCGGCCCTCCGGGCCACCTTCTCCCGCAAGGGGAGAAGGAAGATCGCGCGCTGTTTTCCCAATCATCCAACGACGCCTGGATTCCGTGTTTGAAATCAACGACCGCTGCGTCCGAAGCCCCATCTCCGCGCCCGCGTTACGGTGCGTGCTACCCTCCCCCCCGGTTCCGTCGCTTGGGAAGGGCGCAAGGCCTTGCGAGCTTGCTGCGGCGGAAGCGGTTGGAGCGGGAGCTCCCGACGTCCCACGACCGGAGGCCGCGAAAAGCGTTCATCCGGCGTCCCGGACCAAGGGGGTGGCGTGGGCATACGACGCCGGTCGAAACGAGGGTCCCGGGCTCAAGCAGCCCGGAACCGCGTTCCGGGCGGTAGCCCACCAATAAGGCGGCGAGCAGAAGACTCGCCGCGTTCAGGGGATCGGCTTTCGCAAGCCCGCCGACCCTCCCGCCGGAGGCTGAGGTAACGGCAAGGCTCTAACAGAGCCGTTGGTCCTGCGCGTTGCTTCGAGCATGGCAGGCCGTCCGCTTCCGTTCAGACCAATCGCGCGGAGCGTTCAGCCTTTGCCGAAACTACAAACCATACGGTCACCGGGCGAAGGCCCGAGCGCTCCGCCCGCCCTTCCCAACTTCGCAGCGTCGGCTGCGAGGACAACGAGTCATGTCTGCGGGTGCCCGATCGTCGCAGCAACGCCGTATCCTGCGCCGAATCAACGACTTGACCCCCGATCACGGCTTCTTGACCTTCCGCCCCCCCGCCTATAGGTTCCGCGCCGAATTCAGACCCCTGTCGTGGCCCGCAAAGTCTTGCGTGATCGGGCGGGGTTCGAGCACCAAAACCCATGTCCCTGCCCCCGGAATCGCGCGAAGAGGCGATCGCTCGCCTCACTCGTTCCGCATCCGACCTGGAGGCGCGGACAACCTCGCAAGCGCAATCCGATGCGGCCGGTCAGGCCGTCGCGGGCCAGGCTTACAAGGTCGTCGCCCAACTGCTGGGCGGCGTCTTTCTGGGGATCGCGGTGGGGTTCGGCATCGACCACTACGCCGGTACGGCGCCGTGGGGGGTGATCGGCGGGGTCCTGGTGGGCTTTGCCGTGTCTTTGTGGATGGCGTGGCAGACGGCCCAGCGGCTGATGGCACAGGCGGCGGCGAGCGGTGTGGAACCTCGGTCCATTCCCTTCGACGACGAGGATGATGAGGAGCGATAGGCCTTGGCCGATCCGATCGAACAGTTCGAAGTGCATCCGATTCCGGGCCTGGAATTCGGAGAAGTGACGGTGCCGTTCCTCGGCGTCCAGCAGATCGCCGTGACCAATTCGCACGTCGCCATGACCATCGCCTTCGCCCTGGTCGTCCTGTTCCTGACCGCCGTCACCTCGGGCGCCAAGGTGGTCCCCGGCCGGCTCCAGTCGGCGGGCGAGACCCTGTTCTCCATGATCGACGGCGTCACCGATTCGATCATCGGTCACGAAGGCCGCAAATACTTCCCCTTCGTCTTCACCCTGTTCACCCTGATCCTGGGCATGAACATTCTGGGCATGTTCCTGACCTTCACCGCCACCTCGCAGCTCGCGGTCACGATCACCTTCGCCGTCCTGACCATCCTGCTGGTCATCGGCATCGGCATCCTGAAGCACGGCCTCGGCTTCTTCCTCCTGTTCTGGCCGTCCAGCGCGCCCCTGGTGCTGCGCCCCGTGGTCGGCGCGATCGAGTTCCTGTCCTTCCTGCTCCGGCCGGTCACCCTGGCGCTTCGTCTGTTCGGCAACATGCTGGGCGGTCACGTCGCGCTGAAGATCTTCGCCGGCTTCGTCGTCAGCCTGGGGGCCATGGCCTTCGCCGGCGAGGGCCTGGGCCTGTTCGCCCTGCCGATCGCGGCCCTGTCGATGACCATGGTCGTCGCCCTGACCGCGCTGGAGTTTCTCGTGGCCTTCCTTCAGGCCTTCGTCTTCGCCGTTCTGGCCACCATCTATCTCAATGATGTGGTCAACCTGGGCCATGGCCACTAAGGCCACGACCAGCCTCTTCGCCCCCACCCATCAAACCCAAAACTAGGATTAGACTCTCATGGAAGCTGAAGCCGCAAAGTACATCGGTGCTGGCCTCGCCACCCTCGGCATGATCGGCTCCGCCATCGGCGTGGGCAACATCTTCGCCAACTTCCTGAACGGTGCCCTGCGCAACCCGTCGGCCGCCGGCAGCCAGGTCGGCAACCTGTTCGTCGGCGCCGCCCTGGCCGAAGCCCTGGGCATCCTGGCCTTCGTGCTGGGCATCCTGATCCTCAACGCCTGATTTCGACGGCGTTTCCAGTGGCGGTGTTCCCCTGAACGGGGACACCGCCTCTTTGCTTATCTCGACGCAGACGGACACCCATGGCCGCCCCTGAAAAATCAGACGCATCCGGCGGAACCTACGCCACGACGACGGAAGCCGAATCCGGCGGCCTGCCCCAGTTCGACACCTCGGTCTGGGCGGGTCAGATCGTCTATCTGCTGTTCCTGTTCTTCGTCCTCTATCTGCTGATCGCCAAGGTCTTCGCCCCGCGCCTGCGCCGGGTCATGGACGAGCGCGCCACCACCATCTCCACCGCGGTCGCCACCGCCAAGTCGGTCCAGGCCGAGGCCGCCGAACAGGCCGCCGCCGCCAAGGCCGAGGTCGAACAGGCCCGCGCCGACAGCCGCCGTCTGGCCGCCGAAGCCAAGGCCCGCGTCGTCGCCGAAGCCGAGGCCCGCCGTCAGGGCGAAGAGGCCGAGGTCAACGCCCGCATCGAGGCCGCCGAGGCCCAGATCGCCGTCACCCGCGACGCCGCCATGAAGAACGTCTCCACCATCGCCGCCGACACGGCCCAGGCCATCGTCGAGCGCCTGACCGGCAAGCCCGCGACCGCCGCCGAGGCCGCCGCTGCCGTCAAGGGAGCCGCCTGATATGCCCCATTTTCTCGAAGCCTATTTCTGGAACGTCTCGAACCCTGAACTCTGGGTCGGCATCGGCCTGGTTCTGTTCTTCGCCATCCTGATCGTCGCGGGCGTGCCCAAGCTGGTCGCGGGCCAACTCGACGCCAAGGCCGCCAAGATCCAGTCCGAGCTGGACGAGGCCCAGCGCCTGCGCGCCGAGGCCGAGGCCCTGCTGGCCCAGATCCGCGCCGAGAAGGCCGAGGCCGACGCCCAGTCCAAGGCCATGCTGGCCGCCGCCGAGGCCGACGCCCGCCTGATGGAAGCCGACGCCAAGGTCCGCCTCGAAGAGGCCCTGACACGCCGTCAGGCCATGGCCGAGCGCCGCATCGCCTCGGCCGAGGCCCAGGCCGCCGCCGAAGTTAAGGCCGCCGCCGCCGACGTCGCCGCCCAGGCCGCCGAGACCATCCTGACCGCCCGCATCACGGGGGCGAAGACCGACCCGCTGCTGGACGGCGCGATCAGCCAGATCGGCTCGCGCCTCAACTAGCCGAAGCGGACGCCCAGTTCGGCTTCCGTAACGTCGAAGAGCCGCGCGGCATCCGCCTCGTTCAACGCCTGCGGCTCGGCCTTGACGGGCCCCGGTGGCCCCTTCAGCTCCCGCAGTCGCGTCGTCCCCAGATAGGCACCGCCCTGCACCGTCGGATCGGTCGCCGCCATCAGAATGGGCAGGGCCCCGGCCGCCGCCGAATGGCTGAACAACGGCTCGATCAATGGCCGGAACAGTCCTCCCATGACCAACTGGCCGATAGGATTGCCAGACACCGGCCCATTGTTGATCAGGGCGGTCCGGGCATAGCCGGGATGCGCCACCACGCTGGTCAGCCCCCATCCGTTGGTCTTGCTGCGTCGATCCAGCTCCAGCCCGAACATCAGCATCGCCAGCTTGGACTGGGCATAGACCGGCCAGCCCCGATAGCCGCTGCGGTAGTCGAGGTCCTCGAACCGGATCCGCCCCTGCCGGTGAGCGATCGAGGACAGCTGCACCGTCCGCGCCTGCCCGGCTTTCAGCACCGGCATCAGCCGCGCGGTCAGGGCGAAATGCCCCAGATAGTTGGTCGCCCACTGCAACTCGTGGCCGTCCACGCTTTCGCGCCGGGTCGGCAGGGCCATGACGCCGGCATTGTTGATAAGCATCCGGATCGGCGCGCCTTCGGCGAGCAGACGTTCTGCAAAGGCCGCGACCGACGCCTGACTGGACAGGTCCAGTGCCTCGACCCTCAGCCGCGCCTTCGGAATCTCGCGCCGGATGCGCTTGGCCGCCGCCTCGCCGCGGTTGACATCGCGCACGGCCAGGACCACCTCGGCACCCTTGCGGGCGAGCTCCAGAGCGGTCTCATATCCGGTGCCGCTGTTGGCCCCGGTGACGATGGCCAGCCGGCCGGTCTGGTCTGGAATGTCGCGGGCGGTCCAGTGGGGCATGGGAGTGACCTCTTAGGTGTCCAGGGAGAAACAGAAGCGTCAGGTTGCAATATCTGCACTCAATGCAAATATGCAAGAGGTGCATAGCGTCGCGATCGACTCCGGCCTGCGGGCGCGAAAGCGCGCCGACACCCACGCCCGCATCCACCAGTCGGCGCTGGCCCTGTTCGCGCGCCAGGGCTTCGAGGCCACGACGCTGGACGATATCGCCACCGCCGCGGGCGTCTCGCGCCGCAGCCTGTTCCACTATTTCGGGTCCAAGGAGGACATCGTCCTCTCGACCAAGGCTGGCCTCGCCGAACTGATCGAGGCGGCCATCTCGCGACGCCCGCCGGACGAGCCGCTGCTGGCCATGGCCGAGCACGCCCTGACCGATATGGCCGCCGACTTCCAGGGGCCCCAGGCCCGGGCGCTGGCCCGCCTGATCCACGACACTCCGGCACTCCGCGCTGGTGACCACGCCAAATACGAAGCGATCGAACAGCGCATGGCCAGGGCCCTCGCCGCCCGAAAGGGTCTGGCCCCGGACGACCTTACAGCCCGCGTGGTGGCCACCACCGCCGTCGGCGTCCTACGCATGGCCACCGAGACTTGGCTCGCCGCCGACGACGCGCGCGGTCCCGAGGTCCACGGCAAGGCCGCCTTCATGGCGCTGAGGAAAGCAGCGAGCGAGTAAGCCCTACTCGGCCGCCATGTTGTGGCCCTCGGGGGCGGTCCAGCGCAGCTTGGGCGAACGTGCCGCCCGCGTCTCGTCCAGGCGACGCAGCGGGGCGTGGAAGGGGGCCCCCTTGAACCGCTCGACCTCGCCCGCCTTGGCAGCCCCGGCCAGGGCCCGCAGCGCGTGGATGAACCGGTCCAGTTCGGCCTTGGATTCCGTCTCGGTCGGCTCGATCAGCATGGCTCCGTGGACGACCAGGGGGAAGTACATGGTCATGGGGTGGAAGCCCTCGTCGATCATCGCCTTGGCGAAGTCGAGCGTGGTGATCTCCGTGCCCTTCAGCCACTCGTCGTCGAACAGGGCCTCGTGCATGCAGGGGCCGTCCGGGAAGGCGGCGCTCATCACGTCCGACAGACGGGCCTTGATGTAGTTGGCGTTCAGCACCGCGTCCTCGGCCACCTGGCGCAGACCGTCCGAACCGTGGCTCATCATGTAGCTGAGGGCGCGCACGAACATGCCCATCTGGCCGTTGAAGGCGCACATGCGGCCGAACGCCTGGACCGCCTCGTCCTCGGCGCGTTCGATCAGCTTGAACCCGTCGCCATCGTTGACGACCCAGGGCGCCGGTGCGAAGGGCGCGAGCGCCTCCGACAGCACCACCGGACCCGCGCCCGGCCCGCCGCCGCCGTGTGGGGTGGAGAAGGTCTTGTGCAGATTGATGTGCATGGCGTCGACGCCCAGATCGCCCGGCCGCACCCGGCCGACGATGGCGTTGAAGTTGGCACCGTCGCAGTAGAAATAGGCCCCGGCCTCGTGGGTCAGCCGGGCGATCTCGACGATGTCGCGCTCGAACAGGCCGCAGGTGTTGGGGTTGGTCACCATGATGGCGGCCACGTCATCGCCCAGCTTGGACGCCAGGTCCGCCGTATCCACACGCCCGTCATCGGTCTGGGCCACCTCGACCACCGTATAGCCGACGAAGGCCGCCGTGGCCGGATTGGTGCCGTGGGCCGAGGTGGGCACCAGGACCTTCCGACGCTTGACGTGTTCGCCCGACGCCTCGTGCGCGGCGCGGATGGCCATCAGGCCGCACAGCTCGCCGTGAGCCCCGGCCTTGGGCGACATGGCCACCGCCGGCATGCCGGTCAGGGTCTTCAGCCAGTGCGCCAGGGTGTCCATCAGCTCCAACGCGCCCTGCACGGTCGAGACCGGCTGCAGCGGGTGGATGTCGGAGAACCCCGGCAGACGCGCCACCTTCTCGTTCAGACGCGGATTGTGCTTCATCGTGCACGAGCCGAGCGGATAGAGCGCCAGGTCGATGGCGTGGTTCTTCTGGCTCAGCCGCACATAGTGGCGCATGGCCTCAGGCTCGCTGAGACCCGGCAGGCCGATCGGATCGCGCCGCACCAGGTCGCCCAGATCGCCGCCGTCCGACTTGGGCTCGGCCAGATCAACGCCGGTCTTGAACCAGCCGTCGCCCTCGAAGATCAGGGCCTCGTCCTGCAACAGGCCGCGGCCGCCGGTCAGGGTCGGATGCTTGTAGTCATGGTCCGGCGTGGACGGAGCCGGAGCGGTCGGACGGCCGACGGTGTTCATGGTGCTCATGATCGGTGTCCCTTACGCGGCCAGAACTTTGGCGAGGCTCTTGGCCAGGATCTGGATGTCGGCATCCAGCGTCGTCTCGGTGGCGGCGACCAGCAGAACGTCGTCCATGCCGGCGTCCGGGGCCAGGCGGCTGTAAGGCACGCCGGCCAGGATGCGGTGGTTCCCCAGCGCCTCGACCACCTCGGCGGCGGGGCGGGGCAGGCGCACGGCGAACTCGTTGAAGAAGCGCGGCGTCAGGACCTCCACGCCCGGAATGGTGGCCAGGGCGTCTCGCGTGGCCAATGCCTTCTCGTGGTTCAGCAAAGCCAGCTTCCGCAGCCCCGTCTCGCCCAGCAGACTCATGTGGATGCTGAACGCCAGGCAGCACAGGCCCGAGTTGGTGCAGATGTTCGACGTCGCCTTGTCGCGGCGGATGTGTTGCTCGCGCGTCGACAGCGTCAGCACGAAGCCCCGCTCGCCGTCCGCATCCACCGTCTCGCCGCACAGCCGGCCCGGCATCTGGCGGATCAAGCTCTGCTTGCAGGCGAACAGGCCGACATAGGGTCCGCCATAGTTCAGCGCGTTGCCGATCGACTGGCCCTCGGCCGCGACGATGTCGGCCCCCATCTCGCCGGGTGATTTCAGCAGACCCATCGACACGGCCTCGGTCACCACGACGATGAGCAGGGCCCCGGCCGCCTTGGCCGCCTCGGCGATCCTGGTCACGTCGGTGGCGGTGCCGAACACGTTGGGCGTCTGGACAACCACGCAAGCGGTGTCCGGTCCGATCTTGCCGATCACGTCGGCCTCGGCGTCGATGGCTGCGGGCAGGACCTCGGTCTCGACGCCGACGGCGTGGACCACCGTCTCGGTCGCGGCGACATAGTGGGGATGCACCCCGCCGGAGATGACCGCCTTGTTCCGGCGCGTGACCCGCGTCGCCATCAGCACGCCCTCGGCCGTCGCGGTCGAGCCGTCGTAGAGCGAGGCGTTGGCCACATCCATCCCGGTCAGGTTCGCGACCTGGGTCTGGAACTCGTAAAGATACTGCAGCGTCCCCTGGGCGATCTCGGGCTGATAGGGGGTGTAGCTGGTCAGGAACTCCGACCGCTGGATGATGTGATCCACCGTCGCCGGCACATGGTGGCGATAGGCCCCGGCCCCGCAGAAGAAGGGCGCATCGCCCGCGACCGTGTTCTTGGCCGCCAGGCTTTTGAGCGCCCGCTCGACCTCCAGCTCGCCCATGACGCGGGGCAGGTCGACGAAGCCCTCGCGCCGCGCCGCCTGGGGCACGTCCACGAACAGGTCGTCTATGGACTTTGCGCCGATGGCGGCGAGCATCGCCGTGCGGTCGTCGGGGGTCAGGGGAAGGTAGCGCATGGGCGGGGAGGTCCAGCGTTGAAGGGGTTCAGAGCGTGGCGAGGAAGGCGTCGTAAGCGGCGCGGTCCATCAGGGCGTCCAGCTGGGAGGCATCGGACACCTTGATCTTCGCGAACCAGCCCTCGCCTTCCGGATCAGCGTTGACCGTCTCCGGCGCGCTGGCCAGGGCGGCGTTGCCCTCGATCACCTCGCCGGAGACGGGGGCGTAGACGTCGGACGCCGCCTTGACGCTCTCGACGACCGCGAAGCCGTCCTTTTGGGCGACCGTGCGGCCCGCCTCAGGCGTCTCGACGAACACGACGTCACCCAGCTGCTCGGCGGCGTGTTTGGTGATCCCGACTGTGGCGACATCGCCGTCCAGCCGGACCCATTCGTGATCCTTGGTGAAGTGCATGGGGGCCTCTCAGCTCTTGGGTTTGCGGTGATAGCGTTGAGCGACGAAGGGCATGGCCACGACCTCGGCGGCCGCGGGCTTGCCCCGCACGATGACCTGGAGCGCCGTGCCCAACGCCGCGTGCGACGGCGGGACATAGCCCATGGCGATGTTCTTCCCGAGCGTCGGCGACGGCCCACCCGAGGTGACCTTGCCGATCACCATGCCGTCCGCATCGGCGATTTCGGTGCCCTCGCGGGCCGGCGCGCCTTCCTTGACGTGCAGGCCGACGCGGACGCGGGCCGGACCTTCGGCCAGTTCGCGCAGAATCCGCCCGGCACCGCTGAAGTTCGCCGCGTCCTTGCGTGACTTCGACAGGGCGAACGTCAGCGCCCCTTCGACCGGCGAGGTCGCCGGATCGATGTCATGCCCATGCAGCGGCAGGCCCGCTTCGAGCCGCAGGGAGTCCCGCGCGCCCAGGCCGATCGGCTTCACCCGCGCGTCTTCCAGCAGCAGGGTCCAGATCCGCTCGGCGTCCTTGGCGGGGACCGAAATCTCGTAGCCGTCCTCGCCGGTATAGCCCGAGCGCGAGACGAAACAGTCCACGCCGAACAGCATCAGCCGGGCGCAATCCATGAAGCCGAACTCGCTCAGCACTGGCTCGTGTGCGGCCATGACCTCGGCGGCTTCCGGCCCCTGGATGGCGATCAGGGCGCGGTCGTCCAGCACGGTCAGCGTCGCGTCGCCCGACAGATGCGCGGCCCAGAAGGCGAAGTCCTCGTCCTTGTTGCCGGCGTTGACGACGACGAAAAGGCCGTCGTGATCGGGCTTTCCCGCCATCAGGTCGTCGATGATGCCGCCCTGGTCGTTCAGCAGCAGGGAATACTTCTGCCGCCCGGCCTTCAGCGCCTGATAGTCACCGGGCACGAACCGCTCGAACTGGGCGACGGCGTCTGGCCCCGTGATCCTGGCCTGGCCCATGTGCGAGACGTCGAACAGGCCGGCGTGCTCGCGGGTCCAGCGGTGCTCGGCCAGGACGCCCTCGTACTGCACCGGCATGTCGTAGCCGGAGAAGCCGACCATGCGCGCGCCCAGCGCCCGGTGCGCGGCGTTAAGGGGCGTCGTCTTCAAGGCGGCGTCGGTCATGGGTCAGACTCTCAGGGTCGCGTCATGCGGCGGAAAAGCTCCGCCGTCCTCGCGCCCCCGCTGTCTGGGAAACCTGAGAGATTCCGCCGGGGTCAGACCCAGGCTTGCTCCGTCGGCGCACCCTCGCGGGTGACTTTCCAGCGTCCGAACGTCCCCGCGGTCCTTTTGCCTGAGCGTTTCCGGGGCGGTTGCGCCTTCGGCTCCGGCCCGCCGCAGCAAGCCGATCTCTCCCGCGAGAGCGTCATCACCAAGGCCCCGACTCCGTGCCGAAGTCAAGCGCGGCCGGTCGTCCTATGCCGCGTAGGCGTCGATCTCGGCGATCCGCGCGGCCTTTTGCTCCGGCGGCAGGAACGACCCCTCGAAGCTGTTACGGGCGATCTGCGTTACCTGCGCGCGGGTCAGCCCCACGGCGCTCGCCAGCTGGCGATAGTTCTCGTTCACATAGCCCCCGAAATAGGCCGGATCGTCCGAGTTCAACGTCACGTGCAGCCCACGCCGCAGCATCTCGGGCACCGGGTGGTCCTTTAGGTCCCTGACCACGCACAGCTTCAGGTTCGACAACGGGCATACCGTCAGGGTCATCTGTTCGGCCGCCAGGCGAGCGATCAGGCTCTCGTCCTCCATCGACCGGTTGCCGTGATCCATCCGGTCGATGCGCAGCAGGTCCAGCGCCTCGTGAACATAGGCGGGGGGGCCCTCCTCCCCGGCGTGGGCGCACAGTTTGAGGCCCAGGTCGCGGGCGGCGGCGAACACGCGCACGAACTTGGACGGCGGGTGGCCGACCTCCGACGAATCCAGCCCGACCCCGACGAAGTAATGCAGGTACGGCTTGGCCATCTCCAGCGTCGCGAAGGCCTGCTCCTCGCTCAGGTGCCGCAGGAAGCTCAGGATCAGACCCGAGGTCACGCCCAGCTCGGCCTTCGCGCGGTCCATCCCCGTGATCAGTCCCTCCACCACCACGCCGAAGGGCACGCCGCGATCGGTGTGGGTCTGGGGATCGAAGAAGATCTCGGCGTGGCGGACATTGTCCGCCGCCGCCCGCTGGAAATAGGCGAAGGCCAGGTCCTCGAAATCCTGTCGCGTCAGCAGGACGTTTGCACCCGCGTAATAGATGTCGAGAAAGTCCTGGAGATTGGAGAAGTCGTAGGCCGCCCGCACCCCCTCGACGCTGTCGAACGGGATCTCGACCCCGTTCCGCTGCGCCAGGGCGAACATCAGCTCGGGCTCTAGCGATCCCTCGATGTGCAGATGCAGTTCGGCCTTGGGCAGGCCGTGTATGAAGGCGTCGAGGTCGGTCATAGGCGGCTCCGGTCTGAGCCCTAATTCGACACCACCAGCCGCAGATGTCCACGCTTGATCTCTGGTGTCGGCGTCTCCGGCCCAGGCGGAGGCGGTGCCTCGCCCCGGGCCGTCCACCCGGGTGGCCGTTCGACATAGCCGGAACGTGTCAGGATGCGCTCGGGCAGGCCGCAGCGTTCCAGCATGCTGACCTCGATCTCGGTCCGGGCATGCGCCCATTCCAGCAGCTGGCGATTGTGGCCCCGCGCCGGCGGAGCGACACTGACGATGCGCTTGTCCGGATAGCCCTCATGCAGGAACCGCGTCGTCGCGGCATGGTCGCCGTCGGTGGTCAGGATGTAGGCGACATCGAACCGGTTCGCGGCGGCGTCGGCGGCCACCGAGAGCGCCAGATTGACGTCGCTCTGCTTCTCGGTCGCGTCCATCCATTGGTTGCCGCAGGCGTGGCAGTGGTCGGCGTGGACCACGAAATGACCCAACAGGCAGCGCACATCGCGCGCTCTCAGCGCCTCTTCGTACGCCAGCAGCGCCTCCATGCGATCCCGCCTCTGTGGCCGGTGCGCCGCCACCCAGGTCACGCCCGTCAGCCGCTCGCCGGGGGGTAGCAACACGCGACCCAGGGCGCTCAGGTCGAGCCACAAGAGCTCGCGACGGTTCAGATCGAGGATGGCGTGATGCAGGTTGAAGCCGTCGACATACAGTCGGGCGCGCTTTCGGAAGATAGGCAGACGAAAGCCGTCGCGGCGCACCGCCGGCGTCTGCCCTCCCCTGTTTCCCGACCGCGCCATGACTGGCCTCGTCCTGTCCCCAGCGGAACAGTTAACCCTTGGATCGATGACGAGTCCGTGGCGCCGATGCTACAGAGCGGCCACTACATCCGTTCGGGTGTCTCGATGCCCAGCAGCCTCAGCGCGGTCTCCAGCTGATCCAGCGCCGCCTTCGCCAGCGCCAGCCGCGAGCCGACGAGCGCCGGTTCGTCGGCGGCAAGCACAGGACAGGCGGCGTAGAATTTCGAGAAGCTCTGCGCCAGCCGATAGGCGTGCTCGGCCACCGCATGCGGCGCGCGCCGGTCATAGGCGTCCGATACCGCAGCGTCGAAGGCGTCCAGCGCCAGGGCCAATTCTCGCTCGGCCGGCTCGGCGACCACGATCGGGCCGGTCAGCACCCCTTGAGCCTCGGCCTTCCTCAGCAGGGACTTGATGCGGACGGCCTGGTACAGAAGATAGGGTCCGGTCTTGCCCTCGAAGCTCATGAACCGGTCGAGGTCGAAGACGTAACTGGTGGTCCGGCTGTTGGACAGGTCGGCGAACTTCAGCGCTGCGACCGCCACCTTGCCCGCGATGTCCTCGAACTCGGCCTCGGGCAAGTCGGCCCCCAGCTCGGCCTCGCGCAGCCGCTCGCGGGCCTTTTCGCGGGCCTGGGTGATCAGGTCGTGCAGCTTCAGCACGCCGCCCGCCCGGGTCTTGAAGGGCTTGCCGTCCGGGCCGTTCATCGTGCCGTTCGCGGCGTGCTCCAGCTGGCCCGGCGAGGCATAGCCGCACTTGTAGGCCGCCCGGAACACCTGCTCGAAATGGTCGGCCTGACGCGCGTCGACGCAGTACAGCACCAGTTCGAAGTCCTGCTCGCGGCGTCGTTGCAGGATGGTGGCCAGGTCCGTCGTCCCGTACATGGCCGAGCCTTCGGACGAGACCAGCAGCAGAGGCGGCAGCTCGCGCTTGTCGCCCTCCTGGACCACGCGGATGATCCAGGCGCCCTGGTCGAACTCGGCCAGTCCCCTGGCCTTGATCTCTTCGACCATGGCCGGGATCAGGGGATCGGCGTCCGACTCGCCGTTCCACAGGTCGAAGGTGACTCCCAGGGCCCCGAACTCGCGCTCCAGCGCGGTGCGGCTGACGGCCACGAAATGCCGCCACAGAGCGCGGTAGCCGGGGCGACCCGCCTGAAGCTCCGCCGTCGCCTTGCGCGCGCGATCACGAAAGGCGGTGTCCTCCTTCGCCTTGGCCGCCGCCTGGGGATACAGCCGCTCCAGGTCGTCCAGCGTCACCGGGCTGTCGTCCGGGAACGGCCCGTTGCCATCAGCCAGGAAGGCATCGGCCTTCCCCTCGTCGCCGACCGCGACGATCAGCAGCCCCATCTGGAAGCCCCAGTCACCGAAATGGGCGTCGCCCCAGACCGTGTCGCCCCGGAACCGGAACAGCCGCTTCAGGCTCTCGCCGATGATCGACGACCTCAGGTGTCCGACGTGCATCGGCTTGGCGACGTTCGGCCCGGCGAAATCGATGATGACCCGACGCGGCGTGACGACCGCCGAGGCCCCCGCCATCGCCGCGTCGTCCGCGACGGCCTGCGCCCGGTCCGCCAGCGTGGCGTCCGCGACCTTCAGATTGATAAAGCCCGGCCCGGCGACCTCGACGGCCAGCAGACGCGGATCGCCCGCCAGGCGGTCGGCCACACGGGTCGCCAGCTCGCGCGGATTGGCCTTCAGCGCCTTGGCGGCAGCGAGCGCGCCGTTGGACTGGAAGTCGGCCAGGTCCGGCCGGTCCGAGACGGTGACGCGTGCCAGCCCTGCGTCCACGCCTTCGGCGGCGAAGGCGGCCGCGACCGCTTCGCCCAGCGACGTCTTCAGATCGGTCATTGCGTCGGAGACGTCGCCGCGCCAGTCCCGGCGTTGATGCGGAAACGGCTGCCGGAACGGTTGAAGTCGGCCATCTCGGGCGTCACTTCGAAGCCGATGAGCACCTCGAAATTGCCGCCCGAGGTCTCCGGCGTGGCGCGCGGGATGACGATGGTCTGGCCTTCCTCGACGGACGCCGTGCGCTGGCCCTCAAAATCGACGGCCAGATCGAAATACTCCTTGGCCAGGACCGCCTCGTTCCGCTCGGTCACGGCGATCCAGTAGCGATAGGTGCGGCGATCCTCGCCGGCCTGGGGCCCGCGGCCCAGGTTGAACAGGATATTGGTCTGGACCGTGATCGGATCGTCGGACTGATAGGCACAGCCCGCCGTCACGCCCTCGATCTCGCCGGTGTAGCCGACGGCCGAGGCGGCGGTGCGGCCGTCCTCCAGCTCCACATAGCGGGCCGCGTCGTACAGGATCTTCACGAAGGGACAGGGCCCGGCGTTCGGCTGTGCGCGCAGACGGCCAAGGCGCGGGGCGCGTTCGCGATCGGAGGCCTCGTCGCGCGCCTGACGTTCGCGGTCACGCTGGGCCGGGCCCGAGCTGGTCTGGGCCAGGGCGGTCGAGGCGGAGGCGAGAACCGCAAGGGCGGCGAGGGCGGCGGTCGCAAGACGCATTCGAGGTATCCGGAAATCTGGCGCTGACGGAACGCGGTCAGGCTTCCCGCCTGATAGCGGCTAAAGCGAGGCGTCGCAAACGCCGCAACGTCGGCACGCGGTGGCGGCGCGGGCGGGAAGAGACTAGGTTGAAGGCATGGATGCCTCTCTTCTCTCGACGCCCCTGTCCACCTCGCTGTCGCGGCGTCCGCTGACCGTGCGAATGGCGACGCCGCGCGGCTTCTGCGCCGGCGTCGATCGGGCCATCCAGATCGTCGAGCGCGCCATCGAGAAGTTCGGCGCGCCCGTCTACGTCCGCCACGAGATCGTCCACAACAAGCATGTGGTGGATCGGCTGAAAGGCCTGGGCGCGGTCTTCGTGAAGGAACTGGACCAGTGCCCTGACGACCGGCCGGTCGTGTTCTCGGCCCACGGCGTGCCGAAATCCGTGCCGGCGACCGCCCGCTCGCGAGACCTTCTGTTTCTGGACGCCACCTGCCCCCTTGTCTCCAAGGTCCATGTCGAGGCCGAACGTCACCACGCCAACGGCAAGCACATCATCCTGATCGGCCACGCAGGCCACCCCGAAGTCGTGGGCACATTGGGCCAGTTGCCCGAGGGCGCGATCAGCCTGGTCGAGACGGTCGAGGACGCCGAGGCCTTCCAGCGCCCCGGCGACCAGATGCTGGCCTATGCCACCCAGACGACCCTGTCACTGGACGACACCGCCGAGATCGTCGCCGCCCTGAAGCGCCGCTTCCCGGAACTGCCCGATCCGCACAAGGAAGACATCTGCTACGCCACCACCAACCGGCAGGAAGCGGTCAAGCTGCTCGCCGACGGATCGGATCTGGTGCTGGTGGTGGGGTCGAAGAACTCGTCGAACTCGGTGCGGCTGGTCGAGGTGGCTCTTCGAGCCGGGGCACGCGACGCCCGCCTGCTGGACGATGCGTCGCAGCTGGACTGGAGCTGGTTCGAGGGCGTCACGACCGTCGGCCTGACGGCCGGAGCCTCGGCCCCCGAACCGCTGGTCCAGGGGGTGATCGAGGCCCTGAGGGCCCGGTTTGACGTCACCCTGGCCGACGATCCGGGCGAGCCGGAAACCGTGACGTTCAAGCTGCCGCGCGCCCTGACGACCTGACGACCGGCTCCGGTCGAGGGCCTCGGTCGACCCGACCTACTGCGGCGTCGCCGGGGCTGCGGCCTCGGGCAGGGGCGGCACCACTGTCATCGTGCAACCACCGCCGACGCGCTGGGCGACCTCGCAGGGATAGACCTGCTGCACGGCGAACTGGGTGTCGAAGCGCACGATGAAGCCGTTGCCGGCCGCGCACTTGGCCTCGAAGAAGCTGCCGTTGGCGTTGGCACCCATATAGCGGGCCTGGGTCGGATCGCAGGCGGCGGCCTCGGCGCTGGAGGCGAAGCGCGCCTTCAGCGTCGCGTTCTGCTCGTCCACGGTCGAGAACCTGCAGCGCCCGTTCTGGCTGACGACCTGGACGCACTCGGTCACCTTCCAGCCGGTCGGCAGGCGTTCGATCCAGGCACCGTCGACGCCGTTGCAGCCGACCTCGTAGATCAGGTTCTCCTCGCGGGATTTGCCGATCGAGGCGCCCTGATCGACAGCGCAAGTGATGCCGGCGTCGACCGCATAGGCGCTGACGACGCGCACGACATCGGTGTTCTGGGGAATCAGGCACTGTGTGCCCACGTCGGCGGCCGGATCGCGCGAGCGCTCGATGTCGGCCTGACCGGCCAGAAGCACGCAGTCTATGGCGCGCGGCGGGGTAGAACCGATCAGGATGTAGCCGGGGCCGGAGGCGCAGGCCGCCTCATAGGTCAGGAACTGTTCCTCGGTCTGGCCCAGAAGGGTCGCCGAGGTGACCTGGCAGTTGGAGCCTGCCGCCGTGGCCATCGTCTGGGCGGAGGCGGCGATCTCCTCGGGCGTCGGCGGAGTTGGCTGGCTGTTGCGGTTGCGACGGTTGGCGCCGGGCTGGGCCGCGCCCTCCCCTTCGCCTTCGCCGTCCTGAGCCTCCTGTTCAGCGGCGCTGGTGGCCAGGGCGCGCTGGGTCCGGGTCTGGGTCGCCTCGGCCTCGCCCGATGCAGCGAAGACGGCGCTGCCGGACATCAGGTTCAGGCACAGGGCGGCCATCGAGACGGCGACGAAGGGGGAATTGGACACGAATGACTCCTGGACGCGTGGCGTTTCTTCATCAGCCTTGGAGGCGGGTCGGGACGAGGTCAAGACCGTGACGCGGCGGAAACTGGACGACCCGCACATCTGTCGCTAGGGTCAGCGCGTTGCGATTGGAGACGGACTTGGCTGACGGCCCCATCATCACGGACGTCCCTGTCGTCGCCGACATCGGGACCGAGGTCGCGGAGACCGCGCGCGGGCTGACCTATCCGCTGGGTCCACCGCCCGCGCCGGGCGAGGCCGTCGAGGCGGCGCCGGGCGTCCTGTGGCTGCGAATGCCGCTGCCGATGGCGCTGAACCATGTCAACGTCTACGCCATCGCCGATGGCCCGGGCTGGGTCGTGATCGACACCGGCCTGAGGACGCCTGACACGGTCGCGGCCTGGGAAGCGGCGCTGGCGGGGCCTCTGGGTGGACGGCCGGTCACGCGGGTGATCTGCACCCACATGCATCCCGACCACATCGGCCTGGCGGGCTGGCTGTGTGAGCGCTTCGAGGCACCGCTGCTAATGTCGCGGCTGGAGTACGTCACCGGGCGAATGCTGATCGCCGACACCGGCCCGGCCCCTGAGGCGGGCGCGACCTTCTTGCGCGCCGCAGGTTGGGACGCCGAACGCATCGACCGCTGGCGCGCATCCTACGGCATGTTTTCCAAGGGGGTCGGCGCGATGCCGCCCGCCTATCACCGCCTCAGCGAGGGAGACACGGTCTCCATCGGCGGCCACGACTGGAGCGTGGTGGTCGGCGACGGTCACAGTCCCGAACACGTCTGCCTGTGGCGCAAGACCGACAATGTCCTGATCTCGGGCGACCAGATCCTGCCGAGGATATCGTCCAACATCTCGGTCTGGCCGAGCGAGCCGATGGCCGATCCCTTGAGCGACTGGCTGGCCTCGCTGGACAAGCTGGAGGCGCTGCTGCCGGTAGAGACCTTCTGCCTGCCGGGGCACGGCGAACCCTTCACCGGCGTCGTGCCGAGACTGGGGGCGCTGAAGCGAGGCCATGCCACGTCGCTGAAGCGGCTGGAGCGTACGCTGCGCACGCCGAGCCGCGCCGTGGACGTCTTCCCGGCCCTGTTCGCCCGCCCGGTCGGCGACGGCCTTTACGGCATGGCCACCGGCGAGGCCATCGCCCATCTGAACCACCTGGAGGCACTGGGCCGGACGCGGCGCGACCGCGACGGAGCCGGCGTCGACTGGTGGACCGCGACATCCGAGGAGAGCCCCGCATGACCGACCCCGTCCTGACCCAGTTCGCCGACGGCATCCTGACCGTCACTCTGAACCGGCCCGAGAAGAAGAACGCCATCACCCAGGCCATGTACGCCGTGCTGGCCGAAGCGACCGAGCGGGCGCGGACCGACGACACCGTGCGCGTCCTGCTGTTTCGGGCCGAGGGCGACAGCTTCTCGGCCGGCAACGATATCGCCGACTTCATCGCCATCGGCTCGTCCGGGGGCGGTCAGGTGGTCGATGCGCCAGTGTTCCGGTTTCTCAAGGCCCTGGCCGACCTGGACAAGCCGGCCGTCGCCGCGGTGCGGGGCCGGGCCGTCGGCATCGGGCTGACCCTGCTGCTTCACTGCGACCTGGTGGTGGTGGCCGAGGACGCCCTGCTGTCGGTGCCCTTCGTCAACCTGGCCCTGGCCCCCGAAGCGGCGTCGTCGCTGCTGCTGCCGATGGTCTTGGGTCACCAACGCGCCTTCGAGATGTTCGCTCTGGGGGAGCCGATCGACGGGCGCACCGCGATGGCCTGGGGTCTGGCCAACCGCGCGGTCCCGGCCGGCGAGGTCGATGCGGTCGCGGCCGGCCTCGCTGCCAAGGTCGCGGGCCGCGCCCCCAACTCGATCAGGAAGACCAAGCGGCTGATGCGCGATGCGGAGAGCCTGTGGACCCTGATGCAGCGCGAGGGCGAAGCGTTCGGCTCCCAGATGTCCAGCCCCGAGGCCATGGAGGCCTTCATGGCGTTCAGCCAGAAGCGCGCGCCGGTGTTCGGCTAGTCGGCCCAGAGGCGGGCGGCGCCGCGCACGCCTGAGGCGTCGCCCCACCGCGCCGGGGCGATCCGCCCCGCCCAGCCGTCCGAGAAGGCGTATCGCGCCACCAGAGGCGGCAGACGATCGTACAACTCGGCCACGTTCGACATCCCGCCGCCCAGCACGAAGACGTCCGGATCGACGACATTGGCGACCATGCCCAGGGTCCGGGCCAGTCGATCGACATAGCGATCCAGACTGTCGGCGGCCGCCCTGTCCCCCGCGCGCGCGGCCGCGACGATATCGGGGGCCGTCAAGGCGCGGCCCGTGACCGCCGCGTGATCGCGCTGGAAGCCCGTGCCGGAGATCCAGGTCTCGAGACATCCCTTCAGGCCACACCAGCAGTCTGGACCGGGGGCCTCATCGGCCCCGGCCCAGGGCAGGCCGATGTGGCCGATCTCGGCCGCGATACCGCCCACGCCCTCGACCAGTCGCCCATCGACGGCGAGACCGCCCCCGCACCCCGTGCCGAGAATGACGGCATAGGCGACACGCGCTCCTTCGGCCGCACCGTCCCGGGCCTCTGACAGCGCCAGACAGTTGGCGTCATTGGCCAACCTCACCGGACGACCCAGCCGCGCCTCAATGTCCTCGCGGAACGTTTGGCCGTTCAGCCATGTGGAGTTGGCGTTTCGCATCAGCCCCGTTCTGGGCGAGGCCGAACCGGGGGCCCCGATGCCGACGGTGCCCTCCCGACCAGCGTCCTTCTCGATAGCGATCACCAGATCGGCGAGAACATCGATAGCGGCGTCGTAGCTGCCGGGATTGGCGACGCGTCTGTTCGCCAGCACGGTCCCGTCGGCGTCGAGGGCGACGGCCTCGATCTTGGTTCCACCGAAGTCTATCCCGATGCGCATCCGCCTCGTCTAGCAGACGGTCAGTCTGCGAACACCTTCGCCATCAGCCGTTCCAGCGCCTCGGCATCGACCGCGTCGAAAGCGGCCTTTCGCGTCGCATCGACGTCAAACACCGCGAGCAGAGCACCCGAGCGATCGAACACCGGCACGACGATCTCGCTCTCGGACCGGCCGTCGCAGGCGATGTGACCCGGAAAGGCGTGGACGTCGTCGACCACCTGAGTCTGGCCGGTCTCTGCCGCCGTTCCGCACACCCCCCGTCCGAAGGCGATTCGCAGGCACCCCAGCGTGCCCTGGTAAGGACCGACCACCAGCTCGCGCTCCCGGGTCGGATCGACGACGTAGAAGCCGGTCCAGAAATAGTCCTCGAAGGCGTCCGCCAGCATCGAGCTCACCGTCGCCATACGCGCCGTCCGGTCCGGCTCTCCATCCAGGACCGCCAGAATCTCGGCCTCAAGCTCGGCGTAGCGGGCTTGCTTGTCAGCGGGTCGGTCGGCACGGGCGACGTAGGACATCGGGCGGTTTCTCTGAAGGGTGCGGCGAGGCCGCCACATAGGGGCGGAGGGCCCCCATTGCGAGGCCACGCTCGGTCTTCCGCTGTAAACCTCTGATATCTGTGGACGAAGCTTGGCCACGCCTCATTCAGGCCATGGTGTGGCAACGCTTTGTCGTAAAACAGCGTTAACCATGTTCGGAAGTTCACTGGACCCGGGGCCGGGTTTGGGAAATGGTTAATGCGGGGGCGGCCTGAGCCGTTCGGGGAGCGGGACAGAGTATGCGCGACGGCGACGCCACGACCGACGACCAGCCGCGCCGCCGGATGCGCGGTCCCGTGGCCGTCGTCGGCGTCATCGCCGTCGTGGCCATGCTGGCCGGATCGGTCGCCAGCTGCAGTGATCCCAACCTCGCCTTCTGGCGACGGGGCGACGCCGCCGCCGCCAACGCCTGTCCCCGGCCCCAGTCCGTCACCGGCTCCGAGTTCAATGCCCAGGAGGCCGGGCTGCGTCAGCTGCGCCGGGCGGCCTTCCGCGGTGACTTCTTCGCCCAGCTGGAACTCGGCAGCCGCTACGCCGCGGTCCGGGCCACCGACAAGAACATCGAAGACCCGATCGAAAGCGCGGTCTGGACGGGCCTCGCCCTGGCCAACGACGAGGGCTATGCGCCGATCAACCGGGTGAACCGCGGCGGATTCGGCGGCTGGCGGCCCGTCTCGCGCTACGACGACTGCCGGGCGTGGGAACGCCACGTCGCCTATGAGCGGCTGGACACACAGCTGTCGCGCATGACGATGGAGGAGCAGAGCGAGGTCCGGAACCGGATGATCTACGTCCTGTCGACCCAGGACGCCGACGGCTTCCGCGCCCTGGCCCGCCTGCACGACGCTCTCTATGGGCCCTTCGGCGAACCTCAGGACAATCGCGAGGCGCGCGAGGCCCTGGGCCGCAGCCCGAACGGCCAGGTCGACCGCCGCCGGGCCGGCTACTACTCGGCCGTCAGCCTGTTCCCGAGGAACGACGTCGACGCCTACCTCTACAACTATTTGGCGGTCCAGACGGGCGACGTCGGGGCCTATGTCCTGCTCAAGGACTTCGAGCGGTCGACGCCCGCCCGCTCGCGCTACGGGGCCTTCGTCGAGGCCAAGGCGCGGCAGTGGGTGCCGCCCTACGAATTCTATCCCAACGAGGCCCCCGCCTCGGGCGTGCCCTTCTCGGACGAGAGCCGCCCGCGCGGCGACGCCTATGAATACGCCCTGGGTCGCATGGCCGAACTGCCCTTCGTCCACGTCGGTCGGGCGCTGAGGTACCTGGGCGTGACCGAGACGGTGGCGGAGCGTTCGAACGACCTGTCCGCCCGCCAGATCCAGACGCTGGAAGCCATGCTGGGCCACACCATGGAATCGCGGCTGTCCTATCTGGAGATGGTCCGCGCCATCCAGCTGGCGGCGGTCAACGGGAGCTCCGAGGCGCAACTGGTTCTGGCGGTGATGTATTCCGAGGGGATCGGGGTGCCGGCCGACTATGCCCGGGCCTTCCACTGGTATTCGCAGGCCGACAAGCAGGGGTCGCCCGAAGCCAAGTTCGCCATGTCGACCTATTTCGCCCTCGGCGTCGCCGGGGTGGCGGACCAGGACAAGGCCGAGGCCGTGGCCCTTCGCATCGACTCGGCGCTGGCAGGCTTCGGCCCCTCGGCGTCGCGCCTGCAGGCCGTGCTCGCCCAGGTTTCCCGTTCGCAGCGTCGCTGAAGGAGGAGATGATCCGATGAAGACGTTCGCCGTCGCCGCCTCCGCCCTCCTCGCCGTCGCGGGTCTCGCTGTCGCGACCCCCGAGGCCCAGGCCCAGACCGCCGCACGGGTCGAGAGCCAGACTCGACCCAACTTCGGCCTGCTTCTGGATCCGCCAACGCGCCAGAGCCGCCCGCGCCAGAACCGGCGCTGGTCCTATGGTTCGCACCGCCCCGACTGGCGCCCCGGTTACGCCCCTCCCCCCGTCCACTATCCGGCGGGCCAGGAGGAGATCGTCTTGGTCGACTGCGGCGGCAATCCGGGCACCGGTGCCGTCGAGGCGGCGGTCCAGCGGGTGAGGCCGGGCGGCACCCTGGTCATCCGCGCGCGGGCCGGGGCCTGCGTCGGCTGGCTGAACATCGACAAGCCCATGACGATCATCGGCGAAGGCGGCTTCGATCCCCGTCGCTGGAGCCAGAACCCGACGCCCACTCTCCAGGCGCCCGACGGCCTGCCCTGCATCACCGTGGCGCAAGGCGTGCGGCTGGAGCTGCGCGACGTCGTCCTGGCCTCGCCCAACGGCGGCGACGCCGCCTGCGTCGTCGGTTACGGCGCGAACATCGTCATGAACCGGGTCGGCTTCCGCCACGTCGGCGACGAGGCGGCCATCTATGCCGACGGCGGCACCCTGGACCTGCGCGACACCGTCATCGACGCCCAGACCATAGCCCCCGCCATTGTCGCCGATGGCGCGACCCTTACGGCCTGGGAGACTGTCGTGACGGGGGCCCAGTCGGGCATCGACATCACGCCCGGATCGGGCGAGCCGTCGCGGATCGACTCCGTCACCCTCTCGGGCGTCGAGACGCCGAACAACTTCGGCCCGCGCGCCATCGGCCTTCTGGTCCGGTCGCGTCGCGACTACGGCCGGGTCGAGGTCACCAACACCAAGATCTGCGGCTATGCCGAGGGCGTGGCGGTCGAGGGTGCGTCGGTGACCGTTACCGGCTCCAAGATCTGCCGGTCCGACAAGGGGCTGGTGCTCTACAACGGCGAACTGACCCTGGCCGACAGCCGCGTCCGCGCCGACACCATAGGCGTGGCCTTGTCGTCCGGGCGCGCGATCGTACGTAACAACGTCTTCGTCGGCGTCATGGACGTCTTCTACCGGGAGTACCGCGCGTCGCTTGAGGCTTCGGGCAACCGCGTCTGGTCCAACAACCAGATCTGCCGGCCGACCTATCAGCCCCGCTATCGCGACCGCTATGCGCCGCAATGGTCCCAGCGTCCGGATCAGGGCTATGCGTGTCAGTACACGCCCTATCCGCGCGACTGGTGGGACGAGATGGATGGCGGTTACGGCGACCCCTACGACGACTACGCCTACCAGCCCGACAACTATGGACGGTTCCAGCAGGGCTATGGCTGGTACGATAGCCAGGGGCGCTACATCGACTCCGATCGCCAGCGCGGCGACGACCGGTGGCGTAACCGTTAGGACACACCACGGCGGCGAGTTGGTCAAAAATCGTTCGCAATGCGTCTGAATCCGATCTGACGCGTAACTGCCGCGTCAGGCCCTCTCCGGCCGCTGGTAGGAACATTGAACATGACCAAGACCTTCGCCGCCGTCAGCGCGGCCGCTCTCGCCCTCGTCGCCATGCCCGCCGCCGCCCAGGACTGGCAGGGCGGCTATCTCGGCATCGCCGGTGGCTATGGATTCGTCGCCGACGAAGAGAACGAAACGACCCCGTTCGACACCAATCTGGACGGCACGTTCACGGACACGGTGCGGACCACGACCGGTGCCGATGCCTTCGCGACGGGCCCCGTCCCGGGCGGTTTCTGCGGCGGGTCGCCGAACGATAACAACCTGGCGGGCGGCTGCGAGGCCGACGAGGACGGCGAGGGCGAATTGAGCTTCCGCGGCGGCTATGACTGGCAGTCGGGCGCGATGGTCTACGGCCTGGTCGCCGAATACACGATGCTGGAAGCCTCCGACACCGCGACGGCCTTCAGCATCACCCCGGCCCTGTATTCGTTCGAGCGCAATCTGGTCGCAATCGCCGCCGTGCGCGCGCGCCTGGGCTACGCCGTCGGCGGGTTCCTGCCCTATGCCACGGCCGGCGTCGCCTACGGCACGTTCGAGAACGAGTACAACACCAGCAACACCGTCAACACCTTCACCCCCATCAGCGACGGCAGCGAGAACCTGGGCTTCCAGGTCGGCGGCGGCGTCGAAACCAAGGTCAACGATCGCATCCGCCTGGGCGTCGAGTATCTCTACACCAGCATCGAGGACGACTCGGACTTCACCGTCCGGATCGCCGGCGGTGCGGCGACCAGCCCGTTCCGGCTTGTGAACGCCAACGGCACCGATCAGCGCCGCTCGGGCTCCGACTTCGACCTGCACTCGGTGCGCTTCACGGTCGGCCTCAGCTTCTAAGGCCTGCGTTTCTCCCGACGGCATCTCGGCCCGGCCTGTTCGCAGGTCGGGCCTTTTTCTTGGGCGGAGATGGTAGGCCCGGCAGGACTCGAACCTGCAACCAGACCGTTATGAGCGGTCGGCTCTAACCATTGAGCTACGGGCCCCCGGGGGCGGCCACCGGCCTAGCAGGGCGCGCCCGGACGCGAAAGGCGTCGACCTGTCGTCGATGTCACCTTGATGAACGGTATCTGCAAGCGGAGCCGTGCGGGCGTTCAGGCGTTTACGGTCAAGGTGCCGCCACGACCGCGCAGGAGACTGCGGCCGTCGCTTGTCCTCGTCTCCGCAAAGGCTGTGTCCATGATCCGCAATCTCCCTGCCCTCATGCTGGGGGCCGCCGCCATCGGCCTGTCGGCCCCTGCCGCCGTCGCCCAGTCCGCCCAGACCTCTCCAATGCAGGTGCATGCCATGGCCGCCCAGCCCGCCCTGAACCTGTCCGCCCACGGCGAGGTCAAGGTCGCCCCCGACATGGCCACGATCACCTTCGGCGTCATGACCGAGGCCACGACCGCTCAACAAGCGATGGCCGACAATGCGCGTCGCATGACCGAGGTCTTCGCCGCCCTGCGTCGCGCCGGGATCGAGGAGCGCGACATCCAGACCTCCGGCCTGAACCTGTCGGCGCAGTACGACTATCAGCAGAACGAGCCGCCCCGGCTGCGCGGCTATCAGGCCTCGAACCGCGTGACGGTCGCCATCCTGGACCTGGACGAGGTCGGCACGGTCGCCGACGCCGTGGTCGCGGCGGGCGTCAACCAGATCGACGGCATCGGCTTCGGTCTGCGTGATCCCAAGGCGGCCGAGGACCAGGCCCGCGTGCTGGCGGTCCGGGCGCTGCAGGACAAGGCGCGGCTGTATGCCCAGGCCCTGGGGGTCGAGCTGGGCGGCATCCGCTCGCTGAACGAAGGCGGCGGCTATCAGCCCCAGCCGCCGATGCCGATGCTGCAATACGCCCGCGCCGAAATGGCCGACGCCTCGACCCCGGTCGCGGCGGGGCAGCTGACGGTCCGGATCGACATCACCGGCACGTACGATCTGCGGTGAGGCCCGCCTTCACCTCCCCAGGCGCGCAGGCGCATGGGGAGGTCAAGGACCATCGACCACTCACACTGTTGCAGTTTCCGTGGCCCGCCCTATATCCTCGTCCTAGCAACATCGCGGCGGGACGGCCCGCCGACGGAGAGACGACATGATCGACGTCAGACCCTTCGACAGCCTGGGCGGCGCGGACCACGGCTGGCTCAAGGCCAAGCACCATTTCTCGTTCGCCAGCTACTACGATCCGGCCCGCATGAGCTGGGGCAACATCCGCGTCTGGAACGACGACGAGATCGCGGCGAACTCGGGCTTTCCGCCCCATCCGCACTCGGACATGGAGATCATCACCTATGTCCGCGACGGGGCCATCACCCATGAGGACAGCCTGGGCAACAAGGGCCGCACCGAGGCCGGCGACGTCCAGGTGATGAGCGCGGGCACCGGCATCCGCCACGCCGAGTACAACGTCGAGCCCGAGACGACCCGCATCTTCCAGATCTGGATCGAGCCGACCCGGCGCGGCGAGAAGCCCGCCTGGGGCGCCAAGCCCTTTCCCAAGGGCGACCGGGCTGGACAGTTCGTCGTCCTGGCCTCGGGCTTCGATACGGACACCGATGCCCTGCCGATCCGCACCGATGCGCGGGTGGTAGGCGCGACGCTGAAGGCGGGCGAGAGTGCGACCTATCCGCTGGGAGCCGCCCGTCGCGGTTATCTGGTTCCGGCCAAGGGCGCGGTCGAGGTCAACGGCGTGCATCTGAACGCCCGTGACGGCGCGGCCATCACGGGCGAGGACACTCTGACGGTCACGGCGGTCAACGACGCCGAGATCGTCCTGGTCGACGCGGCCTAGGCGGCCGGGGCGGAGCGCTCCATCACCAGGCAGGTGGAGGTGGCGGTGGCGTAGAGCTTGCCGTCCAACCCCTCGAGGCGGGCTTCCGAGAAGCCCGCCTTTCGGCCAGCCTGAATGATGGTGCCGATGCAGCGAACGGGAACGCCTTCGGTCAGGGCGCGGTGGAAGACGGTCTTGATCTCGAGCGTCGTGTAGACCTGACCGGGCTTGAGCATGGAGTGGACCGCGCAGGCACAGGCCGAATCGAGCAAGGTCGCCATCCAGCCGCCGTGGACCGTGCCGATCGGATTGTAGACCGCCCGCGTCGGCGTGCCCTCGAACACGACCCGGCCCTCCGCGACCTCGGTCAGGCGGTAGTCCAGCGTTCGGGCGATCGGGGCCGCATTCTCCTCGCCCTGAAAGGCGAGACGCAATTGTTCCACGCCAGTCAGGTCAGCGGCGAGATCGAAGATGCTGGTCATGGCGAACGGCTCCCGAAAAGTCCGTTCACAATAAAGACGGACGTGCCTGAGGCAAGCCCGCCGAACCGATCCTAGAGACCCGGCAGCTTGAACCCGCCGTCGCGTCGCGGCTGGATCACGATAGACTGCTGCGAACCGGTCAGGGCCTGCAGGCGCGCGGCCTCGGTGGCGGCGTCGATGGTCACGGCGCCCTGGGCGGTCTGGGTCTGGATCGGGGCGTGGGTGGCCGCATCGTCACGACGCCAGAACAAGACACGGTCGGCGAAGCTCTGTTCCTTGTGCGCCAGGTCGCCGAACTCGTCGTCGATGACATAGCGGGCCAGGGGATCGGCGCGGTCGGCACCGGCGGCGGTGACCAGGGCCGTCTCGCCCGGCGTGCGCGTCACGGCCTGGCGCTGGCCCAGCAGGATCTGGCGGGCGGCGCTCTCGGGGGCCAGTTCCTGGGGCCGGGGCTGGCCGGGCGCGGGCGGGCGCAGGCCGTACTCGGGCGGCACGGTCAGGGGCGCGGAGGCGACGGTGACGAACTCGTCCGGCACAACCTTGGTCAGGCCGATGGACTGACGCATGCTGCCGCAGGCGGTCAGGGCCACGGCGGAAACGGCGACGAGGGAAACGGTCAGCAAACGCATGGTCGGTTTCGGCTCCGGCGCAGGGGGCGCGCTCAGCAAGTTGAGGTCGTGCGGCGACAGGAAAGAGCGGGTGATTACGCCTTTTCGTGGGCCACGCCAACGGCGGGCTTCTTCTCCGACATCACGCTGTCGAGAATGAGCAGGGCCACGCCGACGGTGATGGCGCTGTCGGCCAGATTGAAGACCCAGGGAAACACCCCGGTGCCGGAGAAGTCGACGAAGTCCACGACGTAGCCGAAACGGATGCGGTCGATGACGTTGCCGATCGCCCCGCCGATGACCAGGCCGATGGCCGCGACCAGCATCCGCCGCTCGGCCTTCAGCGCCCACCACGCGAGGGCTCCCGCCACCACGATCGAGAAGGCGCTGAGCGCCCAGCGCGCCTCGCCCCCGCCGAACAGACCGAAGCTGACGCCGGTGTTGCGGACCATGGTGAACTGGAAGATGCCCGGGATGATCTCGGCGAAGACATAGCCGGGCGGGATCAGGGCCGGGTCCGAGACGTCGGCCGACCCCAGCACCCAGGCCTTGGTCAGCTGGTCCAGGATCACGACGACGAGGGCGAAGCCATAGGCCGCCCAGGCGATACGAGGGATTTTCATGCGGCGGGGGTTAGCAGGCCGACGGGCTTGTCGCCAGACCGTGGTCGCACGAGCGGCGCTTGCGGGCCCTCCGCGTGCCGCCCGGCCGGCGCGCGGCGCTTGCCGGGGCCGGCTAGATGACACCCGGCCGGCGCGCGGCGCTTGCCGGGTGTTGCGACGCTGCTTACCGTCGCGCTGATGCGCATCGCCACCTGGAACGTCAACTCGGTCAACGCCCGCCTGCCGACCGTGCTGGCGTGGCTGGAGGCCGCCGCGCCCGACGTCGTCTGCTTCCAGGAGATCAAGACGGTCGACGAGAAGTTCCCCCGGGAGCCGTTCGAGAGCCTGGGCTACAACGTCGAGGTCCATGGGCAGAAGTCGTACAACGGCGTGGCCCTCCTTTCGAAGTTTCCGGTCTCCGAGGTACGGCGCGGCCTGCCGGGCGAGGACGGGCTGCCCGAGGGGGCGGAGGATCAGGCGCGCTATATCGAGGCGCTGATCGAGGCCCCCAGACCCGTCCGCGTCGGCGGCCTCTATCTGCCGAACGGCAATCCGCTCGGCACCGAGAAGTTCGACTTCAAGCTGCGCTGGATGGCGCGGCTGAACGCCCATGCGCGCGACCTGCTGGCCCAGGAAGAGGCCTTCACCCTGTGCGGCGACTACAACGTCATACCGACGCCGGAGGACGCGAAGAACCCCGCCGCCTGGGTCACCGACGCCCTGTTCCAGCCCGAGAGCCGGGCCGCGTTTCGCGCCCTGAAGGGTCTGGGCCTGTACGAGGCGGGCGAACTGGGGAACCAGCCGCCTGACACCTACACCTTCTGGGACTATCAGGCCGGGGCCTGGCAGCGGGACCACGGCATCCGCATCGACTTCCACCTGCTCTCGCCCCAGGCGGCCGACCGGTTCGTCGGCGTCGAGACGCACCGCGACGCGCGCGACATGGACAAGCCGTCGGACCATGTGCCGGTCGTGGTCGAGCTGGCCGACTGATGGACGAGGTCCTCAGGGTCATCCTGCTGGTGGCGCTGGCCGCCGCCGCCCTGACCACCGCCGCCCTGACGCTGAACTGGTGGATGGAGCCGGAGCGCCGCTTGCGGCGGGCCTTGCTGAAGTCGCTGGGTCGCCCGCCGGAGGTCGAAGCCATGGCCCCGGCCGAGGGCAAGGCGGCGGGGCTGGATTTCGACAGCGGCCAGATCGCCGTGCTGTGGGACCGGGGGGCGCACGGCCTCGTTTACGGCTTCGACGAGGTCGAGGGCGGCGAGATCATCGTCGACGGCCATGTCGTGGCGCGCATCCGCCGGGGCGAGCCGAGGAAGGCGCTGGACGTCATGGCCCCGGACGCCGAGCTGGTGACGCTGCGGCTGCTGTTTGCTGACCCCCGCTGGCCGGAGTTCGAGCTGGCCCTGTGGAACGCCCTGGCCCCCACCCACACCGGCACCCCGCCCGAGGCCCTGCGCCTGGGCCGCCGCTGGCTGAGCCATCTCGAAGCCTTGCTGAAATAGTCGCGGGGGTTTCGCCCGGCGGGCGAAGGGACTAAACAGCCGCCTCGTTTTCCCCTCCCCGCGACTGCCCCAAGGAGCCCCCGTGGCCCGCCTGTTCGACGCCTATATCATCGCCGACTGGACCGCCGCCGAGGGCAAGAAGCTGGGCGAGAACTCGGTCTGGATCGGCGTGGCCAAGCGCGACGTGCGCTTTCGGCTCTATACCGAGACCCACAACGTCGCGACCCGCGCCGAGGGCGAGGCCATGATCCGCGCCCTGCTGGCCGACCACGCCAAGCGCGGCGACCGGGTGCTGGTCGGGTTCGATTTCTCGTTCGGCTATCCGGTCGGGACGGCCGCGCGGCTGGGCCTGACGGAAACGCCCGCCTGGTCGGCGGTGTGGAAGTTCGTGGCGTCGAACATCGTCGACAAGGCCGACAACACCAACAACCGCTATCAGGTCGCGGCCAAGATGAACCGGCTGATGACCGACGAGGCCTGGCCGCTGTGGGGTGCCCCGGCCAAACAGGCCCAGCGCTGGCTGACCACCACCAAGCCGCCTCAAGGGACCGGCGATATCCCCGAATTCCGCGCAACGGAGAACGCCGTGCGCAAGGGCAAGCTGCAGCCCAAGTCGAACTGGCAGATGCATGGCGCGGGGGCGGTCGGGGGTCAGACCCTGGTCGGCATTCCGATGGTGCGGCGTCTGCTGGAGAGCCTGGGGTCTTCGGCGGCCGTCTGGCCCTTCGGCACCGGCTGGCGCGCGCTGGAGCCCGCCGACGTCGAGCCTCTGTCGGTCCTGGTCGCCGAGGTCTGGCCCTCGATGTGGCCAACCACCGTCGCCGAAGGCGAGTTCAAGGACCAGGCTCAGGTCCGCACCACAGCCGAAGCCTTCGCCCTGATGGACGAACGGGGCGACCTGTCGAAGGCGTTCGGTCCGAAGAAGGGCACCGACGACGCCCTGATCGCTCAGGTCGAGCACGAAGAAGGCTGGATCCTGGGGGTCTGAACGCGCGCGCCTCAGCGCCCCCGGCTCTCCCGCCGCCGCCGATCACGCCAGAAAGCCTTGGTCCGGCGGCGCTTGTAGTGGTGGATCAGGTGGAACCTTGCCTCCAGGCCCAAGAGGACGAGCGACACGGTCGCGGCGATCAACAACAGGTATGCCACTGTCATCATACAGTGTCTTTACACGGACTTTTGAGTCTGTGCACCGGCCTCGCCTGACAGGCGTCTAGCCAATCAGGGCCCGTGCGGCACCCCGCGCCTCATCTGTCACCACCGCCCCCGACAGCATCCGAGCGATCTCCTCCTGGCGTGCCGCGTCGGACAGGGCATCGACGGTCGTCGTTGTGACGCCGCCGGTATCGGATTTGCGAACCTTCCAGTGGGCGTGGCCGCGGGCGGCGACCTGGGGGCTGTGGGTCACGACCAGGACCTGACCGCCCGTCGACAGCCGCTTCAGCCGCTGGCCCACGGCCTCGGCCACCGCGCCGCCGACCCCCTGATCGACCTCGTCGAAGATCATCACCGGCTGGCGCTGATCCTCGCGGCCCGCCAGCGCCGCCTTCATCGCCAGGGCGAAACGGGCCAATTCACCGCCCGAGGCGATGGCGTCCAAGGGGCCAAAGGGCGCTCCGGCATTGGTGGCGATCTCGAAGCGCGCCGTCTCGACGCCGAGAGGTCCGCGTCGGCCCTCCGCCACTGGCTCCAGCGCCACGCGAAAGCGGGCGCGCTCCAGTTTCAGGGGGCCCAGCTCTCCGGCGACGGCTTCCGACAGCCTTTCGGCCGCAGCCTCCCGCGCCGAGCTCAGCAGCGACGCGGCCACGTCATAGGCTGCGCGCGCCGCCGCCGCTTCCCGGCCCGCGACGGTCATGGCCTCGGCCCCGTCCTCGATCAGGCGCAATTGCTCACGCAGGGATATCCGCAGCGACGGCAGAGCGTGGACGGTGGTGTTCAGCTTGCGGGCGGCGGCGCGGAGCGCGAACAGCCGCTCCTCGGCCTTGTCCAGCCGGCCGGGCTCGAAGTCGAAGGCGTTGGCGGCGGCGTCAACCTCGGCGATGGCCTCGGCGGCCTCGACCATGGTGCGGTCGATGGCTTCGGCGGCGCTGGTCAGGCGAACCAGCACGGGGTGGTCGTCGCCGACGCCGGCCTGCGCCGCCCTCTGACGCGCGTGCTCGACAGCCCGAAGCGCTGCAGCCAGCTTCTGGCTCAGCTTGTCGCCGCCCAGGTTCGTCCGCGCGTCGGCGAGATCGGCTACGGCCTTCTCCGCCGCCCCCAGCACGGCGCGCTCGCCGGCCAGCTCGGTCTCTTCGTCCTCGCGTGGATCCAGGGCGTCGAGTTCGGCGAGATTCTGGGTGATCTCCTCGGCCCGGGCAGCAGCGTCCGCCGCCGAGGCGCGCAGCGCCTCCAGCCGCGCCTCGGTCGCCTTGACCCGCTCGGCCGCTGCCGCCACGCCCGACAGCTGGGGCGACAGGCCACCATAGGCGTCCAGCAGGCCGCGATGAGTCTTCCAATCCAGCAGGCCGACGGTCTCATGCTGGCCGTGGACCTCGACCAGCCGTGCGCCGATTTCTCGCAGGGCCGTCACGCCCGCCGGCTGATCGTTGACCCAGGCCCGGCTGCGTCCGTCGGCGGTCACGACACGGCGCAGAATGAGTTCGTCGCCCGTCGCCGCATCGAAGCCCTTCTCCTCGATCAGAGCGATCAGATCGGGATCGTCGGGCGCACTGAACACAGCCGTCGCCGAGGCCTGTTTGGCACCCGCGCGCACCAGGCCTGCCTCGCCCCGCCCACCGAGCGCCAGACCCAGCGCGTCGAGAATGATCGACTTGCCCGCCCCGGTCTCGCCGGTCAGCACCGTGAGGCCGGCATCGACATCAAGGTCGAGCGCGTCGACCAGCACCACGTCGCGGATCGACAGGCGGGTCAGCATGAGGCGGCCAGCGGAAGACGGGGGCGATTCGGCATCGCGGGCAGTCTAGCGGAGAACAGGGCCAGAACGTCAGCCCGGGATGATTCTCCGCAGCCAGCTCTCGCGCTGACCGGTCGGTTCGGCGTCGGGGCGCTGGCCCTCTTCGCTCAGGAGGGTGTAAGCTTCGGCGTACCAGGGGCTGCCGGGATAGTTGAAGCCCAGGACGGCCCCGTTCCGGGTCGCTTCGTCCTTGAGGCCCAGGGCCAGATAGACCTCCACCAGACGGTACAGGGCCTCGGGCGTGTGCGAGGTGCGCTGGAAGGCCTCGTTCTCGACCACGGCCTGATAGCGGCCTATGGCGGCCAGCGGCTGGCTGGCGCGCTGGTAGTATCGGCCGATGGCCATCTCCTTGCCGGCCAGCTGGTCGTTGACCAGGTCGATCTTGATGGTGGCGTCGGTGGCATAGGACGAGCCGGGATAGCGGCGGGCCACGTCGCGCAGCCCCGTCAGGGCGAGCTCGGCCCGGCCCTGGTCGCGACCCACGTCCACGATCTGCTCGAAGTGGCAGGTGGCGCGCATGTAGAAGGCATAGGCGGCCGAAGGGCTGCCGGGGAACAGCTGAATGAACCGGTCCGCCGCCGCGATCGACTCCTCGTAGTTGCCGTTCCGGTAGTAGGCGTAGATCTGCATCAGGATCGCGCGGCGCGACCACTCCGAATACGGATGCTGGCGCTCGACCTCCTGGAAATAGTCGACCGCGTCGGCCCAGCGGTTGCGCTGCAGCCGCTCGTAGCCGGTGTTGTATAGCAGTTCGACCGGCCGTTCCTCATAGGCCAGACGCGGGCGCTGGGCCCCGCCGTTGCACGCCGCCACTGTCAGGGACGCGACGACCGAAAGGGCCAGGACGGACGAGGACCGCAGGGAGATCGGCAAGTCGAAACCTCATGACGCGCAGCCGGCACCGCTCAGCGGCGGCAGCCGGATTTTCAGACCGCGTTCTCTAGCACCGGCATTCGCGACGCGCCATGCGCCGCTGAAGGGCGAACACGGCTTGCGACGAACCCCCCGGCTGGTAAAGAGCGCGCCAGACAGACCGTCGTCATTGGCGGAGTGATGACGGCGAAAGGATGACCAGATGAAGCTGCTCTCTGGCAACTCCAACCGGACCCTGTCCCAGGCCATCGCCGACCATCTGGATATGCCCCTGACCAAGGCCCAGGTGAAACGGTTCGCCGACAACGAGGTCTTCGCCGTCATTGAGGAGAACGTCCGGGGCGAAGACGTCTTCGTCATCCAGTCGACCAGCTATCCGGCCAACGACAACCTGATGGAGTTGCTGATCTGCATCGACGCCCTGGTGCGGGCCTCGGCCAAGCGGATCACGGCGGTGATGCCCTATTTCGGATATGCGCGTCAGGACCGGAAGACCGGAGGCCGCACGCCGATCTCGGCCAAGCTGGTGGCCAATATGATCACCCGCGCCGGGGCGGACCGCGTCCTGACCATGGACCTGCACGCCGGCCAGATTCAGGGCTTCTTCGACATCCCGACCGACAATCTGGTGGCCACGCCCGTGCTGGCCCAGGACATCAAGGACCACTATCAGCGCGGCAATCTCATGATCGTCTCGCCCGACGTCGGCGGGGTGGTGCGGGCGCGGTCTCTCGCCGAACGGCTGAACGTCGACCTGGCCATCGTCGACAAGCGCCGACCCAAGGCGGGCGAGAGCGAGGTGATGAACATCATCGGTGACGTCCAGGGTCGCGAATGCATCCTGTTCGACGACATCGTCGATTCGGGCGGCACCCTGGTGAACGCGGCCAAGGCCCTGATGGACGCGGGCGCGACGCAGGTCTCGGCCTACATCAGTCACGGCGTCCTGTCGGGACCGGCGGTGCAACGCGTCACCGACGGACCGCTGAAGGAACTGGTCATCACCGATTCGATCGAACAGCCGATCGAGGTCGCCAACTGCTCCAAGATTCGCTCGGTGCCGGTCGCCCCCCTGATCGGCGAGGCCATCCGCCGCATCGCCAATGAGGAGTCGGTGTCGAAACTGTTTGACTGACGGGCCGTTAGGGGCGGGCCTTCGCCTCAAATCCGCCGGGTGTTCCGCGTCTTCTCGCCATGAGGTCTAGGGGAGTTTCCTGACATGCGTTTCGCACTTGCGCGGCTTTCCGCGTCCGTCCTGGCCCTGGCGCTCGTCGCAAGCTGCGCGTCCGGTCCGTCCGAAGAGGAAGTGGCCGAACAGGCCCGGGTGGCGGCCGAGCAGGCACGGCTGCCCTCGATCCCGACGATCGCGCTGAACAGCAACGTCATTCAGGAGGCGGCCGTCTACCTGGCCTTCACCCGGGACATGGCGACGCTTCGTGGCGGCTTCTCCGACGCCCAGTCGATCCAGGACGCCCTGCGCCGCGGTGCAGGCTATGACGCTCGCCAGGTCTCCCGCGGGCTCGTCGCCTACGCCGCCATCCTGGCCCTGCAGTCGCCGGAGTTCGTGGCCGGCGTCCGGGCCAACGCGACCGACCGCGCCAGCCGGAACGCCCTCGTCGACCGCATCGTCGGCGATCCGGGCTCGGCCTCGCGCCTGCCCGGCGCGGACGCCGCGGCCGGGCTGATCATGGGCACGCTGGAAACCGACGTGCGGATGCTGCGAGAAGCCGCGGACTCGGTCGAGAACGACGCCTACGCGATCCAGGCCGACGGGCGTCGCGACTGGGCCCGTGTCGCGGTGCCGGACCGCGAGGCGCGGCTGAACACCGTGCGCGGCCTCAGCCGCCCCAGCCTGGCCCCTGCCGAGGAGGCCGCCCGCCTGTCCGCCGCCGCCCTGTCAGGATCGGGCCTCGGCGTCACCGCCGACCGCCGCCGGGCGCCGCCCTATCCGCAATCGGTCGAGAATGCCCTGACGCTGGCCGCCCTGGCCCTGCTGGACGGCGCGGGCGAGAACGCACGGTCCAACACCGATGCGCTGATGTACGACCGCGCCAGCCTCGACTGTTTCGAGAGTTCCAAGCTGAATCTGTTCCAGTGCCTCGCGGCCTCGCGCCCCAGCTATGAAGACATGTTCTGCCTGGGCCGCCACGTCGTGCGCGACCTCGGTCAGTGCGCGCGGGGCGCAGCCCTGCCCGCCGGACTGGTCACCGTCGGCGCTCCGACCCAGAGCCGCGTCGAGACGGCCCCACTGATCTCGCCGCGCGCGCTGGAAGAGGCCCAACCCGCACCGTCGCCGGCGAACGATCCGACGCCTGCGCCCGCCCCGACGATCGCGACCTCGGCGACCGCGACCCAGCGGCTGAACTCCCAGGTTCAGGCGCCGGAAAGGTGAACTCGCCTCGCGCGATTAACGGACGGAAAACCATAGAGACGGCCTTATAACCCCTTCAGTAGCCCGGCGACGCAGAGCGCCGGGGTGTTTTCGTGGGGAAATCGTCCATGCGTCTGGCCCATCCGCGCGGCGTCTTGCTCGCCGCCGTCGCCGCCGCCGTTCTGTCGGCCTGCTCCACGCCAGAACCCGTGGTGGTCGTCGAGGCCCCCCCGCCGCCGCCGCCGCCCGTCACCCTGAACCAAGGCGTCGCCGATGCGGCGTCCATCTATGTCAGCTTCATCCGCGATGTCGGCAGCATCCCCGCCGGCGGCTTCCAGGATGCCGAGTCGATCCAGGCCGCCATGCGCCGTGGCGCCGCCTACGATCCCGCCACCCTGTCGCGCGGCATGATCGCCTACGGCTCGATCCTGGCGCTGCAGTCCCCCGAGTTCGTCCAGGGCGTGCGGACCTATGCCGCAGATCCGACGTCACGGGCCGAGGTGATCGCCAATCTGACGCGCGACCCGGCCTATGCCGCCGGCCTGCCCGGGGCCGCCGCCGCCGCGGGCCTGATCGCCGCCACCCTTGGCCAGGACATCGCCACCCTGACGGCCATCGCCGAGGGCGTGGAGGGCGACGCCTATACGATCCAGGAGCGCCGCGACCCGCGCCGTCGCTGGGCCGTGCAACCCATCGCCAGCCGCGAGGTGCGCCTCGAATCGGTCAAGACTATCTCCTCGGGACAGATGCTGCCGTCCGCCGAGGATTCCGCGCGCCTGTTCGCCGCCGCCAACGCCGGCTCGGGTCTGTCGCTGAGCGGCACGGCCGTCGAGGCCCCCTTCACCCCCGCCGTGGTTCATTCCCTGGCCATCGCGGCCCTGGCGGCGCTGGGCGCGGCCGGAGAGGAGGCGCGCTCCAGCACCGAGGCCCTGTCGATAGAGACCAACGCCCAGTTCTGCCTGGATATGTCCAAGCTGAACCTGTTCCAGTGCCTGGCAGCCTCGCGCCCCAGCTACGAGGACATGTTCTGCATCGGCCGCCACATCGTTCGCGACCTGGCGACCTGCACATCCGAGGCCGTCGTGCGCCGCGCGCCGACGCTGGAGCCGGGAACCGTCGTGGCCGAGGTGACGCCGGTCCCCGTGGCGGCCGAGGCCACCACCGCCGCCCTGCAGGCTACCGAGCCCCAGCCGAACTGAGAGCATCTGCGGTGCGCGGTTGCGTCGTCTGACGCTTGCGTGTAATAGCCCGCGCTCTTGAATTCGAGGGTCGATGACCCCGCCTGTGCGCGCCCCGTCGGCGCAGGCGCTTTTGTTGTTGAGGCGAGCCCGATGGCCGAGATCATTCTGAACGTGGACGTCCGCGACGGCGTTGGCACCGGTGGCGCGCGCGCCGCCCGTCGTGCGGGCATGGTCCCGGGCATCCTGTACGGCGGCGACAAGGCCCCCGTCGCCATCTCGGTCAACGAGAAGGATTTCCGCAAGAATCTCTATACCGGCAAGCTGCTGGGCCATCTGGTCACGCTCAAGTACGGCGACGAGAGCCAGCCGGTCATCGCCAAGGACGTGCAGTTCGACCCCGTGTCGGACCGCCCCCTTCACTTCGACCTGATGCGCGTCGACGAGAACGCGACGATCAAGATCGAAGTGCCGGTCCACTTTATCAACGAAGACCAGTGCAAGGCCTTCCGTCAGGGCGGCACGCTCGAGATCGTCCGTCACACGGTCGAGATCATGGTTCCCGCCAACCACATCCCCGAAGACCTGATCGTCGATCTGGCCGGCCACAAGCTGGGCGACATCATTCGCTGGGGTGACGTGCAGGTGCCGTCGGACGTCAAGGCCACCATCACCGACCGTGATTTCGTGATCGCCTCGATCAAGACGTCCTCGGCCGCCATCGCCGCGGACCAGATCGAGGAAGCCATCGCCGAAGAGAATGCCGAAGCCGAAGCCGCCGCCATCGAGGCCGGCGACGTTCCGACATCGGAACAGGGCGACGGCGAAGAGGGCGAGAAGTCGGAAGACTGATCCTTCGTTTCGAGACGTTGAACGCGGCCCCTCCGGAGACGGACGGGGCCGCTTTCGTATCCGGATAGCGCCATGCTGATCATCGCCGGCCTGGGCAATCCGGGCGCCAAATACGAGAAGAACCGCCACAACATCGGCTTCATGGCCGTGGACGAGATCGCGCGGCGGTGGCGGTTCGGGGTCCCGCGCGCCAAGTTCCAGTCTGTCATCGCCGAGGGCGAGGTCGAGGGGACGAAGGTCCTGCTGATGAAGCCCCAGACTTTCATGAACGAGAGCGGCCGCGCGGTCGGCGAGGCGGCGCGGTTCTACAAGATCGACCCGGGCTCGGTGATCGTCTTCCACGACGAGATCGACCTGGCCCCGGGGCGGTTCCGCATGAAGACGGGCGGCGGGGCGGCGGGCCAGAACGGGGTACGCAGCCTGATCAGTCAGCTGGGTCCCGACTTCCGCCGCGCGCGCATGGGCGTGGGCCATCCCGGCGATCCCAAACTGGTCCACGGCCATGTCCTGAGCGACTTCCACAAGGCCGAGCAGCCGTGGCTGGAGGCGTTGCTGAACGCCTGCGCCGACGCCCTGCCCTTCGCGGTCAAGGGCGAGGACGAGCGCTATCAGGGTGAGGTTCTGCGTCTGGCCCCCGCGCCCAAGTTCAGCCCGCGACAGGCGGCCCAGGGACAGAACTCGGGCGAATAGCCGCGCTTCACATTCCGGCCCTCGTCCGCTAACGCCCCCTCGTGACCCGTTCGCAGGCTGAAACCTGGTCGACCGCGCGCTCGCTGGCCTTTCTGGCGGCGACGTTCGCCATCGTGTTCGGAAGCCTGCTGCCCTTCGCGGCCCTGGCGGCCTCTACGCCCGGCCATCCCATCGTCATCTGTTCGGCCGAGGGTCCCAAGACCATCGCCACAGGGGTGGATGGCGAGCACGGCGGGTCCAAGGGCATGGCGGGGGCCAAGTGCGCCGCCTGCGTCCTGGCCTTCGCCGCGGACCTGCCCGCGCCGCCGATCATCCAGCCGGCCAGTGCGGCGACCACCCATCCGGCATCCGTCTTCGTCCTGCAGCACGAAGCCGCGCCTCCACCCGCGCGGGGACCGCCGCGACCGCACTCCACCGCCCCACCCCAAGCCTGAACCAGACCGACACCTGCACCGCGCGTGGCTGACCGCCGCGCGCTCGACTGTCCCTGATTCAGGAAATCCCATGTCTCTCAAACTGTCCGCAGCGCCGCTGGCGCTGCTGCTCGCCGCCGCGAGCGTCCCCGCCTTCGCCCAGGATGCCGGCACCGGCCCGTCGGTCGATCTGGGCGAGGTCATCGTCACCGGGGCCCCCAACCCCGAAGACCCGCCCGTCGTCGCCGAGGCCCGTCGTCGCCTGTCGCGCACGCCCGGCTCCGTCGCCGTGGTGTCGGCCGAAAGCCTCGAAAGCCGCTACGCCCCCAACATCGCCGATGTCCTGCGCGACGTGCCCGGTGTCTATGCCCAGAAGAAGTGGGGCGGCGACGTCCGTATCTCGATCCGGGGCTCGGGCATCGGCAACGCCAACCACCTGCGTGGCCTGTTCGTGTCGCAGGACGGCATTCCGTTCAACGAGGCCGACGGGTTCGGCGACGTGCAGATGGTTGACCCGCTGCTGGCCCGCTTCACCGAGGTCTACAAGGGCGGCAATGCGCTGCGTTTCGGCGGAGCCCTGCTGGGCGGGGCGGTCAATCTGGTGACGCCCAACGGCCGCACGTCCGGCGAAACCGCCAGCCTGCGTGCTGATTTCGGATCGTGGGAAACGGGCCGGCTGCATGCCGAGGTGTCGGGTGTGCGCGGCGACTGGGACGCCTTCGTCGGTGTCACCGGCGCGACCGCCGAGGGCTGGCGTCAGAACTCCGACGGCCAGCAGCAGTACATCACCGCCAACATCGGCCGCAGCTTCGGCGAAGACCGGGAGGCCCGGCTGATCGTCCAGGGCGCCTACATCCACCAGCAGATCCCGGGATCATTGACCCTGGCCCAGGCGCTGAACACCCCGGTGATGGCCGCCGCTGCCAACGTCGCCAACGACTATCAGCGCGACTACGCCTCGGTGCGCACGACCCTTTCGACGCGCTGGCGGCTGTCGCCCGAACTGCTGTTCGAGGGCGCGGTCTATGGCACCTGGAAGGACCTGCACCACCCGATCTTCCAGGTCATCGACCAGCAGAGCCGCAACTACGGCGCCTTCGGGCGGCTGGACTGGGAGGGGCAGCTTTTCGGGCTGCGCGCCGACGCCTTTGGCGGAGCCTGGTACCGGGTCGGCGACCTGGACGCCCAGCAGTTCGTCAATGTGCGCGGCTCGTCTGGGGCCCGCACGGCCAAGGCGCGCCAGAATGCGGCGGCGCTGGACGTCTTCGCCGAGGGCCGGCTGTTCGTCACCGAGCAGGTCGCCCTGGTCGCCGGCGGGGCCTGGGGTCGGGCTGAGCGGGATTACCAGAGCTTCGCCCTGCCGGGCGTCGGCACCACCTTCAACCTGACGACGGGCAAGGACTATGAGTGGTTCGCGCCGCGGGTCGGCATCCTGTGGGAAGGGGCGTCGGGAGCCCAGGCCTATGCCAATGTGACCCGTTCGATCGAGCCGCCGAACTTCGGCTCCCTGTCGCCCACAGTCGGCGGTTTCGCGCCCATCGAGGCGCAGGAAGCCTGGACGTATGAGGCCGGCGTTCGGGGTCGCACCGCCCAGTTCTCCTGGGACGTAGCCGTCTACCGAGCGGAGCTGGACGACGAGCTGCTGACCTTCATCGTCAACCCGGCGTTGGGCATTCCGGCGGCCACCTTCAACGCCGGGCCGACGGTGCACCAGGGCATCGAGGCCGGTCTGGACTGGCGGTTCGCCGACGGCTGGCGGCTGCGCCAGACCTATACGTTGTCGGACTTCTTCTTCGAGGACGACTTGGCCTATGGCGACAACGACCTGCCGTTGGTGCCGCCGCACCTGTACCGGGCCGAGCTGCGCTATGATCACCCTGCGGGCTGGTTCATCGCGCCATCGGTGGAATGGACACCGTCCGACACCTGGGTCGACTATGCCAATACGCTGAAGGCTCCCGGCTATGCGGTGCTGAACCTGGGCGCGGGCTGGTCCTTCGACGACCGGACCAGCCTGTTCATCGACGCCCGCAACCTTACGGACGAGCGTTATGTCTCCAACTTTGGCGCGGTCACCGACGCCCGCGTCGCCTCGACCGCCGTCTTCTGGCCGGGCGAGGGCATCTCGACCTTCATCGGACTGAGGTTCGCGCTGTGACCACGACGACACCCACGACGGGAGCGGCTCCGGCCGCTCCCACCCCCCTGTCTGGGGCCTATCGCACCGTCTGGCGCTGGCATTTCTATGCGGGGCTGATCTCCCTGCCGTTCCTGATGCTGATGGCCCTGACCGGGGCTATCTATCTGTTCAAGGCCGAGATCGACGACTGGCAGACGCGCGGCGTGGCGGCGATCCCGTCGTCATCGGTGTCGACCGTCCCCGCCGCCTGGGCCGAGGCGGCGCTGGGGGCCCTGCCAGGACGGGTCGCGACGCTCCTGGTGCCCGAGCGCGAGGACCGGGCCGTCAGGGTGACCGTCGAGGCCGAGGACGGCTCGCGCCGCGCCGTCTTCGTCGACCCCGCGACCGCGCGGGTGACCGGCCAGGCCCCGGCCGAAGGCGTGACCGACCTCGTCGGCCAGATTCACTCCCTGGCTCTGTTCGGCCCCGGCCTGAACATCCTGGTCGAGATCGTCGCCGGCTGGGCCATGATCCTGGTGGCCACGGGCATCTTCCTGTGGTGGCCGAGACGGCGGGAGGCTGGCGTGGTCGCGATCAAGGCGCGCGCGGGCCGCCCCCTGTGGCGCGACATCCATGCGGTGACAGGCCTCTATGCAGGGGCCGCCATCTTCTTCCTGGCCGCAACGGGAATGCCGTGGTCGGCGGTCTGGGGCGATCAGGTCATGAGAGCCGTGCGAGAAGCCGGATTCGGCCGTCCCGCCGCGCCCGCCGCCTCGGACTGGGTCCACGCCGAGCACGCCGACGCGCCCCAGGGCGTCGGCTGGTCGCTGGAGCACGCCGGCATGACCGCCATGGCCGCGCCGCTCAACCTCGACCGCATCGTGGCGTCAGCCGAGGACGCAGGACTGGCCCGGCCCTATCTGATCACCCTGCCCGCGTCCGAGGATCGTGCCGTGACCGTGGCCTATCAGAACACCCGATCCGAGGACGCCCGGGTGATCTACTTCGATCGGTCGGGAGACATCCTGCGCGACATCGACGCCGCCGACTTCGGCACCGGGGCCCGCGCCTTCGAATGGGGCATCGCCGTCCATCAAGGCACCCAGTATGGCCAGATCAACCGCTGGATCATGCTGGCGGCCTGCGTCTCTGTCTGGGTGCTGGCCATCTCGGCCCTGATGATGTGGTGGAAGCGCCGGCCCAAGGGTCGCCTCGGGGCCCCGACCGCGCCTCCCGGCCCGCGCGCCAAGGTCGCGGTCCTGGCCATCGTCTTGCCGCTCGCGATCCTCTATCCCCTCACCGGGCTCAGTCTTCTGGTCGCCGTGGCGCTGGACAGGCTGGTCGCCCTCGTTCGCCGTCCGGCCGTCGCCTGAAAGGTCCGACCATGATCCGATCCCTGACCCTGATGGCCACGGCCATCGTGCTGGCCGCCTGTTCTCCGTCCGGCGATGCGGCCGCAACGCGCGACGCCACCGCCGCGACCGTGACCGTCACCGACGTCCTGTGCCGCCCGACGCCGAACGGGCGCCAGGTCACCGGCTGCTACATGACCCTGACCGCCTCGGCCGCCGAAACCCTCGTATCGGTCGAGAGCCCCGTCGCGGCCCTGGCCCAGATCCATGAGAGCCGCATGGAGTCCAACATGATGATGATGCGCGAGCTGGAGGCCGGCCTGCCCCTGCCGGCCGGCGAGACGGTCCTGCTGAAGCCCGGCGGCAACCATGTTATGCTGCTGGGCGTGGCCGAGCCCCTGCGCGCTGGTCAGACCGTGCCCCTGACCCTGACCTTCGCCATGGCCGCTCCGATCGAGGTCGTGGCCAGCGTGGGCCAGCCACCGGTCGCCGATAAGGATCACTCGGGGCACTGAGCCGGAACGGCGAGCCTGACAAACCGGATCGAACCGGCTAAGGGCTCGCCCTTCCCTGAAAGCGTCCGAGACCCATGGCCCTGAAAGTCGCGATCGTCGGCCTGCCCAACGTCGGCAAGTCCACCCTGTTCAACGCCCTGACCAAGACGGCGGCGGCCCAGGCCGCCAACTATCCGTTCTGCACGATCGAACCGAACACCGGCGACGTCGCCGTGCCCGAACCGCGCCTGAACGTCCTGGCCGAGATCGCGGGCTCGAAAGAAATCATTCCCTCGCGGATCACCTTCGTAGACATCGCCGGCCTGGTGCGCGGCGCGTCCAAGGGTGAGGGTCTGGGCAACCAGTTCCTGGCCAACATCCGCGACTGCGATGCGGTGGCCTTCGTCGCCCGCTGCTTCGTCGACGACGACATCACCCATGTCGAGAATCGGATCGACCCGATCTCGGACCTCGAGATCATCGAGACCGAGCTGATGCTGGCCGATCTCGAAAGCCTGGAGCGTCGCCGCGTCCAGATGGAGAAGCGTGCCAAGGGCGGTGACAAGGAGAGCCAGCTGAGCCTGAAGCTGGTCGACCTGGCCCTGTCCAAGCTGAACGCCGGCAAGCCCGCCCGCACCGCCTTGCCCGAGGTGTCCAAGGAGGACCGCAAGGCCTGGGACATGCTGCAACTGCTGACCGCCCTGCCCGCCCTCTATGTCGCCAATGTGGACGAGGCCTCGGCTGACAAGGGCAACGACCTGTCCGACAAGGTCGCGGAGCGGGCCAAGGCCGACGGTGCCAACACCGTGGTCATCTCGGCGAAAATCGATTCCGAACTCGCCGTCCTGGACGAGGCCGAGCAGCTGGAATTCCTGGAAAGCATGGGCCTGGCCGAGCCCGGCCTGAATCGCCTGATCCGCGAGGCCTATGCCCTGCTGGGTCTGCAGTCCTACTTCACCGTGGGGCCCAAGGAGGCCCGCGCCTGGACCATCCACGTCGGCGACACGGCCCCGCAGGCGGCGGGCGTGATCCACACCGATTTCGAGAAGGGCTTCATCCGGGCCGAGACCATCGCCTACGACGACTACGTCGCCCTTCGCGGCGAGGCCAAGGCCCGCGAGGCCGGCAAGCTGCGCGCCGAGGGCAAGAGCTACGTCGTCAAGGACGGCGACGTGATGAACTTCCTGTTCAGCTGAGGCGGGGGTGCGGGCCGCCTGACCGACGTTGCGAGGGTGGGAAGCGGGCGTCCAGTTAGAGAGCCTGCGCTTAGCTATCTTGCTATGATACCGGAAGCGATAGCACTCGAACGAGCAACCGGTTGATGAACGCTCCTTGGCAAATCTACTTTTTGATGGGTGCCTTTTACGCCGCCGTATTCTTCTTGCAGCCGCACGGCATAGCTTGGCGTGTAGCCTCCAACTACCGGAGTGATATGGCCAAATTCCGTCGTCAGTTCAAGATCTTAGATCCGATACGCATAGCAATCTGCGTCGTTGGGATGGCGCTGTTTGTCGGATGGAACGCACTCCAGCTGGTTGACTTTCTGTCCTTCTTTATATCGGCTAGTCCAATATTTGTCTTGGGCGTTGTAGATTATGTGAGAGTACTCAATATATTCAACGCAGACTGAATAGATTGTCCAGAGTATCGCGGCTAGCTGAAGCCAAACGTCCGCAACTGGTCGTCAGGAGACATCCGTCCTGAGGCCAACACCGGGCGAAGACTAGGGACCCCCCACAGCCGGGGCCGCCGTGTCCTCCAGGGTCGTGCATTTCCTCAGCGTCACGGACTCCACACCGCGATCCAGCCAGGTCAGGCGCATGACGTCGCCCGTCACCTGAAACCGCACCCTTTCTGAGGACATCTGGCCTTCGGCCTGGCAGGCGAGCGTGGCGACGTAGCCGTCGACAAGCTCATCGACCGCCGCGATCGAACAACTGTTCTCATAGCCTTCGAACCGGGTGGCGGTGATCTCGATCGGCCGCTCTGCCCCTTGCGGCGTCGCGCACCAGACGGGGTCCGCCGCCCAGCGGCCGACGAAGCTGGTCGGTCCACGCCCGGGCATCATGGACACAGTGCCGTCATCGGCAGGCGCGCCCGGGTCGACCGCCTCGATCGGCCGCGCCGGCTCGGTCGGCGGATTGACGGGTCCGGCCTCGCCGCAAGCGGACAGGGCGACGAGGGTCATCAGGGGGACAAGGGGTTTCATGCCTGACGAACGCCAGTCGGCGGCGACAGTTCACAATTGCGATTGAATTGCAGAAGCATTCGCATTACCGAGAGCGCCGTCCTCAAGCGGAGCCCCTTTTCATGCGTCTTCTCCTGTCTCTGTCGGTGTCTGCCGCCGCCTTGATGCTGGCCCTGCCCGCCCTGGCCGAGCCCGACGCGACCGACCCGGCGGAGACCCAGCTGCCGCCCGTCACGGTCGTCGCCACCCGCACCGAGACCCGCGTGGACGAGGCTTCCGCCACCGTCAGCGTCTTCACGGCCCAGCAGATCGAGCGCCTCCTGATTTCCGACATCAAGGACCTGGTCCGCTACGAGCCCGGCGTCAGCGTCCCCAGCCAGCCCGCGCGCTTCGGCGCGGCGCTCGGCACCACGGGCCGCGACGGCAACGCCGGCTTCACCATCCGGGGAATAGGCGGCGACCGGGTGCTGATTGTCGTGGATGGCGTGCGCAGCCCAGACGGCTTTACCTTCGGCGCCCAGAGCGTGGGGCGCGGCGGCTATTCGGACCTCGACCTGATGCGCTCGGTCGAGATCCTGCGCGGTCCTGCCTCGGCCCTCTATGGCTCTGACGGGGTCGCGGGCGCGGTCAGCTTCACGACGAAGGACCCCGCCGATCTGCTGACCGACGGCCGCCCCTTCGCCGCCCGGGGCCGCGTCGCCTACAGTTCCGCCGACGAAGGCTGGACCGAGGGCCTGGCCGTTGCCGGTCGAGCTGGCACCCTGTCTGGCCTGCTCGCCTACACCCGCCGCGACGCGCAACAAACCGCGACGGGCGGCGACAACGACGTCGTCGGGTCCTTGCGCACCACCGCCAACCCCCAGGACATTCAGTCCAACGCCGTCCTGGGCAAGGTCGTCTGGGACGTCGCGCCCGGCCATACGCTCCGCCTGACCTATGACCACTACGACGTGGACGTCGCCGCCGATGTGCTGAGCGGCCGCACCGCCTCGGTGCTCGAACTGCTGGCCGAGGACGAGACCACGCGCGACCGGGTCGGCCTGGACTGGCGCGGCACCGACGTCCTCGGCCTGGAGCGGGCTCAGGTCGCCGTCTACTGGCAGGACGCGACGACCCGCCAGTTCACCTTCGAGGACCGCACCCCGGCCGTCGACCGCACGCGCGACAACACCTTCGACAACGCGGTCTATGGTTTCGCAGCCGACGCCCGTACGACGCTGAACCTCGCGGGCGTGTCACACCGCCTCACGTTCGGCGGCGATTGGTCCAGCACCCGGCAACAGGGCATCCGCGACGGCACCGTGCCCCCGGCCGGCGAGGTCTTCCCTACCAGCCCCTTCCCCGTCACCGACTATGTGCTGGCGGGCGTCTTCGTTCAGGACGAGATCGGCCTGCTGGGCGACCGGCTGCGGATCATCCCGGCCCTGCGCTACGACGCCTATGACCTCTCGACCGACGCCGACCCACTCTATGTCGGGGCCCGCGCGGATCAGTCCGACAGCCGCCTCTCGCCCAAGCTGGGCGTCGTGTGGCAGGCGACCCCGACCTTCCAGCTGTTCGCCAACTATGCCGAAGGCTTCAAGGCTCCGACCCCGAGCCAGGTGAACAATGGCTTCGCCAACGCCGCCTTCGGCTACGTCTCTGCGCCGAACCCCGACCTGGAACCCGAGAGCAGCCGCAGCCTCGAAGCCGGCATCCGCTTCCGCGACGTCGATTTCGCCAGAGGCCGCATGGCGCTCCAGCTGGTCGCTTTCCGGTCCGACTACGAGAACTTCATCAGCCAGCAGGTCGTGTCCGGCAGTTTCACGCCCCAGGACCCGGCGGTCTATCAGTTCGTCAACTTCACCGACGTCGAGGTCTCGGGCCTTGAGTCGCGCGCCAGCATCCACTGGGACAACGGCTTTCGGCTGAACCTCGCCGGGGCTTGGGCCGAAGGCGAGCAGACGACCGCGGGCGCGACCACCCGCCTGCCGACCATCGATCCGGTCAAGCTGGTCGGCGGCCTGGGCTGGGACGAGCCCCAGGGCCGGTTCGGCGGCGAGATCGTCGTCACCTGGTCCGATGCCAAGAAGGCGCGCGACACCAGCGGTCTGGCCTGTTTCAACGCCGTGCCTGCCAACGGCTGCTTCGTCGGCGAGGCGTTCCAGCTGGTCGACGTCACCGCCTACTGGAACGTGACCGACAACGTCACCGCCCGCGTCGGCGTCTTCAACGTCTTCAACGAGACCTACAGCTGGTGGAGCGACGTCCGGGGCGTGTCGAACACCTCAGCCGTCGTCGACGCCTACACCCAACCGGGCCGCAACGTTGGCCTGTCCGTCGCCCTGCGTCTGTGACGCGCCCCCTTCGCAAAACCAGAGAGGTCTCCATGCGCACCCTAATGATCGCCGCCGTCCTGATGACGGCCACCGCCCTGCCTGTCGCGGCCGCCGTGCTGGAGCCCGCCCCGGCCCAGGCCGAGGCGGCCGCCTTCGAGCGCGACCGCCAGGCCATCCTGGCCCAGGTCGGTGACTATCGCGTGCGGTTCGACATGCGCGAGACCGTCTCCTTCCGCCCCGGGTACGACCCGCTGGAGCCCAAGACCTCGGGCGGATTCGAGAATGTGCGGGTGATCGCGGACACCGGCCGCCACATCGTCCTGCAGCACACCCTGGTCATGGAGCATCAGGGCCAGACCATGGTCATCAAGCACTGGCGCCAGGACTGGACCTATGAGCCGGCGACGGTCCTGACCTACGCCGGGCCGAACCGCTGGGTCCTGACCCCCGTGCCCTCCGATGCGCGGGCCGGGGCTTGGTCCCAGACCGTCTGGCAGACCGACGACAGCCCCCGCTATGGCGGCGTCGGCCGCTGGAGCCACGAGCAGGGCCTGGTGCAGTGGACCAGCGACGCCACCGCGCGTCCCTTGGCCCGCCGGGACGCCACGCGTGGCCCTATCTACGATCGCTATGTCGGCACCAACCGTCATGCCCTGCTGCCCGGCGGCTGGGTCCACATCCAGGACAATCTCAAGCTGGCACCGGCCGAGGGCGACGACACCGGCGTGGTCGCCGTGGTGCATGAGGACGTGGTCAACACCTACCGCGTCTCGACCGAATACGACCCCGCGCCGGGCGACGCCTACTGGACGGCGACCGCCGCCTACTGGGCCGCCGTCCGCGCCGCCTGGGACGAGACCATCGCCCGCCACGACGGTGTCGGCCTGGAGGAAGAGCCTCAGGCCGGAGCCATCACCGGACCGGTGCTGATGAACCTCGCCGACCAGATCGTGGAGGGGGCCGTGACGACCCCGGTCGCGATCGAACAGGCGAGGGCTCTGATCGCCACGTCGACGACCGCGCCCTGACCCCGTCCTACTGACGTTCGGCGGCGGACCGTTCGCGGACGCCGCCGAACTCCGAGGTCGGCTTCCAGCCCGGCCAGTCGTCGCTGTTGGCCAGATCCAGGCCCAGTCGGTACAGGATCGTCAGGTTCTCGACCGCCGAGCGGAAATCCAGATCCTCCGACCATTCGTCCGAGACCTTGTGATAGTCGGCCCCGAACTTGGCCATCCAGGCCGCCTGTCCCGCCTCGCGGCCGCCCTCGTCCCAGTCCCAGCCGTGCCAGGTCATCAGGGCCGGCACGCCCGCCCGGGCGAAGGGGAAGTGATCGGAGCGATAGTAGAATCCCTGTTCGGGCATGCCGTCACCCGAGACATAACGCCCCTCGGCCTCGGCCAGCACCGCCAGACGGTCTTCCAGATCGTTCTGGCCCTGACCGAAGATGGCCACGTCGCGTGTCGGGGGCGACAAGGGCAGCATGTCGATGTTGATGTCGGCGACGGTCTTGGCCAGCGGATAGACCGGGTCGGCGGTGTAGGCGTAGGCCCCCAGCAGCCCCATCTCCTCGGCCGCCATATGGGCGAAGACGAACGTGCGCTCGGCGCGCGGCGCGGCGGCCAGCTGGCGCGCCATCTCGACGATGGCGACCGTGCCCGAGGCATTGTCCCAGGCCCCGTTGAAGATGTTGTCCTCGGTCGTCGAGACCGGGCTGGCGTGGTCAGCCCCGACACCGACGTGATCCCAGTGGGCGGAGTAGACAATGACCTCGTCGGCGTGGGTGGTGCCCTCGATCTTGGCCAACAGGTTGTGGGTGCGCAGGGTGTCTATGGACTCTTCGGTCGCGACCGACAGGGTCACGCCCGGCAGGTCGACAGCCTTGAACGCACCGGTCTCCAGCGAGGTCAGGACCTCGGCCCCCAGACCGGCCGCCATGGCCAGAGCATGAGCCGTGTCCATGTTGATGCCGCCCGAGACCTCCAGGTCCGCCGCGCCCGGCGTCATCGTGCGCTGGCGGTTGTTGAACTGCATCGCCCGCTGCCAGTTCGGATCGCTGGCCGGCACGGTGAAGACCGTGATGATGCCCACCGCGCCGCGCCGGAAGGCCTCGTCGGCCTTGTAGGCACCGGACTGGTAGTTGGTGGCATAGGCTCCGTTGAACCGCTCGGTCACCGCCTCGGCCGTCGGCTCGCCGCCGATGACCATGACGATCTTGCCGGTCACGTCGATGTCGCCGTAATCGTCCCAGCCGCGCTCGGGCGCGTGGATGCCGTAGCCGGCGAACACCACCCCGGCGTTCTGGATGTTCGCCCGGCCGTCGTTGGTCACCGCGCGCAGGCCGATGTCGGTGCCGACCGTCAGGGGGTGAACCGTCCCGTCCGGCCCGGTCCAGCTGGCCGAGCCCGACCCTTCGACCGGGGTGTAGCGCCTCAGGTCCACGACCTGCAGCCACTGGCCGTCCGGCCCGCCGGGCTGAAGCCCCATCTCTTCGTACTGGGCCTGCAGCCAGGCCAGCGTCAGCCGCTCGCCTTCCGTCCCCGGATAGCGGCCCTGGAAGGCATCCGACGAAATCTCGCGGATGCCGTCCGACAGCCGTTCGGCCGTGAAGTCCTGCGCCTGGGCCAAGCCCGAGCTGAGTACCAGAGCCAGGGCAGCCGCACCGCCGAAAAGTCTACGCAGGGTCAAAGGATCGTCCTCCCGATTTGCCGGCACCCTAAAAGGCGACGCGGGAGGAACCGCATTACGATTTCGTCATGAACGCGGCCGTCCCTACTCCCGCTCCGCCACGCTGGTCGCACGCGCGCCGGCGAACTCCGATGTCGGCCGCCACTGCGGCCAGTCCCGGCTGTTCGCCAGATCGCGGGCGATGGTCCAGTACAGTTCCAGGTCCTGGATCTGGCCGCGATAGTCCCAGTCGCCCGACCATTCGTCGTTGGCCTGGTGATAGCGACGGGCGGTGTATTCGTCCCTCGCGGCCGTGCGTGCCGCGATCGGCTCTTCCACGAACGGGCCGGACGAGTCGGCGTAGACCATCGGCACACCGCGCTTGGCCAGGGGGAAGTGGTCGGATCGGAAGTAGAAGCCGGCCTGGGTCGACTGGTCCGGCTCGATCGTCCGCCCCTGCGCCGCCGCCACCGGCTCCAGCCGCTGATCAAAGTCCGACTGGCCGTAGCCGATCACGCCCAGATGCTGGGTGCGACCATAGACGTTGGCGGAGTCCATATTGAACCCACCGACCGTGGTCTCCAGCGGATACAGCGGATTGGCGGCGTAGTATTCAGACCCCAGCAGGCCGCTCTCCTCGGCGGTGAAGCCGATGAAGACCAGCGACCGCTCGGACCGCGGGGCCGCGCCGGCGATGCGCGCCAGCTCCAGCAGGCCCGCGATACCCGAGGCGTTGTCGACCGCGCCGTTGAAAATGGCATCGCCCTCGGCATCGGCCGTGCCCACGCCGATATGGTCCCAGTGGCCGGTGAACAGGATGGTCTCGTCCGGATGCGTCGTGCCCGGCAGGCGACCGACGATGTTCTGGGTCTCGATCCGCTGCGAGGCGACGTCGAACGTGACATCCAGCGCGGCTCCCTCCAGCGGCACGGGCTGGAAGTCACGGCTGCGCGCCCGGGTTTTCAGGGCCTCGAAGTCCAGCCCGGCGCGCTCGAACAGCTCGACCGCCACGTCCCGCTGGACCCAACTCTCGACCGGCACGCGCTCGTTGGGATCCTCGCGCACGATGTCGAAGTTCGGGCCCGACCAGCTGTTCCGCACCGTGGTCCAGCCGTAGGAGGCCGGTGCCTCCTCATGCACGATGATGACGCCCGCCGCCCCTTGGCGCGCCGCCTCCTCGTACTTGTAGGTCCAGCGACCATAGTAGGTCATGGCCCGACCGCCGAAGGTGTCCAGCGCGGGCTCCTCGAAATCGGCGTCGTTGACCAGCACGACCAGGATCTTGCCGGTCATGTCCTGGCCCTTGAAGTCGTCCCAGTTCCGCTCCGGCGCCCGGATGCCGTAGCCCACGAACACCAGGGGCGCGTCCGTCAGCATGACCTGACTCTCGCCCGGCCGCCGGGTCGAGACGACGATCTGCTCGCCCTGCGCCAACGGCAGGGTCCAGTCGCCGACCGACAGTTGCGCCTGGACGTTGGAGGCGGTGAACCGGTTCAGCGCCACAGCCTGGGTCCAGCCGCCGTTCTCGCCGCCCGGCTCCAGCCCCGCCGCCGCCATCGCGCCGGACAGATAGCCGATGACCCGGTCCTCGGCGGGGGTCGCGATACCGCGCCCCTGATAGTCGTCGGCGGACAGAATGCGGATGTGCTGGGACAGGCGGTCGGCATCGAACCCGGCGTCCTGGGCTGCGGCGGGCAGGGCGAGGGCCCATACACTGGTCATGGCGGCGACGGCGGTGACGAAACGCATGGGCGAACCTTCTCATGGGCGACGAGGAAAAGGTTAGGAGGTCGGTCCGTCCGTGTCGACCGGGGCCCCTGTCGGCGCGCGACGCGGCTTTTCGATCCAGGAGACGACGCCGATCGCGATCGGGATCAGCATATAGACCATGCCCCCTGCCCAGACGGCGATCCGGGGCGGGGCCAGGGCCGCCGTCAGGACCGACAGCAACGCCACGCTCATCAGGATCGTCCAGTTGATCAACCAGGACCGCCCGTCCGTCGCCTGGGTTTCGGTGATCGGACGCAGCCGCAGGTGATGGCCGTAAAGGGCCGCGAACAGGCCGGACAGGACCAGAAAGCCTGAGCTGTAGATCAGATACAGGTTCCGCACCTCGGCGAAACTGCCCGCCAGGTCGCCTCCTGGCAGGCGGCCGCCCGAGAGGGCGTGAAAGGCGGACTCGACCATCAGCCGGAGCGGAAACACATACAGCAGCACCAGGAAGACGACGCCGAGGCTCAGTGTCGTCGACAGCCGGTCCCGCGTCGGCCACAGCCGTCCGAGATCGCGATAGCCCAGCCAGAACATGGCGATCAGCGCGAAACTGGCCGCATAGGCCGGGGCGCGAAGCAGGACATCGCTCAGTTCTTCCAGCGATCCCGGCGGGTCCCCACCGCCTGCGATCAGCAGGGTGACGGCAAAGGCGAAGGCGGCGTCGACGAAGGCGTCCAGTCGCCGCGCCATATCCAGTCTGGCGTCCTTGATCACTCTGCCCCCCGGGCCTTTCGGGCAAAACCTACCAAAGATCGTCCGATCAGTCGCGTGGTGCTGCGCGCACGAAAAACCCGCCGGGGCGAACCCCGGCGGGCTGGATCGATGGGACGTGAATGACGCCCCTAGTGCGCGACGTTCTTCCAGATCTTGCGGTAGCTGGCGTAGGTCAGACCGGCGAAGATCGCCAGGAAGGCTAGGACGCCCATGCCCGTCTGTTTGCGCTCGGTCGCGCGCGGGTCAGAGGCCCACGAGATGAAGGCGGCGACGTCCTTGGCCATCTGGTCGACGCTGGCGACGGTGCCGTCGTCAAAGGTGACCTGGCCGTCCGACAGGATCGGAGGCATGGCGATGAAGCCGCCGTAAGGAACCTTGTCCGGATCGCCGTCCCAGAAGGGCGTCATGTCGCCCGCCATATAGGGATTGTAGTACTGGCCGGCACCGACGCGCAGTCCCACGGGCGGGTCCACATAGCCGCTGAGCAGCGAGTAAATGTAATCCGCGCCACCGGCGCGCGCCTTGGTCATGACCGACAGGTCTGGCGGATAGGCACCGCCGTTGGCCGCGGCACCGGCCGTGCGGTTGGGCCACGGGCTGGGGAAGCGGTCGGCGGCGATGCCGGGACGCATGATCGGCTCGCCGGTTTCGGTGTCGATGTCGGCGATCTGGGCTTCGGCCGCGATGGCGCGGACGAAACGGTTCTCGGCCGGGCTGTTGGCCTCGGGATCGTAGAAGGGCCCGCCGCGCTCGCCCAGGGTGCGGAACGACAGCAGGTCCATCGAGTGACAGACCGAGCAGACCTCGCGATAGACCTTGTAGCCGCGCTGCAGCTGGGCCTGGTCGTGGGTACCGAACGGGCTCTCGAACGAGAACCCGCCCGAGCGGGGGTGTTTGGCCTCGCCGGCCGCGAAGGCCGGAGAGGACAGGGCGGCCACGACGAACGCGGCGGCGACGGCTTTGCGAAGGGAGACGGTCATCGGGATCAGCCCTTCTTCTCAGGCGAGGCGGGAGCCGCGGCCGTCATCGCGTCCGGTCCCCGCAGCACCGGTTCGGAGATCGACGCGGGTATCTTCAGCGGCGTCTCTTTCAGTCCCACGAAGGGCAGGATCACGACGAAGAAGGCGAAGTAGTACAGCGTCGAGAGCCGGGTTAGCCACAGATAGGAATTCAGCTGGCCGTCGATCAGGAAGAAGCTGGGCATGCCCGGCACCACCTGGGCGTCCGGCAGCTGCGCGCCGCACCAGCCCAGCAGCAAGCCGTTCAGCACGAACAGCATGTAGAAGATCTTCATGGTCGGGCGATAGCGCATCGAGCGCACCTTGGAGGTGTCCAGCCAGGGCAGGACGAACAGGATGCCGATCGCCGCGAACATGGCCACCACCCCGCCGAACTTGTCCGGGACGGCGCGCAGGATCGCGTAGAAGGGCAGCATGTACCATTCGGGCACGATGTGCGCGGGCGTCACCAGCGGGTTGGCGGGAATGTAGTTGTCAGCGTGACCCAGGGCGTTCGGCAGGAAGAAGACGAACACCGAGAACATGATCATGAACAGCAGCAGAGCGAAGCCGTCTTTGACCGTGTAGTAGGGGTGGAAGGGGATCGTGTCCTTCTTCTCGCGCTCCTTGGGGATCAGGATGCCGACCGGGTTGTTCTGACCGGCCGTGTGCAGCGCCCACAGGTGCAGCACCACCACGCCGAAGATCACAAACGGCAGCAGATAGTGCAGCGAGAAGAAGCGGTTCAGCGTGGCGTTGTCGATGGCGGGTCCGCCGCGCAGCCAGATCAGCACCGGCTCGCCGATCAGGGGGATGGCCCCGACCAGGTTGGTGATGACCTCCGCGCCCCAGTAGGACATCTGGCCCCATGGCAGGACGTAGCCGAGGAAGGCCGTGGCGATCATCAGGAAGAAGATGACGCAGCCCAGGATCCAGATCATCTCGCGCGGGGCCTTGTAGGAGCCGTAGTACAGCCCGCGCAGCATGTGGATGTAGACGGCGATGAAGAACATCGACGCCCCGTTGGAGTGGACGTAACGGATCAGCCAGCCGCCGTTCACGTCGCGCATGATGCGCTCGACGGAGGCGAAGGCCAGCTCGGTGTTGGGCTGATAGTGCATCGCCAGGAAGATGCCCGTGACGATCTGGATGACCAGGCAGATGCTCAGGATCGCGCCGAAGGTGTACCAGTAGTTCAGGTTCTTGGGTGTCGGCAGCGACAGATAGTCAGCGCCGAACCGGACGATCGGCAGCCGGCTGTCCAGCCACTTTTCGACGCCGCTCTTGGGAACGTAGGTGGATTCGTGTCCGCTCATCGATGTGTGCCTCAGCCGATCCGGATGGTGGAGCCGGCGGTGAATTCATACTCCGGCACCACCAGGTTCAGGGGTGCCGGGCCTTTGCGGATGCGTCCCGACACATCGTAGTGCGAGCCGTGGCAGGGGCAGAACCAGCCGCCGTAGTCGCCGGTGCCGAAGGTCGGGATGCAGCCCAGGTGGGTGCAGCTGGCCAGGACGACCAGGGTCGCCTCATGGCCCGGCTTGGTCCGCTCGGCGTCGGTCTGACGTTCTTTCAGATCGCCCGCGCTGTCATCGGCGACCGCGCGCTGCAGTTCGGCGGCGGTGCGGTTGCGGATGAACACCGGCTTGCCCTGCCAGGTGATGACCAGCTGCATGCCCTCGGCGACCTTGGACGTGTCGAACTCGACCGTCGACAGCGCCAGGGTGTCGGCGGCCGGGTTCATGGAGTTGATCAGCGGCCAGGCCGCCATGACACCGGCACCGACGGCGGCGGTGCCGGCCGCGATGTGGATGAAGTCCCGGCGCGTGGCTTCGCCCTCGGGCGCCTCGCCATGCGGGCCTTCTGGATTCACGACCGATTCGGCCACGGCTCACCTTTCCAAAAACTGCGACGGCGGGCGCACCAGACGGGCCCCGCGCGTGAGTGCGTTCCTATAGCGCGATGTAGGAGACAAGGTACGGCCCGGCTTTGCGGCGCATCGCCGCAAGATTTCCGCGCTTGATGAAACGCGCGAAACCGGGACCGCGACAGGACCCCTTCCCGCGCTTATGCAGGGCCTTAGAATGCGTCTCGCCCTTTTTCAACCGGCCATCCCTCAGAACGTCGGCGCCTGCATCCGGCTGTCCGCCTGTTTCGGCGTCGAGCTGCACGTCATCGAGCCCACGGGCATCTCCTTCGACGACCGCGCGATGAAGCGCGCGGCGCTCGACTATGGCCCCCTGTCGCACATGATCCGGCACGCAGACTGGGATGCGTTCCAGGCCGGTCGTGGGCCGGGACGCCTCGTGCTGTTCACGACGAAGGGCGCGACGCCGCTGACGGAATTCGTCTTCCAGCCCGATGACACTCTGCTGTTCGGCTCCGAGTCGTCCGGCGCGCCGGAGTTCGTTCACGCGGCGGCGGACGCCCGCGTGGTGATCCCGATCCGGCCCGACGCACGGTCGCTGAACCTTTCCGTCAGCGCGGGGATCGGCCTGTTCGAAGCGCTCCGCCAGACCGGCTGAGGCTCAGTCGACGAACACGCTGTCGTCCGGCCCGACCCCCGGATACTGGATGAACATCAGGGTGCAGCCGCCTTCCGGCGCGACATGCGGACCGTGCCAGACGCCCGGCCCATGGATCAGGAACGACCCGGCCGGCAGCGGCGTGCCGTCGTTGATCATCGTGCCCTCCATGACATGGACGGCTTCCATGGCGCGGGGATGGAAATGTCGCTTCAGCACCGCGCCGGGGGCCATCTTCAACAGAGCAATGAAGGGCGCGCGGGTCGTGTCCAGGTTGGGAAAGGCCGCCCTGGTGTCACCGGTAAAGCCGGGAATGTTGAACGGCTCGAAGCGGATGTCGGCTGGCGTCAGGATGATGTCTGGCGTCTGCGTCGGCGCGGCCAGAAGATCTGCAGCAAGCTCGCGCGCGGCATCCTCGACGGCCTTGCGGCTGGCGGCCGATACGCCGGTGATCTCTGGATGCTGGTGGATCAGGCCTTTGCGCAGCTTCAGCGTAACCGGCACACCAGCCGCCCGGGCCTTCGCGGCGAAGGCCTCCCCGTCGGACCGGGCGGGATCGAACTCCGACGGATAGATGTAGAGCGGCGGCAGGCCGGTTGGATCGGCCAAGCCTGGCGACACGGCCGGGTCGCCATGGGTCGCGGGGTCGGGCGCATAGAGGGACCACAGATAGGCGAACTCCGCCGCCGTCCGCCCCGCTCCCTCTGCGAAGGTCGAATAGGTCTCGCCCGAGGTGGTGGCGTCCAGCGCAGGAGACATCACCCAGACAGCCCGCGGCGTGACCGCCTCTCCTCGCAAGGCCAGGGCGGATGCAACCGCGTGGGCGGCACCGGCGCTCTCTCCGCCCAGAACGATGCGGGCCGGGTCGATATCGAGGGAGGCCGCATTCGCGGCTGCCCATCGGAACGCCGACAGGACGTCGTCACGGGCGGCGGGGAACGGGGCCTCCGGTGCCCGGCGATAGTGCAGAGTCATGACCTTCAGCCCCGAAGTCGCGGCGATCAACCGGACCAGTCCGTCGTGGCTGTCCAGATCGCCGACGGCGAACCCCCCGCCGTGGACGTAGAGCAGCAACGGCCCACCGTGATCGGCGCTCAGGGGCACATAGAGCCGCGCGGGAATCTCTCCCGCATGGCCCGGGATCGACAGCGCCCTCCACGCCACGCCGGGGTCGGCCGGGGCCGAGCAGCGGATCAGCTCGGCCTTGTAGCCGTCGCGCAGGTCGCCGATCGTCTGGTTTTCGCGCGGCGGCATGGCGGCGAAGGCCGCAAGATAGGCGGCGGTCTCGGGCTCGATCGGCAGGGGGGACGGCATTGTGGGAGATCTCCGTTCGTGCTGCATTCGCAGTCATTGAACCAGCCGACCCCCATCGCGTCTTTCAGATTTCGGCCAAACCGGAGCGCGTCGTGTCCGCCTTCGACCAGCAGTTCCAGACCGGCCCCCTGGCCGTGCATCGCCATGAGCGGCGGGGCGGCGGGACGCTGTCGACGCGTCTGATCCGGCTGCACAGCCCCGCCCACGCCGTGGTCGATCCGCCGACCGACGAACTGGTGGTGGGCCTGATGGTGGCTGGATCGGCGGGGGCACGCTGGGCCTGGGACGGCGCTCGGCCGAACGTCGCCGACACCCGGCGGCCGGGAACCCTGGGGCTGACGCCCATCGGGGCGACCGGGACGTTCGAGGTCGACGGACCGAGCACCATCCTGATCGTGTCCCTGCCCTATCCGGGGCTTGCCGCCCGGCTGGAACCGGACCTGGCCGTGCCGCGGGCCTTCGGCCGACTTCACGACGCCTATCAGGACCGGCCCGAGGCCCGGGCGCTGTGCCTGCGGCTGTGGCGCGCGGCGGGACGGCCCGGATTCGCGCGCGACGAGACCATCGACGCCCTGTCCGAGGCCCTGCTGGTGTCGCTGGCGGGCGAACCTGCGGTCGCGCCCGTCACCGGCCTCAGCGGTCAGGAAAGACGTCGGGTCGAAGCGCGGGCCGATCGGCCGGACGCCGACGTGGCCGCGCTCGCCCAGGCGGCCGCCATGCCCTTGCGCAGCTTCCGTCGCCGATTTCAGACGGCTTTCGGCGAAGCGCCTCAGCGCTGGCTGGCCAGACGCCGGATAGACCGCGCACGGAGACTGCTCGCCCAGAAGGGCCTGTCCCTCAGCGAGGTCGCGCTGGACCTGGGCTTCGCCAGCCAGGCCCATTTCACCGAGGCCTTCCGCCGCGCCGTCGGAACGACCCCCGGTCGCTTCCAGCGCGAGGTTCGGTCGTGAGCCTCAGGCGGACCGGGCGTGCGGATTCAGCCGGATCATTTCGCGGTTCAGCGTCGCCGCGATCGTGACCCACAGCAGATAGGGCAGGACCGGCAGGGCCGCCGCCGGTCTGATCGACCAGAAGACCATGACGACCGCGACCAGCGACAGCCACAACAGCGCGACGTCGATCAGCGCCAGGTCCATGCGCTTGCGGCCAAAGAACAGGTACGACCAGCCCGCGTTCAGGACCAGAGACCCGATGTAGAGGCCGAGCACATCCGGCCGCGAGGTGCCGATCGCCTCCCAGATCATCCACCCGGCCCAGGCGTTCAGGGCGAACAGCAGGCCCCAGACCACCGGAAACGCCCAGTTGGGCGGGGTCCACGACGGCTTGTTCAGCCCCGCATACCAGGCCCCCGGCTTGAACAGGCCGCCACTGGAGGCGGCAGCGAAGTTCAGGCCCGCGAAAACGGCGACGGCGATCCACATTTCGGTGCTCATGCGCGCATCCTTAGCGGAAACCGCCTGCGGCGGCGCGCCCGAAGTGCGGGCTAGATCAGCCGCCAGATCATCATGGCCAGCCCGGCCACGGCAGCCGCTCCTAGGATGTAGCTGAGGCAACCGACGGCCTGGATGAGGCGACGGCGGTTGTGGGGATCGAGGTTGGTTTGCATCCTTCGCCCATGGACGCCGCCTTACGGTCAAGCCAGCGGTCGAGGTGTCGCGCGTCCCGCTGCCACGCGGCCTCACGCCGCAGGGCGGACCCCCGGGATTGCGTCGGCCGAGGCCCGGTGGTCGTTTCAAGAGAACCTGGAGGGGCCGATGATCTACATCGTGATGAACGCCTTGCCGATCGCGGCGGCCACCGCGGCCGGGCTCGCCGCCGGCCTTCTGCTGCGCTGGCTGCTCGGCCGGTCAGGACCGGGAGGAGCCCTCGCCCCGGCCCTGCGCCCCGCGATCCTCATCGCCGTCGTCCTGGCCCAGGCGTGGCTGTGTGCCATCCTGGCCGGGGCTCTGATCCTCGCCCCGCCCGAGGCCGGAGCCTGGATCATGGCGATCGGCAGCGCCGTGGTGATCTGGATCGGCTTCGTCGTCCCGGCCACCGTCGTGAACCACGCGCACCGGGGCCTGTCCGGCGGCGCGATGACGGTCGACAGCCTGTGCTGGCTGGCCGTCATGGTCACCCAGGCCGTTGTCCTGAAGTCGATCGGCCTCGTTCCGCCGCCAACCTGAGCGACGGCTACTCCGGCGTTTCGGCCGTCTCGATGGCGGGCAGCGAGGGCCGCTCGGCCGCCTTCGCTCGCGCCACAGCTTCGGTCGCCCGCATGACGCGCAGCACGTTCTCGCCGGCCAGCTTGCGGATGTCCGCCTCGGTCCAACCCTCACCCATCAGGGCGGCCAGCAGCCGGGGATAGGCGTCGACGCCCTCCAGGCCGGTCGGCAGACGCGGCACGCCGTCGAAGTCGCCGCCCAGGCCGACGTGGTCGATACCCGCGACCTGTCGCACATGCTGGATGTGGGCCACGACGTCGGCGATGCCGGTCGGGGGCACGGGGTTGGCCGCGTCCCAGGCAGCCATGCCCGTGGTCACCGCCGCCGGATCGCCCGGCTCCAGCGAGCCCAGCCGGGCCTGTTCTGCGGCCCGCGCGGCGCTCCAGGCGCGGAACGCCTCGTTGATGAAGCCGGGCACGAAGGTGACCATCACCACGCCGCCGTCCGCGGCCATCTGCGACAGCACGCTGTCGGGGACGTTGCGCGGATGATCCGTCACCCCCCGCGCCGAGGAGTGGGAGAAGATGACGGGTGCCTCCGACACCCGCATGGCGTCCAGCATGGTCTCTTCGGACACGTGGCTGAGGTCGACCAGCATCCCCAGCCGGTTCATCTCGGCCACCACCGCCTCGCCGAAGGGCGACAGGCCGCCGTGGCGCGGGGCGTCGGTGGCGCTGTCGGCCCAGGAGGTGGTGCGCGAATGGGTCAGGGTCATGTAGCGCACGCCCGCCTCGTGGAACTCGCGCAGCAGCCCCAGCGAATCGTCGATCGAATAGCCGCCCTCGATGCCCATCAGGGACGCGATCCGCCCCGCCCGGTGGATGCGGACCACGTCGTCGGCCGTGGTCGCCAGCTCGAACACGTCCGGATGGGCGTCGACCATCCGGCGGACCACGTCGATCTGCTCGAAGGTCGCCTTGGCCGCCTCGACCGGGGTCAGGCTGGCGGGCACATAGACCGACCAGAACTGCCCGCCCACCCCACCGGCCCGCAGGCGCGGGATGTCGGTATGCAGCCGGGTCGATCCCGCAAGATCCGTCGTCAGATCGACCGCATAGGGGTCCGACCCATGCGCCTGACGCAGCGCCCAGGGCAGGTCGTTGTGGCCGTCGATCAGGGGCGTCCGCTCCAGGATGCGCCGGGCGCGGGCCTCGCCCGCGTCCTGGGCGGCGGCAGGCAGGGCCAGGGCGAGGGAGCAGACGGCGAGCGTCAGGGCGCGGATCATGGGGTGGCCTCCAGGTGTCAGTTCAGCACTGTTGCAGACGACGGCGGTCGCCGTCACTCCCCCAGGCTCAGCCGCCCGATCAGCACCGCCGCGCGCTGGGACTGGCGCACAAGACTGTCGAGATCCAGCGTCTCGCCCACTGCGTGAGACCCTCTCCCGTACGCTCCCAGCCCGGCCAGGGTGTCCACGTCGGCGGCGACGAAACTGGAGTCCGCCGCCCCGCGCAGGGCCGGGTCCAGCGCCGGCATCTCCGCCAGGCCCAGGTCGCGATTGACGGCGTTCAGCCGCGCCAGCAGCGCCAGATTGCCCTCCGTCGGGGCCATGGGCGGATAGCCGTCGTCGCCGAACACCAGCTCGGACGTGGTGCGCGGCAGGTTCTCGCTCGCGATCGCGGCCATCCGTTCGCGCACCCGCGCCTCCTGCTCCGGCGTCAGGGTCCGGATGTCGCCGCGCGCGATAGCGATTTCCGGCACCACATTGGTCTTGCCCGATGCCTCGACCCGGAAGCCGTCGGCGTCGATGCTCGCCGGGGTGCCGCCCGCGATGACCCCGACGTTGTAGGTCAGGTTTGGCTCGGGCAGTTCACGGCGGAAGGTGTCGAGGATGCGCGCCATCTCATAGACGGCCCCGTAGCCAAGCGTCTCGTTGAAAACCCCGCCCGAGTGACCCGTTACCCCGCCGGTGGTCAGGGTCCAGCTGGCCGCGCTGCGCCGGGCCACGGTGGCATGATCGACGCCGTCGTTGACCACCAGCCCCTCGAACTCCAGCGCATAATCGGCCACGCGCCCGGCCTCGATCAGGTCGCGCCGTGCGACGTCCAGCGGCTCGCCCGGCCGCTCCTCGTCACCGGTCAGGACCACCGTGACGTTCGAGCCTTCGAGCGTCCCCGCCGCCTGCATGGCGCGCAGGGCGGCGATGATCACAACGATGCCGCCCTTGTCGTCGCCGATGCCGGGTCCCGTCGCCTGCGAGCCATCGCGCTCGAAGACCTGGAAGGGGCTGTCGGTCTCGAACACCGTGTCCAGATGGCCGATCAGCAGGACGTTCTTGCCGCCGCCGTCATGGGTGGCGATCAGGTGGCCCGCCCGGCCCGTCTCGGCCATGTCGACCCAGCGGACCTCGAAGCCCAGCGGCTCCAGCTCGGCCCGCACCATCTCGCCGACGGTCCGAACGCCCGGAAGGTTCAGGGTGCCGGAGTTCTGGTTGACCATCCGCTCCAGCAGATCGATGTGCCGGTCGTGCTCGGCCAGAACCGTGGAGACGATCGTCCGCTCGGCCTCCGGCGTCTGGGCGACCACCGGGCCACACAGGGTCAGGCCGAAGATAAGGGGCAGGATCAGACGCATGGGGGGCTCCGGGTTCGGTCCAGCTTGGCCCGGCGTCCGCGCGGCGTAAAGCATCGTCCCCGGTGACGCGCCCGTCGAACCATGGTTCAACGCGAGCCATGAGCCACGCCCCCCTCGCCGACACCGCCCAGACCGCTTCGCTCGATCAGAAGAAGGCCGAGACCCGCGCCTGGTTCGAGAGCCTGCGCGACCGCATCCATGCGGGGCTGGAGGCGCTGGAAGACGCGGCCCCCGCCGACCTGTTCCCGGGCGAACCCGGCCGCTTCGTCCGCACCCCCTGGTCGCGGCACGAGGGTGGCGGCGGCGTCATGGGCATGATGCACGGCCGCCTGTTCGAGAAGGTCGGCGTCCACGTCTCGACCGTCCACGGCACCTTCCCGGCGGACTATGCCAAGAACGTCCCGGGCGCCGAGGAAGACCCACGCTTCTATGCCACCGGCATCAGCCTGATCTGCCACCCGGTCAGCCCAAGGGTTCCGGCCGTCCACATGAACACCCGCTTCATCGCCACGACGAAAAGCTGGTTCGGCGGCGGGGCCGACCTGACGCCCGTGCTGGACGTCGAACGCACGCAGGAAGCGCCCGACACGGTCGCCTTCCACGCCGGAATGCGCGCGCCCTGCGACGCCCACGACCCGACCTGGTACGCAAAGTACAAAGCCTGGTGCGACGAGTACTTCATGCTGCCGCACCGGAACGAGATGCGCGGCATCGGCGGCATCTTCTACGACCACCACGACACCGGCGACTACGCCCGGGACTTCGCGTTCACCCGTGACGTCGGCACGGCCTTCCTGAACACCTACGCCGCCATCGTCGCCGGGCGGATGCATGAGACCTGGACGCCCGGGGAGCGGGAAGAACAGCTGATCCGACGCGGTCGCTACGTCGAGTTCAACCTGCTCTACGACCGGGGCACGACCTTCGGCCTGAAGACGGGCGGGAACGTCGAGTCGATCCTCAGCTCGATGCCGCCGGTTGTGAAGTGGCCGTAATCAGGCGGACAGGAACCGTCTGATCCACGCCCCGACCACCGCCCGGTCGTCCTCCGCCCTCAGGCTCTCGACCGCGCGGTCGACCACAGACTCCTCGATCCGCCCGCGTCGCCCCTCGACCAGGGCACCGGTGAAGACACGGCTGAACTCCGGGTGGGGCTGCATCGAGATGGCGTCGTCGCCCCACGCCAGGCCCGCATAGGGCGTGAAGTCGCTGGCCATTACCACTCGGGCATCGGTCGGTTTCACGACCACCTGATCCTGATGGGAGGCCGACAGGGCGATCTCGCCGAGCGCCGGCGTCATCCAGGGTTCGGGCGCGACGACCTGGTAACGATGCAGGCCGACGCCCCAGCCGCGATCCGATTTCTCGACCCGGCCACCCAGCGCCTGGGCCATGGCCTGGTGGCCGAAGCAGACGCCGACCAGGCGAGTCCGTCCGCGGGCGGTCCGGATCCAGTCCAGCAGCGGCGGGATCCAGCCGTGGTCCTCATATACCCCCGCCGCCGAGCCTGTGATGATCGCGCCGTCGAAGGCCGCTGCGTCCGGCAGGTCGCCCGCCTGAACATCGAAGGCCTGGGTCACGAAGCCCTCGCCCAGCAGGTCTGCGAACATGGTCGGATAGTCGCCGTGCGCGTCGCGCAGGGGCGCGGGCGGGCGACCGGTCTCGAGGACGGCGATGGTGGGCATGAGGCCTCCGCGAAGCTGGGGACGAACCGCGCTCAGATAAGGCGCTTCGACGGTGAATGCGCTAGAGGGCGCGCGTCGGCCCTGTTCGCCGGCCGCTACCCGAGAGTTTCACCATGGACGCCGACGCCGAACCCGTCGTCCTGATCAACGTCTTCAAGGTCCAGCCGGAGAAGCAGGACGAACTGCTGGAGATGCTGGCCGCCATGACCCGCGCCCAGGCCGGCCTGCCCGGCTTCGTCTCGGCGACCCTGCACCGGGGGTTGAACGGCAAGACCGTCGCCAATCATGCGGTCTGGCGGTCGGTCGAGGACTGGAAGGCCATGACCCGCGACGCGGGCGTGGCCGCCGCCATGCGCCCGATCATGGCCATCGCCACCTTCGAGCCCAATCTCTACGAGGCCGGAGAGGTCATCGACTAGGGCTACGTCCGGATCTGACGCAGCGAGGGCTCAGACTGCGCCATCCGGTCTTTGACAATCGAGAATCCCGATCCTGCGTGCCGAGACAAAGTGGACTCAGTGGACTCAGTGGACTGTGTTTTTCGCAGTCACGCGCGCCACACCTCGCCCCGTCCCCCCGCGTCGCCCAGCACGGCGGCCACCCAGCCGCAGATTTCGGTCGCCGCCGCCTCGGCCCCCTCCGGGGGATTGACCACCACCATGGCGCAGCCGTTCATCCGCATCGGATCGGTCAGGGGCCGCAAGCGGGCCTCGGCCACGAGGGTGGGCACCGCCGTCGCCGCCGCGAGCCGCCTAAGGAAGCCGTCGAAGGTCTCCATGTCCTTCAGCGGTGTCCAGATCGCCACGATAGCTCCAGGGTCTGCGGCGACGATGGCTCCTGTCGTCTCGGCCGCTCGCAGATAGTCGTCGGGCCGTTCGAACGGCGGGTCGATGAGCACCAGCGAACCCCGCGCCTGTTTCGCCTCGGCCCGGACCAGATCGTAGCCGTCGCCGATCTCGCCGCGCGCCAGCGGAAAGGTCGTCAGGCTGTCGCGCAGCAGGCCGGCGACCTCCTCACGCAGTTCAAACCCGACGTAGCTGTCACCGGCGCGAAGCGTCCGCGCGATCAGGACCGGCGAGCCGGGATAGAAGCGCACCCCGCCGCCGGGGTTCAGGGCCACGACCTCGGCCGCCAGCGCCTCGATCAGCGGCGGCCGTGCCTCCGTCGCCATCAGCCGCGCGACGCCGGCCTCGGCCTCGCGCGAGCGGGTAGCGTCGCCGGTCAGGTCGTACAGGCCCGCCCCTGCATGGGTGTCCAGCACCGTCACCGGCCCTACTGCCTGACGCGCCTTCAGCAACCACAGCACCAGCGCGTGCTTGACCAGATCGGCGAAGTTCCCGGCGTGAAAGCTGTGGCGATAGTTCATGGCCCCTGCGTCTCCCTGTCGCCGGTCCCGGTCAAGAGGAACCGGAAAACCACGGACGACGTTCGCCGTTCATGATCCGGACCCCCGACTGATGGCCGACGGCAGCCACGACTTCATCGCCGAGACCGAGGTCCCGAAGGGCCTGACCTATTGCAGCGATCGCTTCCCCGGCCTGACCCGCGTGCGGTCGGGCAAGGGCTTCAGCTATCGCGACGCCGACGGCAAGCTGGTCAGGGACAAGGACGCTCTGGCCCGCATCCGGGCCCTGGCCATCCCGCCGGCCTGGACCGACGTCTGGATCTGCCCCCAGGGCACCGGTCACATCCAGGCCACGGGCCGCGATGTGAAAGGCCGCAAGCAGTACCGCTATCACAACGACTGGTCCGAGCACCGATCGGGCGGAAAGTTCGACCGCATGCCGGCCTTCGCCCGGGCCCTGCCTCGTCTGCGCGCGCGGGTCGAGACCGACCTGTCGGCGCGCGGGCCCAGCCGCGAGAAGGTCCTGGCGACGGCGGTGCGCCTGCTGGAGATCACCCTGATCCGCGTCGGCAACGCCCAATACGCGAAACAGAACCGCAGCTATGGCCTGACGACCCTGCACAAGCGGCACCTCGCCGTGGACGGCGCTGGCCTCGCTTTCGCCTTTCGCGGCAAGTCGGGCGTGGAACACAAGGTCAGCGTCCGCGACCGCCGCCTCGCCGGCGTTGTCCGATCCCTGCGCGAGTTACCCGGGCAGCAGCTGTTCAAGTACCGCAATGCCGATGGGACGCTGGTCGCCATCACCTCGGACGACGTCAACGCCTACATCCGCGAGGCGATGGGCGAGGACTTCTCAGCCAAGGACTTCCGCACCTGGGCGGGCACCGTCTCGGCGGCACGGGCTCTGAGGGACATGGACTCCCCGACCTCGGCGACCGACGCCAAGCGCAAGATCACGGTCTGCGTGAAAGCGGTTTCGGGCCTGCTGGGTAATACCCCGACGGTCTGCCGCAGCTCCTACGTCCACCCGACGGTGTTTGACCTTTACGAGGCGGGCCGGATCGCCGAGGTGTTGCCCGGCGCAGACACCAAGGGCTTCGAAGCGGCCCTGATCAAGGTGCTGAACACCCCGGCCTAGGCGCTTTCCCAGTGCTGTCGGCTGCCCATGCTCACCGGACGCCCGGCACGCTTTTCCAGCCTCAGGATCAGATCGCGGAAGTCCGCCGCTTCGCCCGGGCCGCGCAGCAGCCTCAGCGACTTGATGATCCGGGTGATCCTCAGATGGTTATGATCCTGAGGGACCAACCAGTGCCCGTTGGACTGATAGAAGGCGGCCATCCGATCCGTGCCTGCCGCCAGGGCGATCTGGGCCAGGCCCGAACCATGGATCGCCTGCACATCCTCATCGGTCAGCACCGGAGCGCGCCGATTGGCTCTCGACGGCTCGGCCAGGGGGAACAGCCACTGGATGAAGTCGTGGGTCGTCTCGATCTGCTGGTCGGTCATCGCCACGACCTCAAACACGTTCCGGCCCGCGCCGTCGTTGCCGGCACCCTTCAGGAAATCGACGATGGCGCTCATCGGGAAACCGGAAGGTCTCGAGCCCGGCGGGAAGGCGAATCGGAACGGTCTGGCTTGGCCACCCCCCGTGGTCGGGGATCGCCGTTACGAGGTCAAGCCTCGGCCCACCGGCCCGGGATCAGGCCGCCCTGTCCCAGTTGAGCACGACCTTGCCCGACTGGCCCGTCCGCATGGCCTCGAAGCCTTCGGCGTAGCGATCGTAGGGCAGCTGGTGGGTGATCAGCGGGGTCAGGTCGAGGCCCGCCTTCAACAAGCCCAGCATCTTGCGCCAGGTCGTGAACATCTCGCGCCCGTAGACGCCCTTGATTGTCAGGGCCTTCAGGATGATTGCGCCCCAATCGGTCTCCATGGGCTTCGAGGGAATGCCCAGCATGGCCATGCCGCCGCCCATGATCAGGGTGTCTACGCACTGTTTGAAGGCGATGGGCGACCCCGACATCTCCAGCGCCACGTCAAAGCCGACCTTCAGCCCCAGCTCGTGCATGACGTCGTGCAGGTCTTCCTTCGTTGTGTTCACGGTGCGCACGCCCGGCGCGACCTTGGCGCCCAGCTCCAGCCGGAAGTCGTTGATGTCGGTCAGGACCACGGTTCGCGCGCCCGCGTGACGCGCCACGGCCGCCGCCATCATGCCGATGGGGCCGGCGCCAGTGACCAGCACGTCCTCGCCCAGCAGGTCGAACTGCTGGGCCGTGTGAACCGCGTTGCCGAACGGATCCAGGATCGAGCCGATCTCATAGGGCACGTCCTCGGGCAACTCGATGACGTTGAAGGCCGGGGCCACGACGTATTCGGCGAAGCCTCCCTGGCGGTTCACGCCGATGCCGCGCGTGGCGGGGTCGAGGTGGAAATGGCCCGCCCGGGCGGCCTCGGAGTTCAGGTCGATGACGTGGCCCTCGACCGAGACGCGCTGGCCGACCTTCAGCCGACGATCCACGTCCTTGCCGATGTGGACGATGTCGCCACTGAATTCATGGCCCGTGATCATGGGAACCGGGACGTTCTTCTGGGACCACTCGTCCCAGTTCCAGATGTGGATGTCGGTGCCGCAGACCGCCGCGCGGCGCACCTTGATCAGGACGTCCTCAGGCCCCGCCTCGGGTATGGGGGCGTCGATCAGGTCGAGGCCAACTTCGGGCCGCATCTTGGCCAGGGCCTTCATGGTGTTGGTCATTGGATCACTCCCAGTTCCTTGCCGGCCGTCGTGAACGCCGCGACCGCTTGATCAATGTGTTCGAAGGTGTGCGCCGCCGACATCTGGGTCCGGATGCGGGCCTGGCCGCGCGGCACGACGGGGAAGCTGAAGCCGATGACGTAGACGCCGAGCTCCAGCATGCGGGCCGCCATGGTCTGCGCTAGCTTGGCGTCGCCGAGCATGACCGGGATGATCGGATGCTGACCAGGCAGGAGGTCGAAGCCGGCGGCCTGCATGGCGCCCCGGAACCGCTCGGCATTGGCGAACAGCTGGGTGCGGAGGGCGTCGCCTTCGGGGCCTTGGGCGATGCGGATGGCCTCCAGGCTCGCGCCACAGACAGACGGGGCGAGCGCGTTGGAGAAGAGGTAGGGCCGGGCGCGCTGCTTCAGCAGTTCGACCACCGGCTTGGTCGCGCAGATGAAGCCGCCCATGGCGCCGCCGAGCGCCTTGCCGAAGGTGCCGGTGACGAAGTCGACCTTGACCCCGCAGTGGGCATAGGAGCCGCGACCCTGGGGTCCGAGGAACCCCGTGGCATGACAGTCATCGACCATGATGAGCGCACCGTACTGGTCGGCCAGGGCGCGGATCTGATCCAGCCCGGCGATGTAGCCGTCCATCGAGAAGGCACCGTCAGTGGCGATGATGATGTCGCGCGCGCCGTCGGCCCGGGCCTGCTTCAGCTGCGTCTCCAGGTCCGCCATATCGGAAGTGGCGAACCGGTACCGCTTGGCCTTGCACAGCCTCACGCCGTCGATGATCGAGGCATGGTTCAGACTGTCGGAGACGATGGCGTCCTCGACCCCGAACAGGGGCTCGAACAGGCCGCCGTTGGCGTCGAAGGCGGCGGCGAACAGGATGGTGTCCTCAAATCCGAGGTAGTCGGCGATCGCGCGTTCCAGCTCCTTGTGGATCTCCAAGGTGCCGCAGATGAAGCGGACCGAGGCCGTGCCCCCGCCCCAGCGTTCGGTCGCCGCATTGGCCGCGTCGACAATCCGCTGATCGCCGCCCAAGCCTAGATAGTTGTTGGCGCAGAAATTGAGCACGCTGCGGCCGCCGACCTGGATCACCGGCCCCTGGCGGGACTGGATCACGCGCTCGGGCTTGGTCAGCCCTTGCGCGTCGATGTCGGACAACTCGGCGGCAACACGGTCGTGAAAGGCGGCTGTCTGCATGGGCGGCTCGCTACGCCGATTTAGGCCGAGATGCCAGCGGGACCATCCGTCGCTCCGGCACAGACCGGCATCACGCCGCGGCGGGCGGCGGCGTCAGGCTGGGCTCCGAGGTCGCTCGAAACGGGTTGACCCGGATGCGGCCGCCGCATGGCGTGAAGGCGAGCGGGAGGGCCAGCGACGCTGGATCGTTGCCGACGCGCAGGCTGACCCGCGCGACGGCGGGGCACGCCCGTTCGCCATTGGCTTCGTTGGGCACGACGTTCCAGGCAATGTCGAAATAGGCCTTGGCGTTCGGCTGGACCGTGACCGGGGTCGCCACGGCCGGGTTCTGGTCCGAGCGGACCGCCGTCAGGGCCCGACCTTGTGCGTCCAGCAGGCTGACGACGGGGTAGCCGGACAGGCTGCAGGCCGCGGCACCGGCATTGGTGACGCCGAAGACGTTGGCCCGGTTACCCGCGCCCGCGTCACCCCCGTCGTTGGAAAGCCGGAGGTCGGCCGCGCGGCAGGCGACCCCCGTAACGCCGGCGTCAGAGGTAGGACCCGGACCCGGCGTCGGCAGATCGGGATTGGAGGACGGGCGGCTGCACCGCTCCAGCACCACCGTGCCGACCTGTTCGTTGGGGCCGAGACGGCTGAGCGTCGCGTTCTCCAGCCCGTTGCGGCTGGCGGTCCACCATTCCACGCCGGACCCGGCATACCGCGCCCCGCTGCCGGACGGCGCGATCCGCAGCGTGTAGGTCTGGCCCTTGTAGGCCACCTGGGCGGTGCCCGTGTCCGGATACTGGACCATGACTGTCTCGCCGCTTTCGCAGGCGTAGCCGATCGGCGGCGCGGCCGGAGCCGTCGCCGTCGCGGATGGCGGCGTCTGATCGACAGGGACCGCGGGCTCGGCCGCGTCGCGGTTGCAGCCGGCGAGGGCGAAGCCGCCCATCAGGGCGACGGCGAGGGGACGATTGCGGGTCATGACGATTCTCGGTGGGAGACGAGGGTTAACGTCGTTCCATGACAATCGCTCCGCTTCAAGGCGAAGCTTGCCCGGTCGGCAGGATTGGCCCTGACCCGAACGGGTCGCTAAGGTCGGGGTCAGGAGCCCCCATGACCGATCGCGACCTCTATCCCGTTCCCGCCGAATGGGCCGCCCGCGCCCACATGGATCGCCCCGCCTACGACGCCGCACGAATCGCGGCGCGCGAGACGCCCGAAGCCTTCTGGGCCGAGCAGGCGAAACGACTGGACTGGATCACCGCGCCGACGCTCATCAAGGACGTGTCGTTCGACCGGGACGACTTCCGCATCCGCTGGTTCGCCGACGGGGTGCTGAACGTCTGCTTCAACTGCGTGGACCGCCACCTGCCTGAGCGCGCCGACCAGACGGCAATCATCTGGGAGGGCGACGACCCCGATCAGTCGGGGCGGCTGACCTATGCGGAGCTGCACCGCGAGGTTTGCCGCATGGCGAACGTCCTGAAATCACTCGGCGTGAAGAAGGGCGACCGGGTCACGATCTACCTGCCGATGATCCCTGCGGCGGCCGTCGCCATGCTGGCCTGCGCCCGGATCGGGGCGATCCACTCCATCGTGTTCGGCGGCTTTTCGCCCGACAGCCTGGCCGGCCGGATCGAGGACTGCGGCTCCACCCTGGTCATCACCGCGGACGAGGGTCTGCGCGGCGGCAAGCGCGTCCCGCTGAAGGCCAATGTCGACGCGGCGCTGGAGAAGGTCGCTGTCCAGACGGTGCTGGTCATCAGCCACACCAACGCGGACGTGCCCATGACGGGCGGGCGCGACTTCCGCTACGGCGAACAGAAGCACGGCGTGTCCGACGCCTGTCCGTGCGAGCCAATGAACGCCGAGGACCCGCTGTTCATCCTCTATACCTCGGGCTCGACGGGCAAGCCGAAGGGCGTGCTGCACACCACAGGCGGCTATCTGTTCTGGGTGTCCTGGACCCATGAGCTGGTGTTCGACTACCGGCCTGGAGAGGTCTTCTGGTGCACCGCCGATGTGGGCTGGGTGACCGGCCACAGCTACGTCGTCTATGGCCCGCTGGCGAACGCAGGCACGACCCTGATGTTCGAAGGCGTGCCAAACCACCCCACCGTCAGCCGGTTCTGGGAGGTCGTCGACAAGCACAAGGTCGAGATCTTCTACACCGCCCCGACGGCGCTCAGGGCCCTGATGCGAGAGGGCGACGCGCCGGTGAAGGCGTCGAGCCGCGCATCGTTGCGCCTGCTCGGCTCGGTCGGCGAACCCATCAATCCCGAGGCCTGGCGCTGGTATCGTGAGGTGGTCGGCGACGGACGGCTGCCCATCGTTGACACCTGGTGGCAGACCGAGACGGGGGGTGCCCTGATATCGCCCCTGCCCGGCGCCACGGACCTGAAGCCGGGCTCGGCGACCAGGCCCCTGCCGGGGGTGGAGTTGCAGTTGGTCGATGCCGAAGGCGTCGTCCTGGACGGCGCGACGAGCGGCAATCTCGTCATCACCGACAGCTGGCCCGGCCAGATGCGGACCGTGTGGGGCGATCACCAGCGGTTCTTCGAGACCTATTTCAGCGCCTATCCCGGCAAGTACTTCACCGGCGACGGCTGCCGCCGCGACGGGGACGGCGACTACTGGATCACCGGCCGGGTCGACGATGTGATCAATGTGTCGGGCCACCGCATGGGCACCGCCGAGGTCGAGAGCGCCCTGGTCCTGCATCCCGATGTGGCCGAGGCCGCCGTCGTCGGCTTCCCCCACGACATCAAGGGACAGGGAATCTACGCCTATGTCACTCTGAACGCGGGGGTCGAACCCCACGACGACCTGCGCGCGGCCCTGGTCAAACACGTCCGCGCCGAGATCGGCCCGATCGCCGCGCCGGACGTGATCCACTGGGCCCCCGGCCTGCCCAAGACGCGCTCGGGCAAGATCTTGCGGCGCATCTTGCGCAAGATCGCCGAGGGCGAGACCGATGCCCTGGGCGACACCTCCACCCTCGCCGATCCGGCGGTGGTGGAGGCGCTGGTCAAGGGGCGGCGCTGATCTAGCGCTGCGGATAGACCGGATAGGCCGGACGGCGCGGCTGGGCGGGAGGCTGGGCCTCCAGCGCCTGCAGCGCGATCGCGACGGCGGTCTCCAGCTGCGGATCGCGCCCGGCCGCGACGGCCGCCGGGTCCTGATCGACCTCGACATCCGGCGCGACGCCAGCGTTCTCGACCTCCCACTCGCCGCGCGGGTTGAAGAAGCCGACGTTGGGCGAGGTCACCTGGCCTCCGTCCATCAGGGGCGGCATCGGGCCGATCCCGACCAGGCCACCCCAGGTCCGCTTGCCGACCAGGGTGCCCAGGCGCTCCTCCTTGAACATCCACGGCAGGGCGTCGCCGCCCGATCCCGCGACCTCGTTGGCGATCATGACGTGCGGGCCCAGGATCGCGTGCGCCGGCGTGCGGTCGATGTCGCCATAGCGCGGCGACCACCAGCTCTGCAGGTCGCGGCCCAGCACCTCGATGATATAGTCGGCCATCTGGCCGCCGCCGTTGAAGCGTTCGTCGATGACGGCCCCCTGGCGATCGCTCTGGGCGAAGAAGTAGCGGTTGAAGCTGGTGAAACCGCCCTGGCCCGTGTCGGGCAGATGCACATAGGCCAGACGCCCACCGGACAGTTCATCCACCCGCCGCCGGTTGCCCTCGATCCAGTCGAGGTAGCGCAGCCGGGCCTCGCTGGCGATCGGCTGGACCGAGACGTCGCGCGTCCCGCCTGCCCCGGCCAATCGCAGGGTGACCAGCCGGCCGGCCGTTCCCTCCAGCGCCTGCTGGATGTCCATGTCGGCGGTGACCACGCGGTCGTCGACCGACAGGATGCAGTCGCCGACGCGAGCGTCGATGCCCGGCTGGGCCAAGGGTCCGACCACGTCGGGCGAGAACACCGTCGGGCCATAGATCCGCGTGATGCACCACCGGCCGCCCTGGACCGCATAGTCCGCCCCCAGCAGGCCGCCGGGCACCCGGCGCGCCGTCGCGATGGTGCCGCCGCCGCCCCGCAGATGGCCGACCGACATCCCGGTCAGGGCCTCGTGGAACACATAGTTCAGGTCCGTGCGCGACAGGACCGCATCGGCGAACGGCTGAAGACGCCGCTCGACCGCCGCCAGGTCTGACCCGTGGAAGCCTGGGTCATAGAAGTAGGCCCGCTGCATGCGGAACACTTCGCGATACATCTGGGCCCACTCGGCGCGGGGATCGATCCGCACATCCAGCTGTTCGAAGCTGACGGCCCCCTCACCGGTCTTGACCGGGGCATTGGCGGGAACGACGGCATAGGTCGGCGGACGCGGCGGCGTGCCGGGGGCAGGCTCTGCCCCTCCACCGGGGCGCGTGGCGACCAGCATGGTTTCGCCGTTGGCCGACAGCTCGAACGACATGACCCGTTCGGCCAGTCGCTCGACCTTGCGGTCTTTCAGCGTGAAGCGGTTCAGGGCCATTTCTTCCGGCCCGGTCGCGCCGGCCGGTGTCGTCTCTTCTAGGAAGAACAGGACGCCGGGCTTGCCGGCCGTCAGCCCCGCATAGGGCCGGACCGGGATCGGCAGGGCGACCGTCCGGCGCTGGATCGCATCCAGCGACTGACCCGCCAGATCGACCGCGATGGGACCGCTGGGGCGCGGGGTCGGCTGGGGGCCGGTCGTCGGCGGAGGCGTCGGCGTCTCCGGAGGGGTGCCGCCCTCGTCGTCGTTCAGCGGCGCGACCGGCGACGGGGTGCCGGCGTTCAGCGCGACCGCATAGATCGAGTGCGTCGGCGTATACAGGTTGCTGGACATATCCAGCCGATAGGTCGCGGCGCCGAAGTTGTTGGACCCGACGTAGTACAGATAGTCGCCGCCCCGATCGAAGGTCGGGAAGCGAGCATCGCCCATGTCCGAGGTGATCCGGGTCGAGGTGCCGCTGTCCAGCCCGTATAGATACAGCGACGTCAGACGGTTGGCCCCGTTGCGCGAATAGACCAGCCAGCGCGAGTCCGGCGACCAGGCCATGTCGTTGGAGACTTCGGTGAAGCCGCCGTGGGCCTGGCGCTCGCCGACCTGGCTGAGCCGGCCGGTCGTGATGTCCAGCACCCAGTTGCGCAGCGCGTTGTCGTAGAAGGCGACCTTGCGCGAATCCGGCGACCAGACCGGCTCGAAATAATAGGTCGGCTCAGGAGCCAACGGGAACTTGCGCACCTCGCCCTCGCCGTTCTGTGGCGCGACGTGCAGGGCATACAGACCCGACTCATCCGAGAAGTACGCCACGCTGCGACCGTCCGGGCTCCACGCCGGGCTGCGTTCCATGACGCCGGGCGTGTTGGTCAGGTTGCGAACCGCCCCGCGGACCACGGGCGCGGACAGGATCTCGCCCCGGGCCTCGACCGCTACCCGCGCGGCGCTGGGCGACAGGGCCACGGTCTGGATCTGGTCGGCGACGTTCAGGATGCGAGGCCGGGCATCGGGCATGTCGCCGGCCACGTCGACGCGCACCGTCTGCGGCTGGCCGCCGGGGGCCAGGGTGAAGATCTCGCCCAGCCGGTCGAAGATCAGCACCGTGCCGTCGGTCGACAGGGACCGGATCTGGGGGCCATCGTTCGCCCACACAGGGGCCACGGCCCCCGACGCCGGATCGAAGCTGTGAATAGAGATCGGTCCGTCCCGGTCCGACAGGAAATAGATCCGCCCACCCAGCCAAACGGGTGACAGGTCGTTGCTGCCGTTGACCTGGGGGATCTCGACCGTGTCGAGACCGTCCAGCGTCGTGACGTTGATCGTCGAGGCGCGGCCACCTCGGTAGTTCCCCCAGGCCGTATAGTTCGCGTAGTCGAAGCCGAACGCGGCCTGGAACGGACTGTAGGCGATCGCCCGGCCATCCGCCGACATCGCCCCGGCATAGGCATAGGGCAGAGGCATGGCCTCGGCTGCCCCGCCGTCGGCATCGACGGCGAAGATCTGGGTGTAACGACTGGCAGCCGACCGGTTCGAGCGGAACAGGACCCGCGCGCCGTCCGGTGACCATCCGACGGCGGCGTCGTTGCCCGGATGATAGGTGATGCGGCGCGGAAGGCCGCCCGTCGCCGGGACCGTGTAGACGTCGATATTGCCGTCGTATTCGCCGGTGAAGGCCAGTGTCTGGCCGTCTGGCGAGAACACTGGCCCGGACTCCACACCGACCCCGACCGTCAGGCGGATGGCCCGGCCGCCCTGGCGCGGCACGGTCCAGAGGTCGCCGCCATAGACGAACGCGATCTGACCGCCGCTCAGCGATGGCTGCTGCAGGATCGCTGATTGGGCCTCTGCGCTCTCCGCGGCAGCCAGTGTCAAAACCGCGACCGACGCCATTGCGCCGGCCACGAACCCACGGAATTTGAAGCTCATCTGCGCCACCCCTGAAACCAGAGTGTGACAGTCCGCCAGCGGACGGGACTTGGCAAGCCGAAGGTGACCGGTGTCAGATTGGGAGGGTAGCGCGGTTGGGGGGACCGTCGAAAGCGATGCGCCCCGACCGAACAGCAAAAAGCCCCGCGGTCGAAACCGGCGGGGCTTTGAGATCTTGGGTGCGGGAGCAGGATTTGAACCTGCGACCTTCAGGTTATGAGCCTGACGAGCTACCGGGCTGCTCCATCCCGCGGCAAACGGTAGGCGTGAAGGAAGAAAGTTCGAGAGACACAATCCGCATATCCGCTTGGTAGACCCGGCGGCGACCTACTCTCCCGCGCCTTGAGACGAAGTACCATTGGCTCTGGAGGGCTTAACGACCGAGTTCGGAATGGGATCGGGTGGGGAACCTCCGACATAGCCACCAGGTCAACCGAGCGGATACATGGATTGTGAGAGAAGACATTGTCGTATTCGAAAAATCGAATGAGTTTTGCTGAGAAACGATCAAGCCGATCGGATTATTAGTACCAGTAAGCTTCACGCGTCACCGCGCTTCCACACCTGGCCTATCAACGTGGTAGTCTTCCACGATCCTCAGCGAAGCCTTGTTTTGAGGTTAGTTTCCCGCTTAGATGCTTTCAGCGGTTATCTATTCCATACTTAGCTACCCTGCTGCACAACTGGCGTCATGACAGGTCCACCAGAGGTATGTCCATCCCGGTCCTCTCGTACTAGGGACAGATCCTCTCAAGCTTCGAACACCCACGGCAGATAGGGACCAAACTGTCTCACGACGTTCTGAACCCAGCTCACGTACCACTTTAATCGGCGAACAGCCGAACCCTTGGGACCTGCTCCAGCCCCAGGATGTGATGAGCCGACATCGAGGTGCCAAACTTTGCCGTCGATATGGACTCTTGGGCAAAATCAGCCTGTTATCCCTAGAGTACCTTTTATCCGTTGAGCGATGGCCCTTCCACGCGGGACCACCGGATCACTATGGCCGACTTTCGTCTCTGCTCGACTTGTCAGTCTCGCAGTCAGGCGGGCTTATGCCATTGCACTCGACGACCGATTTCCGACCGGTCTGAGCCCACCATCGCGCGCCTCCGTTACACTTTAGGAGGCGACCGCCCCAGTCAAACTACCCACCACGCCATGTCCCGGGACCGGATAACGGCCCTCGGTTAGACGTCAACGACAGTAAGGGTGGTATTTCAAGGATGGCTCCACCAGAGCTGGCGCCCCGGTTTCATAGCCTCCCACCTATCCTACACATACGGTCGCTAACGCCAAGGCGAAGCTATAGTAAAGGTTCATAGGGTCTTTCCGTCTGACCGCGGGAACCCCGCATCTTCACGGGGAATTCAATTTCACTGAGCCTGTGCTGGAGACAGTGGGGAAGTCGTTACGCCATTCGTGCAGGTCGGAACTTACCCGACAAGGAATTTCGCTACCTTAGGACCGTTATAGTTACGGCCGCCGTTTACCTGGGCTTCAGTTCGTCGCTTTCACAACTCCCTTTAACCTTCAGGCACCGGGCAGGCGTCAGACCCTATACGTCGCATTGCTGCTTCGCAGAGCCCTGTGTTTTTGCTAAACAGTCGCTACCCCCTGGCTTGTGCCACTCTCATCTGGTTGCCCAAAAGAGAGTCACGCTTATTCCGAAGTTACGCGTGCAATTTGCCGAGTTCCTTCAGCACAGTTCTCTCAAGCGCCTTGGTATGCTCTACCTGACCACCTGTGTCGGTTTCGGGTACGGTCTCTGCTAGAGTTATTTCCAGGGACAACTTCCCTGCCAGGACAATCCAATAAGCCCTGACAAGTTACGCCATCCGTCACTTCTAGCTGGTGCAGGAATATTCACCTGCTTCCCATCGACTACGCTTTTCAGCCTCGCCTTAGGGGCCGACTAACCCTGCGCAGATTAGCTTTACGCAGGAACCCTTGGTCTTTCGGCGACAGTGTTTCTCACACTGTTTATCGTTACTCATGTCAGCATTCTCACTTCCGATACCTCCAGCCAGGCTCACGCCTGACCTTCACCGGCTTACGGAACGCTCCGCTACCGCTCGCTTACGCGAACCCATATCTTCGGCGCATGGCTTGAGCCCCGTTACATTTTCCGCGCAGGATCGCTTGATCAGTGAGCTGTTACGCTTTCTTTAAAGGATGGCTGCTTCTAAGCCAACCTCCTGATTGTCAAAGCAATCCCACATCGTTTCCCACTTAGCCATGACTTGGGGGCCTTAGATGATGGTTAGGGTTGTTTCCCTTTTCACGACGGACGTTAGCACCCGCCGTGTGTCTGCCCGATAGTTCTCTTGGGTATTCGGAGTTTGGTTAGTATTGGTACCGCTCGCGCAGCCCGCAACCATCCAGTGCTCTACCCCCCAAGGAATTCGTCGGACGCTCTACCTAAATAGATTTCGCGGAGAACCAGCTATGTCTAGGTTTGATTGGCCTTTCACCCCTATCCACAAGTCATCCCAGAATTTTTCAACATTCACGGGTTCGGACCTCCAGTTGGTGTTACCCAACCTTCATCCTGCTCATGGATAGATCACCTAGTTTCGGGTCGTCATACGTCGAACTTAGCGCCCTATTCAGACTCGCTTTCGCTGCGCCTACACCTAACGGCTTAAGCTTGCTCGACACATGAAGTCGCTGACCCATTATACAAAAGGTACGCCGTCACCCCGCTTGGGGGCTCCGACTGCTTGTAGGCTTCCGATTTCAGGATCTGTTTCACTCCCCTTGTCGGGGTGCTTTTCACCTTTCCCTCACGGTACTTGTTCACTATCGGTCGTAGAGGAGTACTTAGGCTTGGAGGGTGGTCCCCCCATGTTCAGACAGGATTTCACGTGTCCCGCCCTACTCGAGTCTCTTGCTGTTTGACGGCTACGGGGCTGTCACCCGCTATGGCCGACCTTTCCAGGTCGTTCGCCTTTATTTCACAAGAGCACTGGCCTGGTCCCGGTTCGCTCGCCACTACTACGGGAGTCTCGGTTGATGTCCTTTCCTCCGGGTACTGAGATGTTTCAGTTCCCCGGGTTTGCTTAATGAACCCTATGTATTCAGGTC